>Ga0209060_10000004_pt1 | contig 1690914 bp, 1470 predicted proteins | sample Coa_R1_8_FD_187155 | JGI IMG/M metagenome (GOLD analysis project Ga0209060, IMG submission 187155) | Surface soil microbial communities from Centralia Pennsylvania, which are recovering from an underground coalmine fire - Coalmine... | ecosystem: Environmental > Terrestrial > Soil >...
TTGTCGGGCAGTTCGCGCCCCTGCGCTCCGGTGCCCAACACCCACAGAATTCCGTTGAGCACGGCTCGCGTGTCCTGCCAGGGTCGACCACGACCGTCGGCCCGCCGCGGCGGTCTTAAGATCGGTTTGATGAGTTTCCATTGGGCATCGCTGAGTTCCCATCGTCCTCGCATGCCCTTCTTTTGCCGGTTTCCTTGTGCACTGCAAATAGCAAAATTGGTTCAACCACCATTTATGAGACCAGGTGTAGTCTTTCTGCTTATGTATGGGGCAGGCGAGATGATCCAGGACGAGCATCGGCGGGAGCGCGAGGTGGGCGTGCAGCGATGCCAGACGCAACAGAAGGCGTGTCTGGCCAAAGCGAAAACGGATGTCCAGATCGAACTGTGCACGGGGAACCTCGACATGTGCATCGAGAATCTGCCGTGACCGACTATCCGTATGTCTGGGCTTGGGGTCCGGGGAAGGCGGGAAGGTTGCCCGGTCGGAAGGGCCAGCGACGCAGGGTTATAACGCTGTGAGACGGAAGGCGGTGTCCATGAACTCGGCCACCGTAGTGCGAATGAAGGCCGCCAGGCACAGGCAACTTGCAAGCATAAGCAATTTTCAATCTCGCATTCTAGCTTTGGAGCGAAGATTTCCACGGTACATAAGGGTGCTGCGTTGGTATCGGAGCGCCTGCTCCAAACTTTGCTATCGATATGTGAATTGGAAATACAGCGCGCTTCGGAAGTACGAATTGGCGGATAGACCTTAACCTTCGACTCAGCCCCGGTGACAGCGGGGCTGCGATGGAGGGTTGAGTTATGACAGCAGCAGATGAACCAAGCCCGTGGCTATGTGGCGTGACGAGACCTGGCCGTGCCCGTTGCGAATGGAGAGTCGCTGCCCATCGTGCACATGGAAAAGCAGCTGCCCTCCGACCTACCCGTTCGTGCCCCTCCTTAGCACAGCGGTGCTATTCCACAAATATTGCGCCGGGTTTACCTTCCTAGGTGAGCAGTACTCGGGGGAGGGCTGTTCAACGGACGTCCCAAGACTCTAACCAGAGTTTGGGGCGTTTTGTTTTGCACTCGGCTTCCACAAAGAAGCAGCGAAAGGGAAGAGGATGCCGGGGCAAGACGCAAGGGAACCTCCCTTGGTGTTCTCCGCCTTCTCCGCGGTGAAGAGACACTTTTCCTAGGCCTGCGCCGCCACCAGCCCTGTGATCTCGCGCAGGGGGTCCCGCAGTCCCTGCATGACCTTCTCGAACGCCGCAAAATCCAGCGATTGCGGACCATCCGAAAGCGCCCGCTCGGGGCAGGGGTGCACCTCGATAATCAGCCCGTCCGCGCCCACGGCCACGGCCGCCCGCGACATGGCGGCGATCAGGCTCTGCTTGCCGGTCCCGTGGGAAGGATCGGCGACCACCGGCAGGTGCGAAAGTTCATGGGCCAAAGCCACGGCGGACAAGTCCATGGTGTTGCGGGTTTCGGTTTCGAAGGTCTTGATGCCGCGCTCGCACAGCACCACGTCGCGATTGCCGCCCGCCAGCAGGTACTCGGCCGCCAGCAGCCACTCCTTCACCGTGGCCGATGGCCCGCGTTTCAGCAGCACCGGCTTTTGCACCGTGGCCAGCCGCCGCAGCAGGTTGAAGTTCTGCATGTTGCGGGCTCCCACCTGCAGCATGTCGGCGTATTCGCAGATCAACTCCACGTCTTCGGTTCCCATCACTTCGGTGACGACCGGCAAGCCGGTTTCGTCGCCTGCCTCGCGGAGGATTTTCAGCGCCTCGACCCCCAGCCCCTGGAAGTCGTAGGGCGATGTGCGCGGCTTGTAGGCACCGCCGCGCAGCATGCTGGCCCCGGCCTTCTTGACCGCATGCGCAGTGCTCAGCAGTTGCTCGCGCGATTCCACCGAGCAGGGGCCGGCAATCACGGCGACCGTGTCGCCGCCGATCTCCACGTCCGCTACGCGGACTACGGTCCGGTGCGGCTTGACTTGGCGGCTGACCAGCTTGAAGGGCTGCGCAATGGCGACCACATTCTCAACACCCGGCGCGACCTGCAAGGCCTCGATTTCGTGGCGGCGGCCGCTGCCCACGGCGGCGACAATGGTCTTCGATGTGCCCCGGGTCACGTGCGGGTTATAGCCGGCCTCGCGCACGCGGTCGATGATGTGGTTGATCTGCTCTTCGGTAGCGGTTTCCGACATGTTGACGATCATCTGGCTGGCCCCCCTATGGCCTCTGGTGCAAACAGCAAAAGCCGCGATCCTTGGGAATCGCGGCTCTGGACTGGAACTTGGAAACTTTTTAGGTGCTGTCGCCGGTCAGGAAGTACCCACAAGTTCCGTCCACGCCGCTACTCCCAGAAACGAGTAGCGGAAATACGTAAACGAAAAGTAGGTAAATCGCGGCATGACCCAGCGATCTTAGCTTGTTATCGGATGTCCGTCAACAGGAGGCGCAACCCGGGGACGGGGACAGAACATAACTGCTACTGGATCGCGCTGGCGGCCGCTGAGAAGGCGTTGTTGGCATTGGAACCGACCAGCCGGACCGTGCCGACCACCAGGACCAGAATCACCGCCAGCATCACGGCGTACTCGGCGATGTCCTGTCCTGACTCGTCTCTCCACAAACTACGGATAATGCGGGACATACCTGCCTCCTGATTGGGGCCCTCCAGGATTTGGTTCCTGCCGGTAGTGTTCCATGATGCCCACCGGATGGGCAGTTGTCAAACGCGAAATACCACGCCGGGCAAGCGTTTTGGACGAACCGTGATTCAGTCCGGGGGCAGTGTCGCGAAGCCTAGCGACTTGGGGGGAATCCGGATGCCTTGGTCTGTTGCAGCGGGACCATCCGCTCCTGCTGGACCAGTTGCTGGCCCGACCGCTGCACATAGCGCAGCACCGACTCGGGCACCACGCCCAGATAGATCGTCGCCGCCAGCGCTAGGGTCAGTGCTACGCCTAACGGGTAAGGAATGGGCAGGAGGGGAACTTCTGCCCGCGGCTCACGCATGTACATCACCACGATCAGGCGCAGGTAGTAATACGCCCCGATGGCGCTGTTCATTACGCCAATGACAGTCAGGATGACCAGGTTCGACTGCAGGGCCGCGCTAAACACATAAAACTTGGCAAAGAAGCCGCCGGTGATGGGGATGCCGATCAGCGAGATCAGAAACACGGCCAGCGACCCAGCCAGCACCGGTGACCGGCGCCCCAACCCCGCGTAGTCTTCCACCGTGACATAGCGCTCGCCCGCATTTGCCAGATGGCTGACCACCGCGAAGGCCCCCACATTCATGGCCGCGTAGGCCGCGGTGTAGAACATCACGGCGGGCGCGCCCAGGTCGGGCTTTGCCGCAAAGGCCACCAGGATGTATCCCGCATGCGCGATCGAGGAATAGGCTAGCAGCCGTTTGACATTGCTCTGCACCAGCGCCGCCAGGTTCCCCAGGGTCATCGAAAGCGCCGCGGAAATCCAGATCAGCCAGAAGCGTCCCGGAGCGTTGGCCTCGAACAGCACCCGCAGCAGAACCGCGAACGCGGCCGCCTTCGGCGCGGTCGACATGAATCCCACGATCGGGGCGGGAGCGCCCTCGTACACGTCCGGCGTCCAGATGTGGAAGGGCGCGGCCGCCACTTTGAATCCCAGGCCCACGAACATCAGGGCAACCGCCACGTAAACCAGCGTCGAGACGTTGCCCGCACTCAGGGCCGCGCTAATGGCGTCGATGTTGGTGGATCCTGTCGCGCCGAACATCAGCGCCACCCCGTAGAGGAAGAACGCGGTTGCGAAGGATCCCAGCAGGAAGTACTTCAGGGAAGATTCACTGCTGGCCGCCGACCGCCGCCGGAACCCGGTCAGGATGTAGGTGGAGATCGACGAGATCTCCAGCGCGATGAAGATCAGCACCAGCTCCACCGCCGACGACATCAGCCCCATGCCCACTAGGCCGAACAGAATCAGTCCGTAATACTCGCCTGCCCGGAGCCGCTGCACGGCCATGTATTCGTAGGAGGTGAGCACCAGCGCCACGGCGATCGCCATCACCACCGCGTGGAAGAAGACGCTGAAGCCATCGACCCGCACCATGTTCCAGAAGGCCAGGCCTGGCGACTGCGCCATGATCCAGGTCGAAACCAGGCCCGCGAGCGTACCCAGCAGGCCAAGACCGCCCAGCATCTTCTGGCTGTTTTCTTTATCCAGCAGCGGATCGAGCACCATGATGGCCATGCCGAACAGCGAGAGCACGATCTCGGGCAGAATGCGGATGTAGTCGGCGGCGGCGGGAAGGTTGAGCGCCATCGTATTGCCCGGGTTCACTGGCTCACCACCTTGAAGGTTCCCGCGGCGAAGGCGGCCAGCGCGCTTTGCACCGCAGGATCAATGATGTTCAGCCACAGCAGCGGAGCGACTCCCATTATCAGCGCTGCGACCGCGGTTGGCCACAAGGCAAGCTGTTCACGCGCATCCAGGTCCGCAAGGGAATTGTTTTCCGGGTGCGTCACCTTGCCGAAGAACACCCGCTGGTACATCCACAGCAGATAGCAGGCGCTCCAGATGACGCCGGTGGCGCCGATCACGCCGTACCACGGATTGGCCTGAAAGGCCCCGCTCAGCACCAGGAACTCTCCCACAAAACCATTCAGCAGCGGCAATCCCACCGATGCGAGCGTGATAAAGGAAAAGAAAGCGGCGTAGATGGGCATGGGTGTGGCCAGGCCGCCCATGTCGGAGATCTCGTAGGTGTGCTTGCGCTCGAAAAGGATTCCCGCCAGCATGAACAACGCACCGGTGGAGACACCGTGCGCCAGCATGACGAACATGGCTCCATTCAGCCCCGCCTGCGTGAAGCTGAAAATTCCCAGGACCACAAATCCCAGGTGGCTGACCGAAGAGTAGGCGATCACGCGTTTCAAATTCGGTTGCACCATTGCCACCAGCGCCCCGTAGACAATGCCGATCAGCGCCAGCGTGCAGATCCAGGGCGCATTCTGCCGCGACTGCTCGGGGAACAGGCCCAGGTTGAAGCGCAGCAAACCGTACGTGCCCATCTTCAGCAACACGCCGGCCAGCAAAACCGAGCCGGCTGTCGGAGCCTCCACGTGCGCGTCCGGCAACCAGGTGTGGAAGGGGAACAGCGGGACCTTCACCGCGAAGGCCAGGAAGAATCCCAGGAACAGCCAGGGAGCGGCGGTGGCGAATCCTGCTACTTGCCCGTTGCGGAGGGCATTCTGAATGGTGACGAAATCGAAGCTGCCGACCCTGGCATACAGCCAGAGCAGGGCAGCCAGCATGAATACCGATGCCACCATGGTGTACAGGAAGAACTTGACGGCCGCGTACACCTTGCGCCCGTGGCCGTAAATGCCGATCAGAAGCGCCATCGGGATCAGCGTCGATTCCCAGAAGAAATAGAACAGGAACAGATCGAGCGAGGTAAACACGCCAATCAGCGCAGTTTCCAGCACCAGTAGCAGGATGAAGAATTCTTTGACGCGTTCGTGGATCGACTTCCACGAGATCAGCACGCACAGCGGAGTCAGGAACGTGGTCAGCAGCACCAGCCACATCGAGATGCCGTCCACGCCCATGTGGTAGTGGATGTTCGGGGTCGAGATCCAGGGCCGGTCGATCTCGTACTGGAACCCGGGCAGCCAGCGATGCACGCGCGCGATCAGGTGCAGAGACACGCCGAACGTCAGCAGCGAGATGATGAGCGAGAAAATCCGGATGTCGCGGTCGCGCCTGGGGAAAATCAGCAGCAACAGTCCGCCTAGGGCTGGGGTGAAGGTGATCAGCGTCAGGATGATGGGGTCGAGGCCGGCGGGTTTCATCGCACCCCCATCCAGATCATGTAGGCAATCACCAGCGCGCCGCCCGCCGCCACCCATCCCGCGTAGGACCGCAAGTTGCCCGACTGCATGTGCCGGGCGGCATCGGAAACGTGCCTTGCGCCCAGGGCCGTGTCATTGACGGCCGCATCGATCACACCCTGGTCGACCCCGCGCCAGAGGATGCGCGTCGAGCCATCCACTAGCGGCTTCACCAGCAGCGTCGCGTAAAGTTCGTCCACGTAGTACTTGTTGACGACCGCGTCGTAAAACCCGCCCAGACTGTCGGCAATCTGCTGTGGCAATTCCGGGCTGCGCACGTACAACAGCCACGCCAGGAACCACCCCAGGAACGCGGCGATCGTAGAGGCCGCCATCAGCGTGTATTCCAACGCCTTCGAAACGGCCTCGGGCGCCGCCGATTCGCCGCCGGCAAATACTGGGGCCAGGAAATGCTCGAAAACGCCGCCAAACCACACCCACCCGCCGATCACCGAGAGCACGGCGAGAATCATCAGCGGCACCAGCATGACCAGGGGACTTTCGTGCGGCAGGCCATGGCCGGGATCATGCCCGCCATGCCCCCCGCTGTGGCCCTGCTCGGCGGCCGCCCCGCGGTATTCGCCGAAGAATGTCATGAACAGCAGCCGGAACATGTAGAACGAAGTCAGCAGCGCCGTCAGGACTCCCAGCGCCCAATACACCGGGCTCGCCTCATAGGCGTGCAGCAGGATTTCATCCTTGCTGAAGAAGCCCGCAAACCCGGGAATGCCCGCAATCGCCAGTGTCGCCGTCGCCATGGTCGCAAAAGTCACCGGAATGTACTGCCGCAGGCCCCCCATCTTGCGCATGTCCTGCTCGCCGCCAACCGCGTGAATGACCGACCCCGCTGCCAGGAACAGCAGGCCCTTGAAGAACGCGTGCGTCATCAGGTGGAAAATGCCGGCTGAGTACGCCGCCACGCCGCAGCCCAGGAACATGTAGCCCAGTTGAGAGACCGTGGAGTAGGCCAGCACCTTCTTGATGTCGGTCTGCGCCACGCCAATCGTGGCTGCAAACAACGCGGTCAGGGTCCCGATCACCGCCACCACGGTCAACGCATTCGGGGCATGATTAAAGATCGCGTGCGAGCGCGCCACCATGTACACGCCGGCGGTGACCATGGTGGCAGCGTGGATCAGCGCGGAAACCGGTGTCGGGCCCTCCATCGCGTCGGGCAGCCACACGTACAGGGGAATCTGCGCCGACTTGCCCGCGGCCCCTACCATCAGCAGCAGACCCGTCGAGGTGAGCAGACCAACCCCGGCCGTTTCCACCGGGAACTTCGCCACGGCGGAGAACACATCCGTGAAATTCAGTGAGTCGAAGTGCTTGATCATCAGAAACAGCGCGATCAGGAACCCGAAATCGCCAATGCGGTTGACGATGAACGCCTTCTTGCCCGCCGCCGCTGCCGAGTCTTTCGTGAACCAGAACCCGATCAGCAGGTAGGACGCCAGCCCCACGCCTTCCCACCCGATAAACATCTGCAGGTAGTTGCCGGCCAGCACCAGCGTGAGCATGAAGAACATGAACAGGTTCAGGTACGCGAAGAAGCGGTAGAAGCCGCCTTCTTCCCACATGTAGCCGACCGAATAGATGTGAATCAGGAAGCCGACTCCGGTCACCACCAGCAGCATCACCAACGTGAGCTGATCGAGATAGAACTCGAAATTCACCATGAACTGGCCCGACCGGATCCAGTGTGCGAGCACCTCGGTGTGGGGCAGGTCCAGCGACGAGAAGCGCGCGGCCACGTACAGAGCCAGGGCGAACGCCAGGCCGCAGAACGTCAGCGCCACCGCCGCCACCGTCTGCCGCGCAAAGCGCCGCCCGAACAGGCCATTGATGGCGGTGCCGACCAGCGGCAGCACCGGAATCAGCCAGAGATGAAGCGAGTCCGTCATAGTTTCAGCAGGTTCACCTGGTCGACGTTCAGGGTTTCACGCGTGCGGAACACCGCAATGATGATGGCCAGCCCAACCGCTGCCTCCGCCGCCGCCACCACCATGACGAAGAACACGAACACCTGCCCGCTCAGGTGGTGCCATTGCGCCGCGAAGGCCACGAACGACAGATTCACGCCGTTCAGCATCAGCTCGATCGACATGAAGATGGTGATGATGTTGCGCTTGATCAGGAACCCGATTACGCCGCAGGAGAACAGGATTCCGCTGAGAATCAGGTAATAGGAGATCGGGACCATCAGCTCTGCTTCCTCTCCGGCGGCTGGGGCTGCGCGTCGGGATGACTCGCCAGCACTACCGCGCCCATGATGGCAATCAGCACCAGGATTGAAGTGACCTCAAAGGGCAGCAGGAACTCATGGAACAGCAGGGTCCCGATGGTCTTTGGAAATCCGGGCAGCGCACCCAGCGGCACTGCATTCGTGCCGGAATGCCGCAGCAGCACCCAGGCTACCAGCAGGCCGCCGGCCAGCACTCCCGGCACGCCGAACAGCAAAGCGACCCGACTGCCGGAGGTGTGCTCCTCCTCGCCGGCGTTGAGCAGCATGATGACGAAAACGAACAGCACCATGACCGCGCCCGCGTACACAATGACCTGTACCGCGGCGACAAACTCCGCGCCCAGCAGCAGATACTCGACCGCTAGCGACGCCATCACCACCACCAGCGAGAGCGCACTGGAAATAGGATGCTTTTGCGCCAGCAGGTTGACCGCGCCCGCCACGCAGATCGCTCCGAACACGAGGAACAAGACCAGATGCAGCATCGTCAATCTTTCCAGGCGCAGGCTGGGCGTGCGCTTAGTTGCTCACGACCGATACGCCACAATCAGCGCCGTACATACCAGGTTCGCTACCGCCAGGGGAAACAGGAACTTCCAGCCAAACGCCATCAGCTGGTCATAGCGAAAGCGCGGCAGCGTCCCGCGCACCCAAATATAAAGAAAGAGAAACACGAACACCTTCGCTACAAACCAGAACACCGGTAGCACTGCCTGCAAGACCGGGGGCCCAAACACCCGCCCGTTCCAGCCGCCCAGGAACAGCAGCGTCGCGACGCACGCCACGGTAATCATGTTGGCATATTCAGCCATGAAGAACATGGCGAACTTCATCGCGCTGTACTCGGTGTGATAACCCGCCACCAGTTCGGTTTCAGCCTCCGGCAAATCGAAGGGCACGCGGTTGGTTTCCGCGTAGGCCGCGATCAAATAAATAAAGAAGGCCACAAACTGCCCGCCATAAAAGATGTTCCACCTGGGCAGGAACCCGAGAAAGTGCCCGCTCTGCGCCGCCACAATCTCGCGCAGGCTAAAGCTCCCGGAAACGATCAGCACGCCCACCAGCGACAGCCCGAGGCAGATTTCGTAGCTCACCATCTGCGCACTCGCGCGCAGCCCGCCCAGCAGCGAATACTTGCTGTTCGACGACCACCCGGCCAGCGCCACGCCGTATACACCCACCGAGGTGATGCCCAGGATCACCAGCAGCCCGGTGTTCACGTCCGCGATCTGCAGCGGGATCATATGCCCGAAGATCGGCACCGGATTGCCGAAGGGCACCACAGCAATCGAAGTCAGCGCGCAGACCACGGCAATCATCGGTGCCGCGATGAACAGCGGCCGGTACACATGCGGCGGCGTCAGATCCTCTTTCAGCAGAAACTTCACGCCGTCGGCCAGCGGTTGCAGCAGGCCGAACGGACCCACGCGCTGCGGCCCCCAGCGGTTCTGCATGTGGCCGACCACTTTGCGCTCCAGCCATACCGTGTAGGCGACGGCAGTCAGCAGCACGAAGATCACCAGCGCGATCTTGATGAGCGAGGCGACAAGAAATATCTGCAGGTTCGACAAAATGGTTCCCTGACGTGCTTGTGATCTTAACGTCTTGAACCCGGCCCGTGCCCTCTGAAGCCGGAATGCGGCGCAGAGGTCAAGACCCAGAGTCTGTCGTGTGCGTTCTGGCGTCCTTCGCAGTTCCGAGTTTTACCGCTGTGCTAATCGGCTGCCATCTCCGACGGTTCCTTCTGCCGGCTCTCCATCACGCTGTTCAGCGCCTTCGAGTAGCGGCCCAAAGTTCCGGAGCGGAATAGCCCATCGTTGGCCGCCACAATCAGCTCTGGCTCGTGCATCGTGCCCGGCCCGCTCTCCGACAAATGCGTGTGCTGATCATTGCCGGCGAGCAGGTTGATGCGGGACACGCCGTAGCCCGGCACCAGCCGCTGAATCTCGTCCAGGATTGCTGTCGGCTCAAACGGGCTCATCCTTGGCTCCAACCCATGCGCCGCGAGCCACACTGCGTGCCGGTCCGCTTCGCCTGACTGCGCACCCCGCGACTGGCCCATGTCGGCCGGCTCGCCGGCGCCAAACGGAACCAGTTTGTGCACATCGAAGCCCATGGCATCGGCGATGCGCACGATCATCTCAAAATCGCTCTTGGTGCCCGTGACCTCCCCGGCCTTCTTTAGGAGCTGCAGATCGCCGCAGGTATTGGTGAAGGTCCCGGATTTTTCGTAGGCGTTCGCCGCGGGCAGCACGACATCCGCGATGAATGCAGTCTCGGTCAGGAACATGTCTTGGAGCACGACGAACGACTTCGAGAACGCAAATGGATCGATCGCAAAACGTCCCACCGGGTTCGCGCCCACGACGTACAGAGCCTTGAGCTGGCCTGCTTTCGCGGCGTCGACCATCTCGGGCAAAGTCAGTCCCGGGGCACTGGGGACTTCGCCCCACTCCCGGTGGAACGTGCCGGCGTCTGCCACCCGGTGATAGCCGGGGAGCAAATCGGGATAGAGACCCATGTCGGCCGCGCCCCGAGAATTGGCGTAATCGGCCAGGCAAACGAACTTGGCCCCAGGAATCGCAGAGCCAAACTGGACCAGCGCGGTAACGTCGCTCCCGCGAATCTCCGATCCGAAAACAATAATCAGGTTCTGCTCGCCCCGTAGTTTATCGCGCAGGGCCATCCAGGACTCGCGCGTGTTCTGCCTGCTGACGATGGCATCCACCGCGCCATCGTCGCCCGCCAGGTACGCGGCCACGTTGCCTTCTGTGCCCGCCGGAATCTGCGCGAACCCCGCCGCCTGCCGCCCCAGCTTGATTTGCTGCGAATTAATCACATACAGGCGCGAGCGGTGCAGGCGAACATTGTTCCGGACCTGCCAGGCCAGCAGAGGATGTTGCTCGGTGGGATTGTTGCCGATCAGCAGGATTGCCGGGGCATTGTAGAGCTCGCGCATCGTGGCCGTGGCATCCGGCTTGCCGCTCAAGGCGGCTGCGAAAGCAGGGAAGTCGGCCGTCCGGTGGTGGTCGACATTATTCGTCTGCAGCACGACGCGGGCGAATTTGGAAAGCAGATAATTTTCTTCGTTGGTCGTGCGCGCCGACCCGATCACGCCCATCGCCCGTCCGCCGTCCCGGTCGCGAATTTCGGCAAAACGCTTTCCGATCAGCGAAAAGGCTTCTTCCCAGGTTGCCGGGGTGAGCTTGCCGTCCTTGCGGACCAGCGGCTGGGTAATCCGTTCGTCGCTCTCCGAGAAATCAAACGCATAGCGTCCCTTGATGCAGAGAAAATCGTTATTCATGCCGCTCTTGTCGCGGTTGTCGCCACGCACGATCTGCATGCCGCTGTCGGCGCGGCGCACGCCCAGGGTCGTTTTGCAACCATCGCCGCAGTGCGTGCAGATGGTGCCCACGTGCTTCATCTCCCAGGGCCGGGTCTTGTAGCGGTAGGCACCCGAGGTGAGCGCCCCGACCGGGCAGATGTCGATGCACATGCCGCACTCTTCGCACTCGAGATGGTCCTCTTTGTTGGGCGCGATGATCGAACTCACCCCGCGGTTTTGTATCCCCAGGGCCCATACGTCCATGCCTTCACCGCAGACGCGCACGCAGCGGTAGCACAGGATGCAGCGCGGCCGGTCGAAGTAGACCACCGGAGACCATTGCTGTTCTTCGCGGTGGTTCTTGGCCTCCATGTATTTCGACTCGGCGGCCCCGTAGGAGAACGTCATGTCCTGCAGTTCGCACTCGCCGCCGGCATCGCACACCGGGCAGTCCAGCGGATGGTTTCCCAGCAGCAACTCGACCATCGCCTTGCGCGCCTGCCGCACCTCGTCGTTGTCGGTGGTGACCGCCATGCCCTCAGCAATCACGGTCGTGCAGGCAGTCTGGAGTTTAGGCATCTTCTCGACCTTGACCAGGCACATCCGGCACGCGCCCTGCAGCGACAGGTTCGGGTAATAGCAGAAGGAGGGCACTTCGATGCCCGCGCTCTTGCAGGCCTCAATCAGCAGTGTCCCGGCGGGGGCTGTGATCTTTTTACCGTCGACAGTGAGATTTACGTCAGGCATCGTTCAATAGACTGAGTCCTTGGGAATCGGGTAATCGAGTAATCAAAAAAACAACTATGCTGTCCTTTTTGCTGCCTGCCGTGAAGGCGTCAGTATGGCCGATCGTTTCCGGGCTTCGTTCAGCAGGTCTGGCGTCAATTCAGGCTTCACAATTCCTGATTCCTTCAGTGCGCCAGCACCGGCAGTTGTTCCACCGCACCTTCCTTCTCGAACGGGCAAGGACGGCCTTGCAGGTGATCTTCAAACTCCTTGCGGAACTTCTTCACGAACGCGATCGTGGGCATGGCCGCCGCATCGCCCAGCGGACAGAAGGTCCGGCCCAACATGTTCTCCGCCAGGTACTGAATGTTGTCGACGTCCTTTTTCAGGCCGCCGCCGGCATGAAAACGGGTCAGCGTCTTCTTCAGCCAGTCGGTGCCTTCGCGGCAGGGAATGCACCATCCGCAGCTCTCATGCTGATAGAACTTGATGGTCCGCAGGGCGAACTTCACGATGCAGGTCGTGTCGTCGAGCACCACCACGCCGCCCGAACCGAGCATGGATCCTGCTTTCGCCACGGAATCAAAGTCCATCGGGATGTCGATCTCTTCCGGGAGTAATACCGGGGTCGACGATCCCCCCGGGACGACCGCTTTCAAACTGCGCCCGTTTGCGATCCCGCCGCCCACCTCGTAGATCATCTTCTTGAGGTTGTATCCCATGGGCAGTTCATAGACGCCCGGCTTTTCCAGGTTGCCGCTCAGACAGAACAGGCGGGTGCCCCCGTTTTTCGGGGTGCCGATGCCGGCATACCATTCCGCGCCGCCCAGAATGATGTGCGGCACGCTGGCCAGCGTTTCCGCGTTATTAATGACTGTGGGCCCGCCCCACAGCCCGACGACGGCCGGGAAGGGAGGACGAATCCGGGGAATGCCGCGCTTGCCTTCCAGCGACTCCATCAGCGCCGACTCTTCTCCCACTTCATAGGCGCCCGCGCCACCGTGCCAATAAATATCGAGATCCCTGCCGCTGCCGAAAATGTTCTTGCCCAGGAACCCGCGCGCATAGGCGTCCTGGATCGCCTTCTGCATGATCACCGACAGGTAGCGATATTCGCCGCGGATGTAGATGTAGCCGGTCTGCGCTCCCACCGCCAGCGCCGCGATCATGACGCCCTCGATGACCGAGTGCGGATCGTGCTCGAAGATCAGCCGGTCCTTGCACGTCCCGGGCTCGCTCTCGTCGCCATTGCACAGCACGTACTTGGGCTTCGCCGACTGCTTGGGCACGAATGACCACTTCATCCCGGTGGAAAACCCCGCGCCGCCACGGCCCCGCAAGCCGGAATTCTTGACCTCATTGATGATCGCGTCCGGTTCCATCGTGAGCGCCTTCCGCACGGCCTTGTAGCCGTCGAGCTCAAGATAGCGGTCGAGATCCGTCGCGCCCTTGCCAAAGCGCCGGGAGACGACCTTGACTTCATCGGGATGGCTTACGAGATCGGCCATTGCTTAACGCTCTCGAAAAACTGGGTAATCGGCAAATGGAGTAATTGGGAAATTGCCCCCCGACCGGCTGCATCCACGCTCTGCAATTACTCAATTGCCAAATTCCCAAGTACGCAATCCTACGCAATCCCCCTCACTTTTGGTACCCGTCCAGCACCTTATCCAGCTTCTCCACCGTCAGGTTCTCGTGGAAGTCGTAATTGACCTGCACTGCCGGGGCCCAGCTGCAGGCCCCGATGCACTCCACTTCCTCGAGCGTAAACAGTCCATCCGGCGTGGTGCCCTTGTGCTCGATGCCCAGCCGCTTGCGGCAATGGTGGAACAGTTCCTCGCCGCCGCGCAGCATGCAGGCGATGTTGGTGCACACCTGCACGTTGTACTTCCCGCGCGGCCGGGTGGTCAGCATGGAGTAATAGCTGATCACATTCCGCACATCGAGCTCGGTCAGCCCCAGCCGGCCCGCAAGTTCTTGAATGACCTCGTCACTTAAGTACCCGACCTCATCCTGCGCATAGAGCAGCGTCGGCACCAGCACCGAGCGTTTGGTCGGATAGTGGGTCAGCATCTCGCTGAAGCGGGCTTCGAATTCGTCCGAGAACTTCATAAGTTATTTGCTAAGTTTCGTAATCGGGTAATCTGGTGATTCAAAACACCCCACCCACGTCGCTGTGCAAGTCACAAAATCACCCGATTACCAAATTGCAAAATTCCTACCGGTCGATTTCCCCCAGCACAATATCAATCGACCCGATGGCTGCCACCACGTCCGCGATCAGCCGCCCTTCGCACATGGTGGGAATCGTCTGCAGGTTGGCCAGGCACGCCGAGCGCATATGCACGCGGTAGGGCTTCGCGGTTCCATCGCTCACCACGTAGTACCCCATTTCGCCGCGCGGAGACTCGACCGCCTGGTACACCTCGCCTGGCGGAACCGCAAACCCCTCGGTGATGATCTTGAAGTGATAGATGAGCGCCTCCATCTGCGTCTTCATCTTCTCGCGGTCGGGAAGAACAACTTTCGGCGCATCCGCCTTGACCGGTCCGTCGGGCATCCCTTCCAGGGCCTGGCGAACGATCCCGATGGATTCCCGCAGTTCGAGCACGCGGCACATGTAGCGATCGAAAACGTCGCCTTCTTTGCCCAGCGGCACCTTGAACTGGAAATTCTGGTAGCCGCTGTAGGGCATGTCGCGGCGCAGGTCGAAATCCACGCCGCTGCCGCGCAGGGTCGGCCCGGTTGCGCCCAGAGCCAGCGCGTCTTCGGCGCTGATCCTGGCTACGCCCTTGGTGCGCATGCCCCAGATCGGGTTTCCGGTCAGCAGGTTCTCGTATTCGTCGACCCTGGCCGGGAAGCGGTCGGCGAAATCCCGCACCCGCTCGAAGAATCCCAGAGGCGGTTCCAGCGCCAGCCCGCCCACGCGAAAGTACGACGTCATCATGCGCTGGCCGCTGACCATCTCGAAGATGCGCAGCACGTCCTCGCGCTCGCGGAAGCAGTAGAGGAACACCGTGAGCGCGCCGATGTCCATGGCATGCGTGCCCAGCCACACCAGGTGCGAGTTGATGCGCGTCAGCTCATTCAGCAGCACCCGCATCCATTGCGCCTTCGGCGGAATCTCGAGGCCCAGCAGCTTCTCCACCGCCAGCACGTAGCAGAGATTGTTCGTCAGCGGGCACAGGTAGTCGATGCGGTCGGTGAGCGGGACCACCTGCTGGTAGAACTTGGCCTCGCAGGTTTTCTCGATGCCGGTGTGCAGGTACCCGATGTCGGGCATGATGCGTACCACGTTCTCGCCGTCGATTTCGAGGATCACGCGTAGCACGCCATGGGTCGAAGGGTGCTGCGGACCCATGTTCAGGATCATGGTCTTGTCCTGAACGCCGTCGATCACTGGGGTGGGCGTGAGGTGCGCCATCAGCGGTAGCCCTCCACCGGATAATCCTTGCGCAGGGGATGGCCTTCCCAATCTTCCGGCATCAGCAGCCGCCGCAGATACGGGTGTCCGGTAAACCGCACGCCGAACAGATCGAAGACTTCGCGCTCAAAGTAGTTGGCTCCCGGCCACACCGAGGTCACCGATTCCAGCACCGGGCTGGCCCCGTCCAGCCTCACCTTCAGCCGCACACGCTCTTTCCTGGGCATGGAGAGCAGGTGATAGACGACCTCAAAGCGCGGTTCGTTCGGATACCAGTCCAAGCAGGTGAGGTCGGAGAGAAAGTTGAAGGGGAACTCGGCATCGTCGCGCAGGAGCGCGCACGCCTCCCGAATGGCACCGCGCTCGAGGTAGACCGTCATTTCCTCGCGGTCGAACTTTACCCCGGTGACTGCCTTCGGGTTCCAATCGAGCAGGCGCGCCAGCGCCGGATGGCTCTTGAGTTGTTCCCGGTCGGTGATTGGAGGAGACAGCGCCATCAGACCTGCCCCCGTCCGAGAGTGGGCTTGCCCCAGTCGAGCACTCCCTTTTTCCAAACGTAGAAGAAGCCGACCAGGACGATGGCGATGTACACCAGCATTTCCCAGAAGCCGAACATCTTCAACTCCCGCAGGATGACGGCCCAGGGATAGAGGAAGACCGCCTCTACATCGAACAGAATGAACAGCATGGCCACCAGGTAGAACTTCACCGAGAAGCGTTCCCGGGCATCGCCCACCGGAGCCATCCCGCACTCATAAGGAGACATCTTGGCCCGGGTTGGGCGCCGCTTGCCAAGAAGCCAGGACAGGGTCACAATCGCGCCCGCCACCACCGCGGCCGCCAGCATGTGCAGCAAGAGAGGAAGGTAGCTGGCGAAGTAATTGTCCGGCATACGAGCGCTATATATAATTCGACAAAAAAGAGTCGCTTAAACGTTCTAGATTATGGTTCGCAAGGGAGTAGTGTCAAGCGAACGGGCGCGGGAATTCCCGAAGGTTTGAGCGTCGATCCACTGCTGCTTGCCGGGTGCACGGGATCCGAATGATTTTTGGTTTCAATACCGACGTCAAGCAAGGCGACACCGTGTATCACGTGCAAAGCGAGGCGCGCGAAAACGAACTCCTGCTGCAGACCCAGGTCTTCGTGCGCGGACGCTGCATCGGCAAACGCGCCACCTCGTATGCCGAGCAGATCGCCCGGGGCAACTTCACCGACCAGCAGAAGGAGCAGATTCTCCGCGACCAGCACCGCCTCGTGCTCGACGCCATCCGGGAAGGGCGCGTCGAAGAGGTCTTCGACCGCAAGGACACTGCCGAAGCTCTGGCTGCCCTCAAGGAACTCGACCTGCAGTGGGTGAACGCGGGCTCGGTCCACGGTAACGGCAGCCTCACCATGCAACTGCGCGTCACCGACGGCGGAACGGTGGTTCCCGGCGCCCGTCTCACCTTCCGCTTCGCCCGCCCCGACGCCCCTCCTTTCTATACTCAGGTCGCCACCAACGCCGACGGCAGCGCCGAAATCAAGGTGGAGCTGGACGAGTCCGCCTTGCCCGACTCTTCGATATTGGTGCAGGCGCGGGTCGGCGACCGCTCGGCCACCCGCAAATTTCGCCTCCGCAAAGTGGAATAGCGCCGGTGTCCACCGGTGTGGCGCCGACTTACTCGGCCCCGCTTTCCGGCCTGACCTTCCGCTCCTGACTTGCATCCACCCAACCCCGCTTGCGAAGATCGTTATGATGAAACTGGTGATCAACGGCGAAGAGCGCACGCTGGACGGACCGCTCAGCCTGGCCGGTTTGCTGGCGCGCCTGAATATGAAGTCCGACCGAGTCGCGGTCGAACTGAATCTGGATCTCGTTCCGCGAGACCAATGGACCAGCACCAATCTCGCCGACGGCGACCGGCTGGAGATCGTGCATTTTGTCGGAGGCGGCGCCTGCGATGTTGCGCCTGGGAAAAGAGTCGTATGAACAAAGTCCCTTCGCCGGCAATTCTCCTGTTTCTGATTTCCAGCCTGTGCTCGGCCCAGGGCCCGACCCAGTTCCATCCGGGCTTCAACTTGTTCACCAAGCAGCAGGACGTTCAACTCGGCCAGGAAAACGCCGCGCAGGTCCGGGCACGAATGAAAGTTGTTCACGATCCCATCCTCAGCGACTACGTCAACAAGGTCGGCCGCCGCCTCGTGGCTTCGCGTGAAGCCCAGGAAAGCGGATTCCCGTTCACCTTCGAGGTGGTCGCCGATCCCGCCATCAACGCCTTCGCCCTGCCCGGTGGCCCCATGTTCATCAATACCGGCCTGCTCCGCGCCGTCGACAATGAAGCCCAGCTTGCCGGCGTCATGGGCCACGAGATGTCGCACGTCATCCTGCGCCACGGCACCAATCAGGCCTCCAAAAGCCGCCTCATCGAACTGCCCGCTGTGCTCGGTTCCCAGGTCGCCGGAGGCTCTCTGGTCGGCCAGCTCGCGCAGCTGGGCATCGGGCTTGGCGCAAATAGCGTCCTGCTGAAGTTTTCCCGCACAGCCGAAAGCCAGGCCGACCTCATGGGCTCCCACCTCATGGCCGAAGCCGGCTATGACCCCATGCAGATGGCGCGCTTCTTCGAGAAGCTGAATCAGCAGGGCGGGGGACGCCCCATCCAGTTTCTTTCCGACCATCCCAACCCGGAAAACCGCGAGAAGGCGATCGAAGCAGAAGTCCGCCGGCTGCCCCAGCAGCGGTACGGATACGAGACCGGCGAATTCCAGCGCATGAAAGCGGTCATTGCCCGCGTGCGCGAGCCAAAGCCGTCCACACAAGTCCGATAATCCACCGGGGCGCAGTTCCGCATTCGATGGTGAGTCCCGCTCCCCTACTCGTACATCCCTGATTACTCCCTGTGCAATACTCTGCCTTGACTCCAGCCAGATCAGACCTAGAATGTTTCAAACATTTCAGTATGTAAATGTTTAAAGGACTTTGCAGACGCTATTCACATCCCGCGAAGTCGTGAAGCTCACGGGCATCACCCTGCGGCAGCTGCAGTGGTGGGACGAGCAGGGCATCGTCGTGCCCGATCGCGCCGGACACCGTCGTCTGTATTCGCTGGCAGACCTCTCGGAGGTTGCCGTCATCTGCGAGCTCCGCGACCGGGGTTTCTCCTTGCAGCGCGTCCGCAAGGTGGTCCGCTTTCTGCAGCAGGGACTGGGCAAGCGCCTGGCTGAGCTGGTGGGAGAGACGGCCGAGTATCACCTGCTCACCGACGGCAATTCGCTCTACCTGGAAACTTCGCCCGAGCACATCGTGGATATTCTCAAGAACGCGCGCCAGCCCATGCTGGGGGTATGCCTCACCGATACCGTCCGCCGGGTGCGCGCCCACATCGAAGACGGCAGGAAACGCAGCCGACCGGTTCGCGGCGCCATGCGCCCGTCACGCTGGAAGAACGCCTCGTAACGAGCATGCAGGGAGGACCCATGAATGCCGAACTGGATTTCCTGAATGAGTGGATCCCGGAGCAGATGCAGCCCGGTACGCTGTTCGTGCTGGAAAACGCGGGCGAGGTCGGCGAGAAAGAGGATCCCTACTGGGCGGTGTTGTCCTGCCCGTCCTGCGGCACCCTGGGGCTTGTGACCCGCAAGCAGATGGCCGGCCTGCTCGCTGTGATCTGCGGCTCCGACCAATGCTCCGCCCAGTTCTTCATCCGCGAGAGCCAGATCATTCCGCGCAAACCAATCTAAAACTAAAACATGTGGGGCCGACACTCAGGTCCGCCTCTCGGCGTTCTCTGCGTTTTAGGATTTTGTCTGCCTCGGCGCAGAACTAGCCCCTCACCCTCGCCAGCGCCACCGGGACCTGCTCTACGATCTCGATGTCAAATCCTTCCAGCGCCGCCACTCGCCGCGGATGGTTCGTCAGCAACCGGATTCGTCGCAAATTCAAGTCCGCCAGGATCTGCGCTCCAATGCCGATCTCCCGCTGCGTCTTGCGCTCGCTCTCCGGCAGATTCGGCAGCGTCCGCTCGCGATGGAAGCTCAGCACCGCCCGCTCCCCGATTTTGTCGATGGAAAACCCTTTTGAGGACTGGTGCAGATAGATGATGGCGCCCCGCCCGGCATCGGCAATCGCGCGCATCGAGCCTTCGAGCGTTTCCCGACAATCGCACGCCGTCGATCCGAAGACGTCGCCCATCACGCAATGGGAGTGCATCCGCACCAGCACCGGCTCGCGTGAGCTCTCAATGTCGCCCCGCACCAGGGCCACGTGCGACTCGCCGCCCTCGACCTCGCTCTCATACGCGATCAGCCGGAACTCGCCATGCCGCGTGTTCACCAGCGCCTCGCCTACCCGGTGCACGTAGCGCTCATGTGCCATCCGGTAGCGGATCAGCTCCGCCACGGTCAGCATCTTCATATTGTGTTGACGGCAGAACTCTGTGAGGTCCGGCACGCGCGCCATCGTTCCATCGTCGCGCATAATCTCGCAGATGATCCCCGCCGGGATGAGCCCCGCCAGCCGCGCCAGATCGACCGACGCCTCCGTCTGTCCCGCCCGCACCAGCACCCCACCCTTGCGTGCCCGCAGAGGGAACACATGTCCCGGCCGCGCCAGATCCGAAGGCCGTGTCGCGGGATCGATCGCCACCTGGATCGTCCGTGCCCGGTCATACGCCGAGATGCCGGTCGTCACTCCGTCCCGCGCATCAATCGCCTCACAGAATGCGGTCCCGTAGTTCGACGTGTTCTCCGCCGTCATCGGGCCGATCCGGAGGTGCTCCAGCCGCTCCTCCGTCATCGCCAGGCACACCAATCCGCGCCCATACTTGGCCATGAAATTGATCGCTTCGGGAGTGACTTTCTCGGCGGCGAGCGTCAGATCGCCCTCATTCTCGCGGTCTTCGTCATCGACTACGACGATCATGCGGCCGGCGCGAATTTCCTCAATCGCGGTGGGAACGTCGGTGAAGGGGGGCTGGGGGCTCATCACAAAAGCGATTCTAGCAAACGGCGGGCATTCATCTGGCCCTTCGGTGCTCCACGAGTTCGCCCTCCGCGCCGCGGAACAACGCCCGCACCGCGCGTACCACCCAGCGAACCAGGAGCACGATGACCAGCAGGAGAGCCGCCGCGATCGAGGCCGCAACGTAGGGGTGCTTCGTCGCAAACCAGGTCAAGAAGATTGCCAGTGCGTCTTCGCCCAGGCTTAAGCCGACGTTCGAGAGCGGCTCCGGCGAGGGCGTGACTGCGGCCCGCACCGCCGTCTTCCCGCCATGCGCCGCCAGGGCGATCAACCCGCCCGCGAGCGTAGCGAGCAGCTGCTTCTCGGGCGAGAGCTGCGACGTCGCTCCATAGGCCAGCAGTGCCGCCACCGGCACCCGAATAAAGGTGTGCAACGCGTTCCAGATGAGGTCGAAAGCCGGCACCTTGTCGGCGAAGAATTCCAGCAGGAAAAGACCCAGGCTCGCCGCAATCACCCACCAGCTGCTCAAAATCTGGAGCGCAGGAGGGAGAGGAACCACTCCGGTATGCGCCAGCAACCCGAGCGTCCCCACCGTCGCATACAGGTTCAGGCCGGCCGCGAAGCTGATAGCCACCAGCGCCGCCGCAAATTCGCTATGCGTGAGTGGGATGGACTGCCACATCGCACGGTCCCGTGCGACTCAGGATAGCTCGGAGCTTGTCCCAGCTGTAAGCCTTCCTTAAGCCCCTTAGCCGTTCAAAACCCATTTCGGCCATCTCCGCGTGCTCGGCGGCCTCTGCGCTTCAAGACTCCTTTGCGTTCTTTGCGTACTTTGCGGTCAAAGAGCTTTTTCGTTCGCTCGCTACTGGAAATTCTCCGCCCCGGCCTCACCTTGGACAAACAAAAGGGGCCGCCATTCGGCGGCCCTGTGAGCAGTACCCCTGTGAACTCTATAGGGTGGACTCGATCTCGAAACCCCAGGCCTCCAAAAGAGGCTCGGGAATGTACTTGGAATTCTTGTTCCGGCGTGCCCACTCCCGCAAACGCGTCGACCGCAAGTACTGGTCGGGGGAGAGCTTATACTCGCGTACTACCTGCTCGAACTCGGTGATCGTGGGGGTGATCGGCCCAATGGGTTCCGGCTTACCCCAGTTTGGGTTTCCGCGTCGCTTTGCCATGAAAATTAACAACCTCGTATGCGTGGAATAAAATTTGACTTCTGGAACGCTCTCTTAAATCCTTAGATTCACTGGCTCTTAGGTAAGATGCAAAACCAAGCCTGAACAGACTACATTAGGCGAGACCCAGTGGACAGCACCTATGGGATATTGGAGACAAAAGAATATATGTCAGTTTTCGGTCAAAGTCAACGGAAATCGCCCACCCCGCCCGTTCTCAAGTGCGGCATTACGTGATTCTAATCAATAGCTTACGTTGGCAAGAAACCAGCCAATCACCATTCCTCAAATGGGCGCTGGTCATCCAGTTTTTCATAGGTTGGCGACGGGTGTGTCCCGTTCGTGGCGCAAAAACTCTCATCGCTGGCGAGTTACGCCAGTAATCGCAAGTTCCCGGCCTTCGTTGACGACCTGATTCCTAGAACCGTACAGTCCTGGGAGGAGGGATTTTCGTGAGAGACATTTACGAGGTGCTCCGCAAGAAGCAGGCCGAGCAGGCCCAGCTGGGCAAGCAGATTGAAGCCCTGCAGACGGCGGCCGAGCAGTTGCGCAATGTGGCTCACCTCCTCAACGGCGATGAAGAGGACGCCCAGGAGTCCAAGAACAGCTAGCCGCTTCAACTTTCAGTCCAACGGGGAGTTGTGACGTTTCATGAGCCTGAAGTCGCTGGTGCTGTGTTCCGATGAGAAGATCGTACGGGTCTTGCGGCGTGTTCTGAGCGACCTCGAGATCAGCATGGATCACTGCACCGACCCAGACGGCGCCATCCACAAGCTGACCCGTCAGAGGTTCGAATCGATCATCATCGATTGCACGGACCTCAAGGTCGCCACCAGTGTCCTGAAGAGCGCCCGTTCGGCGCCTGTCAATAAGCGCGCCATCGCGGTTGCGATCATGGACGGCCACAACGGCCTCCGCTCCGCCTTTGATATGGGCGCCCATTTCGTCCTGTACAAACCGGTTTCGACCGAACGTGCCCGTACCAGTTTCCGCGCAGCCCGAGCTCTGATGAAGCGCGAACGCCGCCGCAACGCCCGCGTGGCCGTGGAGCTGGCCGTGGCCCTGCTCAACTCCAAGACCGGATTCCAGCAGACAGTTTCAACCAGCGACCTCAGTGAAGGGGGCATGGCGGTTCAGTTCGGCAAGAAGCAGAAGGATCCAGGCCCGTGGCAGGCCCAGTTCACTTTACCCGGTACCGAAAAGCGGATCGAAATCGCTGCGGAGGCGGCCTGGCACAATCCCGGGGGGCAGGTGGGTATCCGCTTCGTCGATCTTCAGGTCGACGTCGCCCACGATCTGCGCCACTGGCTCAACCAGCATTCCCCCGAAGGCGAGAAGGACGATCCGCCCATCCGCTGCAAACTCACGGACCTCAGCCTGGGCGGCTGCTATCTGGAAATAGCGTCCCCGTTTCCGCCCCGCACGCGCATCGTACTTTCCATGAAAGCTGCGGGCCTGGAGCTCCGTGTGGAAGGCGTGGTTCGCGTCATGCACCCTGAAGTCGGCATGGGCGTTGAGTTCACTCAAACCACCCCCGAACAGCGGGTTCAGGTAGAGAAATTCATCCAGAGCTTGATGAGTTCCGGCAATGTTCTGCCCGAGCTGCTGGTCGAACCCGAAGGCCTGGAGTCCCCCCGGCCCGACGCGCCGGCGGAGTCGGCCGACCTGGAAGACCCTCTGCTGGACCTGTTTCGGCGGAAAGCGACGCTGCCGGCCGAACTGTTCCTCAACGAGCTGCACAAGCAGCGCAGCACCCACCGCGCCGAATCCTCCGAAGAGACGATCCTGCCGGTTTAGCTCGTCCGGGCTCTTTCATGCTCTGAATAAGAAGGCGGGCGCGAGCACGGGTGGCGGCGTTGCCCCTCGCTGGCTTCCTCACAGCTGCCGCTTGACCCAGATCCGCTCCGGATGGGCCGGATGCGAATTCTCCACGCAGCTTTCAAACGCCGGCACGCCGGCGGACTGATCCAGCATCGAAGGGCTCCCCCCAAAGGAGCGGTGGAACAAGCGATAAGCCACATCGCACGCGTGACATTTGAAGGTATACGCCGGGGAGAATCCCCCATCCACCAGGTCCGGATATCCCGCTCCTTCCTGTACCTTCGCCGCGATCATCTCCTGAATCATGAGGAACCTCGACCCACTTGAGGGTAGATGTTGTACGTACCAGGCCCATCATCTTACCCCGGAACTCAAGTGGCCTTCGACTTGCCGGAAGTCTCACCCGGTGCGAGGAGGGAAGCGCTCTCTTCCGGCAAGCGTTGCTGTAAAGTGTGTGCCGAGGGAAAGCAGAGACCGCAAGGCTGGCAGGGATGCGTGGCGTCATCTAGTCATGTCACTGCTCCGGGGGCAGACGCGATGCTATACAGGTGTCGATTGACAGGGGGGAGAGTTCCTATGTCCGTTGCAAAGAATTCGGTGGCTCGGACGTTTGTGCTCGCCGCGGCGGCGTGCTTCTGGTCTATGGCGTTGGCCCAGCGAGGGTGGGCGCAGTCCGATGTTCCCAAGCTGCCCAACCCAGGCAGCACCAGCGTCAGCCGCGAGCAGCAGCAGCAGCTCGGGCTGCAGGCGGCGGCGGAAGTCTACAAGCAGATGCCGGTTCTGCCCGATTCGAGCCCAGAGACCCAGTACATCCGCCAGCTCGGCAAGCGGCTGGTTGCCGTGATCCCGCCAGAGAATTCGTGGCCATTTGAATTCCACGTGGTGGCGCAGAAGGAGATCAACGCCTTTGCGCTGCCGGGCGGCGAGATGTTCGTGAACGTGGGCACGATCACGGCCGCGGCCAATGAGGCGCAGCTGGCCGGGGTGATGGCGCACGAGATGTCCCACGTCTACATGCAACATTCAGCCAAGCAGATGGAGAAGGCGCAGTTCACCGAAGGCCTCGCCGGTTTGGCGGGAGCCATTCTCGGAGCCAAAGGCGGCGCCCTGGGATCTCTGGCCAAAGCTGGCGTTCAGGTGGGCGCCGGCATGGTCATGCTCAAGTACTCGCGCACCGATGAAGCACAGGCCGATGAGGTTGGCGCCATGATTTTGCACCGGGCCGGCTACGATCCGCAGGCCATGGCGGATTTCTTCAAGACCCTGGAGGCCCAGGGAGGCTCGGGCCCGCAGTTCCTCAGCGATCACCCCAATCCCGGCAATCGCGAGGCCGCTATCCAGAAGGAGATCCAGGCTTGGCCTCCGGAGAAGTACTTGCCCAGCAGCGCTGCCTTCACAACCACCCGCGAGCATGCCGCCACCGTGAAGACATATTCGGCGGAAGAAATTGCGCAGGGCGCAAAGACGGGCCAGTGGGCTGCGCTGAACAAGCAGAACGGCGCTGTGTTCACGCCGCCCTCGGGAGTAGCCGTTCCGGAGGCACCCGGCGGAGCATCCGCCGCTCCCGCCGTAAATCCCGTCTCCTGGAATGATGTCATGCCGAGTTCCAGTCTGGTGACCGTCAACCTTGGAGCGATGAAAATCGCTCGCCCCGACAATTGGGACGTGAGGACTCCCCGGCAGCAGGGCCAGTCTTTCACTATCGCGCCCCGAGCCGGTATCGTCGGCAACGGAGTCGGTTACGGAGTCGTGATCAACAGCATGCCAGCCCAGGGAAGCAATCGAAACATCGATCAGGCCACTGCCGACATCGTCCGTGCCCTTCAGAACGGGGGAGGCGATCTGCAGCAGGTTGGCCTGGCCACACCGATCAGAGTCGCCGGGGTTCGGGGACGGGCCGTGAACCTGCAATCGACTTCGCCGTTCCCGGATGGGAAGGGCCAACCCCAGAAGGAACGAGATCGGCTGGTCACCGTTCCGCGGCCGGATGGTTCCGTGATTTTCCTGGTCTTTGTTGCCCCGGAGTCCCAGTTCTCGCGGCTGAGCCCGACCTTTGACAAGTTGCTCAGAAGCTTGCAGTTTTAGGTTCTATCCGGTAATGGATCACGTGGTTCGGTGATCCGGCACACTTGCCGGAGTCCGGGTTTGTGGCACCGTGGCCCTGGAACGCAGACTCCCCCAGGCCCCGGGAGTCCCGGGCCCTTTCTTACCAACAATATGGTGCTTCGCGCTGGGCTGCTTGTGTCCGAGCAGCTTGGGTTTGACCGCGATCTCTAGACGTAGAGACCGGCAGAGCAAAGCCTCTGGGGGAGGCGCACATAAGCGGTCCAGCGGGAGGCACCCCAGCGGAGTCCTGCGGCTGCGCGGCTTGGGACTCCGGAAGGTCGGGGCAAGTGGCGAGTTTTGGCGGAGCCGATGAGGGAGCTGGTGCCCGGGGCGGGAATCGAACCCGCACGACTCTTGCGAGTCTCGGGATTTTAAGTCCCGTGCGTCTGCCAATTTCGCCACCCGGGCGGGCACAAGCGTACTTCACAGGACTATATCAGTTCAGGGTGCCCGATCTGCCCCGGAATGCAGCCCTGGCGGTGGAGTTCCTGGAGCCGCGTGCGAATGCCGGGGTTTGCTGTCGCCGCGATCGTGGAGGAATCGGCGCGGATGAGATCCCCCGGCCATCGGAACTCGGAACGAGGTCGAGACTGCGACGGGCGAGGTCGAACGAAACCCATCCAGCAAGAGCCCGCCAGTTCACCGAAAAGCTTGGACCAGCCTCGCACAGGCTGTAATCAGCCCGGCGATCGCCGTGATACCCGCGATGGTAAACCAGGGGGATCGGCTTGAGGCTGCAGGCTGCGGCACTCCCGTCCTGCCTGGCCCCGAGTTTGCGGGAGGATACGCGAACGTTGTTCTGGAAACCGCCGGAGTGGCCACGACTGCTGGTCGATATGCAGGCGGAGGTCCCACGAGAATTGCCCCGTTTGCTTGTCTACAAACTCCATAGCTGGTGGGCACGGTGTTGTACGGGCCGCACGGCACTTCGTTCACGAACGCACGGACCGGCGTGAAGCCCGACAGGCAGACCACCGCCAGGACCGTGAGACGACAGAAGCAAGATGGCGTTGCACTGCTGACCATACCAATCTCTTCTCCATTTGTGTGTTGTCCTGGTTATCGAGACGGGTGGGAACAATGTTTCTTGCCCGCGGTGGTGACCGGCAGCCGCCTTGGCTGATTTTCCCGCTCGGAAGTGACTAAAGGGTGGCGCCGAGGGTACTGAGGTCTGGCGTAACGGATCATGTGTTTTTGTTTCCCGCCGATTCCCCTGCAAGGTGTGGTTTGTCCCGGGCGGTAAGCCCGGGGAGGTGCGGTTTGTCTAGTTCAACCCGTGTCCATTGGGGATGCGTGCTGCTGCTGGCCGGTTCGTGGGCGCTTCCGTGCGTGGCCCAGGTTGAGGCGACCGGGCCGCTCACCCCGTCGTCGAATTCCGAGCTTTACCTTCGGAGCCAGGAGCTGATCCAGGAGTTTGCCCATCGTGGCTTGAGCTTCAGCGGGCAGTTTGTACAGGATTGGTCGCGGGAGTGGCACGACCCCGACAGTCCGCCTTCGGGATTCGGCCGCTATTCGGTGGATCTTCTGCTAGCGCTCGATGGTCAGAAGGCCCTCGGCTGGAAAGGCGCCAGCGGGCTGGTTCGGCTCAAGCAGCACATCAACGAATTCGGGTTCGGCGATGAAGATGCACGCCAGCTCTACTCCAACATCGACGCTCCCTCCCGCACCACCCTGTACGAGTTTTTCCTGGAGCAACGGTTGGACGGCGACAGCGTACGAGTGAAGGGCGGGCGCATCGACGCGAACAGTGAATTTGCGGTTGTCGAAAGCGCCGGGGACTTCCTCAACTCTTCCATGGGATACAGTCCCACGATCGTGGCCTTCCCGACCTATCCCGAACCCAAACTCGGTTTGGGTGTGTTCTGGAAGCCCCGGCGCAACTATTCGGTGAACCTCGGCGTCTTCCAGACGGCGGGCTGGGGCACGCTCGCGATCGTCGAGCCGGTCTGGAGATGGCGCACCACGAACGACCGCGAGGGCCGGGCCAGCGTCGGCTATTGGCGCCTAGATGGAGCCTTCTCCCGTTGGGACGGCACGCGTGCGACCACCACCCAGGGCGTCTACGTCGTTGCCGAGCAGCTACTGTGGCGGCGCGCCCTTCGCCAAGGCGGGGGCGAGCGAGGCCTCGCCGGCTTCCTGCAGCTCGGCAAAGCCAGCCGCGAGGTCAGCTCCTTCGCGTCCCATGTCGGCGGAGGTTTCGTGTTCCGCGCTCCCTGGGCGCGCCGGCCTCATGACTCGCTCGGAGTGGCCGCGACCTGGGTGCGTCTTTGCCCCGAGGTCGCGATGACTCCCTCCAGCGAACTGGTCTGGGAGGTCTATTACCGGGTGTCTCTGTCCCGCAAAGTCGCATTCCTCGAAGACCTGCAATACGTCCATCATCCGGCGTTCGCCGAGAGCAACCAACCGGTTGCCACCTCGCGCCTGGTGGTTTCGTTTTAGGTGCGCATCGACCGCGCTGTTGCCGTGAATCCTAGCCGAGTCTCGGCTGGCCTTTCCGGCCCAGGAACCCTACGCCCCAAAGGGTGACTCACAGGTTCTAAAGCTCTTAGCGCATTCTTCCGATGGATGCTCAGACGACGTATTGAACTGGAGAAAATCATATGCTCGGTCTGGGCAATCTCAAGGTCGCATGGAAGGTTCGCATCCTGATCGCAATGTCGGTCCTGGCCCTCGGCATCTTTGCCTGGGTCGCCTTTTCTACCCTGCGCATTGTGGAGGTGAATGGCCCGCTCTACAAAACCATTGTGCATAAGGACGACATCGTGCAGGACGTGGCGCCGCCGGTCATGAGCCTGGTGCCTGCCCGCCTGGACGTCTATCTTCTGATTTACGAGCCTGACCCCGCCAAATACGACGACCACGTGGTCCGGATTCATCAGCGTCGCAAGGCCTACGAAGACATGCTTGAGGAAGACCTCGCTGGTCTTGAAGAAGGCAGGGTCCGGACCCTGCTCACCACCACCATGCACCAGGCTGCCAGCGAATACTTCGACAAGATCGATCAGGAACTTGTCCCGTTGGTCAAGAAAGGGGACAAAAAGAAGATTGAGGCTTGTCGTCGCGAACTGGCCTCGATCGGTCAGAAACATGATCAGGCCGTCGACGAGGTCGTGAAGCTGGCCGAGGCAGAGCAGAAAGCAGCAGAGCAACAATCCGTGGCTACGGTGACCTCCCGCACCTGGGTCATGGGCCTGGTGGGGTTCGGCTCGGTCGGACTGATCCTGGTGGCAGGGATCTTCATCGGCCGCAGCATCGCGGGTCCCCTGCAGAACATTGCCGCCCGCCTCAAAGACATCTCCGAAGGAGAAGGCGACCTCACCAAGTCGGTCGAGGTTTTGGGAGCTGACGAGGTCGGCGAAGTCGCCACCTACTTCAACCAATTCGTTGCCAAGTTGCGGGACATGATCTCGGCGATCTCGGAGAACGCCGAACACGTGGCCGCGGCCAGCGAGGAGCTGTCAGCGACCAGCCAGCAGATCACCGCCAACTCGGAAGAGACCTCCACGCAGGCCCAGGTCGTTTCACAAGCCGGCGACCACATCAACCGCAACCTGCAGACCATTGCGACCGGCGCGGAGGAGATGACCGCCACCGTCGCCGAGATCGCCAAGAACGCCATGGAGGCGGCCAAGGTTTCTACGGAAGCTGTTGCGACCGCGGATGCCACCAACGCGACCGTCGCCAAGCTCGGGGAGGCCAGCGCGGAAATCGGCAAGGTCATCGAGGTCATTACCACCATCGCCCAGCAGACCAACCTCCTCGCCTTGAACGCAACCATCGAGGCGGCCCGCGCGGGCGAAGCTGGCAAGGGCTTTGCCGTGGTCGCCTACGAAGTCAAGGAACTGGCCAAGCAGACGGCCAAGTCCACCGAAGAAATTGGCCGCAAGATCAACGCCATTCAGACCAACACCGCGGGCGCCGTGGAAGCCATCGGCGCCATCAAGAACGTCATCGACAAGGTCAACCACATCTCCGGCGTCATTGCCACGGCGGTGGAGGAACAAAGCGCCACCACCAACGAGATGTCGCGCAACGTGGGCGAGGCCGCCAAGGGCGCGGCCGAAATCTCCAACAATATCTCCGGCGTTGCCGAAGCCGCGCAAAGCACTTCCGCCAGTGTGGCCGAGTCCCAGAAAGCCACCGAGCACCTGGCCCAGATGGCCCAGCAACTCCGCGGGTTGGTTGGACAATTCAAGGTCAGCAACGAGCTGCACCGTTCCACGGCAGAACCCTCGCGTCCCAAGGCGATGGCCGCCCGCGCCGGTTCCTATTAGCCTGTAGCGCTGCCCACACAAAAGCAAAGGGGTGGATCAAGCGATCCGCCCCTTCAGCTTCCACTGGCTTCTTTCGTGCTTACACCAGCTTGGTCTTCGACAGCGGCAGTTCCCGCACCCGCTTCCCCGTCGCCGCGTAAATCGCGTTGCACAGCGCTGGAGCAAACGGAGGCACACCCGGCTCGCCCACACCCGCCGGGGGCGCGTCGCTCTCCACTACGTACACGCTGGTGTGCCGCGGTGCCCGGTCCATGCGTGTCAGCAGGTAGTCGTGGAAGTTACTCTGCTTCACCTTGCCGCCGTTGACCGTGATCTCGCTGAACAGCGCCAGGCTCGTCCCGAAGGTCGCCGCCCCCTCGAACTGGTTGCGCACATTGTCGGGGGCCACTACGGTTCCCGCGTCGACCGCCGTCCACACATTCGGGATCGCGATCTTGCCGCGATCGTCCACCTCCACCTCCACCACTGTCGCCACGTAGGTCAGGAAGCTCCGGTGCGCGGCGATGCCGAACCCATGCCCCTTCCCGGTGGATCGTTTTGCCCAGCCCGACTTCTCGGTGACGACTTCCACCACACGCCGTAGACGCGCCGTATCCAGCGGATACTTTTTCCCGTCCTCCGCCTCGTCGGGCTTGTATTCCAGGGGTACGATCCGTCCCGGGCCGATCAGTTCGAGAAGATATTGCGCCGAGTCCCTGCCCGCCGCGTTCGCCAGTTCATCAGCGAACGAGTGGATGGCGAACGCGTGATAGACATTGGCCACGCTGCGGAACCACCCAATGCGGATGTGGGCGTCTGCCGGGCCATTCTCGGCACGATGATTGGGAATATCGAAGGGAAGGTTGTTCCATCCCAGGCCCATCTCGTCATCGGCGTACTGTGCGCCGACCTCAAAGGTGGAGTTGATAGGCGGATACACCGTGCGCTGCAGCCAGGCCGTCGGCAAGCCGTTCTCTCCGATCGCCGCCTTCAGATACATCGCCGCCGTCGAGTGGAAGAAGTCGAAACGGATGTCGTCCTCCCGCGACCACACCACTTTCACCGGCTTCCCGATCTGCTTCGAGAGGTACGCCGCCTCCGCCACCTGGTCCGGTTTCGATTTCCGGCCAAACCCTCCACCCAGCAGCGTGACATGGCAAGTGACCTCTTCCTTCTTAATGCCCAGCATCGCCGCCACCGTGTCCTGCACCGCCTGGGGGTTCTGCGTCGGTGCCCACGCCAGCACCTTGCCATCGCGGTACTCCGCTACGGCCACTGGAGGCTCCATGGAGGCATGCGCCAGGTGCGGCGTGTAGTACTCCGCTTCGATGATCTTGCCGCCCTTGGCAAAGGCCGCGTCCACATCGCCGACGTTGCGGACCACCTTGCCCGGCTTGCGCGATGTCTCCTCCAGCGTCTTGCGGAACTCCACCGAGTTGTAGGACGCGTTTGGACTCGCGTCCCAATCAACCTTCAGTTCCTTTCGCCCCTGGAACGCAGCCCACGTGTTGTCGGCAATCACCGCGACGCCGCCCAGCGGCTGAAACTGATACGGCGGTTTGTAGATGGGGATTTTCACCGTCTGCTTTACGCCGCGCACCTTCAGCGCCGCCCGGTCGTCATAGGACTTCACCTGCTGTCCCAGCACCGGCGGATGCTCCACCGCCGCGTAGACCATGCCGGGCATCGCCGCATCGATCCCGAACGTGGCCTTGCCGGTGACGATGTCCTCAAGGTCGAACAGGGCATTGTCCTTGCCGATGTAGCGCCACTCTGATCGCTGTTTGAGCACGACTTCTTCTTTTTTCGGGACCGGCAGCTTCGCGGCTGCCGCTGCCAGCTCGCCGTACGCTAGCTTGCGCCCGCTCGCCTTGTGCACCACGAAGCTGGGTTCGGTACTGCATTCTTTTTCAGGCACGTCCCACCGCTTGGCGGCGGCGGTGATCAGCATCGCCCGCCCGGTCGCCCCGATCTGCCGCATCTGGTCGAAGAAGCTGCGCACCGAGTGCGACCCGTCGGTGTCCTGCTCTCCGTATTTGGGATCGCCGATCGCCTGGTCGATCTTCACCTTCGACCAGTCAGCGTCGAGTTCATCCGCGACCACGAGCGGCAGGGCCGTGCGGCTCCCGCAGCCCATCTCCGACCGGTGCGCCACGATCGTGATGGTGCCATCGCCGGCGATCGCCAGGAAAATGTCCGGCTGAAAAACCGTACCCGCCTCGCTGCCTTCTTTCGCCCACAGCAATCCGGGAACATAATGCGCCCCGAGCACGAAGGCCCCGGCAGTGAAGGCACCCTTCAGAAATCCGCGTCGACTGACGTTCTGAATGTTCATGCCATCTCCTTCGCGGCCTGATGAATCGCCGCCCGAATGCGCTGGTAGGTCCCGCAGCGGCACAGGTTGCCCGACATGGCGGCGTCAATTTCCTTATCGGTGGGATCGTGCTTCTGATTCAGCAGCGCCACCGCCTGCATGATCTGTCCTGCCTGGCAGTATCCACACTGCGGAACTTTGATCTCCATCCATGCCTTCTGCACCGGGTGCAACCCCGCGGCCGAGAGGCCCTCGATGGTCGTGATGCTAGTGCCGTTTACGTCCTTCATCGACAGCGAACAGGACCGCACCGCGTCGCCGTTCTGGTGTACGGTGCAAGCTCCGCAATAGGACATGCCGCAGCCGAACTTCGTGCCGGTCATCCCGGCGATATCGCGCAGGTACCACAGCAACGGCATATCAGGATCGCCATCGAAGGTTCGCTCCTTGCCGTTCAGCTTGAACTGAATCATGGGTCCTCCGGTCGAAACGACCAAGCTTGTGGGAACTCATCCTAATATTAGTGATCTGCTCTGGACGGTTCAATCCGCGGGAGGAAGACAGTTCTCGGCAAGCACGCTTGGCGGCAGCCGCCCTGGCCCTCGCAGGTGGCAGAACCTCCGGCTGGCGTCCCGGAAGATTTCCACAGCTCCTTGGCTTCCGCCGCCGGCTGGCAGCCAAAAGACCAATTACTTGGGTGACACCCACACTCACCAATTTTCTTGACCCCATCGCAAATATTTCGCATCTTGATAGCAACAGATGTCGCATTTGGTGGCTTATGTCGATGGCGGGTCCTTGGGCAATCCGGGGCCGGCTGGCATTGGGGTTGTGATCCAAGATGCGGAGGGCCAGAAGGTCCGCATCGCCAAGTGGATTGGACGCCAGGACAATAACGTCGCCGAATATCTCGCCCTGCTAGAAGCCCTGCAATATGCGGTCGCATTGAAGGCCCGGGCCATTCATGTTTACTCCGATTCCGAGGTTGTCGTCCTCCAGATGACCGGCAAATACCGCTGCCGGAGTCCGCGCCTCTACTCGCTGCACTGGACGTGTCGGAAGCTGACCCGCGCGCTCGAGTTCTCCATTTCGCACGTACCGCGGTCGCGCAATGCCGAAGCCAATCAACTGGCTGGCTCCGCCGCCCGCCGCGGCCAGGATCTGGCCGATCTGCCTTCGGCGGTGGATCCGGTCTCCTCCACTCTCGCTGCCCCCGCCGTCCTCCATCCCTGATCGCGCTCTCGCCCGAGCTATAATTTTGAATTTCTGCTACTCCACCGAAGAGGGAACTCTTGACCGTGTGCCCCAAGGACCGCGAATTGGGCATGGAGCGCTCCATCTCGCGCCGCGACTTCCTAAACGGTGTGGCCGTCGGTGTGGGTGGCCTGCTGGCCGCCGACCCCCTTGTCGCCGCCCTCATTTCCTCCGACGAGTTCGCTCCCGAAAAGGCCCCCGGCTACTATCCCCCCGCGCTCACCGGGATGCGGGGCAATCACGAGGGCACCTACACCTATGCTCACCGTCTGCGTGATGGCGAAGCTTGGAACGATGACGGCGCCCCCACGAAAACCGGTGAGACCTACGACCTCGTCATCGTCGGCGGCGGCATCAGCGGACTTGCTGCGGCCCACTTCTACCGCAAGGGCGCTGGCCCCAAAGCCCGCATCCTGGTCCTCGACAACCACGACGACTTCGGCGGCCATGCCAAGCGCAACGAATTCCGCTCCGGCGGCCGCACGCTGCTCGCCTACGGCGGCACACAGTCCATCGAGAGCCCGGGCCGCTACAGCAAAGTCGCCCGCGGCGTGCTCACCGACCTCGGCATCGACACCGAGCGCTTCTACAAGGCCTACGACCGCGAGCTCTACCGCCGGCTCGGCACCGCAGCTTTTTTCGACAAGGAAACCTTTGGCGAAGACCGCCTCGTCCCCGGCCTCGGCTCGACGCCCTGGCCCGACTTCTTGGCCAAGTGCCCGCTTGCGGAGGAAGTCCGCCGCGACATTGCCCGCGCTTACACCGCCAAGGTCGACTACCTGCCCGACCTCTCTCCGGAAAGAAAACGGCAAAAACTCGCCAAGACCAGCTACGCAGATTTCTTGACCCAGATCTGCAAGGTGCATCCCGACGCGCTCAAGTTCTTCCAGAGCTATACCAATGACCTGTTCGCGGTCGGCATTGATGCTGTCTCCGCCCTCGACTGCTACCGCTCCGGCGATGATTACGGCGGCTACGCCTACGCGGGATTTGCCGGCATGGACCTCGGAGAAGGACGCGACCGGGAAGAGCCCTACATCTTCCATTTCCCTGACGGCAACGCCTCCATCGCGCGCCTGCTGGTTCGTTCCCTGGTTCCCGGCTCCATTCCGGGCCACACCATGGAAGACGTCGTGACCGCGCGGGTCGACTACAGCCGCCTCGATCAGGAAAGCTCTTCCGTGCGCATCCGCCTGAATAGTACCGCCGTGCACGTCGCCCACACCGGAGCCAAGCCCGGCACCGGCGAGGTCGAAGTGGCCTACGTCCGCGGCAAGAAGTTGCAGAGCGTGCAGGCCAGGCAATGCGTGCTCGCCTGCTACAACGGCATGATTCCGTACCTCTGCCCTGAACTGCCCGAAAAGCAAAGAGAAGCACTCTCCATGCTGGTGAAAGCGCCCCTGGTCTATACCCACGTCGCCATCAGGAACTGGACAGCGTTTCAAAAGCTCGGCATCCATCAGATCGAGGCGCCCGGTAGTTACCACACCTACGTGGCCCTCGACTTTCCGGTCAGCCTTGGAGATTACCGGTTCCCGAGCAAGCCCGAGGAGCCCATGGTTCTTTTTATGCTGCGCACGCCCTGCAAGCCCGGACTCCCCACGCGCGAACAGCACCGCGCCGGCCGCGCCGAACTGCTGCGCACCTCCTTCGCCACCTTCGAGCGCAACATTCGTGACCAGCTCGGACGCATGCTCGGTCCGCAAGGATTCGAGCCCGCCCGCGACATCGATGCCATCACCGTCAACCGCTGGGCCCACGGCTACGCCTACAACCAAAGCTCGCTGTTCGATCCGGACTGGTCAGAAGAAGAGAAGCCGTGGGTCCTTGGACGCAAGCCGTTCGGCAACATCGCCATCGCCAACTCCGACGCCGGTGCTTCGGCCTACACTGATTGCGCCATTGACCAGGCCTACCGCGCGGTTAAGGAACTAATGAAGTCTTAGCTCAACACGCCCCGCCCCGGAGGGGCGACAAAGTTAATGACCCGGCGTCAGCGCCGGGGCAGCGATCGAGGAAGCGCAGCCTGGAGGGATGCCTGAAATCCTCCGGCGAATCCTGGGGACGGCCGTGAATGCGGAGGGAAAGACCGGACTACAGCAGGACACCCATGACACTGCTCGACCCACTCTTCGGCTGGAAACCCGTTAACGAACTCTTCTCCGACACCGGCCGCCTCCAGCGCATGCTCGATTTCGAATCGGCGCTCGCCCGCGCCGAAGCGCGCGCAGGAATCATTCCCGCCGCCACCGCGAGCACAATTTCCAGTCATTGCCGCGCCCAACTCTTCAACTTCGACGTTCTCGCCCGCGGCGCCGTCGATGCCGGCAACCTCGCCATCCCCATGGTTCGGCAACTCACCGAACTCGTCAGCAAAGAGAACAAGGACGCCGCCCGCTACGTGCACTGGGGAGCTACCAGCCAGGACGCCATCGATACTGGCCTGGTTCTGCAGTTGCGCGACGCCCTGCGCCTCATCGCCCCCGAACTCGAACGGCTCTGCGCCAATCTCGCCCAACTCGCCGAACGGCACAAAGCCACACCGCTGCCCGCCCGCACCTGGCTGCAGCAAGCCATTCCCACCGTCTTCGGGCTCAAGGCCGCCGGCTACCTCGACGCACTCACCCGCCACCGCGCCCGTCTGCGCGAACTCGGTCCGCGAGCCCTGGTGCTGCAATTCGGCGGCGCCGCAGGAACCCTGGCCAGCCTCCACGACCGCGGCCTCGACGTGGCTCAAGCACTCGCCGAGGAACTGAAGCTCCCGCTCCCCGATCTTCCCTGGCACGCCCACCGCGACCGTGTCGCCGAAGTCGCAACCACGTTCGCGCTGCTGACCGGAACCCTCGGCAAGATGGCCCGCGACCTTTCGCTGCACACGCAAACCGAAGTCGGCGAACTCGCCGAGCCCGCCGGGGAGGGTCGCGGCGGTTCCTCCACCATGCCGCAGAAACGCAACCCGGTCGCCTGTGCTTCCATCCTCGCAGCCGCCGAGCGCGTTCCCGCCTTTGCCGCCGCCATCCTCGGGTCCATGACTCAGGAGCACGAACGCGGCCTTGGTAACTGGCACGCCGAATGGGAGACGCTGCCAGAACTGGTCCGCCTCGCCGCCGGAGCCTTGCATCGCACCGCGGAAACCGTCGCGGGCCTTGAAGTCGACGCCGCCCGCATGCGCCAGAACCTCGACCTTACCCACGGCCTGATCTACGCCGAAGCCGTCGCCATGGCCCTCGGTCCGCACTTGGGAAAACACGCCGCCCATCAATTACTCGAAAACGCTGTACACAAGGCCATCTCCAAGAAGAAACATCTGCGCGACATCCTTGCCGCGGACTCAGAGGTCACCGCGCGCCTCAGCGCCGCCGAACTCAACCAGCTCTTCGATCCGGCGAATTACAGCGGCATGTCCGCGCAGTTCATCGAGCGCGTGCTTAGTGCGCACAAAACGTCCGGAGGCAAGGTGTAAGCCCCATGCCCGTCGTCAAACTGAAAGACGTCCAGCTCTATTACGAAATCGCCGGGCCCGATGATGCGCCCGTGCTGGTCTTCTCGAATTCCCTCGGCACCAGCCTCGCCATGTGGGACCCGCAGATGCCCGAGCTCTCCCGCAGCTTCCGCATCCTGCGTTACGACATGCGGGGCCACGGGAAGTCGCAGGTCACCCCCGGCCCCTACAGCATCCCGCAACTGGCCGCCGACGTCGTCAGCCTGCTCGACGCCCTCGAGATCGACAAGGCCGACTTCTGCGGACTCTCCATGTCGGGCATGATCGGCATGGAACTCGCCCTCCACGCCCCGAGTCGCTTCCGCAAGGTTATCGTCTGCAACACCGCGCCGAAACTGGGCACCGCTGCCGCCTGGAACACCCGCATCCAGACGGTCGAAACCTCCGGCATGAAGGCGGTCGCCGATGCCGTCATCGAGCGCTGGTTCACTCCCGAGTTCCGCGCCGCCTCTCCGGCCGTCGTCGAAGCCACCCGCCAGATGCTTCTGGGCACGCCACCCGAAGGCTATGCCGCCAGCTGCGCCTCGATCCGCGATATGGACGCAACCGCCGCCATCTCCGGCATCCGCGTGCCCACGCTCATCGTCCATGGCACGCGCGACCCGGTCACGGCCCAGGACGACGGCCAGAAAATGGCCGCCGCGATCCCGGGCGCGCAACTTGTCAATCTGCCCGTCGCCCACATGTCCAACATCGAAGCCGCCCCTGCATTTACCATGGCGGTGGCAAAGTTTCTTCAGTCTTGAGCGAGGATCTTCATGGACGATCGCGAGCGCTATCAGCAGGGAATGTCGGTCCGCCGCACCGTGCTCGGCGACGCGCACGTTACCCGTGCCCTGAAAAGCACCAACGACTTCAACCGCGAGTTCCAGGACCTCATCACCCGCTACGCCTGGGGAGAAATCTGGACCCGGCCCGGTTTGCCCCGCCATACGCGCACTCTGATCGCCATCTCGACCATGGTGGCGCTGAACCGGCACGAGGAACTGCGCATGTACATCCGTGCCGCTTTGAGCAACGGCATTACCCGCGAAGAAATCAAAGAAGTCTTGTTGCAAGCAGCGGTCTACTGTGGTGTTCCTGCGGGCAACGCAGCCTTTCGCACGGCCGACGCCGCATTCGCGGAAATCGATGCTGGAAGCTAAGCCGCGCGAGTGCCATGCCATGCTGACCAACCGTAAAACCATCCACGTCGAGTGGGGCGACTGCGACCCCGCGGGCATCGTCTACTACCCGCGCTACTTCGCCTGGTTCGACAACTGCACGGCCGCCTTGTTCGAAGCCGCCGGACTGCCCAAGCACCAGATGCTCAAGGCCTACGGCATCGTCGGCATCCCCATGGTCGACACCCGCGCCCGCTTTCTCGCTCCCTCGCGCTTCGGCGACGACGTGACGGTCGAATCCTGCATCAGCGAATGGCGCCGCAGCAGCTTCGACGTCCAGCACAAGCTCTACAAAGGATCCGCGCTCGCCGTCGAATGTTCCGAGACTCGCGTCTGGGCTGCGCGCTCCACCACCGACGCCGGCGCCCTCGAAGGCCGGCCCGTGCCCGCCGACGTGATGGCACGCTTCGGGGCCCCGCAAAAACTCTGATACCCTCTCAAGCACAGGATGGCTTGTGAACCAGATCCGCACCCAAGTGGGCATCATCGGCGCCGGCCCCGCCGGCCTCGTGCTCTCCCATCTGCTGCATCTGCAGGGCATCGATTCCATCGTCCTGGAAAACCGCAGCCGCCAGTACTGCGAAGAGCGCATCCGCGCCGGCGTGCTCGAGTGGGGAACGGTCGAGTTGCTCGATCAGATGGGCGTCGGCGATCGGCTCCATCGCGAAGGTCTCATCCACTACGGCATCGAACTCCGCTTCCAGGGCCGCAGGCATCGCATCGACTTCAAGGACCTCACCGGGCGCGCCATCACCGTCTACGGGCAGCACGAGGTCATCAAGGACCTGATCCGCGCCCGTCTGGAATCGGGCGGCCGCATCGAATTCGAGGTCGACCATGTTCGAGTTGCCGACCTCGACACCCACTACCCGCTCATCGGCTATACAAAGGACAGCGTCGCGCACGAAATCCGCTGCGACTTCATCGCCGGCTGCGACGGTTTCCACGGCATCTGCCGCCCCGCAATTGAAACCGCGCTCACCGTCTTCGAGCGCGTCTACCCCTTTGCCTGGCTGGGAATCCTCGCCGAAGCTCCGCCTTCCTCCGAAGAACTGATCTACGCTTACAACGACCGCGGCTTTGCCCTGCACAGCATGCGTTCGCCGCAACTTACCCGCCAGTACCTGCAATGCTCGCCCGACGAAGACCTCGGCCTTTGGCCCGACGAGCGCATCTGGGAAGAACTGCACACCCGCCTTGCCGGGGGCGGCGACTGGAAACTCAACACGGGCCCGATCCTGCAGAAGGGGGTCACGGCCATGCGCAGTTTTGTGGTCGAGCCCATGCAGTATGGCCGCCTCTTTCTTGCCGGCGACAGCGCCCATATCGTTCCCCCAACTGGCGCCAAGGGGCTGAACCTCGCCGTTGCGGACGTGCGCGTCTTCGCGCGCGCACTCGAGCAGTTCTACAAGCACGGCAGCAGCAGCCTGCTCGACCACTATTCGGAAACCTGCCTCCGCCGGGTCTGGCGGGTGCAGCGCTTCTCCTGGTGGATGACCTCCATGCTGCATTACCACGAAGGCAACCCCTTCGATCGGCGCCGCCAGCTCGCCGAACTCGACTATGTTGCCAGCTCCCGCGCCGCTTCCCAATCGCTTGCCGAAAACTACGTCGGCTTGCCCATGCAGTGACCGACCGAGTAACAGCGGACCGGTTTCCACCTAAAGAGTAGGGTTCGCACGAGCTGCGAGGGCGTAGCGGGGCTGGTCCGGCGAGCGCTCCATGTCAGCGCTCCCCTCCACGAGCGCGACCACGCCAAGTTCCAGAAGCTGGCCAAGGTCGCCAAGGGCCGTTGCCCCATCTCGCCCGCCCTGAAGGTCCCCATCACCATGAGCGCGCGCCTGGAGCCGGTCGGGGAGCCCGTGCTCACTTGAGCCGGACTTTGTGGCGTGTGACCAGGAGGTGGATCCGGGCCTCAGACAGCCGGGCGCGGCGATGAACCTGCGCCCGGCAGGTCGATGGGTCAGCCCGCGCCCGAAAGAAAAAACGAGGAAGTGGTTCTGCGCCCACGCGACGACGAGCCGACACGACGAGGAAGATGATGGAAAAAATGCGAGCCATCGCTGAGAAAACGATCGCCATCGAAGACGAGCCCGCCGGCAAGTCGCAGGTTTGCACGCTCTGCGGCCGTCCCGCTGTCCAATTGGTTGACGGAGAGCCCAGCTACGCCCTGCACGTCGAGCAGGTCTACGAGCATCAGGTTGAGGACTACGCCCGCACGCATCTCACCGACCACGACGCGCGCGAGGTCTAGCTTCGCCCCCACACCTGCCTCGCGCGCGCCAAGCCGACGCTGACGTTGCGAAGAAAATTTTGCGTCTCGGAATGGCGCCCCACGGTTCGCGTTTGCTCTTGGACCGCTCACCTGAACCTCTCCAGCGTGGCCAGAAGTTTTTCTGCACTCTCCGTGGCGGTTCTCTGCGTCCTCTGCGTTTTAGGGTTTTTCGCGGAACTCAGTACTTGTTACCCGGTACTCGCAATCCACAAGTTCGCTTATAATCGTCCGGCCACGCCGGACAGACCGGCGGGTGTCCTCTCAGCCGTGGCCCGGTTCGCGCTCGCGGAGGGAGTGGAGTCACCGCCGTTTCGTGCCTGGCGGTCCAGGCAAGATTTCCCCCGAGAGGCGTATGCAGATTCGTCCTGGAGTCGAAGTCGCCAGCCTGAGCGACGTGGGCTGCCAACGCGAAAACAATGAGGATGCGCTTTCCTACTGGGAGCCCCAGAGTGACGAGGCTTTCCAGCAGAAGGGACGACTGGCCCTCGTCGCCGACGGGATGGGTGGATACGAAGGCGGCCAGGAAGCCAGCCGCCTCGCCATCGAGGCCATCCAGGACGTTTATGACCACGACCCCGCCGGGGACCCCCGCACCTCGCTCCTGAAAGGGTTTCAGGAAGCCCACGCCCGCATCCGCCGCTACGCCGAAGCCCACCCCGAGCTCCACGGCATGGGCACCACTTGCACCGCGCTCGCGCTCAACGACTACCGCCTCTACGTGGCGCACATCGGTGACAGCCGGCTCTACCTGATTCGCGGAGGCGCCATTTCCCGCCTCACCCGCGACCATTCCTACGTCGGCCGCCTGGTCGAGTCCGGCGTCCTTGACTCCAACGAGGCTGAACGCCATCCCCAGCGCCACATCCTCACCGCCGCCCTCGGCGCAGGCGGCGAGGTCAACGCCGAATCTCCGGCCAGCCCCGTGGTCCTTGAAAACGGGGACGTGCTCGTGCTCTGCACCGATGGCCTCTGGGGCCTGGTCCACGAGGACGAAATTCTGAAAATCGTGAGCGAACTTGAGACCAACGCCGCTTGCACCGAGCTGGTCCGCCTCGCCCGGGAACGCGGAGGCCCCGACAACATCACCCTGCAGATCCTCCGCCTCTCCCCGAACGGCTCAGGCTGCTGAACCAGCGCCCACGGCTGGTTCCCAGGGGCGAGGGTTGCAGTCCGGCGACAGCAACCATCGTCGCGCCCAGCGTGCAAGCTTTTGCACCTGCGCGCCGCAAGGCCCTGCCTGGGCTCCGAGGCAATCTACTGTAAGCGAAGGACTTGGGCGTACTCGCGGTGGGCACGCATAGGGCCCGCCGCGTGCAATCCACTCAATGGAAATAAACTCTATCGGTAAAATAGAGATTCTGCGTTACCATGACCCCATGAAGATCTCGCAAAAAGGCCTCTACGCCCTGCAAGCCATGATGATGCTCGCCCGCCATCACAACCAGGGCGCCATCCGCATTCGCGACATCGCCTACGAGGAGAATCTTCCGGAAAAGTTCCTCGAGCTGATCTTGCTCGAACTCAAGAACGCGCGCATCGTCGAGAGCGTGCGCGGCGCCAAAGGTGGATATGCCTTGCGCCGCCCGCCCTCGGAAATCCGCCTCGCCGAAATCATCCGGCTCATCGATGGTCCGCTCGCGCCTTTTGCCGACGCCGAGCAGCTGCGCACGCTCATCGACAAAGACCAGGCGCATCGCTCCCTCTACCAGGTCTTCCTCGATGTCCGCGACGCCGCCGCCAAGATCCTAGAAAACACCACGCTCGCCGACCTCCTGAAAGATCAGCGCGGCCCCAGCGAGCGCCGCTCCCGAAAAAAGAAACACGATGAAGTCGGCGTGATCTCTATGCCCGCCGCCGGGAGTAAAGGCTGAGCCATGTCTGGCGGATCCAAGGGCCCGGCCTGGTCGTCGCAGCTCTCGTGTTCTCGCTCGCCGCCGGCGCTCAGACTACCATCCGCGTCGGAGCTTTCCCCAAGATCACGCACGCACAGGCGATGGTGGGCAAGGCCAACGGCACCTTCGAGAAGGCCCTGGGCCCCAACGTCAAGGTCGAATGGAAAAGCTTCAACGCCGGACCCTCGGCGATCGAAGCCCTGTTCGCCGGCGCCATCGACATGACCTACATCGGCCCTAATCCCACCATCGCCGGATATACGCGCTCCAACGGGGAAGCCTTGCGCGTGATCGCGGGCGCTGCCAGTGGCGGAGCCGCCCTCGTCGTCCACAACGACTCCGGCATCCAGTCTGCGGCCGACTTCCAAGGGAAGAAGGTGGCCTCGCCGCAGCTGGGAAATACCCAAGATGTTGCGCTGCGCTCCTGGCTTCGCGCCAACAGCCTGAAGGCCACCGACAGGGGTGGCGACGTGCAGGTCATCCCGCTGCCCAATCCCGAGCAGCTCACGCTCTTCATCCAGAAGGAACTGGACGCTGCCTGGGCTCCCGAGCCGTGGGCCACGCGGCTGACGGGCCGCGACCTCAACGACATGAGCGCGGTGATCGCGGTCATGCTGCTCATCATTGCTCTGGGATACCTGGTCAACCGGTTCGTGTTCCAGACGATGGAGCGCACGCTACAAACCCGCTGGGGACTGGCAGCGACGGTGTAAACTTGCGCGGGTCCTATGGGGCACGCGATCCAAACACCTGGCCGGCCTTTCCGAAATGGCGGCACACCCTTGTGAGGTGCTCGATGATCTCCCGCAGAGACTTTCTGCTTACCGCCACCGGTTCGGCGCTGGCTGGCGCCGCCGCGCGGCCGCTGCTCGCCTGGGCCGCCCACTCGAGCCTCGCGGTTGAAGGCAAAGAAGGACTGATCGTCCGCTCTTTTCGCTTCTTCGATCTGGAAACACCCGTCGAATACTTCGACACCTGGCTCACACCCGCAGAACACTTCTTCGTGCGCAACCACATGCACGAGCCGGTTACGCTCGACGCAGCCCGCTGGACATTGACGATTAGCGGGGAAGTGGAAAACCCGACCACCGTCACTCTCGCCGACCTCGCCAAACTCGAGCGGCACTCGGTGGTGAACACGCTTGAGTGCGCGGGTAACGGACGCGCTTTCCAGGCTCCGAAGGTGCCTGGCGTGCAATGGCAGAAAGGCGCGGTCAGTACGGGTCGCTTCAGCGGGCCGCGGCTGCGCGATGTCCTGCAGAAGGCCGGGATAAAGGCCACGGGCAAACACGTTGCCTTCCGGGGTCTCGACGAAGTGCCTGGCAAAGTGCCGCCGTTCATTCGGAGCATCCCGATCGAGAAGGCCCTCGACGCCGACACGCTGATTGCGACCCAGCTCAACGGCGCGCCGCTGCCGAAGCACAACGGCTATCCTGCCCGCGCCCTTACTCCCGGCTGGGTCGGCGCGGCTTCGTGCAAATGGCTCGCGGAGATCAAGGTCCTGGACAAAGAATTCGAAGGCAACTTCATGAATCCCGGCTACCGCATGCCCAACCAACCGGTAAAGCCCGGCGAAGCCGTCAAACCCGAAGACACGCACCCGGTCACTGCCCTCAACGTGAAATCGGTGATTTCCTCTCCACAGGAGGGCGCGACCCTGAAGTCTCGTGTTATTGCCGTACAGGGCGTCGCCTGGGCGGGAGAAGCGGACGTGGTGACAGTGGAAGTCTCTGTGGACGGGGGTTCGACTTGGGCCGCCGCAGAACTCGGGAAAGATAAGGCGCGGTATGCGTGGAGGTTGTTCCATCATCAAGTGAAACTTCCGCGGTCGGGGGAGTTCGTGCTCATGTCGCGCGCGACCGACAGCCAGGGACACGTGCAGCCGGCCGCACCGGTGTGGAACCCGAGCGGGTACCTGAATAATGCGATCGACCAGGTGAAGGTGCGAGTGGAGGGCTAGTATGTGGACGCGAAGCAAAGCGGAAGCATGGATGCGGGCATCGAGGCTTGGGCCGGCAGTGACGCCGGCGGTTCTTGCCGCTGCTCTCCTGGTCGGTGTCGCGGTGCCGGGGTTGCGGGCGCAGTCCGACAGCGAGCTTCCTCCGGGCCCCATGCAGGCGAAGGCCACGACTGCCTGCACGGAGTGCCATGAAGCGCGCATCATTGTGCAGCAGCGTTTGAGCAAAGCCGCCTGGACCAAGGAGGTCGACAAAATGACCAAGTGGGGAGCCCTGGTCGATGCGCAAGACCGCGACGGCTTGATCGAGTATCTAAGCGCGAACTTTGGCGTCGACAAGCCACCCTACGTCGCCGAGCGCACGCAAATCGCGGGTGCTAAGAAGCAGAGGAAGTGATTTGTGGTGCGGACGCGCTCGTCCGATGGGCACGTACTTGGCCATGAGAGGATTCCCCGCTACTCTCATGGTTCGAATTGCACGTCAATGGACGATTGGGTCGAGCAGCATGTAACGCTGCCGAGTTATATAGCGTGGGTCGACTGTTGCTAACTCTGTGCATGTTGGTCGGAACGATATCGGCCCCACCACAACCCAAAACGCCTGCGGCTACTAAGCTGAAAGAGTACTCATACCCAGCCGATGGGTTCGCAATGAAATTTCCGTACGCGCCGGACCCTCATGCCGACGCCAATCACCCGGACTTTAAGGTGTGGACTGTCCAACTGGGCCGGGGTTCGGCAATCAGCACCAGGCTCAAGATAGATTCCCAACCTAGCGATGTCGCCTTAGAGAAGCTGAAGAGCCTCGCGCACGCTGAGGACGTGTCGATCAGAGAGTCTTCCGTGAGCGGGCGGCCCATGTGGGAAGAGCAAGAGCATTCCCGCGGGGATGCGATGCTGCTGGAGAGGTATGTGTGTGGCGTCGGCCGCTTCTATGTACTCACTTGCGTCTGGCCTGCTGGCAAGCCGCAACCGGGATTGGGTATCGAAATCATGGACTCCTTCCGTCTCGTCCAGTGCCGCCCGGGCTCGCGCCCCAAAAACAGGCGCGAACCTGGGGCGCACGGCTACGGCTTTTCCGCCGTTTCTTCCGCCTCTCCCGTTCCCTTCTCCGGGCGCAGCTGCGGAAACAGAATCACATCCCGAATCGTCGGCGAGTTCGTCAGCAGCATCGCCAGCCGGTCCACGCCGATGCCCACTCCTCCCGCCGGAGGCATCCCGTACGACAGCGCCCGGATGTAGTCCTCATCCATCTGGTGCGCCTCTTCGTCGCCGCGCGCCCGTTCCTTTAACTGCTCCTCAAACCGCAGCCGCTGGTTCTCGGGATCGTTCAGTTCACTGAAGCCGTTGGCGATTTCCATCTGGCCGGCGAACATCTCGAAACGTTCGGTCCAGTCCGGCTCATCGGGCTTTTGTTTCGACAAAGGCGAGACTGCCAGCGGAAACTCGTAAATGATGGTCGGCTGCAGCAGGTGCTCCTCGGCCACCGCCTCGAACAAGCCCGCAATCGTTTTGCCCACAGGCTCGCCCGGGTCGTACGCCATGTGCTTGCCCGCGGCGTTGTAGCGCTGCACCAGGGCCTTGACGGAGTCGTGCGAGGCGAAGTCGCTCATCAAGGGCTTGGGTTCGGCCTTCTCTGGCCAGAACTGGATGATCGCCTCGCGCATGGTCATGCGCCGCCAGTTCTCGTGTGACCAGTCAATTTCCTGCTCGCCCCACTTGGCCTTTGTGCCTCCGGTCACGTCCTTCACGGCCTGCTCGATCGATCCCTGGGTGGTCTCCAGGATGCCGAGGTAATCGGTGTACGCCTGGTACGCCTCGAGCATGGTGAACTCGGGATTCCAGCGCCACCCCAGCCCTTCATTGCGAAAATTGCGGTTGATCTCAAACACGCGGTCGAATCCGCCCACGGTCAGGCGCTTCAGATACAGCTCCGGGGCGATGCGCAAGAACAGGTCCATGTTGAGCGTGTTGTGATGGGTCTTGAAAGGGCGCGCCACGGCTCCGCCCGCGATGGGGTGCATCATCGGCGTCTCGACTTCCACAAATCCCTGCGCCTCAAAATACCGCCGCAGCGATTGCACCAGCTTGCTGCGCTTCAGGAAGACTTCGCGCACCTCGGGATTCATCACCAGGTCGACATACCGCTGCCGGTAGCGGAGTTCGACGTCGGTTAGGCCGTGCCACTTCTCGGGCAGGGGCAGCAGGTCTTTGGAGAGGAACGTGATCTCCTCGACGTGGACCGTCAATTCACCGGTGCGTGTGCGGAACAGGTACCCCTTCACCCCGATGTGGTCGCCCAGATCGAGCAGGCGGTAGAGCTCGAATCCCTTCTCGCCCACCGCATCCTTCTTGACGTAGGCCTGAAGTCTCTGGCCGCCCTGTTGCAGGTGAACGAACCCCGCCTTGCCCATGAGCCGGTTCGCCATGATCCGCCCCGCCACGCGCACTTTGATGCGGCTTTGCTCGAGTTCCTCTGCGGTCTTTGCGGAGTAGGCAGTCAGGATTTGCGGGATCGTGTGCGTGTAGTCGTATTTTGTGGGGTACGCGCGCTGCCCCAGAGCTTCAATCTGCTGGAGTTTGGCGCGGCGCAGTTCGTAGATGTTCTCGTCGAGTGCCAAAGGGGTCCTTCTGACGTGTAATTGGCGCCGCGGCTTGCCCAGTCACTTTCCGCGGCAAAGTGCAAAATGACGATTATAGCGAAGCGGTTACCCGCCGTTTGTCGCTCACCCTCTGCGCCCGCAACCCGCGCCAGGTGACGCTTAACCCTTGCTGTCAAACGCCATAGGAGCTAATATGCTGCTTCCCATTTTCCCCGTGGGAAAGAACGAGGGGCGCGAAGACCACATTGCCTCAAAATTACGTCCCAGTCTTTATCTTTGTAGCAGTTGTGGGAACGCTGATTCCGATTACTCTTTTGCTGACCCGCCTGGTTCGGCCCAGCAACCCCAATCGCGAGAAGCTGAAGCCCTATGAGTGCGGGATTGATCCGGTCGATCGTGCGCGCGGCCGTTATACCGTCCGCTATTACATCGTGGCCATCCTGTTCGTGGTCTTCGACGTGGAAACCATTTTCCTGTTTCCCTGGGCCGTCAAGTTCAAGGCCTTCGGCCTGTTTGGCTTGTTCGAAATGCTGATTTTCCTCGGGATCCTGATTATCGGCTACATCTGGATCTGGCAGAAAGGCGCGCTGGAGTGGGTGTGACGCAGGACAGAGTACAGTTCATGTCACGGCCGGCCACACGGGCACGGCGGTGTGCTTGGAATCGTTGACAGCAGATTCCGCACCCTGTTAGAAGTAAGCGGCTTTTTCGAAGCGTAGAAGCAAACAAGCGGTCTCAAGCATGACTGAGGAAACCAAGTTGCCTGCGCCTCAGCCGTCCGGTGACGACAAGCCGTCGGCGGCCGATCAGCCCGCGGCCAGCGGGTCTCCGGCGGCTACCCCGCCCCCCTCCGCCGCCCAGCCCGCCGCGGCGGAAAAGCCCGCGAGCGCCGCGCCACCAAAACCCGCCGCTCCCGCAGCGGAAAAGCCCGCAGCCTCAGCAGGCGAGAAGCCTGCCGCGTCTGCTCCCGCTGCGCACAAGCCCGCCGCCCCCGCCAAACCCTCCGGGCCCACGCCGCAGCCCTGGAATTCTCCCTTGGTCGGCAAGCTGAAGCGCCAGTACGGCTCCGGCGTTCAGGCCTGGACCTATCTTGGCCAGAACTATCTCGAGGTCGATCCCTCCCTGGTTCCCACGGTCCTTCAGTTGCTTCGCGATGAAGAGGAGTTCGACTACTGCGTCGACATTACCGCCGTCCATTACCCACAGCGCGAGCGGCAATTCGACCTGGTCTGGATCCTCTATTCCTTCCCGCGCAACGAGCGCATGCGCATTAAGGCCCAGTTCGCCGACGGCGAACACGTCCCCTCCGCCGTCTCGATCTGGCCAACGGCCAACTGGCTCGAGCGCGAGACCTTCGACATGTTCGGAATTCAGTTCGATGGCCATCCTGACCTGAAGCGCATTCTTCTCCCTGATGGGTGGAAGGGCTACCCGCTGCGCAAGGATTACGGCATCATCCAGCAGGACAACGAGTGGGTCCAGATCAACCTCGGAATCGAGAGTGGCCAATGAAAGGCATTGCGGCCGGCCGTCTGAACACGAAACGAGCATGGGCCATTTCCGTGATCTGCATGACGTTTTGCGCGGCCCTGTTCGCGAAGGATTGCCTGGCCAATGCTACCCTGTTCAACGAAGCCGCGCTGCGCTCCGCTTTGCTCCTGGTGCTGGTTGGCGCCGCAGCGATCGCGAAGGTGTGGGATTCGACCGACGACTCAAGACCGGCGGAAGACCGCCTGCGAAATTCGACGACCGACCACCGAAGACCGACGACTAGGCCATGACCGACGCGACCAGCTCCGTCTCGCACCTCGATCTCGACGAAAGCCAGAAGACTTTCCTCGACGCGAACGAGCTCATCCTCAACATGGGCCCGCAGCATCCCGCCACCCACGGCGTGCTGCGCGTCATCCTGCGCCTCGACGGCGAAAAGGTCCTCGGTCTGGAGTGCGTCATCGGCTATCTCCACCGCGGGGTGGAGAAAATTGCCGAGAACCGCACCTACACCATGTTCAATCCCTACGTCGACCGCATGGACTACGTCGCCGCGGTTTCCAACGGCCTGGGATACTGCGAAGCGGTCGAGAAGCTCCTCAACCTCGAAGCGCCGCCGCGCGCCAACTACATCCGGGTCATCTTGACCGAGCTCAACCGCATCGCCAGCCACCAGCTCTGGCTGGGAACGCACGCGCTGGACATCGGCGCCATGACCCCGCTGTTCTACACCTTCCGCGACCGCGAAGAAATCCTCAAGATTTTCGAGAAGTATTGCGGCGCGCGCCTGACCACGCACGCGTTTCGCATCGGCGGATGCCAGTACGAGACCTACGAGGGCTTCGAAAAAGACGTCAAGCGATTCCTCACCTTCGTCGCTCCCAAGATCGACGAGTACGAAGAGCTGTTGACCACCAACCGCATCTGGGTTGAGCGCACGAAGAATGTGGGCACGATTTCAGCGAAGGATTGCATTGCGTTGGGCGTGACCGGGCCCGTGTTGCGCGCGAGCGGCGTGAAATGGGACCTGCGCAAGGCCCAGCCCTACGCCGCCTACAGGCAATTCGAATTCGAAATCCCCACCGGCCAGAACGGCGACACCTACGACCGGTACCTCGTCCGCATGGCCGAGATGCGCCAATCCCTGCGCATCATCCAACAGGCCGTCGACAGTATCCCCGAAGGCCCTATCATGGCCAAGGTCCCCAAGGTCCTGAAGCCGCCCGTCGGCGAGATCTACCACTCCATCGAAGCGCCTAAGGGCGAACTCGGATACTTCATCGTCAGCGACGGCTCGACGCAACCGTATCGCGTGCGCGTCCGTCCACCCTCGTTCGTCAACCTGCAGGCACTCGACCTGATGTGCCGCGGGCAGCTGGTCGCCGACGTCATCGCCGTCATTGGCACGCTTGACATCGTCTTAGGCGAGGTGGACCGCTGATGCCTAGCTGGATTACTTCCTACCTCGACCAGAGCGTCCAGGTCACGCCTGGCCAGGCCGGAAACGCCTTCTGGGCGCTCATCTACATCCTCATTGTTTTTGCCGGGGTCTCGCTCGCCGTCGTCTGCATGAACTGGCTCGAGCGCAAGATCCTCGCGCACATGCAGGTGCGCCTCGGCCCCATGCGCGTCGGCCCGCACGGCCTGCTGCAGCCGATTGCGGATGCCCTCAAGCTCATCCTGAAAGAAGACATTGTTCCCGACGGTGCCGATTCGTTTGTCTTCCTGCTCGCCCCGCTCATTATTCTTCTCTCAGTGTTCAGCGTCTACTGCGTCATCCCCTTCGGCCCGACTCACGCCATTACCGACATGAACATCGGCATCCTGTTCATGCTGGGCGTCTCCTCGCTGGGCGTGCTCGGCATCGTGATGGCTGGCTGGGCCTCGAACTCGCATTACCCGCTGATCGGCGCCCTCCGCTCCAGCGCCCAGATGGTTTCCTATGAGGTCGCCATGGGATTGGCCGTGGTCTCCGCCATCCTGATGACCAGCCTGAACTCTACCGGCACCGGCACGCTCAGCATGATCGAGATCGTCCGCGCGCAGAACGAGCAGCATATCTGGTTCATCTTCAAGTTCTTTCCCCTGGGGCTGATCGCGTTCTTCATTTTCGCCGTCGCCATGGTTGCCGAAACCAACCGCGCGCCCTTCGATCTGCCCGAAGCCGAATCCGAACTGACCGCCGGCTTCCACACCGAATACAGCGGCCTGCGCTGGTCTTTATTTATGCTCGGCGAATACGCCGCCATGATTGCTGTCTCCTCCATCGCGATCACCCTCTGGCTGGGCGGCTGGATGCGTCCCTTCCCGAACCTGCTCAGCGGCCCCGCCTGGGACCTCGCTTTCTCGCTTTTCCCGGCGCTCACGTTCTTCGGCCTCGCCGGCATGACCTTCTACAGCACCCTGCGCATGCCGAAGCATCCCTACTTCCGCCTCCAAACCATGGGCCTCGGCGCCTTCGGCGCTGTCTTTGCCCTGATCGGCTTGGTCCTTCTCCTGCCTCCGGTCCGCGCCCGCGTACAGGATGTCTACTGGTTCGTCGCCAAGATCGCCGTCTTTCTCTACCTCTACATCTGGTATCGTGGCACGTTCCCGCGATACCGCTTTGATCAATTGATGAAGGTGGGATGGAAGGTCCTGCTGCCGCTGGGCATTGCCGTCCTGATGCTCACCGGCATCGCGGGATTGCACTCCGAGATCCGGACATTCGTCGCGGGTGCGCTGCACATTTGATTCCTATGCAACCGGTGGCCACAACATTCTTCTTCTATTTTCTCTCCGGACTTGCCCTGCTGGGCGGGGTGCTGGTGATTACCCGCCGCAATCCGGTCCACTCGGCCCTGGCCCTCATTCTTACGCTATTAAGTGTCGCCGGCCTCTACCTGATGCTCTACGCCCCCTTCGTTGCCGGCGTGCAGATCATTCTTTACGTGGGCGGAATCATGGTGCTGTTCCTGTTCGTCATCATGCTGGTCAACATTGAGCGCTCCCAGAAAGAGAAGCAGTTTAACCATCAGTGGGTGCCCGGAATCCTGGCCGCCCTCGGACTGGGCGTGCTCTTCATCGAGATCTACATGAAGGGCATCGCTTTGTTCGCCAAGGCCCCGGTACCGCTGCCCGAAACCAGCAATACGCAGAACGTGGGTCAAGTGTTGTACAGCAATTACATGTTCCCCTTTGAAATCGCGTCCTTGCTTCTGCTGGTCGCCATCATCGGGGCCGTGGTCATGGCAAAGAAGAGGATATGAGAAAGCATCTGTTAGCTCTCAGCCAGTGCTTAGCGCTTGCAGTGGGAGCGCCGTGGCGAGCGCCGGAGGCTCCGACGGATAGAGCGCCGAAATTAGGATCTCAACCGAAAGGCTAAGAGCCAGGAGCTGACAGCTAAAAGCTGATTTTATGGTTCCCATCACCACGCTCCACTATCTCGTCGTCGCGGCCGCCCTGTTCATGCTGGGCGTCATCGGCGTGCTCACCCGCCGCAACGTGGTGATCGTGCTCATGTCGATCGAACTGATCCTCAATGCCGTCAACCTGAACCTGGTCGCCTTCTCCCGCCTCTGGGGACTGCACGGTCAGGTCTTCGCAATTTTCGTCATCACCGACGCCGCCGCCGAAGCCGCCGTTGGCCTCGGCATCCTGATCGCCTTCTTCCGCAACAAGGAGACGATTAACATCGACGAAGTGGATTTGCTGAAGTGGTAGGAAAGCAGCAGTCACCCGTTATGAATTTTGCCGAGGGCCGACGACCGAGGACCGACGATTTCGCCAACGACGAACGACCCGACGACTGATATGTTTTTCCTCGACCACATCTATCTCGTCCCGCTTCTCCCCGCTCTCGGCTCGATCCTTATGTTTTTCTTCGGCCGCAAGCTGGAGAAGCGCACCGTCAGCGCCGTTTGCGTCGGAGCGGTTGCTCTCGCCTTCATCCTCTCCTGCGGTGCCGTCTACGAGTACACCCACACCCACGCCGGCAGCCAGCCTTTCGAAAAAGTGATGTACACCTGGCTCGGCTCCGACACGGGCTACCTTACCTACGCCACCAAAGACGGCTTCCCCTCGGACTTCAAGGCCCAGGTCGGCTTCCTGCTCGACCCGCTCTCGAGCATTTGGCTCCTGTTCGTCACCGGAGTGGGTCTGCTCATCCACATCTATTCCATCGGCTACATGGGACATGAGGGGGGCTACTACCGCTTCTTCGGATACCTAAACCTCTTCATGTTCTCCATGCTGACCCTCGTCCTGGCCAACAATTACGCGTTGCTGTTCGTTGGCTGGGAAGGGGTCGGCCTCTGCTCGTATCTGCTGATCGGCTTCTACTTCCACCGCAAGTCCGCCAGTGACGCTGCGAATAAAGCGTTCATTGTGAACCGCATCGGAGATGCCGGCTTCCTGCTCGGCATGTTCACCATTGCCTGGTACATGGGCTCGTTCCGCTTCACCGACGTCAATGCCATGGCCCGCAGCGGCCACTTCTCGATCGGCGATCCCATCCTCACCACCGCCGCTCTCCTGCTCTTCGTCGGCGCCTGCGGCAAGTCCGCACAGCTTCCGCTCTACGTCTGGCTGCCTGACGCCATGGAAGGCCCCACACCGGTTTCCGCCCTGATCCACGCCGCTACCATGGTCACAGCCGGCGTCTACATGGTCGCTCGCTCGAATGCGATCTTCGTGCTCGCTCCGCAAGCGATGAAGACCGTCGCCATCGTGGGTGCGCTGACCGCGGCCTTCGCCGCTTCCATCGGCCTCGTGCAGAACGACATCAAGCGAGTGTTGGCGTACTCGACCGTATCGCAATTGGGATACATGTTCCTGGCGCTCGGCGTCGGAGCGTTCTCCGCCGGCGTTTTCCACGTCTTCACCCACGCCTTCTTTAAAGCGCTCCTGTTCCTCGGAGCCGGCTCGGTGATCCATGCCATGAGCGGCGAGCAGGACATGCGAAACATGGGCGACCTCGGCCATCGCACGCCCGTCACCCACATCACCATGTTCATCGCCACGCTGGCCATCGCCGGCATCCCGCCCTTCGCTGGATTCTTTTCCAAGGACGAGATCCTCTGGCAGACCTGGACCTCGGAGCACGGCGCCTACATCTGGCTGTGGGTGATCGGCTACGGCACCGCGCTCATGACCGCGTTCTACATGTTCCGTCTGATGTACCTGACCTTCCATGGCCGTCCCCGCATGAGCCATGAAGTGGAACACCACATCCACGAGTCGCCCCGGTCCATGACCGTGCCGCTCGCGATCCTGGCCTTCTGCTCGATCTTTGCCGGATGGCTCGGCTGGCCGCACAGCCTCGGCGGCTCGGACCGCTTGGGCAAGTTCCTGGAGCCGGTGTTTGCCCGGGAAGCCGTCGTCCTGCAAGAGGAAGGCAAGGCTGCCCAACTCGCTGCCGGAAAGAAAGAAGAAGAAGAACACACCAGCGGCACCGAGTATGGCCTGATGTTCCTCTCGGTCGCCGCCGGACTGGTCGGCTGGGGCATGGCGTGGAAAGCCTACCGCCAAGCCGATAAGGGCTACCCCGAGCCCATCGAAGTCGCCGCCAAGCCGCTCTACACCACGCTGTACAACAAGTGGTACGTCGACGAGCTCTACGACTACCTCTTCACCGGGCGCCGTAAGGCAGGGAACATCCGCCTCGGCGTGCTCGGCTTGGGGGACGCCTCAAGTTGGTTCGACGTGCACGTCGTCGACGGCGCCGTCAACGGAACCGGCTGGAGTACCCGCGTTGCCGCCTCGATTGCCAAGTGGTTCGACACCTGGATCATCGACGGCCTCGGGGTCAACGGCCCCGCGATCCTGGCACGCATCCTGTCCTACCCATTCCGCCTGTTCGAATGGGGACAGGTGCAGTGGTACGCCTTCGTTATGATCGCGGGCTTGCTGGGTTTTGTTTTTTATTATGCGTACCGATAGTCGTAAGGAACCGATCAGTACCCCAGGTTCGCGTCCGCTCTTTTGGACGCTAACCGGAATACTGGAAGCTGGCAACTGAGAACTGTTTTCTATGCAGAACCACATCCTCTCCATCATCCTCTTCACGCCGCTGGTGGGCGCCATCCTTCTCCTGTTCGTCCCCAAGGAGAACAAGGCCGCGATCCGCTGGATCGCCAACCTCTTCGCCCTGGCCGGCTTCCTCATCTCGCTGCCGCTGGTGCCCATGTTCTGGGCGCAGCGCTTCGACGGTCAGCCCTTCAAGTTCATGGAGGGCGCGCCCAGCAACTGGATCCCGTCCATCGGCGCTGGCTACTACCTCGGCATCGACGGCATCTCCTTCCTGCTGATCATGCTCACCACGCTGCTCGGCTGGATCTCGATCCTCTCTTCCTGGGACGCGATCGAGAACCGCGTGAAGGAATACTACGTGTGGTTCCTCGTCCTGCAGACGGGCATGCTCGGCGTTTTCATGGCTCTCGACTTCTTTCTCTTCTTCGTCTTCTGGGAAGCCATGCTTGTCCCGATGTACCTGCTCATCGGCATCTGGGGAGGTCCGCGCAAACTCTACGCCGCCATCAAGTTCTTCCTCTACACCCTGGCTGGCTCGGTGCTGATGCTGCTCGGCGTCCTGTTCCTCTATTTCAACCATCACAGCCTCACCGGCACCTATACGTTCGCGATTCCTGAGCTCTATAAGACCGCCCCCCAGATCTTCTCCAACCCCGCTTACGGCCCCACCTACGCCACGCTGTTGTTCTTCGCCTTCTTCATCGCGTTCGCCATCAAGGTCCCGATGTTCCCGTTCCATACCTGGCTGCCAGACGCTCACGTGGAAGCGCCCACCGCGGGCTCGGTGATCCTGGCCGGCGTCCTGCTCAAAATGGGGACCTACGGCTTCATCCGCTTCTCGCTGCCGTTTTTTCCCTCGGTGGTGATGAGTCCCAAGGTTCGCGGTTGGATGATCATCCTCTCCATTGTCGCCATTATTTACGGGGCGCTGGTTTCGCTCATGCAAAAGGACATGAAGAAGCTGGTCGCCTACTCCTCGGTGAGCCACCTCGGCTTCTGCACCCTGGGGATTTTCGCGCTCAACCCCGTCGGCCTGAGCGGCTCGGTGCTGCAGCAGATCAACCACGGCATCTCGACCGGAGCCCTCTTCTTGATCGTCGGCGTCCTCTACGAGCGCCGGCATACGCGCGAGATCGCCGAATACGGCGGCATCTCCAACGTCATGCCCATTTATGCCACCATCACCATGATCATGTTCCTCTCTTCCATGGGGCTCCCGCTGCTCAACGGCTTTGTCGGCGAGTTCACCATCCTGCAGGGCACGTTCATGGAGAACTGGAAGTGGGCGGCCTGGGCGGTTCCCGGCGTAATCCTCGCTGCCGCCTACCTGCTCTGGCTTTACCAGCGCGTGTTCTTCGGCACGGTCACCAATCCCAAGAACGAGAAGTTGCACGATCTGAACGCCCGTGAGATCGCCTGCTTCGTCCCGCTCATCGCCATGGCGCTGTGGATCGGCCTCTACCCCAAGCCCTTTTTCCAGATTCTCGAGCAGCCCGTGAACCAGCTTGCCCGCAGTGTGCGTGACAACGCAAAAACCGGAAACATGGTCGCCACCGCACCCGCGCCGTCTCCAACGCCGGCAGCGGCTTTGCCCGCTCCTGAAAACGACGCCACGAAAGGAAAGGACTAGTGCCCAGCAGCATCGGCCAATACTTCACCAGCGTGGACTACCTGTTGTCGTTGCCCATGCTCCTGCTCACCATCTTCGCCATGGGCATCCTGCTCATCGACCTGATGCTGCCCGAAAAATGGAAGTGGGCTAACGCTGCCATCGCGTTCGTCGGAGTCCTGTTTTCTACCGCCGGAGTCTGGCGCATTCACAGCTGGTACAGCGCCGAGGGTCCGCTCATGGGCCACGTCGCCTTCATGGGCACGCTGCTGGTTGATCGCTACGCGCTCTACTTCTTCTACCTCTTCCTCGCGGGCACGGCGATCGCTATCTTCATGTCGGCCCGCTATCTCGAAATCGAGCACGAAAACCACGGCGAATACTACGCGCTGATGCTGTTCTCCGTCGTCGGTATGATGTGCATGGCCGCCGCCTTCGATGTCGTGCTTCTGTTCATCGGTCTCGAGCTGATGGCCATCTCTACCTACGTGCTGGTCGGGTTCCTGCGCCGCGACCAGCGCTCCAACGAAGCCGCGCTGAAATACATGCTGCTCGGTGCTTTTTCCTCCGGCATCTTCGCTTATGGGCTTTCGCTCCTCTACGGCCTTACCGGCACCACGAACCTCGCGCTCATCGGCTACGGCTTGAGCAGGAAACTCGCCGAGACGCAGGGCCATGCCGACCCTGTCATGGTCCTGGCCGTGCTCACCACTGCCACCGGTCTGCTGTTCAAGGTCGCCGCCGTACCCTTCCACCAGTGGGCGCCCGACGCCTATGAAGGTGCCCCCACCAGCATTACCGGCTTCATGTCGGTTTCCGTGAAAGCCGCGGGCTGGGCGATGCTGCTGCGGGTTTTCGGGTACCCCCTGGTCTACGGCAATGCCATTTACCCGCTCGGCCTGCTGCCTCTGCGCTCCTACTACGTGCCCTTCCTGGTCTTCGTCTCCGTGGCTACCATGACCGGAGCCAACTTCGCCGCGCTGACCCAGACCAATCTCAAGCGCCTGCTGGCGTACTCGTCGATTGCGCACGTCGGCTACATGCTGCTTGGCCTTGTCGCCGGCACCAGCGCGGCCCTCAATACCGATGGCATCAAGGGCATCCTCGTTTACCTGCTCGTCTATACCTTCATGAACCTCGGAGCCTTTGCGGTCATCACTTCGCTCCGGCACCGGAACGTGATCGGCGACGAGATCGACGACATTGCCGGGCTCTATTCCCGCTCGCCCATCGAAGCCGTCCTGATGCTTTTCTTCCTGCTCTCGCTCGCTGGCATCCCGCCGCTTGCTGGATTCTGGGGCAAGTACTTCATCTTCCTCAGCCTGGTCGAGACCGGCCACTACACCCTTGCCGCCTTAGGCGTCCTGTACTCGGTCTTCGGTCTCTACTACTACCTGCGCATTGCCAACGCCGTGTTCATGCGCGAGGCGATCGAGAAAGAGAAAGTGACCCTCGGCCCGGCGCTCGGATTGGCCCTTGGCCTTACCGCCGTCGCGACCCTCGCCATCGGCATTTTCCCCAACCCCATGATCCAGGCTGTCAACTGGGTCTGGGGGCTAACGCAGGGATCTCCACTCGCGAATCTAATGCGCTGATGTCCGCGATCCGTTTTGCTCTCAGCGGCCAATGCCGCAGGCGTCTAAGCAAACAGTCACCCAAGCGCAGAGGAGGCGTAGCCGAACGAAGTCGAGGGACCTGGTGGTTCGCCTGCGGCACACACACACCGTTGATGTTTGGCCTACACTAGGAATCTCGGACCGGTCGAGGCCCTCGTGTCCCAAGACCAGAAACCCACCGACCGCAAGAAAAGCCCGCTCGTCCTGCTGGCCGAATACAGCCAGCTCGCGTTCATCTTCCCGGCCGCCACGGTCGTAGGCTGGCTCATCGGCGCAGCCCTCGACCGCTGGCTGCGCACCACCTGGCTCTATCTCGTCGGCCTCATCCTGGGTATCATTGCCGGCTTCGCGGAGTTGATCCGCCTTGTAACTTCGTCGGAATCGAAATCCTAAAGGGAGTCGCCAGTCGTCAGCAAGATCCCGAGTTCAGTATCTTGGCCTACGCAAGTCCGGTTTTGGGCTTCAGGGGAGAGTCCGGAGCCGGTGCTCCGTGGTTGCGCGGGGGTAGCCTTCAGAATCCAAGAGACGGAGAGGGGGGCTTGTGACAGAGACTGACCCCTACCTACTGACGCGCAGCTGGACCATTTCTGATACCGTGATCGCGTGAACTGGCCTTCTCTCGCACCCGGCCCCGCCGACTCCGTCTACTCCGGCGCTCTTCCGCGCATCCAGCGCTGCATGGTCGTTCTTGCCTTTGCCCTCCCCATCCTCGCCTGGCCCCTCTTTAGTACCCGCACGGCCCTGGGCCTTGCCTGCGGATGTCTCATCGCCTGCTTCAATTTCCTCTGGCTGAAACGCGGAGTCGAGGCGCTTGCGGACCGCGTGGTGGGCGAAGGCAAAGCGCCGGGAGGGAAGGGAGTCGTCGCGCGGTTCCTGCTGCGCTACGTTTTGATGGCGATCGGCGCGTATGTTATCTTAAGTGTTTCGCCCGCGAGCCTCTACGGGCTGTTAGCAGGCTTATTTCTCCCCGTAGCCGCCATCGCGTGCGAAGCCGCCTACGAGCTGTACGTCGCAGTGGCGCGCGGTCTCTAACCAGTCTCCAGTCGTCAATCTCAGCCGTCAGCAAGAAAGGTGTGCACGCGCTGGCGAGCGGGATCAAAGCGGCGACCTGCGGAGGACCGACGACGACCGGCGAGGCTCTGGCTGGCGGCGGAAGACCGGCGACGAACGACTGATTTCCTATGCCCGAGCAGCTTTGGTTGACTGAAATCCTGAATCACACTTTCGGCACGATGGTGTCTGGGCTCCTGCAGACACTGGGCATCCGCGCAAAGTACCCGCAGGCCCCGATCCCTAACTCGGTCGCCATGGAGATCCTGGTCGTTGCCTTCCTGCTCGTCGTCTTTTTTGCGGCGCGCGCCGGCCTGTCGGTCGACCGCCCCGGCGCGCTGCAGCACTGCTTCGAAGGCGTCGTCGGATTCATCGAACAGCAGAGCCATGAGATCATCGGCCCGCACAGCGAAGGCTACACGCCCTTCCTGGTCTCGCTGGCGTTGTTCATCCTGTTCTGCAACTTGATCGGCCTCATTCCCGGCTTCGAATCGCCCACTGCGGTGCCCATCGTCCCGCTTGGGTGCGCCATCGTGGCTTTCTGCTATTACCAGGCGCAGGGATTCAAACATGCCGGCATCAAGTACCTGGCGCATTTCGCTGGCCCGATGCCGCTGCTTGCTCCGCTGATGATCCCCATCGAACTCATCAGCCACTTTGCCCGCATGTTGTCGCTAACCATCCGTCTGTTCGCCAACATGTTTGCCGGCGACATGGTTACTCTGGTCTTCTTCTCGCTCGTGCCCCTTGGGATCCCGATCCTGTTCCTCGGCTTGCACATCGGTGTCTCGTTCCTGCAGACCTACATCTTTGTTCTACTGACCACGGTCTATTTGTCCGGAGCAGTCGCAGAAGAGCACTAAAGCGTTTCGAGTTTCAGGTTTCCAGTTTCGAGCCAATGGTGCATCGAGCCTAGAAACTGGAAACTTGAAACCCGAAACCCGGGTTCACAGCCATCAGCGTGAGGGCGTCTGCACGGGATGACGTCAACCACCCACTGGCGGCATTTGCTAAGGAGAACACACGCAATGCGAAAACTCAGCTACTTCTTTATGATGCTATCGGCCCTCTGCCTCGCCGTACCGGCGCTGGCGCAGGGGAACGAGGCGACCTCGGTCAACTGGGTTGCCATCACCTCCGGATTTGCGATGGCCATCGCGTCCGCGGTCTGCGGACTGGCCCAGGCCAAAGCCACGGCGGCCGCAGCCGAGGGTCTCGCGCGCAATCCCGCCGCCCGCCCCGGCATCCAGTTGGCGCTGATTCTGGGCCTCGCGTTGATTGAGTCGCTGGCGCTTTACACGCTGGTCATTATCTTTGCGAAGGTGAAGTAGAAAGGCAGCTATCAGCTCTTAGCCTTTAACGGTAGCTCGCGCTCAAAAAGCCTCTGCCTGCGGGCAGGGGCTTTGTGGGTCGTTTCGATCCCGGATTTACCGGGTGACCCCTGAGAACTGACAACTGGCAGCCGAGAGCTGAGAACTACGCCTTCCGGGTCCCGTCCCACTCCGGATTCTTGCCTTCGGGCAGGCGGTTCACAGCTTCCATCAGGACCCGTCGCAGCCGGTATCGGCTTTCCAGGTCTGTATTCACAATCTCAAATCCCACTTCATTCACGCGCGCCCGGCGCAACAGCACCTGCGCCCGAATGTGACGCACGCCCATCGAGATGTCCAGGTTCGCTTCCGACCCAATGCGCAGGTTGTCTTCCTTCGTACCCATGCCACCGCCCAGACTCATCTCGCGGATGAGGATGCTCGATTTGCCCCACGAGCTGCTGATCGTCGCCGAAAGCGTTTTCGACAGCACGATGCGCTCATAGCGCCGCTGCCGCACCCAGGGGCACGCCGGGGCCGCGTCCAGCGCGGCAATCGCCAGCTCGCCCGGCTCCAGCCCGCTGTCAGACAGAATCTGGCTGCCATACCGCGGATCGATTTTGGCCAGCGCCTGCGCCGCGGCAATCCGGATCTCGCGATGATGCACGTACTTCCACATCTTCTTCGCTTCCAGCAGTTCGCGGAGCCCGTTAGTCGCTTCCGCGTCGCGCAAGCGGCCCAGCGATTCGATGGCCTTCAGTTGCAGGAAGGGCGACCTTCCCTCGGCCTCGCCCGCGCGCGCCATGACCACCAGCGGGGCCACCGCCGAACGGTCTCCGCTCATGCCAATCTCGTCCACCGCCTGGGGCACTACCAGCGGGTCCAGCACCTCGAGCAGTTCCAGCAGGCTTCGCCCGCGGTCCAGCGCCGCGCCGTAGGCAATCTGCCGCACGACCACGTCGTGATAGAAGCGGTTGAATTCCGGCAGACGCACGGGTAGCAACTCCAGCATGGTCTGCACATCGAGCCGGCTCAACAGGCCGACCACCGACGCAGCCTGCCGCGGCTGCCCCGTACGCAGCATCTCGCGCATCTGGACCAGTGCGCCGTCGCCCAGCGCCCGTACCAGCTCTACCATGCGGTCGCACTCATCGCGCCGCATGCATCGGAAGAAGCGGTCCGCCAGGTGCTCCACCGCCGCCTGGCTCGTCCGCCGTAAAACTCCCAGCAGGTCTTGCCCGAGCTGGTCTGAGCGCAGCGCCTCTTCAATGAACTCGGGCAGCCGGTTCTCCACGCCAATCCGCGGCCGCAGATCGTTCGCCAGCACTGGGCGCGCTTTCGCGATGGCCTCCATCGCCCCGCACACTTCGCTCACCGCGCCATAGCGCTTGCGCGTGCTCGCTTCCTGGCTCAGGCGGACAAACGCTGCGCTCAACATCCCCTGCAGCTCGCCCTCCTGTTCTTTGCAGATCTGTTCGCCCACGCGGCGGATGGCGCACGCCATCAAGTCGCCACCGGGCCCGGGATACAAATCGGCCAGCTGGGCCAGCCCGGTCGCAATCTTCCGCCGCGCCTCGGCGTCTTTCGCATCGAGGCAGTTGACGTAATTTCTCAGGATCTCGTCGGCGGTTTTGTGATCGCCCCGCTCCAGCAGCAGTTCCACGAACTGCCGCACGTTCCGCGGCGGCACGCAGGGCGCCTCGCTCGAGGTCAGCACGCTCTTCTTGCCCGCTTCCGGCACTTCCGCCCAGAACATCCGGTCCAGAATGTCGGCGTGCGACTCCACCAGGATCCCGGCCTTGTTCATCTTTTCTTCCTGCACACGCAGGATCTGGCGCAGCGTGTCCATCTGCCGGCTCATGTGCTCCAGCATCTGGTGCACGGCGTTCACTTTCACTTCGCCCTTCTGGTAGCGCTCCAAGGCGAAGCGGATCGCCATGTGCTCGGCCGCCTTCATCAACAGCGGTGTGTCGTTGTCGGTTTCCACGTTCGAGGCCAGCGTCTCCAGCAACTGCGTCAGGTTGACCCGCGTGTTCGGGTCGGCCTTACCCAGTTCCTTCTGCAGGTCTTCCGGCGCCACGCTGGGATTGGTCGACGCTTCGCCGAATCGAGTCAGCAGCCGGATGGCCTGCACCACCTCTTCTTCTTGCAGCGGAACCGTCTTGCCGTCCCACACGCCCGAGCCCGCTCCCGCAGGCACACGAACCGTGGGAACCGAACCCAGCGGCGCGCCTCCGGCCACCCCGCCACCTCCGCCCGTGCCGGTCCCATCGCCACCGCCGCCACTCTTCGCCCCCTCGGCTGCAGCAATCAATTGAAGCAGTTTCTGGGGATCATTCAACCATTGCTTGAATTCCGGCCCAAGCGTCTGCGCCGCGATCTGCGCCGCGATCGTCACTTCCCCCGTGGCCGGGTCCGCCGCCACGAACTTCACTTCGTTGATCTTGATCGAGGTGCCTTTGCCCTCGCCCAGCGTGTCCTTGATCTGCTTGGCGACGTCCTGCCCCTTCGACCCACCAATCGCGAACGCACGCACCAGCCGCGCGAAGTCTTCGATCGTGACTTGGTTGGAAAAATTGATGCTCGCCAGGCCGGCCGTTGTGAGCAGTTGCGCGAAGCTGCGCTCGGCCTGCCCCGTCTCCAGCGGAATGCCGTCCACCAGCAGCTTGTTCCCCGAAACGCCCAGCAGGAAACCCTGTTCGCCGGCCTTGGGAATGGCCTGCTGCAGTTCGTTCCACGCTACCTCGAACTGCGTTTCTGTGCGCTTGTGCTCGAACCCATATAAGCGCACATATTTCACCAGGATGTTCAAGCTGTGCACGAACGCGCTGGCCGACGCGCTGCGCCCCGCTTGCGATGTCTCTGCGGTCGTGATAACCGGCTCCCTGCCTTGCGGATTAAAGCTCAGCGTAATGCGAAAAGTAAGGCTGCGCACATTACCGAGGTAATTGACCCTGCGCCGTGCGAAAATAGCCACCGCAGGCCCCCGCGCCGCGATTACATTGGCCTCCACCACCCCAGCCCAAGCCGCGCGCAAGCCCGCTTCCGCCGTGGGTTTCGCCCACTGGATGCGCCGCGTCCCAGAAGAGTGCCAGCACGCCAGCGCCGGCCTGGCCCCCGACCCGGTCCATGACCTTCGTGTCGCCCTCCGCCGTTGCCGGTCCCTCGCCGACGGCCTCATGGCCATCGATCCCGATCCCGACTGGAAGCGCATGAAGAAAGCCGGCCGCTCCCTGTTCCGCAGCCTCGGCGGTCTCCGCGACGTTCAGGTCATGACGGAGTGGGTCCACAAGCTCGGCCCCACTGGCGATCCCGAAACGCAAGCCCTCCTTGATGTTCTCGCCCGCCGCGAGCAGGAGCACAAAAGTACCGCCGCCCAGGCTCTCCAGGCCTTCGACCTTCACCAGTGGCGCCGCTGGAGCCGGGAGCTGCCCCGTCGGGCCGCCCGCGTCAAGCCCGGCAGCCTCGTCTTCAAGCACCTTGCCCTCGAGCGCTGGACCGAGGCCCACGAACTCCACCGCCGCGCCTTGCGCAACCGCACCCAGGCCGCGCTGCACCAGCTCCGCATTGGCATCAAGCGCTTCCGCTACATCGTCGAGAACTTCCTTCCCGACCAGTACGCGGCCTGGAGCAGCGACCTCAAGGAGCTGCAAGACCTGCTCGGCGACATTCACGACCTCGATGTTCTCTGGGCCACCGCCGTCCAGGTCGACGCCTTCGCCGACGCTGAATCCAGGCTTCACTGGCATCAGGTCATCCAGAACGCCCGCGACCAGCGCCTCGAGCGCTACCGCCAGCGCATGATCGGTTCCGATTCTCTCTGGCACGTCTGGCGCGCCGAACTCCCGCACCGCGACCAGGTCCGCGCAGCTGCCCTGGCCCGCCTCAAGCTCTGGGCTTCGTTCCTCGACCCCGATTTCGCCCACTCCCAGCGCGTTGCCGCTCTGGCCCTGCAGCTCTTCGAGGGACTCCTGCGTCTCAACCTCGCACCCTGCAGTGCCAACCAGGATCTGCGCTCCGTTCTCTATGCCGCCGCCCTCCTTCACGATGTCGGACGCTGCCGCCGCGAAAAGCGTCACCACAAGATCGCCTATCGCTTCATCCGCAAACTTTCCCCGCCTCTCGGCTGGACCCCGGCCGATCTTTTGCTCGTCGCCGTCGTGGCCCGCTTCCACCGCGGAGCGCTGCCCCGCGCCCGCCACAAGGCCCTCCAGGAACTCACCTTGGACCAGAAAAACATCGCCCGCCGCCTCTCCGCAATCCTGCGCCTCGCCAGTTCTCTCGACGCGGTTACCCGACCCCACATGCGGAGACTCAAAATCGAAGAGAGAAACGGTAACTTACTTCTCGCCGTTCCCGGTTACAGTCCCTGGAGCCGCACCGCTGAATCCATCGCCGCCTCCACCCACCTCCTCCAGCTCACCCTCCGCAAACCCATCCTCGTCAAGCCTCTCCCGTCCGTCCGCAAGGCGCGAAATTCTGGGGCCGGGTCTCAGGCTCGAGCTGTCACGCAACTCAGCCACACGTCAAGCGCTCGCCATCGCCGCAACTCGGCCGTGGCCCGGAACGGCATCCGCAAAGCTTCGTAGCCCACAGGCTGCCCGTCAATCCTGAGATCCCCAGCGCAGTGGAACGTCAAGTGAACGCAATCCTGGGACGCTGTGTGACGTTTGCGCCTCCACCGTCGCGGCGCACCCGCAAACTCCTCGCCCCGCCCGCTGGAAGCTCATCGCTGGCAGCTCGCGGCCATTGCCCGGTGGCTGTGACCTGTCATGTCACTTCCCACTCCTCCCGCGCTCGGGTACAACCGATCCATGACTCACGCCCTGCTGGTTCGCGCCGCCATCGCCTGGCTGCGCCGCTACCGCTGCGGCGTCGTCCTCTCCGAGCAGGCCTGCATCAGCGGGGAGGTTCCCGACGCCCTCGGCTGGAAGCGAGCCTGCCATTCCGTGCTGATCGAATGCAAGATCTCGCGCGCCGACTTCTTGGCGGACCGCGCCAAGCCCTTCCGCCGGGAACCCGGGCTCGGCGTCGGCAGCGAGCGCTTTTATCTTGTCCCGCGCAATCTCATTCGCCCCGAAGAGCTCCCCGCCGGGTGGGGCCTGCTCCAGTACTACGATCGCGGAGTCCACATGCTGTGCCCTTCGCGCAAGGACCTGCGTACCGAGGAAGGCTTCCGCAACGAAATGAACCTCCTCCTCGCCAGCCTCCGCCGTGTCGAAATCCGCATCGAGCCGCAGACCATCACCGACTTCCTGAAGTGGCAGAACCGCATGGCGGAGTACAACGGAGGCCAGCCGCCCAAAGGCGTGATCCCACCCACTGGGGAAGGGAACTTTTTCCTGGATCCCACCGAACCCAGTCCGGATGCTTCCTCCCGCGAGACCGCCTGACATGGCCTGGGGACTCGGCCGCAACAAAGGATCCAGCCGGTGCGGCAGGTCGCGGGCGGTGTTAAGCGGCGTCGTTGCTGCGGGTGGTTTTTGGCGGGCTTTGCGATTCATCCAGGAGTTCTTTGAGGCGCCGGCGGGTGGCCTCACTCCAGCACTCCGAGAGAAAGCCGCAGTGCTCGCAGTTGGGGTTGTGCAGATGAAGCCGGATGAGTGCTTTGCACAATGTGCGCCGGAGGTTCACGCGATTCTCTAAACATAGAGTGGAGTAGGGAGTGGGTCTTTGCAGTGAATGGGATCACGGGCACATGTGATCTGGAACGGGAGGGGCAAGACTGTAAGCGCAAAAGATCCCATAGAACCGGTGACGGGGCGGCGGGAACAGGTCCGAGGTGCCCCGCACCGGCGGTTTCAACGCAGGTCGTTGAACACGACCCCGGCGGAGAAAACGAAGCCGAGTCCTGTGCTAACCGGTTCGCCACCGTAAATTGCCCATGCTCGAGCCGGCGTCGCAGAGTGCGCGAAGAGCACCTTTGGATTAATTCGAGGAATCAGGCGGCGAAGCCGAACGAGAGTTGTCGTCGCTGGCCGGGCTTTCGGCTTGGCGTTCGGCCATAAAGGTTCTTACCGCCGCGCTCTCACGGGGGTCGTTGCTGATGCGGAGCACGAGGATTCCGGCGACAATGAGCGCGATCAAGGCGACGATGCCGAGCATAGTGAGCATGGCTGCCGACGGCCTTTCACCGGTGACCGATAGCTTATCGCAGCGGATGGTTGCAGGCTAGCAGCGCTGCATCGGGCCAAAGCGGTTTTCCAGTGAAAATCTATGTTGCGGCCGGCAGAGACGGGAACAGGCACAAGGTCCGTGATCTTCGTGCCGCGGTCCGCTACCCGGCTCAGGATGGCAGATTCAGAAGGGTCCCGGAGAACGTTGGTCCGAGACTACACGGCCACGGTGACCGACGTTTCCGTGCGGGTGACGGGGCGGTAGAGGGTGTCGCGCTCGATCGGCTCCCTGCCCGCTTCGGTGATGAGGCGGACGAGGTCTTTGCGGCGCAGCCCTTGCGGCGTGGTGGCGCCCGCGTCGTGGTAGATCTTTTCTTCGATGACCGTTCCATCGATGTCGTCGGCTCCGAAACGCAGGGCGATCTGCGCGATCTTGGCCGTCATCATCTGCCAGTAGGCCTTGATGTGCGGGAAGTTGTCGAGCACCAGGCGGCTGACGGCGATCTGCTTGAGGTCGAGCATGCCGGTGGTTTTCGGTAGATGCTGGAGCGGCGTGTTGTCGGGATGGAAGGCGAGCGGGATGAAGGTTTGAAAGCCGCGGGTCTCGTCCTGCAGGCCGCGGAGCTTGAGCAGGTGGTCGACCCGGTCTTCGTCGTTTTCGACGTGGCCGTAGAGCATGGTGGCGTTGGACTTGAGGCCGATCTGGTGGGCGATGCGGGCGGTGTCGAGCCATTGATCGCCATCGATTTTGTGGTCGCAGATGATGTGGCGGATGCGGTCGGCGAAGATTTCGGCGCCGCCCCCGGGGAGCGAGTCGACTCCGGAGGCCTTGAGCTGCTCGAGGGTCTCGCGGATCGAGAGCTTGGCGCGCTTGGCCAGGTAGGCGACTTCCACCATCGTGAAGGCCTTGAGGTGGACTTGCGGGAAGCGCTGCTTGAGGCCGGCGCAAAGATCCAGAAAATACTGGAACGGTAGGTCGGGGTGGAGCCCGCCGACAATGTGAAATTCGGTGACGGCCTCGCTGTATCCGGAGGCGGCGGTTTCAAAGGCCTCTTCGAGCGCCATGGTGTAGGCGCCGGGTGCGTCTTTCTTGCGGCCGAAGGCACAAAGGCGGCAGGCGGCGACGCAGACGTTGGTCGGATTAATGTGGCGGTTGACGTTGAAATAGGCCTTGTCGCCGTGAAGACGCTCGCGCACGTGATTGGCCAGCCAGCCCACGGCGAGAATGTCGCCGGTGCGGTAGAGGGTGAGGGCATCGGCGGCGTCGAGGCGCTGGCCGGCCAGGACCTTTTCGTGGACGGGGTGGAGGCGCGCGTCTTCGGTCTGGAACGGGTGCACGGTCATGCTGGAAAGATGATAGCAGGGGCGGTGGCGGAGGTGTCAGGTATCGTGCCTCGTGGAGCCCAGCTGATCATGCGCCGGGAATGGACTTAGATTCGCCCTTAACGGCGTAGGAGAAGGTCGGCGGCCACGAAACCGAAAAAGACAACCGAGATGACCCCGTTCATGGTGAAGAAGGCGGCATTCAGTTTTGAAAGGTCGGCGGGGGAGACGAGAGAGTGCTCGTAGGTGAGGAGAAGGGCGACGGCGAGGACGCCGAGGAGGGCGAGTTTGCCGAGGGAGAAACTCAGTACCAACACGACAAGCAGAAGCAGCATCACCAGGTGGAAGAGGCGAGCCACCAGCAGCGCGGCCGGAATTCCAAAGGAACGCGGGACAGAGTGCAGGCCGGCGTTGCGGTCGAATTCATAGTCCTGACAGGCGTAGAGGACGTCGAACCCTCCGACCCAGAAAGTGACGGCCGCCGTGAGCAGGAGGATGCGGGGGTCGAGCGAGCCGCGCACGGCGATCCAGGCGCCGGCAGGAGCGATCCCGAGGGCGAATCCGAGCACCAGGTGCGACCAGCGGGTGAAGCGCTTGGTGTAGGAGTAGAGAAGCACGATGCCCAGGGCAACGGGCGAGAGCGTGAGCGCCAGCCGGTTGAGTTGCGCGGCGGCCAGAATGAAGACGCCGCAGGAGACCACGACGAACGTCGTGACAAAGCCGGGGGTGAGGGCCCCGGCAGGCAGTGCGCGGGCGCGGGTGCGTGGGTTGGCGGCGTCAATGGAGGCGTCGGCGACGCGGTTGAAGGCCATGGCGGCGGAGCGCGCGCTGATCATGGCCATAATGATCCAGGCCAGCTGGTGGAACGTGGGCAGGCCTCCGGCGGCCAGCATGGCCCCGCAAAACGCGAAGGGGAGCGCAAAAATGGAGTGCTCCCACTTGATCATCTCAAGGGTAATACGAAGGTTGCGGAACAGGGGCACGAAAAGAGTGTAGCAGGCCCGGACCAGGGCATCGGGCCACAGTTGGGCCCGCCCCACGCCCTGAAGGCGCTGATCGACCTGCCTATTCTCTCCTGTAGCCTTGTTCTCCAATGAGCGGAACGAAGCGACAGGGAACGTGGGCGGAGAAGCTGGGTTGTCCTTTCTTTTTGGTGATGAGTTGGAGCAGTTGGGCTTCCGCTGGGCCGATAGGGACGACGAGGCGCCCGGCTTCTTTCAGTTGCGCGAACAGGGTAGTGGGGAAGTCGGGGGCGGCGGCCGAGACGATGATGGCGTCATAGGGAGCGTGCTCCGGGAGGCCTTGCGTGCCGTCTGCAACAACCAGGGTGAGGTTGCGGTAGCCGAGGCGCTCCAGGGTGGACTGGGCGCCGGCAGTCAGCCCGGGGTGGCGCTCGACCGAATACACGTGACGACAGAGTTCGGCGAGAAGCGCGGACTGGTATCCGGAACCCGTGCCGATTTCGAGGACGGTATCGGCAGGGTCGAGGCGCAGGAGTTCGAGCATCAGGGCGACGATGTAGGGCTGGGAGATGGTCTGGGACTCCCCGATGGGAAGCGGCGTATCGTCGTAGGCATGGTCGCGGAAGACCGAGCTTACGAATTCGTGGCGGGGAACCTGGGCCATGGCAGCAAGGACGCGGACGTCGCGAATGCCGCGCTGGGCGAGTTGGGTCGCGACCATGCGCTGGCGCAATTCGGCGAGATCGAGGTCGGTGGCGGGCATGGAGGCTTCCACTGGCTCGCTGCGGGTTCCTGGCACGCGCGATTGTACCTCTTGCTGTCAGGATACGGCGGGCGGGAAGGAATTGGCTGTGATGCCTTTTGACACGTGCAGGCCGGGTCCAAAAGCTTTTTTCGGCGTTTTGGAAGCTGGGAGACCTGGGCATGATCAAAGCCCGCCAGATGCTGCTGCACGTTCGAGTTTCAAGATCCTAAAACGCAGCGAGGACCTGCTGGAGGTTGCGGGGAACACATTCTTTGCTCTTTGGACCAAAGGCGGGAATTTCGCGCTTTGGGTTGGCTGCGGTAAGCTCGTGCGCATGAAAAGCCATCGAGTGGGTCAAGCGATTTCCGTGGCGGTGCTGAGTTTCGTTGCCGCGGTCCCGGGAGCACTATGGGCGCAGGTCGCCGTTCCGCGGGAGCGGTTGGTGGCAGGGCCGAAGTCGGTGCCGACTTCCCGTTTGCCTTCGAGTTCGCCACAGGCGGCGGTTTCGGGCAAACAGAGCGTGGATTTGGTGATCCGCGGAGGACTGGTGATGACCATGGATCCGGCGCGGAAGATTTATGACGACGGCAGCATCGCGATCAAGGGAGACTCGATCGTGGCGGTCGGGCCGCGAGCCCAGATTGCAGCCAACTATGCGGCGCCGCGCGAGATTGATGCCGCGGGCAAGCTCGTCGTGCCGGGCTTTGTGAATGGGCACACCCATGTTCCGATGACTTTGTTTCGCGGCCTGCACGATGACGTGACCCTGGATGACTGGCTGCGGAAATACATCTTTCCCGCGGAAGCAAAAAACGTGAATGAAGACTTCGTCCGCTGGGGGGCGCGGCTGGCGGCGGCGGAACAGATCCGGGCGGGCGTCACCACGTTCGCCGACATGTACTACTTCGAAGATACGGTGGCGGAGGAAACCAAGGCGGCCGGGATGCGCGCGGTGCTGGGGGAAACGTTCATCGACTTTCCCGCTCCCGACAATAAAACTGAAGCGCAGATGCTGGCCTATACCGAGTGGTTCCTGAAGAAGTGGCAGGGGGATCCGTTGATCCATGCGGCCCCCGCTCCGCACTCGATCTATACCTGTTCCCAGAAGACCCTGCAGGATGCGGCCGGGCTGGCGCGAAGGTACCATGCGCCCATCCTGATCCACGTGGCAGAGATGAAGAAAGAATGGGACGACTCGATGAAGGATCACGGGATGTCTCCGGTGCAGTATCTGGATAAGATGGGTGTGCTGGGGAGGGATGTAGTGGCGGCGCACTGCATCTTCGTGGATACGGCGGACCGGAAAACTTTGGCAGAGCGTGGCGTCGGGTGCGTGCACAATCCGTCGAGCAACATGATGCTGGCGAGCGGGGTGTCGCCAGTGCCGGAAATGCGGGCGCTGGGCGTGGCGGTGGGGCTCGGAACGGACGGGCCGGCTGGCAGCAACAACGATCTGGACATCATGGAGGAGATGGACCTGGCCGCGAAGCTGGCGAAGATCATGAAGGTGGATCCGCTGGCCTTGAATGCGAAAGCGGTGGTGGAGATGGCGACGATTGACGGAGCGCGGGCTCTGCATCTGGAGAACGAGATCGGGTCGCTCGAGGCGGGCAAGAAGGCGGACGTGGTGGTTCTGAGTCTGGACCATCCCAACGAGGTCCCGATGTATGACCCGTACGCGCAGCTGGCGTACGCCATCAAGGCGAGCGACGTGGAGACCGTGGTGATTGGGGGACGTGAGGTGATGCAGGACCACAAGCTGCTGACCGTCGATGAAGCGGCCGCGGTGGCGAAGGCGCGGGAATACCGGAAAAGCGTGGCGAAGTCGCTCGGAATGGAGTGAGCAGAGCCAGGGCGGGCCCCGCACGATGGCCGGCGGGATGCCCGCGCTACGGCTGGGAGCGGAGTTTCCAGAGGATCTGGCGCAGCATCCCCTGGAGGAGTCCGGCGTCGGCGGGATCGAGGTGGAGGCGGTGGATCAGGCGTCGGATTTTGCCCTCGTTGAGTTCAGAAGCAGTCCCGGTGAAGTAGCCGCTGGCGCGCAGCGAGTCCAGGAGGGTGCTGGCAAGGCGCTCAAGGTCGGCCGCGGAGGCCGGCGGTGGCGTAGCCTGGGTGAGAGTCGGGGTCTGCGGAGGCTGGGTGTCATCGCGGGCGATTTCATAGAGGCAGACGGCGACGGCCTGGCCGAGGTTCATGGAGGGATGTTCCTCGCGCGTCGGGATGTGCGTGAGCCAGTGGCAGTGGCTCAGATCGTCGTTCGAAAGGCCGACTTTTTCCGATCCAAACAGCAGCGCGACGCGTTGGGTGCCGAGGGCTTCGCGCATGATGCCCGCTGCGGCTTCGAGGCGATGCATGGGGTGCTGGGCGAGGCGGTTGCGAAGGGTGGTGGTGCCGATGACGAGCGAGCAGTCAGCGACGGCTTCAGCGAGGGTGGCGAACTGTTCGGCGCGTTGCAGCATCTCGGACGCACCGACCGCGGAGCGGGCTTCGCGGAAAGCGACCTCGTAAGGCCGGACAACGCGAAGGTGGAGGAACCCGAAGTTGCTCATGGCTCGGGCGGCGGCGCCGAGGTTGAGCGGGTTGCGGGTGCGGACGAGCACCAAGCGGAGGTTGTCGGCGGCAGAGAGCAAGAGGACATTGTACGGCGCGGCCGGCCTGTGGCGAGGGAAGGGAAATCCCCAGCCTCCGCGAACTGCGCGGGAGGCCGGGTACCCGCCGCGGTTCACTGTCCTCAGTTGTCGGCCAAAAGCAGATTCCTCCTTCGTTCGCTGCGTACCCGCGCCCGAGTCACAACAGAGGTCAGAGGGCCGTAGAAGCTGGGGCCGCAGAAATTGGGGAGCTGTAAATCTCATGGGTACGGAGTCGGCTTGCCGCGAATCCAACACTCAGATATCGGGGAAAAAAACGCGTTCGCTCCCGCCGCGGAACAGTTGCCTTCTTCGACCTCGCGATGGCGGATGGATGCCGGGCTTCTCGCTGTGCTGGCTTCACCGCTGGTCGTGCTGGGGCTGGACAGGAGCTGGCTGTTTGCCTATGCGACGAGCACAACGGGGTACATCGATCCCTGGGTGTACTTTGGCTTCTTTCTCGATCTGACGCAGCATATCAGGACATTCAAGGGTGCATACTTCACAACGCGCTTGGCGTGGACGGTGCCGGGAGCGATCGTGTACCACTTCTTCCCTCCGCTGGCAGCAACGTACGTACTGCATCTGGCGGTTTTCTACGCCTCGATTGTTCCGCTCTACCTGATTTTGAAAGTCACGGTGAGCCGGCGGGCGGCGATGCTGGCGGCGATCGTGATGGCCTTTCACTCTTATTTCTTGTGGAGCGTTGGGTGGCCGTACATCGATGGCGCCGGGAACGCATATTTGTTGATGACGATGGCAGCGCTGACCTTTGCGGCACGGCGGCAGAGGAACACGGGATGGCTGTTTGCCGGGGGAGCGTTGGCAGCGTTGATGGTGTACTGCCAGTTGTTCCTGATCGTGCTGGGGCCAGTACTGCTGGGATACTACTACTTTGCCCGAAAGCAGTGGGGTCTCCTTCGGTCGCGCGCGGAGTGGAAGCCTTTCGGGTGGGGATTTGTTGCGGTGACGGCGGGGTTCGGGCTGTTCAACATGGCGGTGAACGGGCGTTTCTTCTTCTTCGCGAATGCGGTGGGAACGGCGGCCAAGTTGATGGTGCACCACAATCCGTACGTGGACTCGACGTATGGATGGCTCTGGCATTCGCCGTGGCTGGTGCTACCCGTGATGGTGCTGGCGGGGGCGATTGCAGGATTGAAGGAACGTGGAGCGGATGCAGATCGCAGGTTCGAATCGTTCTGGCTGCGTTTCTATGTGGTGGCGGCTGGAATCCTGCTGCTGTTTCAACTCATCGGGCAACCGATTCTGCAGCAGGTCGGGTACGCAAGCTATCTTCTGCCGGGGGCTTTCCTGGGGCTCGGTGGGCTGTTGGGGACCGTGACGAATGCATGGAGTCGTTGGCAGTTCGCGCTGGTATGTGGGATCGTGCTGGGACTGCTGATAGTAGCGCTGGTGTGGCCCGTGGATTCGCGGATGACGCTGCAACTGCGGGGGCATTCGATGTTGGTGCCGCTGGTGCTGGGAGTGGCCGGGCTGGTGGGGATCACCAGGATCCAGACCTCAGTGTTCAGGGCCCAGGCTAGTTCGGCAGGCGCGGTGGTCGTGTTTGCGCTGGGGGTAGCAGTACTGAATGCAGCGACGGGCACGCGGATGCTGGAGCATGGCGAGCTTCCGAATGACGCGGCGTCGCAGAAGGCAGCACTGCTGGCGATCGTCGATAGCGCGCAGACGGTGAAGTGCTTCGATCCGCAGGGGAATCTTTACTTCTGGTACGACGCGGAAGGGCGGCTGGGGAAGGTGTTTCGGGCGGTGGCGTCGACCTATCTGTGGGCCTACCGGCTGGAGAGTGAGAACTTCCCGAACTTGGGGGCCAAGCGGCCTCCGCTAGGGCGCAAGATTGTGATCCTGGCGGAGGATGGAGAGCGGGCTCTGGCTGAGGGGCAGGCTTCTTTGGCGCAGGCCGGGTTGACAGCGAGGGTGGCGGCGCGGCGGACGATTCGCGAGGGTCCGTTTGCGTGGGAGATGGCGGAGCTCGAGGTGACCCGCCCCGAGTCGCGCGCACTAGGCCCCGGGAAAGACCCCTAAGCTCGGCCGAGAAGAAAATTTCGGGAACTGGCGGGCGCGGAGAAGGACCGCCAAGTCCGCGGAGAAAAGCTTAGCGGTAACGTGCGCGAAAACAGATGTTCCCCACGGAGTGGACGAAGGATCCAGGGCTCCCCGAATACTGGAGGCCGGTGCTCCTCGCGAAGCGCACGAAAAAAGCTGGGGACAACGCAGGGAGGGCAGCGGTGGATTGGCAGGCTTTGTGGCTCACGCTGGAGTTGGATCTGGTGGTGTGCGTTTTGCTTTTGCTCATCGGCATTCCCCTGGCGGCGGGGCTCGCGTATGGGCGCTGGCGGGGAATGTTCCTGGTGGAGGCGGTAGTGGCTCTCCCCTTGGTCTTGCCTCCGACAGTACTGGGGTTTTACTTGCTCGCCGCGATGGGGCCGCGAAGTCCTCTGGGGCGGCTTTGGGTTTGGGCATGGGGGCGGGGGCTGCCGTTCACGTTTGAGGGACTCGTGCTGGCGTCGATGCTTTACAGCCTGCCCTTCATGGTGCAGCCGATCGCAGCCGCCTTCGCGGGGGTGGATCCGAAGCTGATAGCGGCGTCGGCGGTGCTGGGGGCCTCGCGGGCGCGAACGTTCTGGCGCGTGGTGCTGCCCTTGTCGGTGCCGGGCCTGCTCACCGGGGTGGTTCTGACCTTCGCTCATACGCTGGGGGAGTTTGGCGTCGTGCTGATGGTAGGCGGGAATATTCCGGGGGTGACGCGGACGGTTTCGATTTCGATCTATGACAGCGTGCAGGCGCTGGATTATGCGGGGGCGAGCGGGACATCGTTGGTGCTGCTGCTGGCTTCGTTTGTGATTCTGGCGGCGGTGTATGGCGTGAATCGGAAGGCCTCGTTGTTGTGGCCACAGCGATAGCTGCGAGTGGCGGGCGCGGTAATGAGTAGCTAGCAGAGGAAACTGATGCCGCTTGCATCAAATTGCGTCTGCTAGCGGAGGAAGGCCAGGGCAGGGTCGTCGATTTTGATGGAAGAACGGCGGCGGGCGTGGGTCGAGATGTTGTAGGCGGTCAGCAGGCGGTTTTCCACGATCAGAATCTCTTTGTCGTTCAGCCATCCAATCAAATACGCGTGGGGCAGGAAGGCGGCCCGCCTGCCGGGGTCGGTCGCGCTGACGACCTGGACCGCGGGAAGATCGGCGAGGGCTTTGCGGATGCGAAGCGACTCGGCGGGGTTGGCCTGCCCTTGCTCGGAGAGCTGGATGGGGGCGCTGGATTTAGCGCTGGCTTCGATGGTCATGGCGACGTGGGCGAGCTGGGGCGAAAGTTTGGCGTTCTCGGTGAAGAAGCTGACGTCATAGTCGGGGTTCTTATATTGCTCGCGTTCGTCGAACACGGTGACGATGGTGCCGTAGCTGACGAGCAGCGTCTGGTCGTTGCTCTGGTTCTCCCAGCCGCAGCAGCCGGTGTCAAGGACGGCGGTGAGAAAGACGGCGCCGTGCTCGGCCGAATCAAGCACGCGCTGCAGGGGTTGCTTGAGGTCGCTAGCGGACCAGGGGCCGGAGTCCTGCTGGTAGAGCGTGCTCGAAAGGTACTTGGTCTCGGTGGGGCCCTGGACGAGGCGGGTGATGAAAAAGTAGTCGCTGACGCCCTCGTCCGGGACCCAGAAGCGCACCTCGGGACAGCTTTCGGTGCAGGTGCCTGTAGTGCAGCGGCATTCCGGAAAGTCGATGCTGGCGAGTTCTTTGCGTTGTTTGGCCGAGAGATCAGAAGTCCAGGCGCGGAAGTTCGTGGTGACGGAAAGCTCCACGTTGTCGCGCTCCAGCTTGTTGAATTCGTTGGTGAACCAGAACAGGTGCTGGCCATCCGCCGAGAGAAAAGGCCAGGGCGAGGATTCGGTGACTCTCTGGTTGGAGCCCGAAGCCGAAGCGATGCGAATGATGCCCTGGCCGACTTGCGCGGGAGCGGCCCCGTCAAAGAGCCAGAACTTGGCAGAGTTCTTGCCGACGTCCGGCGAAGGGTCGTCGACGTTGGGGGCATAGAGCATCTGGCCAAGGCGGTTGACCTGGAGGATGCGCGGGGCTTTCAGGATCTCGGCCGGCACTTGAATGGATTTCTTGGCAGCGAAGGTGGCGGGATCGTATTCGACCATGAGGTCGGGAGCGGTGAGGACCCATAGACGGCGGTTCTGGGCAAGCGTGGGCAGGGTGAGGGCGACGGCGGTCAGCAGGGAGAGGAGGGGCGTGCGCATGGATCGATTCCGGGACATTGTAAATGGGGAGGCGGGCGGTTGGGGCCCGACCGGAAGCACAGGGAAGAATCTTAAACCGCAGCGGGCTCGAGAGAGGCCGTGGAGATCGCAAAGAGAAAGTTTTCAGCGCGGAGTTCACTTGCAAAACTGAGACCGCCTACAGGGCCAAGGCTGCTGGCCCGAGTCCCGTGAGACGGGTGGCAGCACCCATTTTGAGCCGCAAAAGCGCACAGATGTCACGGCCAGAAACGCTCGCATGCCCGAGAGTTGGGCAGGGCGGGAAAGGGCTGTCCGGCGGGCGGAGGCGGGGCTGTCGGTGGCAGACGGGTTTGGGGCGGACCGGGGTATCTGCCCACGGCGTTTCGGTACAATGAGAAGGAATTTCTGAGGATCTCCGATGACGACAACGCGACCGATGCAGGCGGAGGCGGCTGCCGCGGGCGTTCCAGCTGTCCCGTTGACCCTTGAAGGCTACAGCGTGCTGCACCAGATGATGCGCTTCCGCTGGAGTGCGTGGCACGCGCTCGAGGCGGGCGAGCGCGAGGCTATCGCCAAGGAGGCGCATCCCGTGATGACGGCGATGGAAGGGAATGCGGGCGGGCAGTCCGCCTTCTATTCGCTGCTGGGGCACAAGGGCGATCTGATGTTTGTGCACTTCCGCGAGACCTTCGATGAGCTGAACCGGGCGGAGCTGCAGCTGGCCCAGCTGCGCTTGAGCGAGTACTGGGAGCCGACGACCTCGTACTTGTCGGTGATCGAGCTGGGTCTGTACGACTCGACGACCAAGGTCTACAAGGGGCTGGTAGAGCGCGGCATCGAGCCCCATTCGGAACCGTGGAACCGCGAGATCGCCCAGACCCTGACGCGGCAAAAAGAAGCGATGAAGCCGCGGCTGTATCCGGCAATTCCTCCGAACCGGTATGCGTGTTTTTACCCCATGGACCGCCGCCGGGGCGAGGACAAGAACTGGTATACCTTGCCCATCGAAGAGCGGGCACGGCAGATGGGCGAACATGGGCTGGTCGGGCGCCGCTATGCCGGCGAGGTGCGGCAGATCATTACCGGCTCGATCGGGTTCGATGATTGGGAGTGGGGCGTGGATTTGTTTGCCGACGATCCGCTGATCTTCAAGAAACTGATTTACGAGATGCGGTTTGATGAGGTGAGCGCGGTGTACGCCTTGTTCGGTCAGTTCTACGTGGGACTGCGGGTTCCGGCGGAACAGATGGGCACCTGGTTGCGCGGAGAGTTGCCGGCAGCGAAGAACCCTTAGCACATGACCATTGGCGTTTAGCCACTGTGGTTGCGGGATTTCTACCGCCGAGAACGCGAAGAGCGCCGGGGAACGGTGGCGGGATAAGGGGGAGAAAGGCGTGTGTAGCGCTGGAGCGAGAGCGGATCAAAATGGAATGAGGGCCTGGTTCGCTCAACATTTCTTTACGTTTCTCGTCGTCTCCGCAGTTTAAGATCTCTCGTTCAATCTTTACAAAGGAAGTGTACGGTAAGTTGAAGCGGTGAAACCTTTCTCGAAGGGGAGTCCTGTGGCGATTTTCGGCTTAATTGAGTATGCGGACGCGAGCCCGGAAGTGCGTGCGGTGTATGACGACATCATGGCCACGCGGAAGACCGACTGGATCAATAACTTCTGGAAGGCGATCGCGCATGATCCGGCGATGCTGAAGCGCACCTGGGAAGACATCAAGCAGATCATGGCGCCAGGGGCGCTGGATCCGCTGACGAAAGAGATGATCTACCTGGCGGTGAGCGTGAGCAACCAGTGCGGGTACTGCATCGCGTCGCACACGGCGGGGGCGCGCGGCAAGGGCATGACGGATGCCATGTTCAAGGAGCTGATGGCGGTGGTGGGGATGGCGAACGAGACCAATCGGGTGGTGTCGGGCTACCAGGTGGAGATTGATGAGAGGTTTAAGACGGCCGGCAGCTAGCGGCCCGTGGCTCGCCGCTTTTTCGTTTGGGCTTTCGGCTTCTTCTTCGTGGAAGCTCTTGTTTTTGGCTTCGGAAATCGGAACTCGTGAAGGTGCAGATTGACGCGGCGCCCGCGGAAGGTGACCCCTTCCATTTCGAGCCGGAGGCGCTGGTCGAAGGCGGAGTCGCCCTGGAGCTTGATGGCGCCGCCGGCGCCGACGATGCGCTGCCAGGGCAGATCGACCCCGGAGTGGAGCGCACGGACAACCTGGCGGGCGGCACCCGGGTATCCCGCGGCTTTGGCGATGGCGCCGTAGGTCGAGACGTAGCCGCGCGGAACCTTGCGGATGGCGGCGAGGATGCGTTCTCGCATCAGAGATCTCGGGTAGAGTACTGGTTCCATGGTGCACCAGCGGAAAGGTGGTTGGCAAACCGGCCTCGCGGGATGGTGATTTGCCACAAGGCAGAGCATCTCGCGAACGACGGGACGCATCCATGCAGTCCGAGGGGCGGCGTGCGGTACTTACAATTCTTTACAGGAGCGACGCGATGGAAGGAAGGCTGTTACGAGTGGTTCCGCTCGCAGCGGCAGTAATTTTGCTGGGCGCCGCATTATTGATGGTGGGCTGCGGTTCGAGCTCCGGACGATACCGCTATATTCAGGCAGCGACCGCCCTCCCAGGAACGGGAAACGTAGACCTGCAGGTGGACGGGAAATCGGTGCAGACCGGGATCGGGTTCGGACAAGCGATGTCGTACCGGTCGATTGGCGGCGGATCGCACAAGTTCGATGTATTTGCTCCGGGTACAACGACCAACCCGTACCAGGAATCCTCGATCTCCGTGGGCAGCTATACGACGATCTTCTCGGCAGGGCAGTTTTCCAACGGACAGATCCCGGGCGCGCCCGTGGTGTTTACCGATGACAACACGGTGCCGACCACGGGAAATGCGCGGTTGCGGATCATTCACATGTCGCCCACGGCAGGCAACGTGGATATCTACATTGTGTCGCCTCCTGGAACGGGTCTTGGAGGGCTGAACGCGCAGATTCCAAGCCTGGCTTATCAGGTTGCGAGCCAGTATCAAACACTGGGCGCAAACAGCTACGATGTGGTGGTTACGGTGGCAGGGACCCAGGTGGAATTGATTCGGGACAGCTACACGCTGACTTCCGAGCAGGTGCGGACAGTGGTGCTGCTGGATAGCTCCTTGGGCGGCGGGCCGTATTCGCAGCTGATCCTGAGTGACTTGAACTGAGTGGGAGGTTGAGTCGTTTAGGAATTGGTGTGGTGCGATGAACCTCGGCAAAGTAGCGCCGAAGGAGAGAACACCGACGTGACAAGATCCTTCGCTCGTTCGCGCCTCGCAAGCTCGGCTCCGGACGGCTCGGAATGACAAAATTTAAGGCCGCCAATCGGCTTGGCGAAAGGCGAGCCCTTTCAAAGCTCAACTGAGTTCTGCAGCCAACCTCAGTGACCGTGCAGATCGGAGTCCCTCGCCGAGCGAGGGACTCCGAATTTTGGGGACGAATTGCGCGGGTTACGCGGCGGCGCCTTTCGGGAAGGAGCGGATGGCCTCTTCTTCGGTTGTGTAGACTTCGAACACGGTGAGCAGCTTGGTGACCTGCAGCAAATCGCCGACGCGCTGCGTGAGATTGCTGAGTTTGATGGATCCGCCAGAATTTGGCCGCCAGAAGCCTACCGCGTAAACGCGTGCCAGGCAAGGGTTTTAGGGGGAATTTCAGAAGCTAGAAACGAAAGCATTTAACCGCAGCGGATTGGGCCCGGAGAAGTTCCCAGTGGCGGGCAAAACCGTTAACCGCAAGGCCCGTAATGGGAGCGCGGAGGACGCAAAGAAAACCGTAGAGCAGGGATGCGAAGAACAGCAAGGCAGGACGCAGAGCAATGCTTTTGGCCGCAAGTGAAATGGGCGGCTGAGGATTCGCTGGTTCTGGCGTGTCCGCGGGCGGGGTTCTGCGGGAAGGGGCATCACGTATAATCGAGGCTTCTTTCCATGAGCTACCAGGTTCTGGCGCGCAAGTACCGTCCGCAGAAGTTCTCCGAAGTCATCGGACAAGAACACGTTACGCGCACCCTGAAGAACGCGATCGAGCAGAGACGGACGGCGCACGGCTACATCTTCAGCGGGCACCGGGGGATCGGGAAGACGACCGTGGCCCGTATTTTGGCGATGGCGTTGAACTGCCGCTCGGCCGACCACCCCGTGCCGGAGCCGTGCGGAGTGTGCGACTCATGTGTGGAGATCCGCGCGGGCAATTCCGTGGATGTGATCGAGATCGATGCAGCCACGAACCGCGGGATTGATGAGATCCGCGAGTTGCGCGAGGCCGCGCGTTACCGGCCCGCCCGGGACCGGTTCAAGATTTACATCTTGGATGAGGCCCACCAGATCACCGACGCGGCGTTTAACGCGCTGCTGAAGACCCTGGAGGAACCTCCGGGCCACGTGGTGTTCATGCTGGCCACGACGCAGCCCGAGGACATTCCCCAGACGATCCGGTCGCGCTGCCAGCATTTTAGCTTCAAGGCGGTGCGCTTTGAGGAGATCGTTGGGCAGCTCCGGGACCTGGTGGAGCGGGAGAAGCTGGAAGCAGATGAAGACGCGCTGGCCCTGCTGGCCGAGGCGGGAGACGGGTCCATGCGCGATGCGCTCTCGATTCTGGACCAGGCAATTGCGTCGAGCAGCGGGCGGGTGACCGCAGAGGGCGTGCGGCAGTTGGTGGGGGCAGCGCCTTCGGGCGTGCTGGAGGACGTGATGCTGGCCGTGGCGGGCAGCGCGAGCGAAGAGATCTTGCGGCTGGCGGACCGGCTGGTCAGCGAGGGCCAGAGTCCGACGCACTTCGCGCGGCAGCTGGTGCGGTTTCTGCGAAACGCGCTGGTGGCCAAGGTCGCGGGAAAGGATTCTCCGCTGCTGCAGATTTCTGGCGACGAGCGGGCGCGGGTGGGGCGGATTGCAGAGCGGTTCAGCGAGGAGGACCTGGCGCGGCATCTGCAGATCATGCTGCGTACCCATAGCGAGCTGGGGTACCGGCAGGAACAGCGCTTCCACCTGGAACTGGGCCTGCTGAAGATGGCCCACGCCCAGCGGCTGCTGCCGATTGAAGAACTCCTGAGTGAGACGGCGGGAGCGGGGAGCGCCGGAGTTCGTCCGGCGGCGCGGCCGGCGGTGGTGGCCGAGGCGCGCGGGTCTTCGCCCTCGGCTTCCTCCGCGACGCAGCCGCGGGGGAGCGTGGTGTCTCCGTTTGCGGCGGATTCGGCGCGGAAAAGCGGGATGAAGGGCGAGATGTCGGCCGAGCCCTCTGCGGGCGGCGGGACGCGGGCGCTGAGCGCGGTGAGCGCGGGACCTCCGGTCGTGATGGGCAGCGCGGCGCTGGATCCGGCCGCGGCCGAGACGCCCCGGCCGGCGACGGACGAGCGGGTAGCGCCGGTTGGAAGCGGGGCTGTGGACTCTGTTCGCGACGCCGTGCTGCATGCGCTTGCGGACACGGGACAGCGGATGCTGGTCACCATGCTGGAAACCGGGGAGTGGTCGGTGGCGGGCAGCGAACTGATCGTGAAGGTGGCCTCCTCGGCGACGGTGATTGACATGTCGCTGGGGGCGGAGGCAAAACGAGTGGCGGGTGCGGCCGCAAGCGGAGCGGCCGGGCGGCCAATGAAGCTGAAGGTGCTGCCCGGGGGTACGGCGCAGGCTGCGCCAGCACGAGCGGTGACGGCCTCGAATGGCGGCGGACGGGCGCGTGCCGAGCAGGATCCGATTGTGCGCCGGCTGCAGGAAAAGTTCGGAGCGGAGATCCGCACCATCATCGATCAGAGAAAATAGGCTCCAGAGCTTCGCTGCTTCACAGTTTTGCACTGCTTACGCTCGCTCAGTTCCCTGGTGACCCTTGAGGACCCTATGGGTGGATTCAATCTCCAGCAGTTGATGTCGCAGGCAAAGCAGCAGTATGAGGCGCTGCAGAAGAAGATGCAGGAGACCGTGGTGGAGGCTTCTTCCGGCGGCGGCACGGTGACGGTGAAGATGGATGGGCGGAAACAGCTACTCACTCTGCAAATCGATCCCGAGGCAGTCAAGGCAGGCGATCTCGAGATGCTGCAGGACCTGATTACCGCCGCGGTCAACGAGGCCGGGCGGAAAGTGGACCACGCGATGCAGTCGACGCTGGGCGGAATGCTGGGCGGGATGGGGCTGGGAAGCTAGTCATTTGTCAGTGGGTAATTCTGTAATCTGGCAATTTGAAAAACCTCTGTGGCCAGCCCCGCCTTTGGGCTTCCGAAAGACGCGGCTACACAATTACCAAACTTTCCAATTACCAGATCCTTATGGCCAGGTTTGCGGAGCCGATGACTCGGCTGATTGACGAATTGAAGAAACTGCCGGGCATCGGCAGCAAGACCGCGCAGCGGCTCGCGTTTCACATTCTGCGTTCGAGCGATGAGGATGCGGAGGCGCTGGCCCGCGCCGTGCACGACGTGAAGGCCAACCTGCGCCTGTGCTCGGTGTGCAACAACATTACCGACGTGGATCCCTGCGTGTATTGCAGCAGTCCGGCGCGCAACCAGCGCCTGGTGTGCGTAGTGGAAGAGCCGACCAGTATCGCGGCCATCGAGAAAACCAAGCACTTCAACGGTGCGTATCACGTGCTGCACGGGTCGCTGTCACCGTTGCACGGAGTGGGCCCGGAGCAGTTGCGCATCGGGAACCTGATCAAGCGCGTCGACGCCGGCGAGGTGGACGAAGTCATCATTGCCACCAACCCGACGGTGGAGGGCGAGGCCACGGCGACCTACCTGTCTCAGCAGTTGAAGCGCCAGGGGCTGCGGGTGACGCGGATCGCGATGGGCATTCCCGTGGGCAGCGACATTGAGTATACCGACGAGATTACGATGCTGAAGGCGATGGAGGGGCGGCGGGAACTGTAGGGATGTTGCGCGCCCAACGACGGAGCGGAAACGCCGCGCGGCGCCGAGGACCTCGTTGGTCAGCCGTAATAGCTCAGACTTGATCTGACACTCTGGTTTTGTTCAAGCGGCCATGCCCGCGATTCGCGGCTAGCATGCGGAACAGATCGGGAGGTCGCCGGGTGCCCAAATCGGCCTTGTCCTTACGGCAAGGGTGCGCTTTCTTCGCAGGTTTCTGCTTCTGCGCCGCGCCCAGGGGCTGCATCCGTAATTTCTCCAGCCTGAATTGGGCGGGCCCATGGATTCTCACCGCACCGTGTTTCTGGCGTGGCCGTCGCGACTTTCGCGCTGACTGCTTCGCAGGTTTCCAGAACTCGGGGACGTTCAGTATTCGGGTTCCAACTGAATCGCAAGCCACGGGCGAGAGTGTCCGCCCCGCAACGCACGCGCGTCGGTGATTGGCGTCACTGTGATGCCAGCCCCGGGCGCGTAGCCTTGCTCCCTAATAGGACACTTCCCTGATACGCGTGTGCGGTCTTCCCAGAAACCGCGGCCTGTCCTCGCATGTGCTGCTCTGAAGTGCCTCTAGGATCGATCAATCTCGGCAGCGCTTCGCGGGAAATGGTCTACACGGAGTGCGCGCCCGTCCAAGGAGATACTGTCATGCCCCTAGCGGATCTCGTGAAAGAGACCTCTGTTTCACAAGCGCTCGAGACACTGCACAGCCAAGGGAAACTGCGTTCCCGGTACGACAACTTCATTGGCGGAAAGTACACGCACTTGAGCGCCAACGAGCGCGATGGAATGACACGGCCACAAACCCGGCGGTTCTGGGCTATCGAAAGGGGCCGAGAAGCTCCCTCCATTCCACGATTTCCGTGGTTCTTGGGTCCCAGAAGGCGGGGGGTGGGACCTCACTTTTGAGTCGCGGGGAGGGAAGGCGAGGGGCTGCGGGCGCTGTATACTGTCCAGCATGGATGCCGAACGCATCATTGGCGAGATCGAGTGGCTGGAGCGCATCTTTCGCGTGCCCGACCCGCGCCCCATGAGCGCGAGCGATCTCGCGGCGGCTAACCGCCGTCATGATGAGAAGCTCGCCCACAGTCCCTGGTTCCGCCTGTGGCAGAGTTATGGCATCTGTTGCCGTCCGGAGCCTCCCGGACTGATTCTGCCCGACCCAGACTAGCGCCCCCCTCGCAATTCTGACCTCCTCAGTCGCTATCTCTTCCCTGAAGGTCTTCCAGCCGGCATTCTCTGGGCGTTTGGTTTTATTTTCCGCCCTGCGTCGCCGCGGCCTTGGCGTCGCGGAAGGCTTTGAGGTTGCTTTTGTCAATGAGGGCGGTGCCAGTGTCGACGAAAGCCGGGACAGGGGCGAAGGGGTTGGTGGCGAAGTTGCCATCAAGGCGGACGAGCTTGTTGTGGTAAAGATCGTCGAGTATGTGCAGGCCGACGAAGCTCATGGTGTAGGGCTTCTGGGCGATGGTCGCGGCGATGAGGCCCTTGTCGATCCCATCCAGCGTGTCGGCATCGGTGTCAAATGCCATCACAACTTTGTCGTGGACGTGCCGGTTGTTGAGGACAGCAGCGACCTCCCGGGCCCCCTGGGCCTCGAGGCAAACGAACGCGTTGATGGGCGTGCCGGCGTTGCCGAGCATCTCGTCAGTGGTGTCAAAGGCCACGCGGGGATCGCCCGCGATGTTGACCACGCGCACGATGTGAATCTCGGGGAAACGGGCCAGGGCTTCGCGGTAGCCGCGCAGACGCTCGGCGAGATTGGTCTGCTCGGGCATGGTGTAAACCACTACGTTGCCCTTATCTTTCAATTCCTGCGCGAGGCGGGCGCCACCGAGGAGTCCAGCCTGGTAGTTGTTGGTTCCGATAAAGATGAGGCGCTTGCTGGCGGGGGCGTCGGCGTCGATGGCCAGAACAGGGATGCCGGCAGCGATGGCCTTGTCGATGTCGAAAGTAAAGACCGCCGGGTCCGTGACACTGATCAGAATGCCCGAAGGCTTCTGCGCGACCGCAGACTGAAAGGCCTGCAGCTCGGCCTTGGGATCGAAGGTGTCGGGGCCGACCATCTTCGCCTGCACCTTGAGGTCCGACGCCGCCTGCAGGAACCCGGCCTTGGCTTCCTGCCAATAAGGAAGCTGGACGTTGGCGGAGACCAGAAAGTATTTTTCGTCACTGTCGTGGCGGCCGCAGCTGAGGACCGGAACCAGGAGTGCGAGAAGGAGAAGCGGGGCGGCGCAACGGAGACTGGGCACGGGAAACCTCCAAGGTTTGAGGTTGTCCGAAGATCGGTAGCGGCGAGAGTATACGCCGAAAACAAGGTGATGAATACCGAGCAGCCCTCCAGCTGCCATCCCCAGCGCAGAGTTGGCTGCCGAACTTCGTCTCTGGCCCCCTGTTGGTCGGCAGCATCGCCAGCATGAAGGGTTGTTCTCGCGAGAAGACTCGGCGATCGGGATGGGATGCCGACCGTTTGAGCCCCGAGGGCGCTCTCCCCTACAATGCGCGGATGGAGTTTGAACGTCTGCGGGTTGAACGGTTGTTTGGAGACGGCGGCGCGAGCGGAGTGCTGCGGGTTTCGGGGCCGCTGGTTAGCGAGAGCGTGGCGGACTTTCATAATGCGATTCGACGCGAGAACGTCCCCACCGTGATTCTCGACATGTCGGGTGTGCCCTATATTGATTCCGCGGGGCTGGGCTCGCTGGTCAGCGCGCAGGTGTCGCGGCAGAAGTCAGGCCAGCGAATGGTGCTGATCGGATTGAATGCGCGGATTGCGCACCTGCTCGAGATCACGCGGATGACGCATTTGTTCCTGATGTTTCCTGACCTGGAAGATGCGCTGGGAGCCCTGAGCAATTCAGCGCAGGCCTAGGACCCGCGCGCAGGATTGTGCGATGGCATGAGGCCCGAAGCCAGCAGGAACCGGACCAGGGATCACTCCGCCGGTTAGCTGGCGATGGTTTATGGCACCGGTGCCGTCCCCTCTGCTCAACTTATCGGCGGAAATTCCTGGGGGTTGCGCAAATGCACCGAGCGCTGCGCCCGGAATTTGCCATCGCGCAGAGATGGTTTCTTTCGCGGCAGATCGGTGTATGATCGCGCCCGGGAACCCGAGATGGGGACGAATGGCATGGCTCCAGGCCGGCCGCGGCGGCTCCTTTCAATCGACGGTGGCGGCTTGTGCGGCCTGATTCCGGCGGAAGTGCTGAGGCTCATCGAGATGCAGCTCGATGACATGACCGGCGTTTCGCGTCCTCTCTGTGAGCGCTTCGACCTGATCGGGGGAACCAGCACGGGCGCGATTCTGGCGGCTGGCCTGGCCCTGGGCATGCGCGCCCAGGAACTGCGCGATTTCTACGTGCAGTACGGCCCGCAGATCTTCACCAAGGCCTGCTTCCTGAAATGGTTCTGGCACAAGTATCCCAGCCGCCCGATCGAGAAACAGCTGCAGGATAAGTTCGGGGCGGCCACGACCTTGGGCGACGAGCGGCTGCGGACCACGGTGCTGCTGGTCGCAAAAAACGCCACGCTGGGCAATGACTGGTTCTTCACCAACTGGCCGAAGAACAAGTTCTACGCGACAAATAAGGAGATTCCCCTCTGGCACATCGTGCGTGCCAGTTCAGCTGCCCCGACCTACTTTCCGCCGCATGCGTTCGCCGTCCCCGACGACAGGGGCGTGGCCCAGATGTATGAGTTTATTGATGGCGGCGTGAGCAGTTACAACAATCCCGCATTGCAGGTATTTCTCGAGGCCACGGTCCCGGCCTACGGGATCGGGTGGCCGACCGGAGGGGACAACCTGTTGCTCATTTCTCTGGGCACGGGATTCTACCCCTTGACGATTGAACCGGGCAGGGCCGCGCGCTACAACCTGGTTCAGTGGGCGACCTATGTGCTGAAAGAGTTGATGAATGAGGCGAACCTGCAGCAGAACGTGCTGATGGACCTGATTGGGCAAAGGCCGGCGCAAGCTCCTTCAGCCATTGCCGAAGCCGTGGCCGCGGGAGCGGCGGCGGGCATCCCCAGCCAGGGTGCGCTCGAACAGATGAGCCTGGGCCTGGGCAGCCAGAAGCTGCTGACTTACCAACGCATCACCGTGGGACTTACGCGGCAACGACTCGATGGGCTGGGTCTGGGCGATGTCGATCCCGCGAAAGTGCGCGCAATGGATGCGGTCGACGAGATTCCGAACATGATGCGGGTAGGCGCCGCCGTCGCCCGGGAACAAGTCCACATGGAACGCCTGATTCATTTCTTCCAGTCGTGATTTGCTTGCCCAATTCAAACAACTTCTGCTGCAAATCGGGTGACCGCACAGAAGGCAGCTTTTTACGTCTTCAGCACGCGCTGGGCGCAGCCCCGCTCAGTGCAGGCGTAGGTGATCCGGTTGTGCGAGCGGTCGAAGCTGATGATGAACATGGGGCGGCCGTGCATGTCGCAGCGCGGCTGGTCCGGGACCATGTCAGGGACGTCGTCGCGTCGCGGCGTGGCGTAGCCAATGCGCTCCCCGAAGCAGCGGCCGCAGAACTTGTCGGTGCAGCGGAAGAAGTCGATGGAGTAGTCGGGACTGTAGGGCGCGAGGCAGGCTTCCATGGTGCGGAAATGTCTATCACAGAGGGGGAGCAGGTCCGTCCGCATGGTCAGGGCGAGTGTAGCAGAAGCGCCGAGGCCCCTAGTGTCAGGACTGCAGCAGCGCCTGCCAGAGCGAGAACAGCAGGACCAGCAACATCAGCAGCACGCTGCCGAGAAGGATCGCGCTGGTCAGGAACCGATCGGCGCGAAAGCGGTTCTCGGACCTCTCAGGCCCCTCGTCTCCGGGATTGCGGCGGCGGTGGAATCCGAAAATGCGGGTCACAAGGCCCCCCGGGCCGATGCCAGGACCGGCTGCCAACCGACTCACTCGCATTCTGCATCCTACGGCCGTTCCGCGCAGTGATCCGAATCACCACGCCGCAGCTCAAAGCGAGGGACGGTACTCCAGGGGAGCCGCCATCGCACCCGGTCGCCGGCCTGCCCGGCTTCGCGCTATGCGAACACCCTGCGCAGTTCCCGGCGCAAGATTTTTCCCGAAGGCGTGCGCGGCACCGCGTCCACGAAGTGGACCTCGCGCGGTTGCTTGTAGTGGGTGAGGCGGTCGGCCACGAAGCCGCACAGGGCTTTCTTCATGGCGTCGTCGGCGGCGTGTCCGTCGCGCAGCACAACGAAGGCGCACGGGATCTCTCCGGCGTCGGGGTTGGGGCGCGCCACCACTCCGCAGTCGCGCACCGCCGGGTGCTCCATGAGCACCGCTTCCACTTCGGCGGGGGCGACGGGGAAGCCTTTGTACTTGATCATTTCTTTGCGCCGGTCCAGTACATAGAAGAAGTCTTGCGCATCACGGCGGACCACGTCGCCCGACCAGTACCATCCGTCGCGCAGGACGCTCGCCGTGGCCTGCGGCTCCTTCCAGTATCCCAGCATGAATTGCGGGCCCCGCATGACGAGTTCGCCGGGTTCGCCGGGCGCGACCTCGTTCTCGCCGGCATCGAGCACGCGGCAATCGGTCTGCGCCAGTGGTTGGCCGATGGAAACGGGATTGTTGAGTTCGGGCTGCACGAAGCCGGCGTGCGTAACCGGCGACGCCTCGGTCATGCCGTATCCCTGATTCACGGGAATGTTAGTCAGTTGGGTGAAACGGCGGGCGAGCTCGGGGGCGAGGGGCGCGGCGCCGGACTTGACCCATTTGACTTTGTGGTCGCCCGGAAACTCGCCCGCCTCCGCAGCCTGGCTCAGTGCATTCAGGGCAGGCGGAACGCACGGCATCATGGTCACCCCTTCGGCGGTCAGCAGCCCCAGCAGTTGCGGGACGTTGAAGCGTGGCATAAGCACGAGTGTGCCGCCCAGGGTGAGGATGGGGTTGAGGGCGACGTTAAGCCCGTAGATATGGTACAGCGGCAGAAAGCAAAGCATGGTGTCGGCGGCCGAAAGCGGGACACCATTTGGGGCAATGAGCTGGTAGATGTTCGCGACCAGGTTGTAGTGCGAGAGCATGACTCCCTTGGGAAGCCCGGTCGTGCCGCTCGAGTACGGAAGCGCGGCGATGGTCTGGTCCGAACCCTGACCCGGCCGGGGGGGCGTGGCGGTGGATGGATGCAGGAGGTCGGAGAAGTTTTCGGTTCCTGGCGCCGCCTGGCGTGTGCTGTAAACCCGGCGGAGGTTGGAGAGTCCACCCAGGTTCATGTTCGCAACCAGCGGGCCATCCGTAATGAGAAGCGCGGCTCCGGAATTCTCGAGCTGGTAGCGGACCTCGCGCTCGCGATACGTCGGGTTGAGCAGCGTGGGGAACCCGCCGGCGAGCGTGGCAGCGTGATAGGTGGCAGCGAACTCCCAGGAGTTGGGCAGGAAGATGGCGACGACCTCGCCGGGTTTCAGTCCGGCGGCGACGAAACCGCGAGCCAGGCGCTCGACCATCTCCCCATACTCGGCGTACGTAACCCGGCGCTGGTTGGAGGCATCAAGCAGCGCAAGTTTATTCGCACGTCGGCGGCAGGAGTTGAGAATGATGTCGTGGAGGAAGAGGTTCGAGGGGTCGGCGTAAAGTTGCGTGCGCAGCATGGGCCGGGGAGATTGTAGGGCAAACCAGTGCCCAGTGGCGAGTCTCGCGTCGCAAGTCCCGATGACGCGACAAGGCGCCACTGGCCCTCGACAGGATTCTCTGTCACTGAAGGACAATGACCTGGAAAGATGGTCGCGGCGGAACGTCAGCTGGCCAGCTTGCGCAGGAATTCGCGCTCGTCCATGTGGTACTTGAAGGCCTTGCGGCCGTCAATGAAGACCACCGGGACCTCGTCGGTGAACTGCCGCCGCAGCTGCTCGTCAGAATCGACATCCACTTCCTGCCAGCGGAACAGGCCCCGGCGCTCGAGCTTCACCAGGCTCTCCTTGACGATCTCGCAGAGATGGCACCCCTTCCGGGTGTAAACGAGGACTTCGCGGGGGGCGTCCATGAGGCGGAGTGTAGCAGGTTTGAGGCAATTTTCAATCCGGAGAAATTGTAAAGAAGAATGAACAAATCCCCGGCCAGCGGCCAGCAGCCAGCGGCAGCAGCGGGGGAATATGCCTCTGCCGAGCGATACAATCCAAATGCCATGAAGAAGGACGGATTGCAGACGGCTATGCTCGCAAAGACGTTGACCGGCAAGACTGCGCTCGTCACCGGCGGGGCCAAGCGGCTGGGTCGGGCCTCGGCCCTGGCGCTGGCCCGGGCCGGGGCGGATGTGGCGGTCACCTTTCATCGCTCCCGACGCGCAGCCCAGTACACGGTGATTGATCTGGCAGCACTCGGGGTCCGGGCTGTGGCATTGCCCTGCGATGTCACCCAGGAGAAGAGTGTGCGCGCAATGATCACAGAGGCGGTGAAAGAACTGGGCCGGATCGACATTCTGGTGAACAACGCGGCCAATTACGAGACGGTAGAGTTCGAGACGATCACAGTCGCGCAGTGGGATGCGATCTTTGCTTCGAATACGCGCGGCCCGTTCCTGGTCACACGGGAGGCGCTCAAGCATCTGCGGGAGCGGCAGGGAAAGGTGATCAACATGGGCTCGCTGGGCGGACTCGTCCCCTGGGCGTCCCATGCGCACTATTGCTCGTCGAAGGCAGCCCTGCACATGCTGACCAGAGTGATGGCCAAGGCTTTGGCTCCGGAGATCGCGGTAAATGCGGTCGCGCCCGGAATGATTGATCTCGGAGAAGCGGCGGCCAGGCCGTTCCTGCGGAGGATGACGAAGGTCACGCCCATGCGGCGGAACGGGACCGGCGAGGAGATCGCGGCGGCCGTCCGTTTTTTTGCCGAGGCCCCGCACTTTATCACCGGGCAGGTCCTGGCGGTGGATGGAGGCCTGGGACTGGCGACCGGTGGGGAGTGAGGCTCCCGTCGGGATGGCCTGTATGGTGGGCGCTTGGCGGCGATCCTGTTCGCCAATGAATTTTCAGACGCGGGACGCCAACTGCGTCTCATTTCGGTTATCAAACCCAACCAGACGCTGAAACTCCCGGCACGGTGCCGTGCACGACGCCCCCATCCGCGGTGTTCCGCAGTTGCTTGGGATTGATCACGAGCACGGGCTCGACAGTAAATCCCTTCCGCCGCAGAAACTCAGCCATCATCTTGTCGGGACTCGTACTGAAGGCCCGCTTGGCCTGTCCGCTCAGCCTGAGCTTGAGGTCGCAGAACTCCTGATACTTGGTGACCTTGACCAGGGTCACCGTTCCTTCTACCCGGGGCTTGGCCATTTCCCCTCCCTTTTCAGTGCAGCACGATCCGGTCTCCGATCAAAACGCGGCGGATGGTAGTGCAGCGGAAGGAGGAAGTCAACGCTTCGGGACATCGGTCCTGTCGGGCTCATGCATGTGCGGAGAGCGGCGTCTGGTCCGAGCAACCACACGCGCAGGCACGGCCGCGCATCGCCTCGCGCGCCTCATAGAGAATGAATGGCAGGATGGCGATCGCGGCCAGGGGGTCGGCTCCACCGATCTGCCACAGGGCGTGAACGGCAAGGCCCGCAAGGGCAATCAGCGAGAGGTAGGCGCACAGGGCGGACTCAGCGGCATCGGCGCGCATGGCCGCACTTCCCGTCACAGCGGAGAGCCGGCGCTTCTCCTTGGCCAGCCATGGCATGATGACGCAGGCCCCGGCCAGCACGGCAATTCCCAGGTAACTCGGCCTCGGTTCCGCGTAGCCGAGCAGGGCGCGAAGGGATACCACCGCCACGAAGCCGGCCAGTACCAGCAGCAACGCTCCGGTGAGACGGCCCGCGATGCGCTCCGAGTTCTCCGACGGCGCACGACGAAAACGCCAGAGCACGATCGTGGCCGACAACAGTTCAATGGCGCTGTCGCCGCCGAAAGCCGCGAGCGCGGGACTGCGGGCTTGCCATGCGGCCCCGAGCGACACAGTCGCTTCTACCACCATCCATGCGATGGTGATCTGCTGAATGCGGCGGACCGAACTCAGCGTTGCGGGAGCGAGGATTCCTGTGGTCTGCACGCGCCGATTATGGCATCTGCTCGCCATTCGCGGCGCGACTTCCTTCGAGCGTCACGGGCGCGGGTTTGCTGGGGCCCCGGGATTCCTGTATCGTGCCAGCGTACCGCCTGTTTTAAATCGATTTTCGGGACGGGCGCGCCCGCCCTGCTGCTCGGAGCCCTCGGACGAGCCTTCCCGCTGACCTGTGCGGCCGAAGCGCGACGAAAGCATTCCGGGAAAGTTACAGGGGAGTTGCTGGCGAACATCCATCATGAACACGAGAAACATAAAAGCGATGATCCTCGCCGCCGCTGTGCTTCCCGTGTTCGCCGTCGCCGCCTGCGCGCAGCAGGGACCCGAGGACGGCGGCCACGAGCTGCAGGTGTGGGCGGGCGGCGGGTATACCGTTCCGGGTGGGACCAAGAGCACGGGCGTTTGGAACTTGGGGCTGCGTTACGGGTGGGTGTTGACGCGCCCGCATGGCCCCTCCTTTTTGAATGGGCGCCTTGAATATGCGGTCGATGCCGTCCCGATGTTTCTCGTGTTGCAGCCGCGGAATACCGCGTACGGCGTGGGCTTCAATCCGTTTGATGTGAAGTGGAATTTCGCCACACGCGGACGGGTTGTGCCCTACCTCGAGATCGACGGTGGAACTCTATTCACCAATCATAACGTCCCAACGGGAACAAACACGGTGAATTTCACGTCGAGCGGAGTGTTTGGCGTGCACCTGCTGCGGGAGCGCTGGAACTGGAGCATCGAGGCGCGCTATATGCACATTTCCAATGCCGGTCTGGCCACGCCCAACCCGGGGATCAACACCTTCCAGGTACGCCTCGGCATCGGCAAGTTCGTCGGGAGAAAGTGAGACAAGCACAAGCCGCCCCCGGAACCCGCGCTTTCCTCTGCTCCCCTGGCCCCGCCGCGCGCTTCGGCGGCCCTCTGCGTCGTACTTCGTCGCCGCCTGCCTCCGCCGATTTGCCCCGCCCTTCCCGCGCTCTTCTGCCGTGGGCGATTCCGCAACCCTCGCGCCCGGGGCCCGGGCTCCTTGCGCGCCCGGCACGGCCGCCAGTACGCTTATCGCGAAAGGATTACAGGTGACGCCATGCTGCTCTCAGGAATTTTTCCTCCCATTACTACGCCTTTCTATGCCGACGGTGCGGTCTATCACAAGAAGCTCGAAGCCAACGTGGAGCGGTATTCGCGCACTCCGGTCGCGGGCATCGTCGTGCTCGGATCGACGGGCGAAGCCATCCTGCTATCGGACGAGGAACGTCGCGAAGTGCTGAAGACTGCGCGGGCCGCGGCAGCAAATCAGAAGGTGCTGATTGCGGGCACCGGAATCGAGTCGGCGAGCGAGACGCTGCGGCTCACCGAGTATGCGGCCGAACTGGGCTACGACGTCGCTATGGTGCGCACGCCGCACTACTACAAAGGCCAGATGCAGCCGGCGAACATGCGCGCCTTCTATCGCTTCGTGGCCGACCGCTCGCCCCTGCCGGTCATTATTTATAACTTCCCGCAGGCCACCGGCTACGACATTCCCGCCGAACTGGTTATCGAACTGGCCGGCCACCCGAATCTGATCGGAATCAAAGAGTCAAGCGGCGACGTGGAAAAAGTCCGCAAGATGGTGCAAGGCACGCGCCAGATCAAGCGCAGTGCCACCGTGACCGAGACCTTCGAGGCGGTGACCCCGCGCATGGTGAAAGCAGCAACGGAGGGCCCGGGCGGGGAACTGGTACCGCTGGGTGCGCTTGCAGGAAAGCCTTCTTCGGCCGGTGTGAGTGTGCTGGGAGCGTTGAAGACCCGGCAGAAGGAAGTGGGCTTCCAGGTGCTGGTGGGAGCAGCCAACAAGCTCGAGCCATCTCTCCAAGCCGGAGCGGTCGGGGCGATCCTCGCCTTTGCCGATCCCGCACCCACGGCCTGCTATGAGATTTATGCGGCGTGGAAAGAAGGTGACCTCGCGCTGGCACGCCTGAAGCAGGAACGGATCGCAAAAGCGGCGGAGCGCATCGTGGGCGGGTTGAGCATTCCCGGCGCCAAGTACGCGATGGACCTGAATGGGTACTACGGAGGGCCAGTGCGCTTGCCGCTGCTGCCCTTGACCGCCGACCGAAAAGCAGAGGTTGAGGCGTTAATGGCCGAGATCAAGAATTAGCTTTGTCCGACCCCCGCCTGCTTGAACGCGGCGCCCCGATTCTGGCAAACGTGCGCGCGGTAGCGGCCGGCGAAAAGCTTGCATCCCCTCTGTTTCAACGTTGACTTGGCGTTCGTTTTTGGCTAGAGTCCCCAGCGCTCGCAGGTTCCCCGGGTCCCCGTCGACTCCCCCTCGCGTCACACGTCTCGATCTGCTTTTGACCTCGGAGGACGCTTCCATGAAGCTGAACTCTTCGCGCACATTCTCAGTTCCAACCGCGATCCGTAATCCCGCAAGCTCCTCAATCACTCTCCTTAATCGCGCGCCGGCCAGTGCCGTCGGGCGCTGTTTTGCGGGCATGATCCTGGTGTTCGCCCTGGCTCAGGGCCTTTCCGCGGTGCCCATGGTCTACACCGGTCTCGTGGTTACGGACGTACGTGTCGGGACCAACTTGATGCACAACGCATCCCTGAAGATCACGTTCGTGGGCGATACCGACAACCTTCTCCAGGTCCCGGTGCCGAGTCAGGAATGCGGTGGAATCGGATACTTTCTCTACCTCACGCAAGGCGTCGCTCGCATGGAGATTGGCTTCCGCGGCCGTACCCAGACGGCGAGACTGCAAAACGGCCAGATCTTCGTGGCTATCGATGAATGTAACGGTGGGATCGGCTTCGGATCCTTTATCGGCCCCAATGGTTTGGAACCTGCCTATCCGCTCGCCTTCACCATGGGCACATCCGAATATACGGCGATCACCGGTGGCAGCCCCTTAACTTATCCTCTCAGCGTGACGGGGGCTGCCTGGTCATGCATTGGGTATCCGCCGGGTGGCGCCAGCGCGCTGCCTGCAACGGCAAGCGGCAATTGCATTCCACCCGATAGCTACCCTCTCGCGTCAGATATCGGAGACATCTTCATCTACCAACCTTATTTCGAATACGTGGCCCCGGCGAATACGGCAATTGCCAGCAATCACTCCGGTAGCACGAATCGTGGCGTGTTCCTGGTTCGCCCGCAAACCTCCGGCAAGCTTGCGGTTTACGGTGATGGCGACGCTCCCGACAGGACCACTGGATCACGCCTGGTGTATACATTGCAGACCGTTGCCGATGGTTCGATTGGCGGACATGTATTCTACCAGGCGCTTGTGACCTTTCAGATGGTCAGTAATACTGAATCGGTAACCTGGCAGCCCAGTTTGGTCGATCCCACCAGGCCCATCTTCGTCAATCGGGCGGGCCATACGACGGTGACCATCGACGATAACGGGAGTATCACTACCGCGGAATTCGCTCCCCAAGAGGTCTATGTCCGCTACGATACCGGCGCCGGGGTCGCGGGTTTCGGTTCCAGGATTAGCCCCACCTACCCGGTCGCGCTCAACTGTGCCAATACCGCATATCCTTCTGATGCCGCCTACACGGTGGACTGCCTTCAAGGCGACACCTGGGACTATCTCAATATCAACGATAGTTCCCGGATTTTCCATGGAGGAACTCTGGCTCAGCTCAATTACCCTGTGCTCCCGTCTGCGGGCGTCACGTCGCTTCCCCAGTCCCTGTCGCAAAGCACTCTCCTCACCGGATCAACCCATACCTGCGCCGGCGTCTATACGATCGGTCCTACACCTTCCTTGCCCTACTACTTTCCCGGCGACTTGTTGGTGTGCGCCGGGCCCGCCCCGCGCGGCCTGCATACAAGCAGGGGCGATTTCTTCCTGCAAGATCTTGTAGGTGGGAGCCTCGACCTGGGCAATAGCGTCATCGTCGGGAACGAGGCCGCCTCTGATCCCGGTTGGGATCTGGCGAACAGCGGATTCCTCCACGTGCAGGTGTACAGGGGCGACGACTGAACAGCTCCTTCGCGGGTGCCCCACTCAAGCCCGGGGTTCCCGGGCAGCACGGTTTTCGCTGGCTGCGGTGGAGGCCGTCGGCCCCATTCGATCGCGCTGTTTGCAATTGAGTGGGGGATCCACGAAACCCTCTCTGCTGGGCTTCAAGAACTCACCCGTGCCTTCCGCGCCAGCGCAGGTTTTCCTGAGGCCTGAGACCTGCCCCCTGGCACCTTCTCCAGCACCGGCCAGAGCTTTGCCACAACCCCCTCCACGCTGATCCCGTACTTCGCGCGCAGCGCTTCCACCTTCCCGTGCTCAATAAACTGGTCCGGCCATCCGATGCGCGCCACTGGCGTCGTCAGTCCCAGCTTGTTCAGTTGCTCGAGCACCGCGCTGCCAAAGCCGCCTTCGAGCACGTGGTCTTCGAGCGTCACCAGCGCGTCCACGCTGCGGCCGTAGAACTCGATCATGGCCGCGTCCACCGGCTTGGCGAAGCGCGCGTTGATCACCGCCGCCGAAACGCCTTCGCCCTCGAGCCTGGCTGCGACTTCCTGCGCCATCGGCACCAGCGCGCCCAGCGCGAAGATTGCCACCCGGTCGTGCTGGCCGTGCTGCAAGAGTTCCGCCTGCCCGATCGGGATCGCCCGCGGCACGTCTTTCACCGCCGTGCCCGGACCGACCCCGCGCGGATAGCGCACCGCAATCGGCCCGTTGTGCTGCATGGCGGTGTAAAGCATGTCGGCCAATTCGTCTTCGTCTTTCGGGACCATGTGCACCAGGTTCGGGATGCCGCGCAGGTAGCTGATGTCGAACAGGCCGTGGTGCGTGGGGCCGTCGTCGCCGGACAGACCGCCGCGGTCCATGCAGAAAACAACCGGCAGATTCTGCAGGCACACGTCGTGGATGATGGGGTCGAGCGAGCGCTGCAGGAACGTCGAGTAAATAGCGACGAACGGCTTGAATCCCTTGGTCGCGAGCCCCGCCGCGAAAATTACCGCGTGCTCCTCCGCGATGCCCACGTCGAAATACTTGTCGGGATGCTGCGGCTGAAAGCGGTCGAGCGCCGTGCCGTTGGGCATGGCCGCAGTGATGCAAACGACTTTGTCGTTCCGGCTCGCGAGTTTGACCATGGTGTCGGCAAAGACCTCGGAGTACGTGCGCTGGCCCAGCACCTTAGTCTCGCCGGTTTCCGGATCGTACGGTCCCAGGCCATGAAACTTCTTTTGCTTCTGCAGCGCGGGCTCGAACCCTTTGCCCTTTTGCGTGAGCACGTGCAGCAGCACGGGGCGACGCTGCGTCTTGAGGAACTCGAAGGTCTTGATGAGCGTCGCGATGTCGTGCCCGTCGATCGGCCCGAAATACTTGAGTCCGAGTTCTTCGAAGATGACACTGGGCAGCAGGATGCCCTTGGCGGCTTCCTCCGCCCGGCGTGCCATTTTCAGCGCGGTCTTGCCGCCCAGGCGTTCCACAAAATGGCTGGCGCGCTCATGCAGGTAGTCGAAGCGCGGGTTGGTGACGATCGTGTTGAGGTACTTGGCGATGGCGCCCACATTTTTGTCGATCGACCACTCGTTGTCGTTGAGCACCACAATGAGCCGGCGGGTGTGGTGCGCAATGTTGTTCAGGGCCTCGTACGTGATCCCGCAGGTAAACGCCGCATCCCCGGCCAGCGCGATGACGTGTTCTTTGCCCCCCATGCGATCGCGGGCCACGGCCATCCCCAGCGCCGCTGAAAGCGCCGTGCCCGCGTGCCCCGCGCCGTAGCAGTCGTGCTTGCTCTCCGAACGCAGCATGAAACCGCTGAGTCCGCCGGGAGTGCGAATGGTGTGGAACTGCTCCCGCCGCCCGGTGAGCAGCTTGTGCACATAGGCCTGGTGGCTCACGTCGAAAACGAAATGGTCCCGGGGCGTGTCAAAAACATAGTGCATGGCCAGCGTGAGTTCGACCACGCCCAGGTTCGGCCCGAGATGGCCGCCGGTCTTCGCCAGCACTGAGATCAGTTCCTCACGGATCTCTTCGGCAAGCCCTTCCAGTTGCGGGATACTGAGCTTCTTGACATCGAGTGGGGAATGAATGGAGCCCAATAGCGGTGACATAGGGTTGAGCGGTTTTCGGATGGTCGCTTAGATGATAGAGGAGCGCAGAAGGATGCCGCCACTTGCCGGCATGAAGAATGCCGGCAAATGGCTGGGCCTCGAAGCCGAAGAATCCCTGCTCCCCAATCCTTCTTCGTTCCGAGCAGCCCCGCGACGGATGCGGGGTTCCTCACAGCCCGTACTTTTCTGCCAGAAAAGTTTGCAGCCCGCGCGGCGCGGCTCGCGCGACCTCCTGCCAGGTGACTACCCTGCACCGCAACCGCAGGTCGAGGATCTTCACTCCCTGCAACGTCGCGTACCACAGCTCGATCAGGTCCGGCCGGCGCGCGTCCGTCAGCAGACAATACGAACCCTGCCCGGCTTGCGCCGCCAGCACTCCTCGAATCAGTTGATAGCTCGTAAACTCGCCTTCGCTCTGGGGAAGCCTCTCCCTATCGAATACCTCGGCGAAATCCCGGTAGCGCGACACTGCCGGCTTCGCAGCCCGCTGAAAATCGCCCTCGGTCAGCTTCGCCTCTGCCAGCAGGCTCCCCAGGCGCATGTCCACTTCTGTCCGATCGAAGCGCCCATTCCCGAGAGGCACCTGCGCCCGGAACCCGAATTCCGGGGACCGGTCTGCGTCGGCTCCCAGCAGGGCCCGCACCGACGCCGACCGCAGCGTCGCCGCATGGCAGAACACATTCATCAACAGCGCGTCGGAACTCACACACGCGTCCAGTTCTCGCCGCCATCCGTTCTCGCCCTTCGGCAGATGGCGCCCTGCCGTAGTGTGCACCTTGTCCAGGCGCGCCCGCCAGGAGCAATTCGCTAGGATTCGCCGGTAACTCGCCGGATAAAAATTCCCGTGCTGCTTGGCGGTAAACTCCTCGAAGCACACGGTCGGCGCTTCCCCGTAGCTCACGCAATAGGGAAGGGAACGGGCTCCGGCATAGGCCCGCGCCCGCTCCGAGAGTTCCGCGCGAAGCAACGCCGCCGGGCTGGTCATGGCACTCAGTATACAGCGAACAAAAAGCGAATACGAGCGGCGCAGCTCGGGCCGGCCGCCTGGCTGCGAAACTCCGCCTCCACCCCTCGTCGTTTTATGATGAAATAAGCGCCAGGTCCTCGCCGCCGGCCAGCCCCCTGCACGGCGGACGGGACACAACGCAGCACCGGGACCCTCGATGATCATCAACTTCGCGCGCCGCGCCCATGACCACAACTGGGACCTCGATCCGGTCACGCGCTCGCTGCTCGATACCGACTTCTACAAGCTGCTGATGCTGCAGTTCATCTGGAAGCACTTCCCGACCACGCGCGTCACCTTTGCTCTGTTTAATCGCGCCAGTTCGGTCCGGCTCGGCGACATCGTTCCCCTCGAGGCCATCGCGCAGCAGATGGAACACGCCCGCCGCCTCCGCTTCCGGCGCTCCGAACTGGTCTGGCTCGCCGGTAACACCTTCTACGGCCGCCGCGGCATCTTCGAGCCCGATTTCCTCAACTGGCTCGAAAACGACTTCCGTCTCTCCGACTACGAGCTCTCCGCCAAAGACGGCCAGTTGCAGATCACCTTCCACGGCGCCTGGCCCGAGACCACTATGTGGGAGCTCTACGCCCTCTCCATCGTCAACGAACTCAAGACCCGCGCCAGCCTCAAGCACCTCAGCGAGTTTCAGCTCGACATCCTCTACGCCCGCGCCAAAACAAAACTGTGGAGCAAGATCGAGCGCCTCCGCGGGGTCCCCGGTCTGCGCCTTGCTGACTTCGGCACCCGCCGCCGCCACAGCTTCCTGTGGCAGGAATACGTTGTCGAAGCCATGGCCGCCAACCTCGGCGAAAGTTTCGTCGGCACCTCTAACGCCTTCCTCGCCCACAAGCACGACCTCGAGGCCATCGGTACCAATGCTCACGAAATCCCCATGGTGATGGCTGCCCTCGCCCGTGACGACGAGGAATTGAAGGCCTCGCAGTACCGCGTGCTCGAACTCTGGCAGGGCACTTACGACGGCGCGGTGCTCATCATGCTGCCTGACACATTCGGCACCACGCAGTTCCTCGAGGGCGCCCCCGACTGGACCGCTGACTGGACCGGCCAGCGCGTCGACAGCAAAGACCCCTATGTCGCCGGCGACGAATACATCGCCTGGCTCAACGCCCGCGGCCGCAACCCTCGCAACAAATTGCTCATCGCTTCCGATGGTCTTGACGTCGATGACATCCTCGGCCTGCACGCCTATTTCGGCGGCACTCTCCAGCCCGGCGTCCTCCCCGCTGATTTCCGCAGCGCCGCCGACTTCCACGATCCGGCCAAATGGACTCCCGGCCGCCGCATCCGCTTCAGCGCCGGCTGGGGCACGCTCCTGACCAACGATTTCCGCGGCTGCGACCCCGAGTCCGGAACCGGCTTCGACCCGCTCAGCCTGATCTGCAAGGTCCACGAAGTCGAAGGCCGCCCCGCCGTCAAACTCTCCGACAACTACGCCAAGGCCATGGGACCGCCGGAAGAAATCGAGCGCTACCGTCGCGTGTTTGGCACCGTCGGCGTGGCCAACGTGCCCGTGCTCGTCTGAGCGAGCTCGCCTAACGCGCCCGCCCTCGCCCGTCCCCTTCGCGCAATTCCTTTGGGATTTTCACCCCGAGCGCACCGAGGCGGCAGCCGAACGAGGTCGAAGGACCTCCTGCTCCTCAATGCCGGAACTGGCATCCACAGGAGTTCTTTCAACCGTTTCGCACCCGTCCCAGCTACGTTTGAATCCCCGACCTTGCGGCCTTCATCAATTAGCTGCTTCGCAAGCAAGGTTTTTTCAGCCGCAGGAGGCCCGCCGTGTCCATCCGCCCCATCAAGCGTCTCATCAAGTCCAAGCCCACCCTCGAAGGCGCAGGCGTCCACCTGCGCCGCGCTTTCGGTTTCGGCAGCACTTCCGACTTCGATCCCTTTCTGCTGCTCGACGACTTCCGGAATGACGTTCCCGAGGACTACCTCGCCGGCTTCCCCTGGCATCCGCACCGCGGCATCGAAACCATCACCTACGTGCTCGCCGGCACCGTCGAACATGGCGACAGCATGGGCAACCGCGGTGCCATCACCGCCGGCGACGTGCAATGGATGACCGCCGGCAGCGGCATCATTCACCAGGAAATGCCCAAAGGCGATCCCGCCGGCCGCATGCACGGATTCCAGCTTTGGGCCAACCTCCCCGCCGCGCTCAAGATGACCGCCCCGCGCTACCAGGAGGTCAAAAGCAACCAGATCCCCGAGATCACCGACGATGACGGAACCCACGTCCGCATCGTCTGCGGAACCTTCTGGGGAAACAGAGGCCCTGTCGAAGGCATCGCCGCCGACCCCATCTACCTCGACGTCTCGGTCGCCCCCGGCCGCCGCAAGACCCTCCCGGTCGAAACCACGCGCCACGCCTTCGCCTACGTCTTCGCCGGAGCCGGCAAGTTCTGCAACGCCTCCGGGCCCCTCGCCGTCCCCACCGAACCCGTGGAGTGGGCCGACACGAAGCCGCCCGTCGAAGCCGACAACCGTTCCCTCGTCCTGTTCGACCGCGGCGACGAAGTCACCGTGCAGGCCGGCGACGATGGCATTCGCTTCCTCCTCGTCTCCGGCAAACCCCTGCAGGAGCCCGTGGCCTGGTACGGGCCGATCGTCATGAACACCCAAGCCGAATTGCGTGAGGCGTTTCAGGAGCTGGAGCAGGGAACATTTCTAAAGAACAGCTGAGTCTTACAGGGATTGTTATCCCGAGCGAACTCGGGTGAGCCCGCATCCGGTCGAGTGCAAGCGCCTGGCGGGCGTTTGAGCCCGCCCTCCAAGTCCCCGGCGCCACTCACGTCGGTCCCTGCCGAGCGAAGTGAGGTCCCAGCCGAACGGAGTCGAGGATCCTGTGTTCCTTCACGCCACCACCGGCCTCCAAAAGAATTTCCTTCACGAGTTTCTTGTAAGGCAAAATTCCTGCTCAGAACCCATACTTCGCCAGGACCGCCTTCTCTCGCTTACCCACCAGCGCCAGCGCCCCGCGCTGCCCCGCCAGATTCACCCGCAAACGCGCCCCCGTCGTCCTGTCGCGAATGTCCAACTTCGCATCCCCCGCGCCCTCCGAGGCCATCACGTACAGCACTGCATCCTCCAGCACGATCGGATAGACCAACACCCCGCGCGGCACCGGCACGGCCGAGTCAAATAACGGAGAGACGCCCGCTCTCCCAGCTACATACGCGTACACTGCCGCCGCCGCGTCCGTCCCCTCCGCCAGCTCCACCGGATAGGCCGTCCAAAAGAGCCGCCCGCTCCCAACAGGGATCTCCTTCAATGTCGTCCCATCGCCGAATCGATAACACTCCACCAGGTTCTGCATCTCCTGGTCGAAGCTCAGGGCGACCGTCCGCCCGCCCAGCATCATGGTCGCGCTATGGAACATCAGCGGCTCGATCGCGGCCCCGGCGCTCAAATCCTGCATCCGCCCCACGCGGTGCCAGTGCTCGTCTCGGTCCACCGGCCCGGTTACAAGCAGATTCCCGCCGGCCTTCACGTAACCAAGAAGCTGCTGCCACGCCGCCTCGGTCAATGCCTGCGGTGAAGGCAGAATCGCCAAGCGCGGCGTACCCAGCTTCGCCAGCTGGTTTTCCGCCACCGCGTACAGCGTCAAGTGGTCGTCATACGCCAGCGCCCGCACCGCGTTGCGCTGGGCCGTTAATTGTACGTCTTGCAGTACCGAAAACTGCGCTGCCTGCGAGGTGACCAGCGCAATCGCTGGCCGCTCCGGCACGCGCAGGTGCCCGTCCAAAGCAGGCGCGAACGCCGCGATCGCCCGCATCACACTCGCCTCCGGTTTCTCCGTCCCATCCGGACGCACCAGCCCGATCGGCGTCTCGTTGCTCTCGGTCATGTACGAATTCGTGTTCCACAGCCATTCGATGGCCCCCCCTCCCTCCACCAATGCCGTCGCCACCTTCCTCTCCAGCAGGAAAGCCTCATGCTCTGGGTCCCGGCGCACGATTTCATCCAAATCCAATTCCCGTTGCAGGCCCGTCTCCTGGATCAACATCGCCTTGCCCGGCTGCTTGGCCAGCAGCGAATCCCACAGGAGGTGGTCGTTCTGCCACCACGAGTGGTTTGTCGTGAAATCCACCAGCGGGCCCCAGTACGCGGGCGACAGCCGGTCCATAATTCCACCCTCATCCTGTCCCACGGTCACCAACTGCTGTGAACCCGCCTCGCGCGCCGCGTCGCGCATCGTGCGCACCCAGTTGGCGAACACTTCCTGCGCGAACTGGTAAAAATCATAGACCTTGAGCGAATTCCGCCCGACGTAGCTGCCTCGCCGCGTAAACTCGATCTCCTCCGGCAATGGCACCGTCCCCGGCACCTCGCTCGCCGGCAGGTTCCACGCCGCGGCCAGCGCCGCCCGGTCGCGGTACCGCTGGCTCAGCCACTCGTTCCACGCCGCCAGTTCCAGCGGGTCTCCATTCGGACGCATCGTCCACAGGTGCAGCGAAATGCTGGGTTCGTTGATGAAGTCCCAGGCCAGAAACGGCACATCGTGGAACCGCCGCACCACCGCTTGGATCAGCGTGCGCTGCCGCCGCACTGCTTCCGGATCCAGGTATGGGTTCCTCCCCCCCAGCACCTCCGGCACAAAGGCAAAGAAGTTGAACTGCACCGGCAGCCCGTGTTTGCGCGCCGTCATCAGGTACGCTTCCAGCGTGCGCAGGGTGCTCTCGTAGGGCTCGCCGTTCTCATTGCAGAACTTGTCCCAGCCCGTCCACCAGCCCGTGCGCAGCATGTTCATCCCGGCTGCGCGGATCTCGCCCATTTCGCGGTCCCACAGCGCAACATTCGGATATTCGAAGTACAGTCGCTGCGCCTCGCCCGACATGTACGTCGTGCCCGCCACCGCAAACGGTTTCCCGTCGCGTAAAAAGTAATCCTGGTTCACACTCAGTTTCGGTCCGCCCCGCAGGAATGTTTCATCGCGAATCCAGAACCCCGAACGGTAATGTGCCCGCACCTCGCTGCCCTCCAGAACTTTGGCCTCCACGATGTGCAGCCCCTTCCCTGCAGGCGCCGCCACCACAACGGGCTCGGGGCAGGGAAGCGCGACCGTCATCTCGGTGCGTTGCGGGGAATCGTTCTCCGCGTAGATTGCGATCTTCACCAGCATCGGTCCGCTCGCTGCCGTCGCCCCGCTCCAGTCCACCTTCAGTTCCACCGGTTCTCCGGGCAGATACAGCGGCATCACCGGGCGCACGGAGAACTCCTCGGCCCCGCGCAGCGCCCGTTGTGCCAGCATCCGGAGTATCTTCGGTGCCTCGGCGCTCGCGTTGAACTCGGCCCCCAGTTCCGCGTTCACAAAAATCCACCGTCCGCCATCGAACCCGTTGCGCAGGTGATCGATCTCGATCACCGGGGCCGAGAGCTTCCTCCCGTCCTTCGTTCCCCAGACAATCGGGTCCAGCCGCCCATCGATCGACCCTGCCGCCCCGCCCCGGGGATACAGCTCCACCGCGCTCAACCGAATCACCGGACTGAAGCCTTGCTTCCAGGAAAACGGCGGAACATGGATAGGAACATCCGGATTCCCCTCGAATTTCAGGCCCTCTGAACCCGGTGTCGCCTGGTACTGATCGATCATCAGCGCCCGCGCGAAACGCAGGTTGTACTCCCGCACGTGCCATCCCGAGCCGTCGCGAAACGCCGATCGCGTAAACGGCCGGCCGCCCACCACCAGCAGGTTTCCGCCGTGCTGCAGGAAGCCCGCAATCGCCGGCCAGGCCGCCTCCGGAAAGGCCGACCCGTAGGGCAGCACCAGCAAGCGTGTCTTCGGCGCCGCCAGAGCTTCACTCAGTTGTTGCGCTGAGACCAAAGCGGCTTCCGGAATTTCCGCCGCTGCCCGCGACATCGCGGCCGAATCTGCGCTTGGGAACCCGGGTTCTCGAAACACCACAACCTCCGCAGCGCCGGAAGTTTGCATCTGTGCGGCAGAAGTCATCGCCGCACTCAAAAAGGCAACTGGAACCAGCCATCGAACCATCCGTCTTTCCACGTGCCGGGCCTCAAAGGGTTTGTCGTTTCGACGAGCGAGTGCGTGGGCCAAGAAAGTCTGCAACCGGACCCGCGACCCAGGGAATGGCCTGTGCGCCCCCGCCCTGGGGGCGGCCTCCCCGAACGCAGCGGCCCGCAGTCTGACCAAATGCGGCCCCGGATGTCAAGTCTAGAGTTAACGATATTTATCAATAGATAAGCGATTACCTATACCAAGAAACCATCCCCAAACCGGACGTTTCGATGTATGATGCCTCGGCCGGTGCGCGCCCTGTCCCTGTCTCTGCTGGGGCGCAGGCGTGTGCCGAGCCTCGATCCCACTCATGCCCGTGATCCCGGTCCATCGCTCAACGTCCGCCGCGGTCGAGGCTCCCGCCTCCTCCCCTGCCGCCCTGGCCGCCGTCACCTCGCTGTTTTTCATGTGGGGGTTCGTGACCGCCCTCAACGATGTCCTCATTCCCCACCTGAAATCCATTTTCGACCTCAACTACGCCAGGGCGAGCTTGATTCAGTCGGCCTTCTTTGTCGCTTACCTTCTGTTTTCGGTCCCCGCCGCCCGGTTGATCGACCGGGTCGGCTACCAGCGCGCCATGGTGACTGGGGTGTTCGTGATGGGCGCCGGCGCGCTCCTGTTTTTACCCGCCGCCATCGTGCCCTCCTACGGCCTGTTCCTGACCGCGCTGTTGGTCCTTGCGGGCGGCATCACCATTCTTCAGGTCGCCGCCAATCCTTATGTAGCTGTGCTGGGACCACCGCGCACCGCTTCCAGCCGCCTCAATCTGGCGCAGGCCTTCAACTCGCTCGGCACCACCATCGCGCCTCTGCTCGGCGGATACCTGATCTTGAACTCCACGAACAAGTCCGCCGGCGCGCTGCCTTCCCTCCCGGCGGATGCCCTGCGAGCCTACCGCGTGCACGAAGTCGCATCGGTCAAGGGGCCTTACCTCGGCATCGGACTCTCCCTGCTCGCGCTCGGCCTGCTGATCGGTTCGTTCCATTTGCCGCCGGTCCCCGAGGCCGAACACCATCCTGGCGACAGCGCGCGCCGCTGGTGGCGCTACCGCCAACTCGTCCTCGGCGTGGTCGCAATCTTCGTGTACGTCGGCGCCGAGGTCGCCATCGGAAGTTTCCTGATCAACTACTTCACCCAGGCCAACATCGGCCACATCTCCCAGAGCACAGCCTCCCACTATCTGTCCGCCTATTGGTTCTGTGCCATGATCGGACGCTTCCTCGGTTCCGCCATCCTGCGCAAGGTCCGCACCCCGGTCCTGCTGGCCGCCGCCGCCATCAGCGCCTGCCTGCTCGTCGGTGTGTCCATGGTGAGCAGCGGCTACCTCGCCATGGGCAGCATCATTCTCGTTGGCCTCTGCAATTCCGTTATGTTCCCCAGCATCTTCACGCTGGGCATCGCCGAACTGGGCCCCCTCACCGGCGATGCCTCCGGCCTGCTCATCATGGCCATCGTGGGCGGCGCCGCGGTGCCGCTCGCCGTGGGCCTGCTCGCCGACCGCATCGGCCTGCAACACGCTCTGGCCCTCCCTGCTCTCTGCTACCTCTACATCGTCTACTACGCCTGGAAGGGATCGAAGCCCAGTGTCTTTGCATGATCCGCACCCGCATGATTTCTCTCGCCGGGGCCTTCGCTGATGGCCGGGCCGCAGGAGCGCGACGGCGTGGTCATCGGCGTGGATGTCGGCGGAACCAAGGTCGCCGCTGGGTTGGTGCACTGTTCCGGGGCGGTCCTCCGGCGTGTGCGCGTCTCCATGCTGGCCGGGGGCACCCCGCAGGATGGCTTTGCCGCGGTCAAGTCCGCGATTGATGCGCTGCTCGCCGGCGCTGCCCCGCCCGCCCTTGGCGGCATCGGGATCTGTTCTCCCGGACCGCTTGATCCGCGCGCGGGCATCGTCATCAATCCCCCCAATCTTCCCTGCTGGCGCAACTTTCCGCTCGCTGCCGAGACGGCGCGGGCCTATGCTTTGCCCGTTTGTCTCGACAACGATGCCAATGCCGCCGGACTCGCCGAAGCCCGGTGGGGCGCCGGCGCGGGCTTCGGCAACGTGTTCTATCTCACCATCGGCACCGGGATCGGCACCGGCGTGATCGTGGACCAGCAGGTCTATCACGGCCGCACCGGCGCCGCCGGCGAAGGCGGCCACATGAGCATCGACTATCGCGGTCCGCTCTGCACCTGCGGGAAACGCGGCTGCATCGAGGCCCTCGCCTCCGGCCCGGCGATCGCCCGCCGCGCCCAAAGCAAGCTCCGGGAAACCCGCCGCCACTCGCAACTCCGGGAACTGACCGCCGGCCAACTCGACGCGCTGACCCCTGAGATGGTCGGCCGTGCGGACGCAGCGGGCGATCCGCTCGCCCATGAAGTCGTGCTGGATACCATCGTCGTGCTCTCCGTCTGGCTCAGCAACATCATCGACCTGCTCGAGCCCGAGGTCATCGTGGTGGGCGGAGGGGCTGCCGCTCTGCTCGAGCCCTACTTCGACGACATCCGCGCCCAGGTTGCCGATATCTGTGTGAATTCCCGCGCCCTTGAAATTCCCCTGCTGCCCGCTCGCTACGGCGCCGACGCGGGCATCGCCGGAGGCGCCGCCCTCTGCGCGCCCTGGCGGCAACCAGCGGCCTCCAACCCGGACCCCTCCGCGGCCGTCTCATAGTGATTCACTTGGAGCTAAGTTATTGAAAATCTGCGGCGGCTTTTTCACAGGCGAAAAACACCATCTGAACAATCGCCAGAATGCCTTCCAGTTGCCATTAGAGGCCCGTAGAGCGACGGCCGGGTCCGAGCCCGGACGAAGGGTCGTCCGGGCCGCAAACGCCCCGTATAGGCCATCCTGACGCAAAACATAAACTTGCAGCTAAGGCCAGTCGCCCCCACCACCGACGGCGCCCCAAATTCACGCCAGTCCCGGGGCGCTATCCTGGTCAAGGACCGCACCTCTCTGCGTCTTCGGCGCAACCTCCGCGCACTCTGGGGTTTAAGGTTTTTTCCCCGAGGAGGCCGATGCCCCGGGCCGGATCTCCGCAAACGGCACAATCCCTTTTCCTTCCAGCACCGGGTAGAACTGGTCCGCCGCCAGATCTTTGAGAACGTCGACTGCTCCTGACGGCCAGCGGATCTCGACCCGATCGATCTTCGCCGCGCCGCCGAGTCCGAAGTGCACGCGCAGGTCATTCTGCGAAAGATAACTCCCGCCGCTGTGGATCTCCTCGGTCTGCGTCATGCCGCCCGCCACGATCCTCAGCCGCGCGCCGATCGCCAGCCGATTGCTCTTGGTTCCTGCCAACTCAAAGCTCACCCAGTGCCTTCCCGGGATTCCAGGGTTCTTCAAAATCGTCGGGCTGCCGTCGAGATTCTCGATCACAACGTCCATGTTCCCCGTGTTGAACAGGTCTGCCACGGCCAGTCCGCGTCCCGCGCGCGGTTCCTGGATCGCTGCGCCGGCCTGGTCATGCGCGTCGCAGAAGGTGCCGTTGCCCTGGTTCATGTCGACAAGCTTCGGCTCGCGGTAGCGGTCGCCCGAAGGCAGCCCATCCACCTGCGGATACACGTGCCCGCTTGCCACCACCAGGTCCAGCCAGCCGTCGTTGTCCAGATCGACGAAGGCATCGCCCCACTTCACCCATTTGATCGAGGGCAACGCCACGCCCGCCGGGTACGACACGTCGTGGAATTCCCAATTGCCGTCATTGCGGTAAAGCGTGTCGTAGTCATCGGCGAAGTGCGTGACGTAGAGCGAAGGCCGTCCGTTGTGCAGGTAATCGCCAATCGCAATCCCCATCGAAGCCTGCTCGTTGCCGTCTTCACTCAGCGCCGTGCCCGACTCGAGCCCGATCTCCTCAAATTTTCCGTTGCCCTGGTTGCGGTACAGATAACTGGGCGTGGAATCGTTGGCCACGTAGAGGTCGGGCCTGCCCGTGTTGTTGAAGTCGGCCCACACCACGCCCAGCCCGTAGTAGCCGCCCGGATCGTCGACGCCTGCGGACTTTGAGACGTTCGTAAAGGTTCCGTCGCCGTTGTTGTGAAACAGGGAATCTCCCGAGCCTTTCAGCCCGCGCGGCCCGCACTGCACGTCTATGCCCTTGTACTTGCAGTTGATGCCTTTGCCAAAGGCCGGCGGGTTGGCCAGGTCAAAGTCGACGTAGTTGGCCACCATCAGGTCGAGATAACCGTCGCCATCGTAATCGCCGAAGGCCGCGCCCGTGGACCAGCGCCCGTCGGCGACGCCAGCTTTGGCCGTGACGTCGGTGAACGTGCCGTCGCCGTTGTTGCGATACAACACGTTGCCGCCGAGACACGTCACGTAAATGTCGGGCCAGCCGTCGTTGTTGTAGTCGCCGACCGCGCCGCCATTCGCGAAGCAGGGATGCGCAAGTCCCGCCTTCTCCGTCACGTCGGTGAAGGTTCCGTCGTGATTGTTGTGATAGAGCGCGCTGCGCGCCTTCTGGCCCTTCTTGGCCATCTCGAGCGTGGGCGCATTGGTGAAGTAGATGTCGACCCAGCCATCGCGATCGTAGTCCAGCAGCAGCACGCCGCCGCTCATCGATTCGAGGATGTATTTCTGTTCCGGGGCGAGCAGGTGCTCGAACTGGATCCCGGTTTTCGCTGTGATGTCTTCCAGTTGCGGGACCTTGCGGTCATGGCACTTCATTTCTTTCACGCCTGCCGGAGGAGGTGCCGGCGTGGGATGGCCGCCCTGGGCGTGAAGCGCGGATGGAACTGCGAGGCAGAGAAAGAAAGTGGTCGCCAGAATCGGGGAACGAAGCGGAACGGTTTGGGTCAATGGGGAGCTCAGAGTGTTCAATTAAAAAGCTTGGCTCGAAGCAGCAATCATTGTATCGAGGACAGTCCATCGTGAGGCGGTTCTTTGCAGCGCCGGCATCTGCCGGCTGTCGCAAGCGCGTCTGGCCCGCCCGAAAGCCACCGAGAGGGCGGCACGGCTACCGCGCCCCCGCCACCATGGCCTCATGCATCTTGCGGTCGAGTTCAATGGAGTTCGTGTGCAACTCGGCCACGCGGCGCAGCGCCGCTTTCGCCTCTTGGTCGCGTCCGGTGGCGCGCAGCGCGCTCGCCAACAGATAGAAAACGCTGGCCTCGTCGTGGTTCATGTCGGCGGCCTGCTCGAGATAGCGCACGGCATCGGCGTTCTCATGCAGCTTCAGCTTGGCTTTGCCCAGATACAGATACGTTGCCCACGAGTCCGGATCGAGGCTGCGTGCTTTCTCCAGATACGGCACGCCCTCGGCGTAGCGCTCGCTCTGTACCAACAGGCCGCCCAGAAAGTAGACGGCGACCGCATCTTTCGGGTCTTGTTCGGCGGCAAGCCGAAGCTCTTTCTCCGCTTCTTGGTTCTTGCGCATGCTGACGTATACCTTGCCCAACTCGCGGTGTGCGCCGGGAAAGCGCGGATCGGCGGCGAGCGCGTCACGAAACGATTGCTCGGCCTGCTCAAACAGCTTCGAGTCGTAATATCCCTGGCCGAGCAGGTAGCTGGTCTGTGCGCGGGTGCTGTCGCTGGAGAGCAGGTGCGCGAACACTTCTTTGCCGGCTTCGATCTGCCCGCTGCGGGCATAGGCAACCCCAAGCAAATAGAGCGCCGCGGGGTCGGGAGACTGCACGGTCGCAGGCTTGAGTACGTCGATCGCTTCCTGCGGCTTGCCGCCGAAGACAAGGCAGGTGGCCAGCAGCGTCGTGACCTGCGAACTCTGTGGCTGGTGGGCGTGCAGTTTTCGGAAGTAGGGAAGCGCATGCGCGTAATCGTCCTGCTTCAGGTAGGCGAGCCCCAGATTCAACAGGATGCCGGGATCCTGCGGGCTGAGCGCCAACCCCTTCGTGTAAACTTCGATCGCGCGGGCGTAGCGATGGGTGTGGGCGTAGACGACCCCGAGATTGCCCAGCGCGCCAAGGTTGCGCGGGTCGGACTTCAGGATATGGCGGAAGCCGGACTCGGCCGCGGCATAGTCGCCCGAGCGCAGGGCGGCGGAAGCACGCTCGAACACTTGCTGGTCAGAAGGGGTCTGCGCGAGGAGCAATGTTGCCAGCCAAGGAATCGTGAGCAGCGCAGATCGCAGAGCCTTGAGACGCAGAGCAGCGCCACGGCAAGCTTCGCCGCGGCTGGACAGGCAAGGGCGCCTGTCCCTGCGCAGGGATTGGAGAATGCGGGCAATGGGGGCGCCCGGGATTCGTTGACGACTAGGCTGCATTCGGAACCGAAGCATAGCACCGGAAAAAGCAACGCCGTGCTCCCATCTGGAGGGGAGGAGCACGGCGCTGGTGAGGGGCGGCTGGGATCAGAAGTAGAGTTTGATGCCCAGCTGCACGTTGCGTGGGTTGCGATAACCGTTGACGTTGCCGCTGTTCGCACCCTGGGGCGTGGCGTGACCATCGACGGGTTGCCCTTCTCCGGGGGCGGTGAAGGTGGTGTTGACCGATGCGGGCTGCACATGATTGAAGGTGTTGAAGCTCTCCAGCCGAAGCTGCAGGTAGGTGCGCTCGGTAAAGTTGATGTTCTTGAACAGGGACATGTCCCAATTGTTGATTCCGGGACCACGGAAAGCATTCCGTCGAATGTCGCCGACCGTCCCGACCGCGGGCGCGACAAAGGCGGCCGGGTCGAGCCAGAGCACGTGGTTGCCATGACTTAGATAAGCGGATCCGCTTCCGCGGTCGGGGCGTGCCAATCCCACAAAGTTGCCGGGATTGCCGTTGTACGTGTCGCTCCCTGACATGTAAACGTTGAGCGGAGTCCCGCTCCAGAAGCGGGTGATGCCGCTGATCTGCCAGCCGCCCAGCACATACTTCATGAATCCGCTCGAACGGAAGCTTGGCAGGGAATACACGTAATTGAAGTTGAACACGTTGGCGCGATCCCATCCGCAATGCGCCCAGTCAAGTCCGGGATGGAAGGGGTCGGTGAGGGCGCCGCCCTGATTGCTGCTGGGTACGCCGGGATCGGCTCCCGGAGTATCCGAATCGCTGATATCCATGCACGAGCTGTGAGTGTAGTCCGCGGTCATGGTCAGGTTGCTGCTGAACCGTCTTGTGACCTTGACCTGCAATGCGTTGTAGCTGCTGCTGGCATCGTACTTGGTGAAATTGATGTTGTTGTACCCGCGATAAGCGGCGATGAAGGGCAGACCTCCCGGCGGCGGCGTGGTCCAGGAGCCGACCGGCGTCGCCTGCAGGTTGTACTGATATTGCAGGTGACGGGCCATGTTGCCGGTATAGGTGACCTCGAGTCCCATCCGCCAAGGCAGCTCGCGCTGGACTCCCAGGCTGTAACCATAGGTGGTTGGGATCTGACCCTTCTTATCAAAGGCGTTCAGGTTGACGGGCGAACGGATGCCGGTCACTAATCCGGGGTTCAGGTCATCGATCCGCTGCCCGAAAATGGTGGGCGTATAGCTGAGCGGAGGATTGCCCAGGCCGTCGAAGCTGTTGACATTCTGGCGAATTCGCTCATAGAAGATACCGGCGCCACCGCGAATGGCAGTCTTTCCGTCGCCGAACAAGTCATAGGCGAAGCCGACCCGCGGCGCAAAGTTGGCATATTTGTGATCGGCAAACCCGGGCGGAATGCCGTGGCCCTCCTGCACGATTCCGTTAAAGGGGTCTCCAAAATTCGCCAGTCCCTGACACGAGGCACCTTCGGGTAAGGCGGCGAGCGCCGCACTGCAGATCGCGCCGAAATAGTTCCCAGAGGTGGTATTGAGGGTGACGGCGTTGGCAGGGTTGTAGCGGCCGGGGTCGAAGTAATTCTGGAAGAAAGGCTGAACGGTGTACGTCGGACCGAGGTAGGCCCAGCGCAACCCATAATCCAAGGTCAGTTTCTTGTTAATTTTCCAACTGTCCTGGCCGAAGGCCTCCACCTGGTGGAAGCGGAAGGCACCGAAGAACACGCCGTTACTCTGTTGGACCTGGTTGTAGTAGCCGGTGAACACATTCCCGAGATAGCTACCCGTGTCATGCGGATTGGACGCGCCGGTACTGAAATCGATGAAGGTCGTGTCCTGCCAGACAGGCTGCTGACCGGCCTGGTTGTAATCGAAGAACACCCCGAACTTCAGGATGTGCGGGCCCATGACCTTTGTGACGTTGTCGGTCCAGGTGAACATGCGGGCTTCGCTGTGCCAGCTGGGGTGGAACGATCCCCCGGTAAAGGTCCCGTTGCAGCAGTTGTTCAACACTGGGGCGCGGTTGTCGACGTTCGACAGGGGATACAGTTCCTGGAAGGTGAACCCCAGCAGCGTGCGGTCATAAGTCGACTTCGGGGTTCCCGGGACGATGTCGACAACCTGGGTGAGGTGGTTGTAGCTGAAGATGAACTCGTTTGTCGTGGTTGGTGAAATGACATTGACCAGGTTCCAGGACCAGCTCGATCCGGGCTTCTTGCGGAATTCCGGAAGAATCGGATAGTCGGCGAAATCGAACAGGTTGTGATACTGCTCCTGCTGCGAGTCGTCCACCCAGCGGAAGAAGAAGTTTGTCTTCGCGTTGATGTTCCAGTCGATGCGCGCGACTTCCTGGTGCTTTTTGAAGTTGTAGCGCTCATTATAGGGATTGAAGAAGCGGGTCGCCAACCCAGTCGCGGGGTTGATGCTGTTGGGGTCGGCAACCGCGTTGGGCTGATATCCCTTGCTGAAATAATTCGCAAAGGCTTGCGCCTGCGAGCTCAGCATATTTGCCGGGATAATGTTGCACGGGTTGGCGACGGTGCCGCAAATAGGAGTGCCGCTGTCCAAAACGCCATTGGTGTAATGGGTGGAGCCGGGCACGAAAATCTGCCCATTGTTGAAGGTGGTTGTCCCCGCGCAGTTCGTTCCACTGACCGGATTGCAGACGCCGGTATACAGAGCAGTCGCATCGAGTCCTGCCGGCGTGATCTGCAGGATGGAAGGATTCGGCAGCTCATAGCCTCTGCCGAGACCGGAGATCACCTGTGAGTTGAACTGGGTGTTGCCCGGCTGAATGCCGCGGGTGCCCTCGTAGTTGAAGAAGAAGAACAGCTTGTTCTTGTAGTGGGGGAAGGGAACGGGTCCGCCGAGGTTGCCGCCAAACTGATTGAAGCGGATGTAGTTTTTCGCGCTCTGGAAGGGCGGAGTGGCGTCGAAGGCGTCTTCGCGGTGGAATTCGTAAAGGGTGCCGTGGAACTGTTTGGTGCCCGCCTTGGTGTTGACCGCGAGCAGCACGCCGGGGTTGCGCCCGTATTCGGCGGCGAAATTGTTGCTCTGGATCTTGAACTCGCCGACCGCGTCCATGGAGAGCTGGGTGAACTGGCCGTCGTTGGCGCCGACGTCGGTGTTGATGGCGCCGTCGAGGAAGAAATTGTTGTCGCTGCCGCGCAGTCCGTTCACGTGGAAGGCATTGGTGTTATTGAAAGCTAGGCGAAAGTCGTTAGAGTCGTTGGAGACCACGCCGGGCAGGGTGCGCACCAGGGACTGGAAGTCGCGGCCGTTGAGGCTGGTTTCGGTGACCAGCTTGGCGTCGATGACGTCGGAGTGGTCGGCGGTGGCGGTTTCGACCAGCGGCGTCTGGGCTTCGACGGTGACATTTTCGGTGGTGCTGCCGATGGCGAGGCGAAGTTCACCGAGCGAGAGCACCTGGCGGTTGTCGAGGACGACTCCGGTGCGCTGCAGATTCTTCATGCCCTTGGACTGGACCTGGATGGTGTAAGTGCCGGGCTGAAGGGGTTGCAGCACGAAGATGCCTTCGGAGTTGGTGGTGGCGTCACGAGCGACGACGCCTTTTTCCAGGTCGACGGCTTGCACCGTGGCGCCGGCAATGACGGCGCCCTGCGCGTCGGTGACGGTGCCCTGGATGGTGCCGCTGTTCTGGGCCACGGCCTGCGCGGCGAGCAGGGCGAGGGCGAGGAGAGAAGCGCTCCGAAGCGAGCGGGAGAACAGGCGCAGCGGGCCTGCTTGCGAGCGAGAGCACGAACGAGAGACGACAGCGGACAACCCGGTCCACAAACTGCAGCTCATGGCATCAGCCTCCGCGTTGAGAGAATGCCGGGGACGAAGCTCATCCTGCGGGCAATAACGATTTTCTGGAGCGCACCCCACGCATCTGGGGCGCTATTAAGCGCCCGGGGGCGGGGGCTTGTCAAGAAGAAAAATCGATTTTGCAGGTAATCGTTTAACTCCATCGGCCGGGAGTGCCCCGGCCGCCTCAGGATCGGACCCGCGGACAGGCAGATTTAACGATTATTCATCGGGAAATTCGCTCATTTACAAGAAACCATAGGGGGCGCTCCGGCTGCCCCCGGGGAGCCTGGCGGGCGTCTTCTTGTGATATGCTCCCGCCCATGCCGGTGACGATGCTGGACATTGCCAAGGGACTGAATGTTTCGGTGGTGACGGTATCGAAGGTCCTGCGGAACAAGGGCAAGATCAGCGCGGCCACGCGCAAGCGGGTGCTGCAGCGGGCCAAGGAACTCAACTACCAGACCAACTGGATCGCGCGCAGCCTGGTGACGCGGCGGACGTTCACGATCGGGCTGCTGCTGCCCGATTTCACGCATCCGTTTTTTGCCGAGGTGGCCAAGGCCATCGCCGAAAGCGTGCGGCCGCAGGGCTATCACGTGATCATTTCCTACTTTGAGGAAGATCCGGAACTGGAGCGGAAGGAAGCGGATTCGCTGGTGGCGCGGCAGGTGGACGGGATGATCGCTGCTTCGGCGCAGTCCAGCGGGGAGCTGTTCGAAGGGATCGTGGCGCGCAAGCTCCCGCTGGTGTTGATTGACCGACCCCTGGCCGGGGTGCCGGCGAGTTTTGTGGGAGCGGACAACGAGATGATCGGACGGCTGGCGACCAACCACCTGATCGCCCAAGGGTGCACGCGGATCGCCCACCTGCGGGGGCCGAAGATCGGGATTGCCGCCGAGCGGCTGGCCGGGTACCGGCATGCTTTGCAGAAGCACGGTCTGGAAACTTCGTCGCGGTACGTGGTGGGGGCGCGCTACGGGGACGACAGCGGGTATACGGCGATGAAGAAGCTTCTGCAAGTGCCTCCGGTGCCGGACGGGGTGTTCTGCTACAACGACCCGGTGGCGATCGGCGCGATGAAGGCGATCGGGGAGGCAGGGTTGAAGGTGCCGGACGACATCAAGGTGGTGGGGGCGGGGAACGTGCACTACTCCGATATGCTGGCAGTGCCGCTGACGACGGTCGACCAGGGCACGACGCAGATCGGGAGGAAGGCGGCCGAGCTGCTGATGGAACAGATCGGCGCGAAGAAGAAGGTACGGCCGCGCCGTGTGCTGATTCCGCCGAAGCTGGTGGCGCGGGAGTCGACGCAGGACCTCGTCAGTCGCTAGTTGCCAGCAAAGGCAGGCTCCCTTCGGGCTGGCTGTGGAGGTCACGCGGGATTGTTGCGGCCGGAGATTCCTCCGTGCTGCCCGCGGTCGCATGTCGGAGTGAGAGGCCTCAGCATGCCATAGACTTTCCTAAGGGCGCTTTCCCGCGCCCAGTTGGGATAAAGAAGGCTGCGGGCTAAAGCACGCTGGACAGGCGAGGGCGCTTTTCTCCGGGTGAGCCAGCCTCCGCAGACGTTCGGAGACGTTCATGAGCGCGCGGCCGTCGTGGTAGGCGGCTTTCCAGATGCGGCCCTTATTGGCGTTCACCGGGCCACCGTCAGGGCCGACCATTTCGTAGACGCCGCCGTACTCGGGATCGATCTGGCAGGTTTTGATGTACTGCCACTGCTGCTGAAAGGCCCTGAAATAGGCGTCGGTCTGGCGGCCGTATTTTTCGTGCATGAGCAGCAGAGCGTTGAGGCCCTCCATCTGCACCCACCACTCTTTGAGGCGCGATTCGGGTTTTCCGAAGGTTGTGCCGTCCTGATAGAAGCCGCCGTAGGTTTCATCCCAGCCATGGGCAAGAGCGTGGTCGACGAGAAGCCTGGCCATGCGCTCGGTTTTGGGATCGTGGCCGTGACCGAGGACGTCCTCGGCTTCGAGCATGAGGTAGGCGGTCTCGACGTCGTGGCCGTAGGAGTCGTGATCGGGGATGGGGCGCCAATCATCGGTGAAATAAAGGTTCATGACGCCGGGCTCGAGGCAGATTTTGTCGCGACTGAGGGCGAGCAATTCCTCGAGGCGCTGGCGGAGGAGGTCGTCCTTCCAGACTTCATAGAGCTGGGTGAAGGCTTCGAGCAGGTGGATATGGGTGTTCATCGACTTGTAGCCGATGGGGAACTCGGCAACGGGGACAGGCTGGAGCAGGACGGAGTCGGGATCGCCATGGACGACTTTGCCGTCGCGGGTGAGCCATTCGAAGTAGCCGCCGTTTTTTGCATCGTGGCCGTGATCGTCGATCCAGTGGAAGGCCTCTTGCGCGAGTTCGAGGGCCTGCGGGTCTTTGTCGGCCTGGTAAACGGCGGCGACCCCGTAGAGCGCGAAGGCGTTTCCGTAGAGGTGCTTTCCCTCAGTGTAATAAGAAGAGACGGCGCCGCTGTCGTCGAGGCCCCAGAAGAAGCCGCCGTACTGCGGATCCCAAAGCGTGCCGCTCAGATATTTGAGGCCGTGGCGCGCGATGGGGAGGAACCTGTCTTTGAGTTTGGGGCGGCGGAGGGCGACCTGGGAGCTGATCCAGGTCATGCGTCCCTGAAAGACGGAAAACTTTCCGCCGCTTTTGGCGCCGGGAGTCCAGTCGCGGGTGAAGTCGGAACGGAAGCCGCCGTGGCGGTCGTCGACGGCGCGCGGGAACCAGACGTCGAGCACGTCGCGGTGGAGAGCGGACTCGACTTCGGAGGCGAGCTTTAAGTAGTTCTCGGGCGTGGGGGCGAGGTAGGAGATGGGCTTGGGCGGCGGCAAGGCTGCGGCGGGGGTCTGCTGCGTACCGCCGCGCGCGAGGAGGAAACCCGCGGAGGCAATGACTACCGTCGCGATGCCAAGAATCATTTGATTTTGACTGGCCATTTCGGCTCCTGAGCGAGTGCGCTTATTTCCCGTTGAGAACCTGGTCGGCAGCGAGCACCAGGAACATGAAGTTGGAAGACCCTCCGCCGAGCACGTACTCGCCCTGCTGCCACAGATAGGGGAAATCTTTGAGCTCGGGGAAATCCGGGCGGATGAGCGCGGTGCCGGAGGCGACGCCTCCGGGGATGTAGGACCAGTCGGCGCGATTGAAGCCGTAGGCAATGGTCAGGGAGCGGGCGCCAACGCCCGAGGCAAACGATGCCGTGTTCTCGCCGGGATGGACGCCGAGGATGAAGTTGAGGGCATTGAGCAGATACTCGTCGCTGACGATGTCGGGAAAGGCGCGATGCAGGAAGTACTGCCGCACGCCGAATTCCTGGATGTCCCAGCCGGCACCCCAGATGTAGGGTTTGTAGGGCACGCCGAAAGGCGTGGCGGCTTGTTTGGCGACCGTATCGGCGAAGTCTTTGGCAACCGCACGGCGGATCTGGCCGGTGAAGGCGCGGTCGTTGATCTGCGACAGCACGCGGCCGACGGCCCAGCCGGTGCCGTCGATATTGGCGACGATGGCGTCGCGCTGGTCAAGCAGGAGCTGGCGGTAGGCCGGCTTGCCGGTGGTGAGCAGGAGTTCGACCGCGGCAACCACCTTCTCGTGGAAGGCTTGCTCTTCAGGGCGGGGCTGGGACCAGAGAGCTTCGGCGGCTTGGGCGCACTCTTCGGCGAGCGGGGGATTGAGTTTTTTGAGGACGCGTGCGCAGGCGGCAAGCGCGGCGATGCCTTTGTACTCGTGGCCGGCGTTCTGCTCGGTGAACAGCAGCCGGTCGTCGGGTTTGCCGGAGCGGGTGGCGGTCCGTTCCCCGGATTTCAGGGAAGAGTCGTAGAAAAGGTTGTCAGTGGAATTGCTCTCGTCGCCCAGCATCGTGTACTGGTGCAGAGTGGGCGTGATGATGCCGCGGTAGAAGCGGCCCATGGCGCGGTAACTGCCCAGCACGGTGAGGACGCCGTGCTCGATCTGTTGCAGGGCGTCGGGCTTGCCGTCGGGCTGATGGATCCTGGCGATGCGCTCAGATTCGTCGACCGTGGTGTCGTCGTAGTCGAGGCCGAACGCTTCGTAAGCGCGGGCGAGGATGGAAACTTCGTCGGCCTGGGATTCGATGCGCAGGTCGTCGTCGCCGGCGTCGTGCCAGCCACCGGCATTCATGCCGGGGATGGTGACTCCCGGCTGGAAGCGGGTGAGGGTGTCGGGGCCTTGCAGGTAGCCGTCGAAATGGTTGTAGTGGACCGGAGCCATGCGGGCGTCGTCGAGGTGGCACGCTCCGTGCCAGACGCGGTATTGCTCTTCCACGCGCATGTGGCACATCTGCACGGGGAGGAAATATTCGAGCACTGGCTGCCAGACTCCACGCTGGTAGACATCGGGCGCGATGCGGAAGACCTGGCTCCGCGAGTTGCCGTACTCGACCTCATACACGCCGGGCGTTTTGACGGCGGAAAAGTCGAACTGGAGATATTGGTAGCGGAGAAACTTCCCCCAGACATTCGCAACGCCAGAGAGGGCCTGCTGGCGGGTGCCGTCTTCGGCAATCCGTTGGATGGAGACTTTCTCGAGGTTGCGGTCCGCGCTGTCGAGTTCGATGATGGCGACTTTCTTCTGGGCGGGGTGGTAGCCGACCTGCGAGACGTGCACGACGGGAGTGTATTTCCAGCCGGGGAGCGGGTTCGGGGAGATGGTCCAGTCGATGGCGTTTTTGGTTGCACCGGCGGGAACCAGGGAGCGGACCACGAACCATCCGTTGTTGTGCTGGTTGCGGCCATCGAACAGAGAGAGGTCGCCGGTGCGGCTTTCGATGATCATGCGCTGCATGTCGGATTCGGGCGCGACCGAGAGGCGCGGGCCGGTGGCTAGGGGCGCGGGTTCGACGTCGCCGTCGGGCAACCTGAGGTCGGGTCCGCCGGGTTGGCGGGGGAAGATGCCGGTCTGTGTTCCCAGCGACCAGGACTTTCCGAACAGAGTCGCAGGATACAGCTCGAAGTTGAAGCCGACTCGGCCGACGAATTTCGCGGGTAGCGGCTGGTCGAGATCGACAGTGACGCGCACCGTTTGACGTTCGCCGCGAACGTGGACTTGATAGGAGAGATGCAGGTCGGGATAGTCAATGGGGTTGAAGCCGATGCGGTTGCGGCCGGGATCGGGATAAGAAAGCCAGGTCGTGATTTCGTTTCGCGCAGGGTTGACGATGCGGCGGTCCTGTTTCGGCATGGGCTGCCACTGCCCGGGCGTGACATCGAGCCGCAGGTCTCCGTTAGTGGCAACGCGAACACCGTTCTGGATGATGCTTACGCCGGCCTGGTGGCCTTCCGGGTAGATGTCCTGAAACGCCATGACGTCGAGGCCGGGCATCGCGAAATACTCCTGATCGTTGAGGCGGAGCTCGGGGGAGCGCTGGGCGAAGGAAACGAGGGACCCGAAGAGAAGAGCCCAGGGGAGGATGGAGAGGCGGCGCCTGGCCGGCAGATTCGTGCGCAATCCTGTCATGGTCTGCAGTCCTGTATGCGGGCCGGGCTGCGACTTCAGTACTGGCGCAGTAGCTCGAGCATCTTGCGATCGAGCTTATGGCCCTTAAATTCTTCGTACTGCACGTCGGCGCGTTGGCTGTCGAGCACGCCAAAGGGGCCGCGCAGGTTCCAGAGGGCGAAGCCCCACCCGGCCTCATGCCAGAGCGAGAGGCAGTCTTCCATCCAGGCCAGGGTCACGGCGTGCGGCGTTCTGTTAAAGGCACCCCACTCGCCGACGTGAATTTGGACCTTGCGATCCGTTAATGGCTGGTAGAGATCGATGTATTCCCGCTTGAGGCGGGCGCGGTCCCAGATTTGTCCCTGGTCATCCTTGAGGGGCCAGGAAGGCGGAGCCATGGTCTCGAATTCGTCGCGGGGGACCCAGTTGGCGGTGTAGTGGCTGACGGCCTTGGGTTTGTAGCCGCGCGTGCTTTGCACCAGGCCCAGGTCGACGAGGCCGAGCACGGGGGCCTGGCCGATATTGATGCCGTCGGCGAAGATCAGCCGGTTGGGGTCCTCTTCGCGGATGGCCGCGACCAGGGCCTTGACGATTTCAACGTAGCGCTCCTCAAGATAGCCTTCGTAGGAGAGCATTTTGGGCGGCTCATTGATGAGGTCGAAGCTGAGTTGCTGGTTGGGGATTCCCTGGTAGCGGCGGGCGAAGGCTTTCCAGTGATGTATCGAGGCGGCAAGGGCGCGGTCGCGTTCGGCCTTCGTTCCGGTGAAGATATCGGCGGGTTCAAGTTCGCGCTGGTTGATGCAGTAGCCCGGGGTGCGGTGAAAGTTCAAGTTGATGTGCACCCCGTGCTGCCGGCCGAGACCGATGGCGCGGTCAATCTGCCGGAGAGGCTCTTCGCGAATGATGGACCAGTCGTCGCGGCTGCCCCAAACCCAGTACGAGAGCGGGAGCCGGGCGAAGTCAAATCCCCACTCGGCCATGGTGGCGAAGTCGAACTCTTCATAGGCTGGCCCGTCATAGGCTTGCTGCGGAGTGGAGAACTTGCCTTGGAGATTGAAGCCGCGCCAACGGGGGATGCGGGCGGCGGTGACGTCGTGCTTGGCCGTCGAAGCTTGCGGAGAAAAGCTACGCGGCCCGAGGTGCGTGGCCGAGAGTGTGACCGCAGGATAGAGCAGAGCCAGGTCTCGAACAAACGTCCTGCGATCCATATTGCGAGCCTCGTTGCTGGCCAGTGACTCGGACGCGCGCGCCTGCGGGTGTCGAGTATATGCCAGATGTCAAGGCAGAGTAAACGATAAATGCAGCAAGAAAATCGTTTGTGCTAGAAAATCCCGCTTGATCGGGCCCGGAGGGTAGGCGCGCAAGGAGATGACCGTATGAAAAGTATGCAAAGCGCCGCGACAAAGGCTTTGGCCTCCCGGTAAACTGAAAACCGATTCCAGGCGCAGAGAGGAAGTCAGCCGTGAGTACCGTTGAGTCTGCCGTTCTCACCGCCGCGTCGTCAAACGTCAACCCCCTTACCCAGGACGAACTGCGCCGCATCGACGCATACTGGCGAGCGGCGAACTACCTTTCCGTGGGGCAGATTTATCTTTACGACAATCCGCTGTTGCGAGAGCCCCTGAAATTGGAGCACATCAAACCGCGCCTGCTCGGGCATTGGGGGACCACGCCCGGGCTGAACTTCATTTATGTCCACTGCAACCGGCTGATCAAGAAGCTCGACCTGAACATGATCTACATCACGGGTCCGGGACATGGCGGGCCGGGGCTGGTCGCCAACACGTATCTGGAGGGCACCTACAGCGAGTACTACCCGAACGTGGCGCAGAACGAAGCGGGGATGAAGCGGCTGTTCAAGCAGTTTTCGTTCCCGGGAGGGATCCCGAGCCACGTGGCGCCCGAGACGCCGGGATCGATCCACGAAGGCGGAGAGCTGGGGTACAGCCTCGTGCACGCTTTCGGGGCGGCCTATGACAATCCGGACCTTCTGGTCTGTTGCGTGGTGGGCGACGGCGAAGCCGAGACCGGGCCGCTGGCGACGAGCTGGCATTCCAACAAGTTTCTGAATCCGATTCGCGACGGGGCCGTGCTGCCGATCCTGCATCTGAACGGGTACAAGATCGCCAACCCCACGGTGCTGGGGCGGATGGCGGATGACGATCTGCAGGGGTTGTTCCGCGGTTATGGCTACGAGCCGGTGTTCGTGGAATGGGAAGAGCAGGAAGCCATGCATCAGCGGATGGCAGAGAAGCTGGAAGCTGCGGTCCTGCAGATCCGCCGGATTCAGGAGGATGCGCGGAAGCATGGCCAGGCCATGCGGCCGACCTGGCCCATGATCATCCTGCGCTCGCCGAAGGGCTGGACGGGCCCGAAAACCGTAGACGGGAAGCCGATGGAAGGGACCTGGCGCGCGCACCAAGTCCCGTTCAGCGACATGGCCGGGCATCCGGAACACGTGACGCTGCTGGAACAGTGGATGAAGAGCTATCGTCCCGAGGAGTTGTTCGATGCCGAGGGGAAGCTGATCGCCGAACTGGCGGAACTGGCGCCAAAGGGCGAGCGGAGGATGGGAGCGAACCCGCATGCCAACGGGGGACTGCTGCTGCGGGACCTGGTTATGCCGGACTTCCGGGAATATCGGGTGGAGGTTCCCAAGCCGGGAGGATCGAGCGCAGAGGCGACGCGGGTCCTGGGAACGTTCCTGCGCGACGTAATGAAGCTCAACCTGCCTTCGAAGAACTTCCGGTTGTTTGGTCCGGATGAAACGGCTTCGAACCGGCTGGAAGCTGTGTACGCGGCGAGCGACAAGATCTGGATGGAGCCGATTCTGCCGGTGGACGAACATCTCTCGACCGACGGGCGGGTGATGGAAGTGCTGAGCGAGCACATGTGCCAGGGCTGGCTGGAGGGATACCTGCTGACCGGCCGGCACGGGTTCTTCTCCTGCTATGAGGCGTTCATCCACATTGTCGACTCGATGTTCAACCAGCATGCCAAGTGGCTGAAGGTGACGCGGAACATTCCCTGGCGGCGGCCGATTGCGTCGCTGAATTATCTGCTGACCTCGCACGTATGGCGGCAGGACCACAACGGCTTCAGCCACCAGGACCCGGGCTTCATCGATCACGTGGTCAACAAGAAGGCCGACGTGGTGCGGGTGTACCTGCCGCCGGATGCCAACACGCTGCTGTCGGTGGCGGACCACTGCCTGCGCAGCCGCGACTATGTGAACGTGATTGTTGCTGGGAAACAGCCGGCGCCACAGTGGCTGAATATGGACGCAGCCATCCGGCACTGCACGGTGGGGATCGGCATCTGGGACTGGGCCAGCAACGACCAGAACGCGGAGCCGGATGTGGTGATGGCCAGCGCTGGGGATGTTCCCACGCTGGAGTCGCTGGCCGCCGTGGACCTGCTGCGGCAGCATTTTCCGGACATCCGGATCCGTTTTGTAAACGTGGTGGATCTGATGACGCTGCAGCCGGCGAGCGAGCATCCGCATGGGCTGAACGACCACGATTTCGATTCCATTTTCACCGTGGACAAGCCTATCATCTTCGCCTACCACGGGTATCCCTGGCTGATTCATCGGCTGACGTACCGGCGCACCAACCACGACAATCTGCACGTGCGCGGGTACAAGGAAGAGGGCACGACCACAACGCCGTTCGACATGGCCGTGCAAAATGACATGGACCGCTTTCACCTGGCGGCAGACGCGGTGGATCGGGTGCCCCGGTTGCAGCGCATGGGCGCACATTTCAAGCAGTTCGTGCGCGACCGGCTGGTCGATCACAAGCAATACGTGGACGATCGCGGCGACGACATGCCCGAGATCAAGAACTGGAAGTGGCCGTATTAAAGACAAGAGCCTTCCGGCGGGGAGGGCGCAGAGAACGGCCACGGAGCGCGCAGAGAACGGCTGCCAAGAGAATGCGCAAAGGACGCGAAGGGGTGCTTGCCTGGCAGCGCACCTGTGAAGTCGGGAAAACGGCTGGCATGAATGTGCTGGTGCTCAATTCGGGCAGTTCGAGTCTGAAATTCCAGCTCATCGCGACCGACCTGGAGCGGATCAAACTGGACCAGGACGTCCGCTGGCTGAAGGGCGAGGTGGAGCGCATCGGCGGGGAAGCGATCATCACGCTGCAGGCTCAGGGGGCTCGGAAGACCATGACGGCTCCGATCCGCGACATGGGGGCAGCGCTCGACTTCGTGGTGCGGTGGATTGCTTCGGACGAATCTGGCCTGGCCGAGGTGCGGGGTCCTGCGGATGTGCACGCCGTGGGGCATCGGGTGGTGCACGGAGGAGAGCGCTTCTCGGAGTCGGCGGTCATCACCGATGACGTGCTGAAGGGGATCGAGGCCTGCATCGAGCTGGCGCCGCTGCACAATCCCAACAACATCAAGGGAATTCTGGCGGCGCGCAGCCGGTTCGGGCCGGGTACGCCGCAGGTCGCGGTGTTCGACACAGCCTTTCATCATTCCCTGCCCGAGTCTGCCTACCTATACGCGATTCCGTATCACCTGTATCGACGGCACCGGATCCGGCGGTATGGATTTCACGGCACCTCGCACCGGTACGTGGCCTACCGCTACCGTAAGCTGCGCAACCAGACGCGCGATCAGACGAACGTGATCACGCTGCACCTTGGGAACGGGTGTTCGGCGGCGGCGATCCAGAAAGGACGTCCGGTGGATACGTCGATGGGCATGACCCCGCTGGAAGGCCTGGTCATGGGAACGCGCTCGGGCGATCTCGACCCAGCGATTGTGAACCTAATTTCCAGCAAGGAAGGGCTGTCGGCACACGAAGTGGAGTCCCTGCTGAATACGCAATCGGGGCTGCTGGGAATTTCAGGGCTCACCAACGACATGCGGGTGCTGCTGGAAGAATTGCAGGAGCATGAGGACCGGCGGGCGCGGCTGGCGATCGAAGTGTTCTGCTACCGGGCGCGGAAATACATTGGGGCGTTTCTGGCGGCGATGGGCGGGGCGGAAGGGATCGTGTTTACGGGCGGCATCGGAGAGAACTCGCCGGAGATTCGTGAGCGCATCTGCCGCGGGCTGGAGTGGGCCGGAGTGGCGCTGGACGGGGCCCGCAATCAGCAGATGGTCGGGAAGGAAGGGCGGATCAGCGCGGACAGGGCGAAAATCTCAGTCTATGCGATTCCGACCGACGAAGAACTATTGATTGCGCGCGATACGGTGCGGTGCGTGCTGGGAGAGCCGCATCCTTCGTGAGTCCGAAGGTTCTCTACAAAGAGCCCAGGTTCGCGTCCAGCGAGGGGAAGCGAAGCTGGCGCGCCATCTCGTGGAAGCGAGGGCAGCAAGCCCTCGCGAGAGCCGGCGGGACGCCGGAGCTCCAGCCCTAAACCGAATAGGAAACGTCGTCGTCGGCCACCACGCCGGCCAGGTTGTTTCCGTTGGAAGCAACGGAGGAAGTTTTACTCCCGCGGCGCATGGCGACGATGCCGGTGCGCACCATTTCGAGAACGCCATAAGGGCGGAGGACTTCCAGCAGGCCGTCGATCTTGTCTTCGGCGCCGGTGATTTCGATGGTGAGGGAGTCGGGGGCGACGTCGACGACGCGGGCGCGGAACACGCTCGCCAGTTCGAGCACGTGGGAGCGGGCTTCGTGGGTGGCAGCGACCTTGATCATGGCCAGGTCGCGCACGATGGCGGGCTGGTTGGTGATGTTCTCGACCAGCAGCACGTTGACCAATTTATAGAGATTCGCTTCAATGCGGCGGGCCTGATCGCGGTCGGCCTCGGCAGTGATGGTCATGCGTGAAACCTCGGGCTTCTCGGTGCGGCCGACGGTGAGCGAATCGATGTTGAAGGCGCGGCGGCGGAACAGGGAGGCGACGCGGGTCAGCACGCCCGGCTTGTTCTCGACGTAAACGACGAAAGTGTTCATCATTGGGGTTTACTCGTCTGCGGCGGTTTCCACGATGGGGCTGGGGCGGCGGATCATCTCGTGCAACGAGGCGCCGGCAGCGACCATCGGGTAGACCGAATCTTCCTGCTCTACTTTGAAGTCGATCAGCACCGCGCCCTCATGCTGGCGGGCGGCCTGCACGGCGGGCACGACTTCGGAGCGCCGGGTCACGCTCATGCTGCGGATGCCATAGGCCTCGGCCAGTTTGGCGAAATCGGGATTCAGCAGCGGCGTCGCCTGGTAATTCCGCTCGTAGAAGAACTCCTGCCACTGGCGCACCATGCCGAGGAACCCGTTGTTGATGATGGCGATGTTGACCTTGAGGCCTTCCTGCACGATGGTGGCCAGTTCGGCCATGGTCATCTGGAAGCCGCCGTCGCCGACCACGACCCAGACCTCGGAGGCAGGTTTGGCCACTTTGGCGCCGATGGCCGCGGGCAGGGCGAAGCCCATGGTGCCGAGGCCGCCCGAAGTGATGAGTGAGCGCGGACGCTCGTGCTTGTAGTACTGGGCCTCCCACATCTGGTGCTGGCCAACGTCGGTGACGACGATAGAGTTGGCGTCGCGCGTCTCGTGCCAGAGATCGTTGATCACGTGAGCGGCATAGAGGTGGCCGTTGTCGGGCAGGTTCTGGATGTCGCGGACCGCCGAGTCGCCCTTGAGCTGATCGATGAAGTCGAGCCACTCGCTGCGGTCGACGGAAGTCACGTGGGGAAGCAGTTCGCTGAGCACTTCGCGCAGGTCGCCGACCAGGGCGACGTCGACCTTCACGTTCTTGTTGATTTCGGCGGGATCGATTTCGACGTGGATCTTCTTGGCGTTGGTAGCATAGGTCTTGAGGTTGCCGGTGACGCGGTCGTCGAAGCGCATGCCGAAGGCCAGAAGCAGGTCGGCTTCCTGGATGGTATGGTTGACCCAGGCTTCCCCGTGCATGCCCATCATGCCAAGGTTCAGCGGATGGGAAGCGGGGAAAGCGCCGAGACCGAGCAGCGTCAGGGCCACGGGAATGCCGGTGCGTTCGGCAAACATGCGCACTTCCTGCATGGCGCCGGAGACGATGATGCCGTGGCCGGCGAGGATCACGGGACGCTTGGCTTTCTGAATGAGCTCCAGGGCCTGCTCGTACTCCTTTGCGTCGGGGGACAGGTCGGGACGATAGCCTGGGAGCTGCGGTTTGGCGGCATCCCAGTCGAATTCGCAGGTGGTCTGCTGCGCATCCTTGGTGATGTCGACGAGCACGGGCCCGGGGCGTCCGGAACGGGCGACATAGAAAGCTTCCCGGATCGTGCGGGCAACTTCACTGGCATGCGTGACCAGGTAGTTGTGCTTGGTGATGGGGAGGGTGACGCCGGTGATGTCGGTTTCCTGAAACGCGTCGGAGCCAATGAGCTTGCTGCCCACCTGGCCGGTGATGCACACGATGGGCGAGGAGTCAAGCATGGCGGTGGCGATGCCGGTGACCATGTTGGTGGCGCCGGGGCCGGAGGTGGCGATGGCGACCCCGACTTCGCCCCCGGCGCGGGCGTAGCCGTCGGCCATGTGCGTAGCGCCTTGTTCGTGGCGCACCAGCACGTGGTGAATGTTGCTGTGCTTGAGCGCGTCGTAGGCGGGCAGGATCGCCCCGCCGGGATACCCGAAAACGGTAGTGACGTTTTCACGCTCCAGGCATTCCCACAGGATTTGTGCTCCGGTCTTGGTCATGCGGTGACTCCGTGTTGCAGTCTGCCGGCGGCGAAAGCCGACATCGGACTGGTCGTTGGCTGCATGAATCCCCTCGCGTCGTCCCGCACCGTGAGGGCCAGACGCCGCTTCGACAAGCTCAGGCCAGGCTCTCAACAAAAGCGGACCCCAGCTTCGCTCAGGGCAGGCTGCCGGCGCTACCACCACCTCCGAAAGCGCAACGGGCCATCATCTCTGTGAATGATGGCCCGTGTAGAAGCTTGCTGAGGGTTACATCATCCGCCGCCGTCGGTGCCTGCCGATACTCGTACGACGAGTCCGGGAACGAGTCGGCGGTTCCGGCGAATTCGCGTCGAATTGAGTGCGCACGTCAGCATAGCCAGCAGCGAGTCACTGACGTTTGTAACCGTTCCGGGCCGGCGCGTCAAGTACATTCTGACCGGACGGTCGGTTGGTGTCAATCCTCGATGCGCAGCAGCAGCACTGGCTCGACCATGAAATCGAAAGCGTTAATGGCCTCGACCGCGCGCCGAATGACGGGCTCCGAGACGGGTTCCACCGTAATCACGAAGGAGACGCGGTCCTTGGGAAGATGAGGTTCCTGCTCCAGCGAATCGATATTGATGGCTTCGCGGGCAATCACTTCGGCCACCCGGGCCACGATGCCGCGCTGATCTTTGACGGTGAGCCGCAGGTACCAGCTGGCCGGCGCGGGTTGCTTGCTGAGCACGAGGTCGCGGGAGTTCAGGAATCCGGCAACATTCTTCGCGTTCATCTGCCCTGCCGCAAAGTCGCGGGCGATCTCGATCAGGTCAGAAACAACGGCGGAGCCGGTAGCGTCGCCGCCGGCGCCGCGGCCGTAGAACATCTGGGTGCCGATCTTGTCGCCGACGAGGAACACGGCGTTGTTGACACCTTCGACTTTTGCCAGCATGGAGCGGCGGTTGACCAGCCAGGGACGGACCGAGACTTCGAGGCCGAAATCGGTCTGCTCGGCGGAGCCGACGAGGCGGATGGTGCTGTCGAGTTTCTGAGCGGAGTGAATGTCGATGGCGCGGACATGGCGGATGCCGTACGTGGGGATGCTGGCGACCTTCAGGCGTCCTTCAAAGGCCATGCGGGCGAGGATGCAGAGCTTGTCGCGGGCGTCCTGGCCGTCGATGTCGAAGGAGGGATCGGCTTCGGCGTAGCCCGCCTGCTGGGCTTCGCGAAGGGCTTCGGTGAATTCGACGCCGCGGGTCTCCATCTGCGTGAGGATGTAGTTCGCGGTGCCGTTCAGGATGCCGTGCACGGAGCGGAGGCGGTCGCCGGCGGTGGATTCGTGGATGACGCGCAGGATGGGAATGCCTCCCGCGACGCTGGCTTCGAAGCCGATCGGCAGATTGCGGCTGGCGGCGAGGGCGAACAGTTCGTCGCCGTGCTCGGCCAGCAGATTTTTGTTGGCGGTGACCACGGGCTTGCCCAGCTCGAGGGCAGCACGCAGAAGTTGAAGGGAATCGCCGGTGCCGCCCATGGTCTCGACGACCACGTCGACGTTTGGTTTCTGGAGAAGGTCTCGCCAATCGGTGACCGCCAACGCGCCGACGGGAAGGTCTTTTGCGGGAACCAGGGAGCGGCGGCAGACGCAGCTGACGGTCAGTTTCACGCCCGAGCGCTGGGCGATCAGGTCGCGATGCTTGGCGATGATGTCGGCAGTGGCGCGACCCACGGTTCCGAATCCGACGATGCCGACGCGGACTTGTTTTTCGGTCATAGGGACTTACTGGCGTTGCTGAGCAGCAGGGCGCCGGAAGGCGCGTGTGCCGATCGTTCATTGCGGCGTCGCGCAAAGGCGCGCCCGGACGCATACCGCGATCGCCGGGAGTCCACTGGCGCCGCCCGGCGGAGCCGGCCAGCCTCCGACTTCAATCCCCGGGGCTGGAACTCAAGAACTCCTGATGGACGGCGCGAACGACATCGTCCACGCGCGAATTGGTCACGGCGAAACAGATGTTCAGCTCGCTGGCGCCCTGGGCAACTGCGATCACGCTGACGTTGTGGCGGGCCACCACCGAGAACAGCCGGCCCAGAATGCCGCAATACCCCTTCATCCCGGAGCCGAGGACGGCGATCACCGCGATGTCGCGATGGACGCTGACCGGGTTGAGCACTCCGTGTTTCAGTTCCGTCCGAAACAGTCGCTGAATGGCCTGCACCACGCGCTCAGTGTCGGCCTCGCGCAGGACCAGGCCGAGGGAGTCCTCGGAGGACGACTGGGTCGAGAACAGAACGTCGACGTGTTCGTGCCCGAGTCGCAGAAACAAGCGCCCAAAGATCTCTGCGAAGTGTACGTCACGACGCGTGGTCACAGTGACGAGCGCGGCCTGGTTCACAGCGGTCACGGCTTTCACCGGGTGATTACTGGCCGGGACCGATTCGACGATCTTGGTCCCCGGAACCTCGGGCTTGAAGGAGTTTTTGATCCAGACCGGAATGCCGCGCTCCATCGCAGGCCAGATGGCCTTGCGGTGGATGACCTTGGCGCCGTAGTAGGACAGTTCGATGGCTTCGGCAAAGGTGATCTCCGGCAAAGTCACGGCGCCGGGACAGACCCGGGGATCGGCGGTCAGCACGCCATCCACATCGGTCCAGATCCAGACTTCGTGGGCATCCATGGCGGCGCCGAGGATCGTGCCCGAATAATCGGACCCGCCACGCCCGAGGGTGGTGACTTGGCCGGATGAAGTCGCGCCGCTATAGCCCATGACTACCGGGATGCTTCCTGCCTGCAGCAGCGGGCTGAGCACGTCAGTGCAGTGGCGGCGGGTGGCGTCCATGTCGGGGCTGGCATCGCCGAACTTGTCGTCGGTGGCGATCACCTGAGCTGAGTCGATGAAGGCGCTGGTTGCGCCCAGTTCCCGCAGGCAAGCCGTAAAAATACGCGCCGACATGTGCTCACCGAGGGGCAGCACCATGTCCATGACCTGGGGCGTTGCCGAACCGAGCAGGGAAAGAGCGGAGCAGAATTCGCTCAGGCGCCGCAGGACAGCGTGTACCTCGGCGGAAACCGACTGCAGGGCAGAACCGTGGAACAACTCGTGCAGGACCTGGTCGTGGCGCTCGCGCAAGGAGCGCAGGCCGTCTTCCATCTTCGTGCGATCGCCGGCGCGGGCGGCATTCAGCGTCGAGATGATCAGGTCGGTCACCTTCGAAAGGGCCGAGACCACCACCACCACGCGATGGTTGCGGGCGTGTTGTTGCACAATCGAAGCGGCCTGGCGGATTCTTTCGGCACTACCGACAGAAGTGCCGCCGAATTTCATGACGATGAGGCTCATAGGCGCGGACTTGTAAGTTAGTAGTACAGCACGGGGACGGGAAAAGCGGCAAGATTTGCTTTCTTCAGCAGCGCTCAAAGGGAACCTGACGGAGCACGCACCGCTATCGTTTGCACCCTGTCTGGCTTAGAGGCTGCTATTTCTCCCGGTTACTAGTGAGGGAAACGGAGATTTTAAGCAACAGGTACGATCCGAGGAGCAACGCCATAAAGAAAAACAACCAAGCATCAGCGTGCCACCCGTAAAAGTGAGGTCCCGTGAAGCGTTGCAGTAGAGTGGCGAGCAACACAATTGCCATCCAAATCACAAGAGACACGAGCTTGCTTTTCTTCCACAGCTTGGTGATGTCTGAGTACAGTGTGGAAATGGCGAAGAAAAGCCACATCACCGCTCCTAAGCAGCAGAGGATTGCAGCCAAGTTACCCAGCATTTTCCAAAAGGGAGCGGGACTGTCCTTCCAAATCAAATTTGGAGCTGCCACGATCGCGAGTGCGACGCCTGGTACAAGCGTTCCGAATACTGCATTTTTCCAAGAGTTGGTCAGCCGCTTCACAGGTCTACCCGCGATGAGGATTGCAAGACCGCATCGAGTGAGCAAGTGACGAACGTACTGCGCTCAGCTTGGCGCACGCTGCTCGAGGTATTCCCAACTTGCTCGACAGCGATATGTCAACTCTCTGTGTCGTTTGCTGACACGGCTTCACGGGAAAGAAAAACGGGCCGTCCCTGCAGAGGGGCGGCCCGGCTGGGACCGGCCGGGGCTACTGCCGGCCGATCAGTTTTCCGTTAATGTCGATGTTATCGACGACGACGACGCTAGAGCCCGTCTCCGGTCCGCCGTCGACGACCAGGTGCAGGCTCTTCAGCTTGCTGCCGGCAGCGATGGCGGGGACCATCTGCGCGGGGTTGGCTGGGTCGATGCGCAGACGCTGCCATCCGCTGGCGGGTGCCGGTTGCGAGGTTGCGGTAGAGCAGCCTGCCTTGTGCACCACGCCGTCGCTCGTAACCGCGACGAAGCGCGGGCTCCTGGCAGTGCACTGGCTGCCGGTACGGAGATCGAAGCCAAGCTCAGTGAGCGACAGTCCCTCGACCCCGCGGATCACCGCTCCCGCTTGCGCCTGGTTGGACGCAGAGCTGGTCTTGGAGAGCAAGAGACCTTGGTTCAGCAGGTCGGTGGTGGCCGACGCGCCAGTGGCGGCACCGGTGCCGTCGATCCAGCTGGCGGCCACGGTGTTCGATCCGGCGGGATCGTAGGCATAGGGCCAGGCGCGAACCACCTCGCTCGAATCCCCCGTGCTGCCGGAGGCGCCGTCATCCCCGCCACCATCGTCGCCGGAAGCCACGATCAGTACGACCGGGAGGTTGATGGACCGGGAGCCGGTCGCGGCGATGTTGATGGTTCCGGTATAGCGTCCGGAGGCCAAGCCGGTCGCATCCACCGAAACCGTGAGGCTGCCCGGCGTCGTGCCGCCCGACGGGTTCACCGACAGCCACGAGCCGCCGTGAGCCGCCGCGGTGAAGGTCAGGGGCGATCCCGTGCTGTAGACCTTCACAGTGCGCGTCGAGAGTTGGCTGGCCCCCGACTCGTACTCGAAGTAGACCGCTCGCTGCGGCCAGACGCGAAGGCGTGCGGTCCCGCTGCCGCCTGAGCCTGTAATCGTGAGGGTGACGGGCACAGTTTGCGGGGAATTGCCAGCGCCGCTCGAGGTCACGCTAATCGAGCCGTTATAGGTTCCTGCGGCAAGGCCGCTCGGATTGGCGCTGACTCTCAGCGTTGCCGGCGTCGAACCGCTGGCCGGTGTGACGCTGAGCCAGTTGCCGCCCGTGGTTGTGGTCGCGGAGGCGGCGATGGTGAGCGCGCTTCCGCTGCTGGTTACCGTCAGGTTCTGCGAGCCGGAAGCTGTCGTCCCCTGTGCATTGGTGAACGAGAGCGTGCCTGGAGACACGTTGAGCGAGGGATTGCCGCTGGTGCCGGTTGTGACGGTGAGCGTCACCTTGACCGTTTGTGGAGAGTTGGACGCCGACGCCGCGGTGACCGTGATGGTTCCGGTGTAGCTGCCGGCGGCGAGGCCGCTGGGATTAATCGCGACACTCAGGCTGCCGGGGGTCGTGCCACTGGCGGGTGTCACCGTCAGCCACGCAGCGGAACTGGCGGCCGTGAAGCCGGTGGCGCTACTCCCGGTCACGCTCACACTTTGCGCAGCCGGAGTTGCCCCGCCCGTCTGGTATGCGAAGGAGAGGTTTGCCGGGCTCACCCCGATGGTTGGAGCGGCCGACGCGGTGACGGTGAGCGTGACCGGGACGCTAAGCGGGCTGTTCGAAGTGCCCGAAGCGGTGATGGTGACGTTGCCGGTATACGTACCTGCGGCGAGGCCAGACGGGTTCACCGACACGCCGACGTTGCCGGGCGTGGTGCCGCTGGACGGTGTGGCCGAGAGCCATGCGGCCGAGGTTGCGATGGAATAGCTGAAAGCCGTGCCACTGCTGCTCACCGCAATGGTTTGGGCCGCGGGAGTCGTGCCCCCGGTCTGGAACGAGAACGACAGGTTTGCCGGGCTGACGCCGATGGCGGGCGTCGCTACCGGAGCCGTCACCGTAATGGCCTGCTGCAGAGTCCCGGTGCCGCCGCTGAAACTGTCGATGGCCGCCGCATAGAGGGTCGCAGTCGTATTGCTGGTCACGGTCGGAGCAGTCCAGGTAAAGGTCCAGCTATGAGTGCTGCTGGGGGAGCTGTGGACGACCTCGCCGTTCAATACCTTGGTTCCGGTACCGGCGCCCAGCGTGCCGGCGGAAGCCGCGACGTCGACACCGCCGTTGCCCGCAGTCACAACGCTCACTGCGATCGTATAGCTGTTGGTGGATCCTGAAGTCACGGTGGTGGGGCCCGTCAGGGTGACTGTGGGCTTGCTGCCGCTGCTGTGGCACGAAGTGCAGGTCGAACCGTTCATTCCCGAGAATCCGGAGATGCCGTTGCTGGTTGCCTGGGCCATGGGCGGCACCAAAGCCAGCGCCAGGGTGAGAAGGAGGGCGAGGCTAACCAGCCTGGTTCGCGGGACAAACAACGATGTGCGGCCAATGAGTCTCAGAGCACCTTTGAGTGGATTTCGAACAGGGCTGGGCATAAGCGGGGATTTCCTAAGCTCCACTGTCGCTTCCTTTCTTCAGCCGGCACCTGGCGCAAGCACAGGCTGTGGGGGACGAAGGAATGCAGTTGTTCTTTCGCGCTTCCGACCCAGCGGGTGGAAACGCACTGGACTCTAGTTGGGAACTGCGATTACTGGACGAGGCGGCTTACCTGGCAGTGGTACGAACGGCAACAACGACTAGCCCGACACTAACCGTGTAAATGAGACCGGACAAGGACACATTGGTGCATTCCCGGGTCATGTACCAGGGAGGGTCGATGGTAATGACCTCCCGAGTATTGATGGACATCGATATGTTAATTTTAAGGCGCGCCCGCGAGCGCAGGCGAATGACTCCTGTCAGGAGAGACTGGGAGGGGGCGCCGGCAGGGGCGCACGTGTAGGGCTACTTCTCGTAGTTGCGCCAATGGCGGCCGTCGTTCTCCAGCAGTTTGTCGGCGTCGCGCGGTCCCCAGGTCCCGGCCGGGTAGTTGGGGAAGTTGCGCGGCGGCAGGGCCTTCCACACGTCAAGCATGGGGCTGATGACGCTCCAACCGGCTTCGACCATATCGGCGCGCTGAAACAGAGTGGCGTCGCCCACCATGCAGTCGTGCAACAGGCGCTCGTATCCGGTGGTGAGCTGGTGGCCGAAATAGTCGGAGTAGTTGAAGTCCATGTCGACGGTGCCGAGCCGCATGATGGGTCCCGGAGTCTTGGCGGCGAAACGCAGCGAGATGCCTTCTTCGGGCTGGATGTGGAGCACCAGCTGGTTGGGCATGAGGTTTTCCACGCTGGTGTCGCGAAACAGCACAAACGGGGCTTGCCGGAACTGGATGACAATTTGCGTGTTGCGGACCGGCATGCGCTTGCCGGTGCGGAAGTAGAAGGGAACTCCGGCCCAGCGCCAGTTGTCGATCTGCAACTTCACGGCGACAAAGGTTTCGGTGTGCGAGTCAGGAGGCACGCTGGACTCGGCGCGGTAGCCGGGCACGGTTTGGCCGTCGAGGCTCCCGGGGCCATATTGGCCGCGAACCGTGCGGCTCAGCACTTCTTCGGAAGTCAGCGGCTGGATGGCGTGCAGAATTTTTGCCTGCTCGTCGCGAACATCGTTGGCGTGGAAGGAAATCGGGGGTTCCATGCCGGTGAGGCTGATGAGCTGCATGATGTGGTTGGGCACCATGTCGCGCAGCGCGCCGGCCGTGTCGTAGTAGCCTCCGCGTTGTTCGACGCCGACGGTTTCGGCCACGGAGATCTGCACGTGGTCGATGTAGCGCCGGTTCCAGATCGGTTCAAAGATGCCGTTGGCAAAGCGGAAGGCCATAATGTTCTGCACGGTTTCTTTGCCCAGGTAGTGGTCGATGCGGTAGATCTGCGATTCGTCGGCGACCTTCAGGATCTGCTGGTTCAGGGCCTTGGCAGATTCAAGGTCGTGACCGAAGGGCTTCTCGACGATCACGCGCCGCCAGCGGCCATTTTCCTCGCGCATGAGCTCGACCGAAGCCAGTTGCTCGACTACCGTTCCAAACAACGTGGGCGTGATGGCGAGATAGAAGAAGTAGTTCTGCCGGGTATTCTGTGCCTGGTCGATTCTTTGCAGCAGGTCCTTGAGTTTCTGGAAGGTGGCTGCGTCGCCGAATTCCCCGGTGAGGTAATACATGCGATCCTCGAACCACTTTCCGAGATTGGCATCCATCTGGACTCCGGCAAATTCCCGCAGGTCCTGTTTGAGCTTGGCGCGGAATTGGTCGGTGGAAAGCGCGTCGCGGGCCACTCCGATCAAGGCAAACTCGCGGGCGAGGAGCTGGTTTCGTGCCAGGTTGTACAGCGCCGGCAGCAGCTTACGGCGCGTCAGGTCGCCCGAGGCGCCGAAGATGACCATCACGCACGGATCGCCGGGACGACCAACCCGCTCACTGGAGGTTTGCACGGTCTGGGGAGAGATCATGATCGCGGCCCTCGAAGCAGCCCCAGAAGTGTAACAAGCGACAGGGCACGGGCGGGCGCTCGGGGCGTAGGCGCAGAATTCTTCGTAGGTGGAATTTGTTGCGCAAACGAAGAGGGGAGCCAGCGCTCCCCTCAGCGTGTGGATCCGGTCTGAATCACAATGCCGCGCACACCGCCTTGACCTCGGTGTAGAGTTCAAGGACGTCATGCCCCATTTCGCGCCCCCAGCCTGACTGCTTGTAGCCGCCGAAGGGCAGGGCCGCGTCAAAGATGTTGTAGCAGTTGATCCAGACGGTGCCGGCGCGGAGTTGCGCGGCCAGGCGGTGCGCCTTCTGGATGTCTTTGGTCCAGATGCCCGCGGCCAGCCCGTAGGCAGTATCGTTGGCCCTGGCCACCACTTCGTTCGGGTCCTTGAAGGGGATCGCCGTGACCACCGGCCCGAAGATCTCCTCCTGCACGACCTTCATCTTCTCGTGGGTGTTGACCAGGACGGTCGGTTTGACGAAATAGCCTTTGTTGCCGATCCGTTTTCCGCCGACTACGGCCTTGGCACCTTCAGAGAAACCGGATTCCAGATAACCGCAGACCCGGTTGAGTTGCTCCTCAGAGACGAGCGGACCCATGTCGGTGGAGGCTTCCATGCCCGGGCCCACGCGGATCTTTTCAGCGCGCGCCGACACGCCATCGACCACCTTGTCGAAGATGTCGTGCTCGACGTAGAGTCGCGAGCCGGCGCAGCAGCACTGGCCGTGGTTGAAGAAGATGGCGCTGGCCGCGCCCGCCACGGCCGAGTCGACGTCCACGTCGTCGAACACCACGTTCGGCGACTTGCCGCCGAGCTCGAGGGAGACCTTCTTCAGGTTTCCTGCCGCGGCCTGCACGATCAGTTTGCCGACTTCGGTGGAGCCGGTGAAGGCCACCTTGTCGACGTCAGGGTGCGCCGCCAGCGCGGCACCAGCCGTTTCGCCGTAGCCCGGCACGATGTTCACGACGCCGTCGGGAATGCCGGCTTCCTGCACCAGTTCGCCCAGCAGCAAGCAGGAAAGGGGAGTCTGCTCCGCGGGTTTCACGACCACGGTGCATCCGGTGGCCAGAGCTGGCCCGAGCTTCCAGGCCGCCATGAGCAGCGGAAAGTTCCAGGGAATGATCTGGCCCACTACGCCGACCGGTTCGCGCAGCGTGTACGCCAGATACTTTGCTCCGGGTGTGTAGGGAACCGAAATCGGGATGGTGTTGCCTTCGATCTTGGTGGCCCAGCCCGCCATGTAACGGAACAGGTCCACGGCGAGGGGGACGTCGGCCACGCGGGCCACCTTCAAGGGTTTGCCATTGTCGAGGGTTTCCAGTTCAGCGAATTCTTCCAGGTGTTGCTCGATCAGGTCGCCGAGTTTCCAGATCATGCGGCCGCGCTCCGAAGCGGTCAGCCGCGGCCATGGCCCACGGTCGAACGCGTCCCGAGCGGCCCTTACCGCGCGGTTGATGTCTTCGCGATCGCCCTCTGCAATCTGAGCGAGGACTTCTCCTGTGGAAGGATCGTAAGTGGGGAATGTTTTGCCCGACGCCGAGTCAACCCACTTGCCGTTGATCAGCATCTTGCGTGGCGTGGACAGAAATTCAGAAACTTTCCCGTGCAGTTGAATCCCTGGCATTACCGTTACCATGGAGGTTCCTCCTTCATCTGTGGACGGAAGTGGGGGCATTGCCTTCAACTCAAACGAGCGGAGAGTTTCAGGTGGCAGGGATACGTCGCGATCGGATCGAGCCGGCGAAGGGACCGCAACGTGATCGATTTCCATCTGAACGGAGGCACAAATTCTAACGCAATCTACGGACATTTGCGTCTGTTTTGAGTGTGCAAATTTGTAATGCACCGGGACCGGTGCAAAGTGGCACTGCCGACGTTTTTTCGGGATAGCATCGACCGGTACAGTTCTCTAGAATCGCGATTCTGGCGGCCAAGGTTTTTGATCCAAGCCGGCGCAGTCAGGAACCGGAAAGCGAGTGTCAAAAAACGCTCATGACCAGGCGACTTCTTGGCATTGCCCTTGCTTTGGCGGGTCTGAGTGTGATGCTGGGCGTACTGCGATGGACCGGCCTGAAGATTCCACAGTCCCTCGGTGTTTCTGCCCGCTGGGTGGCGATCCTGGCATTTGTGGCCTTCGCGGCATTCCGCCGATCGCTCACCGTCTGGATTTTTGTGGCCATGCTGGCGGGTGCTGTCCTGGGCCACGACTGGCCGGCGGCGGCGGTGAATCTCCGGGTTTTCGGGTTGATCTTTCTGCGCCTGATTCGGGCCATTGTCGCGCCGTTGCTGTTCGCTACCCTGGTGAGCGGGATCGCCGGGCATTCAGACCTGAAGAAAGTCGGACGGCTCGGCATCAAGGCGATCGTCTATTTTGAAATCGTGACCACGCTGGCGCTGGTCATTGGGCTGGCCGCCATCAACCTCAGTCGCGCTGGTGTGGGAGCGAACGTCCCCGCGCAAAGCGCCGAGTCCCTACAGATGCAGAAGCTGACCGCATCGGAGACGGTCCTGCACATCTTTCCCGAGAACATCGCAAAAGCGGTGGCCGAAGGACAGGTGCTGCAGGTTGTCGTGTTCAGCATTCTGTTCGGCATCGCGCTCGCTCTGGTGCGCGAAGAGCGCCGCAGGCCCTTGCTCACGCTCACCGAGAGCCTGGCCGAGACCATGTTCAAGTTCACGAACATCGTGATGTATTTTGCGCCGCTTGGAGTGGGCGCGGCCATCGCTTACACCGTGGGCAGCACGGGAATGGGCATCCTGCTGAACCTGGCCAAGCTGCTGGCTACGTTATACGCGGCGCTGCTCGTCTTTGTGTTCGGAGTGCTGCTGCCCATCGCCGTGCTGGCGAAGGTCCCGCTGCGGCGCTTCGTTCGCGCCGTCGCCGAGCCGTTCACGATTGCGTTTGGCACGGCGAGTTCAGAAGCTGCCTTGCCGCGGGCGATGGAGGCGATGGAAGGCCTCGGCGTCGGGCGCGAAATTGTGGCTTTCGTCATGCCGACCGGCTACAGCTTCAATCTCGACGGAAGCACGCTCTACCAGTCGCTGGCCGCTATTTTCGTGGCCCAGGCGGCGGGCGTCGACCTGGGCGCGGGACAGCAGGTCCTGCTGCTGCTGACCCTGATGCTGACCAGCAAGGGCACGGCCGGGGTATCGCGCGCCTCCATCGTGATCCTGCTGGCGACCGTGGGCTCGTTCGGATTGCCGGTGGAGCCGGTGTTCATCCTGTTGGGAGTCGATCAATTGATGGACATGGCGCGCACCTCGGTGAATGTCCTGGGCAATTGCCTGGCGACCATAGTGGTGGCGCGGTGGGAAGGGGACTACCCGGCCGGCGGCCCCGTCATCGCGGAAACGCCGATCCACGAGCACGCCTAGCCCCCGCGTTATCCTTCCGAGAGTGGAAACCACAGGTTCTCAATCCGCCTATCGTGGCCGGCTCGCGCCTTCGCCCACAGGCCTTCTGCATATCGGCCATGCGCGAACGTTTTTTATCGCGGCGGAAAGGGCCCGGCAACACGGCGGAACCCTGGTTCTCCGCAATGAAGATCTCGATCCACACAGGTGCCGGCCCGAATTTGTGTCCGCTATGTATGAGGATTTGCGCTGGCTGCGATTGCACTGGGCGGAGGGCCCGGATTGCGGCGGACCTTTTTCGCCGTATTCCCAGAGCGAGCGGGGTTCGTACTACCTGGAAGCCTGGAGGAGGTTGCGCCACCGCGGACTGATCTATCCCTGCACTTGTTCGCGCAGAGAACTGGCAGCGATCGCCTCGGCTCCCAACGACGCCGACGACGAGCCGGTGTATCCCGGCACCTGCCGTACTCGCACCGATCGCGGGCCCTTCGATACGCCGCGCGGGTGGAACTGGCGCTTTCGCGTTCCTGACGGAGAGGCGATCGGATTCACCGATTTGCGGCAGGGAGCTCAGAACTTTGTTGCGGGGCGGGATTTCGGCGATTTCGTGGTGTGGCGCCGGGATGACGTTCCCGCCTATCAGCTCGCAGTGACCGTGGACGATGCGCAGATGCGAGTGACCGAGGTGGTGCGCGGCGCGGACCTGCTGAAGTCCACTGCGCGCCAGATTCTGCTGTTCCGTGCACTCGGGCATTCGATTCCCGCCTACTATCACTGCGGCCTGGTGCGGGACTCGTCGGGACAGCGCATGGCCAAACGCCACGACTCCGCCAGCATCCGCGCGCTCCGCGAGCGGGGACTGAGCCCTGAGGAAGTCCTGCACGCCGCCGAGCAGTGGATCCGATGATCAGCCGGTCTCCGCCGACTCGGGCCCTGCCAAAGCGCCGGCGCGGATATTATTTCGCGAATTCCTGGCATTCGAGGAACCTATGCGTTGGACACTGGGAGGACGAAGCGACGACCTCGAGGACCGCCGCGACGATGGTGGCGGAGGCTTTGGCGGAGTGCACCTCGGGATCGGCGGGTTTCTGATTCTGCTGGTGCTGAGCCTCGTGTTCGCACGGGACTTCTTCTCGCTTCTCGGGACTCAGGGAGCGATTTCGGCGCGCCCCAGCCCCCAGGCCGACCTGCAGCGGGACACGCGCGAAGAGCCGACGGTGCAGTTCATCTCCTTCGTTCCTGATGATGTGCAGAAAACCTGGACCTACATCCTGCAGCAGAGGGGCGTTCCGTACTGGCATGCGAAACTGGTGCTGTTTCGCGATGTGACCGGATCCGGGTGCGGCACGGCTGAGGCGGCAACCGGGCCGTTTTACTGCCCGGCCCACGAGAAGGTCTATCTTGACCTCGGTTTCTACGACGAACTGCGGCACCGCTTCGGCGCTCCGGGACAGTTCGCGCAGGCTTACGTGCTCGCCCATGAGTTAGGACATCACGTGCAGAACCTGGTCGGGATCGAGCGCAAAGTCCGCACCCTGCAGAACCAGAACCCCGGCGCCAGAAACGCACTGTCGGTGCGAATGGAACTCCACGCCGATTGCCTTGCCGGCGTGTGGGCGCAGTCCACGCAACAGCGCAACCTGCTGGAGGCCGGCGACGTGCCGACCGCGCTCGGGGCCGCGGCCGCCGTGGGTGACGATCGCCTGCAGCGCATGGCCCGAGGCACCGTGAGCCCTGATGCGTTCACGCACGGCAGCTCGGCTCAACGCACCGAGTGGTTCCAGCGAGGCTTGACCGAGGGCACGATCGAGGCCTGCAACACCTTCCAGTGATAATGTGAGTATGGCTTGTAAGTAGTTACAATATAATATATTACGTGCGAACGTGTTGGGGTCGATCCGGTGGTCTGTGATCCCTCGTACCCGTCGTTTCTCCGGCCCACCTCTTATACTGATTGCGTACTGATTGCGCCTGGGCGGATCGACCTCCTCCCAGTTCGTGCCCGCAGGAAATTCTCATTGACGCAGGCCGCCGAGACATCTCGCCCGCAGCTGCAGGAACTTCTGGCCAAGCCGATCCGCGAGCTGGGACTGAAGCTGGAGGGGTCGCCGATCGAGAAGTTCGTGCAGCAGCTCTACGCTGAACTCGGGCGCAAGGGCCTGGCCAAGTTTCGGCCCGCTTGCTATTTGACCGACGAGTGGGGATGTCCTTCAGGCGAACCCATCATCGGCATTCCGTTCTATCTGGCCAACGCGGAGCTGGCCTCGCTGGAAAAGGAAATCAACGATCTCGAAGACAAGCGCGAGGTCATGATGTACCTGCGGCACGAAGCCGGGCACGCCTTCAACTACGCGTACAAGCTGTACCGCTCGCCGGAGTGGAAGAACCTGTTTGGACCGTTTCGCCGGCGTTATCTCGACAACTACCGCCCGGTTCCGTTCTCGCGCAACTACGTACGGCACTTGGCGGGCTGGTACGCGCAGAAACATCCCGACGAAGATTTTGCGGAAACGTTCGCCGTGTGGCTGACGCCGCGCAGTGGGTGGCGCAAGCGTTACCGCGGCTGGGGCGCGATGGCCAAGCTCCGCTACATGGAACGCATGGCGCACGAGTTGGGCAGTGTCGATCCGGTGCGCAAGCGAGGTTATCCGGACGTCACAGTGGAGGAAATGGAAACCACCGTTGGCGAGTTCTACCGGCAGACCGTGGGGGAAGCGATCCCAATTGGGGACTTGGCGCTGGACAGCGATCTGGTGGATATTTTCAATGTATCGAAGCGGCAGATAAACGGCGTTCGTCCGGCGCAGGATTTTCTGAAACAGCACCGGAAAGCGATTACCGACAAGGTCGCGTACTGGACCGGCATCCAGCGTCCGATGGTCAAGCAGCTGATCGAGGTTATCGAGAAGCGCATTGGCGAACTGGGCCTGCGCTCCGATCTGAAGCGCGAGTCGGAGCACCTGGCCGAGTTTACAGTGTATGCCACGACCCTGGTTTCGAATTACATGACGCGCGGCAAGTTCGTGCACCCGTGAGCGATCGCGGAGAAGGGCGCGCGAGGTACTCCTTGCGGGCCGAGGTCAGCCATGAAAATTGCAGTCCTGTACGACGTGTGGGAGGAGGAAGGCGCGGTCGCGGAACCGCCCGAGCCCAAGCCCGCCCCGCGCAAGGCGAAAGCGCGAAAGAAGAAAAAGCGCGAGAAGGAAGATCGCGAAGAGATCTTCGAGGCCCTGGAGAAGCTCGGCCACGAGCCCTTCTACCAAGTGCTCGACGGTACCCCGCAATGCCTGCATGCGCTGGCCAAGTGCGAAGCCGACCTCATTTTCAACCTGACCGAGTCGTTCGCGGGCGACGACACCAAGGAGATGCACGTCGCCGCCTACCTGGAGCTGCTCGGCATCCCTTATACCGGCGCCGGGCCGCACGCCTGTTTCCTCGCGCAAGACAAGGCGGTGGCCAAAAAGATGTTCGCCTTTCACGGAATCCGCACGCCTTACTTTGCGACCTCTTACCGGGGCAGCATCGAGCATGCCCATGACATTGCCTTTCCTCTGATCGTGAAGCCGGTGGCCGAAGACGGGTCGATCGGCATCAACTCCAATGCCGTGGTCGATAGCGTGAAAGAGTTGATGGAGCGGGTACAGTACATCCAGGATGAGTTCGACTCCCCGGCGATCATCGAAGAGTACATCGAAGGACGCGAGATTTATGCGGCGATCCTCGGCAGCTACGAGTCGGCGGAAGTGCTGCCGCTGGTGGAACTGGACTTCTCGAAGTTGCCCAAGGGAACTCCTAGGATCGCCAGCTACGATGTGAAATTCGAGAAGGAGACGGAAGCCTATAAAGCCACCAAGTCGGCCGTTGCCGAGGACCTGGATCCGGAAACGGCGGAGCGTTTGAACCAAACGGCGCTGGCTGCGCACCGGGCGGTGAAGCTGCGGGACTACGGCCGCATCGACCTGCGGCTTTCCACCAAGGGCGAGGTGTACGTGTTGGAAGCGAACCCCAACCCATGGCTCTCGAGCAAGCAGGAGTTCTGCATGGCCGCGAAGGCCAGCGGGCGCTCTTACACGCAGCTGATCGGCGAGATCGTGGACCTGGCCATGGCGCGATATCGACCGCGAAGCTGAACGCGCGTTGCCCGTTCAGGCCGGTCTCGCCTCCAGCCGCAGCTTTCCCGTGTAGATGGCCATTCCGACCACTGCGTCCATCCCCAGTTCGTCCAACTGATCGACCTCTTGCTGGCTGGAGATGCCCCCGGCCACGATGAGCTGGCGCGAGGTGGATGCGCGCAGCGCCTTCACGGTTTCCAGCGGAATGCCTGTCATAAGGCCTTCCGTGTCGATGTGCGTGTAGAGAAAAGCGGCGCAGGAGGGTTCCAGAGCTCGCATCATGGCGTAGGGCGTAATGGAAGTGACCGCGCGCCACCCGCGCACGGCGACATGGCCGCCTTTGGAGTCGACGCCAAACGTGAGCCGCTCGGGACCGATGGCGTCGGCAAACTTCTTCGCGACATCACAGTCCACCTGGTTGTCCCGCACCAGGACCGAGCCGAGAATGATGCGCTTCGCGCCGGCCGCGAGCGCTTCGGCGGCAGCCTTGAGGGACCGAATTCCACCACCCACCTGGCAGGGAAGGCGCGATGTGAACCGGGACAAAAGCCTCCGGTTGTCGCCGGTGCCGATGGCCGCGTCGAGATCGATTAACTGCACCAGCGGAAATCGCGAGAAGCGCAGGATCCACTCCTCGAAATCTTCGAACTCGAGAGCTTTCTTCTCGCCCTGCACCAGCTGAACGATCTTGCCGCCCATGAGGTCGATCGAAGGAATCAGCACGGCCACCTCACGGGAATGCCTGCCTGAGCCAGGGCCGATTTCAGGCCTGCCATTTCAATGGTGCCGAAGTGCAGGACGGACGCTGCGAGCGCCGCGTCGGCATGACCCTGCCGGAAGACTTCCACGAAGTGCTCGCAGCTCCCAGCCCCACCGGAAGCGATGACGGGAATGCGCACGCGGTCGGCGATCGCGCGGGTCAGCTCACAGTCAAAGCCCGCGCCCGTGCCGTCGCGGTCCATGGAAGTCAGCAGGATCTCGCCCGCGCCGCGTGCTTCCGCTTCGCTGGCCCAGGCGCAGGCGTCGCGGCCGGTCGGGGTGCGCCCGCCGCGAGCATAGGCTTCCCAGCCGGCGCCGTTGCGCTTGGCATCGATGGCGACCATCGCCGCCTGGGACCCGAAACGGCTGGCGATGGAGGTGATCACGCCCGGGTCGGCAAGCGCCGCAGAGTTGATGCTGACCTTGTCGGCCCCCGCGTCGAAGACGGCGGAAGCGTCGTCGAGGCTGCGAATGCCTCCGCCCACGGTGAAGGGAATGAACAAGCGCTGCGCCGTCCGTCTCACCGTTTCGAGCAGCGTCTTGCGCTTCTCGGCAGTGGCGGAAATGTCCAGGAGCACGATCTCATCTGCGCCCGCTTGGCTGTGCGCCTCAGCCAATTCGGCGGGGTCGCCGGCGTCGCGCAAGTTCACGAACTGCACGCCTTTGACCACACGGCCGCCGTCAACATCAAGACAGGCGATGATGCGCTTGGTCAGCATGGAAGCTCACAGAAATTTTGGAGGAGCCTTCGTCCCACGGCTCCCGATTTTTCCGGGTGAAACTGTACCCCGAAGACGCGGTGCTGCTCGACCACGGCCGAGAAGCCGCCACCGTACGCGCAGCAGGCAACGGTCTGCTCCACAAGGGGGGCGCGGAACGAGTGAGTGAAATAGACAAAGAGCCGTTCCGAGATTCCCTCCAGAAGGCGCGAAGGCCGGAGCCGTTCCAGTTCGTTCCATCCCACGTGGGGAGATTTGACGGCAGCGGGGAACTGATCGCAGACCCCGCGAAGGATGCCGAGTCCTTTGACCTGCGGGGCCTCGGTGCTCGATTCGAACAACCACTGCATGCCCAGGCAGATGCCCAGCAGCGGCCGTTCTTGCGCGATGGCGTCTAGCAGAACCGGACGGAGACCGCTTGCCTCCAGCGCTGACGTCGCGGCGAAGTGACCCACGCCGGGGACGACGATTTTCTGGGCGCGCCGCACGAGCTCGGCATCCGCAGTGATGAGCGCGCCCGCTCCCAGGACGTCGAAGGCCTTTTTCACGGAGGCGAGATTGCCGGCGCCGTAGTTGACGATGGCGATCACAGCAGTCCTTTCGTGCTGGGAATGAATTCGGCCATGCGCGGATCGCGCCAGCAGGCTGCCCGTACCGCACGGGAGAACGCCTTGAACAGCGCCTCGACCTTGTGATGGTTGGAGCGGCCATAGAGCACCCGGAGGTGGACATTGGCGTGGGCGCCGCGGGCGAATCCTTCAAAGAAGTCATGCACCAGCTCCGACTGCAGGTCGCCGAGCAGCCTGGTTTTCACCTTGGTGTCGACTGCGATTGATGTCCGGCCAGAGAAGTCGACCGCCGCCAGCCCCAGCGTCTCATCCATGGGCATGACGAAGTAGCCCGCCCGCAGGATGCCCTTCTTTTCGCCCAAAGCTTTTTCAAAGGCCTGGCCCAGCGCGATGCCGACGTCTTCCACGGTGTGGTGCTGGTCGACATCGAGGTCCCCGCGGGCCTGCAAGACGAGGTCGAACGCGCCATGGTGGGCGAACAGCTCGAGCATATGGTCGAAGAACCGGATCCCGGTGGAGACTGTGTACTGTCCGTGCCCATCGATGTTGAGGGCCAGGCGGATCTGGGTCTCGCGGGTGGTCCGGTGAATCGTGGCTTTGCGCGGTCTTCTCATGGTTGCACCGGTTGGATGACGCCGATTTCGCGCAAGACCTCGCGCAGGCTCGACACGAGGCTGGCGTTGTGCTCCCTCGCGCCCAGGGTGATTCGAACACAGCCCTGGCAGCCGGGATCGCGCGAGCGGTCGCGCACCAGGATTCCTCGCTGCCGCATGCGGGTCACGAATTCTGCATTCGCTTCGCCCAGTCGCAAGAGCACGAAGTTTGCCCGGCTGGGCCAGAAGGGGATGTTCAGGGTCTCGAGTGTGCGCTCGAGTTGCTCCCGTCCCGCGCGCACCTGGGCCACGTAGTCCTCAACGTAAGCCTGATCGCGGAGAGCTTCCTCCAGGCATGCTAGGGCGATGCCGTTCACGTTGTAAGGGGAAGCGACCTTCCGCAGGGCCGCCATCTGGGTCGTGTTCGCCATGAGCACACCGAGGCGGAACCCGGCCAAGCCGTAGGCCTTCGAGAACGTGCGCGCCACCAGCAGATTGGGCAACTCTTCCCATCGGCCCAACAGGGTCTGGCCATGAAATTCGAAGTAGGCTTCATCCACGAGTAAGGCCGCGGCTGGAGCGGAGCGCGCCAGCAGGGCAAGGTCTTCGAGCGGTGCCGCCGCACCCGTGGGGTTATTGGGGTTCGCCAGCGCAATCAGCCGCGTGGCCGGGGTGAGATTGCGCAGAATCGTCTGCAACGGAAACGAGAAATTCGCACCCGCCGGAATCTTCTTGATACGCGCGCCCGGGGCGGCTGCGAAGATTTCATACATGGAAAAAGTAGGTACGACGATGAGGGCTTCATCGCCGGCTTCGAGGTACGTCTCACACACCAGGTGGATCGCCTCATCGATTCCATTGGTGAGGAGCAATTCCTCCGCCTTGACCTGCAGATATGCCGCGGCGGCGGCCTCCACTGGCTCGCGCTCCGGATAACGCGCGAGTTCTTCTGCGGTTAACCGGCGCAGCCGTTCGATGACACGGGGAGAGCATCCCACGGTGTTCTCGTTGAAGTCGAGGCGCAGGCCCACGCGGCCGGCCAGCGGTGGGCGGTAGGTGGGCAAGGCTTGTACGGCCGGCCTCGGTCTAAGCATGGGAACACCTCACGCGAATCGAGTGCGCGTGCGCCCCCAGGCCTTCCACATCGGCCAGGTGAGCCACGGACTCGCCGATTCGTGCCAGCCCTTTCCGGGTCAGGTCCTGCACGGTGATGATCTTGAGGAAGTCGTAAACGCTCAGTCCGCCGCGAAAGCGGGCCACCCCGCCGGTGGGGAGCACGTGATTCGGCCCGGTCGCGTAATCTCCCGCGGCCTGGGCTGAGTAGTCGCCGACGAAGATCGACCCAGCATTGCGGATGGAAGCGAGGTCACGCGCTTCTACGGTGATGTGTTCGGGCGCGATGCGATTGGCCCACTCGATCGCCTGCTTGCGGGAACTTGCGATTAGCACCGCGCCTTTTCGGCTGAGCGATTGGCGGGCAATGGGATGGTTGGCCGCGAATTTCTCTGCCGCGCGGCTGACCGCCCGGGCCAGCGGCCGTGACGTTGTGACAAACAAGCTCAGCGCTTCCGGATCATGCTCGGCCTGCGCCACTAGGTCAGCCGCGATGAACGCACTGCGGCCGCGTTCGCTCAGGATTAAGGCTTCGGTCGGCCCGGCCAGCAGGTCAATGGCGCAATCGAAGGAAACAAGCTTCTTGGCGACGGTCACATACGCGTTGCCCGGGCCAACGATTTTGTCGACGCGGGGCACGCTCGTCGTTCCGTATGCCAGCGCGGCCACCGCCTGTGCGCCTCCAAGGCGAAACAACTCTCTTAGGCCCAGCAGATGGGCTGCTGCGAGGACCTCGCGCCGGGGATTCGGCGATGCCACGCGGATGTTTCTCACTCCGGCGACCTGCGCCGGGATGACGGTCATCAGCAGGGTCGAAACCAGGGGATGCCGGCCGCCGGGAACGTAACATCCGACCGAGTGGAGCGGCCGCAACAGCTGCCCTGTCGAAATTCCTTCCCTGGTGCGGGTCCAGGCGCGCGGAAGCTGCCAGCTGCAGAACCGCCGGATGCGGGTCGCGGCCAAGCGCAGCGCAGACCGCAGTTGTGGGCCGCACATCGCCCAGGCCGCTTCCAGCTCTGCGGGTGAGACGCGCAGCTCCTGATCGGCCTTCAGCCCGTCCCATCTTTCGGCATAGGTGCGCAGCGCGCGATCGCCTTTGCTGCGAACCTCGGCGATGATTTTTCTCACTGCGGGTTCGAGAAGGGCAAACTCCGAGCTTCGCGCTTCCAGTTCCCGGACTTTACGTTCGGCCGCAGCACCCCTGAGAATTCGCATTACATCACGACCTTGTTCAGAGGATATTCCACGATGCCCTGGGCCTGCGCCTGTTTCAGCCGTGGGATCACCTGCCAGGCCGCAGCCTCTTCAATGACCGTATTCACCGCCAGCCAGTCGCTGTTGCTCAACGTGGAGATGGTGGGGTTCTGCAGGGCGGGCAGAACGGCGAGCACTGCATCAAGATTTTCCTTGCGAACATTCAGCATCAAACCGACACGGTCCTGGGCTTCCATGGCCCCGCGCAGCATCAGGGCGAGGTTCTCGATTTTGCGCCGGCGCCCGGGGTCGGCCCAGGCTTGTTGGTTGGCGATGATCTGGGTGTTCGATTCGAGCACCGTATCGAGAATCCGCAGGCGATTGGCGCGCAGCGAGGATCCGGTCTCGGTCACTTCGACGATGGCGTCGGCCAGCATCGGCGGTTTCACTTCGGTGGCGCCCCAAGAAAATTCCACGCGCACCTGAATCCCTTTCGCGCTGAAGTAATTCCGCGTGACCTGCACGAGTTCCGTGGCGATGATGCAGCCCTCGAGGTCCTGTGCCGTGCGGAAGCGCGAGTCCTCCGGCGCCGCCAGTACCCAGCGCACCTTTCCCCGGCTCTGCTTTGCATAAATGAGGTCGGCGACCGGAACGACGTCCAGCCCGCTCTCCGCCACCCAATCCAGACCCGTAAGTCCAACATCGAGTGCGCCATGGTCGACGTAGCGCGCCATCTCCTGCGCGCGGATAAGCATGCACTCGATGTCCGGGTCGCCGGTAGAGGCAAAATAGGAGCGCGAGTTGGTGTACACCTTCAGTCCGGCCCGCTCGAACAACTGCAAGGTGGCTTCCTGCAGGCTGCCTTTGGGGATGCCGAGGCGCAACTTCATCGTCGCACCTCCGGCGCGGTGCCCGGCGAGGCGCAGGGAAGCGGGAGATCACGAGTGAAGCAGGAGCGTGTGCCCAGATGGCAGACGACGCCGGCCCCTTCCACCCGCACCCGCACGAGAAACGTGTCGCGGTCGCAGTCCGTGGCGATGGAAACCACCCGCAGGCGGTTCCCCGAACTCTCGCCCTTGGTCCAAAGCTGATTGCGCGTGCGGCTGAAGAAGGTCACATACCTGCTGCGGAGCGTGTTTGCGAAGGCCTCTTCATTCATGAAGCCCAGCATGAGTACTTCGTTGGAGCTTGCGTCCTGCACGATGGCGGGAACGAGGCCCTGCATTTTCTGGAAATCGATCCTGCTGTCCATTCCGACCTCCTGCGCCGGAAAACAAAAAGCCCGCCGATGCTCTCTGGCGTCGGCGGGCTGAATACCGATGAGTGCTGGCTTGCCTAGACCGGCACCTCCGCCGACGCGCCGAGCGCGTGGTGATGGCGGTGGTGACGATGCTTCAACATAAGCCTGATGACAACCTAGCCGAGGTCGCGCTCCTCGTCAAAGGATTTAGATCACATGGCCATGCACATTTTTGTGTTGTACCGATCGAAAATTTCGATGCTCCCCGGGAGCCCTTGCGGTTGACAGAGTGGACATCTCCGTCTACTATCACGCGATGATGTTGGCAGCGTGCCAGACCACCGCGACGTGTTGTTGTTGTACCTGTTGTTGCGCGCATGCGTGCTCTGGCACTGGGAGACTGCTGACCTAGTAAGACCTTTATAAATCAGCACTTATCACCCACCGCCAGTTGAGCAAGCTGGCGGTGGGTTTTTATTTTTATGACCATTGCAGCCCAAGAAACGAAGGCACAGAGGGTCGAGCGGCTCAAGCGGGAGAAAAATCCCTGGGCAGGCCTCGACGAGATCCGCCAGTTCGCGCGGCAGGGGTTCAGCTCGATTCCTCCCGAATGGCTTGGCACCTACTTCCGCTGGTGGGGCGTTTACACGCAGGGCGACGGGGCCGGGGTGCTCGGGGGCAGGAATGGGGAAGGGAAAGCGCTGCCGTATTTCATGGTACGCATCCGGATCCCGAACGGGCTGCTCACCGCTGCCCAGCTCCACACCATCGCCGAGGTCACAGAGCGATACGCCCGCGGCACGGCCGACCTCACCGTCCGCCAGAACATCCAATTGCATTGGGTGCCCATCGAGGCCCTCCCTGAAGTACTCGACGCGCTGTGGGGCGCGGGCCTCACCACGAAGGGTTCCTGCGGCGACGACACGCGCAACATCACGGGCTGCCCGCTGGCCGGGGTCGATGCCGACGAGATCATCGATGCCTCGCCCCTGGTCCTGGAAGCGAACCGGTTCTTCGTGGGCAACGCCGAGTTCTACAACCTCCCCCGCAAATTCAAGGTCAACATCACCGGCTGCCGCTCCTGGTGCGGCTATCCCGAGATCAACGATGTCGGTTTCACGGCCATAACCCGCCACCTGCATGGGCAGGAGGAAGTGGGCTTCTCGTTGCGCATCGGCGGCGGGCTCTCGGCAGACCCCTTTCTGGCGGAACGAATGAATGCTTTTGTGAAGCCGGAGCAGGTGGTTCCGGTGCTGAAGGGGGTGGCCGAGATTTTCCGCGATGCGGAGGTTCTCCGTGAGCACCGCGAACGTGCCCGTCTGAAGTTCCTGTTCCTCAGGCATGGCTGGAACGCCGAAACATTTCAGGTCGAACTGGAGAAGCGCCTGAGCTTTCGGTTGGAACCGGCGGCCGAGGAACAGCCGCCCAACGACGTTTATCGCGACCACGTGGGCGTGCATCCCCAGAAGCAGGCGGGATTGTTTTACGCCGGCGCCTCCGTGCTGCGGGGGCGAATCTCCGCGCAGCAGCTCCGCGCGGCCGCGGATCTCTCCCGGCGTTTTGCCGACGGGCAGGTGCGGCTCACCCACATGCAGAACCTGCTGATCGTCAACGTGCCGCGGCAGAACGTGAGCGCGCTCACAGCGCACCTCACACTGGCCGGCCTTCCGGTGCAGGCATCGCCGTTTTGGCGGGGGGCGGTGGCCTGCAGCGGGACGGAATACTGCAAGCTCGCGATCACGGAGACGAAGGCGTTTTCGCAGTGGCTGGTCGAAGAACTGGAAGAGCGTCTGCCCGGATTCGAACAGCATCTGAAACTGCACGTCACGGGCTGTCCGAACAGCTGCGGGCAACATTGGATCGCCGACATTGGCATCGAGGGCAAGAAGATCAGGGTCGGCGACCGCTTGCACGATGCCTACTATTTCTTTGTGGGCGGCGCTGTGGGACTCCACCAATCGGTGGCTCGCGCAGTGGGCTATCGCTGCCTGGCCACGGAAGTTCCCGATGCCATCGAGCGCTTGCTGCGCCGTTATCTCGACGAACGCCGGCCCGGCGAGAACCTGCGCCAGTTCTTTTCCCGCCACAGCGAGGGCGAGCTGCGGGAGTTCCTGGCGGGGCAGTTTGTACCGGCCGTGCTGCGCGATCCTCCCCCGGGTCGCGTGCCGCACAGCTTAGAGGGCTAGAGAGGAGCCAAGGAGTCAAGGAGCGAATGAGCCTGTTTCCGCTGTTTCTCAAACTCGAAGGCCGCCGATGCGTGGTGGTGGGCGCGGGCAAGATTGGCGAATCGAAAATTCGCAGCTTGCTTGTCGCGCATGCCGACGTGCAGGTGGTGGCCCCCACGGCGAGCGCGGCAGTGGCTGCCTGGGAGCGTGCGGGAGTGATTTCCTGGGAAGCCCGCGAATTTTTACCTGGCGATCTGGATTCTGCGTTTCTGGTAGTGGCCGCTACCTCGTCGCTCGACGTGAACGAGCAGGTATACCGCGAGGCGCAGCGGCGCCGGATCCTCTGCAATGTTGTCGACGATCCGGAGCGTTGCGACTTCTACTATGGCGCGGTCGTGCGCCGCGGCGCGCTGCAGGTTGCGATTTCGACCGATGGGCGAAGCCCGGCGCTGGCCCAGAGGCTGCGCCGCGAGCTGGAAAGGCAACTGACTCCCGCCTATGCCGGCTGGCTGCAGTGGCTGGGCAACGCGCGCAAGCGGTTGTTCGCCTCGCCCATCGACCCGGAGCAGCGCCGCGTCCAGCTGCACCAGCTTGCCAGCCGCGAGTCTTTCGAACTGCGCCGCCCGGGAGGCCGGTCATGAACGGGAAGGTTTTCCTCATCGGTGCCGGCCCGGGCGATCCCGAACTGCTCACCTTGAAGGCCTTGAAGCGCCTGCAGTCTGCCGATGTGGTACTGCACGACGAACTGATCGGCCGCGAGATCCTTGCGCTGGTCAAGCCTTCGGCTCACGTGCGCAGCGTGGGAAAGCGCTGCGGCCGGCAGGGAATCACGCAGAACGAAATCAACTCCCTCCTGATTGCCTTTGCCTCGTTCGGAGTCAACGTGGCGCGGCTCAAGGGCGGGGACCCTTCGATCTTTGGCCGTTCGGGCGAGGAGACGGCGGCGCTGCGCCTGGCCGGCATCGAGTTTGAAATTGTTCCAGGCGTTACCTCGGCGCTTGCCTCGGCGGCCGCTGCGCAGGTCTCGCTCACCCATCGCGACCAAGCGCATGCCGTTCTGCTTATTTCCAATCATCTGGCGAAATCGGGGACCTTGCCGTGGCGCTCCTATGTAGAGTCAGGCGCGACGCTGGTTATCTATATGCCTGGCTTCGACTACGAGCAGATCGCGGGCCGCTTGCAGGGCGCCGGCATGCGCGCGGAAACGCCCTGCGCGGTGGTTTCGCGCGTGAGCACTCCAGAACAGCAAATCCTGCGCACCACTCTGAATCGGCTGCCACGGTCGTCTCGGTTGCCCGCGCCGACCCTTCTGGTGGTGGGCGAGGTGCTGAGAAATGTGGAAGTCGAGGCCGGGGCCGGTCGATATGCCTGGAGCACGACCGGGCCGGGGCTGTCGACAGAGATCTCAGCGCTTCTCGCATCTGCGCAAACCCAGCCCCTGCGGGGCGACCAGGAGCACGAACTGTGACCAGGGACTTGAAGCGAATTCAGCAAACGGCGGAGGGCTGGACCCCGCAAGAGGTCTTGCGCTGGGCCTTCGAGCATTTCGGGGCGGGCGTTCAGATGGCGTCCGGGTTCGGCGCCGAAGGCATGGCGCTCATCGACATGGCGGCCCGTCTTACAACTCGCCTGCGGGTCTTTACCCTCGACACCGGATTCTTGTTTCGGGAAACGTACGAACTCATGGAGACCGTCGAGCAGCGCTACGGAATTTCGGTGGAACGGGTCCGCTCAGCTCTCGATCCCCAGCAGCAGGCCGAGCTTCTCGGCCCGCAACTGTGGACCATCGATCCGGACCGGTGCTGCCAGATCCGCAAAGTTGAGCCCCTGAAAAACAAGCTCGCCACGCTGAGCGCATGGATCACCGCCATCCGGCGTGACCAGACTTCGGCGCGCGCTAACGCCGGCAAGGTCGAGTGGGACCGCAAATTTCAGCTGGTCAAGATCAACCCCATCGCTGCCTGGAGCCACAAGGACGTCTGGAACTACCTGTTCGCCCACAACGTCCCGTACAATCCGCTCCACGACCGCAGCTACACCAGCATCGGCTGCACGCACTGCACGCGCGCCGTTCGTCCCGGGGAGGACCCGCGCGCGGGGCGCTGGTCCGGATTCGCGAAAACCGAATGCGGCCTCCATGTGGAAGAAGGCCCCGCGCCGGCTGCGGCTCCCGCCCCGTTGATCCAGATCCGTTTTGGCGCAGATACTGAGCCGAACTGCTGCTGAAGCGCCACGTGCCCGCCTCAAACTGATAACCAGTCCCGCCGCCGCAAACCTTCTCCAGGCGTTGTCGCTGCCGCCCGCTATGGCAAACTGTTCGATGGGGAGGCGGGATGAGCAATCTGGAGTTCACACTCCTGGTGGGACTGGGATCGTTCATGGCAGGATTTCTGGGTGCGCTGACGGGACTCGGCGGCGGCGTGGTTCTGGTCCCCTTGCTTGCCCTGGTGTTCAAGGTTGACATTCGTTACGCGGTCGGGGCGTCGCTGGTCTCGGTGATTGCCACGTCGTCGGGCGCGGCCGTGGCCTACCTGAAAGACGGCTTCTCGAACATCCGTATCGGGATGTTTCTCGAAGTCGCGACGACCCTGGGGGCCTTGTTCGGAGCCTTCCTTGCGGCGCGCGTGTCGACCACGGCCATCGGCGTCGTATTCGGACTGATGCTCCTGTACTCGAGCTACACTGCCGGCCGGGCGCCCGTCGAGGCTCCCGAAGACGATCACCCGGATCCGTTGGCCACGCGCTTGGGCATGAACGGCGTATATCCATCCCTCAATGGTCCCAAGCCGTACTTCGTGCACCGTGTGCCGGCGGGTTTTGGATTGATGTTCGGCGCGGGCGCGCTGTCGGGATTGCTCGGCATCGGCTCCGGTGCGGTCAAAGTCCTGGCCATGGACCAGGCCATGGGCATTCCCTTCAAGGTTTCGACCACTACCAGCAATTTCATGATCGGCGTTACGGCGGCCGCCAGCGCCGGAGTGTACCTGAGCCGGGGCTACATCGACCCGGCCATTGCCATGCCGGTGATGCTCGGGGTCCTGACCGGGTCCCTGGCCGGTGCTCATGTTCTGATCCGTACCAGGACGAAATTACTGCGCTGGGTATTCGGGGCCGTCATCGCTGCCCTGGGGTTCGAAATGCTCTACGGCGCGTTCACAGGCAAACTGTAAGGCATGTTCCGCAAATCTGACTGGACCGACCAGAAGATCGAAATCATCGTCGCCAACCTGCTGCGCATCGGCGTGACCAGCGCCGCCGCCATCGTGCTGCTGGGGGGCATCGTGTTCCTGGCCCGGCACGGCGCGGCGCCCGCCCGCTACGGTTTGTTTGCGGGAGAGCCGTCGAACCTCACCCATTGGAAGGGCATCCTGCGCGCCGCATTTGGGCTCAGGGGGCGCGGAATTATCCAGCTGGGGCTGTTGCTTCTGATTGCGACGCCGGTGGCCCGGGTGGCCTTCTCCGTGGTTGCTTTCGCCCTCGAACGCGACTGGTTGTACGTGACCGTGGCGGGCTTCGTGCTGCTGGTTCTGTTGTTCAGTCTGGTTGGCTCAGGCCTCTGATCCGGCCGGAGGCAGGGTGAAATAAAAGACCGAGCCGTGCCCAAGCTGGCTCACGACCCCGATGTTTCCCCGGTGTGCTTCGACAATCGCCTTGGCGATCGCCAGTCCCATGCCCGTCCCTTGCACGGCCAGCCGCTGGTTGCGGCCGCGATAGAACTTGTCGAAGATGAGGGCCTGCTCGAAGTCGTCGATGCCCGGACCGTGGTCGGCGACGCTGGTCACCAGCATCTTGTTCTTGACCTCTGCCGTGATCTGAATGGGTTGGTCCGCGGCCGAATACTTGGCGGCGTTCTCCAGCAGTTGCAGGAGAACTTCGCGAATCCGGTCCGGATCCATCAGCGCGGGGGGTAAGTTGCCCGGGACTCCCACAGTAAGGGGATGGGCGCCCAGCACCTTCCGGGACTCTTCCACGGCGGCGGCGATCACTTCTTGGATGGCATGAGGCTGGCGATGGAGTTCCACCTGGTTGGCGTCGAGTTGCGCCATCTCCGCGGCCTCGCCCACCAGGCGATTGAGCCGGTCACTCTCTTCGTTGATGACCGTCAGCAGTTCCGTGCGCTGGGTCTCGTCGAGGCCGGCGCCGGAAAGCAGGGAACTGGCCGAGGCCTTGATCGCGGTCAGCGGAGTGCGGAACTCGTGCGTGACCGAGTCGAGCAGGGCGGAGCGTAGCTGCTCGCTTTCGCGCGCGGCCTCGGTGCGCCCCAGATTTTCAACGGCGCGCACGCGTTCGATGGCGATGGCAATCAGGCTGCTCATCGCATCGAGCGTGGTGCGCGAGACGTGCCCGCCCGACACTCCGAAGCTTCCCACCGTGCGCATCCCCAGGCGAAGCGGCACCACGGCCAGCTCTTTGGTGGGATCGACGTGCGCCTCTCCGCGGGCACTGGCCATCTTCAGTTCCAGCGCATCCAGGCCGCCGGTTTCTGGGCCCGAGCGATACACGTCCGGTCGATCTGGCAGAAAGATGGCTGCGGCCCTCAGTTCGAACCCGTCGACCATATATTTGGGCAGCAAGTTGAGAAGTTCGACGACATTGTCACTGGTCAACAGTTTCTGGCTGAAGGCGTACAGGCGTTCCACGTCGCGGCGACGCTCGTGGGCATTGGCCGCCTCCCGCTGGGCCCGGGCGGAGAGCTGGCTGGCGATCACCGCGGTCACCAGAAACGCGAACAAGGCCACCCAGTTCTGGGGATCGGCGATGGTAAACGTGCCAATCGGCGGCAGGAAGTAGTAATTGAACGCTAAGGTCGCGACGATGGCCGTGAAGACCGAAGCGGTGAGCCCCCAAAACGTGGACACCAGCAAGACAAACAGCAGAAATGTCAGGGCCACCGTGGTGGGATTGGCGACCCGAATGGTCCGGAACCCGTATACGATGGCAAAAACAACGGCCAGCGCCGCAAGGCACCGTGGGGCGGTCTTGGGCGGCAGGCTGGGCACGCGCCGATTGTACCTGACGTTCGACAAATCAACGCCTCTCCCGCACAATACTCGCGATGACCAAGACACCCGAACAGTGGCTTGAGGAAGCACACCGGGAACGCAGGGGCGGGGTCTTCAAACTCTTTCTGGGCTACGCGCCCGGCGTCGGCAAGACCTACAACATGCTGAGCGAGGCCATCCGCCGGCAGCGGCGGGGGGAAGATGTGGTCATCGGCGTAGTCGAAACCCACGGCCGCAAAGTCACGGCGGAACTCGCCGCCCAACTCGAGCAGGTCCCACGAAAAAAGATCAACTATAAGGGCGCGACGTTCGAGGAAATGGACCTTGACGCCGTCCTGGCGCGCAAGCCTGCAGTCGCCATTGTTGATGAACTGGCGCATACCAACATCGAGGGCAGCAAACACAAGAAACGATATGAAGACGTGTTCGAGTTGCTGGAGGCCGGCATTGACATCCTGTCGACGATGAATATCCAGCACCTGGAGAGCGTGACCCCGACGGTCCACACCATCACTGGGATTCAGGTGCGCGAGACCGTCCCCGACTGGGTGCTCGAGCGCGTGGACGAGGTGGTGATGGCGGACCTGACGCCGGAGGCCCTGCAGAACCGCATGCGCCGCGGCGACATCTACCCCATGGACCGGGTGGAACGCGCCCTGGGGAACTTCTTCCGCCCGGCCAACCTGATCGCGCTGCGGGAACTCGCGTTGCGCCACGTGACCCACGCCGTGGACCGCAACCTCGAGGACTACCTCGGCAAGCAAGAAACGCGCAAGAACCTTGGCGTCCGCGAGCGCATTGCCGTGTGCGTCAGCTCCAACCCGGCGGCGCAACACCTGATTGCCCGCGGCGCGCGCATGGCACAGGCCCTCGACGGCGAGCTGTACGTGGTCTATGTCGACAGGGGGCAGGACACCTCTGAACCCGACCAGAAGAGCCTGCAGGCGAACCTGCAGTTCGCGGAGAACGTCGGGGCCACGATCGTGCGGGTTGCCGGGAAGACCGTGGCTGAGGCCGTGGCCGAGGTCGTGCACGACAAGCACATCAGTCACGTGGTCTTCGGACGATCTGCCACCACCGGTTGGCGCCGTTATCTTTACATCTCCGCCATCCACCGCTTCCTGCGCGATGCCCCCGCCGTGGATGTGCACATCGTCACGCAGGAACCCGCCTGATGGTTATGGCCGACCCTTCTCGAATCCTGGTGGTTGACGACGAAACGCAGATCACGCGCGTGCTGCGCACCACGCTCTCCAGCCACGCCTACGACATCCGCGTTGCCAATGACGGAGAAGGCGCGCTGCAAGTGATGAAGGACTGGACGCCAGACCTGGTCATCACTGATCTTTCCATGCCCAACATGAACGGACTGGAGCTGACCCGTCGTTTGCGCAATTTCACCAGCGTCCCCATCATCATTCTCTCGGTGCGCGGGGAAGAGCGCACCAAGGTCGAAGCGCTCGATGCGGGCGCCGACGACTACGTTACGAAGCCGTTCAGCATGGAAGAGCTGCTGGCACGGGTGCGCGCCTGTTTGCGCCGGCTCCGCGCGGAGTCGCAGGAGGCTTCGCCCCGGATTGAAACCGGCGACTTTGTCATCGATACGGCCGCGCATCGCGTCTGGGTGCGCGAGAAGGAAGTGCATCTCACTCCCAAGGAATTTGATCTTCTGGTCTACCTGGCCCGCCATCCCGGGAAAGTCATTACCCACCGCGCCCTGTTGGCCGCTATCTGGGGCGGGCACAGCACCGAACAGGTCGAATATCTCCGTGTGTTTGTCGGACAACTGCGCAAGAAGCTCACGCCGGAGGGTTCCTCGGCGCGCTACATCATCACTGAGCCCTGGGTCGGGTACCGTTTTGAGCCCGGGAATAACCTGCAGATCTAACGCCGAATCGAATCCCAGCACGGGAGCATCCAAGTTGCCAGCGGGTCCTCCACCCTCACCATCCTGGGCCTGGATTGTCGGCGTCCCGCGCCATCCCCGCACTTCCGCAAGGAGTCTTTATGACAAAACGAGAAGCTGCTTCCTCTCGGAACCACCGCATCAGTGCTCAGCCTCGTCTTCATCAGAGGGCGGCTGAGCTTCAGAGATATGGCACGGTCGAATATCTTCTGCCTCTGGAATTGGAAGAGCCCGTCCGCTTGGAGGTGACCGAGCAACTCAATCAGCTGCTGGCCGACACCATCACCCTGCGCGACCTCTACAAAAAGTCGCACTGGCAGGTCGCAGGTCCAACCTTTTACCAACTGCATCTGCTCTATGACAAGCATTGCGAAGAGCAGAACGACATCGTCGATAGTATCGCCGAACGCATCCAACTGCTCGGTGGAGTGAGCTTGGCCATGGCGGCCGACGTCGCAGAAACCACGCAGATCGAGCGCCCACCCCGCGGCCGCGAAGAAGTCCCGGTGCAGATTTCCCGGCTGCTGGATGCCCACCAGATCATCATCGGGCAGTGCCGCAAGCTGGCAAAGCGGGCGCAGACCCTTGGAGACGATGGAACGAACGATCTGGTCGTCAGCGACGTTCTGCGCACGAATGAGTTGCAGCAGTGGTTCCTGAACGAGCACCTGGTCGATGTTCCCCTGGTCGAGTCGCACGACCCCGGAGCAGCCGCATAACCAGGCAGGTCGGCCGGGAAGAAACGGCCTGTCGCTGCATGACGGGCCCTTTGCTTTGCCGCAGCGGGATGGCGGCGGCGCTGGGCCGACGGGCTCGACGTCAAGACGCCCCTGTTGCCCGGCCCATGGGCCATAGCCCGGGAGTGGAATTGAAATCCCCGCGGCCTTCCGATATCTTTTCGTGGCTTGAGGTCCAAGGGATGAGCGGAATCGCCAGCAGTCTCGGGAGTCCGCCTCGCTATCGAGCCCAGGTCCCTTCCCGCCCGCGCTCGGAGGCAAAGCGTGCACGCATGGTCGACGCGGTCATGCGGCTATTCGCTGAGCAAGGCTACCATGCTGCCCGTGTGGGCGACATCGCCGCCGAGCTGGGCATCGCCAAGGGCTCGATCAAGGGCTCGATCTTCCAGCATTTCGGCGCGTGAGGATCTGAACCTGGAGATGATGATTTCCCTCCTTGCTTGGACCATCGAGCGTTTCCAGGGTGCGCTGCTCATCGAAGCGCTCGGTCCGGATTTGCTGCGTCGTCCGGGAGAAATCGGCGAGCGCAAGCCGGACCGCACCGATCAATTCCTGGACGTGCTCGGCCGCGCAGTCGGAGCCTGACGCGGTCCCACACCGATCACGAAGGAGAAATGCTTCATGCCGCTGTCGCCCTCTCTCGCAGACATTCTGGCCAGCTACGATGACCGGGCACCGCTTTCCGAGGCGTTCACGATCCCGGCCGCCTGGTATGTGGATCCGCGGATCGCCGATCTGGAGACGCAGACGGTCTTCAGCAAGACCTGGCAGATGCTGGGACGCGTTGACCAGGTCGCAGACCCGGGACAGTTTGTGACTGCAACCGTGGCCGGCGAACCGATCGTCGCGGTCCGCGCTGCCGATGGGCAGTTGCACGCCTTCTACAACGTGTGCCGCCACCACGCTGCCAAAGTCGTAACCGAACCGTGCGGAAGGGCCTCCCTCCTGCACTGCCCCTATCACGGTTGGAATTACGGCCTCGACGGCTCGCTCAAGGGTATGCCGGAGTTCGAGGGCGTGAAGAATTTCGAGCGCAAAGACCACGGCCTGGTCCCGGTCAGGGTCGACGCCTGGGAAGGCTTCGTGTTCGTGAACCTCGACCCGAAGGCCGGGCCGCTCTCCAGTTTCCTCGGCCGGATGGTGCAGCGCTGCGCGCCGCTGGGGCTGGCGAAGCTCCGCTACTTCGATCGCCGGGTTTACGACATCGCATGCAACTGGAAGGTGTTCGTGGATAACTATCTCGACGGCGGCTACCACGTGCCGCACCTGCACAAGGGCCTCAGCAGCGTGCTCGACTACAAGCAGTACACCATCGAGAATGAAGACCGCTATTGCCTGCAGTCCAGTCCCATGGTGGCCTGCGACGAAGACGCCGCTACTGGCGCCACCCGCAAGGGCGACCGCGCCTGGTACTTCTGGCTGTATCCCAATCTGATGATCAACTGCTACGAAGGCTACATGGACACGAACCTGGTGGTCCCGGTCGACGTCGACCATTGCCGGGTGATTTTCGATTTCTACTTTGCGGACGTCAGCGAATCACGCCGCGACCACAACGCGCAGAGCGTCGCCGTCGGGGACCGCGTGCAGGAAGAGGACCTGGGCATCTGCGAAGATGTGCAGCGCGGTCTCAAGTCGCGCGCGTATGGCGCGGGGCGCCTTTCGGTGCGCAGGGAAGCCGGCGAACACCTGTTCCACCGCTTGCTCGCCGCGGACTTGAAGAGTGGACCGGGCCGGGCCGCCGCTGCCGACTGACCCGAAATCAACGCGCGGTCAGGGTTCCTGCTCCTTTCGCACGGCCTGTAAATCGATGCCGAGTTGTTCGGCTTTCTTGTAGAGGTGGCTTCGCTCCAGTTGCAGGGCCCGGGCGGCAGCAGCCACGTTGAACTGTCTGCGCTTCAATTCCGCCAGAATGGCCTCGCGCTCAAAGGCCTGGACCCGGTCAGCCAGGGCTCCTGTTTCCACCACGGGCGAGGCGGCCGCTGAAGCAGCTGGCATCGCCAGTTGCACGGTTTTCAGGTCTACCTTCCCGTCGGCCGACAGCAGCATCAGCCGTTCCACCATGTTCCGCAGTTCGCGAACGTTTCCCGGCCAGGAATGGCCCTGCAGGGTGGCGATCGCGTCATCGGTAAAGCGCACCGCTTTCCAGCCGTTAAGGGACGAAACTTGGCGCGCGAAATGCGCAACCAGCTCGGGAATGTCTTCTCTTCGCTCTCGCAATGGCGGCAAGACCAGGGGGAATACATAGATCCGGTGAAACAGGTCCTGGCGGAAGGTTCCTTTCTGGACCTGTTCCTGCAAGTCGCGGTGTGTTGCCACCAGCACGCGCACATTGACGCGGACAGGCTTCTCGCTGCCCACCCGCTCGATCTCTCCTTCTTCCAGGACGCGCAGCAGCTTGGCCTGCATGTGCATTGGCATGTCCCCGATCTCGTCGAGAAACAGCGTCCCGTGATCGGCCTGCTCGAATTTTCCGCTATGCCTCGCGCTGGCGCCGGTGAAGGAGCCCTTCTCGTGCCCGAACAACTCCGACTCGATCAGTTCGGCAGGAACGGCCGCGCAGTTCACGGCCACAAACGGGCCGCCGGCCCGGGCGCTCCGTTCGTGCAGGGTGCGCGCGACCAGTTCTTTGCCAGTTCCGGTTTCTCCCAGAATGCAGACACGCGTCTCGCTCGCGGCCACGCGCTCGAGTTGCTGCATGATGCGGCCCATGGTCTCGCCGCGCCATACCATCTCATGCTGGCCGAGCCGCTGCTTGAGCTGGCGGTTCTCGCTCTCCAGTCGCTCCAGGCGCAGCGCGTTCTCCACCGTCAGCAACAGCTTGTCGCTGGCGATCGGCTTCTCCAGGAAGTCCAGCGCGCCCAGCTTCGTGGCCCGCACCGCCATCTCAATATGCGCCTGGCCCGACATCATCACCACCGGGGCCAGGACGCCCTCGGCCTTCAACTCCTCCAAGAGCGCCAGACCGTCCTTGCCCGGCATGACGACGTCGGATAGGATCAGGTCGAACCGTTGACTCTTTGCCAAGTCCAGGGCCCTGGCCGCGTTGTCGCACAGGGTGACTTCATGCCCCGCCAGCCGGAATGCCCGCGCCAGAGAGGCCAGGGTGTTCGCCTCGTCGTCGACAATGAGAAGATGAGCTTTCGCCGCCACCGCTTCACCTGCTTCCGCTGACGGTCGCCGTGCCGTCCAGGACCGGGCCCCGCAGTTTATCCAGGTTTCGCGGGAGTTCTACGCAGAATCTTGTGCCCGCGCCCGGCTGGCTCAGCACAGAAATCGACCCGTCGTGATCGCTAATCACCGACTGCACGATCGCCAGCCCCAGCCCCGTGCCATGCTGCTTCGACGTGTAATAAGGGGTGAACAGTCGTTGGCATTCTTCCTGCGTGAGACCGACCCCGGTGTCGGCAATCTCCAGGTATACACGATGGTCTGCATCCCATGTGCGCAGGGTCAACGTACCCCCCTGCGGCATGGCGTCCATGGCGTTCAGCACGAGGTTCGACAGGGCGCGATGCAGCAGCTCGGCGTCAGCGGCGATGGGTTCACCGCTGGCCTTGAGATCAACCTGGCACGCGATGGCAGAAGTGTCGAACTGCGGCTGAAACAGGCGCTGCACACCCTGTACCAGTTCATTGAGAATCACGGGCTGAAGATGGGGCTGCGGCATCCTGGAAAACTCGCTGAAGCGCGCAATGATCTGTTTCAGATTGTGAATTTCGGCCAACAACGTGGTCGCGCTCTCGCGGAAGATTTCGTCAAACATCGCGGGACTCTGCTCGCGGGCGCGCACCAGGTTTTCCACCGTCAACTGCAGCGGGAAAAGGGGGTTTTTCAGTTCGTGAGCCAGTCGCCGCGCGAGTTCCCGCCAGGCCGCCACCCGCTCGCTCTGCAGGAGCCGGTCTTTCTGCTCGACCAGGTCGCGCGTCATCTGGTTGAACGCCTCCGCCAGATCGCCCAACTCGTCGGCCGAAGTCACATCCACGTGCGCGCGCAGGTCCCCACTGGCAACTTTGCTCGCCGCGACAGCGAGCTCTTCCACCGGCCGGGTGATGCGGGCGGCAATCCAGCTGCTCAGCAGGATGGCCACGAGAATTCCCACGCCCCCGACGATCAAGGCCGCTGACTGGATGCGCTGCTTCACTTCCACATAAGGCTTGCGCGAGCTGGCGATCACCAGGAGGCCGAGGGTCTTGTCATCCGCACCGGCCAGAGGGATCGCGTGGACGACCTCATCGTCTCTGGGGTCGCCACTCCAGTGCAGCAGTTGAGTCTGCTCTCGCCCGGCCGCTAAAGTCTGTTGAAGCAAGGGGCCGAGTTTTTGTTGCGAGCCGTGGTCGGCCGAGGAGCCGGCCAACAGCTTTGTCGCCCCTCCCGCAACCGGTGCCCGGAACAGCATGGCTCGCATGCCGGCCGGCAGATCCAGCGACCCAAGAAATCCCTGATCGACGCGCTTGCCGCCGATGACGTATAGCGCCTTGTCCCCAGCCGATGCCGAGCGCACGGCGAATACGCCTAACTCGGTTTGCCCCGACTCGCTGGCCTCCTCCTTCAGGAAGGCCGGCTTGTGCTCCAGTTGTGGCCAGTTGCCCACCGAGTTCTCCGGATACCCGAAGCGGGCCGGGGCTTGCGCCGACGACACGATGACTCCATGGCTATCCACTAACTCCAGGAAATCGAGTTGTTGTGTTTCGGCGAGCTTGGCGGCTTCATTCAGGTATCCGCTGGTTTCGGCGCCGCGGGCCACGCTCATTGCGATGCGGGTGGCCGCTTCACTGCCGGCCAGAGCTTGTACGCGCAGCGCCACATCAGACGCATACCGGTCAAATTGCCGCTGAAACTGCGCCACCAGCGCGGCCGTCTGGGCTTCGCTGGCCTGCTCGAAGGCCCGGCGCGTCACCACCGAGACCATCCAGGCGACCGCCGCCACCGAGAAGAACACGGTGAGCGCAAACAGCAGCAGGAGTTTGCGCCGGAAAATCACAACTTGCCCCCGAACCAGATGTCCCCGAAGTCGATCGTGCCGTCGCGGTGCGGGCTCCAGTCTTCCACCGCTGAACTCGATGCGTACGAAGCCGGCAGGTAGAACAGGGGTAAGAGCAGTTGCTTGCTGAGCTGTGCGCTTTCCGTGTTGAACAGCTGGTCAACGGAATCGCCGTTGCGCGCGGCGTATCCGGGCCCGCCCGCCAGCGACGCTACCTCCAGCGCTACCCAGGGATTCAGCGACGCCAGTGGGACCCGCTCCAGCCGCAGGTCGGCGTTCGATGACGTCGTCACCTGCACGCTGATTCCCGCATCTTTCGCGTTGAGCGCGATGCGCTCGGCAATCAGGTGGTCCAACGGATCGTTGGCATCGTAGGCAAGCGTCCACGCCGGACCCGGCTTCACCTCGCCGGCGAGTTGTCGCGCCAGTCCCATGTCCTGCGCGGAAGGGAACACAAAGGCATAGCCGCTGAGCCAACCCGGCAGGATGCCGCCGCTCGCCTCGCCGGCGCCTTGCAGAACTACGTTGCGAATCGAACTGCGATCGAGGCTCAGGGCCAGGGCCCGGCGCAGCTTGGCTTGCTCCGGGGTTTTCGGCTCCCGGCTGAACCTCAGGGCCAGCAGAACCAGGGGCAAGGAACTGGCCACCCGCCGCCCCTCCCCCACCCGGCGCGCCTGTTCGGGCGGAAGTTCCACCAGATCCAGGCTGCCCAGTTCCAGCGCCATCAGCGGATCGCGGCCGCTTTTGCCCAACTCGATCTCGATTCCGTTCAGAAACGGCCTTCCGCCCCAATAGTCTTCATTGGCGACCAGCGACAGTCTCTTCCCCGGCTGCCACTCGCGGAGGTAAAAAGGACCAGTACCGATCAGTGTCCCACCCTCGCTTCGCCGCGTGATGGCATTGCGTGCGCGGGCCAAGTGTGCGGGAAGACTCGGGTCCGGCGCGTCGCGCTGGATCGTTACTGAGTCCGTCTCCGGCACCACGGTCCATTCCGGATTCGCGGCGCGAATCGATGCCGCCACCGCCTGGGCCGTCAGCGGAGACCCATCCTGAAATTTGACACCGCGGCGCAGCTGGAACTCCCAGCGCTGATGTCCCGGCGATGCCTGCCACGAGACCGCCAGCGCCGGCTGCAGTCGCCCGCGGTCATCCATCGTAACCAGCGTATCGAACATCAATCGAGTCAGGTTGCGCCGGGCAATCGAGTCCGGCTGCGCTCGATCCGCGGGATCGAGCGTCATCGGCGCGATGCTCATCGCAGTCCTCAGCGTCGACCCATACTGGGGCCGAGTCCCCGCCGTGACCGCCCGGCACAGCGACAGGCTAACTACCGCAACCCAAAACCAGCCGGAATGCTTCATAGGTCCCCGTACTTCGACTTCGCGACACCACAACCGCCATGCTGCCGTTGGCCTCAGTCCAGAGCGCCGTGATGCCGCCGCCAAGCTCCAGCGGCGGGGTCACCGCAACCGGCTCGCGATCTGCGAACTGGTAGGCCCGCACCGAATCGGCGGCGCCGTCCCCAGCCTGCGTGGCCAGCACCTGCCAGCCCGAACCGCAGGACGTCTTGATGGTCGCCACATCGCTGCCCCAAGCCAGACTGGCCGTCTGTTCGCTGACACCATCCAGCAAATGAAGACTGCCATCCACTCCAGCGAGAATCCATAGCGTATACGCAGCGTGCGGTACCGGCGCCGCCGTATAGAACTTCACCGTCGACACCTGCTTCCCGATCCCCGGCGAAAGCGCGCCCGTAAAGAAGTTGCGCGTTGGGGCGAAAAAGCCGCCCAGCGGGAACTGGCTCGCCAGCGGCCACGGATCGTCGCTCTCACGGCACACCAGGCTGAGCGGAGCGCTCGCCGGGGTCTGGCAGAACACGCCGGGCAGATAGATGTCCAGCAGATGGTCCTGGCGCGGAATCAGCCGGCCCCGCATGTCGCGCGGCCAGATTCGCGCGTGCATGACCCCCAGGGACTGCTCCAGCCGCCAGCGATTATCCGCGAATCGGTAGATCGCTACCTTCTCCGGGTCGAGCACCGCGATCTCCACCAGAGCGGTACCCTCTTGCAGAACCGCCACGTCGAGAATGCGTTCCTCCTGGCTCCACAAGGGGACCTTGCGCAAGGAGAACGCCGAGGACTCATCGCGCGGGAAAGTGGTGTCCGGCCGGGGCGTCGAAATCATGACCGTCGCCAACTCCGGCCCTTGGCGGATTTCTGCCACCCATACGTAGTTCTGCAGGTTTTCCGAGATCGTGACCTGAACCGCGGCCGTGGCCTGTTCCGGAGCAACCTCGCGCACGCCAGCTCCTGCAAGCTGGGCGCGCACGGCCAGCAAGATCTGCTCCACTTCCTTCTTCCCTAAGCCTGAGCGGTTCGCCCCATCCACAGACACCGGCGCGGGACCGGTCACGGCTGCAATTTTGCGCGCGAATTCCTGGGCCGGGACATTCCAGTCAGCCGCGTGCGCAAGCGAAGCAGGAAGCAGAACAAGCGCCAGCAACAGGAGAGCAAGCCGACCCGAAGGATCTGGCAGCGCGGAGCACATGTGGACGATGCGCGAATTATAAACTGCAGCCCCCCGGGGACCGATCCCCGGGGGTGTGCCTGCGGCCCTGCCGAACCGCTTCTGCCAACCGTTCGCGTTCATTGATCCGGCCCTTGAAGTGTCTCCACCAACTGCTACTTCTCCGGCGGATCCTCCGCCGCTTCTGCCCGGCTGGTGTGGTTTGCCATGTTCATGCTGCGCAACACATCATTCGCGAAGAAGAACTTGCCGTCGGCGGGAACCATCATGATCTGCAGTTTGTCCGAGAGCCTTTCGGCCACGATCTTGTTGATCAGCAGCGGATTCTGTTTCAGGATCGCCGCCTCTCCCTTCATGCGTTCGGCGTCGGCCGCCGCAGTCACCCGAATGCGCTCGGCCTCGGCATCGGCGAGCAGCTTGCGCCGCTCCATCTCGGCCTTGCTGTCAATCACCTTGGCCTCGGCTGCCGCCTCGGCGTTCTTGAGGGTCGATTCTTTCCGCGCCTCGGCCTCGAGCTCGGACTGCTGGATCTGCTTCTCCTTCAACGGGAGGGTGTACTGCATCGCGTCGGATTCCGCCTTGGCCTGCAGCACTCGTACCTGCGCCTGGCCCTCGGCCTGCTTTACTTCCTGCACCTTGTTCGCTTCCGCCTGCAGTTCGGCGATCTTCACCTGCTTCTGCTGGATGTCGGTTTTCACGCCCATGCGGTCGTCCTCTTGTTCCCGCAGGAGCAGGGTCTCCAGCCCCTTGGCGTACTCGGCCGGCAGCTGAATGTCGCGCAGCATGACCTCTTTCACGACGATCCCGTCGGCCGCCAGCTTCTGGGCAAGGAGGTTGGCTGCCTTGCTGCGCACTTCTTCGCGGCGCGCGGCAAACACCTCGCGCACGGTGTAGTTGGGTACCAGTTCGCGCCACACGCTGGTCACTACCGGCGGCACGATCGCCTTTTCAACGGGCAAGGGCAGGTTGGCCTGGATGGAGTCCAGCCGCTTGGGGTCTACGCGATAGCGCACCGTGATCGCCAGACCAAGCGCCAGGCCCTCCTTGGCCTGGACGTTCAGTGGCTGCGCCTTGCTGGCCGGGCCCTTGCCGTCTTCGATCGCCCCGGTGGTGAACAACTGGTCCCGGGTATCGAACAGGTCCACCCTCTCCAGAAGCGGGGCAATAAAATGGACACCGGGGTAGAGCGTTCCGGCCAGCGTCCCCTGGATCTGGCTGACCCGCACGCCCGCCATTCCGCTGGGCACGATGACGATGCTCAGTCCCAGCAGGATCGGTCCCCAGGCCAGCATTGCCAGGGCCACGCTGGTACGCCAGCGCAGTGGTCGCGGCGCTGGCAGGTTGACTGTGCCCGCGGCCAGCCCGCGCCGATAGATCACGAGCAAAGAAGCGTCATAGATCAAGATTCCCGCTGCAGCCAGCATCATCCCGATGCCACCTGCCATCAGCAAATACTTTAAGAACAGCATGGTCGCTCTCCTCTCCGGTCACTCGTGCGGACCGTTTCCTTCAGTCCCTCTGGCCTTCCCGCGCGCGGACGGCCCGGGTGGCAAAGAACAGGCGGAAAACCTGCCCGAAGATGACTTCCTCGACCAGCAGCGCCACCGCCAAGGAAAAGAACATTCCGGCGATGACCGCGATCGCTGCGATTGCCAGTTGCATGACGACCCTCCTTGGACTTTCCGCTTACTGCGCCCCCGCGACCGCGCCACTCCTCGACTGCTGCGCAAGCTGAACTGACGAGTCGGCACTCTCCGGCGCGCCGCCGAACAGCCTGGCCACCACCTCGTCGCGCTCGCCATGGATCTCGACCGTGTCACCGACCTCGACCATCGCGAACAGCTGTACGATGTCGCGGTTGCGCAGCCGAATGCACCCATGCGAGACGGCCTTTCCCACCGAACCGGGGACATTGGTGCCGTGGATGCCGTAGCCCTTCGCGTTCAGCCCGATCCAGCGCGGGCCAAGCGGATTATCCTTGCCCGGTGGGACCAGCCGGTAGTACGTCGGCCGCTCAAGCCGCTTCGCCACCTCAAAGTTCCCTGTCGGACTGGGATTGCTGGCTGCCCCGACGGCGATCGGGAAGACCCGGAGCACCCCCTCGCCTTCCACGACGGCCAACTTGCGGTCCGGCACGCTGACCACGACTTGCCGGTTCACGCGCGTTCGGGCGGAACTGGGGCCCTGTCGCTGTGCGAACATTGGGGGATTGATCAGGGCGAGCAGTGTTGGTACCAGCCAGCCCCACTTCCGGATTGCTCCACTTTGCTGTGCCCACGCCATCGTCGGCTCCTTGGTTACGCGACTTCACTCGGTCTTCTCGCAGGGTGGCCGCCAATGTCTAAAGTGTTGAATAGAAATGGTTAAGGAGGTAGAGGCGACGATGAAAACCGTGTCAGCGGAATCACAGCGTGTCAGCAGAGACACAGGCACGAGGGCCGGGGACTTGGATTTGCGATAACAACTTTGGAGCAGTTTTGGGGACGGTGTGGTCTCGTCTTTGAGAGGGCTTGGCTTTAGCCAAGCTGGGGTTGACTCTGATTCTTGTTATTCCGAGCTGTTCGGAACCGCGCTTGCGTGGTTGGAACGCACGAGGAATCTGCATTTTGTATGCTCGGCTTTGGCGGGCACCAAACTGCTCAGAAGCCCTCACGGCGAATCCGTGGCACGCATCGACCCGATCGAGAAGAATTCTCGGCGCCCTCGGCGTTCTGGGCGGTGAAGAATTTGGACTGGAGGGTTGAAAAATGCCCGGCCCGCCGCTGAGGCAGCGGCTTATGGGGTCTTGGAGGGGGGCCGGGCAGTTTCTGGGGTCAGTACATTACGTCTCGCTTATTGCTGATGGTTGTACCTGTTTTATGACGGACTGCGCTGTGATCTGGGTCACATATCGCAGTGATCCCCGAACCGCCCGCCTCCGCGTGACGCTCGTCACGGCACCGGCCCTTCGCCTCCCCTAGCATCAGGTTGCGGATCTTCCGATCTGCCCAGGGGACGTTCATCATGGCTTACGTAATTACCGATTCCTGCATCAAGGACCTGCTCTGCGTCGATGTGTGCCCGACCGACTGCATCCATCCCAAGAAAGACGAACCCCAGTTTGAGACCGTCACTCAACTCTACGTGGATCCGGAAGGCTGCATCGATTGCGGCGCCTGTGTCCCGGTCTGCACGTCCGACTCGTTGCACCCGATCGACGAGTTGTCCGAAGACCAGAAAGGGTTTGTGGCAACAAACGCGGCCTTCTTCGGAAAGTAACTCAGCGCGGGCCGCCGGGTACGCCGGCTTCACAGAGCCTTAGAGACAAGGCACATGGAGTGCCACGTCGAGGCTCGGCGGTTCGGGGGAGCGGCCCCCTCGCTTGACGAGGAACCACGGTCGTTCCCCGACCATTTCTCCGCGCTCCCAGCATCCTCGGCGGTTTAAGATTTAAACCGGTCATGAACATCGTCAAGGCCACCGCCCGCTACGAGGAATGGCTGCGCGCGCACACCCCCGTCGTTGAACCCGACTTGCGCCTGAAACACCAGCGCATGGCCGAGGCGGTCTTCCCCTTCCTGCGGGCTACGTTCTATCGCTGGGTTCAGGTCTGGCCTGATGTCTGTCCGGAGCTTGCCAAGGCGCCGCGCGTTCTGGCCGTGGGCGACCTGCACGTCGAAAACTTCGGCACCTGGCGCGACGTCGAGGGCCGCCTGATCTGGGGGGTGAATGACTTCGACGAGGCCCTGCACCTTTCCTATGCCAACGACCTTGTCCGCCTGGCCGCCAGCGCTCTGCTGGCCATTGAAGAGAGCCAGTTAGCTGCCGGCGCCAAAGACGCCTGCGCCGAAATTCTGGATGGCTACTCCGAGGCCATGAAGCAGGACGGGCAGCCTTTTGTTCTGGAGGAAGGCCACAAGTGGCTGCGCGCCATCGCCCTCAACGAACTGCGCGATCCCGACCACTTCTGGGAAAAGATGGAAAATCTGGCCCGCGTGCGCAGCGAGATCTCTCCCAGCGCGCGCGAAGCCCTCGAACACCTGCTTCCCCATCCGGATCTCCGTTACAAGCTGGCCCGGCGGGTGGCCGGACTCGGTAGCCTCGGGCACGAACGCTTTGTGGCCATCGCCGAGTTTCACGGCGGACGGATTGCCCGCGAAGCCAAAATGCTGGTCCCCTCCGCCATCGAGTGGGCCCAAGGCCGCACTGGCCCCGCCGACATCTACTACCAGGCCATCCTCACCCACGCCGTGCGGTGTCCCGATCCCTTCGTCCAACTGCGCGGCCGTTGGATCGTACGTCGGCTCTCCCCGCATTGCTCGCGCATTGAGCTCGCCGTGCTTCCCCGCAACCGCGATGAGTGCAAGCTCTTGTTCTCGATGGGATGGGAAACCGCCAACATCCACCTGGGCAGCCGGCATGCCGTGAAAGCCATCCGTAAGCATCTGGCCAGGCAGAAGTCTGGATGGCTCCACAGCGCTGCAACCAACATGGTCAAAGCCGTGAAACAAGATTGGCAGGCTTGGCGCAAGCACCAGCCTGCCTGAGCTGCTGCGGTCCCGCTAGACCTCGGTGAGCGCGAAAGCGTCTTCTTCCTGCGCCTCGGTCAATTCAGTCTCGGCCGGCGCGGGTGCAGGCTCTCCCAAGGCGCTCAGCAGGGCCTTCAGGATGCCCGCTAATTGCTCGGGATTCTCCGCCAGAATTCTCTCCAGGCTCTCGCGATGGACCGCCAGTTCCCCCAGGACCCTCGAGCCGCGAGTTTCCGTCTCCGGCGGAGCGATTTCCACTGGGGCACCGCGGCGGGTACTGAATCCGCGGCCGCGTTTGGGACGCGCTTGCGCGAAGGGATACTCCAGGCTTCCCGTCGCCATCCAGTGAACCACCAGTTGCTGCACGTGGGCGGCGCAGCAGGCCGGGTGAACCCCCGGTTGCGACACCAGGGAGTCGTTCCAGCTCAGCACCTTCACCCGGTCCGTCCAGCGGTTCTCGGTGACCAGGAACCAGCCGTCTTCCCCGAGATGCTCCTCGCGGCAGATGGCGCACAGACTCGCAGCTTGGCCGGTCATTTGCGCACCTCCTGCAAGGTCCGTTGTTCGCGGTCCCCCCTCAGGCCAGCTCCGTCGAACCCTTCCAACTCGGAAACGACTCGCACCGTCTTCTTGCCCGATCCGTCGGGCAGAGGCACGGTCACCACGCCCCGGTCTCGATCAAAGCTGAGGGTGACGAAGTTCGAACAGGCGTCGCACAACCAGTAATGTTCGATTCTCCGCCAGGGGCGCGCCCGCCGCGACAAGGTCGGCGATGGTCCGTGGCCCGCGAAGTATTCCGTCTCCACCTGGAACAGCTTCCCCTCCCGCAATCGCCGGAAGGGAGTGTGACATGCTTGATTGGCACATTTGTACAACATGAGTGGCGCCCTTCATGAGAAGACTCTAACGTCTGTCTCCCCGAGGCCCCAACCACTTGCACGCACCATGCCGAATTCAAGGATGTGTCCCAAGCCGCGTTTTCTGCCCGAATCGTTCGATTGGAAGGCTGACGGACTTCTCCGGCCACAAGGACATTTCCACAACTGCCGGACGACCAATCAGCAGATGTGCCGACAATGCGTCAGCCCGCTTCGGGATTGCTGGAATCCCCGCCTTAACCTCATTTTGCCAACACCCGCGCCTCGCACGCGCTGCAGAACACGCTCTGTTTCAGGTCAATCCATTCCACCGCGTGCGATGGCGCCATGGCGCATTGATAGTCCTGGCAATGGGTAAGGTCGAGCGTGTGCCCCAGTTCATGCACGGCTTCCTTCAGCAGGCGCTCCCGCAACAACTCCCCATCCCCGGCGAGACCGTAGAACTCCTGGCGCAAGCGGTGGGCCGACACTAGGGCACACGGCCCGCCCATCTGCGCTTCTCCGAAGACAAAGGTAAGGATCGGAATGTACAGGTCCACCGCGGTGATGCCCAACACCCTCCAGGATTCCTCGTCCACGAAACCCTGCATGGCGTGCAGCAGTTCGGACGAGTGGTACTGCTCCCGCTCGCGATGGAAGGCAAACTCCGGGTCCAGACGCGTGCCCACGACCTCCGTGGGCATGCGGAAGAGATCGGCGAGGGCCGGGGCCAGATCCCGCAGCAGCCGACCGTCGATATCTCCGATCGGGAGCAGTTGCAGCAGCTTCATCGCGGTTGCGCCGTGGGTTTGCTCCAGCCGTATCGCTTCAGCTTGTGGTGCAGGGTTACGCGGTCGATCTGAAGGATCTCCGCGGCCCGCGTCTGGTTCCAGTTCACCGCTTCCAGCGTCCGGAGGATATGGGCGCGCTCCACCTCGTCCAGGCTCCGCGGGATGCCGTTGGGCACCGACGCGGCCTTGAACACGAAGTCCGATTCCCGGATCTCCGGTTCCTGGGCCACCACCATGGCCCGCTCCACCGCATTCTCCAGTTCCCGCACGTTCCCGCTCCAGGTCTGCTGCTGCAGCAGGTTCATGGCGCCGGGCGAAACGCGCGTGATCTTCTTGTTCATTTGCAGGGAGAACTTCCGCACAAAGTGATTGACCAGCATGGGGATGTCCTCCCGGCGGTCCCGCAGGGGCGGTAGTTCGATCCGAAATACATTCAGCCGGTAGTACAGATCGGGCCGGAACTTTCCCTCCTCGATGGCTCTTTCCAGATCCTTGTTGGTCGCCGCCACGCAGCGGAAGTCCACCTTGATCGACTGCGTTCCTCCCACCCGCACGATCTCGTGCTCCTGCAGCACGCGCAGCAGGTCGGTCTGGGTTTTCAGGCTGATGTCGCCGATCTCGTCGAGGAACACCGTACCGCCCTCGGCGATCTCGAACTTGCCCTTCTTGCGGTATTGCGCACCTGTGAACGCGCCCTTCTCATGGCCGAACAGTTCGCTCTCTAGCAACGTCTCGGTCAAGGCGCCGCAGTGGATCACCACCAGGGGATGGAACTTCCTGGGGCTGGCCTGGTGAATGGCCCGCGCCACCAGTTCCTTGCCTGTGCCGCTCTCGCCCGTAATCAGGACCGTCGCATCGGTCGGACCCACGGTCTCGATCGCATCGAACACCCGCTGCATGATCGCGCTCTGCCCGACGATGTCCTCCGGCCGCGCCACTTCCGCCACCGTCTCCCGCAGGCGAACGTTCTCCTCCTCGGTGCGCTTGTGGGCCAAGGCCTTCTTGATCAGGTGAGCGATCTCGTCCGGATCCAGCGGCTTGGTCACGTAGTCATAGGCGCCGTTCTTGAGCGCGGCCACCGCCGTCTCCACCGAGGCATAGCCGGTCATCATGATGACGATCACGTCCGGCTGCAGCTCATGAATGCGCCGCTGCAACTCAATGCCGTCGGTGCCATGCATTTTGATGTCGACCAGCGCCAGGTCCCAGCGCGACTCGGCCAGCCGCGTCAGGGCGTCGCTGGCATTCTCGGCCGTACCCACTTCGTAGCCCTCTTCATGAAACCACTTCGCCAGCGAGTCGCGGACGCTCAGTTCGTCATCGACAATCAACAACCGTGCCTGTGCGTTCAAGTTCATCACCTCGATTTCAAGGCCGCCGGTTCCTGGGTGGACGTGTTCCGGGGACGGTCCGGCCCTAGCGGCAGCACCACGGTGAAAGTCGTGCCCTTGCCAATTTCCGAGGTCACTTCAATGCGGCCGTTGTGCCGCTCGACGATGTTCTGGCTCACCGCCAGTCCCAGGCCGACGCTCTTTCCGCTTTCCTTCGTCGTCAGGAAGGGCTCGAAGATGTGGGGCAGCAGGTCGGCCGACATGCCCGACCCATCATCGCGGATCTGGATCCCGATTTCGTCGTTCTCCCGGTCCGCTGTTCCGATCCAGAGATTGCCCCCGCGGGGCATGGCGTCGATCGCATTCATGATCAGCGCCAGCAGCACCTGCTCGATCTGTCCGGGATCGCACGAAACCAGGGGCAGCCCTGGGGAAAGGTCCAGGTGCGGCTCGATGCCATTGAGTTCCAATTGGTGCTTCACTAACCGGACGGCGCGGTCGACCACCGAGTTGATGTCAGTGGTTTGCACATTCAGGGGGGCGCTGCGGGAGAACGTCAGCAGGTTGCGCACCAGATCGCCGCAGCGCCGGCTTTCCTCGGCGATCAGGTCCAGGGACTGCTGCGCATCCTGCTTCTTGCTGCTGGCGGCCTCGCCGCGCTCGATCCACTTCTTGACCAGCTTGGCGTAGGTCAGGATCCCGGATAGCGGATTGTTGATCTCGTGTGCTACCACCGCCGCCATCTTTCCAATGGTGGCCATCTTCTCGACCTGCAGCACATGCTCATGCGCGCGCCTGAGTTCGCGGGTCTTCTGGTCCACGCGCTCTTCCAGGGTCTTCGCCCAGGCCACGATCTCTTCATTGGCCTCGCGCAGCTGCAGGCTCATGCGATTGAACGACTCAGCCAGTTCTCCCGCTTCGTCCTTGGAGCTGACTTCGAGCTGGTAGCCCAGATTGCCGTTGGCCAGCTGCTTGGTGCCATCGTGCAGCTTCCGCAGCGGCTGTCCCACCAGCCGCCACACGAACAGCCAGCTCAGCAGGGAAATGTCGATCAGGGCGAACAGGGTGTAGGCCAGCATGCGCCGGCTGGTCTGGGCCAGTTGCACGTCCGCTTTGGCCAGCGAAAGGTTGGCGTCGAGCACGCCCAGGATCTGCTGGCTGGCGGGATGAGCGTGGCAGTCATTGGAACACCCGGGCTGGTTCTCGATAGGCGTGATAATGCCCAGGACCCGCTGCCCCTTGCTGTCCCGGTAGATGCGAAACCGATCGGGCCGGTTCAGGTGGGCCAGTGGCTGGGAACGGGCGTGGCAGCCGTAGCAGGCCTCCGCGCTCTTGTCCACTACATGTCCGATTTCCGACGGGTCGGAGGAGTAGCTGATCTGGCCTTCGCGGTCAAAGATGCGGACCCTGACCATCCCCGGTTCGTCGGCCATGGTGGCGATGGCGTGGTACAAGCCCTCGCGGTCATTGCGCAACATGTAGTACGACGTGCTGCGTTTGATGACGTCGCTAACTCGCTCCGCGCTGGTGAGTGTGGCCGCTTCCAGATGCTGCCGGTGGAGGCGGATATTCAAGTAGCCCAGCAAGCCGAAAATGCCTGCCATGACCAGCAGCAGCAGGCTGATCAGCTTGGCGCTGAGACTGTATCGCAGTCGATGCCAGCGCCCCCGGGATGATTCAGTCTCCGGCATGGCCCAACACGGGAGCCGCCGCGATGGCCGCTCGATCCGCCACCGCAGCACTCTGCTCCTCAGGGAAGATCGGCAAGTACTTCACTGCCAGTCCAAACAGCGCAAATCCGGCCGCGATGATCGAGCCGGTCACGGCGATTTCCGTCCACTTGGGGAAGTAGTGCATGCCCGCCGCGGACTCCAGCCCGGTGATGCTCACATTCAGCCGGTTCGTGATAAAACCCAACACCACCAGGACCGCGGCCAGATACAACCCGTTGGCCGTGGTCCGTACTTTTTTCTGCGAAAGCAGAATCAACGGCAGGATGAGGCTCAAGGCCTGCTCCAGCCAGAACAGGTACATCTCGTATCCCGGTTGCAGCGCCAGCTTCAGGACGCCGCGGTGCAGCAGGTCCTCGAACCGCAAAATGCCGTACACACACAGCACCACCACCAGCACTCCGCCCAGCTCGCGCAGAATGGGAAGCTCCAGTTGCCGCCCGAAGTACTTGGAGCTCATCGACGACTCGAAGATGGTCATCGCCAGCCCCACGGCGATCGCCGAGATAAAGAAGAACACGGGCAGCAGCGGGCTGTACCAGAACGGATGCAGCTTCTCGGGCATGATCAAGTACAGCGTGCCCAGCGACGACTGGTGCAGGGTCGAGAGGATTACGCCCAGGATCACCAGCGGAATCAATGCGCCGCGGACGATTTTCAAGGGCTTCTCCAGGTGAAAGCGTTCCAGCACGATGGGCGAAAACTCCAGGGCCAGGACGGTTGTGTAGAGCATCACGCAGTAGGCGACTTCAAACATCACCGAGTGCGGATTGCGCATGATCAGCGGATGCCAGATGCGGTACGGCCGCCCCAGGTCGTATATCAGCGCCACGCACACCAGCAGGTAGCCCAGAAAGGCCGTCAGGATCGTGGGCCGCACAATCGGGTGCAGGCGCCTGCTGTTGAAAATATGGACGGCGGAGGTAAGCGTGAAGCCGCCCGCCGCCAGCATCACGCCGCACAGCACATCGAACCCGATCCACAGGCCCCAGGGGAACTGGTCGTTGAGGTTGGTGGTGCGGCCTAACCCTTGGGTGAACCGCAGCACCGTGGCGTAGAAGCCCGTAGCCATCAGTGCCAGGAAAACGAGTTTCCAGAAGCTGAGCTTGAATTTCATCGCGTGTTCTCCTGGTCCCGGGATGTGTCAGCGCCCCCTTCCGCAGCTGCAACTTCTTCTCGGCGGTGGGTGATCCACCAAATCCCACCCAGCATCATCCCGCCCAGGGGAACAAAATCGGGAATGCGGGACAGCACCCGGTAGGTGTACATGGGCAGCGGATCCCCGGACAGGTCGGAAGGGTAGCCGAACTGCTCGAAGGGCACGCTCGACAAAAGCAGCACCGAGGTGCCGCCCACCTCGTTGACCCCGTAAATGTGCTCGACATACTGCCCCGGATTTTCGCGGATGCGGTTTTGAGCTTCGGCGATGAGTTCGTCACGGTCGCCGAACTTGGTCGCGCCGGTGGGGCAGATTTCGGCGCACGCCGTGGCCTTGCCTGCGCCCACGCGGTCGGGGCACATCGTGCATTTCTGCACGCGCGGCAGCAGCTTGTTCCATTCGTACTTGGGGACCCCGAACGGACAGGCCACCATGCAATAGCGGCAGCCCATGCAGCGGCCTTCTTCGTAGACGACCGGGCCGGCGGCGGTCTTGCGCAGCGCCCCCACCGGGCACACTGACGCGCACGCCGGGTCCGCGCAGTTCATGCACAGCCGCCGCATGAACTTGTCCCCCTGGCTCAGCACCACCGTGTATTTATGTTCGGACTGGACTTCTTCGGCAGCCACCCCATCGTTGTAGGGAAGCTTGTTCTGCCCTGCGCAAGCAACCTCGCATTGCTTGCACCCAATGCAGAGGGTGGCGTCGTACAGCAGAGCTTTGCTCATGGAAATCTCTCCGGCTTGCGCGTCCTTGGCGCCTCCGCTCCAGAGAGATGGAAGGTACTCAGTTCCGCTGATCCAAGGCCGGAGAAGAGGCCCAGGGCGCGTGCCCCTGACAGCCCTTCGCTCGAGACTGACCCGGGTCCCGGAACACCGATACCGGAACCCGGGGTGACTGTTCCTGTGATGAGCGCCGGGACCCTGCGTGCCTGGGCTGCGATTGGCAGGACCACGAGTTCAACCCGCTGCCAATGCGGAAGCACTGCCCCTCGACCAGAGAACACCGCGGGCCACTCCCGGCCCCACTGGAGGCGGACACAGCCAGGCCGGGCGCGCAAAAAGGGAACAGTCGGTCTTTACTTCTTTTGCAGTTCGCGAATGTAGGCGACCACCATCTTCACCTGGTCCGGGGTCAGCGCCTTCGCGATGCCGGCGTGTTTCGGCTTTTCGGTGATGTCCTTGCTCAACTCTGCATCCGACAGCTTCTTCGCGTCATCTCCGACCAGGCTCGGGATCTTGGCCGCCGGCTTGCCCGCGGCATCCGCGCCATGGCAGGCCGCACACTTCGCCTTGTACACGCCCGCGCCGTCCTCGGACGCCCATGACAAGTTGGGGATCAGAATGAACAGGGCCGCCGCAATTGTCATGACCAGCATGACCAGTTTCGTTGTCTTCATGAGTGCTTCTTCTCCTTAAGGATAGGTACTACGGAATAAGAACCCGCGATTCCTGTCGTGGTTGTGGCTCTCAGTGTTGCGTAATTGGCCACCGAGCCTGCCTCCCGCAGAGAAACGCTGTAATAGAACTCAGCCTTTCTACGTCCATTAGTGTTGATGTTGGCGCCGACAACCGCTGTGATTCGAGTCACTCTCGACCGTGACCCAGAACAAGCGGGTACGTGTTACAGAACGCCACGGCCCCGCGGACCTAGACACTTGACTCAGAGCAGGCTGGTTCGCTGCGCCCAGGACCGCTCCGTTACAATCAGTGGCGCACTCCAGGAGGAGTCCATGCATCGATTGTTGCCGATCCTCGTAACCGCGGCCCTGCTCATTCCGGCATTTGCTCAGGAGGCCAAAACTACGGCCAAGACCGCCGCGGACCATGGCGCGCCTGCTGCGGCCGCGCTGGAAAGCAAGATCCGTAAATCTTGGGAAGACTATAAGAAGCGCGACAAAGCGGCCTTTAGCGCCAGCCTCGCGGCAGATTTCGCCGAAGTCACCAACGATGCCGACGGCATCTTCGGGAAAGACACAGAGCTCTCTGAAATGGACCAGTTCACCCTCACCCAATACGACCTCAAGCACTTCAAGCTCCGCCATGCCGGGCACGACGCGGCTCTGATCACATACTCCGCCGAGTACAGCGGTACTTATGCGGGCAGTCCCGTCCAGATGAAGGCCGTCTACGGAGAGGTGTGGGTGAAGTCGGGGAACGATTGGAAACAGCTGTGGGTGCAGGAAACCAAGCTCAGATCCACGAACTGAGGCCGTAGGACGTGGACTGGATCTGCTGGCGGCCTGGGTCCATCGCCTCATGAATCCGGCCGCCGCCGTGATACTGGCCTTTCTCAAACGCGAACGCAGCAGTCCGGGTGCCGTCTTGCAGGCGGAGGACGCGCCAGAGACGCCGAGCTTAACCAACGACCAGCGGCCATTGACAGAACGGCTGGTTGCGGCCGACGACCAAAGACCGGCGACCGACAACCGTTCCTACTCTCCCATGACCTTCACGATCACCCGTTTGTCGCGCTGGCCGTCAAATTCCGCATAAAAGATTCTCTGCCAGGTGCCGAGGTCCAGTTTGCCGGCGGTGATCGGGACGATGACTTCATGGTGAATCAATAGGGCCTTCAGGTGCGAATCGCCATTGTCTTCGCCGGTCTGATGGTGCTTGTAGTCTTCGCGGAAGGGGGCCAGTTCTTCGAGCCAGTGATCGATGTCTTCGATCAGTCCGCTCTCGTTGTCGTTTACGTAGACGCCGGCGGTAATGTGCATGGCTGAGACCAGCACCATCCCTTCCTGCACGCCACTCCTTGCGACCGCGTCTTGCACCTGCGGCGTGATGTGCACATAGGCGCGATGCGTGCGCGTGTGGAATTTCAGATAGTCAGTCAGTACCTTCATGCGTCATCCTCGGAAAATGGGGTGAAAGCCGTTCCAGTTTCGCAGATAATACGGGAGGACATCGGGCAAGGAGGCGGGTGGACGGCTCGCACAATGATCTGGCCGCATTGCGGGCGCTGGTAGAAGAGCTGGTGCGCCGTGTGGATCGCCTGGAGCGGAAGCTGGGCGTTGCTCAAACCTCGGCTCCCCTGCCCATTCCAGCGGCGGCATCAGAGTCGGTCGCATCCCCACCAACGCAACCAACAACCCGGCCGCTCGCGCCGCTTTCCCCGTTGCCGCACATCCCACCGCGGCCCGCGCCCGCGGCGACCGCCGCTGCCGCCGGGGAGATTGATCTCGAAGCCCGCATCGGCTCGCATTGGCTCAATCGGATCGGCATCGCGGCCGTGCTCATCGGGGTCTCGTATTTCCTGAAGTATGCCTTCGACAACAACTGGATCGGACCAGCTGGCCGCGTCGCCATCGGCCTGATCGCCGGCATCGCGGTGGTAGCCTGGAGCGAACGCTTCCGCAAACACGATTACCGGGCCTTTTCTTATTCACTGAAAGCGGTCGGCATCGGGGTGATGTATCTGTCAGTGTGGGCGGCGTTTCATGTATATGCGCTCATCCCGGGTGCCGTCGCATTCCTGGCCATGCTCGCTGTGACCGCCTCGACCGCCGCGCTGGCCATCGCCCAGGACGCGGAAATCCTGGCGGCCTTCGCGCTCACTGGCGGCTTCGTCACGCCCCTGCTGCTTTCCACCGGCGAGAACAAGGAGCTGCAGCTTTTCTCTTATGTTGCCTTGCTTGACGCGGCCGCCCTGGTGTTGGTGGCGGCCCGGCCGTGGCGTCGGCTGCTCGTGCTGGCCTACGCCGGCACGTTGCTGCTGTACCTCGGCTGGTATGGCGAGTTCTACAGCCGCCCCCAGTTGGACCTCACCTTGGCTTTTGCCACGTTGTTCTTTGCCATCTTCGCCATCGCGCCGCTGGTGGCGCGGGCTCCTGAATATGAGTCTTCGGTATTCGCAGCCATCCCGCTGTTGTTGGCGTTTGTGAATGCGGGTCTCTACTTTTTCCAGGTCTACGGCATGTTTGAGGAGGTGGACAAGCATGCGATGGCCTGGTTCGCGCTGGCGCTGGCCGCGGCCTACATCTTCCTCAGCCGGCAGAGCGAGCAGCGCTACCCTGATCCGGAGAATGTCAAGCGCTTGCGCTATCTGCACCTGGCGCTGGCGGTCGGTTTCATCACCATCGCCATCCCCATCCGCCTCGATGGCCACTGGATCACCATCGGATGGTTCGTCGAGGCCGCAGTCCTGCTCTGGCTGAGCGACCGCATCCGTTTGACGCTGCTGAGCGTGTTCGCCGTCGCCGCGGTCGCGTTCGGTGTCTTTCGCTTGCTGGCCTTCGACAACTTCGCACCCGATACGCTGATCTTCAACGCGCGCATGGGCACATATGCGGTCGCGATTGCCGTGCTCGGCGGGATGGCCTGGCAAGCGCAGCGGCGGCAGGACGAACTCGGGCGGCAGGGCGCGGCCATCGCGGTCGTCACGCTGAACGTGCTTGCGCTGCTGGCTCTCAGTCACGAGGTCACCGACTACTATTGGCGCCAGATGGCGGCGGTCGTCCCCAAGTACACGCCAGGCCATTACGTTCCGTACGATGATTCCGCCACTCGCAGGATTCGCCTGGAGGAGGACTTCATGTACTCGGCGCTGTGGATGGCATACGGCGCCATGCTGATGATCGTGGGCTTCTGGCGGCGTTCGACGCTGGTGCGCTGGCAGGCGCTGGTGCTGATCGCGGCGACGGTCGTCAAGGTCTTTGTATATGACGTGTCGCAACTCGACCGCGGCTACCGCATCGTGAGCTTCATCGTACTGGGCGTGCTGCTGCTGGCGATCTCGTTCGTCTATCAGCGCGACTGGCTGCAGCTTTCTGGTGCCGTGAAAAAATCAGAAGGATCGCCGCAGGGCCCATGAAGACCCTCGTCTCGGCGGTTCTCACGGTGATTGCCTTTGCCGGGACGGTCGATCCCGGGCCTGCCATTGTTTACTTCAAGCAGGTGCGCGAGGTCGCGATCTCGGCGCCCAACCGGCAGAACTACCTGATCGTGGATGCCGCGATCTGGAACCATGCGCGCTCCGACCTCGGCGATCTGCGTCTCTACGACGGCGCGAGCCAGGTGCCGTACCTGCTGACCTCGCGCCGGGCCATCACCCGGGCCGAGGAAGGCGAGGCCAGGGTCTTGAACCTGGCGCAGCGCGGCGATCACACTGAGTTCGATCTCGATATCGGCGCAGCGACCGAATACAACCGCATTCGGCTGGTCCTCAACAAGAAAGACTTTCTCGTGACCGCGAATGTTGCAGGCGGGAACGCACTCAGCTCGTCCACAAGCACAATCTGGCCGACTCCTTCGACCTTATTCGATTTCTCGCGCGAAAGGCTCGGCTCGAACCTGACCATTGTGCTTCCCGAGTGGAGCTTCCGCTACCTGCACGTGCGGCTCTCGCGCGGGATCTCGCCCAAGGACGTGCAGGGCGCCTTCGTCGGCTACGCGCAGGAGCGGAAGGCCCTCTGGACGGATGCGGGCTCGTGCCGCGTCAGTTTCGAAAAAAAGCGGCAGACGGGGCTCGCTTGCGACCTCCCCTCGGCGGTGCCCATTGACCGGATTCGCTTCGATATTCCCGCTGACCAGGTGAATTTCCGGAGGTCAGTCAGCGTGGCCAACGAAAAGGGCGCGCAGGTGGGCTCAGGCTCGATCAGCCGGGTGCGGATGAACCGCGCGGGCGCGAGCGTCGAAACGGACGATCTGGCCGTGAGCGTCTTCGGCGATTTCAGCGGGCGCCTCACTGTAACCGTCGAAAACGGAGACGACCCGCCGCTGGCGTTTACGCGCGTGCAGCCGCAAAGTCTCGAGCGGCGCGTGTACTTCGATCCGCAAGGGAAAGCAAAGCTCAAGCTCTACTATGGCGACGAGAAGCTGACCACTCCGGAGTACGACTACGCGAAGTTTTTCCGCGAGGACCCGAACGCTACGCAGGCCCAACTCTCGGCCGAGATGGCCAACCCGGAGTACACGGGCCGCCCCGATGACCGGCCATGGTCGGAGCGGCACAAGGCGGTGCTGTGGGCCGCGATGCTCGCCGCAGTGGCAGTGCTGGCGTGGCTGGCGCTGCGGGGGATCCGGTCAGGGGCGAGCTAGATCGAGATCGCATGCGCGACTTGCCAGCCTCCACAAAAAACCTGAAAGGCTGGGGCACCCGGCCCGAGCACGCGAACTTTAGATCCCTCCTCTCTCGCTGCGCTCGCGCGCCGGAATGACAGGTGAGTTGGGCGGAGGAACAAGGGAGTAGCAAGTTGAATCGAACCTGGCGCATCGAAGCTATCGCATGGACTCTTCCACTTCGGAGATCCAGTCGGGGCGTTTGAGGACTTCGCGGGGTTTGGGGCCGTCGGCGGCTCCGACAATGCCGTCGTGCTCCATGAGATCGATGAGGTGGGCCGCGCGGCCGTATCCGATGCGCAGGCGGCGTTGCAGCAGAGAAGTCGAGGCCTTGCCGAACTCCACCACCAGGCGCACGGCGTCGTTATAGAGGGGATCGTTCTCCAGGTCTCCGTCGGGGACTTCGGCGCCGGGCTCACCCGGTTCGCGCTCTTCTTTCGGCGCCTCGGTGAACTTCTCTTCGTATTTCGCGGGGGCCTGCGCCTTCCAGAATTCGACGACGGCCGCGATTTCTTTCTCGGTGACGAATGGGGCGTGCAGGCGGTGGACGCGGGCCGATCCGGAAGGCAGATACAGCATGTCTCCGCGGCCGAGCAGGGCCTCCGCGCCATTGGAGTCGAGAATGGTGCGCGAATCGACTTTCGTCGCCACGCGGAACGAAATGCGGGCGGGGAAGTTGGCCTTGATAAGTCCGGTGATGACATCGACCGAGGGCCGCTGGGTGGCCAGTACGAGGTGAATGCCCACGGCTCGCGCCATCTGGGCCAGGCGCGTGACCGATTCTTCGACGTTGCCGGCGTCGAGCATCATGAGGTCGGCCAACTCGTCGATGATGATGACGATATAAGGAATCGGGCCCTCTTCGGAGTCTTCGTCGAACAGGCTGGGCGTGCCTTCTTCCTCAAAGAGCTTGTTGTACTGGTCGATGTTGCGCACGCCTTTTTCGGCGAGCAGCTTGAGCCGGCGCTCCATTTCGCGCACGGCGTTGCGCAGCGCGTTGGCCGCGAGCTTGGGCTCGGTGATGATGGGCGTGTAGAGGTGCGGGATGCCCTCGTAGTTGCCCAGCTCCAGGCGCTTGGGGTCGACCAGGATGAGGCGGACCTGTTCGGGCGTCGCCTTGTACAGGATCGACATAATGAAGGCGTTGATCGCGACCGATTTGCCGGTGCCGGTCGAGCCCGCGATGAGCAGGTGCGGCATGGTGGCCAGGTCGGCGACGGCGATGCGCCCGTTGATGTCCTTGCCCAGGCCGAGGGTCAGCTTGGATTTGGAGCCGATGAACTCGGCAGCCTCGATGTTCTCGCGCAGCCAGATGATTTCACGCTCGCGGTTGGGCACCTGGATGCCCACCGTCGACTTGCCCGCCATGCGCTCCACCAGGATGCTTTCGGCTTTGAGAGCGAGGCAGAGGTCCTCGGTCAGGTTCGTGATGCGGCTGTACTTTACGCCAGCCTCCGGCTTGAACTCGAAGGTGGTGACCACGGGGCCGGGATTAATCTGCGTGACCTGGCCGTGGACGTCGAACTCGGAGTATTTTTCCGTCAGGACCTGGGCGAGAATTTTGAGTTCGTCGGCGTCGACGGACTGCTGCCCGTCGGGACGATGCAGCAGGCTGCTGGGCGGAAGCTTGAAGCCGCCGGCGATCCTGGGCAGCGTCGTCTTGTGCTTGGGGGCGCTATCGGCGCGCTCGGTGACTTCAGGGACCAGGATACCGGCCTCGGCGCGGGGCGCCGGGCTGGCCAGGGCCGCTGGTTCAGGCCCTGCTTCCGCCGCCATGCGCTCGATTCCGGTGCGGCGTGGAGGTTCGGCGGGAGCGGATGCGCGAGGCTCAACCCGAGGTTCGCTCCGCATCTCAGATAGGGGTGAGGTCGCGGGGCGGCTCGGCACCAGTTGCGCGGTGATGACGGGTTTGGAGGCGCGGCGCTTCTCCAGTTCCTTCTGCATCTTGCGGCGGGCGCGCTCTTCCTGCCAGTCGCGGTAGCGGTCGCGCAGGGCGAAGGCGAAGGCGAAGCGGGTCGGGACCCAGACCTGCATGCTGGCGAAGGAGAACGCGGTCGACAGGTACAGGGCCACCGCCAGCACGGTGGCGCAGACAATGTAGGCGCCGGCCAGGTTCAGGTAGTGAATGAGGAAGTCTGCCACGATCCTGCCCACTAGGCCTTCCATGGGGATCACGCCCAGCCAGCGGACGTGCCCGGGGAGCAAGCCGAGGAAGGCGGGCACGAATGCCATCAGCCAGATGCCGCCCAGGCTCTTGGCGACGGGCGATTGCACCTTGCGCGAGCGGAACCAGCGCGCGCCCAGCACGGCCGGGAAAACCGGTAGCAGGAAGGCGCCGATGCCAAACGCTTGCAGGCAGAGGTCAGACAGGACGGCGCCGACAATTCCGATCCAGTTGCGGGCGCCGCGCGCGTTGGTCAGCACCGAGGCGCTGTTGAACGAGGGATCGAGCGGCGAATACGAGGCCAGGGCGAGGAACAGGAGGAGCGCGGAGACGCACAGCAGGAACCCGACTAACTCATTGAGCCGCCGGTTGCTGGTCGGGTTGAAGCAACGCTGGAAAGTCTTCATTGAGGCGTATTCCGACCCTGTGCCTGCTTGCAGGCCAGACAGGCACCAGTGACCGAAGCGCGCCAGAGCTTTCTGATTATGCCAAGAAGCGGGCGCGGGGACAATCGGGGAATGTGCGGTGTATCGAGGCGGTTACAGGGGACGGGGGCGTCGCCCCAGGCTTCTGGCGGCCGGCTGCCGGCAGGCAGAGCCTCACGCCAGCCTGGCGGCGAAGACCAGGACCGCGATCCCCAGGAGGATGCGGTAGACGGCGAAGGGGGCAAAACCGCGCTTGCGGACCCAGGCCATGAACCAGGCCACGCTTCCGTAGGCTACGAGAAATGAGACCACGAACCCGATGGCGAGGATGACCCACTGGTCGGCAGTGATCTGGGAGACGCCGATGGGATTTTCTCCCTTGCCCCGCACGGACTTCAGCAGCGTATAGCCGGTGGCCACGATCATGGTCGGCATCGAGAGGAAGAACGAGAACTCCAGGGCCGAGGCGCGCGACATGCCGGCGAGCTGGCCGCCCGCGATGGTCGACATGGAACGCGAAGTGCCGGGGAGCACGGCCGAGAGGATCTGGCACGCGCCGATCCAGAGGGACTGGCCGAGGCCCATGTCTTCCATCCGCCAGGTGTGGATGGGGCTGCCTTTGGCGCCGGAGCCGGCTTTTTCCCACGGGTCCTTCATGGCGTCGACGACCCACATGACCATGCCACCGAGCAGGAGCGAGGCGCCCATCACGGTGAGGCTTTCGAGGTTCTTGCCGATCACTTTGGTCAGCAGAAAGCTCGGAATCGCGGTTACGACGAAGGCGAGTGTGGCCAGGCCCAGAGGGTGGGTGAGCGCATTCTTGTCTCCCTGCTCGCCGGCGGGGAAGGTGGAGAGAAACTTCGCGATGCGGTCACGGAAATAGATCGGCAGGCAGAGGATTGCGCCCAGCTGGATGACGATCGAGTACATCTTCCAGTAGCCGTCGGAGAGCGAGACGTGCAGCAGGCTTTCGGCGATGCGCAGGTGCGCGGTCGAGCTGACAGGGAGAAATTCGGTAAGGCCTTCGACAATTCCCAGTAACACAGACAATACGTAAGCGTTCAAGCACCCTCCGAGCGACACGCTTCAGTATCCCAGAGATCGTTGACGGTTGGATGACGAAGTTGGTGCCGGCCTAATCCACCGCATTGCCGTATGTGGGCACATCCTGTTGCACCAGGAACAGCAGGCGCTGGGCGCGGGCGGCGTATTCCGATTGCGGGTACTGCTGGATGAGTTTCTCGGCGAGGGCAATGGTTTTGGCTTTGGCTTCTTCCGCTTTCTTGCGCTCCTCGGCGGTCTTGTACATGTCGATGGTGGCGGCGCGGCGCTTGGCCGCAAGATACAGGGCTTCGGCAGCCGCGGGCGATTGCGGGCGGTCAGCGGCATACTTCTCGTAATGGTCAGCTTCTTTCTCGGGGCACTTGGTCGTGCCTTGCCAGTCGCCGCAGAGCTTGTTCTCGATCAGGTGGAAAGCGGCGAGGTCGGCCCACTTGGAGCCGGGAAATTTCTTCATGACTTCGCGCATCCACTCTTCGTTCATGCCTTCGCGCAACATGGGATCGCGTTCCTTGGCGGAAGGGCGGGCCATCACGTCGGCGCGCTCGAGTTGCCACTTGATGTCGGCGGCGCGATAGAGGGCCTCGCCGGCGAGCGGCGAGTTGGGGAACAGGTCGTAGACACGGTAGTAGAGGCGAAGCGCATCCTGGTCGGCGCCGCGGCGGCCGTGGCGGCGGCTGGCCTCGTCTTCGGAGTCGGCGGCTTCGCCGAAGACGATCTTGTCGCCGTCCGGATTGCTGCTGCGCACGAAGCCTTTGTCGAGGATCCAGCCGCTGACCGTCTTCTCAGGGCCGAGGAAGGCCTCGACGTGCGCCCAGCCGCCCCCGGCGCTGGAATTTTCCAGCACGACCAGTTCACGACCCCGTTCAATCTCGGCCATCTTGGTGGAGTTGATGTCCGGCGAGAGGTAGATCTCGGCGACGCGGACGAGCGTGCCATGCTCGCCAGCGGCCCGGGCCTTGGTCGGAGGAAAATACAGAACGAGCAGAAGCAAGGCAACACAGCAAATCCGCGCCGGGGCGGAGGTCGTCATAGGCGATCCTCGAGGCGAGTGAAAGTGAGAGCGGAAATTTGATTTTACAGGAAGGCGCGGGGGGAGCAGGGAAGCGACTTGCCTATAGTGCGTCCGGGGCTTCCCGGCGCGGCGAATCGGGTGCGGACAACTGCAGATTCCTCCTGCCTCGCTTCGCTCGCGCTCCGGAATGCCACAGTGTAAGGAGACTACGGCGCGCCTAAAGGCGCACTCTGCTACGAGCCTTGGGCGGCCAGGTTAAACTCGTGCCCTTCCCGTTTGTACTCGCGCCCCATGCCGGCGTCTAACGGGATCGAAGTTCTGAGAGCATGGCGGGCTCGATATTCCCCCCGCTGATCACGGCGGCGTAGATCGTGGCTTTGGGCAATTCCTCGGCGTGGAACAAAAAGCCGGCGACGGCCACGGCGCCGCTGGGCTCGGCGACGGTCTTGGGGTTGTTGGCAAGCTGCGCCATGGCAGAGCGAATCTCTTGCTCGGAGACGGTGATGATGTCGTCGGCAAAGGCGCGGATGTGTTCGAAGTTGAGTTCGCCGATGCTCTGCGTGCGCAGGCCGTCGGCCACGGTACGGGTGACTTCTTCGGCGGTGAGATGAACGAGTCTGCCGCTGCGGAAGCTGGCCTGCGCGTCGGCGGCAAGTGCCGGTTCAACGCCGATGACTTTCACCGCAGGATTGCTGAGCTTGATGGCAGCCGCGGTGCCGCTGATCATGCCGCCTCCGCCAACGGGCACAAGCACGACTTCGACCTGCGGAAGCTGCTCCAGGATCTCCAGGCCCATCGTGCCCTGCCCAGCGATGATCTTCTCGTCGTTGTAGGGCGGGATGATGGCGTATCCGTGCCGGGCGGCGAGTTCCTCGGCCTTGAGCCGGCGCTCTTCACTGCCGGGACCGACCTTCACGATTTCAGCGCCAAGGCCTGCCGTGGATTCCAGCTTGATGGAGGGCGCGTTGCCGGGCATTACGATGACGGCCTTAGTGCGCAGGGCGCGGGCCGCGTAGGCGACCCCCTGGGCATGATTGCCGCTGGAGTAGGAGACGACTCCGCGGGCGCGTTCCTCATCCCTGAGCGAAGCGATCTTGTTGTAGGCGCCGCGCAGCTTAAAAGCGCCGATGGGCTGAAGGTTTTCGAGTTTGAGGAAGAGGCGGCGCGAGCCGGAGTCGCCGCCCAACTGCGGAGCTTCGACCAGCGGCGTGCGCACGGTCACGCCACGGAGGCGTTGCTGCGCTTGCCGGATGTCGGCGAGAGTGACGATGGTTCTTGCTCCGGAGAAAACTCCAAGCTGCGAGCCATGAGCTGCGAGCGAACATCGCCGAGTAGGTAACGTTGTTGTTCCTAACCCAAAATGACTTTGCTTTGCTCGTAGCCCGAAGCTCGTGGCTCGAAGCTAAATTTCCAAAATCACCGGCATGATCAGCGGGCGCTTCTGCGTCTGCTTGGAGATGTAGCGCTTCAGATCGGCGCGGATCTTTTCCTTAATCACTCCGTAATCGGCTTTCTCTTCGTCGCTCGAGACGTCAAGCGTCTGCATGACGACCTGCTTGGCCCCGTCCATCAACCCGTCTTCGCCGGGGTTGAAGCCGCGGGTGACGATTTCCGGCGCGGTCTCGACCACCCCGGTCAGCTTGTTGATGGCGATGATCGGCAGCACGATGCCGTCTTCGCTGATATGGCGGCGGTCTTTGATGATCAGGTCCTCGACCACGTCGGTGCGCGAGCCGGAGTCGATGCAGACCCGGCCCACGTTGACCCTTCCCACCTTGCGCGCGCCCAGTTCGGCGAATTCAAGGATGTCGCCGCTTTCGATCAGGATGACCTGGCCGACCGAGCCGTGCATGGAAGCAGCCATTTCGGCGTGCAGCTTGAGCTGGCGGTACTCGCCATGGACGGGAATGAAGTAGCGCGGCTTCACCAGGTTGATGATGAGCTTCAGTTCTTCCTGGCTGGCGTGCCCGCTGACGTGCACCGGCGGCGACGAGCCGTCCTCGTAGATGACGTGGGCCTCGCGCCGGAACAAGTGATCGACCATGCGGTAGATGGCCTTTTCATTGCCGGGAATGATGCGCGAGGAGAGCACGACCGTATCGCCTTTTTCAATCTTGGCGTGCTTGTGATTGTCGACGGCCGCGCGCGACAGGGCCGACATGGGTTCGCCCTGCGTGCCGCTGATCAGGACGCAGACCTTCTCCGGCGAAAAGTTCTTCATTTCGCCAGGGTGAATAAGCAGGCCCTCCGGGATCTCCATGTAGCCCAGGTCTTCGGCGATTTCGGCCGAGGCGTTCATGGAGCGCCCGATGAAGGCGATCTTGCGGCCGTGCTCCCAGGCGAGTTCGACGGCAAGCTTAATGCGGTGGATGGAGGACGAGAAACAGGAGATGAAGAGGCGGCGCTCGGTGCGGGCGAAGACTTCGTCGAACTTACGGCGAACGGCGCGTTCGCTGGGCGTGTAGCCTTTGCGCTCGATGTTGGTCGAGTCCTGCAGCAGCGCGAGCACGCCTTCCTTCCCGTATTCGGCGAAGGCGTGCAGATCGAAGAGGCGGTTGTCGGTGGGCGTAGGGTCGACTTTAAAGTCGCCCGTATGGATCACCACCCCGAGCGGGGTATGAATGGCGAGCGCCACACAATCCACCAGGCTGTGGGTGACCTGGATGGGATGCACGGTGAACGGGCCGATCCTGATGCGCTCCCCGGGGCGGATTTCGCGCAGATCAGCGTCATCAAGCAGGCCGTGCTCGTCGAGCTTGTCTTCCACATAGGCAAGCGTGAACTCGGTGCCCCAGACGGGAACATTGAGTTCGGAAAGCACCCAGGGCAGCGCGCCGATGTGGTCTTCGTGGCCATGGGTGAGCACGATGCCGCGCACGCGCTGGCGGTTCTCGGTGAGGTAGGAGATCTCGGGAACCACGATGTCAACGCCGAGCAGTTCGGCCTCTGGGAACATGAGGCCGGCGTCGATGACCAGGATGTCGTCGCCCCAGCGCAGGGCCATGCAGTTCATGCCGAACTCGCCCAGGCCGCCCAGGGGGACGATTTGCAGTTTTCCGGAAGGCATTCGAGGATTGATGCTAGCACAGGCGGTTGGCAGAAGCTGGCGACACCTCGTGCATTCCGCAGTTCCGCCCCTGAAGGGCAGTCACGATAGACTGAGTGTGGCGTCCCGGAAGCGGCCCCCTGAGGGTTGAGGGACCGAGTTCCATGTCCGTCAGCACTCCGGTTGACGGCCAGTCATCATGAGTCAGGATTCTCGAAAATCGTGGCTTCGCCGGGAAGTGGAGCAGGGCCTGATGCGCGGCTTGACCCGGGCTTACGCTACGGTCATGGTCAACCCCGATAAATTTCTCATCCAGCTGCGCGCGGCCTACGATCTGCCGGTCACCAGTTTCCGCGGCGTGTACACGGTGGAGGTCGGTTACCTGGACGAAGTCGCGGCGTCGATCGTGCGCAGCAGCATGAAGATGGCCGCGGCGCAGGGCGCGGGCTTCGGGCTGGGCGGACTGCTGACCCTGGTGCCCGACCTCGGGCTGCTCTCGGCGATCACCGTGCGCATGATCCAGAAGCTGAGCCTGCTGTATGGTTTTGAGTTCAACACCGACGAGGAGATGGCTGATCTGTGGATCGCCACCGCCAGCGCGGCAGGCGTGGACATCAGCCGCGAGTTGCTGGAAAAAGAAGTGGTCAACAAGTTCATTCCGCGGGTGATTCAGCGCATCGCCGCACAGGCGAGTGGGGAAGTGGTGGAGAAGTGGGCGGGGCGGCTGATTCCGGTCGCGAGTTCACTGATTGGGGCAGGATTGAACTACTACTTCGTGCGGACGTGGGGGCGCAGGGCGGCGGCTCATTTTCGAGGGAGACATGTAGAGGCGAGGGGGAGGCTGGCGACTGTGCCGACCCGAGCGGGGCCGGCCATGCTACCGTAGTTATCAATGCCCTCGTTCTCTTGTTCTGCCATCCTCTTTGATCTGGACGGCGTTTTGCTCGACTCGACGCGCGTCGTCGCCGAGCAGTACACGCGCTGGGCCCTGGAGCACGGGCTCGATCCTGACGAGGTGATGAAGGCGGCGCACGGCGTGCGGACGATCGAGGTGGTGCGGCGTGTTGCTCCCCAGTTGGACGCCGAGGCGGAGACCCGAAAGATTGAAGAGCGCGAGGCAGCAGCGGACGGAATTGTGGCGGTTCCGGGTGCGGTGGCTCTGCTCAATTCGATTCCCCGCGGGCGCTGGGGTGTAGTCACGTCGGGGACGCGATTTCTAGCTACGACGCGAATGAAGAAGTTTGGCGTTCCGATTCCCGATGTGCTGGTCACGGCTGACGATGTGAAGCATGGGAAGCCGGATCCGGAGCCGTATCGGCGCGGGGCAGAGTTGCTGGGCGTGGATCCGGCGACATGCCTGGTGGTGGAGGATGCTCCAGCCGGCATTCGCGCGGCGCATGCAGCAGGGATGAGGGTGATCTCTCTGCCGACGACGTATGCGCGTGAGCAATTGCACGAGGCGGATGTGGTGGTGTCGGGGCTTTCGGAGATTCGGGTCAGTTCGAATGGGACAGGCGGAAACGGTGTGCTCAGCATTTCGGTCGTAGATCGCGGAGCCGGACGAACGCTTTGAAACGCAGAGAACAGCCGCGGAGAACGCAGAGAAAATCAAGAATGCGTCAGTTCACGTGGCAGTTTACTTCTACCTGAGCCACTCCTCCAACTCAATCCCGCGATCGGTCTTCTCGTCGCGGTACTTCACGATGACCGGAGTGTAGAGCGAGAGGTTCCACTCCGGGCTTTTCTTGACAGCACGCGAGCCGGGAACGACGACGGCGTTCTCGGGGACTTCGAGCGGTTTATCGGCTGTCGCCCGATAAACCTCGCCGCGGACCAGGTCGTAGAGCGGCGTGGAGCGGGTCAAGATGGTGCCCGCACCGAGCACGGCGCGGCTGCGGACAAGCGTTCCTTCATAGACTCCACAGTTTCCTCCCACCAGCACGTCGTCTTCGATGATGACGGGAGCGGCGTTGATGGGCTCGAGGACGCCCCCGATCTGGGCGGCAGCGCTGAGGTGGACGCGCTTGCCGACCTGCGCGCAGGATCCGACCAGGGCGTGCGAGTCGACCATGGTGCCTTCGTCCACGTAGGCGCCGACATTGATGAACATGGGCGGCATGCAGACCACCGACCGGGCCACGTAGGCGCCGACGCGAACGGAGGATCCGCCGGGGACAAGGCGGACGCGATCGGCGACGGTGAAACGGCGGGCAGGGAAGGTGTCTTTGTCGACGAAACCGAGCCCGTCGCCCATCTCGGTAAGTTCTCCCAGGCGAAAGCCGAGCAGGATGCCTTGCTTGACCCAGGCGTTGACAATCCAGCAGGAGCCCTTCTTCTCGGCGGCGCGGACTCTGCCGGCGGTGAGTGCGTCGCGGAATTCGAGGAACCTTTCGCGAGCCTCGGGATTGCGTTCGACTTCGCCCAGCGACGCCAGGCGCTCAATCGACGATTGCAGGGAAGTCATGCGGGAGCAGTATAAATCGTCGTTGGTGGTTGGTAGGTGGCCGTTGGCCAAGCACTCGCACGTGGTGACCCGCTGACGGGAAATGCACGTTCCTCCTGCCACCCTGCGCTCGCCCCTCGGCTTGACAAGAGAAAGGGGCGAAGTGGCAGGCCTGAAGGCGTGGCTTTTCCAAGCAACAACCGATGTGGACGGAATGAATTTCGAGCCGCGGCAAAGTTCGCCGCGGCCGCACAGGCTAGGGCGCCGCTGCCTAAGGGTTCCTTACTGGCCAGTGACGACTGGCACCTGGCCGCTGCTTAAATGCACTTGCACTCGCTGCGGATGAGGATGTTCGGCATGTCGTGGGCGACCTGGCGGGCTTCGGCAAGCGTCGCGTAGGGGCCGTGCCAGCGGGCGTGGTTGGCGTCGTGGCCGGCGGGGCGTCCTTTGCCGTGGTTGCACTGGCCGCAGGCGCCACGATGCAGGACGATCTTGTGGGGGCCGGCGAGCCAGTTCTCGTACACGAAAAATTCGGCGGCTTCGGAAGCGGCTGCGGCCGGCTTGGAGATGAGTCCGGCTTCGGTGGCGATCTTCTGGAGTTTGGAACGAGTGTCGCGCCGCATGGGAAGGAGCGGAAGGCGGTAGACTTCCTCAATCCTGCCCATCATGGCGAGCACGGCCTTCACCGGCAGGGGGTTCGACTCGATGAAGTTGGCCTGCATCAGGGCAAGATACTTCCGGTGCAGGGCGCGCGCAGTGGCCCAGTCGTTTTCAAGCGCAGCGCGCGTCATGGTTGCCATCTCGGCGGGGATTTCGTTGGAAGCCACCGAAATGATGCCGACCCCGCCCAGCGCGATCACGGGCAAGGTGACGGCATCGTCGCCGGAGAAGACGAGGAAGGTTTCCGGCACGGCGTTGAGCACTTCCGCGATCTGCGTAATGCTGCCACTGGCTTCTTTGACTCCCACGATGTTGGGGACTTCGGCGAGGCGGGCGAGGGTGGCGGGTTCGAGATTAGCGCCGGTGCGTCCGGGCACGTTATAAAGGATGAGCGGCTTGTCGACGGCTTCGGCGATGGCGCGGAAGTGGCGGTACTGGCCCTCCTGTGTGGGCTTGTTGTAGTAGGGCGAAGCGGTAAGGATCGCGTTCACGCCCGGCCGGGCAGCGACTTCTTTGGCCTTCTCGACGGCGTCGTGAGTGGAGTTGGACGTGGCGCCGGCTACGATGGGGACACGTCCGGCAACGACTTCGATCGTGACGTCGATCACGTGCAGCCATTCGTCATGCGAGAGGGTAGGCGTCTCGCCCGTGGTCCCACAGGGGACCAGGAAATCGATTCCGCAGTCGACCTGCCAGCTGACCAGATTGCGCAGGGCAGCTTCGTCGATGGAGCTGTCCGAACGGAAAGGGGTGACCAGCGCAGTTCCGCATCCACGTAGTGCCATGGCCATAAGGATAACTCCAGCGCGAAATCCGTGGGGGCGAGATCGATCGGCTTACCAGGTGCTGCCTCGGGAGAGCTTCCGGACCTCGATTCGGGGCGAGGCCCTTCATAGCTCCCGCCAGATGTCTTTGAACTCGAAGCAACCGCGTTTGCCGGTCAGCCACTCGGCGCCCAGCACGGCTCCCTCCGCGAACCCCCGGCGCGACTTAGCGTCATGGCACAGGTAGATGCGGTCGTTGGGGGAGTCGAAAATCAGCTCGTGCAGGCCGACGACTTCGCCTTCCCGGAAGGAAGTAATTTCAAGGTCTGCCCCGGATGCGTCTTTGACGATCTTCTGCAGGACCAGGGCGGTGCCCGAGGGGGCATCTTTCTTGTGCCGGTGATGGCGCTCGAAGATTTGCCCAGTGTAGCCGCTGCTGGCGGCCTGAGCAGCAACGCGAACCGTCTCGAAAAATAGGTTTACACCCATGGAAAAATTGGCGCTGTAGAGAAAGCCCGTCCCGGCCTGGGCGACGGCCGAGCGCACCGAGTCCAGATGCTCGTACCAGCCGGTCGTGCCCACCACCATGTTCTTTTTCGCGCGCAGGCAGGCGTGGATGTTCGCGGGCACGGCGCTTGGGGAAGTGAAGTCCACGACGACGTCGATGGCCTGCAGCAAGTCAGCACCCAGCGCCCGGCCGTCGCGGTTCTCGTCGGCTCCGAGCACGCTCACATGGTGGTGGCGTTCGCGGGCCAATTGCGCCACCAGGGATCCGGTTTTGCCGCGGCCGAGGACCAGGAAGTTCATAGGATCAGGGGCAAGGATAAACCTTCAACAAAATCTTAAAACGCAAAGGCCGCGGAGGGCATCCACCCAGCTCGCGGAGAAGATGCTAGGCGAACACCTCGGTATCCAGTTCCGAGAAGAACGTCTGGTGCAGCCGTTGGACGACGCCCGGGACGTCTTCTTCCTCGACGACGAAGGTCAGGTTGATCTCCGAAGCGCCCTGGGAAATCATGCGGATCTTCAGGTCCGACAACTCCCCGAATACGCGGGCGGCGATGCCCGGAGTCTCGCGCAGGTTCTCGCCCACCAGGCAGACGATCGCTTTCCGGCCCTCGTATTTTACGTCGGCCAGCTTGGCCAGGTCGGCGGCGAGGGCGGGGATGGCCTCGTTGGAATCGACCGTCAGCGAGACGCTGACTTCGGAAGTGGAGACCACATCGACCGCGACCTTGTGCCGATCAAAGGCCTCAAAGATGGCCTTCAGGAAGCCGTGGGCCAGCAGCATGCGCGGGGCCGCGACGTTCACGATGGTGATGCGCTTTTTGGCGGCAATGGCCTTGAAGATGTTCTGGCAGTGCGGCGCGCGCGCGGCGATTTTCGTGCCCTCGCAGGACGGGTTGCGCGAATTCAATATGTAGACGGGAATGTTCTTCTGAATCGCCGGAAGCACGGTGGCCGGATGCAGAACCTTGGCGCCGAAGTAGGCGAGTTCGGCGGCCTCGTCGAAGCTGATGACCCGGATGCGGCGGGCGTCGGGGCAGAGGTTAGGATCGGTGGTCAGCATGCCATCGACGTCGGTCCAGATCTCGATGGCCTCGGCATTCAGGCCGGCGCCGACGATGGCCGCAGAAAAATCCGAACCGCCGCGGCCGATGGTGGTGGTCACGCGGTTGCGAGTCGAGCCGATGAAGCCGCCCATGACAGGCACGCAACCGGCTTCCACCAATGGCTTCACGTTCCGCCCCAGCCGTTCGTTAGTTTCCTCGAAGTCGGGGACGGCCCGCATGTGGGTGGCGTCGGTGACGATGCATTCCCGGGAATCGACGAGGGCAGCGTTAAGCCCGCGGGCGCAGAATGCCTCGGTCACGATCTTGCTCGACAGCAGCTCTCCGTAGGCGGCCACATGGTCGGTGGTGCGAGGGGTGAGTTCGCCGACCGCGGCGATGCCGCGCAGAAGTTCGTCGAGCGCGTCGAATTCCGCCTCGAGTTCGCTGTGAAAACGCGTGAACACCCCGGTCCCAAGCAACTCGCCGGCGGTCGTGTAATGACGCTCGCGCAGGCCGCGGGAGAGGCCGAGCGCCATCTCGCGGTCCCCGGTTCCGGCCGCTTGCGCCATCTTCAGCAGCGTGTCCGTGACCTTGGCCATGGCGCTGACCACGACCACGGGGCGTTTGGCGGAACGGCCCTTGACGATGGCGGCGGTGCGGTCGATGGCGCGGGCGTCCTCAACCGAGGTCCCGCCGAATTTCATGACGATCATGGGAACGAGGCCTCGGCGGCGAGCGCGCTCACCCCAGGTAGCCCTGCGCTTTCAGCAGTTCGGCGTTCAGCAGAGCGGCTCCCGCAGCACCACGAATCGTATTGTGCGAAAGCACCGTGAACTTCCAGTCGAGTACCTTGCAGGGGCGGAGGCGTCCCACCGTGGTGGTCATGCCGGCTCCGCGCTCAGCGTCGAAGCGCGGCTGCGGGCGGTCTTTCGCCTGCAAATAAACGACCGGCTGGTCGGGGGCGCTGGGCAGGCGCAGCTTCTGCGGCTCGGCCGTGTAGGTGCTCCAGGCGGCGATCATGTCTTCGGGCTTGACCCGGGTCTTCAGGCGGACGGAAACCGATTCGGTATGCCCGTCCTCGACGGCGACCCGGTTGCACTGCGCGCTCATGGTGAATTTTCCCGGGGCCACGCCCGCTCCATTCAGCGAGCCCAGCAGCTTCAGCGTCTCCTCTTCCATCTTTTCTTCTTCTTTGGCGATGTAAGGGATGACGTTGCCCAGGATGTCGAGGGAAGCCACGCCGGGATATCCGGCTCCGCTGACGGCCTGCATGGTCACGGCCATCACCGTTTCGAGACCGAATTTGCGCTCGAGCGGAGCGAGCGCGAGGACCAGTCCGATCGCTGAGCAGTTGGGGTTGGTGACCACGAAGCCGCCGGACTTTTTTCGCCAGGCCTGCGACTCGATGAGCTTCATGTGGGAAGCGTTCACTTCGGGGATGACCAGCGGCACATCCTTGGCCATGCGCAGCGCGCTGGAGTTGGAAACCACGGCGCAGCCGGCCTCGGCAAATTTCGGTTCGAGTTCGGCGGCAATGCCCGCGTCGAGCGCGGCGAAAATCACCCTGGGAGCGCCGTCGGGTGTAGCGGGGGAAACCGTCATCTTCGCGACGCGCTCGGGAATCGCCGTCTTCAGGCGCCAGCGCGCGGCTTCCCCGTAGGGACGTCCTTCCGAGCGGTCCGACGCCGCCAGCCAGCCCACTTCAAACCAGGGGTGATGCTCCAGCATCTGCACGAAGCGCTGGCCGACAATGCCGGTGGCACCCAGAATTCCAACAGGGATCTTGTTCGACATAGGGTTGAGAGGAATTTTACATCACGGCGCAGGCGGCTTCCCGGGTTCGCGGCATCAAGAGAACAAAGTCCTAAAACCCAGATGGCGCAGAGGGAGCAGAATACGCTGAGAAAAACCTGGATGATCTGGCAGGGTTATCTCCGCGGCTGGACTTCGCTGCCGAAGGTGTATTCGTTGAGCGGGCCGAAGCGTTTCTTCTCGACATAGATCCGACCGCGCCGCCACACGATGCGCAGGCTGGCCATGATGGGGATGGAGAGGTAGACGCCCAGCACACCAGCGATCTCGCCGCCGGCCATGACGCCGAAGATGGCAGCCAGGGGGTGGAGTTCCATGCTCGAGCCCATAATGCGCGGCGAAATTACGTAGTCCTGCAGGATGCGCCAGACCACCAGGAAGACCAGCAGGGCCGCCCAGTGCCCATAATTAATCAGGACGGCAATACTGAGCATGACGAGGGCAGCCACCAGCGGGCCGACCACGGGGATGAATTCCATCACACCGCCCGCCGTACCCAGGGCCAGCGCGTTCGGGAAACCCGTGATTCCCAGGAAGGTGGTATACGCAAGCAGCGAGAACGCCGCCAGGGTCAATTGGGCGCGGATGAACTGTGCCAACATCTGGTTGAGGTCGGTAATCACCGCCTGCAGGAATTCCCGCTGCGGGCGCGACTGCACGAGGGAAAGCAGCACCTCGCCGAAAACGCGGCCGTCCTTCAGGAAGAACAACGCCAGCAGGGGAACCAGCAGCACCAGCCAGGCTTCCTTGGCCGCACTGGCGGCACGCAAGCCGAAGCGCTCCGCGTACCGCTTGATGTCGTCGGAGTTGCGGATCAGCAGTTCGCGCAGCTTGTCTTGCGTCGCCGCGCTCCAGCCGTGCTCCTGCCCGATGTCGTGGGCAATGGCTCCCGAGCTTACACGGTTGAGCAGGTCGGGAAGGGACTGGCCCAGGCGCGAGGCCTCGTGACCGATGCGCGGCCCGACATATACGAAGAACAGGACCACACCGCCCAGCATGAGCGCGTAAATCAGGGCAATCGCGCGCCCGCGCCCGCGCAGGACTTTCTCCAGCCGCGAAACTGCGGGCTCCATCAGATAGGCAAAGAAGATGGCAAACAGGAACGAGAACAGAGTGCGGCGCGCCGCGTACAGAAACCCCAGTCCGAAGGCGAACAGCAGCGCCGTGAACAGGACTCGCGACGTGCGTGTATCAATGAGAACCATGCGCTGGACGCCGCCGGTTGGGCCGGCAGCGAATTCTTCAGTCCCGCACCACTTCGGTATTGTCGCCCGGCACCAGGATGCGTTGCAGCTTGAACTGGTCGTCAAACCACAGGGTCCAATCGCCGCCCTCGGCGTGCAAGGCGAACTTGTTCATCTCGCGTTCGGCGCCCTTGAGGCTGACTTTTTCGCGGCCCAGGAATTCCACACCCAGCGGCTGCGACGAGCGCTGATGCGGGTTCATGGACCCGAACTGCACCTTCTGGTTGACCGGGCACTGGACTCCGCTCTTATCCTGCTTGCAGGCGCTGGCCATGAACCGCCAGACCAGGACTTCGCGGTGGATAAAGAAGTAGTCGTCGAGCACGCTGGTGGAAGCGGGGAGAAGGAAGGGCTGGTCCTCGGGGGCCTTCTGGTCGGGCGCGCCCGAAATGTGCTCCATGAGGAACTCGTTGCTGGGGGCGACGGTGGCCTGCGCTTTGCCGGGAGTCACTTCCTTCCATTCGTACTTGCGGATGTCGCCGTTGATGGCGAGCTGCAGTTCGGAGTTCTGCTCCGCCTTGTCCACACCCTCCTCGGTCTTGAACTGCGAGGTGATGACGCTGCCGTTGGCGTTTTGCTGGATCGCGAAGGTTTCGGTCGCGACCCGGCGGCCATTCATGAAGACCCCGAACGAGCCGGAGTCCACCGCCTGCCCGGAGACTTCCTTTTTGTCACTCGGGCGGCCGGCGGCCGAGGCCAAGGCGGCCAGGGCAAGCAATCCTGCCATGCCACACCGTGCTGTTCTCGCGAATGCCAATGTACCACTCTCCTCTGGGCTGCTGGCGTCAGGTCCTGGGCAAGCCGCCTGTAATTTCTTCTACGATTTTATCGATAGCGCGGCTAGCAGTTTCCACCCGCAGGTGGGCACGAAGGTAATAGGGTCTCCGCTTCTGGTACAACTGCTCGAACTCGCTCCGCTGGCGCAGCAGAGGCCGATCGACGCGGTCGCTGGTGCAGCGCCGCCACAGCTCCTCCGGTGGCGCATCCAGAAAGACCGTCACGCTTCCCGATTGCTCCAGCAGGCCGATGACTTCCGGCTGCGCGAAGGCCCCGCCGCCCAGCGCCGCCACCGTGGGCGGCCCATAGCGGACTTCCTCCAGCAGCTCGCGCAGCGCGGCCAGTTCTCCGCGCCGGAACTCGGCCTCGCCCGACTGGGCGAAGATTTCCGCGATACTGCGCCCTTCCCGCGCCTGAATGCGGTCGTCGAGGTCCTCGAAGCGCCAGCCGAGGGACTCCCCCAGAACGCGCCCTACCGTGGTCTTGCCCGCTCCCATGAAGCCTACAAGAAAAATCGCCCGCGCCGGCTCCTGGGGCCGAGCAAGGGGCGGTGCCTGGTTCGAGCCTGCAGCGGGCGTGCCCTTCATAATTCCGATTGGGGCCGTGTCATGTCGCCGCCCAGAGGGATTGGTCTAGCGTTTCTTGAGGTGGATTCTACCACTGAAGGTTCGCAGCCAGACCGAGGAAGCGGCCTTATTGATCGTGCCTGCGAAGGAACTCCCTTCCCGCACCAGGAACGAGGTGTGGACCTTGGGCTGGAGGGGCACATCGTTCTGCACCACTCCGTGCACTGACTGTGCTCGTACATCCACGGAAGCGTCGGAGGGGATGGTGGCATCGATGTCGCCAGAGTGGCTGGCGAAGCGGTACTCGCCGGCGTGTCCGAAATCTCCGTCATACTGAATGCGGCCGGTGGTGGAACTGACCCTCACCAGGGGCCCGGTCACCGAATTCAGGATGACGTCCCCGCTGACCGAATCAATTTCCACGTGGCCATCGTGGATGTTGGTCAGGGTGACGGTGCCGGTCATGGTCTTGACGTGGACATGGCTCGCGGATACGTCGCGCACGTCGATCGGTGCATTCGCTCCTTCGGCTTCAACATCCCCATGCAATTTTTCGGCGTGCAGGGGTCCGGTCGAGGACTCCAGATCTATGCTGGCATCGGCGGGAACCAGCACGTCGTAATCGACGCGGGCATTGTCGGCGGTGGCCCCGGTGAGCAAGTGCGACTGCAGGTCGACGCGGCTGCCGTTTTGCGACTGGTCGACCTCCACCTTGTCGGAGTAAGCGGTGGCTGTGACCAGAACGTAGGCGCCGGGCGAAGGCTTGACGGAAATCCTGCCGAATTGGTTGATGATGGAAACCTTCGAGTGCGGCCCGACCTCGAAGCGGTATTCCTTCTTAACCTCGGCCGCGGCCAGGGCGGTCACGCTGACCAGCGCTAGCGCGGCGAGCCCGGCAAGGTAGGCGGTCCGAATCTGGGCTGAGGAGCAGTTCATGGTCGTGGCTGGCTGCGGTTGCCTATTATGGCAGAGACCGGTCCAAAGCCATCTCATAAATCATCGATTTCTGTCCGTAGGCATCCATCAGCGCCTGTTGGGCTTCTTCGTCGTTGGGGTTGGCGTTCACCGAGTCCTGGGCGTCGCGAATGTACTCGTTGACGTCTTTCAGATTGCGTTCATAGTCGGCCCGCATCAGGGGAGCGCGCCGCGAAACTTCCTGCAGCAGTTGCTCGTCGCTGAGATCACCGGCGAGCTTCGCGTTGCGGACTGCGGCGCTCACGGCGGCCTGCTGGCCAGCGCCGGCGGGCGAACTGGGACGCCGATAGAGGCTGATGCCCGCAGCCACCAGCAGGGCCGCGGCCAGCGGGACCGCCCAGGCCATCGCCCCCCAGCGGTGAAACAGCGAAGGTACCAGGGAGTTGGCCGGGCGTGGAGCTCGAATCAGCTTCTCTTGCCGAAGCGCAATCTCAATCGAGTTCCACACCCGGGGGCTGGGTTCTTCCAAGGCCTGGAGCTGGCGGGCTTCCCGCACAATGCTTTCGAGGCTGGCTAACAGGCCCGAGCAAGTCGGGCAAACCTTCAGGTGGGCCCGCAGTTCCGGGGTGCCACCCTGTTCCAGCAATTCGGGCAGCTCCCGCTGAAACTCTGCGCACGTCATACGATCTCTCTCCCCAAGACTACCTCTCCCGCCTGCGCTTCGGTTCCTCTCGCCTATCCGGCCTTTTCGGCTCTGCTCGTCTTCAGGAACTCGCGCAACTTCATTCGAGCCTTGTGCAGCTGCGATTTGCTGTTCCCGATGGAACAGCCGACCATGGCTGCGATCTCGTTGTGTTCATAGCCTTCAATATCGTGCAGCACGAAGATTGAACGGTAGCCCGGAGGCAGCTGCTCGACCGCGTTCTGCAACCGGAGCCGATCCACCGACCCGGAAAGCACCGGATCATCGGCCCCAAAATCCTTCTTGGGCGTGTCTTCGTTGCCTTCGGTGGCTTCCTCCAGCGAAACCACCGGCAGACCCTTCTTCCGCAAGTGCATCAGCACGACGTTTACCGCCATGCGGTGCAACCACGTCGAAAATGCCGACTCGCCGCGAAACGTGCCGATCTTGCGGAACAGTTGCAGGAACGCTTCCTGCGTCAGGTCCTCGGCTTCGGCCGTGTTCGCGGTCATGCGCAAGCACAGCGAATAGACGCGCCGCTTGTGCAGGCCATAAAGAAACTCGAACGCTTCCGCGTCGCCCTGCTTGGCGCGCTCAATCGCCTGTGCTTCCGACAACCCAGCGCCGTGCGCCTGTCGTGGGTCGGTCAAGTCGCCTTTCCCGGCCGCATTTTTTCAGATGCGGCTAACTATCTTTACGTTGTACCGGTTGCGGGTGGTTTTCTGGCGGTCCCGCATCCCAGACTGTGTATCCAGAATAACAAAAGCCATTGCGTTGATTCGGTTTCCCGGCTTCCATTTTTGGAAGTGACGGGAGTAACAATAGCGCCCAGCGAGATTGGCTGGTCGACGGCTGCTTTTGAGCGCCGCCGTTACCCGCGATTTTTGCTCAAAATTGCACTACCCCCATGCCGCCACCAACTCCTGATAACCGAGGCCTGGGCCGGGTATTCCAAAAACCGCGAGTGTTTGCCGCTCCGAATACGCTCTGCCCGACCGCCAGCACGAACTGTCCAGCGTGACTCGCGCCCGCCTCGCGGTGCCCACTCAAGCTCCTGTCTTCGTTGTGATCGTCTCCAGGCCGTGGCCATGGGGGCCAAGTTCGCGCCGGCGCAGCAGGAACGCGAACAGCATTCCCAAGAAGCCAAGGATAGAAAAAATCCACATGCCCAAACGATACCCGTTGGGGTTCTCGGCGCCTGCGTGGCTGTAGTCGTTGGCCCATCCGATGATCAGGTTCAGCCCGGCCAAACCGATGTTCTGGATCATGGTCATCAGCCCGTAGGCGGTTCCTAGCTTTGACTGGTCGACGATGTAGGCGACCGAAGGCCACATGACCGCGGGGATCAGCGAGAACGCCACGCCCATCATGGCCATGGGAACGTAAAGGCTGATGTTGGTGTAGGCCATCATGAGGTAGACGGGGATGAGCAACATGGACCCGAACATCATCAGCAGGGCGCGTTTGCCGAGCCGGTCGACGAACAGGCCGAGCGTCGGCGTGCCGAACATGGTAAAGGCGGTCAGGATGCTGACCAGGAATCCGCCCAATTCCCGCGTGGTATGGTGCGCATCCATGAAGAACTTGATGGCAAAGGTCTCGAACGGGAAGATGCCGGAGTAAAACACGATGCACAGCGCGACGATGTACCAGTAGGACAGCCCGAAGCGGAAAATGTCGCTGAATACGACCTTGTCGGTCGAGCCCGCCTGCCCGAGGGAGTAGTTCTTCTCGGCGTAGACTTCCATCGCCCAATAGACCACTGCGCCCGTCACGCAAAACGTCGCGAACAGGACCGAGATCACCAGCGGCGAGCGCCAGTTGGTATACGCAGAGTGCGCCCAGGTGGGGGAGTTCTGCGCAAGCCACGTGCCCAGGCGCGCGATCGTCAAGTTCATGCCGAACGCAAAGCTGAGCTCTTTTCCGCGGAACCACTTGGCGATGGCGGTGGTCACGGCGACGATCAGCGACTCCGCGCCCAGGCCGAAGACCAGGCGCCCGGCGGCCATTACGGGCAAGCGCCCGGCCGCAATCGTGATGATGGATCCCGAGAGACATAGCGCGCCAAAAATGAAGATGCCCTTGCGCGTGCCGATGCGATCGACGATATAGCCGCCAATGAGCACCATGAACACGTTGGGGATGCTGTAAATCGCCTGCAGCAGCCCGATGTTGGCGTCGGAGAAGCCAAGTTGCTTGGCGAGCAGGTCCGCGATCGGCGCAATGCAGTCATACACGTAGTAGTTGCCGAACATCGTGAGGCTCACTACCACCAGCACGATCCAGCGGTACATCGACGACGGTTCAGGACGCGGGGTTTCTGTCATCAGCGCTCGTTTCCGGCGGTTTGGCGAGGCACAAGCACGGTCAGGACTGGGGAAGAGACCAGACGCATTTTGCGAGCAGATGAAGATAACAGATGCTGGGAAAGATACAACTTCAGGCAAGCGAAAGGCCCGGCAGGTTCGCCGGGCCTCGCGGCAGCTGACGGCGCCGCCTGTGAGCGGTCACAGGGGGCCCATTCAGCGAACTACTTTTTCTTGAATTCCTGGTTGATCTGTCCGACGCGCTCCACGTCCTGGTTGGTGTAGGTGCGGGTGGCATGGCGCGCGGTCTTGGCGGCGGCTGCGGCCTCGACCGGGCTGGCTTTCTCGGCGCGGCCGGCATAGTAGGTCCAAGCCTGGTGCGTTTGTTCGCCGTGGCCATGCTCCATGCGCATCCCGTGCTCGGCATGCATCGCCGCCATCGGTTCGGGATGCGGCAGCCGGACCGCCGTCGAGATCAAGGGGCTGCCTCCCCCCGAGACCCAGACCGACTGCGTGTGGACGGCATCGGTGTTGCCCGACAGCATCTGCAGCGTCGAATTCCGGGCGCCGGCTTGCAGTCCGCCGGTGGCGTTAGAAGCTCCGACCGGGTTCGGCGACACGGTTTCGAGCGAGATCATCGGCGTGGTCACCAGGGGCACATACGGCCCGCAGCTATACGAGCAATACCCCGGCACTCCGCGCACTCCAGCCTGGGCCAGGGCGAGTGCTGGGATCATCAGGACCACTGAGGCAAGAGCAAGTCTACGCATACTTCCTCCCGGGAAGAGCTATCCGGGAAAGATTGGAGCAGGTGGCGTGCCAGTGCTGCGCGGCGGCCTGGATTGCGCGGCATTTCCCGCGATTTGCCGGATTTCCAGCAGGTTTTCCCGGGGAGGCCCCCCGCTGAATTTCATCTGATTCTGCAAGAACCTGCGTACAAAGTGCAGAAAAGAAACCTGGCTACGAGACTCTGGCTCCGGGCTGGCCGACCCAGGGAATGCGCGGTCGCCGGCCCCGGCGGTTGGTCGAGAGCGCCCCCATCCCGGCTTTTCCTGATACAAAATCGTTATGCCGGTTCCGATCTTCAAGCTGGATTCGTTCACCAGGCACGGGTTCGTGGGGGAACCCGGCCCGCGGTGGTTTTGCTTGAGGCCTTCCCCAACGATTCGCTCATGCTGGCGGTGGCGGCGGACAACAGTCTCGCCGAGACGGCATTTCTGGTTCCCGAGGGAACCGATTTCCGCGTGCGCTGGTTCACCCCGCGGGTCGAGGTGCCCCTGTGCGGACATGCCACCCTGGCCAGCGCCGCGGTGGTGATGGAGAAACTGGATCGCGGGCGGGAGCAGGTGGTGTTTCACTCCCTCAGCGGTCCGCTTCGGGTCCGGCGCTCGGGGGCGGGCTACATGATGGATCTTCCCGCCCGGCCTTCCGTCGCAGTGGCTGCGCCGCCTGCACTGCTGGAGGGTTTGGGCTTCGCCCCGGCCGAAGTGCTGGCGAACGCCTTCAACTACATGGCAGGTGCTCGAGAGCGAGCCTGTGCTACGCCGCCTTATGCCCGATATGGGGGCGATGGCGCGGCTCGACCGTCCGGGCGTGATCGTGACCACGGCGGGCACCGGCGGTTACGACGTTGTCAGCCGGTACTTTGCTCCTGCCAAGGGCATTCCCGAGGACCCGGTGACCGGGGCCGCGCATTGCATGCTGGCGCCATACTGGGCGAAACGGTTGGGAAAGGCCTCGTTCCGAGCTTTCCAGGCATCGCCGCGTGGCGGGGAAGTGATCTGCCGGGTTGTGGGGGAGCGGGTCGAACTCAAAGGCCACTGCGTCTTCTACCTGGAAAGTGAACTTGAGATTTGAACGGAAGATCGGCCGTGGGGAGTAACATCCCCAGCCTCCGCAAAAAGCGCGGAAGGCTGGGGCGCCCGCTTGCGCCGTGGCCGCGAAAGGGGATCTTGCTAGCTTCCGACAAACCGCGCATACAGGCTGCGCGCCACGCCCGTGTCGGTGGTTCCCTTGATGATAGCCCGGCCGTCGGGAAACAGAGTCATCTCATAGGGGTCGCGCCAAAATTTCAACACGAAAGCGTTGTGGCGCACGGTGCCGTGGGGAGTAAGGCGCTGGTTCATTTCGTTGAAGTCGACGGGCCGGTGGCGCTCGTGGATCTGCACCGAATTGCGTCCACAGAGCGTTATATGCGGGCGGCCTTTGCCTTCCAGGTGGATGAAGTCGCGTCCGCCGCAGGCGCGGCAGCCGGGCTGGGGTTTCGCGGCCTGTAATTCGGTGCGTTCGTTGCTCCAGACATCGAAGGAGAGCAGCGTGCGACGCAGCTTGTCGTAGGCACCCACAAGCAGTTTCAAGGCCTCGGTGGCTTCGATCGAAGCGATCAGGTTTACCGCCGAATTCAAGATCCCCGCCGTCTCGCAAGTCTCGAATGTGCCCTGCGGCGAGTCCGGGAACAGGCAGGCCAGGCAGGCGGTCTGGCCGGGAATGACGTTCAAAGTCAGGCCGTAGCTTCCCACCGCCGCAGCGTAAATCCAGGGCAGGTTGCGCTCGATGGCATAGTCGTTGATCAGGTAGCGGGTTTCGAAATTATCGGTCCCGTCGAGAATGAGGTCGACATCGCCCAGCAGGACCGCAACGTTGTCGGGCGTGAGATCGGCGACCTGCGGCTCGGCGACGATCTGCGAATTGAAGGCGGCGATGCGGCGGACGGCGGCGACCGCCTTGGGCAGAGACTCGCGGGCGTCGCTTTCGTCGAATAGGGTCTGGCGCTGCAGGTTGCTGGGCTCGACGTAGTCCCGGTCGATGATGCGCAGATGGCCGACGCCGGAGCGGGCGAGCAGGGAAGCAACCGCCGAGCCGGTGGCCCCGCAGCCGACCAGGGCAACGCGGGCCGCGGCCAGGCGCTGCTGTCCCGGGGCGCCAATGCCGTCAAACAGGATTTGCCGCGAATATCGGTCCTCGAGTTCCAAAGACATTACCAGTAAGGGCCTGCGCAGCCTTTATTATAAGTCCGGCGCCGCAGCCTTTCTCCGTGCTCCGGGTTTGCAGGAATGATGGAGCGGCGCGAATCGGGACCGACAGACGACTTTTGTTTTCCACCGCTTCATCGAACCAGTGAGCTGCCAACCAGGTCGAGGGGTCTTATTGCAAGCCGGGGTCAAGCTGTGCGCCGCGCTGTTGCTGCTGCAGGGGGCCTTGCTCGCTCGGGCACGGCAGACGCCCTCCCCGCAAGTGACATCGCAGCAGCAGCCCGCGGTTGCCGCGGTTCCGGCTGAGTCCTCTCCCCAGTCCCCCCTGGGGCCCGTTGCAGCCTACCTGGGGGTCCCCGTCCGCGAGATCTCCTTCCCCAATGTCGCCGCGCGTGAGAAAGCGCACTTGCGGGAGCTGCTCCCGCAGAAAATCGGCCAGCCGCTGGACCGGGAGCTGGTGCGCGACAGCATCAAGACCTTGTTCAATACCGGCTTGTTCGCCGACATCCAGGTGCAGGCAGAGAAGCCTGCTCCGAACGAAGTCATCCTGACCTTTATCACCGTGAACAATGATTTCGTCGGCTCGGTGACGGTTGCTGGCGAGCCGGGGCGCCCGAGCGCCAACCAACTGGTCAGCGTGACCAAACTCCAACTCGGCGAGGTGTACACCACGGAGAAGCTGGAGCGGGCCAAGAAGAATATTTTGCAGTTATTGTCCGACAACGGATTCTACCGGGCGGCCGTCGCCCACGAAGAGCACGCGCACCCGGAAACTTCGCAAATGGATGTTCTGTTCCGGATTGCTCCGGGGCGCCCGGCGACCTTCGGGGAGATCGCCATCGAGGGCAACGCCGGCTATTCCCGCGACCAGATCGAAGACCTGACTCATCTGCACAGCGGGGACCGGGTCACGGCCGACCGGGTCAGCAACGCCTTGCAGCGGATCCGCAAACGATACCTGAAGCAGAAGCGGCTGCTGGCGCAGGTTTCGATCGCCCGCAAGACCTACCGCCCCGAAAAGAACCGGCTGGATCTGGTGTTCCGCATTGATCCCGGCCCCACCGTCGACATCGCCGTCGAGGGCTACAAGATCCGGCAGTCGGCCCTGCGGAAGCGCGTGCCCGTCTACGAGGAGAACGCGCTCGACGATGACCTGCTGAACGAAGGACGGCGCAACCTGCTCGAGTACTTGCAGACCAAGGGGTTCTTCGATGCCAGCGTCGGGATCAAGAAGCAATCGGACCCGGCCCGGAATGAGCTACGCGCCATCTATGTCGTCGATCCCGGCGCACGTCACAAACTCGTTCGGGTCGACATTGTCGGGAACAAGTACTTCGACCAGCAGGCGCTGCGTTCCCGCATGCAGGTGCAGCCCGCGACCCGGCTGCTCACCCGCGGCCGCTTCAGCCAGGCGCTGCTGGCCGCCGACATCGGCGGGCTGCAGGACCTGTACCGCGCCAACGGCTTCCGTCAGATCCAGATCAAAAGCGAGGTCCTGGACAACTACGGCGGAGTCGAGAAACACCTTGCCCTGCGGCTGGAAATCCGGGAAGGACCGCAGACCCTGGTGGGCGATCTGAAGATCGTCGGCAATCAGAAAGTGCCGACCGAGGAGATTTTGTCGCGCATCGATACGGCCAAAGGCCAGCCCTATTCGGACTACCGGCTGGCGGGCGACCGCGACACCATCCTCAACTATTACTTTAACAATGGTTTTCCCAACGCAACCATGGAGGTCTCCACCAACTCCATGCCGGGGAGCGAAAACCAGATCGCCGTCGCCTTTACGATTCAGGAGGGAGAGCAGTTTTTTGTGGACCAGGTGCTGGTCTCGGGGCTGGTTCATACCCGCCCATATGTGGTGCAGAGAAACCTGAGGGTGAGTCCGGGGAGCGCGCTCAGCCAGGAAGACATGCTCAAGACGCAGGCTTCCTTATACGATCTGGGAATCTTCAGCCAGGTGGACACGGCCGTGCAGAATCCCAATGGCGATGATCCCACGAAAAATGTCCTGGTCGATGTGCGGGAAGCCAAGCGCTATACCTTCAACTACGGGCTTGGCCTGGAAGTGCAGACGGGCCAGCCCGGCACGAGCGCGACGGTCCCGCAGGGTAAAACCGGTGTGAGCCCGCGGGTGTCGTTGGAAGTGACGCGCCTGAACTTCCGCGGGCTCGACCACACCGTGATCTTCAAAGGACACCTGGGCCGGTTACAGCAGCGGGCGCTCATCAGCTACAACGCGCCGGGCTGGCTCGACAACGACAAACTCACCCTCTCGTTTACCGGTTTCTACGACAACACGCTCGACGTCACGACATTTACCTCGAAGCGGCTGGAAGGGGCGGCGCAGATTCACCAGTGTTTTGGGAGCTACGACCAGTGCACCTCGGGCCGGCCGCCGACCGAAGCCGTCTACAGCCTGACCTACCGCCGTGTGCAGGCCAGCAATCTGGTGATCAGTCCGAACCTCATTCCCATCCTTTCGCAGCCCACCCGCGTGGGCATTCCCGCCTTGACCTTCATTCGCGACCGGCGCGACAGCCCGCTGGAGTCGACCAAGGGCAGCTTCAACACTCTCGACGCCGGGGTGGCCGCCAGCTACTTCGGGTCGGAGGCGGACTTCAGCCGCATCCTGGCGCAGAACGCCAGCTATTATTCCTTCGGCAAGAACCGGCCGCCGGGAAAGCGCTTTGTGTTTGCGCGCTCGACCCGCATCGGCATCCAGAACCCGTTCGGCAAGACCGTGATCGTCGAGCCTGACCAGACGCCCCCGGCCAATGCCAGCCTGATTCCGCTGCCCGAGCGTTTTCTGTCGGGCGGGGGAAACTCTCACCGCGGCTTCGGGTTGAACCAGGCAGGGCCGCGCGACCTGAAGACAGGCTTTCCGCTGGGAGGCAGCGCGTTGTTTCTGAATCAGCTCGAGATCCGGCTGCCCCCCGTGGACCTGCCCTTTCTGGGCAACAACGTCAGCTTCGCGGTCTTTCACGATATGGGGAATGTCTTCGCCAAGCCCGCAGACATGGTCAACAATCTGTTTCGCTGGCGGCAAAAGAACCCGGACCTGTGCCTGCACCAGGACACCTACACGCAGTGCGATTTCAACTACATTTCGCACGCGGTCGGGCTGGGAGTGCATTACAAGACTCCCATCGGCCCGATCCGGCTGGATTTCGGGTACAATCTAAACCCGCCGGCGTTCCCCAGTTTTAATACCGTGACCAACACCTTGACCGGCGCGTCAAGTACGACGCAATTCGTTCCAGAGCGGGCGAGTCACTTCAACTTCTTCTTTAGTATTGGGCAGGCATTCTGATGCGTTTGCTCCCCCGGATCCTGGCGCTGTTGGCGATGTTTTCGCTGGCGGCAACTGTTCATGCGGCTGACCTCATCGATCGCATTGTGGCCACGGTGAACGGGCATGTGATCCTGCAAAGCGATTGGGACGAGGCCGCGCGCTTTGAGGCCCTGGTGGAAGGCCGCCCCCTGGCCCAGATTACCGCCGAGCAACGCGGGCGGGCGCTGGACCGGTTGATCGACCAGGAACTGCTGCGGGAGCAGGCGCAAGGGAACGAAGCGGCCGTGCCTCCGGTGGAGGAGGTCCAGGCCCGCATCGCCGAGATCCGCAAGCAACACGGCGCCGAGGACCCTTCCGCCTGGCGGGCGGAGCTGGCCGGCTACGGTTTCGACCAGAAGCAGTTCGAGGCCCGCCTGGTGCGCGACTTGGCCATGCTTCGGCAAGCCGAGGCGCACCTGCGTCCGACCGTGCAGATCGCCCCGCAAACTATCGAGTCCTACTACCGCGAAACCTTCCTCCCGGAGTTGCGCAAACTCGGGGCCCAGGAAGTCCCCCTGGCCGAAGTCTCCGGGAAGATCCGCGAGATCCTGACGCAGCGAAAAGTGAATGAGCTGTTCGGGTCCTGGCTGCAGACGCTCAGGTCGGAAAGCAAGATCAGCGGACCGAACGGGTCCTCCAGTCCTCCCGCGCCGGGAGGCCAGGGGCAGTGACCGAACCCACCCCGCAGACTCCACAACGCCGTTGGTGGAAATCCCTGCTCGTGGTCGCAGTTCTCGCCCTGGTGTTCCTGCTCGGGTTCTTGTGGTACATGACGACGGAATCGTTCCAGGCCTTCGTGCGCGCGCGCATCGTGGCTGAGATCGAGAAAGCGACCGGCGCCCGCGTCGAGCTGGGGGCCTACCACACCATCCCCTTCCGGCTGCAGGCCGAAGTCCGCGACCTGACCCTGCATGGAACGGAAGCGAACTCCGATGTTCCCCTGGCGCACGTGGACCGGGTGGTCGCCCGCATCAAGGTCATCTCTCTGCTCGAGACCAGCTTCGGGTTCAAGTGGATCTACCTGGAGCATCCGGCGCTGCACCTGATTGTCCATCCGGATGGCAGCACGAACGTGCCGCAACCGAGGATCAAGAGCCGGTCGGCGCGCACCCCGGTCGAGGAGTTTTTTGCCCTGTCGATTAATCGCCTGTCGGTGCGCCGCGGCGAGTTTTTGTGGAACGATCAGCGCACACCCTTCGATTTTGACGCCAACGACATTTCCGCCAACCTGACTTACTCGTTCTTTCGCGGGCGCTACGAGAGCCTTGTGCAGCTAGGCCGCGTCGAGACTCGATACCAGGACTTCCTGCCGTTTTCCTGGAGCGCCAGCGCGCACTTTACTTTCGGGCAGACTGACATCGAGGTCGGTTCGCTGAAGTGGATGTCGGGCAACTCCCGTGTGGAAGCAAGCGGACGCATCCACGATTTCAACCGGCCGGCCCTTGAGGGGCAATATTCCGCCGTCGTGGACCTGGGGCAGGCGGCCGCCGTCCTCCGCCGGAAGGATCTCCGCGGAGGAATGCTCGAAGCCCAGGGAAAGGGCGCCTGGTCGCTCGACAAGTTCTCCAGCGACGGCAAGCTCGCGCTGCGCAACCTGGAGTTTAAAGACGACCGGGTTGTTCTCCATGAAGCCAGCATGGCCGGGGACTATTCGGTCAATCCATCGCAAATCAGGGTGAGCAAAGCCCAAGGCCGGGCTCTGGGCGGAGCGATCGCCGGCGAAGCCGAGGTCACCAATGGGCTTCTTCCCGTGGTGGCGCTCCCTGGGACCGCAAAGCAAAGGCGCGAGGAGCCGAAGGGAGCCGTTCATCTTCGCATTAAGGACGCGTCGGCGGCCGCGATTGCGGCCGCGTTCAGCTCGCCGCAGTATCCGCTCGACCGCCTGAAACTGGCGGGGACCACCGAGGGGACGGTGAGTCTGCGATGGACGGGGTCGATCCAGCAGAGCGAGGCCGAATTCGCGATCACCGTGGTTCCGCCAGCGCGCCCGGAACCCTCGCAAGTTCCCGTTGCCGCGACCGTCCAAGGCGTCTACCGAGCGCAATCTGATGAGCTGGAACTCAGCCAATTCGACCTGGCAACGCGCTTCACGCAGTTGCACGCCAGCGGGAAGCTGGCGGCGAATTCCGCCCTGCAGTTCTCCGCAGCCACCACCGGCTTGGCGGAACTGCGGCCGCTCCTCGTCGCGTTGGGCGCACCGGCCCGCTTTCCGGTTGATGTTCATGGCTCGGCCCGCTTTACCGGGGCTGCCAGTGGCAAGGTTGGCTCCGCCAGCCTCGCAGGGCATCTGCAGCTGGAAGACTTCGAGACGCTCATTCCGTCGACCGCGCGCACGCCGGAACAGAAGATCCACTGGGACTCGGTGTCGACCGATATCCAGATCTCGCCGCGCGCGCTGGCCGCGCGGCATGCCACGGCGATCCACGGAGTCACGACGGCGCGCTTTGATGCCAGCGCCACACTGACCCGGGGTGAATTCGGGCCTGCCGACTCCTTCACCGCAAATCTCGACCTGCAAAACGCCGACCTTGTCGAGATCGAGACAATGGCCGGCTACACCTCTCCGGTTTCCGGGCGCGCGAACCTGACTTTGCAGGCTTCGGGGACCCGCGCCGAACCCCACGCGGACGGGCATTTGCACGTGGCCGATGCGGTGGTTTACGGACAACCTTTGCGGCAGTTCGATTCGGACCTGCATTGGGACGGTCACCAGGCCTCGCTTCACAATGCGCGCGTGAATTATTACGATGCCCAGGCCAGCGGCGGCGCGACCTATGATCTGGAGACCCGCGTCTTTCGTGTGAATGTGACGGGTCAGAATTTCGATCTGGGGCGTATTCCGCGCCTGCAGACGACGCGGGTTCCAGTGGAAGGGCGATTTGACTTTTCCGCGCAGGTCTCGGGTACTCTGGAGGCGCCGGTACTCAACGCCAGGGTCCTGGTGCGCGGCCTCACCCTCGACCATGAGCGGACCGGGAACCTCCGGATTGACGCGGTGTCGGAAGGGGAAGCCGTGCGGTTGTCGGCGCGCTCGGAGTTCGAACACGCCGAGTTCGATTTGGACGGCACGGTGGTGCCGCGCGGCGACTATCCCGCCGATCTCACCCTGCACTTTCAACATCTCGACCTGGATGCGCTGTTCCGGGATTACCTGAACGGGCGGGTGACCGGACACTCGGGGATCACGGGAGAGGTGCAGCTCCGCGGAGATCTGCGGCGGCCGCGCGACCTGAATGTGGCGGCCCAGCTTGATGGCCTCGAGGCGACCGTGGACGACGTCAAGGTACAGAACCAGGGGCCCATCCGGCTGAGCGTTTCCCAGCAGACGGCGCGGCTGGAACAGTTTCACATCGTGGGCGAGAATACGGATTTCTCGGCCCACGGAACCGCGTCGCTGGCCTCAGGGCACGATCTGGACCTGGCCGGGGAAGGGCACCTCAATCTGCAGCTGATCCAGACGCTGAACGCGAAGTTCACCTCTTCCGGGCAGGTGGACATCTCTCTGACCGCCACCGGGCCCATCACGGATCCGGTGCTGCAGGGGCGGGTCAACGTCAGCCACGGATCGCTGACCTACGCCGACCTGCCCAGCGGTCTGAGCGACATGAACGGCACCCTGGTCTTCAACAAGAACAGCCTGCAGATCGAAACCCTGACGGCCCGCAGCGGCGGCGGACTCCTGAACCTGACGGGCGGGGCCAGCACCTACCAGGGACAGATCAACTTCGACTTCAGCGCCAACGCCGAGGAAGTGCGCTTGCGCTATCCGGCAGGGGTGAGCTCGACCGCCAATGCCGACCTTCGGTTCTTTGGCTCGCGAGAAGGATCGACGCTCACGGGAGATGTCACCATCACCAAGCTGGCCATCACCCCGGGATTCGATTTTGCTGCCTACGTGGCCAGCAGTTCGCAATCGGTGGTGGTGCCGCCCGCGACCTCTCCGCTCTATAAGATCAAGCTCGATGTTCATGTGGTGACCACGCCTGACTTGCAGATGCAGACCGCCATTGCGCGCCTGTCAGGGGATGCTGACTTGCACCTGCGGGGTTCGGCCGCCAAGCCGGCCCTGCTGGGCAGGATTGAAGTCTTGGAAGGCGACATCAACTTCAACGGGGCCAAGTACCGGCTGGAGCGGGGCGAGGTGCTGTTCAAGAACCCGGTGGGGATCCAGCCTTCGCTGGACTTGCAGGCGACCACCCGCGTGCGCGACTACGACATCACGGTCAGCGTGAACGGCGACACCAGCAAGCCGCTGAGCGTGAAATACCGCTCCGATCCGCCGTTGCCCGAGGCCGACATCGTGGCCCTGCTGGCGGTCGGGCAGACGCGGGAACAATCCGCGCAAATGGCGCAGGCGGGCAATACGGCGTTCAGCGAGACTGCTTCCAACCTGATCCTCACCGAGGCGCTGAACTCCGCCGTTTCAAACCGCGTGCAGCGGCTGCTGGGCGTGAGCAAAATCAAGATCGATCCGCAGGGGCTGAGCACAGAAACTAACCCCACCCGCGGACCGCAGGTCACCATCGAACAGCAGATTTCCAACAATTTTACCCTCACCTACAGCCAGAACGTCTCGCAGGCTTCGCAGCAGATCATTCAGGGGGAGTACTACATTCGCCGCAACGTTTCGATTCTGGGGACCCGCGACCAGAACGGCGTGGTCAGCTTCGATGTAAAAATCCGTCAACGCAAGAAGTGAACCGGGGAATTTGCTGGTCCCGCCCCGTTATCTTTCCGGTTCCCACAACTATCGTTACCATCCCGGGTTGCAGGAGACGGCATCTAATGCCGGAGACTTCCTGTCAGGAGGAATTAGCTGTGTTCCAGAGTCGACACTCCGCCTTCCTGTTGTCATTGGCTGTCAGTCTTCTCGTACTTTCCTCGTTGGCCTCGGCACAGGTTCCCAAGGGAAACATCTTTTTCGGCTACTCCTACGGCAACGCCGACCTCAACAGCAACGATCGCTCGAACCTGAACGGATGGATCGGGTCGCTTGAGGGCAAAATCTTTCCCTTCGTGGGCCTGGTGACGGAACTGAACGGGCTGTATGGATCGAATAATTTTCCCAGCAGCACGCAGACCTTTCACGTAAATGCGCACGAGTACAACTTTCTGTTTGGCCCGCGGGTCTCCTTTTCTGTCGGCAGGGTGCGGCCCTTCGCCCACGGCCTGGTCGGCGCCGGTCACGTCAGTGTCAGCACGACGGGATACTCCGCCTCCGATACTTCCTTCGCCACCGCCCTGGGCGGAGGCCTGGATTTCAAGCTGATTCCGGTGGTGTCCTGGCGCTTCCAGGGCGATTTTCTGCAGACCCGTTTCTTCGGGAATACGCAGAACAACGGGCGGTTCTCCACCGGGATCGTGCTGAACTTCTGAGAATTCCGGGGAACCCGAGGGAAGAGGCGCAAGCGCGAAGCTTGCGCCTCTGTTCCTTTGCAGGCTGCGGGCGGGATCACTTCTCCATCAGCAGGACCTTTTCGGCGTTGTCGACCTCGGTCAGCTTGACTTCGATCACTTCGTTCATCGTGGTCTGCACCACCCGGCCAATGAAAGCGGCTTCAATGGGAAGCTCGCGGTGTCCGCGGTCGATCAGCACACAGAGTTGCACGCGGCGGGGACGGCCATGGGCAAACAGCGCGTCGAGGGCGGCGCGAATCGTGCGCCCGGTGAACAGCACGTCATCGACCAGCACGATGTTCTTGTCCTGAATGTCAAAGCCGATGTCGGATTTCTGCACCACGGGTTTGGGGCCCAGCGTGGAAAGGTCATCGCGGTAGAACGTGATGTCGAGCGTTCCCACCGGGACCGGGGAATTTTCCATGCGCTGGATGATTCTGCCCAGACGCTCGGCCAGGGGCACGCCCCGGCGGCGGATGCCCACGAACCCCAGGCCGTCGATGCCGCCGTTTTTCTCAACAATTTCATGCGCCAGCCGAACCAGGGTGCGCTCAACTTCCGAGGCGGACATGAGCTGCGCTTTCTGCCGCAAGCCAGTTTTAGGAGAAGTACTCTTTGTGGCCATAAACGGCTTGCATGATACGTGGTGCTGACCCGGCTTCGCAAGGAAGATCGTTGCCTGTCCGGGTCCGCGCCGCCCGATTCAGGCTGGAGTCCGTTAGTCCTCGAGCCAGCCCAGCGCCTGCTCGGTCGTCACGAGCTTCGCCCCAAGCTGCTGCAGCTCCTTCAGCGTGCGCTCGCCCTCGGCCGGATTCAGTGTTTCAATGGCATCGCCGATGACGCACACCGAGCGGCCGCGCTCCAGCAGGCCTTTGGCCGCCAAGCGGACGCAATACTCGGTCACCACCCCAAACACCAGGAACTCGGCGTCGCGCGGGAGGTCCTCGAGCAGCCTGTGCGCATGCCGGCTCTCAAAAATGTCGAGCGTCTGTTTTTCCAACAGCACCTGTTTGTGCTGCTGGACATTGCCCGGCCAGGCCTTCTCGTGGTTGGCAACCCGCACCACGTCATCGGTGAGGGCCTCGGCGACAAACTCGCTTCCGGGCGTCCCTTTCACGCAATGCGCGGGGAACTGCTGAAACTCCGGATCGTCGGGCGTGTGGTAGCAGCCGTGAGAGACCAGGAAAGCCTTTCCCTGGCGGGCAGCATCGGTGAGCTTCTTGATGTTGGGAAGGAGCTTTTCGGCCCCCGGGACGTATAGTTTTCCTCCGGGCAACATGAAGTCTGCCTGCGTGTCGACTTCCCACAGGATCAGGCTTGGTTTTGCCATTCTGGGCCCTCCGTTCTTTGCCTTTGCCGGTTGACGAGCAGGCAACAGCATAACAGGCAACGGCCCGGCGAGGAGCGGGCCCGGTATACTGTCGGCCTTGCCAACTCGGGGTCGAACGCCACGCTGGTTGGCATTCGAGACAACGGAGATCGACACACCATGGCGCAAGATGACCGGACGAAGGTTCCTCCCAATCGCCTGCTGATTCGCAATATCGGCCTGCTGCTCAGCGGTGATTTGGACCAGCCCATTCTCGATGCTGACACCGTGCTGTGCGTAGACGGAAAAATCGCCGCCGTTGGCAAAGCAAAAGACGTCGACCCTGCTGGCGTGACGACCGCCATTGATGCCAGGGGCACGACGCTGGCTCCGGGCTTGATCGACAGCCATGTCCATCCCGTGGCCGGCGACTGGACCCCGCGGCAGAACCAGCTGGGCTGGATCGACAGCTGCATGCACGGCGGGGTCACGGCCATGATCTCGGCCGGAGAAGTGCACACCCCGGGCCGCCCCAAGGACGTGGTTGGCTTGAAGGCCATGGCAGTCTTCGCGCAGAGAGCGTTCACGGCGTTCCGCCCCGGCGGGGTGAAGATCCATGCCGGCGCGCCCGTGCTTGAGCAGGGCATGGTGGAGGAAGATTTCAAGGACCTGGCGGCGGCGGGAGTGACGATGCTGGGAGAGGTTGGCCTGGGCAGTGTGAAAGACGGAGCCACGGCGCGCCAGATGGTGGCCTGGGCGCGCAAGTACGGGATCCAGAGCACCATTCATACCGGCGGACCGTCGATCCCGGGATCGAGCCTGATCGATAAAGACGTGGTGCTGGCCGCCGATGCGGATGTGATCGGCCACATTAACGGCGGACACACGGCGCTGCCCGATGCTCAGATCACGGCACTGTGCGAAACATCCACGCGCGCGCTCGAGATCGTGCACAACGGCAACGAGCGCGCCGGACTGCTCACGCTGCGCACCGCGGCGGAGCTGAAGCAGTTGCACCGGGTGATTCTTGGGACGGACTCGCCGGCGGGGTCGGGAGTGCAGCCGTTGGGCATCGTGCGGCTGATTGCCCTGCTTGCCTCGCTGGGAAATGTTCCGGCTGAAGTCGCGGTCTGCTTTGCCACCGGGAACACGGCCAGGATCCGGAAGCTGAACTGCGGACTGGTCGCGCCGGGGCGGGATGCGACGTTCGTGATGATGGACCGCGCGCAGCACTCGGCCGGCAAGACGCTGCTCAAAAGCATCGAGGCCGGGGACCTGCCGGGCATCGGTATGGTGATCATCGACGGAGCCGTCAGCGCGCAGCGCAGCCGGAACACTCCGCCGGCAACGCAGGTTCCAGAGGTTGTGAAGGCCTAAGCTCGGTCCAGTGCTCAGCGCAGCCCGTCTTCGCCCTTGATCTGGTCTTTGCTCAGCCCTCCCACTCGCGGGAGAGGGCGCCCGCTGTCGGTGACGGCAATGGCGACCATGATTTCGTTGGCGCGCGGTGCATCGTTGAGGCGCACTTCCATACCGTCAAAATGGCTGCGCACGAAGGCCGCGTCTTTGTGCCCGAGCGGAATGTCGAGCGGCACCCCCAGGCCTCCTCGCTTCTTCGACGACGGAATCAGCGCCGCACCCTTGCCCAGCACTTTGCGCACCGGGGTCCCCAGCTTGGGATGCAGGATGGCGGCGGCGTGCTCGAGTTCTCCGTTTTCGCCTACGGCAGCGGCCTTGCCGTAGCTCTCGGCCCTTGGCCCTTCGATGCCAAGCGCAGCCACCGCGCGCCGGGCCAGCAGCTCGCCCAGTTCTTCACCGATGTCCATGAGCTCTGTCAGGTCCGCGGTGTACTTGCCCGCATAAGGGTTCTCAATCACCGCAACCGCCGCGGCGCGCCGGGTGGCGGGACTGACCGCCTGACCCATTTCCGTGAGGGTCTCTTCCACGAACACGGCAATCTTGCGGACCTTTGCTCTCATTGCGCTCTCATTGGGGGCTTCAGCGCAGCCCGTCCTCTCCTTTGATTTCGGAGGCTTTGAGTCCTCCTACGCGCGCGTGAACGCGCGGCCCGGTGGTCATAACCAGCGCCAGCAGGATCTCATCGGCGCGCGGCGCATCCGCCAGGCCTACTTCGATGGCATCGAAATGGCTGCGCACGTAAGAAGCATGGATGTGCGTGACCGGGACGTCGAGGCGAGTGCCGGGCCCGCCAACTTTTTTGGTGGAGGCGACGATCGCCTTGGCCCCGCCCAGCACTCCGCGCATGGCGTAGCCTCCGGGCACGTGCCAGAGCGCACCGTGCTCAATCTCGCCGGCGCTGCCGACGATTGCGCCTTTGCCGTAGCCCTCGATGACTCTCACGTCTCCGCCCAGGGCGGCGACGAGCGATTTCGCCATCTCGAGGCCCAGGGGCTTGAGATCGTCCATGAATCCCGCGATGTCCTCAACGTAAGCGCCCGCGTAAGGATTGCGAATGACGGCGAGCGCGACCGCCCGGCGAAGGGGCACGGCGGCAACCGGTCCCCCTTCGTGGAAGATTTCTTCGACCGACGTCAGCTTCTTGCGCACTTCGACCTTAGGCATGGACCCAGTCCGGCTCCTGTTCGTGAGTGTCGAGAGCGTGCCACGGGATTCCAACCGTCCGCGTCTCGCCGCGAAGATGCAGGGCGGCGGCGCGAACCAGGCCTTCGCCGGCCAGTTCCATAGCCTTCGCGACTCCTGAGTCGAGGGCTGCGGCGACTTCCCCGGGCGTCAGAGCTCCCACGTCCCGGGTGACAGCCAGGCCGCCCAGGTCGCTGTCGGGCGCGAGCTCGCGCGCCGGAATGCGCCGGATGCTGGGATGGCCGGGAAGGTCGACAGCATTGGCAAGGACCGTGGCGGCGGCGTCGGCCTGGGCGGCGCGGTCGGCAAGCACCGTGACCGCGTCGGCAATGCCGAGCGAGAAGCTGCGTCCGCGCCAGCCGCTGGTGGCGATGCCCCGCACGCAGGACCGGGCTTCCATCCAGGCCGAGCCCAGCAGGGAAGGGCGGTCAGGCCGGTCGATCATGCCCACGCGAAGGAACTGTCCTTCCGCGAGGTGGAGCGCGATGTCGCCGCCGTCATTGACGTAGGCCTTGTCGAGACGCGCAGCGCCGGTCATGGCCGCCAGCACCTCCTCAGCGACCGCGCCGGCCACGGCGGCCATCGGCGTGATGAACGTGCGTGCCGCATACGGAGCCACGGCGTCGGCCATCCTTCGCGCGACGACGCTCGAGAAAACCGGGCGCCGTTCAGTCATGCCCTGGCGCAAGAGCGGCAGCTCGGCGCAGAGTTCGTCGAGGATCGTCACAAACCGGCGCGCGGCTGCCCGGTAAGCGGCCTCTACTTCCCGGGGGCCTCCGAACGCCTCGAGAACGACGTCGATCGGGCCATCATGCAGATAGAGGCGCCGCCCGTCGGGCAGGAGCTGGATCTGGGCGCGGTTCCTCACGAGCGGGCCCCCGGCGTTTTGGCCAGCGGCCAGGGATTCTCGGGGCGGGCCTGCACGTGGCGCTGGCCGTCCCGAGATTCGATCGCCTCCAGCTTGCGGACGTGGTCCATGTATCCGCCCAGTTCGGCGTAGTCAGAAAGCTTCAAGGTGAACTCGATGGGCGCCACTAGCGCTGGAGTTGGAACGTGGCCGAAGGCATTGTCGGGCATGCGGCTCACGTCGACCATGAATGTGATCCCGCCGCCCGGCCAAATGTAGACGGGCGCGCCGCCGCAGGTTACACGGGTGAGGGCGGCACCGACCGACTTCGTCAGGCGCACGGGATTCTCCGTCACACCCGCGCGCAGCGATCCCCCGGCGCCGCCCATGAAGAGCACGGAACAGAGCGCGGGCTCGCAGTTCTCCTTGATGCGCGCGACTGACTCCTCCAGCGACGCCGGGAGGTCCTTGGGCACTGGCCGCAGCTGTTCATCAAGTTCGAAGTAGGCGTAATGCTCGCCCGTCGTGCTCACCATCAGCAGGCGCAGCCCGGGCCATGCGACTTTGCTCTTAAAAGGTTGCAGGATCGACAGCGGATCGTCGATATCGGTACCGCCCCAGCCGGTGCCCTGTTCCGCGACCTGAAAATACCGTCCCGGAGTCGACCGCCGGCCTTTGATCCTGATTCCGGTCTCGGGCACGCCGAGAAGTTTGCCCGCCTGGTGCTCAGAAAGAACGCCGGTGATGTGGTCGTCGACCACCACGACTTCGTCGGCTTTGCCAAACCATTGCTTGGCGAACATGCCGATGGTCGCCGAACCGCAACCGACGCGCATGCGCTCTTCGCGAACGCGGTCGATAATTGGCGGCCTGCCCGCTTGCACGACCACGGTGGCCCCCTGATCGACCGAGAGTTCCACCGCGCCTCCATTGCACAGCGTCAACAGCGTGTCGCAGGTGGCTGTGCCTTCCCTGCGGCTCCCGCCGGTGAGGTGGCGCACTCCGCCGAGCGAGAGCATTTGCGATCCGTATTCGCCGGTGCTCACGTGGCCGACCGCTTCACCCTGCGCTCGGACGAGGTTGCGCTCGGGACCGAGATGACGGTCGGTATCGATCTTCACTTTCACCCCGCAATAGCTGAAGATGCCTTCGGTGACGACCGTGACCATGTCGACGCCCTCGACCTGCGACGAAATGATGAAGGGCGCCGGCTTGTAGTCCGGATACGTGGTTCCCGCACCGATCGCAGTTACAAACGTACCGCCGCCGCCCACGATGTTGCCGTCCCAGTCTTTCTCGCGGCCCAGGAAAGGAACGACCGAGTCGCCGCGCTCGAGGGCGCGATCGAGCACGACATGCGGGTCGATGCGCACCAGTTGTCCGTCGCGGTTGCCATAGCGATCGCACGAGCCCAGGCGCCCGGGCTTGATGTAGCACAGCACGGGGCAGGCATCGCAGCGGATGGCATCGCCGTCAGGCACGCTGTCCCCCAGTCTTTCGGGCCTCGAGGATCGCGGCGCGCACACGGTCAGGCGTCGCCGGTACGCGCCGAATGCGGACGCCAACCGCATCGTGAATCGCGTTCAGGATCGCGGGAGCCGTCGGAATGATGGCCTGCTCGCCGATTCCTTTCGCCCCGAATGGGCCGATGGGCGAAGGGTCCTCGATCAGGATGGACTCAATCGGCGGCAAGTCTCCGATCGAAGGAATCAGATAGTCGTGGAGGTTCTCCCCCTTGCCGGGGAAGAACTCTTCCATCAGCGCCTGACCGAGGCCTTGCGCCGCGCCGCCCTCGATCTGGCCTTCAATCAGCGTGGGATTAATGGCTCGGCCGACGTCGTGTGCGGCGGTAATCTTCCGCACCCGGACGGTGCCGAGCTCGGTGTCGACCTCGACCTCGGCCATATGCGCCCCAAACCCGAAAACCGCGTAGGGCACGCCTTGGCCGTTTTCATCGAGCGGGCTGGTGGGCGGATCGAAGGTGGCCTCCGCGGTCAGGACATAGCCGTGGGCATCCAGGGGCAGGTTGGCCAGAGCGACGATGCGCTGCTCGTCCTGGTGGGTCGCTCGGAGCTCCCCGTCTGCCACCGAGAGCGCATAGGTTTCGTTCGCCCTGGCGAGCGCGAGCATCGCCGCCCGCAGCTGGGCCCCGGCCATGGCCGCGGCCTTTCCGGTCACGAAGGTTTGCCGCGAGGCGGACGTCTTGCCGCAGTCGGGCGTGCGCGCGGTGTCGCCGGAAACCAGATCGAAACGGTCGACGGGGATGCCCATGGCGTCGGCGCAGATCTGCGTGACGATCGTATTCGAACCCTGGCCGATATCGACTGCGCCCTGGTGCAGGGCGACGCGGCCGTCGGCTTTCAAGCCCACACGCACGGTCGAGGGATTCGGCAGGGAAGTGTTCCCGCAGCCATACCACATTCCGGCCACGCCCACCCCGCGGCGCACCGGCCCTGTGGTCTGTGCGTTGTGGACGGCGGCTTCGGCGCGGGCGCCTGCCCACTTCGGCCGCAAGGCCTCCAGGCAGGCACGAATGCCTACTCCCACGCCAAGCACTTGTCCGGTGACCGTCGGCGATTCGTCTTCGAGGGCGTTCAGAATGCGGAACTCAAGGCGGTCCATGCCGATCTTGTCGGCCAGCTGATCGTAGACCTGCTCCTGGGCAATGGCAGTTTGGGGAACACCGAATCCCCGAAACGCTCCCGCCGGCACCAGATGCGTGTGTATGGCGCGCGTGATCGCCCGGTAGTGGGGAACTTGATAGGGTCCGGACGCGTGGACCGGGACCCGGGCCGCGACCGTCGGCCCCCAGGACGAGTAGGCGCCGGTGTTGAAGTCGGCGCTGAAATCGAGGGCAACGAGCCGGCCATCGCGCCGGGCGCCCGCCCGCAGCCGCATTTTTGCGGGATGGCGCTTGGTGGTGGAGAGAATCGATTCAGAACGCGAGTAGACCATCCGCGCCGGCCGCTTCAGCCGCCAGGCGGCCAGCGCGACGAAAGGCTGGACCGACAGGTCCAGTTTGGAGCCGAACCCTCCGCCGACCGCCGTGGGAATGATGCGAACGTTCTCCGGCGCAATGCCCAGAATCCTGGCGATGTCGGCGCGGTCCATATAGGGAGACTGGGTGCACGCCTGGATCTCGATGCCGTCGCCCGCGCAGCGGGCGAATCCCGCCTCGGGCTCGATGTAAGCGTGCTCCACGAAGCCAGTCTCGTATTCGTCTTCGACGATGACCTCGGCTTCGGCCAGGGCGCGTTCCACGTCGCCGCGCACGACCCGGCCGCCGGTAAGGATGTTTTGCGGGCGATGGCCATGCAGGAGGTCCGCCTGAGGCCGGAGAGCTTCTTCGATTGTCGTGACCGGCTCGAGCGGTTCCCAAATTACGGGAAAGCTTGCGGGATCAATGGCTTCGATGGAGGCTTCCTCGCCGGCCAGCATGGCGACGGCTTCGCCGCGAAAGCGCGCCTCGGCCTCGGCGAAAACCGGCTGGTCCGCAAAGCGCGGAATGACCCCGTAGCAGTTTTCCCCCGGGACATCCTTGGCCGTAAGTACGGCGCAGATCCCGGGGTGCGTGCGGACGAACTCCTCGAGGTCGCCGAACTGGAACCTTGCGCGGTGGTGAGGGCAGCGGATCACGCGCACCGTGAGCGTGTCTTCCGGGATTTCGTCAGCCCCGTAGATTTCCGTGCCGTCGACCTTACGCTGGCCATCGAGGCGAACCAGCCGCGCGCCGACGGCGGCCCCCGCGGCGGGAACGACAGGGGCGCTCTGCTCATTCGCAGCTTCGCGCACTGCGGCGATGATCTTGCGGTATCCGGTGCAACGGCACAGGACGCCGCCTAAGGCGTCCATGACCTCCGTCTCGGAGGGCTGCGCGTTTTTTTCCAGCAGCGCCGTGGCCGCCACGAGCATTCCTGGAGTGCAGGCTCCGCACTGGGCAGCGCCATGCGCGAGGAAGGAGTTTTGCAGCCTGTCCAGGAGCGGCGGGCGCGAGGCGAGGCCCTCGACCGTGGTGATGGCGTGTCCCTCCGCCTGCGCCGCAGGCACCAGGCAAGCGCAGACAGGATCGCCATCCAGCAGAATCGTGCAGGCGCCGCAGTCCCCCGCGTCGCAGCCGACCTTGGTTCCTGTCAGGCCCAGGTCCTCGCGCAACACGCGAGACAGCCGCTGTCCCGGTGCAGCCGCCACGGCTACGGGCTTGCCGTTCACTGTGAAGCTGAGAGTCGCCTGCACATCGGCCGGGACGGTCGTGGCGGTGAGCATCAGCGGTCCTCCACGCAGGCCTCGAGCGCGCGCCGAACCAGGGTCAAGGCGGCATCCCGGCGGTAGGCCGCTGTGGCGCGAACATCATCGATGGGCGAGAGCGCAGCCAGGTGCCCGGGCCCGGCGACCTCGCCGATTCCCGGTTTGCAGGGCGCGCCCGCCAGAGCGCTCTCCAGTTGGGGGAGCCGCTGGGCGGTCACGGAACACGATCCCACGGCCACGCGGGCCTGCCCGACGCGGCCTTCGCCGTCAGATTTCAGCACTGCCGCCACCATCGCGATGGAGATCACCAAATATCGCCGCGCGCCCAGTTTCAGAAACGCGGAGCGGGCCTCGTCAAGACCGCGAGGAACAATCACCGCGCTGAGCACCTCGTCGCCGCGCCGGGCGGTCTTGCGATTGCCCACAAGGAAATGGCTTAGGGGCATTCGCCGAACCCCCGCGATCGAAGTCAGCTCGAGCTCGGCGTCGAGCGCCAGCAAGGGCGGGACTCCGTCCGCCGCCGGGGACGCATTGCAGAGATTGCCGGCGAGGGTCCCGCGGTTCTGGATCTGGATCGAGCCCACGTCGCGCGCCGCGGCCTTCAACGCATCGCAGCAGCGGGGAAGGGGCGCGCGCAGAATTTCCGTCCAGGTAGTGAGGCCGCCGATGCGAATGCATTCGGCGTCCGTGGAAATCCCGCGCAGTTCCGCAACGCCCGAGAGGTCGACCACCGAAGGCGGCATGGGCCGGTCACCGAGGGCCGGGAAAAAGTCCGTGCCGCCGGAGAGGACCTGGCCTCCATGACGCGAAAGTGTCTCGACAGCTTCGGGCAGGCTCCTGGGTCTGAAATACAAGTGGTTCCTCGCGAATCGCGAAACGGACGGCGCTTGGCCTCCATTTTCGTATGAAGGGCGCCTGATTGTACAGATGGCAGGGCGCTACAGCAGCAGTCCGGCGATCGAGGCCGACATCAGGTTGGCCATCGTGCCGGCCAGCATCGCGCGCACGCCTAGGCGGGCCAGGTCGCCTCGGCGATTGGGGGCCAGCGCGCCGATGCCGCCAATCTGAATGCCGATGGAGCTGAGGTTGGCAAAGCCGCAGAGCGCAAACGTGGCAATGGTGAACGAACGGGGATCGAGCACCCCCTTCTGCGGCCCGAGCATGGAGAAGGCGACCAGTTCGTTCAGCACCATGCGGGTGCCCAGCAGGTTCCCGATGATCGGACAGTCATGCCACGGGATGCCGATGACCCACGCGATCGGCGAAAACAAAACGCCCAGGATGCTCTCCATGCTGGTTGGAAACCAGGCAAAGTGGCGGTGAATGCCTCCGAAGATGCCATCGACCAGGGCGACCAGGGCTAGAAAGGCAATCAGCATGGCGCCGATGTTGAGCGCCATGTGCAGGCCGTCGCCGGTGCCGCGGGCAATCGCCTCCAGCAGATTTTCGTGCTTCTCCTGCTCTTCCTCCTCGGCGCTCATCACCACTTTGCCCGCGGTCTTGGGTTCCTCGGTTTCGGGCACCAGCATTTTGGAAACCAGGATGGTGCCGGGCGCGGTCATGATGACGGCGCTCAGCACGTGACGCGGTTCGGCACCAAAGGCGAAGTAGGCGGCCATGATCGAGCCCGAGACGTGAGCCATCCCGCTGGTCATCACCGTCATGAGTTCAGAGCGGGTCAGCTCGGGCAGAAACGGCCGGATCGTGACCGGGGCCTCGGTCTGTCCCATGAAAATGCTGGCCGCAACGTTCAGCGATTCCGCGCCGCTGGCGCCCATGATGCGGGTCATCAGCCAGGCGGCGATGCGGATGATGAACTGCATGATGCCGACGTGATACAGAATCGCGAACAGCGCGCAGATGAAGATGACGACCGGCAGCACCTGAAAAGCGAAGATGAACCCGATGCTGGAACCCTGCTTGCCCAAAGGTCCGAAGACGAATTCCGAGCCGACGAAGGAGTAGCTGAGCACCTTGTTGGCCGCGTCTCCAATCGCCTGAAAAGCACGGCGGCCGTACTCGATCCGCAAAACGAAGACCGCGAAGGCAAACTGCAGGCCCAGGCCCCAGGCCACCGTCTTGACGCGGATGGCGCGCCGGTCGCTCGAGAACACAAACGCCAAGCCCAGCATGCTCAAAAGGCCAAGAATTCCGGTGAATCGTCCCATTCAGTGTCTCTCCCCGGATTTGGTGATGACGCGATGGACCAGCGATCGACTATGCTCCGGAGCCGCCGCCGAGATGGCGATGCTCTCCAGCAGCAGGGCCTTGGCCCGCTGTGCCAGGGATTCGGAGTTGTAGTGGACCGTGCACAGGCTCTCGCCGGCCTCTACGCGGTCGCCTGCTTTTTTGTGGAGCACGAATCCGACGGCCGGATCCACCGAGTCCTCTTTGCGCTCGCGGCCGCCACCGAGAATCACGCTCGCCGTCCCCGCCCGCTCGCACTGGATGGCGGAGACGAACCCGGCACGGGGACTGGGAACTTCGAGGGTGTGCGCCGCCCTGGGCAGGCGCGTCGGATCGTCAACGACGCGGGGATCTCCACCCTGCAACTCGATCATCTTGCGAAAGCGCTCAAGGGCGGCGCCGGAGCGGATGAGGTCGGCGGACAGCTTCCTGCCTTCGGCCAGGGTAGCCACGCGCTCGCCCAGCAAAAACATCCACGCGGCCAGTTCGTGGCAGAGCTCGAGCAGATCGTCAGGCCCGCCGCCGCGCAGCACCTCCAAAACTTCGACGACTTCCAGCGCGTTGCCGACGTGCCGGCCAAGCGGCTGGTCCATGTCGGTAATCAGCGCGGCCATCTGCTTGCCCATGCGCTCGCCGGTTTCAACCATCAGCTCGGCCAGGTAGATCGCGTCCTTTTCGTCCTTCATGAAGGCGCCGGAGCCGGTCTTCACATCGAGCACCAAGCCGTCGACTCCCTCGGCCAGCTTCTTGCTCATGATGGACGCGCAGATCAGGAAGGGACTCTCGACCGTGCCCGTGACATCGCGCAGGGCATAGAGCTTGCGGTCGGCCGGGGCGATTTCGGCGGTCTGCCCGATCATGCAGCAGCCGATGGTCTCGAGAATCTTGCGAAACTGGGCGACCGGAATTCCGACCTTGAACCCGGGGATGGCTTCCAGCTTGTCGAGGGTGCCGCCGGTGTGGCCCAGTCCGCGGCCACTGATCATGGGCACGATCAGACCGCCGGCGGCAGCGACCGGCGCCAGCACGAGCGAGGTCTTGTCCCCCACACCGCCCGTGGAATGCTTGTCGACCTTGCGGGCGCCGAGGTCGGAGAAGTCGAGCACCTCTCCGGAGCGCAGCATGGTGTCGGTCAGCGCCGCCGTCTCGGCGCGGGTCAGGCCTTTGAGCAGCACGGCCATCAGCCACGCCGACACCTGGTAGTCGGGGACCTCCCCGCGCGTGTATCCGTTGACCAGGCTTTCGATTTCGGCCTGCGTCAGTTCTCCACCCTCCCGCTTTTTCCGGATGACGTCGATCGCACGAATGGGCTGGGGGCTGCCGCCTTGCGGAGCACTCATTTGAGACGGAACCCCGCAGGCAACAGTTCGGTGATGTGCGCTTGCTGCTCACCCTTCTTGCCTTGGAAGAAGACGATGGCATCGGGGCCAAACTCGTAGATGACCTGGCGGCAGGCGCCACAGGGAGAGCAGGGAACCCCCTGATCGTTGACCACGGCAATGGCGGCGACCTCCAGGCTGGGCCCCAGGGCAGCAACGGCAGAGAAGATCGCCGTGCGCTCCGCGCAGTTGGTCATCCCGTAGGAGGCATTCTCAACGTTGCAGCCGGAAAAAATCTGCCCTTTGCGGGTGAGCAATGCGGAGCCCACGCGGAACTTGGAGTACGGGGCATAGGCCTTCTTCATGGCCGCGCGCGCCATCTTCTGTAATTGTGCGCGCTGCGACACGGCGCGTTTGCTTGCTGGCATAGAGTTGCTCGGCGTCCCGAGGGCCGGTAATCGTGCGGCTGATTGTAAACCGCCAGGGTGGATTGCAGGAGTTTTTTTCCGAGATGCAGGTCGCGATTCGAGAGCGCCGGCAACGGCAACGCTTGCTCTAGCTGGGACCCTTGCCTGCCGCAAGATGGTCGGCTTTCTCCTGTTCCGCGCGCGCCTCGGCGGTTTGCCCGGTGAGCGTGTAGATCTCAGCCAGGCGCTGGTGCGGGCGCGCTTCCTGCGGCCGCGCCGCGGCGGCCTCCTCGTAAAAGCGAAGAGCATCCGCATACTTTTTGGCGCGCAGGCTGGCTTGTCCGAGGTCGGAGGCGGTGGCATAGAGCATGGTTGCGATTTCGGCGCTGTCGGGCTTCAATTCCCGGGCATGGAGCAAGGCCGCATGCGCCTCCGGCAACCGTCCCAGCCTGATCAGCACGGCGGCATACAGGGAGTTCAGCGGGAACACATCGGGCCAGCGTTTCAGGCTGTCTTCGAGGGGCCTGCGCGCATCCTCGAACCGGCCGAGCTGGAAATAAGTAAGCGCGAGGTTGTACTGCATCTGCGGGTTCTGGGGGGCGAGTTCGGCGGCGCGCTGCAGCGGCTTCAAGGCGGCCTCCAGATCGCCGTGCTGCCCGTAAATGGTTCCCAGCGCCGTGAGGCGCTCGGCGTTGTTCGGGTCGTAGAGCTGATCGCACAGCTGGCGCGCGGCCTCAGACCGTCCCTGCTCCAGCTTCTCCGCGCATTCGTTCTTGATGCGGCTCTCGTCATTGTCCTTCTGGCGGAGCCGCTGGGAGAGCTCCATTTCCTTCTTGGCTTTCTCTTCGAGCCCCTGCTTGCGGTAGACGAAGCCCAGTTGATAGGGAATGCGGGCGTCGCGCGGATCGGTCCTTTGGGCCTGTTCGAGCCAGTGCGCCGCGCTGGCCAGATCGCCGTGCTTGAAGTAGGCAAATCCAAGGTAGTACGCGGTGTCGGGGAAGGGAGGTTGGGCCGCCGCCTTGTTCAGGTTGCGGATGGCGCTGGCGTAGTCCTGGCTGTCGACATCGAGCCGGCCGAGGTAGTAGAACACGTTCGGATGGTCGCCGGCCTCGCGGCGAACTTGCTCCAACTCGCGGCGGGCCTCCTCAGCCTTATGGGATTCGAACAGCGCGACCGCCAGCGGGAAGCGCGCGCGCAATCCCAGCGTGGGATCCGCAGCCAGCGCGGCGCGGAACTCCTGGATCGCTTCATCGTACCGGTCTTGCTTTAAGGCGTCGTAGCCTCTGCCCACATGGGTCTCAGCGGAGCTGCTGGCGGCAGCCGCCGGCCCTCCCGCCTGCTGGGCGAGAAGCGGCCGGCACCAGGGCAGGGCCAGCAAACCGCCAACAACGATGGAACGAAGCGTCGGCACCAAGGCTCCGCGATGAGGCGTGCGCGCTCGATTATAGTTCGTCGAGCGGGCAACTCCGAGAGGCTGCACGCCTGCCTGCCGACCTTGACGGTGCGCGAGCGCGACTGCTACCTTCGCCTCTTCGTAGCCAAGACCTGGGGGTCGCTCTGAGCCGGGCAGGAGAGAAGAATCGTTCCGGGGGAATTTTTCCGTTGGACCCGGGCCGCCGCAATTTCCTGGTATGCTTCTGCCGGGCGGTCTCGGCGGCGCTGCTTCCCGGTCTCGCAGAGATTCCCGGGATGTTGGCATTTTCCCCTCCGCGCGCTTCCGCCGGCGCCGTCTCGTATCACCTGCATCCCCATTACCGCGCCCGCTTGCCCATCGAAGCGACGCTTCTCAAGGCCGATGCCGCGCTCGACCGCTTCCCAACGGAAAAACTTGCCGACCGGGTCGAGGCGATCCTGGCAGGTTGGAGCGAAGGGCTGCGGAAATGTTCCGGAAATGTTGTGCCCGTGCGCAAGGCTTGCTCGCCGCAGTTTCTGGGGTGCGCATGGCGGCCGGTCGAGTCGCGGCTGGTTCGATCGCATGGCGGAGTCGAAGTCCGGCGCAATCGTTTTTCCGCGAACCTGGCGCTGGGTCCGGACGCTTTTGAGAAAGAATTGCAGTCTGCCCTGGGCATTTTCAAGGAAATCCACACGGCCGAATTCCAGGTCACCGCGATCGAACAGTCCTCGGCGCCTTCCAGGGTCCTGCGAACCCGCGTGCGCTATGAGCTTGCGGGACCGGGTCAGGAATCGTACCGGCAACAGCGGATCGGCGAGTGGGACCTTGCCTGGAGAGTAGAGGACGCCTCGTCGCGGGACCTTGCGCTGATCTCCTGGCAAATCCCCGGGGAAACGCAGGCGCAAGCGCGAGAGCCGGTCTTCGTCGACATTGCCGCAGAGGCGTTTGCCGGATGTTCTTCCTTCGAGCAGCAGCTTGCGCACGGGTCCGACTACTGGCGCACCAGGCTCGACGCCGCGTGCGGAATCGACATCTACGGCCACAACGGGGTTGCCGTCGGCGACATCGACGGCGACGGCTTCGATGATCTTTACATCTGCCAGCCGGCCGGCCTGCCCAACCGCCTGTACCGCAATCGCGGCGACGGAACATTCGAAGACATCACCGCGCACTCCGGCCTCGGCCTTCTGGAAAATACCGCCTGCGCGCTGTTCGCCGACTTCGACAACGACGGGCATCAGGACCTGGTCGTCGTGCGGACCGAGGGTCCGCTGCTGTTCCTGAACGACGGGACGGGCCAGTTCCGCCAGCATCCCGATGCGTTCCGCTTTGCCCAGCCCCCGCAGGGAACCTTCACCGGCGCGGCGGTCGCGGACTACGATCGCGACGGCTGGCTCGACATCTACTTCTGCCTGTACCTCTACTATCAGGGGGCCGAGCAGTACAAGTACCCGCTCCCCTACTACGACGCCAATAACGGACCGCCGAATTTTCTGATGCGCAACCAGCGCGACGGCACGTTTCGCGATGTTACGGCGGAATCGGGCCTGCATCAGAACAACACCCGCTACAGCTTCTGCTGCGCCTGGCTCGATTCCGAGCGCGGCCCCGACCTGTACGTGGTCAACGACTTTGGCCGCAAGAACCTGTACCGCAATAACGGCGATGGAACCTTCCGAGATGTCGCCGCCGAAGCCGGGGTCGAGGACGTAGGGGCGGGCATGAGTATCTGTACGTTGGACGCCGGGAACCAGGGTGCAGAAGACCTTTACGTGGCCAACATGTGGACCGCCGCCGGCGAGCGCATCGCGGCTCAAACGCAGTTCCAGCCCGACGCTCCCGCGAACGTCAGAACGCAGTTTCAGAAGCACGCCATGGGGAACTCGCTGTTTCGCCGCAGAAACCCCCAGTCCACATCGCTCCACTTTGAAAGCATGGGCGAGCAAGCCGGCGTCAGCATGGGGCGCTGGTCCTGGGCAAGCGATTCCTGGGACTTCGATCACGACGGGTTTCCGGATCTCTATGTCACCAATGGCATGATCTCGGGCCCGTTACGCAAGGACCTGAACAGCTTTTTCTGGCGGCAGGTGGTGGCAAATTCTCCCCTGCGGCCGAACCCGTCGCCCGACTATGAACGGGGATGGAACGCGCTCAACGAACTCATCCGCGCCGATCAGACCTGGAGCGGCTACGAGCGGAACTTGCTCTACGCCAACAATCGGGACGGAACCTTCTCCGACGTCAGCGCCGTGTGCGGCATGGATTTCCTGGAGGATGGCCGGGCGTTCGCGCTGGCCGACTTCGATCACGATGGCCGCCTGGAAGTGCTGCTCAAAAACCGCAACGGACCGCAGGTGCGGCTTCTGAAGAACGCCATCCGTGAACTGCCTCCGTCGATTGCCTTTCGCTTGCGCGGGACCCGGAGCAATCGCGACGCCATCGGCGCCGTAATCACCATCGAAACAAGCGCTGGGCGCCAGACCCGCAGCCTGCAGGCGGGGTCTGGATTTCTCTCGCAACACACCAAAGAGCTCCTGTTCGGGCTTGGCGGTGCCAAAGGAGATGTGCAGGCCTCCATCCGCTGGCCGAGCGGCCTGATGCAGCAGGTGAGGGACCTTCCTCAGAACCATCGTGTGTGGATCGAGGAAGGGAAGGACGCTTACCGGGCCGAGCCGTTCCAACGCTTCGCCGGCGTGCGGGTGGAAGCTGGCACACCCGCCAGCCAGGACTGGCCCGGAAATGCCGAGACCTGGCTCCTGGCTCCCGTCGCGGCGCCGGACTTTTCGTTACCGGACTCGGCAGGAAAACCGCACACCTTGGGCGCGCTGCGAGGCAGGCCGGTTTTGTTGACCTTCTGGGTCTCCGGCTCGTCGGAGTGTAAGACCCAGCTCGACGCCCTCTCGCAAAACCACGCCCGATGGTCGGCGCGGGGGCTGCAGATCATGGCGGTGAACTGCGATACCGTATCCGGGGACGCATCGCCTTCGGGCGAACTGCCGCGGCTTCCGTTCCCGGCGCTCCAGGCAACTGATGACGTGGCTGGGGTCTATACCGTGCTCTACCGGTACCTCTTTGATCGGCATCGGGACCTGGCGCTGCCGACATCTTTCTTGATCGACGCCGGGGGCCACATCGTGAAAATCTACACCGGCTCCGTGTTGGCTGCCCAGGTAGACGAGGACTTCCAGAACATTCCGCACACGGCGGCGGAACGCATGGCCAAGGCGTTGCCCTTTCCCGGTGTGTCGGAAAACCTCGATGCGCAGCGGAACTATCTTTCCTTCGGCTCGGTGTTTTTTCAGCGCGAGTATTTCGACCAGGCAGAGGCCTCCTTTCAAAAGGCGGTCGAGGAAGACCCCGCCAGCGCCGAGGCCCTGTATGGGCTGGGCAGCGTCTTCCTCAAACAGCAGAAACGAGCCGAGGCCCAGGCGGCGTTCGAGCGCGCCACCACGCTTCAAGCTGCCTATCCCGAAACGCTTCCCAACGCCTGGAACAACCTCGGCTTGATCGCTACGCAGCAGGGGAACTCTGAGGAAGCAATTCGCTGTTTCCGCGAAGCTCTGAAGATCAACCCCGATCACCTGATCGCGCTCGATAACCTGGGGAATGCTTTTCGGCAGCAGAAGCGCTGGACGGAGGCGAGGGACGTCTTCGAGCGCGCGCTGGCCGTCAGTCCCGAAGATCCCGAAGCAAATTACAGTCTGGGCATGGTCTATGCGCAAAGCGACGACACGCAGCGCGCCTATGATTACCTGCAGAAGGCCTTGCAGGCTCGCCCCGGCTATCCCGAGGCCCTGAACAATCTGGGCGTGCTCTATCTGCGGACCGGCCGGCGGGACCTGGGAGTCGAGAGCTTCGAAAAATGCATCCGGGCGGCGCCTGAGTTCGATCAGGCCTACTTGAACCTGGCGCGGGTGCATGCCCTCGAAGGCGACCTCGAACAAGCCAAAAGCGTCCTGCGCGAGCTGCTCAAGCGCCAGCCCGGCCACGCGGGGGCCCAAAAGGCCTTGGCGGAACTGGGGCCGTAGCGGTCGGCTGAATCAGGGCGCCGGCTTCGGCGTAGGGGCCGTCAACAGCTCCACGATCAGGCGGTTCAGCTTTTGCATGTCCAGATCGACCTGGATCTCGACCGGCTTTACCGGCATCTCTGGTTTGTTCGTGTCGCTCCAGGTCAGCAGATTGCCGTAGCCCGCCCCCTGGTCGAGGTCCACGTCCAGGTAGCGGGTCTCTGTCTTCGTGATGATGCCGGGGTCAAGCCAGGCCGCGGCCGTGAGTTCGTCCCAGAGGTAGTTGTATGGCCCGTAAAGGCGGCCGTATTTGCCGATATACCGCGCCGCGGGCGTCGAGCCGGCGCTGATCCGCTTCAGCAGCTCCGCCGTCATTTGTGCTTTGACGGAGATGTCGACCGGCGTGCACGTAATCTTCTTCCAGGGCGCCCGCAGCACAATGTGCGCGGCCTCAGGATCGAACCACAAATTGAATTCGTGGCGTGGATTGTTGGCGAACTCGGGATCGCCGGTGATGGGGCTAAGGCTGCCGCCCATGAAAATCAACGCGCGCGCCAGCTCGGCAAAGTGCGGGTCGATGGTCAGCGCCAGCGCCAGGTTGGTCAGCGGGCCGCCGGCGTAGATCGTGACCTCGCCGGGATATTTGTGCACCATGCGGACCAGGAAGTGCGCGGCGTCCTCATCGGCCGGCTTCGCCGACGGCCTGCCCTCAGGCATCTCGCCCAACTCCTCCGGCGGATGGTAGAAGCGCGGTGTCCACGCGCCCAGCCACTCCACCGAGCCGTAGCGCTTCTCCCATAACTCCGTGGCGGCTTTCGTCCGCACCAAAGGGTTTTCCGCGCCGGGCACAACCGGGATGTCGGTGCGGCCAATCAGCTCCAGCGTGCGCAGCGTGTGGGCCACTTCCGATTTCAGCCAGAAGTCTCCGGTGACCACCGTGATGCCGAGCACCTGGGTTTGCGGCGATTGGATGAGCAGTAGGATCGACTGCTGGTCGGTGCCCGCCGGCCCGGCCGCATCCTGGTCGATGATGATTTTTCGTTTCTCCTGCGCCCAGCCAGCCAGGGCCGCCAGCAAAAAGCAGCCCACCCACCAGAATCGGCCCTTGCGAACCATCATTCCTAAGCCTTTCTTTGTCTCCGGATGTCTCCGGATGAATTCGGCTGCTAGTTTCTTCCAGCCAGACGGCCGATGAGCAAATCGAAGAACCTCGCCGAGTCGACCTCGATGGCGACGTTCGTGTTGGGCACGAACTGGTCGCGCAGCACCGGTGACGTCCGCGTTGAGGCCAGCGTGGGGGCCGATCCGCGGATCGGCATGTTCAGCGGCTGCTTCTCCCTATCAGGACGCCGGCGCAAGTCGCCCGCCGTAGGGCTATAGCCGAGGGTCTCGCCGGCTGTCAGCTCCCCGCTGGTCTCGATGTCGACATAGTATTCCTTCCACTTCAAAATCGAGGGGTCGAGGAAGGCGGCCACGGCCAGCGAGTCGTGCATGTTGGGGCCGACCAGGAAGCCGCGCTCCCTCACGTTGTCGATGGCGTGGCGCGCGATCTTCGCCGCGGCATCGCCGACGGGGGTGTTGGCCGACTGGAGCACGCGCACATGCTCGTCGGTGAGAGCTGTGTGGCGCGTGACGTCGAGGCCCACCATGGTCAACGGAATTCCCGACTGAAAAACAATGCGCGCAGCTTCGGGGTCCACGTAGACGTTGAACTCGGCCGCGGGAGTGATGTTCCCCCCCGAAAGCGAGCCGGCCATCATCACCACGCCTCGTAGCAGGGGAGCCATCTCCGGATCGGTCCTGAGCGCGGTGGCCACGTTGGTGAGCGGGCCGAGCGTGATCAGGGTCACCTCGTGCGGATACCGGCGAACGATGGACCGGATCAGTTCGGAAGCAGGTTCGGGCGCGGCAGACCGCTTGGGTTCGGGAAAGACGACTCCGCCGAGTCCGTTCTCCCCGTGCGCATACGTGGCAGTGACCAGGCGGCGCAGCAGGGGCGCGCTGGCGCCGCAAGCCACGGGGATGTCGGTCCTCTCTGCGATCTCTACCATGCGCAAGGCGTTGGGCAGGGTGAAATGCAGCGGCACATTCCCCGCCACCGCGCAGATGGCTTCGATCTTCAGTTCGGGGGAGCGCATGGCCAGCAACAGCGCGAATGCGTCGTCCACGCCCGGGTCGGTGTCGATGATGACCCGCGCCGGGGCGCTGCGGGTCGGTACTGGGCCCTGGATCTCGAAAGGCCGGGCGAAAGCGAATGAACCGGGGGATGCCGCACTGAGCAGAAAACCGGCCGCTGAGGACGCGACGAATTCCCGCCGGGTGAAACTGTTCTTGGTCTTCCGATCCATGGCTCTCCTTCACTGAGCGCTCCGTGGAGGTCGCGTCATGAGCCGCACATAGAGCTCGTAGAGTTTGCTGGTGTCGACATCGAACTGCACGGTGGCTTTTCGTTCGTAGGGCGGCACCGTGCTGGCCGGGTCCCAGAACAGCGTCTGGCCGTAGCTGGGGCCGTGGTCGACGTCGATATCGACGTAGAGTTCTTTTTGCCGGGTGATGATCGAGGGATCGATCATGGCGGCGGCGGAAAGTTCGTCCCACATGAAACTCTCGACCGAATACTGGGTCAGATACCGGGCAACGGGCGTGTCGGCCTTGGCGATGGCCGCTCGGACGGCTGGATTCAGGGTCGTCTTGATCGAGATATCCACGGGCGTGATGGTGATGCTGTTCCACGGGGAGCGCATGACGATGCGCACCGCCTCAGGATCAAACCACCAGTTGAATTCGCGCCGCGCATCGGCTCCGGAGATGCCGCCGTTGTCGGCGTACATGCCGCTTCCCATCAGCACCAGCGACTTGGCAAGCCTGGCCACCTGGGGATCGAGGCGCAGGGCCAGAGCGATATTGGTGAGCGGGCCTCCAGCCCAGATCACGACCTCGCCCGGATATTTGTGCACCATGCGAACGATGAAATGGGCCGCGTCTTCGTCGAGCGCCTTCAGGTGAGGCTCGCCTTCCACCAGCGGCGGAACTGCCTCCGGATCGTGATAACCTTCGCGAAACGCCGGCGGCACACTCTCGGGACGCTGGGAGAAGTCGCTCCAGCAGCCCTTGTAGCGGAGTTTTCCGTAGAGTGCTTCCCAGCGCTCCGATTCTTCCTTCGAATTCAGCAGCGGAAACTCGGCGCCCATGGCCACGGGAACGTCGGTGCGGCCGGCGATTTCCAGCAGGCGGAGAGTTCGCTGGGTTTCTTCTTTGACCCACTGATCGCCGCTCACCGTAGTGATGCCGAGAACGTCGAACTTGTCGGACTGCAGGAAGATGAGGATGGACTGCATGTCGGTAGTGGCTGGCCCGCGCGCATCTTGGTCCACAATGACCTTGATTGTCTGCGCCCGGAGGGGGGCAGCGGTTGAGCATGCCAGCACGGCGGCGAACAGCGCGCTTAGGATCTGAAGTCGCATACGGCCCTCGAGGCGATCTGCTTCCGGCGTGTCCAGGCACACGAGTAGCGCGGCTGAACCATGCGGAAGGCAACGCATTGTAAGGCTTCGCTGCGAGCGCTGCCAAGCGAATCGTGTGATTTTCCAACCAGGAGGCGAGGTTGCAGCGGTTCTTCGCGGCAAACTAGAATGGCGGACGCAGTTCCCATGTTCCTGGTCGAATTCCCATCCTCGATGCGGCGATTGTCTCGATCCTTCCTCTGGTGGTTGGCTGGTGCAAGCCTGCTGCTGGCGGTGCAACGCGAGGGGCGGGCTCAGGAACCTTCACGCACAAGCACCATCGAGGGAGTGGTGCGCGACTCTTCCGGCACTCCGGTGAAAGGTGCAGGAGTGACTGTGGAACGAGAAGGGATCACGAGCGGGGCCACCGTTTATACAGGGGAGAACGGTTTTTATCGCCTTCCCTCCGTGGCAGCCGGAAAGGTGGCGGTCCAGGCCGAACGAGAAGGCTTCCTCAGGGCCACCTCTGCGCCGTTCGAGGTCGCCCCGGGAGAGACCAGGACCCTCGATCTGACCCTGGCTTCCGCCAGTTCCGCAAACGGCGGACCCGCTGCTCCGCAATTCTACGACGAGCCCAACTTCACGGTGGTGGGAGTGGCCGACATCGCCAGCCAGGGCGGTCACGGGTCCGATACCGTCTCGCGGACGGCGCAGGCACTGGCGAAGGAGGTGACCCGGAGTTCCAGGTCGTTCTCCGACGGCTCAGCCCATTCGGCGCCGGATGAGCCGTTCTGGCGCGCGGCGGTGGCCCGCAATCCCGAAAGTTTCGAAGCCAATCAGCGTCTCGGTGTGATTCTGGAAAATGACGGGCAGGCTGCTGAAAGTCTGCGTTTCCTCGAGACCGCACGGAATTTGCAGCCGGGGGATTACCCCACCGCGCTGGCGCTCGCGCGGGCGTATTCGGCGACCGGGCAGCTTGCCAAGGCGCGCCAGACCGCGGGCGCCCTGCTCCCGGCGCACGAGACTGCAGAAGTGCACGCTGTGCTGGGTGAACTCGAAGAAAAAACTGGCGACGCTGTGCGCGCCGTGCAGGATTACCAGCGCGCCGCTGAGCTCGACCCCAGCGAGCCCAACCTGTTTGCCTGGGGAGCCGAACTCCTGCTGCACCGCGCCCTGGAACCGGCTTTGCAGGTGTTCCACAAGGGCGCCCGCCTGCATCCCGGGTCGCAGCGAATGCTGGTCGGACTCGCCGTGGCGCAATACGCCAGCGGATCACCGGCTGCGGCCGCCCAGACCTTGTGCCGGGCCTCGGATCTCGACCCCGCAAACTCCGCTCCGTACCTGGTTCTCGGAAAAATGCAGGCGCTCGACCCTCCGGGCAGTTCGATCGTGACCGACAAGATGGAGCGGTTTTCCCGGCTTCATCCCCAGAGCGCACTGGCGAACTATTACTACGCGACCAGCCTGCAAAGGCAAGCCCCGACCCAAGGGGACCAGCTGAAGCGCATCGCGGGACTGCTGACGAAGTCCATCGAACTGGATCCGAACTTTGCCCCCGCCTACCTGCAGCTAGGCGTTCTGCACGAGGCACAAAACCGGCAGTCCCAGTCGATCGCCGATTATCAGAAGGCGGTCGCTCTCGATCCGCAGCTTGCCCAGGCTCACTATCGCCTGGCTCAAGCCTACCGCCGCGCGGGAGACATGACCAAAGCGGAGCAGGAGCTTGTCCTCTCGGAACAGGCCTCCAAGAAAAATCTGCAAATGGCTGATCAAGACAGCCAGCAGATCCCCCAATTTGTTTATACTCTTCGCCACCCGGAAGCGCCGTCTCAGTGAACTAGTTGGGCCGTGCCCGAAGCAGGAGGACCGTCGCTGAACGCTCATCCGCTCGACCGTCTGTTCAAGCTCGCCGAAAACCAAACGACCCTCCGCCGGGAAATGATTGGGGGCCTGACCACCTTCATGACCATGGCGTATATCGTCGTGGTCAATCCGCAGATCCTGGCGCAGGCGGGAATGCCCGCTGATGGAGTGCTGTTCGCGACCTGTATTTCCGCGGCGGTCGCCACCCTGGTGATGGGACTCTATGCGAATTACCCCATCGCCATGGCCCCGGGCATGTCGCTCAACGCATATTTTACCTATTCGGTGTGCCTGGGGATGGGCATTCCCTGGCGCACCGCCCTGGGCGTCGTATTCCTTTCCGGAGTGCTGTTTGTGGTTCTGACGGTGACTCGCGTCCGCGAGCAGATTGTCAATGGGATTCCCAACTGCCTGAAGCATTCCACCGCCGCCGGAATCGGCATGTTCATCGCCTTTGTCGGCCTGCGGAACGCAAAACTGGTTATCGCCAACCCGGCAACCTTCGTGGCCATCGGCCCGCTCTCGCTTCCGGAAGTGCAGGCCGCTTGCTTCGGCATCGTGCTGACCTTGGTCCTGATGGCCCGCAGGATCAACGGGGCCATCCTGCTGGGAATCGCGGGGACCACCCTGTTCGGGATTCTCCGCGGGATCGCGCACCTGCCCGCCGCCGTGGTCTCTCTGCCCCATCCGGGCGGCACGTTTCTGCAGCTGGATGTGCGGGCCGCATTGCACCTGGGTCTGCTGGAGATCGTGTTCGCTTTCCTGTTTGTCGACCTGTTCGACAACGTAGGCACGCTGGTCGGGGTCTGCGAGCAGGGAGGCTTCGTCGAGAACGGGAAGATTCCGCGAGTGGGCCGCGCCTTGCTGGCCGATGGAATCGGCACAACCTTCGGCGCCCTCACCGGCACTTCGACCGTGACCAGCTACATCGAGAGTGCCGCCGGCGTGGCGGCCGGCGCGCGAACCGGGCTGGCCAATCTCGTGGTCGCCGGCTTATTCTTGCTGGCCGTCTTTTTCTCGCCTCTGGCGGGGGCCATCCCCGCCTTTGCCACCGCGCCCGCCCTGATCCTCGTAGGCACCCTCATGACCCAGTCCATCGCACAACTCCCATGGGACGATTTCACCGAGGCTTTCCCGGCGTTCTTGACCATGCTCGGCATGCCGCTGACCTTCAGCATCGCGACCGGACTCAGCCTGGGCGTGATCGCTTACACCGTGGCCAAGGTCGGAACCGGTCGCTATCGCGAGGTCAGCGTGGTGCTGTGGATCCTCACCGTACTGTTCCTGTTGCGCGACGTGTACCTGGCGGCGGCGTAGGCCTTCCGGACTTGCTCTTAGTGGGCGGTCTGCATGGGCGCACTCAACAGCCGAATGAACATCGCGTAGAACCGCTCTTTGTCGAGGTCTGTCTGGATCTCCACGGGCGGGCGCGGCAGGTCCGGCTTGTTGCGGTCGCTCCAGGTCAGAGTGTGGCCGTAGCCCGCGCCTTTGTCGAGGTCGACCCCCATGTAGCGCGTCTCCCGCACGGTGATCAATGTAGGATCGATCCAGGCGGCCGCCGCCAGCTCGTCCCACATGAAATCGGCTCCCGGGCCGGGTTGATAGTACCTGGCGACATAGCGCGCCAAGGGTGTGCCGCCGGCCTCGATCTGGTGGATCATTTCCGGCGTCAGGCGTGTCTTCACCGAGATGTCGGTCGGCGTGCAGATGATCTTGTGCCAGGGGGCGCGCAGCACGATTTCGGCCGCCTCCGGGTCGAACCAGAAGTTGAATTCGTGGCGCGGGGTGTCGACAAACTCGGCGTGCTGCGACTGCGGACTCAGGCTTCCGCCCATGAACACCAGTTCCGCGGCCAGCTCCGGGAACTGCGGGTCGATCGTGATCGCCGTGGCCAGGTCGGTCATGGGACCGCCTTCGTAAATCGTGACCTCGTGCGGATACTGCCGCACCATGCGCAGCAGAAAATGCACGCCGTCTTCGTCGCTGGCTTTCGTGGTGGGCGGGCCTTCGGGTAAGGCCGGAACGACATCGTGCTCATGCCACCAGCGGTCGTCCCACGCCCCGGCGTAGGCGACTTTGCCGTAGCGCTGCTGCCAGAGCTGGGCTTCGCGGCGGTCGCGCACCAGCGGGAATTCGGCGCCGCGCAGCACCGGGACATCGGTCCGCCCGATGATCTCGAGCAGGCGGAGTGTATGCGCGACTTCTTCGTCGCGCCACTGGTCTCCGCTCACGACCGTGATCCCGAGCACTTCGACCTCCGGCGATTGCAGAAGCACCAGCAGGGTCTGCAGATTGCTCCCCCCCGGCCCCGAGCAATCCTGGTCGATGATGACCTTGCGCCGCGCCTGGGCCGAGAGCAGGCAAGTGGCGAGCAGGACCCATGCAGCGAGGAAGCTCCGTTTTGTAAACGGCCCGCTTATCTTTGTGCCACCGCCAGTCATCGCTTCCCCACCGGCCGCGTCATCAAGCCCATGTAAATCCCGTAGAACTTCTCCGCATCGATGTCGAACTGCACATTGGCCAGCCTCAGGTAGGGGGGGACCTGCGCCTTGGCGTCCCAGAAGATCGTCTTCCCGTAGCTCGCGCCGTGATCGATATCGATATCCATGTAGAGCTGCTTCTCTCCGGTGATGATCGAGGGATCAATCAGCGCCACGCCTGCGATCTCGTCCCACATGTAGCCGGGCAGGGAATACTTGTCCAGATATTGCGTCACGGGCGTGTTCGCTTTCGCGATCGCGACCTTCATTTCGTTGGTGAAGCGCGTCTTCACCGAGATGTCGATGGGCGTGATGGTGACTTTTTTCCACGGAGCGCGCAGAACGATGCGAGCGGCTTCGGGATCGAACCACCAGTTGAATTCCCGCCGCGCGTCGATTGCGCCCGGATCGATGGCGCCCTTGTCGGCGTAGAGGCCGCCGCCCATCATCACGAATTCCTTAGCCAGCGTCGCCACCGAGGGGTCAAGCTTGAGGGCCAGAGCATAGTTGGTGAGCGGCCCTCCGGCCCAGAGCACCACTTCTCCCGGATACTTGTGCACCATCTTGATGATGAACTCGGCGGCCGTGCCGGGAGCGGCCTCGATATGGGGTTCGCCTTCCGGTAGCGGAGGCACGACGTCGGGATCGTGATAGGGCATCTCCGAAACCAGCGAGCGGCCGGCCTTGAACTTGTCCGTCCAGGCGCCCTTGTATTCGAACTTTCCATACATCGTTTCCCAGCGCTCGCTCTCTTCCTTGGAGTTCAGCAGCGGGAACTCCGCGCCCTCAATCACGGGGATGTCGGTGCGGCCGGCGATCTCGAGTAAGCGCAACACGTGCTGCGTTTCTTCCTTGACCCACTGATCGCCGCTGACGGTGGTGATGCCGAGCACGTCGAACTTCTCCGACTGCAGAAACACCAGGATGGCCTGCTGATCGCTGGTGCCCGGCCCGCGCGCATCCTGATCAACGATGACCTTGATCTTCTGGGCGGAGGCGGGGAGAGCAAGGCACAGGCTGAGCGCTAACGTCGTTAGAAGGGTCTGCTTTTGAAAGTGCATCACATTCACCGGGGAAGGGTCTTGACGGGCAAACAGAGGGGCAGGCCGGGTACGCGGGGATCGTGCGCGGTACACAGTCTGCCCAACGATACTTAGTTCGCTCCGCTTCGTCTAGAACTTCAGCTTCAATGCAAACTGCATCACTCGCGGGTTGTTGACCGTAGCGGTTACCAGGCCAAAACTAGATGCTGCCGAGATGTTTTGCATATTGCCGTTAGACCCATCTCCCGTCAACCAGAACTGCGGGTGATTAAGCAGGTTGAAAAATTCAGCGCGGAATTGCAGCCCCATTCCTTCGCGGAAAGGCAGCATGAAGTTCTTCACAAGGGAAAGATCCGTGTTCACAAAACGAGGTCCGTTGACCGGGGTTCGAGAAGCGGTGCCGAGCTCTCCAGCCGGAGCCTCCACGAAGGCGCAAGGATTGAACCAATTTTGAAGGGTGTGAACCTTCGCAGGTGCAGGGCAGGACGGGTTTGCCGCCACCTGTCCACCCTTATTCGGGTCACCTACTTGGTTCGGCCTGTTGAATCCGCTACCCCCGTTCCAGAAGAACGGCACACCCGACTGATTGTTGCTATCGATTACGAAGAGCGGGAAGCCAGAAACAGCTCTCTCGATAACGTTGATCGCCCAACCCCCGAAGACGGCGTTTGTGGCGCCATTCCAACTGCCGCCGTACTGCTTACCTTTTCCAAAGGGCAAGTCGTAGAGTACGGAGGCGGTGAACTGATTGTTGGCATTGATCGCCGAGAGTGCCCAATCGGCTTTCTTCGTACCCGGCAAGGGCCAGTAGATCGCTCCAGGGAACGTCCCGAGCCCATCTGGCATTCCCGAGTCAAAGGTTCTGGACCACGTGTATCCCAGCAACGCATAAAGACCATGGCGGGAACTCTTGGTCTCGGCCTTGACCTGCAGGGAGTCGTAGCGTGCCCGGCCAACGTCATTGTTGTTGAGCAGGTTGAAGAAGTTGGGTACGTTCTGGCCCGGCGTGACGTAGCCGCAACCCAGAGTGTAACCAGCGACTGGTGAGCTACCGCCCGGGCATGCATTCGGCGAATTCAGCTTCAGGTTCAACCCGTCAACAAGGATGTGCGTGCTGCGCGAGCCTGCGTATCCGGTCGTAAGCACGATGTTACCCGGGAGTTGGTGTTCGATGTTCAGGGTGTATTGCTGAACCATGCCCTGTTTGAAGTTTCGGTTTTGCACCTGTACGTTTCCGAAGTAACTCGCGGGATTGGGAGACGTAGTGATGGTCGGCAAGAAGATACGCTCGACGCCGCAGTTTGCAGGACTCGCCGAAGAGGCATTTCCAAACGGGCAAACTCCGGGGAAATTGGCATAATCGGCGAAGTACGGTGGGTTCTCCCAGAGTCCCTGGGCGCCCTGGTTCCAGGACGAATCGTGGAAGATGGCGTAACCTGCCCGAACCGCAGTGTTCTGCATGCCAAACGGCTTCCAGGCGATTCCGATGCGTGGCTCGACTGCAGTCTTATCCATCTGGATTCCGACCCGGCCATCGCTGCGGACACAGAACGTGCAACCCGTGATGTCGGCTGGCCCGGCTACGAACATCTTTGAACTGACAATATCGTAGTTGGATTGCCGGCCTTGCGCCTCGGTGATCGGTGTTACTAAGGCCCACGCTACTCCGATGTTCAGAGTCAGGTTGGGAGTTACACGCCAGTCGTCCTGAATATAGGGACGGAATAGCTTCCAACGACGACCGGTGGTGGCGCCGAAGTAAGTTTGGTCATGGAGCATTCCGCCCATTTGACCGAGCAGTACATCCGCGGTTGCATCCCCTGAAAATCCAAAATTGATGAAAAACCCGTCTTGGAAAGCGTTGGTTTCAACGTTCATCTGATTGGCGCGGACTTGCCCGCCGATGCGGATGTTGTGGTGCCCGCGAATCATGTCGAACGACTCCGAGATCGAAAAGACGTTGGTGCCGCCTTGGAAAGGAGCGAACCCGCGGTCGCCGAGCCCCCAATAGTTGCCCATGAGGGTGGCCGTCATGCCGCAACTCATGCAGTCGCTGGATGACTGCGACCAACCGGCGGGCGCATTCGGGCACTTCTGGTTGATGTCAGCGCCCAGAATTCCGAGATTGGCCGCCTCGCAGGTCTGATCGCCGAACGATTTGATGTGGTTGAAAATACGGTTAAAGCCGAAGCTGATCTGGTTGATGTTGTTGGCCGAGAAAATGTGCGTTTCCGATACGACAGCATTCCGTCCGTGGTTGGTGATGTTTTGCGTGCTGGCGAAGGGGCTGGGGGCGGCGTACCCGGGCGAACCACCCGGAATAAACGAAACCGCTTGATCGTAGCTGAAGCGTCCGAACAGGGAATCTTTGGACGAGAAGTTGTGGTCCAGGCGGATATCGAATTTGCCCTCGTTCAACGTTCTGTTCGGCACATTGGCATAGTTCGTGATGGTGCCTGCATTGATAGCATTTGGGGTCGGGTAGAGTTTCAGCATTGCCTGCCCGACTGGGTCAATCAGGCCGGTGGGAATCTTGTTGCATTTCATTGCCCCGAGGTTCTGGGACCCGTCGGGGTTGGGGGCAATCGGATTCCCCGCCGCGTCGCATTGGAACGCAGAAGAGGTATAGGGGTTCGCGATATTTCCAAAGGTATCAACATTGGGAGGGTTGGGGAGTCCCTGAGGACTACTCCATCCAGGCCTGGGAACGCCCAGCGGGTCGTTCGTATAGTCTCCGTTAATCATGTCGGGAGTTGGGATGAGACCGATGAACGGCTGGCCATGCACCTGCCGTTTGGCCTCGTAGTCCACAAAAAAGAACGTCTTGTCCTTCTCCAGCGCTCCGCCCAGTGAGGCCCCGAACTGATTCAGATTGAACTGTTCGCGCTTGCTGGCGAAATAGCTGCGGGCATCCAGGGCCGTGTTGCGCAAGAATTCGAACACCGTTCCGTGGAGCTGGTTCGTGCCTGCCTTGCTGGTCAGCAGCACCGCCGGACCCGCGCGCGTTCCGTATTCGGCCGAGAAGTTGTAGCTGAGAACTTTGAACTCCTGGATCGCGTCGATTGACGGCAGGATGGCGATGCCCCCGGCGGTCAGCTCGTTGTTGTCATTGCCATCGTATAACCAATCGGTGCTACTGGCTCGCGATCCACCGACCGAGAGCGAGAACGATCCGCGCGTCGACACCTCGCTGCTGGGACCGCCGTTGAAGAAGCTGTTGGGATTCGTTTCCTGCGTCGTGCCGGGGGTCAGGGTCGCCAGCTGCACGAAGTCGCGTCCATTGAGCGGCAGGTCGGCCACCTGTTCCGATGTAATGACCTGTCCTAAGGTCGGGTTCGAAGTTTCTACGGCGACTTCGGTTGCACTGACCTCAACCGTTGACGAGACGGAAGCTGGCGACATCGTGAAATTCACGTCGCGGTGCTCATCGACCTGCAGGCGAATGTCTCGCTGTTCGGTGGGCTGAAATCCCTGAGACTCGACGCGCACCGTATAAGTCCCGATCGGCACAAGTGGAATCAGATAGTGCCCCGTATCGTCCGTCTTGGCCTCGCGGACCTGGCCGGTGCCTTGCGATGTGATCCGCACCAATGCATTCGGAATCACCGATCCGGTCTTGTCGGCAACCGTGCCGGCGAAACTGCCTGTGGCCTGGCCAAACGCCATCGGAGAAAGTGCCCACAGGATGAGACAGCACACAGCAACAAGCAGCGCTTTACGCTCCAGCATGAACATCCCCCCTAGAGATATCCCACCGAAAGACCGACGGGCTTCCTTTCCCCACGCCGCAGCTGGAAGTCCTTGATTCGGAGTCCGCTCATATAAATGGATTTAGCCCTGTGAAGTCAAGAGTTTTGTGGGACCTGGCGCGCTTTTCACAGGCGGCTGCCAGCAGTCCGGCAGGACGCGGGCCTACACCGAGGTGCGGCTCGTCCACTCCGCATCGTAGCGGGCCCGCTCGTAAAACGATTTTTGCGTTCCGACGCCGGTCGTCGACAGGCCGGCGTAGAGATTGGCGCGGCGCACCGCTTCTCGTTCCGGCACCCCTTCTCCAAGAAACACTGCAAAGCTGCCGATGAAGGCGTCGCCGGCGCCCGTGCTGTCGATGCTCTTCACCGCGAAGGGCGGCACGTGCTCGATGGCATCCCGGCTGGCGAGCAGGGAACCGTTGGCCCCGAGTGTGATGATGACGCGCTTCATACCACCGGTAAGGAGCTTTTCTGCGCACTTGCTGGCGTCGTCGAGATTTCGGACCGGCATGCCGGCGATGGTTTCGGCTTCGCTTTCGTTGGGCACAAGGTAGTCGAGTCCTTCCAGCGCCTTGAGGTCGACCGGTTGTGCCGGGGCCGGGTTGACGATGCAGCGGATGCCGTTTGTCCGGGCAAAGCGCACACTGTGGTAGACGGTTGCGAGCGGAATTTCGAATTGCAGAACCATGCAGTCGACGGTCTTCAGCAGGTCCGCGGCCGCATCGACGTCGGCCGGCATCAGGCGGTCGTTCGCTCCTTTCACGACGAAGATCCGGTTCTGGCCACTTGGTTCGACGAAAATGGGAGCCACGCCGCTGGAGACGCCGGGCAGTTGTTTCACGTGCGTCGCGTCGATCCCCTGCCGCTTGAAGTTCTCGATGGTCGCGGGGCCAAACAAATCGCTGCCCACGCGCGCGACCATGAACACGTCGGCGCCGCACAGCCGCGCCGCGACCGCCTGATTGGCGCCCTTCCCCCCGAACCCAAGGTCGAACGAGTCGCCGAAAATCGTCTCCCCGGGCTTGGGAAAGCGGCTGGTGAAGGTGGTTAAGTCGATGTTGGCACTTCCGATGACGGCAATTCGGGGACGCTTCGCCATGATTTCCAGACCGCGACTCGCGAGAAATGAAAAGACGCGCGAGTCTAGTCAGCGGCGTGGAGGGTTGTCAACGCTACTGCTCCGGGCTTGTCACGGCGACTCGCGAACGAAGTGAACAAGCAGCAATCTGGTTCGTGAGAAAGCTGCGTTCCTGGGAGGAGGGTTCCCCCCCTCACCCGGTCGCCGCCTGCACCGCCGCGAAGAACCGGCCCAGCTTGGCCTGGTCGAGTTTCCCGTCCGTGCGCACGCCTGAACACAGGTCCAGTCCGAAGGGCCCGACGGTCGCAATCGCCTCCGCGACGTTGTGCTCGTTCAGTCCGCCCGCCAGGAAGACCGGGACGGGCACGAGTTGGCGGATTTCACGGCTGAGACTCCAATCGTGCCGCCGCCCGGTGCCGCCCAGTTCCTTGACCGCGAGCGCGGGATTCCCGGAATCGAGCAGCAGCGCATCGACCTCCGGGGCCACGGCGGCGGCCTCGTCCACCGAGGCAACGCCAGTCACATGAATCACCTGGACCACAGCCACTCCCGGCAGCGCCGCTTTGAGTTCGCGCAGCGTTCCTGATGTCAGCCGGTCGACCAGCTGGACGCAATTGGTCCGGCAGCGGTGTTGTTGCTCCACGATGGAAGCCACGTCTTGTTTGCTGGTCAGCAAGAACGAACCGATGGGGGGAGGCACGGCGGCGGCGATCTCGGCGATCTGTTCTTCCCCGATGACCCCGGGACCGCTCGGCATGGCCGAGACCAACCCCAAGGCCGCCGCGCCGCCCTCGATGGCCATGCGGGCTTCGGCAAGCGAGCCGATGCAGCAGATTTTTACTCGCGGGGCGCGCGCAGGCTCCATGGCCGACCGGTCACTCGCCGTAAGGGACCCAGATGTTCTTGACTTGGGTCGCGTGCTCGAGGAACCAACGTCCCTCGGCTTGCTTTGCGTCGAACCAGTCGATGGCCCGGCCTTCGTTGGTGAACACCTGCTTGAGATTCCCGATGGAGAGTGCTTTGGCCGCCGCGGCGCTGGCGGCGTCGGCGAAACTCCAGATGGCATCGACGTCGTCATGCTCGGCCAGGACCTTCAGCAGCTGCGCCTGGTAGCCGGTGACAAGATTGACCGCGCCTCCGGGCAGGTCGCTGGTGTCGAAAAGCTGGTAAAGGTCGCCGGTAATGAGCGGGTACAGCTCAGAGGGAACGGCAATCACCGTGTTGCCCATGGCCAGCAGGGGCATCACCACCGAGAGGAACCCGAGCAGCGGCGCTTCGCGCGGGCACAAGACCGCCACCGTTCCGATGGGCTCGTTCATGGCGATCGCAATGTTTCGGAACGGTGGATTGTGGACCGCGCCATCGAATTTATCGGCCCAGGCCGCATAGGAGAAAATGCGTTCGATGCCGGCGTTGACTTCGGCCGCGGCTTGCCCATCGCCCACTGCTTGCGCCAGCCGGCGCGCTACTTCCTCGCGCCGCTGCCACAGGTTCTCGGCCATGTAGTAAAGCACTTGGGCGCGGCTGTGCGCCGTGCTCCTGGCCCATGCGGTCGCCTTGCGGGCGGCCTCGACCGCGTTGCGAATGTCCTTGCGATTGCCAAGCGGGACTTCGCCCAGCGACTCGCCGTTGCGTCCGCGCACCGGCAGCGAGTAGCCGGAGTCGGGCCGCGCCTGCTTGCCCCCGATGTAGAGCTTGATCGTGCGGTCGATCGCCGGGGCCGAGGCGGCGTGGTCCTCCTCCGGCAATTCACCGGCAACCGCGCCGGAGGCCGGCAGCAGGGGAGCGTTCTTGAACCACGCCGGCTCCAGGTACTCGAATAGACCTTCGCGTCCACCTTCGCGGCCATAGCCGCTTTCCCGGTAGCCGCCAAATCCGCAGGCGGCATCGAAAAGATTGGTGCAGTTCACCCACACCACCCCCGCCTTGATCTGCGCGGCGACGTGCAGGGCCACGTTCAGGTTCTCGCTCCACACGCAGGATGCCAGCCCGTAGACGGTGTTGTTGGCCAGTTCGACCGCTTCCTGCGGCGTGCGGAACGTCATGGCCGCCAGCACCGGGCCGAAGATTTCCTGCTGGGCCACGATGGAAGTCGGATGCACGTTGCTTAACAGCGTCGGCGGGAAAAACAGGCCGCGCGACGGCATCTCGATCTGTGGCTGCCAGCAAGTCGCGCCTTCCGCAATCCCCTGGTTTACGAGCCGCTGAATCCGATCCAGTTGCACGCGCGCGACGATGGCTCCGATGTCGATGGCCTTGTCAAGCGGCGAGCCTGCTCGCAGCGTGCTCATGCGGTCGCGGATGCGTCCAATCAGCGGCTCGGCGATGCTCTCCTGCATCAGCAGGCGCGACCCGGCGCAGCAGACCTGCCCCTGGTTAAACCAGATGCCGTCCACCAGGCCCTCGACCACGCTGTCGAGGTCGGCGTCTTCGAATACGATGAAGGGCGATTTGCCGCCGAGTTCGAGCGAAAGCTTCTTGTGACTCTGCGCGGTGGCGTTGCGGATCGCGCGGCCAACTTCGGTGGAGCCGGTGAAGGCGATCTTGTCCACGTCCGGGTGCTTGACCAGAGCTTCCCCGGTGGAGCCGTCGCCAGTCACGATGTTCACTACGCCCGCCGGAAGTCCAATTTCCTGGCAGATTTCTGCGAACGCCAGCGCGGTGAGCGGGGTGAACTCGGCGGGCTTCAGCACGACGGTGTTTCCCGTGGCCAGCGCGGGGGCGATTTTCCAGGCCAGCATCAGCAGCGGGAAATTCCACGGGATGATCTGGCCGACCACGCCGCATGCGGTGTATTCCGGAAATTCCTGGGGCAGAAGCTGCGCCCACCCGGCGTGATAGTAGAAATGCCGGGCGACGAGCGGAATGTCGATGTCGCGGCTTTCGCGGATGGGCTTGCCGTTGTCCATGGTTTCGAGCACGGCCAGCCGGCGCGAGTGCTTTTGCACCTGCCGCGCGAGCGCATACAGGTACCGCGACCGCGCGTGCGGGCTCAGCGCCTGCCACTGGGGCAACGCGGCGCGGGCCGCCTTCACCGCTGCGTCGATGTCGGCAGTCGATCCCTGGGCCACGTTCGCCAGTCTCTCGCCGGTCGAGGGATCGTTGCTCTCGAAGAACTGCCCGCCCGAAGGCGGCACCCAGCGGTTGTTGATGAAGTGCCCGAATTGCCGCTGGTGGCGGTCGAGCCAGCCGAGGGTCTCTTTTGGGTCCTCGGGCGCCGGCCCGTATTCCATGGTCACGAACTTTTCAGCGATGCTCATGGTGGATTAGTGGCGCCGGCCCCTCGCCGGCTGTCCCGGGAGCCATTCTCCCCCGGTTTCAAAATTACGCAATCGGATGCCGGTAATCCGCCGAATACCGTCCCGTGGCATGAAATTCCAATTGCCGCTCAATGTCGTTCAGCAGGCCGCTGGCGCCGAAGCGGAACAGCGCGGCCTTCATCCAGTCGAGGCCGAGTTCTTCCTTCATGAGCGCCAGCCATTCGGTGGACTGCTTGGCGGTGCGGATTCCCCCTGCCGGCTTGAAGCCCACGGCCATGCCGGTCTCCTGCGCGTATTCGCGGATGGCGCGCGTCATCACGAACCCGACGGGCAGCGTGGCGTTGGTCGTTTCCTTGCCGGTCGAGGTCTTGATGAAGTCCGCGCCCGCCATCATGGCCACCACGCTGGCCCGGCCGACGTTGCGCAGGGTGAGCAGGTCGCCCGTCCCCAGAATTACTTTCATGTGCGCCGGAACACAGGCCTGCTTGAAGGCGGCGATCTCGTCGTACAGTTCCTGCCAGCGTCCGCCGAACACGTGCGCGCGCGTGATGACCACATCGATCTCGTCCGCGCCCGCTTCCACCGAGCGCCGGATCTCGTCGATGCGATCGGACAAAGGCGAAAGCCCCGCGGGAAAGCCGGTCGACACCGCTGCCACTCTTACTCCGCTCCCCTCCACGGCGCGCCGCGCGGTCTCGACAAAGCGGTGGTACACGCAGATGGCCGCCACTCTGATGTTGAGGTCTTCGATGCCCAGCCGCCGTACCAGGTCCTGCTGGATCGGATGAACGCCCTTGGCGCACAAGCGGCGCACGCGCTCCTCGGTGTCGTCGCCCGAGAGGGTCGTCAGGTCCATGCAGGTGATTGCGCGCAGCAACCACGCGATCTGCCAGTCTTTCTTCACCGTGCGGCGCAGGACGTGGCTTTGCGCGCGCCGTTCCACGGCGCTGGTGTTGACCCGCACCTGCCGCACCCAGTCGAGATTCAGCGGAATGCCGCGATTCGAGAGCAGAGGCCGCCCGCCCAGTGCGGCGATCGGTCCCGGGGCCGAAGCTTGCAGCTCCTCCGCGGAATGGCTGGCGGAGCCGTCAATGATTCCGTAACGCCTGGTGTGTTCCACGGCCATTGGATGTTCCCGGCTGCCTTTCTGATTCCGCCCGCGTTGGCGCTGGCGTGCTGGAGCCGCTGCGTTCGAACGCAATTGTACGGCAGAACCAAGAAAAGGGAAGCGCACTCTGCGCGGTCCGCGAGAGTGTTCCGCGGGCCCGCAGCACAACGCGCCTGCATTTGCCTTGACACCCTGAATTTGCGCGGCTAGCCTACGGCGTCAACCTTTGGCCCATGAAGATCCCCGGTCTACCCTGCATCCCGGTCTTTTCAAAGACCAACGTTCTCATCCCCGTTCTGCTTCTCGCGACCGTGCTCGCCGCGCCGGCCCAGGCGGCCCGCAAGATCATCCTCGACACCGATCCCGGCACCGACGACGCCTTGGCCCTAATGCTGGCGCTGAACTCTCCCGAGCTTGACGTCCGCGCCATCACCGTCGTGCCTGGCAACGTCACCGCGGCGATGGGGCTCGACAACGCGCTGCGCATGGTATCGCTGGCGAGCCGCTGCGACATCCCGGTGGCCGCCGGCGCGCAGCACCCCCTGTTTCAGAAGCTGATCACGGCCGAGTTCTGGCACGGCAAAAACGGCCTGGCCAACGTGGAGCTGCCGCCCAGCAAGTGCACGGTCGACGCCCGCTTCGGTCCCGATCTCATCATTGAACTCGTGCATGCGTCGCCGCACCAGATCACGCTCGTGCCAGTCGGCCCGCTCACCAACATTGCGCTCGCTGTCGAGAAGGACCCCTCGATCGTTCCGCTGGTGAAAGAAGTAATCCTTATGGGCGGCTCGATCAGTGGCGGCAACGTCAATGCCGCCGCTGAGGCCAACATCTATAACGATCCCGAAGCTGCGCAAGTCGTCTTTCAGGCAGGCTGGCCGATCACCATGGTGGGACTCGAAGTGGGCGATAAGGCCATGCTCACGCCCAGGTATCTCGACGAACTCGGCAAGACCCACGGGCCCATGAACGACTTCATCGTCGCGGTCCTGAAATATCTGCTGGGTCTATCCATGCAATTCGGCGAACCGGGCACTCCCATGTACGACCCCTCGGCGGTTGCGGTCGCCATCGACCCGACCCTGGTCAAAACGCAAAGCATGCGCGTGGACGTCGAGACCCGCGGAGAGTTCACGCGCGGCGAAACCGTGGGCAACCGGCGCGGCTACATCGAGCGCAACGTGCTGCACGGCGACCGCTACGTGATCGAGGGCGCCGACAAGGTCGCGCCCAATGCCAAGGTCTGCGTCGATGTGGACGCCGGACGCTTCCTGCGGCTCTTCGTGGAACGCATTCGCGGGAAGTAGTTGCATAGCTCCATGCGGCGGGAGTGGCTGCCGAGAGTCCTGCGGGACAAGCATTGCGGTTCTCACAAGGAGAAGCCATGTTCACACCCCAAAGTTTTCCCCTGGCCCTGGTGATGATGATTACCAGCGCGATTTGCTGGGGGTCGTGGGCAAATACGTACAAAGGGGTCAGGAATTACCGCTTCGAGCTCTTCTATTGGGACTATGCGGTCGGGATTTTCCTGATGTCGTTGCTGCTGGCCCTTACTCTGGGCAGCACCGGCCACGACGCTTCCAGTTTCCTGAACAACGTGCAGGCCTCCGATACCTCGAACATCCTCTGGACGATGGTAGGCGGCGCGATCTTCAATCTGGCAAACCTGCTTCTCGTCGCCGCCATTGATATGGCCGGCTTGGCGGTCGCCCTTCCCGTCTCCATTGGAATCGCACTTGTGGTGGGCACGCTGCTGAGCTACATCCTGCAGCTCAAAGGCAGCGTTTTGTTTCTCGCCTCCGGCGTGGCGTGCGCGCTGCTTGCGGTCATCTTCGACGGAAAGGCGTTTGGCAGTCTGCCGGGCGGTCGCGCGGCGTCGCGCAAAAGCATCGTGGTCTGCATTGTCTCTGGCATTTTGATGGGCCTCTGGAACCCCTTCGTCGCCTATGGCGCAACCCGCGGAAACTCCCTGACTCCGTATAGTTCCTGCGTGTTTCTCACGCTCGGCGCCCTCCTCTCCTGTTTCATCTGGAACATCTATTTCATGAAGCGTCCCCTGGTCGGCGACCCCGTCAGCTTCCGCGGATTCTTCCAGGCCCCGGCCTCCGGGCATATGCTGGGCCTTTTCGGGGGCATGATTTGGAGCGTCGGAACGGTGTTCAACGTCGTTGCCGGAAAGGCCACCGCATTTGCCATCTCCTATGCGATCGGCCAGTCCGCGCCCATGGTAGGAGCGCTCTGGGGCGTGTTCGTCTGGAAAGAATTCGTCGGCGCCGGCGGTCGCGCCAAAATGTACCTGGCTGGAATGTTTGTCTTTTACTGCCTCGCGATTTTGCTCATCGCGAAGGCCAACGGATAGCCATGGGCATCGAGTGCGCCTTCCGGCGCCCGGCCCCCAGTGCTGAATGATCGCGGCTTCTGCCGCTGAGGTTTACCCGCCACCATGCCACGCACTCGCCGCGACCTGCTGAAAGCCGCGCCCGCCCTTGCTGCCCTGCCCGCGCTCGAGCGCCTGGCCGTTTCCCAGGCCTCGCCGCTTCCCCGCCTCACCGGCAGCCCCGTGCTCGACAGCCTTCCCCCGGTGATCGAACACTCGCGCGACGTTCGCACCAACCTTGAAAAGTTGCGCGAGGTCGCTTCCTGGATGGCCTACGAAGAACTCCCTATGCCCGACTACCAGCTCCCCTTCGGCATCGGGCAGGGCAGTGCCGACGACATCATCGACTTCGTCATGACCGCCGATGCGGTCGATACCGCCTTCACTGATTTCTCCAGCCACACCAAGTTCCAGGTGGACTACGCCGGGCGGCACTGGTCCGACTCGGATGCGCTGTTTGCCTGCATGAAGCGCGCCATGGACCAGGGCATCCCCATTCTCGACGGCAAGTACCTGGCGCAGATTTCGCGCGCCGATATGCAGAGGATCTTCGCGGGCAACATCGAAATCCCCATGCTCGACGAAAAAATGCAGGTCTGGCACCAGGTCGGCGCGGTGCTGGCGGCCAACTACAACGGCCGTTTCCATCATTTCGTGCGCAGCTGTCCGCCGCGGCTTTATGACCATGGCAAAGGCCTGATCGATCGCCTGACCAAAGAATTTCCCCGCTTCAATGATGTGAGCCCGTACGATGGCCACACCATCAAGTTCTACAAGCTGCCTCAGCTCGGTATCTGGATCACCTACTCCGCACTCCGCAACAGCGGCCAGTTCCCGCTTGAGGACATCGACCGCATGACCGCCTTCGCCGACTACATCGTGCCGGTGGGCCTGCGCCTGATGGGCATTACGAGTTATTCAGCGAAGCTCGAAGACGCTATCAACCGCTACCAGCTCATCCCGCGCGATAGCCCCTGGGAAGTCGAGATCCGCGCGCACTGTCTCTACGCCACCGCGCTGCTCTGCGAAGAAATCAACAAAAAACGCCCGCCGGAGAACAAAATCATCATCCCGCAGATCGATGCCCGCTTCTGGCTGCCCTTTCACACCACCTCGTGGCCGCACCACCTGACCAGGACGATCATGTATTGAGGGGGGCGGCGCCCGGCATCTGTAAATTTGGATCCTTATCTCCGGAAAAAGTCTTGTGCATGTTCGCCGAAGGCGCCCCCGAAGCGTAAGATCACGCCACCTCGAAAGGGAGGCTCCTCATGATTCTGGGCATGTCAACCTCTACCTTTACCCTCGTGCACGTGCTGATCAGCCTGGCCGGAATCGGCTCCGGGTTCGTCGTGCTGTTCGGCTTGCTGAGCGGGAAACTGCTGGCCAACTGGAACTCAATTTTCCTGCTCACCACCATCCTGACCAGCGTTACAGGATTCTTCTTTCCCCTCATGCACCTGCTCCCCTCGCACAAGCTCGGCATCATCTCGCTGGTGGTGCTGGCGATGGCAGTCGCCGCTCTCTACGGCTTCAAGCTTGCCGGCAAGTGGCGGACAACCTACGTCGTGACCGCGGTCTTGGCCCTCTACCTGAATTGCTTCGTCGCGGTAGTGCAGTCGTTCCTGAAGATTCCCGCGCTGCACGCGATGGCCCACACGCAGACCGAGTCTCCGTTCCTGGTTGCGCAAACGATCGTCCTGTTGGTTCTTGTAGGGCTGGGGATCGTGGCTGCGAAAAGGTTCCGGCCGGCATCGCCGGCCTTTACGGTCCATTCGAGGGCGGCCTAAGACTCGGCTGCCCCCAGCGTCGTTCACAAACTCGGCAAGGAGCAGAACGGATGGGGAAAGGTGCGCCTTCGGCACACGCTGCGGCGAAGCCGAGAACAGGCCTACACGGCCTTGGGAAGCAGGGTAGCGGCGATCTCGTTCCACTCGTCCTCGAACGACCCGCGCGCCACCGGCTTGCCCGCCTGCTGGTACCAGTACGCAGCGTTGGAGGCGTCGCCTTCCTTACGGTGCAGGTAGGCATGCACCCAGGCGCCGGCAAAGGTGTGGTCCTGTTGCGCCGACTCGTGCGCTCGCGTCCAGTCCCCGCGCGCGTCCCACCACAAGCCGGCCAGGGCGGCACCCAGTCCGCCAGGCGGTGCGGTTTGTTTCAGGGATTCGAGGAACGCCGCCAGGTCCATGGTCCACCTTCGCGCCGGAAACCCCGCATTACGCTGCTCGCAGACCCGTCATCGCTTCGATCTGCACGCGGAAAAAGAGCGGGTCGATCAGGTGGTCTCCTGCCGTCAGCTGGCGCTCGGCCATGGCCACTTGCCACCAGCGATGGCGCTTCTCGAGCAGCTTCTTGGCATGCTCGCGTTCCTGCCTGTATTGCGGCTCGCGCAGTTCCTGGTACCGCCCATTCACGACTACGCTGGTCCAGTTCTCGAAGCTCTGGATTTCGTCGAACTGCAGGCACACCCGCGGGTTCGCCCGCATCCACTCGATCTTCTGGCCCAGCGTCGACAGGGCGTAAATGCCGCTTCCGTCGTAGGCGACATAAATGGGAATCACGTAGGGCTGGTTGTCGAGCGCGCAGGCCAGCCTCGCCAGCGTGGCCTGGGACAAGATGGCCTTGCATTCTTCCGGCGCAAGCTTGCGGATGACCATGACAGGGCCATTGTACTTCGCTGGTCGCGCTTCGTGCCCTCTGGCACAGAACCGGTTGGCCGGGGCCCCGGTGAGGCCTCAGGCGATCCCTTTGGTTTTCCTGAACTCGTCGAACTTTTCGAGGAAGCGGTCCACCTCCTTTTTCTGCAGGTAGTACGGCGTCGAAAGCCGCAGCTTGCTGGGCTCGCCGCCGCGTATCCGGATCTTATGCGTGGACCACATCCAGTGTTCCAGTTCCATGCGCTGGATGGGCGGCACATTCACCGTCACCATGGCGCAACGCAACGCCGGGTCGGGCGATGTCCACGAGACGGCGCCGCGCTTCGTCATCTCCCTAAGCAAGTAGTCCGCCATTTTTCGATGCCTGCGCTCGATCCGGTCCATGCCGATCGAATTTGCCAGCTCGATCGAGGCGCGCAGGCCCCACAGAATCGGAACATTCGAGCTGCCGATGCGCTGGAACTTCTCGGCGCGAATCTTAGTTTCGTCCCAGCCCTCGGTCACGACCGTACTCCAGATCCGGTCAATCACCTCGTCGCGCACATAGAGGAATCCCGAGCCCTTGGGCGCCTGCAGCCACTTATGCGGGCTGGCCGAGTAGAGATCGCAACCCAGGTCGTGCACGTCGAGCGGCATCATGCCCGGAACGTGGGCACCGTCCACCGCGGAAAGAATCCCTTTGCTGCGCGCTAGCGCACAAAGTTCTTTCGCAGGGAGCACCACGCCCGTGACCGTCGTGATGTGGCTGAAAAACATCACCCGCGTCCGCGGGCCGATGGCGTCGTGGAACAGGTTGAGGGCCTGCGCCGCGTTCTCCACGGGCTTGGGCAGCGTGACTTTCTTGATCACGACCCCGTAGCGCCTGGCGCGCAGCTGCCACGGCTGCTCGCCCCCCGGATGCTCCTGGTCGGTCATCAGGACCTCATCGCCCGCCTTCAGGTCAATTCCGTTGGCGATGTAGCTGTTGGCCTCGGTGGCATTCCGCAAAAGCGCGATCTCATCTCGCTTGCACCCCACAAATGCCGCCAGCGGATCGCGAAATTCGTTCCACGCCGCGTAGCCCCAGATGGGATAGTCCTCGGGATCCGTCCGGCTGAGCTTCTCCGCCTCCTCGTAGCCCTGGAAGACGGCGCGCAACACCGGCGCCGGGCTCGAGCCGACCGTTCCGTTGTTGAGGTAGACCATATCGGCAGGGATCAGGAACTGCTTGCGCATCTCGGCCCAGTAGGCGTCTTCGTCAGTATCGAGCAGGCTGCGCGGAGGAAGGGAAGCCGGCACGCCCTCGAGTTGCGCGAGCAGATTTGGAGCCACGGCCAGCGCGCCCGCCACGCCAAGAGCGGAGCCGACAAATCGACGGCGGTTCATCCCGGTGCACCTCCCGGCCCGCAGGGCATCTTAGAGGCTGGGTCGGGGTCTGTCTATGCTGGCCAGCATCGCCCGGAGTATCAGTGGGCTGTAGACTGCCTGCCTGGAGTTGACCAACGTTGTCTGAGCGGCGTCGCGATCACCCCGATTTGGTCCGCTTGCCTGCGACAACTGCGCGTGGTAGTGTTCTCGGGCCACCGGCGAGGTTGCGAAGGAGTTGCGATTCGTGTCGATTTTATCGGCAATCCTTTCTCTGTCCTTCCTGGGAAGCCGGCCCGTGACACCACCGGCGGATCATTCGAGCACGAGGACAGATTTGTCCGGTGTTCACGGTATCGCCCTCGCGCTCGAGGTCGATTCCAAGACGCTGCTCTTCGTATTAGTCAGCGCAGACGGAGCAATCAACCGAGTAGGGAATGGCACGTTCGGAAACAAAGACCTTGACTTCTACATCGGCAAGACCGATCCGGCCATCTTCGGGAGGGTTCGGTCGCAGGTATCGGATTCCATACTTCAGGATTTGGGAAAGAGATTCCAGCGTGAAGAAGTTCGTGGCGCTCACTGCAAGCTCACCGTCGTTTTCCAATTCAATGACAAGAAATCCCGTGCCTCCGAATATGTTTATGGCAGCGAGTCCGCAGGACCGCCCCCCTACGTCGCAGACTTGGTGAGAGCAGCAGTTCGCGAAACCGAAGGTTGGTGGCAGCAGCAACGCACAAAAGCTTCTAGAGCAGACCATCCCTAGCAGTTTGTGGAAGCCTGCCGATCCCCTCGTGAATGCTCCCCCCACATCTTCGCGGTACCATCTTCGCAGCTTCGCGGAGGTTGACTTCGCGCTTCGCCATCACCCACCCTTACCGGCCTACGTATCAGCGCAGGGATCGCCATCGGGTAAGTGCTGGGCTTGCACAAGATTATGGTGGAGGCGGCGGGAGTCGAACCCGCGTCCGAAAATGTCACTGGTCAAGAGCCTACATGCGTAGTCGCGTTCCTGCCCTGAGCATTACCTCAGGACGTTCGCGGTCCCCGCTCAGAACGGACAAGAAACGGAAGCCGCTAGCCTGTAGATCTCGTCCCCCCGGCCCAGACGTAGCCGCGAGAACCAGCCCGCTGTGCGACGCCCACCGGAGGCCCACGGGCGAAGCCTCCTAGGACGGCTGCCTAAACTAGTTAGGCTGCGTATGCCATCTGTTGATTGGCAATTATCATTTTGCCCACGATTACGGGTGTGTGCACCCCGGCATGCCTCTTGGCCGCAAGCATCTCCGTCGAAACCGTGACGCCCCCACGGGTGGGATGGCCCTGTAAAGATCTACTTCCAGCCTAGGCCGCAACCCTGAGGAAGTCAAACACCCAGTTGGATGCCAATCGGAGGACCCCCGATCCCAGGGAGCTCATCGGATCTGCGCCGAAGGCGCCAGCGATCGTCCTCCAGGCCGGGATCAGGGACCAACCAGACTCGGTTCTCAATATTTTCCCGCGCGCGGACGAAACCCCGTTCCCCCCGGCTCCACGCCCGGGGCCCGCGCGCCCAAGTCCGGGGAGCTTCCTGCGCTTATCGTCGGTGTCCCCGGCTGTTTGCCAGACCGGAGAACTCCCCTACTGGCTGGGCTGACCGGCAGATCCCTTCCCGCTGTCCTCATGAGAGGCCGCCCGATCAGAAAGAACTGGCCCGTCGAAGGAGCCGGGTTGAGAAGCGGGGGAGGGCTGTACGCGGGAGCGGTCCAGGTGGGGTGTAGATGACGCATCCACCCCTTCTGGTTGCCAGGCTGTGCGAAGCTCGTTGCGGGAGCCTGGCCGCAGCTCATCGTGAAGCACCACGGCGATTGCGCTTGTTGCGCATGCAGCGGCACGCATGCGCACATCCCAAGGGTCAGCGCCAGCAAGTCTCGCATGGTTCCTCCTCCGCTTCTTCTCCCTGCTGTCATGCAGGCAGGTACGCTCCAGGGTCGTTGAACTGGCTCCTTTGGCACTTCGGCCAGGAATAAAGCCGGGCCACGTCCACCTCGATCTGTCCGTCGGGCGCCAACTTGACTTCGGCTCGGTCCATCGGCCTTGGCGCAGGGCCTTCGAAGTTGATGCCTTCACTGTCGTACCCGCTTCCATGGCACGGGCACTTAAACTTGTTCTCTGCCGGCTTCCAATCAGGGGTGCAGCCCAGGTGGGTACAGCGTGCATAAATCACGAACAAACGGTCCGGGGTGCGATCCACCCAGATGCGGTACTTCTGCAGCCATTTCTCATCGATCCCCAGAGCGTAGTCCGACGGATAGCCGATCTTGAACACAGTCGCCGGCTCAAAAAGAACGCGGGGGAAGAAGAAACGCAGCAACGCCAGGAACCAGGCCGAAAGAAAGCCGGCGATTCCGACCCACACCAGCCGCCGCCGGCGCTGATCCAGCGTCGTGTTTCGTGGCCCGAGGGCTGCGATCCCCGCCGCCGGCGCGGCTCTGGACGTCCCCAGCGCCGGGATCCCAACGTAGCGGGCGGCATCGCCCAGGCTGCGCGGGCTACCCGCGGCCTGCCCCGGCCCGGCTTGCACCACTCTCTCTCCCGCGTTGCCGGCAGTGAGGCTTGACCTGGCAGACTTCCCTCCGCTCGAGCCACCTCCCGCGCGCATGCGTGATTTCACCGTCAGGCCGACCGCCTCCACAGCGAGCGGGTGTCGGCGGAGTGCGGCGAACCGCTTTCCTGTTCTCTTTGTTCCTGACACCCCAGGCAGCAGTCGGTCCAGGGGAGGGCTTCCAGTCTGCGGAACTGGATCTCCTGCCCGCAAAGACTGCACCGGCCGTAGGTGCCCTCCCGCAGCCGCTCGAGCGCGGCTTCGACCTTGCGAAGCAGGCTCCTGCGCTGGCTTGCGGAAACATAGAGCGACTCGCGGGTCAGGTGGCTGGTGCACTGGTCCCCAGTGTCCCAGGAAGATTCGGTCTCCACGGTCCGCATTTCGAAGTTCAATCGCTCAAGCAGGCGGAGAGCTTCCTCCCGCTGGCTTTCGAGCCTCGCGCGATACTGCTGTGCTTTTGTTTCCGTCATTGCCTTATCCTTCCTCTCGCATCGCGGCGCAATGTCGTTGCCGATGGCTACGCATCCAGGTCCTCGAATACCGCCCTGGGGTGTTCGAGGTGACGCAAATAGGCGTCAAAGAAACGCAGCAGAAATGGTGTCTGGCTGCCAATGCCGGTGAACAGCAGTACGGGAGTGTCGGGCTTGATGCTCTTCATCTCCGCCCGGATCGCGCTCCCGGTGGCGTCGGGAAGGTCATACTCCAGCAGCACCCCGTCAATCGGCAGCTCCTTCAGCAACTGCACCCCGCGCTCGCCCGTCGTGGCAGGCATCACCTCGTAACCTGCGCTTTCCAGCATGTCTTTCAATGCACCCAGATATTCCGGGTGACTTTCGACACATAGAACTCGAATCCCGTTCATTGGATGAACTCCTCCTCGTCGAAAACCATCGGCCCCCCTTTCTTCCGCGAGCGGACTCGCGGCTGAGGGGTTTTCAGGTTGGACCGGTCAGTTAGGAAAGGTCGCGAGAGCGCTGATTGGGGATCAGGACCGGCGCGGCATGACTGGGGAGTCGCCGGGTTCAGCCGAGGGGTGGCGGGCGGTTGTAATGCAGGCCGTCGGTTACAGGTTCAACGATGGTCTGGCTGGGGGCAACACGGCAGCGCGCGACCACCGGTGGGGGTGTCACCGGTTGCACGCTCGGCCGGGCCATCCACCGTCCGTCCTCATGATCAAACAAAGGACGCTGTCCGTGGTTGGCCTGTGCGCTGACACTGGCCCTGCGCGGCAAGTCGGAGGGGTGCAGGGCGAAGGAGCGGGCAAAAACCAGCGCCAGAACAGCGGCGCACAAAACCAGGGCGCGAACTGCCTGTAGCCTGGAGGTACGCTCCCGGGTTGCCCGCGCGAAAGACATACGGCCCCTCACAGACTAGATGATTGTACTGCCGCTTGGGTTTTCTCGATTCTTGTGATTCGCTGTGCATTTCGTCCCGAGCCCGTCTTCGTCGCCTTCACCGCGATGGGCCCCGACGACGGGTCTCTCATCCGAGGTGAAGCTCACTCTGTGCTGAATCCCCCGGCGTGGGCAAAAACTGAAGAAGCGGAGCTGTAGACCCTTCCAGCAGCAGGATCGCAGGCCTGGGGCCTGCCCGGCGCGGCAGCGGCGGCGGAACCCCATGCGCCCAGGTGCCCCGCCCTGGGACGAAAGCCGTGGCGAGGGAAACCACCATCGTAAACAGGGAACTAACTTGCATCCTCCACCTTCGTCTAACATCTGATCTACAGTGCTGGGTGCCATGTCATGGGGTCGATCGCGCAGGATATACGCTCCACCTCCGATGCGGGAGTGTTGCCGGTGAAGGGCCAATGTCTCCCGTTTACCCAGGTTCCGCATACGACCCGGCTGTTCGCCGATTTCCTTGCATACTCCCCAAACGTTCAGCGGTTCTATCCGCGCTCTCCGAATTTTTCCGAATGGCTGAGGCAGGAGACTCCTGGGTTGCGTTATGACGCCGGCCGGCGCAGGCAGGTCAGCGGCATTCTCGAGCGGTTGAACCGCAACTGGGGCGCCTCGGAGAGGACCATGGGCAACATCGCCCGCCTGCGCGCGGGCGCCTCGGTTGCCGTGACCGGGCAGCAGGTCGGCCTTTTCGGCGGACCGGTGTTTTCCCTCTACAAGGCCCTCACCGCGGTCAAGCTGGCTGAGCAGGCAACCGCCGCTGGCATGGAGACGGTTCCCGTTTTCTGGCTGGCGACCAATGACCACGATCTGGCCGAAGTCAATCACGTCGCCCTGCCCGCGGCCAATGCGGTCCTGCAGACGCTGGCCACCGCCAGTCAGGGCGGGGAAGACGCTCCTGTCGGAACCGTTCATTTCGGCGATGAAATCCAGTCCGTCGTTCAGGCGGCGGCAGAAATTGTGGGCGAGTCCCCGGTCACGGCATTCCTCCGCCAGTCGTACCGTCCGGGAGAGACCCTCGGCAGCGCCTTCGCCCGCTTGTTTGCGCGCTTGTTCGCGGACTGGGGCGTGGTGCTGCTCGACCCCTGCGATCCGGAACTGCAGACCGTAGCAGGGCCCGTCTATGGCGCGGCGATTGAGTGCGCCGAGAAGATCGACAACGCGCTGCTGGCCCGCGGCAAAGAACTCGAAGCCGCCGGCTACCACCAGCAGGTCAAGGTCACACCCTCCTCCACGCTCTTGTTCACGATGAGAGACGGCGCCCGTGTTCCCGTGCACCGCCGGATCAACGGAAGTTCCATCGAGTTTCTGGTTCGCGACGAGAAAATTTCGCAGGCGGACCTGCTCGCCCAAATCGCCGCCGCGCCCCAGGACTTCACCCCTAACGTACTGCTGCGGCCGGTCCTGCAGGACCACCTGCTGCCGACCCTGGCCTACACCGGAGGCGCGGCCGAGGTGGCCTACTTCGCGCAGGTGGCTGTGGTTTACGAGGAACTCCTGGGCCGGGTAACCCCGATCCTGCCTCGCTTTTCCGCGACCCTGGTCGAGCCCAAGATGCAGAGCCTGCTCGAACGCTACCACCTGTCGTTGCCGGACCTGTTTCACGGGGAGGAGAAGCTGCGGGAACGGATCGCCGCCGAGATTCTACCCTCGGAGCTGCAGCAAGCTTTCGACCAGGCAAGCGAAAGCCTGGATCGCTGCTTCATTGCGGTGCGCGGCGCCTTGCTCAACCTCGACAAGACCCTGGCCGAGGCGGCCGACCATGCCAAGTCCAAGATTCAGCATCAGCTGGAGACCTTGCGCGCTCGCGCTGGCCGCGCCGAACTGCGCCAGACCGAGATGGCCGCGCGCCATGCCCAGTTGTTGAGCACCTCGCTCTATCCCAATAAGGCCCTGCAGGAGCGGGAAATTGCCGGCGTTTACTATCTCGCGCGCCACGGCACCGAACTGCTGCGCGAGATCTACGCCAATCTGCACACCGACTGCCACGACCACCAGGTGATCACCCTGTAGCCCCGGCCTCCTGGCCGGCATTTTGATTTTTAGGATAAGGAATTGCCGGCACCCTGCCGCCGCGACTCTACTCCGCCTTGCTGAGCGCCAGGTAGGCCCCCAGCCCTAGCATCACTCCGCCCGTCGCCGTGCGCTGCGCGCGGCGAAAACGCGCCGAGGACCGGATCCGGTTCCCCAGTGGCCCGGCAAACCAGGTCACCACTAAATCGGCCGACGTGTTCAGCGAAACCGACACTGCGCCCAGCGCCAGAAACTGGGCGAAAACGTGTCCGCCGTCGCGGTTCACGAACTGGGGAATGAACGAAAGGAAGAACAAAGCAGTCTTCGGATTCAGCACCTCGGTGGCAATCCCCTGCCAGAACGGATTGCGCGCCGCCTCCACAGCCTCCGCCGGCAATTCGTCACCCGTCTCGCGCGCTGCCAGGATCATCCGCACGCCCAGAACGCACAGGTACGCCGCCCCCGCATACTTCACCGTCGCGAAGGCCACCGCCGATCGCGCCAGCACCACCGAGACGCCCGCGGCCGCCGCCAGCACGTGCACCATCCCTCCCACAAACGTTCCCAGCGAGGACAGCACGCCTTCACGCCGGCCTCCCGCCAGACTGCGGGCCAGCACATACAGCATCCCGGGGCCCGGAGCGATGGCCAGTAGCACGGCCGCGCTCAGAAACAGAAATAAACGACTGGAGACGATCATGCTTTTTCCTCAGCGGGAAGCCAGCATGCCTTCGAGTTCTTCCAACGATTCCACCCGCGGCAGCCCTTTCTCGCGATACGCTCCGCAAACATCGAACAGGACTGCGTCCATTCCCGCTGCGGTCGCGCCGCGGTAATCCACTGCGTACACGTCGCCGACGTAGAGGCTCTCCGCAGCCCGCGCGCCCACACTCGCCAGCGCCGTCTCGAAGATGACCGGGTGCGGCTTCTCGTGCCCTACGATGCCCGAGTCGGTGATCGACTGGAAACAGTCGGCAATGCCGGCCCTCGCCAGCAACTCCGCAATCTTGCCGTCGGCGTTGGAGATCACGGCCAGCGGATACTTCTCTCCGATCCGCGCCAGGGACTGGCGCGTGCCCGGGCGAAGCCGGTTCCAGTTGAGCGAATTCCGGGTGTTGGCGATGACCTGCTGCCGCAGCGCCTCGTCCTCCAGCCCGAGTTCGGCGAACAGCCGCTGGTAGAACATGTCCCAGAAGCCGTGGTCGGGTTTGCTGCCCTGCTCCATGCGTGCGTCGAATTCGTTCTTCACCTGGGCTTCCAGCAAGCGGAGTCGCGTTTCTTCCGGCCAATGCCCGCGTTCATACAGGGGCGCCAGCATGCGTTCCCGGTTGGCGAACAGGAGCGTGCTGCCCACGTCGAAGAAGATGTAGCGGAGCGTTTCCGGCATGCTGGAAATTTTAGCGGACCCTGCTTGGCATGGGCCCGTGACCCCGGGACAAAAACAGGGTAACATTCCCTGAACTCGGGGCCGTGTCACCCGGTTGTTGGCCTGACGCTAAAGGCGATCGTTTGCTGCTGCTGACCCTCGTCAATCATTTCACACGTTCTCGTTCTGTCGCGGCGGTGCTGAGAAGCGATGCGCGCTGGTCTCCCCGGGCTTTCCTGGGCACGGTCGTGTGTTTCGCAGCCTCCGAGCAAAAAGGCGACGTCTATAACATCCTGTGGGTCGTGGTGTTCGGGTTCGCCACCTTGAACATTCTCAGCCTGGTGGTCAAGCGCTTCGAGCCGCGCCACAACCGCATGAGTTTCGGGGAACTGCTGGCCATCATGACGGTCGTCATCTCGGTGTTCCTGCTGGCCTGGGAGATGCTGTATCTGTTCAAGGTCCTGCCCATACGCCTGTCTACGCACTAGCGGTTTGGAGTATCATTCCGCCAGATGGCCAAAAGTTCCAGCCCGTTCGAACTGACCTGTCCCTGTTGCAACGCGGTGCTGAAGGTGGACCCCGCCACCAAAGCGGTCATCGCCCACACCGCGGCAGTGAGGCCCAAAACCTTCAACGACATGGAAGAAGCGGCCCGGGCCATGAAGGAACAGGACAGCCGCCGCGATGCCATCTTCCGGCAGTCGGTCGAGGCGCAGAAGCATGCCTCGGATCTGCTCGAGAAGAAGTTCCAGGAAGCCCTGCGGAAAGCCAAAGAAAGCCCTGACACCGGCAAGCCCATTCGCGATTTCGATCTCGACTAACGCTCCGCGGCCGAACCCCGTCTGGGCCCCAGTCTCCCTGGCAATACATCCCGCTGCTCGAATCCCGCATCTCTAACAGGCAACTCGGAACTTTGGGGCGTCTCGCAGCTGTACGAATTCGTAAGGAGCAGCTTGATGAGAGGCACCCTCCCCCGGTATTCCTGCGCCGCTTTGGGCCTGTTTCTCCTCGTCTCCTGTCCCGCTCATGCCCAGGCCGGAGCCTCGCTCTCCGTCGCGGTCACCAATGCGGCCGGCGAAGCCATCCCCGGAGCCAGGGTCGCGGTCAAAAACTTGACGACCGGCCAAACTACAGAAATGCAGGCCGACGCAACCGGCCATTTTGATTTCAGCGCGCCGGCTCCGGCCAGCTTCGAAATGACGGTCACCGCCGATGGCTTCTCCCCCAGGGTCACGCAGTTCGCATTTGCGCCGGGCGCGGTACAGGCCATGAAGTTGGTTCTGACCGCGATCCCCGGCTGGACCCCGCCGCCTCCGTCCAGTCTGCCCAATGCTCCCTCCGCTACCCAGAACCCCCCTTCGCTCTCGGACCTCGGGTTTTCACCCGAAGAAACGAGAGGGAACGCGAAGCAGCAGGCGCTGCTCGACAAGCGCACTCATATGCTCAAGATCCACCAGAAACTCGGCCTGGTTGCCGCCGCCCCGCTGCTGGCCACCGTCATTACTTCGGTCGGTGCCGGCGGGCACAACACCAGCAACACCGACCGCACCGTTCACATGGTGCTGGGCGCCGTGTCCTCGGACCTCTATTTCACCAGCGCCTACTTCGCCATTCGCGCTCCCCGAGTTCCCGGAACGCCCGCGCGCGGACCGATCCGCTTGCACAAGGCGCTGGCCTGGGTCCACGGGCCCGGGATGGTCCTGACCCCGATCCTCGGGGCGCTGGCCTACGAACAGAAGAACAACGGCCAGCATGTCCATGGCCTGGCGTCCGCCCACGGACCGGTCGCGATCGTCACCGCCGGCGCATTCGGGGCCGCCCTGCTCTCCGTATCGCTCAAGTTCTGAGGACTGACAGATGCGCAAGTGGAATCTCGCCCTTCTCGTGGTGATGGCCCTGGCCCCCGGCGCCGGGGCCGTCGACCGCCAATGGGTCCTTCGCGAGTCCACTCTCACCTACCACGTTTCGCACCCTCTGCATCAAACCGATGGAGTGAGTCATGCCGCCCGCGGCAAAGCCGCCTGCCACGACGGTCAGTGTGACTTTCTCATCGCCGTGCCGGTCAAGTCGTTCGACTCGGGCGACAGTAATCGCGATCTCCACATGGTGCAGGTCACGCGCGGCGCAGAATTCCCCATGGTGGTGGTCCGCACCCGCCTGCCGGAGTCGGACTCCGCTGCTTCAGTGCTCCACGCCGATCTGGAAATTCAGTTTGCGGGGCAGACGGTCCACTACACGCAGGTGGCCTTTCAGTTGACGCGGCGGGGAAGTGACGTCGAAATCTCCGGGACCATTCCGGCAACTCTGTCCGACTTCAAGATCGACCCGCCCAGTCTGCTGGCCTTGCCCGTGAAAAACCAGATCCCGGTGCGCGTGCAGATGACCTGGCGTCCGCAGTAGTCCTCACGCCGCACTCCACGAACGCGGCCTCTTTGATTTGCTGAGGACTTTCTTCATCGCTTACGATGGAACATCGCATTGCGATGCATCCGTCTTCCGCACCGCCCGTAGCCCGCCGCACCCTGCTGGTGATTGCCGCGCTGGCCGCCAGTGCCGTGCTGAGCTTCGCCGCGGTTTCGCGCCTGGTGACCCGGCTGAAAGCCAACGAGAAGCGCTTCGCCTGGCGGGCCTACGAAGCCGGGCTGAACCAAGTCCGGTCTGGACGTCCGGAACTGGCGCTCGACGATTTTCGCGCCGCGCTCAGCTACGACCGCGACAACCCCGAGTACCAGCTGAGCCTGGCGCGCGTCCTGCGCGATACCGGCCGTCTGGAGGAGTCCGAAGCGTACCTGCTTCGCCTGTGGAGCGCCACGCCTGAGGACAGCGCCGTGAACCTCGCTTTGGCCCGCCTGGCAGTTCGCCGCCACTCTCTCGACGACGCCATTCGCTATTACCACAGCGCGATCTACGGGTTCTGGCCATCCGACCCCAATCAGAACCGGCGCGACACCCGTCTGGAACTCATCGACTTCCTGCTGCAACAAAATGCCCTGCCCCAGGCGCAAGCGGAACTGATTGCGCTCACCCAGGTTCTCCCCCCGGATCCGCAGCCGCATCTGCAGGTCGCAGCCTTGTTCCTGCGCGCGCAGGACTTGCCTAACGCCCTGGCCCAGTACAAAGCCGCGCTGAAAACGTCTCCCAGGAATTTTGAGGCGCTGGCGGGCGCGGGAACCACGGCCTTCCAGATGGGGCGCTATCGCACCGCGTTCAGCTACCTGCAGAAGGCCGTGGCGGCAAACTCGAACGACCCCGAGGCGCAAGCACTTCTGCAGACGGCCGCAGCTGTGCTGTCTGCAGATCCTTTCATGGGCCGCTTGTCCGATGCCGAGCGGAACCGCCGCATCCTCGCCGCCTTCCGCCGGGCAGGTACGCGCCTGGTGAGCTGCGCCCGGGCCAAACAAATCCATCTGCCCCCCGCACCCGCGCATTCCAAGGCGCCCGCCAGTCCTCCGGCCGGGGACGATCTGCCCTCCCTGTGGGCGCGATGGCAATCCGCCTGGCCGCAGTTGCGCCACCTGAAGGCCCCGTCCAACGAGGACTTGCCGGACGCGCTGATGGATCTGGTTTTTACCATCGAACAACAGACCCGCCGGCAGTGCGGCGAACCCGCCGGCCTGGACCGCGCGCTGCTCTTGATGGCGAGCAATCGGGAGACCGCCGATCAATGAGCGAAGCCGCCTGCACTCCGGCCGAGATCGAACCCGGCGAACAGACGGGACGGGGCACCTCGGCGCTGGCCGGCCGGCTGGCGCATTTGACCTTTTATGCCAGCTTCGAGGAAGAGCGCTTCTTTCTGCTGCTGTGCATTTTTATCGGCGTCTTTTCCGGTCTCGCCGTCGTCTGCTTCCGCATTGCCATCGACTGGAGCCGCATCGCGCTTTTGGGGCCGTTTCCTCATCCCAGCGCGCTGCGCATCGTGGGAGCGCCGGTGGCCATGGGCTTGCTGGTGGCCGTGCTGGTCATTCACCTTTTTCCGCAGGTCCGCGGCAGCGGCGTCAACCAGACCAAGGCCGCCCTCTACATCTATAACGGCTACATTCCGTTCCGCAATGCGGTGGGCAAGTTCCTCTGCTGCGCGCTTGCCATCGGATCGGGCCAGTCGCTGGGCCCGGAGGACCCCTCCCTGCAGATCGGAGCTTCGCTGGCCTCCGCGCTCGGGCGCCGCTTGGAGCTCTCGCGGGAGAAGCTGCGCCTGCTGGCCCCGGTCGGGGCGGCCGCCGGACTCGCCGCCGCGTTTAACGCGCCCGTCTCCGCCGTGCTTTTCGTCATCGAGGAAGTCATCGGCCGCTGGAGCGCCGGCATTCTCGGTTCGGTCGTCCTTTCGGCGGTTTCCAGCGTCGTCATCATGCGCTGGTTTCTCGGCGCTGACGCCTTGTTTCGCATCCCGGTCACCGTCTTCGTCCACCCTTCGGAACTGATTGCCTATGCCGCGCTCGGCGTGGCCGGAGCCTTCGCGGCGGCTGTCTTCTCGCGCGCTGTCGGCTTCTTCCGTCCCCGTCTGCTCGCCCTGCCCCCCTGGACCCAGTATTTCCAGCCTGCCCTCGCGGGTCTGCTCATCGGAGGGATCGGGTGGTTGGGCTTCCCCCAGGTGATGGGCGCCGGCTACGACTTCATCGACCAGGCCATGCACGACCAGTTCACCTGGAAAATGCTGGCTGCCCTGGCGGTCCTGAAAATCCTTGCCACCACGCTTTCGTTTGTGAGCGGGACGCCAGGCGGTATGTTCGCACCCACGTTGTTCATCGGCGCCATGCTGGGCGGCGCGGTCGGCGGAATCGAGCGCCACTTTTTTCCCCTGCTCACGGTCTCAACCGGAACCTACGCGCTGGTCGGGATGGGCGTGCTCTTCGCCGCTTTCCTGCGCGCGCCCATGACTTCGGTGTTCATGGTGCTGGAAGTCAGCGGCAACTACTCGATTATTGTTCCCGTGATCGTCGCGAACACGGTGGCCTATGTAATCTCGCGCGCCCTGCAGCCCGTGCCGGTCCTCGAAGTGCTCACGCGCCAGGATGGACTCGTGCTGCCCTCCCTCGAGGAACAGCGCGATGAGCACATCCTGCGCGTCGAGGACGCCATGCGCCCGGCGCCCAAGAACGTGCTGGAAGGCTCCGAGCCTCTGCAGCAGGCCGCAGTGCGCATCGCCGGCCAGCCAGAAAAGGTCTTTCTGGTGCGTCTCGAGCCCAGCGGCTGGGGCGCGCTCGGGCGCGAGCAAATCGATCTCATGATGAAGGAAGGGAAGGGAGGTTTGACGCTCGCCTCCCTTCTGCCCAGCGCGCGCCTGCCTTACCTCTACCCGGATCTCCCCCTCGACGCTGCCTTGCGCGGCATCCACCAGTCGGAACTGGTCCCGGTACTCAACCGCGCCGACCTGCGCGAGCTGCTGGGCGTGCTTACACGCGACGATGTGTTGACGCGCTATCAGGCCGATACCGTCGCCGACTGACAATTCACCATCCTCCCTGCCGGTCAGATCCTTGTACACGCACGGTTTGTCGGGTCGCCATGACAATAAAACGACATTCTCATGACACCCGCTGCCTCGCCGAGTGGCTTCCTAATTAGGACTGAGCCCGCGACGGCAGGCCCCACGTTCCGCGCGCCAGCGAAGATGGGTGGAACCGCTCCGGCCGGGACCGGCCTTTGTCGCTGAGATCGCTCCTGAAGGACGAAAGCAACGGCTGAGCAGTTCCACTCCGGCACCCTCAACTTCCCAGACTGTTGCAGGAGATGACTCACATGACTTCCTCAAGCTTCGTCAAGCGAACCAGCCTTTTCTGCGCCCTGGCGGCGTTGTTGTCGGTGGCGGCCCGCGCCGCTTCTTTCAGCGGGTCGTTCAGCACGGTCAGCCGGATTGCCAGTACCGTGCCCGCAAACGGCGATGTAAATCCCTATGGCATTGCCATCGTGCCGCGTTCCACCGGCACACTGGTCAAAGGCCACATCCTCATCAGCAATTTCAACAACAGTGCCAACCTGCAGGGCACGGGAACCACGATCATGGATATCGCCCCGGATGGCACCGCCAAGGTTTTCGCCCAAATCGACGCCTCGCAGCTGCCCGGACCCTGTCCGGGGGGCGTCGGCCTCACCACCGCCCTCGTGGTCTTGCGTTCCGGTTGGGTGATCGTCGGCAGCTTGCCCACCACCGACGGGACGGCGGCCACCGCGAAGGCGGGGTGCCTGTTGGTCTTGAACAGTCGCGGCCGGGTCGTGCGTACCTTGTCAGGATCGCGTCAAGGCGCTGCCCTCAACGGTCCCTGGGACATGACTGCCTTCGACGGCGGCGAATTCGCGGTGTTGTTTGTTTCCAACGTGCTCAACGGCACGGTCGCTGCCAACGGCAACGTCGTGAACAAGGGTACGGTGGTCCGCATCGTCCTGCTGCTGGACGAGGACGACGCTCCGCGCGAGCTGTTCCGGACCGTGGTGGGCTCGGGGTTCTCCGAGCGCACCGATCCGGCTGCCCTGGTGATCGGTCCCACCGGCTTGGGTCTGGCGGAGGATGGAACGCTCTACGTGGCGGATACGCTGAATAACAGGATTGCCCGGATTTCCAACGCCTTGCTGCGATCCACCAGTGGCGGCGCCGGCAAGACGGTTTCCTCCGGCGGCGGCCTCAACCAGCCCCTCGGTCTGGCCCTCGCGCCCAACCATGACATCCTTACCGTCAATGCTGGGGACGGCAACCTGGTCGAAACCACTCCCGGAGGAATGCAGTTTGCTCCGCAGCCAATTGACACCAGCGGCGCCGGCGCCGGCACGCTTTTCGGTCTCGCCGTCAGCCGAAACGGAAAGGGTGTCTACTTCGTGGACGACGGGGACAATACTTTAGACCTTCTTAACTGATGGCAAACAGCCACGCGCCAGCCCGACCCCGCGGAGGATTGCGGGGTCGTTGTTTGCGCGCCCGCCCTCTTCCCCAACTACGGCCTCTTTTCCGCGCTGAACTGCTTGGGGTCAAACAGCGCCGCGTCCAGAGCTCGATTCACCCGGATCTCGGAGTAGTCTTCGGTGAACACAATTTTGTCGTCCACTCTCATTTCCACCCGCGCTGCCACCCATCCTCTTGCCAGCGGGCGATAGTCGACGAAGCGGATCTCTTCGCTCTTGTTGGCGTCGGTGCGGTCCGGCTGGAACAGGCGAAAGAACAGCAGGCTGTCCTTGTCGATCCAGAACTGCCGCGATTTCCCATCGCCCTTGTCGGCGCCCACGACGTACATCGCCCGGCCCTCGAAGCTGTCCTCATGAAACTTGCCGACGTCGTATTTCTCCCCGGCCACGATCCGCAGCGTCTTTTCGGCGGGCTGCGCATACACGTCGAACCCGAGCACCAGCAGCATATTGATCAGCGGACGCGATCGAACTTCCTTGCCCTTGTCAAAAAGCGTCGCGTTTCCATCGGCCAGGATGTAGGCCTTGCCGTCCTCGGCGGGGCCGATGTCGATCCGCAGCTTCCCGGGCAGCAGCGCCGCCTCGTACCAGGTCTCAACCTTCGTGGTCCCGTCGGGGTTGTAGGTGGTGCTCTTCTGGGTAAAGGTCAGCGTGCTGTACCACGACTTGGCATAGCGGTCGTGCATGGCGCGGATGAGCGAGTCGGCGCTGTTGATCTGCGCGGCGGTCCCAAGGGGGATGAACACGAACGTAATGGATAGGCGGGCAAGGAGATTTCCCATGGTGTCGCTGTTAAACGATCAAGGTCGCGTAGAGCGGGGTTTAGACGGACAGACCTTAAATGAGTAACGCGTCGCGAGCACGAGAAAAATCCTAAACCGCAAAGAACGCAAACAACGGCCGCAAAGTACGCGAAATAAGCGCGATCGGGCCTCATCCGCGCCCAGTCCGGACCCCGATCTCATCCAGGTGGTTCATCAGGTCCAACGGATCGTCGTAGGTGCGGTAGGCCCCGGCCTGCTCCAGTTCCTCCCGCCCATAACCCCCGGATGCCAGGCCCACTCCCAGGGCGCGCGCCCGTTGCGCGGCGAGCAGGTCCCACACGCTGTCACCGACCACAATCGAGTCGTGAATCGACACCCCTAATCGGTCGGCCGCCGCCAGAAACAGGTCCGGATCGGGCTTGGCGTGTGCGACCTGGTCCCGCGTGACCACCGGCACGTTCTTCTCCACCCCCAAGGCCTTCAGAGACGGACGCGCTCCCTGCATCATGCCGCTGGTTGCGATCGCGAACTGCACTTTTTCCTTTTGCAGCCGTGCCAGCAGTTCAACGGCTCCCGGCAACGGTCCCACTTGCGAGACCACCTTTGCATACGCTTCCGCATGCCACTTCTGCAGATTCTGCGCTTCCTCCGGCAAAATCTCCCTTCCCGTTTCCCGCGAAAGCGCTTTCAGGAACAGCCCGCCGCTCATCCCGATCCGCCGATGGATCCGCCACACGGAGAGCTCGATGCCGCCCCGCTCAAGCGCCTCACGCCAGGCCAGAACGTGCTGGTAGACGCTGTCGATGAGCGTGCCATCAAGATCGAACAGGATGGCCGGTCTGGGCGCATGCGGCTGGGCAACAGTTTTCGTCATGGGATCCCCCACTGAATTCTTGTACAGCCGGCGGCAGCTCGGGATGCCCCTGGATGGAGCCCCCAGCTCACAACTCACTATCTTTTCAATACCTTACCTCGAAATCCAGATTCCCGCTCAATGCACCATTCCCCCGCTGAACCCCGATTTTCGCCCCTTCATTGTGGAAATGGTGCCAACCTCCCACGGCCTCAATAGGATAAAAGCCGAAGTGGTGTAGGCCGAGGGTGTCCCGCCCCTGCTCCAAGGTTCAACCCAGGGATCCAGCGCATGGCCATGCCAGCGGGTGCGTCCCCAGCCGGGAATCCCGCATGTGCCTGCAAGGCGTTGTAGCGAAAGCGACAGCCCAGTGCCCATGGCCTGGAGCCTGAAATCGGAAAGCGAGAGCATGATGCATAAACCTGTTAAGTACGTGGAAAAAGTTGTTACCGTTGCCGCAACAGGAGTGTGGGCCGTTTTCGAGCGGCTGAATCGCATCAAGCCCAATCCATCGCCAACCCCAAAGTGGTCCGATAAGCCCCTGCTGAAATCCTACGAGAAGTCCAAACCGCCGCTGGGCTGGCCGCGCACCACCGATTCGCTGTGCCCCAGGTGCGTACCGGAAATCCGCCAGCAGATTCTTGACGGCGAACTGCCCCACGAGATTCTACTCAACGAAAAGGTCGGCGAAATCAAGGCCACCATCCTGGAACGCGACGGGAAGATCCTGATGGTGAAGGATTGCCCCAAGCATGGGCACTTCGAAGATGTGATGTCGATTGACCCGGAATTTTCGCGGCACCTGGAAGAAGTGTTTCCCGGGCGCGACATCGTGGCGCACAACGACGAGAAGCTGCACCATCACGGCTCTTCCACCGTCAAGTATGGCCGCGGATCGGTGCTGACCGTCGACCTGACCAACCGCTGCAACATGATGTGCGATCCCTGCTTCATGGACGCCAACCAGGTGGGCTTCGTCCACGAGCTGAGCTGGGAAGACATCAAGACGGTGCTGGACAACGCCATCACCATCAAGCCGCGCCGGCAGATGTCGGTGCAGTTCTCCGGCGGCGAACCCACGCTCTCGCCCTATTTCCTCGACGCCATCCGCTACGCGCGCAAGGTGGGCTACAACTCGGTGCAGGCGGCGACCAACGGCATTGAGTTCGCCAAGAGCCTGGAGTTTGCGCAGCAGGCCGTGGAAGCCGGATTGCGTTACGCCTACCTGCAGTTTGACGGCATCGGCAACGCGGCCAACTCGCACCGCGCCGTGGGCAACCTGTTCGATGTGAAGCTGAAGGCCATCGACAACCTGCACGCTGCCGGCTGCGAGATTGTGCCCGTCATCACCATCGTCAACGGCATCAACAACGAACAGGTCGGACGCATCATCCAGTTCGCGCTCGACAATCCCAAGAAGATCGGCTTCCTGTCGTTCCAGCCCGTCAGCTTCACCGGCCGTGACGAGGCTGTGACCGACGAACGCCGCCAGGCCCAGCGCTACACCCTCAGCCACCTGGCCCACGACGTCAAGAACCAGACCGGGCTCGGCGAACCCGCGCGCGACTGGTTCCCCATCAGCTTCATGGGCACCTTCAGCGATTGGGCCGACCTGATGCATGCCAACGATGCCAACAACGACTGGGGCCAGCTGTCCTGCGGGTGCCATCCCAACTGCGGCACCGGCATGGCCGTGATGATCGACAAGGAGACCAAGGAAGCCGTGCCGGTCACCGCGTTCCTCAAGGGCGACCAGCTTGCCAAAGACATCGCCAAGGTCAACGACGCCGCCCGCAGCAAGTTCTGGACCGGCATCGGCATGGCGCTGTGCCTGATGAAGAACTACGATCCGTTCCGGTCCCCTACTCACTTCAAACTCATCGACCTGCTGCAGAAGTTCGACAAGAACTACAACGTTACCGGCCGGAACTACGGCAAGGTGGGCCCGGACCGCACCCTGGAAGACGTGATGAAGCGCCGCAAGGACCGCTGGAACTTCCTGTTCATTGCCGGCATGTGGTTCCAGGACCTGTTCAACTACGACTTCCGCCGCACCGAGCAGTGCATCATCCCCTACGCCACCCAGGAAGGCGAAATCTCCTTCTGCGCGTACAACACCGGTGTCGGCTGGCGTAACATCATCGAAAAGATGCACATGACCGCCACCCTCACCAAGTGGTACGAGGAGCACGGGCGGCATGAGATCTTCGCCGGCGGCAAGAAGGTCCAACTCGAGAACACCAACCACTCCCTGGTGGTGAAGGACGAAATCGTCACCAACGATGTGCAGCACGATCTCGACAAGCTGGGCATCGCCAAGACCGCGCGCGAGGAAAAGATCCGCGCCCGCGACCAGAAGCAGAAAAACGACCCCGCCTACAACGCGCGCATGGCGGCGCTGTACCGCGAGGTCGTGCTGAAGGAGAAGACGCCAACGTCCGAAGGCGGCTTCATCCCACTGGGCGCCCTCAACAAGAGCAAGGGAGCCATGGCCCCAGCTCCCAAGCCGGAACTGAGCGAGCCGGTCCTGGGCGATTAGCCACACGGCGCCCCGTCCCCGCTCTGCTTGGGCTGGGAGTTCTGCGCGCCTCCGAGTGCCCAGCGGGACTCATGCTTTGAAGTCAGGGAAAGGCCGCCGCAAGGCGGCCTTATTTTTGCGGAGTGACCGGCACCGCGGTTCGCCATCTCCGGCCGGGCGGCGATCCCGGTGCTAGCGGGAATCAAGATTCGCGGCTGCATGGTTCTGCTGGTATTTCCAGGCCGGGAATCTTGAGCGCCATCGGCCCATGGACCGCCAGAACGTGGTGGAACTCAGCTTCGCTCATCCCCGGCTTGCGAAGGCGGACAACCATGAACGTAAGCATGAAGACGCGGCCCTCTTCCGATTGCGGCGGCTGGGGTTCCCTCTCATCCGGAGAGTTGCGGCCCCCCTGACCCTGCCTGGTTAATTGACGCCTTCCGCGCCTGGGACTAGCCTTCGCCCAAGCGCACCTTCAGATTCCTGTTCCACCGGGGAACCATGATGTTCCGTATTGCGATCTCCGCTGTCGTGCTGATTCTGGCTGCCAACTTCGCCTTGGCGCAAGATCCCACCAAGGTCGAGCCCAGGCATTACCACCTCGATTTCGAAAACGAGCATGTCCAGGTGGTAGCCGTCCACTATGGTCCCCACGAAAGGTCCGCCATGCACGAGCATCCCGGCGGCGTCGTGGTGGTCATCACCGGCGGGCATCTCAAGTTCACCGACGAACGCGGCAAGATTACCGAGGTTTTTGCCAAACCCGGGGAGGCCCGCTGGTTCGCCCCCTTCAAGCACCGCGTCGAAAATGTCGGCGATACGGCCTATAACGCCGTCTATGTCGGAATCAAGGGGCAGAAAGAAGTGGTCTCGTGGAAGGAACCAGCTCCGCTCGATGCGGGAACTGCTAGGGTTTTGATGGGCTCTTTATCGACCGCGGACTCGAAGCAGAAGTAAAGGCTTCGGCCGTGTCTCCGGCCTGCCGTGTTCCCAGGGTCTCAGGCCCTTGCCCGAAAACCCGCTTACGCCCAGCGCTTCGTGGCAAAGGTGGTCTTGCGCTTGTACTCCATGTAACCGCGCGGAGTCAGCCGGATCACTCCCCGGACTTCCTCCTCGACCAGACCCTCGTTCCGCAGTTCCGATACGGCCTGCCGGGCCACCGCTGAGGCCACCGTGGGCTGAGGCAACTGCACGAATTCCTTGGGATTTTCTTCGTAGCGCTCGGCCAGGCGATGGATCAGTTCTTCCGAAAAGGCATTCTCGATCATCAGCGCACCCATGCCCGAAATCCTATTGCCCACGGCCACCAGACGGTATGGCCCATCGGTGGTAGCGGGTACATTACCGAGGTCCTTGTCCGAAAACCAGCAGGCTGGCAGTTACGGGGCAAATGGGGTCCCAGCGCGCGAGACGCGGGTTGCGGCCCGCATCCCTCAGCGCGCCACGCCGGCGGATCGGACCCCTTCCGCAGCGACCTGTAACCTGTCACCCGCGTCCTCGCTATACTGCTGTGTGCTCCGAACCTCCATAGAAGAGGATGCGTATGCCTTTCGCCCGTCCAGGAATGGTCATGCTCTTGTGCGCCTTTGCTCTGCTTGCTTTTGCCATCGCCCTGTTCGCTGCTGACGACGCGCCGACGCCGGCCCTCACCTACCCGCACGCCAAGACCGTCAACCAGATCGACGACTATCACGGCGTCAAGGTTCCCGACCCCTACCGCTGGCTGGAAGACACCGATTCGCCGGAGACTCGCGAATGGATCGAAGCCGAGAACAAGCTGACCTTCCAGTACCTGGAACAGATCCCCTACCGCCAGGCCATCCATGACCGCCTGAAGACGCTGTGGAACTACGAGCGCTTCAGCGTACCCGAGCAGCAGGGCGGCCGCTACTTCTACCAGCACAACACGGGTTTGCAGAACCAGAGCGTTCTGCTGGTGGCCGACTCGCTTTCCGCTGAGCCCCGTTTATTGCTTGATCCGAACACGCTCTCCGCCGATGGCACCGTCGCCCTGGTCGGCCACGCCGTCTCTGACGACGGCAAACTCCTCGCCTACGGCACGGCCGCCTCCGGCTCGGACTGGATGGAATGGCACGTGCGCGAGGTGGACACCGCCAAAGACCTGCCCGACACCTTGCGGTGGGTGAAATTCTCCGGCGCTTCCTGGACCAAGGACGGCAAGGGATTTTTCTACAGCCGCTACGATGAGCCTAAAGCCGGCGCGCCGCTGCGCGATGCCAACTACTTTCACAAGCTCTACTATCACCGCCTGGGCACGCCACAGTCGGAAGATACACTCATCTACGACCGTCCCGATAACAAGGAGCTCGGCTTTGCCGGGAACGTCACCGATGATGGCCGCTACCTGATCATCACGGTGTGGCAGGGAACTTCCCCGAAGAACCGCCTCTACTACAAAGACCTCAATGATCCCAGCGCTCCGGTCGTCAAACTCCTCGATGACTTTGACGCCGAGTACCACTTCATCGACAACGACGGCCCTGTTTTCTGGATCAAGACCGACCTGGAGGCGCCGCGCGGCCGCCTGATCGCGATCGATACGCGCCATCCCGAGCGCGCCCACTGGAAGACCCTGGTTCCTCAAAGCGCGGACAAACTGGAGCATGCCAACGTCATAAACGATAAGTTTGTGCTGGGCTACCTCAAGGATGCGCAGACTGAAGTGCGCCTCTTCGACCTGGAGGGAAACTTCCTGCGCACCGTCGACCTGCCCGGCATTGGCACGGCCGAAGGGTTCGGGGGCAAGCGCAAGGACAAGGAAACCTTCTACGCCTTTACCAGCTTCATCGATCCCACCACCATTTACCGCTATGACTTCTCCGCCATGAAGTCCTCGGTGTTTCGCAGGCCGAAGGTCGATTTCGACTCCAGCCAGTACGAGACCAAACAGGTCTTCTACCACAGCAAGGACGGCACCCGCGTTCCCATGTTCATCACCGCGAAGAAGGGCCTGAAGCTCGACGGGCAAAATCCCGTCCTGCTCTACGCCTACGGCGGGTTCAACATCTCGCTGACGCCGGCCTTTTCGGTGGGGAATGCGGTCTGGCTGGAGATGGGGGGCGTTTACGCCCAGCCTAACCTCCGGGGGGGAGGGGAATACGGCGAGGAATGGCACGAAGCCGGCACGTTGTTACGAAAACAGAACGTGTTTGATGATTTCATCGCCGCGGCAGAATGGCTGGTGGCCAATCAATACACCTCTCCGGCCAAGCTGGCCATCCGCGGCGGCAGCAACGGGGGCCTGCTGGTCGGGGCCTGCATGACCCAGCGTCCCGATCTGTTCGCCGCCGCCCTGCCGGCCGTGGGCGTCATGGACATGCTGCGCTTCCACAAGTTCACCATTGGCTGGGCTTGGACCTCTGACTACGGTTCGTCGGATGACGCTGCCCAGTTCCGCGCCATCTACGCTTATTCGCCCCTGCACAATCTGAAGCCCGGAACCAGATATCCGGCCACGCTGGTGACCACGGCCGACCACGATGACCGCGTCGTTCCCGGCCATAGCTTCAAATTCGCGGCCACTTTGCAGGCCGACCAGGCCGGCCCGGCCCCGGTCCTGATTCGCATCGAGACCAAAGCCGGCCACGGGGCCGGCAAGCCGATCTCCAAGCAGATCGAAGAGACGGCCGATTCCTGGGCCTTCGTGGCGCGCAACCTGAACATGCAGGTTGCCTGGCGCTGAGCCGCGACCCTGGGCCCGGCTGGCTCCGGTTCTCCTGTGGAGGGTCGGCCGGCCACTCCGCCACTCCGCCCGCCCGCGCGTCTGCGGATCGGGTCGCTGGTCTCGCAAGACTGGACGGGTTTGTTCGGAAATTGGAAAAGAAACGCCCCGACCGCTCTGGCTGCATGCGGCGAGAGCAATCTAACGCTCAGCGGGGTGCCCCTTTGGAGATTGAAAAGATTCTCGCCCAGCTGAAAACGGAGCGCGACAAGCTCGACGCGGCGATCCGAGTGCTCCAGGAACTGGCGGCCCATCCTGAGCAACGCCCTGGTTCGCCCCGCAAAGGGCGAATCCGTCGCGGTGGCAAAACCAGCCGTGACGCCGGGGCTCCTGCCGGCGTCCCATCCCGGGGAAAACTCATCCGGTTCGCTGCGCACAAGCGGCTCCTCCCGAAGTCCCGCGCCGCCGTGGGGACCGGCTCAGGCAAAGGAACTTGGGTGTAGGTTAGGTCCGCGGAATCCTCGCAAGTGCATACGTCACAAGCGGCCCACTCCCGAGCGCTGTAAATTTCTGCAAAACCCGCCTTGCCTTTCCTGCCGCGGGTGTAGAATCCGACTTGTAAGGGAACTGATAGCTTCACCGGATCTGCCACCGGCTTTCGAGGCTCTCATGAACGTTCATTTCGGTTATAAGGTCCGCAAAACTCCTGACATCGAAAAGGAACTGAATCACCAGGTGGAACGGCTGCGCAAGCGCCTGCAGGTGTTCCGCCCGGAACTGGTCCATCTGAAAGGCATGGTGGAACAGAACTCTGCCCGGGAAGGGGCGATCGTGTCGTTGAATCTGCGGTTGCCGTCCGGGCAGATGGCGGCGCAGAAAAGGGCGCCGGCGCCGTCGGCGGCGCTGAAGGCGGCCTTTGACGACTTGGTGCAGCAAATCAACCGCCACAAGGAAATTCTGCGCTCCGCCCACAAGTGGCCGCGGCAACGGCGGGTGCCCGACGCCCGTCCAAAACACGAAATGCCCTTTGAGAACACCCTGGCGGCGGTGCAGCCGCCCGTGGTGTCCCCCGAAGACATTCGTACCTACGTGAACGTGAACCTGGCCCGGCTGGAGCGCTTTGTCGAGCGCGAGCTGTATTTCCGGGAGGCTGCCGAACAGGTTCCCGCCGACGCCATCAGCAAGGAGGAGGTCGTCGACGAAGCCATCCTCCGCGCCCTGGGCGAAACCGGAGAGAAGCCGGAGCGTCTGGCGCTCGAACCGTGGCTCTACCGGCTGGCGCTCCATGCCCTCGATGAGATGATCGCGCGCGCCGACGAGAACAATCACAGCGTCCATCTGGAAGAATCCGCCCGCAAGCGCAACGTGCGCGCCAGCGATGAGCCCGAGTTGCAGTTCCATCAGCCCGACGAGGCCATTACCGAAGAGACCATCATCGCCGACCGCCGCGTCTCCACCCCGGAACAGATTGCTTCGTCGGACGAGATGCTGCGGCTCATGGAGACCGCCTTGCGCGGCACCAGCCGGCCCGCGCGCGAAGCCTTCATCCTCTACGCGGTCGAGGGTTTTACTCCCGATGAGATCGCCGCCATCACCGACCGCAAACTCGATGAGGTGCGCGCCGCGGTCACGATGGCCCAGGAACACCTGCGGAAATCCGCGGTATTTGCATCTTCGTCCAAGCACTCCCTGGTCGCACGATCCAATAGCGCATAACTCACATCGGCACGCAGGAGACAATTGTGATGATGACCCGCGAGGACATCCGTGAACTGGCCGCTTTTCAGGCTGACCCGGACGGTTGCGCCCTGAGTTTTTACTTTCAGCCGCGCACACCCCAGAACAAGTCGCACAAAGAAGAGGCAATTCTCGCCAAGGACCTGGTCCGCCAGGCCCTGCGGGAGAGCGAGAAGCAAGGCAAGAACGGCTGTGTGCGGGCTGACCTCGACCGCATCCTTGAGCTGGCCAATAACCTTCGCGGAAACCAGGCCCGGGCCAAGGCGGTGTTCGCCTCCAGCGCCCGGCAGCTGTGGCGCGAGTTTGATCTGCCGCCCTTGCTGCCGGCCACCCAGTTGTTCGTCAATCGGCGCTTTCATCTCAAGCCACTCGCCGCCCTGCTCGGCACCCAACCCAGGCTCGCCGTGGTGCTGGTCGACCGCCAGCGGGGACGCTTCTTCGACCTCCGCCTGGATGAATTGAAAGAACGCGCTAAGTTGTCGCATACCCTGCCGCGCGCCCGTACCGACGGGTACGCCGGGTACAACGCCGGCCACGTGGAACGCCACATGTCGAACGAGGCCCGCCAGCACTACCGGCAGGTGGCCGACCGGCTGAAGGAGGAAATCGAGCGCGGCCTGTGGGAAAAACTGGTCATCGGTTGCCACGACGCCAACTGGTCCGAGTTCGAGTCGCAGCTGCATCCTTATGTCCGGCAGCGGCTGCTGGGACATTTCCCGGCAGACATCGCCACCCTGACCGCCGACCAGATCAAGGAGCACGCCAACCGGATTCTGCGCGAAGATCACGACCGCCGCCGCGACAAGCTGGTCCACGAGGCCCTCAGCCAGGCCAAGGGCAACGCCCGGGGCGTGACCGGGCTGCGCCGTGTGCTGCGCTCGCTCGAACTCGGCGAGGTGCAGACGCTGCTGCTGGGCGAAAACTACACCGCCCGCGCGGTGGAATGCACCGGCTGCGGGCACGTCGACGCCCACATGGTCCCCTACTGCCCGGTGTGCGGCAAGGCCACCCGCGAACTCGAAGATGTCTGCGACGCCATGATCCCCATGGCCATCCGCCGCGACATCGAGCTGTTCTACGTCAAGGACGATCCGGAATTTGACAAGGTCGGCAACATTGCTGCCCTGCTGCGCTTCCGGGCCGATCAGGCAAAGACCGGGCCGGTGGCTGTGGCGTCGTAGCGAACCCTGGAAGCCCGGCCTGCAGCGTAGTGGACTGAGGGCAAGGCCAGGTTTCTGCGTCATCGTTCTGCGGCATCGTGCCCGGGCTCCCGCCGAAGCGGAGCCCAGGTTCATGCGATCCGGCCTCTGTGCGAGCCACGGGCCGGTCATTCGCGCTCGCCTTGCGCCCCATCCCACGATTAGGATACTGGCCATCTCAGGTAAGGAGCCCCCATGATGCGCCGCACTCTGGTTGTGGTCCTGGGGCTGTTGGCGACGGTCACCTGCCCGATGGTCCCGTGTGCCGCAGCCCAGTCCATCTCTGAAACCAAGGAGGCCAAAATCGCGCGCGCGCTGGCGGCGGCCCCCGAAAATGTCGCGAAAAATGCGCGCGTGATCGACCGCGACGAGAATGGCGCCGAGGTGGTCCTGCGCGAGGGCACGAATGGGTTCACTTGTTTTCCCGGACATTCCGGCGTGGTGGGAGACTCGGCGTACTGCGCCAATGAGGCCGCGCTCCGCTGGGAGAAAGACTTCATCACCCTGAAGCCCAAACCAACCAACGCCGAGCCCGGCATCGAGTACATGCTGCTGGGCGGGACGGATTGGAGCGCGGCCGACCCCAACGCCACCGCGGGCACTCCGATCAAGGAGCCGCCCCACTGGAGGATCCTGTGGCCGTTTGACCCCAAGACTACCGGCCTGCCCACCGAACCGAAGCAAGACGGCACCTGGATCATGTGGGCCGGCACCCCCTGGGCGCACTTGATGATCAATCAAAAACCGTAAACGGCGGCGGCCAGAGAGAAAAGGCCACGGCAACACCCGGCGGTTCCGCCGCCCGCGATCCGAACGCGCGCCTCTCCGGGTCTTTCCGGGCATTCTCAATCACTTCCAGACATTGTCAATAAGTTATAGCTGATTGCGGGCTGTGGGGAGCCGCAGGCGGGGCGAAATGCATCGGCAACACCTCCTAGAATGCCATTCTTTTGCGTTCTGGAGCCCTCAGGCGCATTTTCTCGCCCGGTGGAGGCAAAAACCCCTTCCGCGCCCCGGCGCGAGCCTATAAACGATCCTGGCGCAATCTATGATAACTAGGAGCTAATACAAAAACACTACTCCAGGCCCGCCCCGGCTCGTACCCTGCAGTAAAACTCGCCGCCGGCCGCGCTGGAAGCTGCTATGCTGTCGCCCGCATCCCCAATTCCATCTGCCTTCGGAGAACGTGTATGACCGTTTCCCGTCGTGATTTTCTGACCACAACCGCCCTGGGTAGCCTGGGGTTGGGTCTCGAAGGCGAGGCGCTGGCCAACAATGCTGCAGCCGCGGCTGAGCCGGTGCCGCAATCGCCGGCCAGTTCGGCCAGGCGCCCGATCCTGGTGTGCGCGCATAACGGCTTCGACTACCTGGACCGCGCCTATGAGTACCTGAGCAAGGGTGGCGACACACTGGATTCCGCGATCCTGGTGGTGACCGGGCCGGAGGACGATCCCAACGACGATACGGTGGGGCTGGGCGGCCTGCCCAACGAGGAAGGCGTGGTGGAACTGGACGCCTGCTGCATGCACGGACCCACGCGGCGCGCCGGTTCGGTCGGCGGTGTGCGCAACATCAGGAACGTCTCCAAGGTTTCGAAAGCGGTCATGGAGCACACCGGGCACGTCATGCTGGTGGGCGACGGCGCCGAACGGTTCGCGGTCGCCATGGGCTTCCCGCGCGAGAACCTGCTAACCGAGCGGTCGCGCAAGATCTGGCTGCTGTGGAAGGAATACCACTCCTCGGGGGATTGGTGGGGGCCGGGGATCGCGGACCCGAAGTGGCAGCCACCCGACCTCACCAATTCCGACAAAAAGCCCCGCGCCCAGATGTGGCAGGAACGGATTGAGCGGCTATCCGCGCGAGCCGCCGAAGTTGGGATTGATCCGGAGTTTTGCCTGGCGGCGGCGCATCACGTGCTGTTTCCGCCGACTGGGACGATTCATTGTTCGGCGCTCAATGAAAAAGGCGAAATGTCGGGAATCACGACCACCAGCGGACTTGCCTTCAAACTGCCCGGACGCTGCGGCGACTCTCCCGTGATCGGGGCGGGTTGCTATACCGACCAGGACGTGGGTTCGGCGGGGGCGACCGGAAGCGGGGAAGAGAACATCAAGGTGGCCGGGGCGCACACCATTGTCGAGAACATGCGTCGCGGCATGTCGCCGCAGGAGGCGGGCATGGATGCCCTCAAACGCATCGTTCGCAACTACAACGGCGACCTGAACCGGCTTAAATTCATGGACATGATCTATTACGTCCTGCGGAAGGACGGGATGTATGCCGGGGTCTCGCTGTGGGAAGGGTATTCGGCCGGCAATCCGCACACCATCGCGGTGCACGACGGAACCAGGAGAAAGGAAGTGACCACCAGCCTGCTCAAGGGCTTCTCCCAAGATTTTCCGCCCTTTCCCAAAATCCCCCAGGAGCTGAAGAAGGACTCGGAGTACCTGAAGTAGGCGAAAGGGGGTTCAGGCGGCGCGGGCACCACAGGCCTTGCGGGCCTCAACGAGGAAGCCGTGGCGGGGCCCGGGCGGAACGACGGCGCGGTGAATCCCGCGCGTTGCAGGCGGCGATGCGCATGCCTCCGCGTAAGCTTCCCCGGAGGGCGGCCCGTGCGGTTAAGTGAAACGCACCTTCACTTCGGCGCCTTTCTCCAGGTGAATGCTGTCGATGAAGCGGACGCGCCCGGTCTTGAGCGTCATGATGACGGAGGAGGTGCGGATGCCTTCGCCGAAGAAACGAACGCCTTTCATCAGCGCGCCGTCGGTGACGCCGGTGGCGGCGAAGATAAGTTGATTGCCGGGGGCGAGGTCCTGGGCCTCGTAGACGCGGTTTTTGTCTTTGATGCCCATGCGGGCGATGCGCTCTTCGAGCTCCGGCTTGTTGATGACCAGGCGGCCCTGCATGTACCCATTGAGACAACGGATCGCAGCGGCCGTGATCACGCCTTCGGGGGCGCCGCCGGACCCCATCACGCAGTGCACGCCGGTGCCGATGACCGCAGCCGCGATGCCGGCCGACAGATCGCCATCGCCGATCAGGCGAATCCGCGCGCCGGCCTTGCGGATGTCGGCGATGAGCTTTTCGTGGCGGGGGCGATCGAGCACGATGACGACCAGGTCGTCGACACCGCGCTGCAGGCGCCGGGCAATGTTCTTCAGGTTATCGGCCACGGGGGCATCGAGATCGACGGCGTGTTTGCAGGACGGGCCGACGACGATTTTCTCCATGTAGCAGTCGGGGGCGTTGAGCAGGCCGCCCTTTTCGGAGGCAGCCAGCACGGTGATGGCCCCGGGCGCCCCGGTGGCGCACAGGTTCGTGCCTTCCAGGGGGTCCACGGCGATGTCGATCTCGGGAACGTTCCGGCCGTCGGGGAATTCCGCGCCCACGCGTTCGCCGATGTAGAGCATGGGGGCTTCGTCGCGCTCGCCCTCGCCGATGACAATGTTGCCGCGCATGGGGATGGTGTCCATGGTCTGGCGCATGGCCTCGGTGGCGACCTGGTCGGCCAGTTGACGATCGCCGGTGCCCATGGTGCGGGCCGAGGCGATGGCGGCCTTCTCGACGACGCGCAGGAATTCCAGCGCCAGGTCGCTTTCGATGTTTACGCCGAAGCTTTTGACCTTGGCTTCGGCCCGGGTATCGGTTGCCATAATGAATGCCTCCGAAAGGAACAGACCGGCTTGAGACTATACCGCCAAGAGGCCGAGCAGGGGAAGGACGGGAATCACCCGAGCGCTTCGCCGTGCGCAGATGGCAAAGAAGGCGGGCAAGATTCAGCCGGAGGCTTGTTCCCACTGTGCCCGGTGGGTTTCTGCTACGCTTTCGCGCATGAGCGTCGAGCGAAAAGAACCCACCTACCTGTTCACCGAGAAGCAGGTGTCGGACAAGAGCGAAATCGCGCGCCGTTTTCTGGACACGCGCGCGCGCCTCAACGGGAACGTCGACAAGGCCGAGAACTTTCTGGTCAAGCGCTTCTACAATATCGACCACAATACCTATCTGGAAGGCGCGATTCCGGCGAAGTACAAGGAGCTGATGGGGCTGGTGGTCTCGGCGGGGCTGCGCTGCGATGACTGCATCAACTACCACATCATCCAGTCGTACCGGCTGGGAGCGACGCGGCCGGAGCAGGAGGAGGCCCTCAACGTAGCGCTGGTTGTGGGAGGCAGCATCGTGATTCCGCATCTGCGGCGGGCCTATGAGCTGCTGACCGAACTGTACGGGTAGAGGGGCTCAGCGCTCACTCTCCGGTCCCTGCGGCGGGCAACCGGTCTTGCCGCAGCATTCCATAGCACTCCAGGTCCTGGACCTGGTCCCATTTGCGGATGTGGCCGCGCATGCGGCCTTCGTATTTCATTCCGATCTTCAGCAGCACGCCCCCGGAGGCGTGGTTGCCGGCGAAGTGCGATGCGTAAACGCGATACAGGCCCAAGTTCGCGAACCCGTAGCCCAGCATGGCGCGCGCGGCTTCGGTGGCGTAGCCGTGTCTCCAGTAGGGGACGCCGATCCAATAGCCCAGTTCGCCGCGCTGATGGTCGAGTTCCAGCCGGAACCCGATGCCTCCCACAAACTCGCCTGTGCCGCGCAAGGTGATGGCGAAGCGGGTGACCGGCCCGGCTTCCGATTCGGCCTGGCAGGCGGCCAAATATTCAAGTGCGTCGGCTTCGGTGTAAGGATGAGGAATGCGGAGCGTAGTGGCGGCGACTTCGCGCGCGCCCGCCAGGCGCACCAGCGCCGGAAGGTCGTCCGGCTGATAAGGCCGCAGGACCAGGCGGGTCGTTTCCAGCCGCGTATCGGGCATCGGACAAGTATTCCAAGAGCGGCGCCTTTTCGCCAAGGCGCCCGCCGCGGACCCCGCCGCGGAGAAGAAACCCGCCCCGATCTCACGCAATTGGCGCGCCTTGTACGCGGGGCGCCGACAAAGACCATTCTCGGATGTGGCATCGGGTAAAATCAGGGCACACCCGCAAGCCGGCCCCTGGGTAGAGCCAAGCGGGCCGCGTTTGCGGTCCACCGACCCGGAGCACCTCCATGCCGTTTCACGTCAATGCCATGCGCGTGGCAGCGTTCGCGCTCCTGCTGGGAATGACGGCGCAAGGCCAGGAAGCCCCCACTCCCCAACTGTCGCCGCCTTCCGCGAGGAAGCCGGTCGCTTCCGGGGCAGGCGAGCCCGCGCGGCCACAGTCGGTTGCGCTGACGGTTCCCGCGGGAACGCCGCTACAAGTTGCGCTTGACCAGGAATTGCGGGTGCGCCGGGTGGGGCAGGCCGTGCACGCACGCGTGGTGCAGCCGGTGTATGCATTCGATCGCGTGGTCATTCCGGTGGGGACACCGGTAACGGGGAAGATTACGTCCCTGGAAGGCCTCACCGCTGGCAAGCGGACGCTGGCGGCCTTGAACGCGGAGTTTACTCCGGCGCGGAAGGTGGCAGTGAGCTTTGAGGAAGTGCAGCTGGCGGATGGCCGGCGCCTGCCGATTGAGACTTCGGTCACGCCGGGTTCGGGCCAGGTGATCCAGTTCGTGGCTGCCGCCGAGGGCAAGAAGAACAAGATCAAAGATGAAGCGAGCACGCGCGCCCGCCAGGCCAAGCAACAAGCCCGGCAGGAATGGGACCACGCGATGAAGCAGCTGAAAACCCCAGGGCGCCTGCATCGCGTCAAGCGGTACCTTGAAGACCAGCTCCCAGTGCATCGGCAGTTCATCCCGGCGGGAACAACGTACTTCGCGGAGCTGAAGAAACCGATCGACTTCGGCAGCGAGGCCATGACGCCGCAGATGGCGGAAACGCTGGGCAGTCCACTCCCCCCGGGGAGCGTAGTGCACGCGTGGCTTTCGACGCCGTTGACGTCTGCTGCGGCGCAGAAGGGAGACGCCGTCGAAGCCGTGCTGTCGCAACCTCTGTTCGACGGCCAACAGCATCTGGTGCTGCCGCAGGGCAGCTTGCTGAAAGGGACGGTGCGGCAGGTCCGGCCGGCCCGGCGCCTGAAGCGGAACGGACAATTGCGGATCGAATTTCGCGAGCTGGTCCCGCCCGAGGGCGTGGCGCAGAAAGTGGAGGCGACGCTGGAAGGGGTGCAGGCCGGCAAGAGCAGCCATGTGAAACTGGACTCGGAAGGCGGGGCGGAGGCCACGACGTCGAAGACGCGCTACCTGACGACCGGGCTGTCGCTGGCGCTGGCCGCCGCCTCGGCGCGAACCGACAATGATGCGGGGCGTGGCGGAGGATCGACGGCGGCCGGAGACCCGGGCAGCCGGGTGGCCGGGGGCGCCACGGGCTTCAAGCTGGTTGGCATCGCGCTGGGCCTGGCCGTGCGATCGCGGGTCTTCGGCTATACGATGGGCGCGTATGGCGCGGGCCGCAGCGTGTACTCGAACTTCCTGGCGCGCGGCCGCGAAGTGGTGTTTCCCAAGAATACTGCCATGGAGATTGGGGTCGGCAAGCGCGAAGCGAACCCCGCCGCCAGTTCGCGCGAGCCACAGCCGGCCACGGTCCAGGAACTGGCCCGCGCCGTGGCGCACTAGCCAATTCGCCCGGGCGCCTCCCAGGAGGTTGCGCCGCGGCTCGAGGCGCTCGGGCAAGTTGGCCTTGGCAACTTGGGTTGGTACGCTCTGAAGATATCGGCGCAATGGAGCCAGGCTTGAGCCGGCCGGCTGTTTGGGGCGGGTTACTTTCGAGTTGCCGGCCCCGGAGCGGCTCCCGGGCGAAGCTGAGGGCGAAGCGCAGCTGCCTGGGATCCCGCCCTAAGGCGCACAGCACGCCTCGGGACGGGCGCCCGGAGTCGGTGGCGGCCAGACCGGAACGCGCACTTTAGAACGCCTCGATTCCGGTCACGCTCTGCCCGATGATCAGGGTGTGAATGTCGTGGGTCCCCTCATAGGTCTTCACCGATTCCAGGTTCATCAAGTGGCGCATGATGGGGTAGTCGTCGGCCACCCCGTTGGCGCCCAGGATGTCGCGCGAGAGACGGGCGCATTCCAGCGCCATCCAGACATTATTGCGCTTGGCCATGGAGATGTGCTGGTGCTCGACTTTGCCCGCGTCCTTGAGGCGGCCGACTTGCAGTACGAGTAACTGTGCCTTGGTGATTTCGTTGATCATCCAGGCGAGTTTCTCCTGCACCAATTGGTGGGAGGCGATGGGCTGGTCGCGGAACTGCTTGCGCAGCAGGGAATACTGCAAGGCACAGTCGTAACACGACATGGCTGCGCCGATGGCTCCCCAGGCGATGCCGTAGCGCGCCTGGTTGAGGCACATGAGCGGGGACTTGAGGCCGCCCGATCCGGGCAGCAGGTTGGCTTCGGGGATGCGCACATCCTGCAGGGAAAGCCCGGAAGTGACCGAAGCGCGCAGCGACCACTTGCCGTGGATATCGTCGGCCTTGAAGCCGGGGCGGTCGGTTTCGACCAGGAAGCCGCGGATGCGGTCATCTTCGTCTTCCACTTTTGCCCAGATCACGGCGACGTCGGCGATGGTGCCCGAAGTGATCCACATTTTCTCGCCGTTGAGGACGTACTCTTTGCCGATTTTTTTGGCGTGAGTGCGCATGCCGCCGGGATTGGAGCCGAAATCGGGTTCGGTCAAGCCGAAGCAGCCAAGCTTTTCGCCTTTCTGGAGCGCGGGGAGCCAGGTGTTCTTCTGCTCGTCAGAGCCGAAGGTGTAGATGGGGTACATGACCAGCGCCGACTGCACGCTGACAAAGCTGCGCACGCCCGAGTCGCCGCGTTCCAGTTCCTGTGTGACCAGGCCATACTCGACGTTCGACATGCCGGCGCAGCCGTAGCCCTGGAGGCTGGCGCCGAAAAAGCCGAGCTCGGCCATGGGCTTGACCAGTTCGCGCGGGAAGCGTCCGGCGCGATTGCACTCTTCGATGATGGGGATGAGGTTCTCTTCGATGAACTTGCGGGCGGTGTCGCGAACCAGGCGCTCGTCGTCAGAGAGCAGCGTGTCGAACTGCAGGAAATCTACACCACGAAATTTGATGGCAGGCATGTGCTTGAACCCCTGGCGAAGTCGGCAGGACGCGCGAAAACTGCTTAGAGTAGCAGAGGGGGTGAAGCGGAGCAAACCGCGGGAATGCCGCCGGAACCCGATCCCCGTGGGGAGAGAAAGGAAATCCCACGCCCTGCCGCCGGCAGAGCGTGGGATCGCGTCTTCCACACGCCATGGTGCAGCGCGGATTTCAGGGCACGCTGTAAATAATCACTGTGCTGGTGGCCGCGTCGATCCCGGAAAAGACGTTTTCCTGGATCCATGTTCCCTGAGTCAAGCCGACGGTAACGCCGAGCGCGGCCTGATCGATGGTGTGCAGCAGGTTGCCGGAGAGGTCGAAGATGGTGCCGGTGGTGAAGATCCGCGGTCCGGCACCGGCATCGAAGACCTGAACCGAGCGGCCCACCGCGGGAGCGTTCAGCGGCAAGTCCGGGAATTGGGCCGGGAGCAGGGCATTGGGCAGAACGCTGCTGTCGGGAGTGCCCGAGCGGGAGATGACTTTGAAGGAGGTGGCGTCGTCCACCACGCGCACCAAGAACTGGTCAGGCCCAAAGGCACTGACGCCGGTCGGCTGGAAGGGGCGGCCCGGCGGGTATGCGGGCGGAAGGAAGATGAGGCGCTCGACTTCGCTGCCGTCCGCCAGGTTCACGACCTCGATCCCGCGCGGGAAGAAGCGGTTGGCGATCGCCAGTTGCCCGTTCCCGAGAACCGACAGCGACACCGGATTTGCGGCGCGCACCGGATCCAGCGTGAACAGCGTGCGCGAGGAACGGAGCGAGAGTGAGACCGAGTCGACGTTCCCATTGTTCGCGTCAAGCACCAGCAAGCGGCGAGTGTCGGGGTTCCAGGAGAGCGCGGCGGCATTGATGCCCAGGCCGATCACATAGGAACGGTCCTGGCCCGCGGGCAGACGGTTGTAGTTGGAATCGTAGGCGTAGAGATGCCCGTCGTAGCCGCCCAGGAAAATCCGGTGGAAGCGATCGAAGAAGATGCTCTCGATATCGCCGGAGTTGTTGGGGGCAATCAGGATCGGGCCGCCCAGAAAGTTGCCGTCGAGGTCCATCACGTAGTTGCCGCCGCCGCACTCGGAAAGCAGCAGTTTTCCGGCCGGCTGGTAGGCAATGCCGCAGATGTAGGACTCAATCGGGGTTCCGGGCTGGGGGACGACCTCGGCTTCCACGGTGCCGTCGAGGCGGATGTAGACGACGTGCGCCAGCAGGTCGGAGGCGTGAATCAGCAGGGCCGCGATGGTGTTGGCGTGCTCGGGCGCGTCGGCGGGCATCAGGGTGAGGCCCTCGTACTGAAGAAAGTCGCCGGGATTGGCCAGCCCGGACAACACAATGGAGGCAAGCGGGTTGCCGAACTCGTCGGTGCGGAAAAGATCGGTGGTCTGAGCCGTGCTGAAAAGAAACTGATTCGATCCGGGCAGGAACAGGATCCCGCGGGGGATGACGGCGTTCGGCCCCAGGGGCAGGACGTCAAAGATCTTCCGCCACCCGGGTCCCCGCAGATTTCCGGAGGCATTCGAGCCAGGGGACCCCTCCGATTCGGCGGCGTCATCGTCGGATCCGCCGAGGTGAATGGCCAGCACGTCGTTGCCGTCGATGGCCACGGCGCGGTTCTTCCAGTGTCCCGCAGTAACGTAAGTGACGCCCTCGGAATTGTTACCGATGCGTTTGCGAGTGATTACGGTTTCGGCCAGCGCAGCCGCGAACAACAAGGCGCAGACCAGCAAGGAGGCAACCAGCCGCAACACCACCGCCTGCCAATTTGCCGGTGCCTGATCGACGTCGCACGGAGAAGCGGATATAGCCCTCATACTTTTTCCTTTCCATATCGGACGTGTGTGAGCTTTGCGGTCGACGCCTCGTGGCGCGATCCTCGGACTGGCAGAAGATATGGAGGGATCGGCCGGTAGGCTCTAAGTTTTCCGGGATCCAGGCCGAGGGCCGGCTCAGGCAGCTTGACTTACCTATCGGAAAAGAGGGGACGGCGCCGCTGAGCGCCAAAACAATACACCTACCCGTCCAGTTGTCAAGCGGAACAAGGGATCTACGGCCTCGACCCCGCGCAGCGCAGGGGCATTGTGCAGGGCGCCATCGAGCCGGAGCCCCATCTTTGCGACCACGCGGGGCGATGCCGGGGGCATTCGACTTCGGTCTGGCGAAGGCTGGAGGGGTTCGGAACCCACCGGCGTCGCAGCCTCGGATCCGACCGCGGGCGGCCGACGAGTGGGGTCTTGTGCCGCCTCAAGGGGACAGCGCGCAGAAGCGTTGTCCGCTTCAAAAGCACCGCGATCCGCGCCCGTTGGGGCGGAGGGGAGCGGCGGAGGAGGGTGCCGGCCTGAAGATTCGCTGAACCCGCAGCCTGTAAGGTAAACTTGATGCGGCGAGTACAGATGCGCGTTCGTTCTGAGCGCGCCTATCCTGCCGGAGAAGCTCCGGCGTTCCGGTTACTGCCCAAACACCAGGTAGACCCGCGGCCCTGGGCCGGCGGCACATTCCTGTCAGGAGAAGAAGATGGCGAAGATCGCAAAGACAGCCGACCGCAAGAAGGTCATGGACACCAGCAAGTCGACCGCGTGCCCCAAATGCGGGAAAGACACGCGCATCGTGAAGCGGACCAAGGACCGCGAGCGCGGGGTGCCGGGAGGGATTTACATTTCCTGCTCGGCGTGCGAATTCTACGAGAAGCTTTGAGAGCGGTTCGCAGTTGCCAGGTCCCAGTGGAAGAGAGGCGCGACTCGGTCGCGCCTTTCGTTTTTCCCCCACCCCAAGTACGAACGAAGAGCTGAAAGACGCGCTGAGAACCGGGAAGCGGTTCTAGCCGATCTGCGCCAGAATCTCGCGGGCCTCGGCGGCGGGGTCGGCGGCTTCGGTGATTGGCCTTCCGACCACAATGTGCGTGGCGCCGGCGGCGATCGCTTCGGCGGGAGTGACGACACGGGCCTGGTCGCCGTGGTCGCGCCCGGCAGGGCGGACTCCCGGGGTGACGATGAGGAAGTCGGCGCCTAACTCGGCGCGCAGGGTGGCGGCCTCGTGAGCGGAAGCGACCACGCCGTGGCATCCGTTGGAAATCGCCAGAGCTGCGAGCCTGGATACCTGATCCACCACGCTGCCGCGGACGCCGGCGTGTTCCAGGTCGCGCTGGTCGAGGCTGGTCAGGACCGTCACTGCCAGGATTAACGGCGACGCCCCGGTCAGTCGGGCGGCTTCGACCGCGGCACGCAGCATTTTGCCGCCGCCGGCAGCATGCACGGTCAGCATGCTCACGCGCAGTTTGCAGGCCTCGGCGACTGCGGCGGCCACCGTGTTGGGAATGTCGTGGAGCTTCAGGTCCAGAAAAACCTGGCGGCCCGCCGCGACCAGGTCGCGCACGATCTGAGGGCCTTCTGCGGTGTAGAGCCGCAGTCCGACCTTGTAATAGCGGGCAGAATCGCCCACGGCCGCCACGATCTTTTGAGCGGCGGCCGCGGAGGAAACGTCGAGGGCGACAATGAGTCGCTCGCGCGAGTCACGCATCCAGAGGAGTGTAAAGGGGATTACTGCAGACGCGCTACTGGTTGAAGCATGGCGACTGTTTGGGGCTGGGACACCAGATCCAGGCGTACTTGCTGGAGGCCATGATGCTCCATGCGCAGCGCCTTGGCCGCGCCGTAAGAGAGGTCGATGATGCGGCCATCCACTACCGGGCCGCGATCATTGACGCGAACGACGACGGCGCGTCCGTTGCGCAGGTTCGTGACTTTGACATATGTGCCCAGCGGCAGGGAAGGATGGGCGGCGGTCATGTCGTACATATCGTAGGGCTCGCCGCTGGCGGTGTCCTTGCCCTGAAAATATTCCCCATACCAGGAAGCCGTTCCCACCTGATAGGGGCGGCCCTTAGGGGCCGAGGCGGCTTTCTTCGCGGTGGTTTTGGGCTGAGGCGCAGGTGGCGTGGGGCTACTTTGGTCGTGGTCCGAGCCCGAGTTTCCCTGAGCCGCTCCCAGCCCGGCGATGCATAAGGCCAGCGCCAGTCCGTAAGCTAAACGTCTTCGCATTCAGTTCTCCTCGTTCCGTAAAGGTTCGGTCCCTACGTAGGTGCAACATGATCGTTTGGCCAAAGGTTGAGACAGGCTAGCCGAGTGGGAAGGGGGCTGTCAACGCGGAAATCCACGAAGCAAGATTACTATATGGTTATTCTTGGCTAACGTAACCTATTGCAAAAGTTGAGTAACAATTGACATAAGACTGCAAACAAAGAACTTAAATATTTATTTAAGGATAAACAACCTTTTGGGCTGGGTACTGGAAAATCTTACAAGTTGTGTATTTCCAGTAGCATACGGAGGGAGTGCAGGAAACCCCCACGGCAGCATACACTTACCCCCGGAAGGAGCACGCACCATGGTTACCCGGGTGTAGACGCTTCCACAGGCGCGGCTGCTAGCCAGTTAAGGTAGAGTGCGAGATATGGCAGAGACACCCACGGTCATCCTCACGATTGCCGGGTTCGATCCCTCGTCGGGCGCCGGGGTTACCGCCGACATCAAGACGATTGCCGCGCACGGCTGCTACGGGGTGGCTTGCCTCACGGCAATTACGGTCCAATCGACGGCGGGAGTGCAGCGGGTGGAACCCTGCGATGCGGGCCTGGTCATGGCAACGCTGGACGAGTTGGCCGCGGACATGAAAATCGCCGGGGTGCACGTCGGGATGCTGGGTTCGGCCAAAGTGGCGCGGGCGGTCGCCGAGTTCCTGCGGAAGCGGGCGCTTCCCGGGGTGGTACTGGACCCCATCCTGCGATCCTCCTCGGGGGCGTCCTTGCTCGAGCAGGAAGGTACGCGGGTGCTGATCTCGGAGTTGCTGCCGCTGGCGACCGTGGTCACTCCCAACGTGGATGAGGCCGCGGTACTGACCGGGCTGGCGGTGCGGAACCTGGAGGAAATGCGGGCGGCCGCGGCAAAGCTTCATGAGATGGGCGCGGCCGCGGTCGTGGTGACGGGAGGGCATCTGGAGAAGGCGGTGGACCTGCTGAGTTTCCAAACGCGGCGCGGAGTGGAACAGGAGGTGTTCAAGTCCGAGCGGCAGCGCTCGAAGTCGACGCACGGCACGGGGTGCGCGTTCGCGACGGCCATGGCATGTCACCTGGCGCTGGACCGCGGACTGCCGGAAGCGGTCCTGCTGGCGAAAGCGTATGTTTCGGCGGCGATTTCCAAAGGCCAGTCCCTGGGCCGGGGCGTGGGCCCGGTGCATCATCTGTACCGGATGCAGCAGCAGCGCCGCCCGGGAGTGGTTGTCGCCGAGGTTGAGCCGGTGCATTGAGGCGGACACGGTCCGCCTCAAAACAGTTTAATTTTCGGATTTCTTCAGAAGGATTCCCGCCAGAAACGAGGCGCTGGCGGCGAGCAGCCACTCCATGCGCCAGACCTGCACGGCCTGCCAGTCGAGAGTGGTCTGCACGGTGAACACCAGACCGACGCCGATGGCGCCGATTACGCAAGCCAGCCCGACGGCGAAGGCGATGAGGGCAGCGACGGAGAGCCCAAGCGCGTGACGCACACTCACGATCCAGCGTTCGACGCGCCGGAAATCGAGACTGCGCAGGCTCTGCACAGCGCGATGCCGCCACGTCGCCCAAGCGCTAGGGCCCGCGGTTTGGCTGGCCCGGGAAGTTCCGCATACGTGGCAGAACTTGGCGCCCGGGATGAATTCGGTCTCGCACTGATCACAAGCTTCGACCATGGAAACCGGCGTGGTGGCCTCTGCAGAGATTGGGGGAGGGGCGATCGGCGGCGTCCAAAAATCCCGCTCGGCGTTCTGCACCATGTCCGACATGCGGATCAGCCTCCTCGGATGTCTGAAATAGGGCAAGCCTGAGACCAAATGCAGTGGACCCGTAACTCCATGAAAATAATCCTGTAGGCGCATCGGTCGGGTTTCTTGCCAGGCTTACAACTGGCAAGATTTACCAGACATTGGGGGAAAGATGCACAGGTGCCGGGCATTATAGGTCGATTCCGGCCGGTTAGCGGAGGGAGCCCAAGTGACTCTCTTGATGCCGGGCGATCGGGTAAACTGTCCCTAGTCAGGTGGGCTTTCCTTTCCAAGGCACGTGGTCCGTTGGGTCCGGCAAGCATGGGTGGAGCTGTGCCCGGCCTTGGGTCCTGGTCCTGGTGGCGGGCCTATTGCTTGCGAGCCGGGCGGCATGCGCAGCGGAGGTGCAGGCCGCGAAGGGGACGCGCCCGGCGGACCCGCTGAACGATTCCGCGTTCGACCGCTTCTACAACATGGACTACGACCGGGCCGTGCAGGAATTCCAGAAGGTCCTGGAGCGGCATCCGGACGACCCGTTCGCGGTCAACCATCTGCTGACGGCGGTCATGTTTCGGGAACTGTACCGCATGGGGGCGTTGAACACGGCGGATTATTCCAATGACAGCTTCCTCGGGGTTCCGCACCGGCCCGCGGATCCCAAGGCCAAAGAGCAGATTCGGGCCCTGGTAGAGCGCGCCGAAAACCTGGAAGAGCAGCAGCTCAAAGGGAACCCCAATAATGTGGACGCGCTGTTTGCGCGCGGCAACACGCGGGCCCAGTTTTCCACCTACACGGCGCTGGTGGAGCGGGCATGGTTTTCCGCGCTGCGCAATGCCGTAGGAGCGCGCCACGATCACGAGCGCGTGCTGGAACTGGCGCCGCAATACACGGAAGCCAAACTGGTCGTGGGCGTGCACAACTACGTGATGGGCAGTCTGCCCTGGGGCGTGAAAGTGGCGGTCTCGCTGGTGGGGCTCAGCGGGAGCAAGGACAAGGGCATTCAGTATCTCTACGAGGTCTCGCGCAGCAACACGGAAACGGCCGTGGATGCGAAGATCGCCCTGCTGCTGTTCTTGCGGCGGGAGCACCGCTACGGGGAAGCCTTATCGCTGTTGCGCTCCATGATCCAGCAATACCCGGGCAATGTGCTGCTAGGGCTGGAAGAGGGGACCCTGCTGCGCTTGATGAATCAGAACCAGGAGGCGGCCGCGGCCTACCGCAGAGTATGGGACGCGGGACGGGCGGGGAAATATCCCGGCCTGCACTACGAGTTTGCGGCGGAATTTCTGGGCGACCTGCTGCGCAGCCAGAAAGACTTCGCCGGTGCGGCCAGCGCCTATGAACTGGTGGCCCAGGTGCCCCAGGCCGACGCGGAGGTGCTGCAAAAGGCCAACCTAGGCGCGGGCGAGATGTACGACCTGCAGCAGAAACGAGACCTGGCCACGCGAAAATACCAGGCGGTGATTGCCACCAACTCCACGAGCCCGCCCGCCGAGATCGCGCGCAAGCGCCTGAGAGAGCCGTACCGGGCCGACTAGGGGATGGGCCAGGGAACTTTTCGTTGCGGATGGGCGTATCCTTGGTCGAGGAGGCGCTTCCATGTACTGCAATTATTGCGGCAAGGTGATTCAGGATGACGCCAATTTGTGCGCCTATTGCGGCCGCCGGGTGGGAACCGTCGCGGCGCGCAAGCGGCTGATGCGCCCGCGAAACAACCGCAAGATTGCCGGCGTGTGCGCCGGCCTGGCGGAATATTTCGACCTGGATGTCACCCTGGTGCGGGTGCTGTGGGTGGTCATCTCGTTCTTTTCCGCGATTGTGTTTGGCACGGTGGCGTACATCGTGGCCTGGATCGTGATGCCGGAGGAGCCGGAGTATCTGCCGGCAGCGCAAGGCGAGCAGGTGACCACTGCCTCCCGCTGAAAGAATTAAGGGAGGGGCCGGTTTTCCGCGCCCGTTCTACAATCGGCCTGATGAACCGCATTCGCAGCGGTGACGCCGAAATCGCCTACGAAGTTGTGGGCGACGGCCCGCCGCTGGTCCTGTTGCATCCGTTTCCCGCGCATCACGGGTTTTGGCTTCCCGCGGCACAGTCGCTGCTGCCGCGGTACCGCGTGGTGCTGCCCGACCTGCGGGGGCACGGCGATTCGGAAGCCGGCGAAGGCCCGGCCACCATGGAAAAACACGCGGCCGATGTGGGGCGAGTGTGTGATGCGGCCGGCGTGGGGCGCGCGGTGTTCGCCGGTGCCTCGATCGGGGGATACATCCTGTTCGAATTCGTGCGCCGTTCTCCGGAGCGGGTCGCGGGGCTGATTTTGTCATGCACCCGTCCGCAAGCAGACACCACAGAAGGACGAGCCGCGCGGTTGAAGACCGCCGAAGACGTGCTCGAGCGGGGCACGGAGTGGTTTGTGGACCTGATGGAGCCGAAGTTGCTGGGCCAGACGCTGCGGGAATCGCGGCCAGACCGGTTGCGGGAGATCCGCGCCATGATGCTGAAGATGTCGCCGCAGGACATCGCCCAGGTCCAGCGGGGGATGGCCGAGCGGCCCGATTCGACTCCCACGCTGCACACCATCAACGTCCCGACCCTGCTGTTGATGGGGGCGGAGGATCCCTTAGCTCCAGCGAGCGATGGGGAATTGATGCGGCGGCACATTCATGATAGCCGGCTGCTGGTGATCCCGAAAGCGGGGCACTACGCGGCGTGGGAGAGGCCGGAAGAAGTCGGGAAGCTGCTGCGGCAATTCCTGGATTCGTTGCAGTAGCGGGTTGCGCCGATTCCAGCTGGCGGGAGCGCGTTTGCTACAATCTCCCGTCATGCTGGATACGCTGCTAGTCCCCGAAAAAACCGTGGCCCGGGGCAAAGGAGACGGCGCAGCCGTCGACGTAAGCGCCGCATCGAATCGCGTTCTGCTGGCAACGCTGCACATTACCGACATCATTGAGCAGGAATCGCTGGATGTAAGCGTCTATGGCTCGGCCGACGGGGCCACCTGGGACGCCAAGCCGATCGCGTCGTTTCCGCAGAAGTTTTACCGCGGGCAGCAGCCCTTGCTGGTGGACCTCAGGCCGCACCCGGCGGTGAAGTTTGTGCGAGCGCACTGGGAGACCAATCGCTGGGGACGGGGAAGCGAGACTCCGATGTTTGAGTTTCACGTGACCCTGAGGGAGATTCCTCCTGACCTGCTGCGCGAAGCGGCAGCCGAAGCCCGGGCCATGGTTTGATTGCTTGCCTCGTCCGCAACCGCATTCCCCGTCGGGCCCGCGGCCAGAAAATCTGTCGAATTTTCTTGCGCACTTCCTGCGACCCGGGGGCCGCGGGGGTGATCCGATAGCTATTTGAATGATTTTATGAAACCCGGCTCCTGCGTTACCGTCCAGCCCGCGCATCAGGTGCGCGGAGCCGTGTGCCTGCCGGGAGACAAATCGATTTCCCACCGCTATGCCATGCTGGCCGCGCTGGCAGAAGGGAAGTCGCGCTTCGAGAACTACTCGACCGGGGCCGACTGCGCCAGCACCCTGGGCTGCTTGCGCTCTTTAGGAGTTGCCTGGGAACGGACCGAGGCGACCGGCAACGTCATTGAAATCGAAGGCCGGGGACTTGCCCTTTCCGTTCCGCCGACGCCGCTGGACTGCGGCAACTCAGGCTCGACCATGCGCATGCTCAGCGGCATCCTGGCCGGGCAGGACTTCGGCTCAGAGTTATTCGGGGATGAGTCGCTGTCGCGCCGGCCCATGGCGCGGATCATCCAGCCTCTGTCGCAGATGGGCGCGAAGATCCGCAGTGCTCCCGACGACCGCCCTCCGCTGCACATTACCGGCGGCCGGCTGCGAGCGATCAACTACCGGATGCCGGTGGCCAGCGCCCAGGTGAAATCCTGCGTCCTGTTTGCCGGACTGCTGGCAGAGGGCGAAACCTGTGTGGACGAGCCCCTGCGCACCCGTGACCACGGCGAGGTGGCCCTGCGGGCCTTTGGCGCTGAACTGAAACGGCAGGGAACGGCCACACGGATCGTGGGCGGGCAGCGACTGCACGCGATCCAAGCCCGGGTTCCCGGAGACCTTTCGAGCGCGGCGTTTTTCTTCTGCGCCGCGGCGCTGTTTGCCGGCTCGGACCTGGTGATCGATTCGCTGCTCATGAATCCGACCCGGGCGCGGCTGCTGGACATCCTGATGGCGCTGGGGGCGCACATCTCGATCACGCAGCTCGAAGAACAGCATGGCGAGCTGGTGGGAACGGTGCGGGTCGAGGGGCACCGGCTGAAATCAGCCGAGATCGCCGGGGCCGACTCCGCCGCTTTAATCGACGAGATTCCGGTGCTGGCCGCCATTGCGCCATTCACCGAGGGAGGCATGCGCATTCGGGATGCCCGCGAACTGCGGGTGAAAGAGTCCGACCGCATTCAGGCGTTGGCCACCAACCTGAGGGCCATGGGGGCGGCGGTGGAGGAGCACGAGGACGGGCTCACGATTCCCGGCGGGCAGACCTTGCACGGAGCGGAGATCGACTCCCGGGGTGATCACCGGATCGCGATGGCGTTCGCGGTGGCTGCGCTACGGGCCCGGGGCGAAACCCGGATACACGGAGCGGAGGCGGCCGTGATTTCCTTCCCGGCATTCTTCGCGGTACTGGAAGCGCTGGTGCAGCGCTAAGGCGGCTTGGGGGCGGAACCGCCAGTTACGCTCACTTCGGGACCTCTTCCCACCCGTTACCGCAGTCTGTTACTGGCGTTATCTATCCGCTTTCGGGCTTCCTGCTCAACAATAAGGCCAGTCGGGGAAGACTCCACGGGGCGCATCGCCACGCATCGCAAGAGGGAAATGATGGGATCGAGACTGGCACTGGCAGCGTTGCTCGTTGCCGCACTGGCACAAGCGCAGGAGCCGAAGAAGTACCAAACGGGCCACCTGCTCCAGATGGAGTCGCTGCAATGCACGGTCTTTGAGAACCCCAAGCCCGGGGACAAGGACCCCGATTCCGCCCTATGCCAGGAGTACGTGCTGCAAGGGGACGAAGTGTTGTTCCACTTGCGTGCCAAGGACACCAAGCACCCCCTGTTGCTGCCGGTCGGAAAGGACCTGGAATACCGGGTCGAGGAAGACCGTTTCTTCCTGCGCCTGGAAGCGGGCGACAAGCGGGACCATGAATATGCGGTGGTCTCCACGGAGCCCGCGGACAAGCCTGCGGCGGCAACCCAGACCGCAATGAAGATCAACCACCTGCAATAAGCCTCCGCAAGGTTGACCGGCGGCGCGGACGGCCAGGTCCGCGCCGTTTTATTTTGCAGGAGTTTGGCCGGGGGCCGCTCGGCGTGTGGTACAGTACTTTTCCAATCACAGGGTGGGCCGCTCGGCCGACCCGCAGGCTCGCAAGTTCCCGCAGCGATTCAGGAGGAGTCCATGGCGACCGTCCACGACCTGGTGAAAGACCGGCGCGTTTATTCGATCGATGCCGAGAAGAGCGTGCTCGAGGCTGCCCGTTTCATGATGGAGCACAGCATCGGCGCGCTGCCGGTGCTGCGCAACGGGGAACTGGTCGGGATATTCTCCGAACGCGACGTGATGAACCGCGTGGTTGCCGTGGGCCGGACGCCGGGCACGACCCGCGTGGCCGAAGTCATGACCGCCAACCCGCGCGCGGTCGATATCCATGAATCGGTGGAGGAGTGCCTGTTCCTGATGAAGGAATACGGCTTCCGCCACCTGCCGGTGGTGAGCGGCAAAGAACTCAAGGGACTGATTTCCCTGCGCGACTTGCTGCTCAAGGCTTCCCGGCAGCAACAGTCGGTCGCCTAGCGGTACTCAGTTCCCGCGCTGGCGCAGGATCAAGTCTCCTTCTTTTGGGGGCAGGGCGAAGGGGAATTCCACGACCTGCGCGGGAAGCGGGATCCGCAGCAGGAACTGCTCGGGGCGCTTCCAGTCTCCGATCCACTTGTTCTTCGTGCTGAAAAGAATCCAACCGCTGATCTCGGAATTCTCCTGATCCAGGCGGACCGGGGCCAAGGTGCGCCGGTTTACGAACTCGATCAGTTCGAGCGCTTCTTTCTGGTAAGCCTGCACGTACCTTTCGCGTTCTTCCCGCCGTTCGGGATGGCGGGCGACTTCGTGCCGGGTCTCCTCCTGGAGTTCGTCGAGATCGGCCTGGATTCTTTGCGCGAAACTCTCCGGATCCAGCGCGGGCTGGACGACCTTGGAATGCCTGGCGAACTCGAGCGTGGCTTGCCCGGGATCGAATGCGAGAGCACCCGGGCCGCGGTAGCGCACGGTGAGCAGCACGCTGAAATAGCGTTCCGGGCGTCTCCTGACCAGCATGAGTTCCTGCGCATCGACAGCCAGAGTCATGACGAAGTCGGGCGTCCAGAGCGCGTAGCGATACTTGCCGTCGGGGTCGCGCGAAAACGTGCAGCCGGGGAGGCCTTCTGTCCAGCGCAGCGAGGGGGTAGTTTTGTTTTTCTGGGAGGCGGGGAGGGGCTGGGAGACAAGAAGGCAGGCTGCCGCAATCAGAGCGGCCGCCCGCCGGCGGCTTGTCGGTCGCGAGGGGAGCACTCCTGCAAGAGTAATCCGCGCAGCGCACGGCGGCAATCGTCGGCCGGGGACAGCGGTTGCGGACCGCGGTACCTTGCTGCGGACAGCGGATAGCTTCAACAGGGGGAAGTAGGGGGGAGGAGAACCCGGTCGCCGGATCAATTCTCCGGAATGCAGACGGATTCTTGCCCGAGCAAGCTCACGGGATCGCGATCGAGACACTGCAGGTCGATCGGTTCGGCAGGCCGCGGGCGAGTTGGGCGAGCGGCTTCGCTTTGTCCCGATCCTCGATGGGTGAGCGAATAGAGCACGAGTTCGACGCGGTTGGAAACTCCGAGCTTGTCATAGATGCGCAGCAGGGACTTCTTGACGGTGTTTTCCTTGATGCCGAGCTGCGCGGCGATCTCCCGGTTGCCGATGCCTTCGGCCACCAGGTTCACGACTTGTTCCTCGCGCGCGGTCAGCAGGCCCACACCATTGGCGCCGATGACTCGCGCCGGCGGCGTTGAGATCAGAGCTTCGACGAGGTACCCCATCTGCTCGGTGTTCGCCCAGAACTGCCCCTGGTGAACCACCGAGATGCAACGACACAAGGAGCGGAAAGGCTGGCAGGAACGGCAAAACAGTCCCCGGACCCCGGCGCGCATGGCATTCACCACCAGTTGCCGGTCATAGCTATCCATCAAGAGAATAAGTCCCAGGCTGGGATAATTGGCATGTAAGGTGCGGAGAGTCTGAATGAGATGGTCGTAGTCGGAGGGGCCGTCGCCGAGCAGAAGGATATCCGCCGGAGAAGACGCCAGCGCGCGCAAGCAGTCGGACAGCTCGCCTCGGCAGCAGGTCACCCTCATGCCCGGCTGGCGGCGCAGAGCGCTGCTCAACAGCTGCGATTGAGTCTGGTTGGAATCGGCAACGAGAACGCGGATGACATCCCGGCTCGCACCGGAAGGACGATTCATAAAGCAGTTCCTCCAGAGCAAGTCTCGGGGAAGGGCGCAAGGTCAGTGTACGACGAGAAGAGTGTAAATGACGTTAATTCGGCGTAAGAAGTTGCCTAACGTTCCCACAAAGGGAAGTCGGCCTGTTCCTGTTAAAAACCACAACGCCCAATCGTGCCACCGGGAGCTTGTCCGGCGGAACGGAGAGCCGCCACCTCGCTTGCTACTGTCTTGATTGTGTAGAGCTTTGTAAGACCCTCCCCATTTTTCCTGGATCAGACTGGCGAAGTTCCCCGGCTCGGCCCCGATGCCCACGTTCGTGGAGTCGCGGGAGGGAGCGGGTGGAGACAAGCAGAGCGGCCGACTCTCCCCCGGTTCCGCCATCCACCGGAGGCAGAGCAAGACAGCGAGTGCGCGTTTGAGGATGCACTTTGTTGGTCTTGTTGCTCCACGGGCAGCCCGCTAGGTTAGGGCGACGGGCAAAACAGGGGCGCACCGTGGATCTGCGACAAAGTAAACGCTACCGATTGCGAGCAGCCGTGGTTTTCTCCTATGAGCAGTTTGAGGGACCCCCAATTCGTGGCGAGGGCCACACGCGCGACATCAGTCCCAGTGGCGTTTTCGTGTTCACCGAGCGTTTGTTGCCTTCCGGGGTCGTGGTCCAACTGGAAATCACCCTGCCCTCGTTGCGCGGCCAGCACTCGGGAGCATGTTTGCGGACCGTCGGTCACGTCGTGCGCTCGGAAGCGTCGGGGTTCGCAGCGGTGGCGGACTTGGGCTTTCGGCTGCAGTTTCCCGATTCCAGTCTTGCCGATTCGCAGCGCAGAAAAGGGAACGGAAGCAGCCGAGCGCGCGACGTCGAGTCCTCGCAGCACAAGGGGAGCCGCCCGCTTATGATTTCGCGGTTTTCGATGTAAGTGATTGTGTTTGAGAAAGTTGGAAGAAAATTAGCCTCGAATTGACGGGGCGAAGCTGTATCTGGAGCGCGATGCCGGAGCGAATTGCCATCGAAGGTGGACGGAACGCACAAAGCATGGCGGAGATGAGTGCCGAGCCGCGGTGGTACGCCGGCTACACCGCGGCGCGTCATGAGAAGCGGGTGGCGGAACACTTCCAGCAACGTGGCATCGAGCACTTCCTGCCGCTGTACGAAACGATTCACCGCTGGAACAACGGACGGCACCGCGTCAGCTTGCCGCTGTTTCCCGGATACATCTTCGTACGTATCGCGCTCCGGGAACGACTGCGTGTCCTGGAAGTTCCCGGGTTCGTGCGCCTGGTCGGCTTCAACGCGTTGCCGCAAGCCTTGCCCCAGTACGACATCGACCGGATGCGGGAAGCGTTGACCGGCGGTGTGATGGCAGAACCCTACCCTTACCTGACGGCGGGCACGCGGGTAGAAATTCGGCGGGGGCCGCTGGCGGGAATGACCGGGATCCTGCTGCGGCGGCAGAACAAGTATCGCGTGGTGATTTCGGTCGAGCTGATCATGCGAGCCATGGCGGTGGAGGTGGCGGCCGAAGACGTGGCCCCGCTGCGCACGAACCCGCCCAGGAATGTGACGCCAGAGATGGTGGTCGGCAAGAGACTGGCAATGTCGTCGTTGTGAACCGCACACAGGAGCCGTGCCATGAAAACGATTCTGCAAACCCTCGGGATCCTTGCCCTGGCCTTGGTCGCGCTGGGCGCGGCCCAGACCGGCGTGCGCCAGGGGAACAAACTGGTGGATAACAATACTTTCCCCGCAAACAGCCTCACGCCGATGGTTGCTCCCGTCGCGGCCAACGAGGAATTTGTGATCGGAGTCGGCGATGTGCTGGCGGTGAACGTCTGGAAGGAAGCGGAGATCTCGCGGACCGTGCCGGTGCGCTCCGACGGGCGCATCACGCTGCCGCTGATCGGGGAACTCGAGGCGCGCGGACGCACCGCGAAACAGGTGGAAAGCGAGATCGGGGCCCGCCTGAAGGAATTTGTTTCCGATCCCGAGGTAACGGTGATCGTGCAGGAGGTCCACAGCAAGAACTTCAACATCCTGGGCCAGGTGCAGCATCCCGGCACCTTCCCGATCACCCACCCGATCACCGTGCTGGACGCGGTGGCGCTGGCCGGAGGGTTCCGGGATTTCGCCAAATCCAAGTCGATGTATGTCCTGCGCCAGAAAGCGGATGGCAGCTGGACGCGGATCCCGTTCAACTACAAGGAAGCCATCAAAGGAACGTCGCCGGCGCAGAACCTGCGGCTGGAGACCGGCGACACGCTGGTCGTGCCGTGAGGTGGATCATGAAACCAAGAAGCTGCGCACTGGTTTGTCTGTTGTTGGCCGGCGCCTGGGCCCGGGCGCAAAGCCAGAAAGATCCGGGAGCGGCGAGTTTCGACCAGGTGATGACCCTTCCTCCGACCCAGGCTGGGCAGAGCCCGGGTTTGAAAGTAGGCAACGAACTGGGTCGCGAGAGCACGCTGAGCGGCGGGATCAGCGTGACCGCCATGTACACGGACAACGTATTTCTGACCGCGACCGGGAAGCAGGATGACATCAGCTACGATCTGCAGCCCCACATCGCCTGGCGCCAGTTCACCCCCCGCCTCAGCCTGGAACTGGGGGGAGGGGCCGGAGTGGTGGTGAATCAGAAGGTCGGCGAACGCAATATGGCGGCGGAGAACTTCAGCCTCGAACTCAGCTATCGCCTGCAGCAGCACGTCACCCTGCGGGTGAGCGACGGGTTCGTGAATACTTCCGGGTTGTTTTCGGGGATCACGACGCCGGCCTCGCAGAGCGGGACCGGAGTGGTGCAGCAGGCCAACTCGACGCTGATTACGCCCGCGTCGCACATCCTCACCAATTCGGCGCTTTCAGAAATCACCTATCAATTCAGCGGGAACAGCAATGTCGGGGCGCGGGGGGTCGTTTCCATTCTGCGTTATCCCGGAGGGGCCACGTCGGTCAGCAACATTCCCTTGTTTGAAGGGCAATCGTACGCCGCCGAAGCGTTCTACAATCACCGCATCACCGCGCGGCAGTACTTCGGATTCACGCTTCGTGGCCAGCGTTTCGATTCTGACAAATCGCTGGTGGTCACCGATTCGGGCAGCGTTTTGTTGTTTTACTCGTTGCAGCCCACCAGCAGCCTCAACCTGTCATTCTTTGGCGGCCCGCAACTGACCAATTCGCGGGTCGACCCTTCGCTGCTGAGCACGGTTGGGACCTTCAACGGCCACCAGTTGTTGCCGTCGGGCGGGGCCACGTTGGTCTGGCAGAAAAGCCACACCACCGCCAACCTTTCCTACGTGCGGCAGGCCAGCGACAGCGGAGGACTGGTCTCGGCCGTGGTCAACCAGACGGTGCAGGCGGGCCTGCGCAAGCAGCTCACCGACCGGCAGGAGGTCACCCTGGCGTTCACCTATGCCACGAACGAAACGCTGGTGCCCAGCGTGAAACTGCACGGCTATTCCGGCAGCGCGGAATATACGCGGCACATCAGCCGCGCGTTTTCCGCCGGGGGTGGCTATCGCTGGGAGCAGCAGAATGTCGCCGGAGCCACGACGCCGGCGCGCGCCAATCGCGTGTGGCTCTCGCTGTCCTATGAAATGTCCCGGCCACTGGGGCAGTAACAGACCCAAATTGCAGTTCAGCGAAACTGCCGCGCACGAGGGCTAGAGCAGTTCATGTACAAGAAATTCTTTGGACTCGAGCGGAACCCCTTTGATCTGTCTCCCGATCCCTATTTCGTTTTCCCTACGGAGCGAACCAAGGAGGCGCTGGCGGCGGTGTATTACGCGGTGGCCCGCCGCAAGGGCTTCGTGGTAGTGAGCGGCGAAGTGGGGACGGGAAAGACCCTCATGGTCCGCTGCCTGCTGAAACTGTGGAAGAAGCAGCAGGTGGCCTTCTCCAACGTTTTCAACCCGAAGCTGTCGACCCTGGACTTCCTGCGCTTCATCGCGCACGACCTGGGCCTGCAAGTTGCGGAGCCGACCAAGGGCAATGTTCTCGCGGCGCTGTATGAGTTTCTCCTGGCGCAGGCGCAAAAAGGATCGACGACCGTGCTGATCGTGGACGAGGCGCACCAGCTCTCGATGAATGCGCTGGAAGAGATCCGGCTGCTCACCAACCTGGAAACCACGCAGCAGAAGCTGGTGCAGATCATTTTGGTGGGCCAGCCCGAACTGGACCGCAAGCTGGATTCCTACGAGCTGCGCCAGCTGAAGCAGCGGATCGCGGTGCGCTGCCAACTGGCGCCCTTGAGCGAAGCGGAGACCCAGACTTACATCGAGCGGCGGCTCAGGCTGGCCGGCGCGGGCGAGCGGGCGGCCGCCCTCATACCCCGGGAAACGGGGGCGGCCGTCTACCGCTATTCGCAGGGGGTGCCGCGTTCGATCAACGCCATCTGCGAGCAAGCGCTGATCGCCGCCTTTGCCCGGGGCAGCGAAACCATCCCGCCGGAAATTATCGAGGAAGTGGCGTCCTACTTCCGGCTGCGCACGGCGCCCCAGGCGCTGGAAGCGGAGAGTGCCAGCGAGGCTCCCTCCCAGACCACCGCCAACGCGCTGTTGCAGCTGGTGAACTCGATGGAGCAGGCGCTGGCGCGCCCGGTGATCCCGCATGCCGGGGCTGCAGTCTTGAAAACGATTATCCACCAATGAGGAATTCCCATGGCCGCTGACATGCTCGATCGCCCCATTAGCCAGTTCCTGGAGTACTGGAGCCTGATCCGTCGCTATCGCTGGCATGTGCTGCTGGCTTGGTGCGCCCTGGTCCTGATTTCCGTCATCCTGATCGCGCGCTTGCCTAACGTGTTCGAAGCCACCACCACGATCCTGGTCAACCCGCAGCAGGTTCCGGAAAAATATGTCGCCCCGGCGGTGATTTCCGATCCCAGCGCGCGGCTGAACACGCTGACCCAGCAGGTGCTCAGCCGCACGCGGCTGCAGCAGATCATCGACAAGTTTCAGCTGTATGCCTCGCTGCAGAAGACCCACTCGCCCGAGGAGATCATCGAGGGCATGCGCCACGACATCACCATCCAGGTGAAGCAAGGCAGCGGTCCGGAATTGAGCACGTTCACGATTACCTACCAGGCCAAAGACCCGGACCTGGTTGCCACGGTGGCCAATGAGCTGGCCAACAGCTTCATTCAGTGGAACGTGCACAGTCGCGAAATGCAGGTCTCGGGCACGAAAGAGTTCCTGCAGTCCGAGCTGGATGAAGCGCGTGAGAATCTGCAGGATCAGGAAGCCAAGCTGCGCAACTTCAAGATGAGCCATCTGGGCGAGACTCCGGACCAGATCCAAGGCAATCTGCAGGCCCTGTCGGGCTTGCGCGCGGCGCTGCTGGCCAACCAGGATGCCCTGAACCGTCTTGACGCCGAGAAGCTGCTGCTCTCGCGTCTGCCGGAGCCGGTGGCGCTGGCGGCCACGGGCACGCCGGTGCTGGGCCCGCGGGCGCAACTGGAGGCCGAGAAGCAGCGGCTGGAGGCGAACCTGCAACAACTGCGCGCCCGGTATTCGGACCGCTATCCCGACGTGCTGAAGGCGCAAAGGGAACTCGGCGCGGTGACGGCGCGGCTGGCTGCCATGAAGCCGGATAGCAACGCGAGCGTGGAGCAGAAACCGGCCGAGGCGTCAACGGCCAAGGTGCGCATCGAAGTCCTTGACAAGGAGATGAAGCGGCTGATGGGCGAGCAGGAGAAACTGCAGGCCCAGATTCAGGCCTACCAGAGCAAGGTCGACGCGGCGCCATTGCGCGAGCAGCAACTGGTGGAGCTGAATCGCAACTACGACATCTCCAAGCAACACTATCAGGCCCTGCTCGACAAGAGCTTCAACATCGACATGGCCGCGGATCTGGAGCAGAAGCAGAAGGGGGAGCGCTTCACCGTGCTTGATCCGGCGCGCCGGCCCGCCAAGCCGGTCAAACCCAAGCGCATGCTGTTGCTGGGGGTCGCGGTGCTGTGTTCCCTCGGAGTCTCAACGCTGTGGGTGATCGGAATGAACACGATCAGCCCCTCGCTGAAAACCGAGACCGAATTGAAGGCCCTGCTGCCCAGAGGCGTCGCAGTGGTCGGCCTGATTCCCTCCATTCGGATTGCGGCGGACGATTCGCGCGAGCGCAGAATTTTCCTGCTCGCCACAGGAGCGAGCCTGGCCATGGTCCTTGCGGCGCTGGCCGTGATCTGGCACATCCGCGCGGTGCTGTAGAGGGAAACCATCCTAAGAGACAGGCAGGACGATTATGAGCTGGTTCTATGAAGCCTTGATGCGAGCTGAAGGCAATCCTGCCCAACCGGGCCAGGCTGCCGTTGCGGGCGAGGAGAAGGACGGCGATTCCTTCCTGGGCGAAATCGAGGGTCTCGCGGGCGTTTTGACGAGCAAGCCGCGGGCCGAAGCGTGTCCCGGCCCGGCTGGGGCGGCCGAGCATCTCCCGCAACGGCCGCGGGAGGCGGTCGCGTCCAACGGATTCCGCCATGTTCGCGCGGTCTTCCGCGAGGAGTCGCGACTGGTCTTCCATTCCGACCCGCGCGGCATGGCAGCCGAGCAGTTCCGCCTGCTCCGGCGGTCGCTGGTGCAGGCGTTTCCCAGGGGTGGCGTGCTGATGGTGACCAGTCCTGGGCCGGGCGACGGAAAGACGCTGACCGCCATGAATCTTTGCGCCTCCCTGGCCGATGCGGGCGAGAGCACGCTGCTGGTGGAACTCGATTTGCGCCGCCCTTCGGCGCAAAAAGTGTTCGGCTGCAAGATCGGCGGCCCGGGTGTGGAAACCGTCCTGCGCGGAGATGAGAAGCCGGAACAAGCGCCTTGCTATATCGAGGAGCTTGGCTTCCACGCCGCGCTGGTGGCGGAGGTCCCCAGTGAACCCTCCCGCCTGCTCGGAAGTAATACATTGGCGGACCTGCTGTCCTGGGCGCGCAATCGTTTCCGCTGGGTGGTGCTCGATACCGCCCCAGTTCTTCCCAACGCGGATGTCGCGGAGCTGCTGCCGGCAGTCGACGCCGTGCTGCTGGTGGCCCGCGTGCAGGTCACGCCGCGGGAGTTGCTCCGCCGCGCCTGCGAGGTACTCGGCAAGCGCTTGCACGGCGTGGTGCTGAACGAAGCCACCATCAGTTCCACTCCCTACTATCGCTACCTGAGCGACTACTATCACCCGGGAGCCGCAAAACCCAGCTAGCGCGCTGCATCCCGCAGAAGGCCGATGGTCTGCCCGGAAACGGTACGGACCTGGGCCCATCCGTATGCCGGCCGATTTCCTCACTCCCGTGACTGCCTCCGTAATTCTGGCAAACTCCCGCACCTGGCTGCGCTATCTGTGGGCCGTGTTGCTTTCCGCCAGTGGCTGCCTCTGGTGGGCGAAGCACTCCCTGCGTAAACAAGGGGCGGTGCTGGTGCTGATGCTGCACCGCGTGCTGGATGACGCCGGGTTCGGCCAGACGCACTGCACGGCCGACATCGTGGTGCGTGATAAGACCTTCGCCGACTTCACCAGATACATCTCGCGCCTGTATGAAGTGGTGCCGCTTCGGGAGGCGAAACCGGGGCAGCCCTCGGAGCGGCTGCGCCTGGTGCTGACCTTCGACGACGGCTGGGGCGACAACTACCTTCACGTGTTCCCCCGAGTCCGGCAACTGAAACTCCCTCTTACCGTGTTCGTGTGCAGTGGAGTGCTGGGAGAAGTGATGCCGTTCTGGACCGAGCAAGCTGCCTCCTTGATGAAGTGCCTCCGTCCGGTTCCGGGTGCGGCGGTGATCGACGAAGCGATTGAAGCGCTCAAGAGCCTGCCTGCTGCGCAGCGCGCGGCCAGGATCCAGCAGCTCCGCGAGCAGGCGGGCGAAGCGGACTTCGGGTGCGCGCTGGATCGCGTGTTGTCCCTCCCGGAGATTCTCGCCATGGACCAAGCGGGAGTGGAGTTTGGCTCGCATACGCACACTCACCCAATCCTGACGACCGTCTCGCTCGAGGAAGGACAGGAAGACATCCAAACCTCGAAGGAGCGGCTGGAAGCGGCCCTGGGGAAGCCGTGCCGCGTATTTTCCTATCCCAACGGGAGCTGGTCGGCAGCGGTGCGGGGCGCGGTGCAGCAGACGGGCTTCGAGATTGCGGTCACGACGCAGCCGGGGCCGTGGGTGGCAGGCAGCGATCCCATGGCGGTCCCGCGCATCAACATATCGGAGGAAAACATAACGGGCGTCAACCGCCGTTTTTCCCCGGTCATGTTCGAATACCAGGTTTTCTGGAAGGCGTGGCGCAGGCGTGGGAAGCAGCCGGCCCCGACCGCGGTTTGTCCGCTTGCCAGCTCCATGCCCGGGTCCCAGCAGAGAGCAGCCAGCGTGTAGGCAAGTTCCATGACTGTTTTGTTCCTTATCAGCAGCGAAGGCTACTACGGTGCGGAAAACATGGTGGTCGCGCTGGCGAAGGCCCTCACTGGGCACGGCTGTCGCGCGGTGATCGGGGTGTTCCGGGGGCGGCACGCTCCGCATCCTGAAATTGCGGTGCAGGCGCGCAAGCAGGGGGTGGAGGTGGAGGTCGTTGCGTGCGAGGGGAAGTGGGACCGCCGCACCGTGGCCCAGATTCGGGTTCTCGCCCGAGAGTTGCGGGCCGAGATTCTGCACCCGCAAGGTTATAAGTCCGACGTTTACGCCTATGCCAGTGCCCGTGGTTTGCGCTGCGGGCTGGTGGCCACCAGCCACAACTGGCCCAGCCGCCTTCCCAAGATGCAGGTCTATGCGGCCCTGGACCGGTGGCTGTTAAGGAAGTTTGACCGCGTGGTGGTGATGTCGGAGGAAGTCCGCCAAAAGCTCCTGCGTTCCGGTGTTGACGAAAGCAAGGTGTGCCGCATTGCCAACGGCGTCGATACCGATCGTTTTCGGGCCGCCAGGCCGGCGCTGCGCCAGGAGCTGGGCATCACCGGGCCGTTGATCGGTTACGTCGGCCGACTGGCCCCGGAAAAAGGAGGGAAGACGTTGCTGCATGCGGCCGAACGCGTGCTGGAATCGGCACCGGGGGCATGTTTCGTTTTCGTGGGAGACGGTCCTGCCCGGCGCAGCTGGGAATTGCTGGCCAGCGACCTTGGCATTCGCGAGCGCGTCACCTTCACCGGGGCGCGCAGCGACATGCCGGAGGTGTACGCGTCGGTGGACCTCCTGGTGCTTCCTTCCCAGGCAGAAGCCATGCCGATGTGCTTGCTGGAAGCCATGGCCGCCGGGAAACCGGTGGTGGCCAGCGCAGTAGGGTCGATTCCGAAGATCGTGTCTCCGGAACAGACGGGGCTGCTGGTCGCGCCGGGCAACTCGGACGAACTGGCGCACAGCATTCTGCGGGTGCTTCGCGACTACGAGCTTGCCCGGGGGCTCGGTTCGGCCGCTCGCGATGCCGTGGTGAGGCGCCACTCGGCGCAGGCGATGGCCCGGGCCTATCGCGAGGTCTACGAGCAGGTGATTATCGAGCGTCAGGCCCGGGCAGGAACGGCAGCGTGAACCCTGCGATGGCCTCGCCGGCAGTTTCGATCGTGGTGGCCTGCCGCAACGAGATCGCGCACATCGAGGCGCTGCTCGATTCCATTCTCGGCCAAGAAATGGATGGAATCTCCTGGGAATTGATCGTGGCCGACGGGATGAGCAGCGACGGCACGCGCGCTGTTCTGCAACAGTACCGCGCGCGGCATGCTCAGGTCCGCGTCATCGACAACCCGGAACGGATTGTCTCCACGGGGCTGAACCGCGCCATTCGCACCGCCCGCGGCAGCACCATTGTTCGCATGGACGCGCACACCATCTACGCCCCGGACTATTGCCGCAGGTGCCTGGAGGCGCTGGCGAGCTCGGGGGCCGACAATGTCGGAGGCCCGGCGCGCACGCGAGTAGACGGGCGGCCGGCCCGCGCGGTGAGCGCGGCTTACCATTCGCGCTTTTCCACGGGAGGCGCGCGCTTCCACGACGTCAGCTATCGCGGCTGGACCGACACCGTGCCCTACGGGTGCTGGCGCAAGAGCACGCTTCTGCGCATCGGCCTGTTTGACGAAGGTCTGGTTCGCAACCAAGACGACGAATTGAATCTGCGCCTGCTGCGCAGCGGCGGCCGCATCTGGCAGGATCCGGAGATCCGTTCCTGGTACTCGCCCCGGCCGAAGCTGCGAGCGCTGTTCCGGCAATATTTCCAGTATGGCTACTGGAAGGTGGCGGTCATTCGGAAACACCGCCTGCCGGCCTCGTGGAGGCACCTGGTTCCGGTGCTGTTCGTGCTGGCAAATATAGTGCTTGCGGTGGGGCTGCTGCTGGGCCTGGCCGCCGGGTCGCCGCAGGTGCTACGAGCCAGCGGTTGGAGCTGGATCGTCCTGCTCCTGCTGTACGGCTCGGCGAACCTGGCGGCTTCGTGTGCGGCCGCGACGTCAGAGGGCTGGGACCTTCTGCCCTACCTCCCCGCAGCTTTTGCTGCCTACCACGTGGCCTACGGGCTGGGATTTCTTCTGGGCTTGCACTGGGCCCTGCGTGGGCCCGCGCTCCCGCCTGTGCGGGAAGCGACGTCGCGCGAATCCCTTTTCACCGGGCTCACCCGATAAGAGCGTGCACGCAGATGCGGCGGTTGATAGATATCCTGCTTTCGGCGGCGGTCCTGTTGCTGGCGAGTCCTGTGCTTCTGTTGCTGGCGCTCGCCGTGAAAGCGAGTTCCCGCGGACCGGCGTTCTACGGAGGTCTGCGCGCCGGCCAGCACGGACGGATCTTCCGCATGTGGAAGTTGCGCACCATGGTGACGGGGGCCGACCGTTCCGGCTCGATCACCGGCCACCAGGACGCGCGCGTCACGCCCCTGGGGCGCTTTCTGCGCAAGTCGAAGCTCGATGAACTGCCCCAGTTCGTGAACGTGCTGGCCGGCGACATGACCCTGGTCGGCCCCCGGCCCGAAGCGCCCGACATCGTCGCGCTCTATACGCCCGCGCAGCGCGCGGTGCTTTCGGTAAAGCCGGGTGTGACCGGGCGCGTGCAGTTAGAGTCCGGCGAAGAGTGTGAAACGATTCCCCCCAATGCCTCCCCCCGTGACTATTACGTGCGGTACCTGATGGACGGCAAAGTGCGTCGCGATCTCGAGTACCTGCAAGGCCGCTCTCCCCTCAGTGACGCGCAGATCCTGCTGCGGACGGCAAGTCTGATGTTCCGTCATCTGATCCGCAGCTAGACATCACGAAATTCACAGCCAAAGACCTGAACCGGAGGGAATCCGTCTATGCAAGTGCCATTTCACCGCCCCAGCATCGAGCAGGAAGAGATCGACGAGGTCGTCGACACACTGCGTTCCGGCTGGCTGACAACGGGGCCCAAGACCGCGAAGTTCGAGCAGGAATTTCGCAACTACCTGAGCGTTCCGCAGGCGCAGGCGGTGAATTCCTGCACTGCCGGTTTGCACCTGGCGCTGGCGGCACTCAACCTGGGGCCCGGAGACGAAATCATCACAACGCCGCTGACGTTTTGCGCGACGGTCAACGTGATCCTGCACGTTGGGGCGACCCCGGTGCTGGCCGATGTCGGCGAAGACGGCAACCTCGATCCGTTGTCGGTCGCGGCGCGAATCACCGACCGAACGCGGGCCATCATTGCCGTGCACCTAGCGGGACTGCCGTGCGAGATGAACACCTTGTGGGCGCTGGCCCGCGAGCACCGGCTGCACGTGGTGGAAGACTGTGCCCACGCCCTCGGCGCCCGCTACCAGGGCTGGCCGATCGGCGCGGGGAACCCGGCGCGCGGCGACTACAGCGCGGCTTGCGCCTTCAGTTTCTATGCCACCAAGAACATCACCACCGGCGAAGGAGGCATGGTCACCACCCACAGCGAGTCGCTCGCCAGTGCGATGAAGGTGTTGTGCCTGCATGGCATGAGCCGCGATGCCTGGAACCGCTACAGCGAGCGGGGCGACTGGTACTACGAGGTGCTGACCCCGGGCTTCAAGTACAACCTCACCGATATTCAGTCGTCACTCGGCCTGCACCAGCTACGGAAGCTGGAGAAATTCCTGCGCGCGCGCGAACAGCTGGTGGCGCGCTACAACGAACGGCTGGCCGATGTGGCCGAAGTCGAACTCCCCCCGACCAGCCCGGAAACGCGGCACGCCTGGCACCTGTACATGCTGCGCCTGAACCTGGAGCGGCTGGAAATTGGCCGCGCCGAATTCATCGCCCAACTGCGCGAGCGGGGCGTCGGGACCAGCGTGCATTTCATTCCCATTCCGCTGCACCCGTTCTTTGCGCCGTTTGCCAACCTCCCCCGGAACGAATGCCCCAGAGCCCTGGCGCTGTATCCGCGCCTGGTGTCGCTTCCGCTATTTCCCGCCATGACGATGGCCGATGTGGACTACGTCGTGGCGGCCATTAAAGGAGTCATTCGAGAGGCCCGCAAAACCAAGAGTGTCTTTGCGGGCGTGGGGGATTAGTTATGTCTGCAAGAATTCGTCTGCGTTGGAGGGCGGCGGCGGGGGCCGTACACCTGGTCATCTTCGCGCTTTCCCTGTGGGCGGCGTATCTGTTGCGTTTCGATTTCTTCATTCCACATTGGGAGCGCCCGCTGTTCTACCGCGGACTGCTGCTGGTGGCATTCCTCAAGCCGGCGATCTTCTACCTGTTACGCATGGACCGGGAGCAATGGTGGTCGCACGTCGGCATGTCAGACCTGGTTCGGCTCGCCCGCGCCAACCTGGCCGCCTCGTTCGTGTTTGTCGCTGTCGCGTACAGCTGGCTGGGGGCGGGCTTCCCCCGCTCGGTGTACTGTCTCGATCTGCTGCTCGCGTTTCTGGGATGCGCGTTTCTGCGCTCGGCGGTGCGCCTGCACAAGGAGCTCAAAGCGGAGCGCAACCACGCCAACTGCCGCGGTTTGTTGATCTATGGCGCCGGGGAAGCGGGCATCAGCCTGGCCCGCGAAATCCGTTCCAATCCCAGCCTGGGATACAAGGTCCTTGGCTTTCTCGATGACGACCCGCGTAAGCAGCACACGACGCTGATCGGGTTGCCGGTGCTTGGAAGCGGCGACGATGCCGGCAAGGTCGTCGAGGCCTGCTCCGCCCGTCAGCGTCGGGTTGAGGAGATCGCGGTCAGCATGCCTTCGGCCAGCGGTCGCCAGATTCGCGCCGCGCTGGCGCGCGCCAAGGCCTCCGGGGTTCGTTGCCGCGTGGTGCCCAGCCTCGGCGACTTGCTGAGCGGCAAGATGACCGTGCGCGCCATGAAAGAACTCTCGGTCACCGATCTGCTGGGGCGCGAACCGGTCAAGCTGGACCTGGAATGCGTGCGGCGCCAGCTGCGTGGGCATACGGTATTGGTCACGGGCGCCGCCGGTTCCATCGGCTCCGAGCTGTGCCGGCAGCTGGCGGAGTTCGGTCCCCGCCGCCTGGTCGCGCTCGACCAGGCCGAAAGCGAGCTGTTCCGCTTGGAAGGCGAGCTGCGCCCGCGCTATCCACAGCTGGACCTGGCCGCTGAAATCGCCGACATTCGCGATGCCCGGCGCCTGGAGCGGGTCATCGAGCAGCACGGGGTGCAGGCCATTTTCCACGCTGCCGCCTACAAGCACGTGCCCCTGATGGAATACGAGGTCTATGAGGCGGTGCGCAACAATGTGCTGGGTACCTGGAACGTCGCGCAGGCTGCAGCCCGGCTCGGGGTGCAGAGCCTGGTGCTGATCTCCTCCGACAAGGCGGTGAACCCCACCAGCATCATGGGGCTGACCAAGCGGATCGCAGAGCTGATCGTGACCGCGGAGCGCCCGGCCAACGGCACGCGGTCCACGAAATCGGTGTGCGTGCGCTTCGGAAACGTTCTGGTGTCCAACGGCAGCGTGGTGCCCATTTTCCAGAAGCAAATCGCGGCCGGCGGCCCGGTGACGGTGACCCATCCGGAGATCAAGCGGTACTTCATGACCGTGCAGGAAGCGGTGGCCCTGGTCCTGCAGGCCTCGGCCATGGCCTCTTCCTCGGAAATCTATGTTCTCGATATGGGCAAGCCAGTCAAGATCGTCGACCTCGCGCGGAACATGATCTCTCTAGCCGGCTTCGTTCCTGATGAGGACATCGAGATTCGCTTCGTCGGGCTGCGACCGGGCGAAAAACTCTTCGAGGAGCTCTGCTTCCAGGGCGAGAACATGGTTCCCACGACCCACGAGAAAATCAACATTTTCAAAGGCGAGCGGCTGGCGTTTCACGTCCTGGTTCCCTGGATCAACGAGCTGCAGCATCTGCTCTGGCGCGAAGGCACGGTTCAGCTGGTGGAGCACATGCGCACTTTGGTTCCCGAATACCAGGGCGATCAGGCGGAGGTGCTGGTCCTCTCCAAGAAAGTGGCGCCGCTCGGCATGCGCCTGGTTCCGGCCCAGCCCGCGCCGCCCGATCTGCGACGGGCAGTGGGGTAGCCGCAGAGCGTTTTCCTGCAACAGGGGACTTCCATGATGGGCCGTAGTGCAACGCGAGCAGTTGCCTGGGCTGCGGACGCGCAGGCGCAGGCCGATGACGCCCGCCCGCCGCTCAAGGTGTACCTGATGGACCTGTTGGCCATCGTGCCCTACTACAGCGGGCATCTCTGCGCCGAGTTGCAGAAGCTGCAAGCGTTATCCCTGACTTTGGGTTCGATCCCCTACGGGCACGATCCCGGGTTTTTCGCGCGCATCGGTGTGGCCACCGACGGCGCCCTGCTCGACTTTGGCAGCGCGCTGCCACGGACGTGGAACCGGTTGCGCCGCATGGTGAAAGGATCAGAGAACCTGCTGAACCTCGGCCTGCTCGCGCTCCGGTTCCTTCTCCGCAAGCCGGACGTGCTGCATGTCCAGTTTCTGCCTCTGCTGAAACAGGGAATTCCCGTCGAACTCTGGTTTGTGCAATTCGTCCGGAGCTTGAGCATTCCCGTTGTCTATACGGTCCACAACCTGCTACCCCATGACAGCGGCTGCCGGGGCCGCGAAATCTTCCGGCGGGTCTACCAGCAGGCGGACGTGCTGATCTGCCACGATCTGCCCGCGCGGCAGCGGCTGCTGAGTGAATTCGGAGTCAGCGCGGACCGGGTGGTGGTGGTTCCCCACGGACCCATGTTCCCAGACGGCAACCGCCCGGATGGGGCCGCCGCGCGCGAAGCCCTGGGCTTGCCGCCGCAAGGCTGCCTGGTTCTGTTCCAGGGAATCATTCGCCCTTACAAAGGAGTGTGCTTTCTGCTGCGCGCGTGGAAGAGCGCAGTGGCGCAAGGTCTCCGCGGCACGCTGCTGATCGTGGGCACGGGCGAAGCCTCGATGCTGGCGGAAATTGAGCGGGAAGTCCGGGAGCTGGGCATCCAGGCGACGGTAAGGCTGGAATTCCGCTTCGTCAGTGTCGAAGAGCTCGACCGCTACCATCAGGCGGCGGATGTTCTGGTCTATCCCTACCAGGCGGTGACGACCAGCGGCTCGCTGCTGACTGGCGCCGGATACGGCAAGGCCATCGTCGCGACCGCGCTGCCGGCCTTCGAGGAAATGCTGCGCCACGAGCACAACGCTCTTCTTGTGCCCTGCGGGGATGAGGCTGCGCTGGCTTCGGCACTGCTGCGGCTGGAGAGTGACCCGGACTTGCGGGGCCGACTCGGGCGGGCATGGCGGAGCAGCGCGGCGAATCTGCCGACCTGGACGCAGATCGCGGAACAGACCGCCCGTTGTTACGCGCGGCTCGCGGGCCGGCCGGTCCCGGTCAAGGCTTGATTGTGCGTTCCGTTGTATCTTCGAATTTGCAAGGACGAATCGTGTGAGCGCGACTTCAGCGACAATCGAAAGCGGTGTTACCGTCCAGCAGCCGGTCCAGGGCGCTGCGCCCAAGGCGGTGGGACGGGAAATCAAGGGGTTGTTCCGGGCATCTTCGCATTACCTTGCAGGGTTGCTCGGGAAGCTGGCCATCGGATTCATCTCGCTGCCCATCTTCACACGCATCTTCTCCGTCGCCGACTACGGGGTGATTGACCTGGCGGGGAAGATCCTGCTGCTGCTGACGGCCCTCTCCAAGATGGGACTGCAGAACTCGGCGTTGCGCTTCTTCAACGGACATAGATTCGAGGCGGACGTCGAAGCTCGCCGCTCGTACTACTCCACCATGTTCTTTGGCGCGCTCGCGACCTCGAGCCTAACGGCCCTGCTTTTTCTGGGGTCGACGCGGGCGCTGCCCACGACCTGGTTTGACCCCTCCCTCACCGCACTGTTCGGTTTTGTGGCAGTGCTGCTGGTATTGCGGTCCCTGGGATCGATTCTGTACTCGTTCCTGCGCATCGAAGAGAAAACCAAGGCCTACAACTTCTGGCTGGTGATGGGCCGGCTGCTGATCCTGATCTCGGTGGTGGTGGCGTTGCCTTTCGCCGGGCGCACGCCGCAGGCGTTCTACTGGGGTTCAACCGCTGCGGAACTGGCGCTGGCGCTGGTGTTGAGCTGGTCCCTGCTCAGGCGGAGCGTTCTCCGCGTCTCTTCCTGCGATTGGAACCTGTTCACCGCCGGACTGCTGTTTGGCGCTCCCCTGATCCTTTACGAGGTATCGACCATACTGCTGGATACCGCCGGGCGCTTCCTGGTCCGCTACTACTTAGGTGCGAATTCGCTGGGCCTGTACTCGGTGGCTTATGGGCTGGCCGCGCAGACCAATGATCTGCTGATCTTCCCGCTGAACCTGGCCATCTTACCGATCTATTTGCGCTTGTGGAGAATCGAGGGCGCGGCGGCGACCACCCGCTTCCTCAGCAAGTGCATCGATCTTTACCTCATGTCGGCGGCTTGCGTGTGCGCCCTGGCGGCGGTTCTGGCCCGCGACGGGGTCGTCTTCGTGGCTTCGCAGAAGTATCGCGACGCCGGCCGTCTGATGCCGGTCATTGTCACCGGCTTGCTCATCTACACGGGGCACGTATTTCTGTGCGCTGGGCTGCTGATTTACAAGAAGACCGGAACCATGGCCATGGTGCTGCTGGGTTCTGCCGTCGTGAATGTCAGCATCAACTGCCTGCTGCTGCCGCGCATGGGCCTCATGGCCGCTGCGCTCGGCACCCTGATCAGCTACGCCCTCTGTATCGGGTTACTGGCGTGGGTGTCGCAGCGTTACCTGCCCTTGACGGTGCCGGTGCGCTCGCTGGCCAAGTACGTGTTGGGGTCGGTCGTCGCAGCCGGCTTGGGATCGCTGGTGGAGCTCCAGCCCCTGTTACTGAATCTGGCCGCGCGGGCGGCCCTGACCCTGCTCGCGTATCTCATCGTGCTTTGCTGGCTGGAACCGCGGGTCCGCCGCGCGGTGGCGGCCATCCTGCGCCAGCCCGCACGCCTGCGCGGGTATGCCGACGCGGCCTCGGAGCTTTGCTCCTAAGCAAGTCTGGAACCGCGAGATCCCGATGCAACTGCACTTCGGTCTTGAACCTTACATACCGATCGTTCTGTACCTGGCCATGATCGCGGCCTTTCTCGGATCGGTGTTTCGCAGCTCGATCATCGGCATCTATTTCCTGCTACCCCTGGTTCCGCTGCAGACCATTCGCTACCGCTTGGCCGAGTATCCGCTGGGCGCAAGCGTGGTCGGCGTAATTCTGCTGGGCGTGGTCCTGGGGCAGCTGCGGGAAGGGAAGCCGATTTTTCGCAAAACGCCCTTCAACGCCATCGTCGTCGTCTACGCCCTGTTCACGTTCGTTTCCTTGTGGCTGGGGTCGTTTTCCATCGACCGGCCTTTGCCCCTGCCCGGCGATCCCCGCTTCGCGGTGTGGCAGGACTACATGATGATGCCGGCCCTGCTGCTGATCGTGGCGGCAGTTGCTCCCAGCAAGCGTCAGTTGCGGATCATGGTGCTGGTGATGTGTCTGGCCACGCTCGCGCTGAACAAGAATTTCTGGAACACCATTTCCGACCGCGACTTCTCCGCCTACTCCGAAGACCTGCGCGACGAAGGCGGCATGGGATATGCGGGAACCAACGGGCTGGCCGCCTTCGAAGCCCAGTCTGCCGCCCTGATGCTCGCCCTGGCCAGCTTTGAAAAACGGCGGTGGCCGCGGTTTGCATATCGGGCGCTGGCGCTGTTCTCCGCAGTCTGCCTCATGTACAGCCTGTCGCGCGGAGGCTATGTCGCGTTCTTTGCCGGATGGGTGGTTCTCGGCCTGCTGCGCGAACGCAAGCTGCTTGCGCTGCTGCTGCTGTTCCTTTTCACCTGGACCGTCGTGACGCCCCCTGCCGTGCAGCAGCGCGTCATGATGACCTATGACGAACAGCACCAGCAAACCGACAACTCCACCGAAACCCGCTTCGGTCTGTGGCAGAACGCCATGCGAGTGTTCGAATCGAATCCCCTGACCGGCTCTGGTTTCAACACCTACGCCTATATGCATCTCAACAAGAGAACCGATGGGGGGTCAGGGTATTACGAGGATACTCATAACTATTACATCAAGGTGCTCGCCGAGACCGGGATGGTAGGTCTACTCATCTTCCTCGCCCTGCTGGCGCAAATGTTCGCCGTGGCCTTCCGGCTTTTCCGCACCGCCGAAGATCCCTTCTTCGCCTCCATTGGTCTGGGTCTGATCGGATGGCTGGTGTGCTGCGCCGTGGCCAACTTCTTCGGCGACCGCTGGACGTTCCTGCAAGTCAACGGCTATCTCTGGGTGCTGGGTGGAATGGCTTCGCAGGCCCTGGCGCTGGAGAAGGAGGCCGCCGATGGCGTTGCGGATGCGGGGCCGGAGACCGTACGCTGCGAACCGTCCGCGGCAACGCTGCCACCGCAACCCAAGGTGGCCGGCCCGGCGCCCCTGGCCTCGCTGTACGAGTCCCTGCCATGAAAGCCATCGCCCTCGGATATCACGACGTACTTGCGGCGAAACCGGTGGCCGGGGCGGAGCGCTCCGCCAGCCGCCTCCGCTACGCGCTCACCCTGGCCGAGTTTCGCGCGCATATCGCCTTCCTGGTGGCCTCGCGGGCCGCCATTGCGCAGGCGGCGCAGCCGCTAGCCTGGGGACGGATGCCGGTGTTTCTCACCTTCGACGACGGCGCTGACTGCGCCCTGGGCATCGCCCGCGAACTCGAGCAACACCAATGGCGTGGACACTTCTTCATCACCACGGACTGGATTGATCGCCCGGGATTTCTGACGGCTGGGCAAATCCGCGAACTGCACGAGCGCGGCCATGCCGTGGGCAGCCACTCCTGCACGCATCCGGCGCGCATGTCCTGCCTCAGCGACGGAGAACTCGACCGGGAATGGCGCGAGAGCCGCGCAATTCTGAGCGAGGTGCTGAGCGAGGAGGTCCGCATGGCCTCGGTCCCGGACGGCTACTATTCGCGGCGCGTGGCCCGTTCGGCCGCGCGCTCGGGGGTGAAGATACTGTTCACCTCGGAGCCGACGGCGTCGCCGGCGATGATCGATGGCTGCCTGGTGCTGGGCCGGTACTTCCTGCAGAAACACTCGCCGCCCGAGTTGTCGGGGAAGCTGGCGGCGGGAAAGCTCTGGCCGCGGTGGCAGCAGAGCATCGGCTGGCAGCTGAAGAAACCGATGAAGGCGATGGGCGGCGAACTGTACCTGAAGGCGCGCCGGCAGTGGCTCGACTGGCGCTCGCCGCGCGAATCGGCGAGACCGTCCTCTCCCCGTCTTCCGAACTAAGGAATCGGAATCCCAGAAATGGCAAGCATCGTCCATTCCGTCGGACGGGAACCCCAGGGAACCTTCGCTCAAGCAGAGCTGCGGGTCGGAGGCCGGGAATTGCTGCAGGTCCTGGAGAAAGCCTGGAACCGGCTGTGCCGCGAGGCCGGGGCCGAGCCCTTCCTTTCGCCCGAGTGGATTGGCTGCTACCTGCGCGCCTTCGAGCCCGCGAGCGAAGTGATCGTCATTGCCGTGCTCGCGGGCGAACGAATGCTGGCGGTTCTCCCGCTCACCCGCAAACGCATCTGGTACCGGGGAATCCCGCTGATCGAACTGAAGGGGGCAGCCAATGCGCATTCGGTGTGGTTCGACATTCTGCGGGCGCCGGGAAGCGAAGGCGAGCGGGCCGTCTGTCTCATCTGGGAGTGCCTGCGCAACCTTCCAGGCTGGCATGTTCTGGAGTTTCCTTACGTGCCGGAGCAGGGTGCTGCACGACAGCTTGTGCGACAAGCGGCGGAGGAACAGTTCCGGACTCTAATCGACGCCTGCGCCGAGTGTCCGGTGATGCACCTGCAAGCCGGGGCAGAGGGGGAACTCGATCCCTGGGGCACGACGTCGACACGTTTTCGTCACGAACTGCAGCGCAATGAGCGCCGCCTAGCAGAAGAACTTAGAGGCCAACCGAAGCTGCTGTGCAGCCGTCGCCCGGAGGCACACGTTCTGCAGCGGTTCTATGACCTGGAGGCTGCGGGCTGGAAGGGCAGAGCTGGCACCGCCATCCAGAGTTCGGCGGACACCCGCAGGTACTATCGCGATCTCGTCCAGCTCGCGCAGGAAAACGGGCATCTCCGGGTTCATCACCTCGATCTGGATGGCCGCATGCTCGCCGGCTGCATTGGCTTGCGCGTGGGAGACTCCTACTATGGGCTGAAGATGGCTTACGACGAGAGCTTACGGGCCTACAGTCCCGGCCAGCTGATCCTGCGTGGCGTCATCGAAGACTGCGCGCAAGGGGCGGTGGCCAGAATCGTGCTCGGGGGGAAGCTCGACGCCTATAAAAAAAAATGGACCTCACACACTGAGCCGCTCGTCACCGCGCTGGCGTACCGGAGCGCACTCCGCTCGCGGGTCGCATATGTCAGCCGCAGCCGTTTGTTCCCCGCCTTGCGGGGACTGCTCGAGCGGGCGCAATCGTTCCGGGCCAGGGTTTTCGCCAGCTTAGCCAAGAGCATGAAGCCGAAGGAGCGGATGAGCTGAGATGCTGTCGTCCAACTCCAGAGTCACAGTGCGTGTAGTCCAGAATCTGCGGGAGCTTGAGCCTTTCCAGAGCGCGATTGCCAGCCTCGCGGCGATCGCGGCCGAGCCCAACGTCTTTTACGAACCGTTCATGCTGGTGCCTGCGATGAAGTGGCTCGCAGCGGATGACGATTTGCGGCTTGTGCTGGTTTTCCGTCCTGCGCCCGCCGACGCAGGACCTGAGTTGATCGGCTTCTTTCCTCTCAACATCCGGAAGACGTACAACCACTTCCCGGTGCGGACGGCGCGGCTGTGGAAGTACCGGTTCTGTTATTCGTGCAGCCCGCTGCTGCATCGGGAACACGCAGACCAAGCGCTCTGCGGCTTCATGGAATGGTTCGCAGGCGAACCTGGTTACGGACGCCTGCTCGAAGTTGGCATGTTCCGCGGCCATGGTCCGGTCCACGACCTGTTCGTCGGGTGGCTGTGGAACGCTCGTCGTCCCAGCCTGGTCGATGAACGCTGGACCCGCCCCTGGCTGCAGCGCGGGGCTTGTGCCGAGAGCTATTTGCAGATGGCGATGAGCGGCCGCCACCGCAAGGGCCTGGAGAAGAAAGAGAAGAAACTCCGGCAGCATGGAACCCTGGAGTACGCTAGCGCTAGCAGTGAAGCCGAAGTAATCGGGTGGATCGAAGACTATCTCGCCATGGAGCGGAAAGGCTGGCGGGGCCAGCGCGGCATCGCCTGCTCCAGCCGGCCCGGCGAGGCGGAGTTTCTACGGGAGGCCCTGCCCGCCGCCTGGAAGGTGCAACGGTTGGAGATGATCGGCCTGCGTCTAGCAGGGAAGCTGATCGCTATCAAGATCAACCTCACCGCGCCGGGCGGAAGCTTTGCATTCATGATTTCCTACGACGAGGCTTTCTCCTCGTACTCCCCGGGGCTCCTGCTGGAAGTGGAGAACCTGCGCCGCTTCCACGAGAATCCAACCGCGATCTGGATGGATTCCTGTGCTGACCAGAACAGTCCATTGTTTACTCGCGTGTGGACCGGCAAGACCATCATCGAGACGCTGCTCATCTCCCAGGGCAGCCGGGCCGGGGACTTCTGGATCGGTGTGATCCCCCTTGCGCACTTCCTGCGTCATCGCGCACTGCCAAAGTTGCTGCGGGGCCGAGCCCAACAAGAACCGAACGAAACACCCGCGGGCGAAAACGAAGGCCAGCAGCGGTGGCAGGAGATCGCAACGCGACCGGCCCAGGAAGCGGAGGCCCCAAGTTCCGTTGAACCCAGGCCTGCCGAGATCGCAGACGCGACGCCACGACGATGAGCCTGCGCATCGGCCCTGAAGAAGGAGCTAGTTGCGCGATGTTGAACAGCGAAACCAACCAGGGGTGAGGAGACCAAAGCCATGCGGATCAGCATGATTTGCTGCCCGTTTCAAACATCTTCCGGCTTCTATGGCAGCGCCTTAGGTGCCGCCATCGAGAGAAGGACTGGCGTGCCCGTGCAGTGGGTTGCGACCAACTGCGGCTGCGGCGATCCCCAGGAAGCCAACCGTGTTTTCCAGGCCAGCAATCCCGACTACTTTGAAATGCCCGTGCCTGCGGATTTCCAATCCCGGTATGCCTGGCGCCGGAAGGTGCGCGGGCTTGCGCGGAGCATCGTGTTTTCGGCAAAAGCCAGGCGTTTCTGCGGGCTGTCGCGAGGGGCCGACGTCGTGCACTTTCAGCAGATACTCAACGCCTACGGGTCCAAGACCGTGTTTGCCTGGCTGCGGCAGCCTTCCACTGCGGTGCGGGTGGTCACGGTTCACGAGCTTGACAGCGACCAGCAACGCGCGAAGGCCGCCAACCTCGCGTACAACCGCGCCGATGCGGTGCTGGTGCACTGCCAGCAACTGAAGGACGAGCTGGTCGATCTGAAAGTCCAGCCGGAGAGGATTCATGTCGTGCTGCACGGCACGCGTCTGCCCGCGCGCTCCACCGCGACCCGGTCGGGCATGGTTTTCTACGGTGGGCACAAGCTGATGTCGAACAAGGGCCTCGACACGCTGCTCGAGGCCATGGCCATGCTGAAGCAGCGCATGGGTCCGCGGACGCCGGTCCTCTCGATTCATGGTTACTACGGCCTCCACACGCCTGCTGAGGCGACCGAGCTTGCTCAAAAAAATGGCGTGGCCGACAAGGTCGTCTGGGTGAACCAGGTCTGCGAAGAGGAAGTCACGCGGCTCTATCAGCGCTCGCTGCTGGCCGTGCTGCCCTATGTTGGCAGCTTTGCCGGAGGGGCAGCCGCGCATGCGGCGGCCTGCGAATTGCCCGTGATTGGCACCCGGCACGCGGGCCTCCCGGATCATCTCGCCGACGCCGGGATCTGGGTCGAGGAAAACCATCCCGTCGAACTGGCCGAGCGCATCGAGTTTCTCGTCAGCCACGAGCGTGCGCGCCGGGAAGCGGCGGAGCGTTGCTATGCCCGGGCGCACGAGTATCTGGGCTGGGACCGGATCGCGGAGCAGACGCTGCAGATCTATGAGAACTGCTGCAGCAAGCGGAGTGCTGCCTAGGCGGGCCTCTGCGGGGAAGCGTGGGTTATGCCCGATCTCAACATGTGTCCTGCCTGTCAGGCATCGGCCCAGAACGAAATCGGGGATCTGCGCTGGCCTCCGTTTCTGTTTGGTCCCGCGGGAATCGTGCCCTGGCTCCGGCGGCGTTCGGTCCCCTTCCGCTGGGCTTTCCGCTACTTGCGCGCGCGTGGTCCGGGGTTCGTGCTGCGAAAGACCCTCTCGGTGGGCGAGCAGGCGGTTCAGAGAAAATTTGCCAGTTGCGCAGCTTTGGCCTGGAAGACCCCAGCTGTGGAACATCTGGCACTGGGGCTGAAGCCGGGAGAATGGGTGGAAGTAAAGTCGCTGGAAGAAATCCTGGCAACTCTCGACAGCAAGGGCAAGACCCACGGCCTGTCCTTCACCAACGAAATGAAGCTGCACTGCGGGAAGCGTTATCGCGTATTCAAGCGGGTGGAGTCGATTTTCAACGAGTTCAGCAGGGAACAGCGCAGAGTCCGAAATACGGTGCTGCTCGACAGCGTGTTTTGCCGCGGGGAAGGCCTGGGGTGCGACCGATCCTGTTTTCACATGTGGCGGGAGGCGTGGCTGCGCCGTGTCGACGGGCCCGCGGTGGAGCGCGTTGCGACAGTGGCCGACTCGCGGTTCCGCGTTTTGAATCACCGACCCGGCGATGAATAAATTCGTGTTCTCCATGCAAACGCTGATGAATTCAGTATCCGAGCTGGATCCGCAGGAACGAACCGCGGACCCGCGCCAGGATGGGGAGGACAATTCCGCCTTGCCCGCACTCACCGTAGAGCACGGCCTGAGCTGGGAAGACATCGAGGCGCTGCATCCGGCCTGGGACGCGATCCTCGGGGAAAACCCTCGCCTCACACCGTTCGCCTCGATGGAGTGGATGCTGTCCTGGTGGGCGGCGTTCGGCAGGATTGTTCCGGAGTTCCTGGTCGCTCGGGAGGGGGATTGCGTCGCGGGAATCGCTCCCCTGTTTCGTCGTGGCGAGGCCTGGCTCGGGATTCAAAGGCTCACGCACCTGCGGCTGCTCGGGGCGGGGTCGACGGACTCGGACAATCTGGACGTAATTGTCCGGCCGGGTTACGAAGACGCTTTCCTGGAAGCGCTGCTGCGAGACCTTGGGCAGCGAAGGGATTGGGACGTCTGCCGCCTGGAAACTCTGCGCGAGGATTCCGCCACCGGCCCCAGGCTGGCGGCGGCGCTCGAGCAACGCGGCTGGCCCTATCGGCTGTTTCCTACGTCGGGGTGGTGTGTCGAGCTGCCGCGGGACTGGGACACGTACGTCGCCAGTCTCTCTGCCGAGTTCCGTCCGCTGGTCACGCGTTACGCCAAACGCCTAGACGCGCGCTACGCCTGCCGGCTGCGGCGTTGCGAGACGAGCGAGGAGCTGGAGCAGTTTCTGCCCGTGCTGTTTGATCTGCATCAGCGGCGATGGCGGCAGGCGGGCCGGCCTGGGGCCTTTGCTTCGCTGGAGCGGCAGCAGTTTTACCGTCTCGTGGCGGCGGCCTTGCTGAAGCGCGGCTGGCTGGATTTCTGGGTGCTGGAATTGGACGCTGTGCCGGCGGCGGCGCAGTTCTGCTGCCGCTATGGCGACACGGTCTATCTGTTGCAGGAGGGCTTCTCGCCCGATTACGCCAAGGACCGCGTGGGCTATGCGCTGCGGGCCAGACTCCTGCGCCACTACCTGGAAGCGGGTGTGAAAAAGTACGATTTTATGGGTGGCTCCGACCCCTATAAGCAGAAGTTCGGCGCGCGGGCCAGCTCCTACTGGAACCTTGAGTTTGCCCGGCCCCGCTCGCGTGGAGCTCTGTGGCTGGCCGCGGAAAACGCAAAAGAAGAAGGGAGAAGCTGGCTGCGCCAGCGTCTCCCCGCACCACTGATCAGCCGGCTGCGCACGCTGCGGGCCCGATTCCAGGCCTCGACCGCTAGGCCCGACGAATCCGCCAGCGACAGCTGAGCGACGGGCATTAGTGCGGAGTCGCGGTCAGCGCGGTCGGCGGCTGCACGACGACCGTCGTTCCCGAGCCAAACTCGTAGGCGCCAATAGAAGGTGGGTTCGGGCGGAGGCGGCCGTCGATATCGCGCGTCAATCCGGGGATGGCCACTCCCGCGCCGATTGCCGGACTGCCGCTTTGCAGATGGAAATCGGTGCCTGGGGAGACCAGCTTCGGGTCCGTGTTGAGGCTGCCGCTCAACAGGTTGGGGAATGTCGCCGCGCCGTTGCCGAATACCAGGTTGTTGGCGCCGGTAAAATTGGGACAGTTGCTGGGCGTGTCGTTGTTCTGGCAGAACTCGCTGCCGCCTTGCAGAGCCCAGTTCGAGACGGAAGGGATCCAGTAGGGCTTGCCGGTCACGGCATACAGGAGGTTGTTGCGCACGCGATCGACCACGGGCTGGCTGTTGTGGACTTCGAAGGTCGCGCCCCAGCAGCCTTCGCCCGCCTGGCAATAGATCGTGTTGTTGTAGAACTCGATCGTGCCCGAACCGATTCCGTGGGCGGTGCTGAAATCGGAACTCTCGGCGCGGTAGATGGCGGTGCCGGCGCCATCGCGTCCGGTGTCGTAGATCACGTTGTTATAGACCTGCACCGGCCCCTGCGAGGGATCGACGGTGTCCACGATGATGCCTTCTTCCGCGGTGCCGTGGATTTTGTTGTCGTGGATGAGAATGTCGTACATGATGAAGCCGGTATTGGAATCCACGGGCGAAGAATGGATCTGCAATCCCGCCCGCCCGCGCGAGTTGTAAATTTCATTCCATCCCAGGTCGGTGTGATTGCTGTCGGTGGAAGGGTACACGCCCTGTTCGAGGCGGTCGGTCGAGGCCAGGTTGAGGTCGTGGAAATAGTTGCCGTAGGCTTTCACGTAGGTGGTGAGCGTGGTTTCCCAAGCAGCCCCTCCGCCTCCGCCGCCCGTGGCCGAAGGATTGGACACGTCGTTGCCGATGAAGCGCCAGTTCGTCCCGCCTCCGAGCCCGACCGGACCAATGCCGCGGAAGGAGATGCCCCCGATGGTCCAGTTCCCAGCGCAGGCGCCGCTGCTGGCGGTGAAGTCGGTCGAGCGCAGACCGTTGACCGGGGTACTTCCGGAGGTGGGTCCGATCTGCACGGTCGCTCCGGGATAGGCCAGCAGCGCATCCGGCTGTGCGGAGGTGCCCTTGCACCATTCATTGCGCAAAGTCACCGCAGCGTTCCATGACTGGCCGTCATCGGCAGTCTGGCTCACCCCGTTCATCAGATAAATGATGCTGCCGGGCTTTGCGCCCGCAGTCTGCACGGCTTTTGGAATTGTTTTCCAGGGCGAACTGAATGAACCGCTGGCCGAATCATTGCCTGACGTCGAGACAAAATAAATGCTGCCGCTGTTGACCGTGAACGGAATGCCATTCGACGCGGCGCCGCTGACCGTTACCACGAAGTTGCCGGTTCCGGCAGCGCAGGAGCTGCCCAGCTGCACCACGATCTTCTGGAACCACAGCCAGGTTGTTCCCCAGGAGACCACGCGCAGGCACGAGGACCCGTTCCAGGTCACGCTGGAGGTACCCTGGGTGCTGCCAAAGAAATTTCCATACAAGGTGACGTAGGCCCCCGAGAAGCCGTTGACGCTTTCGCCCCCAGAATTGGGACCCGCCGACAGGTCAGAAAAGAACAGGGCCGGGGGAGTTTGTTGCGCAGCCGCCACCATGGCGCCGAGCATAAGGAACAGAGCCAGCCACTTCGATCGCATCATCTTTGAACCTCGTTGATACCGGAAACGGCTTCGGTAGTGCGCTGCGACTGCGAACATCGCCGCTAGGCCATTGTCGTCGCTCATCGCTGGCAGGGTCAGATGCCAGAAGTGCAATATGCAGCAAGCGCTCGAACACTTGGCGCCCGTTACCCCGCCTCGCTGTTGAAGAATGCAACAGTTCGTCACGAAGACGCGCCTCGCATCAAGGACTCGGAACCGTGGCGGAAGCTTCATTGGAAAAATTGCTTTCCACCGAGTTCGAGTCGACGGCCGTCACCGCGTAGTAGTACGTCGTGCCGGCCTGCACGTTGTCATCGGTGTAGGTCAGGGAAGACTGCGGTGCCGAGTTCAGCTTGGTAAAAGGACCGCCCGATTGGGAAGCGCGATAGACGTTGTATCCCGTAACGCTGGAAGGGCTGGCCTTCCACGCCAGGCTTACGTAGTGGCCCTGTTGCGGAGGAGGCACGATGTGATTGTTAGTTCCGCCGCCACAGCACAAATGCAACCCGACGCCCACGGCCAGCGCCCCTCCCGCTAATGCATAACTCCAAGCCGGCTTCATAACACGTTCCTGGCGAAGTATAGGTCGGCAGTCCATTCCGAGTCTGTGATCTGGGCACCAAAAAAGTGCCGGGCGAAACTTCCGCGATGAACGAGTTTTCAGTACCCGCAAAGAGCAGCGAAGACCTGGCTGCCAGCGTGATTATCCCGACGTTCAATCGCGCACACCTGGTTCCCCGGGCCATTGATTCTGCGCTGCGCGCCATGGCGCCGGGCGACGAACTCATCGTGGTGGACGATGGTTCCTCGGACAATACCGTGGCGGCGGTGGAGAGGTTCGGCGATCGCGTCCGTTACATCCGCACCACCGGCGGAGGAGCCGGCAAGGCGCGCAACGTGGGTCTGCAGAACGCAACCAGACCGCTCGTTGCCTTCCTCGATTCCGACGATACCTGGGCGCCGTTCAAACTAACCCTGCAGCGGGCCGTGCTGAGGGAGCATCCGGAGTTGGTGTATTGCTGCAGCAACTTTTGTCTGCGCACGGCAGCAGGGGATACGCCTTCCTACCTGCGCCATTGGTGGAGCCGTGCAAGCGACCCGGCAGCCATTTTCGGGCCCGGCCGCCGGTTTCAGGGTGGCGGCCTGCCGGCGGGGGAATGGCCTGCCTGCCACCTGCACATCGTCGACCTGTTCGAGCCCATGATGGAGGACGGCGTCATCTGCCTGATCACCCTGTTATACCGCCGCCAGCGCGCGCCGGATGTAAAGTTTCCTGAGGATTTGCAAACTTATGAGGACTGGGAATTCTGTGCCCGGGTGGCGGGCCTGGGGCGGGGTGGCTATCTGGATTGCGATACCGCCATCAACCACGCGCACAACGGGCCCCGGCTCACGGATGCGCATGCGCTGACCTGTGCCGCCACGCGCCTGAGGGTGATGCCGCGGGTGTGGGGTTGCGATCGTCAATTCATGGAGCGCTATTCCCAGGATTACGAGGCGGTGAGGAGGGAGCAATGTGTTCGGGCCGCCCACTGGCTGGTTCGCCATGGACGGAATCGCGAAGCCCGTGAATACCTTGCCCAGGCCGGAGGCGCGCCGCTGCCGCTCCGCCTGCTCGCCAATCTGCCGATTCCTCCCTCGGCCATCGCGCTGGCTCGCAAGGGCCGCGATGTGCTGTTTCCCAAGCGATGAAGTGTTGAAAGGATGGGCCCCGGGACCATGCTGGCGCATTGCGAACCGACCTTGAAGTCTGCGGAAGTCTTCAACAGCTTGAATTCCAGCCAGAGGCCGTACCCGGCCGGGGGCGCTGCTGCAACCGCGCCTCCGATTCGCGTGCTGTTCCTCATCGATCATCTGGGCGGGCTGGGCGGCGGCGAGACCAGCCTGGTGCGCTTGGTGCGGCGCATGCCTCCGGACCGCGTGCGATGCTTCCTGGTCACCTTCAATCCCTCAGTCAGTCCCGTGCTCCGGGCCCAGCTGGACTGCCCTTTCTATGTGTTCCCGCTGAGGCGTGCTTTCGGGTTACAGGCGATGCGGGTCGCGCGGCAGATTCGCTGTCTGATGTGCGCGGAGAAGATCGACCTGGTCCACACCTTCTTCGAATCGGCGAATCTATGGGGCGGCCTGGTTTGCAAGCTGGGTGGCGGCCCCATCCTGGTCACGAGCCGGCGCGACATGAACATCCTGCGCAAACGGGGTAAACATCGCCTCGCCTATGCCCTAGTCAATCGTCTGTGCGACCGGGTGCTCAGCGTTTCCGAGGCGGTGCGGGAGCTGTGCATCCGGGAAGAGCACCTGGCGCCGGAAAAAGTCGTCACCCTGTATAACGGGATCGAGCTGGAGCGGATTGCTTCGATCCCGCTGGATTGGCAACTGCGCGAGCGGTTTGGTTTCGCAGCCGGGGATCCCATCGTGACCACGGTCGCCAATGTGCGCCGGGTCAAGGGGCTCGACACGTTTGTGAAGGCCGCGCACCGAGTGGTGAGTGAATTCCCCCATGCCCGCTTTCTCGTCGTGGGCGGCGAAAACGAACCGGACTACGCCGCCGAACTGCACGAGGAAATCCGGCTCAAGAACTTGGCAAAGAATGTTTTCCTGCTCGGCCTAACCGAGAACGTGGTTCCCATCCTGAAGGCCAGCCAGGTGTTCTGCCTGCTCTCCCGGAGCGAGGGATTCTCGAGCGCGCTGCTAGAGGCCATGGCCTGCAGCCTTCCGTGCGTGGCGACGCTCGCCGGGGGAAACGGCGAAGCCGTCGTGGACGGCACGACCGGCTTCCTGGTGGCGCCCGACGATCCGCAAGCCGCCGCCGACCGCGTTCTGCGGTTGCTCCGCGACTCCGCCCTGCGTGCCACCATGGGAGACGCCGGCTACCGCCGCGTTGCCTCGCAGTTCACGGTAAGCACCATGCTCAACAATCTCATCGCCTTCTACCAGCAGCTGGTGGAAGAACGCGGCCGCCAGGGCTCGCACGCGATGTTTCCAAAGAACTCATAATTGATCATCCATTTGGAGAGCCTTTATCCCATGACTACGGAACTCTTACAGGAATCCTTCGTCGAAACCTTTAAAACCCGAGTCGCCCGGCGCGAAGTCCGGGTGGGCATTATCGGCCTCGGCTATGTTGGCTTGCCGCTGGCCCTGCTGTATGTCGATCAGCGCACACCGGTCACCGGGTTCGACATCGACCAGAAGAAGGTCGACACCCTGATGACCGGAGGCACGTACATTTTCCGCATCCCCGCCGAGGAGATTCAGGCAGCCCGGGACCGCGGTTTTGCCGCTACTTCCGACTACTCGCGCATCTCCAGCATGGACGCGGTCATCATCTGCGTGCCCACGCCGCTGAACGAGTATCAGGCCCCGGACCTCAGCTATATCGAGAACACCTCGCACGCCGTCGCTCCCTACCTGCGCCCCGGGCAGCTCATCATCCTGGAAAGCACCAGCTATCCGGGCACCACCGAAGAAGTGCTGGTCCCCCTTCTCGAGAAGGAAAACTGCCTTGGGCTGAAAGCGGCGCGCACCGGGGCGGGCAGCGACCCGCAACGGCAGTTCTATGTCGCCTTTTCTCCCGAACGAGAAGATCCGGGAAACACGGCGGTTGCGCGGCATGACATTCCCAAGGTGGTGGGTGGCCTCAGCCCGGAGGCGACAGCCATGGGTACGACGCTGTACGGCACTGTGTTCCGCCGCACGGTCCCGGTGTCGGCTCCCGCGGTCGCGGAAATGACCAAGTTGCTGGAGAATATCTATCGCTGCGTGAACATCGCGCTGGTCAACGAACTGAAGCTTCTCTGCCTGCGCATGGGGATCGACATCTGGGAGGTTATCGCTGCGGCTTCGACCAAACCGTTCGGCTTCCAGGCGTTCTATCCCGGGCCGGGACTCGGCGGCCACTGCATCCCGGTTGACCCCTTCTATCTGTCCTGGAAAGCTAAGGAATGGGACTTCCACACGCGGTTCATCGAACTGGCGGGCGAAATCAATCTATCCATGCCCTACCACGTGGTGGATTTCGTCACCAGGGCCCTCAGCGCCCGGAAGAAGGCCCTCAACGGGGCGAAGGTGCTGGTGCTGGGTCTGGCTTACAAGAAAGATATCGACGATCTCCGCGAATCGCCGTCTCTCACCATTATTGAGTTGCTCCAGAAAGCCGGGGCGGAGGTGGCCTACAACGATCCTTATTTCCCGCGCGTGGGCCGGGGGCGCCATTACAACCTGAACATGACGTCCACTCCGCTGCACAATTTGCAGGAGTACGATTGCGTGCTGATTGTGACCGACCACTCCGATTACGACTATGCCCGCATCGTCGGAGATGCCCAGCTTGTCGTAGACACCCGCAACGCCACGCGAGGCATCGAGGCCGCCCATATAGTTCGCTGCTGAGTCCTTTGTTTTGACGGTGTGCTCGGGCGCGGGGGAAGCGCAGCAAGATGCGGCTTCTGCTCGCGCCCTTTTTGTTTTTGGTCCTTCGCGAATCCCCTTGCTGGCAGGCGGACCTGATCGTGTTGGCGAGCACTGCGCTCACCGCGCCTCCGTCCTGCGCGCCCGACAAGACTTCTTGGCCGCACAGTGATTTAATGTCGGCTGCGCCAACCCACGTTCTCAGGGCAGGGGATATTCATGAATCGGTTTGTTTGCGCAGGTGCGTTATGGGCGACAGTCCTTCTCTGCGGTGGTTTCGCCGCCGCGCAAAACAGGGTCGACCCGCACCAGGCCGTTTTGGATCGCCTTGAGTCATTCACGGTCCAGGCGGTTCCGGATTTTCGCTACCATGCCGCCGTAGCACACCCGGAAGACCCGTTGCTGGACGACTCCTCCTGGCAGACGGTTCAGGTGAATGAGCGCTGGTCCACCGGGCCGGGCGTTCTGCGCCGCTGGATCGAAGTCCCCGCCAAGCTGAACGGCTACTCGACGCAGGGCGCACGCGTGAAGCTCGATCTGACGTTTGACAGCGCCGATGCGCTCGTGATCAGCGTGTTTGCGAATGGCGGTCTTCTCTACCACGGAGACGATACTGTTCAGCAACCCATCCTCCTGACCGAAAGTGCGCAGCCGGGAGAAAAGTTCCTGATCGCCGTGCGGCTCGACGCCCACGCGGCCGAGACTCGAATTTCGGGCTGCCGTCTGTTGTTTGAACCGCCGCGCGACCGGCCCAGCCCTTCGCTATTTCGCGAAGAAGTCCTTGCCGCCAAGCCGGTGATTGCGGCGTATTCCGAGGGCCGGGCCGAACGGGAGCGGCACCTCGATGCTGCGGTGAAGGCGGTTGATCTTGCGGCGCTCGATCGCGGAGACCAAGCCGCATTCGATGCCTCGCTGCGGCAGGCGCAAGCCAAGCTACAGGTCTTGGATCCCTGGCTGAAGCAATTCACCATCCGCGCCATCGGAAACTCGCACATCGATATGGCGTGGCTGTGGCCGTGGACGGAAACCGTGGAGGTGGTGCGCAACACATTTCGCAGCGTGCTGGACCTGATGCGGGAATATCCCGACTTCAAATTCACCATGTCGTCGGCCCGCACCTATGCCTGGATGGAGGAGAAATATCCGGATCTGTTTCATGAGATCGAACAGCGGGTGAAAGAGGGCCGCTGGGAAATCGTCGGGGGCATGTGGGTGGAACCGGACCTCAACATGCCGGCCGGCGAATCGCTCACGCGGCAGATTTTGGTAGGGAAGCGCTACTTCCGGGAGAAGTTTGGCGCGGAGCCCCGGATCGGCTGGAATCCGGACTCGTTCGGATACAACGCCCAACTTCCGCAGATTTACAAGAAATCGGGCATGGATTATTTCGTGACCCAGAAGCTGCTTTGGGCGCACGAGTTCACGACATTCCCGTACAAGTTGTTCTGGTGGGAGGCGCCCGACGGCAGCCGCCTGCTGACCTACTTTCCGCACGACTATGCGGGCGGCATCGAGAGCGAGGCATTGGCCAAAGACCTTTCGGTGTGGGCGCCGGCGATGTACGGGCCAGAGCTGCGCGGCGCCCCGGTGACCATGCATCTCTACGGTGTGGGGGACCACGGCGGCGGGCCGACACGCACGATGCTCGATGCGGCGAAACGATTGCAGTCTCCGGGCACCGTGTTTGCCAACCTGCAATTCAGCACCGCTGCTGGGTTCTTTGAGGAGCTCGAGAAGAAGCTTCCGGGCATGAACGTGCCCACCTGGAAGGACGAGCTGTATTTCCAGTACCACCGCGGAGTCTTCACCACGCAGGCAGATACCAAGCAGCGAATTCGCCGCACCGAAGAGACCCTGCTCAATGCCGAGAAATTCTCTTCGCTGGCGCTCCTCTATGGGCGGCCGTATCCGCAGGACGAGATCGAACGGGCATGGAAGCGGCTGTTGTTCGACCACTTCCACGACATCATGCCGGGATCGGGCATTGCGGTGAATTATCTGGATGCAAAACGAAATCTCGAAGATGTGCAGCGTGCGGGGCGCGAGGTGATTGCCGGTTCGCTTGGAGAGCTCGCGGCTCATGTGAATACGGAAGGGGAGGGCGTTCCGGTCCTGGTGTTCAATTCTCTGTCGTGGCCGCGGACCGAGCTCATAGAAGTGACCGTGCAATTGCCGGATCCGGCGCGCTTCGTAGAGGTGTTCGACGCAAGCGGGAAGAAGGCGCGAGCGGAGTTGTTGTCGATCGACCCGGAAACGCACCGCGCCCGGCTGCTGCTTCTGGCGAGTACTCCGTCGCTGGGATATGCCACTTACTTCGTACGCGCTGCCGCCAGGAACAGCGGAGGGCCGTCCTGGGTAAAAGCGACAGCCAGCACGCTGGAGAACGAATTCTTACGCGTCCAGGTCGACCCGGCGTCCGGATGCATCACCAGCCTGATCGAGAAGAAGAACAACCAGGAGGCGCTTGCGCCCGCCGATACCGATACCGGGGGGCCGAAAACGTGGATCTGTGGGAACCTGTTGCAGGCGTTCTATGACAAGCCCGAGAAGTGGGACGCCTGGAACATCGATGCGGATTTCGAGAAGAAGCACTGGGACCTAGACAAGGCAGACGAGGTAAAGCTGGTGGAGAGCACTCCGCTCCGGGCCGTTCTTCGCGTGCGGAAACACTTTCAGAAGTCCACGTTCACGCAAGACATCACGATGGACGCAGGTTCGTCCCGCGTGGACGTGAAGATGCACGCCAGCTGGCACGAAAAGCACATTTTGCTGAAAGTAGCGTTCCCGCTCAGCGCCCATAATTCCAAAGCGACTTACGAGATCCCTTACGGATCGGTGGAACGGCCGACGACACGCAACACTCCTGCCGAACAGGCGGAGTTCGAAGTACCCGCGCTGCAATGGGCTGATATCTCCGATGGCCAACACGGCTTCAGTCTTCTCAACGACAGCAAGTACGGGTACGACGCGAAAGGCAACGTGCTGCGGCTCTCCTTGCTGCGATCGCCGGAATGGCCGGACCCGCACGCCGACGAAGGAGAACACGATTTCACTTACTCTCTCTACCCTCACGCCGGTACGTGGCGGGAGGCTCTCACGGTGCGCCGTGGCTGCGAACTGAACTATCCCTTACTGGCGCTCCCGGTGGACAAGCATGAGGGGGCCCTGCCTGCTGTCCATGGCTTCGTTCAGATTCAGCCTGAAGATGTTGTCCTGACGGCGATGAAGAAGGCCGAAGATGACGGGTCCCTCGTCGTGCGCTTTTACGAGTGGGCGGGGAAAGGGGGAGATGTCACGCTCGAAGTTCCGCAGGGAGCCATCGCGGCCAGCGACGCAGATTTGATGGAGAACCAGCTAGGTCACCTGCCGATCAAGAACGACAAGGTCACCGTCCCCACCAAACCCTACGAGATCAAGACGGTACGAGTAACGTTTGCGCGCTCCAGGGGCGCCAGGACGCAGGATCTCCCGTGATCCAGGAGTGACCGGGATCACAGACAAATGTTTACTCACCCAGTGCAATAGGACGCCGAAGGTGTGTGCATGCACGAGCAGGCCTTGGCGGCCATGCGGCAAAGCATTATTGATGGCGCTGTGGAAACCGCCGGGGAACTGGCGCACAGTGCGTTGACTGCGGGCATCGAGCCGCTCACCGCCATTCACGAAGGCTACGTCGCGGGCATGCATTTCGTGGGCGAGCAGTTTGCCAAGCGTGCCCTGTTCCTGCCTGACATGATGGCCTCAGCCGAGGCGATGCGGGCCGCGATGAGGGTCCTGGAGCCGGCATTGAAGCGGGCTGGCGCCGAGCGCCCCGTGGCCGGCACGGTGGTTCTGGGCACGGCCAAGGGAGACATCCACGAAATCGGCAAGAGCCTGGTGGGGACCATGCTGACCGCGCATGGGTACCGCGTCTACGACCTGGGGCCAGATGTATCGAGCGAGGTGTTCGTCACGAAGGCGCGCGAACTCCAGGCGGACGTGGTAGGCATCTCGGCCCTCCTGACCACCACCATGCGCGGGCAGAAGAGTGTCATCGAAGCGCTTGCCCGGGAGGGAATGCGTCCGCGGGTGCGGGTCATCGTGGGCGGGGCTCCGGTCACGCGGCAGTGGGCCGAAGAGATTGGCGCCGATGGCTACAGCAAGGACGCGGTTGGCGCCGTGACCCTGGTTCAAACCCTGTTGAAGCGCGAGCCTGTGTGTTCCGCATTATGAGGGCGAAGCTGGAACTTCTCGATCGTAGCCTTCTGGACCGGATCCTTGCGGAGGCCTTCGCGCTGCTGATGGACCCGGGGGTGAAGGTCTCCGCATCGGAGGCAGAGGACCTGCTGGACGCCGCCGGGGCGCGGGTTGAACAGGGTGTTGCCCACATTCCCGAAGCGCTGGTGCGACGCGCTCTGGAGAGTGCGCCTCAGGAATTCTGGCTGCACGATCGCGGGGGCCAGCCGGCTGTGCGCTACGGCGGCGATCATGTTCACTTCGACCCCGGCTCCTCCTGCCTCAACCTTCTCGATCCCGACACGCTTCGTCCGCGGCTGGCGAAGGCGGAAGATCTCGCGCGTCTGGTCCAGGTCGCCGAGGTGCTGGAAGAGTACGCCGCGCAGTCGACGGCGATGGTGTGCAGCGATGTGCCCTCCGAGATCGGCGATTTCTACCGCCTGCTGCTGGTGCTGTGGTACTCGAACAAGCCGGTGGTCACCGGGGCGTTCGGGGCGGGCACGCTGCAGAGGATGATCGATCTGCTGGCAGCCGACAGCGGGAGTGCGGAAACGCTGAAACTCAGGCCCAGAGCGGTGTTCGATGTTTGCCCCTCGCCACCCCTGCACTGGACCGAATTTGCTGCCATCAACCTGATCATGCTTGCCCGCGCCGGAATTCCCGCGGAACTGATCTCGATGCCGCTGGCCGGGGCCACAGGCCCGGTTACGCTGGCGGGATCGGTGGTGCAGCATGCCGCGGAAACCCTCAGCGGGATCACCCTCCATCAACTGGCGGCGCCGGGAGCGCCCGTGGTTTGGGGCGGCGCGCCGGCCATCTTCGACATGAGGAGTGCGGGGACGCCCATGGGGGCGATCGAAACCGCCATGCTCGACATCGCGTGTGCGCAGGTGGGGAAATCCCTCGGCCTTCCTACTCACACGTACCTGGGGGCAACTGACTCGAAGCGTGTGGACGCGCAGGCCGGCCTGGAAAGCGGGATGTCGGCAGCGCTGGGGACGCTGGCCGGCATCAACATGATCTCTGGGGCGGGCATGCTGGACTCGCTGGCCTGCCACAGCCTCGAGAAGCTGGTGGTGGACGCCGAGATCATTGCTTCGGCCCAGCGTCTCGCCACCGGCATCGAAGTTCGCACCGAGACGCTGGCGACCGCGATGTTTGCGCAGACTGGGCTCCAGGGAGACTTCCTCAGCCTGAAGGAAACGCGCGCGCTGTTCCGCAGCGAGCAGCATTTTCCGTCGGAGGTCATCGACCGCGGCGCCAGTGAGGAAACAGAGGCTCCGCCGACGGACACGTTCTGCCGCGCCCGGCAGCGGGTGGGGGAGTTGCTCAAATCGTATGTGCCCCCGAAGATTTCTGCAGAGGCGAAGACGACCCTGCTGGCCATCGCCAGGCGGGAGGCAGCCCGCGCAGGACTTGAACATCTACCGGCCATCGACTGACCGTATTCTTGACTGGATAAGAAAGAGGCAGCTTTCGCTGCCTCGTCTTGGGAGAGGACAACCAAGGGAGCCCAACGGATCAAGGCGTGGGAATCACTGCCTGAGCCTGATTGGAGTCGACACTTTCATTGCCGCTGGCGTCGACCGCGGTGACCACGTAGTAGTAGGTCTGGCCGGCCTGCACGGTGGTGTCGGTATAAGTGGTGCCGGCGTCGACAGCACTGGTGATGACCGTATACGGACCTCCGGACTGAGTTCCGCGGTAGACGTTATACCCGACCACGGTGGAGGTGCTTGCGGTCCATGCCAGGGTGACGCTGTGCTGGGGCGCGGCGACCCCGGTGCCGGTCAGAGACGCCGCGACCGGAGCATTGGTGGCGTTGGTCGTGAGCGTAATGGTCCCGGAGGCAGCCCCGCTGGCCTGCGGCTTGAAGGTCATGCTGAACGATGCGCTCTGGCCCGCGGCCAGGTTCAGGGGCAGGGTGAGCCCGCTGACCCCGAACTCCGGATTGGTGGAGGACGTGGCCGAGATGCTGACTGCGCCGCCGCTTGCAGTCAGGGTCGCGGCCTGCGTCTGGGTGACGCCCACGGTTACGTTTCCGAAGGTCGCAGTGGTGGGAGCGAGGGTAAGCTGGCCAGCCGCGGCGCCGGTGCCGGTCAGGGGGATGGTCAGGCTGGGAACCGTGCCGTCGGCAGTGAGGCTGAGGCTTCCACTCGCAGCGCCGCCAGTCTGCGGAGTAAACGTGACATTGAAGGTCAGACTCTGCCCTGGGTTCAGCGTGGTTGGGACGGTGATCCCGTTGTCGGCGAAGGCTGTCCCCGTGATGGTGGCTGCCGAGATGTGCAGCGGCGACCCGCCGGTATTCTTAAGGGTCTCCGACTGTGATTGAGTTCCGCCCACGGCAACGCTGCCGAAGGCAATGCTGGCCGGGCTCGCAGTGAGGGTGGCTGGGGTAACGCCTGCTCCGGAGGCCGGGACATTCAAGGTCGCGTTCGTGCCTGTGTTGACGATGGCGATGTTCCCGGCGAGATTGCCGGCAGCGGTGGGGGCATAGGTTGCTGTAAAGCTGGTGCTCTGACCGGCATTCAGAGTCAGCGGCAGCGTGAGACCGCTGAGCGTGAGCCCGGCTCCGGTGGCGCTGGCTTGCGAGATGATCTCACTGGTATTGCCGGAGTTGGTCAGGGTGACGGTCGCGCTTTGTTGCGTCCCCACCAGGACGTTGCCGAAGGCCAGGCTGGAAGGAGAGGCGGCGAGTTGCGCCGCCCCCGCCCCGCTGCCGGAAACGGACAGGGTGGCACTGATGGCTTTGGTTTGCGGGTTCGAGGACCCCGCCGCCGCTCCCGTGGTCAGCGAGACGCTTCCGTTCAACGTCACGTTGCCGTTCGCGCCGCCAACCGTCTTGGGGGCAAACGTGACCGTTACCGTGGCGTTCTGGCCTGCTGCAAGGGTCGCCGGAAGAGTGAGCCCGCTGACTGTGAACGCTGAACTGCTGACAGAATCCTGCATGATGACTACGTTCGTTTTCCCGGAGTTCGTCAGGGTAGCGGTCTTGGCCATGCTTTGACCCAAGGCGACGCTGCCGAACGAGAGAGAACTGGGGCTCACATCGAGTTTTCCGGCAGCGATCCCGTTGCCCGAGACGGCCACGTTCACCTGGCCCGAAAGGGGGGCTGCGCTCTTGAACGTGATCGTGCCGGTCGGAGTGGCGGAGGCCTGGGGCGTAAAAACGATCGTAATGACCGCGCTCTGTCCTGGACCCAAGGTCAGGGGAAACGACGGCGAGGTTACGGTGAACGATGGATCCGAGACCGACGCGCTGGCAATGGTCACCGAAAACATCGTGCGATCCGTGACGGTGACGGTCTGCTGTTTGCTGGTGCCTACGACGACCGAGCCGAAATCCATTCGGGTGGCACTCACTGCCACGACGCCACCCTGGCCCGATCCGCCTCCGAACAACTGACATCCGGAGAGAGCGAGCATGAGCAAAAAAAGGAGAGAGAGAATGGCACCACGATCCCAACGCGAGCTGAGACCCATTGTGTGATCCTTTCCAAGCCGCACTCGCGTTCGTACGGCGGGGGAATTTGGAATGTGTTTCATCGCAGTGACGGCGTCGCGCTTGCGCAACGATCCGCGCGCGGTGCCCTCATCTTCATACAAAGGTTCTTTGGGCTTACAGATGCCAGAAGTTCAGGGTTGTGTTGATCGAAGGACGACGGCACGCGTGGCGACCAGGAATTGATGCAAATCACAACAGTCGGGGCTAATTCAAGGAGGATCGCGGGTGCGTTCCTGCAGCAGCGCGCACCTGTTCGAACGCATAGTGTCAGACAAGCCGGCTAACAGGCGATCAGATTTAACGCGGAGCAGGCCGGCCGCTGACCGAGAGCGAGGATTCCGTGGCTGGACCGGAGGATGCGTGAACGGCGGCGTGTCTGCACGATGGGTTTGTTCCCGCACGCGCGATGAACATCCACCTAGGACTCGTGCCGAGGGAAGTAATTGCAAGGATGGCGCGGGACACAAGAGGCGCCGCACCGGGATTAGCGAGCGACCATTAACTGGAGGTTGGCGAAACCAGCGCGGTGAGGCCGAGCCCTTCTGTTATTTTGCATTCAGTGGTAGGTTTTCGGTCTCGCCTGTCGCGGGTGGAACGTAACCATGGAAGCGAACGAATACGATCTGGTCGTTATCGGCAGCGGGCCGGCTGGGCAGAAGGGCGCGATATGCGCGGCCAAGCTTCGCAAGAAGGTGGCCATCATCGACCGCAAGCGCACGATCGGAGGCGTGTGCGTGCACACAGGGACGATTCCCAGCAAGACGCTGCGCGAAGCCGTGCTCTACCTGAGCGGATTTCGCCAGCGCACCTTTTACGGGCGGGGCTACGTGCTCAAAGACCGCATTTCGATGTCGGACCTGATCTTCCGCGCGCAGGGCGTGATGACCCGCGAGATTGAAGTCATCAAGTCGCAGCTGCGGCGCAACTACATCAACGTGGTGGAGGGCGATGCCCGCTTTCTGGATCCCCATACGATCGCGGTCATGAACGATGAAGGCGCGCAGGTGCTCAAGGCGCACCATGTGCTGATTGCGTGCGGCACGCGGCCGGCGCACAGCCAGGATATTCCCATCGACGGCAGGCGCGTGTTCGACTCGGACCAGCTGCACTCGCTCGATGAGCTGCCCAGGGAACTGGTCATCGTGGGCGCCGGCATTATTGGGCTGGAATACGCGTCCATGTTCGCCGCACTGGGGGTGAAGGTGACCCTGCTCGATCAACGCCCGGCGCTGCTGGAGTTCGTGGACCGGGAGATCATCGAGAGCCTGTGCTTTCAGCTGCGGCAGCTGGGCACTGTCTTTCGGCTGGGGGAGAGGGTGGTTTCGGTCGGCTTCGACGCGGAGCGCGACCGGGTCTTCGCCAAACTGGAAAGCGGCAAGAACGTACACGGCCAGGCGCTGCTGTACACCATCGGACGCCAGGCCAACAGCGATCTGCTCAACATCGATGCCGCCGGCCTGAGCGCCGACGAGCGCGGCAAGATCCCGGTCAGCGAGCACTTCCAGACCGAGGTACCCCACATCTACGCGGCCGGCGACGTCATTGGCTTTCCTGCGCTGGCCAGCACATCGATGGAGCAGGGGCGACTGGCCAGCTGTCATATGTTCGGCAAACCCGGCAAAATGCCGCCCAATCTGATTCCGTACGGGATCTACACCATTCCGGAAATCTCGATGGTAGGGCGCACCGAGGAGCAACTGACAAAAGAGAAGCAGCCGTATGAGATCGGCATGGCGCGCTACGCCGAGCTCGCCAAGGGGCAAATGCTGGGCGATGAGCAGGGATTGCTGAAGCTGATCTTCGATCCCGACTCGCTCAAACTGCTCGGGGTGCACATCATCGGCGACCGCGCCGCCGAGATAGTCCACATTGGCCAGGCGGTGCTGAGCATGGGGGGGACGGTCGAATATTTTCGTGACTCGGTCTTCAACTATCCCACCCTGGCCGAGGCCTACAAGGTGGCTGCCCTGGACGGCCTTAATCGCCTGTAAGGCCGCCGTTTCCCGATCGTGCAGGCACGCTAGTTAAGGCAAGGTAAATGCATAGCCCGTCGGTGCCATTCCCAAGGAGGGGGTGTGCTTTTACATTCTCCGGTGAGCAGCACTTGGGGGAGGGCTGTTCAGGCGAGCGTCCCATGACTCAAAGAGTCTGGGACGTTTCGTTTTGCGCGTGTAGCCGCGAAATCGGGTAATATCAGCGCTTACGGTGACCGGATCCGATGGAAAAGAAGCGGCTGGAAAAATTCAAGAAGCAGTTGTTGGAGCGGCGCCAGGAACTCCTGCGCACGATCGCGCAAACGCAGGAGGAGGGCCGTGCCATGCAGAACTCTTACGGTCCCGACGAGGGCGACCGAGCCAACAGTTCGCTGGACAAGGAACTGCTGTTCCAGCAGACCACCCACGCCCGCGGCCTACTGGGCGGAATCGACGCCGCGCTGGCGCGCATCGCCGATGGCACATTTGGCCAGTGCATGGTGTGCGAGGAAGAAATCGGAGCCAAGCGCCTGGAAGCCCTGCCCTGGACCCGCTACTGCATCTCGTGCCAGGAAAGTTCAGAAAAGAACCGCTAAGGGTGGCGAGGCCTTCCGCACCTGGTCAGGCGAGCGCGCTAAATTTCCAAAAGTAGAGGTTGAGGAAAGGGCAGGAAAGTAGCGGAAAAATAGAAAGGCTGCGACTTTGGTTATGCTCTAGCCGCCCGCTCCTGCGAGGGAGCAAGACAGCGTGGATGCATGTACCGTCGCAGCCCTTGATGCGATCACTGCTTTCGCAGTCCCAGACCCCAACTGCCCCTCGCAGAGCCGTCGGTTTTTTCAGGTCCGGTTGCCCTCCGGGTTGCCCCAGCTGGCTGATCACCCAGCCTACTTCGGACCGGGCAAGTTTTAATTTGGCCCGACCCTTTCAGCCGTCGACGTTGTGAAAGTAAATGCCAGGTTAAAGGAAGTCAATGCCGGTTTTCGGTGCAGCCATGTGAATTTCGCCCCACCTAATGTGGAAACGACAAGCCACTGTCGCATTGCAACTTGCCAGGGTCGCAGAACGGCAAAGGAAAATTTTCCACAAGTAATTCACATTGCGGAAACATTTCAGCAGGCCGCGGGAATTTCGCGCGTGGCGAAACTCGCATACGCCAATCCGATTGGGGCATCGAGCTAAGTAGCTTCTGAATAATGATTTACAGGGCTCGCGGCGTGGGCCAACACAGAAACGGCCCGGGGGTCGCTGCCCGGGCCGTATTGTTACGCCACTCGATCCGATTCCGAACGCACTTGTGATGAAAGGCAGGAAAAGCTCTATTGGCGTTCGCTGCCCCAGGTGCCCGGCTGGGCCGCTGAGGAGCACAGCTCTGAGAGCCTGCGAGAATGGCTTCCCCGGATCAAGTTGCTCGCCAGCGCCACAATCGCCAACACCAACAGCACATGAATGAAGCCGCCCATCGTGTGGGACGTTGCAAGCCCCGTGATCCAAAGACCCAGGAAAAAGATTCCAATGAACAGCATACCAGCCTCCCTTGCGAATGTTTGCGGTGACGCTGACGCGAACGGTTTACGAACGGGGAATCACTTGCGTGGATTTCCCTTGCGGAGTTGAACCTTGCTGGTGTCAGCCTAGCAGACCTGGAGCGGAGGGGCGAAATCGTTAGTGCATCGTGAGGGGACCAATCAGGGACGGAGTGGAGAGCAGCGATGGAATGAAGACGGATGCCCGCGGAGCCGGGAGAATAACGGACTTTCGCTCCAGAAGCACCCGCGAACCATGCGACACTTTCCCGGGAGGCGCGTCTAAGAAAAAACATGCCGGATCCAGGGCCAGTCCTGTTCGAGCGCGCCGCGCTGCCAGCCTGGCGGCCTTCGCGGCCGCTGCTGTTGTCGGTGGCTGCGCACCTGCTGCTGTTCGCCATCGTGCTCCACGGGCGGAATGCGATTTTTGTTGCTCCTAAATCTGCGCTCCTGGGCGCGCACGGCAAAACCATCACGCACGTCTACTGGAGCGCGTCGAACGGGGAATCGGCCGGTGCCAGCGAAGCGCAGGTGTACGCGCGCGCCCGGCAAGCGCGCCAACCCGGGCTGGTCTGGAAGCACAAACCGCAGGCAGAGGTGGCGGCGGAAAAGCATGAGCCGGCATGGGCGGCGCCGCCTCCGTCGGCAGGTTCGGCGTACGGATCGATGTCGAGCGAGGCGACCGACGTTGCCGAGATTCGGCCGGCCTTGCCGGCCCGCACCTCTGAGCCGCGCGTGAGTCCGGAATATCTGCACGGCATCACCGAGGGAAACGTAGTGGTGGAGATCACCATCGACGAGACCGGCAAGATTGTCAGCAAAACTGTAACGCAAAGCATGGGCCCGGCGATCGACGGCACGGTGCTGGCAGCGCTGGAAAACTGGTCCTTCCATCCCGCCACCCGCGATGGCGTCCCCATCCCCTCGCGGCAGGATGTCGTGTACCACTTCAAGCCCATCTGATCCGGCGCGAGCTGGGGCGTCGGGCAACAACAGGCCGCGGGCTCTCTCCGTGTCGGGGTGGCTCCGTGGCGACCGTGTCCCTTTTGTGGGCTGGTGTAGACTCTCCGCCGAGGGAAAGCGTTCATGAAGCTTTCGAAAAAGCTTGTTATGCCGTATCGCGTCGATGAGGGCAAGCATTTTCGTCTCAAAGATCATGATCCCGCACACACCGCCGGCGTGCGGAACAAAGAGGAGGCGAACGGTCTGCTGGCAGAAGGAGTCGCCCGGCTGGCCGAGCTGCAAGAGCAGCTCTACGCGCAGGACAGCTGGGCGTTGCTGCTCATCTTCCAGGCCATGGACGCGGCAGGCAAAGACGGGGTGATCAAGCACGTCATGTCAGGAGTGAACCCGCAGGGGTGCCAGGTGTATTCCTTCCAGGCACCCTCGGCCGAGGAACTGAACCACGATTATCTGTGGCGCAGCAACGTGCGTATGCCCGAGCGCGGCCGGATCGGGATCTTCAACCGGTCTTACTACGAAGAAGTCCTGGTGGTGCGGGTCCATCCCGAGCTGCTGAAAGCGGAGAAGATTCCGACCGTCCTGCTCCGCAAGGATCTGTGGCAGGAGCGCTTTGAAGACATCTGCGCTTACGAGCGCTACCTGGGCCGCAACGGCATCGTAATCCGGAAGTTTTTCCTGAACGTGTCGAAGAAGGAACAGAAGCGGCGCTTTCTAGCCCGCCTCGAAGAGCCGGAGAAGAACTGGAAGTTTTCCGCCGCGGACATTCGGGAGCGGGGTTTCTGGGACAAGTACCTGGAGGCCTACGAAGACCTGATCCGACATACGGCGACAAGCGACGCGCCATGGCACGTCATTCCGGCCGACAACAAATGGTTTTCCCACATTGCCGTCTCAGCCGCGATCATTGACACGCTGGAAGGCCTGGACCTCTCCTACCCCCGGGTCGACGCAGCCAAGAAGAAGGAGCTGGCGGAAGCGCGAAAGGCGCTCGAGCCGAAGAAGTAACCAGTCGCCTGCCGTCAGGCGGTATCTGCAAGGCAAAGTTGCCCTACGACGCGATCTACCGTCCCTGCGACGGACCACTGGCCAGGACCCTGACCACTTCCTCCCCTTCCCGTCCGCCAGAAGAAAGATTAGGATGGCGGGTTTCAGAAATTCCATCGGAGAACGTAGACCCATGTTGACCCCGAGGCGATCTTCCGGTTGCCATCGCATTGGCCTGTTCCTCATCCTGATCTTCTCGTTGTCAGCCGTGGCGCAAAAAGCGTCATCCGCCAAGAAGAATGCGGAGGCGGCGGCGCCGGCCCTTGCGGCGGACAGCACGCAGCAGGACCTGACCTTCAAGGGAATGAAATACCGCCTGGTCGGTCCCTTCCGTGGGGGGCGTGCGCTGACTGCCTCCGGCATTCCGGGTGATGCCACGACCTATTACTTCGGAAGCACGGGCGGAGGCGTGTGGAAGTCGACAGATGGCGCATTGACCTGGAAGCCGGTCTTCGAGCAGGAAGGTACGTCGGCCATCGGGAGCCTGGCGGTTTCGCCGTCGGACCCCAGCATCGTCTACGTGGGCACGGGCGAGGCCTGCCTGCGGGGGAACATCTCGCAGGGAGACGGTATTTACAAGACGCTCGACGGGGGGAAGACCTGGAAAAATACCGGATTACGAGATTCCCGCGCCATCGGCAAGGTCATCGTCAATCCGAAGAACCCCGACATTGTTTTCGTGGCGGCCCTGGGCCATCCCTTCGGCGCCAATCCGGAGCGCGGCATTTTCCGGACGCTTGACGGCGGCAAGACCTGGGAGAAGGTCCTCTATAAGGACGAGAACACGGGTGGGGTGGACGTCGCCTTTGACCCTCACAATCCCAATGTGCTGTACGCGGCGCTCTGGCAGGTGCGGCGTTATCCCTGGAAGCTCGATAGCGGCGGCGCGGGCAGCGGCTTATACCGCTCGAACGACGGCGGCGCCACCTGGAAGCATCTGGAGGAGAAGGGCCTGCCCAAGGGGCCGTACGGACGGATTGGCGTTTCCGTGGCGGCGAACTCGGACCGGGTCTACGCTCTGATCGAAGCCGCTGAAGGGGGCCTGTATCGGTCCGACGATGGCGGCGATACCTGGCAGCTGGTAAATGCCAGCCACAGTCTGATCCAGCGGCCCTGGTACTACATGCACGTGATCGCCGATCCACAGGATGCGGACACCGTCTATGTAATGAACGTGGATGCGTACAGCTCCACAGACGGCGGACGCAGCTTCAACAAGATCCACAACCTGCCGCACGGAGACAATCACGGTCTCTGGATTGATCCCGTGAATCCGCGGCGCATGATTGCCACCAACGACGGCGGCGCAACCGTAACGCTGGACGGCGGCAAGACCTGGTCGCGCGAGGACAACCAGCCGACCGCCCAGTTCTACCACGTGATCGCCGACACCCGGACCCCGTACTACATCTACGGCGCCCAACAGGACAACAGCACGGTCGGCATCGCGACCCGCAGCGACCACGGCAGCATCGATCGCTCCGACTGGTATCCGGTCGGGGGCGGGGAAGCCGGCTATATCGCGCCCTATCCTCCCGATCCTAATATCGTGTACGCGGCCGATTACGAAGGAATGATTACGCGTTACGACCACAGCAACGGGCAGCTTCGCAACATTACGAACCAGACTGAGCTGACCGATGCCGGCGGCGCAGCCAACCTGCAGCACCGCTTTCAATGGACCTCGCCGGTGCTGATCTCTCCTCACGATCCCGAGGTGCTGTACCACGCCGGCGAGCAGCTGTTCAAAACGACGGACGGCGGAACGCACTGGGAGGCCATCAGCCCGGACCTCACCCGGAATGACAAGTCCAAACAGCAACCGTCGGGCGGCGCCATCACCATTGATGACACCGGCACCGAGTATTACGACACGATCTTTGCCGTGGCCGAGTCGCCGGTTACCAAGGGAGTGATCTGGGCGGGAACGGACGACGGGCTGATCCAGTTGACGCGCGACGGCGGCAAGACCTGGAGCAATGTCACTCCCAAAGACCTGCCCGAGTGGAGCCGGGTGAGCCAGATCGAAGCTTCTCCGTTCGACGCCGGCACCGCCTACGTGGCCATCGATCGCCACCAGAATGACGATTTGCGCCCCTACATCTGGAAGACCGCCGATTATGGCAAGACCTGGACGCAGGGCGCGAAAGGAATCCCCGAGACGACCTTCGTGCGGGCCGTGCGCGAAGACCCGAAGAAGAGGGGTCTGCTCTACGCAGGCACCGAGAGCGGCGTCTACGTTTCGTTCAACGACGGAGCCGAGTGGCGCTCGCTGCAACTGAACTTGCCGCGCGTCCCCATCCACGACCTGATCGTGAAGAACGATGATCTGGTGCTGGCCACGCATGGCCGTTCCTTCTGGATCCTGGACGACGTCAGCCCGCTCCGCCAATACCGGGACGAGATCGCCAAGGAATCCGTGCATCTGTACACGCCCGCGACGGCGTATCGGATCCACAATCCGGAGCGGCCGCCACGGCACGCCAGCCTGGCAGGCATTAACCCACCCTCGGGCGCGGTCATCGACTTTTTCGTGAAGGAGGTCCCCAAGGGTGAGACACGCATCGACATTGTCGACGCGCAGGGCCAGAGAATTCGCAGCTTCTCCAGCTTGAAAACCATAGTTCCCGACGAACCACTTGATCCTGAAGACAAGAAGCCGGAGAAGGAAATCAAGGTAGAAGCGGGACTCAACCGCTTTATCTGGGACCTGCACTACGAGAGGGCCAACCGGGTACCCGGCTACTCGCTGTGGGAGTACAACGACGGGGCGGAAGGACCCCTGGCCTTACCCGGCGACTACCAGGTGCGCCTCACCGTCGACGGGCAGATGCAGACGGCGCGGTTCGAGGTGAAGCTGGATCCTCGCGTGCACACCACGCAGGCGGAACTGGAGCAGCAGTTCCAGATGCAACTGCAGATTCGCGAGCAACTCAATCGGATCTACACGGCCGTGAACCAGATTGAAGACGTTCGTGCCCAGACCGAAGCCTTGAAGCGGCGATTGCCCGCCGAGGACGGAGCGCGGCCGCTGCGGGCGTCGGCTGACGGACTCAGCACCAAGCTGGTATCGGTCCGCGAGCCCCTCATCAACCTGAAGATCAGCGCCAACGAGGACTCGCTCGCCTACCGTCCCGGACTGGACGGGCAGTGGGCATTCCTGGGCGTGATTGTGGGCTCGGGCTGCGATTGCCCTCCGACTGAGGCCGCCCGCCAGCGTTTCGACCAGCTAAAGCGGGCCACCGACGAGGCAGTGGCCCGCTGGGACGAGCTGCAGAAGTCCGACGTTGCGGCTTTCCAGAAGATGGCGGCGAACCAGGGAATCTATCCGGTTGAGGTTCCCGCTCCGAACAGTTCGGTGAGCGCGGGACAGAATCGCCGGCGATAGGAGCGGATGGAGCGTGAGGAGGGTGGCGACGGCATCCCCGCGAGGGCGCCCGCGCCGGTGGAGGAACTGCCGGCGAAGGCGAGGATTTCCCGAAGGCAGTGCGGCCTGCATTGGAGAGATGGGGCCACAGGTTTTCCTCTGCCCAGCCCTGGCGCCAAGTCACGGAGACTTTCGATCGTCGCCACACCTGAGCCGGCCACCGCGTAATTCATAACTGCACGCCCAGCGGAAGCCGTTCCGATCCCGGGGTCCGTTTCCCCACACGTGGAGAAACAGGGTCCCGTCCTGCAGGCGTGACGCCTCCACAAACACGTGGTCGCTCTGTTGCAGAGCGTCGCGCAACTCCGACGGCAGAACGTGGAGCAGAGTGGGCTTGTCGAGCACCACGGCCTGGCCGGACTCGGCTACGGGGAACACCCGGGCGCGCGAAGTTCTCCTGGCGACATACTCGGTCATCACCACGTATTCGTTTCCGGACCAGGCCACCGCCGCGACGCCAAGATAGTCGCAGAGCCTGCGTGAACGATGAGTGGCAACATCGATGAGCCAGAGCGAATGAGAGATGCCCACAAATTCAGTGGCGGCAGCCGCGGGCTCCGCATTGCGCACGACGTAGCTGCCGTCCGGCGAACTCAGCTCTCCAGCCTTGGGAAACAGCACGAAGGGGCCGGCCGAGGCTGAGCCTGTCAGCGCAAAGAGCAATACCAGGACCGCCAGCACAGTGCTCGGGCTGCGCATGGGGTGTCTCCGGAACCATTTTCGCCTGCCCGGCGCGCTCGTGCAGTGATGCAGTTCAGCGGGCGACGGTACTTTGGTTTTGCCAGGCAGGGTACCGATGATGAGGACAAGAGAGGACCAACCCGAACAGCGAGAGCGTCGGCGGAGCCCGCGGGGAACCTTGCGACGCCACGCCCCGACTCCACTTCGCCAAGGGGGCCGATCGCGCCCGGGTGATACAATCCGGCCAATCCCTGTTGAAAACAAGGCAGTTAGATTTGAAAATCTTGCATCCAAGCGAAATGCGGGATGCTGCGAGGGGCCCGCAGTGTGCGTCATTGGTTAACGGTGGGGAACTGCGGCTGCGGGGATTCGGGGCAGCAGGGGAAGCAATCGTGAGGGAAGCGCCCCGGCGCCGCAACCGGAAACTGGGCGAGGCGATGCCCGTCGAAGGAGTGACCTGCATGAGATACGCGTGGGCTGTGCTGATCGTGAGTTTGTCGACCTTCAGCGTGGGACAACAGGCGGCCGGCTCGCCGGCCAGCCCGGCCGATCCCGCCATTGAGCAGCGATTCCGGGAGCTCGAAGACCGCATCGTGGCGCTGGAAGGTCAGATCCGCATGCTGAAGGCCGCCGCGCAACCGGGAGGCGCCCCGGCCGGCGCGACGGAAGCCCAAGCTCAGCCGGCCCCCGCCGAAAGCCATGCCGCATCCCTGGCCTCGACCACGCAGCAGCCGACGCTCGGTGGCGCGGGGGCCTCCGCGGCCAAGGCGCTGAATCCCGACATCAGCGTGATCGGGGACTTCATTGGGGCGCTGGGGGGCAACTCGCAGCAGCAACAGGTCGCCCTGGAGCCCATCCCCGCGTTCCAGATGCATGAGTCGGAGGTCGGCTTCCAATCCATTATTGACCCGTATGCTCGCGGCGATTTTTTCATTTCCTTCGGCGAGCAGGGCGTGAATCTGGAAGAAGGGTACATCACGTTTACCGCCTTGCCGGGCAGCTTCGTGGCAAAGGTGGGCAAGATGCGTTCCGCGTTCGGCAAGGTCAACATGATGCACAACCACGTGCTTCCCTGGGTCGACCGTCCGCTGGTGACAAACAATCTGGCGGGAGGCGAAGACGGCATCGATGATGCGGGTTTCTCGATCGAACGCATCCTGCCGGCCCCCAAAGGCATCTTTCTCGAGGCCACGGGGCAGCTGTTCCGGGGGGATTCGGCCGATGTGTTCCAGTCTTCACAGCGCAGCGACGTGAGCACGGTGGCGCACCTGCGAGGCTATCGGGACCTGAGCGAATCCACCAACCTCGATCTGGGCGTTTCCTACGCCCGTGGGCACAACGACGTGGGGAGCAATTTTCTGACACATCTCTACGGCGTCGACGCGACCCTGCGTTGGAAGCCGCTGCGCCGGTCGATCTACCATTCCTTTGTGGCGCGCAGCGAGTTCGTGTGGAGCGATCGCGAGCAGCTGCCCGCGAACCAGCACGCGTTCGGCTACTATGCCGGGGCGGACTATCAGCTGGCGCGCCGCTGGTTTCTGGGGGGGCGCTACGACCATTCCGACCGCAGCCGCAATGCCGGGCTGACCGACAAGGGAGCCTCGCTGACACTGACCTACTGGCCAAGCGAGTTCAGCCAGCTGCGCGGTCAGTACCGCTTTACGCGCTACGCCAATAACATGGATGCCAACGAATTGTTCATGCAGCTGATCTTCTCGCTCGGAGCGCACGGGGCGCATCCGTTCTAGGGAAGGGAAGGACAGGAATGTTCAACCGGGTTCACTGCGCAGTCTCGCTCGTGCTGCTCGCACTTATTTTTCTGGTTGCGCCTCTGCGGTCAGAGGGCAAGAAGCTCAACGTGGTGACCGCGACCACCGACCTGGCCGCGCTGGCCCAGGAAGTGGGCGGCGATAAGATCCAGGTCGAGTCCATCGCCAAGGGCTACCAAGACCCGCACTTCGTCGAGGCCAAGCCGAGCTTTTTGCTGAAGCTTCGCCAGGCCGACCTGCTCCTGGTGGTGGGGCTACAACTGGAGATCGGGTGGCTGCCCCCGCTGATCAACCAAAGCGGGAACGCGCGCATCCAGGTGGGAGCGCCCGGCTATCTCGACGCATCGCAATTCGCGGAAATTCTCGACATCCCCACGGGGCCGGTGACGCGCGCGATGGGCGACGTTCATCCGCTCGGGAACCCGCACTACTGGCTCGACCCCGATAACGGCCGGCGCATCGCACGCGGTCTGGCCGCCAAGTTCGGGGAACTGGATCCCTCCAACAGCGGCTATTACCAGCAGCGTTTCCAGGACTTCGACCAGCGCCTCACCGCCGCTGAACAGAAGTGGGACGCGGAGATGAAGCCCTTCCGCGGACGGAAGGTGGTGACCTATCACAACTCATTTCCCAACTTCGCGAAGCACTTTGGGCTGAATGTGATCGGATACGTGGAACCGCGGCCTGGAATTCCCCCGACTCCGAGCCATACCATCGAGCTGATCGGCCTGATGAAGCGGGAAAACTGCAAGGTGATCCTGGTGGAGCCTTATTTTGACCTGAAGACGCCGCAGAGCATTGCTCGCGATACAGGGGGACTAGTTGTCCAATATCTGCCCTCGGTGGGGGGCGAAAAGGATGTGACCGATTACTTCAAGCTGTTTGATTATGACATCGCGCTGTTAACCAAGGCCTTTCAGGCAACCCAGTGAGATTGAGGAGACCATGGAGATTCTTCCTTTCCTTGTCTGGCCGTTCGTGGCCAGCCTGATTCTGACCGGCATCCACGCGTATCTGGGTGTGCATGTGGTCGAGCGCGGGGTAATCTTCGTCGATCTGGCGCTGGCGCAGATCGCGGCCCTGGGCGCGACGATTGCAATTCTCATCGGCATGGATCCCCACGGACAAGGCGCGTATTTCCTGAGCCTGGGGTTCACCTTTCTGGGCGCGGGCATTTTTGCGCTGGCGCGCACCCGCCGCGGCCACATCCCGCAGGAAGCCTTTATCGGCATCGCCTATGCCGTAGCCTCCGCAGCCGCGATCCTGGCCATGAGCAAGGCCACGGGCGAGACCGAGCACCTCAAAGACATGCTGGTCGGCAATATCCTGGCCGTGTCGAAGCCGGAAGTGGTCAAGACGGCAATCCTGTATGGTGTTGTTGGCCTGTTTCATTACCTGTTTCGCCGCAAGTTCCTGCTGATCTCGACCAACGCGGCCGAGGCCGAAAGGCAGGGCGTCAACGTCCGCCTCTGGGATTTCCTGTTCTATGCCTCGTTCGGTTTCGTGGTCACCTCTTCGGTGGCCATTGCCGGGGTACTGCTGGTTTTCTGCTACCTGATTGTCCCCTCGGTGGGCGCCATGCTGTTTGCGGACAAGGTGGGCACCCGCTTGGCAATTGGATGGACGATGGGCACGCTGGTGTCGGCCTTGGGCGTCTATTTTTCGGTGACGCTCGACACGCCCACCGGCGCCACTATTGTCTGCACCTTCGGAGCCGTGCTGATCGTCATGTTCCTGGTGCATCTGATCTTCTTCCACGGGGACAGGGCGCGCGCACTCGCAGGCGCGGCTTCGGCGGAGCATCCGCGGGAGGTGCTGCAAGAACGCCGATAGGGGTGTGCGTGAAGTCCCGGGCGCGGCGGGAAACCCGTCGCGGACCGGCGCGTTGCGGGAAGCGCTATACGGTCGGGCATCGCCGGCCGATCAATCAGGAGGTCTGAACCACGGCGCGCACAAGCGAGGACAGCAAGGGCGCGGAGGTAATGCGGGACAGGGTGTGACCAGGTATTACTTCGGTGCTAGCCCATAGCACTTTTGGTGCATTGACCCTGTGGTGGCGGCGCGCTATTTTGCCGATGTAGACGGTGCTTCCTCCCCTACGGTACGCCAGCCGCATCTTGGTAGGAGGGGTGGCCTATGAGATTGATGCATGTCTGCTACGCGGCGCTGGGATTCGCGGTGGCCCGCTGGATCTTCAAACGTCAGCCGGTGGTGGATCCCGTTCCGCACTTCCGCTCGTCTGGCCTCTTGTAACACACTCCTGATCTGAGGGCGCGCCGCCCCGTTGCACGCCACGACCTGGTCTTGCGCGCCCTCTTTTTTGCTGGCCTGCTCGCCGATCCGGCAGGTATCCCGCCAAGGTTCTAGCACCTACGTTCGCCCGCTCCCTGCGCCCGGCACGCCTGTGCCCGTCTACAATTTCTTTGCATGATTGGGATTAGGACCTTGGGCCACGGGCTGTGGAAGGGCATGATTTCGACAGGCATCGCTGTCCTTTTCGTGTGCCCGCTGCCTGCCCAGGATGCTCCGAGCCCGCTCGGTGACGTGGCCCGCGCCCTGCGCAAGAAGAAGGAGCAGGGCCAGAGGCAACCGCAGGCACAGCCTGCCGCACCGCAGGTTCCCGCGCCGACCATCATCGACAACGACAACTTCGACCAGGTGCTCGAAGAGGCCGAGGCGCGGCACCTCACCAGCAACAGCTTCCTGTACTCGTTCGACGGTACGGGGAAGACCTTCCAGGTCTCCGCTCCCGATGTGACCTGCAGCCTTTCCTTCAACGCGCACGCCAACTCTCTGCTGACGCGTACCTTCATTCAAACCGACCTGCCGGACGATGAGGTCCGGAAACTTGAAGGGCCGGCCACGCTTACACCCGAGGGACTGGAGATCGCAGTGACGAACGGCACGCAATGGAGAGTGGAAGAAATCACGGTGGGGGTGACGGTGGTGCGGAGTGCGTCGCAGGCAGCTGCCCGTCCGGCGGGGCCGCGGCTGGTGACGGCCGCGCAGACCTCTGCGGTGCAAGGCGCCGCGGGAGAAAATTCTCCGGGGCAGAGCGCCCTATCGTCCGAGAAGCAGTCCGATATCACGACGCTCTACCACTTGCGCGCGGTGGCCATGCCGTCGTCAACGGTGGTCTACAAAGCGCAGCTCAGCGTGGTTCCTGCCCCAGACCAGGAATGGCACTGGGCGATTGTGCAGGCCCGCGGCATTCCGCCGCGACCGCAGGACTCCGCGCTCAGCCTGCCGCTCGCGCCCAGCAGCAATGCGGTGATCCCCTGAGGGATGCGGCGCCTGCGGCCGGCCGGCTGTCGAGGGCGCGCCTCCTGGCGCACACCGACGACTGGCAGCGTCTCTTGTCTGATGGAAAACGCCGGGCCTTCTGGAGTGAACTCAGTCCTGCAATGTACAGCCTACGCTTCCCGTGCCGAACGGGTCTTGCGGTTGCAAGACTTCAAGGATTCTGAACCACGCGCGGCACCTGTTCGCCTTTCCCGCTTTTGAGGCTGCGAAAGGCCGCGTCCAACACCTCCTGGTTCTGCCAGCCCTGTTCGCCGGGTACGGGAAACGCCATCTCTCCCCGCACGGCGGCAGCGAAGGCGTCCACCTGCCGCGCATAGGCATCGAGGTTCGCGACCACTTCGCGGTCGACCACGTTGCGGTCGCGGCGCAGTTCAATCGTGATGGGCCGCTGGACATTCAAACCGTCATCGGCCCGTAGCGCGCCGCCTTCCCCGACGAACTCAAGCGGCGTGCGGTAATCCGCCCGCATGGAAACCAGCACTGTGGCCATGGTTCCCTTGGAAAATTTCAGGTTCATGGTGGCTGCGGCTTCCACTCGTCCGGAACGGTCGTCCCCGAGCGCCAGAGCAAACACGCGGTCGACTTCATCCTGCAGGATGTAGCGGAGCGCATCCACGCAATGGACGCCGACATCCATGATGGGTCCGCCGCCCGCCAGCTTGGGATCGTAGATCCACGGGCGCTTGTGATGGATTGCCGGGTAGGAGAACTCGGAGCGCGCAAAAATCGGGGGGTTGCCCACGTCGCCCGCGGCAATGCGCGCCCGCAGCCGCGCGGTGCTGTTTTCGAAGCGGAACACCTGCGCTACGCCGAGCAGCACGTTTGCCGCCCGGGCGGCCTCGACCATCTGCCGGCACTCGCCGGCATGCAGGCCCATGGGCTTCTCACACAACACGGGCTTGCCGGCTGCGACCGCGGTCAACACGTCCTGCAGATGAAGTGCGTTGGGGGTGGTCACGAAGACGGCATCGACTTCCGGCGAGCGGCACAGTTCCGCGCCAGAATCAAATGCCAGCGGGACGTTGAATTCCGCAGCCGAAGCCCGGGCCTTGGCCAGGTCGCGCCGCGAGAGCGCTGTAACCTGGCAGGCCTTGGCCAGCGCGAACCCGGGCATAAGCCGTCGCACCGCATGCAGGCCAAAGCCGAGGATACCGAAGCGAACCATAGGAGCGTTACCGCCGAGCGCGCCAAGACCGCTGAGGAATCAAGTTCCGCATTCTTAAAAAGAAGCAGACGGTTTCTCGCCCTGGCCCGCTCTGTGGTGCCAGTAACCGACAATCCTGGCGGCTTGAATACTACCGGAATCTAGGACATCGAATGGAGTGGGGATCCGCTGAGGGAAACCGGCGAACTAGTAGAACTTGCCGGCACTCTGCGATCGCGGCGCTGAATATTCCTCTTTCTAGCGTGCCACCATCGTCCCCACCAGTGATTGGAACACCTTGAATCCATCGGTGCCGCCCAATTCCGGTTCGGCCGCGCGCTCCGGGTGCGGCATCATGCCCAGCACGTTGCGCCCAGGGCTGCAGATGCCGGCAATGTTATCCAGCGAGCCGTTTGGATTGGCTCCTGGGGTGATGCGTCCGTCGGGAGCCGAATAGCGGAACACAATGCGCGAATCCCGCTGCAGTTCCGCCAGGGTGCTCGGGTCACAGAAGTAGTTGCCTTCCATGTGACCGATGGGAATGGTCAGCACTTCACCCTGCCGGCACGCATTGGTGAACGGGGTATCGGTGGTTTCCACGCGAACCTGCACGGGTTTACAGATGTACTTCAACCCGACATTGCGCATCAGCGCTCCCGGCAACAGTCCCGCCTCGCAGAGAATCTGGAAGCCATTACAAATCCCCAGCACCAGGCCGCCCGCGTCGGCGAACTTCTTGACCGATGCCATCACCGGCGAGAACTTGGCAATCGCGCCCGTGCGCAGATAATCGCCGTAAGCAAACCCGCCCGGCACAATGATGGCGTCGCAATTCTCGAGGTCGTGGGCCTCATGCCAGAGAAAGGTGACCGGCTGCCGGGCCACCTGCTGAACGGTCCAGTAGGCATCGTGATCGCAATTGGAGCCGGGGAAGACCAGGACGCCGAATTTCATGTCCAGTGCCTCTCGGTGGGAGATCAATCGAGTCTATCACGCCAAAAACGAAGCCGCCCGGCTCTTGGGGAAGGGCCGGACGGCGCGTACAACAGTGGTTACCGAGCTACTCGAGTCCAGGGCCGGGCGGCAGCGGCGGCAACTCATCCGGCGCGGGTCCGCCCGGACCTCCGGGACCGCCTGTCTTGAAGCGCATGAAGAACTTGTTGCCGGGCCCGCCGTGCATGGTCTTCAGCTGCCGCCACTGAGCCAGGGTCAGCTGCTTGCGCAAGTCCAGATTCATCATCGTGAACTCGCGCTCGAGCTTGCCTCGTGCCGCCAGCACCTGGTCCACCTGCGCGCTCACCTGGCTCTCGTCGGGCTGATCGGCATCCAGCAGGTTCTGCAGCTTCAGGTCCTGCTTTTCCATCTCGGCGCCGTAATCGATCAGCTTCAGCTTGTGGTTGTAGAAGACCTGGTTCAACTGCCCGACCTGAGCATCGCTGAGCTGCAGCTTGGAGGCCACATCCGGGTTCTGCCACCATTTGCCCATTCCATGACGGACAATGACTTTGTGGGCCTGAACTATATCGGGATGCGGGCCGCCGGGTGGCGGTGGGTCCTGTGCCTGCAAAATGCCGGTGAACAGCAGCACACCCGCGACAATCGCCAGTTTAGTTTTCATGTGAATGGCTCTCCTTCTGAGCTGATTTCACAGTCGATGGCCTGCCTCCGTCGCTGCTTTCTTCCTCAGTCCACGCCACGGGGGCCAGGGCCTGGGGCGTATCGGTCTCCACCGCGCGCTCGACCGCCAGCAACAATTCGTGGTCGGAATCCGATGGCAAGGCCGGTGCGGTTTGTGCCGAAGGCTCCACTCGCGGAGCGCGGGGAACCAGCAGGACCCCGATCAGAAGCAACGCGGCCAAGACTGGCGCCAGCCCGGCGGCCATGCGCAGGCGCGCGCCCGCTGCGCGCCGTTTCGCCCGGATCTGTGCCGCCTGCCGCTCCCAGAAGTCTTCGCTGCGGGCGGCATACTCGCGGTTGGCGGTTCCAAACTGGCGCAGGACGTCTTCCAGCCGCTCGCGTTCCGCCTGACAGGGCCCGCACTTTGCCACATGGTGTTCGGCGGCCAGGTCGAAGCCCACCAGCACGCGCTCCACCAGCGGTTCGTGCGCATTCTGTTCGCTGCTCATCGTAGGTCTCCCAACTTGCCGCGCACGTTGTGCAGGGCGCGGAACAAGTGCGTTTTCACGCTGCCCACCTGCAGGTCGAGCGCAGCGGCAATCTCGCTCAGTTCCATCTCTTCCACGAAGCGCAATAGGAACACCGCGCGTTGTTGTTGGGAAAGCTGGCCGACTGCTTCCCACACCGCCCGCACGTCCTCGCGGGCCAAGAGAATTCGCTCCGGGGATGCCTGGCCCGAGGGAACGTGCTCGGCTGCACCGTCTTCGTTTTCGCCGTCCAGGCCCAGCAGCCGCTTCCAGAAGTTGACCTTGCGGCTGCGAGCGTGGTCGCGCGCCAGGTTGGCCGCGATGCGCAGCAGCCAGGTTTCGAGGCTCGACTCCCCGCGAAAGCAGCGCAGGTTCTGGTAGGCCCGCAGGAAACACTCCTGGGTTAGGTTGTCGGCCTCGTCCGGGTCGCGCAAAAGCATCAGCAGGAAACGGTGTACCCGGCGTTGGTGGCGTCGCACCAGCGCATCGAACTGGTCGGCCGCGATGCGTTGTGAGGCGGTGCGCAGCGCGGTGGTCAGTGCGTTCTCCATCGATCTTTGTCGGCTTTCTATGAGTATGGACGAATTTGGGCCGTAAAGGTTGACAGGAGGCTGGAATTCGCATGCGGCGCCCCGGGGCAAAGGAAGTGGCCTGAGGAGTCAGGGTGTTGCTAACGCGCTTTGCTGCCTCCCGGCGATGCTGGGCGAGCCATGGGAAAACAGAGGTGGGCCCTCTGTTAGCATCCAACCATCAATGTCGCTGAGCGAACATCTGCAGATCACAGCCGGGGCATTGCGAAACTGGGCGATGGCTCAAGCGCAGGACTCGATGGCTGTCGGCCTGCTGTGGTGGTTCGGTCTGTATCTGCTCGGGGTTCCGTGGGCGCCCTTGTGGGCGCTGCTCGGCGCCGTCCTCCAGATCATTCCGCACATGGGCCCCGTGCTGAGCCTGCTGGGCCCGGTTACCGCTGCCTGGATCCACCGGGGAAAGCTGGAAGATTCCCTCTACGTGCTGATGCTGTACGCCGGCATTGTCCTGGTCGATGGATTGCTGCTCCAGCCCTACTTGATGAAGCGAACCGCCCGCGTACCGATCTGGGCGTCGCTGCTGACGCCAGTGGTTCTCGGCATCCTGATTCCGTTCTGGGGTGTCCTCATCGCAGCGCCATTGCTGGCCATCGTTTATGCATACAAAGAGCGCAAAGCGAGGGCCACCCGGGAGTCCTGAGCGCCTTGCAGCACGCGTTCCAGGAATTTGCCGACCATCACCGACCAGCGACCCACGACCGGCAAGGACCTCTCCGGGTCAGGGTCGCCCAAACCCCCATGCTATAATGCGGCTTCGCCTGCTTCTGTTTCCGAGGCTATCCTGTGATTTCCTCCAAGGGCGAATCCTGCGCATTTCCAGTTCTTTAGATACGAGGTATCGCTATGTCTGGCCACTCAAAATGGGCCACAATTAAGCACAAGAAGGGCGCGCTCGACGCCAAGCGCGGCAAGATCTTTACGCGGCTGATCAAGGAAATTTCCATCGCCGCCAAGAACGGCGGAGGCGATCCTGACAGCAATCCTCGACTGCGCACGGCCATTGCCGCGGCCAAGGCCGAGAACATGCCGGCCGACAACATCAAGCGCGCCATCCAGCGTGGCACGGGCGAGCTCCCCGGCGCGGTGTACGAAGAGTTCACGCTCGAAGGCTACGGCCCTGGCGGTGTGGCCATTCTTGCCGATATCAACACCGACAACCGCAACCGCACGGTGAGCGAAATCCGCCACGTCTTTAGCAAGAACGGGGGCAACATGGCCGAGGCCGGCGCCGTCTCATGGATGTTTCATAAGAAAGGCGACATCATTGTGCCGAAGTCGGCGGCGAAGGAAGACGATCTGATGACCATCGTCCTCGAGGCCGGAGCCGATGATCTCAAGGACGACGGCGACAGCTGGGAAATCCTGACTTCGCCGTCCGCTTACGAAGGGGTCCTCGAAGCGGTGAAGAAGGCCGGGATCACTCCGACGTCATCCAGCGTCTCGATGGTTCCGCAGACCTACATCAAGCTCGAAGGGCCGGCTGCCTCCACGATGATCCGCCTGCTCGAGGCCCTCGAAGAGCACGACGACGTGCAGAACGTGCATGCGAACTTCGACATCGACCAGAAGCTGCTCGAAGAAGTGGCCGGCTGAACGAAGCAAGTCCGCAAGCGGGTGCCCCGTCGTTGGGCCGCCGCTAGCAGAAGTTGCCGCGATGGGGTCTTTTCCGACAGGCCTTCCCGCGTTCGCGGAGCGATGAGGACCCTTGAGAGATCCCGGGTGCGCCGCCCGCGGACACTTTTCAACACCTCAGTGGATAATTCTGTGGAAAACGAGGAAAGTCTGAGGGTAAGTGGTTGAGGCAGAGCCGTTTCAGCACCTTGCACTGCGAGCGATGCTGGCACCTCCGTGTTACAACTTCTCAGCGGTACTTCCCGGCCATGCCGGGAGCGGGCGCTCGGCGTCGATGAAACTGCGCCTGGACAAGCTGCTCGTAGAACGCGGACTCGCGCCCACACGGGAACGCGCCCAGGCACTGATCTTGGCAGGAAAAATTCTCGTCAACGAGCAGAAGATCGAGAAATCGGGCGCTTCGGTTGACGAAGACTGCGAGATCCGTCTCCTCGGGGAAGGCCTAAAGTATGTCAGCCGGGGGGGCGTGAAGCTGGAACGAGCCCTCCAGCATTGGCGAATTGACGTGCGCGGCCGGACCTGCCTCGACATTGGCGCTTCCACCGGAGGCTTTACTGACTGTCTGCTGCACCACGGCGCCGCGCGAGTGCATGCCGTCGACACAGGTTACGGTCAAATGGACTTCCGCCTCCGCAATGATCCACGCGTGCACCTGCTGGAGAAGTCCAATGCCCGCTACCTGACCCATGCCGCGCTCGGCGAGTACGTAAGCTTTATAGCGATGGACGTTTCGTTCATCTCAGCCACACTGGTCCTGCCTGCGGTCCTGGCTGCGGCGTTTCCGCAGGAACGGGGAGGGGGCGGCAAGAAGGGATCGGTCAATGACCAAGCGGAATGGCCGCTCGAACTGGTGGTTCTGGTCAAGCCGCAATTTGAAGCTGGACGCGCAGAAGTAGGGAAGGGCGGCATTGTTCGCCGCGAAGACGCCCAGCTCGCCGCCCTGGAACGCGTGCGCCAATGTGCGCTGGATCAAGGTGCCGGTTCGACCGACGCGATCGACTCCCCTATCCTCGGCGCCGAGGGCAACCGCGAATTTCTTCTTTACGCGACGTTCTAAGCAACCGGAGGTTTCCCTAATCGTGAGCTTCACGGGCGCGGACTTCGATCACGCCTGTAAACTGCGATCCTGAGGGGAGTGAGAGGTCTGCCGAGCGCGGTCGAAACGCTTCGCTCTAACGGGAGCAGACCTGCCGCGAGCGGCATGCTCAGTGAAATTTCGGCGACCCTTTCCGACCCGCGCGACGGAACACTGGTCACCGGGTAGCTCCGAGCCCTAAGCCGCGATCCTGTACAATGCTCCTTCCATGCCGACCGGAACCACGTCCCCCAGCCGCACTAAAGCTGTCGGCATCATCTCCAAGCCCGCCAAGCCCGAGCTGGCAGGCATCCTCCCGAAGCTTTTTGAATGGCTGCGCCGGCGCGACTACCAGATCGTCATCGACCGTGAGACCGGGATCTACACATCGGGGCCGGAAGTCGTGGAACGCGACCAGATGTGCACGCGGGCGCTGGACTTCGTGGTCGTGCTGGGCGGGGACGGAACCCTGCTGTCGACGTCCCGGGTTGTTTCGCGCGCCGGCATTCCCATCCTGGGCGTCAATCTAGGCTCGCTTGGGTTCCTGACCGAAGTGCCGCTGGCGGAGATGTACGAAGCGCTGGACGAGGTCGATCAGAAGCGCGCCGCCGTCGAAGGGCGGTCCCTGGTGCACTGCGAGCTGCGCCGGGCAGGGAAGTCGATCATGAAATATTCCGCGCTCAACGACGTCATCGTCAACAAGAGCGCGCTGGCCCGCCTGAACACCTACGAACTGTTCATTGACACGGCCTATGTCACCACCTACAAGGCAGACGGGCTGATCGTCTCCACCCCCACGGGGTCGACAGCGTATTCCATGGCCGCGGGGGGCCCGATTCTTACTCCTTCCGTGGATGCGTTCGTAATTACGCCGGTCTCGCCGCACTCCCTAACCCACCGGCCGCTGGTGGTGCGCGACTCTTCGGAGATCGAGATTGTGGTGAAAACCGGAGAGGAAGAAGCCTACCTCAGCGTCGACGGCCAGGTGGGTATGCCCGTGCGCGACGAAGATCGCGTCCTCTGCCGCAAGGCCGAATACAAGGTCCAGTTGTTGCGCATCCGGCGCACGTTCTTTGAAGTCCTGCGCACTAAGCTGAAGTGGGGGCAGAGGTGAAATCATGGTGAAAGTCTGGGGGACAGAACCGAGGTTTTCAGCCCGATCCACACGTGTGAGACACGTCATGAACATGAAATTAACCTTCGTGGTTCTGGCCGCGATTCTCAGTGTTCGAACCCTCTTCGCCCAGTCTCACCCCGCCGCCGACCTACTGATCACGCACGCCAAGGTATGGACGGTGGACCCGGCGCAGGCCCAGGCCGAAGCGGTCGCCGTCCTCCGCGATCGCATTGTTGCCGTAGGCAGCGAAACCGAGGTGGCCGCCTGGCAGGGGCCGAAGACGCAGGTGCTCGATGCCGGAGGGAAATTGCTGCTTCCGGGTTTCAACGACGCGCATGTGCATTTTGTGAGCGGCGGGGTCGATCTCGACAGCGTCCAGCTGAACGATGCGGCCAGCGCCCAGGAAATGGCCCGCCGCATCATCGAGCGGGCAAAGGTGACACCCAAGGGAGAGTGGATCCTCGGAGGCAACTGGGACGAAACCAAGTGGACGCCGGCCCGACTTCCGACGAAAGAGCTGATCGATGCGGGCACACCGGACACTCCGGTGTTTGTGTCGCGCTACGACGGGCATGTTACCTTCGCCAACTCGGCCGCGCTGCACGCGGCCGCCATCACTGCTCAGACCCCCGATCCCCCGGGAGGCGTCATCGTCCGTGATGCCCAAGGCAACCCCACCGGCGTCCTGAAAGATTCCGCCCAGGACCTCGTCTTCAAGGTCATCCCCGCGCTGACCCGCGATCAGCGGGTCCGAGCCATCACTCGCGGCCTGGAGCACGCCGCCTCTGTCGGGGTGACCAGCGTGCAGAACATGGACAATGACGACAACACGACCTACGAAGATCTGAGGGCGTTTGCCGAGCTGCACGAGCAAGGAAAGCTCTCGGTCCGCATGTACGTGGCCCCCGCTATAACCGATTGGGAGGACCAGGCCAAGATGGGGGTCCGTCGTGCGTTTGGCCCTGCCGACCTCCGCATCGGCGCGCTCAAGGGCTTTGCCGACGGCTCGCTCGGCGCGCAGACCGCCTACTTCTTTGAGCCATTCAACGATGCGCCCAGCAACCGCGGCCTGCTCTCACACCAGATGCAGCCGCCCGCGGCGATGCGCGACCGGATCGTCAAAGCGGATGCGGCCGGTCTCCAGCTCTGCATTCATGCCATCGGCGATCAAGCGATCTCGATGATTTTGGATTTTTTCGCCGATGCGGTGAAGCAGAACGGCGCCGGCGACCATCGCTTCCGCATTGAGCACGCGCAGCACATGGCGGCGAAAGATTTCGACCGCTTCGCCCAACTCGGAGTCATCGCTTCGATGCAACCCTACCACGCGATCGACGATGGCCGTTGGGCCGAGAAGCGGATCGGGCAAGACCGTTCCCGCCGCACTTATGCCTTTCGGACATTTCTCGACCACGGCGTCCGGCTCGCGTTTGGCAGCGACTGGCCCGTGGCACCGTTAAATCCGCTGTTTGGAATTTACGCGGCGGTGACCCGCGCCACCCTGGATAACAAGAACCCCGGCGGCTGGTTCCCCGAACAGAAACTTACAGTGGCTGAGGCGGTCGAGGCCTTCACCATGGGCTCAGCCTATGCAGAGTTCCAGGAGAAAGAGAAAGGCTCAATCACCGTGGGGAAACTGGCGGACATGGTCATGCTGAGCGACGACATCTTCAGCATCGATCCCGCAAAAATCCGCGAGGTCAAGGTGCTGAAGACTCTTATGGGAGGGAAGCTGGTGTACAGCGCACCATGAGCAATGGTTTCCTGAGCCTTGGATGGGCGGGTGCTGGCGCGGGCCCCAGTGAGAGGCCGAGGGGACTCCGGCGGAGTATGGGGAACCTGCCTAGAGTTCTTCTCGTAGCAATTGCCGCACCGTCTGGCGGCGTCGCACAAGCTTGACGCTGGTGCCATCCACCAGCACCTCGGCCGGGTGGAGCCGCGAGTTGTAGTTCGATGCCAGCGCCATCCCGTAAGCTGCGGCATCGAGAATTGCCAGCAGGTCGCCCTCGGCGGCGACGGGCAGTTCCCGGTCGCGCGCGAAGAAGTCTCCCGATTCGCACACCGGACCTACCACGTCCACGGTCTCCTGAGCTGCTTCCTTGCGGGTCTCGACGGGAACGATCTCATGAAACGCACCGTAAAGCGATGGCCGGAGCAGATCGTTCATGGCCGCATCGACCACAAGAAATTTCTTTCCATCGTTCGCCTTGCGATAGAGCACCGTTGTAATCAAAGCTCCAGCCGGCCCTACAATCGACCGCCCCGGCTCTAATAGCAGATGGACATTCAGGCCGCTCAAAGGGGCCAGTAGCGCCTGGGCATAGCGCAAGGCGTACGCTGGAAAGTCATCGTGTGAAACGAACTCGGTACCGGATTCTCCGTTACCGTTCCCATACGCGATTCCCAGTCCTCCGCCCGCATCCACAAAATCAATCTCGTGCCCATCGTCCCGCAGTTGCGTCGCCAGTGCGGCCACTCGCTGCATGGCCTCGCGGAACGGTTCGACGTCGGTGATCTGCGACCCGATGTGCACGCTCACGCCGGCGACTTTCAGGTGACGGGTGCCAGAAGCCTTCGCATACAGGGCACGGGCCTCCCCGATCGGCACTCCAAACTTGTGCTGATGCAGTCCCGTCGAAATATACGGGTGTGTAACGGCCGCCACATCCGGATTGACGCGCAGCGCCAGCCGCGCCCGCTTCCGCAGCCGCGCCGCCGACTCCGCCAGCACCCAGAGCTCGGACTCGCTCTCCACGTTGAACAGCAGGATCCCCGCCTTCAACGCCGCTGCCATCTCCTCGCGCGTCTTGCCCACGCCCGAGAACACGACCTTTGCCGCTGCCTTCCGGCTTACGCGCAGAACGCGTTCTAATTCGCCGCCCGAGACCACGTCGAATCCGCAACCCATTCCCGCGAGCAGGCGCAGAATGGCAAGGTTGGAGTTTGCTTTCACGGAGTAGCAGACGGTGTGGGGAACGTTGCGGAAGGCCTGCTGAAATGCCCGCATCCGCCCACGGATGGCGGAGGCGGAGTAAAGGTATAAGGGAGTGCCGAAACGCTCGGCCAGCTGCGGGACTGGCACCTGGTCACAGCACAGCACCTGCCCGGCAGCGCGCCGCAGCCATCCCTTGCGTGTTTTGCGGTAGGCGAAGGCCGGAGGGCGTCCGTTGGGGGAGGAAGGGTTGCGGTTCACTTGCGTTTTGCGGCGCTCCCTTTGACTTTGATGGCCACGACAGTCTGGTCGTCAAACGGCTCCTGTCCGGCGGCGTGCTCTTCCACGGCCTGGAACAGCGAGTTCACTACGCAGTCCGGCGACTGGTCAGGGCAGCCGGCAATGACCCTCTCTACACCGGCGCGCCCAAACATTTCGCCCGCCCGGTTCCGCGCATCGATGATTCCATCGCTGAAGAACACGAACATGTCGCCAGGCCTGGGGCGGAAGGTCAGCTCGTCATGGTCAGCCGAATCAAACAAACCCAGCGGCAGCCCGGTCGCCTCGATGATCTCCATCCTGCCATCATGCAGGTAGAGGGGCCGGGGCAGCCCGGAGTTCGATACCTGCAGGATCTGCCGCTGATCGTCCCACACGGCGTAGAGCAGGCAGATGTATTGCGCCTCGATGCGCCGGTCCGCCAGCGAGAAGTTGACGGCAGAGAGCATTTCCGCCGGGGCCGGCTCCATGGGCGCGTGCGAACGCAGAATGCCGCTCACCAGCGCGGCATAAATCGCCGCCGGGGCGCCTTTGCCGCTTACGTCGCCGACCACGATTCCCAGCCGCCCCAGGGAATAGTGCACGAAATCGTACAAGTCGCCGCCGATGGCCCGCGCGGGGGAAAACCGGGCTGCAACCTCCAGGTTCTCGAGCTTCGGCATGACCTGGGGAAGGAGCCGGAACTGCAACTCCCGCGCCAGTTGCAGGTCGCGTTCGAGCCGTCTCTCCTGCCGCGCGATCTCTTCGTAGAGGCGGGCATTCTCGATGGCAATCGCCACCTGGGCGGCCAGCGTGGTGATGGTGCGCTTGTGGTCTTCGGTGAAGAATCCCCGGCGGGTATGCTCCAGGTCGAGCACGCCGATGACCTTGTCCTTGTAGATCAGGGGTACAGCCAGTTCTGATTTCGTCTCGGGATTGGCCACGAGATAGCGGGGGTCCTTGCTGACGTCGGGAACCAGGACCGCCGCCTTCTCCGCAGCGGCCGCACCCACGATCCCGCGTCCAAGCGGGATGTCATGCTTCAGATGAATGCTCTCCTGGAAGCGCAAGGAGAAACGATGTACCAACTTCTGCCCGCTCTCATCCAGCAAAAGAATGCTGAACATCTGGTAGTCGATGATCCGGTTCAGCAGCTCGGCGATGCGCTTGAGCAGCTCATCCAGGTTGAGGATCGAGGTGAGCTCGCGCGCAATCTCGTTGAGCAACAGCAGGGTGCGGGCCTGCTTGGTGGTACGCGTGTAGAGCTGCGCGTTTTCGATCCCCACCGCCATGCGCGAGCCGATCAGTTCCAGCAGCCGCCGATGCTCCTCAGTGAAGTATCCGGGCTCGCGGGCTTCCAGATCGATGACGCCGATCAGGCGGTTTTTCACGATCAGCGGAACCGCAAGTTCCGAGCGCACGTTGGGCACTGCCTCGATGTAGTCGGGTTCTTTAGTCACATCTTCGACCAGCAGCGCCTTGCGCAACTGGGCGGCCCGGCCGGTTACGCCCTGTCCAACCTTGACCCGTGCCCGGTCGGCATACTCGCGCGCGTAGCCCACCTGGAAGCGGAAGCGCAGCTCCTGCGTACGCTCGTTCAGCAAAAGAATGGCAAAGATTTCGTAATCGATGACCTTGCGCACGAGTTCGGCGACCCGGCGCAGGGTGGTATCGAGATCGAGCGTGGTATTGACCACGTCGGCGACTTCCAACAGCAAAGGGGCTACTTTGATCTGGAAATCTGATTGGGTTGAGACGGAATCCACCGCAACTATGATAGCAGCCGCGAGGAAAGGAGCTGTTGTGCCTTCGGTTTCGTGGGAAGGTCGCAACTGCTGCGGCGGCCGCCTTAGTTGGCCAGGCGGAAATCCAATTCCACGGTTGTTTCTACCGCCACCGGTTGGCCGTTCGCGAGGTAAGGCTGGTAACGCCACCAGCGCACCGCGTCCATGGCGGCCTGCGCCAGGGCTCCGGGACCACTGACCAATCGGAGTTGCTCGATGTTGCCCTGGGGACCTACGACCGCATCCAGCACTACCTTGCCCTGTATGCCGGCGCTCTTGGCTGGCTGCGGGTACTCTGGCAGGAATTTATGAACAATCCGGCGCTCCATTTCCTCAGCAGGCAGCGTCAGCTGTGGACGCACGGCTGACGCCAATCTGGCGCCGGGACCCTGTGTTTCCAGCTCATTCCATCCCTGCTGCCATCGCCACCATAACAACACCGCACCGGTCAGAACGAGGACCGCGATGAAGCCTGCGATCCGGCGCCCGCTCGGGATCGCGTCCTGCTTCGCAGAGGCTGCGTAGTTAGCCAGGGAAGCCGGCGGAGCCACTTGCTGCTTCAGCATGCGCGCCGCAGGCGTTCCGAGAAGAAGGTCGCCTTCGCGGCGAGTCCAGTAGCGAATGATGGATTGCTGGTCAGCCGGCAGCCGCAGAAACTGCAGGCCGAAACACTGATTGCGATGCTGATAGCGCACGACGGCCGTTGCCCGCACGGGCACGTTCATGTGGGGTACCAGGAACTCCACCCGCACCGACTCGCCCACAACCAGTTGCTCGGCGGTGCGAACCCCGAGTCCGCCCTCACCTAGTTCCACCGTATGCCCGGTAATCCGATCGGGAACGCCCGAGCGCAAGACCGTCAGGTCAAGAGGCACCGCCAGCTTGTAGCGGGGCGCCCTGCGGGTGGTCGCAGGGGGCTGGAAGGCGGGGGCAGTTCCGGTGCTCATCGGCGAGTATGTTTAGGCTCGCGCTCCGTTGGCGCCCCGCGCTGCGGGGCCGCCGGACAGTAAGCGATCGAGCAGCCTCTTATGAGTCTGGTCATTTCGAGCCTACCGACGGGCAGAAAGGGGCGCAACGTTACGCACGTAATGGAAGGAGGATATGGGCCCCGAACAACCCAGGCGCGATGCCGCCCGTTGGAACACGGTCGAGCTGCAATCGCGCTTCGCCGTGAACCCAGAAATCGGCCCTCGGTGTGGCGCTTCCCCCCCCGACCCCAGTTTTGTCGCTGCCAACGCGCGTATCCTGATCGCAAACGGAATGCTTCGGAGATGGACAGGTTGTGACGAGTGTTCGGAGGTGATCCTTATGGTCCAGGACAAGCGGCGCGACTGGCGTGAAATCTGTGAGGAGGTGCTGCAGGAGGCGGACCAGGCTCGCCTCAATGTTTTGTTGCAGGAGCTCCTGGAAGTGCTGGAAGATCGCGAGCGCTGGCGCAGCCGTGGAGTATCGACGTCGTTGCCCGAGTAACGGGTCGGGTTTGCAGGCGACGCCGCGGCTATTCCCGGGGCACTACGCACACATCCGGCAGGTTCCGGTACTTTTCAGCGTAGTCCAGGCCGTAGCCGACGACGAATTCATCCGGAATCTTGAATCCGACATAGTCGCCCTCAATGGGCAGCTTGCGCCGCGAGGGTTTGTCGAGCAGGGCGGCGATCTTGAAGGACTTTGGCTTGTGGGCCAGGAAGAGTTTTCGAAGGAAAGTCAGCGTCAGCCCGGTATCGAGAATGTCCTCGACCAGGATGACATTTTTGCCTTCCATGGACTGGTCCACGTCCTTGGTGACGCGTACCTCACCGGTGGAGTCCCAGCCGTGCTTCAATTCGTGCGAGGGGCTCGGGCGATTGCCATAGCTGGAGACGCCGATAAAGTCGAACGAGGCATCGAGGTCCAAGTGGCGGGCCAGGTCGCCGAGGAAAATGGCTGCCCCCTTCAATACGCCCACGAGGATGACGGGCTGCCCGGCGAAATCGCGAGAGATTTCGGCAGCCAGTTCTTTGACGCGCTGGGCAATCTGATCGCGGGTGATGAGGGTCTTCAGTTCCGACACGGCACACATATGTAACAGAATTTCCACCGCGCACGATACAAAATTCTCCTAAAATCAGTTGGCGGTCGCCAGTCTCCAGTCGCCGGCAAAAGCGGTCAGGCCTGTAGCCGATGTCTTGTTCTGGAGACTGACGACGAGCGCCTGACGACTCAACGACTATGAATCTCAAAGGAATTCAGCTTACCTGGCTCGGACACGCGACCTTCCGCATCCAGACCCCGGGCGGCAAGACCGTCCTAATTGATCCCTGGGTCATGAACAACCCCATGTGCCCGGAGAAAGAAAAAACTCTCAAGCGCGTAGATGTCATGCTGATCACCCACGCCCACGGCGACCACATCGGAGACGCGCTGGAGATCGGCAAGAAGCATAAACCCGCCACCGTCGCCATCCCGGAACTTTCACGCTGGCTGGGCAAAAAAGGTCTTGAGAACCTCATCGAGATGAACAAGGGCGGCACGGTCAAGGTTGCCGACGTTAAGGTCACCATGGTCCATGCTGACCACTCTTGCGGCATTCAGGACGGCGACGAAATCCTCTACGGCGGGGAGGCGGTCGGATACGTCATCGCATTCGAAAATGGCGTCAAAATGTACCACGCCGGCGACACGAACGTGTTTGGAGACATGAGAATCATTCATGAGCTGTACGCGCCTGAGATTGCGATGATCCCGATCGGTGACCATTACACCATGTCGCCGCGTGAGGCCGCTTACGCCTGCAATCTGCTTCACGCGAAAACGGTCATACCCATGCATTTCGGGACGTTTCCCGTGCTGACGGGGAAACCCAGCGAGTTGCAGAAGCTGGTGCCGAACGTCGAAGTGCGCGAGATGAGGCCCGGAGAGACCCTGAGCTGATGGAATTTGAAACGGAAAGGCGAGCGGGAGGTCTTCCCGCGGCTGTTAGGGACCTTTGTCACCCTGCGCCGAACGCGGCCGGGGCGGGAGGCATCGATTTCCCCACAGACTGGTCTAAAATCTCACTGCAAAGATTGGAGAGCGCCTTGTCCACCGCACCCAACCCTGCCAGCTGGCGGCACTACGGATTCGTGACCCAGCCCGAAGTCGACGACTACCTCTACTCGCTCGTTCCGCCGCGCGACGAAGTGCTGGCGGAGATGGAGGCGGAAGCCACGCGCAACCAGATCCCGATCGTGGGCCCCGTCGTGGCCAGCTTGTTTGCGCAACTGGTGCACCTGACGGGCGCGAAGACGGTCTTCGAGATGGGCTCGGCCATCGGCTACTCCACCATCTGGTGGGCGCGAGCGGTGGGCGAAGGCGGCCGCGTGCACTACACCGACAGTGACCCAAAGAACGCCGACAAGGCGCGCCGCTATTTCCAGCGGGCCGGGGTCGCGGAGCGCATCGTTGTGCACCTGGGCGACGCGCTTGAGGTTCTCTCGGAACAGAAGCAGAGCTTCGACATCGTGTTCAACGACATCGACAAAGACGACTACCCGCGGGTCCTGCGCCTCGTACCTCCGCGGCTTAAGAAGGGAGGGTTGTTCATTACAGACAACGTGCTGTGGAGCGCCCGCGTGGTCGAAAAAAATCCCGACCCGACGACGAAAGCGATCCTGGAATTCAACCGCCAGCTCTACCAATCGAAAGATTTTGAAACGACAATCCTGCCCGTGCGCGATGGAGTAGCGGTGGCGATGAAGAGATAAGCCAGCGAGTCGCCAGTCGTCAGTCTCCGGCGAGCCCCCTCGCGAAGAGCAATCGTTTCCGATCCCAGCGGCGTGCTTCGCCGGTCACTGACGACTGAAGGCGAGCGGCTAAATGGACTTCACGGGTATCATCATCAGGTCCTCGACCAGGCCCACTTCCTTCTGGAGAAACGGCTCGGCAAACTCGACTCCGCCGAGCATTCCGTAAAACCGGGCCATGGCTTCCACGCGTTTGCGGATTTCTCTTTGGGCAGGGAACAGGTCTTTGCCCGCCTCCTGATCGGAGAACTGCGTCTTGTATGCCATCAGCGACTGAAGGCGCGCCTCGAACTGATCGGTGATGTCGACTACGAACGTGGGCCGCACGTCGTAGTAAAGGGTGGCGTAAATGATCTTGAACGGGCGGTGAGGATGCAGTTCCTTTCTTGCCAATTGTGCAGGGCTAGATCCTCGCAGGCCTGCTGCTTCGCTGACAGCTGCCGTCTCAGAGCGGAGATCCAGCTTTCCCAGCCCGGAGAGAAAACACGCCTCATATCCGAGCGTCGAAGCCGTGTAATGATCCGGGTGCCGTCCCTTCCAATAGGGAAGAATCACCACCCGCGGCCGCTGCTGACGAAGAACGCGGGCGATCTTCAACTTGTTCTCCCAGGTGTTCTCGACCCGCCCATCGGGGATGTCGAGGGCACCGCGCCATACGATTCTCAAGATCCGCGCGGCTTCGGCCGCTTCGCGTTCCCGGTCTTCCGCCGAACCGCGGGTGCCCATCTCCCCGCGCGTCAAATCCAAGATGCCGGTGCGATAGCCGCGCTCGGCCATCTTGAGCAGCGTGCCACCGCAAGTCTGCTCCACATCATCGCGGTGCGCCGCGATGGCAAGAATGTCGAGAGAAGGGACTTCCCTGGAAGAAGAGACCGAGGGGATGCTCAATCCAGGTTCCCCTGTTCCAGCACCACGTTCTCGCGCACAATCAGCCGGTGCGCGGCCATCTGTTTCAAGGTCGGTAGCACCCGGTTCACGTGCTCATCGGTATCCACGAAAATGATGATCACCGGTAGCTTGCCGCCGGCATCGACCAGGTGCGTGGTTTCCACGTTGTGCCGTCCCAGGAATCCGGCGACAGCGTGCACGGCTGTGGCCGCGTAGACCCCCTCTTTCCGCAGATAGTTGAGCACTTCCAGGTGAAGGGGCCGATGGTGCCAGTGGTCGGCCTCATTCAGATACATGGTGACTTGGACGGCCATCGCGCCGGCCATTTTACAGCACCCTCGCCAGCGCCATGCCGGCCAGCACCGCCAGGCATGCCAGCAGATTGTTGGCCACAAAGTTCGCGGCCAGCAAAGTCCACTGGCCCTGCTGGAAGAACGTCATGGTTTCGTATGCGTAACTGGAAAAGGTGGTGTATCCGCCGCAGAACCCAACCGCCACCAGCAGGCGCCAGCGCGGATCCACCATCGCCCGTTCGCTGGTCCAGGTTAGAAAAAAGCCCAGCACAAAGCTGCCTATAACATTGATGGTCAGGGTGCCGTAGGGAAAGACCGGACCCAACAGCCGGGCTGCCGAGCGGCTCATCCAGTAGCGCAGATTGGCCCCCAGGATGGCGCCAAGGGAAATGGCGAGAAAATCGAGCACGATGGAGTTCTCCCAGTTTTTGGTAGGAGTTATCAGCCGTTTGGGGCGGTTATGGCGAACTCCATCGCCGTAGGCAACGTTGTATCACAAAACCAGGGAGCAGATTACACCCCCTTAGAAATCGATTAGCTTGACGTCGATTGCGTTTCCGAAGATGTCGATGGAGGTCAACGTGTACAGCTTGTCAGTGGTCGTATCGTAGATGCGGAGTTCGCCGCCTTCCACCACGTAGAACACGGTGCGGTTGGTGATGGGTTGCAGGCCGGTAACATCGCCGTTATCGGGAGGAATTGTCAGCTTCCCCGTATTCGTATTGAGGATGGCGAGGCATCCGCGCTGTTCGTCTCCGGGGTTTACGGGAACGATGTTGGTGCAGTTGCGCGATCCAACGAAAAGCTGTCCATCTGCGCTGATCCCGATCTTGTTGTGATATCCGTCCGGGATGACCGCCACGGGTTCGATCGCTGCGCTCGGCAGGGTGGCAAGATTGACCAGAGTTAAGCGGCCACAGGTGGTTGCTGCGGTGCTGGACCCGCCCACGCAATCGTTGGAGCCGACGGGAGGGTTGCCGGCGACGTACATGGTCTGCCCGGAAATCAAGCCTACCGTGGCGCCCCCCGGAATGGGAGTGGGAGGGCCAGCCGTGAGGTGGACCAGGTCCAAGGACTGAATGCTGGCCACCGTGCCGCCGCACTCCGGGCCGCAGTTCAAGACCCAGGCCTGGGAGTTATCGCTGCTGAAGAAACCGGCGATGGGATGGTCAAAGCCGGTCACATACTGGCAAACCGGGGGAGGCGGGTTGGGGGGAGGGGGATTCGGGAGCGGCGGATTGCAGGTGGAGCTCTTCTGTCCCGGCACAATGTTGAACGGAGAAACGATGGTCACGGTTTGAACGTTGGCGTCTTTGCCCAATTGGCTCAAATCGGTGTTGTCGCTGAACGCAAGAATCTTGCTGCCATCGCCGCTCTGTGCCAGGTAGTGGACGCCGGGAATCGGCAACGTGGCCGGCGTGCCTGCCGTCGTAAGGTTCACCAGGGCGATGGCGCCCGCACTGGCTCCTCCGGGCACGGGCGCATTCGGCATGGCGGCATACGCGATCGTATTATCGGGAGCAATCACTAGGCTCTCGGTGGTCCCGGGTAAATTGGTGGTGCCGGATGCGGACTCCTTAGTGTTATCGACCACAGAAACCGAGTCATTGGTATCGCTAATGGTGACCGTAATCTTGCGGTCGTTGGAAACCACCATCTGACCGGGCAGGAAGAGACCGCTTCCTCCGATGGGAGCCCGGTTGGCCCGCACGTCATTCTGCGCATCGATGACGATCAGGCCGGGCGTGGACGCAAGCGAGGACACATCCTGGGAAACCAGGGCGCGAAACTTCAGCCCCGAAGTGCTAGGCCCGGTCGCGGTGGAGGACTTGCCGCAGGAGACCAGCAGCAGGCTGCCGGCGGCGAGAATCACGACTGCGAATGCCGCTCTGTTCAAACGAGGGACTCCAACCCAATGACGAAGAGTGATTTGGACGCGAAAATCGGGATTATAGCAGAGCCGGTTTGTGCGCCTGTGCGTGCGTTGCCACGGAATTCGCGTTTACCGGTGGCGAGATGCAAAACCCGTACGCATCTTGTATTCTCCAAGGACTATGCCCGCGGACTTCCTCGCCCGCTTGAGCAAGTCGCCCATGCTTTGCGATGGCGCCATGGGCACGCTGCTGTACGCTCATGGAATTTTCATCAACCGTTCCTACGACGAACTCAACCTCTCGCAGCCTGAGCTGATCCACTCGGTGCATCAGGGATACTTGCAGGCTGGCGCAGAAATCATTGAAACCAATACCTTTGGCGCCAACAGTTTTCGCCTGGGCCGGCACAGCCTGGCCGATAAAGTCCACTCCATTAATCTGGCCGGTGCTCGACTAGCCAAAGAGGCGGCCAAGAGCTTCGATGTCTGGGTGGCAGGTTCGGTTGGCCCGCTGGGAATTCGCATCGAACCACTGGGCAAGACTTCCTTTGAGGAAGCCCGGAATGCTTTCCGCGAGCAGATTGCGGCCCTGGTCGAGGGCGGGGTGGATCTGCTCATCCTGGAGACCTTCGGCTACGTCGAAGAACTGCACCAGGCGCTGCTGGCCGCGCGCGAGGTCGATGCGAAACTGCCGGTCGTCGCCTCGGTCACAGTCGACGAGGACTCGAATTGCCTTGACGGCTCGGATCCGGAAACCTTTGCCGCCAAGCTGATGGACTGGGGTGCCGACGTGATCGGCTGCAACTGCAGCATCGGCCCGGTGGCCATGCTCGACGCCATCGAGCGTGTCCGCGCTGTCACCACCTTGCCCCTCGCGGCGCAGCCGAACGCGGGCATGCCTCGGTCGGTGGATGGCCGCAACATCTACCTGTGCTCGCCGGAATACATGGCCAGTTATGCGAAGAAATTTGTGGCGGCAGGGGTGCGTCTGGTCGGCGGCTGTTGCGGGACCACTCCCGAGCATATTCGCGCCATGAAGGCAGCCTTGCGTGCGGGCGAGGCCAGGGCGGCGCGGGTGCAGACCAGCGTGCCCCCTCCGGCCCCCTCGGCCGTGGCGGTGCAACCGGTTGGGCAGCGTTCGCAGCTAGGCAGGAAGATCGCGGGGGGCGAGTTTGTCACGATGGTGGAAATCGTCCCACCTAAGGGCACCGACGTCCGCAAGGAAGTGGAAGGTGCGCATTTTCTGAAATCTGTGGGCGTGGATGCGATCAACATTCCGGACAGTCCCCGGGCGTCCGCGCGGATTTCCAACCAGGCGCTGTCGCTGATCGTGCAGCGGGAGGTCGGGATCGAAGCGGTCCTGCACTATACCTGCCGCGACCGCAATGTGCTGGGCATACAGTCGGACCTGCTGGGCGCCGCGGCCACCGGCATTCGCAACCTGATCTGCATCACCGGCGATCCACCCAAGATGGGCAACTACCCCGACGCGACCGCGGTGTTTGATGTGGATTCGATTGGTCTAGTCAACATTGTGCATAACCTCAACCACGGCCTCGACATTGGGGGCAACGCTATCGGCTCGGGAACCGGTTTTGTAATCGGCGTAGGGGCCAATCCCGGCCTGCCAAATATCGACGAGGAAGTGCGCCGCTTCGCCTACAAAGTCGAAGCTGGCGCGGAATACGCAGTGACGCAGCCGGTGTTCGATCTGGCCCTGCTGGAAGCTTTCCTGAAGCGCATTGAGCCGTTCCGCATCCCTGTGGTCGCCGGCATCTGGCCCCTGGTCAGCGTGCGCAACGCCGAGTTCATGAAGAACGAACTGCGGGTCTCGGTGCCGGATTCCGTCGTCGAGCGCATGACGAAAGCGTCCACACCCGAGGCAGCGCGTCAGGAAGGCGTGGCCATTGCCCGCGAGATGCTGGTGGCGGTCCGGGACATGGTGCAGGGAGCGCAGATCAGTGCTCCAAACGGAAAGTATTCTTCCGCGGTGGATGTGCTGGAAGCACTTGGCGTGGGCACACGGCCGCCGGCCTAGGGCGGGACCGTTCGTGGGCTGCCTGCCAATCGGTGGACTCACCTCGATTGACAATAAAAATTTACAGACTGCCGGTCTGCAAACTGGACTAAAATAATTCCAGGAGCGTACTCCTTGGCCAAATTTGAGGAATGTCTGCAGCGCCTGGAAAAAGTGGTCCAGGAGCTGGAGAAGGGCGATGCGCCGCTGGAAAAGTCGCTGACCTTGTTTGAAGAGGGGATGCAACTGTCGGCCGCATGCCGCCAGGAGCTCGAACAGGCCGAGGGGAAAGTGGAAATCCTCCTGAAGCAGAACGGAAAGCTTCAGGCCGTCGCCTTCGATACGCAGAACGAGAAGGCTCCGGCGGGACGTTAAACCGGTCGCCGTTGCCCAATCTGTAATGTCCATGCCGAGCGGCCGCCGAACGGGCGGAACCCGGCGTGGCCTCCTCCTCCGTGGCCAGCGGTTGAATCAGGGGGGGCATATGGAAGCCCTGACGATCCTCATCTTCCAGCGCGATCCGCGTCTGGCGCAGCTTCTCGCTTCCACTCTTTGCCTGCACTTTCATTCCGTCCACGTGGTCGACTCCATCGAAGAGTTGCGGTCCGCTACTGCTCGTCATCGGGCAGACGTTGCCGTGCTCGATATCGAAGAGTCGAGTTTGGCCGACGTAGCGCGTTTACACCGGGAGTTCCCTGGGCTGTCTATTGTGTGCACGCACAGGGTCGCCGACGAGGAAATGTGGACGGCCGCGTTGGATGCTGGCGCCAGCGACATGTGTCCGGCCTTCGATGCGGAGGGCATCTTGCGGTCGGCTGAACGCTATGCCGCCTTGCAGCACGCACCCCACGCGGCTTGATCTGAACGGTATGGTTTCCGCCAGGGGACGCCGTCGGGCGTCCCATTTTTTCGTCCCTCCATTCAGCAAGCGGCATGCAGCCTCTGAACTTTTGGGGTCCATGCAGGGAGCTGGTGCGCAGCGCTGACCGCTCGCGATCAGCCCAGGGCCATCAGCTATACTCACAATCCATGCTGCAAACGATCCTGGAAGAGGGGCGCACCGCGGCCGACGAAGCTCTGGAGCGTCTCGTCCCGTCCTCGACCCAGTACCCGGTGTCCATCCATAAAGCGATGCGGCACAGTGTGTTCGCGGGCGGCAAACGCCTTCGCCCAATCCTGTGCCGGGAAGCGGCGCGCATGGTGGCCGGCACGCTTCCGTCCGGAATCGACGAGGTAGGCGCTGCCCTGGAAATGCTGCACACCTACTCGCTCATCCACGACGACCTGCCGGCACTGGACAACGATGACCTGCGTCGTGGCCGTCCCACCTGCCACATCGCCTTCGGCGAAGCGACCGCGATTCTTGCGGGCGATGCCCTGCAAACGCAAGCCTACGAGGTCCTGGCCCGGCTGCAGTGTCCCCCGGACGCCTGCGTGCGCATCATCGCCGAGATCGCTCATGGCACCGGCACCATCGACGGCATGATCGGCGGCCAGGTCGTCGATCTCGAAGCCGAACACTCAAAACCCGACCTCAAGACACTGGAATACATCCATCGGGCCAAAACAGCGGCCCTCATCACGGCGAGCCTGGTGAGCGGAGGCATCTATGCCGGGGGTACGGAGGACCAGGTCAAGCGGCTGCGCTGCTTCGGCCAGCAGGTCGGCCTGGCGTTCCAGATCGTTGACGACGTGCTCGACGTTACGCAGACTTCCGAGCAGTTGGGCAAGACAGCCGGCAAAGACACCGCCGCTGAAAAAGTCACGTATCCCTCGCTTTTCGGAGTGGAAGAATCGCTCAAGAAAGCTGACAAGCTGGTCGCTGACGCCTTCGCCCAGCTGGAGCCTTTCGGCGGGCGGGCCGAGACGCTGAAACAGGTTGCCCGCTATTTGGTTGAGCGGAAGAAGTAGCTGTCTGGACGGGCGCCCGCATCCGCAGGACTAAACGGTACAATTTTTTGAGCGGCGAACTACGGTTTCAGCCACAACTCATGGACCTTGCTTCGCTCCACAGCGTCCTTGGAAAAAGGCAGCACAAACGTCGTGCCCTCGTACCAGGCTTTCCACTGGTCCATGTAGTAAGGGCTGAGAAAATTGCCGCCCTGTCCGGTCACGGTGTTGAGGGTGGACTGATCAAAATTCGATAGGTCGGCGGTGTAGCGTTCTGACGGTCCAAACGTCCGTCCGACCTGCTTCACGGTCACACCGTTCCCCGACTGATCGTGCACCCCCGGCGCCGTCCAGCGCCCAAGCAAGGGCAAACGCCCCAGCACCGGGTGCTGAATCTCGACGGGCGCGAAAGCTCCCCAGCGCCACTGGGTCAGGTCCGCTGGCGCATCGGGATGGTTCACCGCAGCTTCCACGGCCGCAGCCAGCAGGGTATCGTAGTTCGTCTGGCTCTCGGGCAGCCAGGCCTTCGGCTGCTTGTCCAGCACATTCGCCAGCCAAATCGACGAACTGAACCAGCGATAGCTTTTCCAGCTGAAGGTTGAGCTGTCCTTTGCCGGGTCATTGCCAGCCGGATCTTTGGGAGCTGCTCCCAGCTTGGGCTCCAGCAGCAGCCTGCGCAGTTCATATTGCGAACGGTTCTCAATCGTCGCTGCCGCCGAATCGATCGTCATCCGCCCGTCCCAGTCACGCATCAAGTCCCGCGCCTGTTGCGCGCGCTGCGACAGTCCCTTCACGTGGTCCAATGCGTAGACAAACCGCTCGGCGCAGAAACGGTCGAAGGCCGAATAGACATCGGTTTGCAGGGAAAGCATGTCAGCGGGCACAAGCTTCCGTCCCGATTCCAGCACCTGGTAGATCCGGTTGGTCCGCCAGGGTGGATCCCACTCGGTGCTCACGCTGTAGGGATAGCGGTCAGGGGTGATGCGGGAGTTCGCAGTCGCCAGGATCCCGGACGGGGGATCGAAGACGCCCGGCAGCTTCGCGAAGGGAATGTAGCCGGTCCACTCGTGCTGATCGTCTGCTCCGCTGGCCGGCAGGCTGCCATCGCCAGTTTTGCGGATGGGCACATGCCCAGTTGCGTGGTAGCCAATGTGTCCATCGACATCCGCATACACCGTGTTCTGCGAGGGCGAATCCCAGGTTGCCAGCGCCTGCAAGAATTCGTCCCAGTTCTGCGCCGCATCGATGTCAAAGAACGGATCGTGTACTCCCTCGTATGCCGTCCAGCGCAGGGCGATCTTGCGGGTCTCACCCGGAATCAGGTCGGTGATGATCGGTCCGTGCCGGGTGACCACGACCTCCACGCTGACGTCAGGCTGGTCCTTCACATGGATGATTTCCTTGCGGTGCTCCGGATCCCGCCATTCGCCGGCCTGGTCCTTGGCGCCCTTCGCCGAGGGCACTTTGTACTGGCCCCGTTCGTTAAACTCCTCGATGTAGAGGTCCTCGACCGTGGGCCCGACATTGGTGAATCCCCAGGCGACGCGCTGATTGTGCCCCACGATGACAAACGGCAAGCCCGGCAGCGTAACGCCGACGACGTCGTAGTCGCCGGAATGCAGGTGGGCCTCATACCACAGGTTTGGCATCTGATGGCCGAGATGCATATCGTTGGAAAGCAGCGGCTTTCCGCTTACGGTGTGCTCGCCCGACACCACCCAGTTATTGGACCCCGGAACCAGCTCGGGCCGCGGTCCGATGGAGGGCGTTGGGCCGGGCGCGGCCGCCTGAGCGACATTACTGTCGGGACCCTCCATTTCATCGTCGTCCTCGTCACTGTCGCCGGGCTTTGGATGCGCGAGATCGTCAACCTTCCGAGTCGCACCTGAAGGCGGCCGGTCGCGCCACGAACTGTTCACATAAAGGTCCGCGGTCAACTCAGGGCCCAGCCTGGCCAGTACCTTCTCTCGGATCAGGGCGCTGCGATAGGTTCCGTGATTCAGATCCTGCACGAGCCGAGCCCCCAGGAGCATGGAGTCTTCAACAGTCCAAGGTTTGGGTTGATAGCCCAGCAGGCGGAACTCGATCGGCAGATGTTCAAGGTGGGCTGCCGCATACGTGGTGACCCCACGCGCATAGGCCAAAAAGTACGCGCGGTCTCGGGGCGAGAGCTGATCGGCCGATTTGCGCGCGATCTCGCGCAAGCCGAGCACGCGCTGCTCGCGGTCATGCTCCAACAACGAGGGGCCGAGGATTTCCGACAAGTCCCCTGCGGCAAACCGGCGGATGATGTCCATCTGCCATAAGCGGTCCTGCGCGGTGACATAGCCCTGCGCGAAGAACAGGTCTTCAAGCGTTTGGGCCTCAATGGTGGGTACGCCGTGCTGGTCGCGAATCACGCTGACCGGAGCTGAGAGCCCAGGCAGAGTGATGCTGCCATCGAGTTGTGGAAGAGCTGAGAGGGCAGCATAGTAGAGATAGGCCGCTGCGCCGAGGAGCGCAAAAACCAGTGCAAGGGCGATCCACGCCACGACGCCGCGCCGCGCACGCGCCGGGGCAGGGGTATGAGCGGTGGTGGTCCAGGTTGCCATCGGCAGGGTTCGATTGTAGGGGCTCGGCAAACGGTAAGACAAACCCCGGGGAATGTTTCAGATCAACGGCTCAATGGATGAGTCCGTACTTGAACTCGAGAATGATCACCAGTCCGATGACCAGTCCGACGCACCCCAGGGCTCGCGCCCGTCGCAGTTGCCCGGGAGTCAGGGTGTCGCGAGTGCCGCGGGTAGCGAACCGCAAGAATCCGGCAGGAGCGATCAGAAGCCAGACCGCCCCTCCCAGAAACCAGAGCAAGGAAATGACGCTGACGACCCCAACGAAGCTCATTCCCGCCTAGACTACCAAAATCCGATGACGCTCCCTAGAAGCTGTGCCGGGCGGCGCCGAAGCTGGCATCGGCGGGACGGGCCCGCCACAGATGATCTCTGACCCGGGGAGCTCTACCGTGCGGAGACCAAGAAGCCACGACCGGGGACTGATGTTGAATTTCATTTTCAAGATGGCCGGGTGGTATGCTCACCTGCGAAGAGTGTTTCGCAGGCCGCAGTTCGGCCCTCGCGCCTGATCGGCTAACGTACCTTGGCCACACTGCACAAGCGCATCGACGACCAACCCTCCATCTCGGCCGAGATGGTGCGGGAAGCGCAGGGCATCCTGCACCAGCACCTCAAGCGGGTAGGGCTCAAACACACAGCCCAGCGCGACACCATCCTGCGGACGTTTCTCGAGACCCGCGAACACCTTTCCACCGATGAACTCCACCGCCTGGTCAAGAAGAAAGATCCCAAGATCGGTTACACCACGGTGTACCGCACGCTAAAACTGCTGGCCGAGTGTCATCTGGCCAGTGAAGTCGCGTTCCACGACGGCATCGCGCGCTATGAGCACCAGTACAACCGGCGAAGTCATCACCACATGGTGTGCACCGACTGCGGCAGTTCGGTCGAGTTCTTCTCCAACGAAGTCAAAAAACTGGAGGAAGACATCGGTCGCCGCTACCACTACCGCACCACGCGGCATACCTTCCAGATCTATGGCGTCTGCGAGGAGTGCCGCCGGAAGAACGCCGGGCGTGCGGTCTGAGTTCAAAGACGGTGCGGGGATGGGCGGGTCACCGCCAAGCGGCGGTATGGAGAGGGGACCCCCGGTTGCCGGTAGCGTCCAATGGCTCTAGAACCTCGATCAGAATCAGGGTTATGTCGTCCTGCTGCGCCACAGACGAGGGCTGCCAGGCCTGTATTTCGGCGGTCAGACGCTGACTGAGTTCCCCGACCGGACGCCGTGGATTGTCGCGCAGGACTTCCTCCAACCGTCTTTCTCCGAACTGCTCCCCGGTGGAATTTTCCGGCTCGATGAGGCCGTCGGTGTAAAGCAGAAAACGGTCGCCAGGCATGAGCGGAATCCTGCGCACGGGATATTCTGATTCAAGCGGCACGCCAAACAAAAGGCCATTACTCTGGATTCGCGCGAGGGCCTGGTTTTTATGCCAGTGAAGCAACGGCGGGTGTCCCGCGGTGGCATACTCGGCAGTGGCTGATCGCGTATCCATCCACAGGTAGGCGGCCGAGGCAAGCTGCCCGCGCGCATTTTGTGAAAGCACGCTTCCCACGCTGCGCAGCATCTGCTCGGGGTCTCCCGCCTGTTCGTTGGCCGCCTGCGCGGCCACTTTGATCATGGACGCGATCAGCGCTGCCGGCACGCCATGCCCGCTGACGTCAGCCACCAGAAAGCCCACGTGGTGCTCGTCCGCCACCAGGAACTCATAGAAATCACCGGCAACCGCGCTCATGGGCTGGTAGACGGCAGCGATATCGAGGCCGGCGATGGCAGGCACGCCCTCTGGCAGGATTGATAACTGCAGCTGCCGGGCAATTGCCAGTTCATCGTCGAGGAGAAGCAATCGCCGCTCCTCCGACACCAGGATTTCCAGCCCCGTGTAGCTGATCGAGAGGAGAAAAGCTGCGAAGCCCAACGAGTTATAGATCCGAGGAACGCTGATTTGAAACGGCCGCACGATGTTCACAAAAAGTGCCAGCGCCGCGAACAGGAGCGTGCCAATCGTCAGGACACGATGCTGTGCCACCACGAGAAATCGGCGGGACAAGGCCGGAATGGAGAGGCTGATGACCAGGGCTGCCAGAAGAAGCGCGACCAGCACTTGGTTGTAAACCAGCAGGGAGTCGGCCGAGCCGGAGACGGCAAACCGAAGGATCGCGGCCGCGGCAATTCCCACGCTGGCCACCAGGCAGATTTGCAGGAATCGGTGGAGCGCTCCCGACGTGAGCTCCAGAAACGCCAGCGTTGCTGCCACGATGATGAGATAGGAGAACAAAACCAGCAAGGGCTGGCGCGCGGGTTGGAAGGCCAGCGGGAGACATTCGACCAGAAGATATGAGCGAAGCAGTTCCTGGGCCCCATACATTCCGCTCCAGACTCCAACCCACACCAGCAGACGCGAGCTTCTTCCCGGGCGAATCCAGGCAATGACGAAAGAAGTAAGACAGATAAAGAGAAAGAAGGCACCTGCCAGGATGTTTGCAATTTCTCCGCGAAGCGCAGAGGCGAGTTCAGTGTCAGCAGTCACGGGAACGCATCGCTACACTAGCCGACCCCCGGGCTTTGTTGCATTGATAGTTGCCGCAAGGTACAACGAACCGTATTCCCATGGTGGCCAATCGGCTATGATGCTCCCATGCCGCGGTGGGCGCAACTCGCACTGTGGGCTTTGCCGGTCGCAGCCGCCCTGGTCTTGGCTGATCGCGTATCGGCCCACCACTCCTTCGCCTCGACCTACTCAGACCAGGTTGTGACCCTCGAAGGAAGGGTGGCAGAGTTCCTCTATCGCAACCCGCATTCGGCGATCCTGCTTGAAATCAAGGCCTCAAACGGCAAGACCATCACCTGGGCCGCGGAGTGGGGCACGGCCGGCCAATTGAGCCGGCAGGGCATCGAAAGAGATACGATCCGGCCCGGCGATCACCTGATGGTTCGCGGGAACCCGAGCCGCAATCCCAGCGACCATCGTATGCGTGTAGGAGAAATCGTCCGCCCCTCCGACGGTTGGAAGTGGAAAAGCAGTTATTAGCGGGCCCGTCGCGGGGGCTGCGAACGGTGTTCGTAACGCTCAGAGCGAACCGGGAGGGCTGCAATGGCTTCACAAAGGCCACCGGGCCTTCCACTCTGCCACCCGGCGCTTGGCTTCGGCCAACTGTTCGGCAGTCAGGCCTGCGCTCAGGCCATCGCGTTCCGCAGAATATTTCTCGCGCGCCGAGCCCAATGCCCGGAACGTAGCCAGATCCATCCATACGTACGCCGTCACCGGATCCTGGGCTACGCCCTGGCCATTCGAATACGCGTGGCTCAACTCGTATTGTGCCGTGGCCAGTCCCAAGTCCGCCGCCTTCTGGTACCAGCGAACCGCCTCTGCCGGATCGCGCGTCACTCCGTGGCCACTCGCAAACAACCGGCCCAGACTGAGCTGTGCAATGTGCATGCCCTGATCTGCCGCGACGCGATACCAGCGCGCTGCCTCGGCGTATTCTTGCGACACGCCCTGGCCTTGCTCATACATCACGCCCAGATCGAAGGCTGCTTCGCCGTTTCCGCGCTCGGCAGACTTGCGATACCAGCGCGCCGCTTCGGCGTGGTCTATAGGAAAGCCCTGGCCGCTGTCATAGATCCAGCCGAGATTAAGCGCGGCCTCAGCGTGCCCTTGCTCGGCGGCTTTCCGATACCACTTCACCGCTTCCTGATGATCGATCGGTAGTCCTCCGCCGTAGTCGTAGAGGAACCCGAGACTATTTTCGGCCTCGGCGTAGCCCTGTTCCGCCGCCTTGCGAAACCAGCGCGCCGCTTCCGCCAGATCCTGACGCACGCCCTGACCGTTGCGGTACATCGTGCCTAACGCAGTCTGCGCTTCAGGGCTGCCTTTCTCAGCACGCTGCCGCAGGCTGTCGAGGGATTCCTGGGCGCTGAGCGGTACTCCGCAGGCCAGCAAAAGGCTAAGAGTTGCAAACACAGCCCTGCGCCGCACAAGTCTGCTCATGAATAGCTGCTCCTCGCTGGGGACAATCTCGGGAACGGATGCCCCGAGGTGAATTCTGAGTGTAAATCCAGCTGTGCCCCTAATGCATTCACCTGCCTCAGGTTCAGCATCCGTAATTTTCCTGATACCCTTTAAGCTGCATGCCGATTTCCTGCGGATATTGCGGCGCCTCCATGCCTGATATTTCGGAGTTCTGCCCGCATTGCGGGCGGCCGGTGCGGGAAGGGAACGTATTTCCCCCCGCCTGGCGCCGGTCCAACGCGCGCTACTACCCTCGTCGTGCCCAGAGCGCAGACCGCTACGGCCCCGGCGCGGCCCCCATTATCCGCAAGCGTCCCTGCCGAGGCGGCAACCGGGATGCCCACAGCGCCGCCGGTCGCCCGCCCTGCCGTGGAATGGACAGACCGCTTTGCAGGAGCTTTCGCCTACTTCACTTTCATCCCGGCGCTGGTATTCCTGTTCCTCAAACCCTACCAGAAGCGGAAGTTCGTGCGCTTCCATGCCGCGCAAAGCCTGCTGTTCTGGGCAGCGGTAGTCATCCTGGTACTGCTCGGGGTGGTTGCCTCCATGTTCGGATGGCTCTTCCTATGGCTGCTCGCAGGCACGTTGATCGGTCTGGCGGTGTGTTGTACCTGGCTGCTGCTGACCATCAAAGCGCTGCAAGGGGAATGGTTCGGGGTTCCGTTTCTGAGTTCCTTCGCTGAGCAATTCGCCAGCCGCTCGCCCGCTGCATAGCCGACCGCTGGCTTCGAGCCCCGGCTCGATCGTGAGAGGGCCCTCGCCGCAAACCCGCGCCCGGCGGCCGGTTTGAAGCGATTCCTCTTGACACCATGCCCCTCCATCGTGACAATCGCGTCACTCTTTTCCCTGAAAGCCAAGCCGTGTTCAAGGAAACCTGGCCCGGACATTGCACCCGGGCACAGACAAATCTCCCAGGAGGATGGCATGGACCCCGACACCGTCTCTCGAGTGTTTCGGCACCAAAGCAAGACAAAAGTATTCGGAAGCCTGCTGTTCACTCTATTTCTGCTGGTTTTGCCTTTTGCCAGCTCCTCGCAGGCCGACGACGGCCACGGCTTCGATCACGTGTTCGTCATCATGATGGAAAACACCGGCTATGACACGTTGATCGGCAATCCCAATGCCCCGTTCATCAACTTCGCCGCCAACACCACCGGCCTGGCCACCGCCTACTACGGCGTGGCGCATCCCAGCCAGCCCAATTACATTGCCGCAACTTCGGGCGGGTTGAACGGGGTCGTTGACGACAACGACATCACCATCGACGTGCCCAACATCGTCGACCAGCTGGAACATCACCACAAATCGTGGAAGGCGTACATGCAGGCGTACTCACTTTGTTCGACGCCTCTCGATCACGCCTGCGGCAACCAGCTTTACGAGCGCAAGCACAACCCGTTCATCTCGTACGCGGACGTACAGAACAACCCGGCGCGGGTGGCGAACATCGTGGACTTCAGCCAGCTGGCGACCGACCTTGCCAACAACAGCGTCGCGGACTACGTGTGGATCAGCCCCGACCAGTGTCACGATATGCACGGCCGTGGCGCCACGCCCGCCGATCCCTGCGACTTCTCCCAGGTTGCGGCCTTGATCAGCGCCGGTGACACGTTCCTGCTCAATACCGTGAACGCGATCATGACATCGAAGGCGTGGACGGGGAACTCTGTCATCTTCATTGTCTGGGATGAAAGCGACTTCACCGGCAGCGGGCCCTTCGGTTTCGGCGACACCAGCGGTTGTTGCGACGCGAATCCCGGGGGAGGGCACGTGGTGGGACTGGTGATTTCAAACCTGCTGCGCTTCGCCCGGAGTTCGGGAGCTGCGTTCAATCACTATTCCATGCTGGCCACAATCCAGGAGAGCTGGCACCTGGGCTGCCTGGGCAACACCTGCGACCGCCGCAATGTGAAGCCCATGCGGGTACTGACAGGACCGCCGGGGTTGTAGCCGGATGAAAACCGCAGGAACCACCCGGGCCGCGGAGGACTTCCGTGGCCCGGGCGTTCTTGCCGGCTTCTCCCGAGACGATCGAGATCAGGCCGCCAGATCGAAGCGATCGGCGTTCATGACCTTGGTCCATGCCGCCACGAAGTCTTTGGCAAATTTCTCCTTCGAGTCGGAGCATGCGTAGACTTCGGCCAGCGCCCGCAGCTGCGAGTGTGAACCGAAGATCAAGTCGACACGCGTGCCGGTCCACTTGAGCGCGCCCGTCTTCCGGTCGCGCCCCTCATACACGGTTCCGAAGCCGTTGGACTCAGCCGAGGGCTGCCATTCGGTGCCCATGTCGAGCAGGTTGACGAAGAAGTCGTTGGTTAACGTCCCCGGGCGCTTGGTGAAAACGCCGTGCCGGGAGTTTCGGAAATTCGCACCCAGCACGCGCAGGCCGCCGACCAGTACGGTCATCTCCGGAGCGGTGAGGCGTAGCAACTGGGCGCGATCGACTAGGTGCTCCTCCGGCGACAGGCGTTGCTTGCCGCTCAGATAATTGCGGAACCCATCCGCCTTGGGCTCGAGAGGCTCGAAGGACTCGATATCGGTTTGTTCTTGCGACGCGTCCATGCGCCCGGGTGTGAATGGAACCTTCACCTTGACGCCAGCCTTCTTCGCTGCTTCCTCGAGCGCAGCGCAGCCGCCCAGAACAATGAGGTCAGCGAGCGAGACTTTCTTCTTGCCGGACTTGGCGGGCTTAGAGGCGTTGAACTCCTGCTGGATCGCCTCCAGCTTCTTCAGCACCTTCGCCAGCTCCGCAGGCTGGTTGACCTCCCAATTTCTCTGCGGCTCGAGGCGAATGCGCGCGCCATTGGCGCCGCCACGCTTGTCGGAGCCGCGGAAGGTGGACGCCGAGGCCCAGGCCGTCGAGATCAGCTGCGAAATCGACAGTCCCGACTTGAGGATCCTTGCCTTCAGCGCCGCGATCTCTTTGTCGCCGATTAATTTGTGGTTCACGGCAGGAATCGGGTCCTGCCAGGGCAATACCTCCTTGGGAACCAGAGGCCCGAGATAGCGGGCGATCGGACCCATGTCCCGGTGTGTCAGCTTGTACCAAGCTCGCGCGAAGGCATCGGCGAACTGGTCGGGATGCTCCAGGAAACGCCGCGAAATCTTTTCGTACGCAGGGTCAAAGCGCAGCGATAGGTCGGTGGTCAGCATCGATGGGGCGTGCCGCTTGGAGGGATCATGGGCATCGGGAACGGTGCCGGCGCCAGCGCCATTCTTCGGCCTCCACTGGTAGGCGCCCGCTGGGCTCTTGGTCAGCTCCCAGTCGTACTTGAAGAGGTTCTCGAAATAATTGTTGCTCCACTTGGTTGGGGTCTCGGTCCAGATGACTTCCAGGCCGCTGGTGATCGTGTCATCTCCCTTACCGGTGCCAAACTTGTTAAACCAGCCCAATCCCTGCGCCTCGATGGGGGCGGCTTCGGGTTCCGGTCCGACGTTGCTGGCGGGAGCCGCACCGTGCGTCTTGCCGAAGGTGTGGCCGCCGGCAATCAGCGCCACCGTCTCTTCGTCATTCATCGCCATTCGGCGGAATGTCTCGCGAATGTCGCGGGCGGCTGCGATCGGGTCCGGGTTCCCGTTCGGTCCTTCCGGATTCACGTAGATCAGCCCCATCTGCACAGCGCCCAGGGGATTTTGCAGGTCGCGGTCGCCGCTGTAGCGCTCATCTCCCAGCCAGGTGCTTTCCGGTCCCCAGTTGACTTCTTCCGGCTCCCACACATCCGCGCGGCCGCCACCAAAGCCGAAGGTCTTGAAGCCCATCGACTCCAGCGCCACGTTGCCCGCCAGAATCATCAGATCAGCCCAAGAAAGCTTACGGCCGTATTTCTGCTTGATGGGCCAGAGCAGCCGCCGCGCCTTGTCGAGGTTTACATTGTCGGGCCAGCTGTTGAGAGGCGCGAAGCGCTGCTGTCCGGCGCCGGCCCCGCCCCGCCCGTCGCCGATGCGGTAGGTGCCCGCGCTGTGCCAGGCCATGCGGATGAACAGTCCGCCGTAGTGGCCGAAGTCGGCTGGCCACCACTCCTGCGAATCGGTCATCAGAGCGCGCAGGTCCTTGACCACGGCTTTCAGATCGAGTGTCTTGAACTCCTTGGCGTAATCGAACTCCTCGCCCATCGGATTGGACAAACTGGAATGCTGATGAAGGACTTGAAGGTTCAACTGGTTTGGCCACCAGTCACGATTCGTGTGCGCGGGGGCGGTGGTGGTAAAAGGACACTTCGCTTCGGTTGCCATATTCTGCTCCTGAGGATTGCGGAGAGGCCTTCCCCTAGCAGCGGGGAGCGGTTCTCCATGGTTATCTTCATTCGAATGAGCCAAACGCTGTGACCAACTAGGGACTAGCGCGCCGCGGGGCGCACCTGGCACACAGCCCGCGGAGAATCAGTTCGCATTCGCGAACCACGCGTTTTCCCAGGGAGCGAGAAGCTGGCCTGGGCACGCTGTACCACTCGATGTCTTCCACATTGCCACAGCGGTCGCAGATGAAATGGTGATGCCGCAGGCCTTTCACATCGAAGCGCGCGGCACGGCCCTCGGCCGCAACTTCGCGCACCAGGCCCGCCTGCACCAGGTCCCGTAAATTGTTATAGGTGGTGGCCCGCGACGAACGCGGGTCCATGCGATTCACAGCCTCAAAGATCTCCGCCGCCGTGGGATGGCGCTTGCACTGGATGAGGAAGCTCATGACGGCGTGGCGCTGTGGCGTGCAGCGCAACCCGCAGGCTTCCAGCGAACGTCGGATCGCCTCCATGTGCATGCCCTATTTGGAATAAATCTAATCTGATATTTTGTCAAGGCGCGACGGGCGGCCCACGCGGGAAAGGAGCCGAAGCCAGAATCCTGAGGTGCGATCGGAGCAGCGCCATCCGACCTTGCTCCAGAATCGTACCTCTCATTGAAACCTTTCCGCGCCCGCCCCATCTATAGGAGAACGCGGCCGCTGAGGGTTCTCCAGCATTGCCTTCCGATCCTGGGGCAGAGTCGTAAACGCGGACCAGCCGAAGGGACGCCGAGGAAATCAGCAATGACTTGGCCAACAACGCGAGGGAGTTTCGGATGGGGTGGGCGGCTCGGGTTGGCTGCGGCGGGCCTGCTATTGCTGGCATTCTCGCTCTGGATGCCGGCGCAGAACGCTCCCAAGGCCGCGCCCGGCAGGGGGGCGCAGCCGAGCACGCACGCGATGTCCTACATCGAGGGCTCGGTCCGGGAACACGTTCACCAGGAACCGGTCGATGGTGTGCAGGTGGAACTCCGCGATCCGGCCACCGGGGAGGTGCTGGCCGGCACCGAGACTGGGACCGACGGAAAATTCATGTTGCCGGTGGCCGGGCTGAAGCCGGGCAAGTACGCCGTTCACATCAGCCTGACCAGCTTTGAGGATCAGGACCAGCCGGTTACGATCCGTGCCGACGGAGCGGAGCCGGGGCCGGTGTCGTTCGTCATGCACTGCCTGGTGCCCGACACACCGCCCATCAGGCATTCGGTGGTGCGCGTGTTTTACGCGACCGACCGCCGCCAGGGACGCTCGCTGGTCAAATGGACCGACCGCATCGGATACGACAACGTTCGCGATCCGAAAGGGAAGCTCACGCTTGGCGTCTCGGACGTGAATATTCCAGAGACGCACCAGCCGACGGGCATCGAGCGGCCGTCAATCCTGAAGCTTGAATTCCGCCCCAATCCGGGTCGTCACGTGATTGTCGAGTCGGTGCAGCCGGAAGGCGATGACCGGTTCTTCCAGGAAGTCGCCAGGCAGGTGACCGCGTCGGAGAACAAGGACGCGTTCGTGTTCGTGCACGGCTTTGGGCTCTCGTTTGAGTCCGCGGTGCAGCGGACGGCGCAGGTCAGCTACGACCTGGGCTTTCATGGCGCCCCGATACTCTACAGCTGGTCTTCTGAGGGAAGCTTGTTTGGCTACCTCACGGACCAGCAACGAGTGCAGGCCACCGTCGACGACCTGGAGAATTTCCTGACGGAACTGAGCCAGCGCTCGGGCGCCAAGACCATCCACTTGATCGCACACAGCATGGGGAATCGCGCTCTGCTGGCGGCCCTGGTGCGGCTGAACGGGGCGGCGAACGGAGCTGCGAATCCGTTTCGCGACGTAATCCTGGCGGCACCCGACGTGGACCGCAGCGAGTTCATTGGCGAGGTGAAGCAACTGACCCAGCCCGAGCGGCACATCACCCTGTATGTTTCGTCGTCCGATCAGTTGCTGCTGATTTCGCAGCACCTGTTTCATCACGAAGTGCGAGCCGGCGAGGCCGGCGCCAGCATCATCGTACTGCCTTCGGTGGACACGATCGACATCACCCGGACCTCGATCGATCTGCTGGGGCACTCCTACTACGGCAACAACCGTCCCGTGCTTCGCGACCTGTCGCATATTTTCGAGAACGAACGGGCGCCACGTCCCGGGCTCGAGCGCACCGTCGCTGGCTCGCTGGCGTACTGGCTGCTGCTCCCGCAGTAAGTTGTTGCGCGGAGGCCAGCTGCCATTCATTCGCAAGCACAGCGAGGGACCTGCGGCGGGTGGGAGGGTTACCGGTGCTTTCGCGCCGAGGCGGGCGCCTAGAATGAGGACGTCAGTTCCTGTCGGGGAGAGCGGTTCTAAGATGCCCGGCTCGCTCGAAGGCGGGGAAGCCCATGCTGTTATTTGAGCCCATCCACAACATACAGATCCGAGAGGACGCGAAAGTACGTATAGGCGTAGCTCTTCCGGTCGGCGCTGAATCGCGGTCCGCCTACGCTGACAATGCCGGCCGCATCCGAAGGCGCGAAACTCCGCACCTGTTCACGGCCGGTCGAGTTGAGAAATAATCGCCAGACCACGGCCGGGTTTCCGTGCTGCACCACCAACAGACTCTTCCCATCCGGTTCCCAGTCCATCGGGGTCTCGGCACCCGAAAGAGTGGCCGCCAGCGGGTGAGGGTCGCCGCCTTGCAGCGGATAGATCCATCGCTTGCCATCCGGAGCGCGAGCCAGCAGAGTTTTCGAATCCGGGGATACCAGAGTGCCAGTTGTGCCTTCCGGAGTGATGGGGCGGGACGTGCTGTCCTCGAGGCTGAAGAAGTAGGTGCGGGGAGGATGGTTGGGCTCGGATGCTTCGAAAACCAGTGCCTGGCCGTTGGGCACCCATCCGACGCGAACATGCTCGAGCGAGTCATGGGTGAGTTGCCGGGGCTGGCCTGCTCCCACCGGCAGCAACTCCAGTTGCTGGGGAGACCCATTATTCAGCGCCGCCACCCACTTGCCGTCCGGCGAAAGGGCAGGGAAGCCGCCGCTGCCCAGCCGCACCGCCGGAGATCCGTCCATGCCGCGCATGAAAATCGAGTAGTTCGGGCCGACGCCTTCGCCACTTTCGAAGAACAGCAAGTTTTTGCCGTCGGGAGTGATATCGGAAGCAATCGACCAGTCCAGCCAGGCAAGGTTTTTCTCGCCCGGATCGCCTGGCCGATAGCCCATCATGCCGAACTGTTCGTTGTCGATGGTCAGCAGCACGCGCCCCTCGCGCGTGATGTCCTGCAACTTGAGGGTCCCGGGAACTCGCAGGATCACCCGTTCGCTTCCCGACAGGTCGAGCGCGTAGAGGGCCCGCGCCGCACCTTCACGCGACGCGGTGAACCACACCTCCTTGCCTCCGGGCGCCCACGCCAGCCCTTGGACCGTGACAAAGAAGCTCGACGTTTTCTTTACGGTTCCTTGCCGGTCAGTAATGACCACCCGTCCGTCGTCTCCGGTCTGCACATGGTCGGCGAAGGCAAGCAAGTCCCCCCGGGGCGAGAAGCGGACGTGGCTGATCCAACCTTGGGGCTGATAAATGACACGGCCGATGGGGAATTCCAGATGCACGCGGCCCTCAAAAAGACGAGCCGCAGCGACCTCGGAACCGTCCGGAGCCCAGTCCGCCCAGCCCACATTTTCGGTCATTTCTCTGGGCGCGCCTCCGGCCAGCGGCATCCTTCCCAGCGTTCCCGCTTCAACAAACGGGCTATCGCGATAAACACCGAGTGAGACGGCCAGTTCGCCGTTGGGCGAAATCCCCAGCAAGCCCGTCTTTTCCAGCCCCAGGGGACGGGAATCCGTGCTGTCGAACCTTGTCGTGAACAGTTCCTCGGGCCTGCCCTCCAGTGCTGCGCTATACACAATGGTCTGCCCATCGGGAGCGAAGCGCGCCGCGGGAATCGTTCCCCGCCGGAAGGTCAGCCGGTGAAACGAAGGCGCCTTCCAAGCAGTCGAACGCTGGCCCGCGAGATAGAAGCCGAGACAGGCGGCCGCCACCAGCAGCCCGGTCAGAACCGGAAGCAGCAGCCTGGTTCGCTTCGGCTGGGGAGCCACGACCGGCTGGGGTCCGCTCCTTGAGGCGGTCGAGACTTCCGTGAGCGACTCCAGGCTGAAGGCCACGTCGCTGGCCGATTGGAAGCGCTGCGCTGGGTTCTTCTCCAGGCAGTGGCGCACGATCCGCTCCAGCGCGGGAGGCACATTCCGCGCCGTCTCGGAAAGTTCCGGCGGCTCCTCCTTCAGGATTGCGCTCATCGTGTCAGCCGGAGAATCCCCGCGGAAAGCGCGCTTGCCGGAAAGCATTTCGTACAGAATTGCTCCGAAGGAAAACAGGTCTGAACGCGGATCTGCGGTCTTGCCGCGCACCTGCTCCGGAGACATATAGCCTACGGTCCCCATCACCAAGCCCGCGTCGGTCACCACCTGCATGGTAGCTGCGTCGGCGGAGATGTCGGCTTGCTCGGGCTGGGTCAGCTTGGCCAAGCCGAAGTCGAGGATCTTCAGGCGCCCGTCCTGGGTAAGAAACATGTTCTCCGGCTTCAGGTCGCGATGCACGATGCCTTTGTCGTGCGCTGCCGCCAAACCGCGCGTGATCTGCAGCGCATACTCCACCGCCTTGCGGGCCGGCACCGGCCCGGACTTCAGGCGCTCACGCAGGGTCTCGCCAACCAGCAGTTCGGAAACGATGTAGGGGGCGCGCTCCCACTCGCCAATGTCGTAGATAGCGAGAATGTTGGGGTGGTTCAGCGAGGCCGCTGCCCGCGCCTCCTGGGTGAAGCGCCGCAAGCGGTCGGGGTCGGAAGAGAACGAGGGGGGCAGGACTTTGATGGCAACGTCGCGGTCGAGCCGCGCGTCGTGCGCTTTGTAAACTTCACCCATGCCGCCCGCGCCGATCTGCAGAACCACCTGGTAGGGTCCGATCTTCTGCCCGGGAGCAACCGCCATGGCTGGCGATTATACAGGTAGGGCCTGGTGGGGGCGCGGAACCTACCTCGCCAACCGAGTACGGGGAACGAAAGCGGTCCTCGCAGCCAGGGCAGCCGCCGCTAGAAGTTGGGGGGCCGCTCATCCACCACAGCAAAGGACCTCTCCAGGGCCATGCCCACGCGCCCGATCGTGCCTTCATCAAACAGCCGCCCGATGAGGGTGACCCCGTGCGGCACGCGGCGCGGAGTGGCAAACGTCGGCAGCGGATGACTGCGGTCCGGCGCCCAGTCGCTGCGTGCCTTTCGCACTTCAATGAACCCGGCGCGCAACGTGAGGGAGGGGTGACCCGTGAAATTCGTGATCGTGAGCATTTCGTCGCGCAGGGAAGGGACCAGCAGCAAATCCACCTGCGAGAACAGGCGCTCCATTTCGAGCGCGACTTTGCGCCGCATCCGGTCCGCCTGCACAAAGTCCACCGCCGAGAGGAAGCGCGCCTCGCGGAAAATGTTCGGCCAGGCATCCGGCACCTGCATCTTGAGTTGATTCAGGCCGCCGCTCAGCGTCAGTTCCTCAAATGCCGCCGCCCCCTCGGCAAACAGAATCACGTTCAGGCACTGATACGGCCAATCCGGAAGATCGACCTCCACCGGCACCATCCCCAGCTTCCTGGCATGCTCGACCGCGTCGCGATCGACGATGGTCGCCGGATTGTTCTCCAGCCACTTGGGAAAATATCCGACCCGCAACCCTTCAATCGGGGCCGTGGCATCAAAGTCCAGATCGGCGGGCACGCTGGCCACGTCGCCCGGATCCGCTCCCGAGATGGCCTGCAGCACGAGCATGGCGTCTTCCACGTAGCGGGTCATCGGACCGAGCTTGTCGAGCGACCAGCATAGCGTCATCGCCCCCGTCCGCGGTACTCTTCCATAGGTTGGGCGAAGGCCGGTCACCCCGCACCGCATGCTGGGCCCGATGATGCTGCCTCCTGTCTCGCTGCCGAGCGAGAATCCCACCAACCCTGCTGCTGTTGCTGCGCCCGGCCCTGCACTGGATCCCGCCGAGCCTTCTTCCAGCAGCCAGGGATTCATGGTCTGGCCGCCGAACCAGACGTCGTTCAGAGCCAGCGCTCCCAAGCTCAGCTTGGCCAGCAGCACCGCCCCGGCGGCATGCAGGCGCTCGACCACGACTGCGTCTTTCGCAGGCACGCGATCACGAAAGGGCTCTGCCCCATAGGTGGTTGGAATCCCGGCGGTATCGAGCAGGTCCTTGCCGCCCCAGGGAATCCCATGCAACGGTCCGCGATAATGCCCGGCGGAAATCTCCGCGTCCGCTTGCCTGGCCTGCTTCAGCGCCAGCTCTCCGGTGATCGTAATGGCACACCGCAGCGTGGGATTGAAGCGTTGCAGCCGCGCCAGATAGATCGTGGTCAAGCGCTCCGAGGTGAGCTTCTTCTGCTCGATCCACCGCGAGAGCTGGGCCACGGAAGCGTAGGCGATGTCTTCGTCGCGGGCGGCCAAGGGCTTGGTCTCGCTCCGAGGTCGCGCGAAATGGCCCGGTTTAGGACCTCGGTTGGGAGGCAGAACAACCGGCTTCCATACCGACGCGGGGGCCAGCGTGTCCTCCAGCGCCAACCTGCGAGGCCCAGTCCGTCGCTCATACAACGACGCCATGGTGCGGCGCCAGCTCCCTGCCGCCATCGCCCGCTCGCCGTCGGTCAGGGAAACCTGCACCAACTTCTCCGCCTCGGCAAATGTCGCCACCGACACCTCGGGCCCAACCTCGGGACCGGTCCCAAACGCCGACGGCATCCCCGGAGGCAAGTTCGTGGGATTTTGACCTCGGGCGGGCAGTGCCGCTGCTCCCAGAATTCCCAGAGATGAAGTAGCAAGAAATTTGCGCCGCGAAGGTGACATGGCTCCCCCTGCTGGTTTGGGTCTGACCGGAACGAAGATGTGAGTGGTTTTCGACAAGCCCGACCGAACGGCGAATAAGCCGACCGATGAAGGTATCACTTTTGTCCGGCCAAGTTGTCGGAAGCGGCACTTGCGCCGCTTGACAGATTTCTCCCGGGACGTGATCCTATACGCTTTTCATTTCGAGGAACGCCCCGTCGGGCTCGAGCGGCTGCGGGAAGGACCAGGTGTGAAAGTTCGCGTCTTTTATCACGACAAGTGTTTCGACGGGGCCTCTTCGGCCGCGCTTTTCTCGCGTTTCTACCGTGAACGCATCCGCAACGATGTGGAATTTCAGTTCACCGGGCTTCTCCACCGCGCCGGCACGCTCTTCGATGAAAGGCAATTCGACGGCGACGAAAACGCCATCGTCGACTTTAAATACTCGAGCTCGCCGAAAATCACCTGGTGGTTCGACCACCATGAGAGCGCTTTTCTCACCCCGGAAGACGCCGCCCACTTCGAGCAGGACCAGGGCAACCGCAAGTTCTACGACCCGGACTTCAAGTCGTGTACCAGCTTCATCGCCATGGTGGCCGAGCAGCGCTTCGGCTTCAACGCCGGGCCGGTCAGCGACCTTGTTAAATGGACTGACATCATCGATGGCGCGCTCTACGATGACGCCCAAACTGCCGTCCAGATGAGGGCCCCTGCGATGAAGCTCACCATGGTGATCGAGTCTGCGCCCGACTCTAACTTTGTTCCGCAACTCATTCCGCTGCTGGCGAGCAAATCGCTGGCCGAGATTCTCGAAGCTCCCTTCGTCGCCCCACTCCTGCCGCCGCTGCTCAAACGGCACGAACTCTCCATCGGAATCCTGCGCGAGCGCACCGAGTGCAAGGACGCAACGATTTTCTTCGACGTAACCGATCATGAGCTCGAGGGCTACAATAAGTTCATTCCTTATTATTTACATCCAGAGAGCATCTATAGTGTTGGTTTAAGTAAGAGCAGCTTCCGCGTGAAGGTCTCGGTCGGATCGAATCCCTGGGCCCCGATGGAGCCCACGGTGAATCTCGCTAAAGTCTGCGAGCGGTATGGCGGTGGAGGACACGCCCGCGTCGGAGCCATCTCCTTCGACGTCACGAAGCACGACGAGGCCCGCCGCGCGGCCTTCGAGATCGTTGAGGAACTGCGCGCAAGCGTCCGCGCGCAGACCCGCTGAGCGCGACCACGAGCCTTTCGCGAGTGTGACACGTTTCGCGTCCCAGGTCACTGCAGACGCGATCGAGGAATTCCTTGCCGGCGTGTTTCAGGATTTTCGCCTACGCCCGCTAAGCGAAGGGAACGCGGGATTTCCATCCGCAAAAAAAAACGCATGGAACTCACTCCTGTCCTGCGCGCGGTAAACCTCGGCCACAGCGTTCCCGGGAAGACCCTGATCGCGGCTGCCAGCTTCGCCATCCACAAAGGCGAAACGCTCGCGATCTTCGGCCCCAGCGGATCGGGCAAGTCCTCTTTGCTCCGCCTGCTCAACCGACTCGACGAACCCACCGAAGGGGCCGTCTTCCTCGACGGACTGGACTACCGTCAGATCCCTCCGCCCGAGCTGCGCCGCCGGGTCGGCATGGTCACCCAGCGCCCGTTTCTGTTTCCCGGGACCGTCGCCGACAACCTGCGCTTCGGCCCCCGTCAACGCGGGCAGGAACTCGCCGACGCCACGATTGATGACCTGCTGAGAGATGTCCGGCTCGCCGGCTTTGCGTCGCGCGACGTCGCCAACCTCTCCGGAGGCGAGGCTCAGCGGGTCTCGTTTGCGCGCACGCTGGCGAATCGCCCCGAGGTCCTGCTGCTGGACGAGCCGACCGCGGCCCTGGACGAAGACGCCAAGCGCGAGGTCGAAGCCGTCATCCAGAAAATCACCCGCGAGCAGGGCATCCCCTGCGTGCTCGTCACTCACGACGCGGCCCAGGCCGCCCGCCTGGCGCGGCGCGCGCTCATTCTGGAAGAAGGACGAGTGATCCGCGCCGGTTCTACCTCCGAGGTGCTGTATGCTTAAGCTGCTCATTCACGGACAACTCCCACTCGCTATCGCCCAGGCCGCCTCCGCGGCCGTTGCAGCCCTGCTGGTCATGCTTGCAGCTTCGCGCCGCGGCATTCATCTGGGCGGGGAACTGGCCATCGCCATGGCCCGTGGGATCATCCAGATCGTGGCTGTCGGTTCGATCCTTCTCCTTCTTCTGCGGGCCCCAAGCTGGAGCAGCATCTTGCTGCTCATGGCCATGATCATTGCGGCCGGGGCCACCTCGGCGCGCCGCGCCAAGGGCATGCCCGGGGCTTTTCAGGTCTCGCTGTGGGCCATCGCCTGCGGCGCCGGATCGGTCATCGCCGTGATGGTTGCGCTCGGTGTCATCGACACGCCCATCACCGCGCTCGTTCCCGTCGGCAGCATGCTGATCGCCAACGCCATGAACACCAACGGACTTGCCCTGAACCGGTTTCGGGCCGACGTCCTGGCACACACCGGCGAGATCGAAACTGCCCTCGCGCTCGGCGCCGACGGCGTCACCAGCATCCGCCCCTACGCCCAGGCTTCCTTCGAAGCCAGCCTCATCCCTGCAATCGATAATCTCCGCTCCCTCGGCATCGTGTGGATCCCGGGCCTCATGGCTGGCATGCTGCTCTCCGGAGCCCGTCCCGTCTACGCTGCCATCTATCAGTTCGTGGTGCTGGCGATGGTGTTCACCGCCAGCGGCCTGACCTCGCTCGTAAACACCATCCTCATCCGCGCTCGCGCGTTGTCCCCGGCCCAGCAATTGCTGCTCCGACCGGGGGCGTGAGCTGCCAATGCGCACACGGTTCCGCCGCCGGGAGCCAGACTGGGCTTCTGTGGCAGCGTTCCCGTGGGCCTAATTTACTTTGAGCAGCGTGCTCGGCGTGGAAAAACCGGTGATTGCTGGGTGGGAGGGTGGTCAACAGAATTCCTCGTACCACTTTGCAACGGTTGCCGCCCAACCTTCACTACTCCCATAGAGGGGAAACAAGGAAGTGGAAGAACGGGGGGCCGGCGCCGGCTTCCCGGCTTCGCTTCCGGGCCGCTAGAGAGCACCGGCAGCACGGAGCGGGAGCTTTCAACGGTGATCGCCAGAAAATGGCAGGGAAGGGCATGCTCGCTGACACAAAATGCCGCTTGCGGCGCAAGAAATCCCCCAAGGCCCGCACACTGTCCCGATGTAAACCGGATGTAAACCAGTAAATGTCCGGGAATTCTGGATTAAACGAAGGTAATGGGAAGTACTTTGCGGGTGAAACGAATGGCATGTCACCTGCCGCATTCCAAGGGAATCCCCCCAAGAACGACGAAATCCGACGAACATCATTTGGGAGATTCCGATGTGGAATGACCTGGCTCGCGGCGTAGCCGCATTCAAATCGGTTTGGAGCTTTGACTCGATCGTTTCCCCGGCGGAGGCCGGGACTGTCTGCGGGGCCGATGCGGCCCCGGACTTTTTGAACGAAGCGCAGAGCTACGTGGAAAGTGGGCGCCATCACAGCGCGGCCCTGCTTGCCGGCGATGCCCTTGAGAGCGCATTGCGCAAGTTGTGCGTAGAGCACAGCGTCGATGTTTCCAGTAACGCGACGCTCAATGGCATGAATGCTGAACTCGCCCGCAAGGGCATCTACAGCGACGAACTGGAAGAGCGCCTCAAGGCTGCCGCGGATCTGCGTGAGAAAGCCGACTGCGGCCTCTGGTCGGAGGTCGCGAAGGACGACGTAGAAGCGATGATCGCTGAAGTTCGCGCCTTCGCTGCAGAGTACGCCAACCGCTAGACGGCCGACAGGACCGGGGGCGGGGAATCGCACCGCCCCTTTCCGGTCCAGCCCTTTCGCTGCCAGCTCCGGCAGGAGGTTCATGGTCCGGGCAACTCGCCCTGGAATCTTAGATCACAATCAGTTGTGATGTTGATCACCCTGGCCTATAATGCGAGCAGTTACCGAACGAACGTTCGATCAAGATGGGGACTCCGAGGCCATCCCGCGCAGGCAGCCGGCGACGCATCCGCCCGGGGATGCGGGGTCCGGGGCGAGCCAACGGCTTTGATGAGCGTCTGACCGAGATCCTGGCCCACGCCACCGAGGTTTTCGACGCGAAAGGCTACGAAGGCGCCTCCATGCGCGATCTGTCGCGGGCCAGCGGGATGTCGCTGGCGGGCCTGTACTACTACTTCGAGTCCAAAGAGAAACTGCTCTATCTGATCCAGCGCCATGCCTTCACCGCGATTCTGGAACGTTTGAAGGCACGCCTCGAGGGGGTGACCGACCCGGAGCAACGCATTCGTGTGTTTATCGGCAATCACCTGGAGTACTTCCTCGCCAACCAGAAGGCAATGAAGGTCCTTTCGCACGAAGATGAAGTCCTGAAGGACGGGTACGGAGCGGAAATCGCCTCGATCAAGCGCGAGTATGTTCAGACCTGCATCCAGCTGATCGAGGAATGGAAGCGCTCAAAGCGGAGCAACGGTTCGAGCCGTACCGCCGCCCTGAGCTTGTTCGGCATGATGAACTGGATTTACACCTGGTATCGGCCGCGGGATGGCCAGGCCGGGCAGTTGGCCCAGGAAATGGGAGACATTTTTTTGCACGGGTTAGGGGGCTGCGGGAAGAAGTGATCGCGGAACAGCGACTTAGGGCCGCGGGATCCTGAGCTGCCGGCAAGCTTGCCGGGAGCAAGCAGCCGGGCGCCATCCACAACAGAATTTCACAGGAGGTTTTATGGCGACAATGCAGGCAGCAGCGGGCGAGACCATGAAGAAGCTGATCCACTACCGGACCGATGGCGGGGTGGCCGTCCTGGAGATGTTCGATCCTCCGGCGAACACTTACACCTACGAGATGAACCGGCAGCTGGACGACGCAATCCTTGCGGCCCGCATGGACAACAACGTGCATGTGATCGTGCTGACCGGCGCCGGGGACAAGTTCTTCTCGGCCGGGGCGAATATCAAGATGCTGGCCAGCGTCGACCCCACGTTCAAGTACTACTTCTGCCTGCATGCGAATGAGACGCTGTTGCGCCTTGAGCACACGCCGAAGCTGGTGATCGCAGCCCTGAATGGGCACTGTGTGGGGGGAGGCCTGGAAATCGCCCTGGCGGCCGATATCCGGATCGCGCGCAAAGACGCGGGAAAGATCGGGCTCCCGGAAGTGAACCTGGGGGTGCTGCCGGGCACAGGCGGAACCCAGCGGCTATCCCGGCTGGTAGGGAAGAGCCGCGCCATCGAGCTCATGGTGACCGGCAATACGTTCTCCTTTGAAGAGGCGAAAGAGATGGGGATCATCAACGACATCTACGAACGCGACGGTTTCATGGAGAACGTGCTGGAGTATGCGCGGCAGTTCTGTCCTCCGAACAAGGCGGCCAAGGCCGTAGGAAGGATCAAGCGCGCGGTGCAGACCGGCTGGGAGATTCCAATGGAGTCGGCGCTGGCGGTCGAGCGCGAGAACCAGCAGATCCTGTTCCAGAGCGAGGACGCAAAGGAAGGCCTGACGGCGTACGTGGAGAAGCGGCCGGCAACGTTTACGGCGAAATAAGCGATCGGCGCTCCGCCGCCGGCACAGTTGCGCGGGCGATCCGCGCATGCAGGGACGAAGAGACGCGGATGAATGCCGCTTGCTAACTGCTGCGTGCTTTGGCGGAGGCGCATCACGGGGGAAAGGAAAACGGTATGCCGGGAAAAGTAGCCAAGATCGGAACCTTCAGTGACTGGGTCGGCCTGTTTGACCAGTGGCGCAAGGAGATCGGCGTGGACCGGGATGAAATCGCCAGCTTCAAGTTCGACACCTTGTACGGGGCGATCGAAACCGAGGAGATCCAGTTCGGTTCGTTCAAGGGCCGCCGCAAGTGGGAAAACCTGCGCCAGATCCCGACGCAGCAGATGCGCGACGCGTTGCTGAACATGATCGTGTACCAGGGCGATACCGAGTTCGCCTCGGTGGAACAGCAGCGGCACCTGTTCGAGACGGCCCCCACGGACTGGGACCGCAAGGCCCTGACGCGGGTCATGATCGAAGAGATGCGGCACGGCTGGCAGATGTGTGCGCTGCTGCTTGATCACTTCGGCTACTCGGGGAAGGTCGAGGCCCAGAAAATGCTGGAGCGGCGGGCGTTCGAGAACGAGCGCCTGCTGGGCGCATTCAATGTCGAAGTCGATAACTGGATGGACTTTTTCACCTATACCGACTTCGTCGACCGCGACGGCAAGTTCCAGTTGCAGATGCTCAAGTACTCTGCGTTCGCGCCCCTGGGACGGTCCATGTCGTACATGCTGCGCGAAGAGGCATTCCACATGGGCACCGGCAACGACGGGCTACGGCGGATTGTGCAGGCTGGCGTGATTCCCGCCTGGCTGATCCAGAAGTACCTGAATAAGTGGATCTCGTGCTCGTACGACTTGTTCGGGACCGATCATTCTTCGTCGGCACACTGGGCGTACGTGTGGGGAATCAAGGGCCGGTACGACGAGCCGCAGAACGAGACGCCGGCACAGCTTGAGGAACTGAACGACTACAATCGACAGCTCTATCGCCATGAGGTCGCGGGGCTGATTGCGCGACTGAATTCTTTCCGGAAGGCGGGCAGCGAGGAGTTGTACACACCAGACATCAAGTTCAATCGGGCCATCGGACGGTTTGCCGGGCAGAAATTCGACGCGAAGACAGGCGAGGCGCTGAGCGACAAAGCCTACGAACAGCATTTCGCGGAAGCGCTGCCGACGGCCGAAGACAAGAAGTTGCTGCTTGAGATCATTGCCAACGAGAAGCAATGGATCGCCGAGAAAGAAGGGGCGCGCGATCCGTTTGCCACCATTGGCGAGCCACGCAAGTCGGCCATCAACCTTTAGTTCCCGGCGGCGTTTTCCGGGGGCGGGCACAAGCCCGACCTTTTTTGTATCCTTCCTAGCGTCATGAATCTCTCCTCAACCCGTAGCAGCGTGCGCATCGATCCCCCCGTCGTCCAGATCACGCTGAATCATCCCCCGCTGAACGTGATTGACATTCCGCTGATGGAGGAACTGCGGTCGGCGATCGCAGAGGCGGACGCGCGCACGGACGTATCGGTGATCGTGCTGGCCGGCTCCCACAGAGCGTTTTCTGCGGGAGTCGATGTCACCGCCCACGCTCCGGAAAAGGTCGCGGAGATGCTCGAGAAACTCCATGCCGTCTTTCGCGCGATGGTGACGTCGCGGAAGGTGCTGGTGGCCGCGGTCCGGGGACACTGCCTGGGCGGCGGCGCAGAACTGGCCCTGGTGTGCGACATCGTGGTCACGTCGGAGGCAGCGACATGGGCCTTTCCTGAGATCAAGCTGGCCTGCTTTCCGCCGGTTGCGACAACGGCCTTGGCGTCGCTGGCTGGGCAGAAACGTGCGGCGCAACTGATCCTCACGGGGCAAACATTCAGCGGAAAACAAGCCGTGGAGTGGGGACTGGCGAATGAGGCCGTCGCGCCGGAGGCCGTGGCGGCCACGGTCGCTGCCGTGGTCGAGCAATTGGCGGCTCTGAGCCCCGCAGCTCTCGCTGTGACCAAGCGTGCGATTTATGCGTGGGATGCGGCGCACTTCGACAAGGGGCTTGCGCGGGCAGAGAAGGTATACCTCGAAGAGCTGATGAAGACCGAGGATGCGCGGGAGGGGATCGCGGCCTTCCTGGAGAAGCGGGAGCCGCGCTGGAAGGGGCGATGATCACCGACTGCCATATCCATATTTCGCCGCTGGATATGTTCAAGCCGGCTGCGCTGCAGCTTATGCGCGCGAAACGGGAAAACTATGCTCAGATTGAAGAGTATTGCCGCTCGCCAAAGGCTTTTCTGAAGTACTTGGATACAGCCGGAATTGATCGTGCCGCCCTCATCAACTACGTGGCTCCCGAGGTCATCGGCTTCACCGGGGGCGTGAACCAGTTCATTGCGGACTACGTCAAAGAGGACCCGAAACGCCTGATTTCCTGCGGCAGCCTTCACCCCCGGCATACGGCCAACGTGTTGGCGGATGTGGAGCAGTTGCTGCGCCTGAACATCGGCATGATCAAGATTCATCCGCCGCACCAGTTATTGTTCCCGAATGACTACCTGCGAGGGGTGACGGAGCTGGAGATCATCTATCGGGCCGCCGAGGCCAACGGCATCCCGGTGATGTTCCACACCGGCACATCGATTTTTCCCGGCGCGCGCAATAAGTACGGGGACCCGATTTGCATCGACGACGTGGCCGTCGATTTTCCGAAACTGAAGATCGTGCTGGCACACGGAGGCCGCCCGCTGTGGATGGATACTGCATTTTTCCTCGTCCGGCGGCATCCGAACGTCTTCCTGGATATCAGCGGCATTCCGCCCAAGGCCCTGCTCAAGTACTTTCCGCGACTGGCTGAGATCGCCCACAAGACCCTGTTCGGTACGGACTGGCCAGGTCCCGGGGTCCCGGACGCTGGCAAAAACCTCGCAGAATTTCGCCAATTGCAGCTTACGACTAAGATACAGGACCAGATCCTGAGTCGCACCGCCTCGCAGATCTGGCCGGCCTGAGGTTGTGTAGCGTCAGCGCGAAGCCGTCGAGGCCGGGGAGGATTGGCGAACAACGAATTGCAGCGCAGCGTCTGCATCCAACGGCGGTGAGAATAGATAGCCCTGCGCGAACTGGCAACCGAGGCTGCGGAGCTCGTCGACCTGGCCCACGGTTTCCACTCCCTGCGCGAGTGTCTTGCAAGGGAGCTTCTGGGCGAGTGCCAGGAGCAGGTCCAGTGTCTCCCGGCTGATGCGCTCAGCCTGCATCTGCACAATTATGGTTCGATCAATCTTCAGCAGGTCCGGCGCGAAGCTCCGGAGGACGCGCAGCGAGATGGCGCCACTGCCAAAGTTGTCGATCGCCGTCTGCATGCCGAGCTGTCGAGCCTGGGAAAACACCGTGGCCGTGCAGTTCGGATCTGCCATGGCCAGCTGCTCGGTGATCCCCAGTTGCAGAGAGCCCGCGGGAAAAGAATGTTCCGCCAGGCAATCGCGGATCGCCTTTGAAAGCGTGGTGCTGGCGAAGTGCCGGGCCGAAATGTTGACCCCCAGATACAAAGGCTGAGGGCAGCAGGGTTGGATGGTCTGCAGTTTTCGGCAGGCTTCGCGCAGGACCCATAGATCGATCATGGCCATGAGACCGGTGTCCTCGGCAACGTCCAGGAATTCGCGGGGGGAAATCAGTCCGTGGCGGGGATGCTGCCAACGAAGCAACGCCTCGAAGCCGACCAACTGACGGGGCGCAATCTGAAAGACGGGTTGATAAAAGACGCGGAATTGCTCCTGGTTGAGGGCGGCGCGGAGATCGACTTCCAGCTGGAGACGTCCGACGGCCTGACTGTGCTGTGCCGGATCCGCCAGTTCACAGTGGCCGGGCCCCAAGGCGCGCGCGCGTCGGAGCGCGGATTCGGCCTCGCGCAGCAACTCGTCATGGGGAGCGGGCGGCTGCGAGTTGAGGGCGCAGCCAAGGCTGAGCGTGCATCGCGCTGTCCCCCGCTTGGTCCCGATGGGGGCGGAGAGCGTGGAACGCAGGTGCTGGGCCACGCGCAACAGGTCGCTCGGAGTGTCGCAGGCCTCCAGCAGGATGGCGAAGTCATCTCCGCCCAGGCGGGAGAGGACAAAGGCGCCGGCAGATTCAGGTGCGGAGGGCGACGCCGCATCCAACGAGCGCAGCGAGGCTTCCAGGCGACGCGCCACTTCCAGGAGCACCTGATCTCCACCGTCGGAGCCGAATGAGTGGTTGACGCTCTTGAAGGCGTCGAGGTCGGCCAACAGAACGCCGTAGTGAAAACGGGAGTCCCGCTGGGCGCGCGCGTGACATTGGGCGAGACGATCCAGAAACAACCGGCGATTGGGCAATCCCGTCAGCGGATCGTGCAGCGTATGGTGCGCGAGTTGTTCTTCGGCCTGCACGCGCGCGGTCACGTCGCGATTGACGATCACCAGTTTCTCGACCTCTCCGGCGCGGTCCTTGATGGCGCTGGCCGTGGATTCCAGAATGCGCCAGGAGCCGTCTTTGTGGCGCAGGCGATACTGCAGGCTCTTGCCCACGCCGGTTGAACGGGCCTCGCGCGCGGCTTCCAGTACTTTGAAGCGGTCGTCGGGATGGATCTGTTCGAAGACCGGGGTTTCCGCCAGTTCGCGCGCCGAGTATCCCAGCACCTTCTGGTAAGCGGGGCTGTTATACAGGCGGCGTCCCTTGGTATCCACAACCGCAATCATGTCGGCCGCGTGCTCGGCGATAATGCGAAACAGTTCATCGCGCTGCTGAGCTCGACGATGAGCGAAGACGATCCAGAGCCACTGGGCGGCAATGATGACAAGCAGCGCGACGGGGATGAGATGCGACATGATGGGATACAGGAGAGAGATCGGCACCCGGGGACGAAAGTTCAGCAAGGAAGGCTGGGTTGGTAGATTCCGTCGTAACCTGAATCGGGCCAGGCGGCCGGATAGGGGCACTCGGGAGCGCGGCGACGGGCCAGCATCCTTGGCGCTAACTGGCCAGAATCCTGCTTTTTGCGCCGGCAGGGCGCGATGTCGTGAACCCATATTTCTGTGGGATAGCGCCGCAGGCGATCCGTTCGCGGCGTTGCCAGCGGGGTCGGCTTTCATGTCGTCAGGCTAGGCGTGGATCACCAGAGCAGTCCCGCCGTTTGCGCTCTGCTGAGGAGCCGCGAGCCTGGAGTGGAAGAGTCCTGACTTCCCGGCGGGGAAGTCCGGCAGCAGCGGGGCAAAAAGAAGGGAGGGCAAAGCCCTCCTCTCCTTAACTGAAGGCTTTTCAGTTAGCGCCGGGGGTTGCGTTCTTCCTGCCTGGGCGCGGAGCGTTCCGGCGGGCGCGGGGCATTCTGCCTCGTCGCGGGCGGACGATTCTGCTGCCAGTTATGGAATTTGTTGGCCTCGTTCTGTTCCACTTGCGGTCGTCGTTCGACGGGGGGCGCAGGGCGGACCAGCGGATGCTGCGGGCGCTCGAGCAACTGCCCCTGAGGAGGCCGCGGAGTGGCAGGCGGCACAACGTTCTCCGGTTGATTCCCGCGCGGCGGCTCAGCTGGGCGCGGAGGTTCGCTCGGCCTTCCAGGGTAGGCAGGTTCACTGGGACGAACGGGCTCCGCCGGACGCGGGATGTTCGCAGGCGCATTGGTGGGAGCGGGTTCGCCGGGCCGCGGAGGGTTCGCGGGCTGCACCGGCCGTGCAGGTGCCGTGGGACCGGATGGGTGGACGGGTTCCGTCCGCACGTTTGGCGCCTGCGCCTCGCGTTGTTCGAAGGGCACGCGCGGCGGCGCGGGATTGCGCGTCGCAACCACGGGGCGCCTTTCGACCTCGGCCGGCGGACGGAAGCGAGCCGGCGCCCCGGCACCGAGCACGCTTGTGCGAGCGGGTTGGACATTGATCTGGTGGGTGACCGGCGCGGACTCAAGCTCGCGGGAATTGACCTGAGCGAGATTGCGGCTGACCGTGCGCGCAGTGATGAACGTTTCGCGCGACACGGCGGTGACTCCATTGGGCACGTGCTGGTTTACGTAAACGATCCGGTTGACATTGTTGTTCGTCAAGTAGGTGTTGTAGACGTTCGTGACCTGTGTGACGTTGACCCGGGTATTCGTGATGTTGACGTTATTCACATAGACGCGGCTCACGCGGTACGGGGGAATGTAGACTTCGCGCGGTCCCAGCGGGAACCAGGCCACGCCTCCACCCATGCCGATCGCCAGATTGAAACCTCCGCCGCCGATAAAGGCGACCAGGGCCGGCGCGTACACCGGGCGAACCACCACCGGGCCCGGCACCCAGCACCAGGCGCTGTCCACAAATGCCCAGCGGCCGTAGTGGAAGGGCGCGAAGCCCCAGGGTTCATCTTCGACCCAGGTCCATCCCCAGGGCTCAATCCACACCCAGTGACCGAAGCGGTACGGCGCCCAGCCGGCAGCCACCGCAGTCGGGGTCCAAACCGGGCCGTACTCGGCCACGTAGTGCCAGCGGCCGTAGTCGTCGAGATCCTCGTAGCCGGTCATCTCGCGGGAGATGTAGTTGGAGGATTCGTCGCCATCTTCGCGACTGTTGCGGTCGGCGCACCACTGATCGAAGTCGTCGCGGCGAGGAATCTGGGATATTTCGTGGTCGAGTTGGTCGGTGCCGGTAAAGGTGGCGCGCTGGCCGGCGACGACCGTGTACGAGTAGCCGCCGCCCGTGGCTTCCGCGTGCCCGCGCCAGATGGTAGTGGTGGTCTGCGTTCCGTCGGAGTTGACGTCGATGCGGTACTCGCCGGGCTGCTCGATGGTAAAGGCGAGGTTGGGGGTGTCGACTTCGACTAGGTCGCCATCGTCGATGTGGCGCACGCGGAGCTCCACCGCGCCCAGCGCGAGCCGGAGTTGGAGCGTGCGGTCGTCGAGATCGAGGAACGACAGACTGGTCTCAGAGTCAATGCGAATGGCTGTGGATCCGACGTGCAGTTCGGCGCGGGAATCCCGGTCGGCCCAGAGGTTGTCACCGCTGGTGAGCGGGCGATTCTGAACGGCCGTCAGCCAGTCGCCTTCGCCTCCCGGCTGGAACGAGACCGAACCGGAGGAGAAATTCAGGCGCGCGACGCGGCTGGGCGGATCCTGGTGGTCGTCTTGGGCGCGCGACGCGACTGCGCCGAGTAACTGGGCAACCAGAACGAAGGCCGCCAGCAAGGTCGTTACAGTAAGCTTTTTCATGGGGATGTGCTCCCTCACACGCATTCACACTCACGAATATAAACCCGCGACTGTGAGATAAGTTTTCGGCCTTCCGGGGATGTATCTGGAGAGGAACGTGGACGAGAGCGCCAGGGAGCGGCGTTCGCGAGCCGAAGCGGCGGCCAGTTTGCCCGCGGACACCGTACAGATGGAGCCGATTTGCTGAAACTGAGTCAATCCCAGTCTCGGGCGCCAGGCATACGAGAGGGCATACCGTGTTCACCTGAGAATTCGAGCAAAGTCGTGGGGATCGGCGCCCTGCAGCACAGCGAGTAGTTTTGTCAGGGCAGTGAGTCGAAAGGTGAAGCTGTCGATGGTCCGAGCAGCGCATGTCCAACAAAATCTTGAACGACGGAATTGGCATGCACCGTGCACTGCAGAAAACGGAATGTCACTTCGTGCTGATCAACGCAAGCCCTCTCTCAGGGTACGGAGGTAAGATGATGGAAAAAAAGATCACGCTGACCACCCTGGCGCTGACCGCGTTCGCTCTGGCGCCTGTGACCCTGGCTCAAAATGCCGCTTTGCAAGCCGCACAGAAGGCGGGAACTCCGCTGGTGGCTTATACGCAGCAGCAGAAGGCAGAACCCGCACCGGCGACACAGTCGCCGGCACAGGAACAGGTACCGCGGACATCAACGCCGTCTACTCCGGCCACGCAATCCCAAGACAGCAACCAGCCGCAGCAGCAGACGGCGGCTCGGACGTTCTCGGGAACGATCCTCAAAGCGAACGACGTGTTTGTACTGAAGACCGCTGACAACATGACCTATCAACTCGATGACCAGGCACGGGCCAAGGAGTACGAAGGGAAGCAGGTGCAGGTCGTCGGCAATCTGGATGCGAGCAGCAATACCATCAAGGTGCAGGACATTAAAGGGGCCGCTTAATCCCGGCGCGTTCACGCATGTGATCCAAGGAGAGCTCCCCGGCGGGGAGCTCTTCCCGCGGGCGGGAGTCGTGGTTCCGCGCTTTGACAGGCGCGAGCGCAACGTCACGAGACCCGAGCTATCTCACAAACCGGCTCAGGGAAGGACACTGCGAAGTCGCGCTCCTCCGCAGGCCGCCCGAGAATGTGTTTTGCAGGCGCTGCCGCTGGCGTTCTCCAGCGTCCTGGAACTTTGCACGGCTTCCATACATCTAAGGGTCATGGAAAACGAACAGATCGCGGTGTTTGGCGGGGGATGTTTCTGGTGCATTGAGGCTGTTTTTAGCCGCTTACGAGGCGTCAAGTCGGCAATTTCTGGATACATGGGCGGCCATGTCGACAAGCCAACCTACCGTCAGGTATGCCACGGCGATACTGGTCACGTCGAGGTGGTACAGGTGAGTTTTGATCCCCGGGAAATCTCCTATAAGGACCTGCTTGAGGTGTTCTTCTCCGTGCACGATCCGACAACCCTGAACCGGCAGGGAAATGACGTGGGCGAGCAATATCGGTCGGTGATTTTCTACACCTCGGAGGAGCAGGAACGGGCAGCGGAGGAAACCATCGCCGAGTTAAACCGGGCAAAGGCGTTTCCTGAGCCCATCGTGACGGCTGTAGAGTCGGCGGCGGCCTTCTACCCGGCCGAGGGATACCATCAGGAGTACTACGACAACAATCGGTCTCAGCCCTACTGCCAGTTCGTAATCGCTCCCAAGCTGGCGAAATTTGAGAAGAAGTACGGAGAAAAAATGAGGGCGTAGGACGCGAGGTGCTTTGCGTGAGTCCATAGCATCGGGGAGGCGGGCTGTCGGCCTGCCGTGTGTTGCGCCGCCAAAACATCGCGCAAAACGCACGTGGATCTCAAGTGCCCCAGTGACCGCTTCTTGTCGTTCGTTGTTCCGCTGAAAACCTTGTCATTCCGACGTGTGTGCGCCGGGAGCAGAGGAAGACTCTGGATCTCATCTGCCAGCTAGGCAGTTCCGCCTGGTTCGTATGCTTACGGGTTACGGGCCAGCAGCCGGATCTGATTCAGGTACTCAATATAGACCGGCACGGGAATGTCGGGCGAATCCCCATCATTGAGGAAATGCGACAGGTGGATCTCCAGCGGAATCGAGGCGATGACTTCGCGAAAACGGGCCATCTTCAGATACTTCACCCGCCAGATCTCCAGCATCAGCGAGCGAAAATCTTCGCTCATGAAATCCATCTTGTGCTGCTGCAGGTAGACCGCGTCAAAGTGATGCTGCGCGAGCGCCGCCCGGATGGGGTCATCCTTAGAGCTGAAGGTGTAGACGAGGTGGAAAACATCGGCCAGGTCTCCCCAAAGCACTTTCTCTTCAAACGCCGTGAACCGGAAGGGCGCCGCCGTACGCTGTTGCGCGGTGCGGGCATGCTCCTCTGGGTTTAGCTGCTGACGCTGAAGTTCGTCCGCGAACCAGCGCAGGTGCTCCGCGTCGAGGTTATGGCGGAGAAACTCGACCGCGTAAGCATTCGGCAGATAGAAGCCGGGGTCAGCGTCCAGCCGGGCGAGCCACGGCTTCCAGTCCCGGCGCTGCAAGTGCGCTAACAGGTCCTGTAGATCGGCGACCGTGACCTCGGGATGAAATTTCACGGCTTGCCAGAAGTGCTCGGTCGAATCGTAAGTTGCGCCATAGAGCTCGATGCCTTCCGCGATCGGGTACCAGTTGGACAGAACCCGGGCATGAATGGAGGAAGCCGCGCTCCAGCAATTCAGGGAATGTTTCCACTTCTCCTGCACCGCGAGGAAATCCTCGGCGTAACCCGGCGGCGTGCTTTCCTTTACATACGCCAGGGCCTGGCGGAGTTCTTCGCTGGTATGCGTGGTGATCGTTTCCAGGGGACGTTCGTCGGCCATAGAGACGACGCGGCTTTCAATCGCGCGGCGCAGGAGTTCTCCCGCGAGTGTGCGACGCTGTTCTTGCTTTAGCTGGGGCCAACGACGGGCCTGCGCATCAATGTATGCGAAGGCCTCAGAGAGCGACTCAAATTCGACGAACCCGTGCAACGCAAACTTGACCGGCTTTCCGTCTTTAACAATGATCGTGGACGGCGTCACCAGGGCCTGGAGCGGAATCTGCTCGGCTTTGAGGCCAAGTCCAAGGGAAAAGAAGGCGAGTATGCTCAACCTTTTCCGAAACATGCGCCCCGCTGCCAGGTTCATCCGCCTCCTTCCCCCACATCGGCGATTTCAGCCCTTCAGGCCCATGACGACGCGGATCATCGCGTGCACTCCGTTCCACGAGATCTGCACGCCGATACAGAACAGCACGAAAGCGATGATGCGCAGGATTCCGTGCGCCGTTTGCGCAGGAATGTGCGCCGTGATCCGCGGAGCATAGGCATAGCAGAAGTACACGAGAATGCTCAATAGCATTACTGCGCCCAGAATGGCGCTGTGCGAGAGAATGTTCTCCTCCACAGTCTTCGTCGAGGCATGAGCGCTGAGCGTCAGCATCACCACGATGCAGGCGGGATCCACCGTGACCGGAAACGTAAGAGGGTAAAAGACCTTCTCCTCGATTGCACCATAGCTGACGGGTACGACTTGGGCAGGGCCAGGGGGCGCCGGGTCGCGCTGGTTCAGCAGCGCCCATCCCATCGAGGCCAGCACCAGTCCTCCGGCGACCTGCACGACGGGAAGCGAAATCCCGAAGAAGGCCAGGATGGCCGTCCCGACCAGTTCCACCACCAGAAAGAACAGGACCGTGTATGCCGCGATGGTGCGCGCCAGGTGACGATACACAGAGGACGGCGCATCGCCCACCAGGCCCAGAAACACGAGCGTCGAGCCGAGCGGATTCACCACCGGCAGTAGAGCGCTGAAGGCAAGGGCGAAGAACTTAAACAGAGCCGGCGGCGTCAGCATGGAGCGCAACAGGATAGCATCGCGGCGGCATCAGCGCAGCCAGCGCGCAAGGCCACGCTGCCTCCCGGCCTGCCTCAGTGCCGGAGGCGCCGCCGGCTCTGGGACGGGCAGGCGAGCCGTTTTACTCGGAATCGCCAAGGTCCCCCCTGGGCGCCAGGGAACTCTCTCGCAATTGCCCCAAGCGCGGCCATGTGTTACAAGCGCTACATGCGGAAATGGATGGCCGAGCGCTTAAAGCGCCGAAAAAAGGCCCAGGAAAAGAAGTCCCAGGAGCCGGCGCAAGCTCCGTTGCAACCGGCTTATTTCGACGCACAACCGGATGCGGGATCGTCCCGAGCTCAGCACGCTGCGGAAGCCCGCGTTGAGGCCCCTGCGCGCGATCCGCTCGACGATTCAGGGCTGATCGAAGCACCCGAACCGGACCAATCCCAGATCGCGGCCAATGTCGAAGCTGGCGATCTGGCACAGGGGACGCAAGAGCGCCCGCGGCGGCGGCGGACCCGTGGCGGGCGCGGACGCGGGCGACGCGGAGCAAGAGGTGGCGCCCCTGAGATGGCAGCGCCAACCGCTGCTCCACCCCAGCAAGCCGCCGCCCCTCAGGTCGCGCCAGCGGTAGCTCCGGGGATTCCGGTGGCTGCGCCGCGGGCCCCAAAAGGAACGGTCGTGCTGGCCATCGGGTTGCCGGGCTCGGGCAAGAGCTCCTGGTTCAAGCGGAACAGCATCACGCCGCTTTCCAGCGACATGGTGCGCATGCTGCTGTTTGACGATCCCAACGAGCAGCGCTTCCAGGACCTGGTGTTCTCCAACCTGCGATCCATGCTGAAGGCGCGGCTCCTCGCACGGCGTCCCATGAATTATGTCGACGCGACCAACCTGACGCCGCACGACCGCGCAGGTTGGATCAAGCTGGCCAAGGATTATGGCTACGAAGTGCAGGCGCTGTTCTTCGATGTGCCGCTCGAAGTCTGCCTGGAGCGCAACCGGCGCCGTCACCGCATGGTAGATGAAGATGTGATGCGCCGCATGGCAGGGAAGCTCCGCCCGCCTACGTTTGACGAAGGATTCTCCAAGGTCACCGTGGTGCGCGTGAAGAAGAAAGAGAACGAGACAAGCTAGAAGCGATCAACCAGCGCGTACCGGATCGTGCCCGGAAGCTGGCGGCTTACCTGGGCAAGGCGTCGCGCGTCGACCCTTGTGCGCCAGTCGCGAAAGCCACGTCAGCTGCCACTGCTACCCTAGCGCGGCTTCACTTCGTAACGCGCGACCATGCCCGCCAGCATATGGTCGCTGATGTGGCAATGATACAGCCAGATGCCGGGGGCGTCGGGCTGCATGTCGGCCGTTACCATCTGCGCGGAGATGACCAAGACAACATCCGTGCGCTGACCCGCTACCACGACCGTGTTCCCGTGCCAGCTTGCTTCAGGGTTGTGAAGGACTCATCCGTGCATTCGCGGTAGATTGCCTTCTTGTTTACGCGGCCAATGTGGTGAGGGCCAGGCTCGGCGTATCCCGCCTGCAACGCGTCGAAGGGCTGTCCCATGGCTTCATCGCGTCCGGAGGGAGCGTAGTCCCAGTCAACTTCGTCGGCGGCGACGTAGTAGGTGTGCGTGCGACCGTTGAGATCCTGGGAGATGCCCGGTCGCGAGGCCGCCGTCGCCAGTGGGGAGAGGAACATCACGAGCACCGCGAACACCGCGACCAAGAAATGCTCCCTGCAGCTGCGAGTAGTCATGCTGTCTCCAGAATGCCTGGAATTCAAAACCTGAGGTGAGTCAGAACGAGACTCGAAAGGCGCGCGATTTTAAATCGGGGGCGCATGACGTCAACGCAGGAACGACGGGGGCATCGCCAAGATTCGTGCCCATGCCAGGACGTTTGGGCTCCGCACATCTCTGTTTACTCACGCCGCCGTCTGATTTAGTCTTGGGCGCTCAACAGAGTTGCGGATATGATCCGACTCCTTCTCTCCCATGTGCTATCCGTAGTTGTTCTGCTCTTCGCGTCTTTTGCTGCCGGCAGCGCAACCAACCAGCCTGCCGATCGCGTGTTCCGCAATGGCACGGTGTTCACTTCCGATGCGAAACACTCAATGGCTCAGGCCGTCGCGATCCGCGACGGGCGGGTCGTTTACGTCGGAAGCGATACCGGCGTCGAGTCGTTGATTGGCCCCTCCACCCGGGTTGTCGATCTCCATGGCCGCCTTCTTATGCCGGGACTCGTGGACGGCCACATGCATCCGCTCGAGGGCGGCCTGAAGCTGCGCAAATGCAGCCTGAACTACGAACCGCTTACCGTTGAGGAATTCCAGAAGCGAGTGCAGATCTGCCTCGACCAGACAAAGAACCAGGAACCGGATGGGTGGCTCGAGGTCGTGAGCTGGTTTCAGGAAAGCATGCGTCCGGCAGGGGTAAAAACCAGCCGCGCGACGCTCGATCGCCTCACCACGGCGCGCCCTATTCTCGTGCGCTCCTCGTTCGGACACACGGCCCTGGTAAATTCGCGAGCCTTGGCGCTTGCGAAGGTCGCCAAGGACACGGCGGATCCGCTGGGGGGAAAGATCTGGCGGGACCAGGCAGGGAATCCGACCGGGCTACTGGAGGATGCCGCGATCGATTTGGTCGCGAAAATGTTGCCGCCTCCAACCCCAGAAGAGTACCTGGCAGCCGCAAAGGCGGCGCAAGACGCGATGACGCAGCAGGGAGTTACCTCGTTTCTGGATGCGGACGCCGCCGTCGACGATCTGGCAGCCTTCACTGCGGTGCAGGCTGCGGGGGAGCTTAAGGTACGCGGCCATTTCGCCCCTCTGATCCGGCCCGACCAGGCCGGCGATCCTGCGAAGGCGGTTGCCAGAGTCGTGGCGTACGCCCGGCAGTACGATCAAGGCGCGCTCGGCGCCAAGCCAGGCATCACGGTGCGCAATGCCAAGCTGTTTCTGGACGGTGTGATCGCCGCGCCGGCTTTGACCGGGTCGGTGCTTGAGCCGTATCGCGTGAATGCCGGAACTGCAGAGAATCCAAAATGGGTCGACGGACAAAACCGAGGCCCGGACGTTTATTTCCCCCCAAAGCTGCTGGCGGAAATTCTGGTGCGCTTGGCGCAAGCCGGGATCGACCCGCATCTGCACGCGGACGGAGATGGCGCCGTGCGGGCGGGGCTGGATGCCATCGCGGCCATGCGAAAGGGAAGTGGCCAGGCTGATATCCGGCCGGCGCTGGCGCACTGCGAGATCGTCGCGCCCGCGGACTTCCCCCGCTTTAAGGCTTTGGGCGCGATGCCAGTGCTTTCGTTTCAGTGGGAGAAGCGCGCCGGCGACACGGTGGGTCTTACCGATTATTTCGGGCCCGAGCGCATGAAAATTCTCGAGCCTGCCGGCCTGCTCGCCTCCGCCGGGGCACGGATAGCCTTCGGCAGCGACTGGCCGGTGGATGCCCTGGATGAGTGGTTCGCCCTGAAAGTTGGCGTCACGCGCACCAATGCCCCCGACGCCCCGCCCGAGTATCAGGGCCGGCTGGGGGAGGATCCAGGACTGTCGCGGGAGGCCGTGCTGCGGGCAGCCACCATCGACGCTGCGTACGAACTCCACGAGGAGGACGTGACCGGGTCAATCGAGGTGGGCAAACTTGCCGACTTGATCGTGCTCGATCGCGATCCGCTGAAAATTCCGGTCCAGGACATCGCGAACGTGAAAGTGACCGAGACGGTGGTGGGGGGCGTGACCGTCTATGAGGCAAAGTGATCTTTCAAGGCCTCGCCACTACAAAAGGAAGGGCCGCCCTGCGAAGGACGGCGCCTTGAGTTTGAAGCGCAATTGGGCCGTCTTTACCGATGGCCGCCGTGGCCGCCGCCCGAGGAAGCGTGCCCGCCACCACCTCCGCCGCCACCGTGGAACGACCCTCCTCCGCCACCGCGATAGGAGCCGCCGCCGTGGTAAGCGGGGGCGCTATACGCTCCGCCACCGCCGTAGGATGAGCGGCCTCCACCGTAGGAAGGGGACGGTCTGCTGAAAGACGGCGATCCGCCGCGATAGGCCGGGCCGCTGTAGCTTGGACCGGAGCTGCGGTACGAAGGTGACGAACTGTAGCGCGGAGTGTTTCCGTACCATCCCCCGCGGTAGGCTGGCGCCGCCGGCCTGCTGTAGCCGGAGTAGCCCCCGCTGCCGAAACGATCATTCTGACTGGCGGGACGCACCGGGCCTGTAGGCCGCGGGACGGACGTATTCGGCCGGTTGTAGGCGGGAGCCGGCGGCCGAGTGCCGAACGACCCCATCGCGGAACGCTGCGATTCGGAATTCATGTTCGGCCGCGCCGGGCGGGAGTTAAAGCCCACCGGTGGCCGCGGCACGTTGCGCTCTGCTGGCGCCGGCGAGAATCCGCGCGGCGATAGGGATCCCGGCGCGCGGTATTGCGGCGCGGAACTCATCGGCGGCCGCGGGATGTTGCGCGCCATCAGCGGATTGCCGCCGCGTTGCATCTCGCTGTTGTTGACCGACGGACGCTGCACGCGGCTGTACGGAGCTGCCGGCCGCTGCATGCTCGGGTTGCCCGGGCGGGGTGCTCCGCGCAAGGCGGGCGAGGGCACCGCGCCGCGCGCGCTCTCCGGCCCGTGCGGGATCATGCTCGAGGGCGTGAGCGGTCCGCGGGTTGGCGAAGCGACGTTACTAGCCCGCGCGGGCGAACCGTAGTTGCGATTAAAGCTGGCTGGCGGCTGCAGGCGCGACACCACCGGACGCAGGCCGCTGCGCGCAGGAGGCGCGGCGGCCGGCTGGCCCGCGTGGATGCCGAGCATCGCATTGCGGGTCGGCGCAATCCCAACGCGGTTCATCGGAGCGTTCGCCAGTTCGCGGCCCGTCATGTGAACTGCGGTGCCACGAATGGGCGCGCCATTCTGCAGCGTGCGGACCGGCGCGGTGGTAATGCCGCCCGGGGCGCGCATGTTCGCGTAGTGGAAATTGCCCTGGCCAAAACGCTCGGGACGATGTCCCCAATAATTGTTGATGTTCACGATCCGCGTATTCGAGATGTTCACCTGGCGGAAGTAATTGAAGCCGGCGTGATACCAGGGATAGAATGGCTCGCCCCAGCCCAGCGGACACCAGCCGAACCCGCCGCCGAAGCCGAAACCAAAGCTCACACCCCATCCAGGACCGCCAAACCAGGCGACCAGAGCGGGCGCATACACGGGCTGCACATAGATCGGTCCTGGCGCCCAGCCCCAATATCCGCCGGTGTAGACCCAGCGGCCGTAGTGGAACGGGGCATAGCCCCAGGGCGCATCATCCACCCAGGTCCAGCCCCAGGGCTCAACCCAGATCCAATGGCCGTAGGCATAAGGGGCCCAGCCGGGGGCGACCACCGGAACCCAAACGTGTCCGTAGGGCGGGACCTCGCGCCAGGTTCCGTAGTCGTCGAGATCTTCGTAGCCAACGACACCGGGCGCAACGTAGCGCGCCGAAAGGGAGCTGTCTTCCCTCTTGTCCCGCACGGCGCACCAGCCGTCGAACCCGTCGTAGGGGGGAGCCTCGGCAACTTCATGGTTGAGCGAGGTGCCGTCGGTGAATTTCACCTGCTCGTTGGAGCGCACGCGGAACGCGGGTCCCTGGCCTGTCGCGTCGCCTTCACCCTTGCGGACCGTCACGACCGTAGCATCGGCGTTGGGGTCCACATCGAGGCGATAGTCGCCCGATTTCTGGATCGTGAACGCCAGGTTCGGGGTGTCAATTTCGTAGATCTCGCCGCCAAACAGGTGGCGCACGTGGACGTTCAGCGTACCCTGGTGCAGTTCGACCTGCACGGTGCGGTTGCTGATGTTGGTCAGCGTCAGGCTGGTCTCATCGCCCATGCGGAGAATGCCGGTGCCGACGTTGAGTTCGGCGCGCGACTCTTTGTCCGTCCAGACGTTGTCAGAAATGGTCAGTGGGCGATTCAAGGTGCCGGCGACCCAATCTTCCGTGCCGCGAGGCTGAACCGAAACCGAGCCCGACATATATTGCAGACGCGCGGCCCGTCCCGGAGGGTCATTGCGGTCATTCTGGTCCGTCGCCTGGGTCTGCGCGGAAGAGGGATCGGGATAAGGCTGCTCCTCCTGCTGCGCCCACACAAGGCTCGTCAGCAATAGCGTGAAGATCACTGCCAGCGTTGAGCGCCTGATGTTTTTCATGGCCTGCTCTCCTTGCCGGCTCCGGCTGGCGTTTCCGGAACCCCGGGGGCACTCACGTCAGAAGCGCCGGCGCGGTCGGCCCTTCCTTCTCATGCCAAACATGCTAACCCCGGGTTGGGAATTAAGTTGCGGGGCTGCCGTGGGTAGCGCCCGATGCAGGGCAGAGCGGCGGGGTTGTCTGAGGGTGGATTCTTGGTAACATGAATAACTATCTGAGATACTGCAACATAGACTTAAATTCTAAAGTATTCGATGACCTGAGGGCCTCGTAGATCACCATCTCTGTCGAAGAGATGACGGCCCCTGCGGCCCGCATCCGCTCCAGGCCGACATTGCGGTTCCACTCCGTGCGCGAACTGACTGCGTCAGAGGCCACGTGAACCAGGTAGCCTTCCCGCAACGCTGCCAGGGCGGTCTGGGCAACGCAGATATGGGTTTCCATGCCGCACAGGATCACCGTATTGCGGTTTCCCGGGAGGCGCTTGAGGCTGGAGCAAAATGCTTCGCTCCCGAAGCAGGAGAACATCTGCTTTTCAATCGGCGTGGTGTCGGTGAGAAGGGAAGCGACTTCGGGGACCGTGTTGCCCAGGCCTTTCGAATATTGCGTGGTCAGCAGCGTGGGCATCTTCAGGGTCCCCGCGAGCCGGATGAGCAGTTGCGAATTGCGGACGAGCTGCTCCTTCTGAAAGATGGGGGGCAGCAGTTTCTCCTGAATGTCGATGACGATTAGTGCAGCGCGCTCGGGTTCAAGCGGACGCATTGCGATTTCGGCATAGTCGGTGTGAGGCGGCGTGATGGTGCCGAGGGTCGTCATGAGGAACTCCCGTTGCAGGCTTCGTGATCATTGTAATCGCGGATCCGCAGAAATGGCCGGGGGGCTGGTCCCGATGCCTTCTGCTGGCAGGATGCTCGCGCGACCGACTTCCGCGCAGTGCTGGCGATAGGGTACACTGACTTCAGCCCCGTCGTTCAATGGTAGGACATCTGACTCTGGATCAGATTATTGGGGTTCGAATCCCTACGGGGCTGCCATCCTGACGATCCGTGTACCCCTTGAATTATCGGGCCGGAGAAGCCAAATCGTCCTTCCAGTAGAAGCTTTCCCACGCATTGCCCACGTTTGCACTGGGTCGGAAACCACATTCCTGGCGGAGCGCTGATTCAGGTTCAAGTGCGCGGGGTGCGTCTTCCTCGCGGAAGAGAAACCGCCTGACCATAAGGCCCCACAAGACACCTCCGCAGCCCATCCCGTGTAGAATGGCGTCCCTCGGTCTTCCCCCGGACCGAACATCCGCCGATCCCCAGTTCGACAATTTGCCGGGAGGATCTCGACCTTATGTCGACGGCCCACTCGCTCAACCAGCGAGTGGGCTTGTTCACGTCAGGGGAAGGCAGCAGCCTGTGCGGGCGTGGGTCCCGCCGCAAGCAAGATTTTTTGTTCCGTGGCCATCTCGGCACACGTTAGAATCATCGATTCGGTGAACTCTGCTTGGTACATCTGCGCGGGCCACTACGCGCCAAAGGGGAGAGCCTTATTCTGTCTTTATCGATGAGGAAGACGTGGGTCTTAGCCGCCGCTGTGTTCTCGCTCTGCTCGCTCGGGTTCGGCCAGGAACGTCCGTCTTGGGAAATCTATCTTGGCTACCAGTGGACCTATTCCGATTACGGTCCACTGCAGGATGTCGCCACCGCCATCGCCAGCCCCTACGGCCAGACGATCAGCGTCGCCCATAAATTTTCCATGACCGGCGCCAACGCCACCCTCCAGAAGAACATTCGCAAGCGCTGGTCCGCGGCCGTAGACATCGGCGGCATGTACACACAGACGTCCGCCGACCTCTCGCGATTCTTCCAGTTGCTGGGCTACATCCCCCCGGGAGCCACCCAGCCCTCCACCTTCACTCCCACCGTGTACACCATCACCTTCGGCCCGCAGGTCGACATTTGGAAAAAGGGTTACACCCGGGTGTTCGTGCGCGGCATGGGCGGGGCGCTGCGCAGTTCTCTCAGCATGGACACGACAACCCGCCAGGCCCTTACCTTTCTGGCGCCCAACTTCAAGACCAACACCACCGATCCGGCGGCCATGGCGGGAGGCGGTGTCGAGTATCACCTGCTCAAACATCTGTACCTGCGCGGGTCGGGCGACTACATTCACGGGTTTTCCAATAGCAGCCACAACTATCTCCGGGTCTCCGGAGGCATCGCCATCGACAAGTTTGGCAAACCATGGTGAGACCGCGGCGAGTTTGATCATGGCGACGATGCCAGCAGAGATGAAGCGAGTCGGGAGCATCAAGGAAGCAGACCTGCTGATCCGCCGCTCGGGGATCCACGGCTGCGGCTGCTATACCCTGGTCGACATCCCCGAGGGCGCGCACATTGTCGAGTACACCGGGCCGCGGATCACCAAGGAGCAGGCCGACGAGCTCTACGGCGACCGCCCCGATACCTACTTGTTCTGCATCGGCGAAGGCGACAGCGTGGTCGATGGCGACTCGGTCGCAGCTTTCATCAACCATTGCTGCGATCCCAACTGTGAAACCGACGAGTTCGACGAACATATCTGGATCATCGCTTTGCGCGACATTGTGGCCGGGGAAGAATTGACCTACGACTACAACCTGTACGACGGAGACGACGACGATCCAGCGGTGTGCCGGTGCGGGGCGAAGAATTGCCGGGGAAGCATGTACGGGGAAGAGGAGCTGGAGCGGCGGGCGAAGGCAAGAGAGCAAGTACAAGTAGCGGGGGGATAGGCTTCAAGACTCAAGCGGCGCCCCAGGCTGGTGTGCATGTCGGGGCGAGCGCTCAGCCATAAACTACAGGACCGTATTGCGATTCATCGTTATGATGCAACCGCCCTCGTGCCAGGCCACCATGCGCCCGAGAGTGAACGGTGGATCCGGAGCTCGCGGGACCGACTTGGGGGACTGAGCGGTCATCCCCGCACCATCACATGCTGCAGGCTCTTCACCGCACGCATGTATTGCGCGCGCTCGAAGGCGCTGGGGTCGGCGCAGCGCAGTTGGCTCATGCTGCCTTGCATCTGGTGGATGGATTCGTATTCGTGCTGCTCCATCCAGTCGACGATGCCACGCTCGACGTGGCGCAGGTGGTTGATGCCGTTACGCAGCAAGGCGGAGCACATCATGGTCACGCTGGCTCCCGCCATGAGCAACTTAATGGCGTCCTGGGCTTCGTGCACGCCGCTGGTGGCGGCAAGGCTGGCGCGCAGGCGCCCGTAAAGGATACCGATCCAGGTCAGGGGAAGGCGCAGCGCCTGGGGCGTGCTCAGCAGCACATTGGGCCGGATCTCGAGTTCCTCGAGGTCAATGTCGGGCTGATAGAAGCGATTGAACAGAACGAGGCCGTCGGCGCCGGCGTCGTCGAGGCGCTTGGCCACGTGGGCGAAGTTGGTGAAGAAGGGACTTAACTTGACGGCCACGGGGATGGAAATCGCCGACTTCACCGCCCACACGATGTCGACATAGGTCTGTTCAATATCGGCTGCTTTGATCTCGGGGTCGCTGGGGATGTAGTAGATATTGCACTCCAGCGCGTCCGCGCCCGCTTGCTCGATCTGCTGGGCGAACTTGGTCCAGCCGCCGACGGTTGCTCCATTGAGGCTTGCGATAACGGGAATGCCGACCGCCTCTTTGGCCTTGCGAATGTGCTCGAGGTAGCCTTCCGGGCCCAGCCGGAATTCGCTGGGCTCCGGAAAGTAAGTGAGCGACTCGGCGAAGCTCTCCGTGCCCGCCGAGAGATGGTGGTCCAGCTCGAGCGTCTCCAGGCGCAGTTGCTCTTCGAACAGCGAGTACAGAACGATGGCGGCAGCTCCCGCGTCTTCGAGCCGGCGGATGCTCGAGATCTCCTGCGAAAGCGGCGATGCCGAGGGTACCAGCGGGGAGCGGAGTTTGAGGCCAAGATATTTGGTTGTCAGGTCGGGCATGGTGTTCCTCGTGGGCTCGAAGATCCTTCAGTGGTTTCCGTCGGCAGCTGTCGGTTCTGGAGACATCTTGCGCTGCGCCAGATACTCATACAGGCGGTAGCGGTCGAGCACATCCTTTTGGGCTTCTTCCCAGAGCCTCTTGGCATCTTCGGGCTTGCTCTTGGTGAGCATCTTGAAGCGCGTTTCCATGAGCATGAAGTCTTGCAGCCGGCGCGTGGGCGTGCGGGAGTCGAGAATCAGCGGATTCTCTCCGTTCTTCAGCCGCTCCGGATTGTAGCGATAGAGCAACCACTGGCCGCTGTCCACAGCCGCTTTCTGGTTCGCCATGCCGGTCGTCATGTCGATGCCGTGCGCGATGCAGTGGGCGTAGGCAATGATGATGCTCGGCCCGTCATAGGCTTCCGCCTCGAGAAAGGCTTTGAGTGTGTGCTCGTCCTTCGCGCCCATGGCGACACTGGCCACGTAGACGGTGCCGTAGGTCATGGCGATGAAGCCAAGGTCTTTCTTCGGTCCGGGCTTGCCCCCGGCAGCGAACTTGGCCACGGCGGCACGGGGCGTAGACTTGGAGGCCTGGCCCCCGGTGTTGGAGTAGACCTCGGTGTCGAGCACCAACAAATTGACGTTCTTCCCGCTGGCGATGACGTGGTCCAAGCCGCCGAAGCCGATATCGTAGGCCCAGCCGTCGCCTCCGACGATCCACACGCTCTTCTTCACGAGTAAATCGGCAAGGGTAAGCAGCTGGCGCGCTTCGGGCGAATGGACTTTCTCCAGGCGCTCTTTCAGAAGGCTTACGCGCTGGCGCTGCTCGTAGATGTCTGCCTCGTCTTTTTGCGGGGCCGAGAGGATGGCGGCAGCAAGGTCGTCTCCGATGTGATGGCCGAGCCGCACGACCAGTTCGCGCACGAATTCGGTCTGTTTGTCGATGGAGAGACGGAAGCCCAGGCCGAACTCCGCATTATCTTCAAACAGCGAGTTGGACCACGCCGGGCCGCGGCCTGCGGCGTTCTTCGCCCAGGGCGTGGTGGGCAGATTGCCTCCGTAAATGGAGGAGCAGCCCGTCGCATTGGCGATGAGGGCCCGGTCGCCAAAAAGCTGCGACAGCAGCTTCAGGTAGGGCGTCTCGCCGCACCCCGAGCACGCTCCCGAGAACTCGAACAGCGGTTCCTGGACCTGTTGCTGACGAATGTTCGTGACTTTGATCTTGCGGCGATCCAGTTCCGGAATCTTGAGGAAAAACTCCCAATTGTCGCGCTCGGGGAGGCGCAGCGGCGGCTGCGGCGCCATATTAAGGGCCTTCCGGCGGGTTTCGGTCTTGTTCTTGGCCGGGCAGATCTCCACGCAGATGCCGCATCCGGTACAGTCTTCGGGCGCCACCTGGATGCTGTACTTCATCCCGGCCCATTCCTTGTCGCGAACCTCGGTGGACTTGAAGGTCGCGGGGGCGCCTTCGAGTTCCCGCGAGTCATAGACCTTGATCCGGATGACGGCATGGGGGCAGACCATGGCGCACTTGCCGCACTGGATGCAGGTCTTCGTGTCCCACACGGGAATTTCGAGAGCCAGGTTGCGCTTCTCCCACTTCGCGGTCCCGGTGGGGAAGGTCCCGTCGCAGGGAAAAACGCTGACCGGGAGCTCATCGCCGCGGCCTTCATAGATGGCACCGAGGACTTCGCGCTCGAACTGGGGAGCGTCGGCCGAAAAGGGCAGCGGCCTTTCGATGGTGCTGGTCACGGTGTCGGGGACGGGCACTTCAAAGAGGTGGGCCAGCGTCTCGTCGACAGCCTTCATGTTCTTCTGGACAATTTCTTCGCCTTTGCGCCCATAGGTGTCGCGGATCGACTGCCGGATGGCTTCGATGGCTTCTTCGCGGGGCAGCACTTTGGAGATGGCAAAAAAGCAGACCTGGAGAATGGTGTTCATGCGGCTGCCCATGCCGGTATCGCGTGCGACCTGGTAGGCATCGATGACAAACAGCCTGGCTTTCTTGGCGATGAGCTGTTCCTGCACCACGCGCGGGAGCTTGTCCCAGACTTCATCGCGGCCGAAGGGGCTGTTGAGCAGGAACGTTCCACCCGGGACGAGCGCGCTCAGCATGTCGTAGCGCTCCAGGAAGATCCACTGGTGGCAGGCGACGAAGTTGGCCTTTGAGACCAGATAGGCGGAATGGATGGGATTCGGGCCAAAGCGGAGGTGCGAAACCGTCATCGCCCCGGATTTTTTCGAGTCGTAAACGAAGTACCCCTGGGCGTAGTTCTCGGTGTTTTCGCCGATGATCTTGATGGAGTTCTTGTTCGCGCCCACCGTGCCATCCGCGCCCAGACCGTAGAACATCGCGCGGACCACAGTCTCGGGCTCGGTCGAAAATTCCGGATCGTAGTCGAGGCTGGTATGGTTGAGGTCGTCGTGGATGCCGACCGTGAAGTGCTCCTTCGGTTTTGGCACTTTCAGGTTGTCGAATACGGCTTTTACCATCGCCGGCGTAAATTCCTTGGAAGACAGGCCGTAGCGCCCTCCGATCACGAGCGGGGCAATCTGCACGGAGCCGTAGTGGTTGCGGCGGCCTTCCTGGATGGCGTTCACCACGTCGAGGTACAGCGGTTCTCCCGCAGCGCCGGATTCCTTCGTGCGGTCGAGCACAGCGATCGATTGAACCGTGACGGGGAGCGCTTCGTAGAAGTGCTTGACCGAGAATGGGCGGTAGAGGCGAACCTTGACGAGGCCGACCTTTTCGCCCCGGGCATTGAGGGCTTCGACCGCCTCCTGCGCCGCTTCCGCGCCCGATCCCATCATGACCACAACGCGTTCCGCATCAGGCGCGCCGGCGTAGTCAAACAGGCGGTATTGACGGCCTACGAGCTGGGCGAACTTGTTCATGGCGCCCTGCACGGTTTCCGGGCAAGCGTCGTAAAAAGCATTGGCCGCTTCGCGAATCTGAAAGAAGACGTCAGGATTCTGCGCCGTGCCCCGCAGCACGGGATGATCGGGCGACAAGGCGCGTCCGCGGTGCTCGAAGACGCGGTCCATGTTGATCATCGCCCGCATGTCGTCTTCCGTGAGCATCTCGATCTTATTGACTTCGTGCGAGGTGCGGAACCCATCAAAAAAGTGCAGGAAGGGAATCCGCGACTCCAGCGTCGCCGAATGCGCAATCAGGGCCAGGTCCATCGCCTCCTGCACGGAGTTGGAGCACAGCATGGCCCACCCCGTGGCGCGGCAGAACATGACATCACTGTGATCGCCAAAAATCGAAAGCGCGTGCGTGGCCAGAGTGCGGGCCGAAACGTGGAACGCGGTCGGCGTCAGTTCGCCGGCGATTTTATTCATGTTCGGGATCATCAGCAGCAATCCCTGCGAAGCGGTGAAGGTCGTCGCCAGCGATCCGGTTTGCAGCGCACCGTGCACGGCCCCCGCGGCTCCCCCCTCGCTCTGCATCTCAGCCACGTGCGGAACCGTGCCCCAGATGTTCGGGACGGACTCCGCGGCCCACTGGTCCGCCCACTCGCCCATCGGCGAGGAAGGGGTAATGGGGTAGATGGCAATCACCTCGTTCACACGGTAGGCGACATAGGCGACCGCCTCGTTGGCGTCCATGGTCTTAAATTTGCGCTTCATAATGTCCCTTCACCACGAATTGCCGGGGCGGGCGTGGCCGGATGCGACCTCGCTGGGCAGTCCCAAGCTACCCGTTAAGAAGAGGATAGGGTTGGGGACGATTGGCGTCGTGTGCGTGGGTCACAGTGGTTTGTGATCTCGATCACAGGGACAAGTTTGAGGGGGTTGGCGGCGTTGGGCCCGAAAAGGAATCATCCCGTGCCCGTCGGCGCGCGGGCAGGGGCCCACGGATAGTTCCGTTCGCGCTGCTGCACGGGGATCGGCGGCGAAGGGCGGGATGGCGGCACAGCTTGGAGCCGGCACTGCTCCCCGGGGCAGGGGCAGGTGAGCTTGGCCGTGCCGGTGATCTGGCAAGGACCGAACCCGCATCCGCTGGGAGAGAGTTGGGGACAGACTTTCACCTTCGAATGGTCGTAGGCATAAACGGTGAACGTTCCCGGAGCGCCGGGAGCGCACAGCGCCAGGCCATCGGAAGTGACGGAAACGTCGGTGGCAGGTTTGGCCGTCGAATCGCAGGCGCCCCAGGTGGCAGGCTGCGGAGTCACGCCGGTAGGCGAGCTGTCATAGATGCCGGTGGCGATGAATTGCACGGGTTGCCCCCGGCCGTCGCGTTGGCAGGACTCAGGCTGATGGACTGGTGCGGGGACGATCCGCACCCAAGCAGGATTGCAGCGGAAAGCATCAGCAGGGAAGAGATGGACAGGGTGAGGAAGGGTCGCACGGGGCGCCTCCGGGTGGGGACGATGCGCCAGGAATTCTGAGAGTTGCCTTGCCCGGCGATGGGTCGGCTTATCGGCAATCGCCGCCAATGTTACATAGATGTTAAAAAGCGGGCCCTGGGGGCGGAGGCGTGGGACTGGTTTGTTTCGGATGAAACCGGAGACTTGCCGCCCCGGGGCACGTCAGGACCGCTCCTTGTGCGATTGTCACTCAGGGGAGTGACCGTGATCACTGCCGGGCTGCTCGCTCGCCTAAACAATACGCCGCACGCCGGGCGCGGGCGGCACGTGGTGAGAGCCGGCGCGAAGCAAGGATTTTCCAGGCACGGGTCAAACTGGATTGCCCTCATGCGGCTAGAGATTGTCGGGATATCGGACATTTCGCTCCGTAATTCGAGCAAGCGACCTGTCTGAAAACGTGTCCCTGCGGGGCACGGGTTGCCATCGGTCGCCGGAGTCCTGTCCGCAGAAGAGATGGCAATTTGGGGCGAGTCGCGGTATAACTGCGCGTCCAACGAAAGGGGGGACTTATGAGCACAAGTACCACCAGACCCGAGGAAAGGGCCCGTTTCGAGGCGGAGCAGTCGGAATGGGACCGGATCGCTGCGACGCACGAGTTCAAAGACCTGATGGCGACCAAGAAAGTGTTTATCGTTCCCGCCTTTGTGTTCTTCGTCGTCTACTATTTCCTGCTGCCGGTCCTGGTGGGTTACGCGCCCAACCTGATGGCCACCAAGGTGCTCGGGGTGGTGAACCTGGCGTATCTGTTTGCCCTCTCGCAGTTCTTCATGGCGTGGACCATTGCCTGGCTGTATATGAAGGCCGCAGACGACTTCGACGAACTCTCGCGAGACATCATCGAGAAGGCCCACAACAACCGGGGAGGCAAATAACATGTCGACACCACTGGTGATGTTCCTGGTATTCATCGCGGTGACGCTGGGGATCACGTATTGGGCCTCGAAACGGTCGACGGGCGCAAGCGCCTACTTTGCCGCCAGCCGGCGGGTAACGGGATGGCAGAACGGAATAGCCGTGGCCGGCGACTACATGAGCGCGGCATCGTTCTTGGGCATCGCCGGGATCATCGCATTCCAAGGCTACGACGGTTTTATGTTCTCGGTGGGATGGCTGGTGGCCTATCTGACGGTGCTACTGGTGATTGCCGAACCTTTGCGCAATGCCGGCAAGTACACCATGGCCGACGTGCTGGCCTATCGGCTGAAGCCGCGGCCGGTGCGAGCCATGGCGTCTTTGAGCACGCTGACCGTCAGCACGTTTTACATGATCGCGCAGATGGTGGGCGCGGGAGCGCTGGTCAAGTTGTTGCTTGGCGGGTGGATCAGCTACAACCAGTCGGTGATCGTGGTGGGCATCCTGATGATCGTCTACGTGGTGTTCGGCGGCATGCTGGCCACTACCTGGGTGCAGATCATCAAGGCCATCCTGCTGATGGCGGGCACGATCCTGCTCAGCATTCTGGTAATGGCGCACTTTCACTTCAGCTTTGGGCAATTCTTTGGCGCCATCAGCCAAGTCACCTACCACGATGCCAAGGGAGCCGTGGTGGTGAAAGATTTCCTGACGCCGGGCCTGCGCTACAAGCCGCCGTATGGGGCGCTGGACCTGATCTCGTTGGGGTTGGCGCTGATCTTCGGTACGGCCGGGCTGCCGCACATCCTGGTGCGGTTCTATACCGTTCCGGATGCCAAGACCGCGCGGCACAGCGTGGTGTGGGCGATGGTGCTGATCGGCAGCTTTTACATCATGACCACGTTCCTGGGATTTGGAGCGGCCACCATCGTCGGGCCGGACTACATCAAAGTGCACGGCGGGACGAACATGAGCGCTCCGCTGCTGGCGCAGGCGCTGGCCGGAAACGTATTCTTCGCCTTCATCTCGGCGATCGCCTTTGCCACGATCTTGGCGGTGGTCGCCGGGCTCACGATCAGCGCCACGACCTCGTTTTCGCACGACTTCTGGACCAACGTGATCCATAACGGGGTGGAACGCCGGCCGGGCGAAGAAGTGCTAGTAGCGAGGATCTCGGCGTTCGTGGTGGGCGCGGTGGCAATCGCAGTCGCGATTCTGCTCGGCCCGACGGCAAACGTGGCGTTTCTGGTGGCGCTGGCCTTTGCTGTGGCGGCGTCGGCAAACCTGCCGGTGATTGTGTTGTCGATTTTCTGGCGGCGGTTCAATACCGCCGGGGCAGTCACGGGGCTGGCGGTGGGGTTGCTGGCGTCCATCGGGCTGATTCTGGTGAGTCCCAGCCTGATGGCGGTGGATCCCCCGACGGTGACAGGTACGGCGCGGCACCTCATCCAGGCGAAAGCCATCTTCCCGCTGGAGAATCCGGGGATCCTGAGCATTCCGCTGGGGTTCCTTGGGGCGATTGCAGGGACGCTGCTGAGCCACGAGCCGACCTCGATGCATAAATTCAATGAACTGCTGGTGCGCTCAAATACGGGATTGGGTGCCGAGCAGGCGGGCGCACACTGAGTGCGCAGCGAGATTGCGGGGGGACACAGGATGTTTCATCATATTGGGAGCTGAACGAGGCGGAGGCACTCTGACCCGGGGTGTCGTCCCTGTGGGTACACGCACGACGTACGGAGCCGGTGCGGCAAAATTTTTGCAGGCAATGTTGTAGGACCCCGACGGACTCCAACACCGAGCAAAAGCCGCAAAAGCTGCTGGTAGACGGGCGAGGGTCTTGACAAATTCAGGACTTCAAGAGGTAAGGCATATGGCGGACATTCCCAAGAAACAACAGGTGATTGAGACCAGCGAGGCGCAAATTGCAGTCCATTGGCGCGAGGAAGAATACTACTATCCCTCCGCGAAGTTCATCGGTCAGGCAAACCTGACCGACCCCGACATCGTCAACCGCTTCAGCGAGGACAAGTTTCCGGAGTGTTTTCGCGAGTATGCCGACCTGTTGAGCTGGGACCAATACTGGCACACCACGCTGGACACCAGCGATCCGCCGTTCTGGAAGTGGTTTGTCGGCGGCAAGCTCAATGCTTCGTTCAACTGCGTGGACCGACATCTGGCGAAATACAAGAACAAAGCGGCGCTGATCTTCGTGCCGGAACCGGAGAGCGAAGCGCCGGTCTCGGTGACGTATCGCGAGCTTTATGTGCGAGTGAATGAGTTTGCTGCGCTGCTGCGCGATTTTTGCGGGCTGAAAGCTGGGGATCGCGTCACGATTCATATGCCCATGGTCCCGGAATTGCCGATCACCATGCTGGCATGCGCCCGCCTGGGCGTGATCCACTCGGTGGTCTTTGGGGGCTTCAGCGGCGAAGCCTGCGGGACCCGGGTCGCCGATTCGGGAAGCCACGTTCTGATCACGATGGATGGCTACTATCGCAACGGCAAGCTGCTCGATCACAAAGCAAGCGCCGATGTTGCGCTCGAACTCGCCAGCAAGGAAGGCCATACGGTGCAGAAAGTCCTGGTGTGGAGGCGGCACCCGGGAAAGAATGCCTCGGCATCGCCTTTCGCGAAAGGCCGCGATTACTTCGTTGACGAGATCCTGCCCAACTACTCGGGTGAAATCGTGGAACCCGTTTCCATGGATGCAGAGGCTCCGCTGTTTCTCATGTACACCAGCGGCAGCACCGGTAAGCCGAAGGGGTGTCAACACCGCACCGGGGGCTATCTGGCGTATGTAACCGGCACTTCCAAATACATTCAAGACATTCACCCCGAGGATGTTTACTGGTGCATGGCGGACATCGGATGGATCACGGGGCACTCCTATATCGTCTACGGTCCGCTGTCTTTGGCAGCGACCAGTGTCATTTATGAGGGTGTGCCCACGTTTCCGGATGCCGGCCGGGTGTGGCGGATTGCCGAGCGTTTGGATGTGAACATCTTCCACACGTCTCCAACTGCGATTCGCATGTTGCGCAAGGCGGGGCCCGACGAACCGAGCAAGTACAAATACCACTTCAAGCACATGACCACGGTCGGCGAGCCGATCGAGCCCGAAGTCTGGCGGTGGTACTACGAAACCGTGGGCAAGCGGGAAGCGGTCATCGTGGATACCTGGTGGCAGACCGAAAATGGAGGCTTCCTGTGCAGCACGAAACCTGCGCTCGACCCGATGAAGCCCGGCAGCGCCGGGCCGGGGATGCCAGGCATTTTCCCGGAGATCCGGGACGAGATGGGAGAGATCGTACCTGCGGGATCCGGCCGGGCGGGAAACATCTGCATTCGCAATCCCTGGCCGGGGATCATGCAGACCATATGGGGGGACCGCGAACGCTTCGTGAACCAGTATTACCGGAAGTATTGCAAAGACGTCAAAAGCAAGAACTGGCGTGACTGGCCTTACTTTGCCGCGGACGGAGCGGTCGAGGCCGTGGACGGGTACTTCCGGATTCTGGGGCGCGTGGATGACGTGATCAACGTCGCCGGCCACCGCCTGGGCACCAAGGAGATCGAGTCCGCGTGCTTGACCGTCGCGGAAGTGGTCGAAGCGGCCGTAGTCCCGGTGGTTGACGAGATCAAAGGACGCGTGCCGGAAGTCTATATCGTCCTACAGCCGGGACTTGCGCCCAGCCAGGAGATTTTGGACAAAGTCAACAAGGCGATCGAAACCATCATTGGCAAGATCGCCCGCCCCAAGCACATCCACATTGTGCCCGATATGCCGAAGACCCGGTCGGGCAAGCTCATGCGCCGCGTGCTTGCTTCCATCTCCAACCGAATGAGTACCGGGGACATCACGACCTTGGCGAATCCGGACGTGGTCGAAAAGGTCCGTGAACTGGTGCAAGGGAAGGAACCGGTGGGCGTCGCTGCCGATGGCCCGGAGGATCTGAAGCGGTTCGGGAAGGAAGAGTAGGAGTTTTCGCGGGAAACCCTGAATACCGGCCACTCGGTGGCGGAAGAGAGTCCTTCACCGCCGAGGCCCCAAGCCTGTTGCTTGGCGAAGGACGAACGCCCGGTGCGCGGGGTTAGTGGCGAGCTTTCAGGCGTCCCCAAGGGGACGCCTTTCCTGTGAGGTTCCGCGGCTGAAGCGCTGGGCTCGGAGCGATGGGAAGGCGCGGTCTCCCGATGGCATCACGGTCGCGCGGCGCAAACCAGATTTCATCGACTCTCTGTGACCGGCATCACTGCGTCCGGTCCCCAGTCACCCCAGAATCACGCAACCCCATTCTCTCCGGGGCGGCCCCATCTCAGGACTGGGAGGCTCGTCATGAGCACCTTGGAAGACCTCAACCACGCCGGAATCTCGAACCTGCTTACCATCGACGAAGAATACGCCTCTCCAAAGTGTGTCTCTGAAAACTGCCTGCAGAAAAACTGGAAAGGCGAGTGCGAGCGGGCGCTGGCCGACCCCGAAGACTTCTGGGGAGACTACGCGCTGCGTTTTCTCTGGAGCAAGCCGTGGACGAAGGTGCTCCAGTGGGACGGTGTCCACCACGAATGGTTGGTTGGCGCGAAGACGAACATCACGCTGAACGCGCTGGACCGGCATGCAAACTCGGAGCGGAGGAACCGGGCCGCCTACATCTGGCTGGGTGAGGACGGCGCCGAGCGCATCGTCACCTATGGGCAGCTCCATCGCATGGTGTGCCGGTTCGCGAACGGCCTGAAGTCGCTCAACGTGCGCAAGGGCGATCGGGTGGTCATCTATATGCCGCTTACGATCGAGGGTGTCGTCGCCATGCTCGCCTGCGCGCGCATCGGAGCCATCCATTCGGTGGTCTATGCGGGGCTCGGTCACACGGCGCTGCGTGACCGCATCGAAGACGCGCAGGCCAGGCTCGTGATTGCCGGCGACGTCGGTTTCCGGCGCGGCAAGACCGTCCCCCTCAAGCCCATCGTGGACGAGGCCCTCGACACCCTCGACTTCGTGGAGAAGGTTGTCGTCTATTCGCGGCGCGCCTCCGAGGTCACCAGCGCGGGTGAGATCGACTACGCCGAGTTGATGAAGTTCCCGGCCGATTGTCCTGCCGAGGAGATGGACGCCGAAGACCCCCTGTTTCTCCTCTACACTTCCGGATCGACCGGTAAACCCAAAGGCGTCCTCCATGTCCACGGCGGCTACATGGTGGGTACAACCTATCACCTGGAAAATTTCTTCGACGTTGGCGAGCGCGACATTTTCTGGTGTACGTCAGACATCGGGTGGGTGGTCGGCCATTCCTACATCGTCTACGCCCCCCTGTGCGCGGGCGTGACCACCCTGTTCCGCGAGGGCGCGATTGATTATCCCCATCCTGGGACGGCGTGGGAGATTGTGGAGCGGTACGGCGTCACCAAGATGTTCACCGCTCCCACCGCGCTGCGCCTGTTCATGCGGTACGGCGAGCAATATCCGGCGAAGTACGACCTGACAACCCTGAAAGTCATTGCCTGCGCCGGGGAGCCCCTGAATCCCGAAGCCTGGCGCTGGGCGCAGACGCATCTCGCTGGCGACGGAAAGTGGGGATACGTGGTCGACAACTGGTGGCAGACCGAACTGGGCGGGCCGGCGATCGGGACACACCCCTCCATAGCCATGCGGCCCGGGAAAGCCGGAGTGGCCGTGCCCGGCTGCGAGGCCGACGTCATCGATGAGACCGGAAAGTCCGCCTCGCCGGGCGTGGGTGGTCGCCTGGTGTTGAAGCGGCCGTTCCCGTACATGCTGCGGACCGTATGGCGCGATCCCGCTCGCTATGAGCGCGACTGGCAGCAGATCTCCAATTGCTACGTGACCGGAGATGTGGCCGTGAAGGACAAAGACGGCTACATCACCGTACTGGGGCGGGCGGATGATGTGTTGAACGTGGCCGGGCACCGGATCGGGACGGCGGAGATCGAAAGCGCGCTGGTGTCGCATCCGTCGGTGGCGGAGGCGGCGGCGATTGGGATTCCGGATCCGCTGAAAGGGGAAACGATCAAAGTCTTTGTCCAGACGCGGGCGGACCATGTGCCCTCCGAAGCGCTGTCGGCCACGCTGATTGAGCACGTGCGCCGCGAACTGGGACCCATTGCAACGCCCTCGGCCCTGGAGTTTGTGGCTTCCTTACCGAAAACGCGGAGCGGAAAGATTCTGCGCCGGTTCTTGAAAGCCAAGGAAACGGGGAAGGACGTGGGCGACGTGTCGACGATGGAGGGATAGCTTCGTATTCCGAGTACCGGGTACGGAGCGAGCAGCGTTCCTTGCCGGCGCCTGGCGGCGGAGGGATGACAAGAGCAGGAGCGTGCCCGGGCGAAACTCCCCACCCTCGCGCAAAGTGCGCGGGAAGAGTGAGGAACCCAAGGTAGTGGTTTACACGCCGCCTTGCATGACTCCGGTGCCGCGGGGAGCTTCGTGCGGGCCTTCGGCGGGTTCCAAGGTAACGGCAAAAGTCTTGGCTTCGACTCCAGCGGGCAGGCCGGGCGGGTTGACCAGGGTCGCATTCCCCCGAGCGTCGGGCTTGAACAGGCCCGCCGCAATCGGGGCCCCGGTGGGCGGGATCAGCCACAACTCATAAATCTTGTCGGGCGCCAGCGGAGCGAGATTGCTGGCCACAAAGATCAAGCTCGTCTTGTTGCGCAGGTAGAAGGCTTTGCCCTGCGGTTGCGGGGGCCCCTTGGCGGCGACCAGGGTGACTGCCTGCGCCTCTGGGGCGGTCAGAGTGTCGACAACTCGCCGGGCGTTGGCCAGTTCCACGGTTTGCTGACCCATCATCTGGACGAGCGTGTTCACCGAATCCTTGAGGAACGTGTTTTCGCGGCGCAACTGGACCACGACCAGAAACATGCCAACTGTCATGCCCCATCCCAGAGCCGCCCACCAGTTGAAGCCGCGGCGCGCCGGTTCGGCTGGGGCAGCCGCGCGGGGTTCTTTGGCGATGGCCTCAACCAGCCGCTGGCGCGAACGCTGCGGAGGCTTGGGACCGGTGCTGGCAGTGGCCATCAGCGCCATGTCGCCGCGGAGCTGCTGGAGTTCGAGGCGACAGGAGGCGCAGCCCTCGAGGTGCTTCTCGACGGCGGCGCGGTCGTCTCCCTCGAGCGCGCCCAGGGCGAGAAGGGCGAGGTCCTCGGCGAATTGTTCGTGCGCGCTCATCCTTCCAGTGCCTTTCGCAAGGCGATCAGGGCCGCGCGAATGCGGGTCTTGATCGTCCCCAGCGGTTCTCCTGTCTTGGATGCAATCTCAGTGTGCGTGAGCCCTTCGTAGTAGGCCATTTCGAGCGCGGCGCGCTGGGCCGAGGGCATGGCGCCCAGCATCTCGCGGACCCGGGCAGCTATGCGGGAGCGATCGGCATCGGCAGCCATGTCGGGGACAACGGAGAGAATCACGTCTTCGATATCGTCCAGCGGGCGGCGCTTGCGGAGAGCATCGATCGCGCGGTTGCGAGTGATCACGGCGAGCCAGGCCCCGAGATTGCCGCGGCTGGAGTCAAAGGCCCCGGGATTGCGCCAGAGTTGCATGAACACGTCTTGTTGCACGTCTTCGGCGGCGCCGGTGTCGCCGAGAACGCGCAGCGCCACGCTGTAGACCACCGGAGAATAACGGTCGTAGAGAGCTGCCATGGCACTTTGGTCCCCAGCGCGAATCGCCGATACCAGCAGGGTGTCTGGCGAAGCTGCGTTGAGATCGGCGCTGGACAAACGCTCTCTTCCTTTCGAAGTACGTGCGGTACAACGGGTTGGATGGGAGGCGGCCTTGCAGCCGAGCTCACCCAATCCGGGAGACGCTGTTATACCAGATGGCACAGGCTGGAGGGTACCGAGTCCCGAGTGGCGAGTACCGAGAACGTCGAACCGCAATGACACGCAGGTCGGTGGTGCAGGACACGGGGGAGATACGAGGGTGCAAAGGGAACCCGTTTGGAAAATCACGGGTACGCGTGCCCTGACTCCCTGACAACCACGGAGAATGGCTTTCAAGATTGCAGAAGGACGAGAGAAATGTTCCACCCGAGAAATGGGGGGAAGTCAGGAGGCCCAAGATGCAATCACCGGTGCTTCCAGCCATCAAGATGTCGTTCGACGCAGTGTTCTACTATGTCAACGACCTGGACCGCGCGGTGGGGGATGCGAGGAACGTCGCCCTGGGGCACGCGGGCAACATGACGCCTTGCTACGTCTACGACGACTGCGGCAAGCTGATGTTCAGCGCGGGCAAGCCGTAGACGGTGGCTGTCCGGGGAGGAGGTACAGTTTGAGATGGTGAAGCTTGGCAGAGTGGTGGTATACGAGAAGCCGACTTGAAGCAAGTGTCGCGAGGTCAAGCGGGTCTTGACTGAGAAAGGGATCGAATTCGAGCAGGTGGACTACACAAAAAGTCCCCTATCGGCGAAAGCACTTGGGCAACTGCTGAAGCAGGCGGGATTGAAGCCGCAAGACGCGATCCGCAAGAACGAAGAGGCCTACGGGCAGCATGTCGCGGGAAAGAACCTGAGCGACGAACAAATGGTGCGGGTGATGGCGGAGCATCCGGAGCTGATCCAGAGGCCGATCGTGGTGCGTGGGAGCAAGGGGGTGCTGGCCCGCCCGGTGGAGAAGCTGGGAGAGCTGGGGATCAAGTAAGGATGTCCGGGTGCGAAAGCTTGTGCCAGCGCTGCCACGGGCGCAAGCGCGGGCACCGGCGGCGGACGTTCCGGCAATATTCTTCGTATTCAGCGCCGAATTTCTTGCGGAGAGTCGGCTCTTCGTAGAAGAGTACAAAGAGGTGGACGCCAAGGAGCGACAGTGGCGACGATCGCGATGGCAGCAAGGTTGGAGTGACCGAAGACGATCCAGAGCCCGATCCAGCCGGCGGCGAATCCAACGTACATGGGATTGCGCACGTAGCGATAGAAGCCAACTACGACGAGGCGCTGCGGTGGAGCGATGGGCGCAGGGGTGCCGCGGCCAGTCCAGCCGAAGTCCCAGACACAGCGCAAGGCCACAGCGAACCCGAGGATGGATGGGACGGCGGCCAGCCAGCGCCAGCGTGCGGCCCCAGCCGTCTCGACGCTGAAGCCCAGCCAGTGAGGCAGCAGCCAGAACCAGAGAGCGAAGAAGGCCGAGCCCACGGCGAGGGAAGCAAGCGTAGGGATCAGGGGGTGAACCTCCAAAGCTTTGGGCGACGGTTTATCAGCCATCGCGCCTCCCTCTCGGGACAAACATTGTGTCCCGGGGCCTGCCCCGGGGGCTGTGACGCAAAGCAGCGGCCGCTGGAGAGCACTCGGTTCAGCCAGGTTCTTGCTGAATCAGGGACCGGACGAGGATAATGCACCAGAGTCAGGAATCATGAAAATCACCAGCAGTTTATGCTTCGCACTCGCAGTTATATTGGAAACTGCTGCCTGCACCTCGGCACAGCAAGCCAGCACGATTCCTCAGGCCCGCCTGATTCAGCCGGCAGAATTGGCGAGGATCCTGAATGCCCCCAAAGGCGAAAAGCCTCTGATGATCCAAGTCGGTTCGCACGTTCTGTATACGCAGGCGCACATTCCCGGATCGGAGTACATCGGGCCCGCTACCAGCTCCGCCGCCCTGGAGCAATTGCGCAAGCGCGTACAAGCCCTGTCCCGGAATGCGTTCATCGTTCTGTACTGTGGCTGCTGCCCCTGGAGCCATTGCCCAAACGTGCAGCCCGCCGATGATGCCCTGCACGCGATGGGGTTCACGAATGTGAAGGTCTTGTACATCGCCAATAACTTCGGTACTGACTGGGTGGACAAGGGGTATGCGGTTGCAAGAGGCGACTAGGGGCGAGCATCGGGCAAACACGCGAAAGCTGCCCCTGTCGGTTGCTCTTCTGCTCCTGAGTGTGATCGTGATGGTGGCTCCCGCTTGCCGATCTTCGCGTTCAAGCGGTGCGCAGGACGACAATCGACTCGCGCCCGATTTCACTTTGGAGGATCTGGCGGGGCGTCCGGTCACCCTGTCGTCGTACCACGGAAAAGTGGTGCTGTTGGACTTCTGGGCCACCTGGTGTGCTCCGTGTCGCGAAGAGATTCCCCGGTTCATCGAGCTGCAAAACCAGTATGGCAACCGCGGTCTTCAGATTCTGGGCGTCTCCATGGATGACTCACCAGACCCGGTGCGCGAGTTCCAGCAGAATTTCAAGATGAATTACCCGGTTGTAATGGGGACGGCAAAAACGGGTGAGTTGTATGGCGGTGTCCTAGGCTTACCCATTGCGTTGGTGATCGATCAGCAAGGACGTATTCGGAGCAAGCACATCGGTGCGACTCCGATATCAGCTTTCGAAAACGAAATCACCCGGTTGCTGGGGGAGGGGGCTGCATCGCACTGATCGTAGAGTGCGACAAGCAGCTTCTGATGTTTAGAAGGAATGGCGGAGAGGGAGGGATTCGAACCCCCGATACCCGTCAAGGTATGTCCGCTTTCGAGGCGGATCGTTTCAACCACTCACGCACCTCTCCGCGCCGGACAGCAGCCGCCAGTGGCTAGTGGTCAGTGCCAGCGGCTGGAACCAGTCGTCAGTCTTTCGTCGCTAGTCGTCAGCGAGCACCTCCTCGTCGCCGGCCGTGCCTTTCTCTCTCCGTTCCCGAAAGAAGGACTGCAAGAGTTCCCTGGAACGGCCAGCCAGAACCCCGCTTTTTACTTGCATGCGGTGATTCAGTCGCGGGTGGTTCAGGACCTGCATGACCGAGTGAACCGCTCCCGCCCGGGGATCGTCGGCACCATAGACCAAGCGCCGGATGCGCGCATGCACCAACGCGCCGGCGCACATCGCACATGGTTCAATTGTAGCAAACAGCTCGCAGTCAGCCAGGCGATGGTTACCAACGATTGCACCCGCTTCGCGGAGGGCGACGATTTCGGCGTGAGCGCTGGGGTCGTTCTCGCTAAGGTTGCAATTCCAGCCGCGGGCGATAATGCGCCCGCCGCAGACGACAACCGCCCCGACGGGAACTTCTCCGGCTTCTCGCGCGCGGTGAGCAGCACGGAGGGCCTCCTCCATGTGGAGTTCGTCGTCAAAATCATCCTTGATGCCTGGTCGTTGCCCTTTGGCCATGAGCGGAGCAGACCTGGGCGCAGTCGCGCGGGATCCATTGTAACGGCAGGGAAGGCAAGCAAGATCGGCTGGAAGCTATGCGTGCCTCGGGGAAATGACTGCCTGAGGCAGGTCAGAGCAGATGAAGAACGGCCCGGAGGCTGTAAGGAAGCATAGCGAGAAGACGGGGCCCAAGGGCAGTGACAGCCCAGTGGACTGCGAACAAGGAGGGGATAGCCACTGCCATCCAGCGCAGCTCGGTTCGAGATGGGGTCAGAGCTTTCATGACTGCGTTCTGGGAGGAGATACGAAACAGGGGTAGGAAAAGTTCCAAAAGGCAGGGCTCCGGGGTTAGGGCTTGGGGGTGCGGCACAGATTCCGCCTTCGCTGAATTCGCCGCGCCCGCACGGCGACAGCGGCTGGCGCCGGCGCACGCTGCGAGCGAGGTCGGAACGCAGATGGCGTCATCAGGTGAGTTTAGGGTATGCTAGCCGCGTTATGGGGATGCCCAATCTGCTCCGCAAGGTTCTTCTCCTGGATCTGCTACAGGGGTTGAAAGTCACCTTCCTCTATCAGGATCCTAAGGAGAACTACACCGAACAGTATCCGCTGGAGCGGCCGCAAGTAGCCGAGCGGTACCGCGGGGCGCCGCGGCTGAACGTCAATCCCGATACCGATGAGACCATGTGCATTGCCTGTGACTTGTGCGCGCTGGCCTGCCCGGAGCATCTGATTGTGGTCTCGAGTGAGCGCAACGAAAAGACCCGGCGCAAGGAACTCACTAACTTTACCTACGATTTGAGCCGCTGCATGTTCTGCGGGCTGTGCGAGGACGCGTGCCCAACGGATGCGCTGGAGCTGACGCAGGATTTTGAGCTGGCCAACTACTCGCGCGAAGATATGATCTGGGACCGTGAGGCGCTGGAAAAGGGCCCTCGACCGACGTTGTACAAGAAATAGGCAAGCGTTACAGAGGTGCTTCCGACGCGCGACCTTGGCCGCGCGTTGTGCTCTTCATATTTTCCAAGTTCGTCGCCAGTCCTTCTCGAACCGGAAAGCACGGCAGAATTCTTCTATTGCCGCAGCGCTCGTGCGTCGGGATGACAAGACAGTATCACCCGACCGCGGGTTGCTGCTGCGTCATGCAATGCAGGGCTCCGAATCCCCAGACGAGGTCGCCCGAGTAGATGGGGATGATGGCGCGGGAAGGGAAGACTGCAGCCAGAGTGTTGAGGGCCACGCGATCGTTGGGGTCGTTGAAGACCGGAACCAGGACGCAACCATTGGCGATGTAGAAGTTCCCATAACTTGCCGGCAGACGGCGACCCTCAAAAACAACGGGCGCGGGCATAGGAAGCTCGACGATTTCGAAGGGGTGCCCATCCTGGTCGGTGGCAGAACGGAGGCGGCGCAGGTTTTCTGCCAGTGGTTTGTGGTTCTGGTCTTGGATGTTGGGTTCGACCATGGTGACAATCGTGCGCGGAGCAACGAAGCGGGTGATATCGTCGACGTGACCGTGAGTGTCGTCGCCGGCGATGCCATGGCCGAGCCAGATCACTTTGCGGACGCCGAGATAGTTGGCAAAGACGGCTTCGTAGTCCTCGCGGCGGAAGCCGGGGTTGCGCTGTTGGACGCGGCTGAGCAGGCATTCTTCGGTGGTGAGGAGGGTGCCTTCGCCATTGACGTCGATGGACCCACCCTCAAGGACGACACGCTGTCCGCGCTGTTCAGCGAGGGTTTGCGTGGCTTTCGCCGCCTGGGCCATCCGCGAGCCAATTTTTTTGTCATACTGGTAGTTCCGGTATTTCGCCCAAGCATTGAAGCGCCACTCAATGGCATGCAAAGCCACCGAGCTTCGCTCGGTCGGACCGCCGCGAGCACCTGTTCCTGTGTGGACAAAAGTGCACCCGCTGTCGCGGGTCCACACGCGGTTGGTGGGCCAGCGGTGGAAGCGGACGTTCTTGTTAAGGGCCCCGGCAAGTTTCAAGGTGTTGCGGGCCAGCCCTTCCGAGGCCGCGTTGCGAACGATCAGATCGACGCGCTCATAGCGGGAGAGATTGCGAATGACCTCCGCATAGACCCACGGTATGGGTTCAAATTTTCCCGGCCAGTCCCCGCGGAAGTGGGGCCAGGCCAGCCAGGTGGCTGCGTGGGGGGCCCATTCGGCAGGCATGCACAGGGCGGGAAGCGTCCTTAAAGTGCCACTTGAAGTTCGAGGTTTGGGCTTCTTGGGAAGAGGAACTGGCACAGTAGGCTCTCAGTCGATCAGGCGGCTGGTGATGGGGGCATAGCTGTCGATGCGGCGATCGCGCAGAAAGGGCCAGTTGCGGCGAATGTCCTCGAGTTTGCGCAGGTCGACTTCCGCCGTGAGGATTTCTTCCTTGTCGTGCGAGCCCTGGGCCAGGACACGGCCGAAGGGGTCGGCAAGGAAGGAGCCTCCCCAGAATTCGAGGCCAGCGCTTTTGGCTTGGTTGCCGCGCACGTTGCCGGTTTCGAAACCAACCCGGTTCACGACACCGACGTAGACGCCGTTGGCGATGGCGTGTGCGCGTTGAATCGTGCGCCAGGCGTCGTACTGGGCCTCGCCGAACTCGGCTTTTTCGGCCGGATGCCAGCCAATGGCCGTCGGATAGAGAAGCAGCGTCGCACCCTGCAAAGCGGTGAGGCGCGCGCCTTCCGGATACCACTGGTCCCAGCAGACTAGGGTTCCAATCTTTCCCGCGCCCGTATCGAAGCTGCGATATCCGAGGTCGCCGGGAGTGAAATAGAACTTCTCATAGTAGAGCGGATCGTCGGGGATGTGCATCTTGCGGTAGATCCCGCGGAGCGTGCCGTCTTGATCGAAGATGGCGGCGGTATTGTGGTAGAGGCCGGGGGCACGCTTCTCGAACAGCGAGGCGACCAGCACGACGGCGGATGTCTTGGCGGCGACGGAAAGTTTTTCCGTTGTTGGGCCGGGGATCGGTTCGGCGAGATCGAACAGCGCGTGATCCTCGCGCTGGCAGAAGTATTGGGTCTGGAACAACTCGGGCAGACAGACGACGTCCGCGCCGTGGGCGGCGGCTTCACCGATGCGAGCGAGGGCCTTGTGGAGGTTCTGCTCCGGCTCCGGTCCACAGGACATCTGGAGAAGCGCCACGGTGAATTTTTCAGGCGACACGGCGTGCGACCTCCGCTAAAGGAAGTCGATAGGATAACAAAGCCGCCCGCATGGATGTTACGGGAGCATGAAAGGGGGGCGACCCCGCGTGGCACCCATGTAACACGTTCTAGTAGAGTATGGCGGTAGCTTTTTCTGGAGTCATTCCTGGAGGTATGCCGTGAAGCACGGGAATCATGACAAGCATCATCCGAAGGCAGGGAACGAGAGTCAGAGGGACGGGTCAGGGATCGACCGGAAGCTGCACAATCCCGTGGAAGACCGGCTGACCCCGCTGGAGCCGTTGGACTTGAGCCAGGTGCGATCGATTGACGACCTGGTGCGGGGGATGGCGAAAACTGCGTTTACCGGCCGCCAGCTGGGCGAAGCTGCCGACGTGCTGGAGGCGATGGCGCGCGACGAGGAGTGTTTCGTCGTCATGACCCTGGCCGGCGCGATGACCGTGGCCAAGCAGGGATTGATCATTGCAGACCTGATCGATCGAGGCATCGTGAATGCGGTGGTCTCAACCGGGGCGCTAATGGCCCACGGCCTGGTGGAAGCGACGGGGCGCGCGCATTTCCGGGTGAACCCGGAAGTCAGCGACGAAGAGTTGTACGAGCAGGGGTACAACCGCGTATATGACACACTCGAGCCGGAAGAGAACCTGGATCACGTGGAAGAAGTGATGTCGGAGATCCTGCAAGGCTGGGACCACAACGACACCATGTGCTCGTACAAGCTGAACCATGCGGTCGGCGCACACCTGGCGCGGACCGCGAAAGGACAGCGCGGGATCTTGAAATCGGCTTTCGAGCAGGGCGTGCCCGTGTTCGTGCCGGCGTTTACCGACTCGGAGCTGGGGCTCGACGTTGCCCTGAACAACCGGCTGCGGGAATCGACCGGACATCACCGGATTGCCTTCGACCCCTTCCTTGATCTTGAGCACTTTGCGGCCACGCTCCTGCGGCAGAAGCGGCTGGGAATTTTGACGATTGGGGGCGGAGTGCCGCGGAACTGGTCCCAGCAATTCGGGCCGTTTCTGGAACTACGGCACCGGCGCCTAGGGGAAAACATCCCCCTCAAACGCTATCACTATGGGGTGCGTATCTGCCCGGAGCCGGTGTACTGGGGCGGGCTTTCAGGAAGTCCCTACAGCGAGGCAATCTCCTGGGGGAAGTTCGTGCCGCCCTCCGAGGGTGGCCGGTTCGGCGAGGTTTTTGTCGACGCGACGATCGGCCTTCCCATCCTTGTGGCGGCCGTGTTCGAGCGCCTGGAAAAGGACAAGGCACTGAAGGGCAAAGCGAAAAAGAAGATGGCGACGAAGTAAGCGCCGGTGGGGGGCTCCATCGTCAAAAAGGGGCAGCGCCAAGTCAAAGGGTGCCGTAATGTCCGATAACAGGTATTATGTAAAAGATCATCCGACCTAGACCAAAGCCCCGCCTCGGTCTTTCCCTTGGCGTGGCCTACTAATGGCGGTGGCCTCCTACTTCGGCTGCATGGCGTGCTTGAGTTCCTTCACCAGGTGAGCCGCGACCTTTTGCTCGCCTCCATGCTTCAGGTCCAGGAACAGCTTTTCGCGATCACCGCCAGTCCCGGACCAAAGCACAACTTTCCCAGTCGGGTCAACCAGTTGAACGGTGGCTTTGGTGGTGTTCTGGGCCCCGACGTTGATCCCTTTCAGGATGCCGTCAGCCTTGGACGGGTCGAGGACGACTTCGAGCGATCCGTGGAACTGGCGGGAGATTTCCGAGGTGATGTATTGGTCGAGGTTGTTTTCCATTTTCTCGACATAGACCTTCTTCACGTTGAACAAGGCCGGGTTGGACTGAGCGAACACCGAAGCTAGGGCAAGTACCAGAACGAAGGAAACGGTAAGCACGTGACGGGTAGGCTGCATGCCAGAACTCCTGATTGGAATAGAGGCTGGATTATACCGTTCGGTGGACACGCAGTACGCCAAAAGATCAGAAGATCGACCCGGTTCCCATTTTTCAGATCAATGCATGCCACGTAGACATGACATCACTCCTGGGAAAGCAGCATCTTCAAGTCTTCTTTGAACTTTTGCAGCAGCGCCAGCCGCTCCGGCGTTGCCGGCACGATTTCGTTCTTGTGCCGGAAGACCTGGCGGCCTTCTTTTTCCGTCAACACGCCCATGGCTTCCCCCATGCGCCACCCGGGGGCGCCGAGAATCTGCAGGCCGTCGACGCCGGGCACGAGCAAAGCGATACAGCCGTCGCGAACGACGCCCACACACTGGGGAAAGCGGTCGAAAGTCTGGAGTTCAAACCCGGCGAAGTAGATGCGCTGGAGCTGGGAGGCGGGATCCAAGGGAATCGGTAATTGCGCAGTCGGGCAATTGGGTATCTGGAAAGACCAAAAGGGGCGGCCTGCAAAAGCCGGCTGACGTCAGTTACAAATTACGAACTGCCGGACTCCTCTACATCTTGTACCGGCCGAGGTCTTCGTCGTTAAGGTCCTCGAGCATTTTGCGGAGGTCGTCGGGGGTGAGCCGCTCGGAGTTGCTGGCGGCGACCTTGGAGGACTTGAGGACATCGTCTTCGACGTAGATCGGGCAATCCATGCGCAGGGCCAGCGCCAGCGCGTCGGAGGGGCGCGAGTCGATGCTGATGATGCGGCCGTCGCGCTCCACCCAGATCACGGCAAAAAAGGTGTCGTCGCGCAGTTCCGTGACGACGACCTTGCGGACCTGTGATTCCAGGCCAACCAGGACGTTCTTGATGAGGTCGTGGGTCATGGGCCTGGGCGTCGTCACCTTTTCGATCTCAAGCGCAATGGCATTGGCCTCGTAGACCCCCACCCAGATGGGCAGCACCGTGTCACTGCCAATGTCTTTGAGGATCACGATGGGCATATTGGTGACCGGATCCATCATCAACCCGCGAATTTTCATTTCTACTTCCATGGAATACCTCTGGGGAAGCGGTCGAAGGAAGACCTGTCCCCTTATACCACCAACTCGCCGAGCAGACAGTTGGGAAAGCTGCCGGTAACCCGCACTGACACGTAGGCCCCGGGCAGCAGCTGCTTGCCGTCGCAGGCGGTGAAATTCAATGTCTTGTTCTGCGAAGTGCGGCCGATCCACTGTGCCCGGGCGTTGTTGTTTCCTTCAACCATCACTTCAAGAATTCCTCCTTCGTGTCTTCGATTGATACGCCGCTGGATCTCACGCTGGCGCTCCATCAGGACCGCGAGACGGCGGGATTTTTCCTCGTCGGGGATGGCGTCGTCGAGTTCGAGCGCGGGCGTGTTGGGGCGCGGCGAGTATTTGAAGGAGAACACTCCGTCGTATTCGACCTGGTCGAGCAGGTCCAAGGTCTGTTGGAAATCAGCCTCACTCTCGCCCGGGAATCCCACAATGATGTCGGTGGTGAGGCTGATGGGGCGGCGGGCAGACTTCAGCCAGGCGATGCGCTCGAGGTACTGTTCGCGCGTATAAAGACGCTGCATGGCGTGAAGCATGCGGGTGGAACCGCTCTGCACGGGCAGGTGGACGTGGTCGCAGAGGGTGGGCACAGCGTCGATGGCCTCGACAATGTCTCTGCCGAAGTCGCGCGGGTGGGAGGTGGTGAAGCGCACGCGACGGATGCCGGGAACCTGGCCAACGGCGGCCAACAACTCGGCGAAGGACTTCTTCCCTGCCGGGTCCCTGTAGGAATTCACGTTCTGGCCAAGGAGCTGGATTTCCGTGTAGCCCAGATCCGCCATCTGCCGGGCCTCGGCGAGCACCGAGTCGGAGGTCCGGCTTCGCTCCTTGCCGCGGGTGAAAGGCACCACGCAGTAGGCACAGAACTTATCGCAACCCTCGATGATGGTGATGTAGCCGCGGTGCGGGTTGGAGCGCGAGGTGAACTCGGTTTCGAAACACTCATCGGTCTGCCGGTCATCGAGGCCGGTGACGTGCCGGTTCCCTGCCTCGATCTGGACGAGCATCTGCGGCAGGTTCCGGTAAGAAGCGGAGCCGCAGACCAGGGAGACATGCGGGGCGCGTTCGAAAATCTTTTCGCCTTCCTGCTGGGCTACGCAGCCGAGAACCCCGAAGACTTTCCCTTCCTTTTGCAGGCGCCTGTAATCAGCGAGGCGATGAAAGACCTTCTGCTCCGCTTTATCGCGGATGGAACAGGTGTTATAGAGGACCAGATCGGCCTCCTCGATGTTCTCGACCTGGCGGTAGCCCTCAGAAATGAGCGTGCCGATGACCTTCTCGGAGTCGTGCACGTTCATCTGACAGCCGAAGGTTTCGAGGTAGAACTTTTTGGGAGGTTCCGAGGCCATCCTGGCCCCAGTATAACGCAGAGGCATCCGGGGCCTGCTTCCCAACAGGGCCCGTTGGCCGTCTAACGCTGGGCTGTGAATCAGCCCCGGGGGGCCTTCATGAAACGAATTCTCGTCTTTGTGGTGCTGGCGATTTCCCTGCTTGCCCAGGCGCAGGAGAAACAAGCGCCGGTGACCCTGCGCAGCATCCTGCTCGAGCAGCTGCGGACCACGCACAATTCCAAAGACTGGTTCGTCGACGTCAATACCGCCGTGGCCGGGCTCAGCCCGGAGCAAGCCAGTTGGAAGCAAGGCGCCGGGAACCACTCCGTGGGCCAACTCGCCTATCACCTCGTGTTCTGGAACGAGCGAGAGCTGGCGAAGTTCAGGGGCCAGAAGCCCGAGCAGTTCAGCGGCAACAATGAGGAGACCTTCGACAAGTTCGATGCCAGGCAATGGGCCTCTATCCAGCAGCGGCTCGACCAGGTGATGACGGAGCTGGAGAAGACGGTTGAGACCGCTGACGAGAAGCAACTCCAGTCGTGGGCCTCGGAGATCGCGCACATCGGAACCCACAACGCCTATCACACAGGTCAGATCATTTTCGTGCGCAAGCTGCAGGGGTCCTGGGATCCGGAGAAGGGTGTGAAGTAGCCCTTCCCCGGTCTACCTGCGGAATGGCGTGGCCTAGGCAGATAAACGTTCGCGGCTGTCGGCAGTCTCGCCCCTTTCGACGAACGCCTGCATCCAGCCCAGAACGCGCTGCCAGCCACGAGCGTGGTCTTCGGCTGCCTTGCGATTTGTGGCAAACCCGCTGTGCCGCAGTTTCACGAGCGTCCCGGTGCCCATCCGGTTTGGCCCGGAGGTTTGCAGGCCGTGGACCGGACGGGATTCCAGTTCCCAGCGAATGACCGTGCTGGGAATGTTGGCGAAACTCGGCACCCAGGTCTGTACGATCAGGCGCGGCGGGTCGATTTCCAGATACTCGCCCTCGACGCGGAACTTCGTGCCATCGGCTCCCTCGCCTTCGCTCCAGTATTTGCCTCCCGGGCGGAAGTCGGCTTCCGAGCGGGTGACCTGGTACATGCCTTTCTGTCCCCACCAGCGCGGAGTCTGGGTGGGATCGGTCAGTGCCTGAAAGACGCGCTCGCGCGGGGCAGCCACAAAGATCTCGGCTTCGATGACGTTTTGATCCGGTGTGATGGCAACGGTGGCCATGCGGAATGGTCCTCCTGATTATTGTTCGGCTGCTGCTTCCACAAAAGCTTTGAGGTTTGCGAGGACGCCGGGCCAGCCTCCGGCGTAATCCTTGCGCGCCACCGGCAACTCGGCGAGGCCACTGTGGGTGACACGCACCAGTGTTCCGCCCTTGCTGGTAGCGACTTCCCAGCGAACCACTGTCGCCTGTGCCGGGCGATCATGCCAGTTGGCGATCCAGGTGTAGCTGAGCACACGCGGCGGATCGTATTCCAGGACCTCGCCTTCGCAATGGAACTGGCTCCCCCCGTTGACCTTGAGCCTGCTGGACTTGCTGTCGTAGGTCCAGCGACCGCCTTTGCGCGGCTCCAGCGAAAACGACTTTATGCGGCACTCGTCGCCGGTCCACCATTGCATCACCTTTTTCTCGTCAATAATCGCCTGGAATACGCGCTCCGGGGGCGCAGCAATATGGATCTCCGAAACCAGAGCGTCCTGGTTCGGGGTCACTGCGGCAGTTGTCATGGCGACCGGCTCCTTTCCGGGCATCGCGGGACTTGGCCTACATGGAAGCTTTCGAGCGAGACAGTTCGAAGTGCTCGTTCATCTCCTTGCCGTCCATCAGGAACGTCCAGTCTTCGCTGTGGTGCTCAGCGTCGGCGAGGGTGAGGACGAGACGGTCCATATGCCCGGAATTGGGGCTGGCAAGGTTGGTAGCATCGACGAAGGTGAATGTGATGGTCTTGCCATCGGGCGACATGCTGGCCTGCATGCGTGGCTGGTTGCCGACGCCGCAGTAATGGGTGGCAAGCACGCGGCCGTTGTCCATGTGGAACATGGTGACCATTTCCTCGCCCTTGCCCGTGATCTCGCTCAGGATCGCGGTGCCGCCGCTGGTCGGACGGAAGGTCACTTGGAGCGGCTCGCCCTGGCTGTTCTTCCCTTCCCAGGTGCCCTTGAGGGCGAGCAAGCGGTCAAATGTGCTCTTGGCGTCGGACTGGGCAAAGGCGGCGGTGGCCAGAACCAAAAGAGTCAGAGCGGCGGCTGTGCGAAGCGACTTCATAGATCGGTTTCTCCTTGTGATGGAATGTTGGATCGTTTTGTGCGAATCCGGTTGCGACAGAATCCCTCTCTTTACTCCACGCGGTTCGATTTTCTGTTTGCAGCAGGCCTTGCGCTGCGGTGCCTGGCCGCGGGCATGGCGCCGGCCAACTCCTTGGCATAGTCGGCCTCCACGAAAGCCTTCAAATTGTTCAGGCTGGCCGCCCAGAAAACGCGATACTGGTCGAGCCAGTGGTCCACGGCCTTGAGCGGCTCCGGATTGAGCTGGTAGAAACGATTGCGTCCTTCGCGCTGCTCATTAACCAGATGCGCCCGCCGCAGCAGGCGAAGGTGCTTGGAAATGGCCGGCCGCGAGACCGGGAAGGCCTGGGCGATCCGCCCGGCCGGCTGACGCCCCTTGCGCAGCAGGTCGAGCACGGCCCGGCGTGTGGGGTCAGCCAGGGCGGTGAAGGTGGCCTCCGGGGAATACGTAACCATTTGGTTCCGCATAATGTGTAACTTTACGGTTACATAATGGCTGCTGTCAAGCACAATTTTCAGGAGCGCGGGACCATCGGCAAATCGCGGTGCCGCCCGCGCCCAAGGAGGAGTTTGATGAAGGCGAACCGCACTATCCCGGCCTGCACCGTCATTCCGCAGCTTGCCTATCGGATGTGCGGCAGGCCGCGGCCTGGCTGTGCGAAGCCTTTGGCTTCACTGTCAGGATCTTCATCGGGAATCACCGGGTGCAGCTGAACATCGGAGACGGTGCGATGGTGGTGATGGAGCCAAAGACTCCCGGGCCCTGAAGAACTGCGGGGCTTCGTTGATGGCGCGTGTAGACGATGTCGATGAGCACCAGGAGCGGGCACGGCGGCAGGGGGGCGGTGATCCTGCGTCCGGCGCAGGATTACGCGTACGGCGAGCGGCAGTATTCGGCCAACGTCTGGACCTTTACGCAGTCGATTGCCGATGTGAGACCTGAAGAGTGGGGAGGCGAGCCGGTGCAGTTGTGAGGGAGCGGGCTTCTCGGACGGAGATGCCTCTGCCAATGTGTGGGAGGCGGAGCGAGGCGCGAGGATCTCGTACCACACAGGGCTCCGAGGAGCACGAGGGAGAAGCTGGAAATCGCTCAGGAGTGGCCGTTGTTCACCAGTTCGAGAAACGTTCTGTGAATGCGGGTGTCGTCGCTGAGTTCGGGATGGAACGTGGCGGCCATGGCTTTTCCCTGCCGGACGGCGACGGGATCTTCACCCTCAGTTGCGATCACTTCGACGCCGGGGCCGACCTGCTCGATCTTGGGCGCCCGAATGAACACCATCTCGAGGGGGGATTGGCCCAGCTTTCCCGTACGAATCGAGCTGTCGATCTGCCGGCCGTAGGCGTTGCGCCGGATGCGGATGTCAATCGCTGCCAGGCCGGGCTGGGGAGGATTCGTGACTTCCCGGGCCAGCATGATGGCGCCAGCGCAGGTGCCGAAGGCGGGCTTGGCGCGCACAAAGTCTTTCAGCTCGGCAAAGCCCCGCTCGCCGAGAATCTTCAGGAACGCGCCGGACTCGCCGCCGGGAATAACCAGGCCGTCGATTTGGTGGAGTTGCTCGGGCTTGCGCACGAGCACCACGTGGGCGCCGAGTTGCTCGAGGCGCTTCTTGTGGGCATCGAAATCGCCTTGGATAGCCAAGACTCCAACGACCATATTGTGCGGCTCCGTAACAAAATCCCCACCCTAGCTCAAAGGACGGGCCAGGATGGGGCACGCATGCGGCGGTGATTTCTACCATCCCCTGGTCTGCAACATGTGGGCCTCATCCAGGGCCGAGACCGCCAGGCCTTTCATTGCGCCGACCAAGTCCTCGCTGACTTCAAGTAATACTTTAGGGTCCTGATAGTGCGTGGTGGCGCGCACGATGGCCCGTGCCCGCTTCTCGGCCTCCGCCGGATCGGCGAACTCGGTGGAGTTTTTCATGAAGATGCCCGAGCCGACGAACACAGCTTCTGCCCCCAACTGCATGACCAGCGACGCGTCGGCCGGCGTGGCGATTCCGCCGGCGGAGAAGTTTGGCACCGGGAGCTTCCCGGCCTCGGCAACCATGCGGATCAGCTCGTAAGGGGCCTGGTGCTCCTTCGCCTTGGCGTAGAGCTCTTCCTCGCTGAGCACGGTGAGGATCTTCATCTCCTGGACGATCTGGCGCATGTGCTTGACGGCATGCACCACGTCGCCGGTGCCGGCCTCGCCCTTGGTGCGGATCATGGCCGCGCCCTCAGCGATGCGGCGCAGGGCTTCGCCCAGGTTGCGGGCGCCGCAAACGAACGGGACCTTGAAGGCGTGCTTGTCGACATGGTGCGACTCGTCGGCCGGGGTGAGTACCTCGGACTCGTCGATGTAGTCGACACCAAGTTCTTCGAGGATCTGGGCCTCGGCGAAGTGGCCGATGCGGCACTTCGCCATGACCGGGATCGACACCGCCGCCATGATCTCGCGGATCTTCTTCGGCGAAGCCATACGGGCTACGCCGCCTTCCGCGCGGATCTGCGCGGGCACGCGCTCCAGGGCCATGACAGCCACGGCGCCGGCTTTCTCGGCGATTTCGGCCTGGCGGGCATCGGTGACGTCCATGATGACGCCGCCCTTGAGCATTTCGGCGAGGCCGGTCTTCAGGCGCAGGCTGGTGGAACTGCCGTTGTGCGAACCGTTGCTTCCTGGCATAGCGAGCTCCTTGGAAGTGAGGAATCTGTTGCGCGGGGATGCGGGCGCGCGCAGCGTTCTCGGCTGCGGCTTCAGTGTAGTTCTTAATTGGTACTGCGGACCTGTCCATTTACGGTATTCTTTCCATACCACTTTATGGCACGCGAAACCACTTCCCTGCCCCTCAGCCTGGCGGGACCACCGGCCGGCCAGAACTGGTATCGCTGGCTCTATGGAGAACTGCGCGCGGCGATCCTGGAGGGACGACTCCGGCCGGGCGCGCGCTTGCCAGCCACGCGCGATCTGGCGGCGGCCTACCGACTGTCGCGGGCGACCATTGTCGCTGCATTTGACCAGCTGAAGGCGGAAGGCTACGTCGAGGGACGTACCGGATCGGGAACCTATGTCAGCAAAGTCTTGCCGGAGCAACTGCTGGCAGTGCGCAGCCCGCGCCCGCAGAAACGGCTGCCGCACGGGCGGGTGGCACTTTCGCAATATGCACGACGCTTGCAGCCATTCCGGGGGACGCCGTTCCGTCCGATCCGCGCCTTTCGGCCGAACCAGCCCGCTCTCGACCAGTTCCCGACGGCGCTGTGGGCGCAAGTAGCTGCGCGGCGCTTGCGGCGAGTGTCGACCAACCTGCTGGCGGGCGGCGAGGCGCTGGGCTATCGCCCATTGCGCGAGGCCGTCGCTGACTATCTGAACACGTCCCGGGGCGTGAAGTGTACGGCCGACCAGGTGCTGATCGTCTCAGGCGCGCAGGAGGCGCTCGACCGCACGGCGCGCATCCTGCTGAACCCGGGCGAGCCGGTGTGGATGGAATCACCTGGCTATCCCGGGGCAGCTCTGGTGTTCAAAGCGCTGGGGGCCAGCATCGGCCCGGTGCCGGTGGATGGGGAAGGGCTCGACTTCGAGCGCGGCCAAAGAGCCTTGGAACCGCCGCGCCTGGTCTATGTCACACCAGCACACCAATTTCCGCTGGGCGTGACCATGAGCCTGCGCCGCCGCCTCGCGCTGCTCGATTGGGCGCGCCGCTCGGGCACGATGATCTTCGAGGATGACTACGATAGCGAGTACCGCTACTCAGGCCGGCCGATCCCGGCGTTGCAGGGTCTGGACCGCTCGGGCGTGGTGATCTTCGCAGGCAGTTTTACGGCAGTGTTGTTCCCTGCTCTGCGTCTGGGCTACCTGGTCGTGCCCAACGAAATGGTCGACGTGTTCGCCGCTGCCGAGTCGGTGAGCACCCACCATCCTCCGCTGCTGGAGCAGGCCATCCTCTGCGACTTCATCACCGAGGGACACTTTGCCCGCCACATTCGGCGCATGCGCGAACTCTATGCCGAGCGCTTGAGCGTACTCCTCGAAAACGCCCGCGAGAACCTCGGAGACGCGATCGACATCTCGGGGGTGGAAGCCGGCCTGCAGACGGTCGGCTGGCTGAAGCTGGGACTGCATGCCGAACGGGTGGCCGACCTGGCCGCCAAGCGAGACGTCGAGGTCGTTCCTCTGAGCCGCTACGCCTCCGGGCGCTCGCGGCGAGAAGGGCTGATGCTCGGGTTCGCCGCCGTGGATCCGAAAGAGATTCGAAGAGGGGTAGGGGAACTGGCGCAAGTGTTCGGAAAAACGTTGCCCGGGGGCTGAGCTGTGCTCCGCAAGGGTGCAAAGTCGCAGAAGGATACTGCGGGTACGGAGGGAAATCCAGGGAGCGGATGGAGCGCCGGGCCGGGGTTGAGGGCCTGACCGCCGGCGGCAAGCCGCTTTCTGGAGTTCGTGTAAGCTTGCTGCCAATGCGCGAACCTCTCATTCGATCGATCTCCGATACGGCGAGGTGGGTGGCGTTCCATCGGGCGAGTGAGTCGGAGCGGTCTGGCGCGATCCTTACGCGCAGCCGCTGGCGGGCGAGCGCGGGGAGTTGATCGCGCGTCGACGTCCTCAGCATCACTGGGCTATCACCGTTCGCACCTACCTCTTCGATCATGGAATCGAAAAGCTTGGGCGGACGGTTACGGCCGCGGAACGCAACTCCGGCATGGCAGCAATGCCGAACGTGGCTCGATTGGACAACCGAGGCGGCTTGCCCTGAGCGCGATTACTTCTCCACAAACTTCGCAACCATCTTCTTCGGATCGATTGCGATGAAGCGTCCTTCGCCGCTTGCCAGTACTTCGTCTTTCTGGTTCAGAATCTCGGCCATGTTCACGTGCTCGCGGCCGCTCACGCGCACCTCGCGCGACTCGACCCGCAAAGGCTTGTTCAAGGGCACGGGCTTCAGGTACTTCACCCGGATCTCCGAGGTGAGGGCGACCACGTGCCGCAGCTTGTTCACCTTGCCCATGGCTTCATCGAGAATGGTGGCGATGATGCCACCGTGGCAATGGCCGGGAGGGCCGGTGTAGCGTTTGCCCAGGCGGAAGCGGCACACGAAGCAGTCGCGCTCTTCGTCATAGGAAAACTTCAAACGCATGCCTTCGGAATTGTTCATTCCGCAGGCGAAACAGTAGTTCTTCTGCAAGCGCACGTAGCGGGTGTCGTGTCCGCGTCCTTTGGGACGGCTGGTCATAGGATAAAGATTGTAGCCGGCGGGCAAGCTCATGGGACGTAGGAGCCAAGAAGCGCCTTGCGCTTGTCACACGAGGCTGTGATAGACTTCACGGCCATCCGCAGCTTTCCCATTTCGCTCACCGGCTGCGGTGTGGGGAAAATCGGAACCCTGGAGGTCGTTGTAGATGGGCCTCGCGCTTCTGGCGGTCATCTGGTTAATCACTTTTGTCAGCACCTACTTTTTCATTTGGCATCCGTGGTGGCTCCCGGCGGGCGTGTCGGCGGCGGCGCCTGCGATTGACCACCAGTTCACCAACACGTACGTGTTGATGGGCATTGTATTTGTGCTGGCGCAGTGCGGGCTGGGACTGTTCGTGTGGCAGTACCGAGACCGCGGCTCCTCCTCCCCGCCCGTCAGTTACTCCCACGGAAATACGAAGATGGAGATCGTCTGGACGACGCTTACCGCTATCCTGTTTGTCGGGCTGAACCTTATGGGAAGCCAAATCTGGGCGGCAGAGCGCTTCGAGCCCGCCGGCACGGGCGCGGTTCCCGTGGAAGTGACCGGCATGCAGTTTGCCTGGTACTTTCGCTATCCGGGGCCGGATGGGAAGTATGGTTTGACCAGTCCCAAACTGATGGATCCTTCAGCCGGCAACGAGGCCGCAATCGGACTCGATACCAGCGACCCGGCCGCCAAAGATGATGTCGTGACCGGGACTATGTTCCTTCCCGTCAACCGCCAGGTGGACCTGATCCTGCGCGCGGTTGACGTGATTCACAGCTTCTTTGTCCCCAACATGCGCTTCAAGCAGGACGCAGTTCCCGGCCTTGCCATTCACATGCACTTCACCCCCACCCAGATCGGCGATTACGAAATCGCCTGTGCGGAACTCTGCGGCCTGGGCCACTACAAGATGCATGGCATGGTGAAAGTCGTCAGTCAGGAAGACTTCGACAAGTGGCTCGCGGCCCGGGAGGCGGAGAAACAATAATGGCGACCTCGGAACTAGTGCATGCGCACGCGGCCCCGCAGGGGTTCATTCGGAAATACATCTTCAGCCTGGATCATAAGGTCATCGGGGTGCAATATATCCTGCTCGCGCTCACGGCGGTGTGGGTCGGAATGATCCTCTCGCTGTTGATGCGCATCCACCTGATCTGGCCGGAAGCGAACATTCCACTCGTGGGACATATTCAGCCCGAGATGTACCTGAGCCTGCTCACCATGCACGGCACCATCATGGTGTTCTTCGTGCTGACCACGGCGCCGCAGGGCGGCTTTGGCAATTACTTTCTGCCCATTCAGATCGGCGCGCCAGATATGGCGTTTCCCGTCCTCAACATGCTTTCGTTCTGGACGACGTTTGTAGCGTTCGTAGTGATGATCGCCGCGTTTTTCGTGACTGGCGGGGCGCCGCTGCATGGCTGGACCGGATATCCGCCGTTGAGCGCGATCCAGTCGTCGGGCCCTGGCGAAGGACTGGGTGCGGACCTGTGGATCACCAGCATCGCCATCTTCTGCGCCGCGTCGCTGATGGGGGCGCTGAATTTCATCACGACCACGCTCGACTTACGGGCCAAGGGCATGACGATGTTCCGCATGCCGCTCACGGTGTGGTCGTGGTTCATCACGGCGATCCTCGGGTTGCTGGCCTTCGGTGTGCTGTTGTCGGCGGGCATCTTGCTGCTGATGGACCGCAACCTGGGAACAAGCTTTTTTGTACCGGTCGACGTGATTAACGGGCAACTCACGGCGCATAGAGGGGGATCGCCCCTGCTGTGGCAGCACCTGTTTTGGTTCTTCGGGCATCCGGAGGTCTATATCGCGATCCTGCCGGGCATGGGCGTAGCTTCGCAACTGCTCTCGACGTTCTCGCGCAAGCCCATCTTCGGCTACAAGGCAATGGTCTACGCCATGCTGGCCATCGGATTTCTGGGCTTCATGGTGTGGGGCCATCACATGTTCATGAGCGGGATGAGCCCCTACTCGGCCTTCGCCTTCTCGCTGCTGACCATGGGAATCGGCGTGCCTTCGGCGATCAAAACCTTCAACTGGCTGGGCACGATTCACGGGGGCCGCGTTCGCTTCCAAACGCCCATGCTGTTTGCGATTGGTTTTGTGTCGCTATTCGTCTCCGGCGGACTGAGCGGACCGTTCCTGGCGCAGCCTACGCTAGACATCCCGCTCCATGACACTTACTTTGTGGTGGGGCATTTCCACCTGATCATGGGCGTGGCGGCAATCTTCGGAATGTTTGCCGCAACCAGTTACTGGTTTCCCAAGATGTTCGGCCGCATGATGAATGAGGGCCTGGGCAGATTGCATTTCTGGATCACGTTCATCGGTACCTACGCCATCTTCATGCCCATGCATTATTTGGGGATGGCGGGGCACCCGCGCCGCTACTCGCAGCTCACGGAACTGAAGTACCTGCACCATTTACTGCCGGTGCAACAATTCATGACCTACGCGGCGTTCATCACCATCGCCGCGCAGCTGATATTCGTATTCAACTTTTTCTGGAGCATGTTCAAGGGACCCAAAGCGAGCGACAATCCCTGGCAAGCAACGACCTTGGAGTGGACGACGGCGACCCCGCCTCCCCATGACAACTTTGGTGGGCATACGCCCGTCGTAAACCACGGGCCGTACGAGTATGGCGTGCCGGGGGCGCCTCGCGATTTCGTGATGCAAACCGACCCGGCGGGCACCGTCGCGCACGAACCGTGATCAGGATGTCCACTTTGGCCCCGAAACTTGCAGTCAAGGACCCTCGAATCGGCGAAGGCGGCGGTACGCCTCCGTCGTTTGGAGGTGGCGGGAACGGAAGCGGCGGTGGCGGCGCTTTCGATTACGGGGAGCGCCTGCGGCGGGCACGGCTGGGACTTGTGCTCGGGCTGACAGCGGTCATCATGCTGTTCGTGGGGTTCACCAGCGCACTTCTGGTGCGGAAGGGGCTGCCTTCGTTCGATGCGCAGACCAACACCTACGCGCGGGATTGGGCGAAGTTGGACCTCCCCTGGCGCCTGTTGTGGGTCAATACGGCGATCTTGCTGATCAGCAGCGCCACCATGGAACTGGCCCGGCGGAGCGTTATTCGCAAGGTGGCCTTGGCTCCAGTGAGTTCCATTCCCGGCGTCTCGCTGGGCGAGGAGAAGAATTTCCCGTGGCTCGGGACCACGGTGGTTCTGGGGCTGGGATTCCTGGCGGGCCAGTTTCTGGTCTGGCGGATCCTGCATGAGCGGCATGTGTTTGTAAACACGGGGCCAAGCAGTTCGTTCGCCTATTTGTTGTTCGGCACACACGCGGTGCATTTGACGGGAGGGGTGCTCGCCCTTCTGTACGCGGCCAGTACTTCATGGTGGCTGCGTCGGCCGGTCGAGGCACAGCGTATCGCGGTCGATGTGACCGCGTGGTACTGGCACTTTATGGCATTGCTTTGGATCTACATTGTGTTTCTGCTGATTCTGGTTCGCTAGCAATGAGTTCCAGGGAGCTCGGGCAAAGTTTCAGTGCGGTAGCGATCGAAGGAGAAACCTGACGATGGCAACTGTGCAACATGTGCACGACGCGCAGGGAGCGTACGAGCCGTCCCTGTTCGGCACCTATTCCAAGAAAATTGGAATGTGGCTGTTCTTGGCCTCGGACTCGCTCACCTTCGGGGCCCTGCTTTTCGCGTACAGCTACGGACGCATTTCAAACCCGGCATGGCCCACGCCTTTCCACAAGGAGAGCATCGCCAACGCAACGGTGATGACGGCCTGCTTGCTGTCAAGCTCGCTGACCATGGTGCTGGCGGTTCTGGCGGCAAACCGTGGAGACAGGCCCTGGGTGCGCAACTGGCTGCTGGCTACCATGTTCTTCGGCGCGGCGTTCACGGTGTTACACGCGATGGAGTGGACCAAGCTGATCAACGTCGAGAAGATGACGCCGTCGAGCAACATCTGGTCGTCCGTGCCGCTTTTCGGCGGAACGTTCTTCACCCTCACCGGAATGCACATGCTACACGTGACCATCGGGGTGATGTACCTGGGCGTGGTGGCGCTGCGGAAGAAGTTTCTGCCGGTGCTTCTGGTATTGTGGGCCCTGGGGTTCTTTCTGACGCGGGCAGACAGCGTGTTTCACTTGGGGGTGCACGTGCTTCTGGTCGGCGCCGCCGTTTCGGCAATCATTTTGTTCCTGAAGCCGAAAGATTACGACGCCCATGACGTGGAGGTCGCCGGCCTGTACTGGCATTTCGTTGACCTGGTGTGGATGTTCATCTTCCCGCTGGTGTATCTGATGTCGACAAAGGTTTAGCCCACTGCGAAAGGATTTCGAGATGCACGACACGACGCACGAAGAAGGCAAGATGCAGTACTTCTGGGTCTGGGGCGCGCTACTAATCCTGACCGCGGTGGAAGTGGTACTCGCCTACAAACAGATCCTGCAGCCGGTACAGATGCTGGAAGTGCTGCTGGTGCTGTCGGTCATCAAGGCCGGGTTGATCACGATGTACTTCATGCACCTGAAGGGCGAACTGCCGGCGATGCGCTGGCTGCTGATTATCTCGGTCACGGCGTGCTTTGCCCTAATGTGGATCTTCTTCTTTCGCGACGCGGACCGGATCCTGAAGTTGGGAGTGAAATGAGGCGCCTGCTTTGCATCGCTGTGTTGCTGGGCGCGGGCTCCCTGCCGGCGTTCAGCCAGGGGTGCGCCATGTGCTATTCCAATGCCGCCGGGGCCACCAAGGACGGGCAGAAGGCGATCAGCCGGGGCGTGATCGTGCTTCTTCTCCCGCCGCTCGGGTTCATGAGCTTGGGAGTGGGTTTGGCGTTCCAGTACGGGAAGCGACGGGACCGCGAGAAGTTGTAGTCCGAATCATCTCCCTCGCCTCCGCCTTCAAGGTATTACGCTTCGAGGCATTTTCTTCGCGCTCACTTTCACTCTGCGAACAGTTCCCTCCAGTCTGGCGCGCCAAACGGAAGGCGGTTCCTGCCGTATAATAGAAAGATTCCGCAGGCTTGCCAATTCCTTCTGAGAGCTTTTGGAAAGCGGAGGTTCGTTCTCTGGCGGCAAGCGGGTTGTCTCCTGGGTAGAGATGTCCACTGAGAGCATTGTCGTCCGCGGCGCACGCGTCCACAACCTCAAGAACATTGACGTTACGGTCGACCACAATACCCTGACGGTGGTGACAGGTGTGTCCGGATCCGGCAAGTCTTCGCTGGCTTTCGACACCATCTATGCAGAAGGCCAGCGCCGGTACGTGGAATCTCTTTCAGCCTACGCGCGGCAGTTTCTGGAGCGAATCGAGAAGCCGGAGGCGGACGCGATTGAAGGCATTGCTCCGGCGGTGGCGATCCGGCAGAAGAACTCCACGCGGAATCCACGTTCGACGGTAGCCACTGCCACTGAGATCTACGATTACCTGCGGCTGCTATTTGCCCGTATCGGACGCACTTACTGCCTGCAATGTGGACAGGAAGTGAAGAAAGACTCCGTTGATGAAGTCGCAGAGGCGATCCTGAACCTTCCCGAAGAGACCCGGTTACAGGTGTTCTTCCCTCTGCATACTGCCGCGGCGCGCCCGGCCGAGGCTGAGAAGAAGACGCGTGGACGCAAGAAAGGGCGGGCCGAAACATCGAGCTTTCCGTCGGACCTGCTGAAAACCCGGCTCCTCGACCTGCGCACGCGCGGCTTCAACCGGCTTTACCAGGCGGGCCAGATCTTCGAGTTCTCAACGCCGGAGTCGCTGCTCGACATTGAGTTCAACGCTCCTGTATTTGTTCTTGTCGATCGATTGGTGGTGGCGGCTGATGCCCGGCCGCGCATCGTGGATGCGATCGAAATGGCCTATCGCGAGTCGGGCGAAGTGATCTTTGAGACAGCTCCGGGCGAAGGCCAGGAACCGCAGAAGTTCCGCTACAGCCAGCGCTTTGAATGCAAGCGCGATCACCTTCGCTACGAAGAGCCGGAGCCGATCCTGTTCTCGTTTAACAATCCCTATGGCGCTTGCCCGCGCTGCCAGGGCTTCGGAAACACGATCGACTTTGATTTGGACCGGGTCATTCCTGATAAGTCAAAGACGTTGGCCGAAGGCGCGGTCGAGCCGTGGACCAAGCCGAAGTACCGGCCCCTGTACACTGAGCTGAAGCGCTTCGCCAAGCAGGTGCAGATTCCGCTCGACGTTCCATGGGCGCAACTGGATCCGGAGCACCAGAAACTGATCGTCGATGGCGAGGGGCGCTACCCCGGTATCCGCGGCTTCTTCAAACACCTCGAGCGCAAGAAGTACAAGCTGCATGTGCGCGTGTTTTTGAGCCGCTACCGCGGGTATTCGGTTTGTTCCACATGCAATGGCGCTCGTTTGCGTCCCGAGGCGCAGCAGGTCAAAATCAACGGGCGCAACATCTGTGAAGTGTGCGCCATGACCGTCGAGCAGGCTGCCGACTTCTTCGAGTCGCTCGAACTTCGGCCGCAAGAAGCGGCGGTCGGAGAGAAGTTGCTGGTGGAAATTGCCGAGCGATTGCGCTTTCTGAACGATGTCGGTCTCGAATATCTGACGCTGGACCGGCTGGCATCCACGCTGTCGGGGGGCGAAGCGCAACGCATCCAACTCGCCACCTCGCTCGGCTCGCGGCTGGTGGGAACGCTATACGTTCTCGACGAACCCTCCATCGGCCTGCACACGCGCGACACGCACCGGCTCGTCAGGATTCTGCACAGCCTGCGCGATCTGGGAAACACGATCCTGGTGGTCGAGCATGATCCCGACATCATGCGCTCGTCCGACCGAATTCTCGACCTGGGACCGGGAGCGGGAGAGAACGGCGGCAAGGTCATCGCGACCGGCACCTACGAGGAGATCAAGCACAACCCGGCCTCACTGACGGGACGCTACCTCGCCGAAGAGCTGAGGATTCAGCTGCCCAACAAGCGCCGTCAGCCAGGGCGCGAGAAGATCCAGATACGCGGCGCCCGCGCGCACAACCTCAAGAGCGTGGACCTGGATATCCCGCTCAACATGATGGTTGCGATCACCGGGGTCTCGGGTTCGGGCAAATCCACCCTGCTGCACGATGTGCTCTACCAGGCGCTGAGCGCTGCTAGGCAGCTGAGCAACGGAGACCCGCCGCCGGCGCTGCTGTGGGACAGCGTAGAGGGAGCGGACTGCCTCGATGAAGTAGTTCTTGTCGATCAGTCGCCAATCGGGCGGACGCCACGCTCGAATCCAGTCACTTACACCAAGGCTTTTGATGCCATCCGGGACCTGTTCGCTTCCCTTCCCGAGTCGGAGAAACGCGGGTTCTCTGCCGGACATTTCTCGTTCAACATCCCGGGCGGACGGTGCGAGTCTTGCCAGGGCGACGGCACCCTGACGGTGGAAATGCAATTTCTGGCGGACGTCGAACTGGTCTGCGAGGAATGCAAAGGGACGCGCTACAAGCCGCCGGTGCTCGAGGTTCGCTACCACGGCAAAAACATACACGAGGTACTGAGCCTGACCGTTAAAGAGGCCCTGAAGTTCTTCGCCGAGGTCCCCAAAATCACGGAGAAGCTGAGGGTACTGGAGGAGGTGGGGCTTGGGTACCTGCGACTCGGCCAGTCGGCAACCACGCTCTCCGGAGGCGAGGCCCAGCGCATGAAGTTGGCCGCTCGCCTGCAGCCTGCGGGACGCGAGATCGGGCGGCCTGCGGGCGGCGGGTCTGCGGCCCGCAAGCGCCGCGTGCTCTACATCTTCGATGAACCAACCACGGGGCTGCATTTTGATGATGTGAGCAAGCTTCTTTCCGCGTTTCGGCGTCTAATCGAGGCAGGGGGATCGATCATCGTCATTGAGCACAATCTGGAGGTCATCAAGACGGCGGACTGGGTCATTGACCTGGGTCCGGAAGGCGGGGATCGCGGCGGGCATGTGGTGGGGTTCGGCACGCCCGAGGCGATTGCTCAGATTCCGAACTCCTACACGGGAAAATACCTGGCCTCCTTGCTCAACGGCGCGTCGGGTTCGAATGGACATAAGTAGCGTAGCTCGCTTTCTCGGGTGCGCCCTGCTTGCGACGGCGGTTCCCATCTCTTCCCAGACCTCCGTCAGCAAGACCGTGCGGCATCACCGTGTGGCGGACGCTGATTCTTCGCAATCGCTGGACCTGGAACGCGCCGAGGCCGCGATCGAAAAGAAAGACTACGCCACGGCAGAGTCCCTGCTGCAAAAGGTGGTCATTGCACAACCCGACCACTATCAAGCCTGGTTCGATCTGGGTTTTGTAGAAAGCTCGCTGGGCAAAGACGACAGTGCCATTGCCGCGTACCGGAAATCGGTCCAAGCCAAGCCGGACATCTTTGAATCCAACCTGAACCTTGGCCTGCTTCTGGCCAAGACGGGACAGCCCGATGCGGAACAGTACCTGCAAGCCGCTACCCGCCTTCGTCCTCAGACCCAGGTTGACGAGGGCCACTCTCGCGCCTGGCTCGGACTGGCCCACTTGCTGGAAGCCACCGACCCAGCGCAGGCACTGGAAGCCTACCATCAGGCAGCCGCCTTGCGTCCAAAGGACCCTGAACCGCGTCTGTCGGCGGGATTCCTTCTGGAGAAAAAAAATAGGTTTGCCGAAGCGGCCGAACAATACAAGGAGGCTCTGACTCTCGATCCAGGTTCGCAAGACGCGCTGGTGGGGCTGGCCAATGTATCGATGAAAGGCCGACACTTCAGCGAAGCCGAGCAGTATCTCAGAAAGATCATCGCGCAGGAACCGGCGGAGGCGGCCCCGCACATTCAATTGGGTCGAGTACTGGCCGCCGACCAGAAGTATGATGAGGCCATCCCCGAAATTCAGGCGGGATTGAAGCTCGCCCCCGGAGACGTGTCGGCGCAGCGCGATCTTGCCGACATTTCGCTCGACGCGGGCAAATATCCGGAAGCCGAGGCCCAGTTTCGCCTTCTGCTCAAGCAGAACCCGCAAGACCCGGAGTTGCATGCAAAACTCGGCCAGAGCCTGCTGAAGCAGAGGAATTTCCCAGATGCAGAACAGGAATTCCTTACGGCGGTCAAACTCAAACCCGACATGGGCTCTGCCTATGGCGACCTAGCGATCGCGGCCAACGAGGCCCAGCATTACCAAGTCGCCATCCAAGCACTCGATGCCCGTGCCAAGTATCTGCCCGAAATTCCGGTCAGCTACTTTCTGCGGGCTACGGCCTACGATCACCTGCGCGACTACCATCAGGCGGCGGCGAATTACCACCTCTTCCTGCAGGTGGCCAATGGGAAGTATCCTGATCAGGAATGGCAGGCGCGGCATCGGCTGATCACCCTGGAACCCAAGAAGTAAGAACGCAATGCGAACCTGGCGAGAGCATTTCGAAATGGCGATGCTGCTGGCAGTTTTTAGCGCGACCAGTCTGGGGTTTCGCAAAGAGCTTACTCTTGAAGAACTCAAGGCTCGCGCTGAGACCGCCAAGCCCGACGAGCGGGCCAATCTGTGCGTGCAAATCGCCGAACGCCAGGTCGAGACGGCGGACAAGCTTTATGCAGATGGCAATATCGATGGCGCGCAGGCAGCCATTCGCGATGTGGTCGCCTATTCCCAGAAGGCGGTGGAGGCTGCCAGCCAGACGGGGCACAGACTCAAGAACACAGAAATTGTCTTGCGGCGGATGAGTCACCGGCTCAACGACATCAAGCGCGCCCTCGCCTTCGAGAACCAAGCCACCGTGCAGGACGCGGCGGATACTTTGGAGAAACTACGAACCGAGGTGCTCAACCGAATGTTCGGGAAAAGCGCAAAATGAAGCTACGCGGACACCTCCTAGCCGTCCTTGTTCTGCTTGCAGTCTTCTGCGCCATGGCGGCGGGGCAGCGGCGCAACGACCCCCTGAATCCGGAGGAAATCGACCAGTTACGGGACACGGCGGTTGAACCAGAAAAGCGGATGAAACTGTTTGTGGCTTTCGCGCGGGCCCGCCTGGTCGCCCTCGAACAGATCCGCTCCGATCCCAAGACGACGAACCGCGCCCAGCAGACCCACCAACTGCTCGATGAGTTCGTCACCATCTACGACGAGCTGAATGACAATCTGGAGAACTTCGAAGAGCGTAAGGCGGACTTGCGCAAGGCCATGAAGGTCGTGATCGAAGGCGACACCGAGTTCCAGGCCAAGTTACGCGCGCTCAAGGACGATCCGCGCGCCTCGAAGGAAGAAACCGCCCAATACCAGTTCATCCTGTCCAATGCCATCGAAAGCGTCGACAGCAGCGCCGAGGACCACCGCAAGATGGCCGCCGAGCAGGAGGAACTGTGGAAGCACCGCAAGAAGGAACAGCAGTAGTGCGCGCGCCAACTCCCGGCTAGACCCCGTGCTACCCTAGCCGCAAGGTGAAATCACGGATCCTCGAAATTTTCCAGCAGAGTTATCGCAGGCTGCGCCCGGACGGGCCCGTGCCCCCGATGTCGGTCGAGTTCTTCCCCTTCGCCAACGTGAACAATACGATCCGGCTTCGCCAGGGTGAGTTGCGGGTCCGGGTCTCAGACCTCCTGGAAGGCGCGCCGGTTGGCGTACTGCGCGCTATTGCTCACATCCTCCTGGCGAAAATGTACCGTTGCCCGATTGAATCCGCACAGGCAGCCCGCTATCGCCGCTACGTGCACAGCCGCGAAATCCGCGCCAAGGCCCACCTGGTGCGCCAGGCGCGTGGCCGCAAACGGATCGCTTCCCCGAGGGGGCGGACCTACGACCTGGACGTGATCTTCGAAGACCTGAATCTTCGCTTTTTTGGCGGCATGCAGGCCCGGCCGCGCATGAGCTGGAGCCAGGGGCGGGCGAGGAACCTGCTGGGCCATTACGATCCCGCGCACAATGCGATCGTGGTCAGCCGTATCTTCGACCACCCGGCGGTCCCCCGGTACGCGCTGGAGTACCTTGTGTATCACGAGATGCTGCACCTGCGGCATCCGGTCCGGCTGGACGGCAGCCGACGCTGCGTGCACACGGCCGAGTTTCGCGCCGAGGAGAAGTTATTTCCGCAACTGGAAGCAGCGCGGCGCTTTATCCGGCATCTATAGGGCTAGGCCGCCGCGTGATTCGGATCACATCCGGATGTGATTTCGCGCGTTGACGCCTCCGGTGACGAGGGGCTATCCTTATAAAGTTGAAATTGAAATTCATTTTCAAAATCATATCCTTCTGAACCAGGGGCGCTCCGCCATGTTGCAGGCCTTCATCGTTACCCTCCGCGAAGGGGTCGAAGCTGCGCTGATCATCGGGATCACGCTGGCCTATCTGGCCAAGATCGACCGCGGAGATCTGCGCAAATCTGTGTTCGCCGCGCTCGGCGCGGCCTTCGTGGGGAGCATCGGGGTGGCCGTGCTGGTGTCGCGCCTGCAGTTGAACCAGGACGTTGTGGAAGGCTGGGTCATGCTGGCGGCCGCCTTCTTCGTGGTCACCATGATCATCTTCATGATGCGCACAGGCAAGAAGATAAAGGGTGAGATTGAAGGGCGGCTGAATTCGCTCGCCAGCCGGAGCTCCCGGATCGGCATCTTCCTGTTTGTGTTTCTGATGGTAATGCGGGAAGGCGTGGAGACGGTGCTGATCCTATCGGCGGTTACGCTGAACTCGACCGAACTGATGGGATTCCTGGGCACGCTACTGGGCGTGATTGTGGCCATCGGGTTTGGCGTGATGTTCGTCAAGGGCAGCGTGCGGATCAATTTGCAAAAATTCTTCCGGGTCACGACCGTCATTCTGTGGTTCGTAGCCGCGCAACTGCTGATTTCAGGTTTGCATGAGCTGTCCGAGAACGGCGTGCTGCCCTCTTCCCGGCAGGAGATGGCGTTGATCGGCCCCATCGTCCGCAACGATGTCTTTTTCTTCGTGACCATCTTTGCCCTGGCGGCGCTGATGGTGCTGTTCGAAGTGAAATCGCGCCAGCCTGCTCCAGTGCCGGTGACCGCCGCGGAGCGCCGCAAAGCGCTCTGGTCGGCGCGCCGCGAAAGGCTCTGGATGGGGTCCGTCTACGTCAGCTCGTTCCTGTTCATCATGCTGGTGACAGCCGAGTTCATTTACGCCAAGAGCCTGAGCGCCCCGCAGAAGGCCACTCCACTTGTGTTCGTCAACGGGCAAGCGTCCATCCCGCTGAGCCAGGTGAGCGACGGCGACATCCATTTCTACCAGGCCTCGGAAAATGGCGTGGAGGTTCGCTTCTGGCTCTATCAGAAGCCGGACGGCAAGGTCGCCACGGTACTGGATGCCTGCGAGATTTGCGGCTCGGTCGGGTTTTATAAGGGGACGAACGGAGTGGTATGCAAGAACTGCGCGGCACCCATCAATCCGCAATCTGTGGGCATGCCCGGCGGCTGCAATCCGATTCCGCTGAAGGCCGAGACCACCAAGGACGCGGTGGTGATTGAGGAAGCCGAGGTCGCAGCCCAGACCAAGTTCTTCCAGAAATAGGTCCATGTTCGCTCGCCTCCTCTACGAAAGCTTCCGCCGGCAGATGCGGCGCAAACTGCTCGCGGGAACCGCCATTACCCTGGGCGTGGCGATTGCGACCGCCATGATCGCGGTGGCCACTGACATCGGCGACAAAATCAATCGCGAACTGCGCAGCTATGGTGCCAATCTGCTCCTCACCCCGCAGGAAGACACGATTGACGTCGAGATCGGCGGGGTAAACCTCAAACCCCCCAGTGACGGCAACTTCCTCAGCGAAGCCGACCTCCCCAAGATCAAAGGCACATTCTGGCGGAACAACATTCTGGGCTTCTCGCCGGTTTTGCCCGTAAACGTCGCAGTCGGCGGCGGCGATGGTTCGAAGCAGGTGACTCTGCTCGGCACCTATTTCGCCAAGCGGCTCGCATTCGGCAAAGACCAGTTCACCACGGGCGTACTGAACACGCATCCTTGGTGGAAGGTACAGGGCGCATGGCCGGGCGATGATTCTGAGGACGTGCTGGTGGGCGAGCATCTCGCCAGGAAGTTGCAGGCGCAGGCGGGTGGTACGATCCAGATCGCCCAACAGAACCATCGCATCAGCGGTGTCCTGTCGACGGGCGGGGCGGAAGACGATCAGATCGTGGCACCCCTGCACGTGGCCCAGGCAATCCTCGGGAAACCCCGTGCAGTGCGGCGCGTCTACGTGAGCGCCCTGACCAAGCCGGAAGACGCGCTCGCGCGCCGCGATCCCAAGACCATGAGCGGCGAACTCTGGGACCGCTGGTACTGCTCCCCTTACGTGCAGTCGATCGCGTATCAGTTGCAGGAGGCCATTCCACACTCGCACGCGGAGCAGATCCGGCAAGTCGCCCAGAACGAGGGGACGGTCTTGTCACGCATCAAAGGGCTGATGTTACTGATTACCCTCGCAGCCCTATTTGCCTCGGCCCTGGCTGTCTCCGCTGCCATGGCGACGGCGATTTTCGAGCGCCGCCGCGAGGTCGGGCTGATGAAGGCCCTGGGCGCGGGCCATGTGGCCGTGGCCGCGCTGCTCTTCGCAGAGAGCACGCTGCTGGCAATCGCGGGGGGGGGGATCGGGTTCTTTACCGGTTCGTGGCTCGCCCACCGGATCGGCCATTCCATCTTCGATTCCAACATCACGATTCAACCGGTGCTTTTCCCGGTGATCATGGCCATCGCGGTGATGGTCACCTTTGCGGGCAGCGCTGCGGCGATCCGCCGGGCGGTGCAGTTGGATCCGGTGTTTGCGCTGCGGGGGGACACATGAGCACTCCCGCGCCGGTTGTGGAACGGCGAGCGAAGGCGGCGCATGCGTCCATGTTTTTGCGCATGCTGTGGCGCGCTGCGGTCCTTCGCCGTGGGCGGGCCGCATCAGCCCTGCTGGCCATGGTGGTCGCCGCCGCAGTCGCCACGGCCATGATGAACCTGTACGTGGACGTGCAGGCCAAGCTGCGCAAGGAATTTCGCAGCTATGGGGCGAACGTGGTGGTGGTGGGGAAGGACGGAGCTTCGCTCCCGCCGGACGCCGCCGGGCGCGTGGACCAGGTGCTGGGCGGCCGGGGCATTGCAGTGCCGTTCGCCTATGTCGTGGCGCGCACGGCGAGCGCACAATCCGTCGTTGTCGCGGGGACGGATTTCGGTCGGGTGCAAAGACTCAACCGCTGGTGGTCGGCGAGCACATGGCCGTCCGGATCGGGCCAGGCTCTGGTCGGTATGCGCGCCCTGCCGATGGTCGCCCCGGATGGCAAGCCCTTCTCTCTCAGCTTTCAAGGGCACATCATTCATCTCGAGCCTGTCGGGACGCTGCAAACGGGGTCTGCCGAAGACAGCCGAATCTACCTGCCCATGAGTGAGTTCATATCGTGGAGCGGGGTCGCCCCGTCGACCATCGAAATCGCCGCCAATGGATCGCCCGAAGAGATCACCGCGATCATGACGCGGCTGGCGGCGGCGCTGCCCAACGCAGACGTCAAGCCGGTGCGTCAGATTGTCGAAGGCGAAGCCCGGGTGCTGGGCAAAACGCGGGCTACGTTGTACGCCGCCGCCATCCTGATCGTGCTGACCGCTGCGCTGTGCGTGTTGGCCACACTCACAGGGTGGGTCTTTGACCGCCGGAAGGATTTCGCGATCATGAAAGCTCTGGGCGCATCCGAACGCCTGGTGAGCAGTTTCTTCGCGGCGGAGGCTGCCGCCCTGGGAGCCGTCGGAGCCGTGGTGGGCTTCGTGATCGGCATCGGGATCGCTGCCTGGATCGGCCGTGTGAATTTCAACGCCCCGGTAGAACCACGGTTCAGCGTGCTGCCCATCGTGCTGGCCGGGAGCATTGCGGTTGCGCTACTCTCAGCCATTGTGCCCATGTCGCTACTGCGGCGCGTTCAACCCGCGGTCATCTTGAAGGGAGAGTAAGGGTGATCAAGCTCAAGAACGTGAGCCGGCTGTATCCGGCCAAAGCCGAAAAGAACGGGGGGTCGATCCGCGCGCTCGACGACTTCTCACTGACCGTATCGCCCGGGGAATGGGTTTCGATCATGGGACCATCGGGCTCGGGGAAATCGACTTTGGTGAACCTGATCGGCTGCCTCGACCGTCCCTCCAGCGGTGAGATCTGGCTCGACGGTCAGGACGTCTCGACCATTTCGGCAACCGAGTTGAACCGCGTGCGTGCCGAGAAGATTGGTTTCGTATTCCAGCAATTTCACCTTATTCCGTATCTGACCGCAGTCGAAAATGTCATGCTGGCGCAGTATTTCCACAGCATGACCGATGAGCAGGAAGCCGTCCAGGCGCTCGAGCGCGTGGGCCTGAAAGACCGCTGCCATCATCTGCCATCGCAACTTTCGGGTGGAGAACAGCAGCGCGTGTGCATTGCGCGGGCGCTGATCAATGATCCCAAGATCATCCTGGCCGACGAGCCGACGGGCAATCTGGACGCGCAGAACGAAGAGGTCGTGTTGCGCCTGCTGCGCGAGTTCCATCAGCAGGGACGAACCATCGTGATGGTTACGCACGATCCGGTCGTGGCACGCCTGGCGGACCGGCGTATTGAACTGCACCACGGAAAGATCGCCGCGCAGGAAATCTTCTCACTCGCCGACGAGGAGCAGTTCGACGAGGTCCTGGAAGAACTCTGGGTAATGGAGGAACACGGCGAGCGGGCGGAGCTGGCTCGGATGGATAGCTCGCACGGCGTCCTTCCGGTAAGCATCGCGGTCGAGAAAATGGTCGAACTGGGCCTGGTGGTGACCGCGCCGCACCCCGCCGAGTCGCACGAGCACAAGCCCTTCGTGAATCCCTGCCATGACGCCATGCGGCCGGAGAGCCTATTTGTGAGCGACGGCAGCGCGGTGGTCGAGCTGACGCCCCGGGGGCGCAACAAGGCCGGCAGCATCATCCGGCGGCACCGCCTGGCCGAGCGCCTGTTTACCGACAGTCTGGCAATGGACAGCGAGTCGGAGATCGAACAGCAGGCCTGCAAGTTCGAGCACATTCTCTCGCCTGGAGCTACCGACAAGATCTGTACGTTCCTGGGGCATCCGCGAACCTGCCCGCACGGCGCGCCCATTCCACCCGGACCGTGCTGCGGCGGCGCCCGGGTGGACATTCCGGCCTCCGAACTGACCCAGGCAGCTCCCACGCACCGGCCCTGACGCCTCGTGTTCCAAGGGTCCCGTCGGCCTCGATGTACCTTTGTTTGAGATACGTACGGAATACCGTCCCCTGTGAGGACGTCGATGGACAGACTTGCTGAGTTTAAGGAAATCCAGAAGCAAGGCTGGGTGCATTTTGCTCCGTTTGAGACGATCACCCCCCGCAATTGGCCCAACATGCCGGGATTCGTCCCGGAATGAAGGTGCTGGACGTGGCCAGCGGGACCGGCGTGGTGGCGATCACGGTCGCGCGGGCCGGTGCGATGGTCACGGCCCTTGACCTGACGCCACAACTGCTGGAACGCGCGAAAGAGAATGCGCGCATCGCGCAGGTCCAGGTCGAATGGCACGAAGGCGACGTGGAGCAGTTGCCCTTCCCAGATGCAGAATTGGACGCGGTTCTCAGCCAGTTTTGGCATATCTTCCCGCCGCGCCCGGAAGTCGCCGTCGCAGAGATGTTGCGCGTGCTGAAGGCGGGCGGAACGATTGCCTTCTCCACATGGCTGCCGGAAGTTCTCGTTGGGCAAACGATGGCCCTGGCCCAGAAGTTCGCTCCCGCCCCTCCCGCCGGCGCCGTGCCGCCTGTGCTATGGGGAGATCCCAAGGTTATCGAGCAGCGTCTGGGCCCCGGGTGCCGAGAATATCCAGTTCCGGCGAGCCACGATGCTGGTGCCGGCCCTGAGGGAGCGTGGCGCACTTCCGCGGGAACGTGGAGCGTTTAGCAGGACCGGTCATCCGACTAGTTGAGATGCTCTACGCGACCGACCCAGCGTCGCTTGGAGGCGTTCCGGCAGGAGTTCGATGCGATTGTGGCTCGATACTTCGCTGAGAACGTGGTGCGTCAGGGCTACCTGATGACTGCGGCGAGAAAGGTAGCGTAGGCCCAACACTTCGAGCAAAGCTGCGACCATAAGGGGTTACCTGTCCCCGAGCGTTGCTGTTTTATCATGAAGCCTCATGTCTGCTGACGCTTCCAGAGCTGCCATCGGCGTTTTTGACTCCGGGTTTGGCGGACTTACGGTCCTCAAAGAACTGCTGGCGCTGATTCCCGGGGCGGACTATCTCTACTTCGGCGACACGGCCCGGCTGCCCTATGGATCGAAATCGGTGGAGACAGTTGCGCGCTACGCGGTCGAGGCGACACACTTTTTGGAAGCGCAGGGCGCCAACCTGCTGGTGATCGCGTGCAATACTGCCACCGCGCTTGCGCTCGACCGCATCACGCAGACGGCCCGAGTGCCGGTCGTGGGAGTAGTGGAGCCCGGAGCCGAGCAGGCTTCCGCTGCGAGCAAGAATCGCCGGGTGGTGGTCATCGGCACAGAGGCCACGGTCAGCAGCCATGCCTACCGCAAGGCGCTGGAGCAGCGCGGGATACAAGCCCGCGAAAAAGCCTGCCCGCTGTTGGTCCCTTTGGTCGAAGAAGGATGGGTGGAGCATCCGGTGACGGAACAAGTTGCGCAGATCTACCTGCGCGACGCGTTTGGCGACGGCTTCCACGAAGCAGACGTGCTGGTGCTGGGCTGCACGCACTATCCCCTGATCAAGCCGCTACTCCGCCGGGTCGCGCCGGAACATGTGCACATCGTGGATTCCGCGCACTCGACGGCGCTGGCTGTGGGCGCGAAGATGCGGGAACTGGGGGAGTGGCGTGCCGAAGTATCTTCGGGCCAGCCCGGGCTTCGTTTCTTTGCCACCGATTCCGTCGAGAAGTTCCGGCGGATGGGGCCGCATTTCCTGGGCCATCCCGTACGCGCCGTGGAGCACGTGGACTTGAAGGAGTAGTGGGCACAAACACGCGGTTTCAGGATCTGCCTCGAAGGTGGGTATCCTGAGCGGATTGTGCGGTCCCTGAGCGACCCGCACTCCAAGAACACCAAAGCCCTCGGCGTTACCGAAGGCTGAGGAAGACAATGCCCACAGGGCTGGCTAGTAGAGGCGGAAGTCGACTTCTACACTGATGTAGACCGCTACAGGCTTGCCGTCTTTCATGGCCGGGTCAAAGCGCCAATTCCTGACTGCCTCGAGGGCCTTCTCATCGAGTCCCAATCCCAGGCTGCGCAGGACCTTCATGTCGCGCGGATGGCCATCCGGACCGACGACCAGCCCGAGAACCACCGTCCCTTGGTACTTCGCCTTGCGGGCTTCTTCAGAGTATTCCGGATCTGGAGCGTAGGTTGGGCGCGGCGCCGAGACACCGCCGCCCACGCGGAAAACTCCGCCGCCTATGCCGCCCCCGCGCCCGGGACCGACGCCGGGACCTTCGCCGGAGCCCACGCCACCACCGGAACCGGAACCAATACCGCCGCCGGAACCCGTGCCGTTCGACAAAGGGCCATTGGGGATTGCAGCCATGGGATCACCCAGGTTCGGCATGTTGTTCATGGCCAGCTTGATCTGCGGAGGAACCACGACGGTGGGCTCCATGGGCAACTTGGGGTCTGGATTTCTGGCCACGACCATGGGGGGCGTGAACTGCTCCATCGCCAGCTTGGGCAGACGTCCCTTGCTTGCCGCCAGCTTGTCGCGATCACCGCCGCCACCGCCACCGCCAACCTGCGTCTTTGAGGGTGGCAAGGCCGGGATATCCGAGTCCGAAAGCAAAGGCATGACCGGTCCCTGGTTCTTAGCCACGGTCACGGTCTTGCGAGCGAACATGGTGCCGCCGATGAGCAGCGCAATCAGAACCACGTGCACCCCGGTGGAGGCCAGCGCGCCGTCACGCTTGTAGTTGTAGAAACCCCAAATGTCGCGGACGGGGACCGGTTTCGAGGTCAGCTCCAGTGGCGGAAGTTTCTTGGGGAACAGCGCATCGCGAACGTTTGCGGCCAACGAGCGATACCAGGGCAGGGCCAGACTATCGTCGAGCGCGTTCTCGATTTCAATGGGCCTTGAGGTCAGCTGGAGCGGTGGAAGTTTCTTCGGGAACAGGACGTCTCCCAGATTACTGAAAACCGATTTCCACCATGGCTGGGTCAGCTGCTCGTCGAGTTCGCTGGTCTGGACGGGCTTGGAGGTAAGCACCAGCGGCGGCAGCTTCTTCGGAAACAGCGCCGCATCAATGCCTGCAAACAGCGACTTCCACAGGGGGACGTCCAGCGTCCCTTTCGGGAGGAGCAGGTCTAGCTGGGGCTCCGATGAACTGGGATTCTGGTGTTCCGTTGCCATACCAAAAAATAGGCTATCCGCCCCTGAACCTCACTCACTGAAACCACACGGTCTGTACCATACGGGATGATTCTCGAGGGCTACGAGTTGCTTGAGGAGCAATCGATTTGCCCTTACGACCCGACAATCTACCTCAGCAGTATCAGACGGTTAGATGCGGCGAGAGTCACAGTCAAACAAAATTGTACACTCTTTTTCTCAAGATGCAGCAGTGCTTTTTCGAGTCCCTCGGACTACGACCTCAGTGCGCGGGGCCGCCCGAATAGACGTACTCCTCCCTCCTCCCTATAATGAAAAATCAATCATTTAGGAGACCACCGAAGCGTGCCGCTGGAACTGAAGGCCACCGTAAACTTGCCCAGTACGAACTTCCCGATGAAGGCCAACCTGCCGCAGAACGAGCCCAGGATTCTGGCTCGCTGGGAAGAGACGGGCATTTACGAGCGCATCCAGGAGACGCGGAAGGGGCTGCCTCCCTACATCCTGCACGATGGCCCCCCTTACGCCAACGGAGCGCTGCACTTGGGCCATGCACTGAATAAGTGCTTAAAAGACTTCATCGTGAAGTCCAAGAGCATGGCTGGGTTCGATGCCCCCTACGTTCCCGGCTGGGACTGCCACGGGCTGCCCATTGAGATCAAGGTCGATCAGCAACTGGGCAAGAAGAAGCTGACCCTGGATCCCTCACAGGTGCGGCTGGAATGCCGGAAATACGCGCAGAAATTTCTGGATTTGCAGCGGGAGCAGTTTAAGCGTATCGGGTGCTTCGGTCGTTGGAACCGCCCTTATTCGACGATGACGCCGGAGTACGAAGCAGTGGTACTGCGTACGTTCTATTCGTTTTTGGAGCACGGCTTCGTGTACAAGGGCCTGCGCTCGGTGTACTGGTGCATTTACGACAAGACAGCGCTGGCAGAAGCCGAAGTCGAATACGAGAACCACACCAGTCCCACCGTGTGGGTGAAGTACGCGATGGCGGATGATCCCTCTGGGGTGGATGCCGGCCTGCGGGGAAAGAAAGTTTCCACGATCATCTGGACGACGACGCCGTGGACGCTGCCGGCCTCGATGGCGGTGGCCTTCCATCCTGATGAGGAGTACCTGGCGCTCGAGTCTGGCGACGAAGCCTTCGTCGTGGCGGCGAAGCTGGCGAAAGACGTGATCGCCAAGTGCAATCTGGGCGGGGCGAAAGAGATCGCGCGCTTCCCGGGACGCGAGCTGGAGCGCGTGAACTTCCGGCATCCGTTCCTGGACCGCCAGGTTCTTGGAGTGCTGGCTGAGTACGTCACCATGGACACCGGCACTGGCGTGGTCCACACCGCGCCTTCGCACGGCGCGGATGACTTCCTGACCGGGTTGAAGTATGGCCTGGATGCGACCTCGCGCGTGGATGAAGCAGGCCTTCTGCACGAAGGGCTGCCCGAGTACGACGGCATGCGGGTCTTCGAAGCAAACGCAGCGATCGTCGAATTGCTCAAGACGCGCGGCGTGCTGCTGCACACGGAGAAGATCGAGCACTCCTACCCGCACTGCTGGCGCTGCCACAATCCCATCATCTTCCGGGCGACCGAGCAGTGGTTCATTTCGATGGAATCGCAGATGGCGGGCGGGACGCTGCGCTCGCGGGCCCTGGAAGAAATCAGCAAGGTGAAATGGGACCCGGCGTGGGGCGAAGGCCGCATCGCAAACATGATCGCCACGCGTCCGGACTGGTGCATCTCGCGACAGCGCATCTGGGGCGTGCCCATCGCTGTTTTCCTGTGCTCGAAATGCGGCAAGCCGGCGCTGGATCCGGCGATCAATCGCCGTGTGGAGCAATTGTTTGCCCGTGGCGGCGCCGACGCCTGGTATACGACGGAGGCCGATGCCCTGCTGCCGACTGGAACCAAGTGTGCGCACTGCCAGGGCTCGGCCTTCAAGAAAGAGATGGACATTCTGGATGTGTGGTTCGAATCGGGATCCAGCTACCTGGCGCTGAAAGCTGCCGAGCCCCAGTATCCTCCCGTCTCGGACCTGTATCTCGAGGGCGGAGACCAGCACCGCGGGTGGTTCCATTCTTCCCTGCTGTGTACGGTGGGCACCGAGAACCATGCTCCGTACAAGCATGTTGCGACCGTAGGCTGGACCTTGGACGAGAGCGGCCAGGCGTTGTCGAAGTCACGCGGCAACGACGTTGACCCGGTCGACATTGCCAACCGCCTGGGCGGCGAGATCGTGCGCTTGTGGGTGGCCTCGGTCGACTTCCGTGAAGACGTGGTCGGTTCCGAGCGGCTGATGCAGAGCATCGCGGAGAACTATCGCACGATCCGCAACAACCTGTTCCGCTACGCGCTGGGCAATCTGTACGACTTCGACCCGGCGCGCGATGCAGTGCCTTTTGACAGGTTGCAACCGATCGATCAGTACATGCTGCGCCAGACGGCAGCGATGGCGGCCGACGTGATGCGCTGGTACGACGAATTTGCCTTCCACAAGATCTACCAGCGCGCGCTGAACTTCTGCGCGGTCGACCTGAGCGCGTTCTACTTCGACGTGCTGAAGGACCGGCTGTATACTTCGGCGCCGAAGTCTGCGGCCCGCCGGGCGGCCCAATCGGCGATCTGGCGGATTCTTGAGGCCATGGTGCGGCTGCTGGCTCCTATCATGAGCTTCACCTGCGAAGAGGTATGGGGATACCTGCCCAGGGTCACGGCTCGCCCACAGAGCGTACACACCGCGCTGTTCCCCACCCGCGAGGAGATACTCGGCGCGAAGAATGTCGAAGAGGATACGAAGCAGGCGCAGGACTGGACGACACTCCTCAGCGTGCGCGAGCAGGTGCTGAAGGAACTGGAAATCGCGCGCAACAGCAAGCTGATCGGAAAGTCTCTGGAGGGCCAGGTCAAAATAGCAGCTGCCGAACCGGTGTACTCCGTACTCGAAGCGTATCGCGACCAGTTGCGCTACCTGTTCATCGTCTCGGCGGTGTCCCTGGAGAGGAAGGCATCCGGCAACGGGACGGGAACAGTCGCAGTGACGGTCAACAAGGCGGATGGCACGAAGTGCGAACGCTGCTGGAACTACTCCACGCGCGTGGGCGAGGACCCGAACTACCCCACGGTGTGTGAGCGCTGCAGCGCGGCACTGCGCGAGATCGAGGGGGACGGCAGGTAGTCTTCATGAGTCAGGAATCCCCCATGCGCACGCTCCATTTTCTGATCGCCTTTTGTGTGGTCGTTCTGGATCGCGCGGCCAAACTGGCAGTGGAGCGGAAAATTCCGCTGCATGACGGCATTCAGATCATTCCCGGATTTTTCCGGCTCACCCACCTGGAGAACCGGGGCGCCGCCTTTGGCTTGTTTGCGGATTCCCCCTCCCCCTGGAAAATCGCTTTGCTGGTCTTGTTTTCGGTGATTGCCCTGCTCGTGGTGTCGCGCCTGCTCTGGAAGAACAGCGCCAGCTTGTGCGTGACGGGCGTGGGGCTGTCGCTGATCCTTGGCGGCGCGATGGGCAACCTGTGGGACCGGCTGACCGCGGGGCATGTGACCGACTTTCTGCTGTTCTACGTCGGACAGTATCAGTGGCCGGCCTTTAACGTGGCCGACAGCGCCATCGTGATTGGCGCAGGGTTGCTGGTGTACGAGATTCTGTTTGTGAAAGAACAGCAAGTAAGGTCTCACGGCTGAGACGCCGGCCTCACGGGGTTCCGTACAGCTGCTTATACACGTTCGCGTTGCGCAGGATTGCCTGCACATATTCGCGGGTCTCGGTGAAGGGAATGGATTCCACAAACTCCTGCGGATCGCGATACTTGCCCTGGGACAGCCAGTCCTGCACGCGGTCGGACCCGGCATTGTAGGCCGCCAGCGCGTACTCGAAGGACCCGAACCTGTCGACCATGCTCTTGAAGTAGCGCGTGCCCAGCTGCAGGTTGACGGCTGGAGTGTAGAGCTGGCTGGGCGTGAAGTGGTGCAATTTCACTTCCCTGGCGACTTTCTTTCCCGTAATCGGCAGTAACTGCATCAACCCAACAGCGTTCGCGCGAGAGATGGCGTTGGGATTGAACTCCGACTCCTGCCGGATCAGCGAAGCCACCAGGTAAGGATCGAGAGCGTTCTGGTTCGAGAAACGTTTGAGATCGCCCCAGTAAGCCTTGGGGAAAAGGGCCTCCCAATAGGGACGGGGCAGCTCAGGAACATCGATGGCGAAGTAGTTCGGAACTCCGCGTTTTATTACCTCGATGGCGCGGTCATAGCGGCCACTGTCCTGATAGATCCGTGCGGTCTCGGCCAGCACCCAGTTGCCCTGCTGGTCGCTGGCGGCAGCTTGCACCTCGCGAACCGCGAAATCCACTAGGCCGCCATTCTCCAGCAAATGCGCCTTCTGCACGTGGAGGTCGTCAGCGGGCGGGTCGGCGGGCGTGATCTTGCCGCCCATATCGAGCGACGGGATACGGTCCAGCAGCGCATATTGCATCGGCTCGGTCGCAGGCTTGAGCACTTTCAGCCGCTGGCGGGCGAGTTCGGCGTAGTAGAAATTGTGGAAGCGGTCAGAGAGCTTCTGATAGTAGGCGCAGGCCTTGGCTAGTTCGTTGTCTTCCTCGGCAAGGCGAGCGCGCCAGTAGAGCGCCGAGGGAATCTCGCCGGAACTCGGATACAGCGCGATCTGCTGATCGAATCCCTGCTTGGCCTCTTCGTTGCGTCCCTGGCGCAGGCTGAGCCAGGCAACTTTCCAGTGCGCATAGGAGGCACGCCCTCCGTTCGGGAAACGCTGCTGCAGTTCACGGTACGAATCGATCGCTTTGTCGTAGTCCCGCCTCAACAGGTACAGGTTGCCGCTGGCAAGCAGCGACTGCTCGAGCCAGGGACTGGCGGGACTGGTTTGGCGGAGCTGGGCCTGATAGCGCAGAAAGCCGTCGTCGTCATCGGTCGCTCGAGCGACTTCTCCGAGCAGGAACAGGCGCTGTGCGGAAACCTCGGGAGTGGCATCGGGAATCGACCCCAGAAGCTGCTTGGCTTCGCGATTCCGTCCGCTCTTTTGCAGGGCGGCAGCCAGCGCGAGTTGGACCGCGGGACGCTCGTCAGCGCTCACCTCGTCGAGGAGATCGCGATACTCGCTGGCGGCATCAGCGTAACGCTTCCCTTTCGCCAGCAGGTCGGCCCGGGCCCGGCGATCGGCCAGGGTCGCGGGCGGAACTCCGGAAAGCTTGCGCAGTTCCTGTCCGGCGGTGTCCGCCTCGGAACTGGTGGGCATCCGGTAGTAGACATTGCGCAATGCCGCAGCCGCCCTGGTGGGTTGGCCGCTTGCCGCGTAGGCACGTCCCAGGCCCAGTTCTACGTCCGCACGCAGCGGGATGCGGTCCTTCTCCAGCAGCGCGACTGCGTCCGCGGGACGGCTTTCGGCAATCAAGGCCCCGGCATAAACTACGTGAACGTCCTTGGTGAGCACGGAATCCGGGTAGCACTTGGCGAAGTTGGCGAGAGTGGCTGCCGCTTCTGCGCTGCGCCCAGTCTGCAAGTACGAGCTGCCCAGATAGTAGGCGACGTAATCCCCGAGATCGCCAGCGTGGGCGCGCGCCCGGTTCAGGGGATCGATGGCTTTCGCATAATCGTGATCCAGAATGTGCGCGTATCCCAAGGCCAGCCAGGCCAGAGCGCCAGCATCTTCCCTGGCATGGCGTTGGGCATAAGCCGTCACTCCCGCATAGGCTGCGGGCGTGCGCTCCTGCAGGAGTTGCTGCGCCATCGGTTTCAGGCTTGCGGAGGCCACAAAGGCCTGGTGCATGCGCTGGACACGGGGGGAGAGTCGATGGTGCCGCTTGGCCACCGTGCGCTTGCTCTTGCCGGGTGTGGCCTTGCCTCGGGAGGTCTTGGCCGTGGATGCCTTCTTCGCGGAAGACGAATCAGAAGCCTGCGCCGGCCGCGCAGGCAAGGGCGTGGGCCAACCAAGCGAGCCCAGCAGTAATCCAGCCATCAAGCAGAAACCGAATGTTCGGGAGTACCGCACCACTTTCTATTATCGCCTGAAGTTGGCGCCCATGAGCGAAATGTCGTCTTCTGCCAGACTGCGCACCAGTTCAGCCTGCAGATAATCGACGTCGGCCGCGACCGTATTCCCGTAGCGCTTTTTGTAGGTGGCGCGGCTCTTGTCGATGTCTTCCTTCAGGCGGTCGTAGAGGTCCTTGTTCTTGCGGCCTTCCGCCACCTTCGCCTGATTGTAAAGCTTGATTTCGTCGACCAGCAGGCGCGCGAAGCGCTGCGCCTTACGGTGGACCTCGGCATCCTCCTCGCTAAGCGGGGGGGCGGCATGGCTGGTGGAACCCGCGCCTGCGGCGGCGGCGGCAGCGGAAACCACTTCCGCCTGAGCCGAGTGCCGGGGAACCGCTTCGACCCCCGCGGATGCGCTCATGCTGTGCCGCGGCGCGTGCGACGCAAAGGGATCATTGAAGCTGGTGGCGGGCTGCGCCATCGCTGCAGGCGCAGCAGGCTCCGCATATGCGCCACTGTCGCGCGGCGCCTGTTTGCGCAGCGACATCAATTCGAGCCAGGCACTGGTGGACATCACCAGCAACTCGACGGCAGCCGTGTCGAGCCGGTTCGGTTCGAGACCCGAGTCTGCGTAGACCAAAGCAGCCACCTTGTCCTTCAGGAGCAACGGCAACATGATGATGTGCTCATCGGCTGGACCGCCGAAATGATCGACAAAGCGAGGATCCATATCGATGATCTGGCCTGCGAACGGCGCTTTCTCCTGTAAAACGCGTTCCGGTAAACCGCGCGAAGTGTCGAGCGCGAATTCCTTCACCGCATCGTTGTCTTCAAAACCGCGGCCCTGCCACCCGGTGCAGCTGCCCCCCTTGATCACGAACAGCGCGGTACGCCCGCTGTAACGGGAAACACCGTCCAGCAGGGCACGCAGAATTTCCTTCTGGGTATTGCCGGCGTGAATGACGGAAACAGCGCGCAACAGCTCGGCCGCGCCAGCACCCGTGGACTCAGCGCCCGACTCGCCGGCGCCTGCCGGCAACTCGCCGACAACGCGGCGGACCAAATCTTCGCGCACCTGCGACAGATGCCCTTGCAGTACTTGAGTGACAACCCGCTCGATAATGGCTTCGATTTCGCTTTTCTCTGGCATCCCAAGTCCAACCCTGCCGCGAACCGGCGACCTGCTGGTAGTTAACCCCTGATTATACTGGCACTTGCAAGAGGCCTCGAAGTACCTTAGGACGTGTTCCGCCGGGCGCAATCTCCTCTGACTGTAGCGCAAAACCCGGCAGGGGCATACGCCAAATCACTCGTCACGAGCGCCGGTTACCAAGTAGAATAACAATCTCTCGTGTTGGGGACAGCGCGAAATACTGCATCGGACGCCGAATGACCGCCATCCAACCCAAAGTAGGTGAGCCCGTTAGGGATGAGCTGGCGCTGGTACAGGCGGCCAAACAGGGCGACGTTACGGCGTTCGAGGACCTGGTTCGACGCTACGACCGGAACGTGTTTCGGATCGCGCAGCACATCACGCAGAACCGCGAGGATGCGGAAGACGTGGTGCAGGACGCCTTCCTGAAGGCATACAGCAACCTGGACCAGTTCCAAGGCCAGTCGAAGTTTTATACCTGGCTGGTGCGCATCGCGGTGAATGAGGCGCTGATGAAGCTGCGCCGTCGCCGTCCTGAGCGCATGGTTTCGCTGGATGAGGACGTCAAAACCGAGGAAGACTCGGTGCCGCGCGAAGTGGCGGACTGGAGTCCGAATCCGGAGCAGCTCTACAACCAGGGGGAGCTGAAGGACATTCTGACGCGCACCGTGCAGGGGCTGCCGCCGAGTTTCCGGACGGTTTTTGTGTTGAGAGATGTGGAAGGTTTATCGACTGAGGAAACAGCTGAGGCCCTTGGGCTCAGTGTGCCTGCAGTCAAGTCCCGGCTCCTGCGAGCTCGCTTGCAACTGCGTGAGCGGCTTAGCCGGTACTTTAAGAAACGAGAGAGTGGAGATGGCCGAAAGTGAAATGCTCTGAGTTCCTGCAAGAGCTGACCAACTACCTGGACGGCGCGCTCGACGACCGAACCAAGTCGGAGCTGGAAGATCATCTGGCGTGGTGCCACAATTGCTACGTGGTTTGCGATACCACGAAAAAGACCATCGAGATCTACCGCAACTCCGAGCTCTACGAATTGCCCGATGACCTGCGCACCCGGTTGCGTTCGGCCATCCTGTCGAAGTGCCAGCAACACAAGAAAACCCGGGAGACGCTATAAACTCCATCCTTCCGGCACATCCCCTCAAATCCTCACATTCTGTGCAACAGTTTTCATTCGCAAGCGCACGAATTCACAGGAGCCCGCCAGGAAACGAACCTTTTGCACGACATCCGAATCTAAATCAGTGATACGGATTGGCGGAAGAATTGCACTAGTCACTTGTTGGTTTTGGGGGAGGTGAAACGGTATGGTCACTAAACTCATAGATGCCCTCTTTGGCTGCTGGCACAGCCACTATAGCTTCCCGATCACGGTACGCCCGTACGCGCGCCGGGTGAAAGCGGCGGCACTCACGGGCACGTATGTCGTGTGTTTGGATTGCGGCAAGGAGTTCCCCTACGATTGGAACGAGATGAGAGTGGTGGATCCAGCGGGGAAGAGCGGATCGGCCATGCGTTCGCTGGCTACTAAAGAAGCCGCCTAATCGGCATTATCAGCAAACGAGAACCGGCAGACTGCGAGCTGCCGGTTTTGCTTTTCCAGGCTTGGATTTTTCGAGCCTAGTTCGAATCATCCCTCCGATGCAGGGTGGGGCGGCCGTCATCCTGGTTGTCACCCTTGTCTCCGTTCTTGTCTCCCGATTTGTCGGACGTGGAAGTGCGCCGCAAACTGGGCTTGTTGCCACCCTTTTCATCGACAACCTTGCGGCGGTTCTCGATGCTCGCAAGCCGCGCCTTCACATCGTTAAATTCGGAGGTGGTCACGATGTATTGCGGCCGGGCCGGAAGTATCTTGGCGATCTCCTCTTGCGACTTGCTGATGCGGTCTGGAGTCTGCGGGTGGGTCGAGAAGGCCTTGGCCAAAGTGCCGGGCTTCTTTTTCTCGCGGGCCTGCAGTTTTTCGAAGAAATTTACGAAAGCGTTGGGATCGTATCCCGCCTTGTACATGTACTGCAGTCCCAAATAATCAGCTTCGGACTCGAACCCGCGCGAGAAGGCGAGGAATCCCATGGGGATTCCAATACCGGCCGCCGAGCGAATGGCATAACCGATTCCGCCGCCCACAAAGATCAAGGGGATGGTGCCGATGTTGGCCCACTGTGCGCGTGTAAGCTGGCGCGTCGCATGACGGGCAGCGACATGGGCAATCTCGTGCGCCATCACACCTGCCAGTTCGGATTCCTCGTCGGCTGCCAGGATCAATCCGGAATTGACATAAAAGAACCCGCCTGGCAGCGCGAAGGCATTGACTTCGTCAGAGTCGATGACCTTGATGGTGAAGGGGACCTGCGCATCCGAGTTGCGCACCAGGTTCTGTCCGATCCGGTTTACGTATTCATTAATGACCGGGTCCCGAATGAGCTTGGAAGTGGCCTCCACTTCCTGGGCATACTGCTTGCCCATGCGAATCTCACCCTCCAGCGAATACCAATCTCCCAGGCCACGTCCGCCAACCTTGCGGTTGCCGATGGCATTGACGTCGTTCTTGCTGCCGTCATGTTTGACCTTGCTGTCATCCGGCTGTTCGACCACGGAAGGAGCGGGCGACTTGGAGGCTGCGTCCTTCGAGTCGGAATCGGAGGGTGCTTTTGCGTCCTGGCCGTTTTTTGCGTCCGGGCCAGAGTGGGCGCTGGGGTCGGCAGGAGCAACCGTGGGCTTGGGCTCTGCGGTTGCAGGAGGGACTTGCGGATCAGTGCTCGTCTTGTCGGCCTGAGCAAACGCTGAGGGCAACAAGAACAGAACGGCGAGAACGGCCGCTCCCCATGTTAGGCGAAACTTCATCATCGAAAGACTCCTGCCCTGGGCCAGGCCCCACGCTAAAGCAAGTATACGCCCACCAGGAAATCGAAAAGCCCAAAGAATTGGACGCGAAAAGGCAAGCCCGGGTTATCTCGAACGATTCCGGAAAACACCCGTACTTTCCTAAACTTGCGGCTGGTGCGCAAGATGGCCAAGGCTGTCGCTGATACTTTAGTTCAGCGTAAAGCTTCTTAGGATTCGATCAAACGTGGGGCGTAAGGAGTCAAAGTCTGCATCGGGGGCCACGAAAACCAGGTAGAGTACGGCGCTCGACTTGCTCTGCAGGGCCACTAGGCGGATACGCTCGGCTAGGGGTTGACCGTCCTCACGAATCGCCGATTCTCCCAGCATTTCGATGGCTTTGGCGGCCCGTCCTCCGACCGTCAGATTCATGAGGTTGGTGGTCGCGCGAAGTTTGGCGTTGGTGTCTCGGATGAAACGAATCAGTTCGCGCAAGCCTTCCTCCAGGTCCCTGCCAGCTCGCGACGGTGTGAACGCGCTGATGATGGCGCCGTAGCTGACGGTCTGGAAATCAGCACCGCCTTCCGGATACACGGTGACCGAAGAACTCAGATTTCCCGAAATCTTCCATTTTCCCGGGATTGAAACTCGAAAGCCCCCGCGCTCGTAGGTGGTGAAGGCACCGGGTTCGAACTGTTCTGAAGAAAGGCGGCGGAGGCCGAAGTCGAAGCCGAGTTCTTGCCTCGACTGGACTTCATTGGCGCCTAGACCGGCGAGAGACTGCTTGGCGGCGAGAAACTCCGGGCTGTCGGCAGTCTGGTACTGCTTCGCGGGAAAGCGCGCTAGAATGCTGCCCACATTCCGAGCCCGGTCGCCGGGGTCGGGGTGCGAAGCCAGAAAACTGGGGCCGGAAGACTGCCCCTGCTGCGACTTGAGCGTCTCGAAGAACGAGACCATGGCGCGGGGATCGTACCCGGCGTCATACATGATCTGGGCGCCTACCATGTCGGCCTCGGTTTCGGAGTCGCGCGAGTACTTGGTGAACACCGATCCGGCCCCGATGGAGATTCCCATTTGGGCAAGTTGCCCCGCCCAACCGCCCACACTGGCTCCCAAGACTCCGCTGAGAATTGCCAAGGGGATTGCGGCCTTGGTCTGGCGCGAGGCTTGGCGGGTCGAGTGACGCATGACGATGTGCGCGATCTCGTGCCCCATGACTCCCGCCAATTCCGCCTCGTTGGCGGCGGCGATAGTGCCGGTGTTCACATAAACCGGCCCGCCAGGAACGGCAAACGCGTTGATTTCTTTTTGTCGAACGACGCGAAAGGTATAGGGGAATCTGTAGCCCGGGGCCTTCGCTGCGAGTCTCTGGCCGAGAGCATTGATGTACTTCGATACCGGGTGATTGACCGGCAGCAGGGGGAGCTCCCTTTCAATCTGGGGAACGGCTTTCTGTCCGAACTCGACTTCCTGCTCGATGGTGTAGTTGTCTCCGGCGGTAGGATTGGTGGTCACGCGCCCAAGCTTGGGATCAACGTTGGCGAAAGCGCTGGGAACTGTCAGAACGAAAGCCAGAAACAGAGACATCACCTTTCGAGCGCACGCAGGGGCGGTGAATCGGCGGGAAGCGGAGATCGAAGGCTGCCAGTAAGATTTCAGCATGGGGTGACACCTCAGCGGGGCCCAGTGTGCTCCGCAGTGTAACTCAGTCGCGATCGCGGGATGATGCCGGAATGACGCTGTGGCGCGAGGCCGGCATTGGCGTGCTCCCCTTCCGGTCATGCCAGAGAATCGCGTTGAGGCGGCGTGCATCGGCAGCGTCAGGCCGGGAGAAATCCATACCCGCTGACTTCTTCGCTCCCGGGGCCTTCGGACTGTTGGTGTGATAGAGGAGACCGTTATCGCGGTTGCGCGTGTCGGCAACATAGGGCGGTTGATCGCCCGGGCCAGAGAATTCCCTGGCCATCACGGGCGCGTAGCCGTCGTTGAGATTCATTGCAGGCAGGCCCAGAAGGGTCTCCATGGTGCGCACGACGCTGACCGTCGTATGAAAGTCATGGTCCAGCAGCGGATGGGCCGCAGATCCCGGTGAGTACTTGCTGATCACGAGAGCTACGGAACGGTGCGCATCCACATGATCAGCGCCGTCCTGGGCGTCGTCCTCGAGAACAAAGATCGCCGTATCCTCCCAATAGGGGCTGTGCGAAACCGCTTCGACGATCCGGCCAAGGGCCAGGTCGTTATCAGCCACCGAGGCCGAGGGAGTCGGCCGGCCCGGGCGCGTGCCTCCGGTGTGGTCATTCGGAAGATGCATGACGATGAATTGGGGAAGTTCCCGTTCCCTTCCCTGTCCGCGCGCGCGCACAAAGCCATCAAATTCACGCAGGAACTCGTCGGCGCGCAACTGGTCGGGATATTCGACATTGAACGGAACGTATTTAAGATCAGTGTGGTCGCGCAACTCGGCCATGGCAGGAGTAGCCGACCTGATTTTAGGAATGTTCCAGGGATAAGGACTGGGCACCGGCTCCGCCCCAGAAGCAGGCAACGGAAGCGGCTCTCCCTTTCGGATTACCGGCGGATCGCAGGGCCCGCCAGGTACGGGCGGCGCATTCTCCTCCCCGGCAGGATGGTCGCTCGTTCCCTTCACGCAGAACTCGGCGAAAACAAATTCGCCGTAGTTGCGGTAGGAGAGACCGCGACGGGCGGCGTTGGCCCAGACATAGCCGCTCTCGGGCGTGTCGAGGTCGGGGATTCCGCGGTCGTAGGCAATCTCGTCGGCCATTGTGCCGTCGAAGTCGTAAGTGCGCTCCTTGCCGCGATAGGCAATAGGCCACGTCTTTTCGGTGTAGTCGGAGATGATGGCAGCGTTCGACCAGACGTGGCCGTCACCGGAGACTTCCCCGCTGTCGTAGAAATTATCGAGCACCCCAAACTGCCGCGCGAGCTTGTGAAGGTTGGGCGTAATGTCTTCGCCGTAAAGCGTGAGCGAGCGATCGCCGTTGCCAAGGTCTAGGTCACCCAGCATCTGATCGTAGGTGCGGTTTTCCCGAATGATGTAGATCACGTGCTTGATCGGATTTCCGCCTCCCGCAAAGCGCATCTCCAAGGCTTCTGCGTTCAATCGATTGTTCTCTTCGACCTGCCGGGTGAGATTGCCGAGGTTGCGCTCGGCATCCTGATAGTTGACGGTTGAGAGCGAACCGTAGAGCAGCGTGGGGATGTACGGATGTTCGCGGTGGCGGCGGCCGCTTGGGATCGTGTTCTGTCCGCTGTTGGCCCCCGTTCCCTTGCCTTTGGCGGTCGCGATGAGAAGGTCGCCGCCATGGACAATCAGTGCGCTGGGATACCACTCCGTCGGAATGAAGCCGAGCGCGGCCTGATCGCTGCTCGCATCGCCACCCGTACCCGACGTGTCGAAGACGGCGACCGCATTCAGGTTGGCATCGGCCACAAATAGCCGCTTGCCATCAGGAGACTGCGCCAGCGCGATCGGCGCGGTGCCGCCATACTTCTGGCCCTTCACCTCGGTTGAATACCAGCGGTCCACCTTGCCGGTTTCGGTTGAAATGGCCGCGACGGCATCCGCGTTGGCAAGGGCAACGTAGAGTCGCTGTTCATCGGGGCTCAGCAGCAAGGCGGTCGGATGCGATCCGGGAGCCGTCGGCGATTCCGGTTCCCGCAGCTTGATCCAGCGCACGACCTTGCCGCTCTGCAAATCCACCTGCGCGACCTGCGACGCGTTCCAGAGACTGCACCAGGCGCGGCGGCCATCCCGGGTGGCAACCACCGTGTAAGGGTACGTCGAGGGCACGAGGGAACCGTGGCTTAGATCGAACTGCCGAAGGATCTTCCCACTCGCGCTGTCGAGCAGGATGACGTTGTCGGAAAGATTGTTAGCAACTAGCAACCGGTCAGACGGCCCGCTGCTGACGAGGACCATGCCTGCCGGATAAGGGAGCGCTGTGCCCCGCGGCGTCTTGAACAGTCCTTTAGGAACTCGCTTCCCCACTCCCACAGGCTGAGGCGGAACCTTGATGACGCGTTCAGGCTTGACCTGCCCGTCCTGAAATGAATACACCGCGATCCCGTTACCGGTGCTGCCGGCCTTGGAGCCGTTGGGGTCCGTGATCGACCCGAGCGAGGCGTACAGATGGGAGCCGTCGCCGCTGAAGGCCAGCCCGAGAAAGTAACTCTGCCGCGCGTCTTCGCAGAGGCGATCGTCGGGAAAGTCAGAAAGTTTCGCCGAAGCAAATTCGTAGATGGTGATGGATTGGCAACCGCCCGTCTGCTGAGTGCCAAAGCCGGCGTGGAGCAAGGCCGCGTAACGTCCATCGGGGCTCAGGGCCATTGTGACGGGAAGGCCATCAATGCGCATACCGCTCTGCGCTGTTTGCGTCAGCGCTTTGCCGGTGGGCAGCCAGGTCCGCGACGGATCAGCGGGAGACTGAGCCAACAACGGTAGAGCTGGTGGCAGACAGGCGTAGACGATCAGAAACCAGACGAGCTTGCGAGGCACACAGTTCCCCTTGTGAGGCAGTAAGTGTAAGGCACGATCCCCGAAAACCACACCCGGAGAAAGCAAAAGGCCGGTCTCGGGAACGACCGGCCCCATCTGAGTTGGCAGCGGGCTCAGTGGGCTTCGCTCGCGGCGCGTTGCGCGGGCTGCTCCTGCCCGCTGCCGTCGGCATTGCTCTCGAGCTGGGCATTGTGGCGGACGTCGGCGCCGCGCACCCAGAAGATGACGTCTTCGGCGATGTTGGTGGCGTGATCGGCGACCCGCTCCAGGTTCCTGGCGACCAGCAGTGCGTCCAGGGCCTGGCGGGTCGTTTCCGGGCGCTCGTTCATGGTGCGGACCAGGACGATAAAGGCCTCGTCGCGCATGCGGTCGATCACGTTGTCCATTTCCAGGACGGCCTGTGCCAACTCGGCCTTGCCTTCGATGAAGGATTCGAGCGCGCGCCGAACCATGGCGCTGACCGCTGTCGACATGCGCGGGATGTCGACGGGCAGTTCGACCACTGGGAGGCTGACCATGTCGATCACACGTTCCGCGATGTTCACGGCCTGGTCTCCGACCCGTTCCAGGTCGGCATTGATCTTGGTGACGGCGAGAATGAAGCGCAGGTCGACCGCCATGGGCTGCTGCATGGCCAGCAGGTCGAAAGCCAGTTCGTCGATCTCGCGCTCGGAAATGTTGATTTGGGTTTCGCCTTCCAGGACAAGCTGGCAGCGGTTCAGGTCGCGCTCGGTATAGGCCTGGCAGGCACGGTCCACCGCCTGTTCGGCGAGTCCGCCCATTCTCAGAAGCTTCTGCCGTAATTCATCGAGGCCCTGCTGGAATCGCGTGCGCATTATCCGAACCTGCCTGTGATGTAGTCTTCCGTGCGCTTGTCGGAGGGGTTGGTAAAGATCTTCTCCGTCTTGTCGAATTCAATCAGCCGCCCGAGCAGGAAGAACCCGGTGAATTCGGCCACGCGCGCGGCCTGCTGCATATTGTGGGTCACAATCACAATAGTGTACTGCGCTTTCAATTCGAAAATCAGCTCTTCGATCTTGCCGGTGGAGATCGGGTCGAGAGCCGAGCAGGGCTCATCCATCAGCAGGACTTCCGGCTCCACGGCCAGGGCCCGGGCAATGCAGAGGCGCTGCTGCTGGCCGCCGGAGAGGCTGGCGCCGGATTTCTTGTGGATTGCGTCCTTCACTTCATCCCACAGCGCGGACGAGACCAGGGACTTCTCGACGACCTCATCCAGATGCTTCTTATCGCGGTACCCGTTTAACTTCAGGCCCGCGGCCACATTGTCGTAGATGGACATGGTCGGGAATGGGTTAGGCTTCTGAAACACCATGCCGATTCGGCGGCGGAGTTGGGTGGCCGACGTTCCTTCGTACGCGTCGTAGTCCCCGATCTTGATCTTCCCTTCCACGCGGGCCTCGGGAGTAGTTTCGTGCATGCGATTCAGGCAGCGGATGAAAGTCGATTTTCCGCAGCCGGAAGGCCCAATCAACGCCGTTGCGTGATTGGCCTGAACTTTCAGATTGATATCATGCAGGGCCTGGGTCTTTCCGTACCAGGCATTCAGGTTTTCAACCTGGATTCCGACCCCCATGGTTAGGCCGCTCCTCCTAGCGTACCGCGTCGCACCACGTAACGGACCGCAGAGACCGCGCTGACAATCAGGAGGATCAGCACCAGTGCTCCTGCCCAGGCCTGGCGATGCCAGTCATCGTAGGGCGAAATAGCGTAGGTGAAAATCTGCAGCGGCAAGGCCGCAGTTGGCTGGTCCAGACGCCAGTTCCAGAACTGATTGCCAAAGGCCGTGAACAGCAAGGGCGCGGTTTCTCCAGCCACGCGCGCGAAGGCCAGCATCACGCCGGTAATGATTCCAGACGTGGCCGTGCGCAGGGTAATCGAAAGCGTTGTCCTCCAGCGCGGCACGCCCAGCCCGTAAGCGGCCTCGCGCAGGGCATTGGGGACGAGCAGCAACATCTCCTCGGTTGTGCGCGTGATGGTGGGGACCATCATGATGGCGAGGGCGGCGCCGCCGGCAAGCGCCGAGAAGTGCTTCTGGCGGAGCACCACCAGCGCGTACGCAACGATGCCGATGACAATGGAGGGCACGCCGTTAAGCACGTCCGAGACGAAGCGCACCGCATCGCCGAAGCGGTTGCGACCGAACTCGGCCAGGTATACTCCCGCCCCGATCCCCAGGGGAACCCCGAGCAAGCTGCCGATCGCCAGAATGAGGACTGATCCCGCAATGGCGTTGGCCATCCCTCCGCCGAGTTCTCCCGGTGGCTTCGGCGTCTGGGTGAGAAATGCCAGGTTGAGCGATCCGACACCCTTGATGACGAGGTAGGCAAAAATCGCGACCAGCGGAGCCAACACGATGACGACCGTCGCGATACAGAACGCCGTTGCCAAGTGGTCGGCGGTTCGCCGCCGGAGATTGATCTCGAGCGTGGCCGCGCTGGGGCTCCTATCAGGCACGGGCCCTCGCAGGCTGACCGCGGGTGACGCTCCAGACCAGGAACCGCGCCATCGCGTTCACGACGATGGTCACCAGGAACAACGCTAAGCCAATCTCGATGAGGGCCGAGAGGTACAAATCTCCTGTGGCCTCGCTGAATTCGTTGGCCAGCACGCTGGCCATGGTGTAACCAGGGGCAAACAGAGATCGTGCAATCTCGGGGCGATTGCCAATCACCATTGTCACGGCCATGGTTTCGCCTAGAGCGCGCCCCAGTCCCAGAATGATTCCCCCCACGATGCCGGCCCGCGCATTGCGCAAAACGCCCATGCGGATCATCTCCCAGCGCGTGGCTCCCAGCGCCAAAGCAGCCTCGCGCTGATGCTGCGGCACGACCGAGAGAACTTCGCGGGTGATCGACGAGATGATGGGAATGATCATGATGGCCAGGATGATTCCGGCCGCCAGCATTCCGATTCCGTAGGGCGGGCCTTCAAACAGACCGGTCCAGCCGAGGGTCTTCGCCAGGAAGGGCTGCACGTAGCTGCGCAGCAATGGGACCAGCACGAAGATGGCCCACAGTCCATAGATCACGCTGGGAATGGCGGCCAGCAATTCGGTGGTGAACGACAGCGGACTACGCAACCACCGCGGACACATTTCCGTCGTGAACACGCCCACTCCGATGGACAGCGGAACGGCAATCAACAGGGCCAACAGCGACGAAACCACCGTGCCGTAGACGAAAGGCAACGCGCCATACTGGTCGTTGACCGGGTCCCAGTCCTGGCCCCAGAAGAACTTCCATCCAAAGGCGTGCCAGGAAAGCTGCGATCGCGCGACCAGTTGCCACACGATCAGGGCGAGAATAGCCAGCACGATCAGGGCGCAGCCCACAATGGATCCGGTGAAAACCTTGTCTGCCAGGACACCATCGGAAGCCTGCGCCAAGGGGCTGCGGCGGACCTTGGCTCCCTGTCCCGCAACGGGCTGAGGTCCCGCCACCGGTCGACGAAACAGGGCTTGGTTGGCCATGTCATGAACCTAACAGGGGCGTGTTACAGGAATGTTAAAACGCGCTGCCGGGCCCCTGCGTTGCCGAAAATTTCACAAGGGGCGACATTCCCTCTATGATCCCAGTGCCATGCCTGTCTTCGCCGCGGTTGATATCGGCTCGAACTCGGTACGCCTGAAAGTGGCCCGCCTGCGCGGGCGCAAACTGCTGGTGATTCACGAAGACCGCGAAGTGACGCGCCTGGGCGAAGGTGTTTTCCGCTCGAACTTTCTTTCGCCGCAGTCAATGGCTGAAACCGTCAGAGTGCTGCGCCGGTTTCATCGCGCCGCGCAACGACTGGGAACCGATTCGGTACGGGCTGTAGCCACCAGCGCCCTGCGCGACGCACGAAACTCGCAGGCGTTCCTGGAGTGGGTTCGTTCGGCGACAGGGTGGTCGGTGGAAATCATTTCTGGGCTGGAAGAAGCGCGCCTGATCCATCTTGGTCTGGTTTCGAACATGCGCTTACAGGCTTCGACAGTTCTGATGATCGACCTGGGCGGAGGCAGTTGTGAGCTGACGATATCCAAGGGAGGACATATTCGCGAGACGGCAAGCCTGCCCCTGGGGGCAGTGCGACTCACCAACGAGTTCTTGAGTCACGACCCACCCCGCAAGGAAGAGATCACGGGGCTGCGCAGTTTTGTGGCCCGCGAGGTCGGTCGGGTATCGGACAGGATCGTCGCCGCCAGGGCACAAGCGGCGATCGCAACTTCGGGAACGGCGGCAGCCCTTTCGGCAGCGGCCCGCCATTTGATTCGCCCGGCGGGCAAGGCGCGCAGCCCGCTGGTGTCCGCCCGCGAGATGCAGCAGCTGGCAAACTCCCTCAGCCGGCTGTCGTTGGAAGAGCGGCGCAGGATCGAAGGCATCGGGCCGCGGCGCGCGGAAATCATCGTAGCCGGAGCGCTGGTCTACCAGGAATTGATGCAGCGCTGCCAGTTGCGTTCGTTTCGTTACTCGCCGCTCGGCTTGCGCGATGGCCTGCTGGCACAAATGGCGGCGGAATATGACCGCAGTACCCGCTCAGGACGGCAAATTGAGTCGGAACGGTGGGATTCGATCCAGCACGCCATGCGTCATTACCACGTCGATCCTCAGCACGCGCTGCAAGTGCGGGCCTCGGCGATGGAACTGTTCTCGGCCTTGAAGTCCCTGCATCATCTACCCCCGGAATACCGGGAGTGGCTCTCGGCGGCCGCCATGCTGTACGAGGTTGGAGACTTCGTGAACCGGAACGGGCGCCACCGGCACGCGCACTACATCATCTCGAACTCAGAGCTGCTGGGGTACACACCCGACCAGCGGCGCATCGTCGCCGCCATCGCCCGCTACCTGGGCAAATCGCGGCCAACTCCGGGGGACGGTCCCATGAAGGGCCTTGCCCCGCTGGAACAGGAACACGTCGTTAAGGCTTCGATGTTGCTCCGCTTGGCGCGCGCCATGAACCTGGGGAGAAGTCACGCCGTGCAGAAGGTGCATGTAACCATGCGGAACAGTAAAGTGCGCCTGAGCCTGGTGTCGCGCCGCCGCGCGGGCATCGACCTGGAACTCTGGGCGCTAGAACGCGACGCCGATTATTTCCGGGAGGTTTTTGGCAGAGAACTTTCCGTGGCCGCCGCATGAAGCGCGCGGAGGACCTTCGGCGTCAGGCACCAGGACAGCGACCCGGAACTGCGACGGAGTTCGACCCTGGCCACTGCGCCCTTGCGCAATTCAACGTTGGCTTCGCCACCGGCGTCGCTGATGATGTGGCCGAGAAACTCGCTCAGGTTGGGATTGTGCCCGACCACCATGATGGCTTCTAAACGACCGTATTTTTGCAGCAATCGGCGGAAATCGAGAATGGTGGCCTCGGGCCGGAGCGCCGGCTCGATCTGCAGCTTACCCTCGAACCCCATCTCGTTCGCGACCAGCGCTGCAGTCTGTGTCGAACGCTTCAGGGGACTGGAGATGACGGCATCGACCTGCACCTCCATGGCCGCCAACGCGCGTCCAACGTAGCCGCATTGTTCGATGCCCTCTCGGTCCAAGCCACGCTTGTCGTCCTTCTTGGCCGAGGGGAGTTTTTCGCCGGCACTGGCGTGGCGCAGGAAGTAGACAATCATTCAGTTCACGCTTCCTTCGCGGCCCGTGTGCGGCGACGGGGGCGTGCCGCGGGCAAGGTGGGAATCGCTTGCAGGGGTTGTCTTCCCTCGGCCAGGGCAATCAGGAACTCCTGGGAATTGAACGCGGCTGCGCCTGTGGGCGCTTTGGCTCCCCGCCGCCCGGAGGTTTGCCATACCCGGTGGTAGGTACCATCGCGGGCCAGAACTCGGGCCTTCATATTGTCCGCCAGATAGGCTTCGAGGATTTCGTAACGCACGCGCTCGCGGGCCATCGGATCTCTGAGCGGAGCCAGCACTTCGACGCGCTCGTAGAGATTGCGCGGCATCCAGTCGGCGCTTCCGATGTAGACCTCCTCCTGTCCATGATTGCCGAAATAATAGATTCGGCTGTGCTCCAGGAAGCGGCCCACAATGCTGCGGACCTTGATGCGATCACTGACACCGCGAATGCCGGGGCGCAGCGCGCAGATGCCGCGCACCAGCAAGTCGATCTCGACCCCCGCCTGCGAGGCCCGGTACAGTGCAAGGATCACTTTTTTATCGAGCAGCGCATTCATCTTGGCGATGATGCGGGCGGCCCGGCCTTGCCGGGCATGCTCGGCCTCGCGCTCAATGAGCGCGATGAGCTTCTCGGCAAGATCCAGAGGGGCCACCAGCAGAGGGGCGTAGCTGGGGTTCTCGGCGTACGCGGTCAGAAAGCTGAACACATCATGCACGGCACCGGTAATCTCTGGGTCGGAAGTGAGCAAGCTCAAGTCGGTGTAGATGCGGGCCGTCGTGGCGTTGTAGTTGCCGGTGCCGATGTGCGCGTAGCGACGGGTCACTCCGTCCTGGTCCCGGCGCACCAGCAGCGATAGCTTGCAGTGCGTTTTCAAGCCGACTAAGCCGTGGAACACCTGAACTCCAGCATCCTCGAGATCGCGGGCCCAACGGATATTGGACGCTTCATCAAAGCGCGCCTTCAGTTCAACCACGGCGGTCACTTCCTTCTTGGCGGCGGCGGCAATCAGCGCGGGGACGATCAGGGAATGCTCATTGGTGCGGTAAAGCGTCTGCTTGATGGAAAGGACGCGGTCATCCTCCGCCGCGGATTCGATGAAGGAAATCACGGAATCGTAGGAATCGTAGGGATGGTGCAGTAACACGTCGTGACGCCGGAGTTCCTCGAACAAGTCCTGCGACTTGGCCGTAAGGCGAAGCTCGCGCGGGATGAACGTTTTGAACTTGAGCTCGGGATGCTTGGTCTGCTCATAGACGTTGAACAGGCGCGACAGGTTCACCGGGCCGTTGACGGAGAACACCTGCCAGGGATCCAGTTCGAAGACTCCGCGCAAGCGCTCGATGATCTCCGGGTCGGCGTCGGCCTCGATCTCCATGCGCACAGCATCGCCCTTGCGGCGGTTATGCAACTCGGCGCGCACCGACTCCAGCAGGCTGCGGGCTTCTTCTTCGGCGAGGTAGAGATTGCTGTTGCGGGTCACGCGGAACGCTGCTGAGGACACGATGTCGTAGCCGTGGTACATGCGGCCGGCATGAAACGCGACCAGGTCTGCCAGAAAGATGAAATCGTCAGTCTCGGCCGACGGCAGCCGGATCAGACGAGGCAGCGCACGGGGCACGGTGACCACCCCGGTATAGGTGAGCGAGGAACGGCGGCGGCGGCGCAGCAGAAAGGCAACGCAGAGGGCCTTGTTGATGACGCGGGGAAACGGATGCGCCGGATCGACCGTCACCGGGGTGAGCAGCGGGTCCAGTTCCCTTTCGCAGTACTCCTCCACGAAGGACTTGGCAGGTGTGTCGAGTTCGTGCAGACCCAGAACGCGAATGCCATGCTCGGCCAGCTGCGGGCGCAGGTGCCCGTTCCAGCAATCGTACTGCTCATCGACAAAGTCATGAGTCGCGCGGCTGATATGGTCGCGCTCTTCAATCAACGTCAGCCCGTCGGCCGCGCCTTCGTTGTACCCGTCTTCGATCTGCTGCACGAGCGAGGCCACGCGGACCTCAAAAAATTCGTCCAAGTTGCTGGCCGAGATGGAGAGGAATTTCAGCCGCTCGAGCAGCGGATTATGCACGTCGGAGGCTTCCTCCAGGACCCGGTGATTAAAGGCCAGCCACGACAGTTCGCGGTTGATGAAATTCGACGGGCTGTCGAGGATGGGGCGCACCATAGCTCAGTCTGGTTCCGGGAGAATGCAGGGAGACGACGCGGCGATCAGCCCCGTGTAAAGGCTCTCCTCAACATGTCAGGGCAGTAGTATAAAACAGGGCGCGAAATGGCGCTTTGGGTGCGGCGCAACCGCATTCTGAGGGCGAAGCGCGCCCGACCGAGACCGCCCTCGCATTGGTTCCCTCAGGTCCGAACCCCTGCCGCGGCCTAGAAGATGTACACCGCATCAAACTGCAGGCGGGTAAGCCACGGCTCGGTACTGGCCAGCGGACGGCCGAGCAGTGCCGTGAAGCCAAGCTGTACACTCCGGTCGAATTGATAGAAGGAATCAATTCGGTGCTGGGTGACATTCGTTCCCTGCCGCAGCTCACTGTAGTTGAAGTTGCCCAACACCGCTTCCCGTTCGATAAAGATCCGCGCGTATCCGAGTTGAAAGTCGCCTTTCTGCTGCAAGCGGCCGAGGCGGGCTTCCGCCCAGTAGCCACGCCGCTGCCGCGGATCGCATTCCGTGTTGCGCGTCTGCTTGAAGATCTGAGAAGCGTTGTTTGCAGGGGCAGGAAGGATGTTTGCCAGATTGGCGCAAGCCTCGGTGTTCTGCACATAGTCGCCAATGAAAGCTAAAGGGAGCCGGGCCTGTCCGGTACCAATGTCGATGCGGACAATATTGTCGAAGAGCCCAAAACGGGAGGCGAACTGCGCATCCGTGACCGCCGTAACGCCGGTCGCATACTCCGTGCCCCCGATGGTAACCACGTTCGTGGACGTCGTGGTGTAGATTGAGTCCTGCACGGGGCTGCTGGAGTTCAACGGCAGGAGGCCGGTCAGCGGGGTCTGCGGGTTTTTGCTGTTGGCGCGCGCCAGAGCGAGAGCGAGAGCGTCGGTCCCGCGGAAATCGTAGAAGGCGGAATAGGCGCTCAACGCCACGTGGGGAGCAATCTGCCATCCGGTCTGCAACTGGCCTCCGTACGTGACCTGCTGCGCGACGTGCTTGCCGTTGGCCGCCGTCCCCGCCACCTCGGCAAAAGGCAACTCGAAGCCGATCAACGCAATCCGCTTCAGCACCGGCGTGTTGACCTTGAACGCCAGGCTCTGTGCGGCCCCCTCCGGGTTGAGGTCTTTGTCCCACGTAAGTTCCGTGTTGTACCACGGGTACGCGAACTTGCCGCCGGTCAGCGTTAGAGCCTTGAACCGCCTGGGGGTGAATTGCACAAAGGCCTGGTCGACCGCGATGGCCTTGCGGGTGTAGAAGCCTCCAAGGGTCTGATTGGTCGACACCGGATCATTGAGGTCGCCGCTGGCCAGCGTGAAACCGGTACGGAACTGCGATCCCAGGTCGGCGACGGCGTTGAAGCGCACTCGTACCCGGCCCCGCATGCGATCCATGGATCCATCGCTGGGGCCGCCGAAGAACGGTTCGGCGCGCAGACGCACGTCTCCACTGAAGGAGATCGGGCCGAGTCCCTTGATCTGCCTTTCCAGGTTCCGAATCCGCTGATCGGAGCTGCCGGCATCAACGATCTGGTTCACGACGGAGTTCGGTTGCGGGGTGGCGGCCGTTGGCGCTGTTTCCCCGGCAGCTGTGGCGGGCGCTTCCGTTTGCGGCGAGGTGGGCATGGCCGCTTTTGGAACCGATTCGCGCTCGGCCAGCGCGCGCTGCAGCTGGCGGATCTGCTCCTGTTGCGCAGCCAACGCGTCCTTAAGCGCCTGGATCTCCGCCGCAGTGACGGTCGCCTGGGGAGTTGACTCCTCGGGAGCTACAGGAGCCGGCTCGGGCGTGCCTGCGAATACGGCTGTGCTCATGCCAAGAAACAACATCCACTGCAGCCAGATTTTCATTCCGTCCTCACTCGCTGATGAAAGCCTACTTACCCAGTAGACTATATCAAGTTAATGTGCATTCCTGAGACCAACCCGCCGGGTGTCAGCCGCATGCTTGTGGTCAATGGCTTACACGCGACCGCCAGACTGGCGGAAAGGCCCTGCTGTGCAGGCTTTTGCAACATCGGGCCAGCAAAAAAGGACCCGTCATGGCGGGTCCTTTCCGGTTGCTTTTCAGATTTACGGGCTTGCCAGGCCGGTTAGCGCACCTGCTTGATTTCGTTTTTCACGGCCTGCGCCACATTGGTCGGCAGTGGGGCATAGGTCAGCGCGGCGGTCATCTTCTGCCCGTCATCCACCATCCAGTTGAGAAAGTCCGTAAGAATCTTGCCCTTGGCCGCGTCCTTGGACTGAGCCGGGATCAGCAACCAGGTAAAGCTGGAGATGGGGTAGGCATCCTTGCCGGGAGCGTTGGTGATGGAGACGCGGAAATCGGCCGGCATGTTCTTTACTGACCCTGCCGCCGCGGTCACGCTTTCCAGCGACGCCTTGACGAAAGTGCCCGCCGCGTTTCTCACGCTGCCGTAGGGGATCTTGTTCTGCACGGCGTAGATCAGTTCCACATAGCCAATCGCGCCCGCCATCTGCCGAACCACACCGGCCACGCCCTCATTGCCCTTGCCCCCGAGACCCACAGGCCACTTGATAGACGTTCCCTTCCCCGGGCCCCCAGCCCATTCCGAGCTGATCTTGGAGAGATAGTCGGTGAAGATGTAGGTCGTTCCGCTCCCGTCGGAGCGGTGCACCACAATGATGGCTTGGTCAGGGAACTTGATGTCCGGGTTGGCGGAGGCAATCGCCTTATCGTTCCAACTGGTGATCTTGCCCAGGTAGATTCCCGACAGCATCTCGGGAGTGAACTTTACTTCCGCGGTCACTCCGGGGATGTTGTACGCGGGGACCACGGCACCGAGCACCGTGGGCACATGGAGAATCTTGGTCTTGGACTGGGCCAGTTGCTCGTCGGTCATCGGGCCATCGCTGGCGCCGAAATCCACCGTCCCAGCCAGCACCTGGCGGATACCGCCGCCGCTGCCGATTGACTGATAGTTGATCTGAATGTCAGGATGCGCGTTGTGGTATTCGTTGAACCACTTGGAGTACATCGGATATGGGAAGGTGGCGCCCGCGCCATTCAGCGTCATTTGCCCCAGAGCCGGCACTGCCAGTACCGAGCACAGAACGAGCAGCACGATGCGACGTAGCACTCTGTTCATCCTCCTAAGAATTGTTTCGTCTCCCAACCTTGTATGCGCCGTTTGTTACAGGACAGTTACAGAGCAGTAAATTTCTGATGAAAGCCCCGCGATAAAGAGCCAAACTGGCGGCCGTGGCCAAACGGATGCCCGCCCGAGGACCAAAGATTGACCGACCAACAAGAACGCTATGCCCCTGGGTGGCCGGGGATCGCTCCGCGCTGGACCTCCAGCGCGAAGTCCGGTGCGGGAACCGCGCTGAACCCGCACAGCCGGGTCTGGTATACGCTGAGCCATGGGATCCTGAATGAGATCTATTACCCGCGCGTCGACCAGGCCTGCACCCGCGATCTTGGTCTGCTCATCACCGACGGCAAGAGCTACTTTTCCGAAGAGAAGCGGCACTGCCGGTTCGAAAACGCGCCCATCTCCCCGGGCGTGCCGGTGTATCAGCTGACAAACACGAGCCTGGACGGGCGCTACCGCATCTACAAGGAAGTGTTCAGCGATCCCTACCGCCAGGTCGTGCTGCAACGGATCCGGTTCGAAGCGTTGCAGGGCAAGGTCAGCGACTACCGCTGCTACGCCTTGCTCGCGCCCCATCTGGCGAACTGGGGAAACGGCAACACCGGGTGGACGGGGGATTACAAAGGCCACCCGATGCTGTTCGCCAGGCGCGACCACGTGACGCTGGCCTTCGCCTGTTCCGGGCGCTGGCGGGCCCGCTCGGTCGGGTTCGTCGGATACTCCGATGGCTGGCAGGACATCTCGCGCAACTGCCGCTTGACCGAGGAATATACCCGGGCCGAAAACGGCAATCTCGCGCTCACCGGTGAGATCGATCTGGCTGACTGCGACGGCCAGTTCGTGCTGGCACTCGGATTTGGCCGCAACTGCTGGGAGGCGGGGCAGCAAGTGCTGTCGTCGCTGCTGGAAGATTGCAATCAGATCCGCGAGCATTTTGTGCGGCAATGGGAAGCCTGGCATGAAAGCCTGATGTCCATTGACGAGCCAACCCGAGAGCGCGACCTCTATCGCACCAGCATGGCGGTGTTGCGAACGCACGAATCCAAGGACTTCGTGGGCGGCATTATTGCCAGCCTTTCCATCCCGTGGGGTTTCAACAAAGGGGACGAAGACCTGGGCGGATACCACCTGGTCTGGCCCAGGGATTTAGTGGAGACGGCCGGCGCCCTGGTGGCCGGGGGCGCGGTCACGGATGCGCTGCGCGTTCTTCGCTACCTCGAAGCGACCCAGGAAGCCGACGGTCACTGGGCGCAGAACCTCTGGCTAGACGGGCGTCCCTACTGGGGCGGCATCCAGATGGATGAGACGGCCTTTCCAATCCTGCTTCTGGACCTGCTTCGTCGCGAGGCGGGAGATCTGCTCGGAGACGTGCGCCGCTGGTGGCCGATGGTGCGCAACGCAGCCAGCTTCCTCGTGCGCAATGGTCCCGTGACGCAACAGGACCGCTGGGAAGAGGATGGCGGCTATTCTCCGTTTACGCTCGCCGTCGAGGTCGCCGCGCTCCTGGCAGCTGCCGATATCGCCGACTTGGTGGGCGAGGCAGAACCCGCCGAATTCCTCCGCGACACGGCCGATACCTGGAATGACAGCATCGAGCGCTGGACTTATGCGCTTGACGGCGAGCTGGCGCGCGAGATCGGCGTCGAGGGCTATTACGTGCGCATCGCGCCAGAAACCGACGGGGCCGCCTCGCCACTGCAGGGTTATGTGCCCATCAAGAACCGTACGCCCGACAGCAGTGCGGCGCGAGCCACCCAGGTCATCAGTCCCGATTCGCTGGCGCTAGTGCGCTTCGGATTGCGCGCGCCCGAGGATCCCCGCATTGTCAATACAGTCAAGGTGCTGGACGCGCTGCTGCGTGCCAGACTTCCCCAGGGGCCGTGCTGGTACCGCTACAACGGCGACGGCTATGGCGAACATGAAGATGGCAGTCCATTCGATGGAACCGGCATTGGCCGTCCCTGGCCGCTGCTGGCAGGGGAACGGGCGCATTACGAACTGGCGGCCGGTCACCCTACGAACGCCGAGGCGCTGCTGCAGGTGATGGAGTGGTCGACGGCGGGCGCCAGCCGCCTGATTCCGGAGCAGGTATGGGATCAGGCCGACATACCCGACCGGGAGCTATTCACGGGCAAGCCGACCGGTTCCGCCTGCCCGCTGGTTTGGGCCCATGCCGAGTACATCAAGTTGCGCCGCTCTTTGCGCGAGGGGCGGATTTTCGATCAGCCTCCGCAGACTGTGCAGCGTTACCTAGTCGAGAAGCGGCGCTGCGAATACTTTCTTTGGGTCTTTCATAACAAAGTGCGCTCCCTACCCTGCGGAAAGAAGCTGCGGATTGCCCTTCCCTCTCCGGCCATGGCGGTCTGGAGCATGGATGGCTGGAAAACGGTGCAGGAGACGGCCACGCGCGATACAAAGCTGGGAATGCACGTGGCCGACCTGCCCACGGGCGAAGCGCCGTCGGAGGCACGGGTGCAGTTTACGTTCCGTTGGCAACCGGAGAACCGCTGGGAAGGCACCAACTACACGGTGCTGGTGGAATAGGACAGGATGAGGGCAGGTTGTGGTCCAGATGGCGGAGCGATGCTAGCCCGTATACTGCACTTCGACCACGGTGCAGTCGTCGCCCAGCGGAGTGCCGGCACAGAAGTCCGAGACCGACGCGAAGATGTCTTCCAGGGTTGGGGTCCTTGCCGCGACGGCCTCCAGCCGCTCGTTATCGTAGAACTCCCCGTGGGCGTTTTCCGCCTCGGTCACCCCGTCGGTGACCATGATGAAGCGGTCGCCGGGTTTCAGGCGCACCTGGTCGCCTTCGTAGCTGGCATCGGCCAGAAGACCCACGGGAAGATTGCCGTGCGCCGGTCGCAGCACCTTGCCAGCGGAGACCAGCAACGGCGGCACGTGCCCGCAGTTCACATATTCCAGTTCTCCGTCGCTCCTGATCCGCATGATGATGACCGTAGCGTATTTCTCGCCCAGGTGCTTCTGTGTGAAGAAGCGATTCACCGAAGCCATGATGTCGGTCAAGGGCATGTGGGCGCTCAAGTGCGCGTAGACCATGCCCTGCAGGGTCGAGGCCAGCACGGCGGCTGACACTCCCTTGCCGCTCACATCGGCAAGCACGACTGCCAAGCCATCATCGGAATACACGACATCATAGAAGTCGCCTCCAATTTCCTTGCAGGACAGATTGCGGCCGCGCATGCGAGCAAAGGGGACGTCGGGAATCGTCACGGCCATCAGGCGCTGCTGAATGGAGGCGGCGATGGCAAGCTCCTGCTGATAACGGCGGGAGGCTTCCTCGGCCTGCACCAGGCGGGCATTCTCGATCAGCGATGCCGCTTCGGTCGCGATCACGCGCAGAATGTCGTGGCTCACGCTGGAAATGTCGCGCGACGCGAACCTGGAATCCAGGTACAGGGCGCCCGTCACCTCGGTGGAAGCCGTGCCTGCCGCCTCGCGCGAAGTCTGCACTTGCGGCTTGCGCAAAGGCATGCAGATCACGGTGCGCAGGTCATAGGCCACGATGCTCTGCCGCACCGCCAGGTCGAGCGACTGGCTGGTATCGGTAAACAGGAACTCGGAATTTGACTTCAGCGCCTCGTCCAGGATTGAGTGGGAAATCGTCTTGTCGTCGAGCAGCGCCTCGCCTTTGGAGTTTCTGCCGGCAGCGAGGCGAAGATTGCCCTCTTCGTCGCGCAAGAATACGTATCCGCGCTCGGCACGAATCAGCTTCAGGGTGGTGTCGACTAGCGTGACCAGAATCTCGTCGAGCACCCCGATCGTATTGAGTTTGCGGGCAGCTTCCAGAAACAGCGTCAGCTTCTCCAGGTCCGTCGTATCCGTGGAGATCTGAATTCCCGAAATCTGGCTGAGGAATTCCCGGGCGGTGTTGGAAGTGGCCTGTTGCGGGCTGAAGATTACATAAGCGACGTCGCGCACGCCGAACTCGACACGATCGTTGCGCTGCAGCCGCTGGCGCTGGACGCGCTCGCCGTTGACGTAGGTTCCGTGCTTGCTGCCCTGGTCAACGACATAGAAGCTGCCGTTTTCCGCGACGATGAGGGCGTGATCGCGTGACACGCGGGGGTCCGGAATGACCAGGTCCTTGTCGACTTTGCGGCCCACCGAAAACGGTGTCCGATTCATCACAATGGAGCGCTGCTCATTGCCCTGCACGTAGATCAGTGAGGGAAAGACCCCCGAACCAGGATCCGACGTGATGCCAGAAATGGGGTGGAACGACATAGGGCGCGACTGACCGCTGCAGTGACTCCATGATAATGACAGGAATGAGGCCCAGCGGAAAGGGGCGGCACCCGCCTGCTAACGAAACCCTGGCGCCTAATCGCCTGGCCGGAGGCAAATCATCTTTGTCGCGGCCACCGGTTCAGGAACCGCTCTTGAAGGCAGCGATGGCATCCTGGTCCGTGTCGTAGACCTCGAACACCGTGGCCAACTTGGTAATGGCCAAAACGTCGCGTAGGCGCTGCCCCAAGCCGGTCAACTTAATGTCGGCCCCCGCCGCGCGTGCCGAGGAATAGACGCCCACGAGCGTGCCCAGACCGCCGCTATCGATGTACGAGACCCCGCTCAGGTTCAGCACGACCTTCTTGGTGGTAGTCAGGAGGCTCTTCAGGCTCTCCCGCAAACCGCTGGACTCCTCGCCGAACACGATCCTTCCCGAGCAGGCCACGATCGTCACGCCGTCGGCCAGCAGCGTATCCATTTTGAGCGTCATCGCGTCCTCCGCCGCCCGCCATCCCTGTTAAATGCCTGAGAAGACTAAACTGACCGCACCGCCAATGCAAGGGGAACCACCTCCGCCGCAAAGGGCGGCAACAAAGGACAGTCAGGCGACCGACGACTCCCTGGCAGGCAGCGGCACCTCATGCTCCCGCCAGGCCCAAATGATCATGAATGTCAGTGGGACCAGGCAGACCAGCGGAATCGGCAGCTTGACGCTGCTGCTCAAGGGCAGCCACCATCCCTGCTGAATGGCGGCGGGCGAAAGTATCATCGAGGCGAAGAAGAGCCCCAAGGCAGCCATCCAGGGCCAGGCCACCGCCATCGCCGAAAGAATCAGCCCAAGACGCGAAAGGCCTCCGGAACTCCAAAGCAATTGCCAGTTCTGCACGATCACAAGCACGGCTGGCAAAAGCAGGAAAGTGTTATAGAGCGCAAACATCGGAATCACCACCACGGTGTTGGCCAGGGCCAGAGCCAGCACCACGGAAAACTCCGGCGTGCCGGGTTGCTCGTTCCGGAAACGCCAGAAGGCGCCCAGCATGGAAACCAGGACCAGCATCGTCGCGAACCCACCCAAGCGCGGCGAGAGCAGCACGTCGAGCAGGGACAATCCACCGGTATAGCGGCGGTAGTCTTCGGTGGCCGCCAGAAAATTCCAAAACCAACCCGGCAGCAGGAGTTCCGAACCCGCCAGCAGCACCCCCAGAACGCCCACGAACCCGAGCAGGAGATCGCGCCTCCGGCGCAGGTCGCTCGCCGCCCACAGCGCCAGATAAGCCGCCAAAGGCAGCACCAATTGTGGCTTGATGGTGGCGATGGCGAGCACGACCCCGGCCCAAAATAGCTGCCCAGCCACCAGCAAAGCGGATGCGACGGCAATCAGCGTCCCCACCACCAGCGTGAGTTGCTGCAAGTGCAATGCCTGCAAGACCGGGAAACTGCCTACGGTCAGGGCCATCATGGCGATCCAACTCGACGGCTCCGGCTTCCAACCCAGGGCCCTTACCCACAGCACCACGCTCAACGCGGCAAGCAAGACGAGCAGCCACTTGAACACCAGAGCGACCTTGGCGAAGGGAAACCAGATGGTGGGGGCCAACAGGAACGCAACGTAGACCGGATAGGCAAATCCTTGCTGGTCTCGCGGATCTCCGGGACGGTTCGCGTCAAGCGGACGTCCGTAATAGCCCGCCTGAATCTGCCGAGTGATCTCGTGACTATAGGGGTTGCGATGGTGCAGCAACAATTCCCGCGCTCCTAGCCAGCGGGGATAGAGATCAGAGAGGTTCCCTCGAGGACGGCTGTGGGCCGCGGCGTCTGCCTGCTGAAAGGGCACAAGGATGTGATCGACGTAGAACCACATCGACGCCGCACAAGCCAGCGCCAGCACCGCAACGTATTTCCTGGTTTTAGAGAACACTGGGGGCCTGGGATCCGTCTTCGAAATACAGGGTCGATTCGATGGCGCCGTTCCTTCTGCCGGACGAGCGAAGCACCGATCACGGGAACCTGCCGGTGAAGGACAACGCGCTCCAGTCCACCGACGGGAGCGCGTTGTCCGGCGCTGTAAAGATATCAAACTGGCGGTCGTGATAGATGCGCCTCCACCCGGTTTCACGCATGTGCTGCGCCACCGGGGCCTCGAGCGGGATGAGAACAAAGTTTGGCGGGTAAGTCTTCAGGGCATGTTGCCAGCCGGGGTGCGCCTCATAAAAATCAAAGATTTCTTGGACCACCGTGTCCGGGAACACCTCTTCGTAGCGGCTGTCGAGTGAGACTTTGATCGCTGGATACAGGCGCCAGGAAACGTAAGCTCCCAGGCGGAACGGCACCAACAGATTACCGTGGCAATGCTGCTCGGTCAGGTACTTCACCGGTCCGAGCGGATAAATCGGCTGCGGGACCGACAAGTCCCAGGCCTTCTGCCGAATGACAGCGGCGATGGACGCGCATGCCACAGTCACCCACGCGGCCAGCACAAATGTTTGGCGCCGGCGCATGAAAGCGAGGCTGAAGTCTCCAAGTCTTGTCCTTCCCAGATACACCGGGGTGTGGGACAGCCAGAGGATGGCGAACAGCGGCAACAGCTTTCTGTGCAGCGCTGCTTCAAGTGCGGTAGCCGTCAAAGGGAGCAACCCGGGAGCCTTGCCGAGCCCTTCCGCGATGACGGCGTAAGCGGTCAGGCCCATGGTTACAAGAAAGCAGACGGTCCAGAAGGGCCCCAGGGCCCAGACGCCGCCCCACTCCGGAGAGTAGGGCCTTCTCATCGTCAGGGCGCGATGAAGGTAGGCGAAGTAACTCGACCCGTAGGGGGTCAGGCCGACTTGCATGAGCATCAGCGCGCAGAGCAGGACAAACCGATGCCAAGTCTGCCCCCGCAGCAGCTTTTCTGCGCCGTAGAGCGCCGTCAGGCCGATACCAACGACGAATCCCCCGTGAAGATTCACCCACAGCGGGAACACGGCAAGCCAGAGCAGTCCCCAGGATCGGCGTCCTTCTTCGAGATTCCTCCAGATCAAAACGAGAAGTGCGGTAAAGAAGAACGTGTAAACCTGCGCCCGCAGCGTAGTGAAGAAGCCCAGGTGCATGAGGAATAGCCCCAGGGGCGAGCAGACTGCGAATAGGCTCGGATCCACCCCCCACGACCGGGCGCCCTTCCAACAGAGCCCGTAGGTCGCCAGCGCCAGGAGAAACTTCAGTACCAGGATTGTACGTCCCCCAAGCCAGAGTGCGCCAAAGTAAGCGATTGCCCCGGCGCCCCATTCATGGTCAATCCAGGGCTGGATCGTGGGCGTATAGGCGTACCGGTCGGCGCGAAGAAGATGACCAGCCGCCATGCTGTCTCGCATCAGCGCCATCTGGTGCCAGAGATCGATGTCGACGAAATTGTAGGCGATGAGTGCGAGCAAGAAGCAGCTTGAGCCGATGACCCCAAACACCGCGAGCCCCCGATCCCGGCTCCTCGGCGGCGATTGGCCCGCGGCCATGGCCCGCGTGCCGCGGGCCTCGGTTCCCTGCTGCCAGCACATGTGTGGTGGTCATCCTACCCGTGGAACGCATGGAGAAGAAGCCACGAGTTGGCCCTTCGAGGTGCGTCGCCTCCGCTGCTGTGATAAAGAAAGCTCAGGAGGCCATGGGTTGAACGCCATCGGGAGCGCACATTCGCGCTGGGTGTCACCCCGCCGTGTCACGGTGCTGGCAGGCTGGTTCGCCCGGCTCATCCCCGACGGGCTGCGCATCCTCGATGTGGGATGTGGGGACGGATGGCTCGCCAAGGAACTGGTTACCCAGCGCCCTGACCTGGCGATTGAAGGGGTGGACGTACTGCGACGGCAACAGACGTCCATACCCGTCGAGATCTTCGACGGCATGAAGCTGCCCTTTCCGGATGACACGTTCGACGGCGTGCTCTTCTCCGACGTCCTGCACCACGCGATCGACGCTCAGGTTCTTCTCAGCGAGGCCTGCCGCGTGAGCCGCCGGTTTGTGTTTATCAAAGATCACTACCAGAAGGGCCTGGCCGCGCGACAGCGTCTGATGTTGATGGATTGGGTGGGCAATGCGCGGTATGGCGTTGCGCTTCCCTACTCGTATTGGACGGAAACGCAATGGGACCGGGCCTGGCAGACCGCGGGGCTGGAGGTCGATCAGGTAGCGACGCAAATCAATCTGTATCCTGCTGGAATGAACTGGCTGTTTGGACGCGGCCTGCACTTCGTGGCGCGACTCAGAAAAAACGCCGGGCCGACGGATGCCGGGCAGAAGTGACCCTACTTCCGGTGCAAACCCAACACGCTTAGGAAGAAACTGGCCAGTATCGTCTGGACCCCGAGGATCAGAAAAAGGACGGCGGGGATCACGAGGCGCATGGTGCGGGAATAATCGAGGGCACCGAAATGCAGCAGCCCCCACAAGCCGACAGCATAGACCGAGATGGCAAGACCCGCTGCCATCAGCAAGGCCCCAAGGCAGAGCCCCATCTCCAGGGACAAATGGCGAAACCAGCGATCGAGGGTGGGGTCGGGTGGATGCAGTCCTTCCGAGGCCGCAAACAGCTTGGTGAAGATCGCGAAAGCTGCAGACTGAAATCCCAGCAGCACAAATGCAGCTGCATAGAGCAGCGTGTGAACATCCAAAATGATGGAACCCACGGAGCGCGGCCCGCCCACAAGCCACAGTCCCAGCAGCGATCCCAGCAACATCAGCGCCAGTCCTGGATAGAGAAACAGCCAGCGTGGGCTGTAGAGCAAAAAGAAGCGCAGGGTACGCCATCCGTCCCGCCAGGTGTGCAGGTGCGGCGGCCGGCTGCGGCCGTCGGGCGACAGAGTCGTGGGCACTTCGGTAACGCGCAGATTCAACAGCGTGGCTTTCACCACCATCTCGGTGGCGAATTCCATGCCGGTAGTCCGCAGACCCATCCGTTCATACGCGTCTTTGCGGAAGGCCCGCAACCCGCAGTAGAAGTCTCCTACCGAGCGATTGCGGAAAAACAATCGTCCCAGCCAACTCAGTGCGGGGTTGCCAAAATACTGATGCAAGGGCGGCATGGCGCCCTTGGCGATACCGCCGGCGAAGCGATTGCCCATGACCAAATCGGCGCCCGCCCGCAGCGGTTCGAGAAACCTTGGAATGTGCGCAAAGTCATAGCTCGCGTCGGCATCTCCCATCAGAATGAACTCTCCTGATGCGGCTGCAATCCCTCCCATGAGAGCGTTGCCGTATCCACGTTCCCTCACGTGCACTACGCGCGCGCCGGCCCTCTGCGCGATTTCGATCGATCCATCGACGCTGCCGTTGTCGGCGACAATCACTTCGCCGTCGATGCCCGCGTCCTGAAGGGTCTGGCGGGCGCTGTGTATGCAGCCTTCCAGGGTCTCGGCCTCGTTCAGGCAAGGCATGACGACCGAGAGTTCGACCGCACGCGTTTGCCTTGGGGACGTCTGCGATTGACTCTCACGGATCTTAGTCGGCAAGGAAACACCTCGCTGGAAAAACCCCTTCCGCAACACGATTCTGCTACAACAGAGCTGAATCGGCAGGCAAAATCCGCGCGGAGCAAGTGTACAAAAGGGCTCACGAGGAGGGCTGGTGCACTGGTTGTTTTTCGGGGGGCTGACCGCGATTCTGCTGTTTCTTGCCTGGATTGCCCCTAAAGTGGGTGAGCAGGGGCTGTGCGCGATCGAACGAAAAGCTGCGTCTGTGTCGCGGCGCAAAACGTCAGTCCTTCTGGCGTTGGGAGTTGCGACCGCCCTCGCGCGGCTGGCGCTCCTGGCGGTGGTTCCCGTACCAGTTCCAGCCATTCACGATGAATTCAGTTATCTGCTGGCGGCAGATACCTTTGCGCACGGCCGCCTGACTAATCCACCTCATCCGATGTGGATTTTCTTCGATACTTTTCACGTTCTCCAGCAACCCACCTATGCCTCGAAGTATCCCCCCGCGCAGGGAGCGGCCATGGCTCTCGGTCAACTTCTGGGACACCCGTGGATCGGTGTTCTGCTGAGCCTGTCGGTCATGGTTATGGCCATGACGTGGATGCTGCAAGGCTGGTTCCCTCCCCCCTGGGCACTGCTGGGAGGGGTTCTGGTGGCACTTCGCCTCGCCCTGCTGAATCCCTGGGTGGACAGCTACTTCAACGGGGCGGTGGCGACGATTGGAGCCGCGCTTGTCTTAGGGGCGTATCCGCGCATTTTTCGATCCCAGGGGATGATCGCCTCGGCCTGGATGGGGATCGGAGCCTTGATTCTGGCCAACAGCCGCCCGTTCGAAGGTTTGGTCTTCTGTATTCCGGTAGGGACCGCGCTTGTGGCAGCCTTGCTGCGGAGGAACTTCGAACCCCATGCGCGGAATCTGCGCGTAAGAACGTTCGTTCCAGCATTTGTGGTCGTCGCGCTGGGCGGAGTCTTTGTTGCCTTCTACAATTGGCGTGTTACCCAAGACCCTCTGCAGTTCCCGTACCTGCTGTATCACCGGGAATACTTCCACTATCCAATGTTCGCGTGGCAGCAGGCGCCGCCCCCGCTGCATTATTCGAATGCGCAGTTTGAGGCTTTCTTCAATGGATGGCATAGAAACGCGTACCGGCTGACAATTGGGGCCTGGCGGCTGCGTGCCAAGAATACCTTCCTGTACTGCTGGCGGATCTTGCCCGGCTTCCTGTTGGCCCCGGCATTCGTACTGGTTCCGCGCATTCGGCGGGACCGTCGAATGCGGCTACCCCTCCTGCAAGTGGCTCTTTGTCTGGCCGGCCTGATGTCCGTGGTATGGTTTCAGCCCCATTACGTCGCACCACTTGCCGCAACATTCTTCGTCCTGCTGGTTCAGGCGATGCGGCATCTTCGCCATTCGCAGCTCAGCGGAAGACCCATCGGTCTGTTCTTCACGCGCCTGATTATGCTGCTGGCGGTGGTTGCAGTCGGCCTCCAGGCCAAAGTCGGTCTGCCCCGGCCGGCTTGGGCGCGGGAGCGCGCCGAGATCCTTCGGAAGTTGGAAGCCGCTCCTGGCAAACACCTCATTTTGGTCCATTACTCCGCCGATCACAACCCGCACCAGGAGTGGGTCTACAACGGTGCGGATATCGATGGTTCCAAGGTCGTCTGGGCCCGGCAGATTCCCGGGCGAGACCTGGCGCCCCTGCTGGACTATTTCAGGGACCGGCAGGTGTGGTGGCTGGAGCCGGACCACGATCAACCGCAACTCCGAAGCTGGGCCAGGGGTTCGCTCCCGGGGCCAGAAACCAAGGCCCCAGCATCCCAAAACGGGCACCCTTCTGATAATCAAGATCCCCCCACTTCGACCCAATAAAATCCAGAAAACCGTTCCCGGGCGCGGTATGATAGTCGCGTCCGGTGAGCAATAGCCTCGCTGGCCCCCTCAAAGTTCTTGATTCGATTGGGATGGCGTTTGGAGTGCCTGCGAAAGGGCCCTGCGGCAAAGGGCGGGGCAGCACTCTAGGGGTAACTCACCGCAGGAGCGAATATGAGCCAAGTACTTCGCAAGCTCTGGACTGAGGAGAAAGGGCAAGACATCGCCGAATATGCGGTTATGCTGGCAGTTATTCTCGTGATCGTCGTAGGCACGATCCGGCTGATCGGCTCAAATGCCAACACCGTTTTCTCGCAGGTCGCCAGCACCATTCAGTAGTGCCGATGTTTATAGACGCGGCAGACAATGTGGCTACACTGCCCGCAGCCGTCTGCGAGTGGGGAACAGGTCTTGGCTTTCGCAACCTCGCTTCCCGGTGCCGTGGTTTCTGAGGAGTAGGAATGAATCGCACACGCCTCTTGTTCATTGGATTTCTCGCGCTGGGGCTCGGCGCCTTCGTGAGCTTCGTGGTTTACAAGAACCTCATGTCGAAGTCGAGCGGAGGCAATGAACCAGGCGTCGACACGGTCATCGCAGCCAGCGACCTGCAGGTCGGCTCCAAGGTCGAAGACCGGGATGTGCGCATCGTGAAGGTCCCTGCTTCGATCGTGCCTCCCAACTATTTCAAGGCCAAGTCGCAGGTGGTGGGCCGCGGCGTGGTTCTGCCCATTCAACGAGGGGAATACATCCTGCCGGGAAAGCTGGCGGCGGAAAATGCGGGTGCGGGCTTGCCGGCGCTGATTCCGCCGGGGATGCGCGCCGTCTCGGTTCGCGTCAACGAAGTGGTGGCCGTTGCCGGTTTCGTAGGACCGGGGACGCGCGTGGATGTCTTGCTGACCGGGAATCCTGCGGGTTCCACGGAGGCCCAGACCACGACCGTGCTGGAGAATGTCGCAGTCATCGCCTCGGGCACCAAACTGGAGCGCAGCGCCTCCGGGGAGGCACAGAATGCACCGGTGATCACGCTGTTGGTATCACCGGAGGATGCGCAGAAGCTGACCCTGGCGAGCTCGCAGGGACACATCCAACTGGCGTTGCGCAACCCGGTCGACACGCGCAAAGAAGACGTCGGACCCGCCCGGGCAGGTGGTCTGTACAAGGGCACTCCCCCGGCGCCGGCGCCCGGGAAACCCAAGGCAGTGAAAAAGGTGGTCGCCCAATCGACGCCGGCCCCTGCACCGGAATATCGGGTCCAGGTGATTCGCGGGAACAAGGTGGATGAACAAAAGTTAGATGACGCAGGCGCTCACTAGGAATGTACCTCTCTCGGAGTAACCCCCAATTGCTTCGCACAACTTTGGATCGATCACATACGAGGTTGTATTCCGCTTGTTTCCTGGCCCTTGCGGCGACGCTTCTGCCAAGAGCAGGAGCGCAGGCTCAACCGCAGGAAACGCCGCCCGCGCAGCAGTCCCAGCCTGCGCCCGCCGAGCCTCCGGCCGTCGAGCACCCCGCATCGGCATCCATTCCGGGCCCCTCGGAGGCAACCGGCGCTGCTCCGCTCCGCGTGATGGTTGGAAAGTCGCTGCTCATCAATACGAGCCAGCGGCTCAAACGGGTGTCGATCACCGATCCGGCCGTCGCCGACGTGCAGGTGGTAACTCCAACCCAGATCCTGGTGCATGGCCGCTCGGCGGGCGAGGTCTCGTTGCTGATCTGGGACGAACTGGAGCGCTCGCGAAGCTTCGACCTGCGCGTGGATGTTGACGTCACGGCGGCGGCTGAAGAAGAGAAGAGCGTGTTCCCCGACGAACAGATCATCGTCACCCCATCCCGCTCTGCCATCGTGCTCTCCGGACACGTCTCGGACGAGAGCGTGGCGCAGCGTGCCGGCAAGATCGCAGAGGCGTACTCAAAAAACGTCGTCAACGTGCTCACCTTCGGACCCAAAGGAGCACAGGAGGTCCTGCTGGAAGTAAAGTTCGCCGAAGTCGACCGCACGGTGCTCACGCAGCTGGGCGTCAACGTCCTCTCGACCGGAGCGGGCAACACGATCGGGACGGTCACGACCGGGCAGTTTGGGGGCTTCGGTCCGCAGCGGATTACCGACACCTTTGGCCCGGCCGTTTCTGGGGTTCCCTACTCTTTTACAACCCAGGAGAACATCAACGACGTCCTGAACCTGTTCTTTTTCCGGCCCGACATCCATTTGGGTGCGCTGATTCGCGATCTGCAGCAAAAGAATCTCCTGCAGATCCTGGCGGAACCAAACCTGATCGCAGTGAATGGAAAAGAAGCCAGTTTCCTGGCGGGCGGCGAATTTCCGTTTCCCGTGGTGCAACCCGGCCAGGGCTTCACGGCCGTAACCATCATGTTCAAGGAATTCGGCGTGAAACTGAAGTTTAAGCCGGTCATCATGCCCAGCGGAAACATTCACCTGAACGTGACCCCGGAGGTGAGTACGCTGGACTTTGCCAACGCACTCACGCTTTCCGGCTTCACCGTACCGGCGCTCAGCACTCGGCGCGCAGACACAGAATTCGAACTGCAGGATGGCCAAAGCTTCGTCATCGCCGGGCTGATGGATAACCGAGTGACCAATCTGGTGAACAAGATTCCCGGCCTCGGGGATATTCCCATTTTGGGGGCTTTTTTCAAGAGCAAGAGCCTGCAGAAAAGTAACGCTGAGCTGATGGTGTTGTGTACGGTGAAGAAGATCTCGCCGGACATCAAAGCCCCGGCGGGGCCTGCCAATCCCCTGCCTTTCCTTGACAACAGCAAGTTTGACGGCAAGAAACCGGGGGCGGAAAAGTAGTCCTTGTCATGGCTGAGCTTTCGGTGGTGATTATCGCGGGCGACGGTGAGCAACGGGCGGTGCTGCAGGTATTGGTCGACGGCACCAGCGTGGCCCGCACCGCGCATTCGGCGGCGAACTACCCGGCAGCAGCCACCGACCCCCTGATTCCGCGAATCAAGTCTCTCGATCCCGATGTCATCCTGATGGATATACCGACCGATAACAGCGCGCTGGCCCTGCACGCCATTGAGGTCCTGCGCCAGGAAATCCCGGAAGTGGCCGTCTTTGCCATCGGCAGCATGTCGCAGCCGCAAACGATTGTCACCGCAATGCGAGGAGGAGCGCGGGAATTCATCGAGCGGCCCACGACCACAACCGACCTGCTGGAGGCATTCATCCGGCTCTCTACCAGTCAGCGCAAGGTGAAGCGCGAGGGACCGCGTGGCAAGATCTTCACGGTGGTGAATGCCAAGGGCGGAAGCGGCGCGACCACGGTCGCCGTCAATCTGGCTCTGGCATTGCAGTCGGCCTACAGCAACGTCGCGCTGGTGGACATGGCCCCGCTGGGGCACGCGGCGCTCCATCTGAATCTGCGGCCTCCGTTCACGATCGGGGATGCAGTCCGAAATCTGCACCGCATGGACGGTTCCCTGCTGGAGAGCTTCATGGTGCAGCACCCCGGGGGACTGAAATTGCTGGCAGGCGCGAGTACTCCGGTCGCCAACGATGCCAGCGGCGCCGAGTACGCCCGTCTGTTCGACCACATGGCAGGCCACTTCCGCTACCTCGTCGTGGATCTCTCCTCCCGCCTGGACGCGGCCACCCGCCTGGTGAGCAATCTGTCCGAAACAGTTCTTCTGGTCGCCCATGCCGACGTGGCATCGCTGTGGAGCGCTTCACGCATCGTGCAGTTTCTTGGCGAAAATGCCGGACGGGAGCGCGTAAAACTGGTGCTGAACCGCTTCCGCAAGATTCCCGGATTCCACGAATCCGATGCCGAGACTGCTTCCGGCGCGAGTTTGCTATGGAAGATCCCCAACCAGTACTTTGCGGTGTCGGCCGCCATTGATCGGGGAGTGCCGCTGATGCAGCAGGACCGCAGTGAGATCGCCCGCGCCTTCAGCGGACTGGCCGCGACCCTCACGCAGAACGACGACGATGTGAAGCGCTCAACCTGGTCTTTGTTCAAGACGGTGTAAGGAGATTATGGCCAACCCCCCGACGTTCGAACGGGCCGAGTATCAGCAGGTCAAAGCCGACCTCCATCGCAAGATCCTGGACCGGCTCGACCTGGAGAAGCTCGGCCGCACCAACAGTGATACGGCGCGCGACGAAGTGCTCGTCCTCATTCGCAGCTCCATCAACAGCGAGGCCGTGCCTCTCAGCTTTGCCGAGCGCGAGCGGCTGGCGCGGGAGATCCTGGATGAGATCTTCGGCCTGGGTCCGCTCGAGCAACTGCTGAAGGATCCGAGCATTTCCGACATCCTGGTGAACCGCTTCGACCGGGTGTACATCGAGCGGGGCGGAAAGCTGGAACCGACGGGACTGTCCTTCAAGGACAACCAGCACCTGATGCAGATCATTGATCGCATCGTGTCTCGCGTGGGGCGGCGCATCGACGAATCCTCACCCATGGTGGATGCTCGCCTGACCGATGGCTCACGCGTCAACGCGATCATTCCCCCGCTGGCCATCGACGGCGCCTGCCTGTCGATCCGCCGGTTTGGCCGCGACCCGATCACCGCACGCCAGATGATCGAGAACCGCACGCTGACCGAGCCCATGCTCGAGCTGCTCTCGGCGATGGTAAAGGGACGGCTGAACCTGCTCATTTCCGGTGGAACCGGCGCCGGCAAGACGACGGTCCTGAATGTGCTCTCGGGCTACATTCCCAACAACGAGCGCATCGTGACCATCGAAGATGCCGCTGAACTGCAGCTCAAGCAGGAACATGTCGTGCGTCTGGAAACCCGTCCGCCCAACATTGAAGGCAAGGGGGCGGTACGGCAGAGGCAACTGGTCATCAACAGCCTGCGCATGCGCCCGGACCGCATCGTGGTGGGCGAGGTGCGCGGCGAAGAAGCCTTCGATATGTTGCAGGCCATGAACACCGGCCACGAGGGTTCGCTGACCACGGTCCACGCCAACTCGCAGCGCGATGCTCTGTCGCGCATCGAGAACATGGTCTCCATGGCCAACCTGAACATCCCGGAGCGCGCCATCCGCCACCAGATTTCCTCGGCCATTCATGCCGTCGTGCAAGTGGCGCGGCTCTCCGACGGAACGCGCAAAGTGATCACCATCTCGGAAATCACGGGGATGGAGGGCGACATGATCACCATGCAGGACATTTTCGTGTTCGACCGCCTAGGCATCGACGAAAGCGGAAAAGTACGCGGAGTGTTCCGGGCGTCGGGCATCCGCCCGAAGTTTGCCGAGCGCCTGGCCACGGCCGGCTGCCGGCTGCGTCCGGGCCTGTTCGATTCGCGAGTGGAGGTCTGACCAAGGGGTAATCCGATGCCGCAACTCATCGCCTTCCTGGTGTTCGTCGCAGTTTCGGTCGTGGGCTTCGTGATCTTCTCGCTGCTCGACGAGCGCAAATCAAGAGCCCGCGTCCTGAAGGACCGCCTGGCTTCCCAGGACGCCGACCAGCGCAAGCCATTTGAAGACATCGCGCTGCTGCGCGATGAAATGCTGAGCGAGATCCCGGCATTCGATAACCTGCTGCGCCGTTCCGATCGCGTCTCGGCGCTACAAAAACTGCTCTCCCAGGCCGACCTCAAGGTTCGTGCGGGCAACTTCCTGCTCCTGTGCATGGTTTGCGGCGTGGTTGTGGCGATGATCGTGTACAGCGTCAGCAACAAGACGCTCATCTTCGCCTGGGTGGGGTTCCTGCTGGGGTGCTTCCTTCCCTACGCCTACGCGAACTACCAGCGCACCAAGCGGTTCAACGAATTCGAAGAACTCTTCCCCGAGGCCATCGACACCCTGGCGCGGGCAGTGCGCGCCGGCCACGCCTTCACGACCGCGCTGGAAATGATTTCCGACGAGATCTCCGAGCCGGTGGCCACCGAATTCCGCAAGCTGTTCGAGGAACAGAAATTCGGCTTGCCGGTGCGCGAAGCGCTCACCAATCTGGTCGACCGTGTTCCGCTGGTGGACGTGAAATTTTTTGTGACCGCCGTCATGCTGCAGCGGGAGACCGGCGGCAACCTGGCCGAGATCCTAGATAACCTCTCCTACGTGATCCGCGAACGCTTCAAGATCCTGCGGCAGGTGCGCGTCTACACCGCGCAGGGGCGCCTCACTATGCTGCTACTGATGGGCATGCCCCCCATCATCATCGCCGGCATGATGTTCATGAACCCGACCTTTATCCGGCCGTTGTTTACGGACCCGATCGGGCACGCCATGCTGGTGATCGGCATCTGTCTGCAGACGGTGGGATATTTCGTGATCCGGAAGATCATCCGGATCCAGGTGTAAATCATGGCACTGGTACTGGCGATCCTGATCTTCATTGCGGTGGCGCTGGCAGTCTTTGCCTTCCTAGCGGCGGCCTACGCGCCCTCGTCGGTTCTCGGGGCACGCCTTCGTTCGCTCAGCTGGCAGCGCCCGCAGCGGGAGAAGCCCGCCATCAAGGAACGCTTCGAGCAGGCGCTCGATCCGCTGAGTAAGGCCCTGCCCCTTTCGCCAACGGACACGAACCGCACCCGGGGATGGCTGATCCAGGCGGGCTACCGCGAATCGCGGCATCTCACCTTGTTTCAAGGAACGCGCGTGCTTTTTGCGGCAATCGGGTTCGTCTCAGTCCTGGCCATCAGCGGGCTGAATTCGCCGCCACTGCTGATTGGGGTCACTGCTCTCGGTTTCTTCATCCCCCGGTTCTTCCTGAAGCGCATGATCACCGACCGCCAGTCGCGAATCCGCGTGGGCATGCCCGATGCTCTGGACCTGACCGTAATTTGCGTTGAGGCCGGCCTCTCCCTCGACCAGGCGATGATGCGCGTCGGCGAGGACCTGCGACACGCGCATCCGGACCTCAGCGATGAATTCTACCTGATGAACCTGGAACTGCGCGCCGGCAAGCCCCGCGCGGAGGCACTGCGCAACCTCTACAACCGCACCGGCGTGGATGACATCAAAGCGCTGGTGACGACACTGGTGCAGACCGATCGCTTCGGAACCAGCATCGCGCAAGCGCTTCGCGTACACTCGGATTCGCTGCGCACTGAACGGCGGCAACGGGCCGAAGAGCAGGCTGCCAAGACAACCATCAAGATGGTCCCCCCGCTGGTGGTGTTCGTCCTCCCTTCGATCATCATCGTGACCCTTGGGCCGGCAATCATTCAGTTGTATCGGACACTGGTTTCCTAGAACAGTCCGCCGGGGAGCGTTCGAGGGTGCCCGCCACAACGCCACATGCGATTGCTCGCGCGGCTTTCAACCGTACCCGTGGGGCGTACCTGGCTACCCGCGTCGAGCTGGCGAATACTTCCTGGACCCGCTTGCGGGGCCTGATCGGGCGCAGCAGCACGGAATTTCCGCAAGGGAGCGGCTTGTGGATCGTTCCCTGCCGGGGTGTGCATACCTGGGCCATGAGCTTCCCCATTGACGTGGTTTACCTCACCCGCGACCAGGTAATTCTGCACCTTGAGCCCGGGCTGCCGCCCTGGCGCTTTGCGCCCGTGCGATTCCAGGCGGCATCCGTGCTAGAACTTCCGGCAGACACGTTGAGAGCCACTGGCACTACAATTGGAGATCAGCTGGAGTTTCGAGACTTCGGGCAGGAGAAGTTCCCCGGGCATGACTGAAGGCCCAAACTTATTAGTCCAGTGGTCGTCGCCCTGGGAGGAGTTCCGCTCCGCGATCGGGCCCGCCCTGGGGCGCTCCCCTGCTCCCCTGGCGGGCGAGGCACCCACCGGCTTGTTCCCTTTGCGAGGTCTGCTGCTCTCCTGGGGCGCCGAGGCGATCCTGCTGACCCTGGCAATCATCTTGCCCGCCAAGATTGCCCTGTTGCGGCCGTATCAGCCGCCACCAATACCCAAGCACGAAGTCATCTACTTTCACGGCAACGAACTGCCCCGCGTGCAGGACTTTGGCGGCGCCCAGTCCGGCAAGAGCGGCATGGCCGGAGGCAAACAGGCCCACCATGCCTCGCAAACCATCCGCGTGGCGCGGGGCGACACCGCCCGCGACAAGGTGGTGGATGCTCCCAATTTGAAGTTGCCCGTTTCCAATGCTCCCGTCGAGAACCTGCTCGCTTTCAAGCCTGTGCCCGGGCCTCCACCTGCCGAAGGGCTGAAGTCTAGCCTGGCGGCGCCTGCCCTCTCGCAAAATTCGATCATCGCTCCTGCCCCGGAAGTGCTGCGCCAACTGGATCGCCGCATCGCCTCGCTGGACCAGAGCGTCGTGGCCCCTCCGCCCAGCGGCAATACCGAGCGGCGGCGGGACGTCATGGGACTCACACCTCTCATCATCGCGCCTGCGCCTGATGATGTGCAGCGCGAACCGGGCCGATCCATCGTCTCAATGACGAGCCCCATTATTCAGCCTTCTCCCAACGACGTGCACCGGGAACCGCCTCCGCTTCGCGGTCCTGCCGGGCCTCCGAACCTGGCCGTGCCCCCACCCGTCTCGGCCCCAGTACGCGAAGGGACACAGCAGGCCAAGCTTACTCTGCCAGCGGCCGGCGTGATCGCGCCGCCCCCCTCACACGTGACCGCTGATCGCTCGATTTCGGGAGTCAACCTGGCTGCCGATCCGAAAGTCGTGCCGCCGCCGGTTCAGTTGGGCGGGCGCTCGAAGGATCCGCGCGCGATCGTGGGCGTAACCGCGGCAGATCGCATCGTGCCGCCGCCTCCCACCGTCTCCGGCGGAACCGCGCCTGACGGGGGTGGCCGGGGCCAGGGAAAGAAGGCTGGCGGATTCGGCACGCTTGCTGCAGAAAACGTGGTGCCTCCGCCACCGGGTGTCACGGCCAACGCCGAACACCCTGGCGCCCATGGAATTCCAGCAGGCCTTTTGGGGTCTACCGCGGTCGTGCCTCCTCCGCCGGGAATGAGTTCCGCCACCGACCGGTCTGGATCCAATGCACGCGGCGGCGTGAGCGGCGCCTTGGGATCGACTGCAGTCGTGCCTCCGCCACCCTCCTTGAATGCAGGCGGTGGAGGACGCGGCACGGGCAATCGCGGAACAGGTCTTGGCAGTCCGCTCGAGGCCGGATCGGTTCTGGCGCCGCCTTCGTCGTCGGGCGGCAGTGGCGGCGGCAAAGGGCTCATCGTTTCGAATCAGCCAGGCTCGGCCGTGGGCGTCCCCGCAGGCGGCAGTCTTGGCGCCATCGCCATGTCCCCCGCGGGCGGCGATAAATCGGGCATCGGCGGATCAGGGGGAGGAAGTGGGATCGGTCACGGCAACGGTCCGGGCAGCGGCCTGTCGGGCGAGGGCCCGGGAGCGGCGAAGTCGGGCATCGGCCACGGCTCCGACCCCAGCTCGCGCGGAGGCATCTCACCCTACCCCGGCCCCGGCGGCGCAGGCAATGGAACCGGCGGCCAGCCGCCCGTACCTAACGTCTACGTTGCTGGGGGAAGCACGGATACCGTCAACCTGCCGAGCTTCGGGCCCGGAGATGGCGATCCGAACTTGCCTGGGCGTTCGCCCGCGGGCCGCAGGCAGGGGAACTTCGACTACACCATCGAGGCCGGTCCACGCGCCGGCGGCGGATTCAACCGTTATGGGGCCATTAAAGCCGACAAGATCTACACGATATACATTGCCACAACCGCCGGAAGAGTTGTTATGCAGTTTGGAGATCCCTCCTCGGTCAATCGGGTCTATGCTGAGGAACTCACCAGTCCCGAGCCTCTCGTCTACAATCTACCGTTGAAGCTGAACGGCGCGCGCATCACTATCCGCTGCCAGCTCAGCGCCTCAGGGATGCTGCGCGAATTTCATGCAGTCGAAGCCCCACCAGGCGCGCCAACCACGCGCCTGGTGGCAGCGCTTTCAAGCTGGAAATTCACGCCCGCCATGCGCGGAAGAGCACCCGTTGAGGTCGACGTCTTTCTCGGTTTCAATACCGACACGCGTTGAGTTCGCAGATTCTTGGGTCCTTTTGCGTCAGCGGAGTTCTCGTCGGAAAAGGTCAGCCGTCTGGTCCCGGTAGATCGTCTTCCATCCCGCACTCTGGCGTAGCAATTTCGCCAAAGGCAAGTCCGGAGGAACCAGGACCCACCCTGGGTCCAGACGGCGCAGCGAAGCATCCCATCCCTCCTCGCCGCGCACTATCCTCAAGTATTCTTTTAAGAACTGAGTTCTGTAGAGATCGTGGCGGTCGTCCACGGCGGTGACGGTCTTCGGGTAGAAGCGATAGATCACGTACCCGCCCCAGCGGTCGAGGGTGAACACCGGACGCGAGTCGAAATCCCGCACAAGAAAATCCACGGCGCGAACCGGAAAGCGATGTTCCTCGAAGCGCGCAGACATCGCCAGGCTTCGACCCACCGCACCACCCGCTAGAACGAGCACGACTAGGGCCAAGGTCACCAACCCTGGCCAAAGGTGGCCTTGGAATGATTCGTCGAGGCGCGTCATGCGCGAGCCGAACGCATCCAGCCGATGCAGACAAGCCCCGGCCCCTGCAGCTTGCCTGTTCTTGACGCGCTCGCGCAGAGCTTCAGAAAACAAGGGAGCCGCGATCAACACGATCAGAAGCGATGACACCGGAATATTGCGCACCGCTTCAAGCCCAGACGCGATCGCAAAAAGGAGCAACATCCAGTGGCGGAGCGGCAGGCGGGCCCTGGCAGCCGCCATGGTGGCGACCGCAGCCAGAATCAAACCGGCAAAGCACAGCTGCGCGACAGTATGAAAATCGGGTCCGCGGAATTCGTCGATGTGATGCATCAGGAAATGATCGCTAAGATATTGATCAATATGAATATATAGGCGATATCCATACGGATTCAGAAGGCTCAGGATACCCGCCGCCACGGCCAGCATCGCCAGCACCCGGGTCCGCGCCCGGGCACGCGTCCTGATCGGTTCTGCGCCGGGAAGCACGACCCTTAGCCCGTCGCTCCCCAGGTAGATCGCTACCAGCAGCAACCCCACCAGAAATCCGCCATGCACGTTCACCCAGACCACCGTCAAAGGAAGCAGCCACAGAAGCGTGCGCGTCCTGCCGTCAGCTTCAAACTTCTCCAGGGAGTCGAACCAGACCAGCGTGAACAGCCAGCTGACTACATGAGGACGAGCGAGGAAATGCACTGTGGAGGCACACAGCGCCAAGAGGAGAAAGACCACAGCCAGCGGCAGATGGACCCCGTGGGCCCGCATGCGGCGCAAAGTCCATGCAAACGTCAGTCCGATCACGAACGCTGTGAATAGAATGACACCGTTGAGTCCCGCCCATCCGTGAAGCGCGCCGACCAGCAGGTCGTACAGCCATTCCCATGCGTACCAGGGCTTTCCTCGCATGGTGGTTGAAAAAACGTCGACCCGCGGGATGGCGTGCTGCTGCAGGATCCACTGCCCGGTCCGGATATGCCAACCCGTCCCCCCATCTCCCAGCAGCGAAGCCGACAAAGGCCCCGTGCAGAGCCCCAGCAACAAAACGACAAACACCAGGTCGGAACTGGAGGGAATCACCCGGCGCCGCCAATCAGCAGAGCGTCCGGCAGCCGCATGGGAAGCAGACCCATGCTCCTCTTCCGTTTTAAGGTTACTTTGCAAGGAGGCGCCCGACAGGCCTATGGTACTCGATGCTGCCCGCCCCGTCGTTGGCGACCTGGGGTACGCCCAGGCGTGACATGCGGGTCTTCCCCTCAGCGGAAGCGCCAGTATGACAGTCCTACTCGCATGTGGTGCATCATGGGATCCGGAAAGCTATAGGCGATGGCAATTCCGATCAAGGCGTGAACCAGGGCGAGCGGCAGGATGCTGCGATAGGCGCGAAACATCTCGGCGAAGAACAGTCCGCCGAGCAGGGTCATCGCGGTCAACGGCATGTTGGGCAAATGGGCCAGCGTAAATAGAGCGGCACTGGCAAGCACTGCCGGGCGCGGGCCGATAAGAGATTCAAACCGCACATAGAGGAACGAGAGCAGGAGGAACTGTTGCCCAAGGGCCCAGATCGCGTACGGCCAGAGGTGGTGAAACTTCGGCCAATCCGGATTGGCAGGGATCGGATGTCCAGTGAGCGCGAAGGCAGTGGGAATGGCCAGCGCCACCGCAATTCCGACAGCCAGAATGGTCCCCCCACCGGACCTGGGCCAGACCAATCCGAGTTGCTCGCGACTGTGCCGGCGGAAACCAAATCCCACCAGGAACCCGATGAGCCCAGCAATCAACAGGCTATGCCACAAGCTGCGTGGGGTCCACATCACAGCCTCCAGCAGGGAGAAGACCACACAGATTTCCAGAGCCGCAGTACGCTTGGCCGCTCGCTGTGCATCGCCCAGCATTGCGGCGTCCGGAGAAACCGGAACGGCTCGACCAAGGCGATCCGGCAGAAAACTTTTGTACCCCACTGCCATTCTGGGAATCTTAATGAGTAGCGGTTATGGGCAGCAAGAGCACCCCGAGAATCGTGATCGTCGGCGCCGGCTTTGCCGGGCTCAATGCCGCGCGCACGCTGGCAGGCAAACCGGTTCATGTCACGATCGTCGATCGCAAGAACCATCACACCTTCCAGCCTCTTCTCTATCAGGTTGCCACCGCCGGGCTGTCGCCCGGTGAAATTGCCGCTCCCATTCGCAGTGTGTTCCGCGATGACGCCAACGTGGTCAGCCTGATGGAGGAGGTGCAGGGCTTTGACCTTGAACGCAAGCTGGTCCAGACCAGCGAGCAGGTACTTCCCTACGATTACCTGATCGTGGCTGCTGGGGCGATGCATGCCTATTTCGGCCATGACGAATGGGAGCCGTACGCTCCGGGACTGAAGACCATCGAAGATGCGCTGGAGATCCGTCGCCGTATCCTGCTCGCCTTCGAATTGGCCGAGCGGCAGGCACTTGCCGGGGAATCCGGAGAGCCGCTGAACTTCGTGGTCGTGGGAGGCGGCCCGACGGGCGTAGAGCTCGCCGGCACTCTGGCTGAGATCTCGCGTCACGTGCTGGCCAAAGAATTCCGCTCGATCGATCCAGCCCGCGCCCGCATCATTTTGCTCGAGGGTGGACCCAGGGTTCTCCCTGCTTACCCCGAGGACCTTTCGCGCAGTGCCCAGGAGCAATTGCAGAGGTTGGGGGTGGAGGTTCGCACTGGCGCGCCGGTGACCAGGGTGGAGGCGGGCGCCGTGAGAGTTGGCGAGATCCGAATTGTGGCGCCCGTGGTGCTCTGGGCGGCCGGGGTCGCTGCTTCGCCGCTCGGCAAAATGCTGGGGGCCCCCTGCGACCGCGCGGGACGTGTGCTGGTCGAGCCTGACCTCACTATCCCGGGGCACCCCGAAGTTTTCGTTGTGGGTGACCTGGCTTCCCTAAAAGACGAGCACGGGCAGCCGGTTCCGGGCCTGGCGCCGGCGGCGATCCAGGAGGGCAAATACGTTGCCCGAACCATACTTTGGGATGTGAACGGCAAGACCCGCCAGAACTTCCGCTACTGGGACAAAGGCGCGCTGGCCACGATTGGGCGGGCCGCGGCGGTGGCCCAATTCGGCAAACTTCATATCTCCGGATTCATCGCCTGGCTGTCCTGGCTGTTTATCCACATTTTCTTCTTGATCGGATTCCGTAACCGATTGATGGTCTTCATCCAGTGGGCCTGGTCATACGTGACCTACGAGCGCGGGGCGCGCCTGATTACCGGGGAGGCTACGTTGCCTGGCTGGGTGGGCATGCACCCCGTGGCTCCCCCTGCCGAGAAGCGTGGCGACGGGAAAGCGGCCCCCGCCAAGGGCAACAACTTGGCTGCCGATTAGGGGTGCTGGCTATAATGAGGGGCCTTGCGGATCTGGTCATCCATCTTGTGCGGGATTGCCTCGCTGCTCCTGGCCGTTTCCCCCGTCTCAGCCCAGACCGGCGCCGAACCTACCAGCACTCTGATCGTGATGCCGTTCGAGAACACGTCGGGGGCGCCCGGCCTGCAGTGGGTGAGTGAAGCCTTCCCGGAAACCCTGGGGGCGCGGCTGTCCGGGCCGACTGTCTTTACGCTGACCCGCGAGGATCGGCTGCGAGCCTACGAACGCGCCGAGATCCCGGGGGAAGTCCTGCCCACACGAGCCACAATCTATCGTCTGGTGGAACAGATGGACATCGATTACGTTGTGCTGGGTCGTTACAGCTACGATGGTCGCATGCTGACCGCCAGTGCACAGCTTCTTGACGTGAGGCGCCGCAAACTCTTTCCCGAAAGCCAGGAGTCGGGGCCGCTCCCCGAGTTGATTCAGGTGCAGAACGCGCTCGCCTGGGACCTGCTGCATACCCTCCGTCCTTCGCTGTCCGTGGGCAAACAAGCCTTCACTGCCAGTTCTCCCTCGCTTCGTCTGGACGCGCTGGAACACTACGTGCGGGGAGTCCTCGCCGGAACCGCCAGTGAGAAGATTCAGCACCTGCGCGAGGCCGTGCGCTTCAATCCGGCCTACTACCAAGCCTGGCTGCGCCTGGGAAAGGCGTATTACGGCGAACATCAGTACGATGAAGCGATCGCCGCACTGGCAAAGGTGTCCCCCAACGATCCCGCGGCCCGTGAAGCGGACTTCTTTCTCGGGCTTTCGGCCTATGAGGTCGCCGACTATTCCCGGGCCCAGGAAGCCTTCAACCGCGTTGCCGTACAACTTCCGTTGCCCGAGGTCTACAACAATCTCGGCGTGGTCACCGCGCGCCTTGGCGATAGAAAGCAGGCCGCCTCGTACCTGCGCAAGTCCGTGCAATCCGACGCCAACGATGCCGACTACCAGTTCAACCTCGCGAGGGTGCTGGCGGAGTCGGGCGACAACGCAGAGGCCATCCACCATCTCAAACTGTGCCTTAGCCGGCGTCCAGGCGACAGTGAGGCGGTGAGCCTGCTCGAGGCAGTTTCCCAAGGCTCCACCGCCATCTCTGCGCACGTCCCCCCCGGACGGATCAAGTCCAACTATGACGAAAACTCGTTCCGGCAGCTGGTGCTGGGAATTCAGTCGGCCGCCGAGGAGCGCTTGGCCAGTGTGTCTCCCGCCACGCACGCCCAGTATCATGTAGGCCGGGGGCAAGAACTGCTGAGCGCAGGGTTTGCGGTCGAGGGGGAGCGGGAATTCCGCGAAGCGACCACGCTGGATCCGGGCAATGCCGAGGCCCATGCCGGACTGGCGCGCTCACTGGAAGCCCAGAAGGATGTGGTGGGTGCCCGGGCCGAAGCCGAAGCCGCTTTGCGCATCAAGTTATTCATCGATCCCCTGTTACTGCTGGCCCGCCTCGATTTGCGCGACAATAGAACCGATGCGGCCGCCGACCGCGTCGACCGGGCCTTGCGACTGGACCCAGCCAATGCCTCGGCGCTATCGCTGAAGCGTGCGGTCGCCGCCAAGGCGGCGCAAAAGCCGCAGGCACTTCCGAATTGATGCCGTCTCGGTCCCGAATTCGCGCTCTCGCTCTGGCTGCGCTGCTCTGGGCAGGGCCTGCGATGCCTGCCAGTGGGCAGGTCTTGAAGATCGTCCTGAACGACACCATCCAGCCCATCAGCGATGAATTCATCGGGCGGGCACTAGCCCAAGCCAAGGCCGAAAACGCGCAGGCAGTGCTGATTCAGATCAATACGCCTGGCGGCCTGGTTGAGTCGACGCGCGAGATCATCGAGAAGATCGTGGATTCGCCTGTCCCGGTGATCGTTTACGTTTCACCGAGCGGCTCGCGAGCGGCCTCGGCCGGGTTCTTCATTCTTGAGTCAGCCGACATTGCCGCCATGGCGCCCGGAACCAACACTGGTGCGGCGCATCCGGTCAGCTTGACTGGCGGCAAGATGGACGACGTCCTGAAGCAGAAGATCGAGAACGATGTGGCTGCCCTCATGCGGTCGGTCGCCGCCCGCCGAAACCGCAACGTCGATCTCGCCGAAAAGGCCGTGCGCGAATCGAAGTCCTTTACCGAGCAGGAAGCCCTCTCCAACAAGCTGATCGATTACGTGGCTTCCAGCGAGGAGGACCTGTTCCGCCAGATTGCCGCCAAGCCAATCAAGCGCTTCGATGGCAAAACCGTCATGCTCAACCTGGTCGGCCAGCCTGTGCATCCCTTTGAGATGACGTTGAAGCAGAAGATCCTCGATTACCTGATGGACCCCAACGTCGCCTTCATCCTGCTCGCTGTGGGATTGCTTGCGCTCTACGTGGAGTTCAATCATCCGGGAGCCGTCGTGCCGGGGACCGTGGGTGTGATCTTCATCCTGCTGGCCGCCTTCGCGCTGAATTTCCTCCCGGTACGCTTTGCCGCTCTCGCTCTGATCCTGGCTTCTTTCGTCCTGTTTGCGCTGGAAGCCAAGTTCGCCAGCCACGGTGTGCTTACTACCGGCGGCATCGTGCTGCTGACTCTGGGAGCCCTGCTGCTGGTCGACGCTCCCATCCCTGAAATGCGTGTCCACGTGCTGACCGCGATTGCAGTAAGCCTGCCGCTGGGACTGATCACCGCCTTCCTCATGAGCATCGCGCTCCGCGCTCGCCGCAACAAGGTTGTGACCGGGGCCCAGGGCCTGGTCGGTGAGATCGGAGTCGCGCAGACCCCGCTGAATCCGCTGGGCACCGTCTTCGTGCATGGCGAGATCTGGAATGCCATTTCCTCGATGCCGGTTGCGGCCGGCTCCCGGGTCGTGGTGCAGCGAGTCACGGGGCTGCAACTCGAGGTGGCTCCGCTGTCCACTCCCGGGGAAATCCCGGCCGTGCGCAGCACCGCTTCCCACTAGACCCGCATCCGACAAGGCAATACACCGGTTCATCCATCACATTCGTGGGTCGCTCTCCTACGTTACAATCCGCTGTAGTGTGGCCTTTTGCGCAGGAGGCGCGGGTATGATTTCCCTGCCGTTTATTGTGACTGTCATCGTCGTCATCTACCTGCTCAGTTCGATCAAAATCCTCACCGAATACGAGCGGGGAGTGATCTTCCGCCTCGGCCGCCTGCTGTCGCGCGCCAAAGGGCCGGGCGTGATCCTGGTGTTCGCGCCGGTGGATCGGATTGTTCGCGTTTCCCTGCGTCAGGAGGCGCTGGAAGTGCCCCCACAGGACATCATCACCCGCGACAACGTGACCTTGAAAGTCAACGCTGTCATCTTCTTGCGTGTCATTGACCCCAGCAAGGCAGTCGTCGAGGTCTCCAACTACGTCTACCAGACTTCCCAGTTCGCGCAGACCACCTTGCGGTCGGTGCTAGGCGAGCAGGAACTAGACGAACTTCTCTCCCACCGCGAAAAGATCAATATGCGGTTACAGAGCATCCTTGACACTCACACGGCGCCCTGGGGCGTGAAGGTCGTCAATGTGGAAGTGAAGCAAGTCGACCTGCCAGAGTCGATGCTGCGCGCCATGGCCAAGCAAGCGGAGGCGGAACGCGAGAAGCGTTCAAAGATCATTCACGCTGAGGGCGAATTCTCGGCCGCGCAGCGCCTGGTGGATGCTGCCCGCCTGCTCGCCACCGAGCCCGTCAGCGTGCAGTTGCGCTACCTCCAGACCCTGACGGAAATCGGCGTCGAGAAAAACACCACCGTCGTTTTCCCGGTGCCGGTGGACTTCTTCTCAGGCATTCAGAAGTTGCTGGGTACTCAAGGCGGCGAAACTACGCCGGCGAAGGCGGGTTAGGAAAGTTGAACAGACTGGATCGACGGACATCCCTGGAGCGCGAATGAGCTCTCAAGACACAGAAATTACCCTCGGCACGGGCAAGATGCTGGCCTTGTTTTTCGGATTGGTCGCCTTGTGCGGCCTGTTCTTCGGTCTCGGCTTTTCGCTGGGTCGAGGGTCGGTGCGCGCGTTCATGCAGGCGGACCAGGCCCAGCCCTCTGCGGCCAATCCTACCCTGCGTCCTTCGGCCATGAAGTCCACCGGAACATCGGCCGCGTCAGCTGAAGGCATGACCTTCTATAAAGCGGTCGAGCAGAAGGATTCGCCCGCCGCTGCGGCGGATGCATCCAAAGACGCCCCTGCGAAAGACGCGGGTGAGGATCCCACGGCTAAGGCGGCTGTCGCTCTGCCCGATCCGATGAGCGCCGGTGCAACCTCCGCCTACTTCGTGCAAGTGGCCGCCGTCAGCAAGCAGGACGATGCTCAGGCGCTAGTCGATGCCCTGAAAAGGAAGCAATATGCGGCCTTCTCGTCGAATACTTCCCCGACCGATAAACTTTTTCACGTGCAGGTGGGGCCGTTCGGCGACCTCAAGGAAGCGGAATCTACCAGGGCCAAACTTATCAGTGATGGCTATAATCCGATCCTGAAAAAGTAAACTTTCTCGCAGGCACGCCTGGTCGGGGGCGATTGTTTCCTGCGTTGCGGCCGCTTCTAGTCCGTGTCGAACCTCTGCTCCTTAAACGGGTCCCCGTACATGTGGTACCCGTTCTGCTCCCAAAAGCCCGGAGCATCCTCGGCAAGAAACTCGAGCCCTCGTACCCACTTCACCGACTTCCAGGCATAGAGATGCGGCACAATCAGGCGCAGTGGGTAACCGTGGTCCGCACTGAGCGGTTCCCCATCGTGATGGGTAGCGAACAGCACTTGGTCGCGATCCAAATCCGCCAGCGGGACATTCGCTGTGTAACCCTGCTCGGCATGCACCAGAACATAGTCGGCGCCGGGCCTGAGCTTGGCGCGGCGCAATACCTCGCGAAAGGCCACACCCTCCCAATCGTTGTCAAACCGGCTCCAGCGCGTTACACAATGAAAGTCGCTGTGGCGCTTTACCTTCGGCAGAGCATTGAACTCCGCCCACGTCCAGCGAATAGCCGCCTCAACCAGACCGTAGACGCGGAAATCCCAGCGCGCCGGATCGAAACGCGGCACCGACCCGTAATGCAGCACCGGCCATTCCAGGGTCAGGGACTGCCCGGGCGGCAAGCGTCGCTCGCTTTTCATTTTCTGCTCGAGAACTTTGCGTTCGTTTCCCGCGAAGAGCACAAATCCCCCAGACCACTTGCATCGTTGTTTGCTCTCGGAAATTGACAGCGGTCGATTTTCGCCTTATTTAGTTTCTATGACCACGGCCGACCAGTCCTTCCACCGCTTCCTGCACGCCATCGCCGACCCCACGCGGCGCAAGATCCTGCAGGCCCTTAAGGTCAAAGGCGCCTGCTCCCTTGGCAAAGAGACCGGGCTGTGCGCCTGCGACATCGAGCAGCGCATCCACCTCTCCCAGCCCACCATCTCTCATCATATGGCCATTCTGAAAAAAACGGGGCTGGTGGAGGTGCAAAAACAGGGCCAGTGGCGATGGTATCAGCGCAACGAGAAAACGATTAAGCAGTTTTCGAGGACCTTGCGGAAAACGCTCTAGGCAGACACGGATTCAGCCGCCGGTTATTACGGTCTTCCCCATGCGTGGGAGTGGGCGGTTCAGCCTGGTCCGAGTGGGCTGCCTGAGGGAGGGCACTATTTCGCGATCGCGGCCTGCGTCTTCTGCACGAGCTTGCGCGCCTGGGCGATCAGATCGACAACCTCGAAGGGCTTCACCAGGGAAGGAATCCCGTTGCTCTGAAGATAGGTTTTGATGTCGGGTTCGGCAACGCTGGAAAATGTAAAGAGTAGTTTCTTCTCTAGGCCTGGGCAGGCGACTCCGATCCAGCGATGCGCATCCTGGGCGGTCCAGCCGCCAGGCATGCGACCGTTCATGATGACGGCGTCAAAGCTTTCCGCACGTAACCGGTTTTTGGCTTCTTCCACATTCATCAGGGCCACTACCTGGGCGCCGGCGCCGACCAAAACATCGCGCTCGAACTCCAGCACCGCCTCCTCATCTTCCAGAAGCAGGATGCGCCCATCGATGGCCATTTCCCGGCGGGATGAAGCAGCGGCGGGCTCCGGCTCAATCACCCGCCCGGAGGCCGGCAGCCGTACCTCAACCGACGCTCCGCCCTCGGGACGATTGTGCGCGGTGATGTCGCCGCCATGTTCCTTGATGATTCCGTAGCAAATGCTCAGGCCAAGCCCGGTTCCCTTCCCCACTGTTTTTGTGGTGTAGAAGGGATCGAAAATGCGGTTGGGATCCTTGATGCCGACGCCGGTATCGAGGAACTCGACACGAACCTGTCCATCTTCGGAGTGTATCCGAACTTTGAGCTTGCCGCCCTTTCCGCCCTCCAGGATGGCATCGACCGCGTTGTTGATGATGTTCAGGAACACCTGTTCGAGCTGATGGGGATCGGCTGTCACCGAGGGCACATCGACCTTGGTTTCGCGCTCCAGAGCGATGTTGTTGACCTTCAAATCGTATTCCCGCAACGCCACGGTCTCGTCCACAATCTTGCGGACGTCAACCTCCTGCTTCTGCGGCGTGCGCTGGCGTGCGAACGAAAGCAGGTTCTGCACCACCCGGTGCGTGCGCTGCGCCTGTTTGAACAGCTTGCGGACGAAGTCGGCGGCGCGGTCGTCCAGACCTTCACTCTCCAACAGTTGCGCATAGCCCAGGATCGCCGTGAGCGGGTTGTTCAGTTCATGGGCCACGCCGGCGATCAACTGCCCAACCGCGGACATCTTCTCACTTTGCAGCAGCTGTTCCTGCGTGCGCCGCAGGTCCTCGTAAGCCCGGCAAGTCTCTTCGTAGAGGCGTACTTTCTCGATGGTGGTGGCCAGCTGGCGTCCCACCGCGACCATCATGTTCTCGTCATTGCTGCTGTAGACCCGCGCCTCGGGGCTGCTGACACCCATGATGCCAATGGGCGCGTCCTTGCTCCACAGCAGCACCCATAGCCAGGAACCGGGGCCGTCGGCCTTCACAAAGTCGGCCACGATGGGCGGCAGGTGGGGCAGAAACTCTGCGGTCAGGACCTCGGTGCGGGAACGCATCACCAGGTCTCCGAAGCCGTCGGGCAATTCCACCACGTTGAAGCGGGCCCGGGCCTCGCTGCGCTGGCCCCAGCCTGCGCGGCGGCGGAACGTCGTCTCATCGGAATCTGAGAGATAAATGGAGCCGGTTTCGGCGCCAAACAGCGAGATCACCTGGCGAAGCGTGAGGTTGAGAATTTCGTCGAGATCGAACGACTGCGTGGCGATCACCGCCATGGCGTTCAGCGCGTTCAGTTCGCGGTTGCGGCGCCGCATGTCGTCTTCCAGACGCTTCTTCTCGCTTATGTCGAGCAGGAAGCCCTGGTAACGCTCCACCTTGCCGCTTGCGTCGCGGGTGGCGAAGCTGCTTTCTGACGCGCTCAGCTGCGCGCCGTCCTTGCGCCGCAGTGTAACTTCGAAATTGCGCACGTGGTTGTGCGCGTCGATTTCCTTGCGCAGGGCCTCGCGCTGCTCGGCCGAAACGTAGACTTCTGTGTTGATGTTCAACGCCATCAACTCTTCGCGCGTCTCATACCCCAGCATCTGCACGAACGCGTCGTTGCAGTCGAGCAGCTTGCCCTCGGGTGTGGCAACGAACACCCCCTGCTGTACCTGCTCAAAGAGCAGTCGATAACGCTCCTCGGCGCTGCGCCGGTCGGTGGTGTCGCGAATGACGTGGATCGTTCCCTTCTGCTTGCCTCCCTGTTCCGAGTAAGACGATGTCGAGACCATCGAGTAGCCGCCGAAGCACGGGTCCGGGCCTTCGACGAAATCCACGTCGCCCCGGGAACAGTACGGGCAGTTGGTCCATTTTGTGAATTCGTGGGGAAGCGTGTCTTCGCAATGGTTCCCCATCACGTCGGCAGCGGCCGCGCCCAGGCGCTGCAGCAAGGCCTCATTGGCCTTAGTGATGACGAAGTCAGCGTCGTGCGCCAGAATCGCGTCCTGGATGGAGTCAAAGGTGTTCATCCACTGCCGCTGCGAACGCAGCACCTGCTCCAGCAAGCGCAGGTTCTCAGCTGCAATGGCCACTTGGCTGGCGGCGGTGGTCAAAAATTCCAGTTCGTCGGGGGGGTAGGAACAGGCGTGGGTTTTGCCCAGGGCGATCGTGCCCACCGCGCCCTTTTTCCCCTGCAACGGAAGCAATATCAGGTGCTCCAAGCCCTCGTCCTTCAGGTAGGCTTGCACCGAGGGCATCATGGCGCTAGCCCGGACCACTGCCGCCTTGGAGTCCAGACCCGCCTTCGCCACCGCTTCATCGAGGTGGATCAGGCCGGCCACCTTCACAAACTCCGCGGACACCCCGATATGATTGGAGATGGGTACCGCCCGCTCCGAATCGGCCGGGCGGAACCAGCCCGCCTTCGCACCAGCGGCTTTCTTCAACTCTTCCAGGGCGGACTGGACCATAGCGCCGTGTTGTTGCGTGCGGGAGATGGCTGCCGACAGAGCCCTCATCACGCCCAGGCGTTCTGCGATGACACGAGAATCGTCGAACACGAGGAAGAGCATGCCCAGGCCGAGCAGCAGATCGCCGCCCAGCAAGACTGCGGGGGGCACCTGACTGGTGACTCCGGGCCAGTCCAGGTGCAGCAGCGCCAGTCCCGCGCCCAGCACCCAGGGACCAATGGCAAAGCGCCCCCAGCGGTAGCGAAGCAACTGCACCACGGCCCCAATGGCGACGATGCGATAGGCAATCTCAAGGGGTGCGCGCAGCACCGGCTCCCCGGGCCAGTAGAGCACCCGCGCGACCGCAAAGGCCATCAGGCTGCCGCTGATCACAAACAACGGCAGAATGTGTCTTTCAGAGCGGGTGTAGATCAGAATGGCAGCCGCAAACAGGCACACTCCCATCACAAAGGCAGCCTGGGAAATGGCCAGCAAATCCGGGGATGGCGTAAACCAGGGCGAACCGGGGCCGAAGCACAACGAGATACCATAAGCCAGCCAGCCCAGAATCCAAACCAGGAGAAAGCGCTCGCGGAAAGTCCGGAACACGATGATGCTGCCGGCCAAGATGAGCAAGGCGGCCGTCTGCTGGGCCGTCATGGGGACGGCGAGGAATCCACCCGCGATCCAGGAACACCAAAAAAGGATCATTGCGTTGCGCGAGCCTAGGCGCTCGTTTCGTAGATATCACGGGGCGACCCGTTACCAATCGGTTTTCCTCCTCCCTTTGGTTACTTTCGGAACATGGGAACTGGGTTATGATGCAGTAGACTTCCGGAATCGGAACTAATGCCCTCAGAACGCATCCTGGTGGTGGACGACGAAGACTCGATTCGCGAAATCGTGTCTTCCATGCTCGCCTCCGCTAACTACCAGTGCCGACAAGCCGCTTCAGGCCTGGAGGCGCTTGCGCTGCTTGACTCCGGCGAAGAGTTTGAACTGATGCTTTCCGACCTGATGATGGCCGGCATGGACGGCATCGGACTGCTGGAGCGCACCAAGGAACGCTCCCCCGACATGCCGGTTGTGATGGTTACCGCCGTGCACGATATCTCGGTAGCATTGACGGCAATCCGCAATGGCGCGTACGACTACCTGCTGAAACCCTTCGAGCGCGAACAACTGCTTAACACCGTGCGCCGTGCCCTTGAGAACCGTCGCCTGAAGCTGGAAAATCGCGCCTACCAGACGAACCTGGAGTCTCTGGTCCAGCAGCGCACCGAGCAACTGCGACAGGCCCTCTCGAACCTGGAAAAATCGTACGACTACACGCTCGAGGCGCTCGGCGATGCGCTCGACATGAAGGACGCTGAAACCGAGGGCCATTCCCGCCGCGTCACTGCATACACCATTGCCATCGCCCGCGCCATGGGGATCTCAAAAGAAGAAATCGCCGTCATCGCCCGGGGCGCATTTCTGCACGATATTGGCAAGATTGCCATTCCCGAGGCAATCCTGCGCAAGCCTGGTCCGTTAACCGCAGATGAGATCACGGTCATGAAGGAGCACGCCTTCCATGGCTACCGCATGCTGAAGCGGATTCCGTTTCTGCAAGAGGCGGCAGAGATTGTCTACGCGCACCAGGAAAAATTCGACGGCTCCGGGTATCCGCGTGGCCTCAAAGGGGAGGAGATCCCGCTTGGCGCCCGCATCTTCGCGATCTCTGACACGCTGGACGCCATCCGCACCGACCGTCCCTATCGCCCCGGTCGCCCCCTCGCGGTTGCCAAGAAAGAAATCTCGGACTGGTCGGGGCGCCAGTTCGATCCCCAGATCGTGAAGGTCTTTCTCGAAATGCCGGACAAGATCTGGGAAGACCTGCGCGAGCAAATCAACGCCTCCATCCACCCCTTCCCCGTGTATGCGACTGGAGCCAAGGGCGGCCTGTAAGCTCAGGTCTGAACCCTCCTTGCGCGCAAAAGTTTCGTGACGCAGCAGAAATTCTTCTGACTCTCCTGCAAGCAGCCCTTTCCTTGCCACCCACATCCAAGCTTGCGAGCCAGTCGAGTCAGGTTCATCGAGGTCCACAATGCCCATGGTCCGCCGTCACGTGCTTTTATTGCTGTTTGCGATATTTGCCGCCACATCCTTGTTCGCGCAGGATCCCGCGATTGCTCCCCAGGCTCCGCCCAATGCGGTTCCCGAGGGCACGCGCTTTCTCATCCGCTTAAACGACAGACTCGACACACGCAATCTGCAGCAAGGAAGACGTTTCAAGGCCAAGCTCGCCGAAGACCTTGTAGCTGGCAATGGGGCCGTCATTCCGCGCGGAAAGACGATTAAGGGACACGTAAGCGCGGTCGAGCAGGGCCTGCATGCGCGCATGATGCTCAGCTTTGATGAGATCGATACCGGCCACGGCTCCATGCCGCTCATCGCCACCGTGACCGGAGTACCAGGGGACCACGCGGTCAAGGAACCTGGGGAAGAAGGCGAACTGCAGCGCAAGGGTATGAGCAAGGAGCACGAGATCGAGGCGGTTGCGGTCGGCGCCGGCATCGGTGCGGCCGCGGGCGCTATCAAGGGCGGCGGGAAAGGCGCGGGCATCGGAGCTGGCGCGGGCGCTGGCGTGGGCGCGATCGCGGGCCTGCTTACCGACCATGACCTGCGCCTGGAGAAGGGCACGGTCCTTGAGGTGCGCCTCGACCACCCGCTGCAGATTCCCCGCTGAGTAGCGTCTCGCCGGCGGTTGCGAGGCGTTCGCGCCGCCGGTTCACGCTCGCCGCAACTTAGCCCGCTTGCTCCGTTCTCATTTCAGAGAGAGTCTCTGACCGTATACACTCTTTCGGAACGTTTACGGAGACGCCATGAAACGAATTCTCCTGCTCGCCCTTCTCTTGCTCTGGTCGTCCATTCTCTTCGCTCAAGCGCCCACCATCAACGCCGCGCCGAACACGCTGTTCACAGGGGCGGACGGCAAGTATGAAGCTGCGCCTGACACCGCGCTGGTGCAGTTCAACATCTCGGCACAGGCCGACACCGCAAAAACCGCTTACGAACTCGCCTCCCGGCAGGCCGAGCAAACCCGTCAGATCCTCCGCGACAACGGCATCGATCCCAAGAGCGCACAGATCGGGTCGTATTCCATCGACCCCATGTATGACTGGAAAACGGCCAAGCGCAAGCTGATCGGCTACCGCGTATATACGGGTGTGACCTTAAAGCTGAAAGACTTCGCGAAAATCGGCCCCCTCACCCAACAGCTGGCCGACACCGCCGTAAGCGAGAGCCAGTCGATCAGCTACACGCTCGATAACATGGACGAGGCCAAGAGCCGGGCCGTTGAAGACGCCTATCGCCGCGCCCGCGCCTCCGCCGAGGCGCTCGCCAAGGCTGCCGGGCGGGTGGTTGGCGATCTGTCGTATGCTTCAGTGGACACCTACGAAAACGCCCGCCCCGTGATGCCCATGCCTCGTGTCATGATGGCGGCGGAAGCAAAAGCGGCCTCAGCGCCAACCGAGGAGTTCACGCCGCACACGGTGACGGTCACGGCGCACGTCAACGCCCTGTTTACTTTGAAGTAATTCGATGGCCCCAAGACGAACCGGCACCGGGACGGAGTCCAGCGTCCTGCTCAGCGGGTATTCAGATTTGACGATTTGAATCCCATTACGAACGGGCCTTCCTGGTCGACGATCTCGTAGTCGGGGGACACTTGGAACAACAGTGGAGAACTACCGGTGCGCGGGTCGGAACACCTCGACAAGATCGTGATCAACAGTTCCGTCGATTGCCAGTGCTCGCACACCTTGCTCAGGGGACGGTCGTTCCCTTCCGCGCCGGCCGTCGTCGTCACCGTAAGTGGCGAGCCCGTCGATTACGCTGCTCCCCAGAGATTCCCGCTTCGTTTCCCCATTCTGCGCGGATGGGCGCTGCGCCCTTGTCCCCTGAGGCGGCGCCGGCGCGAGCGCCAGGGCCGGCCGCGGTCTCTCCGAAGCCACGGGAACCGCGTATCGCTGTGCAATACAGCTGGAGTGTTCCGCTGACCGCATCTCGCACGCTATGATCTGGGAAGCTTGCGGCTATCCAAGGCGACGGGCCGCTGGATCACCATTTCAACCGAGGTCCCCGGCTCCAGCCGCACGTCGGCGCCCCGCGACAACATCCCGATCGCAGCTCCCACGCCCGCGCCGATGCCCGCTCCGATCCCGGCTCCTTTCCAGGTGCCGGTCCCCAGGCCGCCGATGGCCGCTCCGGCCCCCGCTGTCTTGGCCGCGGTCTCGGCTTTCTTACCCGCGTCGCTGTCCTGGCGAATCGTGCCTTCGGTATCTTTCATGGTCGCGTGCTCGGCGCCGGGAACGTTCTCCAGGGCGCCGGGAAGCATGACCGTGTAGCCGCTGGGATAGATCATGGAGGTGAAATGGATCATCAGCTCCGCCCGGCCCTTGATATGGCCGCCGCGCTGAATATGGCTGATCTTGCCCTGCACGTAGGTGCCAACCGGAATCAAGACCCGGTCGTCGATCGCAATTGGGAAGGTGGTTTCGGCGTAGACGGCATCGCCCTCGCGCGCTGTCTTCGTCGAGATGGCCTGCTTCAGACGCAGGGCTACCTTGGTGCCCGCCGGGATCTCGACTGTCTGAGATTTTTGTTCCGCGCCGGCGGCTGGGGCCTCCGTTGCTGCCTGCCCGAACGAGGCCACGGCAAGGGCCAAACAAACTATGCTGACTCGAATGCAGGACATAAAATTCATCTCCCTCTCGGCTTTACCGGGCCCCACTCTCTCCCGCCCCAAGTCCCTGGCGATTCTCTCGGTAAGGGAGTGCCACGACTGCTCGCTAGGATGCAAGGTTGTACCTTGGAGTTGACTGCTCGACAAGCGGAAAACGCTGCCACTCCCAACCGGGATTCCGACGTCCCGGCGTTAGCCGAGCCCATCATCCGCCCCGCCGGACGATGTTGTCCCGAACATTGCCCATGAACTGGGATTGCAGCTTCTGAGCACAGAGCTCCCCACAGACATGCAGGGTACCTTCCCGCTGGGCGATCTCTTCGTCCCAAGGACTGAGATAGAGCACCGGGATGCTGAGGTCCGCGAACGAAGTCCACATCAACCACCAGCGGTCATTGGACCGTTTCAGCGTACCGCAATTGGGACCGGCGCAACGATAAAAAGGGTTGACTGGCACTTTGGGGGAAACCGGATTCGCCAAACCACTCTCCTGCCTGCAAGCTGGGACTGGCTCATTTTAGCGAAACCCCGCCAGCGGACCTAGCCCCCCGAAGAACCCGGCCCGCCGGGCCGTCCGGCAAGCTCGGAACAGCTATTTGTACAGGAGATAGGGCGTCCGGGCCTCCAAGAACGAGGCCACCGCTTCCCGCCAGCCTTCGGCAATGTGGCGGGGATCCTGCCCGGCTGCGAGCGCTTCAAAGGCGGACCGGTTGACCAGCAACTCGGCCATGCGGTCTATCTGGAAGTCCCTGGGATAGAGCTTCAGCAAGGCTGCCGCCAGCTCCAGGCCCAACTCGGGAGCGTCGAACGTATTTCGGTCAAGCACCGTGATGCTGACACCCTGGCAGAGTTGCCCGGAGTACACGCTGCTGGCGGGCGTAAAACTGACCGGAACAAAACGGACCCCCAGAATCGACCGGGCATTCAAGTACTTGGCCAGGTCACGCCCTTTGATCCAGGGGGCGCCTACCCGCTCGAAGGGCGCGTCCGTGCCCCGCCCTACCGACACTTTGGTTCCCTCGAGTAACGCCACACCCGGGTACAGTGTCGCTTGTGTCAGGCTCCGCAGATTCGGCGACGGATTCACCCAGCTCAGGCCCGTGGAGTCGTACCAGTCTCCACGCAGCCAACCATCCATGGGAACAACTTTGAGCCTGGCTCCAATCTTGCGCTCTGAATTGAACATCTGGGCCAGCTCCCCGATGGTCAGGCCGTGGCGCACCGGGAGCGGAAAGTAATTGGTAAAGCTCTCATGGCCGCGCTCGGAGATGGGTCCCTGTACAAACGATCCCGTGATCGGATTGGGCCGGTCCAGCACAACCATTTCAATGCCGGCCTTGGCGCAAGCCTCCAGAAAATAGCCCAGCGTGGTCTCGTAGGTATAGAAACGGGTACCGGCATCCTGAAGGTCGAAGATCACGGCGTCGAGTCCCTTCAGCACCTCCGGAGACGGCCGCCGTGCCGCATCGGTGGCACCATACACGCTGTATACCATTACCCCGGTCGCCGCGTCCTTGGAATTCCCCACCTCGGTCGTGTCGAGGGTCCCGGTCACACCATGCTCGGGGCTGAAGATCGCCTCCAGCGACAGCCCCGGAGCTCTGGCCAGCAGGTCGATGGTCCGATGCCCCTCCGAGTCAACGCCCGTCTGGTTGGTCACTAGGCCGATCTTCCGCGGCGTCGCTCCCGTCCCTCTCAGGGCGTCGAAATTCCGAGCTTCGAGCACATCGATCCCGGTCTTCACGTTGCCGTTCCGCGCCGCCAGCCTGCGGGAGGCACTCTGCGCTTCGTTGTATCCGGTGATGCTCACCCAGCGCATTTTCTCCTTTTCGTCCACGGTAAGCGGCAAAGCTGCGGCCACCGCAGTCGCCAGCTTGGCACGGAGCGCGATCGCGTTGCCCTGACCGCGCGGATGCACGGCATTGGCCAGCAGAATGATGAAGGTCCGGGTCGTCGGATCGATCCAGAGGGAAGTCCCTGTAAAGCCGGTGTGCCCGAACGACCCGACCGGCAGCAGGTCTCCGCGGTTCGACGAGAAAGGCGAGTCGATGTCCCAGCCGAACCCGCGCAGCACGGTCGAGGTGGGTGGTTGCTGCGGACTCGTCATCTTGCGCACCATCAGTGGGGAGAGAATCCTACCGCCCCCATCCAGCATGGCCTGCGCGAACTTTGCCAGGTCATCGGCAGTAGAAAACAGTCCCGCGTGACCCGCCACTCCTCCCATGCGAAACGCGGTCGGGTCGTGCGCCTCTCCCCGCAGCATGTGATTGTGCTCGTCATACTGGGTGGGGGCGATCTTCAACCGCCAGGATTTTGGCGGTACGTACCGCGTATGATTCATCTTGAGCGGAGCGAAGATGTGCTGTGCCGTGTAGCGGTCCAGGCTCTCGCCCGAAACCTTCTCCACCAATGCGCCCAGCACGATGAACCCCACATCGCTGTACACGAAGCCGGCGCCCGGCGAGGTCTCTGGCTTCTCCGCAAACGCCATCCTGTACGCTACTTCCTTGCCTTCCCACGGGGTCTGCAGATCGAGGTCCGGAGCCAGTCCGGCATAGTGCGTTAATAGCTGCCGTACAGTGATGTCTTCCTTCCCGTTCTGCCCGAATTCCGCCAGGTACCGCGCCACGGGATCGTTGATCCGCACCTTCCCCAGTTCGGCTAGTTGCATCACAGCCGGGGTGGTTGCGACCACCTTGGTCATGGATGCGATATCGAAGACGGTATCGAGAGTCATCGGCTCGGGACGAGGTTCCAGCGCGCGATGTCCGAAGGCCTTGCGGTAGATCACGTGACCGTCGTGCCCGACCAAGACAACCGCGCCTGGGATCGCGTGCTGGGCAATCGCCTGCTCGATGACTGCGTCGACCGCCGCGAGGTGGACTGGAGAAACGGCCGACCTCTGGGCCGTTGCCTGAACGAATGCGCTTGCAAGAAAGACCAGGACGGAAAGGGAGATCCAGAAGCTGGGTCGCACGCACGATGGGTTCACTCTGCTTTCAGGACAGGCGGTTTCCTGCACTGGGTCTCCGGCAGTTGAGAATTGGATATTCCGAATGTACACAAGGAGGGCCGCAGTCACAAAGTTACTCGCGGACAGAGGTGCCCCGGGCGATACTGCGTCTTCCTTTACCCTCCGAAGACCCTTTGCTATAAACCGAAGAGTACCTACGGAGGCCGGACCGCCTGCATCCGAGTCAGCCACATCCAGCAACCTTGGTCCCTGCATTTGAAGATCAGGACCGCCACTTCTCCCAGGTCTTCCGCATTCTGCAAGACGCCATTGCCGAACGTGCATTTCCCGCCGCCTCCATCGCCGTCACGCTCGACAACAAGCTCGTCGTCCGCCGCGCCCTGGGCAGCTTCACCTACGATCCAGACTCGCCGAAACCTTCCCCCAGCACACTTTTCGATCTTGCTTCGCTCACCAAGGTGATGGCCACCACCGCGATGGCCATGATCCTCTACGAACGCGGGCTCCTCGACCTGGAAATCCCCGTGATCTCGGTCGTGGGCGAGTTCGCCGGAGAAGACCCCCGCCGCGATGCAGTCACGCTGCGTATGCTCCTGGCGCATTCCTCCGGCCTCCCCGCATACGAAAAGCTCTTCCTCAAGTTCGCTACGCACGACGAACTTGTTGCCGCTGCCTTCTCCGTGGATCTTGCCAACGATCCCGGCTCGCATGCCGAGTACAGCGACATCGGGTTCATCCTTCTCGGCATTGCACTCGAAAGGCTCGCCGACGAGCCCATGGTCCGCTTCTGCCAGAGGGAAATCTTTGGCCCGCTCGCCCTGACGCAAACCACGTTCAATCCTGCACTTGAAATCCGACCGGCCATCCCTCCGACCGCCGATGACCGGACCTTCCGGCGCCGCGTCATTCAAGGAGAGGTCCAGGACGAGAATGCGTTCGTGCTCGGAGGCGTAGCTGGACATGCTGGCTTGTTCGCGAGCGTCGAGGATGTCGCCCGGTTCGCCTATGCGATGTTGCCCGCGAACAGTTCCCTGGTTCGCCCCGGAACCCTGCGACTGTTCACGGCTCGAGAGGCCTCTCCGCCGGGCACATCCCGTGCCCTTGGTTGGGACACGCCGTCTCCGCCATCCCAGTCCGGCAAGTATTTTTCTCCCCACTCCTACGGACACCTGGGCTACACCGGAACGTCGCTCTGGATCGACCCGGAGCGGAATGTTTCCGTGACGCTGCTCACCAATCGCACCTGGCCCGACTGCAGTAATCAGGCGATCAGGAGGATCCGCCCGCAAGTGCACGATGCCGTGTGGGAAGCCTTGGGATTCACCGCCAGGAAAACTGCCTATCGCAGGTACAATGAACCCTAATTCCGCAGATTCGCGCCCGGCATGACGCCACGTCCCTTCAAAGATCTCGTCACCGAACGCCCCAATCCCACGTCGCGTGACTTTGACGAGAAATCCAGCCTGGAAATCGCGCGCATCATCAATGCGGAAGACGAGAAGGTCGCGCCCGCGGTCAAGCGGGCCTTGCCGCAGATCGCTCGCGCCATCGATCTGGTGGCCGCGCAACTGCGCAAGGGCGGGCGCCTGATCTACGTTGGAACCGGCACCAGTGGCCGCATCGGGGCCCTCGACGCCTCGGAGATTCCTCCCACTTTTTCGGTACCGCCAAAGCTAGTGCAGTACGTCATTGCTGGAGGCCCCAAGGCCCTCGGCTCGGAAGCCGAGGCCAGCGAAGACTCTAGCGAACTGGGGCGCGATGAGATGAAAAAACGGCGGCCCGGCAAGAACGATGTGGTAATCGGGATCGCTGCCAGCGGGCGCACTCCGTTCACCATCGCGGCCATTGAGTATGCCCGCGCCCAGGGAGCCCAGACCGTGGCCCTCGCCTGCAACCGCAAATCGCCTCTCGAGCGGGCAGCCCACTTCGCGATCGTCACCGAAGTCGGGCCGGAAGTACTCGCGGGCTCCAGCCGCATGAAAGCCGGCACCGCACAGAAGATGGTGCTTAACATGATCACCACGGGCGCGATGACGCGGCTTGGCTACGTCTATGGAAACCTGATGGTGAACCTGCGCTTAAAGAATGCCAAGCTCGCCGAGCGCGGCATCAACATCCTGCAACATGCGGCCCGAGTGGATCGCGAAATCGCCTGCCGCACGCTGGCCCTCACCCGGCACGACGTCCCCCTCGCTCTGGTCATGCTCAAGGCGGGCGTATCGCGGGCGCAGGCGGCGCGGGCCTTGCAGGCCACTGCCGGCCATGTCCGCAAGGCCATCGCCTTGGCTCAAAAGAGTAAACGCGGCAGATAGGCCTTCCTGTACATTAAAAGTGCCTATGGACAAGTTCGTCATTCGCGGCGGCACGCCGCTGCTCGGGACGGTGCGCATCAGCGGGGCCAAGAATGCGGCGCTCCCCTGCATGGCGGCCGCTCTGCTGACCGATGAGACCGTCGTTCTCGAAAACATCCCCCAGGTGCGCGACATCGAGACGACCCGCCGCCTGCTCTCTGCCATGGGAGCGGAGGTGGAACTCGGCTACGGGCGCGCCCATCACCGCACTACGATCCAGGCCGCCAACCTGGCAACCCCGGAGGCCTCCTACGAACTGGTGAAAACCATGCGGGCCTCGACGCTCGTGCTCGGCCCGCTGGTTGCCCGTTGCGGCCGTGCCCGCGTATCCCTGCCCGGAGGCTGTGCCATCGGGGCCCGTCCCATCGATCTCCACATCAAAGGCCTGGAGCGACTGGGGGCCAAAATCACCCAGGACCACGGCTACGTCCAAGCTTCGGCCGAGCGCCTGCGCGGGGCCGAGATCGTCTTCGACAAGATCACCGTCACCGGCACGGAAGACTTGCTGATGGCTGCCAGCCTTGCCGAAGGGGAAAGCCTGATGCAGAACTGCGCCCGTGAGCCCGAAGTCGCCGACCTCGCCGACCTCCTCAACAAAATGGGAGCAAAGATTGAAGGCGCCGGGACCTCGACCATCCGGGTAAAAGGGGTGAACCGGCTGCGCGGCACCAAGCACCGCATCATTCCCGACCGCATTGAGGCCGGGACCTTCATCACCGCCGCCGCCCTCACTGGCGGCGACGTCAAGATCACCGGCTGCGACCCTGCCCACCTCGGTGCCGTACTGCAAAAACTCCATGAGGCCGGAGTGAAGACCGCCCACTCCCACGACTCCATCCGCGTGATGGGCGACAATCCGCTCTGTGCTGCCGACATGAATACCGAGGAGTATCCGGGCTTCCCGACCGACATGCAGGCGCAGTACATGGTCGTGGCCACCCAGGCGGAGGGAACCTCGGTCATCACCGAAAACATCTTCGAGAACCGCTTCATGCATGCCCTGGAACTTGTGCGCATGGGCGCAAACATCCGGATCGAAGGCCGCCGCGCCATTGTCCGCGGGAAAACTCCGCTCAGTGCAGCCGCCGTGCTGGCCTCCGACCTGCGCGCCTCGGCATCCTTGGTACTGGCTGCTCTGGTCGCCGACGGCGAGACCATTATCGACCGTGTCTACCACATTGATCGAGGCTACGAACACATCGAAGAAAAGCTGAAAGGTGTGGGCGCAGAGATCCGCCGCATCGGGGAAATGTTCCCGAAGAAGGCTGCGCCGGCCAAAGCCTAGCCTCCGCAAAAGACTTTAGCGGTCGTGCCGGCGCCGCAGACAGTAACCAGCTGGGGAGTAGCACCTCGGTAACTAAACAGCTGGCCGGTTTCGGCATCAAAATCAAGTATGGCAAACGAACTTTGTACCCTCCCCCTCGTTTACCAATGCGCTCTTTGTGAGTGGCGCTGGTCCGAGGATCAACCCGAAACCTTCAACACCGACTTCGACGCCGCCGTGAGGTTCGTCGGCGCCGGAGCATGCCCTTCCTGCAGCGCGGCCCGCGCTGCCCTGCAGAAGGCCAGCTAGTCCTGAGCCCGTTGTCCGCTTCTGCGTCGTAGCTGCCCGGTCCCCGCGACCCCAGCTGCGACGCCGCAACGGTTTTCCCCGCATTTTCGCCAGTTCCCCTGAGCACCCGTGCTACGCTTCTACCCGTACCTCGCGGGTCCCGCCCCCTGTTGGCCGGAAGAACCAGGGACCCTACCTGCGTTCCTCCTCGCATGGGACGCGGATGGAGGAGTTGCGAGCATACTTGAGGTGTGCCGACTCCGAAGCCGCGGCCACCTCTCAAGCAGGAGTAACCGATGAAATTCACTAAGCGCACCCCGAATCTCGTGGTCCGCGACGTTGAGGCGGCCGTCAAGTTCTATTGATCGGTTCTCGGTTTTGAACCCGCTATCAAGGTTCCTGACCAGCCACCCTATGTTTTCGCTTCGGTGATCTCGGGTAGCGTGGGAGATCTTCTTCAACGATTTGAAGGCTGTGGCGCAGGACTATCCGCCGCTCGCCGGGGACCCACTTGGTGGCACCATGACGCTATTCCTCGAATGCGAAGGGATTGAAGACGTGCTGCGCGCGGTGGAGCAGTCCGGCGCCCGCATTGTGATGCCACTTCAGACCCAGTTCTACGGTATGCGCGAGTTCGCCTTCGTCGACCCGCAGGGCTGGACGGTGAACATGGCCGAACGCGTGGAGTAAGTCTGCTTGAGCGAAACGCGAACCCCGGGCTTGAGTGCCCGGGGTTCAGCGTTGCAGAAATGTGGCGCAAGCCGGATTAGGAGTCCACTCCGCCCACGAACCGGTATCCCGCCTTGTGCACGGTGATGATCAGTTCGGGCCGCTTGGGATCCTTTTCGAGCTTCTGGCGCAGACTCGCCACGTGCACGTCGACCGTGCGGGTAAACGTCCCGGCCTCGTAGCCCCAAACCGCGCGCAGCAGTTCCTCGCGAGTCAAGACCATTCCGGCGTGTTCCACGAAATAGCGCAGGAGTTCAAATTCACGGGCCGAAAGATAGATGGGCGATCCGTTCCGCGTGACTTTTACGTCCCGGTGGTCGCTCACCCCACGCGTCTCAATGCGGATTGCGCCGAACTGATGCACGACCTGCCCGGTGCGAATGGGAGCGCGCCGCAGCAGGGCTTCGATGCGCGCCATCAGTTCCTGCATGTCGAAGGGCTTGGTTACGTAATCGTCGGCTCCCAGCTTCAACCCAATGATCTTGTCCACGGTTTCGCTGCGTGCGGTCAGCAACAGGATAGGCGTCCCCAATCCCGCCGTGCGGATGTCCCGACACAGATCCAGCCCGTTCCTGCCTGGAAGCATGATGTCGAGCACGATCAGATCAAACGGCAGTGAAGTGGCCTTCTCGTACCCTTTCTCGCCGTCCGTAACGAAATCTACGGCATATCCCTCTCTATGCAGGCGGTCGCTCAACGCCATGCAAAGGGCCTCCTCATCTTCCACCAACAGAATATTTTCTTTCATGACTGTGAAACTCGCTGCGCGAATGGATTTTGTTGATTCTGGATCTGTAGGGAATGAGCGACCGGCAGGTGCAAGGTAAACCGGCTGCCTACTCCCGGCTTGCTGATTACTGAAATCCTTCCCCCCATGGCCTCGGCAATGCTCTTGGCCAGCGGCAAACCCAGACCCGTGCCGTGGATCTGGGCCGCGGTCACCACCGGGCTGCGGTAAAACGGCTCGAAAATCTGTTTGAGCTCCGCCGGGTCGATGCCCAGACCGTGATCCTCGACGCTGATCCATACTTCTTCGGGCTTGCCGTGGTCGCCAGCCAGGGTCGCAACCCGCACCGCGACCGCAGGGTTCTTCCCGCCATACTTCAGCGCATTGACGACCAGGTTCTGCAAGCACTGACATGCCGCCCCGAAGTCGGCCATGACCGGCGGTACGTCTTCTGCGATGTGCTGCTCGACTACGCACCCCGCCTGTTCGGCTAGCTCCCGCGTGTTGGTGAGCACAGCCGCGATCATCGCGCCGACTTCGACCGGGCGCAGCACGTAGCGGTTCCTGCCTTCGTGAGTAGCCGCAAACTGCAGAATCTGGTTTACCAGCTCGGTCAGTTGCGTGCTGTGATGGCGAATCACCGAACCGTACTTGGCCAGCTGCTCCTTCTGGTCGACAACTCCATCCGCGATGTTCTGCGCGGAAGCGCAGATCACTGCCAGGGGCGTACGCAGCTCGTGCGAGACCGAAGCGACGAAGTCCATTTGGAGTTTGGCCAGCCGAACTGCGTTCAGCATTTTGCTCCGCTGAATGGCCCAGACCGACGCGCTGGCAAACAGCAACGTAAACGACAGAACGCCCACCAGCCGGATCACCGAGCGTCGCGAGGATGCGTCCACCAGGGCAAGCTGGTCTGAGGCCTGCTCGTCGTAGAGTCGCTTTACCTCCTCCAGGTCCTGGCGCACTCTCTCAAAAGAAGGGACCCCCCCACTGAGGTCCATGTCGACCGCTTCTTTCGTGCTGCCCTCCAGGATCGAAGCCAGCACCTCATCGCGCATCTTCAAATAGGCGGACCAGTCCGCCTGCAGCCGCTTGCTCAGCTCGATCTCGCGTGGTGCGCGGGCCTCGGCCCGGTAGCGGGCAATGCCCTCGGTCACCAACTCATCCGCCGCCCGCGACTGATCGGCGTATTCGACCTGCAAGTTGCTGTCGTTCGTGGTTAGCGCGTACAGGGTAGCGCGACGCGTCTCTTGCGCTTCATACTGCAACTCCCCAATGCGGCGCAGGCCCTGCACCGCGCCGGCGTACATCTTCTGCACCTGCACCGAAGCAGTATGCAGGTCTCCGATCATGAACGCCCCGACCGCCAGAACCACGCAAAGCACCATGAACATCAGCAGGCTTGAAGTGTGGCGCCCGACCAGATCGCTGGCTTTCTTCCAGAGCCCAGACAGGCGGCTGCCACCCTCTGCCTGTGCGAGTTTGCCGGTCGTACCCATGGTCACTTGGCGGGCCGCGACTCGATCCGCAAGGGATACTCCGGATCGTCCGGGCTCCGCCCATTGATCTTGATCACTTTGACAGTGTTATCGACATCGGAGGCCTTCACGTACCCAATTGCGCCCGGCACATTGAAAACAAACTTACGAACGCCCACCGGCGTGGAAAGCGTCTTGGGGGAGACGAAGACCTCGCCCGTAAACAGGCCCTGCAGGAAGTGGCGGCTGAACTCGGGTTCACTCATGTGGCACACATCGCGCAGAATCGCTTTGCGCTCCGCCAGGCCCGGATCCATCATCACCAAGGTGATCCGCCGGCCGTTCGGCCAATGACTTCTCTCCCCCAGAAACACGGTGCGCAACTCGTTCAAGGAGAGGTTGTCGATGGGGTTCGACTGATTCACGATGACCGCCAGGTTCTGGTCAGATTCGCCGGGCGCGCCCATGCCAGGCGCCGATTCCCCAGGAGAAGCGCCCAGCCACAGGCTGATACCCATGGCGATCAGGACCAATTTTCGTTGCAGCCCTCGATTCATCCTTTGCCTTTCTAGAAGGTGAATCCCAGCTGCAGGGTCAGATTATTGTTGGGGGAGAAGTGTCGCGCCGTGTTGTAGTCGTACTGTGCCTTCAATGCCACCGACTCGCTAGCATCATAACGCAAACCGAACGACGGGCCTTCGATCCGGCCCACCGCCGGGAAGATCGGCTCGCGGTCCGAAGCGTTAATGTATTGATAGCGGAAATAGGGCTGATAGGAACCAAATCGTTTCGCGATTTGAGTGTACCAACCGGGAGTATTGAACACCTTCGAACCATCCGGAGCATGGCGCACCAGCACGACTTCATTCAACCATTCGAACTTCGGCGCCATGTACACGGCGTGCGCGGCCAGGATGGTCTCGTCCACGCGCGGCTGCCCGAACGGCATCAGTCGGTCGTGGTATCCCGAGAACCCGAGCTGCAGCCCGCGGATGGCTTCGGGACGCGCGAACAGTGCCAAGTTGAATGCCTTGTAGTTGTTCTCGTCCACTTCGTTCTGCACCGGTTCCTCGGTGAAGGGCGAACGCGACGCCCGCCCGTTGCCAATCTCGGCCACGTAGTGCAGCCCGAGGGGCCCCGAGGGAATTCTGCCGGAAGCCGAAACCCCGACGTTGTGGATCGGCAAGATGCCTCCCCGGTCTTCAAACTCAAACAGCAGCGGACGCCCCGTCGTCGTCTGGAACCAAGTGCTGTGGTGGTACGCGGTGTTATAAAAGCCGATCGCCGTGTGGTAGCGTCCGACGGCTAAGTTGAAATAATCGTTGTAGGAATACTGCAGCAGATAACGCTCCACGTCGACGCTGAAATTGTTGCGGTTGCCCCCGGGCACGTTGTAGAAGTTGTCCGGACCCGACTCAAACACGATTTCACTGAGGAACTTGAACTTCTCCGAGATGTCGGAGGTCACGAACAGATTCAACTGCCCCAGGCTGAAGCCATTGGTCTGGCCCTGCTGGTCGGTACCGCGGAACGAGATGTCGCCAAAACCGCGCATCCGCAGCAGCGTCTTGCTCATGTCCATGCGCTCGGGTTCCAGGTGCTCATCGGTCTCGGACTCGCTCGACTGGGCTTGGGCGGACGCCGGCACTGGCGGAGCTTCGGCGGGACCCGCGGCTGGACCGGACGGCGGCCGCGTCGCGAAGGCTGCGGGAACACTCGCCACCGGCGCAGGCACGCTTTGGCCGTGCGCGCTCTCGAGTTGGGCCACGCGAGCCTCCAACCTTTCGATCCGTTGCAGGAGCATCCGGATGGTCTGCTGGTCGGCGCTCGCATCCGGCGGGGTATTTTGTGCCGGAGCAGACGTGCCGCTGACCACAAGCGCCAGCCCGAGCACCGCACAACGTGCCCAGCCAGACGCCGATCGACCTCCAGGTGCGAGCTTCGGAAATTTCATGACACCCTCCTCAGAACCTCAAGCAGTGACGCTGAAACCGCGACCCCGCGGCGACTTGGCAGCGCTTGCCTGGACTGCAACTTGCGACGCTAAATTTACTGTGAGAGAAGCCTGGAACTCCTGGCTGGGGGGAGGCAAATCAACAGACGCGGTCACACCACCGCCGACAGGCTCCGAACCGCTAGTTTCGAGTTGGCGGCCCGGAGACGCAACCAACAATGTTCAAGTTCTCAAACTCAGGTAACCCCGGCAATGGCGTGCTCTCGATACCGCGCACTTGGGTAGGAATTATCGCACTAGAGGACGACGAAGCATAGGGCCCGCGGCAGCCCTTGTCTCAGGGCGGCCGCAGGGCAAGGCCAGTAGGGCCCAAAAAAGAGGCCGCGGTCTAACCACCGCGGTCTAACCGCGGCCTGGAACATAACCCATTCGATTACTACCGTCGGCCGTGGCCGCCCCCATGACCGCCTCCGCGACCGTTGTGCCCCCGGCCGCGACCGCCGCGTCGCCGACCACCTCCGCCGCCACCCGGGCGAGGTCCGCGATCGCGTTCCCCTCCACGATCCCCGGCGCGGTCCATGGACACCCCATGGGGTGCGTCTTCCCGATTAAAGTTGGGCTCGTCGGCATCCTCGAAGTCGGCACCGCCCTCGATTGTCATCGACGCCCCCACCGGCACCGGGACTTCGATAGGGGCTTCGCCCCCGCCCATCTTCGCGCGCTGCTCCTTCAGCACCGCCTTGCGCGAGAGCCGGATCCGGTTGCCCTCAACGGCCAGAACCTTCACCAATACCTGGTCGCCCTCTTTCAGCTCGTCGCGCACGTCCTTGATCCGGTGTTCTGCGACTTCACTGATGTGCAGCAACCCATCTGTGCCCGGCAGGATCTCGACAAAGGCGCCAAAATCGGCCAGTCGTGAGACCTTCCCGAGATAGGTCTTGCCCACCTCGGCGGTGGCGGTCAGGTCGCCGATGATCTGCAGGGCCTTGGCCGCCGACGCCTGGTCGTTTGAGCTGACGTTCACTTTGCCGGAATCTTCCACGTCGATCTTCACGCCCGTCTGCTCAATGATGCTGCGGATCATCTTGCCGCCCGGCCCGATCAGGTCGCGGATTTTGTCCACCGGAATCTGCAGTGTGTAGAAGCGAGGGGCGAAGGCCGAAACTTTCTCGCGATGCTGCGGCAGCACTTCCTCCATCTTGCTCAGGATGTGCATGCGGCCACGCTGTGCCTGCGCCAGGGCCTCGCGCATGATCTGCGGTGTGATCCCTGCCACCTTGATGTCCATCTGCAGGGCGGTAATCCCCTTTTTAGTCCCAGCGACCTTAAAGTCCATGTCGCCGTAGTGGTCCTCCGCGCCGGCAATGTCGCTCAGGATGGCATACTTGTCACCCTCCTTCACCAGTCCCATGGCCACGCCCGCAACGGGGGCGGCCAGCGGAACGCCCGCATCCATCAGCGAAAGCGCCGCACCGCAGACGGTGGCCATCGAAGAGGAACCATTGGACTCCAGGATGTCGGAAACGACGCGCATGGCATACGGCCACTTGTCCTCAGACGGCAACACCGCCGAGATGGCGCGCTCGGCCAAGGCTCCGTGGCCGATTTCGCGGCGTCCGGCCCCACGTAGAAACTGAACTTCTCCAACTGAAAATGGAGGAAAGTTATAGTGCAACATGAAACGCTTCTTGGCTTCGCCTTCGAAGGCCTCCAGGCGCTGCATGTCGTCCGCGGTGCCCAGCGTCGTGGTCACCAGAGCTTGGGTCTCGCCGCGCGTGAAGATGGCGGACCCGTGGGTACGGGGCAGCACGCCCACCTCGATCCAGATGTCGCGGATCTGGTCGAAGGCCCGCGCATCCGGACGGCGGTGCTGCTCGATCACCTGCTCGCGGAAAATCCGCTCGCGCAGCACTTCGTAGTAATCCTTCAGTTTCTTGCGCGCGTCCTCGTCTTCTTCGGGAATCTCCGCTTCCAGTTCCTTGCGGATGTCCTTCACCAGGGTGTAACTCTCCAGCTTGGGATGCTTCGCCGTGTCCAGGGCATCGGTCAGCCGCGCTCCCACCCTTGTCTTCAGATCGTCGAAGTACCTCTGATCGAACTCCGGCGCGGCCACTTCCCGCTTCGCCTTGCCCACCTTCGCCCGCAAGTCTTGGATCGCGGCGCAAATCCTTTTGATCTCGTTGTGCCCATACTCGATCGCGTCAACGACCGTCTCTTCGGGAACTTCTTTCGCTCCCGACTCGATCATCACAATGGCCTCAGCCGTACCCACGACCATGATGTTCAGCAGGCTGTCGCGCATTTCCGAATAGGTGGGGTTGCTGACAAAGTTCCCCTCCACGTATCCCACGCGGACCGCGCCAATCGGGCCCAGAAACGGAATATCGGAAATGGTCAGGGCAGCAGAGGCGGCGTTGATGGCGGCCACGTCGGGGTCGTTTTCCGTATCGGCTGAGAGCACGAAGGCAATCACCTGGGTCTCGCAGCGGAAACCTTCGGCAAACAACGGCCGCACCGGGCGGTCAATCATGCGGCTGGTCAGAATTTCGCGTTCGCTGGGGCGCCCCTCGCGCTTGATGAAGCCGCCGGGAATGCGCCCGCCGGCATAGGTGTATTCGCGGTAGTCAACCGTGAGGGGGAAAAAGTCGATGCCCTCCCTCGGCTCCGCATTGGCCACGGCGGTGGCCAGAACCACGTTGTCGCCCATGCGCACCACCGCCGCGCCATGGGCCTGTTTGGCAATCTTGCCGGTTTCGAATTTCAGGGTTTTACCACCGGAAAGTTTTACGCTGATTTCAGTTGCTTCTGGTTTCATGTTTCATCCTTCGAGACAGGAGAGCAAGACGCGAGCCGGTTTGCACGTCGCGCGGGGTAGAGCAATGCCAGATGAGTTCGAACGGTGTCGGGACGCAGCTTCCAAGAGATTCCTTGATCTGGTTTCTGCGGCCCCCCTGGCGGCAGAACCTAGGCGAGGACCCGACCTGCGGATTTCACCGTCGCAGGTCGATTTTTCAGCACACGTTACTTACGGATGCCAAGCTTCGTGATCACGCCCTTGTAGCGCTCGGAATCGTAGGACTTCAAATAGTCGAGCAGGCGACGTCGCTTGCTCACCAGCATCAACAGACCGCGGCGCGACCCGTGGTCCTTCTTGTGTGTCTTGAAGTGTTCCGTCAGCTGTCCGATGCGCTCGCTCAGCAACGCGATCTGCACTTCGGGGCTCCCTGTATCAGTCGCGTGCGTGGCGTAGGCGTTAATGAGGGACTTTTTCTGCTCTCTGGCTAGCACTAACCTGATGCGCTCCTGTTTCTTCAGTATCGTTTTTGTCTGTAACGTCCTTGAGAGTAACACGTTAGCGGCGAAACTGTAAAGCCGCGGGCATCTCCTCAACCACTGGCCGCATAATGCTTGCCCGCGTTATCGTAAGCTAGGAAGAGAGACCCCGTGCGCTGCCCTTATTGCGGTAACGAAAATCCCGACCAGCACCGCTTCTGCGGAATGTGCGGCAAGCCGGTTCCTGAACCGACCGCCGAGGTCGAAGTGGTTGAGGACCACCCCCCCGCCCATCAACGTGCTGAGCCGACCACCCCCGCCCCGGCCTACACCGGGGGCATCTTCAACCTCAACGCCCCGCGCGAATCCTCTTCACGGAACCTGGAGTACCTGCTCGAAGATGACGAACCGAAGTCGCGCAAGGGATGGCTGCTGTTCGTCGTCGTCGCCCTCGCTCTGGTCGCTGGCCTGGGATGGCTTCGCTGGCGCCATGGAGGCCTGCCGCTGTCCGGATCGCTTATCCTGGGGAAGCCGAGCGGGCCAACGGGGACCATCGATTCCGCCACGAATGCTTCGGCTGGGCCCGCGCCGGCTTCGTCTTCGGAAACGCCCGCTCCGCATTCTGCGCCGACTCCCGCCCCCTCAACGGGTGGAGAAGCACAGTCCTCTCAGCTATCGGCTTCCGAAACCAGCCCTGCAGCGGCACCGTCGAATCCCCCTCCAGCGCAACCAGCGGGGAGCGTCGATCAGCCCCCAAAGCCCACGTCGGACTCGAGCGACAAAAGCGCTACTGTCGTCCCTGCCGCCGACGGTGCAAAAGCAGTGGCGGAGCCGGAGACCAGCAAGAGCAGCGATTCCACGCCAGCGCCCGCCCCTGTGGCCAAACCCGCTGCTCGCAAGCCATCACCGGCTCCCGCACAGAAGGCTGCCCCATCTCCGACTGACCCAGTGACCCTTGGGGAACGATATCTATATGGCCGCAACGGCGTCCCGCAGAACTGCGAACGCGGCCTGCGGTACATCAAACCGGCCGCGGATCAGTCCAATCCGAAAGCCATGATCACCCTAGGCGCCCTTTATGCCACCGGACACTGCCTCTCCCGCGATCTGCCCACCGCCTATCGCTACTTCGCATTGGCCCTGCGCATCGATCCCGAGAACGGTCCGCTCCGCCAGAACGTTGATATGGTCTGGAAGCAGATGACGGCGGAAGAACGCAAGCAGGCCATCCGGCTGACGCAGTAGATCGAAAGGAAAGTCGTTGTTTCCCACCCAGAAGCCGTGTCGGCCTTGTCAATTCTGTGCTACCGTATCGCCGTCTCCGCGAGGCCTACATGCTCAATCAACTTTCCCGCCGCGAGATCCTGCAGAAATCTGTCGCACTCGGATCGCTTGTCATCGCCTCCAGCCACGCGACCTCGGCCCTGCTCTTCGCGCTCGAGCAAAAGGAACTGCGCAAGCCGACGCCACCCAACGAACTCGGCCCCTTCTACAAGCGCCTCGCCCCTGACACGCTGCAGCTGCGCGCACCCGGCGACCCCGGTATGCCGCTCACCGTCTTCGGACAGGTCTACAACACGCGCGGCGACAAACTCCCCGGTGCTCAACTGGAAATCTGGCAGGCCGACCATCACGGACATTACGACGTCGAGGGCTACCGCTATCGCACGAAGTTTCCCGCCAACGCCTCGGCTGCCTACAGCTTCGACACCGTCATGCCCGGACACTACCCCGACCGGGTCTGCCAGCATATTCACTACCTGGTGGCCGCTCCAGGTCACAAGCCGCTCATCACTCAGCTTTACTTCGCCACCGATCCGGTATTCGAGGGCGATCCCGACAAGAACTTCACCCGCGACCCGCTGATCCATAGCCGTGAACTGGTGCGGCCGGTCATGCTCACCGGGGATCCTAAGGATGTGATCGCCAAAGTCGAATTTGAAGTCTGCCTGGAGCCCGCATGAGATCGCCTGCACTGGCCACCGTCCTTCTCCTGTGCAGCGCGTTGTGGGCCGCCGATGCCCCGACACTCCGCCAGATCATGGCGCTGCCCTCTGGCGTCCGGGTCAACTTCGTCGCGCTGTCACCGGCGGGGAACTTGGTCGCCGCGATCTGCAGCGATCATCAAATCCGCCTCTGGGATGGCGCTTCGGGAGCATTGAAGGCCACGCTCAACCTCGGCGGCGAGAACCCGACCGTGGTGCAGTTTTCCCCAGGCGGAGAACTCCTCGGCGGAGGCGGCTGGCACGGAAATCTGCGCGTCTGGAATTCTTCGGGGGCGCTCCAGCACGAGTACAAATTCCCTGCAAGGATCGACGCCCTCGCCTTTGCCCCCAAACTCGATACCATTGCCGTGGCCCCTTCCGAACTTCCCCTTGAAGTCCGCACCCTCGCCGAGGGAAAACTCCTGGCCTCGTTCCCCGCCAACTTCAGCGGATCGATCGCGATTGCCTTCTCGCCCGATGGTCGTTGGCTCGCCAGCGCCGACTCTGATACTGAGGTCCGCGTCATCGACACCGCAAAACTGGCCCTCCATGCCCGCTCGACCGACTTGCTGGTCGAACCCTTGTCCGTCGTCTTCTCTTCCGATAGCAGCCGCCTGAACGTCGGCACCGCCGACGGAGTTCTTAACGTGATTAACCCCGACAACGGCAAGGTTGCCAAGAGGTTTCCCAGGCAGGCAGGGGTGGTCTACGCGCTTTGCGCCTCTCCCGACGGAAGGTCGCTCACGGGCGCCTACTACAATCCCGATCAGGTCTCCGCGCCGGCCAAAATTATGGTCTGGGATACGTCCTCGGCTACCTTACGCGCCAGCGTGCCCCCACCGGACTCGGGCTTCACCGGCGGGGCCTACCTCCCCGACGGAACCCTGGTGCTCACCAGCGGGGTGAGCAAGGAACTAAAGCTGTGGAGCTACCGATAAGCTCTCCGGCCTTCCCAAGGAAGCATCTGCTCCTTGCCATTCCGACCCCGTGCGCCCAGCAAGAGCAGCGGAACCTGCCATGACCGGGCCGAGGGAAATCCCCTGCTGCCCTCGTCCAATCCTGATCCTCAGCCTCTACGTCCAACCGTCACAACCGGATTGTGCGGTCGATCATTTACGCTTCCTCGCGTCGCCTGATACCATCGAAAGTTCAGTACAAGCCATCACCGTATCCTGGGCAGTCCCTTAATATTTCCTGGAGGAGCAATGGCCATCAAAGTCGGCATTAACGGTTTTGGACGCATCGGACGCAACGTGCTTCGCACCGCCCTTAACGATCCCAACCTCGAATTCGTCGCGGTCAACGATCTCACCGACCCCAAGACGCTCGCGCATCTGCTCAAGTACGACTCGATCCTCGGCAACCTGCCCCACAAGATCACAGCGGGCGCAGACTGCATCCAGATTGATGGCAAGTCGATCCGGGTCTTCGCCGAGAAAGATCCCGCCAAGCTGCCCTGGGAATCCGTGGGCGCCCAGATCGTCGTCGAATCCACCGGCCGCTTCACCGACGCCAACGAAGCCAAGAAGCACCTGCGCGGCCCGGTGAAGAAGGTCATTATCTCGGCTCCCGCCAAGAACGAAGACGTCACCCTGGTCCTCGGCGTGAACCAGGAGAAATACGAGCCGGCCAAGCACCACATCATTTCAAATGCTTCCTGCACGACCAATTGCCTGGCCCCCATTGCCAAGGTCATTCATGACAATTTCAAGATCGTCAGCGGGACGATGACCACCATCCACTCCTACACCAACGATCAGGTCATCCTCGATTTCCCGCACAAAGACCTGCGCCGCGCCCGCGCCGCTGCGCTTTCCATGATCCCGACTTCAACCGGGGCTGCCAAAGCCTTGAAGCTCGTGATCCCCGATCTGGCCGGCAAGCTCGACGGCTTCGCCATGCGCGTGCCAACACCCAACGTGTCGGTCGTTGATCTCGTTGCCTTCGTCGAAAAATCAACCACCAAGGAAGAAGTGAACGCCGCGCTGAAAACGGCCGCTGAGTCTGGCTCGCTGAAGGGCTACCTGGCCTACGAAGAAGAAGAACTCGTCTCGGCCGACTTCAAGGGCAACCCGTATTCTTCCATTGTCGACGCCAAGATGACACTTGTGGTCGGGGGAACCTGCGTGAAGGTAATCTCCTGGTACGACAACGAGTGGGGATACTCGTGCCGCGTCCGCGACCTCATCAATTTCATGGGCTCCAAGGGCTTGTAAGACGCAGCCGCCGCCCGGGGTGAGTAATCCGGGACGGCGGTCCCTTGCGCCTCAAGAATGGCGCAATTCTTCGCTGAGGCCATCATGTCCAAGCTCTCGATTCGTGATCTGCCGCTGAACGATCACCGCATCTTCATGCGCGTCGACTTCAACGTCCCGCTCGAGGAGGGGCGCGTGATGGACGACACTCGCATCCGCGAAACCCTGCCCACCATCGAGTATGCGTTGCGGCACGGCGCGCGCCTGATTCTTGCTTCACACCTCGGGCGCCCCAAGGGAAAGCCCAATCCGAAATACACGCTCAAGCCCGTCGCTGAGCGCTTGCGCATGCTTCTCGACAAGGAACTGGCGCGGGGAGAGAACGTAGGCTTTTGTCCCGACTGCATTGGTCCCGAGGCTGAAGAAGTCGCGGGCAAGCTTGAAAAGGGCCAGACCCTGCTGCTCGAAAATCTCCGTTTCCACGCCGAAGAAGAGACCAACGACGAGCACTTCTCCAAGCAACTCGCCCGCCTCGCCGACTACTACGTGAACGACGCGTTCGGCACCGCCCACCGGGCCCACGCCTCCACTGTCGGCATCACCAGGTTCGTGCCCAAATCCGCCGCGGGGCTGCTCATGGAAAAAGAGCTCGAATATCTGGGCAAGGCTCTACACCATCCCGAAAAACCGTTCGTCGCGATCCTCGGCGGCGCCAAGGTCAGCGACAAAATCCCGGTCATCACCCACCTGATGGACAAAGTCGACTCGCTCATCATCGGGGGAGGCATGGCCTACACCTTCCTCAAGGCGCTCGGCGAGCAGGTCGGCAAGTCGCTGGTCGAGGAGGACAAGATCGAACTCGCCAAACAACTTCTGCAGGAGGTCAAGACCCACAAACTGAAACTGCTGCTTCCCGTCGACCACGTCGCCGCCGACAAGATTGACATCAACGCGCACATCACGAAGGTCGACCAGGGGCAGCCGATCCCGGCGAACCTCATGGCCCTCGATATCGGCCCCAAGACGGTGGCCCTTTTCGAAGAGGAAGTCGCCCGCGCTCGCACCATCGTCTGGAACGGGCCCATGGGTGTGTTCGAAGTTTCCCCCTTCGCCCGCGGCACCTTCCAGATTGCGCACGCGGTTGCGGACAATCCCGGCGCGCTCTCGATCGTTGGGGGCGGGGACTCCGTCTCGGCCGTGCGTTCTGCGGGAGTCGCCGACAAGATCACGCACATTTCCACCGGTGGCGGGGCGTCTCTGGAATTCCTTGAAGGTAAGAAACTGCCTGGCGTAGAAGCCTTAACCGACAAACGTTGAGTTCCGGGGCCCGCGTCATGCATGATTTCGTGGTACGAGTTTCTCTTGCGGGCGACAAGCTCCTGGATTTCCACGGGCCGGCCGACATCACCAAAGAAACCACCGAGGCCATCGTCAACGCTGCCAACTCGTCGCTGCTGGGCGGAGGCGGCGTCGACGGCGCCATACACCGCGCCGGTGGTCCCTCCATCCTCCGGGAGTGCGAGAAGATCGCCGCTGAAATCGGCCATCTCCCGGCCGGCAAAGCCGTACTCACCGCCGGCGGGCGGCTCGCCGCCCAATACGTCATCCATACCGTAGGCCCGGTCTACCGCCGTGGCGATTTCCCGCAGGCCGAAACTCTGGCCAGTTGCTACCGTGAGTGCATTCGGCTCGCCGAGGACCACGGCATCCGCTCGCTGGCCTTCCCGTCCATTTCCACGGGTGCCTTCGGATATCCCGTGCACGAGGCCGCTGCGGTTGCGGTGTCGGCAGTGGTGCAAAGCCTGAGCACCTCCCACGTTGCGCATGTCCGGTTCGTCCTGTTTGATCAGGCCACGCTGTGCGCCTACACTAACGCCTTCGACAAGCTTCGCGAGTCCGGGTCCGTGTCCCCACTTCACATCGAGAGGAACTCTCCGTGAGAAAGAAAGTCATTGCTGCCAACTGGAAAATGTACAAAACCCCGGACCAGGCCCTCGCCTTCTTCCGCGAGTTCCTCCCTATGGTCGCAGGTCACGATCGCGATGAGATCATCGTCTGCCCGCCCTACCTCGCCATTCCCACATCCATGGAGGCGGCGAAGGGTTCCAACGTTGCCATCGGCGCCCAGGACCTGCACTGGGAGAAGGAAGGCGCCTTCACCGGAGAGATTTGCGCCTCCATGCTGCTCGCGGTCGGTGTGACCCACGTCATCATCGGCCACTCCGAGCGCCGCCAGTACTTCGGCGAAAGCGATGACGTCGTCAACCTCAAGCTTAAAACAGCGCTCGAACACGGCCTCACCCCCATTGTTTGTGTGGGGGAAGTCCTCGAAGAGCGGGAAGCCGGACTCACCGAGGATGTTCTCCGCCGGCAATGCCTGCGCGCGTTTCACGCGATCTCCGGCAAGAAAGCCGCCAGGCTCATCGTCGCCTATGAGCCCGTCTGGGCCATTGGCACGGGCAAGACCGCCACACCCCAACTGGCCGCCGATGCGCACGCTCTGATCCGCGCCGAGGCAGCCAAAGCGTTCGGCGAGGACTTCGCCGAGAAGCTGCGCATCCTCTACGGCGGATCGGTAAAGCCGGAAAACGTCAAGGCCCTGATGGCGGAACCGGAAATTGACGGCGCTTTGGTGGGGGGCGCCAGTCTCGATCCCAAATCTTTTGCGGCCATCGTGAAGTACTAAACAGGCGTCCAGGAGGAAATACGGGCCTCGCGGTTACGACAACGTCCTGAAAACCGTGCCCGTGGTAAGATGGTTCCGGTCGCACCGGACCCCTGCGGAAGTGGTGGAACTGGCAGACACACCATCTTGAGGGGGTGGCGCCGCAAGGCGTGGGGGTTCAAATCCCCCCTTCCGCACCAAGATTTCCATCGCTGAGAAAGGCCGGCCTTGCGGGCCGGTTTGGTTTGTGCTGGCATGAATGTTGTCATTGGCCTTATCTACACCGTGCACATCGTAGTGTGCTTCTTCCTGATCGTGGTGGTACTGCTGCAGAGCGGCAAGAGCGGCGACATTGCCGCCGCCTTCGGAGGCATGGGCAGCCAGACGGCCTTCGGTCCCCGTGGCGCGGCGACGGCGCTCTCCAAGGCCACTACCTGGTCGGCCGTCCTGTTCATGGTCACCTCGATCACGCTTTCGATCTTCGCCGTCCGCCGTACCGGAGCGAAAGCCACCGGCTCGGTGCTCTCTGGCGTGAAGCCCGGCAGCACCACTTCTCAGCCGGCAACTCCCGCCCAGCCTCCCGCGGCGCCAGCGCCCCAGCCGGCAAAGTAACATTCCTTTTCAGGAAAACGAAAATGCCCTCCGAGTGGAGGGCATTTTGGTTTGCCTCAAATAAAATATCCCCATGATCCACGAGATCCTCCCCGTCGGCCCGCTACAGTGCAACTGCTCGGTCATCGGAGACGAGACCTCCCGCGAGGCCATCGTGATCGACCCCGGCGACGACATCGATGACATTCTCGCCCTCGTCGCCAAGCACCATCTTCGGGTAAAGCAACTCGTCATTACCCACGCCCACATCGACCACGTCGGCGGAGCCACGAAACTCCGCGCCGCGACCGGCGCTCCCATTCTCCTCAACCAGAATGACTACGCGCTGCTCAAAATGCTCGACATGCAGGCAGCCTGGATCGGCATGCGCAGCCCCGGCAAAGTCGACATCGATCAGAGCCTTGACCATGCCGACGCTGTCAAGGCCGGCTCTCTCACCGCAGAAGTCCTTCACACCCCCGGCCACACCGAGGGCAGCATCTGCCTCTACTTCCCTGCCGAAAGCAAGCTCATCGCTGGTGACACCCTTTTCGCCGGGAGCATTGGCCGCACCGACCTTCCCGGCGGCTCCTACGATAAGATCCTGCGGTCGCTTCACGACCGTGTGCTGGCGTTACCGGATGACACAATCGTCGTTCCCGGACACGGTCTGCTCACAACCATCGGAGAAGAGAGGGATAGCAACCCGTTTTTGCAGAAGGGTTAGCGCCGCCTTGCAGATTATTGAGAGATCGCAGAAGAACTATAAGTCCGCACTGACTGCGCACGCCGCCTCAGGCTTCGCTTCAATCCCCGCAGAGAAATGAGAAGGAGCAGCAGCGGCACCACCAATCGAGACCAGGACGGCTGCCCCCAGCATAGAACTGCCCGGATCAGGTAGGTCATTGCGATCAACAAAAGTGCAAAGCATACTCCCGCAATTAAGAAGCCGAAACCCAGCGACACAATCTGGCTTCTGCGATCGGTGAAAATGCCGGTGAGAGCTGTCTCCGCCACACACGCATCTTACAACTGCTCCGCGCGCCGCTCAAGAACCTCAGCAGATCTAGTCATTCAACAGCCGCAACAATCTGTTGACCCCTTCCCGAAACTCCTCCACCGGCGTGACCAGGCTCAGCACCAGATACCCATCCGCCGGGAAATCATAAAAATGCCCGGGGTGCACCAGCACCCCCATCTTTCGCAGCAAATCGATCGCGAGGTCTTCATCCGATTGCAGCGCGGGCACCCGCAGAACCGCGTACCATCCTCCGTCCACCTGCAACCGCTCGCAAGTTTTCTGGTGCCGAAGCTCCTTGTCGAGTTCCTGCAGGTTCGCTCGCATCCGATCCAGCAACAGCGGCTGAATGCGCTTCCGCTGCTCCAGCAGCACCGGCAGCGCCAGTTGCAGCGGCGCGTTCACGGACAGGTACGTATCCGCGATTACCTCAAGCCGAGCCAGGGCCTCGGCCTTCCGCTCGTTCGGCCCGCTCGTGGCCACCCATGCCACCTTCATCTGCGGCAACCCGGAAATCTTCGACAAACCACTCAACGTGAACGTCAACACAGCATCGTTGCCCACAAACGAAGACCGCGCCGCCCCATCATGCGCGTAATCGAGAAACACTTCATCCACGACTAGCGCCAGATCATATTCCATGCAAAAGCGGTTCAACCCTTCGACCTCAGCCGCCGAAGCATACGATCCCGTCGGGTTGTTCGGATGCACCACCACCACCGCCCGGGTGCGGCCGTTCACTTCCTTGTACAGCGATGGAAAGTCAACCTGCCAGCCCCGGTCATAGATCAGCGGGTACGGCACCAGCTTCACGTCCTGCAGGTCGGCCAGAAATTCAAAGAGCGGATAACTCGGCTTCGGCACCAGGATCTCGTCCCCGGCATTGCACAGCAGCCGGAAAACATACGAGTAGCCCTCGCTCGTGCTCGTGGTCAGGATTAATGCCTCGGGATCCACTCCATAAGCGTCGTGCGCCTCGTGATAGTAACCCGCCACTGCCTGCCGCGCGACCAGCAAGCCCTTGGGCTGAGGATCATAGTCCATCGCGCCGGGCTGCAGCAGAGATTGCAAGATCGCCTCTGCTTCATAATGCAGCCCCGCCCGGGTCGGGTTCGAAACGCTCAGGTCCAAGACTCCCATACCCGCCGCCCGCAGGTCCGCCTGGGCTTGCGTAAGCCGGTTCGGAGTCAGCTTCCATTCGGTGCGTTTGGAAAACATGAGGTGGTCTCGGTCGAAGATCCGCGAGCGACATTCATTCCTAGGGAACCTCGAACCAGCCGAAGTCTCTTCGATTCTCTGTGTTGCTGAAGCGGGTTTCCTGGTCGTGATCAGAGCGTTCCTACCGTGAGAACGCTTCCTTGTTTACCACGTACGGCATCTTCGTAATGTCGCCGCCATAGTTCCCTTCCAGCACGTCGATCAACCCTTGCACGCAACGTCCCGCCATGCCCTTGTCAGGATCGGTCGACAGCCGCGTGATCTTCGCCGCGCTGGCAAAATGCGGAAACAGCCGGCACCGGTCCTCGATGGCCGGGTCCCGCAGCGGCGAATCCACCGGCAGGGGTTCGCGCTCATAGACGTCCAGCGCCGCCCCCGCAATCCAGTTCTCGCGCAGGGCCTTCGCCAGCGCCGCCTCGTCCACCACGGGCCCGCGCGAGGTATTCACCAGGAAGGCCGTCGGCTTCATCTTGCGGAACGCCTGCTCGCTGAACAGATGAAACGTCGGCGTCGGGCTCTCTCCCGCGCGCAGCAGGGGCACATGCACGCTGACGAAGTCGGCTCCCGCCAAGGCTTCGTCGAGTCCCACATACTTGATCCAGGTGCGCTCCCGGCAGATCCCCCGCGCATGTCGCAGGTCATTGGTCTCCTGGATCCCCCTGATGTATTCGTGGTTTTGATAGGCCGGGTCATAACACAAAATGTTCATGTCGAAACCGGCGCATTTCTTGATCATGGCCAGTCCGATCCGCCCGGTGCCGATGATGGCAATCGTCTTTCCCGTAACTTCATCGCCCAGGAACGGCAGATACGGATGCCAGAAGCCCCACTGGTTCTTCCGCGTGAGGTGTTCAGCGCTCCACAACCTGCGCGCCAGGGCGCCCATGATGAAGAAAGCAAATTCTGCGGTCGCCTCGGTCAGCACATCCGCCGTGTTCGTGAAAGGAATGCGGTAGCGGTTGGCATCCGCCCGGTTGATGTTGTCGAAACCTACGGCGTACTGTGCCACCACCTTCAAGGTGCCTTTCCCGGCCTCGAACAATTCTGCATCCACCTGGTCGCGCAAAGTCGTAATCAGACCGTCGACCCCTGATTTTAGCTTTTCGATGATCAACTGCTTCGGAGGCGCTTCCGCCTCGGGATACACCTCGACCGCATATCCTCGGTCGCGCAGCAATTTGATGGATTCACCAATATCGCAGGTCACAAAAATGCGCAGAGGTTTGCTCATCGTTCTCTCGGACATTGAGCGGCCTGTTCGGCCGTCACCACGCAAGCGTATCAGTGTACCCCAGCGAGAGAAAGCTGAGATGCCCCATCCTAACCGTGCGCCATTTGCCAGTTGAGGGCGGGAATTCCTGACCACTGTTATCAGATTCCCCAGGTGTAACGAGCCAAGAAAAACTCTGTCCAACTCGTCTACCGCCGGCTTCCAGCAAGCTCCGGGTGCTCCCACGTCACCGCCCGGAAGTTTTTCTTGATGTCGACCAGTTCCACGGCCTTGTGCGCGATGTGCTCGGCGCTGACTTCGAATTCCTTGATCAGCTCCCAGGGGGCGCCCGAATCCCCGAAGCGGTCTTTCACCCCGATCGCCCCGGTAATGACAGGCTGCCCATACAAGGCCGGGCTTGACGTGATCAGGTTGCTGACCCGCCAGGCCAAGGCCCCAATCTGATGCTCTTCGGCGGTTACGATTACTCCTGTCTGTTTCGCTGCCCAGACGATGGCCATCTCATCGATCGGCTTTAGCGTGTGCAGATTCAGGACCCGCGTTTCGTATGCGTATTCGCGTTTCAGGATCCACGCCGCACGCATGGCTTCGGGAACCATGGGTCCGCAGGCGACGATCGTCAAGTCTTCGCCTTCGTTCTCGTATTTGCTTTCCAGCATGGTCTCAAACGCGTTGGCGAAGCTTTCCCCTGGCTGGCGGAGGCGAATCACGTTCGCTTTGCCGACCACGAACGGCGTTTTCTCCCCCGTCACCACCGGCGTCGCTTCGCGCGCAAAGCGGATGTACTTGGGCCCTTTGTGCTCCAGTAGCAGGGTACGGGTTGCCTTGCGAGTCTCCACCGCGTCGCAGGGGACAACGACCGTCATGTTCGGCAGCCCGCACATGGCAAACAGGTCTTCCAGCGCCTGGTGCGTGGCGCCATCGGGGCCGACCGACACCCCGCCGTGCGCCCCGGCGATCATCACGTTGAACTCGCCGTAGCAAATGGAAGTGCGGATCTGGTCCAGATTGCGAGCGGCCGCGAACGTCGCGTAGGTCCCGAACACCGGGAGCTTCCCTTCCTTCGCCAATCCCGCCGCCGCCGAGGTGGCGGATTGCTCCGCAATGCCCATGCTGATCCAGCGGTTCTTCCGCTCCGGCTTCCCGGTGTAGAAATCGCTGATGGTAATCGACCCTGATATGTCGAGCCCTAAACACACCACGCGCTCGTCATCGCCACACTCCGCCAGTGCCTGCCCGAATCCCTTACGTGTGGGCTCCATCTTCACTTTCATGTTGAGCGCGCTGTTCCACCAGTAGTCGTGGTTGAACTTGGGCATTTTGCCGTGCAGCTTGTGGTCGATGGAGCTTTGATAGGCGCGCGCCTTCTCGAGGAGCGCTTCCACCCCGACGCGTCCCTCTAACCCGAGCTCCTTCAGCCCCTTCTCCAGCTCCTCTCGGTTCGGCGACTTGCCATGCCAGCCGGCAACGTTCTCCATGAAACTCACGCCCTTGCCTTTTACCGTTTCGGCCAACAAAACCACAGGCTTGCCCTGCGCCTGCTTTGCTTCCTCCAGTGCCCTCACTACCTCGGCCATGTTGTGCCCATCAACGCGCCGCACGTCCCATCCGAACGCGCGATACTTGTCCTCAAGCGGCTCCACATTCATCACTTCTGCGACGGGCCCATCGATCTGCAGCCGGTTGCAGTCCACAATCCCAATCAAGTTGTCGAGCTGGTGATGGCTCGCTTCCATGACGGCTTCCCAGATCTGTCCCTCCTGCTGCTCGCCGTCGCCCATGATGCAGAAGGTCTTGTAGTGTTTCCCGCTGATCTTACCCGCTAGCGCCACGCCGACCGCGATGCTCAGGCCTTGCCCCAACGATCCGGTCGACACTTCCACCCCGCGCAGCTTGAGCCGGTGCGGATGTCCCTGGAAGGGCGACCCCAGTTTCCGCAAGAGCATCACATCCTCCAGAGGACAGAAGCCGGCAAAGGCCAGCCCCAGGTACAAGCTGGGCGCCTTATGTCCCGTCGACCAGATGATGCGGTCCCGCTCCGCCCACTCCGGGTTGGCTGGGTCGTGATCGGCCACGCGCAGATACAGCGCCGCCGCAATGTCCATGATGGAGAGCGTTCCTCCCGCGTGTCCGCTACCGGCCGCATGCAGCGCCACCAGGTCGTAGCCGCGCATCAGGGTGGCGGCCTCTTTCAATTCTTCGATGGAATAGTTCTTGCGGACTTCCCCGTTCGCGGAATTCTTCAGGGCCATGGCAGCTCCCCTCCGGGCGCGCAGGCGAGGATCCCACGCGCATTTTCAGCGTTGCGAACTGAGCTTAACGGGGAATGTCTCTTGCTACAGTGAGGGGAATCACACGGAAGGGTGATGTGCGAGGGCTGGTGGCCTGCAGTTCGCGGCTCGCAGCGTTCCAACTAGTTTCCGCTTCCGTGAAAAGCTTTGTCTCAGCGACCGCGCCGATCCCCTCCCGAAAACAGGGATCCGCTGCCGGCTGCCAGCGGCGAGCCACCAGCCAGTTACAGATTCTTCCCCACCCACTGCTCCACGCGGTCCAACGCCTTGTTCAGGTTCTCCAGTGAATTCGCCACGCTGAAACGCAGATACCCTTCGCCGAAATTGCCGAACGCCGTGCCCGAAAGGCACGCCACGCCCGCTTCTTCCAGCAGCGCGTTCGCCAGCTTCTTCGAGGGCCAACCCGTCTTCGTGATGTTCGGGAACACGTAAAATGCGCCTTTGGGCAGCCGGCAGGAGAAACCGCGAATCCGGTTCAGCCGTCCCACCACCACATCGCGGCGCCGCCTGAATTCGTCCCGCATGTGGTCCACCGAGGACTGGTCACCCTGCAAGGCCTCAACTCCGGCCATCTGCGTGAAGCTCGCGGTGCAGGAATTCGAGTTTGTCATCAACCGCGTCATATGGGCCGCGAGATCTGTGCGCATCACGCCGTAGCCCATGCGCCACCCGGTCATTGCATAAGTTTTCGAGAACCCATCCAGCAAAATGGTACGGTCCTTGAATCCCGGAATCGACATGATCGAGAACGGCTCGCCCTCGAACAGCAGCCGGCTGTAAATCTCATCCGACAGCACCATGATGTTGCGGTCCCCGATCGCTTCAGCGATGTCGTGGATATCGTTCTTGCTAAGCACCCCGCCGGTCGGGTTCTGCGGCGAATTCAGAATGATCAGCCGCGTCCGGTCGTTAATCAGCGATGCCAACTCATTCACATCCAGTCCGAAATCCCGTTCCTCGCGCAGCCGGATCGGCACGGCCCGCCCGCCGACGTAGTGGATCATTGACTCGTAAATCGGGAACCCGGGATTGGGATAGATGACCTGATCCCCCTCATCCACTAACGACAACATCGTGAAGAAAATAATCGGCTTCCCGCCAGGAACAACCACCACTTCATCGCTGCCGACCGCGACTCCCCGGGTCTTTGCAACGTAATCCGCAATCGCTTGCCGCAGTTCCGGCAGACCGGCCGAAGGCCCGTAATGCGTCCAGCCGTTGCGCAAGGCCGTCACCCCGGCCTCCACCACGTTCGAGGGCGTATCGAAATCGGGTTCGCCGATCTCCAGATGTACGACGTCCTTGCCCTGGCGCTCCAGCGCGCGGGCTTTGTTCAGCACTTCGAATGCGGTTTCGGTTCCCAGCCGAGACATGCGATGGGCAAGGCGGAGTTGGTGCTGCGTGGCATTTTCCATGGTGGCAAGCCGAGGCATTATATACCCCCGAATTTAGAAGAAGCTGGCGTTACAGCCTATTATCGCCCCGGAGCACAGAAGCGTCCCGGATAAAGATCACCAGCAAATGTGATGGTTGGAACTATTCGGAAACCGTGTGCTCTTCGCTTTGCGCCCGCAGAATCCGGTCTACCGAGTACGGCGCTCGCCGCGTCGGCTCGTGGTAGTGGCGGACCTGCATCTCGCCCAGCAACCCCACGGCGAGCATGTTCAAGCCGGCAAGGAACAGCACCGCGGCAAAGATCATCAGCGGCCCATGCTGCATCAGCAGGTGTGAACCGTACAGCAGTTTCTGTACTCCGAGCCAGGCCGCCGCCGCAAAGCCGGCCAGAATGCTCAGCATCCCAAACGTACCGAAGAAGTGCAGCGGCCGGGACAGGTACCGAAGCAGGAAACGGATCGTGATGAGATCAAAGAACACCCGGAGTGTCCGCGAAATCCCGTAGTGCGATGCGCCCCGCTCCCGGTTCACATTGCGAATCGGGACCTCGATAATGGATGCCCCATGCCACGACGCCAGCGCCGGAATGAAACGGTGCAACTCGCCGTACAGCGGCACCTGCTCCAGGATCTCGCGCCGGTACGCTTTGAAGGTCGTGCCAAAGTCGTGGATGTCCACGCCGCTCAGCCTGGCCATCAGCCAGTTGGCGATTCTGGACGGGATACGCCGCAGCCACAAATTGTCGATGCGCTGCCTCCTCCACCCGCTGACAATGTCATACCCCTCGGCAATCTTTTCCAGGAAGATCGGGATGTCCGCCGGGTCATGCTGCAGGTCACCGTCCATGGCGATGATGTGCTCGCCCCGTGCATGATCGAAACCCGCCGCCAGTCCCGCGGTCTGCCCGAAGTTACGCCGCAGCTTCACTACGGTCACGCGGCTGTCCACCGCCACGATTTCACGCAGCAAACCGAACGTGTTGTCGGTCGAGCCATCGTCGACCAGCACAATTTCGAAACTCTCGCCGTTCCCCTCCATGACCGCTTTCAGGCGGTCATAAAGGTCGGTGACATTTTCCTGCTCGTTATGGAGGGGAACAACGATGGAGTACTTGGGCATGGGGAAACCCTATTATACGGAAAACCCCCGCAGAATCACGCCTTACTTGCCGAATCGAAGGTCCATGGCAACCAACTGGGTAACCTGTCTCAAAGTGCAACGGCCCGCGTTTCTCTGCCTCTTGCAGTTTTCTCTGCGTCCTCTGCGGCGCTCTTCGCGCCCCCTGCGTTTTTATGACTTTGTTCGAACCGAACTATCATTCGTATCTCAGCGCTTCGATCGGATCCAGGTTCGCCGCCCGCACCGCTGGGAACAGAGCGCTCGTCACTCCTACCACAGCCAGAATCGTCACGGCAATCGGCAGGATCTTGGGCGCCACAATCAGCCGGATGTCCGCGGCCTCGGCATGCTGCGCCATCGCGCTGTAAAGCGTCAGCGAACTTACTGAGAACGAAATCACATACGACATCAGGATCCCGGCACTCCGCCCCGAATGAACAGCACGTTTTCGCCGATGGAATCGAATCGCTTCTTGTTCCTCAACCGGAATCCTTCGCCGAGGCCGTCCAGCAGCAGCAGAGACCCCACGCCCCAGGCGATCCCAAACATGCTCAGAAATGAGCGCAGCTTGTGGGCCCACAAGCTGCTCAGGATCTGGGCGAAGATGTGCAGCAGAAGGCACATCTGAATTACTGATGACACGCGAGTGTCCCGGCAGTCCTGTGACCGGGCGTCGTTTTGCGAAGCTCGAGCCCGACGTTGGTTAGAATCAAACCCGAAGCAATCTTCCCCGAGAAAGGGACACCACGTGCAAAGACTGCTGCGCTTATTTGCCCTGTTTTTCTTGCCCTTGCTCTATCCCTCGCACGCCAGCGCCGCCTCTTGTCCCAACCTGAACGCGCATCCGGGAATCACCACGGTCGTTGTCCAGAGTGACTATGGCGAGAAAGACCAGGCCTCGAAGGCCTACGTCGCCGGCCTTCAGGACGCGATCAAGAAGTCCGCGAATTTCTGTTTAGTCGATGACGTTCGAGTGGCAAGCTTCTCCCTGGATGTGGCTGGGATCGATATTGATGAGGACCACGAACGCGCTGCCCTGAGTGTTGTCCTTGTCTCCGAGCGGGGCGCTCTGATCAGCCACTGGGTTCGCATGTCTTCGGTCGCCAACGTTGACAAGAACGGCGAAGACGACCTGCGTAAAGTGGAGCGCATCATTCAGCGAACGAAGCGGCAGAAGTAAAGACTGGAGAGTCCACTCCAGACCCAGTCCAGCTCATCGATCGAAGAAGGTGGACGATTCCCTGGGGGTTTCTCCCGCCTTTACTCGCGGCGGGGTACCCGTTATTCGGAACTCACAGTCCCGAGGTCTCAAATTGCAGTACTGCTAGCGCCAGCCGGTAGTCGTAGCCGGCCTGAGCGCTGCCGATCTCAGCCTGCGTGGCCTGCAACTGCGCCTGGCTGAGTTCCACAATTGACCCCAGTCCTAGCTTGTAACGAGCCTGGGCCAGTTCCAGGCCCAACTGTGCCTGCTCGAGGAGTTGCTGGCTGACGGCAAGGCGCTGAAATGCGTTGTTCGCGCTCAACCAACTGGTGCGCACATCGCGCGAAATCCGGTTCCGCAAATCGGCCAATCGGTCCCGCGCCGCCTGCGAACGCAGATCGGCTTCGTGGGCCCGCGCGCTGTAAAGAAAGCCACTAAAGATCGGGACGTCCAAGTTTGCCCCGACCGCGCCATACCAGCTCGGCAGGTGGTCGTTGCGCACCGGGGCCCCTCCCACAGTCCCCACGGCCCGCAACGACGGCAGCATCAGGTCACGTTCTGCCGTCTTGAATTTTTGTGCCGACCGGTACTCAAAATCCAGTGCCAGCAGTTCCGGCCTGGTCATGAAAGCGGTATTGATCAGGCCATCGATGTCTGCCGGAGGAGGCGCTCCTGCTTCCCCCGCGTCCTGCAAGACGAAGTCCTGCAGGTTCGGATATCCCAGCACCGCGGATAGATTAGCCAGGGCTGCCTTGTCATTGTTCTGCGCGTCCAGCAGCAACAGCTTTGCCTGCGCCAGGTTCACGTTCGCGAAGCTCAGGTCCAGGTCGGACTTCAGCTTGTTCTTGGCTAGGGCGCCGATCTGGTCCGCCACAACTTGCCGCGCATTAACGGTCTGTTCCGCGACCTTCAGCACCGCATGCGTCTGCAGCGCATTGAAGAACGCCTGGTTGACCGCCAGCAGGATCTGCTGCTTGGTCGCGAGCGCATTCTGCTGCTCCGCCTTCGCGGACAAACTGGCGCTGGCGGCGAGGTTCTGCGTTCGCCCGAAGTCCGTGATCAGCTGACTGACCGTCACTCCACCGGCCGCGCGCTCGTAAATGATCGGGTTATTGAGGCCGCCCGCACTGATCCGGCTGTTCGCTTCTGCATCCACGCCCGTAAAGTCAGCTACGGCCGTGGGCCAGAAGCTCGACTTCACTTCCCTCGTCACCTGCTGCGAAGCCAGCGCCACCAGCCGCGACACCGAAATTTGGGGATTGTTCTTGACTGCCAGCGCTTCCGCATCCTTCAAGGTGAGCGTTTGTCCCGCGCCGGGAGCAGAACCCTGCGGTCTTGCGGGAGGAGCGCTCGCGGACTGCTGGGCATCGGTGAAAAAGGAGTAGGCCAGCATGGGTCCGATCCGGCCTGCACTTTGAGGCGCAGGCGCTGAAGGCAATCCGTAACCCGTCTCTTGTGCCTCTACGTTCTGACTTAAAACGAGGGCCAGCACCCAGAAAGCAATCGTAATCATTCGCATCAGGCCGGCATCTCCTCGCGCTTCGACTCTTCGCCGGAGTGGAACCACACGTAGGCGGCGGGCACCAGGTACACCGTGACCACGACCGACACCAGCAGTCCTCCAATGATCGCCCGCGCCAGCGGCGCATAGGCTTCAGCTCCGGTCCCCAGCTTCATCGCCATCGGAATCAGTCCCAGCAGCGTCGCCAGCGACGTCATGAGCACCGGACGTAGGCGCAGCCGCGATGCCATCGCCACCGCTTCCTTGAGCGGCTTGCCTTCGCGGTGCAGGTTTCGGGCAAACTCCACGATCAGAATGCTGTTCGAGACCACGATGCCCACCATCATCACTACGCCCATCAGCGACATGACGTTCAATGTCGTCCCCGTCGCCAGCAGAAACAGCAGCACCCCTGCCAGTCCCGGCGGAATCGCCAGCAGAATGATGAAGGGATCGAGAAACGACGCGAATTGCGCCACCAGCACCAGGTACACCAGCACGATCGCCAGGATCAGCCCGATCCCGAAGCTCTTGAACGATGCCCGCATGCCTTGCACCGACCCGCGCAGGTTCACGCGCACCCCTTCCGGAAGCTTCGTCTCCTTCACGATGTTCTCGATCTGGCCCGTGATCGTGCCCAGGTCTTCAGTCTTGGGCGAGACGTACACATCCACGACGCGGAACAGTTGATAGTGGTCGACTTCGGTCGGCGACTGGATCGCTTCCATGTTTACCACGGTGTCCAGCGTTGTCGGTTTCGTGATGTTCGGCCCGCGCAGCGGAATCTGTTTCAGGTCAGACATCGTCTTGATCGCATCCTCCGGATACTGCACCGTGAGCATGTACGGGTTCCCGCTTTTTGGATCGATCCAATAGTCGGGCGCGATCATACCGTTTGAAGTCAGCGCTGTAATCACGTTGTCCACGACTTCCTGCTGTGTCAGCCCCACCAGGCTTGCCTTCTCCCGGTCGACGTCGAGCCGCAGCGCCGGGTAGTCGATATCCTGCGGGATCAGCACGTCGCTTACGCCCTTCAATCCGCGTACCTGCGCCGCAATCGCGGTCGCGGTCGCGTACGACTGCCGCAGGCTGCTCCCGCTGACCTGAATGTCAATCGGCGCCGGCATGCCCATGTTCAACACCGCATCCACCAGTCCACCCGACTGGAAATACGTGCTCAGCTCCGGAAGTTCCTGGCTCAGCCGCTGCCGCACCTTGCGCATGTACTCATAGCTGCCCACCTTGTGCCCTTCTTTCAGACTCGCCTGCACGAAAGCCGTGTGGGGAGCAGAGTTGGGCGTATAGATCGCCGAGAAGTCGGTGGTAATGCCGATGTTGGAAACCACCATCCCCAGTTCGTTCTGAGGAACCACTTGCCGGATGATGTCCTCCACCTTCTTCACGTATTGCTCGTTCACCTCGACGCGCGTCCCCGAAGGCGCCTTCAGGTTGATCACAAACTGCCCCGGGTCCGTGCGCGGGAAGAATGCCACTCCCATCAGGGGATACAGCGTGAGGCTGAGAATCGACATTCCGGCCAGTCCTAGTGTCGTCGCTACCGGCCGCATCAGCGCCGTGCTCAGCGTCCGGTCGTACTTCCCCAGCATCTTCTCGAAGTAGTGGTTAAACCGGCTCGCGACTACCCCAAAGCGGGCGCCGATCGATCCCTCGCCGACCTCTTCGTCGGCCTGATGTTTCCTGATCAGCTTCGCGCAGAACAGCGGCACCACGGTCATGGCCACGACGTAGGAAGCGGCCAGCGACAGCACCACCGCCAGCGCCAGAGCCACAAACAAGAACCGGCTCACTCCGTAAAGGAACACCACCGGAAAGAACACGATCGCCGTCGTGATCGTGGCCGCCAGGACCGCCAACGACACTTCCTGCCCGCCCTTCTCCGCGGCCACCTCCGGCTCCTCTCCTTCCTCCAGGTGCCGGAAGATGTTTTCCAGCACCACCACCGAGTTGTCGATCAGTCGCGAAAAGGCCAATGCCAGGCCGCCCAGCACCATGGTGTTGACCGTGCCGCCGCCCGCACTGATCGCCAGGAACGCCGCCAGCGCCGAGAGTGGGATCGACAGGAACACTGCCGCCGTCGCCCGCAGACTGCCCAGGAAGAGCAGAATCATCAGTCCCGTCAGCACCAATCCGATCGCGCCCTCGTGCAACAGGTTCTCGATGGCCATCTTCACGAACACTGACTGGTCGAACACTACTTTCGCGATCAGTTGTTTCGGAATGTCGACCAGGTTCGAGAGCGCATCCTTGATTCCCTGCACCACCGCAATTGTGTTCGTGTCGCCGCCCTGCTTCAGAATGGGCAAATACACCGACCGCTGCCCGTCCACCCGCACGATGTTGGTCTGGATTGCCTGCGCATCCAGCGCCTTGCCTACGTCGCGCACCAGCACTGACGCCTGTCCCACCGTCTTCAGCGGCATCGTGTTAATGTCCGACGCCGTCGGCACCTGGCTGTTGGTATACAGGTTGTAGTCGTAGGGTCCGATCTTCACATCCCCAGCCGGCAGAATCAGGTTGCTGTTGTTTACCGCATGCACGACGTCCATCACCGACAACTCATGCGCATCCAGCTTCAGCGGATCGACATACACCATGATCTGGCGATACCGCCCGCCGAACGGCTGGGGCACACTGGCTCCCGGTACGCTCGCGATCTGATTACGCACGGTGTACTGCCCGAGGTCGCGTAGCTGTGTCTCGTTGAGCCCCTGGCCTTTGAGGGTGATGAGGCACACCGGCAGGCTAGACGCGTCGAACTTCAGCACGACCGGCGGCAGCGTCCCGGGCGGTAATCGACGCAGGTCGGCCATCGCCAGGTTCGAGATGGAGCTCAAATCCGCGTCGGCATTGGTCCCCGGCTGAAAGTAGATTTTGATCAGGCTCACGCCCGGCAGGGACCGTGACTCGATGTGATCAATGCCGCTGCCCAGCGTGAAAAAACGCTCAAACGGGTTGGTGATGTCGGTCTCTATCTGCTGCGGCGGCATCCCCGAATAGAACGTTGCCACGACCACCACAGGAATGTTGATCGGGGGAAACAGGTCCACCGGCATCCGCACCAGGGTGACCGCCCCCACGATGGCCACCATCAGGCAGCCGACAATGATGAAGTAGGGATACTTGATGGAAAAGCTCGACATCAGGACTCCGCCTCGCTGTTTTCTCGAATCGGTTTCGGCTCCACTCGGTCGCCCACACGGTATTCGCTGCGCGAACCGATCAGTACGCGGTCGTTTTCCTGGAGGCCCGAGAGAACCTCCACCCATCGGGTTCCCTCCAGTCCGATCTCAACCCGCCGCTCCTCCAGCCGGTTTTGTGCGTTCACCACCAGCACGGTCGCGTCCGCTCCGTTGCGCACGACCGCCTGGATCGGTACCGTCAATGTGCTTTCCTTGCGCGCCAGCACCAGCGAGACTTCTGCATACATGCCCTGCACCAGCGTGCCCCCCGGGTTCTTTACGTCGACTTCCGTGTGCATGGTGCGGGTCTCGGGGTCTACGGCGTCGGCAAAGCGCGCCACCTTCCCTTCGAAGTCGCGATTCAAAGCCTGCACGTGGACTTGCACCGAACTCCCCAAATGCACATCCGGCACCGCTGACTCCGGCACCGGCAAAGTCAACCGGAACACGTCAGTCTCTGCCACGCGCACCACCGGCATCGCCTGCGTACTCGAGGACGTCCCCGCCTGCACCAGGGCCCCGGTGTCGGCATAACGCTTGGTGACCACTCCGTCGAAGGGCGCCACGATGTTGGTGTAATCCGCCAGTGCCGAGTACTGCTTCTGGCTGGCCAGAGCTACGTCCAACTGGTTCTGTGCTTCCGACAGCGCTGCCTCGTCTGCCGAAATCTGTGCTTCGCCTTCCTTGTCCTTCGCCATCGCGTCATCCAACTCCTGCTGCGCGATGATCCCCGGTCGCGTGGCCGACGCCTCTTTCAGGCGGCTGAAGTTGAGGTGTGCTGCATCGTGCAGCGATTGCGCCCGTAGCAGATCGCTTTTGGCCCGTCGCACGGCGTCCTTACTTCTCCTTACCGCCGCATCCGCGCCCTGCAACTCGGCCCTCAGTTCCGGCACCTCCAACACCGCCATCACCTGTCCCTGGCGCACATGGTCGCCCACGTCCACATGGATCACACGGATGTAGCCCGCTACTTTGGCGTGCACATCGACTTCCTGGAAGGGGCGGAACTCCCCGGAGAGCGTGACGCTGTTCGAGAGCGACCGCTTCTGTACCAGCGCTACGGCTGCGGGGCGCATTGGCGGATCCTCCTGGTTAGCCTTGGCTTTATGTCCAAACGTGATGAGCAGCCCCGCCGCGACCACGACGGAGGCACTCACCAGTACAACTCGCTTTGCCTGTAAGTTCATGACGGTTGCAAATCCTTAGGACGGCGGTTGTCGTCCACTGGCTTTCCCCTTTTTTAAACGGAAGACCCCGCCCCGCGCCGAGAGACGAGCGCAACGCGGGGCGAGCCCCTTTGCCCACGCCACTTGCCGCAGGCAAACTTATCAAAGACTAGGACTTCCTCGGTCTCTTTTTAAATCCGGCCACAACGCAAGGCTCCACGACGCTTATGGCGGACAGCCCTGGAGGGGTGTTCGCCCGCATCTCGACGTGCGATGGCAGTTACCGGGAAACGGCTACTCCACTGTCAGGTTAGAAACGGGGTGGCGGACGATTATAGAGACATTCGTCGACATGTACCGGGAGGGGGGGATTCTGCTCCACCTCAACCGCATCCTCAATCACCAGCAGGTAGAAAGGACGTGTCGCCGGGGCTGCTGGAGAAGGGCGGGTCTTCTGCTTATCGCGATGCTGAATCTTGGCCTTTTCCGCGGTCGAACTGACCGCGCATCGGTGATGGAGCTCAACCTCGAAGGTGCGCGCCGCCAGCGTGGTCGTGAGGACGACAATTCCGACCAGCGCGACCAGAAGGCGCATGCTCCCAGGCCCCACCCGCCAGCCGTTGATCCGGAAGATTCTGCTTGCGATCATCCTCACTCATGATAGGGTAGCACACTGCTCGGGTGAATCTCTCAGGCCCAACGGTCTAGTACCAAGCCTCTCAATCCCAATTCGGGCTGAGTAGCCGATCGCCGCGCGCTTTCCGCTGGAAAGCCTCTGTGCCGATGGCATAGAATGTCGCCCCTCATCCAAGTCGGGCCCTGCAACTTACACTTGGGGCGCAATTTATACGATATTAACCGCAGATTTACATTTCTGTAACAAAGCGCCGCTAGGATTCCCAATTTCTCGTACATGCTCGATCGATGTCCCTGTTGGTGAAGAACTTAAGATGCACAACTCTTTTCCAATTCGCGCAGCGAAAACCGTTTGAGGAGACAGACGAATGAAACGACTCTTAGCCCAAGTTTTGTCGTTGGCGTTGGTGGGAAGTGGCTTTCCCGCGAATGCACAACAGACAGCGCCCGCCAAGAAAGCCAAGAAAGCGCCTGCGGCTCCCAGCGTCGCTTCCCAATTGAAGACGATGTCGGATGCTTTGGCCGCCCAACAGAAGCAGATCGAAGATCTTCGTCAGGAACTTCAGTCCCGCGATCAGGCCGTCCAGCAACTGCAGCAGCGCCTCGACCAGAGCCAGGCTGCGGCCAGCGCGGCCCAGGCTAAGGCGGACAGCGCCTCCGCCGCCGCCAACCAGCAGGCCGAGTCGGTCAACGCTCTGAAGACCGATGTCAACGACCTCAAGCAGAATGCCAGCACCACCGCTCTCAGCCTGCAGGAGACGCAGAAGAGCATCAAGGACGCGGTCGAGAGCCCGGCGGCCATCCACTTCAAGGGCGTCAAGATCACTCCGGGCGGCTTCGTCGCGGCCGAAACCGTCACCCGCCAGCGCGCCACCGGCGGCGACATCAACACGCCGTTCACGGGAATTCCCTTTCCCGGCAACTCTCTGTCGCATGTCACGGAGAACAATTTCACCGGTCGTCAGAGCCGCCTTACTTTGCTGGCTGAGGGCAAAGCGGGCAGCACAAAGGTATCTGGCTACTACGAGGGTGACTTCCTCAATGCCGGGGTCACTTCCAACAACCGCCAAAGCAACAGCTACCCCTTCCGCCAGCGCCAGGTATGGGCCCAGGCCGCTCTCGACAACGGTTGGAGCTTCACTGGCGGCCAGATGTGGACCTTGGCGACGGAAGACCGCAAGGGCATCAACAACCTTCGCGAAGCTCTTCCCATGATGATCGATCCCCAGTACGTCGTCGGCTTCACCTGGGCCCGCCAGTACGCTTTCCGCGTCGTCAAGGACTTCGGCGGCAAGTTTGCTCTCGCCGCTTCGGTTGAGGGTCCGCAAGCCACCATAGGCGGTCGCGGTTTCTCGCTCGTCACCACCAACAATGCCGGGACGGTCACTACGGTAGGCAACAACTTCATCAATGCCCCCGGGGCCGGTGGCGGACTATTCAATTTCTCCGACCCCTCCGGTTACACGGTCAATAAGGCGCCCGACTTCATCGTTAAGGCCGCCATTGATCCGGGCTGGGGACACTACGAAGTCTTCGGCATCCTGAGCACGTTCCGCAACCGCGTTTATCCCTGCGGCGTCGTCGGTACCAATGCAAACGACACCGATCCCCCCGTCACGCCCACCGAAGTCACCTGCCCGGTCAACGGATCAACCACGCCGAGTTCCGTGGGCGCCTTTAACGACACTCGCACCGGTGGGGGGGCGGGTGCCAGCCTTCTGGTGCCGCTGTTCAACAAGAAGCTCGAGGTACGCGCCAAAGCCGTCGGGGGCGATGGCATTGGCCGCTACGGCTCCGCACAGTTGCCTGACCTCACCATCCGCCCGGATGGTACCCAGGCCCTAATCCGCACCGGCCACGGAATGTTTGGCTTCGAAGCTCACCCGAGCAAGAAGCTCGACATCTATGGCTACTTCGGCGCCGAGTATGCAGACCGCGCCGCTTACAGCGGGTACACTACCATTACGGTCACGAAGACTCCCCTGATCCCCGCCAATACAACCACCGGCGAGATTCCGGTGACGACCACCACCAAGATCAGCACCACCGGAATCGGCGGTTACGGCAACCGCGCCGCCAACAACAGCGGGTGCAGCACCGAGAACCCGCCAGCTAACCAACTCACTCCGTCTGGCGGCGGCACTTGCGCCGGCGACATCCGCATCATCAAGGAGGGCACGCTCGGCTTCTGGCACAAGGTCATCCAAGGTCCCAAGGGTGGCATCCGCTGGGGTATTCAGTACTCCTACTTCGAAAAGGATGCCTGGTCCGGGGAGAACGGGATCACTCCCAAGGCCATCGACAACATGGTGTGGACCTCGTTCCGTTACTATTTCCCGTAAACCAAAAACACAAACGCCCCTGCTCCGCAGCCATGCGGCGGCAGGGGCGTTGTGGTTGTGCAGGAGATCCTGTTCTCAACGCGGAAACACGAACCTTCCACGATGCGTTTCGTGTCACGAGACGAACCGCCGTGCGGATTGGGCGCGATGGACTCCCACGCTCGAAGCACGAAACAGGTGGGCCACTACATCAGGCTGACGCGGCGCACGCCCTGAAGCTTCGCTGCAGTCGAGCGCAGATCTTCGCGCGATTGCATCACGAACATCACCGACCCATCCGCATTTTCCCAGCTCTCGCAGATTTCAGTTCCCGGTATGTCGAACGAGTCGACATGCCTGCCATCCACCTCGACCGCATACCTCTTGGAAGGACTCCCTCCGAAGACCTTCCGCATCACCCACCCCGCAATGGAGTTGGAATCTCGAAGTTGCATACCTCTCCCGTTCCTCCTGTGAATGAATCTTCGTTCTGCAATCTAAGAACCGAGGTCTGGGGCCTGAGAGGAAACCAACACGAAAGTGATGACCGAAAGCTACCCTGGGGATGTGGGACAGGATTCTACACCGATGGCCAGCGCGCTGAACTAAGGCTTAACGGCAAAGTCTGTTGAAAACTCTGGTACCGGGCAGGCAGCGACTCGCCGGTTCACTTTGTCCGCGCGCGCAGCCGCAGGGGATAGCCGTCATCGTCAGGCAATAACCCGTCGATGCGGAGTACCTTCACCGATTCGTCCACATCCGACGCTCGGATGTATCCGAGGGCCCCTGCGGTGCGGGAAACGTGTCTTTTCACGTCCTTGGCCTTCTTGATCGTTGTTGGCGCATTGGCCAGCTCTCCGCGGAATACTTCGAAGTAGAAATACTTCTCGTAGGCTTTCTCGTCCATCTTGTAGATCCCGCGCAGAACTGTTTCCCGCTCCGCGCTTCCGCGCCCCATCGCCAGCAGGGTAATAGGCTGGCTATGCGACCACCAACGTCGGTCCCCGAAGAACATCTCCTGCAGCTGGGACAGCGATACGTTGTTGACCGGGTTGTTCCGGTTCACAACGATGGCGATACTCTCCCATGCCGACGCGCGCTTGCCCACGCGGGGCTGGGCCCCCGAAACTACAGCCAAAGCCACGACGAGAATCGATATCCAGGCAGGTTTCAATGCTTTTTGCTCGCTTCGCGAACCAGGGGAGGGGTGTGGGGGAGATCCCCTCTACTCTAAAGGGGGAGAGCCCAATTCGTCTAGCAGCGACAAATCGAAACTGAGCGCAACCCCGATTTCTGACCTGGTGATCCTCGTCACTGACTTCTGTTCAGGAAATGGGCTAGCTTGCTTCCGCCAGGGGAGAGGATCCCTCGCGATTCCTTTTTCCAAGACTTCCCCCGGATTTAGCAGAGGGCCCGTTCGATCGAATGAACACATTTGCACGACCCATGGGCATCGAGGAACACCATGCGCCGCGTCACAGGGCTTTTTCAGTCGTGGTTTCCCATCACTCTGGTGTGGCTCGTTGCCATCACCATCGCAGCTGCCATTGTTGCCGCCCTGCTGGGACCTGCGGACTAACCAACGTGCCGTGGGAGCTCGGGCAAGGCAAAATGCCCGGAGCTCTCACCCTTCGGTAAGCAGTCCGGGCCAAGGCTGTAAAGGATTGCGGGAGAGCATACTGGCGAAACGGACCGGGGAATGTAAAAGCTCCACTTACATGGAAATCTCAAAACGAGGCATTTTCTGGAGGCCCCGGGCGGAGTCGAACCGCCGACCTGCGGTTTAGGAAACCGTCGCTCTATCCATCTGAGCTACGGGGCCTCTCTGTCCCGATGATAGCACCAAGATTTCCTTCCTTACCCGCGTCTTCCCCGTCGCGTATTCGCGGATGCTAGAATCCAGCCCTGATTTCCGCGCTGCAAAGGAATCGCTCCATGCGCTGGTTGCTGTGCCTCCTTACTCTGCGTTCCCTGTTCCCCCGCTCAAGATGTCCAACCCAAGCCTGAGACCGGCGAGCGCCACGAGTTCGTCATTCCAAACTTCAAGACCGAAAGCGGCGTCGTTCTCCCACAGGCCCGCATTGTCTATGGAACCCATGGCCACCTCAACGGCGCCAAAGGACAATGTCATTCTCCTGCCCTCGCATTACATGGCCGACTACCATGGCTACGAGTGGCTCATCGGCCCCAACCACGCGCTCGATACGTTACAGCTTTTTCTCGTGGCCACGGTACTGTTCGGCAATGGCCATTCCTCGTCCCCGAGCAACACTCCGGAGCCTTTCCACGGACCCCGCTTCCCGATCACTACGATTCGCGACAACGTTGAGGCTGTTCATCGCCTCCTCACCGAGGAACTCCACATCCCCCACCTGCGCGCCATCCTTGGCTTCTCCATGGGCGCCCAGCAGGTCTTCCAGTGGGCGGTGAGTTAGCCAGACTTCGCTGACCGCATCGTGGCCACCGCCGGGACAGCAAAGACCTACCCCCACGGATTTGTGCGGCTGGAGAGCGCAGATCGTCGCCCTCACCATGGACCCTTTATTTCAGAATGGCGACTACGAGGAGCAGCCGAAAAAGGGCGTGGAGGCCTTTTCCCCGGTCTGGACCGCCTGGCTCTTCTCCCAGGAATAGTGGCGCAAGGAGCCGTGGCGCGAGGCAGCCAAGCCTGGAACGATTTTCGAATCCACTCTCAACGACTTCCGCACCAACTTCATCCCCGGTGCCGACGCCGACGACCTCATCCTGCAAATGCGCACTTGGGAAAAACACGATATAGGCACGACACCAAGCTTCTCCGGAGACGTCTCGAAGGCACTGGCCGCCATTAAAGTTCCCTTCCTCTACATGCCCTCCGAAACCGACCTCTACTTCCCCGTCACTGACGCCCGCTACGAAGCCGCCTTCATGTCTACCGTCATCCTCAAGCCGATCCCCTCGCTCTGGGGACAGACCGCCGGAGCCGGCGTCAACCCCGCCGATGAAAAGTTTCTGAATGAAGAAATTGCACGTTTCCTGGGGCTATCGCAGCATTGAGAAGCAGCCCACACGGGAGCCCATCCAGTATTGACATCACTCCTCGACGGAGTCAAAATCCCCAAGTGCTTCCGCGGGGAACGCGGGCCGCGGCACAAGGAACATTATGAGATGGTCGTTGTCCTCATCTCTGCTTTGCACCATTCTGGCGACCGCCTTCAGCGCTTCGCCGGCCTTTGCTAAGGATAGCTCCGACATCACCCAGTTCGGCCACGATGTCCGCATCGAGGCCGATCAAACGGCAGACCAGGTCACCTGCTTCGGGTGCTCGGTCTATGTCAGGGGACAAGTCGCCGGCGACATCACCACTTTTGGAGGGAACATCGTTCTCGAAGACGGCGGCAGGATTGCCGGCGAAGTAACTTCGTTTTGGGGGGACGTACGCGCCGCCGACAACACCAAGCTAGCGGGCGACATCACCGTCATGGGCGGCAGCCTCCGCCGCCAGCCCACTGCCACCGTCGCCGGAGAAGTCACAACTTTCCAGTCGCGCGGCCTAGTGCTCATCATCCTTTTGAGTCCATTCGTCGTGCTGGGTGGCATCATCGCCCTCGTCATCTGGCTGGTCCGCCACAACCGCCGATCCACCCCGGCCATGGCCCGTGCCGCATGATTGGTTGTTTAGCAGGCTGCTGAAAAACTCTTTTTGCACTTGGAGCACCCACAACATATTGTGATTGCCTGGCGCTGGTACTCCAATCCATTGACGATTGGGCGAACAAAAAAACGTTCTTCAGCGGCCTGTTAGCGGGGACGCCCTCGCCCGCGTAACATTCCGGCCAAGCGGCCTGTCACTCGGCCTCTCTGCGCCCAAAATATTTCCGCACGCCAATCACATTGTAGCGTCCCCAAGGTCCATTCAGCCCTAGATCGGCTGGTCCCAAATACCGGTCGCGCACCCCAAAACGCTGGAACAGGAAGTGCTGGGTCACACGCAACTCGAACCCTCGCCCCAGGTCAACACCGGCTCCCCACGAACGCTCCCACCCAATCCCGGCCGGCGACCAGGTGTACAACGTGTGCGGAATGTTCTTCCCGAATAGAAACGTCGGCGCGCCAAAGAACAGCAACCGTTTCAGCTGCGTGCGCGCAAAGGGGTGAATCTCCACATATCCAGAAAGCATGTAGCGCGCAAACGCATTGCAGGGGGCGCCCTTGCCGCCATACTGGCCAGCATTGGCCGCACACAGATTCGGATCGGGCTCATTATGTGGAGGCGCCACGTCAAACTGGCTATAACCCCAGATGAAGTTGCGGGGGAAGAAAAGCTTCCCGCCAGAGACCGCAGGTTGTTGTGCGAACACCGGGGTAGTCATTAGGCAGAGCGAAAGGCCAATCAGCACACGTTTCATCAGGGCTCTCTTGAGACACTGGATTTACTTACGGATTGGTCCGGCTGATCGTCCGAATGCCGAATCCTTGAAGGCGAGGCGGCGACTCAACCGAAAAGCGCGCCATTGTATATTGAAAAGGAAATACCACGATAGAAGATGTAGCGCCGGCCTCCCGCCCGCTGGCACGAGGGCGTCCTTGCCAAAGCTCCCACTCGTCAACTAAATGTCGTAGTACAGCAAAAACTCATACGGATGCGGCCGCAACCGGACCGCCTTGCATTCTTTCTCCCGCTTGTACTCTACGTAAGTGCGCAGCAGCTCTTCGGTAAACACATCGCCCTTCAGCAGGAACGCCGGGTCCCGCTCCAGGGCATCCAGGGCCTCCTCGAGCGATGTGGGCATCGATGGCACCTTGGCTAACTCATCGGGACTCAGATCGTAAACATCCCGATCCAGGGGAGGCCCTGGATCCATCTTGTTCTCGATTCCATCCAGCCCCGCCATCATCATCGCCGCAAACGCCAGGTACGGATTGCAACTCGGGTCCGGCGGCCGGAACTCAACCCGGCGCGCTTCTGGCGACGCCGAATACATCGGGATCCGGCAAGCCGCCGACCGGTTCCGCCGCGAGTATGCCAGATTGACCGGGGCCTCAAATCCCGGCACCAGCCGCTTATAGGAATTGGTGGTCGGTGCGATCAAAGCCGCCAGCGCCGGCCCATGCTTCACCAGGCCTCCGATATACCACAGGGCGACCTGCGACAGACCGGCGTAGCCATCCCCGGCGAACAACGGCCGGCCATTCTTCCACAGCGACTGGTGGGTGTGCATGCCGCTGCCGTTATCACCGAAAATCGGCTTCGGCATGAAGGTCACCGTCTTGCCGTGCTGGTTGGCCACGTTCTTCACGATGTACTTGAACAGCAGCATGCTGTCGGCCGACTTCACCAGTGAGTTGAACCGCAGATCAATCTCGGTCTGACCCGCGGTCGCCACCTCATGGTGATGGCATTCGACTGTCAGTCCCGCGTTCTGCATGGCCACAGCCATCTCGCTGCGCAGGTCCTGATAATGGTCCGTGGGTGGAACGGGAAAATATCCTTCCCGGTAGCGCGGCCGATACCCGAGGTTCTGCTCCGCCCGCCCCGAGTTCCACCGCCCCTCCTCCGCATCGATGAAGTAGAACCCGTGCTCCTCCCGTTGATCGAAGCGGACGCTGTCAAAAATGAAGAACTCCGCCTCGGCGCCGAAATACGCCGTGTCGGCCACGCCCGAAGCGCTCAGATAGAGCTCCGCCTTCCGCGCGATATACCGTGGGTCCCGGTCATATCGCTGCTTGGTCACCGGATCGATTACATCCGCGATCATGACCAGCGTCGACACCTCTGTAAAAGGATCCAGCATGTGGGTCCCCGGATCCGGAATCAGCAGCATGTCGCTCTCGTGAATCGCCGCCCATCCCCGGATCGACGACCCATCCATCCCGAAGCCTTCCTCAAAGGCCGCCTCGGTCAGCCGTTCCACCGGATACGAAATGTGGTGCCACAGCCCGGGCAGGTCCGTAAACCGCAGGTCTACGACCTTCACACCATTCCGCCGCGCAAAATCCAGCACCAGCTTCGGGTCAGACATAACTCAGAAATCCTCGCTCCCAGTTCCGATCTTCTCGGCTTCAACCGGGTGCCGCACTCTTCCCGTGCCCTTTGTGGGAGGGACTTTCTTCGAAACCTCCCCTGTCGCATCCGATACGGCGCGACCGTCGAGTGTAGATGCCTCGACTCACGCCCCAAAATTCATAGTTTTTATGGAGTGAATAAAGCAGGCTTATGGCTAGGGCTCTTCGATGGAAGCGATGCAGACGGGGAAACTTCTTTGAGATTCGGAGAAGGCAGGGCCGCGACGCAAACCCTGCCTCTCAGACACCAATTCTCAGTTGCGCTCATCCTACTTCCCGAACCCCGCCTGCCCAAATGAATTGTTTCAATGCTTCCGATTCGAAGCATTTATGATATTGCCCGTCAGCAAACAGGGGAATGCGCGGTCGTTCCCCCGCAACCACCATCGACATAAGCCTGCGTGCGGCCTATGGACTTCGATCAACTCGAGACCTTCCTTGAGGTAGCGCGGCTTTGTTCGTTCTCGCGCGCCGCTGAGAAGCGTTTCCGAACCCAGCCCGCCGTGTCTTCGCAGATCCGCGCCCTCGAGGAAGAAGTCGGAGCGCGCCTGCTCGACCGCTCCGGCGGCAAAGTCTCGCTTACCGCCTCCGGCAAGCTCTTCCTCAAATATGCCGAAGACGCCATCGAAGCCCGCAAGGCCGTGTGTATCGCGATCGCCGAGACTGAGCGTATCCCTCGCGGCGAAATCGTCGTCGGCGCCAACGAAGGCACTTGCCTGCACGTGCTTCCTGAAGTCTTCGCCGAATTCAAGAAGAACTATCCCGACGTCGCCGTCGGCATCAAGCGCGCCGACTACGCCAAGATCCTCGACTCCGTCATCGACAACTCTGTCGACTTCGGCGTCGTCTCTCTCCCCGTCACCGACGCGCGCCTCACCATCGTCCCCATCCATCGCGACGAACTGGTCATCATCGCCCCGCCCGCGCATCCGCTCGCGCGCTTGAAATCGGCCACCATCGAGGAAGTCGGCGCATTCCCGCTCCTCATGCCAAAAAGCGGACACACTCGTGACGCCCTCGAGAACCTGTTCCATGAGCGCCGCATGAAGCCCCAGATCTCCATGGAACTGGACTCCAGCGAACTGCTCAAGCGCTTCGTTGCCGCCAACGTCGGCGTCGGTTTTATTGCCCGCTCCAATGTTGCCGAAGACGTGCGCGCCAACACCCTCGCCATCATTCCCATCGCCGACGCGCACATCCGCCGCGACCTGGCCCTCGTCTTCCGCAAAGACAAGGCTCTCAGCCGCGCCGCCCTCGTCTTCATCGACACTGCGGTCAAAAGCAAAGCGCTCGAACCCGCCCTTGAGACCGTCAAGCGCCGCTGATCCTGCAGGCGGCACCATTCATCCGCAACGCATCAGATAAAATTACTCCCGTGAACGTCCGGCTCACTTCGCGAACCCTTGCCATCTTTGCCCTGAACCTGTTGGCCGCCGCCCAGTCCGGCCGTAAAGCACAAGCCAAGCCATCGAATGCCGAGAACAAGCTGGCCGTCATTCACGTCACCGGATCCAAGCGCTACGCGCCCGAGGAAATTGCCGCCGCTACCCGGCTCGAAGTCGGCTCCAACACCTCGGAAGAAGACTTTCAGAAAGCCGCCCAGACACTCGGCACCTCGGGCCTGTTCTCCAACGTCTCCTATAGCTACAACCACACCCCCACCGGCACTAAGCTCGATATCGAAGTCACCGACGCCGAGAAGCTGGTTCCGGCGCGGTTCGAGAACTTTGTCTGGTTCACCGACGACGAAATCAAGGCTCGCATCCGCGAGCACTTGCCGCTATTCCGCGGCGAAGTCCCCATCGGCGGCACCTTCGCCGACGACATTTCCGAAATCCTGCAGGCCCTGCTCGTCGAGCGTGGCGTTAATGCCCGCGCCGACTACGTGCGCGACACCCGGGAACCTGGCGGCCCCGTCGACGCCATCAGCTTCCGCGCCACCGGCGTGAGCCTTGCAATCAGGGAAGCCCACTTCACCGGGGCTGCCCCTGCCGAACTCGAGGCCCTGAACGCTGCCGCCGCGCAACTCGAAGGCAAAGACTACCTGCGCCCCGACGTCGCCAACTACACAACCAGCAAACTCCTTCCCATCTATCTCGCCCGCGGCTATCTCAAAGCCGAAATTGCCGACCCCACGATAAAAGTGGTCGGCGAAACCGCCGACTCCACCTTAGTCTCCCTCGACTTCCCCGTGACCCCGGGCCCGCAATACAAGATTGGCGGCGTGCAATGGCAGGGCAACAAGGCCTTTCCGGTTGAGAAACTCCAAGGGCTGGTCCACGCCAAAACGGGCGACCTGGCTAACACGCCGCAACTCCAATCCGACCTCGAGGCCATCCACCATCTCTATGGCACCGTCGGCTACATGACCCAATCAGCAAAACTCTTCCCGCAACTCGACGACACCGCCCACACCGTCGTCTACGATGTCACGATTCACGAAGGCGACATTTTCCACCTCGGCGATGTCGACATCCAGGGCCTTGACCCCAAATCCACCGACCGCTTGCGCGAAGCGTGGACCCTCCGCGAAACTGACCCCTACGACACCACCTACCCCAAGCGTTTCTTCGAGCAGACCGTAAAACTCCTCTCCCGCGACGTCACCTGGACCGTCAGCATCCACGAAGGCGTCAATGAGCAGGAGAAGACCGTCGACGTCACCCTGCGCTACGGCATCCGGCCATCATCTTAAGGCTCTGGTTGAATACGTACTTTCCCGTGTGATCCCGAGTGCAGTGGGCCAACAGGCGATCAAAGTCGAGAGACCTCGTGTCCTTCAACAGCACCACACTCGAATGGAATTCTCTGAACAGCCCCGTTTCTGGAGCCCGGATGTTACTCTTTCCTTGCCGCCCGCGTCTGTCAACCTTTCCCACGGTTTACATCCCCAGATCTCGTAGTAGGGTCATGAGTAACGATCACGATCAGCAATCCGACCTCCAGGAAAAAATCGCGACTCAGATCCAGGCCGAGGGCCTGGTGCCTAGGAAAGAACTGACCGCGGAGGAACTCCAGAAGCTCAAGTCGGCCGCCACCCGCCTTGACCAGCTCATCAATGCCGCCGAGAACGCTGACCGCGAATCCCTCAAAGCCGCCGCCGCCCGGCTCGAGCAGTTCCTCGCCGACATCGCCACCGGCAAAGACGTCATAGCCGCCCTCAAGCGCCGGACCGGACGGAGAATGCCGCAGGATTAAAGCGGATCATCAGGCAATTTTCTACTGCTTGCCGGAGGGGACAAACCTGTTTTTCAAAGGCTTTAACCAGCAGTTTTCGTTCTCCATTTTCAATTCCGAAGCCTCCGCACCCCGTATCCCCTGCCCCAATCTGCTACTCTAAATCCCAGGGCATTTCCCCGTTCCACCCATAAATTCTGAAATCCTGGAGGAGACGACTCAGCATGAAACTGCGTTCTCAACTACCTGCCCTTCTTTTGGCGCTGTCCCTGTCCGCGGGGATTGCTCTTGCCGGCGGCAAGTCCCAGACCTACACCGGCAAGGTCAGCGACGCCATGTGTGGCGCCCACCACATGATGGAGGGCTCGGAGGCCGACTGCGCCCGCGCCTGCATCGGCAAGGGCTCCAAGTACGCCCTCGTCGACGGCGAAAAGGTCTACATCCTGCAGTCCAGCGACAAGGCCGCCCTCGCCAGCCTCGACAAACTCGTCGGCTCCGGCGCCAAGGTCACCGGCACGCTCGACGGCAACACCATCCAGGTCACCAGCGTCGCCGCCGCCAAGTAGCGAGCCGAACGGCCTCCTCGGCGGTTCCGAGAGGCCCGCCGGAGCGCAGCCAAAGGGACATTGCCGCATCCGACGCAAGACCACCGGGGAGCCCCGCGCGGGCTCCCGTATTTTTTTCTGCGCCTCCGTGCTGTTTTTCATCCAACGTTCACAATTCGCTATGTTAGATTTGCGTTTTCTGACAACCCAGCAGTGCCTCTGGAGGCAAATGAATTGAGCAAGGACATGGTCCCGAAGCGGATCTTCTTTACCAAGGGGGTGGGCAAACACCGCGAACGTCTCACATCTTTCGAACTGGCCCTGCGCGACGCCGGCATCGCCGCGCAAAATCTGGTTCGCGTCTCCTCGATCTTCCCTCCCAACTGCAAGCTGGTTCCCCGGGCCACGGGCCTCAAGTACCTCCATCCCGGCGAAGTTGTCTTCGCCGTCGTGGCGGAGAACAGCACGCGCGAACCCCACCGCCTGCTGGCCTCGAGCATCGGGGTCGCCATTCCCTCCGACCGCAACACCTACGGCTACCTCAGCGAGCACCACTCCTTCGGTGAATCCGAGGACGCCGCGGGAGACTACGCCGAGGAACTCGCCGCTGAGATGCTCGCGACCACGCTCAATGTGGACTTCGATCCCGACCGCTCCTGGGACGAGAAGAAGCAGATCTACCGCCTGTCCAACAAAATCGTCCGCACTGCTAACGTCACTCAGTCCGCCGTCGGCGACAAGCGCGGCCTCTGGACCACCGTGATTGCCTCGGCCGTGATGATCTTCGACTAGGCCCCGGCACCAGCATCCAACAAGAATGGGACGGCCCCGGCCGTCCCACTTGAGTTCTTGTTCGCTTATCGCCCCACAGATCTCCGCCTGGCGTCAGCGGCCTAAGCTGATCCAGAAAACTTCTGGACAGGAATGGAGAGTGCCGGCTAGCTCTGGGTCCAGCCTTGGTGCGGTCATCTTTGACCGCTGACCGGGGCCACAGGCGTTCCCGCCAGCACAATCCTCGGATGGAACAACGTCCCGGCCACGCGGGTCGCGATGGCAATCAGATCAGACTGTCCATGGAAGACTTTGACCTGCTTCGCCCGGGAAAACTCCGGCAGATTCACGGCCCGTCCACTGCGGATCATAGCTGCTAGTTCATCGTTGACCGTGACCGAGGGCATCTCCGGCAGTAACCTTCGCGGATGCACGCAGAGTGCATCGCACTGCCCTTCTTCCGCGGCCCTCGCGAGGCTGGCAAGCGTATGCGCTTCCGCCAGCGTGAATTCCGCGACGCCCGTCCGGCGCAGCGACGCCAGATGCGCACCGCAGCCCACCATGCTCCCCAGTTCATGCGCCACTGACCGCATGTAAGTCCCTGGGCCAACCCGCGCCCGGAACGAGGCACAATCCTGCGCGAAGGCAGTAATCTCGAATTCCCTGATTTCAACCTCCACCGGCTCCAGCTTGACTTCCTTCTTCCTGCGCGCCAGCTTGTAAGCGGGTACCCCGTGAATCTTTTTCGCCGAGAAAGGTGGCGGCATCTGCTTGACCGTGCCCCGAAACCCTGCCGCCAGCTGCTGCAGCTCCGAGAGCGAGGTCCGCACGGCCTGAGGCGCTCCTGCCGGCTCGCCTTCAGCGTCATAGGTATCGGTCGCAAACCCAAAGCGGACCGTACCTTCGTACCTTTTCTCCGAGTCAGTATAGAACTGCGCCAGGCGCGTCAGGCTGCCCACCACCAGGGGCAAAACTCCGGTCGCAAGCGGATCGAGCGTCCCGAGGTGCCCCACCGACCGTTCCCCCAGGATACCGCGCACCCGGTTTACCACGTCGTGCGACGTGAGTCCGGCCGGCTTGTCGATAATCAGGACTGCATTCATGAGACAATCTCAGTTTACTGTCTGCGGACGACTTTTGTTCTGATTCCGTATGTTTCTTCCTCTGCGCGACGATCAACCGGTCTTCAGCACGCCCTACATCAATTATTTCCTCATTGCCTTGAATCTCTTCATCACCTTTCTGGAGAGCCAGCTGGGACACCGCGGAGTTCACGTCCTGGTCATGCAGTACGGCGTGGTCCCAAGACATGAAATCGGGCTGCTCACTGGCGTTCCTGTCTTCGACCCGGTTGCCGCGCTGGTTCCCCTGGTCACCTCGATGTTTCTGCACGAGGGCTGGTGGCATGTGCTGGGCAATATGTGGATGCTCTGGTTGTTCGGCGACAACATCGAGGACTACCTCGGCCACTTCGGCTACATTGTGTTCTACCTGCTGAGTGGGATCGCCGCCATGCTGACGCACATTCTGTTCAACGCGAATTCGGCGCTGCCGGCCATCGGCGCCAGCGGCGCCATCGCCGGGGTGATGGGAGCGTACTTGGTCTTGTATCCCAGAGCGCGCGTATTGACCTGGATCTTCATTCTCATTATTCCCATTCCGGCATGGATCTGGTTGGTCATCTGGGCGGGCCAACAGTTTCTTGGGGGCGCGGCAAGTTCCCTCGCTTCCTATACCGGCCAAGCCGCTGGCGGGGTTGCCTTCTGGGCGCACGTCGGAGGCTTTGTCGGGGGTATGCTGATGATCCGCCTCTTCCCCGCACGCCAGCGCCGCTATCGCTACGGAACCTGGTAATCCCCGTTCGCCACAACTTAATGCAGTACATGAGAGATTCTACAGAATCTCTTCTTTTTACATCTTGATTTTCGTCTTTATATCCGGCCTTCAGCGATTATGGCTCGGGCAACTTGCTGCTGAGAAGTGGAACCCGGAACTGCGCGCGGACAACAGACAGGTCAAAGCGTCCCCGCTGTTGGCAGGATTTTCAACTCCTCGACCGTAGCGTTGGCCGGTAACAGGATTGCGTTGACCACCGCCTGCGCGATCACTTCCGGCCTCATCATCTTGGCGCGCGGTGCTTGCCGCCAAAAGCTCTGCCATATTTTGGTATCAGTCGCGCCCGGCATTAGAGCAAGAACCCGTATCCCGCTCGCGCGCAGTTCTTCGCGTAGCGTGTTGGTTAGCGCGAGCGCCCCATGCTTGGAAGCATTGTAGCCAGCCAGACCCGGAAACACCTGCGTGGCCGCGATGGACAGGTTGTTTACGATCATGCTTCCCTGCTCCATCAGTGGCAGGATTTCGCGCGTCACCAGAAACATGCCCGTGAGATTGGTGTCGACGACCTCGCGCCACGCCTCCAGCGGGAGCTTCGCCACCGGCACGCTGGCATGGGCTACGCCGGCATTGTTCAGCAGAATGTCGACACGCCTGAACTGCTGTCGGACGCTGGCGGCCAGCCGTCTCACCGCTTCCGGTTCGCGCACATCACATGCCTTTGCCAGCACCCGCACCCCGCAGCGTGTCAGCTCTCCGCCAGCTTTTTCAAGCGGCGGGAGTGTTCGTCCAGCTAGCACGAGGTCACATCCCTGGCGAGCCAGGGCCTGGGCCATGGCCAGCCCCAGTCCACGGCTTGCACCAGTGACCAGTGCCACTTTTCCTGCGAGCGGAGAGCTGGACGGTCTTTTTGAGCCTCTGGGCATGGTTACGCCGGCGCAATCCCATCATTCCGTGGACTCCCTAAGGTAGCAGGACGATCCATCTTTGTCGCAACTTTCAGGGACGCGGATCCGCGCGTTAGTTTTTGGGGCCCCGCATACAGGAGCCGAGTGTGTAAGATACTGGTTCGTGCGTTCATCTGGTCCAAGGAAGACACTCCCTTGCCTCCTCGCATTACCGTGGTTGGAAGCTACGCAACCGGCCTGACTCTGCGCGTCAAACGCCTGCCCAGCCGCGGCCAGACGGTGCTGGCCTCCGGCTACCGTGCCGACTACGGTGGCAAAGGTTCCAATCAAGCGGTAGGCTGTGCCCGCCTGGGCGCCCACGTCGACTTTGTTGCCAGTATCGGCAAGGATGACTTTGGGGCCATGGCCTTATGTCTTTATCGCGAAGAGGGCATCGACACCCGCTACGTGCAGCAGACGCCCAGCCTTCCCACCGGCGTAGGCTTCATCCTGGTCGACGCGGACGGGCACAACTGCATTGCGCTTGATCCCGGCGCAAATGAGTTGCTATCGCCCTCTGACGTCACTGCCAGCAAAGCAGCTTTCCAGGGCACGGCCGTGATTCTCACGCAGCTGGAAATCCCTGTCGAGGCAGCCGAGGCAGCCCTCGCGCTCGGCAGGGCCGAAGGCTCCGTCACCATTCTGAACCCTGCCCCAGTGCGACCGTTACCCGCCACGATGTTGCGATCGGTCGATGTGCTGACGCCCAACCAGACCGAAGCCAATGTGCTCACGGGCAGAAGGCCGGATGCCGCGAGCGATCCCGAGGCGGTGGCTGGCGACCTGATCATCGCAGGCGCCAGGCAGGTCGTGATGACGCTGGGCGAAAGAGGTGCCCTCATCGTGGCCGGGAACTCCACCCAACACGTTCCCGCCCCGCAGATGCCGGTCGTCGATACCACGGGAGCGGGCGATGCCTTCAACGCGGGGCTGGCGACCGCCCTGGCATGTGGCGAAACTCTGGGCTCCGCCGTCGAGTTTGCCGTGGTCACGGGTGCGCTGGCCGTGACCCGGGCGGGCGTGATTCCTGCCCTGCCCACGCGCCAAGAAGTGATGAACTACTATCAGGAGCGGCACTTACCCGCGCCCTCCTGGCTAACGGAACACGCGGCCAACAGGCACAGAGTCATCCCATGACTAGTTCTCGAACGACTCCGCAAAACACGCAGGGCCAAGCGCTCGACCTTGCTGCCCACATCCAGTCCACCATTATTTCGAACGTCCTTACACGAGCGCGTTGGGAACAGCACATCGCCGAGTGTTTGCAGTACCGCTTTCAGGCCGCCATGATCCCGCCAGCATGGGTCAAAGCAACCTCCGACGCCCTTCGTGGCACGGGGATCCGGACCGCCTCTTTTGTGGACTTCCCTTACGGAACCATGACCAGTGCGGGCAAAGCCTATGAAACGGCCCGTCTGGTTGAAGCCGGAGCCGAAGAGGTGGACCTGATGCCGAACCTCGGGTTTCTTCTCTCCGGGATGGAACGCGAGTATGCCGATGATATCGCCGGAGTCGTAAAGGCCGCCGGCAAAGCTCCCGTGAAGATCATGCTCGAGCTTCCGCTTCTGAACGAGCGCCAGAAGCAACGTGCAGTTGCCATCAGCGTGGGAGCCGGAGTGGCCTACCTGAAGAATGCCAGCGGAGGTGCGGTGGGGACCGCAACCCCCGACCAGATTGTGTTCTTGCGCCGTTTAGCTCCGCCTGGGGTACGGGTCAAGGCCTCAGGCGGCATCCGGACAGCACAGCAGGTGCGCGACCTCATCGCCGCGGGTGCAGAACTGGTGGGCACCAGTTCCGGCGCGCTGATTGTAGAAGAAGTGCTGGGCGGAGCAGCGCCTGCGAGAAGCGACCCAGTCCATTATTGAGCCTCACACGCCATTCGCGCGATTGCGAATCAGCGACAGGAACTCGCTGCGTGTCTCTTCCTCGTTGCGGAAGCAGCCCAGCATCGACGAGGTAACGGCCGCTGAGTGCTGCTTTTCCACGCCCCGCATCATCATGCACAAGTGCCGCGCTTCGATCACCACGCCCACGCCCTGCGGCTCGATCACTTTCTGAATCGTCTCCGCAATCTGCGTGGTAAGGCGTTCCTGGATCTGCAACCGCCGCGAGAATAGCTCGATGAGCCGCGGAATTTTGCTCAACCCGATCACCTTGCCATTTGGGATGTACGCGACGTGCACCTTGCCGAAGAACGGCAGCATATGGTGCTCGCACAGGCTGAACATCTCGATGTCTTTTACGATGACCATCTCGTCATAGGTCACCGTAAACAGCGCCTCCTTCAACAGCGCCTCGGGGTCCTCGCGATAGCCTTTGGTCAGAAATTCGTAGGCCTTGTGCACGCGCTCCGGCGTGCGCGCCAAACCTTCGCGCGTCGGGTCTTCGCCCAGGCGCACGATCATTTCGCGGACCAGTTCTTCGAAGCTCGCGCTGGTCACTGTCGTCGGCTCTTCGGTTTGCTTCATCGCCATCCTGTCCAGGCCCTGGTCACGGACCTCAGTCTGCCTGTGTTACGGCCGCAACTCGGCTTCTCCCGCATACTCGAACGAGTTCATCATCGTTTCTTCCATCCGCACCTTTTCCAGATGAGCGTGCCGGAAGCCCCGCCGCAAAATTTCATAGATGTGCACGCAGAGATTCTCGGTCGTGGGCACGTCCTTCGCGAACTCCGGCAACGCGTTCAGGTTCTCGTGCCCGTAGCGTTCGAGGATTTCGTTCTTCACGAAGCTGTCGAGGTCGGCCAGGTTACACACCATTCCTGTCTCCGGATCCACTGGCCCGCTGACCGTAACTTCCAGGTGATAGTTGTGCCCGTGCCCATGTGGATTGTTACATTTCCCGTAGGTCGCGCGATTCCACTCGTCGGGCATGCCCGCCGCATGCAAACGGTGCGATGCCGAAAACAAGTAGCGCCGCGTCAGGTGGGCTTTCACGCCGCCTCCCCATAGAAATCGACAAACAGGTCCGGGGTCTCGTACACCCGCACCCGGTGCAACTGCGCGGCCTTCAGCTTGGGCGCAAGCCGCTGCCAGATCGCCACCGCAAGGTTCTCGGTCGTCGGAATCTGGTGCGCAAATTCCGGCACTTCCTTGTTCAGAAAGCGATGGTCCATGGCATCGAGGACCTCCCGATGCATAATCTGCTTCAGCTCCTTGAGATCGACCACGAACCCCGACCTCGGGTCCACGTTCCCCTTCACCGTGACCTCGAGCGTGTAGTTGTGCCCGTGCCCATTCGGGTTGTTGCATTTGCCGAAGATCGCGCGGTTCTGTTCCGGAGTGAACTTCGGGTTGTGATAGTAGTGCGACGCGGCAAATTCGGCCTTACGCGTGAGATAAATCATAGTTCTCCGTCAGGAAACCGGGGTCACGCCCGCACCCGGATAGCGCCGCCCCTTCCACAAGATGTCCCCGTTCGCGCGCCGCCGTTTAGAGCGCACCAGCAGGTAGGAGAAAACAGGCAGCCCAAGAATGCCGAGTAGGGTCGAACTCCAGGAAAAATGCGCACTTCCGATTCTCCGGTACGTCAGGTACGGAACAAACAGATAGAGAAGTGTGTACACCGACACGCCGTGCGCCATGGACGCGATGCCGATGCTCAGGCATGCCATGGTGATCAGAAATTCCACGGCCCGAATCACCGCCAATGGGATGGTCGCAGGAAACAACAGGCTCAAATTCTTCGTCCAGCCTTCGCGCAGCTGCGCGAAGTTGCGGTACATGCGGGTGCGGACCGCCTCCGGCGCATAGCGAAAGCGGATGCGCAATTTTGCCTTGCGCACGGCACGGGCCAGCGCCACATCCTCCAGCAGTGACTTCGCCACCGCCGCGTGCCCTCCGACTTGGTCGTATGCCGCGCGTGAAATCAGCAGATACTGACCATTAGCTGCCGCCACCGTGCTCGAATCGTCACTCACCGCCCAGGGCGGATACTCCCGTGCCAAGTCCGCGAAAATGACCGGCATGACCGCCCGCTCCCAGAAGCCATGCACCTCCTGCTGGGGAGAATACGAGAGCAGGTCGACGTCATATTCTTCGGCCTCCTTCACCGCCGCGGCCAGCGCTCCCGGCTCGTGCACGGTGTCCGCATCGGTGAACAGGAGCCACTTGCCCTGCGCCACGCGCGCGCCCGCCGTGACCGCATGATTCTTGCCGGTCCAGCCTGGGGGCAGCGTGCCTGCTTCGATCACCCGCACACTCGGGAACGATTCGGCGATGGCCCGCGTCCCATCGGTCGAACCATCGTCCACCACAATGATCTCGAATGCGATCCCTCCCTGCGACACGAGCGATGCAAGACAGGGGCGCAAGTTGGTCTCTTCGTTGCGGGCCGGGATGATCGCCGAAACTGCCGGTTTCAAGGCTGGTACTGATGTCGCCATACGCCGAATCCATTATTATAGCGAGGTGCGCAGGATCCTCTTCCCTCTGACCCTTCTTGGCCTGTTTCTCGGGAGCGGCTGCTATTCGAGCACGCGGCCCGCCCGCATCGGCAAGGCAGCCCCCGATTTCGTCGTTCAGGATGCCGATCGCAAGGTAACGCTCAGCGAGTTCAAAGGCAAAGTTGTCGTGCTGAACTTTTGGGCCAGCTGGTGTCCGCCCTGCGTGGCCGAGACTCCCTCACTGGTCAAGATGCAGAACCAGCTCCGCGACAAGGGCGTCGTCGTCGTGGCCATCAGTGCAGATGAGGACGAGAATGCCTACCACAAGTTCATCGCCAAGTACGGCATGGATTTCGTCACCGTGCGCGACCCAACCACCAGGATTCAGCGCATGTATGGAACGATCCAGCTGCCTGAGACCTACATCATCGACCGCAACGGCATCCTACGCCGCAAGTTTGCCAATGCCTTTGACTGGAGCACGCCGGAAGTCACCGACTATCTGAGCAAGCTTTAGGGAACCTCTGATTATGTCAGCACTGGAAAAGCGACAGTATTCCTGGGAGCTCCGCGAGAAGATCCGACTCTAGCCGTTAGCTCTTCGCCGTCGCATCTTGCTGGTTTGTTCCGGACCGGGTGAGCAGCCACAAAATCCGCCGGCGCTAGGTTGGGTGCTGCGGGCGAAGGGCTCGTGGCAGTGCGGCTAAAGCTGCACCTTTCGCAACCGCAGTGAGTTCGTGATTACCGACACCGAACTGAAACTCATCGCAGCCGCCGCGAGAATTGGGCTGAGCCGCAACCCAAAGAATGGATAGAGTACACCGGCCGCAATCGGCACGCCCACCGAGTTATACACAAATGCGAAGAACAGATTCTGGCGGATGTTCCTCATGGTCGCCTGGCTGAGCTTGCGCGCCCGCACAATTCCTGCGAGGTCCCCTTTCACCAGCGTCACACCGCCGCTTTCCATGGCCACATCCGTCCCGGTGCCCATGGCAATGCCGACGTCAGCCTGAGCCAGCGCTGGCGCGTCGTTGATGCCGTCACCCGCCATCGCCACCACCCGGCCCTGTTCCTGCAGGCGTTTGACCACTTCCGACTTCTGCTCCGGGCGCACTTCGGCCTCGAATTCTTCGATGCCCAATTTGCCCGCGACATTTTCTGCAACCTGCTGGTTGTCGCCGGTGAGCATCACCGTGCGGATCCCCTGCGCTCGCAGTTCGCGCAGCGCTGCAAGGCTCGATTCCTTGATGGGATCCGCTACTACGATCCAACCCGCAAAGCGCCGATCGATGGCCACGTATATCTCAGCCTCCCCCGCCCCCACGTAGCTTTCGGGTACGTCGGGAATCTTCACTTCCAGCTCATCCATCAGCCGCCGGCTTCCCGCCGCCACGCGCTGTCCCTCGACGATACCCTCGGCTCCGCGGCCCACGAGCGACTGGAAGTCCCGGACCTCGGCCAGCGCGAGGTTCTTCGCCGCCGCTTCGGCCAGCACCGCCGCAGCCAGAGGATGCTCGCTGGCTCGCTCTAGGCTCGCCGTGATCCGCAGGAGGTCGTTTTTTTCCAGGCCAATGGGAACGACGGAAGTGACCCGCGGCTTTCCCTCGGTGAGTGTGCCGGTCTTGTCCACGACCACCGTGTCTACCTTCTCCAGCGTCTCGAGCGCCTCGGCGCTGCGGATGAGCACACCCGCAAAAGCACCTCGCCCGGTGGCGACCATGATCGCCATCGGTGTGGCCAGCCCGAGGGCGCAAGGGCAGGCAATGATCAAGACAGCCACCGCATTGACGAGCGCATGCGCCAGGCGCGGCTGCGGACCGACCCATCCCCACACCAGGAACGTCCCCGCAGCGACCCCGATCACCGCCGGCACGAACCAAGCCGCTACTTTGTCCGCCAGGTGCTGAATTGGAGCCCGGCTCCTTTGTGCCTGGCTCACCAACTGCACAATCTGCGCCAAGATGGTCTCGCTGCCAACGCGTTCGGCCCGCATGGTGAAGGATCCAGTGGAATTCACTGTCGAGCCGATCACCTTGCACCCTGGCACTTTCTCCACCGGGATCGACTCGCCCGTTATCATCGATTCGTCGACCGCGCTGTGCCCATCCAGCACTACCCCATCGACCGGGACCTTTTCTCCCGGCCGCACCCGCAGACGGTCGCCCGGCTTTACCCGATCCAGCGGGATGTCTTCCTCGCTGCCGTCAGCCTTCAACAGCCGCGCGGTCTTGGGACTCAAATCCAGTAAAGCCCGAATCGCCGCACTGGTCCGGCTGCGCGCCCTTAACTCCATCACCTGGCCCAGCAACACGAGCGTGGTGATCCCCGCCGCGGCCTCGAAATAGACGTCCGGCCTCCCGCTCATCCCGCGAAACGCCGGCGGAAAGATCTGCGGAACGACCGTCGCGACCAGGCTGTAGACGTACGCCACACCGGTGCCCATCGCGATCAGCGTGAACATGTTGGCCGAGCGGTTCACGATCGACATCCAGCCCCGCTGAAAGAAGGGCCATCCTCCCCAGAGCACGACCGGCGTGGCGAGCACCAGCTCGATCCACGATAGCCAGCCTTCGGGCAGCGCGCGCTGCACCGGCATGCCGGCCAGCATATCGACCATGGCTACCAGCAACAGAGGCGCCGTCAACGCTAGTCCAACCCAGAACCGCCGGGTCATGTCGGCCAGTTCCGGATTCTCTTCTTCGTGCTCCGTGACTGTGCGTGGCTCAAGCGCCATGCCGCAGATGGGACAATCGCCCGGCCCCGGTCGCACGATCTCCGGGTGCATCGGGCAGGTGTATTCGACTTTTGAGAATAACAACGGACTCTCTGGCTCAAGCGCCATGCCACAACTCGGGCACGGCCCCGGGCCGTTTTGACGCACCTCCGGGCACATCGGGCAGACGTAGGCACGTGCGTCGCAAGCGCTAGATTTCTTCTCAGCCGAGATCGACGGCGCAACCGCGATTGGTGCCGGATGCAAGTGAGCTGCGGTGCCGAGCTGAATCAACCCCGCTGACGGTCTTGGCACAAGATACCGTTCAGGATTGCTTCGAAATTTCTCCAGGCACCCCCCACAGCAGAAGAAATACCGATTCCCCCCGTGTTCGAAACGAAACTTCGCCGCGGCGGGGTCCACATCCATCCCGCAGACCGGGTCTTTCGCTCTGGACATTGAGGGGGACCGTGGCGCCCCCGGAGCAGCCCCACCCTGAGCACCTACCTGTCCCGGTTGAATTCGCTGCAAGGCGAGCGGCGCAGCCGCCTCGCTGACATACCGGCCGGGCTCCTTCTCGAACTGCTGGGCGCAGTGCTTGCTGCAGAAGTAATACGTCGTACCGCCGTGCTCGACCCTTCCCTTGGCGGAGGCTGGTTTGACCGTCATGCCGCATACCGGATCCAGCTCGCCGAGACCCGTCTCGCTTACCGATTCAGACATGCCAATGATTCCATTTTTCCTTAGTTCGTTCCTACGAAGTTACACCTGTGGGCGTACCTGGGAAAAGCTTTCCCGGAGCAGCCTGTCAGATGCACAGGGGGGATGGCCAAGAGGCCCAAGGTGTCATGGCCAGCCGGCAAGGTACCCAGCTGATTGCCCACCCGCCCGTTCTCGGCTGGCTGCCCCGTGTCTGGAGCAAATGCGTTACCGGACAGTCATTCGATTCCTGGCGAGCCCAGGGGATTCTGCGCGATTCTGGGATCGTGTATCTTGATGCAGGAGAAAGGAAGGCGCCATGACCACTCTGGAGGTCGTGTTTCGCTACGGCTCTGTGCCGGGAGAACGCGAGATGCGCGCCATCGATGGCGTGCGTGAGGTTTACGGAATTCGTAAGGTCAGCTTCAGCCAAAAAGAGCGCACCGTGCGCGTTGAGTTCGACGCCTCCCGCCTCAAACAAGAGGCGGTTGCCCGGTTGCTGCGTCAGGCGGGAATCGATTTGCGCGAGCGGCTAGCCCTCGCTTAATGCACTTGGGGGAGTTCCGGAGGGCTGCCGCGGCGGAAAACAGGCGGAACCTTGCCGACGAAATTGCAAAGGGGCGCTCAAGAAAACCTCTGGCCGAAGTTATTCTCTAGAGCGCCCCGTTGCGCGCCACTTCGTCTGCCCTTCCCCAGTGCATCCCAACGACCATAACGTAACCTGTTGAATCCAAATAGTGCTGGGTACTGGTTACCCGGTAGGAATTTCTACCCTGCGGGCAAGATTTACTTCTGCAGCAAAACTGAACAGGAGCCAGTTTCCCGCGCTGGCTAGCCGGAGCTCAAGATCCAGCCAAGACCGCCGGACCATACAACACCTTCGGATTTTCTATCCGCTTTCGGATTTTCCTGCCCTCGGAATGGATTCGTGATTGCTTGCGATCGACGATGACGTTTGCGTCAGCTTCGCCAGGATTCTCCTTACCGAGCAGGTCCGAAGAATCGCCTTGCTGGGAAGTCGCCGTGCTCCTTCGAAGTCGTCGTGCTCCGAGGACCAGCTGCTTCCGGTTTCGATCGAGGTCTGTTGCGTCACTGCTGTGCGGGCCCCCGCCTCCCACAGCCGGAGTGCTCTGTGATAAACTTCTGCTGTTCTTTTTACTGCACTCCATCCGCATCGCGCCCTTAGCTCAGTTGGATAGAGCGTCTGGCTACGAACCAGAAGGTCGGGAGTTCGAATCTCTCAGGGCGCGCCATTGCTAATTCGCCATCTACTGAATCGGGCTCCCCGAGGACGGCCGTTCCCGCGTCACAATCGGCGAACCGTCCTGGAAATAGCCACGCTGCTCCAACGTACCTCCCACTGGGCGTTTCGGGCGTCGGGGGCGCGGCGTCGCGGTCGCAACCGTTGCTGTCATTCCTTCATTCATGGAGTTGTGACGGTCCCAGATGCTCCGAACGATGCCCTTGCCCAAATCGCGCTCGTTCGTCCGGACTTGCCATTCCCCCCAGACAGAAGTTCTATACTGACTGCATCACGCCGGAAAGGAGCACCCCATGAAGTTCACAAAGCTGACACTCGTCCTCCTGTGCGCGTTGGGTTCCGTCGCGTGGGCCCAAGACACGCAAACGCCGCAGGCCTCAGCGACGGCCCAAGGCACCCGAGGCCAGGTCCGGGGGCCACGGCACCAGCACATGATGGAGATGCACAGGCAAGAGATGGAGGCGATGAAAGCCGATGTCGCGAAGATGAAGTCGTCGCTCGAGCAGATGAAGGCGAACATGGCCGAAATCAGCGCTGCCGACGAAAAAGCCCGCTGGCAGACAAACCTCGATATGTGGCAGACGCTGGTCGATCACATGGACCGGATGATGCACCACATGGAGTCGATGGGCCCCGGCATGGGACCGATGGGCGGCCCTCCACCGTCTCCAAAGCCCTAAAGGCCAGCTTAGGGTCCATTTCGCTCAGGACCGGATCCTCACCGCCTCTGCCACCACCCCTCTGCCTCCGATTTCCTAGTTCCCCGGCTCGGAAGCAGGCTGGGCCGAGACCCGGAGGACGCCGGGGCGTCCGATGGTCGAACGTAGGAATCCGACGGGCTCGGTGTTGAAGGCGAAGCATCGGGTGGAGGGAACGGCGGGTAGAGATTGAGGTCCGGCGGCGACGGGTAGAGCTGGGGCAGGCTCAACATCGACTGCATCGCATCGAAGAAGGATCGCCCCTTCGTCAGAGTTTCCTTAAGCCATCTCCACCTCGATAACCCTGGCTGCCGCATCCAGTTTCACGATCCGGAAGCTGCGTACTTGCCCCGCGCGCGCCGGCTCGGCTTTCGCGGATTCGGCCGAGGGACCGCTCTTCCATTTCGCCTGCAGCATCGAAGTGAGCGAACTGAGATTGGCAGGAGGCGAAGGCGCACCCTCGCTGCGCTCAGAGTTTCCGGGGGCTGGCGGTTTGGAGCCGCCCCGGCAGACGCCCAGCACGCCTTCGCCCAGTTCCACTCGATCTGCGTCCATCAGGCGTCCGCTAACGATGTCGCCCTCGCCGTGTTCCGCGATGTACTCGTCGAGGCCGCTCGGCGCCATCTGCTTGATGCCCAGCTTTAGTTGCCGCTTCTGCGGATCGATGGCCAGCACCTGCGCTTTCACCACTTGCCCCGTGCGCAGCAGCTCGGCCGGATGGTTCACGCGTTTTTCCGCGCTCAGATCGCTCACGTGAATCATGCCGTCGACTCCTTCCGCCAGCTGCACAAACGCTCCGAACTTGGTGAGGCTAGTCACCGGACCCTCCACCACTGAGCCGATCCCGATTTTCTTCACCACAGCGGCCCAAGGATCGCCCAACGCCTGCTTGAGTCCCAGCGCAATGCGCCGCTCGGAGGGATTCACGCCCAGCACGATGGCGTCAACAGTCTCGCCCGGCTTGACCACATCGCTGGCAATCCGCACCTTCTTCGCCCACGACATCTCGGTCACGTGGATCAGTCCTTCGATTCCCGGTTCAAGCTCCACGAAGGCCCCAAACTCCACCACCCGCGTCACCGTGCCGCGAATCTTCTGCCCCGGAGCATACTTTTGCCCCACCGCGTCCCAGGGGTGCGGCTGCAGTTGCTTCATGCCGATCGCAATCCGCCGCTTCTCGGCGTCGATCTTGAGGACCTTGGCTTCGATTTCCTGGCCCACCGCCAGCACATCTGCCGGCTGACTCACCCGGCTCCAGCTGATGTCGCTCACATGCAGCAGTGCATCTACTCCGCCCATGTCCACAAACGCGCCATAGCTGGCCAGGGTGCGCACCGTGCCGCGGATAATGTCGCCCTCGCGCACCTCGGCGTAGCGACGGTCCTTGGTGATGCGTTCTTCTTCTTCCGCTACGATGCGTCGATCGACCACCACATCTTCATCGGCGACATCGAGCTTGATGATGCGGCAGCGAATTTCCTGACCTACCAACTTCTCCAACGCGGCTGCCTCGCGTGCGCCACTGCGCGAAGCGGGCATGAACGCTCGCACGCCGACGTCCACGCTGAGCCCGCCTTTCACCACGCCCGTAACCGTGCCGACGATCGCGGTCTTTTGCAGGAAGGCTCGCTCCAGCGACGACCAGTCTTTGGGCTGTTCGGTGCGGAACCGGCTCAGCTGGTAGTAGCCCTCGGGATCCCGTCCCTTCACTGAGACCGCCAGCTTGTCTCCGGCCTTGACCGATTCCCCTGTGCTCTGAAAATCCGCCAGCGGCAAGATGCCCTCGCTCTTGAAACCGATGTCGACCAGCACCGAATCGGCGGTCACGGCCACCACCGTGCCTTCCCGTTGCTGCCCAGCCCCGGTCTTACCCTGGAGGCGGGCGTGCTCAAAATCGCTCAGGATCTTGTCAAAGGACTCGGGGGTTTCTTGGGGAACAGGGAGGTCAGGAGTATTCGAATTCGACATGCGCGACTGGCAGCCTCAAAGGAACAGAATGAACAGTTGAGCATATCACCCTCGCTGCGTGGCGACCCGGTGAAACGATGTGACGGGAGCCCGAAGTAACCCTGGTAGTTCCTACTCGCAGGTAACTTGCCCCAGCCTCCGGTCGTTCATAGACTGGCAGGAATTCTCGTCTCCCCAAGAAACGAAGGCTGATGTCGAGGTATAACCAAGGCTTGATGGCAGCGGCCCTGCTAGGCCTGGGACTGCAAGCGCTGGTCGTCAGCGGAATCGATCCGCGTCTGGATGCGCGCTTAGCGTCTAACCTGCTGGGCATTTGCATCGCTCTGCTGGCCACCTCCTCCGCCATTTGGGCGGCGCGTTCGCCCGAGGCCTACGCGCGGCGTTTCTGGCAATTCACCGCGGCGTCCCTTGCCGTCTATACCCTGGCCAGTCTCCTCAGCGCTTACTACGACAGCGTTCTCCGCGCTGACCTTCACGCCGTTTGGCCGAGCGATATTCTCTATTTCCTGTTTCCCGCGCCCCTGGTGCTCGCTCTATACCTGCGTCCCCGCGAGCCCGGCTCCGGTACCTTCGAATGGGCGGAGTGCTTCGACTTCCTGCAGATCGCGATTCTGGCCGGGTCTTCGTACTTCTACTATTTCTACTTGCCTTCCCACTGGATCTACCCGGGTAGCGCCGAATTGTCGCAGTGGAAGGTGGCCCTCGTGCGCGATGCCCTGCTCCTCTTGGCGTTTGCCTTGCGCTTCGGACTGGCCAATACTGCGATGGAACGCGCGTTGCTCTCCAGAATTGGCGTTTCCTTCGCCCTGTTCAGCGCCTGCAGCTTAGCCTTCTTCGAACGCCAAATTACTGCCGGGCTCGACTCCGGCACGTTGTGGGATCTGTCGTTTACTTTGCCATTGGTCGTGCTGACGTTGGGGGCAGTGACCTGGAGGCTGCCGGAGCAAGCGGGTGGCGCCGCTCCCAAACGAAGTGCTCGTCGTCAGACCTGGACCTTCGTCTGGATTTCCGTGCTGCTGCCCTTGCTGGTCGTGGGAGTGGCCGGCCGCCTCGCTCATGAGCGGCCTTTGCTGGCCACCGTCCTTGTGGTCATCACGCTCGCCTCTGCCGGAGCGCGCAGCTACTTCACCCATCAGCAGGAACGGCAGGCGGCCCGTGCCATGATCGAAGCCGAAAAAAAGTTCCGCATCCTGTTCCAAGACAACCCGCAGCCCACCTGCCTCTATGACCCCAGCACCGGCAGGTTCCTCGAGGTCAACCGTGCCGCCATCGAGAAGTACGGCTATACGCGGGAGGAATTTTTGCAGCGCACCATTTCCGACCTGTGCCTCGACCTGCAACCCGAGCGGCTCGCCGCTGCGCAGCAGGGCGTGGAGGTCCGTGGAGAACTCTGGCGTCAGCAGAAGAAAGACGGCAGCGTGCTCGAGGTCATCCTGTTTGCTCGCACCATCGAATTTGAAGGCCGTCCTGCCCGGCTCATTGTGACCCAGGACATCACCGATCGCCGCCAGGCCGAACGCCTGCAAGCGGCCCTGTACCGAATCGCCGAGGTTTCCACCACCGCGGGCGATCTCAACGCCCTGTATCAGGCGATTCACGGCATCGTCGCCCACCTGCTCGACGCCCGAAATTTCTACATCGCTCTGTACGAACCCGGTACCGACCAGGTCTCCTTCCCCTACTTCGTCGACGAGCACGACCCCACCCCCATGCCCCGCGCTCCCCGCAAGGGGCTGACCGAGTATGTATTGCGCACCGGTGAGCCTTTGTTGGCGACTGGCGAGCGGCTCAATCAGCTCGCCGCGGCCGGCCTGGTCGAGCGCACCGGCTCCCCGGCCGATGACTGGCTCGGCGTCCCCCTCAAACGCGGAGAGGAGACCTTCGGCGTACTGGCCATTCAACACTATGCTTCCCGCACCCATTTTGGCGCTCGGGAGCGCGACGTGCTGACTTTCGTCTCGCAGCAGGTGGCCCACGCCATTGAACGCAAGCGCAGCGAGGAAGCCCTGCTGCGTTCCGAATCTCGCTACCGCTCTCTGGTGCAAAGCGCCGTCGTTGGGATCTTCCGCGCCACGCAAGACTGGCGGTTCCTCGAAGTCAACCCGGCGCTGGCGGCCATGCTCGGCTATGGTTCGGTTGGGGAATTCCTCTCAGTCGGCCTGCAATGCGATGTCTTCGCCGACGAACGCGCCAAGGTTGCCATCCAGGGCGCATTTCTGCGCCGGGGCCGCTTTGAGGGCATTGAAGCCCTCTGGCGACGCCGCGACGACGCTTGGATCACCGTCCGGCTCAGCGGACGCGGCGTGTGGGACGAACGGGAAGGCACTGAGATCTACGAAGTGATCGCCGAAGATGTCACCGAGCGCAAGGCCCTTGAAGAGCAACTGCGCCAGGCGCAGAAGATGGAGGCGGTCGGCACCCTGGCGGGCGGCGTGGCGCACGACTTCAACAACCTGCTGACCGTGATCAGCGGCTACAGCCGACTCCTGGCAGAACGGCATGCCCATGACGCCCAGTCCAGCCACTCCATCGAGCAGATCGCCCACGCCTCCGAGCGGGCAGCGTCCCTGACCAGGCAGTTACTCGCCTTCAGTCGTCGGCAGCTTCTCCAGCCCCGCCTCGTCAACCTGAATACTCTGGTGGGAAGCGTCGAGCGGATGCTTCACCCCCTCCTTGGCGAGCGGATCCAGATCGTAGTAGACGCCGGGCGCCCATTGGGCACGGTGCGCGCTGACCCCGGACAGTTGGAACATGTCCTGATGAACCTCGCCGTCAATGCCCGCGACGCAATGCCGCGCGGCGGCAGGCTCACGCTGCGAACGGCGGATGTCGAACTGGGGCCGGACTTCTCCCGCAAGCATCCCGGAGCTGCTCCCGGCTCCTATGTCATGCTCGCCGTCTCCGATACAGGCACGGGCATGGACTCTCACGCGCTGGCGCACCTGTTTGAGCCCTTCTTCACCACAAAGGAGCCAGGAAAAGGCACTGGACTCGGCTTGTCGATGGTCTACGGCATTGTCAAGCAAAGCGGCGGCTACATCACCGTCGAAAGTTCCCCGGGTCAGGGATCGACCTTCTGCATTTACCTGCCACGCGTGGAAGGCGTCGAAGAGCACTCCCGCGCGCACAAACGTCGCTCGCCCCCGCGCCAGACGGGCTCCGGCACAGTCCTCCTCGTCGAAGACGAGGAGGCGGTTCGCTCGCTTGTGCAAGCCATCCTCTCGGCCGACGGATACCAGGTCTTGGCAGCCGCCACGCCTGCCCAAGCCATCGCGCTGTGCCGCGCTCATCCTGGTAACATCGATGTCCTCCTCACCGACGTGGTGATGCCCGAAGCCAGCGGACCTGAGCTCGCCAAGAGCTTGCTTTCCCTGCGCCCGGAATTGAAAGTGGTCTATATGTCGGGATACGCCGGCGAACATCTTGATCAGGAAGGTCTCGGCTCGGAGGGCGCCTTGCTGCTGCAGAAGCCCTTCACCACCGCGGCCCTGGAAGAAAAAATCCGCCAGGCCCTGCGTCCGCCGGTCTCTCGCTAAGGCATCCCCGCCACTGGTCGCAGCCGAGTGTCCACATTCTTGACTGCGCCTGCCGCTTCTGCTAGCGTGCGCCATCTGCGGAGGCGGATTGACCATGCGATCCACTGGCGTCGCTCTCATCGCAATCCTGAACTGGGTGCGTGCCGCCCTGTTCGCCTTTGTGGGCATGGTTCTCATCCTGCTCGGCCACTTTAGCGGTCGCCTCATGGCCGCTATGGAAGCCGGACCCCTGGCAGAACATCTGCTCTCCGGGGTGGGCAAGCTTTTCGGCTTCGGCTTCTTGCTGATTGCCGTAGTGTGGCTGGCCGCCGGAGTCGGCCTGTGGGCCCTGAAGAGCTGGGGACGCACCCTTACCATGGCCGTCACCGGGCTCTGGCTCGTACTTGGACTCCTGGGCCTGCTGCATCATCCCTTCCCCACCCCCATCCTGCGGGTGGTGATCGACGTTGCGGTGCTGGTCTACCTCTCGATGCCGGAGGTGCAGCAGCGGTTCGCCCGCGGGTAATCTAAGTGCTGTGACCGCAAAGGTTTGTGGTTCACTATGCAGGAGTTTGCAACACTTTACCCATCAACCCGTGTCAAAATATTTGTAACGAACAGCAAACAAAAGCCTTAGCTGCTTGGTTACTTTTGGCACCACGTGTGCTGTGCACCCCAGTGGTATTGGTGTGCGGGTCATTGGTTAGGTCTCGATCCCCCGAGGCTAAAACAAAAAGTCAGGCATTCGGAAGTAGGGTTCAGGAGGCTTGTATGAGGCGAGTGGTATTACTGGCGCTGTTGGTTCTGACTCTTCCGTTAATGAGTTGGGCGAACAGCGACATCGGCGCAACGAACAAAGGTGGCACGATCACCGGCAGCAACGCAGGGCTTTCGCTGACGGGCTCTGTCTTGCAGATCTATGGCAGCTCACAGGGATCGAACCTGGGCTCGGTGACTTTCACCACGGGTGCGTTCCTTACCGGAAGTGCACAGCTCGGTGGAACTTTGGCCCCCGGGGGCAGCTTCGTCATCACAGGTAACGGCACGAATGGTGTTCCCAATGGAGTAATTTTCAGTGGCACGTTCAGTGCCGCCACCTGGACCTTGACCACGTTGGCCAATGGGACCCACAGCTACACGCTAATCGGCGCCATCGTCGACTCCAGTGGACACGTGGGCGGAACGTCGCAGCTGACGGTCAACACCGGAAAGGGGTACTTCAACGGTTCAGTCGCTCTTGAAAGCGGCGACACCAACCTTTCGGTTCCGGAACCGGGCACGCTCGGTCTGTTAGGAACCGGTCTGGTTGGATTAGCCGGGCTCCTGCGTCACAAGATCAAGATCGGATAAACGATTTTTCTCCTAGCTTGGTTCCTGGCCCCGCTGGCAAAAGCGGGGCCTTTTGCTGCCCTGCTGCCACCTTCAGGCTCGTGGCTGTGAGAGAACGGGGCGCTCTCAGACCCCTGTCGGCCCACTTCGTGGAGCAATTCCCTATCTGGTTGATTCTGATCCCGCTTTCGGAGTTTCCCCCGTGGGTTTCTAGGCCGGGTCATGATTACTGGCGTAACCCGAGTGAGGGCTTTCATGTTGACCCTGCCCAGCGGCAAACCTACATTCCCTGCAGGGGGTTGTATGAAGGACATTCACGAGGTTTTGCGCCGCAAACAGGCGAAATACGCGCAACTCGCCAAGCAGATCGAGGCGCTGCAACAGGCCGCGGAAAAGCTGCGGGAAGTCGCGCCCCTGCTGGCGGAAAACGAAGAGGACGATAACGGCGTGCTGGCCGAAATGGACGATGATGCCGCCCAGACCAACGCCATGGCCGCGAAAGCTTCGGCCGGGTCCGGAACTCCGGCTCCGGCAAAAGCCAGCCGCCCGGTGGCTCCGCGCTGGCCCTAAATCCTTGGCACCCGGATCGAGAGCAGGCGCCGTATGACCCTTCAAGCCTTGGTGGTCTCCAAAGACGATGACGCGGCCGACGTACTGAGCCGCGTGTTCGCCGGTTTTGGCGTTGCCGTCGAACGCTTCAGCGAGCCGGAGATCGCCCTGCAGCGTCTGGCCGAGCAGCGCTTCGATTGCCTGGTGGTGGACTTTGACCAAGCCGACACCGCTCGCCACCTGCTTGAAACAGTGCCCAACGGCAAGCCCGGGGTCATCATCCCGATGGCGCTGCTCAGTCAGGAAAGCGACGTCCGCAAGGTCCTGAGCGGAGGCGCAAAATTCATCCTGCGGAAGCCGCTGGCCGCCGACCAGACTGCCGCCACGCTGCGCGCTGTGACCGCGCTGCTGCGTCGCGAGCGTCGCCGCTCCTTCCGTGTGCCCGTACAGGCGCCCGCGCAACTCGCTCTGGCCGGCGGCGAACCGATCGAGGGCATCCTGCTCGATCTTAGCCAGACCGGAATCGACGTGCTGGCTGCGCAAGCGCTTCACCCCGCCGCGTTGATTGGCATCCGTTTCGAATTGCCCGACGCCAGCGGCGAAATCGACGTCCACGGCGAAGTCGCCTGGGCAAATCCCAACGGCCAGTCTGGCGTTCGCTTCCTCGACATGCCCGAGGCCCAGGCCGAAAAACTTAAAGCCTGGCTATTGGCCAACAGCCCCGATACTCCCCTGGAAGATGCGGAGCCAGTTTCGATCTGCAAGCTTACCGACCTCAGCCTCGGCGCTTGCTATGTCGAAACCGAATCGCCATTCCCGGAACAGGCGCTAGTCGATCTCTGTTTGAAGGCTGGAGGCATGGAGATCCACGCAGATGGCATGGTTCGCGTCATGCATCCGGGCAGCGGGATGGGCGTGGAATTCCCCAGTCACACCAACGAGCAGCGGGAGACCGTGGCAAAGTTCATTGAATTCCTCACGAGCCGGCCGGGGACCGTCCCAGAACTGCTGATTTCCCCAAAATCCCTTATGGCCGACCCCACCCAGTTCGACGACCCCTCCACGCCCGCCGAGGATCGTCCGGAAGACCCGCTGCTCGAACTCCTGCGCAGTGGTCATTCCCTCGAGCGCGACCAATTCCTTGCTGAGCTGCAACGGCAGCGCAACCCCGAAGCCATCGCCTCGAATTAGGCGGTTCCCTCACGCCTGTCGCTGTCCAAACTGTTCGACCTCCGCTCTGATGCGACGGGCAGGCCTTTCGAAAACTGTGCGAAGGCCGAATGCTAGCACCCAAGTGCGAACTGCGGTTTTCACAAACACCGAAGGACCTGGATCCGGGCCCCGTCTCTGGCCCGAACCACAGGTCCTTCGTGGTCTGTTCCACCTCGATGCCTCCGAGGCTAGCGCAAGATTGTTACAGATAAGGCACAACCCTGTGAATTCTCCATGACAATCCGCGCCTTACTGGTGGCTGTGACTCGGATCACTGAGCGTTGGTTCAGGCTGCGCTAGCGTAATAGCCGGAAGTCTGAAAATCGGTTCGCGGGAGGTAGTTATGCCGACCGTACAGGCCAACCCCCGTCTCACCTTCAGCAACGTTCTGCTACCTGTCGATTTCACCAGCGTTTCCACCCAGGCTTTTGCCTATGCCCGGGCCTTCGCGAAAACCTACGGCGCGCGCATTCTGGTCACCCATGCAGTCCCTCCTGCTCCGCCGGTATTCATTCCCATGGAACCGGTTCCGATACAGTTCGATGCGGAATGGAAAGACGCCCAGGAGCAGATGGAGCGTCTGCAGTCCTCTGCTTTCCTGGACGGCACACTGCACGAAGGGATCTTGGAGCGCGGAGAACTCTGGGGCGTTCTGCAGGATGTGATCCAGCGTCATTCCGTGGATCTGATCGTGCTCGCCAGCCACGGCAAACACGGCCTGAAAAAACTGGTTTTCGGTTCCGCCGCCGAACAGATCTTCCGGCAGGCCAGTTGCCCAGTCATCACGATCGGCCCGCAGGTCCCGCTGCCCCGCGACGAGACGGCCACTTTCAAACGGATCGTGTTCGCGACAGACTTCTCGGCGGGGTCGCTGGCGGCCTTGCCCTACGCGCTGTCCCTGGCCGAGGAAAACCAGGCCCACCTCACCCTGCTGCATGTTCGCCCCATGGTTCCCGTTCAGCATCAGCCTTGGGCGCAGGACCACGCCAAACAGAAACTGGAGGCGCTGGTGCCGCCAGGCGCATCTGACTGGTGTGAACCCACCACGCTCGTCAGCTTCGAGTTCCCCGCGGAAGGCATCCTGCACACCGCTGCTGCCGAAGATGCTGACCTGATTGTGATGGGCGTGCACAAAGGTGCGCCGCGCACCTCGTCACACCTGCCTTGGGCGATCGCTTATGAGGTCGTCTGCCACGCCCAGTGCCCGGTGCTGACCGTTCGCGGTTAGCCTGGGGGCCGAGAGACCGAGAAGGGGGGCTCGCGCGCCCCCTTTCTCTTGGAGAAGGATTCCTCGCGATTCCCATCTGCTTGGCAGGCCGACGCGCATCTCTTGCCGACTGGGAAGCAACGCGACGAGCTCATTGGCCGATCCCATGACGATTGCTGTACATTGGAGATCGGGAAGCGTTCCTTCGGAGATCCTGACCCTGAACTCGCACGCGCCCAGTGGAAATTCCTCATTCGAGTCGGCCCCTGTCCCTTTCTTCCCTCTTCCGCTGTTTGTGGTCGCAGCCGTGAGCTTTGCGGTGATTGTACCGTTTTTTTTCCTGGGCAACCCCTCCGGCCACGACTTTGAATTTCACCTGCTCTCCTGGATGGAAGTCCTCGCACAGTGGAAACGAGGCATCCTTCTGCCGCGCTGGGCTGGGTTTGCTCACTGGGGATACGGCGAAGCCCGGTTCCTGTTTTACCCGCCAGCCTCGTGGGTGTTCGGGGCCCTGCTCGCAAGTTTGCTCCCGTGGAAGATCGTGCCTGGCGCGTTCATCTGGTGCGCACTTACCGGCTCCGGATGCGCCATGTTTGCCCTGGCGCGGCAATGGCTGTCCCGAGCGGATGCTGTCTTTGCCGCTGCGCTCTATGCTGCCAATCCCTACACCATCGTGGTGGTCTATTGGCGCAGCGCCCTTGCCGAACTGCTCGCCGCCCTGCTGTTCCCGCTGCTGCTTTTGTTCGTGGTTCGCTCGGAAAGCGCCGGCCCCCGCGCCATCATCCCCCTGGGGCTGATCGTCGCCGCTGCCTGGTTGACCAACGTTCCCGCCGCCGTCTTGCTGACCTATTCCCTCGCACTGCTGGCCACGACCGCTGCACTGTTTACCGCAAACCGGAGAGTTCTCCTCTACCCCGCCGCCGGTCTGATGCTCGGGGCGGCCCTTGCGGCCTTTTACCTGCTTCCGGTTTTGCACGAGCAATCCTGGGTGCGTATCGGCGATGTGCTCACTCCGGGATTCCGCCCACAGGACAATTTTCTGTTCTCCCGGATGGGTGACCCTGACCACGACCATTTCAATCTGCTGGTGTCGGTCGTGGGGACCACCGAACTGATCGTCCTGGCCCTTGCCGCCTGGATCGCGCGCCGGTGGCGCATTGACCATCGCCGCCCATGGACGCTATTCGCAGCCTGGGCGGTGGGTGTTACGTTCTTCCTGCTTCCCGTGACCGCCGTGTTCTGGCGCACGCTTCCCGAGCTGCAATATGTGCAGTTTCCCTGGCGCTGGCTGCTGTGCCTGAACGTGCCCTTCGCAATCTTAGCCGCACTCGCCTTTCCGTCCTGGAGGCCGCGCCTCGTGCTTTGCCTCGCCATGTTCGTTGTGTTATGGACGGTCTGGCATCGTGTGCAGCAACCTTGGTGGGACCAAGCCGCTGACATCCAGGAAATGCACGACTTCATCGCCGATGGCGGCGGCTACGAGGGCAGCGACGAGTACGTTCCAGCCGGCGTCGATCCTGGGGCCATCAACAAGAACGCGCCCCAGGTCGCCGTGGTGGGACGGGGCAGGGCCAACATCCGCATGCTCGACTGGAGTGTCCAGTCCAAGCGCTTTACAGCCGAGGTCGATCGCCCGGAAAAACTGCGGCTCCGCTTGTTCAACTATCCTGCCTGGCGGGTTGAGGTGAACGGCGTGCCCATCGACGCGAAATCGCAGCCCAGAACTGGCGAGATCCTGGTTCCGCTCGACACCGGCATCAGTGAAGTGCGGGTCAGATTCGTCCGCACCCCTGACCGCACGCTGGGCGGCGCCGTGTCGATTGTTACCGCGTTGCTGGTTGGAGCATGGATGTGGAATCGATATCGGAGCAAGACCGCAATTAACAAGCTGTCAGCCACAAGTTGAGCACCTTAGGCAGCGAGCACCGGGTTGCGCGCTGTCCGCAGCGTGAAGCTGTCTTGGCCTCTCGTAGTTCGGAGCGCGCACCTCGATGAAGAACGTCTGGATCGCCACCTCCAATCCCGGCAAGCTCCGCGATTTCGCCGGAGCCGCCCGTGTCCACGGTATTATGGTGTCGGGCATCCCCGATTTTGCTGCGCTTCCCACCGTGGTCGAGGACGGTGCTACGTTCGAAGAAAACGCGCGCAAGAAAGCCGAGCAATATAGTCGGGCAGTACCTGGCGAAGTCGTTCTGGCCGACGATTCCGGCCTCGAGGTCGATGCCTTGCACGGCGCTCCCGGGGTCCACTCCGCGCGCTATGCTGCCTCGGAACCCCACCTCGCGGATGCCAACACCGACGACGCGGCCAACAACGCGCGCGTGCTGCGCGAACTGGCTGGCATTTCGCAAGAGAAAAGAACCGCCCGGTTCGTCTGCGTGATCGCGGCTGCCAAAGACGGTCGTACCCTAGCCAGCTTTCGCGGCGTAGCCGAAGGCCGCATCCTCGACCACCTGCGTGGGACCGGCGGCTTCGGCTACGATCCCGTGTTCTTCTTGCCCGAGATCGGAAAAACCTTCGCCGAGCTCACTCCTGAAGAAAAAGCCAGTTACAGTCACCGAGGCGCGGCCTTCCGGAAATTTCTCGCGTGGGCCGACAGTCAGCCCGATGCCATTTGAGGATGGGCGGATTCCATCGTGCCGCGATGAATGCACGGGAAAAGTGCGGGCAGACCCGCTGCCTCTGGCAGGACGGCACTCCTTGACTTCGCCGTTGCGTCGCCAAGATAATAGTCGGTTCGCTTCGCACCTTTGGACCCATAAGGAGCGGTCACCGTGGCGACAACCGCCAGTTCTGCGGCTCCGATCAACCTAAAGCGCGGAGTCGCCCCGTTGCGCGCGGGGCAAGGTACATCCTTTCTGCTGCGCCGTTTGCATTCGCTCACCGGCATCATCCCCGTCGGCGCCTTTTTGTTTGAGCACATCCTGATTTCCAACGCCACCGCGATCAGCGGCCCGGAAGCTTACGCTCGACAAGTCAGCTTTCTCGCCAACCTTCCGCTTGTCTTCTTCCTGGAACTGTTCGGGATCTGGCTACCGATTCTCTATCACGGGCTCTATGGCTTCTACATCTGGTTCCGCGGCGATTCCAACGTTGGTGACTACCCGTGGAAAGGCAACTGGATGTACATCACCCAGCGCTGGACGGGCGGCGTCGCCTTTCTCTACATCGTCTGGCACACCTACACCATGCGCTTCACCGGAGTCGACCTGCATGAGGCCGCCTCGCAATCCTTCTTCAAGGTGCAGAACGAAGTCCACTCCCTGTGGCTGTTTCTGTTCTACGTAATCGGACTGATAGCTGCCTCCTGGCATTTCTCCTACGGCATCTGGCTGTTCGCTGCGAAATGGGGCATCGTCACCGGAGCCGCAGCGCAGCGCCGCCTGCTGCGGCTGTGCCTGGTGTTCTTTTTCGTGATGAGCGTGGTCGGACTCGCCAGCCTCTATACCTTCCGTACCCGCTTCCAGCAAACTCCTCCCCAAGGCAACATCGCGCGCGCGATTCCTACGCCGCCATTCCCGGAAGGCCGGTGAACTGATATGGCAGCAGCTCCAAGGATCATCGTCGTCGGTGGCGGGCTTGCCGGCCTCGCGGCCGTCATTAAGATCGCTGAGATGGGCGGCCAGGTCGACCTGTTCTCGATCGTTCCCGTTAAACGCTCGCACTCAGTCTGCGCCCAGGGGGGCATCAACGCCGCCAAGAACCTCAAAGGCGAAGGCGACTCCACCTGGCAGCACTTTGACGACACCATTTACGGTGGCGACTTCCTCGCCAACCAACCGCCCGTCAAGGCCATGTGCGATGCCGCACCGGGGATCATCGACCTGCTCGACCGCATGGGTGTCCCTTTCAACCGCACGCCCGAAGGGTTACTCGACTTCCGTCGCTTTGGCGGGACACTTTACAACCGCACGGCGTTCGCGGGAGCCACCACCGGCCAGCAGCTTCTCTACGCGCTCGATGAACAGGTACGCCGCTACGAATCCGAAGGCAAGGTCAAGAAATACGAGCACTGGGAGTTTCTCTCCGCCGTGCTCGACAGCAACGGCGTCTGCCGCGGCATCTGCGCCATGGATCTCCGCACCATGGAGATTCACACCTTCCCGGCCGACGCTATCATCATCTGCACCGGCGGCATCGGCGCCATTTTCGGCAAGTCCACCAACTCCGTGGTTTGCACCGGATCGGCGCAGTCTGCCCTCTACCAGCAGGGCTGCTACTACGCAAACGGCGAGTTCATCCAGGTACACCCCACGTCAATCCCGGGCGAAGACAAGCTGCGCCTGATGTCGGAATCCGCCCGCGGCGAAGGCGGGCGCGTCTGGGTACCTAAGAAACAAGGCGACAAGCGCGACCCCAAGAGCATTCCGCAGAGCGAACGCTGGTACTTTCTCGAGGAGTGGTACCCGAAATACGGGAACCTCGTGCCCCGCGACGTCGCCACCCGCGCGATCTTCAAAGTCGTTTACGAATACAACCTCGGCATCGACGGCAAGCCGATGGTCTACCTCGACCTCACCCACATCGACCGCAAGATCCTGGACAAAAAACTCGAAGGCATCCTCGAAATCTACGAGAAATTCGTGGGCGACGACCCGCGCGACACGCCCATGAAGATTTTCCCCGGCATGCATTACACCATGGGCGGTCTCTGGGTCGATTACAAACAGGCCACCAATATCCCGGGAATCTACGCCGCTGGCGAAAGCGAATATCAGTATCACGGAGCCAATCGGCTGGGCGCGAACTCGCTGGTCTCCTGCATCTGGGGTGGATTCATCGCCGGCCCTGCCGCCGTGCAATACGCCCGCGGCCTGCAGAAGGGCGAGCCGAACGGATCTTTTGACGCCGAGCGCAAGCGCCAGCAGGAAATCAACGACAGCCTGATGAAAGCCGACGGATCGGAAAACATTTTCCAGATCTGGAGAGAACTCGGCGACGAGATGACCAAGAACTGCACGGTCATCCGCTACAACAAGAACCTCAAGGAGTGCGACGCCAAGCTGGTCGAACTGCTCGAGCGCTTCCGGAAGATCAATCTAAGCGATCGCAGCCAGTGGGCCAACACAACCGTGGCCTTTGCGCGGCAGCTCTACAATATGCTCCAGCTTTCGCGCGTGATCGCCCAGGGCGCGGCCATGCGCGACGAGAGTCGGGGCGCGCACTATAAACCCGACTTCCCCGAACGCGACGACAAGAACTGGCTCAGGACGACCAAGGCGACGTTCGCCCCCGACGCGGACGAGCCGAAATTCGAATTCGAGCCCGTGGATATTTCCCTGATTCCGCCGCGTCCGAGGAAGTACGACGCGGCGAAGTAGCGTTCGGTATACAGCCGCCGGGGCGGAATGGAAAAGAGCGCCGCTTCGGACACGGAACGCCGACTGTTAAATGCTGAGTGCTTACACAGCTAAAGGCTAGGAGCGAATGGCTCATCATACCGTCATCAAAATCAAACGCCAGGACAACCCCAACTCCAAGCCCTACTGGGATGAGTTCGACCTTCCCTACAAGCCCGGGCGCAACGTGATCTCTGCGCTGATGGAGATCGCCGCCAACCCGGTCACCCGCGACGGGCGCAAGACCACCCCCATTACTTACGACTCCAACTGCCTGGAGGAAGTGTGTGGCTCCTGTGCCATGCTGATCAACGGGCGCGCTCGCATGGCCTGTTCTGCTCTGATCGATAAGTTAGAGCAGCCGATTCGGCTAGAGCCATTCTCGAAGTTTCCCGTTGTCCGCGATCTTGCCACCGACCGCAGCGTAATCTTTGAGAACCTTAAAGCCGTGAAGGCGTGGGTCCCGGTGGACGGCAGCTACGACCTCGGCCCGGGCCCGCGGGTGTCGCCTGAACAGCAGGAGATGATGTATCCCCTGTCGCGCTGCATCTCCTGCTGCTGTTGCATGGAGGCCTGCCCGCAGTTCGACGAAGCTACCGGCTTCGTGGGCGCGGCCACGATCTCACAAGTGCGCCTGTTCAACTCGCATCCCACAGGCCAGGTGCTGAAGCGGGAACGCCTCAGCGCGCTGATGGGCGACGGAGGCATCCAGGAGTGCGGCTACGCGCAGAACTGCGTCGAAGTCTGTCCCAAAGACATCCCGCTCACCACGTCGATTGCTGAAGTTGGTGGCGACGTCATGAAGCAGGCCATCGGAGACCTGTTCCGCAAGTGAACCAGTGTGGAGCGGACACTTCTGTTCCGCTGCCTTGTTTTCTCGGAAACCAGCGCTGGGCGCGGGATTCCGGTTACTTCGGTTTCACGGAAAACCAATCGGTTAGCGAAGTAACTTGCGCAGCGATTACCGCGCTTCACCCCTTGGTAACTGTCCAAAGTAAGCTTTGTGCTTGGCTTTCTTGACAGCTAGGGTAGACTACAGTCCTGCTCTGGGCCGCCAGAGCCTCTCCCCGGCAGTACGAGGCCACTTCGTGCGCATGGAAAAACCGCGGTTGAGAGTCTTGGTCGGGTTGATGACGTTGCTGCTGGGCAGCCACTCGTTTGCCCTGCACAGCTATACCACCAAACCGGCCTCGCGCATTTCCACCACCAGGAAGACCAAGCGTCACACCCGGCACGTGCGCTGGAACCCCATGTTCCGCCCGTCGCACGAGTCCCTGCTCCGCCAGAATGAGGAGATCGACCGGTTGGATCTTCCCCGCATCCAGGATGACGATGAACTGGAGGCGCTGAAATCCACTCAGGCCCTAGTTCCGATCCGCACCGGCCAGACGCTGCGCATCGACCCGCGGCTGGATCCCAATCGCCGCTTTTGCCGTCCCTGGACCCGCGATTTCGTCGAGGACTTGAGCCAGGCTTACTATCGCGAGTTCCACGACCAGATCCAGGTCAACTCCGCGGTGCGCACAGTGAAGATCCAGAAAAAACTCCGCCGTCACAATCGCAACGCCGCCCCGGCGGAAGGCGATACCGCTTCTTCGCACCTTGCCGGCCTCACCCTTGATCTCCAGCGGCGCGGTATGTCGAAGCAACAGATCCGCTTCGTCGAGCGCTACCTGTTCTATCTGCGTGCACTTGGTCTAGTCGAGCCTGAAGAGGAGCGCCGCCAGTGGGTGTTCCATGTCATGGTTTCCGACCGCTACACCAGCTGGCGCCAGACCCAGAATGTCATCCACTGGGACGACCAGCCCTTCGAAGAACTCAGCCAGAAGTAGTCTGCCCAACCCCAACTCATGCTTGTGATCATGGCCGGCCTGCCGGGCACGGGGAAATCAACGCTGGCACGAGCACTTGCGGCGCGCCTCTCGGGTCGCATTCTTAGCAAAGACGAGATCCGCCAGGCGCTGTTCTCCGCACCGGAGATTGAATACTCCACCGCGCAGGATGATTTTGTTATCCAGGTCATGTTGCGCACCGCCGGTTGGATCCTGCAGAAAGACCCTTCTCGCATCGTTTTTCTCGACGGCCGTCCTTTCTCCCGCCGCTACCAACTCGACCTCGTGCTGAAAGCTTGTACAGAAATGGATCAGCCCTGGTGCATCCTTGAGTGCGTGTGCTCTGACCTTACCGCGCGCCAGCGCATCGAGGAACAATCGCTGTCCGGTGGACACCCCGCTGGTAACCGTGACTTCGGCCTGTATCAGCAGCTCAAAGCGCGCTTCGAGCCTATCCCCCTGCCGAAAACCGTTATTGATACCGATCATCCCCTTGAGGAGTGTATGGGCGTTGCGCTCGCCGCCATTCGAAGAGTCGGGGCGAAGTAGCTCTCGGTGTATCGGAAGAGCAGCGCTTATCCCTGCCCGTCCACGTGCACCACACCCCATGCACCCCACTTTCGTCCTGTACAATTATTGTTCACGCAAATGTTTTCCCAACCTGCACGGCGTTACTCTCAAGGAGCTCGCATGAAACGTTCCCTCTGGCTTCTCTTCATGATCAGTGCGCTGTCTCTCACCGCATGGACACAAGCCAAGCCGGCCACGACCACGCCGCCGCACCGCGCCGGAACACCGGCGGCGCCTCCGGCCGACACCCCCGATCCCATTGCCATTCTCGATACCACCGCCGGCAAGATGACCTGCACGCTGTTCCCCAAGAAGGCCCCCATCGGCGTCGACAATTTCATCGGACTTTCCATGGGGACGAAGCAGTGGACCGATCCCGCCACACAAGCCAAGAAGAAGGGCGTCCCGCTCTACGACGGCACGATTTTCCACCGAGTCATCCCGGAGTTCATGATCCAGGGCGGCGACCCGACCGGAACCGGCCGCGGCGACCCCGGCTACACCTTTAAGAACGAGACGTCGCCCGACCTGTTGTTCGATCGGCCCGGACGCCTGGCCTATGCCAACCGCGGCCCCGATACCAATGGCTCGCAGTTCTTCATCACCGAAGCCCCGTACCCTAGCTTGAACGGCGGCTACACCATCTTCGGCCAATGCGATGACGCGGCCGTCGAACTGGTCAAGCAGATCGCCCGCATGCCTCGTGGCGCGGCAGACCGCCCTGTGCAGCCCGTGAAGATCAACCACATCACCATCGTAAAAGCCGGATCACCTACGCCGGCAAAGAGCAGCAAGCCCTCGGCGCCCAAAAAGCCCGGAACCACGAAATCGGCGACCAAGCCCCCGGCCCCGGCCTCGTAGCGCACAGCGCGCCCAGCCTGGTCGCACAGAGAAGCGCGTTAGCAATCAACTGGAAAGGAATCTATGACTCGCCAACCTGGAACTTACGCCACCCTGCAGACCAGCGAAGGCAACATCGTCTGCCGTCTCTTCGAAAAAGAAGCACCCAAAACCGTTGCCAACTTTGTAGAACTCGCCGAAGGCAAGCGCGACTGGACCCATCCGCTCACCCGCAAGAAGAGCAAAGACCGCCTCTACGACGGCACCATCTTTCATCGTGTCATTCCCGAGTTCATGATCCAGGGCGGCGACCCGGCCGGCAGCGGCACGGGCGGTCCGGGTTATCAATTCGAAGACGAGACTCGAAATTCGCCCCACCGCTTCGACAAAAAGGGCAAGCTCGCCATGGCCAACGCTGGCCCCAACACCAACGGTTCGCAGTTCTTCATTACCGTCGCACCCACGGCCTGGCTCACCGGCAAGCACACGATTTTCGGCGAGGTAATCGAAGGTCAGGAGGTAGTGGACAAGATCTCGGGCGTTGCCCGCAACCGCCAGGATCGCCCGCTGAAGGACGTGGTACTGCAGTCAGTCACCATCGAGCGGGTAAGTTAGTGGTTACAGACCGCCGTCTATACGCCGATCACCGCCACCAGTTCCTTCACCGCCGCAGCGCTGCGCTCCAGTTCGGCCTTCTCCTGCGGCGTCAGCTTGATCTCGATGATCTGCTCGATGCCCTTCGACCCCAGCTTCACCGGCACTCCGACGTACAATCCCTTGAGGCCATACTCCCCCTCCAGGTACGCGGCGCAGGGTAGGATCTTCTTCTTGTCCTTGAGAATCGCTTCAACCATCTCGGCCACGGCCGCCGATGGCGCATAGTACGCCGATCCCGTCTTCAGGTACTTTACGATCTCCGCTCCGCCGTCCCGCGTGCGCTGGATGAGCCGTTCCAGCGTCGGAGCATCCATCAACTCGGTAATCGGAATCCCTGCGACCGTCGAATAACGCGCTAGCGGCACCATCGTGTCGCCATGGCCGCCGAGAACGAAGGCGGTCACGTTTTCTACACTCACCTTTAACTCCTGGGCGATAAAGGTCCGGAAACGCGAAGAATCCAGTACGCCTGCCATGCCAATCACCCGCTCTCGCGGGAAACCGCTCATCTTGTACGCCGCCTGCGCCATCGCGTCCAGCGGGTTCGAGACGATGATCAGGATGCAGTGCGGCGAATACTTGACCACTTCGCCAACCACCGCCTTCATGATGTTGTGGTTCGTGTTGAGCAGATCATCGCGGCTCATGCCCGGCTTGCGCGGGATACCCGCGGTGATCACCACGATGTCGGAATTCGCTGTGTCCTTGTAGTCTTGTGTGCCCATGATGTGCGAATCGCGCCTCGCAATGGGCATCGCTTCCAGCAGGTCAAGCCCTTTCCCCTGCGGCACTCCGTCGACAATGTCGATGAGCACTACGTCGGCCAACTCTTTCGAGGCAATCCAGTGTGCCGCCGTCGCACCCACATTTCCCGAGCCAACAATCGTTACTTTTCTTCGCATGTATGAATTCCTTTCAAGAAAAGCCGTCAGCGCTTGGCGGTCAGCATTTCGCCGGCTCGCTTCGCGCCAAGGTGCAGGAAAACCCCCGGGGCCAGATGTAAAGGCCAGATACCTATACCAGCACGCCCGCTCCCATGTTCTCGATCATGTAATTCGCGAACTCGCTAGTCTTGACCTTGGTTGCCCCTTCCATCAACCGCTCGAAGTCGTACGTGACTTTCTTCTGTTCGATGGTCAACTCCATGCCGCGCTCGATCAGGTCCGCCGCCTCACACCAACCGAGGAACCGGAACATCATGACGCCGGACAGAATGACGGACCCGGGATTGATCACGTCTTTATCGGCATACTTTGGAGCCGTACCGTGTGTCGCCTCGAAGATCGCATATCCGTCGCCGATGTTCGCTCCGGGCGCGATTCCCAGTCCGCCCACCTGCGCCGCGCACGCATCGGAAATGTAGTCCCCGTTCAGATTGGGCGTGGCCAGCACCGAATACTCGTCCGCGCGCGTCACCACCTGCTGAAAGATCGAATCCGCGATACGGTCGTTGATCATCAGCTTTTTCTTCCACGCGCCTTTCCCGTGCGTGGCATAGATGGAGTCCAGCACCTGCTGCACTTCCCTCTCGACCGACCGGCGGAACTCCGGCGGCGCAAACTCCATCCCCGGTTCCACCAGTTCTGCGTTCTGCGCGACCGTGAGATTGGGATTCTTGTCCTTGTTGTCCAGGATCCAGCTTTCGCGCTCGGTCACCACTTTATCGCGGAACTCTTCCGTTGCCAGTTCGTAGCCCCACTTGCGGAACGCTCCCTCGGTGAACTTCTGGATGTTGCCCTTGTGCACCAGCGTCACGGTCTTGCGGCCATTTTCGAGCGCGTGCCGGATCGCCATCCGCACCAATCGCTTGGTCCCGCTCACCGAGATCGGTTTGATCCCCACGCCAGAATCAAGCCGGACCTGCTTGTTCCCGCCCTTCAGCATGTCTTTGTTCAGGAATTCGATCAGCTTCGCCGCCTCGGGCGTACCCTGCTCCCACTCGATCCCGGCATATACGTCTTCCGTGTTCTCGCGGAAGATCACGACATCCATGCGTTCCGGATGCTTCACGGGCGACGGCACGCCGTTGTAGTACTTCACCGGACGCACGCAGGCGTACAGGTCGAGTATCTGGCGCAGCGCCACATTGAGCGACCGGATCCCTCCGCCCACCGGTGTCGTCAGCGGTCCTTTGATCGCAACCCGCAGGTCGCGCACCGCGCTCACGGTCTCCTCCGGAAGCCATGTGTCGAACTTCGTCTTGGCTTTCTCTCCGGCGAAAACTTCGTACCAGGCTACCCGCCGCTTGCCCTTGTACGCCTTTTCCACCGCCGCGTTGAACACGCGCACCGAGGCTTTCCAGATGTCGCGGCCGGTGCCATCGCCCTCAATGAACGGAATAATGGGATTGTCCGGAATCTGATACTTGCCGCTGCCGTAGAGGATGGGTGCGCCATTCGCCGGCACTGCGACGCCGTTATACGAGCCCGCCATAGCTGCTCCTTCGCCTGGTTGAAAACCCCCTATTATAGAGAAACCGACAAGGTTCCCCAAAAGGTTTAGCGCCCGGGGACCGGGCCGACCTCCCTTGCTGGTACGCAGACCGCGCTAGCACAAGCCGGTCGCAGCGCACCAGGCGGGACTCGGTTCGGTCTGGGCCTCTTCGCAAGTGGACCACTAGATCCAAGTTCGGCGATGCTCTCCACGCGCGAACGCGCGCCATGTACTTCTCAGTCCGGTTTGTTCTTTGCTTCGCAAAGCATCGATGTTATTCTGCAGCGGCCCGAAGGTGATCTTCGGGTGCCCGAAACGGGCGCTTCCCCAAGAGAGCCGTCAGGACGCAACCAGTCGTTGCATCAACTTGGCGGCTCTGACTTTTGGGGACGGCCTCCCAGAGAAGATTCGCGCTGGAAGGTCCGGCAGACGATTCGCGGGTTTGGGGGTAAATCCTACCTACCACTCCAGCTTCACGAACTGCGAAGCCGGCGGTTGCAGGATCGCGAATTGCGGTACCTCGCCCCGCACCATGGCCACTTCATCGCAGTTGTTCTGCCGCGGACAGCGATGGCAGTCTTTGTAGAGCTTGTCGGGAATTTCTTCCCGCACTGCCACGGTGAACCCCATGCGCGCAAAGAATTCCGGAATCCGGGTGAACAGGCACACGCAGGTCACTTCCTGCCGTGAGGCCTGTTCCAGCAGCGCGTCGATCAGTTTTCGCCCCGCCCCATTGCCCTTCGCCTGCGGCCATACGGCGATCGAACGCAACTCCGCCAAATGCGGTCCGTACAGATGCAGCGCACCGCAACCGATGACGCGCCCATCATCCTCTTCCACCACCACGAAGTCGCGGATGTTCTCACAGATTTCGGGAAGCGTGCGCGGCAGCAGGGTGCCGTCACCCGAATAACTGCCGATCAGGTCGTGGATCTGCGTCGCATCCCGCAGCAGGGCCTCACGCGTGCGCATGGGTCTCACCTCGTAAGTGGGCAATCCGCTGTTCTGCCCGCTCCAGGGCTCGCTTCACCTGGCCCGGCGCCGTCCCTCCTTCCACGTTGTGGAGGGCGAGCACGGCTTGCAGCGTCAGCGCCGGATAGACATCTTGAGCAAATGCAGGATGAAACTTCTGCAACTCTGGCAAGCTTAGTTCCTGCAATTGGCATCCCCGCTCCATGCACACCCTCACGGCTTTCCCAACGGCCTCATGGGCCGACCGCGAAGGCACACCACGCTGCACCAGGTACGTCGCCGCGGCCCACGCATTCATGAATCCGGACTCCGCGGTCTGTTGCATGCGCATGAAATCGAAGTCGGCCTGCTTCATCCAGGCCGTCGTCAGCGGCAGGAGCGACAGGACCGTCTGCGCGCTGTCAAACAGCGGCTCCTGCGTCTCCTGCAGGTCCTTGTTATAGGCCAGGGGGAGCCCCTTCATGGTGAGCAGCAGCGTGGTAGCCGCCCCCACGATCCTCCCCGTCTTGCCCCGCACCAACTCCAGCAGGTCGGCGTTCTTTTTCTGCGGCATCGCGCTGCTGCCGGTGGAGAATGGTTCTGGCGGCGAGACAAACCCGTACTCCTCGGTCGAGAACAGGATCATCTCCTCCGCCCAGCGGCTTAGATGCACCGCCAGCACCGAGAGGGCCTGCACAAACTCCAGCGCGAAGTCTCGGTCGCTGGTCGCGTCCAGACTGTTTGCGGTCGGGGCCGAGAAGCCCAGGTCCTCCGCCATCGCCGCGCGGTCGAGCCTCACCGTCGCGCCCGCCACCGCACCCGAACCCAGCGGACACAGATTCAGCCGCGCCCGGCAATCCTGTAACCGTTCCGCATCCCGCAGAAACATCTCCGCGTATGCAAGCAACCAGTGTGCTATGAGCACGGGCTCGGCCCGCTGGGTGTGCGTGTAAGCCGGCATTGCCGACTCTCCCGCCTTCGCCGCGCGGGCCAGAAACGACTCCACCCAATCCGCCAGCAAACGCTGCAGATGATCGATGACCGACCGTACGTACAGCCGCAGGTCCGTGGCAATCTGCTCGTTGCGGCTCCGCCCGCCGTGCAGCTTGTAGCCCGTTTCCCCAATCAGCTCCACCAGCCGCTTTTCGACAAAGTGATGCACGTCCTCGGCTTCCGCGTCCTTCAAAAACAGCGGATCCGAAGTCGTCTTCTCGGCGATCTGCTCCAACCCGCGCAGCAGCTCCGACAACTCTTCGGTCGACAGCACGCCCGCGTGCTCCAGCGCCCGCGCGTGGGCCCCGCTCGCTTCCAGTTCGAAAGGCAACAGGATCCAGTCAAATGGAAACGACCGCTGCCAGCGCTCGAACGCCGGGTCCAGCGGCTGCCGGAAACGGCCTGACCACATCTTCACTTCGTCACCTCTTGCCGCCTCTGCGCCCGCGACCGCGACGGCAGGCCGAGAATGCGAATGAATCCCTCCGCATCCTTCTGATCGTAACCGCTGCCCATTGTGAATGAGGACAAATCGGTTCGATAGAGCGAGTACTCTGACTTACGCCCTGCCACCGAAATGTTCCCCTTGTACAGGGACAACGTCACGGTCCCGGTGATGTTCTTCTGCGTGCTCTCGATGAACCCATCCAATGCTTCGCGCAACGGTGTGAACCACAGTCCGAAGTACACCAGCTCCGCATACTTGAGCGCGATGTGCTGCTTGAAGTGCTGCACGTCGCGGTCCAGGCACAGTGCTTCCAGTTCGCGATGCGCGGTCAGCAGCAGGGTCCCTCCCGGCGTCTCATAGCAGCCCCGCGACTTGATCCCCACGAAGCGGTTCTCCACCAGGTCGATGCGACCAATCGCGTTCCGGCCCCCGATCTCGTTCAGCACCTCGACCAGCGACACCGGATCCATTCTCAGCCCGTTCACTGAAACTGGCGTGCCGCGCTCAAAGCCGAGCTCCACTTGCTCTTCGCGGTCTGGAGCTTCCTGCGGAGACTTGGTGATCTGCCACGTGCTCGGATACGGAGCATTTCCCGCGTCCTCCAATTCCCCGCCCTCATGGCTCACGTGCCACAAGTTGCGGTCGCGGCTGTGGATCTTCTCCCGGCTCTGCGCCACGGGAATTCCGTGAGCTTCGGCATAATCCAGGCAGTCCTCGCGCGATTTCAGCGTCCACTCGCGCCATGGCGCAATCACCTTCAGCTCCGGAGCCAGCGCCTGGTAGGCCATTTCGAAGCGCACCTGATCGTTGCCCTTGCCCGTGCAGCCATGCGCCACCGCGGTCGCGCCTTCGCGGAGCGCTACTTCCACCTGCCGCTTCGCGATCACCGGCCGGGCCAGCGATGTACCCAGCAGGTACTTGTGCTCGTACACCGCTCCGGCCTTCAGCGCGGGAAACACGTACCCGGTGAGGAACTCCTCGCGCAGGTCGTCGACGATCACCTTGCTCGCGCCGGTGGCGTAAGCCTTCTTCACCACTGCTTCGATGTCGTCTCCCTGGCCCACGTCGCCGACCATGGCGATCACGTCATAGTCGTAGTTTTCCTTCAGCCAGGGGATGATGATCGACGTGTCCAGTCCGCCCGAATAGGCAAGAACAACTTTCTTAGGCATGTGCACTCCTGACCGGGAAGCGGCTGGCGCCGCCCCACAGCAACAACATGAGAATGGCCTTCTGCACGTGCAGGCGGGCTTCGGCCTGGTCGAAGATCACCGACTGCGCCGAATCCATCACGGCGTCGGTCACTTCCTGCCCGCGATGCGCAGGCAGACAATGCATGAACACCGCGCGAGGACCAGCCTCCGTCATCAACTGCTCATTGACTTGGTACGACTGAAAAATCGGGATGCGCGCCTCAGCCTCTCCCTCCTGCCCCATGCTGGCCCAAGCGTCAGTGTACACGGCATCTGCGCCCGCGACCGCCTTATGCGGACTCAGCAGTATCTCCAGAATCGCACCGGTCTCGCGGGCTACATCTTGGGCGGCTTCCACAATCTCGGCCTTGGGTTCGTAGCCCTTGGGAGTGGCCATCCGCACCCGCGACCCCAGCATCGCACCCGTCAACAGCAGTGAGTGCGCCACGTTATTGCCGTCGCCCACGTAGGCCAGCGTCACTTTTTTGAGATCGCCGAACCGCTCCTGCAGCACCAGATAATCTGCCAGCGCCTGGCAGGGATGCTCGAGGTCGCTTAGTGCGTTGATCACCGGGATCGACGCATACTTCGCCATCTTCTCGACTGTGGAATGCGCAAACGTGCGCAGCACGACGGCATCGACCCAGCGCTCCACGTTATGCGCGATGTCCCACAGGCTCTCGCGCGCATCGATGCGCCCCCCGGTCTGGTCCATGAAAAAGGCCGTCCCTCCCAGGCTGGCCATGCCCGCCTCAAAGGTCAGCCGAGTGCGCAGCGAAGGCTTCTCGAAAAACATCACCAGTTGCTTACCCTCCAGCGTGCGCCGGAAGTCTGATGGCCGAGCCTTCACCACCGCCGCCAGATCGAGGATCGACCGCACCTCGCTGGGACTCAAGTCGCGCGTCGATACCAAGTCCTGCAGGGCTGGCTTGACAACAGACGGCGCCGGTGCGGCCGGCACTCGCTCCACTAGCTGACCTCTCATCCGTTTCTCCTTGTGGCAAATCCTTCTTCTAAGTCCCCGGCCGTCCTTCCACTCCAATCCCTTGTCATTCTGATGCCGAACGCAGCGGAGGAAGGAAGAATCGGGTGCTGTTAGCCTGCGGGGTGCTCCATCCTAAGCGCCACGCCCCTTGCGACATTTAGGGTGAGATTCCGCCGCCCGCCATATCCCTATCAGCAACCCCTACCCTCTACGCCACCCTCACTTCCGTCCCCAGTTCCAGCTTCGCGAAGTAGAACTGCGGCAATACGTCGGCTTCCGAGGCCGGCAGGATCCTCACTCGTCCCACGCCGCGGCTCAGAGCGTGACGACAGGCTTCCAGCTTCGGCAGCATGCCGCCTTGCACCACCGACGTCTCCACCAGCGTCGCAATCTGGCCCAGGTCGAGCCACGGGATCACCGCCCCATCGGCGCCTTTCACGCCTGCCACGTCGGTCAGGAAAATCAGCGCGCTCGCGTGGCATCCCACCGCGCACGCCGCCGCCATCTGGTCCGCGTTGACGTTGTAGTACTCGCCCGTCGCTCCCACGGCGATGCTCGAGATCACCGGAATTCCGCCCTGGCTCCAGATCGCCTCGATCCAACGCGTCTCGACCGCGCAGATCTCGCCCACAAATCCCAGGTCGCCCTCTTTGCTTTCTTTCTTCCGGGCGCGGACCGTGCCGCCGTCACCGCCACACAGGCCAATCGCCGGTTTCCCCGCCGCCCCGATCGCGGAGACTAGCTTCTTGTTGACCATGCCCGCCAGCACCATCAGCGCCATGTCGCGCGTTTCGGCATCGGTCACACGCAGGCCATTGATGAACTCGCTCTTCTTGCCCAACCGCTGCAGGGTGCGCGTGAGTTCAACACCCCCGCCGTGAATCACGGCCACCTGGTGGCCGTCGCCCGCCAGCTCAACCATGGCATGGGCGCACTTGCGCAACGTGCCCGCATCGTCGAGCGCGACGCCGCCGATCTTCACCACGACTTTCACTGCAACCCCTCCGTCTCGCCCCAGCCATACATCAGGTTCATGTTCTGCACCGCCTGCCCAGCCGCGCCCTTCAGCAGGTTGTCGACACAGGAGACGATCACCAGCCGCCGCCCGTCGTCGGCAAGGCAAAAACCGATGTCGCAGAAATTCGAATGCAATGAATATTGGATCTCTGGCAACCGGGGCGGGGCGAACACCCGCACCCACGACCGTCCCTGATAAAAGCTGCGGTAACAGATCTCGACTTCCGGAGACGTCATCGGCTGCGCCAGGCTCACATAGATGGTCGACAGGATTCCGCGCGGGATGGGCAGCAGGTGCGGAGTAAATGTCAGTTCTTCATCCGCCAGCCCAAGCTGCTCGACCATTTCGCCCAGGTGTCGATGCGTGAACAGACCGTAGGCGGAAAGGTTGTCGGCCACTGAGACGAAGTGCGTCCGAGGGGTTACCTCCTTCCCTGCTCCAGACACACCCGACTTCGAATCGGAAATCACGCCCCGGCTGCGATCGACCAGTCCCGCCTTAACCAGCGGAGCCAGCGCCAGGATGACCGACGTCGCATAGCATCCAGGGTTGGCCACCAAGGCGGCGTCCGCGATCTCTCTCTCATGCAACTCCGGCATCCCATACACCGCCCGCTCCGAGGCTTGCCGCGCCGCTTCCACATCCGAATCGTGAAACCCATACACCGCCCGGTGCTTCTGGTCCCGCAGCCGCCAGGCCCCGCTTAAATCCACCACGCGAATGCCTGCTTCCACGAGTTCCGGAACCAGACTGCGCGAGAACTCGTGCGGCGTGGCCAGGAACAGCAACTCCACTCCGGATTGCTTCAACTTCCCGAGCGAGAACGGCTCCATGGAATATCCGCCATTGGCGCTCAGCACCGGAAACACGGCCGCCAGGTCTCCGCCGCTCGCGCTCGATTCGCGCTGTAACAGCAATGGCTTCTCCAGCCGTGGATGCCGCAGAAGAATCCGCGTCAACTCGAAGCCCGAGTACCCGGTCGCCCCCAGCACCCCGGTTTTCAGCTTTGCCCCCATCAGGCGAGCATCCCCTGGATGCGCCGGGCCAACTGCTGTGCCGTCTTGTTGTCCTGGGAAATAATCAAGATGGTGTCATCGCCGCCCAGGGTACCCACGACCTCCGACCAGTCCTCCGCGTCGATCGCCGCTGCCACCGGTTGTGCGCTCCCCACGCTGGTCTTTAGCACGATGAGGTTCTGCGCCAGCCGCACCTCGATCACAAACTCGCGTACCAGGCGAGAGACCGAAGGCAGCGCTGGCTCCACCGGCGCTGCGGCCGTCGGCGGCAGGTAGCCGTCGTAAGTCTTTACCAGGCCCAGTTCGCGGATGTCGCGCGATAGCGTCGCCTGGCCCACGTCGAACCCCCGCTTCGCCAGGAAGCCTTGCAACTCCTCCTGGCTTCCGATCGGGCCCTTGTGCACCAAGTCCAGGATCGTTTTCTGCCGGGCAGCCTTGCTCATAGATGAATAAGTATTCATTGTTATGAATAATGATGCATAGAAAGCTGCCTGCTTGTCAATCAAGATTTGCGTTACCAATGTGATACCGGCCTCGGGGGGATACATACGGGCGGGCGCGACCCGCCCAGACGGCCCTCTTATTCCGGGTGGTAGGGTTTCTGCGGAAGGGGGGCTGTGCCCGTCTGTGTCTGGCTGAAGCGTTGCACTCCACCCGGCCATAACGTTTCCTGATTCCTTCTATAAATAGTTTCAATTTCCGCGCCCGAGCGGCCAGCGTTTAGATTTGGCGTGTCGTCGATCCTCTGCCCGGGAGTCTGGTTCAGATGCGCAATCGGCTGGTCCTTGGCTTCCTCATCATCCCCTTGCTGTTCGTCCCCAGCCTGCTCGCGCAAACGGCTCCGTCGAACCAGGACGCGCGCCTCGCCAAGCTCGAGGCCACCGCGGCCGACGCGAAAAGCTCCGCGGACAACGCCTGGATGCTGACCAGTTCAGCGCTCGTGCTGATGATGACCGGGCCTGGCCTTGCCCTCTTCTACGGGGGCCTGGTGCGCAAGAAGAACGTCCTCGCCACCATGGTCCAGAGCTTTTCCATGATGGCCGTCATCACTATCTTGTGGGCGCTCGTCAGCTACAGCCTTGCCTTCGGCGCAGGCAACAGCTTCATCGGTGGACTGCACCACGTCTTTCTGCATGGTGTGGGCGCGCAGCCCGACGCTGACTACGCCGCCACCATCCCACTGCAGACCTTCATGGTCTACCAGCTCATGTTCGCCATTATTACTCCGGCGCTCATTACCGGCGCCTTTGCCGAGCGCATGAAGTTCAGCGCCATGCTGCTGTTCATGGTCCTCTGGTCGCTCCTCGTCTACAGCCCCATGGCCCACATGGTCTGGGGCAAAGGAGGGTTGCTCAACGCCTCGCTGGGCGGTCGCTTCCCCTGCCTCGATTTCGCCGGCGGCACGGTCGTGCACGTCACGTCCGGAGTCTCCGCCCTGGTCTGCGCTCTGTATCTGGGCAAGCGCGTGGGCTACCCCAAGGACTCGATGACCCCGCACAGCGTGGTCCTCAGCTTTGTCGGCGCCTGTTTGCTCTGGGTGGGATGGTTCGGATTCAACGCCGGCAGCGCGCTCGCCGCCGGCAGCCTCGCTACCAGCGCTTTTGTGGCCACTCACTTCGGAGCGGCAGCCGCTGTCCTCGGCTGGAGCGGCGCCGAGTGGCTGCGCAACGGCAAACCCAGCGCGCTTGGCGCCATCTCGGGCGCGGTCGCCGGACTCGTCGCCATCACGCCCGCGGCAGGATTCGTCGGCCCCATGGCTGCCATGATCATCGGCTTGGCCGCGGGCGCGTTCTGCTTCTTCATGGTGGCGACGGTCAAAGCCCGCTTCGGCTACGATGACAGCCTGGATGCGTTCGGCGTCCACGGCGCAGGCGGCACCCTGGGGGCCTTACTCACCGGCGTCTTCGCCGCCTCTTCCATCAATCCCATCTTTAAAGACTCGCAAGGAGCCGCACTGGCTTCCGGCCTAATGGATGGACATCCCGGTCAAGTGTTGAACCAGGCCATTGGCGTTGCGATTGCCTGGGTGCTCGCCATCCTCGGAACGCTGCTGATCCTTAAGATCGTCGACGCCATGGTCGGCCTGCGCGTCCCCGAGGAAGAAGAGGTCCAGGGACTGGATTTGACTCAGCACGGAGAGGAAGGTTACTCGTTCGAGGTGACCGCGTGAGCCGCATCATGTCGTCGAAACGGAGCCGCCTGAGAATCTCATGATCAAAATCGAAGCCATCATTCAAACCTCCAAGCTGGAAGCGGTCAAGGACGCCCTGCACGAAATCGGCGTCGAGGGCATGACCGTGCTCGAGGTGCGTGGCCATGGCCGCCAGAAGGGCCACACCGAGTTCTACCGCGGGCGTGAGTACACCGTCGACCTCATCCCCAAGATCAAGCTCGAGACGGTGTTGCCCGACGCCATCGTGGAGAAGGCGGTGCAGGCCATCGTCACGGCGGCCCGCACGGGCAAGATCGGCGACGGCAAGATTTTCCTGTCCAAGGTCGATGAGGCGATCCGCATTCGTAACGACGAGCGGGGTGAGGGCGCCCTGTAACTTAGAAAGCACTGCGCCGCGGGCGTTTCGTTGTTGCGCAACCGCTGGCATGCGAGAACCACGAAACCGGCTATGACGACAGCTTCACTGAGCGGCGAATTGCGGGCGCTGTATGGCGAAGAGTCGGCCCGCATCCAGCAGCAGTTTGCGGCGACCGGCAACGGCCGGGCCGCTTTGCAGCAGCGCACCCGCCTGGTCGAAGACATCCTCCGGCGCCTGTGGCGCGAGATCATCTCCTCCGAACAACACGGTCCCACCGGCTTTGCCCTGGTCGCGCTCGGTGGCTTTGGCCGCGGCTGGCTGTTTCCGCACTCCGACGTCGACATCCTTTTCCTGCATGCGAGCGCCGACGCTGAACCCGCCTACAAAGACTCCATCCGCCGCTTCTCCCAGGAACTCTGGGATCTGCGCATGAAGGTCAGCCCGGCCACGCGCACGCTTTCCGAGTGTGATCGCTTCGACCCCAGTAACGTCGAGTTCACCATTTCCTTGCTCGATGGCCGCTACCTGCTCGGTGACCGCGATCTGTTCGACCGTCTCCACGACAAGATCATCCCCAAGCTGGTTCTCCGCGAGGCCCAGTCGCTGGTCCAGAGCCTGGCAGAAGTTACACGCTCCCGCCACGCGAAATACGGGGATACCGTCTTTCACCTCGAGCCCAACGTGAAAGACGGACCGGGAGGTCTGCGAGACTACAACGTCGCCTGTTGGCTTGCGATCATCTCGGCCATGGACAAGCTGCGCGACTGGCCCGAGCCCCGCACGTTGTTCCCCGTCTCCACGCGTAAGCAGCTCGATTCCGCACTCGAGTTCCTGATGGCAGTGCGGTGTTTCCTGCACCTGCGCCAGGGACGGGACGACAATCTTCTGCTGTGGGAATCGCAAGACGAAGCCGCGGCCCGCCGAATCGGCACGCCCGATGCCGATCCCACTGACGCCGCCGGGTGGATGCGCTCTTATTTCGGCCAGGCCCGTGCGGTATACCGCGTATGCGAGCAGCTGCTTGAGGAGATTCCCGCTGCGTGGTCTTCGCTCTATCGCCAGTTCCAGCACTGGCGCTCGCGCCTCTCCAACGCGGACTTCTCCGTTGTGGACGGGCTGATCTATCTGCAGCAGCCCAACGCCCTGCACGATCCGGACATGCTGCTGCGCACGTTTCATTTTATGGCCACGCACGGACTGCGCCTCAGTACCACCACCGAATACCGCATCGAACAGGTGCTCCCGTCCCTGGCCGCCACTCCTCCCCGCGGCGCCGAACTCTGGCTCTATCTCGGTGAAATCCTCACCCAGCCGTACGCGGCCGACGCGCTGCGCGCCATGCATGCGCTCAAGCTGCTTACCCTGCTGCTGCCGGAACTCAAGGCCATCGACGCGCTCGTGGTGCGCGATTTTTACCACCGCTTCACCGTCGATGAGCACTCCTTCGTCGCGATTGAGAGCCTGCACCGCCTGCGACAATCGGATGCGGAATGGGACCGGCGCTACGCCGAACTGTTCAGCGAACTCGAGCGCCCTGAACTGCTTTACCTCGCCCTCCTGTTGCACGACATCGGTAAGGGCACTCCCTCCACAAATCACGTCGAAGCCAGCCTGGAAGCGGCCCAGCGTTGCATGGACCGGCTCGACCTGGACCCTTCCGAGCGCGAAACCGTGCAGTTTCTAATCGGCAACCATCTGGAAATCTCGGCGACCCTCCGCCGCGACATCTTCGACCCGGAAACCGTCCGCGTCTTCGCCGAGAAAATGGAAACGCCTGAACGGCTCAAGATGCTCACGCTGCTCACCTACGCCGACATCAAAGCCGTCAATCCCGACGCCCTTACACCCTGGAAGGCCGAGAACGTTTTCCAGCTCTACATCGCCGCCTTCAACCACCTCAATCACAGCGTCGACGAGCGCCTGCGCGCCGACACCGAAGACGATCACTTGGCGCAGATCCGCGCCCTCGTCCCCACCGCCGGGAAGAAGCTGAAGAGTTTTCTCGAGGGCCTTCCCAAGCGCTATCTCGCGGCCTACTCCGCTACTGAGGTGTTGTCGCACGTCGAGATCGCGGGACGCCTGGGCAAGGACCCTGTCCAGGTCTTGCTCGAGCGCGGGCGGCACTGGTTCGAGCTGACCCTGGTCACGCACGATCGACCGTTTCTGTTTGCTTCGGTTGCGGGCGTGCTTGCGGCCTGGGGCATGAACATCGTCAAGGCCAACGCGTTTTCGAACCAAGCGGGGGTCGTGGTTGACACTTTCTACTTCACCGATCGCTTCCGCACGCTCGAGCTCAACCTGCAAGAGTGGGAGCGCTTCAAGCGCAGCGTCATTAGCGTCTTGCTGGGCGAAGCCGACCTCGACCGCATGCTGCGAGAACGCATGCGTGCCGAGAAAAATGGCGGCGCCAAGGTGAAAGTCGATACCCGGATCGACTTTGACGATTCCTGTTCCACTCGCAGCACGTTGGGGCAGATCATCGCGCAAGACCGTCTCGGCCTGCTCCATCGCATCGCTTCCTGTTTCTCCCACCAGAACTGCAACATCGAGATCGCGCTCATCGACACCGAGGGCCAGATGGCCATCGACGTGTTCTACCTGACTTCCGCGGGACAGAAGCTCCGCCCCGACCACCAGGTGCGCGTGCAGAACGCGCTGCTTGAAGCGTTACAGGCCGAGTAAAAATATGGTCTCGGGGTTGGCGCTGGGCACCGCTGGCGCCCGGGCACGCCTTTAACGGGAGGTGCGCCGCGCTGTTGACGAAGTCGCGCGCCCCGCTTTCGGACTCCGCCACGCCGCTCCGCTGAAGCACCACAAGCCAGCACACGTTCCCGCCGCGAAGGTCGCTGCCACGATGAGATAAGCAAGGCGTTTGAATGGCGCCAGTCGGAACTCGGCTAGGTCCCAATGTGTGAAGGTCCAGACAAATTGGCCGTACAACCAGAGCGCCGCCAGCACTACCAGAAACAGCAGCGCCACGGCGATCGCGCCCCAGCCCATGCTGTAGAAAAGAATCGCGCTCCAGTGATCGACGGGACCGCCCGGCCGGGTCTGCGAAGGCCTGCCAGCGCTGGTTCCAGTCCGTGTGGCCGTCGCCGGTACGGAAGTTCGCGCAGACGTGCGGGATTGGTCTACGGTCGCCACACCCCTAGACTAGAGGGCAGATCGATTTCCCGACAGCCTCCCGAAGGACATGTCCTTCGGATCCGGAATTCTGGCGTCCCGCAAACCCCTAGCGTATCAAAACCCCTGTTATTCCAAGGCAGGAACATAGCCAGCAAACGAGTTGCCGTCGCAACGCGGAAAGCCCGGTTCCCGTTGAGCGGAGGTTGACGACTGGCGCCTAGTCAGCGCTGCCCGACGCAGGGATCGAATCCCGCAACCTCCCCCGGGCCTGCAGGCGCAAGAAGGCCATATACAGAATGACAGCCAGGTTGATCAGGAAAATGGACACCCGAATCCAGTCCGGACGTCGTGCCAGTTCTAAAACCTCAAACGGCAGGTAGATCGCTCCTGAAATCAGCGCCAACCATTCCGCCCAGGCCCGCGCGTTCCACAGGCCATAGGCTTCCAGGAAGCGCAGGGAGGAATAGGCCACCGCGCCAATCGCGACTGTCCAAAGCTTGGCATCCGTGATCTGGTCCGCCAGATTCAGGAAGACCTGTGCGTAGTGCTCTTCGGGGCTGATGTGCAACCATTCCAGGAAGCTCTCGGCCACGTCCCAGGCGTCGCGGTGGACAAGTGAAAGCACACCGAAGCCGGCCAGCAGCACAACCAGACCCTTCAAAAATTCCACCGATGCGACCGCGCGCAGCGCTTTCAGCTGGCGCCCGTCACATCGGCAAGATTGTGAGGATAAATGCAGGACGGCCCCCTACCCGAATCTTTCTACGATAATACGCGCCCGGCCTGCAAAATTGCCATCGTGGTTCGCGTACTTCTTGTTCAAGGCTGCCTGATCTCCTTTCTGGGCTGTGGAATAGACGCGGTCAAACCGGTCCCGGCGATGTGCTAGATTCAATTTCTGGCGGCATGCTCGAGACCGTGCCGCGCATGGCCCTCGATGCTCACGCCTGCGATTGCCACCGAAAATCTGACTCGTCGCTTTGGCGACCTCGTGGCCGTTCGCGACGTAAATATGCGGGTGGCGCGCGGGCAGTTCTTCGGCTTCCTCGGACCGAATGGCGCCGGCAAGTCCACGACCATCAAGATGCTGACCGGGTTGCTGGCGCCGACTTCGGGAACCATTCAAATCCTCGGGCTCGATTTTGCCCGGCATCCGGTGGAAGTCAAACGCCAGATTGGGGTCGTCCCTGAAGGCCTGGCCCTGTTCGGTCGCCTGACCGGTGCCGAATACCTGAGTTTCGTGGGCCGCATGTATGGCCTCGATCGCCAAACCACTGCGCAGCGTGCCGCCGAACTGCTCGAGTTCATGCAACTGGTCGATCAGCCGAAAAAACTGGTCACGGACTATTCCCATGGCATGCAGAAGAAGCTGGCCATGGCCGCGGCCGTCATCCACGGGCCGAAGATCCTCTTCCTCGACGAACCGTTCGAAGGCGTGGATGCAATCGCCGCCGGTACCCTCAAAGCTATGCTGCAGCGCATGATCGTCCGCGGTGCCACTATCTTCCTGACTTCACACGTGCTCGAAATTGTGGAGCGGCTGTGCAGTCATGTGGCCATCATCGATCGCGGTCAGCTGGTGGCTCAGGGTTCGCTGGAAGAACTTCGCGCTGGCGTGGAAGCGCAGACCGGCGATGCGGCAGACTCGCCGTCGACCCGCAGGCTCACGTTGGAGGAAATCTTTCTTTACACCGTCGGCGGCTCCCGCTCGGCTGAGCAGGAGTTGTCATGGCTGGGATGAGCGCGATCGCCGTCTCGTGGGGGCAGTTGAGCGCCATCGCCGCAGTCCGTTGGCACATGTTCACGCATTCTCTGCGCACCCGCAGGGGGGCGCTGGAGCTGTTCTCGCGGGTCATCGTCAGCCTCGTCATTGCCAGCGGCGGGCTCGGTGGCGCCATCCTGCTCGGGGCAGGTGCGTGGTATTTCATCTCCCAGCAGAGACCGGAGTCGCTGACTCTGTTGCTGTGGCCGGTATTTTTGTTCTGGCAGATGTTCCCGCTCATGGCCACCGCCTTGACCGAGACTATCGATTCCTCGCATTTGCTGCGCTTTCCTCTGAGCTATCGCGCCTACGCGATGGTGCGCCTGATCTACGGCGCCCTCGATCCGGCAACGGTGCTGGGAGGTCTATGGCTCGTTGGCATCACGCTGGGCGTCGGGTGGGCACGGCCCGCGCTGCTTCCCTGCACTGCGCTGGCGCTCGCCCTGTTCGCCGTGGTCAACCTTCTACTCACCCAAATGATCCTTGCCTGGGTTGAGCGGTGGCTGGCGCAGCGCCGGACGCGCGAGGTCTTCGCCGCTCTGTTCTTCGTCGTGCTGCTGAGCCTGCAGCTGATCGGCCCCGTGATGGGCCGTTATGGCGACCGGTCGAGCGCGGCTTTTGAGCAGGCGGGGCGCTTTGCCGCTCCGGTGCAGGCGCTACTGCCTCCCGGGATTGCGGCCAAGGCGGTGGCCGCCCGGGCGGAGAATCATCTTGCGATCGCCTGCCGGTGGCTTGCCCTGTTGTTCGCTTATGCCGCGGCCATTCTGCGTGCCCTGAGCCTCCGCTTGCGCGCGCAGTATCGGGGCGAGAATCTCAGCGAGGTCAGCAGCGTCGCCAGCGAAAAGCTCCAGGTTGCAGTCCCGTTGGGCTGGCAGGTTCCGGGACTTCCGGGAGATGTTCTGGCGGTCCTGGAAAAGGAGGTTCGGTACCTCGCGCGCAGCGGTCCGGTGTTGCTGACCTTTATTACGCCCATCGTGATGCTTTTTGTGTTCGGGCTGGGAGGCCGCTCGGGCAGCGCCGGATTCCTGCAACACTGGCCGCAGCTGGCGCTCCCGGTGGGCGCCAGCTATGCCTTGTTGCTGCTGACTAATCTCATCTACAACAGCTTCGGTCCGGATGGCGGGGGTATTCAGTTTTTCCTTGCCTCGCCTGCCAGCTTCCGACACGTGATGATTGGCAAGAACCTGGCACACATGGGAGTACTTGCGCTCGAAGTCCTTGTACTCATCGTTGGGGTCAGCGTCCTGTATCGCCGGCCAACGCCGCTCATGGCGCTGGTCACCGCCGCTGCCCTGATGTTCGCGGCGCCGATTAACCTGGCGGCGGGCAACCTGCTCTCGCTCTATTCGCCCAAGAAAACCGAGTTTGGAACCTTTGGCCGGCAGCGTGCTTCGCAAACCACGGTGCTGGCGAGCTTCGCAATGCAGGCCGTGGTCTTCGGGATCGCCGGCCTGGCCATGTTCGCGGTCCTCGAGTCGCCCCGGCAGGGACTCGCCGTGCTGATTTTTCTGCTTCTGGACGTGATGGCGGTGCTGATCTACTTTTTCGTCCTGTCGCGGGTTGACGCCTTGGCCGCACGGCGCGGCGAAATGCTGGCGAGCGAACTGTGCAAGTAGCTCGTCGGTCAGTGCAGCCAGGAAATGTCAGGCAGGCTCGCCGTCTGGGCTCCCACCTGGTCAGGCGTGAGGCGAATTTCGAATTCCCCGCTGCTGACCTGGGCAGGACGTCGTCCGGCTCCCAGCGCGCTGAGCAGCGGCATGGGATCCGAGCTGAACGAGATCGATCGCTCTTCCCCGTCGGCAGAGACAGCCAGCACCGCGCAGTCATAGTCCAGAATTTCCTTCAGGAACGGGACGTAGGGGTTGCATTCGCGCAGGTAGGCGGTAAACGCCGCCGCTTCCTCGGGCGCTGACGCAGCGGGCGTGTGGGCCCGCCAGAATTGTGCCAGCAGTTGTTCGAAATATGCGGCGCCGCGCTCCAGCATGATCAGGCGCGAAGTCAGTCGCAGGGTGTGTACGACCATGGCAGCGCGAGAACGCTCGACCATCTCGCGCACCACGCCGAGCCCCGGATCCAGGTGCAGGTCGATAGCGAGCGGTGTGTGGCAAGGCTTGCGCACCGCCAGGGCCGCAAGCGTGCGCTCCCATTCCAGCGGCGAGGGCGCCGTGTCGCCGGGCACGGCTTCGGCACAGAGCGGAGCTGCGGAAACACTGGCTGTATTGCGCCGGTCCCAAAGACGGTGCAGGGCCTCCAGCTGCATCCGAACGCCCGCCTCGCCGATCCTGCACAAGCTCGAGGGAGCCAGTTCAAACACGAGGGCCTTCAGGTTGGGCAGGCGGGGCACGATGCGCGACGCCAGTTCGAGCAAATCCAGCGGGATGGTGCCGCTGTGCGAATCGAGCCAGTACCCGCGGTGGAAGTGCCCTCCAGAGAGATGAACTTCCCAGACACGCTCCAGGGGGAGCTGCTCGATGAAGTCGCCGATGGATTGCCGGCCGTTGCGATCGTTGGTCCAGGCGTTGTGAAGATCGAGCAGAATGCCGCAATCGGCAGCCTCAGCGACGTGGGCCACAAATTCGCCATCCGGGAGATCGTCAGGCCGCGGCCGCAAGTAATTTGCGCCCGCCTCGACCGCGACTGGCGAGGACATGCAGCGCGCAAAGGCGCGAATGGAGTGCGCGGCGGTTTCCACACCAGCCCGGGTCTGGCGCGGGGGCAGTAGCGTGCCTGTATTCCAGCGTCCCGATTCATCCTCGGTGCGACAGAATGCGAGATGCTCGCTGATCCACACGGCCCCCAGGTCATGAACCAAAACCCCGAGTGGTTCTAGTTCGGCACATGAGGGCGCAATCGTTCCACCCACGGGAAAGTTCACGCTGTGGACGAGCTTGGCTACGGATCGCTGCTGCAGGGCAGCCAAAGAGGACTGATCGACTTCGACTGCCGCCGCGTTCGAGGAATCGACGGTATTCCGGCGCCACAACGAGTGAGGTTCCACCTCCAGCACATCTATCAGCCCAGCGTTCGCTTCTACGACGGATTCCAGACCGAAGGTCCAGGTCAATCCCACGCCCACTTCAGGGAGCTTCATAAATCCTCAAGTTCCGAGACTCCTCCCTCACCTGGAGAGAGACCGCATCCACCACAAATTCCCGCGGCCGCAGGAAGGTTCCCAGCCCGGCAGGGAGAGGTCCGCTGGTGCGAATGCAATGCGTCACGTTGGCCAGCGCACGCTGAAACTTCGCCAGGTCGCAGGCCACCGAGATGGGCAGGGTCACGCAGATCCTCCCGGACGTTCTGCCGGTTTTTGGTTTGCGAGGCATTGCTGCCCTTCTTATCGTTTGGGTTTGGGAGAAGTTTTCATTAGGTAGTGCCAGGGGTGGCGAAAACGTTACAGGGCAGGTCTAGGCGCGAACCTTGTCAAGCCCTGAAACGAGGGTATCTTTCGTTAAGCCCTTGATTCGATGGCAGAAATAAATTCGGTTTCGACGTCCGAACGACCTGGAGCAGTTTGCCATGCCATCAGTCAATGTGGGCCAGGCCGTGTCCCGCTCTCAAGATTGCTGCAGGGCCTTAATGTCGCGCAGCAGAACTTGCTCGTGTCCCTCGGGATTCACCTTCTCGTAGACCTTGCGAATCACGCCGTTAGGATCGACGACGAAGCTGGTGCGCTCCCAGAACTTCATGCCCTTCCACTCGGCCTGTCCGATGCCCAGGGCCTTCATGAGGTTGGAGTCGGTGTCGGAGAGCAGGTCAATATTGAACGCGAACTTGCTGCAAAAGCTCTTATGGGAGGTCGTGTCGTCGGCGCTAACCCCCAGGATCCGAATGCCTGCGGCGTCGAAGTCGGCCTTGCTCGCAGTGAACGACTTGCCCTGGATGGTGCATCCGGGTGTGTCGTCTTTGGGGTAGAAGTACACGACCAGCCATTGGCCGGCAAAGTCAGAGAGGCGCGTGGTTTTTCCGTCCTGGTTCGGAAGCGAGAAGTTGGGGAACCGGTTCCCTGCCTGCATCATGCGGAATCAGAAGTCCTTTCGTGGGATGAGTACCGAGTATCGAGTCCCGAGTTGAGAGCCACCCCGAGGCGAGTATGGCATCGGGGTCGGCTTGAAGAAAATAGCACACCGATTGCGAAGCGCGGTCCTCCCATCCTCTGCGTGAAACTGCTGGCGCGGTCTAGCTCTGGCGCAGGACCTCCCATTTGGCTGCGTCCATGCCATCGGCAGAGAACAGCGATACGCCAGAGGCGCCGCCCTCAAGCGCCATCTGAATCCTGCGGCGGAGATCTTCAGGCTTCATGTTGTGGATGAAGAGTCCGCTGTAAATCGGCTTTCGAGTGGAGTCTGCCCCTTCCTTTGTGTACTTTTTCACCCACTCCGGGCCTTCTTCGTAGAAGTTGTCGTAGAGCATTGGCAGGAATGCGTCGAGCTGGAAGCGGCCCCAGTCCTGCCGCACCATTTCACGCGCCAACGACGGTCCTGGGAAAACGGCGGCGCTGATTTTCTTGCCCTGCTTGTGGGCGGCGGGAACGAGGTAGTCGTTGACCAGATCGACCACCATGTCGAGGCGAAACTGGAACCAGGCTTTCTCGAGGCTCGCATCTTTGATCTTTCCAGCGCCGAGGTCAATGGGGTCAACTCCAGACCTCTTCTTGAATTGTTCGCGCTCGTAGGGCGTGTAGCCGTAGTCGTAGGGCGGATACACCTTGTCCTGCACGATGCCGTACTTCGACCATAGTCCCTTGGGCAGGATTGCGTCGGGGTGGCGGATGTAGTCGAGGTGCACGCCGGTAAGGTCCGGGATCGAGGCTAGCTCCTTCACTGTAGTCTGCACCCAGTCACGCACCTCGGGGCGTCCGGGATCGAGGAACTTATAGTAGTCCACGTAAGCGGGCTTGTCGGCGGCGCTCTCGCCGTTGGCGTTCACGCTGTACCAGTCGGCATGCTTCTGGATCATTTCAGGGATGAGGCAGGGCATAGACCATAGCCAGGCATGGACCTCAAGATCCTGGGCGCGGGCGAGGGGAAGCAGGCGCCCCAGCACGTCGCTGGCAACGGGCAGATGCTGGCTGGCGAAGTAGGCATGGCGTCCGTCGTAGATTTCGGGCAGCACAGCTTGAACGTTATTGCTGCGCAGGGTGGCGAACAGGCGCTTCCAGTCGTCGGTTGAGCGGTCCGGGCTGAGCGTGATCCAGGTCCAGTTCTTGCCAGTCAAGGTTGAAGCCCCGGCCGAGAAACGTGGAGCTAGCAGGCCTGCTGCACCCAGTGCTGCGTTCTTGAGGAAGTCACGACGGTCCATAATCAATGCCCTGTAATCAAGCCCAGCCCAATCAGGCAAAGATCAATGCCTGCCAGCTTGGCAGCCCGAGAGATGTTCCTGGAGAAAGAGCAGGCCGACGACAACCAGCAGGAGCGCGCTCGCGCTGTTACCCAGTGTGGAAACAATGCGGATCCTCCAGCCGGCTCGATAGGCGAACAGCACCGACAGTTCGACCGCCACGATAGAGACGCCGACTGCGGCGCTGGCCCAGTTCAGGCCCTGAAGTGACCAGGATCCCGCAGTTCGCGCGGGATAAAGCGGAATGAGGACAGCGGTACCAAGAAGCGCCGTCGAGTAGTTCACGGAAAGTGAAAACAACGGATTGAGGCCAGTTGGAACAGGCTTCTGCGCGATGTGATAGGTCGTCGTGCCCAGAATCACGAGGAGGATCGGGAGATAAAAGACCATGCCCTGGCCTGCTTTCGCTTTCGCGGAAGACAGCATACAGGAAGAACAGGAGCGCGGAGGGAACTCACGAGACCTGTCCTGGGGCAGGGCATCGGGCGGAATTGCGGGTTGTGAGGCCGAGTCCTAGTGGCGCTTTTTGCGACGTGCGGCGACGGCGGTGATGATGAGCCCAGTTGCCAGCATCCGCAGCGAAGAAGGCTCGGGGACTGGCGTGGGGGCGGCACTCGGAACCAGGGTGAAGGCCTAGCCTGGCTGCGAACAGGCCTCGCCGGGAAACGGTTGGAGCGGAACCGTGACGATCCGAGAAGGCATGGGGAGCAATTGTCAGCGCGGCGCACGTTGGCTGTTCTCCAGGCTGATATTCGTGGTTGAGACCGGGGCCACCGCAGGACGGCTGTCGCGGCGGTGCGCGGATGGCGCGACGTGGTGCTTCACGATTGGCTTGATGCATTCGGCATAGCGGTCATTGTCGAACTCCTGACCGGCGGGCCACCAGACCGAATAGCCGTGGGGACACTTAACGTCTTTGTACGGCTGGAACACGTGGATCGGCGGAATCGATACGTATCCCTGCAACACCGCAAACAGGATCAAGACTGGCATACGGACCTCGCGTGTAGGCGACACCTACGCTAGCCAATGCGGTCCGGCAGAGGTATCGGGGATTTTTCGTAGCTGCAAGGAGGATCTTCGGTATGGTCGCTTCTGACTCCTCGGATCACCCTCAGACCTCCCGCTTAGATCTTTTGTTTCTTCCACTTGCCGCGCGGGAACAGAAGGATGCCAGCCAGGGCAATGGAGCATTCGGCAATCACAATCGAGAAATACACTCCTTTCGACTGCAGATTCATAGGGATCGCCAGCCAATACGCGAGCGGAATCTCCAGGAACCAGAATCCGAAGAGGTTGACCCAGGCAGGCGTGACTGTGTCGCCGGCGCCGTTGAAGGCCTGCAACATGATCATGCCGTAGGCATAGCCGAGGTTGCCGTAGCTGAGAATGCGCAAGCTGGTCGCCGCCCGGAAGAGCACCTCAGGATCGTGGGTAAATAACCGGACCGTCGATTCGGCGAAAACGATCAGGAGCACTCCCACCGAACCGAGCAAGAGCATGTCGTAGAAGCCGGTACGCCAGACTGAGGCTTCGGCGCGGTCGGGCTTCCCCGCTCCCAGATTCTGGCCGACCAGCGTGGCCGCGGCATTGCTGCCCAAGAAGCGCAGCGGGACGGAGAAACGCGATCACTGAACCGCAGGGCTGATCGCTAGCTTCATGCACCAGCCCTCATCCGATACCCAGCTCTTTCGCGAGAGCCTTCCACTTTGAATCGACCGCGGACTTCGTTCTCGCATCCATCGTGATTTCATCGGGCCAGGGGCGCGTGAAGCCTTCGGTCGACCACTTCCGAGTCGCGTCGATGCCCATCTTCGAACCATAGTTAGGAAAGCGGGAGGCGTGGTCGAGCGAGTCGACAGGGCCGAGAGTGAACTGGATGTCGCGTTCGGGATCGATGTTGTTCAGCACTTTGAGAGTAACTTCGGCGAGGTCCTGCACGTTCACATCTTCGTCCACCACCACAACGCACTTGGTGAACATGGCCTGGCCGAGCGACCAGATGGCGTTCATCACTTTGCGGGCCTGGCCGGGATAGGATTTACGGATGGAAACAACCATCAGGTTGTGGAAGACGCCTTCGATGGGCAGGTTGACGTCGACCAGTTCGGGGATGGTGAGTTTCATCAGCGGAAGAAAGATGCGCTCGACGGCCTTGCCCATCCACGCGTCTTCCATGGGTGGCTTGCCCACGATCGTGGTGGCGTAGATGGGGTCTTTGCGGTGAGTGATGCAGGTGACGTGGAAGACGGGGTAGAGGTCGTCGAGCGAGTAGAAGCCAGTATGGTCGCCGAAGGGGCCCTCGGTGCGGAGTTCGTCGAGGTTGACGTAGCCTTCGAGAATGATTTCGGCGTCGGCGGGGACTTCGAGGTCGACGGTCTCGCATTTGACGAGTTCGACCGGTTTCTGGCGAAGAAAGCCGGCGATGAGGAATTCCTCGACGTCAGGCGGCGCGGGGACGATGGCGGAAAACGTGAGGGCCGGATCGGTGCCGATGGCGACTGCGACGTCCATTTTGCCCGAGGGCATGGGCTGGTCAGAAAGCTGGGAGCCGCCGGAGGTGCGCGCCATGAGGTCGACGGAGGTTTTGGCCATCCCACCCTCCCGCAAAAGGCGTGGGAATGGTGGGGCACCGGTGCCAGAACAGATCGCGGCACTGCGCAGGGCTTCGCGGTAGTGTTCCGCCGCGACCTTCTGCCGCTGCCAGTGCATGCCGGTCGAGCGCTCGTCGTAGACCTGCATGCGATACATGCCGGCGTTGCGCTTCCCTGTTTTCGGATCGCGCGTGACCACACAGGGGAGCGTAATGAAGCGGCCGGCGTCCTTCGGCCAGCACTGCAGGATGGGGAAATCGAGCAAGGAGAAGTTGTCGCGCTGGATGACTTCCTTGCAAGCACCGGTTTCGACCGTCCTGGGGAAGAACTTGCCCATCTCGGCGAGCATGGGGAGCATTTTGACTTTGTCAAGGAAGCCCTGCGGGGATTTGACGTCTACGAACCCGCGAATGCGGTTGGCGATCTCGTCGAGCGAGTCGACGTCGAGGGCCAGACGCATACGGCGCTCGGAGCCGAACTGATTGATGAGAAGCTGCGAGCCGGGGTGGCCTTTGACGTTCTGGAACAGGAGCGCGGGGCCGCCAAGACCGTATTTCGAGCTGCGCGATTTGCTGACGCGATCAGTGATCTCGGTGATTTCGAGAATGGGGTCGGCTTCAGTCTTGATTTTGCGCAGTTCGCCGGCGCGGTCGAGCGCGGCGATCCATTCGCGTAGGTCGTTGTAGGGCAAGCGGGGCTCCCGTGAAACGGATGATTATACGGGAGGATGCGGTGGCCGACAGCATTGCCTTCAGCGCCGCAGCAGAAGTATTCGAGACCGTCGCGAAGGTAAAAATACCTTCCCTTTTTTGTCTCCTGTGCAACTCGTATCTTAACTGGGAATCTATTTGTTAAGGGAAAAAGCTAAAGCGGATTATTCAGAGTCATTGGACCAGCGGAGTTTGGCGCTTCCCTTATAGTCATGGTGCAGGGCACCCTGGGGGAGAATTTGCGGCGAGTCGTGATAACGGGCATGGGCGCGGTGAGTCCAAACGGCGTGGGGCGCAAGGCGTTTGCGGACAACACGTTTGCGGGCGTCTCGGGGGTGAGGCGCATCTCGCTGTTTGATCCCAGCGAAATTCCCGTGCAGATTGCCGGCGAGGTGCGCGGGTTCGACGAGCTGGACTGGGTGGAGAAGCGCGAGCGCAAACATGTGTCGCGCGTGTTGCCGCTAGCCCTGGCGGCCGCCAGTGAGGCGTTGCAGCAGGCTGGAATCGACTCAGCTTCCCTGCCCCTGGAGCAACAGCGCCGGTTCGCGGTGATTGTGGGAACCGGTGGCGGGTCGCAGGAGTTTGTCGAAGAGCAGTACCGGCTGTTCTTTCATCAGGAATATCGGCGCATGAGTCTGTACGGGGTGCCGACCGGTGTAATGGGTACGTTTTCCTCCGATTTGAGCATTCGTTTTGGATTGCGGGGCCCGAGCCAGGTAATCACCACGGGCTGCACATCATCGACGGATGCAATGGGGTATTCGATGCGGCTGATCCAGTCCGGGCGGGCGGACGCTGTACTCACCGGCGGAGCCGATGCTCCCATTGCGCTCGGGATCGTAAAGGGATTCATCCTGATGAAGATTCTTACCGATTCGTGGAACGCGGAGCCTGAGAAAGGGTCGCGGCCGTTCGCAGTCGACCGCGACGGGTTCGTGCTTGCCGAAGGCGCATGGATGTTTGTGCTCGAGGAATCCGACCATGCGCGGGCGCGGGGAGCCCCGGTGCTCGCCGAAATCGCGGGATATGGATCCACCTGCGAGGCGTTTCACCGGGTGCGGTTGAAAGAGTGCGGCGAAGAGCCCGCGCGCGCGATCGGGCTGGCGATGCAGCAGGCGGGGATCGCCGCCGCTAATGTGGATTACGTGAACTTGCACGGAACGTCGACGCAACTGAATGATCGCATCGAAACGCAGGCGTTGAAGCTGGCTCTGGGTGAACGGGCGCGAGCTGTGCCCATGTCGGCGCTGAAGTCGCAGATCGGGCATCCGCAGGGGGCCTGCGGGGCGGCGGGAGTGGCGGCGACGCTTGTCGCCATGCAGCGGCAACAGCTTCCACCAACCATCAACCTCGAGAACCCGGATCCGGAATGCGACTTGGACTACGTTCCACAGGCTGGACGGAGGGCGGTGATTGAGCATGCGGTCTGCAACTGCATCGCCTTCGGCTCGAAGAACTCGGCGCTCGTGTTGCGGAGAGTGGCCTAGCGGGAAGCATCGACCCCGGAACGCAGAATTGCGAGCGGACCTCTCTCGTGAAGGCGAGGCCCCCCTAAAGTTGAACCACAGAGGCCTAGAGGTACATGGAGGAAACTTGCTGAACAGTACTGTTGGAGCGGGGTTTGCCAACAGGTATGAGGAATTGGGGGCCCGCGTCCAGGAATTGGCAGGGCCCTTGAGCGCGGAACAATTCCGGAGAAAGCCTTCCGCGTTCGGGAACAGTTTCCGACACCTGGTGCTGCATCTCACGGGAAATCTGAGCTACTCCATCGGAACCGAGATTGCCGGCACCAGCTACGTGCCGGACCGCGAGCGGGAGTTCAGCGATGCGGCACATCCCGCAAAAGCGCTCGTAATAGCGCGGTTCGCCGAAGCCGTAGCCATGGTGGCGTGGACGGTGCGGGCTCAATCCGAAGACGACTGGTCGCGCACCTACACCGCCATGCGCGAGGAAGATGCCGCCAACCGGTTCAACATCTTTCTGCGTTGTGCGACGCACCTGCATTTGCACGTGGGGCAGATGATCTATCTGCAGTTCGCGCTGTTCCGCGCCGAGCACGTAGCGGTCGCTGAGGGCGGCCAGACCTTCGAGAACCGACCTCGTGGACCCCTTTAGGGACCCAGGCATGTGCTTACCGTCAGGCTATTGTCGGCTGAGGTCGCGGGCGGGGACGCACGCGCTACATCCTGGCGGCGAGCAACCCAGAGACCGCGGCTTCCACTTCTTCCCACGCCGTAGAACGAGGGTCGATCAAATCGTAATGATCCGCTTTCGGGATCTCCACGAGACGCACGTCTTCGTGGCTTTTCTTTTTGATCTCGACATAACGGCGGCTGAAGTCGGCGGGCACGGTATCGTCGAGAGTGCCGTGCAGCAGGAGCTGCCGTGCTCGTGGAATGGATAAGCGCATCGGGTCGGCATCGCGGTAATGGTCGGACACGGCTTGGGGTGTGCCGCCAAGAAATTCTGCAACGGCGTCATGGCTAAAGTGCAGTTCGTAGCCGCGCTCAAGATCGACGACTCCCGCCAGCGAAATTGCGCGTCGGACCTCCGGCAAGTGCGCCGCCAGGCACAGCGCGAGCTGGCCTCCGGCGGAGTGGCCCATCACGACGATCCGGTCCGCGTTGAGGTGAAAGCGCTGCGCAATCTGCGGCACGAAGCGATAACCGGCCGCGACGTCGTCAAACGTGCCTGGCCAGCCTCCTTCGGGATCGCCGACGCGGCGATATTCCAGGTTCCATGTGGCATATCCTCTGGCAGTAAGCGCCGCACACAGGTGCCCCGCATGGGTGAGACCAAACTTGGCGCGCCAAAACCCGCCGTGAATATTCATAACCACCGGGAAGGGGCCGTTACCTGTCGGGAGACGGAGGTCTCCGAACTGGGTGGGAGCCGGGCCGTAGGCGAGGCGATGGTCGGCCGCCGGTGCCGGGAGGGTGAGAATGTCTTCGGACATGGGGTCTTGTTGGGTGATTGTAGAACGGACGGCTTTCACCTGGTTTCTGCAGGCCGCTCTCCGGAGGATGACACCCGGGTAAGTTCAACCACAACTCCTCTCCCCAGCCGTACTTTGCGCGGGAGCGGGCCTGGATCTCAAAAATTGGACTGAGATCGGGAGAGCCAGGATCGTTGCCCGCGCCCAGGATGCGGGCGGAGGCAGCGAACTGGCCGTCGTTGACGTGCACCTCGACCCGCGGATCGGAGCGCAAGTTCTGGATCCAATGTGAAGCCTCGTACTCAGCGATGACATAGTAGCGGCCCTCGCGCTCGGTGAACCAGATTTCGATTTCCCTCGGACGGCCGCTCTTGCGTCCGCGAGGGATCAGGTAGAGATACGGTTGGTCAGAGATCGAGCTAGCCCTTGAGTTTGAGTTTCGATTTGTTCTCTTCGAGGAACTGGCGAAGGTTCTCAGCAGCGTCGAGCAGTCGGGTCCACTGCTCATAGTAGAGCGTGACCGGGAAGCGGCCGAGCCCATAGACGCTGACCCCGCCCTTTTCTGAGACGCGGAACTCGATGGCGCCGCTGCGCTTCTTGGTTTCCACCTGCCTTTCCAGTTCCTGTAGGCGGGCTTTGAGCTCTTCATAGCTGGGTTCAGACATAGTGTCCTCGTGTCATGAAAGCATCATAGAGGTGAAGAGGGGCAGAGTCGAGGGCCCCCGCGTTCGCGCGCATTCTTAGAAAAGCCGCCCCAACTGGAAGTAGAACTTGTGGTGGCCGCGATCGCCCACACTTCCCCCGAACACCACCGGGCCCAGAAACGACTGCAGGAGCACGGCGGCGTTGAAGTCCATGGGAAGGCGGGATTCGGTCGCATTCACCGGGCCGTAGGCCTTGCCAATCTCATAGTCAGTGACCAAATAGACGTTCTTGCCCAGCAATGGCGAGAGCTCCTTCAGGCGGCGGATGTAGCCGGGCTGGAACAGAAAATACTGGTTCGTCAGCAGTTCGTTGGTGCCGTAGGCGGCAAGCCGCTGCGGACCACCTAGCCCGAAGGCAGGTATCCCGGTGTTGTGGTAACCGGCCGTGGATCCGCCGGAGGCGAGCAGAAAGATCGAATTCGTATTGAGAACCCGGTGAAAGAACCCCGTGCGCAGCTCGCCTAAAGGAAAGTGCTCGGTAGCGCCGGGATTGGCGTCGTAGAACTCGACGCGCGACTGCAGCAGAAAGCCTTGCCGCGGGAGGATGGGGTCGTCGGTGTGGTCGCTGATCAAGCGGAGGCGCCAGAAGCCCTGCCGTCCGCTGACGTCGTTGAGCAGTCCGGGAGTTCCAATCGACCGGCTCAGCGAAAGGTGCTCGATCTGATAGCCGAGACGAAACTCCGAAAAGCGGCTCACGGCCACTCCGAAGTCGAGACCGCCGCCCAGCTCGTGTTCGCGATAGGTGGCGATGCGTGTGTCGTCGAGGTAGAGATCGAAAGGCTTCGATATGGCGAACAGCCGCGGAGCCGCGAAAAAGTGGCTGAACCAGTTAAGTGGATGATAGTACTCCGAGGAGACCCCGTAGCTGGAGCCGACGATCAGGTCATTGCGCAGCTCCGAGCCAAATCCACCGATGTCGTGGAAGGTGACGCGGTCGCCGAGCGCGAACCGCACATCGGTGTAGTCCGACCCGTCAATCACAAAGATGGGGTTAACGGTAGGCGGCGCATAGTCCTTCTCTTCGGCGCGAATGAGCAGGCCCGGCTTCCCGTCGCGCGTGGTGAGCTGGAATCCGGCGCGAGAGAAGCGCCCCAGGCCAGTCACGTCGGTCAGGTCGGCATCGAGGCGGTCGAAGTCTACCGGCCTGTTGACATTGTCGGCCAGGTTGCGCTGAATGCCCTGCGCGATCACCGGGGCCGTGCCCGTGACCTCAACGAACTGCGGAATGGGAAGGGGACGGCGCCGGGACTCCCGCCGCGCGACGTACTCGCTCCACTCCTGGTCTCCCAGTGCAAAACGGCGCAACAGGCGCGCGCGCTCCTCGGCGCCAGAGTATCCGAGGCCGATGATCTTCTCTGCCGCCTGGTAGTCGAGCGTCGAATACGCCTCGCTGTGGACCGGGATCACGACGTCGGCCTTCTCCATGCTTTCCAGTTCATTCCTGGCGATGACGACGCTGATGGAGTTCTCAAGCACCGAAAAGGCGGAGAGCTTCTCGTCAGCCTGAATGGGCTGCGTCTCCAGATGGACCGCGATGACGATGTCGGCGCCCATGGCGCGGGCAACGTCAACCGGCAGGTTATCGAGCAATCCCCCGTCGACATAGATTTGGCCGTTGCGGCGAACCGGGCTGAAGATCGCCGGCAATGACATGGTGGCGCGCAGCGCTTCCGAGAGCGGTCCCCCACTGAAAACCGAGGCCTTGCCGGAGACCAAGTCGGTCGCCACGCAACGGAATGGCGTTGGCAGGTCGTCAAAGCTGTTCAGGTTCGAATAGGGTAGAGCGATTCGATCGAGTATGAGGCCGACTTGATGGCCGGAGTTGAATCCGCTGGGAAAGCTGATCCCGTGCTTCAAGCCGAATTCGAGATCGGCCGGGTAGTCGCGCTTGTCCTCCTTGCGACGAAAGGAACGCGCCGGGTAGGGCAGTTCGTTGCGCAGAGACCGGTTCCAGTTGATCGCCTCGACGAATCTGTCGACCTCGTCCCCAGACATGCCGGTTGCGTAGAGTCCTCCGACCAGCCCGCCCATGCTGGTGCCAGCGACGTAGTCGACCGGTATGTGGTTCTGCTCAAACCACCGCAGCACCCCGACGTGGGCCAGGCCGAGCGCGCCGCCGCCCTCCAGCACGAGGCCGATGGTCGGCCGATGGGGCGCGGGCGCCAGCGGATCGACCGGTGTAGGAGACTGCGTTTGCTGGCCGGCAGCGAGCACGGGCTGAAAGGAAAGCAGCAGGAGAAGGTAAGCAGAGAACTTCATGCGGTCTCCCAGGAACCAAAGAAACTGAGTATATCCGGGAAAGCATGCCACTCCCCTGCTGAGACGCAAAGGGAGTGGCGTGGTGGGCTGCGAACTTTCGCTGAGCTCCAGGGAAGTAGGAGTTCCTTTCCAGCAAAAATTGGCCGACACCCGGGAGCGCAAGGGCGGATCGCGGATCTCTCTATTTCTTTTTCTCTACGCCCTTCTTTTCTGCAGTCTTTTTTTCGATATGTCTAGGCGAGGCTTTGGTGAGAATAGCCAGCAACTGGCGCGCCGCTGCGGGTACTGGTACCTTGCCTTCGCGAACGATCTCCCTGGCGGAAAGCTCCTTGCCATAGATCGCCTTGTTGGCGCCGTCGTCGGCGCGCAGGGTGGAACCCTCGAGCGAGACCCCGGCGAACAGACCCTTGGCGCGGGAGTAGGACAGGATCTCTGCTTTCATGACCACGTCGGTTTCAGCGGAGGTATCCCGTCCCACCGGGCCGGCAGCCGCAGAAGCGTCCGCGCCCAGCTTCACCTTGCTCGACATGACGGAGTTCGCGCCGGTTTCATTCATGATGAGCAAGACAAAATCCGTCGCCTGGGCGCCGATCTGCAACCCGAAGCTGCCTCCTTCGAGCGCAAACATGGCGGGCGCGCTCCAGGGGCCGCTGAATTGCTTGCCCGAGCGGCAGGTGATGGCGCCACGCCCGTAGCTGGCCCCCACGATGAAGGCGGCTTTCTTGACGGAGGGGTACACGACCACGCAAATTGCCTTGTCCAGCAGGTCCTTTGGGATCCCTTCAGGCATACCCAGGATTTCTTTTAAGACCACCGCGGAATCGGTCAGGCGGTCAACTTCTTTTTTGTCCTTTTCTTCCTTTTTCTTTTCGTCAGCGAAGGCGCAGAGCAGCAGAGTGAACATCAGAATGACGAGACTGATCTTCTTCATTTGGAAATCTCCATGATGCGCACGAAAGCGCAGGATGACTTGTGCAGCCAGTGGCGCTTATTGAAAGAATGAAGGAATAGTATGGGCAAATCTGAGAAAGGACAACCCAGAGGGCAGAACCCGCCGCTAGAAGCTGAACGCGGCTTGCAGCTCGATTTTGCGGTTGGCCGAAGGACTGGAGAAGGGGCCTCCGGCCAAAGCGACCGAACGCCCGAAATTGGGTGAGCTCAGGTTGCCAATCGGCGCAGCCAGGTTCTCGCGATTGAGGACGTTACGAGCATTCACGCTGAAGGTCAGGTTGTAGCGCCGCCCGGTGCCCGCCGGACCAAAGATCGCGCCGATGCCGGCGCCGGGACCGTGGCCGAAACCGCCTCCACCCGGTCCACCGCCGCGATGACCGCCGCCTCCGGCGCCGCCAGGCGCTGCGTTCGCATTGGTGGCGCCGGCTTCCCTGCCGAAACCGAATGTCTTGCTCAAGCGCAGGTTCAGCACGAACTGTGCGGGCCCAGTCAGGTAGTTGATGGGGATACGCCCGCCCGCCGACTGCGGCTGCACGTTATAGCACAGCGGTTCGAGAGGGTTTGCGCAGCCCGGGTTGATCGCCGGCCGGTCGTTGAACAGCGAATCGCCGTTCCAATCCTGACCCAGCGTGATGTTATAGGGCGAGCCTGAAGTCGCAATAAGAAACGGGCTCAGACGGAAGCCGTAAGGCGCAGCCACGGAGCCTCCGAAGAAGACGCGGTGGCGGATATCATAGGCAGCCCGGCCATAGTCCAGGTCGAGGTTGTATTGATCCGAGGGGAATCCACCTGATGTATTGCTGTGGACGTTGTTCAAAGTGTAATAGCCAAACAAGGTCAGCTTCGCACCAGCCCGGATGTTGGAACTGATGATGAGCTGGTGCTGCCGAAAAATCCCCTCCGCCGTGTATTGATAAATGTTCCTCAGGTCCCCGAAGGGCCGCAGCGTAGGATCGTTGGCCGGTATCGGGTAGACCGCGTTCTCCGGAGGGATGGGCGCATTGATGTTCCGCGTGAGCAGCTGATCAAAGCCGCGCGAGTTCAAATAAGAAATCGTGACGGTCGCCACCTTGGTGACCTGGCGTTCCAGGTTCACCGCGCCTTGTACGATGTAGGGAGCGCGGAAACGGGGGTCGATCTGGTACTGTGTGGGCGAGCTTTGCTGCAGGTTGGCCTGCGCCGGGATCGTCGGGTAGTTCTGCAGCACGGGACCGGCCTGCGCAATGTATTGCAGCTGGGTAACGCCATTCAAGCGCTCCGCCTGCAGAACGTTGCCCTCGTTGAAACGGTCATAGAACATTCCAAAACCGGCGCGCAGGACCGTCTTGGGCGCGGACTTCTGGTTGCCATCGATGCCCCAGGCGAAAGCAACTCGCGGGGCAAAGTCTGCATGATCATGGATTGCGTTCTGCGTTTCGAAGCGTAATCCGTAGCTCAGCGTCAGGTTGGAGCGCATCTTCCAGTCGTCCTGCACATAAAGGCCTGCATCGACGACGTTAACCCGGACGGTCGGAATAGCCACTCCCGTTCCAGAAAAAGTAACGGTCAGCTGAAAGGGCTGCGGGGTTGCTGAGGCGTAGTCACTCAGGTGCTGAAAGACCCAGGAGCCGTTGAATCCGTCGGCCGCCAGGCTTTCATCGTGCACGCCGCGCAGGCGCCCGCCGAATTTGAGCAGGTGGCTGCCCAGTGAAATTGAAGTGTAGTTCTGCAGTTCGTAGTGGTCCTGGTGGTCGGTACTGGTGCCTCCCGCGGCGCCCCCCGTCGTGAACGCGCCCGGAACCGTGACCATGGCTGCCGTGCTGTTGGGCACGTCGCTGTTGTTTTCCCGCAGGTACTGAAACCGTGTCTCATTGATCACCCTGGTGGAGAGCACCTGTGTATCGCTGATCTGGACGGTGTGCTCGGTGCTGGTGCTGTCGGTCCCCTGATTGAGCAAGACAAACCCGCCCACGCCGTTGTTCTCCTCCGTATTCCGGAAGAACTGATAGCGCGCGGTTAGGGTGTTGTTCTTAGAGACCTGGTAATCGAGCCGCGGGGCCACGTTCGTGCGTGTGCGCGGCTGTGGAACGCCGGCCGTATAGATGCAAGTTGGCGCTGTGCAGTTGGAAACCGTGGGGAAAAGAGAGCTGTCGGAAGGTGGGATGTTCTGGGCGTTGGGGATGGTGGCGTTGATGATCGCCAGTTCGTTAATGTTGCGCCGTTGTACATCGAAGAAGAACGAAGCTTTCTTGCCGAGCGGCCCGCCGAAATTGCCCATGTACTGCACGGAGTGATAGGCCGGCTCAGTACCCACAAGGAATGGGTTCTGTGAGTTGAAATCGGAGGAGTTCCCCATCACCGACGCCTGGCCGTGGTACTTGTCAGTACCCGGCTTGGTGAAGATTTCAATGCGGCCGTAACCGAGTTTGTCGTATTCCGCCGAGAAGGGATTCTGGTTGATGCGAATCTCGCGGATAGACGACTTTGGCGGAAGCTGTCCGGCCGTGAACCCGTCGATGTAGATTTGTCCGCCATTCGGACCAGCCGACGGGCCCGCCAGCGCTTCAAGATCCGTCTGCAGTTCGTCAGGGTCGTCGGGCAACGCCTCAAGGTCCTTGCCCGTGAGGATGATGGCGCCCGCATTGTTCGCGGGCGTCACGTCGACCGTCGGCGCCCCGCCCTGGTCGACGACGTTCACCTTCTCTTTCTCGACCGCAATCGAAAGCTGGATATCGATTTGCTGCGATTGCCCGACGGCTACGTGGATGTTCTCTTTGGCGAAGTCGGCGAATCCGGGGGCGCTGACAGTGAGCGTGTAGTTGCCCGGTCCGAGACCGTTGAACTCATACGCGCCTGTACGGTTGGTAGTCGTCGTCTTCGCCTGGCCGTCGGGGGTCAGCGCAATCACCGTGGCTTTGTTCACGGCGGCACCCGAGGGATCGGTGACGGTGCCGCGCACCGTGCCTGTCGTGGTCTGAGCGACCGACGCCACCGCACATGCGAGCGTGACCACGACCAGACTTCCGCACAACTTTACCAGACGCTTCATTGCGTATCCCGAGTCTTCAGCGTTGCCAGGCAGAAATACTACGGATTCGCGGCTGCCGCCTCCGCGTTGCCCGACCCCAGGCTCCAGGGCGACAACATCATGGCCTGACTGGCGTTGGGCGATGCCGTAAGGATCGGTTCGACGCCGGCCAGTATGGTAATCGCCTTTCCGGGCTCCGAATCATCACCCATCGTGGAAACGATCATCACCGCATCGCCTTTCTGTAAGTCGTTCAACGAGGCAGCGGGCATACGGTTGAGAATCTGCTGGATGTCGGGGGGGCCGCCGCGGCCACCACCCGTCCCTCCCACGCCACTTCCGGGTCCACCGGGCGATGCTCCTTCCCGCTGACCCGCCCGTCCCGTTCCTCCCAGGCCCGCGCCCGCCCCCTGTATGCCTTCGGCGGCCGCTCCCTTCAGGCGCGCGGCAATTCTCTGCGCGAATTCGGGAGGCAGTTTGCGTAGCTGCGAATCGGGCGTGATCTTTACTACGGCGGCCTGTTTGCTAATCGTGTCCTTCAGCGTGACCGTGCCTGCCGCCAGGTCAACAGACGTGATCAGTCCAGCCAGGTTGCGAAAGGTGCCCGAAACAATTTCGTCGGCCGTCAACTCCGTGCCTTCCGCGTTCTTGCTCCCGCGGGCGCGCAACTGGTCACCGATCTTGATCTGGTTGAGCGGAGCGAGCTTGGCGTCGTCGAATTTTACCGAGTTGGGAGCGTAGCGCCGAAGGACGGTGCTCTTCGAAATCTTCACCACCAGGCTCTTGCTCCCGGACAAGGAAGTCAGCGAGATAGTGACGGCACCACCGGCCGGATCGGTCGCCGTGACCAGGCCCCCGACGCCGCGCTGCCGCCAGTCCTCCTTCTCTTTTTCCTTCTTGGCGGCGATGTCGGCCTGCTTCATCACCAGCACCGATAGCGCCAGCTTTGAATCCGTGTTCGCAGAGGGCTGGGCGCGCACCAGCACGCGGTCGCCGACCTGCACGTCCTGCTGCTGCGCCGGGGTCGCGTTCTTTATGTCCTTCTCGCCGGGCGCGATCCGCAGATAGTGCGTAGCTTCGGTCACCCTGACAGGCGTGTCCTGGCCAAGGTCGGAGGTTAAGGTGAAACCTTTGTCATCAACCGACTTTACGGTCCCGATATAGCGCTGCCCCAAATTCGGGTCCTGCGCAGGCCGGCGGGGCGCAATCTGCGGCATGACCACATGGGTCAGCAGACAAACCGCCAGGACACTGCAGCCCCACCATTCCCGCAGATTGAACTTCGACATTGCGCGCGCCAGCATCGATTCAATGTAGCATCCCACATGAGTGGAAGGGGTTGCATTTACAAAGTTTTACCCGTCTGCAGTCCAGACGATGACCCTGCCTCAAGGCAGGCCGACGACTCGACCCAGGCGCAGAGTGTCCAATCGGAAATCAATTCAGGAGAGGGCGCGGGGATGGTTGTGCCCGAGAGCGGGAGGAGTCAGTTGACGGTGAGAACCAGAACGCTGCTCTTGCCGCCGCTGGTGCAGCCGATGTCGCTCGTGCTACCGCTGGGGGTCATCACGCTGACGTTGACCGCTCCAGGACCTGTTATCACGCCAGTGGTGAGCGTCACTTGCAGTTGCCGGCTGCTGTTGACGCTCGTACTCAACGGCTGGCCGTTAATGAGGACCACCGACGACGAGACAAACTGGCTGCCATTCACGGTCAGCTCAGCACCTTTCTCGATGTCAGTAAAAGGGATGCTGCTGGGTGAAAGGAAGCCGATCAGCGGCGCCGGCCGCGCGCTTCCGCAGAACGGGTTAAGGGTGTTGTTACAGCCTGGAAACAACAAGACCGAGAGCAAGCCAACTACGAGGTAAAGACGCGAGGGCATACCGATACTCCTTGAAACGGGCGGCGGACGCCCAGGGTAGGGTCACCCTGTGGCCGAACCCAGGTACGCGCCAGAAGTTTCGGCAGCTCGGATGATTTCGCGGAACTTGTTCGCAGACCAGCCTTTAGCACACGGCGAAGCAGGGTTACCAGTTGGGATGGAGCGGCCCACGGGACTCGAACCCGTTTCGCCGGCTTGGGAAGCCGGGGCACAACCCATATACCAGGGCCGCTTGACCAGAGCCAGCCACGACGCTATTGCGAGCCTATCACCGCAACACGGGATATGCAATCAGGCGCGCGGCCCCCTAGGCATCAGTGCGCGGCATGGCTTCCCTTTCCATGGAGCGCCGCCTCACAGCGAGCGATGCGGCCCAGTACGTTCTGCTGCTCGCTGCGTTCTTCGCTTTCCAGTTCGCCACGCTGGCGCTTATCGCTCCAAAGCGCAAGGCTTCTTTCATACCACGACCGTGCTTCGCGCCAGGTTAGCGCAGCAGCCGTGGCGGAGAGTCGCCGAGAGGAGGCGAGCGCCGAATACACATCTCCCATGCCGGAGTAGGCGGAGGCCATTCCACTACGGGTATAGCGGTTGCTCGAAGTTTCCGGTGACATGCTGCGAAAGGTGGCCAGAGATTCCAGCAGCGGGGTAATCGCCCGGGTGGGCTGGCCGGAGCGAACCAGCACTTCGGCGATGGCGTTGTCGGTGAATGCGAAGTTCGACCTGGCGAGCGAATTGCTCGAATCTGCCGCCAACAGGCCTTGGAAGATAGCATGCGCTTCATGCTGCGAGGCGAGAGATTCTGCCAGCTTTCCCTGATCTAGTTGCAGATGGCCCAGACGGGTCAGCGCCTCGCCAAGGTATTCCTGCATGGAAGCGCTGTTGGGCACCACGCGGGACAGTTGGCGGAGGATCTCGATGGATTTGGTCTGCATGGCTGTGGCCTGCACGAGCTCCCCCGAGGAACGCATGCAAGTCGCCATGCCCGCGTAGTCGGCCGCTAGATGGGTGCGGAGCGGGACGCTGGACGGATTGCTTTGCAGGGAGGCTTCCCGAATCGACGCGGCTTGCCGGTAATTTTCCAGCGCACCGCTCATGTCTCCGGTTTTCACCAGCAGGCCCGCGATGAAATAGTGGCTCCCGCCAAAGTGATCGGCCAGTTCGGGATTGCTGTTACCCGCCGCAAGCTTTTCGGTGATGGGAAGGGTCTTTCGCAGGGATGCCAACGCGCCATTGAGGTCGCCGGTGAGTTCCAGCACATTCGCGATACGAAAGTAGGTTCCCGACAGCTGTGCCTGCAGCTTCGGGTCGCTGGCTAAGGAAGTGGGCAGCGATTCCCGAATCAGAAGCGCCTTGTGGTAGCTCTCCAGGGCGCCAACGTGGTCCCCGAGGTTGGGGGCGTACGGGTAGCCCAGCACGTCGCCGACCCGCTCGTAGGCGGTGGCCAGTTCGGTTTGCAGGGACGGATCGCCACTGGCTTCCCGGCTCAGGCTGTCGAGATATTCGAGCGCACGCCCGACGAGCAGTTTGCGAGCCGCCGTGGAACCGGGCACATCGGCGATAGAACTGTCGATCTCAAAGATCAGCGAGTTGGCCAGCTTGCGGACGTCATGAAAGCGTCGCTCCGCGATGCGCTTCTCGTGCAGGGTAATGGTCATGCCCACGGCGAGCGTGAGAATGACAACCACGGTGGCTGCCACGATGGCCTTGTGCCTGCGGACAAATTTCCCCGCGCGATACGACCACGAGTCCTGGCGCGCAATGACGGGCAGGCCCTGCAGGTGACGGCGGATGTCCTCGCCGAACTGCTCGGCCGAAGCATAGCGCCGTTCCGGCTCCTTACGCATGGCCTTGAGCACAATATTGTCGAGATCGCCGCGGAGGCGGCGCTGCCACTTCTGTATGGAGCCCTCCCGAGTCGCGCATGCCAAATCCGAAGCGGCCGAACCTTCAGGCTTTTCTCCGCCCCTCAATACGGCGGTGCTCGGCCTCTGGGGCTCAACCTCGCAGATGGCCCGGGCCAGCCCGGGCGCGCTCTGGCTGAAACCACCATAAGGAGAGCACCCGGTCAGCAACTGGTACAGAACCACCCCGAGAGAGTAGACATCGCTGGCGGTCGATACCGGCTGCCCCCGCACCTGCTCGGGACTCGCATATTCGGGCGTGAGGGCGTGCATGAGCGTGGTTTCCACGCCCGCGGAAGGACTCACGATTTTGGCAATGCCGAAATCCAGCAGTTTGGGCACGCCGTCCGGCGTGACCAGAATATTGCCCGGCTTCAGGTCGCGATGAATGACCAGGTGCTGATGAGCATAGTGGACCGCCGAACAGACGGATCGGAACAGCTCCAAGCGGCGGGCGATGTTGAGCGAGTGCTGGTCGCAATGAGCATCAATGGGCGTGCCCTCTACCAGCTCCATGACAATGTAGGGAATGCCATCGTCGGTGGCGCCACCATCCAGCAGGCGAGCAATGTTAGGGTGGTCGAGACCGGCCAGGATCTGGCGCTCATTGCGAAAGCGCTCCCCGATGAAGTACGTATCGAACCCCCCGCGCACCATCTTGATCGCGACCTGGCGGTCGAAGGCGCCGTCGGCCCTGACCGCGCGGTAAACCTCCCCCATACCGCCGCGGCCAATCTCGCCAAGGATCTGGTAGGCGCCGATCCGCCGGCCGCTCTGCACCGCGGCCGGTGGCACGAAAAGCGGCGCCAGCACCGCCACCGCCGGGTCGCGCAGGAAGTTGCTGGTAGCCTGCTCGTGGGAACAAAGAAGGGATTCGAGTTCGGAACGCAGGGATGGATCGCCCAGAAAGACCTCGTCCAGGTAAGCAGCACGCTCTTCCCCCTGCAGCGGAAGCACTGCATCGAGTACCGCCTTGAGGCGCTGCCATTGCTCTGCATTCATACCGGGGCCCGGCGCGAGATTTCGCGATGCAGCCAGATGCGAGCCGTCGTCCATTCGCGCACTACCGTAGCCGGCGAGATGCCGAGCACCTCGGAAGTGTCGTCAATCGAGAGTCCGCCGAAGAAGCGCAGTTCCACGATGCGGCTCTGCCTTGCGTCAAGCTTCGCCAGCTCGAAAAGCGCATCATCCAGCAAAATCACGTCGACATCGGACTTTTGCGCCACTAGCGCTCCACTCTCCACGGTAACCTTGCAGGCGCCTCCTCCCCGTTTGGCCGCCAGATGGCCGCGCGCGTACTCCACCAGAATCTGCCGCATCAACCGCGCCGCCACCCCGAAGAAATGCGCCCGGCTCTGCCACTCGGGCAACTTCTGGCCGATCAGCCGCACATAAACTTCGTGGACAAGCGCCGTACTTTGCAGGGTGTGGTCGGAGCGCTCCCGCTCCAGGTAGCGATGCGCCATCCGGCGCAGTTCGCCGTAAACGATCGGAATCAGCGCGTCCAGCGCTTCCCGGTCGCCGCCGCGCCACCGCATCAGGAGTTGGGTAACTTGTTCGGAGGAACTTGAATGCACGACGCGCCCCTTACCCTCGCGCCAACGGGGGATTGGCCGCCGTGCCTGTGAAAATAACCGCTTTTGGATTTTCTGTCAATCGACTGAAAAGAAGCACCTTAGTGGGCTGTAAAGGCTCCCTTTCAAGCCCGGACGCTTGCGCCCCTGATCAGCAGGCTTGCGCCAGGGGGGCCTTACCGCAAAATTTTCCCTCCGGCCCTGAGCTAACTCGACCGGTTTTTTCGCATTCTCTGGTAAGAGAGCAGTCGTTTCCTCGGCCTGACCATGTATGAGGGGGGTCAGGCCGGGGGCCTGAGAAACGGACTGCTCGAGGATGGAAATTCACCCTGTACAAGGAGCCTTATGAGTTGCAAACGACCGCTCTCGAGTTTGCTGGCTCTGCTTGCCCTTGCTCTCGCGGCGCAAGCGGATGACCTGCATCTGAAGAAGAATATCTCGGTCGACGGGAATGTCATGTCGACCAGCGAAACCTTCATCAAAGGCGCCCGCACCCGCGATGTAAACCAAGGGATGGCCGGCGGGATGGTCACCGTCCGCCAATGCGACCTGAAGCGCACCATCACCTTGAACGATCAGTCCCAGACCTACATGGTGGCCAACGACGCGCAAGACCTTGCGGCGGCCCGCGCCGCTGCCATGGTAACCGGCGCCCCTGCCCCGGAAGCCAAAGCCGCCGGCCAGATCGAAATTAAAACGGTGATCACCGACACCGGGGAACGCAAGCAAATGTTCGGACTGCCCGCGCGTCACCTGAAACTGAAAGTCACGGAGCAGTCCTCACCCGAGGCATGCAGCAAAGTGAACCAGAGCTTCGAGGTCGATGGCTGGTATGCGGACCTCGGTGCTGGCATTGCCAGTTGCACCTCGGTCGCGCCTCCCGTCCACCAAAACCAGGGTTGCCAGGACACGGTCATCGAGCATCACAGCGGCACCGCGAAGCCAGGTTATCCCCTGGTACAGAACGTCGCCCTGCACAATGCCGACGGCAGCACCACGACCGTGAGCATCAGCGTGACGGAGGTCAGCAAGAAACTCCTTGACGCCGCGCTGTTCGACGTCCCGGGCAATTACAGGCAGGTGAGTTCGTATACGGAATTGATGGGTATGCCCCAGGTCCCGCAAGTGTCGCAGATGGCACAACCGCAAGGCGGGCAACCTCCCATGGGAAATCCGGCGGCCGCGGGTCCCACCGGCCAACAGATGACCCAGCAGATGATGCAACAACAGGTGATGGGGCAGCCGGGAATGAATCCCCAGGCCATGGCCCAGCAGATGATGGCGCAGCAGATGATGGCGCAGCAGTATGCCAAGGGTGGCATGGGGAATCCAGGCAACATGGGCATGATGGGCGGCAACCAACCGGCAAGCGCTCCGGTAGCTGCCCCGCAGGCCTTGGGACCAAAAGCACCGGGCAAGATCCGCATTGGCGTTGCGCCCCCCGATGCGCAGCTCGGCCAAGGCAACAATGCAGGCGCCGACTACAGCACTCCCATCCGCAATGCCATTGTGCTGCTGATGAGTGGGCCGGCGATCGAGATCGCGGCGCTGGACTCGCACATCCCGATGCAGTTGCAGGCCGAAGCGCAACAGAAGCAGTGCGACTATATCCTGTTCTCCAGTGTCGCGGTGAAGCACCAGCAAGGCGGTTTCGGGAAGTTCGCAAAATTCGGTGGCATGGCCGCCAGCATGACGCCCATGGGGGCAATGGCGCACGGCATGGGCGGGGCAGTGGCCGCACAGGCCGCCGCCTCGGTCGCCGCACAGGCGGCGCAACAACAGGCCATGAATCAGGCCATGAGTCAGCTTGCGGGATTCAATGGCCAGATCAAGTCGAAGGATGACGTCACCGTGCAGTATTCGCTGACGCAGACCGGGCAGTCGGCGCCGATTCTGCAGAACGCATTGCAGGGGAAAGCGAAGTCCGACGGTGAGGATGTGCTCACGCCGCTCCTTCAGCAGACGGCGAACACCGTTCTGACACAGGTCAGCAGCGTGAAGAAGTAGCAACAACTGAACGAGGGCGGAACGAAGGAGGGGGAAACGCGTTCCGCCCGCTTGTTCTTCCCTGTGACGTCACTCACCCGGATGTTGGGAAAAGGGGCCCGTTTTTCCATGGATTCGAATACCAGGAAATTTGCAGTCATCGGAAGTCTCGTCCTGCTTGCACTCTTGCTGGCCGGGTGGCGCTTGCGCTCGGCATTCCGTCCCGCCCCGCCGCCTCCTCAGGCCATAGTCAACTACCCGCAGGTTCCTTCCGGGATGTCCATGCCCGAGATAGCCAAACTCGCCAGCATGGCAGGCATGGGGGGCGATGCCGGCCTCATGGTGAAACTGATGCGCTACCGTCTCGATCCGCGCGCGCTGAGCTACGTCAGCCAGGCGAAGATCCAAGTACTCAGCGAGACTACTCGTTCCGTGCACTACGTGCTGACGTTTCCCGACCAAGTGACCAGCGACGAGACCGTCACCATCACCCCGAACCAGCACTACACACCTTCTTCCGCGGCGCCGCAGGCGAGCAAGCGCCCGGGACCGCAGGTGTTTGAGCCAAAGCTGACGGCCAAGAAAATCAGCCCCACCGAGATGCAGTTCACGCTGCATTACTACGTTCGGCAGGACGCGCTGCCCGCTGAGCTCGTGCAAAGAATCCGCCAGTCCGGGGCAACCGCCCAAGATGGGGACTTCTTTCGCGTTGTTCCGGCAGCCTGGGCACAAGAAGGTGGCGGCGGCAACAACGGCGCCGGGTCGGTGGGCTGGAACATCGCGGAAGTGGTCAAAAGCATGGGCGTAAAAGGCCTGGAGCACGCCGAGTGGGAGAAGGCCGCCAAAGGGCTCGAAAATATTCTGACCATGAAGGACCTGATCAAGTCCTACGGGGAGATCCAGGGCTGGCTCGGAGAAGTGGCGGAACTGGAAGAGTGCGCCAAGAACCCGACCAATCCTCTGACCGCCAAGGCGGCCCAGGGGCAGGATTATCAGCAAGTCCTGGACCAGCTGGATGAAGCGTCCTGGGACATTCAGATGACGGCCTTCCCGAAGGTGGCCAACATCACCGCGGGAGCTGTCACCCAATTCCTCCCCTTTGGTACCGGCGTCATGATCTCGCCCATCACGGACGCGAACGATGCGGCCATTGAGCAATATGCGGAGCAGCGCATCGCCGATGCCAGGAAATCGGTCGTCGAGTGCGATAAGGAAACCGAGATGACCGCCTTCGGGTTCCGGCCCATGATCGGCAAGTTCGAATACAAATACAACGACTCCTATAGGAACTGCACGCACCAGGGCAGCGAGAGTGGCTGCACGTTCAACACAGTCATTCGCGAAGCGGCAGGCTCGTTCGTGATCGACCCTGGCGCCAGCGAGGAGTCAGCAGCGGCGACCAATGTTGGCTCAGGCTACACCCAGGAAGACGGTGGATTTGAAAATCCCAAGTGTCATGGCGAAACCCATAGTCTTATCAAAGGCCCTTTCCAGATAACGGTCGATGCCAGGGGAACTCCGGAGTCGGCCATGGTGGATCTCTACGTGGGAAGCAACCAATGGAAAGGGACTCTGGACAGTTACCAAACCTGTGGAGCGATGCCTCCCGTGCACGAGTCCTGGGACAACGGGAGCCCCACCGTGGACTGCAAATTCACCAAGGTCGACATGGTCAAAGGCGGCCATTTCGCCACCTTTTCGGAAGCCGATCACGGACGGGGGACGTGCGTGATTGACCTGCAGAGAAAATGAGGGGATTGGGGGATTTCGTACGAATTTACTAACCGTACACTTCCTCCATTCCTTACTCTGTCTCACTGCTGCGCATAGGTCGCTCTCCGGACAAACTCTCCCGCGCCGGAGCGACCCAGGAATCTATCTCCTTCCACGACTACACTCCCCCGCGATAGCACCACTTCCGGCATGCCGGTCACTTCGATTCCTTCAAACATCGAGTAGTCGACGCGCATGTGGTGGGTCCTGGCGCTGATGATGTGCTTGCGGTGGGGATCAAAGATCACGAGGTCGGCGTCGCTGCCCACCGCGATGGTGCCCTTGCGGGGGTAGAGGCCAAAGAGCTTTGCGGGGGTGGTTGAGACCAGCTCGACGAAGCGGTTGACGTTGAATCGTCCGTTAGCGACGCCGCCCGAGTAGACCAGGCTCATGCGGTGCTCGATGCCGGGGCCGCCATTGGGAATCTTGGTGAAATCGTCTTTGCCGAGTTCCTTCTGCTCCTTGAAGCAGAAGGGGCAGTGATCGGTGGAGACGACCTGCAGGTGGTCCTGTTTCAATCCGTTCCAGAGTTTCTCCTGGTGCCACTTCTCGCGCAGGGGCGGCGTGAACACATATTTCGCGGCTTCGAAGCCGGGCGCATCCATGTTTTCGAGCGAGAGATAGAGATACTGCGGGCAGGTTTCGGCGTAGACCGGGAGTCCGCGGTCGCGGGCTTCGCGGACTTTTTCGAGCGCGTCATTGCAGCTCAAGTGGACGATGTAGACGGGCGCACCGGCCATTTCAGCGAGCGCAATCGCGCGCGCGGTGGCCTCGGCCTCGGCGGTGGTGGGGCGAGTGAGGGCGTGATACTTGGGGGCCTTCTTCCCTTCGGCCAACGCCTGCTGCACGATGACGTCGATGGCATTGCCGTTCTCGGCGTGCATGCAGACCAGACCTCCGTTCTTGGCGGTGGCACGGAAGGCTCTGAAGATGCTGGCGTCGTCGAGCATGAACACGCCGGGGTAGGCCATGAACAGCTTGAAGCTGGTGACCCCGTCGCGCACGAGCGCGTTCATTTCTTCCAGTTGCGCGGCACCCAGGTCGGTGATGATGCAGTGAAAGGCGTAATCGCAGACAGCCTTGGCCGCCGCCTTCTGCATCCAGGTGTCAAAGGCGGTGCGCAGGGTCTGGCCTTTGTACTGGATGGCGAAGTCGATCAGCGTTGTAGTCCCCCCGAAAACCGCCGCGCGCGTGCCGGTCTCGAAATCGTCGGCGCTGGTGGTGCCGCCGAAGGGCATGTCGAGATGGGTGTGAACGTCGATGCCGCCGGGAAGGACGTACTTGTTGCCGGCGTCAATGACCTTCTTCGCGTTCTCCCGCGGGAGATTCTTTCCGATGGCTTCGATCTTGCCGCCGCTGATGGCGATGTCGCCGGGATAGGTGTCGGTCGCGGTCACTAGGCGTCCGTTCGTGATTAGCGTGTCGAAGCCCATGGCAGAAGTCCTCCTGGGAAAGGCGAATGGGCATTTTATGCTAAACTGCGACACCTTCGGAGTCGGTCCTTCGTGCGGCCGTCCCGTTCTTGTTCGGGTAAGACACGCTCTTAAACCGCAACTGCGCAAGGATCGCAAAGGAAACCAACTCGAACCACAGGAGAAGTTCATATGCAGTTCGGGATGACCATCAAGCCGGACATGACAGTCGAGCGGATCATCGCGTTGACACGGCAAGCAGAAGAGACTGGGTTCGAGTACGGGTGGATCTTCGATTCGCATGTGCTATGGCTCGAGCCCTATCCCCTGCTTACGCTGATGGCGGCGAACACGAGCACGATGAAACTCGGCCCGTGCGTGACCAACCCGGCCGTACGTGACCTAACCGTGACGGCGAGCCTGTTTGCCACCCTGAACCTGATTTCTGGCGGGCGCATGCAGCTGGGCATTGGGCGCGGAGACAGTTCCCGGCGCGTCTTGGGGAAAAAGCCGGTCGGCGCGGGCGACCTCGAGCGCGCCATCAAGGCGCTGCGCCAACTGATGTCGGGAGCCGAGATCGATTACGACGGTCAGCCCACACGGTTGACCTGGGCCAGGGTCACACCGCCGATTTGGGTCGCGGGTTATGGACCGAAGGTGCTCGACATGGCGGGACGCGTGGGCGACGGTGTAATCCTGCAATTTGCCGATCCCGACCTGATCGAGTGGTGTCTGAGCTTCGTAAAGAAGGGCGCCCAAGCCGTGGGACGCGACTACAGAAAAATCGAAGTGATGGCGGCCTCGGCTGTGTGGATGTCGAACGATCTCGAAAAAGCCCGCAAGCAGGTGCGCTGGTTCCCCGCCCTGGTCTCGAACCACGTGATCGACCTGCTCTCACGCTACAAACCGGAAGAATTGCCACCGGCGCTGACGTCGTACGTGAGCAATCGCGGCGCCTACGACTACCTGCAGCACTGCGAAGTCGACAGCAAGAACTCCAAATTCGTCACGGACGACATCGTCGACCGCTTCTGCCTGGTCGGTCCAGCAGAGGCGCATCGGGAGAAGTTGCGCCGACTGGCGAAGATCGGCGTCACGCAGTTTAACTTGTACCTGATGTCGGGGGATGAAGAACAGACGCTGGAGGACTACAAGCGGGAGATTCTGCCGGCGATGAAGGGAGCCAATGTGTAGAACGCAGGCCGCGCTTTACGACGCCTCTTCCACCGCTCCCGCCTCCGGTTCGCGTTGCAGCCTCATCAGCCCGTAGTACGCGGCGAAGGAAATGCCAAATCCCACAAACCAGGAATAATCGTACAGCGGTCGGAGCGACAGCACGATCAGTCCCACGAGCGCCGTTCCTGCTCCGGCGGCCAGGGCGGCCAATGCCATCCAGTTGAAGCCAGCGCGGTACTCGTAGGCGCCGCCGCGCAGATAGAGATCCTCCAGTTGCAGTTCCTTGCCCCGTATTACGAAGTAATCGCAGATCATGATGCCGGCGACGGGGCCGAGGAAGGCCGCGTATCCACCGAGCCAGTCGAGGATGAACGTCTTGTAGTTGGCGAGCAGTTTCCAGGGCATCAGGGCGATACCCACGAAGCAGGTGAGGATGCCTCCGGTGCGGAAGCTGATGCCGCGCGGCCAGAGATTCGAAAAATCGTTGGCGGGCGAGACCACGTTGGCGCCGATGTTCACGTTCAGGGTCGCCAGCAGAATAGCGACCAGCGAGATGCCAACTGCGATGGGCGAGTGGAAGCGGCTGAGCAGTTGGACCGGGTCCCAGATCGCGGTGCCGTAAATGACAACCGTGGCCGATGTCACGAGGATTCCGATTAGCGAATAGAGCGTCATGGTTGTCGGCAAGGCCAGGGCCTGTCCGATCGCCTGCTGGTGCTGGCTGCGGGCGAAGCGGGTGAAGTCAGGAATGTTGAGCGAAACCGTCGCCCAGAAACCGACCGTGGCGTTCAGGGCGGGGATCAGAAACTTCAAGAAATCCGAGAAGCTTGCGAACTTCGACGGCGCCGCCAGCATGGGCCCGAACCCACCGGCGGTCATGTAGGCCCAGCCCAGCAGTAACAATCCAACCGCCAAGAGCACCGGCGCGCTGATTCCCTGCAGGAAGCGGATGTACTCGATGCCTTTCAAGATGACAGCCAGATTGATGAGCCAGAACAGAAAAAAGCAAATCGCCGTGTTGTGCGGAACCCGCGCCCACCCCGGAAAGAGAATCGTAAGCAGGCTGCTGATGGCTTCGCCGCCGACCCAGGTCTGAATGCCGAACCATCCGCAGGCGACGAGTGCGCGCAGGACGGCGGCGACGTTGGCGCCCAGCACTCCAAATGACGCCCGTGCCAGCACCGGAAACGGAACCCCGTAACGCGCCCCCGGATGCGAATTCAGCAGCATCGGCACCAGGACAATCGTGTTGCCGAGGAAGACGGTAAACACGGCTTGCTTCCAGTCCATGCCCCCCTGGATCAGGCTGGCGGCGAGCATGTAGGTCAGGATGTTGACCGACATCGATACCCAAAGCGCCGCGTAGTTGTATGTACCCCAGTGGCGCTGCTCGGGCGTGGCGGGGGCGAGGTCGTGGTTGTAGAGGGGGGAGGACTGGATGCGGGCGAGATCCATAGTGTCGGGCCTAGTGCTCGGTTCTCGGTTCTCAGAAATGCCTTCAAGTTTACAGACTGAGAACCGGTTTCGTCAGTCTGCCGCCGCGGCCCGTCCCGTCTGCTCGGTCAGCGGAGCATAAGTCTCCGGCCGGCGGTCGCGGAAGAACTGCCAGACGCGGCGGACTTCCTCGATCATGTCGAGGTCGAGATCAGCCACGACGACTTCGTCCTTGTCGCGACTGGCCTGGGCGATGATCTTGCCCCGCGGATTGCAGAAGTAGCTCTTGCCGTAGAATTCGCCGATACTCCAGGGCTTCTCCGTGCCGACGCGGTTGATCGCTCCCACAAAGTATCCGTTGGCCACGGCGTGGGCCGGTTGCTCGAGTTCCCACAGATACTCCGACAGGCCCGCCACCGTGGCTGACGGATTGAACACTATCTCGGCACCATTCAATCCCAGAATGCGCGCGCCTTCCGGGAAGTGGCGGTCGTAGCAGATGTAGACGCCAATGCGGGCGTATCGTGTCTGGAACACGGAATAACCGAGGTCCCCCGGCGTGAAGTAGAACTTCTCCCAGAATCCGGGATGCACGTGCGGGATGTGGTGCTTGCGATACTTGCCCAGGTACTTGCCGTCGGCATCGATGACGGCCGCCGTATTGAAATACAAACCCGGCATTTGCTCTTCGTAGATGGGCGCGACGATCGCCATGCGGTGCTTGGCCGCGAGCTTCTGAATGAGCTTGGTTGTCGGACCTTCGGGCACACGTTCCGTAAGTTCGTACCAGCGCGTGTCCTGCTCGGCGCAGAAATAGGGCCCGTAGAACAGTTCCTGCAGGCACAGAATCTTCACTTTTTGCCTTGCGGCCTGCTCGATCATCTTGAGGTGCTTGTCGATCATGGCCTTCTTGATCGCCGATAGCGGCTGTCTGCCGTCAAGGGGAGTTTTCGCCTGGATCAGGCCGCAGCGCACGATTCGAGCCATGGAGCACCTCCGGTGGAGTGACACTATAGCATTTGCCTGTTTGCTATGATACGCGGCGTGCCGCAGGCCTTTCTCATCGATACCGACACCGCTTCGGATGATGCCGTCGCGCTCATCATGGCGCTGCGCGCCCCCGATGTCGCGGTGCAGGCCATCACCACCGTGGCCGGCAACGTGTCCGTCGAACAGGCGACCACGAATGCGCTCTACGTCGTCGAACTCTGCGGCGCCGACGTCCCGGTGTACGCGGGCGCCGACAAGCCGCTGCTCCGCACCTACCAGAACGCCACCTGGTTTCACGGACGCGACGGCCTCGGCGATCATGGATATCCCGCTCCCCACAGGTCCGCTGGCCGACTGCACGCCGCCGACGCGATCATCGAGACCGTAGAAGCGAACCCTGGCCTCGTGATGGTCACGCTCGCCCCCCTGACGAACCTTGCCCTGGCCCTCGCCAAGAAACCTTCCATTGCCGGGAAGGTCGGCCGCTGCGTGATCATGGGCGGAGCTCCCTGCTGCGAAGGCAACGTGACTCCGGCGGCCGAGTACAACGTCTGGGTCGATCCCGAAGCCGCGCGCATGGTGGCGCGCAGCGGCATTCCGGTCGAGCTGATCGGCTGGCATCTCTCACGTGGCGACGCCGTTTTGAGCGACCGCGACATCGCCGCCGTGGAGGAACTGAAGACTCCGCTCGCTCATTTCGCCATCGAGTGCAACAGCCACGCGCGCTCCGCTTACAAGATCCAGACTGGCGAAGACGGGATCTCATTGCCCGACCCGGTTGCGATGTGCTTAGCGATCGACCCCTCCATAGGAACCTGCTGGAGCGAGCATTTTCTGGACGTCGAGGTCCAGAGCGAACTGACCCGCGGTATGACCGTGGTCGACCGGCTCAACGTCGCTGAGGACGATCGCAACCGCGGCGTGTGGGCCGCCGTGTCCGGCAAGAAGCGGAAAGCGAAGGTGTGCTGGACCATGGACACGAGGCGGTGGAAGGACGCTCTGTTGGCGGCCTTGCGATGACACCGGGGGACAACGCATGAACCGCCACCAGTGCAGAGGCACCATAGGAGATACGGCTTGAAGAAAAGGAACAAGAACATCGTGTCGGCGCTGGCGAGCAGTCGCCGGGACTTTCTGCAGACCGGGTTGATGGCAAGCGCATCGCTATATCCGGCGCTGTGCGCGGCGCGGGTTGCGCCCCTGCCCACGCCGGCGGCTGGCCTAAAGCCCTTTGAACTCGAAGAACTCACTATCGACCAACTGCAGGCCGGCATGAACTCCGGCAAGTACTCGTCGCGCTCCATTACCGAGCAGTATCTGGAGCGCATCCAGGACGTGGACAAGCAAGGCCCCGCCGTCAACAGCGTGATCGAGGTCAATCCGGACGCGCTCGAGATCGCCGAGTCGCTGGACCGGGAACGCAGAGCCAAAGGCGCGCGCGGACCCCTGCACGGAATACCTATTCTGATTAAAGACAACATTGACACTGCCGACAAGATGATGACCACCGCGGGCTCCCTCGCTCTGGTGGGCGCACCCAAGCCATCCCGCGATTCTTTCGTCGCCCAGCAACTGCGCAAAGCTGGCGCCGTCATTCTGGGCAAGACCAACTTGAGCGAGTGGGCAAACATCCGTTCCAGCCACTCCACCAGCGGATGGAGCGGGCGGGGAGGGCTTACCAGGAATCCCTATGCCCTCGACCGCAACCCCTGCGGATCCAGTTCCGGCACCGGAGCCGGCGTTTCCGCGAACTTCGCGGCAGGTGGAATTGGCACCGAAACCGACGGGTCAATCGTGTGCCCATCATCGGCGAACGGGTTGGCCGGCATTAAGCCCACTGTGGGCCTGGTCAGCCGCACCGGGATTATTCCCATCTCCCACAGCCAGGACACCGCCGGCCCCATGTGCCGCACCGTGCGCGACGCCGCGATACTGCTGGGCGCACTCACCGGCATCGACCCCGAAGACAGTGTGACCTCCGCGAGCCAGGGGCACTCCTTCACCGACTACACGCAGTTTCTTGATGCGAACGGTCTGAAAGGCGCGCGCATTGGCGTGGCACGCAAGTACTTCGGTTTCAGCGAAGGCGTCGACAGCATCATGGCCGAGGTCATCGACGTCCTCAAGCGTCAGGGTGCGACGGTCGTCGATCCTGCCGACCTCGACACCTTCGGCAAGTTCGACGACACCGAGACGCTTGTGCTCCTCTACGAGTTAAAGGCCGACCTGGAGAAGTATCTTGCCCGCCTTGGACCCGCAATGCCGATGCAGACTCTCGCGGACCTGATCAACTTCAATAACCAGAATGCGGCCAGGGAGATGCCTTACTTCGGTCAGGATATGTTCGTGAAGGCACAGACCAAGGGCCCGCTCAGCGAACGAGAATACGTGGAAGCCCTGGAAAAAAACCACCGGCTGGCGCGCACCGAGGGCATCGACGCCGTCATGGACAAGAACAAGCTTGACGCCCTGATTGCCCCCACCGGCGGCCCTGCCTGGATCACAGATTTAATCACCGGCGATCATTTTGGAGGGGGCAGCTCGAACGCGGCGGCTGTCGCCGGATACCCGAATATCAATGTGACGGCCGGGTCAATGTTCGGATTGCCGGTAGGGGTTTCTTTCTTTGGCCGGGCTTGGAGTGAACCCAAACTCCTGGCCCTCGCCTACTCCTTTGAGCAGGCGACCCAGGCGCGGAAACCTCCGAAATTTCTGCCGCAAGCGGAACTAACACCCTAGCCCGCGGCGGGCGCGAGGAACCATCACTCGAAATGCACGGTCTTGATCGTGTCGGAAACCTCAACCAGTTCCCTCTCGGACTGCGTCAGGAAATCGAAGCCAAGCAGATAATCGCCCATCGTGATAACGTATCGCGCCTGGTACTCACCCGCCGGCGTAATCAGCTGCACGCGGGCGAAAGTGTGATCGTAGTACGTCACTTCCTGTGGCGCCACCAGGATGCTGCTGTGTTTTCCCTGGATCGCCAGGCGGACATTGTCCATGGGCGAATCGAAGGGCGGAACCCGGCGATGGGCCCAGATGTTAATCCGAGGCAGAGCGGGCGAAGCCAGCGAGGTCAACCCGTCGGGGCTGGCGGCCATCAGGCTGTAGCGCTCAACGACGGGCGAGACCGCAGGCAAATTGCTGCCCGGCTTGGCCGGCTTGCTCCCCGGTTTGGCAGAACTCTTGCGCGGGGCAGCTGCCATCTGCCTGGCGCTTTCCTCATCTTGTTCCAGCACTTCGCGATTCGATTTCATGCGCACGGCGTCGTCGAGCGCCTTCCAGCCTGCAGGCAGTTCGTAAGTGAATTTGAAGTACTGCGATCGGAAGGTGGACCCGGTGACCGATGCTGCGTCCACGGCCACCTTTGGCGAAGCCGACGCCGCAGTCCGGTCTTTGGCCTGCGCCGCGGGGGAGGCAGGCGCAGCGTCACTTTTGGCTGCAGGTTGGTCCTGTGCCGGGACGAACGCGGTAAATGCAAGCAAAATAAGGAGCATCTGGGAAATTCGCGTCATGCTTTTTCCTCGAGGAAGTTGAGCATAGCGAGCCGGGAAACCGGCTGTCAATCGGACAAGGGTAATCACCCGGATTTGCCCCACCCCAGCCTCGCCAAGCCTGGCTCCCCGCGTCGCGCTCCAGAAGGGGCGCGAATCTTCAGCCGGGCGTTCGACCGCTAGTCGTAGTACTCCAGCCCCAAGTGTGTGATCAACTCTTCGCCGCGCAGGTGGCGCAGCGTGTTCTTCAGTTTCATCAACTGGATAAACAGGTCGTGCTCGGGATACAGGCCCGGCGCTGTCATCGGGCTCTTGAAGTAAAAGCTCAACCACTCCTGGATCCCGATTCCCTTCAACTCGCCCGCACGCTGCGCAAGGTCCAGGAACAACACCAGGTCAAGCACGATCGGCGCCGCCAGGATCGAGTCCCGGCACAGGAAGTCGACCTTGATCTGCATGGGATAGCCCAGCCATCCGAAGATATCGATGTTGTCCCAACCTTCTTTGTTGTCGCCACGCGGCGGGTAATAGTTAATGCGGACTTTGTGCGTAAAATCGCCGTAAAGATCGGGATACAGCTCGGGCTGCAGAATGTGCTCCAGCACTGAGAGCTTTGATTCTTCCTTGGTCTTAAACGAGCCCGGATCGTCAAGGACTTCGCCGTCACGGTTGCCGAGGATGTTGGTCGAAAACCACCCCGCCAGCCCGAGCATGCGCGACTTGAACCCCGGGGCAAGGATCGTCTTGATCAGCGTCTGCCCGGTCTTGAAATCCTTTCCGCAGATAGGCGCTTCGTGCTCGCGCGACAACTCGTGCATGGCGGGAATGTCAACCGTCAGGTTCGGCGCGCCATTGGCGAACGGCACGCCTTCCATCAGCGAGGCATACGCGTAGATCATCGATGGCGCGATGTCTTCGTCGTTCTGCTGCAGCGCCTTCTCGAACGCCTTCACCGACTGGTGGACCGCAGTCGGCTGAATGAATGTCTCGGTCGAGCCGCACCAGATGGTAATCAGCCTCGCCGCACCCGACGATTTGCGGAACTGGCGGATGTCCTCGCGCACCTGCTCGGCGAGGTCCATCTTGTTCTTGCCCTTCTTCAGGTTGGGCCCGTCGAGGTTCTTGACGTAGTTGTGATCGAACACGGCCTTGCGCGGTGTGATCTTCTCGAGGAATGGCTTGATCTGCTCGAGCAAATAACGGTCCAGTACGCCCGCCTTCGTGGCCGCGTCGAACATGTTGTCTTCGAATATGTCCCACCCGGTGAAGACCAGGTCGTCAAGCCCGGCGAGGGGAACGAATTCCTTGATCTTGGGAGAGCGGCCATCAGTACGCTTGCCGAGCCGGATCGTGGCCATCTGGGTGACCGATCCGATTGGCTTTGCCAGCCCCTTGCGGACTGCTTCTACGCCGGCAACAAACGTCGTGGCCACGGCGCCCATACCCGGGATCAGAACGCCCAACTTCCCTTTCGGCGCCTGGAGCCTGCCATAAGATTGTTTCTCACTGCGCGGCTCCTTCACTTCGGCGCGCGCTTTTGCAGATTTCGACCGTGTGGCCATAATGCGGACACTTCCTTGTCAGGACTGGAGTATGTAAGGCAAACAAATATGTTCTCGTATTGTTGTGGACTTTGGCAACAAAGCGAGACTGAGTGGATGCAGATGAAGGCTCACTCGCGGAATACGGCAGTGAAATGCGCCTCGGCAACTTCCGGACACCGTTGCTTGAAGGGGATGGCCTTCAGGACGTCTGCCTGCCGACACGAAATGCCACGGGAAATGGTGCGAGCCGCTCTCCCGCGTGGTCGGCCGCCTTATCTACCGCGCGAAGGCGAGCAGCAAGGCCACCACGATCAGGCCGGCCAGGGTCACGCTGGCGACCAGCGCGAACGTCGCCTGCATCGGATGGGGGTGGAAGTAATGGTCTTCGCGATGCTTGACGTTCATCAGAGGTCGCATGGAATCCTCCTCAGCGCTGGCCGCCGGCCTCAAACCGCCTGCTACCCGCCACTTGTCACTAGCATCCAATCTATCCAGATTAGGCACCTATGGCCAACAAGATTGCAGTGATCACCGGCACATCGAGTGGGTTCGGACTGCTGACAACCGTGGAGTTGGCACGCCGTGGATTCAGAGTGGTGGCCACCATGCGCGACCTGGCCCGGCGCACCTACCTGGATCAGGCAGCCACGGCGGCTGGCGTCGGGCAACACATCGACATCCGCCAGCTCGACGTCACCGAGTTCGATCGCATCCCCGGCTTGGTCGACGGGATCCTCCGCGACCACGGTCGCATCGACGTCCTGATCAATAACGCCGGCTTCGCCATGGCCGGATTTGTCGAAGACATTAAGCTGGAGGAGATTCGCCTGCAGTTCGAGACCAACTTCTTCGGCGCCGTCGCCATGACCAAGACCGTTCTGCCGACGATGCGCCAGCAGCGCTCCGGCCACATCATCATGGTTTCTTCGGTGGGCGGGCTGCACGGCTCGCCCATCATTAGCAGCTACTCGGCCTCGAAGCATGCCCTGGAGGGTTGGACCGAGACCCTGCGCCTGGAGGTTCGCCACCTCGGGATTAACGTTGTCCTGATTGAGCCCGGGGCCTTCGCCACCGACATCTGGATGCGCAACGCCAAGATCGGCGAGAAGGTCGCCGATGCGGCCTCACCCAACCTTGCTCGATCCGAGCGCATGCGCCAGACCGTCGGCAAGATGCCCAAGCGCGATCCTATGGAGGTGGCACGCTTGATCGCTCGAGTGGCCGAGGCCCCCAACCCCAGGCTGCGTTATCTGGTGGGAACCGATGCCCGCATCCAGATATGGCTGAAGCGGATACTGCCCTGGAAATGGCACGAAAAACTTGTGGCCCGCGCCGTAGGTCTGTAATCACTGAAGTCTTCCCGACACTGTGGTCCAATGAGGTGAAAGCTTTCAATGCACTTTTCCTTCCGGTCTTTCCGGAAAGGAGGCGCCTATGCAACTCCACCTGAAGCCCGACGAACTCAAACTTCTGGCCGACCTGCTTCTCGAACAAGACCAACGCAAATATGCAGACCTCCTCGACAAGGTCCTGGCCCAGGATCTGCGTTTCGATGCCGACGAGCTGCAAGAAAGCTCTGATCTGCTGGCTGCGGCAAAGGCCAGGCTCAAGAGCGAGATCGCTGCCGAAGACAACCGCGCGCACCAAGAGACACTGCAGCCGCGCCTGGCCTTACTCGAGCGCGTCCTGGAGCGGATCAACGAGGCTTGCGTGATGTTCTGATCTGTATCCCAATTGCACCGCGCGGGCTGCCCTTGCGCTCATCGAATCCCTGTGCGCCTTCTCGCCCTGCGGTCCCCCGCTCACTCACTTGTCCAGATCCACCGCCTTGATCGGCAAATCCCAGTGCGCATCAAGGATCTGGAAGCGGCGCTGTTCTTCGCGCTGATAAGTCTCCTGGTCCGGAAACAGCTGTTTCTTGATCGCGTCCTCGTCGAAGTCCTCATTGGCAACGGCGGCGTTCCTGAACACGATGGTGACGCGGTAGTCCCATCGGCCGTCCTCGGTGGTGTGGTAGCGAGGCTGATCCATCCACACCTTGAGTATCCGGCCCATCTCGATTTCTTTCTTAAGAACGGGGTAGTGGTTCTTCTTGAAGAGCTTCAGGAATTCCTCGGCGTGGCCCCACTTGGCCTTGTAGTAGTACTCGCCCACGAAGGGTTTGTCACTGGCCGCCGGAGTGGACTGGGCTTGCGTTGCGATCGGGGCGGCCATCGCCAGAAAGAGAACAAAGGTCAGGGCGCGAGACACGGGGAACCTCCAGAAATGGAATCCCATGCTTGTACACTATGGCCTTCCTGCGGTCAAAACAGCAGCAGCCCCAGACCGCAAGCAGGGGGCATTCCTGAACGACGAAAAACAGATCCATGCACTGTTCGAAGCCGGAGACCGGGCCTTGATGAATGCCGATCTCGACGCGCTGTCTGAGATCTTCGCCGACGATTTCATGCAGTATGACCCGGCGGGTCGGACCCTCACCAAGAAGGAAGTCCTGCAATCGTTAGCCAGCGGGAACGTGCGCTATCCCGTGATCAAGTCTGTCGCGCGAAGAATTCGGCTATTCGGCGAAATGGCCATCGTCCACGGTGTGGAAGACGACGAGGTAGAAGCCGGCGGCAAGCGCTACCCGATCCGCTATCTTTACATGGACGTGGTTTGCCGACGCGCAGGAAGATGGCAGATTGTCGGCTCGCAGTTGGTGAAGCCGGCGGAGTGACCTCCTACTCTGCCGCCCGCAAACGGTTCTGCCAGTGCGACCACACAAACCACACGATCCCGGCGAGCAGAAGACCTCCGATGACTGCGTCGAACTGGTGGAAGTACTTTCCCAGGCTGCGCCAGTTCTCCCCCAGCTTCATGCCCAGGTAGGCCAGACCGAAGCACCAGGGCCACGATCCCAGGAACGTGTAGATGTGGAATTTGCCCCGCGGCATTCGGGCCACTCCCGCGGGCAGCGCGATGAACGTGCGGATCACTGGCAACAATCGTCCGGTAAACACCGCTGCCTCTCCCCAGCGCAAAAAGAAGCGGTCGGCCCAATCGATTTCCCGTCGTCCGATAAGAATCCATCGCCCATAGCGCTCGACCAGGGGCCGCCCACCGTAACGCCCGATCTCATACGCAACCAGCGAACCGAGGTTGCAGCCAATCGCCCCCGCCGTAGCTGCCCACAGCAGCTTCATCGAGCCTTCGTAGACCAGGTAACCGGCGAAGGGCATGATCAGCTCCGAGGGCAGTGGGATACACGCCGACTCGATCGCCATGAGCAGGCTGATCCCAGCATAGCCGGTGATGCCGATCACAGACTTGATAAAGAGGAAGACGCCAGCGAGAAGTTTTCCCGTCATGCGCTGCAACAGGTCGAAATGGATCGCGGAGTTTGGCGAACCTTGCCGAGCACAAGGGCACTCTTAGGTGCGCCCCTCCGCCCTATAGTGTAATGGAATTTGCTAGAACGAGCCTTCCTGGGTGAAGGTGAAACCCGGAAGCGAAGCACCCGCGGCCGACTTGGTGACCTTCACTTTCACCGTGGGTGCGTCGGGAGCGGTTACGTCTGCCGGACGCAACGTGGCAAACTGCGCAAAGACTTCGCTGTAAACCTTGGTGACAAGGTAATCCTGCCCACTCGAATCTTGTCGCCACACTTGACCGAGCTGAATCGATTTGACTGCCACGGTTGTTTCCTTGGGTGTTTGTCCCAAGACTAAAGCCCGCCTCGCCCGTCGTCAACGGAACGAAAAGACATGGCCGGAACGCGTCCGGCCAGTTACTGCTTTGTCTGGAGCGAAATCTCATAGACCCAACGCCGAACGTCGACCCAATCAGGCCACCATGATCCGCTCGATGCTCCGTGCCCGGCCGGTTGCCTCGTCACAATCGATTGCCACCGCGCAGAGACGCACGTCTCCGGTCGCCGCTTCAAACCGCACCGGCATGTTGTTCAGGAACTTGTTCACCACCAGTTCCTTCTTCACCCCAATCACTCCATCATACGGGCCAGTCATGCCGACGTCGGTGATGTAGGCGGTCCCCTTCGGCAGCACGCGCTCGTCGGCCGTAGGCACGTGCGTGTGCGTGCCCAGCACGGCCGTGACGCGCCCATCGAGATACCATCCCATGGAAATCTTCTCCGACGTTGCTTCGGCGTGCATGTCGACCAGGATGACTTTCGCTTCAACCTCTTTCAGCAATCGGTCTGCGGTGCGGAACGGATCATCGTTGGCCGCCATGAAGACGCGCCCCTGCAGATTAATCACCGCGTACCCCACCTTCCCCTTGCGCCCTTCGTAAATCCCATGTCCGGGCAGGTCGGGAGCGTAATTGGCGGGGCGGATCAGCCGCCGCGCAGGACTGTGCGCGTTGCCGTCTGCCATCTGGAAGAAATCGACGATCTCGCGCTTGTCCCAAACATGGTTGCCCGTGGTGATGACATCGATCCCGAGCTCGAAGAGCTCTTCGGCGAGGGGGGGCGTGATCCCAAAGCCCGCGGCCGAGTTCTCGCCGTTGGCGATGATCAGGTCGATCGAGTGCTCCTTCACCAGGTTGGGAAGTTTCTCTTTGACAATGGTGCGGCCTGGCCGCCCGAAAATGTCGCCGATGAACAGTATGTGCAAGGATTTCCTCGAACAATGAACGTTTGAGAATATCACGCAGTGGGCAGACTGCCTTCGCGGGAACTGGTCTTGGAAGTCGCTTTGGGAAAGGGATGGCCTCAACTGTGCATTGCCCCTGCCGGGAGAGAACGCGGGCCTCTGGCCCTGACGGAACACCGCGCCGTCCAATGATCGCAAGAAATTGGTGGCGTCCATTTGCAAATGAGTGACCAGCGCAACCCCGACCCGTTCCTGCGATTCCTTCTCACTTCGAAGCTAACTCCGCGGTTTTCAGGAAGTCGTAGTTCCCGGCAGGATTCAGCCTCAGATTCTTCACGCGCTTGGTGTGCACGAGGACGTTATCGAGATACCAGAGATTGATCGACGGCAGGTCCTCCGCCAGGGTCTCCTGGATCTGCGCATAGAGCTTCTTGCGGGCGTTCTGATCCAGCTCCGACCGCGCCTCCTCCACCAGCTTATCCACCCGAGGATTGGAATAAAACGTCCGGTTCGCGCCGTTGGGCGGAAACTTGCTTGAATGAAAGGCGTATTCAAAAATGTCGGGGTCCTCGTTTCCTCCGATCCACCGTAACGAGTGCACCTGAAACGCCCCCTTGCTGATATCGGAGAAGAATGTGGCGAATTCGAACGTGCGGACGTCCAGCTCAACCTGCACATCGCGCAGTTGCTGCTGCAGCACTGCCACCATGAGCCGCGTGTTTTCATCCGTGGAAGTCTTCATGGTGAGACGGAAGCGCACGCCGTCGCGCGCTGGGTACCCGGCTGAGTCGAGAAGCGCACGCGCCCGCTCCGGGTCGTGCTCATACTTCACCACTTTGTCGTCGTAGGCCCAGCTTTGCACCGGCAGGATGCTGTCCGCCGGTTGCGCGAATCCCCGCCAAAGGTATTCGAGCATGGGCCGCCGGTCGATTGCATAGGCAATGGCCTGCCGTACGCGCACGTCCCTCAAAATCGGGTCGCGGAGGTTGAAGTTCATGTACTGCAGCACGGTCCCGGGAGCGCGCAGCACTTCAAGGTTCGGCTCGCGCTCCAGGGTGACTACCATGTCGGGAGTCAAAGCGTTGATGGCCAGGTCGGCGCTGCCCTTGCGCAGCTCCAGGGCGCGCGTAATCGTGTCGGGAACAACCGCGAATTGCACCCGCTCGAGGTGGGGTTTCAGGCCCCAGTAGTCGTCGTTACGCTCAAGCACGACTTCTTTATCCGTCTCTGCGCGCACGAAACGGAAAGGCCCCGAACCAATCGGGTGCTCGGTCATCTCGGCCAGGCTGCCCCGGGGAACAATGCCCACGGATCCATCAGAAAGATTCCACAGCAACGGCGAAAAGGGTTCTCTCAGATGAAATACAACCGTGTAGTCGTCCCGCGCCTCGATGCTCCCCACCAGGCGGTACGTCGACGACCTTGTGCTGCGGACCTGGCCGGTCCGCAACGAATCGAACGTCCACTTCACGTCGCGCGCAGTGAGCGGCTGGCCGTTGTGGAAGCGCACGCCCGGGCGCAGGTGAAAAACATAGGTGAGGGCGTCGGGGATTTCCCAGCTTTCCGCCAGCGCCGGCTTCACGTTCAGGTTGTCGTCGCGCTCCAGCAGGTAGTCGAAGATCAGGCTGTCGATTCGCTCCGATTGGCCGTCAATGCCGACCCGCGGGTCAAGATTCACCGGGCTGCTCTCGATAATCATGACCACCGTGTTCGGGGCGGGCCGGGATGCACAGGAGAGAAATGGGAGGCTGAGTGCGAGAATCAACGGGACGTTGAGGATTGTGTATATCGGGAGCCTCCCGAACACGCTCCAGCCAAGCCTCCCATGCTTGACCGGCCCTTCACGCATACGAGATCTTCCCTAGGATCGCGGGCTTCTTTGCACCCGTTGCGGAAGGCACGTTCGATGGCCGGTGGTTCCAGGTTTCGTAGGCCATCAGGGCAAAGGCCATCGCCTCCTTCGCCGCGGAAGGCACCCCGAACTCGTCAGAGAGTCGCAGCCACAACTGCAGGGGCCTCAACTCGTTTGCCAGCATGGCCAGCAGCGTGGGATTACTGGCCCCGCCGCCGCCAACCACGAACTCCCGGTAACCGCCTTCCGGCTTGAGCACAAATTGTCGCACGGCATCGGCGATCGACTGTGCCGTAAGCGCCGTGGCGGTGGCCACGACGTCAGCTTTCGCCGCCCGCCCGCAGCTCTGCAGAAACGCTCGCGCATACTCCCGGCCGAACTGTTCGCGCCCCGCCGTCTTGGGCGGCTTCTTGCGCAGGTACGGACTGCGCAGCTCCGCCTTCAGCACGTCCGGCAAGACTCTGCCGGAGGCGGCAATACGACCCTCGCGGTCGAACGGGATCCCGTACAGGAGCTGGCTGACCGCGTCGATGAGCATGTTGCCGGGACCGCTATCGAACGCAATCACGTCTGCCAGAGAACCGCCTGCGGGAAGGGCCGTCAGATTGGCGATCCCACCAATGTTCTGCACGATGCGGCCAATGTGCGCATCCCGAAAGAAGAGGTAATCGAAGAAGGGCACCAGCGGTGCACCCTTCCCACCCAGGGCCATGTCGGCCGCACGGAAATCAGAAACTACAGGCACGCCGAGTCGGGCTGCAATCACCGCGCCCTCGCCCGTCTGCCATGTAACGGCGAGCCGCCGTCCTAGAAAACTCTGCCGCTCCCCCTGATGAAAAATGGTTTGTCCGTGGCAGCCGATCAACTCCGCCTTGACGCCGAATCTCCTCTGCGCCGATAGGACTGCATCGGCGTACACCTCGCCGAGCAAGAAGTTCAGCCGCGCCAGGTCTGCCACCCGGGCGCTCGAAGCATTCATCGCGGCGAGGATCGCCTGGCGCAGCTTCTTGGGATAAGCCGAACCCGCGTGCCCGAGGAGTTCGAATCGTCCCCTGGACACCGCGCCACGCTTCCCTGATCTCGCATCCGTCTGGACCAGCGCTACGTCGATCCCGTCCGCTGAGGTCCCGCTCATCACCCCGGCGACGATCACACGCGTTCCTCGCGATGGATCGTATCCAGGCGCACCTGTTCGGCGAACTCCCACAGCTGCCGCGACAGCCGCTGCAGCCGCTCAGGCGTGGGCGCCTTCGCCCAACGGCCCAGATGCTTCGTCCGTTTCTTAAAGCCTGCAATGCGCTGGATGGACTCGGCTGCGCGCCGGGCGAAGTCGCGGTCGCTCTCAGCGGTGCGCACCAGCGCCTCGTAGGCGCGAGTCACGAACTCTTCTTTGTGACAGACCAGACAAAGATCTCCCCCGGCCCGGATATGGCCGACCGCGGCCTGCTCGACCGGCGCAGCCGCAAGAACGCCACCCATCTCCAAGTCGTCTGACGCAATCAGTCCGCGGTATCCGATCTTCCTGCGTAGAACATCGGTGATCCATTTCTTCGACAGGGAGGCAGGCAGCTTTTGACGGGTAACCGCCGGATACGCCGCGTGAGAGACCATCACCAACGGAAGCTCGCGCCGTAAGGCGCGGTAAGGAACCAGGTCTTCCGCCCACAGTTGTTTCCAGCTCTTGGCAATCAGGGGAAGCTCGTGGTGGCTGTCGAGCCTGCCTTCCCCAAGGCCCGGAAAGTGTTTGCCGCTCCCGAGAACCTGAGCCTCCTGCAAGCCCGCAAGAAATTCGCGTGCGTAAGTCACGGTGGCCCTGGGGTCGGCCGAAACCAGCCGCGAATTCATCACCGTGCGCGAGGCCTCAAACGCAAGGTCGACCGCCGGCGCAAAGTCCACATTGAACCCCAGGGCGCGGCAATTTTCCCCAATCACCCGGCCATGCTTGCGAAACATCCTCCGCGAACCGGTAGCAAAGACCTCCGCTGGAGATGGCGCCGGGCCCATCACGCTGCGCAGTCGATCAACCTTGCCGCCCTCCAGGTCAACACAGCGAAACAACGGCTCGGCCACTTCCGCCTGGCAGTCCTGCAACAGCCGGTAGGTCTGCTCCGCACTGACTATGTTCCGCGCAAAGAGAATTATGCCCGCCGGCTGGAGCCGCCGCAAAAACGACGCCAAGCCGGCCGACACTTCCGTGCCATCAAAGCCGATGAGGAGGAGTTGTCCGAGATTGGGCTGGGTTTTCGCGCGCAAGGTGGGGCCTCGTCCTCTAAACGACATTTTATGCGGTTGGGAGAGGAGCGCTGTTAATCAATCTGCTTCTTCAACTCTGCCAGCAGATTCAAGGCCTCAAGCGGAGTCAGGCGATTCAGGTCGACTTCGCGCAACTTCTCCAGTACTGGCTGGGAAATCGGAGTGAAGATCGTGAGCTGCGCGGGGCGGGTATCGTCGACTGCGAGTTGCCCCGTCAACTGGTGCTCCGCGGTTTCATGCTCCACCAGCACTTCACGCGCCCGGTCGATCACCTCGTTCGGCAGTCCTGCGAGTTTGGCCACCTCGATTCCGTAGCTGCGGTCTGCGGCCCCCGGCTCCACCTTACGAAGGAAGACCACGCCGCCCCCGGTCTCCTTCACCGACACGTGGTAGTTCTTCACTCCCGAAAGCTGGTCAGCCAGTTCGGTCAATTCGAAATAATGCGTCGCGAACAACGTCTTGGCTCGGGTGCGGGCATGCAGGTATTCAATCGCCGCCCAGGCGATCGCCAGCCCGTCATAGGTAGACGTTCCCCTCCCCACCTCATCGAGGAGCACTAGGGATCGCGGCGTTGCGGTATGCAAAATAGCGGCCGTTTCCGTCATCTCCACCATGAACGTGGAACGTCCGCGGGCGAGGTTGTCGCTCGCACCGATGCGCGTAAACACCCGATCCACCAACCCTAGCCGCGCTGAGCGCGCGGGCACAAACGACCCCATCTGCGCCAGAATCACGATCAGGGCCGCCTGCCGCAGATAGGTTGACTTGCCGCCCATGTTGGGCCCGGTCAGCACCAGGATCGTGTGCGTGGTGGAATTCAGGTACAAGTCGTTGGGCACAAAGCGCTCGCCCCCGGCACCCTGTTCCTGCTCTTCAATCACCGGGTGACGACCCTCGGCAATCTCCAGATCGCCCGAGTCCTCCAGCTGCGGGCGGCAGTAGTTGCGTCGGGCCGCTAGGTGCGCAAACGCCGCCAGCACGTCGACCTCCGCCAGGGCCAGCGCGGTCTGGCGGATACGCCTGGCCTCGCTCGCCACCGCCGTGCGCAATTCAGCGAACAGCCGCCGCTCAATCTCGACAATCTTCTCCTGCGCATCGAGGATCTTCGCCTCGTACTCCTTCAGTTCCGGCGTCGTAAAGCGTTCCGCATTCACCAGCGTCTGCTTGCGCTCATAGTCCCCGGGAACCAGGTGCAGGTTTGGCTTCGAGACTTCCAGGTAGTATCCGAAGATCGAGTTGAACTTGACTTTCAGCGACCCGATGCCCGTCCGCTGCCGCTCGCGCTGTTCGATCTGCGCCAGGTATTGTTTACTGTTCCGGCTCAAGTCGCGCAGTTCGTCGAGTTCGCGGTCCCGGCCTGCCGCAATGACTCCCCCTTCGCTCAGCGAGATCGGCGGTTCGGGAACGATTGTGCTTTCAATGCGGTCTCGCAGGTCGCCGAGTTCGTCGATGGCCGCATGCAGCGCCCGCAGTCGCTCTCCCGGCAACTGCACGGCCGCCGCGCGCACGGCCGGAACCTTCCCCAGCGACGTCGCCAGCGCCAGCAGGTCACGCGGATTCGCGGTCTCCAGCGTCACCCGGCTCAGCAGGCGCTCCAGGTCGAGGATCCCGCCAAGCGAACGCCGCAGTTCCTCGCGGCGAATCGTGTCTTTCACCTGACCCTCCACCGCATCCAGCCGCAGCTCGATCTCCTCGCGGTCGATGGACGGCCGCAGCATCCAGGCGCGCAGCAGGCGTTTTCCCATCGGAGTGAGGGTACCGTCCATGCAGCGAAACAACGTGACTGACGGGTCGGTCCCGGCGAACAGCGGCTCGATCAGTTCCAGGTTTCGCACGGTAACCGCGTCCAACACCAGGCAATTCTGGCGCTCGTAGAACCCGATCCGGTCCACGTGCTTGAGCGTTCCGCGCTGGGTCGAGCGAACGTAGTGCAGGATGGCCCCCGCCGCCGACGCGGCCGCCGGTTTCCCCGCCAGCCCGAATCCTTCCAGCGACAGGACCCCAAAGTGATTTTCGAGCAACGGAATGGCATGGTCGGGCGCGAACACCCAGTCTTCCAGCGGCGTGAGCGCACATCCCGGCGCATTCAGCCCGGCCGCCGCTTCCGAAACAGATCCCGCACCCGCGGCCTCCAACAGAGGAGCAGCCGATGCGTACAGCAATTCCCTGGGGCGAAGCTGGGCCAACTCTTCCTGGATTCGTCGCCCCGCCTCCGCGCCGTGAAATTCCGTTGCTCGAAACTCCCCGGTCGAGAGATCCAGCGCCGCAAAACCCACCCGGTCCTCCACTCTCGCAGCGGCACCCAGGAAGTTGTTCTCTTCGGAACTGAGCGCAGAATCCGGTGCCGTGCCCGGCGTGACCACGCGCGTAACCTCGCGGCGCACCAGCTTTTTCGCCAGCCGGGGATCTTCCATCTGCTCACAAATGGCGACTTTGAATCCTTTCCGGATGAGCTTGGAGATGTATCCTTCCGCCGCGTGATAGGGCACGCCGCACATGGGCACCGAAACACCCTTCTCCTTGTTACGCGAAGTCAGCGTGATCTGCAGCTCGCGGGCTGCCACCACCGCGTCTTCGAAGAACAGTTCGTAAAAGTCCCCCAGCCGGAAGAACAGCAGCGCATGGGGATGCTCTTTCTTGATGGCGGCGTATTGCCGCATCAACGGCGTGGACGTCTCGGTCATTTCCGGCGGGTTCGTGGCGGATTATAACAAAGCCCTTGCTGCGCCCCTGTGGTGGAGATCACAGTTGACGCGTGCGCGCCGCCAATGTTTTCCTTACGCATGGAACTTCGCAAAGACCCGATTACGCGCTCCTGGGTCATCACTGGCGACGACGTCCCGGATGCTCCGCCGCGCGCCAGCACGCCGTGTCGCTTCTGCGCCGACTCTCCGGCTCCTCTCCAGGTCATTGCCACCCGTAGCGAAATCGAAGGTGTACCCTGGTCCGCCCGTTCGGTCGTCCATCCCATGCCTCTCTACCGCATCGAGGGCGAGCCTTCGCGCCGCGGCGACGGCCTCTACGACAAGATGCGCTCCATCGGCGCCCACGAGGTGTTGGTCGAGAACTCGCACCACGACCGCCATCTGTGGAACGCCAGCGACGCCGAGATCGAGCAGTTCCTGCGCCTGGCCGCGCAGCGCATCAAAGACCTCAAGGGCGATCCCCGCATCAAGTACGTGAGCATCTTCAAGAATTTCGGCGCCAACGCCGGCCAGGAATTCGAACACCCCAATGCACAGTTGACCGCCACGACTTTCGTTCCCCGCCGCGTGCTGTACGAACTGCGCGCCGGCCGCGACTACTACCAGCAGAAAGAGCGCTGCGTCTTCTGCGACATCATCGGACAGGAAGAGCGCCAAGGCCTGCGCGTGCTCGAATTGCGCGGCGACTACATTGCTTTCTGCCCTTATGCCCCGCGCGTCCCCTACGAAACCTGGATCCTCCCCCGCGTGCATGAGTCCTCATTTGAGCGTTCCGGTCTTTCCAAAACCGGCGGCATTCGCGATCTTGCCAGCCTTCTCCGGCGAACCCTGCAGCGCATCCGGACTGTGACCGAAGAATTTCACATGGTGCTTCACACCTCGCCCAACAGTCTCCATGCCTCGGGCAGCCTGAACTACTGGAAGACCCTCGACGAGGATTACCACTGGCACTTCGAGATCTTGCCCATCCTGGCATCGAAGTCCAAGTCGTATACCTTCAAAGAGGTCTACTACTCCCCGGTGTCCTCCGAGACGGCGGTCAAGCGCTTGCGGGAAGCGCCCATTGAATCCTGAGAGGGCACGGCGAATGCCGCCTCATTTTGTTCTCGCAGAATCGCACCTGACCTGTTATAAAATCGATTTTCTAAATGGACCTAAGGGACCGGTGCATGCTCCTTTTGCTTTGGCGGCGAAGAATCAGCTTCCTTCTTGGCCTGCTTTCGGTTATGGTCCCGGCCGCCCGGGCCCAGGCCGTGCTTCCTTCCCTCCCCACGCCCCGTCCCTGGATGGACACGCATCTCTCGCCTGACCGGCGCGCGGCCATCGTCCTCCAGCAAATGACGCTCGACGAGAAGATTTCCCTGCTGCATGGCACCGGAATGAAGAACCTCAGCCCGATCAGCCCGCTGGCGATGTACTCCAACGGTGGCGCCGGCTACGTGGTCGGCATCCCAAGGCTGGGGATTCCCGACATTCAGATGTCTGACGCTGCCTACGGCGTGCGCGCCAGCGGAGCCAACGGGCGTTACTCCACCGCACTGCCCTCCAACCTGGGCGCCGCTGCCAGCTGGGACCCCGCTCTCGCCTGGGAATACGGCGCCCTCATCGGTCGCGAACTACGCGCCCAGGGTTACAACATGGGCCTCGGCGGCGGAGTCAACCTGGCCCGCGAGCCGCGCAACGGACGCACCTTCGAGTACATGGGCGAAGACCCCATCCTCGCCGGAACCATGGTAGGCCACCTTATCCGAGGAACCCAGGACCAGCACGTCATGGGCGACATCAAGCACTACGTGCTCAACGACCAGGAGAGCGGGCGCAAGGCCGTAAACGTGAACATCGACGAGCGCTCCCTGCGCGAAACCGACTTACTCGCCTTCCAGATCGGCATCCGCGCATCCCAAGTCGCCGCCGTAATGTGTTCGTACAACCGCGTCCATGGCGACTACGCCTGTGAGAACCGGCACCTGCTGACCGACATCCTCAAACACGACTGGCAGTTCCCCGGTTTCGTGCTCTCCGACTGGCAGGGCGCCCACAGCACCGTGAAGGCATCCGCCGCCGGACTCGACCATGAAGAACCCGGCGAGATTTTTTATGGCGACGCCATGAAGCAGGCCGTGCTGGACGGCCAGGTGCCGGAGACCGAACTCGACTCGCACGTGCTCCGCATCCTGCGCTCGATGTTTGCTGCCGGCATCGTCGACGATCCCCCCCAGAAAAGCGTCGTGGATGTGCTCGGCGGCTTCGAGATTGCACAGAAAATCGCCGAACAGAGCATGGTCTTGCTCAAGAATGAGAACTCCCAGCTCCCACTCGATGCCTCGACTCTTCGCCGGATTGCCGTAATCGGCGCCCACGCCGACGTGGGCATGATTTCCGGCGGCGGCTCGGCCCAGGTCGATCCTCCCGCGGGCAACGCCATCCTTCCGCCTGGCCAGGGCCAAACCCGCTGGATGGAACCCGTCTGGTTTCCCGATTCCCCGCTTAAGGCCATTCAGCGGAAGGCCTCTCGCGCCCGTGTACAGTACGACCCGGGCTCCGATCTTGACGCCGCTGCCGCGCTTGCCAAAGATGCCGACGTCGCCCTCGTGTTCGCGTATCAGTGGGAGAGTGAGGACATGGACCTGGAGAGCCTCTCCCTCCCCGACCACCAGGACGATCTGATTGCCAAAGTGGCGGCGGCCAATCCCCACACCGTGGTAGTGCTCGAAACCGGAAGCCCGGCCTTGATGCCTTGGGCATCCCACGTGCCCGCCATCGTGGAAGCCTGGTACGCCGGCAGCCGAGGCGCCGAGGCACTCGCCAACATTCTGTTCGGAGACGTGAACCCCAGCGGCAAGCTCCCCATCACTTTCCCCCTGAACGATGCCGACCTGCCTCATCCCGTGCTGACCAAGCCGCCACAGGCCTCCATCGCCCCGTCTGACCCCGATGGGTGGAAGAAAATCGCCGCCGGCCTGCCTCCATTCCAAGTTACCTACGACGAGGGCCTGAAAGTGGGTTACAAGTGGTACGACGCCGAGAACAAACCCGTGCTCTTTCCCTTTGGACACGGGCTCTCCTACACGACCTACAGCTACTCGAACCTCAAGGTTGAGACGCGCGACCGGATCCAGGTCAGTTTCACCGTCAAGAACACCGGCAGCCGCGACGGCGCCGAAGTCACCCAGGTGTACGTGGCCTTGCCGGCGGCCGCCGACGAGCCGCCCAAGCGCCTCGTCGGGTGGGCGAAGGTGCCGCTTAAAGCCGGGGAAAGCCGCAACGTCATCGTTGCCGTCAAGGACCTCTATCTGTCCGTCTTCAGTACTCAGCAGCATGGCTGGCAGCGGGTGCCAGGTCGCTACACCTTCATGGTGGGTGGCTCCTCTCAGCAGTTGTCCTTGAAGCAGACGCTGGAGCTCAAATGAAGTCCCCAAAGCTGGACGAAGACCATCTCACGCTCGTGCCCCATTTTCACTGCACACGCAGAGTTGTTCCTGCTACAGTAGTCCCATACAGATGACCGTTCGCCGCATGAAGTCGTATACCGGTGGACAGGGGTACGTGTACCAGTATTACTTCGTTGGGAAACGGTCCGCCCTCGAACCCGCTCCACCCGCTACCGAGTACATTTTCGACGTCACGTCTGACCGCAAGACCACCTATTCCGTGAGTGTGTTTGTGGAGGGTGCGGCCTTGCAGGCCTGGGCCGAGGCCCATGGACGCGCGCCTAGCGAGGCCGAAGCATATGGCGCCGCCAAGATGCGGCTGTTTCAAGCATTCGACGAAGTCGCAGACATGATGGCCAGCGGCCGCCATCTCTGCGTCGATCGGGTTGCCCTGGAAGAGGTTTTTAGGGCGTTGGGGATTGACTGAGCGCTGCCCGCTGGTCCGCCTGACAGTCCCTGGCCGCCCGTGATGTAGGTCACATGTACCTGTGATCTGCCCAACAGCCCTTGCTCCTCCGGCAGGGCAGTATAATCACGTTGGCACCCCGGGAGAAGGACGCCCCGCGGGGCTAAACCACCATATGTCAATCTTTTGGCTGCGCGTCGCGCTGAGCTTATACGGGGTGGGGCTGCTCTATGCCCTGGTCGCCTTAACCCGCACCAGCGACCTGCTTAATCGCGTAGCTCTGCACGCCGCCTATCTCGGCATGGTCTTTCACCTGGTCTCTCTGACCGAGGGCGTATTTTTCGCCAACCATGTGACTGCGGCCATGGTGCACAACTCCGAATCGCTGCTCGCCTTCCTGATCATGTCGGTGTTCATGATCGTCTACCTGATCTACCAGACGACTTCCCCCGGCATCATCGTGTTTCCGCTGGTCTTCCTGCTCACTTTTATGGCCGCCACCCGGCAGCAGCCGCTGCTTCCCATGTCGCCGGGGATGCGCACCGGTTGGCTCTTCGCCCACATTGGGCTGATCTTTACCGGATACGCCGCTCTGGTTTTGAGCTTTGGTGCCAGTGTGCTTTACCTGATCCAGCAGCACTCGTTGAAAACCAAACGGGCCAGCGGAATGTTCTCGCGCCTTCCCGCTCTCGAAGACATCGACCAGATCGGCTATCGTGCGCTGCTGCTGGGATTTCCCTTCATGACCCTGGGTCTGATCGCCGGCTCGGTGGTCGCTGAGAACGCCTATGGCCGCATCGACTTCCAGGATCCCAAGATCCTGCTTTCGCTGTTGATGTGGGCCGTCTACCTGATCATGGTCTACACGCGCTGGATTGCCGGCTGGCGCGGCCGCAAAGCCGCAGTCCTCGCCAGTGTCGCCTTTGCCGCTGCCGTCGTCGCCTGGGCCGCCAATTATTTCAGCTCGATTCACAGGTTCGTCCCGTCATGAGATTCCAGCTGATCGGCGTGAATCACAACACGGCCCCGGTGGAAGTCCGCGAGCGGCTTGCGATCCCCGAGTCCCGGCTGCCCGACGCCTGCAAGCGCCTCACCGAGTTTCCCGGCGTGGATGAGGGTCTGATCCTCTCAACTTGCAACCGGGTGGAGATCCTGGCCAATACCAAGAACGGTTCGGGCGCTGATCTGCGCGCATTTCTAAGAAGCTATTTTCAGCTCGAGAGCGCTGAACTCGATAAGCACCTCTACGAGTATCACGAGCAGGAAGCGGTCCGGCATGTCTTCCGCGTGGCTTCCAGCCTCGACTCCATGGTGGTTGGCGAGCCCCAGATTCTCGGCCAGGTGAAGGAAGCCTACGCCACGGCCCGCGCCGTCGGCGCGGTCCGCGCCCAGCTGGACCAGCTCGTCACCCGCGCTTTCGCCGTCGCCAAGCGCGTGCGCACGGAAACCGCCGTCGGTTCCTCGTCCGTGTCCATTGCCTCCGTCGCCGTCGATCTGGCCAAGAAGATCTTCGGCAACCTGTCCGGCAAACATGTCTTCCTGGTCGGCGCCGGCAAGATGAGCGAACTCGCGGCCCGTCACCTCATGGCGCATGGCTGCGCCTCCATCTTCGTTGCCAACCGCACTTACGAGCGCGCCGTCAGCCTGGCATACAAATTCAAGGGCCAGGCCATCCACTTCGAAGATCTCTACAACACCTGCGACCGCGCCGATATTGTCATCACCTCCACCGGCGCCCCGCATGCCATCTTCCGCCGCGAGCACGGCGAGGTGTTCCTCAGCCGTCGCAAGAATCGCCCCATGTTCTTTATCGACATTGCCGTCCCCCGCGACGTCGATGCTGCCATGAACAAGCTCGACGGCATCTTTGTCTATGACATCGACGACCTGCAGCAGGCTGTCGCCAGTCACGTCGCCGACCGCCGCAAAGAAGCCGAGCGGGCTGAAGCCATCGTGGCGCTCGAAGTCGACCGTTTCCAGGCCCGCCTCCAGACACTCGACGTCGTTCCCACCATCGTCTCTCTGCAGGATCACCTCGAGACCATCCGTCAGGCGGAAATCGACCGCGTGCGCGGCCGGCTCGGCCCCCTCAGCCCCGAACAGGAACTTGCCGTTGAGGCCCTCACCCGCGGCATCGTCAACAAGATCATGCACACACCGATCAGCACTCTGAAGTCCGCGGCGCGCGAACCGGAGGCCACCACGGTCATCGACCTCGTGCGCCGCCTGTTCAACCTGCAGGAGAAGCGTTCCACAAAATCCAGTGGCTCGGGGGACAGCGACTGATGGCACGCTTGCGCATTGGCTCCCGCGGGTCCCAACTGGCGCTCTGGCAGGCCCACCACATCTCCGACCTTCTCCGCACCCAGGGACACGAAGTCGAACTCGAGATCATCAAGACCACCGGCGACAAGATTCTCGACGTCGCTCTAGCCAAGGTCGGCACCAAGGGCATGTTTACCAAAGAAATCGAGGAGGCCCTCGCCGAAGGCCGGGTCGACCTCGCCGTGCACAGCCTGAAAGACCTGCCGACCGAGCTCTCCCCAGGATTCGAGGTCGCCGCCATTACCCGGCGGGAGAACACGCAGGACGTCTTCTGCTCCGTCAAGTACACCAGCATTTCCGATCTTCCCCGCGGCGCCCGCGTCGGCACCAGCAGCCTGCGCCGCCAGGCCCAGCTCAAGGCGCTGCGTCCGGACCTGGAGATCTTCCCCTTGCGCGGCAACGTCGACACCCGCCTCCGGAAGCTCTCCGCCGGCGATTATGACGCCATCATCCTCGCTGCTGCCGGCCTGAACCGCCTCGGCAAAACCGATCTCGTCAAGCAGATCATCCCGAAAGACGTCATGTGCCCCGCGGCCGGGCAAGGCGCCCTCGGCATCGAAATCCGCGCCGGGGACGGGGCCACTCGCAGGCTCCTAGCGTTCCTCGACGACCGTGATGCCCGCGCCTCGACCACTTGCGAGCGTGCCCTCCTGAACCGGCTCGGGGGAGGCTGCCAGGTCCCGATCGGGGCTGCGGCCGAGGTACTCAACGGACGCCTCCACCTGGACGCCATCGTCGCCCATCCCGACGGATCGAAGATTCTTCGCGAATCCCGCGAGGGAGACGATCCCGGGAAGCTGGGCAGCGAAGTGGGCGAAACCCTGCTGCACCGTGGCGGCGACGCGATCCTCGAAGCGGTGTACGGAAGCGGCGTCGCCGTTCCGCAGCAGCCATGAGCCGTGTGCCGCCGATTTCTTCATCCCGCAGCTCTGCTGGCGTGGAGCGAACACTCCGGTCTGCCGGGCTTCCGAAGGATGCCAGAGACTCCACTCGACCTCTTAAGGGCGTCCGCATCCTCGTAGGCCGCGCTCGGCGCCAGGCTGGTTCCCTCTCCAGAGAACTTCGCAAGCTCGGCGCTCAGGTTCTCGAAGTCCCCTTCATCGCGATCCGCCAGCCCCGCTCGTTCCGTCCACTCGACACAGCCCTCAAGTCTCTATCGGGCTACGACTGGCTGATCCTTACCAGCGTGAACGGCGTCGACGCCATGTGGAAACGTATGGCACGGCTCCGACTCCCAACCAAATCCCTCAAGCACCTGAAGATCGCCGCCATCGGCCCGGCCACAAAGAAGGCCATCGAGGATCGGGGCATCCCGGTCGACGTCGTCCCCGAGGAATACCTCGCAGAGTCTGTTGTGAAGAGCCTGCGCAGGCAGGTCAAGGAAAAGCGGGTGTTGCTGGTCCGGGCCAAGGTCGCGCGCGACGTGATCCCTCGGGAACTCCGTAAGGCTGGCGCCAGGGTTGACGTTGTGGAAGCCTACCAGACCGTGGTCCCGCAGTCCTCGCGCGCGCGGCTCAGCGCCGCGCTGAAAAGCCGCCAGCGCCGCCCCGACGTGATCACCTTTACCAGTTCATCCACCGCAAAGAATTTTGTGAAATTGCTGGGCTTGCGCGGCGCCCCGCGAAAGCGACCCTCGTCTTTGGAAGGAACGCTTCTGGCGTCGATTGGACCTGTGACCTCCTCGACTCTGCGAGAACTTCACCTGGGCGTCGACGTCGAAGCCCGACAATACACCATCCCCGGGTTGATCGCCGCCATCGTCGCCGCAACTCGTCCGGCGTAGCGACAGCCCTCGGCTGTCCGGGCGTGCGCCTCGTTTTTCTCTCTGTCGGCTCGCCCTACTTGATCTCGCAGCTGCAGTCCGCCGGCGGCACGTGCGCCTTCAGAAAATCCGCCACCCGTTTATAGGCATCAATTTGATTGTTCACCCGCGAAAAGCCGTGCCCTTCATTTTCATAGACCTTGTACTCCACGACCCCGCCGCGCTTCTGGATCGCGTCCACAACTTGCTGCGCTTCCGACTTCGGACAGCGCGGATCGTTCCCCCCAGCCAGCAGGATCAAGGGCGCCTGGATCCGGTCGACAAAGAAAATCGGCGATCGGTCCCGGTACAATTCTCTGTTTTTCTCCGGATCCCCCATCTGCGCCAGATCGATCTCGCGCAGCACCGGGTCCTCGTTTTCGATCTCCGTAAAGTAGTTGACGAACGGCACGATCGGCACGCCCGCTGCCCACACCTCCGGGGCCTTGGTCACGGCCATCATGCTTAGGTAGCCTCCATAGCTCCCGCCCATCACAATCAATTTCTTCGGGTCGACGTACCCGGTCTGCTTAATCCATTCCGCCGCCGCCAGCACGTCTTGCAGGTCGCCACCTCCCATGTCGAACAGGTTCGCCTGTTGGAACTCCTTGCCGTAGCCCGTAGACCCACGGTAATTCGGTGCAATCACGATGTAGCCTTCATTGGCCGCGTGCTGCACAAAGCGATTGAATGCATTGACCGTCTGCGAAGCCGGACCGCCATGCACGTAGACAATCGCCGGATGCTGCCCATTCCTCGGCAGGTTGTAGGGCATGTAAACGAACGCGGAAATCGTCCACTTGCCGTCTTTGCTGGGATAGTGCACTAGGTGCGGCTCGACCATGTCCTCCGAGCGCAGTCCCGCCACCAGCGAATGCGTCACCTGCAGCGAATTGCCCGTGGTCGCCGTGTACACCCACAGGTCGCCGGGGGCCGTGGGCCCGTTGTGGTAATAGAGCAGCCGCGCGCCATCCTTGGTGAAAGGGGTTGATCGCCCGGAGAGCTCGTTGAGTCCCTTGGCCAAGGGCAACGCGGTAGTTTTCCCGGAGCGCAGATCATGGATGTAAATATCCGTGTTCCCGTCGACATTGGCCGTCCACGTGACCCGTTTGCCGTCCGGGGCAAACTTCCCTCCACTGATCTCCCACTTGCCCTTGGTGAGCCAACTGGTCTTTCTGGTCCCAATGTCGAGCAGTCCAACGTTCTCGTAGCCATTCGCAGCATTCGATGTAACCAGCAACTTTTTGCCGTCCGGCGAGAAATCATTGACCGACCAGAGTTCTTCGTCGGCATGTTCCGTCAGCAGGATGCTTTTGCCGGTCGCCACATCGGCCACGAAAACATTTGCGTCCGTCCCCTTGGCCTGGTGTTGCGTGTAGGCGATCCATTTCCCGTCTTTCGACCAGACCGGCCCCGAATTGCGCTTGTCCTTCGGCGTGTCGGAGGTGATGTGTTTCACTTTCCGCATGGCCACGTCGAACAAGTCAATCTCCGACACGGACGAAGTCCGCGGCTTTACCGTGTACGCGATGTAGCGCGCATCAGGAGACCACACCGGCCCCATCTCGGCGATGTCGCGTGTGTTGGTCAGGTTCACTACCTGCCCGGTCTTGGGCGACACCATGAACAGGTCCCACTGCTCGTCGCCGTCGTAATCGGACTGGTACGCAATCCACTTCCCGTCGGGCGCCCACGCCACACCGCCCTGCCGCTGGTCGCTGACGGTCAACTGCATCGGCCAACCACCTTCGGCCCCTACGAGCCACAGGTTGTTCCGACCGCTCATGTTCGACACGAAAACGATCTGCTTGCCGTCCGGCGACCAGTCGGCCGCGCCCACTTGCCGCGTCATGTACAGCTTCTCGATGGACAACGTTTTCTCAACCTGCGCGTTGGGCACGCTGGCAATTTCCTTCGGATCCGTGATGGCCTTGGGAACCTGCGGTGCTTGGGCCGCAATGAGGGCTGGCATGCCCAGGACGATAGCAAACGTGATAAGTACGCGCATGAATCTCCTTGCCTTTCAGAACTTCTCTGGGTTCTAAGCCTTCGCCCCCGGGTGCACTTCCACCGTCGTCCAGGTCTTGTCCTCGGCATGGCAGAGCGGCTCAATCGGACAATCCGCGCATTTCGGTTTCCTCGCCACGCACAGGTTTCGTCCATGATGAATGACCTGGTGCGAAAACGAAATCCATCGCTCCTGCGGAATGACCCTCATCAGGTCCTGTTCGATCTTCTGGGGATCGTCGTTCTCCGTGAACTCCCAGCGGCGCGAAATACGATGGACATGCGTGTCGACAACAACTCCGGCCGCCTTGCCAAACCACGATCCCAGCACCACGTTCGCTGTCTTTCGCGCCACGCCCGGCAACGTCAGCAACTGGTCCATCGCCTGCGGAACTTCGCCGCCGAAATCGGCCACGATCTTCCTGGCCGCACCCACCACCGACTTCGATTTGTTCCGGAAAAATCCCGTCGACCGCACATCCGGCTCCAGCTGTTCGGGAGTCAGCGCGGCAAACGATTGCACCGTGGGATATTTCGCGAACAGGACCGGCGTCACCCGGTTCACGTTGGCATCGGTAGATTGCGCCGACAGAATCGTCGCCACCAGCAATTCCCAGGCACTGTGGTGATGCAACGCACAGACGGCATTCGGATACAGGGTATCCAGATGACGCAGGATGCCCTGCACTCTTTCCGGCGCAACCGGGTTGTAGCCTTTTGCTGCCTTCTTCCCCGTGCGCGCGCGGGCGATTTTGTGTGTTGCCGACTTGGGAGTGGCCTTGCTGAACACAGGCTGCCTCCCCGCTCCTCCTCCGGGAACCTTCCCCGCCGTCATGCCGCGTCCGTGCTTCACACCTTCCTGGCGGCCCGACTTGGCGGGCCGCCGCGGAACCACTCCTCGTGCCATGGCCGCTCCTTGATTGCGAGCGTAAATGGTAACAAAAAGGGGCGGAGACCCGGCGCTCACCCGTGCGACTGAACCGCGGATCCCACGGATCCAAGGGGGTCAAGGCACTCGCCGCCGTCTACACCAAAGTACTTGGCCTGCAAGAATTTCAGATTCCTCCGTTCTCTTCCCGGATACAATCGACGCGATGCGCCTGACATCCCTGTTCCTGGTGGTCGTGCTGCTGGCCACTACCAGCACGGCCGCCGACCAGCCAGCCTCGGCCCTGCCCTGCGCCGACGGCATTCCGGGCGCTCCCTCCTGCATGGTGACTCCCCAAAGCCGCCAGGACGCACACAGGGCTTTCGCGCTCGGGATGAAGCTGCAGAAACAGAAGCGTCTCGATGAGGCCCTGGTGGAGTTTGAAAAAGCCGCGACCCTGGTTCCGCAGGACCTGCAGTACGCCACCCTGCGCCAGTTGGTTCGCCAGCAAGTCATCTACGACCACATGCAGAGGGGCAACGCGGCCCTGGCAGAGAATCGCCCGGTAGAGGCCCTGGGGGAATTTCGCGATGTCCTGCACATGGATCCGGGGAACGATTTTGCCCAGCGCCAACTCGAGGACGCTCTGGGGCGTACCGACCCAGCCCATGCCCGCACTCCCCGGCTCGTCGATCAATCCGAGGAGATTCGCGTCGTCCCCAAGGACACTCTGCAGAGTTTCCATTTTCGCGGGGACTCCCGCCAGTTGATTACGCAAGTTGCCGCGGCCTACGGAATTTCGGCGATCCTCGACGATGCCGTAGTCAGCCGGCGGCTGCGTTTCGATGTGGACGATGTCGGCTTCTATCAGGCCATGCGGCTGGTGGGGGCCGTAACCAAGACCTTCTGGGCGCCCCTGCAGACCACGCAGATCATGGTGGCGACCGAGTCCACCGAAAACCATCGGCTCTACGATCGCCTCGGCTTGCGCACCTTCTACATCCCTGACGCCGGCTCTCCCCAGGAATTACAGGACATCGTCAACCTGCTGCGGAACGTTTTCGAAATCAAGACGGTCTCCTTCAACAACCAGGAAAGCACCGTCACCCTCAAGGCGCCGCAGAATGTACTCCGGGCTGCCACCCAGTTCCTGGAACAACTCGGAACCTCGCATCCGGAAGTGATGCTCGACGTGCGGGTCTATGAAGTCAGTCGGACGCTCATCCACAACTTCGGGCTCCAGGTCCCGAACCAGTTCAACCTGTACAACATCCCGGTCGGCGCCCTGGGCCTTACCCTGGCCGGAGGGCAGAGCATTCAAGACCTGATCAATCAACTCATCGCCAGCGGCGGTATTAACCAGGCTAACACCTCCGCCATCGCGGCTTTGCTGGCGCAGTTGACGGGTGGCTCGACTTCCATCTTCAGCCAACCTCTGGCTACCTTCGGCAACGGTCTGACGCTGTTTGGGGTTTCGCTGGGGACCTTGGGCGCCCAAATCTCCAGAAATGAATCGCTGCTGCGCTCGCTCCAGCATGTTACCCTGCGCGCCGCTCAGGGCAAGGACGCCAACATCAACCTGGGCTCCCGCTATCCCATCATCAATGCCAGCTTCGCCCCCATCTACAACACTTCGGCCATCTCCCAGGCAATTGGAAACAATTCCTACATCGCCCCTGTCCCCTCGTTCAGCTACGAGGACATCGGCCTGACCCTGAAGGTAAAGCCATACATCCATGGCGACAATGACGTCAGCCTTACGATCGACTTGAAGGTTCGCTCCCTCACCGGCGCCGGCGTAAACGGCGTCCCTGTGATCGGCAACCGTGAATACAACGGGAGCATTAACGCGAAGAACGAGCAGTCCGTGGTGATCGCCGGGCAGATCACGGAAAGCGAGCAGCACAGCCTCAGCGGAATTCCGGGAATCGGCCAGATCCCCCTGCTCACCCGCGCCGTCACCTCGAATTCCACGGAGAAGGATCAAGATGAAATGTTGGTTGTCATCACGCCCCACATCATCCGGGTACCTGAGGGCACCGACTCCGAAATCTGGATGACGGGCGTCAAATAGCCGCGACCCTGCATTTACTGTTTTGCGGCGAATTCCACCAGCCCCTTCAGCACTTCCTCGGGAACGCCCACCACGTTTCCGATCTTGCGGCCATTAATGAATACCGTCGGCGTTCCGCTGACCCCTACCTCTGTTCCCAACGCCACCGACTTCTCCACCCGCGCCCGGGTATCGGCCTTGGCCGCACACACTGCGATGTCGGCGCCCTTCACTCCGGCCGCATCGGCGATGCTGGTCAGCTTCTCTTCAGCGTTCGACTCAGTAATATTTGCCTGCTCGTCAAAAGTCCCCTGAACGAATTTCCAGAACGCTACGTTCGAAGCGCGCCCCACGCAGTCGGCGTAGTCGGCCGCTTTGCTTGCCCAGTTGTGCATCGGCAAGGGATAGTTCTGAAATACGAACCGCGCATTCGGCTCGGCCGCCAGCAATTTCTCAATCACTGGCTGTGCCTCTTTGCAGTGCGGGCATTGCAGGTCGCTGAACTCCACGATCGTCACGGGCGCCTTTTCAGGGCCTTTCGCCGGCCCATTGATCCCCCTCTGCAAAGCTTCTTTCGCCGGAGCGTAGGGTTTGGCGCCAAAGGGCATGATCTCTCCCGCCAGGGCGTGCTTTCCGTCTGGCGTCACGAAGAATGTGGTCGCGCTTTGTCCCTTGGGACTGCTGATCACCACTGTGACTTCGGCCAATCCCTCCGCCACTGACGGTTTAATCGACGAAACCTTCCAGGTCAGCGACGAGTCGTATCCGAAGGTCTGCTGCAGGAACGAATTCACCGTCTCTTCAGAGGGCAGGTTGGTGGCTGCCTTCTCCTGGGCGAGCGCCAGGGAGGCCAGCAGTAGCGTGATGATCAGACGAAGAAATCGTGGCATGCGTTCCTTTCCTGTAAATGATTTTGTGTCGCTCTAGTGCCGGAAGCTTCGTTCTCAGTCGTCGTACTTGGCCGCAATCGGGAACCGGCGCCCGAACCCGAACGCCTTGGCCGAAATCTTGATGCCCGGCGCCGCCTGCTGCCGCTTATACTCCGCCCGGTTGACCATGCGGATCACCCGCTGCACTAGTTCGAGGTCAAACTGCCGCTGCTCGGCAATCTGCTCGGCCGAGTGTGAGTCCTCGACATAGTCTTCGAGAATCGCGTCCAGCACTTCATACGGAGGCAGGCTGTCGCTGTCCTTCTGCTCCGGCCGCAACTCCGCCGATGGCGGCTTGTCCAGGCTGGCCTGCGGAATCACCGGGCGCCGCGTATTCACGTACCGGCTGATCCGGTATACCAGCGTCTTCGGCACGTCGGAAATGACTGCCAATCCTCCCACCATGTCCCCATACAAGGTGCAGTACCCCACCGCAATCTCGCTCTTGTTCCCGGTCGTGAGCACAATGGCATTGAACTTATTCGACAGCGCCATCAGCAGCGAACCTCGGGCGCGCGCCTGGATGTTCTCTTCTGTCACATCTTCCTTCAGACCGGCAAATACGCCCTGCAAAACCTGCCGATACGTCTTCCAGATCTCGGTGATTGGCAGCAGCTCAAACCGGATGCCCAGATTCGCCGCCAGCGTACGTGCGTCGTCAATCGAACCCTGCGATGAATACGGCCCCGGCATGCCAACGCCAATCACATTCCCCGGGCCCATCGCATCCGCCGCGATCACAGCCGTCAGCGCCGAATCAATACCGCCGCTTAGCCCCAGGATCACTTTCCCGAAGCCGCATTTGCGGACATAGTCGCGCGTGCCCAGCACCAGCGCCGCGTACGCGCTCGCTTCTTCCCCCTCAATCTGCTCGTGCATCTCGCCCTGCAGCGTTGCGCTGTCAAAGTAGACAATGTCCTCTTCAAACGACTTGCCCTGCGCGATGACCGTGCCTTCCCGGTCCAGCGCCAGGCTGGATCCATCGAAAAGCAGGCTGTCATTGCCCCCGACCTGGTTCACCATGACCACCGGGACCTTATCAGTTCGCGCAATCGTGGCCAGCATGTCGCGCCGCAATTCGCGCTTCCCCAGCCAGAACGGCGAGGCCGAAATATTCAGCACGAAGTTCGCACCCCCCCGCACCAACTCCTCGACCGGATCCATGCCGTACAGTCGCTTGTGCCAGAAGTGCTTGTCGTTCCAGGCGTCCTCGCAGATCGTCAGCGCCATCCGGTTTCCGCAGAAGTTGAACAGCGCCTGGCTCCGGGCGGGCGCAAAATTCCGCGACTCGTCGAACACGTCGTAGGTGGGAAGCAGCATTTTTGACTGCAGAAAGACCTGTTTGCCGTCCTGCAGCAGGGCCGCCGAGTTCATTACCGATTTGCCCGTTTCCGCCAGCGCCGGCGTGACCAGGCCGCAAATAACGGCAATCCCCTTGGTCGCGGCTGCAATCCGTTCCAGCGACTCCCGGTTCCTGGCCACAAACGTGGGTCGCTCCACCAGGTCGCGCGGCGGATACCCACACACCGAAAGTTCGGGAAAAAGAATCAGCCCGGCGCCCGCAGACTGAGCGCGTCGCGAAAATTCGATGATCTTTGTAGCGTTGCCGGAAAAATCCCCCACCGTGGGATTGATCTGGCCTAAGGCGATTTTCACAGTACCCAGTCTAAAGCCCCTCAGTTCGCAACGCCAAGCTGGGGAGCCGACACCGATGCGAAGTTCGGCGACGACGTCGTCCCCGGATCTGGGATGGGCACGTTTGACGGCGCGCTCGTCCCGGGCGGGGTGGAGCCATTGCGCTCTTCGCCCGGTCGCCGCAACGTGGGAGCGCCCGCCGGTCGCATGTCCTCCTCCTGTTTTGCCACCTTGGTCACAGGGTCCAGGCTCAGCTCTTTCTCGGTCTTCACCACCTTCGTCCCGTTGACCTTCATGGTCTCCAGGCGGACCACCTCATCGCCCACGAAACGCACGAACTCCACATCTTCCGGCGGGTCGCCGTAGATCCATTCCTCATAGTCCACGTCATCGTCCCGCTCGCGCACCTTTTTGGGCGGGCGACCTTTCGCAAAGGTCACCATTTCACGATTCATTCCCACCAGCACCGTATGGTTTTGGATGGCTTCCTTGGCCTTCGGCGGAATCGTTTCCAGGTAGGCTTCCTCGCGCGATTTCGAATCGAAATCGAGCACCGGCCGCAACACTGCCTTGAACTGTTGGCCGGTCATCTCCGGGACGTAGGGATCGAAATACACATCCACAAAAGATCCGCGCGCATTGGCGTTGGCATCAGATGGAGCAATCGGCGTGTCGCCCCCGGCTCCCCCCACGCTGATCCGTTGGTACCACTTTTGCTTTTTCACGGGCCCGCCATTGATTTCGACGTGGACGTAGTTGTCCTTGAAAATCACGCTCGTGATGCGCACCGCATCCCCGTTCTTGGCCGCCGGACCCCACATCGCCATCAACTGCTGCAGCTCCGCCCCGCTCGGACTCACTTCCCCATTCCGCAGCTTCAGTCCTCCCTTGCCCATAGGGAACGGTGAACGCACGTACACCACTTCCGCATTCATCAGCCGGATCAGTTCCATGCGGGTCTGTTTTGAAATCTTCGGGGGACGGCTGGCAGAACCAGGGTTCTGGGCCACAACCAGCCCAACGCAGGCCACAACCAGAACCAGCAAGGCGGGCACGGAACGGCACTTCATAGGCACCCCAAGGGTCTGAACTTGCCTTGATTATAGCCCCGCAGTCTGCCCCGAAAAGCCGCGAAAATTGGGGCAACCGCCCTACTGCGAACTCAGCCGCAACCCGTCCCGCGCCACCTGCAGGGGCAGCACCCGTCCGCCGCTGTCGCCAAGGGCGGTGGCCACGCGGCTGGCCGCTCCCTTTTCCACCAGAAAGATCACGCAGCCGCCGCCGCCCGCGCCGCATACTTTCGCGGCCCGCCCGCCGGTTCTGCCAGCCACCGCAATCAGCTTGTCGATCAGCGGGGTCGTGATTCCCGGCGCATTCGTCCGCCGCAGCTTCCACTCTTCCCGCAGCAGCCGCGCCACCTCGTTCCAGTCGGTGCGCAACAGCGATTCATACATGAGCCGCGCGATCTCGGCGATCCTTTCAAAGTTCCGGAATACTCTCTTGTTGCCGTTGATGTGTGCTTTGAACACTTCCCAATTGTTGATGCCCGATTGCCGGGGCGCGCCGGTGTAGGCCAGCACGAATCGCGACTCTATTTCCTCCGGAGCGACCGGCACTGACTCGCGATGAATTCCGTCGGCATTCAGGTGGATCGCGCTCACTCCGCCGTAGAGCGCGGGATAGTAATCCTGGCATCCGGTCGGCACGTTGATGATCTGCGCCTCAATGTTCTGCGCGATCACCCGCATCTGCTCCGCTGTCAGGTGGCGGTCTGTGAAGCGCGCCAGCGCCGCCGTGGTCGCAATCATCAGCGCCGACGACCCGGAAATGCCCGCCCCCGCCGGCGCCTCCGAATCCGTCTCGATCAGCAATCCCTCTTTCGGCGCGAAAAACTGTAGCAACCGCGCTGCCAGGGGCAGCCGGAACCGGTGCGCCTGACGCAGCTCGTCGAAGCTCGCGAACGTCTCTTCGCGCTTTGTATCGAGCGACCTCAAATGGATTCGCCTTCCCTTCATCCGCGTGATACGGCACGTGGCGAGAATGTTCACCGCGAAGTTGAGCGTCAAGGCTCCTGGGTGAAATAGGTAGAGCGGCCACAGGTCGATTGTGCCCCCGGCGAGGTCGGCACGGCACGGCGCCTGCGCGACAATGACGTTTTGCTTGAGACTTGTCCAGGACGCTTCCATGCACCGTTTGTATCACGAGGTAACTGGTTACTCGGTGACCCCTGCTGCCCCCTGGGAATCCAACCTCTAACCTCGCGTGTGCAGCAAAATTCTGCGCGAAATCGGCAACCCGATTCAAATCCTGCGCCGGAAGCTCAATTTGTCGCGATTCACAACGATTTTTCTTTGACAAGATTCTGGCTTTGTCAGATATTCCGGAAGAGAGGTGCGACGCGCCGCTGCGCGCGAATCTTTACGCATTTCCTCTGGCCGTTCGCTTTAGGAGTTTGCGCATGGCAGATCCATGGGTTAGGCCTACCTCCCCAGGTCTCCCGGATCCAGGAGATTCTCCTCGGCCCGAAGACGACACTCCGCCCTCGTATGAACGAACCCCCTCTGACGATGACTACCTGCTGATCGACCGCCTCCGCGAAGATGCCGCCTCCGGCAGCATGGACCTCGGCAGCATTCTCTCCGAGGTCACCCACGCGGCCCGCTATTTCACCGACGCCAGCGGCGCCGCCCTCGCGCTCTGGAGCCAGGGCGTGGTCATCTGCCGCGCACGCTCCGGCGACACCGCTCCGCCCCTGGGCACCAAGCTCGACATCGACTCCGGCATTTCCGGCGAATGCCTCCGCACCGGCCATTCCCAACGCTGCCAGGATTCCGACACCGATCCACGCGTCGATCCAGAGCTCTGCCGCGAGATGAGCATCCGTTCCATCGCCGTCGTCCCCCTGCCCGGAGCCCAAGGCGTCATTGGCATCCTCGAGGTTTTCTCTGACCGCGCGAATGCCTTTTCGGATGCCCACATCACCCTGCTGAAGAAACTCGCCCAGATTGCGGTCACCAGCCGTGCGCGCTCGGTAAGACCTTCGCCGGCGCCGACGGCGCCGGCGGCTATAGATCGACCCGCACCTCCAGAGAAGAACCTGATCGTGCTTCCCCCTCCTCCCGAAGCCGACCGCTTTGCCTTTCTACCCGCCCGTATGCGTGGCGAAGAGGGACAACCCTTGCGCCTGGCCGCCGCTGCCGCCCTGCTGCTGATTCTGGGCCTCGCCGGTTGGATGATCAGCCGCAGCCGCCTGATGACCGGACGCCCCGGCCAACCCGTGCGGGCCGCAGCACGAACCGCTCCCGAGGTGGCGGCTGCGTCCACCGGTTCCCCGGATGCCGCCAACCCTCCCGCTAGCGCCTCAGCGCACCAGCGCGTCACCACCATCACACTGTCTGAGACCGTCAAACCGCGCGCCGATCTGGTGGCTGGCGAAGTCGTTCACAAGGCGGCAAGCTCGGTTGTCGTGGAGCGCGCCAATTCGGACGCGTCCCCGGCCGGCAACCTCGAGACTGCCCCAGCAGCTCCTCCCCCTCCGGCCGCCGTCGACCTCGACACGCCGCCTCCCGACCCTGCGCAGGCCCTCTCCGGAACCACGCAGGCTATCCCTCAGGCCGTCATCAACCCGCAGCCCGTTTTTCCCTTCGTGGCAGTGCCCGTGTCGCAGGGCGTAACCGGAGGCCGCATCCTTCACAGGGTCGACCCCTTTTATCCCAACCAGGGCCGCCGCCAGCACATCGAAGGCGCCGTTGTCATGGATGTGTTGGTCGGAGAAGACGGCCGCGTCCGTCAGGTGCAGGTCACCAGCGGCCCGCCCATCCTGGCAAAGGCTGCTTCAGACGCGGTCAAACAATGGAAATACGAACCGTTCCTTCTGAACGGCAGACCCGTAGCTCTGCACAACCAGATCACCATCCAGTTCAAACTGCCTAACCCTGGAACCAGCCGCTAAGACAGGTTGAGGATCTCGCGCACGGTCCCGCGCGACTTCTGAATCTTTTCCTGCAAGAGGGTAATGGCGTAGATCAACTGCTCGGGTCGGGGCGGGCAGCCCGGCACATAGACATCCACAGGGATCACCTGATTCACGCTCTGCACCAACGCATAGTTATTGAATACACCGCCCGAGGTCGCGCACGCCCCCATCGAGATCACCCACTTCGGCTCCGGCATCTGTTCCCACAAGGTTCGAATCACCGGGGCCATCTTGTTCGACACCCGCCCTGCAATAATGATCAGGTCTGATTGCCGCGGCGACGGGCGGAACACCTCCGCTCCAAAGCGGGCGATATCGAACCGCGACGCCCCCATCGACATCATTTCGATGGCGCAGCATGCCAGCCCGAAGGTCATCGGCCAGATCGAATTCTTCCGCATCCAATTGACCGCCGAGTCCAGCGTGGTCAGTACCACTCCTTCGGGCGTGGGACTCCCGTAAGTCAGCTCCTTCACGACCTTCTTGCCGTCTTCTACGGTCACATAGGGGCCAAAATCCAGTTCGCGACTCATAGTTTGTATTCTAAACCACGGAATCCGCCGAAGTGCACAGTCCCTGAGGCTAGGCCCACTCTAGCGTCTTGCCCCTTCACGGGTTCAGCACCACTTTCCCGAACATCTTGCTCTGCTCCACGTACTCATGCGCAGCCCGCACGTCAGAGAGCGGAAATGTCCGGTCCACCACCGGCCTCAGCTTGCCCGCAAACACCAGCCTCAGCACCTCGTGCAGTTCTCCCATCGTGCCCATGTAGGAACCGAGCAACGCCAGTTGCCGCCCGAAAAGGAAGCGCAGATTAACGCCCACTTCCGGGCCAGTCGTAGCGCCGCAGGTGACCAGGGTTCCGCCCGCCTTCAGCGCTTTCACACTCTCGTTCCAGGTGGCAGCCCCAACATGCTCGATCACGATGTCGACACCTGCTTTCCCCGTGATCTTGCGCGCCTCTTCGCCGATTGCTTGCTGGTAATGATGGATGACATAATCGGCGCCCAATTCCTTCGCCTTCTGCATCTTGCTCTCGTCGCCCGCGGTCGTGATCACGGTCGCATGGAACAGCTTTCCGATCTGAATCGCGGCAATCCCCACCCCCGAATTTGCTCCCAGCACCAGCAGCGTTTGCCCCGGACGAATCGAGGCTCGTCCGGTCAGCATGTGCCACGCCGTCAGAAACACCAGGGGGACGCTGGCGGCTTCGTTAAAACCCATCGAGTCAGGGATCGGAATGACTCGCTCCGGCGGGACCGCAAGCAATTCGCAGTTTCCGCCATCCACCCGGCTGCCCAGGACCGTAAACTCCAGGCAAAGGTTCTGTCGTCCCGCCACACATTGCTCGCACCGATTGCAGAAGTGCATGGGAGCAACCAGCACCCGTTGCCCCGGCCTAAATGCGGAAATGTACTCCCCAACCTCCACAATCTCTCCGGAAATGTCGCTCCCCAGGATGTGCGGAAGCGGGACGCCCGGCAGTCCCTTCCGCACCCACAGATCCAGATGGTTCATCGCGCACGCTTTGACTCGAACCAACACTTGGTCCTTGCGAGGCCGGGGATCGGGGACCTGTTCGTAGCGAAGCACCTCTGGCCCGCCAAACTCATGAATGACTGCCGCTTTCATGCTCAACTCTCCGTGCTGACGGTTTCGAGACCGCACCAAGCTAACACACCTTGCTTCACCCGCCAGCTGGGCAACCGCCCCAGGGCGCATTGGCCTGGCATTTTGACTTGCTCCGCCCAAGGCCACATAATCATCGCGGATGGACATTTACGAAGAGATCGTCAAACTGCGGCAAGAAGGGCGCCGCGGTGCCGTTGCCACGATCGTCAACGTGCGCGGCTCGGTTCCCTCTTTCGAGACCGCCAAGATGCTGGTGCGCGATGACGGCTCGATCCTCGGCACCATCGGCGGCGGCTGTGTCGAAGCCGACGTCTGGCGCGCCGCCCGCGAAGTCATGGAAGCCGAAAAAGCGCGCACCCTCACCTTCGACCTCAACCATGATCCCAAGTACGACACTGGCCTGGTCTGCGGCGGGACGCTCGACGTGTTTATCGAGCCGATCATTCCTCAAGCATTACTTTATATATTTGGCGCCGGCCATGTGTCCGCAAACCTCTATCGAACTGCCAAAATGGCGGGCTTCGACCCCGTCGTCATTGACGACCGTGACACCTACGCCAACCGGCAGCGTTTCCCCGAAGCCCGTGAGGTGATTGCCGAAGACTTCGACCAGGCCATGAGCAGGCTCACGCCCAACGAATCCTCCTACATCGTCATCGTCACGCGCGGCCACCGCGACGATATGCGCGTCCTCCGCTGGGCGGTGCAGACGAAGGCCGGATATGTCGGCATGATCGGGTCCAAGCGCAAGACCATCGCCATCGCCCGCGAGCTGCAGAAAGAGGGTCTCGCCGCCAGCCTCTTCGAACGCGTCCACGCCCCCATCGGGCTCGACATCGGCGCCGTCACGCCGGAAGAAATCGCCGTCGCGATCACGGCCGAACTCATCGCCGTTCGCCGCAAGGCCGAGCGGGCGCTCCCGCACATGAGCTGGTTCTTGCGCAATCCCTCGCAGCGGGAGGAACCGGCAACACCGTCCGACGAGCTCAAGCCCTCCGGCCAGTCCGATTAGGCTCCGACGCCGGATACTGACTTCCCCGTCAGCTTCTGCTATGGTCGGGCCATGAGCCGCGCCCTTGGCCTTTGCGGCGTCATCCTCGCCGCTGGTGATTCCATCCGCATGGGCTCTGACAAGGCGCTCCTGCCATGGCCCCCGGCTGCTCCCGGGCAAACACCCTCCGGGACCTTCCTCTCGGCGGCGATCCAGTCGCTCTCCCTCGACACCGAACTGGTTCTGGTCGTCACCGGGAGAAACGCCGCCACTCTGGCCCCTGTCATCTACAGCGCGGGAGCCTCCATGGTGGTGAATCCTTCTCCCGACCTCGGTCAGTTCAGTTCCCTGCAGGTGGGCCTGCGGGAAGTTCTGAATCACGGACGCGACGCTGCCATGGTGACTCTCGTTGATCGTCCACCGGTTCGTGAGACCAGCATCCGAACTCTCACCGAAGCGTTCAACCGCGCGGCGCAGCATTTCCAATGGGGTGCGGTTCCGCGCTTCCAGGGCAAGCACGGCCATCCGTTCATTGCGGGCCGCGAGTTGATCGAAGCATTCCTGCAGGCGCCGCCCACCGCCAACGCCCGCGAGATCCGGTATCGTTATTCTGAGAAGATTGTCTTCGTCGATGTTGACGACCCTATGTCTGTCGCCAACATCAATACGCCCGAGGAGTATTCCCTCCTGGTTTCGCAATGCCGCTGAGCCGCGTGGCCCGCAGCCGGGCCCATCCTTTACAATTTCCCGGCCCCGAGGCAGCGTGCGCGCTTGCTTCGGTAAATTCCGCTTGCCAGGAACCCCCGTGCCTTCTTTGACCGCTGCCAACCGCTCCCAAGCATTTATCGACTCGGTGCTCCAGTTAAGCCCTCGAATCGCCTCCTTCGACTGCGACGGCACGCTCTGGTCCGGCGATGCCGGCGAAGGTTTCTTCTCCTGGGAAATCGACGAAAAACTCGTCCCCGACGAAATCGCCATCCGGATGCGCACCCGTTACGCCGAGTACAAACGTGGCCATGTGGAGGAGGATGTCATGTGCGGCGAGATGGTCACCATGCACAGCGGCATGATTGAAGCCGACGTGCAGCGCATGGCCACGCGCTTCTTCGATCTCTATTTTGCGGAGCGCATCTTCGCGGAAATGCGGACCCTGGTCCGCGAGTTGGTGGCCCAGGGATGCGACGTCTGGGCGGTCTCCTCCACCAATGAGTGGGTCATCCGCGCGGCCATGCGCCACTTCGGAATCCCTCGCGACCATGTGCTCGCGGCGGCGGCCGCCATTGACAGGTTTCGCATCACCGACAAGCTGGTCCGCCTTCCCAGCGGCCCCGGCAAGCCCACGGCCATTCGCACCGCCGTCCACGCCGATCCCGATGCCGCCTTCGGAAACTCCCGCTGGGACGCCGACATGCTCTCCATCGCCCGTCATCCCTTCGCCGTCAATCCCAATCCCGACCTCGAACAGACCGCTCGCCAGATGGGATGGAACATCTATTTTCCCCAGCAAATTCGGGCTTGAAACTCATATCTTGCCGCGGAACGTAAGGCAGATGTAACGCCCTTGTAATATCTTGCAAACAACCCGCCTCCTCCGTTGACTCGCCCTTTGCACCTGGCGTAACTTGGGCTCATATAGGACCCTCCCCGCCACTTCAAAATGCGGATACACCCACTGGAACACTGGAGGGGAGGGCCCGTCATGGCAACCTGGAGCAACTGGGGCGAAGAGGAAGCGTATACTGGGTCGTGATTTGCAAGAACCACAAATTCCACCGCCACCACAATCTATTTAGCGGTCACAAGATCCCGCTGGGCCAGACCGACCCTTTCGAACCGCCTCCCGCCCTTGATTTCAAGCTGGTCATCCGCTGTGACGAATGTGGCGAAGCATACGCCTACGATCCCGCGGAATCGGTGCGCTTCAGATGAGGATGCGGCCAAGTTTTGAGCCTCATCCTCTGTTCGGTTGACATTGCCGCCAGCACCCGCCGCCGTCAGCGAAGCTTCCGTAGCAGCTCGCGCAAGGCGTCCATCGCGAGATGGGCCGCATGTTCCGATGCCGCAGGCAAGCCTCCCAACCGGTTCACGAGTTCTTCCCGTGAGACCCGTGCCGCCCCCTTCACCGAGTTTCCGCGGACCATCTCGGTCAGCATCGAAGCGCACGCAATGGCACACACACACCCCTTCGCCAGGAAGCGGATGTCGGCGATCTCCCCGGTTTCCACCTTGGCCGTCAGCTCAACCACGTCCCCGCAGGCCGGATTCTCCAGGCGGACGTGTGCATCCGGCTTCTGCACCTGGCCCGCGTTGCGCGGCCTTTCGAAGTGGTCCAGAATCTCTGGCGAATACATGAATGACATTCTATGCAAAACCGCGCCAGCGCGCGGGCCTCGGAGTCCTCGCTCCACCAACTCGGTGCATCGGTTACGATACCTCTGTGCCTCTCTCGCGTACCCATGCCCCGTTACGCATTGTGAGCCTGCAGCCCAGCGCCACCGTCATTCTTGAAGCTGTCGGCGCACTTGACCGCCTGGTCGCGTGCACCCGTTATTGCGTGGACGTCTGCCCGCAAGCCGCCGCCGGCCGGACCGTGGTCGCCGATTCCTGGTCCGCCAATTCCGAAGAAATCCTCTCCACCCGCCCTGACCTCGTCATCGCTGCCGTGCCCTACCAGGAGAAATCCGTCGCCGCCATCCTCAAGGCCGGCGTTCGTTTTCTCGGCCTCGCGCCAAGAACGCTCGCCGACATCTACGTTGACATCGCCGCGATCGCGGGAATTGTCGGCGCGGCGCAGCGCGGTGAAACCGTCGTCTATTCCATGCAGAACGAAATCGAGCGCGTTCGCCAGCAGACCCGGGATCTCCAGCACCCCAAGGTTTTCTCGGAAGAATGGGGGAAACCGCTGATCGCCTCGCAGCCCTGGGTCGCCGAACTCATCACGGCCGCCGGCGGAGAATTCGTCGCCTGTCCCGGCCTTCAAACTTCATTTGACTGGGTGCGGTCCGCCGGCCCCGAGGTCCTGATCGCATCCTGGTGTGGCGCCGGCGACCGCGTGCCTCTCGACAAAATTGTCCGCGATCGCGCCTGGCAGGACCTTCCTGCCGTCCGCCAGCAGCGGGTGTTTTGCATCGCTGACGAACTGCTCAACACCCCGGCTCCCACCTTGATCGCTGGACTCTATGCGCTGGCCGCCGCCATCCACCCCGAGAAATTTCCATCCGTGCGCGGCCTAAGGCGAATCTCTGATGTATCCCACGAGACACGCCCTGCCGGTGCTTCCTTGGTTTAAGATTCGTGAATATGGTCCATGCCCCGGCGATCGATAGCGTCCGTGAGGAAGTTGCCCGCCTCAACGCCTCTGCTGCGTCCGCTCACGAATTGATGACCAGGATGGTCGCGCTCCTGCACGAGCGCCTGCTCAAGTACAACTGGGTCGGCTTTTACATGCTCGACGAAAGCTCCCGTCCGCCGGCCCTGGTGCTTGGCCCGTTTCAGGGGGCCATGACCCCGCACACCCGCATTCCCCTGAACCAGGGTATCTGCGGCGCGGCGGCCTCCACCGGAAAAACCGTGGTGGTCGATGATGTGGCCAAAGATCCCCGCTACCTCGCCTGTTCCCTTGAAACCAAGTCTGAGATCGTCGCTCCCGTGTTCCGTCACGGTAAGGTCGCCGGTGAACTCGATATCGACAGCCATTTCCCCGCCGCCTTCGCGCGCGAAGACCGCGAATTCGTCGAATACTGCGCTGCGCTGGTCGGCAAGAAACTGGAAAGCTCCCCGTCATGATTACTGATTCGATCCTTGGCCTTGTGATGCAGCCTGTTTGCGTTCGCCCGGTTCCGACCTTGGATTCCTCTCCTTTCCCTGTCGCATTTCGGACTCCCCCTCGTCATGCCGGTCCCGGGCCCCAAACTGCATTGCTCATCGTGCGATGAAACGTGTCGTTGCAGCTCTGATCGTGCAAGACGGCAAGATCCTCGTCTGCCAGCGCACCCGCCACCAAACCATGCCCCTCAAGTGGGAATTCCCCGGCGGCAAGATTGAGGAGGGCGAACAGCCGCGGAGTGCCCTGCAGCGCGAACTCGAGGAGGAACTCGGAGTCAACGCTACCATCGGGGATGAGGTGGCCCGCATCCGCCACGAATACCGCCGCGGCAGCTCCGTCGAGCTTCGCTTTTTTGTGGTTCGCAAGTACGCTGGAGAACTGGAGAATCGCATCTTCCGCGACATGCAATGGGCCCAACCGGCCGAACTGCTCTCTTATGACTTCCTCGAAGCCGATCTGAAACTTGTCTCCGATCTCGCCACTGGCAAACTGGCTCTCTAAGGACAAGGTCCGCCGGCAGGGTCTTTCTTGAGGACTTTGACAGGCATCCTTCAGCCACGCCGTTTCGGGCCGCAATAAAAGCGGCTTCATCCGCTAAGGGCCGCCGTTTCAAGTCTCACGCGGCGCAACTCAATCACGGCCTCCTGGAAAGCAGAAGCGCCGCAATCCGCGGCGCTCCGAACCGCTCTGTATCGCAATTTTAGTTTTGCTTGTCTCCCCGTTTCAACGGAGGATGATCGTCGTCCCCGTCGGTTGGGGCGGAGGCCCGCCGCAACTCCGGAGCGCTGTCTTTTCGATCGTCCAGCCGGCGCCGGTTCTCGAGTTTGGCCAGCCGCGACTTTACTTCCTGAAACTCCGAGGTGTCGACCTTGTAGGTGGGCAGCGAAGGCAGCAGGTGCTCAATCTCTTCCTGCGACTTCTCCACCCGGTCGGGTGTGGGCGGATGGGTTTCGAAGGCCTTGGCCAGCAAGCCCGGTTTCTTTTTCTCCTGAGCCTCGATCTTTTCGAAGAAGGCGACGAACGCCTGCGGATCGTACCCGGTCTTGTACGCGTACTGCAGCCCCAGATAATCGGCTTCAGCTTCAAATCCGCGGCTGAACTTCGTCATCGTGGCGAACAGCGCCGGACCCGCCGCCTCCTGCGCCGCCAGCCCGCCCCATGGCCCGGCCGCGATGATCAGAGGAATGCTGGCCAGCTGGGCTAGCGTTCCGCGCGTGTTCTGCCGCGCAATATGACACGCCGCCACGTGCGCAATCTCGTGCGCCATCACCCCGGCTAACTCCGCCTCATTGTCGGCTGCCAGGATCAGCCCGCTGTTCACGTAGAAAAATCCGCCCGGCAGCGCGAACGCGTTCACTTCATCCGAGTCGATCACCTTGATCGTGAAGGGCACCTTTGAGTCCGAGTTCCGCACAAGGTTTTGCCCCACCCGGTTCACGTACTCGGTGATCACCGGATCCTTGATCAACTTGGAGCTGTTGTCCACCTGCTCCGCGTACTGCCGGCCCATGTTGATCTGGCCTTCTACGCTGTACCAGTTCCCCACTCCGCGACCGCAACCAACGTTTCGGTTCCCGATCGCATCCAGATCATTGATCCCCCCGTCGTGCTTTGCCTTCACGGGTTGATTGGTCGATGGCTCATCGGCCGGCGCCGCCAGCGCCCACCCGCCAAGCAGAACGATAGCCAGTCCGACCTTGAGGAAATTCTTCATGGAGGGGACTCCTGTAACCACAATACTACCCTACAGTTAGACGCAAGAATCGGAAAAAAGGATTGCCCAAGCCCCGGGTTATCCCCCGCCTCGCAAGCTCTGCCACACCAACACGAAGGTGAGCCCGGTCACCAGCACCGTGGTCCCCCAGGCTATGCCGTTGAACAGACGGGAATTGACATATTCCCCCATCAGCTCTTTCTTGTTGATGAGCAGCAGCATGAAGATCAGCACAAACGGCAGCACCGCCCCGTTCACCACCTGCGACAGGATGGTGATCTTCACCAGGGGTAGGTTCGGCACCAGGATGACCCCAGCCCCCGCGGCGATCAGGATGGTGTACAACCAGTAGAAAACCGGAGCTTCCCCGAATTTCAGCCCGACTCCCGACTCGAATCCCAGCCCCTCGCACACCGTATACGCCGTCGAAAGCGGCAGAATCGAAGCCGCGAACAAAGACGCGTTGAACAGTCCCACGGCGAACAGCATGTAGGCATAGTCTCCGGCCAGCGGACGCAGCGCCTGCGCCGCGTCCTTCGCGTCCTGCACGTTGCGATAGCCGTGCGTGTAGAGGGTGGCAGCGCAGGCCACGATGATGAACCAAGCCACTACGTCGGTAAAGATACAGCCCGCGATGACATCGATTTGCGAAGCCTTATACTGCCGCCGGGTCACGCCCTTCTCAACAATCGAAGATTGCAGGTAGAACTGCATCCACGGGGCGATCGTCGTCCCGACCACGCCAATTACCATATAGACGTAGCCCCGCTCGCGCCACGCACTGCCAGGGGGCGGCGTCACGGTCGCCAGCAGCGCGTTCCCCCAAGCCGGTTTCGCAATGACCCCCGCCACCACATATGTGATGTAGAAGAACGAGGCCGCCAGGAAGACCTTCTCCACGCTCTTGTACTGCCCCTTCACCACGATCAGCCAAACGATTCCCGCACACACCGGCACGGTCACGTGCCGGGGCAGACCGAAGAGCTCCAGGCTCCCCGCGATCCCGGCGAACTCAGCCACCACGTTGCCGAAGTTCGTGATCAGGATGCCGATCATCATGAAAAACGTGATCCGGAATCCGAACTCCTCCCGAATCAGGTCGCTCAGCCCCTTGCCGGTCACCGCGCCCATGCGCGCGCTCATCTCCTGCACGACGATCAGCGCCAGCGTCGTCGGAATCATGGTCCACAGCAGGAGGTGACCAAACTGCGCTCCCGCAGCCGAATAGGTCCAGATGCCCCCGGCATCGTTATCGACATTCGCGGTAATGATTCCCGGCCCCACGACCGCCAGAAACAGCAGGATCCGGGTCTTCCAGCGCCTTAGAAAATTCATGCAGGGTGTGCATCGCAGCTGAAGTACGCAAAACGATCAGACAGGATAAACGTGGAGTCGCGCTCTTGGATAGATCAAATGTTGAAATCTTCGCGGGAACCGGAGAAGGACTAGAGTTTTGCCCGCAGCAGGCTGATCACGTCATCGGACGTGATGATCCCGGTGAGCTTGTTCTGATCGTCCACCACCGGCAGGGCCAGCAGATTGTATTTGTCGAACAGCTCCGCCACTTCCTTGTCCCTGGCGTCTGCATGGCAGGAAATCAGCGGCTCCTGTGTTAAAGCGAGTAAAGGCGTTGTGGGTGACGCCAGGACAAGCTTCCCCAGGGGTATGGCTCCGGCCAGTGTCTGATGCGAGTCGGTGAGAAAGATCGTGCTGACCGTCTCCGCCCCGCCTTCGAATCTCCGCAGGGCTTCCACCGCATCATGCGCATTCGCCGTCACGGGTAGGGCGAGGAACTCCGTGTTCATTCGCCCTGCCGCCGAATCTTCCTTGTACTCCAGCAGGCCCGAAACTTCCTGCGCGTCCTCAGGAGCCATCTCCTCGAGGATCTTCTCGGTCTTTTCCTCGGGTAAATCTCCCAGCAGGTCGGCCGCCGCATCCGGCTGCATTTCCTCGACAATCTCCGCCGCCCGCTCCGGTTCCAGCGATTCCACGATCGCCTTCTGCACCTTCGGTTCGACTTCTTCCAGGGCCTCGGCCGCTACTTCTTCGTCCAGCGTCTCGAACACTGCCTCGCGCTCGTTGGGAGCCAACTCTTCGACGATGTCAGCGATGTCGGCTGGGTGCAGCTTGGCCAGCCGATCGTGGGAGATCTTGAGCTTCACGCGCCTCGCCGGGTCGGTTTCGATCAGGTCGACAAAATCCCAGGGAATCGACCGCGGGGGAATCTGGTTCAGCAGCAATCGCAGAGCTCCCATGGGCACCATACCCTTCAGCAGCCTTCGGATCGCGCCCCGCGCCCCCACATCCACCGACGCTACCTTAAGCACCGGGCGGGCGCCTGCCATTTCCTGATGCAGATCGACGTCATTCACCCGCACCACTTTGCGTCCGTGCACATCGATCACCTGCTGATCCAGTAGGTCCCGCTCCAGCAGAAACAGCCCTTCCGCCCCCCCCAACGGACCCCATTCCGACAAAGGCGTACCCGCGCGTACTTCGCCGTTGATCGCGGTCACCGCCTGCAGCGGCAGGGTTCGGTCCCCGTCCCGGGTCTTCACGATCAGCACCGAGACCCGTGCCCGGTCTTCCTGTGGGGTCAGGGCCACCTCGCGCACACGGCCGCATCGCTGCCCCCCCGGGTCCATCACCGGGGCTCCCAGCAGTTCCGTCAGTGCGAGCGCACACATGCCTGCGAGCATACTCAACTCTTTCCCCAGAAATCCAGCTGTCCCGCCCGATATTTTTCAACCTGCACCCCCCTGTCCCGCCCCGAACCCTCCCCATCGCGCGCGCTACCCCGCGTGTTGAACCACATTGAAAGTGTCCCCTTGAGACCACATTAGAAATTTCGCCTTTTAAAGTTCCTCCGGGGAGGAGGGACGCCATTGGGGAGAACGGGCTTGAGCAAGAAAGAATTGAGGCGGGTGGAAGTGATGGGGCGGGTAAAGGCGCGCAGCCTGCGATTTTGCGAGGCGGCAGAGATGTTGGGATTGAGTTACCGGCAGAGTAAGCGGGTCTGGGCGCGGTATCGGGCGGGCGGAGCGAAGGCGCTGCAGCAGGGCAACTGTGGACGGGTGTCGAACCGAGCCTACCGAGCAGAGTTTCGGGCAGCGGTGCTGAGGCGGGTGCAGGCGCGGTATGAAGATTTCGGGCCGACGCTAGCCTGCGAGCACCTGGCCAGCGATGACGGACTCGCCGTGCATGCTGAAACCCTGCGGCGTTGGCTCAAAGAGGCTGGGCTGTGGCAAAGGCAACGGCGACGGAAACCTTATCGCCAGCGGCGGGAAGCGAAGGCACACTTTGGCGAGTTAGTGCAGTTGGATGGAAGCTTTCACCAGTGGCTGGAAGAACGCGGACCGCGCGGCTGTCTGATGCACATGGTCGATGATGCCACGACGAAAGCGCTGGGCTGGTTTTCGGCGGAGGAGTCGATCTAGGCAGCGGTGGCGGTGTTGCGGCGCTGGATCGAACGCTACGGGACACCCCAGGCGCTCTACACCGACTGGAAGAACGTCTACGTGCGGCCACCCAACGCCCAAGAGCGCATGCGCGGAGAGCCGGCGGTGACGCAGTTCGGACGCATGTGCGCGAAGCTGGGCACCGAGATCATCGCCGCCAGTTCTCCGCCAGCCAAAGGGCGAGTGGAGCGGGCGCACGGCACGCATCAGGACCGCTTGGCGAAGAAACTGCGTCTGGCTGGAATCGCCGACTACAACGCAGCCAATGAGTATCTGGACGCGCACTATCTCGCCGACCACAACCGGCGTTACGCGCACGCCGCAGCGGCGGCAGCTGATTATCACCGGCGACGACCGACGGCGCGACAACTGGACGACGTCTTCTAGCTGGAGGAGGAACGCGTGATCAGCGAGGACGGGGTGGTGCGCTACCAGAATCGACTGCTGCAACTCGAACGGCCTAGCCGACCCAAAGTTCCGGCCAAGAACCGCGTGCTGGTGCGGGAAAACCAAACCGGGGAGCTGGCGATTCACTATCGCGACCACCGTCTGGTGTTCTCCGAACTGAAGGCGGCTTCTACAGCGCTGAGCGAGGGAAGGGACGCTGCCCCTTCCCCCGCGCCCCCATCCCCGAGACTCCGTCGCAGCCTTTCCCCCGCCCCCAATCATCCTTGGAGACTGGGCTTTCAACAGAGAAACGCTCGTCTTTTGCATACTGTCGCGTAAACAAATCAAGGGGCCATTTCTATTGTGGACAATGCGGGGGACAGTTCTATTGTGGTATGACAAGCGCGCGCTACCCGCGTTGACATTTATTTCCCGGAAGGGCAAACTACCGCATTCGTTGATCCGCCCTTCCCCTCCCTGCATCCTGGGATAGGCCGACAAACGAGTCCTCGGTTTCATGCAGACCCTCTATGAGCGCACAGCGCGTCTCTTATACGCTTGACTCCACGCTCGACACCGTCAACAGCGCGGAGGAAGTCGCCAGCCAGATCGCGACCGAAGCCGGGTTTGCGGATGAAGAGGTCATGAAAATTGCCATGGCCGTGCGCGAAGCCGCCGTCAACGCTGTCCTTCACGGCAATGCCTACGACCCCGGCAAGAAAGTGACGGTCGATTTTGAACGGACCGACCAGACCTTGGTCATTACCATTCGCGATCAGGGCAAGGGCCTGGATTTGGCCAAGATCCCCGATCCTTTGGCCCCAGAGAACCTGCTGAAGACCTCGGGGCGCGGCATTTTTCTCATCCGCTCGTTCATGGACGAAGTCGAGATCAACCCCTCCACAACGGGCACCGAAATCAAACTCATCAAGCACGTCCACGGCGCGACCGCGGACGGCAAGGAGGCTTCCCAGTGAGCATGAAGACCAGTACCCGACAGGTCGATGGCGTTACCATCGTGGATTGCAGCGGCCGTATCACCCTCGGTGAAGGCAGCGTGATCCTGCGCGACACCGTTCGCGACCTGCTCGCCAAAGGCCACAAGAAAATCCTGCTCAACCTTGGCGACGTCAATTACATCGACAGCTCCGGCATCGGCGAGCTGGTAAGCGCCTACACCACGGTCAAAAACCAGGGCGGCGAGCTCAAGCTGCTTAACCTGACCAAGAAAGTCCACGATCTGCTGCAGATCACCAAGCTTTACACCGTGTTCGATGTAAAGGACGACGAGGCCACCGCAGTCAAGTCATTCGGCCAGTAAGGCTCCGTCTCTGGCGCAAGGCCGGCGCACGTCGCCGGCCTTCCCCTGCCTTCAATTCCCATCCGGGGAATACTCCAGGCGAATATCGTCGAACCCGCGCTCCAAATACCCACCCTCACCGTTACACTGATCAGGGCATTTGTTTCATGAGCGCTCTGAAAGGGCTCGGCTTCCGCCGCGCCGCAAGTTCCCGAATTCGTGGCAGCTTTGGCCGCTGAGGACAGTTTCGTGTCCGCCCGCATCATTCTTTGGTTTGCAGGTCTTCTGGCCGCGATTCCTCTCCCACTCGACCCTGCCCTTGCGGCCACCGACTGCATTCCCTTCTCCGAGGCCCACAAACACATCGGCGCCACCCGTTGCGTGAGCGGCAAAATCCTCCGCGTGCAGCGCGGCAACGGCGGTGTCCACTTCTTCGATTTCTGCGAGGATTATCGTGTCTGCCCCTTCACGGTGGTCGTCTTCCCGAGCGATCTGAAAAGAATCGGCGATCTCCGCCAGCTCCAGGGCCGCCAGATCGAAATCGAGGGCACGGTGAAGGAATACGACGGCCGTGCCGAGATCATCCTCTCGCGCCTCGGCCAGCTTCGCGGAGACGCCGCCAAAATCCCGCCTTTACCCAAAGAATATGACGCCGAAAGACACGGCAACTACAGCGCGGGGAAATTCAGCCGTGCCAAGCCTCCTAAAGCCGGCTCCCGCAAGAAACAATCCGCCCCCATCAATGTGCAGGAAGACTTGAGCGCCCCGATGCTGCCGGAGAAATAGCACCCGGCTGGATAAAGAGAAGCCCACAGCGCTCGCAGCGATCCTTGTGTCAGGCAATGATCGGTTCACGCGCCCCTGAGACTCGATGATCCTGAGCGAAGTTCGCGGCATCCAAACGAAGTCGACGGACCCCGCGTTTGTGGACCGCCCATCCGACCTCGAAAGGAATTCCCTTTCTCAGCTCTGCAGAAGGCAGCCTTTGCGCCCTCTGCGGCTTTTTTTGTGGTCTCTGCGCTTAACAGCGACTCGCGACGCTGTCGGATCCACAACCCGGGTCGCGAGAACCGGTCCGACTCATCGCGTACTCTGCTCTACACCATCCCTTTGCGTAACTCCTCCAGCGGATACTTTGTCCCCCGCCACGTCACCCCGTCATCCCGCAGAGTGAGAAACATCGAACGCAGCAACGTGTAGGTGAACAGCAGTGTGCTGATCGGGTGCAGCAACACGTAGTATGCCGGAATCGACGAGTGCCATGACATGCCCAGGTAGATCAGCCCAATCCCGGCCAGCGCCACTGCGTACGGGACCCGCTCCCAGCCATGCGCCAGCCACACCCCCAAAAACGGTCCTAGGTTCAGGAACAGCAGCAGAAACGCCAGCCCAAACGTCCGCCACAATTCAAACGAAAGTACTGCGAAGAAATTCTTGGTGAGATTGTTCACCACGCCCATCGCGCCTTTGGCCCAGCGCACGGAGATCAAGTCCCTGCCGAACACATTCCGCTGGCGAAAGCCCGCATTTTTGATCACCTTCCCCAGCTTCATGTCGTCGAGCACTTCCATGCGCAGCGCCTTGTATGTTCCCACCGCCTCATACACCCGGCGCCGCACCAGGTTGAACGCCCCCACACCCATGTGGTCTTTCGTCTTGGGATCGGCCACCTTCCACGGCCGATGCCCGAACGTGAACAGCGTCTGGAAGAAGGCGATCATCATCCGCTCCCCCGGGTGCTTCATGATGATCCGCGGAAACACCACCAGGTGATCGGCCTCCTCTTTCTCCGCGTAGGCCAACGCGCGCCGCAGCACTTCCGGCTTGAAGAGCACGTCCGCATCCGTAAACAGCAACCAGTCTCCGGTTGCCGCTAGTCCTGCCGTCCACATGGCATGCGTCTTGCCCAGCCAGCACGAGGGCAGATCTGAAATACGCAGTACCTTGAGGCGCCCGTGCGCCGCCGGAGTCGACGCCACCCGCTCCATGATTTCGCCCGTCTGGTCGGTCGAGCGGTCATCGACCGCGAGGATTTCATAGTTGTCGTAATCGAGGGCGAGAAGCTGGGTCAGGCATTGCTCGATGTCGGCATCCTCATTCCGCGCGGGAACGATGATGCTGACCCGTGGCCGCGACGACGGCCACTGGTCCCACTCTGCCTTGGAAATGTCGGCGATGGTGGGAACGCCCATCGCGCACTCCACGATGCGCGTGAACCACGCCAGGGCCAGCAACAGACCACAAACCCACAGCATGTATCCCATTTTCCTAGCGGGCCCCCACCGTGGCCGCAGACCCCGGCACCCCAACTGCTGGAGCGAACCTCATACCGTAGAACAATATCGTAGACGAAAGCGCGATCGCGACCACCGGGGCAATGAAGGCGATCTGCAGCGAGTACCGATCCGACATCCAACCGATCAGGTACGCCGAGGGCACATCACCGAGCAGATGAAAGATGAAGATATTCACCGCCAGCGCCATCGCCCGCACGTGCGGTCCGACCGAGTTGATAATGGCGGCATTCAGCGGGCCGGTGTTGAGCAGGAGCAGAAACTCGGCAGCGAAGATTCCCGCAATCATCAGCGTGCCGCTGGCGAACAGCGCGACGCACATGGCCGGAATGCCGAGGCCAAGGCTCACGGCGGAGACGAGGTAGTGCGCGGCCCTGGTGCGCTTCAGGAGCCAGTCGGAGAGGAAGCCACCCGCGAGCGAAGCGCCCAGCCCGTTGGTCAAGGTGCTGATGCCAAAGATCAGGTTTGATTCCAGCACGCTGTAGCCGTGTGCCCGCTGCAAAAACGTCGGCATCCATACCTGCAGTCCGCCCAGCGCAAAGGTCATCGCCGCCATACCGAGCGTTGCTGTCAGGAACGCCGGGTTGCTCACTAGCCCGCGCAAGGTGTCACGTTCGGGAACCTTATGCGCTGCATCGTCAAACTGCCCAAGGGGAGGCTCGGGAATGAAAGCCAGCAGGGTCGCAAGGATCACACCCGGCGCTGCCCCCACGTAGAAAGGCACACGCCAGCCGTACCTGGGGCCTATGAAGCCCCCCAGCAGATAGCCCAGCGCCGTCCCCACCGGGATGGCCAGATAGAAGATTCCCATCACCCGGCCACGCTGGTTTTCGGGAAACATGTCGGCCACGAACGTCGGCGAGAGAATCACGAAGCTGGCTTCGCCGATGCCGACGAGCGTGTGGCGAATGAGCAGTTCGTCAAAATTCTTGGTGATGGCCGTCAGCAGTGTGGCCACGCTCCAGATCAGCGCCCCTGCAATGATCACTGCCTTGCGCGAGAACTTCACTGAGAGTGGCCCCATGAACGGGGCCGCGCACATATAGAAAATGAAAAAGACGCTGGTCAGAAAACCGAAAGCCGCGTCGCTGCGGTGGAACTCGGCCTTCACCATGTCCTGCACGGCGAACAGGACGGATCGGTCAATATAATTCAGCAGGTTCAGCGCCGTCAGCACGGCGAGCGCCGTCTTGGGATAGAGCTTTTTGCCGGGCACAGGTGTGGCGAGACTAACATGGACCACGCTTGCTACACCACACAACCCGACAGACCCAGAATCAAAAGCCCATACTCGGTTTTAGCTTCCCTCATTAGTTTCTATGATTCTCTGGTAAAGTTTTCTCGAGGCGAATTATTGCTTCTGGTGACTGTCCTTGGCCACTTCGCCACCACCACCGTCGAGATCCCGCCCCGCGGCCGGAAGTCCCCCTTCACCTCGGCCCACACCGGCTTCGCCCACCTCACCACGTCCTCCAGTACCTGGTTCACGATGTTCTCCTGGAAGATTCCCAGGTTCCGGTAACTCTGCAGGTACTCCTTCAGCGACTTCAATTCGAGGCACAATCTCCTGGGCATGTAGCGGATGGTGATCGTGCCGAAATCCGGTAGCCCGGTTTTGGGGCACACCGAGGTGAACTCCGGATCGTCGATCATGATCTCGTATCCGGGAAACTGGTTGGGCCAAGTCTCAATCTCCGGAAACTTCGCCTCCAGCCCGGCCTTGGCATGCTTCTCGGTGTAACGCGGCGATTTCGGCATGCACGATATTGTAACGGGAGCCCGCCGAAGGTCATCAAAATGAGCGGCTCGGGTCAGCCAGACGGCGCCAACCTGCATCTAATTGACCCGTATAGAAGCCTACAATTTAGCCCTCTGGCGCAGCTCCGGAGTGGTAAATTGTTGCTTGTACTAATCTTTTTATCGCATTGAATGAGAAAGACAAACCCGGATTTCTGGGGCGCCACCGCTGGTTCGTAATCACGCTTGGCGCGGCGCTGGCCGTGATCCTGCTCGCCTCGTTTGGCTCCATGCGCGACGAGGTCATCCCTGTCCGTGCTGCCGGCGTCGAACGCGGCTCCATCCGCTCGGTCATCTCCACCAACGGAAAAATCGAACCCGTTCAGAACTTCGAAGCCCACGCCCCGGTCAACACCACCGTTCGCAAGCTCTATGTCCGGGAAGGCGACCACGTCAAGAAGGGCCAGCTGCTGCTTCAGCTCGATGACTCCGCAGCCCGCAGCCAGGCTGCCCGCGCGCAAGCCGAACTCAAGGGCGCCGAGGCCAATCTGCAGGCCGTCGAACACGGTGGCTCGCAGGAAGAAGTCCTCACCCTGCAAGCCCAGCTCACCAAGGCCCGCGCTGCCCGCGACACCGCGCAGCGCAATCTCGACGCCTATAAGCGTCTCCAGGAAAAAGGCGCCGCCTCAGCCGGTGAAGTCCGCGAGGCCGAGAACGCCCTGCAGCGCGCACAGGCCGACTACGATCTCCTCATTCAGAAACAGAAAGATCGCTACTCCAAGCCCGAAGTCGAGCATGTCACTGCGCAGAACTCCGAAGCCCTGGCCGCCTACGCCGCCGCCCAAGACGTCCTGCGCCATTCCAACATCGTCGCTCCCTTTGATGGCGTCGTCTACGTTCTTGCCGTGAAGCCGGGCGGCTATGTCCAGGCTGGCGATCTGCTTCTTCAGGAAGCGGATCTCTCCAGGGTTCTGGTCCGCGCCTACGTCGACGAACCCGATATAGGCCGCCTCGCCCTGGGACAAAAAACGGAGGTCACCTGGGACGCCGTCCCCGGCCGCATCTGGACCGGCGCTGTCACCACGCTTCCCTCTACCGTGAAACTACGCGGCACGCGCAACGTCGGCGAAATGGTCAGCCTTCTCGACAACCGTGATCTGCGTCTTCTGCCCAACACCAACGTGAGCGTCACCATCGTGACCGCGCAGCACGACAACGTGCTCACCATACCCCGCGAGGCGCTTCGCCTCGACGACACGCGGCCCTACATCTATGAAATTGTCGACAACAAGGTGCGCCGTCGTGAGGTCACCGTCGCTGTTTCCAACCTTACGGAAGTCGAAGTGAGCGGTGGCGTCACTGACAAAACCGTGGTTGCTCTCAATACCACGGCGGCCAACAAGTCTCTGCGCGACGGAATCCCGGTAAAGGTGGTGCAGTAAGTGATTCGCTGGACGACCAAGCTTCTTGCGACTGCCGCCCTCGTGCTGCCCGCCTTGGCAGCCGGGACTGACTCTGCTTCCGACCTGCTCGCAGCCGGTCGCGTCGACGATGCCATTTCTGCCATCAGCCTGCGGCTTAGCTCCGCCCCCGACGATGCGGCCTCCCACAATCTGCTCTGCCGCGCCTACTTCGCCATCGCGAACTGGGACCGCGCCATCGCCGCCTGCGAGAAAGCCGTCTCCCTGCAGCCGAACAATAGCGAGTACCACCTCTGGCTGGGTCGCACCTACGGCGAGAAGGCCGACGCTTCTAACTTCTTCACCGCCGCCGGACTCGCCAGGAAGGTTCGCGCCGAGTTCGAGCGCGCTGTCCAACTCGACCCCAACAACGTCATGGCCCGAGTCGATCTGGCCGAGTTTTATCTGGAAGCTCCCGGCATCGTCGGGGGCGGACAGGACAAAGCCCGCGCTCAGGCCAGCGCTGTCGCGCGGGTCAACCCGGAGCGGGCCCACTGGATCCAGGCCCGCCTCGCCGAGAAAAACAAGGACACTGCTACCGCTGAGCGCGAGTATCGTGCTGCCATTGAGGCCAGCCACGGCGGCGGTAACGCCTGGCTCAATCTGGCCTCGTTTTACCGCAAGAACGGGCGATTCGACGAGATGCACGATGCTTTGAAGAAAGCCGCCGCTGCGCCCCCCGACCAGCCCGAAGTCCTGGTCGATGCCGCCTCCACCCTGCTGCGCGCTAACCGGGACCTGCCTTTCGCCACGCAACTGGTGCGCCGCTACTTGTCCTCGACCACCGTCGAGCAGGCGCCTCCCTTCAAGGCCCACTACCTTCTTGGTACCATCCTCGAAAAGCAGGGGGATCGCGAAGGGGCCGCCAGGGAATACCAGATCGCCCTGGCCATGGCCAAGGACTTTGGACGCGCGCGCGAGGCCTTGAACCGCGTGAATCGCTAGAGGAACTCTGCTTGAATCACGTTTTGCAGGGGCCCACCTTTCAGGCGGTCCGCTTGGTTCCTCGGAGAGGTTTGGGGCTTCAGCAACCGCGGGGGAACACCGCGTCAGGATTCCCTTGGAAGATCCCGCACGATTTGCTTTCGCCGCTGCAGCAGATTTGGCTATCCTGAGCCGACATGTTGCCGTTCGAACCACCCGCCATTCCACCTCTGCTCCCAAAGGTGATCCGATGACCCAACGCCATGATCTTGGCCTGCCTTCGCGCAGGCTGGTGATGATCCTTGTAGTCTGCTTCGCGGTCGGTGCCTGCGCTGAGCCTCTGCCCTTGAAGCGTGCGGTCGAGCTGGCCCTGGCGCACGCCACGGTCACCGGGATCTCCACCGCCGACAGCCAGCGCGCCTTCGCCGCCTACCGCGAGAGCCGCGACACCTACATCCCCCAATTCATCTTCGGCTCTGGTCTCGGCAAGTCCTGGGGCTTCCCCCTCAGCCTCGAGGGCTCGGCCCCATCTATCTTCAACATCAACACCCAGTCGGCGCTGTTCAATCCTGCATTAAAGCAGTTCACCGAGGCGGCCCACACCGAGTGGAGAGCGTCTACGCTCCAGAACCAGGACCAGCGGAATCAGGTCATCCAGGACGCTGTACTCACCTACGCCGAACTCAACAAATGGGAACAGCGCATCGCGCACCTGCATGATGACGCCGCCGCCGCCACCAAACTGGAACAGGCTCTCTCCGAGCGCGTAAAGGAAGGCATCGACCGTCCCGTGGAACAGACCAAGGCCAGGCTCGCCGCGGCTCGCGTGCGCCTCCGCATTGCCGAAGCGGAAGGCTCCGCCGACATTCTTCGCGAGCACCTGAGTAAATTGACCGCCCTCCCCGCCGCCAGCATTGAAACCGTTCCTGACTCCATGCCCCCTTTCGCCCCGCTCGCAGCTGAAGACGATTTCGTCTCCAAGGCCGAAACCAACAACCCCGCGGTCCAAGCCGCCGAGCAGCGCGCCCGCGCACAATACCTCCGCGCCCAGGGGGAGCACAAGTCGCTGCTCCCCAGCATCGACTTCGTCGGTCAGTATGCCCGGCTCGCCAAATACAACAACTATTCCGACTACTACAAGAAGTTTCAGGCTGACAACGCCACGGTTGGCGTGGCCATTCGTTTCCCGCTCGTCAACTTCGCACAACGCGCTCGCGCCCAGGCCGCCGACGCCGACGCCGTCAAGGCCCGCCGCCAGGCCGAAGCCGCCAGGAACCAGGTCTCCGAACAAACGCTCAAGCTGGAGCGCGCGGTGCGCCAACTGGAGGCCGCGCAGGAAGTTGCCGACCTCGAATACCAGCTCGCCCAGTCCGACTTCGACTCCACCCAGACTCGCGTCGATGCTGGAACCGCCACGATCAAAGATCTCGGCGAGATGCGTGCCCAACTCAGCGAACGCTACTTTACCCTGCAGGACACAACCTTCGAACTCGAGCGCGCCCGCATCGGCCTGCTCCGCGCCACCGGAGAACTCGAGAAGTGGATCAACACTAGCCACTGATCCGGCGTCTGTTTCGCCGCAGTGGCCCTGGAAGCTCCGACGCGACCCGCAGCAGCCCCGAATCAGCAAGTTCGCAACGCCTAGCCTGGTATCAGCGCATCCCTTTCTCGTAACCAGGCAGCGCTTTTGCGATACCGTAAGCTGCCTTGTTCAATCTACCCTTCAAGGGCCGCCGTAACCTCGTTGGGGCCGTGGCCCCACGCCTGCTTTTCCCCCCTTAATGCGCCCAATCTCCATTCGCCGGAAAGGGCTTCTACTTGTCAACGATACGGTTTAGTCTGTGGCCAGTGATTTCTGGGTATTTCTGTATTTTTCGGGTCGAATCCGGGCACGGCCCGCTTCACGGGGCGAACCTGAACTCATACCGGGAAATGCAGCTAAGTTTGGTAAAATGGTTTAATTCACTTATGCCATTGAAAACACTGTTCTTGAATCCACCTTCGTTTGAGAACTTCGACGGAGGAGCCGGGTCCCGCTGGCCCGCCACACGCGAAATCGAGTCGTACTGGTATCCCGTCTGGCTGGCCTATCCCACCGGGATGCTCGAAGGCGCCCGTCTGCTCGACGCGCCCCCACACCACATTAGCGGTGAAGAAACCATCCAGATCGCCAAAGACTACGAGTTTCTCGTGCTATTCACGAGCACGCCCGGTTTCCCCGGCGACATTCGCCTTGCTACCGCCATCAAGAAGGCCAACCCCGAAATCAGGATTTGCTTCGTGGGCCCGCACGTCAGCGTCCTACCCGAGAAATCTCTTCGGGATTGTCCGGCCATCGATTTCGTCGCCCGCAAGGAGTTTGACTACACCGTTGTCGAATACGCTCAGGGCAAGCCGCTCGAGGAAATCGCCGGTGTCTCGTTCCTGAAAAACGGGCAGATTGTCCACAACCCGGACCGCCCGCAGATCCAGGACCTCGACCGGTTGCCCCACGTCACCGGTATCTACAAGCGCGACCTCGATGTCACCCGCTACAACGTCCCGTTCCTGCTGCATCCCTACGTAGCGCTCTACACCACCCGGGGCTGCCCGGCGCAGTGCACCTTCTGCCTGTGGCCGCAGACCCTCAGCGGACATCCGTGGCGCAAGCGCTCCACCGACGACGTCGCCCGCGAAATGGCTCAGGCAAAGCAGTATTGGCCCAACGTCAAGGAATTCTTCTTCGACGACGACACCTTCAACATTCAGAAAGCACGCACCATCGAACTCTGCGCCAAGCTGAAGCCGCTCGGTTTGACCTGGTCCTGCACTTCCCGCGTCACCACCGACTACGAGACCCTGAAGGCCATGAAGGAAGCGGGCTGCCGCCTGCTGATCGTGGGCTACGAATCTGGCGATCCGCAGATCCTTAAGAACATCAAGAAGGGCGCCACCGTTGAGCGCGCCCGCCAGTTCACCAGAGACTGCCACAAGCTCGGCTTGGTCATCCACGGAGACTTCATCCTGGGCCTGCCCGGCGAGACCCACCAAACCATTCGCAACACCATCAACTTCGCCAAGGAACTGGACGTCGAAACCATCCAGGTTTCGGTCGCGCACGCCTATCCCGGCACCGAGCTTTACGACTTCGCCGTGAAAAACGGCTTTATGGTTTCCGACAACAAGATGGTCGACGAGGGCGGCCACCAACTCGCCCACATCCAATACCCGGGTCTGCCCGCGGCTGAAATCATGGAGATGGTCCATCGCTTCTACGACGAATACTATTTCCGGCCCAAGGCGGTCTTCCGCATTCTCAAGAAAGCGGCCTTTGACAGCGATGACCGCAAGCGCCTGTACAAGGAAGCCAAGGCCTTCCTCCAGACACGCGCGCTGCGGCACAAGTGGGTGCGCGAGAAGCAGCAACAATCCTCCGCCGCCCCCGAACCAGCGAAGTTGGGCACTCTGTGAACTTTCGCAAATACCTGGTCCTGGCCGGCGTTGCCACCTGCGGATCCGTCGGAGATTCTTTGCTCTCCCGCGGCATGAAGCAGCTTGGCGGCATCTCCCTCAACCATCCCCAAGACTTGATCCTCGCCGTTCTCAACCCCTGGATTGTGGTGGGCATCGCATTTCTGCTGGGGTTCTTCGCTTCCTACATGACTGCCCTCTCCTGGGCCGACCTGACCTACGTTCTCCCGGCAACCTCGGTCGGCTACGTGATCCTCGCGCTGATCGCAAAGTTCTTCCTGCACGAGCAGGTCTCGCTGCTGCGCTGGCTGGGGATTCTGCTCATCTCCGGAGGCGTCAGCCTCGTCGCCGGCGGCCCCGAACTGACCCCTGCCCACTCGCACGACGCATCCTTGCCCGAGACCGAACTGGCCTCCGCCGGGGGCGAATCATGAAGCATGCTTATGCCTGGAGTGCCATCTTCGTCGTTGTCCTGGCCTCGGTCACCGGCGATGTTCTGCTCGCTCGCGCCATGAAACAAGTCGGCGATGTCGGCCACCTGCGCCGCCGTTCCGGCCTGCTCACCGTCGTCGGCCGGGTGCTCACCAATCCCTGGTTTCTGCTCGGCACGATCGCCATGGCGGTCGCTTTCTTCGGACTGCTTTTCGGCCTCTCCTGGGGCGACGTCAGCCTGATCGCCCCCGCTTCCGCTTCGCTTACTTACGTTGGCAACGCCGCCGCCGCCAAGCTTTTCCTCCACGAACGCGTCGACCACCGCCGCTGGATCGCCGCCGCCCTTGTCGCCTGCGGTGTGGCCCTGCTCGCCGGCTAACGCATGGGACCCTCCCTGGCCAAGATTTTGCTTTTTCGCTATTCTCGTCCTTCCCTCAAGAAACAGGTTCCTTCGACTACGTTGCCAATGCGATTTGCCGCAGCAAGAAACTCGTTGTATCAATCCACCCGGAGAGAAATCATGCCGAACCGCAATACAACCGCCAAGCTTGTGCTCGCCGCCTGCGCCCTGGTGCTGTCCTCATTGGCCTCGGCCCAGGACGCCATTCACGCCGTCTCGGGCGCCGTCTCGCACCTCGATAAGGAAGCCAAGACCATCACCATCAAGACAGCCGACGGCGCTGAACAAGTCTTTCACTACACCGAGCATACCTCCATCCGCGACAGCTCTGCTGCGGCGACTCATGTCAAGATGGGCGCGGTCGATACCTACTTCGCCGGCAAGGAAGGCAGCAAGGTGGTTGTTCGCTACCTCGGCAAGGGCGCCGACAAGACCACGACCCTGGTCGAGGACTTCGGCAAGGACTCGCTGAAAGCTGGCCGCGGCACTGTCACCCACGTCGACAAGGCCACCCATACCGTCGCCATCCGCACTGAAGATGGCGCGATCAGCACCTACCAGATGAGTGACCGTGCCGTCGTGGAGACCGATCACGGCGTCGTCCGCGGCAGCCGCTATCTCATCAAGGAAGGCGACCGGGTTACGGTCCACTACACCGAGGACGCCAGCGGCAAGATCATCCGCTTTTTCAAGAAGCTTTAGTCAGTCTCAACAGATCGTGCTTTGGGAGGGACGGCCTTCAGGCCATCCCTCTGCTGCCTGGACTCTAACCCCTTAGAGAAATTGGACTCCCGGGCGCGGAACGCTTCCTAGACAGGCATCGTTTTCACGCGGTCGCACGGTGTCCTGTTCGCTTTACCGCTTCCTGCCCTACCCGAACAATCTCATCAACCCTGTCGCCGGCAGATCCGGCACCAGAAATGTCACCTCGCGTTGTCCCGCCACCCGCGCCAGAGATTGCGCCGCGAGGTATCCGCTGCGCACGGCGCCCTCCATGGTGGCTGGCCATCCTGTCGCCGTCCAATCCCCCGCCAGAAACACCCGCGGCCACGCCGTTTCCGTGTGGGGCCTCTGCAGGTCAATCCCCGGTCGCGGCGAATAGGTCGCATGCATTTCTTTCACGACAGTGGATTTCACCAGCTTCGCCGACCTTGCGCCCGGAAAAAATTCGCACACCTCGCCCACGGCCAGCTCCACGATCTCCGGCCGCGATTTCTCCACCAGGCTGTTCGAAGCGCTCACCACCAGTTCTACATAACTGCCCTGCCTGTTGTTATCTCGCTTCTGCAGCTTCGATTTGTGGAACATCCACTGGATCGTGCGATCGAGCAGCACGGCGTGCTCGAGTTCCGTGATGTCGCGATCGAACCAAAGGTGGATCCCCGTAATCGGCGACGGCGTGAATTTCGCCAAGGCTACCTTCAACGGTTGCGCCGCCGTCGATTCCGGCAGCACCCGCTCCAGCGCGTCAAACGGTACGGCGAACACAGCATAATCAAATCCTTCTTCGCCGCTCGCGGTGCCCAGTGTCACTTCCTGGGGCTCCGCGCGAAACGAATCGACCGCCGTACGCAACCGCACCTCCCCCCGCCTCGCGCGGATGTACTCGCCTCCTGCGCTGTAGAGTTCCGTCAACGGGACCACCGGGATTCCCATCCGCCCCGCTCTCGCCGACTTCAGGAACGACTCGCGCATCACCTGGGCCGCATACGGCACCGCCACCCGGTCGACTTGCTCATTCAACGCGCTCACCAGGATCGGTTTCCAGAAACGCTCGACTGCCCGCCGCGTCTGCCCATGACGCTCCAGCCACTCTAGAAACGAATCGCCGCTCTCCCCGGGTGCCGTCGGAGCCAGGGCCAGCATCGCCCGCGCGATTGCCAGCTTGTCGCTGAAGTCCAGGCACGCGGCCCGCAGGAACGCGGGCGCAGTATGCAGCGGCGCTGGCAAAGGCGAGGGCGCTATCTCCGACGCCCGTCCCCCCGGCTCCAGAAACGTCAACCGGTCAAACCATCGGATGTCGCCGGCAACTCCGGTACGCTCGTAGAACTCGACCAGGTTCGTGCAGCACCCCAGCAGCACATGCTGGCAGTTGTCAATAACTTCGCCCGTCCCCGGATGCTCATACGACGACGCCCGCCCCCCCAGATAAGGGCGCCTCTCGAACAACGTCACACGGAATCCCGCGGACGCCAGCGCGCACCCGGCTGCCAGCCCCGCGAGCCCGCCGCCTACTACCGCTACTTTTGGAGATTGCAGCAAGGACGACGCCATTACGTGATGCGCTTGACAAAGCCCTTTCCCAGCACCAACAGCTTTTCCCGGGCGGTTAGGCGGATCCTTCCGCTGTACACGTCGTATTGCCGCTGGGCAATCTTCTCCAGCAGTCTCTGGTAGATCGTCACCAGGACCCACATTGCGGGCTGACTGTCTTCGTTGATCAGGGGGATGAGTTCAAATCCAGACTTATAGAAATCACGCGCCCGGTCCGCCTCCAGCGCCAGCAGCGGGCGCAAACGGCCCGGGTCAGGTCTTCCTTGCAGGTCGGCCGGGCTCAGCTCGAACCGCTGCAGGTCCTCCAGCGGGAGGTACACCCGCCCCATCTCCGCGTCTTCTTTCACGTCGCGAATGATGTTGGTCAGCTGAAATGCGATGCCACACCGCTCCGCCAAGTGCTCCGCCGCCTGGTTGCGGTACCCGAAGATCTTGATGCATACCAGCCCCACCACCGACGCTACGTGATAGCAGTACAGGTAGAGGTCTTTGAACGCACGATACTGCACCGTCAGTCCCGCAGGCTTCTCCCTCGCGGCTGGTGCCGGACCCGGCTCTGCCGGCGCCTCCTCAGGCACGTCCATCAAGGTCCCGAAGGCCAACTGGTCCAGCAGTTCGAGCGGAATCAAGTAGCGCCGCTGCGTGTCGGTCAAGGCCAGCAGGATCGCATCGTCGGTCGGTTCACCCGCCTGCGCACGATGGAAGGCGTCCAGCCAGGCCTCCAGCCGCGCTCGCCGCTCCCGCGGAGGAAGGCTGGGATCGTCCGAGAGATCGTCGCACTTTCGCATGAAGGCATACACGGCACACAGCGCCTCTCGCTTCGGTTTGGGCAACACCAGGAAGGCGTAGTAGAAGTTGCGCGCGTGTGTGCGCGCAATCCCTCCGCACACCGAATAGGCCATCGCCAACTGCGTCGGCGTGGGAACGAATTGGACTTGCGCTGGCTGGGCTGCCGTACTCACAGAAATCTCCCCATCGCCGCCCGTGCTACCAGCGCCAGCTTGCGCGCCTTCGAAAGCGACGGCCTCCGCCCGAGCACCGCATACCCCTGGCGCTCGATCGCGTTCAAGATCTCCTGCCCGCCCCGCGTGAACAGTTTCAGGTCAATCGCCAGCTCTTTGCTGACCTTCCCGATCAGCGGCTCTCCCTGGCGGAACCATTCCCGCGTCCGTTCTACCTCAAAGCGCATCATGGCGCAGAAGGCTGGCGTGTTCTCCCGGCCCGCAATGTCTTCTTCCGCGACTCCGAAGCGTCGAAGGCTCTCGAGCGGCAGATAAATTCTGCCCTTCAAATAATCGACCGACACGTCCTGCCAGAAATTTGCCAGCTGCAAAGCCGTGCACGTGAAATCCGAAAGCTTCTGGCGCTCGGCATCACGGTATCCGCACAGGTACAGGACGAGATGTCCCACCGGATTCGCCGAATTCCGGCAGTACCCCAGCAGGTCCTCGAATGTCTCATACCTTGTCGTTGACTGGTCCTGCCGGAACGCAAGCAGCAGGTCAGAAAACTCATGCTGCGGAATCGCAAACTCCCGCGCCGTCTCGGCCAGCGCTACGAACACCGGATGTCGTGGACTCCCGGAGTAGCAAGCGCACAGCTCCCGCTCCCACAGATCCAGCAACCGCAGCGATGCGGCCCGATCGCCCACTTCATCGCCCAGATCGTCGGAGATTCGACAATACGCATACACGTTGAAAAAGTGCTGCCGCAGCCGCCTGGGCAGAAACCACGTGGCCACCGAGAAGTTTTCGTAGTGCGACCGAGCCAGCCGCTCGCAATATGCTCGGGCCTGCGCCAGCGAGGGCGCAACTTCGGGGATCGCATACTCCGTGGGAAGGTTCGCCCAGTCGGCAGGCGCATCGGGCGCGGGCACCGGTCCGGATTCGCTGCTGGCAATGGGTGTCATAGCGAGCCTGTGCCCCGGTCGTTCCCTGCTCTCAATGTCCCGGAATGATGGCCGTCTTGATGTCCCCGTTGCGGTTCAGCATGTGCCGCAGAACATCGTGCAGCCGTGAAAGCGGCGCTTCGCCCGTTATGTAGTCGGTGCCCTTGACCTTCTTCTCCGCAATCAGGGCGAATGCGCGCCGCACCGTCTCCGGCGTGTGATGGAACGTCGCCTTCAACGAGATCTCCGAATAGTGCAGCCGGTTGGTATCGAGCTGTACCTTGGTGCCGCTGGCGCATCCGCCGAAGAAGTTCACCGTGCCGCCCTTGCGCACCATCTGCACAGCCCACTCCCAGGCTTCGGGGCGCCCCACCGCCTCCACTACCACGTCGGCCCCGCGCTTCTCTCGCGTCAAGCCGCGCACCGCCTCGATGGGGTCCTTGACCTGGGTAATCTGCACGACCTCGTGCGCGCCCTTGCGCTTCGCCAGCGTGACCTGCGAATCCCGTTTCACCACCGCGATCACGTTGCAGCCGATCGCCTTCGCCACCTGCACGAACATCAACCCGATTGGGCCGCCGCCGATCACCGCCACCGTGTCCCCAATCTCCACCCGGGTCTCGTGCAACCCGCGAAGCACGCAGGCCAGGGGCTCCGTCATGGCCGCGTCCTCAAACGAAACATCGCCCGGGATCGCTAGCATATTGCTCTCCACGATCCGCCGCGGCACCCGGATGTACTCCGCATACGCTCCATTGTTGAACAGCAGGTCTTCACACAGATTTTCCTGGTGCTTGGAGCAGAAGAAGCACATGCCACACGGCGCCGAGTTCAACGCCACCACCCGCATGCCCCTCTTGAAGCCGCGCACGCCGTGCCCGACTTCCTCCACCACTCCGGCCAGCTCGTGCCCGAACAGGGCCGGAGGCACAATCATGCGCGCATGGTAGCCGCGCTGATACACTTTCAGGTCCGTGCCGCACGTCAGCGCCACCTGCACTTTGATCAGGACTTCCCCTTCCCCTACCCGGGGAATCGGCACCTGCTCGATCTTGATGTCTTCTTTGCCGTACAGGACGGCTGCCGTCATTTTTCCATTCACTGCGAATGTCCTTCCCAAGCGCTCCCCGGCTGGATCACGACCTTCATCGAATCCGGTTTCGGGTGAGCCGCGAGTTCCAGTGCTTCCAGCCCCCGCGACAGGGGAAACCGGTGGCTGATGAGGCGCTCCAGTTCCATCTCACCGCCCATCACGAAATGCACCGATTCCTCCTGCAGTTCCACCGACGCGCTGTAAGACCCGAGCAACGTCTTCTCGTCCACACAAATTGCTGCAGGATCCACTACCGCTTCGCCGTGCACCGTCTGTGCGAACAGCAATACCCGGCCCCCCGGACGGGTTGCGTCCATGGCAGGCCGGATCAGACCGTTGCCGCCCACCGCCAGCATGACGGCGTCAGCACCCCGGCCATCCGTCAGCTCGCGCACCCGCTGGGTCACGTCTACGCGCGAGGCATCAATGGTCAGGCCCAAACCGAAGCTTTCCGATATTGTAAGCCTCTGCGGATATAAATCGGAAGTAATAACCCGTGCCCCAGTGCGTCTCGCCAACACGCTCAAAATGAGGCCGATAGGCCCTTGTCCGATCACGAGCACCGTCTCGTCGGGTGCGAGTCCGAGGCCCGCCACGCCCTTCATACAGGTGTTCACCGGCTCCACGAAGCAGGCCTGCTCAAAGGAAACTCCATCCGGAATCCGGACCGTTCCCTCGCGGACAATCCAATCCATCACCCGCACATACTCGGAAAAACCGCCACCGCTCGGCTCATATCCCGCGGTGCAGCCGACTTTCTTGTAAGTTTCACACTGCGCGAATGTGCGATGCCGGCAGTAGTAGCAGCTCCTGCACGGAATGTGGTGGAACACCATCACCCGGTCCCCGGGTTGATATTCCGTGACCCCCTCGCCCGCAGCCACCACCACCCCAGATGTCTCGTGCCCGAAGATGCGTGGCGCTGAGTGCGATCCCGTCGAGATTTTCTTCAAGTCCGTTCCACAAATTCCGCAGGTGTGGACTCGCACCAGCATTTCGCCCGGCCCGATTGCCGGCACGGGCACCGTCTCCATCCGCACATCGTTCTGGCCGTGATAGACCAAGGCCAGCATCGTGGCAGGAATCGCTCCCTGTCGCTCTTGCAACGCGATTTGCCCCGCTATCGCCATAACTCGGTCAATCTGCTTTCAAACGAATGTTACTGTGTGGCATTTGGTTGCTGAAGGCGATTACCAGCCTCAGGTGATCGAGGTACGGCTGCCCGGCTTCCACGAAATGCGAATCAGCAACGCGGAAGATGCAGTAGAAGTTGTCCACTTTGACCACTCGTTCCATGGTCAACGCGATCTTGGCGAACTTGCCCGGGTCCAGCCAGCCGATCTGCTTTGCGTCTTGGGTCGGATCCGGGGACGGCATCAGCACATTCGGATAAATCCGGTGGCTCAGATCGGCAAGCCTGATCTGCCAGCCGACAATCCGCGAATCCCCCGGACTGGGATGCTCCGGCACGCAGTTGAACTGATAGCGGTCGCGCCCACTGTTCCGTTCCTTGACCCGAATCGCGCATGTTGGATTCTTCAGGTCCAGGTCGACCGCATAAGTGCTCTCCCGGATCCGCGTCGAACTTTTGCGAAAACTCTCCACGTAGGCGAAGGTGTTCTGCTCTTGCCCTTGCAGGCGTGCCGAGATCAGCAGCAGAAACGGAGCCATCGCCTTCAGCACTCGCCCCATCATCATCTACGAACTCAAGCTGGCCGAAACAGGTTGCACCTGTGCGATGCTTTTCTCCAGATACAGGCTCAGGCGCTTCGACGCGCGGCTGCTATTTCTCGCCAGCCGCAACAGCGTTCCCCACAGCCATGGGCGCGCCGCGACGTACAGCCCGAACTTCCCAGCCTGGAAAATTCCGTCTCCGCCAATAAATTCGCCCATCGCCGGCAAGGGGAATTCCATTTCATCGGAAATCACTTTGATTGCGGCAAACCGGATCCCGCGGGCCTGGGCCGCCTGCGCCACCGCCGCCGCCTCCATGTCCACTGCCTGCGCCGGATACGCGGCCGCCAGCCGGGCCTTCTGCTCGGCATCGGCCAGCGACGGAAAGCTGATCAGGGTCTGGGCCCCTGAACCTGTGTTCGTGCGGCTGTTGTCCCGTGCATCCACGACCTGCCGCACTTCGATCACCTGTCCCACCCGAAGACTGCAATCCAGCGCCCCGGCGAAGCCCACCGATTCCACAACCGCCGGGCTGTACAACGAAATAACTGCCTCGGTCGCGCGCCGCGCCGCATCGGGCCCGATTCCTCCGCAGACCGCGACACAACGGTCCGACTCGAAGAATCGATACCTCCGACCGGCATACTCCCGCTCCTCGACGCGCCAGCGCCGCACTAATGGCCGGATCTCGCGTTCCATTGCGGCCACCAGTGCCAGCTCAGGCATAACCCTTGGCCCGAAACCAAGTCACGGCGCGCCATAGCGCTTCATCCACCGGAACGACCTGCCAGCCCAGCTCCCGCTCCGCCTTGCCCGAGGACACAAACATTTTCTTCCGCCCCATCCGGACCGCGTCAATCGTGACCCGCGGTTCGCGGCCGCGAATGCGGCCCGTCACAATCTCATCCACCACGCCAGTTGCCAACGCCATCACGTACGGAACCTTCACCCGCGGTGACGGCAGACCGGTGATCGCCGCCAGCTTGTCCAGAATCTGCTTTAACGTCAGGTTCTCTCCGCCCAGGATGTAACGCTGGCCGGACCTCCCCTTCTCCAGCGCCAGCACATGCCCGCGCGCACACTCCCTGGCATCCACCAGGTTCAGCCCGGTGTCCACATAGGCCGGAAATCTCTCCTTCAGGAAGTCGACGATGATCCGCCCCGTAGGCGTCGGCTTGATGTCCATTTCTCCGACGGGGGTTGACGGATTCACGACCACCACTTCCTGCCCGCTCCGCCCTGCCTCCAGCGCCACCTGCTCCGCCAAATACTTCGAGCGCTTGTAGTGACCGATCATGTCCCCCAGGGCCACCGGCGAATCCTCGTCCGTCACCGTGCCGCTCGATGTGAACCCCATCGTGGCCACGCTCGAGGTGTACACCACGCGCCGTACCGAATTCTTACGCGCTACCTCCAGGATCGTGCGCGTCCCTTCCACGTTCGAGCGGTACATCTGCTCCGGGTCCCGCACCCACAGCCGGTAATCCGCAGCGACGTGAAAAACGACTTCGCATCCCGAAATCGCCTTCTCCAGCGTTGCCGGTGATCGCAGGTCGCCCGTCACCCGCTCCGCCTGCAATCCTTCAATGTTCCGCAGATCGCTGCTCGGACGCACCAGCAGCCGCAGGTCCGCTCCCTGATCTGCGAGCACCCTTGCCAGGTGAGCGCCCAAAAATCCCGTCGCACCTGTAACGAAAGCCTTCAAAGCGAAAGCTCAGATATTGCGCCGTGGGGCCTGACTCGGCCAGCAGAGGGTCCGGAAATGTCCGGGCACGATCAACCCGAGTGCCCGTTGCACACCGAACTCGTCGTTTCCCCTGACATCAGCTTCGCGTAGGTCGTTAGTGCCAGCAGCGGGAAGTACTGACGGTACATGTGGTACTTCAGGTAGAACACGCGCGGGAATCCCGTTCCCGTGTATTGCGGTTCCTCCCAAGAGCCATCTTTCTGCTGGGTGCGCAGCAGGTACGCGATTCCCCGGGCCACCGAATCGCTCCGCATGTCGCTTGCGGCCATCAATCCCAATACTGCCCACGCGGTCTGCGACGCTGTGCTCTCGCCGATGCCCTTCGCGTTCGGATCGTCATAGGACGCGCACGACTCGCCCCAGCCGCCATCGGGATTCTGCACCATCCGCAGCCACTCCGCCGCCTGTTGCACGTAGGGCTCGCGATGGTCCACGCCCACGGCTTCCAGCCCCCGCAGCACCAACATGGTCCCGTAGATATAGTTCACGCCCCAGCGGCCAAACCACGAGCCATCCGGTTCCTGTTCTTTGCGCAGAAACTCGATCGCCTTCTTCACCGCCTTGTGGTTCTTGTCATACCCGTACGTCGCCAGCATCTCCAGGATGCGCCCGGTGATGTCCACTGTCGCCGGATCCAGCATCGCGTTGTGGTCGGCAAATGGCACGTATTGGAACACCATCCGGTCGTTGTTCTTGTCGAACGACGCCCAGCCGCCGTTGCGGCACTGCATCGAAAAAATCCAGTCGAGCGCCCGCTGCACCGACTCCCGCTGGTATCGGCCATTGGGGTGCTCTACCCGGCTCAGACCCAGGCACACCTGCGCGCTGTCATCCACGTCGGGATAAAACTCGTTGTTGAACTCGAAGTACCACCCGCCTGGCTGCCCCTCCGGATTTTTCACCTTCCAGTCGCCGGCATTCCGCACTTGCTTTTGCAGCAGCCAGTCCGCGCACTTCACCAGCCGCGGGTCGGTCGGAGGTACACCCGCCTCGCCCAGCGCAAACAACGCATAGGCCGTGTCCCACACCGGCGAAACGCAGGGCTGCATCCGGAACGTGTCGCCCTCTTCGATCCCCAGCTTCTCGAATTCATCCATCGCGCGAATTACCTGCGGATCGTCAATCGAATACCCCAGGCACCGCATGGCGATCACCGAATTCATGATCGACGGAAAAATCGCTGCCAGCCCGTCGCTCATCTCGAACCGTTCCAGCATCCACTTCTCCGCCCGCTTCAACGCCAGCGAGCGCAGCGGACGAATGTGCACCCGTTCGGCCCAGTGCGTGAGCCGGTCCAGCACCAAGAAAAAATTCCGCCACGAAATTTTCTTCTTGTTCCAGTGCAGGTGCATCCGCGACTTGTCGCGCCCGCCCACAAACAGCTCTTCAATGCCCATTTCGTCAGGCAGTTTCTTGAAAGGCTTTTTCGCGTAGCAGATGGACAGCGGCACCAGCATGGCCCGCGACCACGACGAAATTTCATAGATGTTGAACCAGAACCAGTTGGGGAACAGTACGATCTCCGGCGGGATCGCCGGAATCGCGTCGTAGTCATATTGCCCAAAGAAACACAGATACAGCTTGGTGAAGGTATTGACCTCGGTTACTCCCCCAAGCTCCAGGATCTTGTTCTTGGCCCGCATCAGCGCCGGATGGTCCGCCTTGTACCCTGCCAGCTTCAGCCCAAAATATGCCTTCACCGACGCGCTGATGTTCGAAGGCCCGCCGGGATATATGCTCCAGCCGCCATCGCCGTTCTGCCGCTTCAGGATGTAGCGCGCCGCCTTGGCAAACCGCTCCTCATCCACAGTCCCCAGCAGCGTGTGCAGCACCAAGTAGTCGGACTCCAACGTAACGTCCGCCTCTAGTTCCCCGCACCAGTAGCCTTCCTCATGTTGCCCGGAGAGAAGATGCCGGCGCGCCGCATCGATCGCCGCGGCCACTCGGCTCGACAGGTCGTCAATTTTCCCGAAGCGCAGCTGGGGCGCAGCCTTGGTTGATAACCCGGGGGATGGTTCGTCCATATCGATTCGAGTCTCCCTTTAGTCCGCGCTCACACTGGCTGGCGCGCTGGCGATGGCTTCCACGATCTCCGGTGGCAAGCCGAAGCGTACATTCTCCGGCATGACCTCCAGCTCCTGCAGCTGATCGAATCCCTTCGTGCCAAGGAATTTCACCACTTCTTCCACCAGGCACTCGGGAGCCGAAGCGCCGGCGGTCAACGCTATCCTCTTGACTCCTTCCAGCCACTCCGGTTGGATGTTCTTGTAGCTATCGATGAGATGCGCCTTGGTGCCCAAGTTCCGCGCCACTTCTACCAGCCGGTTCGAATTCGAGCTGTTCTCCGACCCCACCACCAGCAGCAGATCCGACTCCGATGCGATTTCCTTCACCGCAACTTGCCGGTTCTCCGTCGCATAGCAGATGTCCTGTGCGTGCGGGCCCTGAATATTCGGAAACTTCTTCTTCAGCGCCGCAATGATGTCCTTGGTCTCGTCCAGACTCAGCGTCGTCTGCGTCAGGTAGGCCACCCGGTTCGGGTCTGGCACCGTGAGTGCGTCCACTTGCGACGGCGAACCCACTACCTGAGTCACGCTCGGGGCTTCCCCCAGTGTCCCGATCACTTCATCGTGGTCCCGGTGCCCGATCAACACTAGCGAATAGCCCTCCTTGGCGAACTTGACCGCCTCCACGTGCACTTTCGTGACCAGCGGACAGGTCGCATCGATCACCCGCAACTTGCGCTCCTGACTCGCCTTCCGCACTTCCGGTGACACCCCATGCGCGCTATAAATGACTCTCTCGCCTTCCGGTACCTCGTCCACGCTGTCCACAAAAATAGCGCCCTTCTGCTGCAGTTCCTCCACAACGAACCGATTGTGGACAATCTCCTTGCGCACGTATATGGGCGGCCCAAACGCCTCCAGCGCAATCCGCACAATGTCAATGGCCCGCACGACCCCGGCGCAGAAACCCCGGGGCTTGAGCAGCAATAAGGTCTTCTCTCCGTTGGTAGACACTATGTTATTCGCCGTCCTCAACCTGCTTTAAGGGTACACTTTTCCCCAGAAAGGGTACCTCTAGACTACCCTACCGAACCCCGTTGGTCAACGTAAGCCATAGAAAGAGCGAGGATTAGCAGCAGACAGGGCCTTCCCGCAGGGGATGGAAAGCTGCCGTTTCTTCTCGTTTCCTGTAATCTAGGGCGCTGCCCCGGCGGCGCCCCTTCCGCGGGCAGACCCCTTGGCAAGACCCTCGGAGTCCGATTGAAATGCGCATCCTGATCCTCGGCGGTGCCGGGCTGATGAGCACGGGAACGGCCCGCGATCTTCTTTCCCCCCTCTCCTCCGGTGTCACCTCGGTGATTGCCGCGGACTCAAATCCTGAACGTCTTTCTGCCCTGAGGGGTTCCCTTCCCGACCCCCGCCTTGTGACCCGGGTATTCGATGTCAACGACCGCGCGGCGCTGCTGTCTCTGCTGGCCGATTGCGACCTCTGCATCAACGGGGTTCCCACCTTCGCCGGCTTTCAGATGGCCATCTTCGCAGCTTGCCTCGAAGCCAGGCGTCCCTATGTGGATTACGGCGGCATGGGCGTCTACACTGTGCGCCAGAAGGCCCAGCACGAGATGTGGAAAACCGCTGGCGCTACCGCCGTCATCGGCCTCGGCTCCGACCCCGGCCTGTCCAACATCATCTGCCGTGCCGTTGCCGACCGGCTCGATCGCATCGATCGCATCAATCTTTACTGGGCTGCCGCCAGAATCGGGCCGGAAAGCCCGGTCCTCGTCCCGCCCTACAGCCTGTCCACCGTCCTGGCGGAATACGCCAACCCCAGCCAGCAGTTCTTCGACGGCCGTTTGCAGGAAGTCCCCGCCCTCGCAGGCGCCGAGACCATCGACCTCCCTCCGCCCTGGGGACCCACCACCTTCGTCCACTCCCAGCACTCTGAACCGCTCACCGTCCCCTTCTCCCAAGGCATCGCGGAAAAGGGCATCCGCGAATTCACCTGGAAGCTCTCTTTACCGGCCCGCGATCATGAAGCGTGGGTTGGGTTGGTCAAGGCCGGCTTTGGCGCGATGGACGAGCCGGTATCGATCAAGGGCGTTTCCGTCAAACCCATCGACGTTCTGCAAGCGGTCATCGATCGCAACATCGCCAAGAACCGCAGCCGCATCCCCGCCCAGGAAACCCACGAGATTCACTTCGCCACCGGACAAGGCATCCGGAATGGCAAACGCTGCCGCGTCACTTGTCGTGTGATTGGGCACCCTCACCCGCTGTACGAGGAGTACGCCGATGCCGGCACTTCCATGAACATGTCCATTGGAGTTCAACAGATTCTCAGCCGGCCCCTGCGCCCGGGCGTTTGGGCTGCCGAGGAATATCTCCAGGCCGATGCTTTCTTTGCCGAGTTGCGGAAGCGCCACTTCTCGATCGAAATCGAGACCCACACGGTGGAGAGCGCCTGACTCTAGCATCTAAAGGGCGGCCCACCCCTCCGGAGCCTTTTTGCGATGGAGAGCGAAGACTCTCCTACGCATTCGACTTGATCATCTGTTCGGCATGCTTCAGCGAACTCTCGGTCAGCTTGGCCCCGCTCAGCATGCGCGCCACTTCTTCGGTGCGCTCCTCGCCGGTGATGTTCCGCACCGTCGTTCGTGTCCGCCCGCCGGACTCCTTCTTGTCGATCCGGTAATGGTGGTCGGCAAATGTCGCGATCTGCGGCAGATGAGTCACGCACAGCACCTGGCTGGTACGCGACAACTCTTTCAGCTTCCGCCCAACGGCCTCCGCGGCCCGCCCGCCAATACCCGTGTCAATTTCGTCGAATACCAGCGTCCGCGGGACTCCTGGCCCCTTCTTCCTCCCGCCCCCCCCGCTGCCTGCCTCCACGCTGGCCTTGAGCGCCAGCATCACCCGCGACAACTCACCGCCCGAGGCAATGTCCTCCAGCCGTCGCATCGGCTCTCCTGGGTTCGTCGCAATCATGTACACCACCTGGTCGAACCCGTTCCCGGCCCAGGTCTGCTCTTCATCGGACCCGGTCACCTCGATCTTGAAGCTCACCTTCATCGCCAGATCGTTAATCGCCGCCTCGACCGTTTTCTCCAGCTTGCGCGCGCACTCGTAGCGCTTCTTCGACAGCGCCCGCGCCGCTGTCAGGTAGTCTTGCCCGGCCTGCGCCAGGTCCGACCGCAGGCCCCGCAGCACCTCGTCCTTGTTCTCCATCTCCGAAAGCTTCCGCGCCGCGTCCTCGCCAAACCGGATTACGTCATCCAGGGTCGGACCGTACTTCCGCTTCAGGCGGTCCAGCGCCGCCAGTCTGTCTTCCACTTCCGCCAGGTGCTCGGGCGACGCATGGATCCCCCCGGCGTAGTCCCGCACCGTCGCGCCCACGTCCTCCACGCTGATCAGTGCCGACTCCAGCGATGTCGCGGCCTCCCGAAACTTCGGCTCATACCTCGCCAGCTCTTCGATCTGCTTCCGCGCCGAGCGCAACGTCGACGCTGTCGACGAGTCCCCCTCATACAGCAGATCGAATGCGTTCATCGCCGCGTTGTAGATTTTTTCGGCGTTTGCCAGCACTCGCTTCTCGTTCTCCAGCCGCTCATCTTCGCCCGGGTGCAGCTTCGCCTCTTCAATCTCCCGCTTCTGATAACGCCACAAATCCAGTAGCCGCAGCCGGTCCTGCTCGTCGCGCTCCAGTTCCTCAATCCGCGCCCGAATCGTCTTCCACTTGCTGAACGCGTCCTGCACCAGACCCAGCTGTGATCCCGCATACGCATCCAGCAGGGCCAGACGCGTCGGGCCATCGAAGCCCGCCAAGGTCTCGTTCTGCGCATGCACGGTGGCCAGGTATGGCCCCAACTGCTTCAACGCGCCCACCGTCGCTGGTTGATTGTTGATGAACACCCGGCCCTTCCCGCCGGCCGCGATTTCCCGCCGTAAAATCACCGAGTCGCTCTCCGCATCCAGGCCGTTCTCTTCCAGAATATGCGTCACCGTCTTCGCCGCTCCGCTCTCAATTTCGAAAACGGCAGAAATCACGGCGCGCTCCGCTCCCGAGCGAATTACCTCGCTCGAGGCTTTCTCGCCGAGCAGTAGAGTCAAAGCGTCGATCAGAATGGACTTCCCGGCTCCGGTTTCGCCGGTGAGAAGGTTCAGCCCGGACGCGAAATTCACCGCCAGATTATCGATGACCGCGTAATTCTCCAGCCGCAGCTCGACGAGCACCGCTGATCCTGGGTAGAAGAAGTTGTGCGCAGCATAGCATGAAAACCAGTTCTCAGTTGCCAGTTGTCAGAACTGGAGCTCTCGCATAATCAGTTTTGAAAGCGCACGGCTTCAGCCGTGCCGCTCAGGCCCGGGAGAAGTGTGGGCCTTACCCCTGAGCTTCGCTCCCCCATGGCCGCAAAGCCATTTATGAGGATTCTCAGTTCGCTGCTTCAAGAGCGATCTGTCCTAACCCGGCGGTTGTCGAACCGGACTCGCGATGCCGGTAACCTCAAAAATGCGAACCCCAGAATCCGCAGCTGGGAACCGGGACCTGGGAACTCGCTCGTAACCGGTTACCCACCTTGGTTCGCCAGGAACCTCGTACCACTCACATTCCGACCCACCCTTTCCCCCGGGACTATAATCAAAAGAACTTCGTAAATCCCTCTGGAGGTCAGTCGACGCTCGCGCGTCCCCCTTACTCACGATGTTGAACGCTTACTGGTTGGCCTCCTCGGCGCTTGGCGGCGAACTCCTCGACCTGGTCGGGCAGACCGGCCTCGTCGCTAAAACCGTCCTGCTTCTTCTCCTAGCTTTCAGTGTGCTTTCCTGGGCCATCATTCTCGCCAAGTGGAGCTTATTGCGCCGTGCTCGGGTCCAGAGCGGCCGCTTCCTCCGCGCCTTCCGCAAGGCGCAGCGCCTCGAGGACATCGCTGCTGTCGCGGACCAGTTTCGTCCCAGCCCGCTGGTCGGCGTTTTTGAAAATGGCTTCGAAGAGTTCCGCCGTCAGGGCGGGCGCAATCCGCTGGCCGTGCAGCGCGCCATGCAGATCGCCAACTCCGAGGAACTCACCCGCTTCGAGCGCAACGTCCCATGGCTCGCTATCACGGGCGCCGTCTCGCCCTTCGTCGGCCTCTTTGGCACCGTTTGGGGCATTATTGACGCCTTTCACGGTCTCGGTACCGCTGGCGCCGCTACCCTGCGCGCTGTCGCCCCCGGCATCTCCGAGGCTCTCATCACCACCGCCGCCGGGCTGGCCGCTGCCATCCCCGCCGTCATCGCCTACAACCTCATCGGCAGCTCCATTCGAGAGTTCGCCGCTCGCGGCGACGACTTTGCCCTTGAGATGCTCAACGCCACCGATCGTACCCAGTTTGCCCAAGCGTCCGACACCGTAGGAGTCCGTCGCTGATGGCCTTCACCACCGCCAACGGAAGAACACAGTCCTCCATCTCCGACATCAATGTCACCCCGCTGGTCGACGTCGTGCTGGTTCTGCTCATCATCTTCATGGTCACCGCCCCGGTACTCCAGTCAGGCATCGAAGTCAACGTTCCCAAGACCCGCACCGTCAAAGAAATCACTGAGGAGCGCCTGGTCATCAGCATCAACAAGCAGCAGCGCGTCTTCCTCGGCAACGACCCCATCAATATCAACGACATCAAAACTCGTCTGCGCCAGAGAATCCGTGACCCTCAGCACCAGTCCGTCTTCATTCGCGCCGACGAGGATGTCCCCTTCGGAGCCTTCGCCACGGTCATGGATGCGATTAAAGGCGCCGGTATCACTAACGTCAGTATCGTTACTCAGCCCCTCAACCAAGATGGCAGCCGACACTGACATCTTCCTCGAGCACAGCCACCTCGGCCGCCCCCTGGCGCTCTCCGTCGGGCTGCACGTCGCCCTGACCGGAATTATCATTCTGTTCGGAGTCTTTCTCCCCGGCAGATCTGGCTCCACCTGGGGCGCAGGCGGAGGCGGCGACGCCATCGGCGTCTCCCTCGTCAGCGCCATTCCCTTGCCCGCCAGCACCACGCAAGCGCAGAACGTGCTCGCCAACGAGTCCAAGGGTCTCTCCAAATCGCAGCCCCAGGAAAAGCACGAAGAACCCGACGCGATTCCGATCGCCGACAAGACCTCCAAAACCAAGCCCAAGCCGGTCACTACCGCCAGTAAGGCTAAGTCCCAGCCCCAACCCGAAGAAGAATCCAACGAAGTCCCCTTCGGACAGGGCGGCCCCGTCAGCGGCCCCTACGGCACCTTCAGTGCCGCCGGCGCCAAGGGCGGATTCGGTTTCCAGGGCGGAGGCGGCGACTTCGGCAGCGTGTACGCCTGGTACGTTCGAGTCGTCCAGCAGAAGGTGTCTGAGAATTGGTTGAAGTACGAAGTTGATCCCAGCATCCGCCAGGCCAACCGCGTCTATGTTCTGTTCGACATCAATCGCTCCGGCCAGCCGACCAATGTCCAGATCGAACAATCCAGCGGCGTGCCTTCGCTCGACCAGTCCGCCGTCCGCGCCATTCAGCGCATCGACACCTTTGGCCCGCTGCCCGCGCAATATCCGGGAAGTAAAGTAACCGTGGAATTCTGGTTCGACTACAAGCGTTGATTTCGAGGAGGTCTGTCCTCTCTGTCACCATGTTTCCTGATCCAGCAAGCTGCGGAAAGGCAACCCAGGCCATGAGTGGCTCAAAATACGGCCCCGGCCTGTCCGGAGCCCCCTTTGGTTCTTCATTCCCCGCCGCTCGCTGCTGCGCGTACGCAGCGAGAGTACGCGAGGAAACTGCTTTCTGCCGCAGCCTGCGAATCCCGCGCAACCGCCGAAACGAACTATGCACTCCCCTGATTTGCCAATGGAGAAATATCGCACTACGATGAATATTCAGGCTTCATTGCCCCGAATGATCGACACACCGCGCCCAGGTCTGAGCACGCTGCTTCTTGCCCTGCTGCTGCTGATCGCGGCCTTGGTGTCGACCGCCTCGGCCCAGGACTGGATCCGTACCGGGACCGGGCTCGGGGTCGAGAAGATCCGCCTCGCGGCCTCCGACTTCCAGCCCGTCACCCAGGACCCCAAAAACACTGACCTGCTCAAGACCTTTAACGACACCCTGTGGAACGACCTCGATAATGCAGGCATCTTCGAGATGGTTTCGAAGAGTTTTTATCCCCCGCAGGCTCCCGGCAATCCTTCCCAAGTCCGCTTCGAGGCTTGGAACAGCCCCCCGCCCAACGCCGCCATGCTGGCTTTCGGCGACCTCGGCGTCAGCGGCAACAACCTCCTGATCCACGGCTGGCTCTACGACGTCAAGAACCTCGGCGCCCCGCAGGTCCTCGGCAAACAGTACAGCGATGTCGCCACCAGTGACGCGGCGCGCCTCATCGCCCACAGATTCGCCGACGAAATCATTTTCCGCCTCGGCGGCGGCGTCCCTGGCATCGCCGAAAGCAAAATCTACTTCGTCAGCGATCGCAGCGGCCACAAGGAAATCTGGGTCATGGACTACGATGGCTCCAATCAGCACCAGGTCACGCACCTGGGCACGATTTCGCTTTCGCCCCGCATCTCGCCCGACGGCTCGCGCCTGGCCTTCAGCTCCCTCACCAAGGCCGGCTGGGAAATCGCCATGTTCTCCCTCGACCTGAACCGCACCGTCTCGTTCCCGCGCATGGGTGGCACGAACCTCTCCCCCAGCTGGTCGCCGGACGGCTCCCGCATCGCCTTCTCCTCCAGCCGGGGTGGAGAATCGAATATTTATATCGCGGATCAGTCCGGCAGCAATCTGCACCGGCTTACCAGCGACCACGGCCCTGATGTCGGCCCGACCTTCAACCGCAAGACCGGCGCCCAGATCGCGTTCGCCAGCGGCCGCACCGGGCTGCCTCAGATCTACACCATGGAAGCAGACGGTACCAACGTTCAGCGCATGACGGACCATGGCTATGCCGTCTCCCCCAACTGGTCTCCCAATGGCCAGTTCCTCACCTTTTCCTGGTTCCGCAAGTACGGCCCCGGGGCCCCCGGGGCCAACGATATCTATTTAATGGACATCGCCAGCAAGCAGTGGGTCCAACTCACCCACGACGGCGGCAAAAACGACTTCCCTTGCTGGTCGCCCGACGGCCGCCACATCGTTTTTCAGTCTAGCCGCTCCGGCTCCGAGCAGATCTGGACCATGCTGGCCGACGGTACCAAAGTGCAACAGCTGACATTCAGTGGACACAACTCGCAGCCAAATTGGAGTTGGAAGTGAGCTTTAAACGTGTGACCATAGGAGTATCTTTCGCACTCTTCATAACTGCTGGGGCTCGCGGAACTGTTGGCCCGCGGCTCGGTTCCACCATCCGCACGTTCCCCGTGCGCACGATTCAGGGAGGAGAACTGTGAAACACCCGAAGATGAAATGGACTGCTCTCGTATTCATCCTGGGCGCCATCCTGATGTTGGGCGCTTGCAAAAAGAAGGTCGCTCCGCCGCCCCCGCCCCCGCCGCCTCCGCCGCCGGCTCCCACGGCCTCGTTGTCGGCCAACCCCAACACCATTGACAAGGGCATGTCGACCACCCTCACCTGGCAGACCACCAACGCCACCGACGTGAGCATTGCCGGCATCGGCGCCGTTCAGCCCAACGGCTCCCAGCAGGTCACGCCCGCCGATTCCACCACCTATCACTTGGTCGCCAAGGGCGAAGGCGGCACCCAGGAGGCGACTGCCCGCGTCACGGTAAACGCTCCCCCGCCGCCACCGCCTCCCGCACCCACACCCACTGAAGAAGAACTGTTCTCCCAGAACGTCAAGGACATCTACTTCGACTACGATGCCGATAACATTCGGCCCGATCAGCAGGCCTCCGTGCAGGGCGATGCCTCGTTCCTCACCCAGCACGCCAACATTCAATTCACGATTGAGGGGCACTGCGACGAACGCGGTTCCACCGAGTACAACCTCGCTCTCGGCGACCGCCGCGCAAACACCGTCAAGAATGCCTTGATCGCCGCCGGCGTAAACTCCAGCCGCATCAAGACCATCAGCTACGGCAAGGAAAAACCGTTCTGCACCGAGTCCAACGAAACCTGCTGGCAGCAAAATCGCCGCGGGCACTTCGTCTACCAGAAGTAATTCGATCCGAATCCGCGGAGATCATGCCTGCAAAACAGCCGGGTCTCCGCGGGTTAGCGTAGGAACATCCACAACCACGCAGGAAGGCACAGCTGATGGGTTGGCCCTTTCGTCGGCTCCCGGCGGCTCACCAAGTTGGCGTGTGTTGCGACGGTTCCTGAGCGGAAGCGATCTGCCGATTGGAGCGCTTCGTGTGTTGGGGCAGTCCGCGCTGGAAAAGGTACGGCCTGCAGCCCGTCTGTTCATTGCGCACAGAACGGAGGCCTTAGCCACTGGGCTCGGCGGCTGGCCTCGCTTGCACTGCCGTTCTCTGTTCTGCCGTCACCCGCCCCTGATGTGCCATACTGTTCCCATAGTCACCGGAAGGGTTATGACCATGTTCAAAACATCACGCATTTCCTGCAGCCTAAGCACGCTTGCCGCCACCCTGCTGCTCTCCACCCTGCCCGCCTTCGGCGCCAGCAAGGAGATTATCCAGCTCCAGACCCAGGTCCAGCAGCTCCAGGAACAGATGAGCGCGATGAAGCAGAGCTTTGACGAGCGCATGGGCGTGATGAAGAACCTCATCGAGCAGAACACCGACGCGGCCAACAAGACCACCGCCGCCATCACCGCCCTGCAAAGTACGCTGCAGAAGCAGCAAGGCGACGCCGCCGGCAAAGTCGACCAGCTCTCTGGCCAGATCCAAGCCCTCAACGACACCATGGACGAGCTCAAGGTCCGCCTTGCTAAGGTCAGCAAACAACTCGAAGACATGCAATCCGCCCAGCAGAGCCTTGCCGCCCAGCAACAGGCGGCCCAGGCCCAGGCGCAGGCAGCCGCCCAGGCCCCTCCGCCCGATGTCCTCTACGCCAACGCCCTGCGCGACTACAACGGCGGCAAGAACGACCTCGCCTCCCAGGAATTCTCCGACTACATCAAGTTCTATCCCAACACCGATCTGGCCGGAAATTCCTACTTCTACCTCGCCGAACTCCAGTTCCGCGCCGGCAACTACCAGCAGGCCGTCGCCAACTACGACCAGGTCCTACAGAACTTCCCCAGCGGCAACAAGGCTGCCGCCGCCCAGCTCAAAAAGGCCTTCGCTCTCATCGAAATGGGCCAGAAAGACGACGGCGTCCAGGAACTCCGGCACCTGATCCAGCGTTACCCCAGGACCAACGAGGCCACCCAGGCCCGCGAACGGCTACGGAAGCTGGGCGCTTCCGCAGCCGGGGCCAAACCGGGAGCGTAGCGGCCTCATTCAGGAAGACGCAAAACAACGCCAACCCCTCGAGGGGCTTTCCATTACAAACTCCTCTCGACAGGCTGGCGATCTCCCGTTCCCCGGGGCCCTAGCTCTTCTTGTGATGGTGCTTGTGGTGGTGATGGTGGTGCCCGCCCTTCCCCTCCGGCGTCTTCTTCCCGGCATTCACCGCCGGCCCATCCTGTCCCGTCGGCGCCCCCTGCCCCTGACCCCACAAGCTGCCGCTCAAAACCACTGTAGCGATTGTCCACAACGCCAGCCTACGCATCTTCCTCACCCCTCAAATTGAGACTTCCACGGCCGCCCATCAGAATAATCCCTTTCCCTTCCCGCCCGTTTCAGGGTACGCTGCCCCGTATAGAGGAGTTTGGTTCCCCGGTTTCTTTCACAAGGAGCATTCATGACCAACTTCCGAGATCAGGACCGCGAAAAAGGAGCTGTCGAGCAGGACGAGCGCACCCAGCGCAGCAACACCTCCATGCAGGGGCAGCTCGGCCACCGCGACCAGGATCCCATGCTCAAAGCCGCCGATACCGACTTCCCCGAGCCCGGCGAAAACCCCGAGCACACCGGCGCAGCCGAAGTCTTCGACGAGATGGCCGTGGACGACGTCGCCTGACCGCCGCCCGCGCGCTCATAACAAAAAGGCCCTCGATTTCGGAAAGCCTTTCTTCTTGCTCATCCTCGAGCTACCGGAGCTCTTCCATGCACTGCTCCAGCACCGCTCGGCTGGGACGCGTCACCGATTCCGGCAGCGTCGCCAGGGGCCCTTCCGTCATGTTCAGCAGGTCGATGAAGGTCGGCGCCTTCGGATTCACGTACAGCACACCGGTCAGCACCTCCTGCTTCTCGTGCGCCTCCATCAGCCGCCGCACCGCCTCGATCCGGCTCGTTGGATCGTAGTCGGCCTCTAGCTTGTGCAGCCGCAACCGCGAGCCGTCGTGCATCGTGACTTCGAGGGTCGTGCCTGCGTCGTAGTCCACATCGATCTCCTCGAAATGCGGCACGAAGTTAATATCCTGCAGCGGCTCCTCGTGGTCCTTCATGTACTTGTACGACTTGGTCGAACCCTCGTGATCGTTGAACGTCACGCAGGGCGAGATCACATCCAGCATAACCGTGCCCCGGTGGGCAATGGCCGCCTTCAACATGGTATGCAGCTGCTTCTTGTCGCCGGAGAACGAGCGCCCCACAAACGTCGCACCCAACTCGATCGCCAGCGCACAGGTGTCAATCGCCGGCAAATCGTTGACCACGCCCGTCTTCAGCTTCGATCCCAGGTCCGCCGTCGCCGAAAACTGCCCCTTGGTCAGTCCATATACGCCGTTGTCTTCGATGATGTAGATCATCGGCAGGTTCCGCCGCATCAGGTGCATGAACTGCCCAAGCCCGATCGAGGCCGTGTCGCCGTCGCCGCTCACGCCGAGCGCCAGCAGGTCGCGGTTCGCCAGCATCGCCCCCGTGGCGACCGACGGCATACGCCCGTGTACCGCATTAAAACTATGCGACCGGCTCATGAAGTACGCCGGGCTCTTCGACGAGCATCCAATGCCGCTAAGCTTTACCACCCGCTCAGGTTTCACGCCCATCTCAAACATCGCGTCGATGATACGCTCAGAAATCGCATTGTGCCCGCAGCCCGCGCACAGCGTCGTTTTCCCGCCTTTGTAATCGAGCAGCGCCAGCCCAACCCGGTTGGTCTTCGGAACAGGAGTATTCGGGGTAGTCACCATCCTACTTGCCCTCCATCGTCATGATCTCGTCCGTGACCGAGCGCGCATCCAGTGGTAGCCCGTGAATGTGCGCAATGCTCCGCAGCCGCGGCGCCAACTCCGGACGCACATCCAGCTTCAACAGGCTCAGCATCTGCGCGTCCCGGTTCTGCTCCACTACGTACACTCGCTCGTGCTTCTCGATGAACTCGTGCACCTCCCGGGTAAACGGATACGCTCGCAGCCGCAGGTAATCTGCCTCAACGCTGTATTCGTTCTGCAGTTGGTCGCGGCTCTCGACGATCGCCCAGTGCGAGGTCCCGTACGCAATGATCCCGATCTTCGACTTGCCCGTCGACACCACCTCTGGCCGGGGAACAAACGAACGCGCGGTCTCGAACTTCCGGTTGATGCGCTCCATGTTCCGCTCGAAGTCATCCGGTCGCTCGCTATATTGCGACTTCTCGTTGTGCCCGCTGCCGCGCGCAAAATATGCCGCCGCCGGATGGTCCGTCCCTGGCAACGTGCGGTAGCCGACGCCGTCCCCATCCACGTCCCGGTAGCGCTCAAAGCGGCCCAACCTCTCCAGATCCTCTTTGCTCAGCACCTTTCCGCGCTTGATCGGTGTCTCCGGATACTTGAACGGATCCGACATCCAGTTGTTCATCCCCAGGTCCAGGTCTGACATCACGAACACCAGCGTCTGAAATTGCTCTGCCAGGTTGAATGCGTCCTGAGCCATGTCGAAGCATTCCGAAACCGAGTTTGGAATCAGCAGGATGTTTTTCGTGTCCCCGTGGCTCAAAAATGCCGTTGAAAGAATGTCCCCCTGCGATGTCCGCGTCGGCAGCCCGGTCGAAGGTCCTACTCGCTGGATGTCCCAGATCACGCCCGGCACTTCCGTGTAGTACGCCAGCCCGGCAAATTCCGCCATCAGCGATATGCCGGGTCCGGCCGTTGCCGTCATCGAACGTGCTCCTGCCCAACCCGCTCCGATCACCATGCCGATGGCCGCCAGTTCATCCTCGGCTTGCACGATCGCGAACGTCGCCTTGCCATCGGGGCCGATCCGGTGCTGCTTCATGTAGTCGATCAGCGTTTCCACCAGCGACGACGACGGTGTAATCGGATACCAGGTCACGACCGTCACCCCGGCGAACATACAGCCCAGTGCCGCCGCCGAGTTACCGTCGATGATGATCTTCCCCTTCGTCTTGTCCATCCGCGACGCCCGGAACGGGTCCTGCTTCGTCAGGTTTGCTTTCGCATAGTCAAAGCCCGCTTGTGCCGCCGCTAGGTTCAGGCTTGCCGCTTTTGCCTTCTTCGCAAACTGCTTGCGGATGGCTTTCTCCACCTCAGCCATCTCAATCTCGAGCAGGTGCGCTACGACCCCGACATAAATCATGTTCTTGACCAGCTTGCGCAGCTTGGCCTCGGGGCACACTGCCGCCACAATTTTGTCGTAGGGCACGCTGTAGAAGATCAAATCGTTCCGCAGCCCATCCAGCTTCAGCGGTTCGTCATACAGCACGGCCGCTCCCGGCGCCAGCGAACGCACATCCTCCTGCGCCGTCTCCGGGTTCATCGCCACTACGAAGTCAATCTCCTTCTTGCGCGCGACGTAGCCGTCCTTGTTCGCCCGGATCGTGTACCAGGTCGGCAAGCCCGCGATGTTCGAGGGAAACAGGTTCTTGCCCGAGACAGGAATACCCATCTGGAAAATGCTGCGCAATAACACCGTGTTGGAGCTTTGGGAACCGGAGCCGTTGACTGTCGCCACCTGGATGCTCATGTCGTTGACCACCGGCTTTCGCTGCAGCCGCCCGGGGGCGTCCTGGAGCGTCACATCAGTCGTTGCCATCCCATTCCTTCCTTTGATTGAAACAAGTCCCCACCCCCTTTGCCGACCTCGAATGGAGTGGTGGAGAACCGTTTATTATACGGAAATGCCGGCGGGTCGGATACCGCAGAACCAGGGATTCCAGCGGACGAATCCAGCTTGAAACTAGGCTTCCACCCGGAAGAATTGCGCCATGTGGCGGAACTTATTATATCGTGATACGAGCAATTCCTCGACGGATACTTTCTTCAATTCGTCGTAGTGCCGCAGCAGCGCCACATCGAGCATCGCCGCCGCCGCTTCATGGTCCGTGTGCGCTCCACCTTCCGGTTCCGGCACCACGCCGTCAATGCAACCCAGCTCGCTCAGATCCGCCGCGGTGATCTTCATCGCCTCCGCCGCCAACGCCTTCTTGCCGGCGTCGCGCCACATGATCGACGCGCACCCTTCCGGCGAGATCACCGAGTACACTGCATTTTCCATCATGAGCACCCGGTCGGCGACGGCGATTGCCAGGGCCCCGCCGCTGCCACCCACCCCAATCACCGTCGCGATGATCGGGACCTTCAGCCGCGCCATCTCGCGCAGGTTGTAGGCGATGGCTTCGCCTTGCCCACGCTCTTCCGCGCCGATGCCGGGGTGGGCCCCGTCCGTATCCACGAAGGTGAAAATCGGCCGGCCGAATTTCTCCGCAAGCTGCATCACGCGCAGCGCCTTGCGGTATCCTTCTGGATGCGGCATCCCGAAATTCCGGTACACCCGCTGCTTCGCGTCCCGGGCTTTCTGCTGCCCAATCACCACCACTTCATCGCCGTGGAAACGCGCCATCCCCGCCACGATCGCCGGGTCGTCGGCGAACCCCCGGTCGCCGTGAATCTCGCTCCAGTCGGTAAAAATCCGCTCCACGTAGTCGAGCGTGTACGGTCGTTGCGGATGCCGCGCCAGCTCGGTCTTTTCCCACGCTCCATAACTCGAATGGATCTGCCGACGGAGCGCGTCCACCCGTTCGTGCAGCTGCTCCACCTGCCGCCGCGTTTCATCGTTCTGACCGGGCACCGCCTGCAGCTGCTCGATCTGCTCTTCGATCCGAGCCAGCTCTTGCTCCGCTTTGAGTCGTACTTCCATCTTCCCGCTGTCCCCATTTCTGGAGTTCCAGTGCGTTTCAACCATGGAGAGCAGAAATTCCGCTCCCGACACCACCTGCGCCCCGTCCCCGGCCGCCTGAGCCGGTGGCTTCTCGGTCGTTGTTTTCCTGCGTTTCGGACTTTTCATCCGCCACCGCAATCAATTGATGATGCGAACACTCCCGCGTCCGCACAGTTCTTCCACCCGCGCAATGAAGTTGCGGTCCGGTTGCACATTATAGCCCTCGGCTTCCATCACCACCATGAAATCCCCGGCGCGTTCCACATCAAATAACACCCGCGCCTCGCCCTTGCGCTCGGTAAACAAACTGTGCAGGGCGTCCACCGTCGACTCGCTGCACCCTTCCGCCGGAATCCGGATCCGCAGCGACTTCGGGAGCGGCGCCTTCGCATCCTCCAGCGCAGTGATGTCGGCCACGGTGATCTTCGGGTTCGATCCTTCCTCCACCCTCACACCCGCCTTCACCAGAACCGGCACCTCTAGCTTCACCTTGTCCTGCAGGCGCCGGTACGCCTCCGGGAAAACGATCATGTCCACTGACCCCGACATGTCTTCCAGCGTTCCCTGCGCGTAAAAATCACCCTTCTTCGACTTCAGCACGCGGACGTTTGTGATCATGCCCGCCGTCGTGATGGTTTCATCCTTCCCGGTCGACGCCTTCATCTGCGAAATGTCCGCCAGGCTCAGCGCGCTCAGCCCTATCAGCTTGTCCGCGTACTTTTCCAGTGGATGCCCGGTGATGAAGAAGCCGAGAATCTCTTTCTCAAACGCGAGCCGCTGCTGCTCATCCCAGTCCGGCACGTTCGGCAGCTGCTCATGCATTGTGGGAGCCTCGTCTGGCTGAAACACACCGAACAACCCGTGCTGTCCGGACTCCGCATCGCGCTGCGCCTTCTGCGCCCGCTCGATCGCGCGATCAATGACCGCCATCAGCTGCGCCCGCCGCCCCAGGGAATCCATTGCCCCGCTCTTGATCAGGGACTCCAGCACCCGTTTGTTCAGCAACCGCAGGTCCACGTTCTCCGCAAATTCGAAAATATCGCGATATCGCCCCAGCTTCTTCCGCCCCGCCACAATCGACTCGATGGCATTGTGTCCCACGTTCTTCACCGCCGCCAGCCCGAAGCGGATCGCGCTCCTGTGCGGCGTGAAATTCGCATCCGACACATTGATATCCGGCGGTTCGACTGCAATCCCCATCTCCCGGCACTCGTTGATGTACTTCACCACGCTGTCGGTGTCACCAGTGATCGACGTCAGCAGCGCCGCCATGAACTCCACCGGGTAGTGCGTCTTCAAGTACGCCGTCTGATATGCTAGCAGCGCATATGCCGCGGAGTGCGACTTGTTAAATCCATATCCGGCGAACTGCGCCATCAGATCGAAAATCTTCTCGATCTTCTTTGCTGGATAGTTCCTCTGCGTCGCACCCTCGACAAAGCGCTCGCGCTGCTGTGCCATTTCCTCGGGCTTCTTCTTCCCCATCGCGCGCCGCAAGAGGTCTGCCTCGCCCAGCGAGTACCCCGCCAGGCGGTTCGCGATCTGCATCACCTGTTCCTGGTAGACGATCACGCCCAGCGTCTCTTCCAGGATTTCCTTCAGCTCCGGCAGTTCGTACTCGATCTTCTTGCGCCCGTGCTTGCGGTCAATGAAGTCATCGATCATGCCGCCCTGGATCGGTCCCGGGCGGTAGAGCGCGTTTAGTGCAGTCAGGTCTTCGATCGAGTTCGGCTGATACCGCCGCAACACATCGCGCATGCCGTACGATTCAAACTGGAACACGCCTGACGTCAGACCGCGATGAAACACCTTCTGATATGTCTCGGTATCATCCAGCGGCAACCTATCCAGAGTGAGTTTCTGCCCCCGCGTCTGCGCAATCAGCTTGATTGTGTCATCGAGAATGGTCAGGGTCGTCAGCCCGAGGAAATCCATCTTCAGCAGGCCCAGCTTCTCGATCGCCACCATGTCGAAGGCGGTCACGATTTCGTCGTTCTTGGTACGGTGCAGCGGAACCAAGTCGGTCAGTGGGCGCGGCGCGATCACCACCCCGGCTGCATGGACACCTGCATTCCGCACCAGCCCTTCCAATTTCTTGGCCGTCTCCAGCAGTTCGCGCACCTGCCCGTCCTTCTCGTACGCCTCCTTCAGTTGCGGAGACTCCGCAATCGCCGCCTCCAACTTGATGTTCAACTGGTTCGGCACCATTTTCGCGATGCGGTCCACGTCGCTGTATGGCACATCCATCGCGCGCCCCACGTCCTTGATCGCCGCCTTCGCCGCCATCGTGCCGAACGTGATGATCTGGGCCACGTTGTCGCGCCCGTACTTGCGGGTTACGTAGTCAATCACCTCTCCGCGCCGGTTCATGCAGAAATCGATGTCGATGTCCGGCATCGAAATACGCTCCGGATTGAGAAAGCGCTCAAACAGCAGCTCATGCTGCAGCGGATCGATATCGGTAATTCCCAGCGAATACGCCACCAGCGCCCCCGCCGCCGATCCGCGCCCCGGTCCCACCGGAATGTCGCGCTCCTTGGCGTACCGGATGAAGTCCCAGACGATCAGGAAGTATCCCGAGAACTTCATCTGCTGGATGATCGCGATCTCTCGCGCCAGACGCTGCTCGTAGTCCGTCAGCGTGTGCTTTAACCGCCCCTGCGCGTCGTAGCCGCGCAGCACTTCCAGCCGCCGCGCAAATCCTTCGCGCGTCACGTGCTCAAAATAACTGTCCAGCGTGAATCCCACGGGCACGTCGAAATGCGGGAACGGGCTGCTGACTTTCTCCAGCTTCAGGTTGCAGCGCTCGGCGATGTCCAGCGTTCGACTGAGCACCTCCGGAGAGTCCTTGAACACCTGCGCCATCTCTGCGTGACTCTTCACGAAGAACTGGTTGCCCTCGAACTTCATCCGGTTCGCATCCTGGATCGACTTCCCTGTCTGGATGCAGACCATCACGTCCTGCGCGTGCGCATCGTCCTCGCACAGATAGTGGCTGTCGTTCGTCGCCACCATCGGCAACCCTAGGTCTTTTTCCAGTTGGAACAGGCCCGGCCGGATGCGGTGCTCCATCGCTAGCCCCTGGTCCTGGATCTCCAGGTAGAAATTCTTGGCGCCGAAAATATCGCGCAAAGTCGCTGCCGCTTCCCGCGCCCCCTCGTAGCTCCCTCCCGCCAGCCGCTCGGCCACTTCCCCCTTCAGGCATGCCGAAAGGCCAATCAATCCTTTCGCGTGCTCCGCAAGAAACTTCTTGCTGATCCGCGGCTTGTAATAAAAGCCCCGCAGCGAAGCTTCGGACGTGATCTTCGTCAGGTTCCGGTATCCTTCTTCGTTTTCTGCCAGCACCAGCAGATGGTTGTAAGTGTCGCCTTCCGGCGGCGTCCGCTCGATGTTGTGGTCTTCCTTCTTGCAGACATACAGTTCGCAACCCACGATCGGCTTCACACCCGCGGCCTTCGCCGCATTCACAAAGTGCACGGCCCCGAAGATGTTCCCGTGGTCGGTCATCGCGACCGCTGGCATCCCCAGTTCCTTCACGCGCTGGACAAGCTTCTCCACATCGCAGGCGCCATCCAGCATCGAGTAGTCAGTATGCAGGTGCAGGTGGACAAATTGAGACATAGGTTCGGTCGAGAACACGCTACTTCATTCCTGATTCAGTGGCTGGCTGGAACTGCGGAATTTCTCTTGCTCGTGTAGCGGCCCGCCTGCGAACTGGCCAATTCCCTTAGGTCCAAGTCGAGCCGCACAAGGAACGGCTTTGCGGCCCTCCGTTCGCTGCCCCAGCAAACGCGGCGCTTTGGCCCTAAGGGCATTTGTGCTGCCTAAGCAGCGCTTTCTAATTCATCACGGGATTGGGGACGTCAAACCTCACACCCCGCTCATCGTTCAGCTTCATCGTCGCGGCCAAGTCGATGTCGATCAGCGGATATTTCCGCACCCGCGTGCCGTCAAAAGCCAGCACCGTCTCGTTCGCCACTGCGTAGTTGTGGATCTCCTGGATGTGCTTGTCCAGAAATACCAGGATCACCGGCAGGTCCTGCTCGGCTTCCGGCTGGGTCAACGGCCGCGGCGACTGCTGCTCCGCCACGCCCGTGCGCTCTTCGCGCAATTGCTCTACTTCCTCCGCCAGGCGATTGATCTCAGCCGCCGTCTGATACTGCAACTCCGCATACCGGTCCGAGTAGTCGTTTCTCGAATCGTAGGAAGAAGTCTCCCAATCCCACAGAAACGGACTGTACCAGCCGTAGACAGGGTACGCTCCGTAGGGATAGAACCGGCGCCGCCCGAAGTCACGCCCTCTGCGGAAGTCCCCGATGATGATCCGCGGCCCGCGTTCCGGGCGCCGGAAATTGCTCCCAGCGCGGAACCAGCGCGTCGGACCAACAAACGCCATTCCACCCGCACGCATGCCACCACGGGGAGCCGAGCCGCTACCAGCACGCAGTGCTCCGCGCGCCGCGAAACCTCCGCCTCCATGCACGCCTCCGCCCCCATGGAACCCGCCGCGCTGTCCCCACGCAAAACTCGCCAAGGAGAGCAGCAGTCCCGCGGTCATCATTCTTCTGTCCCGCATGGGTTGATTATAGTCCTGTTAGGAATCGACAACTTGTAAAGAATTATCGTCTCTTCTTGGCGGGCTTGGAGGCCTTGATTGGCTTGCGCATGGCCTTGGGCGCGGGTTTTGGCGCCACTTCCTTTTTCGGACTCGGCTTCGGCGGGGTTGCCTTCGCTTTCATCTCGACCTTTGCCGGCGGAGGGGTTGACTTGGTTTTTCCTTCGAGGTTCCCGGCGGCCGGAACAGGAGCAGCCATCACCGCCGCTGCGCCCTTGCTTTTCTTCTTCCCCGCCTCGGCTGGTGGGGCAACCGCAACCGCCGCAGCAGCGGCCTTGGCTCCACGTCCCCGCTTCGCCGGAACCGGCGGCGGGGGAGGCGGGGGAGGCGGCGCCAGCGGCTTGAGGAACTTCAGCGTCTCGGTGCGCGATCGCAACTTCCCATCCAACAGCAGCAGAAACACATCTTGCGCAATCTTTCCGTACTCGGGCAACTGTGGCGTGATGTGCAGCTCGGTCATCTCCGGCAACGGAATCTTCTGCTGCACCTGCCGCCACTTCGTAAAAAAGTTCTTGATCTTCTGCTGCACTGCCTGCTGTCGTGCCGTTACTGCCAGGAATAACACCATCTCCGGCCGCGCCGCAGACAATACCTGCCACGTCCGCGAAGGTGTCGCCGACTCTTTCCCTGTCAGCTTCTTCGCCAGCTCCCTGGCGTTGTCCTCCAGGTCCTTCCACGCCTCGACCAGCGTCTTGCGGGGAATCAGCTTCCGCATGTCCGCGATTTCCTTGTCGCTCAGCCGCGAGGTCAGGAAGTACATCACCGCCGGCGACGGGTCCGGCTGGTATCCCAGCTCGTTCATCTGCTGCCGCGTCTTCATCAGCAAGCCCAGCCCGCTTGCGTCCACCTTCGCCGTCGTCCAGTGCGGACTCAGCACTTTCAGCCAGTCCTCCTTCTCGAGTACCCGGATGATGTGCAGTGGATCCTCCTCATACGCCAGTTGTTCAATCTCCTGGCCGATCGCCTTGTCCGTGATGTACTCGATGTACTTGTTCTCTCTCGCCGACTCGTACCGCGCCTGCGTCCTCTCTTCCAGCGGCCAGTGAAACCGCGCCGCAAATCGCGTCGCTCGAATCAGCCGCGACGGCTCTTCAACGAACGCATAGTTGTGCAGCACGCGGATCAACTTCGCTTCAATGTCGGCAGCGCCGTTGAACGGATCCATCAGCAGCCCGCGCGATCCCGGGTTGAGCGACAAGGCCATCGCATTCACCGTGAAGTCCCGCCGCCGCAGGTCCTCGATGATCGTCGCCGGCCCAATTACCGGAAGCTTCCCCACCTTCTCGTACTTCTCCGTACGCGCCATGCTGATCTCGGCGCGCACGTTTCCCGGCAGCTGCAAATACAGCGTCTTCAGGTCTTCGTCAATCCCGGCTACGCTCGCACCGGCTTTCTCCAGTTCCTTTTGCAGCTTGAGGGGATTTCCCTGGACCGTGAAATCCAAGTCGCGGATCGGAAACCCGCTGATGATGTCTCGGACCGCCCCGCCCGTCAGGTACAGGTTGAAACCGGCTTCTAGCGCGATCTTCTGCACCAGGTTCGCGCCTTTCTGCTGGTCCGGCGTCAGCCGGATTTCCATTGTGTATATGTAATCGGCCATGCTTGCTACGCGAGCCGCATCACATCCGGCCGCAGCGTGGATTTACACAGGATTTCCACAGGGCTAGCCGGAGCCGCCTGCCCGGCCCTCGCCACCTTTCTGTAAGTGACTCTTCTCACTGGACTTAGATAACCTGAGACGGATCGCGGTGAAGTAGAGAAAATAACACATGGTTAATATTTTGGCTACTATCTAGCCGCATTCTGCCTTTCCTTTCAGAAAAATGCGAGAATCGTCTCCGGAGCTGTTGGCGCGCAACCGCTTCGGCTCGCATCTCCATGCCCTCAACCCACAAAAAGGTTATCGTCCGCAAGATGGATCGCGACTCCATCTCCGGATATGTCTCGCCCGCCTTCGTTCAAGAGGGCAAGCTCGAACTTCTCAACACCGCCGGCAATGTCGTCGGCATTGACCTCAGGGAGATCAAAGGCGTCTACTTCGTTCGCGAATTCGGTGACTCGGAATCGCTCGCCCGCAAGACCTTCACCAGCCGCCCCCGCACCGAGGGACTCTGGGTCCGCATCAAGTTCAAGGACAACGAAATCCTTGAGGGTCTCATGCCCAAGGACCTCTCTCAACAGCTGCCCGAGGGATTCCTGATCAATCCACCCGATCTCCGCTCCAATACCCAGCGCATCTTTATCCCGCGCACCGCTGTCGATTCCCTCACTGTCCTCGCCGTCATCGGAGCCACCCACCGCCGTCGCCGTCGCCCCGAAGACCAGCTGCAGGTACCCATGTTCAACGAGTAAACGACCACTGGTATGGCAGCCCCAAGATACCTGAGGAGTGCCTTCTCCGCTCCCCTCTGCGCTTTAAGATTTTCGTCCCGCGTTTTCACACGCTCGCGCCACCATGCCATTACAATCGCCTTTCCCTGATAAGAACTCGCTTACTCCAGGAACCACCCTTATGAAACTCGCTCAGCTTGCCGAATCCCTTCAGCTTTCCCTCGAAAACGGCTCCCCCGACACCGAGATCCGCGGAGTCGCCGGCATCGAAGAAGCCGGCCCCGGCCAGGTCACCTTCGTTGCTAATCCCAAATACGCCTCCGCCGCCCAAACTACCCTCGCCTCCGCGGTTATCGTCGCCGAAGACTTCCCCGCCATCCCCGCCGCGATGCTCCGCTCCAAAAACCCCTACCTCAGCTTCGCCCGTGCCCTGGAACTCTTCTATCAGCCCCCGCGCTACGAACCCGGAGTCCATCCCACGGCCATCATTCATCCCACCGCGCACATCGGGCCCAAGGCCCATATCGGCCCCTATGTCGTCATCGATCGCGACGTGCGCATCGGCTCGAACGCTACGCTGCTCGCGCACACCGTGATCTACCCCGGCGCCGCCATAGGCGACCACTTCTTCGCCCATGCCCACTCCGTTGTCCGCGAGCACTGCCGCCTTGGCAACAACGTCATTCTCCAGAATGGCGCGGTCGTCGGCGCTGATGGCTTTGGTTTCGCCAAAGACGATTCCCATCGCTGGTACAAGATCGTCCAGTCCGGTTCTGCCATCGTTGAAGATGAGGTGGAAATTCAGGCCAACGCTTGCATCGACCGCGCCAGTGTCGGGGAAACCCGCATCGCCCGCGGCGCCAAAATCGACAACCTGGTCCAAGTCGGACACGGCTCCAGTGTCGGGGAGAACTCGCTGCTCTGCGCTCAGGCTGGCCTCGCCGGCTCCACCAAGATCGGAAAGAACGTCATCCTTGCTGGACAAGTCGGCGTCGCCGGCCACTGCAAAATCGGCGACGGCGCCGTTGCCACCGCCCAGTCCGGCATTCCCAACGACGTCCCCGCCGGCGCTGTGGTCAGTGGCTACCCCGCCATCGACAACAAACTCTGGCTCCGCTGCTGCGCTGTCTTCCGCCGCCTACCCGAACTAATGAAAGCCGTCCGCACCACGCAGGGCTAGCCCGATGCCCTGCCTTCCCGAGCTTTCTTCGGGAGTGGCGGCACCTACTGCTACCGAGGGGTGCCTGCCTTGCCAAGCTTCGGTCAGGAACTCTCCTCGACGGCGGTCCTCGGCGCTGAAGCCCTAGCCGCCGGGGCTGTTCACTGGTACTCCGTGGGCAATCCAGCGCGGATCACCGCCCGCACCTGTTCCATCAAACGCTCCCGCCCCCCAAACTCCGTCGGCTCGATGGCATCGTGGAACAGTACTTTCACTGTTCCTGGCGTGATCTGAAATCGCTTCTTCGGCATCAACTCGTGCGTCCCCACAATCGTTACCGGCACCACCGGCACTCCGCACTCCTCCGCGAGGTAGAAGGGCCCTTTCTTGAAGGGCAGCAACTTCCCATCAGAGGAGCGCTTCCCCTCCACGTAGATCGTCATGTTGATTCCCTGCCGGATCACCTCCGCCGCCTCCCGCACCGCCGCAATCCCCGCCTCCCGGTTCCCCCGGTCCACCGGCACCAGCGACCCCATCCGCATCGTCTCGCCCAGAATCGGATAGCTGAACAATTCCTTCTTCGCCATCACCGACGTCCTCCGCGGGATGAGCGGTATCAGAATCGGCGGATCCAGATTCGAGGTGTGGTTCGACATGAAGATATAAGTTCTCGTCGGATCAATCTTCTCCAGTCCGATGGCCTCCACCTTAACGCCCGCCAACTGAACGCCGGTCCGCGCTCCCCACATCGCCATGCGGTACAAGAAGCTGATGTCGCGCGTCAGGCACGTCCAGGGAAAGCCCACCAGTGCCGCTACCGGCAGCGCCAGCGCCCAGAACGTCAGCATGAGGATCGTCCGGATCAATTCTGCTTCGCTCCTTCTCCCTGCGATTCCCCCTTCAGCCAGGCAGCGCGCGCGCCCTTCTGCTCTGCCGTCAAGTTCGCGACGTCAGCCAGCCTGTATTCGCTTTCTTCCCGCGATCCCACTTTCCACTGCAGCTCGCGCTCGCTCCCATGTTGCCGCACCCGCAGCCGGATCATGTCCCCCGGCCGCAGCGCAGCCAGCCGCCGCTCAAAATCTGCCGCCACCGCGCGCCCGTTGAGTTGCAACACCAGATCCCCCGGCCTCAGTCCGGCTTTCTCCGCCTCGCTCCCTGGCCGCAGCCGCACGACGTCTGCGGGAGCATCAAAATTCCGCACGGCGACAAACCCCGGGTCCGCCACCCTGTTCACCGTGCGCACTACGTGCAATCCCACGGTCGCGAAGAAGTCGTCCCAAGGTATCTCGTTCAGCCCCGCTACGTACTGCTTAAACAATGGTCCCAGGTCCCGGCCACAGACCGCTTCGGCTGCGGTTCGCACGCCCGCCGAATCTGGAAAAAACACACCCTTCTTCGCATAGTTCTCGTTCATCCACTGCAACACTTCCCGCAGCGATTGCCTCCCGCCGCTGGCCTGCCGCACCGCCAGGTCGAGCACCAGTCCCAGCAAGTCGCCCTTGTTGTAGTACGAAATGCTTCGCTCTGGCATCCGGTATTCCGAATACTTCTCCAGCCACGCATCCAGGCTCGACTCCTCCACCGACTGCGTGGTGTGCGCCGGCCTCCCCTGCAACTCCGTGATCTGCTCCCCGATCCTCTGCAGGAAGGTCCTCTCGTCCAACAACCCGGCACGCAGCAGGGCAATCTCCTCGACCGTGCTGGTTACGCCTTCGCTGAACCACAGCGCCCGCGTGTAGTTCTCTTTCATATAGTCGATCGGTTCCAGAGACTGCGGCCGGATCCGTTTCACATTCCAGAGGTGGAAGAACTCATGGGCCGTCACATCGTTGAACGCGCGCAGATCGTCCCGCACAAGTTCCGCATTCAGTTCGATCGCCGTCGAGTATGCGTGCTCCATGCCTCCGCCGCTCGGACCATGCGGAAAGTGATAAAGGAAAACATAGGTCTGGAACGGCCGGTCCTGCATCCACCCCGTCTCCGCGGCCACGATTCTGCGGACGTTCCCCACGATCCGGTTCAGGTCGTAATCGCCGCTGTCTGCGTCCACCACAACCCGATAATGCCCCCCGCCCTCGTCGAAGTCTGCCTCTCGAAACGTCCCCGCCTCCACGGGCGAGTCCACCAGGGCATCGTACGAGGCCGCCTCGAAAGCGTTCTCTACGCTCGTGGCGGCTGTGGCGAACTCCCATCCCACCGGAACCTCCGTAAACTGCACCCGCGCTCTCCAGCCTCGGCTCTCCGGCGAATACATCAACACCTCGGCCAGATTCAGGAAGGCATGCTTTGAGTTGATCTCCGCCCCATACGGCCCCGCCTGCTCAGCCGCGATGTCATACTCCACCACCACTCCGGCCTCTCCGCCAGAGATCGCCCAACTGCTCTTTTCCGTCTTGCGGACCTCGAGCGCAGCCCCGGAAGGCGAACTCGCCGTCACCCGGCCCACGTTTTTCGCAAAATCGCGCACCTGGTACAGCGCATTCCATACCGGCAGCTGCACCACCCGCTGCCGATCTCCGGCCGGTAACTCGAACTTCACGCGCAGCCGATGCTCCGCCTGCCCGGCAAAGGACACCGTGTACCGCGCGACCGGCTCGGCTGTCGCTCCCTCACTCGCTGGGCAAACCCCCGCGCCACACAGACACACCAATCCCGCTAGAACCGGCCCCAGCCAGTTCCTCGCTCTGTCACTCATGCTTTCGCGGATGCCTCCAAAGGATTCTTGCCGCTTTCGACGCTACTCCCGATCTGTCTTAACCGCGCCGGAAGTTTCTCATAAATCCCGTCAAAGCCGCCGTTAGAAAGAATGGCTACCACATCCCCGGACCGCAGCTCCGGAGCCACCACGTCCACAATCCCCTGCACGCCCGAAATGATCCTTGCCCGCTTGCCGCGCTGTTCTAACTCCGCCCCCACCGCCACCAGGTCCAGCCGTTCCGAAGCCGGAATCGCATCCGACCTGAACACCCCAGCCACGACTACCTCGTCCGCAAGCGCCAGACTGCTTGCCAGCTCATGCTGAAACACATTCCGCCGCAGCGTGTTCGAGCGTGGCTCCAGCACCGCCCACAATCGCGCCCCCGGATACCGTCCCCGCAGCGCGGTCAGCGTCCCTGCAATCGCCGTCGGATGGTGCGCGAAATCATCAATGATCGTGATCCCATTTACCTGCGCCTTCACTTCCAGCCGCCGTTTTACACTCTTGAATGTCCGCAGCGCCTCCCGAATCTGCCCCTTCCCGATCGCAAACTGCGACGCCATCGCGGCTGCGGCCGTCGCATTGCACACGTTGTACTCCCCCGCCAAACCAAACTCGAACTCCGCCCAGGGCTCCCCGCCCTTCCACACAGTCCACGTGGTCTGTGCCGGCCCATACTTCAAATTCTCGATCCGCCAGTGGGCGCTCTCCTGTAACCCATACCGCTCCACCGGGCAGAACGCCTTGGCAATGCACCGCTCCACGCTCGCGCCCGTGTCGATCGCCACAATCCTTCCCCGCCGCGGCACCAGGTTCACCAGCCGCTTGAACGACGTTTCAACCGCGTCCAAGTCCTTATAAATGTCTGCATGATCGAACTCCACCGATGTCAGCACCACCGCATCGGGGAAGTAGTGCAGGAACTTCGGCCCCTTGTCGAAGAACGCCGTGTCGTACTCATCGCCTTCGAGAATAAAAAGCTTCCCTTCGCCCAGCGAGAAGCTCGATCCGAAGTTTTCCGCGATCCCGCCGATCAGAAACGATGGTTCCATCCCCGCCGAATGAAAGATCCACGACAGCATCGAGGTCGTTGTCGTCTTCCCGTGTGTCCCGGCGACGACAATGACTTCCTTTCCGCGCAGAAACTCGTCATGCAAAATCTGCGGCAGCGAGCAGAATGGGATCCGCTCATCCAGTACCTGCTCCAGCTCCACATTCCCCCGCGAGATCGCATTCCCCACCACCACCAGATCCGGCCGTGGCTGCAGGTTCGTGGCAGAAAACGGCTGCACCACCGCAATCCCCAGCCCCGCCAGAAAGTCCGACATCGGCGGGTACGCCGCCGCATCGGACCCCGTTACCCGGAACCCGCGCGCCTTCAACATCCCCGCCAGCGAGGCCATCGCCGTGCCGCAAATCCCAATCAGATGTACGTGTTTTCTGTCCGTCATGCCCTTTGACTTCTCGTGAATATCTTAAGGAATCGTTGCCGCTTCCAGTATCTTAAGCTCGGCCTCTTTGCCCTTCACGCGCAACCGCCCGTGCACTCCAATCGGAAGGGTGATGTTCTTCCGGGTCACGTGCCCGGAACGCAGCCCATACGCCACAGCTACTCCCAGTTCGCCCACGATCCGCATCACTACTTCCTGCAGCGTGTATCCCTGGTCCACAGTTTGAGCGCACCCCAGCATCTCACCGAATACAACTGCCTTCACCCCGCGGAGCTTTCCCGCCAGCGCTAACTGCATCAGCATGCGGTCCACTTGAAACGGCTTCGCATTAACGTCTTCCAGAAAGAAGATCGTCCCCTCGGTGCGGATCTCGTGCGGCGTTCCCAGCGATGCCACCAGCAGACTCAAACACCCGCCGTAAATCGTCCCCTCCGCCTCGCCGTCGGCGAGCCCTTCCATGCCCGACGCTGTTCCGGGCCCGATCTCCCACTCCCCCACTCCTTCCACCGCAGCATGCCACGATGCCAGGTCCACGCCATCCTCCAGGGCGAAATCCTTCGCCACCATCGGACCATGAAACGTCACAAACTTCGCCGCATCCGTGAAGCACGTCGCCAGCGTTGTCAAGTCGCTGTAGCCCACAAAGATCTTGGGATGCGCCAGAATCTTTGCTGCATCCAGCCTGCTGAGCAGATAGTTTGCGCCATAGCCGCCGCGCGCGCACAGGATCGCCTTCACTTCGTCCCGCACGAACATCTCCTCGAGTTCCTGCACGCGCCGCTCCACCGTGCCCGCAAAATACAGATCCTTTTCGAAGATCGAATCCAGGTACACCGGCATATACCCCAATCCACGCAGTACTGCGCACCCCTTCTCCAGCGACTCGCGGCTGACGTTGCTCGCCGGCGCCACGATCCCCACCGTATCGCCCGGGCGCAGTGCCCGCGGTTTCAAGCGATCGCCGTGATTTCGGCCGTTCGGCATCACCCTTTTCGTCAACTCCCCATTCTCCGCCGGCGAATTCCAAACACGGCCCGCCAACAAATTTGTATCCGGGTGCGCCTTAGGCGCGCTGGAAAGCCTGCCTCATCCGGCGCCTTGAAGCGCTGCCACCGACCACTACAGAAAGAACTTCCCCTCGCACACCAGCTGCGCGGAGCCGGTCAGGAAAACATCCTTCTCCCAGCGCACCGTCTGCACCCCGCCTTCCGCTCGCACGCGCACGGGTGAATCCGCCTTCCCGCTCGCGATCATCGCCACGGCCGCCGCGCACGAACCCGTCCCCGACGACATCGTCTCTCCGACGCCGCGCTCAAAAAACCGCACTTCAATATGCCCTCTGTCCACAATGTGCGCCAGCTCAACATTCACTCCGTGCTTGAAACCCGCATGGCACTGGACCTCCGCCGCCCGCCGCTGCCAATCCTCCCAGAACGCATCCACCAACACCACGAAATGCGGATTCCCCATCGACACCAGTCTCCCGGTCACTTCCCCGTCCGAAGTCCTCAGCGTGCGCTCTCCCCCGACTTCCGGCACTCCCATCGCCGTCTCAAACTCGAAGGTCACGCCGTTCCGCGCTACCAGCCGGCACGTCTTCAACCCTGCGCCCGTGCGGATCACTACCGACTCCGTCTTGCTCTGCGCGCACAGATACGCTGCCACGCAGCGCGTCCCGTTCCCCGAAATCTCCGCCGGCGATCCATCCGCGTTGATCAAGCGCGCTTCCACGTCCGCATCTTGCGCCGCAAACAGCCACTCCACCCCGTCCCCGCCCACGCCATAGTGCCGGTCGCACATTCGGCGCGTCAGCCCGGCTATGTCAGGCAACGACTCATCCCCATCCACAATGAGGAAGTCATTCCCGCAGGCGCTCGCTTTGGTGAAAGGAAGGATCATCCGCCAGGCTCACTCGTGCTCGACGGCGCCCAGCGATGCTACGCTAGAAAAAACACTCGACTGATGCAGCAAAATATTGATTTCATCCTGGTCCTCCCGCGGCCCATCCACACAGAACAGCACCCGCGTGTGCCCCGGTTCCCCCGCCACCCGCACGTTCTGCATGGTGCTCTTGACCTCGTCCAGGACCCGGTTCGCCTCCACCAGCACACGCTCAGCGCTCGCCCCTGTGACCTCGTACGTCACCACCATCGCCTTCATCGCGAACCGCCGTTCCAGCTTGCCCAGCACGGCCAATGCGATCAGGATCACGATCGTGGCAAACAGCGCTGTGATATACAGCCCGCCTCCCGCCGCCATCCCGATCGATGCCACCACAAACAGGGTCGCCGCCGTCGTCAGTCCCACTACCGACCCGCGCGCGTGCAGAATCGAACCAGCGCCGATGAATCCGATGCCCGGGATGATCTGCGCCGCCACCCGCGTGTGATCGCCGCCGTAGCTTCCCGCCAGCTGTTCGGAAAGCACGGTATACATCGCCGCCCCGAAGCAGATAAAGATATTTGTGCGTAGACCCGCCGGCTTGTGCCTCAGCTGCCGTTCCAGCCCGATCGCTCCGCCCAGCAGCGCCGCCACGACCAGCCGCACGATCGTCGTCGACAATACCGTGCCCATGTGGGTGCCCAGTGCGTCCATGGCGTGGCGGAAATCCGGCATTGAAGGTCGCCCTCTCGAAAGCAGACGACTGGATTCTACCTCCAAAAAAATCCCCTCCCTCCCGCGACTTCCGCCCACTGGTTAACCCGCATGGTTACCGAATTCGACTTGGGAATCGCCCGTGTCTGATAAATCGTCACCCGCCTCTGCCCATTCACCCCGATGATGGTCAGCGCCGGCAGCCCGCGCTCGTACAGCGCTTTCCACACCGGATCCCCCTCAAACGCCACCGCAAAATCCGCATACTTCTCCGGATTCGCCAGCGCCCGCTCCCACAGGCCCTCCGGATCCGACGGCTGCATCCACGCTCGATGATTTCCTTCATTGATCGTCCGTACCAGCGGAATACCCGCATCCTGCAGCGCCCCGGCATGCTCGCCCGAATACATCAGCAACGTCGCCTGTCCCGGAAGCCGTCTCAGTTGCTCCGCCACCGCCCGCTCCAGTTGGATCCGCGTCCGCGAATTCACCCATGCCTCTCGATATGAAACTGGCTGCGCCCTCCACACACCGGCGTAGCTCGCTGCCGCGCAGGCCACCCCTGCCACAGCCACCGCCTGCCTCATCGGCTTGCTACTCGCCAGCGATGCGGCCCACAGCACTCCCGCCGCCGCCAGCACCGCCAGCGCCGGCAACAACTCCACCCCATAGCGAACGTTGTACAGAGAGAACGGCCACCACACCGGTATAAACACCGGCACCCCGCCATAGGCTACTGACAGCATGTAAAACGGAAGCGGCAGCCATAGCAACAAAAGCAGGTGGGGCACGCACTCCGGTCCGCCGTTCTTCTTCCGCGTCTCGCCCGCGTCCCGCCGAACGAAAAACACCGCCGCGCTGCCCACCAGCGCGAGCCCCAGCCACCACCGTCCCCAATTTTCCTCCGCTACGTTCAATTGCCCGGCCTTCAGAAAATACTCGCCCGCCACCACCACGTTGCCGCTCCCCGGGTGGGGCGGAAATCCCGGCGCGGCCGTCTTCTTCTCAATTGCTTTCGCCGAATACGGCCCATTTGCAAACTCCAGAGCATTCTTGTAGACCACCCCGTTGTAGGCCAGCCACAGCAGCGGACCGCCCCACACCAGCAATAGAAACAGCCCCACTAGCTTCCACTCGAACCACCGTCGCATCAGGGCCAACACCACGACCAGCGTGCCTAGCACCCCCGCTACCAGCCATCCGTCATAGCGCGTCAGGCACGCCCCCAGGAGGCATCCACCGCATTTCCACAATGATCGCTTCGCCCGGTCACTTGACTGGCCCGCCCCGCTCTCTCGCACAAACTCCCCGAAGTGCACAAGCGACCACACGAACAACGCCACGTACAGCGTTTCCGTCATCGCGGTCGCCTGCAGGTACAGCAGGTTCGGGTTCAACCCAAACATCCCCGCCGCCATCCATGTCGTCCCGCGCCCTAAACGCGCTCCGCGCGTCAACCGGAAAACCCCGAGCACGGCCAACACGTACGCCGCCATCGATGGCAGCGACCCGCCCAGACCGGTCTGCCACGCCGCGTTCGAAAACAGAAAAGGAATCATCAGCAGGTGCGGCAAAGGCAGCCACACCGTCCCTAGTTGCAGCAGGCCCGGCGTGCGCGAATCAAAAACGCGGCGCGCAATGGTGATATGCGCCACCGCGTCGCCAAACAGCAGAATGTCTCCATTGCGGAAATAAATCAGGAAGGCAACTACCGAAACCAGCCCAGCCAGCACCACCAGAAGCGCCGTATCCCCATCCCACGGCCTGAACGCTGGCTCACTCATTCCAGGTGCGACATCTCGCGGAACACCTGAAAGCGTTCCTCGATCTCCTCACGCGTCAGCGTTTGCAGCCGCTCGGTCCCAAACCGCTCTACCGCGAATGACCCCATCACCCCGCCATAGAACAGCGCCCGTTTCAACACCTCGCGGTTCACCTCGCCTTGCGATGCAATGTATCCCATGAACCCGCCGGCAAATGAATCGCCCGCCCCAGTCGGATCCTTCACTTCTTCAATCGGCAGAGCCGGCGCCCGGAACGGATGGTGCCCCACCCCAAACGCCCCTTCCCGGAAGAAGATCGTCGCCCCGTATTCCCCGTGCTTGATCACCAGCGCCTGCGGCCCCATGGCCAGCACCTTGTGTGCCGCCCGCGGAAGATTCGTCTCTTTCGCGATCATCTTTGCTTCGGTGTCGTTGATCAGCAGCACATTGACCAACTTCAACATCTCCGCCAACTCACGCGGCGTCCCGTTGATCCAGAAGTTCATGGTGTCCCCGCCAGTCAGCCGCACTGCATTCATTTCGTGTCGCACCGCCGACTGCAGCGAGGGGTGAATGTTCGCCAGGAACAAATACTCCGTGTCCTCGTACTCCTTCGGAATCTTCGGCTGGAACTTCTCGAACACGTTCAGGTCCGTGAAGTCCGTCTTAGCCTCATTCAGATTATCGGTGTAGTGCCCGCCCCAGTGAAATGTCTTGCCCGGTGCGCGCTCGATCCCCCGCGTATCGATTCCCAGCTTCTTCAGCACATTCTCCGGCTCGGCCCCGAAGTCGTCCCCCACCACTCCTACCACCCGCACCTTCGTGAAGTAACTCGCGGCCAGAGCGAAATACGTTGCCGCCCCGCCCAGCACCTTCTTCACGCTTCCCGACGGCGTAGCGATGTCATCGAAGGCCACCGAACCAACCACTAATATGCTCATGGGATCCAGGTTTATTTCCCCGCTGGAAGATATTTGTCGAGAATCAAGCTGAGCTTCTGTCGCGTGGCCACTGGAATCTTGTCCCCGTCCGTCAGGATCGCGTGCGCCAGCGCCGATCCGCATTTGCAGGTGCGCTCCTTCGGCGTGGCCGCAACGGTCTCGCGCACCACCCGCGCCGCGTTCTCCGCATTCTTCAATAGCACCGCCACCACCTGGTCCACCGTCACCGCGTCATGTTCCGGATGCCAGCAGTCATAATCGGTCACCATCGCAATCGTCACGTAGCAGATTTCCGCCTCGCGCGCCAGCTTCGCTTCCTGCAGGTTGGTCATGCCAATCACGTCCATGCCCCAGCTGCGGTAAACATTCGACTCCGCTTTGGTCGAGAACTGCGGCCCCTCCATATTCAGATACGTTCCTCCGCGCTTCCCCCGCACTCCCGCTTTCTTGCACGCACCTTCCACCATGCTCGACATCTGCGGACAGACCGGGTCCGCAAACGCAATGTGCGCTACGATACCGTCCCCGAAGAACGTATCCGCTCGGTGCCGCGTCCGGTCAAAAAACTGATCAGGGATGACAAAATCCAAAGGCTTGTGCTCTTCTTTCAGCGACCCCACGGCTGACACCGAAACAATCCGCTCTACCCCCAGCTGCTTGAACCCATAAATGTTTGCCCGAAAATTTAACTCCGTCGGCAGGATCCGATGCCCCCGCCCATGCCGCGCTAGAAACGCCACCTTCCGTCCCTCCAGCGTCCCCAGCACATACGCATCTGACGGCGAGCCAAACGGCGTCTCTACTTTTGTCTCGCGCACGTCGCTCAAACCGGGCATCGAATACAGCCCGCTGCCCCCGACGATTCCAATCTCCGCCTGCGTCAAACACCCTCCTGAGATCTCCGATTACCGCAGCCAAACCGACGATTATACAGAACAGCTAACGTGGCACCGGCAGCCTGCCTGAGCAAGCAGAACGCCCCTAAAGGGCGGGGCTTTCGCCAGGCTGTTACTCGCGAAAGCGAAGTTGCGGCTTTAGCTGCTGAAGCAGGCCTCCTTCTCGCAAACTAGCCTTCCGCAATCGTGTTCCACGCGCGCCACGACAAACCCGCTACAATCTCCCCCATGAAATCTCTCGCAGCCATGGCTGCCCCTCTCTTGCTCAGCCTGCTTGCCTCGGCCCAAACCGCCCCCAAAGCCACCACTGTTCCCATTACTCTCGACCACAACCGCACCATCATCGACGTCTACCTCCCACTCCCCGACGGACAAACCAAACGCGTCCGTGCCTGGGTCGACAACGGCAACACCGAGTTATGGATCACCGAGGACCTCGCCAATAAACTAGCTCTGGCCCTTAGCGGAGATCCCCAGCCCGCTCTCTTTGGGAAACAGCGCGTCGTCCAGCCGCCTGCCAACCTGCAGATCGGTGGCACGAACATCTCTCTCGCCGGAGTCCACGACGCGAAAGCCATCCTCGGTCGCGAGAGCGTCGCTCCTGGGTGCAGCGCCGAAATCACCCTCCCTTCCACCGTGCTCCGCAACTACGATGTACTCTTCGACTTTCCCGACCGCCAGTTCACTATTGGCCCGCCCGGCTCCATCTCCTTCAGGGGCGCGGACGCAAGAATTCTGCTCGACCCAAATTCCGGCTTCATCCAGGTCCCCAGCAAAATCTACGCGCAAGACTTTAATCTTGCCCTCGACCTGGGCGCGTCGATCACTCTGCTGTCCGCCGACCAGATCGCACAGTGGCACAAAGCGCAACCCTCTTTGCCGTACAGGATTGGGGGTGTCGGTGCCGGCAATATGTGGGGGACCGCGGAAGAAACCCGCTGGCCGCTGCTGCGCATCCCCAACATCCAGTTCGGCTCCACAACACTCATCAACGTCGCCGCCGCAGGTTTTCCGGAAGAAGAGTTCCAATGGTTTCAGAAGCGCGCCGGCCTTCCCACGCTGGGCCTGATCGGAGCGAACGCCCTGGTCGCCGATCGCGTTGGCATCGACTACGCGCACACCACGCTCTACCTTGAGCCCACCGCCCACGGATCGGCTCCCGACATGGATGTCGTCGGCCTCACCCTTCGCCCCGGACCTGATCGCCGCTACACCATCGTCAGCGTCGCCGACTACCAGGGCAAACCCTCCGTGCCCGACGTCCAACCTGGCGACTTCCTCCTCGCCGTCGACGGCGCTCCCGCCACCGGCGCCACCATGGGACAAGTCTGGTCCCTCCTCAGAGGTGCCCCCGGCCAAACCCGCACCCTCACCCTCGAACGCCAAAGCAAGCGCTTCACTGTAGATGCCCCCGTCCGCCGCTTCCTTCCCCTGACTCCGGCGAGTCCGACAAGAAGCCCACGCCGCAATCCCCACCGCAGAAATTGACTGGCCTAAAAGCGGCGGCCTTCAGCCCCAAGATTCTTCTCCGCCGGACGCCTATTGCCCTGTCCCCAGCAATTCCCGCTCTAACCCTTGCGTCGTTTCCTGGTCGAGGCTCTCGCTCACCAGCACCATGTCGCCCTTCACCTCAATCACCACCGGCCCTTCTTCGGTCAGCCAGGAATGTACACCCGTCAGTGTTTCCACCACGTAACTCTTTGACGGCGACTTCGCCTCCTCCCCAATCTCTTGCGCCCTCTGATAACGCTCCTTCAACCCCTTCGCGTACACATACGCAAACTCTGCGGCCTTCTCCGCGCTCGACCACCGCGACAGGTACATCACTCCCAGCGGCACCGACGCATCTCCCTTCGGACGCACGGCGTAGTAATACCCGCCCCGCCAGTGCGGATACAGCCGCTTCGATACCTCCGTTCCCGCATACTGGTCCATCAGGATTGCCACATCGAACTCGCCTACCGCCCCGACATCAAATTTGTCGTACTTCTTAAAGTCTTTCTTGAAGTCTGCCAACGGCAGCGTAGGCAGCCTCTCCCCCGACAAGTACACGGTCGGCTCCATGATCTCCCGCGTTGATCGCGGCGGATTCTTGAAAACTCCTGCGTACGCCTTCTCCTTACCCACCCGCGAGAGCAACTCCGCCTCGAAATCCAAACCATACCGATAGGGGAAGGTCAGCGCCTCCTTGATATACAACGGCGCATTGTGGAACTCCACTGAGTCCGCTGTCCCCACCAGCATCCCCGCCTTCAACGCCTCCACCAGCTGCGGTGAGTCCATCACCGACTGCCCCATCGGCGCCAACATGTAATCAATCAGCACCACCATTGCCTGCCCCTCGACGACCGCCTGATGCGCGGTCGACGCCTCATCCGTCGCAATGTCTTCGACCGACGGCTCCTTCTGGCTCGCGCCCAGGTCCCCCGCCCCCGCCTTCATGTACTTCTCCAGCTCGAACGACTGATCCTGCAGCGCGTGCGTCAACTCATGCGCGAGCACCGGCTTCTGCTGTTCCGCCTCGATCCAGTCCAGCAGGTTCACACTCTTCGTTCTCGGATCGTAGTATCCCGCTACCTGCTCCCGCAGCAGCCCCACAAGAAACGTCTGCAGATCGAACGTCCGCGGCAAAAGCCCAAACTTCTTCAGCACCAGCTCCGACCGCCGCAGCCGTTGCGCGTCCTCATCCTCCTCCATGTGCTTCCGGATGAATGCCACCACTTCATCCCGGTTCACCAGGTTCCGTTTGACGGTTTCCTTGACCGGCAGCGTCGTGTCCTTGCTCACAAATTTCAGGATCTCGTCTACCGACCGGAACAGCTCCTGCGCCTCTTGCGGGCTGATCTTCTTTTCCTCTTCCCGGGGAGCTGCGGCCTCCTTGTTTTTTTCGTTCGCATCCTGCTTTCCCTGCGAATCCGCCGCCGGAATACTGGAAGACGCTGGCGTCGCGTCCCGCGCCGCATTCTGCCCCTGATCTTGCCCCCGCAAACTCGACGCCGCCAGAACCATAGCCAGGACAACTGCCGCCCCGCGTCGCCAGATTCCAGCCATCTTTTCCGCCATTTCGCCGAACCGATTCATCCCTTTGCCACCCGATTCGCCACCCACTCCCCCACCTCTCTCGTCCCCAGCCCCCCGCCCACGTCTTGCGTCGTCTTCTTCTGCCGCACTGCCTCCCGCACGGCCGCCTCGATTCGCGCAGCCTCGTTCTTCATTCCCAGATGCCCCAGCATCATCGCCGCGCTCAACATCGCCCCCATCGGATTCGCCAAGTCCTTCCCCGCAATCGGAGGCGCCGATCCATGCACCGGCTCAAACATCGACGTCTTCCCCGGATGGATGTTCCCGCTGGCCGCCATCCCCAGCCCGCCCTGCAATCCCGCCGCCAGGTCCGTGATGATGTCGCCAAACAAGTTGTTGGTCACGATCACGTCGAACTGCCGCGGATCCCGCACCAACTGCATGCACAGCGCATCCACGTACATGTGCTCCGCCTTGATCTGCGGATAGTCCCGCCCCACCTCCTTGAATACCCGCTGCCACAAACCGCCCGCATGAGTCATCGCGTTCGACTTGTCGCACATCAGAACACGCCCGCGCCGCGCGCCATCCGCTTTCGGATGCGTCGCGCACAAATCGAACGCATAACGGATCACACGCTCCACACCTTTCCGCGTATTGATGTCTTCCTGCACCGCGACCTCATCTTCAGTGCCCTGCTTGAACACACCCCCCACATCGCCGTAAACACCCTCGGTGTTCTCGCGCACCACCACAAAGTCCACGTCCTTCGGCTCCAGTCCCTTCAGGGGACACAGCTCCGCCTCCAGCAGCCGCACCGGCCGCACGTTGGCATACAGGTCCATCCGGAACCGCATGCCTAGCAGAATCTCCTTTGCGTGGATGTTGGTGGGAACCCGCGGATCCCCAAACGCCCCCACCAGGATGGCATCAAACTCCCGTGCCAGCATTGCGAACCCATCCCCAGGAACGGTGGTTCCGTCTGCCAGATAGCGCGCCGCCCCCCAGTCAAGCTCCACAAACTCGACCAAAGCGCCCGAAGCCCGCACCACGTTCACCGCCTGCGGGATCACCTCCAGCCCAATCCCGTCCCCAGCCAGCACTGCAATTCGTTTTGTGGAAGTCACGAGACAAGAGCTTACCAGAGCACGCTCGGGCCCGTGTGGAACGGAGGCTCCAGTCTGCCAACGCCAGACCTGGACCCAGGACGGATCTGACCTCGATTGCCTTTAAAGTGAGCACTCTTCGGCCAACCACTAGACTGCAAACATATGGATTCTGCGCAAGCCAGCTGCCTGCGCGCCCACAACTCCCTCCGCTATAATTCCCTCGAGATCTCATGCCCTCGGCAACCTCACAAAGCGATTCCGCCGTGTGGCCCGTGGCGCGCCAGCCCTGGCCCGCGTTCTTCACCGGGGTGAGAGACGAGTTCGGCGCCCTGAGGTTCACCGCCGGCGTTTTCCACGCCGCCAGCCGCGCCGTCATCCGCCTCACCGGCAGCGACCGCGTCCGTTGGCTCAACGGCATGATCACCAACAACGTCCGCGATCTCACCCCCGGCCACGGTGTGTACGCATTTCTCCTCAACCCCCAGGGACATATTCTCGGCGACCTCTACGCCTACCATCACGGCGACTCGCTCCTGATCTCGACCGATCACTCGCAGCTCGAGAAGATCCTCGCCACCTTCGACCACTACATCATCATGGACGACGTCCAAGTCGACGACATCTCCGCCTCCCTGACTGCCGTCGGACTGATCGGTCCCAACGCACCCGCCGTCCTCCAATCTGCCGGCCTCGCCGTTCCCGATCTTCAGCCGCTCCAGTTCACAGAACTCGCGCTCGACAAGATCCCGGTCACCCTGATTCGCGGTCCGCATCACCCAGGGTGTCCCACCTTTCCCGCGTCTGATGTGGGAGGGTGGAATTCGTCCTACGAACTCCAAGTCGCGTCCGAATGTGTGTCCGATGTTATCTCGCGCTTGCAAACCGCCGGTGCCACTCCCGCTGGTCGTGACGCCCTTGAGCTCCACCGCATCGCCCTCGGTGTCCCCCGCTACGGACAAGATCTGCGCGAACGCGACCTGCCCCAGGAAACCGAGCAGTTCCAGGCCCTCAATTTCAACAAAGGCTGCTATGTCGGGCAGGAGATCGTCGAGCGTATCCGCTCCCGCGGCAGCGTCCACCGCAAGTTCACCGGGTTCCGCCTGAGCGAACCGCCGCCCCCGCCCGGAGCGAGAATTCAGGCCCAAGGAAAAGACATCGGCGAGATCACCAGCTCTGCCACCATTCCCGGCTCGCAAGTCGACCAGCCAGTGGCTTTGGGTTATATTCGGCGGGAATTCAGTACTCCTGGCAAGGAAGTTCACATCGATGGCCATTCCGCCACCGTCGCCGACCTTCCTTTCGCCGACCTTTTGACGAGATAGAGGAACGCGCCATGCCCGAAAAGAAACCAGACTCCGGCTTCACCGTCACCGACCGCCGCCTGTTCACCTCCGACGGCGATTTGCGCTCGAACGTCGCCGAAGAAAAAGCCGAAGAGCCGAAGCCCACTCCGCCGCTCGCCTCCGCTCCCGAGCCCGCTGCGCCTCAGTCCCCCGATTCCCCCATCCCACCGCCACCCTCCGCCGCCGAGCAGAAAGCCTCCGACGAGGCCTATCAGAAGTCCTCAAAAGACCTCGATGCCCGCGTCGAACTGAGCGGCCACTCCGCCAAGGAATTCGAGATGACCTTCGAGCGTTTCATGGCCTCGCTCTACATGAGCGCCATGATGCAGCTCGGCATGATGCACGAAGAAGGCGGCCAGCCCCGGGTCGACCTGATCGGCGCCCGTCAGACCATCGACACCCTAGCCCTGCTCCAGGACAAAACGAAGAACAACCTGACTGCCCCCGAAGAGCATTTCCTGCAGAACTGCCTCTACGAACTGCGCATGGCCTACGTGGAAGTCACCAACGCCCTGTCCCGCGCTCCCAAGGACCCCGGGGCCGTCGCCGGCGGCAAGCCTCGATGAAGGCAATTCTCACCGTGCTCGGCAGCGGCACTTCCATGGGAGTGCCCACCATCGGCTGCTCCTGTGCCGTGTGCCACTCCACTGACCCCCGCGACCGCCGCCTTCGCCCGTCCATCCTCCTCGAGTTCGGCGGCAAATTTGTCCTGATCGACACCACCCCCGATTTTCGTGAGCAGGCCATCCGCGAGCGTATCTCCCAGATCGACGCTGTCCTGTACACCCACACTCACGCCGACCACATCCTCGGCATCGATGACCTGCGCCCGCTCAGCTACCATCGCGACGCCAAGATCCCGCTTTACGCCCGCCCCGAAGCCGCCAACTTCCTCCGCAACATGTTCCGCTATATCTTCGATGCCGACTACAAGTTCGGGGGCCTCGCCCGCCTCGAACTCCGCCACATCCTCGGCCGTTTCGAACTCTTTGGCAAAACCTTCGAACCCGTCCCCATCCTCCACGGCGACACTGAAATCTACGGCTACCGCTTCGGCAATGCCGCCTACTTGACCGACTTCAGTTCAATCCCCAGCTCCTCCTACGCTCTCCTGCAGGACCTCGACATCCTTTTCCTCGACGGTCTGCGCCACAGGCCCCACCCCACACACTCCACCATCGAAAACTCGATCCGCATTGCCGATGAACTGCGCGCCCGGCGAGTCTTCTTCACCCACATCTGCCATGACCTGCCTCACGAAGCGACTGATGCCGCGCTCCCGCCCCACGTCCGCCTCTCCTACGACGGCATGAAACTGGAGTTCGAAATCTGATGCCATCAAGTTCCTACACTCCCGTCCGGGAAAACTCGCCCGCTCACGATTTTGGGCGAAGCAGAGCGAGTCGAAGGGCGGTCTCAGGCTTTTCTCTGCGAACCGAGTCCGCCCCGAGCGGGCTCGAAGGGCCATCAGGCGTCTTTCCCACTACTCGGTGTTCGGGACTTGTAGTTTCTCGCCGCCCTCTGCGGTATGTGTCTGCGCTCCCTGCGCTCAAAGACCTTCCTCTCCGAACTTTGCGGGCCTTCTTTGCGGCCGTGGCAGTTAAGAGCTTTTCTAGGCGACCCCCACGGCCGTTCTCTGCGTATTCTGCGTTCAAAAGTCTTTCTTCAGAGACTCACCCGGTGCTCGTGACTCGTTACGCGCCACTCGCATCCTGACAGCATGCTCCTCTTTCGCCACCTCGACGAGATACCCCCCGGCTTCGGCCCCACCGTCGTCAGTGTCGGCAATTTCGACGGCGTCCATCGCGCCCATCAGACCGTCCTCGGCGACATCGTTCAATGTGCCCGGCAAAGGAACGCGAAATCTGTCGCTGTCACCTTCGACCCACACCCCATTCGGATTCTGCGCCCCGACTCCGGCCTCAAGCTGCTCACGCCCACGCCGGAGAAACTCCGCCTCATGGAAGCCACCGGCATTGACGCTGTCCTCCTGCTCCCATTTGGCCGCGATCTCTCCCTGCTCAGCCCACACCAGTTCGCCAAAGAAATCCTCTGCCAGAAACTCAAAGCTTGCGAGGTCCACGAAGGTTACAACTTCCATTTCGGACACAAGGCCTCCGGCGACGTTCACACCCTGATCGGGTTCGGCAAAGAAATGGGCTTCGTCGTGAGGATCTTCGACGAAGTGACCCTCCGCGGCGAGCCTGTCTCCTCTAGCCACATCCGCAAGCTGCTCACCGCCGGACGCGTAAGCCGCGCGCGCCATCTCCTCGGACGCCCCTTCGCCATCCTCTCCACCGCCGGCCGCGGTCGTGGCTACGGCAGCAAGTACACCGTCCCCACCATCAATCTCAGCCGCTACGATGAACTCGTTCCCCGGGACGGCGTCTACATCACTCGCACCCGCGTCGCCAACCAGTGCTTCGACTCGGTCACCAACATCGGCAATCGCCCCACCTTCGGCGACGATTCCTTCGCGGTCGAATCCCACCTGCTCAACTTCCATCCCCTTGAACTGCTGGCCACCACTGAAGTCGAGGTCTTCTTCCTGCAGCGCCTCCGCCAGGAAATCAAGTTCCCCTCCGTTGACGCCCTCCGCGCTCAGATCGCCAGGGACGTCCACCAGGCCCGCCGCTACTTCCACCTCGCCGCCCTCCCCAATCGGCGGCCACAGGACCGCGGCTAGCGGCTAGAACTGCTCCGCCTCCGTTGACATTGTTTTCTCCTCCTTACTCCTTGTATTCCGAGCAATCCAGAGCCGCTGGCGAGGACGAGCGAGGAATCTGCCTCCTTTCCTGATTCGGACCCAGGATTTGATGCAGGACCAGTCCCCAGAATTCGTGACGAAGACTCACAATCACGAAACGTATCAGGGCATCGCTTTAGCGAGGCCGCACCCGACCTCCACGAAGGGCCCCTTTAAGGGCCGCCCCTTTCCGAAAGTTCCCTTCTGGCACTGCTCTGCCTTGCTTCGATCGCCCCGATCTAGCTCATCTCCGCGACACTCCTATAAAATTTGTAGTTCCAAGAAAGGCACCGCACTCATGAGCAAGCGTCATCCCTCGAACCCGGACAAGAACACACTTCCACGTGTTGGTACACTAGTCTTCGTACTAACTATGGCCATCGTATCCACCACTCTTCCCGCATCTTCCGCAGGGCCTGAATTCGGCCCCAGTAACCCCTTCTATGCCGAAAGCACGCTTCCCTTCCACGCTCCGCCTTTTGACAAGATCCACGACGACGACTACCAGCCCGCCATCGAAGCGGGCATGGCCCGGCAGCGCGAAGAAATGGACGCCATCGCCAACAATCCCGCGGCGCCTACCTTCGAAAACACCTTCGTCGCCATGGAGAAGTCCGGGCGGCTGTTTGAGCGCGCCATGTTGGCCTTCAATGCCGTCACCTCGGCCAACCTCAATCCCACCCTCCAGAAGGTGCAGGAAATCGAGGCCCCTAAACTCGCCGCCCACAACGATGCCATTTATCTGAACCCGAAGCTCTTCCAGCGCGTGAAGGCCATCTACGAACAACGCGCCAGTCTCCACCTCGACCCAGAGTCCCTCCGCCTGGTTGAGTACTACTACAAGCAATTCGTCCATTCCGGCGCCAACCTCTCCGACGCCGACAAGGCCGAGCTCAAGAAACTCAACGAGGAGGAGTCCACCCTCAGCCAGGCCTTTACCAGCAAACTCCTCGCCGCCACCAAGGACGCCGCCCTCGTCGTTAAAAACAAGTCCGCCCTCGCCGGACTTACCGATGCCCAGATCGCTGCCGCTGCCGAAGCCGCCCGAGACCGAAAAGTGGACGGATACGTCGTTCCTCTGCAGAACACTACCCAGCAGCCCGATCTCGCCAGCTTGCAAGACCGCTCCACCCGCCAGGCCCTGTTTGAAAACTCCTGGAACCGCGCTGAGCGCGGCGGCGAGACCGACACCCGCGAAATCGTCTCCCGCCTCGCCCAGCTCCGCGCGCAGAAGGCCAAGCTCCTCGGCTTCCCCACCTACGCCGCCTGGAAGCTCGAAGACCAGATGGCCAAGACTCCCGCCAATGCGTTGAAGTTCATGGACTCGCTTGTGGCACCCACGGTCGCCAGAGCCCATGCTGAAGCCGCCGACATCCAGAGCCTCATCGACTCGCAAAAAGGCGGGTTCCAGCTTCAGCCCTGGGACTGGGAGTTCTACGCTGAGCAGGTGCGCAAGGCGAAGTACGACCTCGACGAATCGCAGATCAAGCCCTACTTTGAGCTCAACAACGTCCTCGAAAACGGCGTCTTCTACGCCGCCACTCAGCTCTACGGCATCACCTTTAAAGAACGCAAGGACATCCCTGTCTACAATCCCGAAGTCCGCATCTTCGAAGTGACCGATGCCAACGGCAAGCCCCTCGCCCTCTTCTATTGCGACTACTTCAAGCGCGACAACAAACAGGGCGGCGCCTGGATGGATTCCCTCGTCACCCAGTCCAAGCTGATGGGCACACTGCCCGTCGTCACAAACGTTGCTAACTTCGCCAAGCCCGTCGCCGGTCAGCCAGCCCTGCTCACCTTCCGCGACGTCACCACCATGTTCCACGAGTTCGGACACGCCCTGCACGGCATCTTCGCCGACACCCAATACCCGACCCTCTCCGGAACCGCCGTCGCTCGCGACTTCGTTGAGATGCCTTCCCAGTTCAACGAAAACTGGGCCACCTACCCCGCCGTCTTTCAGCACTACGCCAGGCATTATCAGACCGGCGAGCCCATGCCGGCCGAGTTAGCCGCCAAGATCCAGAAGTCGATCAAGTTCAACCAGGGATATGACTTCACCGAAGTCGTCGCTGCAGCTCAACTTGACATGCAGTGGCATACCCTGTCTCCGGACACCCCCCGCCAGCAGCCCGACGAATTCGAGAAAAAGGCTCTTGAGAAAACTCACCTCGCCCTTAGCTATGTCCCGCCGCGCTACCGCTCCAGCTATTTCGCCCACATCTGGGGCGGAGGCTACTCCGCGGGCTACTACGCCTACCTCTGGGCGGAGATGCTCGACCACGACGCCTTCCAGTGGTTCCAAGACCACGGCGGCCTCACCCGCGCCAACGGAGACCGTTTCCGCACGATGGTGCTCTCCCGCGGCAACACCGAAGACCTCGCCAAAATGTACACGGAATGGCGCGGCGCCGAGCCCAGCATCGAGCCGATGCTCAAGTACCGCGGACTTGCGCCCGAGAGCGGCACGAAATGAAGAACCGGGGTCGCGAACCCCGACCAACGGCGAGATTGAAACGATCAGGCGCACAGCACCGGGCCCCAGCTTCGCGCCTGTTCTTTACACGCCAACCCAGGGCCTCTCACTTGAGGTCGCCCCTCACGCAGCCCGCACATCCGTGTAAGTAATCTGAGGAACTGAACCGCGATTCCCTTTCCCACCAGTCCCCACTTCTTTCTACAGAATCCCCTCCCGCACACGCCTCAGAAAATCCTGTGCCTCACTTTGCGCGTCATCAATCACATCGGGTTTGTCCCGAAACTCGAGCCCCACTTCTTGCACCACGATATCGACCGCATCTTTCGGTTTGTACCCGCTCCCCACCAGCTTCCGAATTCGCTCCGTCACGCTCGACCGTCCCGGATACTCCTGCCGCTCACCATGCTCGGTGCACTCGTGCCCGCGGAACTTGCCCAGCGCCAGCCGGTCGAACGCACTCTTTGCTTCCGTCTCGCTCAGCAACGTCGGCACCGGATAGTTCCATCCGCAGTCGGAGCAACTCCAGCCGCGAAAACTCCTGACCGTGATCCAAACCATGCTTCTCGCCATATCAGTTCCTGATTTCGAACCGGGGCCGGACAACCTGAGCGCTTTCTTCGATCGCCCCGCACGGGATGCGGGAAGGACACTACTTAGCTCCATGCTCTTTCAGCTGCGGGCTTCAGTCCAGGGAATCTGTGGCGCATGGACCCACAACTTCCCCTATGCATTATCGCACTCAGCCCTAACCTCTGCTCCACTTCCGAGCTGCCTTACTGCGCTTTGATTTCCGTGCGGTTCAAAGGCTTCTTTCTGCGCTCTCCGCAACTCCTCTCCACGCTCCGCGCAGTTCACGATTCTCGTTGCGCCCTTTGCGAATCCTTTGTGCCTTTTGCGGTTAAGAGCTACCCGTCTCAGGAAAAATCCTCGAACCACGCTCACTGGAAGTTTTTTCCTCATTTCCCCCTTGCTACTCCCCCGCCCACCCCCGCACAATTTCCCGAATGTCCACGGCTCCGCTCACCTTCTCCCAAACCACTCGCGACCAGCGCCGCACCCTCCTTGCCGCTGCACTGGGCTGGATGCTCGACGCCTTCGACACCATGCTCTACGCCCTCGTCCTTGCCTACATCCTGCGTGATCTTGGCATGTCGAAAGCTGTCTCCGGATTCCTCGCCACTCTGACCCTCCTCGCCTCCGGCATCGGCGGCGTACTCTTCGGATTCATCGCCGACCGCATCGGACGCAAGCACGCGCTTATGCTCAGTATCCTCACCTACTCGGTTTGCTCCTTCGCCTCTGGCCTTGCCACCTCGATCCTCATGCTCGCCATCTTCCGCTTCATTCTCGGACTTGGCATGGGCGGCGAATGGAACACCGGCGCCACCCTCGTCGCCGAAACCTGGCCCACCGAACTCCGCGCCAGGGCCATCTCGATCGTCCAATCCTCCTGGGCCATCGGATACGCGCTCGCTGCCCTCGTCGCGGGCATCGTCCTCCACTATGCCAATTGGCGCACGGTCTTCTTCGTCGGCATCCTCCCCGCCATCGTCACCCTCTGGATCCAGTACCGTGTCCCCGAATCCGGCATGTGGCAGGAACACCACCGCCTCGCGCACGAGTCCCGGCCCGTGGCCGAAGCTCAGGCTGCCTACGATCATTCGAGCTTCGCCTGCATCTTCCAGCCACCCTACGTTCGCTACACCTTGGCGCTACTGCTCGCCAATTTTTTCGGAATGTTCGCCTGGTGGGGACTGTTCACTTGGCTGCCGCCCTACCTCTCGCTGCCTGTCGGCCAGGGAGGCCGCGGCTTCGGCGTAATGGGCACCACCACGCTCCTGGTCGCTCTCAATCTTTTAGGAATGTTTCCCGGATACGCCAGCTTCGGCTGGGTTGCCGACCACCTTGGCCGCCGCCGCTCCTACCTGCTCTACACCGGCACCGCCGCCATCCTTGTGCCGCTCTATGCCCATGCCCGCGAACCCTGGCTCCTGCTTATCCTCGGAACCGTCACTGCCTTCTTCGGCACCGGATTCTTCTCCGGCTCCGGCATCATCGGCAGCGAAATCTTCCCCACCCCCCTCCGCGCCCGGGCCCTCGGCTTCACCTACAACGGGGCCCGCACACTCAGCTCCATCGCCCCTTACATCATCGGTCGCGTCGGCCAGGCCCGCGGCCTCAGCTGGGCCTTCTACCTCTGCGCCGCCGGCTTCTTCTGCTCCATGCTCGCCGCCACCCAACTCCCTGAAACCCGCGGCAAAGCTCTGGAATAAACCTGATCCTGGTTCTCCTTACCGATTTCTGCCCAATAAAAGTCTATTGTCCTGACCGGAGTGAGGCCCAGCCGAACGAAATTCAGGGACAATACCTCCAAGCGCTGCCACCAGCTCTCAAGAGAATTCTCAGCAAAACTCATTGGAAAACAAAGGGCTGCCGGGGCACCCGGGCTTCGTAAGTGTTCCGCGCGGCGTTCGAAACTCGAAACCCGTTACTCCAGAATGCTCGTTGCCCTAGGTTCGCGGCCGTTCTTTGGACGCTAACCTGGGTAGTCCATCCAATGAACTCGAAGCTGCTATTCGATCGGCTCCACCACGGCCCCTTCCGCTCCTGCCCCCTCTGGCAACTGCACGATCACGATTGCCGCCAGCACGACCACGATCCCCAGCACCTGCGCCGCCTTCAACCCCTCTCCCAGCAACCCCGCCGCCAGCACAATGGAAAACACAGGTTCCATGCAACTCGCCACGATCGCTCGCGTCGGCTCCAGATGCTGTAGCCCTGCAAAGTAAAACGAGAAGGGCGCCAGCACCGACACCATCGCAAACAGTGCCAGAAATCCCCATTGCCGCCCCGAATAATGTGCCGCCGCGAGCTTCCATGGAGGATTCACCACCAGCCAGAACACGCTCGCCGTCAGCGTCGTGTACAACAGCACGATCCAGCGGTCGTACCGCCCCAGAATTTGGTGGCCCAGGATGTTATAGAACGCAAATGCCGCCGCAGCCAGCAGCGCCGCCACGACCCCGATCGAATCCAACCGGATCCCGCCCGCGCCTCCCACTCCGATCGCTAGTGCACTCCCCAACACCGCCAGCCCCACCGCTGCCACCCGCTTCACGGTAGCGCGCTGCATCCCCCGCGCCACCATGTACAGCAACACAAGCACCGGCGCCGTGTACTGTAGAATGATCGCCGTCGCTACGTTCGTCCGCTGGATGGCCAGGTAATACAGATAATTCGACGCCGCGACCCCCAGTACTCCCAGCAACGTCATCCGTCCCAAGTCCACCGCCGGAACCATCAACCTGCTCCGCCCGCGCCCCCACCCCAGCGCCACGGCCAGCACCACAAACGAAAAACTCGTTCGGCTTTGCGACAAAATCAGAGGATCGATCGGCGCCAGTGCCTCCCCAAGCGGCAACAGTCGCCCCGTAAACGCAGCTCTCCCCAGCGTCGCCGCGATCCCCCACGAGAATGTCGCCGCCACAATATACGCATATCCTCGAATCGGATGTCGTCTATTCACCAAGGATCTTCTCGCCTCAACCCAAAGAATGTCATCGGGAGCATCGCCAGGCGCCACCCGGACGAGGTCGAGGGGCCCTCTGTTCCTTTGTGTCCATGCTATCTTGCGGCCCAGAGTCTGCCGTGAGTGAAGCCCAACGCCACTGAGAGAGTTTCTCCGCACCCTCCGCGGTTTTCCCCTGCGCTCTCTGCGTTAAATGCTCGGAGCTCACGGCCCCTCGTGAATCTCAACCTCCGCCGTGATCTTCGCCGTCTTCTCCAGCATCGCCGAAACCGAGCAATACTTCTCTTTCGACAACCGCACTGCATCCTCCACCGACTTCCGCGAGACCCTGCCAGTCACCGCGTACACCAGCTTGATCGCCGTGTACACCTTCGGCACCTCCTCCGTCCGCTCCGCCTCTGCCCGCACTTCTAGCTTCGTAAACGGCTCCCGCTTTTTCTTAAGGATGCTCGCCACATCGTATCCCGTGCACCCGCACAAACCGATCAGCACCAGCTCCATCGGCGAGTTCCCCGACTTGTGGTCCCCATCCACCACGATCCCGTGCCCGCTCGAAGCTTCGGCCACAAACTGCTGCTCATTCACCCATACTGCCTTCGCTTCCGTCATATTTTCCTCGTTTCCCGCTTCAGCGGCCGCCCTCGGGTCCGGAGAGAACAACCGACCCGGAACTACTCCAGCCTTACATGAGATTCGCTTTGAAAGGGCGCCGTACGACTTACCTAATGATACGGGGCCTCAGCCCCTGAGGAACATTCACCCGCACGGACTATACGTCTTTCCCGCCGGATCCACCTCCATCCGGAACTGGTCCTCATTCCCCACGAAGAATTTCTGATAACGCCCCGCCTTCGCATCCGATGCTGTGACCTCGCCCCAGATCATCCCGCCCTTGCACCATCCCGCGTTCGACAATCGCTGTCGCCCGCTCCCCGACTCATAAAAAAACTCGTCCCGCCCCCAGCCCTCCGGCAAGTCCGATGAAGTCCGCGCTATCCCGTCCGCGGCCACTCGAACCAACAAGTACTTTCCCTCCCGCGCTAACGGAGCCGCGCCCGCCGCTTCATACTCAATCCGCACCCAGCCCACATATCCCGCCGGAATCACATACCGCGCCGGAGGCCGACGATGCATCAATAAATCCGCCGCAAACGGGCCATAAACAAGAACGCCCACCAGCACTGGCAGGCTCACCACCAAAACCGCAATCGTCCCGGCTCGGACTCTGGCCACTAACCCTTCCCCGTCACCTCAGATCATGAATCTATGGTTTTTCCCTGGCCCGCCGCGAACCTCTCCAAGGGTACTGCGTTTTTCCCTTGTCCTCACTACGACAGCACCCTCTTCCCCGCCACCCGCTCCGCGTGCAACACCTGCAACGCTTGCACCCTAACCTCGCCACGCTGCAATGCCGCAATCCCTTCCGCCGCCGCACGCGCCGCCGAGAGTGTAGTAATCGTCGTGATCCGCGCCATCACCGCCGCGCGCCGGATCGCTTTCTCATCGAACCACGGCTCCGCCCCGTGAGGCGTATTCACAATCAGCTGGATCCGGTCCCCCTTGATCAGGTCCACCACGTTCGGGCGCCCTTCCTTCACCTTGTAGACCCGCTCCACGCTCAGGCCCGCGTCCTCGATCACGTCCGCCGTGCCCGCTGTCGCTACCAGCTTGAACCCCATGTCCGCAAAGCGCCGCGCCACATCCGCCACACCCGCCTTGTCATGGTCGGTCACACTGATGAACACCGACCCCTGTGTCGGCAGTTTCTGTCCCGCCGCAATCTGCGCCTTCGCAAACGCCTCGCCGAAATTGTCCGCCACGCCCATCACTTCACCCGTCGAGCGCATCTCCGGCCCCAGCACCGTATCCACGCCCGGGAACTTGCTCCACGGAAACACTGGCGACTTTACGTAGTACCCCCGCCCCGGATCCAGGTCCGTCCCGCGCTCCACGCACTCGGGCAAAAACTCCCGCAGCTTGCTCCCCGTCATCAGCCGCGAGGCGATCCGCGCCAGCGGCACACCCGTCGCCTTCGACACGTACGGCACCGTGCGCGAAGCCCGCGGATTCACTTCCAGCACATACACCTTCCCGGCCTCCGACCCGTTCCCTTTTGACCCGCCATTGGGCACACGCGGAATCGCAAACTGGAGGTTCATCAACCCAACCACCTTCAGCGCCCGCGCCAGCTTGAAGGTGTAATCGCGCATGCGCTGCAGCAGGTGCTCCGGAATATCCACCGCCGGGAACACGCACGACGAATCTCCTGAGTGGATTCCTGCCTCTTCGATGTGCTGCATGATCCCGGCAATCACCACATCCTCGCCATCCGAGAGCGCATCCACGTCCACCTCGATCGCATCCTCGAGAAAGTGATCGATCAGCACTGGACGGTCCTGCGAATACTCCACCGCTTCCTTCATATAGCGGATGACCGTGTCTTCGTCATAGGCAATCACCATCGCCCGCCCGCCCAGCACATACGAAGGTCGCACTAGCACCGGATACCCCACTCGCTTCGCGCCCTCGACCGCCTCTGCCAGCGACGTCGCCATCGCTCCCGGCGACTGCGGAATCTCCAGCTCATCCAGCAGCTTCCCGAACCGCTTGCGGTCCTCGCACAGATCAATTGATTCGGGTGACGTCCCGATGATCGGCACACCCGCCGCTTTCAACGGTAGCGCCAGATTCAGCGGAGTCTGCCCGCCAAACTGCACGATCACGCCCACCGATGCCCCGCCCGCCGCTTCGTGCTCGTACACGGCAAATACGTCTTCGAGCGTCAGCGGCTCGAAGTACAACCGGTCGCTGGTGTCGTAATCGGTGGACACCGTTTCCGGATTGCAGTTCACCATCACCGTCTCGAACCCATCCTCGCGCAGCGCGAACGAGGCGTGGCAGCAGCAGTAATCGAACTCAATTCCCTGCCCGATCCGGTTCGGCCCGCTCCCCAGGATGATCACTTTCTTCTTCGCCGTGGGCGTCGCCTCATCCTCTTCTTCGTAGGTTGAATACAGGTACGGCGTATAGCTCTCGAACTCCGCCGCGCACGTATCCACGCGCTTGTACACCGGCTGCACGCCGTGCTTCTTGCGAAACTGCCTCACCTTCTCCGCTGAGCCGCGGCCTTCCAGCCGCCACACCGAAGCTAGCCGCGCATCGGAGAAGCCTGTGCGCTTGGCCTCGCGCAGCACCTCCGTCGGCATCGACTCCATCGGATGCTTTTCCAGCTCCAGCTGCATGTCGTTGATCTCTTTGAGCTGGTACAGGAACCACGGATCGATCGACGTCACCTTGGCCAGCTGCTTCACCGTATATCCCTGGCGCAGCGCATAGCGCACGTAACTCAACCGCTCCGGATGCGGCGTCACCAGCCGCTGCGTCAGGATCTTCGGCTCGATCTTCTCCGACCCCGCCTTCTTGCCGGTATCAAGCGCCCGCACGCCCTTCAGAAGCGCTTCTTTGAACGTGCGCCCGATGGCCATCACTTCCCCGACGGACTTCATCTGAGGTCCGAGGCTTTCGTCGGCACCGGGAAATTTCTCGAATTGCCACTTGGGGATCTTCACCACCACATAGTCGAGCGTCGGCTCAAACGACGCCGGGGTCTTGCGCGTGATGTCGTTGGGGATTTCGTCGAGCGTGTAACCGACCGCCAGTTTCGCCGCAATCTTCGCGATCGGGAACCCTGTCGCCTTCGACGCTAAAGCCGACGACCGCGACACGCGCGGATTCATCTCGATCACCACCATCCGTCCCGTTTCCGGATTCACTCCGAACTGAATATTCGACCCGCCCGTCTCCACCCCAATCTCGCGGATCACCGCGATCGCGGCATCCCGCATTGCCTGGTATTCACGGTCGCTCAAGGTCTGCGCCGGCGCCACGGTAATCGAGTCCCCCGTGTGCACTCCCATAGGATCGAAATTCTCAATCGAGCAGATGACGATGACGTTGTCCTTGAGGTCGCGCATCACCTCGAGCTCGTACTCCTTCCACCCCAGCACCGACTCTTCAATCAGCGCCTCGTGCACTGGCGACAAATCCAACCCCCGCGCCAGCAACTCCATCAACTCTTCGCGGTTATACGCAATGCCCCCGCCGGTCCCGCCCAGCGTGAACGACGGACGGATAATCACCGGGAACCCGATTTTCCCCGCAAACTCGAGCCCGTCCTTCAGATTGTTCACCAGCGCTGACTTCGGTACGTCGAGCCCGATCCTCTGCATCGCGTCCTTGAAGAACAGCCGGTCCTCGGCTTTCTTGATGGCCGCGATGTTCGCCCCAATCAGCTGCGCGTCGTACTTGTCGAGTACTCCGCCATCCGATAACTCCACCGCCAGGTTCAGCGCCGTCTGCCCACCCACAGTAGGCAAAACCGCGAACCCCGCGCTCGGCGAGAGTTCCCGCTCGATCCGGATAATTTCCTCCAGATATTCGCGCGTGAGTGGCTCGATGTAGGTGCGGTCAGCTATCTCGGGATCGGTCATGATGGTCGCCGGGTTCGAGTTTGCCAGCACCACTTCGTAGCCCTCACTCTTGAGGGCCTTGCAGGCCTGCGTGCCGGAGTAATCGAACTCGGCGGACTGGCCGATGACGATGGGCCCAGAGCCGAGGATCAGGATTTTCGAGATGTCATTTCTTCGTGGCATCTGCCCCTTGTAGCGCCGGCGCCCCGCCGGCTGTCCCGCGTGCGTGGTTTTCGCTAGCGACCAACGACCGACAACTAGCGACTGCCCTTCCCTTCCTCCATCATCCTGACAAAATCCTTAAACAGATAATGCGAGTCGTGCGGCCCCGGCGCCGCCTCCGGGTGGTACTGCACGCTGAACAGCGGCAGATTCCGGTGGCGCAATCCCTCGAGCGTGTTGTCATTCAGATCGACGTGCGTCAATTCCACCTCGCCTTGTGGCAGCGAATCCGGGTCCACCGCGAAATTGTGGTTGTGTGCGGTGATCTCGATCTTTCCCGTCCCCAACTGCTTCACGGGATGATTTCCGCCGTGGTGCCCGAACTTCAGCTTGTAGGTCTTCCCGCCCAGCGCGAGCCCCACCAGTTGGTGCCCCAGGCAAATCCCGAAGATCGGCTGCCGGCCCATCAGCCTGCGGATATTGTCCACCGCGTAACTGCACGGCTCCGGATCGCCCGGCCCATTCGACAGGAACACTCCATCCGGCTTGAGCGCGAGCACATCCTCAGCGGGCGTCTGCGCCGGGACCACGGTGACTTTGCAACCCTCGCCCCGCAGCTTTCGCAGGATGTTCTGCTTGATCCCGTAGTCGTACGCCACCACGTGAAACCGCGCAGGCTCATCCTTCACGCCTACGACCGCCACTGGCTCGTGCGAGCGCTCGCCGACTTCCCACACATACGGCCGCGTCGTGCTCACCACTTTCGCCAGGTCCGTCCCGTCCATTTTCGGAATCGACAACGCCTTCGCCACCAGCTTCTCAGGATCGCTCTCGATCGTCGAAATCACTCCGCGCATCACGCCGTGATTGCGCAGGTGCCGCACCAGGGCCCGTGTATCGATATCCGCGAGCACCGGAATCTTGAACTGCTCCAGATACTCCTCCGCCACTTGCTGCGAGCGCCAGTTCGAGCTCACCTTCGAGAACTCGCGCACGATAAGCCCCTCAATGTAGGGCTTGGTAGCCTCGTTGTCTTCTGGATTGGTGCCGTAATTGCCGATTTCGGGGTTGGTCAGGACAACAATCTGCCCTGAATACGATGGATCGGTGAAGATTTCCTGGTATCCGGTGATGGAAGTGTTAAAAACGACTTCCCCGTAGCATTCGCCTTTGGCGCCGTAACCTTTGCCTCGAAAGATGCGCCCATCTTCGAGCGCAAGGATTGCTTGCATTCCTACTCCCGGGTGTGGATTTTCGAGATTTTATCAGGGATCGCGCGAACCCCCAACACGGAAAACGCCGCCGGCTGTGAATTTCTCTGGCGACCGTCAGCTGACGTCCTCGCCGCTACCGCGGCCCGAGCCAGCCGATCCCATCCGGAATTGCGCCCAACACGCCTCATCCTGAAACGAGCCTACTCCATGGTACGTAGAAAGGGCGCGGACTTGGCCGCGCCGCAGAGTCCCAATTGAACTTCAGTTCCGGACCGTCCTTGGCCGAGCTTGCCCGGCGAGGCACGCGAGGAATCCTTGTCCCACCTCGGTCATCCCAAATTGCAGGAGAGATTCTTCTCAAAAGGAGCCCCGCGAGAACACCTCCCGCTGACGCGCCTGGCAACCTGCTAGCGGCTACCAGCCGCCAGCCAACCCTTACCTGAGTCGCCCCATCTTCTCCATCGGCCAGTACCCGAACACCGCCTTGCCGTAAATCAGGCTTTCTTTCACCGGCCCAAAGTCCCGGCTGTCCCGCGACATGCTCCGGTGGTCTCCCAGCATGAAAAAGCAGTGCGCCGGCACCACCGTCTCCGGATACGACCGCTCGTCAGCATACTCCGGCGGCACGTAGTTCTCTTCTAGCGGCTCGCCGTTCACGAATACCTGCCCCGCATCAATCCGGATCCGGTCTCCCGCCACCCCGATCACCCGCTTGATGTAACTGGTCGAGGGGTCCCGCGGATAGCGGAACACGACAATGTCCCCGCGTTCTACCGGCTCCCAGCGGTACACGAACTTGTTGACGAAGATCCGTTCCTGGTCATCCAACGAGGGCATCATGCTCGTGCCCTCCACCTTTACCGGCTGGTACAGAAAAATGATGATGAACGCCGAGATCGCTAGCGAGATGACCAGGTCGCGCACCCAAACCCCCAAAGATGGCGCGGTCTTCCGGGCTTTTTTGGCTGGTTCGCTCACCCCCGGCGGACTCCCCGTCGCTGACATACTTTCCTTGATTCTATACTCAAGCTTCACGCCCGATGAAGCCCTTCGCGCGGGTCCCGACTGGCACCCGAACCCCAGCCTCGCAGGGGCGACCAAATAGGCCCTGTGTAACCCAGGACCGGGGGCTGCCGACTTGTTACAATAGCGTTTTGAGGTCATTCCCCATGCTTAAGCGTGTTGCCCTTCTGGCATTCTTGTTCCTGGCCGTGACCCTGACGGTCTCCGCCCAGTGGCTGAACAACCAATCCGATCAGGGGGTCCCAGCCTACAATGCCGCACCCCCTCCCAGGGGCAAGAAGCTGCCCCCCATCCTCACCAAGGAGAGCCTTTGGGCCGAGAATGCTCAGTACCCGTACCAGACCAAGGCCTACGAACTGGCAGCCAAGATTCCCAGCGTCATCCATCAGCAGCCCTGTTACTGCTACTGCGACCGCGGCATGGGACATAACAGCCTGCACAGTTGCTTCGAGAACACTCACGGCGCCCAATGCGATGTCTGCTTAAAAGAGCTGTACTATAGTTACGCTCAGACGAAGAAGGGCAAGACCCCGACCCAGATCCGTCAAGGCATTATCAAGGGCGAGTGGAAACAGGTCGACCTCGGGTCCGCCGCATCAATGAACTGAATTCGTCCGATCGCGAACCGCGGGGGTTTGGGAACCTACAGATTGCCGATTGCAAGTTGCCGATTCCCCGCACCTCGGGAATGGCGTTCGCTATGCCACGGATTTTCTGTTAGTCCCCGATTCCAAGGAGTTTTTACGAAAACCACAGGAAGACTCTTACATATGGCTCAAAAACCCACAACCAAGAAGTCCATGGCCGACGATCCCCGCGTCGCTCAAGCCATCCAGAACTATGAGACGGGTCTGCGCGCCCTGCAGGAACACAAGTTCGACAAGGCCAAGGCCGCTTTCCAGAAAGTCCTTGGCGGCCCCAGCAAGGAGCTCGCCGACCGCGCCCATGTGCACCTCAATGCCTGCAATCAGCACTTGGAGAAGGTCACCTACCAGTTCAAGACCGTGGAAGAGCACTTCGACTACGCCGTCTCCCTCATGAACCTTGGCGACTACGTCCAGGCCCGAGAACATCTGGAAAAGCTCCAGAAGCAGTCTCCCAAGTCCGACTTCGTCATCTACGGACTGGCCGCGCTCGACTGCATGACCGGCCACGTTGAGGATTCGCTCCGTAATCTGGACGAAGCCATCCGCCTCAACCCGAGCCTCCGCTTTCAGGCGCGCAACGATTCCGATTTCCAGAACCTCTCCGAGGATCCGCGCTTCACCGAGTTGCTCTACCCGGACCCGGGTGTCGACGCCGTTTCCGAAGCAACCGTCCCCGGGGAAGATACGTACTAGCTCGGCTCCATGGACGCACCGCTTAACCTGCTGCCGCGGGATTCTTCCGCTTACCCCGCCCCACTGCGCGTCGTGGCGATCGGCGGAGGCACAGGACTGTCCACGCTCCTAAAAGGCCTGAAAAACTTCGTCCCCGCACCCGGCGAACCCTTCCGCCCCGCCGCAGGCACGCCCGCCATCAGCGAGCTCAGCGCCATTGTCACCGTCAGCGACGACGGCGGCTCCAGCGGCCGCCTTCGCAAAGAACTTAACATGCTCCCGCCGGGTGACATCCGCAACTGCATCGTCGCCCTTTCTGAAGACGCTGACCTGCTTTCCCAGCTTTTCCAACACCGCTTCGACAAAGGTTCCGGCCTCGAAGGCCACAACTTCGGCAACCTCTTCCTGGCCGCCCTTACTTCTATCACCAAGGATTTTGCCGAGGCGGTTCGCCTCTCCAGCGAAATCCTCCTCACTCGCGGCCACATCTATCCCGCCACCACCTCCAACATCGAACTAGAAGCACTCCTCGAAGATGGCACCCGCGTCCGCGGCGAAACCAAGATCACTGCCAGCAAAGGGCGCATCCGCGAACTCTTCCTCGTCCCCCCCGACGTCGACCCCCTTCCGCAAACCCTCGAGGCCATCGCCCGCGCCGACATCATCACCATCGGCCCCGGCTCGCTCTTCACCAGCCTCATCCCCAACCTGCTCGTCAAAGGCATCGCTCAGGCCATCCTGGCCTCGCCCGCCATCAAGGTTTATATCTGCAACCTCATGACGCAGGCGAACGAGTCTCTCGGCCTCTCCGCTGCCGACCACATTCGCGCCCTCAACCAGCACGCCGGCGCCCAACTCTTCGACTACGCTCTCATCAACCGCAAGCCTGCTTCCCTGGAACTCAAGGCCAAGTACGCCCTCGAAGGTGCCGCCCAGATCGTCAACGACCTCGACGTCATTGAGCAACTCGGCTGCTGTCCCGTCCTCGGCGATTACCTCGACGAAACCGGTCCCGCCCGCCACGCCACCGACACCGTCGCTCGCGACCTCCTCGAAATCGCCGCCCAGGCTCCGGCCTCCCGTAAACCCGCCCTCAACTCCGCTCGCCCGTAGTCGCCAGTCTCTGGTGGTTAGTCCGCAGCTACCAAGAAGGCGGGTGCCCTCCGGTTCGCGGCCCTCCGCTGGGCCCTGCCCTGGGATTCCACGAGCCTCTCCTCTTGGAGGCTTCCGCCCGGAAGCTGACGACTAGCGACTGACGACTGCCACCCGCTATATTTATCTCAATGCCCACACCAAACCCGCCCCGCATCGCCGTCGCCATCATGGCTGCCGGCAAAGGCACGCGCCTCAAATCCAAGCACCCGAAAGTCCTCCACGAAGTCGGAGGCAAGCCGCTGCTCGCTCACGTCATCGCCGCCGCCACCCAAATCGTTCCCCCTCCCGACGTTTACGTCATCATCGGCCACGAAGCCGCCCGCGTCCGCCAAGCTGTCGCTCACACCGGCGTCCACTTTGTCCTGCAGGAAGACCAACGCGGCACCGGGCACGCCCTCATGGTCGCCCGCGACGCCCTCGCTCCCTATGACCACGTCATCGTCCTCTCCGGCGACGCCCCGCTCATCACTCCCGCCACCATCGCCCGCCTCCGCGATTTTCACCTGCAGAACAAGGCCGCGATGACCCTGCTCTCCGCCGACCTCCAGACCCCCACCGGATACGGCCGTGTCCTTCGCAAGTCCCCCAAGTCCCAAGAAGTAAAAGCAATCGTTGAAGAAAAGTCGGCAACTCATGCCCAGAAAAAGATCCACGAAATCAACTCCGGCTTCTACGCCTTCGCCGTGAAACCTCTCTTCTCGCGCATCGGCGAACTCACCACCGACAACGCCCACCGCGAGTACTACCTTACTGACATGGCCGCAGTCTTCACCCGCGCCAAGGCCAAAGTCCTCGCCCTTAAGACCCCCCAGCCCTCCGAAATCCTCGGCTCCAATACCCGCGCTGAAATGATGGAGATCGACCAACTCGTCCGCCTGCAGAAGGCCCGCGACCTGATGGCCGCCGGGGCCAGCATCTTCTACCCGCAGACCTGCGTCATCGACGCGGAGGTCGAGATCGGTCCCGACACCATCGTCGAGCCTTTCGTCCAGCTGCTTGGCCGCACTCGTATCGGCAGCGACTGCCGCATCCGCTCCTACAGCGTCATCCAGAACTCCGAGATCGCCGACCGCGTCACCATCCGCCCTGGCTCCATCCTTGACGACGCCCGCGTCGCCTCCGACGCCGTGATCGGACCCTACTCGCACCTCCGCCCCGGCAGCGATATCGGTGCAGCCGCCCACGTCGGAAATTTTGTGGAGACGAAGAAAATCAAACTCGGCAAGGGATCGAAAGCCAACCACCTCACCTACCTCGGCGACGCCGAGATCGGCTCCGGCGTCAACGTTGGCGCCGGCACCATCACCTGCAACTATGACGGCCTTCACAAACACAAAACCGAAATCGGAGACAACGTCTTCGTCGGCAGCGACTCCACCCTCGTCGCGCCTGTCAGGATTGGCAAAGGCGCCTACATCGCCGCCGCCTCCTGCATTACAGAGGATGTTCCAGAAGACGCCCTCGCCCTGGGCCGCACCCGTCAAACTACCAAAGAAGGCTGGGCCCGAGCCAAACGCGAACAAAAGAAATAGCGGCGGTGTCTCGCCCCTGAAGAGGCACTCCTTCTGACCGCATCCCTCAGTACTTTGTCATGCTGAGCGCTACCAAGGATCTGCTTCTTGTCTGCGGTCTCGGCAGAGAAAGCCCTCGCCCAAAAGCAGAGGGCACGGAGCCCATCACCCCGTGCCCGCGTCTCCTCCGTTGACGTTCTTATTTTGAAACTGCTGCAAACAAATCTGACTTCATCAGCGCCTGAAACTGCTTGTCATCCGTCTTAAAGTGCAACGTCAGCTTCGAACTGTCCGAATCCACCGTCAGGGCATCGATTGCTGTCTTCTCTACCGGCGAGGCGCTCATCTTCTTATAGAGCATACCTGCCTTCACCAGGGACGACATGGTCGCCGCCGTGAGCGAATCCGACGTGATCACATCCAGGTTGAAGTTCACTCCGCTCGAAAAATCCATCGTATAGCGCGATCCCAGCAGGCGCTTCTTCACGGTGTCGTAATCGGCCACTTTCGACGCATCGCCCAGCGCTGACCGCATCATGTTCTGCGTTCCCTGCTGGTCGAGCAAACTCCACACCGGCGACCCATCCACCGCCGCCATCATGTCCGACATCTGTGGATTCTGGTCCAGCGCCGGCGTATTCCCGTCGCGCGCATCCAGCGCCCCCTTCACCGCCTCGTCATCCCCGAACAGCAGCGTGTTCTCGTCCAGGAAGTTCATCACCATGCCATTGCCCATGGCATACAAATCCGACGTCCGGAACTTCACCGGCATGATCTTCTTCATCCTCATCCGCTTCAGCACAGCCTTCGCCGAGAACGATCCCTGCGCCATGCCCACTACTTTTACGCCTTTCTTGCCCATGCGGTAGGCGGCAAAGGTCAACTGGTCCACGTCGCGGTCCGAATCGATCCCCACACCCTTCAACGCCACTTCGAACTGCTTCAAACTCTCCGGCAGCACCTGCTCCTTCAACTGCATCGCCGTCGGCGAATCATGCAGTGCCCGGTAATCCACCGAAATCAACTGCTGAATGTCCGACGGAATCACCGTCCGCACCGACGTGCCCAGCGGCATCGCCCACGCCGCGCTGCAGATCAAACCCAACATGTAACCTAAAATCACCAGCTTTTTCATAAGACCTCTGAGAATACTGTCTTGGATGCCGAATCGGCTCGCTGAGTTAACCCAGTCTCCCTCAATTGTATGCCTGCCCCACGTCCGCCTGCACAAAACGAAAGTACACTCTTCCGGTTGACGGACCGGACACCCGCGTGGCCAAACCCCGCCGCGGGCATTGCCCGCGCCCCGAAACGGCGCCCTCTGTAACGATCTCGCCCAATCTCCCGTTCCGGCCAACCGGTCGCAAACCACCGTCTCGATCAACGACAACTGGCGCCTCGAGGCTGTGGTCCAGTCACTCTTACCGCTGTCCGCGGTCTCCTGTAAATAAGGACCTCCTTCCTTCCCACTGGAAGGGCGTCCCTGGCCGACCGGATGCCAATATTCCCGTAATATAGAAAGCGCCGAGAGGAAGGCGCGGTCGCGCACTCTGGTCTCCGCATCCCGCCACTCGGATTAACCATTCACGGAACCTGCATGTTCGATCGCCAGTCCTGGCTCTCGCTCCTCCCCTTCCTCTTCGCCTGCTTCATCGCGGCCGCGATCGGAGCTGCAGCTACCCGCCGCTCCGTCAAAACCTGGTACCTCACCCTCCACCGCCCTGCCTGGACGCCCCCATCCTTGATCTTCGCCCCCGTTTGGTCCACTCTCTACTTGATGATGTCCCTCAGCGCCTGGCTCGTCTGGCGCGAGACACCCTGGCCCGCCGCCCGCTCCGCTCTCATCCTCTTCGCCATACAACTTGTTCTCAACGCCATCTGGTCGATCCTTTTCTTCGCGCTCCACCGCCCCGGCCCCGCTTACGCCGAGATCCTCCTCCTCCTCACCATGATCGTCGCCACCATCACCGCCTTCCTCCCACTTTCTTTCCTGGCCGCATGGCTCCTGCTCCCGGACGCCATCTGGGTGGCCTTCGCCGCGTACCTCAACCTCCGCATCTGGCAGCTCAACTAGTCGAGCAGGGGGACGCCCTCGCCCTCACCTCCCGAATCTCTCGCAAGCCCCCCAAAGAAACGAAAGCCCGGGAGGTCTCTTCCCGGGACAATTACCTTCATCTCCTCTAAATTCTGTCATCCCGCGTGCAGTAAGGCATCAGCCGAACGCAGTCGAGGGCCCCATGTCCTTCCCCGCTGCCGCCGACCTGCAGGGTGTTCTCTCGAGGCTCTCGCGAAGTTCTCTGTGTCCTCCGCGCTTCTGTGGCGAAGCTCCCTTCGCTGCGACACCTTCGCGCCAGGAGCTTGACCTGAGCGAGGTCCACTTATCTGAAATAGATCCACAACCCTACCACCGTCGCCAATAGCAACAGACTGAACACCACGTTCACCCGATGCTCCAGCGGCGTCTCGTGGGCCGGCTTGCGCACGGGCGTTCCCACCGGAATCGTGTCTATCTTGTCGTCGACAGTGGCAAACGTCAGCCCCGCCAGCTTCCGCCGGTCCGGCACTGGCGTCGCGAGCGAAACTCCCACCAACACCAGCGAGCAAACCAGGAACATGAAAATCGCATAGTGCAGGAAGTTCATCTTCACCAGCCACTCCATCAAGCCGCTGAACTGCGTTCCCTTGGCGGCCATCAGCTCCGCGATGAAGCGCACCGCGCCCAGCACAAACCCCGTGAGCAGCGACGAGATCGCTCCCTCTCCATTCAGCCGCGGCCACAAAATCCCCAGCACAAAGCAGGCCGCAATCGGCGGGCTGATATACGCCTGCACGCTCTGCAGGTAGATGTAGAGCTGGCTGCTGATCAGATGAATGAACGGCACCCACAACAATCCCAGCAGTACCATCACTCCCGTCGCCACCCGTCCGAAGTTCACCAGCTGCGCTTCCGACGCCTCCGGCCGCAGCTTCTTATAGAAATCCAGCGTGACCAGCGTTGACGCCGAATTGAACACGGAACTCATCGCACCCATCACCGCCGCCAGCAGCGCCGCCATTACCAACCCCACCAGCCCGGTCGGCAACAAATTCAACACCAGCGTCGGATACGCCGCGTCAGGCTTCCCCGCCAATTGCTCCGCGAACAGCGCATAGGCAACGATCCCCGGCAGCACCAGCATGAACACCGGCAGGATCTTCAGGAAACCCGCAAAAATCGTTCCCGCTTTCGCATGCCCCTCGTCCCGCGCGGAAAGCACCCTCTGCACAATGACCTGGTCCGTGCACCAGTACCAGACCCCCAGAATCGGCGCGCCAAAGAAGATGCCCGTCCATGGAAACGCCGGGTCCGACGCCGGTTTGATCATGTGGAAATAGCCGGGAGGCACCATCGTCCGCAAGTGTTCAAGTCCGCCCACCTTGCTCAGCCCGATGACGGTCAGCGCCACCGCCCCTGTAATCAGGATCAGCGTCTGCACCGTGTCCGTGTAAATCACCGCCGCCAGTCCCCCGGCAATCGTATAAACCCCCGTCGCCACCACCAGCACGATCGCCGTTTTCACCAGCGACCAGCCCGCGATCCGCTCCAGCACTACGCTCGCCGCGTACAACTGCACCGAAATCTTCGTGAAGATGTATGCAATGATCGATATCCCGGCCAGGTACACCGCGCAATACCGGCTGAAGCGTCGCTCCAGAAATTCCGGCATCGTAAACACATTGCTGCGCAGATAGAAGGGGACAAACACCCATCCCAGGATCAGCAGGATCAGGCACGCCAGCCACTCAAAGTGACCCACCGCCAGCCCCGACGACGCTCCCGTCCCCGACAGCCCGATGAAATGCTCCGTCGAAATGTTCGAAACAAACAGCGACGCTCCAATAAAAAACCAGCCAATGTCCCGACTGGCCAGAAAATAGTCCGTCGAGGTGCGCTCTTTCCGCGCAAAGTACAAGCCAATGCAAAACACGATCAAAAAATAAACGCCGATGATCGCCATATCGACGGTCGCCAGCGCACGATGCGTCACGGCTGCGCTTGCATTCATCTCGCTTCGATCAACCTCCGTTCGCGGAATCTCGGCCGCTGCTTGAACCGCTTTCCTGCCATTTAGTGCAATACATAGACCGACACACTATGGGCCGGAGCCTCAACTGTCAACGACGTATTTTCGACATGCGCCCCTGGCGCTCCCAACTCCGCCTCCGCGGATCGCACACCCGCCAGGTTCGCAGCCCGCAAATCCAAGTCAAACTTCCGGACCATCCCACCGTCGTTGAACACCACCAGCACCCGGTCTGGCCCATGTTCCCGCAGGAAGACATACGACGAATCGTCGTACTCCAGGTGCACCTGCCGCCCCTCCCGCAACGAGGCATGCTCCTTCCGCAACCGCAACAACCCCTGCACCCGCGCAAAGACCTCCTGCTCCTCTGCCGTCCGGCCCGCCGCTACAAACGCACTCCGCGCATCTCCCGGAAACCCTCCTGGAAAATCCCGCCGGTTGTCCGGGTCCTCGCCCCCCGGCATCGCGATTTCGTCGCCCGAATAAATTTGCGGAATCCCCCGCATCGTCAGCAACAGCGAAAAAGCGTTCTCCAGCCGTTCTTTCGACTCGTCCGCATCCGTGAAGAACCGCGACGTGTCGTGGTTCCCGATAAATGTCACCAGCGATTCCGCCCGCGGATACATCCAGTCCCGCTCCAGCACTTCCACCAGGTGCCGCGCCGGCGCGCCGTGGTTCAGCACCGCCCGCAGCGCCTCATACATCGCAAAGTCAAACACCGCCGGCAGGCGCGTATCGATCCCATCAAACCGCTTCTCTCCGCCCACAAAAAACGATGTGATGATCGGATCCGGGTCGAACACCTCGCCCACCGTCGTCATCCGTGGATACACCGCAAACAGCTCCTTATGCCACTCCGCCCAGAACGACCGGGGCACATAAGGGAACGTGTCCAGCCGGAACGCATCCAGTCCCGTCACCTCTGCCCACCACTGACTGTTGTCGATCAGGTACTGCGCCACCGCCGGATTCTCCTGCTTCAAGTCCGGCAGCTTGTCCGCGAACCAGCCATCCAGCAGGTCTTGATATTGCGCCCGCAGCGCATGCGGGTCCGTCAGTGGCCCAAACGTCCCTTTCGACTCCCGGTGCTGCTCCCGCGTTCCATGGAACCAGTCCGGCTCCGGCAAGTCATCTATCCAGGGATGCCGCGGCCCCGTATGGTTCACCACCACGTCCAGCACGATCTTCATCCCCCGCGCGTGGGCCGCCACCACCAACTCCTGAAGGTCCTTCAACGTCCCCAGGTGCTCATCTACCGCGTAGAAATCCACTGCCGCGTAACCGTGGTAATCCTCCGGAGAGTGGTTGTCGTTGTCATACACCGGATTCAGCCAGATCGCCGTCACCCCCAGGTCCTTCAGGTAATCGAGATGCTCCCGGATCCCCCGCAAATCCCCGCCGTGATATGCCCGCGCTGCCACCCGGTCATACGTTCCCGGCGACTGCGATGGCTGATCATTCAACGGATCCCCATCGGCGAACCGGTCCGGCATGATCAGGTACAGCACATCGTCCCGCGTGATCCCCTGAAACCGTCCCGTTTGCGACGCCCTCGCCCACAAAGGCCAGCGGAAACCTCCTTTGCCCACTGAGCTGCGGATCTGAAATGTCACTTCCCCAGGCGCCGTCGTCCCCGCAATCTCCAGCCACAAAAAAAGATAATGCCCGTTCCGCGAAGCCTCCCAGCGCACTACCCGCACCCCCGGATAGCTCGTCTCCACCCGTGCCCCGGAGAGATTCTCTCCCCGTACCAGCAGCAAAACCTTGGGTGCAAACCCCACCCACCAGTTTGGCGGGTCGAGTTTCTGCACCCTCGGCGCCTGCCCATAGGCCTCGAAAACCGCCGCCAACACCCACAGGGCAGCAAACATCTTCGCTCGGCGTCGCAGCAGCTCAGGAATCATGCTGTTCTGAAAAATGGGGAGAGCGTCCCAACGCTCTCCCCTCGTCGATTGGACCGCAGTTAGAAGCTCACCCGCAGCGAGAGCTGTACCTCGCGCCAGCTGTCGTAACGCAAGCTGGTGACCCGGCCGAAATTACCATCGTTCATGTTTCCATCAGGCTGATTGAACTGCGGGGTATTGAACAGGTTATAGAACTCGCCCCGAAGTTCGGTGTTGTACCGCTCAGTGATCTTGAAGGTCTTCCCAATACTCAGGTCCACCGTCTTGGTCGCGGGCCCGGTGAACGGGTTCCTGGGGCCCGTGCCAGGAGCGAGAGGTGTCCCATTGCTGCTGTTAGTGGCCGGCCGCTCAAAAGAGGCGGTGTTGAACCACTCTCTTACCTTGTTCAACTGCTGCAGTGGACCAACAAGATTTGGACGGGTGCTGGGGCTGAAACAGTACTGACAGATGACATCGAACGGAAAGCCGCTCGCCAGGGTCACGATTGGGCTCACTTGCCACCCGCCCAGCAGCGAATCGGTGGTTCGGTTCCAGTCGTTCCCAAACGTTTTGCCGCGTCCGAAGGGTAACTCCAACAGCGCGTTGAATACGAAGCGGTGCCGCACATCCTGCAGCGAACTGGCCCGCTCCTTCGTCCACCACTGGAACGGATCAACCACATTTCCCCCGTAACGATAGTCGCTGTCGAATCCCGCCACCGAGTTGTCGATCGCGTGCGACCAGGTATACGCTCCGTTGAACTGGATCCCGTTGCTGAGTTGCCGCCGGATCATCGCCTGCAAACCGTGATAAATCGATCCGCCCCGCGTGTCATTCACCGGGATTGTGCCCAGCGCCGGATACGGCTTGATGCCCGTGTCGTAGGCCGGACGGTTGACATCGTAAAACGTCGACAGGCGCGTGCCTCGCGTACCCACGTAGGCCAAGGTCGCCGCCGTCTTTGAATCAAGCTGCTGCTGGACCTGCAGGTTCCACTGCTGCACCATCGACGTCCGGTCCCTGGGCAACCATGCCGTCAAGCTCACATTGGCGGGATTGTTAAGGTCGATGTTCAAGGTCTGCTTGTTGGGAAAACCGTTGGCGGTGATGGTGCTGATGTTTGGAGTTCCATCCGGGTTTGCCTGTGCCAGCCCGCCCAACGTCAGGAACAGCCCGCTGTTATTCACGAAATACCCATTGTTCGCCACGGCATTCTGGTAGTTGTAGCTGGCGCTGCCACCGAAGGGCGCATTCTGCGAAAGCTGCTTGTCGATCCCTTCCCGGTCGATGAAGTAAAAGATTCCGTAGCCACCGCGAAGGACCGTCTTCTGGTTTCCGCGCAAGTCGTAAGCAAATCCGATGCGCGGGGCAAAATTGTGATTGGTGCCGTTCAACGTGCTCTTGGAAATTCCGTTCTGTCCGGCCAGTACGATGTGCCCCGTCGTCAGGTCGAAGTTCGCCATCCGGTTGTTGATTTCCGTGGGCCACGTGAACAAGTCATAGCGCAGTCCCAGGTTCAGCGTCAGGCGATTGCTGACGCGCCAGTCGTCTTGCCCGTAGAACCCGTCTTCCCAGCTGCGTGTGTGGAAGTACCCGCTCGATGGCCCTACCTGGTAATTGCTGATCCAGCCCACCAGCAAATCCGACTGCTCCCAGCCAGTGGACCACGGCTTGCTTGCATCCGCTTGGAAGAAACCCTTGCCCGCGATCGGGTTGAAAAAGTTCACCTGCCGCCAGATCACGTTCCCGCCGAACTTAAACGTATGGCGTCCTCGGACCCACGAGAAGTTGTCCGCCACCTGGTAAGTATTCTCCGGCACAAAGTAGTTGCCGTAATCTCCGGTGTATTCCAGCTGGCTGCCGCTGTTGCCGATCAACGCTCCTCCACCCAGCAGCGGGCTGGTGTTCGCATTCGGGATCCCCAGGTTTGCCGACAGCGGCACGCTCCCGAACGGCGCTTCGTATCCGAGGAACGACCGCACGTAGCCCAGGCGGAACTCGTTGATCAGACTCGACCCGAAAACGTGGGTCTCGCCCAGTACGATGCTCCGCGGATGCTGAAACTGTATCCCCGATCCGTAGCCGGAAGGCAACGTGGGTAGCCGCGGCGTCGTTTCGTCGATGTCCTGCCCATAACTGTAGCGAACAAACGCCTGGTCGGCAGAGCTGAACACGTAGTCCAGGCGAACATCAAAATCGTTATACCTCTGGTTTTGCACTCGATGGGCTTGGTAATTATTCTCGATGCATGCCCCATCCCCGCCGGCCAAGGTGGCGCCGATCGAACACCTTGGATCAGAAGCCGAGGTGATGTTTGGTAGCGGATATGCGTTCAGGTAGTTGGACCCCGCCGGCACCCATAGCGCAGAATTGGTCAAGTCGTTGTTCGGGACCGCTACGCCGCCGCCGCCAGGGTAGTGCAGCTGGATTTTCCGTGGGTTCCCATTTCCGTCTGGCGGCAGATATAGCAGCTCGGAGAAATTTCCCTGCCGCTCAAGCTGCGTGGGGACGGTCGCCGTCTCACCCTGCAATGGGAGCGACTGTCTTACTCCCTGATAGTCCCCAAAGATGAATAGCTTGTTCTTCCAGATCGGTCCCCCGGCGGCAAACCCGAACTGGTTCCGGTGGAACGGTGGCGCCGATTCCTGTGAGAAGTAATTAGGATTCGCGTCAAACTTGCTCTCCCGGTGTTGCCAGAACACCGCCCCGTGATAGTCGTTCGTTCCCGACTTATACGTCGCATTTACTACCCCGCCGCCCGCGCGCCCGTATTCCGCAGGCGCCACGTTCGTGTCTACGCGGAATTCCTGGATCGCATCCGGGGGCACGAAAAACACGATCGTATTTACCAGCGACTCGTTGTTGTCGATCCCGTCAAACAGGTAGTTGTTTGCCTGTACCCGCAACCCATTCACCGACAGTGCTCCGCCCCCGCTGGTGGCATAGCGGAACGTTTCCGCCTGGTTGCCGGTTCCCTGCTGCTGGTTCCCCGGCTGCCCGCGCGTGACGCCCGGAACCAGCGTCGCCAGGTTTGTGAAGTTCCGCCCATTGAGCGGAAGATCCACAATTTGCTTGCCAATGACCGTGTCGCTCACTCCGGAACTCGTCGTGTCAATGATCGGCGTGGCCGCCGTGACTTCCACGTTTTCACTCGTCGCGCCCGGCTTCAGCGCAAAATCCAGATTGAGCACCTGCGCCGTCTGCAGCGTGACCTCCCGCGCCACCGACGCAAAATTGGTTTGCTTTACCTCCACCCGGTACCGCCCCGGCTCCAGTCCCGGCAAACTGTACAATCCGTCCCCGTTCGTTTTCACTTCGATCACGCGGGCCGTGCCTTGGTTTGTGATCGTCACCGCGGTGTTCGGCAAGATTGCCCCTTGAATGTCCGTCACAAGGCCCGTGATCGTGCCGGTGCTCGACTGTCCCGATGCAAACGTGGCGGCCAACATCAAAGTCAGCAACAGGGCTGCTTTTTGAAACCCTGACATAGCATCTCCTCGATCTCTACTTGCATGATTGCGGTCACTCGCTTTAGTCCACCCCTGCCCGCCCCATGGAATAGCAGAAGCCGGCGCTTTTGTGATGGAAGCCAATGCCCAAGGGCAGCAACTCGTAACACAATCCCTGCCCCCTCCAAGGTTTCACTAGGTTTTATACGGTTACATGATTAAAATGCTGCTGAAGCAGACAGATGCGCATGTCTGTTACTTCTCTGTCTCATGACTGTTACACGCATTTCTGCCTCGGAACGGGAGGAGTTCTCCCAGGAAATAGATCGGCTTATTAATAGTCATATCCTCCACGGTTCCGAATCCCTCTGTAAGCTCCTGCAATACCTCGCCAAACACGCCATCGATCATCCCGCCGCCCCGCTCAAGGAGTACCAGATTGCCGTCGAAGTCTTCGGCCGCCGCAGCGACTTCGATCCCCAATCCGACTCCACCATCCGCGTTCAAGCTGGACGGCTTCGGCTCAAGCTCGCCGAGTACTACAGCTCCGAAGGCGCCGAGGATCCCATCGTCGTCGAACTCCCCAAGGGCACCTACGTCCTTTCTTTCCATCGCCGTAATTCCGCCGGCGCACGGGCCGCTCATCGTCATGAATCGGCCGAACCCCCTTCCTTGCCCTTCTCCTGGGTTTCCGCCGTCGCCCTCCTCTCCCTGCTGCTCATCGCTTCTCTCGTCGTCATCGTGATGATGCTCAACGGCAAACGCCCCGTCGCCACTGCTCAGGCCGGCAACTACGAACCGGTCCCAGCCGCGTTCCAGGCCTTCTGGAAGCCCTTCGTTTCCGGTCCCGAGGAGCCTTGGCTCATCTTCAGCAACGCCGCCTTCGTCGGCCGCCCCGAAACCGGCATGCGTTACTTCTCCGCCGGCCGCGATCCCCAGGAAGCCATCTGGGACCACTACACCGGCGTCGGCGAAGTCCTCGCCGTCCACAGTCTCGATCAGGTCTTCGGACTCTTCCATCGCCAGCTTCGTGTCAAGCGGGGCAGCCTTTTCTCCCTCGACGATGCCAAAAATAACGACCTCATCTTTCTCGGATCTCCCTCCGAGAACCTCACCCTGAGCGAAATTCCCTCCACTCAGGATTTCGTTTTCCGGCGCGTCGCTTCGGGCCACCGCAAAGGAGACCTGGCCATCGTGAACCTCCATCCCCAGCCCGGCGAGTCCGCGCAATTCCTGGCGAGCCCCTCCTCTTCTCCCCTGCTCGAAGACTACGCCCTTGTCGGTTTCGTTCCCGGCCTGACCTCCGAACATTCCGTTCTGATTCTTGCCGGAACCACGACCTTCGGCACCCAGGCCGCCGCCGAATTCGTCAGCCGTCAGGCCTCCCTCGAAGAACTCCTGACCCGCCTCACTGGCTCGCGCACTGGTCCCCTCGCTCCCTTCGAAGCCATCATCCACATTAAGGTCGCCCGCGGTGTCCCCGTCGAATCCGAACTCGTCGCGGTTCGCAAGCGCTAGGCCAACGTCCAACAGACCCGCGCCTAGTCACTCCTACACGCGTTCGCCTCCGTTCCCCGAGGAATTTTTTCTTCCCTCGTCAGCTTCCCGCCTCGCTCTTTCGCGATATCATCTTGCGCGGCTTCAGACACTCCATGACCATCCGTAAACTCTCGCTCCTTCTCTTTCTCTATTCCTCCGTACTCGCTCACGGCCAATGGCGTTCGCTCGCGGACCTCTCTTCCATCGACATGCTCCCCAATGGCCTGGAACTGGTCGCCGGCTCCGCGCATATCCGCGTCACCGCTCTCGCTCCAAATCTCATCCGCCTGCGCTACGCGGTCGACGGTTCTTTCCGCCCCGATCACTCATTCGCCGTCCTCCCCGACGCCTTCCCCGACCCGCCTTCGGCTCAAATCAACGACGCCCCCGACTCCGTCACCTTCGACACCGGCTCGCTTCGCGTCCACATCACAAAATCGCCTCTGCGCATCTCCTTTCTCGACAGGCAAGGGCACCTCATCTCCGAAGACGCTCCGCAATATCCCGTCGCCTTCAACGGCACGGCCTTCCGCGTCTATAAATCGATGCCCGTCGACGAACACTATTTCGGACTCGGCGACAAGACCGGCCCCCTCGACCGCCGCGAAATCGCCTACACAGACTGGAACACCGACATGTTCGGCTTCCAGGTATCCACCGACCCCATCTACAAATCGATCCCTTTTTTTCTCGGCGTCCGCAAGGGCGCTGCCTACGGGATTTTTCTCGACAACACTTATCGCGCCACTTTCGATTTCGGAAAGGAGTTCCGCGACGCCTACTCCTTCGGGGCTGACGCCGGCGAACTGAACTACTACTTCTTCTACGGCCCGGACCCCAAGCGCGTGGTCAGCGACTTCTCCGCCCTCGTCGGACGCACCCCTTTGCCTCCGCTTTTCGCGCTCGCCTTCCAGCAGAGTCGCTACAGCTACTATCCCGAATCGCAGGTCCGCGAAATCGCCGCCCAGTTCCGCAAGCGCAAAATCCCCTGCGACGTCCTCTACCTCGACATCGACTATCAGGAAAAGAACCGCCCCTTTACTATCGATCGCCAGCGCTTCCCGCACTTTGAGCAGATGGTCGCCGACCTCAAACGCCAGGGCTTTAAGCTCGTCACCATCACCGACCTTCACATCGCCGCTGCGTCCGGCATCGGCTATAAGCCCTACGACGAAGGCATGGCCCGTGACTACTTCGTCCACAATCCCGACGGTTCTGTCTACGTTGGCTCCGTCTGGCCCGGACCCAGCGTTTTCCCCGATTTCACTCGCTCCTCTGTCCGTGACTGGTTCGGTACCCTCTACGCCGACTTCGTCCACATGGGCGTCCGCGGCTTCTGGAACGACATGAATGAGCCTTCCGTCTTTCTCACTCCCACCAAGACCATGCCCCTCGACACCGTCCACTACGTCGAAGAGCGCAAAACCGACCATCGTGAGATCCACAACGTCTTCGGCCTCGAAAACGTTCACGCCACCCACGACGGCCTGCTCAAACTGCAGCCCAATGTCCGCCCCTTCGTGCTCACGCGCGCCGCCTATGCCGGCACGGCCCGCTACGCCGCCACCTGGACCGGCGACAACACCGCCAGCTGGGATCACATGCGCCTCTCCGTCGCCCAGATCAACAATCTCGGCCTCTCCGCGTACCCTTTCGCGGGCGCCGATGTCGGCGGGTTTAACGGCTCTGCTACCCCCGAACTCCTCACCCGCTGGATGGAACTCGGCGCCTTCACGCCCTTCTACCGCGCTCACGCCGCCAAAGAGACCCGCGACCGCGAGCCCTGGGTCGACGGCCCCGAGCACGAGGCCGTTCGCAAGCGCTACATCGAAACCCGCTACCGCCTCCTGCCCTACATCTACACCAGCATGGAAGAGACTTCGCGCACCGGCATTCCGCTCATGCGTCCCATGTTTCTTGAATTCCCTGATGACGATCGCTTCGCCACCGACGCCACCGAATACATGTTCGGAAGCAACTTGCTCGTAGCAGCCCGCCTCTGGCCTTTCGTCGGCCCTTACGAAGTCGACCTTCCAAAGGGCAACTGGATCAACTACTGGACGGGCGAATCCATTACCGGTGGCGACAAAATCAAGATCGATCCGCCCATGGACACGCTCCCCGTCTACGTCCGCGCTGGCACCATCCTCCCCGAGCAGCCTGTCGTGCAGACCACCGACGAGACTCCGAGAGGCCCGCTCGAACTCAAGGTCTATCCCGGCCCTAATTGCTCCGGCTCCCTCTACCAGGACGACGGCAACACCTTCAACTACCTGAAGGGTGACTTCCTCCGCCAGACTTTCACTTGCGAACTTTCCTCGGACTCACTCAAGATCCATCTGCACGCGCCCACCGGAACCTACCGCCCCTGGTTCCGCGAGCTGAAGCTCACCGTCTTTTTCCCTGGCACCGCCACCAGCGTTACGCTTGATGGCAAGCTTCTCAGCCGCTGGGAACAGTCTGCCACGGGCCTCACCATCGAAGCGGTTCCCTGGAACCCTGAGCCGCACAATTTCGAAATCCTCTACCGCACGTACTGACGGATCCGCGCTGCGGACTGACTCTCCAACCCTGCTGCTGCACGAGACATCCCTGTCCACCCATCACAAACCATGGTCATCTCGGGCGAAGTGCGGCACCAGCCGAACGAAGTCTCGAACGTCCTTTGCGGGATGCCGGGGATCCTCTCCGCTCCCTGGGGCACGCTTGAACCCTCATGTACACTCTTCCTCCGGAACCCTTCCTACATGTCCCGCCTCCTCACTCAACTCGAAAACGCTCGCTACCAATTCGGCCCCGCATCCGCCGCCGATCTCACAAAACTCCTCGCCCGCGCCGCCCGTACCCACTTCAACGACACCGCCTCCCTCATCCGGCTCCACGAAGCTCTCCTCGTCTTCCGCGCCTTCCCGCCCAGCCCCACGGTCCTCCGGCTCACAACAAACCTCCTCGGCACTTTCCACCTCCGTGTCGACCGTCTCCGTGCCCGCGCCGCCGACATGGACGACTTTGACCCCCTCGAAGTCTCGGGCATCGCTGGCACCGTCATGCAGGATTCCATCAGCTACGACCTCGCCAGATGGCTCCTCCGCCGCCTCCCCGGCAAAGTCGAAATCGCCTGGGACGACTTTCACCACGAACGCGCCATGGCCGCCGTCTTCCCCCGCCTCATGCCTCTGCTCGAAGATGACTCCCTCACCGAAGCCGACACGCCCTGGCGCAAATGGTTCGACACCTCGCAAGGCAGCAAAACCTCCAGCCCCCGGTGGCTCATTACCCAAATCGATTTGCTCCCGCTCTCCGGCCCCGACAAGTCTCACCTCTACGACTCCCTCCGCGTCCCGCTTCGCTGGCACCTGGAAAATTCCCCGCTCTCCCGCACCCGCAACACCCGCCCCGTGCGCGAGGTCTTCTACCACCGCGAACCGCTCCTCACGCGCAAAGACTTCTCTCTCACTGAAGAACTCTCCCGCACCCCGCCCAAATTCACCCGCCTTTCCCGCACCCAGGGCGAAGCCGTCATCGACCTCATCCGGGAAGTCATGCTCGTGCGCTATCGCGAGCTCTATGGCACCACACTCGGCGATCCGCGCTCCGTCGTCCGCGCCGACCTCGGCCGCGGCGTCTCAGTATTTTTGTGGAATCTCCCGCCCGAACGCCGGCTCCCGCTCCGCGCTTACACCGCCGGGCTCACGCTCAAGAATGGGGTACCCATCAACTACATCGAAGCCCTCGCCCTGTTCGAATGGATGGAAGTCGGCTTCAATACCTTCTACACGTTCCGCGGAGGCGAAGTCGCCTGGACCTTCGCCCAGGTCCTGCGCTGCCTCACCCACCTCATGGGAACGCGCTGCGTCTCCATGTACCCGTACCAACTTGGCTACAACAACGAGGAAGCCATTGAGTCGGGAGCCCTATGGTTCTACCGCAAACTCGGCTTCCGCCCCGGGCACCCCGACCTCCTCCGCCTCATTCAGCGCGAGGAGCAACGCATTGCCCGCGACCCCAAATACCGCACTCCCGCAGCCACCCTCCGCCGCCTTGCCGCCGGTCACATGTTCTACGAACTCCCCGGCGCCCAGCCCGGCGCCTGGGATCGCTTCTCCACCCGAAACCTTGGCCTCCGTGCCGCCGGCCTGATGTCCCGCGACTTCGGCGGCAACCTCCAGCACTTCCGCGACGCCTCTGCCCGGCGACTCTCGAAGATCCTCCGTATCCCCCCTCCAAATCCTGCTGCATCCCTCCAACCGAACCCGATCAACCCCGCCGCAACTTCCTTTCACAACTTCGCCATGCTCGCCGCCCTCATCCCAGACCTTCCCGCATGGACGCCCGCCGAAAAAGAATCCCTTCTTGAAATCCTCCGCGCTAAGGGTGCCCCCAGCGAAATGCGCTACCTCCACCTCCTCCAGACACACTCCCGCCTGCGCGATGCTCTGCTGAGACTGGGATCGAGAACTTAGCTTCGCCGTCCGTGTGGACAGAGCGCCTGTCCGCCAAATCCCCATCGTCGGTCGGAACCAGCCCCATCACCCGTTCCCCGCGATCTTAGGTCAGAGAACTTTCCTCAGTGCTTTCTGGCCTTCCCGTGGCACTGCCTCTCACACCACAAAATACTTCGCCCCCGGATGATGCACTACAATCGCCGACGTCGACTGCTCCGGCTCCAACAAGAATCCCGACGTCAGCCGCACCCCCACACTCTCCTCCGGCTTCAACAACGCAAACAGCTTCGTCTGGTCCTCGAGATTCGGGCACGCCGGATATCCAAACGAATACCGCGACCCACGATACCTTTGATGAAAAAGGTCCCGTACCTCCGGCGAATCTTCCGCCCCAATTCCCAACTCCCGCCGCATCCACCGATGATGAAACTCGGCCAAGGCCTCAGCTGTCTCCACACTCAGCCCATGCAGATACAGATACTTCGTGTACTCCCCGCCCTCAAACAACGCCTGCGTCTCCACCGACGCCCGCGGCCCAATCGTCACCAGCGACACGCCCAGCACGTCCATCTTCCCCGACGCCTTCGACGCAAAGAAATCCGCAATGCACAGCCTTCGCCCTTCCTTCTGCCGTGGAAACGTAAAGCGCAACAACTCGTTCATGGGCTGTCGGCGTTCACTGTGAACTGAAAAGCGGGAACTGGGAGCTTCGTCCCGAGAACGCGCACCTCGGAACTCGATGTCCGGCGCTTGGTACACAATCAAATCATTCCCCTCACTCTGCGCTGGAAAATACCCATACACCACCTTCGGCTCAAACAACCCGCTCGCCACCACCTCTTCTTCCAACGATTTCTTGATCGGCCTGTACTTCTCTTCCACCAGCCGCAGATAATCCGCCTGTGAGGCCGTCTTCAACTGCCACTGGTTCTTGAACAGCGCCGTCTCGTTGATGTACGCAAATAACTCGCGCAGATCGTAGTCCCTCTTCACCCGCACGCCCCAGAACGGCGGCTCCGGAATGTTCGGCGCCTCGCCCACCACCGCGCTTCGCTCCGCAAACACCGGCCCCGTCTCTTCATCCACCGCCGCCGCCTTCGCGTACTCCTTCACCGTCTTTCCTTCGGTCAGCCGCGCCGAGCGCGCTCCATCCTCGGCAATCAAGTCCTCCATGATGTGCAGCCCTGCAAACGCATCGTCCGCATAAAACACGGCGTTCGAATACTCCCGCCGTAGATCATCCTCCACGTACTTCCGCGTCAGCGCCGCCCCGCCGCAGATCACCGGATACTCCAGCTTCTGTCGCTCCAGATCCTGGATCACGTACTTCATCTCCAGCGTCGACTTCACCAGCAACCCGCTGAGTCCGATCGCGTCTGCCCCGTGCTCGGATGCCGCTCTGATGATCGAATCCCCCGGCTGCTTGATGCCAAGGTTCACCACCTTGAACCCGTTATTCGAAAGGATGATGTCGACCAGGTTCTTCCCGATGTCATGCACATCTCCCTTCACCGTCGCCAGCACAATCGTGCCCTTCTGCTGCGCCCCCGCTTTCTTCTCCATCTTCGGCTCAAGATACGCGACCGCCTGCTTCATCACTCCCGCCGAATCCAGCACCGACGGCAGCTGCATCTTGCGCGCCCCGAACAACTCGCCCACCGTCCGCATCCCGTCCAGCAGCACCGTATTGATAATGTCCAGCGCCGAATACCGACCCAGCGCCACCTCCAGCAACTGCTCCAGCGATTGCTTGTGCGGCCCCTCACCTATCGCCTTCTCGCCGTTGATGATCGCGAACTTCAGCTTGTCCTCGATCGACAGCATCTCCACGTGCGCCGTAGTCGAAGCCTGCGGCTTGCCCTTCATCCCGGCAAAGTGCGACATGTAGGCCTGTAGCGGATCGCCACTCGACTCATCGCGATAGATCAGCCTGCGCGCCAGCTCAACTTCTTCCTGAGGAATTTTGTACAAGGGATAGATCTTACTGTAGTTGACAATAGCTACGTCGAGCCCATGATCCACTGCCTCGTGCATGAATACGCTGTTCAACACTCGCCGTGAGTAGGCATCCAGGCCAAACGAAATATTGCTCACGCCCAGGATCGTCTTGACCTCCGGCAGTTCCGCCTTGATCCGTTTCACCGCCTCGAGCGTCTCCATCCCCGCCGTCCGGTATTCCTCTTGCCCAGTCGAAATCGGCAGAGTGAGCGCATCGAAAATCAAATCCACTCCGCGGATTCCATACTTCTTCGTCGCCAGCTCATAAATCCGCTTTGCGATAGCCACCTTCTTCTCGGCCGTCAGCGCCATCCCTTCTTCGTCGATGGTGAGCGCAATTACCGCCGCCCCATACCGCTTCGCCATCGGCAGCACTTTCGAGGTCCGCTTCTCCCCATCTTCCAGGTTGATCGAGTTGATAATGGCCTTCCCCGGAATCCGCTTCAGCGCTTCTTCGACGACATCTGCCTCGGTCGAATCGACCAGGATCGGCGCCGGCACGCGCGTCGCCACGCGCTCCAGGATTGACGTGATGTACCCTTTCTCATCTTCCCCGACAATCGCGCAGCACAAATCCAGCATGTGAGAACCGTCATTCACCAGCTTCTTCGCCAGCGCCAGGATCTCGTCATACTTCTTGCCCCGCACCAGATTGCGGAAGTGCTCCACCCGCGTGGTGGTATTCATCTCCTCGGCCACAATCAAAGGCTTCGGATCAAGGTCCAGCGGCACCGACGTATACGCGCTTGACGCCGCGCCCACCGCCTTCACTTCCCGTTTCGCCGGCTCCACTCCCGCGACCGCATCGATCACCGCTTTCAAGTGCTCCGGCCGCGTTCCGCAACATCCGCCCACCACGCGTACGCCGTAATCGACCACAAAGTGCTTGTGATACTGCGCCAGCTCTTGCGGTTCCAGCTTGTACACCGCCCGCCCGCCTTCGTTTAGGGGCAGCCCCGCATTCGGCTGGACCGCGATCGTTTTCGTCGAATTCACTCCCAGGTACCGGACCGCATCATTCATCTCCTTCGGCCCGGTCGCGCAGTTCAGTCCGATCAGGTCCAGCTCCAGCAGCTCCAGCGCCGTCAACGCCGCTCCAATCTCGGTCCCCAACAGCATCGTCCCCGATTCCTGCAGCGTCACCTGCACCTGCAGCGGCAGCCGTTTTGCTGCCTTCCGCATCGCATCCAGCGCCCCAATGGTCGCGATCTTCGCCTGCAACAAGTCCTGGCAGGTCTCTACCAGCAGGATATCCACCCCGCCCTCGATCAACGCCGCCGCCTGCTCCTCATAAGCCGCCGCCATCTCATCGAAGGAAATGTGCCCCAGAGACGGCAGCTTTGTCGTAGGCCCAATCGACCCCGCGACAAACCGCGGCTTGTCCTTCGTCGAAAACTGCGCCGCCACTTCCCGTGCCAGCTTCGCAGCCACCATGTTGATTTCCCGCACCCGGTCCCCAAGCTCAAACTCGCTCAGCACCAGCCGCGTCCCGCCGAACGTATTGGTCTCCACAACGTCGCAACCCACCGCTAGAAATGCCGCGTGAATGTCCCGGATTATGTCGGGCCGGCTCAGCACCAGCACCTCGCTGCAGTTCTCCTTCCCCCAGTAGTCATCCAGAGAAGGATTCCGCAGCTGAATGTTGGTCCCCATCGCGCCGTCATACACCACCACGCGCTCTCTCACCGCCTGTAAGAAATCAGCCATTCCGATGCCCTGTTATCCTGAGCACAGCCAAACACCTGCTTTTCTGTTTTTACTCCATACACAAACGCCGGCCCCTTTCCGGGGCCGGCGCTCCGTGCAGATTCTCGAAGCTCTCAGCTCCCCTGCACCGGCAGCGCCGGCGCCCCCACCGCCACGTCCGTGCTGCTGAACACGGCGTTCGCCCCCAAGTGCGCGGGCGCCGCTGCCAGCATCTGCTCCTTCCGCATCACTAGTCCGCTCGCATTGAACGTCGCCAGCTCAAATCCATGCCCATGCGTAATCGCATCCGTCGGGCAGGCCTCCACACAATATCCACAAAAAATACATCGATTGTAGTCGATGTTGTAAACGCGGGCGTAGCGCTCGGCTCCACTGACGCGGTTCGTCTCTGTGTTTTCAGCGGCTTCGATGTAGATGCAGTTCGAGGGGCAGGCGGCGGCACAGAGAAAACAGGCCACGCACTTCTCCAGCCCGTTTTCATCACGCTGCAGCACGTGCATCCCGCGGAAGCGCTCCTGGAAGCGGGCTCCTTTCAGCGGGCCAGAACCGTCGGGATAATTTTCGACCTGCGTGGGCTGGAACATCTCCATGAAGGTGATGCTCATACCCTTGGCGATCGCCTGAATGTTCTTCAGCACTGACATGACGGATTAGTATACCGAAAGACGCGTTCCTGCGGCGGCTGGTGGTCGCTCGACTGCGACCGACTCCAGACGGCCAGAATCACCGGCATGACGATGGTGGTGTTGCCTTGTCGACGGTGATCCTCTTCGCCTGGCCAAGGTCCGACACCTGCACGTTCTCCAGCTTAAGCCCGAGATCTTCCGTTCGTGAAGATTCGGAAGCGACGTTGACGAGAATTTACGACGTTTATAGAACTCCCGCAGGTAGCATTGACGGCGAAGGTCAAAGTCTAGCCGAAGTGCTCGAAAGTAGTGAGGCAACGCGAGAGCCGACACGGATGGACGACTGGGCTTCATTCTGCCCTTCCACACCGCACCGGCTCCAAATAGCGCGAGTGCCAGCAGGATTCCCGCAATGACCAAGAGGATGTTGATGAGCAGGCAACGCCTCATTCGAGAATCCTGTCGACTGGCGCAAGGTCAAATACTGCTGAGTCGCTACAGCCGGGTGCATGATGCCGTGAAGGGGAACGACGTGAGTACATTTCCGTTGGCATCGAACAAAGTCGCGAGACCCTGAATGTTCAGGGTGTTGCGCGCAGAGCTTACGGTCATCGATCCCGTGTAGTTCCAGGTGCCGATGAAGTTTCCGCTGGCAGTCCACGACATCTGGTATGCATTCTGGGTGTACGCCAGGTGTCCCGTTTTAGTCCACGTTCCCACCGTCGGGCTCTCCTGCGAGGGCGAAGCCGCATTGTCGATTTCCGATTCGGTACCGCCCACATGCATATTCTTAATGACTGTGAACCCGGGAAATCCGCCAGCGGGCGGGATCGGGCAATTCCATTGCCCCACAATGGGGTCGGTGAAGACGGGCTTTGGGTCGGAGCGTCCATCGTCGCCCTGCAAGTTTCCGACCGCCACCAGCGCCAACACTAACAGCCCCGCCAGCATGGTGGCTGACGTTCGATACGACTTCTTCTTCATGTCAGGCATGTTGCTTTCCTCCTATTCAATCTCCTCTGTTTATTGGTTCGGCCCGCAATCGCGGCGCTACAGTGTGCTTGCTTAGAAGCGGCACTGGCTCTCGCCAATGGCTCGCTGCTGTATCGCCCCGCAAACGCGGCGAACTTAGCCGCGTTATGGGCAAGCGTCAACTAACGTGTTCCTGACGGACTAAAAATCGTAAATTCTGTCATTTGCACCGACTTCTGCGACGGTCTAACGGGCGGTGATATACTCCACCCGCAGTTTTCGGATGCCAGCGTCTGGGTCCACTTCGAAGCTTGTGCAGTTCGGCGTTTTCGAACTCGATCTGCAGAAGGCGGAACTGCGAAGGCAAGGCGCCAGAGTCAAACTGCAAGAGCAGTCGCTGAAAGTCCTCCAAGTCCTTCTGGAACATCCCGGCCAGATCGTGAGCCGAGAGCAATTGCGGAGCCACATCTGGCCTGCCAATACCTTCGTCGAGTTCGATCAGGGTCTGTACAGCGCGATGGCACGGTTGCGCGATGCGCTGGGAGATTCATCGGAGAGCCCGCGCTTCATCGAAACTCTGGCGCGGCGCGGGTATCGTTTCATTGCTCCCGTGACGGTTGCGGGCGCCGAGTCAGGCCAGACGATCATTTCGCCGACGCAAAAGCGCCTCGCCGAACGGTTCCGTCCAGTGATGATCAGTCTCCTTGCCGGGCTGGCAGGCGGAGCGATTCTGCTTGCCATCGTGCTGGGGTTCGATGTGGCCGGGGTTCGGCGATGGCTGCTGCGACGCAGTAGCAGCCCGATTACAGTGACGCGCCTTACCGATTTTGTCGGACTGGAAGAATTCCCCGCAATATCACCGGATGGCAAGACAGTAGCATTTACCGCCGATAACGCTGGTTATCGGCAGGTTTGGGTGCGCTTGATTGCCGGAGGAAAGGCACTCCAAATTACCCACGATAAGGCTGATCACATGTATCCTCGCTGGTCACCGGATTCATCGACGTTGGTCTACTACTCACGACCCACCTCAGGTGAGCAGCAAGGTACATTGTGGGAGATCTCGGCCTTGGGTGGGACGCCGCGGCCACTCACGCACGGTGTAAGCGGGGCTGACATCAGTCACGATGGGAAAAAGCTGGCCTTCTTCCAGTTGAGCGAGAATAACACCGTGCAGCTGGTCAGCGTCGAGCGCCTGACCTCGGCAGGTTCTGTGGTAGCTGAACTGCCATCATCGCAAGCCTACGAATATCCCCGCTGGTCCCCCAACGACCACTGGATTGCCTTTCAGCAGTCCACACTTTATGTGGACGACATCTCCTATGTCAGCGCGACGGGCGGAGACGTCCACCCTGTCACCCACGAAGGCGTGCTCATGGGCGGGCTGTCGTGGCAGCCCGACGGCTCCGGCATTATCTACAGCTCAGGCCGCGAGAGCACCGCGATTTACCTGCCCACCATGCACCTGTGGGCAGCGAGCCTGAACGGCTCCCCCGCCGTTCAAATGACATACGGAGAAACTTCGTTGTATCACCCCGATGTGGACCGCCGTGGGAATCTCGTCGCCAGCCGTCTCCGGATGCAATATGACATTTGGAGATTTCCGGTGACAGGAACGCCGCGCAGGAACACTCGCGATGCTCAGCAACTAACACACGAGACAGGCCAAGTGCAGACCCCGAATGCCACGTCCGCAGGCCGGGAGCTTGCGTACCTTTCCGACGACGGCGGGCACAGCAATATCTGGGTCCTCGACTTGATAAGCGGGGTCTCGCGACCAATCACTTTCGAGACTGATCCCCATGTCGCTATAGGTTTGCCGATGTGGTCTCCCGATGGCAGCAAGATTGCCATGGTGTCAACGCGGGGAGAGCCGAACTGGGACACCCTCGGCGTTTGGTTAGTGAATGCCGACGGAAGCAACTTACACCGGCTCGTGAGCCAGATTAGTGGATATCCCATATGGTCGGGCGACGGAAAGTGGCTCTATTACAGCACAACGCTGCACGGTACCTTTCACGCATTCAAGACCGCTGTGGCCGGCGGGGCGCCCGTTCTCGTGCGCAATGATAATGCCTGCGTTTCTGCTTTAGGCCCCGACGGATCCACGCTCTACTACTCCGTACCACATTTAAAAGGCAATGGCATTCGTGACTACGAGATCCGGGCAGCCCATCCGGAGAGCAGCCCTTCCGTGCGGCTGGCGCAAATTGCTGGTGAGCGCGTGCCCCACTGGCAGGTGTTTCAGCCCAGCCTCTCCCATGACGGCCGTTGGCTTGCTTTACCCCTGAATGATCTCGGAACCACAAATCTCTATCTTGTATCAACCACTGATGGGTCTTGGCGGCAAGTGACCGACTTCAGCCCTCGTAGAACCTTCATCGTACGCCGAGTGGGATGGTCGTCAGACGACAGGGATTTATTCGCTGCAGTCGGTGATGGCGATGCCGACATCGTTCTGATCGAGGGGCTCTTTCCCAGCCGCTGAAAGAAGGCAGTTCGCTGAAGTAAACAGCGTACCAACATCGAGCTGCAACAATAGCAACGAGTTTTCCATGACACTGAAAACTGGATATCTGGCGCGAATCTTGCACTCAGACCGACGGCTGCTCGCAACTGCGGTAAAATGCGCCAACCTGAAAACACGATAGTTGACCAGAGGGATGTCGTCATTTGCCAAGAGACCGCTGTCTAATGCGCCATGGAATTGGTTGTCCTGCGGGCAAAAAGGTAATCCCGGACGGGCATCGCTGGGGTCTCCACAACCTGCGGCACAGCCTGTCGAACTGGCTGGTGAACAAGGCGAAGGAGAATCCGAAGACCGTGCAGGGCATTTTGGGTCACGCTCGGATTTAAACCACGCTTGACCTTTACACGGATCAAGACCTCGACGAGATGATCGCGGCTCAGGAGAAATTCCTGAACGCCGTGGGATTCGAATCCGGGAGTGTCCAGTGAGGATTGTGGGTGAAATTGTGGGTACGCCGAAGTGGAAGCACCATTCACCAACTGCTTTGGAATGAATGGCGGGGACGACGGGACTCGAACCCGCGGCCTCTGCCGTGACAGGGCAGCGTTCTAACCAACTGAACTACGTCCCCGGTTTCTGAACGGAGTGCCAAACTGGTGGGCAGTGCAGGACTCGAACCTGCGACCTCCTGCTTGTAAGGCAGGCGCTCTAACCAGCTGAGCTAACCGCCCCTCGCACCTTTTTCGCAGTGAGCCGTGTTGGGTCGCTCAACGATTGAGGGGCATCCGCGCGAACCGCGCCGTCGTCGAGTATACGCGACGCTGGAAACAACGGTCAAACCTTCACCGGGGACACTCCGCTTGCGATGCGGCCCGATCGGCCAGGTCTCAGGCGTCCTTCCTGCTAGACTGCTCGCGTGCGCAGGCTCATTGTGAATGCGGACGACTTCGGCCTGACCCCGGGAGTGAACCGGGCGATCGCGGAGGCACACGAGCACGGCATCGTGACCTCTGCCACGCTGATGGCCAACTCGGGCTGCTTTGACGAGGCGGTCCGGCTAGCAAAGGCAAGCCCGCACTGGAGCATCGGTTGCCACGTGGTGCTGGTCGACGGGGATCCTCTGATGGATCCGGACCGGCTCACCACCCTGGTCCGCAGGAAAAACGGGCACTCCTTCCGCGATGGGATCGGCGGCTTCGCGGTGCGGGCGCTGACCGGCGGGATTGACTCGGACGAAGTGCAGGCCGAGGTCACGGCGCAGATCCGCAAACTGCAGGTGGCAGGGATCGCGGTCTCGCACGTGGATACGCACAAGCACACGCACCTGTTCCCGGTGGCGCTGGCCGGAGTGTTGCGGGCGGCGCGGACCTGCGGGGTGCGCGCCATTCGCAATCCTTTTGAAGTGGTCGCGGCCAATTATGTTCGCCTGCAGCGAGGCATGTGGAAGCGCTACGCGCAGTTGAAAACGCTGAACAGGTTTTCCGGTCGGTTCCGCCGGGCAGTCGCCAGGGCGGGGCTGCGCACGCCCGATGGCACGCTGGGGATCGTGGCCACGGGACATCTGAATCCGGACCTGTTCGATGCGATCGCGGAGCACATGCCGGAGGGAACCTGGGAGTTCCTATGTCATCCTGGATATGTGGACGGCGCTCTGGGGGCCATTCGCACGCGGCTGCGGGAATCGCGGGAGCGGGAATTGGCGGTCCTGACCGCACCTGAGACCCGGGCGGCGCTTCAGGACCGCGGCATCGAGCTGATTTCATACCACGAACTCTAGGCGGAGCAGGGGCCCCACGGTGCCTGGGGAAAGAGGCCCCCGCCAGGGCAGCAAACTTCAGTAACCTCCCGCGCGGGAAACTGGCATTATCATAGGCAAAGCTATGCTCTGTATTCCCTTGACGAGGTTATGAGCGAAAGCCGTCCCGATCCGCGTGTTGAAACGAACCTTCAAGTACGGGTTTGGGGAATGGCCGCCAACGGGCGAACCTTCTCGCAATACGTGCGCGCCAAGAACATCAGCGCCTCCGGCGCATTGTTTTCCGGACTCGAGAATGAACTGAAGGTCGGCGACGTCATTGGTGTGCAGTACGGCGACCGCAAGTCACGCTGCCGCGTGGTCTGGGTCGTGGACGGCGGTCCGGTGCACAAGATCGAGGCCGGCGTGCAGATCGTCGCCGACCAGGACTGTCCCTGGAAGAACGAACTGAAGCCGGAGCAGCTGACTGCCCCTCCCGAGCCCAACAACCGCAGGCGCTTTGCGCGGCACCGCATCTCGTTTCCCCTGGAATTGCGCGACGAACGAGTCAAGACTCCCATGCGGGTCAACGCGACCGACGTGAGCGGGAACGGCTGTTACGTGGAAACCATCCTTCCGCTTGGGGTCGGCACCACGTTGCGCGTGGAGTTCTGGATCGGCGACGAAAAAATTTCCACTTCGGCGGTCGTGCGGACCAGCGACCCGGGAGTGGGCAACGGAGTGGAGTTCACGGGTCTCCCCGACGATACCAAGCAGCGGTTGCAGGCCCATCTTGATAAGGTCGACCCGCTGCGGGCCAACGTCTTCGAACGCATCCCGCAGCCGTAGCGGTATCCGCGGTGAAATTCCCGGTAAAAGTTGAATCGCGGCGCCAGTTCCCCCATCGAAGGGAGAGGCTGTTGACAGGGCAGGAATGAAGATCGGAATCACCTGTTACCCGACATATGGCGGCAGCGGCGTGGTGGCGACCGAACTGGGCCTGGAACTGGCCCAGCGCGGGCATGATGTCCACTTTATTTCCTACGCGCAACCGATCCGGTTGACCGAGCCGCAACCGCACATCCACTTCCACGAGGTCGAGGTTTCCCGCTACCCGCTGTTCGACTACCCGCCCTATGACCTGGCTCTGGCCACGCGCATGGCCGAAGTCGCCGAACTCTATGACCTCGACCTGCTGCACGTGCACTACGCGATTCCGCACTCGGTCAGCGCGCTGCTGGCGCGGCAGATGCTGGCGGCCTCTGCGCCCAAACGCAGGCTGCCCTTCGTGACCACGCTGCACGGCACCGACATCACCCTGGTGGGACTGGACCGGTCCTATCTGCCCATCACCCGCTATTCGATCGAGGAAAGTGACGGGGTGACCGCAATCTCGCAATATCTGCGCGAGGTAACGCTGAAAGAGTTCGACATCAAGAACCACATTGAAGTCGTCTACAACTTCGTGAACTGCGACGTGTATCTGCGCGATAAGGATGCCGCCAGGCGCCGGGAAGAATACGCGGCGCCTCACGAGAAAATCCTGGTCCACTTGTCGAACTTCCGGCCGGTGAAGCGGCTGACCGATGTGATCGAGATCTTCGACCGGGTGCGGAAACAGGTTCCTTCCAAACTGCTTCTGGTGGGCGACGGCCCCGACCGCTCGAAGGCGGAGTGGCTGGCCGTGCAGAAAGGCATTCACCAAGATGTGCTGTTTCTGGGCAAGCACGACCGTGTGCAGGAGAAACTTGCGGTGTCGGACGTGATGCTTCTGCCAAGCGAACTCGAATCGTTCGGGCTGGCGGCGCTTGAGGCCATGGCCTGCAAGGTGGTGCCGATCACGACCCGGGTCGGCGGCCTGCCGGAAGTCATCGAGCATGGGCGTACCGGCTTCATGGCCGATGTCGGGGACCTCGAGACCATGGCCGCTTACGCGATCGAACTGCTCCAGGACGAACAAAAGCTCCAGATCATGGGCGTGCAGGCGCGGGCGATCGCGCAGGCCCGTTTCTGTTCCACGAAAATCATTCCGCTGTACGAGGCCTTCTACCGGCGGGTGCTGGAGCGTTCTTCGTAAACCGCCGCCGGAATTCCCGGGCCCTCCTGCAGGATGGGCAGGCGCAAGCGGACCAGAGTTCCCTTCCCGTTGTTGCTGTCGACCGTCATGCGCGCGGTGTCGCCGTAGGCGACTTTCAGCCGTTCCGCGACGTTGGCCATGCCAATCCCGGTCCCGCCCAGTCCGCTCGGCTTCTGCATGAATTGCGCCGCTCCCATGCCCACCCCGTCATCTTCCACTTCGATGATCACCGCTTTCGCGCCCACCCGGCTGCGCAGGTAGATGCTGCCGCCCTCAATCTTGGACGACAGGCCATGCTTGATGGAATTCTCGACCAGCGGCTGCAGGATCATCGACGGCACCAGCATCTCGAGCGACTCGGGATCCAGTTCCTTCACCACGCGCAACTTGTCGCGCCCGAAGCGCACCACCTCAATATCGAGATAGTTGTCGATGAACTCGAACTCCTCGCGCAGCGGAACGAAGGCTTCGGAACTGTTCAGCAGGCGGCGCAGGATGGTGGCCAGCTTGATGATCAGGCCGCGCGCCGTATCGGGGTCAAAGCGCACCAGCGACGAGATGGAGTTCAGGGTATTGAACAGGAAGTGGGGATTGATCTGGTTCTGCAAGGCTTCCATGCGCGCCTGCAGCAGCAGCAGCTGCTGCTCTTCCAACTTCATCTGGATGCGGACCCCGTTGAAGATCTTCAGCTCCGTGCCCACGACCATGACCGAGGCGGCATAGATGGCCACTTCCACCCAAAGGTTCGAGCTTTCCAGCGAGAAGCTGGCCCGGGGGAAAACCCGGAACAGTTCGCTCTGCAGGAAGCGCAGGCCCACGATGATGGCGAAGAACGTGATCTGCCAATCGAAGCGCGGCTTGGGCAGGTTGCGGCGAATCCAGCGGTAGATGCTGAGGTCGATGAAGGGCGAAAACGACCAGACGGCTTCCTTGTCGTCGGCAAGGTCGCGCAGCTGCCCGGCGGCGAGCCCGCAGAAGACGTCGAAGGGCAGCATCACCCATTCGCCATGCAGCAGGGCGGGTAACGCCATCAGCGCCCCCCCCATCACCCCAGTCAGACGGCCCCCGATCGCGCCCAGCAGGAGCGTGGTTTCGAAGGAGAGGTCCCCGGCCAGGAAGCTTTTCTGCACGAAACGGATCCAGACCGCCAGGGCGATGGGAATGCCGAACCACAGCGTCAGGTAAATCTTTTGCCGCGTACTGCGCTCCTCGCGGAACAGGAGTTTCTTGAACTCGCGCGAGCGCACCAGCGTGCTCGACACCGCGGCGGCGACGCCGAGCTTGACGAGCAGATTGATCAGGATGAGCTTCTGGTCGGGCATGGCCGCTGCTCAGGCCAATGTAGCAGTTCCCTGCCCGTCTTGCAGCGGAATCGCAGCGCCACCCTAACCCCGCAGACGGCTTGCCGCATCGCCGAGGGCGGCCTCGAGGCTCGCCTCCGCGGGGACTCCCCCCTGGGCCAGGTCCTTGCTGCCGCCCCCGCGGCCCCCCAGCTTCGCTACGGTCTGTTTCAGCAGAACGGCCATGTCGAACGGCATGCCTTTGGACTGGGCAAATACCAGCGACGCCGGCTCGGTCGAGGTCGCCAGCAGCGCGACAACGTTGGCTTCGCGCCGTGTGAGCCGTTGCGCAAGCAGCCGAATGTAGGCGAGGTCGCGATCGGGGCAAACGCGTTTTATCAGCTTGCGTTCCTTCACAGCAGCGGTTTCGGCGAGCAGTTGCCCAGCCTGTAGATCGGCCAACTCCTCCCACAGACGTTCTCGGTCCTTGCCCGCCGCTCGGAGGTCGTCGAGCGCTTTGCGAACCTGCCGGGGAACATCCCAGATGTGCCCCGAGAACAGCGCAGCCGCTTCGGTCAAGGCCTGGTAGTCGCGGCGCGCGGTGGCGACGGCGCGCTGCCCGCAGACGAACTCCACCCGCCAGCCCTGGCGCGCGCGCTCGGTCTTGCGCAGCAGGATGCAGCCGATCTGTCCGGTGTGTCTGACGTGCGTGCCGCCGCAGGCCGAGAGATCAAATTCGCGGATGTCGATGAGGCGCAACTCCTCTTTGTCGGCCCGAGGAGGCTTGCGCAACCCCAGGCTTGGGGCAGCCTCTTGCGTGGCGTAACGAACCTCAACGGCGCGGTCCTCCTGCACAATCTGGTTGGCAAGCGCTTCGGCCTGCTCGACCTGCTCGGGCTTGAGCGTCGGAGTGTCGAGGTCGATGGAGCAGGCGTCGTCGCCCATGTGAAACGAGACTGTGGGCATGTTGAACAGCTTGATGAAGGCAGCCGAAAGCACGTGCTGGCCGGAGTGCTGTTGCATGTGGTCGTGGCGGCGGGCCGGATCAATGCTCCCGCGAACGCGCAGGCCGCGCTCCGGAGCCTTGTCGGCTTCAATGTAGTGGATGATCCGCCCGTCTTCGGTTTCGGCGACTTCGGCCACGCGCATGCCCGCGGCGGCAGACGATTCACCTGCGGGAATGATCCAGCCGGTGTCGTGGAGCTGGCCGCCGCTGCTGGGGTAGAACGCCGTGCGGTCCAGGTACACACCGTGGCGCGCGTTAATTCCGGCGGCTGGGACGACCTCGGTGACTTCCCCTTCGAATTCGTGTAGGAAGGAGTCGTGGTAATAGAGGCGCTCGGTCATCTGTTTATCTTAAGCTTTTGGCGGCGGACCAAGCAGCCGCCCCCGAAGGGCCGCGGGCTACCGCGGATCCCGGTAAAGCAGGTTCCTCCTCTCTCGCCTCGCGCGTCGCAAGGTCCCGGCGGCACAGGGGACAGGGCAGACACCGTCGATCGGCCCGGACTCGATGCCCGACAGCAGTGTCCCCCCACACCTTCCGCCTGCACTCAATACGGCCCTATGATGCCGGCGATCTGCCGCGAAGTGGGCAGCTTCGATGGCCGGGCTGAAGTCTCCTGCCCCAGCGTATCGAGATACTTCAGGCCGGTGCCCGTGTTGAACAGCACGACCTGATCCTTCTCGGAAAAGAAATCACTGCCCCGGAGCTTCCGGTAGGCGGCGAGCGCGGCTGCGCCTTCGGGCGCGGCGAAGATGCCTTCGACTCGCGACCACTGGCGGAGAGCGTCGAGGATTTCGGCGTCGCTAGCAGCGATCGCGGTACCGCCGCTCTGCTTCAGGATGTCGAGGATCAGGTAGTCGCCGTAGGGCTTGGGCACGCGCAGACCGGAAGCGGAGGTGGCTGCGTTGGCCCACATCTCCGAACTATTCTTGCCTTCATTCCAAGCTTTAACAATGGGCGCACAACCCGATGATTGTACGGCAACCATTCTCGGGCGCTCTGACCCGATCCAGCCCAGCTTTTCCAGCTCGTCGAAGGCTTTCCACATACCGATCAGGCCGACCCCGCCTCCGGTCGGATAGATGATTCCCTGGGGCAACCGCCAGCCGAGTTGCTCGACCACTTCGTAGCCCATCGTCTTCTTGCCTTCGACACGATACGGCTCTTTGAGCGTGCTCACGTCGAACCAGCCTTCCCTCTCTTTGCGTTCTCCGACAATGCGGGCGCAGTCGCTGATGAGGCCGTCAACCAGCGTGACATGCGCGCCGTAGAACTCGGATTCCATGCGGTTGGCCATGGGCGCGTCTTGGGGCATGAAAATGTAAGCTTCAAGGCCGGCGGCCGCGGCGTAGGCGGCCAGTGCACCGGCGGCGTTTCCGGCGGAAGGGATCGCCAGCTTCCTCAGGCCGAAATGCTTCGCCATGGTTACGGCGGCAGACAGGCCCCGGGCTTTGAACGAGCCCGTCGGGTTCAGACCTTCATCCTTGATGAACACCCTGGGATACTCGCGGCTGGGCAGCATCGGAGTAAATCCCTCGCCGAGCGAAACCGGCGCAGCTTCGGGAAGAACTTCGGCGTAACGCCACATGGTCGCGGGCCGCCCAGCCAGATGCCCCGGCTGCAACGACTTGCGAATCGCGGCCAGATCGTAGCGGGCGTAGAGCACTCCGCCGTCTTTCGGGCAAATGGTTTGGGGCCGGCCGGCGGGCAGCGATTGTCCACAGCGGGTACATTCCAGGTGGGTCGGGCGGGCCATCCGAGCCAAAGCATACCATCGGCCGCCACGCAGGCGCCCGCAAGCCCTCTGTCATCGGCAGGGTGGGAACCGCGCAACGGCCCTGATGGTGCGGACGATAACTATGTCGAAAGGAAAAGACGATGAAAATCTCGAATGACTATCGGACCTTTAATGTTTTCGACATCCCGAGCGTCGAGAGCATCCGGGGAAAATCGGGTTCTTCGGAAGGCAGCGTGCAGACCCTTCAGTACAAGCTCAGCCAGGCCCTGGAGAACGCCGGCAAGCACTTTGACCAGGTGGTCACGGCGGTCCGCGGCAACAACCAGTTCGGCCAGCTGCAGAACTACAAGACCAAGGTCGCGGACCAGGATCAGAGCCAGGGAACGGCGAACAACTTCCGGCTCCAGGACTATATGGGCGATTACAACCGGATGCAGGTGGCGTTCTCGAACATTCCGGGCAGGGACTCCTGGCTCAGGGACGGCCTGCTCAGCAGCCTGAGGTAAACACCGGCCCGGGCTCGTCAAGCGCCCAGCCGCCCCAGCAAAGCCGCCGCTTTGCGAAACCAGGGACGCTCGCGGCGGCGCAGATAGCCGGGCATGGTCGGCTTCTTGGCGAGGATCCTCTGGGCCCAGTCCCGGGCCTCGTTCGTGCGGCCCTGTGCGGCCAGGAAGGTCGCGTAGTTGTAGTAGGTCTCCGACAAGGTCGAAATCACCGTCGCCTGCCGGAATAATTCTTCCGCTTTCTGCGCCTGCCCGGTGTTGGCGTAGGCGTGCGCAAGCAAGCCTTTGGCGCGGTGGAAGTCGTAATCGGGGTCGGTCTCGAGGACCCGCTCCAGGTCAGCAACCGCCGCCCGAAAGTCCCCCAGCTCCACTTCGCAGACGCCGCGCCGGTAGAAGGGATCGGGCGAATCGGTGCGCGCCGAGATCGCGCGGTCGTAACTGGCACAGGCCTTGGCGTAGTCGCCATTTTCCATGTAGAGATCAGCCAGCTCTTCGAAGTTTCCCGCCGAAGGATTGTCGAGCACGGCGGCTTCGAGCTCGCGGATGCGCTTGCGCCGCGGGAAGACCTGGAAGGATTGACGCAGCAGGCCCAGATCGGGCAGGGCCTCGACGAGCAGATAGATCGCCGCGCCCAGCGGCCCGAGAAACAGGATGATGAAGAGCCAGTAGGTATCGGGTCGGCGGCGAATGAAGTGGACGATCGCCAAAGCCATGAGGATGAAGCTCCACGGATGGAAGAAGGCGCCGAAGAATCCCATGGCCCTGCTGAATATAGCACGCGGCGCTGACCGTTCCTGCGCAGGGCTGTCCGCATGTCAATGGTAGAATCGCATGTGGCTTTTCCTTCCATTCGGCTGCTGGCGCTCGATATCGATGGTACCCTGCTCAATTCCCAATCCCAGATTTCCGACAGCGACATGGCCGCCCTGCGCCGTGCTCACGAAGCGGGAATGGAGGTGGTCCTGGTCACCGGCCGGCGCCACGACTTTGCCCTGCCCATCGCCCAGCAGCTGGGCTTCGACCTCCCGCTGATCAGCTCCAATGGCGCCATCACACGCTCGCTTGCCGGAGAGACCTTTTCCCGCGACCTGCTTCCAGCCCGAATTTGCCGCGCCTTGTGCCAGACCATGCTGGAATTCCGCGGCAACACCGTGTTGACGTTTGACCGGCCGGGCAAGGGCGCCATCGTCCTCGAGCACCTGAATGATCTGGAGAACTCGATCCGGCGCTGGCTGGAAAAAAACATGCAGTACATTGAGTTCATTGTGCCCATCGAGGACGCGCTGGTGACCGACCCGGTGCAGGCGATGTTCTGCGGGCCAATCGGCCGCATGAGTCAGGCCCTGGCGGCGCTGCGCGCGTGCCACCTGATCGAACAGATCACGGTCTTGCGCACCGAGTACCCAGTGCGTGATCTCTCAATCGTCGATATCCTGAATCAAGGGTGTTCCAAGGGCCATGCCTTAGAGCGTTGGGCGGCATTCCGGGGAATTCCAAAAGGGCAGGTCATGGCCATCGGTGACAATTACAACGACATAGAAATGCTTGCCTTTGCCGGATACCCGGTTATCATGGGGAATGCGTCGGAAGACCTGCGCAGCCGGGGCTGGAAGGTCACTTTGACCAACGACCAGAACGGCGTGGCCGCCGCCCTGGAGCCGATTCTGGCGGAGGCGGGCGTAGGGTCTTGATTCAAAAGCCCTTTGTCTATCGGTGTCCCCCCTTTTGCCGCGCAACTTCGCCGGATGTATTTCAGGTCGTGGATGATGAGCTTGTCGAAGAAGGCCGCAATGCTGCTCCTGCTCGGATGGCTGGCCGCGGACGCCTCGGCCACCGACATCGCCATTCTGCGCAACGGGTTCACCATCCGGCACGAGAGCCGGGCTCCCCTGGGAGAGACGACGCGGCTGTTTCTGACCCCGGACGGCTCCAGCTTTGTGGACGTGCCCACCGCGGAAATCGTGGAAATCGACAAGAACGTGGGCCCTCCGCCCCAGCCGGAGAAGATGGATCCCCCGGCTGCGACTGCCCCGCCGGCTGCGAACCGGAAACCCACGTCTCCCCTGCCCGCTCCTGCGCCTGCAGCCGGTTCGGTCGCGCCGCCGAAGGCTGCGCCTCCGGTTGACTTGTCGCAGACAGTGAACTCCGCCGGCGAGCGCTACAAGCTGGATCCCGACTTCATTAACAGCGTGATTCGTGCCGAGAGCGGTTTCAAGGTGCGTGCCGTGTCTCCCAAGGGCGCGCAAGGCCTCATGCAGTTGATGCCGCAGACCGCGTCCAAGCTCGGCGTTCCGAACGCGTTCGATCCGCAGGCGAATGTGGATGGCGGAACCCGCTACCTGCGCGAACTGCTGGAGAAGTACAACTTCGACCTGGTGAAGGCGCTGGCCGCCTACAACGCGGGCCCGCAACGCGTGGATCAGTATCACGGCGTGCCTCCCTACCGCGAGACCCGCCACTACGTGGCCAGCATTGTGCGGGACTTCAACCGCAAGAAGCTGGCCCAGCAGAAGGCGGCCAAGGCAGCGGCCGCCAAACCGCAATCCTCGCCAACCGCCCGGGCGCCTTCAAACGGCAAGCCCACACGCACACCCGCCAAGCCAGCCGCGCGCGGCACTGAAACCGCCACCCGGAAATCGCCGGCCTCCACTGCCAGCCAGATCGCCGCGCCCTGAGCCCCCCGCGTTGACCCTGCTCCCTGCCTCATTTACCTTACAGTGTGCTCGCCGGACGCCATCCCTAACGCCACTCCCCGGAGATCCCTGCTTCCATGGACAAAAAACATGCTGGGATTACTGCAGTCATCCTCGCCATCCTGCTGGCGCTGGTGTACTCGCAGTTCCGCATGTGGAAGAACTTTGACTGGAGCCTGTTCCTGGCGCAGACACACAGCGTCAGCAAATTCCATATCTTGCACGGGATCGCGCTGATCTACCTCGCTTACGTGCTGCGCGCTGTGCGCTGGAAAATTTTTCTGCGGCCCCTGCGTCCCCAGGCCTCCACCACGTCGCTGGTGGCGCCCACGCTTATCGGGTTCACGGGGCTGGCGCTGCTGGGACGGCCGGGCGAACTGATCCGTCCCTACCTGATTGCTCGGCAGCAGAAGCTGCCCTTCTCCTCCCAGCTCGCCGTCTGGGCCGTGGAGCGCATCTTCGACATCGCAGGCTTCACCTTTCTGTTCGTGCTGGCGGCCTTCGTTGCGGCAGCTCCGAAGCGGCTGGAAGAGGTCGGCTTCTTTCACAAGGCGGCCGGCGTGCTGGTGCTGCTCGTGATCGGATTGACGGTGGGGGCCATCGTCATCCACCGCTCGGGCGAGATGCTGGCCAGTTGGGCCGAACGCTCCTCGGCCCGCCGCGGCTCCGAGTTCGGCCTTCGCGTCGCCATGCGGATCCGGGAATTTCGCGGCGGCCTGAATACCATCCACGACAAAAAATCTTTCCTGATGCTGATTGGCGCGTCGGTGCTGATGTGGGCCATCATCGCAGTGGCCTACAAGGAGGTGACCCACGCCTACGGGTCGGCCTGCAACGAAGCGGCGCTGTCGGACGTCTGCAAACTCCGCATCCCGCAAACCCAGGTCTTCTTGCTGATGGCCTCAAGCATGGTCGGTTCGCTGGTCCAACTGCCTGGCGTCGGCGGCGGATCGCAGTTTGCCACCATCGAGGCCCTGAATCGTATTTTCGGCGTCCCCCCCGAGCTGGCGACCAGCTGCGGGATCATGCTCTGGCTGGTCACCTTCGTCGCCGTGGTGCCCGTTGGTCTGTGGCTGGCGCATCGCGAGCGGCTCTCCCTCCGCAAGCTTTCGGCCGAAAGCCAGGGGGCCGAAAAGGAAGCCGAGGCGGGGACCCCCGCTGCATGAGCGGCCCTCCTCCGATAACGGCGCCTGTTCCCCCGGCCTCGGCCCGCGTGCGCCCCCTGTTACAATCCCCTCAGCGAAAGCGCAGCTTTCCCATTGACTTACGAGCGCTATGAAGTGTCCTTTTTGCGGTTTCCTGGAAGATAAGGTCGTCGATTCTCGCGAGAGCAAAGAAGCGGAGTCGATCCGCCGCCGCCGCGAGTGCCTCAAGTGCGGCAAGCGCTTCACCACCTACGAACGCATCGACGAAATCCCTTACATGGTGGTGAAAAAAGACGGCCGCCGCGAAAAGTTCGACCGCCAGAAAGTGCTGAACGGCCTGCTGCGGGCCTGCGAGAAGCGTCCGGTGCCGATCAGCAAACTGGAGCAGATCGTCAACGAGGCCGAGACGTTCGTGATCGAATCGCCCGAGCGGGAGCGCAAGAGCAGCGAAGTCGGCGAACTGATCATGAGCCGCCTGCGCCGCTACGACAAGGTGGCATACGTGAGGTTTGCCTCGGTTTACCTGGACTTTAAAGACGTGCAGGAGTTCATGTCAGAGTTGAAGGACCTGATCAAGACCAAAGAACCGGAAGCCAAGCCTAAGGTGGGCGCGAAGTGAGAGTTGGCGACAGGGTCCGTATCCTTGATATTCCCCCCGGCTTGCCGGGCGGTCCCCTGAAGACGCGCTTGGTGTTCCAGCGATGCGTCGGCCATGTTTTTCCGGTTGCCGGTTTCCAGCACGGCCTGCTCGAACTTGCGGTGGGCGAACGGTTCGGACTTCTGCTCCGTGTCAAACGATCTGGATTGAGTCCGAGTATGTGGAACCGACCCATCGGTCCCGGAAACACCCGCTCCAGCGCGACGCAAAACAACGCAAGCGAAAAAACGTAGCTCGCTTGCGCAGCTAGCCCAGGAAAGAACTTTCATATGACGCACCGCATTACTCTCATTCCCGGCGATGGCATCGGCCCGGAAGTCACCCACGCCACCGTGCGCATTCTCGAAGCTACGGGTGTGAAATTCGAGTGGGAAACCTTCATGGCCGGCGCCGAAGCCTTCGAAAAATACAAGGAATACATTCCCAAAGACCTGAACGACTCAATCGAGCGCACCCGCGTGGGACTGAAAGGTCCGGTGACCACGCCCATCGGCGGCGGCTTTGCCAGCATCAACGTGGAGTTGCGCAAGCGCTTTGAGCTGTACGCGAATTTCCGCCCCATCCGCAACCTGCCGCATATCCCTACCCGCTATCCGGATGTCGACCTGATCATCGTGCGCGAAAACACCGAGGGCCTGTACTCGGGCATCGAGCATGAAGTGGTGCCGGGCGTGGTCGAGAGCCTCAAGATCATCACCGAGAAGGCCTCCACCCGCATCGCCCGCTTCGCCTTCGAGTATGCGCGCAAGAACCAGCGCAAGAAAATCCACGCCATTCATAAGGCCAACATCATGAAGCTGTCCGATGGCCTGTTCCTGCGCTGCTCGCGGGCGGTGGCCCGGGAATATCCCGAGATCGCCTACGCCGAGCACATTGTCGACAACACCTGCATGCAGCTGGTGATGAATCCCTACCAGTACGACATGCTGGTGCTGGAGAACCTCTACGGCGACATCATTTCCGATTTGTGCGCGGCCTTCGTCGGTGGCCTGGGCCTGGTGCCGGGCGCGAACTTCGGCGACCAGTGCGCCATCTTCGAGGCCGTGCATGGTTCCGCGCCTGACATTGCAGGCAAGAACCTGGCCAATCCCACGGCGCTGCTGCGCTCCGCCCTCCTTATGTTGCGGCACCTCGGCGAAGAGAATGCCGCTCTGCGAGTGCGCCATGCGCTAGAACGCGTCTACCGCACCCGCGACAAGCTCACGCGCGACGTGGGCGGCAACGCCGGGACTTCGGAATTCGCCGATGCCGTGATCGCGGAAATGCAATCGGCTCCCGTTGCCGAACCGCTGCGCTGAAAGGCGTTTCCCGTCTGCACGCTGGCAATGGCTTCCGCGCGCGGCGGCCTTGGAACCGACAAGAAATTTACGACCGGGCGTTTGACGCGATGCGCAAAACGAGATAACATCCGCACTTTCTGGGGAACCTGTGGGGATGGTTCGAACTGCGAGGTGCCTGGGGATAGTCCTGTTCCAGCTTGGCGGACCCGACACGCTGGAGGCCATCGAGCCTTTTCTTTTTAATCTGTTTTGCGATCCCGACATCATTGATTTCCCCTTCGCCCGCATTGGCCGACGCCCGCTGGCCAGGCTGATCTCTGCCACGCGCGCCAAAAAAGTCCGGCATCACTACTCGGTGATTGGCGGCGGCTCGCCCATCCGGCGCTTCACTGAGAACCAGGCCCGGGCGTTGCAGAACGAACTGGCCGCCATGGGCGTAGACGCGCGCTGTTTCGTGGCGATGCGCTATTGGCACCCCTTCACCGCCGAAGCCGTCGCGCAACTCGAGCGCGCCCATTGTGATGACATCGTGCTGCTGCCCCTGTATCCGCATTATTCCAGCACCACCGTGGGCAGCAGCCTGAACGAGTGGCAGCGGCACTACCGCGGAAACGCTCCCGTACACCTGGTGCAGAGTTTCTACCGCGACGAAGGCTATTTGGAGTCGGTGGTCGAGAAAATCGACGACGCCCTGGGCCGCTTTTCGGCTTCCTGCTGCCCCGAACTCGTCTTCAGCGCGCACAGCCTGCCGCAGGCGGTCATTGACCAGGGTGATCCCTATCAAACCCAGATCGAAGAAACGGTCGAACTGCTGATGGCGCGGGGCGGCTGGCGCAACCGGCATCGCCTTTGCTACCAGAGTAAAGTCGGCGCCAGCAAGTGGCTGCAACCTTCCCTGCACCGCACGCTGCGCGAACTTGCCGACGAACGGGTCCGCGACGTTTGCATCGTGCCCATATCGTTTGTCTCGGACCACGTGGAAACGCTGGCCGAAATCGATCACGAGGCCCGCGCGGAAGCAGCCGGGCTGGGGTTCCGTCAGTTCGAAATGACCGCCGGGTTGAATGATTCCCCGAAGTTTATTCAGGCCCTGGCAAAGCTGGTGTTGCAGGCAACGGGCAGGGCCCAACCTTCCGTCCTACAGAATCAGGAGAGGGTCGCGGCGCCGCTGATGGCAGCCGAGTGGGCAATGGGGCTGAAGACCATTTAGAAGGAGGACCTCATGGCGGGACCGGAGAACGATCCGGGAAAGCAGAATCCGCAGCCGGGCCAGCCGGCACCGCCGGCCACCGCGCCGGCTACGAAGTATGTGGGCACTCCGGCCGTGGGGACCTCCAAGGCAGCAGCGGCCGGCGGCATTGCCGCGGTCGGCCCCGAGAATTCCGAAGTCGATCAGCGGCGGCGCCGGCTGGCGTGGATTGGGATCGGCGCGTTCCTGGGCGCCTGGTTCCTAGCGTTCTTCCGCTTCTTCCTTCCCCGCACGCTGTTTGAACCGCGCACCTCGTTCAAGATCGGTTATCCCTCCGATTACGCCCTCGGCGTCGATACGAAATGGCAACAGAAATACCGCATCTGGGTCGACCGCACGCCCGACCGGTTGTTTGTGATCTACGCGCGTTGCACCCACCTCGGTTGCACGCCCGACTGGAAGCCCAGCGAGAACAAATTTAAGTGCCCGTGCCACGGCAGCGGCTACGACAGCGAGGGGATCAACTTTGAAGGCCCGGCCCCGCGCCCCATGGACCGCGCGAAAGTCGAGCTCGCGCCCGACGGACAGATCATCGTCGACGTGGCCAAGCTCTACTCCTGGCCCAAGGGACAGCCGAGTCAGTTCAACGATCCAGGAGCGTACTTGTCAACCTAGGAAACCCGGCAGCGGCGATATGCCCCAACCTGTCAACAGGGTGTCTCGCCCTTGCCTTGCGTACCGAGTCGCGAACGCTTAGAGGACCCCATGCCTGAAGAAACCCAAAACGGCAAGAACGGCGGCAAGGTCGGCCTGGTCGATCGGGTGAAAAATCAGATCACCCGCGACGTACAGGCACTCAAGACTGAGATGCCGGCAAAGGTCAAAGAGCAGATCGAGGGCCTGAAAGACCCGACCAAAACCCAGGTCTACACTTCGATCTTCCGCCACAAGCACGACGACACCCCGCGCAATCGCGCGCTGGGCGTGCTCTCCAACGTCTTCCTGCACCTGCATCCGGCAAAAATCAACCGCGACGCGGTCCGCTACAGCTACACCTGGGGCATGGGTGGAATCACGTTCTACCTTTTTATTGTGCTCACCTTCACCGGGGTGCTGCTGATGTTCTATTACCATCCCACCAAGGTGCAGGCCTTCCGCGACGTGCTCTATCTCGAGCACGACGTCCCGTTTGGAAAACTGCTGCGCAACATGCACCGCTGGGCCGCCCACCTGATGGTCATCGGCGTGTGGCTGCACATGTTCCGCGTGTTCCTGACCGGCTCGTACAAGAAGCCGCGCGAGTTCAACTGGAACATCGGCGTCCTGTTGCTGGTGTTCACCCTGCTGCTCTCATTCACGGGATACCTGCTGCCCGACGATCAATTGGGATTCTGGGCGGTCACGGTCGGCACAAACATGGCGCGCGCCACACCGCTGTTGGGCCATGAAGGCCCGTTCGGCCCGCAGCTGGGCATGACGCCGTACAACGACGTCCGCTTCGGCCTGCTCGGCGGGTCCATCGTCGACGCCAACGCCCTGCTGCGTTCCTACATCTGGCACTGCATCGGCATTCCGATCGTGGCCTCGGTGCTCATGATCGTGCACTTCTGGCGCGTAAGAAAGGATGGCGGCATTTCGGGCCCGGCTCCGGTCATGCTCGCATCGGAAGCAGACAAGCCGAGACGGGGACCGAAGGCCGCCGGCGAATAAGTTCGCGAGGAGCAGACGCCCTCGTCTGCCCGCTTGATCGGCAGCTTTGCAGACCGTCGGTATCTCAGCGATACCGGCGGCAGTACGAGGCACATTATGGATTGGCGGCAACTCTGGGAAATCGTTTCAGCCCCTGACAACGTCCCCATCGTCGGCCTGATTCCGCTGCTGGCCTTCTACATTTATCTGGCCTGGAAGCAGGCCCACGCCAACGATCAGCTGATCGCGCAACTCGAGACCGATCCCGCCCTGGCCAAGACCCATCATCGCAAGACGTGGCCCTTCCAGGCCGGCTGGCAGAAGGAAGTGCACGTCTGGCCCTTCCTGCTGCGCATCGAGTTCCTGGCCGCCATCATCGTCACGATCATCCTGATGATCTGGTCGATCACGCTGAACGCGCCCCTGGAAGAACCGGCGAACCCCAACCTCACCATGAATCCGGCCAAGGCGCCCTGGTACTTCCTCGGCCTGCAGGAAATGCTGGTGTATTTCGATCCCTGGATCGCCGGCGTGCTCATGCCCGGACTCATCATCGTGGGTCTGATGGTCATCCCTTATATCGACACGAATCCCCTGGGCAGCGGCTACTACACCTGGAAGCAGCGCAAGTTCTCGATTGCCACGTTCTTGTTCGGCTTCGTCATTCTCTGGGTCGCGATGATCATCATCGGCACCTTCATTCGCGGGCCGGGATGGCAATGGTTCTGGCCGGGACAGACCTGGGACCACAACCGCCTCATCTACGAAGTCAACCGGGACCTGCCCGACATCTTCGGCATCACCTCGAACCTGGGAAAAGGGATTTTCGGCGCCATCATCGTGGGCGGCTATTACCTGCTGGGTGGATTCCTGGTGTATTCGCTGTTTCGCAAGCACATGCCCAGGGATTTTCAGCGCATGAGCCTGCTGCAGTTTTCCCTCATGCAATTTTTCTGGCTCACCATGGCCGCCCTGCCGCTGAAGATGCTGCTGCGCCTGCTGTGGCACATCAAGTACGTGTGGATTACGCCGTGGTTTAACGTTTAGCCGATAGCTGGCGGCTGGCAGTCGGCAGCAGAACCACCCACTGGGGGGCTGCAGGCCGCCAGCGGCAGGCTGCAAGCCGACTGCGGAGGATGCTTTGCCCGACAAACCCGACCACGACCCGATCGTAACCAAGTCGTACGCGGTGCACTACATGGTGGCGGTCACCCTTCTGATGGCGACCCTGCTCTGGGCGCTCTGGGACGAAGCCTTCGGCATGCGTCCCTGGAAGTCCTATCAGCACGTCTGGAAACAGCGTTACCTGGCGTTCCTGAAAACCGCGCGCTCCAAGTCGGCTGCCTCCGAAAAAGAAGTGGAGGGCGATTCGGAGTATCAGAGGCTGAAGGCGAACCTCGATGACGCGAGCAAGCACGCGGCGCCAAGAATGCGCGACCTGCAGGCGCAGATCGCGGATCTCAGCGCGAAGATCCTCGCCGTCCAGAGCGTTTTCACCGATCGCCGCGCTTACGTGAACGCGCTTACCTATCAGATCGAAAGCAGCAGCAGCCCTTCGTCCAAGGCAAGCATTCAGAAAGACCTCGATCAATACAAGGCCGAAACCGCCACCGTCGAATATCCCGATGGCAGCAGGAAGAAATACAACTTCAAAGACCTCGAAGAAACCTACAACTCGCTTAAGGACGAGCGCGCCAGGCTGAATGCCGATTTGGGCGACCTGCTCAAGCCCGTGAACCAGGCCAAGGCGGCACTGGACGAATATGTCAGCGACCACATGGTCGACCTCACCCCCTCGCAAATCGGCGGCCTCGAGAAGAAAACCGAAGACCTTGAGCCCGCCATCATGCAGATCAACGTGGCCGAGGCCAACATCGTCGACCGGTGCGAGTCCTGCCATATGGGCGTGCGCGAGCCCGTCAAGCTGACGCCCGCCGCCATGAGCGCCAAGGGGGCCAAAACGCCCGACGCGTACGCCAAGGCGTTCGTCAGCCATCCCAACCCAGCCCTGCTGCAGGTGCACGATCCCGACCGGTTCGGCTGCTCTCCCTGCCACCAGGGAAATGGCCGCGCCACTACCAGCATCGAAAAGGCGCACGGGAACTATGAGCACTGGCTATGGCCGCTTTTTCCCAGGCAGAACTTCGAAGCTGGCTGCCAGACCTGCCACGCGGCCGACATGATGCTGATCTCGGGTGACGTGGGATGGACCATTAGCAAGGGGAAAGACCTGTTCCGCCAGCGCGGCTGCATGGGCTGCCACCGCTACGAGGGCTACGACCGCGAACCGGAAGAGCTGCAGTCGCTACAACAGCAGATCAAGCAGCTGGAGAACCAGAAACGCGACAATACCAAGCAGGCCGCCTACCTGATGAAGCAGGCCGACGCCGCCGAGACCAACGAAGAGGCGAATCGCCTGAACGATGAAGCCGTTGGACTGCGCGTCGCCAACAGCAAAATTGACGGACAGCTGCAGCAGATCGATTTCCGCTCTCACAGCCTGATGCAGGACATGAAGAAGGTAGGGCCGAACCTGAAAGACGCCCGCCTGAAGCTCAACAAGAACTGGATCCCCGTCTGGCTGAAAAAGCCCAGCGAGTTCCGGCCCGGCACCAAGATGCCGAACTTCCGCCTGACCGACGCGCAGATTCAGGCGATCTCCGCCTACATCTGGCAGTCCGGGTTGACCGATCCCCTGCCCCGCCAGAAGCCGGGCAATGCGGCACACGGCCAGGAATTGTTCGAGACCCGCGGCTGCCTCGCCTGCCACTCCATCGGCGAAGGCGACGCCCTGCAGGGCGGCACGTTTGCCGCGAACCTGACGCGCGTGGGCGAGAAAGTGAACTACGACTACATCGTGCGCTGGATCCACAACGCCCGCGAGCGCACCCGCCCCTACTGCCCGTACGAGAAGAAGGACATCGGCCCGGACGATTACGCCAAGAAGGGCCTGCCCTACGTGTTCGACCTGCGCCACAGCAAGTGTCCCAACGACGGCCACGAACTACAGGTGCAGAACATGACGGTGATGCCCAGCCTGCGCTTGAGTCTGGAAGACGCGCAAGACATCGCCACCTACCTCATGACCCAAAAGAAGCAGGAGCCTTCCGCGTATCCGGAGGCCTCCTTCATGGACGATCCCAGGCTGAAAGAGGAAGGCAAGAAGTGGATCCGTCATTACGGGTGCGCGGGCTGCCATGAAATCGCCGGCTTGGAAGAGGAAGGCCGCATCGGCACCGAGTTGACCTACGAAGGCAGCAAGCCCATCGAGCGCCTCGATTTCGCTCTGTTCACCGAAGCCGCGCAGCGCGGCGGGAAGGAACCGATCACCAATCCCGAAGACCTCGCCCGCCTGCCCGAAGGCCCGGCAAAGGGTCCCTGGTACGACCACAAGGGGTTCTTCGAGCACAAACTCGCCGAGCCCGAGGTCTATGACAAGGGCATGATCAAGTCCGAAACCGAAGCCCTGCGCATGCCTAACCTGCACCTGACCAAAGACCAGATCCAGGCGCTCACCACCTTCCTGCTGGGCAGCCAGGAAAGCAGTCTGCCGGCGAGCTATCAGTACCGGCCCCAGGACGCGCGGCACGATATCCAGGAAGGCTGGTGGATCGTCACCAAGTACAACTGCGTCGGCTGCCACCAGTTCTTCCCCGGGCAGGAATCGGCGCTGATGAAAATGAAGAAATACCAAGACCCGGATTGGAAAGAGCAGCTGCCGCCCAAGCTCTACACCGAGGGCGCGCGCGTGAATCCGGAATGGCTGCGCAAATTCCTGGCCAACCCGGCGCTGAGCGATACCGATACCAACCGCAACGGGGTGCGCAGCTATCTCAAGGTGCGCATGCCCACGTTCTCGCTGTCGGATGACGAAATCCGCAAGCTGGTCCGCTTCTTTGCCGCTTTGTCGCAGCAGCCCATGCCCTACATCCCGGAACCGGTGCCCACACTCACCACCAAAGAAACCGAGATGGCGCGGGCCTTGTTTTCCAGCACCGCGGCGCCTTGCCTGAAGTGCCATGCCACGGGCGACGCCCAGCATGACGCGCACGCCACGGCGCCGAATTTCCTGCTGGCCAAGGACCGGCTGAAACCGGACTGGGTGGAGCGCTGGATCACCGATCCACAGGCGATCAGCCCGGGCACCTCGATGCCTTCGGGCCTGTTCAATCACGTGAACGGGCAGTGGGTCTTTGCCGGCCCCACTCCTCCCTCGTTCCAGGGCTATGACCAGGACCACACCAAGCTGCTGGTCGACTACATTTTCCAGTTGACGCCGGAAGAGCAGCGCAAAGTCGCGGCGTCGATGGGCAGATCGCAGGCCGCCAACTCCACGCCCAGGAAACCAACCGCCGCTGCGGCGCCACGCCAACCCGCAGCCCTGAGCGCAAGCGCTGGCGGTTCGCGCTAAAATGGAAAGCTTTCGCAGTGCGTTAACGCTCAAAGAAAGGTGATCATGATGAAGAATACCCGGTTAGCAAGCCTCCTCCTGCTAGCCCTTGCCGGCGTTCTCCTGCTGGCAGCGTGTAACAGGAAGGAGTCCACGTCGGAGTCCCAACCGGCATCTACCCCGGCGCCTGCCGCCGCTCCCGCCCCGACTCCCATCGATACGGCAACCGTGGGGTCCATCAGCGGCACGGTCAAGTTTGATGGCGCCGCGCCCAAGCCTTCCAAGATTGACATGTCCCAGGACCCGGCCTGCAAGGGCACGAACGAGGCCGAGACCCTGGTCGTCGACAAAGGCAACCTCGCCAATGTGTTCGTCTACGTCAAGGATGGCCTGGGCAACCGCACCTTCGAGGTCCCCAAGGACGCCGTGGTGCTCGACCAGAACGGATGCCGCTACCATCCGCACGTGCTGGGCGTCATGGCCGGCCAGACGGTGCAGATCAAAAACGACGACCCCACCACTCACAACATCCACCCCACGCCGAAAGACAATCGCGAGTGGAACGAGTCGCAGCCTCCGCAGGCCGCTCCCATCGAAAAGAGCTTCGCCCGCGAAGAAATCATGCTCCCGGTCAAGTGTAACCAGCACCCCTGGATGAAGATGTACATCAACGTGGTCAAGAGCCCGTTCTATGCGGTCACCGGCCCGGACGGGAAGTATGAGATCAAGGGCCTTCCGCCGGGTGACTACACTCTTGCCTTCGTGCACGAAAAACTCGGCGAGCAGGACCAGAAGGTCACTATCGCCCCCAAAGAGGCGAAGACCGTCGACCAGACCTTCAAAGCTGGCGCATCCTAGCCTCGGGTCTGCTAGAATGCTGCGTTCCTGAGGGCGCGCCGCCCTGCCCGTCGGCCGTCCTCGGGCGCTTTCGTGGGGTTGAGGAATCGCTGCCGTTGGGCTCGTGGTTTCCTGGGGCCAAGGAGTTCGTTCTGAACGCTATCGCCACTCCGTACCATCGCGGGCTGCACCGCTTCGCCGTGTTCACCGCATGCGTCACATTGCTGTTGATCGTGGCCGGCGCGCTGGTGACCAGCAACGATGCCGGATTGTCCGTGCCCGACTGGCCCACGACGTTCGGATCCATTTACAAGATGCCCCGCATGGTCGGAGGCGTGAAATTCGAGCACGGGCACCGCATGGTTGCCGAGTTCGTGGGACTGCTGACGATCGTGCTCGCAGCATGGACCTGGCGCGCGGAGAAGCGCCGCTGGCTGCGCATCCTGGGCCTGGCCGCCCTGGGCACGGTGATCACCCAGGGAATCCTTGGTGGACTGACCGTGCTCTTCTACCTGCCCGCGCCGATTTCCAGCGCGCATGCCGCGCTGGCCCAGACCTTTTTCTGCGTGGCCGTCTGCATTGCCATGTTCACCGGCCAGCACTGGGTCGAAGAAGCTCCGCGCGTGGCTCCGGACCATCGCCGTCCTGCCCTGTTCACTCTGGCCCTGCTTTCCATCTTTGTGCTCTACGTGCAGCTCATCCTGGGCGCGATGTTCCGCCACAAGGGGATGAGTTGGTGGCCGCATGTCGCGCATGCGCTCCTCGTCGCCTTCGTCCTTACATGGACAGCGATCCGCGCGTTGTCGCTCTACTCCAAGATCGAAGCCATCCGCAGGCCGACAATTCTCATGCTGTCGCTGCTTATCACTCAACTTTGCCTGGGCTTCGCAGCATTTTTGACGCGCGTCGCTTGGGGGAAGGAGAGCGTGCAGCCGGAATTGCCCATGGTGATCTCAACCGTCGCGCATGTGGCGGTGGGGGCCCTGCTGCTGGCCACTACCGTAGTGCTTGCGATTCAGGTTTGGCGACATGTGCCCGTCGCCTTCACCGAGCGGATTCCGGGCACGGAACGGACTCCCCAGGCCGCATGAGCACCGCCACCCAATCCCTGAACGTTCCCCGCGGCACCTACGCTGCCCTGGCGCGCGACTACGCCGAACTCACCAAACTGCGCGTCACCACGCTGGTGGTCATGACTGCGTGGTGCGGCTACTACTTCGGCTGTTCGAAGTCGGCCATCTCGTCGGTCTCGCTCGGGCTCGTGAACACGCTGCTGGGCGTGGGACTGATCTCCGCCGGCACCGCCGCCCTGAACGAGGTCATGGAGCACGACGTGGACGGCAACATGCGCCGCACCGCCAACCGCCCGCTGCCCGCCGGGCGCATGACCCTCTCGCACGCCACCATGGTCGGGATGCTGATGACCGTCGGCGGCGCGTTGTACCTGGATATCGCCCTCAATGCGCTGACCGGGACGCTCGCGCTGGTCACGGCTTTCGTCTATCTGGCCGCCTACACTCCGCTCAAGAAAGTCCATCCCGTCTGCACGTTCGTTGGTGCCTTCCCCGGCGCGATGCCTGGAGTGCTGGGCTGGACCGCGGCGCGGGGGCGCGTGGAGTGGGAAACCCTGACGCTGTTCGCCATCGTCTTCTTCTGGCAGTTCCCTCACTTCTTCTCCATCGCCTGGCTCTACCGCGAGGACTACGAAGCGGGCCGTATCCGCATGCTGCCGGTGGTCGAGCCCGACGGCCGCTCGACCGCACTCCGCATCATCGCCTATTCCCTGGCCCTCATCCCGGTCAGCCTGGCACCCACTTTCCTTGGGATGTCAGGGCGGATCTACCTCTGCGGCGCACTGCTGATGGGGGCGGCCCTGCTCTATACCGCTTCGCGCCTGACCCTGCTCCGGGCCCCGATCAGCGCTCCCCGCTCCAAGCAGCGGGCCCGCCAGCTGCTGCAGGCCACGGTTCTTTATTTGCCACTGCTGTTCGTTCTCATGATGCTGAACGGCGTCTCGTCGTAGAATAGCTTGTGGCCTCGAACACCCCCGCATACGTGGAAGTGGCTCCCGAAGCCCACCCGGCGTCCAGTCCGGTGATCGCGGTGCAAAACATCGTCCACCGATACAACGGGCGCACAGCGCTGGACGATGTCTCGTTTGACGTCCGGCCGGCGGAACTGTTCGGGCTGCTTGGGCCCAATGGCAGCGGCAAGACGAGCCTGTTCCGGATCCTCTCCACCCTCATGGTTCCCACCGCCGGTCGCGCTCTGATCATGGGCTTTGACGCGGTAAAAGAACCGGCTGCCCTGCGCCGGCAGATCGGGGTCGTTTTCCAGGCGCAAAGCGTAGACCAGAAGCTGACCGCCTACGAAAACCTCTGGCATCAGGGGCATCTCTATGGCTTGCACGGAACCGCCTTGAAGGCGCGCATCCTGGAGATCCTGGAGCGCGTGGGGCTCGCGGATCGCGCCCACGAACTGGTTGAGGCGTTCTCGGGCGGCATGGCCCGCCGCGTGGAACTGGCCAAGGGCCTGCTGCACCATCCCTCCGTTCTGCTGCTTGATGAACCAACCACCGGCCTGGATCCGGGGGCGCGGCGCGACCTCTGGCAATACCTGAGCATCCTGCGCGACAAAGAGCGAGTCTCGGTGATCGTCACCACGCACCTGATGGAAGAAGCGGAACGCTGCGACCGGCTGGCCATCCTGAATGAAGGCAGACTGGTCGCCCTGGGCACGCCCGCGGAACTCAAGCACGAGATTGGCGGGGATGTGATCCTGCTGGACGTGAGCGGCGACACCCCGTCGCTCGCCCAGCGCATCCGTACTCGGTTTGGCGTGGATGCCACGGTGCTCGCCGACCGCGGACGCAACCAGGTTCGCATCGAGATGGAGAACGGGCACCGCTTCATCACCGGCCTGGTGGAGGCCTTCCCCGGCGAGATCCAGGCCGTGAGTGTAAGCAAGCCCACTCTGGAAGATGTCTTCATCCACCGCACCGGGCATCGCTTCTGGTCCGAGGAACTGGGTGAGACGAAGGAATAGAGAGGGACATGAACCAGCCGCAGGCGCTGCGCCGTGGCACCCCCGGGGTCTTGTCATTCCGATGCCCAGCGCGGCGGAGGCCGCAGGAGTCCGCGGTTACTGGACCTGGGGCTCAGTTGGCAGCGCGCAAGAACAACTCACGCGTCACGGCGTTGCCTGAAGGCGCGCCCTGATACGGAAGTCAGCCCAAAGGAGGTCGCTTGCTCCCCATGATGCTCGCGGTATCGGTGGTGCTCGGCATTCTCCCGCTGCTGGGAATTGTCTGGACCATCATGGACGGTACGCTCCTCACCGTCGACGGCCTGTTCATGACCCTGATCCTGCTCACGCTGTCAGGCCTCTTTTTCCTGAACGCCTTCTGGGAGTGCCGCGATTGCGGCCTGCTCCCGGCCAAACCCAAGGCCGGCCCGCCGGCGAAGAAATGAGAGAACCTTGGCCACGCAAACCGCTACCCTTCCCGCTCGCACCGCCCCCGCTTCGGCGGGCATGACGCTCCCTGCCTTCACGCTCTGGTGGCGGGAACTGGTGCGCTTCTACCGCCAGCGCAGCCGTGTGATCGGGGTCATCGCCTCGCCGCTGGTGTTCTGGGTGGTGCTGGGCTCGGGATTTGGCAGGTCCTTCCAGGGCGGAGGCTCGCAGCCGCAGCATTATCTCGACTATTTCTATCCCGGCACGCTGATCATGATTGTGCTGTTTACCAGCATCTTCACCATGATGTCGGTGATTGAAGACCGCAAGCAAGGCTTTTTGCTGTCGGTGATGGTCGCGCCCGTGCCACGGCCAGCCATCGTGCTCGGCAAAGTTCTGGGGGGCACGACGCTGTCGGCCGCCCAGGGGCTGATCTTCCTGCTGTTCGCTCCCTTCGCTGGCGTACAAATGCATTGGACGGCCCTGCCGCTGATCGTGCTCACCGTGCTGCTGGTTTCCTTCGCGCTGACCGCGCTCGGCTTCGCCATCGCCTGGCCGATGGATTCCACCTCCGCCTTTCATGCCATCATCAACCTGTTCCTGATTCCGCTGTGGCTGCTCTCAGGGGCGCTGTTCCCGTTGTCGAGCGCATCCGGATGGCTGCGGGTACTTATGCGTATCAATCCGTTGACCTACGGCGTGGAGGCGCTGCGCACTCTTCTTTACCCGAACCTCCCCACCGAGGAATCGCTGGCCGCCTCGATGGCCACGCTGGTGCTGTTCTCGCTGTTCATGTTCGGACTGGCGTTCGTGGTGGCCAATCGCCGGACCACCAAACCGGTGGCGTGAGGCTCTGATTTCTTCGTTTGTGCAGCGGGAGCCTGTTCAAAAACACCATGCCTGTTCCCTCCCAATACGCCATCTTCCCCGTCATCAACGCCAGCCTGAACGGTGCCAGCACCGTGCTCTTGCTCACCGGCCGGTGGTTTATCAGCAAGGGCCGCGTCGCCGCACACAAAGCAACCATGATCACGGCCGTGGTGACTTCGGCACTGTTTCTGACTTCTTATCTCTACTACCACTACCACGTGGGGTCGGTGCGCTTTCAGGGCACGGGATGGTCGCGGCCGGTCTATTTCACGATCCTGATTTCGCACGTCGTGCTGGCCGCGGCGATCGTCCCGCTGGTGATCATCACGCTCAGCCGCGCCCTGCGCGAGCGCTTCGACCGCCACCGCGCCATCGCCCGCTGGACTTTTCCCCTGTGGCTTTACGTCTCGGTCACGGGTGTGCTCGTGTACCTCATGCTGTATCACTGGTTCGCGGCGTGAGCTTGCTACCTGGCCGTTCATTGGCAGGCAGTCTCTTGAACTGCAAAGCTCGCAAAGAAATGCCGCACAGTGCGCGAAGGGATACATTGTCTTTCTTGGCGGCATCTTCTTCTTAGCGTCCTTGGCGGTTATGAGCTTTTTTCTGCGTCCTCTGCGGTTTCTCTCCGCGCCCCTGGGTTGGAATGCCTTGAACGCAGAGACTCGCAGAAAACAGCTGCGGAGAGCGCACAGAGAAGCATTCCAGATACAATTCCAGCCATGGCCACAGTACGGCTCCGCATCGATGTTTCCGGCACCATCGGCGACGAAGCGTGGAAGAGCCTGCAACAATTCGACCCAATCCAGAAAGCCGCCTTCGGCCCGCAATTCGGCTCCAACGGCCCCGAAAAGCATTCGCCCGATCAGCCCCACTTAAAAGGGGAATGGATCGGCGCCGAGATCACCGTGCAGACGCCGCTGCTGGCGCAGTACGCGGTCTCGCACTATCTGGAACAGGACCGCGTGCTCGACGCCGACGTGGTCGAGTGATGTATAGTTTTCGTTCCGCACCACGATCTGTATTTGGGCCACTGCCCACTGCCGTGTTCGCTGGCTCGCTTTGGCCGACGGCGGACGACCGACAACGACATTCATGACCGAAGCCTCTCTCACTTCGACCGATTCCACTCCCGAAGCTTCGCCGGCAAAGCAGCGCATGTCCACGCGCCACCGCCTCCTGTTCTTCGTGACGGCCTGGTTCATCGCCTTCATGCCAGTGTGGTTCTGGTGGAACACCTGGTTCGGCCGCTCCTTGTCCGATCGCAAGATCGGCGAATACCTGCAGGACAATGGTCGTCCCCGCCACATCCAGCAGGCGCTGGTGCAGCTCAGCGAGCGCATGTCGCGTCACGACGCTTCGGTCGGGCAGTGGTATCCCCAGCTGGTGCGGCTGGCACGCCACCCCGTGGAGGAAGTGCGCAACACCGATGCCTGGGTGCTGGGCCAGGACACCGCGGGTACCGGATTTCACGAGGCACTGCTGCAGATGCTGAACGATCCCTCGCCGCTGGTGCGCGGGAACGCGGCGTTGTCTCTCGTACGTTTCGGCGATGCGACAGGACGTCCGCAGATCGTGGCCCTGTTGCAGCCGGTAACGCTCACGGCGCCGATCTCGGGCAAGGTGCTCGACGCCGACCGCCCCGGGACGGCGCTTCGCCAGGGCGGACTGATTGCGAAGCTGCAAAACGAACAGCAGACCTCAGAAGTCCGGTCGCCGATCTCGGGACACATTCGAACGTTGTTCGCCCAGACAGGAGGGAATGTGAAAGCCGGCGCCGAACTCGCGACGATCGATCCCGCCCTGGACCAGGTATGGGAAGCCTTGCGCGCGCTCTACCTGGTGGGCACGCCGGAAGACCTGCCTGCCCTCACACCCTATGAGCGTGAATTGCCGGAGATCCCCGGCCACATCCGCCAGCAGGCAGTGCTCACGGAGAAAGCCATTCGCAATCGTGCAGGCGTCGCGCACTGAGAGCGCTTTCGGGGAAGCCTTTTGACGCAGAGGCCGCGGAGAACTGCCGCAGAGGGCGCAGAGAAAAAACTCTCCCCGCACAATGCGCAGAGGAAGCGCGAAGGGCGTAAACTAGGCCTTGTGCCGGCAAACTGAAACGCGCCCCCCCGGCGGGCGCGCTCGCTTCCTGCTGCAAGCTGCCGGCCGCCTGCGGCCAGCTAAATCGCCATCACTCCTACTTCTTTTTCCACTTCTGCGGTGTCGACCATCACGATCGCGTCCCAGGGACAGCCATCGAGGAAGCAGCCGTCTGGGCCCTTGCTGGTGCACTTCTTGCAACCGATGCACAGGATGGGGTCGACCTGAATGCGCCCGAACGGCGGGTGGTCCTCGTCCGGCACCCAGAACATGCAATCGGCCACGGGACAATACTCCACGCACGCCGGGGAACCGGCGCACCCAGTGCAGCATTCCGTGATGACCGCCAACTCTTTGGGCTTCTTCTTGCGCGGCGTGGTCAGGCCGGTGGACTTGGGTTCGAACTTGAGCTCGTCGGGAACCATTCCGGCGGCTTTCGGTGGAGTAGGTTTGGCGACGGTCTCGGCAGCCATAAACACTGGGATTATACCGTGAAACTTGGAGCTGTCCCCGTAAGAAACGGCAAACCAATGTGGGCCTTTCGCCGCCGCTACCGGGCCGTTGCCCTCCGAACCGACCGTCCCACGCCACCACGGCCCGGGAGGCCCATGGCAAACTGCCAGGCGCCCACTCCGCGCCGCCGGGTCTGGCAAACCGTCACACTTCCCCTGTCCAGATACCACAATTTCCACCTGGCCCTTTCTGCTATATTGGGCCCTTCCGAGGGAGCCCATCGACATGGCAAAGAGCGTCAACAAGGTCATCCTCATCGGCAACCTGGGCAAGGATCCGGAAGTGAAATACACGCCCCAGGGTACGCCCGTAGCGAAGATCGCGCTGGCGACCAATGAGCGCTACAAAGACAAGAGCGGCCAGTGGCAGGACCGCACCGAGTGGCACAACGTGGTGCTTTGGCAACGCCTGGCCGAGATTGCCGGCGAATACCTGAAGAAGGGCGGCAAGGTGTACATCGAAGGCCGGCTGCAGACCCGTTCCTGGGACGACAAGCAGACCAATCAAAAGAAGTACATGACCGAAATCGTGGCCAGCGATCTGGTCCTGCTCAGCGGCCGGGGGGAAGGTGGCGGAGAGGGCTTCAGCCCGCGCGCCCAGAGCGCGCCCGAGCACTTCGATCAGCGGGCTCCCGAACCCGAGCCGGCAGGTGCGTCGCCGATTACCGACGAAGACATCCCCTTCTAGACCAACGCCGCTGCGCAGCCGCCTCAACCTCGAACGGCATCCTTCCGCAGGAGGGAGACGCCTGTCCCCGGGGGCGCCTGCGGCGCGCCCGCCCCGCCCGGCTGCATCAGCGCGCGATCCGGGCCCGTTCCACTTGAATCTGGATCTGCTGCTCGATCATGAAAATCAGCAGATTGAACAGCTCCACCGCTACCGTAAGCTCATCGCGCCCACGCTCCCGCTCCTGGACCTTCTCCGAGCGAAGCAGCCGCACCGCTTCCGTGCGCAGTTCCGTGATGCGCATTTTCAGAGCTCCCACATCGACGGGCAACTCTCCTCCCGTCGGACAGTCGGGGGATTCCAGACGTGGCGCGCCCTCGTGCGGATGGTGCAGCAGGTGTGACCGGTGATCAAAGAATCCCTTCATCGCCTGCTCAAGGCTGGCGGCGACTTTGCGCACCATATCGTCGGCGGCCATCCCTGCCGGCGTGTTTGTTCCGTTCTGCCCGTCGATTGCATCCACGTGCTGGGTGAGCCCGGAAATCACCCGCGACAGCGCGCCCGCCAAGGGATCCAGCGAATTGGTCGACATTGCAGGTATCTCCTCCGGGGCGAGCCTGTAGCACGCCCCAACCCGTTATCGGCACGTTTTCCGGAACGTTGCTCCCCACTCCCGCATTCGCAACCCGCGCCCTGCCCTCTGGGGTGGCCCCTGCGATAGAATCGGGGCGGAGTTTGCCATGTCAGACCTGGCCGCCAAGACCTGCCTCCCCTGCCGCGGAGACGTCCCAGCGTTGAAGGGCGCTGCCTTGCACGCCCTGAGCCATCAGCTTCCCAACTGGGAGGTGGTGAACGAGCACCACATCCACCGCGTTTTCAAGTTCCCTGATTTTGTGAAGGCCCTCGACTTTGTAAACCGCGTGGGCGCGATTGCCGAGGACCAGGGCCATCATCCCGACATCTTCCTGGCCTGGGGAAAGGCCGAAATCACGCTTTGGACGCACGCCGTCAATGGGCTCACCGAGAGCGACTTCATCATGGCGGCCAAGATCGACCGGCTCTAGCTCGCCGTCTGCAACGGTGCGCCTTCCGCTCGAGGCCGCCGGGCAAGTTCTCCCACGCGCGGCGCATCCCTCCCTAGGCCGCGTCGTCGGCCGCCGCCGCGACCGCTGCCTGCCGCGGCTTCCAGCCCTGGCTCGCCCATGCCCAAAGCGCTGCCGGGAGCAGCATGGTCAGTCCGGTTGCCGTGACCAGAGTGCGGGCAGAGATGCCTTTGTCGAGCAAACCGCCGCACACGTAGGCGCCGGCGGCGATGGTGAGCATGCAGAGCCCGAGATCGGCTGAGAACACTCGCCCGCGAAAACGATCCTCAGTGTTCAATTGCAGCAGCGTCGTGGAGAAGACCCAGATCGTCGCCCCGCCGCAGTGGGCAGTCGCCGCCCACAGGCACGCTGACCAGACGCTGCCCGCCTGCCCAATCAGCGAATATCCCAGCGCGCTCACCAGGTAGCCGTAAAGAATGCCCAGCCGCAGCCGGTGGTCCTGATGTCCAGCCCAGGGCGCGCTGAACAGCGGCCCGATCAACGCTCCCAGCCCGCGGGCCCCCAGCAATAGGCTCATGCCCAGCATCGCCCCGCGCTGCGCATCAAGATGGTGCCAGCGGACCGGAAAATACCTCTGTCCCATGACTGTGAACAGCACCCAACTGGGACCGATGACCAGGTTCCCGGCCTTGGCGAACACGGTGGCCAGCAGGCTTCGGCTCCCGCGCACGTACCGGATCCCTTCAAGCACCGGGGAGTAGTCGAACAACTCCGCAATCCGAAACGGCGCAGCATGCTCGGCGTGGGGCTCGGCAAACTGCATCCCCGCGATGAGCAGGGCCGAAACCAGAAACGACAGCGCATTCAGCACGAACACGGCGTCGCGCCCGAGCAGCGCGCCCGCCACGCCGCCCAGCGTCGCCCCCAGCACCAGGTTCAACGACCAGGTGGCTGAGCCCAGCGTGTTGGCAACAATCACGTCCTCCCTCTTCGTGATGTTCGGGATCACCGAGCTGCGTGCCGGTTCGAAAAACGCCGCCGCCAGCGTTTCCCAGAGCAGCAGCGGATACACCAGCCACACCATCGCTTTCGAGCGCACCAGCAGCATGGAAAGCACGATGACCACGCGCACGAGGTCGGCGACGATCATCACCTGCTTGCGGCTTACACGATCGTTGACCACTCCGGCTGTGGGCCCGATGAAGGTCTGCGGCAAGACTTGCAGCACCAGGGCAAGCGCCACCGAACTGGCGCGCCCGGTCAGCTGCAGCAACAGGCTGTAGATCGCCAGGGTATAGAACCAGTCCCCGATTTCACTCACGATTTGCGCCAGCCACAGGCGGCGGAAGTTGCTGTTGCCCCGCACCAGGCGGACGTAGGAGGCAAACGAGACGGCGCTGACTTCGTGTTCGGGCTCTGGCTCCATGGGAGAGTACAACTGCGGGACTCGGCGTCTTCAAGATAGCTGATTGCTCCGAAGGTCGCCAAATCCACCGGAGCCGCCGTCCTCCACTTCGGCGCGGCACCGAAGGAGAGGGGTCTTCATTACTGCTTGCTTTTGGCGACGAATCCCCCTCCTCCCCTCCTCCCGGCCTCTCGAGTAAGAATTCGGAACAGTGTGCAAAGCCTTGCATCTGGGGGGCACTGACAAAATGTGTCATCCCACTCCCTGCCTCCCCTCGGCCCAAGATTTTCCATGCGCTTATCGCGCACCGGATCGCCCGGCAACCGTCTGCTCCCCGCCTGCCTTAGGCAGCCCGGTTGCTCTATGGATGGGCGCGAGGAACGTTCAACCATGATGACCAAGGCCCTCAAAGTTTTCATGCTCGCCGCCACCGTCGTCCTCATGATTTCTGCCTTCGTTCCGCTGGAGCATCCCAATCCTCCGCGTTCGCTCATGTTGCTGGGCAGCGGCCTGGTGAGCCTGGCAGGACTGACCCGCCGGCACTTCGCCGACGAAGAATAGTTTCCTCGTTTCCATCCTCGTCTCCATCCTCGTCTCCAACTCGTCCGGCCCGGAGGCATCGTCTTCCGGGCCTTTTTTTCCGCGCGCACCCTTCCCCGGGCGCGTTGACGCAGGCTCCCTCGCGGTCTTAAGATGCAGCGGTTTTGAAGGTCTGTATGAAAAGATCTTTTTGTGCTCTGCTATTTCTGGCTCTGGCGGCGGCCTCTGCCGCACAGTCCCCCGAAGTCGTTCCCAACGAGAACCTGGTGGTCGAAAGCGTTCCCAAGATTCCAGCTTCGCTGGCCGAGACCGCCGACCGATATGGCAATTACCGTTCCGCCAGCTTGGCCGATTGGCATCCCGTTCGTCGTGAGCTGCTGATTTCGACGCGCTTCGCTGACGTCGCCGAGATTCACCGGGTCGCAATGCCCGGCGGCGCCCGCATCCAGCTCACGTTTTATCCCGATGCCGTCAACAGCGCGGAGTACGAACCGGTCCAGGGCAACTACTTCGTCTTCAGCAAGGATGTCGGCGGCGGCGAATTCTTTCAGCTGTATCGCTACGACCTCGACTCTGGCGATATCACCCTGCTCACCGATGGCAAATCTCGAAACACCGGCGCAGTCTGGTACCGTGGCGGCGGCAAACTGGCGTACGGCTCGACCCGACGCACCGGCAAGGACGTCGATCTGTGGGTGATCGATCCCGCCGAGCCCAAGTCCGACCATCTCGTCGCCCGGCTGGAAGGCGGCGGCTGGCAGGCGCTGGACTGGTCGCCCGACGGAAAGACGATCCTCGCACAGGAGGAAATCTCCGCCAACCAGAGTCATCTCTGGCTGGTCGACGCCGCCACCGGTGACAAGACTTTGCTCACCCCGGCCGATGGCGGCAAGGTCTCCTACAGCGGGGGGCGTTTCAGCCGGGATGGCAAGGGCATCTACACCACCACCGACCGCGATTCCGAGTTTCACCGCCTGGCCTACGTCGATCTCCGAACCCGCAAACCGGCCTATCTCACGAGCGCCATTCCCTGGGACATCGAAGATTTTGACCTGTCAGAGGACGGGCAGCAGATTGCCTTTGTGAGCAACGAAGACGGTTTCGGCGTTCTGCACATCTATGACATCGGCAAGGCCGAAGACCACCCCGTGCCCAACCTGCCAAAGGGCATTGTCGAGGGCCTGCGCTGGCGCCGCCACAGTCATGAACTGGGCTTCCAGCTGGCTTCCTCCCGCTCCCCGGCCGATGTGTATTCGCTCGACGCCGGCACCGGCCAGCTGGAGCGCTGGACGTTCAGCGAAACCGGCGGCGTGGACACCCGTCAGTTCGCTGAACCCGAACTGATCCACTGGAACAGCTGGGATGGACGCAGCATCAGCGGCTTCCTCTATCGCCCTCCCGCCAAATTTTCCGGCCCGCGACCGGTCATGATCGATATTCACGGCGGCCCCGAAGCCCAGTTCCGCCCGTACTTTCTGGGCACTGCCAACTACTACCTGAACGAACTGGGAATCGCTCTGATCTACCCGAATGTCCGCGGCTCCACCGGATACGGAAAAACCTTCCTGGCCCTGGACAACGGCATGCTGCGCGAAGGTTCGTATAAAGACATCGGCGCCCTGCTCGACTGGATCGCTCAGCAGCCCACGCTCGATGCTAGGCGCGTGCTGGTCACCGGGGGCAGCTATGGCGGCTTTATGACGCTGGCTGTGGCCACCAATTACAACGACCGGATCTGCTGCTCGGTCGATATCGTGGGACCCTCGAATCTGGTCACCTTCCTTGAGCACACCTCAGGGTATCGCCAGGACTTACGGCGGGTCGAGTACGGCGATGAGCGCGATCCGAAAATGCGGGCTTACCTGGAAAGCATAGCGCCCGCAAACAAAGCCCAGAACATCTCGAAGCCGCTGTTCGTGATTGCCGGAAAGAACGATCCGCGGGTGCCGGCCAGCGAGAGCCAGCAGATGGTCGAAGTGGTGCGCAAAAACCAGACGCCGGTCTGGTATTTATTGGCCAAGGATGAGGGACACGGCTTCCGCAAGAAAAAGAACCGGGACTTCCAGTTCTACGCGACCGTCCTGTTCGTGCAGGAGTACCTGCGCCCTTAGAAAGCCGCCGGCATTTCGCCGCCCAGGGTGCAGCCCCGGCCCGAGGGCCCCTCGGCTTTGACTTTATAATTCCCCGTATGCTCGATGAGATGGAATTCCGCAGGCGCGCCGACCAGGCCTTCGCGGATTTGAAGAAGTCGTTGTTTGCTGCTGAGGACGATGCTGCGATCGAGGTCGAAGATCAGGCCGGCGCGCTCCATATCAGTTTCGAAGATGGCGCGCGCTTTGTGGTCTCTCCCAACGCCCCTGTCCGCCAAATCTGGATTTCGGCCCTGACCACGAGCTTTAAGCTGGACTGGTCCGACGCGGAAAAGGACTTCGTTCTCGCGAAAACCGGCGAGCAGCTCAAGCCGCTGATGGGCCGGCTGATTTCGCAACAACTGGGAGCAAATGTGGAACTGTCTTAGCGCCGCTCAATGCGTGCCAATCAGGCTGCGCGCGCCCCAAAACGCCAGTGCCCCCATCGCAATCAGGAAGCCGGCGCTGATCATCCGCCCCGATGCCGTGCTACGGCTCCAAGCCTGGAGCACCGCGACCAGTCAAACGACAAAGAGCAGGATGGCTGCGACTGCCAACGCCTTCCGCCACATCGTGGTTACCTCGTCCTGCCCGCCAGCCTGACAAGACGCGGCTCCAGCGGCAAGGACAAGAGTCACCCAAGACCGTGACCATGGGAAATGCGACGTCCCCCTCCCCAGCCGGGCACGGCCTACAACTCGGCCACGGTCCGCCCGTTCTCCATCCCCTGCTGGCGCAGGTGGTTCGCGATCTGCTTGCCGTGGAAGCGTCCGTTCTCGATGAAAATTTCGCTGGTGCGCGAGCCCGCCACGATCACGCCCGCCACATAGACCCCCGCAACGTTGGTCTCCAGAGTTTCCGGGTCGCACACCGGCCGGTTCTGCATGTCGGAGAGTTCCAGTCCGATGCTGCGCAGGAAATCGTAATCCGGGTGATAGCCGATCAGCGCGAACACAAAGTCATTTTCCAGCCGCACCGGTCCTTTGGGTGTTTTCAACACCACGAAGTCCATGCCAATCTCCTGCACCGTGCTGCGGAAGTAGGCATTGATCTCTCTGTTCTTGATGCGGTTCTCCAGGTCCGGCCGCACCCAATATTTGACGCCGGGGGAAATCTGCTCTTCCCGGTGCACCAGTGTGACGCGCGCCCCATGCCGCCACAAGTCGAGCGCGGCCTCGGCGGCCGAGTTCTTCCCGCCCACCACCACCACGTCGGTGTCGTAATAAGGATAGGGTTCCTTGTAGTAGTGATGAACCTTGTCCAGGTCTTCCCCGGGCACCTGCAGAAGATTGGGCAGATCGTAGTAGCCGGTGGAAACGATCACTTTCCGCGCGACGTAGTCGTGAATGCGGCCCGCGCGGTCGGTCGCCGTGATGCGAAAATCCCCGTCTTCGCCCGTGACCGTCTTCACCCACTGGTACTGGTGCACGTGCAGGTGGTAGTGCTCGGCCACGCGCCGGTAGTACTCCAGCGCGTCCTGGCGCGTCGGTTTCTGGCCGGAGCAGGCAAAGGGAATGTCACCGATCTCCAGCAGTTCGGGCGTGGTGAAGAAGGTCATCTTGGTCGGGTAGTGGTAGATCGAGTTGACCAGGCACCCCTTGTCGACCACCAGCGCTTTGAGTCCGATTTTCTGGACTTCGATCGCGCACGCCAGCCCGGTCGGGCCGGCGCCAATAATGACCACATCGGCCCAGCTGTCGGGGCGGGCGTGGGCTTGCTTGCGCGGTAAGGTGATAGGAATCGAATCGGTGGTGGCCAAGATCGTCCTGCCCAGCCGCAGGCTGCGCGGCCTCTGAGTGTCCGTTCAGGTTTTTGATTCTAGCATGTGGCCGCCGGGCGCCTTTTCCCCGGTCACACGCTGTTGTGCGTCATCTCACAGGGGAACGGTCGCGCCGCGCTATACTTTTGTGTTGGATACCCCTACTTCATCCGACCAGGAAGCCCGTATGGCCACAACCACTGAACCGATGACCGGCACGCGCGTGGAATCTGACAGCATGGGCAAGATCGAAGTCCCGGCAAACGTCTACTGGGGCGCGCAGACCCAGCGCTCGCTGCTGCACTTCGCCATCGGCCGCGACACCATGCCGCCCGAGCTGATCCAGGCCTTCGGCATTCTGAAGAAGGCCTGCGCGCTGGTCAACCAGGACCTGGGCAAACTCTCGCCGGAAAAAGCCAGGCTCATCGTCGAGGCGGCCGACGAAGTCATCGCCGGCAAGCTCAACGACCAGTTCCCGCTGCGCATCTGGCAGACCGGCAGCGGCACCCAGACCAACATGAACGTCAACGAGGTCATCTCCAACCGCGCCATCGAACTGGCCGGCGGCGTGCTGGGTTCGAAAAAGCCCATCCATCCCAACGATGACGTGAACATGTCGCAGTCCTCCAACGACACCTTTCCCGCGGCCATGCACATCGCGGCGGCCGGCCGCGTCAAGCGGGCGCTGATACCGGCCATCCGCAGCGTGCATGCGGCGATTGCGGCCAAAGCGAACGAGTTCGATTCCATCGTGAAGATCGGCCGCACCCACCTGCAGGACGCCGTGCCCCTCACCGTGGGCCAGGAGTTCAGCGGCTGGGCGAGTTTGCTCGAGCGCGACATCCACCGCCTGGAACAGGCGCTGGAAGGCCTTTACGATCTGGCCATCGGCGGAACCGCGGTGGGTACGGGTCTGAACGCGCACCCGGAGTTTGCCGAGCGCGCGGCAAGGAAGATCGCGGAACTCACGGGCCTTCCTTTTAAATCGCATCCCAACAAGTTTGCGGCCCTGTCGGCCCACGATGAGATCGTGTTCGCACAGGGGGCTCTCGAAACCCTGGCCGCCTCGCTGATGAAGATCTCGAACGACATTCGCTGGCTGGCTTCGGGGCCGCGCTCGGGCCTGGGCGAGCTGATCCTCCCCGAGAACGAGCCGGGCTCCTCAATCATGCCCGGCAAAGTCAACCCCACGCAGTGCGAGGCCATGACCATGGTCTGCGTGCAGGTGCATGGCGCAACCACCGCCGTCGGCTTCGCCGGCTCCCAGGGCAATTTCGAGCTGAATGTCTACAAGCCGGTGATGATCTACAACTTCCTGCACTCGGTCACGCTGCTCACCGACGCCTGCCACGGCTACGTCGAGTACATGCTGAAGGGCATCGAGGTGAACCATGCCACGATCCAGCACCACGTCGAGCACTCCCTCATGCTGGTGACCGCCTTGGCCCCCAAAATCGGATACGACAAGGCGGCCAAAATCGCTCACACGGCGCACGTCGATCATTCCAGCCTGAAGGCCGCGGCCGTAAAGCTCGGGTATCTGACTGAGGCCGAGTTCGACGACTGGGTGAAGCCGGAGAAAATGACGAGACCGTAGGTTTGAGCTTCAGATTTCGAGTGGACGGGTAGCGTGTCGAAACGCGCGAACTTCAACCGCACGATGATTCCCGTTTAGGACTCCTCGTTCACTTGCGAGAAAAAGAACCACTCCTCGTCTCTATCGATCCCTCTTTGTTGTGCAGATAGCCGCCCTTTGCTTTGGCTCGGTGAAAGCAGTCTCGCCGGCGAGTTCCGGGGTTTACACGCACTTGCCCGCATCCCTTGTGCGCCTTGCGGTGGGCGTTGGTCTCTCCATCTTGTGGTTCCGGCAGTTGAAGCAGCTGGAGCGCCGTCGGAAAAAGTTGAAAGTGCGCTGTTGGATCACGTGGAAAGCATGGATTGGCGGGCCGCAAGGCAGTGTTCCACTCCAAAGCGCATCCTGCGCTCGTCAGCAAGGTTCGTGCTCACATCGGAGTCTTACTGGGAATTGCCTAGCGTCCCCTAATACGCCCACCGCAGCAGCGTCGCCCCCACCGTGAACCCCGCGCCCACCGAGGCCAGCAGCACCAGGCTTCCCTTCTTCAACTTGCCTTCGTCGATCGCCGTCTGCATGGCGAGGGGAATCGTTCCCGCGGTCGTGTTCCCGTAGCGGTCGATATTGATGATCACGCTCTCGGGCCGCAGGCCCAACCGGTCGGCCGTAGCCATGATGATGCGCTTGTTCGCCTGGTGCGGGATGAACGCGTCGATGTCGCTGCCCTTCAGCCCGTTGCGCTCGAGCAGCTTCTCGCAGAGCTCTGTCTGCTTGCGCACGGCGAACTTGAACACGGCCTGGCCGTCCTGGTGGACGTAGTGCATCTTCTTCTCGACCGTTTCGCGCGAGGAGGGATTCGCGCTGCCCCCACCCGGCATATATAGGAAACTTCCGCCCGAGCCATCGACTTCATGCACGTAGTCGATCAGTCCCACTCCGTCGTCCTCTGCCGGCTCCAGCACCACCGCTCCCGCGCCATCCCCGAAGATCACGCAGGTCGCGCGGTCGGTGTAGTCGATGATCGACGACATCACGTCGGCCCCAATTACCATCACCTTTTTGTGCATGCCGGTCGCCACGTACTGCGCCCCGGTCTGCAACGCATATAAAAACGCCGAGCAGGCCGCTGACAGGTCAAATCCCCATGCGCCCTTCGCGCCCAGCTTGTTCTGCACCAGGCAGGCCGTGGAGGGAAAGAACATGTCTGGGGTTACGGTGGCGACCAGGATGGCCTCCACCTCGGCGGGCCCTAGCCCGCGCAGGGCGAGAGCTTTCTTGGCGGCCTCGGTCGCCAGGTCACTGGTGGCCACACCTTTGTCGACAAGGTGCCGTTCCCGAATTCCCGTGCGCTCGAGAATCCATTCGTTGGTAGTCTCGACCATCTTCTCCAGGTCGGCGTTGGTCAGTAGGCGGGGCGGAACATAGGTGCCGAGAGCGCTGATCTTGGCGCGCACCGGTTGGCTCACTCTGATTTCTCCAGACACGAAGTAGGAACCGAACATTGTGCGGCACGGCCGCCCGCTCTGTCCAACGCTATTGATCACAGGCTCCCCGGCGCGGTCTTTGCCGGCAACGACCGAGCCCGTGAGGGCGACCTATGGCCACAACCCGGATTTGGCCCCGGATCCCCCGGCCCCAGACGCGATCACGCCGTCCTCCCCGCTCATCGTCCCTGCCCTTACTTCCGGACATGTACCTCCGTCGTGAACCTGCACTTCCCACAGTGGCCGAAGGGCGTTCCTGCAAACCGCCGTATGCCGCCAAAAGCCGCGCCGGACGCCGGGTTTGCCTGCTGACCTCACGAGACCTTTTGGCCCCCGCATCCCCTCGACTACTCTGCCGCGAGCAAGACAGCTCTGGAGCTCGGGTCCGACGCAAAGGGGGCCATGGATGCTGAACACAGCCAGAATCCGCTGCAGCCAGCTCATCACGACGTTCCTTCTCCCCATGGGACTCCTTGCGTGGCTGGGCTGCTCCGCCCTGGGCGGCGGCTCGGGCAGCGGCCAGACCTCCTCGCACGGCGTCACCGTCAGTTCCAGCGCCAGCATGCTGCGGGCCGGCGACACGCTGCAGTTCACCGCGAAGGTCACCGCCACGATGAGCCAGAGTGTGACCTGGTCGGTCAACGGCGTCGCCGGCGGGAACGCGACCGTCGGCAAGATTTCCGGCAGCGGCCTCTACACCGCCCCCGCAGCCCTCCCTTCCCCCAACTCCGTAACCATTGAAGCGACCTCCTCCTCCAGCAGGACTGTCTTCGGCACGAAGGCAATCACGCTGGAGAACCCGGTGCCGACCGTGACGGCTGTATCCCCCGCCGCCGTCCCGGTCGGGAATTTCACGCTCACCGTGACGGGCACGAAGTTTGTCAACGGCGCCAGGGTGATCTTCAACGGGCAGCCGCTGATGACGAAGTTTGTGTCCTCCACCCACCTCACCGCGACCGGCACCTCCACCGCGGCGCAGAAGGGAATGTCGTTCCAGGTGACGGTCGAGAACCCAGATCCCGGTTCGGCCACCTCGGCGGCGATGCCCGTGAGTGTGGCGTCCGGGATCGTCGTGCACATTGCTCCACCGGGCGCTCAGTTGCGCCCGGGCGAGACGGTGCAGTTCAAGGCCAGCGTCACCGGCACCAGCAATCCGAACGTGGTCTGGAAGGTCAACGGGGCTGTCGGCGGCAACAGCGTCGTCGGCACCATCAGTACCAGCGGGCTCTACACCGCTCCCGCCGTGTTCGCCGGCGGAGGTACGGTCACGATCAATGCCCCGAGCGTCGAAGACCCGAACTCGAGCGCGGCTCCTTCCTACGTGTCGCTGTTGAGCAACCTCCCCGTTGTGACCTCCGTGCTCCCCAGCCCGATCCCGGTCGGCAACTTCACCATCGCCGTCAGCGGCCAGAACTTCCTGAATGGCGCGCAAGTGATCTTCGGCGGCGTCATGCTGACCACAACCTTTATCTCCTCGACCAGCCTGAGCGCCAGTGGAACGGCCGCGACCGCGGGCCCGGTGGCCATCGAGGTCATCAACCCCGGCGCCGGCACTCCCACGTCGAACGTGCTGCAGGCGCAGGTCGGCGCGCCGAACACCGGGGTGACCGCGGCGGCGGCGGCCCGTTTCCTCGAGCAGTCCACCTTCGGGCCCACACCCGCCCTCATCCAGCATGTGCAACAGGTGGGATTCCAAGCGTTCCTGAATGAGCAGTTCAACGCCGCTGCCTCCACCTACCCCACTCCCGGCGCCAACGACAACATGGATGTCGTGAAGCAGCGCTTCTTCACCAACGCGCTTACCGGCCAGGACCAGCTCCGCCAGCGCCTGGCCTGGGCCCTGGCGCAGATCTTCGTGGTCTCGAACCAGAAGATCGGCGATCCCAGCGCCTTCACCTCCTGGATGAACCTGCTGCAGAAAGACGCCTTCGGGACCTATTCCGCACTGCTCAACGACGTCACCTTGAGCCCCACCATGGGCAACTACCTCGACATGGTGGGGAACGACAAGCCCGATCCGAACTCGGGAACCCAGCCCAACGAGAACTACGCGCGTGAAATCCTGCAGTTGTTTTCCATCGGGCTGTCGCAGTTGAATCCGGACGGCACCCCCCAACTCGATGGCAGCGGAATTCCGATTCCCACCTACACCCAGGACACCATCATCGGCTTCGCCCATGTGTTCACCGGCTGGGCATATCCCACGAAACCGGGCCAAACCGCGTCGTTCTATAACGGCGAGTATTACGGCGGGCCCATGGTCCCGTTCGACAACCACCATGACACGGGCACCAAGCTGCTGCTCAATGGCGTAACCCTGCCCGCCGGCGGAACGACCCAGGCCGACCTGACAGCCGCTCTGCAGAACATCACCAGCCACCCCAACGTGGGACCGTTCATCTCCAAGCAGCTGATCCAGCACCTGGTCATGAGCAATCCCAGCCCGGCCTACGTGTCGCGGGTTGCCGCGGTGTTCAACGACAACGGCAGCGGCGTCAGAGGCGACCTGAAAGCGGTGGTGACGGCCATCCTTACCGACCCCGAGGCGCGCCGTGGCGATGACCCCACCCAGGTCCAACCCAGCGACGGCAAGCTGAAAGAGCCTGTGTTGTTCATGCTCAACCTGCTGCGCGCGGCGAACGCCACTTCCGACGGCGCCAATCTGCAAAACTACGCGTCCGGCATGAAGCAGGAACCGTTCGAGTCTCCCACCGTCTTCAACTTCTATCCCCCGGACAACATGCTTCCCGCCAGCACGCTGCTCGGCCCCGAATTCAAGATCTTTAACAGCACCACCGCCATTTCACGGGTCAACTTTGTGAACGACCTCGCCTTCAGCAACGTCGGCAGCACTACCACCACCGACATTTCCCAGTACGTGGCGCTGGCGCCGAATCCGGCCGCGTTGGTCGATTCCCTCAGCGCGGTGCTCACCCACGGGCCCCTCTCTGACGGCGCCCGCAACACCGTCATCAACACCATCACCAACCTGACCGACAACACCAAGCGCGCGAAGACTGCCCTCTACCTGATTGGCAGTTCCTCGCAGTTCCAGGTCCAGCGCTGAGCCGCGGGCAACAGGAGAACCACACCATGGGCAAATGGAGCCGTAGAGATTTTCTGAAAACGACCTGTTGTTCCGCTGCCGCGGGTTTTGCGGCCGCCAGCTTCAGCCGCTTCGGGCTTGTCAATGCGCTGGCGCAGACCTCCGCCGACTACAAGGCGCTGGTGTGCGTGTTCCTGTTCGGCGGCAATGACAGCAATAACATGGTCATTCCCTTCGACACCGCAGGTTACAACGCCTACAAGTCGGCGCGCGGCGGCCTGGCCCTGGCGCAGGGGTCCCTGCTGCCCATCTCTCCCCCAAGCATCGGCTCCCCATTCGCCTTCCATCCCCGCTTTACCAGCTTGCAGACGCTGTTCAATAACAAGAACCTCGCGATCCTCGCCAATGCCGGAACCCTGGTGCAGCCAACCACCGTGGCCCAGTTCCAGAATGGCGGAGCGCAGCTTCCCATCAACCTGTTTTCCCATTCCGATCAGGAAGCCCAGATGCAGTCGGCGATCCTGGACCGCGTGGCGGAGACCGGGTGGGCGGGACGCACCGCCGACAAGATCCAGGCGATCTACGGCGCCAACTTCCCGATCGTCATTTCACTGGCCGGGACCAACATCTTCTGCGAAGGCGTGGTGGCGCAGGCCATTCAATCCAACGGCGATCCGACCCAGCTGCTGAATGGATTTGGTGGGGGCGCCGATTCGAATGCGCGCTTGTCGGCGCTGCAGAGCCTGCTCACCTTCGACACCGGCCTGTCGCTGATCCAGGCCGCGAGCACGACCACCGGCAACGCCATCCAGAACGGCCAGACTCTGGCCGCAGCGCTCGCCACCGGGACCCCGCTGGCCACCAAGTTCCCGCAGAATTCCTATTTCGCCAGCCAGTTGCAGCAGGTGGCGCAGATTATCCAGGTGCGCGCCGCACTCGGCCTGAAGCGGCAGATCTTCTTCGTCTCGATGGGCGGCTTCGACACCCACAGCGGGCAACTGCCCCAGCAGGATGCCCTGTTCAACGACCTGAACCAGTCGCTGGCTGCCTTCTACCAGGCTACGGCGGAAATGGGAGTCGCCAACAGCGTGACCACGTTCACACTGTCGGATTTCAGCCGCACCTACCAGCCGAACAAAGACGGCACCGACCACGCCTGGGGCAGCCACCACATCATTCTGGGTGGGGCGGTCAAGGGGGGAGATTTTTACGGCACGTTTCCCACCCTCGCGGTTAACGGCCCCGATGATGCAACCGGCCAGGGGCGCTGGGTGCCGACCACTTCCATCGACCAATACGCGGCGACGCTGGCGCAGTGGTTCGGCGTGGCGCCGGCCGACTTGCCGTCGATCTTCCCCAACCTGGCCAATTTCCCCACGCAAACCCTCAGCTTTATGGGCTAACAGCGCTGGTCAGCTTCCCCTGAACAAAGCCGCATCCTGCGCGATGCGGTCTTTCTTCGCGCCAGCGGCTCCCCGCAAAACAAAAAGCCAGGCACCGGGAACCCACTGCACACGCAAGAGCTCGTTACCGTTGCTTCCTTCCGGACCTGGCGGGGTTGGCGAGAGTACGTTGCGCGGGACCGATGCCTGACCCCCACTAGTTTACCACCCGTCGCGCGGACCAACGTACCCTTCCCTTTTTGTGCGCGGGCGGGAACAATAGGAAGCTCATGGCGCGGACCCCGCAAATCCCGATTACCCTGACGGCCGCCATCGAGCGCTATTTCCAGGTCGCGCTGTTTCTGCTGGTGCTGACCGGCTTCGGCACGCTGGCCAGCACGGGCGCAGTCGACGCGCCCACCGTGGTGCTGGTGGGCTCCGCATTGCTGGTGCGCGGCTGGCTCCTGGGGCGGCGCATCGAAGCCCGCCTCTCGACGCGCGCGACCAACCATCTCACCCTGGGCTATGGCGCTTTCTATTTTGCCGACTACGCGCTGCTCTCGCGCAGCTTCCTGACCGCGACCGTTCACCTGGTGCTGTTCGTAATGGTCGTTCGCCTGTTCGCCCTCGACAAGGACCGCGACCACTACATGCTCGCCGTGCTGGCCTTCCTGCTGGTCCTGGCCGCCGCCGTGCTGACCGTCGACAGTGTGTTTCTGTTCGCCTTCACGGGATTCATGCTCATGGCGGTGGCGACCTTTGTGCTCATGGAAATGCGCCGCTCCGCGCGCAACGCCAACGTCCCCGCCCGCGAACCCACCGACCGCATCCCCTACCGGCGCATGGCGTTCTTCCTGGCCGGAGCTTCCCCCGTGCTGGCCCTGCTGATCCTCGCCGGAGCCTCTGCCATCTTTTTCCTCCTGCCGCGCGTGTCGGCGGGCTATCTCGGCTCCTACGCCGGTGGCTCGGACCTGGCCACCGGATTCAGCGACCACGTGCAACTCGGCCGCATCGGGCAGATTCAGCAATCCAGCAGCCTGGTGATGCATATCGTCGTTGACGGCGACTCGCGCGGCACGCACGACTTAAAGTGGCGCGGCGTCGCCCTGAGCCAGTTCGATGGCAAGGCCTGGTCGCACCCCGCCAAGCCCTGGACCACGCTGCGGCCGGCCGACGGCGGGTTCCTGCTGGCTCCCCTCAATCCCTACCTCAGCCCTGCCACACTCCAGCGCATTCATTACCGTGTGCTCCTGGAGCCCATTGGCACGAACCTGTTCTTCCTGGCCCCGCGGGCGCATACACTGCGCGGCGTCTACCGCGCGCTCGGCAGAGACGACGCCGGCGCGGTCTACGATCTCGATCCCGCTCACCCCATCAGCGTGTATGAAGCAGAGTCCGACTTGGCCGAGCCAGCGCCCGGGTTCGACGCCCACCCCACCCTGTCTCCCGCAGACCTCGAAACCTACCTGCAGCTGCCCGCGCTCGATGCCCGCATCCCGACTCTGGCCCGGCAAATCACCCGGCCGGGCGATCCCGATTTCCGGAAGGCCGAAGCCATCGAGCGCTTCCTGCTCACCAATTTCAGTTACACCCTGGATCTCACCGCGGCTCCGGCGCCAGATCCGCTGGCCGACTTCCTGTTCCGGCGCAAGCGGGGACACTGCGAGTATTTCGCCTCCTCGATGGCGATCCTGCTGCGCACGCTCTCCATCCCCTCGCGCGTGGTCAACGGCTTCCGCACCAGCGAGTTCAACGACCTTACCGGACAGTACGTGGTGCGGGCCAGCAGCGCACACTCCTGGGTGGAAGCCTACTTCCCCGACCGCGGCTGGGTGAGCTTCGACCCCACGCCCGGCGCGGGACTGGTCGGCGCCACCGGCTGGAACCGGATCTCGCTCTATCTTGATGCCATGGCCTCATTCTGGCGCGAGTGGGTGGTCAACTACGACGCCAGCCATCAACGCTCGCTCGGCGAAGATGCCATGCAGAAAAGCCGCTCCCTCGTCGAGAGCGTCCGTTCCTGGGCGCAACGGCACTACGCCAGTCTGCTCGGCCGGGCCCGCCGGGCACAGAAATCCTTCTCCCGCTCCCCGCGCGCATGGAGCGCTCTCGGCTTATTTCTGGGATTGCTGTTGCTGGCGGCGGGGAATGCTCCCGCCCTGATGCGCTGGCTGCAGGATCGCCGCCTGGCCCGGCATCCGGAACAATCCCCCAGCCTGGCGGCCGCTCTCTGGTACCGCCGTCTGCTGCGCTGGCTGACCAGGAAAGGCTGGAGCAAGACCGACGTTCAGACGCCGCGCGAGTTCCTGCTGCGCATCCCGGATCCTGCCACGCGAATCCAGGTCGAGGACTTCACGCGGGCCTACGAGGCCGCCCGTTTCGGAGACTCCGCCCAAGACGCCCGGCGCCTGCCTGTGCTGTACGAAGAGATTGTCGGGGGGGCAAAGCGCTAGTTCAGTACGTCCTGCCGAAACGCCATGCCACCCCGCCTCCCACCCAGTAGTTGTGCTGCCGGCTCTTGCCCGTATCCACCCCCAGGTTGACCGCTCCGGACCAGAAATCGCGAACTCCCCCGCGCAGCAGGATCCTCTGCTTGAGCCTCACTTCCAGGCCGAATCCGACCTGCATGACCCCCGAAGTCGTCCCCTTGGCGTTGCTGGGGCCGCCAAACACCAGACTCGAGTTTGGACTGAAGTGGGCAAACCCGGCGCCAATGCTGAACCACGGTGAAACCGCGTTTTCTCCGAACACGTTGGCGCGCACAGAAGGGGTAACAAAGTAGGCCTTGTAGCTTTCCGGAATCGTGTTGGCCGCAAAGTTCAAGTCTTGGTCGGGATTGTAGAGGACTGGGACTTCGAACGTGAGCCGCGTGAAGCCTTCTTTCAAACGGTAGCCATAGCTCCCGCCAAACGTCGTGCCCTTCCCAAAGTGGATGTTGTTATTGAAGAGGTTGACGTTCTTCACGCCCTGATCGCTGACGAAGGTTCTGCCGATCATGCCTTCCACTTCCTGTTTCTGCGCGAATGCAGTGGCGGTGAGGACGGTTACGGCCATCAGGGCGGTCAGCAAAAGCCGCTTCGAAGACATCTCTCCTCCGCAATGAGACCTGGCTGGGACTTTTTGAGCTCGGCATAGGGTAGCACGTCATTCACCATTTCACGACGGCCCACGTATTGCGTCGTTGGATGCGGGCGCGCACCGCAACGTTGGCGTCAGGTGCCGCGGCCCGCAATGCTAGAATATTTGGATTCCATGCCGATTTTGAACCCATCCGTTACGCTCGCGGAAGGCGAAGCCACGATTTCCACAGCTCCCGCACCGCCTAAGAAGGTCGGTTTCGTCAGCCTGGGCTGCCCGAAGAACCTGGTCGACAGCGAAGTCATGATGGGCATGCTGACCCAGGCGGGCGCTCAGCTCACCCAGCGCGCCGAAGACGCCGACATCCTCGTGGTCAACACCTGCTCGTTCATCGACAGCGCGCAGCAGGAATCGGTCAACACCATCCTCGAGATGGCCCGCCACAAGACCGAAGGCCGCGCCCAGAAGCTCGTCGTCGCCGGGTGTCTGGTCGAGCGCTACCGCGACGAGATCCGCAAAAACATCCCGGAAGTGGACGCGGTCGTCGGCACCGGAGAGTTGGAGCGGATTCTGGCGGCCGCCGGAATCGGTCCCGCACAGGATCCGAACTCCCCGTTCAAGATCTTGAACTCCCGCGCCGAAGCCGGTGCCCGCGAGGCCCAGGGCCGTTTCTCCCGCACGGGCTGGGACGGCGCCATCGCCGACCTGCCCAACTACCTCTACGACGAGACCTCGCCCCGCGTGCTCGCCACTCCCCAACACACCGCCTACATCAAGATCGCTGAAGGCTGCGACCATCCCTGCACGTTCTGCATCATTCCTCAGCTGCGCGGCAAGTTCCGCTCCCGCCGCTTTGAGTCGGTGATTGCCGAGGCCGAGCGCCTGGCCCGGCAAGGCGTCCGCGAAATCACCTTAATTGGGCAGGACACCACCTGTTACGGCGAAGACTTCGGCCTCAAAGACGGCCTCGCGCTGCTGCTCGAAAAACTTGCTCTGGTCGACGGCCTGCGCTGGGTGCGGTTCTTGTACGCGTATCCCAACAAGATCACCACGCGCCTGCTCGAAACCATCGCTGCCCACCACAAGATCTGCTCCTACGTCGATGTGCCCTTGCAGCACGCGTCCGCCAGTGTGCTGAAGCGCATGAAGCGCGGGGGCGGCGCCGGCGTCTTCCTGCGCACCCTCGAGAACATGCGCCGCACCATTCCTGACCTGACGCTGCGCACGTCGTTCATCGTCGGGTTCCCCGGCGAGACCGAAAAAGAATTCGAAGAACTCTGCGACTTCGTCCGCCAAGCCCAGTTCGACTGGATGGGTGCCTTCAGCTACTCCGACCAGCCAGGCGCGCCGGCCTACGAGCTCGAGAAAAAACTTCCCCCCCGGGAGATCGAGCGCCGCCTCAAGCACCTGATGCAGATCCAGAAATCCATCAGCAAGCAGCGCAAGAAAGCCTGGGTCGGCAAAGAAGTGGACTTGCTGCTCGAAGGCACCTCCGAAGAAACCGATCTCCTGCTCGAAGGCCGCTCCCCCATGCACGCCCCGGAAATCGACGGCAAGGTGCTGGTGAACGACTTCCCGCAAGGCACGGAGCCCGAGTTCGGCAAGTTCTACCGCTGCCAGATCACCGAAGCGCATGAGTACGACGTGGTGGCGCGGATCCTCCAGGATCGGTTCGCTGCTCAGGAGTAGCACGGCCGCCTTCTCCCTCCCAGACTCGGATGATTCGGCCTTCCTGCCTTCCGCGATTTTGCGGAAGCTGGCAGTGTTGGGCACCGATAATCTGCAACCTGCCAGTTTCGGCCCGCTCCTGTCAGCCCAGTAATCCCTTGGCTCCCTCCCACAACCTGCTCACCACGTCCGCTGCCGGCTCCGCTTTCGCCAGTCCCGCGCTCTGTCCCGCCCACGCTTGCATCCGTTGTACATCTCCCGCCTTCTGCGCTTCCGCGCGCATGGTAGCGGTCAACCCGCGCTGTACCGGATAAGGTGCAGGAGCTGGCGCATTCGGCGCAGTCGCCGCGCGAACATAGTCGGTCCTGAGACTCCGCCCTGCCCGGCCGCTGAACACCCGGCTGACCACGGTGTCTTCTGGCGCTGCCTTCACAAGCGCCGCCGCCCACGCGGGATGAATCTTGGCCTCCGGGCACACCAGAAATGCCGTCCCCACCTGCGCAGCGCTGGCACCCAGCACCAACGCCGCCGCCACCCCGCGCGCATCGGCGATCCCCCCGGTCGCGACCACCGGAACTTTCACCGCATCCACAACTGCGGGCAGCAGCGAAAACAGTCCGACCTGCTGCGTCTCGGCCTGGGCCGCGTCGAAGCAACCGCGATGTCCGCCTGCCTCCATCCCCTGCGCCACCACCACGTCGGCCCCCGCCGCTTCTGCCGCGCGGGCTTCGGCGACGGTTGAGATGTTCGCCCACCACGCCATGCCGCGCCGCTTCAACTCCTTCACGAACTCCGGCGGGTACAGCCCCATCACCGACGACACGATCGCCGGCGCTGCCCGGAGCAGCGCCTCGCACTGCGCCGAGAATTCCGGCGGCACTGCTTCTCCAGCATCCTCTGCCACCCGCGGCCCCCACCCTGACAGAAACTCCCGCACCCGCGCCTCCTGCTCGCGGTCTCGCTTCGGCGGCGGATCAGGAATCCACAGATTGATCTGAAATGGCCCCCGCGTCCCCCGCCGCACCTCCTCGGCCCAGGCGAGGATCTCTTCCGGCTTCATCAGCAGCGCGCCGCACGCTCCCAGCCCTCCCGCATTGGCCACCGCGATCGACAGCGGCGGCGCGCTCGCCCCCGCCATGGGCGCCAAAAGGATGGGTACGCGCAGGCCGAAGCGCGCACAAAACTGCTCTGCCCGTTGGAAAACTGGGTTCATATCGGCTCCTCAACCCCAACCCCGTGTAGACGCCGCTTCCCGCCGGAAAGTTTCTCGATTTGTGAGATCATGCCTCTGTTGGCCGTATGCCCAAGCGCGCCCAGTTGCACTGCCCCATCTGCCGGAAGCCGGTCGCCACCACCGCCCCCGACTTCCCCTTCTGCAGCGAGCGCTGCCGCACCATCGATCTGGGCAAGTGGGCCAGCGGGCAGTACGTGATCTCCTCCCCGGTGCAGGACATCTCCGACGACTTTGAGCAAGACCTGCACACCCATCCTCCCGAAGATGACGACTGACACGCCCATCGCCAGCTCATCCCACCTCGAGGGCAAAGCGGCCCCGCTCTGGGCCACGCTGGTCGCCACCTACTTCGGAGCGGGACGCCTGCAACCGGGCCCCGGCACCTGGGGATCGCTGTTCACTCTGCTGGCCTGGGCCGTGATCTCGAGTTTCCTGCCCGGGACATGGGTCGTGCCCGCCAACATCCTGCTCGCGGCCTTGGCCATTGCCGTCGGCATTCCCGCCGCCACTCAGGTGGCGCGAGCTTCAGGCCTGAAGGACCCGCAATTCGTGGTCATCGACGAGACCGCCGGCCAATTGATTACCCTCATCGCGGCGCCGCTCACTTGGAAATCTTTTTTGGCGGGCTTTATACTTTTTCGAGCGTTCGATATCGTCAAGCCGCCTCCGGTGCGGCAACTGGAACGGCTGCCCCAGGGCGCCGGGATCGTGCTCGACGATGTCGCGGCCGGGCTGTATGGCCTCGCCGTCCTGCAGCTCCTCCTGCATTTCGGTCTGTTGGGCCGCTGATGCGCATCCAATGATCTGTGAAGGGTCACCCGAGTATGGGGATTTCCGACCGCCTGCTGGGCAAGAAGAACGTGAACGGCAAGCCGCGCATTGAAAGCCTTGCCCCCGCGGCGGCTCTGCCCGGCGGCGAAATCCGCATCAATGGCAGCGGCCTGCGGCCGGCCGAACTGAAGCGCCCGCGCGTGCAGTTTGGCGACGTCGACGGTGCCGTCGTGATCAGCTCCGACGCGTTCGTCGTGGCGCGTGTTCCCGAGGGTGCCACGTCAGGCCCCGTCGTCGTCGCCACCAACGGCGCCGTCAGTAATCCGCAGATGGTCAAGGTCGCCGTCCCCATCGCGGAGAACCTCCACCCGGTCACCAATCCCGCCCTCGATACCGAAGGCAACCTCTTCGTGACCTTTTCCGGATCGCGCGGCCAGCAGGTGCCGGTGTCGCTGTTCAAAATCGACACCAACTACGGCATCAAACCCTACCTCAGCAACATGATGAACGCGACCGCCATCGCCTTCGACCGCGACGGCCAGATGTATGTCTCGTCCCGGCACGACGGCACGGTGTATCGCGTCGCTCCCAACGGCACCATCTCGTCCTACGCCGAAGGCATGGGTGTCGCCACCGGCATCGCCTTCGACCGCGAGCAGAACCTCTACGTGGGCGACCGCAGTGGCACCATCTTCAAGGTCGCACGCGACCGCCAGATCTTCGTGTTCGCTACGCTTGAGCCCAGCGTTTCGGCCTATCATCTCGCCTTCGGGCCGGCGGGCGACCTGTTCGTCACCGGCCCCACCACCTCAAGCTTCGACGCCGTTTACCGCATCGATTCGCACGGCACGGTGACGAACTTCTATCGCGGCCTGGGCCGGCCCCAGGGCCTCGCCTTCGACATTGATGGCAACCTCTATGTGGCGGCCTCGCTGGCGGGAAAACGCGGCATCGTGAAGCTCACTCCCGACGCCAAGGCCTCGCTGGAAGTCTCCGGCCACAACCTGGTCGGCCTCGCCTTCGCTCCTGGGCGGTCCGTGGTTCTCGCCACCACCGGTGCGGTCCATCATCTTTCGTGGAACATTCAGGGCTTGCCGCTGCTTCCGGAGTAAAGGATTTAGAACTTGGCATTCGGCATTGGCCATCTCCCTTCCCTTCGCGTTCTTTGCGAATTCTTTGCGATGAAGGTTCTCTTCCCCCTGCGCATCCTCTCCGGCCTGAACGGCTGAGCTCTTCTCCGCGCCCGCTGCGTTGTTGCGGTTGTCTTCGCGTGCGACTCCTCCGCGGCCCTGGTGATCCAAGAATCTTCCCCGACCCCTAATTCCCGCTTCGTCCTGATCATTTACACTGCTAGCCGTGAACGCGGAGATCATCGCCATCGGCTCGGAGTTGCTTACTCCCTTCCGCCAGGACACCAATTCCCTGTTTCTCACCGAGCGCCTGAATCAACTGGGCGTGGAAGTCGTGCTCAAGACCATTGTCGGAGACAACCGCGAGCGCCTGGTCTCGGTGGCCAGGCACGCCTTGCAGCGCACCGACATCATCGTCTTTATGGGAGGACTCGGCCCCACTGAAGATGACCTGACCCGCCAGGCCGTCGCCGAAGCCCTCGGCGTCGGACTGCGCCGTGACCCCGAACTCCTCAAGAAGCTTGAGGAGCGCTTTGCCGCCCGTGGCTCCACGATGACCCCGAACAACCACCAGCAGGCCGACGTGATCGAGGGCGCCGTCGTGCTGCCCAATCCCAACGGCAGCGCGCCCGGCCAGTGGCTCAGCGGAAAATACGACGGCCGGGAGCGGATCCTGATCCTGCTGCCCGGCCCTCCGTTCGAACTCAAGGCCATGTTCGAAGAACAGGTGCGCGAGCGGCTGCGCGCCAAGCTGCCGCCGGCGTTCATTGCCACGCGCGTGTTGAAGGTGGCCATGCTGGGCGAGTCGCTGGTCGACTCCCGGGTGGCGCCGATTTACAAGCAGTATAAGGACGTTCAGACGACCATCCTCGCGGGCCCCGGAGACATCCAGTTCAACCTGTTCACCCGCGCCGCCTCCCTCGAAGCCGCCCAGCAACGCGTCGACGAGCTGGCCGGCAAAATTGAAGACGAACTGGGCGACGCCCTCTACTCATGCAAAGGAGAGCCGCTCGAGCAAATCGTCGGGTACTACCTGCAAATGCGCGGTGCTACCCTGGCCGTCGCCGAGTCCTGCACCGGGGGACTGCTGGCAGAACGCATCACCTCGATCAGCGGCAGTTCCCGTTACTTTCTCGGCGGGGCCCTGGTGTATTCCAACGAACTCAAGACCGACTTCGCCGGGGTCCCCGGGAACATGATCGCCAAGTATGGCGCGGTGAGCCGCGAGGTGGGCGCGGCCCTGGCCGAAGGCATCCGCAGCCGCACCGGCGCAACCCTGGGCGTGGGCATCACCGGCGTCGCCGGGCCGACGGGAGGCACTCCCGACAAGCCGGTGGGCCGTGTGTATGTGGCCCTGGCCAGCGCCGAGGGCACCGAGATCGAGGAACGCAACTTCCCCGGCGACCGCAAACGCGTGCGCTGGTTCTCGACCCAGCTGGCGCTGGATATGGTAAGACGGAAGCTGATGTAGCTGGCAGTCACCGCTCGCCAGTGATCCGGGAAACGGAACCCACGCCGCCGGCCCGAAGCAGGATCCACGGCTGCCGCTCCTGCAACGCCACGGTCTCGCTCGCGACTGAAGACTGGCAACTGAACTGGTTCTATGCGCCTCTTCCTGGCCCTCGATCTCGACGACGCCATCCGCCTGCGTATCGCGCGCTTTCTGCAGGGGGTGCGCGACTTCGCGCCGGCGGCGCGCTGGGTGCGCGAGGAATCCTTGCACGTCACCCTGAAATTCATCGGCGAGCGCCCGGAGGCGACGGTTCCACTCTTGGAACGCGCCTTGGCTTCCCTGCGTATGCCGGGTTTCCAGATCGGCTTTCGCGGCTACGGCTTCTTCCCCACTCCCCGGTCCGCCCGGGTGTTCTGGGTTGGAATTCAGTCTGGCCCTGAACTGCCGGCGCTCGCCGCGGCCATCGATGACCTCACCGCCACCCTCGACCTGCCCCGCGAGACCCACACCTTCAGCCCCCACCTGACCCTGGCGCGCAAGAGCGGCGCCGCGGGCGCTCCCGGCCGGCGCCACGGCGACGGGCCCAACCGTGTCTTCCAGCGCCTGCAGGAGAAATTGGCTGCGATGCCCACCCCCGAGTTTGGTACCATGACCGCCCGCGAGTTCTTTTTGTATCAGAGCCAACTCTCGCGGAGCGGGTCGCGCTATACCCGCTTGCACAGTTTCGCGCTCGATCCGCCGGCAGCGCCCAAATGATCTGCTAAGCCCTTGACTCCCTACCTGCTCACCGCCGCTCTCAGTTACCTCTCCGGATCCATCCCGTTCGGCTTCCTTTTGGTGCGAGCCTTCCGCGGCGAGGACATTCGCAAGAGCGGAAGCGGCAATATCGGGGCCACCAACGTGTCCCGCCGCTCACCCAAACTTGGCGCCCTGACCCTGGTTCTCGATGCGCTCAAGGGCTTCGTACCGGTGGCCCTGGCCCTGTTTGCGGGAAAGCATCTGCTGGGGCGGCCCTATCTGCTGGCCGCGACTGCCGCTTTCTTTGCCATTGCCGGACACATCTTTCCGGTGTGGCTCCATTTCCGCGGGGGCAAGGGAGTGGCCACCGGGCTGGGTTCCTGGATCGGGCTAGCGCCCAAGGGTGTGCTGGTCATGGTCGTCGTGTTCGTCATCATGGTGGCCCTGTTCCGTTACATCTCGCTCGGCTCCATTACTGCCGCGGCGATCTTCCCGGCCGCTTCCTGGGCCTTGCGCGACTACCACGACACCCCGCCCGTCCTCGCCATGATGGCGGCCAGTTCCCTGGTCATCATCGCCAAGCATCATCCCAACCTCCGGCGCCTGTTGTCCGGAACCGAGAGCAAGTTCGGGACGAAACCAAAATGAGCGAGATCGCCATCATCGGGGCGGGCGCCTGGGGCACGGCCCTGTCGATCGTGGCCGCGCGCGGCGGGCGGCACCGCGTCCGCCTCTGGGCCCACGAGAAGGAAGTCCGCGACTCGGTGAATTCCCGCCGAATCAATGACCTTTTCCTCGCCGGGCAAAAGATCCCTGACGCGGTCTGCGCCACCAACGATCTGGCCGAGGCCTTGCAGGGCGCGGAAATCGTCATCAGCGTCATGCCCTCGCATCACTGCCGCCGCCTCTTTCAGCTCATGCAGTCGCACCTCTCGCCCCAGATGCTGTTCGTCAGCGCGACCAAGGGCCTGGAAGAGGGCAGCCTGCTGCGCATGACGCGGGTCATTACTCAGGTGCTTTCGGCCAGCCGGTTCTCACCCCGCATCGGCGCAATGAGCGGACCCTCTTTCGCCATGGAAGTGGCGCGCGGCGACCCCACCGCCATCACCATCGCCTCGGCCGATGCCGAACTGACGCAAACCGTGCAACAGGCATTGAGCGATCCCCGCTTCCGGCTCTACACCAACAGCGACGTCATTGGGGTCGAGCTCGGAGGTTCGCTGAAAAACGTGATCGCCATCGCCGCCGGCGTCTGCGACGGGCTGGGCCTGGGGCACAACTCCGTGGCCGCCCTCATCACGCGCGGCCTGGCAGAAATGACCCGCCTGGCCGTCGCTTGCGGAGCTCACCGGGAAACCATGGCCGGCTTGGCGGGCCTGGGCGATCTGGTGCTCACCTGCACCGGCGGCCTCTCGCGCAATCGCAGCGTGGGCGTCGAGCTGGGCCGCGGCCGCAAGCTCCCTGAAATCATCGCCGGCATGCACGGCATGGTCGCCGAGGGAGTCCTGACCACCAACGCCGCAATGGGTCTCGCCCGCAGCCACGGCGTGGAAATGCCGATCACCGAAAAGATGCACGCCATCCTGCAGGAAGGGAAATCGCCGAAGGAAGCGATTCACGAATTAATGACGCGCAGCGCCAAGAGCGAGATCGGATTGTAGGGACCCGGCATTGGCCCCACGCGCGCATCCCTGGCTCCTGTCCGGGCAAGCGCTCGAAATAGCCCATCAACTTCTCTTCCGCCGTGAGACCCTCACACTGCCGGTCGATGGGCCTCGTATCGCTCGCCGCACCCCCAGCGCAAGGCCTCGTAGGCCGCCCTGGACCTCCAGAAATCCAACGTGAAGTAGCGGCCGGGATCGCTCGTGTCCTGCTTGAATCCGGTGGCCACAAACCCTTCTCCGGTCGCACAAAAGGCAACCCAACTCCTTGCGCGCCATCGGCTTCGCGCAAGCCCGCGGCGGCCCCTGCCTGCGGCCGAAACGCCCACACCGCGACAAGACCCCAGCCAGCAATCCGGCATCTGCTTCTCCGGCAAGAAGATCGCTTGCCAAACCATGCCACCGAGCCCACCCGGCGGCGTACTTTCGTAACTGCGCGGCTGCCTAGTTTGCCCGGTTCCCGCCCCTTTCCAAAGTAAAATTTCACTATCCCCCGCGTAGTTCGCCGTGTTTGCCGAAGTCGAGCCTCGGGCCAACTTGTCTCTCAAAGCCTCCATCCCGGCGCGCATTCCGATCCTCTACGTCATCCTGGGCGTGCTGGTGGCCATCAGCATTGTGCCCATGTACTTTTATTCGGCGCAGGTGGAATCCATCAACCGCGACCGCTTGAAAACCAATGAAATGCTGCTGCAGAACACGGTGACCCGGTCGCTCGCCGACGACATCTCGCAGCACGAAGCCTCGTTGCGCATGATGCTGGCCAACCTGGCTTCGGCGATCCAGATCGCCAGCGGCGGCGACATCGACGCCGGCCATGTGGAGCGCCCGGAACTGCGCGCGCTGCTCGAGAACTTTGTCTCGTCCTCCGACGACATCGCCTACGCTACCCTGCTGAACTCGCAGGCCAAGGGTATCTCGGCCGGCCGCATTGCCCCCGACGCCTTCCTGCGGCGCGAACTGGAGCGCGGGTTTGCCGCGGCCCGCGAGGGCCGCGCCTACAACGGCCAGGCCCTGGTCGTGGGCAGTGGCAAGTCTGCCAAAACCGTGGTGCTGGTCAGCAGCCCGGTAATGTATGCCGGACGCTTCCTGGGCATGATCGCCTCCGTGGTCGACCTGCAGTTCCTGATCCGGCGCCTGGAGGAAGTCAGCCGCAGCGGCCTCACCCCCTACGTGGTCGACGCGCAAGGCCGACTGGTCGCCGCGGCCCGCTCGAACTACGCCACCGGCGAGGACATGAAGCACCTGGAGATTGTCAAGAACTTCGTGGACGAGGGCAGCAAGGCGCAACTGGCCGCCACCAAGGAGTTTGCCATCCGCGAAGCCGGCGAGACCACGGAGATGCTGGGCACGTACAGCCCGGTCACCACGCTCGACTGGGCCGTCGTGGTGCAGAAGCCGCGCCTGGAAGCCTATCGCGGCGTGTTCGAGATGCAGCGCACCGCCCGCCTGCTGGCCCTGCTCGCCGTGCTGGCCAGCATGATGGTCAGCATTTACGCGGCGCGCCGCATTGCTAATCCCCTGAAAGTGCTGACCGACTCTAGCCGCGCCATTGCCCGCGGCGATTTCTCCAAGCGCGTGCAGTTGCGCAGCCGCACCGAAATCGGCGAACTGGCCTCCACCTTCAACATGATGTCGGAGGAACTCCAGCGCTTCGTGCAGGACCTGCAGCGCGCCGCCGAAGAGAACCGCGCCCTGTTCATGGGCTCGATCCAGATGCTCGCCGGGGCCGTCGACGAAAAAGATCCCTACACCCGCGGCCACTCCGACCGCGTTACCCGCTATTCTCTGCTGATTGCGCGCGAGATGAAGCTGGATGACGAGTTCCTCGAAATCCTTCGCATCTCGGCGCAACTGCACGACGTGGGCAAGATCGGCATCGAGGACCACATCCTGAAGAAACCCGGCGCCCTGACTCCCGAAGAATTCGAGATCATGAAGACTCACACCACCAAGGGCGCCAACATCCTGCGCCCTGTCCGGCAGCTGAAGGAAATGCTGCCCGGCATCGAGCTCCACCATGAATCGCTGGATGGCCGCGGATATCCCTACGGGCTCAAGGGCGAGCAGATTCCCCTGCTGGCCCGCGTGATCGCGGTGGCCGACACCTTTGATGCGCTGACCACCAACCGTCCCTACCAGCGGGCCTATGAGCCGCAGGAGGCACTGAAGATCATTCACGGGCTGGCGGGCAAGCGGCTGGATCCGCAAGCCGTCGCCGCCCTCACCGCCTTATACCAGCGCGGGGAGATCAAAGTCCGCCGCCTGGTGCGCGCCCAGGCCGCTCCGCCTCCGCCTGCCGCCCCTGCCGTCCCAGACACTTCTGCGCCCGCCTCCCCTCCGCCCCCCGAACCTGCGCCCAAGGTCGCGGCGGTGGCCGCTGGACCCGCCCCCGCTTCGCTCGACGCAGTCGTCGAAGAAACCACCCGCTTCTAGCTCCCGGCACCAGTCCCCCGCTGTAAACGCCCCTCTGGTTCCTCGTTCGCTCGTCTCGCAGCTTGCAGGCCCCCTTCCTCCCGCCGTCCCTCCGCTCCCACAGTTATAATGAATTACAGTCCTTTGCCAGGATTCGTCGCGCTCCTATGATCCAGACCCTATTCGGCAGCCTCGCAGAACAGCAGAAAACCAGCTTCCTCGATCGCATGAAGGAAGCGGTCACGCGCACGCGCGAAAACCTGGCCGAGCGCATTGAAGACGTGGTCTCCTTCAGCAAGCAGATCGACCGCAATACGCTCGACGACCTCGAGGCCACCTTGATCGGCGCAGACCTGGGCACCACGACCACGCACGAAGTGCTCCAGAAACTGCGCGAGCGCTCCGACCGCAAACAGATCAAAGACGTCGACGAGTTAAAGCGATTGTTGAAAGCAGAGCTGCTATCCATTCTGGCCGCTGCCAGTGAACGCCCGGTCCAGAAAGTCGACGGCGCTCCCGAAGTCATCCTCGTGGTCGGAGTCAACGGCACGGGCAAGACCACGACCATCGGAAAGCTGGCGCAGGTGTTCCGCTCCCAGGGAAAGAACGTCCTGCTGTGCGCGGCCGACACCTTCCGGGCTGCGGCGATCGAGCAATTGGAAATCTGGGGGCAGCGCACCGGGACGGAAGTGATCAAGACCAAGGCGGGTGGCGATCCGGCCGCCGTGCTGTTCGACGCGTTGCAGGCCGCAACCGCCCGCAAGACCGACTACGTGGTGGTCGATACCGCCGGCCGCCTGCACACCAAGGCGAACCTGATGTCGGAACTGCATAAGATGCGGCGCACCGCGCAGCGCCTCATCCCAGGTGCGCCGCACGAAACCCTCCTGGTGATGGACGCCACCACCGGCCAGAACGGACTGCAGCAGGCGCGCCAATTCACCGAGGCCGCGGGTGTCACCGGCATCGTACTGACCAAGCTCGACGGCACGGCCAAGGGGGGAGTGGTCGTCGCGATCTCGCGCGAGCTCGGCCTGCCGGTGCGCTATGTGGGAGTGGGCGAGAAGGCAGCCGACCTCCTGCCCTTCCACCCCAAGGAATTTGTGGATTCGCTGTTTGCCTGAATGCCAGGGGACGAAATGGCAAGTAATCCATCGTCGGGGCTTCGCGGAGTTTTCGAGAAACTTTCTCGCGTATACAAGCAGGATCGGGGGATTCCGGGAGGTCCCTTCGCATCTCGAATGGCTCCCGTTCGACGCGGTCCCAAGGGGCGCAACGGGGTCGCTGAACCCGGCGGCGATTCCCGCAGCACGTTTGGCCCGAGAAGGTACTGATTCCTCGCACCGCAAGCCTCGAACTGGAGCCGGCTGCCGGGTATCGAACCATGCCCACGCGCAATCACGACGAGGACTTCCTCCGCCAGGCGCTTGAACTCGCCCGGCGAGGCATCGGGCTGACCTCGCCCAACCCCAACGTGGGCGCAGTGATCGTAGCCGAGAACGGCGAGGTCGTCGGCACCGGCACGCACATTTACGACGGCCTTAAGCACGCCGAGGTACTCGCCCTCGAGCAAGCCGGCCCTCGCGCCCGGGGCGCGACCCTGTATGTCAATCTCGAGCCCTGCTCCCACCAGGGGCGTACGCCCCCGTGTGCCGACGCCATCATCGCCGCCGGCATTCGCCGCGTGGTCGCCGGCGTGCTCGATCCCAACCCGCTGGTCAGCGGCCGCGGGTTTCAGCGCTTGCGCGAAGCCGGAGTTTCGGTCGCTTCCGGATTGCTGGTCGAAGACTGCCTCCACATCAACGAGGCCTTCGCCAACTACATCCGCCGCCGCGTCCCGCTGGTCACTCTGAAAACCGCGATGACCCTCGACGGCAAGATCGCGCCGCCCCCGGGCGAGTCCGGGAATCCCACCGCTCTGGGGTCGGCGTCGGTCTCCGGCGGCTGGATCACCAGCGAGGTCGCGCGCGCGCACGTGCAGCAGCTGCGGCACCAGAGCGACGCCATCCTGGTGGGCGTAGGCACGATCATCGCCGACGATCCGCTGCTGACCGATCGCAGCGGGCGTCCCCGCCGCCGGCCCCTGCTGCGTGTGATCGTGGATTCACGCCTGCGCTTGCCGTTGGAATCGCGCCTTGCGAAAACGGCCCAGAACGACGTGCTCGTGGTCTCCTCCTTCGCCGAAGAGAACCGCAAGCAGGTGCTGCGCGTTCACGGTATCCGCGTCGAGCAGCTGCGCCCGGCCACGCCCGACGGGCGACCCGACCTCATCGGCCTGATGCAACTGCTGGGCGAGATGGAGATCACCAGCTTGCTGATCGAAGGTGGGGCCATGATCAATTGGGCGGCGTTGCACTCGGGGATCGTCGACAAGGTGTTTTTCTATTATGCTCCCAAGATCCTGGGCGGGACCGGAGCCATCCCATTTGCCACCGCCACGGGCTTCAGGAGCCTGAACGACGCCGCGTACGTCCACTCCCTCCGCCTGCACCGCTTTGGCGAAGACTTTGCCGTGGAAGGCTATTTGCGCGATCCTTATCGGGAGTGAACCCGTTTCCCGGCAGTTCCGGTTTGTCCGGCTTCGTTAGGGTCAAGCCCTTTATGAACGTTCGCATCGTCGTTTTGATCTCCTTCGCGGCTTTGGGCTCCCTGTTCGCCCAGTCGAAGCCTCCTTCTCTGATCGGCGGCCTCGGCCCCCACCATCACCCCATCACCACCCAGGTTCCCGAGGCCCAGCGATTCTTCGACCAGGGCCTGACGCTGGTGTATGCCTTCAACCACGAAGAGGCCGAACGATCGTTTCGCCGCGCCGCCCAACTGGATCCCCAAGCCGCGATGGCCTTCTGGGGCATCGCGCTGGCGCTCGGTCCGTGCATCAACCTGGACGTTGATCCACTTCACGAGAAGGCAGCGTTTGAAGCGGTGCAGAAGGCGCTGTCACTGGCTGACGGCGTGACCGAAATCGAGCGCGCCTACATTCAAGCCTTGGCGACGCGTTATTCGGCCGACCCCCGCCCCAACCGCAGACAACTGGATGCCGACTACGCCGGCGCCATGCGGCACCTGGCGCAGCGGTACCCCGACGATCTCGACGCCGCCACTCTCTATGCGGAAAGCCTGATGGACCTGCGTCCCTGGAAACTGTGGAGCCTTGACGGTCAGCCCGCGCAGGGCACCCAGGAGATCGTCGCTGTCTTGGAATCGGTGCTGCGCAGGGACCCCAACCACCTCGGCGCCAACCATTACTACATCCATGCGACCGAGGCGTCCCTCCATCCGGAGTGGGCGCTGCCCAGCGCCAGGCGCCTGGAATCTCTCGCACCGAACGCTGGTCACCTGGTGCACATGCCGGCCCACACTTATATCCGGGTCGGCGATTATTCGGCCGCCGCACGCAGCAATGCAGCGGCATCCGAGGTTGACCAGGCCTATCTGCGGGAAAGCGGCACTACCGGCAGCATGTACGACATGATGTACTATTGCCACAATCTGCACTTTTTGGCCGCTTCCTACAGTTTCGCTGGGAACTTCGCCCGCGCGCGACGTGCGGCCGATGACTTGGTCGCTCACTCCGCCACTCTCGTCCATGACATGCCAGCCGCTGAAACCTATTCGCCTACGGCCCTATTCGTGCTCCTTCGGTTTCATCGCTGGGAAGAACTTCTGCGCCTGCCGGCGCCAGACGCAAAGCTCTCCATGACTACAGCATTCTGGCACTTCGCCCGCGGTTCGGCAGCGGCGGCTGAGGGACACATAGATACGGCCCAAGCAGAACTGGCGAGAGTGCAGAGCGCACGCGCACAACTCGCTCCTGATGCCGAATTCAGCTTCTTTGGTAACAAGTCCGCGGCCTTTCTGGAGTTGGCGGTACATATCTTGACGGCGCGCATTGCTAAGGCTACCAGGGACTACGAACACGAGATTGACCACTGGCAGAAGGCTGTCCAGATTCAGGATCGGCTCTTCTACGGCGAACCGCCCGAATGGTTCTATCCGGTGCGAGAGTCACTCGGCGCTACTTTGTTGCTTCACGGCGAGGCCAAACAGGCAGAAACTGTGTTCCGTACAGACCTGGAACAGTACCCTCGAAATCCGCGGTCGCTGTTTGGACTCTGGAAGAGCCTGGAAGCGCAAAAAAAGATCGCCGACGCACAATGGGTGCGGAAAGAATTTGAGGCTGCGTGGAAGGATTCAGACGTTGCCCTGGAACTCGGAGATCTGTAGCCAAATCGAAGTGTGTGTTCAGTCACAAGCTATCCTTAGGAGACGGCTCATGTTCACGGGAATCATTGAGGAAGTCGGCCAGGTCACCAGCATCCGCAAAGAACGCGGCACCCGCCGCATGACCGTGGCAGCCTCGAACCTGATCCAGGAACTCAAGCCCGGCGATTCGATCGCGGTCAGCGGCGTCTGCCTGACGGCCGTCGATCTCCAGCACCATTCCGTCGGGTTCGACCTGGCCGAAGAAACCTGGAACCGCACTTCCTTCTCGCGCATCCGCGAAGGTGCGCTCGTGAACCTCGAGCTTCCCCTGCGCGCCGACGGCCGCTTTGGCGGACACATCGTGCAAGGCCACGTCGACGGCACCGGCGAGTTCGTCTCCCTCGACCGCATCCCCGGCGCCGAGGACTACAAACTCCATATCCGCATCCCCGCGGAACTGGCGCGCTACGTCATCTTCAAGGGGTCGCTGAGCATCGAGGGCATCAGCCTCACCGTGGCCGGCATCGAAGACACCGACGTCACGGTCGCGATCATTCCCCATACCTGGGAGATGACCAACCTGCGCTCGCTCAAAGCAGGCGATCCCGTGAATCTCGAAGTCGACATGATCGCCAAGTATGTCGAGAAGATGATGAAGGGCGACTCCGGCGACACCTCCCTCACCCTCGAGTACCTGGTGCAGCAGGGGTTCTAGGCACGCGCATTGATCTCCCCCGCCGCCTTGCTTGCCCGGCAGCCGCGCGCAGCCGGCGCTTACGCCTCGATCTTCAGCTCGTCCAGTTCCAGAAACTCCTGGATGATCGGCTCCCTGCTCTTCTCCATCTCCGGATAGGTGCCGAAAAATACCGCCTTCGCTTCGTGCAGGAAGACCACGCGGTCCGCCAGTTTCTTCGCCAGGCGCATGTCGTGCGTCACCACCACGCTGGTCAGGTGCAATTGGATCTTCAGGCGCTTGATCAGGTCTCCCAGCAGTTGCGCCATCAGCGGATCCACCATGGTCGTGGGCTCGTCATAGAGCACGCATTCCGGTTGCGCCGAAAGCGCGCGGGCAATGGCCACCGAACGCTTCATCCCGGTGGACAGGTCCGAAGGCAACAGGTCGCGCATGTGCGCCACGCCCACCATCTCCAGCAATCCATCCACGATTTGCAGGATCTGGTCTTCCGTGAGGTCCCGGCGCTCCCGCAGGGGGAAGGCCACGTTTTCGCCCACCGTCAGTGAATCGAACAACGCGCCGTTCTGGAACACCATCGTGACCTTCTTATGGATGTCTTCCAGTTGCTGTTCGTTGTAGTCGGTGATGTCCTGGTGGGCCACCCAGACGCGGCCCGCGTCGGGCTTGAGGAATCCCATGATGTGGTGCAGCGATACCGACTTGCCCACCCCGCTGCGCCCGAGAATGCACACGGTTTCCCCAGTACGGACATTGAAGCTCACGTCATCCAGCACGCGGTTGGATCCGAATGCCTTGCTCACGTTGCGGAAGTCGATATAGGGACTGAGATCCGTATCGGCTGTCATCTCGTGTCTTTCGCGATCAGCCCTTCCCCGTTCGCTTCGCCTGCTCCTCCGCCCGCGCCGCCTGCGCCTCCTCGGGAGTATTCAGGTTGCGGAAGATGGCGGGCGCAAAACCCTGGTCCTCGAGTTCCCCCTCTTCGAGGGTGCACACTTCCACCTGGCGGAACAGGATGTCAATCTTGTACTTGCCTTCTTTCAGCGCCTGCTCCGCGACCCCGGTGAAGCCCAGCCGATACACCGCGCACAACGGCTGCCACCGCTCCCCTACCCTCGGGACCGTGACCAGCGCTCGGCGGGCCGCCGCGTGATCGGCCAGGTAGCGCAGGAATTCCGGGGGCACGAACGGCATGTCGACCGCCAGAACCAAATTGCATTCCGACTGCGAAGCCCGCAGCGCCGCGTGAATGCCGCCCAGCGGGCCGCAGCCCGCAAAGCGATCGTCAATCACTTGGCCGTAATCGCGCAACCTACTGGCGCCGCCCACAATCCGGGCCTCCCGGTCGATCGTCCGGGCGATCGCCAGCATCCGGGCAATCAGCGCCTGCCCGTCGATCTCCAGCAACGCCTTGTCGGCGCCCATCCGGGTACTATGTCCCCCTGCCAGCACAAACGCGCTCAGCCCGGCCATGCAGGCATCATACACAAGCCCGGCGGGCGGAACCGAAATCTACACTGCAACCGGTGGCCATTGCACAGGTTCCCGGCCAGGGCCCAAGCAGCTTGACACGAAAGTAACCTACCCAACTGTTCCTCGCCGGTAGATCATGGGTTCGTCCGCCGCACCTGCGCGGATTTTCACCACATGGCGCAGAAACTCATGGATGTCTTACGGCTCGGGCGTTGTTCCCACGAGTTCTCCTGGCCCCGGCGAGCTGCCGATGGTCACTATTACCAGGTCTGTCTGCTGTGCGCTGCCGAGTACAAATACGACTGGGCCACCATGCGGCGTACCGAGCGGGTCCCGCTCACGGTGACCGAACCGGGAACGCGCCGGCGGCCCCGCGAAAAGAAGCCCACTTGGGTGCCGCGCGCGCGCCGGCTCAAGCTCGACGTGCCGGTTCGCTACCGCGTCAAGAACACCAGCCTCTGGTCCGAGGGTACGATCGTGAACCTCAGTCAGTCGGGCTTGTTGTTCCAGGGCATGACGCCGTTGCCGGTGAATGCGCTGGTGGAGATGGTGTTCGAGATGCCGGAAGAGATCTCGGGTCAGAAGAACAGCCAGGTGCTTTGCCAGGGCCGCGTGATCCGCGCCAAGGAAACCCGCGATCGGGAAGCAGCACCCACCCTGGCCGCCTCCATCCTCGATTACAAATTCATCCACACCAGCTAGCGCCAGACAGCGCTTCGGCCCGGCGCAAGCATCCCACCAATGGCGCGTTCTTCGGGCGGGCAGTCGCCGGGCTTTCCCCGAATTTTGTGCGGCAAGACAACCCGGCAGCATCTAAAATAAGATCATCCTGCAAATCCTAGGCAAGCTGAGGAGTGCATTTATGACGATCCGGCGCAGAGTCGATCTCCCGATCCTGGTTCTGGTCGCGGTGTTGGGCCTGACCGTGGCCTGCAACCGCGCGCCCAGCGACTCAGAAATCAGTAGCCAGCTGCAAACCAAGTTCAGTAGCGACTCCGGCCTGCAGGGCAAGGACCTGAGTGTGCAGGCTGCCAACGGCACGGTCACCCTTTCGGGGAACGTCGATAACGACGCGCAGCGCGACGCGGCCGCCCGTTACGCCGCGGCCATCCCCGGGGTGAAGCAGGTCGTGAACAATCTGCAGGTGGTCGCGCCTCCCGCAGCCGCCGCGGCCGCAGCGCCCCCGGCGCAGCAAGCGCCGCCGCCACCGGTCGAGACACCCAAGCCGGCACCCATCAAGCGCGTAGCGGCGCCTCGCAAGCACGCCGTGGTGCGCGACGCGGAAATGGCTGCGGCCGGTGCCGGCGCCGGCGCAGCCGGCATGAGCATGATGCATCAGGACTCCTCCAGCCAGCCCGCGGCTCCCGCAGCGCCGGCGACTCCCCCACCTCCACCCCCGGCCCCCAAGGCCACGATCCCGGCGGGCACTAATCTGGCGGTTCGCTTGATCGACACCATCGATTCGGAAAAGAACCAGCCCGGCGAAACCTTCCGCGCCACGTTGAACTCACCGCTGGCCACCGACGGGGACGTCGCCATCCCCGCCGGCTACGACGTGGAGGGCCACATCGTCGACGTCAAGAGCGCCGGCAAGTTTGCCGGACAGTCCCTGCTGGTGCTCCAGCTGGACCGCATCATGGTCGGCGGCAAGGCCTACAACATCCAGACCGATCAGTACCGCCGCCAGGGCAGTTCGCGCGGCAAGAACACGGCCGAGAAGGTAGGCGCCGGGGCAGCGATTGGCGCCATCATCGGCGGCATCGCCGGCGGCGGCAAAGGCGCGGCCATCGGCGCCGCCGCCGGCGGCGGCCTGGGGGGCGGCGTGCAAGCCGCCACCAAGGGCCAGCAGATCAAGCTTCCCTCCGAGACCGTCCTGAACTTTACGCTGCAGAATCCCGTGACCGTGGTGGTAGCTCAGTCCCCGGATTCGCGCCGCCAGAAGATGGACGCTCCCAACCATTAACCCCTAGAAATCTTGCTCACCCGGGGCACGGTTCGCCGTGCCCCTTTCGTCTTTCCGCTCCGCCGCCTTCACGCACCTCATTATTTTTTCTTCCCTCTCCGCAACAGATTCGAGTCGTCCCCGATACTGCCCAAGCCGGGAGTCGATTAACTCAAACAACGCAAAGGGGGCAAGGACGTTCCGTTGCCCCCTGTCCCCAAAGCGTGTTCTCATGGAGCCCTGAGCCCGCGCATGCCCCCCATCACCGCCATCCTGCACACCTTGAACGACGCCGCGCGCCTGGCACGAGCGCTGGAGACGCTGCATCCCTGCGATGAGATCCTCATCGTCGACCACGGATCCACCGATGCCACGCTGCAGATCGCGCAACGGCACTCGGCCCGCATCCGCCGCGCGCAACCACACGACCCGCCCCAGCAGCACGCCATGGCCGCCCACCACCCCTGGCTCCTTTGCCTGCTGCCTTCCGAGTCGCTCAGTGAAGGCCTCCAGGCTTCCCTATACGAGTGGAAACTCTATGCACCGCGTGACGTGCGCAACATCGCCGCCTGCTGCCTGCACGTGCGAATGGAAACCGACCGCGGCTGGATCCCACAACCGCCCAGCACGCGCCTGGTCCCGCGGGATTGGTCTCGCTGGCAGGGCAACCTGCCCGCCGAGGAGCCCCGCAGCAAGTTGCTGCAAGGCGAGTTGTTGCGCTTTGAGCGGCCCTGAGGCCAGGACCTGCTTATCACAGGCGGTTGTGACACGTCGCACATTCGGGCCTTCGCTTCCCTCCTACACTTTCCTGTTGGGCAGCTGTTTTGGTGCACGGCAGTTCCAGGAGGAAACACATGCAAGCACGCAAATGGTTTTATCTCGGCGCCAGCCTGGCGGTCTTCGCGGCATTCGCCCTGGCGCAGCAACCGACCCAGGAGAAGGTGATCAAGCACGTTCCCCTGAAGCAAACCAGCGCCGCTTCGGGCAAGGAGATGTACACCAGTTACTGCGCCGTGTGTCACGGCACCGACGGCAAGGGTGGCGGCCCCGCTGCCTCGGCCCTGAAAGTCCCCCCTTCCGACCTCACCAAACTGGCGGCGAACAATAAAGGAGAGTATCCAGCGTTGCACATCTCCAGCGTGCTTCGCGGCGAGGCCGAGACCCCAGCCCACGGCAGCAAAGATATGCCGGTTTGGGGCCCGCTGTTCCGCCACCTCAGCCAGGGACACGAGGCCGAAGTGCAACAGCGCATTGCGAACCTCAATAAGTATCTGGAATCCATCCAGCAGAAGTAACAACCCCGGTCTTGTCGTTGCCGAGGTGGCAGGCTCCGGGATGGAGTGCGCCGCGCGCGCTCCATCCCCCGTTGGTGTCATTGCGCGCGCCTCTCCAGAACTGTTACCTTTCGCTGGAGACGAAACAGCCTTTCGTAACGCTTGGGGCATCCTAAAACCTTTAACCCCTTAGTTCTTAACTGATGTGTGGTTCTTCGTGATGGACTTCGCGCCAGACACGCCCGCCCGGATTCGCGTGGATCGCCTTTCCGGGATCACCAGGTACGGAGGGGCGTTCCTGGTCGTCGTCCTCGCCACCGGTGTCTGGGACCTCTCCCCGCTCATGCATCGCGATCCGTTTGCGATCTTCGTGCTGGGGGTGGTCTTCACGGCACACTTCCTGGGGTTCGGACCCGCGGTGTTTTCCACGGTCCTGTCGGTGCTGGCCATCGACTACGTGGCCTTCACGCCCCGCTTGTCGTTTTCCCTGCAAACCGCCGACCTCGCGCGGCTGGCAATTTTCGTCTTCATCTCGCTGCTCGCCGCCAGCCTGGCCAAGCAGAAGTCCCGCGCCCAACTGCGCGCCGACGAAGCGCGCGAACGCATGGCGGCCATCGTCGCCTCTTCCGGCGACGCCATTTACAGCGCAACCCTGGATGGAATCATCACCAGCTGGAATCACGGCGCTGAGCAGCTCTACGGCTATCCCGCCGACGAGGCCATTGGCCAGCACCTGTCCCTCACTGTCCCGGCTGACCGCATTCACGAAACCCGTTCCCATCTGGAGTTACTGGGCCGCGGCGAGATCATCGAGAGTTTTCGCACCCAGCGCCGCCGCAAAGATGGTTCTCTGGTGGACGTTCTGGTCTCGGTGTCCCCGGTGCGCGACAACACCGGCAAGGTGATTGGCGCCTCCGGCATCGTCCGCGACATCACCCTCGAAATGCGCGCCGAAGAAGCCCTGCGCCGCAGCGAGAAGCTGGCCACCGCCGGACGCCTCACCGCCGCCATCGCGCACGAAATCAACAATCCCCTCGAGGCCATCACCAATCTGCTCTACCTGGCGCGCCGCGATCCGGCTCGCGCCCCGCAACACCTCGACATGGCCGAACGCGAAGTCCATCGCATCTCTGACATCGCCCAGCAGACCCTCGGCTTCGTGCGCGAGCTTTCCCAACCCTGCAAATTGAGCGTCGCCGCCACCCTGGAAGAAGTCCTTCAACTCTATTCCCACAAGCTCATTTCGAAAAACGTCCAAATCCAGAAGGAATTCCGCGAAGCCTCCCAGATCTATGGCTTCCCCGGCGAACTGCGGCAACTGTTCTCCAACCTGCTGGTCAATTCGATTGAGGCCATGCCGCAGAACGGCCGCCTGCGCTTGCGCGTCACGCGCGCACGCGAGCCAGCCAGCGGCCGCGAAGGAGTCTGCGTCGTGTTTGCCGACAGCGGCCGCGGCATCCGGCCCGAAGACCGGGCCCGCCTGTTCGAGCCTTTCTATACCACCAAGAAGGAGTCCGGCACCGGGTTGGGGCTGTGGCTGGTCGAGGAGATTATCCGCAAGCACCACGGCAAGATCCGCGTGCGCAGCAGCGTGCGTCCGGGGGCCAGCGGAACCATCTTTTGGCTGTTCCTCCCGGTACACCCCAACGGCAGCCCGCAGGCCCGGCCCGCCGCCGAGTACTCAGCCCCGTAACCACCCGGAACTCTCTGACAATCAATCTGTTGCCGAGGATCTGCCCACAAGGTCAGCGCCTTCGGTGCCGCCCCTTTCCTCCCCGGCCAACCGTATAATCGAGGCAAACTGTTGCAAAGACGTCGTTCTAGCGGACAGGAGCCGGGTGGATCCTTTGCTGGCAGCTGCGAGTGTGCTCATGGGGCTGATTTTCGGCAGCTTCCTGAACGTGTGCGTCTACCGCCTGCCCCGGAGCTTGTCCGTCTTAAACCCGCGCTGGTCCGCCTGTCCGCACTGCCAAGCGCCCATCGCCTTCTACGACAACATTCCCGTCCTCAGCTGGCTGCTACTGCGCGGCCGTTGCCGCAAATGCCAGCAGCCCATCTCGCCGCGCTACCTCCTGCTCGAACTGTTGACCGCAGGCCTGTTTCTGGCCTGCGCCTGGCATTTTGGCCCAACCCTGGCGATGCTCAAGTACTGCACCCTGGCCTTCCTGCTCGTCGGATTGATTTTTACCGACGCGGAGACCAAGCTCCTTCCCGACAAGCTGACGCTGACCGGTCTCGGCCTCGGAATTCTGTTCAGCTTGTTCGTCCCGGTCAACGATCTGGCATCGCAGTTTCTGCCTGGGGTGGTGTCGGTTCCGCTGGACAGCAACCTCTCGGCGCGCCTGTTTTCGCTGCTCGATTCCCTTCTTGGAGCCGCCATCGGCTCGTCGTTCATTTACGGCGCGGGCGCGATTTACTTGCGCGCGCGGGGCATTGAAGGGATGGGCTTCGGCGATGTGAAGCTCATGGCCATGATCGGCGCGTTCCTGGGCGTGAAGCTCACTGTCTTCACGATCTTCGCCGCTTCGATTGCGGGATCGCTGTTCGGCGTGAGCACCATCCTGGTGGTGTGGCTGAAGCGCACGCGGCGCTTCATGGAGCGGCGGCATCTGGCCGCGCGGGTTGCCCGGCGCCGCGCCTGGCAATCGGCGCAGACCATGTACCGCCACTACGAGATGCCGTTTGGCGTGTTCCTGGGCAGCATGGCCATGGTCGCCCTCTTCTGCGGCAACCGCTTCCTCCATTGGTATTGGGGGCTGATGTGAAGCTGCTAACCAACCCAATTTTCTTGAAAATGGCGCTGCTCCTGCTCGTCTGTGGCTTCGCGTTTGTGATGGCCACGCTGATGATGCGCCGTTTGCGGCGCAGCCTCACCGACGCGGCGCTGGTTCCCGAAGCCCCCGGCAGCGAGCAGATTCCGCTGCACACCTATCACGCCGTTATCCAGGAACTGAAGCAGCAGAAACACGAACTCAGTTCGCTGCGCGACGCCGAACACCGCCGCGCCAAGACCTCGGAAAGTCTCAGCGCCGCCGTGCTCTCGAACCTGTCCATCGGCGTGCTGTTTTTCGGGCCCAACGGCCTGGTGCGGCAGGCGAACCAGGCCGCCAAGTCCATCCTCGGGATCGCTTCGCCCGCCGGCATGGACGCCGCCTCGATCTTTCGCCAAGCCGCCCTCACCCAGCCGGGTGGGTCCGGGCTGGCGGAGGGCATTCAGGCGGCGCTCCAGCAGGGCAAAGGGCTGCAGCGCGCGCAGGCCGAGTACGTGACTCCTGCAGGTGTGCGGCGCGTCCTTGAGGTGACGGCTTCGCAGGTTCCCGCGGCCGACGGAACCACGCTCGGCGTCGCCTGCCTCATCGCCGACCAGACCGAGATCGCCGACATCCGCCGCCAGATCGAACTGCGCGGAGAAATGTCGGCGGAGATGGCGCTGGCTCTGCGCAATTCGCTGGTCACGATTTCCGGATACGCGCAGCAACTCGCCGCCAACCGCGATCCCGGCCTGGCCGCTCAACTGGCGGCGGACATCGCGTGCGAGGCCAAACATCTGGACCACACCATCGGCGGATTTCTCGCGGAGAGCAAGAAGGCACAAACGGCAAGTTCTCATTCTTAAAAAGCCGCCCGCAGTCGCTGACGGCGGAGGGCCAACGAGGAAATGGATATGAAGCGCATCACAGTGGCAGCAACCATCGCAGTCCTGTTCACCGCCCTGGCGGCCGTCGCCGCCTTCGGCCAGAACGCTCCTCTCGGCGATTATGCCCGGCAGGTTCGCAAGCAGAAGCAGCAGCAGGCGCCTCCGGTGAAGAGCTACGACAATGACACGATCCCTCGAGATGACAAACTTTCGGTCGTGGGCCAGGCGCCGCCGGAGAATCCCGATGCAAACTCCGCGGTCAGCGGTGAAGCGGCCGCCGAGGCGAAAGCGGCCGCCGGCGCTTCCGAGGCCAGCGCTGCTTCCACCGGCAAACAGGATGCCTCGCCCCAGTCCGGTTCCGCGGAGGACAAAAAAACCGCCGCCGATGAGCAGGCCGAGAAGCAGAAGATGCTCAAGGAATGGCAGACCAAGATCCAGAGCAAGCAGGCCGAGGTCGACGAGATCGCCAAGGACCTCGACCTCACTAACCGCGAATACCGTCTCCGCGCCGCTGCCTTCTACGCCGATGCCGGCAACCGCCTGCGCAATGCCGGGCAGTGGGACAAGGAAGACGCTCAGTTCAAAGAGCAGATCGCCGACAAACAGAAGAAGCTGGATGCCGCCAAGCAGGACCTGGAAGACATGCGCGAACAGGCCCGCAAAGCCGGCGTGCCTTCTTCCATGCGCGAATGACACCTCCCGGCCCTGCGATCACAGACTGCCATTCAGCCTCCCGCCCGCGCGCGAGGCTTTTTTCATGACTTCGCGATGCGGGCCAGTGATTTTTTCGATTGGACATCCCAGCGGTCCTGGCGCATAGTCGATGCATCGCGCCTGCATCGTAGCAGGAACTGCACAGCCGCCGCTTCCCGGGCCCTGCCCGCCTTCTCGCACACCTCCTGACCTCGTCGTCGTAACCGCCAATCGCGGCGCTTCGAGCGTGCGCTCGAGGCTCCTGCCCTCGACACTTAGGAGGAACCCATGCGCTTCGCTGTTTCAACAAAGAACCTTCGCTTCCTGGTTCTGCCTGTCCTTGCTCTGCTGTCCGCTCCCCTGCTCGCGCAGGAGGCTCGCGGCAAGTTCACCCTGCAACGCCCCGTGCGCTGGGGCGAGGTGCAGCTGGCGCCCGGTGAATATAGTTACTCGGTGGAGCGGCGCGCCGCCGGAACCGTGCTGCTGCGCAACGCTGCCGGCTCCATGGGCGCCATTGTGCTCGCCACTTCCATCTCGGATGGGGCCACGCCCGAAGCCTCTCAGCTGGTGCTGCAGCAGCACGGCCGGGAATGGTTTGTGCGTTCCCTGGTGCTGGGGGGCGGGACCGATGAGGTGCTCAACTTCTCCACGCCTGGCCCTGGGTCGGACCCGTCGGGAAGAACTCCGCGCCGGCTGCCCTGACAGATTTCACTCGGTGAACTCCGGGCGCAATGGGGCATCAGCCGGCAACGGCCATGCCCTATCCGTCCGGAACGGTTTCCCAGGACGCCGGGCTGCCGGCTTGAGGACTGCCACTTGAACCAGCGCAAGACGGTTCCTTCCCTGCCCGCCACAGTGACTCTGCGCACAGTTGCGGAACACGTAGGGCTGGCTCCCTGCTCGGTGTCGGCCATTCTGAACAATTCCCAGGCCTGCCAGTCCATTCCTCCACACACCCGGGAGCGGGTGCGGCGGGCCGCGGCGCGCTTGAACTACCAGCCCAATTACTCGGCGCGCTCCTTGCGCACCAAGCGGACCTACACCGTTGCCCTGCTCGCTTCTGATCTTGGCCACAGCGCCGTGTCTCGCCGGATGGCCGGCGTGCAAGACCGACTGCGCCACCGCGGCTATGCCCTGATCATTGCCACCTGCGATCGCCAGCCCGGGGCCTTCGCCCGCGAGTTTTCCCATCTGCGGCAGCGCGGCGTGGAAGGCCTGATCACCGTGCAATCGAAGCCGCCGCTGACCTCCCATTTCCCTCAGGTCCACATCAGCCCGATCTGCTCCTACGCGGCCGAACCCTTGCGGCCTCCACTGTGCCGGCAATTGACCGAAATCGGCCGCGCCGCCGCCGACGAGATCATTCGGCAAATTGAAGGCAGAGGCCAGGGCGCGCGGGCCGTGCCGCCGCGGGCGGATAAACTCGGATTCGCGGTGCGGGACGGACTGGAGACATCGGCCGCCAGCGTCAGTTGGCCGCCGATCCCCGCCGGATCTCTTCGCCCAGCACCACGGCCTCGGCGATTTCCCTGAGCGTCTTCCGCTTCTGGCGCGCCTGCCGCTGCAGGGTCAGGTACGCCTGCTCTTCGTCCAGGCCCAGATCGCGCTGCAGAATGCCCTTGGCGCGCTCCAGCAGCTTGCGCGTCTCCAACTGGTACTGCAGCTCGGAGTTTTCGCTCTCCAGGCGGGCCATCTCGATTTCGGCGCCCACCAGAAAGCCAATCAGCGACATCAATCGGACCTGGCGCGCCGTGTATGTGTGCGGCTCGCGGTGCTGCATATTGATCACCCCCACCACCCGGCCCCGCGACAGGATGGGCACCGACAGGAAGGCTTCGTAGCTGTCTTCGGGGAGTTCGCGGAACGCCTTGAAGCGGGCATCCTCCGAGGCCTTCTGCGAAACCGCCACCGGCTCGCGGTGCTCGGCCACCCATCCCGTGATGCCCTGCCCCACGCGCAGCTTCAGGCGGTCCACCACTTCTTCGTGAGGGTTCTTGGAAGCGCACAACACCAGGTCATCTCCCTCGCGCACGTACACGAAGCACGAATCACACTTCACCACCGCCGAGGCAAACTCGATGATGCGGTTCAGGTCCTGATGCAGCGGATCCTCCCCCGCGATCTGGCTGCTGATGTCATGGAGAAATTCCAGATCCACGTCGCTGGCAAGCTGCGAAGATACTAGCGCGTGCGCGTTCATACCTTACCGTAGCCAGCGCCTCTCCCCGAGTCAAACGAGTCTTTTCAATATGAACGATCGTTACTTTTCACGAGTCGCCGCAGCGGAGGGCGCTGCGAGCTTCGAGCCAGGAGGAAAGCCGCCGAGACGGCGTTGAGCTCGCTCATGTCGATCCGCGGCTTTCCGGAACCCCTCGTTCTTGCCTGCGAGGGCACGCCGCCAGACTCCATTCCCGCTCACACCGCGTTGCGAACCCGCCGCAGCTGCCTGAGGTGCAACTCGCCATGCACGAGGTGAAACTTCCTCCATTGTGGGCCGGTGAGCGGCCCCAGAACCGGATGGTCCAGCAAGCGCGCGCTCTTCCCGAATTTCTCTTCCACTTTTGTGATGGCGGCGTCCATTTCCGCGATCTTGGCCCCGATGCCGCCGAGCACCTGCTCGGAAGCCATCCCTTTCGGGCTGGCGCCCGCGGGCGCTTTGCGTCCTTCGGGCAGTTTCCCCAGGCCGACCACGTACCACGTGCGCGCGCGGTCTCTCCAGCCGGGCGCGCGGGCCAGGGGTTTTGGGGCCGCCAGGCATTTCTCCATGCCCCGCGTGGTTCCGCTGTAGGTCAGGTAGAGATGCTCGAGAATCTCCGCAGCGCTCCACTTGCCGGCAAACGGCCGCCGGGAAAGCTGCTCCGGCGTCAGGCCCTCGGTGGCCGCCGCGATTCCTCGCTGGAGTCGTTCGAGACAGAAATCCATAGCGGGTCGCACTCCTTCATTTAAAATGTGGCCAGCATTCCTCAATCCCATTCCTCGATTAGGACGGTGGCCATGAAAAAGCTGCTGCTCTCGGTGTTCGCTCTTCTGCTGATGACGGCCTGTTCCTCGCAGCCGTCCAACCCCGCCGAGAGCGCGAAACCGCAACCCAAGCCTGCCGACGTGATCACGGCGCGCAGTGCCCTGCAGAAACTGTACATCTCCGCGCACGGCTGGGGGCCCGACGCTCGCCCCTACCGCCTGGAGTCCATGCCCAATGCCGACTCCAAAGGCCGCGACGGCAAGTCCGCCATCTGGCGCGCCGGTTTCGCCTCAGTGGCCCAGCGCGGCACCAAGCCTTACACCTTCTCCGGTTCCGAGGGCCCCGACCGCGGCGTCAATCCCGGCATCGAGGACACCTACAATCCCAACAACGCCTCCACCACCGCCTTTGACATCGCCTTTCTCAAGACCGATTCCGACAAGGCCTTCGAGGTCGCGCAGCACCATGGCGGCGACAAGATCCTGGAAAAGTCTCCCGACACCCCCGTCCTTTATATCCTGGAGTGGGACCGGGTCAACAATGTGCTCGTCTGGCACGTGGTCTACGGCACCAGCCGCGACGATGCCAAGTTGAAGATCGCGGTCAATGCCAGCACCGGAGAATTCATCCGGGTCGAGAAATCCTAGCCGTCTGAGGAGGTGGGGCACGACTCTCAGTTCGCCGCTTTAACAGCCGGGCGCGGGATTTCCGGTTGGTTGCGCGCCCTGATGCGCTCCAGCGCTCCTTTCGCTTCCTCGGCGAAAGGCCCGTGGGGCAGAATCTTCAAGTACGCCTCGTACGCCTTGCGCGCTTCGTCATCGTCGCCGATCTTTTCTTCGCACACGCCCACGCGATAAGTGGCGACCGCGTCGTTGTACTTGTAATAAAGGGCTTCGCGGTAGCGGTCGAGTGCCGCGCGATAGTTCTTGCGCTTGAAGTAGAAGTCCCCGACCTCCACGTCTTTTTCCGCCTTGTGCGGGTTCCAGACGTGGAACTCCTGCACCCCGCCAATCTCGTCCCCCTCGTACAGTCCGGCAGCGTCTTCCGCCTCGCGCACGGCGGTGTCGCTATTGGGATGGGTTTTGGCGTCGTCGGGTGGCGGGCTGATGTCGGGCGCTTCCTCCTTGCTCGAGCTTTCCCCGCCAAAGTTCGGCGTGCGCTCCTGCAACTTCGGGCGCGGCGCCTCAGGCGCAGACTCCGAATGGGGCGGCGGCTGGTTGGGTGGCAGCGGCGGCGTCTTCTGGGGAGGCGCGTTCTGTCGGGCAAACGCCAGCGACAACCCGCAGACCACCGGCAGCCAAAGCAAGCGGCGTGACATCCCCTTCATTCTAACTCCGTCGCTTGCCCACCCTGGATGGCGAGGCCTTCCCGGATGATCAGCCCGTTGCCCAATTAAGCCCGCAGCCCATAGGCTGGAGACCAACCGCTTCGCCGCCGGAACTGCATCCCTGTTCCACCTCGAGCCGTCCCTCGTTGGACGGCAAGAGGTTCGACAGTTGTGAATCGCACAATCAACGACCTCTTTTTTCTCGGTGGTGGAGCGCGACCTCGACCGGGTACGGGCACGACCGCGGCCATCCACGCCAACGACAAGGTCACGATTGCCGCTCCCGCGTTCTCCCCAGTTCTGTTCGCGTTGTGGCTGGGACCGAAACCTCCCAATCCCGATCTGAAAAAAGGACTGCTCGGGCCATGAGCGCTCGCCCGCCGCGCGCCCAAAAAAATCAGGCCACTCATGGGGGTGAGTGGCCTGTGTTGGCGAAGTCCTCCGGGGAGGAGGGTAAACTCGTTTACATGCTCGGCGGATTCTGGTTGCTGGCCGTCGGAGCCGCCGGCTGCGCCGGGGCAGCATTGTCCCCGCCCGTCGTGTTGGTCATCAGGCGAACATCCACGCGCCGGTTCTTCGCGCGTCCTTCCGCCGTCTTGTTCGAGTCGGCCGGCTTGTCCTTGCCCAGGCCAATCACGTAGATCTTGTGCGCCGGCACGTTGTGCTGCGAGGCCAGGTACTGGATCACCGCATTCGCGCGGCGCTCGCTCAGGCCGTAGTTGTAATCGGAGGGGCCCACCGAATCCGTTCCCCCCTCCACCGTCACGATGTATCCCTTGGTGTTCGGGATGTCGGTGGCCAGTTGATCCAGGGCTTCCTTGGCCTTCTTGGTCAGGTTGTCTTTGTCGAAGCCAAAGTGCACCGAGGTCTCCGCCACGGGGCGGTAGTTGTCGAGGTTAATGACGGTATTGGTCAGCACATCCACGCGCCTGGTGGCGGCATTGGCCAGCGTCTGCGCCTCATCGGCGGTCTTGCCCGCAGCCATCGCCTTCTGGTCGACCTCGGCAGCCTTGGCCTGCACCGCCTGGATCCCGGCCTGCGCCCGGGCATCCACGTCCTTAATGTCCTTGGTGTTCTTCGCGGTCAGATCGTCCAGTTCGTTGGTCTTGTTGATCAGCGGCGTGGTCTCGTTGCGAACATACTTCTTGCTGGCGCATCCCACAGACGCGGCCAAGGTGGCCGCCAGGAAAATCGTTAACGAAGTGCGAGTCATAACTCGGAGGGCTCCTTCCTCTCGGTACTGCTCAAAATTGTCTGTACTGAGTCCCTGGGTTCAATGAACTTTCGCGTTCCCGCCGGGGAGTAGAGCACGGTGGATGCCAAGTCGCCGGCCGCGGTCGTTGCCACATAACTTATTGTACATCAATATCTTGCAAGATCGTGCAAGGAATGTTCCTCAGGTGAAGGTTGAGCAAAGCTCACACGCGGGATAGAAAATTTATATGGTTGGGAGGTCCCAGCCGCCAACTGCCAGCAACCGGCTAAGGCCGAGGTGGGCAAATAAGCGGAATGGATTCCCTTTTGTTCCGACGATAAACCCGGAAGTCGCTTTCCTCGATCGTGATGACAAAATGACTTGGGTATTCCTCGCTCATACGTACAACGCACAGGTCAGTCAGGTCTGGGCTGCGATCCGCGTATCTTTCGGCTAGATCTGTTAGGACATCAAGGTTGCGATTGACGTCAAAGGCTAAGCGGACGATTCCCCGGCGCACCAACGAGAGGGCATACGAACTCGGCGATCGCTGAAACCCAACTTCCGACAAAACCGACTCACTGGTCAGCAGAGGCAGCGAGACTTGACGAATGATCTCGGATGCCCAGCGATGGTGAGGGGCTCCCCGGCTCGCGCAGGCGACCAGAAACCCTGTCTCAGCGATTCCGTTCATTTCCGCCAATACCACTTGCGAGACGAAAGATCAGGAGGGCCATTGAACACACCTTCCAGATCCTCAAAACGGCGATTTCCGTCACTAGCTTTGGCGGTCTCCAATTTCTCTCGGATCAGGCGCCCCACGGGGAGTCCCGTGCGCCGGGACCGGTCCTTGAGCCACTCGCGAAGCTCTTCTGTACGACGAATTGCTAATGTGTGACTCACATGACAAAAATGTACACACATTCGAATTCAAGAGGGTCCTCGGCCTCATCTAAAATAAGAAGCTTCCCCGTGGACCTCCTCCAGAAAATCCGCACCATTCCCGCCGAGCCCGGCGTGTACCTGTACAAGAACGCCGAAGGCGAAGTGATCTACGTCGGCAAGGCCAAGAACCTGCGCAGCCGGGTGGCCTCCTACTTCCACGAAGGCCGCTGGGCCGACGCCAAGACTGGCACCCTGGTGCGCGAGGCCGTCGACGTCGACTACATCGTCGTCGCCAACGACAAGGAGGCCCTGGCGCTCGAGAACAACCTCATCAAGCAGCGCAAGCCGCGCTTCAACATTCTGCTGCGCGACGACAAGACCTATCCCTACGTGAAGCTGACCCTGGGCGAGCGCTACCCGCGCGTCTACGTGACGCGCCGCCTGCGCAAGGATGGCAGTGGCTATTACGGCCCGTACTTCCCAACCAGCCTGGCGTATCGCATCGTCGACTTAATCCACCGGCATTTCCTGGTTCCCTCCTGCAAAGTCGATCTCACCCGCTACCATCCCCGGCCCTGCCTGCAGTACTACATCCGCCGCTGCCTGGGGCCCTGCGTCGAGGGGCTCACCACGCCCGAGGCCTACCAGGAAGCCGTGCGCGACGTGAAGTTGTTTCTCGAGGGCCGCCAGACCGATCTGGTGAAGTCGCTGCGCGTGCGCATGGAAGAAGCCGCCGGAGCCGAAGAGTACGAACGCGCCGCCAAATATCGCGACCTGATCTCGACGGTCGAGCAATTGCAGGAAAAGCAGCGCATGGCCTCGGTGGAAGGCGACGACGCCGACGTCTTCGGCTACCACTACGAAAACGCCATGCTCGCGGTGAACCTGTTCCACATGCGCGGCGGGAGGGTGGTGGATCGCCGCGAGTTCTTCTGGGAAGACCTGCCGGAGTTCGGCACGGACCCTGGGGGGGCGGACACCTCGCCCGGGGTCCCCGGCGAGCCCGGTTTTGGCTTGACGGGGTCGTCGGCCCCGGCCGTGCGAAGCTCGGCAGAGGTCTCACCCGACCGTGCCACGCCGAGCCAGAACCACCCCAACTTCTCCCCCTCCGCCTTCTTCTCCGCCTTCCTTACCCAGCTTTACCTCGGCCAGCCCTACGTGCCGCGCAACATCTACGTGCCCACGGATTTCGAAGACCGCGCCCTGCTCGAAGACCTGCTCTCCGAACAACTGGCCAACTCCGGCGTCCGCGCTACGCGCGTGCACATCGAAGTTCCGCTGCGCGGCGAGAAGCGCTCGCTCATCGACCTGGCCGGCAACAACGCGAAGCAGTCCTACGACCAGCGCTTCCGCGTGATGAAGCCCAACGCCCGCGCCATTCAGGAGGCCCTGCAAGACGCGCTTGGTCTCGCCGAACGCCCCGAGCGCATCGAGTGCTTCGACATCTCCCACATCCAGGGCGCCGAGACCGTTGCCTCCATGGTGGTCTGGGAAGACGGCAAGATGAACAAATCCGACTACCGCAAGTTCATCATCAAGACGGTCGCCGGCGTCGACGACTTCGCCTCCATGCGCGAAGCGGTCACCCGCCGCTACAGGCGCCTGCAGGAAGAAAAGAAAAAGCTGCCGAGTCTGGTCCTGATCGATGGCGGCCTCGGCCAGTTGCATGCCGCCGCGCAGGCGCTCGACTCGCTCGAGATCATCAACCAGCCCCTGGCTTCGATCGCCAAGCGCGAAGAGATCATCTACGTCTACGGGCAGCACGACGAACCGGTCGCGCTCGACCATCACAACCCGGTGCTGCACCTGGTGCAGCAGATCCGCGATGAGGCCCACCGCTTCGCCGTGACCTTCCACCGCAAGCGCCGCCAGATGCGCGACCGCTCGACGGAGTTGCTGGAGATCCCCGGAGTCGGCGCCAGCACGACCCGCCGCCTGCTCGAACATTTCGGCAGCGTGCAGGCCGTGAAGCAGGCGGATGCAGCCGCATTATCCGCCGTCGTAACGCGCGCGCAGGCCGAGGCGATTCTGGGGCATTTCAGAAAGTGAGCTGCGAACTGCCAGCTTAGCGCCATCCAAGACGCCTTTACGCGCAGAGGACGCGAAGTCCCGTGAAGGACGCGAACCGGATCCTTTTGACAATCGATTCTATTTTGTCATCCTGAGCGAAGTGAGGCGCCCGCCAAACCGAGTCAAAGGACCCCGTGTTCCTCCCTTGCACCACCGGCTTCAGGAGGAATTCTCTCCGGCATGAGGGCCTGGACACTCTCATCACCCAGGAGTTACACCCGCTGCTACACTAGCCAGTCGATCTTATGAAAACCCTTCTGCTTCCGCTCGCGGTCCTGGTTCTCGGCGTCGTCGTTCTGCTCGCCGCGCCCCAGCAGACAGCCGTTCCCGCTCCCCCCGGGCCAATGGCTCAGGCACCTGCCCCCCAGGCCGAACCGCACCTCCGCAACATCCGGCAACTGACCTTCGGCGGGCAAAATGCCGAGGCCTACTTCTCCGCCGACGGCACCAAGCTCATCTTCCAGTCCAACCGCGACCCGCTCAAGTGCGACCAGATTTTCATCATGAACACTGACGGCACCGACCAGCACATGGTCTCGACCGGCAAGGGCCGCACCACCTGTTCGTACTTCTATCCTGACGGCAAGAAGATCCTGTACTCCTCCACGCACCTCGGCGGCGCCGACTGCCCACCCAAACCCGACTACTCCAGGGGATATGTCTGGGCAATCTATCCCAGCTACGACATCTTCATCGCGAATCCCGACGGCTCCGATCTCAAGCAACTCACCAAAACGCCCGGCTACGACGCCGAAGCCGTCATCTCGGCCGACGGCAAGAAGATCGTCTTCACCTCGGTCCGCAACGGCGACCTCGACATCTACACCATGGACGCCGACGGCTCCAACGTAAAACAACTCACCCACGAACTCGGCTACGACGGCGGCCCGGCGTTCTCGCCTGACGGTACGATGATCGTCTACCGCGCCCACCATCCCAAAACCGCGCAGGAGATCAAAGACTACAAAGATCTGCTGGCGCAGAACCTGATCCGCCCGACCTACCTCGAGATCTGGACCATGAAGTCCGACGGCAGCGACAAGCGCCAGATCACCGACCTTGGCGCCGCCAGCTTTGCGCCTGCTTTTTATCCCGACGGCAAGCGCATCATCTTTTCGTCCAACGTGGGCTCCACCGGCGGGATGGGCAACTTCGAACTCTACGGCGTCGACCTCGACGGCAAGAACCTGGAACGCATCACCTTCACCGACGGCTTCGACGGCTTCCCCATGTTCAGTCCCGACGGCAAAAAGCTGGTCTGGATCTCCGGACGCAACGCAAAGGTGCCGCATGAGACCAACGTCTTCATCGCCGATTGGGTGCCCTGAGAGTCTTCAAACGCAGAGCGCACAGAGAGAAACTGCGGAAGTCCTGTCCTCCGTACAGACTGCACAGTTCGCAGACAGAAACTCCAGAAGTCCTTCTCTGCGTTTCAAGACTTGCCTTCCTGGCTTGAGGATCAGCCTTGGAAGCTTGCGACTTACTCGGGTGTCTTGGACTTGCCCACGCATACCGCGAACCTCTGTCCCTCGCATGACAGCCCCAACGATTCTTGAGACGGCTGCGAACTCGACTGCAAACCCTGCCACACCAGCCACCCCGCCACCCCCAGCATTCCGCACCACCCCAGAAAGCGCACGATCCCGGCAATGGTCGTGTCGTACTGCAAAACTCCCAGGCTCGAGAAGATCGTGTTCCAGTCGTGCTCAACGTGGTCCGGATCACCGACCGTAACCAGCGGCAGGGCCATCGCCCGCGCATCCGCCATGTAGGTCGCCGTGTACAGCCAGTTCTCGAAGAAGAAGAACGCGCAAAAAGCGAACGACCCCGTCTGCCGCTGGGCGAAGAAATACGCCGCCAGCAGGAACGGCACAAGCCACTGCAGCAGGGTTCCGCCCCACACGCCCAGCGTCGGCCCAAACCAGCCGAACAGCAGATGGCCGCCTTCGTGCACCACCAGGTTCGCCAGGTCGATGAAGAGAAAGCCGCCGCGGCTGCGGATCACGTAGAGCAGGAAACCGGCGTAAAACGTGGTCCACGCCACCAGGGCCCAGCGGGGCACCGGTTGCCAACCCGCTCGCCAAACCTCACTCCAGGTTTCCCGCATCGCGCTTCCTGCTCGCATCTTAGGTCCGGCAGGCCGCGTTTCTTACGTTACGAAAGTGGGTGTGCCGTTGGCTGTCCCTCCTTCTTTTTTCCACCCTAAAACGTACGCCCGGCGTCCCAACGGGTACTGCGACCGCCGGGTTGCCTTATCGCGTGCCGTAGCTGCTACGATTGTGGGGACTCCAGTCGCACTCAGGATCCGGATCGCGTGACCAGCGCTCGCCAATGGATGACCGCCATTACCTTGCTACTGCTGGTCCTCGTCGTCATCGCCGGTCTGTGGGTCACGGGCAATCCGTCCGCGGCGCCAGCCATCCATAAGACCCGCCAGCTTGTCCCGGGCCCTGCGCCCGTCGTAGACCAGAAGCCGCTGCAAACCGCGCGCAAGCTGGCGGCGTCGGCCTCGACGCCGGAAGAGCAAGACTATGCGCGCGAGGCGCTCCGCCTGGCTGACTTCGGCATTGACCTGGCCTTCGCCGGCGCGCTGCGCGAAGCCACCGAACACCCTCCCGCGCCCACGCCCGAGCAGCGCGAGCTCGCCGCCCGCGCGTCGAAAGCAGAAGGCGTCGTCAAGGCCGACAAGGATCTCGTCGCCCGCCTCACCCGCCGGCTGACCCTCGCCAAAGAATCCGCCAACGATGCGCTGCAGGACCAGCTCGATGTGGCCAAAGCCCAGATGGAGCTCGACCAGGACGAACTCGACGACGCGCAGCAGGACTTGCTCCGCGCCGGGGGAAATCCCCGGGCGCGCATTCAGCTGCTGCTGCAGGAACACGAGGCCGGCAACCACACCGACGCCGGGGCCTCTGCCGGTCCGGGTGCGGCCGACAGCTCCTATCGGAGCCAGAACCTGTGGCCGCAGTTGCAGGCCTGGCTCGCTCTTCGCCAGAAACGCGCGCTGCTGGCCCAGGCCCGCCAGGAGGCGCTCGACAAGGTCCCCGCCCTCACCCGCGAACACGACACCTTCGACCAGCGGGTCCAAGCCCAGGAAGAGCAGAAGCAAGTCGTCAAGCAGAAGGCCGCCGGCCTCTCCCAGGGAGAAGCGCCCGCCGATGGCGCCTCCAAAAAGCAAGCCGCCAAGGATGCGCTCGAGGCCCTCAAGCATCTTTCCGAGGACCAGAAGGCCGTCTCCGACCTCGACAAGCGCATCGAGACGCAGCAGGAACTGGCCGAGGTCTACGCCGACTGGGGATCGGTCGTTGCCTCGCATCAGCAGACGGCACTGCACGGCATCCTGGAGTCCGCCCTCTGGATTCTGTTGATCCTGCTGGCCGTCTACCTTGCCGGGCACCTGATCGATCGCTACTTCGTGGAGCTCTCTGCCGACAAGCGGCGCTTGGTCACGTTGCGCGCGGTCGTCTGGTTCGCCGTGCAGGCCGTGGGCCTGCTGCTGGTCGCCTTCGTGGTCTTCGGCATGCCCAGCCAGACGCCGACCGTTCTCGGCCTGGCCGGCGCCGGACTGACCGTCGCGCTCAAGGATTTCATCGTGGCCTTCATCGGCTGGTTCGTGCTCATGGGACGCAACGGCATCCGCGTGGGCGACTGGGTGGAGATCAACGGCGTGGGCGGCGAAGTCGTCGAGATCAGCCTGCTGCGCACCACATTGCTCGAAACCGGCAACTGGACCGACACCGGCCATCCCACCGGCCGCAAGGTCACCTTCGTCAATAGCTTCGCCATCGAAGGCCACTACTTCAACTTCTCCACCTCCGGCCAGTGGCTCTGGGATGAACTCACGGTCTCGGTTGCAGGCGGGCAGAATCCCTACCCGGTCATCGAGGCCATCCAGAAGCTGGTGCAGAAGCAAACCGAGGCCAACTCCCGGCTGGCCGAGGAAGAATGGCAGAAGGCTTCGACCCGCTATCGCGTCCAGAACTTCTCGGCCAAGCCCGCCATCAACCTGCGCCCGACTGGTGCGGGCGTGGAGGTCCACGTCCGCTACATCACCCGGGCCCAGGAACGGCAGGCCACGCGCGCCCACCTGTACGAGGCGATCGTGGAGCTGCTGCACGGAAAAGACGCGCAGCCGGCGGCAGGAGTCCGCCGCGGATAGCGCCTGGCACCGGGCAGTCAGCACCTCGCCGTCCGCACTCAGCCGGCTCGCGGCCCGGCGCTTCTCGCGCGCGCCTCTTCGGGAACGTTGCGTTTGCTTTGCGTTGTTCGCGGTGTTGCTTTGGCGGCAAGCCGCCAGCTGCCAGCCCCTGGCCAGCTTCACCTGCCCGTGCGTTCCTGCAGCTCCTTCAAGAGAAGGCTCTTCACCCCCGCCGGAAGCCGCGAGGTCTGCAGAATTTCACGCACCAGCGATGGCGGCAGCATGCGGGCGTATTCCACGGCGTGCGCCGCCGGGGTCTTTTCGTGGCGCAGGAGCGCGATGCGCACTTCGCGGCGCAGCGACCACTGCGGATGGCGGCAGATGGCATCCACCAGCGCGCTGCAGACCTCGGGCCGCCTCAGCGCGCGCACGATCGAAACCTCGGTCAGCCGCGGGTTCTGCAACGCGCCCTGGGCCACCCGCGCGTCTTCGTCGAGCAACAGTTCTTCGGCCAGCCTTCCCGATCCGCGATGTGCCAGCGTGAGGCGCTCCCCGGCGGTGACCGTTTCCAGGTGGTTCAGAAGAACGTCGTCGGCGGCGCGCTTTACATCCGCGGGAACGGCCGGCGTGAGCGCAACCTGCATGAGCTCGAAGATGTACAGCTGCCGCACCAGCGGCAACGAAACCTGCCGCGGGGTCCGGGGATGCTGGACCAGCGCCAGCTTCACCTTGCGCTGCCGCAGCGCGTTGCCGTTCCTGGCCAGGGCTTCGAGCACGTCGCCGGCAAGATCGGGACGTTTCAGCAGCGCCAGCGCAGCATCCTCGCTCAGGCCGGGATGCGCAGCCTGCGCCTTCAGGTCCTGCGGGCTCAGGGCCGCCGGCCCAGCGTCGGTCTTTTCCGGGGCGCGCTTCGCGCCGGCGCTGTCTTCCAGTGCCATGCAAGATCAGGCTTCGTTATCGCGGAGATGACCCGCCGGCCGTCTTCCGCGCCAAGGCTAGCGCCCCCGCCAGCGGATCGACCGGGACGGGATTCACTTGCGCGCGCGGGAACTCCGCTCTCACGCCATTGTAGAAAACCTGCCGCACCCGCTCCGACTCACGAAAGACTCCCCCCGACATGGCCACCGGTACGCTGTCCGCCGAGGCAAACAAACGGCGCATCACGTTGCAGGCGATGGCCGCCAGTTCTCTGCCCGCTCGCTGCAGGACCTCGATTGCCAAAGGATCCTTCGCGGATGCCGGCTCATTTACGCTCCCCGTCTGTGGGCGCCCCGCCCCCGCTAAGCTCGGGCGCGGATTTTCGGCGGCCTCCAGAACCAACGGAAACAAACTTGAAAAATCCGGCGGAGGAGAAGCGTTGGCATGACGGACCAACTCATCCAGCGAATTCAGATCCCACTGCGAGAAGATTTTCGCCAGCAGCGAAGGATTCTCTCCGGCATCGTGCGCCTGCAACACGGCACTCACGGTCGCCCGTCCAATCCATTGCCCGGAGCCTTCATCGGAAATCGCCAGCCCCCAGCCCCCGGCGCGCGCTGTGCGGCCAGAGGCGTCGCGCCCGTAGGCGATAGAGCCGGTGCCAGCGATGGTGATCACACCGGGACCATCACCGAACGCAGCTTGCAAAGTGGTTTCCAGGTCGCTGACCACGGCGAGTCGTCCGCCCAGCACGCCGCGCAGCATGCGCTCGACGGCTTCACGGACCTCGGCCCGTCCGGCTCCCGATAGGCCGGCACACGCGCTCTGAATCTGCGCGGGATGGACTTTCGCGGCGGTACACGCCCCACGCACGGCTGTGAGCAAAGCTTCGCGGACACCTGCCTCGCCCAGCCGCGTGATGTTGCTGCCGCCTGAAGTCGCTGTTCCCAGGATGGAATTCTCGCCAGCGACAACGCAGGTCGTCTTGCTGCCGCCGCCGTCAATTGCCATGTAGAGGCCCACGCGCTAGTTCTAACACAGCAAGATGCTTCTGCCTCGGATTCTGATCGCCCCCGAGTCGTGGGCAACGCTCGTCGCGGTCTGCTTTCTGAAAACCCGCATGTCCTGGGCACACCGGACTCGCGCTGTTCTGCTTCTGGTGCGTTTACATTCCCGCGCTCTGGCAGATCGTCACTGCGACGTGCCTCTTAAATACAAAAGATCGCAGCCCCGAAAGAAGCGAAAGCAGTCGCGCATCTAGCGTCGCAGAGTCTGCTCACGCTGGCCATATTCCCCCCGGGAATCATCTGGTTCGCCCACAACCGGGCCCCGGAAATCCGATAGTTCGCCAGAGCGTTTCTCAGCGCCCTCTGCGGTGCCTCTCCGCGGTCCCTGCGTTTTAAGACGTTTACGAGCGAAAGGTGACCGAAGTCTCACTCCCACACTCCCAGCCTCGCCGGGGATAATGCCAAGAAGCCAGACATGGGCCTCGACCACCTCGACCTCGCCATCATCGCGCTCTATCTGGTCGGCATCACGTTGTTCGGGCTGCGCTTCCGCAAAAAGCGGCGCTCCTTGCGCGACTACTTTCTCGCCGACCGCAACATTCCCTGGTGGGCGATCTCGCTCTCGATCGTCGCCGCCGAAACCAGCACGCTCACCATCATCAGCATCCCCGGCCTGGCCTACGATACCAACCTCACGTTCCTGCAGGTCATCCTCGGCTACGTCGTCGGGCGCGTCATCATCAGCTTCGTGCTTCTTCCGCACTACTTCCGCGGCGACCTCTACACCGCCTATGCGTTGATCGAGCGTCGTTTTGGCCCGCGCCTGCGGACCTTCACCGCGTCCCTGTTCCTGCTGACCCGGGCCGTGGCGGAGGGCGTCCGCGTCTATGCCGTGTCGATCGTGGTCGGCATTGCGCTCGGCACCGGGGAGATCGCCTCCATCGCGATCATCACGCTGCTGACTCTGATCTACACCTTCGAAGGCGGGCTGGCCGCCGTCATCTGGACCGACGTCGTGCAGACCGCGATCTACATCGGCGGGACCCTCGTTGGCGTGTTCACCATCCTGCGCCTGGTTCCGGGCGGATGGCCGGCCATTCACGCCCTGGCGGCGCACGCCGGCAAGCTGCAGATGTTCGACTTCCGCCTGACGTTCGCCAGGCCCTACACGTTCTGGGCCGGCCTGCTCGGCGGCGCCTTCTTCAACACCGCCAGCCACGGCACCGACCAGCTCATCGTGCAGCGGTTGCTGGCAGCGCGCAGCCGGCGCCAGTCAGTGGCGGCCCTGCTGTCGAGCGGGGTCGCGATCTTTCTGCAGTTCGCCCTGTTCCTGATGGTGGGCGTGATGCTGTGGGCGTTTTACGGTCTGCCCTCGTCCGCGTTCGGCAAGGCGGACTACATTTATCCGAAGTTCATCGTCACACACATGCCGCATGGGATTTCGGGACTGCTGATTGCGGCGATCCTGGCGGCGGCCATGTCGAACCTGAGCGCCGCGCTCAATTCCCTGTCGTCGAGTTCGATGCTGGACCTGTATCTCCGCCGCCATCCGCGGACCGACGACCGCACGCAGCTGCGCCTGTCGCGCGGGTCGACGTTGGTTTGGGCTTTGCTGCTGTTCGCCCTGGCCGTGCTCTCGCTGCACAAGGTATCGCGCGTGGTCGAGGTCGGACTGTCGATCGCATCGGTAGCCTACGGGGCGCTGCTGGGATTGTTCCTGCTCGGCGTGCTGACTCGGCGGGCAAGCGAGCGCGGATCGACGGCCGGCATGCTGTTGGGGTTCGGCATGAACCTCTACCTGTGGCTGGGAACCAGGGTCCCCTGGACTTGGTACGTGCCGATCGGAACGCTGCTGACGTTCACAGTCGGGTACGCGGCCAGCCTGGCCTTGGGCCAGGCAGGATCCGGTGCGCGCCGTGATTCCCAAAACGGTTCACTATAAGCTAAGTTGTTGAAAATCCATTCGAGGCCATTCGGAAGTTGACAAACGGGGTCCGGACTCCTTCCAGAATGCCCGTTAATTGCGTTTAGAGGCGATATGGGCGCACTTTGGACCCTGGGAGACACCAAAGCCCATCCGCACCCCTAAACGTCGATCCTGGGGCATCCTGGCGCATTTTGATAGCAACAAGCTATCGCATCCATTCGGCAGGCTAACCCTCGCGCCCCCCTCGCGGCGGCGGCGGGCGGGCACGCCCCCGCGACTGCCGGCACGATGCCGGCGCTGCCTTCCTTCCCCCGTTGCTCGCTGGCGCCCGGTTCTCGATGCCGGGTACTGGCTGCTGTTACACTTCCTCTCCACCCATGCCCCCCGCCGCGCCGGCCGCCGTCGAACCGCAACTCGCCCGCGATCTTGGGGTCACGCATGCCACCGCGATCGTGGTGGGCACGATCATCGGCAGCGGGATCTTTCTCGTTCCTTCGCAGATGATGCAGGCGGTGGGCTCGGCGCGCCTGGTTTACCTGGCCTGGCTGGTGGGCGGCTTGCTCTCGTTCTTCGGGGCCCTGACCTACGCGGAACTGGGTGCGATGAAGCCCGATGCCGGCGGCGAATACGTTTACGTGCGCGACGCCTACGGCCCGCTGGGCGGGTTTCTCTATGCCTGGACCACGCTGCTGATCTCCAAGCCGGCCTCCATCGCGACCATCACCGCCGGCTTCGTGCTCATCCTCGGGACGTTCCCCGTGTTCGGCTTCTTTTCCGCCCCCATCTTGGTCCGTCCCCTCACCCTCACCTACGGACAGTTCGTGGCCATCGGCGCCGCGGCGTTCATCTCGTTCCTCAACTACATCGGAGTCAAGAAGGCGGGCGAGTTCCAGCGTGTCTTTACCTTGCTCAAAGTGGCCATCATCCTGGGAATCGTGGCGGTGTGTTTCGCCTACCGCGGCGGCGCGGGCTGGAGCAACTTCGCCACCACCTTCGCCGGCGCCAAAGGCGGGATTGCCGGATTCATGGCCGCGCTGGTCGCGGCGCTTTGGGCCTATGACGGCTGGAACGATCTGAACCAGGTCGCCGGAGAAATCCGCGAGCCGGGACGCAACATTCCCATCGCGCTGATTGCCGGCGTGGCGATGGTGGGCGCGCTGTATGTGCTGGTCAATGCCGGAGTGCAATACGTGTTGCCGGCCGCTGCCGTCGCCGCCACTCCCCGGCCGGCTTCCGACGCGGTCGCGCTCCTGCTGGGCGCCTTCGGCGCCAGCATCGTGTCCGCGGGCATGGCCCTGTCGATGCTGGTCACGCTCAACGGCACGACCATGAGCGGGGCGCGCGTTCCCTTCGCGGCGGCGCGCGACGGGTACTTCTTCCCCGGCGTGGCGCGCATTCACCCGCGCTTCCTCACCCCGTCGGCGGCGATCGGGCTGCAGCTTGCACTGGCCGTCGCGCTTTTGCTGATCGGGGAAAACTTCCGCCAGCTGTTCTCGCTGGCGATTTTCGCAGAGTGGCTGTTCTACATGATCACGGCCAGCACGGTGTTCGTGTTTCGCCGGAAGCAGCCTGACGCCGTTCGTCCTTACCGCGTCTGGGGCTATCCCTTGGTGCCGGCGCTGTTTGTGGGGGCGTCGGGCGTGCTGCTTTACTACACCTTTACCGACAATCTGCGGAATTCGGCGGCGGGGCTGGGGTTGATCCTGGCGGGCATTCCGGTTTTTTACCATTTTCGCCGCAGAGGCTGACGCGCCTCCGGAAAAAAACCGCAAACCCCCAGGGGGAACGCGGGATTGCAGGAAGTTCCCCGCTTCTGTGCCGACTTCTGTGGGGAACGCGCCGGGCGTGCGCCCGGCCGAGGCCCCTTTTGGGCGCAGTTCCGCTCTAATTTTCAAACGGTTACCAAGGTACACCCACGCCGGACACGTTTACCCCTCGTCCGATCTCCCGTACTTTAAGGCTTCCACCCGCGCTTGCTCCCCGGCCCGGGTCCCCATATTTGGAGCTATTCGATGGCCACGGCTTATCGCGGACCGCAGTTCAGCCTCCTGCCCACCAAGAGGATCAGCTGGCAGACCCTTGCCACCAGCTATGGCATCGAACTGGCGTTCATTCTGCTGCTGATCAACATCGGTCTGCTGTTCCCCGAGAAGCTGCAGGTCAAGACGAACTATCACATTACCGAACTGATTCCTCTGCCCAGCCGGGAACCGGCGCCGCCGCCGCGCCCCAAGCCGCAGATCGTAAAGGCCAAGCTGTTGCCTGCGGCTCCGGCCGTGACTCAGGCCCACCTGGTCGTGCCGAAGGAGATTCGCGTGGCGCAGCCCAAGCCCGAGCCCGAGCCGGAGGCACCAAAGGTGGTGGTCAACAACTTCCAGACCCCTCAGCTGAAGGAGGTTTCCGGCGGCGCACGTCCCCAGCTGATTCATACCGGGGATTTCTCGACGGGGAGCTCGGCGACTCCCACGCTGAACGTTCCCGTCCAGAAGGTGCAGACCGGCGGATTCGGCGACCCCAATGGATTGAAGGGGGAAGGCAAGCCCGGAGCGCACCTGGTGGCTGCGGCGGTGGGTTCCTTTGACCTGCCGCAGGGCCCCGGCTATGGCAACGGCACGGGTGGCGGGAAAGGCCTGAAGGGCACGGTCGCCAGCGCAGGATTCGGCAATGGCGTGGCGGTCGGCGGCAACGGCGACGGCCGCAGCAACGGCCGCGGCAACGCGGTCGCAACCGGCAGCTTCGGCGCGCAGGAACTGTCGCACGGCACGCCCAAGCCGCAGCTGACCGATTCCGGTCCGCCCACCACAGCCGTCGAGATCACCTACAAGCCCAACCCGGTCTACACCCCGGAAGCCCGCAACCTGAAGCTGGAGGGAGAAGTTCTGCTGGAAGTGATGTTTGGCGCCAACGGGCAACTGCACGTGAATCGCGTGGTCCGTGGCCTGGGCCACGGGTTGGATGAAGCGGCCATCGCGGCAGCCAACAAGATGCGCTTCAAACCGGCCCTGCGGAATGGTCAGCCGGTGGATTCCACCGCAATCGTACACGTCGTATTCCAGTTGGCATATTGACGTTTTGGCACTGAAGAACCATGGAGATGAGAGTTATGCGCACCTTGAATTGGTTGGTCCCTGCTAGCCTGCTGCTCGCGCTGGCCGCGATGGCCCAGCAACCGGCAGACACCCAGTCCGGATCGCAGCCGGCCCCGACGCAGATGTCCGCTCCGGCGAACACGCCTGACCAGGCGCCGCCGGCCAGCACGCAGCCTGCGCCCCCGCCGGCGGCCCCGCAGCCCACCACGATGGACCAGGTGGTCGACCGCTTCGTCCTGCGGGAGAAAGGGCTGATCAAGATGCTGCAGACCCGCACTCCGGTCATTGAGACCTATCTGCAGAACCTGACGCTCGACCCGCAGCTGGGGCCGGTGCCGAAGGACGACAAGTACTTCCTCGGCCGCATGGACCTGCGCACCTCGATCGACCGCAAGGACTACATCCATGACGACCAGAGCATGGAGAAGCACCTGCTCGGCGGCTTCAGCAAGCTGTTCAAGATCCAGTATCAGCCGCTGGGCTTTTCCTGGATGATCTTCGCCGACCGCAACGACTTTGACCGGCAGCACTATGACTTCCGCTATGTGCGCCGCGAATTCCTGGGCGAAGTGCGCTGCCTGGTGTTTGACGTGACCCCGAAGCCGAAGAGCGGCCAAGGCCGCTTCCTGGGCCGGATCTGGGTGGAGGACCAGGACTACAACATCGTGCGCCTGAACGGGACCTACGCGCCCCGTCCGCGCAACGCCTACTTCTTCCACATGGACAGCTGGCGGCTGAACCTGATTCCCGGCTACTGGGTGCCGGCGTTCATTTACAGCGAGGAAGGCGACTTCAGCGCGGGGGCCAAGAACCAGCTGGCGTTCAAGGCGCAGACCCGCATCTGGGGGTATGACCTGCGCAAAGACGGCGAGTCGGACGAGCTGACCAACATCCGCGTGGACAGCGTGAAGGACGACAGCCCCACGGCGCAGGACGCCTCGCCGCTGGCGGCCGAGCGGGAATGGCAGCAGCAGGCGGAAGACAACGTGGTCGAGCGCCTGACCCGCGCCGGCCTGCTGGCTCCGGAAGGCGACGTCGACAAGATCCTGCAGACCGTCGTCAACAACATCGAAGTCACCAACAACATCGACCTGCCCCGCCCGGTGCGCACCCGCGTGCTGCTGACCTCGCCGCTGGAGACCTTTAGCGTGGGCAACACCATCATCATCAGCCGCGGGTTGATCGACGTGCTGCCCGACGAATCCAGCCTGGCGATGGCGCTGACCCACGAACTGGCGCACATCGTGCTCGGGCACAACCTGGGCTCCAAGTACGCCTTCAACGACCGCATGCTGTTCTCCGACGAATCGACCTATCAGAACCTCGGGTTCAAGCACATTCCGGAAGAGGAAGCGGCGGCCGACAAAAAGGCCATCGAGATGCTGAAGAGCTCGCCCTACGCCCAGAAACTGGACAGCGCCGGCCTGTTCCTGAAGATGCTCAACACGCGGGCGGGCGCCCTGAATGCGCTGCTGACCGCGCACCTGGGCAATAACATGACCGAGGGCGCGGCGGTGACCCGCATGTCGTCGCTGATGAGCTCCGCTCCTCCGATCGACTGGAACAAGCTGGACCAGATCGCAGCCCTGCCCATGGGCGGACGCGTCAAGCTGAATCCCTGGGACGACAAGGTGGAGCTGGTGAAGTCGCAGCCGGTGGCCATCACCTCGGCGCGCGACAAGATGCCGTTTGAAGTCACGCCGTTCTTCCCGCGCCTCGCCCGCACGGGCACGGCGGACAACAACAGCGGCACGGCCGGAAGCGCAGCCAACACCACGCCCACGCCGACCAGCGCTGCCAACACGAATCCGCCCAACAACTAAGTATTCCGCATCAGGGTTGAAGGAAGCGAGAGCCGGGACTGGAAGCAATTCCAGAGGTCCCGGCTTTCGTTGTTTGGGGCGGTCGTCAGTCGTCGCCGGGGACGCAGTCGTTGGCCGTTAGTCTCTGGCATTCCTCTGCGGCCGGCCTGCCTTGGAGGAAGGCGCGTTATCGCAGGGGCGCATTGGCGGCGCGTTCCTCGCCGCCCCTGCAATTGCAGTTGGTCTCCACATTGGACATCTGGCACCAGAAGCTGTCCAGCGGACTCAGGGGCGCGGGTGGCGCAAGGCTCTTCGCTGCCGGAACCGGAATGCGGGAGATCAGGCTGGCGCTCACGGCGGGGGCCCGGCGCTGTACGGGCGAGGGAACGTGGGGGATCGCCGACGGCTTGCTGGGCAGCATCGCCGTGGTTGCGCTCTGGTTCGCGGGCGGGCGCGGGGCCCCGGCAGGGACGCTGCCCACGGCCGGCGCCTTCGCAACCGGGGCCTTGGCCACAGGCGCGCGTGCGGTCCCGGCCTCCGGGGCAGGCGCGGACGACGCCGCGGATTGCTTCGGTTCGGCAGCCTCGCCGGCCACGGACGCTTCCTCTTTGCTGGGCGGCAGCGGCGCCGGCTGTCTTGCGCCAGCTGCGGTGGTGCGGGCGGGATGGGCAAGGTGCGAGGAGCGCGGTCTCCAGAGCGCATAGATGACCGCCAGCTCGACGACAATGATCGCAGCCCAGAACAGCCGCTTCCCTTTCAAAGCCACACTCCCGTTGCGAACCCATCCCAGGAATTCAGGAAATGCTTCGGCCGGTCATTCCACCGCAGGGACGAACGGAAGATCGCAGCTTGACTGGACAGGAGGATCTTCGGGCCCGGATTTCCAGCGCGATGCCGTGCACGCTGTGCCTGGGCTTGCGGTTCCCGCAGGAGCCCCAATCGCAGACTCCCGGAATTCTGGCCGGGCGCCGGAACCAAGCCACTAACAAGACCCAAGCCGTCGTGAGCCCAGCCCGGGACCATCGCCGGGACAGTCCTCCGGCGAAGCTTCGATCAGCGGCGCGCGTTTGCAGGTTAGGGTGGCTGGGCCGGGGTCACAATAGCGCGAAGGTGCCAGCGGCGATGGCACGGTCGGGTTGCAGATACTCGCTTGTAGCTCAAACGAAACGCCCGGAACCCAAGGGGCGGGATTCCACCCGCTGGTCTCAGTTTGATTCGTGCCGCCGGCCCGCATCTCAGTTCGATTCAGTTCTGATCGCCGGCCCCGTGCTTCTGCTTGCACAGCCTGCACAGGGTAGGCGGGAGCGAGTTGTCGACGCGGTGCCGCACCGGCTTCAGCGTTTTCAGGTACGCGAAGATGGCCTTCAGGTCCTCGTCCGTCAGGTACTGGAATTCGCCGAAGGGCATGATGGATTTGAGCGCGCGCGCGCCAACATACCCGGTGCGCAGGGCCGTCAGGAACGTGGCCTCGGTGTAGTAGCGGATGCCGGAGGGATCGGGTGTGAGATTGGCGCTGGTCACGTCGCCCCAGGGCCCGACCAGCTTCTCGCCTCCGGCGAACGGCAGGTTATCGACGGCATCGTGGCAGCCGCATCCCATGGTTGCCAGGTATTTGCCGCGGGCGACCGGATCGGCAGGGTTGGGGCCATGCACCGGCCCGGTGACCGGCTGGGGAACGCTGCGCACCAGCAGATTGACCGGGAAGTCCACCTGCATCGCCGGTAAGGGATTGCGCACCGCCGGCAGCGAGCGCACGTACACCACCACCGAAGCCAGGTCCTCATCGGAGAGGTTGCGGTACTGGGTGTAAGGCATTATGGGGAACAGCGTGGTGTCGTCGTGCTTGATGCCTTCGCGGATGGCGCGCGCGATCTGATCGTCGGTCCATGTGCCGGCGCCAGTTTCGCGATCGGGCGTGAGGTTCGGAGCCACGAAATGACCGGGGAAGCCGGGAACCTCGAACTGTTGCCCGGCCAGCTCTTTGCCGGGCAGAAGCGGCGCCCCGTGCTGGGTCCAGTCGCGGGGCGAGTGGCAGGTTTCGCAGCCCAGCAGGCCCTGGGTGAGGTAGCGGCCGCGGGCCAGGCGCTCGGGCGTAGCGGCGAAGGTGCGATTGGTCAGGGCGCGCTTGCGCGGGCCGAGAAACGGGCGCCATCCGATGGTGAACTGGATGGCCGCGGCGAACAGAAGCACAAGAGCACTGACACAGATCAGAAGGATCTTTCTAAATTTCGTCATCGGAACCTTTTACCAGCTTTGGACTCATCGCGGGGGGAGAGGGCGAGCGCCCCGGCTAGCCGGAATCCCGCGGCTTGTTTGGCCCCTTGCCCGGCAGGCTCGCCGGGTTCTCGTGGGTCTTTTCACGGAATCCGCCGCGCATCCCTCCGGCCAGGCCGACGCTGCGCTCTCCGTACTTGTCACGCAGTTTGTCGGCGGCGGCGAGGGCCTGCTGCCAGCGCTGGTGGCGGTCGCCGTCGAGCAGGTCCAGTTGTGCGGCAGGCGCAGCTTCGAACGATGACACGTGTACACCGAGCAGGCGGACTGCACTTCCCTTCTTCCAGTTGCCGCGGAAGAGCGTGCGAATCTGCGTGAAGATCTCGCTGTCAAACTGCGTGGGGGCGGGCAGTGTGTGGGCCCGCGTAATGGTCGTGAAGTCTTTGTAGCGCAGCTTGAGCTGAAGGGTGCGGGCGTAAAGCGAATGTTCGCGCAGGCGGCGGGCGACCATCTCGCTGAGCCGCATCAGGGTGGATTCCAGTCGCGCAACGTCGGCCGTGTCTTCGTGGAACGTGTGTTCGTGGCTGATGGACTTCGGGTCTTCGTGGACGCCGATTTCCGTGTCGAACCAGCCGCCGGCATCCTCGCCGCGGGCCTTTCCGGCGAGCGCCAAGCCCCATTTGCCGAAACGCTGTTCGAGAACGGATTCCTCCAGCGTGGCCAAATCTCCGACCCGGCGGATGCCCATGGCGTGCAGGTTCTGCTCCATCACTTTCCCCACGCCGGGAATGTCGCGCACATCGAGGGGCGCAAGAAACTTCGCCTCCGCGCCGGGCATCACCCAGAGCACGCCGTTGGGCTTGGCCTTGGCGGAACCGACTTTGGCGATCAGGCGCGAGGTGCCGATACCGATCGAACAGTTGAGTTGCGTCTCGGCCTTCATGCGGGTGTGGAGCCGGTGCGCAGCCTTGAGTGGCGGCCCGTGCAGGCGTTCGGTGCCGGTCATGTCGAGATAGGCTTCGTCGATGGAAGCCATCTCGACCAGGGGCGAGAACGTTCCCAGGACTTCATAGACTTTGGCCGAGCACTCGCGATAGTGGTCCGGATGGCCGTCGACGAAGATGGCATGCGGACAGAGTTTGGCGGCGGTACGCAGGGGCATGGCGGAGTGCACGCCGAACTTGCGGGCCTCATAGGAGGCGGCGGAGACGACGCCGCGCTCATCGCGCTGGCCGCCGACCACAACGGCTTTTCCTTTCAGGGATGGGTCGCAGAGTTCTTCCACGGAGACGAAAAAGGCATCCATATCGACGTGGAAGATCGTCCTGGCGCGGGTGCTCATGGGCTGGAGTCGAGATGGAAGAGAAGGCAGAAGAGCCGCAATGATTCTAGCAGTCCGAATTTTGGGCGCGGCGGGGAAAATTCCACATTCGGGATAAACCCCAAACGGGAACGGGGAGCGGGGCAATTTCCGACACCGTCTGCGGAAAAACCAACCCCGACGTTCCGGTTTGGGTGTATTGGATGGATGTACGTGGAGGTGAATTGTCCGCTTCCCGTCGGACGCTTGCCTGCACGAGGAACCGGTGGCTTGTGTGCCTTAGGGCCCCGCCGAACTTCTCCCCCCTTCGATCTGCCGGCATGAAGCCTTCACCTCCGTGAGGAGACCTCATGCGTAAGCTCTTGTGCATATCACTTGTCCTAGTCTTGGCGGCAATTTGGGTGGGATGCGGGGACTCGTCTCATTCTCTGGCACCGACATCAAACGTACTTTTCGTGCGCCAGCTCGGATCCCCCGGTGTCGCGAACTTGGCCCGCGGCCATGAAATGCGCAGGCTGCAATCCCGACTGGTCGTCCCGCCGGCCCCGTTGGGCGCTCGTCCGCTGGTTCTCGCTGCGGGAGATCAGACGGTCGTGATGATGAAGAACGATGGCTCAAACCAGAAAGTGCTCACCAGCCAGGGTGAGACTGGCACGTTCGAAGCCGTACAGTTGTCGCTGGACGGCAAAATGGCGGTGGGCTCTGCCCTGGACGATCAGGGATATCTACAAATCTTTGTCGTCAACATGGCCAACCTGAACAACCTGCAGCCCACCCAGCTCACCAGCGACCCGGAACATCACTATGTTCCCCAGTTATCTCCCGACAAGAAGACAGTGATCTTCGTCAAAGAGAACACAACCACCTATATGCCGCAGGCGTTCACGATCAAGGTGTCCGGCGGGGCGGAGACCGCGATCTCCACGCCGTCCGGAACCAGTGTCAACTTTCCCAGCTATACTCCTGACGGCAACAAGATCGTCTTCGAGGAAGAGGAAAATGACACCATCAGCATCATGAACCTCGACGGCACCGGGATCAAGAACCTCACCGATGGAACGTACTTCGATGAATTCCCGTCGGTCACTGCCGATGGTAAGACGATTGTCTTCAGCCGCTATGGCAAAGATACGGAAATGGCAGGCGAAGAAATCTTCTCCATGAACATCGACGGGTCGGGCTTGAAGCAGCTCACCAGCAGTGGCGCGCAAAAAGACAGCTGGGATCCGATCGTCGTCAACGACAAAATTCTGTACATCTTCGGTTACGGCAATGTGTACGGGATGAATCTGGACGGAACCAACCAGAAGAATCTCACGAACAGCTCGAATGTCGAGTTCTTCATCGGTGGCGAATAACTCCGTACCGTGCTTGAACACTGGTGCGGAGTAGCGCCTTAGGGATCGCGCGCGGCTCTGTGTTTTCAGGGGTGTGGCGGACGGCCCGGCGTTGGACTGCTCGAAGCCCAGCCTGCCGCCACATTTTTGCCTCGCGGGGGGCCCGATCGCTAGCCGACACTTGCCGTCCGCGCCTGGCGCGCCCGCTCGTAGACCTTCACGTACTCCTTGGCAGAGGCCGTCCAGGAAAAGTCCCGCGCCATGCCGTTGCGCATCAGCACCTGCCAGGAAGCCTGGTCGCGGAAGGCCTGCAGGGCGGCCTTAATGGTGAGCAGCAGGGACTCGCCGTTGTATTCGTAGAACTTGAAGCCGGTGCCTTTGCCGGTGCGGGCGTCCCAGGGTTCGATGGTGTCGTCGAGGCCCCCGGTGGCGCGCACGATGGGCACGGTACCGTATTTCAGGCTGTAGATCTGGTTCAACCCGCAGGGCTCGTAGCGCGAGGGCATCAGGAACATGTCCGCGCCGGCTTCGATCTTGTGCGCGAGCGCGTTGTCGTAGGCGACGCGCACGGCGATCTTGTGCGGAAACTGTTTCTGCAGGCGGAGGAACATCTCTTCGTAGGGCTTGTCGCCGGTGCCGAGCACGATCAGGATCATGTCTTCGCGGGCCAGCCGGTCCATGATCTGCGCGATCAGGTCGAAGCCCTTTTGGGCGGCGAAGCGCGAGACGATCCCGATCAGCGGCAGCTTCGGATCGGCATTCTCCATGCCGAACGTCGCCAGCAGGTCGATCTTGTCCATGGCTTTGCCGGCGAGGTTGTCGGGCGAGTACTGGGCGGCGATGAAGCGGTCGTTTTCCGGGCTCCACTCGCTGTAGTCCACGCCGTTCAGGATGCCGGTGACGGTCGCGGCGCGGTCGTGCAGCACGCCCTCCAGACCGAATCCGTATTCGGTGGTCTGGATTTCCTGGCTGTACTTGCGGCTGACCGTGGTGACGTAGTCCGCATAGACGAGCGCGCCTTTGAGGAAGTTCACCTGCCCGAAGAACTCCATCTTGGTGATGGTGAACAGGTCCCAGGGCAGCATCAGCAGGGGCAGGATCTCCGGCGGGAACAACCCCTGGTATCCCATGTTGTGAATGGTGAAGACGGTGGCGGCCTCGCGAAAGGCGGGATCGGCCAAGTACTGCGTGCGCAACAAGACGGGAATCAGCGCAGTCTGCCAGTCGTGGCAATGAAAAATGTCAGGCGCGCCCACGATTTTCGACGCCTCAATCACCGCCCGGGAGAACAGCGCGAAGCGCTCCGCGTTGTCGGGATAGTCGCCGACCGCGGTCCCGTACAGGGCGTCACGATCGAAAAAAGGCGGGTAGTCCACAAAGTAGTACTGCACCCCCGCCTGGCTGCCCGGGGTCACCAGGGAACAGAAACGATAACGATCATCGAACGGGACGGTGACGCTGCGGAGAAGGGTCTGCGGATCGGTGAGCTTGGTCTGGCGATAGCGGGGAAGATACACGCTGACTCGATGGCCCAGGGCGGCCAGCGCGCGCGGCAGCGCTCCCACCACGTCGGCGAGTCCGCCCGTCTTGGAAAAGGGAACACCCTCGGAAGCCGCGAAGGCAATGTGCATGAGGACCGACCTCCCTGGAACAGCCGGGAACCCCCGGCGCAGGATATGATGGAAGGCGATAAGAGGTAAGGGGCAAAGGTCCCCCCTGGAACGCGCGATCGCGCAGCCAGTCTACCCGGGCGCAGGAAAGAGGGTCAACGTGCCGAAAGTCGCCGCCAAACGCGCCGTACGGAAGCCGAAACTCGGCCAGCATTTTCTGACGGATGAGGCCGGCGCGCAGCGCATTGTCGACGCTCTGGGCGACATTTCGCAGCAGACCGTGCTGGAAATCGGGCCCGGGCGGGGCGTGCTCACCTCGATCCTGGCCAGGCGGGCGCGACGGCTGATTGCCGTTGAACTCGACCGCGTACTGGCGGCGCAGCTGCGCATGAAGTTCGCCCTGTATCCCAACGTGGAAGTCATCGAAGGCGACGTGCTGGCGGTGGACTTCTCGACCCTGTTCGGACCCCGCCCCGGGGCCTCGCGTCCAGGACTGGTCCAGGCCCGCGAACCGGTTCGAGTGGTGGGCAACCTTCCCTACTACATCACCTCCGACATTTTGCTGCGCTTGTTTGCGGCGCGGCAGTGCTTCTCGACGATCGTGCTCATGGTGCAGAAGGAGGTGGCCGACCGGCTGGCGGCGCCGCCGGGGAATGCCGACTACGGTCTGCTCTCGGCCACGGCGCAGTTCTATGCCCGGGTCGAGAAACTGTTCCCCGTGCCGCCCGGGGCGTTTTCGCCGCCGCCGAAAGTGTATTCGGCGGTGGTGCGGCTCACCCTGTCGCCCCAGGTTGAGTCGCTGGACGTGGAGGAACAGGGCTTCATGAATTTCCTGAAGCTTTCTTTCGGCCAAAAACGCAAGACCCTTTGGAACAATCTGCGGACGCAGTACGATGAAGGCTCTCTGCGGGAGGCGTTGCGCGAAGCGGGCGTAAAGCCCGCGGTGCGCGCCGAGACGCTGCCGCTGGAGAAGAGCGCGGCCATCTACCGGGCGCTGGCTTCCACCGATGGCCGGGCGCCCGCCGCCGGGAAATGACGCCCGGAGAGGAGAGCGTTATGGGCGCTTCCACGGTTCGCCATCCTGCCGTTGCCGGCCAGTTTTATCCCCGGGAACCGAATCGGCTGGTCGCGGAACTGGAGTCCTACCTGCGGGTCGACGCGCAACCAGCGCCGGCGCTGGGCTGCATTGCTCCCCATGCCGGTTACATCTATTCCGGCCCGGTGGCGGGGGCAGTGTACGCGAGCCTGGCCGTGCCGCAGCGCTGCGTCGTGCTCTGCCCGAACCACACCGGCTACGGCACGCCGCTTTCGATCATGGCGGAAGGAACCTGGGAGACTCCCGCCGGCAGCGCGCCGATTGACGGAGGGCTGGCCTCGAGCCTGCTGCAGTCGTTTCCGCTGCTGAGCGAAGACTGCGACGCGCACCGCAAGGAGCATGCGATCGAAGTGCAGCTGCCGTTTCTCCTGGCGCGTCAGCGCGACCTGCGCTTTGTCCCGATCGCGATCGGAACGCGCAGCTATCGAGCGCTGGAAGGCTTGGGGCACGCCATCGCCAGCGTGCTCGCCGGTCTCGGCGAGCGTGTGCTCGTGGTCGCTTCCAGCGACATGAATCACTACGAATCGGATGCCGTGACCCGGGTCAAAGACCGCAAAGCGATCGAGAAAATCCTGGCGCTTGATCCGGCCGGGCTGAACCAGGTGGTGACGCAGGAGAACGTCAGCATGTGCGGCTACGGGCCGGCGATCGTGATGCTGACCGCGGCCAAACAGATGGGCGCGACGTCGGCTGAGCTGGTGAAGTACGCGACCTCGGGGGATGTGTCGGGCGACCGGCGGCTGGTGGTGGGGTATGCGGGGATTGTGGTGCGGTAGGTCAGCAGTCAGTCGCTAGTCGTCAGTCGTCAGCAAGAGCTATCAAGCGCAAAGGGCGCGAAGAACGGCGGCCAACGATGGAACCAAAGATGGCGGGCAACGCCTCATCCGTCCCGCGCGGAAGCATCCCCGCCCAGGCGGAGCCTGGACGGGGCACCCGCTGATTGCGGCTTCCCGCTGTTCCCACTTCTACCGGTGCGGCGTGGAGGTATGCCCCCCGGAGCTGACCCGTCCAGCGGTGCTGACCCGGCCGCCGCCCATGCCGACGCGTCCGGCGCCGGTGCCACCGGCCGAGGCGCTGGGCATCGACATGGCGCTGCGGGCAGGCGGCGTGCGGAGCGTCACCGAGCCGCTCTGTTGCGCTTCCTGCGAGAACTTCGCCAGGTTGTTGACGGCGCCGCGCGGCACGCCGATTCCCGCCGAGCCTTGCTCGATCGTGAGCCGTCGCGGCACGTTGCCGGTCAAGACCGGTTGCCTCACCGTGACGGTCGCCGTGCCCGACGCGGGCGGCACCGGCGGCTTATAACGCTGCGGCGGATTGGTCAGCACCGGGACCGGGTACCAGCCCCCGAATCCGCCAGGAGCCCACATCCAGCCATAGCCGGGGACGAAATTCCAGCTACCGTAGCGGAACGGCATCCAGCCCCAGGGATAGCCCGAGACCCAGGTATAGCCGAAGCCGGGGTAGTACATCCACGACCCATAGCCAAACGGGTCCCACCCTGCGCCGGCGAAGTAGGGCTGCCACATCATCCCGTAGCCCGGAATGTCGTAGTAGCTGCCATAGTAGTTCAGGTCGCTGACGCCATACCCATACGGATAGTTGTTGTACGAGCCCTTGCTCGCGTATTCGCGCTGATACTTCGATTGCTGCTTGTCCCAGGCGTCAAAGGGGTTCTCTTCGATGTTCCTGGCGATGGTGTACTTGTTGTCGGCAGCAAAATCGAAGGTGGCGCTCTTGTTCTTGCCCAGTTCGACTTCCCCGGAGGGGCCGTTGATCTTCACTTCGCCGCTAAACACCGCGACGGCGGCGTTGGCGTCCTGTAAATCGACGCGGAAATGAGCGGCTTCCTTGGGCTGAATCGTTTCTCTCTGAAAGGCCAGGGTAAAGGTGTCGTCTTTGTGTTTGCCCGTGTAGTCGACGTAGGCCAGGCCTTGCTGCAGAGTGATGTTCGAGATCTTCGCCCCTGAATCCTGCGCTGCGAGCGTGCTGAAGGCCACGGTCGTATCGGAGGCCAGGCGCAACGTGCTGCCATCTTCGAACTCGACTTCCGCGCGGCCGTCCGCCTTCGCGGCCAGCTTCATGTCCTGTGTAACAGGCATATTGAGGAAGGCCTTTTCAAATCCCTGACCCGTGCCGCGGTCAACCTGCACGGTTCCCTGGATCTCGCTGAGGCGGACGATGCGGGCGTGCGACTCGGCCAATGCGGAATTTACGGGGAGGGCAAGGAGCAGCCCACAACTCAGAGCCAGCCAGTGACCCAAGCTTCGCTTGAACATAAATTGTCTCCCGGAGACACGCGTTGCTGCATTCATTAGAACACGGTTCAGCGCTCCCGGGTTGCAAGTTTCATGTAGCTTCGGGCGGGGCGGAACGGTGCCCCTGGGGGCGAGGCAGGGTGGGCGCGCGACTGAAGCCTGGAATCTAACCTGTTGAATCTACGGGTACTTTCAGAATCAGTGCGGGAGCTCGGACCCGCTGGCCAACAGCAGCCTCTGGGCGCGGGCGCGGCTGACGTTCAACACGCTCTTGTCTGCCGCGATCTGCCGGAGGACGGGCGCCACCGCCTGGACCTCTTCCAGACTCTTGTCTCGGGCCAACTCCTCCATGCGCTTCAGTTCGTCTTCGAGGGCGAGTTTCTGGTGGCGATAGTAAAAATCGAGGCGGCGGCCGAACTCCAGCGTGGTGGAGAGGTTCTGGAAATAGGCCGTGATCTGCTGCACCGCCGGCAGGGGCGAGTAGTTGTATTCGGCACGATTGTGGCGGTCGCCGCTGGTGTAGGTAAGCACCTTGGCGCCGGTCGAGGCAAGATTGCTTTTTCCCGAGTCGACTTTGCCCTCGAAATATTTGGCTTTGGCAGCCAGATCAAAAACCCGTTTGCAGGCGGCGGAGGACAACACGAAATCGGCGTGAAAGGGGTCGCCGGGCTCGGAATCGGGCGTCAGCTTGCCGGTCGAGTCGTAGCTGGCGCGTCCGTCGGACGAAATCGCGATCACGTAATGGTCGGGAATGGAATTGGGAAAGTCGAGGGAGAAGCTGATTCTGGCGGGCGCTTCGGAGGCGGCAGCCATCCGGCGGGCGCAAGCGAGCGGGAGACAGGACGCGCCGCAGAGCAAAGCAAGTGCGAAGACGGGTGGCCGCCGAGGGAACCATCTCATACGAGCGAACATTATCTTACGCCCAGCGGTTCGAGGCGGCGCGCGGGTGTGGATTGCCGGCTCACCGGGCGGCGATCCCCTGCCGCTGCAAGGTGGCGGCGGTGTGCAAGTGGCAGATGGCGATGGCCAGCGCATCGGAGGCGTCGGCCGGCCGAGGCGGCTCGGGCAGGCGCAACAAGCGGGTCACCATTTGCTGCACCTGGTGCTTCTCGGCCTTGCCATATCCCACGACGGCGGACTTGATGGACAGCGGCGCATATTCGGCGACTTCGAGTCCGGAGGCGGAAGCGGCCAGCATGGCCACGCCGCGCACCTGGCCGAGCTTGAGCGCCGATTTCACGTTGAGGGCGTAGAAGACGTCTTCGATGGCGACCTGGTCGGGGTGGTGTTCGCGGATCAGAGCGTGCAACTGCTCGTAGATGCGGTGCAGGCGGGCGGGCAGAGGCTGGCGGGGCGAGAGCTTGACGGCCCCGCAGGACAGGCACTGCAGGCGGCCCGCCGGGCCCAGTTCGACCACGCCATAGCCGGTGTATTCGGTGCCGCAGTCGATGCCGAGGACCCGCATGGCTGACATTGTAGCGCCGGCCTCCGGCCGGGCAGCGTTTACTTGTTCGTTCCGCCAGCGGCGGGCCCGGCGCCGGCGCGACCTTCAACAGCAGCGCGGACGCCTTTCCCGCGGGCGCTGGTTTTCGCGCAGGAAAGCGGCGTAGGCGTGCGGCGAACTGGGCAGCCGCTGCCGGTCGAGGAAGCGAGTATAGGCCGACTCGTCAAAGATCTCGCGCAGGGCCGACCAGAACAGCGCGCGCACAATGCCCAGTGTATTCGTCAAGCGGAGTCCTCGGGATCTCATGCCTGCTCCTCGGCGGCGAACCGCGTAGGTACGAAGGGGGATTCGCGAACCATGGCCTGCTTGCGACCCGCAAGCACGCGCGCCCATTCGGTGGCCGATTCGATCAGGATCATGGCCACCATGATGATCAAGATTCCCGTCACCACGGCATCCAGCCGGTCGTTGAAGATCAGGCGCGCGGTCGCGGCGGCGTTCGGGCTGGTGGCGGCGCTCGCGGCGAGCTGGCGGGCGTGCGCCAGGAATCCAACACGCGGGTTGGGATCGAACACCTTGGAATAGGACGCGGAGAACGTGACTGCGACCAGCCAGGCCAGGGGGCCGAGGGTGACGGCGGCATAGCGGGCGCGGCGCATTTTGATGATGATGGTCGTGGCCACGCAGAGCGCGACGGTGGCCAGCAACTGGTTGGCGATCCCGAACAGGGGCCACAGCGAATTAATGCCGCCCAGCGGGTCCTTGACTCCCTGCCAGAGGAAGTACCCCCAGGCGCCCACGATCAGGGCGCTGTTGGCGAGGATGCTGGGGTACCAGCTGGTGCGGCCCAGAGGCTCCCAGATGTGGCCGAGCGCGTCCTGCACCATGAAACGGCCCACGCGGGTGCCGGCATCGAGCACCGTCAAGATGAAAAGCGCCTCGAACATGATGGCAAAGTGGTACCAGAGGGCCATCAGCGCCTGGCCTCCGAGGCTGCGGGCAAAGATGTGCGCCATGCCGACGGCGAAGGCGGGGGCGCCGCCGGTGCGGTTGAACAGCGTCTGCTCGCCGACCGCCTGGGCCAGCGCTTGCATTTCGCCGGCCGTGACCGGGAATCCCCAGCCCGAGATGGTCGCGGTCGCCGCATCGGGCGCCGCGCCGACCACGCCCGCCGGGCTGTTGATGGAAAAGTACGTCCCGGGTTGCAGCACGCAGGCGGCGACGACGGCCATAATGGCGACCATCGATTCGGCGGCCATGGCGCCGTAGCCGACCATGCGCGTCTCGGTTTCGCGCGAAATCAGCTTGGGAGTCGTTCCGCTGGCGATCAGCGAGTGAAATCCGCTGATGGCCCCGCAGGCGATGGTGACGAAGGCAAACGGGAAGAGGCTGCCGGCAAACACCGGGCCGGTGCCGTCAACGAAGCGCGTGAGCGCAGGCATGTGCAGCGTGGGGCGCAGCGAAACGATGCCGAGCGCGAGCAGGGCGATGGTTCCCAGCTTGACGAACGTGCTCAGGTAATCGCGCGGAGCCAGCAGCAGCCACACGGGCAGGGCCGAGGCGGCGAACCCATACAGGATGATCAAGATGGCCAGCGCGGGCGCGGCGAGCGTGAAGTACCGGCCGACCGACGGCGTGTGCGAGGCCCACTGCCCTCCCCAGATGGCGAGCAGCACGAGCACGAACCCGAGGACGGAGCTTTCCAGAACCTTTCCCGGCCGGAGGCGGCGCAGGTAGAGGCCCATCAGGAGCGCGATCGGGATGGTCATGGCGATGGTAAAGGTGCCCCACGGGCTGGCCTTGAGCGCATTGACCACGATGAGCGCGCAGACCCCGAGCAGAATGACGATGATACTGATGACAGCGACGTAGGCGACCAGGCCGCCGAGACGGCCGATTTCGCTCTTAGCCATCTCGGTCAGGGACTTGCCATCGCGGCGCACAGAAAACAGAAGGATGACGAAGTCCTGCACGCAGCCGCCGAAGACCGCGCCGGCCAGGATCCAGAGCGTGCCGGGCAGATAACCGAATTGCGCCGCGAGCACGGGGCCGACCAGCGGGCCGGGCCCGGCGATGGCCGCGAAGTGATGTCCGAAGACCACCCACTTGTTAGTGCGCACGAAGTCGCGGCCGTTTTCCAGCCGCTCGGCGGGCGTGGCCCGAAGGGCATCGAGCGCGAGCACCTTGGCGGCGATGAACTTGCTGTAAAAGCGGAAGCCGAGAGCGTAGCTGCACCCGGCCGCGACCACCAGCCACAGGGCGCTGATCTGCTCGCCGCGATGCAGGGCGATGGTGGCCAGGGCCAGAGCGCCGGCGACCGCTACCGCCAGCCACACAACTGCGCGCACAGGTTTCGACATGAAAGGCTGGGCTCCCCAATTGCGGTAAGGCTCTCGCCGAAGCGACTGCGCAGTATTGTGGCGAATCTCGGGGCAGCATGCAAATGGGCGCCGATGCTTGCCGAGCGGAGACAAGCGTGCGGCCCGCAGGAGAAGAAGCGATCCGGCGAAGGTTTGTGGCGGAAGGGCGCCGACCTTGGGGGAGCTTGCCGCCACGTCCTTTGGAGACACCTGTGGGACCCGGCTTTGGTGATAATCTTGATCGTTCCGACTCTACGCGGGTTCGTTTTCCGGGTTCAGGAAAGTCCGTCACCGAGGGCGGAACTGTCTTCGCAGCAATCCATTCTTGATAGGAGCGGGCAATGAAGATTGGCATGTTGACCGGCGGCGGCGACTGTCCGGGGTTGAATGCGGTGATCCGCGCGGTAGTGCGCAAAGGGGTGTTTCACCACCAGGACGAGTTTGTCGGCTTCATGGAAGGCTGGCGCGGCCTGCTGGAGAACAAGACCATGCCGCTCGACCTGGAGACGGTGGGCGGGATCCTGCCGCGGGGCGGCACCATTCTGCGCACATCGCGCACGAACCCGGCGAAGCGTTCCGACGGAATCCAGACCTGCATCGACAATCTAAAGAAGAACGGCTGCGATGCCCTGATCGCGATTGGCGGCGACGATACCCTGTCGGTCGCGCAGAAACTGTTTCAGGCGGGCGTGAAGGTGGTGGGGGTGCCGAAAACCATCGACAATGACCTGAGCGGCACCGACTTTACCTTCGGGTTCGACACGGCGGTGAACGTGGCGACGGGCGCGATCGACCGTGTGCACACGACCGCCGAAGCCCACAATCGCGTAATCGTTGTGGAAGTGATGGGCCGCGACTCGGGCTGGATCGCGATCTACAGCGGCGTGGCCGGCGGGGCCGACGTGATCCTGATCCCGGAAGTGCCGTTTGATATTGACAAGGTCGCCGAGTTGATCCGGCAGCGGCACGCCCGGGGCCGGTACTTCAGCATAGTGGTCGCAGCCGAGGGAGCGAAGTTTGCCGCCGGCAGCGAACCCCAGAACGTGACCGTCGACATGGGCAAGGATGAATTCGGGCACGCGCGACTGGGCGGGATCGGCAACGTGCTGGCCAACGAAATCGAAAAACGCACCGGGTTCGAGACCCGCTCGGTGGTGCTCGGCCACATCCAGCGCGGCGGCTCTCCCAGTTCGTTCGACCGCGTGCTGGCCACCCGCTACGGGCTGGGCGCGATCGACATGGTGCACCGCGGGGAGTGGGGCAGAATGGCGGCCCTGCGCGGAAACAAAATCGTCTCCGTGCCCTTGCTCGACGCCATTTCGACCAACCGCAAGGTGGATCCGGAGATGATCGAAGTGGCGAACGGCATTCTCGACAAGCTGAAAGAGCCCGAGCCCCCCATGAAGAAGAGCTAGTCTCCGGTCTTGCCGCGGAGCGCTTTGCGGTCAATTGGCCTGCGCCACCACCTCAATGGCAGTCACCGTGGCGTAGGCCCGGGTGGGAACAAACTCCAGCAGCAGCTTGCCTTGCGCGTTGGGCTCCAGCCCGCTGACCCGGCGCACCAGCGGGCGATTCTCGCCGGCCTCCTTGATCAGATCGAGGTTCGGCAGGATCGCCTTTCCGTTGCAGAAGACGCTGAACAGGCGCCCTCCCGACCCGCGAGAGGTGGCGGAGCTGGCCTCTGTGTAGCGGTCTCGGTTGGCGGCATCGAAGCGGTGCTCGATGAAGTAGAGGGTGGCCGTGTAGTGTCCGGGGGCCACCGGGATGCTGTAGGAGAACTGGCCCCAGCGCTCAGTTTCGAACAGTTCCGGATCGTCGGTGTCAGTGGCCACGTCGTCGCTGGCGGCCAGCTGACCGCCCTTGAAGAAATCGTCGGGCCCCCACCAGCGGCTGTCATTCGAGTAGTAGGGGACGTCGCGGGTCACCAGCCGCACCGGGCGCTGGCGACCGGGCAGGCCGGGCAGAATCTCGATGGCCGAGAGCATGGCGTTGCCGCCTCGCTGGGAGGCAAACCTGAGGTGCAGTTGCCCGTCGTCGGCCGGGGAAACCGCGGGAAAGACCTTGACATCGGCCGTGCGGCTGCCGCCGGCGTCCAGGGCGACGTCGAAACCTTCCAGCAGCGGCTTGCCGTTTGCCTGCACCGTCAATACCCGGCTGCCCTCGCCCCCGCCCCCGATCTCTTCCGGCCCATAGAAGGTCTCGGCGAAGTGCAAACGCAGTTCATAGAGGCCGGGCTTGAGGGGAATGTCGTAGCGAAAGTCACCCTGGCGGCTGCTGCGGTAGATACTGGGGTCCTGCGTGCGCCAGATGTGCTGCACCGGACTGCGCACGGCCTTGCCGCCGGTGAAATAGCGGTCCGGTCCCCAGAGTTTTCCGGCGCGATCCACATAGCTGCGGTTGGCTCCTGCCAGGATTCGCAACTCGTCCCCTACCGGCAGGCCCATGGTGGTTTCCGAAAGGCTTTGTGAGGCTGCGGGCGCGGCGGAGGGCGAGCGCTGCACCGAGGATCGCGGCGCGCGGTGACTGGTCGTCACCAGTAGCGCCAGCAGAACGATGCCGGCACTAAGCAGCCACGCGGCCTTCGGCCATCGGGAAGTCGAGGCCGGGGACGAGCCCGGCACAGAGGGGGTCGGCGGGGCCGAACCGGGCGCCCCGACTTCCCCTTCTTCAAAGACCGGCACGTACTGTCCTACGGGAATCGTGATGCGCAGGCGATGGTGGGCGCCTTCCGTGCGGTAGTACTCGGCGAGACGCTTGCGCAGGCGATTGGCCTCGACGCGAACAATGGAGTCGGTATCCTGGTCAAACGAGGCGTTGCGCCGGAAGACCTCGAGGGCGATGGAGTATTCCTTGATCTGACCGACATCGCCGGTGATTTTCTTCTCGCACAGATACGAGAGCAGGTGGGCAAGGGTGGGGGAACGCACGAACAACGGAGACGCAAGCACCGCCCGCAGTTCGGCGCGTTCCAGATCCGCGTTGGCCGCTTCGGCACTGGCGGAAGGCATACCTGCCTCCGGGTTGCCCTCGACTTGGCTTATACACCCGGCCCGCGCCAATTTGCAGTGACCGGAAGCACGTAACGGTCTACATCGCTGTGAATACCCGCATGTTTCACGGGTAGTAACCCCACGCTGAAGCGAATTGCAACCGGCTGCGCAAGAGTCCGGGCCACCTCCGGTTTGTCTGCGGAGGGCCCGTTTCACTTCGGCTTCCCCGGCCGTTTCTCCTGCAAGTAGCGGACGTAGCGTTGTGGCGGGCGGGAATCAGTGCGATATCCAGACCAGATGCGGAGAGCAGATCGCCGGGCAAGTCGACTACGGCTCGACCGGAAGCGATGCAACTCCGGGAACCGAGGCAGCACGATGAGAAGCTATAGGTTCACGCTCGCGCTTGTGGCGATGGTCCTGGGACTGGCCGGATCCAGCGCCGGCCGGAGCGACGGGGCGGCCCCTCAGGCCCAGATGAGCGCCATGTCGGTCGCCGAGCTGGAACGGGCAGGTGACGAAGCCCGTGCCGCAAAGGACTATGAGCAGGCCATGGCGTACTTCCAGGCCGCCATTCGCAAGGACAAGAAGAATCCCTATCTGCTCAACAAGCTGGGCCTGGCGCAGTTGAAGGCCAGCAAGCTGGCGGAAGCGCGCTCCAGCTTTGAAAAGGCCGTGAAGCGCGATTCCAAGTATGCCGACGGCTTCAACAACCTGGGCGCGGTGTACTTCGTGCAGCGCAACCTGGGAGCGGCCACGCGCAACTTCAAAAAGGCCGTGGCGCTGAATGAGACCAAGTCGGTGTATCACATCAACCTGGGCGCCGCCTGGTTCGGGCAGAACAAACTCGATCGCGCCATGGCGGAGTATGGCCGCGCACTGCAGCTCGATCCCGAGGCCCTGAACCGCAACAGCAGCGCGGGCATTTCGGCACAGATCACGACCACCGAGGAGCGCGCCCGCTACGACTATATGATGGCGAAAATCTACGCCAGGATGGGCAACGCCGAAGAGTGCCTCCGCTGCCTGAAGAAGGCCAAGGAAGGCGGCTATCACAACCTGAGTAACGTCTATAAGGAAGAGGAGTTCTCGCGCCTGTGGCAGGACCCGCGGCTGGCCGAAATCGCCCCGCCCCCCGCGAAATAGAGGGCCCTGCCCCGAAGCGAAGGCCTCCGACCGCGCCTCCTTCCCGACCGTGGATCCGGGATGCGGCGCGGTTTGTTGCCGGCCGCAATCCGGTTTCAACCAAGAGGTTCCAGGGCAGTTCCGTCGTGGAACCGGCGGGGATTCGGTGGTGAACCTCACACCATCGGTCGGTGACCGCTATCACAGGGCCGTCTCGGAAATCGCGCCATAATCAGGATGAAGCCCAGGCCCTGGTTTCGGACCTGTACGCGGGGGAGGACACCTATGAAAACCTGGCGTGCAGTGGCGAGCGTGCTCGGAGTCCTGCTGCTCGCGGCAACTGCACGGGCCACGCAAAAGCCTTCCCGCGAGACGGTCCCCCAGTACGACAAATCGACCGAGGCGGTGTTCAAAGGCACGGTCGAGGAGGTCCGGGACCGGGTTTGCCCGGTGAGCGGGGGCATGGGATCGCACCTGGTTCTGAAGCTGGCTGACGGCACCTCGATCGAAGTCCATCTCTCGCTGACCAAGTTCGTGAATCAGTACGACCTAACGTTTTACAAGGGCGACGTGCTCGAGGTGACCGGGGTCAAGGTGAAGTTTGAGGGCGTGGACACGATCTTCGCGCGCAAGATCAAGCGCGGGGAGGAGGAGTTCCTGTTCCGCGACAACAACGGCAAGCCGATCTGGTAAGCATGCTTTTGCAGCGCGAGGCGCGTCGGATCGCGAACCCAGGTCGAGATTCCTGCAAGCAGGCAGGAATGGGCGGGCAGTGCCGGGCAGGAGATTCGAACCGGAATCCTTTACTTTGCTGGCGCTCCCGCCCTCCGTGTTGATTGCCTTGCGTCACAAGACTCCTCTGAGTCGTTCCAAACAGGCTATGATGTCGGGCGAATGGCTCGGCGACCGGCAGGGGGATGGCTGACGCGGCGGCGACTGCGGGTTCACGGCTCGATTCTGGCGCTCTGCCTGTGGGGTAGCTACGCCTGGGTTATGGCGGCTCCGGGACTTCACGACCGCAAGGGCATCGTGAAGGGGGCGGACTTCCTGCACTTCTACACGCTCGGGACGCTGGCTGCGGAACATCGCGGCGACCTTCTCTATGACATGGGGGGGCAGTCGGCGATCGCCGGGCAGCGCGTGACCGGTGTTGGGAGGGTTTATTTCGTCTCGCTGTACCCGCCGCAGGTGTCGCTGCTGTTTGCGCCGTTGGCGGCGCTTCCCTACTTGACCGCACTAGCGGTATGGGTGCTCTTGAGCGCATCGTTGCATGGTGCCTGCTGCTGGCTGGTCTGGCGGACGTGCGCGAACCTGCGGGCCGACGGCGGACTGGTGCTGCTGCTCGCCCTGGCGTACCCGGCGTTTTTCCACGTGATTCGATGGGGGCAGACGTCGGTACTAGCGCTGGCGTGCTTCACCCTGGCATACCTTGCGTTGCGTTCCGAGCGCGCGTTCGCGGCGGGTTTGGCGATCGGCTGCCTGATGTTCAAGCCGCAACTCGGCATCGCCGCGGCGTTCGTCTTCGTTTTCGCAGGCGAGTGGAGGGTGACTGTGGGAGCAGTGTGCAGCGCCACCGTGCAATTGCTGGTGGGATGGCTCTACTACGGGGGCGCAGTAATGCGCGACTATTGGCGGCATCTGCTTGGGGCACGTGCGCTCATGGCGCAGTTCGAGCCGCGCCCCTACCAGATGCATTCTTTGCGGGCATTCTGGAACCTGCTGATTCCCTGGGAGACACCTGCGCTTGTCTTATGGACCGCATGTGCTTTCGCCGCGCTGGTTCTGGCGCTCCGGTGCTGGAAGCGCACATTCTCGCTTGGCACGAGATTCTCGGTCCTGCTGCTGGCGACGGTGCTGGTATCGCCGCACCTGACCGTTTACGATCTGACGATTCTGGCGCCGGCGTTCCTCCTGCTTGCCGAGGAAGCGGTCGCGGAGGATGTCCGAAGAAAGAGTGCAGGGTTACTGCTGTATCTCTCTTACCTGCTCCCTCTGCTCGGGCCCCTGGCCATGTGGACGCACCTGCAATTATCGGTGCCGGCGATGGCGGCCTTGTTGTGGGTCGTCTATTCGTGGCCGAGGTCGACGGGCGAGGACGCCCGTCGCTCCACCATCTCAGGTGGACTCGAAGCCGTCCGAGAGTGCCGAGCCTGAAGGCTCAGGGCCCTAACAGAAACCGCAGCGCTCGGGGAAGGCGGGCGGCCCAGGCGCCCTCGCTGTGCGTGCCCCCGTCGGCGATTTCCACGCGCAGGCGGCGGTCATCGAGGCCGCTGCGACGCAGGATCCGCTCCAGTTCGCGCACGTTTTCCACCGTCTGGCGGTCTTTGTCCTCGCGGCCGACTTCGCGCGTACCGACCGCGAGGAACATCTTGTGAGGCCAGCGGCAGAACGCGCGGCTGTCTTTCAGGACCTGCCGGTTGGCCACCCATAACGATGCGCTCTCCAGCAAAGCGCCTCCGAAAACGCCGGGGACGGCCATGACCGTGTACAGCGCGACGAGTCCCCCCAGGGACGATCCGCCCAGCAGCGTGTTCTCCGGGCCCTTCGCGGTGCGATAGGCCTGCTGGATGAAGGGCATCACTTCCTGCGTCAGAAATGCCGGATAACGGTCGCCCAGCGGACGCAGGAGCAGCGGATTGAGGGAGCGGTAGGGAATGTACTCCTTGAGCCGCTCCGCGCGCGCATGATCGATGCCCACAAAGATCGTGGGCGGGATCGCGCCCGCACGAATGAGACGGTCAGCGGTGTCGTCCACCTCCCACTCCACGCCGGTAAAAGACGTCGCGCGGTCGAACAGGTTCTGCCCGTCGTTGAGGTAAAAGACCGGATAGCGCTGGCCGGCATTTTCCGGCAGATCATAGCCCGGCGGAACCCAGACCCGGAGCTGGCGCCTGTTGCGAAAGAGGCGACTCGGGAATTCGTGCATCCGCAAATCGCCGACCACCGACGGCGGCGTCTCCGGCCCGGCGGGCTCGACGAACGGTCTTGGCTGGGAAAGCTCGTCCATCCGAGGTAGACCTGGTCGGTCCTACTCCGCCTGCGACAGGCCCTGCGGGCGGCATACCAGCAGCAGGCAAAGCAAGGTGATGATGGAGATGATGGCCAGCGAAGCCAGGCAGAGCATGCACCAGGCGAACAAGACAAACTTCTCGATGTAGGTCAGGTAGAGCGCGAAACCCAGGCCGGCCACCGACCCGACCAGGAGAATCGCCGGCGTTTCAGCCTTGCTGCGGTACAGGGTGGCAAAGGCCAGCAGAGCGGCGTAGCCCAGGACGCCGATCAGCGCTACCGGCACCCCGGCCAGGGTCGAATACTCGCTGCGGTTCACCAAGTCGCAGTTAAAGGACTGGCCGAAGTCGCAGTAGCCGGTCTTGGTCTTGCGGAAGTGATGATCGAGCGAGATCCCGGAGACGGCGATCCCGAGAATGGCAAGCGCCGCAATGGCCAGGAACAGGCGATGGGATCCCGCGCTCATTGCAGCGGGCATCCGGTGCGCAGGCTCAGGTCCTCCAGGGGGATGGCGCCCTCGACGCGCTCGCCGGTGGGAGGAAACTGCCAGGTGGGAAAGTGCTTGATGCCGGCATCGGTGCACGCGTCGGTGATCTTCGACGTGGTGCCCTGGATGCCGCATTCGATGTAGGGAGCAAACTTGAAGGAAGCGTCGAACATGGCTTTCTGGTCGGCGCAGTGCGGGCACCAGTAGGCGCCATACATCTTCACGCCCTTCTGCGCCAGGCAGCGGGCGAAGTTGTCGTAGCGGTGCGAACGCTGATAGTAGCCGACATAGTAGGTGGCGCCGAGCGCGGCCACGATGACAGCCCCGATGAGGACCTTGCGGCGAAAGGCAGGATCCCGCTGGGGTTCCTGCGGCTCGCGCGCCAGCTTGCGTTCTTTTCTCTCCTGGGACATAGAAATTTTTATACCACGACGCAAAGAGCCGACGGCAGCACATCGAGTTCCTGGAGGTGCAAAGTGAGAGCCTCCCCATCGACCATGACGTCGACCGCAGACTCCAGGTCAAACTCGATGCGGCGGGCGCCGCGCCGCTCCGCCAGCGGGTGGTTCACGTGCGTCCCGTCATAGAGCGTCCCCAGATTGCGGATCAGCCCGAGGCGGCCGATCGGCCCCCAGCGCACGTATTCGATGAGGCCGTCGTCGACCGCGGCGTTGGGGGCGATCATCATGGTGCCCCCGGTGAACTTGCTGTTGTTGAAGGTCAGGAACAGGCAAGGGCGCGGATCGGCGTTCGTCTCGCCATCCACGCGCAAGGGAAACGGCCGGCGGCGCAGTTGCGCCAGGCGCAGGAAAATGGAGAGGAAGTACCCGGCCTCGCCCCATCCCGCGAAGGTGCGGCAGCGGGTGGCATTCACGTCGGCGGCAAACCCCACGCTCAGCAGATTAATGAAGTGGAGGACGCCGTCTTTGTGGCGCATGCGGAGCACGTCGCAGGGACGAGTGCGCCGGGCGATCAGGGCGTCCAGGGCGCCTTCGACGCCGCACTGGGTGAAGTCGCGCAGAAACGAATTGCCGGTGCCCAGGGGAAGAAATCCGAGCACAGGCGGCTCCTCGCGGTTTTCCGCGGGAAACAGGCCGTTGACGATTTCGTAGGAGGTGCCATCGCCGCCCACCGCAAGGAATTTTCGGAAACCGAGCGCATAGCCTTCGCGCGTCAGGCGAGTCGCATCGCCCTGGGCAGCGGTCTCGACGACCTCCAGGGGCAGTCCCGCGGCGCGCAGCCGGTCAAGAGCAGCGCCGACCAACTTGCGGCAGCGTCCGCCGCCCGCCGCCGGGTTCACGACCGTGAGGAAGCTCTCGTTCACAGGGGACTGATGGCGGCGCGGCCCGCAGTTTTGCCGATTTCCTCGGCCAGGGCCGTGCGCTTGATTTTGAGGGAAGCGGTGCGCGGAAAATCGCGTTCCCACAACAGGTAGCCGCTCACCCGCTTGAAGTCCGGCAGCTTGCGGTTGCGCGCGTTCACTTCTGCCAGCAAGGCCGCATCCCACTGCTGGTTCTGCTCGAGACGGACCGCAAGAAACAGCTTCTCGTCCTTCAGTTCCTTGGCCGGCCACACGTAGTTGGCGGCGAACACGCAGTACTCCTTGACGGGCAGGCCATCGAACACGGTCTCGATGTCTTCGGGATAGATGTTTTTGCCGCCCTCGGTCACGATCATGTTCTTCTTGCGTCCGAACAGCTGCAGGTGGCCGGTGAAGTCGAAGCGGCCGAGGTCGCCGGTCAGCAGCCACCCGTCGACGATGGTCTCAGCCGTCAGTTCCGGGTCGTCGAGGTAGTACGCCATGACGGTCTTGCTCTTGACCGCCACTTCGCCGATGCCCTCCGAATCCGGATTCAGCACGCGCAGCTCGACTCCGGGCAGGGGACGGCCCACGGTGTCGGCGCGGAACGGCTTGAAATCGTTCAAGGTGAGCGCGGTGCCGGCTTCGGTCAGGCCATAGCCGTTGGCTACGGGAATACCGAGATCGTAGAAGAACTGCAGGGTCGAGGGCTCCATGAAGGCGCCCCCGGTAAACAGGGCGAGCAACTGCCCGCCGAAGGCCTTGTGCACCTGCCCGAGCAGGCGGCGGCTGAGGTTGATGTTCGGGCGGCGGCGGGTCAGCAGCCGGTTGAGCGCGATCATGCGGTCGAGCACGAAGCGTTTGTGGCGGGGCAGTTCGTCGAACTTGGCTTTCAGCCCGCGCTCCAGGTTCTTGAGCACCATGGGAACCAGGCTCATGTACGTGATGCGGTAGCGGACGAAGGCATCGCGCACATACTCGGGCCGCAGCGTGCGCAGATGCACCACACAGGCCCCACACACAAACGGACCGATGAAACCCACCATGAAATCGATAGCGTGGTTGGTGGGCAGGATGCTGAGATAGCGCACGCCGGGCCAGAACGGATACCAGGCGGTCAGAGAGGCGCACTGCTCGAGATAATTGTCGTGGGTCAGGACGCAGCCCTTGGGCCGGCCGCCGGTGCCGGAAGAATAGACGATGCAGGCCACGTCCTCACGCTGGCGGTCGATGAAGATGGGCTCGCCCTTGCGGTGAAAATCCTCCCAGCGGTAGGCTCCGCCCAGATCGACGCGCAAGGGAGCCTCGGTGACCAGGACGGTCTTCACGCTGTGGCTCTTGAACTCGGGCGACTGCATGATCGCCCGCCACAAGTAGTACTCCACGATCAGGAACTTGGCCTTGCTGTGCGCCAGCAGCTGCAGATGCTCGGCCGCGGTGAGCTTGAAGTCGAGCGGCACCAGCACGCCTCCGCAGTAGAACACCGCATAGGCCGAGACCAGCCACTTTGACTGGTTGCTCATGATGATGGCGGCGCGGTCGCCTTCGCGGAAGTCGGCGTCCTGCAGGGCGCGCGTCAGCGGGCGGGCCAGGTCCTTGAAGTCGGAGTAGGTAAGCCGCGTCTTCTCGCGGTCGCGGTCGGCCTCGATCAGGCAGGTCTCGTTGGGCCAGTGCTCGAGCGCGTCGCGCAGAGCGGCCCCCAGCGAAGGATATTGGCGCAGATCCAGCATGAACCGTCTATTTCACCACGGAGAAGGCAGCGCGCATGGAAGAGCTATGTTAACCAAATCACCACCCCGGCGCGACCCTCAAAGGCGGGCCTGGATGCGGCTGGCCAGGGTGCGGAAATCGGTCACGCCCTGCAGTTCGTAGTCGGGCAACTCGACCTGGAAATGGTGCTCCAGGCGCGTGAGCAGGTCGAGCGCCTGCAGGCTGTCGATGTTCAAGGTCTTGAAGAAATCGTCATCCGGCCGCAGCCGGTCGCGCGCGACTTTGAAATGCGCGGCAGCCAGGTCCATGATTTCCTTCAGCGTCTGTTCTTCGGTCAGCATGGCTTTCTCTCAGTCGTGTTTCGATGAAGCCGGGCCTTGCTGCGATTCACGGCAGGTAGGGCTGCAGATCGGTGCTCTCGACAAACCTGCGCAGTCCGGCCTCGACCGCGGGCTCGGCGAACAGGCGGCAGAACAGTTCGATCTCCTGTTTCAGCTCGTCGTAGGGGATCGGCTTGATGAACTTCTTCGCGGCGATGGCGGTGTTGCGGTCGAACTTTGCCAGTTGCGCCGCGGTGGCGCGCGCCGCGCGCAAGGCTTCTCCTTCCCCCACCACCTGGCTGACAAGCCCCACCGCCTGCGCGCGGGTCGCATTGAAGCTGCGGCCGGTGAGCAAAAGATCGCGGACCACCGCGTTGCCGAGGTCGCGCTTCAGCCGCGGGATGCCCCCGAACCCCGGAATCAGCCCCAGGCGCAGCTCGGGAAAGCAGAAGCGGGCCATTTTGTCGGCGATGATCAGGTCGCAGACCAGGGCCAGTTCGAATCCGCCGCCGAACGTCACGCCGTGGACCGCAGCGAGGGTGGTCAGCGGCGCGGCGTCGATGGCGTTCAGCACGCGATGAATGCGGTGGAGGAAGTCGCGGACCCCGCTGACGGCATCGGCCTTCTTCATTTCCTGTGAGCGCGAATAGAGTTCGCGCAGGTCGGCGCCCGCGCAGAATCCCGCCTGGACCGTGCTGTGCAGGATGAGAGCGTGGGCGCGGGCGGCCAGGCCGCCGAGAGCGTCCGCGAACTTCTCGAGTTCTGCCAGCGAAAGCGAGCCGATTTCGTTGCAGGGCCCGCGATGGAGCGTGAGTTCAATCACGCCCCCGGAAAGCTGCCACGAAAGTGCTTCGCCCTGAAAAGAGTTCATGGTTCGCCTGACTCGTCGTGCCGCGACGGCTACCCCGCCATCCGGATCCGGTACATCTCTTCAATCTCGTTGCCCATCTCGCGCGCGATCCGGTCGCGCTTGAGCTTTCCGTTCGCGGTCAGGAAACCGTTCTCGACGGTAAAGGCTTCCGGCCGCAGGTGAAATGCCCGCACCTGCTTGTAATGCGGGAACTGCGGGTTCACCGCATCGATGGCCCGCTGCGCCTGCTCGCGGGTGACCGGGCCCGTGATGATGGCCGACAGATAGCCCTTGCCGTTCCCGACCAGCACGGCCTGCGCGCCCGCCGGCAGGTGCTGTGCCAGTTTTTCTTCGATGGGCTCGGGCGCGATGTTATGGCCCGAGCCAAGGATGATCAGGTTCTTGATGCGGCCGACGATCTTCCAGTTTCCCGTGGCATCGACTTCGCCCTGGTCGCCGGTGTGGAACCAGCCTTCGCGCAGGACCCTGGCCGTTTCTTCGGGGCGGTTCCAGTATCCGGGGAAAACATTGGGGCCGCGCACCAGGATTTCTTCGCAGTCGCCGAGCTTCATCTCGATGCCGGCAATGGCGGGGCCGACGCGGCCGGGGACGTAGTGACGGGGATCGTCGAGCGTGCAGATGGCGGTGGTTTCCGTGAGCCCGTAGCTCTGCAGCACGGGAATGCCAAGCATCATGAAGAAGAGTTGGGTCTCCACCGCGAGCGGGGCCGAACCGCAGATCAAGGCGCGCAGGTTGCGGCCGATCATCTTCTTGCGGATGGTGGGAAAGATGGCGGAATTGGCCAGCGAGAGCCAGAAGGAATCGAGGAGCTGCGACCGGCCTTCGTGCTTGCGCATCCAGCCGGCTTTGGCGCGCGCGTAGATGGTCTGCACCAGGCCGCCCGCCTGCCAGAGTTGCTCGTCGACGGCGCGGCGCATGCGTTCCAGCAGCGCGGGAACGTTGAGGAAGTAGTCGGGCGCCACCGTGCGCATGTCTTGCGCGATCTTGCCCAGGTCCGTGTTGATGGTCAGCAGGCTGGCGCGCAGCAGCGAGGTGAGCAGCAGCATCCACGAGCCGGCAAAAACAAACGGCAGGTAATGGAAGACGCGGTCCCGGCCGGACTTGCCTGCCATGAGCAGGTCCAGCCGGGCGTTCACGCACTTCAGCATGTGGCCGATGTTGCCGGCTGTCAGGATGACGCCCTTGGCCTCGCCCGAGGTGCCCGAAGTATAGATGATCGTGACCGGATCGGAACCGGCGGTCTGGGGCTTCTGATAGTCGGCCGGAGCCGTGGCGAAGATTTCCTCGAACAGGAACATCGGCGGAGCGGCCGGCCATTCCTTTACGAGTCCATCGCGCAGGGCCTTGTCGCCGCAGCAGATCAGCGTGGGCGAGCAGTCCTTCATCATGGCCGCCAGTTCGGCGGGCGCCTGGCGCGCATACAAGGGCACGACGATCAGGCCTTCAGCCATCGCGGCCAGATCCAGGGCCACCCATGACACCCCATTCTGGGCGTAGAGCGCGCAGCGGAGGCCAGGGGTGAGGCCGCGGGTGTGGAGGAAGGCCCGCGCCCGCGCGACCAGTTCCAGCAGCTTGCGGGCGGAGACCGGCCTGACGGTTCCCTCGCGGATCTCCTGCAGCACGGGCGTGTCGCCGGCGCTGGCCAGGCTGGCGAAAATGTCGTCGAGAAAACTCATGGTTCGTTCCGTTGCCGGAGCCGGCTAGCCGGCCGCCGCCGGCCGGAGAACTTCGCTGGGCGAATCGAACCGTTCCACCAGTTCGCGCAGTCCCGCATGCATCGGCGGCAGGTAGTCTTCCCAGCTCCATTCCCCCGTGCGCGTCGGAAAATCGGGATAGCGGCGCTGCACTTCCTCTTCGAAGTGGATGCCCATGCTCGCCATCAGCTTCAGGTTCCGGACCACGGTCTTGCCGATGGCGGCCGCGATGCGCTCCCGTTCGGCGTAGAGCACCTCGAGCGCGGCCAGCAGGCGCGGCTCCAGGTCGTCATCGTCCACATTCATCAGCAACTCTTCGTGCCCGCGCTCGCGCATCAGGTTGCGGATTCGCTCGTCCATGGTAATGCCCGCCGACGGGACCAGGCCGGGCATGGAGGTCACGATGCCGTGGTAGCGGGAGGACGCCATCAGGTCGCAGGCGCGCAGGATGCTGACCACCTGGTACATGTTGTAGTCGTCGGAGCTGAGCACGGGAAGGCCGCCCAGTTTCTCGGCGATGCTGCGCGCCGGCCGGGCATCCAGCCGCTCGGTGGCCACCAGAATGACGAAGACCCCGCGCTTCTGGCGGAATGCCCCTACGGCGTTGGCGATGGCGGTCAGATACCGCTCGTAGGCGAGGTCGGCCTCGGGGCCGGAGTTGTGGAAGTAGACGGAGCGGTAATGACTGTCCTTGTAGGCGCCGATCGACTTGTTGGCGATGAACTTGCCGAGCGATGCCTTCACCGGCCACTCGAACGGGTTGATCGGGCACACGACCAGGACCGGGGCGCGGCCGTCCCAGCCCGCCTGGCGCAGCACGCTCTTTCCGTAGTCGGCGGGCAGCGGCTCGAAGGTCCAGGCCGTGTCGGTGCCCAGCTCGGTGGGCACGCCGAGTTCCCGCAGGATGGTGCGCGATTGCTCATTGCGGGTGATGATCAGCGACTGCTTGCAGTAGCGGCCGCACATTCTGGCTACCAGCGGGTCCATGTGGCCGGCTTCGGCGCCGTATCCGACCGACAGCTTGTTCTGCGCGGCCGCGATTCCCAGCGACCCGATCATCATGGTGGTGAGGGCGTTGGCGAACTTACTCTTGAACATCGAGCCTTCGCAGGCCACGACGCCATCGTGCTGCGGGACTTCCTTGGAAAGAAATGGCGGAAAGATCTGCGGCAAAAGCACCTGGCGGCTGCCCTGGAAGTAGCCTTCGGAGCGCGCGAAGGTCTGCGTCATGACGCTGAAGTCGACACGGTCGGCGCCCAGGATGTGGCGCAACTGGCGCAACATCTCTTCCACCCGCACGTCCGAGCCCATGTTGCGCGTGCCGTTGTAGCCGGCGAACAGGAGCTTGAGCTTCTCCCCGGGCCGCCACACTTTGCCGCGCCCGGCCATCCAGGCGATACGTTTGGATTCGATGATGCCGCTGACCCAGGCCTCCAGGACGAAATCCATCATGCGGCCGACCCTCCCGCCGCGGCCGTGGGCCAGGGCTTGTAATGGTAGGTGAAATTGTTGTCGCGGCTGAACTTCAGCAGAGGGTAGCTGTACTGGGAAAACGGCACCGGCTTCCTGCCCAGCTCGCTGGTCACCCGGGTGTTGTCGAAGACCGTATTCCAGACCAGGTAGGGCATGAACACTTTCATCAACGATGCGCTGTAACCGATGGACCCCTTGCGATTTGAGAGCACATTCACACTGGTTGTAAAGGCCTTTTCCAGAAACGGCAGAAACAGCGGGGCGCTCTTTTGCTGCGCCGCCGCCAGCGCGCGCGTGACCTCGTGGAAGGTCTGCGAGTCGCGGCCCGAAGACAGATGATAGGTGTCGAAGCGCGGCTCAGGCTTCTGGTGCAGGGTGGCGATGGCGTCGGCGACGAAATCCACGTTCACGATATCGATCTGGTCGTTCGGGCGGAAGGGGAGCGCCTTGAGCCCGGCCAGGAACACAAACGCCTTCACCATGTCGAACTGGGTGGTCTCGGCGTAGCGGCTGTCGCCCAGCACGATGCTGGGGCGGAAGATGGTAAGGGGCGTGTCGGGCAACAGCTCCCGCACCATGTGCTCGGCGAACTTCTTGGTGCGGGCGTAGGGATCGTAGTCGGAGCGGTCCCATTCGATGGCGCGATCTTCGGTGACGATTTCGTTGTGGCGCTTGCCGGCGACGGCGACGGTGCTGACCTCACTGAAGCGGCGCAGGCCGTGGTAGTAGTGCGAATGCCGCGCCAGCTGCAGCACCTCGAGCGTGCCGCGCAGGTTCACGTTTAGGCAGCTCTTCTCCGATTTGCGGTTGAGCGAGGCCGCGCAGTGGATGACCGAGTCGGTGGTGTGAATCAGGCGGTCGTAGCTGTCGCGGTCCATGCCGAACCGGGGCGAGGTCAGGTCGCCGGGAAAAATGCGGACGCGCGTCTGCAGGTGCTCGTAGAAGCGGGGGAAATCCATGTGCAACTGGAAGGCGCGCCACAGGCGGGTGGCGGCGTCCTGGGGGTCTTTGCCGCGCACCAGCAGGTTGAGCGCGGCCCCGTGCGTCTCCAGCAGGTTGGCGGCGACATGCGCGCCGATGTATCCGGTTGCCCCGGTCAGGAATATCGCCACGTTGCCCCGTTGGTCCCGGTTCGGATGGGTTCCCCGCTGGCGGCCTCTTCCGGCGCGGGCGCCAACACGCGCGGCGGGCGGACTTCGAGCGGGCGGCCTTCAATCAGCGGATAGGTCCACCGCCGCAGGGCCGGAATGTGAATGTCGATCCAGTAGGTCCACCAGTCGATGGAACGCGTGTCGTAGCCGAACGGCCCGCGTTCTTCGGGGACCAGCGCGCTGGCGAGTTTTTCGATGTTGTCGGCCACGAAGTCGTGCTCGTTATGCAGGATGAAGGGCTCGAACAGCTCAATCAGCTTGCCCACTTTCTCCAGGTTGCGCTCGGCCTTGGCGAGCGGGCGCGCCTTGAGCGGCAAGGGCGCCATGATGCGCTGAATGGATTTCACGATGGCCATCTGGGCCGGGGCCGACAGGCGGTTGTAGCGGGTTTTCGAGACCGGGATCGCGTCCATGCGCAGGCGCAACCACGATTCCAGGCCTTCCTGGGCGCGGTAGTGCCGGCGATGGGCCAGCGAAGTCAGTTCAATCGAGCGGCCCATGTCGCAGGGGTTGGTGACCGACGTCGCCAGCTGGTAGACGGCATCGTGGCGGCGCTGGATCACCGCGGCCGCGATCAGCGTGATGCCCTGGCACACCGAGTCCACGGGAATGATGTCGAGCCGCTTGCGTTCGTTGGAGGGCAACTGGCGGAAGTTGGTGCCCAGCAGGTACGACAGCGACGCCGAAGTATTGATGCCCTCGTTCCATCCCGTAAAAGGCTTGGCGAGCGAGGTCTCGACGATGGCCGGGCGCACGATCGCAATCGGCAGTCCCCCGCCTGATTTGGCCAGCAGCGACTCAGCCAGGCTCTTCGTGAAGGTGTACGTGTTGGGCCAGCCCAGTTCCAGGGCGCGGCGCGTGCCGGCCTCGGTAAGAAAGGTGCGCAACCAGCGGATCCTTCCCTTCCGCACCTGGTTTTCGAGCGCGGCGCCGTGCAGATCGCGGGCCGCGTGTTGCTTGCCCACCGCCTGCTGCTGCAACTCGGCGGTCACCTCGGGGCTCTCTGATTTCGCCACCGCCTCCTCGACCAGCCGATGCAGAGACTTCCACTCCTGCTCGGCATCGAAGCCGGCCACCCCGGCAGGCGTGTAGTTGGGGCGGAGCTTCTCGCTGACCCGGCCGTCGCGGGCGCCGGCGACGTAGCAGGTCGACAGGTGGATCAGGCCGCAATGACTGGACCCGCGGAGGAACTCCAGGACATTCACCGCCGCATCCACGTTGGTCGCCAGCGCATCCCGCAGGTCGGGGTTGAAGTCCGTCAGTCCTGAGCTGTTGATGATGAGATCCAGCCTGGCCCGCAGGCGCGCGCCATCGTCCGGACTGAGCCCCAGCCCAGGCTGCGAGACATCGCCCTCCACCACCTCCACTTTGTCTTTCAGGAATGCCGGCAAGGCCGCCCCGTACCGGTCGTAGAGCGGATCGAAGACCGGCGACTCTCCGACGATGCGCTCGAAGCGTTTGGCGGCGGGATTCGACTTCTGCTTGCGGATCAGAAGATAGATGCGGCCGATTCCGGGCAAGTCCAGAAGCGTGTTCGCCAGCCAGACCTTGCCGATGAATCCCGTGACCCCGATCAGCAACACGTGTTTGCCGGCCAGCGCGGAGCGCACCGAAAGCGGCTGGCGTTGGCGGGCCTGTGCAAAATGCACCACGGGACGCGGATTCAGGTGCACATGGCGCTCGGCCGCGACGATGGCCGACTGCAACACCTCGAGGCTGGGCAGGTCCAGCTCGCGCACCAGCCGTTCGGGCTCGCGCGCGCCGTTGGGTCCGGCGCCGGTGATGCGGGCGAACAGTCCGCGCGGGCGAATCACGGGCGCCAGCAGCCGTCCGGTCGCTTCCCGGTCTCGGAAGTCCAAGCGGTTGGCCACGATCCAGCGGACACCCAGAGAGCGGGCCAGGGGGCGCATCACGTGGTCCAGGGCCTGGCTGACCAGAACAACCTGGGCGCCTCGGGCTTGCAGGCGGCGCAGTTCGGTCACCCCGTCCGGCTTCAGATGCGGCTTGAGCTTGTACTGGAAGAACTCTTCGCCGAGCAGATCCAACCGGTCGCGGCTCACTCCGCGCAACACGCTATACACAACCCGCGTCGCGAACCGGCGATGGGCGGCATAGAGGAACGGGCGCAAGGCAGCCATCAGGAAGACGAGGCCGCGGCGCGCCATGCGCGCGATGAAGGTCTGCGCGTTCCAGGTGAAAAACGCCACCGGCTCGACCGTGGTCAGGTCAAGCAGGCTGCCTTCGACGCGCCAATAGACCCAGTCGGGGGAGCCCGCCTGGCCGGAATTTGGCTTCAATGGATCCAAGCTCGGTTCTGATCGTACCCGGCGACCCGGAGCGGCCCCCGGGGTGCGCCAAAGACTTCTATTGTAACCAATTACCCGCGTCGGGCGAAGAACCGAATGCCCCGCCGGCAAGCGGGCCGGGTTCCCCGATTTCCGCCTGCCAACCGATTCTCCTGCTCCCGCAATAACGCCGGTAATGAACTCCGCTGCCGGGGCGGTTAAACAAAGCTGCGCGCCGCGCCGATGGAGGCTGAAGAATGCCACCGGCACCACGGCCCCAAAGTGTGCTCGCAGCGGCGATGGCGAATTCGGCAGCCCCCGGCGTCATCGGGACCGAGGGACAGCTGCGGTTCGTGGGGCTGTGTGCCATTTTGTTGAGCGGGCATCTGCTGGCGGCCTTGGTACCGGGATTGGGCCGCAGGGTAGTTTCCGAGTCGCTGTTCCTGGCAGACAGCGCCCTGGCCCTTTATTGCCTGAATCGCGCCCGGCTGCGTTCGTGCGGGAGTGCGCGCACGTTCTGGCTCCTGTTCCTGAGCGCGCTCGGGGTGTTCGCGGGAGCGAACATCCTTTGGTTCTGCGAACTGGTGGTGGGACGTTTCCCCTTCGAGTCTCTGCTGGTGCTGTCCTACCGGCTCTACGCCGTGCCGGTGGCCATGACCTTTTTCGTGCGCGAAGGGGGCGAGGGGCAGTCTGGCTGCGGGAAAGAAAGAGCCCTTGACTTCCTGCAGCTGGGGATTCTCACCTGGCTGGCCGTTTTCGTTCTGTATTACCTTCCATCCCGTTCGTTGACGCCGAGCGAACTGGCGCGCTTCGGGGCGGTCCGCCTCGGCAACACGATCAACCTGGTGCTGCTGGGACTTTGTTATGTGCGCTGGCGGATGGAGGACTTGCCCGAATTGCGCGGGCTGCGCGCCCGTTTGGTCGCCTTCGTGGCCGCCTACTCCATCGTTGCCGCGGCGGGGAACTTCATCGATCTGAGCGGCTTCTCGGTAACGTGGTTCGATGGGTTCTGGGCCCTTCCCTACCTGCTGGTGGCGGCGGTCGCGACCTATTGGGACCCGGCTTGCACGGCATCGGACGGAAACGCGGAGCGGCGCAGCCTGCCCAGCCTCTTGATCGAGAATCTGGCGGTCGCGGCCATCTGCCTGGCGGTGGCGGTGCTCTCCGACCACGTGCCGGAGCCCTGGCACTTGCTGGCGAGCGTGGCCGTCGGCGTCTCTCTGCTGGCCTACAGCGCGCGGCTCACGCTTTCCCAGCATCGCCAAGCCGAGGAATTGCAGGCCCGGAAGCTGACGGAAAAGAAGCTGCGGCAGGCCCACGACCAGTTGGCCGCGTCGCTCGAGGGCGCGCGGGCGCGGGCCGTTGAACTGAATCTGCTCACCGAACTGGGGCACTTCCTGCAGGCCTGCGCGAACGAGGAGGAAGCTTACCAACTGGTCGGCTCGGCGCTGAAGCAGATCGTCCCCGAGTGTTCCGGAGCGCTCTACAAGTTAGCGGGCCTGAACCAGCAAGCGGGAGCCGTGCGCCAATGGGGGACACGACCGCCGGCGCGCAAGAATTTCGAAGCGCAGAGCTGCTGGGCCCTCCGGAGGAACCGCCCGCACACCAGCAACGACCGCGGACACGTCGTATGTTCCCATCTGGAACAGGACGAGGCCCGCGCCTCGCTCTGCGTGCCGCTGGCAGCGGGCGGCGAGCTCAGCGGCGCCCTGGTGCTGGTGATCGACGCGGACCCTCGTTCGCAGGGGCAGGTCCCGGGCATCTTCACCAAGGCGCGGCGGGTCGCACAAGCAGTGGCCGACCAGATGGGCCTGACCCTCTCCAATCTTCGCCTGCGCGCCGCCATGCACGAACAGGCCATCCGCGACCCGCTCACCGGGCTCTACAACCGCCGCCACCTGGAGGAAATGCTGCGGCATGAATTGCTGCGGGCGGAGCGCCAGCAGCGCCCGCTGTCGCTGCTGATGCTGGACCTGGACCACTTCAAGCGAATCAACGACACTCTCGGACATGATGCAGGCGACGCGGTGCTGCGGGCCGTGGGCGCTTTCCTGCGCGCCAATGTGCGCAGCGCCGACGTGCCCTGCCGTTTCGGAGGCGAAGAATTCGTGGTCCTCATGCCGGAGGCCCTGCTGGCCGATGCCGCGCGCCGGGCGCAAGAGATCTGCGATGGAATCCGGCAGATCCGCATCGAGCACCCAACGCCCCCGCTGGGCCCCCCGACGGCCTCCATTGGCGTGGCTTCCCTGTCGCCCGGGGCAAGCACCGGCAGCGGGCTGCTGCAGGCCGCCGACGCCGCGCTTTACGGCGCCAAGCAATCCGGTCGCAACTGCGTGGCCGTGAACGAAGATGGGCAGATTTCCGTCCGCCGGAAGGAAATGGCGCAATCGAGTTCGGCGGGCGCTGGAGTTAACTGACCAGATAGACCGCCGGTTTCGAAGCATCGTTCCGGCTGCGAAACCGGCGTTCTACGATAACAGGGGTCTAAGAAAACCCACTAAGCAGCAGCGGCTTTCTTCTGCGCCTTGTACTTAGCCCAGCGGGCACGCTGCGCGGCGGCGATTCTGCGGCGTGCCGCCACCGACAAAACCCGCTGGGGCCGGACTCCAGCACTGCGGCCGCCCTGAGCGGCTCCACGCAGTGCCGCAATCGCGGCGTCGATCTGACTCAACCTACTCTGCAGACTTCTTTGTTCCGCCATTAGTGACTTAACAACCTTATCCAGGTTAGGCATGTAACCCCCTCGGCTGGGCATTCTAACAAAGGAACGGCCCGACGCCAGAAAAAACCGTTTGGAGGGGAAATCCCGATTAAGTCGCGGTTTGGAAGGGGGCGGCCTTCAGGCCATCCGCAACCGCCGTCAGGCAACGCGGCTTCCGTCGCCGTCGTGGTGCAGCGCCACTTAATCAGTGCTTTCTTAGGGTTTCTCTCCGCGTTGGATACAGTAAATAATTTTCCTTTTCCCCGGCAGCGCAACGATTGCGATCCTACTCACCGGAGGTTACAGCCGGGTCGGACGCGAAGGGCGGGAACGAGCGAGATATCCACAGCCCGGACAATCTGGCTTTCTTGTTGGCCCGTACTGGAATTGCAGTGGGAAATCTAAAGGTAAGAAGGGACATCTGCTCATGCTGAAAAGATACGCGGTCATGCTGGGCCTGCTGGGGCTCGCGCTGGGTACGGCCCTGGCGGGAAACAGGTATCCCGTGGTGGGTGGCAAAGAAATGTACCCTACCCGGAACATCATCGAGAACGCGGCGAATTCCGCCGACCACACAACCTTAGTGGCCGCCGTCCGGGCCGCCGACCTGGTAGAGACTCTTTCCGGTCCGGGGCCTTTCACCGTCTTCGCTCCCACGAACGAAGCGTTTCACAAGCTGCCAGCCGGCACCGTCGACGCGCTGCTGAAGCCGGAGAATAAACCCTTGTTGACCAAGGTCCTCACCTATCATGTCGTGGCCGGCCGGCTGAGCGGGTCGGACTTGATGAACAGGATCAAGCAAGGCAACGGCACTGCCGCGTTGACCACGCTGGAAGGAGGAACACTCTGGGTCATGCTCCACGACGGCAAGCACATCATGCTGCGAGACGAAAAGGGCGGCACGGCGATGGTCACCATCCCCAATGTGTTCCAGTCCAATGGCGTCATTCACGTCATCGACACAGTGGTCATGCCCAACTAACGTTTCGCGTGGTGGCTGTCTCAGGGCCGGGCCGCAGGGCCCGGCTTTGCTATTAACGGCGGGGCCGCCGGCGGGGCCTGACCCTACCTCTGCCCCCGGGCGCGGGCCTGTTACACTGCCGCACAGTGCCGACAACGTACAACCAGATTGCCGGGCAAAGCGTCGAGCGTCTGGCAGCCTTAAGCGACGGCATCTTTGCGGTGGCCATGACCCTGCTGGTGCTCGACCTCAAGAGTCCGGCGGCCGAATGGATCCGCAATGATCGCGAGTTGTGGCGCGCCCTGGGGCTGCTCGCGCCAAGACTGGGCGTCTATGTGCTCAGCTTCCTGACGCTGGGGATCTTCTGGATCGGCCAGCAGACGCAGCTCAACCACCTGGAGCGATCAGATCGCAGCCTGTCGTGGATGCACATTGCATTCCTGTTTGCGGTGTCGCTGACGCCCTTTTCCACCTCTATGCTGGCCGAATTCATTCGCTTTCGCCTCGCCCTGCTGGCGTACTGGCTGAATATTCTGGCGCTGGGATCTACCTTGTATCTGAGCTGGAACTGTGCACTTGACAAGCGGCTGGTCAGGAATGATCTTCCCCCGGGAATCTCGAGCGCGATCCAGCGGAGGATCCTCATCGCCCAGGCGCTGTACGCCGTGGGAGCAGGGTTGTGCCTGATCAATACCTACTGGAGCATTGGGTTCATAGTTGCGGTGCAACTTAACTATGTCATCGCTCCCCGCTTCCAGGCCGGCAACGAGAGGACCGAGGGCTGAGGAATGCCGGGCCGGGCCTCACTCGGCGCTCGAGGTCGAGTCCTGTCGACTCGCCCGGACGGGCCATTCCAACTTGACGCCCTGGTTCTGTAGAAATAGAGTCCGAGAGTCGGGAGTTTCGCTTGCACGAGCACTCAGGAACAGAACCCATGCCGGCACGGAATCGGATTGCGCGCTCCTGGTGGCTGGCGGCCATCTTAGGAACGGCGGCCCTGGCTTTCGCGCAACAGCCGGCAGACAGTCCGTCTCCGGCCACTCAGCCGGACCCTGCGGCCGCCAACCCTGCACCGCCCGACCCTGAACTCGCCACGCAGGTGCAGCAACTGCAGGCCGAGGTCGATCAACTCAAGGCGCAGGTCGCGCAGTTGAACGCGCTGGTCGAACAGCTGCAGAATGAGCGCGCAGCGGCCCCGGCGGCGGCAGCGCCCCCGGAAAAAGGAGCCAGCAAAAAGGCAGCCCCGAAAAAGGCGAATGCATCTGCGGCCAGCAAAGCTCCGGCGCCGCCGGCCGGCGCCGGGGCGGCCGCCGAGGAGACATCCCCCACGACCGTGCTGGTCTTTCACGACGGCCATCGCACCGAAGCCCGGAACTATGCCATCGTCGGGCAGACGCTGTGGATTTATACCCAGGATCAATCGCAGAAGGTTCCGCTGTCCGAACTGGACGTCGCCGCCACCAAGAGCGCCAACTCCGACCGCGGGATCATTTTCCAGATGCCGCCCTCGCGCTGAGCGGACGGTTGGTCGACTGAACCGGAACTAGGCCTTGGCTTCCTTGATGGCGTGGCGCACGCGCGCCAACTGCTCTTCGAGCGTGATTTCGTCGAGCTGGGCCGAAGCCCTGGCAATCAGATTGGCCGCCATCATCTGCGCTTCGGTCAGAGTAACCTTGCGTTGCCGGGCGTTGAAGCGCGCCGAATCAAAGTTGCGGATGGCTTCCACCAGCAGGCCGGCGGCATAGCTGACGGCCTCGGCGCTGACTCCCTCCTGGATCTCTTCCAGGCTCGTGCCGCGATACTGAACCGCTACCGGATTCCGCTGCCGATCCTGCTTCATCGCGCCACTCCCTTTCTTCCGGCGCTGGGCCTTGGTCCACGCTGCCGCCGAGAATTCGGCACCTGGAGGGGAGAATCTCGGCTTTTTTGGTTTCCCTGTGACGACCGTCACATACGCCCGATCCGGTTGTTGCTCAGGATGAGGACGACCCGGCCCTCACCCAGCGTAATGCGGTCCCCTTATACCGATTACCCGCTCACTCGGAGGGCCGAGGTCCTTCCTCGCGGCCCGTTCGTCTCGTCGCCGCTCGCCCCGAAGGAAGCAGGAGGTTCGATATGGCCAGTGATCCTATCAGAATCTTGATTGTGGATGACGACGAGGACGCGCTGATCGCCCTGGAACGAGTCCTTGAGGAAGAAGGCTACTGTACCGCGACGGCTTGGAGCGGCAAAGAAGCCCTGGATTTGTCAGACCGGGGAAAATTCGATTTGCTGTTGGTCGACGAACACGGGGCTGACAGCAACTTTGATGCCTTGCTGGCGGAATTGCGCTTGCGCCAACCCGGAGCTCTCCCCATGGTCCTCCACAGCGGGCGCGGGCGCTCGGTTAACACCCTGGCCCATCACTCCGTTTGCAAGTGGAAGCACGCCGAAGTAACTGCCGGCATCCGGCGCTACCTGGCTGCCTGAGCGTGGCGCCGCCCGCTATGGTTCCGGCTTGCTCGCAACGGCGGCTCTGTGCGCCCGCACGAAAAACTGCTGCTTACTCATGGCTGCCGGCACCGCCACGTCAAAAAATCCGACCATCATTTCGTTGTAGGTCTGCTCGCCCCAGCGCACCGGAGAATTGGGATCGGGATTGTGCGGATTGTTGGCCGAATTGTCATACCAGGCAACCGCTTGAAGTTCGGTTCCCGCCGGGAGGGGCCGCGGCTCGGCGAGTCGGTAGCTGAGCTGCCAGTAGAAATCGTAGTTCACGCGCAGCAGGGTTTCTTTGCGGTGTTCGGGGCGCACCAGGTTGAATTCGAACCGCTTGCCGCGAAGGTGCATGTGAGGGAACAAGCTCAGCAACGTGGCATCGTTGGGCAGCGTGCCGCGGACCTCGACACGGTAGTTGTCCGCATTCGGCGGGATCGGGACCGGATCGTGATCGTTGGCCAGTTGCAGGCTCAGCACGCGCTGGCTGGGCGGCTTGTGCGAGAACACCAGACCGAGGCTGGACTGGTCTTCGCCAGCCTGCCCGTTGGTCGTGTAATGCATCTGGAAGACGAGGTCGGAGTGGGCGGGAATGAATTTCGCCAGGCCGTCAGGCCACTGATCGGGCGAACTTCCGGGCGCGTAGACCAGCAGCAGGTCGCTGGTCGTCTCATGGGCCTGGTGCTGGAGCGCGGGGTCCTTCAGGCTGGATGCGGTGAAGGGCTGGCCGACCGGCGCTCCCCGCAACCACGACGATCCCGGCGGACGCACGTACACCACCGCGTGGTGCACATACTGGCGCGCCCCGGGGCGAACCTCTGACATCTGGACCCACTTGTCTTCCGCAAAGTTCGTGGGAACGATTTCGTAGGTGTATTCGACGTCGCCGCCGGCGGGAATGGCCACCGCCTTCGGCATCGCCAGGACCTGGTCGGGGGACGGGATGTTCCAGCCCGGGGTCCAGTTCGCGGGCGCAGGCGCGTCTTTCCGCTCGCCCGCGGTCCTGCTTTCCGCCCATTCGCTCAGCGTGGCGATCTCGGCCTCGCTGAGGGAGGGATCGTTGGCGAATTGTCCGCAGCAGGGGTCGGCGAACCAGGGCGGCATGCGCCGGGACTTCACCTGGTCGCGAATCTGCCGCGCCCAGGGCCGCGCCTGCTCGTAGGTCACAAGCGGCATCGGTGCGATTTCGCCGGGGCGGTGGCAGGTCTGGCAGTGCTTCTGCAGGATGGGCAGCACATCGCGGTAGAAGGTGGGTGGCGGAGCGGACTGGCTGTTGACGAACCAGCTCAGCATCGCCACCGTGATTCCTGCAGGCCCGATCAAGAACCAGAAGCGCATTCCAGACCACGAGTGTATCGCAGCCGTTGTTGCGTGACTTGGTGCCCACCTGGTTCCGCTTCCTGCGCATGGACTTATACTCGACCGGAGGAATGTTGCTATGAAAGCCGGAGCTTGGGGGATCGTGGTCATCGCGTTGCTGCTGCAGGCCGGGGCGCAAGAGAGTCCGGCTGCGATTGAAGGCAAAATCATGGCGCTGGAAAAGCTCTGGAACCAGGCCTACAAGAGCGGCGACACCAAAGCGCTCGATGCCATCCTCGACGACGCCATTGTCTTAATCAACGACGACGGCAGCACCCAGACGAAGAAGGAATTCCTCGCCAGCGTGAAGGCCAGCAACGCGCAGGAGCAGCAGGTTGCTCCCGAGGCCTTAAAGGTCTATGTGCACGGAGACGTCGCCGTCGCCACCGGAGTGATGCGCGTGAAAGGCAGCGAGGGCGGCAGGTCCTACACCCGGCGGGAACGCTTCGTGGACACCTGGCTCCACAAGGGCGGCAGCTGGGTGTGCATTGCAACGGATGCGACGCCGATCAAGTGACCGGCGGTTTCCCGATTACTCCATCTTCGGAGCCCTCAGGTCCTTGCCGGTCATCTCCTTCGGCTCGGGCAGGTCCAGCATTCCCAGGATGGTCGGGGAGATGTCGCGTAGCGATCCGTTCGGCTTCAGCGTGAACCGACCCGCATTCTCGCTCACCACGATCAAGGGCACGGGATTGGTGGTGTGCGCGGTATGCGGACCGCCGGTGACCGGATCGATCATCTGCTCGGCGTTGCCGTGGTCGGCGGTGATCAGCAGCGCGCCTCCCCGCGCGCGCACGGCTTTCTCGATTTCGCCCAGGCAGGCGTCCACGGTTTCGACCGCCTTGATGGTGGGCTCGATTTTGCCGGAGTGGCCCACCATGTCGGCGTTGGCGAAGTTCACGATCATCACATCAAACGTACCCTCCTCCACCGCCTTCACGACGGCCTGCGCAATTCCCGCGGCGGACATTTCCGGCTTCAGATCGTAAGTTGCCACTTTCGGGGACGGCACCAGAACGCGGTCTTCGCCGGGAAAGGGCTGTTCGACCCCGCCATTGAAGAAATACGTCACGTGCGCGTATTTCTCGGTTTCGGCCACGCGCAGATTGCGGAGCTTCGCCTGGCCCATGACATGGGCCAGAATGTTGGCCAGCGACTCGGGCGGGATGACCACCGGCAGCGTGAAATTCTTGTCGTACTGCGTCATGCAGACGTAGTGCAGATTTTTCGGGACCCGGTCGCGCCCGATCGTTTTGTCGAGGTCCTCGGCGCTGGGCAGGTCGCGGCCCCCCTGCGGGTTAAGCCCGCTGTTGCGGGCCAGGGCGCGGGTGATCTGGCGCACGCGGTCGGCGCGGAAGTTGAAGCAGATGCAGGAATCTTCGTCGCGTATGGTGGCCAGCGGCTCGCCCCGACTGTCGATGCACACAAACGGCACCACGAACTCGTCGGTCACTCCCTTGTTGTAGGACTCCTTCACGCCCTGTACCGGATCAACATACTTGCCGCCTTCCCCGTCGCCGTAAACCATGGCATTGAAGGCCTTCGCGATGCGCTCCCAGCGGCGGTCCCGGTCCATGGCGTAATAGCGGCCGTTCACGCTGGCGATCCTGCCCGAGTTGTACTCGCGCATCTTCTGCTGCAACTGTTCGAGATAGCCGGCGCCGCTAGTGGGCAGCGTGTCGCGTCCGTCCATGAAGGCATGGACAAAGACGCGGTCCACGCCCTGCTGTCTGGCCATCTTGAGCAGCGCGTAGAGATGCGTCTGCTGCGAGTGGACGCCCCCATCGGAAACGAGTCCAAACAGATGCAGCTGCCGTCCCCCACTGCGGGCATGCTTCATGGCCGCCACCAGCGTCGGGTCGGAGAAGAAGTCGCCGTTGTCAATCATCAGGTCGATGCGGGTGATGTCCATGTGCACGATGCGCCCGGCGCCGATATTCAGATGGCCGACTTCGCTGTTGCCCATCTGCCCTTCAGGCAAACCAACGAACGGGCCGCTGGTGTGGATCAGAGTGTTGGGATACTCGCGCAGCAGCCGGTCGTAGGTCGGCTTGCGCGCCAGCGCGATGGCATTGGCTTCGGTCCTGGGGCTGTAACCCCAGCCATCAAGGATGATGAGGACGAGCGGTTTGGGACGGTTCATGGTTGCCGGCTAGCTCCTGGCTATACGCTTATGGCTTCACATCTCCCCATGGAGACCCCAGGCCCAGAGGGCGATCCTTCAAAGGAGTTCCTGCCGAGCGCGGGAGCCTTCGCTCGGGGCAGGTTACGAACGGAAAGGAATGGCACACCAGGCATCCGGGTCGCCGCCGCTAATTCTTCTCGCTATCGGGCCGCGAAGATTCATGATGCTTCTGCTGTTCCTCGCGCGCCATCTGCTCGACGCGGTCCATCAATTTATCCATCATCTGCTGAATGCGCGGGCCCGCCGCCTGCATGGATTCGGCCGTCATCGCCGGCATTTCGCGCAGCAGCTTCTGCCCCGTCGGTGAAGCATAGAACGCCCCCATCGCGTCAACATCGCCCTTGGTCAGGTGCTTCTGATACACCGGCACCATGTCGTCGAGCATGCCGTCGAGCGGCAGTTCTTTCATGAACTCGTTGGTGAATTGATCAAGCCGCGCCAGGTCCTGGTCGGTGATCTGCGGGTAACGCTTCCGCATCGCGTCGTGCATCATGTCGCGCTGCTGCTTGAGAACGGAGTCCATGACGAGCGCCATCTGCTCATGGACCTTCATCGTGTCGAACAGCTTCAGGACATCCTCGCGGGTGGCGGCCGCATCGGCCTGCGCAACCGCCGCAGGGACCCAAGCGCCAAGCGCCCACACTGCCAGCAAGAGACACGGTTTCATAATGACTCCAGAACGCAGATTTGTTTGGTGGTCCGCGCCCTCCGCTGACAGCCGGTCTTGCGCCGACACCGCTTCCGCTCAGCCCTTGTAATTCAGCGCTCGCAACCCCAGGTATCGCGCGCTGTCTCCCAATTGTTCTTCGATCCGCAGCAGCTGGTTGTATTTGGCGATGCGGTCGGTGCGCGAGGCCGAGCCGGTCTTGATCTGGCCCGCTCCCGTCGCCACCGCCAGGTCGGCGATGAAGGTGTCTTCGGTCTCGCCCGAGCGGTGCGAGATCAGCGAGGTGTACCCGCTGCGGCGGGCGAGCTCAATCGCGTCCAGCGTCTCCGAAACTGTGCCGATCTGGTTGACCTTGATCAGAATCGAATTCGCGACACCTTGGTCGATGCCTTCCTGCAAGCGCACGGTGTTGGTCACGAACAGATCGTCGCCCACCAGTTGGATCTTGTCGCCGAGCCGTTCGGTCAGTTTCTTCCAGCCTTCCCAGTCATCTTCGGCGAGGCCGTCTTCGAGCGAGACGATCGGATAATCATTGGCCCACTTTTCCCAAAAGCGCGCCATCTCTTCCGCCGATTTCGTCGACTTGTCGGACTTCTTGAAGACGTACTTGCCATCCTGGTAGAACTCGCTGGCGGCCGGATCGAGGGCGATGGCGATCTGCTCGCCCGGCTTGTAGCCCGCCTGCTGAATGGCCTCGAGCACGACCTCGATGGCCTCGACGTTCGACTTGAGCGACGGAGCGAAGCCGCCCTCGTCCCCCACGGCCGTGTTGTAGCCCCGCTTTTTCAGAACGCCTTTCAGGGTGTGAAACACTTCGACGCCCCAGCGCAGCGCCTCGGAGAAGCTTGGCGCGCCCACCGGCATCACCATGAATTCCTGAAAGTCGACGTTGTTGTCGGCGTGGGCGCCGCCGTTGAGGATGTTCATCATGGGCGTGGGCAGGAGGTTCGCCGCGGCGCCGCCCAGGTAGCGGTAGAGTGGCGTCTGCAAGGCGTTGGCGGCGGCCCGTGCCGTCGCCATGGAAACGGCCAGGATCGCATTCGCGCCCAGCCGGCCTTTGTTCTCGGTGCCGTCGAGTTCGATCATTTTCTGGTCGATCCGGCGTTGCTCCGCCGCGTCGAGGTTCGCGAGCGCGCCGGCGATTTCGCCGTTCACGTTTTCCACCGCCTTGCCGACCCCTTTGCCCAGATACCGCCGGGGATCGCCGTCGCGCAATTCGACGGCCTCATGTTCTCCCGTAGAGGCGCCGCTGGGCACGATCGCCCGCCCCCGGCTGCCGTCCGCCAGCCAAACTTCCGCTTCCACCGTAGGATTGCCGCGCGAATCCAGCACCTGCCGCGCATGAATTTTGGAAATCTTCGTCATGATGTTCTTCTTGTCCTCAGCATCCGCTGACTTTTATCCGTTGCTTCGCCTGCAAACGCACGACCCGGCTTCGTGTCGGGTCGCCTCTCTGCTCCGGTGCCCCACCTATGCAGAGCTTGCCCGGCGCCGCTTCTTGAAACCCGCGATTATAACGGAAGGACCCGCGCGGCTTTGTGACCGGTGAACACGTCGCGGGTCGCAGGGACGCCAAGGTCGCGCACGCCGCGGCTTGCCCGGTATCTCCGCTGGTTCCTTTGCGCGCTCTTTCGTTGTGCCTGCATTTGCTTTGTTTTACAGTCGAGTTTCGATGCAGGATCACACTGAGACCCTCCAGGTCGGCTTGCGGGCTCCTGAGTTTGCTTTGGGATCGGCCAACCGCGACGGTGTGCTGACGTTGTCGGGTTTTCTGAAGCGGGGAGTCCTGGTCGCAGAGTTCCTGCGAGGAACGTGGTGACCGAACTGCGTCCAGCGCATGACTCAGGTCGAGTCGATCAAAGACGATCTCAGTTCGGCGGGCGCGGAACTGGCGTACATCGCGGCGGAAAAGCGCGATGGCGTGTTCAAGCCGGCCAGGTTCCTGGAGAAGAACCCGGTTTCCTTTCCGTTTCTTTTGGATGAGGACCGAGTGGTTACCAAAAGTTATGGGTTGTACCACCTGATCGGCCTGGATGCCATCAACATCGCGCATCCGGCCACGTTGGTGATCGACCGCGACCGCACGGTGCGTTACATCTATCGCGGCGACAACCAGCAGGATCGGGCCCCGCTGGCCGATGTTCTGGCGGCGGTGAAAAAAATTACCGGCTAACTTTATGCGGAAGCAGGAGGAGTGATGAGAGGAAAGCTTCTAGCAAGCCTGAGCGTGTTGTTGATCGCAGCCGCCGCCCTGGCGCAGACGGCAACGTCGGTGCCCGAGGGGACTCCGCTGAAGGTCAGACTGCAAACCACTATTTCCACATTCAGCAACAAAGTGGGGGACCCCTTTACTGGAACCACGACCGAGGCCGTGGTCATTGCCGGCAAGACCGTGATCCCGGCCGGATCGACGATCGAAGGCCGGGTCACCCGGCTGAGCGAGCCGCGCCGCTTCAAGGGCCGGCCAACCATTGGGATTTTCCCCGAACACATCGTGCTGCCGGATGGGCAGCGCTTCATGCTTAACGCGGTGCTGGTCGACACCAACCTCGGCGGCACCGATGTCACCGAAGAAGGCCAGTTCAAGGGACCCGGCCATGATCGCAAGGACCAGATCGAGGTGGCCGGGGGGACCGGCGCCGGCATGCTGATGGGCGGGCTTATCGGCGGAGGGCCGGGGCTGTTGATTGGAGGCGCAATCGGCGCGGGAGCCACCGCCACACACTGGCTGACGAAACACAATTCGGCCGTGCTGCCTTCGGGAACGGAGTTGTTGCTGGAATTGAGCCGCCCAATGACGATGTCCACTACGGCGGCTGGGGCGGGACAGTAACTCGGGTCACAGGGCTCAGCCAAACTCAACCCGGAGCCTGACTCCGGGTTTTTTCTTTTTGCCCTTCCTACTTGCACGTTCTGCGAGAACAGGCTTGTCCCCGCCGAGGTCGCAGACCACGCCGCGAAAGAGCAAGTCTTAAACCGCAAGGGTCGCGACGAATCGCCGCAAAGGCCGCGAGCAAGTCCATTGCCGCGAACTCAGGACCGATCTTTTGCCTTCTTCGCGCGCTTTGCAGGTAAAAGCCTTTCGACGGAAATCCTGCTCGGCGCTCGCAACCGAGGCCCTAGTACATCGACATCAGCTCCAGCTCATCGAGCAAAAGAAGTTCGATCCATCCCTCGAGCGGCAGCGCGTCGACGGGCAGGCGGTTTTGCCACAAGCTGAGGCGCAGGCGCAGGCGGGTCACGGGGGTCTGCGCGGTCCTGCCTGCCCCCGCCGGAGAACTCGAGCGCAGCCACGCCAGCGGCACGGCGAACTCGAAGGTCCGGACCAGCGCCACTTTCACCTCCCGCGGGTCGCTGGACGACGCCAGCCTGGTCGGATCACCGACCGGGCATAGCTTCCACTCGTGCACCCGCCGGTCTTTCACCACCGCCTCCAGCCGGAGCGACTGCCGCGCTTCCGCCTCGGCTTCGGCCCAGGATGTGAGAATCACCACGATTTCAAACTGCATCTCCGGGATCGGCCCCTTGAAATCCAGCCGGCCGTAGACATAGGAATCGTCGATGCCGGCGTGCACCGAGTCCAGCAGGAACTGTTTGCCGTGCATCGCACCCGCGCGGTGGTCGGCCGTGTAGATGGCCGCGCCCATCCATTCGAAGTAGCGCACCAGGTCACCGGTAATGCGGGGGTGAATGTAGGCGGTCTGCGGCGTGAACGACGGCCGCGCCACCACCCCGCTGATGGGCTGGGCCAGGTAGTCGGGGGGCGCCGCGCCCAACGCCTGATACACGTTGGAAAGGTGCTTGCGGTAAAGCTCGTCGAAGTCTCGATCGTTGGCCGAGTGGTGCTCGGGGCCGTACCACCAGTTCCAGTCGCTGCCCTCGGCGATCAGGATCTCTTCGTGGGCCAGGGCGCGCTGGGCTTCGGTGCCCTGCGCGGCGTTCTGCTGGTAAAACTCGCGCGCATTGTAGAGGTAATCCCAGGAGCGATTGTCTTCGGGCGCGCCGATCCACACGTTGAAGTTCGCCGAAATCCACGAGCCGGGGGTGATCGAGCTCAGGCGCCCAAACTGCTGGTGCCGCGCGATGGCCTCGGCGATGGTCACCGCCTCCAGTCCGGGCGTGCGCTGCAGCCCGTCGTAGAAGCGCCGCAGGAACTCGCGTCCGGAGGCGGGGTAATATTCCCAGGCATTCTCGCCATCGAGGATGATGGGCACCACGGCATCGTGCCCGCGGTCGAGCAAGGGCTGGGCCGCGCGCCGGATGTTATGGATCAGGTGGCTGGCAGCATCCTGTGCCGGCATGCCGGAATAGACAAACCCGATGAGGTCGGAAATGGTGTGGTCGCGAAAGACCAGATGCATGGTCGTCGCGTCATTCTCGTAGCGGTAGATGGTGTACAGCTTCTCGGCCAGATGAGCGGGAAGCCGGCCCTCGCCATCGCGCGCCAGAAACAGTCCCGCCGTGCGGCCCAGCACGCCCTCATCGGTCGCCATCCAACGCACGCCCACGCCGGCTGCGATGGCGATGGCTTCTTCCGACACGCTGCCCTCCGACGGCCACATCCCCTGCGGCCGGACTCCGAACACTTTTTCGTGCAGATCGAGCCCGCGCTGAATCTGTTCGCGCGCGTCCTCGGGACGACGGAAGCGGTTTTGCGGCAGAGGCAGGCCCGGTGACGAAACCGCGCCGATGTTGGTGTCGCACAGCAGCGGCAGGATCGGGTGATAGAACGGGGAAGTCGAAATCTCGATCGCGCCGCGTTTCGCCGCCGCGGCGTGCGCCGGCAGCACCTCCCCGAGACACTCCCGCTCGCGCCGGATCACGAAGCGCTGGTCTTCCAGGGAGTAGTTCCGGCCCTTCCGGATCAGCTCGGCAATCTCCCCGTCTTCCAGGAAGAACTCGTCGAACCAGGCAATCTGCGAGAGCACCTGCAGGTCGGTGAAATCCTGGGGAAGAAAAAACTTCTCGGCCTTCTCCGGCGAGTCGCCGGCGCTGCGAAAGCGCTCCCACAACTCACGGTAGCGCGGGTACCGCCCGATCAGGTTGATGGGGTTGGCCTGGAACAGGTACTGCAGCGCGAAGCGGCGCTCCTCCGGGCTCAGGTCGCGCGCCGGCCTGGCCGCCACCTGCAGAAAAGGGTCCTGCGCCGTGCCCGCCACGTAGTCCTGAATCTGCGTGATCAGGGAGGGAACCAGATTGAAGTTCTGGTGGACGTGCGGAAACTCGTCCAGCAGCTTCACCATGCCGTAGTAATCCTTGAGCGCGTGCAGGCGGACCCAGGGCAGGCGGTATTCTCCGCTCACCAGGTCCTTGTAGAAAGGCTGATGCTGGTGCCAGAGCAGAACTACGCGCAAGACGGCCATGGCGAACGAGTACGTTGCGACTCAGCGTGGCTCCGGAAGTCCGAAGTCTAGCATGGCAGCCGATTGCATGCGGTGTGGCGGTTGGTACACTAGGAGCCTGTTTGCTGGCCCGGCCAGCGCGGAACGCTTATGAGTCATCCGACCGAAACCGCCGCCCACGTCCGCCACGATGTTTCCCTGCTCTCCGAACACGACCTCTATCTGTTCAATGAGGGCAGTCACTACCGCATCTACGACAAGCTGGGCGCCCACCTCGCCAGTTCGGGCGGCGAAAGCGGGACTTGTTTCGCGGTCTGGGCGCCCAACGCGCGCGCCGTCTCGGTCATCGGCAGCTTCAACCAGTGGCGTCCCCAGTCGCACCTCTTGCGCCCGCGCGGCAGTTCCGGGATCTGGGAAGGATTTATCCCCGGCGTCGGCAAAGGGACTCTGTACAAGTACCACATCGAATCGCACCATCACGGCTATCGCGCCGACAAGACCGATCCCGTCGGGTTCTTCCAGGAAAAGCCGCCGCGCACCGCCTCGGTGGTGTGGGACCTGGAGTACCGCTGGAACGACGGCGATTGGCTGCAGAGACGCGGGGCGCAGAACTCCGTCAAGGCCCCGGTTTCGGTCTATGAGGTGCACCTGGGCTCGTGGATGCGCGTCTCCGAGGACCATCATCGCCCCTTCAGCTATCGCGAGGTCGCGCCCAAGCTCGCCGAATACGTCCGCCACATGGGCTTCTCGCACGTCGAACTGCTGCCGGTCATGGAGCATCCCTTTTACGGTTCGTGGGGCTACCAGACCACCGGCTACTTCGCCCCCACCGCGCGCTACGGCACCCCGCAGGACTTCATGTACCTAGTCGACTACCTGCATCAGCAGGGCATCGGCGTGATTCTGGACTGGGTGCCCTCCCACTTCCCTTCCGATGCGCACGGGCTGGCCTATTTCGACGGCACGCATCTGTTCGAGCACGCCGATTCGCGCCAGGGTTTTCATCCCGACTGGAAGACGCACATCTTCAACTACGGCCGCGCCGAGGTGCGCAGTTTCCTGATGTCGAGCGCGATGTTCTGGCTCGATCGCTATCACGCCGACGGCTTGCGCGTCGACGCCGTGGCTTCCATGCTGTATCTGGACTACTCCCGCAAAGAAGGCGAGTGGATCCCCAACAAGTACGGTGGCCGCGAGAACCTAGAAGCCATCGACTTCCTGCGCCGCTTCAACGAAGAAGCCTACAAGGAACACCCCGACATCCAGACCGTCGCCGAAGAGTCCACCGCCTGGCCCATGGTCTCGCGCCCGGTCTACGTGGGCGGGCTGGGATTCGGCATGAAGTGGGACATGGGCTGGATGCACGACACCCTGGAGTATTTCCGGCACGATCCCATCCACCGCCAGTATCACCACAACCTGCTCACCTTCCGCATGCTCTACGGCTTCACCGAGAACTTCGTGCTCCCCCTCTCGCACGACGAAGTGGTACACGGCAAAGGATCGCTGCTCAACAAAATGCCCGGCGACGAATGGCAGAAGTTCGCCAACCTGCGCCTGCTGTTTGCCTACATGTATGCGCAGCCGGGCAAGAAGCTGCTGTTCATGGGCGGAGAGTTCGGCCAGGGCAACGAGTGGTCGCATGACCGCTCGCTCGACTGGTGGGTGCTGCAGTTCCCCGTGCACCAGGGCGCGCAGCGCTGGGTGCGCGACCTCAACCACCTCTACCGGCGCGAGAAGGCGCTGCACGAACTGGACACCGATCCGGCCGGCTTTGAATGGGTCGACTGCAATGACGCGCCCATGAGCGTGGTGTCTCTGCTGCGCAAAGGAAAGGACCCTCACGACCAGGTGCTGGTCGCCTGCAACTTTACCCCGGTTCCGCGCGAGCACTACCGGGTCGGCGTCCCTCGGGGCGGATGGTGGAAAGAAGTGCTCAACAGCGATGGGACCGAATATGCAGGCAGCGGAATCGGCAACGGAGGGGGCGTCATGGCCCAGCCCGAGGAACAGCACGGGCGTCCGTTCTCGCTGGAGTTGACCCTTCCCCCGCTGGCAGCGGTTTTTTTCCGGCCGGAATAGAGGCCACCCCGGCTGGAGCTTCCGGCGGTCTCTGCAGGTTCTATTTCAGGATTTTCGGCAGCGCGTAGGCGGTCAGGGCAATGCTGGCCAGCACCGATCCAAGCGGAGCGAAGCCCCGCGGGCTGAGGCTCCTCGGTCGAGTTTGCGCCTGGGCGAGCAGCACCTCGATCTGGTCCAGCAAGGCGGCGTTCGACGCGCCTTTCGCCAGGGCAACGTCGACGTTCTTGGGCTTTTCCTCCAGCGATTTTGTCCCTGAGACCAGCAGCACCGGCAGTCCCGGCCGAAGTTTCTTCAACCGCGAAGCCAGCTCCACGCCGTTCATGCCCGGCATTTCCAGGTCCGTGACGACGGCGTCCACCTGGCGCGACAGAAACAGCTTCAGCGCCTGGGAACCGCTGGCGGCAACCGTGACCTCGAACCCGTGGCTGGCCAGCAGGTTCTTGTAGAACTGCCGAAAATCGCGGTCGTCATCGACGCACAACAACCGACGGTTTGCCATAGAGGGGAACCCTTAGAACCGGGCCCTGGGACCGGTAGACGTACTACGGCTTTCCCTCGACTGGCAGGTGAACATCCAAACTCACCGCATTGTGAAATAAAGACTTAACCGCTTGCTGTGGAAAACCTGCGCGACACTTTTGCGCCGGAACTGGGAAAAACTGCCGATCTCCCGTTTCACCGCTTCCAGTGCCCGATGCAGACGAGCAGGCGGTCCAGGTCCGCAGCTTTCAGCAATTTCCGCAACCTCGGCGCGGTCAAGGCCGCGGGGTCAAGGGGAGGCGCGATGGGCTTCGGGTCCCGCGCGATGACCGCGAGGCGGCTCGGCCCACGTGCTAGACTCGACCCCAGGCGCTGTACCCCGCATCCATGCGGATTCTGACCCGCTACATCCTGCACGAGGTGGTTTCCCACGCCGCCGTGGGCGTCGCCATTTTCACCTTCGTGCTCTTCACCAAAGACCTGGGGCACATTCTGGAGTTGGTGGTGCGCAACAGCGCTCCGCTCGGCAGCGTGCTGGAAGTCGTTGCCCTGAGCCTGCCGCTCGCCTTCACCATCACCATTCCCGCGGGCGTGCTGGTGGGGGTGCTGATTGGCTTGAGCCGCCTGGCCGCCGACAGCGAGATCACCGCCATGCGCGCCAGCGGGATTGGGGTGTGGACGTTCCTGCGTGTCGTTGCCATCTTCGTGCTGGCGGCATGGCTGCTCGCCGTGGTCAACAGCGTGTACCTGGCGCCCGCCTCGCAGGCCGCGCTGGGGCGCCTGCAGGACCGGCTGAAATCGGCGCAGGCTTCCTTCGAAGTGCAGCCGCGCGTGTTCTACGAAGGCTTCCCCAAGATCGTGCTCTACGTGCACGACGTGCACGGCAGCCAGCGCGCGGCCGTGTGGAAGGGCGTGTTCCTGGCCGACATCAGCACGCCCGGGTCGCCTCGCATCTGGCAGGCCGAGCAGGGAGTCCTGGTGAGCGAAGGCCCTTCCCAGCTCCATCTGCACCTGGTCAACGGCTCGACGCATGAGACCGACCCCAAATCGCCCGAGCACTACCAGATCTCCAGTTTCCAGCAGACCGACATTCCGATCGAGGTCCCCGCGGCCGACAAGCAGGAAAACGAAGCCGTGCCCCTCAGCGAGATGAGCACGGCGGCGCTGCTGGAGGCAGCCCGCACGTCCAACCCCGCCAGCGCCCGCTTGTACCTTATCGAATTCCACCACCGCATGGCGCTGCCCACCGCCTGCGTGGTCCTCGCCCTGGTGGGAATTCCGCTGGGGCTGTCGTCGAAGAAGGGCGGCAAGTCGTCGGGCTTCGTGCTGGCCATCGCCCTGGTCTTCCTGTACTACTCCGCTTCGCTCATCGGGCTGTCGCTGGCCCGCCAGGGTCGCATCTCGCCGGGCCTCGGCGTCTGGCTGGCCAACCTGGTGTTCCTCCTCGGCGGGGCATTCCTGCTTTGGCGGGCGGAGCGGCGTCCGCTGGAGGCGTCGCAGTGGCTCACCTTCAAAAATCCTCTGCGCCGGGCGGCTTCGCTCCCAGCGCCGGGGGCGGGCGGGCTGGCGCGCGGCAGCACCGCTTTCGAGCGGGCTTCCTCGCGCCTGCGCTTGTCGGGTGTGGATTTCCCCACCATTCTTGACGACTACGTGCTGCGCGACTTCTTCGCCTACCTGGGCATGATCATGGCCGCCTTCCTCACCCTGATGCTGGTGTTCACCCTGTTCGAGCTGCTCACCGACATCATGCGCAACCACATCTCCGCGCTCATGGTGGGCGACTACCTGCTCAATGTCTGCCCCTACTTCATCTACAACCTGGCACAGTACGCCGTGCTGCTGGCAGTGCTGGTCACTTTCGGGCTCATGGAACGCTCCAACGAAGTCACGGCCATCAAGGCCACCGGCATCAGCATTTACCGCTTCATCGTTCCCGTGCTGGTGATCTGCGCCGGACTGGCCGCGAGCCTGTTCTCGTTCGACCAGGTGTACCTGCCGCGCGCCAACAAGCGCCAGGATGCGCTGCGCAACCAGATCAAAGGCAAGCCGGCGCAGACCTACCTGCGGCCGGATCGCAAGTGGATCTTCGGCGAGCACTCCAACATTTACTACTACCAGTTCTTCGACGCCGACCGGGACCAGTTCGCCAACATCTCCGTGTTTCAGTTCGATCCCCGCACCTTCGCCATCACCCAGCGCGTCCATGCCGAGCGGGCGCACTGGTCCGACGTGACCCAGCGCTGGATTTACGAGCAGGGCTGGGTACGCAATCTGGTGGGCGACAGCATCGAGAACTACCGCCAGTTCGACGTGACCGCCTTCGCCCAATACAGCGAGCCTCCGGCGTATTTCAAGAAAGAAGTCAAGCAATCCTCGGAGATGAGCTTTGAAGAGTTGCGCCGCTACATCCACGACCTGCAGCAGAGCGGGTTCGACGTGGTGCGCCTGCGGGTGCAGTTGCAGCGCAAGCTGGCGGTGCCGGTGGTCACGCTGGTGATGGGGGTGCTGGCCATTCCCTTTGCGCTCTCCGCCGGCAAGCGGGGAGCTGTGACCGGCGTCGCCGTGGCGGTGGGCATCGCCGCCGTCTATGAGGTGGTGTCCCGGTTGTTTGAGTCGATGGGGAACCTCAGCCAGCTGCCGCCCGGGCTGGCGGCCTGGTCTCCCGACATTATCTTTGCCTTGCTCGGCGCCTACCTGATCCTGAAGGTGCCCACCTAGAACTTTCGCCTAGTGGGTCACGATTCCGTAGGGCGCGCCGCCATTGGGCACGGTCAACTGCGGAAGCGCCGATAGCGCCCCCGTCGCGCCGTTCAGAAAGAACGTGGAAATGGTGTTGGCGCCCAGGTTGGAGGCGAAAACCCAGGAATTCCCGCTGGTGGTTCCGTCGGAGCGGAGCGCGAATGCCACCGGACCGGTGCCCGTCGAGACCGCACCTCCGTTGGGCCCGACCGCGGTCAGCGTTCCGGTCACGTGGTTCAGCGTGTAGGCCAGAATCTGTCCGCCTTCGTGGGCCAGCACGTAGACATACTTGGCGTTGGGGTCGCTCAGCATCGCTATCGGGCCGTTGCCGGTGGCGATGATTCCTGTGCCTCCCGTAACCGGAACCAGGCTTCCGTCGCTATTGATAACGAATTCATAGATGTCGTTCGTGCCGGCGTTGCCCACGTAGAGAAAATTCGAAACCGGGGGCGAGAACACCGCCTGCGGCAGCGTCCCCACGGTAACGAACTGCCCCGGTATCGAGGTCAGGGCGCCGTTCGAGTCATACGCGAATCCGACCACGGTGTTGTTCTGGTAGTCCGTCACATACACGAAACTGCCCTGATTGCTGACCGCTACGGCCGAGGGCAGGGGATCGTTCGTTCCCGGGGGGCCGGCCGGCGCCGGAATCGCATTGACCGAGACCGGCGTCACTTTGCCCGAAGCCACCCCGAACACCACGAGCACCCCCGGCGCGCGCATCCCATTGGCCGGCAGCGCCGTGCAGGTGGCCGAGGCGTCCGCGTTATAGAAGGCCTGGGCAGCCACAAACAGGAATTTCCCGGTTGGATCCAGAGCCAGACCGACCGGACTGAGGGTTGCGCACCCGGTCAGGTCGGTTTGCGCGGTTTTGTAGGGAGGCATCACGGTCAGGCCGATGCTCGAGATCGTTCCATTCGCCGCGATCGAAAACGCTGCGATGTCGCCATTCTTCTTGGTGTTGTCGGTGCCCGCGAGGAGCGGGTTTCCATAGTCGGCCACGAACGCGAAGCTGTTGGTGGAATCTGTAATCATGGGGCCGGGCTGGGTTCCCGTGTTGACGCTCTTGCCCGTCGGAGTCAGGGCTTGGTTCGCAGAGGCCAGCGACCCGTTGCCGAGATTCACGCGATAGGCCGTGAGGGTCCCAGGATCGGATCCCTGGCTCGCGACAAACACGTAGCCGGACCTCCCCGAACCGCCGCAACCTGCCCAGGTCAACAACCCGCACGCCACGAGCACACCCCGAAGCCAGCCAGACTTCATCAAGATCCTGTCTCCCCGTTTGATTGTTTCCGAACGCAAGGGCGCTGCGATGGGCCCCAAGCAGTTCATTTTGAGGGCTTTGATTCCTTCAATGGTGTATCAGGAATTTCCCCGAAGAGCAAACTGCCGCAAAGACTTATTGGAATCCGAGCGAGGACCGGGAGTTGCCCGGAGCCACCTCGCCGGGAGCAAACTGCGCGCAGGGCACAGGGTATTTGTAATTTGGCAATCGGGAAGTTCTGTAACTTACGCGGGCGCGAAGGCAGAGACCAGGGATCGCTCGACACCCGGGGTGCAATGGAAAATGCGGTTCGCGGCAGACTGCCAAATTTACAAAATACGAATCACCCATGGCCTTACCCGGCCTGCACCTGGGCGTCTTCGTCTTTTTGGATTCCGATCGGGTGGGTGGCCTCCAGCGGCAGGCGCATCTCCACCATCAATCCGCCCTGGGGACGGTTGGCGGCGCGCACGGTGCCGCCGTGCAGCCGGACCGCGCGTTCGGTGATGGCCAGTCCCAGCCCGACGCCGCCGGTCTCGCGGCCGCGAGCGTCATCGAGCCGGTAAAAGGGGCGGAACAGCTTTTCCAGGGCCTCGGGCGGAACTCCGGGGCCATGGTCGGTCACGCGGATCACCGCCTGCTCGCCTGCTTCGCCGGCTTCGCAGGCCAAGCGAATCTCCACCTCGGTGCCTTCGCGCGTGTGACGCATGGCGTTGCGCACCACGTTCTCCACCGCGCTGTGCAGAAGCGAGGCGCTGCCCAGCACCGTGATCTCATCCTGGATGACGCACACCACCCGGCAGTGCCGGCTCTGCGCCTCGAAGTCCGCGTCCAGCGCGATGTCCCGGACCAGTTCATTGATGGAGATCGCGGTGCGGCGCAGCCCGTCTTCGCCGCCTTCCAGGCGCGCCAGCGTCAGCAACCGGCCGATCAGATCGTTGAGGCGGTTGGCTTCACGCTCGATCCGCTCCAGTGCACCGAGGGCCTCCGGCCCGCTGCGCTGCACCGCCAGGCCCAGGGCTACGCTCAGCCGCGCCAGCGGCGAGCGCAGCTCGTGCGAGATGTCGTTCAGCAGGCGGGCCTGTGCTTCCATCAGGTCTTGCAGGCGCTCCGCCATGGTGTTGAAGTCGCGAACCAGTTCCGCGATTTCATCGCGCCGCTCCCCGCGCGGGGCCTCGGCGCGCGCGTTCAGGTCGCCCGCCGCCAGCTGTTGAGTGGCCGCTCGCAGCCGGCGCACGTCCGAGGTCAGGTACCCGGCCAGGAAGTAGCACACGACGCCCGAGACCAGGATGGCCATGCCCAGAATCACCAGGCCCGTCCAGGGCGGTTTCTGCCGGAGCAGCGGCAGCCAGGGACGAGGCGGCACCTCGGCCACCATGATGTAGTGTTTGCCCTCGTCGGTCACGACTTCCTGCTTCACAAATCGCCGCGCCGAGAAGTGCGCGGGCCAGCCGCTGCCCTGCGGGTCCTGCCCGTGAATCAACCGCTGCGCCCAGCGCGCCGCCTCCCGCCCCGAGAGCTCGCGCCCCTGCTCGTCAAAAAGAAATGCCTGCAGCTTGAGATTGGCGCCGAATTGATCGATGCGGTGGGCCAGCCCGGCGCTGCCTCCGCCCTCGTAGGCCTGCACCAATTGTTCGGCGACGTGTGACTTGATGTAGTCCCAGAACGGCGATTCGGTCTGCGGGCGATAGACCACCGTGGCAATCACTACCAGCGCCACGATCAACGCCTGCACCAGCCAGAAGGAAAGAAAAATCTTCAGGAACAGACTCTTCATCGGGAGCCGCTTTTCACTTTCTCACGCGGCCGGGCAAAGATATATCCTACTCCGCGCACCGTCTTGATGTGCTCGCCTTCTTCGCTGTCGCCCAGTTTCTTGCGCACCTTGCTCACGTGCATGTCGATGCTGCGATCGAAGGGGGAGAACTTGCGGCTCAGCACCGAACTCACCAACTCCTCGCGCGTCACCACCCGCCCGGCCTCCCGCAGCAGGACCTCCAGCAGATTGAACTCCACCGAAGTGAGGTCGACCGGTTCGCCGGCATGCTTGACCGTGCGCGTGGCCGGATCCAGTTCGACATCTCCAATGCGCAGCACTTCGGGCGCCGGGGCCCCGCCCACCCGCCGGTCCGTCCCGCTCCGGCGCAACACGGCCCGAATGCGGGCCACCAGCTCGCGCGGATTAAACGGCTTGGGCAGGTAATCGTCGGCGCCGATTTCGAGGCCCACAATTCGGTCCACGTCCTCCCCGCGGGCGGTGAGCAGCAGCACGGGGATCCGCGAACTGGCGCGGAGCCGCCGCAGCACATCGAAGCCGCTCATGCCCGGCAGCATCACATCCAGGATGACCATCAGGTAGTTGCCGTTCGCAGCCCGCTGCAGGCCGGTTTCCCCGTCATGCACCGATTCGACCCGAAACCCTTCCGAAGCCAGATACTCCCCGACCAGGCTGCACAATTCGATGTCGTCATCGACGATCAGTACGCGGTCCATGCCTTGGTCTATTGTGACACCGGCCTTTCAGGCCCGAGGTAAAGAATTGTCAACCTGCCCCCGCCCCGCCCCGTTGACAAAACTTTACTCGGGTTGACTGACTCTTTACCCCCTGCCGGCGTCCTCCGTGTTTCCATAAGTGCAAGCAATGTTCACCTTCCCGGGCCGACTCCCGGGTACGGAGGAAGCCAGCATGCCAACCAATCGTTTTAAGATCCTCGCGGTGGGGCTTGCGGTCGCCGTCTGCGCCACCGCTGCCTTCGCCCAATCCCTCGTCAGCACCCACGGGCGAGGCCACTTCGGCGGCGGGTTCGGTCCCCAGAGCCTCGGCTTTTACACCGACTACCTCGACCTGACGGACGCCCAGCAGGCCCAGATGAAAGACATCCTTACCAAAGAAAAACCCAACTTCCAGCCCCTCATGCGGCAACTCCGGCAGAACCGCCTGCAGATGCAGCAACTCGAGCAGTCCGGAAGCTTCGATGAAGCCAAGGTCCGGGCCCTGGCCGGCCAGCAGTCCCAGACCATGACCGAACTGATTGTGCAGAAAGAGCGCGTCAAATCGGAGATGATGGCCGTGCTCACACAAGACCAGAAGGACAAGCTGGCCAAGGTTCAGGCCCGCCGTATGGCGCGCATGCAGAAGGCCCTGCAGGGAGCGCCACCGGCCCAAACCGCGCAATAAGCGGCTTGGGCCCTGCGAGGAGCGCATTTTCGCTCCTCGCCCACCCCTCCACATCGTTGTCAACAAACGGCAACTTTTCTCGTCGGTAAGGTTCAAGAGAGGCAGGCTTGTGTATGGCCCCAGGTTCAAACAATCAGGAACTGATCGAGGCGGTCGCGACGGAAATGAGCGCCGGGATCCAGTGGGCCGTGGGCGCATGGATTACCGAGATCGAGGCTGCGCTTGACGACTCCAGTCTCACCACACTCGGCCGGCTGCGGGCGGTGCAGGACGTGGTCCGCCGCTATCGCACCGCCGGCTGCCCGGCCTCCAGTCGCGATGAATTCGTTGCCTAGCAGAGTCTGGCTTCAGGGAGCCGCCAGGATGAACAGCGAAGTCGTGTATTCCCTTTTGATGGGCATGGGTTGGTTTTTCCTGGTGGGGTGGGCGGTCGCCTTGCTGCTGACCTGTGCCTCTGTGTTCCGGCACGAGGGCTCCGCGCCGTTCCCAGGGCTTTCCGAAAAGGCCCGCGGCGCGATCAAGGGCGGGCCGGGGAGTTGAAGCCGCCCGGCACTAGTGCTTGGGATCGAACGTGAACTCCACCTGCGTCCGGGTTTCGCTGTCGGCCGGCACATACTTCCAGCGCTTCACGGCAGCGCTGGCGGCCTCGACCAGCACCGGATTGCCCCCGATCGGCACGACCGAATCCACGTTGCCCTTGGCGGAAATCACGATCTCCAACCGCACCACTCCCCCAATGTGGGCTTCCCGCAGCGTCATGGGATAGCCGGGGGCTTCCTTATAAACCAGCTTGCGGACGGTCTTGGTCTGCGCCGGGCTGGGGGGCGCCAACCCCAGCAGGCCGACCACGCACACACTGACCAGCACCGAACACCGGCCCAGGGTGCGCCTTATGACAGAAAATGCCAGCGATGAATTCTGCAAAACCACCCTCGCGCAACAAGTCGTTCCCCTTGGTTCGGCCCAGTGTGAAGGTATGCCAGGGCCCTGTCGGTGGCAAGGTTACCAACGTACTTGCATCCCAGCGCTCGGCCCTGCTGGCCGCGCCTCCAGTCCCGGGAGGATTTTCCCAGACAACCCGGTGCACCGGGCGCTGCTAAAATCGCATCTACTAACCGATGCTGCCCAAGAGCCTGCGTCCCCTGTATCCCTACCTGAAGAAGTACCGCCGGGGTTTCCTGGTGGGGACGGTCTGCGTGCTGCTGCTGAACGGGATCGCCGTGCAGATGCCCCAAGTCATCCTGCGCGCCCTGGACTACCTGAAAAACGGGGGCCGCTCCACGCAGCAGTTGGGCATCTATGCTCTGCTCCTGGTCGCCATTGCCACCAGCAAGGGGATCTTCCAGTTCCTGACGCGCTGGATTGTGATCGGCATCTCGCGCGACATCGAATTCGACCTGCGCAACGACCTGTTCCAGCATCTCGAGCAGCTCTCCTATCCCTACTACCAGCGCACGCGCACCGGCGACATCATGGCGCGCGCCACCAACGACCTGAATGCCGTTCGCATGCTGCTGGGACCGGCCATCATGTACTCGGCCAACACCCTGGTCTTCACCGCCGGGGCGCTCGTCTACATGTTCCGGATCAGCCCCAAGCTCACCTTGTACACGTTCCTTCCGCTGCCGGTCGCCAGCATCGTCATCCAGTACTTCGGCCACCAGATCCACGAGCGCTTCGAGAAAATTCAGGCGATGTTTTCCGACATCTCGGCCCGCGCGCAGGAGAATTTCTCCGGCGCCCGCGTGATCCGCGCCTATGTGCAAGAGCATGCCGAGATCCGGCAGTTCGAAGCGGCCAACACCGAGTACATCGCGCGCAGCCTGCCCCTGGCCCGCCTGATGGGCCTACTCTGGCCCACCCTGGAATTCACCCTGGGCCTGGCGGTCGTGCTCGTGCTTTGGCTGGGAGGACGCGAAGTCTTGCTCCAACGCATGACCGTTGGCCAGTTCGCGGCTTTCCTGACCTACATGATCCAGCTGACCTGGCCGGTCATCGCGCTGGGCTGGGTGATCAACATCTTCCAGCGCGGCACGGCCTCGCTTAAGCGCATCAATGAGATCCTGCTGGAAAAGCCCGAAATCACCGACGAACCGGCCGTGCTGGCGGCCGCCGAGCCCCGCGAATTCTTCGGCGAAGTCGAATTCCGCGGGCTGAACTTCGGCTACAACGGCACGCCTGTCCTGCGCGACATCAACCTGCGCATCCCCGCCGGCAGCAGCCTCGCCATCGTCGGCCCCACGGGCTCGGGCAAAACCACGCTGGTCGATCTGATTCCTCGTGTCTACGATGCCGAGCCCGGAACCGTCTTGATCGACGGCAAGCCCATCCGCCAGTACCCCCTTGCCTTCCTGCGCCGCAACATCGGGTTCGTTCCCCAGGAAACCTTCCTGTTCAGCGATACCATCCGCGAGAATATTGCCTTCGGGGTCGAGAATGCTTCCGAGCAAGCCATCCGCCAGGCTGCCGACGGCGCCAGCATCGCGGCCGACATCGAAGGGTTCCCGGAGCAGTACGCCACCGTGGTGGGCGAGCGCGGACTGACCCTCTCCGGCGGGCAGAAGCAGCGCACCGCCATCGCCCGCGCCCTGATCCGCAATCCCCGCATTCTCATCCTCGATGATGCCCTGTCCAGCGTCGACACCCACACCGAGGACAAGATCCTCAACCACCTGCGCGAGATCATGCAGGGCCGCACGACCATCTTCATCTCGCACCGGGTCTCGACCGTCCGCAACGCCGACCGCATCGCGGTGCTGCACGGCGGCCGCATCGTCGAACTGGGCACGCACGAGGAACTGATCACCCGCGATGGCTATTACACCGACCTCTACAACAAGCAATTGCTGGAAGAGGAATTGGCGGAGGTGTAGGGGAAAGGGGCTGGTCGCTTGCCGGCGGTGCGACGGGCATCTCGGTCCGCCGCTCTTGGGAGGGTTGACGCTGCGTTTGCAACTGGCTGGCTGCAAGGTTGAGCTGGAGGCCGAGAGCTGCCAGCTAAGGCTGCTCTGATGGTCCGCACTCCGACCCCCGAACTGCTCGACACCGACGCCGGAAGCCCAGCCGAAGTCGCTTCCTCGCTCGCCGATCTGCGCCGCATCAACCGCTGGTTGGGCGGGGCCCGTACTACCGCGGACCTGGTTCGCAAGGTCGCCCACTCCCTTGGAGCGGCGCGCGCCAGCCTGTGCCTGCTCGAGATCGCGGCTGGGTCCGGATACGTGCCCCGCGCCGCATGCGACCGCCTCGCCCGGCAGGGGATTCGCCTCCAGGTCACGCTGCTGGATCGCGCCGCTTCCCACCTCGGCGCATCGCGCAGGCCTGGGGATGGCGCCGTCGTCGCCGACGCCTGCCGATTACCCTTCCGCGATGCCAGTTTTGACCTGGTGAGCAGCAACCTGTTCCTGCACCATCTGGCGCCAGACCGACTCATCGCGTGCGTGCGCGAGAGCTTGCGCGTGTGCCGCCGCGCCGTGCTCATCAACGACCTCATCCGGCATCCCCTCCACCTGGCCCTGGTCTATGCGGGAATGCCGCTGTATCGCAGCCGCCTCACGCGCCACGATGCGCCCGCTTCGGTGCGGCAGGCCTACACCCGGGAAGAAATGCTCGCGCTGCTGCACCACACTGGCGCCGCCCGCATCGAAATGGAGAGCTACTATCTGTTCCGCATGGGCGTGATCGTATGGAAGACCTAGCGGGCGGCTGGCCCCAGGGCAGCAGGCTTTTGGCCGGGCCGCTCCTGTGCCGCCCAGGATCCCCGGCTTCCGCCGTGGAACTCGATTGCTGAACGGTATGGACATGACCGAACCATCGGGGAACGCTTTGTTCGATCTCGCCGTCATCGGCGGGGGCCCGGCGGGGACTGCTGCCGCCATCATCGCTGCCCGAGCAGGGTCCCGCGTCCTGCTGTTGGAACGCGGCCGGCTTCCACGCCAGCGCGTCTGCGGCGAATTTGTTTCTGCCGAGTCGCTGGCCCTTCTTGCCAGTCTGCTCAGCGGCACCGCTGCCGAATTATTGTCTTGCGCCCCGCGGATCGCCCGGGCCTGGCTGTTTTTCGACGGTCACGCCATCTCGGCTCCCGTCGATCCGCCCGCCGCCAGCATCGCGCGCTTCGATCTTGACGCGGCGCTGTGGCTTGCCGCAAAACAGGCCGGCGTCGATGCTCGTCTCGAAACCACCGTCCAGCGCATCTCCGGCGACGGTCCCTTCACGCTTTCGACCGGCGCCGGCGAATTTCGCGCCCAGGCGCTCGTCAACGCCAGCGGCCGCTGGTCCAACCTCCGCCAGCAAGACGGTACCCAGACTGCCGAACAAAAGTGGCTCGGTATCAAGTCCCACTACGCGGAAAAGAATCCTCCCGCCTCGGTGGACCTCTACTTCTTCGAAGGCGGCTACTGTGGCGTGCAGCCGGTCGCGCAGATGGGAGCTTCCGAAAACGGGCATCGCGTGAACGCCTGCGCTCTGGTGCGCTCCGATGTGGCGCACACGCTGGCTGAGGTCTTTGCGCTGCATCCGGACCTGCGCGAGCGCGCCCGGCACTGGCAGCCCCTGATGGAACCCGTCCGCACTTCGCCGCTGGTCTTTGGCGAGCCGCAAGCGGTGCGGGGTGCGGTCCTGCAGGCCGGAGACGCGGCCGGCTTTGTCGATCCTTTCGTCGGCGGCGGCATCTCGCTCGCTCTGCGCGGCGGCACCCTGGCCGCCCAGTGCCTGGCGTCGTTCTTCGCGCGGCAGACCTCGCTCCCCGCGGCAGCAACTGCCTACGCGCAGGCCTATCGCCGGCAACTCCTGCCCGTGTTCCGTACGTCCTCGAACCTGCGCCACCTGCTGGGCTTGCCCCGGCCGGTGCGCCGCGCCGTCGGACGCCTGCTCGAGACGGCTCCCGCTGTGTCGCGACTCTTGGTGCGCATGACGCGCTGAGCTCAGCGCCATTCCAGCAACTCCCACATCTTGGCCAGGTGATGGTCATCGTGCTCGGCAACAAAGAAGAGATGGTCCACCAGCCGCATCGGTGTCTTCAGCCGCGGGTGCAGCATGGTGCGCGTGATCTGGGCAGGTTCGAGCTTCTCCAGACGATGCAGCAACCCTGCCCTCCGCCTGCGAAAATCCGCCAGAATCTCTTGCGCCGACCGTTCGTTGTGGCGCGCCTCGTTTGTCTTGCGATTGCTCAAGTCGGCGGCGGTCAGCACGTCGCCGCCACGCACGAAGTCCTCCACCCGGCTCAGCCATAACGGCTCGAGATCCAGCAGATGGCCGGCATGCTCCTGCGCCGACCAGTTCTCGCCCGGCCTGCGCACCAGCCGCTGCGGCTTGGCGCCGCGCACGATCTCCTCCAGCCGCGCAGGCGTGCCCCGCAAGCGCACGCACAGATTCGGATATTGTTCGGCGGGAAATGTGAATTCAAACTTGCGCTCAAACCAGCGGGGGACGGCGCTCATCTTCGTGCTCCACAGCAGCGAATGTCCTGCTGCCCAGTACAGATGAGCCCATGCGGCGAATGGGCGCAATAAACAGTCGATGGGGAACTACGTTTTCCAGCACCCAGGCCACCGAGGCCGCGGAGATCGCCGAGAAGAGAGCGCACAGAATCCAGGACCTCTCAGGAGGGATCCGCTTTTTCGGCCCCGCCGCGCTCTTGGCGGTCCAACGCTCTTTTACCGCACCACCAGCACTTCGCGAATGTTGTCGCGGCTCAGAAAGAACTTGATCGAGGCAAAATCGCGGAACAGATTTTCGATGTGCCGATTGTTGAACACGCGCTGCAGGCGGAACCCCTGCCCCACCGCCCGATGCACGGCCCCCGTCGGCCCGCGCCGCACTTCGCGCTGCGGAAGAATCGGCGTCATGTCGAGCACGTCCGGCCCTGTGATGTGGTAGCGGTAGCAGGGAGCGTCTGGCCCGGCATCACGCGTGTGGAAAAAGGCCAGCAGCATGCCCCCCGGCTTCAGTACCGACCACAGCCGTCCCACCACTGGCTTCACCAGGCTCTCGTCCAGATAATCGGGCAGGTTCCAGCACAGCACCACATCGAACTGCGCCGCCGGATACACCAGGTTTTCTTCCAGGAAGAGCCGGCTGTCGAGCACGGTGTTGCCCTGCTCATCCTTGCTGATCAGCGCCGGGTCCGTCGACGCCGTCAGCAGGTCTTCGCTGTACATCTTGTGCGCGCGCTCGGTGAAGTAGCGGATGTTCGCCGGCGAAGTCGAGCCCAGGTCCAGAATGCACAGCCCCTCGGCCGAGGCCCACATTCGCGACAGTTCTCCCAGCCCGCTGGAGCGGCGGGAAAGCCTTGGACTGCTCTGTGCCGGGGACGAAGCCTTGTCCGGTCCGGACGATGAGCCGCGAAACAGTTTCATGAAGTATGACGTGACTACTGGAACCTTAACGGATCGCAGTCGGCGCAGATCTTCTCAACCACCGGCACCCCAGACTTGACGGAGCGGACGCCCGGCTGCGCCCACCCCCTGCGTGGAACGCCTGCCCCCGGCATAGGACCGCCTACTTCCCGTCTTTGCTGACGTCGACTTTGCCTTTCAGGTACGCGCCTTCTTCGATGGAAATGCGCTGGGTCGCAATATCTCCGGTCACGATCGCCGATTTGCGAAGTTCCACCCGGTCGCTGGCGTGCAGGTTGCCTTCGAGCTTCCCCTGCACGATCACTCCCTTGGCATCCACGCTGGCCTTGACCTGCCCATTCGGGCCCACGGTCAGATTGTTTCCCTTCAGCAGGATGCTCCCCTCGACCTGCCCGTCCAGATAGAGGTCTTCGCTGCCCGAAAGTTCTCCCTTGATGACCACCGACTTGCCGATGTGGGCGAATTCTCCCGTCTTCGGAACTTCCATGAGTGCACTCCTTGAGCTGATTGCCGGATCTCGCGGAACACCTGCCACGGCTGTCCCGGGACTTGGACCTCGACTGTTTCACCCCTCCCCTGGATTGCCTGGCCCGGGAAGGAACTTTGGGAAAGCATGATACTAAACCATAACCACCCGAATTTCCCCGCTCTTGCACTGCGGCAAACGGCACCGCACGCAACCGCATCTTCATGCAACTCTTGTTTGCCCGGCATCGTCCCAAGGGTAGACTACTGGGGAGAGTCCTGGAGGGACCAAGCGCTTGTTTACGGGCGTGCGCAAGAACCTTCTGGTGGGCGGCCTTGCGCTTCTGCTGGGCTCCCCCGCCTCGGCTGACCAGATCCAGCTCTCCCCCGCAGAACTGGTGCGCGAGACCGTGCGCAATGAGACCCGCCTGCAAAACGGTTCCCCGCACCACATGTTCCTGTCGAAGCGCCAGACCGCCCACGGGTCGCAAACCAAGCTGTATTGCGAGACCCGGGACGCCATGGCGGGCATGGCCATCGCGTACGACAACCAGCCCCTCACGCCCCAGCAGCGCGCCGCCGAAGATAGCCGCCTCGACAATCTCATCCACAATCCCGCCGAGCTCGCCAAAAAGCGCCGCACTGAAAAAGAGGACGCCGATCGCACCGCCCGCATCGTGCGCGCCATGCCCGACGCCTTCCTCTATGAATACGACGGAACCGAAATGGGGAAACCCGGACTGGGCAAGCCCGGCGACGAACTGGTGCGGCTGAAGTTCCGCCCCAACCCCAGCTACGATCCGCCCTCGCGTGTCGAACAGGTCCTGCAGGGCATGCAGGGAATCCTGCTCATCGATGCCAACAAGCACCGCATCGCCCGTATCGACGGCACCCTCTACAAAGACGTCAGCTTCGGCTGGGGCATCCTCGGCCACCTCGACAAGGGCGGGCATTTCCTGGTGGAGCAGGCCGACGTCGGCGACGGCACCTGGGACGTCGTCCGCATGACCCTGGCCTTTACCGGAAAAATCCTGCTCTTCAAGCGTCTTGACATCCACTCCGACGAAGTCTTCAGCGACTTTCACCAGGTGCCGAACGACCTCACCTTTGCCCAGGGAGTGGCGCTGCTGAAAAAACAGGAGGCCATTCTCGCCGAGAACCCTCGCAACTCGAACGCCACCAGCCAGTGAGCGATGGGGAGGCCTCCCAGCCTCCGTACGCCTGCCGCCCGCGCTCCTTGAGCCACCCGGCGGCGCTTACTTCGCGCTGCCCACTAATTTCTCGACCTCAGCCATTTCCTTCACAACGCCCGCCGACAGGTTCTCCGGCCCGGCCTCGGTGACCAGGATCGTATCTTCGACGCGGAAGTGCAGCCTCTTCTCGGGAAATTCGACGATCGGCTCCACCGTCACCACTTGCCCGGCCTGGACCGGCCCTTGCGGCCGCATGACGTCGTGGGTCGCCAGTCCCACGAAATGTCCCGGGAAGCCCGTCCACTGTTTCTCGATCCCGTACTTGGCATAAACCGCCTTGCCCGCCTCGGCCGCCTGCTCATACGTGTTGCCCGGCTTCAGCAGGGCAATCACCGCCTTCTGCGCTTCTAGGTCCGCCTGGTACCACTTCGCCTGCTCCTCGGTAAACTTGCCGCCCACGTTGAAGGTGCGGGTGATGTCCATGGCCATGTGGTCATAATCGGCCGCGAAGTCGAACACCACCAGGTCGCCCGCCTGAATCTGCCGGCGGTCGTTGAAATAGTGCCAGGTGTTGATGTTCTCGCCCGTTCCCACAATCGCCGGATAGGCCCACCCCGACGCGCCGCCGTTGCGGAAGACGAACGCCGCCTGCGCTTCCACCTGGTACTCATACAGGCCCGCCCGCGCGTGCGCGATTCCCTGCCGGATCCCTTCCGCGCTCAGTGCCCCATTCTTGCGCAGCACCGCGATCTCCTGCGGAGTTTTGATGTTCCGCATGGCATCGATGAACGGAGTCGCATCGCGCAGGTGCGCCGCCGGGTAGCGTTCCGCCAGCTTCTTGAGCGCGGCGCGATCCCCCGGCGTCGGATCGCCGTAGGGATGGTTGTATTCCTCGCCGTAATCGGCGCCGGTTTCCGGGCGCGCGCCGTCGGCCTTGTCGGCGAAGCTCAGGCGCAGCCACAGATCGGTGTCAGAGACCAGGGCCCGCGCCAGCCCGCGGTCCAGCAGATCCAGAGGCAAGACGGTCTCGAAGCCCATCTCCTTGCGCTTCTCCTCCGGCAACGACAGCAGATTGGCCCCGTACACCTGCCGGGTCCGCGGCGCTTGTTGAGGCTCGAACAGCACGGCCGTGCCCTTGGCCACGTCCATGACCAGCACCGCGCCCGGATCGGAGATTCCGGTGTAATAAAAGAAGTCGTTGTCTTCGCGGTAGTGGACTGCTTCGGGCAGGGTCCTGCGCGCAAACAAAAGCAGGTACCCGGTTTTGAGTTGCTTCGCCAGCTCCGCGCGGCGCCGCGCAAATTCCTGCGGCCCTCCCAGGTCCTTCACCGCGGCGGTGTCGGTGTACTGCGCGAATGTCTGGCATGTCCAAAGCAATGCCACCGCACGAACCATCCAACGAACAACACCTCTCCGGCTGCTCATGGTCTTCTCCGAACTCTCTGGTGCTCCGTTCAAGCTTCGCTTGCGCGGGCTCGTGCTCTGGCGGAGGGTCCCAACTCCTCAGGCCCGCAGCACTTCCTTCCTTACCGTAAGCTTCTCGATCCGGTCCTCGCGCACCCGGTAGCCCGTGCCCGCTTGGTCGCGGACCGCGATCATCCCTTCGCGCGACACCTCGACCTCGGGCTCGATGATGTCTTCTTTCCAGTAGCGCTTCGAGGCCGACACGTCGCCCGGCAGGCTGAAGTTCTCCAGCGTCGACAGCGCGATGTTGTGCGCCCGGCCCACGCCCGACTCGAGCATCCCGCCGCACCACACCGGCACGCGGCCGGACTGGCAGACGTCATGGACTTTCTTTGCCTCGCTGAAACCGCCCACCCGGCCCACCTTGATGTTCAGGATCCGGCAGGCCCCGCTCTCGACGGCACAGGCCGCGTCGCGCGCATGTGCAATCGACTCATCCAGGCAAATGGCCGTGCGCAGCTCTTGCTGCAGCCGCGCGTGGTAATAGATGTCGTCGTTCCACAGCGGCTGCTCGATCATCAGCAGGTGAAACTGGTCGAACTCCCGCAGGTGTTCGGTCTGGTCCAGCGTGTAGGCTGAGTTTGCATCGACGCTCAGGGTAATGTCGGCCCAGCGCGAACGGACCTTCTCCAGCACGTTCACGTCCCAGCCCGGCTTGACCTTGATCTTGATCCGGCGATAGCCCGCCGCCAGTTCGCCCGCAATCTTGTCCAGTAACTGCTCGTGGGAGTCCTGAATGCCGATGGAAACGCCGCAGGGGATTTCACGCCGCGTTCCGCCCAACAGTTTCCACAGCGGCTGCTGCTTCGCCCGCGCTTCCGCGTCCCACAGCGCATTCTCGAGCGCCGCCTTGGCCATGCGATGCCCGCGGACTTTCGCCATCAACCCGGCGGCCTCCCGGCCCTGCGCCACGTTCTTTCCCAGCAGCGCAGGCGCCAGGTACCGGGTCATGGTGGGCCAGGCGCTGTCGATCCACTCGCTGCTGTAGTAAGGGTCCTCGCCGGCCACGCATTCGCCCCAGCCGCGCACGCCTTCGCAGTCGACCGACACCAGAAAAATACGCCGGCTGTAAATCCGCACAAAGCTCGTCTCGAAAAAATGGACGAGCGGCATCTGAATTTCCCGCAGCGTGATGGCTTCAATTTTCATAAAACGGTCATTCCGGGCTGCCCGCAGCCGCGCGTTTGGACGGCGAGCACGGGCAAGGAATCGGCTGTCGAGACGATCCGGCGCCCCTGGCCGCCTCATTTACGTTCCCGCGTACGACCACATCTCGTTCCAACGGCCCAGCAGAAAAGTCCCGTTGCCCTCGGCGTCGCGCGCGTACCCCAGCACCGCCTCTCCATTCTCGAACGCCTTCAGAAATTGTTCGCGGTTCCGGTCCTGCACTTCCTGCGCGCGCGCACGCGTTTCGGGCGAGGCCTTCCACTCGTATATCGGCGCCGGCACCGAAATCCGGGTGCTGATCTCCTGCCGCGGCACCGACCCGTCCGCCAGCAGGCGCTCCACCCGCTTCGACCTCAGCCACCATTCTGCAATCAGCCGGTCGGTCGGCAAGCCGCCCTGCAGTGGCGAGGTCGTGATCCCGTACTGGTTGATGGTGTAGCGCCGCGCGATGGCTCCCAGCTTCTCAATGTTGAGATAGGCGTTCTTGATTTCCAGCGGATCAAAAGTCCATTCGATCAGCTCGATACCGCGCTCCAGCGCCTCTTGCCGCTGAAACAGCTTGATGCGCCGCCCCAGTCCTCCGTTGCGGTACTCCTTGCGCACCGCCAGCATGTGCGAATGCAGGTAGGGGCGCCCGCCGCGCACGCCCGGCACGGCCAGCGCGAAGCCTACCATTTCTCCGCCTTCGAACGCGCCCAGCACCTGCCCGCCCACTTTTTCCGCCACCACAAACAGCCGCAACGGCACCAGCTCCGCATCCGTGAAGTGCCACACTTCCTTCTGCAGGGCGACCGCGCAGCGCAACTCCTCCAGGCCACGGCACTTGCGGATCGTGATCGAGTCCGGCGCCGCGTTCATCCTTGCTCTTGCCCCTTTGCCTGCTGCCACAAGGACTCGAGCTCTTCCATGCCGGCCTGCTCCGGCTTCCGCCCCGCCTGGCGCAGCCGTTGTTCCATCCACTGGAAGCGCCGCTTGAATTTGCGGTTGGTTTTCTTCAGCGCAGACTCCGGATCGAGCGACAGGTAGCGCGCGATGTTCACCAGCACGAAAAACAGGTCGCCGACCTCGTCTTCCAGGCGCGCGCGCAGCGGCTCCGGGGTCGGCGGCCGCCCCGAGCCCGCGGTCCCTTTTCCGTCCGGACTCGGGCCCGGCGCAGGGAATTCTTTCAGCTCCTGCCGCAGCTCGTCGGTCTCCTCGCGCAGCTTCTCGAATAATCCCTCGATGTTCGGCCAGTCGAAGCCGGTGCGCGCGGCCCGCGAACTCAGCTTGTGCGCCTCGAGCAGCGCAGGCATGGCGGAAGAGACGCCGCCCAGGACCGAATCCTTCCCCTCAGCAGCTTTCTCCCGCTTGCGCCCGCCCGCTTCCAGCCGCTTCTTCTTCTCTTCGGCCTTGATCGCTTCCCAGTTGCGGATCACTTCCGCCGGCGTGTCGGCTTCCGCATCGCCAAACACGTGCGGGTGCCGCCCCACCAGCTTCGCCGCCAGCTTCTCCAGCACCTCGTCGATGGTGAAGCTGCCCTGCTCCTTCGCCATGACGGAGTAGAACAGCACCTGCAGCAGCAGGTCGCCCAGCTCCCCGCTCAGCTCGTCCCAATCGCGGTTGTCGATGGCTTCCAGGACTTCGTAGGTTTCTTCCAGAGTGTAGGGCTTGATGCTGTCGAAAGTCTGTTCGCGGTCCCAGGGGCAGCCGCCCGGCGCGCGCAGCTTCTCCATGATGGCGACCGCGCGCTCAAAGCGCTCTCCAGTGGTCGGGGGCATTGGCTCACCAGCCTACCCGACCGAAGTGCGAAAACACAATCCATCCGCCCGGGCTGCCGGCAATTCTAACGGCTCTGCTACTCGGCTCCGCAGGCCAGCTCCAGCGTTCGTTCTCGCGGCGGCTCGCCGGCATGCCGTTATGCCGTTGGAGCGCGCCGGATGGCGGATGGAATCCACCGCCGGCCCGTGCGGGTTCCGATACAGGCTGAGAATCTGCGTCATCAGCGGGCAGTTTCGCTCACGCCGCGAAGCCGTTGCCGATCGGTCTCCTGGGTCCGCCCCTCTCCCTGCAAGGTCAGCTCAACGTGCTTGCTCCGCACCCGGTCTGCCTTCCGCGCGCTGTCGAGCGTCGCCGGGAACTTGCCGGTGAAGTCCTGCTGCCGCTGAACATCCTGGGCAGCTTGCGACCTGTAAACCTCGCTCTTCCCGATTCGGGAATGAAGCCCGTGACGTATTTTCAGTCACTTACGATGCAAATTATATCTTTTAGATATTCTATAACTATATTACTATCGCATTGTGTTCCACGTGGAACACTTCTCCCATTCGTAACCGATGCCGTTGGACAACAGTGACCTACCCTCGTTATGGCTCATCAGTCACACTCTATCGGGGGCAGTGTGCGGGCCTTAGCCGTCGAATCCGCGCACTCCCACGGATCCCCAATGCAGCTACCCAGCACCCAACGGGCTCCCCTGGCCGGGCAACACTTTCAGGTCGCTGTGATCGGCGGCGGTGCGATGGGAGTCGCCATCGCGCGCGCGGCCGCGCGCGCCGGCAAGCGCACTTTGCTGGTCGAGCAGCACGACTTTGGCTCGGGCAGCACGAGCCGCTCCAGTCGCCTGCTGAGCGGGCTGCGCCCGCTGGAAAAGGGAGACATTTCGTTTGCGCGCGAGTCGCTGCGCGAACGCGAGCGCCTGCTGCGCGAGCGTTCGCACCTGGCCCATCCCGCGCACTTTCTGCTGGCCCTGGGCAGCCGGAGCCAGCGCAGCGCCATGGCCGTGCGCACTTCCCTGTGGCTCTATCGCCGCATGGCCGGCCGCGCCGAAGCGGCCCGCTTTGAGATCGAGCATAAGAAACTGGAGCGCGCGCTCGACGCGGGACAGCGCTGGGCCATCTTCGACTACGAAGACGCGCAGTGCGACTTCCCCGAACGGCTGGTGGCGGAATGGCTGGCGGAAGCCATCGCCGCCGGCGCGGTGGCCCGCAATCACACCCAGGTGATGGCGATCGACGTGGCCCATGGCCGGGCGCGCGGGCTGCTGCTGCGCGACTGGACGCGCAACCTAGAAGAAAGAATCGAAGCCACCTGGATCATCAATGCCACCGGCCCGTGGGCCGACCGCACCTGCCAGCGCTCGGGGCTGAAGAGCCGCCATCCGCTGGTCTGCGGGGTGCGGGGATCGCACCTCGTGCTGTCGCAGTTTCCCGGGGCTCCGGGCACAGCCGTCGATGCGCAGGCCATCGACGGCGAGCCGCTGTACGTCATTCCCTGGAACGAACAGATCCTGGTGGGCGCAACGCAGGTGCCCGACACTTCCGACCCGGCGAAGGTCTATCCTTCGCCGGAGGAGATCGACTATCTGCTGCGCTCCCTGGCCGCCCTTTTCCCGAAGGCCCGGATTGCGCCGGGCGACGTACGCCACGCGTTTGCCGGCGTGCGCAACCTGCCGTTTGAGGGCAAGGGCGGACTCAACCGCGCCAGCCGCGCGCACTCCATTCATGATCACGGGCAGGAAAACGTGGAGCGTCTCCTGTCGGTGGTTGGGGGGAACCTCGCCACGGCCCAGAGCGCCGCCGCCGAGGTGCTGCGGCGGATCGGGGTGCGCGGCAGCGAGGCGAAGGCGACAGCGGCCGCGGACGAGTCCATGCTCAGGCTGCTGCTCGACGAGTACGTGGCCGAGGTAGCAGGCGCGGGCGGCATCAGCGAAGAGGCGGCGTGCGCCATGGCGGAATGGCACGGCAAGCGGGCCCTGGAGATCGCGCGCTCGGCGCGCGCCAGCGCGGAACTGCGCACACCGTTGTGCCCGCACACGCCGCACGTCGTGGCCGAAGCGGTCGCGGCCTACCAGACGGAAGGGGCGGTCACGCTGGGGGACGTGTTGCTGCGCCGCGTGCCGGTGGCGCTCGGTCCCTGCTGGTCAGAGACCTGCAGCCGGGAAGCGGCGCTGCGCATCGGCGCGGTGATGGGATGGAATGACGAAGCGGTTGGGGCCCACCTAGAGACGCTCGAGATGGAGCGCTCCGCCTTCCTGCGCAAGCCGCGCGCGGGGGTGCGGCTGGCCACCGCGGCCGACTAGCTTTCCCCTACCCGCGCAGACTGCCCAGCAGTTCGGTGTGGTCGGAGATGATGCCGTCCACGCCCAGCTCCCACAGTTCCCGCATGCGGGCAGGGGTGTTGACGGTCCAGGCCAGGACCCGGCGTTCAGCCGCACGCCAGTCGCGCATTAGATCGATGCTTATCAATGTATGATGCGGGACGACATACTGCACGGACAGTTCCCGCCAGAGTTTGAGCTGGTGGGTTGTTTCAGCGATCAGGCCGAGGGACAGCTCCGCCTCCAGGGAGCGGAGGGCGCGCAGAACTTCGGGGAGGAAGGAGGAGACCACGTATCCTTTCTGCGGCGGGTGTTTGCGAAGCGCCCTTCGGACGATGGCTTCCAGGCCGGGAACCTTGAGTTCGATGTCGAGAAAGGCCGTCGACCGGTAACGGGACAAGACGTCGCCGGGGGAGCAGAGCCGGGTAAGTTTGTTTGCCGGAGTTTCCGCAATCACCAGACCATCAATCTCGGGATCGTGGCAAACGACGGCGTGGCCGTCGGCTGTGAGACGGACATCGAACTCAAAACCGTCGCATCCGTGTTCCAGGGCAAGGTCGAATGAGGCCAGCGTATTCTCGGGAATGGATTTTGTGGCGCGGGCCCCGCGGTGGCCGAGGAAGAGGGGAGGCATGGGTGGTGATTGTAGCCGAGGTGGAGTGGAAGCGAAGACGCCTGAGCGAGATTGAAAACATTGACCAAGAGAATGCCCTTCGAAGCCAGAGGCCGCGCCCGGACACACTGCGTGCAAGATGACAAGGGTTAGTGGATTGGCGGGCGAGGGCAGGACGCGCTGGCGACCGACGGCAAGATGGCGGCGCGACCCGGTTCGGCCGAGAGTGTCCGGCCCACACGGGCTTCAGGTAAGATACTGCCGCGCATGAATCGCGAATACCACAAGGGGTTCAGCCAGGAACTGCACCGCGACATGGAGATGCTGGTGTTCGGGCACGGGGGCACGCCGCTGGTGGTGTTTCCCACCTCCATGGGGAAGTTCTTCGAGTATGAAGACCGGGGGATGATCGGGGCGGTGGCGGCGAAGGTCGAGCGCGGCGAACTGCAAGTGTTCTGCCCGGACGGGATCGATGGGGAAAGCTGGTACAACAAGTCGGCGCATCCGCGCATTCGGGTGCTGCGGCACCTGCAGTACGAGCGCTATATTCTGCACGAACTGCTGCCCTACCTGCGCTGGAGGAATGCCTCGACGCAACTGGCGGTGACCGGATGCAGCTTCGGCGGCTACCATGCGGTGAACTTCGCCTTCAAGCACCCCGACCTGGTGACGCACTGCATCAGCATGGGCGGGGCGTTCGACATCCACCAGTTTCTGGATGGTTATTACGACGACGACTGCTACTTCAACTGCCCGCCCGATTACCTGGCCAACATGCACGACGACTGGTATTTGAGCCGGTACCGGCAGATGAAGATTGTGCTGGCCTCGGGCGAATGGGACATGTGCCTGGACCAGAACGTGAAACTGTCGGGGTTGCTGAACGACAAAGCGGTACCGAACTGGCTGGACATCTGGGGGGACCACACCGGGCATGACTGGCCGTTCTGGCAGAGGATGGCGGGAAAGTATTTTTAGCCGTTGGTCGTAGGCTGCGTCGGCTTGTGGCTAGTGGCGGGCGGGCGGCAGCTCGGGGCGGTATAGGACAGGCAGAGAGGCAGGACAACGGAGGCAGCATGGCGAACCCAACGGTGTATTTCCTGGTCACGTTCAACGTTCACGAAGGGAAGCTGGCGGCCTTTGAGGAGACGGTGAAGGCGGCGACGGCGGGAACGCGCAAGGAACCGGGCGCCCTGGGTTATGAATGGTATTTGAGCGGGGACCGCAAGACGTACAAGCTGGTAGAGACGTATCGGGACGCGGCGGCGGCCCTGGCCCATATGGTCAGTCCGGTGGTGAAGGAGCTTGTGCCGAAGCTGGTGGAGTCAGCCAGCGTCGCGAGCTTCGAGGTGTTTGGCGACCCGGGACCGGAAGCGCGCGCGAAACTGGGCGCGTTCGGAGCCGCCATCTACGAGTTTAAACAGGGCCTGGGCCGTTAGAGGCGGGCACGAGGGAAGGGCGGCCGGCAAGGCGGCGTCCCAGGGTGGGCAGGAGTTGGCCATGAAAAGAATCGGAATCATCTTTGGGATGGAGAACACGTTTCCCCCGGCGGTGGTGGAGAAGATCAACTCCATGGGGGTTGATGGAGTGCGGGCGGAATTCGTCAAGATCGGCGGGATCCGGATGGATGAGCCCAAGCAATATGACGTGATCATCGACCGCATCTCGCAGGACATCGCGTTTTACCGCGCGTACCTGAAGAACGCGGCGCTGCATGGGACGGTCGTGATCAACAATCCGTTCTGGTGGACGGCGGATGACAAGTTCTTCAACTACGCGCTGGCGACGAAGCTTGGAGTGGCGATTCCGCCGACGGTGGTGCTGCCGCACAACCAGCATCCGCCGGGGACGACCGACCAGTCGATGCGCAACCTGATGTTCCCGCTGAACTGGGATGAGGTGTTTGCCTACGTGGGGTGGCCGGCGTTTCTGAAGCCGTATGACGGCGGGGGCTGGAAGCACGTTTACAAGCTGCATTCGCCGGAGGAATTCTTCAAGGCCTACAACGAGACCGGAACGCTGTGCATGACCCTGCAGCGTGGCGTGGAATTCCAGGAATACTTCCGCTGTTATGTGATCGGGCAGGAGAAGGTGCACATCATGCGCTACGACCCGAAGGCGCCGCACCATGAGCGCTACGTGAAGGGGAACCCTGCGCCGCGGCCGGAACTGAAGGGGCGCATGGAGAAGGACGCGCGGACCTTGTGCCGGGCGCTGGGCTATGACCTGAATACGGTGGAGTTTGCGGTGGAGGGCGGGGTTCCGTACGCGATTGACTTCATGAACCCTGCGCCCGACGCGGACATACACTCGGTGGGTCCGGAGAATTTCGCCTGGGTGGTGAACGCCGTGGCCGAGATGGCGGTGAAGAAGGCGCTGAGCGGGGAGAATCGGGCGCGGGAGTTGAGGTGGGCGGCGTTTCTGGAGGGGGAGAAGGCGGCGGGGAAGAAGACAACTTCTGCGCGCAAGAGGGCGGAGACCGCGGCGCCTGCGGCGGGGGATTAAGGACCCGTACAGACAAAAGGCTGTTCACCGCAAAGCTCGCAAGGGTTGGGCAAAGAACGAAGAGCAGTCTTGCTCGGCAGAGGGCGCAGAGGGCGGGGTTAGCCGCGGAGAGTGGTTGCTGAAGAAGTCGCACGCACGCGCAGAAGTCCGGAGCCGGAAGCGCGGCCGCAGCAAAACAGAGCGTTGCTATACTGTTGGGGCTTCTGGGCCTGGGCGCAATCCGCCGGGCGAGGACGCCCGTCGCTCCACCGACAAGCAGTATGAAACCCACCTTCACCATCGGAATCGAAGAGGAGTACCAGACAGTCGATCCGGTCAGCCGCGATCTGCGGTCGCACATCCATGCCGAAATGATTGAAAAAGGCAAGATGCGGCTGCAGGAGCGGGTGAAGGCGGAGATGCACCAGTCGGTGGTGGAGGTGGGAACGTCGGTCTGCAAGAACATCAAAGAGGCGAAAGAAGAAGTGAAGAAGCTGCGGCGCGACATGATCACGCTGGCGCGGGAGAACGGGCTGCGGCTGGCCTCGGCGGCGACGCATCCGTTTGCCGACTGGCGGGTGCAGGAGATATATCCCGACGAGCGCTACAAGAACATAGTGGAGGACATGCAGCTGGTGGCGCGGGCGAACCTGATATTCGGGCTGCACGTGCACATCGGGGTGGAAGACCGGGAGACGGGCATCCACATGATGAACCACGCCCGCTATTTCGTGCCGCACCTGCTGGCGCTGTCGACCAATTCGCCGTTCTGGCTGGGCATGAATACGGGGCTGAAATCGTACCGCTGCAAGGTATTCGACAAATTTCCGCGGACGAACATACCGGATTATTTTCCCAGCTATGGCGAGTACGAGAACTTCGTGAAGCTGCTGATCAAGACCGGCTGCATCGATAACGCGAAAAAGATCTGGTGGGACATCCGGCCGCATCCGTTCTTCAACACGATCGAGTTTCGGATCTGCGACATTCCGATGCGGGTGGAGGAGACGATCGCGCTGGCGGCGCTGATCCAGGCGACGGTGGCGAAGCTCTATAAGCTGTATGCGGCGAACCAGGGATTCCGCCTGTACCGGCGGGCGCTGATCATGGAGAACAAGTGGCGGGCGGCGCGCTATGGGCTCGACGGCAAGCTGATCGATTTCGGCAAGCAGGAGCAGGTGGCGGAGCGCGACCTAGTCCTGGAGTATCTCGATTTTGTGGATGACGTGGTCGATGAACTGGGCTCGCGGGAGGAAATCGAGTACGTGCACAAGATCCTCGAGATGGGCAGCGGGGCGGACCGGCAGCTGCGGGTGTTCGAGCAGACCGGCGATCTGAAGAACGTGGTGGACTACATTATTGAGGAGACGGAACAAGGGGTGGCCGCCGCGGCGGCGCCGGTTTCCGAAGAAAAAGCAGGTTAATGGATAAAGCCAGTTACGCTCATCGTCCTCTGAATTCCCTTCCCTTCGATTCTGAACTGACTCCGGGCGCGCGCAACGCGGTGCGGGTGTGCCTGCGGGTGCAGCCCCGGGAGCGGGTCACGGTGATCACCGACGAGGCCTGCCTGGAAATCGCGGCGGCGATCGTGCACGAGTTGGAGGAAGTGGGGGCGCTGTATCACGCGTTTGTGCTGGAGGAGATAGCGGAGCGTCCCTTGACGCGGCTGCCGCAGGAAATCGGCGACGACCTGGGAACGGCGGAGGTCAGCATTTTTGCGGTGCAGGTACAGCGCAACGAACTGCAGTCGCGGATGCAGATGACGGAGATCGTGAACCGGAGAAAGATCCGGCACGCGCACATGGTGAACATCAACCGCAAGATCATGCTGGAGGGCATGCGCGCGGATTTCGGCAAGGTGGACCGCATCAGCCAGAAAGTCGTCGAGCTGGTGCGCAAGGCGTCGCAGGTACGGGCCAAGACTCCGGCGGGGACGGACTTGGTGGCCGACCTGAATCCGGAATACCGGTGGCTGAAGACCTCGGGGATCATCAGCAAGGAGAAGTGGGGGAACCTGCCGGGCGGGGAAATCTTCACGACGCCGGGCGAAGTGAATGGAACGTTCGTGATCGACGGCGTGGTGGGCGACTACTTGTGCGCGAAGTTCGGCGACCTGAAAGGGTGCCCGCTGAAGGTGGAGGTGAAGGGGAACCGGCTGGTGTCAGCCGAGAGCGCGAACCGAGAGTTGCGCGACGACTTCTGGGCGTATACGCACACCGATGAGAACAGCGACCGGGTGGGTGAGTTCGCGATCGGGACGAACATCGAACTGAAAGACGTGATTGGCGAGATCCTGCAGGATGAGAAGTATCCCGGAGTGCATATTGCGTTTGGGAACCCGTATGGGGAGCACACCGGGGCGAAGTGGTACTCCTCGACGCACATTGATGTGGTGGGGCGGAACTTCGACATCTGGGTGGACCGGGAGCAGATCATGCGGGGCGGGAAGTTCCTGATCGAGGCGTAGGGAGGCCCGTCGCCAGCTTTCAGTCGTCAGTCCGCAGCAAAAGCTCCACCGCCGAGGGCGCAGGCAACGCTCAGAAAGCCTGTAGCCGCAAAGAGCGCAAAGACCTGCCGCGAAGGTCGCAAAGAAAAATCAGAACGGTCGTTGTCTGCGGAAGGTACAGGCTTTCTTAGCGAACTTCGGGGACCCTTGGCGGTCTTTGCGGTTAAAGGCTTTGGCTCCTGCATCGGGTTATGCAGAGCGACCGCCGCGCCGGTTGAATGCACTCGCAGGCAATTGCGCCCGCGCTACACTGTCCGGTCATGATTCCTTCCCTTCGGCGGTCTTTTAATTCGCGATATAAGCCGGAGAAGTATGCGGAACTGCTGGCGCTGCTGGCGGAGCGCTGCGGGGTGCCGATCGGCTTCCGGGTGTCGGAGACGCCGTGTTTCCTGCCGGCGGAGTTGCTGACACGAATGGCGGCAGAGGGCAAGGAGTTGATCCGGCAACTGGCCGGCAATGCCGAGTACCGGGCGCGTTCGGAGGAGTCGATTCCGGCGGAGTTCCATGCGCCGAACGAGTCGCCGCATCCGATGTTCATCCAGGTGGATTTCGGGCTGGTGCGCGATGCGGCCGGGGAGTTGCAGCCGAAGCTGGTGGAGTTGCAGGCCTTCCCGTCTCTGTATGCGTATCAGCCGGTGCTGGCGCGGACGTACATGGATGTGTACGGGTTGCAGGAGGGATTGCGCTATCTGCTGGGCGGTCTGGATGCAGCTTCGTATTTGAGCCTGCTGCGGAAGGCGATTGTGGGGGAGCGGGACCCTGAGAACGTGATTCTGATGGAGATCGACCCCGAGCACCAGAAGACGCTGCCGGATTTTCTGCTGACCGAGAAGTTGCTGGGGATCCACACGGTCGATATACGGGCCCTCAAGAAAGAGGGGAACCGGCTGTACTGGGAGAGAAGCGGGAAACGGATTCCGATCCACCGTATTTACAACCGGGCGATCGTCGACGAACTGGAGCGGAAAGGCGCGAAGTTGAACTTCGATTTTCGGGATGATCTCGAGGTGGAGTGGGCGGGACATCCGAACTGGTACTTCCGGATTTCGAAGTACTCCATTCCCTACCTGAAGCATGCGTCGGTGCCGAGGACGTGGTTTCTGGACCAGCTCACCACGATTCCCGAGGACCTGGAGAATTACGCGCTGAAGCCGTTGTATTCGTTTGCCGGGCTGGGAGTGGTGATTGCGCCGAAGAAAGCGGACATCGCGGCGGTTCCGGCGGAGCGTCGGTCGCAGTACATCCTGCAGGAGCGGCTGCATTTTGAGCCGGTGATCGAGACGCCGTATGGCGGGACCAAGGTGGAGGTCAGGATGATGTACATCTGGGTGGATGAATTGCAGGCGGTGCTGACGATACTGCGCATGGGGCGGGGTCTGATGATGGGCGTCGACCACAATCGGAACATGGAGTGGGTGGGGTCGTCGGCGGGACTGTATTAGGGGCGTCGCGGGTCGCCGGAGGTGGAACGCTGGCAAGAGCTGCGATCCAATTCTCAGGGCCAGCCAGCCGCCATCCGCGGAGAGCGACGGGGGGAGATGACGGAGTGGTGTTAAGTCGTTTGCCCTGTTGACCAAAGAGCGAGTGCAGCCTAACATGGCCGGGCATCCATGCGTGCCGAGGAGATGATCGGCGAAACCGTTTCCCACTACCGCATCCTGGGGAAACTCGGGGGTGGGGGGATGGGTGTGGTCTATGAGGCGGAAGACACCCGCCTGGGGCGACATGTAGCCCTGAAGTTCATCCCCGACAACCTGGTCGGCGACAAGAAATCGCTGGAGCGCTTCGAGCGCGAAGCGCGGGCAGCGTCCCAGCTCAATCATCCCAACATCTGCATCATCCACGGCATCGAGGACAACAACGGGCATCCCTTCATCGTGATGGAGAAGCTCGAGGGGCAGAGCGTGAAGGAGATGATCAAGGGCAAGGCGATGGACATGGACCGGATCCTGGACATCGGGGTGCAGGTTGCCGAGGCGCTGGTTGCATCCCATGCCAAGGGTGTCATTCATCGCGACATCAAGCCGGCGAACATCTTCCTGACGAACGGGGGACAGGCGAAGGTACTGGATTTCGGGCTGGCGAAGCTGACGGCCGACGCCAAGCTGGCGACAGCGACTGACACGGGGATCGAGGAATCCCTGACCGCGGTTGGAGTCATTCCGGGCACGGCGGTCTACATGGCGCCGGAACAGGCGCGCAGCGAGCCGCTGGATCCGCGGAGCGACCTGTTTTCCTTTGGGGTGGTGCTGTACGAAATGGCCACGGGGAAGAAACCGTTCTCGGGGACGAACATTGTCACCACGCTGGACGCGGTGCTGCACCAGAAGCCGACGCCGCCGCGCAGCCTGAACCCGGCAATTCCGATTGAGCTGGAAAACATCATTGGCCGGGCGATGGAGAAGGACAAGGCCAAGCGCTACCAGACCGCGGCCGACATGAAGGCGGACCTGCAGCACCTGAAGCGGGAAACCGAGTCGGGGCTCACGCGGACGTCGGCGGCGCGGATCACGCAACCGTTGCGGGTGGCCACGCAGACGTTTCAAAGCGGGAACCGGGTGCAGACGTACCTGCTGGTGGGCTTATCGGCGGTACTGATCACGGTGCTGGGCGCAGTGGGCGCGTGGTGGATGAAGCACCACAAGGGGCCAGCGCCGGTGGTGGCGGCCAAGAACACGGTGGCGGTCCTGCCCCTGCAGAACATGACCGGGGACGCGAACCTCGATTACCTGCGCTCGGCGCTGTCCGACGAAATCGCTTCGGTGCTCACGTACAACCGCGGGCTCGACGTGCGGCCCACGGGCAGCACCCGCAAGTATGTGAGCCCGGACGTCGATCCGCAGCAGGCGGGGAACGAGATGCACGTGGCGTACGTGGTGACCGGCCATTATGTGCGGCAGGCAAACCAGATCCTGGTTACGCTGCAGGCGGTGAATGTGGCAACCGACAGTGTGGCCTGGCAGAGCCCTCCGATCACGGCGGCGAGCCAGGACTTCATCGCGCTGCGCGAGCAACTCACCAAGCAAGTACGCGACGGCCTGTTGCCGGTACTCGGGGCGGGCAACGAATACCTGGAGACCAATACGCCGCCCAAGAATCCCGAGGCCTACGAACTCTACCTGCGGAGCGTGCCGATTCCGCACGACGAAAAGCCGAACAAGGAGGCCATCGCGCTGCTCGAGAAGGCGGTGGGGATGGACCCCACGTACGCGCCGGCCTGGCAGGCGCTGGGGTTGCGCTATTACTACGACTCGCAGTATTCCAGCGGCGGCGAGGACGCCTTCCAGAAATCGAACGCCGATTACGAGCGCGCGCTGGCGCTGGACCCGAACCTGAGCTTCGCCGCCGGACAACTGATCACCAACCGGGTGGAGCGGGGTGATTTGGCGCGCGCTTTCGAGGAGGCCAAGGCCCTGGTGAAGCGGCGCCCGCAAAGCGCGCAGGCGCACTTCACATTGAGCTACGTGTACCGTTACGCGGGGATGCTGGAAAATTCCGAGCGGGAGTGCGATGCGGCCCTGCGGCTGGACCCGGGCAACTACATTTTCCGGTCCTGCGCCTGGGCGTTCGTGTACATGGGCAACACGCAAAAGGCCCGCGAGTACGTACAGTTGGATGCCGGATCGGAATGGGCCAATTACGTGATGCCCTCGATCCTGTTGCGCGAGGGCAAGGCGGGGGAGGCCCGCGAAGCCGTCAAGCGGGTTGCGAACGTGCCCCGCTATCACCGCGACCTGCTGGAGGCCGCGACCGGCCTGCGGCCGGCCGCGGAACTAGACCGCATCGCGCAGGAAGACGCGACCTCGATAGCGGCGGGCGACGATCCCGAGCCCATTTACATGCAGGGCTCGGTGCTTGCGTTCGTTGGGAAGAAGGACGCTGCCGTGCACATGATCCGCATGGCCATCGAGCAAAATTACTGCGCGTACTCGAACCTGGAGAACGACCCGCTGCTCGACACCCTGCGCGCCATGCCGGAGTTCGCGGACCTGCTGAAAGCTGCCCGCTATTGCCAGCAACCGCTGCTGGCGCAAGGAAAATAGCCCCCCGGAAGCGCACACTGGTCCCGGCCAAACTTCGGACGTAGCCGAACATCCGAGCAGGTCAGGAAGAGTCTTCCAGCCGAGACAGAGCAAACTTGGTGCGGGAAAGCGCCGTTGTTTGTCCGCAAGCGGTGAGAGCGGTCGCGCTCCTGTCCGCTCAAGCGGCGGAAGGGGCGCTCCCGAATGCGTCCGCCGGGAGTGGGTTTCTCCTGTAGAATTTCGAGGACAAAGCGGTTGCATCGCATCCTGGGGGGAGCCCATCTACTAGAAGACATGACCCATGCGAGCGCCCTCCAGGTAATGCCACGGTCCAAGGCCGGGCGAACTCTTACTGGTCTGTTTTTTCTCAGCGTCGTCTTGCTTGGGCCGGCGCGAGCCGGCTTGCGGGCTCAGGCCACGACAAGCCCGGCGAGCCCGTCCGAGCCACTTCCCCAAGACTGCGGCAGTGCGGGCCTGCAACTGATGCTGCGCCGGCTGAGCACCACGGCGCGGCTGATGCACACCACGGCGCATCCCGACGATGAAGATGGGGCGATGATGACGCTGGAGTCGCGCGGTCAGGGCGACACGGTGCTGCTGCTGACGATGAACCGGGGCGAAGGCGGGCAGAACAAGGTGGGCAGCAACCTGTTCGACGTGCTGGGGGTGCTGCGCACGCTGGAACTGACCGAATCGGACCGGTACTACGGGGTGGAGCAGCGTTTTACTCGCGTGGCCGACTTCGGCTTTTCCAAGACTGCCGATGAGACATTCCATAATTGGAGTGGGCACGATCCGGGCCTGGCAGACATCGTCCGCGTGATTCGGAGCTTCCGCCCGGACGTGCTGGTCTCGCGTTTCCAGGGGAGCGACCGCGACGGACACGGCAATCACCAGGCGTCGGGCATCCTGACCCGCGAAGCGTTCCGGGCCGCGGCCGATCCCAAACGTTTTCCCGAGCAGATCCAGGAAGGCCTGCTGCCCTGGCAGGCGAAGAAGTTTTACTTCGACAATGTGTGCGGGTTTCGCGCGATCGAGTGTGCTCCGGAGAACTACACGGTGAAGCTGGCCACCGGCGTGAAGGACGCATTGCTGGGCATGAGCTACGCGCAATTCGCCATGGCAGGCCTGAAGCACCAGCTTTCGCAGGGCGCGGGCGGGTGGTCGATGGATGCCGGGCCGCACTATTCGTTCTATCGCCTGGTGGATTCGGTGCTGCCTCCGACCCAAGACAAAGACGGACACGAGCAGGACTTCTTCGACGGGATCGACACGACGCTACCGGGGCTGGCGGCGCGGCTGGGCGGGGACGAGGCCAAGGTCCCCTACCTGAGGGCGGAACTACAGAAACTGCAAAACGACGTCGAAGAGGCGAAGAAGGCGGCGGAGCCGGACCCGGCGGGCGCGGCGTCGCCGTTGCTGCAGGGCTTGCGCGATGTGACGGCGCTGATTGCGCGGGTGAGCGCCGAGACGAGTCTGGCGGCCATCGAGCAGCGCGAGTTGCTGGGGAACCTGCGCCTGAAGCGGGAGCAGTTCCAGGCGGGGGCGAACCTGGCGCTCGGGCTCACGCTTGCGGCGGTGGTCGACGAGCCCGTGGGGGCAAGTCCCGACGAGGCGTTCCTGGCAGTGCCGGGGCAGGTATTTGGGCTGACGGTTCGCCTCAAGAATTCCGGCCGCCAGACGCTGGCGATCCGCGACGTGGGACTGGCGGTACCGGCGGGCTGGCAGGCGGCGCTGACTTCGGCCAAGAGGCCAACGCTGGGGCCGGGGCAGGAGCTGAACGCGAAGTTCCGGGTCCGGGTTGCCGAGGATGCCGCGTACACGCGTCCGTACTGGCATCGCAACGATCCCGAGACGGAGGGACTGAACCACCTGGACGATCCCCGCTACGCGACGCTTCCGTTCCCGCCGCCTCCGGTGGAAGCGCGCGTGGAATACATTGCGAATTCCGTGGAGGGCGCGGTCAGCGGCGCCGGCATGGTGAGATTCAAGGACAGGGCGGGGCAGGAGCAGCGGCGGGCGCTGGCGGTGGGGCCGCCGTTCTCGGTGGCGATGGATCCGATTTCGCAGGTGATTCCGGCAGGGCAGAACGAGGCACGGCAGGTAAAAGTCGAAGTCAAGAGCGGGTTGCCGGGAAACTCGGAGGCGACGGTCGAGGTGGCCGCGCCCCGCGGCTGGGAAGTGGAGCCGACCTCGCAGAGGGTGGCGTTCACCGGCGCCAACCAGACGAAGGAGTCGATTTTCACGGTGCGGCCGTCGGCGCATCAAGAGGGCCGATTCGCGATCCAGGCCCGGCTGGAATTCCGCGGCAAGTCCTACTCCGAAGGCTACTCGGTTGTGACGCGCGATGACCTAAACACGTTCTACTACTACCAGCCGGCGGTGCAGAAAGTCAGCGTGGTCGACGTGAAGGTGCCGGGGCACCTGAAGATCGGCTACATCATGGGGGCGGGGGACAACATTCCCGAGGTGCTGCGGCAGGCGGGACTCGACGTAACGGTGATTCCCGCGGAAGCGCTGGCCGGCGAAGACCTGGGACGATACGACACGATCGTGCTGGGCATCCGGGCGTATGACACGCAGAAGGCGGTCGCCAGCCAGAACAAGAAGCTGCTCGAGTTCGTGTCGGCGGGAGGAACGCTGGTGGTGCAATACGAAACCGACGTCAGCAACTTCAATGGGGGTGGGTTTACGCCGTATCCGGCGACGCTGAGCCGCGGGCGGGTGTCGGTGGAAGAAGCGCCGGTGGAGATTCTTGCGCCCGAGGACACGATTTTCCATTATCCCAACCCGATCAGCGAACGCGATTTCGATGGCTGGGTGCAGGAGCGGGGGCTGTACTTCATGGACACGTGGGATGCGAAGTACAAGACCCTGCTGGCGTCGCACGATCCTGGCGAAAACAGCCTGCGAGGGGGCCTGCTGGTGGCGCGGTACGGAAAAGGCACGTACATTTACACGGGCTACGCGTTCTTCCGGCAGCTTCCGGCGGGGGTGCCGGGGGCGGTGCGGTTGTACGTGAACCTGCTCAGTGCCGGGCATGAGCAAGGCAGCCGCGAGCGGTGAGGCGGCGGCCCTGGTGGTTAGTGGTGGGGTGGTGGGTCGTAGGCGAGAATGAGCCAAGCGCCGGACACAGATCCTGAGCAAGATCGGCGGCCTGAAACCGCACCCCAACTGATCCGCGGGATGGGGCTGGGCGAGGCCACGTCGCTCAACATGCTCGACATGATCGGGGTGGGACCATTTATCACCATGCCGCTGATCATCGGCGCGATGGGCGGACCGCAGGCGATGCTGGGTTGGATGCTGGGAGCGGGCTTCGCGGTGTGCGACGGCCTGGTGTGGGCCGAACTGGGGGCGGCCATGCCGGGCTCGGGGGGCTCGTATCGCTACCTGCGGGAGATCTACGGCCCGAAGTCACTGGGCAAGCTGATTTCGTTTCTTTTTATCTGGCAGCTGTCGTTCAGCGCGCCGCTATCGATTGCGTCGGGATGCATTGGGCTGGCAGGTTATGCCAGCTATCTGTGGCCGTCGCTGGAACGCGTGTATTTCTCGAACACGGGGAACGTCACCATTCCTCTGGTCGGGAACCTGCAAATCAGCTGGATTGCCACGCCGGGTACGCTGGTGGCAGTGGGAGCGTGCCTGGTGGCGGTGTTGCTGCTTTACCGGCGGATCACAGCGATAGGGCGGCTATCGAAATTTCTGTGGGTGGTGGTGATGGGGACGATGGGTTGGATCATCGTCGCCGGCCTGACCCACGTTCACGGCGGCCGCGTGTTCGACTTCCCGCCGGGTGCGTTCACCCCGTCGCGCGCCTTCTTTCATGGCCTGGGCAGCGCGATGCTCATCGCCACGTACGATTACTGGGGTTATTACAACGTCTGTTTCCTGGGGGATGAGGTCCAGGACCCGGGGCGGAACATTCCGCGGGCGCTGCTGCTTTCAATTTTGCTGGTGGCCTGTCTATATATAGTGATGAATGTCAGCATCCTGGCGGTGGTGCCCTGGCGGGAGATGCTGGCCTCGCATGGCGCAAACAGCGGGCTGTACGTGGTTTCGCTGTTCATGCAGAGAATTTATGGGAACTGGGCGGCGCGGCTGGTGACGGCGCTGGTGATGTGGACGGCGTTTGCCTCGGTGTTCTCACTGATGCTCGGCTACTCGCGGGTGCCGTATGCGGCAGCGCTGGACGGCAATTATTTTCGGGCCTTTGCGAAGGTCCATGCCGAGCACCGGTTTCCGTATGTTTCGCTGCTGGCGCTGGGGGGCGTGGCGGCGGTGTTCTGCTTGCTTCGCCTGGCGGACGTGATCGCGGCGCTGGTCGTGATCCGGATCATGCTGCAGTTCCTGGTACAAGCGATTGGGGTGATGGTGCTGCGGAAACGGCGCCCTGACATGGCGCGGCCGTTCCGCATGTGGTTCTATCCACTGCCGGCGCTGATTGCTGCGCTGGGCTTCGGATATATATTGTTCGTCCGCGTGAATGCGTTGAAAGAGATCCGCTATGCGGTGGTGATCCTGATTGCGGGCATAGCGATTTATCTGGTGCGCGCCTGGCGCATGGGGGAATGGCCGTTTGGCTCCGCGCTTGAGGAACTGCCCGAAGGAGCCTCCCGCTAAATGGCCGAGATGGTCAAGACGCCCGCACCGCTGCCGTCGGGTGTGCCGGCGGGGCCGGGGGTGTCGGCCTGGGCGCCGCTGCGGGAGCCGCTGTTCCGCTCGATGTGGATTGCGGCGATCGTCTCCTACATCGGCACGTGGATGCAGGCGGTGGGGGCGGGGTGGATGATGGCAGTGCTGACCATGTCGCCACTGATGGTGGGGCTGGTGCAGGCCGCGGTGGCGCTGCCGGTGTTCCTGGTGATCCTGCCTGCGGGCGCGCTCGCCGACATGGTGGACCGGCGCCAGTTTCTTCTGCTGACGCAGGGCTGGATGGTACTGGCGGCGGGCGGGCTGGGCGTGCTCACGCGGCTGCATCTGGTCACCCCGTGGGTGCTTCTGGCATTCACGTTTCTGCTGGGCCTGGGTGCAGTGATGAATGATCCGGCATGGCAGGCAATTACGCCGGAACTGGTGCCGCCGGAGCAGCACGCTGCGGCGGTCGCATTAAACTCCGCAGGATTCAATGTGGCGCGCGCGATCGGACCGCCTTTGGGCGGAATGGTGATTGCGGCGGCGGGATCGGGGAGCGCCTTTCTGCTGAACGCCTTGTCGTTTTTTGGGGTGATTGTGGTGCTCTATGGCTGGAAGCGGCCCGCGCAGGAGAGCGTGGAGAGCGGGGCGCTGTGGGACGCGGTGCAGGCGGGGATTCGATACGCTCGGCAGTCTTCGCTGGTGCAGTCGGTGCTGGTGCGGACGGGAGCGTTCAGCGTTGGCGCGATCGCGCTGCTGGCGCTGCTGCCGCTGATATCGCGGCCCTTCGGCGCGACCGGGTACGGCGTGTTGCTGGGGAGCTTTGGAGGCGGAGCGCTCGCGGGGGCCACGATCTTGCCCCGGCTGAGGAGGCAGCTGTCGGTCGACGGGCTGGTGGCCGGGGCCATCGTGGTGTTCGCGCTGATGACGTTCCTGGCCGGACGGGGGGAAGGGTTCACGGCGCTGTGCGTGGTGCTGGCGTCGGCGGGAGCGGCGTGGATCGGCATTCTGGCCTGCCTGAACACGGCGGCGCAGACCATGTGTCCTTCGTGGGTACGGGCGCGGGCGCTGTCGATGTATCTGCTGGTTTTGCAGGGCGGCATGGCCCTGGGCAGTACAATGTGGGGCGCGCTGGCCACGCGCATCGGTCTGCCTAACGCGCTGGCCTGCTCGGCGCTGGCCTTGATGGCGGGACTGGTGACGATCCGCAAGCACCGCCTGACGTCGCGCGAGCTGGCCATGGCGCCGTCGGTGGTACGAGACTAAGAGCTTTTCGGGAAATCGGGACTGACATGAAAACAATAATTCCATGGTATGTACTGGTGCTTGCGCTGGGGTGCGCTGGGGTGTTTGCGCAGCAGATGCCCAAGCCCGAGCCGCCGCGGACGGTGACCCAGGCCCTGGATCGGGCCATCAGTAATGTGGAGCGGGAATTTGTGCCGGCGGCGGAAGCGATGCCGGAGGAAAAGTACGGCTACGCTCCCACCGACGGCGAGTTCAAAGGGGTGCGCACGTTTGCCCAGCAAGTGAAGCATGTGGCAGCGACAAACTACGAGATCGCCGCCACCGTCCTGCAGGTGAAGCCGCCGGTGGAGATCGGAGACGACGAGGCGGGTCCGGCGTCGGTGAAAACCAAGGCCGAGATCCTGCAATTTTTGAAAGACTCCTTCGCGTACCTGCACAAGGCGGCGGCGGCGGTGAACGAACACAACCAGGTGGAACCGATCGACAGTCCGTGGGGACAAAACAAAGTGACGCGCCTGGGCCTGACGACGCTGATCGTCGGACACTGCTTCGACCATTACGGGCAGATGGTGGTGTACCTGCGGCACAACGGCATCATCCCGCCGGCAAGCCGGTAGCGACTGCGGGCGCCTGCCTTCCTCGAAACGAGTAACCCGCCCGGACCGTGCACTCCAGAGTCAGGGCGTGGCACGCCCGTGCCATTTACGTGCATCTCTGCGCGCAATAATCTGCAGCTTCCCCCCAATCGAAGGCAAAGTGCCTGACGGTTATTTGGCAGCTTTCCCGAGAGGTATCGAATCGCAGCGCAGTCGTGTCCCAGGCACGCGGTGAGAAAGGTTGGGAAAATCCATGAAGGCGAAGTCTAGCGCGGAGTTGATGGAAGAGAACCGGCGGCGGGAAGTGGAACACGAAATCCTGAGCTACTTTCTGGCGGTGGAGTCGTACCCGGCGCGCGCCGCGCGCGAGCCGCAGGTGAGCTTCGAAACGCACTGCTGGACCGTATACACGGAGCTGGAGAACGGCTGGACGAATTGAGGCAAGGTTTCAGCTGCAAAGTTTCCATGGCCTGAAAACCAGGAGACTTTACGATGGTGAACCTTAGCCCCGAGCTCCCTTGGTGGCGATCGAAGTAAGCAGCAATTCGGCTGACAATCCATGTGCTTGGAAGTGCGCCGCCACCAGGGCGGCGAGTTTTTTTGCGGGCCTCGTGCTCCTGGGATCGAGAAAAATCAGGACCGACGGTCCCGCCCCGCTCAGGCAAGCCCCTAAAAAGCCGGGGCTCGCTGTTAAGTCCCTGGCCACCGGCAGCAGGGGACACAGCGGCGCACGGTACGGCTGATGGATCCGATCCTCCAGGGCCGCGCCCAGGAACTGAGGTCTGCCCTGCAGGAAGGCGGCCAGCAGCAGCATGGAATTCTGAATATTGGCGACGGCATCGGCGCGCGAATACTGGGCGGGCAAGACGCGGCGGGCTTCCTCGGTGGAAAGCGGATCGGGGGGGACGGCCAACAGCAGCGGCCACTTCCCTTTTGGGCGAATGCAAGCCACCTGCGCTTGGTTGGCGCCCGACATGCGGGCCACGGTGAGGCCCCCCATCCAGCAGGCGGAAGCATTGTCGGGGTGGTGCTCGCGCCGGGAAGCCTCGCCCACAATTCGGGCGTCGGTCCAGCGGAGGTTGCCGAAGTGGTTGGCAAGGGCGATGCCGGCCAGGCGGGCAGCCGCTGACGAGCCGCAGCCCTTGCCAATCGGAATGTCGTTGGTAATTTTCAGGGCGAGGGGGACAGCCGTTCTGCCGGCGTCCTGCAGGACCTCGCGATAGGTGACCAAGATGAGGTGGTTGTCGAGATTTCCACAGATCGCGGCATCGCGACCGGTGGCCTGAATCGAATATTGGCTGGCGGGGCGCGCCTCCAGCGTGAGGTGACGGTCGAAGGCCAGCGCCGCCGCGTCGAATGCCGGGCCAAGATTGGCCGAGGTCGCCGGGAGGGAGATGCGAAAGGGCCGTTGTGCGGACTTGCTGGATCGGGGCATCTAGCGGACTCTCCCGGGAGCTCGCGCACTCCCCGCACATGCCGCGTTCCCCACAGGTCCTTCGCTGCGCTCAGGATGACAATTCATAGAAGATTCGCCGCGCATTTCGCGCTGCCGGCCGGCCTCACGAGGCGCGATTCTCGTCGTCAAATCCTGCCAAGGCGGCTTCCACCGCCTCAACCGTGGCCTCAAGCACGAGCGGCGCGCGCTGCTGCGAGGCAAGGACGGCGGCATCCTTTGCATGGGGTGTGCCCGTGAAAAGGTCGCCGCGATGGAAGTGCAAGGTGAACTCCGGGTCCTTGAGCACGTGGCCGGTGAGAACCAGCACCACCGATTCATTCGGCTTCACGAAACCCTGCCTGACGAGTTTCTTCAGGCCTGCCAGGGTGACGGCAGAAGCCGGCTCGCAGCCGACGCCGTCGGAACCGATCTCCGCTTTCGCCAGGGCGATCTCCACCTCACTCACCTGCTCGACCGTGCCTGCGGTGGCCCGGATCACGCGCAGCGCCTTCTGCCAGGAGGCCGGATTGCCAATACGGATCGCGGTGGCCAGCGTCTCAGCCCGCACGGGCAGCAAGGTCTTGCCCGCATGCTCGCGGAAGCTCCGATAAAACGGGTTTGCCCCCTCGGCCTGGACCACGGACAACTTCGGCAAACGTGAAATCAAGCCGAGGTCTTTCATCTCGAGCAGGGCCTTGCCGATGGCAGAGGAGTTGCCGAGATTTCCGCCTGGCACGAGGATGTGGTCAGGCGACTGCCAATCGAGCTGTTCGAGCAGTTCGAGGGCTGCGGTCTTCTGCCCCTCGAGGCGATAGGGATTGATTGAGTTCAGCAGGTAGATCGGCTTGCGCCGTACCAGTTCATGGAGGACTTTCACGCAGCCATCGAAGTCCGTGCGCAGCTGGCAGGTGAGTGCGCCATAGTCGAGCGCCTGGGAGAGCTTTCCCCAGGAGATCTTGCCTTCGGGGATCAGCACCAGGCTGCGCATGCCGCCGCGCGCGGCGTAAGCCGCCATGGAGGCGGAGGTGTTCCCGGTGGAGGCGCAGGCCACCCAGCGGAAACCTTCCTGCCGCGCGAAGGAGGCCGCAGTCGTCATGCCGGTGTCTTTGAAGGAAGCCGTTGGATTCATGCCCTGGTGCTTCGCCCGCAGCGCCTGCAGGCCGGCGGCGCGAGCCGAGCGGGGCAACTCGTAAAGCGGCGTGTTCCCTTCCCGCAGGGTGATGGGGTGGTTTCCCGGGGTGAGGCTGGGAAGAAGCTCGCGGAAGCGCCAGACGCCGCTGGTATCCTGGGGAGCGAGCGAAGACTTGCGGTCGCGCCAAAGCTTCTTCAGTTCACCGGCCTTGAGGCCGGCGGCGCGCAGCCCGTGGGGCGTCTCCCACCCCGGGAAGAAAACTTCGTAGAGATCGCCGCAGCTGCGGCAGCGAAAATTCTGGTCGGCGCGGTCGGCGACTGCGCCGCATTGAATGCAGCGCAGACGAGAGGCGAAGACCCGGGTCCCAGTGTCAGGCAGCGTTGAACTCATCATGAATGCGGTCGACGGGCGAGGCCGCTTCGGCACGGTCAGGGCCGGCTTGGCCGTCGGTTCCCAAGCAGACAGAATAGCGGACTCAGCCCTGTTTCCAAAGCCGATCGCTGGCGTGTTTGCCTTCGTCGGCGCGCAGATACTGGTCGTCCTTGTTGATCCAGTCTTCGCGGGGCGGGTTGAATACATCGAGGTCGACGGTATCCACGAGGGCCTCGGCCTTGTGCGGCATGTGGCGGGGAATGGTCAGGACTTCGCCCGCGTTCACGACAATTTCCTTACCATCAACCCAGAACTTGAGCGCACCCTCGAGGATGTAGGTGACCTGCTCGTTGTGGTGGCTGTGCAGGGGCACGACGCAGCCTTTTTTTAAGAGCACGCGCGCGATCATGATGTCCCGGCCGACGATGAGCTGCCGCGACAGGAGCGGGTTCATGGTCTCGAGTTCGACCGAATTCCAGGGAATGTGCTTGAGTTCGCCGGCTTTGGCTTTGCGGGCGACCAACCGGGGCCGGGGCGTCTTCGAGCGTCCGGCCTTCTTGTTCGCGGTCATCCTGGAAGCGAGTGTTTTTTTCCTGGCAGCTTTGCTGGTTTTGGCCATTCAGTGGACCTTTCCGGGATAGAGGCTCACGGCCGTGTCGTGGAGGAAGGCGTGGGCCATTTCGAGCGCCCTGGGCTCGGTGATTTCGCCGAGGGCGACCATTTCGGCCAAGGCGCCCGCCAGCCCCATGCGGCCGGTCTGGACTCCCAGCCAGTAACTTTCCTCTGCGCCCAGCGCCTCATTGTACGGGAACGAGTCGGTGCCGAAGGTAATTTTGTCGGGGAAGGTTTCCAGCCACTGGCGGAGGGAGTCTTTGAAAGCGGCCGGGTACATGACCACTTCCATCAGGGACGAGTCGAGGTACACGTTCTTGACCGCGGCCAGCCAGATGGCCTCGCGCTCCAGCGGGTAGCCGCCGTGAATCAGGACAAACGTCGTCTCAGCGTAGCGTGGATCGCGCAGGATGTTCTCCAGCCGCATCACGTTGCTTTCCGAGATGTTGAAATAGTCGCCGACGCCCACGGCGGTGTGAATGTGCACGGGCAGGTGCAGGCGTCCGCCCTCGCGCACCAGGTAGCGGAACAGGAAGTCCTGGAAGGTACGGTACTGCTTCTCGTCGGGAACGCCGCCGGAGGCGTACTGCTTGTAGATGGCCTCCGCCTGCTCCCGGGTGGGATCGCTGAAGGTCAAGGGCCGGAAGTAGGCGACCTCGAACTTCATGGCGATCGCGCCCTGGTTCTTCTGGTTGTCTTCGAGCACCGCGGAAACGAACTTCAGGTAATCGTCGAAGCTGGCGGGCAAGCGGCCCAGGTGCTCCTGTTCCATCCAGCGATGGAGCATTTTCTCCTGGAGGGGAATGTAGACCTGCTGATCCGGATTGCGCGCCCGTTCTTTCCGGTTGTCGAAAGGCCAGAGGAAGGAATCCGCGAAGAACACCCAGACGAAGCGTTTGCGGTCGAGGTAGCCGGCCATGAGGGCGCGGTTGGCGACGCCCTGCTCGATATTGAGCTGGTCGAGCAGGCGGGAGAAATAAGCGATCCCTTCTTTCTTCTTCAGTTCCGCTTTCCTGTTCACCAGCCACCGGGTGTGTTCGGGCGAAAGATCATCGTAGGGATAGTCGAAAAGCGCCTTGGAGGCAGCCACCAACTCCGGGTTGGAATCGCGCTCGCGCAGGGGCGCGCTGCCCGGGGGCGAGGCCATGGCGTCGACATCGGAGTCGTCGGGGAAGCCGGGGTGGGCATGGTGGTCGAAGATCGGGATCTTCTCGATCTGGGCGAGCAGGCGTGTATAGATGTCGCGAACCTCGGCTTGGGGATAGGGATGGGACTGGGCCGAGACCAGCGAACTGAACAGAACCAGAGTGGCGGCGATAACCAGCGGCTTCATGTTTTTGTAGCCCCGTGAACAGCCAGTGATGCTGGCGGCGCAAAAGCCCACGCCAGGGTTGCGGTGAGCATTCTAGAGAACGCGATGCATCCACGCTAGAGGCTGGCGGGCGCGCCCTGCCAGGCGACGGCAGCTTTCTGAATCCGCGCGACGGCCTCGTGCAGCGTGGCGCGGGACGACGCGAAAGAAAAGCGGACGAAGTGCTTGCCGGAAGGACCAAAGGCTGCGCCGGGGATCGCGGCCACGCCCGCATCTTCCAGCATGATGCGGCAGACTTGCTCGGCCGTCATCCCCGTGGCGGCGACATTCACCCAGGCGTAGAACGCGCCATCCGGAGCGGGGCAGCGGAAACCGGGCACCCGGTTCAGTTCGCGGACGAACTGCTCGCGGCGCGCGGCGAATTCCCGGACCATGCGGGGCGTGGCTTCGGTCGAGTCGCGCAAGGCCTCGATGGCCGCATACTGCGTGAATTCGGCCACGCAGGTGTAGGTATTGATGGCCAGCAGTTCCAATTGCTCGACGATCGGCGGGGGGGCAAGGGCGTAGCCGAGCCGCCAACCGGTCATGGCGAAGCTCTTGGAAAATCCGTCGATGAGGATGGTGCGCTCGGCCATGCCCGGGTAGCTCAGCATGGAGAGGTAGTCGCCGCCATACAGAATGCGGGCGTAAATTTCGTCGGACAAAACGTAGAGGTCGTGTTTGACGGCCAGTTCGGCGATCCTGCGCTGCACCGGGTCGTGATAGACCGTGCCGGTGGGATTGTTGGGCGAGCAGGTGAGGATCGCTTTCGTCCGTGAGGTAATGCTGGCGGCGATCGCGGCGGGATCGGGCTGGAATCCGTTGCGCTCAGCAAGCTGGTAGGCGACGGGAACTCCGCCGAACCCGGCGGTGATCGAGGGATATCCGGGGAAGCCGGGATCGGGATAGAGCACCTCGTCGCCGGGATTCACGATGGCCATGAGCGCAAGAAACAGGGCGATCTTGCACCCCGGGGCGATGACGATGCGGGCGGGGTCGACGTCGAGCTGCCGAGTGCGCTTCAGGTAGCGCGCCAGCTCCTGGCGCAGTGCGGGGACTCCGGCCACTGTGCAGTAGCGGTCTTTGCCGGCGCGCAAGGCCGCTACGAGCGCCTCGACCACAGGCGCGGCCGGATGAAAATCGGGTTCGCCGAGCTCGAGGTGAATGATGGAGCGGCCGGCACGCTCGAGTTCTTTGGCGCGGGCGAAGACCGAGAGGGCGCCTTCGCCGCTCATCACCGAAAGTCGGGAAGCCAGGGAACGCATCAGGCCTTCTTTCCTGCTGCAGTTTCAGGGACGGGAGTAATCGGAATCTTCAGTCCGTCCACCAGCCGGGGAAACAACTCAAAGGCAGCGGCGGTGGCGATCAATTCTACGATTTGAGGGTCGGTATACGCACTCTTTAAGCGGGCGTAGAACTCGTCGTCGAGTTCGCGCGCGGAGCGATGCAGGCGGTCGGCACAACGGAAACCGAGCTTCTCGGCCTGGCTGAACGGGCCGGACTCGAAGTCGGCCCGGGCCGCGGCGATCTGGGCATCCGTCGCGCCTTTCTGGCGGGCCGAGAGTGTGTGTCCCTTCACGGCGTAGTCGGAGCCAAGCAGGGCCGAGAGGCGAACGGCGATCAGCTCTTTGTACCAGCCGGGAAGAGCGCCGTCGCCCAGCAGCGACTTCAAGAAGGCGGCCACGCCCAGAGCGAGTCCGGGCGTGTGCGCCAGCGTCTTGAACATATTGGGAACGACGCCCCGCTGCTGGAGCAGGGCGTCGTAAAGGTTCTTGAGCTCCGCCGAGACCTGGTCGCGCTCGAGCAGGGGGACCGGATGGGCGCGTTGTGGGTCGGTCATGACTAAAAAGCGTAGCGCAGCGAAAACTGGATCAGGCGCGGCGTGCCGACGGTGGAGTTGATTTTGCCGAAGGCTGACGGGTTCTCCACATCGGCCGAGGCCGGGCTGGCAAAGTTCGCGTGGTTCCAGAGGTTGAAGAAATCGGCGGTGAAGCGCAGGTCCTGGCGCTCGGTGAGACGGAAGTGCTTGATCAACGAGAAGTCCCAGTTCTGCTGGAACGGTCCGCGATAGATGTTGCGGTGAAGCGTTCCAAAGCGGGTGGTGCAAGCCGCAAACGTAGGGTCGGCGCTGCACCCGGCGGGGTCGGCGGGCGGGGCCGGCTGGAAATTGTTGATGTCGACGTAGGCATCGAGGCGCTGGTGAATGTCGCCGTGGGTTAAGCCGGTGGCGATGGTCTTGCCGGGCGCCAGGTCTGCCCCCAGCGCGGCGAAGGAGAGGAAGGTAGCGAGGTAGGCCGAACCGGCTGCCGAGTCGAGCACCGAGAAGGGAGTTCCAGACTGGAAGATGGTCACGCCGCTGATCGACCAGTTCCCCAGCGCCGCGCCCTTGACTCCATGCGCATTGTGGAAGACCGGCAGGTCATAGTTGTAGCTGACGCTCAAGCGATGCTTGCGATCGAAGTCGGAGAGTCCGTAGGAGTTGCGGATATTGGTCTCGTCGTTGAATGCGGTATTCAGGGCCGTGTTCCCGGTCGAGGTTGCATCCAGCGATTTGGCGAAGGTGTAGGCGCCCTGGAAATACCCCGCGCCCCAGCGCCGGGACAGAGTCGCCTGCAGCGAGTGGTAATGGGAATACGCGTCGCTGGCGAAAATCTGGAAGCCGCCGTAGCCGTTCACGCCCAAGAGGTTGGAACGGGCGGGGCCATTGTTGACGGTGTTGTTGGTGATGGTGAACTGCTGGCCGCCCTGCGCGGTCACGATGATGGGATTCTGAACGGTGGCCAGCTTGGCCTGGATGTTGGTGCTGGTTTCGCGCAGGTGCAAGGAGTGAGTTCCGACATACCCGAGTTCCAGCACCCAGTTCTTGCCGAGGTCCCGCTGCAGCGTCAGGTTCCATTGCTGGGTACTGGGGCTGACGAAGTGCCGAGGCACGGTGAGGACGAACAGATTGTTGGAGGGGACCAGCCCGGGGCTGCCGGTGGCACACCCGTAGTTGGGAAACTGCGTGGTATCGGGCTGGTTCGAGGAATTCAGGGGAAAGCCGGTCAGCACGCCCAGGCAGGGCACGAAGCCGGGATCTAAGACGTTGCCTGCAGGGAGCGCGTTGAGATTGACACCGTTGGAGAGGCACTGCGGGGGAGTGTTCGGCCCAGCGGGAGCAAAGAAGTCGGTGAGACAACCGGCCGCGTTCCCTAAGCCGGCGATGGGCAGGAAGGGGGCCTGGAAGGACAACTGATCGACGGTGCCCACGTCCTCGCGGACATAGTAGATGCCGACTCCGCCGCGGACGGTGGTATGGTGGCGACCCAGCACGTCCCAGGCGAAGCCGACCCTCGGCCCGAGCCCGGTGGCGTAGTTGTTCTTGTAGGTGGTGTTGCTGCCGGCCCCGGAAAGGCCGGCGACATTGAGTTTGTTGGCGCACTTTCCGTAGACGAAGGGGTACTGGCCGTTGTTCCCGAGTTGCGGATCGAAGTTACCGATGTGGCAGGCGTTGTCGTAGAAGGCGCCGAGAATCTCCGTGCGGAGTCCGAGATTCAAGGTCAGGTCGGGGCGGACCTTCCAGTCGTCCTGCAGGAAGAAGCCATAATCGTTGTTGCGGTATTGATGGTTAAAGACGCCGCCACCGCCGAAGCTGCCGGTCGCCGATCCTTCGAGGAAGTGCTGGAAGTCGGTGACGCCATCGGGGGTGGTGCCGAAGAACAGTTGGCCGTTAAAGACCTGGGGGAACTTTTTGTCGAGATTGACGCGCGTGTATTCGCCGCCGAAGCGGATGCTGTGCTGCCCCTTGACCCAACTGAGGGTATCAACAAAGTTGTAGTTGTTCTGAATCTGGAACTGATCGGCGGGCGGCGTGGGGCCGAACTGAAAGCTGGAAAGAGAAAACTTGTAGATCGACTTGGTGACGTTGTTGGTCGGGCGATCCAGATTCAGGTCCGCGGCCGTGATGGGGGGTATGTTGATCAGGCTGTTATTGATGCGGACAAAGCCGAAACGGAAGTCGTTCACGACCGCGGGCGAAAACAAGTGGGTCTCGTCCAGGCTGAAGAAGCGATCGTTCAAGGGCAGATCGTAAGGGAAATTCAGATCGCTGGCGCTGATGCTGCTGGCCAGGGTGCCGCCGAGGGAAGCCTGCAACCCGCCGGCGCCGAAGGGCAAGAGTTGCTCGCCGTTGGAGAAGAAGAAGCGCGCGCCCAGCTTGTCATTGCCGCCACGGAATTCCCGGTCCCAGGTGGCGGTGAACTGGTCTTCGGTATACTTGCCCGGCTTGCTGACGATAAAAGGCGCAAAGTCTCCCAGGTTGCCCTGCAAGGCGGGAAACAGGTACCCGCCCGCGGGCGCGCCAAACTGGTTGCTCTGGAAGAGCAGGAGCTTGTGAATGACCGGGTCGATGCTGGGAACATTGAAAGCCGTTTCCAGCGCCTGGTCCATGGTAGCGTCCACGCGCACGGAGGCGGGAATGACGGGCAGGGTGCTGCTGATGAGCGTCCCGGGGGACAATCCGCTGCGCTGGCGAGTGCCCTGGTAGTTCACGAAGAAGAAGCCGGCCTGGGCTTCGTTTCCGAGGGGTCCGCCGAAGCTGCCGCCGAAGATGTTTTGCTTGACCGGAGGCCGCGCCTGGCCGGCGCGGTTCAGAAAGTACTCGTTGGCGTTGAGGGCATCGTTGCGGAAGAACTCGTAGGCGTCGGCGTGAAACGTCCGCGTACCGGTCTTGAGAATCGCGTTCACGTTTCCACCGCCGTTGCGGCCCTGGGAGGCGTCATAGAGGGAGGTCTGGACCTTGAATTCCTGCACGACATCGGGATTGGGCAGGGGAATGTTGGTCGCCTGGGCGACGTTGTAGTCGGTCGCGCTGATGCCTTCAATCAGGTAGTTGTTATTGTCCTCGCGCTGGCCGTTGACAATGATGCGGACGTTGCCGCGCCCCAGCTGCGCGGAGGCGTTCAATTCGCTCTGTGCCCCGGAAGACAGCGTGAGCAACTGCTCAAAATTCTGCGTGGCCAGCGGCAGATCACGGATGGTCTTGGACTCGATGGCCTGGCCGGTGGTCGCGGTGGTGGTCTCGACGGTCTGCACCAGGGCCTGGACTTCGACCTTCTCCAACACCTGCAGAGGCACCAGCTTCGCCGTCATGCGGGTGGTTTCGGTAATGCGCACGGCGATATCGGGGATTTTCGCTTCGCGAAATCCGGCGCTGGCGATGGTCACGGTGTAGGTCGCCACCGGCAGCAGGTTGGCGGTGAATGATCCGGTGGCGTCGGTCTTGGCCGTACGGGTGACCATGCCTGTGTCCTGATTGATGATGCGCACATCGGCATTGGCCACCACGGCGCCGGTGGCATCCTGCACCGTGCCGCTGATGGCGCCGGTGGCGCCGCCCTGGGCAAACGCCTGGCCGACGGACAGAACCGCCACAATCAAAATCGAGAAAAGGCTCGGCATGAACTTCGACATACACTCCTCCCGACCCCGGGGTCGCATTTGGAATGGCACTGGTTAAAAGCTTAAGAATAGTGCGGACAACCACGGGCCCTGGGGCGGGCCGGCCGCTCACGGCCACCGAACGACGTACTGTGCAGCAGCATCAGCATACCGAACGCACCTGCGCCCCGAGTGGTTGTGTTCGCATCAGAGCGACTCGCTGAGAATTGGGCGTAAGGGTACTAGAAACGCGCAGTGGTTTACAAGAAAACTATCGGCGAGGAACCAGAAAAGTCTAAAGCAGCCGGGCCGCGTGGTGGATTTGGGGGCCCACCGTCACAGTCCCTTGTAGGCGCCGCCGTCGACCAGGATGGTCTGCCCGGTCACGAACGATGCTCGCTCCGAGGCCAGCCAGAGGATCGCGTCGGCGACTTCCTGCGGCTCGCCGATACGCTTCTGCGCGGCATCGACCGCCCAGCTGTCGAAAATCTCCTGCGGCGACTTGCCCGAGGCCGCCGAGCGCGCCTTGGCCAGCTCTTTCAGCCGGTCGGTGGCGGTATAGCCGGGACCCACGTTGTTCACCAGGATTCCGTCTTTGCCGAATTCGTTGGCCAGGCTCTTCACCAGGCCCACCACCGCCGCCCGCACCGCGTTCGACAGAACCAGTTCCAGCACCGGCTGCTTGGTGGTGATCGAGGTGATGGTGAGGATCCGGCCCCAGCGGCGCTTCTGCATGTGGGGGATGACCTCGCGGGCGAAATAGACGGTGCTCAGGAAGTTGGCCTCGATCGCCTTGTGCCAGTCCTCGACGGTGGTGGCAAGAAATCCCTTGGCGGGAGGCCCGCCGGCGTTGGTCACGCAGATGTCGGCCGAGCCGAATTGCGCGACCACGGCTTGCACAAAATCGCGCACCGCATCCGCATTGGTGACATCGAGGGCCTGGGCGAAGACTTCGGCGTGATGCTGCTTGCGGACCTGCCCGGCCGACGCCTGCAGGGCGGCTTCGTTGCGGGCACACATGGCGACCTTGCAGCCCTCGGCGGCGAAGGCCAGCGCAGTCGCTTTCCCGATTCCCTGGCTGGAAGCAGCCACGATGGCGACCCGGTTCCGTAGTCCAGTTTCCATAAGCGCCGGATTATAGCAACCCGGGGGCGCGCCAGGCTGAGGTCGCGGCCTTGGCGACGGGAGGCGCGCCGGAGGAGGGCGCGGCGAGCCGAGCGGGGGCGGGATCTCAACGACTCGCAACTCGCCTCACCCGGGGCCGACTTGCCCGGGCCCCTCGGCACCAGTTCCCCTTGCCCCACTTCCGACGCGCGGCTAATCTTGTGGTGTCGATTTTGGACGAAGACCCCTATCGTTTTGCAGGAGAGTTATGCCGGGAACCGCGCGCTACATCTGGATGGAAGGCGAGCTTCGGCCGGCTGCCGAAGGCGTCGTTCCGTTTGTGAATGCAGGGCTGCACTATGGCTTCAGCGTCTTTGAGGGCATCCGCTGCTATGACACACAGAGGGGCCCTGCAGTGTTTCGACTCGATGAACATGTGGAACGCCTCCTGGATTCCGCGCGGGTCGTGGGATTTCGCGACCTGCCGTACACGAAAGACCAGGTCTCGAAAGCCATCCACCAGGTCATCGCGGCCAATCGGTTCAGCTCCTGCTACATCCGTCCGCTGATTTATCTGGACGGCGCCATGGGCATGGTGGTGGACGCGGGCAAGCCCCGGTTGATGATCGCCGTCTGGGAATGGAAGGCCTTCCTTGGGGAACAGGCCAAAGAGCGCGGCATCCGGGCCAACATCTCGTCGTTTACGCGTCTGCATCCCAACATCATGATGACCAAGGCCAAGGTCTCAGGAAACTACGTGGGCTCGATCCTGGCCAAGACCGAATCGCAGCGGCTGGGGTTTGACGAGGCCATCATGCTCGACCCCACCGGCTACGTGGCCGAGTGCACGGGAGAAAACATTTTTGTCGTGCGCCAGGGCGTGATTTACACCGTACCGCGCGGGTCGATCCTCGAGGGCATTACCCGTGACAGCCTGATTACCATAGCGGGCGACCTGGGCTACTCGGTGGTGGAAGAGCCGATTTCGCGCGACCAGCTGTACATCGCCGATGAAGTTTTCGTGTGTGGGACGGCAGCGGAAGTCATCGGGCTGCGCGAAATTGATTTCCGCACGATCGGCAGCGGCAAAACCGGACCAGTCACGCGCGAACTGCAGCGCGCGTTTGACGAATTGACCAGCGGGCGCCATCCGCGGTCGGCACAATGGTTCTCCCCTGTGCCGGCCTTCGACCAAGCCGCCGTCAAGGCCTGAGCACTGGGAGGTTCGCATGAAGAACAAGCAACGACGCGCGGAGACCGAAGCGGTGCGCGGGGGCATGGACCTGAGCAAGAAGAACGGCCCGCTGACCACGCCGATCTACCAGACGTCCACGTTCGAAGTCACCGACATGGACGAGCAGGTGCGGGCCACGCCAACCGACCGCTTCTACACGCGCTACGGGAACCCGACGCACAGCGTCGCCGAAAGGGCGATCGCAGAGCTGGAGCGCGCCGACGCGGCACTGCTGTTTGCTTCGGGAATGTCGGCCCTCACGACCGCAATCCTAGCGCTGGTGCGCAGCGGCGACCACATCATCGCGCAGCGCGACATTTATGGCGGGGTGACGAAGTTCCTGACCCAGTGGCTGCCCAGGTTCGGGGTCGAGGTCACGCTGGTCGATACCACCGACTATGCGCAGCATGCGGCCGCCATCCGGCCGAATACGAAGATCATCCACCTGGAGTCGCCGACCAACCCGACGCTGCGGGTGGTCGACCTGAAGAAGGTTGCGGGACTGGCCCAGGGGCACGGCATCATCACGATCATCGACAGCACGTTTGCGACGCCGATCAACTGCCGCCCGGTGGAGTTTGGCATCGACCTGGTCATGCACTCGGGCACGAAATATTTCGGAGGGCACGCCGACCTGATCTGCGGCGTTCTCGCGGGCCGCAAGGACCTCATGGAGACCATCCACGCCACCCGGACCACGCTGGGCTGCAATATGGACCCGCACGCGGCGTGGCTGCTGCTGCGCGGCCTCAAGACTCTGGCGGTGCGGGTGCAGCGGCAGAATGCGAACGCACTGGCGGTGGCGCAATTCCTGAAGTCGCACCCGAGGGTGCGCAGCGTGAGCTATCCGTTCCTCGAAGGCCATCCGCAGCGCGCGCTGGCCATGGAGCAGATGCAGGGCGGTGGCGGCGTGCTCAGCTTTGAGATCGAAGGCAGCGGAGAGGACGCCTGCCGCTTCGCCGAAGGCCTGGAGTTGTTCACGCTGGCGCCCAGCCTGGGCGGAGTGGAGTCGCTGGTAACGATTCCGGTGATCACGTCACACGCCATGATCCGGGCCGAGGAACGCCAGAAGATGGGAGTGACGGAGCAGTTGATCCGGCTCTCGGTGGGGATTGAGCACGCGGACGACTTGATTGCGGATCTGGAAAGGGCGTTTGAGAGGGTGGACTCAGCCGTCCAACAGCGGGTTGCGGTGGGAGACTAACCCGCATCCGGCTTCGGCGTCTCGAGCACGATTGCGCTTTCCAAGAACAGTCCCGGCCCCTGGTGGCGGAGCCGGGATTTCTTTGTGTTCGCCGGGGTCTAGAAAATCAGCTTCGCCCCGAATTGCAGGATACGGCCATTGTGGGCTGCGGCCGCACGGAGGAAAGCACTGCCGCAGTCAGCCGAGAAATTCGCGCCCTCATAGCAGGTGGCGGAATTGGTGGCGTTGGAGAAGGGGCTATTGCCGCCGGCCGAACCGGCGCCTCCACCCAGCCATGCGAACTGGGTGTGATTGAAGACGTTGAACGCCTCGGTCCGGAATTCAAAGCTGACGCGCTCGGTAAAGGCAAAGTGCTTAAAAAGAGCCATGTCGAAGTTGGTGCGGCGGGGGTTGACCAGGGTATTGCGTCCCACGTCGCCGAAGGTGAGCCCGCGAGGCGCGACAAAGGCCGCCGGGTTGAAGAAGATGGGCCCGAAGCCCGGCACCTTGTTCTGCACAATCCCGGCGCTGGGGTCGGCGACGATGTCGGGCTGGGAGGGCACGCCGTTGGCGGCAATGGTATTGGCGACGCCGGCGTTGTCACCCGGGATGCCGGAGCCACCGCCATTGTTCACGGTGAAGGGAGTGCCCGTCTGGATGAGCGTGATGCCAGACCACTGCCAGCCACCCAAGATTGTGTGCGTCAGTCCGGGTTTTTTGAAGAACGGCAGGTCATACACATAGCTCAGCGTGAAGGACTGGCGCTGATCGAAGTTAGAGCTGGCGCGGTAAGCATCGAGGTTATAGGTGTTGGGCAGAGTCAAGTCGCCGCCGGAAGAGGAATCGTCAATGGAGTGGCTGTAGGTGTACGACAAATTGAAGACGAGGCTCCCGACTGACTGGCGCAGATTGAGTTGCAGGGCATGGTAGATGGAAGAGGCTGTCTGGTCCTGGCGTTTGATCCCTCCCACACCGACATAAGGCCGGAAGGGATCGGGGTTGACACCGCAAACCGCGATGGCCGCGTTTACGGCCGGGCTGAGGAGGCCGGGCCCCGCATAAGCCAGCGTGGCTCCGGAAGGGGTTGTCGAGTCGGTCGGCACGCCGTAGGCGTCGTTGTTAACGCCCGAACCGCACTCGGTGGGACCGTTGCTGACCGGATTGGTGCCCACACCCATCGGTTCGTGCAAGCCGTAAGGATTCTGGCTGGCAGGCGTCGGCAGAATCTGGTTCAGGTCGTACTGGCGGCTTAGGTGCGTGCCTTTGCTGCCGACGTAGCCCAGCGTGGCGACCGTGTTCTTGAGCAAATCGTGCTGCACGTCGAAGTGCCATTGCTGCACGTAGGGCCAGTGGATCTGATCGGGCAGCGAGATGACGCTGAGCGGGGTGAGAGTGCCGCCGGTCTGGGGAACGATGTTCCCGTAACCGCCAATCGAATGCACGGCGGTGGTGAGGGTGGCAGGGTTCTGCGGCTCCAAGGCGCCCGTGCCGGCCTCGTTGGCGTTCATGTGCTCAAAGAAGATGCCGTAGCCGCCGCGGATCGCCCAGCGACCGTCGCCTTTGGGATCGAAGGCGAAGCCGATTCTCGGGGCGGGATTGAAGAGGTGGCCCTTGGTGCAGCCGGCAGGTTCCTTCCCCGCGCCGCACTGCACCCAGCCGTTGAACTGGTTGGCGCCCGGGGCCAGGGTGCCATCGGGGTTGAGGTCGCTGGCTCCGGCAACGTAGGCTGCCGGGTCCCAATTGAAGGCGTTCTTGTATTTCTCGCGCTGCGTGCCGAACAGGCTGAGTCGCAGGCCGAGATTCAGCGTGAGGCGATGGGTCACGCGCCAGTCGTCCTGGAAATAGGGCTCGAAGATTTTGTAGCGGTTATAGGTTTTGATGACCGATTTCTGCTGGTCGAATTCAGAAACGTTGCCCATGAGCAGATCGGCAAACGGGTTGCCGGTGGTCACCGCGGAGTTGGTGGCGTCGAAGGTCAGCAGTCCGTTGGTGGAAACGCCGGGCTGGGGAATTTCGTTCTTTTGCGCGGCGGTGAAGTACGCGCCAAATTGCAAGTTGTGGGTGCCGACGACCTTCGTGATGTTGTCGCGGTAGGTGTAGGTGGGATTGGAGTTTAACGGACCGTTGGGAATGTAGCCTGGATCTTCGGCGATGCCGCCAAAGGGGCCGCCGGACAGGCTGATGCCGGCGATCTTTCCGCCGCCCCCGTTATTGAACAGTCCAAACGTCATGCCCTGGGGGCGCTGCCAGGGTCCCACCAGGACCAAGTTGATGTGATCGGTAGTGTAGCTGGCCACGAATTCGTTGAGCAAGGTGGGCGAAAACGTCGTGGTGAGGCGGGCCACCATGCCCACGGAAGGGCCGTTGAAGTTGGTTTGCAGCGTGGGGAAACTCGTCCCGCTGGTCCACAGGGGATTGGGGTAAACGGTGGCCCAGGAGTCGTGGATGTAGCGGAACATGCCGCGCCAGTTGTTGGTGAAGTTGTGATCGACACGGATCAACTCTTCCCGCCAGGTGGTGGGTGAGATGGGAAACGCCTGCCAGGTGCCGACGCCGTTGGATTCACTGGTGGGCGCCGGAATCAATTGTTCCAGGGCGTCGGCGCCGTGAGCGGTATCGATGGGAACCTTGTAGTTGGGAAACCAGTTTACCGGGCCCGCGGGCATCAGGGGATTGCCGCTGGCGGGATTGGTGACAGGACAGTTGGGGAAGTTGGCAGCCTCGGCCGCGCTGTAGGGCGTGTTGGGGGCGGGACAGACATCGCTGAAGTCACCGCCCCGCTCCAGAGTCGTGGGCACGACGGTGGCGCTGACGCTGGCCGGAATTCGCTCCCGCCGCCATTCCTGAGACCAGAAGAAGAAGGTCTTGTCCTTGTTCTTGTTGTAGGCGCCGGGGATGTAAAGCGGCCCGCCGAGGGTGTAGCCGAAATCGTGTTTCTTGTATTCCGGCACGGGATTGCCGGCGTTGAACCAGTTATTGGCGTTGAAGGCGTCGTTGCGCAGGAACTCGTAGGCACTGCCGTGGAAGACATTGGTACCGGATTTGGTCTCCACCTCGACGGTGCCCGAACCATTGCGGCCGTATTGCGCGCCGTAGTTGGAGGTCAGCACTTTAAACTCGGCGATTGCCTCGATGCTGGGATACACGTTCATGCTGGTGTTGGAGCCGTTGTCGAGGTTGTCGCCGCCGTCCAGTTCCCAGTTGTTGTATTCGGTGCGGCCGCCGTTAATGCTGTAGGCAACGTTGCCGGAAACACCGACGGTGCCCTCGTCCTGGCCCGACTGGTTGGTGACGCCGGGCACGAGAGTGACTAACTGGGTAAAGTTGCGGCCGTTGAGTTCGAGCTGCGAGATTTCTTTTCCGGTCACGACCCCGGAAAGGTCCGAGGACTGTGTTTCCACCTGCGCCACCGTCGAGCCTTCGACCGTGACTTCGGTGTTGGCAGCGCCCACCTGCAGGGCGGTATCGACGCGCGCTTTCTGGGCGACGCGCAGGATCACTCCCTTGGCTTCATAAGTCTTGAAGCCGGGGGCGGTGATTCTCAGGTCGTATTTGCCGGGGGGAAGAGCAGCGGCGGTCCACTGTCCGTCGTTGTTGCTGACCGTAGAGCGCTGGATGCCGTGTTCTGCGTTGCTGACGGAGATCTGCGCGCCGGCGAGCGCGGCGCCGGTGGGATCGCTGACGGTGCCGGTAAGAGTCGCCGACTCCTGTGCGGTAGCGAGAGCTGCTACCAGGACAAGAGGCATGAGGGAAACGAAACGCAGCGTCTGGATCTTCATGTGCACCCCCGGCCGAGACGGCAAGTTCAACGTCGATGGAAGTTTCGTTCCCCGTGATGCTGGCTGGCTGCAGCCGGACCGGCCTGGCCCACGACAGGCCGGCTGGGGGAACCCCACGAACCATGAATCCTTTTATTAAAACGAATGAATAGTGCGGTTATGCCGCAATCACTGTCAAGCGAAAAATGGGCCAGCCGCCCGCTAGGGCAGCGGCCGAGTCGATTCCCGCACGACCAACTCGGGTGCGAGTTTGCGGTGCAGGGCCGGGGATTCGCGCTTTTCCACGACCGCGTTGATGCCGTCGACCACGATGCTGACGGCCTGTGCCCCCATGGTCTCCAGTGGCTGCCGGATGGTGGTGAGCGAGGGGGTGTAGATGCCGCAGGTGGCCACATCGTCGAAGCCGATGACCGAGCATTGTTCGGGCACCCGGACACCGGCCTTGGCCAGGGCGCGGATGGTCCCAAAGGCCGTCATGTCATCAAAGGCCACGATGGCGGTGAAGGGACGCTTGCGCTTGATGAGTTCTTCGGTCAGCTTGTAGCCGGCGTCGAAGCTGGAAATCGGGTCGCGGGACTCGGGCAGATCGAGGATCAAGCGCTCGTCCAGTTCGAGGCCGCTGGTGCGGGCGAAATTCCGGATCCCTTTCCAGCGCGGGCTGGTGTCGACCAGCGCCTTGGGACCGCGGATGAAGGCGATCTTGCGATGCCCGAGCGAGAACAGGTGCTCGATGGCCATGTGCGCGCCCAGTTCGTTGTCGACGATCAGCGAGCTGATATGGTCGGTATCGAGTTCGCGCCCGATGATGGCGGCGGGGACGCTGCTTTTCTCCAGGTCGGCCAGCAGGTTGATATCGAGGAAGAGCCAGTTGGCCACCACGATCAGGCCTTCCACGCGCCGGTCGAGCAGCATCTCGAGATAGCGTTCGAAGCGGCTGCGCTCGTTGTGGACATCGGTGAGGATGGGCAGAAACGATGACTGGTAGAGGGAGTTTTCAATGCCGCGCAGCACCAGGGTGCAGAACGGATCGGTCATGTCAAAGACCATGACGCCGACGGTGTGGCTGCGCTTGCTGCGCAGGGAGCGGGCGAACAGGTTGGGCCGGTAGCCCAGCTTCTTGGCGGCCCGCTCGATCCGCTTTTTGGTGGTGGCGGGAATGTAGCGCGCCAATGGAGCGTTATTCAATACGATCGACACGGTAGTCGAGGAGAATCCGCTTTCCCTGGCTACGTCCCGAATGGTCACCATTCCCTGTTATCCCTTTGGTTGCGGGACTGCGTGAACCGCCTTGTCTGCCGACAGACCCGGCGGGCGCTTGCACTACGGCTCAATGTTGGCGGACACTACAGCACAGTGCACGCAGTGTCAAGAATCGTCGTTTTAGTGGCGTGGGTTGCGGGTTCCGGTGCATTTCCGGCGACCGCAGGGCAAGCGCTGCAGCCTCCGACACAAGCCCGCGCGCCCTGGCGTCGCGCGCCTTCCGCCGATCCCAAGCAGATTTTTGCGCAAGGGGAACAGGCCCTCAACCGGGGCGAGCTCGAGCAGGCCGAGCGCAATTTCCAGCGGGTGCTGGCCCTCGATCCTGGCGTAGCCGGCGCCTACGCGAACCTGGGCGTGATTCACATGCGGCGCAAAGAGTGGGCCGCCGCGCTGGCCCAGCTGCGGAAAGCAGAACAGCTTGCTCCCCAGTTGTCGGGCATTCGCCTCAACATTGGACTCGCGTACTACCGCCAGGCCGACTATCGCCACGCCATTCCGCCCTTTGAGTCGGTGGTGAAAGACGCGCCCGGCTCCCTGCAGGCACGCTACCTACTTGGGCAATGCTACTTCTTCACCGATCGCTTTGTGGAAGCGACCGACATGCTGGAACCTCTCTGGCCGCAGCAGTCCAAAGACCTCGTGTACCTCTACGTGCTGGGGCTGGCAGCCGAGAAGGCCGACCGGCATGAACTCTCCGAGCGGGCCGTCGAGCGCATGGCCGAGGTAGGGGGAGACTCCGCCGAAGTCCACCTGTTTCTGGGCAAGGCCATGCTGCAGCTGGAAGCCTACGACGATGCCGCGCGCGAGCTCGCGTCGGCCGCCGAGGCCAACCCAAGACTCCCCCTCGTGCACTATCACCTGGGAGTGCTCTACTCGAAGAGGGGCGATTATGCGCGGGCGCGGGAGGAGTTGCTCAAAGACATCGCCCTCGAACCGGACGCCGCGTTCAATTTCGACGAACTGGGAAACGTCTACTTCCTTATGAACCAGGACAGCGACGCCGAGGGGGCCTATCGCGAGGCGGCCAAGCTGGATCCGAAATCAGTCAGCGCGCGCCTGGGCCTGGCGAAGGTCTACCAGCGCCAGTCGCAATACGAAAAAGCCCTCGCGGAATTGCAGGCCGCTGCCGTGAGCGATCCGGGCTCCGCGCGCATCCACTACCTGCGGGGGCAGATCCTTATGAAAATGGGGCGGAAAGAAGAGGCCCAGAAGGAACTCGACACATCCGTGCAAATGAGCAGTGCGGCGCGCGAACAACGCGAAAAAGAACTGGAAGGCGACGCGCGAGATCCCATGCCTGCCGTGCAGCCGCCACAGTAGCGGATCCCGTTTTTTGGTAGACTTAGCGCCGTCCCGGCTACCCCGTTGTTGTCTCGCGCCTACCCAACGCGTTACTGATCCGAGTAACCTCCGACGTGGTCGGAAGACAGGAAAATGGCCATGAAACGCGCGCTCAAGATTATCGGCATTGTGGTTGCCCTTCTCCTGGTGGTGCTGGTGGTACTGCCCTTCGTGATCAACGTCAACAGTTTCCGGCCGAAGCTGGAAGCCACGGCCAGCGACGCCGTCGGGCGCCAGGTCAAGGTCGGGAATCTGAGCCTGTCGATTCTGGGCGGCTCGGTCACAGCGGACAACATCTCGATCGCGGAAGACCCGGCCTTCGGCTCCACGCCGTTCGTGACCGCCAAGTCGCTGAAGGTCGGCGTCGAGCTGATGCCTCTGATCCTGTCGAAGGAGCTGCGGGTCACCGGGATCACGCTGGAGCAGCCGCAGATCACGCTGCTGAAGACGGCGGGCGGCAAGTGGAATTTTTCCAGCCTGGGCGGGAATGCGGCGAAGGCGCCAGCATCCTCGTCGCAGAAAGCGCCGGCCGGTTCCTCCGCTCCGGCGGCATCTTCTTCGGCGGGCCCGTCGTCCGCGCCCAAGGTTTCGGTAGCCAAGCTGAGCGTGACCGATGGCAAGCTCATCGTGGGCGATGCAAAGTCCAAGGCCAAGCCTCACGTTTACGACGACGTGAACATCACCGTCACGAACTTTTCGCTTGCTTCGCAGTTCCCTTTCAGCCTGAAAGCCAAGCTGCCCGCCGGGGGCACTGCCGATATCTCGGGAGAGGCCGGTCCCATCAATTCGGCGGATGCTTCCAAGACGCCGTTTGACGCCAAAGTCAAAGTGGACAACATGGACATTGTGGCCTCGGGCTTTATTGATCCGGCCAGCGGAATTGCCGGGCTGGCAAACTTCGATGGCACCCTGAGCTCCAACGGCGACATGGCCAAGGCCGTGGGTACGTTCACGGGCAACAAGCTGCAGTTCTCGCCCAAAGGCTCGCCGGCGCCGAAGGCAGTCGTGATCAAGCACACGGTGAACGTCGACCTCGACAATCAGATGGCCACGATCACCCAGGGCGACATCGAAATTGGCAAGGCGGTCGCGCACCTGACCGGAACCTTCAAGAGCGAAGGCGAGGCGCAAATCGTTAACATGAAGCTGGACGCGCCCAACATGCCGGTGGAAGAGCTGCAGGCCATGCTGCCTGCGCTGGGGGTGGTGCTGCCTTCCGGATCGCAGCTCAAGGGCGGGACTCTTTCCGCCGACCTAGCGATCGCCGGCCCGATCGACAAGCTCGTCATCACAGGCCCGGTGCGCCTGGCCAACACCAAGCTGGCGAATTTTGACCTGGGAGCCAAGCTGGGCGCGCTGTCGGCGTTTGCCGGGAAGGCCGTATCGAATCCCGACACCAGCATCGAGAACTTCAGCACCACCGCGCGGGTGGCGCCGGAAGGCACGCGCGCCGACAACGTGAACCTGACGGTTCCCGCGATTGGAGTGATCACCGGGGCCGGCACGGTCAGTCCGGCGGGCGCGCTGAACTTCAAGATGCTCGCCAATCTTCACGGCGGCGTGGTCGGCAGCCTGGCGCAGGTGGCCGGCGGGGGCAAGGGAATTCCCTTCTCCATCGCGGGCACGACCTCGAAACCCGAGTTCGTTCCCGACATCAAGGGGCTGGCGACGGGGTTAGCGGGAGGCGCGCTGCAGGGCGTGCTGGGCGGAGGCAAGCTTGGAGCAGGAAAATCAAACGATGCGGCCGGCGCGGCGATGGACGCGCTGGGCGGGTTGCTAGGAAACAAGAAGAAGAAACAATAACCCGTCCACTGGCTGTAACCAAGGCGGCACCTCCTGGGTGCCGCTTTCGATGTGCGCGCCTTTGCAAGGACTACTGCACGCGTCCGGCGCGCAGCCTCATCTCTTGGACGAAGTTCGCATCCTTCATGGATGCCAGATTGATCTCCACATTCGCCAGCGCGCCTTCGATGGCGGCGCGCGCCAGCGCTGCCGAGGTCGTCAGGTCCGACTTCATGTTCGGATTCGTGATCGGACCGAGTTTCTCCGCCAAATCGCGAACCTCCCGCGCCCGCTCGGCCACGCCCAGGGGCACGCTGGTCGCCTGTTTGAAAGCCGCATCGATGATTGCGTCCGCATCCGGCGCTTCCTTAGCCTGCTTGTAGGCCTTGATCACGGCGTTGTACGACTCGGCATCGGCGTCAACGGCCGCTTTGAGTTCCTCACGCAACTGTGCCAGGCGGGCGATGGCCGCGCTCAATTCGCTCTCATATTGCAGATAGGCTTTTTTCCCGCGCGACATCGCAGCCACCATGTGCGCGAGTGCCGCCGCCATAGCCCCGGCCGCAGCTGCCGCACTGCCGCCGCCCGGAGTTGCCGTCGGAGCCGCCAGTTGCTCAACGAATGGTTCCACCCCGGCGCGCAGCCCGCCCACCGCCATCTTGCCGCTCATCACTGCGGCCAGGCGGTTCTCCAGAATCAGGGAGGAATCAAAATTCTCCACCTGCAGAAACCACTCGGCCGCCTGCTCCAGGGCTTTCTTCGGTATGAGTCCGACAATCTCCGACGAGACCGGCATCACCCCGTAGCGTGCCGCTTCGCGCTTCACCAGCTCAAAGACGCGATGCACAGGCGTCTGCTCGAAGTCGGTGAGGTTCATCGAGACCTGGGCCAGGCCGCGCACCAGGAACCCAGCGCCCTTCACGAAGCGCATGCCGCCGCTGGAGAAGCGCACGGCCTTGGCGACCTTCTTTGCGATCTCGACATCGGGCGTGTTCAGGAACACGTTGTAAGCAATCAGAAATTTCCGGGCTCCCACGACCGTCGCGCCCGCCGTCGGATGCAGCCGCGGCTCGCCGAAATCGGGGCGGCGCGCCGGGTTGGTCGTAATCTCGTCGCGAATTCCCTCGAACTGTCCGCGCCGGATGTTCTCGAGGTTGGTCCGCTCCGGAGTGCGCGCCGCCGCTTCGTACAGGTACACGGGGATCTGGAAACGCTTCCAGATTTCCCCACCCACGTGCTGCGCCATCGCTACACAATCTTCAATCGTGACGCCGTCAATGGGGATGAAAGGGACCACATCGGCCGCGCCCATGCGCGGGTGCGCGCCGTGGTGCCTGGTGAGGTCGATCAACTCGGCAGCTTTGCCCACGCCGCGGATCGCGGCTTCCTGGATCGCGTCGCGCTCGCCCACGAGCGTGATCACGCAGCGATTGTGGTCGGCATCCATCTCGCGGTCGAGCAGGTAGACGCCGTTGACTTTCATGGCCTCGACAATGGCGTCCACTTTCGCTCTGTCGCGGCCCTCAGAAAAATTTGGGACGCACTCTACCAGCGTAGACATAACGGGGAAGAATATAGGGTGGGTGGGAGAGGGGGCAACCCAGCGTCGCCGGGACCGCGGATCACTCTCTCGATGTGGGCGGTCAGCAGTAATCCGTTCCTTCCGAGCAGGCAGGCCGGTTCGCGTCCCTCCCGGCCCGCCACTGACTGGCGCTGGGGATGAGGCTGTCCTGCTCATTCACACGCGGGAATGTGATGGCGAGCACAGAACCGGGGGGCGGTTGGTTTCCCCGCGCAGCCGCCAACTTCGCGGCCGGGCTTGCTTGACAACCCTCCCGGGGCGGGCGCACCCTTTTGCGCATGCCCGCCCGACTCGTGCGCCGCATGGGCCTCGGCTTCCCTTGAAGGTCCCTCCCCTGAGACTCCCTCGTCGATTCCCTGCGCCTGGGACTCATGAAACGTCGCAATCCCTTCAGAAAGGAAAGTTCGCATGCTGCGCCGAAGCCTTATCCTGGCCGCTGTCCTGGCACTCCCCTTTGTGGCCGCCGCCCAGAATGAACGCCATTTCACGTTTCATTATGCCTTCACGGTAAAGAACCTCCCCGCCGGCCAACCTGTCCGCATCTGGTTTCCGCTGGCCCATTCCGATGCGTACCAGTCGGTAAAAGTGCTGTCTCAGGATGGAGATCTCAAGCTCCGCGAGACCACGGAGACGGAGTACGGCAACACCATGCTTTTCGCCGAAGAGGCCAAGACCTCCAGGTCCGAGTACCACTTCGCCGTCGACTATGACGTCCTGCGGCGCGAGCACGTGGTGCTGCTCAACGGCAAACTCGCGCCCCATACGCGTCCGGAGAGGGTCCCGCCGCTCCAGCTAGCGCGCTTTCTGGAACCTGACCGGCTTGTGCCTACGACCGGCCTGCCCGCGCGACTGGCGGTGGAGCAGACCAGGAATGCCACCAGCGAGCTCGACAAGGCCCACGCCATCTACGACTACGTGTTCACCACCATGCGCTACGACAAGGCCGGCACAGGCTGGGGGCACGGCGATACACTTTGGGCCTGCGACTCGAAGCGGGGCAACTGCACCGACTTTCATTCCGTCTTCATATCGATGGCGCGCTCCCAGCACATTCCATCGCGCTTCGAAATCGGTTTTCCGTTGCCCGCCGACAAGCACGCGGCCGAGATTCCCGGCTACCATTGCTGGACGGAGTTCTATCTGGACCAGACCGGCTGGGTGCCCATCGACATCTCAGAAGCCTGGAAGCACCCCGAGAAGCACGACTACTTCTTCGGCGCGCACGACGTGAATCGGGTGCAGTTCACGATGGGCCGCGATCTCAAGCTCAGTCCGGCACAGGCGGGCGCGCCCCTGAATTACTTCATCTATCCGTACGTGGAAGTGGAAGGGAAGGAATACGCCAACGTCTCGATTGAGTTTTCGTTCCGCGATGGGGACGCGCCCGCTCCGGCATCGACGGGCGCGACCGTGACCAAGACCGGCGAATAGCCGGGTTCCCCGGGCCGGGAGGTGGGGTGCTCTGCGCTCTCCGCTAGCGCCGGTTGTCGGTGAGCGGCTCGGGATGGATGAGCACGCGGAACAGCTCCGGCGCGTCCTGCTTGAAGCGGATTTCGAGCTCGGTCTGGATGTCGTGCACGCGCGCGAGCGGGAGGTCATCGGAGAGCGTGCAATGGCAGGAAACATACAGCCGCCCGCGCACGCGCTTGATGCGGACCTCATGCATATCGAGCACTTCCGGGAACTCCGCCGCAATCGCCTTCAGGCGCCGCTCCAGGTTGGCGTCGCGCACGATCTCGTCGCCGGACTCAATGGTCGCCGGCTCGCTCTCGATGTGGGTCAGGATGGAGGAGATGGCCGGCAGGTCTTCGCGCATCTCGGCCTCGAGCGCGGTGACGCGGTCGTGAGCATCCTTCAGGGGGAGCTTCTCGTCGAGTTCCAGGTGCTGCTCCACGTGCAGGCGCCCATCGAGGTCCTGCACACTGACGTCGTGCACGTTGAGATTGTGCCGGGTGGCAACCGCGCGGATCTGGTCGAAGATGTTTTCAGTCTGGCCGGCCCGTGGAACGGAATTCACGGTGACATCGGCATCGGGCAGGACCTGATGGACCGCCTGGGCGACGGCGTCGGCCACGCGCCCGGTGTGCTGAAAGGTCGCGGTGCGCGCCAAGCCGACGGCCAGGTCGGCAAAATAGCGGTTGCCGGCCCGCCGGATGCGCACGCGGTCGACCTCGATGACGCCCTCGACGCGCGCCACTGCGTCGATGATCTGGGTGCGCACTCCGGCAGGGGCGGCATCCAGCAACGCATCAATGGTCTTGCGGGCCAGTCGCCAGCTTACGTGCACGACGATCCCCGCCACCACCAGGGCGGCCACCGGGTCGGCATCGCGCAGCCAGCCAATCCCGTAGTTCCGCCCCGCAAGGACCAGCACCAGGCCCAGGATCACCACGGCGCTGGACCACACGTCGGTGGAGAAGTGGAGGGCATCGGCTTCCAGGGCCTGGCTGTCGTACTTCACGGCGATCTTGCCGAGGGCGCGGGACCGCCACAGGTCCACGACGATCGATCCGGCCATGACGGCGAATGCCCACGCGGTGGGCTCGATTTCCACGCTGCGGAAGAACAACCGCTTGACCGCCTCAGAAATGATCCATACGCAAGTGAGCAACAACAGGCCGGTCTCGACGAAGGCCGAAAAGTTTTCCACCTTGCCGTGCCCATACTGATGTTCGGCGTCGGCCGGCTTGTCGGACACGCGCACCGAAAAGAAGGTGATCACGGCCGCCACCAGGTCCAGGCCCGAGTGTGCCGCCTCTGACAGGATACCCAGGCTGCCGGTGGTGAGGCCCACCACGATCTTCAAAGCAGTAATGGCGATCGCGGCCAGCACGGAATTGCCGGCCACGGCGCGCTTTTCGGCCCGCATGGTGGTGGAGGCATCGGTGACGGGCAAATCCGCCATATGCGAGATTATCCATGCTCCCGCGAGCTCGCGTCCAACCGATTCGGCATGAACTCCCGAGGTTCGCGTCACCGGCCGGGTCCGCGTGCCTGTGCTACGATTTTTGTCTGCTCCCGATGAGTTCTTCCAAGCCCACTGTCGTGGTCACCGGCGTGTCGGGGAACCTCGGCTTGCGGTTGCTCCCGCATCTGGCGGAGTACTCGGTCATCGGAATCGACATTGCGGCGCCCAAGACCGAGCAACCCATCCGCTTTGTCCGGATGGACCTGGGCCTGGAGGACTCCTGCCAGGGGCTGACCAACCTGTTGCGCGAGACGCGGCCTTTCTCGGTCATTCACCTGGCCTTCGTGATCGACCCGCAGCGCACGGGTGTGCTCGACGTCGATCGCATGTGGCAGATCAATGTCGCGGGCACGGCCCGCGTGATGGAGGCGATCACTGAGGCCAACCGCGACCAGGACCGCGGCATCCGCCAGTTCATTTTTCTCAGCAGCGTGTCGGTCTACGGTCCCGACCTTCCCGGCCCGGTCAGCGAGGAGTTCGCGCTTGAGGCCCATACGCTCCCCTACGCCATCCACAAGCGCGAATCCGACGAGGTCGTGCAGCAGCGTTCGCCGGCGTTGCGCGGATGCAGCGCCTACATACTCCGCCCGCACATTCTGGCCGGGGCCAGCGTCGAGAACTACCTGATGGGAGCTTTCCGGGGCACGCCCAACGGCAAGAGCAAACGCGCCGCGCAGATGCGCAAGGAAGGCAAGCGCCTGCCCTGCATGCTGCCCTACGGCCAGCACTATCTGGACAAGAAGATCCAATTTGTTCATGTCGACGATATGGCGCGGCTGCTGGCCTGGATCCTGCAGCGCGAACCCGAAGCCCGCCGCCTGACGATCCTCAACGTCGCCGGGCGCGGCGAGCCGCTGACCTTCGGCCAATGCATCGACGGAGCCCGCGCCAAGCTCATCCGCGTGCCCGGCAAGTGGGCCATGCGGCTGGTGCTGCAATATTTGTGGAAGCGCGGGATCTCCACCATCCCGCCGGAAGCCGTGCCCTACATGAGCGGCCAGTACATCATGAACACCGATCGCCTGAAGAAATTCCTCGGGGGCGACTACGAGAAAGTCATCCGCTACAGCATTGCCGACGCTTATCTGGATTCTTTCAAGTCACCCGCGCCGGTGGCCGAGTCGCAGAAGCTGGTGATGAAGTAAGAAGGCCCGGTCAGCCGGTCTCGGCGGTGAAAGAATTGTCTGAAGCGCGCGAAACGCCCTACTTTTTTCCCCAATACAAGCCAGCCGTTCCGAACGTGTAAGGCGTCCACTCGGCCTGGCGGAATCCTGCTGCCCGCATGCGCGCCATCATCGCCGGCGGCGACGGGAACCTTCCCACGGAAGCGGGCAAATACTCATAGGCGGAGCGGGAACCCGAGATCAGTCCGCCCACGGCCGGCAGCACGCGCCGGAAATACACGCCGTAAACCTTGCCCAGGACGCCGTCGGGCTCGCTGCACTCGAGGATCCCCAACTCCCCGGCGGGCTTGAGCACACGCACGATCTCGCGCAGGCCCGCGTCATAGTCGGCCAGGTTGCGAAACCCGAAGGCCGAGGTCACCAGGTCAAAGGACTGGTCCGGGAACGGCAGGCGCAACGCGTCGGCCTCCACCCACTGGGGCGATTGCCCCCGGGATTTGCGGACGGCCCGCACCAGCATGGGATGCGCGAAATCCGCGCCCCAGATCTGCGCGCCCCTGTGCCCCGCCTGCTGCTGCAGGGCAAAAGCCATGTCGCCGGTGCCGCAGCACAGATCGAGAACCCGGGCGTCGGCCCGCGCCAGAATTGCGGCAAACCGCTGCGCCGTCCGGCGCCACCAGAGGCGGTCGATATTGAGCGAGAGCAGGTGATTGAGCAGGTCATAGCGTGGCGCGATCGCGGAAAACATTTCGCGCACGGCTTCGGCTGCCGAGGCCTGATCGCGCGCTCCGTCAGGCAGCGCGCCAATCACCGCCGGTTTGTTCTGCTCTGTCATGCTTCTGCGTAAGATGTGTGGGCCGGAGAGTGCTCCCCGAACGATCGCAGCGGGTCGAGCACTCCTGTCGGAGAAACATCCGCGGCCCAAGCACTGCTTTGTGTACTTTGCGAATCCTTAGCGTCCTTTGCGGACGCGTAGCGTCGCTTGCCGGCATCGGAGCGTTTCTCGGCGCCCCCCTGTGTCCCCTAGGGTGAAAACTGTCTCACCCTTGCGACAGCTCCCGGATCTCCTCCACAGCCGCGAGTACCACACTTTCCGGGACCTCGCTCACGATCTCGACCCTGCCAATCTCAGTCGGCAGCACAAAGTGCACGCGACCCCTGCGCGTCTTCTTGTCGGATTGCAGGCGCCGCAGGATGTTTTTCGGCTTTACCTCAAGCTTGGGCAGCTTGCCGACGGCCCGAGTAGCCTCGCGGATGCGCAGGGCGTCTGCATCATTGAGTTTGCCGACACCGGCCGCCACTTCCGCGGCCGCGATCATACCCCAGGCCACGGCCTCCCCGTGCAGCAGACTCCGGTATCCGGTTTCGGCTTCGAGCGCGTGCCCAATCGTGTGCCCGAAATTCAGCACCCGCCGCAACCCGTTTTCTTTTTCATCCACCGACACGACGTGCGCCTTCAGCCGCACCGATTCGGCAATCAGCCGTTCAATCGTGGCCGGATGGCGCTTTGCGATTTTGTCGCGATGTTCCTCGAAGTCGCGGAACAACTCCGGGTTGCCAATCACCCCGCATTTGAGCGCTTCATACAGGCCGGCCCGAAACTCGCGGTCGGGCAACGAGGAAAGGACCGCAGGATCGATCAGCACCACGCGCGGCTGCCAGAATGCGCCAATCAGGTTCTTGCCGGCTTTCAGGTTGACGCCGGTCTTGCCTCCGACGGACGCATCCACCTGCGCCAGCACGGTGGTTGGGACCTGCACGAGCTCGACCCCGCGCATGTACATGGATGCGAGAAAGCCGGCGACGTCGCCGCAGACCCCGCCGCCGAAGGCGAGGATGACTGCGTTGCGGTCTGCGCCCAGCGTTGGCAGCTTTTCGGCCAGCGCCTCGACGGTTGCCAGCGTCTTGAAGCGCTCGCCCTCGGGCATCTCGAGGACCTTTGTGTCGAAGCCGGCAGCCGCCAGCGAGGCCAGCAACTTCCTGCCCCACTTCCGCCGCACCGGAGCGACCGTAACGAGAAACAACCGGCTCCCGGGAGGCAGAAGATCGCGCAACAGCGCTCCGGCCCGCGCCAGCAGGCCGTTCTCGATCCGCGCTTCGTAGGGCCGCGGTTTGACGTTGACGGGGATAGTGATCATCGAGTTTCCATCCTAGTCTAGCCGCAACTGGCTAGCTCTTCCTGCCCCACACCAGCGAGGCCACCACCGACAGCGCAATCACTGCTGTCACGGTCCCCAGGGCGACGTGCGTGGGCACCTTGTAGTAGTGCGAAGCCAGCATCTTTGCCCCGACCAGCACCAGCACGACCGAGAGTCCGTAGTGCAGGTACTCGAACAGGTCCATAGCTCCGGCCACGGCGAAGTACATCGAGCGCAGGCCCAGGATGGCAAACACGTTTGACGTGTACACGATGAACGCGTTGAGCGTGATGGCCAGCACCGCCGGGATGGAATCGACCGCGAATACGATGTCGGTGGTCTCGACCACCAGCAGCACTACCACCAGGGGCGTCGCATACAGGCCCGGCCGCCGCACCCAGAATTTTTCGCCTTCGTAGTCTTCGGTCACGGGCATCCACTTGCGGAACAGCCTAAGCACCGGGTTCTTTTCGGGGTCGATCTCTTCCCCGCCCTGTTTCAGGAGCTTGATTCCGCTATACACCAGCAGGGCGCCAAACACGTAGGTCAGCCACTCAAACCGCCGGATCAGGCTCACGCCGGCGAGAATAAAGATCCCGCGCGTGATCAGCGCGCCCAGGATCCCCCAGAACAGCACCCGGTGCTGCAACTCGCCGGGAACGCGGAAATAGCGGAAGATCACGAGGAAGACGAAGAGATTGTCGATGCTGAGGGAAAGTTCGATCAGGTACCCGGTGGCGAATTCCAGGCTCTCGGTGCGCCCGTGCCAGAACAGGACAAGAACGGCAAAGGCCGCGGCGAGGCCCACCCACAGCCCGCTCCAGATTGCGGCCTCACGAAAGCGGATGGCGTGTCCGGGACGGTGGAACACGCCCAGGTCGATGGCCAGCAGGGCGAGCACGAACAGGTTGAAGAGAATCCAGAAAAGAAGCACTCGTGTGTCCTAAGGTGGCGCGTGTGGGTCGAACCCGCTTGTCCGGCAAGCCCGGTTCTTGGCAGTGAAGCACTCTACTTCGCTCTCCCCCGCTTCCCACTCTCCCACTCCTCCCAAATGCCCATTGTCTTCATGAGTTGATCCGCGTGCGTATCGAGCAGGGTCTTCTCGATCTCGGGCCGGGAAAGCCTGGGGCCAATCCGGTCGGGGGCATTGGCGATCCCGAAGGCCACCACGGTCATCTCGGCGACGTGCTTCTTCAATTGCGGGAAATCGACCTTGTCGTAGGTGTCTGACGTCGCGTGGTAGTTGACGAGGTAGTTTCCTTCTTCCTGATTGGCGACCAGCGTGGGCACTCCCTCGAGCAGGAAGTCGTAGTGGTCCGTGCCCCACTCGATATCGTCGGTCGTCAGCGTGGTTGCGCCGAACTGCTTCAACGGGGCGACGATGCCGGCCACTGCCCTGGCCATGTCTTTGCGCCCGCCGAGGGTAAAGCCGGTGACCCGGCCGACGCCGCCATCGATGACCACCACGCCTGCGGCCTTGTCGAGTTCGTTGCGGTGAGCGTTGACGTAGGCGCGCGAGCCCATCATGCCCTGCTCTTCCCCGGAAAACAGAATGAAGCGGATGGTGCGGCGCGGCTTCAACGCCGCGGCCTTGATCGTCCGCAGCGCATCGACCACCAGGGCCGCGTTGCAGCCGTTATCGAGCGCGCCCGTACCCAGTTCCCACGAATCCAAGTGCGCGCCCAGAATTACGAACTCATCCGGCTTCTCGCTCCCCTTGATCTCTGCAATCACATTGGCCGCCGGGATGGGTCCGCCGATTTTATTCGGGATGGTGAGGTCGGCCCACACGGGATGGCCGGAGGCCAGCAGCCTGGCGATGCGTTCCCCGTCCTCGCGGGCCACGATCACCATCGGAAGTTTTTCGATCTCGCCGGCGCCGGCGTTGGTGTGGCGATAGAGGAGGTCGTGCTCCCGCGTAGCCAGGAACGCCACGGCCTTCGCATTGGCTTTGACGGCCGCAGCAATGACCGGCGGAGCATCGACATATTCGTTGAACAGGTCGGCCCAGGTCTTCAGGACGTCGGAGTGCACCAACACCAGCTTGCCCGAGACGTCGCCGGCCTTGTTGAAGTCCGTCGCTGTGCCCTTGCCGACATCCACGACCGGAACGTGCTTCGCAGTCAACGCGGGCCCCATCCCGATCGATACCGCGCGCACTCGGAACTCCACCGGGGGAATCTGTGACAGCTTGGCATCGGTGGCGGTCCCGATCGACGACGCCGTCACCAGAGTGTCTCCTTCCGCCCAGGAGTGCGGCATCTTGAATTCTTCCGTGTGTACGCTGTCGGCGCCAGCATCCTTGAAGGTCGCCAGGCCCCAGGCAACCGCGCGCTCCATGGCCGGAGTGCCCGGAACGCGGCCGCCGATTTCGTCGGTCAGGTGGCGGAGGTTCTGCTGGATGGCGGAAGGCTTCAGCGCTTCCTGGATGAGCCGGGCGGCCTCGGAGTCGGATTGCGCCCCGGCAAGGGAACAAACCGCGCACAGAAAGCCCAGCAGAACCACACACGGAGAGAACGCAACGTTCCTGGTCATGACGAGAAGGAATTAGAAATCAATGGGCAGGGGATTGGCAACGAAGGGCGCGAGGACTGGCGGCGCGGGCCGCAGGCCGGCAACTCGCCGCCGGCTATTTCGCGTCCAGCATCCATACGGTCTGCAGGATCACATCGCCCACAATCTGCAGACTCTTCGGGCTGAGCTTGTCGAGCGTGTCCTGGGGGGAGTGATGAAACACATTGCCGTAGCCGTACTCCAGATCGATCAGGTCCGCGCTGGGCACACCCAGCTTCACGAAGGGGAGGTGATCGTCCTCCACCGCGATCCTGCGTTCGAAGAAGTGGGACTGCACTCCCAGCCTGGTCGCCGCCTGGTAGACCAATTCCTCGAGCCACTGCGTGGAATTTTCGTCCTGGTCAATATTGAGGTCGGCATCGCCAATCATGTCGGCCAGCAGGAAGGCCTTGATCTTCCGGATGGTTCCATCGGCCTGCCATTTCTGGGCGAGATGCCTGGTGCCGTACAGGCTGTCGGTGGCGGTCCAGGTGCGCACCGCCTCTTCGCCATCGGTCCACACCAGCCAGACGCTGTAGCCCTCGCGCTTCTTGCCGCGCAACTGGTTCGCCAGTTCTAGCAGGATTGCGGTCGACGATCCGCCGTCGTTCGCGCCGACGTATTTCGTATTGCGCAGCGGATAGTTGGTATCGTAGTGCCCGGCAATGACGATGATGCCGTCCTTTGTTCCCGGATACTTGGCGATGAGGTTGCGCACCGGGAACTTGCCTTCGACGGTGTCGGCGGTGAAGCTGTCGCTCTCGACTTCATCTCCCTTGAGATGGGCGAGGATGTATTCCTCCAGTTTCTTGTGATGGGCGCTGCCGATGGGCCGTGGCCCAAATGCCGTGACTTCTCTCGTATATTGCATGGCGCGTGCCGCGTTGACCCTGGGCGCGGGGCCGACATTTGGTGCGAGCTCAGCCGGGGCGGGGCCCCCGGCAGGCGCGCTCGGCGCCGGGGCCACTGCTGATGTGGGCGTCGCCGTTCTCGGAGTGCCGGTCTTCCCCTGGCTGCACCCCAGCAGGGCCAGCAGCGCGCACACGACGATCATCTTGTTTCCTGCGGCACGGGCCAGAATCATGACTTGGCCTGCTTCTCCTGCCGGGCCCTACGTTGTTTGGGATGCACAAGGTAGGCGATGGCGATCGAGAAAACGTAGAGGGCCACCATGGGTGCCGCGAAGATGCACATGTTCAGGATGTCGGTGGTGGGCGTCAGGATGGCCGCAATAATGAAGATCACCAGGATGGAGTAGCGCAGGTTCCGCCACATCCAGCCGGCGGTGACGATTCCCATCAGCGAAAGGAAGAACACCAGGATCGGCATCTCGAAAATGACACCCATGCCGATGATGATCGTGAGGAAAAGATCGGTATACTCGCCGATGGTGATCATGGGCTGGAACTGCTTCCCGTAGCCGATCAGGAACTCCAGCGCCTGCGGATAGACCAGCTTGTAGCCGAAGATCCCGCCGGCAATGAACAGGCCGACGGTCGAGAACATGAAGGGCATGACGTAGCGCTTCTCGTTGCGGTACAGGCCTGGCGAAATGAAGGCCCACACCTGGTACAAGACGAACGGGGAGGTCACAAACAGCCCCGCCAGGGCCGCCACTTTCAGGTACATGTTGAACGGCTCGGTGGGGTTCAAATAGACCAGCTTCTCCGACATCCCATTGTGCTCGAGGGCCACCATGATGGGCTTCTGCATGATCTCGTAGATTCGGTCGGCATAGCCCCAGCAGGCGAAGAAGCCGACGGCCACGGCGATGATGCAGTAGATAATGCGCCGCCGTAGTTCCTCCAGGTGTTCGAGGAAGCCCATCGCGGGCAGAGTGTCTTTTTCTTTGTCCTGGGTTTCGGTAGCGGTCTCAGGCATCGGCAGCCTTGTGGCTGGAGTCCGGCGGCGTCAACTGCGCCGGGGCTGGCGGTGCGTCCAGGAGCGATCCGCTGGCCACCGCGCCGACCGGCGGTTCGGTCGGCGGCAGATAGCTCGAGCCCGGAGGCAGAATCTCGGGTTTGGTTTCCCGCTCCAGGTTTGCGATCTCGCTCTCAATCTGCGCCTTGAACTCATTCGACGCGCGCTTGAACTCGTTCAGGGCCTTACCGATCTGCCGGCCGATCTCGGGCATCTTCTTCGGCCCGAAAATGATCAGGGCCAGAAAGAAGAGAAAGATCATCTCTGAGAAGCCGAGATTCATACCCGGACATGATACTGCCGGACTCCAAAGATCAGCAATGCGGTGGAAGGCCACGGGCCGGGCGGGAGAAATGCCGCGCGGCGACGCATGGCCTTCCGACCTGTGAGCGCAGCGAACGCGGCGGGAACCTACCCGATACCGGGCCGGCGAAACTTCCCATAGACCACTCCCCCCGACCGCACGGTATGCTTGCCGCTTCGATGCCCGCCGACTCACCCTGTGCTGTGCCCGTGTCGGTTCCCGACTGGTCCGCGCGGATTCCTGCCCTCGACGGGCTGCGGGGCGCCGCCATCGCGCTGGTCCTGCTTCGCCATGCCGTCTTCGGGGTGAGTTCGGTGGAAGGCATCGAGACCCATTCCCGCATCCTTGCGGCGTTCATTGCCTGCGGACAACTGAGCTGGAGTGGGGTCGACCTGTTCTTCGTGCTTTCCGGGTTTCTCATCGGAGGCATCCTGCTCGACGTCCGCACTTCACCCCGCTACTACGGAACGTTCTATATCCGCCGGGCCGGCCGCATTCTTCCGCTCTACTTTGTGGTGGTGGGGCTCTCCCTGTTTCCGCACCTGCTGGCCGAGTTTTCCCCGTGGCGGGCCGCCCACACCTCGCCCTTGCCCTTTCCCTGGTGGGCCTATGCCACCTTCACGCAGAACTTCTGGATGGCGGCACTGGGGCGGTTCGGTCCGAGCGGGATCGGGATCACCTGGTCGCTGGCCATCGAAGCGCAGTTCTATCTGACGGTGCCGCTGGCCCTGCGCAGGATCCGGTCCCAGAACCTGGTCACTGTCCTTCTGCTGGTGATTGCCTGCGCTCCCTGGCTGCGCGTGCTGCTGCACTCGAGCACGAACTATCCCGGGCTGGCCAGCTACGTCCTGACCTTTACCCGTGCTGACGTGCTGGCCCTCGGCGTGCTGGCCGCCTGGCTCGTCCGCAATCCCACATTCTGGACGTGGCTGCAGGCGCACGGGGGAACCCTGTGGTCGGTCACCGGGGTGTTTCTGATGGGGATCGTCTACATGACTTGGCAGGGATACGACGCCCTGTCCTACCCGATGACGACTTGGGGATATTCCTGGCTAGCCATGTTCTACACCTGCGTGCTGCTGCTGGCGGTCTCGCGGCGAGGGGGACGGTTTTCGCGCATGCTTGAGAAAGACTGGCTGATGCGCCTGGGCAAACTGGCCTACTGCAGCTACCTGGTACACGTGGCCTTCATGAACGCGATCCGCCATCCCCTGAAAGCCCACTTCCCCGAATACCCGGTCGGGGCCTGGCTGGCGGGAGGGATTCTGGGGAGCGTGCTCACCCTGGGGGTGGCATGGTTGTCCGACCGGTATTTCGAGCAGCCGCTGCTCCGGCGGGTCCGCGCGTATTCGTATTAGGGTTCGCTGCCGCGCGGCACCTTACCCGCGGCCGGGCTTGCCCGCCCGGCCCGAGAACAGTGGCGCTCCCCACGCTCCCGCCGCCAGCAGCGCTCCGAACAGAACCACGGCATCCAGGCTGGCCCGGCCTTCCTTCGCCCAATACACATCGCGGAGGTTCAACCAGAGAGCAAACTCGTCGAGTGTAAGGGCGGCGCCGACTCCATAGAGAATCGCGAGCAAGCGGCTGGCCAGCAGCGAGGTGAGGCCGTCGCCGGTGCCGATCTCGGCCAGCCAGGCGTAACCCACCGCCAGCAGGAGCAGAATTCCAAACACCAGGTGGTGGATATGGGTCTGCCCACGCATGATGAAGTGGAACGGCGGAATGCCGTGCGCGATGCAGTACACCACCCCGCGCACGCCTCCAAAGGTCAGGAAAAAACTCACGGTTGCCACGAACATGCGCCGCCGCGGACGGTCGGGAATGCGCTCGTGAATCAGCACACCGATCGGTGTGCCCTGCAGTAACAAGAGCAGCAGCGCAGTGCAGGAGCCGGCCAGCAGCAGGACGAACCAGGTATAGGCCATGCGCGATTAAAGCACGGATCGGCATGCCGGGGCCCATCCCCCAGCCTGTGAGCAACGTCACGCGGGTCCGGTGATGCGGAGCACAGCCGGGTGAGATGGGTTGCCGTTAACTAGACGGGTCGGTTCCGGCGGCCCGGACGGCGAGGCAAGTCGCAGGAGCGCTGGGACTGGCCGCCAATACTCCTCATGAACGCCTTCAAGGATGCCGGACATCTGTTTCGCTTGGCCGGGGTGTTCGTTGCCGGCATCGTGTTGTTCCTGATCATCCGCGGGTTCCTGGTCCCGAAAAGCTTCGGCGAGTATGGGCACTATCGGGGCAACGCCATCGCCGAGCTGGCGGCCCGGCCAGTCAAGTTTGCTGGCCATCAGACCTGCGAGACCTGCCATGCCGATGTCCTCGAGAAGAAGAAGGATGGCAGGCACGCCCATGTGAACTGCGAGGCCTGCCACGGTCCGCTGGCCGGACACGCGGACGATCCCACCTCGGTGACGCCCGCCAAGCTCGATACGGCCATGCTCTGCGCGCGCTGCCACGAGGAGAATGCCGCGAAGCCCAAGAGCTTCCCGCAGGTGGCCACCGCCGAGCATTCCACCGGCCTGCCCTGCGATACCTGCCACCAGCCCCACAGCCCGGCCATCGGCGCAGGAGTTGCGCAATGAACGTAACCCGGCGTCATCTCCTATTGCTGTTGCCAGCCGCCGGCGCGGCGTGGAAATACATTGTGGCGGGAACACCCGAGGCCGCCCCGAACTACAAGCTGAGCGAGCACTGGTGGGGCATGCTCATCGATCTGCCCAAGTGCATCGGATGCGGCAACTGCGTGCGCGCCTGCCAGGCGGAGAACGACGTGCCCGAGGGGTACTTCCGCACCTGGGTCGAGCGCTATCACGTCTCCGGCTACGATGGGGGAAACCCGCAAGTGGACTCCCCCGACGGAGGCATCCGCGGGTTCCCCGCGGCCAGGGATTCCGGGGGCAAGAACTTCTTCGTGCCCAAATTGTGCAACCACTGCGCGGAATCGCCCTGCACGCAGGTGTGCCCGGTGGGCGCGACGTTTGTGAGTCCCGACGGCGTGGTCATGGTGGACAAGGAGTACTGCCTGGGTTGCCGCTACTGTGTGCAGGCATGTCCGTATGGCTGCCGCTTCATCAATCCCAAGACCGAGACGGCGGAAAAGTGCACACTCTGCTATCACCGGATCACCAAGGGCATGACCACCGCCTGCTGCGAAAACTGTCCGACCGGAGCGCGGCAACTGGCGGACCTGAAGAACCCTGCGGACCCGATTCATGAGTTCCTGCGCACCCACAGCGTTCACGTGCTGAAGCCGTACATGGCGACCCAGGCCAAGGTCTATTACAACGAACTCGACGGCGCGGTGCGATGAGGAGAAACAGCGATTATGCCCGGGGTTGAAGGCTTCATGTATCCGAACGAAGTCGAGCTGCAGTGGAGCGTGCTGATCGTGCTGTACCCGTTTCTGACCGGGTTGGTCGCGGGCGCCTTCATCCTGGCATCTCTGGAGCGGGTGTTCCGAGTGCAGGCGGTCAAGCCCACCTACCGGCTGGCGCTGCTGACTGCGCTATCGTTCCTGCTGATTGCGCCGCTGCCGCTGCAGTTGCATCTCGGCCACCCCGAGCGCTCCTACGAAATGTACCTGACGCCGCACCGCACCTCGGCCATGGCCATGTTCGGCTTCGTGTACTTGTGGTACCTGATGGCGGTCCTGGTCCTGGAGATCTGGCTCGACTATCGCCGCGACATTGTTCTGCTGGCGCGGTCCACGACCGGCTGGAAGCGATTGGTTTATCGAATCATGACCCTGGGCTCAACCAACATCAGCGAGCATGCGCTCGCCATCGATGAGCGGGTGGGCTGGGTAATTACGCTGATCGGGATCCCTTCCGCCTTTCTGCTCCATGGATATGTGGGATTCATTTTTGGCTCGATCAAAGCCAATCCCTGGTGGTCGACTCCCCTGATGCCGGTGGTTTTCATTTTCTCCGCCATGGTTTCGGGCATCGCTGCGGTGATGCTGCTCTACATGCTCAGCATGTGGGCCCGGGGGCAAGCCATCGACATGCGGTGCGTCGATACGGTGGCCCGGTACCTGTTCTACACCTTCATCATCGACTTCAGCCTCGAGATGCTCGACCTGATCCACCGCATCTACGAGGCCGACGAGTCGTTCCGCAGTCTGGACTTCATGGTGCATACCAAGCTGTACGTCTCGCACATCGTGGTGCAGATCGTGCTTGGCACGATTACTCCGATCGGATTGCTGGCCCTGACGCAGGTGCTGAAAATCTCCGACCGGACCCGGAAACGCCTCTACGTGGCGGCCGGATGCCTGACCCTGATCGGTATTTTCGCCATGCGCTGGAATGTCGTGATCGGCGGACAGCTGTTCTCCAAGAGCTTCCTGGGGTACACCACCTACAAGATGGGCCTGGTGGCGCGGGAAGGACTTCTCACGGCCATCGTTCTGACCGTTTTACCGTTTGCGATTTTGTGGGTGCTGGTCAAGCTTCTGCCCCCCTGGCCGGAGCCAGATTTGGGCTCGCTCCCCGGGGCCACGCCCGCGCAGTAAGTGCAGACCAGGTTTCGTTGCCAGCCGAAAAGCGGGTGGAGATTATGGATGATCTTCTCGACGCTTTAGTACGGCTTAATGCACGGCTGGAAGGCCTGGAGCGCCGGATCGCGGCCCTGGAGCGATCCGCCCCCGCCAGCCTCTCTGCGATGCCGACCCCGGCTTTCTCGAGCGGCGCCGCGCGGAGCGAGAAATTTGGACTCTTGCAGGACCGCGGGGTGTTCCCGGTCGTGGGCAAGGCCATGCTCGGAATCGCGGGCGCCTATGTGCTGCGGGCCGTGGCGGAATCGGGATCCTTCCCCAAGCTGGCGATCGTGGCCCTGGCGCTCGCCTACGCGGGCAGCTGGCTGGTGTGGTCGGTCCGGGTCCCGGCCGTCGAGCGCTTCGCCGGCACGGCGTATGCCGCAACCGCGGCGTTGATTCTTGCCCCGATGCTGGCGGAACTCCGGCTGCGGGTGCAGGTGCTGCCTGACGCTGCCACCGCCATCCTTCTGGCCGTTTTTGTGCTGACCGCGTGGGGGCTGGCGTGGAAGAACAATGTTGGGCCCATCCTCTGGGTGGCGGGCGTAACCGGAGTGTTGACCGCGCTGGTTCTGCTCATCGCGACGCGAGATTTCCTGCCCTATCTCGCGGCGCTGCTGCTCATGGCCCTGGCCAGCGAGGGCGCGGCGGCGCGGAACCGCTGGCTCTCTCTGCGCTTCCTGATTGCTCCGGCCATCGACCTTGCGATTTGGATTTGGATCTACATCTATTCGCTGCCCGCCGGTTCGCGTCTGGAATACACGCCCCTCAAGACCGCCGTTGTGCTGGCCTTACCGTCACTGGCGTTCCTGATCTACGCCGCAAGCATTGCCTTCCGAAACATCGCGCTCCGGCAGCGAATCACCCGCTTTGAGATCGGCCAGGCCACCGTCGGCTTTCTTCTGGCGGCGTTTGCGTGGTTTGAGTTCGCCCCGGCGCAGCTTGCTGGGTTCGGCGTGTCCTGCTGGCTGTTCTCCGCCGCTTGCTACACCGCGGCCACGCTCTGCTTCGCTCACGTGCCGGAGGAGCGCAACTATCAGGTGTATGGCACCTGGGGCATCGCCCTGCTGTTGCTGGGCAGCTTCTTTACGCTGTCTTGGCCTTTGCTGGCGGCCTTTTTGAGCCTCGCCGCTATGGCAGCGATTTGGGCTGGGGTGCGCGCTTCGCGGGTCATGCTTGGGGTCCACGGGATCGTGTATTTGCTGGTGGCTGCCCTGGCATCCGAGCTCCTGCGGTACGTCGGCCAGGCGCTGGCCGGAACCTGTCCGGGAAGACCGGCCTGGAGCCTGTGGATCGTGGCCCTGTCTGTCCTCGTCTGCTACCACATGGCCCGGCAGTTTGACGGAGAACTGTGGCCCCGGCAACTGCTACGGGGACTGCCCGCCATCCTGGGAGCCAGTGCGACGGCTGCTTTTCTGGTTTCTGCAGCCGCGAACTTGGCAGCGCTGCGCATGGGCCCAGACGCGTCCCGAATTGCCGTGATCCGCACGCTGATGATCTGTGCCCTCGCTCTCGGATTGGCCTTCGCTGGCGCGCGCTGGCAGCGCTCCGAACTGGTCTGGACGGCGTACGGCGGACTGGCTTTCGTCGCCCTCAAATTGCCGCTCGAAGACCTGCAACTCAGCCACTCCGGACCCGCCGCGATTTCAATTTTCCTGTATGCGATCGCTTTGATCGTCGTTCCCCGCCTGGCGCGCCCGAAGCGACACCCGGGAGCATCCTGAAAAAAAGAGGTTTGAAATTCCGCCCGGACGTGTCCCAGCGCCCTCGTGCAAGCTGCGCCGGCGTTTTCTTTGATTGCTCCTTGGGCTGTGACCGGCAACCCACACCAGAGCGAGGAACTGGGCGGATATTGGCCTTGGCGAGCAACCTAACCTGGCGTGCCCGCGCCCAAGCCGGATCTTTGACAGCGTACGCCCTCTCTCCGGGAGATTTTTGCATAAACCCCAGGAATGCAGAGGCTTGCCCGGGTAAGTATCCCTTTACACCAGAATTTCCCGCGTAAGGCATGGATTTTGGTTAGGTCACGGAGGGACGGGGATCCCCCGAGTCGCTCCAACCCAAGCAACTGCATGAAGATAAGATGAGGTAGGTTCGGGGGCTGGGTACGACCGTCTGAGAAGAACCGACAGATGGGGCCGCTTGGGAACCAACCACGAGCTGCTAGAGGAAGGCCGGCAGCCGGAAGTGGTATTCCTACGCATCAAAAGTCGTGTTTTATTCATCTCAAGGGGTAAGGGCTGCGGATACTCGCTTTGGTAACCTCGAGGCTCGTTTCCGTCTCATTACGACACGATTTCACGTGCTATACTGCGCCAATTGTGCGGCATTTCGGGTTTTAGCTCCAAAAACCCCAGAGAAGGAATCTTCTGATGGCTGGTAGTTCCCGTCGCTCACTCCTGTTCGTTCTGATCGTTCTTGTCACCTGCGGCTGCCTGGGAATGTTGTACGCCCAGCGGAATTTGTCGGTGGCCACCGCCGACTCCGATGTGAAGGACAGCCTCAAGCAGTTCACCCAGGTCTACCAGGTGGTCGAGGACAACTACGCCGAACCGGTGAACGCGGACAAGGCCATCTACAGCGGGGCCATCCCGGGGATGCTGCACGCGCTGGATCCGCACTCCAACTTCTTCGATCCCAAGTCGTACTCGCTGCTGCGCGAGGAGCAGCGTGGCAAGTACTACGGCGTGGGCATGACGGTGGGCCCGCGCAATAACAAGGTCATCGTGATCTTCCCGTTTGTCGGAACGCCCGCATATAAGGCCGGCATCCATCCCGGCGACGTGATCATTGCGGTCGACGGCAAGTCGACGGAAAACATGAGTACGTCAGATGTGGCCGATCTGCTGAAAGGGCCCAAGGGCACCACGGTGCACATCACGATCCTGCGCGAAGGCGTGGAGAAGCCGATGGAGTTCAGCCTGGTGCGCGATGAGATTCCGCGCAACAGCGTCGACCTGGCGTTCCTGATCAAGCCGGGCATTGGCTACATCCACATCACCGGTTTCCAGGAAACCACCGAGCACGAAGTCTCGGAAGCTCTCGACAAGTTTGGCGACCTCAAAGGGCTGGTGCTCGACCTGCGCCAGAATCCGGGCGGCCTGCTGAGTGAAGGGGTGGGCGTCGCCGACAAGTTCCTGAAGAAGGGCCAGCTGATCGTTTCGCACCACGGCCGCTCTTCCCCGGAAAAGCGCTACACGGCAACGCACGGCAACGGCGGCAAGGAATACCCGATGGTGGTGCTGGTAAACAAGGGCACGGCTTCGGCGGCGGAGATCGTCGCAGGGGCGATCCAGGACCATGACCGCGGGTTGATCGTGGGCGAGACCACGTTCGGCAAGGGTTTGGTGCAGACCGTGTATCCGCTGGCGGAAAACACCGGCCTGGCGCTCACCACCGCGCGTTACTACACGCCCAGCGGGCGCCTGATCCAGCGCGACTATTCGAATGTCTCGCTCTACGACTACTATTACAACCGCGACCTCGATTCGAATGGCGCCAACAAGGAAGTGAAACTCACCGACGGGGGACGCACCGTGTACGGCGGCGGCGGCATCACGCCCGACGTCAACGTGCCCCCGGTGAAAAGCAATCACTTCCAGGACACACTGTTTCAGCATTACGCGTTCTTCAACTTTGCCAAACGCTACGTAGTGAAGAACAACGTCACCAGGAACTTTACCGTCGACGACAACATCCTGCAGGAATTCCGGAAATTTCTGGATGAAGAAAAGATTCCTTACACGGAGCAGGACTTTGCCGAGAACAACGACTGGCTGCGCTACAGCATCAAGAGCGAAATCTTCGTCGACCAGTTCGGCCAGGATGAGGGCCTGAAGATCCGCGCTGAAAACGATCCCCAGATCATCAAGGCGCTGGAACTGCTGCCCCAGGCGCGCGCTTTGGAAGATCACGCCAAGCAGGTCATCGCCGAGCACAACGGCACCCGTGCCTTGAGCCAGTAATTCGGTTCCTAAGTCCAAGAAAAGGCCCGTGTTCCGGGCCTTTTTCATCTTTGTTGCGGAGCAGTTACCTGTCCTTCCGCCGCATTGACTTGCCCCCGGGAGCGTGTGAGAATCCGAGCGGAGAGCGGTCTTTAGCGCGCCCTCGCGGCCTTGTGGGATTGCAGAGAGCCTGGTGATTCGGTCCCCAGCATCGGGAAGCAGCGCGAGTCCGGAAGGCGTTCGACGATGATGCAGAACAGCGGTTGGCTGCTGGCCGGATGTCTGGCGGCCTGGGCCGGAGCGCTCGACTGGCGGTACCGCCGGATTCCGAACTGGCTGACGCTTCCGGGACTGCTGGCAGGCGTCGCGGTGAATGCGGCTGCGAGCGGTTGGGCGGGAGCGAAGAGTTCCCTGCTCGGCGCCGGACTGGGGCTAGCGGTCCTGCTGCCGTTCGTGCTGATCAAGGCGCTGGGCGCGGGCGACTGGAAACTCACCGGCGCGCTGGGGGCATGCCTGGGCCCGGGACGGCTGATTACGGTGCTTGTGGGTTCGATGTTCGTGGCCGGAGCAATGGCACTGGCCTTAATCATTTACAAGGGCCGGGTGCGGCAGGCGTTGGGGAACATCGTGCGCATGCTGGGCGCGTTTGTGGCGCTGCGACTGCCTGGACCGGAAGTTTCGCTCGACAACCCGGAATCGGCGAAGGTCCCCTTCGGAGTTGCGATGGCCGTAACGGTGCTCTTCTTCGTGGTGCGACATGCGTTGGGGAAGGCGTGAACCGAAAATGCGAAACTGGAGATCAGTGCTGCGTTCGACCGGTGGCGCAGAGATTGCCGAAACTGCCGCCGTGTTGCCGGTCCTGTTCACCATTCTGCTGGCGATCTTCTTTTTCGGGCGCGCGTACAACATCTACGGGACGCTGACGCAGGCCGCGCAGCAGGGCGCGAGGGCGGCGGTGGCGCCGGACTGCGCGACGTGCACGAACAGCACGTTAACGTCGGACCAGATCGCCACGAACGTGGTCGCGCCGGTTCTGCAGGCCTCGAAGGTAGATATCAATCAGGTCAGCCCGCTGCAGCAGCAGAACCTCTGTGCTTGCGGAACCACCACGTGTGGAGGGGCGGGGCCGGCTCCGGTTGCCTGTGACAACTCTGCAGCCGCGCCCATCATTTGCGTGCAACGGAACGTGACACTGGGCAACGGGCCGCAGTGTGGCACGGCGGTTTCCTTCCAATACACGTACACATTCAATCTTCCCTTTCAGCCATTCTCGCTGAACCTGAAGGCGAGCGCGCAGATGCAGGGCGAGCAGTAATGATGCGCTGGATTCAATGCGGCAAAGCCGGGGCGTGGTCCGCGGTGGCGGCGCTGACGGGAACCGGCGGCTCGCAGGTGGTCGAGTTCGCGGTGTCGCTGCCGCTGCTGCTGGTGCTGGCGGTGGGGATCTTTGACTTCGGCAATGCCTACAACCTGAAGCAACAAGTGGCGCACGCTTCTCGGGAAGCAGCGCGGCTGGGCTCGAGCCAGTCCACGTTGGACCTGACGATGGCGACGCCAGCATCGGTCCTCGCGATTCGGGATGCCGTGGCGCAGGACCTGCAGAACGCGAAGCTGAGCGACTGCGGTTTAGGGGCCATTGCGCCGGTGCCAGCAGGGGGATCCAATCCGTGGAAGTGGAGTTTTACCGCCTCATGCGGTGCTGCGGGGAATCTGGTACTCACCATCGACCGCGGCAATGTGATCACGTCGAACATGGTGGTGAACAGCACCAACATCAAGGTGATCGGCACCAGCTCAACCTTGTCGTATCCCTATCAGTGGGAGTTCAACCGGGTGATCGGGTTCCTGGTACCGGGCGCGGCTTATCCGGGAACGAGCCAGGTTTCGGTGACCAGCTACATGGCGAACCAGAATTGAGGGATCCGAGATGATCCGCCGTCGAAGCAGGACGCTACCAAGACAGGGCGAACGTGGCGTGACCATGATTCTGGTGGCGCTGGCGATGCTGAGCATGCTGGCGATGGTGGCGCTGGCCATCGATGTGATTACGCTCTATTCGGCGCGCTCGGAGACCCAGCGCGTGGCTGATTCCGCCGCCTTGGCGGCCGCCAAGGTGCTGGTGGACTCGGGACAACTGACGGATCCGGCGACGTACCAGGCCAATGCGCAAGCGCTGGCGATTCAACTGGCAAAAGACATCAGTTCGCAGCTCACCATCGCAGCCCGGCAGGTGCAGGCGGGCGATGTCAGCGTGGCGTTCTCCAACGGCACCGGAGGCCCGGGAGTCAATCCCGCAGTAACGGTGACCGTAAGGAATGCTTATCTGCCAGCATTCTTTTCGCGCATCTTCAGCCGCGCGAATCTGACGGTGTCGGCAAGCGCAACCGCGGAGGCATTCACCCCGACCGGAGCGGGCGGCACGATTCCTGTGGTGTCACGCTGCATCAAGCCATTCATGATCCCAAATTGCGATCCGATGCATGCCGGCGCCGCGTGTGGCTCAGGGGCAACTTTCTTCGACCCTGCATCGGGCGCGATCACGAACCCTGGCATTGCCCCGGCCGGGGTGATCGGAGAAGAGTTTGAGATGTACTCCAATTGTGGGGCCGGCCCAACCTGCGTTCCTGGGACCCCCACGGTGGGCCCGGGATCCGGCGGGCAACCGACGCTCTATTACTATCCTGTGCAGCTCCCGCCCACCACAGACCTGTGTCCGAGTTGCTACACGGGTACGACGAACTTCGAACAAGACACAGCATGCTGCAATCCAACGCCGATTTCCTGCGGATCTACAGCCACCCTGCCGGTGATCAATCAGCTCACGGTGGACTCTGTGAACCCGGAAACCGGCAGCAGCCCGGTTCGATGGGGCCTCAAGTGTCTGATCCATCAATGGGGAGGAACTGGGGAGGACACGCTTCTAACGGGACCTCCCTTGACGTACCCATTACAGATACAGGTCGGGGCGAATCACCCGCTGGCTGGATCGGTGTTGTCGATGAATGACTTAGTAACGACCAGCGATTCGCTGGTGACCATTCCGGTATACGATCCGAATTACAACGGGGGTACCCCCCCCACGACGGTGAACGTGATCGGGTTTTTGCAGGTGTTTGTCGAGCACGTGTTTCCGGGCAGTGGTGTTCCGAAAGTGGGAGAGTTCCGCGTGACCGTAGTGAACGTTCTGGGCTGCGGAAACTCCGCAAGCGGGGCGCCGGTCTCCTCGGCGGCGGCCGTTCCGATTCGTCTCATTCACCAATAGTCCACAATGCGTGCAGGGTCGCGTCCAAGAGTCCGACGCGAACTTAGGGCACCGCAACTGTCGCGGCGGAACGCGGAGCGACGGTCTTGAAGTCGAACCCCCTGGTGTTCGAAGGCTGAAGAAATGTCTTACGAGCCCAGCACGGCAGCCGGGCCGACCAGGCTCTGCCGCTAGGGGATCGCCACGGGAGTTAGTTGGGAGCGGCCTGAGGGTCGCCGGGCTGCGGCGTGGTGTCGGGCGGAGGATTGTTATCGCCCTGAGGCTGCGGTTGGGGTTCTTCGGGAGCCGGGGCGGGTCCGGCGCCGCGTTGCGCGGTTTCGACCTGGCCGACGGGCGTCGGGTCGGGTATGGAGGCGTCATTCTGGGGTACGACGCCGCCTGCAGTTTTGGGCGTAAGGATCAGGCGCTCGACCTTGCCGGCATCCTTGTCGGCGCCGACGATGATGAAGTTGTAGCGCGAGCCGTTGAGCAATTGCGCGATCACGTCTCGCGGAGCCGCGGGCCCGAGGGAAACGGCCACCTCTTCCCTTTCCGCACCTGGGGGCACGACGATTTCGGCGCCGGTTTGCTTCCGCAACTCATCGAGGACTTCCGCCAGCGAGGCTTTGTTCGAGTTGAGGCTCAGCAAACCTCCCTCGACGGCGATGTCGACCTTCTTGGGCTGCGCGGGAGGGGCTGGAGGTTCGGGTTCTGGAGCAGGAGGAGCAGGCGGCTCGGGTTGAGGCGGAGGCGGTGCTGCCACAGCGGCGCTGGAGGGATCGGGGAGCTTCACAATCACCGAGCGGGTCGAAGGGAACACCTGGTAGGTCTGCGGGGACTTCAAATCCAGCACGATGCGGGTGACGGGAGGTTTGGCGCTGAGCAGGCCGAAGCGAACCCCCTTGACTTCCCCCTGATTCACCGCGATGGCGCGCAATTGGGGACCGGGCAAGGCCTGCGGGAAATCAATCACGAGCCGGTCCGGGCCGGTCACCGCCTGAACTTCGGGGGCGACGCGCTGGCTGATTTCAATCTCGATCTCAGTCGCGCCGCTGGTCTTGAGGACGGCGACACGCCGCACCTGGGCCGGTCCCGCAGAACTCACCGGTTCGCGCGAGATCGTGAGCGATGGGCCCGGGGCCGGGACCGAATTCATGACTGCCGTACGCACCGGGCTTACCGGCAGCGAGCGGACCGCAACCGGGACCGCAGCGGCAGGAGAGGGCGACGCCAGACGCACGGAAAGCTGGGGAACGGGAGGGGGCGCGGAAGCCGGGGGCTCCTCGCTGGGCGCTTTCGCCTCCGCTGCCGGCGCAGGCGCGGGCTTGACGGCCTGGTTCGGCGCCTGCTGGGCAACCGCAGTTGGAGGCGGAGCCGCCGAGTTGCCATCGCCGATCTTCACAATTACGGAATGGCTGGAAGGCAGCAGCTGAAAGGATTGCGGGGCCGTAAGGTCAATCACGACGCGGGTGATGGGAGGCTTGTCGGCAACGCGGCCCACGCGAACTGACTTTACCCCGCCTCGATTCACCGTAAGCGCGCGGATCTGCGGAGAGGGTACGGCGTCGGAGAAATCGATGACCAGCCGGTCTGGGTCGGTGAGTACCTGCGTGAGTGGGATCACGCGGCGGCTGGTCTGAATTTCAATTTGCGTGCCTGCACTCGACTTCAGCAAGCCAAGGCGTTGAACTTGGGCCAGTTGGGCAGAGACTGGAGGCGGCGCGGAAGCCAGCCCGACGGCGGCCAGGATAGAAATCCAGGGAACTTTGGGGAGGAGGCTCATGATGTGGGCACCTGAAGCGCCTTTTGCCGGGATTGTAGCAGCCATGGCAATGCCCAAATTAACTCAAAGGTCGTAGAACCATCCGTCTAACGGGCGGTCCGGCCGGTCAGGCACGCCCCTCGTCCTAGGGACTGGTGGGACCGGTCTTGGGCGCCAGGATGCCGGTCAGCAGATCCGGAGCCCCTTGGATCCGCTCGAGGTGAGGTATCTTGCTCCCCTCGAAATCGGAAATCTGATAGGTCTTGAAGAAGTCGCCGGTTTCGGCGAGGACCTCGATCGGCTGGCGGGTCTGACGAGCGCGGCTCAGGGCGTCGTTCAGAACGCCTGGGGTCCAGCGGCGGCCATTGACGGCAATCAGCTTCATGCCTGGGGCGAGCCCGGCCGCGTAGGCGGGCGACCCGGGGATGGCATCGATGAGTTGCCCATCTTTGCCGATCAGCAATCCGAGAGAACTCGACAGGTCGGAGGCCTTGGAGAGCTTCTCGACCGCACTTTGGAACTGATTCGGTTTGTCGTTGTAGACGAGGCGCCAGCCGGAGCCTTCGATGCCACCCAGGGGAGCGTGCAGGCCGGTGCTGCGCGTGCGCTCCCGGAGCAGTGTGGCCCAGTCGTAGGGGAGCACCGCATTCAGTTCGTGCACCAGGTCGTCGAAGGTGTACGGCACGACCCTGGGCGGGCCGCTTTCGCCTCCATAGAAATGGCGGCAGAAGTCGTCGAGGGACTTCCTTCCCTCACTCTGCCGGCGAAGAATGGAATCCACTTCCAGCCAGATCAGGTCGCCTTCGGGATAGTAGTCGAGACTGCGGCGCCAGTTCTCCCATTGGGGGCCGAGCATGCGCAGGGTCTGCACGGAGAGGGCGGTGTCTTCGAGGGGGCGCCAAGTGCGGCCGGCGCGATGATCGAGCATAGCGGCGGTGAAGGCGAGCGATTCGCGATATTGCTCAGCGGTCCACAAGCCGGAGCGCGCGGTGAGGACCTTGCCGAGATAGTCGGTCAGGCCTTCGTAGATCCAGAGCAGATCGGCAATCATGGGTTCCTGGTAATTGCGCGTGGCGAGCCCGGCGGGGCGGCGGTATTTGCCATTCCAAGAGTGGACGAATTCGTGGGGAAGGAGACCGGCCTCGAGAAAATGCCTGTCGGGGTCCAGCAGGGTGCGTTCGGCGGCACTGTTGTCGCTGGACTGGTGATGCTCGACGCCGTGGTGGCCGACTTCATCGCTGAGGGTGTAGAGAAAGCGATATAGCGTGTAGTGATGGGCCCCGAAGAGCGCGTCGGCCTCCAGCACCAGCTTGCGGTAGGCGGCGATGTCGGCAGGGGACATGTTCAGGGCGGCCTGGCTTTCGCCGACTAGGTCGAGGTAGTGGGCGGGGATCTCGCCGGCGGGGAACAGTTCGATTTCCCGGTAGTTCGCGCCGGCGATCAGCGGGGAGTCGACCAGGGTAGTGAGCGAGACCGGGGAAAAGTCGACCTCGCTCTGGGAGGCATGTGCGGTGGTAAGAGCGGTCGCGTACTTCCATCCGGAAGGCAAACGAACGGAGGCGATGCACTGCACGGCATCGGAGGCAGCGCCTTCGGGATAGAAGACGACCTGGTTCCAGTTCAGGTCGAGCAGGTTCGTGGAGGCCGCGACCCCGCCAGCGCCTGCACTGTCGGCGGAGATGAGGTCGAAGCGGGCCTCGATCTGGGTGACATCGGGCGGCACGGTGAGATGAAACGAATACATCTCGACGGGATCGCGGCGCCAGGGCAACTCCTGATCGTTGGCGAGGAAATGAAGTCCAGTGAGGTTGGCGATGGGTCCGCTGGGGCGATGGTTGCCAGGAATCCATTTGGGATAGACCAGCGTCAGTTCGCCCGCCGTGACAGGAATGCGGAGAGATGCGTGAAAGATGTTGCGGGGCGCGTCGGTAAGATCGACCGCCAGGCGAATGGACGGGGCCGGATTCGCTTTGGCAGCCAGAGCGGCAGCACTCAGGAGGCAGGCACCAACGAACAGCGGGATGGAACGCAAAGCGGGCTCCCTGGAGAACGATCGGCCAGAGAGTACCGGACGAGAGTGAGCGGGAGCAAGGGCCGGAGGGGGGATCTCAGGCGCGCTTGCGGCGTTGGCGCAGGTAGGCGCCGGCCAGTCCGGTAGAGAGCAGGAGCAAGGTTCCCGGCTCGGGAACTTCGCCGGGCGGGGTTGAGCAGTCTCCGGTGTTGCCTTTCTTGCCGGGAGTGCCGGTTTTTTTCTTGTGGGGCGAGCAGACGGGCAGGGGCGGAGGATAGAGGGAGAGCGATCCTCCGTAGTTGGAAATCAGGCCATACGGAGGCGGGATCGGTCCGAATGCGGGAAGGGAAGGCTCGGCCAGCGAAGACTCGAAGTCTGTGGGATAGGGGATCACGGCGGCGGTGCCGGGATCAAGCTTGAGGGGCTGCTCCAGGCGGGCGACGGGAGGCTCGTTGGGCGAAACTTCATTGCGGGCGGTATCGGAGACCTGGTTTCCGCAACGGGTACGCAGAGTGGTCTTGCCGTCGGTGATGACTTTTTCTCCGCGTCGGAGCAGGACGCGCCGGGTGGTCCAGTAAACGTGGCCCGCGATGCGATAGGAAACGAAGACGGTGCGGTCCTGGGTGAGTTCGACGACGCGCGCGCGCCGGAAGTCAAAGTCGCGATAGTGGGCGGCAACGACCGGGTCGTTTTCCAGCACCCGCTCCAGTTCCTTCGGATCGTGAACGCCTCCGGGGACAACCGAATATGGATAGACGGGCCGAACATCACGGGAGGCGGCATTGGCGGCGGCGGAGAAGGCCAAGTCGCGGCGGGTCTCCGCCTCGGTCCATTGGGCGGGGGGATGGGAGGAAAACGAGGAGGCCAGAAACGACCCGATGTCGATGGGCAGCAGGGCAGCACCTGCCAGGCCCCCGAGCACAAAGGCGAGCGCCAGCAGCGAGCGCCGGACGAGGAGGTGGCGGCGATGGCCGCGCGTCCGCCGGCGCACGCGGACTCGCACTACATTGGGGTCGTTCACAAACTGCTCCTACACACAGACAACGGGTCAGGCCCGGGGGAGAACCTGCCGGGTACTCAGCAGTTACCGTTCCAATAGCAACCGCCGCTAGCTACAGATAACACGGGAGAACGGCAGCGGCGCGGCGAACACGGTACCACAACAGTGAAGCGGTTTGCATCCCGTGTGCACCCTCGGACGAGAGTTTTCCCTTTTTGAATCCGCCGCTTAGGCCGGGCGCGAGCTTGCCCCGGCTCTTCAGGGTCCGATAGAATGCCTTGTCTCCCGAATTCAGTCATATCCCAAGACGTGCCAAGCAGGAGTGTGTGTGACGGCAAGAGGCCGCATATTGGTCACCGGGGCGGGTGGGTTCATTGGGCACCATCTGGTCCGGAGGCTTAAGAATGAAGGATTTTGGGTCCGCGGGGCGGATTTAAAGGCCCCGGAATTTGCAGCGACGGAGGCCGACGACTTCCGGATTCTGGATCTGCGACTCTGGGATTGCTGTCTGGAAGCCACCCGGGACATCGAGCAGGTCTATAACCTGGCGGCCGACATGGGTGGGATCGGGTACATCACCGCGAATCATGCGGACATCTCTCGGAATAACACCTTGATTAACACCCATATGCTGGAAGCCAGCCGCGTGAACGGGGCGCGGCGGTTCCTGTTCTCCTCGTCGGCGTGCGTGTATCCGCAGTTCAAGCAGAACAGCGCGGACGTGACTCCGCTGAAGGAGTCGGACGCGGTGCCGGCGGATCCGGAACCAGGCTACGGCTGGGAGAAACTGTTCGCGGAGGAACTCTGCCGCTACTACAAGCGGGACTACGGGTTCGAGACACGAATTGTGCGCTTCCACAACGTCTACGGACCGCTGGGAACGTATGAAGGCGGGAAGGAGAAGGCCCCGGCCGCGATTTCGCGCAAGGTGGCGCTGGCCGAAGAGGGCGGGGAGATCGAGGTTTGGGGCGACGGCGAGCAGACCCGCTCGTTCATGTACGTGGACGATTGCGTGGAGGGCCTGGTGCGGCTGATGGCCAGCGATTACCCGGAGCCGCTGAACCTGGGAACGGACCGGCTGGTGACGATCAATGAGTTGATCGACCTGGTAAGCGGCATCGCAGGCAAGCGGCTGAAGAAGCGCCATGATTTGTCGAAACCCCAGGGTGTGCGGGGGCGCAACAGCGATAACACGCTGCTGAATTCGGTGCTGGGCTGGGAACCGAAGATCACGCTGGAAGACGGGTTGAAGACCACGTACCGGTGGATTGAAAGCGAGCTGCGCAGGGCGGGAAGAATTGCGGTGGCAGCGGTGGGAACGGCGACGAAGTAAGTCTCATGGGTGCGATCGTCCACATCGAAAGCGCGTCCGAGCACCTGCAATGCCCGTGATGAAATATCGATCTCGGACCCTGGCCGGGCTGAGCCGCGTGGTTGCTGAGATGGTTTATGTGATGTGCGGCGCGCGCGGGGAGACGGGAAAGCTTCCGATTCGCGGGCTCCCGCAAGTTCACTACATCGGGTTTGAGGCGGACGCAGAGGAGTGCGAGCGACTTCGGCAGAGTGCGCCGCCGGGTTTCCGGTTCGAGAACGCCGTGATCGCCGGGCAGGCCTCGCAGCGAATTCTGTATGTCACAAGAGATCCCGCGTGTTCGTCTCTGTTGCGCCCGGAGGCGGAGGTTTTCGGGCGTTTTCCAGGCGGACATGCAGCCGAGGTCCTGCAGGAAAAGCCGGTCGACACGACCTCGCTCGACGAACTTCTCCCGCGGCTGGGTGTCCAGAACGTGGACATCCTGGATCTCGACACGCAGGGTACGGAACTGGAAATCCTGCGCGGTGCCGAGGGGTATCTTTCGAAGGGTGTAGTGGCGATCCGGGCGGAAGTGGAGTTTACCGCGCTGTATCAAGGCCAGCCGCTGTTCGCCGACGTGGACACTTATTTGCGAGGTTCGGGGTTTGTGCTGTTCGATCTTTCGCGCAGCCGCTACCGGCGGCGGAACCTTCCGGAAGATCAACTGACACGCGGGCAACTGGTGTGGGGGGAGGCGGTGTACCTGCGAGAGTACGGCTGGTTCCGGGCGCGATCGCTGGTCGATGGCGCGCTGCGATTGTGCCTAGTGGCGGCGCACCTGGGTTTTCACGACTACGCACTCGAAGGAATGGACCTTCTGTTGCGCGGTGAGGTTGGGAGTCTTTCGCCAGAGCAGGAAGCCGCACTGCGCGATTCGTGGAGCCAGTACCGTTCCGATCTCAAGCGCAGTGCACGCTGGCGGGCTGTGTTGAGAGGGCTGGAAACGGTGGGCTTGAGAAAGCCCGTGAAAGTGGCAGGCCGTCTGGCCCGGCAACTCGGCGATCGGCTGGTGAAAGACAAGGAGATGACGCGGTTCAACTGGACGGACTGATGGCCAAGAAAGCAGCCGTGATCGGTTTAGGAAAGCTGGGCTCCCCGCTGGCTGCGTGCCTGGCGGCCAAGGGCCTGATGGTGCGTGGTGTCGACCGCGATCCGCGGAAAGTCGAGGCGCTCAACCACCAGCAGCCACCGGTGCACGAACCGGGGCTCGCGGAACTACTGGCCAAGACCTCGGGGCGGCTGTCGGCGGCGGCAGACATCGACGCGGCCGTCCGCGGCGCCGACGTCACGTTCATCGTGGTTTCGACTCCCAGCGACGCCACCGGAGGGTTCTCGCTGCGGTATGTGGAGCCGGTGTGTGAATCCATCGGCCGCGCCTTGGAGAAAAAATCGGAATATCACGTGGTGGTGCTGACGAGCACCGTCATGCCGGGGACCACCGGCGGGCGGGTGCGGGAGTTGCTGGAGAAGGCAAGCGGGAAGCGCGTGGGGGAGGACTTCGGACTGTGCTACAACCCGGAGTTCATCGCGCTGGGCAGCGTGATCCGCGATTTCCTGAATCCCGACATGCTGCTGATCGGCGAATCGGACGCGCGGGCGGGGGACTTCCTGCAATCGCTGTACGCGGAAGTCTGCGAGAACAAGCCGGCCGTGGCGCGCATGTCATTTGTGAACGCCGAAATTACCAAGCTGGCGGTGAACACCTACGTCACGACCAAGATCAGCTACGCGAACATGCTGGCGCGGATTTGCGAACGGCTTCCCGGCGCCAATGTCGATGTCGTGACCGCGGCGCTGGGCAACGATACGCGGATCGGAGCGAAGTATCTGAAGGGGGCGCTGAGCTATGGCGGCCCGTGTTTTCCGCGCGACAATCTGGCGCTGGCGCAGCTGGCGCGGCAACTGGGAGTGCCCCCGGACCTGGCGCAGGCGGTAGACCGCTTCAACCGCGGACAGATCGGATGGCTGGCGGACCTGGTGCAGCAGCGCACGCGGGGGACAGCGGGCATTCTCGGCCTCACCTACAAAGCCGGAACCGACGTGGTGGAAGAGGCTGCCGGATTTCTGCTGGCGAAGGAGTTGGCCGGGCGCGGCATGAAAGTGACGGCTTATGATCCGGAGTATGGGAAAAACCCGGCGCACGTCGCGCTGGAGGGAGTATGCCTGGCCGCGAGTGCGCAGGAGTGCATCCAGAAATCGGATGTGGTGGTGCTGGCGACTTCCTGGCCGGAGTTCGGCGGCATACCAACGGCGGACTGGGCCGGCGCAAACGGGCGGCCGCGCACAGTGGTCGACTGCTGGCGCGCGGTGAAGTTCCTGCGCGAGCAGCCGGGAGTGCACTATGTGGCGCTGGGCATGGGAGAGGGTTTTGCATGAGCGACTCTTCCCTGCTGACGCTGTTCGCCACGCCGAAGAAATTCGAAGGACACATCGGGGTGATCCAGCGCAACGCGATTGCGAGCTGGACCCGGATGAATCCGCGGCCGGAGGTCATTCTGTTTGGGGCGGACGAGGGGACCGCGGAGATTGCGGCCGAGTATGGGTTCCGGCATGTTCCGCGGATCAAGACGAACGAGTGGGGCACGCCGCTTGTCAGTGATCTGTTCGAGCAGGCAGAGAGGCTGGGCCAGACGCCGGTGCTTTCCTATGTGAACTCCGACATCATTCTGTTCGACGACTTCGCCAGTGCGCTGCGGCGGGTTGCTGCGAGGACAGCGAAGTTCCTGATGGTGGGCCGGCGCACGGACGTGGATATCCGGGAACCGATCGATTTTGCCTCACCGTGGGCGCCCGAGGTGCGAGAACGGGCGCGCCGCGAGGGTGTGCTGCAGATTGCGCGCAGCATCGATTACTTCGCATTTTCGCGGGGGCTCTACCCGGCGATGCCGCCGCTGGCGATCGGCCGGTTCTGGTGGGACAACTGGCTGCTGTGGAAGGCACGCTCGGTCGGGGCGACGGTGATCGACGCTTCGCGCACGGTGCTGGCCGTGCACCAGAACCATGACTACGGGCACACCGGGTACGGGCGCGGCAAGCTCGATGTGATGGCCAGCGAAGAGTCGATCCGCAACGCGCGCCTGACCTGTGAGGCCAATCCGTCGGATTACGACGAAGGGCTTTTCTGGCGCTATGCCTACACCATCGATGACGCCACGCACAAGCTGACGGCCGGGGGCGTGCGCAGCAATCCGCGCCGCCTGTGGAAACAGTTCAAGCGCTACAGTTCGCGGCCACTGGGCATGATGAAGCTGGCCCGGCGCGCGCTGCGGCCCGGGCCAGCCCACGGCGGGCAGAACAAGGCCGCGGCCGGGAGCCGCGCGGAATGAGGGTGCGACGCCTGCTCGAGCAGATTGGGTGGAGGACGAAGGACGGTTCCGGCCCTCTCAGGCAGTGTGCGCCGTACCCGGTCCCGGTGCGTCCCCGTTCTTATGCGCAGGAGCGGGTGCGAAAGCATGGCGGCGTGGAGGTGTTTGACGCGCCGAATGCAATCGCAATCAACGAAGCTCGCATGGCCAACCTGGAGTCACTGGGTCTGGCCCTTGCAGGCAAACGGGTGCTCGATGTGGGCGCGGGCGTCGGACATCTGGCGAACCGGCTGCAACAAATGGGCTGCCAGGTGGTGTGCGTGGAAGGCCGGGAGGGGAACATCGCGGCCATGCGCGAGCGTTACCCGCACCTGGAGGGGCATGTTGCCGACGTTGAAAAAGATTCGCTGTCGCGCTTTGGCCGGTTCGAGGTCGTGTTTGCCTACGGCCTGCTCTATCACCTGGAGAACCCACTGCTGGCCATGCAGAACATGGCCTCGGTCTGCGACGAGTTGTTGCTGCTTGAGACCATCATCTGCGACCACGAATTGCCCGTGGTGCGCATCGAGGACGAAAGCAAAGACGCGAACCAGGCCCTTACCGGGCTGGCCTGCCGCCCCAGTCCCCATTACGTGGTGCTGGCCCTTAGTCGATCGGGATTCGAACACGTTTACACGCCGGTGGTGCCGCCTGCACACGAAGACTTCCGCTTCGAATGGAAGAACAATCTCGACTGCACTCGCGATGGGCATAATTTGCGGTGCGTCTTTGTGGCCTCGCGCCAGCCATTGAAGAATCCGCAACTCGTAGCCTTGCAGGCTTCCTGATGGCGGGCGATTCGCCGATTTCGCTGCCGGGAAGGCTTGCCGCCAAGCCGGTGGTGGAACCCTTCCCCGGGTGGGAGCTGGGGTCGGGCCAGTCGGCGAACCTGGGTACGCGGCTGCGCAAGAAGGTCTGGCGCCTGCTGCGGACGCCTTTCGATGTGGAATGGCTGGAGGGCCTGCGCCTCACGCTCTATCCCGGCAATGAGATGTGCCGCTCCATCTTCGTTACGGGACGATACGAGCCCAATGAATTCTGCTGGCTGTCGCGGGTCCTCAAGCCGGGCATGACGGTGCTTGACGTGGGCGCGAACCTGGGCCTGTATACCCTGTATGCAGCGCGGCGAGTGACGGGGAGCGGGCGCGTGGTCGCGATCGAGCCGAGCACCCGCGAGATGGCCCGCCTGCGCCGCAACGTTGAACAGAATGCGCTGGGCAACGTATCGCTGGTTGCCGCAGCGGTGGCCGAGCAGGATGCGGAGGCGGTATTGCAGGTGGCCACGGCCGACCACGCCGGACACAATACGCTGGGAGCGTTTGGGTACGATACAGAACTGGACAATCGCGAGACGGTGCAAACCTTGCGGCTGGACGAGGTAGTGGAGACGGCGAGGCTGCACCGCGTGGACATCATCAAGATGGACATCGAGGGCGCAGAGTTCGCGGCACTGCGGGGCGGTTCGGCAACACTGACTCGTTACCGGCCGGTCTTGCTGATGGAACTCTCCGACCGGGCCTTGCGCCACCAGAACGCCAGCAGTGCAGAGATACTTGCGTTCCTCGGCGATCACGGCTACGAGATGCTGGTCTTCGACGCGAGGTCTGGTTTGCCGGCGCCGCTTGCGCCACGAGGCTATTTCGATTCGGAAAACATCCTCGCGGTTCCCAGAGGCTTGGGGCAGCCGTGAATCCTGCATCGGCCAACCCGGTTTCGCCGCTGTCGAGAGTGCCCGGCGATTGGCCGCGGATCTCGCTCGTCACTCCAGTCTTCAATTCCGTTCGCTACCTGGAAGCGGCCCTTCGCTCTGTGCTCAGCCAGGCGTATCCGAACCTCGAGTACATCGTTGTAGACGGCGGCTCAACGGACGGCAGTGTGGAGGTCATTCGGGAGTACGAATCTCAACTACACAGCTGGATCAGCGAGCCGGATCGCGGCATGTACGACGCGCTGAACAAGGGGTTCGCACGGTCCTCGGGCGAGTTGATGGGCTGGATCAGCGCGACCGACCTGCTGCATGCCGGGTCGCTGTTCGTGGTGGGGAGCGTGTTTCAGACGTTTCCGGAGGTCGAGTGGATCACGGGACGCCCGACTGCGTTCACGGACGAGGGGATGGCTGCCGGAGTTCTGAAGCTGCGGCGCTGGTCCCGCATGCCGTTTCTGGCGGGGGCAAATCGTTACATCCAGCAGGAGTCGACCTACTGGCGGCGCAGCTTGTGGGAGCGGGCGGGAGGCCGGGTGGATGACTCGCGGCGGAATGGCAACGACTTCGAACTGTGGGTGCGTTTTTTCCGCCATGCCAGGTTGTATTCGGTGGATGCGTTGATAGGAGGGTTCCGCTCGCATCCGGATTCGCTGGGCTTGCAGAACCTGGCTGAGTGTCACCGGGTGCACGAAGAGATTCTCGAGAAGGAAGTGGAGTCGCTGCCGAAGGCGGGCCTGCTGAAAGCATTTCGCAGATTCAGCGCAAGCGTGGCCCGGGTCCCGGGGCTGGAGAAGCCCTGGCGCAAGCTGCTGATGGGAACGCTGCCGCGATTGCCGGGCGTGCAAAGCCCGCCGGCGATCCGGCGCCGCAACAATCGATGGGCAATGGATTAGGAAGCGGTGAGGACTGGAGGGTTGGTGGAGCTGACCGGGATCGAACCGGTGGCCTCCTCGTTGCGAACGAGGCGCTCTCCCAGCTGAGCTACAGCCCCACAAAGCTTTGGAGTGCTGGTCGAGGTTTATTCTAGCAGTCTCGCGCGGGGGCGACAAAGTCCGGGCGCAGGCTGCCCCGGGCCCGTGCTTCCTCTCTGTTCTCCATGAGTCTCCGAAGGGGCGCTGCGACCGGTTCTCTGCCTGCGCCATCTATAATGTCTGCGTGACCAGTTCGGACCCAGTCCGAGAAGTGGCTTCGGCCGATTTTCCCACGCGCTGGGGACGGTTCCGGATCCACGGCTTTCAGGCCGCAGGCGACAACGGGAACGGCGCGGCGGAGGAGGCAGTTGCCCTGGTGATGGGCGACGTGCAGGCATCGCCCCCCCTGGTGCGAATTCACTCGCAGTGCCTGACCGGCGACGTATTCGCTTCGCTGCGGTGCGACTGCCGCCAGCAACTGGAGATGGCGCTTTCGATGATCGCCGAGCTAGGGGCCGGAATCCTGATTTACGAGCAGAAAGAGGGGCGGGGCATCGGGTTGATGGCCAAATTGCAGGCCTACGAGTTACAGGATGCGGGGCTCGACACGGTGGAAGCGAACGAGCGGCTCGGGTTCAAGGCGGACCACCGGGACTTCAGCCTTCCCGGGGAGATGTTGAAGGCGCTGGGCGTGCGCAAGGTGCGATTGCTCTCGAATAATCCCGACAAGGTTGCGGCGCTGCAGCAGGCGGGGATTGACGTGGTGGAGCGCGTGCCTTGCGAAGTCGATGCCAGCCCGTACGCCGAGGATTACCTCAAGACCAAGAAGGAAAAGCTCGGCCACCTGTTCAACACGCGCTAAGCGATATTTCCGGCCCTTTGACTTTCCCCGACGATGCCGGTCTAATCTCGGCACCGGAATGCGCCGTGCCCCAACCACTGTGATCGTCGCCGCGCTGCTGTCGGCCGGCATGGCAGGGTATTTCTTCGGGCTGTGGATTCCTGCTTCGCGACGGGCGATGGAGCACGCGGGACTGGCCGGCGGATACGGATACGGGAACGACTTCTACCAGGTTTGGCGGACCAGCCGGGAATTGCTCGCTCGCCGCGCCGACGCCTATTCCGGCGAGATGCAGCACCAGATTGAAGTGGGACTCTATGGGAGGCCTCTGGACCGGCGGTTGGCTGCCGACGCAGCCACCGTATTCCGGGGAGATTGCTACCCGTTGCATGCCAGCGTGCTGGCGCTTCCCTTGGCGCCCCTTCCCTTTCGCGCAGTGCAGCTTGTCTTGACGGCGCTGCTGCCGGCGGCGGTGATCGTCACCGTGTTGCTCTGGTGCTCAGCCCTTGGATTTGATGGTTCCAGCAGGGGTTTGTTCACGGTGGTTCTGCTTGCCTTGAGTGCAATCCCGGTTCTGGAAGGGCTCTATGCGCTGCAGGTATCGCTGGTCGTGGCATTGCTGATCGCGGCGGGGATTTTCATGATACAATGGGCCCGACTGTTTCTCTCGGGGGCGCTGCTTGCCGCGGCCAGCATCAAGCCGCAACTGATTCTCTTGCTGGTGGCTTGGCTCATGGCGTGGACGCTGGCGCGGTGGAACGAGCGGCGCAGCCTGTTGTTCGGTTTTGCGGGGACAGCGTTCGCGCTCCTGGGGGCGACGACCCTGGCCTCCCCGAACTGGTTCTCGGGATGGATGCACTCAGTGCATGAGTATCGCCGGATTTGTCCGCCGCCGCTGGCCGAGTTCGTCCTGGGGCGAGAGATCGGCATTGCGGTCTCAGTGCTGCTGGTGGCTGTTGCAGGGCTGGTGGGGGCGCGGAACCGGAAAGCGGAGCCGGATTCGGAAGCTTTTCTGCTGACGTCCATTCTGGCAATCGCGATTACGGTGGTGGTGCTGCCCAGCACAGTGGCGGTCTACGACCAGTTCCTGCTGTTTCCCGCGGTGGTCTGGTTGTACACGCGCAGAATCGCGTTGCGCGGCCGGTTGCCGGTGCGCGCACTGGCCGGGGTAACCGCGGCGGCGTTGGCCTGGCCGTGGTTTGGAGCGGGCGGTCTGCTTGTGGTCGCCGCGATCGCGCCTGCGTTCGGTCATCGGCCGGATGTCTTGCTTCTGCCTTTGCGCACCGCGGCCTCGGTGCCCTTCGGGCTGGTTGCGCTGATCAGTCTTGCGGCCATGACCCAAGCCGGACATCAGCTGGGCGAGCCAGATCAGGGAGCAGGAGCATCTGGGAGCGAGGCCCGCTAAGAGCTGCCGGGAGCATGGCCTCCTCCGAGAACTTTTTTCAACTCCGGGCGATTGCGTGCGGGCAGGGTCTGAAGGGCAGCGCGCGCCAGGGCCAGGTAAACTTCGCGCGCGCCCGGAACGGTTCGCAACACTGCGAGATGGCGGCGAACGGTGTTGGCATCGCCGCGAATGAGCGGACCACTGAAACCGCGCGCGGCCCCGTGTCGAAGGTAGTTTTCCAGGGTCTGACGCAGGATTGGCGCGGCCCGTTGGCGGGCCTGCGCGTTCGGGATGTGGGCAGCGCGGGCCACCCGTTCTGCCGTCTCCAGCAGGATCGTCAGCAGGGGAGAAGTGAATGTCGCCCAGGCGTGGTAGAGCGGTTTGTCTTGCGGCGCGATGGGGTAAGCGCGGCCAGCGAGCGCCGAGATGATTCTCCGCGCGGCAGCCACGGCCTGGCGATCGCCCTCCAGAGCGAAGGCGACACCCCGGAGGAATGGGTTCGCGCCTGGAACGAAGGTCATTAAGGGGTGCACGGAGGCAACCGACGCGCCGCGCCTGCGAAGCGGACCCAGAGCGTTGCTCGCGAGAGCGCCGCTGGAGTGGAGCGCGATACGGCCTTTCCAACGGGATTGAGCCAAGAGCCTCGCGCAAGTTGAGAGCTCGCGGTCCGGCACGCAAAGCCAGATCAGGTCCGCCTGGATCTCGTCCGTGCCAAGGACTACAGGCCGTGCGCCGATTCGGCGGGCCAGGGCTGCCGCGCGTTTGCGTGACGCGGCATTGGGGCGGGAGGAGATCTCAGCTACGGGATAACCGCAGTCGGCCAGCGCAGGGGCCAAAGCGTTACCAAGGTTGCCGGCTCCGAGGATCGCGATCGTGGGGTGGCGGTTGCCACGAGCAGCCATGCTGGGCAGCATACCAGCGTGTGACGGGATGCGCGACGGTCCCGAGCCGGGCGCGAGCAGGGCCGCGCTCTGCGTTTCGGAGTCGGTTTCGCTTATAGTCTTGGAATGGCAAAATCCATTCGCAGCAAGCAGCGCTCCCGCAGAAACTTCAAGGCGGCCCGGGTTGTCTCGCGCCGCACCGCGTATCGCGGGCCCGTGTTCTGGGTCACATCCGAACAGGTGATCGAACCCAGCGGCATTCGGGTGCGGCGCGAGATCGTGCGACACACGGGCTCTGTGGTCGTGCTGGCCACGACAAACGGGACGGGCGAGGTCCACGTTCTCCTGGAACGGCAATACCGGCACGCTGCCAAGGACTCACTGTGGGAACTGCCGGCCGGGCGGATTGACGGGGGAGAGAAGCCGCTCGCTGCCGCCAAGCGGGAACTGCTGGAAGAAACCGGCTACACAGCCAAGCGCTGGAAACGGATCCTGTGCTTCTATGCCAGCCCTGGGTTTGTAGCCGAGACTATGACGGTATTCTGGGCGGAAGGACTCAAGGCGGGCGCAGCTCAACCGGAACAGGACGAGGTGATCGAACACCGACTGATACCGCTGTCCAAAGCGGTGCGGATGGTGTTGCGAGGCACGATCCGCGACGCCAAGACCATTGTCGGCCTGCTCTGGCTGAAACAACATTTAGCCTTTCAGAAGTAGCACAAGGAACAAACCTTTGTCTATGATCTGGCTCCTTGACAGCAGCCCCTGGCAAAAACACAATGACGATGTATCGGCAGGCAAGCCTCGGGGTTTCCTGGCAACTCGTAAGCACGAGGTTCTGCCTGAGGGGGGCGCACGTGGAACGTCTGAAAGGTACGGTGAAGTGGTTCAACAATGCGAAAGGCTACGGCTTTATCGGCCGCGATAACGGGCCGGACGTCTTTGTGCATTACAGCGCAATCACTTCCGAAGGCTACAAGAGCCTGCAGGAAGGCGATGCGGTCGAGTTCGAGATCACGCAAGGGCAGAAAGGGCCGCAAGCAGCGAACGTTAGCAAAGCTTCTTAAGCTTCCATCGTCATCGACATACCTCCCGGCCGAAGCGCAGGCCGGGGCCGACGCCTGAGGGGTAAGCTCGGCCCCCAAAGCAGCGTCGCGGCATTGGTGTGCCTACCTGCAGGAGCTGGCCATTCTGATAATCTTCCCTGTTCCCATGGACAACAAGGCCATCGCCAGTCTCCTGCAGGAAACCGCCGATTTGCTGGAAATCGACGGGCAGGACTCGTTCCGGATCCGTTCCTATCGCAACGCGGCCCAAGCCATCGAGAACCTGCCCGAACGCGTGGCCGACCTGATTTCGGAGCCCAAGAAATTGCTGGCGATCCCGGGCATCGGTAAGGGCATGTTGAACAATCTGCAAGAACTGTTTCGCGACGGGCGCCTTAGGGTGCATGCCGAACTGCTGGAGAAATATCACCCGTCGATGCTGCAACTGTTGAAGATCCAGGGGCTAGGGCCGAAGACCATTGCCCTGATCTGGAGCGCCTACCAGGTTTCAGACGTGGATGGGGTGGAGAAACTGGCGCGGGCGGGCAAGATCCGGGAGCTGCCGCGCATGGGCGAGAAACACGAACTCAAGCTGATCAAGGCCATCGAGGACTATCGGCGGATCGGGGGGCGCTATCTGATCGACCATGCCGAGGCAGAAGCCGAGAAGCTCGCGAACTATCTTGCGACGGTCGGCGGCATCGACAAGATCACGCCCGCGGGCTCGCTACGACGCGGGAAGGAAACCGTTGGCGATCTCGACGTCCTGGTGACGGGAGCATGCTGCGTCGATGCCCAGCAGCGGGCCGCCGCCATCGCGCACATAGCCAAGTACCCTCCGCTGATGGACGTGCTGGCCAGCGGCGAAAACAAGATCAGTTTTCGTTTGCGCAGCGGCATGCAGGTGGACGTGCGACTGCTGCCGCCGGACTCGTTCGGCGCGGCGATGCAATACTTCACCGGGTCGAAGGCCCATAACGTGGCGCTGCGGCAGCGCGCTTTGAAAATGGGCTACACGCTAAGCGAGTACAGTCTCGCGGAGCTGGCGACGGAGAAGCCGGCAGCCGGAAGAACCGAGGAGGAAATCTACGCCAAACTCAAGCTCGAATACATTCCGCCGGAGATGCGGGAGAACCTGGGCGAAATCGACCTCGCCGCCGAGCACCAACTTCCGAAGCTGATCACTACCGCCGACCTGCAGGGCGACGTGCATATGCACACGGTCGAGACCGACGGCCGCAACACGATCGAGGAGATGGCCCAGGCCGCAAAAGAACGTGGATACAAGTACATGGCCATCACGGACCATTCCAAGAACCTGGCCTTCGCGAACGGACTCGACGACCAGCGAGCGCTGGCGCACATACAGCGCATCCGGGCAGTGAACGAACGCATGGAAGGCATCCGAATTTTCGCCGGGATTGAAGTGGACATTCTGGCGGAAGGCGACCTGGACCTTTCCGACGAGGTGCTGAGCCAGATGGACATCGTCATCGCCAGCGTGCACTCGCAGTTCCATCTGGACCGCGGGAAGATGACCGAGCGCCTGCTGAAGGCGATCGAGAACCCGAACACGTCGGTGATCGGCCACCCCACCGGACGTCAACTGTTGAGACGCGACGAATATGCTCTCGATATGGACGCGGTGCTGAAGGCAGCGGCGAAGCATAAGGTGGCGATGGAGCTGAATTCGTACCCCGATCGGCTGGATCTGAATGACGTGCATTTGCGCCAGGCCAAGCAACTGGGCGTGAAGATCGTAATCAACACCGACTCGCACCACACCTCGCACCTGGACAAGATCAAGTACGGAATCCTGCAAGCGCGGCGGGCATGGCTCACCAAGGACGACGTGCTGAATACGCGCCCGGCAGCGAAGTTCGCGCAGGCGATGAAGCACGCCTGGTAGAGGGCCCGCCCCAGGGTGAGGAGAAAAGGCCCGGCTTTTCCCTTTGCGGTCGGGGGAAGGAAATTCACCAGGGACTCGGCGTGGGCTCGCGATCCTGGGCCCGCATGCCGGCTTTGGGCTGCCAGACGCAGCAGGGTTCCTCGGCAAAGATGTCTCCGGTCAGGGCGTAGGCCCGGGCCCGCGACCCTCCGCATACTTCGCGGAACTCGCAGCGTCCGCACTTCCCTTTCAAATTGGCAGTATCGCGCAGGGAGGTAAACAGCGGGGAGTGGCGGTAGAGGTCCGCCAGCGATTGCCGGCGCACATTGCCTGCAGAGATGGGAAGGAAGCCGCTGGGGAACACTTCGCCCAGATGGGAAACGAATACAAACCCTTTGCCGTCGTTGATGCCGCGCGGAGCGCGACCGATGCCGTCGGCCGTGCTCATCCCGAGCGGGGGCGGCAGCGAGGGGCTGTTGCCCTGGCGCTTCTCGTTGGTGCGACGCTGCAGCAGGAAACGGCGATAGTGCTGGGCTTCGGTGCTCTTGATGTCGAAGGGCACGCGGCGGGCGGTCTGGTAGAGCTTTTCGAAGACCTGTTCGAACTCCTCGGCGGAGATCAGGTCGATGGCCGACCCACGGCCGGTGGGGACGAGAAAGAACACGCTCCACAACACGATGTCGAGTTGCTCGAGCAAGGCAATCATCGAGTCAAGATGCCGCAGGTTGTGGCGGGTGATGGTGGTGTTGATCTGGGCGGGAAGGGCCAGTTGGCGCGCCCATCGAACCGCCTGCAACGTCCAGTCATAGGAGCCGGGGACGCGACGGAAGGCGTCGTGAATTTCGGCCGACGGGCCATCCAGGCTAACGGCCAGGCGCGCCAGGCCACAGTCCTTCAAGCGGGCGATGGCTTCCCGGGTGAGCAGCGGCGTAGCGCTTGGGGTGAGCGAGATGCGCACGCCGTGGGTGGACGCGTACTCGACGAGCCCGAAAATATCCGGACGCTTTAGGGGATCGCCACCAGTCAGCACGAAGACGGGAGCGCGTAAGGCAGCCACGTCGTCAATTAAGCGCCTGGCCTCGCTGGTGTTCAATTCCAGCTGACTTCGGAGCGGTTGGGCACAGGCGCGACAGTGCACGCAGGCGAGGTCGCAAGCCTGGGTCGTTTCCCAGATCACGATAAACGGACGCTCGTCAAAGTCGATTCTCGCTTCCACCCCATCCTCCCAGCAGAGACCACCAGCCGTTGTCAGGGTCGCAGACTCATCACATTCTGCATATGACCTTTGTCACAGCGAGGACACAGGCCTGAGGGCAGAGAAAGAAAGCCGCGAAAGCGCGCCCGAGGGCGATGGGGCGGCGGTCAGCGCGAGGGGACGGGCTGGTCCTGCGGGCGAATTTCCCACTCGCCTTCGGCGACGTAGCCGCGTTCGTCGTAGGAGTGTCCGGTGACCAGCCCGAGAACGAACCAGCCCAGCACAAGCGCTCCCAGGGCAAAAATGCTGTCGCCGACCATACGCAGCCAGCGCAGCTGGTTCATGCCGCTGGAATGGAGGAACTCGGACGAGCGGGCGTACCAGGTGCCATATTCCACCGACGCCCACGCCTGCATCAGGCCGATGGGCAAGATGCTGATCAGGACCATCAGCGCCAGCCCAATGTTGATGGCCCAGAACGCGAAGGCCAGGGGAGCATTCTTCCATGCCCTGCCGGGACGCAGGGCACGAAGGCAAAACAACATCAAGCCCAGCCCCAGCATGCCATAGACGCCGAACAGGGCGGTGTGGCCGTGCACCGGGGTCGTGTTCAGTCCCTGCATGTAGTAAAGGGCAATCGGCGGATTGATCAGAAAACCGAACAGGCCCGCGCCCACGAAGTTCCAGAAGGCGACGGCGACAAAGAAGTAGATGGGCCACTTGTAGGCGGCCACCCAGATGTGTTGCTGGCGGGAGCGGGCGAGCCGGATGTTTTCCCAAGCTTCGAAGCCGATCAGCACCAGGGGGACGACCTCGAGCGCGCTGAATACGGCTCCGAGCGCCAACACGATGTCAGGAGTTCCCGTGAAGTAGAGATGGTGGAAGGTCCCGATGATACCGCCCGACAAGAACACGGTAGTGGAGAACAGCACAGCGCGGGTAGCCGTTGGAACCGAGAGGAGCTTGAGCCGGGTGAGCAGGAAGGCGATCACCACAGTGGCAAAGACTTCGAAGAACCCTTCCACCCAGAGGTGAACCACCCACCAGCGCCAATACTCGGCGGTGACCAAGTTGCTGCGCTGCCCGTACATCAGCCCAGCGGCGTAAAACAGCGGGATGGCGATGCTGGAGATCAAAAACATCAGCAGCAAGGGTTTGTTCTCGTCGCCGCGGGCGAGCGCCGGCTTCAGGGCCCGCCCGATCAACCACAACCAGAACACCAGCCCGGCGAACAGCAGAACCTGCCACAGGCGGCCTAGGTCGACGTATTCGTAGCCCTGCGTACCCAGCCAAAACCAGAGGTTGCCGAGCTTATGCTGAATACTCAGCCACTCGCCCGCCAAAGACCCCACCACTACCAGAAGCAGCGCACCGAACAAAACGTTGACGCCCAGCTTCTGCCCGCGGGGCTCGCCCCCGCTGACCGCGGGGGCCACGTACAGGCCGGTGGCCAGCCACGAGGTGGCGATCCAGAAGATTCCAAGCTGCAGATGCCAGGTGCGCGACACGCTGTACGGCAACCAGCGGTCGAGCGGGATGCCGTAGAAGCCAGAGCCCTCCACCCCGTAATGCGCGGTGATCGCGCCCAGCGCGACCTGGACCACCCACAGGGCGGCGACTACAAAGAAATATTTGATGGTGGCGCGTTGCGAAGGCGTCGGCTTGAGCCCCAGCAGGGGATCGCTTCCGGGGAGGAGTTCTTCCGCCACGGTGCGCGGCTGCGAGGCGAAATACCAGACCATGCCGCCCACGCCCGCCAGCAACAACACGAAACTGATCACGCTCCAAACGATGGTACCGCCGGTGGGTTCATTTCCGATGAGGGGCTCATGCGGCCAGTTCTGCGTATAGGTCACATCGCTGCCCGGGCGATTGGTGGAGGCAGCCCATGCCGTCCACCAGAAGAACGCGGTCATCTGACGCAGCTTTTCCGGATCGCTGAGCGCGTGGGCCTGGATGGCATAGTCGTCCCGGCCGCGGCTGAAGATGCCGGCATAGTAACTGGAAAGCGCTTCAAAGGCCTGTGCGCGGACCGCATCCACGGTGACACGCCCGGTGGCGGGGTCGTAGGTATTGCGGCGCAACGTCCCACGCAGGCGTGCCCGGAGCGCAGCCTGATGCTCGGCGTCCAGAGCTGTATAGCTGGCGGCGCCTTCCTCGACCGCCCAGCGGTCCAGGATGAAGGCACACTCGCGGTGCAGCCAGTCTGCGCTCCAGTCGGGCGCAACGTAGGACCCGTGTCCCCAGATTGTGCCTACCTCCTGCCCGCCGATGGATTGCCAAACGCCCTGACCGTCCTGGATGGCCTCCCCGCGAAACAGCAAGCGGCCCCCGCTGGTCACCACCGCGGAGGGGATGGGGGGAGCGCTCTCAAGGACTTTCCTGCCGACTCCCCCCAACACGGCGAACGACACGACCAGGACCAGGCCCAGGGCCGTCCAGAGCTTGCGATACATCATGATTGCGCACCTTTCTCTTTCGCAAACCTAACTGCCGATTTCCATTCCGTGTATCGTATTACGATATTATGACAGATGGCAGGGCCGGGTTTTCGCGAGCCGGCCTGCGGCCCGGGTCCTGTGCCCCGGGCCTTCGTGCGGGTTCAAGCGCAGGTTTGTTCCATCACGACCGCCCGTGGGAACAGGATGTTGTTCTCCAAGTGGATGTGCTGATGAAGATCGGCTTCGAACTCCGTCAATGCGCGGTAGAGGGTCTGGAAGCTAACGCAGGCGTCTTCCGGGGGCGCGTACCCGTTTGTCGCCTGGCGCAGGGCGCGCAGCGCCTGGCCGGCAGAGTCGTGCTCGTGCTCCATCATGGCGACCGGGTTGCGCACGCTGCCGAACGGGGGCGGAACGACGGGGGTATGTTCGAGAACCGCTTCTTCCAGGCGGATGATGTAGGGGAACAACACCATTTCTTCCTTCATCATGTGCATGCGAAGCTCAGCTGCCAGAGCCTGGAAGGTGGAGCGCGCCGCCAGCAGTTCGGGATGGTTTTTGCCATGCACGGAGCAGACCTTGTCGAACAGCGGCTGCAGGCGCGAAATCTCTTCGCGCGTATACACGTGGTGGGTCGTGTTGATGTGCGCAATCAAATCGGCCAGCGGCTCGTTTCCCCAGTTCCGCGGTGCTGAGGGCCCAGCCTGCTCGGCCGCCTGGAGCGCACGGCATACATCATCGAAGTCGAGTCTCGAGTCGCGGCAGGCTTCCTGCAGGGATTTGCCTCCGCCACAGCAGTAGTCGATTCCCAGCTTTTCGAAGACCCGCGCCGCTCCGGGGTTCTCCAGCGCTACATCCCGAACCGTTTTCATCGTCGTTGTCTCGCTCATGGCATCCTCCTGCGCCCACATCCCTTGTTCGGGACCGCGCATAGCAGAAAAAGTACCGGAGGACCCAAGGCCCTTCCGATGACTTTTGTCACACCGAGGAGAATGGCGAGCGGGGGTGGGGCCGGGGAAAAGGGCGGCCTGAGCCGCGGGGCTCGGCTAGAATAGCGGGCGTGCCCGACGCCAGCCTGAATCCAGCAAACATCTTGGGGAGAGTCGCCATTTTCTCAGGCCTGACAGAGAGCGAACTGGCATTCATCTGCCAGCGCGCCGTGGCCCGCCGCTATACCGCGGGGCAGATCGTTTTTAGCGAGGGCGAAGCGTGCACGGGTCTCTACGTGGTGGCGTCGGGGCACGTCCGGATCTTCAAGAGCTCGCCGGGCGGGCGGGAACAAGTGCTGAGCATCGATGGGCCGGGCGGCTCGATTGCGGAGTTGCCTGTGTTCGACGGCGGCAACTATCCGGCCTCGGTGGTCGCGGTCGAGGACGCCACGCTGTTGTTCGTGAGCAAGCAGGACTTCCAGACCTTATGTCTCACTCATCCCCAGGTTGCGCTGAAGGTGTTGCGGGTCGTGGGAGCGCGCCTGCGGCGGCTGGTGGGAATCATCGAGGAGCTCTCGTTTACGACGGTGCGGCACCGGCTGGCATCCCTGCTGTTGCGCTTCGCGCGGGAAGGCAAGCGAACGGCAGAGGGCGTGGAGGTCACCCTGCCGGTGAGCAACCAGGAACTGGCGGCGCAGATCGGAACGGTGCGGGAGCTGGTGTCGCGCAACCTGTCCCGGTTGCAGTCGGAAGGGCTGATCAAAATGGACGGGCGCAGCGTCATCCTTTGCGACATCAAGGCGCTGGAAGAAGAACTCGACGCAGGGGAATAAGGTGCGGGGGCCACCCTGGCTGGTTCCCAGGCTCGCCGGCCCCCTCCTTAGTTCACGGCCGATTTGAAGCCGCGGATTCCCTCCCCCAGGCTTTGGCCCAGTCCCGCCAGCTTGCGCGGGCCAAAGATGAGCATGGCAAACGCGAACAGGATCAACCGTACCGGGATGCCGATTTTCCCTGCCAGCATAGGGCCGCGTTGTTGGGTGCGGGCTGACAGCGACCATGGCCCCGCCCGCAAGCGCGGACGGGGCCGGTGGTTCAGGTGACAATGAGCGGCCGCATCATGTCGTGCTCTTCATGCTCGAGGATGTGGCAATGCCACACGTACTCCTTGCCCCCGGTCCGTGGGCTCACCGCATTGCGCATGGCAGCCGTGGGTAGTTTCGGCAAGTTGAACTGCATGATTACGGTCGTGACTTCGCCGGGATTCATCCGCACGGTCTCTTTCCATCCCAGCTCGTTGGCGTCGGGCGGGAGGGGAGGCCCCGTGTAGGTCCAGCTGCTCGGGTCGCCAGCGAATGGCTGCCGCTGGATCAACTGAACGTTCACCAAGTGGAAGTGAATGGGGTGTGTATCTCCGGTGAGGTTCATGATTTGCCAGACTTCGACCGCTCCAGCCTTGGGGCTCTCCGTGGCAGGATCCATGTACGGACGGCTCCAGCTTGGCAGTCCCTGGTTGTTGAAGCCGTTCTGCTCGAAGGTCCCGATCATCTGGATCAGGCGGCCGAACTCATCGAAGTCTTCGTTCAGGGTCAGCATCCGGTCGACCTTGCCGGTGTAAGGAACCGGTCCGGGAGTCGACGGATCGCCGTTGTTATAGAGCAGGCCCGGCTGATTTCCAGTGAGGAAATTGGCCCGGAGTTGTGCGTTGAGTTGCTTGAGCCAGGTGGCCGTGGACAGAGAGTCCCCGTTGCCGGCGGTGACCGTGATCTTCAGCAGCGTCCGGGTATTCGGACCGCTGCCGAGGGTCGTGGTCGGGGCTCCGCCGATGGCCGTCTGGTCAGCATCGCCGGTGAAGTAGTCGTTTCTGGAATCACCTCCGGGGAACGGCGCGGGGGCGTCGTTATAGAGGATGAAGCTGGTGCCGGCGGGTACGCCATTGAAGTCAATGACGACGTCGGCGCGCTCGGCTCCCGCCAAGAGCAGGTTGAATGGGCCGTCGGGCAACGCCGTGTTGCCGGAAGGATCGCTGGGGTCGAGCGGGATAGGTGTTCCGTTGTTGAGGACCGCCACGGCGGGCAGGAAGCCACCTTCGCTGCCCACCTGGTACATCATCGGGCCGGGCGTGCCCACGCGGGCCTCGCCGGGATTCGCGGTATCTTCCGGATACAGGTTGAGATGATAGACGCGTGCCTGCGAGCCATTGAGGAGACGGAAGCGGACCCGCTGCGGAGGAACGCTGAGCTTGGGATACACGCCGCCGTTGATGACGATGGTGTCAAAAAACGCCTCGGGGATCGCGCTGACCCGCGGCAGAGGCTGGGTTCCGAGGGAGGGAGGAATCACGGTCGGTCCCCAGTCCCAGCGTCCCTTAGGATTCGCCACGCCTCCGGAGAATGTGTTGACCTCATAGTCGTGCGGATACCACAGGTCCCCGGGATTGCCCCAGCGCCAGCTTGGATCCTGGCGGAGGATATTCCTGGGCACGAATCCTTTGTCCTGAATGATGACGGGAATGCCGATGAGATCGGGCAGCAATCCCGAATTCACCAATCCGGTCTCGAAGTCGTCGACGATGATGTAGGCCGAAGCGATGCCAGCATAGGCATTGAGGCGCGTGATGCCGATGGCGTGGTCGTGGTACCAGACCAGGCGAGCACTGGCTTCGTTGGGGTAGTAATAGGTTCCGGTTCCGGGTAACGCTGGGAAGCCGGGCACATTCATGAAGCTGGGGCCGTGCTGGCCGGTAGGAGTAAACCACTGGAACGGAGTGCCATCGCTGAACCAGGGGGTCAGGCCACCGTGCAGATGGGTGGCGATCCGGTTGTTCGGCAGATCGCCGACGGTGAGTCCGGGTCCCGCCATGATGGTCGGATCCACAGGGAGAATGTGACGATTGGGGAGCAGGTTCGCGACCGTGAGCAGCACGGGCGTGCCGCGTTTGGCCACAATGGCGCCGCCCAGATACTTGCGGTCGAAGGTGGACAGATCGGTGTAGCCAAAGAAATTGGTCTTGCCGGGCAGATCGGGGTGCATTAGTTCGCTGCCCTGGGTGACGGCTATGTTGTAGAGGTCAGTGGGCCTGCCGGCGAAATTGATGGTGTGCTTGGTGGCAAGTGGAATGTATTGACCGATCTCATTCCTGGCGGACGGGCCGAGACCGGGGAGTGAGGTTACGAACTTGCGCAGGTTGGTCGGACTCTGGGCAAAGGCCCAGGCCCGGCTTTTCCCCAACGTCTGATAAAAGGCGGCTCCTGCGCCGGCGATTGCGGCTTTCTTCAGAAAATCTCGACGGTTACTTGCCATGTCTCCTCCACAGGTGTATTGACCTGGCTCGAACAGACCTATCCCTGCGCCTCGCGCGCGAGGCTCTATTGCCGCAAGGATGTTGAGGGTCAGTGCCGTGCTGACGCTTTGGCGAAGCGGCGCCTCCGCGGCTGCTCTCGCGTCCACTTCGGCAGAATCTTTACTTCTGGCCAGAGACTGCCGAGTTGGCGCGGGCTCAACCCGCACACTGGGGAACCCGGAGCGGACAGAACTTTCCCCGTGCGCACCGAACTCCTGCTGCTTGCGTGAAACGGGCCCGGCAACCTACGCCGCACCAGACAGGGGGCCCTGGGGGGACTGTTACGGCGCTGGTCATGCTTGTACAAAAACGTGACCCAGCCAGCAGTGATGCCAGATACCGAAGTCTGTGATTGGAGTCACACGAGCGGCAATCGGGGCATTGGGATCGAGCGGCCGGGTTGCGAGGCTGAATGCGGCAGCGGGCCAAGCCAGCAGCCAACGGCAAGAACGTCCCGCAGCGCGCCTGCGCCGCGGGACGTTCCCTGGATGCTCTCCCCCAAAAGAGGCAGCCCACAAGCACTTTGGCTCGACTTGCGTTTCCTGCCGATGACCTACGTCACAGATGAACGTGCCGAAACTCACGAACTTTGGTTCGGCCAGATGTGTAGCCTGGGTTCATGCGGCGCGACGCTGCCCTGCGGTTCCAACGCCTGCTGGCAGAACTCGAGACTCTGGACGGGAGCCCGGCGGGCAATCCTGAGATTCGGACCCGCAGGTCCGAGATCCTGCAATCTATCCTGCAATTGTTTGCCTCGAACGCCCAGGACGAACACGAGGGAACTCAACTACCCCGCATCTGAAAATGCCGCATCGCGGTGTCCGTCCCACGCCGGGGGCAAGGCTACGGCCTGGGGCAGGCTGGGCTGAACTGCGGATCGCAATGCGCATGGAAGATGCGGGTCCCAATCAGATACCCGAGAATGCTGCCGACCCAGATGTCGGAAGCAAAGTGGTTCCGCCCGGTCAACCGGGTTGCCGAGACGGAGAACGCGGCGCCGTAAGCGGCGAACTTCACCCAGCGCTTCGGGTACTCATGCGCGATCACGCTGGCCATGGACCAGGTGAACATGGCGTGTCCGCCAGGGAAGGAAGTGTCCAGGCCGAAGTGCTGGCGGAAGCGGCCATTGCCGGTGCCCTCGTCAGGGCGTTCGCGGCCGGCCATCAACTGCATGGGGGTGTAGACCAGGAAGGTGTTCGCCAGCGACTCCAGGGTAAGGACACCCGTTTCATCGGCGTGGCGGTCGCCTGTCTTCAGGCCGTACAGCCACGTGCCACCGGTGGCGGCGCTGGTTCCCAGTAGCAGGGTCAGCGCGACGTCGTGACTGATATTGACATGGTCGTTGGGGATGGCCCGGGAAATGTGACGATCGGCGGCGAGCAGTCCGGCGGTGGAGACCAGGAAGAGGGCGTCCCATTTCAGGTTCTTTGCTCTGAAGGGAGAGCTGTACAGTTGCTTTTGGTCCTGGAGACCCCTGCGCAGATTGCGGGCGAGGAATCCGCCCTGCGGGGATGCTTGGGAGTTGTCAGATTCCTCGTGCCGCTGCGGAGCGGTGGGCGCGAAGATCTCGAGAGGTGGTGGCGCCTCCGATTGCCACGTCGTCGGAAACGGGATTCGCTCAGACTTCGCAGAGTCGGGGGATTGTGCCGAAGCGGCCCCGCACAGCACCAGTGCGGTGATCGCCGACAGCGTCGATGTCATGTCAAGTATCCGGGATGTGCCGGGCATTTCCCTCCTGACGCTTGCTGCTCTGCACTGGGATGCCAGCGGCGGCCCTCGCGTCCATCTTCTTTTTGCACCCCAGGCAGTGGCGCAGGCAAAATAAATCAGGCGCGAGAGTCTCGGCTCGCGCCTTGCGGAACACCGTTGCTTCCAAACTTCTACCTGGTCGTCTACTTGGCCAGTTTTTCGAAGAATAGGCAGATCGACTCGATCCCGCGGTGGAAGTTCGGGATGTGGAACTTCTCGTTGGGGGCATGCAGGTTGTCGTCGGGCAGGCCGAAACCCATCATCACGCTGGGAATCTTGAGGACGTCCTGGAAGTCGGTGACAATGGGGATGGATCCGCCCGAGCGGATGAAGACCGTGTCCTTCTTGAAGATGTCGTGCATGGCTTCGGTCGCGGCCTTGATGTACTTGTTGTCGGTGGAGACCACGCAGGCCGGGCCTTTGCTCCAGACTTTTATCTTTGTATCGATACCCTTGGGGGTCAGCTTTTTCACGTACGCCGTATAGCGCTTGAGGATGTCGTCGGGGTCCTGATTGGGCACCAGGCGCATGGAAACTTTCGCCGCGGCCTTGGCGGGAATGACGGTCTTGGCGCCGGGAGCCGTGAAGCCGCCGGGCATGCCATGGACCTCCAGCGTGGGCCGGGCCCAGGTGCGATACAAGACGGAGTAGCCGGGCTCCCCGGTGAGGACCTTCGATCCAACTTCGGTCTTGCGGTAACGTTCTTCGTTGAAGGGGAGACGCTTCCAGGCTTTGAGTTCATCTGGGGTGGGCGCCTTGACCTTGGAGTAGAAGCCCGGGATCAGGACCTTGCCCTTGGAGTCCTTCAGCTTGCTGATGATCTCGATCAGCGCAAAGAAGGGGTTGGGTGCGGCGCCGCCGTACATACCCGAATGCAGGTCTGTCTTGGCGCCGTAGGCCTCAATCTCGGTGTAGACCAGTCCGCGCAGGCCGACGCACAGGGTAGGCAGGTTGGGCGCAAACAGCTCGGTGTCACAGACGAGGGCAAAATCGGCTTTCAGCCGGGCTTTCTCTTTGCGCACGTAGGCCGCGATCGATTCGCCGCCGACCTCTTCCTCGCCCTCGAAAATGATCTTCACGTTGATGGGAAGTTTGCCGCCGTGCGCCTTCATCAGCGACTCGAGGGCCTTCACTTCCATCCAGAGCTGGCCTTTGTCGTCGACCGCGCCGCGGGCGTAGATGTTGTCGTTGCGCTCGGTGGGCTCGAAGGGAGGAGAAACCCACTCCTCAAGTGGATCGGGGGGCTGAACGTCGAAGTGCGCGTACATCAGGACGGTGGGAGCGCCGGAGGCATGCAGCCAGTCGGCATAGACCAAGGGATGCCCCTGGGTGGGGATGATCTCGACATTCTCCATGCCGATGCGCCGCAGTTCGCTGGCCACGAATTCAGCGGCTTTCCGTACGTCGCCCTTGTGTTCTTCCAGCGTGCTGACGCTGGGGATGCGGAGGAGATCTTTCAGTTCATTGACGAAGCGCTGCTGGTTCTGGCGGGCAAAATCGAGTGCCGGGGAAGCCATGGATGAGTCCCTTTCTTGCGTAAAAACGCAGTGAAATGACCGGAATAGGGATCTAAGACGGATCAGTATAACCGAGTCTCGCGGCGGGCGCGGTGAGCTGCGGCCGCGTGTCCATTGGCTGCTTCAGGAACCTCAAACCGGGCGCAGCGCAAACCTCTCGGCGGAGAAGGGCGCCAGTTCCCACTCCGAACGCCCGGTCGTGATCAGCTGCGTCATGGCCTTTGCCGTGACCGGAGCCAGCAGGATGCCGTCGCGGAAGTGGCCGGTGGCCACGAAGTATCCAGGCACCGAAGTCGCACCCAGGATGGGCAAATGATCAGGGGTGCCGGGACGCAAGCCGGCCCAGTCCTCAAGCACGCGAGCCTCCGCCAAGGCGGGCAACATCGTGATGGCAGCGCGGCGCAAGCGCTGAATGGTTTCAGGGACGGTACGTTTGTCGTATCCCGCTTCCTCCACGGTTGCACCGGCCAGCAGGCGGCCATCGCTGCGCGGAATGAGATAGATCTCGGGCGAGCGGACGACGTGGCGCAGCAAGTTGCGCGAGGGCATGGCGAAGCAGATCATCTGTCCCTTCACGGGGCGGGTTGGAATGGGAGTGAGTGCAATGTCTCCGGCCCACGCTCCGGCGCAATTGACAACTTTGCCTGCGCGATACGACGTTTTCGCGGTCGCGACCCCAATCACGCGACCTTGCCCGACCTCCACCGCGAGCACGGGAGTTCCCGAGGACACATCGACGCCGCGATGATGGGCCGCTTGCAACGCGGCATGGGTGAGCGCCCGGGGGCAAATGCTGCGCTCTTTGAGAAACACCGGCGTCCTCCCGGAGGCTTCCAGCGCGGGCTCCAGTTCGGGGAGGGTTGCCGGCAGGGGAACGGCACCGTTGACCGCCTTGTTTGGGTCTCCCGATGGAAACAGCAGCGTGCCCTCGGAGCGCAGGTCGACTTTCTCCCCTGATTCGTCTTCCAGTTCGTGCGCAAACTCCGGATACATCCCGGCGCTTGCGCCGGCCAGGGGCTCGAGAGCGGAGGGAGTTTCATCGCCGCAATTGGCCAGCATTCCGCCCGCGGCATGGGAAGCCTCACGGCCTGGCACACTCCGTTCGACAACCAACACCGAGGCGCCGCTCTTGCGCAACTCGCGGGCGAGGCTCAGCCCGATGATGCCGCCACCGATGACAATTACATCCCAGGTTTTCACGGTGAGTATTGTAAAAGAGGGCGGGAAGGCGGGAGCGAGACAGAAGACGGTTTGGGGTATCCCCATCCTCAGGTGCAACGGCTTGCGTACGCGCTTCGCGGCGCAGGCCTCGCTCTAAACAGGCGGTCCCGCGGGCGCGCCCGAAGGCGTCAATTTGGGCGAATTCTGCTGGGGATGAGCGAGGAAGAGGTCGATTTCTCGCTTCAAGCGCTGGGCTGCCGCGTCGGTACGGTTTTTCAGGAGCTTCTGCGCATCCAGAATTCCCGCCAACCCGGCAGACTGTATCTCCGGCGTCGCTTCCGCATTGTCGGATAACAGCATGAGCCGCTCGGCCACCACGGCCTGTACTGCATGGCTGAGCTCCTTGTCGAGACCGGAAGGGACGGCAGAATCTTCCTGGAAGGCCGCCCTGACCAAGGCTGACACGAGTTCGCCTGGGGAGAGCGCGTCGCTGGTCTGGTGAGCGATTACAGCGAGCCTCTGCAGGCGCTCGCGATCCAGCAATCCCGCCGTTACGATTTCGGCGATGGCCCGGGCGCCATCCTGGATGCTGAACAAATATCCTGCCGAGGAAGTGAAACGCTCCGGATCATCGCGGTCGGGCTCCGGAGGGGCCAGCAGCTTCCATAAGGAGGATGGCACTTCGAGTTCTTTGGGGTCCAGAGCGCGGAGCACCAACTGCAGGGCCTGCCGCTGACTCGCGGCCGGCCAGACCGAAATCGGAACCTGCCCGTCCCCAACCAGGGTCGGCGGAATCTTCGCGCCGCCCACGACGTTCATGGCAGCGCTCAGGGCGTAGCGGTGAAAGAGGTAGATCAAGGGGAACCGTGACGCCAGCCGCGAGCCGGGCTCGCCCGACCGCTGCAAGCCGGCGCCATAGCGAGCCAGCAGCGCGTCGCGAACGGGCCACACCTGCATGAGCCAGTCCACCGGATCGGCGCCGTCGTCATAGGCATTCCAGCGGGGATCGGCGCTGTTCCCCCAGGTGATCCCGGCGGCAGCCGCTTGGCGCACGAGGGCCTCCAGGCGCGACTGCTCCTGATCTGGGGTGGCAGCGGGAGCGCCCTGACTATATCCCCACGCGATGGCGAAGTTGTCGTAGCTGCCGGTACCCTGCATGTAGGCATCGGACAGGTCCGCGGATCCGTCGCTGCGGAGCTTAACCCGGGGCGCGTAGTAATCCATGACCGAACCGCGCCCAAAGGTGCTGGCGACAAAATTGTGCGCGAGCCCGAGCACGTGTCCCATCTCGTGGCAGGTGAGCAGCGCCAGGCGGTTGAGCATGACCTGGTCCTCGGGAGTCTGCGGGTCCAGACCATCAAGAGCGGCGAAGGTATCGAGTGCGGGCTCGTCGAGTCCGTTTGTGGGAGGCACCGTAGCTTCCCAGTAGTGGTTGACGGTGCGCATGCGGTGGGAGTCGAGCTGCACGATCGCGTGCAGAATTTCACCGGTGCGGGGATCAGTTTGAGTCATCCCGACGGACCAGCCGCGGCCGGAGCGGTTCGTCCACTGGATGGCGGGATAGCGCACATCCAGCGGGCTGGCCCCCTGGGGCAGGTCTTCGATGCGCAGCGCGTTCTTAAATCCGGCCTGTTCGAAGGCCGCGTTCCACCAAAGCGCGCCGCGGCGGAGGGCCGAGCGCATGGGTTCCGGCACCGAGCGGTCGAGATAAAAGACGATGGGCTTCACGGGCTCGCTGACGGGGGCCGCAGGGTCCTTCTTGTCCAGGCGCCAGCGAGAGATGTATTGGCGCTCCAGCGGCTGGTTGTAGGGCTGGGAGAAATCCTGAAATGGGTTGCCCAGGAAGCCAACACGGGGATCGGATTCGCGGGGAACATATCCCGGCTCGGGCAGGGCCACAAAGGAATGATGCTCGCGCACGCTGAGGCTGTGCGCCTCGGGCTGGTTGAAGTCGATCTCGCCTTCATTGGAAAAAGTAAGGAGCGCCTCGATCTCGGTGTTTTGCGGAAAACTTCCTGAGGCGTCGAGGTCAATGACGCTGCGGCTTTCGTCAAGCTTCCACTTGGAATCGCGCGCCTCCTGGCGCAGCACTTGCCCGCTCAGGACCTGGCTGGGACGGCGCATCTGCGACAACAGATCAACGGCGTCGCGGATCAGCAGCGGATTTGCATTGAGCAGCAGGGTCCCGTCCTGTTCGGCTTCGATGGGCAGCGCCGCCAGCACGGAGGTGGGAAAGCTCAATTCGACGGACTGCTTGAGCTCGGGACTGCCGTGCTCAGCGCGGTGGGCGGTGTTTTCGGCAATCACAAGCACGCGGGGGCCCACCCGGCGGAAGCGGCACACGAACTCGCTTCCGACCGTGCCGCGGTCGGCAAACAACCTTGTTGAGCCCACGCCGCTGCCCATGGCAGCGAAGTAGAGAAACTGCTGTGTGCGGGCCGACGGCGACCATTCGAACAACACCGTGCCCTTTTTTTCGTCCCAGTAAAACGGGAGGAACCCTTGCTGTTTTTTCAGCCCGGCAATGCGGGCGGAGAGGCTCGGTCCCGGCTCTGGTCTTTTCGTCGTTTGTGCGACAGCGGAGGAAGCAGCCGCGAGGACCAGCAGGGACAGCAACGGGCGCCACATAAGGCTGCCCTTATACAACAAGCGGCTGCTCTGGCTCAAACCTCGCGGCGGTGCGAGTCACCGGAGGCGCGGCTGGTTACTTTCGGCACATGAGCGGCTGGCGACGTATTCCTATAATCCGCGCAGGGCGGACCCGGGTCTGCTCCCGACGGAATGATTACCTCGAAAAGCCATTCGAGCTCCGCCTGGCCAGGGTGGATCTACAACCCGTGGCTCGACATGATGGTCGGCTGTGGGGCATGGTCCGCGCCGCTGTTGCTGCTCGCGTACGTATCGGTGGCCGCAAGCACGCTACAGTGGTCAATCGTCTTTTACGTACTGGCCTTCTTCCTTAATTACCCGCACTACATGGCGACGCTGTACCGCGCCTACCACCGCAGCGAGGAGTTTGAGAAATACCGGCTGTTCACCGTGCACACGACGCTGTTGATCGCGGGGACGGTCCTGGTGTCGCACTTCTGGGTGCAGGCGCTGCCCTTCCTGTTCACGATCTACCTAACCTGGAGCCCGTGGCATTACAGCGGACAGAACTACGGGATCTTCATGATGTTCGCGCGGCGGGCCGGAGCCCAGCCCAGCCCGGCAGAACGCCGTGCGCTGTACGCGGCCTTCCTTCTCTCCTACGCGATCCTGTTGGTGAGTTTTCACACTGGGCCTTCGTCCGACCCCCTGTTCCGGTCGTTGAACATTCCAGGAGTAGTGAGCTGGCAACTGCAGATCGTGCTGGCGATCGCCTTCGCAGCATGCAGTGCGTACGGACTCGCGCGCCTGATTGGAGAAGCCGGGTGGCGGGGCATGGTTCCGTCGCTGACACTGTTCAGCACGCAGTTCGTGTGGTTTCTTCTCCCTACAGTGCTATCGCTGGGAGAACGATATCGAATTCCACAGAGCCGCTACAGCACGGGAGTGTTGGCGGTGCTGCACTCGGCGCAGTATCTGTGGATCACCAGCTACTACGCGCGCCGCGAGTCGGATGCGGAAGGAGCCAGGCCCTGGCGTCCGCTGGCGTATGCTGCCGTGCTGGTCACCGGCGGGATCGCGCTGTTCGTCCCAGGCCCCTGGATCGCGAGTCACGTTTTTCACTTCGACTTCACGCGCAGCTTCCTGATTTTCACGGCGCTGGTCAACCTCCACCACTTCATTCTGGATGGGGCGATTTGGAAGCTGCGCGATGGCCGTATCGCCAGCCTGCTGCTGAACTCCAGGACCCGCGTCGCAGAAGCGACGGGCCCGGCCCGGGCCAGTGTAGCGGAGAGCTTCGGCTGGCTGGTGAGTTCCGCTCCTGCCGCACACGCCGTTCGCGTGACCGCAGCCGTCGCGCTGCTGGCCTGGGGAACGATCGACCAGGTGCGCTACTACTATGCGCTGCACGAAGAGAACCTGCCCGACCTGCAGCGCGCAGCGGCGCTGAATTCCTACGACACGTCGCTCGAGATGCGCCTGGCCCGCAAAGAACTCGATGCCGGAGAGCCGGAGCAAGCGCTGCTGGCGTGGAAGAGGGCCATGGGGGCCAGCCCGGCTGACCCCGCGCCGCGCAACGAATTGCTGAAGTATCTGACCGATCACAAGCAGTTCGAGGAAGCCTACGACGTGGCCCGGGTTGCGATGCAGCGCGCGCCGCACGATGCGGAACTGCTGATCAACCATGGCATTCTGGCCCAGCAACTCGGCCACAGCGACGAGGCGCTGCGCAGCTGGCAGAAGGCCGTGGTCCTCGACCCCATGCAGGCCGATGCGCACCTGTACCTGGCCGCGGAACTCGATCGCGAAGGCAAGCCCGCCGAGGCAGCCCCACACTACGGGATGTTTTTGGAGATCGTCGCACGCCACGGCGCCGAAATGCGGCCGCCGGCTCCCAAGCTAATTGGTGTCGCCCTGAAGCTGGCCGACTGCCAGGCACGGGCGGAGCATCCGGAGCAGGCCCTACGCTCCTATGAACTCGCTCGCAAGATCGCGGCGCAGACCGGGGAAGGCAAGCTGGAGAGCTTGGCCAGCATCGGCGAGGCCTCGACCCAAGCGCGAATGGGCAAGACCGATGAAGCGCTGCGCCTGTACCAGCACGCTCTGCAGCTCGATGCCAGCATGGACGACCGGCATAGCGAAGGCGTGGACTGGTACAACTATGCGCTGTTTTTGCGCGACAACGGCTTTCCGCCGCGGCTCTCGTTTGCCAGCCTGCTGAAGTCGGAGGAGCTGATCCAGTTCGCGCCTGACAGCGCGGAAGCCCAGGCTTTCGCCAAGACGCTGGAGGAATTCGAAAAAGCTCTGGGAAGTGAGGCGGCCCGCATCCGCAAGAACCCGGAACCGGCGCAACGCCAGGCGCTGATGCTGACGCGCCCGTCGATCAAGCTGCGGATCAACGACTAGCCCACGGGCCGAGAACGCTGCACCGCCTCTGCCCCGCGCGCTCCCGGCACCCGCGCTACAATTGACAGCCTGCGGCTTCTGCTCAACAATGAAAACTCACAGCAAAACTTCAACGTTTCTGGAGGAAGCCATGTCCGATCAGGACGTCACGGTTATGCAGGAGAGCACCAGCAACGCTGGGAAATGGCTCCTGCTGGCACTGGCGCTCGTTTATGTGGCGACTTCTCTGTACTTCCTGGTAGATATGCGCGGCCGGGTCGCGAAATTAAGCGACGAACAAGCGGCGGAGCACAAGGAAATCGGCCAACTGACGGAACGTATGCAGGCCGCCGAAGCCGAAGCGGAGACACTCGGCCAACAGGTGGGCATCACGAAGAAGGAGCTGGCCGAGCGCGCCAGGCAACTGCAGGAATCGCAGCGCGCCGCCGAAGCGCGGCTGGCCAAGGAACAGAAGGAGCAAATCAGCGCGGTCAGCGGTGAGGTTGCCGGAGTGAAGAGCGATGTCGGCGGGGTCAAGACCGACGTGGCCGAGACCAAGAGCGAACTGGCCGCCACCAAGGCCCGACTCGAAAGCACGGTGGGCGACCTCGGCCTGCAAAGCGGGTTGATTGCCAAGACGCGGGAAGACCTCGAAGTCCTCAAACACCGGGGCGACCGCCAATACTACGAATTCACGCTGCTGAAGGGCGCTAAGCCGCAGCCGGTGTCAACGGTAAGCCTGCAGCTGAAGAAGCTGGATCCCAAGCGCGGCAAGTTCACGCTCAACGTCACCTCCGACGACAAGACCATCGAGAAGAAGGACCGCAACATCAACGAACCGATCCAGTTCTACACCGGGCGCGATCATCTGCTCTACGAACTGGTGGTCTGGACGCTCGACAAGAACAAGGCCACCGGCTACATCAGCACGCCCAAGAATGCGCCGGTGCCGGTGACCGCAACCCCGACGGGAGCCAACTAGCCGGCGACCATGTTCCCTGCGTCGGCTTCGGTCCTGCTGAACATCGCGCTGCGCACGCTGGTGATTTACCTGCTCGTGCTGGTTGGCGTGCGGCTCAGCGGCAAGCGCGAAGTCGGGCAGATGACGCCGTTTGACCTGGTCCTATTGCTGCTGCTCAGCAACTCCGTACAAAATGCGATGACCGGGCCCGACACCTCGCTGGCGGGGGGCATGGTGGCGGCCAGCGTGCTCCTGGTCTTGAACTACCTGATCGCCGATCTTTCGGGCGCGAACCGCCGCTTCCGCAAGTTCATCCAGGGCCAGCCCAGCATGCTCATTCACGATGGCCAGGTGATCGAATCGCACATGGCGAAAGAACACGTGAGCATGGATGATCTGCAGCGCGCCTTGCGGGCGCATGGCATCGGCGATTACAAGCAGGTGGCCATCGGAGTGCTGGAAGTGGATGGTTCGATGAGTTTCCTGAAATACGACGACATCAATCCCACCGCGCATACCCACCTGGTGCGTCGCCGGGGTATCCAAAAAAAAGAATAGGATCTGGGAGATTCGGCCCATGGCAGGCCAGGGGTCCCGCCGGGGCAGGCCCTGGTCCACGCCTCTACTTCGTCAGCACCACCGGCAGAGGCTGATCGTACGGCTGAATGGAGATGCTGAAGGACTGACGTTTGCTGAACGCGTCCCGGGTGACGGGGAAGCTGACAATCACCGTCCCGGTTGCGTCGTTTCCAGGAAGGATCTTGGTCTCCGGCATCAGGGGGGAACGGGCTCCCTGCTTCAGCTCGGGGAAGGCCTGGAAGTACCGGTCGAAGTCGACGGCTGAGGCGGCATCATCAGAGTAGTCGGTATCGGGCATCTTAAGCTTGCCCTGGATGGTATGGATCCACAGCGGCCTCTCCCCGCTGTTGCGCAGGGTGAGGGTGGCAGCGACCAGAACCGAATTCTGGTTGGGCACTTCCACCACGGCAAGGTTGTCGATGGAACCCGCGCCCTGGGGTCTGGCCCGGCCGAGAAAGCCATAAACTGCCAACAGCACGGCTAAACCGGCGAGCGCAATGAGAACAATCTTGACCGGTGGCAGCCGGCGCTCTGCCGCCGCCATGTCCTGAGTGACGTTGACCCCGGCGCCCGGGCCCAAATCAAGTCCGGGGCTTTCCGGTTTCGGTACGTCTTGAGGGCCGGCAGGGTGAGGGACGGGAGGAGTTGCGTCGGGCATGAGAGGTCTCGTCTACCGGATTCTACGCGGGTTGAGGGGAAAAATCCGGACCTGCGCCCGGGAATCAAGATTCGGCTATTGAACCGCACCCGGGCCTGCGCTAGGCTGATATGGCTCTCGCGATTCTCCCTTCCTACTTCGTCTCGCCGTTGGAAATGCGGGTGGCTGCTGCATTGCGAGTGCAATCTGGCGTGGTCAGCGATTGATACCCACAATATATGGGGTTTTCTTTCTTGACCCGTGGCGTACCTCGCCGTTACAGTAGCTGCAATCTGTGCCTTCCTTGGGTAGCCGGGGAGGGTCGTGTCTGGATACCCAGCAGCCTGGGACCAAGGCAGTAAACAGGCTCTGGGGTGTCCACCAGCCAAATCGTGCCGACCGCGCCCCAGCCAGCGCAGCCAGCAAGTGCCAAGCGGCCAAGCCATCGCGCGCGGGATGTCCGCATGATGGAGCGTTGAAGGAGTCGAAGTGCTCAAACTGAAAAAGCTCCAAATCTTAGGGTTCAAGTCGTTCTGCGACCGCACAGAACTGAAGTTTCCGGGCGACGGGGTGGCCGCCATCATCGGCCCCAACGGCTGTGGCAAATCGAACATTGCTGACGCCATTTCCTGGGTGCTGGGCGAGCAGTCGGCCAAGACGCTGCGCGGCTCGCGCATGGAGGACGTCATCTTCTCGGGCACGCGGGACCGCCAGCCCACGGGCATGGCGGAAGTGTCGCTGACGCTCATTGATCCGGAGCAGTACGACGGGCCCGACAAGAACGAACCGACGGAAGTGGAGGTACGCGAGGAGCTGCCGTCGGAGGACTGGGACGAGGCAGAGTTGCGGGCCCGGGCAGCGGAAGACACCGCCCAAGCGATTGAAGAGGCTCAGCCGGGGAAAGTGGAGCCAGTCGCGGCCGCGGCTCCGGCGGCGGCCGGGAACGAGGCTGGGACCGGCGGCCCCACGGTGGAAGGGCAAGACCCGGGACTCTCTACGGAAGGCTCATCGGCCAGCGAATCCGCGACGGCCTTGGTGGCAGCGGCTCCGGCGGTGGTTCTGAAGATCCGGCGCCGGAAATTCAACCAGCAGCAATTTCATACAGGCGAGATCGTAGTGACGCGGCGCTTGTTCCGCTCCGGCGACAGCGAGTACCTGCTGAACGGAAAGCTGTGCCGCCTGCGCGACATCCAGGAGCTGTTCATGGGCACAGGGCTCGGCCCGGAGTCGTATGCGCTGATTGAGCAGGGGCGCATCGGGCAGATTCTCTCCAGCCGTCCCACGGACCGGCGGGCGATCATCGAGGAGGCGGCCGGGGTCACCAAGTTCAAAACCAAGAAGCGGCTGGCGGAAGCGCGCCTGGAAGACGCGAAGCTGAACCTGAATCGCGTGAACGATATCTTCGAGGAGGTCACGCGCCAGATGAACTCGCTGAAGCGCCAGGCGGCCAAGGCGGAGCGTTACGCGAAATTGCGCGACGAGATGCGCGCCCAGCTGCGGGTGGTATTGGCCAGCAAGTTCACGCAACTGGAGCAGGAGAGCGAGGGGATCGATGCGCAGTTGAATGCTCTGGCTGAGGAGATGCAGCGTCGAGCCGAGAGCGTGCAGAGGTTGGAGTCAGAGAACAGCGAACGCACCCGGCGGGGGTATGCGATCGACGCGGAGCTGCGGCAGAACCGCGAGCGCCTGAACCAGCTGGCGATGGACATCGACCGCGCCCATGCACGGCGGCGGACGAACGAAGAGCGCTGCGCGGAACTGATAGTGCGGGGCGCCTCTTCCGAGGCAGAACTGGGCCAGGCTCGCAGCCGACTGGCGACCCTGGAAGCGGAACTGGCGTCGAACCGGCAGGTTCTGGAATCGGCGGCCGCCGATCTGGCCGCCGCGCAGCATGAACTGGAACTCAGCCGCCGGGAGGCGGGCACGGCGGCGACCGACCTCGATGCTCTCGAGCGCGAGATCGAGCAAGACCGAGCCTCGATCATGGAGGCTGTGGCCTCGGCGCTGTACCTTCGCAATCAACTCAGCCAGACGGAAGAGCGGCTGGCCGCGGTCGATCGCGAAACACAGCGCTTGCAGAACGAAATCTCGGAGGCATCGACGCAGGTAGAAGCCTTCGGAGGACAGCGCGGGCAGCTGGCCCTGGAATTCGAAACCGTGTCGCAACGGGTGAGCACGCTGACCGTCGAGATCGCGCAGGTCCGGCAGACGCTGGAAAGCAGGCGTCACGAAGAGAGCGAAGCCAAGCGCCGCCAGGATGGGTTGCGGGCGGAGTTCGCTTCGGTGCTGGGCCGGAAAGGTTCGCTGGAAGCCGTCATCGCCGAGCACGGGTATTCCACAGAATCGGTGCGCCGGCTGTTCCAGTCAGGGTCGCTGCAGGGGGGACTAGCACCCGTAGGAGTGCTGGCCGATTTCCTGGAAGTGGAACCGCAGCACGAACGTGTGGTGGAAGACTTTCTGCGCGACGAACTAAATTATATTGTCGTGAAGTCGTGGGACGCGGCCGACGAAGGCCTGCGGCTGTTACGCAGCGATGTTGACGGCCGGGCGACGTTCCTCGTGCATCCCGAAGACTCGCAAGCCAAATTTTCGTTCGTAGTGGATGAGACCGGACGCCCCGCGCCCCAGGGCCAGCGGATCGTTCCTCTGAAAGACACCATCCGCGTGCTCGACGGATTCGGCAAGTCCCTGGAAGTCATCCTGCCCAAACTGCGCGATGGCTACATCGTGCCCGATGCAGCGATGGGGCGCCACCTGGCGCTCGAGAACCCGGACGCGTTCTTCCTGTCGCAATCGGGCGAGTGCTTCCACAACGTGACGGTCACCGGCGGCAAGCAGCGCGCGGAAGGCCCGCTCTCGATGAAGCGCGAACTGCGGGAATTGTTGCGTACGCTGGAGGAGTTGGAGGGCGCCCTACGCGACGGGGAAGCCCAGGTGCTGCGGCTGGGGCGGGAAATCCAGGAGATGACTTCGCTGCTCGACCGCATGGACGAGCAAAAGCGCGAGGCAGAGAAGCAGGCCATGACCTCGGGCCACATGCTGCAGCAACTGGACGCGGAAATGGGGCGAGTCGGGGAGCGCTTAAGCGTCAGCCGTTCGGAGCTGCAGCGGCTGGCAGCAGAACGGGCCGAACAAGAAGCGGTCCTCGCAGCACGTGGCCGCGAGATCGCGGCGGCCGAGGAGAAGCGCCTCCACCTGGAACAGGCAATGACGGCATCGCAGGAGCGAATGGCCGTGTTGAAGGAGCGTCGCGACCTCGCCGCGCAAAACGCGTCGCAGCGGGCGGCCCGGGTGGCGGGGCTGGAGGAGCGGCATCGGTCGGCAGCCAGCGTGCTGGAGCGGATCCAATCGCTGGCCAGCGAGATGCGCGAGCGCGTCTATGCGCTGCGGACGCAGATCGACGCCGCGGTTGCCGAAAAGACGCAACGCGAACACGAGAACCTCCAGCTTGCCCATCAACTGGTCGATCTGGAGGCGGAGAAGAACGCGGGCGAGGCGCGAGAAGGATTGCTGCAGGTTGAGTCGGAACAGGTCCGGGCCCGCCTCACGGAAATTGAGGAAGGGTTGCGGGACGCCCGTCTCGCGCTCGACCAGGCGCGCGATCGCCGGGCGGAACTGGCAGCCATGGCCGCGAAGCTGCAATCGGACGCCGAACATATGGCCGAGTCGTGCCTGAATGAGCTGGGTGTCCAGCGCCACGAGTTGATGGCCGACATCACCATTTCCGTGGTCACGGGCGAGCAGTTGGCTCTGCAGGACCAGGGCTACCGTGAGATGCGGACCCGGCTCGACAACATGGGTCCGGTCAATATGATGGCGCTCGAGGAGTATAAGGAGACGGCAGAACGCCACCGGTTCCTCCAGACCCAGCGGCAGGACCTGCTGGATTCGATCCAGAACACGATCGCCACGATCAAGGAAATTGATACGGTCTCGCGGCAGAAGTTCGAAGAGGCCTTCCACCACATCAACGAGAACTTCCAGAAGACCTTCACCAAGCTTTTCGGGGGCGGACATGCGTTCATGCGCCTGACCGACGAAGAGAACAGCGCCGAAAGCGGAATTGACGTCGTGGCCTCGCCTCCGGGGAAGAAGCTGCAGAATGTATTGCTGCTTTCGGGCGGCGAAAAGGCGCTAACGGCTCTCGCCCTGCTGGTGGGGATTTTCCAGTACGCGCCAAGTCCGTTCTGCATCCTGGACGAGGTGGACGCGCCGCTGGATGAGGCCAACATTGGCCGCTTCACGGAGATGGTAAAGGAAATGAGCGTGCAGACCCAGTTCGTGCTCATCACCCACAGCAAGAAAACGATGAGCATCGCTCCCGTCCTGTATGGCGTCACCATGCAGGAACCGGGAGTCTCGAAGCTGGTGTCGGTGCGTCTGGGAGCGACCGCGTAGCCGCCCTCGAGGTCAGGGCAGGCCGACCGATCGGTTTGAGCCCATGAGTGTCCGATGGGCCGCGCATGGCGCCGGCTGTTTCCTGGTCCGAGTTATCCACGTGCTTCCTCAGTTTTTCCACACTCCCGCCAACGCGAAACTGCCCTCCCGATGGGCATTGCGCGCGGGTCCGGGGTTGGGTCAAGATTTTTCCGTTCAGCGGGATGCATGCGTCACGCTGAGGTATGACGTAAATCGTTGACAAAAATTTCTGGCCAGCTAGAATACGCGACGTTTTTTACCTGTAGAATTTTTCCTCATGAACTCATCTCTGCTCGATTCCGTCCTGCTTCGCACCGACTTCCCCGGTCTTCAACTGCACGCCAGCGGCAAGGTGCGGGATGTGTACCGGCTTGATCCTGAGCGCCTTCTGTTCGTCGCCACCGACCGGATTTCAGCCTTCGACTACGTCCTGGCCACCGGCATCCCCCACAAAGGGAAGGTGCTGACCCAGATCTCGCTGTTCTGGTTCGACTTCCTGAAGGATGTGGTTCCCAATCACCTCATCACGGCCGAGGTAAGCCAGTACCCGGAGGAGATTCGGAAATATGAAGACGCGCTGCGTGGGCGCTCCATGCTGGTGATCAACGCCAACATGGTGCCGGTGGAGTGCGTCGTCCGAGGATACATCTCCGGATCGGCGTGGAAGGAGTACAAGGCGACCGGGAAGGTCTGCGGAATCGAGCTTCCCAAGGGACTGCGGGAGTCCGACCCATTGCCGGAACCGATCTTCACGCCGGCCACCAAGGCAACCACGGGTCATGATGAGAACATCTCGTTTTCGGAGATGGTGAGGCTGGTGGGCGCCGACCTTAGCGAAGAACTCCGCGACCTGACCCTGAGGATCTACAAGAAGGCGTCGGAGTACGCGCGCACGCGGGGCATCATCATCGCCGACACCAAGTTCGAGTTTGGGCGAACCGCGCGTGGCACCACGCTGGCAGACGAAGTGTTAACGCCAGATTCCTCGCGCTTCTGGCCCGCGGACCGCTATCAACCCGGCAAGGCCCAGGAATCGTACGATAAGCAGTATGTGCGCGATTACCTAGAGGAGATTCGCTGGAACAAGCAGCCACCGGCGCCCGGTCTGCCCGCCGAGGTGGCCCAGAAGACCAGCGAGAAGTACCTGGAAGCCTACGAGCAGCTGACAGGGCGCAAGCTGAATGTGTGATTGCGGCATGGCCGGCGGAGGCCGGCCGTGAACATCGCCGATTGGGCAATCGCCGCGGTGATATTGCTGTCAGGGGTAACGGCGGCGACCGAAGGTTTTTTTCACCAGGCCTTCGGACTGGCAGGGATTGTGCTCGGGTACCTGTTGGCGGCCTGGCAGTACCACACCGTGTCGGGGTGGTTCGAGCCGCACCTGAAATCGCCCTGGCTGGGCGACATCGCCGGGTTCGTTTTGATTTTTCTGGCAGCGGTGATCGTGGCAGGCATTGCCGGGCGGATTGTGCGCTGGGCCATGAAAGAGGCGGGACTGAGCCTGTTTGATCGCCTGCTGGGTGGTTTGCTGGGAATCGTGAAGGGTTCGCTGTTTGTGTCGATCCTGTTGATGGGCATGACCGCCTTCACGCCGACGTCGAAGTGGCTGGATGGTTCGGAACTGGCCCCGTATTTCCTGGTGATGGGGAGGGCCGCGATTTGGCTGGCGCCCTCCCAAATGCGGGCGAAGTTTTTTGAGGGCCTGGAGCTGGTGCGCCGAGCACACCTTCCGGAACCCTCGCCGGCGCTTCTGCCCAAGCCATCGCGCTAGATTCGGCGCGGGAACGGGAAGCTGAGCCGAGGCGAGAGAAAGAGAGATCCCCGTGAAAGATCAGCTGGAAGCGCTCATCCTGCAGATGTACAAGAGCAACATCCTCTATTCCGAGGCTGTGCGTGAGTTTAAGAAGCGCTTTATTCTGACGGTGCTGCAGGAAAACAAGGGCAACCAATGCCGCGCCGCGCGCGAACTGGGCATGCACCGCAACACGCTGAGCCGCACGCTGAACGAATTGAAGATTGACATCCGCCAACTGCGGGACGGCGGGCGCCGACCTCCGCGCAGCGCACGCCCGGTGGCCCTGGAGAAGAAGGCCGTGCGCTGAAGAGTTCTCTGTTTGGTCCTGCGCAAAAACGTAAGGCAGCCGAGGTCCGGCTGCCTTTGCCTTTCGCTGCGGTTCGCTCAATGAGCGGCCGGCTTCTTGTGTACGGGCGGCTTCTTCGGAGCCGGGGTGGCCTTGGTCGTCAGGATCGCTCCATCCTTCATGGTCATCACAAACGGCTTCGGCTCGTAGGAGACGGGTGTGCCTTCGAACTGGAAGTCGGCGCCTTCCTTGGGCATCAGCCGGGCAGGAATGGCGGCGGTCATGGTCAGATCGATGTCAGCGCGCTTGGCGTCGACGTCATCCCCGCTGCCCGCCAGCTTGAGGTTGCTGGGCGAGGTGATGGAGATGACCTGAGCCGCCATCTGCAGCGGCTTGCCCTTGAGAACACTCCAGACTTTGTCGGCGTCCTCCGGCTTGCCCTCCGACAACACCAGCTGCCACTCGGCGAAGCTCATTTCTTCGACCTTCTTGCTCTTCACCAGGTCAGCGGCCTGCTCGGCCGGAGTGGGGGGTACATACTGGCTGATCGTGAAACCATCGGGCGGAAGTCCTGTCGTCGACGCTTTGGCCTGCGCCAATACGTCGGACCATCCCTGGTCGGAGCCGTGGTACTTGGTGTATTGCGATTTGCCGTACTTTTCGATCTGGGCCTGCATCTGGGCAGGTGCCAGCGCGGCCGCGCGGGCCATAAACCAGGAGCCGTTGACGACGTCGGAGGGAGAGGACTGCAGGTACGCCAGGGCGAGGGGATACACGATGCTGAAATCGTTGGGGCTGACCTCGGCGGCAGCGCGAAGCGCCTTGGTGGCGGTCGGATAGTCCTTCTTCTGCAACGCGTCCTGACCGACGGCGGCGTTAAAGATGCCGCCCATCTGCTTCTTCAGGGTTTCAAAGTCAGCCGGTGACATGCCATCGGGCTTGGCGAAGGACTGCAGCGCCGCGAGGCCCTTCTGCCCGTATTGGGCGGCATCGGCCAGGTTCTGCAGCGGATTCTGACCTCCCAAGGCCGCCATGCGCTTGCTGAAAGCCAGCAGGGCGAGGGCGCGGACGTTGTTGGGATTGATCTGCAGCAGGCGCTGGGCGGTGTCGCCCATCTTGGCGGCGTCGCCCTTCTGCTGGTAGGTGCCCATGAGGATTTCGAGGGCATCCTCCTTCATAACGCTGTTGGGATACTGGGTGAGGAAAGCCTCCAGGCCACTGATTTTGGCCGCCGGGTCGGACTGCTGCACCGCGCCCACGTACGCGTTATATTCCGCGGGATCTTTGATCTCCTTCTTTTGCGGCGCGGGGGCGGCGGGTTGCGCCTGTGGTTGGGCCGCGCTCTGCGGCGCTGCGGCTGGTTGCGTCTGCCCAGCGTCCTGGGCGGTCGCGGCGACAGCACATGCAAGCACAAGCGCGACAAGAATCTTGTTCATTCGTATAGCTCCTTGAAGTTCTCGGGAAATCTGGAGACGTCGTCCTGCCCAAGCAGGCACACCCGCAGCTCTGTCCGCAGAGCGCCGCTGCTACAGGACCGGAAAGCAGCCGACGTTTGCTCTTGCTGGGCCAAGGACGTCAGGGCTCGTTTTCCGGTGAGCGGATTATAAGTACCTGCTGCGGAATATGGCAAGCTGCGAAACGGGTTGCCGCCCCCTTCTTGCTAAGATGCTTGAAGTCAGGGCGGTGGCTGGCTGGTTCCGGCGCAAACGTCCCCCAGAACGAGAGGCACCCCATGTCGAATGCAGGGCCCCTGGCAGGGCAAGTCGCGGTGGTCACCGGCGGAGGGCACGGGATCGGAGCCGCCATCTCCCAGAAACTGGCAGGTCTGGGCGCCTTCGTGGTGCTGGCCGGGCGGAATCTCGCCCCCCTGGAACAGACGTCGCGACTCATCGCGAATGCCGGGGGCCAGGCCGACCCGGTGCAGGCCGACCTCACGTCCCTGGCGTCGGTAGAGGCCCTGGGACGACACGTCCGGCAGTCGCATCGCCGGGTCGATATCCTGGTCAATAATGCCGGGGTGGGAAACTTCTCAACTCCGCTGCAGGACCTTCCCCCCGAGGAGTGGGACCGGATCCTGAACACCAACCTGCGCGGCGTGTTTTACACGATTCGGGTCCTGGCGCCGCTGATGATCGAACAGCGCCGCGGGCACATCATCAACATCTCGTCGATGGCGGGCAAAAGCCCTCTGCCCAACGGAGCTGCCTATTCGGCATCGAAGTGGGGACTCAATGGACTGAGCTACTCCATCGCGGAGGAATTGCGCGGCCACAATGTGCGCGTCTCGGTGATCTGCCCGGGATCGACCGAAACCAATCTCTCCCCTCGCGCCGGTCGGAGCTCTCCCCACATGCTGCAACCGGAGGATGTTGCCCATGTGGTCGAGATGCTGGTCACACAGCAACCGCGCTCCTTCGTGAGCGAGGTCCTGCTGCGGCCCACGATCAAGCCATAAGAGGCTGTTGCCCCTTGCCTGTGAGCTTGAGCGCCGAGGGGGGAAGGGTCTAGTCCTTGAACAGGGCGTCGAAGGCGTCGCGGGCGCTGGCCGGCTTGGCCGCCGAAGGAGTGGTCGTTTCTTTCTCGGAGGTAACCCGGATCGCGTAGAAGGTGCAGTCATTCTTGACGTCTTTGCGCGCGACGCGCTCGGGCACCGGTTGCATGCACTCGAAGCGCTTGGACGGGTCGAAGTAGGTGCATTGCTTGCAGGAGTGAAGCTCGAACCCGCACTTGAGGCACTTCTCAGGCACGTCGGTCAGCGACGAGAGCAGGGTGCCGCATTGGGAGCAACGGGACACCGTGCGGGTCGCAGCCATCTGCAAGGGGCGAGGGCCAAACGTATCCTTTCGAGCGGGGCGCTCTGTGGACCGCGGTCCTTGGTGCGGCTTCTCACCGCTGTCCTGGTAGCCGCGCTGCCGGTATTTTCGGTCGGACAAGGAATCTCCTTTTCGGCATATTTTCTCGCTACTGGCATCCGTTCACAAGTGCAGAGCCAGCATCCTGGGTGGGCGGGAGTCTGGCGGCCCTCCCCGAGGAGCGGTTTTGCCGAGTCTTGCCAGGGGGTCGAATTGTGTTTCCCGAAAGCGGGTGCTACCATTCGAGCTGGGAAGACGAGGCAGGAGGAATAGCCATGTCGGACAGTAACGGCAATAGTTTTCTGTGGTTTCTGGCAGGTTTGGGAGTAGGTGCAGTGGCCGGCGTTTTGTATGCCCCGCGCTCTGGCAGCGAGACGCGCGAGGCGCTGCGCTCCAAGGCCGAAGAGGGGCGCGAGTACGTCCGCGACCGGGCCCGCGTGGCGCGCTCCCAGGCTGGGGAATGGGTGGACCGGGGACGCGAAGTGCTGAATCAGCAAAAGGATCAATTCCGCGCCGCGTACGATGCCGGCCGCCAAGCCTATCACGAAGCGACCGCCGAGGGCGGAGCCAGCAGCGCTGCCAAGAATTTGTAGCCGGTGCCGGGGGTAAACCCGCGTTCCGCGCGGTGCCCGCGAGGCAGACCTTATGGACAAGTTTGTCGACGTGTTCATCATCTTCACCGCCCTGGCCGTCATCCTGCAGGCGTGCATTCTGGTGGCCCTGTTTGTGGCGCTTCGCAAGACCGCCGGCAAAGTGGAGGCGCTGGCCACCGAGGTTTCCACCAAGGCAGTGCCCACGCTGACCACTGCGCAGGAGATGCTGATCGAGTTGCGCCCGCGGGTACAGGACATCGTGGCCAACATTGAACACTCGACGCGGCTGGCGCGCACTCAGGTAGAACGAATCGACGCCACGGTGAGCGATGTCGTCGACCGCACGCGCCTGCAGGTCATCCGCGCAGACGAACTGGTCAATCGGACACTGGACCGCGTGGAAGAGACCAGCGACATGGTGCAGCGCACAGTGGTCTCGCCGATCCGCCAATTGTCGGGAATCCTCCAGGGGCTGAGCGCCGGAGTGGAGTTTTTCCTGGGCCGCAAACGGCGCAACCCCTCGCAGGACGCGGTGGGAGTTCCGCAGGACGAACTGTTCATCTGACCGGAAAACCGGGGCCGGCGTTCAGGAAATCCAGCCGCCGCCCACTACCACATCCCCGTCATAGAACACCGCGGCCTGGCCCGGCGTAATTGCGCGCTGCGGTTCGTCGAAGGACACGAGAATTTCCTCTTTGCCCACCGGCTCAAGGACGGCGGCTGCGCCCTGGTGCCGGTGGCGGATCTTGACGGTGACTCGCAGGGGACCGGCCAACTTGTCCACGGCCACCAGATTGACGCGGCGCGCGCGGAGCGAGCGCGCGTACAGGTCCTCGTCGGCCCCTACGACGACCTGACCTGATTCTCCCTTGATCTGAATGACGTAGAGGGGGTTGCCAGTAGCGACGCCCAGACCCTTGCGCTGGCCGACGGTGAACTGGTGAATGCCGCTGTGCTCGCCGATCACCTTGCCGTCGGTGGTGACGAGCTCTCCGGAGGTGTCGGGCAGGGACCGGCCCTGTTCGGCAAGATAGGCATCGAGGAAGCGCTTGTAATCGCCGCCAGGCACAAAGCAGATCTCCTGCGAGTCGGGCTTCTCGGCAAGGGCAAGGCCGTGGGCCCGCGCCAACTCCCGAACTTGCGGCTTGGTCAAGCCGCCCAGGGGGAAAACGGTGCGGCTGAGTTGCTCCTGAGTGAGGCCGAACAAGAAATAGGTCTGGTCCTTGGCGCGATCGAGAGGACGCTTCAGAAGCCAGCGACCGCGATCGGGGTCATACTCCACGCGCGCGTAGTGGCCGGTGGCCAGCAGGTCGGCGCCGATCTGGCGGGCGACCACCAGCAACTGGTCGAACTTGAGGTGATTGTTGCAGAGGCTGCACGGAATCGGGGTGCGGCCGGAGAGATAGTCCTTGACAAACGGGCGCACCACATCGCGCTCGAAGCGCTCTTCGTGATTGACGACGTAGTAGGGGATGCCGAGGGTCTCGGCGACGCGGCGCGCGTCATAGACGTCGTCAAGCGAGCAGCAGCGGCCCTGCACGCTCTCGGGCATGCCTTCCCTTCCCGCCAGGCGGCGCTGGTTCCAGAGCTGCATCGTCAGACCGATGACACCATGGCCCTCGGCGCGCAGCATGGCAGCGACGGTGGAAGAGTCGACACCGCCCGACATGGCAACCGCGATGGTCCTGCTGGTCATAGCTCCCAATTCCCTGCGGTTTATCCCACTCACTCGCAGCAGGTCCGAGCTTCGCGCTGCGAGTGAACCGGAGCCGGTCTCATGAGCACACAACAAGCCTGGACCTCCAGGCTAGCCGACGACCGGTGACGAACGGCCGACAACCGGCCAGGCCGGCGAAATCTCCCGCAAACGGGCGACGGTTTCCTGCACCAGTCCGGCGGCGAATTCGACTTCCGCCATGGTATTTTGCTGGCCCAGGCTGAAGCGGATGCTGGCCCGGGCCCGCTCCGGCGGCAGTCCCATGGCGAGCAGCACGTGAGAAGGCTCAATCGCCCCCGACGAGCAGGCCGCGCCGGTGGAAACCGCGAGGCCCTTCAGATCAAGCGCAATCACCAGGGACTCGCCTTCGATGGCGTCGAAGAACATGCTCGAGGTCTGGGGCACGCGCGGAGCCCCGCCTCCGTTCAGGCCCGCGCCTTCAAGGTTGTGCAGCGACGATTCCAGGCGATCACGCATGCCCCGCAAATGCGCGCCGCCCTCAGCAAGCTTTCCGGCCGCAAGTTCCGCGGCCTTTCCCAGCCCAACGATGCCGGGCACGTTTTCCGTACCCGCCCGGCGGGAACGTTCGTGGCGCCCCCCATAGAGCATGGGAGACAGTTGCGTTCCTTTTCTCACGTAGAGGGCGCCGACCCCTTGCGGTCCATGCAGCTTGTGAGCGGAAAGGGTGAGCAGGTCGCAACCGATCTCATCCACTCGGAGCAGGACCTTCCCGACCGCCTGCACGGCGTCGGTATGAAAATCAACTTCCGCCTCAGCCGCGATCCTTCCGATCTCGCGCACCGGTTGCAGCACTCCCGTCTCGTTGTTGGCAGTCATGATCGTGATCAGGCGAGTCTCGGGGCGAAGAGCGCGGCGAACGTCGTCAGGGTTGACTACGCCTTGGCTGTCAACTGGGAGATAGGTCACCGCGCAGCCGTCTGTTTCCAGTTGCCTGCAGGCATTGAGAACGGCATGGTGCTCGACCGCTGATGCAATGACGTGGTCCCCGGGGCGGACGGTCCCGAAGATGGCCAGATTGTCGGCCTCGGTGCCGCCGCTGGTCAATACAATTTCCGAGGGATGGCAGCCCAGCAGTCCGGCCACCGACTCGCGCGCATGCTCAACCCCTGCGCGGGCTTGCTGGCCGTAGCCGTGGATCGACGAGGCATTGCCAAAGCGCTCGCCATAATATGGCTGCATCGCCTCCAATACTTCAGGAAGCAGCGGCGTGGTCGCGTTGTTGTCGAAATAGACGCGGGGCATGGAACCAATTCTTTGCAGGTTCCATTGTACCGTGCGAGCCGCGGGCAGACTCCATCGCCGCTGAGGAGGCGAACCGCTCTCCGGCCGGACCCCGTGCTAACGGTTGGAGGCCATTTCCGGGCGCTTGTCGGAGAGGATGAACCTCACGTCCACGTTGCCGTTCGCGGGAACCGTCACTTTCTTCGTCCACTCGACCGGGTCAGAGAAGATGGGCCTCTGCACGCGGGTTTGCGTCATGACATCGTAGAGAGCGCCCTGGCCGGTGACCTTCCAGCCCTCGTGCCAGGCTTCGATTTCGTACTCGCCGGGGGGAACGTTGTTGAGCTTGAAGTTGCCGTCCTCATCAGTCACGGCATAGTAGGGATGGCTGACCACGAGCATTTCGGCATTCATCCAGACGTGTCCGGCATTGCAGCGCAGATTCACCAGGCCCTCCCGGTTCATGGTGCGGCTGACGGTCTGGTTGGCAAAGGGAAAGGGCAGATTGTAATCAGACGCTCCTGACATATGGACCGTGTGCAGGATGGGGTCACTGCTTTTCAGTTGCAGCGTGCCATTGTCGGGAACGAGCAGGATGTGCGGCTCGTATCGGCATGTCTTCTGGTTCAGGAACTGCCGACCTTCAGGAAGGTCCATGGCCTTGCCGCGGGTCACGTCTTTGAGGAACACCACCGTGTTGGCGACGCCCCCGTTGGAGCCCACGACCAGGCGCTCCAAGTCCCGTTTCTTCTGGGCTTGCGGATCGCAAATTTCGGGATCCTTGTTGATCGCCAGGGTTGGAATCTTGGGGAGTGGCCCGCTCCACTTGACACTCCCGGTGATGGTGCCGCCGTTGTTAACGGTGATGGTCTGATATCCGGACTGCGCCGACGCAGCGGACACACAAAACAACAACAGAACTCCCAACAGACTTGTTCTTCCCTGTCGAATCATTCCGCACCTCTCTTCAGGGTCATTTGCCATCCCGAGGCTGGCAAATTGACGCTCAGAGTCGGCCGAGCAGGAGGCCTCGCGCCGAGCGGCGGCTGTCGTGTTTATGGTTGAGACTGCTCGCGCTCCGGACCCCAACCCCGGAACGCCCCCTCACAACAACATACGCTTGGGGCAAGAGTAGTAACGTCCGGGGCCACGCTCAAGTACCAAAGGTGTGGTTACCAGCGGAGGAGGCCGCGGCGGAGTCGATCAGCCCGCTGCAAGCTCAAGGTTTCTATGGAGAACGTGAGTTTCCGAGGGCGGCGTTACCTTCGTCATGAAAGATCGTATTACGATGCTTTTTACAAATGTAAAGAACGAGAAAGCTTGCCGTCGCGGGACGGAGGCCCCGACCCTACCGATTGTCCATGGGCACGTATTTCGAGGGATACATGGGACCGACGTAGTCCGCCCTGGGGCGGATCAGGCGGTTGTCATCCAGTTGCTCGATGACGTGCGCCGACCAGCCGCTGATGCGTGACACCGCGAATACGGGGGTGAACAGATCCACTTCGATGCCCAGGGTGTGATAGGTGGAAGCGGAGTAGAAGTCGACATTGGCATTGAGTTTTTTGTCGCCCTTCACGAACTCTTCAATGCGGTTGGAGAACTCAAACCATTTCGGCTCGCCGCTGGAATGCCCAAGGTCCCGCGACATCTTGCGCAGGTGGGTGGCGCGCGGGTCCTCGGTGTGGTAGACGCGGTGTCCGAAGCCTGGAATCTTCTTCTTTTGGGCAATCATACCCTTGACGTATTCCACCGGATCAGCGCCGTCGCGATCGATCGCCATCAGGATATGAAAGACGGCCTCGTTCGCTCCGCCGTGCAGCGGTCCCTTCAAAGTGCCGATGGCGGAGGTAACCGCCGAATGCATATCGGAAAGCGTGGCCGCGGTGACGCGCGCGGCAAAGGTGGAAGCATTCAGTTCGTGGTCGGCGTGGAGGATGAGGGCGATATCGAGAGCGCGCTCGGCGGTATGCGAGGGGGCGGTGCCATTCAGCATCAGCAGGAAGTTGGCGGCATGGGAGAGGGAGCGGTCCGGCTCCACCACTTCCTTGCCCTTTCGGATCCGGTCATAGGCAGCCACGATCATGGCAATTTGGGAAGTAAGCCGGATCGCCTTGTGCACATTGGCATCGTGATCGTTCTTCTGGAATTCGGGATCGTAGAAGGAGAGCGCGGAGACGGCCGTGCGCAGCACATCCATGGGCAGCGCATGCTTGGGAGCAATGCGCAGCAGGTTCAGGATGGATGCATCCAGCTTGCGTTCTTCGGCGAGCCGCTCTTTGAGTTCGCGCAGCTCGTTGCGTTTGGGCAGTCGCCCGAACCAGAGGAGGTAGCAGGTCTCTTCGAAGGTGGAATGATCGGCGAGATCGTGAATATCAATGCCGCGGTACGCCAGTACTCCTTGTTCGCCGTCGATGTAGCAGATGCCGGAAGTGGTGGCAACGACGCCTTCCAGACCTTTGGGTGCGTGGGTGGTGGTTACGCTGGACATACTCCCTCGCAAGAGCTGAGGTTAGTGTTGCCGGCTCTCTCGGTGCCAAATCGGGAGTCGCAACCTATTGTTATACGCCAAAAGCGGGAGCTTTCCAACCGCTCTCTGCGCCGCTTTGCGGGCCTGGGCGTATACTGAAACGTTTGCGCATCCTCCCGGGCGCGCCTGAGGGCGCCAGCATTTCTTATCCGGAGTTGTCCATGAAACGCGGTCTCTTCTCCTTTATCCTCGCGTTTTTCCTGTGGGCGGTTGTTCCCGCTTGCGCCGACGAGGGCATGTGGCTTTTCAACGCCTTCCCCAGGGAGAAGGTCCAGGCCAAGTACGGCTTTGAACCCAGCCAGCAGTGGCTGGATGCGGTGCGGTTGGGCTCGGTCCGCTTCAACAACGGGGGCTCAGGCTCGTTTGTCTCGCCCGACGGGTTGACCTTCACCAATCATCACGTCGGCGCCATCTGCGTTCAACAGCTCTCCACCCCTGGCCACGACTACATCAAGGAGGGGTTTTATGCCAAGACCCAGGCCGAGGAAGCCCGTTGTCCCGACCTGGAACTGAACCAGTTGGTCGAAATTGAAGACGTGACGACAACCATCGAAGCGGCGGCCAAACCCGGCATGTCGCCGGCCGAAGCCGGCCGGGCCCAGCGCGCCGCCATGTCGCGCGTGGAGAAGGAGTGTGCCGGCGCGACCGGCCTGCGCTGCGACGTGGTCACGCTCTATTCCGGAGAGATCTACAACCTCTACAAGTACAAGAAATACACCGATGTGCGCCTGGTGTTTGCGCCCGAATTTGATGCCGCCTTCTTCGGCGGAGACCCGGACAACTTCACCTATCCCCGCTACGATCTGGACATCACGTTCTTCCGCGTCTACGAGAATGGGAAGCCGGCACACACGGAGCACTACCTGGCTTGGTCCTCCGAGGGTGTGCGAGACCACGAGCTGATTTTCGTTTCCGGCAACCCGGGCTCAACCGGACGACTGAAGACCATCACGCAGCTGAAGTTCCTTCGCGACCTGGACTACCCGGCGCGTCTGGAAACCTACAAGCGCCGCATCGCGCTGCTGCTGAACTTCGGGGCGCAATCGGAGGAGAACGCACGCATCGCCAAGGAAGAACTGTTCAGCTATCAGAACTCGTTTAAGGCCCTTTCGGGCTACCTGGTACCGCTGGAGAATAAAGCGATCATGGCGGGCAAGCAGGCGGAGGAGGCCAGGCTGGAAGCTGCCTTCCGGGCGAACCCCCGGAACGAGAGCGCCGCCAACCCGTGGGCCGAGATTGCCGATGCCATGAAAGTGCAGAGCGAGATCTACCTGCCGCTGAGCTACCTGGAACGGCTGCGCGGGTTCAATTCCGAGCTAGCCTACTATGCCCGCTGGATCGTGCGCGGAACCGAGGAGAAGACCAAGCCGAACGAGGATCGCCTGCGGGAATACCGCGATTCGGCGCTGCCTTCGCTTGAGCAGAACCTGTTCTCCACAGCTCCGATTTACAAAGCGCTTGATACCGTCACCTTCGCCGATTCCCTGGCCCAGATGCGGGACGTTCTCGGGGCGGACAATCCGGTCGTGAAAAAAGTGCTGAACGGGCGGACTCCCGAGGAGGCAGCCAAAGACATAATCGGCAACACGAAACTCGACGACGTGGGTGTGCGCAAGCAGCTGTACGCGGGCGGACCGGCGGCCGTCAAGGCCTCCACCGACCCGATGATCGTATTACTACGAGCCATCGATGCTGGGGCGCGGAGTGTCCGCAAGGAGTACGACGACAAGGTGGAGGCGGTGGAACGCAGCGCTGGCGCCGCGATCGCTCGCGCGAAGTTCGCGCACTCCGGTTTCACGCAACCGCCGGACGCAACGTTCACGCTGCGGCTGAGCTACGGCGCGGTGAAGGGATATACGGAAAATGGCAGAAAGATTCCCTACTTCACCGATTTCGCCGGCGGGTTCCAGCACGCCGCGGATCACAACAACCTTCCGCCCTATCAACTGCCCGCCCGCTGGATGCAGGCGAAAGACAAGCTGGACTTGGGCACACCCCTCGATTTCGTCTCGACCGCCGACATCATCGGTGGCAATTCGGGCAGTCCCACCCTCAATCGAAAGGGTGAAGTGGTGGGCATCGTTTTCGACGGCAACATGCAGTCCCTGGCGTGGAATTTCGTCTACGAGGAAGAACAGGCGCGGGCGGTGCACGTGGACTCCGGCGGCATTCTCGAAGCACTGCAAAAGATTTATGGCGCCACGGGACTGGTGGAAGAACTTACGAACAAGAAACCGGCAGGGGTCCGACAATAGGAGCTATGGGGGCCAGAGTCAAGCAGGAGGCCAGCAGCAACAAGAAGCCCGCGGCAAGGTAACGACCTAGCTGCGCCGGCTAAGCCCTGCGAAATAATCTCGTTCAGACCGCCGCGATCCGCGAACGACGTGGACGGCCCAGGCCTACAGAGCGCACGCGATCGTAGGCGACGTGCAGGTCCTGGCTCAGCAGGTCCACCACGCGCAGACAAGCCTCCCGGTGCTCGCGCAAGAAGCTCAGCAGGTCCTTGCGTTTGACACAGGCCACGCGCGAGTTGTCGAGCAACTCGGCCGTCGCTTCGTACACGCTCCCGGAGAGCACCGCGCTCAGCCCAAGCACCTCGCCCGGGGCAGCAATGTGCAGAGTGAGGCGCTTGCCCGACTCCGAGCATACCGAGAGCTTGGCGCGCCCTTCGCACAGCACGAACACCGAGCGCGCGGGCTGGCCTTCCCGAAACAAGACCATGTTCCGCGGGCACAGGATCGTGGACTTGACGCGGTCGAATGCCTGCAGGGCGTTCGGCGGCAGGTCGCAGAAAATCCTGTCGGTCCGCAAGGCGCAATCAAGACATTGCTGCGGTATCGCGCTCTCCATATCTGCTAGATAGCCCTCGGAACGAGGAAACTACAGTGATTGCAGTCACCGGTAAGGGTGACCCTGGGCACAGGCCGCGCCTCAGTTCAGCCGTTGGTCGCCATCGCCTTCAGCGCCATCTTGTTGCGAATGATCAGTGTGGAACCCTTCGCCTGTACAATCTGCCGCTTCTTCAGGTCGGCAAACAGGCGCGTCACGGTTTCGCGCGACGTGCCGATCATCTGCGCGATTTCCTCGTGGGTCAGGGCCAGCTTCAGGCGCGGCTCCTGCTTGGTGGCCTCCCCGTTCTTCGAGCTCCACTCCAGCAGCAGTTTGGCGAGCTTCTCGGAGGCGGAATGGGACAAGCCCAGGGAACGCACCTCATGGCAGGCATTGTTGTACTTCTCGCTGAGTTGCTCGGCCACCTTGAAGCAGGCATCGGAATTGTCTTTGAGGAAGCGCAGGAAGTCTTCGCGCTTGACAAAGTTGACCTGGCAGGGGTCGATGGTCTCGGCCGTGAGTTCGTAGGGCTTGCCGGACACGGTGGCGCTGAGACCGAGCACCTCGCCGGGTTCGGCAATCTTGAGGATGAGCGTCTTGCCGTCAGTAGCGCAGATGGAAAGCTTGACCCGGCCCTTGCACAACACGAAGATGCCGCGCGGCGCCTGCCCTTCCACGAACAGGACGGCCCCCTTGGGGTAGGCGGTAGCGTACTTGATGGCCTCAAACGACTGCAGCGCCGCGGTGGGCAAGTCGCAGAAGATGCGCTCGGCGCGCATCTTGCAGGTCAAGCAGCTTTCAATGATGTCCAGTCCGTATGGTGAGAGCACAAATCCCCCCTGTGACCACCGGGAGCACTGTGGCGGGCGGGCCACATGCGGCCACAGCCGGGAACCGGATCCGCCGTGCGGTCCAGTCCCGCAACCATCCTACTGTGACCAGCGTCACGCTAGTAGTGTCAGCCCGGCGCTAACGCCGTGCGGTGATTGGGAACACAACTGGTTGTGACACGGCTCACAAGCGAAAACGCGGTTTTTCTGGCGTTGGCGGCGGTTTCAGGGCATACTAGCCACGTTACGCCTTCCCCCCACTGCAGGAAGGTGGTTCGCGCATGTTAGAGCAGCTTGAGCGGCAGGAAACCCGCGAGCACGTCTCTTTACCGCGCCTGGAACTCGCGTCCGCGGCCCCGGTCGTGGAGAACGACCAGCGCCAGCGTCGGCGCATGGTAGTCGCCTTGGCTTTGCTCCTGGTGGCCCTGAGCCTGGTGCTGGTGAAAGACCGTGAGTTTTGGTTCCCCACCTCCGATGTAACTGAAAACGAAGCAGTTGAAGACGACACGTCCTCTGTCGCCGCAGACTCTGGCGCGCCTAGCGTGGCCCCCCTGCCGGTTACGCCAGCTCCGGTAGAGAAAAAGCATGAGCGGTCGGCCTCCCGTGAGGTCTCCAAGCCTGTCGCGCCGCCGGAAGCCGCCCCGATGGTTTCGGCCAGCCGGGCGGTATTGCCGCCGCTGCGGATCGAAGTAGTAGCCGGAGACCGGCGACAGGCGGTGCGGCCGGGGAGTCCCTCGGTTGCGGTCGATCTGCAAGCCGCCCAGGAACCGGACATGGCGGAGAGCGCCCGAGCGGGAGCGGTCGTGGCTGCGGGCGACCACGTTCAGATGTCGACCGACACGCGCCAGGCCCTGACTCGGCCGGTACGGCCCGAGTACCCCCTGCTGGCGCGGCAGATGAAAGTCCAGGGTGCCGTCCTATTGAATGCGCTGATCGGCCGGGAAGGCGACATTGAGAACCTGCAGGTCTTGAGCGGCCCTGCGATCCTGGCGGATGCGGCCCGGGAAGCGGTCAAGCAATGGCGCTTCAAACCCTATGTGCAGAACGGGCAGGCGGTCGAAACCCAGGCAAAAATCACGGTCAATTTCGAAATCCGCGCTCATTGAAGACTGGAGCGTCCACGAACAAGGGCGGCGCTGATGGCGCCGCCCCCGCTTTTTTTCCGGCAAAAATTAACGAGCGCCGCAACTCTTTCGAGTCGCAGGCGCCCGGGCAGCCCTCCCCCAGAACTGCTCGCCGAAGAAAATAAATCCACGGGCGAGTGCTGCAAATAGCACTTCCGTGCCATAGAACACCCACGATCGTGCTACGCCAAATGGGCCGCCAGTCGCGGGGTTTGAGCGAGTGAACCGGATCGCCTCGCTAGCGCACAGCCGGCAAAGCCAGTCCCTGCTCGATCAGCTGCTGAAGTTTGGCTTTCAGGGCCGGCAGGCTGGTCTGCAGCGGCTGCGAGAGTACCTCCTCCGGCGCAAAGCTGTGCCCGCAGATGGTCAACAGATAAGCTGGAGGGCAGACTCCAAATAGTTCGCGGGCCAGTGCCAGCAAACCGGCGGGCGTCAGGTTGTGGGTGAACCCGAAGTCAATGGAACCGGGATGGACCTCTGTGCAGCGAAACTCGCCCGGCGCTCCCTCCTGAGAGGCATCGACGAAGAGCACCATCCCTGCCGCTGATATCGGGCTTGCCAGCTCCGGCGTGAGCTGAAGGCAGGGGAGGACGGCAAGGGCGGTGGAACGGTTCTGGCGAGAAAGCCCCTCCGCGACCTCCCACCCCAATCCGTCATCCCCCCGCAAAGGATTTCCGTATCCGATGACCAGGACCTGGTGCATGGCGAGCTCGTGGTGTTAGCCGGGCTGGCGAACCTCCTCCAACAGGACGCCGCGGTGGTCGAACAACTGCACCCGCAGAGGCATGGATCCGGCGGCATGGGTGGAGCAGCTGAGACAGGGATCGTAGGCCCGGATTAGGGCCTCGACGCGGTTGAGCATGCCGCCGGTGAGGCGGTCTCCGCGGACGAAATGCTTGGCCACCTGCAGCACCCCCCGGTTCATGGCCAGATTGTTGTGGCCGGTGGCGATGATCAGGTTGGCCCAGCGAATCAGCCCCGCTTCGTCGATCCTGTAATGATGAATTAGGGTGCCCCGCGGAGCCTCACAGCAACCAACGCCTTCCAGCTGATTGGTGCCCGCCGTGGCGCGCACGTGGCGGGAGAGGATTTCGCGATCGATTAGGAGCTGTTCCAGACGTTCCAGGCAATAGAGAATCTCGATCAGGCGGGCGTGGTGGTAATGAAAGCTGCTCAGGACCGCCGTGCGTTGCAGTTCGTGGAATTCGGCGAGCTCCTGATCAGCGCGCGGTGTGCCGCATCGGTCGGCGATGTTCATCCGCGCCAGGGGCCCGACACGATAGATGCCTTCGGGATAGCCGGTCGGCTGGTAATACGGCGATTTCAGGTACGTCCAGGGCTCCACCTTCTCGCCGATATAGGCGGGATAGTCGGCGGGATCGAGGCCGTTGGCCACGACGTCTCCCGCGGAGTTCACGATGCGGATGCCGCCGTCGTAGAAAGTGAGCCCGCCGTTCTTCTTCACGATTCCCAGAAACAACGTGGGGAAATTTCCGAAACTGGCAATTTCCGCGCGGAACCCCTCGATCACCGACTTGAACCATTCCAGGGTACGTTCGGCGATGGCCAGCGCCTCGGGGATGCCCGCCAAGATGGCGTCGCGATTCAATTCCGAGAGGGGCTCACTCACGCCGCCGGGAACCACCCACGCGGGGTGAATGCGCTTGCCCCCGAGCCTCTCGATGATCAACTGCCCGAACTGGCGCAGGCGGATGCCATCGCGGGCCAGCTCGGGCTTGCGCTCCAGCACTCCGAACAGGTTGCTTCGGGCCGGGTCGGCGTCCATGCCCAGTAGCAGGTCGGGCGAGGAGAGATAAAAAAGGCTCAGGGCGTGCGATTGCACGACCTGCGCGAGACCGAAGATGCGGCGCAGATGGTCGGCCGTTGGGGGAATGCGCACTGCCATCAGGGCGTCGCACGCCTTGGCCGAGGCGATCAGATGGCTCACCGGGCAGATGCCGCAGATGCGGGCCATCAGCGCGGGCATCTCCGCAAACGGCCGCCCTTCGCAGAACCTTTCGAATCCGCGGAATTGGGTGACATGAAAGCGGGCGTCCTCCACGCGCCCTCGCTCATTCAGGTGCAGGGTGATGCGGGCATGGCCCTCAATCCGGGTCACCGGATCAATCACGATCGTCTTGTGGGCGGTTGGTTCCACGGACTACGCTCCGAAACGCGTCTTGGCGCTCAGTTCAGGGGTCCGGCCGTCGAGCAGCTCGCTGACCACGTGGTAGATCACGTCGGCGCGGGGCGGACATCCCGGGACAAACAGATCGACGGCCACCAGTTCATGCAGCGGGCAGGCCCGAGGCAACAGCTTGGGAATGTCCGCTTGCGGAGTGCCGGGATTGAGCGTGGCATTCTCACGATAGGCGCGATCGCAGATGGCTTCGACGCCCACGGGGTTGCGCATGGATGGCACATTTGCCGTGACCGCACAGTCTCCTAAAGAGACCAGGACCCGGGTGCGCACGCGAATGGCGCGAATCTTGCGCAAGTCCTCTTCGCTGCTGACCGCTCCTTCGACCAGCGCGATGTCGACGGCGTTGGGGAAATCCTTGGCATCGACCAGCGGGCTGTAGACCAGGTCGAACTTATCCGCCAGGGAGATCAGGGCTTCATCCATGTCCAGAAACGACATGTGACATCCGGAACAGCCGTCGAGCCACACCGTCGCCAGCTTCAGCTTGCTCAATCGCGTTCCTCCCGCATGAGTGTCAGATAGGGCAGGAACTGCCGCCGCTTCGACATCTCCGCCACCGACTTGCCTTTCTCGAACAGGGCTCCGGTCGGGCAGACGTGCACGCACTTGCCGCAACCCGTGCAGGTGTCGGAGGATCCCCAGGGCTGGTTCAGGTCGGTAATGACTCTGGCCTCGATGCCCCGGCCCATCACGTCCCAGGTATGAGCGCCCTCGATCTCGTCACAGACCCGCACACAGCGGGAGCAGAGGATGCAGCGGTTGTGGTCCACGACGAAGCGGTCGTGCGAGGCGTCCACCTGCTCATGGGGATAGCGATAGGGATAGTGCACGTGTGTGATCCCCAGGCGCTGCGCCAGGGTCTGCAACTCACAATGCCCGTTGGAGACGCACACCGAGCAGATGTGGTTGCGCTCGGTGAAGAGCAACTCCAGGATCGAGCGGCGGTAACGATCCAGCCGCTCCGACCGGGTCGTGACTTGCATGCCCTCTTCCACCCGGGTGACGCAGGCGGGCAGAAGCCTGGTGGAGCCTTGAATCTCCACCAGGCAGAGGCGGCAGGCGCCTACCGTGGAGAGCCCCCGCAGATCGCAAATGGTGGGAATGAACACCTTGTTCTGCCGCGCCACGTCGAGGATGGTTTCGTCCTGGCGCGCGCTGTAGTCCTTGCCGTCGATCTTGAGGGTCTTAATGGTCGAGCCCAAACTCATAACCCTCCTTTGCTCCCGTTGCTCTCGCCGCAGACTGCAGCCGGACAGCGTTTCCCCTCCACGTGGGCCTTGTACTCATCCCCGAAATAACGCAGGGTACTGACAACCGGGTTGGGGGCAGACTGGCCCAGGCCGCAGAGGCTGGTGTTGCGCAGCAGGTCGCAAAGCTCTTCGAGCAGGGCAACGTCTTCCGGGGAAGCAGTGCAGGCTGCGATCTTGGTCAGCAACTCGTTCATCTGATACGTGCCGGCGCGACAGGGAACGCACTTCCCGCAGGACTCGGTCATGCAGAAGTCCATGAAGAACTTGGCGACATCGACCATGCACGAGGTCTCATCCATGACGATCATGCCGCCCGAACCCATAATGGATCCGGCCTTGGCCAGGGATTCATAGTCGACTGGCATATCCAGATACTCGGCCGGCAGGCAGCCGCCCGACGGACCGCCGGTCTGCACCGCCTTGAAGCGCCGGCCCTCGGGGATGCCTCCGCCGATGTCGAAAACGATCTCGCGCAGGGTAGTGCCCATGGGCACCTCGACCAGGCCGGTATTGCGAATGCTGCCGGCCAGGGCAAATACTTTGGTGCCTTTGCTTTTCTCGGTGCCGGTCAAGGCATACCACTCGCCGCCCTGGCGAATGATGGGGGGAATGTTGGCGTACGTCTCCACGTTGTTGATGAGCGTGGGCTCGCCAAACAAGCCTTCCTGCGCGGGGTACGGCGGACGCGGACGGGGCGTGCCGCGCCGTCCCTCGACCGAGGCGATGAGTGCGGTTTCTTCGCCGCAGACGAAGGCGCCGGCGCCCAGGCGGAGATCCAGATGAAAGTTGAAGCGCGTGCCGCAGATGCTGGTTCCGACCAGTCCGAGGCGCTCGGCCTGCCGGATCGCCGTACGCAGGCGCCTGATGGCCAGTGGATACTCGGCACGCACATAAATGTAGCCTTCCGATGCGCCTACCGCGTAGGCCGCGATGAGCATTCCTTCAATTACGCGGTGCGGGTCGCTTTCCAGCACGCTGCGATCCATAAAAGCGCCGGGATCGCCTTCATCCGCGTTGCAGATGACGTACTTCTGCTTCCCCACCGCCTTGGCGACCGTGCTCCATTTCAATCCCGTGGGGTAACCGGCTCCCCCGCGGCCGCGCAGGCCGCTGGTCACCACTTCCTGGATGACCTCCGCCGGGGACATCTCGGTGAGCACGCGGATCAGCGCGCCGTAGCCGGATGCGCCGATGTACTCCTCAATTCGTTCCGGGTCGACCACTCCCGAATTCTCCAGAACGATTTTCTTCTGGCGCTGGAAGAAGGGAACGTCCGTCGGGCAAAGCAATCGCGTGCTGGGTTGAGTCTCCAGCGAATCGAGGACTTCCGCGGCATCGGCCGGCGTCACATGCTGATAGAGCGTTCCAGCGCTGGTCGAGACTAATGGGCCCTCGGCGCACAAGCCCATGCAGCCTACGCCCGCAGATTTGCACTTCTTCTCCCAGCCACGGCCCGCGATCTCGCGATCGATCGCTTCCTTCAGGTGCACGCTCTGGCAGGAGACGCAGCCGGCGGCGAGGCACACGTTCACGCGATGCGGGAACTGACTCTGGGCCGCACGTTCCTGGTCTGCAATCTGCTCCAGTTCTTCCGCCGTCATGGCCGCACCCACTTCCGGATCTGCTCGCGAAACACTCCAAGCGTCACTTTCCCAGCCACTTCGTGGTCGTAAACGACCGCGGGTGCGAGCCCGCACGAGCCCAGGCAACGCGCGGTCAGCAGCGAGACCTTGCCGTCGGGCGTCGTTTCTCCGGGTTTGACTTTCAAGTCCTGATGCGCGGCCGCCAGCAACTGGGGCGCGCCCTTGATGTAGCAAGCGGTCCCGGTGCACACCACGCAGGTGTGCTCACCGGCCGGCTTCAGGGTGAAGAAGTGGTAGAAGGTTGCGACTCCGTAGGCCCGGCTGAGCGGGACGCGCAACGAGACCGCAACGTAGCGCAGAGCGCCTTCGTCCAGATAGCCGAAGGCCTCCTGGACGGTATGCAAGGCCTCGATCAGCCCGCGCGACTGGTTGCCGAGACGGCGCATGGTGGCATCCACCAGTCGCCAACGCTTGTCGGCGCTCGGCGGCGTGGGCTTGGAAAAGTCCGCAAGCATAACTCGGCCCGGCGGATCGTCGGAGGCGGCGCGAAACGGCGAGCAATCCCGGGGAACATCTCAGACTAGGCAAATGGCGGGACTCGGTATGTGACCGCGGTCACGAGCAGGATGTCAAAGGGACATAGATCGATGCGCGTACTTCCGGGTCCGAAGGGAACCAAGCCGGCGGCTCCACTGTTTCCGCGATCCCCCGGGGGCGCGGGTTGTCTCAGAGCGCGACGACTTCCTGGACAGCCCGCAGAAAAAGCCGACGCTTGTTCTCGAGCCACGCCAGCCAGGCCTCCAGCCCGTTTGGTTGGGTGCAGCTGATGCGCAGGATTTCCATGCCCGGGTGAATGCGACGGGCGTTCTGCTCGGCGGCCTCGAGATTGAAGGGAACATACGGCAGCAGATCGACTTTGCTGAGGATCAGCAGCTCCGACTTGAAGAAGATCGAGGGATATTTGAGGGGCTTGTCATCGCCTTCGGTCACGCTCAGGATCACGATCTTCGCGGCCTCGCCCAGGTCGTAGCTGGAAGGGCACACGAGGTTCCCGACATTTTCAATGAACAGGATGTCGAGGCCGGCCAGGCTCCAGTCGGCCAGGTGCCTCTCAATCATGCGCGCATCGAGGTGGCAGGTGCCGCCGGTGGTGATCTGTTTCACGGGGAACCCGAAGCGCTTGAGACGGGCCGCGTCATTTTCCGTCTGGATGTCGCCGGTGAGCACGGCCACTCGCGCCTCGCGCGGCAAGGCCGCCAGGGTGCGTTCCAGAAGAGTGGTCTTGCCCGAGCCCGGCGAACTAATCAAGTTGACGCACAAGACACCGTGCTGGCGAAAACGCTCGCGCAGGCCCGCGGCGAGCCGTTCGTTTTCACTCAGGACTTTCTGTTCCAGGAGCACTCGGTTCATTCTGGTCCACCTCCACGAAGGACAGTTCGAGTTCGTCTCCGCCGATGCAAATGGTGTCGGGACTGTGGCAGTTGGGACAGCGGCAGTCATGGTTGGTCACCACAAAAACTCCGTCGCAGTTCCAACAGTGATGGCGGCGCGGACACCACTCAATCTCCAGTTGCAGGCCCTCGAGTTCGGTGTCGCGAGTCAGGGCCTCAAAGCAGAAGCGCAACGATTCGGCATCGACCGCCGCCAACTCGCCGATCCGCACGCCGACTTTCCGGGCGCGGGTCCCGCGATAGCGCCGCGTTTCCTTCTGCGTCGCTTCCAGGATCGAGTTGGCGATGCCCATCTCGTGCAAGACGTCCTCAGCAGATGCGCGGGAGTTGGTCTCCCGCCAGCATGTCGACGACCCGGCTGGTGCCCAGTTCCGTGCGCAGGGTGACCAGTCCAGGATGGGCCGCGCAAACCGTTCCGATCATGCGGGCTTCCCTGCCGAGCGGATGGGATTTCATGACGGAAAGCACGTTGCCCGCCGCATCGGGCGGGACGATCGCCACCAGCTTGCCTTCGTTGGCCACGTACAGCGGATCGAGACCCAACATCTCGCAGGCGCCCCGCACTTCTTCGCGCACCGGAATCTCGCGTTCGACCAGCTCAACTCCTACGTTCGAACTGGCTGCTATCTCATTGAGGGAGCTGGACAAGCCTCCGCGTGTTGGGTCCCGCATACAGCGCAGTCCGGCACAAACTTTCAGCATCTCGGCCACCAGTCCATGCAGGGCTGCGCTGTCGCTGGCAATCGCCGACTCGAATTCCAATCCCTCGCGCTGGGCAAGGATGGCGATGCCGTGGTCGCCGATTGTTCCGCTGAGCAGAACCCGGTCTCCGGGGCGGGCGCGGTTGGCGGAGAGCTGCACGTTCTGCGGGACTACGCCAATTCCCGTGGTGTTGATGAAGAGTTGATCGCCGCTTCCCTTCTCGACCACCTTGGTATCGCCGGTGACGATGGTGACGCCGGCCGCGTTGGCGGCGGCCCGCATAGACTGCACCACGCGGCGGAGCACCTCCATCGGCAGCCCTTCCTCCAGGATAAAGGCCGCACTCAGATAGAGGGGCTGGGCCCCTCCCATCGCCAGATCATTGACAGTGCCGTGGACGGCGAGCGATCCGATGTCGCCCCCCGGAAAGAACAGCGGCTTCACCACGAAGGAGTCGGTCGTGATCGCCAGCCGGGAACCGTTGAGCGGCACGATGGCCTGATCGTCGAGGCGCTCCAGAACCGGGTTCTGAAACGCCGGCAGGAAAATCTCACGGATCAGATCGCCGCTCAGGCGGCCTCCGCTGCCGTGCCCGAGCAGCACCGTATCCTTGGCCGGCAGGGGAGCCGGACATGCCAGGTTCGCGATCGTTTTCACAGCCCCAGCCATACCCTCCCTGTCGACTCACACCGCGCGGGCGTGGCGGCGATAGCGGTAGTACGCGGCGCAGGCGCCTTCGGAGGAGACCATCGGGGCACCCAAGGGATTCTCGGGTGTACAACGGAATCCAAAGGCGGCGCAGTCGGTCGGCTTGCGCAGGCCCTGCAAAACCTGCGCGCTGATGCACTCGGCCGGTTCCTCGGCGGTGATCAACTGCAAATCGAACACCCGATTGGCGTCGTGAGCCGCGTATTCCTCGCGCAGGCGCAGGCCGCTTTTCGGGATCGGGCCAATGCCCCGCCATTTCTGGTCCGCCACTTCGAAGACTTCGGCCACGACCCGCTGGGCAAAACGATTCCCTTCATAAGCCACCGACCGAACATATTGATTTTCCAAGCGGGCTTCCCCGGCTTCGAGTTGCTTTACCAGCATGGAGACTGCCTGCAGGATGTCAACCGGCTCAAAACCACCGACGACCATGGGCACGCGGAAATCCCGCACCAGCGCTTCATATTCCTCGCAGCCCATCACGGTGCAGACGTGGCCTGGAGCAATAAAACCCTGCACGCGATTCTCGGCCGAGGTCATGAGCGCTCGAATGGCAGGCGGAACCAGCACATGTGAGACCAGCATCGAGAAGTTCCCGAGACCCTGGCGCCTGGCGGTCCAAGCCGCCATGGCGTTGGCCGGAGCCGTGGTCTCAAAACCGATGGCCAGGAAAACGACCTGGCGCTCCGGCTGCCGGCTTGCGATCCTGACGGCTTCCATGGGCGAGTAGGCGATGCGCACGTCGGCACCCTGCGCCTTGGCGCGGAACAGGTCGGAGTTCGACCCTGGAACCCGCAGCATGTCACCGTAGGAGACCAAGGTGACCTCGGGCCGGGCGGCCAGCGCGATGGCCTTGTCGATAGTCTCAAGCGGGGTCACGCAGACAGGACATCCGGGTCCGTGGACGAGCTCGACTCCCAGGGGCAGCAGGTCATCGATGCCGTAGCGCATGATGGTGTGGGTCTGGCCGCCGCAGATTTCCATCAGGACCCACGGGCGCGTGCATTGGGCGCGGATCTCGGCCGCCAGCGCGCGCGCGATACGCCCATCACGATACTCGTCGATGTATTTCATAGGCGGGCCGCCGCGGTTCCGACAGGGGCCACTCTAGCCGCTGATGCACATGTCATCGGTGATGCAGATCACAGGGCCCGGTGAGGAACGTCGCCGGGCGGCCGTCCCGGCGGGGGCAGGGGTGGGGAGACGGACCCAGGCAGGGAGAAGTCCGGATCAGGGTTCCCGTGCAGCCGGTTCTTGCTCCGGGCCCAATTCCTCTTCCAGGGCCCCCAGTTCCTGCAGGATCTGGTAGGTGCGCTCGGCTTCCTCGGCGTCCACCTTGCTGATGGCGAAGCCGACGTGAACCATCACGTAATCGCCGACCTCCGCCTCAGGCACGAAGCCCAGGGCGACTTGCCGCGTGATCGCGCCGAACTGCACCTGGCCGACCTCGATGCCTCCGATGTTGTCTTTGGTCAGGACCTTCCCGGGGATTGCCAGGCACATGCTCGTTCGTCCTTTCAGGCCTGCACGGGCTCGGCAAGCTCTACCAGCAACTGGTCTACGACATTCTGGGCCTGACTCAAAGCCGCTTGCAGTGATCCCTGAACATCCCGGGAAAGCCCGATCCCGGTCTCCAGCTCGGCGGGTTGCACGCCGACCACGAAGCATTGCTCGGGCAGATCTCCGAGGAACGCGGCGGTCGCCAGCAATTCCCCCGCATTGCCTTCGTGCGCGGTCGTGGAACGGGAGGTGGCAAAACGCACAACTTCCGATCCTTCCAGGACCGATACGGTTCCCGGTTTGGCCCCGGTCGCCAAGGCATCGAGCACGATCAGCGCCTGACGGCCGGCGAGGCGGCCCAGCAGGTTCAGGCCCTGGGTTCCGCCGTCGAGAAATTCAATGAAACCGCCGGCGTAGGGGTACCGTTCGGCCAGCTTCTCCAGCAGGGTGGGGCCAAAGCCGTCGTCGCCCAGCAGTGTGTTGCCTAGGCCGAGGACCAGGATCGGCGCCGTGTATGCACCATTAACTAATCCACTTGTCATCTTTCAAATCTCCCGGTTGGTAGAACTTGTATCCGGAAAGGATCGAGGTGATGAGTCCATTTCCATACTGGGTGGAGTCGTAGAGAATCACGTAGACGTGCAGGATCGCGAACACTACGAATCCCCAGGCGAACAGGTGGTGCCAGGTGCGCGTCAGCATGGAGCCGCCAAGCAACGGGATCACCCAGCCGAACAGATGGCCGAAAAAACCGTCGGGATTGGTTTCCGAGTACAGGGCGAAGCCGGTAAAGATCTGCGCCCAGCCCAGCATCACAACGAAGAGGGTGTAGGCCAGCCCGCCCAGAGAATTGTGCCCCAGGTGAACGTGTCCGCGCTCCAGCTTGAGGTAGTCGGCTGCCTGCCGGAACAAGTCGCCCCACCAGACGCGCCTCCAGACGAAAGGGAAGCCGGAGCGCGAGTAGTTGTTGCCCATCCAGAACCAGTAAATGCGGACCAGAAAGCTCACGGTGAAGATCATGGCCGAGACGAAGTGGACCTGGCGCACGCGCCCCATCACGAAATGGCGGTACGCTTCCCCGCTCGGCGCCAAAATCGGATGCGCGATGTATAGGCCGGTCAGGAACAGCACGGTAAGGCAGGCGGCGTTGACCCAGTGCGTGACCCGCACAGGCAGCTCCCAGACGTACTGGCGGCGGAAGTAAAGCTCGGGATGAGCTGCGACATCCTTGGGATCGAAGTGCGAAATGGTTGTCGCCATCGTCGTCTCCTACCGAATCACCAGCTCGGCCAGCTTGCGGCCGTCGGGACCGATTACGTGGGACGCGCACGCCAGGCACGGATCAAAGGAATGGATGGTGCGCAGGATCTCGACGGGCCGCTTCGGATCGGCCATGGGAGTGTCGAGCAAGGCCGCCTCATAGGCGCCGTGCTGCCCCTTGCCGTCTTTCGGAGAGGCATTCCAGGTCGAGGGCACGACGATCTGGTAGTTGGCGATCTTGCCGTCCTTGATCTGGATCCAGTGCGCCAGCGCGCCTCGCGGCGCCTCGGTAAAGCCGAACCCCTTGGTCTCTGAGGGCCAACTCGAAGGCTCCCAGCGGGAGTTGTCGGCGGTGGCCGAATCGCCGGCCTTAAGGTTTTCGATGAGATGGTCGTACTCCTGCTGCAACCACACCACGGCAAGCTGGGTCTCGAGGCCGCGCGCGGCCGTGCGGCCCAGCGTGGAGAACAGCGCGGCAGGGGGGGCCTTCAGGGCGCCCAGCGCACTCGTGACGACCTCCTTGAACTCGGCGCGGCCACTGGCATAGCCCACGATCATGCGCGCCAGCGGTCCGACTTCGACGGGATTGCCTTTCCAGCGCGGCGACTTCAGCCAGGAATACTTGGCCTTCTCGTCGAGTTGCTTGTACGGGGGCTTCGGACCGCTGTACTTGGCGCTGGTCACGCCTTCCCACGGGTGCAGGGCATCTTTCCCGGCGGGATATTCATACCAGGAATGGGCAATCTCCTCGCGCACCTGGGCGGGATCGGCCAGGTCGAGCGGCAACACCTCGCTGAGATTCTTGTTCAGCACCACGCCGCGCGGGAAGCGGAACTGGCTGCTGTCCATGATCCCGTTCTGCGGCAAGTCTCCATATACCATGTAGCTGCCGAGCCCGCCGCCGATGTGCGCCCACTCGGGATAGAAAGAGGCAACGGCCAGCAGGTCGGGGATGTAGAGGTGGTTGACGATCTGCTGGGCATCCTGGATCAACCCGCGGACATAATTCAGGCGCTCCATGTTGATCGCGTTGTCGCTCTGCATGGAGATCGCCGCCGCCATCCCCCCGACCAGGTAATTCGGATGCGGGTTCTTGCCTCCGAAAATCGTGTGGATCTTGATGATTTCTTTCTGCCACTTAAGCGCTTCGAGGTAGTGGGCCACGGCCATCAGGTTCGCTTCCGGCGGCAACTTATAGGCAGGATGCCCCCAGTAAGCGTTCTGGAAAATGCCCAGCTGGCCGGAGTCGACAAACTTCTTCAGCGTCGCGGCGATGTCTTTGTAGTAGCCGGTGCTGGCCAGCGGCCAGGACGGTGAAACCTTCTGGGCCAGGGCCGCGGTCGCGGCCGGGTCAGCCTTGAGTGCGGAGACCACATCCACCCAATCGAGGGCGTGCAGGTGGTAGAAGTGGATGACGTGGTCCTGGACCATCTGCGTCAGGAACATGATGTTGCGGATGATGTCGGCGTTGGGAGGCACGCGCACCCCCAGCGCATTCTCGACGCAACGCACCGACGCCAGGGCGTGCACCGTGGTGCAGACGCCGCAGATGCGTTCGGTAAAGGCCCAGGCATCTCGCGGATCCCGTCCTTGCAGGATGATCTCGATGCCACGCCACATGGTTCCGGACGAGATTGCGTCACGAACAACGTTCTGGTCGTCGAGCATGGCTTCGACGCGCAAGTGGCCTTCAATACGTGTAACGGGATCAACCACGACCCGGGTCGTCATGGATCACCTCTCCTCTTTTGCGCCGGCACTGGGCGGAACCGGAGTTAACTTTGGGTCGGCGCGGCGGACAACCGTAGACAGGAAGTGGGCGCCAACGCCAGCGACCGCTGCGCCGGCCAGCACCGCGCCGACCGTGTCGGCGGTGGACTCGATGCCGGGAACGGGAATATTGGTCAGGCGCTCGTAAAAGGGGCCGTTGTCCCAGAAGTTGGCTTCGCTGCAGCCGATGCAGCCGTGTCCGGAACCGATAGGATAGGAGACTCCGTTGTTCCATTTGAACGTGGAGCACGAGTTATAGGAACTGGGCCCGCGGCAGCCCATTTTGTACAGGCACCAGCCCTTGCGCGCACCGTCGTCGTCCCAGGCCTCGACAAACTGGCCGGCGTCAAAGAAGGGGCGACGATAGCACTTGTCGTGAATACGCTGGCCGTAGAACATCTTAGGCCGGCCCTGACGATCGAGCTCGGGGAGGGTGCCGAATGTCAGAATGTAGGTCAGCACCCCGGTCATCACTTCTGCAATCGGGGGACAGCCCGGGACATTGATGATCGCTTTGTGCGAGATGAGCTGATGCACCGGCCTGGCCCCGGTTGGATTGGGCTTGGCCGCCTGCACGCAGCCATTCGAGGCGCACGATCCCCAGGCCACCACGGCTTTCGCTTTCTCCGCGGTCTCTTGCAGGATGCTGAGGAAGGTTCTGCCGCCCACCATGCAGTAGACCCCATCCTCGTGGGTCGGGGCGTTGCCTTCCACCGCGAGCAGATACTGGCCGGGATAGTCCTTCATGATGCGCTCCCGGATTTCTTCGGCCTGGAAGCCGGCAGCGGCCTGCAGCGTGTCGTCGTAGTCGAGCGAGAGCATATTGAGCACGACATCCTGGGCGATGGGGTGTGCGGAGCGGATGAACGATTCGCTGCAGCAGGTGCACTCCAGCCCGTGCAACCAGAGAACGGGGATGCGAGGCTTGTTCTCGAGCGCGTCCACGATCTGGGGAACCATGGTGGCCTGCAGCCCAAGGGCGGCCGTGATGCTGGTGCAGAATTTGAGGAAGGTCCTGCGGTCGACTCCGTGTTGCACAAGGACGTCGTAGGTCGAGGGCCGGTGCGGTGGGTGGGCCATGTCGATCCCTCTCGGCAGAAATGGAAGTAGCCGGGATTATTGGGTCAGGTAAACGGGCGTGCAGTGACAGGAGTCACAGATGTGCGTGATGCGAGCTAGACGGCGGGCGCGGCCGACCACCAGACATGGCAGTCGATTTCTGGCTTTTTCTTGTACGCGATGCCGAGGCGGTCCAGTTCGGCAAGAACCGACTGCAGGGCCAGGGGAACCGCCTTTGCGACCCGCTCACTTAACTGGCAGCCGGCGTCGTAATGGCTCGCGCTGACGCCGATCAAGAGAAACTCCTTGGGCGACGCGCCGAAAAAGACCTCGGCCGCGATCATGGATTCGGTGATCGCGGGGGAATGGGTATCCATTCGGATGGCACCGCTTCTCTGCGCGAGGTCCTCCTTTCGGTATAGCGTCAACATGCCAGGCTCCTTCCCATTGTCGACCGAATCCACCACGATCAGCACATCCACTCCGGCGAGGTAGTCGATGAAGTCGAGCGCCGGCGTGCCCAGGTCCTGGACCTCGACGCCGGGCTCAAAGGCGTAAGCGGACTCCAGCAACCGCACGACGCTGGGGCCGACGCCGTCGTCCCCCAGCAGGATGTTTCCGACGCCTGCAATCCGCACTTGCCTCATAGCACCTTGACCTCCGCGATGCGCTTGCCCTGCGGGTCGAAGGTGTGACAGGCGCAGGCCATACAGGGATCAAAGGAGTGGATCGTGCGCAGCACTTCCAGCGGCCGCTCGGCATCGGCGAGGGGGTTGCGCAGTAGTGACGCTTCATAGGGGCCGTGGGCGCCTGAGTTGTCGCGCGGACTGGCATTCCAGGTGGAGGGGACGACGGCCTGGTAGTTCTTGATCTTGTCGTCTTTCACGACTACCCAGTGCGAGAGCGTACCGCGGGGAGCCTCGTGCGTGCCCACTCCCTCGGCTTCGCGTCCGCCGAAGACCGGGGGATTGTGGACTGAGAAATCCCCTTTCGCGATGTTGTTGACCAGCAGCTGCCAGTGCTTTGGCGCCAGCTCGGCGAGCATGGCCGCCCGGATGGCGCGCGCCGCGTGCCGCCCCAGCGTCGAGTGCAGCATCTCGGGCGTGGCATGCACGCCGGCGATGGCCGAGACGCGGTTCAAAGCCAGGTCCGCGTACTTGACCGTAAGCGGGTGCCCTTGCGCGTATCCGACGAGCACCTGGGCCAGCGGGCCGACCTGCATGGGCTGGCCCCGGAAGCGCGGGGCCTTCACCCAAGAGTACTTCTGCTCCCCGTTCCAGCCGGTGAACTCGGGTTCAGTCTCGCCCTGCCAGGGATGGAGCGGCTTGGCTCCCTGGTAATAGGAGTGGGCGACATCTTCGGTCACGCCATCGCGGAATTCCTGGTCCGACGCGGTTTTAAACGGGCGCGTGCCGCCGAGATTGCCGTTCATGAGGAAGCCGCCGGGCAGGTCGTAGGCCCCGCCCTTGCTGTCGAGCGGGAGATCGGGGACCGCCAGGTAGTTTTTCACGCCGCCACCGATGCGAAACCACTCGGGATACATGGCGGCAACCGCGCATACATCGACGAAGTACACCTGCTGGACGAATTGCGCGACCTCCGCCAGCAATTCCCGGATCATCTCCAGGCGATCCATGCCCAGCGCGCCCTGGGTATCGAGATCGATGGCGTTGGTAACGCCGCCCACCGTCAACGTCTGGATGTGCGGGGTCTTGGAACCCAGCATCCCCACCACCTGCAGCGCCTTGCGCTGATACTCCAGCGCCTGCAGATAGTGGGAGAAGGCCAGCAGGTTGACTTCGGGCGAGAGCTTCATCGCCGGATGGCCCCAATACCCGTTGGCAAAGATGCCCAGTTGCCCGCTGGCTGCAACCGCGTTGACCTTGTCCTGCGCGGCCTTCAGCTCGTTGCGCGAGTTGCGCGGCCAGGGCGAAAGACTCTCCGCCAGCCTGGAAGCGGCCGCGGGATCGGCCTTCGGGATCTGCAGCACGTCGACCCAATCGAGCGCAGACAACTGGTAGAAGTGCACGATGTGATCGTGCAGGCCGTGCGCAATCAGGATGAGATTGCGGATGTATTGCGCGTTCAGCGGCACTTCAAGCTTCAGCGCGTCCTCGACGGAACGCACGCTGGCCATGGCATGGACCGTGGTGCACACGCCGCAGAAACGCTGCGTGAACAGCCAGGCGTCGCGCGGGTCACGGCCGCGGAGGATCTTCTCGATGCCGCGCCACATGGTGCAGGAAGCCCAGGCGTTGCTCACCGCGTTATTGTCGACCTCGACGTCCACGCGCAGGTGGCCTTCGATCCGAGTGATGGGGTCAATCGTGATTCGTTTTGCCATGACGTATGCCGTTCCTCAGGATTTTGCCGCTTCGGTCTCGTCCTCGCCGAAATGTCCGTATTTGAAGTAGCCCGTCCAGCGAATGTAGGGCCGCCGGTAGCGAAAGTAGTTGGCCATGTTGTGCCACTCGTACAGCGGCGCGGGAAGAATGGCCAGCCTCTTGACCGCGATAAGACAGCCCAGGACGCCCAGGGAGATGAAGCCGAGAGAGACCAGAACTTCGATGGTGGCCGGGAAATAGAGCGCTTCGGGATTGGGGCGGAAGGCGAGCGTGGTCGGACTGAAGCGGTACACCATCCCGCCCGCGGAGCTCAGGACGTAGCCGATGAACATGCGCTGGGGATCGTGAAACTGCAGAGACTTCCACAGCAACCAGCCGCCGATGCCCACCATGAGCATCTCGAGCCAGAAGACGCCGGCGAACCGGTCGAACTGAAATGCGGTGGGCAACGCGCCACGGAACACGATGTCGAGCAACCGCAGCCCCATCCAGCCGAAGATCAGCCAGGCAGTGATCCGGGCCGCGTCGTCCAGCACCTCCATGTCCATGGCCCGCTTCCAGACCAGGCAGCACAGCATGGTGGTCCCGGCTACGCATCCGAACGACATGAATGTCGCCGCTCCCAGATACAACACCGGAAGCCATGGGGTCTGCCAGAGGGGATGGACCCGCTCACCGGCCAGCAACATCAATGCGCCCAGCGAAGACTGGTGCATTCCCGGCAGCAGGTAGGCCGCCGCAATGACCCAGGGGAAAACCGAATACAGGCGCTTCTCGATTTTCTCCACGCCGGGGCGCAGCCGCGAATCGAAATACCAGAGCCGCTCGAGAACCGGCGGAATGTTCTCGATCGCCAGCGGGATCATGGCGTAAATGGACATGCAAATGGCCACTTCCGCAAGCGGCGAGTGCATGTTCCACTTCCAGGGAAATACGATCCAGTAGAAGTTCCAGGGGCGGCCGGCGTCGATGCCGAGCAGCAGCAGGCCGCAGGCATAGGCGAGAAAGCTGGTCAGCAGGGCCATGCGCATCAGGGCGTGCAGGCGCTTGCGCCGGAAGACCCAGGCCGCGATTCCCACCGCGAATGCGCCTGAGCCCAGCGCGGTCAGCACCATCACGTTGAACGTCTTCCAGATCCCCCACCCAAAGGCGTCGTTCATGCCGCTAACCGGGCCCAGCCCGGCCAACTCGCGATAGCCGGTGAGCACCAGGGCGACGAGCACAAGCGCGAGCAGGCACAGAAAGAATCCGTTCACCAGCGGGAATCCATACACGGGGACTGCCCGCTCCCAGCGCTCTGCTCGAGTTTGCGGAGGGAAACTTGCCGTTGTGCCACTCATAGTTGGGCCCTCAATCCAGTCTTCTTCTCGTGTTCGCGCGCTTCCTCTTCGTGCCCCTTCAGGTTCTTGCGAATGATCTGGACAAGTCCGGCGTACAGAAGAGCGGGCAGCGCAAAGTACTGGTAGAAGCGTCTCTGCCAGCGCAGGGTGCGCGCGGGAACGGATTCTGGGCCAAGCTCCGGCAGCCCCAGTTTTTCGAAGGACACCGCCGACAGATACAGGGCTTGCGTTCCCCCGTTGTCGTGCTCGCCATAGACGCGATTCTGGAAATAGCGTCCAGGGCTGTTCTGGATGCGGCGTTTGGCCTCGAGCAGCAGGACCGGACGTGGGCCGAAGATCACCGCGCCCGTGGGACAAACACTGGTACATCCCGGCTTGAGCCCCTTCTCCAGCCGATGGCTGCACAATTCGCACTTGGTGACTCGCGGATTGAACCCGGACCACTGGAAGCGCGGAACATGGTAGGGGCAGGTGATGGTGCAGTAGCGGCAACCGATGCACTTGTCGGCGGTCCAGCTGACCACTCCAGTCTCCGGGTCTTTGTGCAGGGCCTGGAACGGACAGCCGGCCGCGCAGGCAGGATCCAGGCAGTGCATGCATTGCCGTTTCACGAATGAGAAAGGGGAACCGTCGTCCGGCTTGTAGAGCTTGATGACGTTGCGGGTGACATCGTTCAGATCGGAAGGCGCCTGATGCAGCGCATCTCCCCGCGTGTCGGGAGCAGTGTCGTTGGCCTCTGCGCAGGCGGCCACGCAGGCCTTGCACCCGATGCACACGGTCGCGTCATAGAGCAACCCAACGGCGGCGCTCGGGACGGGAATAGTCTCGGTTTGCAGCACGCTGGCAGGGACGGTACCTACCACTGCAGCCGGCACCGCGACCTTGGCAGCACCCGTGATGAGTTCTCGGCGAGTCAGGGCCACTTCAGTCCTCTTTCTTCGCAGCGGGCTTCCCTTTCAGCTTTTCGGCGTGCGCGATGTCGGCCGCGACGCGCGCAACGCCCGCTTCCGCACTGCTTTGGAACCGTTGTGACGCCACCCAGGCCGCGCCTCCCACGGCCCCCGTAATGGCACCCACCAAGGCCGCCGCTCCCACCTGCAATCGTCCCGCGGCGCTGTACACCGGCGGGTAGGTGTCGGGAGGCGTCGCCAGATGGATGGGAACGGTTTGGAAGGTGGCCATCTGCCAGACCACGTTCTTCTCCGTGCAGCCGACGCAGGGAGTCCCCACTCCGATTGGCCACACGCCCGGAATCTCGTTGAAGTGCCGGGTGGCGCAGGCCGCGTGGGTCACCGGGCCCTTGCAGCCCAGCTTGTACAGGCACCAGCCCTTGCGGTGGCCTTCGTCGCCGAAGGCGGCCGCGAACCGCCCCGCGTCGAAGTGAGCGCGGCGCGGGCAGTTCTCATGAATGACACGGTCATAGGCGAACTTGGGCCGATTCAACTCGTCGAGCGCCGGCAGTTTGCCCATGGTCACGTATTCCAGAACCACGGCGAGCAAGTTGTATGGATTGGGCGGACAGCCCGGCAGATTGACGATCGGCTTGCCCGCGACCACCGAGTCGACACCCACGGCGCCGGTCGGGTTGGGGTCCGAGGAAGGAACCCCGCCCCAGGAGGCGCAGGAGCCAATGGCGATCACCGCGGCGGCTTTCGCCGCCACCTCGCGCAGCACCGCAACGCCGGGCCGCCCTCCCAGCTCCATGTACACGCCGTTATCTCGCGCCGGAATTGAGCCTTCCACGACAAGCACATACTTGCCCGCATGGTCGTCGATGGCTCTTTGCAGAGCGGCCTCGGCTTGGCGGCCCGAGGCAGCCATCAGCGTTTCGTGATAGTCGAGCGAGATGACGTTGAGGATGAGGTCGGCGACGTCGGGCGCGGAGGTCCGAAGCAGCGTTTCCGAACATCCCGTGCAGTCCTGAAAGTGGAGCCAGATCACCGACGGCCGTTGGGCCTTGCCTACGGCGGCCGCGACCTGCAAGAGGGAGCGTTTCTCGGTAAGCGCCATGCCGACCGGGGCCGTCACCATCAGGGCCGTGCATAGCTGCAGAAAGCCGCGGCGGGAGACGCCGCACGATTTCAGATGCTGTTCGATTGTGGGCTTTTCAGTACCGGTAGAGTTGGGCATGCCGCCTTCTTCGATCGCGAGTCGCTCAAAGCTTGCACCGCGGCCTGGGTGGCGAGGCCGCGTCCATCGAGCGGGCTGAATCGCGCCGACCGCGCGCAAGCTGAGTTCTTGTTGGCGGCGAGTTCGTACGGCCCGGTGGTGATGAGGATCACCTACGCCCGTAATCGGGGCGGTCTCGGAAACGAGTGCGCAGCCGGCATTTCAGAAGGAGGCAGTTTCTCTTCGATCCGTTCACCAGCGAGGATGAGTGCAGCAATTATGAAGGGTGTCCGCAATCCTCGAAGAGGTCTCCGCCTTTCTCCTTAGGCCGGGTTAGGTCCAACCGCTTCCTTACCATCGTCCGTAAACGCAACGCAGCGTCAACGGCATCTTTATCGCTGCAAGCAGTACGCCAAAGCAGTGACGCGAATCACCCCAAACAGTGATGTAGAACGTCACAGGCAGCGTTCTTGAACCTCTGTCTGGCGTTGGGGACTGGGGACGCGCAAGTCTCCGCGCTCCGCCTGAGTGGCTCGTTCTTACCCTGCGTGCAGAGACACAGTGCGGGCGGAGACTTTCTTGGCTCTTGCCATCCCGGATACAATACCCAGTTTGCCCGACGCCATCTTGTCCGGAGGAGAGCTCGCGTGATCATCGGAGTACCGAAGGAGACTTATCCAGGGGAACGGCGCGTGGCACTGGTCCCGATGGTCATCCCGACCCTGACGAAGGCGGGCTTCGAGGTGGTAGTAGAGACCGAGGCCGGCCTTCAGGCTGGGTATCCCGATTCCCAGTACGCCGAGAAGGGTGCCAAGATCGTGGACTCCCGTGCCACGGTTTTTGCGCACGCCGAGATCGTGCTCCAGGTTCTGTGTTACGGTTCGAATGACATTACGGGCAAAGACGATCTGCCCCTCTATCGCCCCGGTCAAATTCTCATTGGGTTCCTGCGGCCTTTCGGCTCCCAGGATGTACTCAACCAAATTGCGGGGAGCGGTGTGACCTCGTTCTCCGTAGAACTGATGCCCCGCTCCACCCGCGCCCAGTCGATGGACGCGTTGTCCTCCATGGGTACGATTTGCGGATACAAAGCAGTGCTGATCGCGGCCGACAGCCATCCCCGGATTTTTCCGATGCTGACCACCGCCGCGGGCACGATCACGCCGGCGCGCGTTTTCGTGATCGGGGCGGGTGTGGCGGGGTTGCAGGCGATCGCCACCTCGCGCCGCCTCGGGGCCGTCACCTCGGCCTACGATCTGCGCCCGGCCGCGAAAGAGCAAGTGCAAAGCCTGGGCGGTCGCTTCGTGGAATTGCCCATTGAAGCGAAGGATGCGCAGGACGCGCGCGGGTATGCGCGGGCCCAGGATGAGACCTTCTACCAGCGCCAGCGCGAACTGCTGGGTCGCGTGGTCAAGGAAAGCGACGTGGTCATCACTGCCGCGGTCATCCCGGGGAAGAAATCTCCCGTGCTGCTGACCGAGGAGATGGTGAAAGGCATGGCGCCCGGTTCGGTGATCTTCGACCTGGCTGCCGAGCGCGGCGGCAACTGTGAACTCACGCGGCCGGGCGAGACCATCGTGCGCCACGGCGTGACCATCATCGGCGCCATCAACGTCGCCAGTGGCGTTCCCTACCACGCCAGCCAGATGTACGCCCGGAACGTAACCGCGTTTCTGTTGCACTTGATCAAGCACCAGAAGCTGCAGCTCAACATGGAAGACGAAATCGTGCGCGACACGCTGTTGACGCGCGACGGTGAGGTGGCAAACGCCCGGGTACGCGAGTTTTTTGGAATGCCGGCCCCGGTGGCGCAAGGCTAACTGCTTTCCAGGAGGACCGATGAATAGTTCCATCCTGATCAATGCCCTGTTCATTTTCATGCTGGCAGGGTTTATCGGGTTTGAAGTCATCCGGCGCGTTTCGCCGCTGCTTCATACCCCGCTGATGTCGCTGACCAACGCACTGGATGCCATCGCGGTGGTCGGCGCCATCGTGCTCGTCGGCGAACACAAGAGCGCGCTTTCCGCGGTGCTGGGCACGATCGCCGTGGTCGCCGCCACCAGCAACATCGTGGGCGGCTTCCTGATCACCGACCGCATGCTGAAGATGTTCAAATCCAGCCGCCCGGCCGCGAAATCATGAACGAGTTCGCCGCAAGTCAGCTCAGCATCGAAATCATCTACCTGGTCGCGAGCGCGCTGTTCATTCTCTCGCTGAAGTGGATGAGTTCTCCCACCAGCGCCCGCCACGGTGTGTGGGCCGGAGAACTGGGCATGCTGCTCGCCATCGCCGGCACGCTGCTGCACAAAGGCATCGTCGACTACCAGTGGATCGCGGTCGCGCTGGTTTTGGGCACGATCATCGGCGTGCCCCTGGGCCGCGTGGCCATGACGGCGGTCCCCCAACGGACCGCGTTGAGTCACGCCTTCGGGGCGCTGTGCGTGACGCTGGTGGGCAGCGCAGAATTCTATCTCCGCAGTCCCGACATCTCCCGCTTCATGATGTCGGTCTTGTCGATGGAAGTGATCCTGGGCTCGCTGACCTTCACCGGGAGCCTGATGGCCGCGGGAAAGCTCCAGGAAGTCCTGCCCCAGCGGCCACTGACCTACAAGGGACAGAACTTCGTCAATTTCCTGCTGCTCGCGCTAGCGATCGTCATCGCGGTCTACCTGGTGCTTCATCCCGAGGCGAAGCAGCTTTATCCGTTCATGCTGCTCATCGCGCTGGCCTTTGGAGTTCTGCTGGTGATCCCGATCGGCGGGGCCGACATGCCGACGGTGATTTCGCTGTTGAACGCGTACGCCGGACTGTCGGCCGCGGCAATGGGCTTCGTCCTGAACAACAAGCTGCTGATCGTAGCCGGGGCGCTCGACGGGTCTTCGGGGTTCATTCTCTCCGTGATCATGTCGAAGGCGATGAACCGGTCCTTCACGAACGTCCTGTTCGGCGCTTTCGGACAGGTGCAACCGGCGGGCGCAGCCGGGCAAGAAGCCAAGCCGGTGAAGAGCGCAACCCCGGAGGAGGCGGCTGCGATTCTTGCCGCCGCCAACAAAGTAGTGGTGGTTCCCGGCTACGGGATGGCAGTGGCGCAGGCGCAGCACAAGGTGCGCGAACTTTACGACGCGCTCACCAAGCGCGGTGTCGACGTGCGCTTTGCGATCCACCCGGTCGCCGGGCGCATGCCGGGTCACATGAACGTGCTGCTCGCCGAAGCCGACATCCCCTACGACCGGCTAATGGACATGGACGACATCAACGGCGATTTTCCGCAGACTGATGTGGCGCTGGTGATCGGCGCCAATGACGTAACCAATCCCGCTGCGCGTACCGATACCTCTAGCCCAATCTACGGCATGCCGATTCTGGACGTCGATAAAGCTCACACTGTGATGGTGATCAAGCGCGGCATGAGTCCCGGATTCGCGGGTATCGACAACCCCCTGTATTACCTCGACAATACGCTGATGCTGTTTGGAGACGCGAAAGCTTTCGTCGGCAACATCGTGCGCGAGTTTACGGGAACGGGACACAGCTAGGAGACAGGGGAGTGGTCGACGAATTGCCGTCAGGCCTTTCCGTTGAGCTGTCGCAGCACTTTTTCTGCCGCTATTACGCCACGGTACTGTGCTTCCTCAAAGATTGAAAACCCGCTGAGATCCGAGTTCGCGAACAGCAACCGCCCTCCAGCATGCGCCAGCCTGCGCCGCTGCTCAGAGAAGATGGCGCCCGGCCGCGGCCGGGCCATGGCGTGGCCAAAGCGCATTCCGTCGATGCGGGAAACGCATTGCCGGACATCGGGATGCACGCGCTCGAGGTCACGCAGGATCGCCTGTTTCCAGGAATTCCAGTCTCTCTCCAGCAGCAGACGGCGATTGGCGGCGGGCTCTCCCTCCGCCAGGGCCCAGTAGAATGTCCACACTGTTCGATCAAGGTGACTGCGGACGCTCTGATGCATGGCGTCCACGTAGCCCAGCGCCGGCGAGTTCATCACCACGTTGTCCCAAGTCGAATCGCTGCCGTAGGAAGCCGGCAGGCGGTCGAGCGTGAGGTTCGCGGTGAGCCAGGGGGAGTACTCGAACCCACCGAGCGGCCCGAATCCGTCCACGACGTAAGGCGCGAGAAAGGTTGGCGCGGCAAAGATCACGAACTCCGCCTGATACTCGGTCTCTCCCGCAAATACCCTCTGTCGAGTTCCCGCCGATGCGATCCGATGCACCACTGCGCCGCGGCGGACGAATTTCCCTGTCCGCTCCAGAAGCCGCTGCGCAATCCAGCCATTCCCTTCGGGCCAGGTAAGCGGCCCTTTTTCTTCGGGCTCGCGCGCAGCAAAGTAATGAATGCCCGCCCAGGCCGACGTATCCGAGGCCAGTGCCCCATAATCGTCGCGGCAGCAGTAGTTCATGTACCAGTTCAGGATGCGCGAATCCATGCCATGCTCGTGCAACCAGTCCGCGAAGGAAATGCGGTCAAGGGCGGCCTGCTCCTTCGAGACTCCAAGCTCCATGGGGATGGTGAAGCCTCCGCTGGTGCGGAACTGATGGATGGCAGCTTCCAGCCGTCGAAACTGCTCTCGGTCTTTTTCGCTGAGCCCGATTGCCGGCTCGATTCCCTCCTGCCAGCGCCCGTCGAGGAACAATCGCTCCTGCGGCGCAAAGCAGAGAGCCCGTTCATCCCACACGCCATTTTTCAGGACACCCAGGTCCTCGAATAGTTCGCGCACATAGACCGCCTTCGGACCGGGCACCGGTACATAGTGCGCCGCCCAGGGATAGGCCGTGATCTCGTTTTCGCCCCAGCGCGAGTTCCCTCCCGGCTGATCGTTCATTTCGAGCACGACGAAATCCTTGAAGCCGCGCTTGTGCAGGCGCCAAGCCGCACTGAGCCCGGCGATGCCGCCACCCACAACCACGACGGCGTGCTTTTCCACGTTCTTTGCCGCGGGCAAGGAGGCACGGTCGCGCAGCCGATGGCCGAGCTCGAAGGAATCGTTCACGAAGCTGCCCGCGATCGGCCGGTCCGCCTTGACCGAAAGTCCGATCAGGGCCGCGCTGCCGGCCGCAAGGAACCTCCGCCGCGAGACCTTCAATGGCTGATGTCCTTCCAGTCCTGATCGTAGGCCCGGACCAGCACCTGATCGTTAAGCCGGTTGGGTGGCATCGGCAGCGGCGACATGTCGGGCGGGAACAGGAACATCGCCGGCAACCCATCTACGGAAACGAACCGCAGGCCGGAGGGCAGAAGCGTCGGTGGAGCGTACTCGTGGGTCGAGGCAATCACGAATCCCCACTCCCCGAACGAAGGCACGTACACATGATAGGGATAAGTCTTCAGTCCGACCTGCTTCAGCGTCTCCACGATGCACCAGTAGGAATCGCGCGCAAACATCGGCGACGTGCTCTGGACCACCACCAGCCCCTGCGCGGAGAGATGCCGGGCCACGGCCCTGTAAAACGCGGTTGTATAGAGCTTGCCGAGCGAATAGCTGGTGGGATCGGGAAAATCGATGACGATGAAGTCGAAACTCTCGGTGTTCGAATCGACCCAAGGGAAGGCATCTGCATTGATGATGTGGACCTTCGATGACAGAAACGACTTCTGGTTGAGTGCCGTAAGCATGGGGTGGGTCGAGAACAGACGCGTCATCTCGGGGTCGAGATCAACCAGCGTGATGTTCTCGACCTGCGGATACTTCAGCACCTCGCGGACCGCCAGCCCGTCTCCGCCGCCCAGCACCAGCACACGCCGCGGCGCAGGCACGGCTGACAATCCCGGATGAATCAAGGCCTCGTGATAGCGGTATTCGTCACGCGAGCTAAACTGCAAATGGCTGTTCAGAAAAAGCCGGATGTCATCTTTGAAGCGGGTGAGCACAATGTGCTGATAGCGTGTGTCACGGGCCAGGATGATTTCATCGGCATAAATATTGTCTTCCGCTGCCGCGGTGATGCGCCTGGCCTGCGCCAGGCCGATCCCCAAACCGCACATCACCAGCACGCAAAGCACGCGCAAGACCTGCGCCGAGGGCAACTGCCTGGCGAACAGGAACGTGCTCCACAGCGCGACCGCTACGTTGATCAAGCCAAACAGCATTGCCGATCGCACCAGCCCGAGATGCGGCACCAGCAGGATCGGGAACAGCAGCGAAGCTCCCAGCGCGCCCAGGTAGTCGAAGGTCAGCACGTGGGCCACCACGTCGCGAAAATGGTAACGCTGCCGCACCATGCGCATCAGGATCGGGATCTCCAGCCCCACCAGGACGCCGATCACGACCACCAGCGCGTACATCAGCAGCTGAAATCCCTGGGTATAGGCGAACGCCAGGAACAGCAACGCCGACGAGAACCCTCCGAACACGCCGAGCATCAACTCCATGCACACAAATCGATATGCCAGGCCCCGCTGCACGAAGCGCGACAGGGCACTGCCGATGCCCATGGCGAACAGGTAGCAGCCGATGATGGTCGAGAACTGGAGTACGCTGTCGCCCAGCAGGTAGCTGGCCAGCGTGCCGGCGATCAACTCATAGATCAGCCCGCAGGCCGCAATGAGCAACACCGTGATGAAGAGCAGGATCTCCACGATCTAGTGCACCGCAGCGGCAATGATGATGCAGATGCCGATGGACATGGCGCCCACCAGGATGGCCAGCGCCGTGTTGTGCTCCTGCACAATCTCTTTCCACAAGTGGTAGGGAGTGAGCTTGTCCATCACCTTGAAGGCCACGGTGAAGACCAGGATCCCGAGGAACGCAAACACTACCGCACTGAATACGCTGTCCCATAATGTACGGCTCATTTCATTTGCCTCCCGTGTAATGGTGATAGGCACTGTAGACGGACCGATAGGACCCTGGATTGTCGCGCACCGAGCGCGGCACGTTTTTGACTTCGTTGATCCTTGCCAGGCTCCAGCCCTGATACTGCGCCACGCCCAGCCCCAGCAGCACGGCCGTTCCGTAAATGAAGTAGAGAATGCGAATCATTCGTCGTCTCCCACGTTGAAGCTGATGGGCGGATGGTCGCTCTCGGCCCAGCGCAGATGCTCGAAGCTGAGTGAGCGCCACGAAAGCAGAATCGCGGGCAACAATAACGCGCCGAAGGCGAGCGCATACAGGCTGTACTGCGGCACGTCGCGCCTGACGGTTACCGTGTAGTAAGTCACTCCGTAGCCGGGATCGCCCTCCGGTTCGATTCGAAGGTAATAACGCCCGGGTGGCACATTGGGCACGGCAACACTGTCGTTCGCGCTCCCCTCCGACCAGGAGCCATCGGAATCGTACCCGTGGTAATAGCTCACTTCCCTGCCGAAATCGAAGGCCTGTCCGGTGTCTTCGTTGATCAGCGCGTAGTTCAGGTAGATCCAGCGGTTGTTCAGATCGGTGGCGGTATCCACCTCCACGTTCGCCGTGTGTCCTAGCAGCTGAAATTCGTCGGTCACAAACGAAGAATCTCCACGCCGGTTTGAATCGTATTTGTAATAGCCGGTAAAGACCTGCGCCTTGCTGGCCGACAAATCAAAGCCGATGATCATCACGACCAGCGCCAGGAAGAATGCGGCGAACATCACCCAGAGGGTCACGGCTTGCCCGCTGAGCGGAGACGGCTGATTCTCGTACACGCCAACCGCTTCGGGTGGCTCCCCGGAAAGGTGGAATGCCTTCCAAATATCCTTGCCCGACATGTACTCGCCCATCGACCAGGTGATCTCCTGGCCGGTCTGCTCGCTCGAGAGCACGCGCGGCGGAGAAACGTAGTCGGTGACAACCGCGACCTCCCCCACCCGCACTTGCCAAGGGAATTCGCCCAGCACATAAGAGGTCCCTGCCTTCGCGGTCTGGAAATGCTTAAAGGTTTCCCCCAGATACCGGACCTTGGGTGGACTATCAGGAAGGACTTCGGGCAAGGCCTTCAACGTGCTGCAATCATTCCAGTGCCCGTTGTACTCGGTGAGATAGCGAAAGCCCTTGTAGGGATTGAACAGCACGTACTCGTGCCAGCTGTAGGGAACGTCGTCCACGTGGATGGTGCGCCGCTGGAAGCCAATCGCTTCGTAGTCCGTCCCCCGAATCTTCCCCCGCGTGCCCAGCGGGATGAGCGGCTTCTCGTCCGCGGCCGCCTTGAATTGTTGCAGAATCTGAAGATTGGGGTCCCTGGCATCGAGTATGGAGTGGCAGCTTTCGCAGACCACGGTGACGGCGTTGCCGAACGAGCGCAGCGTCAGGGCCGCTCCACAGTGCGGGCAGTTCAGTGCGCGCACCTGCGGCCGAACCGGAGGCGTGCCCCCAGCACTCACGACCATCCCTCAAAACGGCGCAGGTTTGTGAGCGCCAAGCTCTCGAACTCCACCATCTCGCCCAGGTAGAGGACCGGTTTGTCATCACTGTAGTCGAGGGTGGCGAACTTGCCGCTCTCAGAGCGCAAGTCCACGAAAACCACGTCACTCTTGTCCCAATACGGAAAGGGCAACTCGCCCTCCACGCCGCGATAGTGCGCGTTCGTGATGGTCGAGACCGAATAAGTCACGTCGTCCCAGACAAACGGCTCACCCACCTGGAAGTTGCCCGACTCCGGCAGCTTGCGGCCGGGAGCCGGAAAAGAGACGGCATACTCATCCTGCGCATCGGAAAGCCAGCCGCTGGCACCGTCGTTCATCATCAGGTGCCATTCGTTCCAGGACCCCTGCTCGTATTCGTAGATGATCCGTCCGATCGCCGTGAAAGCCCTATGGTGGAACACGCCTTCGGTGCCAATCTGTATTGGCGAGCTGTCGGGCGGCAGGTCGGCAACCTGGCCGACTTTCTTCAGGTCCAGGTCAGTGCGCACTAGGATCGACTTGCAGTAATCACACGTGGTCTGCACGCTGCTCGACCAGCGGAAGGTGATTTTCGCGCCGCAGTTGGGACAGGTGGCAGTGGGCTGCGTCATCCCCGGCGGCCCCCCTGCGAGACTGGGATGGGATCGAAGATCAAGTCGTCACTGGCCGCCTTGCCGCGAATGTAGGGGCGCAGCACGCTGCGGACCGCGACTTGGGAGGCGGAGAACCTTTCTTTGAGCGCACCCTGAAAATCCCACGGCTCTCGCGGAACGCAGCAGAAAAGGTTCAAGCAGAGAGAACCGAACTCGGGAAAAGTGTGGCAGGCCAGGTGCGATTCCGCCAGCAGGCACAGCCCCGTAACGCCGCCGGTCAGCGGGAACTGGTGCCACTGCGTCTTCCCCACGGGACGCAGTTTCAGGTCGGCAATGATCCGCTCGAACAGTGCAGCGATCGCCGGCAAGTCGGCGAGGGGCTGGGGAGCGCAGCCGTGGGCTTCGACGATCCACTCGATACCGTTCATCCGCGTACGCGCTAAGGCTGGGCCTGACCGCAGTTGGGGCAGAACTTGCTGACTTTCGGAATGGACTTGCCGCAGTTGAGACAGAATTTCGCTTCAGCCCCGGCGGCCCCGGCGCCACCCGCCGCACCCGGCGATCCCTCCGAGGCGGGCGGGCCGCCTTTCTTGAGGGCATCCATCATGGCCTGGCCCATGGCGATGCCGGCACCGAGTCCGGCGCCTACTCCGGCCGTGCCCCCGCCCTCGTTGGCCGCCGCCACCGGGATCGACTGCGCCACCTGGTACTGCGTGTAGCGCCCCATGTCGCCAACCATGTTCATGCCGATGCGCTGGTCGAGAATTTTCTGCAGCTCGTCGGGCAGCGAGAGGTTCTCCACCAGGAAGCTGTCGAGGGCGAGACCCAGGTCGGCGAAAGCGGGTTTCAGCTGCCCGGCAATCTTCTCCGAGAGGGCCACCTGGTTCGCCGCCATGTCGAGGAACGGCACCTGGCTGCCGGCGAAGGTGTCGGTGATGCGGCCGACGATCGTGTTGCGGAGCTGCCCTTCGAGGTCTTCCACGCGGTAAGTGTCGCGCGTGCCGCTGACTTTGGTATAGAAGACCTTGGCGTCGGCCAAGTGGTAGGTGTAGATCCCGAACGCACGCAGGCGCACCGCTCCGAATTCCTTGTCGCGGATGGTGATCGGGTTCTGCGTGCCCCAGTGTTGATTGGTCTGGAGCCGAGTGACGAAGAAGTAGACGTCCGACTTGAACGGAGACTGAAAAGCCTTGTCCCAGTTCATCAGATAAGTGAGGATGGGCAAAGTGTGGGTGTTCAACGTGTAAAGGCCCGGAGTGAATACATCCGCGACCCGTCCTTCGTTCACGAACACCGCCAGCTGCGAGTCGCGAACCGTGAGCTTGCCTCCGTTTTGAATCTCGCGGTCCTGCATGGGATAGCGGTAGGCCAGCACCCCGTCAGGCGGCTCGACCCACTCGATGACATCGATGAACTGTTTTGACAGGAAGTCACGTAAGCTCATGACCGGGCTCACTCCGTGAGGCCGCGCGGCGGCCCTTAGAGCGCGATGCTACGGGGCAGCCCCGGCCCTGTCAATGGCATGTTTCAGACGCGTATTGCAGTTTGTGATGGGCGTTGACGCTTAGCGGCGAGCCCAGAGAGCGGAACGGCTGGGTCTGTTCCTAGGAGACCGGGAGGTTGCGGTTCTTGATCGTGCCCAACTCGAGATACGCACTCGCGACGGTTGGGGGCACGTTGGTTTCCTCGGCATCGGCATCGAGTTCACGTTCCCGCCACGAGGCATAGATTGCGGGATAGACCAGCAACTCCAGCAGGAACGACGTCACGATACCGCCGACCATGGGTGCAGCGATGCGTTTCATGATCTGGGACCCCGCGCCCACCGCCCACAACACCGGGATCAAGCCGATGGTCATGGTGGCGAAGGTCATGAACTTCGGCCGCAACCGCTTCGCGGCGCCTTCCACGATGGCTTCGCAGAGTTGCATCCGGGTGAGGCGTCCGTAGTCGCGCCTTGCCTTCTCGTAGGCGAGGTCCAGATAGAGCAGCATGAAGACGCCGGTCTCGGCGTCAATACCCAGCAGCGCGATGATTCCCACCCACACGGCGATGCTCATGTTGTAGCCCAGCAGGTAAACCAGCCAGAGCGCGCCGACGGCCGAAAACGGCACTGCAAGGATGATGATGGCAGTCTTCACCATCGAACGCGTGTTGGCGTACAGCAGGAACAGAATCATGGCCAGAGTCACGGGAATCACGATCGTGAGCCGCTGCCGAACTCGCTCCGCCGACTCGTACTGGCCGCTCCAAAGCACGCTGTAGCCCGCCGGCAGCTTAAGCTTGTCGTTGAGAACCTGGCGCGCCTGCTCCACGTAGTCGCCGGGAGCGCGGTTGGCGAGATCGACGAACACGTACCCGGTGAGCAAGCCGTCTTCGTTGCGGATCATCGAGGGGCCGTTGAGCATGCGGATTGTGGCCAGTTCTGCCAAGGGAATCTGCTTGTCGCCGTTCGCCGAAACCAGCACCTTGCCCAGTGCTTCGACGTCAGAACGGAAATCGCGCTTGTAGCGCACGTTGATGGGGTAGCGCTCGCGTCCCTCGATGGTCATGCTGACGTTGTCGCCGCCCACAGCAGTCGAGAGCGCGTTTTGCGCGTCTTCGATCGACAGGCCATTGGCAGCGAGCGCCTTCCGGTCCCAGGTCACATCCAGGAAGTATCCATCGCCGGTACGCTCGGCGAAAACGTTGCGGGTCCCCGGAACCGCGGCCAGCAGCGACTCCACCTGGCGGCCGATCTGCTGGATCTGGTCAACATCGCCGCCCTGGATCTTCAGTCCCACGGGCGTGCGGATGCCCGTGGTCAGCATCTCGATGCGGCCGCGGATCGGCATGGTCCAGTAATTCGACAGGCCCGGAATCTTCAAGGCCTCGTTCATCTGCGAGATCAGTTCGGCCTCGGAGATATGGTCGGGCGTGATGTGACGCAGTCCGGGCAGCATCCAGTTGGGGGTCCATGACGAATACCAGGTGTGCGTGCGCCGCCATTCAGAGTGCGGTTTCAGCACGACGATCGTTTCCAACATCGACAGCGGCGCCGGATCGGTGGCCGTGTCGGCCCGCCCGGTCTTGCCCAGCACATGGTCGACTTCCGGGAAGCTCTTCAATACGCTATCGGTGACCTGCAGCAGGCGCTGTGCCTCGGCAATGGAAACGCCGGGCATGGTCGTTGGCATGTACAGCAACGAGCCTTCTTCGAGGGGCGGAAGGAACTCCGAGCCGATCTTCCAGAACAGCGGAATCGTAAGGACCACCAGCGCCACGGCGCCCAGAATCACCTGCGTTTTCCAGCGCAGCGTCCAGCGCACGACCGGATCGTAGAGCCGCATCAGCGGGCCCGTGATCGGGTGGTTTTCTTCGGAGCGTATGTTGCCCCCAAGCAGCGCTCCCAGGCTGCGCTGCCACCACGACTTCTCCGCCCCCCCCGGACGAGGCTGGCGCACCAGCAGCAATCGCAGCGCGGGGTCGAGCGTGAGCGCCAGCACCGCCGCCACCAGCATGGCGAAGTTCTTGGTGTAGGCGAGCGGCCGGAACAGCTTCCCCTCCGGACCCTCAAGCACCAGCACCGGCAGGAACGCCACCGCGATCACCAGCAGGGCGAAGAAGGTCGGTCCGGCCACTTCGCGCACAGCTTCGAGGATGACCTCGTCGTAGCGGAAGGGCTGGCCGGAACGCTCGTAGATTTCCAGTTTCTTGTGAGTCTGCTCTACCACGACGATGGCGGCGTCCACCAATTCGCCACAGGCAATCGCCAGGCCCGCCAGCGACATAATGTTGATGCTGACCCCGGTGTACTGCATGGGGATGAAGGTGAGCAGAATGGCGACCGGAATCGTCACCACGGGAATCACCGCGCTGGGGAAATGCCAGAGGAAGACCAGGATGATGATGACCACGGTCAAGACCACTTCCACCAGCGTGGACCGCGCATTTGAGATGGCCCTGCGGATCAGGTCGGAACGGTCATAGATGGGAACGACCTTGACGCCCTCCGGCATCCCCGGCCCGATCTCTTTCAGGCGGGCCTTGACCCGGTTGATCACCTCCAGCGCGTTGCTGCCTTCGCGCATGATCACGATGCCCGAGACCGCCTCGCCGGTGCCGTCCAAATCGGCGGCCCCCCGGCGGATATCGGGCCCGAGGACGACCTCGCCGACATCCTTGATCCGGATCGGGGTTCCGTTCTGATCGGCCAGAACAATTTCCGCGAGGTCGGCCGGCGACTTGACGTACCCGTGCCCGCGAATCATGTACTCGGCGCCGCCGAACTCCAGCAACCGGGCCCCGGTCTCGGTGTTCCCGGTCCGCACTGCGTCAGCGACCCGCGAAATTGAAATCCCGTACGACCGCAGCCGATTGGGATCGACGTTGATCTGGTATTGCTGCGTAAAGCCACCCAGCGAAGCCACCTCAGCCACGCCCGGCACGGCCTTCAGGTAATACTTCAAGTACCAGTCCTGGTACGAGCGCAACTCCGCCAGATTGTGTTTGCCTGACGTGTCTTTCAGGACGTACTGGAACACCCAGCCCAACCCGGTCGCGTCCGGGCCGATTTCGGTCTTTACTCCCTGCGGCAGACGGGAGGTCACCGACGAGAGGTATTCCAGCGTGCGCGAACGCGCCCAGTAAATGTCCGTGCCTTCTTCGAAGATGACGTAGACGTAGGAAAACCCGAAGTCCGAGACGCCGCGAACCGTCTTGACTTTCGGCGCGCCCGTCATCGCTGCGATGATCGGGTAGGTGACCTGGTCCTCGATGATGTCGGGACTGCGGTCCCAGCGCGACAGGATGATCACCTGGGTCTCGCTCAAGTCGGGCGTGGCATCGAGCGGCAAAAGCAGCATCGACCACGTTCCCCAGAGGCACGCGGCCGCCACGAATGCGAAGACCAGGTACTTGTTGCGGACCGAAAAAGTGATGAGGCGGTTAATCATCCTGCCGCCTTGAAGCTGAATCCGCCGCGCTCCTCAGCTTTGCCTGCAGGTACTTGCCGGGATCCTGCCGAAACTTCTGGTGGCACTTGTCAGAACAGAAAACATAGGTTTCGCCCCGGTAGGTTTCCGTGCGACCCTCGGCGATCGACTTCGCCCGGTCGACGGTCATGCCGCACACCGGATCCATGACCGCTTCGGTGACGGGCGCAATCGCCGGCTTCGGGTACACCGAACTGCGCTTCTCCGAGACGACCTGCACGTTCGCCGGCTTCATCCGGCTTTCCGAGTCGATGAGGAAGTTGCCGGCCGTTACCACCCGGTCTCCCTCCTGGAGTCCGCTCTTCACCGTGACCCGATTCCCGAAGCTGGTTCCCAGTTCCACGGCGCGCGGCTCAAAGACGCCGTCGCTGGTCTCGAGATACACGATCTTCTGCATGCCGCTGTCGAGAACGGCCGCGGAGGGAATGGACAGTCCCGGCGGGGACGGGATCCGGAACTCCACGTCGACATACATATCGGGCCGCATCAGCATGCCGGGATTGTCGGCCTCCAGGCGGAGCTTCAGGGTTCGGGAAGCAGGATCGAACAGCGGGGGGCTGTTGCTGACCGTCGCCGTGATCGTTCTCGCGAGCTCGCGGACCAGCACCGTGGCCTTGGAACCCGGCCGCAGGACGGCGGCTTCATCGCTGTACACATCGGCGACGATCCACACTTTGCTCAGGTCCGCAATCCGATAAAACTCAGTGCCCTTTTCAAACCGCTGCTGCGGGGTAATCGTGCGTGACAGCACAATGCCATCCACGGGCGCGCTCAGGGTAATGTCCCCTGTAACTTGGCGCGTCCGGGCCAGCTCCCGAATCTGCGGCTCGCCCATGCCCAGGGTGCGTAACTGCTCTTCGTTGATGCGGACGCTGGAGTCGGCCAGGCGATTCTGGTCGTCGGCCTGAAGTCCTTTCACGCGCTCGATACTGGCGAGCGATCCCAGGTATGCCTGCTCGGCATTGCGGAATTCGCGGCTGTAGAAAGTCGCCAGCGCTTGGTCCTTCTTCACCACCGACCCGGCCGGGTTGTCCTCGAGAGATTCGATCCAGCCGTCAGTGCCCGCCATCAGGCGAAACACCCGGTTGTCGTCGGGAACGATCCGCCCAGTGGTGCGGACCGCGCGGGATCCGGAGTTTTTCTCTACCGGCTCGACGCGCACGCCAATGAGGCGCTGCTTGTCGGATGAAATCGCGACTGCCCCGGGCGCAAGTTGCAGCTTCTGCGCCACGTCGTCGCCCTCGTACACCGGCTCGAGCGCCATGCCGCAATCAGGTGCATTGCCTGGCTTGTCGGACTTATACGCCGGATGCATGGGATCCACGTAGTACAGAATCCGCCTGGAGGTAGCCTGAGGATGAGGACCAGAACCACTGGTGACACGTCCGGCGATGAACGCGCCGAGCGCGATGAGGACCAGCAAACCGACCGCCGCCGGCTTATTCATGAGGTGCATACTCCACAAACCCGAAAGCTTACGCCTTGCGGGGACCGCCTGTCTGTGAACCCTGACCGTTCACTCCGGAATCATGGGGAGGGAGATGGACGCCGGTCCATTCAGAATGAATGCCGGAAGAGCTTGGCTTGCAAAGATCGTCGATGCACGCGCAAGGGGCGCCCTTGGGGGCGCCCCCACGAACTGTTCACTTGGGCTGGGGCTTGGTAAAGAGCGAGTCCGCCAGCTTAGGATTCACTTCCACCTTCTCAATCACGACCTTGTGCGTGTCGCGGTATCCGTCCACCGCGGTCTCCAACACGAACGGAATCATCAGGCCCTGCACGTTGCGGAAGTCACGCTGATAGATGACCACGTTGTGCATCTTTCCATCCATGCGGCGGGGAGTTCCGGAAACCTTCACGTCGAGGAAGCTTTGGGCATCGACCCAGACGTATTGCACGTGGCCGCTTTTTTCGGTGAGCTTCAGCTTATAGGCGTCGTGGCCCTCGACGCGTTCCGTACCCTCGAGGTCGATTTTCGTCCCCTTGGCCGCGTAGTCGACCAGGTAGCCGTCCAGGTCTGCCTTCTCGGATTCCCCCTTCAGTTCGTCCGCTGAGAAGGGCTCTACATCGTTGCGATTGAGGAAGGGGCGAAACTTCCATCCATTCTGCCCGTCATAGACCTGCACCGCGGTCTTTCCGGCAAACTCAATCTCCATGCGCGATTTGCGCCCACGCTTCATCTCATAGACGAAGGGTAGTTGCACTTGCTGAGCGGGCGCCGACGGCGCGTTACTCATGCTGCTGGTCGGGGAAAACCTGCCCTGACTCTGCGCCGCAAAACGACGGCTGCGCTCCAACGAATCTCCAGTGCCGGCATCCAGCTTGCCCGACCAGGACAGGGTTTGGACCGCCCGCCAAGCCTGCAATCCGCCGCGGGCTGCGATGTTCTTCTCCACAACTTGCGCAGCTGTCAGCGTGGCCGCGGCATTGGCCGAAAGCCAAGGAAAAGAAGCTAGGGAAACTACCAGGGAAAACAGCAAGGTTTTTCGGAACATCGATTGGATCGCTCCTCGTCAGTTTCGGGGGAGGAGGATAGTGGACGCGTTATTCTAGCACGAGTGCGCGCATCCCCAGCACCCCCCCCCGGGAACATCAGTGAATACATTACAGTTCAACAACTTACAGGACCCGCCAAGGCTCTCTCTCCGGCACTGCCAGGGCTCCATTCGGCAATCACTTGCACTTCGGGTGAAAGATTTTTCGTTCACAGCGAGAGCGAGTGGCCGGCTCGGCTAGAGTGCGGAATGCCGCCCTGTCGCCGCCGCGCCATTTCGCCCCAACCCCAGCAGCCCAACGCTTCGTAGCAGCAGGGAAACCAGCTCTCCCTGCCGCTGCACCCCTACCTTGTCGAACAAATGCTGGAGATGAGTACGCGCGGTCGTACGGCGAATGCTCAGGATGGCGCAGCATTCATCCAGGGCCTTGCCTTCCATCAGCAGGTTGGCCAGCGATGCTTCCATGGCAGTCAAGCCGTAGAGTTGGCGAAGCTCGGCCTCCACTCGTTCCGCAGAGATTTCGGGGTCCATCAGAAATAACAATGTGGCCGGACCTGCTGGGTCTTGGGCGCGCTGGGATGCCTCCACAGACCGCAGCACGGCGGTCAAGGGCCGTTTTCCCGAAGGCCGGCGCAGCGGCAGGACCGATTCGCGTCGCACCGGGCCGGGTTTGGCAACCGCTTCAATGAGCGCATTCAGTGTGGGTGTGCTTTTCAGGGAGGTGCGTACCACGCCCAGCGGCGTCAATTCCAGGCCGTCGCAGGCGCGCAGGATCTGCTCCGCGGTATGGTTGGCCAGCAGCATGCGTCCGGCGGAGCAGGTAACCAGCAGCCCCACGTTCACCAGATCCAGGGCTTCGAACCCGGCTCGCAGGATCTCATAAAATTGCGGCTCCAGGGGTTCGTGCAGCTCGCAGGGCGTCGCACACCCCACCCCACACCCCGCCCACTGCGGAGGACGCAGGTTGCTCCTCATCGGCAGCTGCGGCAGACCTCGAACAATCGCCATTTCGCAAAGACCCCTCGCCCCCGGGGAAAGGGACGAAAAGACACATCCAAGTTACTTTGGGAGAAGGCGTTAGGCGATCACTGAGGGGAGAAAAACCGTGGCGCCCTAACGGTTCCACGTCAGGCGCCAATCGTGCGGCAGGGCCTGGTGGGAAGTGAATTGACTACACCATGGAGCTTGCCGGTTGTCAAGGCCAAATCGGCAGGCGAGCGGAGGGCTGCAGTGCCCGAAGTAAGGCTCCAAGGGGTGCCCTCCCCCGCAGACCCGGCGCGAGGCGTCCAGTCACCCAGCCGGGGGGCACTGCTGACCCGTTCCCACTCACACTAGGGCGCGGGATTCGCCTGCTCCCCAGCCACCGGTTCCGGCGCGGAAAAGCGAGTCGGGATGAGCCGGTACCCGGTACGCGTACGCACGTGATACTTGCGGTTCTGCTCGCCCGTCAGCCTTACCGTGATCGAGCGCCAGCCGCGGTTGGGGTTGGCCCGCGGGTAGTAACTCAACGAATAAAGATGGGCGAGGTCGTCCCGGATGGAGGCAAAGGCGCGCTTCTCATCCCGCCAGCTCTTGGCGAAGTACGCCTTTCCCCCAGTGGCAGCAGTCATTCGCTCAAAGACCGCAGTCGACACCGGTTCCAGCTTCGCCTGCTGCGTGCTGATCATATAGACGGAAATTCCCGCCGATTGCGCCAGTTCCGATACATCTTCGGGGGGGACCACGCTGGAATTGTCAGGGCCGTTGGAAAAGACGACCACCACTTTCCGGCCCTGATACTGGGCGGCATCGCGCAGGGTCAGCAGGAGTGTGTTGTAGAGGGCAGCCTCGTCTCCGGCGACGGTCGAGCGCACGCCGCGCAAGACTTGCGAACGGTCAGGAGTGAGAGGCGCAACCCGCGACAGATCGCGGCTGTAGGAATACAACGCGATCTTGTCGGCGCTCCCCAGCGAGCGGACAAAGTCGGCGATGGCATCCTGGGCGAACACGAAGCCGCGATACATATAGTTGCTGGTGTCGAACAAGATGAACACGTTGGCGCCAGCCACATAGGAATCCAGCGCAGACAGGCTGGCTACGGCAGGAGCCTCCGGAGCTTGGTTCGGGTTGGGCGGCGCAGGCCCACTCGCTTCTGCCGACGCCACATCGACCAGCCTGTGCGTCGGCCCGTTGCCTTCGGCAAAGCTCGCCAGCTTCTCCGGAATGTCGTCCTCGTAGATCGCGAAATCCTCCGGTTTCAGCCCGGTGATGTAGCTTCCGTTCTTATCGGTCACCGCGACATTCAATTGGACAAGGTTCACAGTCACGTGAATGCGCGGCCCTTCCTGTGCCGACAGGCGCTGGCCTGAACTTGACAGGACCAGGATGCTGACCAGCAGAGATATCCCGGTGAAGAGCGATTGCTGGATTTTGCGGATCATCGCGCGTCTCCATTGCGGCTGACCGAAGATTGTCCCTCCGCGACAGAGGCGGAGACCGATGCGTTCCTTCCGCGCCGGAACTCGTTGCCGGTCTCGCGCAGCGCCCGCACCAGGGCAGGCCAGTCCTCGAAGTCGGTCGCAAACACCTTTTCAATCATGCTGCGGGTAAGTTCCGGAACCATGCGGTTCAGGTCCTCCGGCGGCGCTCCGCTTTCGTCCGCCAGTCGCGCCCAGTAGAGCGTTCCTGAATCCCAGGATTCGGCCAGCAGGCGGCTGGAGTAGCCCGCAAAGGCCGGCACCGGCGGCAGGTTGAGCAGTTCGCGGCCGTACGACTGCGCCAGCACGGGGTGGGGCACTCCGAAGTCATGCGAGATCCGTTCCCAGCCCACTTCGCCAGGAGAGGTCTTGCACAAGCGGTCCAGTTCTTCTCCTGCCGCTCCCCAGGCAGCGTGTGCGGTGGGATGTTGCCGGCGAAAATCGGCCGCAAGATAGAAACTGTCCGCGGGGGCAATCTGCGCGAGGACCGCGTCCGGGCCGCCTTCCTTCAGCAGCGACTGGATCCGCTGGACACCCTGCGGCGACATCCGAGTCGCAAGAATCGCAATCACCTGATTGCGGAGGTCAGCGTTGTTCGGGTCCGCCGCGGATTTCAGCAGTTCCTCGCCGGTTTGTTGGTACAGAGTCACCGCGTGCAGCTCGCTGCGCGGGATGCCCCACCAGCGGGGCAGGATGGCGCTCGTCACCAGTCCCGGAACCAGCTCCCGCCAGATCAGGGCCTGCACGTTCTCCGGGACGATGAAGTCCTGTTCCATCTCCGCCAGCGCAAACGGCAGGTCGGCAATCGACCCGACCAGGTGCGCGCCGCCGCCGGCCGGAGAACCCTCCCCGAACAAATGCGGGGCCTGCCAGACTGCCTTGATTCCGCCTACCGATTCGGCCGAGAAATCGTGATTGCGCACCAGCAGCGGATTGTTGTGCAGCGCCTGCGCCCCGGGTGGTTCGTAGTAAGCGTAGTTCAGCCCGACCAGGGTGTCGCGCTGGAATGAAGAGAGCTGTCCGAGCGCTTCTTCCAGTTGATTGTGCGAGGGCTGTCCGCTCAGCACCTTCGCCAGGTCAGTTCGCATCTCGGCATCAGTGTGGCTGTTGTTGTAAATGCCGGCCGCCCACTCGCTGCGCTCGCTGGCCTTGAAGATGGGGCGCGGCATTTCGAATTCACGAAGCTGCTCGGCCAGCGCAGCCAGCGAGGCATCGGCCGGCTGGCCCTGCATTCTCTGCCGCAAACCGTCCCCGAGGGCGTTCAGGGTATCGAGCGAAACCAGTCGCTGACTGTCGAGCACGGATCGCATTCTGGAGGCGAGTTCTTCGTGGATTCTCCGTGCGGCTGGGTCGGTCTGTGGCGGTCCCGCCAGCATCTCGATGATCTCGCCTTGCGACGCATGGCTCCTGCCTCCCGCCGAACGCAGGACGGCCGCCAGCGAGGAACGTCCGGCCAGGTAAAGGTCCGCGGAGGTATGAAATTTGGCGAAGGGCGCGAGCGCGCGCTGCCAGGAATCGTTCAGTTGCCCTGCTGGAATCTGCCCCTGACGGACCAGGATCTGCCAGATGCCCAGACAGGCCTGCATCGTGCCCAGCGCGTTGCCGCGCAGGGGCTGCCCGTCGATATGGTCCAGCGCGTTGGCGGTCTCCAGAAACAACGCAATCGAGGAATCGTTCAGTTCCGGAAACTCGGTGAAAACGCGGTATTGGTCGCTGAACAGTTCGAACTTATGGGCCAGCAGCAGCACGGTCTCCGGCTTGAGGGGCGTGGCACGCCGCGCCTGGAGTTCGCCGAGGGCGAGGTAGATCTGCAACGGGCCAAACTCGGTGTTGGCCCGCGAGAGTGCGAACATGGTCTGCAGCAGTTGGTCGGGACTGCTCAGACGACCGGCCCGTTTTCCCCACTCGCGCACCAGCTTCGAATCGCTCTTCTGCCGCAGGATCTCCTTCCACAGCTGCAGCTGACCGGGAATGCGCGGTTCGCCGGTAGCTTCCCATTGCTGGCGGGTCACGAGCAAAAGCAAGCCCGGCGCCGGTCGAAAGGCGCCGCGCGTCGCAGCCAGTTGCGGGTCGTTGGTGCGCAGGGCCTCGTAGAACATGCGCAAGCGCGAACCCTGCGTGAAATGCGCCTGCTGCTCCGGGCCCACGCGGGAAAGCACATCGAAATAGGCGGCGAGCCAGCCGGTGTCCTTGGACAGGAGGTTGTCGACAAATTCAGCGGGCGAGTGGACGGAGGCCCCCACCAGGCTCGACCACGCAGCTTCGGCCGGTTCCCCTCCCGGCACTAAAACCTTGCCCGAGCGGATGGACAGGTAATAGCCATAAAAATCCAAGGCCGCCGCATGGGGGACCAGCTTGCGCAGCCCCAGGGTCTGCTGCAGAGTGGTGCGGGTTTCCGGATCCAGGCGAGAAAACGCCCAGTACAGACGGGCGATTGCGGGATCGTGCAGGAGCACGTCCAGTACATCCTTACTATATTGCTGCTCCCTCTTATTGCCCGCCCCCATCCAGTCCGATTCGGCAAACAGCAAGGGAACGCGCGAGGCATGATATGCATACTCAAAAGGCTTCCCTTGTTGCAGGCTTTGCTCCAGTGCGACCAGCGGGAAGCCGGAGTCGGTGGTCAGGAAGGCGCGCTCGGCATCCGAGGTCTCAACCGTCGCGTCGCCCCTCCCGCACTCCTCCCGCAGCCGGTATCCGAGAATGCGCAGCAGTGCCCGGGCCTGGTCGCAGTTCTCGACCTGGATGACTTCCTGCGGACCGGCGAAGTCGGCCAGTTGCCGCGCCTGCTGCACGTAGCGATTGAGCAGGATGAGGAATTCCGTCGGCCGATTGCCGCCCTCGTAGCCCTGCATGTAGATATTGCGGGCGAGCAGCGGCATGACGTCCGGGGGCGCGACCTTCTGACTGATCCCCGCCATGCGCAGGAAGGAACGCAGCGGACCGGGAATCCCAATCTCGCTGGTAGAAGCCTTCGTTGGAACCGGAGACGCCGCAACCGGGATCGGCACAACGCCCGCAAAGAATAACGCTGCCAGGAGCACAACTGCGCGGAAGGAAATACTCACGGCGGAGACCTCGTGAAGCCCGGTATCGCAAATCGGAAGGGCTTATCTCACCGTTGGTGACCACGTTTCCGGCAAACCCGCCACTGTCGTGCAGTTCGGGGAAACGGCAGAGACCCGGCGACCTTCGAGCTGCGCCCCGCGGCCCAAGAAAATCGTCCCGAAAAAATACAATCATCCGGGATGGTTGTCCAAGCCTTTTCTCAACACTTTCTATAACACTATGTAAATTTTTGCGGACAGGGCCGGGGCCGAGTTAACGGGAGGGAAAAATCTCGGCAAGGCCCCCGTCTGCGTCCCGCCTTGGACGCAAGGACGAAGGCCTTGGGTTGTGTGCTTTCAATGACGTCCGTTCGGCTGAGACGGAGCACGGGCCCGCATCCAAATACTCTGCCGTCATGCCTTTACAGCAACGGCGGGGCTCACTGCTCCCAGACCGTCTTGATGTTTACGAATTCGCGGATCCCCTGCACCGACAGTTCCCGGCCATGTCCGGAGGCCTTGACCCCGCCGAAGGGGATGCGGGGGTCGGAGGCCACCATCTTGTTGATAAACACCATCCCGGCGTCTAGATCGTTGATAAACAACTCCGCCTCCTCGGCGTTGTTCGTCCAGGCGCTGGCCCCCAGGCCGAAGCGGCTGTCGTTGGCGATCCGGATCGCTTCAGCGGCATTTTTCACGCGGAACAAGGAGGCGACGGGGCCGAAAAACTCTTCTTTATAGGCAGGAGACTCCGGGGGAATGTTCGCCAGCACTGTCGGCGCATAGAAGTTTCCCGGGCCCTTGATGGGGTAACCACCGGTCAGGATGCGGGCTCCAGCGGCGACCGTCTTCTTCACATCTTCGTCGAGAGAAGTGACCGCCTCGGGGTTGGCCAGGGGTCCAACGTCGGTGCGCTCGTCGAAGGGATCGCCCACGCGCAGCGCCTGCATTCGGCTCACAAATTTGCGCTCGAACTCGTCGGCAATCGGCTCGGCCAGGATGAAACGCTTGGCAGCGATGCAGGACTGCCCGTTGTTTTGCACTCGCGCTTCCACCGCGGTCTTGACCGCAGTCTCGAGGTCGGCGCTGGGCATGACGATAAAAGGGTCACTCCCGCCAAGCTCAAGCACGACCTTTTTGATCCGCTTGGCAGCCGAAATCCCCACCTGAATTCCGGCCTGCTCGCTGCCGGTCAGCGTCGCCGCCCGCACCCTGGGATCGTTCAGGATCCTGTCGACCGGTCCCGAGCCGATCAGAAGGGTCTGGAATACTCCTTCGGGAAAGCCAGCGCGCAGAATGATCTCTTCGATCTTCAGCGCGCACTGCGGAACATTGGAAGCATGCTTTAACAGTCCAACGTTCCCAGCCATCAACGCCGGGGCGACGAAGCGGAACACCTGCCAGAAGGGAAAATTCCACGGCATGACCGCGAGGATTGGGCCCAGCGGCAAGTACCGAACAAAACTTCGCTTTGCCCCCGTGGGCACGGCTTCATCCGCCAGAAAACGCTCGGCATTCTCCGCATAGTAACGGCATCCGGTGGCACATTTGGCGGCCTCGGCCACGGCCGAGCGCAGCGTCTTGCCCATCTCCAGGGTCATAAGCCGCGCACACTGCTCTTTCTCCGCCTCCAGGATCTCGGCAACCTTCAGCATCTTCTGTTTACGCTCGGCAAAGGAGGTGTGCCGGTAGTTCTGGAAGGCCGTCGTGGCCAGCCGTAATTTCTGTTCAATCTGCTCCTCGGTGAGCGGAACGAAGGTCTGAACGACCTCGCCGGTTGCCGGATTCACGCTTGCGATCGCCATGGTTCGGGTCCTTTTCTGAAATGTTGTCCTGAATGATGGTGCGAAATTCTCTTGCGACTGAAGAATAGTCCAGACGGGCGCGACCTGAGATCGTAGCAGAAACGCCGGGAAAATTGACTCGTGGTGGTCAGACCGCCGCCTAGGCGCCGAGGTCGCGCAGAAAGCGGCTGCGCTCCACTCCGCTTTTCACATGTTCTGAGAGCAGCACATAGAACTCTTGCACCGACGAGGCTTGCCTGGACGCTTTCTTGGTCAGCACGCCCGCCAGGGGGCCGATGTATTCGGCGAGCAAGCGTCTGGCTCGATCGACATCGGCGGAACTGATCAGACTCCCGCCCGGGCCAGTCGGAACTGGCACCGAGGCTGGGCGCTGGGGCGAGGCGATCGCGCGCTCTTCGGCGCCCTCGGGCCATCCGGCATTCCCTTCCAGAAAAGCCTGCCGGTCCTTGCGTTGCTTGATGCTGGCCGCCACAATCTCCAGCAGGTCCGCGGTGTTCCTTGCCTGCAAAGCGGCTTTGCGGACCACCATTTTCGCGAGCGGTCCAATCAAGGCAGCCAGCCGGTTCTCGAGCACTTGCAGAGCGCTGTACGACCATGCCTGGCTTCTTCGGGCAGGTCCTTCTGCTTCCCTCCGAGTTTGCTGCCGCTCCGCCTCGCCGTCTTGCCCCTGAGCCGGATTGCTCCGTGGAAAGGAATTGAGCGGTGGGCGATTCTCGATTCTGGGCAGCTTGGACGCAGCCACGGGTTCGGCCCGCGCGTCATCGCGGCCCAGATCGAACGAGGCCGAATATACCGGCTCTCGGTGAATCGTCCCGTCGAAGCTTGCCCTGTTTCCATGGAGTTCTGCGGTCGGCTTCAGCAGCGCTAACCAGGCGTCGTCGCTCCACACCGGATCTGGCTCTTCGAATAAGCGACCGGGCGCGCCGACCGCGGGGGGAGACAGCGGCTTCGACTCTGTGGTGGGTCTTTTCAACGAAGCTGTGGTCTTCGTCCTTCTCGATCTCGGGAAGCTTTCCGTGGTCGCCGGGCGAAGCGGATGGCGCCCCGCCAGTTTCGCCTCGATCATCAGCTTGAAGGACTTGGCGCGCACGGACTCGGGATCGGACTCGAGGGCGTCCTGCACCGCGCGCAGCGCCTCCTCGAAACGATCCGCGGCCACGGCCCGCTCGGCGCGCGAAAGCGCCTGATTGACTTTCTCTTTCAGCAGAATCTTCTCCCGGAGATGCCGCAGTTCCTCATTGTCGGGATCGAGCCGAAGCGCCTGCTCGACGCAGCTGAAGGCTTCACTGACCCGGTTGAGTTTCAAAGCCTCCTCGGACTGCTGCCGGAGACTGAGTGCCCGCTTCTGGCGCTGCTGCAGCGTAGAAGCACGCTGAATCCGAGTCATCAGTTCCCCGGCTTCGCGATGGTCCGAATCGACCTCGAGCACGCGCCCCACCTCTGCCTTCGCGCGTTCATAATTCCCCTGCTGGTACATCCGCTCCGCTTCTGCAATGTGCCGGCCGAACGATCCGCGCTTGAGGTCCGCCTCCACCTGGGCCAAATCGAAGGCCAGTTCGTCGGCCGTCTGGTAACGCTCTTCCCGCCGCTTGGCGAGCGCCCGGGCGAGGATGGCGTCGAGCTGCCGGGGATAGTCCCGCAATAACCGGCTTAACGGAGGCGCCGGCGCGTTCATGATCATCTCCAGCGTCTGCGACACGTTGGCCCCATCGAACGGAAGGCGGTGCGTCAGCAAATGAAAGAGCACGACCCCGGTGGAAAACACATCGCTGCGCCCGTCGATTTCCTGGTTCCGCACTTGTTCCGGCGACATGTATTGATAGGTCCCCATTACGAAGCCGGTCCGCGTGTTTCGATTCTGGCCCAGGCGGGCGATGCCGAAGTCGATGATTTTGACCATGCCGTCTTCGAGCACCATGATGTTGGCGGGCTTGATGTCGCGGTGGATGATCGCGGGCTGCCGGGTGTGCGCATAGTGCAGGCCCTCGCACACTTGCCGGATGCAGCGGACCTTCTGCAGCAGCGGCATCGCCTGCTCCTCGAGCAGCGATTGCAAGCTGCGCCCCGGCAGGTATTCCATGACCAGGTAAGGTGTACCCTGGAACTCGCCAAGGTCGTAGACCGTAACGATATTGGGATGGCGCAGGCTGGCGGTAAACTGCGCTTCGCGATAAAAGCGTTTCAGGCCCTGGCTGCGCTCATCGCGGCTCCCGCTCACCATCTTGATGGCGACTTCTCGTTCCAGCGTGCGATCCACGGCTTTGTAGACCACACCCATTCCACCCCGGGCGACTACGCCCAGCACTTCATATTTGTCGATCCTTCTTGGGACCAGGGATGGCATGCCGCGCCCGACGCTGTTCCGGCCAGAAACGGGACCTTTGAGCCGTACTGCATACTCGCATATTCCAGCGCCCGGTGCGAGTCTTTGTGCGTCCAGCGTCCCGCAAAACCGGGGATCCGGGGTTCCTGCAGGGGCCGAATCCCCTCTGTTTTTTGTTATGATGACGCCTGCCGGGTCTTGCTTTCGTCTGCTCTCTCTTGTCCCGGTTTCGAATTCCTCTCGCTGCAGGTGAACCGGCTGACTGACCGGCGATCCGAGGCCTTCGGTAAGAAGGAACCGGCGTTCCGGCCTGGTCGAGCCGGGGAATGGGAAATCATTAGCTCATGCCTTCCGCGCTTCCTCAGCCTGAACGCCTTGGAGCCTACGACATCGTCGAGACTCTGGTGGAGGCCCACGCGGGATGGGTGGTGTATAAGGGGTTCGATCCCATTCTGCGGCGCACGGCCAGCCTGAAAACCATCCCCAGAAAGTTACTGAATAACTACGGCAGCGCCCTGATTGCCCGCCTGGAAAACGACATCCTCATCGCCTCGCGGCTCCACCACCCGGGCATCGTCGGCGTGTACGAATTCGGAGAACAAGGGGACTTTGCCTATATCGCCTCCGAGTATGTGGAAGGTCCTTATTTAAGGGAGCGAGTGCGCCTGCCGCTTTCCGACGCGGTCAGCCTGCTTGTGCAGCTGCTGATGGCCCTCGATTTCGCCCATAGCCAGGGCGTCGTCCATCGCGGCATTAAGCCGGCCAATCTGCTGCTGAACGCAAAGGGGCAACTTCGCATCGCGCATTTCGGCGTTGCGGAACTCGATTCCGGCACGCCGGCTTACATGTCTCCCGAGCAATTCGCGCGCGCTCCCCTCGATAAGCGAACCGACATCTTCTCCAGCGCGGTCGTCTTCTACGAAGTGCTGACCGGCGCCCATCCGTTTGCCGGGCCGGCTGAGACCCTGGTGGAGCGCATCACCAGGTCTGCGGAGTGTCCGCCCTCCGAAGTGAACCCCGAGTTGCCGCGGGCGTTCGACCGGATTTGTGCGCGCGCTTTGGCGAAGGCGGCCCACGATCGATATCCGAGTGCGCGCTCGTTTTGCGAAGATGTGCGCGAGGCCTACGAGCAGGCGCGCGGCGCTTCCCTCACGCGCGTATTGTCCAACGAGGCTGCCTCCTACGCCACTCAGGTTCTGAGCGTAGCCGAGCGCGAATTGTTCACCGCCAGTTCGCGGGACCCGGGCCGCAGCATGGCCTCGGCGGCAGTGTCGGCGTGGGGTGACGAAACCCTGCGCAAAGTGGAAAAGCAGCTGGCGCAGTTCATCGGTCCGGTGGCCCGGATTCGAGTGCGCGAAGCCGCGGTGAAGGCCACCGGCCTCGACAATCTTTACTCCCTCCTCGCCGAGGGTCTCGGCAGCGAGGAAGAGCGCCGCGCCTTCCTCGCCAAGCGCTCCGGCGCCGCGCCCGCTCCTGCCACCCAGGTCGGACCAGACGCCAAGCCACAAGAACAGCCCCAAGAACGGACGGTGGCCCGGCCCGGCCCGCAGCCCTTCGACGCGAAAACGCCTGTCTTGGAGCCGAAGCCTGCGCCGCCGCCCCCCGATGGCAATCGCAAAGAAGGCCGAAGCGTCCCGGCCCCGGTGATGCGGCCAGAACCCGTACCCGCCAGCCCCGAGCGTCCGCCGGCTCCCCGCGTCGAAAGCAAGCCCGCAGCCAAGGCCGAGACTCCCCCGGCGCGGCCGATGGCGCCACCGCCGCCTCCGCCTCCGCCGAAGCTGGAGCCTCCCGATTCTGCCGCCCGCATGGAGGAATTGATCGGCAAGCAGCCGGAAACGCTGTCGGCCTATTTGAAGGATGGTCCGCCGCAGGTCGAGGAAGTGATCTTGCCCTTCGTCTCAACAGTGCAGGCGCTCATCGCACTGTATGCGACCGGCGCGAAAAAGGAAGCGCTTTCGCCGCAGAACGTCACCTTCGATCGCCTCGGGAAGGCCACCATCCAGCTGTTGCCAGCCACCCCCGGCCGGGGCACCAGCAGCGCGGCCTCCAATCCGCGCTACGCCGCTCCGGAGATGTTTGCCGAGAAGGCCGGCGCTAGTGCGGATGCTGCCATGGCCGCAGCCCACATCTATGCACTCGGAGTGATGTTCTACGAAATCCTGCTGGGCAAGAAGCTCTTCGCGAAATCGTTTGCCGAGCAGCGAACCGAGCTCGACTGGATGCGCTGGCACGCGGACCCGGAGAGCAAGGCGCCGACCATCAAGTCATTGCTGCCGGATTATCCCGCCGCGCTCTCGGACCTGATCGAGTCGATGATGGACAAGCGCCCCGAGAAGCGCCCGCCCAACCTCGAAGCCATCCTGACTCGCCTGCGTCAGATTGCGCAGCGCGCCAACAAGACCGTCGTGCTGTCCAAGAAGACGCAGGAGAAAGGCGCTCCCTACGCGGAGGCACTGGCCTCGAGGACTCCTGCTCCTGCCAAGGGGCACACCCTCCTGTGGATTCTCCTGGCGCTCGCGGTGGCCGCCGCCGGAGGCGGGATCTGGCTCTGGCAGAATCCCGATTTCTTCAAGACCGTCATCGCCCCTGCTCTTCACCTAAACTGAGTCAATCGAAGACAAGTGCCTCGTCGAGCCCATCTTCCTCTCATGGATCCCCATGGACGCGTCCGCACGGACCTGCTCCTCTGAAAGTGCGCCGACAGGAATATGATTCGGACGAAAGGAAGGGAAACAGACGGGGACGCTCGGAAACAGACGGGACGCTTTCCGACGGGAGCGGGCTGCCCTCAAGACCCGAAGTAGGAGTACAGCAACAGCAAGCCGAGGCAGGCAACTACGAAGGAATATTTCTCCGCGAAGGTGAACGAGCCGATGAATTGCCGAACCGGCTGCAGGACAGCAGCCGCGCCGGTAGGGCGAGGCTGGGAAGGCTGCATTTCCAGGGTGGCTGGCGATGAAACCATCGCGACTTCAGCGCCCGCCTTGTCCTCTGCCGGTTGAACGGCCGGTCGAATCAGCAGCAAGTACCCGGGAATTTCAATCTTGTCCTCGGGACGCACGCGTGTCCGCAGCGACTTGCGCAGGCGGGTGCCATTCAGCCAGGTCCCGTTGTTGCTCAGGTCCGTGACATAAATGTGGGTGCTGTCGGCTGTGATGACCAGGTGCTCGCGCGAAAGATCCGAGCCATCGAGCAGAATCCCTTCTTCGGCGCCGCGGCCCACGACCACGCCTTCTCCCAGTTCGCGCTTCACTTCCCGGCGCGCGCCGTCTTGTTTGGACTCAATGGCGAGCAGGATCTCCATCTGGTTTGGCTAGGCCAGCGCCTTTCTCACGTAGTTTTCCAGCTGTCGTCCGATGATCGGGTCGGAGGTGAGAAAATCCACGATCGATTCTTTCTGCGCGGGGGAAAGCGGGCCGGTAATGTTCTGCCCCTGATCGACCAACTCGGCAGCCGACGCCCGCACAATCGCCTTCAACTTCTCGGGATCTTCCAGCTCCGCCTTGGAGCAATTGGCCAGTGCCGTCAGCCCGGGAGATGCCGTGCCCTCCGACTCGCGGGTTTGCACTTTGTCTTTCGCCGCCGCGAAGTTCTTGCCGGGGGCCGTCTCCAGGTTCTGGTAGTCAGAGCCGATCAACGAGCCATTGCTTCCGGGCGGTTTTATGTCGTGAATGTCCATTGCCAACAACCAGCTCAGGAAAAATTCGCCTTGTCCGTCAGCTCCATCAGCTTGCGCGCCATTTTCCCATACTCTCCCAGGGGATCGAGCGCGACCGAGTTCTTCAGATGCTTGCGGGCCCCGTCCTTGTCTTTGCGGAACAGGCAAACTTCTCCGAAGTGGGCATGAGCATAGGCGCTGCGCGGGTTGAGCTCCAGGGCCTTCTGATAATGGGCCTCGGCGGCGTCAAAATTCCCCGCCTGGAATTCCACCGTTCCCAGGATGATCTCCGGGACCTCATGCTTGGGAAACAGGGCGCGCACGCCTTCCAGGATATCGCGGGCCGCCTGGAAATTCCTCGCCTCACGATAGATGATGGCCGCTTCCAGCAGGAATGCCGCTTCTTCGCTCGAGGGATGAATTGCCCACCTGGCTGCCATGTCAGCCTCCCGTCCGTGTAACGATGCTAGTTGATGTTGCGGATCGAGGCCATCGCTGCGTCATGCCGCGATTTGACGATGGCCGAAGCAGTCTCGAACAGTTCCTGCTGCTGCCCCATCTGCTGCTGCAGTTGCAGGAACTGCGTGACGTCGCCCAGCAGCCCACCGGACCCCACCGAAAGCGAACCGCTCAACCCTCCGCCGCCCAGAATGCCGCCCAGCGTTCCCCCGCTGATCACTCCCCCGATCAAGCCTCCGATCCCGGGAGCGAACACGTTGCCGAGGCCGCCGACCACCGACCCCAAGACCCGCCGGAACGCCCCAGGCTGCTTAGGGGGTTGCGTGGACTGCAGGATCTGATCGAGGCTGTAGCTGGGAGTGGACGCGTTATTCACAAGCGGCGTGTTTGCCATGGAGTTGCCCTCCTGTCCAGATTATCGGTACCCCGGCGGGTTTGTTGCTAGGCCTGGGCCGCCTTGTCGCGGGCCTCGGTCAGGATCCGCAGCAGATCCAGCGATCGCCCATAGGCAGACATCGCGGCCCGGGCCCGTCCCTGGTCCGCTTCTGACCCCGACTGCAGCACCTCGTTAAGTTGCCGGCAGGTCTTTTCGACCTTGGCCAGCAAAGCCGGGGGCTCCGCACTCGAAAGCAACTGCTCGAACTCGGGAAACTGCCGCCAGCCGATGTCGTCTTTGCTGCCACCCGAGGCTTGCTCTTTTCCACCGCTTTTCATGGCTCGCTATCCTTTCTGCCTAACTGGCAGTAATATGACCTACCCATGACGGATGACCTGCGCCCCATCACGTCGAAGAACCTTCCCGATGCCATCCGCCTGATCAACGAGTCCTCCGAGGGCACTTCGACGGAATATCATTTGGATTTCTTCAGCTTCCTCAATCTCTGGCGTTTCTGGAACTTCTCCCTGGCCCACTCCCTGATCCGCTATATCGACAATGAACCCGCATCCATCGTGATTAACTGCGTCGATCCGGAATCCCGCGAGGCCTACAACTTTTACTGGGGCGCTCTGCCAAAGTTTCGTACCACCCGAAGCGCCCTAAGCCTTTTCGATGCCTGCTGCCACAAGTTGCATGAGGATGGCTACCTTGCAATCCATGGTGATTCTCTTCCCGAGCGTCCGGTGCGACGCTACCGATTCATCAACGCCCAGCCTGGCCGGCGATTGCTCGACCTCAAAGCCCAGTCTCCACGGTTGCCCGCCCCCGACCCGGCGATCGTCGTCAAGAAAATAGACATTCAGGCTGTGTTGCCGCTGGCTTCCGCACCCGGCCAATTTTTGCACTGGTCGCAGCGTCCCGCATTCCTGCGCAACATTGCGGCCTACACCGATGTTCTCGGCGCCTTTTCGGGAGACACCCTGAAGGCCTACACGGTCGTTCCCAGCCATTCGCCCGACATGCGCATGTTCGATCTTCGTTCCCCGGAAGCCGCAGCCCCGGCGGTGCACGAATTGCTGCGCTTCGTCAGCCAGAACTACCCGTCGCCGGTCATCGCACGGCACGTTCTGGAGGAGAGCTTCACCCATCGGTTGCTCTCCGAGGCCGGCTTCGAGGTGGTTCGACAAGTCTGTACCCTCCACCGCGACCTTCGCGCGACCCGTGCCACCAAGCAGGCTAGCTAGCCGCCGCCGATCCCTCGGCAATCTGGGCCGCGGGCGCGGGCGAGATCATACCCAAAGGCTGCAGGTTGATCTGCGGCGCCAGTTGGTCGTAGCTCAACACCGTCACATCCGGGACTGCGTAGTCCAGTAGCCTCTTGACGAACCGACGGATCTCGCCGTCGGTCACGATGACCGGTCGCTGGGCCCCCGCTGGCAAATCGCCGATCGCGGTCCGCGCGGCTGCCATCACGCGCTGGCTCAATTCCGGATCCATCGAGAGGTACGCGCCGCTGGCGCTCTGCCGGATGGAATTGCGGAACATTTCCTCGAACTCCGGATCCAGGCGGTAGACGAACAAAACCGGCCGTCCCTTCGAGATTTGGTAGCAAATCTTGCGTTTCAGACCGGACCGCACGTGTTCGGTCAGGGGCAGGACTTCGTGCTCGACGCGGCCCCACTCGCACAGCGATTGCAGGATGGTCTTCAGGTCCCGCACCGACACCTCTTCTTCGACCAGCCTCCTGAGGATCTCCGTGAGCGTCTGCAGCGACACCGGTTTGGGAACCGTCTCATCGACCAGCGTCGGGTAGTACTGCTTGACCGCCGCCACCATCTGCTGCACTTCCTGGATGCCAAGGAATTCCTTCGCATTCTTCTTGAGATAGTGCACGAAGTGCATGAGCAGGATCTCGTGGCTGTCCCACACTTGCAGACCGGACGCTTTGGCGCGTTCGGCCTGGTCGCGCGGGATCCAGGCCGCTGGCTTGCCGGTTCCCGGATTGACCGTGCTCTCGGCGGTAAATCCATAAACCGAAATGGCCTGCGCCGAATCATTCACGAGAACCGCGTCAGTGCGCACCTGGCCGCTGGCCACCGGCACTTCGTTCGCCCAGATCATGTAGTGGCCGGGATCCCCGGCAGAATTGCCTTTGATCTGTAACGGCGGGAAAATTACACCCAGTTCGTAATAGAGGTTGTTGCGCACCGACAGCAACTGCTCGTAGAACCTCTGCCCGATTTCGGTTTCCCGATCTACGAAGGGCGTAATTCCCTCTCCTACCTGCAGAATCAGCGGCACGGTCAAGGAGACCTGGAGGTCCTGCGCCTTGGAACCTGCCCCTTTCTTGGTCTGCTCGGCCGACGCGAGACTGATCTGCTCGGCGCGGAACAACCCGTATGCCAGGCTGCCCGTTACCGCCGCCAGAATAAAGAAGGGAATCTTGGGCAACCCTGGGATGATCGCCATGACCGCGAGCAGGCCCGATGCCACGGCGATCGCCTTGGGCTGTCCGAGAATCTGGCCGGCGACATCCTTGCCGAGATTGGCGTCCTTGTTCTCAGAAGCGACGCGCGTCACCACCATGCCGGCGGAGATCGAAATCAGCAGGGCGGGAATCTGCGATACCAGGCCGTTCCCGATAGTGAGGATCGAATAAGTCTGCACCGCCTCCATCGCCGACATTCCGTTCATGGCAATGCCGATGATCAAGCCCCCCACAATGTTGATCAGAGTGATCACGATGCTGGCGATGGCATCGCCTTTCACAAACTTCATGGCGCCGTCCATCGCGCCATAGAACTGGCTCTCCCGCGCCAGGGCTTCGCGCCGGGCCCGCGCCTGATGAAAGTCGATGATCCCGGCCCGCAGGTCGGCATCAATGCTCATCTGCTTGCCGGGCATCGCATCCAAGGTGAAGCGGGCCGAGACTTCGGCCACCCGCTCCGCCCCCTTGGTGATGACGATGAACTGCACCAGCGTGATGATCAGGAAAATGACGGCGCCCACCACGAAGTTCCCGCTGACCACGAACATGCCGAAGGAGCGGATGACTTCGCCGGCGTCCGCCTTGAGCAGAATCAGTCGCGTGGCCGAGATGTCCAGCGATAACCGGTACAGGGTCGTAATCAGCAGCAGTGTGGGATAAGACGCAATCTGCGTGGGGCTCGAGATGTAGATCGACACCATCAGGATGGTCACCGCCACGGTGATGTTGATGGTCAGGAAGATGTCGAGCAGGAAGGTGGGGAGCGGAACGATCATGAGGCCGATCATGACCGCGACCAAAGCCACCAAGATCAGATCGGCGAAACGGGTCAGTACCCCGGTGAGGTTCCCCCCTAGGATTTCTTTCTGGATCTCGAGTACTTGCGATTGGATTTTGGCTATCATCGCTGAGCCGGTAGGGTTCTGCTCCCGCCAGGAACGCGGACAGTTTTTCTTGCAGGGCCATCAGCACGCCCCGCCGCCTGATCTGGCTGGGGCGAGTGCTGAAAAGTGGCGCCGGACACTGCTGCGTTTCGATGGACGCTTCAGCGTCCGGCGCGAGATCACGACCTAGCTGGCTTTGGCCATGGTCTGCTGGCGTTGCTCGGCCTTTTTGACTACCAGGTCGAGTCCGGCCACCAGAGCCCGGGCCCGGTTCACGCCGCGGTCCTTGAAGTTCGGATCGAGTTGGAAAGCCTTCTCGAGGTGTGGTTTCGCCTCTTCGACTTTCCCTTGCCGGAGCAGCACTTCACCCAGGTTGGCCTGGATGGTCGCATCCTGGGGCCGCAGTTGCGCGGCCTTGGACAGGTAGGAATACGCTGCGTCCAGTTTCGGCGGCTTCTGCGCCATGGCCACCGCTCCCAGTCCGGCATTGCCGATATAGGAGTTGTTGTCCAGGGCGACAACGCCCGCAAAGAACGTCTCAGCATCCTTCAGTTGACCTTGCTGATACGAGTTGTAACCCAGTGCCGCCAGCGCTTCGATCTTGGGCTCCGACACTCCCAGGATGGTCGACAACTGTTCGCCGTTCTTCATCCTCTGCTCGACTTCAGTGGCAGTAAACTGTTGCTGTGCCATTACGTTTTCTCCTCCTCAATTTTGATCTCGGTTCGGGACTTGCACCTTTTCAGCCGGCCATATCCTGGATGGCTGTCTTCTCCAAGTCGAAAGCGATCTTCATCTTCTGCATCGCCAGTTGCTGCGACAGCTGATACTGCATCATCTGCTGCATCTGGCCGATCATGTCGCTGACCCCCCCCTGATTCAGGCCGGGAGCTCCGCCACCACCGGGGAACCCGCCGCCGCCACCGGGGAATCCGCCGCCACCTGGGAATCCAGGCAAGCCGCCGATCGGAGGAAATGGGAACCCTCCACCGATGCCGCCTCCGCCACCGAAGCCGCCGCCAAGAATGCCGCCCAGCCCACCAGGACCGAGGATGCCCCCGAGCCCTCCGCCGCCAAACGGATCAAAACCACTGCAGATTGGCGGAAGACCACCCAGCAGGCCACCAAAGCCTCCGAGCAGACTTCCCAGCCCCCCAGCGCTGCCTCCACCGGCTGCCCCGCAGAGGTCACCCAACATCGGACCGATTTCGCCCAGTTCCGGGCAGCCCACCAGGCTCCCGATCGCGGTGTCGACCAACGGATTGGCTAGAAGCTGCCCGGCTCCCTGCGCGACGCTCGAGACCGCCGACTCCACTCCCTGGGCCACGCCCGATACCGCCTGCTCTACCCCTTGGGCGACCCCACTCACCGCTTGACTGACATCATTCACAACCGAATTCACTGCATCACCAATTGCTGACATTCCCTTTGCCTCCTCTTTTCAGATTCTCACTTGGCCCCAAACTCACCCCAGTTATCGGTTCGGGGATGGGGAAGTTGCTAGAGGGAACCGGCTACGCCGAGCCACTTTGCGTCTGCAGCCTCCAGGCCAGCCTGCGAGCATGGTTGCGCTCGCCATTCCGCTGCAAAACCGCCAGGTCACGGCGGGCTTCCGCCCACCGCCGCAGCTCGCAATAGGCCTCGCACCGCCGGGCCCGCGCCTCCAGGTCCGCAGGAGTCTTCTCGAGTACGGCCGACAATTCGTCCACGGCTCGCTGGGCGTCGCCCAGAGCCAGGCAGATCGCGGCTAATGCCGTGCGGTAGTAGGAGTTGCCCGCATCCAGGGCGATCAAACCGTCGAAAATGACCGCGGCCTCCTCGTAACGGCCCTGCTGGTAAAACCCATATCCCCGGTCCGCTAACAGATACAACTCTTCACTGGTCCAGGTCGCTTCTGCCATTCGTCACCCCCTGCTCAAGGCCACTGATTGCGACACGATTGCGTCTTCCATCTCCTGCATCTCGCGCAGCATGTGCAGCATGGTTTGGACTGAGTGCGTGCGGCCGGGATGGGTCCGGGTTCCCGGGACCGGGCTGCCCGAGTGCCGCTGCAGCATCCCGTACCATTGCCGTCGCTGCGCCTCGGCGTCGTGCAGAGCGAGCACGGGCGGGCGCGGAGGAGGCCCGATGTAGGTGCCCGTGTAGGGGCGCTCGCCCAGGCGCAGCAAGTCGTCGACCCCCTGGGGCAACGTGGCAGTCCCGCCACGGATCAGCTCCTGAAATGATGCGGCCCCCTCCCCGCTAACTTCCGGCGTTTCCGCCGGCGTCCAGGGCTGCAGGGATGGCAAGGTGTAATCCACGCGCATACTGGCTCCTCCCGAACTTAATTCTGCTCCGCCGCCAACTGGTAAACGAAATTCAGTACTTCGGCCACCGCTTCGTATAAATCCTCGGGAATCTCGTGCCCGACCTCCAGGTCGATAAGGGCATGCGCCAGCCCGACATTGCGCACGACCGGCACCTTGTGCTCGTTGGCGATCTCGATGATCTTCAGCGCCATCGAGTCCTGTCCTTTGGCGGTCACCTTAGGCGCTTGCATGCTGGCCTCGTCGTAGCGAATTGCAATCGCCAGGTGGGTCGGGTTCGCCACGACCGCGGTGGCCTTGGGGACGTTCTGCGCCACGCTCCCGTGCATGAGCTGGTGCATGAAGTGCTTCCGCATGTGCTTCACGTGCGGATCGCCTTCCTGCTCCTTGTATTCCTGCTTCACCTCTTCTTTGCTCATCATCATCTTCTTCATGAACATCTTCTTCTGGATCATGAAGTCAGCCGCGCCCAGCACGATGAACACCGCGCCTACCTTGAACATCATGTTGTTCATCAGGTGCCCGGCCAGGGCCGCGGTCTGGTCCAGCCGCATTCCCGCAGTCGGGATGATGTCGCGCAGGCTGCCCCGAATCGCGATGTAAAGCACCCAAAAGACCACCGTGAACTTAATCAGGTTCTTGGCCAGTTCCAGGTAGGCATTCGGGCTGAAAAAGGTGTTCTTGAATCCGTTCACCGGGTTCAGCTTCTCGAATTTGGGCTTGATCACCTCCGGAGCGAAAAGGACCTTGACCTGCATGAAGTTCCCCGCGGCAGCGACGATGACGAGCGCGCCCAGCAGCGGGGCCATCAGAATGAGGAACTTTGACCAAGCGTAACCCATGCGCGACAGCATCGCGTTCTGCGACATGGTGCCGACCATCACGTCAGGCTGGAAAAACTCCTTCATCAATGCGCTCAATTCCGAAACGTATGCCGGACCTCCCATGGTGACTACCGCGGCGGCGGTAATGAACAGGAGTGCCTGCACGATGTCCTTGCTTTTGAAGACGTCGCCCTTCTTGCGCGAGTCTTTCAAACGCTTGGGTGTGGGTTGCTCTGTCTTCTCGCCCGACATCCTGCTGCCTCACCTGTGTTGGCTCAACGCGTCGGCTTACTGGATGTTTCTCATGAACTGTTCCAGGGTTAAGAGCATTCCTGTAAAGTGCTCCGGCATCCGCCCCACGATGTAGGCGATCCCCAGGAACACAATGCTCAGGCCCAGCAGGGCCTTTACCGGCTGGCTCTCGGTGTGCACCCGCAGCCCGGAGGCAACCTTGCCGATCATTCCAAAGCTGATGTCGACCAGAAACAGCGTGAGCAAGGCCGGAGCTGCTAACTGCAGTGCGATCGTCAGGCTGCTTGCCGTGTAGTGCCCCATCTGCTCCATGCCAGCCAGGGTGCCCAAACCGAACTTGGGGAACTCCAGCAGAGGCACGCTGCGAAAGCTGGCCGCCAGCGCGCGCAGATACAGCAGGTGCCCGTTCAGCAGAAGGAAAAGCACGATCGAGGCCTGCAGCTGCAGTTGGCCAATGAGGGAAACGTTGGTTTCCAGCTCCGGGGCCAGGAATGTCGCCTGACTCATGCCGCGCGCATAGTCGATGCTGGCACCGGCCATTTGAATGCTCTGGAACACCAGTTGCGAAAGAAATCCCAAAGTCGCCCCAATCAGTCCTTCTTTCACCATCAGCCCCATGACGCGGATGACATTCAGATCTCCCAAGTTCGCATGGGGCGCGACGTTGGGAAACAGGAGCATGCTTACGACAATCGCCAGCCCGACCTTGATCCGCCCCGAAACCGACTTCCCCCCCAGAAACGGCGACAGCGAGATCGCCGCCGCCATGCGCGCCATGATCAGCCCGAAGAGCACAAGAAAGGTGTTGAGTTCGATGTGGATGCCCAGGTTCGCCAGAATTCTCTGCAGGGTTTCAAGCATCGCGCGGCCTCAGCGCACCGTGGGGATACTCTCCAGCAAGGCAATCGTGAACTTCACTGCCTGCGCCATGATCCAGGGGCCCATGATGGCGATGGTCAGGAAGACACCGATCAGTTTCGGCACAAAGCTCAGGGTCTGTTCTTGAATCTGGGTCGTGGCCTGCATCACCGATACGACCAGACCGATCAACATGCTGGCCAGCATGGGTCCGGCTGACAGCTGCAAGGTAAGCGCCAGTCCTTCCCGCAGGATGCGGGTGATGGCTTCCGGATTCATGGTTCCCTCTCCTCAGCTCATGTGTAGCTCAGCACCAGCCCGCGAACGATCAAGAACCACCCGTCCACCAGCACAAACAGCAGCAGCTTGAACGGCAGAGAGATGACCGTCGGGGAAAGCATTTGCATGCCCATGGCCAGCAGAATGTTTGCGATCACCATGTCCACGACGATGAAGGGCACAAACACCAGGAAGCCCACTTCGAACGCTTCTTTCAACTGGCTGGTCACGAAAGCCGGAATCAGCACCTGGAAGTCGTTCTTGTCCGGCCGCTCCAGCGGCGGAGATGCGGGAACCGGCGCGGGTGCAGGGGACGCCGCAGGCGGGTTGGCGGCCGGAGCCGGTCCCGGAGCATTCGCCAGCAGCGTGTTAGCTTGCTGGGTACTCTCGCCCGGCAGCGCCACGCCTGCCGTTGGTTGCGGAGCCGCTTCCGGGGCCTTCTCCGGCGCCTGCGACTTGGGCCGCGGCTGGGCGCCGGCCTCGAGTCGCACGGCAAGATCCATGAATAGCTCCCGGTCCTTTACATGCGCATGCGCGGAGAGAAAGCGGCGAAGCGGTTCTTTCGCCTTTTGACTGGCATCAAACAAGGTCTTGATGCTGGCCTCGGAGAAGATGTCGCGGGTATTGGCCACATTGCCCGCATCCTTGTACATCTGCTGCCCCACCGGAACCATGATGAAGATCGTGAGCACGAAAGCCAGCCCCGTGATGATCTGGTTGGGCGGCACCTGCTGCGTTCCCAGCGCATTGCGCACAATCGAAAGTACGACCGAAATCTTCACGAACGAAGTCAGCATCACCACCAGGAACGGGGCCAGCGCAAGGAACCCCAGAACGATGACCATCACGACCGGGTTCGCCACCTGATTTCCAGTCTGCGCCTGCGCCGCGATGGGGAGCAGCAGCAGCGCGAGGATGAGCCTGATCTTCATCAGCATCCGGCCTTTCCCGCTTTCTGAAACCAACTCATGACCTGGCGGAAGTCCTTCGTTCGTACCGGCAGGCGCCGCGCCTCGGAGAGGATCACGGAAGCGTTTTCCGGGTCGATCGCCGTGAGGCACTGTAACTGGGCTTCGGCGGTACCCAGCAGAAACAATTGGGACCCCACGTTCACCAGGTACAGCGTCTTTCTCGGTTCTAAACCTTGGCGCGCTACAACTCGAATCGGTCCGTTCTCTGGGCCGGTCATCCCCAGCATGCGGGGCAGACCCAGGCGAATCAGCGCATACGCCAGCACCAGCACTCCCGCCAGCACGAACAGCACTTCCACATACTCCAGGAACGCGGAGTGCGTCGGCGGCAGGGGATCCGGCGATGCAGGAAGTGCTTGTACCCACGCTATGCGGTTGAGCATCAGCCCCTCCAGCGCACGATCTTGACTCCCAGCTTCCCGTCGACTTCCACCATCTCGCCGTCGCCGAGCACCTTCCCGTTGACCACTAGGCGCACGGGATCCGACTTCGTGGCCTCGAATTCCAGGATCGCTCCCGGGCCCAGCCCCTGGATCTCGGCCAAGGTAAAGTTCCTTTCCCCTACGACCACGTGAAGGCGCAGCGGGAGCGCTTCCAGGTTGGGCCGCGCGGTGGATACTGAGGTTTCGCCACTGTCCACGAACGCACTCCTCTCGAAGTACTTATCGATTCGGAATCGGTTAGAGTTGCTTCCCTCCGACAGAAAGATCCATTCTCCGCAGCCGGGCAGGATTACGCTGCCTGCCTGCTGCATGAGCAGGACGTCTCCCAGTCCCACTTGGGTCATCTCGTCTGCGGAAAGATCGACGTAGCCGGCGGAAATCGGCAGCTTCCACACCAACCCTGGCGGATAGGAAGCTTCGCTTTTTGCTTCCCCCGCGCCGCGCGCGCGCGACAGCAGGTCAAGGGAGAGGAACACGCGAACATCGCCCGTCATCTCGCCGACTCCGACCGTCACACCCAGCATCAGGCCGCGCGTTGAGTCGGCCAAAGCCTGGCGCGTGCCCCGCCCCAGCGTGAATTGGAAAGGGAACTTTAAGCTTTGGTTGAGATGTTCCAGGGCCGCCAGCACCGTAAAGCCTAGCAGCGCATCATCGGAGGGAACCGGCCCTTTGCCGTCATCCAGGGCCATCGGCCCCAGCAGCCGTTTCTGCAAGCGCATCAAGAAGCTGGGACTGGCTTCCAGCAGCGCCTGCTCCCCACCGGGATGGGCCTGGATCACGAAAACTCGCCAGGCCACCGGGGATTGCTGGAAGAACTCAGCGCGGTTAATCGCCCGCAGGCTGAACCGGCTCAGCCGAACGTCCGTCTCCGGCACCCAGTGCTGCGCCAGAACCACGCGGAAACGATAGGGGAACACGGTGAACTGGTCGCCGTGACGAAGCGGCCGCAGATCGTTAGGGGGGACCTTCTTGTCGCCGAGGTAGGTTCCCAGCCGGCTTCCCAGGTCTTCCAGGTAAGGGACTTCCTCTTTGACTACGACTCGCGTATGCCGCTTGGCGATGGCATTGGCCGACAGCACCACGTCGTTGTCGGCATCCCGCCCGATGAACAGCTCCTGTTTTGCCCCGAAATCCAGAAGCTTTTCCCCGAAGTGCGCATCCACCTGGTGGGTCTGGACCAGCCGGAGTTGCAGGCCCGCGGGCCGTTCGACGATTTGTCCGAGAATGCCGGCAAGCCACGCCTGCCAGTCGCTCCCCGAGCAGGCCAGACCGCAGAACCAGTTCCAAAGCACGACCTCTTCCCGGGTAAAGGAAGGCAGCGATTCCCAGTAGGGCTTGCTCCGCGAGCGAAGGACGCTTTGCATCTCGGTTGCAGGCTATCTCCTGCCTCCCCCATAGGCCCCCGGCGCACGCCCCCCTTGGCCGCCGCGGTCCTTGAAATCGGAGCCCCTCGAAGCCCCCTTGCTGCTGGTCACTCGAATGTTCACGTTGCCTTGCCCGAGGTTGGAAAGGGACTGGGACAAGCTCTCCAAATTGCGCGTGATCAGGCTGGAGACCTGCAGCGAATCGGTCTGGAACTGAATTGCCAGATTGCCCGCCTGGCGCTCGATCTGGATATGCAGCCCCTTCAGCACGTTTGAATTCATTTCGATCTGCACCTGCTGGAGACCTTCCTTGTTCAGCCTCACCGTAATCTCGCGCACCAGCTGTTGCAGGTCGGCGGGCAGCGCGACCGCGCGCTTGCTTTCGACACCGGCTATCGTCCCCGCGGCCTCGCGCACCAGCTCCGGCCGCGCCAACCCGGCATTCGCGAACTTCCCGCTCTCATCCTTCTTCTGTGCCCGAGGAGGCGTTGTCTCCCGCTCCTGCGCCTTCTTCTTCGCCAGCAGCTGAGAAAACGCCGACGGCTCTTTGTCCGATTGTGCCGATAGCGCCGACGGCGTCAATGCTGAGTCGACGGCTTCAGGCTCCATGTCATCGGTGTCTACGCCCGGATCGTCCGGCAGTTCGTTATCGTCGATTCTCATGAGGATCTCTGCCTCGTCATGTAGAGCACATTTCCGATCTCATCGAGTTCCAATTCTTCCTTGGCCGCCGCTTCCCGAAGGAAACGCTCTTCCTGCTTCTTGCGGTGCTTGGCAAGCACCTCGACCTCGCGCCGGCTCTCGTTGACCTTCTGCTTCCCGTCCTCGACCTGCTGCTGGCACTTCCGGATCACGTCCTGCTGGCGGGCGACTTCTTTCCCCGCTGCCTCAATGTCTTCTCCCAGGGCCCTGATGTGGTCCGAGCGCGCTTGCACCACGTGCACGGCCAGCGGATGGTTGTCGGGGGCCGACAAGAGCTCCCGCCTGGCCGTTGCGCGTCGGTCAATCAGTTCCTGCTCGCGGCGCTTCAACTCCGCGAGAATCCCCTGCTGCCGCTCGAGTTCCTGCTCGCGGCGTGCCAGTTCCTGTTCCGCGGCTTTCTTGGCCTCTTCCTTTTGCTCCAGCAGGAGCTGCAGCCGATATACGAATGGCGCCGCCATCAGTTCGCGCTCGGTGGAAACATCCTCTTCAACTGCTCGACCGACCCCTGGAAGTTCGACTTGTCATCCGTGGCCTGTTTCAAGAAAGCGTTGATCTCCTCGATTTTGGAGATGGCCGTGTCCACGCGCTGATCGGCGCCGCGCTTGTAGGCGCCCAGCAGAATCAGGTCTTCATTCTTCCGGTAAGTCGCCAGCATGTCGCGCAGAGTACCGGCCGCTTGGCGATGCCCCTTGTCGGTCACCGCGCTCATCACGCGGCTGGCGCTCTCCAGGATGTTGATCGCGGGGTAGTGATTGCGCGCCGCCAGTTCGCGCGAGAGGATGATGTGGCCGTCGAGGATAGAACGCACTTCGTCGGCTACCGGCTCGTTCATATCGTCGCCGGCCACCAGCACAGTGTAGATGGCGGTAATCGAGCCCTTGTCTGAGTTCCCGGCACGCTCCAGAAGCTTAGGCAGCTCGGCGAACACCGAGGGGGTGTAGCCGGCGCGCGCCGGCGGTTCCCCGCAGGCCAGCCCGATCTCGCGCTGGGCGCGCGCGAAGCGGGTCACCGAGTCCATCATCAGAATGACCTTCTGCCCTTTGTTGCGGAAATATTCGGCGATGGCCGTGCCGACATAGGCGGCTTTCAAGCGCACCAGCGAAGACTCGTTCGAGGTGGCGCACACCACCACCGAGCGCTTCACGCCCTCCGGGCCCAGATCGTGTTCGATGAAATCCCGCACTTCGCGTCCGCGCTCGCCGACCAGAGTGATCACGTTCACGTCCGCTTCGGTGTTGCGGGCAATCATGCCCAGCAGCGTGCTCTTGCCGCCGCCGGCGGCCGCGAACAGACCGATGCGCTGTCCTTCGCCAGCCGTGAGCACAGCGTCGATGGCGCGCACTCCCAGCGAGATGGGTTTGGTGACACGCTGGCGTTTGAGCGGATCCGGCGGGTACCCCAGCACGGGGAATTCCTCGGTGCACGCCAGGGCGCCCCTAGAGTCGGAGTCCATGGGCTCGCCCAGGCCGTTGAGCACGCGTCCCAGCAGGCCGTCCCCGACCTTCACCGTCAGGCAATTGCCGCTGGGTATGACCTCGCTGTGTGGGCCGACGTTGGTCAACTCGCCCAGCGGCATGAGCAGCACGTCGCCATCTTTGAAACCGACCACCTCCGCCTTCACCGAGGTCGAGGAGCCGGGGTTGCGGATCAGGCACATCTCGCCGATCCAGGCTTCGGGCACGACCGCTTTCACGATCAGCCCGATCACCTCCTTCACGCGGCCCCGCATCTCCACTGGAGAGGCCCGCTCCAGCTGGTCAAGGTATCTGCGAAGATCGGGAGCCCTGGTCGCCATGAGGTTGCACTGCTAGTCGGCGGAAACGCCGCGGACAAGAATCTCTTCCAGGCACTTCAGTTGCGTTTCCAGGCGGGCATCAATGATCCCCAGTTCGCTGTCGATCACACACCCTCCCGGCGCAACCGATGCCATGGCCACAACGTCGATTTCACTGTGCGTTCCCAGGCTTTCCCGCAAGCGGTCCAATCGCCCCCGCACCCGCTGCGCTTCTGAGGGGTTGACCTGGATGGTCAGGCGCTTCCCGGGACGCACGTTTCTCAGGACTTCCCGCACGATTTCAACAATCGTATCGGGATGGAGCCGCAGTTGTTCGCCGACGATCTTCTCTGCCACCCGGACGGAGAGCCGCAACATCGTCTCCTCCCAGCTCTTGGTCAGGTCCTCGGCGCGCTTGCGGGCGTCGGCCAGGATCCGGTTCCACTCCGCCAGGCCTTCGGCCTTTCCTTCCTGGCGAGCCTGTTCCCGGATCTTCTCGCGCTCCTGCTTGGCTTCGTCAATGATCTGCCGGGCCCGCTCTTGCGCGAGCGTGACCACATCGCGGGCTTCCTGGGCCGCCTCGAAGACTTCGCGCTTCAGCACCTTCGGCGAAGGCACGATCACCTTCTCTGACACCGAGTCGGCCTTGAGGATCTTTTCATCCATGTTGATCAACCAGCCAGGAGGCAACCCACAACCGGAGGGCCGGCGCCAGGTCGTCCAGAGCGACCCCTGCCCGTTCCCGTGCGGCGCGCCCCATGGCTGCCCACTCCTCTTCCCGCAAGCGAGACCAGCGCTGCAGCAATTCTGCCTTGGGCAGCGGCTTCAAACTGCTCAGCGTCCTCTCCGCTTGCTCACGGACCGGATCCGCCAGCAGGTTCAGCGCGGATTCGAGTTGCTCGGGAGAGCGCAGCAGGCCTAGGAGGCAAATCCCCTCGAAGTTCAACTTGCTTTCACCGCCTTCGTGGAGGCAGGCAAGGGTGTCGCCGGCCGCTGCGCCGCCGCCAGCTGCTTTTCCAGGTCCTGGATCTTCGAGCGCTGCCACCGGCCGCGGGCGACCAGCGCCAGGCATCCGACACTGGACAACCCCAACAGGCCCATCGCGGCCAGCAGAAATTCCTGATTGCCGAGCAGCGGGATCAGGTTGCGGTCTTCGGCCTGCCGCACCTCCACCTTCTTGTAAACCACAGCCACATTCTCGGGCTGGAGTCCTTCGACCGCGCGCGCCACCAGCTTCTTGACGTCGTCTTCGGCCAGCGGCAGATCGTGCCCACGATACTTGAGCAGCACCGACGCCGTCGGCGGAGTTCGCTCGCTTTTGTCCAGGATCGGGCTGACGTCGGGCATCACCACCAGCACGTGGGCATCCACCACCCCGGCAACCGACTTCAACGTCTTGCTGATCTCCCCGGAAACACCGAGCAAAAACCGCGCTTTCTCTTCAGTTGCGGTAGGAATCATTCCCGAGTTGGCGAAGACATCTTCGAGCCCCTTGTCCTTCTGCCGGGGAAGCCCGTTTTCCTCCAACACCCGCCAGGCGCGGGCCAGGTTCTGGTCCCCGCCCCGGATCATCACGTCCCATTTCTCTTCGCCCTTCTTCTCGCTCACGCCCTTGGTGGCAAACGCTTCAATTCCGTTCTCGTTCAGCAGCACCACGATTTCTTGTGCGTCCTGCTCGCTCAGTCCGGTTTGTAAGCTGTGGGTTACGCAGGCGCTCAGAAGGAGGGTCAGGCCCAGGATCACCAGCAGCAGTAAGAGACGTTGCCGCAACACGTTGTCCCCTGTCTCGATGCGAATTTTACAGTTGCGTTTGCAGAATCGATTTCACACCCGAGGAAACCTGCTCCACGACCTTGCTCATCAGCTCCAGGTTCTCCGTCATCTGGTACATCTGCAGCTGGATCTTCATCAGGTCGGCTGGGCTTTGTTCCCCCTTCAACGAGTGGATCAGCTTCCCCGCTGCCTGGAACTGGTTGTCCACGCTGGTCAGTCGCTGACGCAGCGGATCAAACGCCGAAGTCTTTGGCAGGGCATTTACCCGTGAGGTAAGAGTTTCCAGACGCGCCTTGGCCTGCTTCAGGTCTGCGCCGTACAACTCGGGTGCTGAAGTGGTCTTGGTGCGCTGCACGCGTTGATCGAGCTGATTCTGCAAGATCCTGGTCTGCTCGGGCGAAACCTGCTTGACTTCCGGCGGCATCTGTACCGAGCCGGCCTGCTCTTCTTGCAGACGTGCCCGTACCTTGTCGAATTTGGACTCGCCGGTCTTGATTCCCGGAGCGCCGCCTTCGTCTCCCAGGTTGTTGACGGATTTCGCCGGAACTTTGCTGACAATTGGGTCGACCATGGCACTCCTAGTTATCGGATGGCTCCGGGAAAGGTTGCGGGAGAACTGGCGGGACCGGCGGAGGGCTCTAACATCTGCTTGCGCAGCATGGCCAGGGACTTGGCGTGCAACCGGCACACCCAGGAGCGGGACAGGCCGAGCTTGGCGCCGATCTGATCCAGGGTCAGCCCGCCAAAGTAGAATCCTTCCAGAACTGCGCGATTGATTTCCGGCAGCTTGCTGAGCAGCCAGCGAATATTCCGCTTCTGCTCCGACTGCACCACCGCTTCCTCCGCTGCAACCTGCTTCTGGTCGACCGGCTCTTCCGGCAAGGCCTCCAGCGACATCATGTAGCAGGTCATCAGGTTCCCGGTGGTTTCTTTCAGGTCCTGCAGTTGGGCCTCAGCCGAACCCCCAGGCGGAGGCTCGCCGGAGGCATCTCTCAGGTATTCGTTGGCTGCCATCTCAAACCGCATCTGCCGGTATTGCGACTTGGGGTACCACCCCATCTTTCGCAGACCGTCGTAGATGGCCCCCCGGATGCGGTAGTAGGCGAAGGTCTTGAACTGCACCCCCCGGGTCCCATCAAATGCGTTGGCCGCTTCGACCAGCCCGAGCTCCGCCCAGCCTTGTATGTCCTTGCGTTCCAGATCTGGGGGAAGCTTGCGGACCACTTCCGCGGCGAGCGCGTGGGCGTACGAAATGTTGGCCTCAATCAGCCGCGTCACCTCCGCGCTGGGTGGAGCTGCCGGCTCAGAGTTCCTGGGTACCGGGTTTCTGGCAGCTTGGCGGGGGAACATTATGTGCTGGCTCCTGTTCGGACCGTTGGAAAACTGGCAGATCAGGGAATCCCAAAACCGGGGCCCTGCCCCATTCCTGCCCGGAGCAGGGCGCCACTCGCTATCCTGACAATGCGAAGCTAGTCTCTGGTCGACCCCAATTCCGACCAGAAAATCCCCCAGTTCACGGTGAATGGTGAAGCCCCATTCAGCGTCGTTTCGTCGTCGGTGTAAGGCTCGAACAGATACAGCTTCCCGCGGCTGGTGTAGAGCGGCACCGGCGTCAGGTTGCTGCAGATGGTGGTGACCGGATCAAACCCGTTCGCGCACGACGATGCTCCCGCGCTGAGCACGGTCGCATTAGTCAGGTCGGTTGCCAGTCCGGGCACACCCGGCGTGTAATTCGCCGCGTCGGCCGGAGTGGTCGCGATATCCAAAAGCGCCTCCAACGCTGAATTCTCCACCAGCCCGGAGTTGTCATGGTTCTGGGTCAGGCTCAACGGATATCCTCGCCCTCCAGCGTAGGAACCAAAGCCGATGCTCTGGTGATCGAGGTCGTAATAGACGTAGAGCTGCCCCGGCGCAAGGTACGCGGAGACCGTCCGTCCCCCCGTCCGGATCTGTACCTGCGCCTGCCCCACCGGGTTGATGTATCCGTGCGAGGTGCTGTCGCTGTAGGGCACGACCCTGGACGCGTCCGACTCCATCGAGATGTACACCTGCGCTCCCGGATAGACCTGTCCGCCCAGGCTCACATCGGTGATCAGGTAGCCGTTGTAGTTGATCGGCCTGCTTCCGAACGCAGAAGCCAGCGGGGTCAGGAAGGAACTCTCCGAGTAGTAAGTTCTCGGGTTGACATCGGCCAGGAAGAACCCACCCTGCAGTGTGTCGCCGAAGTAGTTGTTCTCATACGGCTGATATAGGTAGAGGTCACCCCTGTCGGTGTGCAGGGCCTGCGTAGAAGTCGGCGCTGGACAGGTGCTGTTCGGGAACCCCAGGCACACCCAGGCCCGTCCGCTGAATCCTGTGCTCTCGGTCAGGTCGATCGGCAAAGCCTGAAGCTCGGCGCTCGGCGTGGAGGCGTCTCCCCAGTCGATCGTTCCATCCTCAACGCCCAGCGGATACGCGGGTTCCACGCCCCCCGGCGCGGTGGCGGAAAACATTCCGAAGCCGACGCCCCGGCCACCGATAATCGGCCCGTACTGGGGCGTACCCTGGTCCAGGCTGACAAAGATCTGGTTTGGCGCGAAAGTCGCGTGCACGGTGCGCCGCAACGTTGAGATGGTCACCGATGCGGTTCCCGTAGAAATGATCGCAACCTGCGCGGTCGCCGTCGGATCAAACGGGTCGGGGAATTGCACCAACTGCACGTTGTTGGTGTCGCCATCAAAACGCAGCACCACCCGGGCATTGTGGAACTGCCAGGTCCCGATTTGCCCATCGGTAATCGTGAAGCCGGTGTAGGTTACGGGGGCGGCAGCAGCGGTAGTGACCAGCCCAAGCGCCAGGCACAAACATGCGGCCATCCCCCAAATGGCCCACCGCGAGGTTGGGGCGAACTTAAAGTCGTTCCCTTTCATGTCGCTATCCTTTTCCAGCCGTCATTGGCACAGCCAAGTCCTCGGGGGAAAGCATGCACTGCCTTTCGCGCACCATGCAGCATCACACCCGCGCGCAGACAAACGGGAGCGAACGACTTTCAGAGGGGGAAACTGACTTTAGATGCTTGGGGCCCGAAAGACCAAAACCCGGGAAAACGAGGACTACAGAATGGCGGGAATGTACCCCACTCTGCCGACCTTGTCAAGATGATTACTGCTTCCAGATTGAAACTGGCACCACGAAATCCCCGTTCCGGCGCGGAATCCGATCGCGCGGTCCGCCATGAAGCTGCAGCGAAGCGATTGACCTGCCTCCACCGCGAACGACGCCGACGTCAGGCTGGGAGTCTCGATCCGTAAAGCTGAGCAGCCGGTTCACTGCACACTTGACAGAGCACTTCTTCATTTCTAGTATTGCGCCCGCACAATTCGCTGCGTAACGTTTCCCCCAAAACCATCACGAACTGTCAGAGGGTGAATGAACCGCGCACTCTTATTTGCCGCTTTGGTTTTGCTGCCCAACACGCTGCCCGCGCAGGAGATGGGCGCCTTCACGCTGCTGGAGGGCTCGGTGCGCGTACTGCGCGGAACGGCTGTGTTGCGCGGCGTGGAGGGCATGCGCTTTCAGAGCGGCGACATCGTGGAGACGGCAACACCGGGGTTTGTACAGGCCGAGTTTTCCGCCGGGACGATCGCCGCCATTGGCCCGGCGACGCGCGTTTGGATCCGCGGCGCCGGGGGCGAGCGGGACCTGGTGCTCATGTCGGGATGGATCAAGACCGAGACCCCACCCAACCCCGGCACATATCGCCTCGTGGGTCCGCTGCTGAGCGCCACTTCGAAGGGTGGAGCGGTGATTGTGCACGCCGGCGCAGGCGAGGGAGCCATCTACCTGGAGAGTGGAAACGCAACCATCGAGGAAGTGGGCGGCGGCAAGAATATTCCCGCCAAGTCGGGCCAGTTCCTGACTCGCCGCGCGGGCAAGGGGGTCGCCGTTGCCACGCGTCCGGACAACGCTTTCGTTGATGCCATGCCCCGGCCCTTCCGCGACACGCTGCCCCCCCGCATCTCGCGCTTTGCTGGGAAGAAAGCCCCCGAACCGAAAATGGACCATGAAATCTCTTATGCGGAGGCAGAGCCCTGGCTGAAATTAGGCCGCGGCTGGCGGCGGACGTTTTCCGAGCGCTTCCAGCCCCGCCTCAAGGATCCCGAGTTCCGCAAGTCTGTCGAACAACATATCGCTGAGTATCCGGAGTGGGACCGCGTCCTGCATCCGGAGAAGTACGAGACTTCCCCCACTGCGCCCAGCGCCACTTCCACACCGCCACCGGGGAGTTACTGATTATGAAACTCATCGTCAAGTTCAATCTCGTGCTGTGCATCATCTTCGCGATCGGGTTCGCTGCGGTCGGCTACTTCACCAACCGCCTCCTGCAGCGCAACACCAAGGAAGAGATCATGGAGAACGCACGCATCATGATGGAGGCCGCACTGGCCGTGCGCTCCTACACATCCTCGCAAATCAAACCCCTGCTCGAGACGCAGATCAAGTATTCTTTCCTGCCCCAGAGCGTCCCCGCGTACTCGGCCAACCAGTACTTCGCGCAGCTCAAAAAGAAATTCCCCGAGTACTCCTATAAAGAAGCCACGCTCAATCCGACCAACCCCATGGATCGCGCCAACGACTGGGAAGCCGACATCGTCAACGTGTTTCGCCAGACTCCCGACCTGGGCGAGCAGGTGGGCGAGCGCGAGACGCCCGCGGGCAAGGCCATGTACATGGCCCGTCCCCTGAAGATCAAAGACGCGAAATGCCTGGACTGCCATGACACGCCGGAGAATACGCCCCGCACCGTCATCGAACGTTACGGCAGCGACAACGGGTTCGGATGGAAACTCAACGACGTGGTGGGGGCGCAGATCGTCACCGTGCCGGTGAAACTGCCGGTGCAGCGCGCCAAGGCCGTGTTCGCCGTGTTCATGGTGTCGCTGGCCACGGTGTTCGCGGTGCTCATTCTCGCTCTCAACATGATGCTGTTCTACTTGGTCACGCGTCCTGTGAACCAACTCGCCAAGGTGGCCAACGAGGTCAGTCTCGGCAATCTCGACGCTCCCGACTTTGTGGCCTCCAGTCGCGACGAAATCTCCGATTTGGCCGAGTCCTTCAAGAGAATGCGCAAGAGCCTGGTCGAGGCCATCAAGATGCTCGAGACCTAGCGAACAGCGATCGCAAGCTCGAGGGGCGTCGCCACACCGGCGGCGCCTTTTGTATTGATTCAGATTTGGTGGGAGGCGTCTAGGCGTCGGGGAACCCGGCATCTCGGAGGAATTGCCGCCGGTCTTTTCCGTTCTGCACATGTTCTGAGAGCAGCACGTAGAGGGAACGCAGGCTATCGGCCCGCTGCGCCGCTTTCTTGGCGAGCACCGAGGAGATCGGGCCCACATGCGCCGCCAGCGCCCGCGCAGCATGTTCTACCGCTTCCGGCGTAATGCCCAGAGCCGTCATCGGATTGATGGCCGAAGTCATCTGCGGGGGCGGGGCCCGCTTGGCAATTTCCCGGGTCAACATTGCCGCTTTCGGGTCTTTCTTCTCCAGTTCCACGCGGCGCGCCAGAAACGCGTCACGGTCTTCATCGCGTTCCAGGCTCTGCGCCATGATCCGGAACATCTGGTCGATGTCAGTGGTTTTGGCCGCCGCCCGCTTTACGACCACGCGCGCCAGCGGTCCCAAAAACACGGCCAGTTCCTTCTCCACCGTCTTCAGAAACGCGGCCAGGTCAGCGCTGAGGTTGAGCATCTCGGTGCGGGGCCCGTCGAGCGCTTGCGTGGGCCTGAAAGTCTTGGCGGCCGGCCCGTGATCCATCGTTTTCAAATCCGCCGCTGCCAAGGACGGCTCTGCCTTGGCGGGCGGCTTCGGCGCACTGGCCGCCACAGGCGGAACAACCCGGGGTGCGGGCGGAGCAGCAGGCACTGCGCTCGGAGCGGCCGGCCGCGGCGGCGCCTCCAGTTTTGCGGCTTGCCGCGGCGCCGGGGCCGGAGATGGCGGAGTCGGTGGTGGACCGCTTTTGGGCAGCGGCTGGAATTCCTGGGTTGGAGCCCGCCGTTGCGCCGCCTTGCTCGCCGCCAGTTTCTCGGTTTCCATCTTCCGGGCCTGCTCCTCGACCTCGTTGCGTTGCCGCAGCAGGCGGGAATCGTTGGGGAATTTCGCCAGCGCCCGCTCGATTTCCTGTTGCGCAGCCGCCAGGTTGCCCGCTTCGCGCTGGCGCGCAATCGACTTCAGCAGTCCTTCCAGTTCCAGGCCCTGCTTGCGTTCCTGGATGCTCTTGCGGACCGCTGCAAACTCAGGAGAATTCGGCTCCACTCGGGCGGCTTCTCCCAGCAACAGTTCGGCCGCCTCCATGTCATCGGGAACGGCGGCCCGGCTGCTCTCCACCAGGCCGCGGAACACTCGCTCCCGGATCTGCGTGTCGGACCCTGCGGCCTCCAGCGCTAGCCCGAAGCTCTCCGCAGCTTTGGTCCACTTGGCCTTTTCGACGAACTTCTGTGCCGAAGCGATTTGTTTCTCTGCCTTGGCGCGCCGTTCGATGGTCGCGCGAATTTCCTCTTCCTGCGCGGCGAATTCCCGGTCCTGCGGAAACTCCCGCCGCGCCTGTTGCGCCAGGCTGGCAGCACGTTCAAGCTCGGCCCGCTCGAGCGCATTGTGGATGTCGGCGGCCCACTTCTCCCGCGCTTCGCGCAATATCTGCTCCTGCTGCGCCCGCACATGCTCGACCGAGCGGTCCAGGTCGGGATAGTCGCAATCGATGCGGCGCAGGTCCTCCCATTTCGCCAGCGCCCGGTCATACTTGCGCTCGCGCTCGAAGGCGCGTGCTTCCGCCGCCAGCGTGGAAGCAATCCTGTTCAGTTCGCGCGCTTCCTCCAGCTTCTTCTGGATCCGTTTCTCGGAGGGTTGTTCCTTCAAGCCCTGCTCAAGGACGCGGATGCGCGTGTCCAGCGACGTCTCGCGCTCGGCGCGCTGCAAGACTCCGGCGACGAACGCTTCCCGTTCCGCCCGTTCGCGCTCCTCGCGCTCCTTCTCCTTGGCCAGGCGGATCTGCTCGTCGAGGGATTCTTTCAGCGATTGCAGGCGCGCTTCGTTCGGATATGCGGCCAGCGCCTTCGCCAGCTCGCGGCTGGCGCCGGCCAGTTCGCCGGCGGCTTGCAGCTTCTTGACGGCGCTGATGGCATCGCGCAGCGCATCTTCGCGCTTGAGGGCGGCAATCCTGGAGTTCAGGTCGTCGCTTCCAGTGACTCCAGGCTGCAGCTGCTCCAGACGGGCCAGCAGGATCTCGGCAGCTCGCCAGTCCCGCTCCACCGCGGCTTTCGCCTCGGCGATCAGCTCGTGCGTGCCCTTTTCAAGAATCGTCCGGTCCTGCAGGGCCAGCTGGCAGGCGCGTACGATTGCGTCCGCCCCCTGCTCCCACTGCCGGTTCGCCAGCAGGCGCTGCCCTTCCGCCAGGCCTTTCTCCGCCTTGGCGCGCAGCTTGAGGGAGGACTCCGCTTTCTGGCGCAACGCCATGAGATCGGAATCCCATTGGAATTCCTGCTCCGCCTCGCCGAGCACTTGCAGGGCCCGGTCGTAGTCGCTGGCATCGAGCGCGCTTTGTACTTTTGAGAGCCACGCCTCGCGCGCATTGGCCTTCGCCTGGTCGCGTAGTTTCCTGACCCGTTCGATGCTGGCGTCCAGATCGGGATAGTGCCGGTAGGTGGAACGTAGCGTTTCCCACTTCACCAGCGCTTCCTCGTACTTGCCAGCCTGTTCCAGGGTGCGGGCCTCGCCGGCAGTGGACGCGATCAGGCGTCCCAGCCACTGGACTCCGTCCAACTGCTCCTGCAGATCCGGTTCATGTGGGCTCTTGGCGAGGGCCTCTTCCAGAATGCGATAGCGTACGTCCAGCGAAGAGGCTTGCTGGGCGTGTTTGATGGCGCCCTGCACCATGTCGGCCCGCTCCGCGCGCACTCGCTGGAGGAACTCGGTGATCTCCGGGTCGCCGCCCACGTCCCGGGCCATGTCCTCCAGAACCGCAATCGCTTCTTCATATTCCTGGTTCTGCAGGAACTGGCTGGCCTTCTCAAACTGTTCCGCCTTGCGCTTCTCGGCCTGCTCGCGCTGGATGTTTTCCTGGACCACCGCCAGCAGCGATTCCAGCCGCGGTTCGGGACCGAACTCTGCCAGCGTAGATTCGAGGTGCCGCAGCAGCTCCTCGTTGCGCTTTTCCTGCATCATCCTGCGCGCTTGCACGAGCTGATCGTCGACGAACTTCCTGCGCTCCGCCGCCTGGCGCTGCTTCTCGGCGATGCCCTGCAGACGCAGCAGCGTGCGGTCGCCGGGGAAGCGCCCCAGCCCGTCGCTGGCCTGCTGGCACGCACTCTCATGGTCGTCGCGGCCCAGGGCTTCCTCAATGCGGTGGGAAATCTCTTCGACCTCGCGGCGGCGGCGTTCCTGCGTCTGCCCTAGAATGGCCGATTCCACCAGCGCCTGCACCTGCGGGGCATCCGGATCCAGCGTCTGCGCCTGGCGCAAGACCTCCAGGGCCGCCGTGAACCGCCGGGCTGCGATCTCCTGCCGGGCGGTCGAGACATAGTTTTCGATCTGTTGCTGGCGCGCCCGTTCCGCCCACTCGCGCTGGACTAGGCGGTAGAGGCTTTTCGCATGCGAATCGTCTGGGGCAATGGCCAGCGCTTCTTCCACCGCCGCCTTGGCTGCGTCCAGCCGCCCTTCGGCGTGCGCGGTCTCCGCGTTCTTGAGTGCGGCGTGCAGCTTCTCCGCCCGGGCCACGGCCTGGCGGACTTCCTCGCGCATTCGCTGCAGATCGGTATTGTTCTTGTCCAGCGCCAGCCCGCGCTCCACGCAGTCCTGCGCCGCCTGGAACTGCTCATGCGCCAGCGCTTCGGCGGCGCGCTCCTGCAGGCGCGCCACTTGCGCATGCACTTCCTCCTTCTGAATGCGCATCTGGACTTCGCGCAGCAGTTGGTTGGCCTTCGTGTTCTGCTGGTCGATGCGCAGCACCTGCACCAGGCGTTCCTTCGCCTTTTGCAAGTCCGACCGCTCCATCAGCAGCGCCACTTCCTCCATGTTGCGCGCAATCAGCTCCTGCTTTAGGTGCCCCTGCAGCTGGCGCAGGTCGAGCACCAGTTCGTCGGCAGACTGGTACCGCTCATCGCGGTCTTTGGCCAGCGCCCGCAGCAGGATGGCCTCCAGCTCCGGCGGGTACACGGTCAGAAAATTCCGCAAGGGAGGTGGAGGCTCGCGCGTGATCTTCAGCAGGGTCGTGGTCGTGCTCTCGCCCTCGAACGGAAGATGCCCCGTCACCAGCTGATAGAGCACCACTCCCGTGGAGAACAGGTCCGTGCGCCCGTCCACGGTGATGCCATTCACTTGTTCGGGCGACATGTAGTACAGGGTTCCTACGATCTGCGACGCGCTCTTGGTGGCGCTCTGATCACCCACCTTGGCGATGCCGAAGTCGAAGATCTTCACCCCGCCGTCGCTGCACAACATGATGTTCGCGGGCTTGATGTCGCGATGCACGACGTTGCGCCGGTGCGCGTAACTCAGGCCTTCGCACACCTGGATGATGACGTTCATCTTGTCGAGCAAGCTGAGCTGCCGCCGCCCCACCAGGGCCGTATCCAAGTCCTCGCCTTCCAGGTACTGCATGACCAGGTATGGATTCCCTGAGAAATCTCCCAGGTCATACACCGTCACAATGTTGGGATGGATCAGGCTGGCCAGCGACTTGGCTTCGACGAAAAAGCGCTTCAGCTGCGCAGGGTTCTCGGCGAACCCGCTGGTGATCATCTTGATCGCCACCGTGCGGTCCAGGTGCGGGTCGTTCGCCTTGTACACGACCCCCATGCCCCCGCGCCCGATCACTTCGATGACATCATACTTCCCGATTTTTGTGGGCAGATTGGAGTCCATGATGTCTGGGTCCGATCGGGTTCGGAGCGTGCGACGGCCCGCGGAGGTTCGCCAGCCTCCTATGCCGCCTGAAAGGGGGGAAACGGCACGCCACCCTCAGCGCCCGATATTGTGCTACGAAAGTGTCCCCGTCGCAACTAGTCTTTCGTCTAAATAGATGGCAGGAGACAGTTTGCGCCCCAAACTCGGGCACTGGGCGGGTCATCAACCGCGATCGGCGCACCCAACCCCCATCCAGGCATTCGATGAATGGTGTCGCTATCACCTTATTACGTGACGCCCGGCCACGCATTTTCCCCAGACCCCAGCTAGAGTTCTGCTCGGAAGTGTGTACGCAGGAGGCACAGGCCTATGGAAGGTGCCTGCACACACGCAAATCAGGTTCGCAGTCTCAGACTTCGAACTCCTTCGCGGTCGGCACCCGAAAAGCTTGTGTTCGCGCCGAGTTGCCTCGGCGTCCACGCCCTGGAGCCCAAACCGCGTGGCTCAGAATGGCCCCGGGGGGGCGCCCAGGGTGGGTCTGATTCGGTCTGGCCAGCGAACTGATTATTAAGAGGGAGCGCAGCAAGGTGGTCCCGTCGGCACAGACGATTCTCGAGGCGAGTCACTTCGGCGCGCTGATCGATGGCCTCACGCGCCAGGGCTACGAAGTGTTGGGTCCGACCCTGCGCGACGGCGTCATTGCCTGCGACCGCATCCGCTCCGTGGACGACCTTCCCGCCGGCTGGACCGCGGAGCAGCAGCCCGGTCGCTACCGCGCACTGCCGCGGGACGACGGAGCATGGTTTGGCTACTCCGTCGGTCCCCACAGCTGGAAGCGGTTCCTGCACCCCCCCGACGTTCGTTTGTGGTCTGCCGAACGGGTCAATGGGACCTTCCGCATTCTTCCCCAGGCACATCGGCTGGACCAGAAACGTGCATTTCTGGGCATTCGGGCCTGTGACCTGGCAGCCATCCGGATCCTGGACCGAATCTTGGCCACTGACAAGGATCAGGACCCCATCTACACCGCGCACCGCGCCGATGTGTTCATCGTCGGGGTGCAATGCTCAAGCTCTGCCGCCACCTGTTTTTGCAGTTCGCTGGGCACCGGACCCTCCCTGCATGACGGTTTCGACCTGGCACTGACCGAGCTTGTCGGCAAAGGAGAACTCCACCGCTTTCTGATCGAGGCTGGCAGCGAGCGCGGAGGCGAAATTCTGAGCGAACTCCCGACCCGGCCGGCAGGCGACGATGACCTTGCCCGGGCCGCTGCCCTGCGCGAGAAGGCGACCCAGCAGCAGCGGCAGCTCGACGCCGCCGCCGTTCGGGATGCCCTCCTTCGCAGCTTCGAGCATCCCCGCTGGGACCAGGTCGCCGCGCGGTGCCTGGCTTGCGCCAACTGTACTCTAGCGTGCCCCACCTGTTTCTGCACGACGGTGGAAGATGCCACCAGCGTCAGCGGCGATCGCGCCGACCGCTGGCGGCGCTGGGATTCGTGCTTCACCTTGAGTTTTTCCTACATCCACGGCGGCAGCGTGCGTGCCTCCACCCAGGCCCGCTATCGGCAATGGATCACGCACAAGCTGGCGACGTGGGTCGACCAGTTCGGCACCCCAGGCTGCGTCGGCTGTGGCCGCTGCATCACCTGGTGTCCGGTGGGGATCGACATCACCGAAGAGGCCCGGGCAATTCAGGAGGGCGACAACCGTGGACACCCTTGAGCGCATCATCGCGGAACACCCATTCTTCGTCGGCCTGGAACCGTACTACGCCAACCTCCTGACCGGCTGCGCCGCCAACGTGCGCTTCCCTGCCGGCGTCTACATCTTCAAGGAGGGAGGCGAAGCCAACGACTTTTATCTCATCCGCAGCGGCAAGGTCGCCCTCGAGATCTTCGCGCCCCAGCGCAAGCCGATCATCGTCGACACGCTGGGGGAAGGTGACATTCTCGGCTGGTCTTGGCTGCTGCCGCCTTACCACTGGAAATTTCACGCTCATGCCGTTGACGAGACCCGTGCCATCGCCCTCGACGGCAAATGCCTCCGCGCCAAGTGTGAGGCAAACCACGACCTGGGCTACGAGGTGCTCAAGCGATTCGCACAGATCATCGACCACCGGCTGGAGGCGACTCGCCTGCAACTGCTGGACATCTACGCAACCCGATGAGCGCCGTGTCCAACTCGCGCCCGCCCGATCCCATGATGCCCGAGCCCTTCCTCGTACGGCACATCCTCAAGGAGACTCCCGACACCTTCACGTTTACTCTTGCCAGAGAAGCGAACGGCCGCGCCCCGAACTCTGCCCGCTTCCTTCCCGGCCAGTTCAGCATGTTGTGGGTCTATGGCGTCGGGGAACTGCCCATTTCCATCAGCGGCGATCCCGCGGTCCACGACCAACTGATCTACACCGTCCGCTCGGTGGGAAAGGCGACCCAGGCCCTGGTGGGTCGCGAGGTCGGCGACGCGATCGGGGTCCGCGGCCCCTTCGGCAATAGCTGGCCCTTGGAAGCGGCTCGCGGTCAGGACGTCATCGTCGTGGCCGGCGGGATCGGGCTGGCGCCGCTTCGTCCCGTGATTTACCGCATCCTTCAGAACCGGGACGAATACCGGCGCCTCGTGGTCCTTTACGGCGCCCGCAGTCCCCGCGACCTGCTGTTTCGCCAGGAACTGGCGGCCTGGCCGCGGCACCGCGATACCCAGGTTCTGGTGACCGTGGACTATGGCGGCCTGAGCTGGCGCGGCCATGTCGGCGTAGTCACGACGCTGTTCAAGTATGCTCGCCTCGAACCCCGCCACTGCCTGGCCATGGTGTGCGGGCCCGAAATCATGATGCGCTTTGTCACCCGCGAACTCGAAATGCAAGGCGTCCGCCGTGACGCGATCTATCTCTCCATGGAACGCAACATGAAGTGCGGCGTCGGCCTGTGCGGGCACTGCCAATGGGGACCGCACTTCATTTGCGAGGACGGACCGATCTTCGCCTATGAGCAGATCCGGACCCTGCTGGAGAAGCATGAGCTCTAGATTGAAAAAGAAAGCCCGGGTCGCAGTCTTCAAGTTCGCCTCTTGCGATGGCTGCCAGCTGAGCCTGCTCGACGCGGAAGATGAACTGCTCAACGTGGCCGACGCCGTCGAAATCAGCTACTTCCCCGAAGCCACCCGCACCATGGCCAAGGGACCCTACGACATCGGGCTCGTCGAAGGCTCAGTCACGACCCACGAGGACGCGCAGCGAATCCAGGATGTCCGGCACCGCTGCAAGACCCTGGTCACGATCGGGGCCTGCGCGACCGCGGGAGGCATCCAGGCGCTGCGCAACTGGAAAGACGTGGACGAGTTCATCCGTGAGGTCTATGCCTCGCCCCAGTTCGTCCGTACCTTGAAGCTGTCGACCCCGATCGCCGAACACGTCCCAGTGGATTTCGAGTTGCGCGGCTGTCCCATCAACAAACACCAGCTGGCGGAACTGATCGCGGCCACAGTGGCGGAGCGCAAGCCCAACATCCCTACCTGCAGCGTCTGCCTAGAGTGCAAGCGTCGCGGGAATGTGTGCATCCTGGTGGCCCAGGGAAAGCCCTGTCTTGGCCCAGTCACGCAAGCCGGGTGCGGCGCGCTTTGCCCCAGCTACAACCGCGCCTGCTATGGCTGCTTTGGCCCCATGGAGAGCCCCAACTCCGAGTCGCTTGCCCGCCAGTTCCATGCTCTGGGCCAGGCCAACGACCAGATCATGCGCATGTTCCGCAGTTTTAACGCCTGGGCCTGGCAATTCCGTAAGGCCAGTGAGGAGTGGGAACGAAAATGACTGGAGGCGCCACCAGGACGATTCGTGTCAATACGCTGGCCCGCGTGGAAGGCGAGGGCGCGCTCCACATCAAGATGGTCGGCGGCTGGGTGGCTGATGTGAAGCTGAAGATTTACGAACCGCCGCGCTTTTTCGAGGCTTTCCTGCGCGGCCGTCACTTCTCCGAGGCCCCTGACATTACTGCCCGCATCTGCGGCATCTGCCCCATCGCTTACCAGATGAGTGCGGTCCATGCGATGGAGCGCGCTCTGGGAATCAAGATCGATCCGGCGGTCCGTCTCCTGCGCCGGCTGTTCTATTGCGGCGAGTGGATCGAAAGCCACGCCCTGCATATTTACATGCTGCACGCTCCCGATTTTCTTGGCTACCCCGACGTCATTGCCATGGCCCGCGACCATCGAACTGTTGTCGAGCAGGCCCTGCGCCTCAAGAAGATCGGAAACCAGCTTGTGACCTTGATGGGCGGCCGGGAAATCCACCCCATCGCCGCCTGTGTCGGAGGCTTTTACAGGGTGCCCACTCGCGCGCAATTGGAGGAACTAGTGCCTGATCTCGAGTGGGCGCTCGACGCTTCGCTCGAAACCGTGCGTTGGACCAGCACGTTGGACTTCCCCCACTTCGAACAGGACTACGAGTTCGTGGCGCTGCGCCATCCCGAAGAGTATCCCTTCAACGAGGGCCGGCTGGTTTCCAACCGCGGCCTCGACATCGATGCCGTTCAATATGAGGACTGTTTCGTCGAGCACCATGTGAAGCATTCGAATGCGCTGCATTCAACCATACGCGGGCGGGGATCGTATCTCGTGGGCCCTCTCGCCCGATTCAATCTCAACTTTGACCGGCTCCCCGCCATCGCGCAGGACGCGGCCCGCAGGGTTAGCCTGTCCCCGCCCTTGCGGAACCCTTTTCGCAGCATCACGGTCCGCGCCGTTGAGTTGGTCTTCGCTTGCGCCGAAGCGCTGCGCCTCCTCCGCGAATATGAGCCACCCCGGCTCCCCAGTGCCGCGACACCCGAGCGGGCCGGTGTAGGCCACGCCATCACCGAGGCCCCGCGCGGCATCCTCTATCACCGGTATGCGCTCGATGAACGCGGGCGGATCCTCACCGCCAGGATCGTCCCGCCTACCTCCCAGAACCAGCGCCGCATCGAAGACGATCTGCGGGAGTACGCTGCACAGCTGGCCGCATGGCCCATCGACGAAGCCACCTGGAAATGCGAGCAGGCCATTCGCAACTATGATCCCTGCATTTCCTGCGCCACCCATTTCCTCAAACTCACCCTGGACCGACAGCAAGCGGGAGGCCCAGAATGAAAGTTCTCGGCCTCGGCAACCCCACGCGCGGCGACGATGCCGCCGGAGCCCGGGTCGTGCGCCTTCTACAGGGCCTCGGCATCGAAGCTCGAGTACTCCAGCGCGAACCGCTGGAATTGCTGGAAGTCTGGCGTCCCGAAGATGACGTAGTGGTAATTGACGCGGTGCTCAGCGGCGCGCCTTGCGGCACGATCCAGACCTGGAACAGAGCCAGCCTCGCCCTGCCGGGCCCTGCGTCCGCATCCACTCATAGCCTGGGCCTCGCCGAAACCATTGAACTCGCGCGTGCCCTCGGGCGGCTCCCAAAGCGCCTCACTGTCTTCGGCATCGAGGGGCGCCAATTCGCGCTGGGAGCGAGGATGTCGCCGGAAGTCGAGCGTGCTGCCGCAGACCTCGCCAGGTCGATCGCGCTTCGGGCTGAACGCGCAACCTGATGTCTGCGGAACGTTCTGTTACCTATGTCTCCAGAACGTACAAGGAAAAGATTGGCTCCTCAGGTAGGACTCGAACCTACAACCCTCCGGTTAACAGCCGGATGCTCTGCCATTGAGCTACTGAGGAGTGTCGTGGGCCGCCTTGGAATCGCTGCCCGAAGTCACTGCACCGCCAATCATATCAAAGCGCCCGCCTCGCTGAAAACCGCGTCTCCCGTTACGATCGTTTGCCCCTTCCCCTCTCCTGCTGCACGCCGCGAAGACCCCGCTCGATTTGTTTCTCCCTCTGCCGCGCCGCCGCTCACTGGCGACGACCTCCCGGGAAGACCCACGGCGGTCGTGGCTCAGAGCCACTACCCCCACCCCCAAGGGGCTACTCCCGGGGCTACGTCCGAGGGTTTGACCTCCCTCTTGCAACATGCTATAAAGACCCGTTTCGCGCCGATTTCCGCCCTGGAACCGGTTTCCTCTTCCGGGTGCTGCCCGGCGCAAACCTAAATCCGACGCGGCCAAGCTCAGCACTCCTATTCATGTCTTGCAGTGGAAGCGTGTTCGGAACCCCAGCCTGCGCTCTCCCGCCGCCCCTTGCATGAGCGTTCGGGACCGGTCGCACGCTGGCCAGAGGCTCAAAGACACTCTCGAAATCCCGAAACGTTCATGTCGGAGGACTCCTCTATGCGCACCTGGATGGCTACCGATCCCTCCTTGGGCTGCCGAATTCGCAAGACGTCCGCTTCCATCCTTACTCTTATGCTGCTCTCGGCTTCTGCGCTCGCCCAGTCCGGCGAAAGCGCCGGCGGCGAAGCTTCCCTCAAGCTGCCCGACCTTTCCCAAGTCACATTCCTCGGCGGTGTGGACGGCCACAAACTCCTGATGATTGGGCTGCTGTTCTGTGTCTTTGGACTCGGCTTCGGCATGGCCATCTTCACCAAGCTGAAAAACCTGCCCGTGCATCGCGCCATGCTTGAGATCTCGGAACTAATCTACGAGACCTGCAAGACCTACCTGGTCACGCAGGGAAAGTTCATCCTGGTTCTATGGGCCTTTATTGCGGTCATTATCGCCGCCTATTTTGGCTGGCTCGCGCCCGTGCCCGGTAAGTCCGTGGCCACAACCCTGCCCATCATCCTGATGTTCAGCCTGGTCGGGATCGGTGGCAGCTACGGCGTGGCCTGGTTCGGGATTCGCGTCAACACCTTCGCCAACTCGCGCACCGCCTTCGCTGGCCTGAAAGGCAAGCCCTACCCGATCTACCACATCCCGCTCGAAGCCGGCATGAGCATCGGCATGATGCTGATCTCGGTCGAACTGCTGATCATGCTATTCATCCTTCTGTTCGTGCCCGGCGACTATGCCGGCCCCTGCTTCATCGGGTTCGCCATCGGCGAATCGCTGGGCGCGGCCGCACTGCGCATCGCGGGCGGCATCTTCACCAAGATCGCCGATATCGGGTCCGACCTAATGAAGATTGTCTTCAAGATTAAAGAAGACGATGCCCGCAACCCCGGCGTCATCGCCGACTGCACCGGCGACAATGCGGGCGACTCCGTGGGCCCCTCTGCCGACGGCTTCGAGACCTACGGCGTTACCGGCGTCGCGCTCATCACCTTCATTCTGCTGGCGGTGAAGAACCCCACGGTCCAGGTGCAGTTGCTGGTCTGGATCTTCGTCATGCGCATCATGATGCTGGTCGCCAGCGCCGCCGCCTACTTCATCAACGGCGCCATCGCCAAGGCGCGCTATGGCAACGCCGACCACATGAACTTCGAGGCGCCGCTCACTTCGTTGGTCTGGATCACATCGGTCGTCTCCATCGTTCTCACCTACATCGTTTCCGCAGTCATCATCCCTGACCTTGGCGGCGATACGACGCTCTGGTGGAAGCTCGCATCGATCATCTCCTGCGGCACGCTCGCCGGCGCCATCATCCCCGAACTGGTGAAGGTTTTTACTTCAACCGAATCGAGGCATGTCCGTGAAGTCGTTACCTCGGCGCAGCAAGGCGGGGCTTCGCTCGGAATTCTTTCCGGCTTCGTGGCCGGAAACTTCTCCGCCTACTGGCTCGGTCTCTCAATGGTGGCCCTGATGTCGATCGCCTACTCGGTCAGCACCATGGGACTCTCGGCCCTGATGGTTGCTTCCGCCGTGTTTGCCTTCGGCCTGGTCGCTTTCGGATTCCTCGGGATGGGCCCGGTCACCATCGCGGTTGACTCCTACGGTCCGGTTACCGACAACGCGCAGTCGGTCTACGAGTTGTCGCTGATCGAGCAGGTTCCCAACGTTGAGCTGGACATCAAGAAGACCTACGGCTTCGATGTCAACTTCGTGCGCGCCAAAGACCTGCTCGAAGAGAACGATGGCGCTGGCAACACCTTCAAGGCCACCGCCAAGCCGGTGCTGATCGGCACCGCGGTTGTGGGCGCCACCACCATGATCTTCTCCATCATCATGGCGCTGACCAGCGGCTTGACCTCCAACGTGAACAGCCTCTCGCTGCTCCACGCGCCTTTCGTTCTTGGCCTGATCACGGGCGGCGCGGTGATCTATTGGTTCACCGGGGCCTCCACGCAAGCGGTCTCCACCGGCGCGTACCGTGCGGTGGAATTCATTAAGGCCAACATTCGCCTTGAGGGTGTCGAGAAGGCTTCGGTCAGCGATAGCAAGAAAGTCGTCGAAATCTGCACGCGCTACGCGCAGAAAGGCATGTTCAACATTTTTCTTGCAGTGTTCTTCGGAACGCTCGCCTTCGCGTTCGTCGAGCCCTTCTTCTTCATCGGCTACCTGATCTCGATCGCCATCTTCGGGCTCTACCAGGCCATCTTCATGGCCAATGCCGGCGGCGCATGGGACAATGCCAAGAAGATTGTCGAAGTCGAGCTCAAGCAGAAGGGCACGGAACTGCACGCCGCCACGGTCGTAGGAGATACCGTAGGCGATCCCTTCAAGGATACCTCCTCGGTGGCGCTCAACCCGGTGATCAAGTTCACCACGCTGTTCGGCTTGCTCGCCGTTGAGCTGGCCGTGTCGCTGGCGGAAAAGGGCTCCGCCCTGACCCATGGATTCGCGCTGGTCTTCTTCCTTGTGTCGGTTGCGTTCGTCTATCGCTCCTTCTACGGCATGCGCATCGGCTCGGAACAGCCGGCCCCGAAGGCCGCTGCCCATGCCGCTGCCGACTGACAAACACTTCACTGTTGCACCCGAGCCATCCGGCCCCGCCGGATGGCTTTTTTGTTGTGGCCGGACACTCCTGTCGGTCCCTTCAATGGGGAACGGACACCCGGGTCCGCTAAATCTTCAGCTCAGCGCGCGGTTCGCAGCTGGACGCTCCAGCGTGCTACCGTACTCTCATGTTCATCGGTCATTTTGGAGTGGGACTCGCCGCCAAAGGGCTCGCCGCCCGCACCTCCCTCGGGACCCTGTTCTTCGCAGCCCAGTTTCTCGATCTGGTCTGGCCGGTCTTGCTGTTGCTCGGACTCGAACATGTGCGCATCGCGCCGGGCATCACACGCATGTCGCCTTTCGATTTCTACGACTACCCCATCTCGCACAGCCTCGCGAGCGCAGCCATGTGGTGTTTGGTGGTCGGGGCCGCCTACTACACCGTTCGCCGAAACGCGCACGACGCTATGATTGTGGGTCTCGCCGTGGTCAGTCACTGGGCGCTTGATCTCGTGGTCCACCGTCCCGACCTCCCGCTCTGGCCGGGAGGCCCGAAGGTGGGGTGGGGACTATGGAATTACTGGATACCCGAGATTGTGGTGGAAGGGGCCACCTTCGCCGCGGGAATCTGGATGTACTCCACGGTCACCCGCGCACGCGACGGCCTGGGCCGCTACGCCTTCTGGACTCTTATGGGATTTCTATTTTGCGGCTGGGTCGCCAGCCTTTTGGCGGGAGCGCCACCCAACGAGCAGGCGATGGCCTGGGGAGCGCTCGGCATGTGGATCGTCATGCCGTGGGCGTGGTGGGCGGACAGGCATCGCCAGATCATCGCGTAGCGGCAGGCGCCCTGGCCTGCGCTATGGGGCGCGAACATTTTTGCCCGCAGATTTTGTCCAGCTCACGGCTTTCCGCAGCCATCATCCGAAGACGCGGGTTTCAGCCGCCGCCCGGCTGCTTCCCCGCCCCTAGCTTTCTCAAATACAACACCAACTGCCAGCGCTGCAACTCCGGCAACTGGCTGAACGACGGCATCCCGCGGTCCGGATTCCCGTTGGTGATCTTCCAGAACAGTGCTCCGTCGCTCTGTTCCTGTACTTTGGGCATTTGCAGGTCAGCTGCATGCTTCTTCGCCAGGCCGGAGCCGTCTTCCCCGTGGCACTCCACACAGTTCCGCTTGAAGAGCTTCTCCCCCCCGGCCGCAGCCTCGGGTTTTGTGGCCAGCGGATTCTTCTTTGTCGCTGCTTCCGTCGGAGCCCGCCAGTTCGGGTCCTGCTGGTAAGCAGTATTCTGCGCAGCCAGTCCTGCCGCCGCGAGCATGGCCGCTATCACAAGTACAAACAACTTGTTCACCGTTCGGCTCCCCAAAGGCGCGCGACCTTGTTCCCAAAGCCGCGAATCTCATAACTGTATCCGAATCGCAGAAGCACCGGGCTACCATCGCCGGTCAGCGCGAATCCCGGCGAGAAGCGCAGCGAACCGTTTTCGCTCACCTGCCACGACAGCACCGGAGCCACATAATGCACTTTGTTCCTCGGACTAAATCCATCTACGGTGCTACCCAATGCGCCATACAGCTCCAGCCCCGCGATGAAATTCTCCCGGCAGAAACGGCAGGCATGGCCCGAGGCCAGCGTGGCCAGCGGCCGCGCCACCCCGAAAGCATAGCCGAATTCGAACCCTTCGCCCTTCGACAGGTTCTTCTCGGTGATAAAGTTCCCCGCTATGTTCCAGTCATGCGTGGTGCCCGAAAGAATCAGCTTCGCTTCGAGCTCGTGGTTCTTCCCCGGCTGCAACAGCGAATTCGGCGAGGTCACATCGGGACCGCCGCCCACAATTTCTTTTTGGATACGCGACGCCTCGCTGGTGCTCTCGTATTCGAGATACAGAACCGGATTGATCCGGTGCTCCCGCTTCAGCGGACGGAACCGGTTCTCAATCCGCCAGCCCGTGAACACGGCGCCGTCCCCGACTGCGCCCTGCCCCTCGAGGTAGAGTTCCGAAGTCCACCGCCCGGTCACGCCGTATTCCAACTCCAGGTAAGGCGCGACGTAGGCCTGTTGCCCGTGGCGGGGAATCCCCGAAGTTGTGAAGACCTCGAGTTCCAGGTTCCCCGGCTCCTCCAGGTGATGATCGTAGGTGACGAAGTAAGGGCTCTCCTGGGCACTCAAGAAAGAGGATGCAGCCAAGACCAGCAGAACAGTGATGGACAGTCTCAAGAATGATTTCCTAGTTGCAACTGATTTGCATCTATATCCATATTGCATACTAACCAGGCACGCCCGCCGGGTCAATCTCCACGCACACTTTATGTTTCAGAGTGTTTGCAACCAGATGCAACAAACAGCGGACGCGCGGCGAGAATCCGGTTCTCTCGGAGTTTCAGGGCCGCTGCGGCGAAAGGCAGTGCTCTGGCGAAAAATCCGGCGCGGCGATCTCTATGCACTCGTCCGGCACTGCCCGCAATACCCACCCACCTCGAGCCGGCTCACCACGATGTGGAAGCGGCAGTCGCGCTGGATTTGCCCTTTCAGCCGGTCGAACAGGTCGCTCTCGAATTCCATGATCTTGCCGCACCTCAGGCACGCCATGTGGATGTGATCGCGCTGCGGCCGCCGCTCGTAGTAATGCTTCTCGCCCTCGAGATGCATCAGGTCGAGCTCGTCGACGAGGCCGTGCCGTTTCAAAAGCTTGAGCGTCCGGTACACGGTGACGCGATCAATCTGCGGATCCACCTGCTTCGCCTTGCGCAGGATCTGGCTGGCGTCCAGGTGCTGCTTGGCCGTTTCCACCACCTGCAGGATGGTGCGGCGTTGCCGCGTCATGCGCAGCCCGCGCGACATCAGCTCCGCCTGCAGGCGGCCAGGCGTCTCGGTTTGCGGCATGGGCACGGTGGTCACTCCGAATCAGAGGATAGTAACTGCAACACCGTTGCAATTGTAAAGTACTTGTAAATCCGCGGCAACCTGCCCTGCCTCGCTCAGTTGGCCTTCATTTTTTCTTTGACGCTGTGGGCCAGTTTCTCGATCTCTTCCGCTTTCTTGACGACCTCGAGCGACAGGACGCTCTCGTTGGTCTTGTCCACCGACTCCTTGAGCTCGGTAGCCAGTTTCAGCAGCTTGTCGGTGTCGCGTTTCAGCGCCGCCTGGCGCTCCTGGTTCGCCTTCTTGGCCATCTCACGCTCGAGCTTCGACTTGGCGGGGTCTTCGGGCTCTGTTTGCTGCCCCGGGGACATCGGCATAGGCGGCATCTTCGGATTTTGCGCCGACACACGCAACGGGCCCACGCTCAGAAGCAAGCCAAGCATCATCGCTAAAATCGTTTTTGTAGCCAAGGCAACCCCCCCGGGCGACGAGGAATGACGGTTCCTATTATAGGTCTGCGGACAGCCCTGCCGTTGGCCCCTGGCAGCGAGGATGGCTTTGAAAACACCAGAGCGAGGACCGAAGCCCTCGCTCTCACCTCCGAACCACAAATTGTTTCTTTAATCTACAGCTGGCTCATTTTCGCCAGGAACTCGCTGTTTGTCGTGGTCTTGGCCAGGCGCTCGATGAGCAACTCCATGGCCTCCACCGGGCTGAGCGGGTTCAGCACCTTGCGCAGCACCCAGATCCGCGTCAGGTCTTCCTTCGGGATCAACAGCTCTTCCTTACGGGTGCCCGAGCGCTGAATGTCGATGGCCGGGAAGGTGCGCTTGTCGACCAGCTTGCGGTCGAGAATGATTTCCATGTTGCCCGTGCCCTTAAATTCTTCAAAGATCACGTCATCCATGCGGGAGCCGGTATCGATCAGCGCGGTCGCGATGATGGTCAGCGACCCGCCCTCTTCGATGTTGCGGGCTGAACCGAAAAACCGCTTCGGGCGCTGCAACGCGTTGGAATCCACGCCGCCCGACAGCACCTTGCCGCTGGGCGGAACGATGGTGTTGTAGGCCCGCGCCAGGCGGGTGATCGAATCCAGCAAGATGACCACGTCGCGCTTGTGCTCGACCAGACGCTTGGCCTTCTCGATCACCATTTCCGCAACTTGCACGTGCCGCGCCGCAGGCTCGTCGAAGGTCGACGAAATCACTTCGCCCTTCACCGAGCGCTGCATGTCGGTGACTTCTTCGGGGCGCTCGTCAATCAGCAGAACAATCAGCACCACTTCCGGATGGTTGGTTGTGATCGAGTTGGCCACGTTCTGCAGCAGCATGGTCTTGCCGGCGCGCGGCGGCGAAACGATCAGGCCGCGCTGTCCCTTGCCGATGGGCGTCAGCAGGTCCATCACGCGCGCGCTCACGTTGTCGCGCGTGGTCTCCAGCTTCAGCCGCTCCTGCGGATAGAGCGGCGTCAGGTTGTCAAACAGGATCTTGTTGCGCGCCTCGTCGGGCGACTCGAAGTTGACCGCCTCAATCTTGACCAGCGCAAAATACTTTTCACCTTCGTGCGGAGGACGCACCTGGCCGCTGATCGTGTCGCCAGTTTTCAGATCGAATTTGCGGATCTGCGAGGGCGAGACGTAGATGTCATCCGGCCCGGGAAGATAGTTATAATCCGGCGAGCGCAGGAAGCCATAGCCGTCGGGCAAGATCTCCAGCACGCCTTCGGCGAAGATGTGGCCTTCCTTTTCGCTCTGCGCCTGCAGAATCTTGAAAATCAAGTCCTGCTTGCGCAGACCGCTGGCCCCGGGCAGGTCCAAGGATCGGGCGATCTTGGTCAGCTCGGTAATATTCTTTTCTTTGAGTTCAGCGATGGTCATTGATCACCTACGGGAAATGTACAGGGGGGTGTGGCTGGAAGAACTTGCACTCAGGAGGGCAGGAGGCGGGACTGCGCTACGCAGCCCGCCGTTGCGCCTCAGCAAAATTTTCCGGTTCCGTCAGCACGGCTTGACGCTCCGCGCCAGCGATCCGGTCCAAAACCTGATTCATCGTTTCTTGAATTCGGGTGCTAGGCCGGTGAAACTTCCGGGTGGCCTTGGAGGCAAGCTGGCACAGCATATACCGATTCCGCAAAGTATGTAAAGCCTCAAAAACGCGATCAGAACGCATATTTAGCTACTTCTCCTTTACTTCTGGGAAAAACCCCTCGCCCGTTCCCACCCAACTTCGACAAGACGTCCCCAGACGACGCAAGTCACTGAATTGACATGGGTTTACACGAATTACACGGGTCAACCCTATAGATGCTCGACCTAACCTGAAAGTTGCTTTTTCTGGGTTAGGGCCCGGGGCTCCAAGCAGGGGCGCGACCGATGGACAGCTACAGCCAGGGCAATCCTTGGAAAGCGCTAATCTAATTGCATTGGCGCGACAGGTCAAGAAATTCTTTTCCCCTTTCCGAAAGCGCTCTCGCGCAAAGTCGAAACCGGCTATCCCTGTGTTCGGAACGAGCGACCGGCGGCTGCTTGCGAATAAATCGACCGGAACGGAACGACCGTCTGCGGAAAAAGTGTCGACTCGGGCGTCGCTGCAACTCCCACACTCCTGAGCGGAACCCCTCACGCGCCGGACAAGGCCAGCTCGAGTGACGAGAGAACGCCGTTATCTCCCGCCCATCACCTTCTGAGGCCAGCTGTAGCCGTCAAGCTCCAGCGGTGCCTTGTGCCGGTATCTTCAGTGAGACTTGGCCTCGCCAGCGGCCGCGCGCCTGGCGCGCGCCGCCGCGATCCGCCCCAGCGCCCGTCCCACGTCAGGATCGTCGGGTTTTAACGACTGGGCCACCCGCAATTCCTTTTCGCCATTGTCAAGGTCGCCCATCTGACACTGGGTAAGCCCAAGTTTCTTGTGCAGGTCGGCCTGAATAGAGCATTCGCCGCACAGCTCGATCGCTCTTTGAAATGTCTCGATCGCCTCCTGCCAATCATGCGCTGCTCCTGCTGCCAGCGCATCGTTGCCCAACGCGCTGGCCTGGTCGACCACTCTGCGGTTCTTCTCAATTTCCTTGTAGCGCTCCAGGTAACGCGCCGCCTCCGCAGGATCGCTGGCCCTGAGCGCCCGCGACAAACTGATCAGCGGTTGCCGGTAATCCGGATCGATCGCGACCGCCTGCTTCCACGCCGAAATCGCGTCTGGCATCTGCGATTCGTGCTCCAGGCTCTGACCAAGCATGTGCCACGCGGTCGCGTTGCGTGGCTGCAGCCTGACCACGGCCTGCAGGTGTGAGATCGCGGCCTTGTAGTCACCGCCTTGCTTCGCGATCATGGCGAGAAAGTAGTAGGGCTCTGGCATCTGCGGCGCGAGGCGAACGGCCGTCTCAAGATCGGGTCGGGCCTCTTCCCGCCGGCCCAGATCGAAGAGAACGCGACCACGGTTCAAATGCGCCAGAGCCATGTCTCCACGGCCGAGTCGAATCGCTTCGTCGTTCTCGGCCAAGGCCCCCGGGAGGTCATAGCTTTCCGCCAGCACCATCCCCAAATCCAAATGCGCTGTGGACGAATCCGGTTCCAACGCAACCACTCTGCGAAGCAGCGCGATGGCTTCCGCGCTTTTTCCCAGGCGCGCCTTTACCCTCCCGGCGGCGGCCATAGCAGCCCGGTCTTCGGGGGCGAGCTTCATGGCCTGCTCAGCTTCTGCTTCCGCTTCGCTGAATCTCTGTTCCCGTGCCAGCACCAAGGCCAGGTCGAGGTGAGCGGATTCATAATGGACATCGGCTGCCGTCGCCTGCCGGAACAGTTTCTCCGCAGCGGCCGTGTCGCCACTGTTGGCGCGAATGATGCCGAGTCCAACCAGCGCCGGCGCCAGCGTCGGCTCCAGCTTCAGCGCTTCGTGAAATTCCGCTTCCGCCTCCAAGGTCTTGCCCATGTTCTGCAGCGCCGTTCCCAGGCCCGCATGCGCGCTCGCCATCGCCGGTTTGAATTTGAGCGCCAGACGGAATTCCGCCGCTGCCGCCGACCATTGCTGCGCACGCGCTCGCACCTCGCCCAGTTTGTCATGGGTCACGGCCGACTGCGGATCGAGCCGGATCGCCTGCTCAAACGACCCCACCGCGCAGTTCAGCTTTCCCTGCTTCGCGAACCAGGTTCCGGCTGCATTGTAGGTTTTGGCCGAAGGGTGGTTTCGAAGTTCCTGTTCCTGTTCCGCGGGCAGCTTGCAGCCCTCCGGTTGCCGCTGGGCGAACGCAGGGAGCACGCAAGCGAGAACCCAACAGGCTCCGAAGTTGGCTCTCATGGCAGGTTGCTAGCAGTATAGAGGGTCGGACCCAAGGCCACCGCCAACCCTGACACGCGATGTGTTCACCCAGAGGGCTGTCCGGAGGATGTCCTTCCGGCAAGCATGATGTGACGTCGAGGTGGAGGGCTCGCTAAAACTCAAAATACCCGGCCCGGGACGGCCGCTCCACCCCGTCAGTGCCGGTTGCCGGCAGCAGCCCGATCACGCCGTGCAGCGAGTCCCACGCCGCCTGATTGAGGGCCGGGTCTGAGCCCACCAGGTCGCGAATCATCTGCCAAGCGGCGACATTGAAGGCGCCCTCGGGCGGCGGCCCCATCGCGAGCGAGACCGAACACTGTGGGCAAAAACAGATCCGCTGCGAGGCCGACTTCTGCCGTGGTCGGATCCCAACCGTCTGCGCAAACAGGTAGATCGCAACCGATTTCTGTCCCGCCTCGATTTCGCGATTACAGCGAAGGCAAAAGGAATTCTCCAAGTGGTCATCCCCGCAAGTCCGACGTTGCCCCGATGGTCGCTTGAGGACCCCGCCCGGCACAAGTACGCAGCAGGATTCCAGGGAAGCCACAGTTCCGGAACCAAGCTGGGTGCTAGTCATTCCACAGGCTCGTGGGGCACCCTGACCCCATGAACTTCGGTGACCCCCACCCTGCTCTGGAATGGGCGCCGCACCGGCCCGCCACACCTGGGGCAAATTTCGTTCGCCTCGAACACCTGCGGCGGCTACGCGGGTCCGAGAAGGTAGCCGCCATCTGCTATCGTCTGGGGAAGCGCGGGATCGAATTTCTCCTGATCCGCACTCGTGGCGATCGCTGGACATTTCCCAAGGGCAGCGCCGAAGCAGGCCTGAGCCATGCCCAGGCCGCCGCCCTGGAGGCCTTCGAGGAAGCCGGGGTCCATGGCCGCATCGAGGAAAGCGCCTTCGCGCGCTATGTCCGGGTGAAGAACGGCGGCCGGCGCTCGCCCGACGTGGAAGTCATCATCAATGTGCACCTGTGCGAAGTCACCCGCCTGGTCGAACCCCAGGAAGACGGCCGCCATCCCACGTGGTTCATCGCCGAAAAAGCCAAGCGCAAACTCCGCCAACGCCGCGACGCCGCCTTCGGTCACGACCTCGCCCGCATCATCGACCGCGCCGTCGCCCGCATTCAGCGTCTCTATCGGGCCGAACAGGCGGCAAGCCAACCGCGCCCCAAAGCCGAAATTATCGAGATCGACGACCCGCGCGTTAGTACCGTGCCCCTGAAAGCCGGCTCGAAGAAAGCACGCTGAGGGCGAGCCTTCCCAAGCCGCGCTTACCGCGTCGGCTCCGCCACCCAGCGTGAAATCGCGGTCACTACTTTTCGCGGCGCAAAGCGCACCGACTCGGCCAGCAGCCAGTTCCGGAATCCCGAAATCGCCAGCGTCTTGCCCGCCATGAGCGCGCGGTAGCCGTCAGCCGCGACCGTCTTGGGGTCCATGGGCGTCAGGCGTTGGAACAGCCGCGAGCTCTCCGTGCGGGCCCGCTTTTGAAATTCCGTCAGGGTTGCGCCGGGACAAAAACAAGTCACGCTCACGCCGCTCGCGCGCAACTCATCGGCGATCGCCTCCGTGAACGACAGCACATAGGCCTTGGTCGCATAGTAGACCGCCATCAGGGGCCCGGGCTGAAACGCGGCCGTCGACGCGACATTCATGATCTTCCCCGCTCGCCGCTCGAGCATCGGCGCCAGATAGAGACGCGTGAGCAGTGTCAGCGCGGTTATGTTGAGCTGGATCTGCCCGTACGCCTCTTCCAGCGCCAGGTTCGCGAACTCTCCCGACATGCCATAGCCGGCGTTATTGACCAGGATGTCAACGTGGATCCTCGCCCGCTGCGTTTCCTCGAACAGGGTCTGCGAGGCCTGCGGCAGCCCGAGGTCGAGGGGAATGGTCTTCACCGCGGTGCCGTACTGCTGGCGGAGTTGTTCGGCCAGTTCCGCAAGTTTCGGCCCGCTGCGGGCCACCAGCACCAGGTTGTAGTGGTCGCGCGCGAACAGATGCGCGAATTCCAGGCCAAGCCCGGCCGAGGCGCCGGTGATGAGAGCAGTTTGCTGGGAGGCCATGCCGGCATTTTAAATCGGGAGCACGGCAGGCTACCTCCTGTACTCGTCCTTCACCACTTCCCCGCCTTTCATCACGAACTTCACATGCTCCAGTTGCCGGATGTCACTGAGCGGGTCGCCATCGACCGCGATCAGGTCAGCGTATTTACCCGGCTCGAGCGCGCCAATGTCGTCAGCCCACCCGAGCAGGTCCGCGGCGTTGATCGTCGCCGCACGAATGGCCTCGAGCGGCGACATGCCGTAGCGCGTCATCCATTCGAACTCCACCGCCTGGATCCCGTGCGGGAACGAGCCCGCATCGGTGCCGAAAGCGATTTTCACTCCAGCCGAGAGCGCCTTCTTGAAGCTGGCCTCGTGGATCTTCACCCGGCTGGTGCTGCCTCCACTCATCGCCAGATCGGCCTTTTCGAGCGCGCAGCAGTACACTTGCAGCGTCGGCACCAGGTAGGTGCCCTTCGCGACCATCTTGCGGATAGCTTCGTCGTCGAGTTGGATGCCATGCTCGATCGAATCCACACCCGCGTCGATGCAGTAGTGCAGGCCGGGGCCGTCGTAAGCATGGCAGGCGACCTTGATCCCTTTCAGCCGCGCTTCGTCGACGATCGCTTGCACTTCCTCGAAGCTGAAGTTCGCCACGCTCTTGATGGATCCGTCCGGCAGGAAGCGGTAGCGGTCGTTGCCGTACATCTTGATCAGATCGGCGCCATAGTTGAACTGCTCGCGCACCGCCTTGCGCGCCTCGTAGGGACCGTCGACCAGTTGCACACCGCTGGGAACCGGCACTTGCGGCGCATAGCCTTCCAGTTCATACCCTCCCGTGGATGAGATGCCGCGCGTTGCCACCTTCAGGCGCGGACCGGGGATCAGCCCCCGGTTGATTGCGTTGCGGACATCGACGTCGCTGTACATGGCCCCTTCGGTCTCGACGTCGCGCATGGCGGTGAAGCCCGCCTCGAGATCATGCTTCACGTTCAGCGTCGCCAGGATGGTCCGGTACTGATACGAATCCTTCAGCAGGTACTCTTCATAGTGGGAATTGTCGGTGTCGGCGAGCATGATGTGCGTGTGGCAATCAATCAGGCCGGGCAGCACGGTAGCGTGCGACAGATCGATGACCTTGGTTCCCGCCGGAATTTTCTCGGCGCTCGAGCCCGCCACGCGCACAATCCGGCCGGCGCGGACCACGATGACCTGGTCGGCAAGCATCTTGCCAGCGCGAACGTCGAGCAGTCTGCCGGCGCGAACGTACTCCGGTGCAGCCGACGAGGGCTGTTCCGCCACGGGCGTGGGGCCGGTGAGGTTGGCGTTCTGCCCCACCAGCGGCAGCGCGAAGCTCAGAAGTCCGATCCTTGCGATCAGGAATACAACGTTTTTGCCAGCGGGACGGGCCATGACGCGCTCCAGGAGAAAAGAAGTGGTGATCAGACCAGCCGATTGTAGCCGAGGGTGCCGACCTAGTGCTTTTGCATTATTGTCGTCTCCCTGCCTGTTCTATAACGTTCCGCCACCTGTTGTTGACCTTAGCTTGTGGGGTGGCTATGGCATCTACCGTCGCGGGCACTTCCCTGGCAGTTCCCACGTCCCAGCGCTCGGCGCTTCGCCTGCAAATCTCGATCGCCCTGCTGCTAGCGGTCGGCATCGCTTCGTTCTTCTGGATTGATTCGCGCTATCCGGCGCTGGTGAAGAAACTGCACAGCGGGACCGCCATCAGGACCAGCGGCGTGCTGAGCTTCGACGCCAAGATGCCGGTGAACCCACAGATGCCGCTGGCGGCGCGCATCGGGCGCACCACGGTCAACTGGATGTGGACCAACCGCATCGGCATGACTTTCAGCCTGTTCTTCGGCGCGGCCATGCTTACGCTGCTGCCGCTGCTGCCGCGGCGGCGCTTCGGCAGCGTAGTGGGCGACACCGCGCTGGGCGCGGTCGCGGGCGTACCCCTCGGTGTCTGTGCCAACTGCGTGGCGCCCATCGGGCAGAGTCTTTATCAAGGCGGAGCAAGTTCGGCAACCGTGCTCGCGACCATGATCTCGTCGCCGATGCTCAACATCGTCGTGCTGACCATGGTGTTCGCGCTGTTTCCCGCGGGCATCGCGCTGCTGCGGGTGGCCATGCCCGTGGTGCTGCTGGCCATGGTGCCCTGGCTCACGGGTCGAACCCAGGCGGTGGAAGTGTCGTGTCCGGCATCCTCGACCGGATGGCTGGTGCCGGTGACCGGGACGTTCACCCAGTATCTGAAGAATCTCGCCCGGCTGGCCGCGACGACAGTCCCCTTCATGATCCTCGCGGCCTTGCTGGGCGCGATCGTCGCGGAACTGGTGCCGGCCCAGTTGATTCCTGCGCACGTGAACCTGTTGGGCATCGTGCTGGTAGCGCTAACCGGCGCATTCCTGCCGGTGCCCATGGCGTTTGATGTGGCGGCTGCCTTCATCCTGATGACTCGCGGCGTTCCCATGCCTTACGTCGTGACGCTGCTGTGCACGCTGGGCGCGTTCAGCGTGTATCCCATACTGATCGTCGGGCGGACCATGTCGTGGAAGACAGCGCTACGTGTGTTTGCCGCGGTAACGTTCCTCGGAATTTTTGCGGGATTGGGGACGGCGCTGGTACAACACGCACGGTAGAGCACGGCCGAATCAGCAATAGCGGCAAGACAAAACGGGGCAGCCGGTCGCGGCTGCCCCTTACGTTTTCCTGACTACCGATGCTGCACGCGAGCGGGGGCCTTGCGACAAGCTCAGGGCAGGCCGCCCGCGCCACCGGCCTCTACGCGTTCACCAGCGCCGGCTCGACCTCGTAGATGGAGTGCCACGACGTCGCCGCCTTCAGCTTGTCGTTCACGTTGTTGATGTTCTTCACGCCCTCGGTCTCGAGCCACTTGCGGAACGCCGCCGCGCCCTGCTTTGCATACACCGGGATGCCATCTTTCCAGGTCGCGCGGCCGCAGAGCACGCCATTGAACTTCACGCCCGACTCACCCGCCAGCTCGAGCGTTTCGCTGAACTCGGCATTGCTCACACCCGCCGAGAGATAGATGAACGGCTTGGTCGCAACGCTTGCCGCTTTGTGGAACAGATCGATGGCTTCCTTCTTCGTATATGCCTTCTGCCCGGCGAACGACCGGGTGCCTTCGACAAACTTCATGTTCACTGGGACTTCGACCTTCAGCACGTCGACGCCATAGCGGTCCTTGCTGAACTCCTTCATGCTGGCGGCGACGATCTCGGGCTTCTTCTTGGCATACTCGAGGCCCTTTTCGTCTGCGCCCTCTTCGTAGCCCACGAACTCCAGGAAGAACGGGATGTCGTTGGCGCGGCATTCGTCGCCGATGCGCTCGACCCAGGCGTGCTTCTGGTCGTTGATCTTGGGCGGATCGAAGGGCGTGTAGTAGAGCAGGATCTTCACGCAATCGGCGCCGGCTTCTTTCAGCCGGCGCGCCGACCACAGGTCGAGCAGGTCGGGCAGGCGGCCGGGACCGGTCTTGTCGTACCCCGTCTTCTCATAAGCGAGCAGGAGGCCGGCGTTTCTGGCGCGGCGCTTCGAGGCCGGGAGTCCCCATTCGGGGTCGAGCAGGATGGCGCTGGCGTGCGGGGTCAGAACTTCGGTGACCAGCGTCTTGAATTCTTCCATCATCGCGTCCGTAATGTCGCCGCCTTTTTCCTTGGCGAGCGATTTCTGCAGCGATCCGCGCTGGTCCATGGCGGCGGCGGCAATAACGCCGCGGGGATTGGAAACCTTTTTGAGTCCGGCCAGTTTTCCGGGACTGAGCTTCATGGTGTGGTTCCTCCAGAGTATGAGTGCGGGATTGAAATGCTACACGACCGCTCGCAAAGCTGAGTTGGGCGGCCCTTCATTGTAATACGGCGTGTGTGGCGGATGTGTGACGGATGAACAATATGGGCATCTCGGACAAACGGCCGGGCACGGAACCTGACTACTTGCACTTGGCAATCATCAGCGTGATGTCGTCATGCTGCTCGGGCCTGCTGAACTGCTGCACTTCTTTCACGATCTCGGCGAGCAGAGCCTTGGGGGAGAGTTCGCGGTTCTGCGCCAGAGCTTTGAGCAGGCGGCGCTCGCCATATTCCTCTCCGCGCTTGTTGAACGCCTCGGTGACGCCGTCGGTGTAGAGAACCAGGGTGTCTCCCGGGGCCAGTTGGCGCTCTTCGATGGTGCAACTCCAGTCGGCAAAGAGCCCGAGGACGGTGCCGGTGGAACGTAGCTCTTCCCGCTGGCCCGCGTTGCGCAGCAAGATTCCCGAGTAGTGCCCGCAATTGGCATAGCGCAGGCGCCGGGTCTGATCGTGGTACTGGCCGAAGAAGAGCGTGGCGTAGGCACTGTCGGTCGTGTTTTCGCAAAACAGGCGGTTCACCGATTGCAGGAAGCGCTCCGGCTGCTCGAGCGCGATCGCGCTCTGGCTGCGCAGGTTCGCCTGCAAGTTGGCCATGAGCAGGGCGGCGGCGATCCCTTTGCCGGATGTGTCGGCGATGACCATGCCCAGCGAGCTATGGCCGAGATCGAGAAAGTCATAGTAGTCGCCGCCCACGGCGCGCGCCTGAATGCAGACCCCGGCGTACTCCAGCGTCTTGAGTTGCGGCAGGGTCTGGGGGAACAGGCGGGCCTGCACCTGCTTGGCGATTTCCAGTTCCTGGGCGGCGCGGCGTTCGGCTTCGAGCTTTTCGGCCGCCGCTCGCCGCTGGGCCTCAATCTCCCGAACGAAGTCGTCGCGTCCGACAAGTGAGAATGAGTTGCCGTCCAAATCGTCGAAGCGGGTGAAGATGCCGCCCCACAAAGTGGTTTGCGGAGGATGATGGAATGGGACGCCGCGCTGTTGCCACTCCTTGAACTTGGCCATCACGTCTTCAGTCACTAGCACCGTGTGGCGGGACTTGCCGATCAGTTTGCGTTCTTCGGATTTCCGCTTGGGAGCGACCAGCGCTAGAACCGTATTGCCGTCGGGAGGCGCGACCGCCACCCAGCGGTCGCCATACTCGTAGCTCTGGTCGACGACCAGGCCAAACCCAAGCTGCTCCACATAGAACTTCAGGCTGCGGTCCAGGTCCTTCACGAAAATATTCACGCATAGGACGCGAAGGTAGGGGGCCTGGCGGTCCAGGCGGAGGGTTTCCGCGAGCGCGGCTGAGGCAGGCATGGGGGAGATTATAAGGCGAAGGCAAGGACTTGTCGGGCTCCGCCCGGACCTGCGGTACCGGCGCATAGGGCTCCCTGCCCGACGTCGGCGTTACTGCCGCAGCGTCAGCGTGCTCAGCACCGCCTGCTGCTTCGCAATGAGGGCGTCGACGCCCCTGCGGGCGAGCGCGAGCATGTGCTGGAACTGCGGTTCGTCAAAGACGCGACGTTCGGCCGTGGCCTGCACCTCGACCATCTTGCGGCCGGCGGTCATGACGAAGTTCATGTCCACGTCGGCGCGCGAATCTTCTTCGTAGCAGAGATCGAGCAGAGGTTCGCCGTCCACGATGCCGACGCTGACGGCGGCCACGAAATCACGCAGGGGGACGGCGCTGAGCGTGCCCGCTTCCACCAATTTTTCGAGCGCGAGGCCCAGGGCAACGAAGGCCCCGGTGATGGAAGCGGTGCGCGTGCCGCCATCGGCCTGGATCACGTCGCAGTCGATCCAGACCGTCCGCTCGCCCAGTTTTTCCAGATCGGTAACAGCACGCAGCGAGCGCCCGATCAGGCGCTGGATCTCGTGCGTGCGTCCCGAGGCGCGGCCCTTGCTGACTTCGCGCGGCGTGCGGGTGAGCGTGGCGCGCGGCAGCATGCCGTATTCGCTCGAAACCCATCCCTTACCGGTGTTGCGCAGAAACGCCGGCACGGCCTCTTCGACCGAGGCGGTGCAGATGACGCGGGTATTCCCCACTTCGATCAGCACGGAGCCTTCGGCGGTGCGGATGAAGTCGCGAACGATCGAAACCGGGCGGATCTGGTCGGGGGAGCGGTTGTCGGAGCGGAAGACCATGCAGGGATTCTAAAGCAGTTCTCACTTCCCGGTTGCCAGTGGTCGGGGAACCCAATTCAGCACCGAGATGGAACTCTGTAATTTGGCAATTTTGTATTCGGTAATTTGAAACGGCGGGCATGGGATAAATTCCGCATTACCGGCGTAGCTGCTAAATTAGAAATCGACGGCTGATCGCTGACCTTGGGCTCACTGCGCCGCCTGCAACTGTCCCACCAGTTGGGCGACCGCAGAGCTGTCGTAGACATCGGACAAATCCGCGTGGCCAGCCAGAGTTTCGCGGTCTCGGCCCTCCACCAGAATCTTCACGCGCAGGATACCGGGGATATTGGCCGTGAGGCTCTGAATGAGCGAAGTTACGGTCAATTCTTCCTCGAGGACGCCCGAGCGGTGCCCGTTCGCCAGAGCCGCGTTGAGATCGATCACGGCGAGGCCGGGGTCGACCAGATAAACAGCGCGCACGTCGGAACCGGGAGCCAGCAGGTGCGGCGAGTCTTTGCCCAGGTAAATGCCCAGCAGGGCGCGCAACAGTTCTTCAGCGCGCTGCTGGCGCGCCGAGGGCAGCGGGATGCTGGCGGTCTGGGCGCGCAGCAGTCCCGCGTCGTCATATGCCACGTACAGGGTAACGCGTTCGCTCGGGCCCGGGGCGGGGGGAGCGACCGGACGCGTGTCTTGCGCGGCAGCCGGAAACTGGCTCACTCGGCTGCGCATGCGCCCGGCATAGAAGCCGAGCACCAGCACGGCCAGCAGCATGACGGTGACGGAGATGAGCAGGTGGCGCGGGATCATCGCGACGCTCCCAGTTTGTCGCGCGCGGCCGCCAGTCCGCCCGCCACGGCGCTGGCGACGTTCTGCTGGTAGGCGGGCAGCTGCAGGTCCATCACGTCGGTCCCGGGCGGAGCGATTTCCACCGCGATCGCGGCGCTGGTCAGGTTGTTCAACGGACGCAGAGGAGCAGGCAGCGTTCTGACCTGGATCTGTCGGCGCGTGAACTCCGCAGCCAGGCCTTGGGCGAGGGTCTGGCTGGAGGCAAGCGCCGCCGACTGGGCCATGTCCCAGGCCACGAAGGGGCCGTTGTTCTCGCCCCCTGCAGGCAGCAACGCGGTGTAGACTCGCGCGCCTCGTCCGCTGGGAGACGCGTGCAGGGCGATGTAGACAACCGGGTGCGCGGTATTGGCAAAAATAGCGCGCTGGTCCAGCGCGAGGTTCGCGTCAGAGTCGCGCAGCATCAGGGTCGAAATTCCCGCCGCCTCCAGTTCCTGGCGAAGGCGGCGCGCCAAGGCGAGGGTAACGTCTTTTTCGACGAGCTTGTCATTGAACGTGACGCCCTTGTCGTCGCCACCGTGGGCCGCATCGATAACCGCATAGAAGTGGCGCACCGGCAGCGGAGCGGAGGGGGGCACAGACGCGGGCGCGCCTGCAACCGCCGGGGTACTCGCTGCGCCCGGTCCGGAGACGGCAGAGGGCAGGGCGGGGGAGAACTGCTGCGGCGCCGGCGCGATGGTAATGGTACGACCCTCATTGCTGAAGCTGGCCATCAGCGGCACGGTACCGTTGATGGAAATTTCCGAGACGCCGTTGCTCTCGCTGTAGCTGGCCGAGGGGATCTCCCGGTCGTCGAAGCTCAGCGTGCTGCTGCCGGGCGCGACCAGCGGCTGGCGATTGAAAGTCATGCGCAGGCGGCCAGGTTCGGTGGCGATGGTCGGGTTCACCGGCGCGGTGAACGTCATGACCAGCCGGGGCGGGGTGGTGCGGCTGATCTGGGCGGTGAAATGTACGGCGACGTTCCCGATCAACAAGCGCCGGGCCGCAGGATTGAAAGTTACCGGAGGGCCCAGCAGGCGCGGCAGCAGGTAGTTGAGCGCGCTGACGGGCACCAGGCCCCGGCCATTTTCCAGAAGGAAGTTGGCGGGCAGGTCGAAGTCGCGACCCGCGACCCGGGCGCGCTTCTTGCCGTTGATGAACTCGGCCTCAGCTTGCCTGTACCGAATCGTCCAGTGCAGTCCGTCGGTGCGGGAACTGACCTGGCCCAGGGGCTCGAGCGCTTCAAACAGTCCCGCATACTCGCGGCCGTCACGGTCCACGACCGAGATGGAAAAGTTGGCCGCGGGCGAGAAGACTGCGATCTTGTTCTCGTCGGCGGAGCCAGCGCTGACGGTGAGCATGAGCAGCAGTCCGAAGAAAAGCCCGAACCTGCGCGGAGGGGGTATTTTTGACAATCGCGGCACTCGGAGTTCTAGGAGGAGCAAGGCTGCGACCTCTTCTGAGATGGATCAGGGTACCAGAGGCGAGGCCGGAAGCCAGAGTGGCGGCGGTGTTTGGCCCCGGGTGGGTAAGGCGACGATAAAGCTTCGAACCGCCAAGGACGCGAAGAACGGCAGCAAAGACGGTCTTTGAAAACGCAGAGTCCGGAGAGTGGCGCGCAAAGAACCAAAGAAGTCTCACAGGCGCGGAAGACGCGGCGAATGGGAACACAGAGCGGGCGGCGACGGCAGTTTTCTTTGCGGCCATTGCGATTTCTTGCGGTTAAGGGCTTTGATCGGGGCTGCCTACGCGCACTGGCGCACTGGCGTTTGCCCCCGTCGCGCCTGCGCGATAGACTTTGGAGTTTCGAGGTGGGGTCATGCTGGTCGTCATGCAGGCGCATGCCACGGAAGAGCAGGTACGCGCCGTCTGTCAGAGAATCGAGTCGCTCGGTTATCGCGCGCATCCCATGCCGGGGGCGACGCGCACCGCGATCGGAATCACCGGGAACCAGGGCGAGGTCGAACAGGGCACGCTCGACGATATGCCGGGCGTGCAGGAAGTCATCCGCGTCAGCAAACCCTACAAGCTGGTCAGCCGCGACGTAAAAGAAGAGAACACGGTCATCCGGTTCGCCGCAACGCCCGCGACCATCGGCGGAAAGAACCTGGCGGTCATCGCCGGCCCTTGCGCCATCGAAAGCCGTGAGCAGGCCTTCGCGGTGGCTGAGCGGGTAGCGCAGGCCGGAGCGCAATTTTACCGCGGCGGCGCCTACAAGCCGCGTACCTCGCCCTATTCCTTCCAGGGCCTGGGCGAGGCCGGGCTGCAGATCATGGCCGAGATCCGCGACCGCTTTGGGATGAAGATCATCACCGAGGCCATCGATAACGAATCGCTGGAACTCGTTGAGAGATACGCCGACGTGATCCAGATCGGCGCGCGTAACATGCAGAACTTCTCGCTGCTCAAGCATGCCGGACGGGCGAAGAAACCGGTCCTGCTCAAGCGCGGCATGTCGGCCACGCTGGAAGAGTTCTTCATGGCAGCCGAGTACATCATGAGCGAGGGTAACTATAACGTGGTGCTGTGCGAGCGCGGCGTGCGCACCTTCGCCGACCACACTCGCAACACGCTGGATCTCAGCATTGTGCCCGCCGTGCAGCGGCTCAGCCACCTGCCGATCGTAGTGGATCCCAGCCACGGAACCGGCAAGCGCAACAAGGTGACGCCGCTGTCGCGGGCGGCGGTGGCGGTCGGGGCCGATGGGCTCATCGTCGAAGTGCACCATCAGCCCGACAAGGCGCTGTCCGACGGTGTGCAGTCGTTGTATCCCGAGCAGTTCGACGAGTTGATGGCGCAGGTGCGCCAGATCGCGGCGGTGGTGGGCCGCGAGATTGTCGCGATCGGGGCCGCTGCTGCGCAGCCAGAGGCCGCGCGGGCGAGGTGAGCTGTGAAGCGTAGCCTGCTTGTCCTTTTGTCGTTGCTTTGGTGGGCCGCCTCGCCGGTGCGGGCGCAGGAATCGGAGCAGGCGCCGGATCCGCCGGCCGCTTCTGCGAATGCCTCGACCGCGGAGCGCGTCCCGAATACCAGCGGCTTTGAGGTCCTGAGCAAGGCCACTCCCGCCGAGCTCAGCAACTATCCGTTTCGCGTGCTCGCCGGAGTGCGAAATCACTGGTTTCCGCTGATCCGCGAATTGCGGAATTCCCCGGAATGGAAGCCGGGCGAGGCCGTGATCGAGTTCGAGATTCGTCGCGATGGCTCGCTGGGCGCAGTAAAGAAGATGGAGTCCGCCGGAAGCGACGATCTGGACGCGGCAGCGGAGCAGGCCATTACCTCGGCGGCGCCCTTCCGCGCCCTGCCCGATACTTATCGGGGAAACAATCTGAAGATGCGGTTTCACTTCGGCTACGACCGGGTAGCCGCTCCCGAGGCACCGCTTTGTCAAGGCCCGAACTGGGGCGCGCATACGGCCGTCCTAGTCATGCGCAAGAAGGAAAACGGGGTCACGCCTCCCCGACCGACCTATTCGCCCGATCCCGAGTACTCCGAAGCCGCACGGCGGAAGAAGTATCAGAGCCGGGCCAGATTGGCGGGAACGGTGGACCTCGACGGGAACTTCACCGATCTGTGCGTCTTGGTTCCTGCCGGCCTGGGTCTGGACGAGAAGGCGACGAGCGCGGTAAGAACCTGGAGGTTCGAGCCGGCCACGGTGGATGGTACGCCCACCGCAGTCCGCATCACTCTCGAAGTTGACTTCCGGCTTTATTGATCGCGGCTTTGCCCCTGGCGTAAGCTTGATTCCTTCCGGAGCCGGTTTACCCTTTGAAGAAAATCCTGTTCATCGTAATGCTGCTGCCCATCGCGGCCGGTGTGGGCTGGTGGTATTTCCGCGAGAGCCCGCTTCCGGACTACGGCCCCAGCTATCGCGAATACGCCTACGTCACCAATGGCAAGAGCAACACGGTGACGGTCATTGACGTGTTGGGCTATCGGGCGGAAAAAACCGTGGCCGTGGGCAACGAGCCGACGGGCGTGGCAGCGAACCCCAGAAAGAACGAGGTCTACGTGGTCAACACCGGCTCGAACAACGTCAGCGTGATCGATGCCGAGAAGAACGAGGTCGTGGCCACAATCGGGGTCCACGGGCGCCCCTATTTCATCGATGTGGCGCAAGACGGCAAGCGCGCCTACGTGGCGAACGCGGGATCCAGTAACGTATCGGTCATCGACCTGGAACGGCGCGCGGTGCTGGGCACGATTCGCGTCGGCGCCGCCCCTGGCCTGGCCCGCGTCTCGCCCGACGGCAAGACCGTGGTGGTGAGCAATCGCGGCGACGGCACGGTGTCTCTGATCGACGCCGGGAAGCTCACCGTGCGCGCGACACTGTCCATCTGCAGGCAACCCGAAGACATCGCGATCCTGCCCGATTCGTCGAAAGCATTCGTCGCCTGCAGCGGGTCCGCGCAAGTGGCATCGATCGACCTGAAAAACGACAAGCTGCTGGCGCTGCTTGACGTGGGGCCGACCCCGGTCCACCTTGCCCTGAAGCCCGATGGCGGCGAACTGATCGTGACGGATTTTGACGCAGATGCCATCTCGATCATTGAAACTGGCACCGATGAAGTCGCCAGCAGCTATCTGATCGGCACTAAGCCGGCGCGCGGCGTGGTTTCGGCCGACAACTCACGGCTCTATGTCAGCAACTTCGGATCGAACAGCGTGGCCGTGTACGACATCGACCTGGGAAAGATCGTGGCGACGGTGCCCGTCGGCAGCGGCCCGGACGGGCTGGCCCTGTCGCAGAACCAGAACTATCTGCTGGTTCTCGATTCTCAGTCGGGCGATGTGACAGTGATCCAGAAACGCAAGCCGCGGAAGCTCGAGCCCAGCGAGTACTCGCTGCTGACCATGGTCCCGGTGGGCGTGCAGCCGAATAATATTGTGGTCAAGTCGTTTCTGCTGAAGGCGGCGGTGCCGAAGTAAGACCGCGCTTTGGCCGTTCTGCGGGCCCTTTCGAAGCAAAACCCCTACTTGCTCAGTTTCGCGTCCAGGCTCACTTCCGCGCCGGGCAGGATCTTTACTTCCCTTTCCCAATCAGCATAGCCCGACAACTTCACCGCGACCTTATAGGTTCCGGCCGGCAAGCGAAGGACGGCGGGAGTGGAACTGACAAAGCTGCCGTCGAGGAATACATCGGCGCCGCCGGGATCGGAGGTGATCCGTACGGAGACCAGCGCCGCAGCGTTCCGTTCGGCGGAAGTGAGCTTGCCCTGCTCGAGCGTGATGGTTACGCCGGGATAGGTCAGCCAGCGATGGTCACCTAGGCTCACCTCCTGAAGCGGAGCGCCGAGCGCGTTAACGATCTGGTCGCGCGTCATGCCCGGCTTAAGGTCAACTGCGCCCGGGGCGGGCGCGACCGCAAAGCTTGGCGACGGCGGGTTCGCCACAGCAGCCGCCCCAGCCGAGGGCGGTCCTGTCGCGACCGCGGGAGTCGGGCGCGACCCTGCGGGGGCCGCAGCCGTCTCGGGAAGGACCCAGGGGTCGATGACCGAGTAAACTTTCTCCAGATCGCCCTGGGCCAGCGTGTCGCGCGACAGGAAGAAGCTGACGGTGGCCCAGACCTGGGCCGGCTTGCGGGGCCCGGGCATCATGCGCGTGCTGAGCAGGCCGAGGGTCACGACATCCGATCCCACCGAGACCGAGTTTACGTAGAACTTCTCGCCGCGCCCCAGCGCAACCTCTTTGGCTCCCGACAGAACGCTGAGCTTGCCATCTTGGATGGCGTTCGATGTGATGGTGCTGCGGTTGAACGAGCCGTAAAGACCGTCTTGCATCAGAACGACGATGCCTCCGACCCGCCGGATGGCGTTCTCCCCGCCATGCATCCCTAGCAGACCACCTCCCAGGATGGTGAGGCGATAGCGCGCCTGGATGCTGTCTTCCAGCATCGGGCGCTGGCCAGCGTCTTGCGCGAGCAGCGGAACCGCGACCAGGCAGGCGAGCAGGAGCGAGGCTCGGAAAGTCATCGCGGAAAGGGTACCAGAGATTCCCCAGAAACCGCTGGACATTACGAACCCGCCGATTTAGCCTGAAGCTTCGATAGGAAGACGCCCGTGCGCAGCTTGCGCGCGGGCGTTTTTTTGCCTGGAGGAGAAGCTTATGGGACGGCCCGCGTATCGCGAGGAAAGCGAGGTACAGCAGGTGGTCACCAAGTTTGCGGATTGTGGATACGAACTCGCGGAATTCACCCATGCGCGCCACGTTACCGTGGCCTGCTGGTATCTGTGCACGCTGCCTTCGGCGGAGGCGCTGGAGCGGATGCGCGCCGCCTTGCAGCGTTTCATCGCGCATCACCACCGGCAGGGCTATCACGAAATCATCACGCGCTTCTGGATGGAATTGCTGGACGAATACCTGCGCGGGCTGCCGGAGGGCATGACTTCTCTGGAGAGAATCAACCTCGCGGTGGAAGCACATTCCGAGAAAGATGTTCTATTTCGCTATTACACCCGCGAATTTGTGATGTCGGAAGCAGCCCGGAGCGAGTGGGTGGAACCCGATGTCAGCTCCTGGAGATCGCAGGCAACCGAGTGATCTGAACATGCCGGGGGAATGAGTCCGTGGAATCCCTCCTTTCGGAAACCACGAAAGTGGCACCTCCGCGGCAGCGCCTGCCCCCCGCCGAGTCCTATATAGTGTGTGATCCCCATGCAACTGCAGGAAAATGTCGCGCTGGCGCCACTGACCACATTGCAGGTGGGCGGAGTTGCGCGCTACTTTGTCGACGCGCAGAGCGTAAACGAGATCCGAGAAGCGCTCGCATTCGCGAAGTCGCGCAATCTGCCGGTGCTCGTTCTGGGAGGCGGGAGCAACCTGGTAATTGCCGACCGGGGCTGGCCCGGCCTGGCGCTCAAGGTCGGAATTCTAGGAATCAACCACCGCCACGGCGATCGTCAGACCGCTTACTTTGACGCGGGAGCAGGAGAAGACTGGGACGGCTTCGTCGCCGCAGCCGTGCGCCACCATTGCTCGGGGATCGAGTGCCTCAGCGGCATCCCGGGTAGCGTCGGCGGAACCCCGGTGCAGAACGTCGGGGCTTATGGGCTGGAAGTTTCGCAGACCATCGCATCGGTCACCGCACTCGACTCCAGGACGGGCGAGGAAGTGGAGATCGAGCGTGCGGATTGCGGGTTCGGCTATCGCACCAGCATTTTTAATACTCGCGAGCGGGGACGCTACATCATCCTGCGGGTGGCCTATGCCCTGAGGCACGGGGGCGCGCCGCACCTTGAATACGCGGATTTGAGGAAGTTCTTTGCGGGGCGCAATGGCGCGCCATCCCTCGGCGAAGTGCGCGATGCGGTGCTGGCCATCCGTGCCAGCAAGGGCATGCTCCTCCGCCCGGGGGAAGAGGAATCCCGCAGCGCGGGATCGTTCTTCAAGAACCCGGTGTTGTCGGAAACAGAGTTTGCCGCACTGCGGCGCCGCGCGGTCGCCCGCGGCCTGGAGATTCCCAGTTATCCGGATCTGGAGGCGAAGCGGAAGGTCTCAGCCGCGTGGCTGGTGGAGCACTCGGGATTCGCGAAGGGATTCGTTCGCGGCCATGTTGGCATTTCGCGGAAGCATGCGCTGGCAATTGTGAATTTGGGAGGCGCAACCGCGGCGGAGGTGATCACCCTGAAAGATGCCATCCAGACGCGCGTCGCGGAGCAGTGGGGCGTGCAGCTGGAGCCGGAGCCGGTGCTGGTGGGGTTCTGAAAACCAGTTGCCGGCCCTCAGTCCTCGGTCGTCAGCAAGGTAAGTCTGTCAAGATCCTTTCACCACCCGGGCCGCCCGCTGGAAAATGGCTGTGAACATCGCTCGCGTCAGTTTGCCGGTCTGCGTGTTCTGGTTCGAAGGGTGGTACGAGGCCAGCAGGATGCGCGAATCCGGCATCGTGTACTCGGCGCCGTGCGCGAACACATACGCGGCGCGGGTCTTCACCAGGCCGTGGCGCTTCAAATAATTCAAATAGGCCTCAAAGCCGATCTTGCCCAGGGCAACAATCACCCGCACATTCTTCAGCCCTTTCATCTCGCGGTCGAGGTAGGGAGCGCAGTTGGCGAGTTCTTCGGGCGTAGGTTTGTTGCCGGGAGGAGCGCAGCGCACCGCAGCCGTAATGTAAAGGTCCTGCAACTCGAGGCCGTCGTCGCGATGCCTGGCCGTGGGCTGGCTCGCGAAGCCAGTTTCGTACAAGACCGGGTACAGGAAGTTGCCCGAAGCGTCACCGGTGAATGGGCGCCCGGTGCGATTGGAACCATGGGCCCCCGGCGCAAGGCCGAGCACCAGCACACGCGCCTCCGGATCGCCAAAGCCGGGAACGGGCTTGCCCCAGTAATCCCAGTCGCGATAGGCGCGGCGCTTCTCGCGCGCGATCTGTTCGCGGTAGGCGACCAGGCGCGGACACTTTGTGCAAGCGATTACTTCCCGATTGAGTTGGACCAGCCAGTCCGCGGACATGAAGGCAGGCCTCGGCAAGTGCTCCCCCTTCGCCGGGCGCAGAACGCGCGCCATACCTCGGAGAGCAACGCGCCGGGTAGTCATTGTATTCGAACGCTCAGGGACGGTCCGGACCGGTGGGCACCGCTTGTTCGGATGTTAAACTTCTCGTGGCTCTTATGTTGTCCCGCCGGAAATTTGTGAGCAGATCGGCGGCCGGGCTGGTGGGCCTGGCGGCTGCTGGGTTTGCAGTCGACGGCTTTCTGGTCGAACCTCAGCGGGCGGTCGCCGAACACATCGAGATCGGGCTGCGGCGCCTGCCGGAAGTCTTCGACGGATTCCGCATCGCGCAGCTGAGCGACATTCATTTCGGCCCCTACATGACCCGGCCCGAACTGGACCGGGCGGCCAGCCTGGCGAGAGAGTTTCGGCCCGACCTGGTCGCTCTCACCGGGGATTTCGTGTCTCGCCTCTGGCGGCAGAGAAATGGCCTCGAGGGGGCGAAGAACGCCGGGCCCTGCGCCGACGCGTTCGCCAACTGGAAGGGGGCTCCGGTCATCGCCGTGCTGGGCAATCACGACCACTGGAACGATGCAGATCTGGTTGCCGGGGCGCTGGCGGACCGGGGTATCGAAGTGCTGCGCAATGGCGCGCGGCCAATGGAGAAGGACGGAGGGCGGCTGTGGATCGCGGGCGTCGATGACGTGCTGGAGGGCTGCGCGGATCTAGACCGCACGATCGCCCATATTCCGCAGGGCGAAGCGACGATCCTGCTGGCGCACGAACCCGATTATGCCGATGTGGCCTCGAAAGCGGGAGTCGATCTGCAGTTGTCCGGGCATTCCCACGGCGGGCAGGTGCGGGTGCCGGGAGTGGGGCCGATCGTACTGCCCCAACTCGCACGGAAGTACCACTCCGGAGTGAATCGGGTCGGGAACCTGCAGGTGTACACCACGCGCGGCATCGGCGTCATTAATCCGCCAGTGCGCTTGAACTGTCCGCCGGAAGTGACCTTGATTACCCTGCGGAAGAAGCGGTGACGGGACTGCCACCTCAGGGTTTGACGGTGTTCTCCCCCACTCTTTAGACTGAAGGGTTGCAGAGCGACGCCGCGCGGCTCAAAAGCGCCGGCGGGACGCGCACAACCGGATTGTGAAAGGTGAACGTGAGCCCCACTGAGACGAAGGAAAGCAGCAAGCGGGAGATTTCCGTTGAAATTCCCGCCCGCGAAGTGCAGCGCGAGACCGAAGCGCTGGTCCAGAAATACCAGAAACTGGCCCGCCTGCCGGGGTTCCGCAAGGGACATACCCCGGCCTCCCTCATTCGCCAGCGCTTTGCCGAGGACATTAAGACAGAAGTAGTGGAAACGCTCGTGCCGAAGTACTTCCGCCAAGAAGCGGAGCGGCAGGGACTGGTGCCGGTTTCCCAACCCCGGGTCCACGACCTGCACATCCATGACGGCGAGCCGCTCACTTTCAAGGCCAGCTTCGAAGTGTTGCCCGAGATCCAGGTGGAGGGATACCGCGAGCTGCGCGCCGACAAGCCTGTGATCGAGGTCACCGACGAGGAAGTGGAACAGGCGTTGAATCAGCTGCGGGAGCGGCAGGCGAGCTTCGAAACCATTGAAGGCCGGCTCCTGGCCGACGGCGACTTCGCCCAGGTCGCGCTTGACGGCAGGCCGCGCGAAGGCGAGGGGCAGCCCGTCCACATGGACGACGTGCTGGTGGAGATCGGCGGCCACAACACCATGCCGGAATTCACCGAGCACCTGCGCGGCGCTGGGGCGGGAGACGAGAAGACGTTTGAAGTGAAATATCCGGCCGACTCCAGCGACCAGCGGCTTGCCGGCAAGACCTTCGACTACACCGTCAGGGTGCTGTCGCTCAAGCGCAAGAACCTGCCCGAGCTGAACGATGCGTTTGCCAAGGAAGTGGGGGAGTTCGGCAGCGTCGACGAGTTGCGGCGGCGCATCCGGGAGAACATGGAGGCGGACAAGCGGCACGCGGCCGAGCGCGAAGCGAAGGACAAACTGGTTGCCGAACTGGTCAAGCGCCATGACTTTGAGGTCCCGGAAACGCTGGTCGAGCGGCAGATCGATGTGCGGCTCGAGCGCGGATTGCGGGCGCTGGCGGCGCAAGGCATGCGCGCCGAGGACATGAAGAACATGGATTTGAACCGGCTGCGGGCGGGACAGCGCGAGCAGGCAGTGCAGGAAGTGAAGGCCTCGCTGCTGCTGGACCGGATCGCGGAACTGGAGAAAGTCGAGGTCAGCACAGAGGAAATCGATCGCGAGATCGATGCCCTGGCGAAGCAGACGAAACAGACCTCCGAAGCGGTGCGGGCTCGTTTGACACGGGATGGGGCGCTCGATAGGATTAAACATAGAATCCGCAACGAGAAGACCCTCGACATTTTGTATCACCAGTCCGCCTAGCGGACCACTTCGATCCTCCCTCGCAAACGAAACCGGTTGTTGAGGCAGGAGTGTGGAAGGTGAACGTGAACGATCCGAAGATGATGCTGGTTCCGATGGTAATCGAGCAGACCGGGCGCGGGGAGCGGGCCTACGACATTTATTCCCGCCTGCTGCGCGATAACATTATTTTCATCGGGACCCCGATCGACGACAACATCGCCAACCTGGTGATCGCGCAGATGCTGTTTCTGGCGCAGGAAGACCCGGAGAAGGACATTCAGCTGTACATCAACTCGCCGGGCGGGTCGATCACGGCGGGCATGGCGATCTATGACACGATGCAGTACGTGAAGAACGACGTGACCACGATCTGCATCGGGCAGGCGGCGTCGATGGCGGCGCTGTTGCTGGCGGCGGGCGAGGCCAAGAAACGTTTGGCCCTGCCTAATTCGCGTATCCTCATCCACCAGCCCTCCATGGGCGGGCTTTCCGGCCAGGCCACCGACATCGACATTCATGCCCGTGAAATCTTGCGGATGCGGGAAATCACCAACCAGTTACTTTCGAAACATAGCGGGCAGAAGCTGGACAAAGTAGAAAAGGACGTGGAGCGCGACTTCATCATGAACGCGCAGCAGGCTAAGGAATACGGAATCATCGACGATATCATCTATAAGACGAAGTAGAGGTATGATCGGCGTTCGCCGGTCACAAGCTACCGCAGTCTCGACGAGCAAGGGAGGTTCGGCCAAACGGGGCAGAAGGCGCCAGGGGCGGACCGAGCCCGGGGAATCGCGAAGGAGTTGAGCCGAGTGAAAAACCGGTCGGGAACCGACGAGATCCTACGCTGTTCGTTCTGTCACAAGTCGCAGGACGCAGTGGCGAAGCTGATTTCGTCTCCCAGTGACTATCCACGGGCGTACATCTGCGACGAGTGTGTCGCAGTCTGCAATTCCATCCTGGAGGATGACCGCACCACCACCACCGAATCCTCCACTCCTAACCAGCTGCCCAAACCGCACGAAGTCAAGACGTTTCTGGACGAATACGTCATCGGGCAGGAGCAGACCAAGAAGAAGCTGGCGGTGGCGGTCTACAACCACTACAAGCGCATCTTCATGAACCGGCAGAAGACGGGCGACGGGGTGGAGCTGACCAAGTCGAACATCCTGCTGATCGGCCCGACGGGCACGGGCAAAACGCTGCTTGCCCAGACCCTGGCGCGCATGCTGGACGTGCCCTTCGCCATCGTGGATGCGACCACGCTCACCGAGGCCGGCTACGTGGGTGAGGACGTGGAAAACATCATCCTGAAGCTGCTGCAGGCGGCGGAAGGCGACGTGGGACGCGCGCAGACCGGTATCATCTATATCGACGAAGTCGACAAGATCGGGCGCAAGGACGAGAACCCTTCGATCACGCGCGACGTTTCCGGCGAAGGCGTGCAGCAGGCGCTGCTCAAGATCCTGGAAGGCACGGTAGCCAACGTTCCGCCGCAGGGCGGACGCAAGCATCCGCATCAGGAGTTCACCCCGGTCGACACCACGAACATCCTGTTCATCTGCGGAGGCGCCTTCGTGGGGCTGGACAAGATCATCTCCCGGCGGGTGGGCCGGAAATCTCTGGGGTTTAAGACCGGCCAAGAAGCCCAGGCGGAAGACGCGGCGGATACCTCGAAGACCAAGTTCCAGTTGATGACCGACGTGCAACCCGAAGACCTGATTAAGTTTGGGCTGATCCCCGAGTTTGTAGGGAGACTGCCGGTGGTGGGCCTGCTGGAAGACCTCGATGAGTATGCCCTGATCGAAATTCTGACCCGGCCGAAAAACGCTATCATCAAGCAGTATCAGCGGCTGTTCGAATTTGAGAACGTACGGCTGAAATTCAGTGATGAGGCCACCCGGGCCATTGCCCGGCAAGCCATGGCGCGCAAGGTGGGGGCGCGCGGGCTGCGGATGATTCTGGAAGAACTCATGCTGGACCTGATGTACCATCTGCCCAGCCAGAAGAAAGTGAAGGAGTTTGAAGTCACCCGGGAGATGGTCGAGAAACGCGACGTCTCGCTGGCGATGATGGACAAAGCGGGATAGGAAATCCAGCTGTTAGCCTTTAGCCGTCAGCTCTTAGCTTTCTCATGGGTAGTCCACTGGGCTTGCTACTAAAGTTAGAGGCTAAGAGCTAATGGCTAAAAGCTAGGAGCTTATTTTTTGACCCAGCCCAAGGAAAAATTCGAGACCAAGAAACTTCCCATGATGCCCATCCGGGACGTCGTCATTTTCCCCTATATGATGACCCCGTTCGTGGTGGGCCGGGAGTCGAGCGTGCACGCGCTCGAAGAGGCGCTGGCCGCCGACAAGAAGATCTTCTTGGCGACCCAGCACGACGCCTCGATCGACGAACCCAAGGCCAACGAGATCTACCAGGTGGGCACGATCGTGAATATCGTGCAGAGCCTGAAGCTGCCCGACGGCAACATTAAAGTCCTGGTCGAAGGCATCGAGCGCGGCAAAATCCTACAGGTGACCGACACCGAGGGCTACCTGCAGGCTTCGGTGCGGGTGGCGCGCTACACAACCGAGACCACCCCGCAGGTCGAAGCCGGGATGCAGCGCTTGACCGGCCTGTTCGAGCAGTACGTGAAGCTGTGCCAGTCGCTGAACTACGAGACCATGATCGCGGCCGTGCGCATGGAAGATCCGGCCAAGCTGACCGACACCATCGCCGCGAACCTGCAGCTGTCCATCGAAGAAAAGCAGGAACTGCTGGAAATCTTCGATCCGGCGGAGCGGCTGACGCGGATCGCCGACGTGCTCGACATTGAGATCGAAAAGCTGAACATGGACCGCACCATCCAGTCGCGCGTGAAGCGGCAGATGGAGCGGGCGCAGAAGGAGTACTACCTCAACGAGAAGATCAAGGCCATCCAGAAGGAACTGGGCCGGGGCGAAAAGAGCGAATTCGACGAGTTGAAGAAGAAGATCGAATCGGCTGGCATGCCGAAGGAAGTAAAAGACAAGGCCATCCAGGAACTGAAGAAGCTGGAGGCCATGCCGCCGATGTCGGCTGAATCGACTGTCTCGCGCAACTACCTCGACTGGCTGCTGGCGGTGCCGTGGAAGAAGCGCTCGAAGGAAATCCGCAACATCGCTCGGGCGGAAAAAGTTCTCAACGAAGACCACTACGGCCTCGAGAAGATCAAGGAACGCATCCTGGAGTTCCTGGCTGTCCGCCAACTGGTCAAGAACCCCAAGGGTTCGATTCTCTGCTTCGTCGGGCCTCCGGGCGTGGGCAAGACTTCGCTGGGCATGTCGATTGCGAAGGCCACCGGGCGCAAGTTCGTCCGCATGTCGCTGGGCGGGGTGCGCGACGAAGCCGAAATCCGCGGCCACCGGCGCACCTACATCGGCGCCCTGCCGGGGCAGATCATCCAGATGATGAAGAAGGCGGGCACGAAGAACCCGGTGTTCATGCTGGACGAAGTGGACAAGATGTCGATGGACTTCCGGGGCGACCCCTCGGCGGCGCTGCTGGAGGTGCTCGACCCCGAGCAGAACTACATGTTTGTCGACCACTACCTCGACGTGGAGTACGACCTGTCGCAGGTGTTCTTCGTGGCCACGGCCAACGTGATGCACACCATCCCGCCGGCGCTGCAGGACCGCATGGAAGTGTTGCGGCTGCACGGCTACACGGAACCAGAGAAGGTAGAGATCGCCAAGCAGTTTCTGGTGAAGAAGCAGCTGGCGCAGGCGGGTCTCACCGACAAGAATGTGAAGTTTACCGACGACGCCATCACGACCATCATTCGCTCCTATACGCGGGAAGCGGGCGTGCGGAACCTGGAGCGCGAAATCGGCAACGTGTGCCGCAAGATTGCGCGCAAAGTGGTGAAGGAAGGGCCCGAGTACAAGATTACTGTCACCGGCGAGAACGTCAACGACTTCCTGGGCGTGATCAAGTTCCGCGACACGCTGGCCAATGAGAAGAGCGAGGTCGGCCTGGTCACGGGCCTGGCCTGGACCGAAGTCGGCGGCTCCATCCTCTCCACCGAAGTGACCGTCGTCGATGGCAAGGGCAAGTTGACGCTCACTGGCAAGCTGGGCGACGTGATGCAGGAGTCGGCGCAGGCAGCGATGTCGTATGTGCGCTCGCGCGCCAACGCGCTGGGCCTGCCGCGCGACTTCTACCGCAATCTCGACATCCACGTGCACGTGCCCGAGGGAGCGATCCCGAAGGATGGGCCTTCGGCCGGTATCACGATCGCGACGGCAATCGCAAGCGCGCTGAGCAAGATTCCGGTGCGGCGCGATCTGGCCATGACCGGCGAGATCACGCTGCGCGGCAAGGTGCTGCCCATTGGCGGACTGAAAGAGAAACTGCTGGCGGCGCACCGCGCGGGGCTGTTGGAGGTCATCCTGCCCAAGGACAATGAAAAGGACCTGGCCGAGGTTCCCGAGAACCTGCGCCAGGAAATGAAGATGCACTTTGTCGATACCATGGACCAGGTGCTGAAGGTTGCGCTGGAGGGCCCGCTGCCCCAGGTGCTGGACGAGACTACGCAGGCTATTACGCCGATCGCTCCCCAGGCGGGCGAGAGTCCGGTAGCGCATCAATAGGGCAGGTCTCTGGTCAGAGAGAGAAAGGGCCCGCGAAAATGCGGGCCTTTTACTTTTGTACGGTTCGTGCCCTTGATGACCGCTCGGACTAGAATATGAGCAGAGAGGCTTGCCATGCTTGCGGACAAGCTCACACTCGGCATCCTTGCAGTCGCGGCCCTTCTCCTGATCAGCGTGCTTCTGGGCTTCGGGGTTGCCGCGATTCTTCGCTTGTGGCACAAGTACAAGCCAGTCAGCGAGGCGGACGTACACAATGACAAGCATCCGCTGGGGTTAGACCAGTAGGATCTTCCACAGTCTGTTTCCCACTGAGTGACCGAGAGATTTCGTAATTGGGTAACTCTGTAATTTGGGAATTCAGGAGCACAGCGCGTTCTGAAACAAAACACCCGAAACTGAACACCCATAAAGACTCGAAAATCACTCGACGACGCGGCCTGTGTCTCTGCGGTGAATCGCCCGCAGCGCTCTTCACGAGACTTGGCGTGCGAGGCCCCTTCGGCAGGTTTAGGGCGGGCTGCGCTACACTACAGTGTGCGCGTCCTTTCGCGATTTCTGCTGTCGGCGTCGAGCCCCGGGCACTTCCCTGCTCCAACTCTGCCCGAGATTGCCTTCCTGGGGCGGTCCAATGTCGGCAAGTCGAGCGTGATCAATGCGCTCGTCGATAAGAAGCTGGCGCGGACCAGCTCCACCCCTGGACGCACGCGGGCGATCAATTTCTTTGAGCTGCGCTTCGCCGGAAAGCCGCGTCCGGAGCTGATTTTCACGGATTTGCCGGGGTACGGTTATGCCAGGATTTCACGCGAAATCTCGGAGCAATGGCCAAATTTCATCGACCCGTACCTGCGGGAGCGACCCACCCTGGCGCTGTGTCTGGCGCTGGTCGACGCCAATATCCCGCCCCAGGAAAGCGACCAGCAACTGATCGAATTCCTGAGCGCGACGGGGCGGCCCTTTCTGATTGTGGCCACCAAAAGCGACCGCCTGTCGGGAAATCAACTGCAGGGCGCGTTGCGGACTCTCGAACAACGCTACCCGGGGGCCCGCGTCGTGCCATTCTCCGCCAAGTCCGGGGCGGGCAAAGACCTGTTGTGGGGGGAAATCCGGCGGGCGGCGGAAGCGATGGCGATTTCCCGTTCGTGAACCATTCCCATTTTCATCCTCCAAGCCGGCGGCCTGCCCGAAGCAAACCGACCTTCGTAACCACGTCGGCAACGTCCGCACCCGATAAAACAGAGTAGGCGTGCTGGGTCGCGGCCTGGGTGCGGCCAGGACATGCTGCGGGAGGGAACGGAGCCGGATGAGCCTCGAAAGCAGTGGCGCGGATTATCTTCGGCGCCTGCGCCAGCAGGAATCGCCAGACTTGGCGCAGGAAGGCGCCCCTGCAGAGGCAGCGGCACCGGTCACTGGCCAACCGGCCACGACGATGGGCGAGCGCCGCCGCAGCCCGCGTTACAAGTGCGAGGGCAGCGCCGAGTTCCGGGTGGCAGGGAGCGACGTTCGCACCTGGGGCACGTTTACCGACATCAGCATGACGGGCTGCTACGTGGAGATGACCGCGACTTTCCCCGCCGGCTCGCGCGTAGACCTGGCGTTGGAACTGCACGGGATCCGTACGCAGGTGCAGGGCGAGGTGCGGGTCAGTTATCCCTACCTGGGGATGGGCATCGCATTCACAGAAATTTCCCCGCAAAACCGCGGGCGTCTGCGCGACATGATTGAGACCCTCGTGCCCCCGACACTGTTGAGGAATCAGGAAGCGGCTCCGCCGGTACCCGCCAGCCTGGGGCTGCCCGTGGTCGTGAATCCGGGCGCGGCCCTGCAGGCCCTGGTGGAATTCTTCGAGAAGCGCGGCCTGATCACGAAAGAAGAGTTCGTGCAGGTCCTGCGCAAGAGCCAGGGAGTCTAGCGCCGGGGCCGCTCCAAACCACCCAGATACACTGAGGCCATGCGGTCATCGGGTAGTTCTGTAATTTGGCAATGCAAAGTCACTCCGCTCTCACAACCGCGCCGGGCGCACGCTTTGAAATTACCCGCTCCACAATTAGCAAATTGCTCAATTCAGCTCTTTGTGCCCTGAATGATCTTCCTGACAACTCCCGGCGCTTGCCGGTGTAGACTCGCCCTTGTCAGCTGTCCGTAACCGTTTCCCTGCTCGGGAGGTCCTGATGAACCGCCTCCTTCTCCTGATCGTGTTCGTGGCTATTCTGCTGGTTTGTGTTCTGGCGACGGTGTCGTGTGGCGACGTGTTTGTGCGCGGCGCAATCAACCCTGGAGCGCAATCGGCAACTGGCACCGTCAGCCTCGTGCAGTTCAGCATCGACGGCGGAGTGTCGATCACCATCATCACGCTAACCAGCAACGGGCTGACGAGCACGCTGAATTTCTGCGGAGACCAGCGGGTACTGTTTCCCGCCAACAGCCAGGTGCTCGTGAGCTTCACGCCGGGGACGCCTTGCGACAATGTGCTGGTGGTGCACCTGATGTGAACACGCGGGCGTTACCGTAGTCATCTTTGGATCAGACCGAAAAGCTTGGGCGATTCGCTATGATGGAGGGCGTATGGCTCTTCATCTGGTGACGGGAATTGCGGGATTTATTGGTTCCTCCATCGCGCGCGCGCTGCTCGAACAAGGAGAGCAGGTGCGCGGCATCGATAATTTCGCGACCGGCAAGCGCGAGAACTTGGCTGAAATCGCCCAGCGCATCGATTTCCGCGAAGCTGACCTGCTGGACCTGGATGCGATGCGCAGCGCCTGCCAAGGCGTCGATTGCGTGTTTCACCAGGCAGCGATCCCGTCGGTGCCGAAGTCGGTGCTCGATCCGTTAGGTTCGAACCGGGCCAATGTCGATGGCACGGTGAACCTGCTGGTCGCGGCGCGCGACGCCAAAGCGCGGCGCGTCATGTACGCCGCCTCGTCGTCGGCATATGGCGACACGCCCACTCTGCCCAAGCACGAAGAAATGGTGCCCAACCCGATCTCGCCCTACGCGGTGGCAAAGCTGGCGAGCGAGCATTACATGGCGTCGTTCTACCGCTGTTATGGCCTCGAGACCGTCAGCCTGCGCTACTTCAATATTTTTGGACCGCGGCAGGATCCCAGCTCGCCGTACTCGGGAGTGCTAGCGAAGTTCATCACGCAAATGCTGCGCGGCGAGCAGCCGACGATCTTCGGCGATGGCGGGCAGAGCCGGGACTTCACTTACATAGACAATGCGGTGAGCGCGAACCTGCTGGCCGCGCGGGCGCCAGCGGCGAAGGTAGCCGGGCGGGTATTCAACGTCGCCACGGGAACGCGCGCCGACCTGAACGACACGTTTCGGCTCCTGAAGAAGCTCACCGGCTATCAGGGCGAAGTGAAGCACGGACCCGAGCGCGAGGGCGACATCAAGCACTCGCTGGCCGACATCGCTCGCGCGCAGAACAGTTTCGGCTACGAGCCCAAGGTGAGCTTCGAGGAAGGACTGCGGCGCACGGTGGAGTGGTATCGCGGGGAAAGCCAGGCGGCGAGGGCGTAACCTCCCACCGGGACGAACGCGGTCCGGAAGGGACCCGGCCGCGGCTCCAAGCCCGCGGCCCGCCCTTGTCCTGACGGACTGCTCCCCACTCGCCTACCTTACCGCTTCAAGCCACGTTGGTGGCGGCGTGCGTGTCGATCGTGGTCACGACGTTGATGTTCCCGTGGGTAGCTTTGGAGTACGGACACTGCAGGTGGGCGCCGTCCACCAGCGCCTGGGCCACCTCGCGGTCGACTCCGGGCAACACGACGTTGAGACGGACCTGAATGAAATACCCGCCGTTGGTCATGCCCAGATCCACCTCGCCATTCACCGCGACATCGACGGGCAGCCGGACTTTCATCCCCGTCGCCACCAATTTCAGCGCTGACAGGTAGCAGGCGGACCAACCCACCGCGAACAACTGTTCGGGATTGGTGCCGTTCCCAGGCGTGCCCGGGACCGACGGGGCAAAACCCATCGATTCGTAGAGGGCACGCCCCAGAGTCGCTGGCGTGGAGAATGACTGTGTCGACGCCATTCCCGCGGCACCAGGAAAGCACGGCTTGCATGAGTTCGCGCGCCAATCCGCGGCGGCGGAAGCTGGGATAAGTATAGACGTTGAGTATGTTTCCGCGATGCGTGCCCTTGCCAACCAGGTGCGGCGGCCAGTCCATCAGCCACAGGCCGGAGCTGGCGGCGATGAAATCATGCGGGGCGGTGATCACCCAGGCCAGGTAGTCTCCTGCGTTCATGTGCGCCAGCAGCCAGGGGCGGAACTTCGCGCCATCGCGCCCATCGTTTCCTGGTCGGTGTAGCCCATGTCCTGAAACATCGCGCGCCGATGCTCGACCAGCGTGTCCAGATCTGCAGTCGTGCTGCGCCGGAGAGTGAAGCCTGAGGGGAGAGACATAGGGAATAGTTTAAAGTGCGCCGTGCCGGATGGCTCGCCGCTCGGCTCGCGCCCGCGCCCGTTACCTTGGTGATCTAGGGAGGCATTACCGGCCGGACTAGATTGGAAGCATGACACTCACCTCGATGGTGGTCTCTCGCGACTGGCAGGAAGTCAGTGTTCTGGAATGCATTCTGGGCGGGCTTCACATTGATTGCGATGTCGAGTCGGAGCCCCAGCGCGCGCAGCAGAAACTGGCGTCGCGCAAAGTGGACGCGCTGATTGTCGACTGCGATCTGCGCGGAAGCGATCAGTTCCTGCGCGATCTCCAACATGACACGCAGTTTCCTCTCAGCGTTCCGCTGGTCGTGATGGGTGGTCCGCGTGAGCGTCGCGAGATCGACGCCACCGGCGCGCTGTTCAGTTTCGAGAAGCCGATCTCGGTCGAGCAGGCCGTGCGCACGCTTTCTGCGGCGCGCAATCTGATTCTGGACGGGCGCCTCCGTTATCACCGCCAGAACGTGGAAGCCTCGGTCGCTCTTGCCTGGGGAGCGCAGAAGAAGACACAGGGGGCGCTGATGAACCTGAGCCAGGGGGGAATCGGAATCCGCCTGGACCGCGAGGTGCAGGTGCGCCAACCGCTGCAGATTTCTTTCCGCCTGCCCGGGACGCGCCACACGGTCAAGGCCCGCGGAGAAGTCGCCTGGACCGACCAACAGGGCAATGCCGGGATCCGCTTTCTCGATGTGCCGGCGCGCGTGCAGCGCAGCCTGCAACTCTGGCTGGCACAACGGTATTTTGGGAATTAGCTGTCAGCCGTCAATTTTCCAGTTTAAGCCGACTTCACCAACGGCTGCACCGGAAACCGCTAACGGAAGCGGGCATCGGGTTCGCGGGGCACAACCGCGCGCGCGGAATCGGGCAAGGCGATTCTGGCCAGTTGGACTCCCACCGTTTCACATCCGATCCAGGCACAAATCCACCAGTACAAGGCGGTAAAGAACCCAGCCACGCCGGCAACGAGGGCCACGGTGGCGAGCCAGGGCGGAATGGTCTGGGCGATGGCCAGAAACACGCAGAAGAATAGCAACACCGCAGAAAGCAAAACCAGCACGTCGATCATCCTGGCCAAGGTGTGGAAGGAAACGGGCTGAGGCCACCAGGAAATCGCAACTTGCGGCTCTGCCGTCCGCGCTGGAGCACCGGCCAGGGCGGGAGCGAAGGTGCCGGACGCGATCCGTATTGCGGGCCGCGCTGCCGCCGATATGATCAGATCGTCGGTTGCCGCGGAGCTGGTCAGCATCGGGGCCGCCGGTTCCAGGTTCCGCAGAAGGTTATGGAAGATCCATGCATTCAGCTGCCGCCGAAGCTGGGGCGTACCTTCGGTGAACAGGATTCCGGCCTGGCCCGTGGAATTGGCCCAGCTGACCCGCGCCTGAACGTCAATGCGGGTCTTCGGATGAAACAGGTCGAAGCGGACGCGCAGCGACTGTCCCGGGCGCAGGGCGGCGACGGCCTGAATGGCTGCCCCATGCTCGCTGAGGTTGCGGAGGATGCCTCCGTTTCCGTTCTCCAGGGTGGCGTAGACCAGGGACGACAAAGGGTGGCGGTAATGGACGCGGCGCAACCTGGGCGCCGTGGCCGGCTCGTGCGGGCTCGCCAATCCGGAGGAGGATTGCATGGCCAAGATCTTATCCTCGGAAATGGCGCAGTCTACAGTGGCGGCGAAGGTTCAGGCCAACTCTCAGGAAGCTGGGCGCTGCTCGATGGACGGCTGCGCTTTGTCACGTTCCTTCAAGCGCTTGGCCTGGTCATACGCCAGCAAGCGTTGAAGGTCGTAGCTGAACGGCCCGTAGCCATGAAAGGCCTCTTCATCGAAGAGGCGCTTGATGCCACACCGGGTGCAAACCTGGTAGGCGCAACCCTGTGAGCGAACCGGCCAACTCATTTTGCTGTGCCAACAGCCGCGCAACAGCACCGCGGCACCCGCCATCCCCGTGGCCAACAGCCCCATGGGCCACAACCAGCGGGGACGCTTCGACTTTCGCGGACCGGCTTCCTGTTCCTGTTCCACTGCCAACCTGGGTACTGCCACAACCTACTCCTCAGCATATGACGATTCCGGCTGGAGGGCAATGGGCGGGAAGGTAGTTCGCAGCCCCCTCCCTCGGTCTCGGGGCCGAGAGTTCTCTCGGGGCGCGGAACCTCGCTCCCAAAGCGGGAAGCTCGTGGGAAACAGGGAGGTTCAGGAATGAAAACAGGGGTGACCTTGGTGTTTTTGAGACGTTGCAAGCCGGCAGAAAGCCCGGTAACTTACCCATAAGCCCGGTCGGCAACCGGCAAAACACGCTGCGGCTGCACTTCGGTAATGGCGGAAGCGTCTCATTGACAGCGGCTTGCGGTTCGCCCACACTGGCTTGCGTCAGAGCAGGAGCTCTGGGGCAGCAGACCACTACATGGCCACCAATCCGTCTAATGCCAACCCCCTGTTGAAGGTTGCAGGCAGGGAGAGTGCGGCCGGTCCTCGGGAAAGCGGTTCGGTTGGGGTGCCAACCGATCAGCGGGAAGCGCTGCAGGCGCTGCTGGCCTTTTCTACCCTTCACGATCAAATCCGGCGCAAGCGCAGCGTAGAAGCCCACCGTCCAGGCCTGGTGGATCGCCCGGCGCAGGACGCCTGGGGATACGAACAGTTCGTCCTCGATGAAGTGCTGCAGTTGGTGGCCGAGCGGGCCCAGGCGATCACGGGAGCGGATGGAATTGCCATCGCACTGGCCGAAGGGGACGAGATCATTTGCCGGGCCGCGGTGGGCGAAATGGCTCCGGACCGGGGCATGCGGCTGGATTCGAAAGCGGGATTCTCCGGGGCCTGTTTCCGCACGGGACGGATTGTGCGCTGCGACGATTCCGAGCGCGATTCGCGGGTCAATGTGGAAGCGTGCCGGCGTCTGGGGACCCGTTCCATGGTGGCGGTACCGCTGCTCGGACAGCAGAGCGTGGTCGGCCTGCTGGAAGCGTTCTCGACCGAGCCCTACGGATTCAGCGACGGCGATGTGCGCAGCCTGAACCTGCTGGGTGAATTGATTCTGGCCGCGCTCAAGCCGGAAGAAGAAGATCGCATCGTGCGCGCCGCGCGAGTGGCAGCCGTCGAATTCGGAGTGCACGAAGCGCAGAATTTGCCGGCCGCGTCAACCACCGCTCCGGCTGAGGCGCAGGCCAGTACTCCTCTGGAATTTTCGAAAGAAGACATCGCCCCCAGCCTCTACCAGGAAGACAACTCGCGGCGCCGCAAATTCGGCCCGTCTCTCGGGGTGCTGGGGATCCTGGCCATTCTGCTGGCGGCCGTGATCTGGTGGAAGAGCAGCCCGCGCCCGCCTCAGCGGGCCTTGCGGGAAAGCGGGCCGAGCCCGGCTGCTTCTTCGCCTGCCACGGGGCAGGACGCATCCACACTTGCGGCGGGGGCCGTTCCGGTTCCGGCCTCGCCGCCTCTGCCCACCGTCCCGGCTTCGGCCAGGGCGTCCGGGCCCGCGGTGGTGAGCGCTGTGCATCACTGGAACCAGGGCGACGTCAGCACCGTCATCATCGACCTCGGGGGAGCAGTGCAATATCGCAAGAACCGCCTGCCTAATCCAGAGCGGATCTATTTCGATCTGCTGGATACCGAACTGGCGCCGGGGATGAACGGACAGATCATTGACGTCAAGGATGGATTGATTAACCGGATTCGCGTGGCGCAGCCCGCGGATAAAATCACGCGCGTGGTGCTGGAGACCAAGTCGGGCTCCAATTTCTGGGACAACCTGGAACAGAACCCGCACAGACTCGTGATCGAGGTGCGCAACCCACAAGCGCTCAAGCCCGAAGCACAGCCGAAGCCGGAGTCGCCGCCCCCCCCGCTGCAGCAAGAGAAAACCCAGTCGCCGGCAAAGCCCAGCGGCGAAGAGAGCGGGGCCCGCGCCGCCGAGAGCAGGCTTCGCGTGGTGATCGACGCAGGCCACGGGGGATGGGACCTGGGCACGATCGGACGCGGTGGGCTGCTGGAGAAAACGCTGGTGCTCGACGTGGCGCAAAACCTGGGCAAGATGCTCGAGGGCCGCCTGGGCTGCGAGGTGATCTATACGCGCAAAGACGACAATTACGTCTCGCTTGAGGAGCGGGCCGAGATTGCCAATCACGCGCAGGCGGACCTCTTCATCTCGGTACATGCCAATTACAGCAGCCTGACTTCGGCCCGCGGCGTGGAGACCTACTACTCCAGTTTCTTTTCTCCGCCGGAAGCGCGCGAGATTGAGTACCGCGAGAATGCCACGGCAGGGAACATGGTCCCGGCAAAGCTGTCGGGGCGGGCGCTGAAAGAAAAGGTCGAGCAGTCGCGGAAGCTGGCTGCCAGCGTGCAGCACGCGCTGTACGCGGCGCTGGCTTCACAGAACGTGGGGATCCGCAATCGGGGCGTGCGGGAAGCGTCGTTCGTGGTGCTCACGGGAACTCAGATGCCCTCAATCCTGGCCGAGATTTCCTTCGTCAGCAGCCCCACGGATGAAGAGAAACTGCAGCGTCCCGAGTACCGGGAGCAGATTGCCGAAGCGCTCTACAAGGGAGTGGCGCAGTTCGCGTCGACCACGCACCGGGTAAAGATGGCGTCCAACGCAGCGCCTCCGACGGGACAGTAACAGCTCAGCTTCAGACGCGCGTCTGCTTCAGCGGAAACCCGAATCCCCGGCATCTCAATCCGCGGTGCCCACGCCTCCATACTTCTGCAGCCATTTCAGTTCTTCGCGCACTTTGATCTTGCCGTGCCAGGGATTCTTGGCGAGCGAGTGGCCCTCTCCGGGAAAAATCAAGAGCGTGCTGGGGATGCCGAGCGAGTGCAGGGCGTGGTCGAGCAGGTAGTTCTGTGAGACGGCCACGCGAATGTCGTCGGCGCCCGCGACCATGTGGGTGGGGGTGCGGACCTTGTCGATGCGGAACAGGGCGGCCTCGTCGGTATAGCGTTTCGTGGCCTCCCACGGACGGCCGCCAAGAAAATAGGCGTCGTCGAGGGTCATGTCGTCGTTGCCCCAGTTGCTGGCGTGCTCGACGGCGCCGGCGCCGGTGACTGCGGCCTTGAAGCGGGTAGTCTGGGTAATGAGCCAGTTGGTCATGTAGCCGCCATAGCTGTAGCCGCCGACGACAAGGTGGTCCGGGTCGGCGATGCCGTCTTTGACCAGCGCGTCCACGCCGGTCAGGATGTCCTTGCCCGGGCGAGACACGATTTCCGGCACGATGCCCAGGATGAACTTGTCGCCGTAGCCCGTCGACCCGCGATAGTTGGGCTCGAAGACCAGCCAACCGTTGGTGGCGGCGAGGCGGTCCCACTGGTACCAGTCGGCTTCGAAGTGGTTGCCGTCGGCGTCGGCCGGACCCCCGTGAATCAGAGTGAGCATGGGTAAGTGTTTGGCCTCAAACTTACCGGGAGGATAGATCAACATGCCCTCGACCTGGGTTCCATCGTCAGACGTCCAGCGGTACGGCTTGCCTTGGGGCAGATCGCGCTCGGTAAACAGCTGGTTGAAGGCGGTGAGGGCGCGGCCCTGCCCGAGCTGGTCCGGACGGTCGGCGAGGTACACTTCCGCGGGACGCTGCAGCGACGAGTAGACGAAGGCCACGCGCGCGGAGTGCCGGGCCGCCGAGATGGCGCCGTAGGTGCCGGGCCAGCCGGAAAGCTGGTCGAAGACAGAGTCTGGGTTCGCCTGCCGGTAGAGCTGCACTTCCGTGCCCCGCCGTGCCGCGGCCAGGATGCTTCCATCGGATTGCAGGTCGTGACGGCTGACCGAGCCGTCAAACTTGGCCGCCCAGCGCCGGGTCTCGCCAGAATCGGCGTCGACCCAGTAGAGGCGCTCCTGGGCGTCTTGGTACTTGCCTTCCACCGATCCTTGCTGCACGGCGAAGAAGATGTGCCTGCCGTCGGCTGCCCAGGTCAGGTCCTGCTCGATCGCTTCGTTGTGCGTGAGTTGACGGGGCGGAACTTCGGGCGAAGTGCGCGCGAGGTCGACAGTGTAGATCTCAAATTCGTCCAATCGCTCCTGGCGTTGCGAAACCGAAGTCGTGACGAAAGCCAGGCGATGGCCATCGGGCGAAGTTTCCAGTTGGGCTACCCTCCAAGGCGTGGCGGCAATAGCGTTAGCCAGAAGTGTCGTGTTGGCTTCCATTTCTCTCTTAGAGGTTTCCTTGGTGCCGCGGGCTTCCTGGTGGGCAACTGCCTTTTCGACGTCGAGGCTGTAGATGACGTCGCCGCGTTCGGCAGCCCGGTACTGAATCGTGTCCTTCCAGATTTTTTTGTAGGCGTCTTTCTGTTCTCTATCCCAGGGAGTGCGGGTGACAAAGTAGATGGTTTTGGAGTCGGCCGACCAGGAAAAAGCGTGGACGCTTTCATCGCCGGAAGTCAGGGCAAACGCCTCGCCCCCGCTGGGCGAAATCAGGTACAGCTGGGCCACGGCCTTGTCGGAGTCGTCCGCGTCGGAGTCGCCCTTGCCGTAGTCGGTTCTCCGCTCGGAGACAAACGCGATCCAGCGTCCGTCGGGCGACCAGCGCGGCGAGTAGTCGTGGCCCGACTGGGTCAACTGCAGCAGCGAACCCGCGCCGGGCACCGCGCCTTCGCGGTAAAGCCAGAGATCGCTGCGGAAGATCTGGCGGTCCCAGTCGGCGCGGTCCACTCCAATCACAACGGAGTTTCCGTCGGGAGAGATCTGTACCGCGTTGTACGTGACATAGTTAAAAAACTCGTCGAGAGTGATCTTCGGCTTGTCGGCAGCGAACGTAACCTGAGCTGAGGCGAGCAGGAGGGCGACTGACAGCAGACGTGTTGGGGTCATAGGAGCGCCTAGAGGAATATCAGAACAGATGGGCGAAGCGCAATGACGAGCTGGGCCTGACGCGATCGTCTAGGGCACGGGGTCGGCATTCTTCAAGGCGTCGTCCATAGGCTGCCCCGAACGCGCGCCGCCGGCCTCGACCAGGCGCCAGCCGTCGTCGTAGTGCTTCATGGCTACGGTCGACTTGTACTGCACACCGCCGACATTCAACGCGGAGCCAACCTCGTTCAGTGGGGCCCATTTCCAGATGAACTCCACATCGGCCAGGTTCTCGTTCTTGCTGATTCCGGTGACCGAGACCAGTTCTCGTCTGGCGGTGGGAACGCTGAAATACTCTTTGCCGGTTTCCGTCCCGCGGATCAGGTCGTGAAAGGCATCCACTCCCGCCGGGGTAAGGGCGACTTCATAACACGGCGCGGGCGTGATCTCGGGCGGACACGGCGTTGCGCTGCCCACGATCCAGCCGCGGCGCTGCAGCACGAGATACTGCGCGGAAGAATAGTCCTTGACGGAAACCGGTCCGATGCGGAGCCAGAACTGTTGCGGAGCGCTGAATGTCTCAGACGCGGAGATGAGCGCAGACGCCAGCCGGCGCGTAAGGAAATCACGAGGTGAACAGGCTCCGGAAAAACAAAGCAGCGTCAGGATCAGGCCGGCTTTTCGCATTGGGAGTGGGCGAGCTCTGGCTTAGCGTCAATGAGCGATTGTAACTAAACCCGAAGCGCGACGCGGCAGGAAAGGATGAGCCGAGAGTTGCCGATCGAAGCGCGCGGCCCAGCGGCCGGGTATGGGCGCGGAGCAATCAGGACATTTTCCTTCGGGGGTAACCCGGTAGCTTCGAACCAGGTACCCGGAGCGCTCAATCAGAGTAGACGCGCAATGGGCGCAGCGGGTGTCTTCCAGGTTGCCGACCCGGCCGGGCAGGTTGCCGGCGTAGATGTAACGCAGGCCCGATTGCCGCCCGATCTCCACGGCGCGCAACAGGTCCGCGGGCTGGGTGTCTCGCGTGTCTGACATTTTGTAGTCCGCGTGGAAGGCGGTGACGTGCCAGGGGATGTCGGGCGAAACGCCGGCCAGGAATTCGGTCAGGCCGCGCAACTCGGATTCAGAGTCATTGAAGCCGGGAATCAGAAGGGTCACGATTTCGAGCCAGAGCCCCATTCGATAGAGGCTTCGGATGCTGTCGAGAATCGGCTGCAGGCGCCCGCCCAGTTGGCGGTAGTGGCGCTCGTCGAAGCTCTTGAGGTCCACCTTGTAGAGGTCGAGCCATGGCCCCAGATATGCCAGCACCCGGGGCGTGCCGTTTCCGTTGGAAACGAAGCCGGTCATGAGTCCGGCGGCCTTGGCTTCTTGGAAGATGGCGGCGGCCCACTCCGCGGTGATGAGAGGCTCGTTGTAGGTGCTGACCAGCACGCGGGCGCCTAGCCGAACCGCGTCGCGCACCAGCTCAGCGGGCTCCGCCCGCAGGGGAGGCGACACCGCGCGCGGATCGCGCAATGCCTGCGAGGTCACCCAGTTCTGGCAGTAGGCGCAGTGCAGATCGCAGCCCAGCATCCCGAAGCTGTAGGCGAGGGCCCCCGGGTACGCATGGAAGAACGGCTTCTTCTCGATAGGGTCACACTGCACGCCACCGACGTATCCCCACGGCACGTAGAGTTTGCCGCCGCGGTTGTAGCGGACCTTGCACACCCCGACTTGGCCTTCGGGGATCGGACAACAGTGGCCGCAGGCGTAGCAGCGCACGCGGTGGCCCTCGAGGACTTCCCAGAGTTCCGAGGCACCTTCGCGCACCTGCTCGTCCAGCAATTGGCGTAGCGTGCTCATGGCGCCTAAGTCCATTCTAGCGCCGCCGCGAGGCATGGGATCAGGGAAAGTCTGAAGCTCCCGGCGCCTGGTGCCCCGCGCATTAGGGGCGTCGTCGCGCGTCCTGATGGAATAGGTCCTGAACTGTTGCGGGGAGAAACCCGGGCCGCCGGCGAGACAGTTGTGTGCAGGGCGCGCTCAGTAGGGATTTTCGCTGTTCATCAGCGGGGGATGCTGCCTGAGGAACTTCTCGGCCTCGCGCTGGATGGCCTCGGCCTGGGCGCGCGTCAACTGGCTGGTCATGAAGGCCACGCGCACTTTGCTCGCCTCCTTGCCTTCTGCCCGCGCCAGGACCGACCAGAAGTAGGCTTTGCTTACATCCTTGGGCGCGCCGTGACCAAGCCAGTAGTAAGCACCCAAAGTGTCCTGAGCGCCGACATGCCCTTGCTCGGCCGCCTTCAAGAACCAGCGCAGCGCCAGCGAGTAATCCTGCGGAACGCCGTCGCCGGTGGCATAGCGGGTGGCCAGCGCGACTTGCTCATAGGGATCGCCGAGTTCGGCGCGCTTGAGGCCTTCTTCAAGGTTCGTGGCCGGAGCAGGCTCAGCGGCGGGCTTCACGACCGTGGCTGAGGCCGGCGGGGCCGAAGCGGCCACCACATGATTGGCCGGGCGGAATTGCTCGACCACCCACGGAGTCAGCAGGTACACGAGCACGAGAAAAATCGAGCAGGCCGCCACCACCAACAGCGTCAAGTGGCGCTTGGGAAAACTGAGGCTGGAGGATGCCTCAGGCTCGGCTGCCTGCGTCGCAAACAGGGGCGATGTGAATACCGGAGGAACGGCGGAGGCCGCGAAATGAACTGGTGGCTCCAAGTGTTTCGACCTGGCACGCTCGGCGCGGTTGAGCGAGGCGAGCACCGTATCGGCAAGGCGCTGCAGGACGGTGCCGTCGCGATCGGAGAAAGCTCCGGGCTGGCCAGAAAACACTTCCAGCAAGCCGATGACGCTATCGCCAAGGCGGATCGGAACGGCAATCATCGAGCGGATGCCCAGCATGCGGCAACTTTCGCGGTCCACGCGGGAATCGGTCTCAGCGTCATCGCAACGCTGCAGGAAGCCTGTGCGGGCACAATATCCGGAGAAACCAGAAGTCACGTCGAGCGTGGCCTGCACGGGGGGAGCGTCGCCGGAACTGGCGCGGCACACCATGGCTCGGCCTTCGGCGAGGGCAATGGCGGCGCCGCTGGCCCGGGTGAAGGTGCGAGCCCGCTCCGCGATCAATTGCAGCGCGGCGTCAAGATTGGATCCCTTCGCTTCCACTTCCCGTTGTACCGCCGACAAGGCTGCGAGCGTGGTAGTGTAATCGGCGCGCGCTTCGGGAACCGAAGGCGCCAGCGGGCTGGCCGCAACCCTGGCGCTCGGCTTCGGAGCCAACGCTGGGGGCAGCTTACCATGGCGGTTCGCGTAGTTGGCGGCGCCCACCATGGCGTTGAGAAACAGCCATTCCTTCAGCTTGCGCCGCGACCCCTCGGGCAAGTGAGGAAAACAGACCCCAATGCGGCCGTTGGGCTTGGCCCAGACCACGTAGCCGGTGGTGTGCACATACGACTTGGTTTCGGACAGTTCGAGGCAGAGATTCAAGGTATGGCTGAGGTCCCAGTCGGAGGCCGTCTGAATGGAGGCGCCACGCTCGCTGATATCAATGACCTCGCTAAGGTCGAGCACCATGTCGTCAGAGCTGCCGTTCAAGCTGGCGAAAGCGGGCGTGTGCACGCGCTGGCGCACGACCTGGCGCCGATTGCGGAGCAGCGGCCGCCGCGGAGGATAGAGAGAGGCGGTCTCGGGCCCGAGGGGTTCCATGTCCTTCAGGAATATTACCCCGATTCCACAAGAAGAAAAGTGCTTCTCCGCACACTCAGAAGGACACGGCATCCGGGGTCAGCGGGGCCGGACGGACGCGGCTGTCCGCTGTAGACCTGGCAGGCATGGCCAGAGCGCGGGCAGGCTGCAGGTGCGCCAACCGAGCGATGGCTGCGACCATGACACTGGAGAGCAGTTGCATGGTGGCCACATCGCGGTGATCAAAGGCGTATGGGGTCGACGACAAGACTTCGAACAGTCCGAGAGTGCGGCGGTAATGCCGGAGGGGCGCCACCAGGATGGAGCGCGCGCCGAGACGGCGGCAACTCGCCAGATCGACCCGGGGATTGGTTTCGGCGTCGTGGCACAGGAGAATCTCGCCGGTCCGTACGCACTCAGCCGACAAGCCAGAGTCGGTTTGCAGATGGACCCCCAGATCGGGCGCGGTGCGGCCGGTGCGGGCGCGGCAGACAATTTCTCCGCCGGCACGCAACGCGATGGCGGCGCCCGTGGCGCCGGTGAGCGCTTGGGCGCGTTCGGCGATGATGCTGATGCCGGGCTCCAGGTTCAGGTCCCCGGGAACCAACTCCGGCTCCGGACCGGGAACTTCCTGGCGAAAACGCGGAGACTCGGCGATCCCTACAGTCCGCAGGTGGTGACGCCCGGCATGCATGGCGACCGAAGCGGCCGGCCGCTTCTCTGCGTAGGGCACGGGCCCGGGAACGGTGGTAAGCAGGTCGCGGACCAGTTTGTCGAGTTCTGCGTCCTTGATCAGGTGGGCGGTTTCCTGGCCGCGCAAGGAACCGCCAAGCACGCGAGAAAGACTGAGCACGGCTTGGCTGCCGCAGGCCAAGCAGTAGGGCGTGGTGTTCTCGCTGATCAGCTCACATTCCGCACAAAACACGGAGCTCTGCAAAGAGAGGAAATGCGCTTTCTGCGCCGTTGCCCAGCCAAGATACATCGCTTCGTGCTTCCCCCACGTGTAACGGAGGAGAAAGTAAATGCACAATGGGGGAGGAAGAAGTGTCGGCTCTGGTTCCGGGCTGTGGATAAGTTTTCATGGATGCCGCGCCGCGGAGATCGTGCGCTCTGGCCGAACTGAAGCGGCAGAGGGCACCGATTTTCAGGGTGGCCCGGCGTATCTGCCCCGGCTCACCGTCGCTGACACGGCCAAGAGCGCGGTATATACTTTTGTGATTGCGCGCGGGCTGCCGAAGGGGGGAGCGGCGAGCCTGGTTCCCTTCTCTGCGCGATGGGATTTTCCCTTCCTCCGACAGGATTGCATGGGCGACCAGGGACGCTACCGGCGCGATCAGGATTCACCGACGCAAGCGGATAACAGTGCCGCGGTGCGCTCTCCCTCCGGAGACTCGTCGAGTTCGTCTTCCGACCTTCCGCCGCCGGACGCGCCCACCCTGGCTCCGGGTTCCGATTCCAGCGCACCCACACTTCCGTTGATTCGAGTCTCTCCTTCCGATCTCCCCACTCTGGCAGAAGGCGCCTCGCCGACGCCGCGCACGGGTCCGCCGGGCGCGCGGACGCGCGCCCATGAGCCTGGTCTCGAAGCGGGTGCGGTCCTGGCCGGGCGTTACGAGATTCTGCAGACCCTGGGCGAAGGTGGCATGGGCGCCGTTTACAAGGCGCGCGACCTCGCGGTCGACCGCCTAGTGGCGCTCAAGGTCATTCGCCCGGAACTGGCGAAACAACCCGCGATCATTGAACGCTTCAAGCAGGAGCTCCGGCTTTCGCAAAGGGTCACGCACCGCAACGTGATCCGCATTTACGACCTGGGCGAAGCCGAGGGCATGAAGTTCATCACGATGGAGTTCATCGAGGGGCAGGACTTGCGCAGCCTGATTCGCGAGCGCAAGAAGCTGCCGCCGGAGGAGTCCGTCGCGATCATGGAGCAGATCTGCCTGGCGCTCGACGCTGCGCACGCCGTGGGCGTTATCCACCGCGACCTTAAGCCGCAGAACGTTATGCTGGACCAGACCGGGCGCGTGCTGGTGATGGACTTCGGGCTGGCGCGCACGCTCGAGGGCGACGGCATGACCCAGACCGGCGCGCTGGTTGGAACGATGGAGTATATGTCGCCGGAACAAGCGCTGGCCAAGGAACTGGACCAGCGTTCGGACCTGTTCAGCGCGGGACTGATCTTCTACGAACTGCTCTCGGGACAGATGCCCTACCGGGCGGAGAGCGCGCTGGCCAGCTTAATCCGCCGAACGCAGGAGCGCGCGAAGCCCATCTCCGAGCATGACGCCTTGATCCCCCAGAACTTGAGCAACATCGTCAGCAAATGCCTGGAGCGCGAACCCGGGGCGCGTTACCAGAGCGCGAAAGACCTGCTGGCTGACCTGGAGACCTGGCAGGGGAAGCGCGCGGCCGGTGCCATCGCCTTCGAAAGCGTCAAGCCCTGGGGACAGACGGTACCGTGGCAATTGATCGGCGGGATTGCCGCCGCGCTGGTGCTGGCCGTGGCAGGCTTCGTGTTCCGCGACAAGCTGCGCATGCCGAGCCGGCCTGCCGTGGTGACCACCAAGCCGGATGTGGCTCTGGCCATTCTCCCCTTTCGCAACGCTTCCCAGGACCCGGCGCTGGACTGGTACGGCGCGACGCTGGCCGACATGTTGAGTTCCGACGTGGGCCAGTCGGCGCACCTGCGAACCGTCTCGCCCGACCGCTTGCATCAGGTGCTGCACGACCTGCGCATCGGCGCCGACACGGTGGTGGATCCGACGATTCTCAGGCGCGTCGGCGAATCGAGCAACGCCGATACGCTGGTGTGGGGGCAGTATGCCAGGTTCGGCGACTCGATCCGCATCGATGCCAACGTCCAGAACCTGAAAAACGGGCGGACCACGGCGCTGAAGGCCGAGACCACGGAGAAAGAACTGCCGCGCGCGATCGACAGCCTGGCGGATTCCATCCGCAAGAGCCTGGCGCTGTCCAGCGACGTGGTGAAGGAACTGCAGGCGCAGTCGTTCAAGCCCTCGACGAACTCCATCCCGGCGCTCAAGGCTTTCAACCAGGGCGTGCAGTTGATGCGGCAGGGGAAAAACCTCGAGGCCAGCAAGCTGCTGCAGGAGGCCGTGACCGAGGACCCGCAGTTCGCCCTGGCCTATTCGAAGCTCAGCGAATCCCAGTCGGCGCTGGGCTATGACAACGACGCCGAGGCATCCTCGCGCAGAGCCAGCGATTTCAGCGCGAACCTGCCCGCGCGCGAGCGCTACCTGATCCTGGCCAACCGGGCGCGCGTGACCCACGACAACGCAAAAGCGGTCGAGTACTACGAGAGCCTGGCCAAAAGCACCCCGGAAGACCTGGACGTGCAGCTGGCGCTTGGCGGGGTCTTCGAAACGACCAGTGTGCTCGACAAGGCGCGGGACCACTACAGCTTCGTGCTGCAGCGCGACCCGCAATCGACCGATGCGCTGCTGGCCATGGGGCGCGTGGAAATCATGAGCGGGAACGCGCAGAAGGCGCTGGAGTATTTTGAGCGGGCGCGCAGCATCGCCATCCAGACCGACAACCAGGAACAGAGGGCAGCGAGCCTGCATGCATTGGGGGTGGCGTACAAACAACTGGATAAGCCCGACGAGGCGCTGCGCAATTTCCAGGAATCGCTGGCCCTCAAGCGGCAGATTGGGCAACGGCGCGGTATGGCGGTCACGCTCCGCGAATTGGCGAAAGTGCAGTCCGGGCTGGGCGATGCCAAGGCGGCGCTGGCCAGCTACAACGAGGCGCTCAGCATCAGCCGTGACATCGGCGACAAGCGCGGCACCGGCAGCACTCTGCTCGACCTCGGCAACCTCTACGACGACCAGGGCGACCACGACAGGGCCCTGGGCTTCTACCAGGAATCGCTGCAGGTAGAACGCGACATCGGCGACGAGAGCATGCAGGCCATCTGCCTGAACAATATCGGGAGCGCGCGCGAGGCCAAGGGCGAGTACCAGGACGCGCTGACCTACTTCCAGCAAGCGCTGCAACTGCGCGAGAAAGCCAACGTTCCCGACGACATCGTGGAGAGCGTGCACAACGTCGCCGAAACCGCCGCCCGCATGGGGCAATACGACCAAGCCGTCTCGCAGTACATGCGCGCGCTGGATTTGCGGCGCAGCCTGAACGACCAGCGCGGCGCTGCCATCGAGTCCTACAGCCTGGGAACGCTGTTCCAGCACCAGGGACGGTTAGGCGCGGCCCTGAACTCCAAGCAAGAAGCCTTAAAGACCTTTACGGAGCTGAAAGACCGCAGTTACTGGATGGCTGAGATCCTGAGCGGGTATGGCGATGTGCTCATCGATGCCGGGCGGGGAGACGAGGCCGCAAGGTATCTGGACGACGCGCTGAGTCTGGCCCGCGAATTGAAGAACGACGGGATGGCGGCTCAGACCTATGGTTTTATGGGAGACGCCGTCGCCATCCGGGGCGATTTCAAGTCGGCCCGCGCCTATTATGAGAAATCTGTGCAGGCGGCGGATCATTCCACTGAAATCGACAAACAACTCATCGCCAAGCTCGCCTTAGCCCGGCTTACAGTGCAAGAAGGACGCGGGCGCGAAGCGCTTCCGGCCTTGAAAGCGCTGGCGCAGAAAACGGAGAGCATGGGCCTGAAGTACGTCTCTGCGGAATGCTCACTGGCGTTGGGCGAGGCGATGTCCCAGGCGCGTGACTACTCGAGCGCGAGGGGCGAACTGGAGCGGGTGCTGTTGCGGGCCGACAAGCTGGGGCTGCAGCCGGCCTTGGCCAGGGCGCACTATCTGATGGGCGCAATGGCGCGCGCTTCCGGCAAGTCCACGGACGCGCAAGATCACTATCGCCAGGCCGTAACCTTGCTCGACACCATTTCGAGAGAAAAGGGAGCAGAGAAGTTCCTGCAGCGCCCCGATATCAGCGCGATGTACAACGACTCCACCCGTTGGGCACAGACCTCGAAGTAGCTTCCCTTCCGCAACCGCACTGAAGTCCACGACGGCAGGGCGCGCCCCCCATCTCTGCGCGAGCGGCCGATCCCACCATGAGCACCGCTCGCCATTCCGGTCCTCCCCATAAAAATGCAGGCCGGTGAGGGCCTGCATGAAGTGGACCGGAAACTTAGAAGGAGCACCGCCACGCGGGCAGTGCTCCGAAGTTCCTACTTGGAGCTGACCAGGGTTTTCCAGGTCGAGGACCGATCTGGCACCTTGTCCGGGTCAGGGTTGAACGAGGTGACTGATGCGGTGTCGCTGATCACGCTGCCTGCCGGCGCCGTGACTTTGACCGTGGTCACCATGAACTCCAGTCCCAACTTGTCGAGATTGCCGACCAGGCAACTGGCTACGCTTCCGTCAAAGCTGCAGGTGGCGTTCGAGCAGCCATTGGCCAGCGTGCACAGCGCCGAGTTGACGTAGGTGGTGCCGGACGGAATCGGGTGGGAGATGGCCACGCCCTGGGCTCCCGATGGGCCGAAGTTGCCCACCGTGGCGACATAGGTGAGGTTGGCATTCGGCTTCACCTTCCCAGCCGCCAGGTTCAGGATGTCGAGATCGGCCGGCTGGTAAGTGACGTTCTGGACCGCGACGAAGCAGGAGAAGCTGGGCTTGCTGGAGCCCTTGGTGGTCGGGTCGGTGCGCGTCTGGAAGAACTGGGTGATGATGTTGGTATCGAAGGTTGGGGCCGTGCAGTCCTGTCCCGTCGCCTTCAGGAATCCCGGGTTGGTGATTGCCGGAGAACCAGGCGGCACATCGTAGCTGGTCACTGCGTCGTAGCTCACGTTGCTGCAAGCGTTGTTGCTCGGGCTGTTGCAGACGACGTGGAACTCGATGCACTGGCCACCGGTACTGTCGTAAATGATGCACGTCGCGCCGGGGAAGTTCGGTCCCGGGTTGAAAGTCGCCGGATTGGTCGGAACTTCTGTGACGCTCAACGCATCCACGCTTTGGTTCGGCTTCACTTTGTACAGGTAGCTGCCGAAATTAAACGTGGTGAACTGATTGGCGGGCGCCGGCTGGGTGATGGTCTGCGTGGAATAGGACGTGAATACCCAGTTCAGGATGTCGTTGTTCTCGCTGTAATAGCCGGTGGCGCCCGTGAAACCCACCCAGGCAGTCCCGTTGTCCAGGCTGAGCAAGCTGGATAGGTTCACCGACACGCCGTCGGGAAACAGGGGCACACCGTCCAAAGTGACATTCATCACGCCCGAGCAGACTTCACAGCCAAGTGACGGCGGAGTGTAGCTGACGGTGGCCGTGTGCCGCGCTCCGTCCGACAGGTTGATGAACCCTTCGACGGGCAGAGCCAAACTCGAGTTCATCGCCAATTGGCAGGAAGCGGTGCCATCGTTATAAGTGGCTCCATGATCGGCGCTGTTTGCGTTGGTGCCGCAACTCTGGATGGCAACATGGTTTGCGTTGGGGTCATTGTTGGGACCCGGTCCGGCATTCAAATACGTATCGAATTCCACCGCCAGGCTGTTGTAGATTCCGTCGTAGCCGATGCCGCCTCCCCCACCCCCGATGGCGGCCGTTCCGCCATAGGTCGGGCCGTCGGGGAGTTCGTTGTGGATCACAAAGGCGAGACCGTCAGCCGGAAAACCGGCGTGCGTGATCTGAAATGTGAATGTCGTCGTGAAGCCCCCTGCGACCGGTTGCTTCACGTTGAACCAGGCCGAACCGACCTGGGACTGGACATCGGGATTGAGTCGCAGCACGTTCACCGGCGCCTGCTGCGTACCGGTGTTGAACGGGACGACCGCGTTCCCATTGACCGTCAGATTGGTCGGCGAACTGAAGTCCGGGAAACTGGGGCTCTGGCCCATCGCCGACGAAACCGCGCAGGCAACGATAAGGGCCGTGAGAAACACGGGGATGGCGCTTCCCTTCCCTCCCTGCGCTCGCTGCGCCGGGGCGCAAGACAACATGGTGAATCCCATAAGCAACTCCTCCTGATCAAGAGCTCTAAACCTGGGCAATGCGGGACAGACTGAGAGTCAGAAATCTGACAACGACAAAAGACCCTTCGACGGAGGGGTTCCTGTGGAGGGGAGGCACAAAACCCCGGTTCAATCGACGCAGCATTTTCGTTTCGCGGCAGAGGGTGAAACAACAATCGCCGGAAACGCCCGCCAATCGCTTAGTTCGGGCTAACCGCTAAGATCCTGGCGGCCTTCGCATTGTGCCTTCGAGGACTCCGAAAGTCAAGGCTTGGGATGTGCTTGGGATGTGCAAAACCGTTCGCAGACGGGCTTCTCCCCGCAGCTTGGCAGGGACCCAGCCCGAGCGTTCAGGGGGAGGCGAACGGAACCATGCGCTTTTCGTCCGCGCTCTGTTCGGCGAGCTCGATCAAGCGGATTACGTTGCGGGCTTGTTCCGGTTTGACCTCCAGTTCCTGCTGGCCGTGAATCGCAAGAAACACGTTCTCGTAGAACTCGGGGTAGCGGCCCGCCAGAGTGGGATATTTTTGACGTCTCAGACCGCCTTCGCAGCGGGCGAGCGTCCCCCAAGCCTCTTCCGCTTCCTCGCCCCAGTGCGGGCCCGCAGGCAGATGGCCGCGCTTGAGCGTTTCTTCCTGCGGATCGAGGCCATATTTCGTGTAGCTGCCTTCGGTTCCCCGCAGGGTGAACCGGGCCGTGGGTTCACAGGCGAGCAAACCCGCCTTGAGCACCACTTTGACTGCCGTGTAGAGCAGGTGAACTTCGAAATCGTCGGCGGCCACCGCGCCCTCGCGCTGGCGGTGAAGCTCAGCGTAGATGCCGGCCGGATTCCCGAACAGCAGCACAGCCTGGTCGATCAAATGCGACCCGAGATCATAGAGCAGGCCGGCGCCGGGGATGTCTTGCTCCCGCCAGGCCCCGCTTCGCACTTTGGGCCGGAAGCGGTCGAAACGGCTCTCGTATTCCACCAGGCGACCCAGCAGGCCCTGGCGCAGGACCTGGCGCACGGTGAGGAAATCTCCATCCCAGCGGCGATTGTGGAACACGCTCAGCACCCGGCCGCGCGCACGGGCCAGCGCGATCAGGATATCGGCCTCGCGCGAGCGGATCGTGAAGGGCTTATCGACGACGACGTGCTTGCCGGCCTGCAGCGCCTGGTTGGCGATCTCGAAGTGACTCGCGTTGGGCGTGGCAACAACGACCAGGCCGACCGAGGGATCGGCGAGCAGCGGGCCCACCTCGCGCAGCAGTTGCACTTCGGGATACTTGCGCTTGGCGGCGTCTCCCGAACGCTGCACCACATGGGTCAGGCGCAGGTTCGGATTCGCGCGGATCAGCGGAGCGTGGAAAACTTCACCGGCCAGTCCGAAGCCGACCAGGCCCGTGTGCAGGGGATTTATCACGTCCACATTCTAAGCGTCCAGCAGCCCGCTGGAAGACCCGGCAGGATCCCGCGAACTCCCTCGGCTCACGATATTTTGTTTCCTGCGTCCAACATCAATTGTGGGCCGCTGCCACCTTCGCGTAAGATTGCCGGTCATTTTCATCCACACCAGGGAGTTCCGCATGAGAACGTTGCGCGCTTGGATTCTGCCCGTTGCACTCGTATTCACCAGTGTTGTCTGCTGGCCGCAGGAAGCGGTTGACCTGGAGATGGTCAGCCGCATTCGCTATGAGGGCTTCCACAAATCGAAGGTGATGGAGCTGGCCAGCGGATTGATGGACGGCATCGGTCCGCGGCTCACCGGTTCTCCGAATGTCAAGAAGGCGAACGAATGGACCCGCGATCAGCTGGCGTCGTTCGGGCTGGCTAACGCGCACTTGGAGGCGTGGGGACCGTTCGGCCGCGGCTGGGCCAACCAGTTCGTCAGCGTGCGCATGCTGTCTCCCGATGTGGCCCCCATCATCGCGTACGCCAAGGCCTGGACGCCGGGAACCAACGGCGTGCTGCACGGCAAATGCATCCGTGTAAAGATCGAAGACAAGAAGGACTTCGAGAAATACCGCGGCAAGCTTGCGGGGCTGATTGCTCTGGCCGGGCCGGATCCGGAAGTGAAGACGGTCTCCGAACCGCTGTTCCAGCGGCTCACTGAAAAACAACTCGCGGAGATCGGCCAATATCCCATTCCTAGCGAGAAGCCCGGGCTGCGTTACGCGCAATACCGCAAGCGGGCGGCCTTCCAGAAAGAGGTCAACAAGTTCCTGGCGGAGGAAAAAGTGCTCGCCATCGTCGATCACGGCTATGGAGAGTTCGGCGGCGGCACCGTGTTTGTGCAGGCGGGAGGTCCGTGGAAGACGGGCGAGACTGCAACGGTTCCGGCCGTCACGGTGGCGCTGGAGCAGTGGGACCGCATGGCGCGGCTGCTGGAGCAGAAGAAAGACGTCGAACTGGAACTCAACGTGGCCAACACGTTCTACGACGACGATGCCATGCAGTACAACACCATCGCCGAGATCCCCGGCGGCGACAAGAAAGATGAATTGGTGATGGTCGGGGCGCACCTGGATTCCTGGCACACGGGCACCGGCGCTACTGACAACGGCGCGGGCACGGTCGTGATGATGGAGGCCATGCGCATCCTGAAGGCGCTCGGCGTGAAGCCGCGGCGCACCATCCGCATCGGGCTGTGGACGGGCGAAGAACAGGGTTTGCTGGGATCGCAGTATTACGTGCAGCAGCACTTCGGCTCACGCCCACCCCTCGATGAGCCCGACATGAAGGGCATGCCGACGCTGACGCGGCGCGAGGCCGGCCCGGTCACCCTCAAGCCCGAGCAGGCCAAAGTATCGGCCTATTTCAATGTCGACAACGGCAGCGGGAAATTGCGGGGAGTTTATCTGCAGGAAAATGCAGCCGTCGCCCCGATCTTCGAGGCCTGGATGCAGCCCTTCCACGACCTGGGCATGTCGACCCTGACCATGCGCAACACCGGCGGCACCGACCATCTGTCGTTTGACGCAGTGGGCATCCCGGCGTTCCAGTTCATTCAGGACCCGCTGGACTACGACACGCGCACCCATCACTCGAACATGGACGTGTACGACCGCTTGCAAGCGGACGATTTGAAGCAGGCCGCGGTGATCGTGGCCAGCTTTGTGTACCAGGCGGCGATGCGCGACAAGATGCTGCCCAGAAAGCCCATTGAAGAGCCGATCGCAAAGCCGGCCACGGAGGCGGAAACGCAACCCTAGCGCACCCTTGGCAAGCAACTTGCTCATGTCAGTATGTCGTTACAATGTGGGGAGTTACGGTAACCTGACACTTCGGTTTCCAAAACCCGGTTACTGCTTTCTTAGGCCTTGAACGGTACCGAAGGTCATAGTACTATCGATTCCTCCCCTCACGCATTGCGCGAGAGCTCTCCTACCCCTCGGCGCAGTGATGGTTTCGGCTCCCCCGGGAAGGCGATTATGCGATTCGGCTCGACTCTGCTCACACTCCTCTCCGGTCTGTGCGTATCTGCTGCGCTGGCAAGCGCGCAAAACGCCATCTGCGGCGGCGACGGCGAAGCCAGCACCACGGCCGCCCCGGTCGCGTGCGTGACGGGAGCGGGCGTGCACGTGACCGCAGCGCCGGCCGCGGGAGAAAAGCTGGAGACCGCGCCCCTGGCCCCGGAGCAGCGCCCTGCCGAAGTACCGAATGTGACTTACATCGATGGCAAGCTGCGGGTGTTTGCCAAGAATTCGACGCTCAGCGACATTCTGCAGGCCATCGCGGCGCGTACCGGCGCCGCCATTGAAATTCCGGAGAACGCAACCGAGCGAGTGGTCACTCAGCTGGGCCCGGCGCCGGCGCGCGATGTGATCGCGGCGCTGCTGAACGGATCCCACTACAACTACGTGCTGGTGGGCAGCGAAGCGGACTCGGCCGAAGTGGCGCGGGTCATTGTCACGGCCAAGAGCGAGAAAGACAAGAACGACACAGGAACGGCGGTGGCCGGGGTCGCCTCGCGTCCGGGGATGATCCACACGCGCAACGCGCTGCAGGCCGCCGTCATGCAGCCCTATCAGGAGATGCTGCAGCAGCAGCGGGAGCAGCAGGCCGCCGCCCAGGAAATGCAGGCGCAGATTAGTTCAGAGATGGCGGAACAGGCCAACCAAGCGGCCGTCAACGAACCACCCTCCTCGAACGGAAATGCGAACCCGGGTGCGCCGGCAACCGATTCTTCGGCCGGAGCGCCCGTAGAGGCGCCTCCGCCGGCGGAAGCGCCGCGGGCGGGCAGCGGCAATAACGCGGAGAAGACTCCGCAGCAGATGCTGCAAGACCTGTACGAGACCCGGCGGCAGATGATCGAACAGCAGCGCCAGCCGCAGCAGTAAACGAGAGCTATCCGCAGCAGCCGCGCCCGTTCTTCCCGCCAGTTCCCATCTCAGGGAGACAGCTGCACGGGCTGCACCTCGACTCCTTCCCTGGTGAAAGCAAAACGCAGCATCCAGTTGCTGGCCACCGCTTGCCCCTGCTGCGCGGGAGGCGTGAAGGTCCAGCCTTGGGCAGCATCCAGCGCTACGCGGGCAAAGTAAGGGCTGGGCCCAGGCGAGGCCAGAGTCGCCTCGGTCACGCGTCCTGAAGTATCCACTGCAAGCTGGACTGAGACCCGAAGCTTCCCCGTGATGGTGCCCAGCGAGCGGTCTGAAACTTTGGGAAGGACCTTTTCCAGCACAGCTCCGGGGACGGTTTTCGAGGGTGCCGAGTCGGGAACCCTCTCGGCCGCGGCACGGATGCTCGCAAGTGGCGGGTTATTCTTCACCGGGACGGCCGCGGAGGGAGCCGCCGGTGTTGGGGCGGGTGTGGCCGCTGGAACTGGCTGCTGAACTTGCGCCTGGATCGGCCCGAAGGTGGTATTTCCCTTCGGGGAAGGGGTTTGCCGCCAGAACTTGCCCGCGACAAGAATGGCTGCCAGCGCCAGCACCGCTGCTGCGGCCGCAACAAGCCGCGCCTTCGATGGGGCCGGTGGTGAGGATGGGAGCAGACGGGCGGCAATCTCCTGCGGCGTCCAGCGCCGTTGCGGGTCCAGGCGCAGACACTGGCGGGCCATCTCGAGAAAGAGCGGAGGTGTGCCCTCGGGAAGCAGGGCATCGCCCTCCCGGAAGGCAGCCCGCGGCGAAACCTTTTGGCTAAGCGCCTCGACCAGGGTTATGCCCAGAGACCAGACGTCAGCGGCAGCAGAAGGCCCGGTTGAGGCCAATTCCGGCGCGTCGTACACACTCGGGAGGCGGGGCGTCGCGCCGCGATCTGCGGGCGAGCAGATGCTGTCGCTGGAGAGCTTAAGACTGTCTCCCACTGCCATCAGGTTCGCGGGCTTCAGCCCCGCATGGACGAGGCCCGCGGCATGCAGGTAAACCAGCACTTCCAGCGTCGAGCGCAGCATGAATTCCGCTTCCTGCGCGCTGAGCGGACGGCCGGGAAGGATCTGCGCAAGGTTCTCATCGGCGAACTCGCTGACCACGTACAGAAACTGGGCGTCGCTGAGCTTGCAGGTTCCGCAGGCGAGCAGACGCAAGAGGTGCGGATGGGTCAGCTGCGCGGTGCGCTCCCAGCGTTGCAGCAGGGGCTGGACCCCTCCGGCGGCAGGATACGGCAGCAGTTTGAGGGCCGCCTTTTCCTGCAGGGAGCCGAAGCTGGTGACGAAGACTGCGCTGTGATCAGTGCTGCCCTGAAACTCGCGCAGAGGGAACCGGCCATCCACGACGTGCCCTTCCCATTGCTTCCAGGCATCACTCATATTCCACCCACCGCAGAAAAGTCCCGGTGGCTATTCTATGCGCCTGGCGGCGCGCGGCGCCAAGCAATCAACAGAGCGGCGCCGGGGAGAGGGAGACAGGAATCAACCCGCTTGCGCCTCCATGAGGCCGTCCTTTGCTGGGCCAGCGGGCAAGACGATCGCCTCATGGCTGATCACGCGATCGAGTGCGTCTGCCAGAGCGGTGGGAAACTCCGAGATCAGCAGGTTGATGTCTAACTGCAGCGGCTGTTCGCGGTAGAGGCGGTGGATGCTGAGGGTGCCGCGGCGGCGACTGGAGGCGGTGAGCAACTCCAGGGTCATGCCCCATACGCCAGCCGCGCCGGGGACCACGACCTTGCCGGGCCGGCTCCAATGCAAGTGCACATCCCCATGATGCACCGGAGTTGAACTCAGGCGCTCCAGGACGGTGTATTCGGAAAGCAGCATTTTGGCGTGGAGATCGAAAGCGTCGAAATCATTCGAGCAGAAGGCAGCGGTCAGGATGCGACACACCTGGTCGTAGTCGCGGGCCACCTTGAGTTCCGCGGTAGCGCGACGGATGGCCAGATTGTTGATCACGATCTGCCGCTGCTCCAGGGTCCGCTGCGCCACCCGGCGAATCTCGCCGAACTCCGGGTAGCCCAGATGCTGCACCCCGAGCCAGATGCCGGTGCCCACCACCGCCAGCACCAGTCCCAGAGAACTGCCGGTGGGCCATAGCAGGAACAGGCTCAGCAGCGCGAACAATGCCGATACTGCATACAGCACGACCACCACTTCGCGGTGCGACAGCCCCAGCTGCAGCAGCTTGTGATGGATGTGTTCCCGGTCGGCGGTGAAGACCGGGCGCCCGCTGATCAACCGGCGCAACACCGAAAGCGAGGTTTCCAGGATCGGCAGTCCGAACGACACCACCGGGATGGCAACGGCGATCACGGTGGGTGCTTTTTGCGCCCCTTCCAGCGCGAGCGCGCTCAACAGGAACCCGATGAAGAGGCTGCCGCAATCCCCCAGGAAAATTGTGGCGGGATTGAAGTTGAAGCGCAGGAAGCCGACGATGGCCCCGGTGAGCGCCAGGGTCATCAGGGCGACCAGGCTGGAATGGCTCCACAGGGCAACCACGAAGACGACCAGAGTAGAGAACAGCGCCGATCCCGCAGCCAGGCCGTCCAGCCCATCGATCAGGTTGAAGGCGTTGGTAATGCCCAGCACCCAGAGGATGGTTAACGCCAGTCCCACAAACCACGGGAGATGACGGTACCCAAACAGCACGGGGAGATTGAGAATGCGCAAGCCACCGAGCCACAGCAGGGACGCGGCCACGGCCTGTACAGAGAACTTCGCGTAGGGCCCAATGGAACGAATGTCGTCGTACAGTCCCAGAAGAAATACCAGGCAGGCGGGCAGCAACAGCGTTGCCAGCACCTTCAGCGAGGTACCGAAGCTCAACTGCGGGCGGAAGAAAGCCACCGCGACTGCAACCGCAATGCTGAGCACGAAGGAAATGAAAATTGCGACCCCGCCCAGCCGCGGGACCGCGTCTTCGTGCAGGTGCCTGGCGGAAAGTGGGGCGGAAACCCATCCGCGTTCATTGGCTAGGTTCCGGATGTACCGGGTAAGAATGAACGACAGGCTCAGCGAGAAGCCGAAAATTCCCAGGTAAAGAGCTGCCAACTGCGTTCCCTCGATTGGGCAGCTTCGTGGATTCGAAGTCCAGATGCGGACACTCAAAGCCGGAAGCTGAGACGCCTTACTGGTCCAACAATCTGCTTTCTACTTTCGAGGTGGCGGTGAAGATGCCGAGAACTATAACAGCGCGACCGGGGCGTTGCAATGAACGCGCAGGTTCATCTTGTGGAAATCTGTCGCGCGGAGCCCAGCGACAGCGCCGCCCTGCAGAAACAGCTGTGTTAGACTCGGGTTTCTCGCACAAAGGGATTCCTGCATGCTGTTCCAAATCACCGGTGTTCCATTTTCTGAACTGTCTCTGGCCCTCGGTTGTGCCTTGCTGTGCTGCCAACCGAGTTTGGGGCAACAACCCGCGCATTCGGAAGCCGTCGAACCACCCGTCAAGATGCAGCCCTCGGCGCCGCAAGCTGTGCCGCTGCCACAGGTGCCATCCGCCGCCGTGTCGCCTGCCGAGACAGGGAACGCCGCTCGCAAGCCCGAAGACGAGACAGCCCCGGTCAAGCTCGGGCCGGGCGACCTGGTCGAAGTAAGCGTCTATGGCGTGCCCGAGCTCACCACCAAAGCGCGGGTCAGCAACGACGGCGATCTGTACCTGCCGTTGATCGATTACGTGCATGTCAGCGAACTCAGCCTGGAAGAGGCGCAGAAGGTGATCGAGAAGCGGCTCGACAACGGGGGCTTCGTGCGCAACCCGCACGTCACCATCTTCGTCGACGAATATGCCTCCCAGGGAGTGACGCTGATGGGCGAGGTGAGCAAGCCGGGAATTTACCCGATCCTGGGGGACCGCCGGTTGTTCGATCTGCTGTCCACTGCCGGAGGCCTGACGGAGCGCGCCGGGCGCACCGTCACCATCACGCGGAGGAGCAAGCCGGACAAACCGCAGACGGTTCGCCTTGCCCGGAACCTCACCGACGACCCCTCCAGCAATATCGATGTTCGGCCGGGCGACACGATTGAGGTGCAACGGGCCCCTATCATCTACGTGGTCGGCGACGTGGGCCGCCCCAGCGGGCTGTTGATCGACAACGGCAGCCTGACCGTCATGCAAGCAGTTGCTCTGGCCGGGGGCCCCAATCGCACGGCCAAGCTGGATGGCACGCGGATCATCCGCAAGAGCAACGGACCCAACGGCATGACCGAGACGATTGTGCCGTTGAAAAAAATGCTCCGAGCCAAGGCCCCGGATATTCCGCTGGAACCCAACGACATCCTGTTCATTCCGGTCAGCGGAGCCAAAATGGCCGCCGCCCGCGGCGTGGAAACCGCGCTGGCTTTGACCACGGCGGTGACGATCTACGCGGTCCATCCCTAGGGCGCGGTTCCGGCCCGCCGGTGGCTCCCCCCAGATCGCGCCTTCGCAATCACGTCGTTCAAGACTCCGATGTATTCGGCGGCGGTCCGGTCGCGCGAGCAGTGCGCCAGGACATAGTTGCGGCCGTTTTCACCAAGGCCGTGGCCCACCGCGGGATCGGCCGCTAACCGGGCAATCGCATTCACGAGGGCGCCAGCGTTTTCCGGCTCGAGGAAGATCCCGCCCTGCGCTTCCTCCAGGAGCTGGCGGGCCTGCCCATCCACTCCCAAAAGCACCGGACGCGCGCAGGACATGAATTCCAGCATCTTGGTCGGGACCACGGTCTTGAACAGCTCGGTCTTCTTTAGCAGCACGGCGCAGGCGTCGGCAGCGGAGATAAAAGCGGGCATTCGCTCGCGCGGCTGCTGGCCTACGGCGCGCAAATTCTGGAGGTTGTGCCGCCGAGCCAGAGCTAGGATGCGTTCCTTGTCGGCCCCTTCGCCGACCAGCAGGAAGGCGACGGCAGGATTGGCTGATTGCAAGTGCGTGGCCGCTTCGATCAGCGTATCGAGCCCGTGGGCCATACCGAGCGTGCCGATGTAGGCAACAACGAATTTCCTCTCCAGACCGAGTTCCCGCCGGACCGCGGCGCGCTCGGAATTCTGGGGCAGGAACAGCTCGCTTTCCACTCCGTTCTCGATGACGTCAATTCTCCCAGCAGGGACCTGCCAATGCCGCATGAGGTGCGTCTTGAAAGCCGCGGTCACCGGGACGATGCGATCGGCCTTGCGGTAAAGAAATCCCGCAATCCATCCCAGCCCGCGGTGAAGCAGCGAATGCTCTACGCCCATCCCGACCGCGCTCAACGACTCCGGCCACAAATCGCGGACCTCGAACACGAAGGGAGCGCGTTGCCATAGCGCGATCCACCAGCCGGCAAGCCCGACCAGCAGTTGCGGAGAGGTGGCGATCACAACATCGGGGCGGCGCAGTTCGGTGCCACGCAAGGCCGCGGACAGGGCGAACGAGGTGTAGTTCAGGATGCGCTCGTAGCTTCTGCGGTTGGGGAGCGGAAGCAGCCAGGTGCGGACCACATGGATGCCCTCGACGGTTTCGTGATCGACGAGATTGCGCAAACGCGGCCGCCACTCGGGCGGAACGACACCGGTCGGATGATTTGGAAAGCCGGTGAGGACCGTGACGTCGTGCCCGGCGCGCACCCAATGCCGCGCCAACTCGACCGCGCGCGCGGCCGGCGCTCCCATCTCAGGCGGAAAATATTGGCAGACGTAGAGGATCTTCACCAGGATTCAGTAGTAGCACAGCTTAAAGGCGCTCTTGTAGCAAAGCACGGCCAAGCGGCGGGTTCTGCTTTGCTCGTAGGACTCCCAACGGTCGGCGAATTCCCGGAAAATTGCCTGCCCGGTCATCTGGTGCAGGATGCGCAATTGCACGATGTGCAACCGATGATAGAAGGGACTGGCGATCATCTTGAGGCGAGTTCCCGATTGCTCATACAGCGACCAGAACCCCAGATCATACGCGGCGAGATTGTGACCGAGGGTGCGGATGACGCGATCGAACAGGTCGCAGGCCTGCGCGTCGCGGGTGGCCAGCAAGTAGTCGTACACGCCCCAGCACGCCCAGATCATCCCGTTGAGAATGTGGGTTGGTGGATCGACCAGATACTCCTCAATCCAGGTGTCGCCGCGATCGTCGGTGAAGAGAACGCCTCCCTCGGAAGTAGAGCGCAGCAGGCCGGTAAAGGCCCGCTCCGCGGCTTCCAGATATTTGGCGTCGCCGGTCTGGCGGCGAGCGCGCACTAGAAGAGAGATACCCTGCCCCTGGGCCAGGCCGGAGTACCAGGGAGCTTTCAGGGTCTCGCGATATTCCCAGTCGAAGTCATGGTTCCACACCCAGACGCCTTGAGGATTGAGCGCCAGGCGTTTGACCAGCCAATCGCTGGCAGCGAGGAACCGGTCGCGCCGGAGTTGTGGATCGTTCCCCTGCCCGAGAAAGTTGTAGTTGCCCAGCCCGTATTGGGCGATGGCAATGGGGTTGTACTGCGGGCCGATCTGGCCGCGGTAGTCGAGCAGCGGGACGCCGGCTTGGTCGAAGGGACCGGCGTAATCGGCCTTCCGCGCAAACGTCATGTAGTATTCGCCCAGCTGATCGTAGCGGGCCCGCGGGTTGGCTTCCGGATGTTCGTGCCAGAACGACAGCTGGCTGTTCCTCCGGAGAACGTAGGCGCTAACAATGCGCTGGTAATAGGCGAGACGTTTCACAAGGCCATCGAGGTTGCGCGATGGCTGGGAATATAACATGCGCCGAGGCGAGCCCATGTCCGCTCAGGCCAGGCGGAAGATCGTTGTCGCCCGGTCATCACGCTCGACCGCTATGGTCGAAACCGCCAGATAAGGCGTCGCGTTCACGCCGTCGGGCAAGAAGGCGTTCCCGTACTGAAAGAAGCGCATGGACCAGGCATCTTTCTTCCATTCGAGGAGTGAACGCCAGGATCCGTCCACTTCTCCGTAGAGATGAACGGCCCGCGTCTCATTCACCGCGCTGGGTTCCGCCATCGTCGCAAAAAACACGGAATCGCCTACCCGGCAACCGTAGATCGAAGAGCTGGCGAGAGCGGCGAGCACCGACAAGCGGCCGGCGCGGTCCAGGTGGTAGACGTGGTTTTTCTCCAGCGGCGTGTCGGAGGAAAAATACAGTCCGTCGGGCGCCGGGACGATGGCCACGGCCCGGGCCTGCTGATTGCCCGACATCGCCACGTCGAGTGTGCGCAGATCGCAGGAAGCGCGCAGAATGCGGCACTCGTCACCATAGTCTCCGGTGAGAATCCACAGGCAGTTCTCCCAGGGATCGTAGGCGACGTTGTGCACGTGGCGGATGGTCATCTTCGGAAAGGTATACGCGGGCTGCCAGGTTTCGCCCTGGTCGGTCGAGCCGTAGATGTGGACCTGGTCCCGGCCCGGATTGTCGAAGTATTCCCCGAAGAACAGATCACCGGCCGGCGTCGCCGCGATGTGCAGAGGACGAGTGCCGCGAGTGATGCGGTGGGTCACGCGAAACTCGGCCTCGCCCGGAGAGGACGTCACGATGGCGCCGGGGACTGCGCCCACCAGCCGGCCGGAAGGCAGCACGGCCAGCGCATGAAATCCGTCGCGCATTAAACGCGAGGCCAGCCGGTTCGTACTCGTGAGACCACGCCACGCTGAGGGGCGAAAACGTGCAATCGGCTCCCACGCGAACTGGCCAGCACGAACAGAGCCACGCAGCATCTGGTAGCGGCGCGATGCGTACAGCACGTCGCGGTCCCAGGCGAGGACATGAAGGTCCGCTCGCCGTTCGACCAGGGTGAGCGGCCCGGCCGGCGACGGCGGCTCAGTCGCGCGTTCTGCGGCCATGGCTCAGTTTTCCGATTTCAGGGCGAGGAAGGGACCGATCGCCAGCACGTCCATCTTCGTGCGCATGAAGCAATCGATGGCCTCTCCGGGAGCACACACGATCGGCTCGTTTTCGTTGAAGCTGGTGTTGAGAACGACCGGGATTCCGGTCTTGCGCTGAAACGCCTTGATCAGGTCGTAGTACAGCGGATTCTCGTCGCGCGCCACGGTTTGCAGACGGCCTGTGTTGTCGACATGATTGACCGCGCAGAGTTCCTTTCGTTTTTCCGCGCGGATCTTATAAACGTGCAGCATGAACGGCGACGGATGATTGTGCTCAAAGTATTCAGACTGGGATTCGGCCAGAATGGAGGGCGCGAACGGACGAAACCACTCCCGATGCTTGATGCGCGCGTTGAGGACATCTTTCATGTCCGCCCGCCCGGGATGGGCCACGATCGAGCGATTGCCGAGCGCGCGCGGCCCCCACTCCATGCGGCCCTGGAACCAGCCCACCACGTTGCCGGCGGCGATCTGCCCGGCGACCCGCTCGAGAAGCGGCTCGCGATCGAGCTTCTGATAGCGCAGGCCGGCCTGCTTCAGGTCGGATTCAATCCGGCTGTCAGAGAACTCCGGCCCGAGGTAGGCGTGTTTCAGTTCGCTCTTCCTTGGCTGCTTCAGGACCGAATGATACGTATGCAGGGCGGCGCCGATGGCCAGGCCTTCATCGCCGGCGGCGGGCTGAATCCAGGTGCGGCGAAAGGGCGTTTCGTCGAAGAGCTTGCCATTGGCCACGCTGTTGAGGGCGCACCCTCCCGCCATGGCAAGGTCCTCGCTGGGTACCCGCCGGTGAAGCTCGCGCAGCAAGTGGAAGAACACTTCTTCGAAGCGCTGCTGCATCGAGAATGCCAGGTCCATGTCGCGCTGCAGGATCTCGGTGTGCGGCTCGCGGGGATCGCCGAACAGTTCCTGCATGCGCTCGGAGAAATGGCGGGCTAAGCGCACGCTCCCGTCGGGCAGGACCTCCATGCCCTGGCTGCTGCCCAGGGGCTTGAAGTAGCTGAGGTCGAGCTGGAAGTTGCCGTTCTTCACGTTCACGATCTCGCGAATCTGCCGGCTGTAGGTTTCCTTCCCGTAAGGCGCCAGGCCCATGACTTTGCCTTCATCGCCGTACTTCTTGTAGCCGATGAACTCGCAGATCATGGTGTAGAACGTGCCCAGCGAGTGCGGCAGGAAGACGCGGTCGAGCACCTCAATGTCGTTGCCTTGGCAGCGGGCCATCATGGTCGAGACGAAGTCGCCTGAACCGTCGTAGCTGAAGCCCGCAGCTTTCTCCCAGGGCGAGCCGTAGTAGGCGCTGGCGATGTGGGCAATGTGGTGCTCGAGGTGATGTTCCTGAAAGCGCAACTGGCTCGAATCCACTTCCAGTTCCTTCTGCAGGAGCGAGCGCACATCACGCATGGCTTCTTTGCGCTGGCGCATCCGGATGAAGTTCAGGATCTTGGCGGGGTTGGCGAGAGCATACTGCACTTTCTTCGCCAGGTTCGCATCGCTGTCCTGCCCCACTGCGAGGTGGTCGACATCGGAAATCTTCGCGCCGGCGGCATCCAAACAGGCCTTGATAGCGAGAGTCGGGAACCCTCCGTAATGCTTCTTGCGATTGAGCCGCTCTTCGGCGACGGCGAACACGATTTCGCCGTCCTGCACGATGGCTGCCGAGGCGTCGGCGTGAAACATGTTGAGGCCCAGAATCAGCATGTACCGCAATCCATCCTTCCAGTCACTCGTTGGCAGTGTCGTTCTGTAGCGAAGCCCTGCGGAGAAAACCCGGGCCATCGACGGGCACCGGCTGCCCAGAAGCGCTCGCTTTCACGATGCCGAACGTGGCGAGGGTGGTGGCGACGAGCGACGCGAAGGGGATGGGTTCAGGTCCGCCCGAGCGCAGGCACTCCACAAAGGCTTGCCATTCGCCGCGATGGCCTTTGTCCTGCCGCCAGCGCGACGTTACGGTTGATTTGCGGCCGAAGCGCGTCATTTCAAGCCGGCGAAAGTCTTCGAGGACGGCGGCAGCGCCCCCGCCAAACACTTCTACGCGCTCTTTCGAGAAGGAGCGGTCGCCGTTGACGAGGTAGTGGATCGTGCCTTCCGACCCGTCCTCGAAACGGAGGTGGATGAGAACGCTCGCCTCGTCGCGCTGGCCGGGGCCCCGAAGCGGGCGCGCCTGCACTTCCGCGGGGTGCGCCCCGCAGAAGAAGGAAAGCAGATCGACGAAGTGGCAGACCTCGCCGCGGATGCGCCCGCCGCCGATTTCCGGATCGTTGATCCAATGGTCTGCGGGCAGGGAACCCGCGTTGATGCGGTAGTGCATCGCGAGCGGGCCCGATGCTTCAAAGAACGACCTGATCCGGCGCGCCATGGGAGAAAACCGCCGGTTGAACCCGACCATGAGGGCCGGGACGGCAGCGCCCGCAACCTTTTCGCGGGCCCGTACGATGGCGGCCAACTCCTCTTCCGTAAGGCAGAGCGGTTTTTCGCAGAACACGTTCTTGCCCGCGGCCCAGGCCGCGAGCACTTGCCGCGCGTGCAGATGATGCCGCGTGACGATGACCACGGTGTTGACCCGGGCATCGCCCAGAATGTCATTTTCATCGGTGGTGCAGTAGGAGAACTTAAATTTTTCGGCGGCGACCCGGCTGCGCGCCCCGGTGGCGGCGGCAACGCCGACAAACTCGATTCCGCCCGCATTCCGCATCGCCGGCAGCAGGGTGCTCTGCGCGAACGTGCCGGCCCCAAGCAGGCCGACGCGCAGCGATGCCTCAGGGGAACGTGCCGGACCCACGGAGCGCGCGGAAACAAGCTCCATCCGCCGCGTCAGCGAAGAATCTTGCGGGTACACGAACAGCACGCCCAGGGAGGGTTCGGCGGTCCTTCCGGAAATCAGTTCGTACGCGGCGGGCGCCTGCTCGACGGGGAAGCGATGGGTAATGAGCGGCTGCAGATCAAGCTGGCCGTCAGCCAGAACGCGGAGGAAGCCTTCCATATTGCGCGTTTCAGTCCAGCGCACGTGGCCGATGGGATAATCCCGTCCCTTCTGCTCGAAGGCCGCGTCGTAGCGGCCCGGACCACAGGAGCGCGAGATGCGGAAGTCGAGTTCCTTTTCGTAGTAACGCTGGCGCTCAAGCTCCATGCCTACCGTGCCCACCGCCACCACCACGGCACGGTCACGCGCGACCTCGGCGGCCAGATTGACGGGATCGCTGCTCGGCGTCTGGGCGGCGATTAGGACCGCATCGGCCCCATAACCCCGGGTGGAGCTCATGCACAACTCGCGGAGCTCAGCGGCAGAAGAACACACAGCATCGGCGCCCAGACGCCGGGCCAACTGCGCGCGATCCGCTGCGATGTCCATACCCAGCACCCGGCAACCGGCGGCCTTCAACAACTGCACGGTGAGCTGCCCGAGCAGACCGAGCCCGATGACGGCCACGCTGTCTCCGAGCTTGACGTCGGCAGTGCGAATGCCATGAAGGGCCACGGCTCCCACCGTGCAGAAGGCCGCTTCCTCGAACGCTATCGCCGAGCCTTCCGGAATTCGGGCAACCAGCAAGCGCGGCACGCAGGCGAACTCCGCATGCACGGCGTGCCCCGCGCCAGCGCAAGCCACGCGGTCGCCCACGGCGAGATCGACGACCCCCTCTCCCACTTCGATCACCGTTCCCGCGCTGCTGTAGCCCAGGGCGGTCGGTTGATCGAGACGGCTGCGCACGGCCTGCACCGCCGAAAGCAAGCCATCGCGCCGGACCTTGCTGATCACCTCGTGAACCAGGTCAGGGCGGGCCCGCGCTTTCTGCAGGAGGTTCTTGCGGGCGAACTCGGAGGAGGCGCGCTCGGTGCCGGCCGACACCAGCGAGGCTGCGATCCGCACCAGCACGCAAGCGGGCAGCAGTTGCGGCGCGGGAACTTCCTCCACGGTGATAGCGCCGGTCCGGGCCTGTTGCAGTACCTGTTTCATGCGGTGGCGGCCCGCTGCGCCTGAATCGTGTCGGCGGCCAACCGCCGCGAGCCGCCGTCGAGAAAGACCCGGCTCCAGAGCTCCAGGGTTAGAAATTGCCAGATTTGCATGGACCAGTCCTGCACGCCGCGGCGGTGCTCTTCGACGAAGGCGCGCACCCGTTCTGGTCGAAACAGTCCCCGCCGCCGAATCTGCGCTTCCGCGAGCAGATCGTCGACCATAGGCCGGAGGTCGTGCGCCAGCCAGTAGTCTATCGGAGCCGCGAATCCGGCCTTGGGCTGCTGCAGCACTTCGCGCGGCAGAACCTCCTGCATGGCCCGACGGAAAATGTATTTGGTGACCGGGCGCCACTTGCCTTTGAGCTTCATCTGGGGCGGGACATTCCAAGCCACGAACTCAGCCAACTCGCGATCAAGAAATGGAACGCGCACCTCGACCGAAGAGGCCATGCTCATCTTGTCGTTGTAGGTGAGGTTCAGGCTGGCCATGAAAATCTTCGTGTCGAGATAAAGCATCTGGTTGAGGAAGTCGGCGTGCTGCACGTCGCCGAAACTGGAGCGGTGACGGTCAGCCGGATCACTGGCCGAGACTTGCTGCGCCACGTCAGGCGAGTAAAGGGCCTGTTTTTGCCCGTCGTCGAGGTAGGTGCAGTTCATGATGAAACGCTCGGCGGGCGTGAGCGAAGCACTGCGCGCCATTTTTTTGGCGAGCCGCGCCGGGCCCTTCATGGTCGTGCCGCGGAGACCGGGCAGCCCCAGGACCGCAGGCTCCAGCCTCTTGCGCAGCCTCTCAGGCATGCGCCGATAGCGTTCGGCCCAATTGTGGGCCATGTGCTTGCGGTAGCCCGCAAACAATTCATCGCCGCCCACGCCCGAGAGCAGCACGGTGGCCTGCTTGCGAGCTTCGCGGCAAACCAGGTAGGCGGGAATGATGGCCGGGTCGGCGGCGGGTTCGTCCATGTGCCAGACCAGTTGCGGGAGCAGCGAGGCGACGTCGGGCTCGACCACGATCTGCTGGTTCTCGCAGCCCAACTTCTGCGCCAGCCGCGCCGGCACGCGCGGATCGTCGAGCCCCGTCTCGCCCACGCGATACTTCCGCGGGAAGGTGATGGTATAAGTGCGCACCGGCTGGCGCGTGGCGCTCGTCATCATGGCTACGATCGCTGAGGAATCCAGTCCCGCGCTGAGAAAGGCGCCAATCGGCACGTCGCTGACCATCTGAGCTTCCACCGAGTTGCGGAAGCGCATGCGAATTTCGGCGGCCAGGTCCTCTTCATCCTGCGGGAACTCATGCCCGCGCGGGGGAAAGGTGAGGTCCCAATAGCGCGTGATGCTGAGCTGCCCCGCTCGCAGGAGCGCGTAATGCCCGGCCGGGAGTTTGTAAATGCCGCGGAACATCGTCTTCGGGTCGGGCACCCACAAGAAGGTCAGGTACTGGTGCAGCGATTCCGGGTCCAGTTGGGCGTCGAGCCCGGGGACTTCGAGCAGGGCCTTGATTTCCGAAGCGAACGCCATCTGCCGCCCGCGGTACCAGTAGTAGAAGGGTTTGACCCCGAAATGATCGCGGGCCAGGAAAAGCGTCGGTGCGGGGGAACGCAGATCGCAGATGGCGAACGCGAACATGCCCTTGAGCCGCTTCACGCAATCGGGTCCTTCGGCCTCGTACAGATGCAGAACGACTTCGGTATCGGTGTCGGAGGCGAAGCGAAACCCCTTGGTCTCGAGCTCGCCGCGCAGCTCGCGGAAGTTGTACACCTCGCCGTTGTAAGTGATGAACACCGAGCGGTCTGCATTAGCCATGGGCATGTGGCCGCTGGTGGAAAGATCGAGGATTGCCAAGCGGCGGCTGCCGAGTCCCACGTACGAGCCGTCGGGGAAGCGCTGTTCCCATAGGCCGGAATCGTCGGGGCCGCGGTGCGCCTGCACCTGGGTCATGCGCGCCAGCACTTCGCGGCTTCCGCAGTTCACCAGACCGTTGATGCCGCACATGGCGCGCTAATCCTTCCCGGACCGTAGTTCGTAGATCTTGGCTTTGGTGTGGAACATCTGGATGGCCTGGAACGCACAGTAAATCAGGCCGGGAACGCCGTCGAGAAAGCCTAACCGAAAAAGATAACGGTAGAAAAACAGCAGGGCGGGGGACGCGGGCACGGCGAAGAACTTCTGCTTGAGCCAGCGCCGCCGCTGCGCCTGCGTTCCGAAAAGCGCGGGGGGAATCTGGTCGCTCCCCTGCTCTGCCCCAAGCAGAACGCGCGCCTCCCAGTTGGAGTATTCGTCGTGCTTCTGGATGTAGCGCGAGAGCGATTCGACGTTGTGGTGGATCAGGGGATTTTCCAGGCGGGCGGTGGGCCCCTCGACGAGGACGTGCTCATGCACTTCCATGTCGGCCATGGAGGCATCCTGCTGTCTCAGTCGGCACTCATACTTCCCCTTGCCGCGCCGGAACAACGACATTTTCCAGAAGCCGGCATCGCCATGGCGCAGGACTCGGCCGAGGAAGTACATCCGCAGCCGGACGTAGTAGCCGTCGATTCCGGGGCGGTCAAGCGCGCGGCGGATTTCGGCGATCAGGGCAGGAGTCAGGACCTCGTCGGCGTCGAGCAGCATGACCCAGTCGTTGGCCAGAGGCAGCGTGTCCATGGCCCACTGGCGCTTCTTCGGCCAGCCGCCCTGATAGTGGAACTGCACGACCTTGGCTCCGTGTTGACGGGCGACCTCGACGGTGGCGTCGGTACTCTGCGAGTCGATCACGTAGATCTCGGAGAAACCGGTCAACGCTGCCAGGCAGCGCGGGAGATGGTTCGCCTCATTGCGCGCGGGGATGATGACGGAAACGGGCAGGCTGCCGCCCGTCTGGGCGGTCGTTCTGGTTCGCCGATTTTGCTCGACTTCCTGCATTCCGTCAGATGCCTATAGATTTTGCACACACCACTGCTGCAGCACGAACAGCGCCCATGGCCGCGACCACGAAGTGTCGCCTTGCAGGAAACTCTTCCAGACCAGCTCGGCGGCGGGTTGGCGAATGGCATCCCGTAGCGGACCATCCGCGACCTTGCCCAGGCTGCGCTCGATCTCCGGCTTCAGGGCGTCCTTCATCCAACGCTCGAAGGGCAATGTAAAGCCGCGCTTTTTCCGGCGCACGATCGAGGCAGGCAGCCAGCCCTGGAGGGCTTTCACCAGCAGGGGTTTCGGGGTCCCGGCTTCGAGTTTCCAGTTGCCGGGGACGCGGATGACTTGGCGCGCCAGCAGGTCGTCGATCAAGGGCACTCGGACCTCAAGCCCATGGGCCATGCTCATGAAATCGGAGTCGCGCAGCAGAGTGTTCAGCATATAACAGCGCGCTTCGAGATACGAAACCCGGTTCACCGGATCAAGTGTGGCAGTTTCCGCGAATCGTTCCCGCAGGGGCTCTTCGGCCCGGCGGGTCTCTTCGTGGCTGGCCGAGGGAAGCAATTGCCGCCGCTGCTCGCCCGCAAACAGCATGCGCGCGAGAAAATACGGATGAAGCACCTGTCCGTTGCCGCGAATCAGGCAAGCCAGTTTGCGGTTCTGATCACTGGCGGGCGCCAGGGCGGCGAAGCTTCTCGCGGTGGCCCGCCGCAGAAGGCTGGGGGAGTGACTCCAGACGCCTGCGAAGCGCTCCATGCGAGGGACGGTCTGGAAACTGGAATAGCCGGCGAACAGTTCGTCGCCGCCCAGGCCCGAGAGCGCAACTTTCACGCCGGCGGCCCGGGCCTGCTGGGAAACGAAATAGGTGTTGATGCCGTCCATGGTCGGCTGGTCCATGGCGCGGATGGCCAAGGGGATCGCATCGAACGCGTCCTGCTGTGAGACAGTGATCTCGTGGTGGTCGGTCTGGAACAGGCTGGCCACAGCGCGCGAATGCTCAGCTTCTGAGAACTCCGCCTCGCGGAACACAATGGAAAACGTGCAGGGGCGTATGCCAGCGCGGCGCAGGATCGCCACCAGGCTCGACGAATCAATTCCCCCGGAGAGAAACACTCCCACCGGGACATCGCTGACCAACTGCATGCGCACGGCCTCATCAAGCGTGGCGTGAACGCGCTCGATCTGCTCGCGTCGCCGGTCGTTCGCCGAGGCAGCCTGCCGATCGTGCTCCTCGCGCAGGTCGGCAAACGGCACTTCGCTCAGCGTCCCGCGCTCCCAGCTCAGAGAATGGCCCGGACGCAGCGCAGATACCCCTTCCACCATCGTGGCCGGCTCGTAAGTGGAGCCGAAGCTGAGGTAGTTCAGCAGGGCGGACTGGTCCATGCGACGAGGAACCAGGCCGGTACCCAGCAGGGTGCGCAGTTCGGAGGCAAACAGAAAGAACTGGTCAGAGCGGAAGTAGTACAGCGGCTTGATGCCCATCAGGTCGCGCGCAAGCAGCAGGCGCCGGCGAGCCGCGTCCCAGATCGCCAAGGCAAACATGCCCCGCAACTCCTTGAGGCAGGCTTCGCCCCAGGCCGCGTAGGCCTTGAGAATGACCTCGGTATCAGAGCGGCTGGTAAACGCCACGCCTGCGGCTTCCAGTTTCGAGCGCACCTCGCGGAAGTTGTAGACCTCGCCGTTGTGCACGATCCAATTCCCAGTGGCAGGGTCTTGCATGGGCTGATGGCCCAGGGGCGAGAGGTCGAGAATTGCCAGGCGGCGGTTGCCCAGTCCGAGTTCCAGAGGTTGGGGATGTTCTTCGCGCAGGATGACCGTGCCCTGGTCATCGGGTCCGCGATGCGCGAGCGAGCGCGTGGCCCGCTCCAGCAACTCTTCCGGCACGCGGCCTTCGCGCGCCAGGATGCCCACAATTCCACACACGGCGATGGCCCCTGGTCCTGATTCAGCAATCGATTGAGTATTTGAGTATAACTGCACGCTGGCCGGCGGCAGGGAGAAAGAAGCGGGAGCGCTGATCGCAGCGTCGAAGCAAGGCCCCGGTACGCCGCTGGCACGGCATGGTCACAGCGTTTTCGTCATCGCTTCAGTGGACCGAAGCAGGAGACTTGGCGCGCCGTGTCCAGTTCCACGCGGTCGCTACGATGTCATGCAGCGAGCGCTTCGCCTTCCAATGGAGAAGCTGCTGGGCGCGACTGGGATCGGCCACCAGCGCGGGCGGATCGCCCGCGCGCCGGGGCCCCATGGTGCGGTTGACTTTCTGCCCGGTCACCTTTTCCACGGCCTGGATGATCTCCAACACCGAAGAACCCTGGCCAGTGCCCAGATTCAGCGCGAGCGAAGGCTTCCCTTCCTGCAGGCTGCTCAATGCCAGCGCGTGCGCCTCAGCCAGATCGTTTACATGGATGTAATCACGGATGCAGGTACCGTCGGCCGTCGGGTAGTCGGACCCGAAAACCTGCAGGGGCGCGCCGCCTGCTTGCGTGGCAGCCAGCGCCAGCGGGACCAGGTGGGTCTCGGGTTCGTGCCACTCGCCGATCTCGCCGCTTTCGTCAGCCCCGGCGGCATTGAAGTACCGCAGCGCCGCGAAGCGCAGGCCGTAGGCGCGTTCATAGGCCTCGAGCGCGTTTTCGAAGAACAGCTTCGACATACCGTAGGGATTGATGGGCTGGCGCACGGCGTCTTCCGTGATGGGCACCTTCGCCGGCGTTCCGTAAACCGCGCAGGTGGAGGAAAATACGAAGCGCTTCACGCCCACATCGATGCAGGCGTTGAGCAGGGCCAGCGCTGATTCCACGTTATTGCGAAAATATTTCCGCGGATTGCTCACCGATTCGCCCACGTAGGCGTGGGCGGCGAAGTGCATCACGGCATCCACGCGCTCAAGCGCTGCCCGCAACGTGTTCGTGTCGGCAATGTCGCCGCGTATCAGTTCGAACCCCCGCGCCAGAAACTCGTATCCGGTGGAGAGATTGTCGTAGACGATCACGTCGTGGCCGTACTGGCGCAGCACGCGCGCCGCGTGACTGCCGATGTAGCCTGCTCCACCTACCACTAGGATCTTCATATGAGCTCGGTGCGAAACGAATCGAGGCATGCGCGCACGGCCGGCGAGGGCAATGCACTCACAGAGTATACGGGAGCCGAGACCCGGTTACAGCGGGAGAGAGTCCCGGGTCAAACCGCTACTTGCGCTGCTCGAGTTGGACCGAAGCCTTCACGGGCCGGCCGTCGCGCAGAACAGTGACCTCCACCACGTCGCCCACCTTGCTGCGCCGCAGAGCGTCGGTGAAGTCGTAGAGATTCTGGATCGGCTTGTCGCCGAATTGCACCAGAATGTCCCCCGCTTTCAGTCCCGCCTTCTGCGCGGGAGAGCCCGGCTTCACGTCGGAGAACTTGACGCCATTCTCCACCTGGCCGAAGTCGGGAATCGACCCGAAATAGGGACCGTAACCGCCGCCCGCCCCGGCCAGGGGCTTGTCCTCGACCACGGCAACAAAGGCCGGGCGATCCGGCGCGGAGGCCAGCTCCAGCGCCGTCTTCCCTACGACGTCGACCAGCTTCGCGGCCGAAGCAGCATTGATCTTGTCCCAGGTGTCCGACGGCTTGTGATAGTCCGAGTGCAGCCCGGAAAAGAAGAACACCACGGGTATCCGCTTGGTGACGAAGGAAGTGTGATCGCTGGCGGAGTACCCGCCGGGCGAATACTCGATTTTGAAACCGGCGTTGGCATTGGCTTGCTCGACCCAGGATTTGAGGGTGGAACCGGTGCCCACCCCGCCGATGTAGACCTTGTCGTCCTTGATGCGGCCGATCATGTCCAGGTTGAGCATGGCGACGGCTTTGTCGAGCGGCAGGGTGGGCGATTGCACCCAGTGGGCGGAACCGAGCAGTCCCAACTCTTCGCCGGCAAACGAGGCAAACAGAATCCCTCGCTGGAGCTGGCCTTTGAGGGGAGCGAACATGCGAGCCAGCTCCAGCACCCCCGCCGTTCCGGAAGCATTGTCGTCGGCGCCGGGATGGATCTGCCCGATTAAGGCCGGCGCCAGCGAGTCGTAGTTGCCATACCCCAGATGATCGTAGTGCGCACCAACGATCACATATTCGTCCGTCTTTCCGGGCAGATACGCCAGAACGTTATTCACTGTGGCGCGCGTGGTCTCGATGTCGACCTCCAGCGCGACATGCAGCGTATCGGGCAGCGCGAACGACTGCGGCTTGCCGAGATGGTTGATCTGGTCTTGCGCGCCTGACAGGGACTTGCCCGCAGCCTGCAGCCACCGGTCGGCAACTTCGTTCTTCACCTGCACCAGCATGATGCCGGTATTCTCCGGGCCGCTGACGCTGCCAAAGCGCGTGAGCAGGTCTTCTTCTCCCTCGCCCAGCTTGCCGTTCACCAGCACGAGGGCCTTTGCGCCGTGGTTCCGCGCGTTGATGGCCTTGGTGATCAACTGGGCATGCCGGGTCAGGCCCTGATTGCCGCTTTTCTCGGCGAAGAAGGCCGGCTCATAGCGCAGCACGAGCACGATCTTGTCCTTCACGTCGAGCCCAGCGTAATCGTCGTAGCCGAATTCTTCGGCCGTTGCACCGAATCCCGCGAACACGACCGGGGCGCTCGCGGCCCCCGAGGACGAGAAGCTGAAAGGAGTGAAGTCCTGATTGAGTTTCAGTTCGCGCTTGCCCGCACCATCCTCGCTTACGACCCGATTGCGGCCGGACTTGAGCTTGGCGCCGGTGACGACCGTAAAGGGCTGGAAATAGGAATTCGTTCCCGCCGACTTCAGGCCCAGCTTGCGATAGTGCTGCTCGAGCAGGTGGGCGGCGCGGGTCAAGCCCCGGGTGCCATCGCCTCGACCTTCCATCGCCGGGGTGGTCAGCGATTTCACGTCGTCGAGATAGAGGGCCGGGTTGGCCGGCGCCACCGTCTGCGCAAAAGCCGTAAGGCAAAACCAGGACAGCAGCAGGCCCGATTGCCGGACACGTCCCAGGCACCGGGACGCCCTGGATACTGGAACAGTTCGCGTGCAAGACATCATGTTCGCTCGATGAATGGTTCAAGGTTAGCACTAATCTTGGATCTCAATGCCAGCGGTCGACACCTTCCCACCACAGCAGGCGGAGCCACTCGTCGAGATTGGTCTTCGCCCATTGCCGATGCTGCCACCAGCGTTCGCCAAACTGAGTCGGGTCGAACGATGCCGCGACCGAATACGAGAACTCGGGCTGTTCCTTCCGGTAGATGCTTCGGGCCCGACGGGTGTGAAAATCGGAGGTGAGCAGCAGCACCGAATGGGCCCCGGCACGACGCAGGCATGCGGCCGCCTCGAACGATTCCGCTTTGGTCGACAGTCCGGTGATAGGACAGATGCCCAGGGCAGAAGCCTGCGGTTGCTTGTCGACCCAGGCCTGCGCCAACTGCACGGCTCCCACTCCAAATACGCGCTCGTTCTGCGGGACGTCGAGGATGATGCGCGGCGCCAGGCCGCGCTGCAGCAACTCCAGGGCGCGCGCCGGACGGGCCTCGGTCTCTCCCGCCAGCACCAAGATGACGTCGGCTTTGTGGGGATCGTCTACCACCAGGAACTTGCCGGAGTCCGCGACCAGCCATAGAGCCAGGCCCGCCAGAACCAGGATTCGAATGACGCGCACAGTCCTCCGCAGATACGTTCGACTGGAACCGGTACATCATCTCATCTCGCGCGGGTAGCTCGAAACGGTGAAGCAGACTTGTTACCTACGTGCCCGGAAGGGCAGAGGCCGCATGCTAGAATCGCCTTGAAATTCTCCGCAAAATCATGACGATGCACACGATGCAACCCTCCTCTGGTGTCTCTGATCTGAAGGCGAAAATCGAAGCGAAGCAGGCCCGGGTGGGCATCATCGGGATGGGCTACGTCGGCCTCCCGCTGGCCCTGCTCTACAGCGAGCAGAGGCTCAAGGTCACCGGGTTCGACATTGACCAGCGAAAAGTCGACACGTTGAACGCCGGCGGCTCATACATCTTCCGTATCACTGCTGAAGAAATCGGCGGCGCCCGAGCGAACGGGATGACGGCCACGTCCGACTACTCCCAGATCACCGCGATGGACGCGATCATTATTTGCGTGCCCACCCCGCTCAACGAATATCACGAACCGGATCTGAGCTACATCACCAACACCGGACACGCGATCGCTCCCCACCTTCGCCCCGGACAGCTCATCGTGCTGGAAAGCACGACCTATCCCGGAACCACCGAAGAGGTGCTGGTGCCGATTCTGGAACACGAGAACAAGGGCGGATTCAAGGCGGCGCGTCCGGGCCAGACTTCCGACCGCGACTTCTTCGTGGCGTTTTCGCCCGAGCGCGAAGACCCGGGCAACACCAGCGTGCCCAGGCGGGACATCCCGAAAGTGGTGGGAGGTCTCGAGCCACAGGCCTCGGAGCTGGCCGCCGCCCTCTACGGACAGATCTTCCGGACAATTGTGCGCGTCTCTTCCCCGGCGGCCGCGGAAATGACCAAGCTGCTGGAGAACATTTACCGCTGCGTGAACATCGCTCTGGTAAACGAACTGAAGCTGCTCAGCCTGCGCATGGGGCTGGACATCTGGGAAGTGATCGAGGCCGCTTCCACCAAGCCGTTTGGGTTCCAGCCGTTCTACCCGGGCCCGGGACTCGGCGGACATTGCATCCCGGTCGATCCGTTTTACCTTTCCTGGAAAGCGAAGGAATGGGACTTCCGCACTCGCTTCATCGAACTGGCCGGCGAGATCAACACCGCCATGCCCTATCACGTGATCGCATCGGTGGTGGGGGCTCTCAATCGCCGCAAGAAATCCCTGAATGGTTCGAAGGTGCTGGTGCTGGGTGTGGCTTACAAGCGGGACATCGACGACCTGCGCGAGTCGCCCTCACTGACCATCATCGAGCTGCTGCAAAAAGAGGGTGCCCTGGTCAGCTATCACGATCCGTACTTCCCCACGATCGGCCGGGGACGCAAATACGATTTGCAGATGAAGTGCGCTTCTTTAGAGGATCTCGGAACATATGATTGCGTGCTCATCGTGACCGATCACTCGGACTACGATTACGGCCGGATTGTGCGCGAAGCTCAACTGATCGTCGACACGCGCAACGCGACCAAGGGGATCCAGAGCGAAAAAATTGTCCGAAGCTAGCACGGCTGGGGCGCGGCGGGCCAAGGCCCGTCCCGAGGGGACAGGCCTTTGCACAAGGCGCGCATTGGCCGGAAATCCTACCCACAAGCTGTAAAGTTTTTCCCCTCTTTGGATCAGCCGTATGTCCAATCGTGCGGCAACGCCTAAACTTCTAATTCCGGGATACTTACCCTTTCCCAAACCGGAAATAAGTGGCCTTTGCCTTGCAGCCAAGGGTGGCCGGAGTTGTACACTAGTCGGGCTCGGTCCGTCTCCAGGTTCTGCTCCGTGATCGGACGGCTGGCCTAGGGCAACGTAGAAGTACTTGCAGGAGCAGCTACATTGGGCTGCCCGACATCTGAGCACATATGGCTTCCGACCCTACACCCATGCCGTTTTCCTTGCTTCCCGAGCGCAGGCCCCCGTGGAAGGAATTTGCGTTCAGTTATGTGACCCAGAGCGCGCTGATTGCGCTGCTGGTGTGGATCGGAACGTTGAAGCCGCTGCACCTGGCCGCATCGCCGCGGGACTATCACGCCATCGCGCTGGTGAGCACGCCGCCGCCGGTCAACCACAAACCGGCGCCGGTGCGTGAGTTCAAGGTGCCCGAGCCTGTGGCATATCGCGACACGCCGCTTCCGGAAAACCTACGTTTGCCGTCCCCCAAGCCTCGGGTTCCTGTGGAAGAGCCCACGGCACCGCAGGTACAGATGAGCGCGAGCAAGCCCGATCTGCCGGCTTCGGCTCCAGCCATCCCGCGCCGACTGGTGCAAACCAACGTATTCTCGACGGGCAGCTCGGCGACGCCGACCATGGCGGCCGCCCCGCAGAAAGTGCAGACTGGCGGGTTCGGGGACCCCAATGGCGTTCCGGCGCGGGCCAGCACCAGCGGGAAACCGGCCAACATCGCGCAGCTGGGTTCGTTCGATCTGCCCTCCGGGCCGGGCTACGGCAACGGGACGGGAGGCGCGAAGGGGACGCGGGGAGTGATCGCCAGTGCCGGCTTCGGAAACGGGGTTGCCACCGGAGATGGATCCGGCCGAATCAACACTTCGCGCGGCAACGGGGTGGTGCGCCAGGCGGGCTTCGGCGATGCCGAGACCCCCGTCGCGCAGACCTTTCATCCCAAGCCAGCGGAAGCGGCGCCGCGCGTAGTGCCGGCTGAGATCCTGTCCAAGCCGACCCCGGCCTACACGGATGAAGCCCGCCGGCTGCGGGTCGAAGGAGAAGTACTGCTGGAGGTTGTGCTGGAAGCATCGGGCCGGGTCCACGTGGTGCGGGTTGTGCGTGGCCTGGGTCACGGACTGGATGAGTCCGCCGTGCGAGCGGCCGAGCAGATCAGTTTCAAGCCGGCGCTGCGGGATGGCCAACCCTCGGATTCCACCGCCGTGTTACATATTATTTTCCAGTTGGCCTGAAGCTCGCGTCTCATGAAGGGGTCTATGCGTCGTTTGCGTTGGCTGTTCCTCCCTCTCGTGGTTCCTCTCTGCCTGGCCTGCGGGCTGGCAGCCCAAGATTCCCCTCAGCCGGGTTCCGATCAAAACGCCTCCGTACCGGCGACCGTTACGCAATTGCCGGCGGCGAGCGCCTCGGTGCCCCCGACTTCGTTCGACCAGGTCGTCGAGCGCATCGTGGAGCGCGAGCACTTCTTCGTCGCGCAGATGCGCCACTTGCATCCGCTGGTCGAGACCTATATCCAGAACATGAAAGCGGACAAGGACATGGGCGCAGTGCCGGTCGGCGATCACTACTTCCTGGGCCGGCTGGATATGAGCCAGGGGACTGAAGACCGCTCCTTCACGACCCGGCCAGGGTTAGCCCGGCGCATGCTCACCAACCTGACCTCGCTGTATTCTCTGCATTTTCTGCCTCTGGGCTTTGCCCAGATGGTCATGCTCGATGACGATTTCCAGAGGAAGTACTACAACCTGAACTTTGTCCGCCGCGAATTCATCGGCGAGACCCGCTGCCTGGTCATTGACGTGCAGCCCAAGCCCGGCAGCGGCAAGGGACGTTTCCTGGGCCGTATCTGGGTGGAGGACCAGGACTACAACATCGTGCGCTTCAACGGGACTTATACTCCTCACGCCAACAGCGCCTATTACCTCCACTTCGACAGCTGGCGTTTGAACATGCGCCCCGGGGTTTGGCTGCCGGCTTACGTCTACAGCGAGGAATCCGATCTCAAATACCGCATGTCGCAGAACCTCCGCTTTAAAGCGCAAACGCGGTTGTGGGGCTACGACTTGAAAAATCTGGGCAAGACCGACGAGTTCACCACGATTCAGGTGGATTCGCCACAAACCATCCGGGATCAGAGCGAGACCGCGCAGGACGCAACCCCAGTGGAAGCGGAGCGCCTGTGGCAGCACCAGGCCGAGGAGAACGCGCTCGAACGGCTGCAGAAGATCGGGCTGCTGGCCCCTCCCGGAGAAGTAGACAAGGTGCTGACCACGGTGGTCAACAATCTCATCGTCACCAACAATCTCGACATCCAGCCGGAAGTGCGGGCGCGCGTGCTACTGACCGCGCCGCTGGAATCTTTCACCATCGGCCACACCATCGTGGTCAGCCGTGGCCTGCTGGATGTGCTGCCCGATGAAGCGTCGCTGGCCATGATTCTGGCGCGGGAATTGAGTCACATCGCGCTCGGCCACCAGATGGATACCAAGTTCGCCTTCAACGACCGCATGTTCTTCGCCGACGAAGATACCTTCTCCAACCTGAACTTCCGGCGCAGCCGGGCCGATGAAGACGCGGCCGACAAGAAAGCCCTGGAACTGCTGGCCAACTCTCCCTACAAAGACAAGCTTTCTAATGCCGGCCTTTTCCTGAAGGCGTTGCAGGAGCGTGCCCCCGACCTGAAGAACCTTATCCAGGCCCGTTTGGGCGCGGGCTTGGTCTCAGGCAAGACGCTGCGCATGGCGGAGCTGCTGAACACGGCCCCGCAGCTCGATGAGCGCAAGAAAGACCAGATCGCGGCCTTGCCTCTGGGCGGCCGGGTAAAAGTGGACCCGTGGAGCAATCAGACCACGCTGGCCAAGTCCAAGCCGGTGGCCTTGCTGTCGGCGCGGGAGAAGATGCCCTTTGAAATCACGCCGGTCTTCCCTTACCTGACGCGGATCCCCAACGCCGGGACAGAGAAGGTCGCCGCTACCGCGCCGGTGACATCGGCGCCGCAAGCGAAGTAGCAAGGCGCGCTTCAAGCCATTTACGGGGAGCAGAGAAAAGCCAAGGCTCTGGCGGAGTGCCGTGGGGAACGCACCAGCTCCTGCGGGCGAGCGGGTGTACTACGGGGCCCAGAACCGCGAACCGCTGAATCCTACTGAATCGCGCTGCCCACCTGAGAGAACACGGTATTCGCGTTCGACCCAATCAGGCGGATGGTTCCGACTACGATAACCAGGATCACGGCCAGCATCACCGCGTATTCGGCGATGTCCTGTCCCTGATCGTCTGACCACAACTGCCGCACGAACTTGATCACAGGCTCCTCCACTTGCGCTGCCGCTGCAGACAAGAAGTCAATCCCTATCATCCTCGAAGCCAGGCTAGTACAAGGGTATAGCTATGTGAAAGCGTATTGCAGGGTAACCCGTCCAGCCAATAGCACCTCGGTGTCCCTGTATGGCACGAAAGTGGCATGTTTCCCGCTAAACTGCTGACCTGGCAGCCCATTCCCCCTCCCCTGTCTAGGGGATCCCTTTCAGTGGCAGACCCTGATTCACGGCAAACAGCGCCAGTTCCAACCGCGTCGACACGCCCAGCTTGTCGAAAATGTTGCTGAGGTGGTGTTTGACGGTGTCTTCGCTGATCTTGAAATACTCGGCAATCTCTTTGTTGGAGAAGCCGGCGACGACTGCGGAGACGATCTCCAACTCGCGCGGGGTGAGGCCGAATTTCTTCTGCCGCGACTCCTCGTGGGAGGCCTGCATCTGCATGCGCAGGTATTGCACCAGGTTGGAGACGGCTTCGCGCCCCACCCAGTACTCCCCCATCATGACCGTGTGAATGCTCTTGAGCAGAAGTTGGGTGGCGGAGTCTTTCAAAACGACTCCACGCGCACCCAGTTGCAGGGCTTCGACGATCTGGTGTTTCTCGGCGGCCGCCGTGAGCAGGATGACTTTCACCCCGTTCGCGCCCGGCCCGGAGCTGAGATCGCGCAAGGCCTCCAGTCCTGGCTGGCGGGGCATGGCCAGGTCGAGCAGCATGATGTCGGGCCGGAGTTGCCGGGCCAGCTTCACCGCATCGTTACCATCCGAGGCTTCCCCGATGACCTTCAGACCCGGTTCGGCTTCCAGCAGCCGGCGTAGCCCGTCGCGGAAGATGGGATGATCATCGGCAATCACGATGCGGATGGGTTGTGGTTTTTTTGTGTCCATATCAGGCTTCTCGGTTCTTGGCGACCCTGATCTCAAGCCGCGCGCCCCGGCCCGGGTTTGATTCTATCGTGAGTTCGCCTTCGATCAAACGCAACCGCTCCAGAATAACCGTGGGCCCCTTGCTGGCCTGGTCCAGTTCCCGGTGCGAGCGCCGCCCGGAAAAGGGGAAGCCCCGGCCGTTGTCTTCAATCGTCACCAGCCAGTGGGTGGCGTTTTCGGCCACCCGCACCAGGCTCTCGTGCGCCCCCGAATGCTTGCGCACGTTGACTAGCGCCTCTTGGACGATGCGCGCCAACTCGCGGCAAACCCGCGGGGACATCCGCACTTCGTCCAGTTCGCTGACAAAGCGCGCGCCGATGCCGGTCTCCCGCTGAAAGCGCTCCACGGTGTCGGCCAGAAAACGCTCGAAGCTGGCGGAGTCGACCTCCAGCGACTTCATCTGCTGCATGAGTTCCCGCAGCTTCAGTACCTCCTCGTGGAGCAGTGCCTGAATGCGTCCGAGTTCGTGGGTGATGGGATTGGATTGCGCGGCAGACTGGCGGCGCACTACGTCGACGTTCATTTCCATGGCGATCAGCGACTGCACGGCCCCATCGTGAAGCTCCCGGGCCACGCGGGCCCGCTCCACCGCGCCGGCACGCTGGCGCAGGCGCCGCAGCAGGTACACGTTGTACACTGCCGGCCCAACCTGCCGGACCAGTTCCTGCAGGAACCGCAGCTCCTCCTCCATATCGCCGCTGACGGCCGGATCCAGCAGGAAGATCCTCCCCCACCATTCCTGCCCGAACAGAAACGACACCACGATCACCGCGTGGAAGGAATACAGATTGGCCAGCGGACCCAGGAGCTGGGGGGACCACGAGCGCAAACGCACACCGTCGCTGTTGAGAGCCAGCGTGTGGAAAGACGTTTCCTTGCGCACGGCGAGGCAAGCGTCGCCCTCGGTCTCGAAGAGATAGGTTTCTCGGTCGGCAGGTAAGGAGTCCAGCCAGCGCAGCTGCGCGCTGCCATTCTTCGCCGGCGTCAGGTCGCCCACGAACACGCGGTACTTGTTGCGCTCCTGGGACGCAACCAGGGCGCGTTGCGCTCCGTACAGCGAGACCATCTCGCCCAGGATCTGCTGCAGCGTTCCCCGCAGCCCCTCTTCCACCCGGACCTGCCCGAGCACGCGCGTGATCGTGGCCCGTTCCGCGCGCAGGCGCTTCTGCTGCTCCGCAAGGTATCCGAGCAGCAGGCCCATGACCAGCAGGTAGGTGGAGAGCATGAACAGGTGCTTGGGTTCGAACTGGGAGGTTTGCACTCCCAGCAGAGGCAGGCCATGGCGCAGCAGGACGCGGTCGAGGCGTTGCACCGCGTCCTGGCGGATCGCCAGGCTCTCCGCCCACAACAGCACGACCGATGCGATGGCGGTGCCGAAGGTCTCCCACCAACCCCAGCGGTACGCCGAGGCGCCCAGCACGAAAATGAAGAACAGCAGGAAGGACCCACCTTGCCCGGCGGCGAACAAGACCACCAGCACCGGCCATACGATGTCGGCCCCGTGCACCAGCAGCCGGAACGACGCCGTGGACTCCTTGCGAAACCGCAGCAGCAGCATGACGACCACGCCATGCACGATGTAGAGCCCCAGAATCCACGCCGCCCACGGCGAATTGCTCAGCTCCGATGGATCCATCCAGAACGTGAACAGGGCCGCAATCGCCAGAAATACCCGCGCCGACGCCAGCCAGCGTTCAATGCGGCGAACCTCGCTGGGGACCACAGGGGCCTGCAACCGGGAGAACAGACCCGGCACCGTGTTCGGCTTGGACAAACGGATCACCGCTCCAGGGGATTTGGAATGCAACGCATACTATTGATTCCACAGAATGATAGCAAGTCAAACTTCGGACATCTTCTCTCCCTCGAGCGGTCCCGTCCCGCGCCGGACGAGTGGCTTGCAGGTTACTCCAGTAACCTCCGAAACACCGCTCCGCCGTCTAGAATGCCACCAAGGGGTGTGTCTTGTCGGAGACATCAAAGCTGTGGATTCTGGCCGCGGCGTGCCTGGTGTTTGCCCAGGCCTGCGCCTCGGTTCTGATCCCGCCCGGCTTTGCCCTCACTGTCTTCAGCGACGTGACCCAGTGCATCCTGCTGCTCTCGGGGACCGCCGCCCTGCTGCCGAACATCGCGCGGACACGCGGACGAACACGCCTGTTCTGGAGTCTGATGACCCTGGGCATGGCGTTCTGGCTGTCGTATCAGCTGCTGTGGAGCTACATCGAGATGGTCCTCCGGCAGGACGTGCCGGAGCCATTCGTGGGCGACATCGTTGTGTTCCTCCACTTCGTCCCCATGATGGCCGCACTCGCGCTGCGACCCCAACTCCAGCAGGAGGAGCACGAGGCCCAGCTGGGGCTGCTCGACTTTGTTCTGCTCCTCACCTGGTGGATTTATCTGTACCTGTTTTCGGTCATCCCCTGGCAGTACGCGCAGCGGGACGAATTGGCCTATGGCCGCAGCCTGAATGCGCTGTACCTGACCGAGAAACTGGTCTTCCTCGTGGCGCTGGTGGTGGTGTGGGCGCGGTCGCGCGGAGGCTGGAAGACGATCTACGCGCACTGGTTCGGCGCCAGCCTGCTGTACGCTCTGAGCTCGTACGTGGCGAACTGGGCGATCGTGCGCAATGTGTATTACACCGGCAGCCTGTACGATTTGCCCCTGGCCGCCTCGATGGGCTGGATCAGCGTCATCGGGGTGCTGGCCCAGGACCTGCGCCCGCAGCAGGAGAATGCTGCCGCCTCGAGAAGGCACGCGGTATGGGTGGCCCGCATCGGCATGATCGTGATTCTTTCCCTGCCCATCTTCGCAGCCGTCTCTGTGTTCGACGCGGCCGTTCCCGCCAGAGTCCGCAATTTTCGGCTGGTCGCGACCCTGGTCACCATGATCGTGATGGGGGGAATCGTCTTTCTGCGGCAGCACCTGCTGGACCGCGAGCTGATGCGGCTGTTGCGGACCTCGGAAGAATCCTACCGGGACCTCAAGCGGCTGCAGGCGCAACTGATCCAGTCCGAGAAGCTGGCTTCGCTCGGACAACTGGTGGGCGGCGCCGCGCACGAACTCAACAACCCGCTGACGGCGATGCTGGGATACTCGGAACTGCTCGCCGAATCCGGCCTGACCGAACAGCAGCGGACCCTGGCCGCCAAGATCGGGCAGCAGGTACGGCGCGCCCGCGTGCTGATTTCGAGCCTGCTGAATTTTTCCCGGCAACTGCCCGGGGAAAAGATTCCGGTGGATGTCAACAGCGTGCTGCAAACCGCGGTGAAGCTCTACCAGCCGCAATTCAGCGTACACAACGTGGACGTGCAACTGGACCTCGCCCCTGACCTGCCCGCCATTTCCGGCGACCCCAATCAGCTTCTGCAGGTGTTTCTCCACATCGCCAGCAACTCGCTGCAGGCGCTGGAAGAGGTGGGTGGCGGGACCTTCCTGGTAAAGAGCCGCAGCCACAGAAACGCCGCTGTCATCGAATTCTCCGATAACGGTCCCGGCGCGCGCGAACCCGAACGCGTGTTTGATCCGTTCTACACCACCCGCTCGGTGGGCAAAGGGGCGGGCCTCGGGCTGAGCGCCTGCTATGGCATCGTTCAGGACCACCACGGAAGAATCCTGTGCGCCAACCGGGTGGAAGGCGGCACCACCATCCGAATCGAATTGCCCCGGGCCGGTTCCCTTCTCAGCGACCAGGCAGCCGGGGCCGGCGTTGTGGACGCCCAGGCGCAGAGCGAGGTTTCCCTCGCCGACGAACGCTACCCCCATTAACCAGCCTCTTCTGCGGGATCTACCGTCAGGGCAACGAACTCACTTTCCACCATGCGCTTGAGCTGACCACAGGCAGCATAAATGTCACGACCGCGCGGCCGCCGGATGAAGGTTGGAATTCCAGCGCCCGTCAGCACCTGCTGAAACGCCAGCACACGCTGCGGCGGTGGCGTAGCAAAGGCGATGCCAGGACCGGGATTGAGCGCTATCAGGTTCACCTTGGCCCGGATCCCCCGAATTCGTTCCGCTACCTCGCGCGCCTGCGCCACCGCATCGTTCACACCGTCGAGCAGCACATATTCGAACGTCAGCCGTTCACGCAGCCTCAGGGGGAAGGCCCGCGCCGCCTCCAGCAGCATCCCCAGGTTCCACTTCCGGTTGATGGGCATGATGCGAGAGCGCAGTTCGTCGTTGGGCGCGTTCAACGAAATCGCCAGCTTCGGCCGGACCGCTTCCTGCCCGAAATCGAAGATGCGGGGCACGACGCCCGCCGTGGAAAGCGTCATCCGCGACTCCGGAATGCCGACGCCCTCTACCAGTAACCGGACCGCCTTCAGAGTGTTGTCGTAATTCAGAAAGGGCTCGCCCATCCCCATGAACACGAGGTTCACCCGGTCCAGGGGCGGCGAAACCCCCTTGGCCTGAAGCACGCAACCGACCTGTCCCACGATCTCGCCGGCGGTGAGGTTGCGGCGAACACCCAGGGAGGCGGTCAGGCAAAACTGGCAATCGACGGCACAGCCGATCTGGCTGGAGACGCAGACGGTGGCCCGGTCCCAGCAGCGCACGCTCGGCTGCGCGCTCTCTCCCGCATCGCTGCCGTCGCCCGCTTCCCCGCCATCGCCTTCCGGCATCCAGACCGTCTCCACGGTCTGAGCGTCGGAGCACTCGATCAGGTAGCGTACCGTACCGTCGCGGGCCTCGAACTGGTTCGCGATCCGTGGCCAACCCATGACCCAGCCTTGATCCGTGAGACGGCGTCGCAGCTCCGCGGGCAGCGTGGAAACCTGCGCCAGCGAGGCCAGCCTCTGCCGGTACAGCGCGCCGAAAATCTGCTCGGCGCGGTAAGAAGGCTGGTCCATTTCCGCAACCAGGCTCTTCAGCTCTTCCCGGTCGAGGCCGAGCAGCGTGCTGGGCTTTTCTTCCTCGATCATCGCTTGCTCCGTACTGCCGATTCTAGATGACTTTGCAAAGCGCCGGGCTTCCTCCCATCGGGTTTCATACAGAAGATCGGTCATTGTCCACAATTCGCTGATAAGCGGGCGGTTATCACTCATCACCCGCAGCCCGCCTGGGTGTGTGAGAATAGAGGAGACGGGAGTCGGCTCGCGCTGGCTCCCGGCCGGATTCCATGGTCGAAGAACTGCGCAATATTCATCGTCGCGTGCTCCCGAATGGGCTGACTATCATCTCGGAAGAGATGAAACATATCCGCTCGGTCTCGATCGGCATTTGGATCAAGACCGGCTCGCGCGACGAAGAGCCGCAGTGGAACGGCCTCTCGCATTTCATCGAGCACATGGTGTTCAAGGGCACGAAGAGCCGCTCGGCGGAGGCGATCGCCCGCCAGGTCGATTCCATCGGCGGCAATCTCGACGCGTTCACCGCCAAGGAATGCATCTGCTTCAACATTAAAGTTCTGGATGAACATCTGCCTATAGCTTTCGAGGTAATTTCAGACTTGGTGCTGAACCCGGTATTCGCGGTCGAGGACATCGCGCGGGAGCGCGGGGTCATCCTCGAAGAGATCAAGATGGATGAGGATAACCCGGAGTATCTGGTCCACGAAATCTTCACGCAGAGTTTCTGGAAGGATCACCCGCTCGGCAAACCCATTCTCGGCACCAAGGACACGGTCAAGGGGTTCGACCAGGCGCTGGTGCTCGATCTGTATCGCAAGCGCTTCACGCCGGGCAACTGCATCGTGGCCGCAGCCGGCAACCTGCAGCACAAGGAATTCGTGGACCTCGTCGCGCGATATTTCGACGGAATGAAGCCGCTGGCCAACGGCTGGCACCGCTCCACTCCCAGGATCGTGCCCCGCATCACCCTGCGCAATAAGAAGTCGCTCGAGCAGGTGCAGATCTGCATGGGAGTGCCTTCGCACCCGATCGCGCATGAAAAGAGATTCGCTTCCTATGTGCTCAATACGCTGCTGGGCGGAGGCATGAGCTCTCGATTGTTCCAGAACATTCGCGAGCGCCAGGGGCTGGCCTATTCCATCTACAGCGACTTGAACCCCTACCAGGATACCGGCTGCCTGTCGGTGTACGCCGGCACTTCCCGGCAGTCCGCCGCCAAGGTGGTTCTGTCGGTCGTTGCCGAGTTCAAGAAACTGAAATCGGAAAAAATCCCCGACGAGGAATTGCGGCGCGCCAAGGACCAGCTCAAAGGCAGCCTCATGCTGTCGCTCGAGTCCTCCACCGCCCGCATGTCAAACCTCGCCCGGCAGGACATGTATTTCGACCGCTTCTACGGCATGGACTCGGTCATCGCCAAAATCGAGGCCGTTACCGCCGATGATCTGCACGAGATGGCCCAGGAATTCTTCCGCACCGAGGCCATCGCGGTGACCATTCTGGGGAACCTCAACGGCATGAAGCTCACGCGCGACCAGCTCGCGTGCTAGGCAAACGGATTCTCGTCGGCACTGCGCCCGTAGATGACAGGCACCGGCACCTCGAGCGGCCGCAGGTAGACCGAGAGCTGCCCGCGGTGATGGTACCGGTGGTTCAGCACGCGCCTGAGCAGCAACTCGCCACCTCGCCCTGCTCGTAGCGGTCATGGTAACGCTCCCAGGCCATGCTGTGGGGAAGGCTGTCTTCGTCGCGGCCCTTCGGCGTCATGTCGAGGAAATTGTAGGCCCCAAGCAGAATGTCGAGCCCGCGGCGTAGGTCGAATAGGTATGGAAGATCTCTCCCTTGTCGTTCTTGCAGAACACGCCCATCCCCTCCTCTTCTTGAAGGCCGCGATCTCGGGAAAAGGAGCGCGTGAAATGGCCACCAGCGATACGCCGCGGGCGCCCAGATGCGGGATCATGCCATCAAAATGATCAGCGATGAAGGAACATCGGGCACGTCTCCCCAGAAATGGCCGTTGCCGTCGCCGAGGTCGCGGAACCACCGCCCGCCCGGCCAGGGCTCGATTTTCATCCGCATCTTCTGCCCATCCGGCGTATCGTTCTCCGGCCCGATCTGCTCGAGAAGCGCCACGAAGGTGTTTTCCAGCGGCGCTTCCACGTGGATCTCCTTGGTGACCACCAGGCTCAGACTCTCGATGCCCGGAAGTGTTGGCGTCATGCTCATGCTCGGTTCTTCTTTATTCCTCTGGCGGATTGTGTGACTGCCGGCCCTTGGCTTCCGCACGCTCTTTGATGCGGGAGAGTTGATGCGACCACATCTTCTCGAACCTCTTGGTCCATTCATACAGGGGACGAATCGCTGCCCCATTGGTTCGGTAGTGCATATGCCTTCCGTTGCGTCGCACGGTCACCAGCCCCACATCCCGCAAGACCCGCAAGTGCTTTGAGACCGATGGCTGCTCCAGTCGCAAACTGGCCACGATCTCGTTGACCCCACGTTCGTGCGTCGCCAGCAGTTCCAAGATTTGCCGGCGCCGCGCCTCCGCTATGGCGTTGAAGGGGTCGGAGGTGGTTGCGGCCCGGGGCATGGAATGCAATATATATTCCTATATGGGAATATGTCAGCGTTTTTTGCCCTTTTTTCGAGCCTTCGAAATCGCTCGCTTTATGAATCCCTTACGAAGTCTTTAGCCCAGCCTTACGCGCCCGGAATTTGAATGAAGCCACCGTATGAACGCCAATTCAGATGTTCGTCACCAAAAAGCCGGCACTCGGAAGTTGCGCTCCGCCGCGTGGTTGTTACGTCCCATTGCGCTCCTGGCTGCGTCACTCCTCATGCTGCCCCTTTTCTCGCTGGCGCAGAGTGAGGAACCCAAGGCCGACAAGGGATCTAGCGAGGTTGCCTCTCCTACTCAGTCAGCCACAGAATTGACGCAGGTGGAAATCCTGCACGAACTGGAGATCATGCGCGCCAAGATCGAGAAACTCGAGGCGGCGCTGCAGCAGCAGTCCGCCCCGCCCAAGACACAAAAAGCGAGCGACCCTCCGCAAGTTGCATCGGTCGCGTTGACGCCTGCGAGTCTGGTCTCTTCATCGCATGTGCCCGTTACCCCGGAAAGCTCCCCGCCGAAAGTCGAGAGACCTCCTAAGGCGGAGCCTTTTGCCTTTGCCGATTGGACCTGGCTGAATGGCAATCCGCGCACAAAGGAACCGGCATTCGATTCGAAGTTTTTCACGCCCGAGGTTCGCGCGGACGTTGCCTACCACTACGATTTCAACCACCCCAAGGACGACACCATCGGCGGGTCGAGCGAGGTTTTTCGTTCCAACGAAGTCAGTCTCACGCATCTGGGGATTGGCGGAGACTTTCATTACGACAACGTTCGCGCGCGCGTGTTCACCCAACTCGGTTTGTATTCCACGACCACCCCGCGCAACGATGCCAGCTATTCGCGCGGGCAGTGGCAATTGGACAACGCCTACCGATACCTGAATGAAGCCTACGGCGGGTATCACATCAATGCCTTGCATGGAGTTAACGTCGACGCCGGCATCTTCCTGTCCTACGTCGGCCTGTTCAGTTTCTATCAGTTCGATAACTGGGCTTATCAACCGTCCTTTGTGTCTTCGAACACACCGTGGTTTTTCACCGGCATGCGGGTCCAGGTCTTCCCTACCGAAAAGCTGAAGATCGAGCCCTGGATCATCAATGGCTGGCAGTCTTACGCGCGACCCAATGGCCGACTGGGCCTGGGCGGACAGATTCTATGGCGTCCGACGCCTTGGCTTTCGATTATCGCGAACAACTACGGCGTGGGCGCTGATGCAGTGGGAATCCCCAATCGCACGCGCTATCACACTGACGACAGCGTCGAAGTCAAATACTACGACCATCCTGAGCGCTTTCTGGACAGGATGGCCTTTAGCCTTACCGGCGACGCGGGCTGCGAATCGGGTGGCGGCGTGAACTGCACGACGAACAAGAAGGACTTGAACGGCAACATCATTGCTTACAAGCAGAGCTTTCTCGGCTTCATGCTTTATAACCGCTGGTGGCTTCACCACGACCGGTACGCTTTCACTGTGGGCGGCGGCAAGATCAACAACCCCGGTCGCTACCTCGTGCTTTTGCCGCCGATCAACGGAGCCACAGCCACCACGGGCACGCCCTACTTTACGGAGAATCCCGGCGATCCCTTCAAGGCCTGGGATATTTCCGGAACCTACGACTACATCCCCAGCCAGTACATCACCTTCCGCTGGGAGTTCAACCACCGTCACGCGAACGTCCCGTACTGGAGCGGCCCGGGCGGAGTGACGCCTCCCGGAGGGAATACGGGAGCACCAGGTGTGATCGTACCCGGATGGTTCCCGGATCTGCGCAAGACCGAAGACCGGGCGACCATGGCGATCCTGGTCAAGTTTTGAGCGGGACATGGACCTGATTTTCAACAGCGCCCCGGCCCGTCTCCAGGTTGATACGCTTTTGGACCATGAACCGCATTATCAGCCGATTTCTCGTTGGCCGTATTTCGGCAATTAGGAGTTGCCTCGTATTTTTCGGCGTCATGGTCAACCTTCTCACGATCACCGCAGGTTGCAGGCTGCAGGCGCAGACGACAGCCGGAGAACAACCCACTGAAGCCGCCTCTTACAATTCTTCGGCGAGCACCTGGCAGTACGGAGGCTTCATCGACTTCGGTTACCTGCACGACTTCAACGATCCGGCAAATCGTCTTTTCCGCAGCCGCGGTACAACCTTCCGCGTGAACGAAGCGAACTTGAACATGACTGCGCTGTATCTGAGAAAGGCTGCTTCGCCGTCGTCGCGCTGGGGGACAGAACTCACCGTGCAGGCCGGCAGCGATTCAGAGGTTTTCGGGTACTCAGCGACTGCGCCGAACCTGGATGGATCGGAGGGGCTGAGGCATCTGGGCCCGATCGATGTTTCGTATCGGGCGCCGTTGGGGAAAGGGCTGACCGTGCAAGGCGGCATTTTCAGCAGCTTCATCGGATACGATTCGCTGTACGCCAAAGATAACTTCAACTACACCCGTCCGTGGGGCGCGGACTTTACCCCGTATCTGATGATGGGCGTCAATGTGCAGTATCCCTTCAGCCCACGGCTGAATGCGGCCGCGTTTGTCGTCAACGGCTACTGGCATCTGGCGCACGCCAACAACGTCCCCAGTTCCGGCGCTCAGCTGGCTTATAAGGCCGCGGGACACCTGAGCCTGAAACAGACCGTGCTCTATGGACCGCACCAGTCCGACACGTCGCTTGGCTTCTGGCGGTTTCTCTCCGACAGCATCGCCGAGTGGAAACGGGATCCCGCGACCGTCGCGTTCGAATATCAGATTGCAGAAGAGAAGGTGGACACGGCGGGCGCTCCCCGAGCGCTGTGGATGTCTTCCCAAATGCCGGTGCATTGGGCTTTCGACAAGCGCTGGAGCGCCACTGTTCGTCCCGAAGTAGCGTGGGACCGAAATGGACGCTGGACCGGATTCTCACAAACGGTGAAGGCGGTCACCAGCACACTGGAGTACCGGGTCCCCTATCGCGCGGCGACCGCGATCGTGCGGCTGGAACATCGCTGGGACGACTCGCGCGGCCCGCAAGGGGGATTCTTCATCGATGGCAACTTGAGCCCGGGCGTGTGCAGGCTTACTCCGGGACAACAACTGTTCGGGGTAGCCGCGATTCTGACGTTTGATTCCAGCTTCCACCATTGAAGCTCCGGGAGGTGCACATGGCAGATCTTGCTTTCACTGCCGCGACCATAGCGTTCTTTGCCCTTTCCATTGCGTACGTACATTTCTGCGATCGGGTGAAATAGGAGCACGTATGGACATCCAATCTCTGATCATGCTGGTGGCCAGCGCACTGACCACCGTTTACCTGGTCTACGCTCTGCTGCGGCCGGAGAAGTTCTGATATGACTGCCAACGGGTGGCTCCAGATTTTGCTGTTCCTGCTGGTCACCTTCCTGGTGACCAAGCCCATGGGCGTCTTCATGGCGCGCGTGTTCAACCGCGAGAAGACGCTGCTCGATCCTGCGCTGCGGCCGGTGGAAAAGTTCTTATACCGCGTCACCGGTGTCGACGAAGACCACGAGATGCGCTGGACCGAGTACGCGATTTCCATGCTGCTCTTCAGCCTGGTTTCGATGGTTGTTCTGTACCTGATGCAGCGCTTGCAGGGCTACCTGCCGTGGAACCCGCAGAAATTCGGCGCAGTCACTCCGGCCCATCTGGCTTTCAACACGGCGGCCTCGTTCACCACGAATACCAACTGGCAGGCGTATTCGGGCGAAACCACCATGAGCTACTTCACCCAGATGGCCGGCCTCGCCTATCACAACTTCGTATCGGCCGCGGTCGGCATTGCACTGGCCATCGCCTTCATTCGCGGCATCGCGCGCCGCCAGACGCAGACCATCGGGAATTTCTGGGTCGATCTGGTGCGGGCTTCGCTCTGGGTTCTGCTGCCCTTCTGCATCGTCGGCTCCCTGGTGCTCGTATCGCAGGGCGTCGTGCAAAACCTGCATCCTTACACGACAGCGAAGCTGGTCGAGCCGATGCAGGTTCCCAAGGTCGGCGCCGACGGGAAACCCGTCTTCGATGCGCAGGGCAAGCCGCTGCTGGACACCGTCACCGAGCAGATCATCGCCCAGGGCCCGGTCGCGTCGCAGGAAATCATCAAGGAATTCGGCACCAACGGCGGCGGGTTCTTCAACGCCAACAGCGCGCACCCCTTCGAGAATCCGACCCCGCTCACGAACTTCATCGAACTGGTGTCGATCTTTGCCATCGGCGCCGGACTGACCTACACCCTGGGCCGCATGACCGGCTCGCCGGAGCATGGCTGGGCGGTGTGGGCCGCCATGGCGATTCTCTTCTGCGCGGGAGTGGCCGTCGCCTACTGGGCAGAAGCGCGCGGCAATCCCCTGCTCGCCAATACCGATCAGCGCGCGAGTGCAGCGCAGTCCGGGGGAAACATGGAGGGCAAGGAGGTCCGCTTCGGCATCGCCAACACTGCCCTGTGGGCCACGGTCACGACAGACGCGAGCTGTGGCGCCATCAACGGCTGGCTCGACTCGTTCACTCCGCTCGGCGGTCTGGTTCCGCTGGTCAACATCATGCTGAGCGAAGTGATCTTCGGCGGCGTGGGCACCGGCATGTACGGCATGCTGATCTACATCGTGCTTGCCGTATTCATCGCCGGCCTTATGGTGGGCCGGACCCCCGAGTACCTGGGTAAGAAGATCGAAGCCTACGACGTGAAGATGGCCATGCTGGTCGTGCTCATCTTCCCGCTGGTGATTCTTGCCTTCTCCGCGATTTCGGCGGTGAAGCCATTCGGCACGTCCGGCATCGCCAATCCTGGGCCGCACGGGCTCACCGAGATCCTCTATGCCTTCACCTCGGGAGCGGGCAACAACGGGTCCGCCTTCGGCGGGTTGACCGTAAACACTCCCTGGTACGACACCACCATGGCCCTCACCATGCTCGCCGGCCGTTTCCTGATGATCATCCCGATGCTGGCCATCGCCGGCAATCTGGCGCAGAAAAAATATGTGCCGCCCTCGCTGGGGACGTTCCCGGTCACCACGCCGCTGTTCACCCTGCTGCTGATTGGCGTGATCCTGATCGTGGGGGCCCTGACGTTCTTCCCCGCGCTCAGCCTGGGCCCCATCCTGGAACACCTGCTGCTTGCGGCGGGCAAGACTTTCTGAGGACTCGTATGACGACGACCCGACCAACGTTGCCCGCGATGCCCAGCCTCCGCCTCGGGCACTCGCCAGTGAAGTCACGGCAAAAGGCCATCTGGGAGTGGACCATCGTTCGCCGCGCGCTGCTGGATGCTTTTCTCAAGCTGAATCCGCAGAAGATGATGGGCAACCCCGTCATGTTCGTGGTCGAGATCGGCAGCGTGATGACCACCGCGCTCCTGTTCAAAGGCGGCCCCGATTTCAGGTTCAATCTGCAGATCACGCTGTGGCTGTGGTTCACCGTGGTCTTTGCCAACTTCGCCGAAGCCATGGCGGAAGGCCGCGGCAAGGCGCAGGCTGACACCCTGCGGAAGGCGCGCTCGGAAACCCTCGCCAATCGCGTGCTGCCCACCGGGCAGATCGAGAAGATCCCCAGTTCCAAGCTCCGCTCCGGGGACTTGGTCCTGGTCTCCGCGGGCGAGTTCATTCCCTCCGACGGCGAAATCCTGGAAGGTGTCGCCTCAGTCGATGAATCGGCCATCACCGGCGAGTCCGCCCCGGTCATCCGCGAATCGGGCGGCGATCGCTCGGCCGTCACCGGAGGCACGCGGGTACTCTCCGATCACATCAAGGTGAAGGTCACCTCGAACCCCGGCGAGACTTTCCTGGACCGCATGATTGCCCTGGTGGAGGGCGCCGAACGGCAGAAGACCCCCAACGAAATCGCGCTGAACATCCTTCTGGCGGGGCTGACCATCATCTTCCTGCTCGCGGTCGTGACCCTGCAGCCCTTCGCCATCTACTCCGGCTCTCCACAAACGGTATTCGTGCTCGTGTCCCTGCTGGTCTGCCTCATCCCGACCACCATTGGAGGACTGCTTTCCGCCATCGGCATTGCCGGCATGGACCGCCTGGTGCAGCACAACGTGCTCGCCATGTCAGGCCGCGCGGTGGAAGCGGCAGGCGACGTGAATACGCTGCTCCTGGATAAGACCGGGACCATTACCCTGGGTAACCGGCAGGCCTCTCGCTTCCTGCCTGCGCCGGGTGTCAGCGAGCAGGAATTGGCCGACGCGGCGCAACTGTCTTCGCTGGCCGACGAGACTCCGGAAGGCCGCTCCATCGTTGTGCTGGCAAAGGAAAAATACGCCCTGCGCGGGCGCGAACTCGGGCCGCACAACGCCGTCTTCGTTCCTTTCAGCGCGCAAACCCGCATGTCGGGCGTTGACCTGAACGGCTTCGAGATCCGCAAGGGTGCCGCGGATGCGATCACGAACTACCTGTTGCAATGCGGCAACAGGTTTCCTGCGGAAGTGAAGAGCACGGTGGAGGAGATTGCCCGCTCGGGCGGCACCCCGCTGGTGGTGGCTGAGAAAAGACGCGGAGCTCTGGGGGTGATCGAACTCAAAGACATCGTGAAGGGCGGCATGCGCGAGCGCTTCGATCAGCTGCGGGCCATCGGCATTCGCACCGTGATGATCACCGGCGACAACCCGCTGACGGCCGCCGCCATTGCCCGCGAAGCCGGGGTCGATGATTTTCTCGCCCAGGCCACTCCCAAAGACAAGATGGACCTGATCAGGAAAGAGCAGGCCGACGGAAAGCTCGTGGCCATGACCGGGGACGGCACCAACGACGCCCCTGCGCTGGCCCAGGCCGACGTAGGCGTCGCCATGAATACCGGCACCCAAGCGGCCAAAGAAGCAGGCAACATGGTCGACCTTGACTCCAATCCCACCAAGCTCATCGAAGTGGTGGAAATCGGCAAGCAGTTGCTGATGACCCGCGGCGCCCTGACCACGTTTTCCATCGCCAACGATGTCGCCAAGTACTTCGCCATCATCCCCGCGATGTTCGCCGGAACTTTCCCGGTGCTGAATGCGCTCAACATCATGCACCTGCAGACCCCCGAGTCGGCGATTCTCTCGGCCGTGATCTTCAACGCCCTGATCATCATTGCGCTGATTCCACTGGCGCTTCGCGGCGTGAAGTACAAGCCTATGCCCGCGGCCGTTCTCCTGCGCAACAACCTGATGATCTACGGCGCGGGCGGAATCATCGTGCCGTTTATCGGCATCAAGCTGATCGACATCGTGATCACACACCTCAGGCTGGCGTAGGAGGCTGCCATGCAGAAGAATTTCCTGATTTCGGTTCTTATGACGATTGCCACCACCGTGCTGCTGGGCATCCTCTACCCGCTGGTCGTGACCGGACTGGCACAGGCGCTGTTTCCCAGGCAAGCCAACGGCCAGCTGATCGAACGCCATGGCAGCGTAGTCGGCTCGAGCATTATCGGGCAGGGCTTTCCCGGGACCGGGTACTTTCATTCCCGGCCTTCGTTTGCAGGCAATGGCTATGACGCGGCCAACTCCAACGGCTCGCAGCTCGGCCCCACCAACCAGAAGCTCATCGACCGTGTGAAAGGGGACGTCGCCGCCGCGCAAGCCGACCATCCAGGCGCACCCGTCCCCATCGACTTGGTCACGGGCTCGGCCTCGGGCCTCGACCCTCACATCACTCCTGCAGCCGCGGAGTTTCAACTCGCGCGCGTGGCCAAGGAACGCGGTGCAACCACCGAACAACTGCGCTCGCTTGTCGCCCGGCACACCGAAGGCCGGCAACTAGGGTTTCTCGGCGAGCCCAGAGTCAATGTGCTGGAGTTGAACCTCGAACTCGACGAGCGTTTCCCCGCGCGCAGGCAATAAGGCCGGGAAACACGCACAGAGCGGCCGCGGGACGACCGCTCCCCGGAACTACATGGCGGCGCCTTCGGCTCGGGTAGCCAGCGTCTGCGGGTTCGCCGGGCTGCTGTCGGCAATCGTCAGGACGTCGGTGCTGACCTTGTCCCATTCCTGGATCACGAAACCGTAGGACTCCAGGAAGCCGCGGATCTGCATCCGGTCCCAGCCCGCGATTTCCTCGAGGAGCGGAATCAACACGCCTAGCGCGTTCGTGCTCAGCACGCTTCGGCGGGCAATCGGCGCCAGGTGCTTGTTCTCCGACACGGCGATCGTGAAACCATCACGCCGGTTCACGTGCAACATGACGTGGACGTCGGAACTGCCGTCGCCGACATACACGATCCGGTCCGAGCTGACCTGCAATTCATTCTGGATGCGGTCGAGCACCGCGACCTTTCCGTATCCGGCGGTCACGCGTTCAATCGCTGCGATCTCGCCCGAAGGGTGATAGCGGAACTGCGTGCCGAAGATGTGGTCGGAGGGGACGATGCCCTCAAGCGCCGACTGAATGACCTCGACCGGCGCCGCGGAAAGCACGTAGAACTCGAAACGGTAGCCGGCGATGCCGTGGTCCAGCACGCGGTGCAGGAAGTCGATGTTCTCTTTCAGGCGAATTCTCTTTCCTACTTCGCGCAGATGTTCCGGCCGCACCCGGTCATGAAACTCCGGATCGTGCAGCAGCAGATAGGCCAACTCGCCGCCCTGCTGCACCAGGTTTAGCCTGGCCATGCCTTCGGCCTTGCGCTCGAACTCTTTGGTGGGAATTCCCAGAAGCTCGCTCAGCACGTAGCCCGAGTCGTTGTAGCTGAGTGTCTGGTCGAAATCGCTGGCAAAAATGTAATGCTTAACCGGTTGAAGCTTTTCCATACCAAATTAGATCGAAGTCAAGGCCAAATGGCTAGTAAAAATGTCGTGAAAGTCACGTAACTCGCTGAATCGGCTGAGTCACGCAAAAAATTGTTGCGCGCTATCGGTGCGCGGGCAGCTCGGCGGGCTCGGTGGCCGCGTTTTCCCGCACGCGGTCTTTCCGGTAGCGCAGGTAGGTAGCCAGCGCGGCGACGCCCGCCGCCATCGACATCGCGACCAATGCGTAGATGGTGGGCTTGGTGTACTGGTTGAAGAAGCGGAGAAAGTGGCGCCCATAGAGCAAGCCCAGGTAAGCCAGGATCCCATAGCGCAAGCTTCGGCCCAAAATGAGCGCACCCAGAAATTTCTGGCGCGAGTATTGCAGCCCTCCCGCGGCGAGCAGAAACGGCACAAACGGGAACGGCGGCGGCAGCAACGCTGGCACAAAGATGGCCCAGAAACCCCAGCGCTCAAAGCTGCGGTAGAACGACCCGGTGCGCCTCGGTCCCAGCCGATGCTGCAGCGTCTCCTTGCCGCCCTTGCGCGCCAGCCGATACGTGACGTAGCCGCCGATCCCCGACCCGGCTGTGGCCATCAGCGCATAGTAGAACCATTGCTTGTGATGATGCACGGCGAGCCAGATGGTCAGCACATCCATGCTGCCGGGCAGTGGAATCAGCGAATTGTCTGCCAAACCCAGCAGGAGCAGCCCCGGGCCGCCCAGGTGGCGCAACCAGTTCCACCATTTGGAGGCCGCAAACAGCGCCAGCGCCCAAGGGCCTGCAATTCCGGGGAACAATGGGCTCTGGGGATGGAAAAACGCGGGCACTAGGTCGTCACGAACCTCGCTGCTTCAACGAATCGTAACGCCGGCGCCGGCGGCAAAGCGCCGCAGTCCGCGGCATACCGATAGAAAAGTTGCAGTCCCTCCAGGCAGCCAGGGTCGAGCTGATAGTGAATGTTCTCGGTCAGGTAGGAGCGGACCTCCCCCTCAGTGAGCCCAACGCGCGGCGCCCACTCTCGGGCAATGGTGGCAATGTGCTCCGGCCGAACTCCCTGATTGCGCGAGTTCTGAAAGATTCCTGCCAGGTCGTGGGGCGCGGTTTCCAGTGCCACCTGGCGCACCGCCCAGAACGCGAACACGAACGGTTTTCCCGTAAAGCGGATCCATTCCTCCGCCAGGTCGAGGGTCAGATATTGGTAACGATCCACGCGCAGGGCCGTGTCCCCGATCACCATGCAGGCATCGTGCTCGGTCAGCATTTGATCCACGTCCGGGGCCATGCTGGTGAAGGTCATGTGTCCACCGAGCCAGCGATCGAAGAGCACCTTGGTCAGCGCAACCGAGGTCAGCGAGGAAGTGTCCAGCGCAATCGTACGGATTTGCTCGAGCCTGACCTTGCTGACCAGCAGGATCGAGCGCACCGGTCGGCGCGCTGCGATCGCCACTCCGGGAAGAATGGCTAGGTCCGGGATGGAGGCGTAAGCCGCTGCGGGAATGATGCCGATGTCCGCAGTCCCGGCCCGCAGTTGCGCGGCGCATTCGGAGGGCACGGTGTAGCTGATTTCGAATTGGGAACCCGCCGCCCCGCGTTCAAAATCCCACATCAGGGGGACCGTATTCAGGAATGAAATGGCGGAGATACGAAGGCGGCTCATACTCATTATGTTTGATTCTAACAAAGGCGTGTGCGGCTCTCCCTTGACAGCTTTTCCCCCCCCCGTTAGACCGGGAACGGAGGCCACTCGTGTCCACTCTCACTCTCCCAGCCGGAACCGTCACCTCGCAGGCGCTGCAATGGCTCGCGCTTACGCTCACTCCAGGACTGGGCGCCACTCGCTCCCGACGCCTCGTAGAGCACTTCGGCTCACTGGCAGCCGTGTTCCGCGCTTCTCTGACCGAACTGGAAGCCGCGGGGTTGCTGGCCGTCTCGGCACAAGCGCTCGGCACGGGAAAATCGATCGAACTTGCGCAGGAAGAAGCGGCCAAAGCAAGTGCCGCCGGAGTTCGCCTCCTCCCGCTCGACGATCCGGCCTACCCCAGTCGCTTGCGCGAAATCTACGATCCTCCCCTCATCCTTTATGTGCGGGGATCTGCGGAGGTCCTGTCGCAGCCGGGTATCGCCGTAGTGGGCACGCGCCACCCCACGCCCTATGGGACCGGCATGGCCGAGCGGCTCGCCATTGACCTCGCGGCCCGCGGACTGGTGATCCTCAGCGGCATGGCGCGCGGTGTCGACACGGCGGCTCACCGTGGGGCCATCTCGGCCAAAGGCAAAACCATCGCGGTTTTCGGCACGGGCGTGGACGTTCCCTACCCGAAGGAGAACTCGCGCCTTTGCGAGCACATCCTTTCTACGGGTGGCGCGCTGATCTCTGAATTCCCCCTGGGGACCTTCGCCGCTCCGCAAAACTTTCCCATCCGCAACCGCATCATCAGCGGGATGTCGATGGGCGTGCTGGTAGTCGAAGCCGCTGAATACAGCGGCACGCGCATCACGGCGCGCTGCGCCCTCGAGCAAAACCGCGAGGTCTTCGCCGTGCCTGGCAACGTCACCAACAAGAACTCCTGGGGGCCGAACACGCTCATCAAACAGGGCGCCAAGCTGGTCGCGACCTGGGAAGACATATGGGAGGAAATGCCTGACAACGTGAGACTTATGCTGGCTCCCGCCACCTCGAATGAATCGCCGGGCGCACAAACCGCATCTCTATTTCCCGACGGCGGCCACCCCCTCAGCCCCCACGAACGCAAGATCGTCGCTCTGCTGAAAGCCGACGAAGCCACCCACATCGACGAACTCGTGGAGCGCTTGGAAGCAGAGATGTCCTCGTCGGAAATCTTTGCCGCCTTGTTTGAACTCGAGCTTGCGGGGACGGTGAGGCAGTTGCCGGGCAAGAATTTTGTGCGGAGCTTTTAGTTGCGAGCTCCGAGCCACGAGCTTCGAGCGAGCGCAGTGCTGGATCGGATGTGGGGAGAACGAAGTGAACATTTGAAAGACTTTAAGGACGTGAGAGTATGGCGCAAGGCCCACGAAACAACGCTCCCTGTATATCGAGTCACGCAGCGCTTCCCCAAAGAGGAGCTCTTCGGCCTTACATCCCAGATGCGTCGGGGGGCATCTTCGATGGACGCAAACATCGCCGAGGGCTGCGGACGTCGCTCGGATGGAGAATTAGGCAGATTTCTAAACACCGCTCGGGATTCGGCTGTTGAGCTCAAGCATCCGTTGCAAGCTCGCAGCTCGCGGCTCGTAGCTGGAGGCGTTCCCCGTAACTTGTCCCCGCCGCCAGCTTCATGCTAGCTTCAAACCCAGACCACACGCAAAGAGGAACCATTGGCAAAAGGTTTAGTCATTGTTGAGTCGCCCGCCAAGGCGAAAACCATCCAGAAATATCTGGGCAAGGGATACACCGTCGAAGCCTCGCTGGGCCACGTGAAAGACCTGCCCAAGAGCACCCTCGGGGTCGACATCGACAACGAATTCGACACCGAATACATCGTCATCCCGGGCAAAGAAAAAGTTCTCAGCAAGCTGAAGAAGCTGGCCGAGTCGGCCGACCACATCTACCTCGCGCCCGACCCGGACCGTGAAGGCGAAGCCATCGCCGCCCACCTGGCCGACGAACTCGACAGCAACGGCGCCAAGAAGAAAAAGAAAGCGGCGAAGAACAAACCCAAAAACGAAGCCCCGCTCCGCATCCAGCGCGTGACCTTCAACGAGATCACCCAGCGCGCCGTGCGCGAGGCCTTTGAGCATCCCCGCGAGATCGACCAGAACCTGGTCGATGCCCAGCAGGCCCGGCGCGTACTCGACCGCCTGGTAGGCTACCAGGTCTCGCCGCTGCTCTGGGACAAGGTCCGTCGCGGCCTTTCCGCGGGACGCGTGCAGACGGTCGCCCTGCGCCTGATTGTCGAACGCGAACGCGAAATCAAGGCTTTCGAGAAAAAGGAGTACTGGACGATCGACGCGCACCTGGCTGCGCCCAAGCCGCCAGCCTTCGATGCACGCTTCCTCGGCAAAGGCGAAGAGAGAATCGAGATTCCGAACGCGGAGGAGGCGGAGAAGATCCGCGCCTTTGCCGAGAAAGCGGACTGGCTGGTCCGCTCCGTCGAGCGCAAGGAACGCCGACGCAATGCCGCGCCACCCTTCACCACGAGCAAACTGCAACAGGACTCCGCCCGCAAGCTGCGCTTCAGCGTGAAGCGCACCATGATGATCGCCCAGCGCCTTTACGAAGGCGTGGAACTCGGCGAAGAAGGCCTGGTCGGCCTCATTACCTATATGCGTACCGACTCCACCCGCGTTTCTAACGAGGCGCTGGCCGATGTACGCGAGTTGATCGGCAACGAGTATGGCTCCCAGTACCTCCCGGAGCAGCCCAACACGTTCAAGTCCAAAAAAGGCGCTCAGGAAGCGCACGAAGCCATCCGCCCAACCTCGGCGGCCCGCCATCCCGACTCGGTCAAACAATACTTAAAAGAAGATGAGTACAAGGTCTACAAGCTGATCTGGCAGCGCTTCGTGGCGTCCCAGATCACGCCCGCCGTGTTCGACCAGACCACCGTCGACATCGACGCCCGGCAGGGCAACGACAGCTTCTGGTTCCGCGTCACCGGCTCCGTGCTGAAGTTCGACGGTTTCCTGAAAGTTTATGAAGAGTCCAAGGAAGGCAAGGACGAAGAAGACGAGGAACTGAAGCACAAGCTGCCCCCGCTTGAAGCCGGCCAAAAGCTCACGCTGCGCGCCCTCAAGCCGGAGCAGCACTTCACCGAACCGCCGCCCCGCTACAACGAGGCCTCCCTGGTCAAGGAACTGGAAGAGCGCGGCATTGGCCGGCCTTCCACCTACGCCACCATCCTGGGGACGATCCAGGAACGGCAGTACGTCACGAAGATCGGCGGCAAATTCGTGCCCACCGAGATCGGCCTGGTCGTCACCGACCTGCTCGTCGAAAATTTCCGCGACATCTTCGATGTGGCCTACACCGCTCGCCTGGAAGAAGAACTCGACGAGATCGAAGACGGCAAGGAGAAGTGGACCGATGCCATGGCGGAGTTCTACAAGCGCTTCGCCAAGGACCTGAAATACGCTGAGAAGCACATGGAGAACATCAAGCGTATGGAAAAGCCCACCGACGAGAAGTGTGAGCGCTGCGGCTCGCCCCTCGTCATCAAGTGGGGCAAGCACGGTTCCTTCTACGCTTGCAGCTCCTACGACAAGGACAATCCGGAAAGCTGCACCTTCACCAAAGAGAATCCCATCAACCTGCCCGACCTCGACTCTGCCGACATGCAGGAAACGGCGCAGGAAGAGTATTGCGAAAACTGCGGCCGGGTGATGGTGCTCAAGCGCGGGCGCTTCGGCCAGTTCATGGCCTGCACGGGATATCCTGATTGCAAAACCACCCGTCGCCTCGACCAGGGCAAGCGCGTCCCTGATATTCCCCTTGACGAGCCCTGCCCGAAATGCGGACGCAACTTGATGATCCGCCACGGGCGCTACGGCGAGTTCACCGCTTGCTCCGGCTACCCTGAATGCAAATATGTGAAGCAGAATTTCATCGGCGTGAAGTGCCCCGACTGCAAAGATGGCGAACTGGTCGAGAAGAAGGCCCGCAAGGGCAACACGTTCTACGGTTGCTCCAATTATCCGAAGTGCAAATTCACTTCGGCCAACAAGCCGATCGCCGAGAAGTGCCCGGGTTGCGGAAGCGAGTTCCTGGTCGAGAAGAACCTGAAGTCCGGCCCCGTCATCGCCTGCCCCAGCAAAGAATGCGATTACGAACGGCCCGCGCCGGCCCCGGTCGAGGCCGCCGGGGCAGCCCGCTAAATGTAGCGTCGGCGGCAACCGTGGCGGGTCCCGTCCTGGCACTCCAAGATCCCCCGCGGGCGCCGGCGCCAGCAATCCAACCTTTTGCCGCTTTCCTGCTGCTTATCTCATCTAAGATTTCGTTTTGCCAATCCCAAATACTTCTGGAGGCCGTTCCATGCCCAAGCCCACCCACGCCGACGCAGAACTCATTCTCAAGCTCTACGACGCCCGCCGCGAATCGGAGCTTCGCAAAGCTCGCCAGTGGTGGACCGGAACCTTCTGGCCTGAAAGCGCTGACGACATCCTCAAGGTGATGCGCGCCGGCGGTACCCCGGAAAACGCCTGGTTTCGCCAGGTGTTGGGCTATTGGAGTCTGACAAGTTCTTTCGTGAGCCATCACGTCCTGAACGAAGATCTCTTTTTCGAACCCAGCTTCAGCGGAGAGATGTTCTTCATCTATGCCAAGGTCGAGCCCTTCCTGAAAGAGCTGCGTGAGAAGACTCAAAACCCGCTTCTCCTGGCCCATATTGAGAAGCTGGCCCGCTCCAAAAAGGGACAGGAGCTCTACAAAGTCATCGCGAAGAATGTGGAGAACGCCCGCAAGGCCCGCGCCGAGAACATGGCCAAGGCAAGCTGAAGAAACTTCCCCTCGACCGCGGCGCGGGCACGGTCGCCCGCGCTTTTCCATTCAGGAAATAAATTCCCGGATGTATTCGTCCTTGGTATGCGCCAGTTCGTGGACATCCCCGTCGAAGATCACTTTTCCATCGCGCAGAATCAGAAATGCCATGGGAATCTCCATCCGCGCCCCCGCCTCCACGCGACGCATGTGTCCGGCTTTCGGATCAAAACAGTGGGAAGCCATGATGAAGGCATCCTGCAGCCGGTGCGTCACCAGCAGCGAGCTGGTCTTGTAAACGTCGCGCTGCTTGATGATCAGTTCCACGATGGTGGTGGAGGTCACCGGGTCCAGTCCGCCGGTGGGCGAGTCATAAAGGATGGTTTCCGGCTGCGCGATAATGGCGCGCGCGATGGCCACGCGACGCCGCATGCCCCCGGAAAGCTCCGAAGGAAGCATGTCGAGCGTGTGCTCCAGCTCGACAAAGCGCAAGGCCTCGCGCACTCGCCGCTCAATCTCCGGTGCGGGAATGGTGCCCTCTTCCAGGAGCCGAAACGCCACGTTGTCGCGGACCGTGAGCGAATCGAACAGCGCGCTCTCCTGGAACACCATGCCCACCTGTCGCCGCAACTCGAACAGCTCGTATTCCTTCATCTGGGTCACGTCTTGGCCCAGCGTATAAATGCGCCCGCGATCGGGCTTCAGGAGTCCCAGGGCGAGTTTCAGAATCGTGCTCTTGCCCGAACCCGCGACTCCAAACAAGGCCTTGGTTTCGCCGCGCGGCAAACGGAAGGAAATGCCCTCGAGCACGACCTGCTCTTCGAAGGCGATGGCCACATCTTCGAAGACGATGACGTCCTGGGAAGGATCGTCCCGGGCAACATCGAGGATTGCGGCCGGGAGCGTGGGGGTCGCCATGCGCTTACGCTCCCAGCACAGCCATCAGGAAGCGGGTCACGAACACGTCGACCGCGATGATCAGGATCATGGCTGCCACCACGGCTTCGGTGGTGGAGCGGCCCACGCCCTGGGTCCCGCCCTTGGTGGAGAGTCCGTAATAGCAGCCCACAGTCGCCACGATAAATCCGAAGACGACCGGCTTCGCCAGCCCCATGAATACATCGGAGAACACCAGCGTCTGCCAGGCGTTGCTCCAGTATTCATGCGCATCCATGCCGAGCAGGATGCTGGCCACGACGCTGCCGCCCAGCAGTCCCATGAAGTCGCCCAGGATGGTCAGAAAGAACAGCATGACCACGGTGGCGACCACTCGCGGCGTGACCAGCTTTTTCATGGGGTCGGTGCCCAGCGCCCGCATGGCATCGATCTGCTCGGTCACGATCATCGAGCCCAGTTCGCTCGCCATGCCCGAGGAGTTGCGCCCTGCCACCACCAGCCCGGCGAGCACCGGGCCCAGTTCCCGCACGATGCCGATCGAGACCAGTTGTCCGATTACGGTGGTCGCGCCGAAGCGGCTCAGGGTGGTTGCGCTGTTGAGGGCCAGCGCCGCCCCGGTGAAAAACACGGAGGCCAGCACAATGGGCAGGGAGCCGAAGCCGATCAGGTCCATCTGCTGCACCATGTCGGCCCCATACCGCGGGCGCCGGAACAGGTTCGCCACCGACTGCGCCGCCAGGATGGAGTACTCCTGCAGGGACAGGATCTTGCGCTTGGCGAACTCCGCAGGTGAGATCAGTTCAATGCTGCTGAGGAAATCTCCCGCTGCCATCCTGGGCTCCCGTGGCTCCTTCGGAAATATAGCAGGAGCGAACCGGCTCGAGCCACGACCTTCCAGCCCTCGGCATCCAGCCAGATATTACTCGCCCTCCGGGCAACTGCACTAACCGCGAACGGATGGCCGCACGAGCAGGGCCTGGAAGCGCGGACCCTGGACCGCTGACTTATTCCCGGCTCTTCTTCCGAATCTCAATATTCAGCCGCTTGATCTTCTGATTGAGCGTGGAAAGCGGCACGCGGAAGCGCTCGGCGGCCTCGGTCTGGTTCCAGCCGCACTTTTCCAGCATGTCGGTAATGATCCGCCGCTCGCAGTCTTCGAGGATGTCAAACAGGGAAGCATCGGGGCGATGCTCCAGGACCGGCATGGACGAACCCCGCCCGACGATTGGGTCGGGAAGAAGGTCAGGACCAATCTCGACCGCCGAAGACAACACGACCGCCCGCTCAATCACGTTTTCCAGTTCGCGCACATTGCCCGGCCACGAGTAACTCACCAGGGGACGCAGGCCTTCCGGCGTCATGCGTCGCGTCTCGCGCTCGTTTTCCTGCGAGTACTTCCGCAGGAAATGCTCGACCAGCAGCGGAATGTCCTCTTTGCGCTGGCGCAGCGCCGGCAGATCGATGGTGATGACGTTCAGCCGATAGAACAGGTCCTCGCGGAACTTCCCTTCCCGCACCAACTGCCTCAGATCGACGTTGGTGGCGGCGATAATGCGCACGTCCACCTGCACTTCGTGGATGCCGCCCAGGTGCATAAACTTGCGGTCCTGCAGCACCCGCAGAATCTTGCTCTGCGTGTCCAGGCTCATCGTGCCGATCTCATCGAGGAACAGCGTCCCTTTGTCGGCAACTTCGAACAGACCTTTCTTCGAGGCAACCGCGCTGGTGAAGGCGCCCTTGACGTGACCGAAGAGCGTGGACTCCAGCAGGTCGGGCGGCATGGAGCCGGTGTTCACCGGCACGAATGGCTTCTCGCGCCTCGGCGAATTCAGGTGAATCGCCTTGGCGATGAGTTCCTTGCCCGTGCCGCTTTCGCCCTGCAGCAGGACCGTCGAGCGGCTGGGGGCCACTTGCGCCACCAGGTCGAAAATCTTCAGCATCGCCTCGCTCTTGCCGACGATGTTTTCGAAGTTGTAGCGCTGCTTCAGCGCCCGCTTCAGCTGGATGTTCTCTTCTTCGGCGCGGCGCCGGGCAATCGCCGCGCGCACGTCGGCCAGCAGCTTCTCATTGTCCCAGGGCTTCTGGACGAAATTGGCGGCCCCCGCCTGCATGGCCTTCACGGCGTTTTCCACCGTGCCGTAGGCGGTGATCATGATGACCGACAGCGCCGGGTCCTGCGCCAGCAGATCGGTGAGGATCTCCATGCCGTTGCGGTCAGGCAGCGCAAGATCCAGCAGGATCAGGTCAAACGGACGCTGGCCGATCCGGTTCAGGCCCTGCTGTCCGGTCGCAGCGGTTTCCACCTCGTAGCCTTCCATCTCCAGCAGCGTCTGTAACGATTCGCGGATTTCGGCCTCGTCATCCACAATCAGGACCGCACCCGCCGGCGATGCCGGCGCGGCATCGTTGACTTTGTTCGGCAACACGGCGGCTTCAGACATTGACGGCCTTCCTGGTCAGCGGAAAATCGAGATAGAACGTGGTCCCTTCGCCCGGCCGGCTCTCCACCCGGATCTTTCCCGCATGCTCCTGAATGATTCCGTACGTCACCGACAGCCCGAGTCCCGTGCCCCCCTTCTGGCCCGGCTCCTGCGCGGTCTTGGTGGTGAAGAACGGATCGTAAATGCGGGCGATGTGCTCGGGCGCGATCCCGGTGCCGGTGTCGGTGATGGTCACCGTCACCCCACTGCCGTTGGAGGTCGCCACTCGCAAGGTCCCGCCGCCCGGCATGGCGTCCTTGGCATTCAGGAACAAGTTCAGGAACACTTGCTGCAGCCGGCCGGTGTTCCCTTGAATCGGCGGCAGGTGCTCCGCCAGCTCGTTCTCGACCACGATCCGCGACGTCTTGAACTGATGCTCGAGCAGCGCCAGCGTGTCGGTGACGACCCTGTTTACATCCACATTGCCGAACTCCGCTCCGCTGGTGCGCGAGAAGTTCAGAAGATTGCTGACGATCTCAGACGCGCGGAAGGTCTGGCGCGTGATTTTCTCCAGCAGCGCCGCTTTTTGCGGGTCCTGCTTCAGCTGCTTGGCCAGCATCTGGGTATACGACGAGATCACCGCCAGCGGCGTGTTGACCTCGTGCGCCACGCCCGCCGCCAGCAGTCCGATCGACGAGAGCTTGTCCGACTGCGCCAGCTGCGCCTCCAGTTCCACGCGTTCCGTGATGTCGTCCATGATGATCAGCCGCCCAATCACGTTGAACTTGCGCGTCACCAGCGGCGCGATTGCCGCATTGATCGTACGCACCTCGCCTGCCGGCGTGCTCAACCGGAACTTGTACAGGTTGTGGATCCCGGGACTCTGCCGCACCCGGTAAAACTCCTCGACGAACTCCGGAGGAAACACTTCGCTCAGCGGCCGGGTCAGGGCCTGCCAGCGCGGCAACGCGTACATCACTTCCATCTGCGAATTCCAGGACTCGATCCGGTCTGCCAGGTCGACCGCCAGCACGCCCACGTTGATCGACTCGACGATGTTCTCGTTGAAGTCCTTCAGGCGCTCGTACTCGGCCACCTTCTGTTCCAGCGAAGCGTACAGGCGGGCATTCTGGATCGCTATGCCGATATACCCCGCCAGCGTCTCCAGCAATTCCACGTCCTCGCTGGTCAGGAAATCCCCGTCCATCGTCTTGCCCAGGCCCAGCACCGCGATCGGCTTCCGCTGCGCCCGGCAGGGGATGTAGTAGTTCAGGTCCAGCTTTGCGATGGCATTCTGCGCCGCCGGCGTCTCGCGCGGCACCTGGTGCGTGTTGTCGAAAAAAATGTGACCCGCTTCCAGCTCCGGCCGCTGCGCGCTCAGGAAGCTTAGGTCGAGCCCGCTGGTCTGGGTGATGCCAAACGACTTGGCCAGCACGAAATGATCGGAATGCTCGCCCGTCGCCAGAAAGATCGCCAGCCGGTCCACCAGCAGCGTGCGCGACAGCCGGTCGACGACAGAGCTCAGCATCTCGTCGAGATCGGTCTCCGCACTCAGCTCGCGCCCAAACTCGATCAGCGTCTTGCGGTAATCGTAGCGCGTCCGATAGAAGAACTGATCGACGCCGTCCTGGATCCACTTCCGCACCGGATCGAACAGCAGCGCGGTCACCACCATCGCCAGAATCAGCCCGTAAGGTCCGGTGCTCGGGATGCGCGTGTGCACCAGTTCGGCCACACCCGCGACCACCGCGAAGTACAGCATCACGACGGCTGCGGCCGCCAGGGTGTAGACCATGCCCCGCTTGAAGATCAGGTCGACGTCCATCAGCCGGTAGCGGAAAATGGCGTAGCCGAACGTCAGCGGCAGCAGGCCCAGCGACAGCACCGACACCTGCATCGCCACCGTGGGCGTGTATCCGAACAGGTAGGGCACGATGTAGAGCAGCGTGAACGGCGCGATCGCCACCACCGTGCCGCGCGTGACCCACTTCAGCTGCTGGCGCAGCGTCGGCGTGCCTGCCTTCACATAGCTGTACCAGAGCACTGCCGCCGACGCGGCGAAGTACAGCGCCAGGTACGACCACCACAGCCGGTCCAGGTTCCAGCGGCGAAATTCATTGGCCTGCACCAAACGCAGGGTAAAGACGTGGACCCCGAGCAGCGACAGCCCCGGCACGTAGAGCGCTGCCAGCAGCCAGGGGTGCTTCCGCACCATGTGGCGCCTCTCGGGAAACGTCAGCACGAAGTGCAGGAACAACGCGGGCTGCAACATCCAGGCCACCACGTTGGACCAATAAACGCTCCAGTCGAAGGCGTTCAGCTTCCCGGTGTAGTGGAACGAGTAGAAGATGAACGAGACCAGGCAGAAAATGTAGAAGTGCGTGGAACTGGGCGCGGTCCAGCGCCGCAGCAGAACGTAAATCCCAATCCCCAGGTAGATCAGCGCGATCAGCCGCAGCCAGTCGTTCAGGGGCCGTTCGGCCGGAGTCAGAATGACGACCGACTCCAGCGATATGCCATGCCGCACCACCGAGTAGCTTGCCTTCGACCATACCCCGGTCGCGTAGAGCTGCCTCTCAAGCGCAGGAGTATTTCTGACCTCACGCCCATTGATCGAGACCAGCTGATCGCCCTTGCGGATTCCCCCCTTGTCGGCCGGACCATTGGGCTCAACCCGGTCGGCCAGCAGCCGTCCGTCGTGTTCCACCCACCAGGCACCGTCGTAGGGCACCTGAAATTCGTGTTCTTTTTGGAAGTTGATCCAGGCGAAGACGCAGGCCGCCAGGGTCAGCAGAAACAAAAAGCCCGCGGTAAAACGGATTTGGAAATCCCGGTTCATGGCTCCGTGTGGGGACACCGCAACGTCCGGCCACGATGTGCCCGCGCTTCCCCATAAACCTGTCAGCAACTTCGCTGCCATGCCTATAGAATTCCACAGCCCGCTAACCCTCTACTAGCGAGCAACTTCCATCATTATAGAGGTGCCCCTGAGCCGCGCATACGCCTTTTGGAAGGATTCTGTGCCATTCCGTATCCATCTGCAGGATTTAGTATTTAGTCGCGTTCTCGGCCCGCCCGTTTCCACCCCCAACTCCACCGCTTCCTCAGGTAGAATCGAGGTTCCCATGAGCCGCTACGAACAGATTGCCGAACTCGAACGGCGCACTCTTCTTCAGACCTATAACCGCTACCCTGTCGCCTTCGAAAAGGGCAAGGGTGTCTTCCTGTACGACTTTGAGGGCAAGAAGTATCTCGACCTAGTCTCCGGGCTCGGGGTCAACGCTCTCGGCCACGCCCACCCGCGGATCGTCAAGACCATCCGCGACCAAGCAGCGAAGCTGATCCACATTTCCAACCTCTACTACCACGAGTATCAGGGGCGCCTGGCTGAGAAACTGACGACGCTGTCAGGCTTAGATCGCGTTTTCTTCTCCAACAGCGGCACCGAAGCCATCGAAGGCGCGATCAAGCTCGCCCGCCTGGCCAGCCATCGCGCGGGAGGCCCGGAGAAGAGCCGGCTGATCGCCCTCGAAGACTCCTTCCACGGGCGCACCTTCGGTGCCATGTCGCTCACCGGGCAGGACAAATACCGCAAAGGCTTCGAGCCCCTGCTCGAGGAAGTGACCTTCGTTCCGCGTAACAACATCGAGGCCCTGCGCGCCGCCGTCAACCACCAGACCTGCGCCATCGTCCTCGAACCGATTTTCGGGGAGGGCGGAATCCTGGAGTGCTCCGTCGAATTTCTGCGGGAGTGCCGCGCGCTGGCCGACCGCTTCCAAGCCGCGCTGATCTTCGATGAGATCCAGTGCGGTCTGGGCCGTACGGGCAGCATCTTCGCCTTCCAGAGCTTCGGAGTGAAGCCCGACATCGTGGCCATCGCCAAGCCCATCGCCGCCGGTTTACCGCTGGGCGCCTTCCTCGCGCGCGAAGAATTTGCCAGCGCCATCACCCCCGGACAGCACGGCACCACCTTCGGCGGTGGACCGCTGGCCTGTCGCGTGGCGCTCGAATACTTCGCCATCGTCGAGGAGGAGAATCTTCTCGCCAACGTCACTCAAGTCGGCGGCTACCTGCAGCACGAATTGCAGCACCTGGTTGACAACTACGCCGCGGCCAGAGAAGTTCGCGGGCGCGGTTTCATTCAGGGCATCGACTTAGAAATCCCCAGCCGCCCGATCGTCGAACAAGGACTCGCCCAGGGTGTCTTGTTCAACAGCACCCAGGACACGGTTGTGCGCTTCCTTCCCCCCTTCCTGCTGCAGGAGCAGCACGTCGACAAGGGAATCCGGGTGTTGCGCAAAGCCCTCGGCAGAAAGCGCCGCAAAGCCGCCTGAAAAAACGGGGAGCCGAAGCTCCCCATTACTCAGAAGCGACAGAGGCGATATCACTTACATAGACTCTGGCGCGTGCTAAAAAGTTGTCTGGCGGCCGCGAGAAAACACTGTGGAGTCCATCTCGTCCCTCAACCATCAGTTACCAGCTTTGCAGGCCTCCGAGGAGCGCTTTGCCCAAGTAGACGGCAGCCGCATGCGCTACCTGTTCGCCGGCTCGGGGCGGCCTTTGGTCCTGCTCCACGGGCTGATGGGCTATTCGTTTTCCTGGCGCTTCAACCTTCCCGCGCTTTCCGCGTGCGCGAGCGTTTATGCGGTTGACCAGTTGGGCACTGGCTATTCCGACCGTCCCGCGCACCTCAACTGCCGGCTCCGCTCCGTAGCCGAACGGGTCCTGAAATTTGTCCGTGCGGTGGGCATCTCCTCGTTCGATCTGCTGGGCACTTCCCATGGTGGCGCTGTCGCCATGATGGCCGCGGCGCTGGCCCGCGAGACTCCCCAGGCCAGCGTCGAACGCCTCATCCTGGTCGCGCCCGTGAACCCCTGGTCCGAGCACGGGCGCAAGCTGGCTCCCTTGCTCGGCAGCCCGCTCGGTTCTGCCCTGTTCCGGCACAGCGTGAGGCATCTGCGCTGGGCCTTCCCCTATCTGCTGGCCCGGCTCTATGGTGACCCCAAACGCATTGCCCCCGGAACGCTGGAGGGCTACGCGGCCCCGGTCTTGTCCCTCCCAGGCAGCTGGGAGTACGGCCTCAGCATCGTGCGCCACTGGACCGAGGACCTGCAGGAACTCCGCCAGACAATACCCCGGCTGCGCACGCTGCCCGCGCTGCTGCTCTGGGGCAGCGCCGACCTGGCCGTCTATGCCAGCTCGGCCGAACCCCTCCGCCGTCAGTTTGACCACTGCCGGATCGAGATCTTCCCCGGAGTCGGGCATCTGCCCTACGAAGAAGTGCCCCAGCAGTTCAATCGAGCCGTGATCGAGTTTCTGACTCGAACTCCGCCGCGATGATGCCCGGAGCCATCCCACGGTCCGCGCGGTAAGATACCAGTCGCGAGCTGAAACTCCCGCATGGGCCAATCCATCCTCGATTTCCTGAAAGAACTCATCGCCCAATACGGCTACTGGGCCGTGGGGGGAGCGCTGCTGCTGGAAAACACCGGCTTCCCCGTCCCCGGCGAGACGGTCTTGCTGCTGGCCAGTTTCCTTTCCTATTCGCGCGACGAATTGCAGCTCGGCTACATCATCGTGATCGGGATCTGCGCCGCCACCCTGGGCGACAATCTCGGCTTCCTCATCGGCTATCGCGGTGGCCGCCCCCTGCTCGAACGCTACAAGAGCACCTTCCGCATCGACGAAGAAACCATCGTGCGCGGGGAGCGCCTCTTCGACCAGTTCGGGGCCATGACCATCTTCTTCGCCCGCTTCATCTTTGGACTGCGCGTGATCGCCGGCCCCCTGGCCGGGGTGCTGCGCATGCCGTGGAAACGCTTTGTGATTTTCAACTTCCTCGGCGCCCTGCTCTGGGTCACCGTCATCTCGCTGGTCGGCTACAAGTTCGGCAAGCACTGGGACCAGCTCATCGAGGCGGTCGAGCAACTCAACATCGCCATCGTCATCGCCGCGGCTCTTGGTATTTTCATCCTGTGGCGATGGCGCCGCGCCCATGTGGGGAAACGATAAGCATTCAGGTGGCAGCGGTTGCAGCACACCGTCGGCCGTCGGACTCGGCTTGCCCGAGGAACCGCGCGCACCAGGCGGGAACGCCGAGGTCCCTCGACCAGCCTTGGGAGCAGGTCCCCGCCACGCTCCGGAGACCCCTCACCGCTGTTACCTCTGCTCAATTGCCGATCCTGGACGGCGGTGCTAGCCTCGTACCTGGTCTCCAGCCCCATGAACGATGGCAGTCAAAACGGTTCCGGCTCGGTCTTCGACCGCATGCTGGCTGCGGCCCGGCTGGAGCACGCCGACCTCTGGATTAAGTTCCTTCTTGCCCTCCTGGGACTGGGCCTCGCCTTCGCCGCCGCGCTGTTCTCGACCGTTTCCCGCGAGTCGGGGAACGTCTGGGCCACCCTGGTACTCGCCTCCGCCGCGCTGCTTCTGGCCACGCTGGTAGGCCTGACCACCGTGCCCCACCTGGCGCGGCGCGTCGTCGTGGCCCGGCTGCGCGATGCGGTCGACTACGAAGTGACCCGCGCCGGCATCGTCTACGTGATCGCCACCCTGCTCATTGGGATCGCCGCGCTGAATACCGGCAACAACCTGCTCTACATCGTCGTGGCCGCCATGCTGGCCGCGGTCCTGGTTTCGGGCATCATTTCGGCGGTCGACCTGCGCGACCTCGAACTCGACGTGCGCCTGCCCGAACATGTCTTTGCCGGGCGCCCCGTGCTCGGCCGCATCCTTCTGCGCAACCCGCGGCGCTGGTTGCCGTCCCTGTCCATTCACGTCGTCGCTGCCACGCGCAGAAAGTCGGTAACGCGCTGGCTGTGGGAGCCTTCGACGTTCGGGTTTCCCCCGAAGCGTCCTCCTGAGCAGCAGTGGGTGCGCCTGCCCGACCGGCGCGTCCGCCGCATCATTCACGACGGCTCGGTCCCGGGCATTTTTGAAGGCTCGGCCTACTTCCCCTATGTCGCCCCCCAGGCCGCACTCTCCGCGGACCTGGAGCTCCGCTTCCAGCGCCGCGGCCGCTATTCCGAAAACAGCTTCGGACTCGCCACCCGCTTCCCGTTCGCCTTCCTCACTAAGACCCGCCGCGTCCCCCTGGAGCGCACCGTGCTTGTCTATCCCGCGGTCGAGCCTACCGACGAATTCCTCGACGTGCTGCCCATGATGACCGGCGAACTGGAGGCCTTTGTGCGCGGGCGCGGCTATGACCTCTACCGCATTCGCGAATATATGCCGGAGGATTCCGCCCGCCACGTAGACTGGAAAGCCACGGCGAAATCCGGCTCGCTCAAGGTCCGCGAGTTCAGCCGCGAGGACGAACGCAAGCTGCGCCTGGTGTTCGACAATCCCGCCCCGGGCATGCTGGCCCGGGAAGACTACGAACGCGCCATCCAGCTGGCCGCCTCGCTCGCCTGGCATTTCTCGAGCGAGGACGCCGACCTCTCCTTCGCCGCGCCCGGCTACCAGGGCGGAACCGACATCTACCGTTTTCTCACCTACCTCGCCCTGCTCGAACCGCAGAACCAGCCCTCGCTCATCGACACGCTTCCTGTCACCGGGGACTACAATATCGTGCTCACCTGCCGTCCCCGCGGCAGCGTGCCCACGGCGCTGTGGAACTGCTCCTACATGATTTTCCTGGGCGAGAGTGTGGCCGCGCAGCGCGGCCCCAGGACGGGAGTTCCGGAAAAGCTGGCCCGCGCCCGCTCCTGACAGCCGTCTGTTCGGGGCGGTTGACGAGCGAGCACGCCGAGTTTAGCTCTTGACGCCGCGCTGCGCCTTCGTCGTATACTCCGCTCGAATCGCGCTTTCCCTCGGGGTCCCGGGCCTTCATCTCGTCCCTGGAGGTGCACTATGTCGTGCATCCATGATCTGGTCAAGAATCAGGACACCTATCGCGCGGACGTCAACCAGAGTGTGCTCGCAGTGGCGCAGGCCATGGTCGAGCGCAACATCGGCGCTGTGCCCGTGCTCCATGAGGGACGGCTGGTCGGCGTCTTCTCCGAGCGCGACCTGATGCGCCGGGTAGTCGTCGAAGGCCGCGATCCCGCCCGCACCCGGGTGGCGGAAGTCATGACCGCCGATCCGCTCACCGTGGAGCCCTCCACTGATCTTGAAACCTGCCGCTATCTCATGCGCCGGCATGGCTTCCGTCACTTGCCTGTATGTGAACAACAGCAACTCAAAGGCATCGTCTCCATGCGCGACATCCTTCTCCAGGACCTCTCGGAGAAGGACGACGAGGTCCGCATGATGCGCGCTTACATCCATTCCGTGCCCTAGCTGCGGGCTTCCGGCAGGATGCAATCTCCCTTGGGCTGCCCATCGCGCGCCCTCCACTTCCGAGCTCCGGTCTCCCCCGTACTCCCGGTCCGGCGGCCTCCGGCGCTCGTGGCATCGGCCTGGCGCGATTTGCGGGCGCGCTTCGGCTCTAGGATAGGCGCCACGCACTTGGAATTGCCAGTAATGGTTACTTGCGATTACTTTGGTACATTGATCGCCCGCGTAGACCTGTTAAGGTTAACTAGATCAGCAATTTGATCGAGGTCGTAGTCCGTTCGCTCGACGCCTCCGCGAGCCCTTTGGAGGCGGGTAGAGGATGAGTCCGAAAGCCCAACTCGCGTACTACGCACTCTGGTTCGCCCACCCCGCGCTCCAGTTAGTGGTGCTGGGCCTGATGCTGTGGCGCAAGCAGTATCGCGCGTTCCCGGTCTTCTTCAGTTATATTGCCTTCCAGATTGTGGCGTTTGCGGTGACCTTTCCGCTGTTGACGCGAGGGCAAAGTGCTTACACTGCCTATGTTGCGTATTTCTATGCTTACTGGGCGATCACCGCGATTAGCGTCTTTATCGGGTTCGGCGTCATTCACGAGGTTTTCCAGGACGTATTCCGACCCTATCACACCCTGCGCGACCTGGGCTCGGTGCTGTTCAAGTGGGCTGGACTGGTCATGCTGATGGTCGCTTTGGTCGTGGCGGCATCGACCAATTCAGCCACTGAGGATCCCCTGGTCGCTGGCATCGTGACCTTGCAGCGCAGCGTTCGCGTAGTTCAGTGCGGACTCGTGCTCTTCCTGCTGGTATTCTCGCGTTACCTGGGCACCCATTGGAAGCAAACGAGCTTTGGGATTGCCTTGGGCTTCGGGGTTTTCGCCAGTGTGGAGCTCTCTCTGGTTGCTCTGAGTACCTTGACCGGAACCGTGGAACATCAGGCCATCACCAGCTTCGTCAACATGGTCGCCTATAACGTGACCATTCTGGTTTGGGCGGGATACATGGGTCTCCGCCGCGCTGACAGTACGCCTGCAAAATACACTCTCCGGACCCAGCGCTGGGAGGAAGGCCTCAATGCTCTTCAGCATCCCCACGCCTCCGACTCGCTGATTCCGATGTTCGAGAGCATGGTGGATCGCGCTCTGTCGCGCACCGATGGCGATCCCGACATCGCCCAGTTGAGCCACTCCCGTCGCGCCTCGGCCGAAACACCACGCCGGGGCCCAGAGGCGGAATATCCTCCCCTCCCGCAGCAGGTTGGCTCCAAGAGCTAAGTTCCAACTTCCGCTTCTCGCTTGCCTACGACCCCCCCGGGTCCACCGTCTGCTCTTAGCTGTCTTACTTTGAGACGCTGGCCAAGGCCCGTGCTGCCAAACCACTAAGTTCGCCCGGCAATACACCCACCAAAATCCAAACTGGGAGGAACAAGCCTCTGATTTCATGAGGCGAGATACAGAATTTCCTGTAAGGGACTTGACTTTGGCGGGTATAATCCGGGCGCGTGTCGGTGCCGCTGTTCAGGCACACTTACACGCTAGGAGAACCCCAATGAAACGAACCGTCAGGGCGTGGGTCCTGATGCTTGCTTTCGTGGCCACCTATGTAGCTGCCGCCGCCCCTAGAGTTGCCGCTCCGGACGGCGGTCCGCTACCTTTGTGTCCACCTTCCAACCCAAAGTGCGGCATAAGGTAAGAAACCGCAAGGTCACTAAGGTAACCTGGCAGTAACTTTGTTTAGAAATCTTGCTACCTGTGGGCCCGACCGAGCTGAATACTCGTCGCGGCCCTCTTTTTTTGCGGGTTTTGGCAAGCGGACTAGTCCAGATCTTCAGGCGGCGGGCTGCCGCGACACGCCCAACAACTTCTCCAGTTCCGGGGCCTCAAAGACCGGAGGCTGGCAGCTGCCGTTCGCACAGACCACGGCGCAGGCCTGCCTGCTCTTCGGCAGCGTGGGCAGAGTCTCGGCAAATGCAGGAGGCAGGTTCTCAGCCACCACCTTGCTTGGGTTCAGGCACATGACCGAGCGATGGAAAGCAAACGAGCGCGCCGCCGCCCGGCGCAGGTTCTCTGCCTCTTCCCCTTCCCCGACCACCACAACCTGCGTATGCGGCCGGCTGAAGTAGACCGCGGCAATGCCGTAGGTGGAGCCGAAAATTCCAAACTGTTCCGCCGTCCCGGCAAACACTTCCAGGGTCAGCTCGGCCTTGTCGCGATAGCTTGGGTCGTTCGTGTAGGCATGCAGGCGCAGCAGCGCGATGGCTGCCATCGAGTTTCCCGCGGGCGTAGGGGAATCCTGAAACGGCTTGCGCCGCGAGGCCAGCACCCCGAGCGACTTGCCGCCATCGGCGCTCCCACTCTCGGTGTCGAGAAATCCGCCTCCCACCGGATCGAAGAACTTGTCGATCATCGTGTCCACAATGCTTTTCGCGAACCTGAAGTAGGACAGGTCGGCCGTCGTCTCGTAGGCATCCAGGCACGCAATTGCCGTAAACGCATAATCGTCGAGCATGCCCCGGACTTCTCTCGGCTCCGCTTTCGGATCGGAATATGCCGCCACGTGCAGCAATCCGCGCTCCGGACGCCAGGCCTCGGCCAGGATCCGGTCCAGCGAGCGCAGGGCAAAGTGCCGTGCCGGCTCCAGGTCCAGAACGCCGGCGGCCTGCAGGTAGGCCGAAATGCAGAGTCCGTTCCAGCCGACATAGACCGTCTTGTCGACGTAAGGCGCCGGCCGCTCGAGCCGCGCCGCGTACATTTTCTTCTTGGCCGAGGCCAGCCGTTCGCGAACCTCTCCCGAGCTCCTTTGCAGCCGCCGCGCGATCTCCTCCGCCGAAGCCCGCACGTAGAGCACGTTCTTCGCTGGATTGTGGTGCATTTCGCCAATCTCGTTGATATCGAAGTGGAGCAGCGCCACTTCGGCTTCTTCGGGAGTGAGGGCCGCCTTGGTTTCCGCCACCGTCCAGGTGAAATAGTCGCCGTCGTCGTCCATCGAATAGTCGGCGTCCTGCGAGGCGAAGAATCCGCCGCGCTCGCGATCGCTCAGCCATTCATCCATCCAGCGGATGATGTCGCGCGCTACCTCGGCGAAGAACTCGGATTGCGAGACCTGGTAGGCGTGCACGTAATTCTTGAGCAGCTCGGAGTTGTCGTAGCACATCTTCTCGAAGTGCGGCACCACCCAGCGTTCATCCACCGAGTAGCGGTGGAACCCTCCACCCAGCTGGTCGTAGACGCCGCCCTGGGCCATGCGCTCCAGCGTGGTGACCACAACCCGCTGCACCTCTTCGTCCCCGCTGCGCGCCCAGCGCTCGATCAGCAGGTCCAGCGTGCTGGGGTGGGGAAACTTGGGGGCGCTGCCGAACCCGCCGTTCTTGGCGTCAAACATGCCCAGCGCCGATTTCACAATGGCCTCGATGACCTGCGGCGAAAAGCGCGCGCTGTGCCCCGCAAAGGACTCGGCCTTGGCGATTGCCTGTTCCACCAGTTGCGACTGTTCCGCGACCTCGCTCCGCTTCTCGCGATACGCGTTGGCAATCGCCATCAGCACGCGCTTGAAGCTTGGCCGCCCCCACTGGTCCTGCGGCGGAAAATAGGTTCCGCCGTAGAACGGCTTGCCCTCGGAAGTCAGAAACGCGGTCAGCGGCCATCCGCCCTGCCCGCTGATCGCGCTCACCGCCACCTGGTAGCGGCTGTCGATGTCAGGCCGCTCATCGCGGTCGACCTTCACGGCGATAAAATGCTCGTTCACGATCTGCGCGACTTCGGGATCGTCATACGACTCGCGGTCCATCACGTGGCACCAGTGGCACCATACCGCGCCGATGTCGAGCAACATCGGCTTGTTCTCGCGTTGCGCCGCGGCAAACGCCGCTTCACCCCATTCGTACCAGCGGATGGGCTGGTGCATGGCAGAACGCAAATAGGCGGAAGCCGCCTCAGCCAGCGAGTTCGTCGAGCCGTGCGACATAGCCGTCAGTGTACTCGTTTTCGCGGACGCCGGGTTTTCGGGGATTCCTATGCCGCCTGGAGCTGCCGCGTAATCGCGCAGTACAGATCGACCGCGTCCCTCAACTGCTTCTTCTCCACGTACTCGCCGTCGGTGTGGGCCACGTGAATGGAGCCGGGGCCGACCAGCAGCGGCTCGCCCCAATTCCCGAGCGCGGGAATGTCGGTCGTGAAGGCGGCAACCATGGTGGGCATGCCATCTACCACGCGGAACCGCATGAAGGGAATCTCCAGGTAGAAATCGGCCCGGGCGAGATCGCCAACCGTGGCCACGATCTGCCGCCGCAACTCGGCGGTCGGCCCCACCAGGCGGTAGAGCAGATGCGCCTTGGCGTGGTCCGGAATCACATTCGGCGCCCGTCCGCCCTCAATGAGCCCAATGTTGAATGTGCAGGGACCGATGCCTGGCGTCTCGGGCAGCGGCATGGCCCGCAGCCGCATAAGCGCGACGATCAGTTTGTCGATGGCTGACTCTCCCAGTTCGGGATACGCCGAGTGCGCCATGCGTCCCGCGGCCACCAGTTCCACGCGCAGCGTGCCCTTGGAGGCCAGCGCCAGCTGGTTCTCGGTCGGCTCGCCGTTGATCAGGAAGCGCGAACCCATCGGCTGCTCGTTCGCCACTTTCGCGCCTTGGCTGTCGCGCTCCTCGCCCACCAGGAACAGTAGACCCGCCGGGATGCCTTCCTGCCGCAATCGCTCGGCCGCTGCGATCTGGGCCGCGATGATCCCCTTGGCATCGCAGGAGCCGCGCCCGAAGATCCGCGTCTCGCTCTCCGACGAGGGAATGAACGGAGGCACCGTATCCATGTGCGTGGAGAACACCACTTCGGGATTGGGCGCGCCCGGCGAAGTCGCCAGCACGTTGAAGCGGTCGCCCTCGACCGGCATCTTGCGCACGTCAAAGCCACGGGCCGCCAGTTCGCGGCATAACAACTCCCCTACGGCCGCTTCATTGCCGGTAATCGATTCGATATCCACAAGCCGGCGCGTCAGCGCGAATAAGTCCATGCGGGAGAGGATACCTGAACCCTGTTTCGTCGGTGGAGCGGCCCGCATCCCATCCCCGTTGTACCCTGTATCCGTGCCCGAAACCTCCTCCGCCATCCGCTCGTTTTTCCTGCCCGGGCCCGCCGGACCACTCGAGGCCCTGCTGAACGCGGGCACGCCCGACGCCACCCACGCTGCCGTGGTCTGCCATCCGCATCCGCTCTACGGGGGCACGCTCCACAACAAGGTCGTCTTCCATGCGATGAAAGCGCTGAATCAGTTCGGCTTCCCGGTGCTGCGTTTTAATTTTCGCGGAACCGGCCTGAGCCAGGGCGAACATGCCGGAGGCCAAGGCGAAGTCGAAGACGTGCGAACCGCCTTCGACTGGCTGGACCAGGAATTTCACCTGCCCATGATTTTCTCCGGCTTTTCCTTCGGGGCTGCGGTCGGCTTGCGCGCAGCCTGTCCCGACCCGCGCGTGCAAGCCCTCATCGCCCTTGGAACTCCGCTCTCGCCCGTTGACGACCGGTCCTACGACTACACGTTTCTGCACTCCTGCACCAAGCCCAAGCTCTTCGTGAGCGGATCGCGCGACCGGTTTGCGTCAAAAACCAAATTGCAAGCGCTGGTCGCGCCCCTGCCCGAACCCAAGCGACTTGTGATCATCGAAGCTGCCGACCACTTCTTCGAAGGCCGCCTGCGCGAAATGCGCGAGGCGATTGAGCGGTGGGTGCGCGACTGGCCGGGCTCGCTCCGGCGTCCGGCCGGCTGACGGGAGGGCCTCTCGTCCTCCGCGGCTCATCTCCCGGCGTGACGTTGCAGCTTCTCTCCGTCGACTATACTTTCCTTCGCCATGCACGAGCGCAGTTTGACATTTCCCGCCCTTCTCCTCGCCCTGGGCTTGATAATCGCGGGCTGGCTGCTCGGCGCCGAGATCAAGGCCACGCGCCTCAGCGACCGTTACGTCACCGTCAAAGGCCTGGTCGAGCGCAAGGTGAAATCCGACCTTGCCATCTGGCCGCTGAACTACAAGGAAGCCGGCGATGACCTTTCCGCGCTCTACGCCAAAACAGAGGCCGACAAGAAAACCATCTTGCAATTCCTCGACCAGCAAGGCATCCAGTCTTCGGAAATCGAAATCGGCCTGATCCGCGTAGTCGATACCCAGGCCAACGAATACGGCGGGCCGAACCGCGCCCCGCACCGCTACATCGTCGAGCAGCAGGTCACGGTGCGCACCTCGCGCGTCGATCAGGTCGCGGCGGCCGCTCAAAAGACGCTGTTACTGTTGCAGAAGGGCATCATCCTCGGTGGCAATCCCGGGCAGGGCCTCACCTACAAGTTCACTGGACTGAACGCCATCAAGCCCGACATGATCACTGAGGCCACGCGCAACGCCCGCGCCGCCGCCGACCGCTTCGCCGCCGACTCCGGCAGCAAGGTCGGCGCCATCCGCACCGCCAACCAGGGAGTGTTTTCCATCCTGCCCGCCGACCAGAGCGGCGACGGCGGCGAAGGCGGTTACGGCGTCAGCGACAGCAGCCTCATGAAAACCGTGCGCGTGGTCACGTCGGTGGAGTATTACCTAGAGAAGTGAATGTTGCAGTCCACCGACGCTTTTCTCCGTGCCTTTGTGGCTCGGGGGTGAAGCTCCGCCCCAGAAGCTGTTACCCTCAGACGAGCATGGTCGCCGACCCAAACCCTTCCCTGCGCGCGGTCGCGCGAGAAATCTTCCTGCATGCCCTGCGCGAGGCGTCCATCTCCAAGGCCTTCGCGCGTCACGTCCATTGCGAGCGCGGCATCCTCCGCGTCTGCGAGGACCTCTATGACCTCAACTCGTACTCGCGCGTTTTTGTGGTTTCCATCGGCAAGGCCGGGCACGCTCTGGTCGAAGCCCTGGAATCTCAAGTCGGCAGCCGCCTGCAAGGCATCGTCGCCGCTTCGGTCGACCCGGGCACCCAGGTTCATGGCTTTCGTTATTTCCTAGGCGGACACCCCACGCCCAACGCCGACTCCGTGCGTGCAGCCGAAGCCATCCTGAAGTCGCTGAGCGCGCAGACGGCCTCGTCCCTGGTCATCTTCCTGCTCAGCGGCGGTGGCTCCTCGATCACCGAGAAGCCCATCGATGACGAGATCTCGCTCGAAGATCTGATCGCGACCTATCGCACCCTGGTGCACTCGGGCGCGCCGATTGCCGAGATCAACGCTATTCGCAAGCATTTGTCGGCGGTGAAGGGGGGACGCCTCGCGCGGGCCGCTTATCCTGCCCAGCAGGTGTCGCTGCTCGTCTCCGACGTGCCGGACTCCGCGCTCGACGCGCTGGCTTCCGGGCCAACCATGCCTGACTCCAGCAGCATCGCCGACTGCTACCGGATCGTCGAGAAGCATCGCCTGCTGGAGCAGTTCCCCGCTTCCGTGCGCGAACTGTTCCAGCGTCACGCGCTCGAGGAAACGCCCAAATCCGACGACCCCGCCTTCGTGCGCGCCCGCTGGTGGCCCGTGCTGTCGAACAAGACCGCCACCGACGAGGCCGGCGTTGCCGCCACCGCCCAGGGCTTTGCCGTCGACGTCGACAACAGCTGCGACGACTGGGACTATCAGCACGCCGCCGACTATCTGCTGGGCAGACTCCGCCGCCTGCGGCAAAGCGTTTCCCGGGTCTGCCTGATTTCCGGGGGCGAGGTCACGGTTCGGGTCAGCCAGGGCGGAACTGGCGGACGAAACCAGCAATTCGCCCTGTATTGCGCTCCGAGAATCACTGGAGAAAACATCGTGGTGCTCAGCGCCGGCACCGACGGCATCGACGGCAACAGCCCGGCCGCGGGCGCGGTCGTGGACGGGTCCACCGCCGAGCGGGCAAGGACCGCCGGCTTCGATCCTGCAGCTGTCCTCGCAAAGTTCGACGCTTATCCGCTGTTCGATGCGCTCGGCGATGCGATTCTCACCGGCCCGACCGGCAACAACGTCCGCGACCTGCGCATCCTGCTGGCCTGGTGACGGAGTTCTTGCCCACGGGGTCACCCGGCCAAACGGCGGGCGAAGCGCCCGTCGCTCCCGCGAGAAAAATTCTTCTGTTTCTGACTTTCTCTGTGTCTCTGCGGCCCGAGGTGAAACGTTCTTACGCCGTCTTCTTCTGCGGCATCTGTTGGGCCATCTCCGCCTGCGCGCGCTCCAGTTCCTGGGGAGTCACATCGCGCACGTGGGTCGCCAGGGCCCACCGGAAGCCGAACGGGTCGACGATGTGCCCGTAACGGTCGCCCCAGAACTGGTCCATGAGCGGCATCTTGATCACCGCTCCGGCCGCAACTGCCTGGGGGAACAGCTTGTCGACATCCTCCACGTACACATGGATCGCGAAGCCCGGTGCCTCGCCCCGCGGCGCGAGCGCACCGCCCCACTCCGGAAACTCGTCGTTGAGCATCAGGATGGAATCGCCGATCTGCAAGGACGCGTGCAGCACCTTTCCGCCGGGCGCATAGCTGACGTTCAGCACCCGGGCGTCGAGCGCCTTCTCGTAGAAGGCAATCGCCGCCTTCGCGTTGTGCACGGTGATGTGCGGGGTCAGGGTATGAAAGCCTGCGGGGATGGGTCTTACGCTGGCCATAGAACCTCCGCAATACAGATTGTTGGATGGTTCGAGCGGGAACCGACAGCCGCAGTCTACGCGCACGACGCAGGCCATCCAAGGGGGGATCAGGGTATTTTCGCGATTTCGATATTGAGGAAGGCCGGCAAACCTGGCTCGCGACCGGGCGCGGAAGCTCGAAACCGCGCCGCCAGCTTCTGAACAAGCTTCCCGTTTTCGGCTTTTGTACGGATGCCACCGGGAACTAGGAGCGAGGGTTAAAAGAACCTCGTCAGTCCCTCTTCCAGCACCACGACGCGGTCGCGCACGCCCGCCTTCTTCGCTTCCTTGTCGAGAAGCTGCAGAGGTTCCTCGATGGGCTCATGCGACAGGCGGAACGAGCCGTAATGCATGGGCACCATCCAGCGCGCGTTCAGGTCGACGAAGGCGCGCGTGGCATCGGCCGGGTTGGTGTGCACGTTGCGGAAGGTCTCGGGATTGTAGGCGCCGATGGGCAGGAGCACGACTTCGGGGGAAAGCCGCTCGCCAATCTCGCGGAAGCCCGCGAAGTAGGCGGTGTCGCCCGCGTGGTACAGCGAATGCCTGGCCGACTGCAGCACGTAGCCGCCGTAGCCGCGATGGGAGTCCTTCAGGATGCGCGCTCCCCAGTGCCGGGAAGGCACGTGGGTCACGGTGAGGCCGCCGTGGCGGTAGTGGTTCCACCATTCCAGTTCGACGATCTCTTCGAAGCCCAGGTCGGAAACCAGGTCGAAAACGTGATGGGGAATGATCAGCGTCGGCGCGCGCCCCGAAGCCCGCCGCGTATGGTTCACAATGGCGCGCAAGGACGGCCGGTGCAGATGATCGAAGTGCGCGTGCGTGACCAGCACCAAGTCGATCGGCGGCAGGTCGCTGATCCGCAGGCCCGGTTTGCGCAACCGTTTCAGCAGAAACAGCCAGCGGGCGAAATTGGGATCAAGCAGTACGCTCTGCCCGCCCATTTGCACAAAGAACGAGGCGTGGCCGATAAAGGTGACCCCAAGTTCGCCGTTGCTGACCAGGCGCGGCTTGTAGGTGCGTCCGGTACGGGGAGTGACGGCCGAGTGGCGGACCAGGTGTCCGAATTGCTGCGCCCGTTTGCGCAGGGCCGGATTTCTCAACGTCGCTTTGATCATGGAGCCCGGAAAACCTTGGGGCCGCCCAGGTCCCGTTTGGGCCGCACCAGGCGGTTTCCATCGCCGCAAGTCTCGGCTGGCAAAACCACAACTCGTTCTGCGTATTTTACGGCAAACCTCGCTCAGATTGCTTGACCGTAGTTACGATCGTCATATTTAATCGGATACCTCGAACACCCCGGTAGGGCGCGCTCCGGTCCGAGGAGTCTGCTTTCCCACCGCACGGAACCATGTCAGGAGACAGTTGCATGCGGGTAGCGTTTCTGGGCTTGGGAATTATGGGACGTCCCATGGCGGCCAGCCTGGTCCGGGCCGGCAACGAGGTCGCGGTCTGGAACCGTACGCCGAAAGACGTGGAAGGCGCGCGCACGGCCGCGTCTGCGGCCGACGCCGTGAACGGCTCCGACGTGGTGTGGATCTGCGTCTCCGACACCAAGGCTGTGGAATCGGTGCTGTTCGGGCCGCAAGGTGTGGAATCCGCCATCGCGGCCGGCGCCATCGTGGTCGACTCCAGCACCATCTCGCCCTCGGCCGAGTTGCAGTTCGCCGAGCGCCTGCGCGCTAAGGGTGTCGAATACGTCGACGCACCCATCACCGGCTCGAAAGCCGCGGCCGAGAGCGCTTCGCTGATTTTCATGGCCGGGGGCGATCCGGCGGTCCTCGCCAGGCTCGATCCCCTCTTCAAGGCCATGGGCAAGCAGGTCTTCCGCATGGGCGACACCAGCAAGGGGCAGGCCGCCAAGCTCGCCATGAACCTGCAGATCGCGCTGATTTACGAGGGCTTCGCCGAGGCGCTGACGCTCGCCGCCAAACTGGGCGTGAACGTAGAGTCGCTGCTGCCGCTCATCCAGGCTTCAATGGTGCGCTCGGGCGTGGTCGAGTACAAGGCGCCTTTTGTTCTGAAGCGCGACTTCTCGCCGAACTTTCCCCTGCGCCTCATGCTCAAAGACATTCACCTCGCCCTCAACGCGGCGAAAGAAGCCCGTGTTAAGCTGCCCGCGCTGGAAACGGTGCAGGACGTTTACGAGATGGCCGCCGAAGAGGGCCACCAGGACCTTGACTACGCCGCTACCCTCACCCTGCTCGAGAAATGGGCGGGGGTGGAAGTAAAGGGCGCGGCCTGAACCGCAGTCGTCGGTCGTCGCCGATCCGTTGTCAGCGAGAGCGTGCGACCGTCACTGGCCGCATCCGGCTGTCCGCATCGGAGGGCGGAAATCCCGCAGTTTCAGCGACGGTGGAGGCGCCCAGAGGGCCGATTGGCTAAGTCCTTTAGAATTAGCACAAAGCTAATGAATCGATTTGGAAGCCTCCAGGATCGACGATTTCGGTTTCCGAGGCTTCCAGGTCCATCCAGCCCCCGGAAACGCGCCTGAGGGCTCCCAATCGCTCAGAATGGGCATTCTATAGAATCTGCTAACCCTCTCCTTCCTGCCCCGACCGCAGCCCCGTGCTCGTTTTTCTTTTATAGCTCCAAGATTCTGCAGGAGTGAACATCTACGATCGCTTCCCGCTACACTGCCCCGACAACGTTCTGGCCGGTGAGGTTGCCGGGAACGAGGGGAAGCCATGAACGTAGCCTTGCGGCTATTGGTAGGGGCGGTGATCGGAGTGCTCGTTGGAATTACCGGCACCGGCGGGACGTTTGTCATTCCCGCGCTGATCTATCTGTTCCACATGAACCAGCTCCGGGCGCAAGGCACAGCCTTGCTGATCTCAGCCCTGCCCATCTGGTTCCTTGCCTTCATTCCATACGCGCAGGGCCGCAATTTCGATCTGCGGTTGGGGCTGCTGATAGCCGCCGGAATCTGCCTGGGGAGTTATTTCGGGGCCAGTTGGGCCCAGTACCTTCCTGTGCTCGCGCTGCGGCGGGTGTTGGGCAGTGTGCTGGTGCCAATCGGGGCAAGGCTGCCGCTTCATGGTTGACGGAAGAAAGACAATGGCACTCGGCGCCCGGGCCCGTTACGCCCGTAATGCCCTAAGTGGTTGCTATTACAGAACTATTACACAAACAATCGCGGGTTCCCTGCTATTTTGACGCGAGAAAAATCTGCAACCGGGGAACACGCCAATGGAACTGGAAGCGATCAGCCGCACCCCTAGCGGCAACGACCAGATTAACTGGATCACTGCGATCTTTATGTTTCTGTTTCACGCGGGCGCCGTGGCGGCGCTGTTTTTCTTCACCTGGAAGGCATTTTTCATGGCCTGCTTTCTCTGGTGGGTGTCGGGTTCGCTCGGCATTGGCATGAGCTACCACCGCCTGCTTACCCATCGCGGCTATAAGACGCCGAAATGGATGGAGTATTTCCTTACCCTGTGCGCGACGCTCGCGCTCGAAGGCGGGCCGATCTTCTGGGTGGCGACGCACCGCATCCATCACAAGTTTTCGGACCAGGAGGGCGATCCCCATTCGCCTATTGACGGCAAGTGGTGGTCGCACATGGGCTGGATCCTGATGGGCAAGTCGATGCATCACGACACGACCACGCTGGCCCACTACGTCCCCGACCTCGCCAAAGACAAGTTCCACGTCTGGATCACGAAGTACCACTATGTGCCCATGATCGTGCTCGGCCTGATCCTGCTGGCGATCGGCGGCCTGCCCTTCCTGATGTGGGGCATCTTCGCCCGCACCGTGGTGGGACTGCACGCGACCTGGATGGTGAACTCGATCACCCATATGTGGGGCTCGCGCCGGTTTGCCACGCGCGACCTTTCCACCAACAATTTCCTGGTCGCGATGTTCACCTTCGGCGAAGGCTGGCACAACAACCATCACGCGCATCCGACGTCCGCCCGCCACGGCCTTGCCTGGTACGAAGTCGACCTGAACTGGTACGGGATCTGGGCCCTGAAGAAGCTGGGCCTGGCCTGGGACATCCGCAAGGTCAACTTGCACGAGATTAAGCAGGGACTGGTAGCCGCGCCCAACGGCGGCCTGGTGGAGGCGCAGTTCGCGGACTAGGGCGCTCTGCGGGGAATTTGAGAGGGCGGCCGGACCGGGCCGCCCTTTCTGCTTTGCCGGACCGCGAGCGAGGAGAACCATCATTCCAGCGACCGCCGATTTCACCGTCGCGGCCTAACCTGCGGGTGCGGCCCGGGCGCGGCTATCTCCACGCGCGTGGTTTGCCATCCTGGACTGTCTCTGGGTCTCTGTGACTCCACGGTAAACGGTCCTCGCGCGCCGCGCGCGGTTCCCGGCGTTACAATCACGCTGGACACTCATGCGCATCACCTCGCGGCGCAAAACGATCGCCTTCTTCCTGACCCTCGGCCTGGGCCTGGCCGCCCTGGCGCTGGCGGTCGGCAGCGGCTGGATCATCCTGAACTGGCGCGAGGGCGTGAAAGTTTTCCTGGGCATCGTGTTCTTCTGCGCAATCGCGGCGGGAATCATCCTGAACACGATCTTTCTGGTGCGCGAGGTCCGGCGCAACGAACAGCACGACAGCTTCATCAACGCGGTCACGCACGAGTTGAAGACGCCCATCGCCTCCATTCGTCTCTACCTCGAAACCCTGCAGAGCCGCGAGGTCGACGACCATCGGCGGCGGGAGTTCTACCAGCTCATGCTCGGCGATACCGATCGCCTGCTCGGCACCGTCGAGCAGGTGCTCAAAGCCGGACAGGCCGGACAACGGGCCGGCAAGCTGCAGCGGTCCCCGGTCGAATTCGCCAAGCTGGTGCAGGAGTGCATTGAACTGGCGCGCACACGCCACCACCTGGCGCCCGGCGTGCTGCGTTATGAAGAGGCGGAAACGAACGGGGCAGGCATGCAGGTACTGGGCAACGCGGATGAGTTGCGCACGGCAGTCGCGAACCTGCTCGACAATGCGATCAAGTACTCGGGCAGCACCATCGACGTGGCCGTGCGCCTCGAAACCTGGGACCGGAACCTGGTGCTGCAAGTGCGCGACCAGGGCGTAGGCATTCCAGAAAAGGAATTGAAGCGCATCTTCCGGCGGTTTTATCGCGTCTCCGACCGCTCCCTGGCGCACGTCAAGGGTACGGGACTGGGTCTGTTCATCGTGCGTTCCATTGCCCGCAAACACGGGGGGAAAGTGTATGCGCAAAGCCTGGGCGAAGGGCACGGCACCACCGTGACCCTGGAGCTTCCGCGGAGCGTGGCATGAGCCGGGTGCTGGTGGTCGAAGACGAAACGCATCTGGCGCAGGGACTGGCGTACAACCTGGAGGCCGAAGGGCACTCGGTGGAAGTGGTCGGCGACGGAGAATCGGCGCTCGACCGGCTACTGAAGAGAAAAGAAAGTTTCGATGCGGTAGTGCTCGATGTCATGCTGCCCGGCAAAGACGGATTTCAAGTGGCCACCGAACTGCGCGCGGCCAAAAACTATGTGCCGGTGCTGATTCTGACCGCGCGCGGCCGCGCCGAGGACGTGTTGAAAGGGTTTGCCTCGGGGGCTGACGACTATTTGCCCAAGCCCTTCGAACTCGCGATTCTGCTGGCGCGTCTGGAGGGGCTCCTGCGACGCAGCCAATGGACGCAGGCCCCGCGCGTGTCCGCTCCGCCGCCGGCCGCTGCTGAGGTTGGCCCGGAGGAGGTCTTCCGCTTCGACGGCAAGTCGATCGACTTCTCCACGCTCGAGTTACGGACCCGCCGGGGCACGATCCAGCTCACGCTGATGGAGGCGGAACTGTTGCGGCACCTGATTCGCAGCGCCGGGCGCGTGGTCTCGCGCAAGTCGATTCTCGAACAAGTCTGGGACCTCAAGGAAGATACCGACACGCGCGCTATCGACAACTTCATCGTCCGCCTGCGGCGCTATATCGAAGACGACCCGGCCAATCCGCGGCACTTGCTCACGGTCCGCGGCATTGGGTACCGGTTTTTGGCGGAGCCGCAGTAGCGGATGATCCGCGCCAGAGTTGGAGATTCCTGCGGGCAACGATAGAATAGGGAGTTTGGCGTGGGGATCGCGTGACCCTGACAAAAGCACAAGCCCTTGACCTGTTCCGATCCGATGACCTGATCGGCATCGGCATGGAGGCCGACGCGGTGCGGCGCCGGCTGCATCCGGAAGGCGTAGTCTCTTACATCATCGACCGCAACATTAACTACACGAATTTCTGCACGGAGTATTGCACGTTCTGTGCGTTCTACCGTCCGCTCAAGGGGCCCGCCGCCAAGGAGGGCTACATTCTCGACTTTGACACCATTTACGAGAAGATCCGCGAGACCGTGGAACTGGGCGGCACGGGCGTGCTGATGCAAGGCGGCCTGCATCCCGAGCTGAAGATCGGCTGGCACGAGGAGATGCTGCGCGGAATCCGGAAACGTTTCCCGAAGGTTCACCTGCACTGTTACTCGGCGTCGGAAATCCTCGCCATCGCCGAGTACAGCAACCTGAGCCTGCGCGACACGATTGCGCGGCTGCGGGACGCTGGGCTTGATTCCATTCCCGGGGGCGGCGCCGAGATTCTGGACGACGAAGTCCGCTATAAGATCGCCCGCCTGAAGTGCCTGACCGAAGACTGGATCCGCGTGCACCGCACCGCGCACCAGCTCGGCATGCGCACCACGGCCACCATGATGTTCGGCGTGGGCGAGAAGATCGAGCACCGCGTGAATCATTTCCAGCGGCTCTATGATCTCCAGGAAGAGACGGGCGGATTCACGGCTTTCATTCCCTGGAGCTTCCAGCCGGCCAACACGGCGCTCGGGGGCCGCCACTGGGAGGAAGCCACGGCGGTTGAGTATCTAAAGGTCCTGGCGATTTCGCGGCTGTATCTTTCCAATTTTCAGAATGTGCAATCCAGCTGGGTCACGCAGGGGCTCAAGGTCTGCCAGGTGGGCCTGCGTTTTGGCGGAAACGACGTTGGCTCGGTGATGCTGGAAGAAAACGTGGTGCGGGCCGCGGGCGTGACCAACTGCACGACCGAAGAAGAGCTGCGGCGCATCATTCGCGATGCCGGATTCAAGCCCGTGCAGCGCGACACGCTGTACCGGACGTATTTCCTGAATTAACCTCCCCGCCTGACTCTATGCGCGGTCTCGCCATCCTCGCGTGCCTCCTTGCCTTCGCGACGGCTGCGATCGCGCAGGCCCCTCCGGCGCCGGCGCCGTTCGACTCTAAAGAAGAGCCCAAGGCTTCCCTGCAAGGCTGCGTGGTCAAGGACCCGGGGGGCGAGCCTGTGAAGAAAGCAATCGTGGAGTTGATCGCCGAGAACCAGGAAGAGGGCGGCAATTTCAGCGCCACATCGGGTGCCGAGGGGCAATTCAGGATCGAGGGCATTTCTCCCGGCCGTTATCGGGTTTTTGTGGAACGGACCGGCTTTCTGGAGGTGGACGCCAGGCACAGGCGCTCGCCGGGCAGTTCCCTTTCATTGCAGGCGGGGCAGGAACTCAAGGACCTGGTTCTGCGGTTGCAGCCTGCCGCCGTGATCCTGGGCCGCGTTCTCGACGAAGACGGCGACCCCGTGCCCGACGCGCAAGTCACGGCCTCGCAACGCCGGCACTCTTCCTCACGCTTTCGCCTCGATCCGGCTGGGGCCGCGCAAACCAACGATCTGGGCGAATATCGAATCGGAGGCCTGGCGGCGGGGAAGTACTATGTCTCGGCGAACCCGCCCGTTAACTTCCAGACTGTCGTGCCAGAGCAGAAAAAACCCGAAGAGCAAGGTTCCCGCGCGGCCGAGATGTCGTATGTCTCGACCTACTACCCAGGCACAAGCGATCGCGCGCAGGCCGGAACCATCGAACTCCATCCCGGCGACGAAACGCCGGTGAATATTTCGTTGCTGCGTATCCGCGCAGCGCACGTGCGCGGGTCGGTTGCGGGCCTCCTGCCTGGGACCAAGGGACTTGTTGTGCTGCGCTCCAGCGACTCGAGCACGGTCTTTTCCGCGGCTGAAGTCGACAAGGACGGCAAGTTCGACATTCCGCATGTGGCTCCCGGGCACTACATGGTGCTGGCGAACTCCATTTCGGAAGAATCGCCGCAAAGCTCGCAATCGAGCCTCGAGGTGGGCGAAAGCGACGTCGAGGGCCTGCGGCTGGCGCTGTCGGGCGGAGCGCTGGTGCGCGGCCGCGTGCGCGCCGAGCCCAAGACCGACCTGAGATCGACGCAGCTCTACGCCGAACTCCGCCGAATGGATGGAGAGGACGACTTTTCGGAGGGAGTGACGTTCGGCGACTCGAACCACTGGCCGGCGCCGGCCAAGGTAAAAGCCGACGGCACCTTCGAGATCAAGGACGTGCCCCCTGGCATGTACGAGGTGGCGGTGTCCTCGTCCGCGAAGCCATACTTTGTCGAGTCGGCCTCGGTCGGTACCAAAGAGACTGTCGAAACTGGCCTGAACGTGGGCGGCGGCACCATCCCGCTGGACATCGTCCTGAGTGCAGGCATGGGAGTCGCCGAGGGCGCCGTCGTCAATGACAAGCAGCAACCGGTGAGCAGCGCGGTCGTGGTCGCAGTTCCCGAGGAGCAGTACCGGGCACGCCCAAGCCGCTATTACCAGGGAACCACTGATCAGAACGGGCGCTTTGTGATTCGCGCAATGCGGCCCGGCCACTACACGCTCTACGCCTGGGAGAGCCTGGAAGGCGACGATTACCTCGATCCGGAATTCCTGAAGCGCTACGACGGACAGGGCTTAGCGCTCAAGATCGAGAAGTCGGGACATGCGACGGCAGCGCTGAAAGTCATTCCGGATGCTCCCGAAGGGCCCTGATACGGCACCGAGGGCGCTCGCCGATACCTGCGCCAGCAGGTCCACGGACGGCGCCCGTCAGTACGCGCCCGCGCGGGTGCGCGCCTATCGAGTAAAATAGGTGGTTTGGCGGGCCCTCGGCGGAACCGCTTATAGGGAGCAAGGCGCTGAAGACTCCTCTGTTTACAATCGATCTGGCGGGATTCGCGGCAGCCGTCGCCTCCAAGGGATGGGGCTCCTACATCCGGCAGCATTTTCTCGACCGCACGTTTCAGGGCCTTTATCAGGCCAATTCGTTCGATGTCGCCCTGCTGGTTCCCTATTTTCTGGTCCTGATCTTATTGGCCTCCTACGGCGTCCACCGTTACGTGCTGGTCTATCTCTACTACAAGAACCGAAAGAATCGGACCACCGCGCCGGCCGCGTATTTTGAGGACCTGCCGCGGGTCACGGTGCAGTTGCCGATGTTCAACGAGCAGTACGTGGCTGAGCGCCTGATCGAAAACATCTGCAAGCTGAAGTATCCCCGCGAAAAACTGGACATCCAGGTCCTGGATGACTCGACCGACGAGACTGTCGAGGTGGTACGGAACCTGGTGGAGCGCTACGCCGCATTGGGACACCCGATCACGTACCATCACCGCACGAACCGCGAGGGCTTCAAGGCAGGGGCGCTCGCGGAGGGCATGAAGAGCTGCAGGGGCGAGTTCATTGCGATCTTCGACGCCGACTTCACTCCTGCGGAAGATTTCCTGCTGAAGGTGATTCACTACTTCACCGATCCCAGGGTCGGCATGGTGCAGACCCGCTGGACCCACATCAACCGCAACTACTCGTTCCTGACCGAAGTGGAGGCCATCCTGCTGGATGGGCACTTTGTGCTCGAGCACTCCGGCCGGGCACAGAGCGGTGTGTTCTTTAACTTCAACGGCACCGCGGGCATGTGGCGGAAGAGTGCCATCGAAGATGCCGGCGGCTGGCAGCACGACACGCTCACCGAAGACACCGACCTCTCCTATCGCGCGCAGCTTGAGGGATGGAAATTCATTTACCTGCAGGATGTGGAGTGTCCGGCGGAGTTGCCGGTCGAAATGACCGCGTTCAAAACGCAGCAGGCGCGCTGGGCGAAAGGGCTGATCCAGACGGGAAAGAAGATTCTCCCAAGGGTCCTCAAGAGTGACGTACCGCTGCATACCAAGATTGAGGCCTGGTACCACCTGACCGCCAACCTGAGCTATCCGCTGATGATCGTGCTTTCGGTGCTGCTTCTGCCGGCCATGATCATCCGCTTCTACCAGGGCTGGTTCCAGATGCTGTACATCGACCTGCCGCTGTTCGTGGCGTCAACGTTCTCGATTTCGAGTTTCTACCTGGTCTCGCAGCGGGAGTTGTTCCCGAGGACCTGGCTGCGAGCTGTGTTGTATCTCCCGTTCCTGATGGCGCTCGGGATCGGATTGACGATAACGAACACCAAAGCCGTGCTGGAGGCGCTGATCGGCAAGCAGACCGCCTTTGCGCGAACCCCCAAGTACCGCGTCGAGACACGGAAGGACAAGGTCGGCGCCAAGAAGTACCGCAAACGCCTGGGCTGGATTCCCTGGGTTGAGTTAATGATCGGAACTTATTTTGCAGCCACCGTATACTACGCGCTCGACAACGAGAACTACATCACGGTGCCCTTCCTGGTGCTGTTCGTGATCGGCTACTGGTATACAGGACTGATGTCGCTGCTGCAGGGCCGCTTCGCCGGCCTCGCACTCAGCGCCGAACCGCATACCAAGCCCTTCCCCGTCGGGGTCTGAGGGGTTTTTGCTTCCGCTCGCAAGCCGGAACGTGCGAAGATCACGCCCGTTTCCGCGAGGTCATGCATGAAGAAAACCGCCGTGTGTGTCGTGCTGTTTTGCTGCGTCTCCACGCTGTGGTCCCTGGAGCGCCAGGCGAACGCGGATTACCGCGACCGCCGTGAAGCGCTCGCCAAGAAGACTTCCGGGGCCGCCGTCCTGTTGTTTGCTCCCACCCAGGCCGAGGGCCCCAACGCGGTATTCGGGTTCCGGCAGGACGACAACTTCTTTTATCTCTCGGGATGGGTTGAGCCCGGCGCGGCGTTGTTGATTGTGCCTGCGGCCGAGGCCTCGGGGAATACACCCGTGCGGCCCTATACCGAGATTCTTTTTCTCGCCGCGATCAACAAGATTGAGGAGAAGTGGACAGGGCCCAAACTGAGCGCCGATGACGCCAATGCGCCGAAGACCACGGGCTTTGAGCGCGTGGAAGCGCTCGACAAGCTGCGCGACGAGCTGGCACGCCTGCTGCCCGAGCGCCCCACGATCTACACCGATCTGCCGGCATACGGCCATGAATCGGCGTCTACCAGCGGGCTGGACTGGTTAAAGCGCTCGAATGCATTTATCCCGTTCGCAACCTATCAGGATGTGAAGCCGCTGCTGGCGTCGTTGCGCACACGGAAGGATGCGGGCGAGATCGAACTGGTCCGCAAAGCCACGAACGCGACTGTGGCCGCGCACCTGGCCGCGATGCGGACAATGAAGCCCGGCATGACGGAGCGGGAAATCTCGGCCCTGCTGCAGTATGAGTGGGGCAAGCGCGGCTGCGAACGACCGTCGTATGCGCCGATCGTGGGCTCGGGATTCAACTCCACCGTGCTGCACTATTCCGAAGACTCGGCCACCATCCATGAAGGCGATCTGGTGGTGATCGACGCGGCTGGCGAGTACTCGATGTATGCCACCGACATCACGCGGACGCTGCCCGCGAACGGAACATTTACCCCTCGCCAGCGCGAGATCTACGACATCGTTCTGGGCGCGCAGCAGGCAGCGATCGCTGCCTTTCAGTCGGGCAAGTCGACCTTGCGCAAGAGTGACCCAAACAATCTCTATCAGGTGGCGTACGACTACATCAACAGCCACGGTAAGGACCTGCACGGCGAACCGCTGGGCAAGTACTTCATCCACGGACTTGGTCATTACGTCGGGCTCGCGGTGCATGACCCCGACGACTACTCGGTGCCGCTCGGACCGGGGGCCGTGTTCACCATCGAGCCCGGCATCTACATCCCCGAGGAAAAACTCGGCGTGCGCATTGAAGACACGTTTTACGTGGAGGCGAGCGGGAAGCTGATCAACCTGGGAGCGGCACTGCCGCACACGGCCGACGAAGTCGAGCGCGCCATGGCCGGCAAGTAGGAACCCGATCGCGCCGGGTTCGTCGCGGGAATCCGCTTTTGTTATCCTAGGGCATTGTGCGGATGAGCTGGTGGTTCATCATCCTGGGCCTAGGCGCGCTCATGGTGGTGTGTGTGGCGATTGCGCTGGTTCTGCGGATCCGGCGGCATCTGAAGGCCCCGGCAAAAGCGCAGCGCGGCGATCCCGAATCGATCGACCCGCAAGACACGCATCCGAGCTAGCAGCAGGCGCTGAAGAGAGGCAATCATGGAGAAGCTGGGAACACAGACTCTGCCGCTGTCGCAGACGCGGGCGGCGGAATGGGCAAAGCAGGGCGCGCTCGTGGTGGGCGCCAGCCTGTTTGTCGCCTTGTGCGCGCGGGTGACGATTCCACTGCCGTTCACGCCGGTACCGCTGACCCTGCAAAATTGCGGTGTGCTGATTGTCGGGCTGCTGCTGGGGAGCCGGCGCGGGTTCGCGGCGCTGGCGCTCTATCTGGCTGAAGGCGCGGCCGGACTTCCGGTCTTTAATCCGACCGGCCCGGGCGGGATAGCTCAGCTGCTGGGCCCCACCGGTGGTTTTCTGATGGCGTACCCGGTGGTCGCCTTCGTGTCCGGATTGGTTTCGGAACGCGCCCGCAAGAGCTTTACCAATGCCGCCGCGGCCAGCGTGACTGGAGAAATGGTCTTGTTCGCGGGCGGACTGGGCTGGCTGACCATCTGGACGGGCTCTCTGCAGACCGCGTTCAAGTTCGGGCTCTACGGGTTCGTCTTTGCCGAGGTCATCAAGGTATTGCTGGCTGCCGGGGTTGCGTCGCGGTTCCGCGCCGCAGTGAAGAGGCAGGCATGACGCTCACCAGTTCCCGGGAGCAGCTCAGTGCGGGCAGCGCGGCCGAGGCCGTGGCGCGTGAAATCACCATCGCGCACAGCCCGGATTCCGATGATGCTTTCATGTTCTACGGGCTGGCCACGAACAAGGTGCGCGTGCCCGGCCTGCGGTTCACCCACACCCTGTGCGACATCGAGACCCTGAACCGCAAGGCGCAGGAAGTCGTCTACGACGTGACGGCGGTGTCGTTCCACGCGTTCCCCTACATTCAGGACCACTACGCGTTGATGCCCTGCGGGGGCAGTGTGGGCGAGGGCTACGGGCCCATGATCGTGGCGGCGCGAGCTTTCACGCAGAGCGAGATCAAGCGCAAGCGCATTGCTGTGCCCGGCAAACTCACCACCGCCTACCTGGCGCTGCGGCTGTTCGCGCCTGGCATCGAGGTCGAGGTCGCCCCTTTCGACCAGATCATCCCGCAAGTGCTGGAGGGCCGGCACGAGGCCGGGCTGATCATCCATGAAGGACAGCTGACCTATGCGAAGTCCGGGCTGCACCGGGTCGTGGACCTGGGCAAGTGGTGGCAGAAGGTGACCGGATTGCCCTTGCCGCTTGGGGGCAATGCGATCCGGCGGGAGCTGGGGCCGGAGCTGATGCGGAGCGTGAACCACGCGCTGCGCGAAAGCATCCAATACGCGCTTGACCACCGCGAGCAGGCCCTGGCCTATGCCATGCAGTTCGCGCGCGACCTGGATCCGCAGCTGGCCGACAAGTTTGTCGGGATGTACGTCAACGAGCGTACGCTCGACTACGGTCCCGACGGCCGAGAGGCCGTGCGCCGCCTGCTGGAAATGGGGCACAACGCGGGGATCATTCCGATTACGCCGCAAGTGGAGTGGGTGTGAAACAGCCACGGGCTTCGGGCTGGCTTCCACCCGGGCTCTGCTCCGTTGAATCCCAGGTCAGCGCCCAAAGAAGGGGCGCGAACCCGGGGCACCAAGAGATTTTTCTGATTGCGTTATCCTGTATTCACTTAACTTCCAACCTTCAGCCTGCGCCTGCTTGCCAGCGGCTCGCAGCCAAGAGCCGGAAGCGCTTTTTTCGCGACTGTTATGACCACTACACCCGCCAACGGCGCCCAGACCCTGCTCATCGACGCGGACGACACGCTTTGGGAGAACAACATTTACTTTGAGCGGGCGATTGGGCGGTTCATCTCGTTTCTGGACCACCGGGAGCACGCCCCCGAGCAGGTCCGCGAGATCTTGAACGAGGTGGAGCGCGAGAACATCGTAAAGCATGGCTATGGCCTGCATAGTTTCGCGCACGCTCTGGTGGCCTGCTTCGAACGGCTCTCCACCGAGCCGGTCACGCCGGAGCTGCACGAGCGAATTCACGGCTTCGCGCACGCGATCGCGGACCAGCCGGTCGAGATCCTGCCGGAAGTACCCGAGACGCTGCAGCACCTTTCCCGTCGCCATCACCTGATCCTGATGACCAAAGGTGCATTCGCCGAGCAGACAGGCAAGATCGAGCGCTCAGGGCTGAAAAGCTACTTCGACGCAATTGAGATCGTTCCGGAGAAAGACGAACCCATCTACCGCGCGATTGCTGCCAAATACGAACTGGCGCCGGACACGACGTGGATGGTCGGCAACAGCCCGAAATCTGACATTAACCCGGCGCTGGCTGCGGGGCTGAACGCGGTGTTCGTGCCGCACGGGCAGACCTGGGTCCTGGAACATGACGAGATTGCGGCGCCCACTCCGCCCAGCCGCTTGCTGACCGTGGAAAAGTTTGGCGACCTGCGGCGGCACTTCTAGCCGCCCCCCTGGCCGCAGCCAGACAGCCGCAGAGGGGTTGGCCGCAGCTGCCAGCCACCGGCATCATCGCACCAAACTAACCAACAGCCGCTGGCCTCGCGGTTTTCGCCGCGTGGTACTCTCGAGTTGCTCTGGTTTCTCGCTGCCTGACGCTTGGCGGTGCAGAAGGACAATTTCCGGCGACTGTTGCGCACAGTGGAAGTACTCTCGGACCTCGGCCCGGAACTCACGGCCGAGCGCGAGTTTTCCGAAAGCGCGCAGCTCATGCTCGCGGCGCTCATGGAGGCCGCCGGGGCCCGCGAAGGCGCGCTTTTCACCTTCAGCGACAAGCCCTCGCTGCTCACTTCCGTGGCCGCCCGCGGATTCGCGCTGCTGCCCGAGCCTGCCATTGTTCCGCTGCTGCCCAAGCATGTGCACGCGCTGGCGGCGGCCCGCCGCCCGGTTGTGCTGAACGAATCCACTTACGACCTGTTCTTCAGTTCCAACGGCAACGTGGCGCCCGAGTTGTTCAAGTGCATCGCCCCTCTCAAGGTCAATGGCAAGCTGGCGGGACTGCTGGCCCTCGGCCGCCGCGAAGGCGACGCGCTTTACGACGACGAAGAACTGGATGCTGTGCTGCTGCTGTCAAGCTACGTGGCCCTGGCGGTGCAGAACCACACGCTGGGGCAAACCCTGGCGCAACGCGTGGCCGAGAACCTGCGACTGCTCGCCTCCCTGCATGGCTTCTATGACAACGCGCTCGAAGCCTTCGCCACCGCCATCGACGTGAAGCACGTCAACATTCACGGCCATTCGCTGCGCGTGGCCCGCTACGCCGCCGCCATCGGCGAGGCCATGGGATTTGAACCCACGGAAGTGGCGGCCCTGCGCTCGGCGGGATATCTGCATGACATCGGCAAGGTCTCGGTCGATAAGTATCTGTTCGGCAAGCCCACCGCGCTCGATCCGGAAGAATTCCGCGCCATGGCCGACCACACCACCGTGGGGCACCAGATCGTCAGCGGCATTCAATTCCCCTGGCCGATGATTCCCGAGGTCGTGCGCTGGCACCATGAGCGCGCCGACGGGTCCGGCTACCCTGACGCTCTGCAGTCCGACGAAGTCCCTATGTCCGCGCGCATCATCGCCATCGCCGACACCTTCGACGCGATGACCAGCGCTCGCCCCTACCGGGACCCGGTATCGGTGGGCAGCACGCTGAGCGAACTGGTGCGGCTGGCCCCGCAGAAATATGATTCCGCCGTGGTGCAGGCGCTGCTGATCCAGGTGCGCCGCGACGCCGTGGGCAGCAGCCGCATGCCTCTGCTCGACGATCACATGGCCCTGAATATCGCGCCGGCCGACATCGACCAACTGGCTGCTAGCTTGCAGCACAAGACCCACAAGAATCGCCAGTACCTGACCCCGCCTGTCTCGTAAACCATTTACTTACTCACAGTTACAGCGTCCATCCCGGGTAGCCGGACGGCAACTTTTTTTGCGCGTCAGGGTTCCTTCATACTGGACTCTGGGGCCGCCCGAACGCCTATGAGGAACATCCGCCTGCGCACTGCCACCGTTTCTGCCGCCGCTTTTACGCTGGCTGCCGCCTTGACGCTCTGCGCCTCCGGCAGCAAGAGGAAAGACAAAGAGGCTACGACCACGAGCACCATGCCCGAATCGAAGCGCGCGCTGCACGCGCTGCAGCGGCTCACGTTCGGACCGCGGCCGGGCGAGGCTGAGCGCGTGGCCGCGATCGGCGTCGACAAGTGGATTGAGGAACAGCTGCATCCGGAGCGCATCGACGACAGCCACCTTGAGGCGCGCCTCGCACCCCTGCGCACGCTGCGCATGGACACCAGGGAGATCGTCGAGAACTTCCCCCCACAGCCCGTCATCAAAGCCGTGATGGAAGGCAAGCGCCCCATGCCCTCGGACCCGGCGAAGCGCGCGGTGTACGAGGCGCAGATCGAGAAACTCGAGGAGAAGCGGGAGGTCAAGCAACAAGCGGCTGCGCCTCCCGCGACTTCCGGCGACACCGTGACTCATGCCCCCCCTGGCACTGCTGCCGTGGATCCCAAGGAACAGATGCGGGCCCGCCGCCGTGAGGACCGTCTCTACGCTGATTTGAAGGCGCAGGAACTGCTCGATCTGCCTCCCGACCAGCGCATGAGAGCTGTGCTGGAAATGTCACCCGAGGAACAACGAGCGCTCTCGGAATCGATGCGGGGTCCCAAGGCCGACGAATTCATGCAGGGGATGGACCCGAAGCAGCGCGAGACGCTGAAGGCGCTGAACAATCCCGGGCAGGTGGTGCAGGAAGAACTCATGCAGGCAAAGCTGTTGCGCGCGATCTACAGCGAGCGCCAGCTCGAGGAAGTGATGACCGATTTCTGGTTTAACCACTTCAATGTGTTCATCGGCAAAGGAGCGGACCACTACCTGCTCACCAGCTACGAGCGCGACGTGATCCGCCCGCATGCGCTGGGCAAGTTCGAAGACCTGCTCGTCGCTACGGCGAAGAGTCCGGCGATGCTGCTTTATCTCGATAACTGGCTGAGTGTGGGGCCCAACTCCGATGTGGCGCTGGGCATTCGCAAGAATCCGCCGCGTCCGCGCGGTAGGCGGAGATTTCCCCTGCCGCCCCAGCCACCGCGACAGGCGAAGGGGAAGGGAAAGCGCAACAGCGGACTGAACGAGAACTACGGCCGCGAGTTGATGGAACTGCACACGCTCGGCGTGAATGGCGGCTATACCCAGCGGGACGTGACCGAGGTTGCGCGCGTGCTCACCGGCTGGACCATCGACCAGCCGCAGAAAGGCGGTGGCTTCAAGTTCGAAGAGCGCATGCACGAGCCGGGGACAAAGTTCGTGCTCGGGCAGAAGATTAAGCAGCACGGTGAGAAGGAAGGCGTGGAAGTGCTGCGCCTGCTCGCCCGCCATCCCTCGACCGCGCACTTCATCTGCACCAAGCTGGCCATGCGCTTCGTGTCGGATGATCCGCCACCGGCCCTGGTCGAGAACATGGCGCAGACGTTCCTCAAGAAAGATGGCGACATCCGCGAAGTGCTGAAGACCATGTTCCGCTCGCCTGAATTCTGGAGCGACGGTGCCTACCGCGCGAAGATGAAAACGCCCTTGGAATTCGTGGTCTCGGCTGTGCGAGCCACGGGCGCCGACGTCGCAGATGCGATGCCCCTGGCCCGCCAACTCAACCAGCTGGGCATGCCCCTGTACGGCATGCAGCCGCCCACGGGATACTCGATGAAGTCGGAGGCGTGGGTCAATTCTTCGGCATTGCTCGGACGGATGAATTTCTCGGTCGCCCTGATGTCGGGCAAGATCAAGGGGACGCGGGTCGATGCGGACCGTCTGGTCGCTCCGCCGGCGGATGCGCCGGGTGCGGCAACGGCCACCGCGGCTGCCCCGGCGCCCGACCCGCGCCGGACGCTGGCCTGGCTGGAGACTTCCCTGCTGGCCGGCGAAGTGTCGAGGCAAACGCACGATGCCATCATCAGCCAGATCGAGGCCCAGAATCCGCCGCCGGCCGGAAAGCCAGTAGCCGCGAATGGCAAGAGCCCGTCTCCGGTTACGAGCACGGGCACGATCGCAGGCCTGCTGCTGGGATCGCCGGAGTTTCAGAGGAAGTAGATGGCTGGCACGAGCAGCCGGGCAGCTTGTTCGAGGCTCGTAGCCCGAAGCTCAAAACCGCTGGGACCCGAGAACTTGTAAGTTGAGAACTGGAGTTCGATATGTCCATTACCCGTCGCGTCTTCCTGCGTAACAGCGCGCTGGCCGTTATCGGCACCAGCGCCATACCGAGTTTCCTGACGCGTGCTGCCTTTGGCTCGGTCGAAACTGGAGCGCGGCCGAAGCGGCTGGTGGTGATCTTTCAACGTGGCGCGGCGGATGGTCTGAACATCGTGGTGCCGCACGGCGAGTCCGCCTACTATGCCATGCGGCCGTCGATCAACATCCCGCGCAAGGAAGTGCTCGATCTCGACGGCTTCTTCGGCCTGCACCCTTCGCTGGCTTCGCTGCAACCGCTCTGGACGCAGAAGCATCTGGCGATCGTGCACGCCGCAGGATCGCCCGACCCCACACGCTCGCACTTTGACGCCCAGGACTTCATGGAGTCTGGGACCCCCGGCATCAAAGCCACCAACGACGGCTGGCTGAACCGGGCCTTGCATGCCCTGCCGGCACCCGCGGACAAATCCGCGTTTCGCGCGATCTCGCTCGGTCCGGCACTGCCGCGCATCTTGAGCGGCCCCGAGCGGGCGGTCGCCATCAACAACATCACCGAATTCGGCGTGGGCGGGCGCGCGGCGAATCCTATCGCCAACACCTTCGAAGCGATGTACGACCAGTCTTCGGATTCAGTGTTGCACGGCACCGGTCAGGAGACATTCGATGCCGTGAAGATGCTAAAGGCCGCCGATCCGGCGAAGTACAAGCCAGCGCCCGGAGCCGATTATCCCAAGGGGCGTTTTGGCGACAGCCTGCGGCAACTGGCGCAGCTGATCAAGGCGAACCTCGGCGTGCAGGTGGCATTCGCCGACATCGGCGGCTGGGACCACCACGTGAACGAAGGCAGCACGCAGGGCCAGATCGCGAACGTGCTGCGCGACTTCTCGGGAGCGCTCGCTGCATTCTGGACCGACCTGGGTGACCTGGGCGAAGACACGGTCGTGGTCACCATGTCGGAGTTCGGCCGCACCGCGCGTGAGAACGGGAACCGCGGCACCGACCACGGCCACGCCAATCTAATGTTCGTGATGGGCGGCCCGGTGAAGGGCGGCCGCGTGTACGGGCAGTGGCCGGGCCTCGATCAGTCGCAGCTCTACGAAGGACGCGATCTGGCGGTCACCACCGACTTCCGGCGCGTGCTGGGCGAGGCAGTCGCGCGACATCTGGGGAATCCGCAGTTGGAGCAGGTGTTCCCGGGGTTCGGGGGGCAGGCAGGAAAGTTCCTCAAGTACCTGGGATCGTCAGACCAGCGATCGGTGGTCCCAGCTGGCGGGATCTAAATCCTGACCAGCACGTCTCCGTTCTCAATCTTGATTGGATAGACGTTCAGCTTGGCCGCAGGGTTGTGGACGGCCTGCCCGGTCGCCGGGTCCCACGCCCAGCCATGCCAGGGGCAGATGACTTTGCCTTTCTCGATGACTCCCTGGCCAAGCGGGCCGCCGCGATGCAGGCAAATGTTATCCATCGCCCGGATCGTGCCGTTGACGTTCGAGAGGCAGAGCATCTTGTCGCCGCAGGGGAATTCCTTCACTTCGTTGGCGAGAGGGAGTTCGGCTTGCGCGGCAATTTTCGTGAATTGAGGCATGGGAACAGTCTTTGCTCCCGGCTACGAGCCGCTGGCTGTCAAGATCCTCCGCTGCGTTCACCGCTGAGGACCCCCGCTCCGGTCACGCCCGCAGGCAGCGTTCACTTCGGCTGCAGGGTCTGCGCGATCATCACCTGGCGCTTAAAGTTCTCGACCATGTTCTCCTGCAGCCGCACCTCGGTGGGCTTCTTGGCGAGGGTCATGGTGTCGATCTTGTCCTGCAGCTTGAGCAGCGCGTAGAACAGGTTCTCGGGGCGGGGCGGGCAGCCGATCACATAGACATCCACAGGAACGATCTTGTCCACTCCCTGCAGCACGGCATAGGTGTTGAACGGCCCGCCGACCGAGGAGCACGCCCCCATCGAGATCACCCACTTCGGGTCGGGCATCTGGTCGTAAATGCGCTTCACCACCGGCGCCATTTTCAGGGTGACGGTGCCCGAGACGATCATCAGGTCGGCCTGCCGCGGGCTGGGACGAAAAACTTCGGAGCCGAAGCGCGCAATGTCAAACCGGGCCGTCGAAGACGCAATCATTTCGATGGCGCAGCAGGCCAGGCCGAACGTCATGGGCCACACCGCCGACTTGCGTGCCCAGTTGAAAACGTAATCGACCGTGGTGATCAGGAAATTCTTTTCGAACTTATTCTGGAGCCAGCTCATGCGTCCTCGATCGAGCAGGAATGACCGCTGTCAGTCTAGGTCGTGGCGAAAGGGAGTGTCAATTCCGGCGTCTCTCACCCTCTAAAATATTTCCTTCGCTTTCCCGTCTACCCTGTAGATGGACGAAGCGCTCCCTCACGGGCTGATGACGCAACCGGACCAGCGCCTCTCCGACTCCATCAAGCGGAACTATGCTGCCCTGCGAGCCTTCATCCGCAGGCGGGTGGCTGACCAGGGGGACGCGGAAGACATTTTGCAGGACGTCTTTTCCGAACTGGTCGAGGCCTACCGGATGATGCAGCCCATCGAGCAGGTCACGGCCTGGCTGTATCGCGTGGCGCGGAACCGCATCGTCGACCGGTTTCGCCGAAAGGCGCGCGAGGGGCCGGCCGAACCGCGGCTCAACGACGAAGGCGAAGAGCTTTCGCTGGAAGAGCTGCTGCCTTCCCCGGACGCGGGGCCCGACGCTGCCTACGCCCGCACCGTATTGCTGGAGGCGCTGGATGAGGCGCTCGAAGAGTTGCCCGAAGAGCAGCGCGACGTTTTCGTGGCGCATGAGCTGATGGGCTACAGCTTCAAGGAGATCGCGGAGCAGAGCGGAGTCGGCGTCAACACGCTGCTCTCACGCAAGCACTATGCCGTGTTGCACCTGCGCGAGCGGCTCCAGTCCTTCTATGACGAGTTGATGAGATGAGGTACAGGTTATGCGAATGCATTGGTTCTTGAAAGCAATCAAGATTGCGGTTTTTGTCGCGCTGTTTATCGCGCTGGCGGGCTTCGTGGTGATGCGGCTGTGGAACTGGCTCACACCGGCCCTGTTTGGCTGGCATGTGATCACGTTCTGGCAGGCGCTGGGCATCCTGATCCTGAGCAAGCTCCTGTTTGGAGGGTTCCGCGGGCGGCCGGGATGGCGCTCGCACTGGCGGCACCGGATGATAGAACGCTGGGAGCAGATGACGCCGGAGGAGCGCGAGAAATTCCGCCAAGGCATGCGCCACGGCTGCGGGGGTTTCGGGGCGGCGCCAGCCGAACCGAAGGCAGAGAGGGCCCGCGGGTCTTAGCCGCTGGGTCACTGCGCGATTTTGCGCTGGAATTCGCTTTTTGTTCGCCTACAATAGGACCGCTCAGACCGCAGCCGCGCCCAGCCGCGCATGGAACCACTCGAGGAGAAAGTCGGCAATGTTGACAGTCGTGGAAGAGAGCCTTGGAGAAGCCGTCGTCCTTCGCTGCCAGGGAGACCTGGTATGCGAAGAGGAAAGCCCTTTGTTATGTGCAGCCCTGGGAAATTATGGACGTGACATCATTCTGGACCTGAGTGAGATCGATGCCATGGATGCGGCCGGGAGCGGAGCGCTCCTGGCGTTGCAAGCCGCGGGCGTTTACCTTCGTCTGCAGAGTCCTTCCACGGCAGTGCGAGACTTCCTGCGCGCGAAAGCCATGGACCCGCTGTTTGAGATTTCGGAAAAAAGGGGCGCAGCCGCCGCTTGTGGCGACCCCCTGCATCCCTGCCGGGCCGCGTAAACGGGCGGAGCGGATATTGTCCTGCTTCACTAGGCACGCAGCTGACGGCCGCCGACAGTTCGGTCCTTCTACTTCAAGCTTTCGACGCGATGCACGCGAAGCCGGCATCTTAGGGCGATTTAGCGTCAAACCGCCTTGGACAACACGAGACCGGCCGGCTTGCTGGTGTTCCCGGCCACGAGCCGCTCCCCAAGCCCGGCGCGCTGGGATCGAACGCACCCGCCCATGGGACCGATCTCCCCTAGAGCGATTGCAGGAACGTGAGCAGGGCTTTCTTCTCGGCCGGCTTCAGCTTGTCGAACTTCTCGGTAACTTTTTCTGACTCCCCGCGATGGCGATGAATGGCGTCGTCGAGTTGCACCGAGAGGCCATCATGCATCAGGCGCGAGCGCAGGCGCAGGCCCCACAGGGGCGCCGTACGGATCTTGTCGCGGGCGCATTGGGTATCGCGCATGAGTTTGGGACGTCTCTCTCCCTCGGCCACCGCGGTCTGGAAACTTTCACTGCACTCGTCTTCGGTCTTTCCGGAAGGCGCCGACTCGGCCGCTTGTTCCTCGCGCAGCCGTTTTTCGACTCTCTCCCGGCTGAAATGCTCGACCAGGGCGATCGCGATGCCATCCCCGGTACCGACGTTGTGCAGCAGGAAGTCGCTATAGGGATGAATAGTGCGGTTTTCGACGGCATCCGGGTGCAGGCTGACACTGGCCACCGCAGGGCTCTTGCCGGTCACGATGCTTTCGACGTGGCAGGTGGCGCAACCGATCTTGGCGAACAACTCGGCTCCGTGCCGGGCTTCCGGCGTAGAGGCGAGGGTCTGGTCTGGCGCCGGGGCCTTCAAGGAGCGCATGAAGCTGGCAAAGTGATCGACGTCTTCCAGATTATTGTCGTTGGGATCGGGCAGGCTGTTGGGCTCGGTGACCTTCGCAGGATCGGTGTTCGGAATCTGCGTGGCGATGGGGGGATTGCAGATGCGGGTGACTTCATCTTTCTGCAGACTGCTGGTGATGCCCATTTCATTCAGGTAGGCGTCAGCGGCGAAGGCGAGCAGGCTGGCATGCTGGTCCTTCCAGCCAAAGCGCCCGATGCGGTCTTTGCCTTCGCTTGCCGGCACGGGCACCTTCACGGCCTGCCCACAGATTTTGCCGTGCGAGGCCTTGCACTGTTGCTTGCGAATCGCGAGCAAGGTTTCGTCGGAGATGGCTTCCACATAGCCGTCACCCAGCGTCGAGGTGGTCATCCGCGTGGTCCGGATCGTCTCGGTCTCGGGAGCATGCTCCTGGATTTCGGGGCAGATGGCGCGGTCATTGACGAGCGTGCGGTCGCGAATCACCTCGACGCCGTGGTTGATGGGAATCTCGGGATTCTGAAAAAAGCCGTGCGCATCGACGTGCCCAACACGCAGTTCACTCACCTGGCTGGCCGCGCCGCTGACCGGCGTCTGGTGGCATTCGCGGCATGACTGCGCGTTGTGGAGCGGCCCCAACCCGTCCGGGGCGATCTGTTCGACTTCTTCAAAGACCTTCTGGTCTGCCTTACGACGGCCGGGATCCGAAAAACCGTTGCTCTGATTGTCAAAGCCGGTGAGCGCTTCCGGGGGTTGCACGGGCGCCTGGCCCCGAGAATAAACCACGAAGGTGAACAGCGCTGCTCCTGTCAGCAGGAACCACACCCGCGACGTTGGCTTCATCGAGCGCTCCTTTTTCGCGGCCAGAGGAATCTGCGTCAACCCTATTGCGGCTGCGCGGCGGTGTCAATCGTCGATTCCCGTGAATTCCGGGACAGGGGCGAAACCACGCGCGGCCGCCGCGGAGATGGCCAAACGGGCGCAGGGCCTCTCAGCGCAATGGGACCGATCAACGAAGATGTGCCGCGACGGACCTTGCCCAGCCCTGGGAGAAATTGGGCGCCAGCAGCTACTGCCCCGCCTGCCGCTGCTCGATCAGCCGCTCCATGGCCTGTCGCATCTGCCGGATTTGCCGCGCGCTTCGGCGTAAGCGGTCGATCTCTCGCTGGCTGGCGCGGAGAAACGACTGGTGCCTCTCGATGAACAACTCGGCCAGGCTCTCGTCGGCGGGAGTGGCTTCGATCACCGACCCTGTCGCGCCCAGGCGGGCCATGTCGAGCACCGCCCACTCGGGCAGGGAGGAATCAGGAGAGAACTCAGGCGCCAGGACCATTTCCGGATCCTCCAGCAGCGCCGTATAGCGCAAGAACTCCAAGCCGAAACAGTATCCGGAACGGTTGCGCACGATGCCGGAGACCCGCAGCAGGCCCACGGTGCGAAACTCGACTTCCATCAGGTCGCCCGGCTGCAGGGGGACTCCCCCATAGACCTCCATGCCGGCCCGGCTCAGAGAACTCACCATGCCGGGGATAGCAATCTGCGAGTCGGCTGTCTCGGCGGCAATGAGCACAGGCAGATGTACCTGAAAACGGGGCCAGCGGCGAGTATTGCGAAGGACTTGCCGGTTGGAGGTCGGTTGCATCATGGGCGCGCCCTAGCGCAAGAGCTGGAAGTGGCGCAGGTACATGGCGCCCGCCAGACCCAGGGCGACCAGCCCGATGGCGCAAACCGCCACCCGGCGACGCCAGTTCGCAGGTACATACCGCTGATCGGAGGCAACACGCAGTTTCTTCATCCAGTTCGGCTCGGTAATGTCCTCATACACCGAAAGCGGAATGATGGACTCGAGTTTGCGGCGGTCCTTTTGCTCGAGCGAAACGAAGCGGAATGGCTGCTGGGTGTGGTTAAGCGGGCTGAGCATTTCGGCGCCGGCCAACACCGATCCCGGTCCGATCAGGAACATCAGGCGGACTTGCGATCCCTTCGCGACGGGCCTGGGCAGCGAAAGCAGGCCTCCGGTCAGGGAAACCACCTGGAGCTGGGCCGACACACTCTGGCCGCCATCGAAGCGGAGAACAGCCGGAGCCTCGTTTTGCAGGTGGACGCGTGGCGTGCGTGGCGCGGAATGCTGCTGGGGGAGGGCATTCATAGTTTCTTAGCGAGTATCGAACGAGGTAATCACGGAAAGAAGGTTACGGAAGGGCGGGTAGGGGTACAGTTACCTAGACACTCGGCCGCAAGCTCCCCGAAACTCTGGCCTTTCTCACCATCACTCCGTCGAAACCTGGTATTGCTCCAGCTTCCCGTCAGGCATTTCATAGGTCCAGACGCGCAGGGTTTGGCTGGGGAATTTTGCCTGGTAGACACGCAGCGTCATGCCTCCGCGGAGGGCCTCGCGGGTCTGGACGAACTCCTGCAGCGCGCCCAGCGGCCCAAGGCTCGCGGCAAAGTCTTTCATAGCCTGTTCGCTGAAGTAGGCGTTTGCATTGTCGGTAAACAGCGTGCGGTTGATGGTGCCCATCTGCAGGCCTTCAAGAATCTCGCGCGCCTGGGCGGTCCGGGAGTCCGGTACGCTGCCCTGGGGAGCAAAGAGCAGACCGGCAATCTTTTTCGCAAGGTTTCCTGAGGCCGAAGCGGCATCCTGATTGGTGAGAACGACCACCGCCGCGCGGTCGTCAGGAAACACAATGTTCTGGGCGGTAAAGCCCGAGACTTCGCCGCCATGCGCGATGGCGCGGCGATCGAGCTGCCTGGAGACCTCAACGCCCAGGCCGTACTGTGTGCCGAGCCCGTTTTTCAGCCGGACCTCGGTTTCCATCTCATCGTACGAACTCGGCTGCAGCAAACTGCGGTCGATCATGGAGATGTCCCAACGAGCCAAGTCGGCCGCCGGCATTGCCAGTTCGCCCATGGCAAACAACCACCCCTTGCCTTCTTTCGGGGCGACGCGCAGGGGGCCAAGCGCGTAACGAAAATAGCCGGTGGCATCAGTGTCGCCCAGCCTATCCTGGTCAATGTTGGCGACGCTATTCATGCCGAGCGGGGAAAAAATACACCGTTGCAGAAATTTCAGCAGCGGCTCGCCACTGGCTTTTTCTACGATGAGGCCGGCGATCACATAGTTCGTGTTGCTGTACTGCCACTTGGTGCCTGGATCGAAATCGAGGGGCTTGCGCGCCCAGAGATCCAGAATCTTCCCGGCCGTGATCTCGGTCAGCATAAATGCGGGCACATAGTCCTGCGGCCAGTAGTCCTGGTAGCCGGAGGTGTGTGAGAGTAGCTGGCGGATGGTGACTTCGTTGGCCCGCGTGACGCCGGGAATGAATTTCGAGACCTTGTCGTCGAGTGAGAGCTTGCCCTGCTCCTGCAAAAGCAGCAGGGCCGCCGCCGTGAACTGTTTGCTGATGGAACCGATGCTGTAGCGCATCCCGGAGAGCGCGGCGGTCCTGGGCTCCAGTCGCGCCGCACCAAACGCGTGCAGGTAAGCGATTCGTCCGTTCTGCACGACGGCCACCGACGCGCTGGGCACACCGGTCTTGCGCAGTTCCGCCTGCACCGCGCTGTCGATTTTTTGCTGTTGTTCGGGGGCAAGCGTCGATTGCGGGAAGGTAGCGGGTGCGAGCAGCAGGCACGAAAGTGCGATGATGAATAACATCCGACGGCTGGAACCGGAATTTCTCTGCATGACCGCTCCTTATTCTCGGGACCCGGCAGCATAGCACGCCGCCCCGCCGAGATTCGTTCGGCAGTTGCGGTCGCGTCCCGGGAAATGGTGTGGCTTGATCCGGAGCTTGCGCGGGTGCTGTTTCCTCCCCGCTACAAGGAAGACTCGATTCCACAGGGCGAGACCGCAATTGAGGAACTCACACTGCGCGAAATCGAGGTCCTGCGCATGATGGCGGAAGGCCTGGGAAACAAGGAGATCGCCGGGCCGCCCGCGATCTCTGACCGCACGGTCACGTTTCATGTGAGCTCGATCCTCGCCAAGCTCGAGGCCGCAACTCGCACCGAGGCCGTGACCGTCGGCGTCCGCATGGAGCTGATCCTGCTGCAAGCGGCATCTCGTACCCAGCCCGATCAGTACACGGTGTACCCCGGAGCCGGCGTGCGGAAATCGGGTTTGCTCGCCATGAGCAGCAAGGCGCCGGTCTTCTTGAACGCTTTCAAGTCGGCGAGGCTGTGGAACGACTTGGTGACGTAGTCGTCGGGCGTCGGCGTATCGTCGGGAATCTGCACGTATTCCACCTTCTCGAAGGAGTGCTTGCGCAGCATCTCGGCGTATTCGGCCCCCGAACGCACGTGCACCGGAACCTTGAGCTTGTCGACCCACTGCAGGGAGTAGGGATTGTCCTTGTAGAGATTGATGAGGATGAACATTCGCCCCTTGGGCGCCATGACGCGGAACAGCTCCGCCAGCGCCCGGTCCTGGTCGGGGTAGTAATAAAACGACTCGACCGAGAGCACCTTGTCGAAGAAGTTCTCTTCCCACGGAATCTGAGTGGCCGATCCCCAGACGTACATGACGTTTTCGAAATCCTTTGAGGCAGCCCGGGCCTGGCGGATCATCTCGTCGGAAATGTCGACACCGACCACCTGCCCGAAACCTTCTGGGCCGTCGCTCACCAGCCGGGCGAGCATGCGGGTTGCCCAGCCCGAGCCGCAGCCGAGGTCAAGCACGCGCTCGCCGGGACGCAGGTCCATGCGGCGAAGGGCCTTCTCCGTGATATCGAGATGATGGTTCCGCATCTTCTCGCCCTCGCCGGCTTCGGCCCAGCGGTTGAACTCCTGTTGCAGTTGCTCGTCGGGATTGGATCGTTTCTCGGGCATGCAGGACTCCGTGCTTTTCTCGCGGCCGTGTCGAACCCTGAACCCCGAGCGGGTTGGTCGCCAGCCCAGTCGGGGGGCGCTCGCGGCGCATAGCTCGCAGCTCGCCTTCTATGCTACATTTGCGTCCCTGATGGCACCAAGCCGGCAGCCGGCGCCAGACCCGGGTCCACCCGCAACCGTTCTCTATTGCCCGCAGTGTGCCTGTGAGGTTACCGATCCGCTGATCTGCGGCGACTGCTCCGCGGTGATCTGCCGCCGCTGCGGCACGCCGCTGGAATCTCCCGACGAACTGGGGATCGGATAGCGGATGGGCGCTCCCTCGGCCACCTCCGAAACCAGCCGAGACGCGCGCGATCCGGCGCCCGGCCTGGTGCGCGGCCTGTCCCTGTTGGATTCCGTGCTGCTTCTGGCAGGCGGCATCATCGGGTCATCCATCTTTCTCACCGCCAAAGACATTGCGGGACCCCTGCCTCATCCGGCATGGTTTTTTCTGGTTTGGGTGCTCGGCGCTCTCATCTCCATGTGCGCCGCATTTGCCTTCGCGGAGCTGGGGTCCATGTTTCCCGACTCCGGCGGGCAATACGTTTACCTGCGCGAAGCATTCGGAGACCTGGTTGCCTTTCTCTACGGCTGGATGCTGTTTGCGGTTGCCAACGGGGGCACGATCGCGGCGCTTTCCGTCGCCTCTGCCGCGTACTTGAGCGCGATCTTCCCGGCCATCTCGCAGCAACATGTGATCTTCAGTCTCCCAGGCCTGACTTTTACCCGTGTGCACGTGGTTGCTTTGCTCCTGAACGGGCTGGTGACCTGGATCAATGTCGTCGGGCTGCGGCGTGGCGCGGTCCTGCAGAACATCGCCACCTGGGCAAAGTTCGCCGCCATGGGCGCGTTTGTCGTGCTGGGATGCGCGCTGGGCCACGGTTCGTGGTCAAACTTCACCGCCAGCGCCGGTTCGGGCGGGATCTCGATGGGACGGACGCCAGCCCAACTGCTGTCCAGCGTGGGTGTCGGCCTGATCGCCGTGTTCTGGGCCTACGATGGATGGGTGTACATCACCTGGGTCGCTGGGGAAGTCAAAGACCCGCGCCGTAACGTTCCGCGCTCCATGGTGCTGGGCATCATCGTGGTCGCGATCGTTTATCTCTCGATGAACCTGACCTATGTATTTGCGATGCCGCTGTCGGAGGTGGCGAGGCACGAGACCATCGCAGCCACCTCGGCCGAGATGCTCTTCTCGTCGGGCGCGGCCAAGTGGCTCTCAGCCGTGATCGCGCTCTCCTGCTTCGGAGCAATGGCCAGTTGCACCATGTCGGGCGCGCGCGTCTATTACGCCATGGCGCAAGACGGTGTCTTCTTTCGCAGCATGGCGCAGGTCCATCCCAAGTGGAGAACGCCAGCCCTCAGCCTGATCGGCCAGGGCGTGTGGGGCGCGCTGCTGACGGTCAGCGGCCGCTATGATCAGCTGTACACGTATGTCATCTATGGGATGGTTCTGTCCTATACGCTGACGGTCATTGGACTGTTTGTGCTGCGCAGGAAACTCCCCGGCATCCCGCGCCCCTACCGCTGCACGGGCTATCCGGTGCTGCCTGCCATCTACGTGTTTTTGGGAAGCTGGTGGACGATCAACACCATCGTGGAACGCCCCAGGGAAGCACTCGCCGGGACCGCAATCGTTCTGCTGGGAATCCCGGAATACCTCTACTGGAAGCGCGCCCGCCGGAGTCAACCTTCCTCGATCTAGGCGTGCGCTGCTGCTACTGCGGCAGGCCACCGCCGTTCAGTTTCACCCGCAGTTTCACTGTGCCGATCTGTTTCGTTGCAGTTGTCGCCTTGCACGTGATCTCGCTGATCTGGTCCGATTTCTTGGCAGGAGTCGTCACTTCGATTTCAATCGGAAAAATGTCGCCGTGCGCGAGCTGGTAGTGCGATAAAGGACTCTTGAGGGTCCAACCATCGGGCAAGCTCACGGCAAGCACAACGTCCACGGTCTCTGCATCGTCGTTCCGCAGGATGACCGGCAATTGCAGCGTCGAACCGGCCGCGACCGCGATCTCGGGGACATCCGCCCTGGGAAGCTCCATCAAATCGTGCGCCGCGCGGAAGTCTTCGTAGAAGCTCCACACTCCTCCGATCTCCATGGAAACGCCCTCGTGCTGCTTGGGGTTCGGGCTCGGGAGCCGGTCAAAGGGAAGCGGCTGCGCCTGGACCCCTTCAAACACGTCTCCGGTCGGGCTACTCTGCACCAGCGACTTGCCGAAAACGAGTTCGACGGGAGTCGCCCAGCCATCCTGGTCGGCCGCGGCCAGCTTCTCCAGTTGCTCGTCGTTCAGCGACTGGAGCTTTTCGATGTAGTTGCGGTACTGGGTCAGGTGGAAGCGGAAGGTATCGATCGAGACGCGCCAGTATGGCATGTGGTGGCTGGGCGAGATCGCGGTCGTCGGGTACTGCGGTCCTTTCCCCTTGATGAACTTGTCTTCGCTGGCGTCAGAGAAGAAATAGATCTTTTGCGGCTGCCAGGGCTGCAGGCCTTCGAGCAGGGTCTCGTTCACCTTGCGGGGCTGGGCCAGTTGCGAGGGAAAGACTGCGGGATCGCCGGCGCTGTCGAACGCTTCCACGGCCAGTACACCGGCTGCCTGATGATCGCCGTGATTTTCTCCGATAAAGAACCCGGGCAACCACGAAAGGATGACTTCCGGCCGGGTAAGGCGCACCATGCGCACCACTTCTTCCAGGCTCCTGCCGTGCCCCCAGTTGCCCAGCGACTGCAGCACGTCCTGGCTGGGAGTGTCTTTGCCGCCGAGGAACCAAACGTTCTGAATTCCCAGCTGGGCCATGGCATGGCGCAATTCCATCTCGCGAACCGCGCCCAGCGCAGGGCCGCGCTCGCGCCCCATGTTGTTATGCCCGGCTTCTCCATGCGTCAGGTAAACGGCCGCGACCCTCTTGCCCTGGTCCAGCAACTGCGCCAGGTACGCTGAGACGCCGGTCTCGTCGTCGGGATGCGCCACGATCAGCAGAAGGTCGGCCTTCATGCGCGGATCGGCCTGGGGCGCGGACTGCGAAGCCGGCGGAGATGCGGGTTGCTTTGGCGCCTCCGACTGCGCGGCAGCCGCCAGTTGGATCGCGAGGACAAAAACCAGGGCCCGGCGAAAATTCATCATCTCTCCCGAGAAGCGTTAAAGGATAGTGGACGTCAAGTAGCAGGAAGCGTGAGCGCGCTCCAGAAACCGGATCAGTATACGGGAGCCAGCGAGCAGGAACCGCGCGCCTGCGCCAGCGGCTGCGAGACATTCCAGTGCCTCAGCGCGGGAACCAGCGGTGATACCAGAGTTGCGCCGAGGCAAGGGCAAACCCATTCTTCTGATACAGGCGCTGGGCTCCCACATTGCGTCCCTGGGTCACGACTTTGGCGCGGGCCGCGCCTCGTTCCCGCGACCACGCCAGGAAAGCCTGCACCAGCGTGGAGCCCAGGCCCTTGCCCTGGCAAGCGGCGCTCACGCCCACCAGCCCGATCTGCGACTCAGCTCCCTGGTGATGGCAAGTCAGGTAGGCCGCCGGCGCGCCCTCCCACTCGGCGACCAGCACTGCCTGCGCGAAGCCGCGGAAACTGTTCTCGATCCAGGTCTCATACAGAAGGTCGCACTGCTCGCGATCGAAATGGCCGTCAAAATAAAAGCGCGAGTCCCGGTGCGAATGGCGAGCGATCGGGCGCAATTGCTTCAGGTCTTCCTCGCGGCCCAGCCGGACCGCAGCGGCGCTGGTCCGGCCCTGCGGCGGCGCGACCCGACACTCGTACGTAACGCGCTCATCCACGAAGTGAAAATCATTGGCTTCCGCCAGGCGGCAGGTCTCGGCGTGATCGAACTCGGCCAGGAAATACAGGCAATCGATGCGTTTCTCGTGACACCAGCGTGTGGCATCCGCCACGGTCTGCCGGTCCAGGCGGGGCGCGTGCAGGCGCGCGATGCGGCGCGCGAAGAAGTTCGAGTCCCATTCCAGAAAGCTGCACAGCGGCCGGGCCGCACCCATTTCAGTCATGGCAGTGCCGGGCCTCACGCCCGGAAACCGAAGGTCTTTAATGCATCCACCACGCGCCACTGCTCCGCCTCGGTGAGGTCGTTGAAGAAAGGCAAACGCAACAGGCGGGCACTGAGGTCTTCGGTCACAGGGCAGATGGAATCTCGCGCCGCGCACTTGCGCCCCATTTCGGAAAGATGCAGCGGAACGTAGTGAAACACGCTCAGGATGCCCTGCGCTTTCAGGTGCGCGATCAGCGCCTGCCGCACCTCGGGCGAGGGCAGGATCAGGTAGAACATGTGATACGCCTGCTCACAGTGCCCAGGGACGACGGGCAGTCGAATGCCGCGCTCCTGCGCCCACCCCGCCAGGCTGGTCTGATAGAACTCCCAGAGGCGCCGCCTTTTGCGTTGAATCTCGGCGTGCCCTTCCAGCTGGGCGAGCAGGAACGCGGCCAGCAGGTCGGAGGGCAGATAGCTCGAGCCGATGTCGACCCAGGTGTACTTGTCGACTTGCCCACGGAAGAACTGGCTGCGGTTGGTTCCCTTTTCCCGGATGATCAGCGCACGCTCCACCAACTCCGGGTCGTTGATGATCAGCGCGCCGCCTTCGCCGCAATGGACGTTCTTGGTCTCGTGAAAGCTCTGCGTGGCGAGCGCCCCAAACGTCCCCGTGTACTGGCCGCGATAACGCGCCAGCAGCCCGTGGGCGTTGTCTTCGACGATACGTACGCCGTGTTGCCGCGCGATGCTGCCGATTGCCTCCATTTCGCACGCCACCCCGGCGTAGTGCACGGGCACGATGGCCTTGGTGCGCCGGGTCAGGAGACGCTCCAGCCGTTCTTCATCGAGGTTCAAGGTATCGGGGCGGATGTCAGCAAAGACAATCTTGGCTCCGCGCAGCGCGAAGGCATTGGCGGTAGACACAAACGTGAAGGAGGGCAGGATGACCTCATCCTCGGGACCGCAATCGAGCAGGATGGCCGCCATCTCCAGCGCATGCGTGCAGGAGGTGGTCAGCAGCGCCTTGCGGACGCCCAGTTGCTTCTCCAGCAGCTGGTGGCAGCGCCGGGTAAACGGGCCGTCCCCGGAAGCGTGCCCGTTGGCAATGGCCTCGGCAATGTACTTGTATTCGTTTCCCGCCAGGCATGGCCGGTTGAAGGGGATGGCGATGCTCATGCGCGCGAGCTCCGGCCCGGGCCTGACTCGCTGCGCACCACGTAGGGCGGCTTCTGCATGCTGCGGAAGTGCATGCGCGCCAGGTACTCGCCGATGATGCCCAGCGCGAACAACTGCGCCCCGGAAAACAGGGCGATGATGGAGGCGAGGAAGGGGAAGCCCGGCACCGGCGTACCTTGCGCCAAATATCGCACCACGACATACATCAGCACCCCCAGGCCGAACAGCGTGAAGACGAACCCGATCAGGCTGGCAAACTGCAGCGGCACCGTGCTGAAGCCCGTCATCATGTTCATGGCATGCGTCACCAGCCGCCGGAACGTGTATCCCGATGCGCCCAGCGCGCGCGCCTGGTGGCGCACCGGCGTAACGGCAAAGCGCTTCGTGCCCCAGGTCAGCAGCACGTCGATCGAAACGAACGAGCCCTCGTAGTGCCGGAACGCATTCGCCACCTCGGCGCGAAAGACGCGGAAGGCGCTCACCTGGCGCGCGATCTCCGCTCCCATTACGTTCTGCAGCGCCAGCTTCGTGGTCAGCGATGCCAGATCGCGGAGCAGCCCGTGCTGTTCCTGCGCCGGGCGCCCGTAGACCACGTCATTCCCCTGCGCAAGCACGTCGAGCAGCTTCGCAATCTCCTCCGGCGGATGCTGCAAGTCATCGTCCATGGTCACGATCACGCCATACCGCGCCGACCGGATGCCGCACAACAGCGCGTTATGCTGGCCGTAGTTGCGCATGAGGTTGATGGCATGAATCCAGGGCTGCTCTTCCGCCAGCCGCAGCATCACCTCCCAGCTCGCGTCGGGGCTGCTGTCGTTGACCAGGATCAGTTCATACTGCTCCGCCACACCCGGCAGCACTTCCCCAAGACGGCGCACCAGTTCCGGCAGGATCAGTTCGCTGCGATAGACGGGAACGATCACCGAAATGCCGGGCCAGCGGGCGCGGGAGCCGACCGATGTAGCAACGCTGGTTTGCGTGTCTGTGCTCATCAGAAGCGTTTCGCAGGGGCCTTTTCGGTCCCCTTCCGCGAGCTCGTTCCCTCCACCGGCGGGCCCTCGCTCTATCCGCGCGCCACCGTTGTGATGCCAGCGACGATAATGACCAGTCCCACCAGCTTCTGCGCCGAAACGCGCTCATGCAGAAAATAAAATGCCCCCAGCGTAATGAGCACGTACGTCAGGCTCACGAACAGGGGATAGCAGGTGGAGAGCTTCTGGGTCGCCAACACATACAGCCACATGGCCGCGGCCGTGGCCGTCAGCACAAACCCAAGGAGGAAGGCCGGTTGTCTGAGCAGGCGAAGAAGGCCCGCCACCGAGGCCTGCATCCCGCCGGCCTGGCCCACGGCAGTTTTAAGTAAAACGTTGGCCACGGCCATGAAGATGGCAGTCACAAACAGGAGCAGGAAACCTCCCCAAGTCACGAATCTCACCTCCCAGCCGGCCAAGTGTCCGTCACAGCGCGAACGGTCGCAGCTTCCAGGTGTTGGACGAACGCTAAAATTAACATAACGCAATCGCCTGCATCTACTTGGCGGTGCGCCCAGGAGCGCTTCCCAGTACGCTAGAATTTACCGGCGGAGTTCAAAAGGAATCTCGCCGGCGAGTGCGCGTTCTTAATCGAAATCTTCCGTGATCGATCTGTCCAGAATCAGCACCAATCTCGAGCGCAGTGCCGAGGGGCCATGGCGCGCCAAATCGGCGACCCCCATCTCCTACCCGGACTGGGGAAACCAGGCGTGCTTCCAGGTGGAGGATGGGTCGTTCTGGTTTCGTCATCGCAACGCCTGCATCCTGGAGGCGATGCGGCAGTTTCCGCCTGCCGGCACCGTATTCGACATCGGCGGCGGCAACGGCTTCGTGGCCAAGGCGATCCAGGATGCGGGACTGGACGTTGCACTGGTCGAGCCGGGCGCGGCGGGCGCGCGCAACGCCGTGCAACGCGGCCTGCGCTCGGTGGTGTGCGCCACCCTGGAAGACGCAGCCTTCGTGCCGGAGAGCATGCCGGCCGTCGGACTGTTCGACGTGGTGGAGCACATTCGCGACGACCGCGACTTTCTGGCGCGGGTACGCACCCTGCTGGTCCCCAACGGGCGGGTCTACCTCACTGTGCCCGCCTACCCGGCGCTGTGGTCGCAAGAGGACGTCGACGCCGGGCACCAGCGACGCTACCGCCGGCCGGCCCTCCACGACCTGCTGCTGCAGGCGGGTTTCACGGTCGAGTTCCTCAGCGGCTTTTTCCGTTTCCTGCTGCCGGCGATTCTGCTGGTCCGGTCTTTGCCCTATCGCCTGGGGATGGCCCAGTCCCCGGCTCCCTCGGAGAGAGCAGGCGAGATGGCGCGGCAGCACGTGGCGCAGGGCAGGCTGACCAGAGAAGTCCTGCGGAGACTGGAGCAGGGCGAACTGGCCGCGCTGCGCGCACGGCACCCGCTGCGCCACGGCGCCAGCTGGCTGCTGGTGGCCAGCAGGGCGTAGACACAAAAGAATATCAGGCGTTTGATAAGATTCCGCGGTCGCGGGAACGGATTAAGCCGCAATTCCTTCGGCAGAGGAAACCCGGGGAGATCTTTGGTTGTCACTTCATCGCTGGCTACTTGCGCCACTTCTTCTTGCAATCGCCTGGTTCGCTCCGCGGATCGGCGATCCCTGGCTGAGTTCCTTTGAAAAGTTTGCCGCACGCTTTGCCAAACAGCGCAACAAGGTTTTGATCACCGTGGCGATCACGGCCATCCTCGCCCGCTTGGCGCTGCTCTCCATCTTGCCGGTCCCAGTTCCCGAGACGCATGACGAATTTGCTCACTTGCTGGCCGGAGACACGTTCGCTCATGGCAGACTCGCGAATCCGACTCCTCCCTTCTGGATATTCTTCGACACGTTCCACGAACTCATGCATCCCGCTTATGCGTCGATCTTTGCGCCTGCGAACGGGGGTGTGCTCGCGATTGGGGAGTTACTCGGGCACCCCTGGATCGGAGTGCTGCTGAGCATGGTCCTGATGTGCGTGGCCCTCAGCTGGGCCTTGCAGTCATGGTTGCCGTCGGAGTGGGCGCTGGTGGGGTCGGTGCTCGTACTGCTGCGGATCTATCTGTTTAGTTACTGGCTGGAAGGCTATTGGGGAGGCGCGGTTTCGGCCATAGGCGGGGCGCTGGTGATCGGGTCGGTCCCGCACCTCATGAGGCGACACGAGCCACGCTACTCATGGCTGATGGGGCTTGGCGCCTTCTTGCTTGCCAACAGTCGCCCCCTGGAAGGATTCGTGTTCTGCCTTCCCGTGGTAGGGGCGCTCATCCTGTGGATGCTGAGTCCACGAGCTCCGGCCGCGAAGCTCGTGATCACCCGCGTGATCATGCCCTGTCTGTCGTTTCTTGCCGTGACTCTCGCCTTTGTCGGTTACTACAATTGGCGAGTCACGGGTCACGCGCTGGTAATGCCGGAGGCGCTATATGCGGAACAGTACATCAACTATCGGATATTCATCTGGCAAGCGCTGAAGCCGCCCCTGATCTATGCCAATCCACAATTCGAGCAATACTTTAATACCTTTTTTCGAGAATCACGCCATGGCTGGAGTTCCTTTTGGCAGGCTCACAGTTTCTGGCAATTTTTTCTGGGGCCGACCCTTTCTCTGCCGCTGCTGATGTTTCCGAGGCTGCTGCTCGATCGCCGCGTCCGCTTGCTTCTCATGCAGTTTCTACTTTGTGCACTCGGATTCCTGGCGGTGGCAGTCGGATTCCTGCCTCACTACGCAGGACCCGTGACGGCTACGTTCTTTATTCTGTTGATCCAGGCCATGCGGCATCTGCGCAGAGTGGAGATCAAGGGGCGGCCGATCGGCGTTTTTCTCACCCGACTGGTGGTGGTGTTGGCCGTGTTGAGAGTGGCCGCTTATATTCGCCGCCCACCGTCGTTTCAAGAACCGTGGGCTCGCGAACGCGCGAAGCTGGTAGAAAGCCTGCAGGCCACCCCGCAGCGTCACCTGATACTTGTTCGCTATTCCGCTAACCACAATCCCCATCACGAGTGGGTGTTCAACGCAGCTGCCATTGATCGCTCGAGAATCGTTTGGGCCCGCGTCATACCCGGCAGGGACCTGAACCCGCTGCTCGATCATTTTCGGGATCGCACCGTCTGGGTGGTTGAAGCCGACAGCCCGAACCCCGAACTGCGCCCCTACCGGGACGTGCCCTAGAGCCTGACTGGCCAGGGTCAGTGCGGAAGATCCGAGACGACGGTCAGCGGCAGGATGTACCACCTGGTGTCTGCAATCTGCCTCCATCCCTGGGGACTCGCCGGCGGACCCTCTGCAAGAACGACCTTGGCGCCTGTCGCCTGGAAAGCTTTCAAAACTGCCATGCGCGTCTGCGGGGGACTCTCCCAGAATCGCAGCGCGTTGTGATCTGCCCCCATGACTTCACCCACAATTCGCAGGTGGGCAAGACTGGCCCAGTAGGCGCCGGTGCCGTCCCCGATCACGGCGACCGGATCTCCCGACCCCAATCCGAGGGCACGCAGATAGTCGGCTACGACAACATGGTCGGTCGCCGGAACCGGGCCATTCCCGGGGACGGCGAGACGCAGGGTCGTGAACCGGTAGGCTGTATCCGCAGCCTCAATGGACATGACAACGAGAAGAACCACGGCCAGGTAGCAAACGGCGCGAAGTTCAGTGGCGCGGAAGCTTGACGCGGCCAATACTGACAGGAAGAGCAGAACCACAAAGCCACCCAGGAACCTGGGTTCAACATGCACCGGCGCGTACATGGCAAACGCCGCCAGGGCAAAAACCGGCAGGGGCCACAAATGCTTTAGAGCCGCGACGCTGGCACTACCGCCGAGCAGGAACAGCAAAACTACTGTAGTGAGCAGCGCGGGCTGGGCTCGCAATACGAGGGAGGCCTCCGTCATCAGATTGGTGAGGAGTGCTCTGATTTGGGGCCCCAATGCGAACCTCGGGCGTAATCCCTCATTCCAATAGGAGGGATCAAGCCAAGGAGGATAGGTGCCCACGACTGGACCGACGAAGGCGTACGCAGGGGGATCTTTAAAGACTTGCTGAGTCGCATGTGCCGGCACCCCGGAACCAGGTTCCCGCCCTTGCCAGTTTCGATGGAATGTCTGGGGGGCGACGAACCAGGCATAATTCAAGCGCGCAGAATCACCGAAGGTCAGCCGATGCTTGTGCAGCGAAAGCGCTAGAACGAGGGGGGCTGAGGTCAAGAGAAACACGATGACAGCCCAGCGCATTCCGGAACGCCATGCCGGCGAGGAGTATCCCCAACAATACGCGACAAGAAGAAACACGAACGATAACAAGAAGAACGGCGCTTTCACCCAATAACCCACTCCCAGGAAAAACCCCATCATTAGGAAATCCGACAGGCAAGACCGGTCACGGGCGCGGAGCAGAAAGCCCGTAACCAGGTACACCGAGGCAGAAACAGCGAGATCGGGCCCCACTTCGTACAGGGGGATGATTTCGAAACAGGCCCACCAGAACAAAGGAAGAGCGATCAGGATCACGACCCAGTCCGGAGTCTTTGTCCGTCCGGCAGTGGGCAAGCTGCCACGGTATTCCATCAGGCTGCGCAAGAAGAAGCGAAAGGCGACGAAGGTTGCAAGGAACAGGCCGAAGTTCACCAGATGCGCGATGGGATATTCGAGGTTTGGCGAGGGGTGAACGAGGCCGAGCACCGTGCCCAGTATCCATGCGTATAAAGGGCTCCAGTAGGCATTGAAGGCATTGGACCACTCATGCGCAAAGAAGGAGCGGCCGACATCGATGTACGATACTCCGTCGGGCGACATCGAGTAGCGGCCAGCCCAGGTATGGACGACGCCCAACAAGGCCGTTGCCACGACTAGGAGTCGATCTACAGAAATGGCCCATCCCGGCGGCTGGAGAGACGGATCCACAATCTGTGCTTCGGAAGTCAAGACCTCTACGTTTTTCAGCTCAGAACCCATCGCTCGGCCCCAGTTAGAATCAGACTCGTGCACCGCATAGGTGTTCCGCGCAAGCCAGAACCTGGTTTAAATGGCGCTCCCAGCTAAAGTTGGAAGCTCGTTCTCGTCCGGCAATTGCCATCCTCGCCTTTGCCTCATCGAGCGCATTCAGCCTGAAGGCGCGGTCGGCCAGAGCGGAGAAATCCAAGGCAGAAAAATATACAGCGCACTGCTGACAGATCTCGCGGTGTACGGCGATGTCGGAGGCGACCACCGGCAAGCCCATCGACATTGCCTCTACCAGGGGATGCGCGAAGGACTCGGCGTAGGCCGGGGTGACATAAATATCACAGGCCCGGTACACGTGGTGCAGAAGATTGTAGGGGACTGCGCCCAGCTCGATGACGTTCTCCGCAACTCCCAGTTCGCGGACCAGTGCGGCGGCCGAGTCGGCCCGGTAGGATCCGGGATTGGCGTCGGAGCGGAGGCGGCAGGTCAGGACCAGCCGCACCTTGCGCGGCGCCAGCCTTGCGCGCAGCAAGGGCAGCGCCCGGATCAATGTCTCGAAGTTCCGGTAGTAGTTGTAGTGGCTCACGAACAGCAGCCGCAGGCCGTCCGACGCCGCCTCCAGCCTGGCCTGCGTCGGCCGGGGCAGGGGAGACGGGTCGGCGGTAAAGGCCGCGGGATCGAAGCCGTGGTGGATGGCGCGCACGTCCCTGCCGGTCCATTCGCGCAGTTCGCGGGCAAAGGCCTCGCTGGGCGCTACGGTGATCTCGGCCCGCCGAATCGACTCTCTGGCCAATGCCGCCTTCACCTGGGTATCGAGCCAGAGGCGGTAGTCCCCGCGGCGGCGGAGGTCGTTCTGAAAATCGGCGGAAGTGTAGAGCGCGTTCCGGCTGAGCAGGACCTGGGGCACGGGCGAATGCCAGAGCGCGAAGTTGCCGGTCGCAAGCAGCACTTGGGCCCCGCTGCGCCGGACCATCTGCGGCAACGCCCGCTGCTCGTGCCAGAAGCGCCGCGCCGTGCCGGCGAGGGCTGGGGCGTGGAGAAATTCAATCCGGGGCCAGTCGCCCAGCTCGGCCCGCAGGGCGGGGGGCACCAGCACCGTGGCGCGGACGTCGGGACGCTCCCCCAGGCGGGGCACGACGTTTCGGATGTAGGTAAGCCCGCCTCCCGCGCTGGCCGCCAGCGCGTTGATGAACAGGTGCATCATCGGGGAGTGACGAGCAGCCCGGAACCCGGCAGCTTACTCTGGGGATGCGCGCTGGAAATGCTGCGCACGGGCGAGCGGAGCGGCTTGGGCATGAGGTCCACCAGCCAGAACGCGCAGATCCAGAAAAACACGCACAGGTAGTAGCCCACGGCCACCATCCAGTCCTCGAAGAAGGCGTGCACCATGCCGGCCAGCAAAACCATGGCAAGCGGGATCGCCGGATGAAAAGGATTGGCGGAGCGACGCATCCAAAGGATGACCCGTGCGATCATCCGGCCGAGCAGAAATAACAGTGCGGAAAAAGGAACCAGTCCGAGCAGACCGACGTACTCCGCCAGGGCCAGATAGCTGTTGCCGTGCTCGCGGTTGCCGCCCTCCCTGGTGTAGAGGCCACCCTGGGAGGGTCGAATGGAGAGTTGCGTCCCGGTCGCGAACGGCCCCATGTCGCTGGTTCCGAATCCGCTGCCAAACCAGGGATGCTCCCGGATCACGGCCGTGGTCTGCTCCCAGGGAGTCTTGCGCGAGCCGAACACACCCTGCTCGCGCTTGCCCTTGTAGATCACGTCCTCGGTAAAGGAGTGGAGAAAATCATCAAAATGCGAGGGCTGGAGCACAGCGACCACCGACATGAAGGCGAAGGCAACAAACGCCCCCTGGATCAGCAAGCGATGCCGGCGCAAAGCCACCAGCAGCACGAAACAACTGAACGCAGCCGCCAGCATCCCGGCGCGGGAAAGCGACGTATACAGCAGCAGGCCGGTGACGGCCAGGGCGGCGAGGCGGCGGTAGCGGTGGTTGCGCGTCTCAGAGACCAGCAGACTCCACAGCAAGATCGGCGCCGCGACCACACCCATCACAGCACCCAGCGAGTTGGGATTGCCCCAGAGCTGGTTGCCCGCCAGCTGCGACAGGGCTGTCACCCCGACGCCAAACTCACATCCGGTCGCCAGGCCAAGTATGAAAGTTTTCTCGCGTCCGCGCAGCGCCAGGCGCGCCCCGGTGGCGCCATAGAGGAAGAGCAGGAACAGGCTGAGCACCTTCAGCAGCGCGGTTGAGGGATCGACAGAAACGATCGCGGAAACCAGCGCCGACGTTACGCAGAACAGGGCGACCAGGTGAAAGCTGGTGTAGGAGTGACGGCTTTGCCGCATCCACATGGCGAAGCCCGCCACGCCCGCGACTGCCAGGATAAGCCAGCGGGCCGTGAAGGCGACGCCGGTGGCCGGCAGACTCATCCCCGCCCAGAAGAAGAACCCCATCAGCAGCGGGAAGAACACGGACTCGAAATGCCAGAGCCCGGCGAGCACCACTTCGAAGACGATCAAGCTGACCAGATACTGCGGATCGCGGAAGTAGCCCAAGTGCCGGGCGACCCAGAAAATCACGAATACGGCAGCCAAGGCGCCGAGCCCCAGTTGGATGCTGCCTGGCAGGTCTTTCCAGCTTTCTACGCGCATCGGGTCACCGCCTGTGCGATTCCCGCCGCGCACGCTTCCGGGGAGTAGCGCGCGATGCGCTCCGCCCCGCGCTTCCCCATGGCGCACAGCGACTCCCCGGCCCCCGCGAACTCAGCCAGGGCCGCTGCCAGTTGCGCGACGTTCCGGCTCGCCACCACCCGGCCGTTCCAGCCGTCCTCAACCAGGTCCGCGACGCACCCCGCCACTTCGCTGGCAATTACCGGTTTGGAGCAAGCCATGGCTTCGTTCACCACGAACCCCCAGGTATCGCTGTGGGTGGGAAAGACGAGCGCATCCGCCAGGGCGTAGTAGCCCGGCAAGGCGTCCTTGTGAACGAAACCTTTGAACTGAATCTTGGCATCAGTAATACGCGACGCCCGCTCGCGCAATTCCGCGGCCGCCGGCCCGTCTCCTGCGAATACCAGACCCACGGCCTGCCGCAGCGGGCTATCCAGTGTGGCATATGCCTCGAGAAGTTCAAAGACGCCTTTCGCTTCCACTAGCCGGCCTACAAAAAGAAAGTAGCGTGGCGGCAAGCCAAGCCTGGATCGAAGTTCGCCCTCCCGGGCACGGGCCCACGTTGCGTGTGCGGCGAAGAACGCATTGTCGACAGCATTGGGCGCTTCAAAGATCGCCTCCGCGGGAGCGCCCAGTTGGCGGAGGTACTCCTGCGAGGCCCGCCCCGGAACCACGAAGCTGCGGCAACGCCGGAGGAAGACCCGCTTGAGGCCTGCGATCCAGGCAGAGCTCCCGCGCTGGTCCCCCGCAGTGCTTTCCAGCCACAGCAGGAATGGGACGTTTCGCCTGTTCGCCCACGCCAACGCCTGCCAGGAAGCCATGTAGTTATACCCGCCGCACAAGACCGCATCCGGCCGGGCATTTTCCAGAGCGGCGGCGACGCCCCGATTCAAGAGCAGATGGAACCCTGCCACGCGGCGGCGGAAGCTGCGCAGCACTTCGTATGGAAAGCGGACCTCGTCCTTGTAGACCAGCCACTGCCGCAGGGTGGGATCGTTCTCGGAAAGGAAAATCACGCGCAAATCGATGTCGTCGCGGCCGGCCAGCGCATTGAAGACGGGGATCCGGTAAGGGGCGATGATCTCGGTGATCAGCGCCAGCCGCCGCTTCACGAGCGGCTCTCCTGATACACGCGCAGCAGGCGACGGGCCTGGTGTTCGAGCGTGAACGCATTCAGGACCGTCTCCCGCGCCTCGATCCCGATGGAGGCGCGCAGACCAGGGCTTCCCAGGAGGGTCGAGAGCCCGGCGGTCAGCTGCTCCACATTCCCGGGGTCCACCAGCCACCCGTTGCGGCCGTGACGAATCACTTCTTCGATTCCCTGCCCGTGACATCCGATGGCGGGTTTGCCCGACGACATGGCTTCAAGATACACGCAGCCCAGACCTTCGTAGCAGCTGGGCAGGGCAAACAGGGCGCACGCGCGCAGCAGTCGCGCCACCTCCTGGCGCGGAACCCGGCCCAGCCAGCGAACGCGGTCCGCAACGCGCAATTCGCGGGCCAGCGCCTCGAGCCGCGGCCTCTCCGGCCCATCGCCGACAATGTCGAGGCGAATCGCGGGGTACACAGTCACGGCTGCAAAAGCACGCAGAAGCGCTGCGTGTCCTTTCGTCGGAATCAGGTTGCCGATGCTGACGATCGAAGCGGACGACATGTCTTCCATCCCAGGTGAAAACCGCCCCGGATCGGCCCCGTTATACACAACCGTGGTCCTGGCCGGCGCCCCGGCCAGCACCTGTTCACGCACATGCTCGCTGATGCAAACCACGTTCCTGGCCGCTCGAAAGACTTTTGCGCTCACTCGGCGGCACCATTCGCCCGCCTGCCCCCGCACTTGCCGGGTGGAGTAGGCGTCAAGACCGTGCACCGAGACGACAAACGGGAGAGCAAGCTCCTGGGCCAACAGCATTGCCGCATGCCCGCAAGGCAACGGCCCGTGGGCGTGGATCACGTCGATGGGGTGCTCGCGGTGAAGGGTCCGCGCACGCGCCAGGACCCTCGCGAACAGGAACGCGCCCGCGCCAGCCAATCCGAAACCGCCCGGCCAGGCTGCATAACGGGTGAACTCAGCCCTGGGCGCCGATTCGTTCGGCCACTGCCGGGCACGGTAGAACGGTATTCCCACCAAGATCGAATTTCGCGCTCCCAAGCGCGCTAAGACCCCTAACGGCTCGGCAACAAAACAGCCGTTCGCATCGTCCGTCCTGGTGGGATAGAAAGGAGTCAGGGTAAGGACGTGCAGAGACTCGGGGGCGGGTCCGGCGCTCATCTGGAAGCTGTCTTCCGCGATGAAAAGGCGTTCTCGAAGGTTCTCGCCCAGGCCGAGGCCGCACCTTCCCACTCGAAGTTGCGGGCGCGGATGATCGCCGCACGGCTCATGGCCGCGCGCAGTTGATCATCCCGCAGGAGCGTGGCCAACCGGTCAACCAGCTCGGCATCCGAGTTCGCGAGAAAACCCGTCTCTCCATCGACAACATATTCCGGATGATAGAGATTCATCGCCACTGACGGTAACCCGCAGGCCGCGGCCTGCAGAAGAACCTGTGGATGCCCCTCAATCACGCTGGGAAAGAAGAAAACCGACGCAGACCGCATCTCCTCTCCGAGTTGCTGCGGCGTCAGGTGTCCCAGAAAGCATACATTCCTGCAACCCTGTTCGGCCGCGAACCTTCGGCATGCAGATTCCTCTTCCCCCCTGCCTGCAATTCGAAACTCGGCCTCGGGCCAGCGAACCGCCTGTTGCACGACCATTCGCGCCCGCTTGTAGACGCGCAACGATCCGGCAAACAGCACCCTCAGTGGACCGCCATCGCTGCTGCAGGGCCGGATGTGCTCGCGGTGGAAGAAGTACCGGCGATCTACACCGTCATAGATCGTCTCCGCTTCCACTCCCCAGCGCTCGCGCAGGAGTTGGGCCATATACTTTGAATTTCCCACCACGGCCTGAGCCTCCCGGATGTTGCGAGCCAGCGTCGAGCGCGGAGTGCCAGACTCCAATTCCCCTCCCGAGACCACGTAGGTGACCAGCAGGGTCCGCATCCCCAGCCATCGGCGCAACCGCAGAAATCCCGCGTCCAGTGGGCCTTCCCGCGGGAAGAAGTAAACGTCGGGAACGTCTCGTAGCAGATGCGCCAAAGTTCGCAGGGTATTTCCGCGCCGCTGCCATCGCAAAACCTGGGTATTGGGGCGCGCCGCGATCCTGGGGTCGGCCGCCGTCTCGCAAAGCATCGTCACATGGAAGGCTTGCGGATCCAGACGGCTCACGATCTCTTTCACTGTCAGGTTCTGCGCGTTAGTATCGGCTTCGTCCGCAAAGGATGGCGTGAAAATCCTGATCATGCTGAGCAACGGGACCTGGCCTGGGAAGCAAGCGACTGGACCGGCAACCCCGCCCATTCTAGCTGAACGTCGCGCAGGCAAGAGCGCAGACGCGCCGGCATGTCTCGTTGCTCAATCGATCGCCACAGGTGCTCGCGCGCTACTGCGAGCAAGCGGCTGCGCGCCGCCTTCTCAGTCCCCGCAGGGAGCGGTGCCTTCTCCCGGGGATCCTCTTGCAGGTCGAAGAGCAGTTCGCCACGGGGCTCGAAAGTGAGAACCAATTTGTACCGCTCCTCGCGCACTGCCAACACCCGCGGCCCCAGGCGGCTGGCGACCAGAAAGGGATTTGTGCAGCCCGCCACGCACTCCGCAACGGCAGGACGGTCCCATGTTTGTCCCGACTGTATTTGTGGCCATAAGCTGCGGCCTCGAAACAATTCGGGAACATCGATGCCCAGCGCACTCAGCAGCGTCGGCGCAAGGTCGACCAGGCTGAAGGGTGAAGCCGGCTGCTTCTGCGATACGAGGCCTGGCACTCGCAGCAGCAGCGGCACGCGAATCAATTCCTCATGCAGGTGTGCCGGCGGATGATAGCGCCCGCCGTGATCCAGGAATTCCTCCCCGTGGTCGGCCGTCCAGGCCGCGGCACAGTTGTCCCAGCTTCCCAGGGCCTGCAGGCCCTCCACCAGCCGCTCGACCTGAGTGTCGACCCAACGAATGCCGGCGTCATACAACTCCACAACGTCGTCGCGGTGCCGGGACAATCGCCGCACCCCCACGTCGCCCCGGTTCCAGAACGAATTCTCGTAGCGGGCGCGACCGGGGGTCCACTTTCCGGGAGCCAGCGCGTCGAGTGCTTCTGTTGCTGGATAGTACGGGGAATGCGGATCCATAAAGTGCAGCCACAAAAAGAACGGCCGATTCCCCAGAGATGAAAGCCAGCGGAGTGCCGCATCGACGAGTACATCAGCCGCCGGGAAACGGCGCAGGGCATTCAGCGACTCCCCGGCCGACGCGGCCCGTCGCTGGCAATATTGGAAGTAGAGCTCGTCGTAGAGGCCGCCGATCGGACCCAGCCGGTAGCTGATCGACGCCAGGCCTCGATTCAGGCGGCTGGTCCAGTTCCCGTCCCCCGGTTCGCCGGAACGATGTACTGCGCCGGCTTCGTCTCCCAGAAAGTCGTGAAATGTGTCGAACCCCTGCTCAAAGCCGAACCGGCGCGAGATATACGGATTGCCTGCACTGAACGCGGCGGTAGCATAACCCGCTTCACGCAGCGTCGAGGCGAGGCTGGCCTCGCCCGGCGCCAGCCCCAGCCGGTCGCGTCCGAGGTCCAGGGGGTGGCGCGAGGCCAGGATCGAGGGCACCGAGTAGTAGGTCGGAGCTCCTGCCACGATCGCGGTGGGGAGCACGCACGCGGCAGTCGCGAGCGAGTCCAGAAACGGAGTCGTCGGCCGCTCGTATCCCATGAAGCCCACATGGTCCGCACGCAGGCAGTCGACCGTCATCAGCAGCAGCGATTTCTGCTCCGTGGCTCCCATCGGTCGGTCGGTGCTCAGCACCGGTTGAAGCTCTTTCGCGTAACCGTCACCGGCACCCTAGTCGAGTCGTGCGTGTAGCAACCGGATTGCACCAGATCGTAAACGTCCCCATCGTGCGCATATAACAGATCGGGATGCTTCGCCTCCACTGCGGACAAGAACTGGTCCAGCAACTCCAGGGTGCGCGTCCGGAAATCCTGAATCGACGATTGGAAATTGATAGCATGAATCGATACGATGGCCGGAATCCCCTTGGCGAAGCACTCGCTGACCACGCGGACCTTCTCCTCGATGGCCAGGTCCCTCTCAATCGCGGGCTCAAAATCCAGCGACCGGTACAAGTGAAGCAGTTCGAATGCGTCCAGGTGGGGCGCTCTCCCCGTGCCCGGGCCATTCTCCGCGACGCGTACTCCGTGCTGCTGCCAGGCGCGGTGGGTGTCTTCGTTGCTGCGATATCCGGGGGCACAGGCGGATCGCGGGACGGTGGAAAATAGCCGCGCAAAGTGTCCGACGGCGGTGCCAATCTTGTGGCTTTGCTCGCTCGCGCCGAGGAAACGTCGGTTCGAGGACTGCTCTGGGTCCCAGTATTCGTAGCCGATCCACGGCATACGCCAATGAATGTATGGAACTCCTGCTCCCCACAGGGTCTTCAGCAATTCCGCCCGTTCCCCTCCAAGTTCAAGCTCTCGCTCCACCGCGGGCCGGCAAAAGTGAGTTTCGCCGTGCAGCGCCGGATAGAAGACGCCCGCCTCCACGCCCTCACGGTATGCCGCCAGCAATCCCGGCCGCTGCCAATCGTCGGGAAGGCCGTCACACAACGGATGCAGGTGGATACTGTGGAATTGCCCGGCAGCGACCCTGGCGAAGTCGAGGTTCGCCATCAGGAAGTTCATCGCAATGCAGGCCACCCGCCCGGTGCGGTCGCGATGCGCTTTCAGCGTCCGGGCCAAGCCCGCCACATCGTCCGCGGTTTCCAGACTGTAAAGGTCGTAGGGCCGCTCCCCCAGGGCCAAGCCCGCCGTGCGGAGCCTCTCAACAGCGTCGCGGTCCTGCAACCCCACCCGCCCCCAGTCATCGCTTTGCAGCAGCAGTAAAGGGCGATCGAACACATAACCGTTTTCAGGAAATAACGCGCGAGCACGTCTTCTGATCGTCTCTGGCAGCCACGCCATCGATGATTCAACTCTCGAACCAGGTGATCGCTGAGGATCCTGTCATTCGTTTCTGAGCGGAAGGGCTCACTTGCGTGCCAGCACGCTATAGTTTCCCGCCGCTTGATCATTGTGAGTATGCGCAATTCCCTCGAGCAGTGTACCGAACAGGTTGAACACGGGGACAGCGGTTGAGTTGACAACGGCGCGTAACCAGCGATACTTGGCAAACATGCTGAGACAGACGCAGCAGGCACGGAAAAAACCGGAAATGCTCGTGCCCTCGGGGACGATCTCAACCTCTCGGAACGGCTGCAGAACTGACCGTAAACCAGCAGGCAAGAAGCGCCAATGTTCTTCGTCCACCGCCCTTGGATAAAAGGCGGCAACGCTAAAGAATGCGAGGCCCTTGGGCTTCAGCACTCGGTAGATCTCGAGAGCGGCCAGGTCGGGCCTGGGCAGGTACTCCAGTACTTGCGTGCAGAAGACGATGTCGAATGTGTCGGACCCAAAGGGCAGGGCCGACGCGCTGGCGCGAATGTTGACCAGCGGTGAATTCAAAATATCGACCGCGACATATTGTCGAATCGGCTCAGGAATCAGCGTCCGGTAAGGTTGGATTCGGCCTCCCACATCTAAGACGCTCGGGCTTGACACGCCCACCGCCCGCAGCCAGCGCGCGAGAATCTTGCGCCGTCTTGAGAGCACCAGGTAACTGGGGTCTCGCAGGGATGGATGAAGCCGCTCCCGAGCATTCCTTTCCACCCAGTCTACAGTTTCGCGCCTCCCAGCCAACGCCATTGCCTCGGATGCCACAGGGTTCATCAGAGATACCCCAAGTCCTTCAGCCGTTGTTCCACAATTTGCAGCTCCTCAGCGTCCGGGCTCGGCTGATCGTTCTGCATCAGGCTTTGCAGGACAAAAGTGATCAGTTCTTCGAGACCGGAGAAATCCCTGGAGTAACGCTGCTCGACAGCCTTGCACAACTCCTCGCGCAAACGGATGCTGCGCCACTGTTCCGTCACCCGGTTTCCCCCTCGGCCACCTCGGCAGCAAACCCGCGCCGCCCCAGGAAGGTATCTACTACCTGACGGTCATCGACTCCCAGCCCTTGCCCCGCGAGGACGGCCACGAAGGTGAAATACGCAACCAAGACCGTCGCAACAATGACGATCCATTGCCAATGAGCGTCGAGGAAGATCCATCTGCTTGCAATCACCACCCCTAGTGTAGCAACGGTCGGCGCAACCAGTTTGAAGTAATCGCGCGTGTAGGGCACCAGACCCAGCCTCGATCTCACTTCGTTCAAATTCCATGCATTGGTTCCGGCATTAGTCAGCGCAGCTGCTAAGGCAGCTCCCACAATCCCCCACAGCGGCACGAATATCAGGCTCATGATCAGCATGAAGACGCTCATCGCAATCTGTATCCGGAGGAGGCGTTGATGGTTGCCGGACATCAAAAGCAGGAAACCCACAGAACCCACGCCGCAGCTCACAAGCTGGCCCACCGTCCCCAGAATCAGGATGGGCCAGCCTCGCTCGAAACCGACGCCGAACATACTCATGAGGGGGCGGGCGAATACAATCACGACGCTGGCTAACGGGATCGTCAACCCGACAATCCATTTTGTCAGGACTTGGAACATTCGGCCCAAGAGAATCCGTTGGCCGCTGCCATGAAGCTCAGCAATCATCGGCGAGAAGATCTGGTTCACCGATTGCAGGACGATCGGCACGTAGGCCACGATGGCAGCAGCCACCGCGTAGACTCCAACATCGCGGGCAGTCAGAAACATGCCGATTAGAACCTTGTCCGACTGCGAAAGCACGAACTTCATGAAATCGATGCCGTAGACGGCGCTCGAGAAAGAAACAATCTCTCGAGACCAGGGCGGTACCGCCAGCGATCGACTGCGCGCCTCCGACGGTGTGCGGGCCCACGCCGACGCCAGCAGTAAGAGCAGGACCGACCCCGCACTGACAATCTGGGCCACCAGGTAGCCGCGGAGCCCCATGCCCCACACCACCAGGACAATCGTCAATAACATCATCAGCGGCGTGCCCACGAAGCTGGTAATGAGCGTGCGCCGTGCCACGTCCTTGTAGCCCTGCAGCACCTGTCCGAAAAACGTGGTGAATGCGCCCAGCATCATGATCAGCGCAAAGAGTCCCAAATAGGCCTTCAACGGAGGGGCGTGGTAAAAATGATCGGCGATCCACGGGCCTGCCAGCACAACCAGCAACCCGAGCACGAGATTGGCGCCCAGCAGCGCGCCCACCGCGCGCAGCATGAATCCCCGCAATTCGGCGTAGCGTCCGGTGGCGCCATAGGCCGCGACGAAGCGCACCGCGGCCTGCGGCAGCCCCAGTCCGTTGAATACTCCGACAAAGCCGATGATCGTCATCCCCAGCGCATAAAGGCCTAGCGCCTCGGCCCCCAGCACGCGCGCCAGGTACACCTTAAACAGATAGCCGGCCGCGGCAGTGAACATCGTCCCCGCGAAAAACACCGCAGAGTGCCGGGAAATCTGCCCCATCTGGCGGCGGAATTTCTGCGCCTCCTGCGCCGCCGGAGCTGGGACTTGCGGAACTGTGTTAAGCGTCGACATCAATCAGCGTTCTCGTCCTTGCATCCTTCCATGCAACTCACCGATCACTGCCGGCTCGCCCCCCGCCAGCAGCTTGCGGAGAAGTTCGGGTGACGGCGGGGATTCCAGTCCCGCGGCGACACCCGCCTGGGTCCCTTCTGCCAGCATATCCGGAATAGCGGCAAGCTCGCCCCCCGACCGCAACAATCGTCCAACTCCAAAACGCGCGTATTGCTCGCTGTAGCCGAACAGGTTCGAAACCAGCCAGGCGCAATGGAAGCAGGGTACATGGTTGCGCGCGCAATCGACCAACGTCGTCGATTCGACGGCGATGCCAAACCATGCCGACTCCAGCAGACCGGGAGTGGTCGGTCCGCTCACAACGTCCACTCGCTCGCGCCAACCCGGGCCGAGTGCCGTTTCGATCAACCGCGCTCGTTCCGATGCATTTTCGAACGGGTGCAGTTTCACCAACAGGCGGCAGCCTCGCTCTACCGCGACCCTGCAAAGAGGCGGCAGCAATTCCCGATAAATCTCCTCCGGACGCGAACCCGCGCTTTCGTAGGGCTCGGAAAAGAATACGATGTTCCCCGCTCGCAGGGCTGGCTGTCTGCCGGCACCCGAAGCTGGGGACAAGCCGCTTACCACCACGCGCTCCGCCGGCAATCCGCAGACCCGCAGCAGGTAATCGCGCTCCATCTCGTTCTTGGCCACATACGCGTTCGACGACAGGTCCTTCAACAGGAACCTGCCGTCAAAGGCGCCGTGATGAAAATCAACGGTTGGCAGGTTCCGTTTCGCGGCCAGCAGCACCGGGATTCTGGTGAACCAGTTGCTGTCATCCCCACACAAAACGGCAGAGACCGGTTCGCGCTCGAACACCTGCGCCCAGGCGTTCCGCACGGCCAAGCCGGTGCGCACCAATCCTTGAATCGGTCCCAGGTTGCCCGCGGAAGCGAGCATCGCCATCTCTGGGACATCGGTGAGGTGCGACTGAAGGCGGCTCCAGTTCTCATCCAACTCGGCAAATTCTCGTCCGCCGTCATTCGGGCCGGCATACTCCTCCAGCCGTGCGGTCGCAACGTTGGGTGGGCAATCGAACCGCAGGCCGCTCTTCCGGGTTGCCACCAGCAGGAATTCCTGCTCGGGCAGCAAACCGGCAAACGCGCCTGCCGCGCGCGAGACGTTCGTATAGGCGCTCGGCAGAAGGACGACGGGCCTGCGGCACGGGGCCCGTGGCCGGACCAGGCGCGCACGCCAGCGGTAGTCGGCGTCGTACTTGTCCCAGAGCACCTCGAGCACCTGGCCGGGGCTGAGACGCCGCAGGGTTGAAGAGAGACGGCGCGCTTTCTCCGACAATCCTTCGCCATCCCCCAGGAAGCTCTGAATCTCCCGGCCCAGCAACTGCGCCATGCCCCTGACCGGCCACGCCGATCGTGTCGCGTACAGTTCGCCAGTCAAGCGGATTTCCGTGGCCATGCGGCGTATGGCGATCGCTGTCTCCAGCGCCGGGTGGATGAACAAGCACGTCAGCTCCCACCAATCCAGGCCCAGCTGATCACGGAGCTGTCCGAAACCCCGCCGCAGAATCTGCCCTACGCTGCGCGGATCCTCGATGTTTTTCTGAAAGTCGCTCAGCCGAAGGACCGAACTGCCCGTGAGCCGCTGCCAGTCCGCCGCCGTCGATGCCGAGCATTTGCCCAAGTCCACAATGCAATCCCACTTCTTGGCGGTCCATGGCCCGCGGCGGGGCGAATCTTCGGGATGCAGGAACAGCGTCTTCATAGGCGGGGCTGCGGACCCACCAGTACCTCGGCCACAACATCCGACCCGCAGGGCACGCGGCTGAGCCGGCGAGCGAAGAGGAATTTCTGGCTCAACAGGCGGAAATCTCTCACAAAGCCGGCCTTCTCCAGGGCCCGAATCGAAGACTGGTTCGACGCAGCGCTGAAGATCAACGCCCTCCGGCCCGCAGATTCCAGATAGGCAGCCGCCATCGAGGCTGCCGTCCCGTAGTAACCCCTTCCCCGAAGACTGGGCGGGGTCCAGCAATCGAAGATAAGCCAATCCTCAGCCGTCGGTGCGCTGAGCTTGACCCTCAGTTCGGCCATATAGAAACTCTGCATGCGAGTGGCCCAACAAAAATGCAACGGCAGGCCGTCCCTCCCGGACAGGACAAAACCCTGCACTTCGTTTCGGTCCATTCGATTCGCGGCGCGGAGAACGTAGTTCCGGGTCTCCTCGTCCTGCTCAAATCGCATCGCGGCTTCCGCCAAGGCCTTCCAGGTCAGTGGTGCGAAGGGAGTGTCCGGCGACTCGCCAGCCGTGTTCCCATGGCCTGGCCGCCGCTTATAAAAGACGACTTCATCCCGGCCTGAGACAAATGCTGCCAGCCGATGCGCTCCCCACGCGGCGCCACCAGCCAGGCCCCTCCTGCCCAGGCGTTTGCGAACCGACTGCCATCCCGCCAGGCCCGCTCGTATCTTCCTTTCAACGTACGGCGACCGCTTGGCGGCCTGTCCCGCGAAATAGCGGGTGCTCACCGCCACCAGGCGACGTCGCGAGGTCGTCAAGAACGCCTGGACGGTCCGGCGCGTTCCGTTTGCGACCCGCTCCTTGTAACCTTCTGCCCCCAGGCCCAGGTCCACCACCCGCAACTCGGGCCGGTCACAGGCTTCGACGATGATTGCCGACAGAAGGCAGTAACCAGGGGAAATGTGTTTATAGGTCATGTCGAACGTAGGCTGGTACCAGAACCAGCTTCCCTGGAACTGGAAGCCGTAGTTTGACGCCACCGGCCGGCCGTCCAGAGCCATCTGCGACAGAACCAGCCACCCCGGCTCGGAAAGCCCGCGGGCCAACTCCGAAATGAACACCCTGCGCCGCCGATTCGCCAGATTGCTGAGGCGGCCGGTGGCCAGGAAACGCGCCACATGGGCCACGCTGAATTCGTGGAGCACCGGCTCGATCTCATTCCAGCAGGTGCGATGCGTGACCGTGAGCCGACCCTGCCTGTGCAGAAAATTCAGTCCCCGGCGGATGATTTTGCGTTTCTGCAGAGTATTCTTCAGCTCCTGGCGCTCGCGGTCCGAGCCCAGCTCCACCTGGGCGCAAAGGTAGGCATCGCGAAGAAAGATTTGGTAGCCCATCTTATGGGCCGCCGTGCGAAGGACGCCGGTAGTGGCAGAATCAGCCGGCAAATTGGGAAGGACAATCTCCTCGATCCCTGAGCCGTGAAGGGCCTCCAGGACCGCATGCAGCCAAGCTTCCCGATCGGCAGGCGCACTCAGCAGATCACAGTAATCGGCTGTCGTGCCGGCCAGGAAGGTGGCGCGTCTGGTTTCCGCTTCAACGGCAAGCGCGGCAATCCCCGTCAGTCGCCCATCGTCATAGCGCAGCAAGGTCCAGGGAACCTGCTCTTCGCCGTAGGCGCACTGCACTGCCACCGCCCACTGATAGGTATAAAACACCTCAGGCCGCTCCACCTGGAGAACCAGGCTGTTCCACTGCTCGCGCAGCGCGACATCGTCCGGGACATTGCGATGTAGAACGATCCCCAAGGCAGGTGCCTGCTTCTCGTTGCCGAATACCGCTCTCAGTGGCTCTTCCCAGTTCCCGTCAGATGAGCCTGACTCCATAACAGTTCTGCACTGGAACCGCGCGCAATCGTTTCACTATAGCCCATTCGTCGCCGCAAACCCTCGTGCAGACCGCACAGGTGGCCTTCGAATTCCGCCATAGACATGTCCAGAGTCACATGCACCCTGGGGAAGGCGTATCGCGGCAACTTCGCTCCGAAGCCACCCCCGAAATTTACAAAGGCACACACATACCCGGCCTTCTCGGCCATGACCAGTTCCCGCTCGGAAACGGAGTCGGTTCCGCCAAAGGGGTAGGCCATCGCCCATGCGTGCACCCGAAATGCCTGTTCCAGCCGGAGCCGGCTCCCGCTGATCTCTTCCCAGGCGAGGTCTTGCGGCAGCAGGGAAAGCTTGGGGTGGCTGATACTGTGGGAGCCAATCGACATGCCGGCGGCCAGCAGGGTTTCGATCTCCCCGCCGGTGAGCAGGCGGAAGCGAAACGCCGCGTCCTCCGTGTATGGCCTGAGACACTCCTCCGGCAGCTGCAGGCGGGCTCGCAGGGCCCTGGCGAACGTTCGCCGGGTGTCTGCCTCGCCGGCCGAGAGCCTTCCCACCAGTTGTCGCCACACGGCGTGGCGCTGGGCCACGCTCTTCTGCAGAATGCCGCTGAACTCGACTCCGCGGGAATCGATGCGAAAGGCTCCTGCCGGAGCGGCCATGAGGGTCAAATAGAGTTCCTCGTACCACAACATGCTCGGGGCGGCCAGCAGCGAGTCTGCGGTCACGAAGAACAGGCAGGTCGCGTTCTCTTCCTGCAAGATCGGGAGCATGTCGCTAACCGCGTTCGCCAGCCCGTCGTCGCAGGTCAGCAGGACAGCCCGCGGGGGCAGGGTTCCTTCGCCCTGGATCCAGAGCCGCACTTGTTCCGGCGGCACCAGACTGTACCGCTGGCGCAGAAGGCGGAGTTGGCTTCGAAACGCGTGCGCCGTCACCCAGCCCCCGTCTAAACGGAGGTCGCGCGCCTTGTACCCCGCTGGCAAAACCCCGTGGTAGGTCAGGACAGCAAGCGGGCCCGAGTCCGCAAAACGCGGGAGTTGACCCGAATGGTGCAGTATGGGATACAGTGCCCGCTTCAGCAATGGACTTACGACCTTCATTCCTTCTCTAACATCTCCCAACTTAGCGGCGTTCCCCGCATGATATCGCTCGCAGCCCGCTTGCCGAGAACTGTCCCCAGATATCGCGTATGCAACCCGTCACCCGGACGAATCGAGCGTACATTCTGGGTGGTGAACAACTGCCCCTGCTTGACGTCCTGCACAACAAATAACGATCGCCGGAAGCGCCGGCTTGCCTGCTCTGTGTCGCTGAGGCCGAAGTGCACCTCGCCGAGCGCCTTTTCGGCCACGCGCACTGCGTCGACCATGGCTTTGAACTCCTCTGGCTCCAGCGAAAATGCGCTGTCCGGCCCGGGCAGGGTGCGCGACAACGTGAGATGTTTCTCCAGGAGGCTCGCCCCCAACGCGACGGCCGCTACCGGCGCTGCGACTCCCATAGTGTGGTCCGAAAGCCCCACCGGCACGCCGAAGCGCTCCGCCATGGCCGGGATGGTGCGCAGGTGCAGGTCCTCAGCCCTGGCCGGATACGCGCTCGTGCACTTCAAAAGCGCGATCTGTTTCGCCCCTGCCTGCCGCGCCGCCGCGACGGCTTCGTCGACCTCCTCCACGCTCGCCATGCCCGTCGACAGGATCAGCGGTTTGCCCGTCCGCGCCATTTTCTCGATCAGGGGAATGTCCACCAGTTCGAACGATGCCACCTTGTGCGCGGGCACTGCCATCTCCTCCAGAAAATCCACGGCGGTCGCATCGAAGGCGCTGGAAAACAGGTCCATCCCCAGGTCGTTCGCCACCCGCTTCAACTTCGGCTGCCACTCCCAGGGCGTGTAGGCTTCGCGGTACAAGTCGTAAAGTGTCTTGCCGTCCCACAGCGTTCCGCCACTTACCCGGAACCACTCCTGTGGACTGTTGATCGTGATCGTGTCGGGCGTATAGGTCTGCAGTTTGATGGCGTCCGCCCCGGCCCGCTTGGCGGCTTCCACGATCCGGACCGCCTGCTGAAAGTCCTGATTGTGATTAGCCGACACCTCGGCGATCACATAGGTGGGGTGGCCTTCCCCAACCCAGCGCTCCCCGATCTGGACCCAACCGCTCACGTTTATGCGCCCTTGTCGAAGACGAAATGAACGGCTTCGTCCCCGTGCACCGTCTCAATCCCGGCATTGCGGTAGCCTGCGCCCTCGAACAGGCGGATCGAAGCCTGGTTCGAGAGTCTCACAAAAGCGTCGATCGCGGTCACACCCGTGGTCTGAAACAACTCGAAGGCTGCCAGCGCGAGCATGCGCCCTCCGTTTCCCTTCCCCCGAAACGCCTCCCCCAGGTTGATCGACAAAATCGCCCGCGCCCCGTCTACCTGGAAGCGCACCATGCCAATGGGCGCGCCGGCCCGGTTCACCGCCGTGTAGAGGATCGACTTCGGGTCTGCCATCCGTGCCCGGAACCACTCCATGTGCCGCTCCCAGGGAATCGGGTCTCGGGCGAAGGAAACGGCACGCGCGCCGGGATCATTGGCCCACTCCCAGAAGCAGCGACAATCAGCATCAATCGTCCGCCGCAGGACCGGGTCTCCCCACAAGAACGCCACCACGCGCTGGGCGCCGCGGCCATCCACCAACTCGCGCCCGCGCGCCGACATTTTCGCCCGTTGCGATTCCGAGCCGATCAACTCGTGCAACATCGTAGCGGCTTGCCCGGTTCCGTTACGCCCCACAGATCCCAGATTGACGGCTGCCCCGGCGCGCGCCAGTTCCGAGGCGATGTTTTCCTGGTTGGGCGCCAGCACGCAGAGCGCCGCCGGAAGCCCCATCATGCACATCTCCCAGCTCGTCGTGCCCGCGCCCGCCACCGCCAGATCCGCCCACACCATCAGGGCTGGCATGTTCGAAACGTCTTTCAACAGCCGCACCGGACCCGATGCCTGCTCCACCATCTTCTCAATGCTTGCCAGGTGCGGATTGCTCCCCCCGACCGCCACCGTCAGCTCCAAGCCGGGTTCAGCCAGCAGGAACTTGAGCACGCGCTCGGTGACGTTGTCGGGATCGCTGCCGCCCATGGTGAGCAGCACGCGGCGCGCCCGCCCCGAAATCGCAAACGCCCGCTTGCGCCAGAAGGCGAACTCGCGCCGCAGCAGGACATAGCGCGTGCCCAGAAGAAGCCGCGTATGCGCGGCGCGATCGCGATAAAGCCCTTCGCGGGCGTGCAGGTTCTGATTCAGCACCAGGTCCGCCGCATGCGGACTGGCCTCGCCGTTGTCGTCGACCTGCAAAACTTTCAGACCGCCCGCCCGCAGCAGGGGAGCGTACTGTGAATTGAACTGATATCCGTCCACCACCACCCAGGCCGCGCCTTCGCGTTGCGCGCTGTCCAGGGTACATGCGGCATCGTCGGCGCTCCCGGCCGCGACGCGCACGCGGAGGATCTTGGCCCGCTCGATCCGCAGGCGCGCTTCGATGGCCGGCGTCGCCTCGGCCATGGCAAATACCGCATCGCCGCCGGCATCCTGCCAGGCTTGCGCCAGCGCCAGGCAGCGCATGACATGCCCGGTGCCCATGGAGACGCTGGCGTCCGTACGGAACAGGAGCTTCATCGCACCTTGAAAACGGGTTGACTCATCGGGCCTTCGAGAAACCTTTCGGGATGGGGATCGCGCAGCCACTCCGCCAGCGTCTTGATCACTTCGGCATACGCCTCGAGCGTCTGCTGGATGGCCGGGCCGTCATGGGCCGCGCTCAAGTTGTGCGTCGCCAACAGCAGGATTCCCCGCTTGACCGCTTCCTGCTGGAACAGGTTTTTCACCAGCGCGCTGTCGTTTCCTTCCCGGTCACGGAACTTAAGCAGCGACCAGCGCGGATCCGCCGTCGCTTTTAACTGTTCCCCGAGACCAGCCTCCTTCGCCATGGCGTTGAGTCCGTCCTGCAACCTGCGCCCGCTTGCATGGAGCCTCGCCAGCGCGTCCGTGCGTTCAAGAATGTCGAGCACCTTCATGGCGGCTGCAATCGAGCTCAGTTCCCCCGCGAACGTGAAGCTGTAGAAGATGTCGTTGAACACCTGCATCACCTCGGCCCGCCCCACCACGCAGGCGATCGGGAACCCATTCCCCATCGCCTTGCCGAAACAGGCCAGATCGGGGACCACGCCGAACCGCTTCTGCGCCCCGCCCAGGCCGAAGTGGAAACCGCTGCAAATCTCGTCGAAGATCAGCAACGCCCCGTGCTGGTGCGCAAGGTCCTTCACCCCGGCGAGGAAGCCCGGCGCCGGCTCCACGAAATTGAAGGGCTCCAGGATCACCGCCGCAAACTCTCCAGGATGCTCCCCGAGAATTCGTTCCAGGCTGGCCAGGTCGTTGTACACAAACGAATGCGTCAACGCCCGCACTGCCGGTGGTACCCCCGCATGGCGCGTCGTGCTTCCGATATACCAGTCCTGCCACCCATGGTATCCGCAGCAGGCAACGCGGTCGCGCCTGGTGAAGGCGCGGGCCGCGCGCACTGCCCCCGAAGTCGCGTCCGATCCGTTCTTGCCGAAGCGCACCATCTCCGCGCAGGGAATGAGCCGCGTCAGCCGCTCCGCCAGTTCCACTTCCAGCGGATGCGGCAGCGAAAAGCTGTGCCCTTCGGCCAGTTGCGCGGCCACCGCCGCGTTGACGTCTTCATGGGCATACCCCAGGATGTTCGGCAACAGGCCCTGCACATAATCGATGTATTCATTGCCGTCCACATCCCACACCCGGCAGCCTTTCCCGCGCTCGAGAAAAATCGGTGCCACTCCCTGCACGTATTGCGTGTAGCCTTTGCTGAACGTCTGCGCCGCCCCGGGAATCACTTTGCTGGCCCGCGCAAACCAAGCCTGCGATTTCGCAATCCCCCGTTTCGGCGCCGCGCCCGCCTTGGCCTGCTCATACAGGCTCTTGAAGTATCCCTCGTTGCTGATGGTTTTTACCTGAAGGCTTGCCAATTCCGGCCTCTCTCTCAGTAATCGAAATACGTCCCGGTAACCAAAACGGCCGTTGCGCGCGAAGGCCGCATAGATCTGCCGCACGAACTCAAGGTCTGCCGGATGGTCGACCGTCCAGCGGTGCTCGCCCGGTTCCGGAGCATCGTTCTCGACGTTCGCCACGCGAAACTGCCCCGCTCGCAGGTAGGGCGTCACGTGCTCGCGGTCTGACGGCTTGCTCGCCTCGCGCCACGCCCGCTCCAGCGCCGCGAAAGAGAACACCTCGGTATCGAGCCCGTCGGGATACGTGTACCGCAACACGTTCGCCGCGTAATCGCAGTCGCCTTTCTGGAAGCGTTCGATCACGCGGTCGATGACTTCGGGGTCGATCAGCGGGCAATCGGCGGTAATGCGAACGACCACGTCGGCGCGGCTGGCGACGGCGGCCCGGTAGTAGCGGTCCAGGACATCCTGTTCGCTCCCGCGGAAGCAAGCCCACCGCTCCCGGGCGCAAAGCTCGACAATCGGATCGTCGGCCGGCGCGTCTGTGGTCGCGACCACAATTCGATCTACCCGCTTCGCCCGGCGCACCCGGTCCACCACCTGCCAGAGCAGCGGTCGGCCCGCCAGGTCGGCCAGCGTTTTCCCAGGAAACCGCGACGACCCCATCCGCGCCTGTACAATCGCGACAATCACGCCAGCACTTCTCTCTGGGTCGCCACCAGCCGCCCTTCCCGCGCCGACGTCTTGGCCGCGAACACAATCTGCATGACGGCCACAGCCTCTTCGATCGGCAGCATCGTGCGCTCGCCGGTCTGCAGGCAGTCCAGGAAATGTTCCATCTCATCCCGGTACATGTGGTTCACGTCCCAATCCGCAGGCTCGGAGAAATTCCCCCAGCTGGCCCGCTTCGCGTCAAACCAACGGACCTCCTTATTGAACTCCCAGAAGATGGTTCCCAACTCGCCCACAATCTGACAGCCGCGCTCGTAGGTCCGCTGCACATAGTCGAGATGAATTTCCGAGATGGCCCCGCCTCGGTGCCGGCACACCAGGGCCGCCACGTCTTCGGTCTCGATCTCCAGCGAACTCAGGTGCCCCGCCATGCAGAACACCTCGTCCACTTCGCCCAGATACCAGCGCACCAGGTCGATCTCGTGGATGCAGTCCAGAAGACAACCGCCGCCGGTCTCGATCCGCGCGGCGTAGTTTTTCCGGTAGTCGGTGCCCGGGCGCCAGCCGGGCAGGTACGACCCGGTCTGAATGCGCGCGAACAACACCCGCCCGATGCTGTCCCGTTCCAGCAGTTCCTTCACGCGGGCCGGGCCAGAATGAAAGCGGAGGTTGCACCCCACCATGCTGGGAAGTGCCTTCCGCTTGACCAGGTCGACCAGGTCGGCGAGTCCGGCTGCGTCGTGGGACAGCGGCTTTTCCACGAACAGCGCATGCCCGGCTCGCGCCACGGCAAGGGCCTGCTCCACATGCAGGTGCGTGGGAGTTGCCACCACGACGAAGTCCGGACACCATTGCAGCCCGGCCTCGAGACTGTCCAACGCCGTGGCGCCTATCTCGTTGGCGACCGCCAAGCGCCGCGCGGCATCCGGTTCGACCAGCGCGAGCGCATCCATTCCCAGAGCCTTCAGGTTCTGAAGGTGCCGCCTGCCAATGGATCCGCCGCCGACGACCAGGGCTTTCATTGGGATTTCTTTGCCGCCTCGGGCTTGTACTCCGACCGCAACAAGCCCATCCAGACGCGATCTTTGTATTCGCCTTGACGGAAGAGAGCTTCCCTCATCCGCCCCTCGATCTTGAATCCGGCCTGCTCGTAGCAGCGCAACGCGGAATCGTGATCGGCGTAGACCCCGAGATCGATCCGCCTCAGGTTTAGCCGCTCGAACCCATATTCCACTGCTAGCCGGGTTGCCTCGAGTCCGATCCCGCGTCCCCAGGATTTTTTATCGCCAATCAGGATGCCAAACGTGGCTGAGCGATGGACCCAATGAATGGGCCCGAGTTTTACGTTCCCGATGTGCTCGTCAGACTTCGCGTCGGCGATCGCGAAAATCACCTGCTGCTTGGAACTGGTCACGTCCGTATAGAATCGCTCCAGATCCTGCATCGTGGTGGGAAACGTCCCCGTCTCCAGGTACTTTGTCACTTCCGGATCATTCAGCCAGCTCAGGTAGCGTTCGTTCAAATCGGCCCGTTCCAGCGGCCGAAGATAGACCTGCGAGCCGGCTATGAATGCAGTCTTGTTCGACAAGGCAAGCCTCCTCAACTGGAACCCGTCAGCTCACATAGGCCGCACAAACCTTCCCCACCGCGGCAATGACGTCCTCCACGTCCTGGTCGGTCATGCCGTGAAACATGGGCACGCTGATGAGGCGTTCATAGGCGGCCTCTGCGACGGGGAAATCTCCCTGCTTATATCCGAACCGGTCCCGATAGTACGGGTGCAGGTGAACTGGAATGTAGTGCACATTCACGCCGATGTTCTCTGCTCGCAGGGCCTTGAACACCTGACCGCGATCGGCGCGCAGACGGCCCACATCCAGGCGGACCGGATACAGATGCCAGGCCGGGTTCACACCCTCTCGCACCGCAGGAACGATGATTCCTGCCATCTCCCGGAACGCCGCCGTATAGCGCGCGGCGATCTCGCGCCGGCGAGCCAGGTTCGGGCCCAGCTTCCGCAACTGCGACACTCCCAGCGCGCACGCCAGGTCGGTCAGGCGGTAGTTGTACCCGAGCGCCACCATCTCGTAATGCCACTGGCCGGCCTGATGGCGTTGCCGCGCATCGGTTGAGATGCCGTGGTTCCGGAACCGCCGCAGTGCCTCGGCAAAATCGGCATGGTCCGTGGTGACCATGCCGCCTTCCCCGGTGGCCACGTGCTTCACCGGGTGGAAGCTGAACACTGACATGTGGGCGACAGAGCCGGTCTTACGTCCGCGATACTCCGCTCCGAGCGCGTGGCAGGCATCTTCGATCACCCAGAGCCCGTGTTTTTCGGCGAGCGCCAGGATGGCATCCAGGTCGGCCGGGTGCCCCGCATACGCCACCGGGAAAATTGCCCGCGTAGTCCCGCGGATTCGCTCCGCGACCCGGTCTGGATCGAGATTCAGCGTGTCACCGCAGACGTCCGCGAATACCGGCTGCGCGCCCTGGTAAAGCATGCAGTTCGCGGTGGCCGCAAAGGTGAGTGGGGAGGTGATGGCTTCCACGCCGGCCTGCAATCCGGCCGCGAATGCGGCCCCATGCAATGCCGCCGTCCCGGAACTGAAAGCCACCGCGAATTTCGCGCCCACACGCGCGGCAAACGCTTCTTCGAACTCCCCCACCGTGGGGCCGGTCGTCAGCCAGTCCGAGCGCAACACCGCCACCACCGCCGCGATGTCATCGTCGCCGATCGATTGGTGCCCATAGGGCAGCAGGGTCTTGCGAACCGGCGCGCCGCCTTCGATCGCGAGTGCTTCCTGGCTTGTCGATGTGACCCGCATGGAACCTCTGCCTGCCTTGCGGCAGGCCCTTCTCAGGCCGGAACGGCGGACTCGTCGCGCGGGCTGGCCGCGATCAATTCATGCAACTGTTCGCCGGTGAGCCAGGCCGAATTCGTGTCGCTGGCATAGCGGAAGCCTTCCGGCAGAGCGCGCGCGGTCGCCCAGTTGGAACCTCTCCACCAGGGATGCGCGGGCTGAATGATGTACATGCCTTCGACTTCGACGGTATTGCGCGCCTCGTCCTCCGAGACCAGCACCTCATGCAGCTTCTCGCCCGGCCGAATGCCGATGACTTCGATCTCACAACCCGGAGCGATGGTCTCTGCCAGGTCGATCATCTTCATGCTGGCAATCTTGGGAACAAAAATTTCTCCGCCATGCATCTGCTCAATGCAACCGATGACGAAGCGAACTCCCTGCTCGAGCGTGATCCAGAAGCGCGTCATGCGCGGATCGGTGATAGTGATCTTGCCCCGCTTGCGCTGTTCGAGGAACACCGGAATCACGCTGCCCCGGCTGCCCACCACGTTGCCGTACCGCGCGCAGGCGAAGCGCGTGTCTTTGCTCCCGGCGTAGGCATTCGCCTGCACGAACATCTTCTCGGCGCACAGCTTGGTCGCGCCGTACAGATTGATGGGGTTCACCGCCTTGTCGGTGCTCAGCGCCAGGATGTGCCGCACTCCCTGGTTGATGGCCGCATCGATCACGTTGCGGCCGCCCATGATGTTGGTCTGGATCGCTTCGAAGGGGTTGTACTCGCACGCCGGCACCTGCTTGAGCGCGGCCGCGTGCACCACCACGGTGACTCCCGCCAGCGCTCGCTCCAGGCGGGCCGGGTCGCGCACGTCTCCAATGAAGTACCGCAGGCTGGGATGGTCAAAGCCGGCGGTCCGCATCTCGTGCTGCTTGAGTTCATCGCGGCTGAAAATCACCAGCCGTTTGGGGTGATACTGCTGCAGCATGATCTCCACGAACTTCTTGCCGAACGATCCCGTCCCCCCGGTCACCAACACGACTTGTTCGGACCAATTCATTCCCTGCGCCCTCAGAAGTTGCGGTAAGTCAGTCCTTTGCTCCCGTTCGAGAGGACTGCGCCAGCACTGTGGCGTTGGAGTCGCGTCCGGCCCACGCCGCGGAGCCAGGGGCCTGTATTGATGTGTCCCGTGCTGAACAGAACGTAAGTATAACGGAGACCCGCAGCGGCCGGCGCGCAAGCGGCCCAACCGCCGGGTTCCGGTTACTGCCGGGCCAGAAGCGGTGACCAACGACACTCGCAGATGTGACTTTGGAGTGCCCGGCATCACTGCCGCCGCCTGCGTTTGCCCTTACACTGCACTCGGGTTCGTGGTTACCGCAGCCCACCTGCATCGTGAACACGGAATCTTACCTGCAGCCGCGCTCGCCGTCGCAGGGGCGTCTCGACGCGCCTCCCGTCCTGGCCCTGGGTGGGGGCATCACTCTGGCTGCGGTGCTGAACATCCTGCACCGGAATGGATTGCCGTACTACGCCCTCTGCCCGCCCGGCGATTTTGCCCGTCATTCCCGTTGGTATCGGCCCTTGCCAACCCCGCTTGCAGCCCCCGGGCCTGCCGATCTCGAGCCCCTGCTCGATATGTTGGAACTGGACACGGCATTCCTGCTGCCCTGCTCCGATGACTGGCTGCGGGCAGTCGCCCAGTTGCCCGCTCGCTTCATGGGCCGTTTCCTGTCCAGCACCCCCTGGTCGTGCGTTGATCTGCTCACCGACAAGTGGAGGTTTGCCGAAACACTGCGCCGTCTCGGAGTCCCACACCCGCAGACTCACCTGATCAGTTCCCGCGAACAGGGTTGCGACCTGCCCGACGCCTGCTTCGAAGGGGCCATTCTGAAGCCGCTGTCTTCGGTGACGTTCGCCAGCCGCTACGGCGTCAAAGGATACGTCGTGCGGAACCGCTCCGAGGCCGAAGCCGTCCTGTCCGGGGTCGAACTGCCGATCATGCTGCAGCAGTTCGTCCCGGGTCCGCCCGCCGGCGGCTACTTCCTGGATGGCTATCGCGACCGCAACGGCCGCATCGCGGCCTTGTTCGCCCGCCGCCGCCTGCGCATGCATCCGGCGCCGCTCGGCAACAGCACGCTGGTCGAGAGCGTGCCGCTGCGCTGCCTGCACGGGGCCATCTTTCCCCTCGAGTTTCTCCTCGAACAGATCGCCTACCGCGGCATTTTCAGCGCTGAGTTCAAGTACGACGCCCGCGATCGCCAATTCAAGCTGATCGAAATCAACGCCCGCCCTTGGTGGTACGTGGAGTTTGCCGCCATGTGCGGTGTGGATGTGTGCCGCCTGGCCTATCTGGACGCAACGGGCCAGCCCGTCCCCGAAATCCAGCTCTACCCAGCCGGACGCCGAGCGGGCCTGCCTCTGCACGACCTGCGCGCCTGGAAGACGGCGGGGAACCACTACGCCGGTCTGTTTTCCGTGTTGAAAACCTGGGCCAGGGCCCAGAGCACGCCCTTTCACGCGAACGACCCGCTGCCGGGACTCTGCTACCTGTTCAATTCGGCGCGCTCAGTCCCCTCTCGCCAGGCACCGACTGAGCATCGCGCCCTTGCCGAGGCGTCCGAATCTAACGGACGGCTCACGGCTGCGGCAAAATAGCCCGCTAGGTTCCCCACCGGGTCCGCCCCTCAAAATCAGGCTGCGAAATTCGTCTGCATCGCCAATGTCCAATGCTAGAATGAGCGGAAACGCATTGGCACCGCTCAGCTTCTCGGCCCTGGCTCGTTCCATGTTCCGAACCAGGCACAGCTCATGAGCTGAGCCTGGGTTCCCACTTCGGCCATCGTTCACGACGCAGGAGTTTTGATGGATTCAGGTCCTTTGGTGAGGAGCGCCTCGACGATTCGCGAGGTCTCCCCCGCCACCACTTCCTTTGAGTTCGGACCCTCGTCCACGCCCATCCACGCGTGGCTGCCGCCGCAGGAATCCGCGCTCCGCGAGTATCTTCGCGTTCTCATCAAACGCAAGTGGACGGTCCTTGGCTGCCTGGCGGCGATCTTCTCCATCGTCGCCATCGCCAGCTTCAAGCAGACTCCGATTTATGAGGCCATGGGCCGGATCGCCATCAACAAGCCGGACTACACCCTGACCAACTTCAAAGATTCCAGCGGCGGCGGCTCGGATTACGCCGACCCCACCGACATGGATACCGAGGTCACGATCCTGCAGAGCGACCTGCTGGCCCTGCAGGTCATCAAGTCCCTGAACCTCGACAAAATGCCCGAGTTCGGCGGCAGGCCCGGCATGGGGCCCGCCGATGCCCTGGCGCCCGACCCCCTGCAGGTCGACTCTGCCCGTACTTCGTCCCTGCTGGGCGCCTTCAAAGGTGGCTTGCGAGTGGCGCTCAAACCCAACACCCGCATCGTCGAGATCCGCTACGTAAGCACCAATCCGCAGCTTGCGGCCTCGATCGTCAACACGCTCGCCAATACCTACATCGAGCAGAATTACAAGACCAAGTTCGAATCCACCATGCAGGCCTCCGACTGGTTGTCAAAGCAACTGGTCGACCTGCAGATGAAGGTCGAGACCTCCCAGGAAAAGCTGGTCAAGTTCCAGAAGGAACACGAAATCCTCGGCACCGATGAGAAGCAGAACATCATCACCGAAAAGCTGGGCGAGCTAAACAAGGAACTCACCGGCGCCGAATCCGCGCGCATGGAGAAAGAATCGCTCTACCGGCTGGTGCAATCCGGGGACCCCGAGGTCGTCGCCGCGACCGCCGACGCCCTGGAAGCCGGGGGCACCGGCGGGGGGAACCTCGCCCCGCTGGTTGCCAGTCTCCGCGCCAAGCAGGCCGATCTCAAAATTCAGATCGCCGAACTCAGCACCCAATTTGGCCCTTCCTACCCGAAAGTCGCGCAACTGAACAACCAGCTCAAAGAAATCGACAACCAGATGCAGCTGGAGCTCAAAAAGATTGCCGATCGCGTGCGCGGGCAGTACCTTGCCGCCCAGCAGCAGGAGGCCATGCTCCGCGCTGAGTTCGACAAACAGAAGCAGGAAGCCAACAAACTCAACGAAAACGCCATCGACTACACCCTGCTCAAGCGCGACGTCGACGTCAACCGCCAGCTCTACGAAGGCCTACTCGAGAAACTCAAGGAAGCCGGGGTCACTGCCGGCCTGCGTTCCAACAACATCCACATCGTCGACGCGGCCCGTACCCCGATGTATCCCACCGAGCCCAACATCCCCCGCAACCTCGCCTTCGCCTTCGTGCTCGGCCTCACCACCGGCATCGGCATGGCCTTCCTGCTCGAGAACATGGACAACACCGTCCGCACCACCGAGCAGGCCCAGGTCATTTCCGGGCTTCCCGCCCTCGGCATGATCCCGATGGGGTCCAAGAACGGCCTGGATTCCCCGGGCAAGAAGCTGATGAGCGTGGCCTCTTCCCGCGAAGCCATCGAACTGGTCACCCAGGCCCGCCCGCAATCGCAAATGGCCGAGTCCTACCGCGCGCTGCGCACTTCGCTGCTGCTCTCGAACCTCGGCACGCCGCCGCGAATCATCATGATCACCAGCGCGCGTCCCCAGGAAGGCAAAACCACCACCAGCATCAACACCGCCATCGTGCTCGCCCAGAAAGGGGTCCGCGTCCTGTTGATTGACGCCGACCTCCGCCGCCCCAGCGTTCACAAGACGCTGGGCATGGGTCCGCGCAGCGGTCTGAGCAACGTGCTGACGGGCAGCGTCACCCTCGACAACGCCATCTCGCGTTCCCCGATCCTGTCGAACCTGTTCATTCTGCCGGCGGGTACTCCGCCGCCCAACCCGGCCGAACTGCTGGCGTCTGCCAACATGCGCGACCTGCTCAACGACCTGCGCGAGAAGTACGACCACATCGTCATCGACACTCCGCCAACCCTTTCCGTCACCGATGCCGTGGTCCTGTCCCAGCGCGTGGACGCCATCATCCTGGTCATTCGCTCCAGCAAAACTACCAAGCAGGCCCTGCGCCGCACGCGCGACATCCTGGCCCAGGTCAACGCCCGCATCACCGGTGTGCTGCTCAACGCCGTCGATCTCACTTCCCCGGACTACTATTACTATTACGAGTACCAGGGCAAATATCACGACAGTTACTACCGCGAAGACAGCGCCGCCGAACCGGCCGCCTCGGAAGAGCGCTCGGCGGGAGACTAGCAACAGCTGGCGCAGACCCGGACTCCCAGCCGCCTCTGCGCTCCCCGGAGACCACATGCAGATTGCGGTGGAACCAGCTCGCGAACCCAACCCCGTGGAGGCCCGCCCCTGATGCCCTCCGCTCTGCTGACCGAGGCCCTTGGACTCCCCATCCCCCGGCCCCGGGAAAAACCCCCTGGCGACTCCCTGCTCCTGTCCGCCCTCTTTGCCTTGCTGTTGCTGGCTCCGCTGGCTTTTGGAGCAACCCAGCCCTGGGCGATCTTCGGACTCGAGGCCGTCAGTTGCCTGCTGTTCGCCATTTGGGCGTGGAAACAACTCTCCGCCGAGTCCTGCAGCGTCCGCGGCAACCCGCTGTTTCGTCCGGCCGCAGTTCTCGCCGGCGTCGTCGCCCTGCAACTGCTCTTTCGCTGGACGGCCTATCGCCACGAAACTTTCTCTCAGGCCCTGCTGTATTGCGCTTACTTCGCTCTCGCCTTCCTGGTGGTGCAGGTGCTCCGGCGCAGTTCGCAGGCCAAGGCCCTGGCCGTGGTCGTCACCGTCTATGGACTGCTGCTGGCCGCCTTCGCCCTGCTCCAGGGGCTCTCCCCGAACGGCAAGATCTACTGGCTGTATACGCCGGCGTTTCACGGCTGGATCTACGGGCCCTACGTCAATCACAATCACTATGCCGGCCTCATGGAGATGCTGGTACCGGTGCCGCTGGTGTTCTGTCTGACCCGCTATGCGCGCGGCAAAATCCGCACTCTGGTCGCCGGCATCGCTGCCCTAATGGCGGGGACAATTTTTCTTTCCGGCTCCCGCGGCGGCATGGTGGCGCTGCTGGTGGAGCTGGTCCTGTTTGGCTGGGTTCTGTTGCGAACGCGGAGGGCGGTGAAGGTCGCGGCGATCGGCGCGTTTGCCCTCGTGGTCGTGGCCCTGCTTGTTTGGATCGGAGGCTCCGAACTTACCCGGCGCGTGGGATTGCTGGGCTCAGAGGCGCGACACGAACTCAGCGGGGGTGTCCGCTGGACCATCGACCAAGACGGGCTGCGCATGTTCGCCCGCAAACCCCTGCTGGGCTGGGGACTGGGCACCTTCCCTGTTGTCTATCCACATTTCCGCAGTTTCTATTCCAGCTTCTTCATTAACGAAGCTCACAACGACTATCTGCAGATCCTGGTGGAAACCGGAGCGCTGGGGATGGGAGCAGTGCTCTGGTTTCTGGTGTTGCTCTATCGCCATGCCTTCCGCAAGCTATCTGGCTGGACCGACAACATCAATGGCGCCGTCTCCCTCGCCGCGATGCTCGGTTGTACGGGCATCGTCGTACACAGCCTGGTCGATTTCAATTTGCAGGTCCCCGCGAATGCCGCCTGGTTTTATGTGCTGGCAGTACTGGCCGCTTCCGAGGACCCGCTCGAAACTCGCCAGCGGGTTCGGCGCCTGCGCTCCCTGCACTCCGATGAGTTAAACCCCGCCGCCCCTGCCGCCTCGCAGGAGTCCGCAGCGCTCTAGCAGGGTTTCTCCAAGTTTCTCCTGGATCAGCCGGCCGCGCGCTGGGCCGATCGTTCCCGGTGGAGAGAGCGCTCCACCTGTGCGGCCATGCGCCCGATGTCCAGCTCCCCGCCCAGGAACTCTGCCACTCGCGATGCCTGCAGGGTCGGTTCCGCCAGCACGCGGCTGTGCTCGACCTTCAACACTGCCACATTCTTTCGCTTCCCCAGCAGGCTCTCGGTCTCCCGCAGGTGCTTCTCGAAGGCTGCGGCCACGCTGGCTTGCGGCGTGTTCGGAACTTCTTTGCCCATGCGGCGCAGCATGCTGTTCTGCGATGCAATTACTTCATCCAGGGGGCGCGTCATGAACACAATGCGGTATACGTGCCCGTCCGGCAGCAAAGGCAACAATGCCGAGATGATTTTCACGACGCGGCCCTCGGCCGCCGCAATGGCCCCGGGGTTCTGCTTCAACGCCTTCGCCGGTTCCCACTCAAAATACCCCTTGGGATTGTTCTCGTCGGCGGTGCGCAAGCCGTCGGTCAGCGGCGGCATCCCGCCGGCGACAATCATCTGCATCATCAGCGAAGTCCCCGAGCGGGGCAGGCCTGAAACGACCGTGATCAAGACGAAACCCTCAACCTGTGAAATTCCCGCGGAACGAACCTGGCCGGTCCTCCGGGGGGTTCGCGTCTCTCCGCGGAAATCCATCATAAATGCCGCCTCCTCCGGATGTCGCCCAACCGTGTTGCTCCCGGTTGGCCAGAGGTGACTGATTGAGGTACCAAGTCTGCAGCTTTTGTGTCATGATGCCGGCCGGTCATTTGTAAAAAGCGGGTTAACATTACCCCGGTGACCTAGGATGCCAAATCCCCCTGCGATAGCTTGGGCTTCGAGTTCACTCCTATGACAAAAAACCAGTTTCTCGGATCTGTGCTGGCCGCTTCTCTGGCCGTGGCTGTCTGTTCACTCACACCCGCACTGCACTCACAAACTGCGCCCTCTTCGCGCGCCGATGTTTCCTCCCCCGATGTCCGCTCGACCTTTGCCACGAACCTGGAAGGCCGGATGCGGGCACAGGGTACGGACGTCAGCGTTCAACTCGACGGCGAGGCCCTCGATAGCTTGCGGATCGAATGGCCCACCATTCACCGCAGCGACATCTATCGCTTCGTGACCTCTGCAGCCGCGGAACAGGCCCGCCGCATGGGCTTTACCAGCGTCGTTTTCACCAACGGCAGTCGCCGCTGGGAATACAGCCTGACCCGTGAATCCATGATCTCCAGCCCCGAAATTCTGTAGGCCAAAGGGAGAGCCGGCGTCTCCGCCGGCTTTCGGGAGTGCCTGCCCTTCGCGAAGCCAAAGGGGCACTCCCCCTCCCACGCCTGGCCGCGGCATCTCCTCCCGTGCTCCACGTCCGATCTCGATGCGGCTACCCGGACGGAAAGTGCATTCCACGGTGCAGTTTAGCTGCCATTACTCCTGTTCACTCTCAGAGTTACCAAAGTGTTTTGAGAGCAATAAGAATATGGATAAAACTCTTCGCTGCGCATGTTTCCCATCGAACGGCTGCGGACCAAGCTCCTGGTGTCGATCGTCGCTCTGGTGTTTTTGTTGACCGCGGCGGTATTGGCCCTGGTTCAAGTGCGCATGCGCGCTCATGTGTATGAGGACTTGGCCTCCACCCTCCGCGCCGAGACCACCGTCTACCGCACGGTGGAAGAGGCCCGCCGGGAGCAGACCGAACAGAGCGCCGCCCTGATTGCCAACTTACCCAGCATCAAGGCCATGATGTCGGTGCACGACGCGCCCACGATCCAGGACGCCTCGAGGCCGATGTTGCGCACCAGTGGGGCGGACGTGCTGATCTTGCAGGATCCAGCCGGAAAACTTCTCGCCCTGCATGCGACTTCCCGCCAGGTCGCCTCTTCCAGCGAACGATTTCTTCTGTTCCACTCGGCCGGACGCCATGACTGGTGGTTCGTGCATGGCCACCTTTACGATCTGAGTTTTGCCGAAGTGACTGCCGGCTCGGGGCCCGACCTTCGTCACTTGGGATCGGTCGCACTCGGTCGAGAGGTGACGCCGCAGTCGATCGCCGGAAGCGATTCCCTGCGCGATGGCCCGATCGTGCTCGAGCGCGACCGCAAGGTACTGCTCAGTTCCCTGGACCCGAACTTGTGGGAGCCCTTCCAGGCGTGGCTCGAACAGCGGCGCGACGATTCGCAGGCCATCCACCAGATCGAACTGGGAGGAGAGCACTACCTTGGCACCTTCATCGAACTCCCGGGCGATCATCCCGTGCGCCTGTTCTGCTTGCGCTCCTACGACCAGGCCACCATCTTCCTTGGCCTGTTGAACCGCATGCTCCTCGGCCTCGGCATGATCGCCGTCTTCACCGCCGGGCTGATTGGCTTTGCGCTCTCGGCACAAATCACGCGGCCGCTGGAAAAGCTGGTCCAGGCCAGCCGTCAGATGGAAAAAGGCGACTTTGAATTTCCCATTACCGCGCAGGGAAGAGACGAAGTTTCAGAGCTGACCCGCGCCTTCGAGCAGATGCGGAAAACCCTGCGCCTGTCGCGCGAAGCCATGCTGCGCTCGGCCCGGCTCGAGGCCGTTGGCCGGCTGGCCGGCGGCGTGGCCCACGACTTCAACAACCTGATCATGATCATCACCGGTTACAGTGACCTGTTGCTGGAAACGGCGTCCCCCGAGAGCCGCCCGCACCTCGAGGAGATCAAGCGCGCCGGCAGTCGCGCCAGCGGACTCACGCGCCAGCTACTGGCCTTCAGCCGCAAACAGGTGCTCGAACCACAGGTCCTCGACCTCAACCACACAGTCCGCGGCATGCTGAAGATGCTGCGCCTGCTGCTCGGCGAGGAAATCGAACTGCTCACCCGCCTTTCCAACCAGGTCGGCCGGGTGAAAGCCGATCCCGTGCAGCTTGAGCAGGTCATCATGAACCTTGCCGTCAACGCCCGCGACGCCATCTCCGGCCGCGGCAAGGTAATCATCGAAACGCAGCCTTTCCATCTTGACGAGACCGGCGCCGCCACTCACGGGGAACTCCCGCCCGGTTCTTACGTCCTGCTCGCCGTGACCGATAACGGGTGCGGCATGAACAGCGAAACGCTCGCACAAATCTTCGAGCCTTTCTTCACCACCAAGGAGCCTGGGAAAGGCACCGGCCTCGGACTGTCGACCGTCTACGGGATCGTGAAACAGAGTCGCGGCCACATCACCGTATACAGCGAGACCGGCAGCGGCACCACTTTCAAAATCTACCTGCCTGCCATTGACCAAGCTGCCGAACCGCCGCACCCCGCGCCCGCTCAAGTGGCTTCTGCCGGGCATGGCACGGTGCTACTGGTGGAGGACGAACCTTCTCTGCGGAGCTTGACGGCCGAAGCCCTGCAGCGTTCTGGCTATCACGTCATCCACGCCAGCAACGGACTGGAGGCCCTGGTCGCCTGCGAGCAGGATCACCGCGAGCTCGACGTGGTGGTCACCGATATCGTCATGCCGCGCATGGGCGGCCCCGAGCTGGTGCAGAAGCTCCGCCGCAAGCGCAGTGGCTTCTCCGTCATCTTCATGTCGGGTTATACCGAGGCCGCGGTGCTCGAAAATGCCGACATCGGCAGAGATGCCATCGTCCTGAACAAGCCGTTCTCCTCGGATGCGCTGTTGCGCAAGATTCAGGAAGTCCGCCAAGTCGCCGGCTCGGAGGGTACACGCGCGCCGCAGTCCGCCGTCGAATCCTGGTTCTCTGGCCCCGTGGGTTCGCAGCGTAAAGCCTGATTTCCGGGAGTGCATCAGACTGTCTGCGATGTGCCCGGTGCAGGTGGCTTCAAGCCCAGTTTCCGGATCAGCCTCAGCAGGGAGTTCGGATGCAGCCCTAGAATCCTGGCCGCTTCGACGTAGTATCCATTCGCCTGCTCCAGGGCATTGATGATTAATTGCCTCTTGTTCTCTTTCACTGCGCTGGAGTATGTCGCATCGAGGTTTTCCGCCGGCGCGGCCGTCTGCAGCACGGACCGCGGCAGGTCTTCCGGCGTGATTTCCTGCCCCCGGCTCAGCACGGCCGCGTGCTCCATCGCATTCTCCAGTTCGCGGACATTTCCCGGCCATCCGTGCAGCATGAGCAACGACATCGCATCGAAAGACAGGGTTTTTGGCGAGACATTGTATTTTGTGCTGATCTTCGCAAGGAAGTTCACCGCTAACGGGACAACATCTTCCCGGCGCTCTCGCAGCGGGGGCGTGGTGATGGTAACTACGTTCAGCCGAAAGAACAGGTCCTCGCGAAAGCGTCCGGCCCGCACGCCATCGCGCAGGTCGCGGTTGGTCGCGGCAATCACGCGCAGGTCTACTTTGATGGAGCGGGTACTGCCCACCGGCTCCACCTCGCGCTCTTGGAGCACGCGCAGCAGCTTCGCTTGCATGGCGGGCGCCAGTTCGCTGATTTCGTCCAGAAACAGCGTCCCGCCCGCAGCTACTTCGATTTTCCCCTTCTTCTGCGCGATCGCACCGGTGAAGGCGCCCTTCTCGTGTCCGAACATCTCGCTTTCCAGCAGGGATTCGGTCAGCGCTGCGCAATTGATCGCCACAAACGGGCGCGCCGCGCGCGGACTGTTGCGATGAATCGCGCGCGCCACCAGTTCCTTCCCCGTACCGGTTTCTCCCTGGATTAATACCGTGGATGTGGTAGGCGCTACCCGCTGTACCAGCAACAGCAGGTCACGGATCTTGGAGCTCGCCCCCACTAGGTCGTGCTCCAGATACGCTGGCCAGCTCCCGGACGCGTTCCACGACACGGATCCGCGTGCCGCGTCCTCATGTGCGCGCGGTCCCGTCCATGTCTGCACCCCTTCCTCCCCTCCCCGCCGTTTGCGCTTCAGCCAAGCGGCGGGCCGCACTAACTAGTGGGTTAGTGAATTTCAGGCTGCCAGCGTTACAGGCCCTCGGCGCGAGGACTGTCCCTTCCCTCTGAAGCTCTTCGGCATCATCGACTTCCGGGTCCACAATCCTGAAACGCGGGTGAAGCGATGGGCTTGGCACGCAGCGTGCTTCGTCTGTGCGCATTCGGTGATCAACACTGAAACGGGGTGTGAGACGGCTTCACGGACATGCTGATCGTGCTGGAAAGAGGGTCGGTTCTGCTTGGCTTCCGCCGTCCTCACAAAAGGAGGAACTATGAACAAGCAAGTTCTCAGTCTGGTTGGCGTGCTGGGCCTGCTGTTGGCGGCGGGTTCGGCCGCGGCACAGTCGAAAGCGATTCGCGCCGACGTGCCCTTCAACTTCACCGTCAACGGCACCACCATGCCGGCGGGGGCCTACACGGTTTCCAAGACCGCGAACGGCATCAACACGCTGCTGATTCAAAGTGACAATGGCAAACAGGTCAAGCTGGTCCTCCCGCACGGCGTCGAATCCGCGAACAAAGCGGATCGCACCAAGCTGGTCTTCCACTGCTATGCGGGTCGGGACCACTGCTTCCTCTATCAGCTCTGGGTCGAGGGCGCCAAGGCGGGACAGGAACTCCCCAAGACTTCCCTGGAGAAGGAAGTGGCCGCCGCTGCCATGCGCTCGGAAAACGTGCCGGTGATGGCATCCAATCGCTGAACCGAACCCGCGGGAGCGTAAACCAAAGCGCTGCAAACAGGGCACACCGCATGGTGTGCCCTTGATTTTCGAAGTCACCCCCGCTTAGTCATCCCGAGCGGAGTAAGGCGAAAGCCGAACGCGGCCGAGCGACCTTGCGCCTCTGCATGCGGCACGTGGATTTGCTGACGACTGCCGACGAGTGACTGATGACTATACCGGCACCGCCGTTTTCCGCGCAGGATTAAAGAACGGCAGTTTCACGACCGTCGCAGTCGTCTTCAGCCGCTGCGCCTCAATGGTCAATTCCATCTGCAGCTTCGTGCCCGGCTTCGAGCAGCCCGTCTCTACGCTCGCCAGCGCGATCAACTTTTTCAGCAGCGGAGAGAACGTCGTGGTCGTCGCCTTCCCCACCTGCCGCGAGCCCGAATACACCGGCACCGCCACGCGCGAGGCCTGGGCCGGCGCCGCCGGTGTCAATCCGAACTTGTCGTGCTGCTCCTCGACTTCCACCCAGTCCACTTCCAGTCCGACCAACTGACGAGGTACTCCCTGCTTCTCATCGCGCTGCAAAGCTGTCTTCCCGACGAAATTTTCCTTATCCAGGTGCACCATCTTCCCGAACCCCAGCTCATACGGCGAATACTTCTGCGACGGAATCAGCGCCTTCTTCGAACTGATGTAGTCCACCTCGATCAGCAGCAGCCCCGCCTCCACGCGCGCCACATCCAGCGCCAGCATCCCGGCCGCATGAATGTCGAACTGCTTGCCCTTGGCCATCAGCGCGTCCCAGACCTTCACGGCATCCTGCCACGGCACCCAGATCTCGTATCCCAGGTCGCCCGTGTACCCGGTGCGCGAGATGTCCACCGGCACTCCGTTGATCCTGCCCGACGTGACGCGGAAATATCTGAGGTTTGCGATATCGGCCTCGGCCGCCACTTTCAACAGTTGCCCCGAAGTCGGCCCCTGCAGCGCCAGCGCCGCAGTCTTCTCCGAGATATCTTCGACCTGCACGTCCATGTTCAAGCCGTTCTGCTTGAACCAGCGCAGGCTCGGATCGGCCGCCGTCCAGCGATACACGTTCTCACCCAGCCGCGAGATCGTGCCGTCGTCGATCACCTTGCCGTCTTCATCGCACCAGCAGCAATAAATCACCTGCCCGACCTTGACCTTGTGGATGTCGCGCGTGATCACGCGGTTCACCAGCTTGGTCGCGTCTTTCCCGGTGACCAGGTACTTGTAGAGCGGCGTGATATCGATCATCGCGCACGCATTGCGGATGGCGTTGTACTCGTGCTCGTGATGCACCTCGTACACGCTGACCGTGTAATACCCCGACCACTCCCGGTAGTTCAGGCTGTGACAAAGAGGAAAAGTGCGCTCGTGAAAAGCAGTTCCGATGGGCAAAGCAGTCCCTCGCAGTGAAATGTCGAAGGCGGATTATAGCAGTGAAGCTAAGTCTGGCTCGAAAGCGAGAAGTTTCACTGATCCGTCAGATGAGTGCAAAGGCTTGTCAAATCCAGTTGAGGGGTGTAGGACATGGCGACGAGAATACGGCTCCTCCTCCAATATCTTGGCCTTCTGTATGAGCCTCAAAACAGATTTTTCTTGAGTGTAGGGAGCGGGTTGCGCGAGCGCCCGCCCAATGAATCGAAGATAGGCCAACCGGCGACCGGCGATGGGTCAGGGGCTCAACAGCTTCAAAACTTGCCAGTTGCCTCGTAGGCAGCTGCGATTCTCTGCCGATTCTTGATGTCAGCCAGAACCGCCTCTATGCCAGATTGTGCATACATTTGAGCCATTCTCACCCGCGACAAATCCCTCGCCCTCAGCTAGAATGGCAAACTTAATCTGCATGCGCCGCTCTCTCATAGCCTGGTCCGTTCGCCTCAGCGGTCTCTGATCGCCACACACTCGTCTGCAATTATCCCTGCTCCCAATTTCACAAGATTGCTAGCAGTTGGCGGCCAGCAGCTAGCGGCCAACCAAGACCTGCTCGAAGCTCGAGGCTCAAAGCTCATGGCTATCAAATACGACATCATCGTGATCGGCGGAGGCCACAACGGCCTCGTCAACGCCGCCTACCTCGCCAAGGCAGGCAAAAAGGTTCTCGTGCTTGAACGCCGCCATGTGCTCGGAGGCGCCGCCGTCACCGAAGAAGTCTTCCCCGGCTTCAAGTTCTCGGTCTGCTCCTACGTGGTCTCGCTGTTGCGGCCCGAAATCATCCGCGACCTCGACCTCCCGCGTCACGGCCTCGAAATCCTCCCGCTCGACGGCACCTTCACGCCCATGCCCAGTGGCGATTACCTGTGGCGAGTGAACGATCACGGCCGCACGCATCGCGAGATCGCGCGCCACTCCAAGGCCGACGCCGAGGCCTACGACGAATTCGGCAAAGCCATGCAGGCCATGTGCCGCTTCGTGAAGCCCATCCTCGGCATGGTGCCGCCCGACCCGGCGACGCTGAACCCGCGCGAACTGATGAAGCTGCTCTTCATCGGCCGCCGTTTCCAGGACCTGCCCAGCGGCGACAAGTACAACCAGGTGCAGCTCATGACCATGAGCGCCGTCGACTTCCTCGACCAGTGGTTCGAGACCGACGTGCTCAAGGCGACGATGTCCGCGTCGGGAATCATTGGGACGTTCCTCGGCGTGCGCTCGCCGGGGACAGCGTACGTTCTGCTCCACCATTACATGGGAGAAATCGACGGCGCATTCCGTGCCTGGGGATTCGCGCGCGGCGGAACTGGCGCCATCTCGAATGCAATCGCCGGCGCGGCCCGCGAAGCAGGAGTCGAAATCCGCACGCAAGCTCCCACGGCAAGAATCATCGTCAAGGAAGGCAAAGCAAAGGGCGTCGTCCTCGCCAATGGCGACGAAATCTACGCCGACATCGTTTCATCCAGCGTCGACCCGAAGCACACTTTCATCGACTTCATCGAGCCCGGCCACATCGCTGACGAGTTCCTTGCAGAAGTCCGCCGCTACAAGTACCGCGGCTCCTCCGGCAAGGTGAACCTCGCGCTCGACGGCCTGCCGAATTTCAAGTGCATGCCCGGCGAAGGCGCGCACCTGCGGGGCGCGATCTCCATTTCACCTGCCGTCGAATACATGGAGCGCGCCTACGACGACGCCAAGTACGGACACTTCTCGCGCCGTCCCTACATCGACATGGTCATCCCGTCGCTCACCGATCCGTCGGTCGCGCCACCGGGCAAGCACGTGATGTCGTGCTTCGTGCAGTACGCGCCCTACAAGCTCGCGCCCGGCCTGCACTGGGACACGGAAAAAGAAAAATTCGGCGATACGGTCATCGATACTATCGCCGAATACGCGCCCAACATCCGCGAACTGATTCTGCACCGCCAAGTCGTCTCGCCGCTTGACCTCGAACGTGAGTTTGGCCTCACCGAGGGCAACATCTTCCAGGGCGAACTTTCGCTCGAGCAGCTTTTCTTCCTGCGCCCGGTCGCGGGCTGGGCGCAGTTCCGCACGCCGATCAAGAACCTCTACCTGTGCGGATCGGCCACGCATCCTGGCGGCGGCATCATGGGTGCGCCCGGGCGGCTTGCCGCGCTGGAGATACTCAAAGACGTCAAGGGGGCCGCATAGCCATGGCCGACAAGCGCGACATCGTCATCATCGGCGGCGGTCACAACGGTCTGGTCACCGCTTTCTACCTCGCCAGGGCCGGGTTCAAGCCGCTCGTCCTCGAAGGCCGCCCGCAAGTGGGTGGTGCCGCCATCACCGAAGAATTCCATCCCGGGTTCAAATGCTCGACGCTTGCACACAACGCCGGACCGGTCCGTTCCGACATCGTCGTCGACATGCAACTGGCTCAGCACGGCCTGAAGCTGATTACGCCTGAGGCCAGCGTGGTTTCGCTCACGCCTGAAGGCCGCGCGCTCACGCTCTACAACGATCCTTACAAGTCGGCGAAGGAAATTGCCGCTCATTCGCAGAAGGACGCCGACAACTATCCCGCGCTTCAGGAATCTCTCGGCAAGATGGGCAGCGTCATTGCCGATGCGCTCAGGATGACCCCACCCGACATCGACAGCCCCAGCCCCACCGACCTCTGGGGCATGCTGCAGACCGGGCGGGCTCTGCGCAAGCTGGGCAAGAAGGACCTCTACCGCGTCCTGCGCTGGGGCCCGATGGCCGTCGCCGACCTAGTTGCCGAGTATTTCGAGACCGATCTGTTGCGAGGGACCATCGCCGCGCGCGGTATCTTCGGGACGTTCCTTGGGCCCTGGTCGGCGGGCAGCGCGCTGGTGCTGCTGATCCGCGCCGCCGGTGACTCGACTCCCGCCGGCTCTGCCCTGTTCGCTGCCGGAGGCACAGGCGCACTCACCCAGGCCATGGCCGCCGCCGCCCAAGCCGCCGGTGCCGAAATCCGCACCAACGCCGAAGTCGCCGAGATCCGGATCAAGGACGGCGCAGCCGTTGCGGTCGTGCTGAAGTCCGGCGACGAGATTGCCGCGAAGACCATCATTTCCAACGCCGACCCCAAGCGCACGCTGCTGAAGTTGGTTGATCCGATCCACCTCACTCCCGGCTTCGCCGAAAAGCTGCAGCACTACCGCACCATGGGAGCGGTCGCCAAGATCAACCTGGCTCTGAGCGGCCTGCCGATGTTCACCGCGCTGAAGAATAGCAACTCCGCTGTGCTCTCCGGACGAATCCAGATCAGCCACGGCATCGACTACCTGGAGCGCGCCTTCGACGAATCGAAATACGGAAACTTCTCGAAGCAGCCGTATCTTGAGGTCACCATCCCCTCGCTCACCGACCCGACGCTTGCCCCCAGCGGCCAGCACGTGATGTCGATTTACATGCAATATGCGCCGTACAAGCTGAAAGGCGACTGGAACGCCCAGCGCGGCGCACTCGGCGACGCTGTCGTCAACACCCTCGCGCAGTACGCCCCCGGCCTGCCGGGTCTCGTGCTCGAAGGCCAGATCATCACGCCCAAAGATCTCGAAGACACCTACGGCCTCACCGGGGGCCACATTTTCCACGGCGAACTGGCGCTCGATCAATTCTTCACCATGCGCCCGCTGCTGGACTGGGCCCGCTACCGCACGCCCATCACAAACCTGTATCTTTGTGGAAGCGGCACGCACCCAGGCGCCGGGCTGACCGGAGGTTCCGGCGCCAACGCCGCGCGCCAGATCCTGAAAGACCTGAAGAAGTAGAACGGAAGGTGTGTGTGTCGGCTCTTTGCGTGAAGGACCCAGGGTAAGACCTCGGAGCTTCGCAAGGAGTCTTCTCCTGAAAGGGCCAACCGCGGTGCGGCCAGAAGCTGCCTCATGGCGCTTGGAATGGAGTGTGCGACCTGCGACTTCGACCCAACCCGGCCAATGCCCTATTCCTCTCCCTGCTGCTGGGCTGCCTGGCTGCGCCCCGGGCTGAAGCTGCAGAACTGCATCAAGACACGGCGGTAGCGTTTGACCGCTACATCGGCGTCACCGAAACCCGCATCAAGTCAGAGCTCCAGAATGGCGTTTTCCTGTTCATTGACGACTGGCCCCAGACGAATCGCGCGGAAGCCTACGCGCAGCTCCGACAGGGACAAATTCTGATCCGCCAGGTGAACACCCGGGAAGAGGGGCGTCCTATCGACGTACCTCACGGACTGATCCACGACTGGATCGGCGTATTGTTCATCCCGAATGCGTCGCTGCCGCGGACCCTGGCTGTCGTCCAGGACTACGCTCATCACCAGGACATCTACAAGCCTGAGGTGCGCCAGTCCCGGCTGCGCGAACGGAACGGCGATGATTTCAAGGTTTCTCTCCAGCTCTACAAAAAATCGCTGGTCACCGTCGCGATCAACGCCGACTTTGACGTCCATTATGAACGGCTAGGAACGGACCGTGCCGTGAGCCGCTCATACTCCACGCGACTCGCCGAGGTGGAGAACTACGGTCAATCGAACGAGCACGAAATGCCCGTCGATGATGCGCATGGCTATCTGTGGCGCCTTTACAGCTACTGGCGGTTCGAGGAAAAAGACGGGGGCGTCTACGTGCAGCTCGAATCGGTCGGGCTGAGCCGCGGCGTGCCCGCCATTTTCGCCTGGCTGGTAAACCCACTGCTGCGAAGCATTCCGCGCGGGACCCTTTTAAGCCTGCTCGGCGCTACGCGAGCCGCCGTCGCCAAGCCGGGGTAGCGGGCCCGCTTCGGCGCAACTTTCCTGAATCCGCCGGGGCGGCCCTCGCACCAGGTTTTACACGGCCAGCCGATGGCGGCAAGGCCCCGAGTTGCTACTATTTCGGAGAGTCAGGCGCGACAGCGTCCCGTGACTTAGACCTCGACGATGGCCCTCCGGAGGCGGAAACCAACCCCATGCGAAGCAGCGCCGTCCTTCTCATCAGTTGCCCCGACCAGAAAGGCCTGGTCGCCACCGTGTCCGATTTCATCTTCCGGCATGGTGGCAACATCCTGCACACCGACGAGCACACCGACGCCGAGTCCGTCTGGTTCCTCATGCGCGTGGAGTTCGATTCTCACGGCTTCGATCTGCCGCTGAGCGAATTCGCCCGGCACTTCGACCCGATCGCAGACCGGCTGGGCATGGAATGGCGTCTGGCGCAGCCGGGCGAGCGCAAGCGGATGGTCATCATGGTTTCCAGATACGACCATTGCCTCGTCGACCTGCTGTATCGTCACAAGATCGGCGAACTCAACTGCGACATCCCGCTCATCATTTCCAATCATCCCGACAATCAGGCGATCGCTGACTTCTACCAGGTCCCCTTCGTGGCCATTCCAGTGACCAAAGACAATAAGGCCGCAGCCGAACAAAAGCAGATTGCCCTGATCCACGAGAACCAAGCCAATTTCGTGGTGCTCGCGCGCTACATGCAGGTGCTCTCCACCCAGTTTGTCGCGACTTTCCCCAGCGGCATCATCAACATTCACCACTCCTTCCTGCCCGCGTTCGTCGGAGCCAGACCTTATCACCAGGCCTTCCAGCGCGGCGTTAAACTCATCGGCGCCACCAGCCACTACGTTACCGAGGTACTCGACGACGGGCCCATCATCGAGCAGGATGTTGTCCGCATCTCCCACCGCGACTCGGTGGAAGACCTGATCCAGAAGGGCCGCGACCTGGAGAAAGTCGTCCTCTCCCGTGCCGTGCGCTGGCACACCGACGACCGCGTTCTGCTCTACGGGAACCGCAAGACCGTCGTCTTCGACTGACTGGGAATGGGAAAGTCAGCGCTGCGGGCCTGCTTGGCCCGTGCGGCAAAGACGGCGGGAGCGAGGGCGCACTTTTACCTGCTAACCCCCACTTGGTCAATACCTTGCCTCCAGGTCATCGTTCCTCCAATTTGCCCGCAGTTCCTCGTAACCTGATGATTTCACTCGATCACGTGCAGGGAAGGTTCCGCAGAATTACCCCCCGGTAAACACGCCGCCTTGCTCTTCCCGAAGCACCCCAAGCACCCCATCGCCGGCCCCCGGGGCGGAGAGATTGCGTTTAACCGCTCAGGAGTCGCCGTTTGCCCGCCGATTCCATTGATTCTGCCGCGCGGCCGACGGCTATCTGCGTGCCTGCAAAAGGGTTCCCCATGGAAGTGCATGGCACGGAAGTAAGGTTTCGATTTTCCCGACCTCGATTACTCTAACGTTACCGTGTTGAACGGAGAAGTTCCTGAGCAGGTGAAGCTTTGATCGAAGATCAGAAGTGGGAGCTGTCGATCCTGGCCAACGTAAACGGCTTCTACCAGAAGCTGCTGCGCGATCATCTGCAGGGCGAGCTTCCAGTGCACCCGGGGCTGGAAGATGAGGCCATCCACAACGCCAGCACCAACCTCCGCGACATTCTGGGCAAGATGCATCGCTGGCTGCAGCTGCTCGATATGGCCATCACGCCAGCGATGGTGCGCCAGGCGCTCACCGCCGACACCGATCCCGAGATCGCCGAGGCTCTGCTTCGCTACTACACGCGCAAACGCGAATTTACCGAGGCCGACCGCGACAAAACGGATCTGGTGGCGACGTTTCTTTACCGGCATCCCCGTGTGCCCGGGCAGTGGGAGCGCCGCGGATACGGACTCGACGGCAGCCTGCCCCTGTCGCCGTTTGAAATTGCACTGATTGAGATTCTTGCCGACGCCGATGCTCCCCTTCTGCCGGAGGAGCACGTCCAGTTGTTGCGCGAGTTCGAGCCCTTGCGCCAGCAGGTGGAAGGGTTTCTGAACTTCAACGCGCTCATCGATTCCGGCATCATGATGAGAGTACGTGAGTTGAAGCAGTCCTTCGGGCGCTCGTTTTATCATCCTGGCGTGCTGGCGACGATCGCGCCCTACAACGTCGCCTTTGGAGAGCGCTTCGATGAGCTTTTCGGGCTTGCCATCGGCGAGATCAAGCTCTTCGCCAAGGCCGTCGAAGAACTGGGCGGCAGCATTCTGAGCAATGTCGACGGTGTAGATGTCACGGTAGAACACGTGCAGTCCCTGCAGGAAAGCGAACTGCTGAAGATCGACTACGTGGCCGCGCTCGACAAGTTCCGGCGCGTCTCCAAGCTCAAGAAAGAGATCGATAAGCGGCCGCGCGTGCGCCGCGCCGCCCCCACCAACGGCCCGGTCCCGCTGCGTTCTTTCAGTGGAGCAGCAGCTGCCGCCAAACCGGCCCGCGCTGCCGTGCGTCCCGCTCCCGTAAAGCATGTGGCCCTGCCGGTCACCGCACAGCAGTTGTCGGTGGAAGAAGCGAAGCTGGCGCGCGTGCAGGAGTCGATCCGCATTTTCGTGCGCGTGGCCGACCCGAAATTCCGCCAGGTGGTCCCCATGCGCTACTTCAACCTGAATCTCACGCCCGCGGAAGTCGAGGCCTACTGCGCGGATTACCTGGAAGAGAAGAGTCTGCGCGCCGAAGTAGGACGCACGCTGCTGCGCAGCGTCGCGGTCATTGGGCGCATCCAGACCGAGCTCGAGGAATTGAAGCGCTGCCAGCCCGCAACTTCCTTATGGAAGATGCGCGCCGATGCGCTGGTCGTTCTGTTGGAGGTAGCGCGCCTGGCCTACGAGGCCGGCAGCCGCGTGATCCAGAATGCGCAGGAATCCAGCGAAGAAGACGCCGCGGATGTAGTGCAGGTTTCCATGCAGAAACTGCGGGAGCGCGCGGAGCTTGTGGTGAAGACGCTGGCTATGTGATGGGCCTCCGGCTTGCTGGCTTCTGGCTTGAGCCCTCCTCGCACCCCTCATATTTCTGGCTTGCTTGCGGGCATGCGGCGAAGGCCTGACTCTTGCTCAATCCCGACGGTAAGTCTCCATCCTCCCGGCAAAACAGACCTTCTCCTTTGCCCATTTCGCTTGCGTGTCGGGACGACAATCTCGAGAACGCGGGATGAACGCAGAGAAGGATTCAGGCCGGGCTTTGCGCCCGGCCTCGACAGACCCGCGTCGCTTCAAACCATTCCCGCTGCAACCTGACGACTGGCGCTGACTGCTAGTTGATGTCGAACTGCTCCTCGTGTAGCGTGCCGTCGGACTTCACGATGATGGTGCGCTTGGTCAGTTCTTCCATTTCGTTCAGCCAGCGGCCGTTCTGGGCCTTCAGGGCCTTGGCCACCTCCGGATTCACGCGCAGCAGGATGTCCTGGCGTTCGATGTGCTTGGCCATCTTGCGCATCTCGACGTAGATCTCGTTGCACACAGTCGTGACCGACTTGATGAAGCCGGTGGCCTCGCAGTGCGGGCAGGGCGAACCGATGGTGCGCTCGAGCGACTGCTTCACGCGTTTGCGGGTGATCGCAACCAGTCCGAAGTCATTAAACTGCAAGACCTTCGACGGCGCGCGGTCGTTGCGCAGTTCTTCTTCGAGCGCCTGCATGACCTTCTGGCGGTTGCGGCGCTCGTCCATGTCGATAAAATCGATCACGATGATGCCGCCCAGGTCGCGCAGGCGAATCTGGCGGACGATTTCCTTGATTGCGTCGATGTTGGTCTTGACGATGGTGTCTTCCAGGCGCTGCGTTTTGCCGACGTATTTGCCGGTGTTGATGTCGATCGCCACCAGCGCTTCGGTCTGGTTGATGACGATGTAGCCGCCGCTCTTTAGCCAGACTTTGGACTTGAGCGCCTTGTCGATTTCTTCCTTCAGGCCGAACTGCTCGAACAGCGGCGTTTCCTTGGTGTAGAGCTTTACGCGCCGCACCAGCGCGGGTTGAAAGCGGTTGGCGAAGCGCAGGATGCGCTCGTATTCCTGTTCGGTGTCGACCCAGATGGCCGAGAAATCAGAGGTGACCTGGTCGCGCAGCACGCGCTCCACCACGTTGAGGTCGTGGTAGATCAGGGCCGGCGCTTTGCCTTCATCGGAACGCGTCTTGATTTCGTGCCACAAGTTCTTGAGGAAACGGATGTCGGCGCGAAGATCTTCTTCCGATGCTCCGGCGGCGGCGGTGCGGACGATGAACCCGCCCTGGCCGTTTTCGCGCTCGCTGAGGATGATGCGCTTCAAGCGCTGACGTTCTTCCTCGGAGGAAATCTTCCGCGACACGCCGGTGTGGTTCACTGTCGGCATGTAAACCAGGAAGCGTCCCGGCAGCGCGATGTGGCTGGTGATTCGGGCGCCCTTTTTGCCAATCGGTTCCTTGGCGATCTGCACTAGGACTTCCTGTCCCTCCTTCAGCAGGTCGCTGATCAGAGGAACCTGGGAATTTTCGCGGCGGGGAGCGCCGGAGCGGAAGCGGCGGCCTCCGCGGCGTCCGCGGCGGCGGTCAAACGAGGGGCGTTGGGCGCGCTGCGTGTACCCGGCCGTGCCGGCAGGAGCCCTTACTTCGACGCGCGCCTCCACCGTGCCGTTGCCGCGGGCTTCGGCGTCGAGCAGCGCCTCCGCTTCGGCCTGCGCATCTTCGATTTCGGCTTCCACGGCATCTTCTTCGCTCTCCTCTTCCCCATCTCCGTTGCCTGCGAAGGTCTCGCCGGCAACCGACGGGCTTTCTGCGTCCCCCGCGGCTTCCGAGGCCGCCGCGGCGCCATCAGCCGGCTCTCCCGTCGCGGCAATCTCCAGCGTGCGCGGCGGGTGGTAGCCCTCGGCCGCGCTGGTTTCTTCTTCCAGTTCTTCGAAGACCGCGTCTTCCTCGAGCTCCTCTACGTAGTGGGTGAGGTCGGTTTCTTCCTCCTCGATGACCTGCTCTTCGACGTGGCCTCCCGGATTGCCGAACGCGGCCCCGGTCGGCGTGGAAGGTTCGCCGCTCCCGGCCTCCGAGGCGGCGAGCCCCGTGACCACTTCGTCATGTGCTTCTTTCTCGACCGCGGAAATGTCTTCGCGGACGGGCTCGCCAGCGAACGCGGCGGTCAGGTGCATGCGGTCCTGCAAAGCGTGTTCGCGTTCCCACTCCTGGTGGGCCGCCTCGTCCGGATGATCTCCGTCCCCGTGCTGTTCGTGCAGGGGCTCGGCCAGGCCGGCCGCGAAAAGCGGCTCGTCCTCGGGAAAGCTGCTCGCAACATTCGCCGGGGAAGCCTCCGGGGATGTCTGTTCGGGGGAACCGGAAGCGGCCACCGGCGGCTGGCTGGCGCGGCCACGATATTTGGAGATGGATTCTCCGGGAAGAATGATCGGCTGGTACCCGGGAGGCGGTCCATATTCGTCATCGCGCCCGCGGAAGCGGCTTTGCGGCTCGGACGGGGAGGCGGACTCGCTGGAGCGGTGGAAGCGGCGCTCGGAACGGTTGCCGCGATCGTCCTCGAAGCGGCGGCCCCGGCGGCGGCGCCGGTTGCGAAAGCCTCCGCGCTCCCGGGCTGGTCCCTCGCCGGTGCCGGGTTCGGCCACAGTCGCCGGCTCGGCGGCCGCTAACCTGCTTTCCGAAGGACCCTCGTCCGCGAAGGGCTCGGACTCGATCACATAGGACGCAGCATCTGCGGGAACCGCGGCCGCCGGCGCTTCGCTGCGCGCCGGCTGCGGCCGGCTCTCCGAAACCGCCGGACGGTTCGTGGGGACGACGTCGTTGAGATCGTCCTCCTGCTCCTCCAGTTCCATGAAATCGGAAACGTACAGGAAAGCGTCGCGCTCCAGGCCGATGTCGACGAAGGCGGACTGCATTCCGGGAAGCACCCGAGTGACGCGTCCTTTGTAGATGGATCCGGCCAGGGTGTATTCGTTTTCGCGTTCCAGATAAATTTCAGCCAGTTGATCATCCTCGACCAAGCCCACCTTGGTTTCGTGGGGCGTCGAGGTGACAAACAGTTCTTTGCTCATTCCAACTCCGGGGACTGACGCCTGCTCAGGCGGCAGTGTTCACCGGGCCAAAGACGGAGAGAGGAGGGGAGGATCGAGCGTCGCGATAGGTACGGGTCCAGGGAAAAATGGACCGGCCTTCCGGGAACCGTCCCGGAAGCGAATCCTTTGCGGAAGCTTGGGAATCTTGTGCACGTCTCGCAATGTTGCGCCCTCGCCGGGGTTGTGACCGCTCTCTCCTCAGAGGGGGCCGTTTCCCGCCCGGCAGCGCCAGCTGCAATCCTGCCCGGCCTCTTACTCTTCTCTGGCCGGTGAATGCCCTCTTCACGCGAGGGCGATCGTAATCTTGGTTTCGGCCGCGCCCAGCGGACGCGGGTACTGCTTCTGGTTGGGTCGCGCGGCCTGCATCAGTTCACGAAACGGCGCATACGGACATTCATCACCATGCCCAGCGCCAGAAACATAAACAGGACCGAAGACCCGCCATAACTCATCAGTGGCAACGGTATGCCGGTGACCGGCATGAATCCCACCACCATGCCGACGTTGACCAGGATATGGAAGCTCAGCACCGCCACCACACCCATCACCAGGAACGTCCCAGCGCGGTCGGGCGCTGTCTGAGCGTTCTGGGTCAACCGCATCAGCACAATAAAGTATAACAGGAGCACCCCCAGCGCGCCTACGAACCCGTGCTCCTCGGAAAACGCGGCAAAGATGAAATCGGTTTGCGGCACCGGCAGATAAGAGAGGTGGGTCTGGGTGCCCGTCCCTCCCCAGATTCCTCCCGAACCCACGGCGATTTTCGATTGAATGACCTGGTAGCCGGAACCCTGCTTGTCGGCCTCCGGCGCCATGAAGCTGATCAGGCGGTCCTTCTGATAAGGCTTCAGTTTGTGCCAGGCCAGGGGCATGACCAGGCCGGCCAGCAACACGACCGTAAGAGCCTGCTTGGCGCGCACGCCGCCCAGGAAGATTCCCATCACGGCGATGGGGATGTACGTCAGGGCCGTGCCCAGGTCGGGCTGGGCCAGCACCATCAGCATGGGAATGCCAACGATCGCTCCCGACTTCAGGAAGTCGGACCAGGACAGCTCGCGATGGTGTAGGTCAGCGAAATACTTGGCAACGGCCAGGATCAGGATCAGTTTGACCCACTCGGACGGCTGGAAATGCTGCCCGCCGGGGAGCTTGATCCAGCGCCGCGCCCCCAGATATTTCTGCCCGAAAATCATGACCGAGACGAGCGCGGCGATGGCCGCGATGTACATCCAGTGGACCTGTTCGAGAAGGGCCTGGTAGTTGAGCAGGCTGATCAGGAACATGCCGATCAGCCCGCCGGCGATCCAGTACAGCTGCTTGATGTGGGCGCCGGCAAATTTCGTGTGCATGGTGGCGCTATGGATCTCCATCACCCCGAGGCCGCAGATCAGCAGCACGAAGCCGATCAGCAGCCAGTCGAAATCGCGGTATGAGACGTATCTGGACATCAGTCGTCAGCTTTCAGTCGCCGGTCGCCAGCTTGCCGGTGGCTTGCAGCGAAGCCCTTTTCCTTGCTTGGTCACTCGGCACTTGAGACTCGTTCGCCACTCGTTTCTCGGCACTCGCGACCTGGGACTCGCAACTAGTGCAGCCCGGGCGCGGCGGTGGCCAGCGGCAGCCTGGCACCGGCGTCGAGGTCGAAGGCGAGATGACCCGCCTGCAGTCCATCGTCGCCCCGCTCGCCGGGGGTGTTCCAGACTGCGCCGATCTCGACGTGGTCCGAGCCTTTGGCCATTTTGGTGGGCTGGCGCCGCTGCTTCTCCACGTAAGCCTTGATGACCGCCGCAGCCGTGCGCGCCGCCAGATAGCCGTGCTCTCCCTCTTCCAGCAGAGCGCAAACGACGATCTCGGGATTCCGCCGCGGCTCGACCCCCACGAACCATCCGTTGTCCTTAAAATTCTTTCCCGCGGCGCCCAGCTTGGCCTTCAGGGCATTGCTGATGGTCTGGGCGCTGCCGGTTTTGCCGGCGAAGTCGATCCCCTGCAAATGCGCGCTGGGCGCAGTCCCGCCCGGATTCACGACGCCGGCCATCGCATCGGTAATGATTTCCCAGTTCTTTGGGTCGATGGGAACCTGCGTGCGCTCAGGCACGTTGGACGTGGGCACCACGCCCGAAGGCAAATCACTGGGATTGGTCACGTGCGGGCGTACCAGCAGGCCGCCGCTGGCAATGCCTCCAATAGCCCGGGCCATCTGGATCGGAGTCACGGCCACCGCGCCCTGCCCGATGCCGACTGAGATCGTTTCCCCCGCGTACCACTTCTGTTTGAAGTTGCGGATTTTCCACTCTTCCGACGGCATCACTCCGCTCACTTCCTGGGGCAGGTCGATGCCCGTCTTCTGGCCCAGTCCAAACGCGGTCGCGTACCTGGCGATGCGGTCGATGCCCAGTTTTTCCGCCAGCGTGTAGAAGAACACGTCGCAGGACTGATAGATCGCCTTGCTGATGTCGACCAGGCCATGCACCCGGTGCTCGGCGACGACCCAGCATTTGAAATAGCGCCCGTAGAAGGTGGCGCCGCCGTTGCAGTTCACGTGCATGTCTTCGGCGATGCCTTCCTGCATGCCGGCGGTGGCCATGATGATCTTGAACGTCGAGCCGGGGGCGAGCTGCGCCTGGATGGCCTTGTTCAGCAGGGGATGGTCGTCGTCGTTGACCAGCTTGTTCCACTCGTCGCGCTTGATGCGCACGGCAAAATCGTTGGGATCAAATGCCGGGCGGCTGACCATCGCGAGGATTTCGCCGTTGCGGGGGTCCATAGCGACGATGGCGCCATTTTTCCCCGCCAGCGCCTCTTCGGCGGCAATCTGCAGGTCGATATCGACGGTCAGCTTCAGCTGTTTGCCGGGCACGGCGGGAGTTTCGTCGAGCCGGCCCATTTCCTTCCCCCGGCTGTCGACCAGCGCGCGCCGGGAGCCGTTCTGCCCCATCAGAATCTGGTTGTACTGCTTCTCCACGCCCGAGACGCCGACCACGTCCCCCGGGTTGTAGAACTCGAACTGCGGCTGGTTCAGCATGGTCTCGGTGACCTCGCCGACATAGCCGATCAGGTGGGCCATGAAGCCGTTGCGCGGATAGAGCCGCCGGTGCGCCATGATGGTGTCGAGTTCGGGCAGCTCGTTCTTGTGCGCTTCGATGAAGGCCAGTTCGTCGGGCGTAATGTCGTCCTTCAGGAAGATGGGCTGGTACTGCGGCATGGAGTTGAACTTGCGAATGCGTTCGCGCACTTCCTTCGGGTCGAGGTGCAGGCCGTCGGCGATGAGGTCGGCGTCGGCGTTGAGGTCGCGGCTGGAATCGCGCAGCAGCAGCGCGGAAAAGGAGGGATAGTTGTCGACAATGACGCGGCCCTCGCGGTCGAGGATCTTGCCGCGCGGCGCCAGGATGGGCACGTTGCGGATGCGGTTCCTCTCGGCCAGCTGGGCGTAGAAGTCGCTCTGCATGACCTGCAGGCGCCACAGCCCGTAGGCGAGGATCATGAAGATGACGAGGATGATGTACTGCACCGCCGTCAGGCGAATCGAGGATACTTTTTCGTCGCGACCGAACATCAGTTCTCAGTTCTCAGTTCCCAGTTGCCAGGTTCTGGTTCCCACTGAGAACCGGGAACTGGCGACTGCGAACAGGTTCCCTCACGTTCTCTGCTTGAACCGATCCAGCGCAAAGAACAGAAATACTCCTACGAACGCGTTCACCAACGAGGCCCACAACTCGTGCGGCCAGCCCCACTGTACGTTCAGATTCACCAGGCCGCGCGCCACCAGGAAGTAGACGATCTTGTTCAGAACGCAAAAAGCCAGTGTGACCAGCAAGCGGGCGCCGGCATTCTCGACGTCGAGCTTCACGCCCAGCGATGAGGCCAGGTAACCCACGATGGTCTTGGCGATGCCGTTGATGCCCAGAGGCAGGTGCGTGAGCGCGTCCTGAAACACTCCGATGGCCCCGCCGGTGAGCAGGCCCGATACCGGGTTGCGCCGCGAGATGGCGAAAAAAATCGTCACCAGCAGCGGCAGGTCGAGCATGGCAAAGAACGGGAACTGCTGCGGCAGCCACGCCTGCAGGAACAACGCCGTCGCCGGCACGCCCAGCGTGATCGGCCAGTTAAACCGGTAGACTTCAACCTGCTCGCCCGAGGTGTAAGTGATGGGCACGTTATTGCGGTCCGTCCTGCGCGCGAACATCGTTCTCGGTGGCCGGCTTCAACGCGCCGGGCGGACGGTTTGCGGGCCTGGACGCGGGCGCCGTCCCCGTGGTGACCGGCTTGGGCGGGGCCGTGTCCCTCTGCGCCTGTTGCGTCGGCTTCTCGGTGGACTTTGCCGGGTTCGACTCAGCCGGCTTCGGGGGCGCTTCGGCGGCGGGTTTGCTCACGCCCAGCGCCGGCGTGGCCGCTCCGGGCTGGGGGCTTGCGGACGGCGCTGTCTTCCCTGCATCCGTCGCGGGCTTGTCCGGGACCGAGGGCAGCCGCTGCGCCAGGATGTCGACCGCGCGCGTCGTCCCAGCCTCCAGTTGCGTGGGTTCGCGCTCGACCAGCTTGGTGACCACCAGGACCTCTTCCAGCTTGTTGAGATTGGCGGCCGGCCTCACGCGAATGTTCAGGAAAAGATCCGGTCCCTGTCCAACCCGGGTCACCGTGCCGACCGGAAGGCCCTTGGGGAAGATGCGGTCGCCGCCACTGGTACGAACTTCTTCTCCCACCTGCACGGCGTTGTCGCTCATGATGTGCTCGAGCACTACCTCGCCGCCGGGAGTGCCGCGCACAATACCCTGCAGCCGCGACTTCTCGAGGATCCCTCCCACGCCGCTCGACTGGTCGTCGATGAGCAGCACCTGCGAGGTGGACCCGAACACCTTCAGCACCTTGCCGACGATGCCGTCGACCGTGATCACCGCCATGTCGGGCTTCAGCCCGTCGCGCTCGCCCTTGTCAAGGTAGAGAACGCGCGATTGCTCGCTGCCCCCGGTCCCGATCACCTGCGCGGCCACGGTCTGGGAAATGAACTGCTCCTTGAAAGCAAGCAGGGCCTGCAGGCGGCGCGCCTGGGCCGCATCTTCATTGAGGCGCACCTGCTCCAAGCGCAGGCGCTCGATCTCGCCCTTGAGTTCGCGGTTCTCCGCCCGCACCCCGCGCAGATACACGTAGTTGTGCCAGAGGTTCCAGCTGCCGCCGTGCATCCAGTTGAGGACCTTCTCGAAGGGAGTGATGGAATTGACGGCCCAGATACGAATCAGGCGGGTGGATTCCGTATCGGTCGTGCGCTTGACCTGCACGGCCAGTCCCAGCACCTGGACCACCAGGACACAGGCCAGCACGATCAGGTTCTTGTAACGGCCGAGGACGGATTCCATAACACCAGTTTCAAGTTTGCAGTTTCCGGTTTCGAGTTTCCGCTTACGGAATACTCAGCCTAGTCGAGTCGTTCGGGAAGTCACGGGCTGGCCAGCACACCTGAAACTTGAAACCCGAAACTCGAAACCGTTACTCAATCGAAATCTTCCGCAGCAGCTTGAAGTCGCTGAGCATTTTGCCCGTGCCCAGCACCACGCTGCACAGCGGGTCATCGGCGATGGATACCGGCAGCCCGGTTTCCTCGCGAATGCGCTTATCGAGGTTCTTCAGTAGCGCGCCGCCGCCGGTCAGCACGATGCCGCGGTCGCTGATATCGGCCGAGAGTTCGGGCGGCGTGCGCTCCAGCGCCACGCGCACCGCGTTCATGATGGTCGAGACACATTCGCTGAGCGCCTCGCGAATTTCGCTGTCATCAACCGTGATGGTCTTGGGCACGCCTTCAATCAGGTTGCGGCCCTTGATTTCCATGGTGAGCGGCTTGTCGAGCGGATAGGCGCTGCCGATCTCGATCTTGATCTGCTCGGCGGTGCGCTCGCCGATGAGCAGGTTATATTTCCGCTTCAAGTAGTTCATGATGGCCTCGTCCATCTGGTTGCCGGCCATGCGCACGGACCGCGAGTAGACGATGCCACTCAGCGAAATGACGGCAATGTCGGTCGTGCCCCCGCCGATATCGACCACCATGTTGCCGCTGGGCTCGGTGATGGGCAGCCCGGCGCCAATCGCCGCCACCATGGCCTGTTCGACGAGGTAGACTTCGCTGGCTTTCGCGCGGTAGGCCGAGTCCATGACCGCGCGCTTTTCCACTTGCGTGATCTCCGAAGGCACGCCAATCACGATGCGCGGGTGCACCAGCATCTTGCGGTTGTGCGCCTTCTGGATGAAGTAATTGAGCATTTTCTCGGTGACTTTGAAGTCGGCAATCACGCCGTCCTTCATGGGCTTGATGGCCACGATGTTGCCCGGAGTGCGGCCGAGCATTTCCTTGGCCTCTTTGCCCACCGCTTCGACCTCGGCGCTGTTCTTGTTGATGGCCACGATCGAGGGTTCGTTCACCACAATGCCCTTGCCCCGCGCATAGACCAGCGTGTTGGCCGTGCCCAGATCGATGGCGAGGTCGCTGGAGAAAATGCTGAACAGCGACCGCAGATTATGAAAACGCCCCGCGCCATTGTGAAACCCGTTGGTTGACATACGCTTTTCTTCGCTCCCCGCTCGGAGCGACCGAGCACGGTCCCCCGCCCCGAGTGAATCTTGGTCCGGTCAAGGGATTCCTCTTTATTCTATTGAATAATCCCGTCCTCTGCCGAACACGAAAGGTCTTGCCCCCCGGTCAACTCCCCTGGGGCCGCTACTGAATCACCACTTTCTGTTGCTTCGTGCTGACTCCGCCCTGGGCGTTCTGCGCCGTGACCGTGATCGTGCTCTCCCCGGCGGGCAGCGGCGGCGTGAAGTAGTGAAACGTGCCGTCGCTGGTCACGATGGGCACTTCATGGCCATTGACCATGACCCGCGCTCCCGTTTCCGTCTTGCCCGTCACTTCAATCACGTGGCCATGCTGGATCAGGGGATCGATCTCCAGATCAATGGCTACTTCATCTTTGCCCTTGGGAATGATGGTGAAACGGTTCTTTTCGCTCTCCACCGACTCCTTGCCGTTGGCGTCCAGCGACTGCACCATCCAATAATAGGCCCCCAGGCCCAGGCCGGTTACGGTCACATCGGCGGTCGAAACCGCCTTGTCCACGATGGTGGAAGAGAAATACGGGTTGCGAGAGATGCGCAGTCGGTAGCCGCTGGCATTGGCCATCGCCGTCCAGGAAAAGGAAACGTCCTTGGTCTTGGCGCCGCCCGTGGTGAACAGGGGCATCATGTTCGCCGGCGTAATCGGGGTCGGCGGTCCGATTTCCTTGACCTTGGCGATCTTCTCCGATTTCGCCTTGAAGGTCGCGCGCTCCCAATCGGCCAGGTGGACGGTCTCGCCATTGCGCGCCACGTCGCCGCTGCCCTTCTTCACCAGGATTTCATGCTGATCGCTCTTGGGATCGTTGCGCACCATGGCGGCGCTTTCGGGGGCCAGCGAGGCCGTGGCCCCAGCCACGATGACCTGCGACTTCGACCCCTGGCTGTAGGTGGCCGTGGACAGATCCACGGTCCCGGTACTCACCGCGACCGCGACGTGCGTCTGCTGCTGGTCGTTGGCCGAGTTCTCCTCGATCACGATGAGCGAATCCTGCTTCACCGTGTAGTTGGTGCCGTCATTGAATACGACCTTGGCCATGCCTTCCGAGCCGGTCTGCACCACGTCGCCCTTCTCCAGGGGAATGTTGTAGTCGGCCGTGATCCAGGTGTTGCTGCTGGATTTCTTGATCTTGACGGTGCCATCAAGCGCGGTGAAACGGGCCTGCTTCTCGGTCCCGCTGCCGCCTTTTTCCGGCGGCGGCGCCATGCCCGCAATGCGCTCCAGCATGCTGGTGGTCAGGGTGCCGGCGGCTTTGACCGTGCTGTCGGTAAATTGGGGAAAGGCAAAATGCATGGCCGCCCCGAAGACGAGCGCTACCACCAGCAGCGCCAGCAAGACGCTGCGGTAGGTCACCGTCTTCCAGGCAATGTAGACACCCGGCTTGCGCTTGGACTCGGAGGCCACAAATACCCAGTTAAACCTTGAGAATATGCTGTAATTGCAACACTATCACAAGCCTGGGGGGGCCGAAACAGGGTAACAAGCTGGGTTCAGGTCCGTTGGAACATGTCCGGTGGTAAGGGAGGGTTGGCAGCTGGTAGCCGGCAGCGCAACCCGAACCTCACTCCTTTGCGCCAGAGAGCGGATCGCCTGTTTTGTGTTCGCGAATCTGAAAGATCAGGAAGTCGTGGATGGCCCGGACGGCTGCCGGCGACTTGCTCTCGATCGAAACCTCCCCGCCGCGCTCCGTTTCGCGGAACTCGTAGCGGATTCGCTTTGCCACGTGTTTCATCGCGGGAACACCGGGGGGGTCCTGATCATGGACGAACATGGGGATGTCAAAGTCGCCTGCCGAGAAGGCGCGGGCGATGTGGGTGAGGTGCATGCGGATCTGATCGCGGGCCGCGGTGTCTTTGGGATCGTTGGCAGTGACCGCGATGACTCCCCCATCGGGCTTTAACCGAAAATGATGCGTGGTGGCGATCTGCGAGAAGCCCATGCCCGTTTCGCCGCGGTGCATCATGGCGTCGCGGTCCTCCGGGCCCCGCTCTTGCGGGTGCAGCGCTTGTCCCGCAGTGCCCGCCATGAGCAAGAACAGCAGCAAGCTGCCTGCGGAGAATGCGAATCGGGAACCGCCAGTGATGTGCATAGTCCCACGGGAACTGTCAACCACAGGACTTAGACTCGCCCTCGTGGCCTTCGTCAACCGCCTGCCGATCCGAGAGGTGCCGCCGCAGCCGGCTGCTCCCTGAGCCTTGCCGACGTCGGTTCGCGCCTGTAGCATGGAATGTTTGGCGTGATTGACGAGGAGGCTTTATGGCGACTGATACCGTGGCCAATCCCGCCGCCATGGCGAGCGGCACGACCAAGATCTATAAGAACTTCATTGACGGCGAGTGGGTGGAATCGACGACTGGGGAGACCTTCGAAGATCGCAACCCGGCCGACACCCGCGAGGTGGTTGCCATTTTTCAAAAGTCCGGCAAAGCCGATGTAGAGGCTGCCGTGGACGCGGCCAAGCGCGCCTTTGAACGCTGGCGGTTGGTCCCGGCACCGCGCCGCGCCGAGATCGTCTTCCGCGCCGCCGAAATGCTGGCCGAACGCAAGGAAGAGTATTCGCGCGACATGACCCGCGAAATGGGCAAGATCATTAAGGAGACCCGCGGCGATACCCAGGAAGCCATCGACACCGCCTACTACATGGCGGGCGAGGGACGCCGCTTGTTCGGCCCGACTACGCCCTCCGAGCTCCCCAACAAGTTCGCCATGGCGGTGCGTCAGCCTCTCGGCGTATGCGGGATGATCACGCCGTGGAACTTCCCCATGGCGATTCCCTCCTGGAAGCTGTTGCCGGCGATCGTGTGTGGCAACACGTGCGTGATCAAGCCGGCGCAGGATACGCCGCTTTCGACCTTCAACCTGGTACGCACCCTGGTCGATGCCGGCGTGCCCGGCGGCGTCATCAACATCGTGACCGGATTCGGTTCCCAGATCGGCGGACCGCTGACCGAACACCCGGATGTGCGCGCCATCTCCCTCACCGGTTCCACCGCCGTGGGCCGCACCGTAGGCACGTCAGCGGCCAAGAGCTTCAAGCACTGCTCGCTCGAACTCGGCGGCAAGAACCCGATGATCGTGCTCGACGACGCCAACCTCGACCTGGCCATCGAGGGCGGCCTCTGGGGCGGGTTCGGCACCACCGGGCAGCGCTGCACCGCGACCAGCCGCATTATCGTGCAGAAGGGCGTGTACCGCGAATTCGTCGACCGCTACGTCGCCCGCGCCAAGGCGCTCAAGGTCGGCAACGGATTGGATGAATCGGTCGACATGGGTCCAGCCATCAACGAGGCGCAGTTGAAAACCGACCTGAGTTACGTGGAAATCGGCAAAGATGAAGGCGCCAAGCTGGCGTGCGGCGGCAACCGCCTGGATCAGGGCGCCTGCCAGTACGGCTTCTTCATGGAGCCCACCGTGTTCATCGATGTCGATCCGAAAATGCGCATCGCGCAGGAAGAAATCTTCGGCCCCGTGGTTTCGATCATTCCCTGCGATGGGCTGGAAGACGCCATCGAGATCGCCAATGGCATCGAGTACGGCCTGTCGTCTTCCCTCTACACGAAAGACGTCAACAAGGCATTCGTGGCGATGCGCGACCTGTACGCCGGCATCACCTACATCAACGCGCCGACGATTGGAGCCGAGGTGCATCTGCCCTTTGGCGGAACCAAAGCCACCGGGAATGGCCACCGCGAGGGCGGCATCGGCGCAATCGACTTCTACACCGAATGGAAGTCGGTCTACGTCGACTACTCCGACAAGCTGCAGAAGGCGCAGATCGATCGGTTGGACTAGGGCGGTCGTCAGTCGCTAGTCCTCAGTCGTCAGCAAGAAGGTTGTTGGGGTTCGCGATGGAGCGGCGGGCCTCCCTTCTCGCCGGACGGGCGAGGTGCCCGTCCCCTCCCCCGACCAGAGGACGCGAAGGGCGGGAAACCCTATTGTTTGGACGGCAAAAATAGCAGCGCGGCAAGGACAGCAGGTCCTTCGCTGCGCTCAGGATGACAACCTTTTCGGCTCGGGAGTTGATATGCCTGCCACGCAAGTTCGCGAAGTTGCCGCTGCCCAGCGTCTGGAGAATGTCCGTTATGCGATCCGCGACCTGGCCGTCCTGGCCGACGAGGTCGCGAAAAAGGGCCACAAGATCCTGCCCCTGAATATCGGGGACCCCCTCAACTTCGACTTCCAGACTCCCGGCCACCTGATCGAGGCCGTGTACCGGGCCATGAAAAACGGCAAGAACGGCTACGCGCCTTCACCCGGGATCCCGGAAGCGCTGGAGGCGATTCGCGGTGAAGCCGAGCGCAAGGGCATCAGCAGCGTGCGCGACGTTTTTGTCACCTCCGGCGTGAGCGAGACGGTGGATATCTGCCTGGCCGCGCTGCTGAATCCCGGCGACAACCTCCTCACGCCCAGCCCGGATTACCCGCTGTATTCGGCCGTGCTGGCCAAACTCGGGGTCGAGTTGAACACGTACGCGCTCAACGAGGACGACGGGTGGCAGCCCGACCTGATCGACGTACATAAGAAGATCGGGCCGCGTACGCGCGGCATCGTGCTGATCAATCCCAACAATCCCACGGGAGCGATGTGCTCGCGGCGCATGCTGGAGACGATTGCGGAGCTGGCGCGCCGCAACAATCTGGTCATTTTCGCCGACGAGATTTACGACAAGCTGGTCCTGGATGAGGAAGCGCACATCTCCATGGCGTCGGTGGCGCCGGATGTCCCCATCGTAACCTTCGGCGGGCTCTCGAAGAACTATCTGGCGCCGGGGTGGCGGATTGGCTGGGGCATTGTGAGCGGCGAGGCGGCGGCAGTTAAGCCGTATGTGGAGGGCATCGGCCGCCTGTTGCGCTCGCGCCTGTGCGCCAACCATCCCGAGCAGTACGCCATCAAGCCGGCCTTGGAAGGGCCGCAAGATCACTTGTGGGAAGTGACCCAAAAACTGCGTTCCCGGCGCGACCTCACGATGCAATGGTGTTCGTCCACCCCCCGGGTCAGTTGCGTTTCCCCGAAGGGAGCCTTCTATGCCTATCCCCGGCTGGAGATTCCCGAGGAGGACAATGTGTTCGTGAAGGAACTGCTGATCCAGAAACACGTGCTCGTGGTTCACGGCTCAGGGTTCGGACAGAAACCGGGCACAAAACACTTCCGCATCGTGTTTCTGCCCGATGAGCCGACCCTTTCCACCGCGTACTCGGCCATCGCCGACTTCCTGAAGGCGCGCTACAAATAGCCGCGTGCTCCCTTGGTAGCCTCGACAACCGGGCTCCCAATGGAGCGTAATGGGTCAATGCCGTGCTTCCCTAAGCGCTCCTTCTCGCTCGTCATCACGCTTCTGGGCGTGGCCCTGTCCCCGGCACTCGCCCAGGGTCCGCCACTGAATGGCAGCGCAGAGCAACTCTTCAAGGCGGGCATAAACGCCCTCTCGGGGTCTGCGGGCGGGCGCAATCATTTCGCCGCCCTGGAATACTTCCGGCGCCCGGCAGAGAAAGGCTATGGACCCGCCCAAGTCGCGCTGGGATAGCTTTATGATCCTGGACAAACCGTGGCGGCGAGTCCGAGTGACGCCGCGCACGGGTACCAGAAAGCTGCGCAGAACGGGGACCCTCTGGCGCAGTGGCTCCTCGGTCGTTTGTATTTCCCGGGACTGGGGATGCCCCGCGACCTCTCGGAGGCGCAAAAGTCGTTGACCCCGGGAGCGCAGCAGAACAATCCCTTCGCCGCGCATCTGCTGGGCCGGGTCCTGCTGGGGCGGGACTAACTCGAAGCGGCACGCTGGTTCCGCGCGGCTGCCGAACAGGGTCTCCCACAGGCGCAGTTCGCTCTTGCCATGCTGCTCAAAGAGGGGCGCGGCGGCGACCAGGACCGCCTCAGGCCTACATCGGGTTCCTGCTCGCGGCCAACGCCGGCATCGACGCCGCTCAGAACCAGGTCAGCGAGCTGGAGGGAATTCTTTCCCGCGATCAGATGAACGAGGCAAAGTCCCGCACGCTGGAAGCAGCGGTCAGCCGGTCCGTCGCCGCGCGGGGCTGCACGGGACGGGAAGGCGAGTTCGGGGAGGCTCCCAGCCCGCCTCCCCTGCGTCTCCAGCGCTTTCTGCGTTAGCTGAGACTGCCGGCAAGTCCGGCCCTGTTCTCAGCGGCTCAGGTTGCCAAACGTCGCCAGCCTTCGTTTCTGCAGGTCGGTTACATCCAGGTGGCCGGCGGCCAGTTCCTCCTCTTCGTCCGCCCATTCCTTGGCCTCGCGCCCGGCGAGCCGATGCAGCAAGGTCCCGGAGCAGGTGATACAGCAATAACCTTTGATGTAGCTCCTTTTGCCATCCTCCTGCTCGACGCAATACTCGTAGCTGAATGCCGGCGGCTGAACGAAGCACAGAGGGCAGGTCTCTGGAGCGTTAATGTACAGGGGATCAAACGTTGCGAAGAAGAGGCTGTCGTTCATGACCCACCTCGCAAATAGGTTTGATTCCTTCATCCCATAACCTGGGAAAAGGCGCTGTGAGCCGGGTCACGGGGAAGTGTCCGACGGTAACCTTGGTTCCTTTTCTGCAGCAACGTAAGCGCTGTCCCTAAATGGGAGCGGAATGGGCGCACCGTTGTCGCACCATCGCAGATTCTCAACAGGGTGCGGACATTTCTCCGCCAGCCCGTGGTCTTTCGGTCCGATTCTGTTTACACTCGGTCGAGGATTCTTCTGGGGCGCCCTGAGTGATCGACATTCATTGCCACATCCTACCGGAAGTGGATGATGGTCCGAAATCCTGGGAAGTGGCGGTGGCCATGTGCCGCATGGCGGCGGTCGACGGGATCACACACATCGCGGCCACTCCGCACTGCAATGACCAGTATCACTACGACCGCCACTATCTGGCGCAGTGCCTCGATCGGTTGCAGGAACTCGCCGGCCCGTCACCGCGGTTGACGCTGGGTTGCGACTTCCATCTTTCCTACGAGAATCTGCAGAGTGTCATGGCGAACCCGGAGCGCTACACCATCGCAGGGTCGCGCTATCTGCTGGTCGAGCTGAGCGATTTCAGCATCCCCACACAGATCGGCGAGTGCTTTCTGCAGCTGGGGGACCGTGGCGTGACCCCGGTGATTACGCATCCGGAGCGGAACGCGATCCTGCGCCCCAACCTGCAGCGGATCGTTGAGTTTGTAGAACTGGGCTGTGTGGTGCAGATCACCGCCAACGCCCTGACCGGCTTCTGGGGACAGCGCGTGGAACGGGCCGCCCGCTGGCTGCTAGAGCACGAGGCCGTGCATGTGATCGCCACCGACGCCCACGACGCCAGGCACCGTGTTCCCATTCTCTCCCGCGCGCGGGAGGCGGCTGCAGCCGTCTGCGGGGCCGAGATTGCCGAGGCCCTGGTCGAACACAACCCTCGCGCCGTCCTGCAAGGACAACCGCTCCCCTACTCCCCCAAACCAGCACTCCGGAGATAGCGGTCTGACCCTGGAGCGCGCGGCTGCGCGGACTGGTCCCCGGCCTGCCTCCCTAGAACACGTGCTCAGCCAGGTCTCCCTTGAATTGCAGCCTTTGCAGCACTCGTTCTCCCGCGGCGTTCAGTCCGTAGGATAGTTCGTCCCGATCGGCCTTTTCCTTTAAAGACACCAGATTGCACTTGGTGCGCACTTCGACGCGCCGGTCAGTTCCCAGCTGCTTGAACACCATGATGTGATTTTCCGCTTCCATCACATGGCGGACTTCATATTGCCCTTCGGGCAGCAGCACATCTCCAACGCGGGTGGGAGCCGTCAAGGTAAGCCGGCGGACGTCGGCCACGCCATACTTGTTGGTTTTGGCTGCGAGCAGGCCGGTCAGGATCAGCGCGACGGCCATCAACCGCGTCGTCATCTTGAGAGTTTTCATAGTAAGGTTTCTCCGGAATACGCTGCTGTCATGCTAGCGGCCGAGCGGGAGAGCGGAAGTGTGCATCATCACGAGAAGGTGTGATACGCGAACACAGCGCTGGCAATGTGCACATGGGACGGCACTTGGAGTGCTGGACCTAGTTGGGCTGATTCGAGGCTGGCGTTTCTGGGGCAGGGCCGGTGACGGGCTTTGGCGAGGCTGGATTCTGCGACTCGGGGGCCGTGGTCATCGCGCTCTCCGGGTTCAGCAGGTGATCATGGCTGGGACCCAGGCCCAGCTTGATCAAGGCGCGAGAGTCGGGAACGGTCTTGTTCTGCCAGCCATTGTCGGCCTGGTAGCGGCGCAGGGCTTCTTCGGTCGAGGCGTCCCACTTGCCGCTCGGCGGACCACTCAGGTAGTGCTGCTGGATCAGCGCCTGCTGGATCTCGAGGGTGCGGTCGCCGTCGATTTTCTGCTGACCGCGGCGATAGCTCTTCCGGGATTTCCTGCTCTTGCGTGAAGCGGTGTGCGAGGAGGTCTTCCTCGATTTCCCGGCAACTGACGAGTGCGCCTTTGCGCTCGGCGAATGCCGCGACCCCTTGGCCGATCTATGGGAAGACGAAGAAGCCTTCCCCGAACCCGATTGGGGGCTCTCTGGAACAGCCCGCGAAGCCGATCCGGACTCTGCAAACGCGAACGTGCAGAGTAACGCGGCCACTGCCGCCACCTGGACCGCCTGCTTCGGCCATGTTCCCGGGTGATCCATAAAGCGCGAGGTCCCGATCCTTCTGACGGCCGACCTTGACCAGCCGACCCTCCCGCTCCGGATGGGCCGGGAGATTGTACAGGATCCGGCCAGAAAACAAGCCCAACGGCCGCAGCGTTATGATCCCCGAGTTGGGGCCAGGCCGCTAGTGACCGTTGGGCAGTGCTGTTGGTTACGGAAGTGTGCCGGCGATAAAGATCGTGCCGTCCTGGCGTCCTGCTCCCCGTGGGCGAACCAGGAAGACCACGTCTTGCCCACTCTTCAAACTGGCCTCAATTTTGGCGAAGTCTTCCGCCGTATTAACCGGCTGCTTATTAATTTCGAGGATAACATCGCCCCGGTTCAGGCCGATATCATCGGCAAACCCGCCGCCCTTCACGTCCTGCACGATGACCCCCTTGCCGGCAGGCACGTCGAGGCGGTCCGCCAGGTCGGGCGTGAGCGCACGGACGGTCAGGCCGAGCTTGCTTTCCTTCGGCTGCTGCTCGTCGTTGCCGGTCTGGTCCTCGCCCAAGCGCGCCGCAAAGAGTTTGGAGCGATCGGCGATGGTAACGGTGGCGTCTTCCTTCTTGCCGTTGCGCACGAAGCCGACCTTGGCCTTGCTGCCGGGCTTGCGGGCCGCGATGTCCGCGACCAGTTCATCGCCATTCTTCACCTCCTTGCCGTCGACGGAAGTGATGGTGTCGCCGACCTTGAGTCCTGCAGTGTCCGCAGGACTGCCGGGCACCACATTCGAAATGGTCACGCCCGACTGCACGCCATAGACGCGCGCGATGGCCGGCACGGGCTGCGCCGCAAACTCCACCCCGATCGAACCCCGGGTGACCTTGTGCTCGGGCCCGATCAGCTGGTTGTAAACCTGCACCACCGTGTTGGAGGGCATGGCGAAGCCAACACCCGCGTAGGCATTGGTTTCGGTGAGGATGGCGGTGTTGATGCCGATCACTTCGCCGGCCATATTGACCAGCGGGCCGCCCGAGTTGCCGGGGTTGATGGCCGCGTCGGTCTGCACAAACGACTGGAACTGACGCCCCGGCACAATGTTGCGTCCTTTCGCGGAAACAATGCCGGCCGTGACGGTGGCCTGCAAGCCGAAAGGACTGCCGATGGCCAGCACCCAGTCGCCCACCTGCATGCTGTCGGAGTTGCCGATCTTGGCGGTGGGCAGAGCTTTCTCCGCTTCGATTTTGATCACCGCCAGGTCGGTTTCCTGGTCCGAGCCCACCACCTTGGCATCGTGCTGCACGCCCGGCGGATCGTCCTGCAGGCGAACCCGGATGCGGTCGGCCTTTTCAATGACGTGCCGGTTGGTGACGATGTAGCCTTTCGGGTCGACGATCACACCCGAACCTAATGAGCGTTCTTTGATGTCTCCGCCGCCCCCGCTGCCGCCTGGTCCGCCAAAGAAGCGGTCAAAGAAGTCGTCGAACGGACTGCCGCTGCCCCCACCGCCGTCCTCGTCATCCGGCCCCGGACGCACTCCACGGCGCTGCTTGTGCGGATTCTTGATGGTGGACTCGGTATTGATGTTGACGACTGCGGGTTCCAGCTGCTTGGCGATTTGCGAAAACGTGTTGGAGAGTTGCTGCGGCGCGGGCACGGTGAGCGGGGTGGCATCGGACTTCTGGCCTTCTTTGCCCTTGACCCCATAGGAAATGACCGAGCCGATGAGAATGCCAACCGTCAGGGTGGCCAGGATGCTGAACGTGTACAGCCAGCGATTGGCCTTCAGGCTCACCCAGAAAGCGCTTGCGCGCGGTTCCATAGCGTAACTTCCTCCCGGATATGCGTGACCCGGTAGATTATACCCGTTTGCCGGAGAGAGGCAGGGCCGGTGACGAATGCCCTCGGCACTGCGATTAGACGCTGCGGCGACCAAAACAGTTGGGCGCCCGCCCGAATTCCCCTCACATGCGATCGGTCAGCGCTACCAGGAATACGCCCGTGTAGGTCACAATCACCAGCAAGACCATCAAGGCCCCAACGAACAGCAGGGTGAGCAGATTAAAGGGACGCGCCACGCAGCCCTGCACCAGGTGGAACACCCCCATGAACTCGGCCACCAGCAGGAGCGGGAACACGATCGCGGCCCACATCCCGGCGTGGGCAACGGCGGGGTGAAACACCAGCAGTACGAAGGCAGGCAGAAAGGCGAGCGCGGGCAGGATCGCCAGGGGCGCACTCCAGTAGAAAAGCCGTTCGCGCTGGCGCCAGTTCACGTCCAGAAGTGTAGCAACCAGCGCGGGGCGCCGTGGCGGCAGCGTTATTTCGCCTGGTAGACGGTTGTCCCGCCGACTACAGTCCGCAGGACTCTCGTTCCCAGCAGCTGCGCCGCGCTCACCGCGGTCACGTCGCGATCGAGCACCACAAAGTCGGCCAGCATGCCGGGGACTATCAGGCCCTTCTCCTTCTCGGCGAACTCGGCAAACGCTGAGCCGGTCGTGTAGGCCGCGATGGCCTGATCCATGGAGATTTTCTGCTCGGAGAAATACTCGGCCTTGCCGTCTTCGCTCTTGCGCGTGACCGCGGCGTACAGGCCGCGGAAGGGCGTAATGGGCTCGACCGGGTAATCGGTGCCGAAGGCCAGCGGGACCCCGCGCTTGAGAAATTCCGCCCAGGTATAGGAATGTTCGGCGCGCTTCGCACCCAGCCGGGACTGTGCCCACTTCATGTCAGTGAGCAGTTGGCAGGGCTGCATGGAGGCGATGACCTTGAGGTCGCGAAAGCGGACGATTTCCTGCGGGGTGACTACCTGAGCGTGTTCGATGCGCAGGCGGTAGTCATCCCCGCCATTGGCGGCCTTGATCCTTTTCTCCCGGGCCGCTTTTTGCGCTTCGGCGAAGGCATCGAGCGCCATTTGCACACCCTTGTCCCCGATTGCGTGAAAACCGATCTGGAAGCCAGCCAGCATGCGCTCCTTGGTCATCTCGTTCAGCTTGGGCGGGTCATAACGCGGGATGCCGGAGTTGTTGGGGTCGTCGCTATAAGGCTCGAGCAGGGCCGCGGTGCGCGATCCCAGCGAACCGTCCATGAAGCCCTTGAGCATGCCGGTGCGCAGCATGAGATCGGACGCCGGGTGCTGTTTGCGCTTCGATTCGAGCTGCTCCACCGAGTCGTTGAAGGGCAGCCACTCGCTCACGCGTGCCGTGAGCTTCCCGTCTTTCTCGATCTCTTCGAGGACCTGGAAGTCCTCCCAGGTGGCGGAGTTGTCCTGGACTGAGGTCACACCCCACTGGGCCGCCTGGGCCAAGGCGGTTTCCATGATCTGGCGCCGCTTGTCGTGGGTAGGCGCCGGAATGGCATCGTACACGGCCTGCCGGGCGGTTTCCCGAATCACGCCCGTAGGCTGGCCGTTGGCATCGCGGTCAATTTTTCCGCCCTTGGGGTCGCGGCTGGCGATGGTGATGCTGGCCAACTGCAGCGCCCGCGTGTTGGCGACGGCAATATGGCCGTCGACCCGGCCAAGAAACACGGGGTGGTCGCCGGAAACCTCGTCCACGTCCCAGCGCGTCGGGACGGTCTTGACCGGCCACAGGGTTTCGTCCCAGCCACCCCCGAGGATCCAGTCGCCGGGCGCGGCCTGCGCGACCTTGGCGCGAATGCGCTCGCGGAACTCCTCCAGCGACTTGACGCCGACCAGATCGACGTTCAGCGCCTGCAGGCCGCCTTCGGAAAGATGCACGTGCGCGTCATTAAAGCCGGGCATCAGGAACTTTCCGCCTACGTCGATGACCTGCGTCTGGGGACCTTTCAGCTTGAGGATCTCGGCATTGTCGCCCACCGCCTGGATGCGGTCGCCACGGACGGCAATAGCCTGGGCCCGCCGGATGGCCTTGAACGCGGAACCCTGCGCGACGCCGGTATAGACATTGGCGTGGACAAAGATCTTGTCGGCGCGCGGAGCAGCCTGCTCCTGCGCGGACCCGACGCGGGAAACCAGAAACACGCAAATGATGAGTTTGTTCATGCCCCGACCCCCGCCAGCACCAGCAGGGTAAGAAGGATGCGCTTGAGCCCCACTTCACGTCCGCTGCAATCGAACCACTCCTGCAGCGTGTGGGCGCCGCCCCCGGATCCCCCGCCGCCGATGGCGAGCGCTTCGCGTCCCAGCGAAAGCGGAATGTTGGCGTCGGTGGAGGCGCGTTGCACCTGGGCCACATTGCCCAGATGACTGTCGACCGCGCGCAGCACTTCGAGGATGCGCGCCTTGGGTTCAAGTTCCCCCGCCGGGCGGTCGCCGATGACCACCACTTCGCAAGTGAGGGCATGGGTTTTGCGGGCAGCGGGGGCGCGGGATTCCGCGACGTGCTGCTCGGCCTCCACGGCTTGATCGAGCGCCAGCCGCAGAGCGCTCTCCAGCCGCTCCAGTCCCGCGCTGGAGGTGGAACGCAGGTCGACCCGCATGCTGGCGGATTCGGGAATCGAATTGACGGACGTCCCGCCGCGAATCACGCCGATGTTGAACGTGCTCTTGGGCGCCGACGAGACCGGAGTCTGGCAGAAGCGTTCGATGGCGCGCGCCAGAATCACGATGGGATTGGGAGCGCCGAAATCGCTCCAGGAGTGCCCGCCCGGACCGCGCACGATGATCTCGAACCGGCGGCTGCCCAGGGCTTCGGCCACGATGGTGTCGGAACCCGCGCCGTCCAGAATCAGGCTGTAGGCGATCGAGTCCTTCCAGCGGGGTGTGGCAAAAATGTGCCGCATGCCCCGCAGGTCTCCCTCTCCCTCCTCGCCCACATTGCCGATGAACAACAGCGGCATGGCGTGGCGCACGCGCACCGAACGCAGCAGCGCGGCGATCGCCAGCATCGCGGTCACTCCCGCTCCGTTGTCAGACACCCCGGGACCATAGAGGCGCGTTCCCTGCTGGCGCACGTTCAGCGGCGTGCCCGCGGGAAACACCGTGTCGATGTGCGCGCTGAGCGAGATGTACCGCTTGCCGTACCCGGGATGCACGCCGAATACGTTGCCCACGTCGTCGACTCGGACATCATCGAGGGCCAGTTCGCGGAAACGGTCGGCCAGCCACGCGGCGCGCGCTCCTTCCCCGAACGGAGGAGCGGGAATCCGGGCCATCTCCAGCTGCCACTGGGCCAGCTGCGGCTCCTGGGCGCGGAACCAGTTGAAGGCCGAACGGACTTCGGGGGAGGCAGACAGGCGTGCAACTTCTTCCTGTACCGAGGGGGACGTATCTGAAGCTTCTGCGCTGAGACCGACGGGCATGAGTTCGCCCGGCTATCTTACAACGCGCCGCGGATTGGCCGGGTTGCTTTTGCAGGGTCCGCTAACCACGGCCGTGACCTGAGACCCGTCCCGGCGCTGCGCCTAGGGATGCGGCCGGGCCGCGGTGACGCACTCCAGAATCTCGGCGTCGGTCAGGGTGTGGTCGGACTGTTTGGCGCGCGCGAACACGCGGTCGACGATTTCCTCCGTCACCGCGATCCCGCGCCGTTGCAGCCAGTAATGCACGTTGGATTTCCCACTCATGGGGCCGATGTCGATGATCTGCTCGAGGCCGAAGACGTGGGATGGCACGCCGGAGTAGACCGCGTTGGCCAGTTCCACATCGTTCTTCTTGAAAGCCTTGACCAGCGCCGCGGCATGGACGCCGGTAGCGGTGCGGAACGCATCTTCGCCAACCACGGGGTAGTTGGCGGGGATCGGGATGCCCGTGGCGCGCGCAACCGCGACACAATAGTCCTTCAGCTTGGTGAGGTCTTGTTCATCCCAGGGACGGATGCCCATGAGTTTCAAGTTCACCAGCATCAAGTCCATCTGCGTGTTGCCGACCCGCTCGCCGACGCCGAGCGCGGAAGCGTGCACGCAATCCGCCCCCGCCACCAGCGCAGCCATGGCGTTCGCAACGCCCAACCCGCGGTCGCAGTGGCCGTGCCAGTCGACACGAATCTTCTCGCCGGAAGGCTTGACCACTTCCTCGAGCACGAACCTGACCAGAGCAAAGGCGCCCATCGGTGTAGCGTGGCCCGCGGTGTCGCAGAGAACGATCGCTTTCGCGCCGTGAGAGATGGCCGTGGTGTAGAGCTTGCGCACCATCTCGGGATCGCAGCGCGTCGTGTCCTCGGTGACGTACATCGGATCAAGGCCCAGCCGCACCGCGAACTTCACCGCCTGCTCCGTCGTCTGCAGCAGAAAGTCGTCCGTCCAGCCTTCGGTGTAGCGCCGGATCGGACTGGAGCCGATGAAGGTTGCCGCCTCAATCCGTAACCCGGTCTTCTGGGAGATCTCCGCAATGGGCCGGATGTCGTTCTCATGCGTGCGGGCGGCGCAGTTGGCGCGGATCTTCATCCGGTGACTGACAATTTCGCGGGCCAGGGCGGTCACGTGTTCCACCGCCCGCGGGCCGGCCCCGGGCAAGCCCAGGTTCAGCGAGTTGATGCCCAGTGATTCCATCAGGTGAAGGATGGCAATCTTGTCCTGGATCAGGGGGTCGCGCACCGAGGGGGACTGCAGCCCATCGCGCAGGGTCTCGTCGTTGAGCAGCACTCGCCCCGCGGGCCGCAGCGACTTGGGGTGGCTCGTGTTCCAGTCGTAGATGAGGTCGGAGATCTTCAAGCTTGGTCGTCAGCCTTCAGTCGTCAGTCATCAGCCAGACCGCCTCGGATTTGGGTTTCGCGCGTGCCATCGGTTGTGGTCGTCGATCCGCGCCGGAAAGGTGTCGCGCTGCCCAAGCCGTCCTTGCTGAAGCCTGACGACTCGCGACTGAAGGCTATTTCTTCTCTTCCTTGGGTGGCAGCGTGAGCCCGAAGACCGATTTCTGCCCTTCGCCGGCCACGTTGATACCGCGCGCCGAGTCGGGATTGGGCAGGTACAGCGTCTTGCAGGTCTCGCAGCGATACACTTCCGCGTCGCGCCCCCAGGCTTTCTCGATGCAGCCGCATTCCTGTTCGACGGCATCGCTGGCATAAAACCAGCGCTTCAGATGGCCGCCGCAATACTTCCCCTTTTCGTCTTTCTCGTTGCAGGCACGCTGGCCAACCTTCTTGACCTTCACCTTGTGCTTGGGAAGCTGCTGGGCGGCGTGCGGAATCGTGCTCTCACCGGCTGCCAAGAGGAGTCCTCGCTTTCACCCGGAGTGGCCCCGGAAACGGGCCGCAACTGCGATCATTCTACTTGAAGGGAATACCGGGTCCAAGTTGGCGGACGGGCTCGTTGGCCGATCGGCGTCAGAGTTTCCGGCCCCTGATGACGCCAGCCGCACGCAGCGCGCCGCGCAGACGATCTGCCATGCTTTGCGCAAACTGCATGTCGACGAAGGCCTCCATCTGGCGGGCAAACATTTCCCCGTAGCCGTACCACCAGACCTTCTTGATGCCGGGCATGCGGTCGCTGTCGAGGTACTTGGGGCGGACCATCTCCTCCAGTCCAAACCGGCCGTGCGCGCGTCCGATGCCGCTGGCCTTCACCCCGCCGTGTGGCGCCTCGCTGATTCCGAAACACGAAATCACATCGTTCACCATGACCGTGCCGGCATGCAGGTGCCGGGCCACCGCCTCTCCACGTTTGCAGTCCCGGGTCCACACGCTGGCCGCAAGTCCGAAATCGGAATCGTTGGCCAAGACGAGGGCCTCATCCTCCGAGTCGAAGGGGGCGACCGGCAGCACCGGGCCGAACGTTTCTTCCCGCATGATGCGCATCTCTGGCGCCACATCGGCGAGCACGGTGGGCGCATAGAAATTCGCGCCCAGTTCCGGCAGCCGCGAGCCGCCAATGAGGAGGCGGGCGCCATCGCGGATGGCTTCCTTCACCTGGCTTTCGACGATCCGCAACTGCCGTTCGTGGATCATCGGGCCGACCTCCGTTCTGGCATCGAACCCGTCGCCGACGCGCAATTGCCGCGTCTTGGCCACGCACAACTCCAGAAACTTCGGGTACAACGAACGATGCACGTAGCAGCGTTCGACGGACAAGCAGGTCTGTCCGGCGTTGACGAACGCCCCCCACACGGCGGCGCTCGATGCTACATCCAGGCTGGCATCTTCCAGGACCAGCATCGGATCCTTGCCGCCCAACTCCAGCACTACAGGCAACAACCGGGCAGTGGCGGCCTGGGCGATGCGCTTGCCGGTAGGAACGCTACCCGTGAAGATCAGTTTGTCGATCGGCGATTCGAGCAGCGCCGCCCCGGTGGGCCCCTCGCCGACCACCACCTCGAAAACTCCTTCGGGGACGCCGGCCTCGCGCAGCAACTCTCGCAGTTTCATGGCCACCAGCGATGTGAACTCCGAGGGCTTGAGCACCACCGCATTGCCCGTCACGAGGGCCGCAAGGGTTTCGACCGCGGGAATCGAGAAGGGGTAATTCCAGGGCGAAATGATGCCGATGACCCCGTGCGGTTCGCGCACGATCCGCCCGACTTTGCTTTTCATGGCCAGACTGCCGTGCGGGACGGGCTGGTCGCGCAGGAACTCGTACGCCGTGTCGATCAGGAAACGCGCCGCGTCGAGCACGACCAGAACTTCGGTGAGCAAGGCCTCGACGTAGGGCTTGCCGGCCTCTTTTGTAATCAAGGTGGCAACGCCGGATTTCTGTGCGTGCAGGGCGCGCTGGAACTCGCGCAAAATCGCGACGCGCCGCTCGACACCCTGCTCGTTCCAGTGCGGCTGTACTTCGCGAGCACGGGCGACACTCGATCGCACCTCAGCCGCAGAAGCACACTCCCATTCGCCCAGCACCTCGCCGGTGGCTGGATTGGTGGAGACCACTCGGCTGACCGCGGTTTGCAGGTTGCCCGCCATGCTTGCATGAGAGTGTACGCGGGCAGCAGGGCCCGCGCTACATCGCTAATATTCCACACCTACGAGGAACAGCCCGCCGGCCGGCGCCGTTGCGCCCGCGGCGGAGCGGTCTTGCGCGCGCAGGATCCGGACAATATCAGGAACCTGCAGCGTCCCTTTGCCGACGAGAAGGAAAGTTCCCACCAGGTTGCGCACCATGTGGTGGAGAAAGCCGCGCCCGCGCACGGTGTAGACCAACTCGTCGCCGGCCCGCTCAAAGAGCGAAGAAAAAATGGTGCGGATGTTCGACACCTCCCGGCCTTCCTGGTTGCGCTCCGGATCAACCGCGGCGAACGATGTGAAATCATGCTCGCCCTCCACGCAGCGCGCCGCTTCCATCATCGCGCTTTCCACCAGGGGATACGGATAGTGCCACACGTAGCGGGCCAGAAACGGCGGGCAGATGTCCCCCCGGTAGATGCGGTAGCGATAGGTCTTCGCCTGGGCCGACTTCCGGGCATGAAAATCCGCTGCCACTTCCTCAACCTGCAGGATCCGAATGGCCGGGGGCAACACGTCATTCAAGGCACGCAGCAGGTTCTGCGCCGGGATCGCAGAATTTGTGACGAAGGTGGCCACTTGAGCGAGGGCGTGTACTCCGGCATCGGTGCGTCCTGACCCGTGGGGAAGAACGTTTTCTCCGGTAATTCGTCCAATAGCGAATGACAGCACGCCTTGGACGGTGGCGGCATCGGGCTGCACCTGCCATCCCGAGAACTCGGTGCCGTCATACGCCATCGTCAATTTGAGGTTGCGGGCCACGATTGTTTCGAGTCCTGGGACATGGGCGTTTCATCTAAGCCACTTGCACACCGTTTACAAACTTTTACCCGCTTCGTCGCGGGACGCCGGAGAAAGCGCGAACCCCTTCGATATACTAAAAAATTCCCAGCACGAGTGCGGGGATTTTTGGCACTCCTATTGGTTCGGCTGTCCGCAAGGAACCTTCCAGGCCCGTCTTACGTATTTCTGGAAGCCGGTTCTGCGGCCGGACCTTGCATGCTATCGAATGCGATTGATACCTGCAGCTTTCATGGATGGAGAATGCGAATGCAACTGCACTTTCGGAAGTCGTCTCTCAGCGCTGCCTGCATGTTGATGTTCGTCTTAGCGCTCGCCGCGAGCGGCTGGGCCCAGTCCGGTCAGGCGGCTGCAATGCCGCAGGCGCCCTCGGCCACCAAGGCCGCCGCGACCCCCAAGCCCTTTGTGGTCGGCGAATATGCCCAGCCGCGCTCCCACTTGCCCAACCCCATCGCCCCATATGAACAGCGGCGCGTGGCTCCTCCCAACCTGACCAACACCCCCCGGCTTGACCAGCTGATGCAGAACGGCAAGCTCATGCTGTCGATGAGCGATGCCATCGCCTTGGCGCTTGAGAACAACCTCGACATCGCGATTTCCCGCTACAACCTGAGCATCGCCGACACCGACGTATTGCGCACGAAAGCCGGCGCGAGCCTGCTGGGCGTGAACACCGGTGTGGTGCAGGGCACGCCGGGCGGCGGCGTCGGCGGATTCGGCGGCGCCACGACGGCCAGCGGCGGCGCCGGCGGCACCACCGCCGGCGGCGGCGGAGCTGGCAGCGGCACCTTGGGTATTGTGAGTTCGACCCTCGGCATTGGCTCGCCGATTACCTCCTACGATCCGATTTTGACCGGCACCCTGCAGCTCGACCGCTTCCGCCAGCAAGCGTCGAGCGCCTTCATCGGCGTGCCTTTCCTCGACCAGAACACTTCGACCGCAGACTTCAGCTATAACCAGGGCTTTGTGACCGGCACCAACCTCTCGGTCGGATTCAACAACACTCGTGTCACCACCAATTCACCCTTCACCACCCTCAGCCCCACCCTGAACTCGAACTTCAAGGCAACCCTGACGCAGCACTTGCTGCAGGGCTTCGGCTTTGTGCCCAACAAGCGCTTCATTGTGATTGCGCGCAACAACCGCGAACTGACCGACGTCGCCTTTCGTCTGCAAATCACCACCACCGTCGACCAGATCCAGAATATGTACTGGGACCTCGTCAATGCCTACGAGAACGTGAAGGTGCAGCAGGACGCGCTGGCCCTCGCCGAAAAGACCCTTTCCGACAACCAGAAGCAGGTTCAGATCGGAACCCTGGCACCGATTGAAGTGGTCCGCGCCCAGAGCCAGGTGGCCACCAGCCAGCAATCGTTGATTGTCGCCAAGACCAATCTCGAATTGCAGCAGCTCCTGATGAAGAACGCACTCAGCCGGACCGTGCAGGATCCCATGCTCATCGAGGCTGAAGTCATCCCCACTGACACGATGCGGCCGGTTCCGAGCGAGCCGGTCGCCAGCGGCCAGGATCTCATCGGCGAGGCCTTGTCGCACCGCCCGGAATTGCTGGAGTCGCGCATTGATTTGAAAAGCCGCGAGGTCAGCATGAAAGCGGTGCGGAATGCCCTGCTTCCGAGCGTGGACCTTTTTGCGTATTACGGCGGTTCCGGCTTGGGAGGCGCTCAGAACCCGGCGAACCTCTGCGCCAATCAAGCCAATCCGACCTTTGGCTGCGCCGGCCCCCCGGGGCAGGTTCCCATCGCGCCGACCACCAGCTACGGCGGCACCCTGAACCAGCTGATTAACTCCACCGCTCCCGACAAGGGCGCCGGCATCAGCATCAATATCCCCATTCGCAACCGCACCGCCCAGGCCAACCAGATCCGCTCGCAGCTGGAATACCGCCAGGCGCAACTCCGGCTGCAGCAGGTCGAGAACGAAATCCGCATTGAGGTTCGCAACGCCCAGTTCGCCCTGGAACAGAACCGGGCCAGCGTGGCCGCGGCCCAGGCTGCCGTGGACCTGGCGCAGGAATCGCTCGACGCCGAACAGAAAAAATATGCCCTTGGCGCCTCAACCAGCACGCTGGTGCTCCAGCAGTCCAGCGCGCTCACGCAGAGCCGCTCCAACCTCGTGGCCGCGCGTGCGGCGTACGAAAAGGCGCGGGTGGAACTCGACCGGGCCACCGGCCTGTTGCTCGAGCACAACGGCATCGACCTGGCCGACGCACAGTCGGGCGTGGTCACAAAGCTGCCCAACGTGCCCTACGTGATGCCGCGCTCGGAAGCCAAGCCGGAACCCGCCCCGCAATTGCCGGCGCAGCCGCTGCCCAGTCAGCCTTCGGACCAGTCCAGTCCGCAGGCGCAGCCCCAGACCTAGACCTAGACCATACGTTCCAAGGTGCGGGAGGCCCGGCTAAGTTGCCCAGGAGCCGGGCCTTGCTTTCCGAATTTCCAGTATTCTTGTAGGGTCTACGGAGCTCGGATTTCACTGCGGAGCCAAAACCTTGAAAATCGCAAACGACGTCACCGAACTGATTGGCCGCACGCCGCTGGTTTACCTCAACAAGGTCTCGGCCGGATGTCAGGCGAAAATCGCCGCCAAACTCGAGGGCTTCAATCCGTGTGCCAGCGTGAAGGACCGCATCGGCGTCAGCATGATCGAGGACGCCGAGCGGTCGGGCAAGATCCAGCCGGGCAGGACGGTGCTCATTGAACCCACCAGCGGCAACACCGGCATCGGTCTGGCCTTTGTCGCGGCCGTGAAGGGCTATCGCTTGCTGCTCGTGATGCCTGACACCATGAGCCTCGAGCGCCGCGTGCTGCTGCGGGCCTTTGGCGCAGAACTGGTGCTCACTCCAGGCCCCAAAGGCATGAAAGCCGCCATCGCCAAGGCCAACGAGATCCTCGCCAACACGCCCAACGGCTACATCCTGCAGCAGTTCGCCAACCCGGCGAACCCCAAGATCCACTTCGAGACCACGGGCCCGGAGATTTGGCAAGACACCGATGGAAAGGTCGACATCCTGGTCTCAGGCATCGGCACGGGCGGCACCATCACCGGCGTGACCGAATACATCCGCCCCAGAAAGCCCGCCTTTCGCGCCATCGCCGTCGAGCCGAAAGAGAGCGCAGTGCTCTCCGGGGGACAGCCCAGCCCGCACAAGATCCAGGGCATCGGCGCGGGCTTCATCCCCGAGATTCTCCGCACCGACTATATCTCCGAAGTCGTCCAGGTATCGGCCGAGGATTCGATCAGCATGGCGCGCCGCCTTGCCCAGGAAGAAGGCCTCCTTGTCGGGATTTCCTCCGGAGCTGCGGCCCTGGCTGCCATTGAAGTGGGAAAGCGCCCGGAAAATGCCGGCAAGCTCATCGTTGCCGTGCTTCCCGATTTCGGCGAGCGCTACTTGACCAGCGTCCTGTTCGACCACCTGCGCAAGGAAGCTATGGAGATGACGGCGGTGGCCGTCTAACAAGGGGATGGTCGGCTTCTGGCAATCCGTGCGGGAAGACATCGCGTCCGTGTTCGAGAGCGATCCGGCGGCGCGCTCCTACTTGGAAGTCGTGCTCTGCTATCCCGGCCTGCATGCCGTATGGGCCTACCGCATCTACCACTGGTTCTGGATCCACAACTTTCGCTTGCTGGCCCGCTGGCTCTCGCAGGTGGCGCGCTTCTTCACCGGAATCGAAATTCATCCCGGCGCACAGATCGGTCGCCGCTTGTTCATCGATCACGGCATGGGCGTGGTCATCGGCGAGACCAGCATCGTGGGGGATGGCGTGGTGCTCTACCAGGGCGTTACCTTGGGCGGCACGGGAAAGGAGAAAGGCAAGCGGCACCCCACCATCGGCAACGACGTCGTCATCGGGACCGGCGCCAAAGTGCTGGGCAACATCACCGTCGGCAACAACTGCCGGGTAGGCGCGGGATCGGTCGTGTTGCGCAGCATCCCGGAAAACTCGACCATCGTCGGCGTGCCCGGCCATATCGTGCTGCGCAACGGCAAGCGCGTCGTCATCAGCGACCCAAAAGAGATCAGCGACCCGCTTTCCGATGTGTTCGCGCGCTTGGCCGCCGAGGTCCACCAGATCCGCGAGCAGCTGCAGCGGCACACCAAGGCGAGCTTGCCGCCCGAACCGGTGCTGACCATCGATGAGGAGTGGGACACATACAGCGATGGGGCGGGCATCTAGCCCAGCCGGAGCGTGCAATGCTTACCCAGGGACAGGTGCCCTCGCCGGTCCAGCGCAGCGCCGCTCCGCAGCGGGAACCTGCGCTCTGACCTGTCCGTGAGACAATACGCCCTTCATTGCCGATGAAGAACCCCGTTCCCAAGACCTTGCGGAATGCTGATCTTGCCCCATGACCCTTTCCGTCGCCATCGTGGCCCAGGACGAAGAGGCCAACATCGGCCGCACCCTCGAAAGCATCCGCTGGGCTGACGAAATCGTGCTGGTCGACTCCGGCTCGACGGACCGCACCTGCGAGATCGCGCGTGGCTACGGCGCGCGCGTGATCGTGGAACCCTGGCGCGGCTACGTCGCCCAGAAGCAATACGCGATTGAGTTGTGCACCAAGGACTGGGTGCTATTGCTCGACGCCGACGAACAGATCAGCCCGGAACTCGCCGGCGAGATGCGCCAGGCGCTGGCCAGTCCCGGCGACCTCAACGGCTTCTGGCTGCCGCGCAAGAACCTGTTTCTGGGGCGCTGGATCCGGCACGGCGGTTTCTATCCCGACCCCAAGCTCCGCCTGTTCCGCAACGGCATGGGGTTCGTCACCGGCCACGATCCCCACGACCGCTGCGAACTGAAGCCCGGAGTGCCTCAGCGCACGCGCCAATTCAAAAGCGCCATGGTGCACTACACCTACCCCACGCTGAGCTACTACCTCGGCCACATGAACCGGTATTCGTCCCTCGGCGCGGAGTTGGCGGTTGCGCAAGGAAAGACCAGCTTCAATATCGCCGACATCGTGCTGCGCCCGCTGGTGACGTTCTTCTACAACTATGTGGTGCGCCTGGGCTTCCTCGACGGCCGCGAAGGCCTGCTGCTGCACCTGTATCACGCTGTCTATGTCTCCTGGAAATATGCGAAAGCCTGGGAGCTAGCGCGCCGTCGCGGTTCCGGGAACCGATGAGCCGGCGCTCCCGTACCCTTCCTTGCAAGGTCGTCCGGTGGAAAGCTTTGGCCGATTTGCGTCCGTTCTGTTGCTTCTCAATTCAAGGTCTTGGTACACGGTCGGCTACAAAATGACGATCACAATCGAGCAGCAATATGGGCGCGACCGGTTGGTCCAGTGTCTGACCGACATATGGCAACTGCTTCCCACTTATACCCGCGCAGCCCAGGAGAAATCCAAAAAGGGCAGCGAGGCCCCGGTGGCGTGGTCCGCCGCGTCAATTCAAGCCCGCGAGCAGAAGCCTGACTAACCAACCATCCGGTAGGCGCGCATAAGCCTGCCTTGTTCCACCTGCCCCGCTCCTCTATCATCGAAGCGACGCAGGTATGGGAGGCGCATGCCCGGCAAGAAGCCATATTCCAAGCCGCAAGTTGCCGAGAGCCCGATTGCGGATGTCTTCGAGGGACGCCACCCCTCGGCCCGGGAAAAGCAGTGGGCTGAGAAAACCTTGGCCCCCACTCTCGAAAAAGCTCCCGAGAAGCCGATCGGTGCCCCCACCGGCACCAACCTCGACGAGCACGGCCACGCCCGCTTCAGCACCATCTCCAATGTCCCGGTGCGGCGCCTCTACACGGCAGCCGACCTTCCGCAGGACTGGAGCCCCGAGAAGGATCTGGGCTTCCCCGGCGAACCGCCGTTCACGCGCGGCATTCACGCCACCGGCTACCGCGGCAAGCTCTGGACCATGCGCATGTTCTCGGGGTTCGCATCGCCCGAGGAAACGAACCAGCGCTACAAGTACCTGCTCGAGCATGGCGGCGGCGGTCTCTCGGTTGCATTCGATCTGCCCACGCTGATGGGCTACGATTCCGATCATCCGGCCAGCGAAGGCGAGGTGGGCAAGTGCGGCGTCGCTATCGACTCGCTGGAGGACATGGAAATCCTGTTCGACGGCATCGATCTCGAAAAGACCACCGTCTCGATGACCATCAACTCCCCCGCCAGCGTGCTCTGGGCCATGTACCTGGTGGTGGCGGAAAAACAGGGCGCCGACTGGAAGAAGATTTCCGGCACCATCCAGAACGACATTCTCAAGGAGTACATCGCGCAGAAGGAGTACATCTATCCCCCGGCGCCGAGCATGCGCCTGGTGGTTGACACCTTCGAGTTCGGCTCCAAGTTCACCCCGCGCTTCAACACCATTTCCATCAGCGGTTACCACATCCGCGAAGCCGGATCCACGGCCCTGCAGGAACTGGCCTTCACCATCTATGACGGCGTCGAGTACGTGGAGTGGGCCCGCCGCCGCGGCCTCGACATCGACGAGTTCGGCCCGCGGCTGAGTTTCTTCTTCAACGCGCACAACGATTTCTTTGAAGAGATCGCCAAGTACCGCGCCGCGCGCAAAATCTGGTATCGCCTGACCAAAGACCGCTTCGGCGCAAAAAACGCCCGCACCTGGCTCATGCGCTTCCACACGCAGACCGCCGGTGTGTCTCTGCCCGCGCAGCAGCCCATGAACAATATCGCCCGCGTGGCCTTGCAGGCGCTCGCGGCGGTGCTCGGGGGAACGCAGTCGCTGCACACCGATTCCTACGACGAGGCGCTGGCGCTGCCTACCGAAGAAGCCGCCCGCATTGCGCTGCGCACCCAGCAGATCATTGCGTACGAAAGCGGTGTGGCGCAAACCGTCGATCCCCTGGGTGGTTCTTATTTCGTCGAAAAACTTACGCTCGATATGGAGCAGGGCGCTTTCGACTACTTCGGCAAACTCGATCAGATGGGCGGCATGGTCAAGGCCATCGAGCGCGGCTATCCGCAGAAGGAAATCGCCGAAGCGTCGTATCAGTACCAGCGCGCCGTGGAAGCTCGCGAGAAAGTGATTGTCGGGGTGAACGAGTTCACGATTGAAGAGGAACCGCCCCACATCCTCTATATCGACGAGAGTGTCGCCCGCCAGCAGAGTGCAAAACTCAAGGCGCTGCGCGCCCGCCGCTCGCACGAAGAAGTGCAGCGCAGGCTCGACGCTCTCAAAAAAGCTGCCGCCCAGGAACCGAAAGCAGGCGAGAAGGGCGCAATCTCCCCAGCCAACACCATGCCCTACATTGTCGACGCCGTGCGTGCCTACGCGACCGTCGGCGAAATCTGCGAAGCCCTGCGCCAGGTGTACGGAACATATACGGAAGTGAGCATCATGTAGACCAGTCGTTAGGTTGTCAGCCGTGGGTCGTGGGCTGAGAGCGCTCGCTTTGCCACCGGCCTTTGTGCTTTCGCATCATTTCTCCCCGCCCTCGCGCGCGCGCCCGCGCAACGCCATGACCTGCAGACCACGGCGGCGCGCAAGCCCTGGCAATTTACGCCGGAAGCCTCGCGGCGGGCGTGCGGAGTCGAACGGTGGGCCCGCATTGCGGTCGCTCGGGAGACAGGGACTCGCCGCCATGGTCGAGCGCCACTCCGCCAGGCCGCCCGCTTCGCCGAAGGTCTGTGCGCGGGCCGGATTCATCATCTGGAACGAAGTCGTGCTCAATAGCAGACCCGCCGCTTCATCGAGGAAGTTCAGCGCGACGAGACCTGCTGGCGCGGAGGGACCCCGTGACAGGGCCACACCGTCATGCGCATCAGCATTTCGTCGTGGGCCACGACCGATGAGGACGTGGAGCGAAGTCTGGAGGCAATGGTGCGCATCGCCCGTGGGGTGCTGTCGGAGAAATAGGAATTTCCCTTTTGCGCTTTGTTTCGGGGCTTGAGCGCCTGCTTTGCGTCCCTTGCGGCCGCTCTTCGACGATCTTTGCGGTCACGCGCCCTTCTCCGCGCCCTCTGCGGCCTCTCTCGGCGTCCTCCGCGGCTGTTCTCCGCGCTGACTGCGCTTTAGGGTTTTTCCCACTTCCGCTTGCCCTTCCGATTCTGTTTGAGGCCGCAAATTGCGGCCTCAAACGTCAGCCGTTGCCGGTAGAATCTCCCTGTCATGTCCCGCCCTCAGACCGCTCTGGCCATCCCCGTGGAATCGCGAATCCTGGTTCTGCGTCACCAGAAAGTCATACTGGACAGCGATTTAGCGGAACTCTATGGTGTAACCGTAAAACGCCTGAATCAGCAGGTTACCCGCAACCAGGAACGGTTCCCGACCGACTTCATGTTTCAACTCACGCCCGACGAGCAAGCCTCTTTGAGGTTGCAAATTGCAACCTCAAAACCTGGCCGCGGGGGCCGCCGCTACCTGCCTTACGCCTTTACCGAACACGGCGCCATTATGGCAGCCACAGTACTCAATTCGCAGCGCGCGGTGGAAATGAGCGTTTTCGTGGTACGCGCCTTCGTGCGCTTGCGCGAGATGCTGGCCGCCAACCAGGAACTGGCCAGCAAGATCGACGAATTGGAGCGGCGCCTCGATACCCACGATGCTTCAATCCAGGAACTCATCGAGGCCATCCGCGAGCTGATGGAGCCTTCGTCTCCGTCGGGAAGGCCGATCGGGTTCCAGCTGCCCGCAGCGAAACAGGACGCCTAGCCACGTCCGCCTGCCGGAAAACACCCGTACGGTGTTTCGTTTTTTATTCGCCATCGACTCAATTTCGTGATACACCAGTACCGGCATGCGAAAAGCCGTCCGTCACCTGAGAAAATCCGACCCGACCCTGGCTGCCATCATCGAGCAAGTCGGCCCATTCCGCATGGAGTACGCCGAGCCAACCTTCCACAGCCTTGCCGAATCGATCCTCTACCAGCAACTCAACGGCAAGGCCGCAGTCACTATCTTCCGGCGCTTCACCGACCTGGTCGGCGACCCGGTCACCCCGCAGGGGATCCTGAATGCAACCGACGCCGAACTCCGCGCTGTCGGCCTCTCCAAGCAGAAGACCTCCTACCTGCGCGATCTCGCCGAAAAGACCAAGGCCGGCCTGCTCGAATTTGAACGCCTCGGCGAACTGTCCGACGAGGACGTCATCCGCCACCTCACCCAGGTCAAGGGCGTGGGCGTGTGGACCGCGCACATGTTCCTGATGTTCACCTTGCGCCGGCCCGACATCCTGCCCACCGGCGACTATGGCATCCAGGCCGCCATCAGGAAGCACTATCGCAAGCGCAAGCTGCCAAAACCGAAAGACATGGAAAGGATCGCCAGGCCGTGGTCCCCCTACCGGTCCGTGGCGTGCTGGTACCTTTGGCGGAGCCTCGACATCGAAACGATCTAGGGGCTGGACGAAGAACACGCGCGCAGGATCGGGGGTGCGCCTCTGGGTAAGCGGCCAGCCGTGATTGATCGGCGCGTCGTTCGACAGGACGGCTCGCCCCGGCCTCGCTCGTCATTCCCTGCGAACCTGCTGATGTGCCCCACGTCCTTGTCTTCTCCGCCCTGCCTTATGTTTAAATGGCAGCGTGGCGAGCGAGCCTAAGATTCGAGTGTTGGTGGCCAAGCCGGGCCTGGACGGGCATGATCGCGGCGCCAAAGTGATCGCCCGGGCGCTGCGCGACGCCGGCATGGAAGTCATCTACACCGGCCTGCGCCAGACTCCCGAGATGGTGGTCAACGCGGCCCTCCAGGAAGATGTCGATGTGATCGGGCTGTCGATCCTCTCCGGTGCGCACAACGCGATTGTTCCCCGCGTGATCGAACTCCTGAAGCAGCAAAAAATGGATGACGTGCTGCTGCTGGTAGGAGGCATCATTCCCGATCAGGACGTGGAAGGCCTGAAGAAGGCGGGGGTGGCCGCGATTTTTCAGCCGGGGACGGCCATGGAAGACATCGTCCAGTTCATCCGGCAGAACGTGAAACCGCGGGGTGTTCCCACTGCGTGACCATATGCAAGCGGGTTGCGCTTTTGTGCTAGTTTTTCGTCCCGAGCCTGATTGACACTGACGCTTTCCGGTGCGGTTGCCCTCATGACCCATCCCTCTGCGGAGCGCCTGCAAGAGACGATCGCGCGAGCCATCGGGCCCGCCCCCTGGTACTGGCAGACCTTCCCTGCCCACACTTCGTTGGCCGGGCAACGCTTCGAGTGGCGGCACCAGGGCCATCAGGGGCCCCTGGCCTACGTGGTAACGCTGGCGCTCGCCCAGCAACCGGACCAGCCGCGGCTCGCGCTGAACACCTACTGCCGGCCGTTCTTCGTGCCGCCTTTCAACCTCGGGATCTGGTACCCGGAGGGCCGGCACCTGCGCTTCACCTCGTTCGATCCCGACACGCTCAAGGCCTTCGATCTGACGGAAATCGCGGGGTGGTTCAAACCGTCCGCGGACCGCATCTATTCGCGTACCGCCCCGGTGGGCGAGTTCGAGATTCCGCTGGAGCTGGGACCGGGCGTTCACAGCATCGAGGTGCCGGCGGAACTGGCGACGGTGGAGGAACTGATTGTCCCCACCAGCTACAAGGCTTTGTCGTCCGACGATCCAGCCTTTGCGCTTTTCGTGGTATATCCCCACGCCGGGCTGGTCGAGGTGCTGCCGCAGAAGTGGTTCACGGCCGCGCAATACCGCGTCGGCCAGCAGTGGATTAACAGGGCTGTCCGCGATGGCGAGTCGCACCGCATCGCGGGAGAGTGCTTCGGGGTAGGCACCTTCCTCTTGGCGGAAGACGGGTGCCGCTTGGAACGCTGGTTGCAGAAGACAGGAACGTAGGCTGCGAAACCGGGGAGAACGGGCCATGCCGGACTGGAAACAATGCGCGCTCCGTTGCGCCCTGCTGGGGTGTCTGGCACTCCCGGTCCCGGCCTCTGCCGGCGGGATCTTCGCGCCCTATATCCTCCATCCGGTGCGCCACAAAATCACTGCCACCCAGGTCGCCAGAGCGGACCAAGCGTTCGCTGCCCTGGGCGCTGAGCGCGCGGACCTGGAGGCTGCCGCACATGACGGCATTCTGCTGCGCGGCTGGAAAGTGCGCGCCGCACACCCGAATGGCGACTGGGTGTTGCTGTTTCACGGGCGGTCGCAGAATCGGCTGTCGATGATGGCGCATGCGAAATTCCTGCTCGCTTCCGGCTACAGCGTGGTCATGATGGACGCGCGCGCTCACGGCGAGAGCGGCGGGGCCATTTCCACCTATGGCCACATCGAGCGCTACGATGCCGTCGCGATCGTGGATGCGCTCGCCGCCCAGGAAACCGTCCGGCATCTGTTTGCGCTGGGCGAATCGATGGGTGCAGCCGTGGCCCTGCAGTCGGCCGCCGTCGAACCGCGCATCGAAGGCGTGGTGGCCGAGGGGGCCTTCCGAAACTTGCACGAGGTCATGTACGACTACGCCGGCCTGCGGTTGAGTGAGTTTCTGGGGAAGACCGTGTTTCGCCCGGCCGCCATCATGGCGGTGCACGAAACCGAACACCAGGGCGGATTCGACTTCGATGACGTCTCTCCCGAGGCGGCGGTAGCTCAACGAGATTTTCCCGTCCTGCTCATCAGCGGCCTGAAAGATCACAACATCCCGCGGCGGCACGCCGAAGCCATCTTTCAGGCCGCCAAGGGTCCCAAGGAACTCTGGCTCGTCCCCGGAGCCCACCATCAGAAAGCGCTGCAGACTGCACCTCAGGAATTCCAGCGCCGGGTTCTCAAGTTCTTTGGCTCGGGATATCCTGCCCCCTGACCTGTGCCGCCAATTGCCATCGCCACTCACGTCGAAGTCGAACCCCAGTCGGCCTGCTCCCTGCTGCGTCTGATCTCCGCGGATGGCACCAACCGCCTAACGCAAGCCTGCGTGCGCACCCTCACTGACACGCTGCGCGACCTTGCGCGGCAGGCACGTCCTCTCATCCTCACGGGCAATGCCCGCTTTTTCTCGGCGGGCGCAGACCTCACCGAGATCCGCGCCCTCGACGGTCCCTCCGCCTGCGCATTCGCCAGGCTCGGACAGAGCCTGATGCGCGCCCTCGAGCAGTTCCCGGCGCCCGTCTACGCCGCCATCCACGGCTATTGCATGGGTGGCGGACTCGACCTGGCACTGGCCTGCCATCGCCGCATCGCCTCCCCCCACGCCGTGTTCGGGCATCGGGGCGCTGCGCTGGGCGTCATGACCGGATGGGGAGGGACGCAGCGCCTGCCCCGCATCGTAGGACGCGCCCGTGCGCTGGAAATGTTTGCCTGGGCCGAGAAAATCCGCGCCGAGCAGGCCCTGGCGGCCGGATTGGTCGACGCCCTTGCGGACGATCCCGTCGCCGCAGCTGTCCATCGGATGGAACACTCCCGGTCCGTGCTGCCTGCGAGCGGCGATCGCTCCGGCCCCAGATCCCCTCGCTGATCGTCCGGATCCCACGCTGCCTTCCGCTTTCACTTGCAGGTTCGAGAGCTGAGGTTTGCGCCTGCGCGCACGCCTGGTATACCGTAACCTGTTTGCACCCACCCAGTCATGGCCGACCGAAATCCAGCCTCGAAATCCGGAGCAGCAACCAGTCTGTTGCCCTCCAAGATCGACCCCACTTCGGCCCGGTTCGAGGCCAACATGCGCTTCATGGCCGACCTGGTGTCTCGCATCCGGAACGAAGAAGAGACGATTCGGGAAGGCGGGGGAGCCAAGGCCATCGAGAACCAGCATGCCAAGGGTCGGCTGACCGCCCGCGAGCGGATCCAGCAACTGGCCGATCCGGGCACGTTCTTCGAGCTGGCCACTTATGCGGCCTTCGGCATGTACGAGGACTGGGGCGGGGCGCCTTCGGCCGGCGTGATCACCGGCATGGCGCGGGTCCATACGCGGCTGGTCATGATCATTGCCAATGATGCGACCGTGAAGGCCGGCGCGTTCTTCCCCATGACCGCGAAGAAAGTGATCCGCGCCCAGAACATCGCCATCGAGAACCGCATCCCGACGATCTACCTGGTCGATTCGGCGGGCGTCTTCCTCCCACTCCAGGAGGATGTCTTCCCCGACACCGACGACTTCGGACGCGTATTTCGCAATAACGCCGTCTTGTCGGCGCTGGGCGTTCCCCAGATTGCGGCGATCATGGGCATGTGCGTCGCCGGTGGCGGCTACCTGCCCGTGATGTGCGATCACGTCTTGATGACCGACGGCAGTGGACTGTTTCTCGCCGGCCCCGCGCTCGTGCAAGCCGCCATCGGACAGAAATACACAGCGGAAGAACTGGGCGGCGCTGCCATGCATGCGGCCATCAGCGGTACCGTCGACTACCGCGAACCGAACGACGAGGCCTGCCTGGCTCGCATCCGCGCCATCGTCGAAAAATGGGGATACCGCCGGCAGTCGCCCTGGGACCGCAAGCAGCCGCGGGATCCGGCGCTGGCCGCCGAGGAAATCTACGGCATCTACGACCCGTCTCCCGCGCGCCCTTACGACATGAAGGAAATTTTGGCTCGAATTGTGGACGCCGGACAATTCGACGAGTACAAGCCGGAATACGGCAAGACGCTGGTCTGCGGCTATGCTCGGATCGGCGGGTTCGCCGTGGGCATCGTCGCCAACCAGAAACTGCACGCGCAACAGACCGACCACGCAGGCCACAAGCGCCTGGAGTTCGGGGGCGTTATTTACACCGAGTCGGCAGAAAAAGCCGCCCGCTTCATCATGGACTGCAATCAGAACCTGATCCCGCTGGTCTTCTTCCACGACGTCAACGGGTTCATGGTCGGCCGCGACGCGGAGTGGAGCGGCATCATCAAAGCCGGCGCCAAGATGGTGAATGCCGTGTCGAACTCGGTCGTGCCGAAGATCACGGTGATTGTCGGCGGTTCGTTCGGCGCCGGGCACTATGCCATGTGCGGCAAGGCCTACGATCCGCGCTTCGTGTTCGCCTGGCCATCAGCGAAATACGCGGTCATGAGCGGAGACTCTGCCGCCGGTACGCTGGTCGAAATCAAAATCAAGCAACTGGAACGCACCGGGCGGAAACTGAACGACGAAGAGAAGAAAGCGCTCTACGAGGCGGTGAAAACAACTTACGACGAGCAAAGCGATCCGCGCTACGGCGCGGCACGCCTGTGGATCGACAAAATCGTCGACCCGGTCGAAACCCGCGAGGCCATCACGCAAGCGCTGGAAGCGGCCGCGCTGAATCCGGATGTGCCGGAGTTTAAGGTGGGAGTGCTGCAAACATGACTTGGGAATTTGCAATCTGGTAATTCCGTAATTTGACCTCGACTGCCGCAGACAATGATTTTAACAATACCGAATTACCCGATTACCGAATGACAGATTCCTTACTTCCGGGCTCCTGACAAATGCCGGCAGCCGTCAAACTCATCGAGTGTCCCCGCGATGCCTGGCAAGGCCTCCAGGGCCAGATCCCGGCCTATATCAAGGCCGACTACCTGAAGGCCCTGATCAGCGCCGGGTTCAAACACATCGACGCGGCCTCCTTCGTCTCGCCCAAGGCCGTGCCGCAGATGGCCGATTCCGAAGAGGTCCTCAAGGATCTCGACCCGCCCGATGACGTCGAGATCATCGCCATCGTGGTCAACGAGAAAGGCGCGGAGCGGGCCATCGCCACCCAGGCCGTGCGCACGCTGGGTTTCCCATACTCGATTTCGCCAACGTTTCTCCAGAACAATCAGAAGCAGACGCTGGAAGACGCGATCGAGGAACTGGAAAAGATCGAAAAAAAGGCGGACGAGGCCGGGCTCGACGTGGTGGTCTACATCTCGATGGCCTTCGGCAATCCCTACGGCGATCTCTGGAATTTGAACGAAGTCGTCGAAGCCGTGGGACTGCTCGAATCGGAGAACATTCACGCCATCTCGCTGGCCGATACGGTGGGCATGGCCGGCCCGCAGCAGATTCGCGAGGTGGTCTCCGCCGTGCTCGCCCAGTATGACTACCTTGAGATCGGGGTCCATCTGCACAGCCGTCCCGAACAGGCCCTCGAAAAGGTGCTGGCGGCGTATGATGCCGGCTGCCGCCGCTTCGACTCCGCGCTCGGCGGCCTGGGCGGTTGCCCTTTTGCGCAAGATGCGCTCGTCGGCAACCTCCCGACCGAGAAAGTGCTCGAAGCGCTGGCGCAACGCAACGTGCCGCCGCCCATCACGCGGCCGCTGGCTGCGCTGTTGAAGGCGACCGCCGGGATCGCGGCGAAGTACACCCGTTCGTCGGCTGCGGACTGATAGAGACGACTGAGCAAGATTGCAGATAAAGTGCCCTACAACACACTCCAACTCGCATACCAGCAGGGTGTCGCAGTGATCACCCTGGACCGACCCGACAAGCGCAACGCCATCAGCTACGATTTGATCCGGGAATTGCTGCGGGCCTTCGACGAGGTCGCCAGGTCCGGAGCGCTGGTGCTCGTTCTCACGGGCGCGGGCAAGGCCTTCTGCTCCGGCATGGACCTGGAGGATCTGAAGGCGCTCATTGGCCGCACGCCCGAACAGAGCCTCGAAGACACCGAGACCATGGCCCGCCTGTTTCGCACCCTCTACGATTTTCCCAAGCCCACGATTGCCGCCGTGAACGGCGCCGCCATCGCGGGCGGAACCGGGCTTGCCACCCTGTGCGACTTCACCCTGGCCGTACCGGAAGCGAAATTCGGATACACCGAAGTACGCATCGGGTTCGTGCCGGCGATCGTCTCGACCTTCCTTCTCCGCCAGGTCGGAGAAAAAGTCGCGCGCGACCTGCTCCTGACCGGCAGACTGTTCGACGCGCAGGAAGCGCTGCGCATCGGGCTCGTCACCGAGATCGTTCCTGCCGAGAGCCTGATGCGCCGCGCCGCCGAACTGGCCGCCGTGCTCCTGGAAAATAGCCCGAGCTCGCTGCTTTACACCAAGCGTCTGCTGAGCTCTGCCGCCCGGGCTGAAATCGATACGCAGATCGAGGCCGCCGTCCGCGAGAACGCAGCCATCCGCTCGACAGCCGATTTTCGCGAAGGCATCACTTCGTTTTTAGAAAAACGCAAGCCCAAGTGGAGTTCGCAGCCATGAGCGAGTTCCGGGCCCGCGTGATGGGTGAAGCGGGGAAGCCGTCCGCCGTCGTCAACGAGACCCGCATCCGCGTGCGCTACGCCGAGACCGACCAGATGGGCGTCGTCTACCACGCCAACCATTTCATCTGGTTCGAAGTCGGCCGCGTGGAACTCCTGCGGCAGCTCGGCTTCTCCTACAAAGACATGGAGCAGCAAGACCAGTGTTTCATCGCCGTAGTCGACGCCCGCTGCCGCTACAAAGCACCCGCCCGCTACGACGACGAAATTGCCGTGCGCACCTGGCTCAAGAATATCCGCGAGTCGGCGATCCATTTCGCTTACGAACTGGTACGCATCGAAGACGGCTCGCTGCTCGCCGAAGGCGAAACTACCCACATCGTGGCCGACGCGCAAATGCGCAAGACCGCGCTGCCGGAGAAGTACATGAAGGCGTTTCGCGAGGCAGCGGGAAAGCAGGATCAAGATCTTTTACGCCGGAGACAGGGAGGCGCGCTGGGGAACTTGTAGTCTGGCAATCCTGTAATCGGGTAATTTGAAACACAAAGACCAGAATTCGCATGCTCGGCTGGAGTCAAATTACAAAATTGCTCAAGTACCAAATCACACAATCTGTTGTCGAAGCCTGAGCCCCGGGCCTTGACTGAGAACTGACAACCGAGAACTGAGAACTCATCTCTTGAACGCCCTTCACATCAGCGGAAACGATCTCACGCTTGAAACCGTCCGCGAGGTAGCACTGGAACGCCGGCCGGTCCTGCTCGCCTCCGACGCCCGCGAACGCGTCAACGCTGCCCGCGCCGTGGTCGACAACCTCGTCGCCAATGACCAGGTTTCCTATGCCATCACCACCGGTGTCGGCAAACTAAGCGATGTCCGCATCGCCGGCGACCAGATCCGAGAATTGCAGGTCAACCTCGTCCGCTCGCACGCAGTCGGCGTGGGCGAGCCACTCTGTATCCCCGAAACCCGGGCCATGATACTGCTGCGCGCCAACTCGCTCGCCAAGGGATACTCCGGCGTGCGTGCCATCGTGGTCGATACGCTCTGCGAACTGCTCACCCGCGGCGTGACACCCTGGGTACCGTCGCAAGGCAGTGTCGGCGCCTCGGGAGACCTGGCGCCGCTCGCCCATCTCGCTCTGCTACTCATCGGCGAAGGCGAATGTCACGACGGCAAGGGCGGACGCATTCCGGGCGGCGACGCCCTCAAGGCCGCCGCCATCAAGCCCGTGGTTCTGGAAGCCAAGGAAGCGGTCTCGCTCATCAATGGCACGCAGGCCATGCTGGCCGTCGGAACCCTCGCCCTGCTCGCTGCCGAGACGTTAGTCGATTCCGCCGACGTAATCGGGGCCATGGCCTGCGACGCGCTCAAAGGCACCGACGCCGCCTTCGACGAGCGCATCCACAAAGCGCGCCCGCACAGGGGCCAGATTGCCACCGCCGCCAACCTGCGTAAGCTGCTCGAAGGCAGCGCCATCCGCGCGTCGCATCGCGATTGCGGCCGCGTGCAGGACGCCTACTCGCTGCGCTGCATCCCGCAGGTGCATGGAGCCGTGCGCGACACCCTCGCCCACTGCCGCTCCGTGTTCGAAACCGAAACCAACTCTGCGGTCGACAACCCCCTGGTGTTTCGCAATTTTGACCCTCGCGGCCCGAAGTCCCAGGACAGTCACGCCGACGTGATCTCCGGCGGAAATTTCCACGGTGAACCAATCGCCTTCGCGCTGGACTTCCTCGGCATCGCGCTCAGCGCGCTGGCCGGCATCAGCGAGCGACGCCTGGAGCGCATGGTCAATCCCGCGCTCAGCGAGGGCCTGCCGCCGTTTCTCGCCCCGGGCGCAGGACTGAATTCGGGCTTCATGATGCCGCAGGTCACCGCTGCCGCCCTGGTCAGCGAAAACAAAGTGCTGGCCCATCCGGCCTCGGTCGACTCGATCACAACTTCAGGGAACAAAGAAGACTATGTTTCGATGGGGATGGCCGCCGCGATCAAGCTGAAGAAGATCGTCGAGAACACCCGCAACACGCTGGCCATCGAAGCCATGGCGGCCGCGCAGGCGCTGGATCTGCTGGCGCCGCTGAAAACGTCGAAGCGCCTGCAGCAGGCCCACGAAGCGATCCGCGCAGTCTCCCCGAAACTGGAAAAGGATCGCGTGATGTATCCGGACTTCGTGCGGATCGCCGAAGTGATTGCCAGCGGGACGATTGCTGCCGCGCTCCGATAAATCGACAGGGTGAGCCGGCCCTTTTTGCCCCGGGAGCGGCACTCGACACTGGCCCGGCGCTTCAGCGGCCGGATGCTCTAGCTCGCTCTCGCCGCGCTCCCGTCCAGCCCCAACTCTCCTGCAATCCCCTTCATCGCCTCGATGCAGAACGCAATGTGCGGCTCCAGTTCCACGCCCAGATCGGCGGCGCCATTCACGATATCCACCCGGTTTACGCTCCGGGCAAACGCCTTGTCCTTCATCTTTTTTCGAACCGACGGCGCCTCCACCTCGGCCAGCGACTTCCCAGGTTTCACCAGCGCGCACGCCGTAATAAATCCGGCCAGCTCATCGCACGCGAACAGCGCCTTCTCCATCGGCGTTTCGCGAGGCACGCCGGTGTACTCGGCGTGCGACAGGATGGCCTTGCAAATCTCTTCCGGCCAGCCGCGTTCTTTCAGGATCGCGTTGCCTCTATAGGGATGGTCCTCGAGGCTCGGATACCGGTCGTAGTCGAAATCATGAAGCAAGCCGACCACGCCCCACACCTCCTCGTCGCCGCCAAATTTTCTTGCGTACGCACGCATGCACGCTTCCACCGCCAGCGCATGTTTGCGCAAACTTTCTGATTGGGTGAACTCAGTTAGTAAACCCCACGCCTCGGCTCGATCCTTCATGCTGTCTTCCTTATTTTTCTCCGGCTTTTGCCGCGTCGCTTCGGTCTTTGCCCGAGTCGGGTTCCAGCTTTCCCCAACAAATCCCTTGACATCCACAGCTCGCCTGCTCCAGATTACTCTGAGTAATTGGAGCCTGACCACCGGCTCCGCGGGGTGCCTCCGCTCTGGCAGCTCCCACAACCTAGATGGCCACGACTCTTGCCCCTGTTGATTCCAGGGAAGTCGTCCGTTGCGACCACTGCCTGCTCGTTCAATTCCGTACCAGCAATGATCTTTGCCGCCGCTGCCACGCTTCGCTAGACGAAGAGGAGCCGGAAATCGTTGCTCCGGTGTCGATGCCGGTGGCCGAGCCTGCGCACGGCCAGGGGCGTGGGCACTTGAACCTCGCGGCCTCCATCCGCGCCCTGCGCCTGCGCAATGGACTCAGCCAGCGCCAGCTTGCCACCCGCATGGCCGTGCCCCGGACCTACGTGTCCAAAATCGAGAACGAAAAAGCCACGCCCACGCTGTCGTCGCTGGAGCGGCTGGCCAAGGCACTGGAAGTCACCGTGCCTGACCTGCTCACCGGCGGCGAGCGCAGCCGGCAGGAAGAAATCCGTGACCTGGTGCAGGACCCCTTCGTCGCCGACATTCTGCCCTTCGTGGCGCAACTGAACGGAATGCAGATGTCGAGCATCCTGTCGCAGATGCGGGACTTGACGGTGCGTCCGCACCGGACAGCGTAACCGGTTTCGGGTTTCAAGTTTCCAGTTTCGAGTCAGGCGTCGCCTTGGCATCGACGCGCGAAACGCGAAACTTGCAACTGTGACAGCGACTTTTTTCCGGGCAACCAGCCAACTCGATGCCGAGGCCTCCTGGGTCTCGGCTTTTTTCACGCGGCGGGAAAACCTGGATCGCAGGATCTTGAGGAGGTCGGCCTCAGCGCGAGCGCGCGCCCGACAGCAGAATGTCGAGCCAGCGGGCCAGTTGCGCCTGCTTTTCGTGGTCCCCCGCGCCGGCCGCTTCGCTGGCACTCAGCAGAGCCAGCTGGTGCGCCAGTACTCGCACTGCCAGATCGTGGGGCAGATAGACCGCGTCTTTCGGCAGGGCTAGCTCCCAGGTATCGCCGTTGAGCCGGTGAAGCTCCCAACGCTGGTGCTGGCTGGACTTCCGGAAACGCGCCGCATCGCCGACGACGAGGTCCGTTGAATTCAGGCGCAGTTCCGCCCAGCCGTGGTCACCCTTGCGCTGAATCTTGGCGACCTGAAAATCCTCAAAACTGATCAGCGGAGACGAGAGCTGGAACAGGTCGCCGGCTTCCAGCGCTTCCGCGGTATCGCGGAATGACACCCGCAGCGCATCGCGGACCTGGTCCGGGCGCGGGGCGACCGCCCGGATCACGATCACACTCGGCGGGGAAAAGACCGCCCGAGCGGGCGGCCGGGACGTCGCGTTGTCATCCGGCGCATCCTCCGCGGTGACCGTTGCGGCTTTGGCGGGACGCACCTCGATCGGCGCAGAGTTGTGCAGCTCGACGGACTTCAGGCCGACGGCGCGGCTCGAGGCGGCCACCACCGAGGCTGGGCTGTGCTTCTTATAGCGCAGGAAGTGCGGGCGGCCGCGTCCCATCCAGTAGGCGGAATCATAGTTCTCTACCCCGAACCCGCTGCGCAGCGCGCTGAAGAACGTGCGCTGGCCAGGATTGACCACGATGCCAGCATGACCGCGCCAGACGACCAGATCGCCGGCTTGCGGCCGCGCTACCCGGCGAAAATCGCCGCTCCCCAAATACAGATCGGAAGAGCTCATGTAGGGATAGGGAAATCCCGCGCGTTCATAGATGGTATGCACCAGGTGGGAGCAGTCCGAATGCGCTTCTGCGCGAAACGCGGGCGCGCGCGATTCAAGCGCTGCGCTCAAAATCGCCAGCCCCTCGTCAGGACTCAGGGTCCTTGCCTCCGCGCTGGTCTTAGCGGGCGCGCCCGGCGAACGAACGCTTGGGCGGGACTTTGCCGTCGACTGGCCGTGCGCGCACAGCCCCAGCCCACACAGAAGCACACAGCACCCGCGCAGTTTCTTCAACCGCATAAGCTTTTGTAACGTGCCTTTTTAGTCCCGCACAGGTCACCGTGGTGCAGTGCCGCTGTCGCGGACGCTCCCCAATCCGATGCACCTTTGGACGCAAAGCGAGGGTTGCGAAACCCGGCAAGTCCCCCCCTAGTTCCTGGGAGGCTCCAGTCGCTGTCGCGGCTGCGGAGTCGGCCCACTGGCCGCCCCGCCCGCGGCATCACTTGTCCCCGAATTCGCCATCGCCTCCAAATCCGCCGATTTGTACTTGGGCTCGGCGACATAGCCATGAATGTGGTTCTTGGTGATGCTGTTGATCACGAGCTCGGCAGGTTGCTTGCTGCCGGCGGAATAAAAAAACGCAGGCTCGTAGAGATTCACGTGCTTCTTCGAGAGCTTCACGTCGTCGACCATCAGCTCCAGATCAGCAAATTGATGCTTCGTGTCGGCCTTGCGCAGGCGCAATCCCACCGGGCCCTGCGGATGGAACTGGCCCTGTTTTGTCAGGTCGAACTCGTAGTACTGGCGCTCCCCTTTTTTCTCCAGCAGCACCAGTTCATCGTGGGTCCGGGCAATGGAGCCCTGTAGCTCCGTGCGGGCAGTGCCCAGATCCTCGCGGTTGGCTTCGATCTGCTTCTGCTGCTCCGCCAGCTGCGCCCGGATTTCCTTCCAGCGCGGATCTTCCGCCACGGGGCGGTGGCTGGCGGGCCGCCGCGCCGGAGTTTGCGGGCGCGCGGCGGGAGCCGCGGCGGCCTGCTGGTTGGCGAGTTCATTCACGCGATTGCTCAGGGCTGTGACCAGGCTGCGGGTCGAGTCCAGCGAAGCGGTCATCTCGTTTCGTTCGCTGGTCAGCTGCCGCACCATCCGATGCTCGCGGTAGCCGTACACCACAGAAGCGCTCAGCCCGGCCAGGAGCAACACCGCCAGCGGACCCCAAACCCGCGGTGACCGGGGCTTGCGGCCGGAAACGGATGGAGTGGGTGAGGAAATTTCAGACATGGGAGGTCCTCCTGGTGAGTTTTCACAAGCAACTTTGACTCCACGCTAAGTGGCTCACCAAACGCAACTTCGCGATTCCCCACTGGGACAAGACTTCCTGTTCTCGGAAATTGTTGCAGGCTTGATCGCCAAAACGCAGCACCCCGTGGGCTGCCCGGCCCCGGTGAATCCCACAGCTCGATCGCCTCATCTATGTGCCATGAACCCGGACTTCAGCAGCCATCTGGCGTCTCTGATCGCCGGTCCGGCGGGATCTGCAACGCCCGTCAGTCCGCCGGCGCCCGATGATGCGGCCCTCCTCGACGCCTATTCGCAGGCGGTCACCCACGCCGTCGAGAAGGTCAGCCCCTCGGTGGTAAACATCGAAGCCCATCAATCTGTCCGCTCTTCCCGGCGGCGGGGCGAGCCACGGGAGCGCAGCGGTGGCGGCTCCGGCTTCATCTTCACCCCCGATGGCCTGATCCTCACCAATAGCCACGTCGTGCACAACGCCACGCGCATCGAAGTCACGGTCGCCGACGGCCGCAAGCTGCCCGCCCGCACCATCGGCGATGACCCGGCCACCGACCTAGCCGTCATCCAGATCGAAGGCGGGGGTCTGGTCGCCGCCAGCCTGGGCGATTCGCAGAGGCTGCAGGTGGGGCAACTGGTGATGGCCATCGGCAGCCCCTACGGATTTCAGTCAACGGTCACGGCCGGCGTGGTCAGCGCGCTCGGGCGCTCGCTGCGCTCTTACTCTGGGCGCCTGATTGAAGACGTCATCCAGACTGACGCGTCGCTGAACCCCGGCAACTCCGGCGGCCCGCTGGTGGCTTCCGACGGCCGCGTGGTCGGAGTCAACACGGCAACAATTCTTCCCGCGCAGGGCATCTGCTTCGCCATCGGAATCAACACCGCGAAGTTCGTCGCCAGCCGCCTGCTGCGCGATGGCCGTATCCGGCGCAGCTACATCGGAGTCTCGGCCCAGACCGTGCCAATCCATCGCCGCTTGGTGCGCTACTACGATCTGCCGAAGGAAACCGGCGTGATCGTCCTCGCCGCCGAGGCCAAAAGCCCGGCCCAGCGTGCCGGACTGCGCGAAGGGGACCTTCTCATCGCCCTCGACGGTCAACCCGTCGCCGGAGTCGACGACCTGCACCGCGTGCTCAGCGACGTCAAGGCCGGAGCAAACTCTGAACTCGTCGTACTGCGCGGAACCGAGCGCTTACAGATCGGGATTCGCCCGGAAGAGGCGCGCTAGATCTTGAGTTAACGAGAGTCCTGCGCGCGGAATCCCTCTCTGTGTGCCCTGGGGCGGATCTTCCGGCCCAGTTCGATTCGTGTTGGCCTCGGATTTCCTGATATTTTGAAAACGCCTGAAAGAACCGAGCCACCCCTCATTGCCAACTCCCACACCGTGTGTTAGCGTCTTGAATTAGAAGGGGATAGCGTTGCAAGCAACAGTTCCCGCCGGCCTGGATCGCAAGGAAGCAGAAATCTATCGCCAGCTTGATCCGGCACGGCTCCCAAGACATATCGCCATCATCATGGACGGCAACGGGCGCTGGGCGCGCCGCCGCCATATGCCGCGCATCGCCGGGCACCGCGCCGGTGTCGCCGCCGTGCGCTCCACCGTCGAGACCGCTGCCCGCATTCATATTCCGGCGCTGACCCTCTACGCTTTTTCCGAGGAGAACTGGAAGAAGCGGCCCAAAAGCGAAGTCGATTTCCTGATGACCTTGCTCGGGCGCTACCTGAAACTCGAAGTTCCCACGCTAAACGAGAACAACATTCGCCTCGAATACATCGGACGCCAGCAGGAACTCCCCGAAGCCGTGCAGGCGCGCATGGTGGCCGCGCGCGAAGCCACGGCCCACAACACGGGCATGGTCCTGACGCTTGCGCTCAACTACAGCGCGCGGACCGAGTTGGTCGATGCGTTCCGCTCGCTCGCGGAGGCCGCCTCTCGCAATGGCGGCATCGACCACTTGAAGACAGTCGATGAAGGGGCCATCTGCCAGCATCTCTACACTCGGCACCTGCCCGATCCGGACCTGGTCGTGCGTACCAGCGGCGAGATGCGGCTCAGCAATTTCCTGCTCTGGCAGTTGGCCTACGCCGAGATCTACGTGACTCCCACGCTCTGGCCCGACTTCCGCGGCCATCACCTGCTCGAAGGCATCGCCGAATATCAGAAGCGCGAGCGCCGCTACGGCGGCCTGAGCGAAGAACACGCGAACCACCGCGTGGCAAAGGCAGCGAGAGTGTAGAATCGTTCGCGCTTGTACGAAAGCAGACAAAGACATTACGGAATTAGGAAGTTTGGTATTGGCTAATTTAAACACCAGCATCGGCTCGCGGCCGGGGTTCTCTATTTCCCAATCACTCAATTCCCCAATTTCTCGGACGATTCCATCTTCGTCAGTTCGGACCTCTCTTCCTTGATCAAACGCATCGCCACAGCAGTGGTCCTGATTCCCATTGTCCTGCTGCTGGTGCTACGCGCGCCGGTGCCGCTGGTTGCCGCCACAACGGCTGCCGTGGCCTTGCTTGCGGTCGCCGAGTTTCTTCGCCTCACCGAGGCCTACGGCGTCGCACCGCTGCGCCGGCCGGCCTATTGCGCCGTGGTCCTGTTCTTTGTTCTGCTGATGGTCAACGCTGGCCAGGAGAAACCCCTGCTTCAGACGGGGATTTTCTCTGTCGCGGCAGCCTTCGCGGCTACCATCGCCGGCTTCGTGTTCCTGACCATCGCCATGCACCGCCAGAATCTGGCCACCGGGTACCCCGCTGCCGCCGCCTCGGCCTTCAGCTTCGCCTACATCGCGCTGCCTCTGGCCATGCTGGTGCAACTCCGCCAGCAATGGGCTGGTGCGTTTCTGCTTCTCTATTTGCTGCTGGTCGTCTGGTCCGGAGACATCTTCGCCTATTTCGTCGGCAAGTTGATCGGACGCCATCTCATGGCCCCGCGCATCAGCCCGAAGAAGACCTGGGAAGGCGCGGTAGCTTCGCTGCTCGCCAGCCTGGCCATTGGCGGTTCGCTGTTTTATTACGCGTCGCCGGTCAGCACGAGATTGCTGCAATGGGGGCTCATCCAGCGCCGCGACGGCATGTTCGGCCTGGAACGCCCGGCCGTGCTGCCCATCCTGCTCCTCACCGCCGTCCTTAACATCGCCGCCCAACTTGGCGACCTGGTGGAATCGCTCGTCAAACGCGGGGCCGGCGTGAAAGATTCGGGCTCCATCCTCCCCGGCCACGGCGGCATGCTCGACCGCATCGACGCTCTGCTGTTCGCTGCGCCCGTCCTGTGGATCTGGGCCGCTTGGCGGGTTACGCAGTAAGCGGATGAGCTTCTCGGGCAGAGTGCTCGATTATGTAACCGGGAAATCTGGTAATTGCGACATTGCCGGTCCGGGCCGCAACGAGCCCCGGTGTTTCAATTTCCCCACTCCTCAGTTTCCCATCCCCAAATCCCCTCTCCGTTTCTATGAGTCTGTGGTGAACAAGGCTTTGGGCGGCCTCACAAGGAACTGGCACCATCCGGCAGCTAGCGCGACCTTTCGCCTCCGCGTAAGATAAAAGCTCCGCATGAAGCGTATCGCCATTCTGGGTTCCACCGGCTCCATCGGCCGGAGCACTCTCAGCGTGGCCGAATCCTACCCCGAGCGCTTTGAGATTTTGACCCTCGCGGCCGGCTCCAATGTCGACGCCGCCTTCGAGCAAGCCGTCCGCTGGAAGCCTCGTATTCTCTCTCTCGCTGACGCACAAAGCGCGGATCAAGTGCGCAAAAGGCTTGCCTCTGGCGGCCTCCGTGAGATCGAAGTGGTCTACGGCCCTTCCGGCACGGTGAGAGTCTCCACCCACCCCGAGGTCGACTTCGTCGTCAGCGCCATTGTCGGGGTGGCCGGGCTCGAAGCCACCTACGAAGCAGTCAGGGCCGGCAAGTCCGTCGGCCTCGCCAACAAAGAGTGCCTGGTCGCTGCCGGCGAGCTCATCACCGCCGAGGCCCGCAAGCAGGGCAAGCCGCTGCTGCCCATCGACAGCGAACACAACGCCGTGCACCAGTGCCTGCGCGGCGGCCGCATGGACGAGGTCCACAAAATCTGGCTTACCGCGTCTGGCGGTCCGTTCCTGCAAACGCCAAAATCCAGCTTCCCGGCGATTACCGTCGAGCAGGCCCTCAATCATCCCACCTGGAAAATGGGCAAGCGCATCACCATCGATTCCGCGACGCTGATGAACAAGGGTTTTGAAGTGATCGAAGCCTGCCGCCTGTTCCATGTCCCTCCCAGTCAAGTGCAAGTCATTGTCCATCCGCAGTCTACGATCCATTCCATGGTGGAATTCGTCGATGGCAGCATACTTGCTCAATTTTCCGTGACCGACATGCGGCTGCCCATCCTTTACGCCCTGACCTATCCCGACCGTATCCCCTCCGACCTCCGATTTCCGGTCATGGACTTACGGCAGCTGGACTTCCAGCCGCCCGATATGCGGAAATTCAGGTGTCTGGCGCTGGCCTACGCCGCGGTTGAAGAGGGTGGCAGCAAGACCGTAGCCCTGAATGCCGCCGACGAAGTTGCGGTGGCGGCCTTCCTCCAGGGCCAAATCGGGTTTGATGAGATTCCCAGCCTCATTGAACACGTGCTTTCCGCGACGAAAACTGGGAAAATGGAATCTATAAAGCAGGTCCTGGAGACGGACCTGCTCGCCCGCGACACCGCTCGCGAGCAAGTCGACCGGTTGCACCGTGGTAGGTCCCCCATGCCGCGCGCAACGTCGGTATCCTGTCCGGGGGAGTAATCACGAACTTATGGCGCATTTCCTAGTGACCGCGGTGACCATGGCCATCGTGCTGGGCGTAATGATCCTGATTCATGAGTGGGGTCACTACGCGGCCGCAAAGTTCTTCAAGGTCCGGGTCGAGGTTTTCTCGATTGGATTCGGCAAGCGTCTCCTCGGCTTTCGCAAGGGCGAGACCGATTACCGTATCAGCGCCATCCCGCTCGGCGGCTACGTCAAGATGTCGGGCGAAAATCCCATGGACGAGCACACCGACGACCCCGGCGAATTCCTGAACCATCCCCGCTGGCAGCGCTTCGTCATTGCCATCGCCGGACCGTTCATGAACGTCGTTCTCGCGGTCGGTCTGCTCACCGTGGTGTACATGGTGCACTATGAGTATCCGGCCTTCGTTGACCAGCCGGGAGTCATCGCCTACGTGAAGCCGGGGTCGGCCGCCGCCCAGGCTGGGTTCGCCGCCGGCGATCACATCGTGCGCATTGCGGGCATCCAGAACCCCACCTGGGAGCAGATCGGCCTCAAAGTGATGCTCAGCCCCAACGAGTCCCTGCCCGTCACCATTGACCGCAACGGCCAGGTCCTTGAAAAGACCATCACTCCGAAAGCCGTCACCAGCTCTGAAGTCGGCTCTGCCGGGTGGAGCCCGCAACAGGGCGTCGTGGTCGCCGATGTCGATCCCGCCATGCCGGCCGCCAGGGCGGGCCTGAAAGAAGGCGACGAGATCGTCTCTCTCGATGGCAAGCCGGTCGGTGTGATTGACGCGCTCATCGATACCTTGCAGGAAACCAAAGACCGCCCCATCGATGTGGGCGTTATGCGCCACGGTCAGTTGCTGACCTTCAAGCTGCAACCCGTCCTTGCCGACGCCGAAGACAAGCAGAAGCGCTATCGCGTGGGCTTTGAAAGCACGTCGCGCATGAAAGTCGGCAAGCTCTCGCTGGTCCCTGCCTTCCAGCGCTCCCTCGAAGACAACAAGCGCTATTCCCTGGTGCTGCTCGAACTGATCCAGAAGATGGTCCAGCGCAAGGTCTCGATGAAGCAGGTGGAAGGCCCCATCGGCATCGGCAGCGCTATCGGCCACGCCGTCACCGAAAAGGGCTGGACGCCGCTGCTCGGCCTCACCGCCGGCATCAGCCTCAACCTCGGCATCTTCAACCTGCTGCCCATCCCGATTCTCGACGGCGGCGTGATCCTGCTCCTGCTGATCGAAGGCCTCATGCGCCGCGACATCAGCCTGCAGATCAAAGAGCGCATCTACCAGGCCGCCTTCGTCTTCCTGGTGCTGTTCGCGGTGACGGTGATCTACAACGACATCGTCAAGCGCTTGCCGCTGGGCAGTTGACGAAGCCAAAGGCGTCTTCAGCACAGAGGCCCAGACATCACAGAGGGCAACACTGTTCCTCTGTTTTTTCTACTTTGCGCGAAGTCTTCCGAGCATACCGGGTAATCCACTGAATCACTGAGTTCCCGCCTTTCTCCATGTCCCTGTGACTCCGAGATGAAAGGGCTTCGTCCGGATCTGCGTGTTAAAATAAATCTTCCCATGGCTCAAATTACTCGTAGAAAGACGGTTACGGCCTCCATTGGCGGCGTGCGCGTAGGCAGCGATGCACCGGTCGTGGTGCAGTCCATGACCAACACCGACACCGCCGACATCGCCGCGACCGTCAAGCAGGTCGCCGCCCTGGCCCGCGCCGGCTCGGAGCTGGTCCGCGTCACCGTCAACAACGAAGACGCCGCCAAGGCGGTCGCCCCTATCGTCGAGGAACTCGACAAGCAGGGCGTCCGCGTCCCCATCATCGGAGACTTCCACTACAACGGCCACCTGCTGCTCACGAAATACCCCGAGTGCGCCCGCGCGCTCGCCAAGTACCGCATCAATCCCGGCAACGTCAGCGTGGGCCGCAAGAACGACGACAATTTCCGCACCATGATTGAGGTCGCGGTCAAAAATCAGAAACCGGTCCGCATCGGCGTGAACTGGGGCTCGCTCGACAGCGCGCTGCTCACCAGGATGATGGACGAGAATTCCCTTCTTCCCGAGCCCAAAGACGCCCGCGAAGTCACCATGGAAGCCATGGTTGTAAGTGCGCTGAACTCCGCCGCACTCGCCGAAAAATACGGCCTGCGTCCCGACCAGATTATCCTCAGCGCGAAAGTCAGCGGCGTGCAGGATCTGATCGACGTCTACCGCTCGCTCGCCTCGCGCTGCGACTACCCGCTGCACCTCGGACTCACCGAGGCCGGCATGGGTGCCAAAGGCATCGTCGCCTCCTCGGCCGCGATGGGAGTGCTCCTGCAGGAAGGCATCGGCGACACCATCCGCGTCTCGCTCACGCCCGCCCCCGGCGGCGACCGCACCGAAGAAGTCCGCGTGGGCCAGCAGATCCTGCAGTCGCTCGGCATCCGCAGCTTCACGCCGCAGGTCACCGCCTGCCCCGGCTGCGGACGCACCACCAGCACCTTCTTCCAGGAGATGGCCGAACAGATCCAGACCTACCTGCGCGAACAAATGCCGGTCTGGAAAGACCGCTACCAAGGCGTCGAAGAAATGAAAGTCGCCGTCATGGGATGCGTAGTCAACGGCCCCGGCGAATCCAAACACGCGAGCCTCGGCATCTCCCTGCCCGGAACCTTCGAAGAACCCAAAGCCCCCGTCTACGTCGACGGCCGCCTGTTCACCACCCTGAAAGGCGACAAAATCGTCGCGGAGTTCATCGATATCCTCAACGACTACGTCGAATCGCACTACGCGGCGAAGGTGGAAGTGGGAGTGAAGTAGGCTTCTTTCTCACACCCGGAGACACGACGCACAGGGACGGCAAGTAGGTGCCCCCATTCGGCCGTGCCAAGGAAAACCTCCCAATTACACCGCCACTAAGAGGCATAATTGGCGACTTGCCCGGAATGTTACGGTCTAATCCCGTGCAGACATTCCGCTTGACGTATCGCGACACTCGGGACTAAGTATTGGGCAATTCCTTGAGGGGGAATTGGAGGTGGGCTTTATGTCGGCTCTCTTTTTGGTTGTTCTCGCCTAATCCTCAACCCGCTTAACTTGCCCACCTTCTTGCCGAAGATTGTGGCGTGCGTTTTCCAGATCTTCCAACGTCGGCGGAAGCAACCTATGCCGCATGCACACACGCCGTACCAAACCGACTGCAAGATTCCTTATCATCCCGGCGTCTACTGTAACTATGCGAACAGATTTCGCCTTCCAGCGGTAAAACGTCTGGGCGCTGATGCCGTACTTGCGGCACAGTTCCGCCGTGCCGAGGCCGGCCTAAGACTCTTTCAAAATACCCACCATCTGTTCTTCGCTAAATCGACTCTTTCGCAAGGTCTCATTCTCCTGGCTTGGCCCGAGCGGGCCAGTGTCGCCGGAGAACTCTCATTTACGCTGGATCAATTTCAGGGGAGCAGATCGTGGCGAAGTGACCATGAGGAATCCCGATGGTAGTAAAGACGAACGTATTACATACGATGTCCTTCTCACCTCGGTGAAGCCGCACTGACGGAGGAGCACTTGCATGACCTACGCTGGCTTGCACTTCCTACGCCAGCAGCGACAAATTCGGATCCGCCGCCCCGTAGTCCGGGTCCGCGAACTTCTTCAGCTCCGGATACGTCTCCAGCAGCTCCGGCGGCGCCTTCACGCGCTTGCCGCTCAGCATCGACTTCAGTTCCAGCGCGTTCGCGCCCGCCCTTGCCTCATAGTGATTGTTGGTGATCACGTAGGTGGTCTGCGCTTTTTCCGCGATGCTCTCGATCTTGTTCTTCCAGCCGCCCAATTCATCGCTGGTGTAGAGGTAGTTGTAGCGGTCGTTGCGGTCGTCGCTGTTGAACCACTCTTTGTAGTTGCGGCCGTGCAGGCGCACGTAGCCGAGTTTCGAGGTCACGTGCTCGGTGGGCGCAATCGACTTGCCGATCACCGGCTGGTCGATATTGCAGAAGGCCACGTCCTCGCGCGCAAACGACGCCAGCGTCTCTTCGTTGTCCCAGCTATCATGCCGAACTTCAACAACTCTCGGATACCCGATGAACTGCCGCAGCAGCCGTTCCAGGTACTCGCGATTCAGGCTCGTGTTCTTGAACGACACCGGGAACTGGATCAGCAGTGCGCCCAGCTTCCCTTCTCCCGCCAGCGCATCCAGGCCCTCGCGCGCCTTGGCTTCGTCCTCGTCCGTGGGACGGATCGACGCCGCCGAAGTCGGCTCCATCACCGCCAGCGGCGAGTGCGTGAACGACTGGTGCAGCTTGGCCGTGAACATGAAATCCGGATTGAGCGCGACCTTCTTCACCCACAGCTTGGCGAGCTCAGGCCTGATGTGCCCGTAGAACGAAGTGTTGATCTCGACCACGTCGAAAAAGTGCGCCAGGTACTCGAGTGGGTGGATCTTCTTCCCCTGCACTTCGGGCGGGTAGAACACACCGTTCCAGTCCTTGTAGGACCAGCCCGCGGTTCCGATGCGAATGTGGTGCGCGGCCTGCATACGTGCCGGCGAAGTGGCGGGAAGGCTCTGGTCGAGGGTAGCACAATCGAGGGTGCAGGCGTCTTTGAAGACACTGCACGTCTTAAGGGTTGTCATGCCGACGGGCGAGCATAGCGAGCCGGGGAGGAATCTGTTTTCCCCGAACCCGATAAGGGCCGTGGCCGGCCACACGAATCCTCGCCGGAGTGGGCGTACCGAGCAATACGAACTCGGCGAGACCGGCACATGCGGCGGCCGCCCCCACGAACGTGACTTGTCTGTTTTCAACAGCAGAACGTGTCGATTTTCCGGGGACCCTGCTGCCTACCTGAAGTACATCCAAGCAGCCAGCGCTACCAACACCACCGCGAGGATCCACAGAGACGAATCGCTCATTCCGGTTTTCTTGGCCATGTCTTCATCTTACCCCGGCGGAATGTTTCCGCGAAACAGCGAAACGCCCACAGATGACTTGGGAACCAAAGTAGTCGGCAGGACCGGCCGGCACCGGAAAGAACGTTTAGTAAAACACCAGACTTACCCAATACACTCCGCCGGGATACCGCTCCGACTGGGCGAAGCAGGCCCCCACGCTCACGTGGGTCAGGTGGCGGTCCTGCACGAGCCGGGCCGCGTCGGCCGGCAAGCTCTCCGGACGCATGTTGGTATAGCTCACCACCGAGTAGCGCTGCGCGAAATCGTGGATGGCGCGCGTGCCGAGCTTATCTTCCTTGGCCATGCCGCAGGCGGCCGCATGCACGGCGGGATCCGGCCGGCGCTCCAGTACCGGCAAGTGCGCCTCGGCGCGGACCCGGCCGAGGGCCTGAAAGATGGTCTCCTCCGCCTGGTCCGCCGAGTACGCGGTGACACTGTGACCGAAGTCCTGCACCACGTACAGGCGGTCGCCGGCGCGAATCACGCCAAAGCCGGCGATGTTGTAGCTGGCCTCGAGCAGGTTCTCGCGATGCGGCGGCGACAACATCAGGTGCTGGTGCGCCTGGTCAGCCGAGCGGTCCAGCGCCACGTTCTCGCCGGCATGGTCCAGGTGCAGCGGGCTGGCCGCGGACAGTCGTCGAGCCAGGGAAGGCTCGCCTTCAAACTGATGCGACAGTTGCTGCTGTTGCGCCATTTCTACGGCGTGCGCCCGCGCCGCTTCGACCATGCCCGGGTCGAACTGCAGCGGAGGCACGCCCGCCTTCGCCCGGGCCTGGTTCGCCAATTCCAGAAGCTGCTGCTCGGCTTGCTCGTCGAAATACGGGGAGGGCTGCCCTTCGGAAATTGTGGGACGGTCACCGGCGCGCGAGGAAGCAGGCTTGATTTTGGCTTGTTCCCGAGCGCTGCCAAAACCAACCAGAAGCGCTACCGTGATGAGGGCCCGAAGCATACCAGTGGCGCTACGCGCAGGCCCTGGGAGGCACCGCCGGAAGCGAAACTTCCGCTTCCTTCACATCCACTCTAGGCTCTAGAATCGGCTCAAGCTAATTACCAATGGCCATCGAACAAGGGACCCTCGTCCTTCTGGGTGCGCTGTTCGGCAGCGCGCTTGCCTGGCTCGGACTGCGCGTCCGCTCCGCCCGGGCGGACGCCCGCTTGTCCTTGCTGGAGAAGGATTTAACGGCCGCTCGCGGGGACTTAACCCGCCTGCAGGAAGGCAACGCGAAACTGCGCGAACAAGCCGCGGCCCTGGAATCGATCCTGCAGCACGAACGGAAGTCTGCCTCTGAAAAACTGGCCTTTGTCAATCGCGCCACCGAAGAGTTGCGCGAGGCTTTCCAGGCCCTGGCCGCCGAGGCTCTGCGCAGCAACAACCAATCCTTCCTCCAGCTCGCCAAGGCCAGCCTGGAGCGCTTCCAGAGCGAAGCCAAAGGCGATCTGGAGGCCCGGCAGAAAGCGGTCGAGAACCTGGTGGCCCCCATCAGGGAATCCCTCGACAAAGTCGACAGCCAGATCCAGCAACTGGAGAAAGACCGCAGCCAGGCCTACGGCACGCTCACCGAGCAGGTGCAGTCGCTGATCGGAACGCAGAAAGCGCTGCAGGCCGAGACCGGCAACCTGGTGAAGGCGCTGCGCACGCCCTCCGTGCGTGGGCGCTGGGGCGAAATCCAGTTGCGCCGCGTGGTCGAGATTGCGGGCATGCAGGCGTACTGCGACTTCGACGAGCAGGTCACGGTCAGCACCTCCGACGGACGCCTGCGCCCAGACCTGATCGTGAAGCTGCCCGGCGGCAAGAACGTCGTAGTTGACGCCAAGACGCCGCTGCAGGCTTATCTGGACGCGGTCGAAACCACCGACGACGAACTGCGTCGCGCCAAGCTGGTCGAACACGCGCGCCAGGTGCGCAATCATATGAATGCGCTGGCTTCGAAGTCCTACTGGGAGCAGTTCGACTCCACGCCGGAATTTGTTGTGATGTTTCTTCCCGGGGAAACGTTCTTCAGCTCCGCTCTCGAGCAGGACCCGACTCTGATCGAGCAAGGCGTGAGCCAGCGCGTGATTCCGGCCTCGCCGACAACACTGATTGCCTTGCTGAAAGCCGTCGCCTATGGCTGGAACCAGGAAAAGCTTGCCCGCAACGCGCAGCAGATCAGCGTACTGGGCAAAGAATTGCACGACCGCCTGCGCAGCTTGTCCCTGCACATGGACAACCTGCGCAAGGGTCTGGACCGCGCCGTCGAAGCCTACAACAAGGCCGCCGGATCGATGGAGAGCCGCGTCATGGTCACTGCGCGCAAGTTCCCCGAACTCGGCGCGGCCATCACCGACCAGATCCCGGAAGTCGAGCAGATCGAGACCACTACCCGCACGCTGTCGCTGGATTGGGGCGAGGAAACCAGCGAGGCGTTGCCCCTTGCGCCGAAATCGGACAACGACCCGCCGTAACCCGCCTCCTATCCCCTCCACCCTCAGCACCTTGCCCGGTAACCTCTGCACCGGTAACGACAGGCACGTTGCACCACCCTCTGCGTGGGCATACGCTCTGGCGAGTTATGGATCTGAACTCCCCGCAGTTTCGTACGCCGAAAGCCCAACGTTCCAGCCTCATTCTCACCCCAAACCCGGTCCGACCGCAGCAGTTGAAGCGCCGCAGTAGCCGCATGGCCCTGCAGGCCCCCATCTCGCTGTCGGGGCAAGACCGGCAGAAGCAGATCTTCAACCTGCTGCCCGCCAAAGCCACCAATCTGAACCGTCACGGGGCCGCGGTGCAATTGCATCGCGAGTTGTTGGTCGGTTCCACCGTGGCGATCAAGAACCAGCGCGGCACCATCGTGGCTGCCCGCGTGGTCGCGCAACTGGCGGCCCTTCGGGGTGTACCCACCTACGCGATCGAGTTCCTCGAAGTGGACGGCGCCGCCAAGAGTTTCTGGGGCATCTCGTTCCCCTCGTCGAACGCGGAGTAGCCGGCTCCGCGCAGCCTAAATCGGCCGGGCCCCGCAGTCATCACACTGGGTAAAGATCCCACTCGAACCAGGGACATCGTAGGTGGAAGTGTTGGCGTGCAGGCACTGGCCGTCAGGTGACACTCTCGCCGCGCGTTTGACCGGCTTGCCCGACGCAACGTGATAGAGATAGCCGAACAGCAGGAGCAGTAGGCAGCAAAGCTCCATTTCCATCCCCCCGCGCACTCCACCATTAAACTCCAGATTGTGGGCTCGTCAAGACCACCTCTCGGAAGGAGAACAGGTGGCCGGTGAGTCACCGATGGTAGTGACCCACCTCACGGAGAGCGTCCGTTCCCGATAGAATACTTCTATTGAGGTGGGCCATGTGGGTCTTGTTTCTGGCCATTGCCTCGTTCCTGGCCTACATCGGCATTCTGGCCCTTCTCTGTCTCGCCGACCGTCTTGAGACTCGGACCCGCGCACGCCGGACAATGTTCCTCCTTTCTCGGACAGAACCTTTTTCTACTCTCAACGTTACGCAGGCCTTTGAACCCATTTACGCGGTGCTGTGGGATGCTCCGGTTCTCGCCCTCCACTGTCTCAGCTCCGCCGGGCCGAAGGGTCTTGCTGCATCGCAGTTGCACCCTATCTTCCGGAAGGCGGCAGCGCGCTTTCCGGAGATTTACGACGGCTACACCTTTCAACAATGGTTGCAGTTCCTGGAAGAGAGTGAACTCATTCGCTGGGACGGCGGGCAGGTGGCGCTGACCTGTAAAGGCCGGGAGTTCCTCGCATTCCGCTTCACCTGGGAGGCTTTCACCCAGGTTTGACCCCGGCGAGTGCCCGGATGGGCAGCAACCCTGCCACATCCATCAGAAGGTCGTTCGCACAGCGAACGCCTGAGAGCGTACGCCATAAGGAGATCGTTATGCCGATCAACCGACTCAAGCAATTTCTCGACGAGCACAACATCAAGTACGTGGTGATCTCGCACTCTGTCGCCTACACCGCCCAGGGGATTGCTGCCCTGGCGCACATTCCGGGAAAGGAACTGGCGAAGACCGTCATCGTCAAATGCGACGGCCTGTTTGCCATGGCGGTTGTCCCCGCGTCCCGCCAGGTCGATCTGACGCTGCTGCAAGCAGCCGCCCATGCAAACTCCGTGGAGCTGGCCCCGGAGATGGAATTCAAAAACAAGTTTCCCGATTGCGAAACCGGGGCCATGCCGCCCTTCGGCAATCTGTACGAGATGCCGGTTTTCGCCGATGCAGCACTGGCCAAGGACGAGGAAATCGCCTTCAACGCGGGCTCGCATCGCGAACTGGTGCGGCTGGCCTGGGCCGATTTCGAAAAGCTGGTCCACCCGGTGGTGGTCCCGCTGGCACTCATCGGTGTGCGGCAGTCGGCGGCGTAGGGATACCTTTTGAACGGAACAGCCTTCAGGCCTTCGGGGGAATTGCCCCAAAATGCGGGACTTTCGCCCCCCGGGGAGTTAACGTGGAATTCGGACCCCTGCGCCGCCGATGATCGGAATCTCCCAGAGGGATCGCGTGTTCGTTCTCACCGGCGCGGGAGTGAGCGCCGAGAGCGGAATCCCCACCTTCCGCGGCGCGGGCGGGCTCTGGCGCAACTACCGCGTCGAGGAGGTGGCCTCGCCGGCGGCCTGGCGCCGCGATCCGGCCCTTGTCTGGGAATTCTATTCCATGCGGCGGCGCGCTGCTGCCGCCGCAAAAGCGAATCCCGCTCACTTCGCCCTGGCTCATCTCCAGCAGCGCCTGGGCGATCGCCTTTTCCTGTGCACGCAGAATGTCGACAACCTTCACGAACAGGCAGGCGCGCAGCCCGTCATCCATATGCACGGCGAGCTTTTCAAGAGCCGCTGCGATTTGTGCCGCCGCCCGCCGTTCGCCGACGCGAATGTCTACGAGCCACCCGCCGCAATTCCCCGCTGTCCGTGCGGCGGCCGGATCCGTCCGCATATCTGCTGGTTCGGCGAGATCCCGTTCGACCTGGACAGCATCTTCCACGCGCTTGACGACTGCACCGTGTTCCTGGCGGTGGGCACCTCCGGCGTAGTGGAGCCCGCGGCCAGTTTCGTGGCCTATGTCAGCGGTCATGCCCGCACCTTTTACGTCGGCCCAGAAGAGCCAGCGAACGTGTCTGCCTTCACGCAGTGCCATCTCGCCAAGGCCGGCGAAGCCTTGCCTGCCCTGCTGGGCACGCAGGCGCGCTCCTGAGCGCCCCACGGCTGCCGGCCTGCCCAAATCAGCGGTGATGCTTATCACAGCCGGGCACGAGGGCAAGCGCGACAATTATTGTGACTCTGTGTCTCTCGTCGAAGACGACGAACCACGTGCGGCGAAGGAGGGGCTATGGACCTGACCCTCACGTACGAAGAGATCGAACTGCTGGCCAGCATTCTGGAGCAGCGGCACCGCGAGCTGATCAAGGAAATCGCGCACACCGATCACCACGAATTCCGCCAAGCCCTGCGCAGAAACGAACGGATGCTGGAGTCGATCCTGGTCCGCCTGCGCGAGGCAGAGGTTGAACGTTTGCACGTCTGACGGCATGGAGGCGGAGAGTGTCGAGCGGGACTTTCCAGTTCGGATCCCGGGAGGTTGCGGTGCGGCCCGCCAGCGAGCCGCTGATTCTGCCCACGCTGTTCGGCGAAGGCTACGGGCTGTACCGGAGACGGGGCAGCACCTTTGTGCTGTCCTTCGTCGCGCACACGCTGGCCACCGCTGTTCTGCTGGTCTCGGGCCGGTTCGTCGCCACGCATCGCCAGGAAATCCGGCAGCAGGTGGTCAGCCTTGTCACCGAGGTCAGCCCCTACATCCTGCCGGCTTCCGCGTCTGAGTCCGGAGGAGGCGGAGGCGGAGGCGATCGCGACAAGCTGGCCGCGTCGAAGGGCGCTCTTCCCCGCTTGGCCAGGGAGCAGATCACACCTCCCGCAGTAGTGGTCCGCAACCAGAATCCGAAACTCGCCGTCGAGCCTACGGTTGTCGTTCCGCCGGAAATCCGCCTGCCCTATCCTACGACAGGCGCGCTGGGAGATCCGCTCTCGGCGGTGCTCGCTCCACCCTCCAACGGCACGGGCTCGGGCGGGGGGATCGGCTCGGGCAGTGGCGGCGGAGTGGGTTCGGGACGCGGCCCCGGTGTTGGCCCCGGCTGGGGCGGCGGCATCGGCGGCGGAGCCTATCGCGTTGGCGGCGGCGTGCTCGCGCCCCGTGCCGTGTACGCGCCCGATCCGGAATTTTCCGAGGAGGCCCGCAAAGCCAAGTGTCAGGGCACCGTCGTGCTCTGGCTGATCGTCGGCCCCGATGGCCGCACGCACGACATCCGCGTGCAGCGCTCGCTCGGCATGGGCCTGGACGAAAAAGCCATTGAGGCCGTGCAGCGCTGGAGATTTGAACCGGCCAGAAAAGACGGCGTCCCCGTCGCGGTCGAGGTTGCCGTGGAGGTGAACTTCCGACTGTATTGAGCCGGCGGGAGATGGCATTGGGATGTTCGCCGAGTCAGAACGCTCGGCAAGGAGAGAAGCTATGTGGCGAACATTAGTTCTTCTCGTCGCAATTCTCGTTCTGGTGATCCTCGTCGCTCCGCCCGCATTGTCGGCCCAGGACCAACCGGAGGCGCAGAAAATCACGGTGAAAAGCAAGGAAGTCATCAGCGGGGTCGTGATCCTTTCCGTCCAGGAAGGCAAAAACTCGTTCGAGTTGCAGTGCAACCGGGACATGATGGGATGCACCGCTCTCGATCCCGGCGATTACATGATGGTCCGGCTTCCTAAAAACCGCGGCATGTACGACTGTGCCAATGCCGAGGTCTACAAGAAGTCGGCCAACTCCGAGCCCGGGGAACGGCTCGGTCAGTATTGCCTGGTGGGCAAGTAGTGCGCGTCCGATCTCGACCCGCGCACTTAAGGAGTACTCCTATGTTTGACAGTCTGGAACACGATATCGAAGCCACCGAGGGGAGCCGCCCGAAGACGTCCGAGAAACTGATGCGCTTCGCCGGCATCGCCGCAATCGCCGTCCTCGTGTTCGGAGGCCTGTGCGCCCTGGTCATCTCGCTGGAATAAGGCCGCGAAGTGGACTGGCTCACAGGGCAACAGGAGAGTACGGGGGGAACCAGTTTCGTTTTGGGCTGTGGCCCTGCCGCGTTCGCAGACCGTCAGAGCCCACTGCTAGCCCCAAACCACCATGGGGCCGGGGTCCGCGATCCGGCAACTTTATTGCCCCGCATTGAAACCACCGACGCGCTAAAATGCTACCGTCGTTCCCGCCACTTCTGTCCCGCCCAGGACGAGTCGTCCTTGCGCCCATTTTTCTTCAGGAACAGGAGTGTCGAATGAGTCCGGAAACCCAACAGTATGAATCCCCCTACGCGGTGAAGATCGAAACAGCGAGCGGCCGGTCGGCGACCATCCCCATTGCCGTCTTGACGCCGAAGCAGTTGGAGGATTTCCTTCAGGTTGAGTTCAAGAGGTTGACGCAAGAAGCCGGTGCCAAGGGAGTGCGTATTCATGTGGAACGCGCCGTTGCCGCCGATTATGAGCAGGTCATCCGTGAGGTCGGGGCGTGCCTGCGCTCCGCCCGGTCCAGCGTGGCCTGATCGGGTCACAGTGGACCTGGTGTTCAGGCTCCCGGAACGGTTAGAAATCGTTCCCATCTCTCTGCAGCCTGGGCTGGTGGTTCGCGGCAATCCCAAGGGTCCGCAAAAAACATCCGGCCCGCTCTGTCGAACGGGCCGGTTCTGCTTGCGGAAACTTCTCTTCCTATTCGTGGCCCACGAAGTTTCCGTTCACGTTGATATTGTCAAGCACGACCAGTCCGCCGTCGGCGTCCGGGCCGTCCTCGAGCACCAGCGCGATCGACTTCACGGTCGCGTCCTGCGCGATGGCCGGAACGGCCTTCGAGGGATCAAACCGGAACCGTCTCCAGCCCTTGGCTGGAACTGGTTGCGCGTTGGCGAAGACGCAGCCGCCCAGCGTGTGCACGACGTCATCGGCCGTGACCACGATGAAGCGCGGCCCTTTCAGCGTGCACTGGCTGCCTTCGCGGATGTCGAAGCCCAGCATCGTGAGCGTCAGCCCTTCCACGTTCTCCAATATGACGCCCGCGCGCGCCTTGCTTGCCGCGCCCGCGCTGTTCACCAGCACCAGGCCCTGGTTGGTCCGGTCTTCCGGATCCGTCCCAGGCACGCCTGCCCCGTGCACCCAGTCCGCCGCCACCGCGCCGGTGTCGGCCGGATCATGGATGTACGTGCTCGTCCGGATCGGGCCCGCTGCCTCTCCGGCCACGGTGAACGTCACTGGCACGTTGATGCTGCCCAGTCCTGGCGCCGACAGCCTCACCTGGCCCGTATACCTCCCGTTTGCCAGTCCTTGCGGAGCCGCCGTCACCGTGACGTCGCTGCCAGTCGTCCCGCCCGACGGGCTCACCGACAGCCACGGTCCACCCAGCGCCTCGGCCGTAAACGCCACCGGCTCTGCGGTGGAGGTCACAACCAGCGACCTGCTAAGCGGTGCGCTCGCCTGCGCCGCCGATGTCGGCTGCATCGTGAGCGTGCGCGCGCTCGCCTGTAGTACCGGGGCCGCCGCCGTGATGTTCAACGTGACGCCCACCGTCTGCGGAGAGTTCCCGGCTCCGCTCGACGTGACCGTCACCGACCCGCTGTAGCTGCCCACGCCCAATCCCGCCGGATTGACCGACAGATTGACCGTGCCCGTCGTCGTGCCGCTGGTAGGCGAAACCAACAGCCAGCTTCCGATCGACGATACCGTGTAGCTGAGCGCTGAGCCTGTACTGCTCACCGTCAGGGCCTGTGACCCAGGAGCGATCCCGCCCGATTTATAGCTGAACGTAAACGCCCCCGGACTCAGCCGCAGGTTCGGAACCGCCGGCGTGACCGTAAGGGTCACACTGACCTGCTGCGGACTGTTCCCGGCGCTTGCCGCGGTAACCGTCACCGTGCCGGTGTAAGTCCCGGCCGCCAGGCTCGACGGGCTTACGCTGACGCTCAACGACCCGGGCGTCGTGCCGCTCGCCGGAGTGGCCGAGAGCCACGCTGCCGAGGTCGTCACCGAGTAGTTCAGCGCCGCGCCGTTGCTGCTCACCGTCACCGATTTCGACGCTGGCAGAAAGCCGCCGCTCTGGTAGGCGAACGACAGCGTCGCCGGACTCAGGCTGAGGCTGGGCGCGCCCGCCGTGACCGTGTAGGTCACGTTCACTTTCTGCGGGCTGTTCGCCGCCGCGGGTGACGTCACATTCACCGTTCCCGTATACGTTCCAGCCGCCAGGCCCGAGGGATTCACGCCCACGTTAAGCGTCCCCGCAGTCGTGCCGCTGGCCGGGGAGACGGTGAGCCAGGCCGCTGAGGTCGACGCCGTGTAGCTCAAGGCCGGCCCGCTGCTGCTGACTGCGATCGCCTGCGTGGCGGGTGCGCTTCCGCCCGCCAGCGAGGAGAACACCAGCGTCGCCGGACTGAGCACCAAGTTCGGTTGTTGCGACACATTGAGCGTCACGTCTACCGTCTGCGGGCTGTTGAAAGCGCCGGCTGCCGTGATCGTCACCGACCCGCTATAGGAACCCGCGGCCAGTCCCGCCGGATTCACCGACAGGCTCACCGCAGTTCCGGCGGTGCCGCTGGCGGGCGTCGCCGAGAGCCACGCCGGTGTCGTGTTCACCGTGAACGCGATGGGCACGCCGCCGCTGCTGACGTTCAGGGTCTGCGGCCCGGGCTGAACTCCCCCGACCACATAGCTGAACGTAAACGCTCCCGGACTCAACCGCAGTCGCGGCGTGCTCGCCAGCACGTTGAAGGTTACGCTCACGGTGGCGGGACTGTTCGCCGCGCCCGCCGACGTGATGCTCACCGTGCCGTTGTATGTTCCCACCGCGAGCCCGCTCGGGTTCACGCTTACGCTGAGCGTCCCCGGAGTCGACCCGCTGCCCGGCGTGGCCGAGAGCCAGCCCGCCGAGGTGGTTACGCTGTAGCTGAGCGCCGACCCGCTGCTGCTCACCGAAACGCTCTGCGTCGCCGGCGGGCTTGCGCCGGTGACGTAACCGAAGGTCAGCGTGTTCGGGCTAAGCACCAGATTGGGAAGCCCGGGCGCAGTCACGGTCAGGGTCACGTTTACACGTTGCGGGCTGTTCCCGGCCGAGGCCGCTGTCACCGTAACAGTTCCGTTGTACGTGCCCGCAGCCAGCCCCGACGTGTTAATGCCGACGCTTATGCTTCCGGGTGCGGTTCCGCTGGCTGGCGTCGCCGTCAGCCAGGTGGCCGAGGTGGCCACCGTGTAGCTCAGCGCCGTCCCGCTGCTCGCGACGCTCACGTTCTGCGCCGCCGGAGCACTCCCCCCGAGCTGGTAGGAGTAGTTCAGCGTCGTCGGCGATAGTGTCAGGCTAGGCGTCACCGAGGTCACCGTCAAGCTGACCGTCACCGTTTGCGGGCTGTTGCTTGCACCCGACGCCGTCGCGGTCACCGTCCCGTTGTAGGTCCCGGCGGTGAGCCCGGTTGTGTTGATCCCGACGCTTATGCTTCCGGGTGTGGTTCCGCTGGCCGGCGTCGCCGTCAGCCAGGTGGCCGAGGTGGCCACCGTGTAGCTCAGCGCCGTCCCGCTGCTCGCGACGCTCACGTTCTGCGCCGCCGGAGTGGCCCCCCCAACCTGGTAAGAGAAGCTAAGGGTGGCCGGACTGAGGGCCAGCGTGGCGCTTCCTGAAGTCGATGGGGTTAAGGTCAGGTTGGTGGTGTACGTCGAGTCGCCGGATGTGTCCCCAGAGTTGTCGGCACCCAAGCCCGCGGCATACAAGGTCACGTTTCCGACGTTCGTCGCCGGCGGAGTCCAGTCAACCGCATAGGTGTGGCTGCCTGTGGTGCCTGCAAAATCGTTGAGCTGGGCCGCATAGCTTTTCGTCCCGCTGGTTCGGACCCCGCTGTTGGTGTCGGTCGCGACAAACGTTCCGGCCCCGGTGGAGGTGGCGGCAGCCTGCACCGCGGTCATCTCGTAGCCCCAGGCAGCCGCATTCGCGTCTGTAATGGTGACGGTGAGATGCTGCGTGACCCCCGGCGTGTAGGTCGTTCCCGTGGAGGAAGTGATGGCCACCCTGCCTCCCCCTGGGCCGCCGCCATGGCAACTGGCGCAGGTGCTCTCGCCCGGCGCACCCGTACGCGCGAGCGGTGGGTTCCGACTCGAAGACCAGACAATCAATGGAATGAGAAAGACGATGACGAGGACAAACCAGGTTTTCGCACTGAGGTTCTTCAGGGTGAGCATGGGAGAGGGACTTCCTTTCATCAATGTATGTATGAGTCCGTGCAGCCGCGCCTCCTTCGCGCGGGGTCACTTTCCGCAGTCACAGGCAGGGCCCGAAATGTCCTTTGCGCGGGCGCTTGCACAAAGGGCCTCACCACACTTCCTTGCTCAGCAGTGTGCAAGCCGGGTGTACGGGGGGTCGGTGACTGCAGTCACAATTCGGGGTGATTTGAAACGAGGAGAGGAGTGCGCCGCCGAGTCCTTGCCCGAGGCTGCCGCACATCGCGAGGGCAGCGCAGTTCAGAAGATCTGTTGCGCGGCGACCGCGGCGCCGTTGGGACTCAAGGAGCCTGCTTCCGGAAAGCAACGGCCCTCAGGCGGTCCGTCGTCGCCCCATGAACGCTGGCTTCAGTTGCTGCCACCTTGCGGTTGTCGCCGAATGAAGATGCTGCCGTTCCCGCGGCCGCAGCAACCGGCCCTTGGCAGCCAGCGTCAGACCACCTTCTCGCGGGTGATGGCCGTTGGCTGGCGCCGCGTCACCCTGGGCAGCACTTCCCAGATGCCGTCGAACTTGACGAAGTAGGGTTCGACCGAAAGGCCGGGGAAGTTGTCGGTCAGCAACTGGGCGGCCCGGTGCAGTTCCTTGCGATGGTGCTCGGCTTCAGCCGCGCGATCGCCTTGGAACTGGGCCAGCCCGCCGTAGGTCGCGCAGTCTGAATGGCTCATTACCAGCACCCGCTTGGTCTGGTGCAGGCGGATCGACATCCGCACCTGCTCGAGGATGAAGTCCTGCTCGAAGTCGTTGCGCGGCGAGGCCAGCGTTTTGGCGCCGCCGGCCACGATGATCATGTCGGGCCGCTCGATTGCCTGCTTGCGCAAAAACTTCTGCACCACTTGAAGGATGCGGGCGTCGAAGCAGCACAGCACCGCCGCGTCGGCCACGTAGGCATCGGAGGGAGAGTCGAAATGGAAGACCTTGCGCATGAACACCCCACTCACTTTATTGTACCTTTAGGGCCGGCACCCGTTGCGCAGGACATCCGCCCCGGCAGTCCGGCGGGATCCTCCCGGGCCGCACCGCCCAGGAGGCCGCCCTTAGGCGAGCCTTGCCCATCCCCTCGCGGTGTCACGCTCCCCGCTTCGCCTTCAAGTCCGCCAGCAGCTGCTCGATGCGGTCTTCTTTTTCGAGCGCGGCCAGGCGATCTTCCACGTCGTCGGTGGCGATCTCGGCCTTGGCCTGGCTCACGGCTTCTTCGCGTACGACCTTGTGCTTCATGCGGTCGAACGCGGCGGCCTTCGAGCCATTGCCGGCGTTCATCTTCGCTTCGCTGGCTTTGCCCACGGCGCGGGCGCGGCGATGCTGCGCGAGCAGCAGATCAGCCTTGGCCTGGGCTTCGGCGAGCTTTTGATCGAGCTGGCGCAGCGCGGTCTTCAAGGTTTCGACCTGGGCTTTCTGGTCATTGACCTGCTGCCCGAAGCTGGCGGTCAGGTCGCGATAGCTTTCGACCCGCTGCAGCGCGGCGCGGGCCAGGTCGTCCTGCTTCTTGTCGACCGCGAGTTCGGCCTTGCGCATCCATTCGGCCACTTTGCCCTCGTTTTCTTTTTCCTTCTTCTCGAGCAGGTGCTGATCGGCAATCGCGATTGCCACCTGCGTCTTCACCTGCAGGAGCTGGTTCTGCATGTCGAGAATGACCTGTTTGATCATCTTCTCCGGATCTTCGGCCTTGTCGATAAGATCATTCAGATTGGCCCGGACCAAGGTAGAAACGCGCTCCAGCAATGCCATATGGGACTCCTTCCGTTCTCAGTTCTCAGTTGCCAGGTCTTGGTCCGCCGTTCTCGGTTCACGGCGGGTACCCCACGCTTGCGCCTCCGGTTCGTGGAGGGACAGGGTGGGTGGCGATGTTTTCATCCAGTCATAGCTCGCCGCTCGCGGTTCGCAGCCCTCATTCCCGCCTGGTCTCTCGCCTCGCACTCGGGACACTTCTTGCGGCCAATCGACGCTCCGGCCGCGATCCCGACGACGATTCCGGCAATCAGCCAGACCGCGACGTGACCGGAGAGAATCGCGGCGAGAGTTCCGATCGCGATTCCGATCACAATGCTCAGGCCCAGTGGTTTCGACGATGGAGTCGTAGGTGCCATAACAAGCTCCGAAAAAACGAGGGCGGACTCGCGCCCGCCCTGCCTCCCCTTACTTCTTCCCGCCGTTGTCCGCCGGCTTTCCTGCCTTATCGCCGATCTGGCGGACTTTGCCGAGCAGCTCGCGAATGTCCATCCCCGACAGCGTCTCGAACAGCGCGGGCACCTGCGCAGCCATCCTGGTGAGATCGCCGGTGACTTTGTTCAGCCCGGCAGCGTCGCCGTTGCCGGTCGAAACCACGGTGATCTTGTCGACGTTCGACAGCGGGCTGGCCAGCGCCTTGACCACTTCCGGCAAGCCGGTCAGCAGCTTGTCGACAACCGCGGCCTGGTTGTATTCCTGGTAGGCTTCGGCCTTCACGTTCATGGCCTTCGCTTCAGCCTCGCCTTTCTTGAAGATGATCTCGGCCTCGGCTTCACCCTGCTGCCGAATCGACGACGCGTGACCCTCGGCCTCCGCCATGAGCCGTTGCTTTTCGGCTTCGGCGAGGGTCTCGATGCGCTGGCGCTCGATCTCGGCTTGCTTCAGCACGGTCGCGATCAGTTCTTTCTCGCGGCGCGCGATCTCGGCTTCCTGCACCTTGACCTGGCCTTCTTTCTCGACCTGCTGCACCCGCACGCTCTCGGCAATCACCTGCTGCTGCATGATGTTGGCCTGAATGTCATAGGCCTTGTCGGCCTGCGCCTGCTGCTTCTTCGTCACTTCCAGGTATTGCGCTTTCTTGATTTCGAGATCGCGCTGCGCCTCAGCCTGCTTGGCCAGCGAGAGCGTTTCGGCCTGCACGCGCTCCTGGTCGGCCTGCGCCTTGGCGATGGCGGCCTCGCGCTGGGCGAGCGCCCGCTTGATGGCCGTGTCGCGCTCGGCTTCGGCCGTGGCCACGTCGGCGTCACGCTTGATGCGGGCGACGTCGGGCTTGCCCATGTTCGCGATGTATTCGTTCTTGTCGCGGACCTCCTTGATGGTGAACGAGATGACTTCCAGGCCCATCTTGTTCATATCGTCGGCGCAGGTGGCGCGCATGCGGTCGCCGACCATCTCAGGCTGCTTCACGATTTCCTCCACTGTGAGCTGCCCGATGATGCCGCGCAAGTGGCCCTCCATCACCAGGCGGATCAGGCCTTCGCGCTCCTGGTCGCTCTTGGTGAGGAACTGCTCCGCGGCGGTGAGGATCGACTCGCGATCGGATTTCACCTTGATCTGCGCCACCGCCTCCACCGTCACCGCGACGCCCTGCTTGGTGTAGAGGTCCTGCTGCGGGGCCACGTCGAACGACATCAGCTCGAGCGACAGGTCGCGGCAATTCTCGATCATCGGGAAGATAATGGTGCCGTGGCCCTGCACCACGCGCGTGCCGCGGAATCCGTACACGATGAGCGCTTCATGGGGGCCGGCCTTACGATACAAACGGGCCAGCATGCTCATCAGGAACAGGACCACCAGCACCATGAGCCCGATGACCACCCAGAACTCAACTGCTCCAAAGTTCCACAACATACCGCCTCCTCTCACCATCCGGAACGAACTGTGAAACCGTCATGAATGCCCATACTGCTTCACCGCGTCCAGGTCGCGCACCAGCCGCGCCGGGTCTTTGTGCCCGAGAAAGACTTCGCCATCGACCGTGCTGATGTGGACCACGTCATTGCCCCAGACGTAAGCGCGGACGTTGCCCAGTCCGCGAATTCCGTAACCGCGCGGCGCGGTCCACTTCTCCACGCGGTATTTCGTGATCTCGCCCTGCGGAATGGAGCGCAGGCGCAGGCCCAGCGTGCTGATCTCCACGCCAGCCGGCGTGAAGCGGTAGTGAAACCCCGTCCAGGCATGCGCCGCCAGCAGCAGAAAAACAATGGACAGCAGGCCGGTGACGAGCCGGATGTTGTTCTGCGGGAGCGTTGCGCAGAGGTAAAGCTGCAGCGCCCCGAACAGCAGGAAGGCGCCGCCCAGAAGGCGCGAGCCGTGGCTCTCTTCTGCGAGAATGGTTTCCTGCGGCAAGGGAGCACCGCGCCGCGCGCGCAGGTAGACCAGCACGAACAGCACGATGGAGATGGGCAGGCCGAGCAGCAGCGGCGCAACCGTGACGGGCTTGCCGGTCAGGTTGTATTCGACCAGCCCGCTGTTCACCGAATACACCCCTCCCAGAATGAGGTAAAAGAAGCCCAGCAACGCGAACGTGGGCGCGTCGGGTGGGGACTTCTGCTTCAGAACGAGGACGGCCATGGCCGTGAAGATCACGAGCATGAAGGCCGTCAGGCCGAGCGCGAAGTAGAGCGAAGCGAGGCGCGGCATCCAGCCATTGGGCTCGCCCGCGGCATTGAAGTGGGTGGCCATGTTGACGGGCAGCTGGTTCCAGACACGCGCGTAGCGCAGGATGGTGAAAGGCAGCGCGATCCACATCAGCGCGGTCAGGGCGGCGAAGGATTTGCGGTTCATGAGTTCCTCAGGGGCGGGGCCCCGTTGATTTCGCTATGCGCTTCAGCGCGACTCCGATGCGAATTCGCGACTGGAGCGGTGGTCATCCATCCACAAAAAATCTCGCTTCACTCAAGATGACAAGCCGTTTCAGGGTGCCGGAATTTCCTCTCCCGACATCTCGGTCCACAGACGCACGTAGGCGATGCCCTTGTCGTATCGCGTCACCACGACTTCGACTCCCTTCGCGATGGCGCTGCCGTCTTCGCTCCGGGCGCCGCAAGTGCGGCGCGTGCCGGCCTGCGAGTAAATGATTTCGCCGGTGCCTCCGTCTTCGCGGATGGGGAGCGAGGTGCGGCCCAGCACTCCGACCATTTCGTAATCCGCCGGGTCCATGTTTTCTTCCCCCGACGTAAGCACTTTGCTCAGGAACAGGTAGACCAGGCCGCCGCCCGCGAGGCCGCTCGTGATGGCGACGCCGAGCCCCATCACGAACCAGATGCTCGAGTAGCGCGTGAGCAGGTAGCCGGTGCCTCCGAACCACGCCAGAAACGCCGTAAAGGTGGCGAAGTTGAAGGGCGAGATCGACAGCTCGGTCCCGGCCCGCACCGGGCCCTTCGTGATTCCCTGCCCTGCGTGTCCCGCGCCGGGTACGTGAGCGACGCCGTGGCCCGCAACGGGTACATGGGCACCGACCGGAGCGTGGCCGCCGATCGGAATGTGTCCCGCGCCGCGCGGCAGGTGCGGCAGGTGGAAGCGCCAGCGCGCGCCTCCGCCGAGAAACGAAATCAGGCTGAAGGCGAAGCCCACCGCGAAACAGACCAGATAGAAATTCGCCCAGGTCACTGGATCCGCCTCCCTTCGGAAGCCTTGCGGTGGCGGTGGTTGCGCATCGCGTCGGGGTCGAGCGCTTCAAGCAGGCGCTCGGCCAGGCCCGGAGTGTCGAGAATCGCGCCCAGCAGCAGAAAGCAGCTGCGTGTGTCTCGGTGGCGCGCGCACTTGATGAGCACGTCGCTTACCTCGCGATCGCTCACGAAGCGCTCGGAGCCTTGCAGCAGCCAGACGTCGAGCTTCCCCTCGGTGGTGCGCAGGTCGCTGACCAGCTCAGTGTGATAGCCCTCCGGGTCATCGACCAGGAATCCCGGATGTACCTTGAAAAACTTCGCCAGCAGCGTGCGCGACGACTGCGTCATGTGGCGGCGCGAGCCGCGCTCGATCTGCGAGAGGTACGACTGGCTGATGCCCTTGCCGAGCTCGTTCTTGATCGCGCGCACCACTTCCTGTTGCGTCATGGGGCGGCCCAGCTCGCGCAGCGAGCCTTCGACCTCGCGCAGGTAGCGGATTTTTTCGCCGAGTGTCATATGCCAAATCGCGATTACGATATTGCAATTTGCTATGCTCGTCAAGAGATGGATTGGAGTTGTTTTCAACGGGTTGCGGCCGAGGTTTTTTGGGGGGGGGGGGGGGGGGTGCCGGTGGTCGGCGTCGTTGGCGAGAACTTCGGCGCGCCCTGACGCGCAGCTGCTAGTTGGAGCGGAGCCCGCTCCGGCGGACAGCGGGGACGCGCTGTCCCCATGTGGACTTGTTTAAGGCAAAGTATGTGCACCAGCTGCCATGCTGGGCGGTTTTGGATCCGCCGAGGGTTCGTCGAGGATGTTCATGTTTTCCTTTTTCCAGCGCATGGCGGCGGTGATGCGGGTGCGGCCGCTGGGGTGGTCGTAGAAGATGAATTCCTCAAGCGGGCTGGGATCGAGCTTGCGGTAGTCGCCGAGTTTGAGGTCGACGGCGGCTTCGCCGTCGGGCTGGCGTCCGGCGTTCAGGCCGAAGATGTCGGCTTCGTATTCCTGGGTACGCGTCCAGGTGTTGTCGATCGGTGTGGTCACGAAGAAGAAGAGCGCCATGAGCAGGGCGGCCAGGGGCAGCACGGCAACGTCGGCGATGCCGCGGACCTGCCAGCGTTCGCCCCAGCGGGCAAGCGTCCACTGGAGGCTCCAGTTGAGGAAGGCGAAGCCGGCGAGGAAGAAGAGCGCGAAGAAGAAAATGTCTTTGTAGAGGTGGTGGAGGACGTAGTGGCCCATCTCATGGCCCATGGTGGTGATGATTTCTTCCGGCGTGCAGCGCTTGAGCAGGTTGTCGTTGAGCGAGATGCGCTCCGTTCCCCATAGCCCGCTGACGTTGGCGCTGACACGATTGGACTGGCGCGACTCGTCGACTTCATAGACGTCGGTGGCCGGGATGCCATTGGCGCGGGCCATACTCAGGATGGGGTCTATGATCTTCGGGTCGGTCAGCTTCGTATAGGTGTTGAACAGCGGCGCGATATAGACCGGCGCGATCAGCGCAGTGAACATCAGCAGCACGACGCTCGCGAGCGCGCCCCAGACCCACCAGTTCGGTCCCAAACGGCGCACGATGGCAAAAAGAGTGGTGACGGCGATCGCGCCGAGAACCAGGACGACAGCGAGGCCAACGACCTGGTCGCGAAACCATCCGGCGAAGTTTTGCGTGGAAAGTCCGTAGCGGTGTTCGCGCACGTAGCCTTCATAGAACGACATCGGGAACTGCAGCAGAAAGACAAGGAAGTAAAAAGGCAGAAAGAACAGGAGCATCTGCAGATTCTTCCGCGTGGCGACGCGCTCGGCCCAGTCGCGGATGCGGGCAGAGAGGCGGGTTTGCAGCAACAGCAACATGATGGCGGCGAGAAGCAGGAAGTCCCAGAACTGGAGCCAGTAGCCGCCTTCGAAGTAGGCGTCGGAGCGGGCGCGCTTGTCGGGTGGAACGGTGGCGAGCCAGGCGTCGGTGGCGGCCTTCACGTCGAAGTTGGGACCCGGGCGGGCGGCGGCGGGGATTTCCAGTTTCAGGGGGGAGTCGGTTTGGGCGCGAGCGGGGAGGATGGCGAAGACGGCGACCAGACTTGCGAGAGTGACGCGGAGGTATATGGACATTGAAGCTCCGGGAATTGGATCGACAAACGCGGAAAACGATAGCACAGACATTGCATAGCAGGGTTTGCCTGGATCATTTGGGCGGGATATCGTAGCTGTATCTCACCGCACAGCCTCGATCACAATGAACGCCACCGTCAGCGAAACGCAGGTTCCTCATGAATTGGGGAATTTATCGTCCACACGTACCCTTCGATCCGCGCAACGACACCGAGGAGTACCAGCGCTTGTATCAGCACCCGACGAGGGTGCTTCAAGATCGGATGGTGCATCGGGGACTGACTGACCGCAGTCGAAAGCCGGCGATGCCTGAGTGGGAAAAGGGTTACCAGATGCAGGCGCAGGAGCGGACACTGCTGCACCAGGCGAGAGTCCTCAGCTGGGGAAAAGAGAAGCGCTACTACTTCGCCTATATAGGACAGCCTGAGCGTAGTTACCCTGAGAGAAAAACAGAAACGCCCCCGGACCGAGGGCGTTCTCTTTCGTTGGCCACAGGCCGTCTACCGATGTGTCGCGACAGTCCACCTACTGACGGCGGCCGTTGTGCTTCTTGTTGTAGATCTGGTTCGACAGGCGGTTCTGCTGGCGGTTGACCTGGGCGCGCTCCTGCGGCGTGAGCTTGCCGCCGTTGGCGGCGCGGTCGTTGCGCACTTCGCGGTTAATGCCCGCTTCTTTTCTCTCCAGATTGGACGCTTCGCCCGCGGTCAACTGGCCGCTCTTGATGCCCTGCGCAATGCGGTCCTGCTGGTTCTCGGCGCGCTTGCCGACTTCGCTCTTCGGATTCAGGTTCTGCACCTGGGCATCATGCTTCTGATTGTAGATCTGGCGCGAGAGGGCGTTCTGCTGCTGGTTGAGGACCTTGCGGTCGGCGCCGGTGAGCTTCCCGCCGTCTTCGCTGCGCATCAGCTTTTCTTCTTTGTTGAGGTTCGATTCTTTGCGCTCAAGGTTGGCGGCTTCCCCGGCGGTGAGTTGTCCCGAAGCCACGCCGTTGGCGATCCGGTCCTGCTGGTTCTCTTTGCGCTGGTTGATGGTGGCCGGCGGATTGGCCGGGGGGGTCGGAGTCTGGGCTGATGCGGGCAGCATCAGGGCGGCCAGGGCCGCGCTGCACAATACGATGCGGGCATAGATGGTCATGGATATCTCCTCTGTCTCTTCTGAATCTGCAGCCCTGGGGCCGCTCGCTGGAAGAAACCCAGGGTGGCGGGGATAGTTGCGGTGGGTGGAAGATGTACGAAGAGCGGCAGTTGGCAGGGTAATGGTTACTCCGGGCGCGGCTGCCGTCCCTTAAAGGAACTCGCGTTTCTTTGCACATGCCACCCCGCACTTGCGTGCGGGGCTAGCGTCTTACGTCGCTGAAGCGACTGCGCGCGTGTTGCACTCCTGAGAGAAGGGTAGAAGCAGGTCCTCCGTTGCGCTTCACAAAAAAGCACGCCCTCCGCCTCGCCCAAGATGACAACTCCCAAAAGGCGAGTTACCAAAGTGGGCTCCGCCGCGGACCCTTCGGCCTCGCTCAGGGCAGGCTCACAACGGTGCCCGTCCCCGCGTGGTTCGTGAAGACTAGAGGCCCGCTTCGATGCGGGAGCGAGGGTCGAGCAAGTCGCGCAGCGCGTCCCCGATGAAGTTGAACGACAGCACGGCCAGCATCACCGCGGCTGCGGGAAAGAGCACCAGATGCGGCGCGTCAAACAGGTGCGCGCGGGCGTCATTGAGCATGGCTCCCCAACTCGCGGTGGGCGGCGGCACGCCGAGGCCGAGGAAGCTCATGGTGGCTTCGGCCAGGATGGCTCCGGCCATTCCGATCGCAGCCTGCACAATGACCGGCTGAATGATGTTGGGCAGGATGTGGCGGACGATGACCCGCAAGTCGCTGGCGCCGAGCGCGCGGGCGGCCTCGACGAATTCCCGTTCACGGGTGGCGAGCACCTGCGCCCGGACCAGGCGCGCGTAGCCCACCCATCCGCCGAGGGAGAGCGCGAGCACGAGGTTGAACATGCCGGGGCCGCGGAAGGCGACGAACGCGATGGCCAGCAGGATTCCGGGGAAGGAGAGGAAGGCATTCATCACGACGACGTTGACCAAGCGGTCGATGCGTCCGCCGTAGTATCCGGCGACGGACCCGATGATCAGGCCAACAGTCAGCGAGGCGAGCACGACACAGGTGCCAACCATCATCGAGATGCGTGCCCCGTAAATCAGGCGGGAGCAGATGTCGCGGCCCAGTTCGTCGGTGCCGCACCAATGCGCCGGGCCCGGCGAGTCGAGGCGATTCGGGAGAACGATCTGCGCAGGATCGCTCGGCGCCAGCCAGGGCGCAAACATGGCGCAGAGGACAAACAGAAGGACGAGCATGATGCCGACCGCCGCCAGGGGATTGTGGCGGGCGAGGCGGGGGAGCGAGATGGCCGAGGTGGACATTACTTAGCAAATCTTACAACGCAGAGTCCCCGGAGAACGGCCGTACAAAACGCAGAGAAAGTCAGAAGCTTTTAACCGCAAAGAACGCGAAGGAAGGCCGCGGTGGGCGCGAAGAAAATCCATGCGTGATGGTCGAGGGTAGAAATCACACGTCGACACTCGTCTCCTCGTCACTGTTTTATTCTCGGATTCAACACCGAGTACACCAGGTCGGTCAAAAAGTTCACCGCGACGTAGGTCAGCCCGATGGCGAGGATGCATCCCTGCACGACGTAGTAGTCGCGGTTGGAGATGGCGTCGATGGTCAGCCGGCCGATGCCCGGCCAGGAGAAGATTTTCTCGGTAACGATGGCGCCGGCCAGCAGCGCGCCGAACTGCAGGCCGAGCACAGTGACCACCGGGATCATGGCGTTGCGCAGGGCGTGGCGGTAGACCACGGCGGCTTCGGAGACGCCCTTGGCGCGGGCGGTGCGGATGTAGTCCTGGCTGAGTTCTTCGAGCATGGAGGTGCGCACCATGCGCGTGAGGATGGCAGCCAGCGCGCTGCCCATGGTGATCGCCGGGAGCACCAGATTGGCAAAGCTGCCCGAGCCGGAGACGGGAAGCCAGCCGAGCTTGATGGAGAACAGCAAAATCAGGATCGGACCGAGCGCGAAGTTCGGGAACGAGAGGCCGAACAGGCTGACCACGCTGATGGCCCGGTCGTCCCAGTCATTGCGGCGGCGCGCGGAACGGACGCCGGCGGGGACGGAGAGCGCGATGGCCACCAGCAGCGCGGCGATTGTGAGCTGCAGCGTGTAGGGATAGCGCTGGGCCAGCAGCTTGCTGACACTCTGGTTGTAGCGCAGCGAGACCCCCAGGTTGCCGTGCAGCACGCCCTTCCAGTAGTTGAAGTATTGCTGGCTCAGCGGCAGATCGAGTCCATAGGCATGGCGTGCCGCCTGCAGATCGGCGGCGGGGGCGCCTTCCCCGAGCATCTGGGCGATGGGGTCTCCGGGGACGAGGTGGATCAGCAGGAAAACGAGCGAGACCACCAGCCACACGACCGGAATCGTGTAGAGAATGCGAGTTAGAACGTAGCCGGGCAAGGGAGGATCGGTTCTCGGTTCTCAGCTCTCAGTCGCCGGTTGTCAGTTCTCGGATCCCGGTTTTCGGTTTCTGCTGCCAGCCGCCAGCTGCGAGCTGCCAGCGACTCCGTAGGTTAGCATTTGTAGCGCGCGGTGGATGCCGCGTTTTGCTTCTTTTACTGTTATGTTCGGAGTTTCTCTTGGACATCTACCTGGTCGATGGCACTTACGAACTGTTCCGGCACTACTATGCGGTGCCTCCGGCTCGCGATGCACAGGGGCGCGAGGTCGGCGCGGTGCGTGGAGTTCTGGCTTCGATCATGGGGATGGTAAAGAACGGGGTGACGCACCTGGCGGTGGCGACCGACCACGTGGTGGAGTCGTTTCGCAACCAGCTTTGGGCCGGATACAAGACTTCGGAAGCAGTAGAGCCGAACCTGCTGGCGCAGTTTCCCTTGCTGGAGGAAGTACTGGCGGCTGCCGGCTTCGTGGTTTGGCCGATGGTGGAGTTTGAAGCGGATGATGCGCTGGCAGCGGGAGCGGCTTGGGCGGCCCGAGATTCGCGGGTAGAGCGAGTCCTGATTTGCACGCCAGACAAAGACCTGGGGCAATGCGTCAGCGGAACGAGGGTGGTGCAACTGAACCGGCGGACGAATGCGATCCTGGACGAGACGGGCGTCGAGAAAAAGTTCGGCGTGCCGCCCGAATCGATCCCCGATTACCTGGCCTTGGTGGGGGACTCCGCGGACGGGTATCCGGGGCTGAAGGGTTGGGGGGCGAAGTCCTCGGCCGCGGTGCTGGGGAAATTTCACCACATTGAGACCATTCCGGCGAACGCCCTCGAGTGGAACATGCAAGTTGCCGGAGCCAGGACCCTGGCGGCAACGCTGGCGCGGGACCGCGAGTTGGCCCTGCTGTTCCGGAAACTCGCCACCCTGCGAACCGACATTGCTTTGTTCCAGGATGTGGAGGACCTGCGCTGGACGGGGCCGACCCCCGCCTTCCCCGAGATCCGGGCACAATTGGATGCAGCCGTGACGGAGAGACGGCCTCGGGGGCGATGAAGGGATGGCGAGTAGCCCAGGGCCTGCGCATGCAGGACGGATGCCAACCCGGGGCAGCCCGAAGCAACGTCCCCACTCGCGCAGTCTTCAAGATTGGCGGGCACGAGCGTGCACGCCGAGGGGGGGCGCTAGTCGCCTGCCTGTTGCAGGGGAGCGGGCTCCAGGGTCTCGATTTTCACTTTGGCGATACGGTGGCCTTCCATTTCCTCCACCGTATAGCGGCGGCCTTCAAATTCGAAACCGTCGCCCGTCGCCGGGATCTTCTGCAGCCGGGCGAGAACGAACCCAGCCAGCGTTTCAAAGCCGCCGTCGTGCGGGAGTACAAGTCCGTACTGCGACTCTAGGTCGCGGATGTTGACCGAGCCTTCCAGCACCAGCGCGGTTTCTTCTTCCAGGGCAGGTTGCGACGCGGGGGGAATATCGAACTCGTCTTCGATTTCGCCGACCAGTTGCTCGAGCACGTCTTCGACCGTGATGACTCCGGCCGTGGAGCCGAACTCGTCCACCACGACGGCGAGGTGGCGTTTGCGCTGCTTGAATTCATGGAGCAGGTCGACGAGGGCCATGGTCTCAGGCACGACCAGCACGTTCCGCATGATCTGGCTGACCTGCATCTTGGCGATGCGCGAACTGACGGCCTGGTTGGGCGAGAGGGTGAAGCGCAGGCGCATCCAGCGCATGAGGTCTTTGGAGTAGAGCACGCCGATAATGTGTTCGCGGCCACGCTGCTGGTCATAGACGGGCACGCGTGAGTGCTGTTCTTCGACCACACGGGCCAGCGCTTCGTCGAGCGTGAGGTCGGCCGGCAGGGAGAAGATGTCGGGCCGCGGTACCATGACCTGGCGGACGGTCACACTGTCCAGTTCCAGGGCATTGTGGATCATCTCTTCCTGGAACTCGGGGATTTGCCCGACCTGGCGGCTGGCGGTCACGATGAGCTTCAGCTCATCGGGGGAATGGATGGCGCCGCGGCGGACTTCCCGGGAGCCGAACAGGCGCAGCACGAAGCCCCCGGACTTGCTCATGAAATATAGGAAGGGCTTGGTGATGGTGAGAAAGAAATCCATGGGAGCGGCCACGGCCAGGGCAACGCGCTCCGACTGCTGCAGGGCCAGGGTCTTGGGAACCAGCTCTCCCAGGATCACGTGCAAGTAGGTGATGAGCGTGAGAGTGAGGACGATGCCGATGGTGTGCGCGTACACCGAAGCGTGGGGAACACGGCCGAGAAGCGGTTCGATGATGCGGGCCAGGGTAGGCTCGCCGATCCAGCCGAGGGTGAGGCTGGTGAGGGTAATGCCGAGCTGGACGCCGTTGACGACTTCGTCGAGGCGCTGGTGCAACCGCTGCACCGTACGCGCCCCGATGCGGCGGGCCTCGATCAGCTGCTGAATGCGCGTATCGCGCACGCTCATCAGGGAGAATTCTGCGGCTGCAAAGAAGGCGTTGGCCGCCACCAGGAGCAGGATCAAAAAGACCCGGAGCAGCACAAAAGCGATCATGGAAGCCTCATTCTAACATTCCAAAATCGGAAGGCTCAGGGCCTTGAGCTGCCGCCCCCGAACTGGGACGTGGGCCGACTCGCTGGCGACGGCCAGGGGGCAACTGTTTCGGCGACTTAGGGTTATTGAAAATCAGACGGCGTGCTTTCTTTTCTTGGGCTTGCGCGGTCTAACCACCAGCTTATGTTTTTGTACAGCATCCATTCGGGGAACCGGGCCTGCGCGGTTCCTCGATTTTCGGCGGAGTTCGGGAACAAAGCTCTTGCGACTTCCGTAAGATTGAATGCAAGCGGGCGAGAACGCCCTCTTGGCATGGACCTATTTCTGGACCTACCGGCTCGTCAGTAGGCACCCGCGGAGGCAGGTGTGAACGGCAACGGAAACGGCAAGAAGAAACGCAACCGGCGGGTGATGTACACCGTGATCGGAGTGGCAGTGGTGCTGACCGCGGTGATCGGCCTGATCGCGGCTACCCGTGGCGGTACCAAGATCGATCCTACGAAGCTGGCGAAGGTGGAGCGGGGCGATCTGGCCAAGAGCGTGGTGGCCACCGGCAAGGTGGAGCCCATCACCAAGGTCGAGATCAAGTCCAAGGCCAGCGGGATCGTCAAGAAGTTGTACGTCGATGCCGGCGACCGCGTGAAGAAGGGGCAATTGCTGGCGGAACTCGACAAGGAAGAGATTGAGGCACGGGTAGCGCAGGCCAGGGCCCAGGCCGAGGCTTCCGAGGCGAGCCTGAAAGCAACAGAGGCCGATCTGGAGCGGGCCAAGGTCGACGCCGAGGGTCCGGATGTGCCCATGTTGAAGCGGGCCTATGAGCGCGCCCAGGGAATGGCGAAGGAAGGGGTCGTTTCGGCCTCGGCGCTCGATGATGCGCAGAAAAACTACGAGCTCGCGCTGAACAAGCAGAATGTGGCCAAAGCGCAGCTGCAAGTGCTGCGGGCAAAGATCGGACAGGCGCAGGCGCAAGTGGCCCAGGACCACGCAAATTTGAAGCAACTGGAAGAGCAGCTCAGCTATACCAACATCATCTCTCCGATTGACGGGATCATCCTCTCCCGCGACGTGGAAGTGGGCGATGCCGTGAGTTCGATCCTGGTGCTCGGTTCGACCGCCACCTTGATCATGACCGAAGGCGATACCAGCGAGGTCTACGTCAAAGGCAAGGTCGACGAGAGCGACATCGGCAAGGTGTATCTGGGGCAGCCGGCGCGCATCAAGGTCGAATCGTTCAAGGACAAGACGTTCAACGGGAAAGTGACGAAGATCTCGCCCATGGGCGTAGAGAAGGACAACGTCACGACCTTCGAAGTGCGCGTCTCCATCAACAATCCGGGGGGCGAGCTAAAGGCCGCGATGACGGCCAATGCTGAGATCATCCTCGAAGAGCACAAGAACGTGCTGCAAGTGCCCGAAGGTGCGATCCTCTACGACAAGGACAAGAAGGCATCGGTGGAGATTCCGGACGAAAAGGCAAAGGACGGGAAGCGCAAGATCGCGCTCACCATCGGCATCTCGAACGGGGCCAAGACCGAGGTGCTGAGCGGGCTGAAAGAAGGCGACCCGGTGGTGCTGCAGTAGTTTCCCGATTCCAGATCAGAAATGAGAAGGCGGGGAAATCAACCCCTCTTTTGTTTGCAATCGTGCGTCGGTCTATCGGCGGGTATCATGTTCTCCATGCCCGAAACACTTCGGTTTGAGCGTGTGTTCCCGCTTCCATCACCTTCCGGCAAGACTGAACTCAAAATCCAACAAGGCGGCGCAGGACGCTTCTACCTCATCGTCACGTTGCCCGCCGTCCCAGAGACGAACGAGATTACGTTGTCGGTGCCGTCGGAACTGGCGGATTCTCTGACCCATGCGATCGGAAAGGCGGCCGACTATTCGGGGGAATGAGGGAAATCAGGGCAGGGACCCGGTGTCTGGGCCGAATCGGCGTGTAGTTCTCGGTTGGGGGGGGAAACTCTGCCTGAACATTCTTCATTCTTGCTCCGTATCGTCACTCGGGGCGCGACGAACGTGGCATCGCTGCGTCTAAGCCTGGGCCGGCCCCAGTCGCTGCCGGGTTCTGAAGAAAGCGGGCGCAACTCGAAGGCATGCGGTGGGCGAGGAGGATATATGCGAAAGAGACGGATTGGGCGATCGGGTCTGCTCGTCCTGAGTTTGCTGGCGAGCACGGTGGCGCTGGCGTCGGAGCAAGGACATTTTCAGAAATCGTTCCAGGTGGGCAGCGGGGCGGAATTGCAGGTTTACACCCGCTCGGGAGATGTCACCGTGCGCAGCGGGCCGGCAGGCACGATTGCGATCACGGGCCGCATTCACGTCGGCGATCGCTGGTTCACTGGAGGGCGGAAGGCCGAGGTGGAAGAAATTGAGAAGAACCCGCCCCTGCAGCAGACCGGCAACCTGGTGCGCGTGGACTACGTGAACCACACCAACATTTCCATTGATTACGAGATCACGGCACCGCCCGACACCCGGCTCCGCACGAAATCGGGCTCGGGCGACCAAGCGGTCGACGGGATGCAGGCAGGTATCGACATCGAGGCCGGCTCCGGGAACGTGCGCTTGGATAACGTTGCCGGGGAGATGCGGCTGCGCACCGGCTCAGGGAATATTCGAACGCGGGACGTGGCAGGCGCCTTTGAAGCGCACGCCGGCAGCGGCGACATCACGCTGGAGGAGAAGGGCCAGGGAGACGTGCGGATCGAGACGGGCTCGGGCAACATCGAGGCCCGCGGGATCCATGGAGGCGTGAGTGCCTCGACGGGCAGTGGAGATGTGCGGGTGGAAGGAATTCCTGCCAACTCCTGGACGATCAAGACCGGATCGGGGAACGCCGAGCTACGCCTGCCGCAGGATGCAGCGTTTGACCTGGATGCGTCGTCGAGTTCGGGAAATCTCGAAGTGAATCATCCGGTGACGACGACGGTGCAGGGCCGGGTCACCGATTCGCGCAAAAGCGTGCGCGGAAAAGTGCGCGGAGGCGGGCCCGAGATCACCGTGCACACCGGGTCGGGGAACATTCGGATCGAATAGGCATTGCCTGGTCTGGCGATCGCGGGAAAAGTACAGTGGCTTCTCGGAGCTTTCCTGGGTGACCTCAGTACCTTGACGCGCACCCACATTGATATTACCGTCAGTTTTTTAGGGTGAACTCCAGCCGTTCGTTTGCGGCAGCTTCGAGGCAACTGTGGCGCGAAAACCCATCATCACGCTGACCACCGACTTCGGATTGACCGATCACTTTGTGGGCACCATGAAGGGCGTCATTCTCGCCATCGAGCCCGAGGCCGAGATTGTTGATATCTGCCATTCCGTGCAGGCATTTGATGTGCTGGACGGCGCGCTGGCCATCTCGCAGGCGTATTCTTACTTTCCCAGCGGGACCGTCCACGTGGTGATCGTCGATCCGGGCGTGGGGACGGCGCGGCGGCCCCTGATCGTGACCAGCGAGCGCCATCACTTCGTGGCGCCCGACAACGGCGTGCTTTCGCTGATTTACCAGCGCGAGCAACGGCTCTCGGTGCGGCACGTGACGGGCGAACACTATTTCCTGCAGCCGGTGAGCCAGACATTTCATGCGCGCGACATTTTCTCTCCGGTGGCGGCATACCTGGCCAAAGGCGTCGACCCGCTGAAGTTCGGCGACGAAGTCACAGACTTCGTTCGCTTCTCCGCCCCCAAGCCGAAAGCCGTGAACGAACATACCTTGCGCGGGGTTGTGCTCAAGGTAGACCGTTTCGGCAACCTCATCACCAACATCACTCCACAGGACGCTCCCATGCTGTTTGGCCAGAACCCGGCGGTCTTCAAGATCGTGGTGGGCTCGCGCGAAATCAGCGAAATCAAGGAAGCCTATGCGCAAGGCGCTCCCGGGGAAGTGTTCGGGATCCTGGGCAGCATGGGGTTTCTGGAGATCGCGGCGAATCGCACCGCGGCGGCGCAGTTGCTCGGGGTCGGCAAGGGCGCCGACGTGAATGTCGTTCTCGGGGGAGCCGCGGCGGCGGGACAGTAGGCGCAGTTCTCGGTTTCCAGGTCTCAGTTCTCCGTCTGTTTGGCTAGCTCGCCCCTTTTCCTCCCCGTCACCGAACTCCTGCCTGCGAACGAGCCCGGAAGTTGAGAACTGCTTTTCTCAGCTCTTGGGTTTGGGGTGAGCATAGCGCTCCATCTCGCCGGTCCACTTCAGGAAGCGCAGCAGGTTGTGCCGCTCCCTCCAGCTGAAGCTCCAGAACTCCAGAAAACCGATCTGCGTCATCTTCACGCCGGTATAGGTCTCAATGCGCCAGAGCAGGTAGGGACTGCGCCACGGAGTGAGGTGGTGTCCGCGGGTGGCGTTCCAGAGGAAGCGGAGGATATTGTGCATGAGCCGGGGCCAGTATAGCGCCCGGAGCAGAAAGGGCGAAGGCGTGTCGTAGAATTCCGAATGACGACTGGAATCCCTGCCCATGCCCAATGCCCCCGCCCGACAAGCCGCTGAGGACCATTACTACGCCGCCCTGGATCTGTACGCCGACGGCAACCCACTCGCGGCCATCGCAGAGTACCAGGCGGCGGTCGCCGCCGATCCCACCTTCACCGAGGCCATGCACGGACTGGCGCGTGCCCTGCAGGACCTGGACCGGCTGGACGAAGCCATTGCGGTGTCGCAGCGCATTGCCACAGTCGATCCCGATGACGTGCTGGCGCACACCAGCCTGTCAGTGCTCTATCAGAAGAAAGGGATGATCGCGGAAGCCGAGGCCGAGGGCAACAAGGCGCGCATCCTGAGCTGGAAGCAGCAGCTGAACAAGGGCGGGGCTTAGCCCTTCGTTTTTGGCTCTTGGCCCTGCACCGTACCTAGAGTTCGTACTTCTTCATCAGGTGGCGGAAGGAACGGTAGGAGATGCCGAGCACGTCGGCGGCCTTGGTCTGGACGCCGCTGGACTTTTGCAGCGCAGCCTGCAGCAAGGAACGCTCGATCTGGGCGACGTATTTCTCCATGCCGACCCCCTCGGGCAGGATGGATCCGGACGCATTGGCTTCGGGCAGCCCGGCTATTCCTGCGGCCGCGGCCGCGGCCCGGGCTTTGGGCCGTTCCGCGGGCAGCTCTACGTGCAGCTGCTGCGTGGTTTCCAGGGCGACCGCCCGTTCGACGGTGTTTTCCAGCTGCCGCACGTTGCCGGGCCAGTCGTAGTCGCACAGCCCGGCCAGCGAGGCGGCATCGACGCGCTCAATGCTTTTCCCGGCGGCCGCGGCGTACTTCTTGAGAAAGTGATTGACCAGCAGCGGAATGTCTTCCCGGCGCTCCCGCAGGCTGGGCACGCGAATCGGAATCACGCTCAGGCGGTAATAGAGGTCCTCGCGGAAAGTGTTCTCCGCGACTTGTTTGTCGAGGTCCCGGTTAGTGGCGGCAATGACGCGCACGTCAATGGGGACCTCGGCCGTGCCGCCCACCGGACGGATGGTGCGCTCCTGCAACACGCGCAGCAGCTTGACCTGCATGGCCAGCGTCATCTCGCCGATCTCGTCGAGGAACAGCGTGCCCCCGTCGGCCACTTCAAACAGGCCGCGCTTGTTCTGGTTGGCCCCGGTAAACGCGCCCTTGACGTAGCCAAATAGTTCACTTTCCAGAAGCGTTTCCGGAAAGGCACCGCAGTTCACCGAGACGAACGGCTGCGTGACGCGGGGCGAGCAGACGTGCACCGCGCGCGCGACCAATTCCTTCCCCGTGCCGCTTTCGCCGTAGATCAGAATCGTGCTGCCGGTCGAGGCCACGGTGCGGATGGTCTGTTTGAGCTTCTCCATGGCGGCGCTGGCCCCGATAATGTTGTCGAGCGAATTGCGGGACGCGGCATCGCGGCGAAACGCGAAGTTCTGTTTGCTGAGGGCGGCCTTTTCGAGCGCGCGATTCACCGCCAGCTTGATTTCATCGACCAGGCCCGGGCTCTTGCGGATGTAGTCGGAGGCGCCTCCCGCCTTGACCGCCTGGACGGCGGCCTCATAGTCATCGACCGCCGTGATCAGGATGACGGCGGAATCGGGCGAGGTGGAGTGGGCGTGGCGCAGTACTTCGATGCCGTCGGTGCTGGGCATCTTGATGTCGGTGATGATCAGGTCGTAGAGCGCCCCGTCAATCTTGCGTTTGGCGACTTCGCCGGAATTCACGGTCTCGACCTTGTGCCCTTCGCGTCGCAGCGCGATGTCGAGCATTTCGCAGATCGAGCGCTCGTCATCGCAGACCAGAATGTTAGCCATGCGCTCTCCTTCCAGCCACCGCGGCTTCGGATGGTCCCACCGGCGGGCCGGGTGCGTGCGGTGTGGAACGGTCGTCGGCAGCAGGTTCGGCGGGCGCGCCCACCCCCAATCTCCGCAGACGCAGCACAAAGGTCGTGCCCTCGCCCTGCCGCGAGCGCGCCCACACCTTGCCTTCGTGCGCTTGCACAATCTGATAGACGATCGCCAGACCCAGACCGGTCCCGCCTTCAAACCCGGACTGGAAAGGCTCGAAGATTTTCTCGGTCTGCTGCGGGGTCATGCCGTGGCCCGTGTCGGCAAAGCTGATCTGCCAGTCATCGCCCAGCGAATCCAGCGACACCGTCAACGTCCCTTTTTCGCCCATGGCGCGCAGCGCGTTCTGGGAAAAGTTCCAGAACACCTGCTTGATCTTGTCGCCGTCGGCGAGGGTGGGCGCCTGCTGGAAGCGCAGGTTGCGCACGATGTGGAGGTTGCTGTTCTCGGCCACCAGCCGGTGCTCGAGAAGGGTCAGCGTATCTTCGAGCAGCGGGACCAGGTCCACCTTGTCGAAGCGGTACTGCTTGCCGCGCGAGTAGGCCAGAAAGTCGGTGATGATGTCGTTCAGCCGCTCCGATTCCCGGGTCACGATCTGCAGCAGCTGGCGCTGCTCATCGCTCATGCCCGCGGCCCCGGAGAGCATGCTGACCGAGCCGGCGATCGAGGTCAGCGGATTGCGGATCTCGTGCGCAATCGCCGCCGCCAGTCGGCCCACCGCCGCCAGCCGGTCCTGCATGCGGACTTCCCTCTCCAGGCGCCGCACCTCGGTCAGATCGTCCAGCGTGTACACAACCCCGAAATCGTCTTGGGCGGGCACGCTGAGCGCTGATACGATCACGCGGAACGTCTTGCGAAAGGCCTGCGGCGGCTGGAAGCGGACCTCGCCGTGCGTGCGTTCGGAGCGCACCACCGGCAACGGGTCGAGAAACAGCGAGTTGATCGATTCGCCAATCAGGTCGTCGCCCCGGCCGAGCATGTGCCGGGCCGCCCGGTTCACCAGCGTGATGCGGCCATCGAGGCTGGTGGTGATCACGCCTCCGGTGATCGACTCGATGATGTTCTCATGCAGCGCCTGCAGGCTCTCGAGCGCGCCGCTGGCGTCTTTGAGCTGCACGTCGACCTGGCGCAGCTTCCCGGCCAGCAGGCCGGCCAGGTATGCGACCGCCAGGTAGGCGAACAGGTTGACAAAAATGATGGCCTGCAGCGTCCGCAGCTCCGGATGCGTCGTGGCATACGACGGAACCACCGCGTAGTAGTTCAAATCGAGAACACAACCGTAGAGGATGAACGCCAGCGCCGAGGTGAGATAGGCCCAGAGGCGCGGCAGCAGCACACAGGCCACGATGATGACCAGCGGATAGAGGAAATTCAGCGAACTGTCCCAGCCCCCGGTCAGGTGGACGATCACGCTGACCAGGGCCAGGTCGGTCACCACCTGCAGCACGGCCTGCACCCTGCGCTCTTCCCAGAACGACAGCAGCAGCACGTAGAACACCGACAGCGCGTACCACAGCAGCATGGTGCTGACGAAGGGCCGCAGGGGCAAGGGACTGCCCGCCAGCCGCGAAACCGCCAGCTCGATGCCCAGCAGAAACGTGAGAATGATGATGCGGATCTTGACCAGCCATCCCAGCCAGTTCCGCTCATCGAAGTTCGGGTGCATGCAATCGATCCAGAAGTGCCTGGGGGTTTCTGCGACCAGCTCAGCCCCCCCAGGGTGGGCGAGGCGGAGGCGGGGCCCTCGGCGGGGCCCGCCTCGTCCCGCATCCGAGTCGTTTAGCCGGCCAGCTTGCTGATCATCGAGAACAGCGGCATATAGAGCGAGATCACGATGCCGCCGACCGACGCCCCCAGGATGCCGATGATGGCGGGCTCGAGCATGGCCATCATGTCGCGCGTAGCCGCATCGACCTCGTCCTCATAGAAGTCGGCAATCTTCTGCAGCATGCTGTCCATGGCGCCGGTGGCCTCGCCCACCCCGATCATCTGCGTCACCATGTTCGGGAACACGCCCGATTCCTTCAGCGGGTCGACAATGGTGCGGCCTTCCTCGATGGCTTTCCGCACTTTCATGAGCGCTTCCTGCAGCACGGAGTTGCCCGAGGTGCGGGCCGTAATGGCCAGCCCTTCCAGGATGGGAACACCCGAGGTGATCAGCGTGCCCAGCGTGCGCGTGAAGCGGGCCACGGCAATCTTGCGCAGCAGCATGCCGATGACCGGGATCTTCAGCAGCAGTTTGTCGGTGTAGTACAGGCCCTGGGGATGTTTCCGGATCTGCCGGATTCCAAAGAAGGCCGCGACAAAACCAAAGATGAAGAACCACCAGAATTGCCCCACAAAGTGGCTCAGTCCCATGACCATCCGCGTGGGCAAGGGCAGGGCCACACCCAATCCCATGAACAGGTTGGTAAAGATCGGAACCACCCACTTGAGCAGCGCTCCCACGATCAGCACCGCGATGGTCACCACGGCCACCGGGTAGATCAGGGCCGACTTGATGGCCCCCTTCAGGCGCACCGCCTTTTCGACGTAGAGCGCGAGGCGCTGCAGGATGACGTCGAGGATACCGCCGGTTTCGCCCGCCTCAATCATGTTGGTGGTCAGGTCGTCGAAGACCGTAGGGTACTGCCGCATGGCGTTGGCCAGCGTGGCGCCCCCTTCCACCGTGGTGCGCACGCCATTGAGCGTCTTCTGGAACGTCGGGTTCTCCTGGTTGGCCGCCAGGATTTCCAGGCACTGCACCAGCGGCAGGCCGGCATCGATCATGACCGAGAACTGGCGGAAGAAGATGGCGATGTCCTTGGTCTTGACCTTCCCCGAGCCGAAGGTGGGAAGCGAGAACTCCTTGCCCTTCTCCCGCACCGAGCCCGGAGTAATGCGTTCGCGGCGCAGCTGCTGCAGCAGCACATCCTTGTTGGCGGCGGTGCGCTCTCCGCTCACCTTCTCGCCCGAGGCGCTCTTTCCTGAAAATGTAAATACTGGCATGGTGACTGTCTCCTCACAGCAACATACGATCGGGTTTGGATCTCACGTTGGCCCTTGCCCGCGGACCACGAAGTCCGCCTAGCGCTTGGTGGGAGCGGCCGCCTTGGCCATTCCCGCCGCGGTCGGCTTGTTGACCAGGCCCGCGCCGCGGTTGATCATTTCCTGCAATTCGTCCTGGTTGCTGGACCGTTGCAGCGCCGTTTCCAGCGTGATCTGCTTCTGGAAGTAGGCGGTCGCCAGCGACTGGTTGAAGGTCTGCATGCCGAACTTTTCCTGCCCCGACTGCATGGCCGAGTAGATCTGGTGGATCTTGTCTTCGCGGATCAGGTTGCGGATGGCGGCGTTGGGCACCATGATCTCCATGCACATGGCGCGGCCCTTGCCGTCGGCCTTGGGCAGCAGGCTCTGGCACATGATGCCTTCCAGCACCAGCGAGAGCTGCGCGCGGATCTGCGGCTGCTGATGGGCCGGGAAGACGTCGATGATTCGGTTGATGGTCGACGACGCCGAGTTGGTGTGCAGCGTGCCAAACGTCAGGTGCCCGGTCTCGGCGATGCGCAGCGCCGATTCAATGGTCTCGAGGTCGCGCATTTCGCCGATCAGCACCACGTCGGGGTCCTCGCGGAGGGCGGCGCGCAGCGCGTCGGTAAAGCTCTTGGTGTCGGCGTGCAGTTCGCGCTGGTTGACCAGGCAGTTCTTGTTCATGTGCACGAACTCGATCGGGTCCTCGATGGTGAGGATGTGATCGTGGCGCTCGGTGTTGATCTTGTCGATCATCGCGGCCAGCGTGGTGGACTTGCCCGAGCCGGTCGGCCCGGTGACCAGCACCAGCCCGCGCGGCTTGTCGCAGAGCTTGCTGACCACCGGGGGCAGGCCGAGCTGGTTGAAGGACTTGATCTCGAAGGGAATGACGCGGAACACGGCCGCCGTGGCCCCGCGCTGGTTGAAGCAGTTGGCGCGGAAGCGGGCCAGCCCTTTCAGCCCGAAGGAGAAGTCTAGCTCCAGGTTTTCTTCGAACCGGTGCTTCTGCGAGTCGGTCATGACGCTGTAGGCCAGCTGCTTGGTCTCGGCCGGCGTCAGCTGCGGCAGATCCAGCGGTACCAGGTGGCCGTGCACCCGCACCTGCGGCGGCGAGTTGGTGGTGATGTGCAGGTCGCTGCCCTGCATTTCCAGCATTCTCTTCAACAGATCGCTGAGCGAAAGCGCCATGGTTGCTGACTCCTCCCCGTACTCACACCTCAGTGAATGGTTTCGCGCGCCACTTCTTCCAGCGTGGTCAGCCCCTGGCTGACCTTGATCAAGCCGCTGCGCCGCAGCGTGATCATTCCCCGCTCAATGGCCTTTTTCTTCAACTCGACCGCCGAGGCCCCCACCAGCACCAGCTCCTTGATCTCGTCATCGACTTCCATCACTTCGTACAGTCCGGTTCGGCCCTTGTAACCGGTGTTGTTGCAGACCCCACAGCCCTTGCCTTTCTGGATCTTCACCGTCTTGGCCTCTTCCGGCGTGAAGCCTTCCTCGATCAGGGTCTGCTGCGGAACCTCCATGATTTCGGCGCAGTCTTTGCAGATCCGCCGCACCAGCCGCTGCGCGCAGATCAGGTGGACCGAAGTCGCCACCAGGAAGGGCTCAATGCCCATGTTCATCAGCCGGGTGATGGTTTCCGGGGCGCCGTTGGTGTGCAGCGTGGAAAGCACCAGGTGCCCGGTCAGCGCCGCCTTGATGGCGATTTCCGCGGTTTCAAAATCGCGGATCTCGCCCACTAGGATGATGTTCGGGTCCTGGCGCAGGAAGGCGCGCAGGGCGGCGGCAAAATTCAGCCCGATCTGCTCCTTCATCTGCACCTGGTTCACGCCCTGCAACTGGAACTCCACCGGGTCCTCGGCGGTCATGATGTTGGTGTCGGGCTGGTTCAGCCGCGCGATCGACGAGTAGAGCGTGTTGGTCTTGCCCGACCCCGTGGGCCCGGTGACCAGCACCATTCCATAGGGCTTCAGGATGGCTTTTTCGAATTTGACCAGCGACTCCGGCTCGAAGCCCAGCTTGGTCATGTCCAGGCGCAGGTTCTCCTTGTCGAGCAAGCGCATCACGATCTTCTCGCCCCACAAGGTGGGCAGGGTGCTGACCCGGAAGTCGAGCTGCTTCTTCTTGCCCCCGACCGCCATCTTCAGCATGATGCGGCCGTCCTGCGGCAGGCGCTTTTCGCTGATGTCGAGCTTCGCCATGATCTTCAGCCGGGACGTGATGGCGTCTTTGAGCTTGAGCGGCGGGCTCATGATGGACTGCAGAATGCCGTCAATGCGGAAGCGGACCCGGAACTCCTTCTCGTAGGGTTCCATGTGAATGTCGCTGGCGCCGCGCTTGACCGCGTCGGTGAGCACTAGGTTCACCAGCTTGACGATGGGCGCTTCGTCAGCGGCCTTCTCCAGCTCGCCCAGGTCCATCTCCTGCTCTTCGGACTGCAGCTCAACATCGGCCTCGCCCATCTCGTTGATGGACTGCATCACCTGCTCGAGGTCTTCTTCCTTGGCCGTGCCGTAGGCTTTTTCGATGCCGTCGTTGATCGAGCTCTCCGAAGCCACGACCGGCTCGATGTTGAAGCCGGTCATGAACTTGATGTCATCCATGGCAAAGACGTTGGTCGGGTCCACCATGGCGATGGTGAGCGAGGCGCCCACCCGGCTCAGCGGCAGGATCTGGTAGCGCTTGGCGGTCTCGAAGGGAATCAACTTGACCACCGCAGGATCGATTTCGAAATAGGAGAGATTGATCGCCGGCACGCCGTACTGGCGCGAGAGGAAATTGGTCACGTCTTCGTCGGTCAGCAAGCCCAGCTTCACCAGGGCCGAGCCCAGGCGACAGTTGGTCTCCTTCTGGACCTTGGTAGCTTGTGCCAACTGCTCGGGGGTGATCACCTTCTCCTTTACGAGAAGGTCGCCCAGCCGTTGCGACATACGTTCGATCTCCTATCGATCGACAGAGATAGCCTTGGACCTGGCGCGAAAGCGCTTCTGCGCGGGGGGGAACAGGCGCATTCTCGCGTTGACACAAATTGTCAACGCAGACGAGAGATCGCAAAAGTAACTTCGGTACTTGTCCTCCGCGAGAACGCGCATACTGCTCAATGCATTCGAGGAAAATGCATGATTCTTGGGCAAAGCTGCGTGGCCGGACCCGCCCCCTCCGCAGCAGGACATGTACCTTCGTACACACCGGGGTGATTCGCCCGGACCTGCCCGCCTCGCGCCAGGCCCTGGCTGCGCTCACATCGACAAGTGACAGCTTCCCTTGGCAGCCCTGCCCCCACCCGGGAACCCTACCCGCAGGAGGCCGACAGAATGTTTTGCCTGGTCCGCTGGCTGGCCGGGTGCGCTGTTCTATGGCTGGGCGCATCCCTGGCTCTGGCCCAAACCTTGCGTAACGCCGCAGAAGAGCGCGGGGTCCTGGTCGGGACCGCGGTGCGCCCTTCCCTGCTGCTTTCCGAACCCCGCTACGCCGGGACGCTCTCCCGCGAATTCAACATGGTGGAACCCGAGGACGCGATGAAGTGGTGGGTGGTGCGCCCCGCCCGCGACACCTTCGATTTCACCCAGGCTGATCAGGTCGTGGCCTTCGCCGCGGCCCATGGTATGAAGGTGCGCGGGCACACCCTTGTCTGGGGACGGACCAACCCGGCATGGTTGAAGGACCTCAAGGCCACTCCGGCGGAACTGGCGCGGCTTCTGCACGAGCACATTGACCGGGTGGCAGGGCACTTCCGGGGGAGAGTATTTGCCTGGGACGTCCTGAACGAAGCCCTCGACGAGAATGGCAGTCTGCGGCCCTCGATCTGGTACGACCAACCCGGCTTCGGCTACGCGGGAAAAGGCACGGCCTACATCGAGCAATGCTTCCGCTGGGCGCGCGCGGCGGACCCGAATGCGCTGTTGTTCTACAACGACGCGGAAGGCGAGGCCATGAACGCGAAATCGGATGCCATCTACAAGATGGTGCGCGATTTCCGCCAGCGGGGCGTCCCGATCGACGGCGTGGGCCTGCAGATGCACATCTTCGATCTGCATCCCGACATCGGCAGCATTCGGCAAAACATCGCGCGCTTCACTGCCCTGGGCGTCCAGGTGCATCTCACGGAACTGGACGTGGCCCTGCCGGTCGCGCCCGACGGCCGGGCCTCGGCGGCCGACCTCCAGCGGCAGGCCGAAATCTACCGCCAGATTGCGGCCGCCTGCCTTGCATCGCGAGGATGCACGGCCATTCAGACCTGGGGATTCACCGACAAGTGGTCCTGGATCGGGTCCAAGTCCGAGCATACGCTGGGCGCTGCCCTGCTGTTCGATCACAACTACACCCCCAAGCTGGCCTATGGCGCGCTGCGCGATTCGCTTGCGACAAGCCCGGCCGCTCCCCGCAAGGATCGCGGACATTAGGTCTGGGACTAAACTCTTACCGCTATAATGGCGCTATTCGACTGCCTCGACCGCGTGGCTTCGCCCGCGATGGGGCGCAACTAGCGTGCGCACTCCCAGTTCATTGCCGGATCCGGGTCGCAACCGCAAGCGCGTGATCGCACCGCTGGTGGCGGCCATCGCCTTGCTGTTCGGGATCCTGCTGTCGCAAGCGTCGTTCGACCAGCCCGCGTTCCTCAGCCCCGACAACAACCGGCAGTTGCTGTTCTTCGCGGCCTTGTCGCTGCTGATTTTTCTCCTGTTCGTCGCGCTCACCTTCGTGCTGGCAAGGAATCTGCTCAAGCTCTTTGCCGAGCGCAGGCTGGGGGTGCTGGGGTCGAAGTTCCGGACGCGCCTGGTGGTGACCGGACTGCTGTTGTCGTTCCTTCCCGTGATCATGATGTTCTGGTTCGCCTATGGCCTGATGAACCGGACCATCGACCGCTGGTTCTCCCGTCCCGTGCAGGAAGTGCGCGAAGACACGGCCGCGATGGCTTCGCTGCTGGCGGCTTACGCTCAGGAAAATGCGGCCGCTGAGGCCGCCTCGATCGCCCAATCCGACAACGCCCGGCGCGCCTTCGCGACCGGGAACTTTTCCGGTCTCAACGAGGAGTTCGAGCGGCACGAAGCGACGCTCCAGGGTGGCTTCGTGGTCGTGCTGCAGCAGGGGACCGAGAGGGCCAGCTACCGGGCGCCCGCGACCTGGGAGGCTCTGCAGCCTCGCGCCTCGCTGGACCAGCTTTCCGGCCCCTCGCCCAAACCCTTCGCCTGGAATGACCGCGAGTACATCCTGGGGGCCTCCTCCGTCGCTAATGACGGCCTGGTCCTGGTCGCCATGCCTTTGCCGCAGAAGTTTTCGGCCGCGGTGAAGCAACTGGAGGCCAGCCAGACCCGGTACTTTGATCTTTACCGGCAGCGGCGACTGCTGCGCCGCACCTATATGACCTTCCTGATGCTGCTGACCGTGCTGGTGCTGTTCACTACCACCTGGCTGGCCCTGTTCCTGTCGAAGCTGGTGACGCGGCCGGTGGCCGCGCTGGCCGAGGCCACCCAGGAGATTTCGCGCGGCCGCCTCGACTACCGCGTGGAGGTGAATGCGGCCGACGAGATGGGCGAGTTGGTGCGTTCGTTCAACCGCATGGCCGAGGAACTGGAATCGAGCCGGCAGCAGATTGACGCCTCCAGCCGCGAGCTCAGCCAGGCGAACACCGCCCTGGAGCAGCGGCGCCGCCACATCGAAACCATCCTCGAAAGTATCCCGACCGGGGTGTTGTCGCTCGATGCCGGCGGGCGCATTACCCACGCCAACCAGGCGCTGCTCCGCATGTTCCATCCCGGCCCCGGCGGAGAAAACCACGCGGGCATGATCCACTCGCAGCTACAGCAGGTCTTTCCAGCCGATTTCGTCGCGGACCTTCTCGCTCTGCTGCGGCGCGCCGACCGTATGGGCATGACCACGGTGCAGAGCGAAATCTCCATGCCGCGCACCAAGCTGAACGTGGCCCTGACCGTGGCCACCTTGCAGCACGAAGGCGAGCACATGGGCTATGTGCTGATCTTCGAGGACTTGTCGGACCTGCTGAAGGCCCAGAAGCAGGCAGCCTGGCGCGAAGTGGCCCGGCGGATCGCGCACGAAATCAAGAACCCGCTGACCCCGATCGCGCTCTCGGCGGACCGCATACGGCGCCATCTGGATCGCGGCATGCCTCCCGACGGCGCCTCCCTCGAGGTCATCCGGCACTGCGCCGAAACCATTGCGTCCTCGGTCGACACGGTGCGCACCCTGGTCGACGAGTTCTCGACTCTGGCGCGCTTCCCCGCGTCCCATCCTAGTCCGTCCCACATCAATTCCATTGTGGAGAGCGCGCTGGCCATGTTTGAGGGCCGGCTGGCGGGAATTACAGTGCGCACCGATCTGGCGGCCGATCTCCCCAGGGTGATGGCGGACGCGGACGCCATCAAGCGGGCCCTGGCTAACCTGGTGGACAACGCGGCCGAAGCAACGGCGGATGCGCTGACTCGTGAGGTCTGCATCCATACCAGCCTGGTGACCAGCCGGGACGCGGTAGAGATTGTCGTGGCCGACACCGGCCATGGCGTCACGCAGGAAGTCAAAGAGAAGCTGTTCCTGCCCTACTTCTCGACCAAGAAGCGCGGAACCGGCCTGGGCCTGGCCATTGTCAGCCGCATCGTCGAAGACCACCGCGGATCGATTCGCGTCGAAGAGAACCATCCGGTGGGGACCCGCTTCGTGGTCGAGCTGCCCCTCGCGCCGGAAACCTCGCCGGTGCCCCTCGAACATGTCTAGCATCCTCATCGTTGATGACGAATCCAGCATCCGCGACTCGCTGCGCGGAGTGCTCGAGGACGAGGGCTTTCGCGCCGACGCGGTCGGCAACGGGGAGCAGTGCTTGCACGTGCTCGCAGACCAGCACTTTGACGTGGTTCTGCTGGACGTGTGGCTGCCCGGCATGGACGGCCTGGAGACCCTGCGGAAAATTCGCGAGCTCGAGGCCCCCCCCGAAGTGATCATGATTTCCGGGCACGGGACCATTGAGACCGCGGTGCGCGCCACCAAGCTCGGCGCCTACGACTTCCTGGAAAAACCGCTTTCCGTTGATCGCACATTGAACCTGGTCCGGCATGCCATCGACGCCAAGAACCTGCGCCGCGAGAACCGCGACCTCAAGCGCCAGCTGCAAGCGAAGAGCGTCATCGCGGGCAACAGCGTTCCCATGAAGGCCCTGCGCCAGCAGATCGCGATCATGGCCCCCACCAACGGGCGGGTGCTGATTTATGGCGAATCGGGAACCGGCAAAGAACTCGTGGCCCATGCCATCCATGCGCAGAGCCTGCGCAAGGACGAGCGTTTCGTGGAAGTGAATTGCGCTGCCATCCCCGAAGACCTGATCGAGAGCGAACTGTTCGGGCACAAGCAGGGATCGTTCCCGGGAGCGACTTCGGAGAAGGAGGGAAAATTCCAGCAATCCAGCGGAGGAACACTGTTCCTCGATGAAGTGGGGGACATGAGCCTGAAGACCCAGGCCAAGGTGCTGCGCACGCTCGATGAGCAGCGCTTCACCCCGGTGGGGAGCTCCGAGCCGATTACGGTGGATGTGCGCGTGATCGCTTCGACGAACAAAGACCTTGAGGAGGAGATCTCCCGGGGCAATTTTCGCGAAGATCTTTTTTACCGCCTGAACGTCATCCCATTTTTCGTCCCGCCCCTGCGCGAGCGCAAGGAGGACGTGCCGCTGCTGGCCCGCCACTTCCTGAAGGAGTTTGCCGCGGCCTACGGCAAGCGGCCGCGCGAGATCAGCGATGACGCGGTGCAGGCGCTGACGCGCTATTCCTGGCCCGGAAACGTGCGCGAACTGCGCAACCTGATCGAGCGCATCGTGATTATGAATCCCACCACCCTGCGGTTTGAGCGCAAGCACTTGCCGCCGCTGATCTATCGCGATGGCGCCCACCGGACCGCCAATGGAGAATTCTCCACCCTGCACCAGGCGCGCAACGCCTATGAGCGCGACTACATCCTGAAAAAGCTCGATGAAAACCACGGCAATGTCAGCCGCACCGCCGAGACCCTGGGCCTGGAGCGCAGCCACCTCTACCGCAAGATGAAGGCGCTGGGGATTTCAGCCAAGGAGTAAGGCGGGCCGCCGGCGCAGCGCTCATTTCTTCCGCATGTGGATTTCTTTGCCGTTGTTCTTGAACTGGACTTCATCCATCAACTGATTGATCAGAAAGATGCCGCGGCCGTGGTGGGAGAAAATGTTCTCGCCTTCCAGCGGATTGGGGACCCTCGAGGGATCGAAACCTGGTCCCGGGTCGCGCACGATGATGAGCATGCCCAGACGATCCTCGCAGGCCACATCGCACTCCACCACTTTCAAGGGGTCGCCCTGCGCGCCATGAATCACGGCGTTGGCCAAAGCTTCGCTGAGCGCCAGTTCGATGGCCTCTTCCTTTCCCACCGCGCATTCGGTCTCGCGCACCACCTGCATGATGCTTTGCACCACCGGGTCGATGGCGTTGCGGTCGGCGGCCAGAGTCACGCGCAGCTTGAGCTCCAGGTTCTTCAGGTCTGCGTTGCTGTCGGGTTCTCCAGCCATGTGAGTCGTTTCCCTGCCCCACGATCGTAACGTGCGAATGATTTTATCTGCAGGCAGCGCAACTCGACAATCATCGGCCCGGGTGGCCGCCGCCTCCGAGGGTCTCGAGTTGGCGCCGCCAGTCGAGTTCCTCCACGAACGCACGCGAATCGCGCCAGCCCGGCTGGACCTTCACGAACAGCTCGAGATACACCTTCTTGCCGAACATCCGTTCCATGTCGAGCCGCGCTGCGCTGCCGATTTTCTTGAGCATCTGCCCGCCCTTGCCCACCAGGATCGCTTTCTGGCCCTCGCGCTCGCAGTAAATCGTGGCTGCGACGCGCGTAAGGCGAGGTTCTTCTTCAAAGCGATCCACGATGACGCTGGTCGCGTGCGGGACTTCCTCGTTGGTGGCAAGCAGCACATGCTCGCGAATGATTTCGGCGGCCATGAAGCGGACCGGCTGGTCCGTAATCTGGTCTTCGCGGAAGTACGGCGGGCCGGCAGGCAGGGCAGCGACTACTTTCTCCAGCAGCAGCGACAAGCCGTCTTTCTTCAGCGCCGAGAGAGGGATGATCTCCTGGAAGGCGTGCAGCTTCTGATAGCGGTCGATGATGGGCAGCAGTCTTTTCTTGTCCTTGAGCAGGTCGATCTTATTGAGGAGCAGAAACACCGGGGTCCCGGCCTGCTGCGCGATTCTCAGCGCGGCCTGGTCCTCGAAGTTGAGGGGACGGGCGACGTCGGCCACCAGCAGGACCAGGTCGCATCCCTCGATGGCTTCGCGGACTTCGTGCATCATCTTGCGGCCCAGCGAAGTGTCCGGTTTGTGTACGCCGGGGGTGTCGATCAGGATGACCTGCGCTCCGGACCGCTTGCCCTGCCTGGGAATGTGGAGGATCCCCTGGATGCGGTTGCGCGTGGTCTGCGGCTTAGGGCTGATGATGGCCAGCCGCTCCCCCACCAGCGCATTGAGCAGCGTCGATTTGCCGGCGTTGGGACGCCCCAGGATGCACACGAAGCCGGAATGAAAGGCCATATACGGGAAGTAAGCGACTATATCAGCTTCATCTGCCGCGGCTCCGCGGCCACGATCCGGACACGCTCCACGCGCCGGTCCGTCGATTCCAGCACCTCGAAGCGCAGTCCGTCGCCTTCAATGACTTCGCCCTTCTGCGGAATTCTGCCCGCCAGTTCGGTGACGAGCCCGGCGACCGTGGTGGCCTCCCTGGCTTCCAGGCGCACGCCGAACAGCTCGTCCAGGTGGTCAATGTCCATGTTGCCGGTGACGATGTAGGCGTGATCGTTCTCTTTGACCACCTGCGGCTTCTCATGCTCGTCGCGGATCTCCCCGACGATCTCTTCGACCAGGTCTTCGATGGTGACCAACCCGGCCACCCCGCCATATTCGTCGACCACGATGGCCATGCGGATATTGTTCTTGCGCATTTCGCGGAGCAGGTCGCTGCCCAGCTTGCTCTCGGGCACAAAGTAGACGTCCTTGCGCATCAGCGACTCCACGGTGCGGGCGCGGGCTTCGCTGTCGGGCACCTGCAGCACGTCCTGCGCATACACGATGCCCACAATGTTGTGGATGGAGTCGCGGTATACGGGCACGCGCGAGAAGGGCTTGGTGCGCAGCAGGTCGACGAACTGCTCCACTGTCGTGTCGGCGGGAACGGCCACCATATCGGGCCGCGGCTTCATGGCCTCGCGGACGGTCTTGGCGCTGAACTCGACGACCGATTGAATGAGGTCGCGGTCGCTGGCCTGAATGATGCCTTCTTCCTGCCCGGCTTCGATCAGCGCGTCCACCGCCTCGGCCGGGCTTTCCGGCGACTCGTCCGGCGGGCGGTTGGTCAGCGAGACCACCGACTGCAGAAAGCCGAGCACCAGCGTAACGGGAAGAATGATGTAGATCAGGACCCGCAACAGCGGGACCCAATGTTCCAACCAGGCACCGTTGGTGCGCGAGAACAGGACGTAGGGCAGAAAGCGGTGGAAGACGATGACCACCAGCACCAGGCTCAGCGTCGCTTGCAGGATTTCCTGCAAGCTCCAGGCCCGATCGGTGAAGACCGTAAAGCCGACGATCATGGCGATGGCCGCCATCACCAGGGGCACCGCGATGGCCATGGAAAGCGAGGCCCGGCTGCGGCTCACGCGAAGCTTGGGCTCGATGTGCTGCTCGAAGGCGTCGATGTTGTCCTGAAACTCGCGGGAGAGAAATCTGCCGATTTCCGCGTACAGACGGTCCACGTAGGACACCAGCGTGAGCAGGCCGATCAGCAGGACCAGCACCACTGGCACGGCGTAGATCATGGCGTGCGCCCCGGGCGCGGCGCGCCTGCGGCAGGTCGCGGACTTCTGGCGGACGATGGTCGTGCCGTCCGCCGGATCAGGCCCGGGGGCAGGCCTAGTTCTCCACGTACCCGTTCCTCCATCCGGGCCATCTTGCCATGATCGGATTCGTGGTCAAAACCGGCCAGGTGCAGCACGCCGTGCAGCACCAAGACCTTGACTTCTTCCGCCGCAGAGTGGCCCAGCCGGCGCGCATTCTCCGCGGCGATCTCCGCCGAGATCGCAATCTCTCCAGCGAAGCGGGGGGACTGGAATTGCGCCGGGAACGACAAAACGTCGGTGGCTTGGTCCTTGCCGCGAAATCGCGCATTCAGGCTGCGCATCTCGCGGCTGCTGGTGATCAGCACGGTCACGCGGCCCCGCAATCCCACCGCGCGCCGCGCCCGCGCCAGGAAGCGGTCAAGCGCGGCGGCACTCACCCCGGCCACCGGTTTGTTCACCATCACCATGCCCGCGAAAGGAACAGAGGAGGGCGAAGCGCCCTCCTTCCAGTTCCCATCCTGAGTTATTCTCCGGCGCCGCTCTCTAAAGCCTCCGAGGCGCCGCCACCGGTCGCAGGCGCGTCCTCGGGCGCGACAAAAGCGCTGGCCGAGGACGATGCCGGCGCAGTCTTCGGTTCAAGCGAAAGCGACATCTGTTGCTCGGCGAGCTTGCTCTTATGATCGTCGTAGGCGCGGATGATGCGCTGCACCAGGTGATGGCGCACCACGTCGGACTCGTCGAAGTAGACGAACGCCAGCCCTTCCACCGGCTTGAGCACCTCGATGGCCTCCACCAGGCCGCTGCGCCGGGCGTTGGGCAGATCGATCTGGGTGATGTCGCCGGTGATCACCGCTTTTGAGTTGAAGCCCAGACGGGTCACGAACATCTTCATCTGCTCGGAGGTCGTGTTCTGCGCCTCGTCCATGATCACGAACGAGTCATTGAGCGTGCGCCCGCGCATGAAGGCGATGGGCGCGATCTCGATCACGTTCTTTTCGAGGTAGCGGTCGACCTTCTCCGGATCGAGCATGTCGTAGAGCGCGTCGTACAGCGGGCGGAGATAGGGATCGATCTTGTCCTGCAGCGTGCCCGGCAGGAAACCGAGCCGCTCGCCGGCCTCCACCGCCGGGCGCGCCAGGATGATGCGGTTCACCCGCTTGGCCAGCAGGGCCGAGATCGCCATGGCCACCGCCAGATAGGTCTTCCCGGTGCCGGCCGGACCCACCCCGAACACCATGTCGTGTTTCTCGATGGCCTCGAGATAGCGGCGCTGGTTGGAGCTTTTGGGCTGCACGGTGCGGCGCCCGAAGGAGCGCTGCCGCCCGGCTTCGGCAAGTCCCCGCAGCGTCACCTTGGGATCGCTGGTCACCACCCGCAGCATGCTGTTCAGGTCGCCGTTGTTGAAGCTGAACCCGGAGCGCTGCAGGTGCTCGTAGTCGGCAAAGATCTGTTCGGCGCGCGTTACGTCGCGGGGAGAACCCTCGACTTCCACGCCATGCGAGCGCAAATCGATGCTGATGTTGAGCCCGTCCTCGAGCAGGTGCAGATTTTCATCGCGCGTTCCGAAAAGCGCTTCGATGTTGGAATTGACTTCAATACTCTTCTTCATTCAGAAGCCGCTCTCGTCCTCTCTGGGGCCCCTGCGCAGTGGTTCGCGAACCGGCTCCAACCTCGGTGTTTCGCGGATGCCCTGTAACGCCAAGTCAGGGAAGGGATGTTCAAGCGCGTGCCGGTGACGCAAGCCCGCTCAGCCATTGGCAAACGATGGTCTTCGGTGGAGGTGAAATCGATCGAAATGCTCGCTCCTGGGGTGCAAGCAACCGCCATTGGCCTTAGCCTACCCCGGGTACCGGTGGGAGTCAATGGGACGGGTGCGGGAGTGGCATCAGCAGGCAACCGGACCGCAGCGTTTCCTGAAGGTTCTAGCGCTTTTCCCCGATGGCGCGAGAAAAATCGTCCGCGGTGGTGCGGTAACAGCGCAGCTTCGCATTCTTGTCGGCCACGCGGGCCGCCAGGGCATGGGCCTCCGATTGCGGGTCCCCGTCGGGAGCAGGATCGCCTTCGGGCCACATCATCTGCATCAGGGATTCATTGCAGCGCGGATCGGGAATGGCGCGCAGCTTGTAGATCTTGGTGGTGCTCAGGTCGTATTCCGATAGCCTCTTCTGGTATGGCAGGAACTCGTAAACCAGCTTGATGAGTTCAGTCTTGCCGGGACCAATGCGACGCTCCGCCAGGAAAACTTCAAAGCCGGTGAAGAACGAGGTTTTCGCCGAATTGACCGGAATCCCCACCAGGCGGAGGGGAACATCCTCGGTGGGCCCGGTGGGCGGAGGAGCCGAGGTGGACGGCGCTGCGTCGGGCAAGGGATCCATGGGCTCGAGCGGCTGCCCGGTGGAGCCTCCGGCGCCGCCGCCGGGAGGCGTGACGCCATTCAAGTCCCCACCAGGCATCCCGGCGCCCCGGCCACTTCCGAAACCACTCCCGTTGCCGCCACCGTCATCCGCAGGGGCGGGCGTGGGAGGAGGTGCGACAACGCCGGCACCTCCAGCGACCAAACTCCCCGTGCGGCTGGTGCCGCCTCCTCCGGTTCCGTTTCCGTCTCCCGCCACGCTCGGAGGCGGGGGCACGATTGTGCTCCCACCGGAACCAAACGAGCTTAAGCGCCCAGAACCGTTCCCGCCTCCTCCGTTCCCGGCTGCGTTCACCGAAGGCGGCGGAGGCACGACCTGCGCGCCGCCCGCCGACAGGGCCGCTCCGCGACCATTGCCGCTTCCCTTCCCGGCACCGGAACCGAAACCTGAGCCCGAACCCGACAGCGAAGGGGGAGGAGGCACCACCGGGTCGCCATCTCCGGACAAGGCTCCCCCGAAGCCGCGTCCTGCTTTGCCGCCCGCACCCGCTCCGGCCACAGCCGGTGGAGGCGGAACGACGGCCGTTCCTGCCGAACCGACCGCAGTGGCCCTGCCCATTCCGGCGCCGCCGCCCTGCACGGACGGAGGCGGGGGGACGACGCCGCCTCCCGCTCCGCCTGCCGAACCTAGCCCACGGCCATTGCCCAGCTGGCCTGCGCCGTCTTTGAGGCCAGGCGGAGGCGGAACCACTTGGCTGCTGTCTGACGAAGAGAACAGGGCCCCCAGCGCGGCCCACACGCCGCCCCGGCTCAGCACACTGGGCGGCGGTGGAACCACGGGCGCTCCTATGCCGGCGACGGTGGTTCCGCGCCCCCCGCCTCCCGCGGTGCCTGAGCCCTGCAACCTGGGCGGAGGCGGAACCGCGGCGAGTCCGGGGCCGTGGACTGCGCCTTCGCGACCGGAGTGGGCAAGGGATGGCGGCGGAGGCACCACCGATCCCCCTACACCCGCGACGCCGGGCGATCTGGCACGCAACTCAGCCGAGAGTTGTGGCGGGGGAGCGACTACCCGCCCGCTTCCACCTCCAAGAGTTCCCACGCCGCGAGACGAGCCTGGCAGCGCCGGCGGCGGCGACACCACGCTTGCTCCGGGCCCGCCCAGCGAGCGACGGCCTTCGACTCCCGCCATCGCCACCGGAGGCGCAACCACCGAATTCTGCAGGTTCCCCAGCCGATTGTCGCGCCCGGCAATCTCCGGCGGAGGGGGTGCAACCGCAGCCGCCATACCGGGAGTTTGCCGGTCGGAACTGGTCGCAGCAAGCGGTACCGAGGGCAGTTCGGCGGATGCCGCAAGATTGGGCGGGCGCGATCCGATCGCCGCCTTCAAATCTGGCGGAACAACCATGGCGGGTTTTCGCGGCTCCGCAGCGACCTTCATGGCAGCAGAGGCCTCTGCGGCGGTGTGCTTCTGCCATGGCGCCTGTCTCTTGGTCCGCGGCGGAGTACTCCGCGCCGCCGGGAAAACTTTGGAGGGAGCATAGTAGATCGACTCCGCGGTTCGGAACGACTCCCGGACGTGCGGCTCCGGCCGGCTCGCCCAGCCCTGGGAAAGCGCCCAGGCAGCGATGGCGGCGACCAGGTGCCACAGCAGCGACTCCTGGAAGGACTTCCACGGCAGCTCGGAGGGAAGAAACACGTTGCGCCAGAAATCCATCGGCGGCTGCGTGAGATCGAGGCGCGGAGTCCGACGAAGTTTCAGTGCTTCCAGTAGGTTGCTGAAGAAGACATGGTGGGCGGGTTCGCGCTCGAGCAGCAGCTTCAGCCGCGGCGTCGCCCTGGACCGGACACATTGCTCGGAGGCTAGGATTTCCAGGGCTTCATCCATGAATCACGTGGCGGGGGAAGACGGTCTGGCCATTATAGGTCAGGAACCGCCAATCCCGGACCAGGTTTCGCAAATCAAAAGTTCACGGGTTTTCAGGCATTTCGGGTATCCCCCGGACCCAGTCTGGGGCACAGAACAGAGCACGGGCTGGCACCGGAAAGCAGCGGAATTCCTCCGCGGCGAACCGCGCGCTATGGAGCGCGACTCCTCAAGCGCCCCCTTCACCACGCGCGACGTGGAGGAGTCGGTCAGGACCGCGAGGCGTTCCAGGAATTTGTCCATATCCGTTTGACCGGCCGGGACTTACTCTCGTACAATAGTGCATTCGGTACTCGCCGGAATATCCCTCGGACAGAAACGAAGGTAACCCAAGAGCATGGCAAATCATTTTTCGGCGCTGAAGCGCGCCCGTCAGACGGTCAAACGGACCGCCGTCAACCGCATGAACACCTCCCGCCTGCGCGGCACCCTGCGCGAAATGCGCGAAGCGCTCAGCAAGGGCGACTCCTCTGCAGCGGAAAAGGTGTACCGCGCCACGGTTTCCGCCCTCGACAAGGCAATTCAAAAGGGCGTCCTGCACAAGAACACCGCCGCGCGCTATAAGTCCCGGCTTGCGGCGCGGCTGAAGGCGATCGCAAAGTAGAAGCAAAGTAGAAAAAGATACCGGCCTCCGGCTGCTAGCGATGCGCACGGTGGATTGCTGGCGGCCGGCAGCTCGCAGCCTTTCCATCTTTCCCTTACAACGTGATTCCGAAATCCTTCCGCAAGACTCTCCGCCATTCCTCTTCGTCGCGCAGAAGACGCTCGCGGCGCTGCCCGTGGATGGTCTGGATCCACATCAGGTCCGACAGCGTGATCCGGCCTTCCGGCGTGGCGAGCGTGCAGATCCGCTGGCGCGTGAAGTGGGACTCCGGCGAAGTTTGCTGATACTGGCAACGCGGTTCAAACTCGGCCAGTTGCCGGGGCTGTACGGTGAACTGGTACTGCGGCTTCCAGGCCCCGTCGTCTAGCTTCCGCTGCAGGATACGGACGTCGCCGACCTTGATGATCCGGTAGGTGCGCCCGCTGCTTTCGGACTGCTCCTCCTCCATCTCCAAACGCAAAGGCTCCAGGAACGAATCGCCGAAGCCGACGTCGGCGAGCCAGGGCTCGTCGAGATCGACGCGCAAGACCAGGTGGTCGAATTCGGACGAGGCCGTGCCGTCTTCGCGCGCGACGCGGGCCGAGAGCAGCGTGATCCGGAACCCCAACTCCTCCAGCAGGAACGCAAAAGCCCCGTTCAGTTCGTAGCAGAACCCACCGCGGCGGAACTCGATGATCTTTCGCAGGAAGCGCTCCACGTCGCAGCTGATCTTGCGGCCAAGGTGGATATCGAGGTTTTCGAAGGGGACAGTGTACAGGTGGGCAACGTGCAGTTGGCGAAGAGTCTCAGGGCTGCGGTCCGCGGGGCCGGAGTAGCCAATGCGGGCGAGGTAGGCAGCGACGTTCATTGAGCTTCCACCGGAGAGAAGTGCGCCTGCGGAGCTTCGCTCCTCCGGACGGCCGAGGCGGCTGCCCCTCCGGGAACCAGCTAAATTCCCAGCTCGTCCTGCGCCCACGGGGATGCTGGCCTCAGTTCGGCGGTCAGGTCGAGCACCAGTTTTTCCAGCACCAGCCGTTTCGACGGCGGATTCGAACGCAACGCGAGATCCGCCTTCGCCACCTGGCGAATGGCGCTGGTGAGTTCCCGCTTCGTCTTGTAACGGCGGGCCTGGCGAATGATGTCTTCGGCGGCAAACGGAGGCACGCGGAATCCCTGCCACAGGGCCGCCCAGAGCGCCCGCTGATCGCGCACGTTGCGCTCAAGGATCACCAGCATTTGCCGGAAGGTCTTGGCCAGCATGTAGAGGTGGCCGATGGCAGCTTCCTCGCCGTCGCCGGTGGAAAGAATCACGTCGAGAATTTCCAGCGCGCGCGCCCGGTCTTTGGAAGAAATGGCGTCGGTGAGTTCGTAGAGGGAGCGCTGCTTGGCGGCCAGCACCAGGGTTTCGACGTCGCCCAGGGTGATGCGTTTCTTCTCGCCGGCATAGAGGATGAGCTTCTCCAGTTCATTGGAGATCATCATCAGGTCGCCGCCCAGCGAGTCGACCAGTTCGCGCGCGCCATCTGTCTCCATCTTTACCTCGCGCGTGGCGCAATACTCGCTGACCCAGCGCGCGGCTTCGCTTTCCTCTACGCGGGCAAGTTCGACGATGCCGCAGAACGGCCCCAGAGTTTCGCGGATGCGTTCGTAGCGCTCCTTGTCGGTCATGTCCATGCGGCGCACATCGGCGGGAATGCTGATGTGGTCGGCAAGAAAGACCAGCAGGGCGTCCGGGTTCGGGTTCCCGCAGTATTCCCCGATGGCGGCCAGCTTGTCGTCATGCGACCCGCGGCCGTAGAGCGTCTTCACGCCGCGCACGAAGAACACCTGGAAGGGTGCCATCAGCGAAGGGGTGCGCACGCGATCGAGAATTTCGGCGAGGTCGGTCTCGGCCAGGTCAAACTCGAAGACGCTGAAGTCGCGCAGCTCGCCCGGCACCAGGTGCTCGAGGATGGCATCGCGGAAGCGTTTGCGGAAGAACACTTCATCGCCTACGAAGACGTAGGCGGGGCGCAGCTTCTTGCCTTCCACTTCCGAGACGAAGCGCTCGGCCTGCGCGAACGCTTTCATCAGAAGCCCTCCAGCACGGTGCTGACCAGCGATTGCGCAAAATCGCGCGCCAGGCGGCCCATTGCGGGAGAATCTTCTTCAAAGAAGCTGCCCGGCTCCTGCGAGACCTGGTACTGCTCGCGGAAGATGTACGAAGGATTCTGGAACAAGACCTTTCCCTGCCGGTCGACCAGCGACACGCGGATGCTTACGACCACCAGAATACTTTCTGCGCGGCCGGTTTTGGAATCATAGGTCAGCGGCGTTGCCGTGGTGGTCAGCACCGTGCCGCGCAGGGTGGCGTCGGCGCCCTCGCTGGCCTGGTTCAGGATCTGGTAGTGCGTGCGGCTCGTGAACTCGCGCACGACCGCCGCGGTCAGGGTCTGCTCGATGCGGTACGTCTGCGACTGGTTCAGGAAAGCGGGCACGGCGAGCGTCTTGACGTTTTCCGGCAGCGTGACCACGCGGCCGGCCGTGTGATAGCCGCAAGCCGCCGTCGTTGCCAGCAGGGCCGCGAGTACGGCGGCCAGGGCCGGAGGAACGCAGACCGCGGCCGGCCTATCACCAGAGTGCGGGAGCAACGCGAGCAGCGCTGCCCGGCGTAGTTCGCTCACTGAATCTGGCCTCGTGGACGCGATGGCGTCATGGTCTCCGCGCACTCGACGGCCGTGAGGGCGGCGATGCGAAGATTGTCCGCCGCAGCCCAGATCCAGACTCCCTTGGGATAGCCCTCATCGCACGCAATGGACACCAGGATGTCTTCCTGGCCGGCAGCGTTCACGTTGCTGGGAGTCTCCTCCGCCTGACGCGTGACCGTAACATGTTCGCCGGCAAGGGCCTGGGTCAGGTCCCCCAGCGCGACGGCCTGCTCCATTTCCAGATACACCGAGAATACGTGGCCATGGAAGATCGGGGCCTGCACCAGCTGCAGCGACAGCCGCGGGGCATCCGGTCCGGCGACCCGCTCGTAGTGCTTGAGGATCCTCTGCTTGACCGAGTGCAGCGGAGGCGTGGCGTTGGGGCCGTAGGTCTCGGTCAGATTGAACGCGATCTGGGTATCGAAAATGTTTTTCGGCAGCTCCTGGAACGAAAGCAGATTCACGGTCTGCTCATGCAGCTCGTCCATGCCCTTTTGCCCGTGCTCGGAAGCGGGTTCATGCACCGAGGCAATGACATGGCGGACCTTCCCGGCCTTCTGCGCGCGCAGGGTCAGAACAGCAAGGCCGACCGCGGCGGGGTGCGCGACGACGCACGGGCCGGGCTGCAGTTCCAGCGCCGGGGTCAGGCCGCGCTGGCGCTCGGCCCAGGACGAGCGAATGGTGGCTCCCGGCTCTTCTTCCAGCGCATACGAGAGATCGACGATGGCGCTGCCCGCGTCGCGCGCGGCTTTCCAGCTTTTGCGGGTAGAGTTCGGATCGGAAGCGAAAAAGGTAAAGTCGAGGTGCTCGAACTGCTCATTGCGGACGCGCTGGATGAAGGTCACCTCCTCGCCCATGGTTTCGAGCTGCCCGAGCGACTCGTCGTCGTCGAGCAGCTTGACGTCGACCGCGGGAAAATTGCGGTCGTTCAGCACTTCGGCCACCTCCTTGCCGCGCAGCGAGGCGGCGCCCACGATGGCCACGCGGTAGGGCTTCGCCCGCACGCTATCCATTGTCGGAACCGGAGCGGGCTTGAGCGGGGAACTCATGATGTCTGGGATGCCTCCTCGTACACGGGCGGCGCCGGCGGGGATGGACGGCGGCGGATGATCCACTGCAGCCGCCACCATACGCCGGAAAACATGTAGATGAGCGCAATGGCGAAAAGGACCCAGCGCGAGAAGAACCAGATCAGCGCAAACGGCACGCCCAGCAAGACAACCAGCCGGAAAGGCTGGCGCGTATTGAAGTGAATGTCTTTGAAACTGTAGAAGCGCCACGTGCTCACCATCAGGTAAGCCACCATGGGCACCAGCACCAGCCAAACCAGGCCGCCGGCCGTCGAGCGGAGCGGCGATCCCAGCGAGCGATGGACCACCGCGGCCACCACCCCCGCCCCGGCCGGAATCGGCATGCCCACAAAGTATTTCTTGTCGGGACGCCCGGGATTGGAGGGCTGCGGATTGCTGGTGATGTTGAACCGCGCCAGCCGGCTCGCCCCCGCCACCAGGAACAGAAAACTGACCACCCCGCCGAGTTTGACGAGCAGGTCCGGGCCCAGGTCGCTCAGCGAACCGCCCAGGGCGGGCAGGGGAGACAGCATGCGAAATCCCCACATGTATGCCAGCAGCGCGGGGGCCACTCCAAAGGTGATGACATCGGCGAGCGAATCGAGTTCCCGGCCGAAGTCGCTGCTGGTGTTGGTCATGCGCGCGATCCGTCCGTCCAGGCCATCGAACAGGACCGCGAAGCCAATGGCCTTGGCGGCGAAATCGAAGTGCCAGGGCTCGGCGGCGCTGGCGTGCATCACCTGCAGAATGGCGTAATAGCCAAAGGCGATGTTGGCGGTGGTAAACAGCGAGGGCACGATGTACATGCCCCGGCGCTGCCGGCGCGCCGGGCGATCGCCCCGCCGGCGCCGCGGAATTCCCACCACGGGTTGATCGCCGAGGTCGTCCATCAACGCGCTCCCTGTCGAACCTGCGGACCTGGCGCTGCCAGTTCGGCGCGCGCGGGAGCGTACGCCAGAATGCTGGACGCGCCTTTCACGTGTTCGCCGACCCTCACCGCCACTTGCACATCGGGCGGCAGCACGACGTCGACGCGCGAGCCGAACTTGATCAGCCCTACGCGCTCGCCGAGAGCCACGCGGTCGCCGATCTTCTTGTAGAAGACGATGCGGCGGGCAATGAGTCCGGCGATCTGCTTGAAGACCACGGTCTGGCCGTCGCCTTCCACGGTCACCACGTTCTGCTCGTTCTCCTCGGCGGAATTGGCGTCCATCGCGTTGAGGAACTTGCCGCGCTTGTAGACCACGTTGCCGATCACGCCCGCGATCGGCGAGCGATTGACGTGCACGTTGAACACGTTCAGGAAAATGCTGATACGGACCCGCTCGCCGCCATCCGCCAGAATGCTTCCCACGTCGGTCACCTTGCCGTCGGCCGGCGACACGATGGCCCCCGCCACGGCAGGAACCGGGCGCTCCGGATCACGGAAGAACCACAGGCAGAACGCGGCCAGCAGCCAAGCCGGCGCAGCCCACAGCGGGCCGGCCAGCCAGACCAGCAGCAGGCCCGCCAAAATCAACGGGACGGCATATAGGTAGGCGTCTCGCACCATGAGGGAACCATCCGAATTATAGAGCAGGCGGCGGACTCGAGCCGGTGGAAGTTAACTGCAATAAAAAACGGCGCTTATCAGCGCCGGAACGCGGAAAATACATCACCCTTGGCGGCTATGCCGTGTCCCTTTGGTCAGGGATTACGCTACCTGGTTCTGGGCCTGCTGCCGGAAACTCCGCTCGATCAGTTCCATCTGATCTTTCAGGCGCAGCTTCAGCTTCTTCAGCCGGATCTCTTCCAGCTTTTCGTCTTCGGTGAGGTAGCGTTTTTCGGTGAGTGTATCGAGGCGTTGTGCGTACTGCGTGTGCTCTGTTGCCAGCCGACGGAACTCCTCGTGGCTGGCCAGGAGCTGGTCTCTCGGAGTCATCCAGTAGACCTCCTAACCGGGTTGAGGACTAAAACGTACCACAGGGGGGAAAGGGCTTCAATCCCATTTTCCATGGACCGTGTTCGCAAGGTCACACAGGAATGTGACCGAAGTTGCACCAGCGGCGAGGCAATTACGCAAGCTGCAGGCGGTAGGTGATGGCATCTTCGACGGGGTCAGCGTAGTAGCGCGGACGGCGGCCGGTTTCGCGGAATCCGCGACTCTGATAGAAGGCACGGGCTGACTGATTGGATTCCCGCACCTCGAGAAAGATGGCCGAGGCGTGCTCGGCGCGTGCCACGTCTTGCAGTTCCACAAGCAGGCTCGTGCCCAGATGCCGGCGCCGCGTCCCTCGTTCAACAACGATGTTCTCGATCTCCCACTCGCCGGCAACTTCGCGGGCGACCAAGAATCCCCGCAAACGCATTTCCCTGCTACGTCGGGCAGCTTCTTCCCGTTCGTCCTCGATCACCCAGATTGCGCGCCGGAGGGCATCCGCGGCAAACGCCGTTTCGTATTGCTCGCGCGTCCAGTGAGCGGCAGTGAGCGAGGAATTGGCCAGGCGCAGGATCGCGGGGATGTCGTCGGGTGTGGCGGCGCGGATGCGCATGTTCAGGGCTCCGAAACAACCTGGCACTGTCCCGCCTGCGCGCCAGCTCCTGGCTTGGTCGCCGATGGCTGCCAGCCAGTCGTTGGAAACCCGCGGTCCCTAAATTGCCCCCGCGGCCCGCAGCTACTTCTTCGCGAAGATCTCGGCGTCGGAACGGCGGATGTAGTTGGCCTCCAGCTTTTCGGGGGAGATCGTCTCCCCGGACTGGATTTTCTCCCACCCGATCTGCGCGATCACATCGCTGCCGGGCCGGATAATGTGTTCCACCGCAATTCCGGCGCTGAGTGCTGCCTCCGCTACACTGCGATCAGGCGTGACCACCCGTGCCGATTTCGCTTCGCTCAGAAATTGCTCTCGGGAAAGCAACCGCTCACTGAGGGGGCGCGGACGGGCGCCGCTCAGCTCATAGTCTCCCGCATAGATTTCGTCTCGTCCCGCCTCGAGCGCTGCCACTACCCTGCCGCGGGCCCGCCCCGACCGGGCCACCGCTTCCAGCCGCGACACGGCCGCAATCGGCTTGCGCAGGATCTCGGCCAGCGCCTTGATCGCCGCCAGCCCCACGCGCAGTCCGGTAAACGAACCCGGACCCGAGGCGACCGCGAAGGCACCGATGTCTTGCCGGCCGAAGCCGTGCTTGCTCAGCAGCGCGGAGATCTGCGGCACCAGTTGCGCAGAGAAGGTTCCGCCTTCGAGCGGAACAAGATCGAGAATTTCCAGCGACGAGGAAGCGGATGACACGCGATCCGGCGCTGGCGGACCGGGAATGCGCGCCAGCGCGACGCTGCCGTCTTTGCCCGAGGTGTCGGTGGCGAGCAGGATCATTGTTGGTCGGGGCCGGCGTCCGAGCCGCCCAGGCGGCGCTTCACGAAGCTGACCAGCGCCGCCGCGGGGAAGAACACCGCGGTCGTGAGCAGGGTCCGGTAGAGAAACGACAAACCATAGAGGTAAGAAACCGCGTCAGAAACGATGAAGGCGATGGCGAACGAGATGGCAAACGTCATGCCCGCGAAGCGGGCGTGGAACGACGCCTGGCCCGCTTCGTAAGCTCGCTTGAAGTCGCCTGCGCTCATCTGTGCCGGGCCCCTCTCCGATCCGTAGTCATACCGCTGGCAAGCTGATCCCTGACGACTGGCGACTGCCGGCTAGTGCCCCTCCACCAGCTCCAGCAGCACGCCGCCGGCGCTCGCAGGATGCACAAACACATAGCGATGCCCGCCGGCCCCGGTCTTGATTTCCTCCGAGACCAGGCGCACGCCTTCGCGCTTCAATTTTTGCACGGCAGCGGGCAGGTCCGGCACGCGCAGGCACACATGATGCAGCCCTTCGCCGTGTTTGGCGAGGAATTTCCCGATGGTGGAATCCTCGGAGGTCGGCTCCAGCAACTCCAGCCGGCTCTCGCCGACCGGCACCATCACCAGCCGCACTTTTTCCGGCTCGACGGTTTCTTCGGGCGAGACGCTGAGGCCCAGCTTCTCGTAGATGCCCTTGGCGGCCGCCAGCGACTTCACCGCGATGCCGAGATGGTCGATGTTGAACATCACTGCCCTGCCTTTGCGACCAGTTCTTCCACCAGCGAGTAGGGATCGCGCTTGTGCTCGGCGATTTCGGCAGCGTACTCGTCCACCCGGCCGTTGTCGAGTTGCTTGCGGGCGCGCTCGAGCATGGCCTCGCGCAGCATTTCGACCAGCCGCTGGCGCCAGTTTTCGACGCTGCGCTTCAGCGCCAGGTTCTCGCGCTGCAGATACGCTTCGTAGCCGGCAATCGCCTGCGCAAGCTGCTCGATGCCTTTGCCTTCGCTGGCCACGGCCTTGATGATGGGCGGACTCCAGCCGTCTTTGCGGGTGGCAAGCGATTGCAGGGCGAGGATTTCGCGCTCCACACGCTCGGCGCCTTCGCGGTCGCTCTTGTTAATGACGAAGATGTCGGCGATCTCCATGATGCCCGCTTTGATGGTTTGCACATCGTCGCCCATGCCGGGCACAAGAATGACGATCGTGATGTCGGCCAGGCGCACGATGTCGACTTCGTCTTGCCCGACGCCCACGGTCTCGATCAAAATCAGGTCTTTGCCCGAGGCGTCGAGCACGGTGGCCACATCGGCGGTGGTGCGGGCCAGGCCACCGAGCGATCCGCGCGTGGCCATGCTGCGGATGTAGATGCCCAGGTCGGAGTGGTGGTCCTGCATGCGGATCCGGTCGCCGAGGATCGCGCCGCCGGTGTAGGGACTGGTCGGGTCGACCGCGATGATGCCCAGCGTCTTGCCCGCGCGACGGTAATGCTTGGCAAGTTGATCGACCAGCGTGCTCTTGCCCGCGCCGGGGGCGCCGGTCAGGCCGAGAATGCGGGCCTTGCCGCTGTAAGGGAACAGAGCTTTCAGCAGATCGGCCGAGTTGGGGGCGCGGTTCTCGACCGTGCTGATGGCGCGCGCGAGCGCGCGCGGGTCGCCGGAGCGCAGGCGCTCGATCCAGGGTTGGACGTCGGGGTTCAAACGCTTCAGTGTAACGGAGAGGGGAAGCGATAGGAAAACCAAGGAATCAACCGGGGCAGCTTTGGAGGAAGCAGGCAAGGTCCGGGAGATCAACGAATGTAATGGCGATGTTACACGCGCTACAAAACGAATAGCCCTAAGTTGAGATAAGCCGAGGGCATGAGGATGAAAAGCCCCACCTCTCAAGATCGTCGAGCAGTGGGGCCATTGGCCATCAAAACGCGGCTGTGGTTTCAACGATCTGGGGCGAGTACCGGAATCCTGCCCTTCGGCTTGGGTGCGTTGACGAGCAATCTCGCGACGCTCGCGGCGCGTTGAGCCGCTGCCGGACCAATCTCCCTCGGCGACGGGCTATTCACGTTTGCGGCGGCGCCCTTCGCGAAGTCATCATCCCGCAGGAGCGAGCCGTTTCTCTCCGTGCCCATCTTACCGAAGGCCGCAGCGCCGAAACCCGAAGTGCTGAAACTGCCCGACGCGGAAAAAGATCCGTCATCGTAGGCTAGACTGAAGGTTCCGGAATTCGACGAATCCCACATCTTGCCCGCCCACCTGAAGGGACTCAACGGATCGCGCGATGTAGCCCGGACTCGAGTTGGCTGTCCCGATTTCGTGTACGTGATGTCCAGCAAGGAAACCGTCGCCGGCGCCAGATGAATGGGCGTGATGCCATTTCCGAAATTTGGAGGCGGAAACTGCAGCGCATCCACTATCGGTACATTTTCCAGATGGATTTTCAGGGTGTTGCCATCGTCCGAGATCTGAACTGCGCTGTCCGGAACCTTTACGATCCAGAACAGGCCGCTAGGTGATATCCCGGGGCTGAACTCGTGCAGAAAGGTCGTCAGACCGACGTCCCAGAGGTCGATTCATATCTCGACGAAGGTGCCGTAGGCTCGCGCCGACTTAGAGTAGCCAGCGCTATTGACGGGGTCGGCGGCCTCGCCACCGACATAGTATCCCTGATACACACGGATATCGGTGATGACGGCGTAGGAGTTGCCGTGACCGTCGGTTGCCGGTCCGAGTCCGTACCCCATAGCCGCAACCCCCTTGAAGTTTGTGAGGCCGTGGGGATCGGCGCCAGGTGGATCAAAGGGCGGAATTTGGCCTGGCGGCCCAGGCGCGAACTGGTGAAAGAGCCCGTAGCCCGGAAATACGTCGCCCCCGGGAAGTGGTAATGGTTGAATTGCAACATTGGGAATGGGATCAATCTGACCCCAAGCAGCCACGCTGCAGCAGGCAAGAACAGCCAGAAGCCAGAGGTAGTTCCACCTCTTTGCCATGTTGCCTCCTCGCCTCGGGTATCGAGACTGGGTCCTAGGGCTCTCATGCGCGGCGCAACCCGGGGCCCCGCGAAGACGCGGAGATGGGTCACTTCGCTCGCCTTTATTCAATTGTTTTGCACTTACCCCAGAATCGGCCCGCGAGCAAATCGCGACGCCTCGAGATGGCACTTTACGCGAAGAAACGCCCAGAGTTGGCTGTCCATTGTGCTCCCGCAGGAATTTCCCGTCAACCAAAATCTTCAACTGGCATCCAGGAACCTTATGAGTGGTCAAGGCGGACTGGGGCAAATTAGAGACTGTCTCAAGCGTTGGGAACAACAGGTTGTCGAAACCAGGACATTGCATCAACTCTCCTCCGCATGGCCGCACATGCGTCGCACCGCCCGCGACCATTACAATCTCCCCCATGCCCGACGCCCCCAATCCCCGCCTCGACCGCGTCCTTGCCCAGCTGCGCCTCTACGAACATCCGCTCCTGAGCTTCGACGCGCGCCCGAAAAGTGACGGCGTCGAGGTCAGCATTCAGCTCGATCACTGCACCGTGCCGGTGCACACCTACACCTTCGACCTCGCTCCCCGCGATCTCGACCATCCGCAGTTTGAGTGGCAGTTTCAGCGCCAGCTCTACGACGCGCTGCACGACTACTTCATCGAGATGTTCATCCGCACGCCCCAGGACCTCGCCGACCGGCGCGAGCGCGGACTGTGAGCCGGCGAGAGGGTTCGGTGAACCTGCGCCAGAAAATTGAGCAGGAGATCCGCGAGCGCGGGCCGCTTCCCTTCTCGCGTTACATGGACCTGTGCCTGTACGATCCCGAGCTCGGCTACTACGCGGGCCACGCGGAGAAGTTCGGCAAGGCCGGGGACTTTTATACCTCGAGCGATGTGCATGCCGTGTTCGGGCGCCTGCTGGCTCGGCAGTTCGAGGAGATGTGGCGCGCGCTGGGCTCGCCGGCCGAGATCGAACTGCTGGAGCTTGGCCCGGGGCGCGGCTTGTTCGCCCAGGATGTGCTGGACTGGTCCGAGAAGAAGTTCCCCGAGTTTTACCGGGCGCTGCGCTACACGCTGGATGAGCGCTCGCCGGCGCTGCGAGCTCGGCTGAAGGAACGCTTTCGCGCCCGGATCGACGGCGGCAAAACCATCGTGCTCGCCGAGGGCGTAAAGGCCCGGGCTCTCTCCACAGATGTTCCTCTGATCATCTTCGCCAACGAATTCTTCGACGCGCTGCCGGTAGAGGTCTTGTCCGAGACAGGCTCGCTGCGGATTGCAAGCCGCGGCCAACGCTTGGTTGAAGTATGGGCGAAACCTTCGACAGAAGAACTGGAATTCCTCGACCGCTACAGCGTGCATCCTACTGGACCGAGTCGGACCGAAGTCGCGCTGCTCGCACAGCAAACGATGACCGAACTGACGCGCATCTTCCAGCGCGGGTTCCTCATCGTCATCGACTACGGCTACACCCGCGAGGAGCAACTGGCAGGGCGGCATCTCGACACCCTCATGACCTACCGCCAGCACTCGGCCGGTCCGAATCCCTATGAAGCCCCGGGCGAGCAGGACATCACCGCGCACGTGAACTTCACGGCGCTGGCGGCGGCGGCCGAGAACGGCGGCATGCAGACTCACAAGCTGCTGACCCAGTCACAATTCTTATTAGGGATCGGAGAAGTCAACCAGTTTGCCGACGCCTTCGAAGGCTGCAAGCTTCCGCAGGAGCGGGCCAAAGTCACGATGCAACTGAAGCACCTGGTCACGCCCTCGGGGATGGGCGAGACCTTTCATGTGCTGCTGGGGAGCCAGGGAGTGGGGCGGGAGCTTTTGGGAAACTTGCGCGGGCTGAGTTTTGCGAAGAACGTGAGGCCTTAGTCGTTGGCGGCTGGCAAGAATCCCGCGGGGGATGGGTTCGTGGAATCCCACCTTTACGCCAAGAACGCGCAACAACGGGCTACCCGGCAAAGGCGATCGTAGGAGGATGCACCCGGGCACACCCGAGTGCTCGGCCCCCTTCGCCTTCCCGAAATGGTTCTCTTATAGCTAAGTTATTGAAAATCCGTTCAGGGTTACCGTGCACCCGGAAAAGCGCCTGGCAACGCTGCGCAGAATGCCTGCCAATTGCGTTTAGAAGCCCGTAGAGCGCATTTCTGGCCGTCGACCATGGGCTGGCCCATCCGGACCCGCAAACGCGCGTCCTGGGACTCCGTAACGCAAAATGTATCTTTTAGTTAACACGGCTGAACAGGTCGCCAATGGCGCTGGTCGTTGTGTGGTCTTTCGGCGAGTCCTTCTCGACCAGAGGAGGGCAGAGCCGAGGGCTGGCACGACCGGCGCGGATTTCGAAGGCCACACGCCCTGGTCGACAGCCGGCACGACGTCGGCGCTCCGCCTGCATCTACCCCGTGGTCGTCTTTTCCCGCTCGTAGGGCTTCTGGATGTAGCGGCGGGCTTCGTCTTCGGCGCCCTGGGTGTTGTCGTTGGTCTGCAGGGCCTGGCGGTATTCGTTGACGGCGCGCTCGCGCTGTCCGGTGATGTCGAAGATTTTGCCCAGCTGGATGTGGCTCCAGACCTCGGTCCAGCGGGGATCGCCGTCGCCGTTCAGGCATTCGCGGTAGGCGTTGGCGGCGGCCTGGTAGTTGCGCTGCAGGAAGAAGACCTCGGCCACGCGATAGTGCGCCAGTGAACTGTTGCGGTTGGCGTCGAGCGCCTTGTTGAATTCGGCGAGCGCGCCCGCCAGGTCGCCCTGCTGCACCAGCGCCTGTCCGCGGGCGATGGAGGCGCGCATGCGGACTTCGCTGGAGTTCTTCAGGACCCGGTCATCGGGGTCGACGGAAATGCGGCGCGGCTTGCCGAACGTCTCGATGGTGAACGGCGAGTTGGTACCGACGACCTCGATGCGCTTCTCTTCGGTCTTGCCGTCGGTGTCGATCTTCAACTCCACCGGCATGCGGAACAGGTCGAGGTCCTGGGTGATCTCGCCGACCACGCGGAAGCCCTTGTTGTTGCCCAGGCGGTAGACCGTGTATTTGGTCTTGAATTCCGGAGCGCCGGTGGAATCCAGCCACTGGGTGAAGAACCAGGTCAGCTTGTCGCCATGTTCTTTTTCGGCGATGGTCTGGAAGTCGCCCATGGTCGCGGACTTGCCCGCGTACTGGGTGGCGAAGGTGCGCATGATTTTGTAGAACTGGTTGTCGCCCACGACCCAGCGCAGCATGTGGATGATCATCGCGCCCTTGTCGGTGACCAGGGTCTGGAACTCGGGCGAGAACGTATCGAGCTTGTTGACGCTGGACAGCGGCACGGTATCGTAGGCCAGCGCGCCCACCGACATGTCTTTGACGGCTTCTTCCATGCCCATCGCGCCGGAGGCCTGCTCGACGTACATGGCTTCGGAGTAGCGGGAGAAACCGTCGCTCAGCCACCAATCATCCTTGCTCGCCGGACTGACCGAGCATCCCCACCACTGGTGGGCGATGGTGTTGGCGAGCAGGCGGTAGTTGGTCTTGTCGGTGATGGCGCGGCTGGCAATGCCGGCAATTTCGGGGGCCCAAACGGTCGGGACGGTGTCGTCCGGAAGTTCGACCACGCGCAGCGTCGGCGAAGGCAGCGGGGCGAACGCCGTGATGTAGTAGGTGAATTCCTTCAGCGCAGCGTCCGTGTAGGCCTGGACCACCTTCTGGTGCGAAGGCTTGAAGAACACGTGCAGGTCGACGCCGGCATCGTCGCTTTTGGTTTCCTGGAAGACCCCGGCAATGATCGTTCCCGGAAAACTCGGGCGATCACTGACGAAGGTGAAAGTCTTGCCCGGAATCGCACTGGCCGATTTTTTCGACGGTGCCGCCTCGCTGACCGTCATCTTGCCGCTGCCGATGGCCAGCATGTGCGCCGGCACCGTGATGCTGATGGTCGAGGTAAAGCGGTTCAGCCCGTAAGCGTTCACCGGGAACCAGCGTCCGGCGTAGAGCAGGTAGCTGGTGTCGTCGCCGATGTAGGCGAGCTTCAGTCCTTGCACCGGACTCTCGTCGGCCGATTCGAGGACTCCTTCGTATTCGAAGTTCAACGTGGTGCTGGCGTCTTTGCTGAGTCCCGCAGTGAGGGGGACGCGCACGGAAGAATCCTGGGTGACTCGCTCGGCCGAGAGCGGCTTGTTGTTGGCGTCGGTGACCTTGGTGACGCGCAATGCATTGTTCAATTCGAAGGAAGCGACGCTGAGGTCCTCCAGCGCGGTGAATTTCACGGTGGCGCGGGCGCTGATCTTGTGCGCGTGCGGGTTCAACTCGGCTTCGATCTTGTAGTCATCCACCCGCAGACGGGTTTTTTCCGCCGGCCAGGCCGGACACACTGCGCCAAACACGAGCAGGAGGGAAACGCTTGCGGAAAAAGGCACACGCCAGCGTCTGCGATGGGTGGGCATAAACGACAATCTCCTGAAAGTCCCGAATCCTTACCCTAAGATGAAGATTTTGACGCAAAAGATGCTGGGGAGACAAGGCTTAGCGGGAGTTTGCGCCGCGATTTGAGGCCGCGGCCGCTTGCCTTCCTGCTGCCCGCGGGGCCGCGTCCAAACCCAGCATTTGCAGGATGATCAGGGCGGCGCGCTGGGCCGCGGAACCGGTGTCGCCGGGATGGGTGGAGCGCAGGCGAGACTTTACCCGTTCCAATCCCGTGAGCATGGCGGTGCGCGCGGAACCGTCGGGCAAGACCTTGCCGAGTTCGGCCACGGCCTGGGCCGCCGTGAAATCGTGCTGCACGAGTTCGGGAACGACCTTCTCCCCGGCGATCAGGTTGACCATGGCAAAGTACGGAACCTTGATGCGGGGCCTGCCCAGGGCATAGGTGAGCGGGGTGACGCGGTAGACCATGACGAACGGAGTCGACATCATGGCCGCCTCCACCGTGGCGGTCCCGCTGGCCACGATGGCGGCGCGGGAGTGATGCAGGGCGGGGAGAGACTCCGCCACCAGCGAGATGTTGGCGCCGCCCAGTCTGGCTCGCAGGAACTTGGGGTCGAGCGTGGGGGCGACGGGCAGCAGGTATTCGTACTCCGGGCCCAGCAACTTCGCCGAGTCCACGATCGCCGGCAGGATCATGCCGATTTCCTTGCGACGGCTGCCGGGCATGAGCGTGATCCAGGGCTTGGCGGCGCTCAGCTTGTATTTCGCGGCGTAGTCGGAGCGCGGGACGTCCGGGACTGGAAGCTCGGCCAGCGGGTGGCCGACGAAGGTCGCATCGACTCCGCGATCGCGATAGAACTGCTCTTCGAAGGGAAAGATCACCAGCGCCTTGTCGACGTATTTGCGGATCAGCCTCACGCGTCCCTGGCGCCAGGCCCAGAACTGGGGGGCAACGAAATAGACCACCGGGATTCCGCGCTTCTTCATTTGCCGGGCGACGCGCCAGTTGAAGGCGGGCGAATCGATGACTACCGCGAGATCGGGGCGCCGGCGGTCGGCTTCTTCCATGAGGCGGTGAAAGAGGCCCCAGATTCTCGGAAGATGACTCAGGATTTCGGTGATGCCGACGACGGCGAGGTCTTTGGCGTCAATGACCGTGTCGCATCCGGCGGCGCGCATGCGCGCGCCACCCACTCCGAAAAACTCGAGGGCCGGCTCGTGGCGGCGCAGCGCCTCGATGAGTTGGGCGCCATACATTTCGCCGGAGGCTTCTCCGGCGGAGATCAGGATGCGCACGGAGGTATTGTAACGGTCACGAGCGTAACTCAGGCGCGAAAGCGCGAGGTGGTGTCTGCACTGATGGCACGACTAAACTCGTGCCTTTCCCACTTGTTGCACTCACCATCGGTCTGGGCGCGTTCAGAAAGCCGTGGCAGAAAACGCTGCCGCTGGACAGACGAGGGCGCCTGTCCCCACCTGGGAATCGGGATCGATCGCATACCGGGTGAGTATCCGCGAGCAAGGGCGCGTTAGTCGTCGGCGCTGGCGGTGACTTCAGGGTGGCCGGGCGTGGGTAACGGCACTTCCTGGTCTTTGTACTGCAACTGGTAGAGCTTGTAGTAGATGCCGCGCTGCGCGAGCAGTTGCTGGTGGGTGCCCATCTCGCGGACCCGGCCTTTGTGCATGACGATGATCTTGTCGGCTCGCTGCACGGTGGAGAGGCGGTGGGCGATGACCAGCGATGTTCTGCCCTGCACCATGCGGCTGAGGGCCTCGCGCACGCGGAACTCGGTTTCGGTGTCGACGCTCGAGGTGGCTTCGTCGAGGATGAGGATCTGCGGGTTGTGGGCCAGGGCTCGTGCGAACGAGATCAACTGCTTCTGCCCGGTGGACAGGGTTGAGCCGCGCTCGCGGACCTCCTCGCTGAAGCCTCCGGGAAGCGTGCGGATGAAGTCGGCAAGGTTGACTTCCTCGGCGGCGCGTTCCACGTCCCGATCGGCAATCCAGTCCGAACCCAGGCGGATGTTTCCGCGGACCGTGCCGGTGAACAGAAATGGGTCCTGCAGCACCACGCCAAAGCGGCGGCGCAGGTCATTGAGGTCCATTTCCCTGACGTCGACGCCGTCGATGCGGATGGCGCCTTTCTGCACATCGTAGAAACGGAGCAGCAGCGAGATCAGCGTGGTCTTGCCGGCCCCCGTGTGGCCGACGACCGCAATCGTTTCGCCAGGTTCGATGGTGAAGGAGACATCGCGCAGCACCCAGTCGGGCTCGGCGGCGCCGGCCGAGCCGTTGCCGGAGGCGGAATCGGATGCGGCTGGTGCCGGCACGCCGAGATTGTCGGCGGAGGTGCCGCGCACTCCGTAGGTGAACCAGACGCGATCGAACTCGATGCGGCCCGGGCCTTCGGGCTTCTTCGTCACCGCGGGCGACTGGATATCCACCGGCGTATCGAGCAGCTTGAAGATGCGCTCGCTCGAGGCCATGGCGCCCTGCAGGATGTTGTATTTGTCGCTGAGGTCCTGAATGGGGCGGAAGAAGCGCTGGGCGTACTGCATGAAGGCCACCAGCACGCCGATGGTGGCGGTGCCGCGAACCACGTCGCCGCCGCCAAACCAGATGATGGCCGCGGCCGCAATCGCAGACAGAATTTCGACCACGGGGTAGTAGACGGCGTAGGCCATGATGGCGTCCTTGAACGCAATCATGTGGCTGGCATTGATCTCGGAGAACTGGCGGAACGCGCGCTTCTCCCGGTTGAACAGCTGCAGGACCAGCATGCCAGAGACGGCTTCCTGCAGATAGGAATTGATGCGGGCGATCGCGACGCGAATGCGGCGGTAGGAGTCGCGCACTTTCACGCGGAAAATCATGGTGGCCCAGAAGATGACGGGCAGAACGGAGAAGGTGATCAGCGCCAGCTTCCAGTTCATGCGCATCATGATGGCGATGATGCCGACCAGCACGAACACGTCTTCGAAGATCGAGACTACGCCGGCGGTGAACATCTCGTTCAGCGCATCCACGTCGGTGGTGACGCGCGTCACCAGGCGGCCGACGGGGTTCTTGTCGTAAAAGCCGATGTGCATGCGCTGCAGGTGGCGGAAGATCTGGCTGCGCAGATCGAACATCACCATCTGGCCGGTCCACTGCATGTAGTAAGTCTGCAGGAACTCGAAGAAGAAGGTCAGGACCAGGGTCCCCACGTAGAGGGCCGCCAGCTGGGCAATGCCCTGAAGCGGGGCGGAGCTGAGCCAGGGATCGAGAATGGAACGCGCTCCCGGGGTGCGGGCGAGGTACTTGTCGATGGCGGTCTTGGTGAGGAAGGGCCCCAGAACGTCGAGGCCGGCCTTCAGGATGATCGAAGCCAGCGCGACGGTGACCTGCCACCAGTAGGGGCGGAGATAGGTCAGCAGACGCCGCATCAGGCGGCTGTCGTATGCTTTCCCCAGTATCTCTTCTTCCTGATTGGCCATACCTGCCGCAAAGTAGTATAGATGGCGGGGGAAGGCGGGACGATGGAATAAAGCTGCGAGCTGCCGGCCTCAAGCCGGGAGCAATGGTCGCATTCCTGCCCTGGTTGCAGCTCGCGGCAAGCCGCGCGCCGCCGGCTCACTTGCGGACCTTCAACTCCAGCTTGGGCGGGGGCAGGCAGTTGTTTCGGGCTTGCTCCTCCCGAAGCCTCACCCGGTTCTTGACCCGGCGCATCTCTTCCAGCCACTGCACCAGGGGAACCACGCTCTCGTGATAGGGCTCCCAGGATGAGGCAAGCGGGAAGGTAAGGTTCTGCCAGTAACCGGCGCGATGGACGCTGAGGATCAGTTGCAGATCATGGTCAGCTTCGGCAGGCCGGGCGATTTTCTCCTGGGTCAGGTCGAATAGTTCATCCGCGGAGAGCAAGTGCTGCAGGTGTTCGAGCTCCGGGGGAGCGAGGCTTCCTTCGAAGATCTCGGTTTTCTGGGCGGTATCGCGTTCCATGTGATACTGGCCGTCGCCCCGAACCAACACGCAAAGATTCTCGGTGGTGCGCACATGCACCAGGCGCAGGAGATAGGCAGGCGCCTGCGCCTCGGACGATTGCGCCCGCGCGCAGGGGGTGAGCCCCAGGGCGAGAAGGGCCAGCAGAACGGGAAGACGAGTGCCCACGATGAGCGCATTCTAGCGACCGAACGGGGCCGAGGGTATAGCGTTTTAGCGACTGGCGGGTGACCGACGTAACACCAGCGCCGAATTTTTGGACCCGAAGCCCACGCAGTTGCAGACCGCGTGCTCGATGCGGGCTTTGCGGCCGGGGTCGGGGACGTAGTCGAGGTCGCACTGGGGGTCTGGCTGGTCCAAGTTGATGGTGGGCGGGATTTGTCCGCTTTGCATGGCCACGAGGGTGGCAGCCACCCCGGCGGCGCCGCAGGCGCCCTGGGCGTGGCCGATTTGCGACTTCAGGGCCGACATGGGGATCTGGCGGGCACGCGCGCCCAAGGCCAGCTTGAGGGCCTGCGTCTCGACCCGGTCGTTCATCTCGGTAGACGTGCCGTGCAGGTTGACATAGTCGACATCCTGGGCCTGGAGGCCCGCTTCCTCCATGGCCAGCGTGATGGCGCGGGCGGGTTCTTCCGGGGAATCGCTCATGCGGACCCTGTGGTAGGCCTCGCAGGTAGACGCGTAGCCGGCGATCTCGGCATAGATGCCAGCCCCGCGGGCGCGGGCGTGCTCGTACTCCTCAAGCACGAACATCCAGGAGCCTTCGGCCAGCACGAAGCCGTCGCGGTCGGCCGAAAAGGGGCGAGAGGCACGCTCGGGAGCGTCGTTCCAGGATTGCGTTAGCGCTCGCAGGAACGAGTAGCCCGTGATGATCCCCGGAGTGATGGGGGCATCGACGCCACCGGCCAGGAACAGCGGCTGAACTCCAGCCTGAATGTGCTGGTAGGCGTAGCCGAGCGCGTCCGTGGACGAGGTGCACCCGGCGGTGACCACATGGCTGTACCCGCGGAAGCCGAAGCGCATGGAGACTTCGCTGGAAATGGTGCCCATAGTGCCGCTGGGGATGCAGAAAAGGCTCACCTGCTTGACGCGTCCGGAGTGCCAGAGGCGGTACTGTTCCTCGGAGAACTCCTGCGCGCCGCCGCCCGAGCCGAGGACCACGCCAATCTGCCGCTGCTGGTCGAGGTTCATCCTGGCATGGTCGAGGCCGGCGTCTGCGAGGGCCTCGGCGGAAGCGGCGACGGCGAGGGGCACCACGCGCGAGACGTGCTTGCGCTCCCGGGCATCGACCCAGGCGAGTTCGTCGAAATCAGGGATCTCGCCGGCAATCTTGACCGGCAAACAGCAGGGATCAAACCGCGCAATGCGCTTCACGCCGGACTGGCCGGCAAGGACTGCCCGGGCAAAGGCAGACTTGCCAATGCCATTGGGGCTGACGACGCCGAATCCGGTGATGACGACGCGGGGAAACATGCCAGCTTCTAATCAGATGTGGACAGCGCTCTCTCCGTTGCAGAGCAGGTCCGAGGCCCCGGTTTCAATGGGATAATCAGGCAAGATGCCCGCCGGGGTCTACATTTCGGTCCCCTTTTGCCGCACCAAGTGCAGCTACTGCAACTTTGCCTCCGACGTATTTTCGCGCGCCGTGTTTCAGCGCTACGTCGAGCGGGTCTGCGAGGACCTTCACCGTGCGCCGCAACTGGCTGCGGGGATGAGCGGCCGCTTTGAGCCGCAAATCGATTCGCTGTATCTCGGGGGAGGGACGCCCACCATCTTAGATTCTGCACACCTGGAGCAATTGTTTGTCACGGTGGGGCAAGTCTTTTGTCTGTTGCCCGAGACAGAGGTCACGGTGGAATGCGCCCCGGGCACGCTCCAGCCGGAGATGGTCCAGGCGCTGCGGCGCTGCGGCGCGAACCGGGTGAGCCTGGGCGTGCAGTCGTTTGTCGACCGGGAAACGGCGGCCGTGGGCCGCCTGCACAAACGTGAGATGGTGCTCGAAGAGATCAAGCGGCTGCGGGCGGCCGGGATTTCCAACGTCAATGTGGACCTGATTGCGGGTCTGCCGCACCAGACCGCGGAGAGCTGGCGCGAGTCGGTGGAGTTGGTGATTGCCTCGGGCGTTCCCCATGTGAGCGTTTATATGCTGGAGGTGGATGAAGATTCGCGCTTGGGCCGCGAACTCATCGCGGGGGGAACGCGCTATCATGCGCATTTTGTTCCCCAGGAAGACCTGACGGCGGACCTCTACGAGATGGCGTGCGGGTGGCTGAACGCGGCCGGGGTGGCGCAGTATGAGATCTCCAATTTTGCCCGCGCGGGGTTCCAGTCGCGGCACAACTTGAAGTACTGGACGCGGCAGCCCTACCTGGGATTCGGCGTCGATGCGCACTCGATGCTGCTCTCTTCCCATGGGGATTGCGAGGCGGTGCGGTTCTCCACGTCTGATTCGCTGGAGGAGTATGTGGCTGGAGGCCCACTGACTCGGACTGAAGTTTCGCGCCAAACTGCCTTGGAGGAGGAGTTTTTCCTGGGATTGCGGCTGAATCGCGGCGTGGACCTGGAGCAAGTGCGGGCGAAGTTCGGCAGCGGGGTGGTGGAGACATTGCGCCCGTTGCTCGCCGACTTGCGCTCGGCCGGGTTGATGGATTGGGAGGGCGATTTGGTTCGTCTGACTGCGCGCGGGCGCTTGCTTTCGAACGAGGTGTTTGAGCGGTTCATCACCGCAGGGTCTGCGGAGGCGGTTGAGAAAAGCTCTTGACTGCCAAGAACGCAAGGACTCGCAAAGGATGCGAAGAAAATCCGGAATGCTTCTCAGTGCGTGCCTGGCGTCAAGTTGCGCACTTTGCGGTGAAGGGTCTTGAGGCGCACTGGCATCGCGGGCCGGGCAGCGGCTGGAATCCGCGCTATAATCCCGGCGTCACCTGGACACCTGGGGTGTTGCCATGGGCCTGTACTCAAAGTATGACGGCGCACACAACCATCCTGTGAACCGCGCCCTGCATATGATCGCCATCCCGGTTGGCTTTTCTTCGCTGATCGTGGTCTGGTTTCACTGGGTGCTGGCGCTGCTGCTGATCCCGGCGGCGTTCGCGCTGGCCTGGATCGGGCACTGGATCGAGGGCAACCAGCCAGCGTTTCTCACCAATCCGCTGCACGTGTTTGTGGCGCCGGTGTGGATGGCGCGGAAGATGTTCGGGCTGGAGCCGAAGAAGTCATCGTGAGCGCACATTCCTTCTAACCGTTCGGTCGGTCGGAGGGCACGCTCGGGCACGCGTCAACCCCGCTCGCCATGCGGGTTTCTGTGCGAGCGCGGTTTTCCCGCCGCTGGTAACTTTTCTCCCGGTCAGCCGCGTGCTCTAATCGAATGTTCGTGCTGCGCGCGGCGTTCGTCCCCACCCGATTCGCAGCTTCCTGAAAAGCAAACGCGAGGCAGTTGCCGGAGGCACCTTGGATTTCCAGCTCAACGAAGAACAGCTGCAACTCAAGAAAAGCGTGCGCGAGTTCGCGGAACGCGAGATTCTGCCCAACGTGATGAAGTGGGACGAGGCCGGCGAGTTCCCTCTGGCGACCATCAAGGAACTGGGCAAGCTGGGCCTGCTGGGCACGATCTTCCCCACCGAACTCAACGGCGCCGGGATGGGCTACGTCGAGTATGCCACGGCGATCGAGGAACTGTCGCGGGTGGACGGGTCGGTGGGCATCATCGTGGCCGCGCACACTTCGCTGTGCTCCAACCACATATTTGTGGCGGGAAACGAAGTCCAGAAGAAGAAGTACATTTCGAAGCTGGCCACCGGGGAATTTATCGGCGCGTGGGGGCTGACCGAGCCATCCTCCGGGTCCGACGCGGGCAGCGCGCGTATGACTGCGACCCAGACCAAGGGCGGATGGGTGCTGAACGGTACCAAGACGTTTTGCACCAACGGCCACTATGCCGACGTGGTGGTGGTGATTGCGGTGACCGACCGCACCGCCCATACGCACGGGCTGTCCGCATTCGTCGTGGAAAAGGGCACGAAGGGATTCCGTCCCGGCAAGAAAGAAAACAAACTGGGGCTGCGGGCGAGCGACACGGCAGAGCTTATTTTTGAAGACTGCTTCGTGCCGGCGGAGAACCTGCTCGGCCATGAAGGCGACGGGTTCATCGATGCCATGCGCATTCTCGATGGCGGGCGCATCTCGATTGCCGCGCTGTCGCTGGGCATGGCCGAGGGCGCTTACGAAGCAGCGCTGAAGTACTCGAAAGAGCGCAAGCAGTTCGGCAAGGCGATCAGCGAGTTCCAGGCGATCCAGTGGAAGCTGGCCGACATGGCCACGGAAATCGAGGCCGCCAAGCTGCTTACCCTGAAGGCAGCGTCGATGAAAGATGCGGGGCTGAAGACGACGCAGGAGTCGTCGATGGCGAAACTGTATGCCAGCGAGGTCGCGGTGCGCTGCGCCAACGAAGGCGTGCAGATCCACGGCGGGTATGGGTTCACCAAGGACTATCCGGCGGAGAAGTTCTATCGCGACGTGAAGCTGTGCACGATTGGCGAGGGGACCAGCGAGATCCAGCGGCTGGTGATTGCGCGGCAGTTGCTGAGGGATTAGCAGGCAGCGTCGCGACCGCCGGCAACATGCCCGCCCTGCTTGCTTACTCGTACCGGAGCGCCTCAATCGGATCCAACCGCGCCGCCTTGATGGCGGGCAGCATGCCGCTGACGATTCCCACGACACTGAGAAGGATGGTCGAGGCCAGCAGGGTCCCGGCTTCAATCTTCAGGTGGATGTCGCCTTCGCTGGCATTGTCGGCGATCGCGCTCCACAGGGTCAGCGAGCCGACCGACCAGGACACGAAATACGCCAGCCCCACCCCGGCCAGGCCCCCCAGGAACGTAATCACCAGCGCTTCCGACAGGAACTGGAACAGGATGTGCCAGCGGCGGGCGCCCAGCGCCTTCTCGACGCCGATCTCGCGCGTGCGTTGGGTGACCGAGACCAGCATGATGTTCATCAGGCCCACTCCGCCGATGCCCAGCGTCAGCAGGCCGATGAAACCCAGCAGGATCTTGATGCCGGTGGTGATGACGCGCAGGTCGAGCAGGTCGGCAAACACGTCGAAGACGAAGACGGCGCGCTTGTCCTTGGGATCGTAATCGTGGTGGAAAGCGAGGGAATCGCGCAGGGCCTTGACGACCCTTTGGTGATCGCCTTCGTATTCCATCACAATGGAGTTAAGGTATTGCGTGTTCTTCAGGTCGCTGACGCCGCTGAAAGGGACGTAGACGTGCCCGTTGAGGTTATCGTCGCTGTTGTTGATGACGTGCTGGAGCACGCCCACGATTTGATAGGAGATGCCGTCGATGCGGATGCTCTCGCCGATGGCATTCTGGCCGGAGAACAGCTTCTGCTTGATGTCAGCGCCAATGAAGGCGACGCGGGTGTGGGTGAATTCGTCGCCCTCGCTGAAGGCGCTGCCGTCGGCGAATTCCATGCGCCGCATTTTGGGGTAGCTGGCATACACGCCGCTCACTCCGTAACTGCCATTGCGCGTGCCATACGACACGTTGCACTGTTTGAAGACTTCGGGCGACATGCGCTTGAGCAGCGGAACTTCGCTCTGGATGTGCTCGAAGTCCTTCATGGTGAGCCGCACTTCGGCCCCGGCCTTGGTGCCGCCGGCCTGCATGGAAGTGCGCCCGGGAAAAATGAAGATCAGATTGGTGCCGAAGGAACGAAAGGCCGCCCACAGGCCCTTCTCGAAGCCGGCGCCGTAGGCCAGCAACAGCACCACCGTGGCAATGCCCCAGGCCATGCCCAGCATGGTCAGGAAGCTGCGGCGGCGGTTGTGCCGGAGGGCTCCATAGGCCTGGCGGAAAATGTTGCCGATCATAGTGGGTCCCGGGCCATAGCTGGGCTACTCCTGCCGCAAGGCTTCGACCGGAGGAAGAAGCGCTGCTTTGCGCGCCGGATACAGGCCTGCGCTGATGCCGGCGATGGCGAGCGACGCGATGGCGGCCACGGCTGACAGGGGAACAATGCGCGGCGTGTCGAAGCCTTCCGGAGAAGGCAGCCTGGCCAGCACGGTGACGAGTGCCACCGTGATGGCCAGGCCGATTCCGCCGCTCAGTGCGGTCAGAAAGGCGCCTTCAATGAAAAATTGGGTGAGGATGTTGTGATGAGTGGCGCCCAACGCCTTGCGCAGGCCGATTTCGCGGGTCCGCTCCGCTACTGAAACCAGCATGATGTTCACAATGCCGATGGCGCCCAGCCCGAGCGTGACCAGTCCGACCGTTCCCAGGAAGTAGTCCATCGCGGTAAAAATCTTGTCGACTTTCTGCGAGTTCTCGATCGTGTCCCAATCTTCAAAGGCGTCTTCCAGCTTGGGGTTGAAGCGGTGGCGGCGGGCGATGATTTCGTGAACTTCGGCCTTGGCGGCGAGGTGCTCGGATTTCACCCGCGGCCGGTAGTTGATGAACGAGACTGCGTTCTCGAAGTTGTCTCCCTTGAGCGGAAACAGCTCGCGCATGGTCTCGATGGGCACGAAGATGCGGGCATTGGTGCCGTTGTTGCCGTCCTGGCCCACCTTGGCGAGCACGCCCACGATGTCGAAACGAATGCCGCCCAGCAGCATGGTCTCCCCTACGGCCGGGCGTCCGGGAAAGACGTTCTTCAGCAGTTCCCAGCCGACCACCGCGACCCGGCGGTGCTCGACATTGTCCTGGTCGTTGAACCAGCGCCCGGTTCCCACCGGGACGTTGCGGATCTGGCTGTATTCGGGGGCGACGCCGAAGATCTGTCCGGCCGTCGAGCCGTAGTCGCTGACCGCGCGCAGATCTTCGCGGTTGATCACAGCCGAGACGGTTTTCAAGGTGCGGGCTTCGTGCTTGAGGGCAAGGTAATCGTCGTAGGTGAAATGGTAGGTCTGCCCGGAGAGTGGACTGCCCTCGACCGCGGGGATACGTCCCGGAAAGCAGAACATGATGTCCTGGCCGAGGGTGGCCAGCTGCTTCGCCTGCCCGCTGCGAAATCCTTCTCCCAGTCCGACCAGCAACAGGAGAGATCCGACCCCCCAGGCAATTCCGAACATGGTGAGAAACGAGCGGAGCTTATGCGCCCACAACGTGGCCAGCGACTGCCGGATGATGTCGAGGAGCATCGGCATGAGCTTGCGCCCCCAGGCACTTGGGCGGCGCCTGGGGGCCCCGGGTTCAGGCTTGGGCGGGGGGTCTCACGTCCCGCCCGTTGGCTACTGCTGAAGATACGCGCCGACGCGCGCGAAAGTTCCGGCAATCCGGCGGCCTTCCACAGGTTAGACGACGTTGGCTTGCCACGGGTTAGCCGCGATGCCGGCGTTCCCCAGACAAGGGTTCCCCAGATCGGAATGGCGGGTCCCGTCTCCCCCCCCGGCTTCGCTCACCTTCTCCCAGCGGCCCGGTCTAAGGTTCCGTACCCGCAGGGGTCTCATCGGCAGAGAGCCATCCCGCAGTCGCAGGAGGATTCCGTCAAGCAACGACAGCAACTGCTCGTGCCTGGATTGATCGTGCTGCTTGCGGCCGGCGCCACGATGGCGCAGTCTACGCGACTCAACCTGCCCCGCGACAGTCAGCGCGCTTCGGTAACGCAGCGCGTCGGCATCACCGACATCATCGTGGATTACCAGCGCCCGCTGGTGAAGGGGCGCGCGGTGTGGGGCAAACTGGTTCCTTATGGACAGGTTTGGCGCGCCGGCGCCAACGAGAACACGACCATCACGTTCACCGACGCGGTGAGCGTCGAAGGCAAGCCGCTCGAAAAGGGAACTTACGGCCTGCACATGATCCCGAACCAGGACGAGTGGACGGTGATCTTCTCCCGGGTCAACAGCGCCTGGGGCAGCTTTAGCTACAAAGAATCAGAAGATGCGGCGCGGGTCAATGTGAAGCCGCAGTCGGCCGAATTCCAGGAGGCGTTATCGTACGCAATCGACCAACCGACGGAGAACTCCGCCATCGTGACCCTGCGCTGGGAGAAGGTTGCCGTACCCATCAAGGTGTCGGTGGACACCAATGCCATCGTCGAGGCCAGCCTGCGCCGCCAGTTGCGCGGGCTTGCGCAATACACCTGGGATGGCTGGGACGATGCGGCGAACTATCTGCTTGCGCACCAATACGACCTGGATGAGGCCCTGGAATGGGAACGCCGCTCGATCGGCACCGAGCCGCGGTTCGACAACTCCATGACCGAGTCCAAGATCCTGGAAGCCATGGGCAAGTCCGCCGAAGCCAAAGCGGCGCACGACCAGGCGGTAGCGGTCGCCACTCCCGTCCAGTTGCATCAGTATGCCTTCCAACTGAAAGGCGAAAAGAAGGACGACGAGGCATACGCGGTGTGGCGCAAGAACTTCAAGGAGCATCCCGAATACTGGTTCACGCACTCGGGCATGGCGCGCGTGTATTCGGCCCAGGGAGACTTCGACAACGCCGTGAAGGAGATGAAGCTGGCCGAAGCGAAGGCGCCGGAGCAGAACAAAGTGTTCATCCAGGCGGCGATCCAACGGCTGGAGAACAAGGACGACATTAACAAGTAGGGGGAAGGCCCGCGGAGGCCAGCGGCACCTCCGCCACACCGGCGCGGGCACTGCGCCGCATCGCGGCCGCTGCCGACGCCAGAGGGTTGCTGGCGGCTTTGCCAGCGCGAGCCGGAGCGGAGGCAAATTTGCCTCCGCTCTTCTTTCTGCGCGCGAGGACAGGAGGCGCGGGAACCCGGGCCGCTATTCTCGGCGGCGGCCCCGGAGTGCTATGAGTAATGCGGGGAATTCGTATGAGGTTCCGCCTGCGTTGCACCCTCCTCCCGGCCATGCTGGCGCTTGTCTTCGTTCCGCCGCTCCCGTCGGCAGTTGCCCGGACAAAGCCGCAGCCTGCGGCCTTCGATCGGAACTACGCATCGGCGCTGGCGGCTGCCGACCGGTTCCTCCACGCCTGGCAAACGCAGGATGAAGAGGCGGGACTGCTCCTGCTGACCGACCGGGCGCGGCAGCATACCAACGAGGACCGGTTGCGCGACTTCTTTTCGTCCGGGAGGACCCTCAATCCTGGGTTTGAAATCGGCCGCGGAACGAAGCTGTCGGCGATGCGCTACAAGTTTCCCGTGGCGCTTTTTTCGGGCGATCCCACCCATCTCCGGCAAACGCGGCGCCCACAGGCCTGCACCCTGATCGTGGTGCGCCTCGGCCGCGACGACTGGGCCATTGACAAGCTTCCCTGAGGGCGCCGGCTCGGCCCCGCCGGCCCCGCCCCCAGGATCCTCAGGACGTCACTGCCGGGTTTTGTGCCGCCGTTTAGAATGATGACCTCGTGAAAGCAACCACCGGTTTCATCCTGTTCATCCTGCCCGCAGGCGCGCGTCGGCCTGGCGCGGCGCCGTCCTGGAGTCACTCCATATGAAGCGTATTCATAAAGTCGCCATCTTAGGGGCGGGCACCATGGGCGCGCGGATTGCAGCCCACTTTGCCAATGCCGGCGTGCCGAGCTACCTGTTGGATATCGTGCCGCCGGATGCCGACGCGTCGAGGCGCAACCAGATCGCTGCCGCCGGCCTGGAGGCCGCGCGGAAATCGAAGCCTGCCGCGTTCTTCGAGCCATCGCTCGCGAAATTGGTTACGGTGGGCAATTTTGAGGATGACCTGAAGCAACTGGCGGAAGTGGACTGGATTCTCGAGGCGGTGGTGGAGAACCTCGAAATCAAGCGCAGCTTGCTGAACAAGGTGGACGCCGTGCGCAAGCCCGGCACCATCATCACGACCAACACCAGCGGGCTGCCGGTGGGAAAGATTGCGGAAGGCTTTTCCGAGGATTTTCGCCGCTCCTGGTTCGGCACCCACTTCTTTAATCCGCCGCGCTACATGCGGCTGCTGGAACTCATACCCACGCCCGACACCGACCGCGCTCTGCTCGAGGCCGTCGCCTGGTTCAGCGACGTGCGCCTGGGCAAAGGCGTAGTGCAGGCGAAAGACACGCCGAACTTCATCGGGAACCGCATCGGCACATTCTCGGTGCTGAACGTGATGCGGTTGATGCAGGAGATGGGGCTTTCCATCGAGGCCGTCGATGCGCTGACCGGCACGCCCGTCGGATGGCCGAAGTCGGCGACGTTTCGCACCATCGACCTGGTCGGGTTAGACATCCTGGGGCACGTGGTGGCGAACATGACCCGCCACGTGCAGGACGAGCGCAGCGATCTGAAGCTGCCGGATTTCTACCAGCAGATGCTGGAGCGAAAGTGGCTGGGCGACAAGACCAAGGGCGGGTTCTACAAGAAGGTCAAAGGCGCGGATGGCGGTGAAGAGCGCCTTGCACTCGACTGGAGGACGCTGGAATACCGCCCGCGGCAGAAGCCCAAGTTTCCCGCCCTCGATATGGCCAGCAACGTCGAGGAGACCGGGGCGCGTGTGCGCCTGTTGCTGGGGATGGAAGGCCCGGGCCCACAGAAGGGCGATCAGGCGGGCGCATTCCTGTGGGCCGCGCTCTCGGACCTGTGGACGTATGCCGCGAATCGGATCCCGGAGATTTCCGATACGGTGGTCGAGATCGACCGCGCCATGAAGCTGGGGTTCAACTGGGAACTGGGTCCGTTCGAGCTGTGGGACGCCGCGGGGGTGGAAGCGACGGTCGCGCGCATGAAGAAGGAAGGCAGGCCGGTCGCCGCGAACGTCGAAAAACTGCTGGGCGCCGGCAAACAGAACTGGTACGACGAGAACCTCTTTACCCCGTCGGCCCGTTCCTATTTCGATCTGCACAGTGGTCACTGGAAACCGGTCGCGGTTCCCGAAGGCGTCTGGTCCGTGACGGTGGCCAAGAAGTCGAACGGAGTGGTGAAGAAGAACTCGGGCGCATCGCTGGTAGACCTGGGCGACGGGGTGGGCTGCATCGAGTTCCATTCGAAGATGAACGCGCTCGGCGCGGACATCATTCAGCTCATTTCGCAGACGCTGAAGCCGGGAGGGCCGGGAGACAGCTTCGACGCGTTCGTGATCACCAATGACGCCGCCAATTTCTCGGTAGGCGCGAACCTGATGCTGCTGCTCATGGCCGTGCAGGAAGAAGAATGGGACGACGTCGATCGGGTGATCCGACAATTCCAGGGCATGACCCAGGCCATTAAGTACTCCCCGAAGCCAGTCGTGGTGGGCGCCTTCGGACTGACCCTTGGCGGCGGGACAGAGATCTCGCTGCATGCGCCGGCGCGGCAACCCCATGCCGAGCTCTACACGGGGTTAGTGGAAGTGGGCGTGGGCCTGCTGCCCGGCGGCGGCGGGTGCAAGGAGATGCTGCTGCGGGCCATCGACCGCGCCAGCTCAATCCGTCCGGATGGCCGCGGCGAGTCGGTGGAACTGATGGAAGCCATGAAGAAGGCTTTTGAGACGATCGCCATGGCCAAGGTTGCGACTTCGGCGGAAGAGGCGCGCGGCTTGGGCTTTCTCTCCGATTCCGACCGCATCACCATGAACCGGGAACGCGTGCTCTCCGATGCCAAGGCGCGGGCGCTGGAGCTGGCACGGGCAGGCTACGAGGCCCCCGTCATGCGCAACGACATCCCGGCGCCGGGGCAGAACATCCTGGCCACCTTGAAGCTGGGCGTGCACTTGATGCGGCAGGGCGAATACATCAGCGACCACGAGGTCACGATCGGGAACAAGGTCGCCGAAGTGCTGTGCGGCGGCAACGTCACGCCCGGCACTCCGGTCAGCGAGCAGTACATTCTCGATCTGGAGCGCGAGGCGTTCAAATCGCTGTGCGGCGAGAGAAAGACCCAGGAGCGGATCCAATACACGCTGAAGACCGGGAAGACGCTGAGGAACTGAAGGGACCAAACCAGAGCCGCCGGCGATTTGCAGTCACCGGCGGCCCTGCCGGGTTCTTCGGCCATTATTTTTTCGGCTCTTCCTTGGCAGTCTCGGCGGCGTTGACCACACTCTTCTTGGCGGGCGCGGCCTTGGCAACAGCTGCCTTCGGGGTCCAGTAATCCGGAGCCGCGGCCACCACGTCCGCGGGTGGATTGCTGAGTTCCGGGAGGAAGTGGTTGATCACCGACTCGGTATTCTCGACGATCTCGGACGCAGCTTTCAGGTAGTGGGCATAGCCTTCCTCGCCCAGCACTTTCTGCAGGGTCGGGATCGAATCAAATCCGGCCATGCTCTTGGCCAGTTGGGTCACATAAAAGACGTTGCCCTCCTGTCCGGCAACGCCCTGCGAGACCAGCGTGGTCACCTCCGGGGAGTTCTTCTCACGCGCGGCCTTCACCTCCTTCAGCAAGGCTTCATATGCTTGCCCTTGGCCGGGCCGCACGTGGATGATGGCCGTGCGCAGCCAGCGTGATTCGCCCAGCATCTTGGCCATGGCGGCGGCATCGGTGGGAGCGTTACTGCTCAGGTCCCAGCGCCGCTTGCGCAGTTCCGAGCGGCTGCTGGCGAGGGTCTGGCTGAAGTCCTGGAACAGCTTTTCCGATCCGGGCTTTCCTAAGGCCTTCTCGATGGCGGCGGTAAACGCATCCCCGGCCTTCTCGGCAGCGCCGTAGCTGTCGCGCATGCTGACGAAGGTGACTCGGTTCATGGGGCCATACACAGTTTCCATTGCCAGCCATTGGTCGCCTTTGTTCTGGCGGTTGGCGGCTACGATTTTTTTGTTGATGGCGTCGAAGTCGGCGCGCTTGTCGGGCTTGACCTGCGCGACGAAGACATCCAGGTATTGCTCCTGTGCCTGCACGGCTACGAATGCCGCCAGCAGCATGACGAGCAAAGCGGTCCACGTGGCCCTTTGCCTCATAGGGTCCTCCTTAAGGTGTAGTGGGGATTTTCGCGAGTCCAGTAAGCCGGAGATACGCTACGCCGCGCCGGCGCCTGCGTCAACGTGGAAAGGACGGTAGGGGAGACGGTGCCGCCGGGGCCCCGGGAGGATGCGTTTCGATCGAAGCCTTCCCGGACGGGAACCCTTCATCAACAATGGCTTAGCGCGTCGTCGACTGCGGTCATGGGCCCGCTCCCCACTCCTGCATCGCAGATCCCTCCTGGCTGCGTTGGGCCCGTGTGCCGGAATGACAACGGCTCAAGGTGGGCATAGGATGGAAACAGTGTGCCGCAAACAGTGCTTTCCGCAGGAAGGCCTTGCGGTGAGGACCGGAAAGCGGGAACGGAGTTGAGGAACTGATTCTATGAGAGAGGTTGTCATCGTATCGGCAGTGCGGACGCCGGTGGGACGGGCGTTCAAGGGGACATTGCGGGCGACGCGTCCGGATGAGATGGCGGCGGTCGCGATCCAAGGAGCGCTGGGACGCGTGCCGCAAGTGGATCCCAACGAGATTGAGGATGTGATTCTGGGCTGCGCGATGCCCGAGGGCGAGCAGGGCATGAACGTGGCGCGCATCGCGTCGCTGCGGGCCGGGTTGCCGGTGGAGGTGTCGGCGCTGACCATCAACCGCTTCTGCTCGTCGGGCTTGCAGGCCATCGCGCTGGCGGCGGAACGGATCATGGCGGGGGGCGCACAGATCATAGTGGCCGGCGGCACCGAATCAATGTCGATGATCCCGATGGGCGGCAACAAGATTTCACCCAACCCGTGGCTGGTGGACCACTACCCGGACGCCTACCTGTCGATGGGACTGACGGCGGAGCGGGTGGCAAAACGCTTCGGGATCACGCGCGAGCAGAGCGACGAGTTCTCGCTCCACAGCCATCAGAAAGCGCTGGCCGCCATCCAGGCGGGCAAGTTTGCGGATGAGACCGTGGCGGTGCCGGTGAGCTTCGTGAATCCCAACGGCAAGGACAGACGAGGCCGCCTCGCGCTGCACAAACAGGAAATCACCTTTAACGTGGACGAAGGGCCCAGAGCGGATACATCGCTGCAGGCGCTGCTCTCGCTGAAGCCAGCCTTCCACGCCAAGGGCACGGTGACGGCGGGCAACTCGTCGCAGATGTCGGACGGTGCCGCGGCAGCGGTGGTGATGTCGGCTGCGCGCGCGAAGCAACTCGGCATCCAGCCGCTCGCGCGCTATGTGTCGTTCGCGACCGCGGGTTACAAGCCGGAGGAAATGGGGCTGGGGCCGGTGTTTGCGATCCCCAAAGCTTTGCAGCTGGCGGGCCTGAAGCTGAGCGATATCGACGTGATTGAGCTGAACGAGGCGTTCGCGGCGCAGGCCCTGTCGGTGATCAAGGAAGCCGGCCTTGATCCGGAGAAGGTCAATCCCAACGGAGGGGCGATCGCGCTGGGACATCCGCTGGGGTGCACGGGAGCAAAGCTGACCGCCTCGATTATCCGGGAGTTGAAACGTCGGAAAGGCCGCTACGGCGTGGTCACCATGTGCGTCGGTGGCGGGATGGGAGCGGCGGGAGTGTTTGAGAACGTGAATTGAGAGCGTAGATTCGCTCGGTCGGACAGCCGAGGGCGGCTGTCCCTACGCAGGAAGTCGCGGGCGAGGTCGCCCGGGCTGCAAAAGGAAAACCCGCCGCATCCCCGCGGCGGGCTTTTTGTTCAGGAGTCTTGCGAACTACGACAGGCTCAGCTTGCGCCGGATGGCCCCAGCCAGGCCGATCAGCCCGGTGCCCAGCAGGCTCAGGGTGCCCGGCTCCGGTACCGAGAGGCTGGTGTCGCCACTCTCCAGGCGCGTGCTTCCGTTGAAGAAGCCTTTGCCCGTGTTGATGGTGATCTGGGAGGTGGCACCGACTTGCCCGTTGGAGTTCACGATGGCAGCGGTCAGAATGTATTCATGCGTACCATTCGCCAAGGTCACCAGGTTCCAGGTGGCCGAGCTGAACGTGCCGCTGAAGATCACTCCGTTCGGAACGCCGTTAGTGCCGTTGCCCGTGATGACAAAGCTGCCCCCGGGAGCCAGGGTTCCGCCGTGCTGCGCATCACCGCTGGTGAACGCGCCGGTGGTGAAAGTCACCGAGCCCAGGTTCGATCCCAACGTGCCGCCGTAGATCGCCATGACCGAGCCGGTCAGGGACAGGCCGCTCGAGTTTCCCGAGATCGTGCCCCCGACGTTGGTCACGCCGATTGTGCTGTTGGCAAAGGCTGCCAATGGCAGGGCCAGTGCCAATACAGCCAAGATTACCAGTTTCTTAACCATTGAATTTACTGCCTCCTAGGAAGGTTCCAAATCGCCGGCCTCACGGGGGACCGAGACCATGGGCTTGGTATCCATACGGATACTTTTACCCGCGTGAGCTTGGAGCATCCTTTGTGCCAAAGGGGTTGGAAAACAATTCAACCATTATCAGACAGTTAGGAAGGGTATCGTTACTACATGAGTACTAGAAGTGAAAAGCACTGCGCATGAACGCAACTTCCACCGCCGGATCGCGGACAGGCTGAACGTCCCGCCGGTGGCCGGAAGTGGACGGAGGGGCAGAAAACCACTCGTTCGTGTAGTTAGCCACTTAGTTAATCTTGCGGAGGCGAGCCCATTTAATGAGGATTGGCCCTCGAAGGGAGGGGCGAAGCCCATCCGCCGGGCCAGGCAACTGTCTTTTAGTCGGCAGCCACTCCGGTACCCTCGTTCCGACGCACGGTGCGGTTGGAGGGCAGGCCGGCGTCGCGGATCTTATAGAGCAGCGCGCGGTAGCTGATGCTGAGGGCGCGGGCCGCCTGCTTGCGGTTCCAGTGATGTGCCTGCAGGACCTTGAGGATGACCTTACGTTCGAGTTCGCGCGTGGCCTGGCGGGTAAGTTTCTTGAGCGAGATCGGCCCGTCGAGATTGATTTCCGGATTGAAGTAGTCTTGCTGGCGGGTGACCAGGTCGCCGGAGATGACCTCTTCCGAGCCCAGGATCACATAGCGCTTAATGAGGTTTTCCAGTTCCCGGATGTTGCCCGGCCAGTGATATTTCTGCAGCACGGCCATCAATTCGCCCGAGAGTTGCTTGGCGCGGCAGTTGTACTTGCGGTTGTAGTAGTCGAGAAAGTAGTCAACCAGTTCCGCGATGTCGCTGCGGCGTTCGCGCAGCGGGGGCATGGCCAGGTTCACAACGTTAATGCGATAGAACAGGTCTTGCCGGAAAGTCCCGTTTTCAATCTCGCTTTCCAGGTGCCGGTTGGTGGCGCAGACCACACGCACTTCCACCTTCTTGTCTTCTTGAGCGCCGATGCGGCAGAACTGACCATCCTGCAGAAGCTGGAGAAGCTTGGATTGCAGGGCCAGGTCGAGTTCCGAGATCTCGTCAAGAAAGAGCGTCCCGCGGTGCGCCAGTTCGACGCGGCCGGGCTTGGCTCCATAGGCACCGGTGAAGGCGCCTTTTTCGTAGCCGAACAATTCGCTTTCGAGCAGCGTGCCGGGGATGGCGGGGCAGTTGACTTTGACGTACGGACCGGAGCGCCAGGGCGAGCGGCCGTGGATCATGCGGGCGATGATGTCCTTGCCCGTGCCACTCTCGCCGTGAATCAGCACCGGAACGTTGGCCGCCGCGACCTTATCGAGGCGGGCGCGCAGGGCTTGCATGGCGTCGGTGTGCCCGAAAACGATGGGCTCCGGAGGAATCTCTCCGATGGACTGAACAAAAGAATTGACAGAATTTGTCGTTGTCATAAGCAACCGGCGGATCCAACCCGCGACTGCAAGAATTTGCTGCATCCCGGAAGCCAAACCCGCCTGGCCCCTCGGCATCCCCGTGCGAAGAACCCTAAGTATATGATTTCGCGTGCAAATAGGGGATTGCAGCCAAGGTTCAGGAAGCTTACCAGTTGGGCCCAAGCCAAGGGAGAAGCCGGGCAGAGGAGTAGGAAAAGATTTTCACACCGCAGAAGCGAGTTTCCCACGCGCGGAGCGCGACTTGGCGCGTGCGTGCAGCAGTGGGCGAGAGAATTTCAGGCCCAGCAGGTGGTAGCCGTCGGAGCTGTGGACACGCAGCGTGCGCGCGCGCAAGGTTCTGGCAGCGCGCGGCAGGTTGCTGGCGGCAGCCAGGGGCGCGCTGGGGATCTCCAGCAGAACCTGCGCCGTTCGCGGTAAAGCGCGGCGTACGGCGACAAGCGCGCCACCGGCGCTGATGTTCAACGCGGTGGCGAATTCAAGAAAGTCCTTGCCCTTTTCATCCCGGCTGCGAACAAATACGGGAATCGCCAGCGGGAGCCGAGTCCACTTCCTGCGTTCTTTTTCGAGCCTGCGACGAACCAAGCGATGCCCCTGAAGGCAGAGAAATACGCCGTGGCAGAGGCACCTATTGGGCCAAATTCACCAACTCCTGCCGAAAACACGGGTTCCCAACGGTTCGGAGAGGAGATCGGCGGCAGAAACCGCGCTTCCTGCGCCGGATTAGGGGGTTCGCGTGGGAAACAGGGCGAACGCTGGAAGGACGGGGGCTGATCCCCTCTAACCCATTGAAAAGTGCAACGATTTACCCTTCTGTGGCAATTCCGGTGCATTTTTGATTGACAAGGCCCAGAGTCCCAGCCTACGATTTGGTTACCCCACATCCCCTGAGGTAGGTAGAGTGCTGTTCCCTCCCCGAGTAGCATGCCACGAGTGTCTCTAAACTATGGCCGCGAACCCGGAGAACGCCCTTCTAGCCTCAGCGGGAAGAACCGTTTCCAGCCGGCAAGCTGACTCGGGCAAGTCCGCCGCCGGCGCGGGCGAAGCCGCACCCTCCGCATCCGACTATCCGCAAGATCTGCTGCAGAACTACAACCAGCTTTCGGAGCGCTACCGGCGGACCACGAACGCGCTGGCCTCAGCAGCTCACGACCTGAAAACGCCGCTGGCGATTCTGAATGGCTACATCGAACTGCTGCAGAGCGAGAGGCTGGGGCCGCTGAACCAGCGGCAGCGGGAAGTGATCGGCGACATGCACGCCAGCGGACAGCGGCTCCAACACTTCATCCAAGATTTCCTGTCCTACACGGTACTGGAAACGGGCGAACTGCGGATGCAATACGAACACGGCGATATGAACGCCTGCCTGTCGGAGGTCTGCCGCCTGTGGTCGCCGCGATTCCAGGAGAAGGGCCTGGCGTTGTATTTTCTGGCCAACGACAAGCTGGTGCCATTTTCGTTCGATTCGGCCAAAGTGCAGCGCGTGGTTTCGAACCTGTTGGAGAACGCATGCAAGTTCACGCCGGCGGGGGGAACGGTGTGGTTGCATGCTGAACCCCACATGTGGGAACGCCGCGGGGCGAGCAAGTCCGGCATCGACAAGGAGCGGCGGCGCCAGCCGTTGTCCACGCCGAATGCGGTCAAAGTCAGCGTCGCCGATACCGGCCCCGGCATCCCGCCGGAGTATCACGTCGAGGTCTTCGACGATTTCTTTCGCCTGCCCAGCGAGCAGAACCCCTGCGAAGGCATGGGGCTCGGACTGGCGATCGCGCGCCGGCTGGTCAACGGCATGGGCGGCAAAGTATGGGTGGAAAGTGAGCCGGGCGCCGGCAGCAAGTTCTCGTTCCTCCTTCCCCTCAAGCCCTCCCTCAACAGCACGAGCAAAGGGACACGCAAATGAGTGATGCCACCAACATCCTGCTGGTCGACGATGAGCCGGGAATGCTGCGCTACATCCGGACCCTGCTGGAAGTCGACGACTACAAAGTGGAAACGGCTTCCACCGGCGAGGAAGCGCTGGAGCGCGTAGAGAAAGGGCTGGAACCGGAGCTGGTGTTGCTGGATGTGCTGATGCCGGGCATCGACGGCTTGCAGACGCTGGAACAGTTGCGCCAGATGCGGCCCGGAGTCAAGGTGGTCATGCTCTCCTGCGTGAGCGATACGCGCAAAGTAGTGCAGGCCATGCGGCTGGGGGCCCAGGATTATCTCACCAAGCCCTTTCAGAAAGCGGAGCTCGACGCGGTCATCGACCAGTGCCTGGGCAAGAACCAGCAGGCGTATGCGGGCGAAGTCGAGGAACTCTGCGACGACGTGTTCTTCGTGGCGGCCAGTCCGGCCATGCGCAAGATCCGCTCGCAGGCGGCCCTGGTGGCCAATGTCGACATCCCGGTGCTGATGCTCGGTGAAAGCGGAACGGGCAAGGAAGTCCTGGCGCGGCTGGTGCACAAACTGTCGCCGCGCGCGCACCGCACCTTCCTGAAAGTGAATTGCGCCGCGGTGCCGGCCGATTTGCTGGAAAGCGAGTTGTTCGGCTACGAGGCGGGAGCCTTTACCGGCGCCACGCATCCCAAGCCGGGCAAGTTCGAACTGTGTAACAAAGGCACGATTCTGCTGGACGAAATCGGAGAAATGCCGCCCATCCTGCAAGCCAAGCTGCTGCATGTTCTGCAGGACCAGCAGTTCTCGCGCCTGGGCAGCCGGACGGTGATCAAGGTGGACGTTCGCATCCTGGCCGCGACGAACATCAACATCCCCGAGGCGCTGGCGAGCAAGCGGCTGCGCGAAGATCTGTACTACCGGCTGAACGCCTTCACCCTCAGCCTGCCGCCGCTGCGCGAGCGCAAGGAAGAGATCCCGATCCTGCTGAAGCATTTTATGTCGCGCATGGCCGAGCAATATGCGCGACCCCCGCTACCCCTGTCGCCCACGCTGATGGCAGCGTGCCTGGACTATTCCTGGCCGGGGAACCTGCGCGAGCTGAGCAATTTCATCAAGCGTTATCTGATTCTGGGTGACGAGAAGCTGGCCATCGCGGAATTGAACCCGAAGAGCGACGGGAATGGGGGACAGCGCGCCGACAGTACGGCAAAGGCCGCGGGGGAAGCCGCCGGAGTCGGTCTGAAATCGCTCTCGCGGAGTGCCAAGGACGAAGCGGAGGCCGCGGCCATCACGCGCGCCCTGGAGCAGACCAACTGGAACCGGAAGCAGGCGGCAGCCCTGCTGAAGATCAGCTACAAGGCGCTGCTCTACAAGATCCGGCAGTATGGCATTGGCGACGGAGGCAATCACCACAGGCTGTCCGCGGGGGCGTAAGCTCCGAAATCATGCGATTTCTCTGCTCGCCGACTTTACTGTTCGGCGAGCTTGCGTTTTAATAAGCGAGCTTTCCGCTTTTTGGGGCGGATGTACGCATGCACGCCAAGAGCACGCCGCAAGACCCGCCTCCCTCGCTGGTTCCGCCTGCCCGGGACATGTTTCTGTCGAGCGAATTTCTGGAAGCCATCCCGGACGCGATGGTCGCCGTCGACCATGACGGCACGATCCTGCAGGTCAACTCGCAAACCGAGACGCTGTTCGGGTATCGGCGCGAGGAGTTAATCGGGCAACGGGTGGAAATTCTGGTGCCGGCGCGGCTGCGGGCCGGTCACCGGCAACATCGGGACGCGTATGCAGAAGCGCCGCGGGTCCGCCGCATGGGCGCCGGCCTGGACCTGAAGGGGCGCCGTCGCGACGGTTCCGAGTTCGATGTGGAAATCAGCTTGAGCCCGGTGAGAGTGGAGACCGGCACGCTGGTGCTGAGCGCGATCCGCGATGTGACCGACCGCAAGAGGATCGAGCAGGAACTGCGCCGCGTAAACCAGGAGCTGACGCTCCGTACCACCGAAGAAATCGGCGCCTATCGCGCCCGCCTGGCCGCCATCATTGACTCCTCCGAGGACGCCATCATCGCCAAGGACCTGGATGGCACCATCACCGCTTGGAACCAGGGCGCCGAGCGAATGTACGGCTACACCCCGGAAGAAATGATCGGCCAGAACATTTCGCGGCTCAGCGAGAGTCCCGAGGAAATCCCGAAGATCATGGCGCGGATCAAGCGGGGAGAGCGCATCACACACCACGAGGCAGTGCGCGTCACCAAGGATGGACGGCGGCTGCAGGTTTCGGTCTCGATCTCTCCCCTGCGAAACCCCGCGGGAGAGATTGTCGGGGCCTCAGCCATCGCCCGCGACATCAGCGAGCAGAAGCGAGCCGAAGAACATCTGCGCCAGGCCCAGAAGATGGAGGCGGTCGGCCGGCTGGCCGGAGGACTCGCGCACGACTTCAATAACATCCTGGGCATCGTGAATGCATGCACCGAGCTGCTGCAGTCGCGGATTGAACGCGTGCCCGGCAGCGCCCCGTATCTCGGCAACATCCGCAAGGCGGTGGAGCGCGGGACGTCGCTGACCCGGCAGCTGCTGGCCTTCACCCGCAGGTCGACTCTGCAGGTCCAATTGCTGGACCTGAACCAGCACCTGCCGGACGTCCGCAAGCTCATCCGCCCGCTCATGGGGGACGACGTGGAGGTCGTCGTCCGTCCCCATTGCGAAACGGCCGTCATCGAGATGGACCCGGGACAACTGGACCAGATCCTGCTGAACCTGGCGGTCAATGCGCGCGACGCCATGCCGAAGGGCGGCAAATTCCTGCTCGAGACTTCTCTGATTCAGACCGACGAGGTCTTCATGGCGCAGCACCCTCCGATGAAAGCGGGCAAGTACGTGGTGCTGGCGGTCAGCGACACCGGGAGCGGAATGGATCCGGGCACGCTGTCGCGGATCTTCGAGCCCTTCTTCACGACCAAGGAGGTCGGCAAAGGCACGGGGCTGGGGCTGGCGACAGTGTATGCCATCGTGCAGCAGATGAGCGGGTACATCTGGGTGTACAGCGAGGTCGGCAGCGGCACGACCTTCAAGCTTTATCTGCCGAATGCCGAAGACAAGATCGGCGAAACCGCCCAGCCCGAAGACGAATCCGTGCCCCGGCGCGAGGGCGTAACCGTTCTGCTGGTCGAAGACGACGAAATCATGCTGAGCCTGACGCGCCAGCTCCTGGAAGAAAACGGCTATCACGTGCTGGGTGCCAAGGATGCCGACGCCGCCCTCGAAACGATGCGCACGCACCGCGGCAAAATCGACTTGCTCCTGACCGATGTGGTGATGCGAGGAACCAGCGGACCAGAGCTGGTCGAAAGGGTCAGCGCCTCGCACCCGGCGGTAAAGGCGGTCTTCATGTCGGGCTATACCGGGGAGCTACTCGCCCAGCACCGGGAGCTCAATCGGGAGGTTCCGCTGCTGGAAAAACCCTTCAGCCGGGCAGCGCTTTGGAAAGTGCTCGATGCCGCCCTGGGGTAACGTTCCGGAAGTGCTCGGGATCACTCCCTGCGAGTGATTGAGATCACACAGCGCTGTGCGAAAACACGCACTTTCTCCCGGGTCGCGGGGCAGGCGAGCAGTAGCCACGCCTGTTTCGCTCCACGATAAGCCATTTAAAATCATATCGATAGCGTCAACGCCAGCCCGACCCTGGGCGCCATGGCCATATGGTGGACGAGTTGCCTTTCCTACAGCCGAGGCAGGGGAGGCAATCATGGCAAGTCCAACAATGCGGCTCCACCCGAAACCCAGCGAAGCGCCCGCGACCGCGTTTGGCGATCTGCCGCCCGCGATTGTTCGGGAACTGGAGAGCGTCAGCATCACGAACCACTATCCGACGGGGGCGGTCCTGTTCCACGAGGGCCAACCCGCGCGGGGCGTTTATATTCTGGAACGCGGGCTGGTGAAATTTTCCGTATGTGCCAGCGACGGCAGGACCTTGATTCTTCGCATCGCGCAAGCCGGCGAGACGCTGGGCGTGGCATCTACCGTGGGGGGCCGCGACTATGAGGCCACCGCAGAAGCGCAGCAACCCTGCGACGTCACCTTTATCCGCCAGAGCGATGTGGTGCGCATGATGCGCGTGCACGGGGAGTTCGCTTTGTGGGTAACCCAGGCCCTGAGCCGCGACTACAACGGGACCTGTCGCGAGATCCGTACCTTGATGCTCTCCGGGTCCGCCAGCGAGAAACTGGCCCGCCTGCTGGTGGGCTGGATGGACGAGCGGGTAGGAGGAAGTGTCCCGAACCGGATGAAGGTCCCGCTCACCCATGAAGAAATCGGCCAGATGATTGGGACTTCGCGGGAAACGGTCACGCGGTTGATGGCGGGCTTCAAAAAGCAGCGCCTGATCGAGCAGGAAGGAGCGACGCTGGTGGTTGCCAACCGGATGGCGCTGGAATCGCTGATTACCGCCTGAGCGCAACCACCCGTCGAAAGTTAAGACCCCGCGTCAGAAGAATTCCCGTTCCATCGTTCCCCTGGCGCGGGGTCTGCGCCACTTCGTCTGCATCTCACCTTAATAGCGGGCTCGCCTCCCGCCAATACAGCAGATCCCGGAGAAGGCTGCGGAAAAGTTCTGGAGCATCCCGCCCGGGGGGCGCTGTTTCCCACGCCCGGCGCGGGGCAGGAGCGCCCGCCCATTTCCAGCGGCAGGTCGAACTCGCGCGCCTACTGCACGACCAGCGTGATCGGGGTCGTCTGGCTGAACTGACCGGAGGTGGCCACGACGTTCACGGTGTAGGTGCCGGCGGGCGTCCCGGTGGTCGTGGAGGAAGAGCTGTGGCCTCCGCAAGCCGGCTGCAACAGGAGGAGGGTTGCAAGCGCCAGCACGGCCAGGCCAGCCCACAGACGCCGCTCGCGACCGCCGAGCCGAGCTCCCAGGAAAGCAAACCCGAGCAGGGGAAGTGCGGCAGCGAGGAAGAAATTACGAACCGGCCTGCTGCTGGCACTGGTCGTGACCCGGGCCACCGTGCTGATCACGATGGTGATCGTGGAGGGGCTTTGGCCCTGCAGGGTGACCGGCGTGGTTGAGGCTTTACAACTGGTACCCCCGCCCGGGAGACCGGCGTTGCAGTTGATGGAAATCGACGCAGTGTACTGGGGCTGGGGAGTGATCTGGATTGCGTAGGTGGCGGGGTTGCCCGCGACGACGGTGGCGCTGGACTGCAGCGCGGTCAGCTTGAAAGCGTTGACCGTGACCGGCGTCGCTACCCCAGTCTTGGCGTAAGAACCGACCTGAATGGTTCCGCTGTTGGCGATCGTGCCCGCGCCGGTGGGCGTCAGATTGACGGTCACGCTGGAAGTCTGACCGCCGTTGATGGTGCCCAGGTTGCAGAGGACCTTGTTGTCGGTGGGCGTGGTGGAGCAGCTGCCGCCGGCGGCCGAGGCGGAGACGAAGGTGACGGGCGCGCTGCCGCTGCCGCCGGAAAGATTATCGATGAACAGGACGTTGGAAGTGGTGTCGCCGTTATTCGTTATCTGGTAGCTGTAGCTGACCTGGTTCCCGGCGTTGACGGAGTTACTGCCCAGACTGGGCGCCTTGACCGTGAAATTCAGGTTGGGGCCCAGGCGAGCGGCAAAAACGTCCTGCGGCCCTTTCAGCGATGCCTGGAAGGGCGTCACGGTGGGAAAGTCGGCGGACTGCGTCTCTCCGGTGACCCAGGTATTGCTGTTGTTGTCGATGGCGATGCCGGTGCCAGTATCGGCCCCCGACCCGCCCAGATAGGTGACGAACTGGCTGCCGCTGGTGGCGCCTCCGGTCGTGGTATCGAGGCGGGCCACAAAGGCGTCTTGCAGTCCTTTGATGGTGCTCTGCACGGCATTGGGAGTCGCGCCGAGGTCGGTCGTGTTGGTCGTGCCGATGACCCGAGCGCCCTGCACGTTGTCAACCGCGATGGCGTTGCCGATGGTGGTGGCGTTTCCGCTAGTGGCGGTCGCTCCGCCCAGATAACTGAAGTAGGTCAGCAAGACACTGGTGGAACCCGTCCCCGTGGCCGGGTTGTTCACTTTGGCCACAAAGGCGTCGGAGGCCCCCTTCAGAGACCCTTGAAAGCCCGTGATGCTGCCGCTCACCGCAGGGTGGTCGGTTGAATTTGTGGTGCCGGTCACGTACGCGTTGCCGGAAGCATCCAGGCCGATTCCCAGTCCAATATCGGTGTGCCCGCCTCCGAGATACGTGCAGTAGAGCAATTGCGCGCCGGTGTTGGTGCCTGGGTTCAGCTTGGCCACGAAGGCGTCTGGCTCAGTGACGTTAGTGGCGCAGGTCGTGGTCGATGTGCTGGCCGGGTCGCCCAGACAGGACTGGAAGGCATTCTTGATCGGGAAGTCGGTCTGCGGGTTCTGGCCGGTGTAGAGGTAGGTGGTGCCGCCGGTGAAGTAGATGTTGGAGCCGCTGGCGTTATTGTCGACTGCGATGGCGCCGCCGCTCACGCTTCCGGTCACAGGATTGCCGCCGCCGAAGTACGTCGAGAACACGAGGCTGTTCGCCCCGGACGTGACAGGATTCAATTTGCTGATGAAGAAGGCGTTGGCGCCCTGCAGCGTAGACTGAAACGTTCCGGCGACGGGAGCCAGCGGGAAGTTGGTCGAGTTGGTGATTCCAATTACGTACACGAACCCTTTGTTGTCGAGGGTCATGCCCTTGGTGGTGTCAGTTCCGTTGCCGGAAAGATAAGTGGAGTACACCAGGGTGCCGGTGCCGCTGAGTTCGCTGACAAAGGCGTGCGGATTCCCAGGGGAAGCCGGCGTAGCCTGGAACGAGTTCTTGGTGGGAAAATCGGCGGATGTAGTTGTGCCCGCGATATAAGCGTTTCCCGCAGCGTCGGCGGCGATGCCGGCACTAGTGTCAGCCCCCGTCCCGCCAAAATAGGTGGAGTACAGCAGCGTGGTCCCCGTGGGGTCGAGCTTGGTCACGAAAACGTTGGAAGTGCCCAGCAAGCTTGATTGGAAGGGGCTCGTAGAAATCGGAAAATCGGTCGACGTGGTGGCGCCGGTCAAATAGATGTTCGGCGCCGTGTCCACTGCGATAGAGGGCAGAAACTCGGTGCCGCTGCCGCCGAGAAAGGTAGAGTAGGTCAGCACCGGGTCGATGATCAGAGTTCGGGAGATATCGTAGTTTCCGAGCTCAAAGCCCACCCGATTTCCGGCCAGCGTGAAGCGGGCAGGCACTTCCTGACGGCTTCCTGCGATTTGCTGGTAAACCTGGGGAGCATGCAGGCGAACCTCGCCGGCGTCGGTTGCGATTCGCAGATCGCCTGATTCAAGCCGCAGCTTCTGCGGTCCCGGGAAGGACAGTTCGATCTGGCGGGGGTCTGCACCGGGAGCCACTTCGAAATCGTATTCCAACTGCCCCTGGTGGCCGTAATACACAAGATCAATCCCGCGATACACCTGCGAATAGCGAACGCGGGCGTACTGCGGAACTCCGACGTGCCACTTGGAGGGATCACTGCCGATGTAGTAGTTACTCTTACCAGGAAGCAGTTCCCTGCCTTCCACGTGAGGATTCGCGTTGGCGCCGGAAAGCTTCATGCGCACGACAGAGCTGCGGGTACGAGAGCTTCCCAGGGACAAGACCGCTTCACGGGGGGTTAAAAACAGTCCGTAACCGCCGCCACGCGCAACGAACTTCACTTCTAGGTCAGTCTGCCCGCGGTTAGGCTCAAACAGCAGAGGAAGACGCCCGAACTTGGCAAGGACCGTCTGGTGGTCGGGCGGCGTGAATGGCTTTCCGATGGGCGTCACCTCGGATGAGATCGCGGTGTGCACCTTGGCGACCCGCGTCCCCACGAAAAGAAGGGCCGCTGCCACGGCCACCAGTACGAGTGACGCGGCCGCAAAGCGGCCCTGCCACAGACTCGTACCCAACTCACGGCGATTCAGTCTCACAAGCTCCTCCGAGTATTCAAATCAGGTGGAGAGGACAATGAAGATTGGCACAAAAACGTCTGCTGCCTCGGGCGTGCGAAGCGGCAGTTACGGTTTCCCTCTTCGGGTGAAAAAATAAGTAACTACTTAAACACCCAGCGGATAGCAGTGTCAAGCCAAGCTTGACGCGAACGCCCCCGCTCAAGCGAAGTGAGATGCAGGATGCGGATTCGAAAGATGCCGGGGGAACGGGATTTGTTACGGCATGGACGCCAGTTCCCAGCTCGATGTCGCGACCAGACTATGGGCGCCTGCCATGCTGAACCTCGGGCTGCAGTTTCCCGCATGTCGCGACTTCCGCGCGGCAGGTCGATTGCTAACAGAGAAACACGCAACGATTCCGTTGACGTATCTCCCCTCCAGCTCTACGCCCTCGATAGGGTGCTGGCGTGAGTTTACCGATTCAGTTCCTGCAAGTTTTTGCTGTTGCAAGCTGCTGATTCCTAAGTAAATTAGCTTTACGACGTAGCAGGAGCCAGGAGCACCCGGAAGTGGCTCGGGTTTCGGAACAGTGGCAGCCCAGGCAACGGGATCCGCAAAATCCCAATCCCCGACGGAGAAAGCGCGCTCGATGCTGCAAGAAAATTCAGACCGGCGTTCTATGCGACGTTTCGATATGCGGCTTCCGGCCACGATCCGCATTGCTGGGCAGGGCCCGCCGGAATTGCTGACCGAGACGCAAAATGTGAGCGCGCGGGGAGTGTTCTTCTATCTGGATCGGGCGGTGGAAGCCGGCACCCGAATGGATGTGACCTTGACCTTCCCTCCGCACGTCACGCTCACCGACCCGGTTCGCGTTCGATTCGCGGCGCGCGTGATCCGTGTCGAGAATCCGCTGCCTTCGTTGCGGGTGGGGATCGCGGCGATCATCGAGGAATATGAGTTCCTGCGGTCGAGCCCTACTCCGGACTTGATCAGCGCGCTGAACCAGCCGCTGTGGAAAGTGCAGCGATAGGGACCAGCGGTCGGGCTTGAGGCTGTATCTAGCGGCCCTTTCGGCCCATGTCCTCGATCTCCCGCTTGAGGCGCGCGTAGCGCAGCCCCAACGTAACCAGGTAGGCAATATGGATGGCCCAGGTCGCGGCGTAAGCGGCGTAGAGGAAGTTCATTGCAGGGCGCTCCTGGGCTCAAGCAGCGCCTCCAGGGCCCCAGCTTCTTCCACTTGCCGCTTCAGCAGCTCCATCCGGTAGCGCACCCAGCAGACCAGGCCGGCAAAGCACAGAAATGCCAGCCAGTTGATGAGCAGCACGTGCAGCATGCGGGGATCGATCGAGCCCCCGCCCCCGATCACCGGCTGGGGATGCTGCGTGCGGAAGATCCAGATAGAAAAGTAGACCAGGGGAACATCGAGCGCGCCAAACACAGCCAGCGCCGCAGCGAGCACCGGAGTCTGGCCGCTCGAGGAGAAGCGCCGCAGGACCAAATAACTGACATAGATCAGCCAGAGAACCAGGGTGGAGGTCAGGCGGACGTCCCAGGTCCACCAGATGCCCCACACCGGCCGCGCCCACAGCGGCCCCGTCACCAGCACCACCGTGCAGAAAACGACGCCGACTTCGGCGGTGGTGACCGCCAGGGCATCGACGCGCTCGACCGGGAACAGTTTGCGCACGAGCAAGTAAAGTCCCCCAAGGACCGGTCCCGTGGTCGCGATCGACGAAAGCCGCACACCTTCAGGCAAAGCGCTTTTCAGGCTGGGGACCAACGCGATCACGCCGGCGGCCACGCAGGTGAGTACGGCCACGGTCACCACGAGCCAGTTGGCGACCTTGTCGGTTTCGGGCTTCCTGCGCACCAGGTACTGCAGCGAGGCAAGGAAATTCAGCAAGAACAGCAGAAAGGCCGTCCAGGCCGAAGGCACGTGATAATAGAAGATGCGCTGCACGTCGCCCATGGTCTGCTCGCGAGGGGCGACCCTCAGGCCCTGGTACAGCGCGTACCCGAGAAAGGCCGCGGCCAGGAGAGCGAGAATGGGGAAGGCCTTTTTCATTCCGCGTGCAAAACCGTCTCGAACAAAGCCAGGCACCCAGTAGTAAACACCACATCGTAGGTGGCAAGCAATACGATCCAGAACCGGGCTGAGGTGGCCGGGTCGCCCACCAGAATCACTGTCGTGGCTTCTACCATCGATACTAGCGCCGGGATGGTGATGGGAAATAGTAGAAGGGGCAGCATGATCTCGCGGCTGCGAGTGCGCAGCGACATGGCTGCGAAGAATGTGCCGTTGACCACGATGGCCCAGGTTCCGAGAACGGCGACCGGCAGCAGCTGCCAGGCCGGGCCCAAGACGCGCAGTTTGTAGAACACCACGAACAGCGGAGTCATGACCGCCTCGAGCACGGCGACAAAAAGAAAGTTGCCGAGGGCCTTGGCGAGAAATAATGAATTGGCGGGGGCCGGGGAAACGCGGTAGGCGTCGAGCACCTGGTTGCGCAGCTCGCGCGCCCAGGTCTGGTTGAGCGCGACCACCGCGGCAAACAGAAACGCCACCCAGATCAGCCCGCCGGCAATCTGCCGCGATTCTTCCGCCAGCGGATCGAACGCGAAGCTGAACACCACGACTACCAGCAGCGCGAAGAACAGCATGGAATTGATGGCGTCTTTCGAGCGCCACTCCAGGCGAATGTCTTTTGCCAGCGTGGCCCAGGTCACGCCGGAAACCGGTTCGCTCATGCCGTCTCCGGGTACTTGAGGTCGGGAGTGCGCCGGATGATTTGCCCGTCCTGCATGCAGATGAACTCGTTGGCGGCGCCTTCGAGCAACGCTGCCTGATGGGTCACCACGAAAATGGTCTTGCCCGCATCGCGCATGCGCGCCAGCAGCTTGACCATCTCTCGCGCAGAACGCAGGTCGACGTTCGAGAAAGGTTCGTCGAGCAGCAGCAGCTTGGGATCGTTCAGCAGGGCGCGGGCCAGGGAGATGCGTTGCCGCATGCCCTGCGAGTACTGGCCCACGGGGCGCTGCAACTCGGGATCGAGCCCGACGGCGGTGATGATCTGCGCGCAGCGGGCGTCGCCGGGCAATCCGTAGAGCCGGGCGAAATAGCGCAGGTTTTCCAGCCCGCTCATCTCGTCATAGAGCAAGGAAGGATGGGCCATGTAGCCAAACTCGCGGCAGACCTGGCGGGGAGTCCGGCTCCCGAGAATGCTGAGTTCGCCGCGAGTCGGCACGGTGAGTCCGGCAAAGATGCGCAACAGCGTGGTCTTGCCCGCGCCGTTGTCGCCGAGAACCCCGTAGAGGCGGCCTGCCGGAAACGAAGCCGTGACCCCGCGGAGGGCCGCGAAGCGGCCGAACTGCTTAATCAGGTTGTTTACGGAGATGATGGGCTCAGCTTGGGCGCCGGCCGCTTTGGGATCGCTCACAGTCGAATTGGTTTCGTCGCAGAAGCCAACCGCTCTACAGCGTTACACCGGTCTTGCTCGGCGTGCTGGTCATGCTCTTGGGAGGCTCGGTGTTAGGTGTGCCCGTCGCCGGGTCGCCAGGTTTCGCCGGAGCATACTTGGAAGCGCACTTGGCCTGCAGCGCCTTGGCGTGAAACACGCCGTCTTTGCCGAAGCTCCCTTCCGCGAGGGCCTGGGAATTGTCTTTGAACGTATCGGGCGGAGGCTCGGTCCCGGCGTAGCTCACCGGCAAACTCAGGTCTTGCTCCACCAGGATGAACTCCACGTGCGTGCCGTTGCGCTTGATCGAGCCCGGCTGCACGTTCCCCGCGACGCGTAGGCGCTTCGTGTAGGCACTGTCGCCCAGACCGCGAAGCTCCTTGATGGTGACGTAGTAGCTCTTGCTTTCCTGCACCCCGGTGTAGGCGAGGTAGCCGAGCATCAGGAGAATGACGACGGTCGCACCACCAAACTTCAAGTACCTGCTGGTATCGCTGGACATGTAGAAATCCTCAACGCGTATCCTCAGACTTTACGCGCTGCCCGCGCCCCGGTCAAGACACATAAGGGTACACCGCAGCTTCCGCGGGCGTCCCATAATTCTATGCAGATCAACAGTTTAGGAGTTGTTGCAAGGCGGCTCTGGGGGTACCGCCGCGGCTATCATGACCGGACAGTTTTTAGGATGGGGAGCGCTTCGATATCCAATCGGGCGAAGCCCGCGGCAGGACCCAGTTTGTGATCGAGCCCGCGCCGCATTTTTTTTGCGGGCATCTCGCCGAAGGCTCCGGCGTGGCCGGCGTGACGCCATCCATGCGCCTCCGCCAGTTGCCGCGCGCTTATGGGCAGAAGTGTCGTGAATCAAGCGTCTCAGAAAGGCACGAGGTCGCAGAGAATTCACGCAGAAGGCGCGGAGAAAACCTGGGGATGAAGGCCGGGGTCTCGGGTCCGACATTCCGCTTCCGCGGCGTATAATCGAGGCCATCATCTTGAGAAAGGTTCTGCAGTGTCATGACCCCGACGAACGGCACGTCTGCAAGCGTTTCTCCCGGTAACGGCAATGACGGAAACCCACCGGTTCCCAGGCCCCGCGCGGAATGGCTGGCGAGGCGCAAGGCAGAGAACCGCGACGGCAACTTCTCGCAGATGCATTACGCCCGCCAGGGCCTGGTGACCGAAGAAATGGTGTACGTGGCCGAGCGCGAGAAGATCGCGCCGGAACTGGTGCGGGACGAAGTGGCGCGCGGGCGGCTGATCATCCCGGCAAACATCCATCACCCCGAGCTCGAACCGATGGGCATCGGCGTGGCCACGCTGTGCAAGATCAACGCGAACATCGGCAACTCCGCGGTCAGTTCGCATGTCGCCGAGGAGCTCAAGAAACTGCACACCGCGGTCCACTATGGGGCGGATACGGTGATGGACCTGTCGACCGGGGGTGACATCCACGAGATCCGCGAAGCCATCCTGCGGCACTCTCCGGTCCCGATCGGGACGGTGCCGATCTATGAGGCGATTTCGCGCGTGAAGCGGGTCGAAGACCTGACGGCCGCTCTCATGCTCGAAGTGATCGAGGAGCAGGCCGCGCAGGGCGTTGATTACATGACCATCCACGCGGGCGTGCTGATCCAATATTTGCCGCTGGTGGCAGAGCGCATCACTGGAATTGTGAGCCGCGGAGGCGCGATCCTGGCCCAGTGGATGGCGCACCATCACAAGCAGAATTTCCTGTACGAGTGTTTCGAGGACATCTGCCGGATTTTCAAGAAGTACGACGTCAGCTTCTCGCTCGGCGACGGACTCCGCCCGGGCTGCATCGCCGATGCCAGCGATCAGGCCCAATTCGCCGAACTGGCCACCCTCGGAGAACTGACCAAGCTTGCCTGGAAGCATGACGTACAGGTGATGATCGAGGGTCCGGGACACGTCCCCCTCGACAAGATCAAGGAGCAGGTCGACAAGGAAAAAGAACTCTGCTTTGAGGCTCCTTTCTATACGCTGGGACCACTCGTGACCGACATCGCCCCGGGCTACGACCACATCACTTCGGCGATCGGCGCGGCCCTGATCGGCTGGCACGGCGCGGCCATGCTGTGCTACGTGACCCCCAAGGAGCACCTTGGGCTTCCCAACGATAAAGACGTAAAGGACGGGATCATCGCCTACAAGATCGCCGCTCACGCGGCGGATGTGGCTCGCCACCGCCCCGGGGCCCGTGACCGCGACGACGCCCTCAGCTATGCGCGCTATAAGTTCGACTGGGAAAAACAGTTCGCGCTCTCGCTCGATCCCGAGACCGCGCGCGCCATGCACGATGAGACGCTGCCCGACGACTACTACAAGGAAGCGGCCTTCTGCTCGATGTGCGGCCCGAAGTTCTGCTCGATGAATTACTCCGCCAAGGTCGACCAGTACAACAAGCAGACCCATGGCCTCGAGAAGAAGGACTACTCGGAGCTGGTGGAGAAGCTGGTCACCATCAAATAGAGGTCTTTCCGCGGCTGCGAAATTTCTGCTTCGCGCGATGGCCGCGAGGCAAGACGCCGCTTCGACGGGCCCAGGGCTGGTTTTCGCGCAGCCGGCACCGGCGCGGGAAACTACGACCTGAATTCGGCCACGCCGTCCCACACCAGCTGCACCGCGATCGCGAGGATCAGGAATCCGAAGATGCGGTTGATGGCTCCCACCGCACCGGGGCCGAGTTTGGCGACCAGCGGGCCTCCCAGGCGCAGGAACAGGTACACCGTCAGCGCCAGGGCCGCGATCCCGATCACCATCCCGATGTAGGCGGTCAGGTTGTCCACATGCGCCGCCAGGCCCATGACCACGCCAATCGACCCGGGGCCGGATAACATGGGCATCGCCATGGGGGTGAGCGAAATGTCTTCTTTTGTGGCGGCCTCGTCACTTTCGGCGGGCGTGATGCGGTTGCTGCCCGTGACCATTCCCCACGCCGTATTGGCCACGATGAGGCCGCCGGCAATCTGCAGCACCGGCAGCGAAATGCCGAAAAAATTGAGCACGAGGCGGCCAAAGAACAGGAACGTGACCAGAATGGCGAATACGTAAGCGCCCGTCTTCATGGCTGCCCGGTAACGGTCCTGCGGCGTGAACCCGGATGTAATGGAGAAGAAGAGCGGGATGCCGCCGAAGGGGTTCACGATCGGAAACAAGGCAAGGAACGTGGCCGTCGCCGACGAGGGCACCGTGAGCAACAGATTGTGCAGCGCGTTTCCCGTCTTCATCGGCAAGCCATCTCGCGGCGAAAACGGCGCAGGAGCATGGCGGGGAACATCGGTGCGAGTACGAAATAGAGAATCATATGATTCGCGGTGCCCACGGTCAAACGTCCGGCCCCTGCAAAGCCGTGCATCCATGACAAATAGCCTGGATCGGGCGGACCCGGCGGAGAACTTGCACCCAAAGATGGTTGACCCGTCATCTAATTCCACGTGCCCGGCCGAAGACCGAGAACGCTGCGTGAAGAGATCCGGCAAAGCAAGCCTTTTCAATCGCCGGCCCAAGAAGCCATCCTGGCCCTGTATCGCACGACCGACCAGCTCCAGCGGCGCTTCTCCAAGCTGGTAGAACCGCACGGCATCTCCCTGCAGCAGTACAACGTGCTGCGCATTTTGCGGGGAGCCGGAGAGACCGGACTGCCTACGCTGGACGTCGCCGACCGCATGATCGAGCAGACCCCGGGCGTCACCCGGCTGCTCGACAAGCTCGAGAGCAAGCAACTGGTGCGACGGGAACGGCGCAGCGACGACCGTCGCCAGGTGATGTGCTGGATCACCCAAGAGGGACTCGAGCTTCTCCGCGCACTGGACCGCCCGGTCGCCGCCGCCGGGATCCATGCCATGCAGCCATTGGCCAGCTCGGAACAGCGACTGTTGATTCGCATGCTCGCCCGGGTGAGGGGCTGGCAACGCTGATCCTGCAGCGGCCCCTGACGTCATCTATTGAGAGAGAGGGAGGACTACCATGTTTCGCAAACTGCTCACGACTTCCGACGACTGGACGCTGACCCTGCTTCGCCTGATCATGGGGTTGGTGTTTTTTCCGCACGGGGCACAGAAGGCCCTGGGCTGGTTCGGCGGCTATGGCTTTTCCGGAACGATGGGCTTCTTCACTCACGCGCAGCATGTTCCCGCCGTCTTTGCGTTTCTGGCGATTTGCGCGGAATTCCTCGGCAGTCTCGGCCTGATTGCAGGAGCCCTGGGCCGGGTCGCGGCGTTTGGGATCGCCTGCAACATGGTGGTTGCGGTTCTTACCGTCCATCTCCCAAACGGGTTTTTCATGAACTGGACCGGACAGCAGAAGGGTGAGGGCTTCGAGTATCACCTGCTGGCGATCGCAATCGCCGTGGTGCTGGTGGCCAGGGGCAGCGGGCCCTGGTCTGTGGATCGGGTGCTCGCAGAGGAACAGGGCTGAGGGCGTTCGAACTCAGTTCCGGTCGTTGTACTTGCGACTTTGGGACACGACCTTCGCGGGGGATACAGCGTGGGAACGGTCGTAGAAGACGACGGTATCTTCGGCGATCATCCCGTCCGCATGAGACGAACGCGGGTGTCGAGCGCGCTTGGAAGCTTTGGGCTTGGGGAGTTGGGCCGCCCGGAGCACCACATCGGCTGCGGCCACACCGGAACGAGTGCCGGCGCGGGTTGGGCCCTGCACGCTCGGACCAGGGAGCGCAGGAGTGGCGGGCGTTGCCCGCGGCGCCGCAGGCTGCACCACGACCTCAACCGAGCGCGCCGCATCGCGCGGCGTCGGCGGACGCATCACAACCACCAGGGCGAGCGTTCCACCCAGGAAGAGCAAGGCGGTTGAGGCCCACACCGTACGCCAGAACTTCGGTCCGGTACGAACGCTGACCTTCACCACCGGACGCGCGGTCCTGGGCACAGCGGGGACGTTCGCGCTTACGACAATCGGGGGACGGTCGGGAACCTGCGGAATCCAGAACTCGCCAGACTCGACGGAAACGGGCGCCTTGGCCGAGGGCGGAGTTTCTTCCACAAGACCGGGTGCGGCTGGTCGCGGCGCGGCAACGGGAGATGATGTCACCGGAATCCCCACCGCGGGTTCGGGCGGCCCAGGCGCCGAAGCCGGCTTCTCCGCCGCCACCCCGAGAACCCCGGCTGCGCGGGCGACTGCTTCCAATTCCGCCAGGATCCGTTCGTTTTCCAACTCAGCCAGGATGGGATCGTCTTCAGGCGGAACAAACGGCAAGACGGTGGCCGACGCAGGCCCGAGACGCGAGGAGACTGCGGGTTCCTCGCTCGGGGCAAACAGTGGCACAACTTTGATGGGGCGCGCCCGCTCGTCGAGCGCGCCAGGAGCCACGAATACGTACAAGTCTTCATCCGGCGGGGCGCTAGCGGCAGCGCTGAGCGCCTGTTCTGCGTCGCAATCGTCCAGGTGAACTTCCACATCGGCGGGAGTTGGGCAAACCTGGCCCGGGGCCACAGTCTCGACCTTGAAGCCGCGCGCGCGCAACTGCATGGTCAATTCCAGGGAATCTTCCGCAACCTTCGTGATGATGCGAGCCAGCGGCATTGGGCCTGCGGACTGGCTCAGCTCGTTGCTGAGCCGAGAAGTTCGGAAGTTCCCACGAACCGAGGAAAAATGCCTGGGGGCAGGCACCACCGCGAGGGCGAGTCCGACCACGTCCGTAGGCGTAGTGTACCCCAGGATGCGGCGCTCATGCCCGGTCAATCTGGTGCGCAAGGTCTTGCAACTCAGTGGTAACCATCCAGCACCGAGGCGGCCCGTTGCAGGGCGGCTGCCAGGCTGGTCAGTTGCGCGCGCGTTCGATCCAAATCGCCCGCATCGATGGCCTCGTTTACGCCCGGAATGACGACGGCGGCGTAGCCGGTGTATTGCCCGGGAGCGTAGATGGCATGGCGGTACCAGGGGCGGTTGGGGAGGCCTTCGGGAAGCAAAAGAGCGCGCTCGGCCTCGCGCAGGGCCGCGTTCAGCCGGGTGGGATCCTCGGGGGGCTTGCGCTGCTTGCCAAGGATCCGCGCCCCCGCCTCCTCAAAATGCTTTGCGGCCTCACCGGCGGCACCGAAGTCCGGCATGCGGGTTCCGAACTTGGCCTCGGCTTTCTTTTTGGCGGCATCGAGGTAGACGCGGACTTCCTTGCCATACTCGTCGTAGTCGTAAGGCAGGACGTCAGCGTCGGCCATGCGCACCACTTCCACCCCGTAGACGCGGGCCATCTGCTGCTCATAGACGAAGGTAGGGTCGGCGAATTTCTTAAACCAGTTGAAATTGTCGAAAGCGGAGTGATAGACGCCATAGGCGCCGGTGGAGCCGATGTCCGTCGAAGGCACGCCCAGGTGCTGCAGGAAAACGGTGTAGTCAGAACCGCTGCCCAGGTCGCCCACCGGCACATCCGGCTTGGCTTGGGCAGCGGGTGGCCGGAAGGTGCTGCCAGAGGTCTCCTGCGGATTGAATCCCTCGCTGCCGGACTGGTTCGCCTTGTTCCATGCCTCATAGACGGTCCCGCCCCGCGCGCCGGGCACTGACTGCGTCACCTCGCGCAGAAACTGTTTGAGGCTGGGCACCGACGAGGCCCCGAACTTCGGTCCCGAGACTGCCACGTCCATATTGAAATAGGCGGCAGCGCGCGTCAGTTCCTGGGCGTTCTGCTCACCCCATTCGGTGGATCCCATCAGTCCTTCTTCTTCGGCGTCCCAGCTGCCGAAGACCAGAGTGCGTTTGGGCTTCCACCCTGATTTGAGCAATTCGCCGATGCCGTGTACCGCTTCCAGCATGGCCGCGGTGCCGCTGTTGGGATCGACGGCGCCATACACCCAGGCGTCGCGGTGATTGCCGGCAACTACCCATTCGTCGGGCAATTCCGAGCCCGGGACGCGCCCGATCACGTCCCAGATGGTGCGGTACTGGTAGTCCTGCTTGAGGTGCATCCGGACCTTCGACGGGCCCGGTCCAACGTGATAGGTGAAGGGGAGCGAGCCCTGCCACTCGCGCGGAGATTCGGGACCGGCAAGGTGCTCAAGGATGGGCCAGGCATCCGCATAAGACAACGGCGTCGTCGGAATCTTCGGGACCTGGGCCGACTTCTCCGGCGGCGTCCGCTTGTCGTCGGACAGCGACGGCACGGCGGCCAAGCCGGGAGAAGTAGGGTCTCCGGCGAACTCAAACATGTAGCCAATGGAGCCGCGCTGGGCGCCAGTATCCGGACGCCACGGCCCCTGCGGATACTTGTCCCCCCGTTTCCAGCCGTCGTCGGCGGGGTCGGAATAGAGGATAACGCCGGCGGCGCCGTGTTCCTGCGCCACGAACGCCTTGACCCCGCGGAAGTTCTGCCCGTAGCGGACCAGGACGATTTTTCCGCGGACGTCGATTTTCATCTGCGCCAGCTTCTCGAAGTCCTCGGGGGTCCCATAGTTGGCGTACACGACCTCGGCTTCCACATCCCCGGAAGGCGACATCCCGTTGAAGGGCACCGTGATGCGCGGATCGGACTGGAACGGATCGCCCTCCACATGCTCGCGGGAAGGTCCGTGCATGACGACTCCGGCCGGCGCCGTCAGGTCGACACTGATCTCGGCGGGGTAGTTGAACCAGACCCGGTACTCCACGATCTGGGTATCCAGCCCGGCCTCGCGAAATTTCTGAGCCACGTAGTCGGCGGTCGCCTTGTCTTCGGGCGACCCGGCAATATGCGGGGCCTGCGTCAGGATGCGGAGATGCTCTTGCGCGCGGGCGGGATCGGGAACCGCCAGAAACCGGGCTTCCAGCTGCGCCTGGGCCGAAGAATCGCGATAGCCAAAAAAAGAATTGTCGGTTCGGCCATTGGAGGCCGAACTGGGATGCGTTCCGGCATGAAGCAGCAGAACAGCGCAGACCAACAAACCGCGCGGGATGAGTTTCATGAGGCTCCTGGGATGAATCCAGACTGCGCGACCACTTTCTTTGTGGACCATGACCGCCGCTCAGCGGCGGCGCAGGGCCCGGAGCGCTTCCGCGAGCGGCGGCAGGTCCTGGAAACCGTATACGCGACTGAAAACAATTTCTCCGCCGCGCCCGATCCCAAAGATCGCGCGCTCACTGGTTCCCGCCAGCGGCGGCTGCTCGCGAAACACGCCATACGACCGGCTGACTTCCCCATGCGGCCAGAAATCGCTGCACAAGGGAAATTCCAGCGGTCCAATCTCGCGCTCCCATACGGTGGTGTTCATGATTGAGTCGACACTGACGCCCACAATCTCGGCTTCCGGGAAGAATCGCCCGCGTTCTGCCTGGTAGTCGACCAGTTGGTGCGCGCTGACGTTTTCCCAATTCACCGGGTAGAACGCCAGCACCACGTCGCTCGTTTGCAGCTGCTCCCGCAGATGAAACCGCTTCTTGACCCCACTCACCAGGGCGGGCAACTCGAAATCCGGCGCCACTTCGCCGGGAAGAAGAACGCTGCGGTTGTTGACGGACGAGACCCCTCTCACGACCCCACCTTACAGTGAAATAGCGATTGTATCGCGAAAGGAAGGAAGCCTCGGGGTACGGATTACCCCGAAGGTTGACGGCTGCGCTCAGGCGCGGACTTGCCCGCTTCCGTAGACCTCGTACTTGGAGGAGGTCAATTCGGCCAGGGCGAATGGCCCCCGACAGTGCAGTTTCTGGGTGCTGATCCCCATCTCCGCGCCGAAGCCGAACTCGCCCCCGTCGGTGAAGCGGGTGGAGGCGTTCCAGTACACCGCCGCCGAATCGACCCCGCGCAGGAAACGCCGGGCGTTCGCCTCGTGGTTTGTGACGATGGCCTCGGAGTTCCTCGTCGAGTAGCGGTTGATGTGGGCGATGGCTTCCTCGAGGCCCGTCACGATGTGGACCGCCAGGCACAGGCGCAGGTATTCTTCACTCCAGTCCTCTTCTGTGGCTGGATGAATGCCGGGAACGATGCGGCAGGCCTGGTCGTCGCCGCGCACCTCGACCCCCAGGTCGATCAGCTTCTTGGCGATGCGCGGCAGGTAGGTCGCGGCGATCTTCTCGTGAAGGAGCAGCTTCTCGGCAGCATTGCAAACCGAGGGCCGCTGCGTTTTCGCATTGATGAGGATGCGGTCGGCCATATCGAAGTCCGCCGTCTCGTCCACGAAGATATGGCAATTGCCCGCCCCAGTCTCTATGACTGGGACGATCGAGTTCTCGACCACGAAGTTGATAAGTCCGGCGCCGCCTCGCGGGATGATCACGTCGACCAGACCGCGGGCCTGGATCAACTCCTGCACCGAATCCCGCGTGGAGCAATCCAACAGCTCCACTGCCCCGGGCGGCAGCCCGGGAACCGCGCTGAGGATTGCGGCCAGGCATTGGTTGCTGTGCATGGCTTCCTTGCCCCCGCGCAGAACGATGGCGTTGCCCGTCTTGATCGTCAGCGCGACGGTATCCACCGTGACGTTGGGACGCGACTCGTAAATGATGCCTACGACCCCGAGGGGGACGCGCACCTTGCGAATCAGCAGGCCGTTTGGACGGCGCCACTCGCTGATGACTTCGCCCACAGGATCGCGCAGGCCCACGACTTCGCGGATGCCGGCCGCCATCGCCGCGATCCGCGAAGGGGTCAGCAGCAGACGATCGCGCATAGCCTCGGACACGCCGCTGTTCTCCAGGTCCTTCCGGTTCGCCGCCAGGATGGGTTCCGGCTGCGCTTCGATGGCCTCGGCCATGGCCAGCAGCAGCTGGTTCTTCTGCAGCGTGGAAAGCTCCCCGAGTTGCGGTGCCGCCTGGCGCGCCCGCTCGAGCCTCTCGCGCGTAGAAGCTGCCGGGTTGGTTGTGGTGTCCACTTAGCGCCCCGCCTTGTGAGCGGGAAAATACGTGCCGATCTTGCGCGCAAGCGCCCACTCGATGGCGTGCGGATGGCGCCCGTTTACGATGGCGACGTGCGTTCCGGCCTCGCTGGCAGCCTTGGCAGCCCGCAGCTTCGAACGCATACCGCCTGTGCCCAGTTTCCCTTTGCCGTTGCAAAGGTCTTCCATTTCGGGCGTGAGGCCGCGTACGGTGCGCACCAGCTTCGGCGCCTTGCGCCCGTTGGGAACGTAGAAACCATCGACATCGGTGAGCAGCAGCAGCCAGTCCGCCTTCACAGCGGTGGCCAGCAGGGCGCTCAGTTCGTCATTGTCGCCGAAGGCCCCAACCAGTTCGCGGACCGACACGCTGTCGTTTTCGTTCACGATGGGCACGACGCCCAGCCGGAGGAGTTCGTGGAGCGCGTTCTGGAGGTTCTGGTAGCGAATCGGCGACGTGAAGTCGTCGCTGGAAAGCAAAAGCTGGGCGACGACCTTCTTGCCGAAGAACAACTGCTCGTAGGTGTGCATGAGCAGGCTTTGTCCGACTGCCGCGCAGGCCTGCATCATGGGCACGCTGGTCGGACGCTCGGGCAGGCGAAGGTTCGACATGCCGGACGCAATGGCGCCCGAACTGACAATCAGGTACTCATGACGGGAAAGATCCAGCTGATCGACCAGGGCGCGCATGCGCTCGGTATCGATGCGGCCCCCGGGGGCAATCAGGCTGGTTCCGACTTTGATGACCAAGCGCATGGATCGAACTAGTGTACCAAGCCCGGCCGAGGGACCCCCGCCCGTTTTGTGGATGTCCGCGCCCGTCGAAGGGGGGGACCATCGGATACACTGAATTAATGGCCGCGACCGATCCGACAGCACGGTTTTCTGCGCGGGTGGAGAATTACGTCCGCTACCGGCCGGGCTACCCGCCAGCCGTCCTCGAGACGCTGCGAACGGAATGCGGGCTGACGGCTTCCTCGGTCGTCGCCGATATCGCCTGCGGAACCGGCATCTTCACCCGGATGCTGCTGGAAAACGGAAACTGCGTGATCGGCGTAGAGCCCAATCGGGAGATGCGCGAGGCGGCCGAGCGACTGCTCGCCAACTATGACCGGTTTACCAGCGTGGCCGGCACGGCCGAAGCCACTTCCCTTCCCGACGCCAGCGTGGAGCTCGCAACTGCCGCCCAGGCGGCCCACTGGTTCGATCTGCCCCGGGCGCGCCGCGAGTTCGCGCGCATTCTGAAGCCGCGGGGCTGGGCCGTCCTGATCTGGAACGAGCGCAGCACCGGCACTACCGCCTTCCTGCGGGCCTACGAGGAACTGCTGATCCGGTACGGGACGGACTACGAGCAGGTACGGCACGAGCACACGACCGACAACATTGGCGAGTTTTTCGCTCCGGCCCCGTTTAAGCAGCCTGTCTTCGACATGGCCCAGGAGTTCGACTACGACCATCTGGAAGGCCGGCTGCTCTCTTCCTCGTATGCGCCGATGCCGGGCGATGCCAACTACGATCCCATGCTGCGAGAGCTGCGGCGGATCTTCGCAGCTTTCCATCACCAAGGGCGGGTGCGCATGGAGTACCTTACGCGGATGTACTACGGGCAGCTTGCTTAGCGCGCTTGCGCAAGTTCGCACGCTCGACTGACTCGCGACGGAGACAGACCTTTGCCGAACGACAAGTCCTTCCATATGACACCCGAGGAGTTCCGGCGCCAGGGGCACGCGGTGGTGGATTGGATCGCTGACTACTACGCCCGGATCGAATCGTTCCCGGTGCTGTCGCAGGTCAAGCCGGGCGAGATTCGCGCCTCGCTGCCTCCCAGCGCGCCGGCCAAGGGCGAGAGCTTCGACACCATTCTGGCCGACGTGGAGAAGCTGATCCTGCCCGGGATCACCCACTGGCAGTCCCCGAACTTCTTTGCGTACTTTCCCTGCAACGCTTCCGGGCCGGCCATCCTGGGCGACCTTGTTTCCTCCGGATTGGGCGTGCAAGGGATGTTATGGGCCACCAGTCCAGCCTGCACGGAGCTGGAAACCCACGTGCTCGATTGGCTGGTGCCGATGCTGGGCCTGCCGGAGAAATTTCTCTCGTCGAACTCCGGCGGGGGAGTGATCCAGGACACGGCCTCAAGCGCTTCGTTGTGCGCGCTTCTGGCGGGCCGCGAGCGTGCGACCGGCTACCGATCGAACGCACGCGGATGCGACGGCAGGCTGGTGGCGTACTGCTCGACCCAGACCCATTCCTCGGTCGAGAAGGCCGCCAAGGTCGCCGGACTCGGTTCCGCCAATCTTCGCGCGATCGCGGTGGATGAAAACTTCGCCATGCGGGCTGGGGAGCTCGCGCGGCACATCGCGCAGGACATCGCCGCCGGCCTGGTTCCCTGCTTCGTCTGCGCGACGGTGGGCACTACCTCGTCCAACGCGATCGATCCGGTTGCTGAGATCGCCGGGATCTGCCGCGAGCACGGCATCTGGCTGCACGTGGATGCCGCGATGTCGGGGACGGCTGCCTTGTGCCCCGAGTTCCGGTACATCCATGCCGGGGTCGAGCACGCCGACAGCTACTGCTTTAACCCGCACAAATGGATGTTCACCAATTTCGATTGCGACGTGTTCTACGTGGGCGACCGCCGAGCTCTGATCCACACCCTGAGCGTGCTGCCCGAGTATCTGCGCAATCAGGCGACCGAGTCGGGCGCCGTGATCGATTACCGCGACTGGCACATTCCGCTGGGCCGCCGCTTTCGCGCCCTCAAGCTTTGGTTCGTGCTCCGGCACTACGGCGCCGAAGGCCTGCAGCACCACATTCGCGAGCATGTGGGCATGGCGCAGGAGTTCGCAGAATGGGTCAAGGCCGACCCGCGGTTTGAGTTGGCGGCCCCGGCGCCGCTGAATCTGGTGTGCTTTCGCTTAAAGGCGGGGGACCAGGCCAGTCAATCCTTGATGGAGCGCCTGAACCAGTCAGGGGACCTCTACCTGACGCACACGAAGCTGGACGGTCGCTTCACGCTACGCATGAGCATCGGCGGGACGAACACGCAGCGGAGGCACGTGGAGCGGGCGTGGAAGAGGATCCAGCAAGCGGCGGGCTCCGGGCTGAAGTCTGACGCCTGACCTCCCGCCATCAGTCCGCCGGCATGGTCGCGGCCTGCACCAGCGCGCCAGCGGCGCGGGCGCGTCCGACGGCGCGGGGTGTATCCAGCCATTTGCGCAGGGTTGGAACGGCGGCCCGGGCGGCGGCTTCGCCTGCCTGGATCAGGGCGGGGGTGTGCGCGAAGGCATCGTATTCAAACGCGCTCACGTCCGGCTCGAGGACCAGATCGGCCGCCTGCTTCCAATGCTCCGAGCACATATCCTGCGCGATCGCGAAGCACTGGCCAATCACGTCGAACAGGTGACGCGGCGCGCTGCCATTGGACCAGCGTCCCTTCAAATGAACCGCCAACACGCGGCGCGCACCCATGTCGACCAGCGGACGGGTGGGCACGGCATGGGCGAGCATGCCGTCGACCAGCCAGCGCCCGCGGATATTCACGGGCAGAAACATTCCCGGGTAGGCACAGCTGGCGCGCACCGGATCGATCAGCGGCCCGGAGTGGAACACCACGCCTTCCCCGGTGCTGAGGTCGGTCGCGGTGACCGCGAGCGGGACTTGCAGTTCCTCAAACGACTTGACCTTCAGAACACTGTTCAGAAAGCCGATCATGCGCTGGTTGGTGGCGAAGCCGTGGCGCGAAAGCGTCCAGCGGGCGAAGGTTTTGAAGCGGACGCGGCGGGCAATTTTGTCCAGTTCCGCCGGGTCCACGCCGCTGCAGTAGGCAGCGCCAATGAGCGCGCCCACACTGGTGCCGGCCACAAAGTCGATCGGGATCTTTTCTTCTTCGAGCACGCGCAGCACGCCGATGTGGGCGATGCCGCGGGCAAAGCCTCCCCCCAGCGCCAGCCCGATCCCGGGCGTGCTCGGTTTCCCCTCCGGAACCGGGGAAAAGCGCGAGAGCTCTCGCCCAAAGGCCTGGACCGACCGAAGAATCCGCCTGACTGACTTCACTGCAGCCCCACGTTCCGGTTGCCCGGAAACATCTGACGCCTTACCTGCCTTGTAAGATGCCACTTCTGACCGAAGGGTGGCAGACCACTTTAGTGACATCTTTCGTCACCCTCGGCGTGGGCCGCCAGCCGCGGGATTACTTCGGAGAGGTTACGAACCGTGGAGGCTGGCAGCCGGGCTGCCCCTGCCACGGTGACGAACTCCCCTGTTCCTGCTAAGTTGTGGGCGCATGGTACGAGAGTTCTCGGCGGGCGGCGTGGTCCTGCGGCGGATATCGGGGGAGTGGCACCTTGCCGCCATCGAGCCCCAGAAAGAGGTCACTAGGAATTCCGCACCAGCGGTGGCCGGTCGGCGCAAGGTCGCCCGGAAAGTTGTGCTGGCCCTGCCCAAGGGCCTGGTGGACGAAGGCGAGAAACCCGAGCAGACCGCCCTTCGCGAGGTGCGGGAGGAAACCGGGATCACCGCCACTGTGATCTCCAAGCTGGGTGACATCAAGTACGTCTACGTCCGCTCCTGGGGAGACCGGGAGCGGATCTTCAAGATTGTCAGCTTCTATTTGCTGCGCTATCAATCGGGCCGGATCGACGACATCTCAAGCGAGATGCGGGTCGAGGTGCGCCGGGCCCTTTGGCTGCCCATCGGCCAAGCCGGCGACCGGCTCGCCTACAGCGGCGAGCGCCAGATCGTTCGTAAAGCTGTGGAATACATCACATCCCATCCCGAGGTCTGAACTCACTATGCCGATCACGCCCCACGTCGAGAAACACTTTACTGCCGGTCTGTTTGTGCGCGATGTCGTCATCGGCATGGCGGATGGACTGACCGTGCCCTTCGCCCTGGCGGCCGGGCTTTCCGGCGCCGTCAGCTCGACGCGGCTGATCGTCATCGGCGGCGCTGCGGAGATTGCCGCCGGCTCTATTGCCATGGGGCTCGGCGGGTATCTGGCCGCCAAAGGAGACGCCGAGCACTATGAACAGGAGAAACTGCGCGAGCAGCGCGAGATCGTCGAAATTCCCGAGGCGGAGAAAGCGGAGGTCGAAGAGCTGCTCGAACACTATGGCCTGACTGAGCCGGAAGCCAAGCCCGTGGTCGAGGCCTTGAGCCACCGGCCCAAGGAGTGGGTCGATTTCATGATGCGCTTTGAACTCGGGCTGGAAGAACCGGACCCGAAGCGCGCGCTCACCAGCGCGGCCACGATCGCGGCATCCTATGTCGCGGGCGGGTTCATTCCGCTCTCGCCCTATGTCGTGCTGTCGAACGCCTGGCACGGATTGTTGTGGTCGGCGGGCGTGACCCTGGCCGCGCTGGGGGTGTTTGGCTGGCTGAAGGCGCGTTTTACCGGCACGGCGCCCCTGCGGGGCGCGTCACAAACAATGGTGATCGGCGGCCTTGCGGCGGGCACCGCTTTTGTGATTGCAAAACTCATCAGTTAGCCGCTAGTAAAACGATTTTTCTTGACTTCGGCTACGGGCGGACCTAGGCTATTACTAACTTAATAGGGCGCGTACCGATGCCATCCTCACCCCACATCCAATTCGGTACGCGCCCGTTGTGTTTTTCAGGACAAAACCCGGTCCCCTGGCGGCGGCCGCCGCCGACCCGGGCGCCTGCCGAACTCAGCTTGCTCCGGAAGTCCCGGCCTTCTCCGCCCGATAGTCGAAGACTCCCCGGCCGGATTTGCGTCCCAGGCGGCCCGCCTTGACGTACTGCACCAGCAGGGGCGCCGGACGGAACTTCTCGCCCAGGGTTTTGTGCAGGTACTCGAGAATATGCAGGCGCGTGTCGAGCCCGACCAGGTCGACCAGCTCAAACGGCCCCATGGGATGGTTCAGGCCCAGCTTCAGGGCCTTGTCAATGTCCTCCGCGCTGGCCACGCCTTCCTGCAGCAGGTAGAAGGCTTCATTGCCGATCATGGCGTTGATGCGGCTGGTAATGAAGCCGGGGGATTCGCGAATCACCACGACTTCCTTGCCCATGCGGCGGCCGACTTCACCCGCTGTGGCCAGCGTGTCGTCGTCGGTTTCCAGGGCCCGCACCACTTCGAGCAGCTTCATCTTGTGGACGGGGTTGAAGAAGTGCATGCCCACGATCTGGCGGGGGCGATAGGTCACGCTGGCGATCTCGGTGAGGCTCAGCGAGCTGGTATTGGAGGCCAGAATCGTCGCGGGGCGGCAGATCTTGTCCAGAAGCGTGAAGATTTCGATCTTCGACTCCATCTCCTCGGGGACCGCTTCGATGACGAGGTCGGCCTGGCGGGCCGCCTCCTCCACCGAACCGGCATATTCCAGCCGGGCGATGGCAGCGGAGGCGGAGGCCGCCGTAACTTTCCCCAGTTCCACGGCCTTGTCCAGATTCGCGCGAATCTCGGTTTCGGCGCGCCGCAGGGCGGCGGGAAGAATGTCTTCGAGGATGGTGCGGTAGCCGCCGAGCGCGGCGGCGTGCGCGATGCCGCGGCCCATGGTGCCTGCTCCGATGACCGCGATGATCCGGATCTCCGCCACTACTGCCCTTTCTCCAACTGCTCAACGACCTCGGCCAGGCCGCTGGCGGCGGCCCGCATGTATTCGGAGAGGCGCTTGCGCTCCTCGGCCGTCATGCTGCCCACGGCCGAACTGATGCGGCGCAAGGTGGCATTGATGTCGTCGACATAGTTCATGAGGCGAATGAGTTCTCCAGTTGCAGGCATAGCAGCGCTCCTCGGCTCGCGGCCGACATGCGCCCGGATCCGGGACCGGAACACGGGCGGGAGCAGCGACCACAAGCGAACTTTCTATTCTCAGGGGTGAGGCAAAATTAGTAAAGCGCAGCCTCCCGCCGCTGCGGTCAGCGCGCATAGAATGGCGAGGGCGGGGCTTGGGAGATTCTTATTGGCCAATGTCACCCGGGTGGCCGAGCCGGCCTCCGCGCTGCATGTGCTGCGACCGAGGCCCGCCGCGGTTGCATCCCTGCTGTTGTCCAGCGCCCTCGCCGAAAGGCAGTCGCGCGCGGGTTGACTTTCCGGGAAGAGGAATATGCTTCGCGATCCAAGTCTGGTTCCCCTCTCGCGCCAGCATCAGCATGCCCTGGCCCTGTGCGTGCGCCTCCGCCGGGCGCCGTTAACGACTCCGCGGGAGCTGCACGCCTGGCAGGCGGAGATCGAGCAGCACTTTGTCATCGAGATCCGGCACCACTTCGCGGCGGAGGAAGCGTACATCTTCCCCCGGGCGCGGGCGCTGGCCGAACTATCGCCCTTGGTCGACGAGCTGATCGCAGAACACGCCGAGCTGCGTGCCGCGTTCTGCCAGGCGACGGCGCGCGCGTTGGACGCCGCAGGCTTGCGCAGGTTTGCCGAAGCGCTCTCAGCGCATATTCGGAAAGAGGAAGGTCTGTTGTTTGAGGGAATGCAGCAGAAGCTCTCCTCCGACCATCTCCGCCAGATCGGCGCGCAGGTCGCCCAGGCCCTGGCCGGCGTGCCCGAACTCTGCATCCCGCCTGCCGAACAGACCTTGGAGAGTCCCGGCTAGGCGAGGCCGTGGTGGCGCCGGAAGCCGGCGGCCCCGGATTTCCCCAGGTAGCGCTCGAGCACGGAACGATTGGTGTCGCGCAGATCGACCATGATCAGGCCGTCGAGCACGTCGGAAAACTTTGGATCCACGTTAAAGCCCAGCAGCCTGCCGCCGATCTTGGCATACTGGCGCAACAGAACCGGCAGGCCCTTGCCGTCGGTTTCCACGTCGGCGATGGGCTCGGAGAGCTGGTCAAGGTCGCGGAGAAAGCCGCATACGGAGCGGCAATCCCACGGCTTGAGTGGTCCCGGGCGAAAGGGCCGCCGCGGCCGGATCAGCTCAGCCAGCCCGTTCCCCGCTTTGCGGGACGCGAAAAACGAGTAGATCAGCTCGCGCGAGGCACGGTTGTAGGTATTGCTGATGCTCACCGCGCCGAACAGCACCGGAGTCTCGGGCCGCAAACTCACGAAGCGGCCGATCGCTTTCCACAGGTGGAGCAGCGGCGCATATTGCCGCTGAGATTCGCAGCAGACGAACGACCGTCCCAGCTCCAGCGCGGGCCCCATTCCTGCAAACAGCCGCGGGTCGTACTGGAACAGCGTGCTGGTATAGAGCCCTGCAATCCCGCGCTCGGCAATCACTTCGGCGGTATTCGCCGCGCGGTAAGCGCCGATGACTTGCTGTTTTTCCCGATGCCAGAGCAACAGATGCCAGTAGTACTCGTCGAAGCGGTCAAGATCGCAAGGCTTGCCCGTACCCTCCCCGGCCGCGCGGAACGTGATTTCGCGCAGGCGCCCGATTTCCCGCAGAACGTTCGGGATCTCCCGTCCCTGGGCCGCGTAGACTTCCAATTCCCCGGCCTCGATCAAGCGACGATCTGAGCCGAGGCGGTCCAGATCGGCCCGCAACCTCTCCGTCGCCACCGGGGGAATCACAGCTTTTGCCGGCCGTGGCGAAAGAACCGCTCGCACCGCCTGCGGAAGCCGGACTCGCTTCTTCCCCCGCTCTGCCAGCAGGTAGGTCCGCCAGCGCAGGTAGGCGGTGGCGGAACGCTCATCGCGGATCTCTGCAATCGTGCTTGCGGGAACTGCGCTGCCAACCCGTAGCTCCACCGCTTTCCCTTCCTGCTGCAGGAACTCCTGCAGCAGAAGGACCAGGGGCAGCCGGGGATGGATCATGCCCGCCAGCTGAAATCCAACGCTGTTATGCCCCGGAAAGTACACAGGCAAGGCCGACGCGCCGGTCTTGCGAATCAGCCGAGCGGCGGTCGTATTCCATTCCCCGTCCACCACTGCGCCCTGCGGCAACTGCCAGCGCGAAACCTCGCCCGCAGGAAACAGGGCCAGCAGGCCGCCGTTTTCCAGCCATTCCAGTGCCTGGCGGAGGGCGCGGCGGTTCCGGGCAGGGGATTCCGGCGCGCCCAGCGGATCGACGAAGAGGCAGGACCGCTCCAGCTCCGGAATGCCTGCCAGCAGGACATTGGTAAGGATCTTCACATCGGAACGGACACGCGACAACAAGACTGCCAGCACGGCGCCGTCAAGCACACCGTAAGGGTGGTTCCCCACCGCCACCACAGGCCCCTTCTTTGGAATGCGATCGAGGTCGGCGGCATCGATGCGCAGGTCAATGTCCATCTCGCGCAGCAGGCCCTCCAGCACGGACCCGCGCGAAAATTGCCGCGCTCGTTCGTACAGGTCATGGGCCCGCCGGAGCGGCAAGAAGCGCTCCGCGATTCGAGGCAAGCCGGCCAGAGCCGGCGCATTCGAAAGAATGCCCGCATCTCCGCGTCCAGGTTCCGAAGCCCGTGAGATTGGCATGATGCCGATTGTTAATGCGGGGAGTTTGCGGGCTGATAAAGCGGAAGTTAAAAGTCAGTAAATCGTGCTGAAGGGGAAACGCGAAAGTAACGAACTCGAGGAGGAAATAATGGTGGACGTCGATGAGCGATTCCACCAATCCGCGGCTTCCGATCCTCGCACACCACCCTCCGATTCGAGGGGAACTCTGCGACAAACCAGGCGAGCGTACTGTTCGGAAGGCCAACTTTCAGGCGAATTCCGGGGCGGCAGCGCCTCCAGGCGCCGCTTCAGGGAGGCGGTCGGTCACTTCGGCCAACAGGGCCAGCTTGCCGGCAATTGACTCGGTCAGCATCTCGCCGTGCAACCGCCAGCGCCAGTTCCCGGCGTGCTGGCTGGGGGTGTTCATCCGGGCCTCGCTGCCCAACCCCAGCACGTCCTGCAGGGGCACAACCGAGAGGGCTGCCACGGAGGACTGCGCGGCCCGAATAAAGGACCAATGAATACCGTCTTCTGCCCTTCCCAGGTACGCCTCGGCGTTGCGCCGCTCCTCGGCGGACGCGCCGCTCCTCCACCAGCCTACAAGCGTGTCGTTGTCATGTGTGCCCGTATAGATCACCGTCTCGGCGGTCAGTTGCTGCGGCAGGTAGATGTGGGCGCCACGGTCCCCAAAACCAAACTGCAAGACGGCCATGCCCGGAATCTGGAGGCGCTTGCGCAGGGCGCGAACTTCCGGGGTGATGTAGCCAAGGTCTTCGGCGAAGAAGGGCAGCCCGCCCAGGGCCTCGCGCACCGCCACGAACAGATCGTCCTTGGGGCCGTCGACCCAGCGTCCATGCATGGCCGTCGGCTCGGCCGCATCGATCTCCCAGAACTGGTCGAAGCCGCGGAAATGGTCTAGGCGGATGTAGTCGCATTGCCGCGTCACCGCCCGCAGGCGCTCGACCCACCAGGCATACCCCTGGTCTTTCATGACGTCCCAGCGATACAGCGGATTGCCCCAACGCTGCCCGGTCGCGCTGAAAAAGTCGGGAGGAACGCCGGAGACCACTTCCGGGTTCCGGTTCGCGTCCAGGCGGAACAATTCCGGATGCGTCCAGACGTCGGCGCTATCGTAATTCACGAAGATTGCGATGTCGCCCACGATGCGTACCGAGCGCTGGGCGCAATAGTTCCGCAGGGCCTGCCACTGCTCGAAGAAGGCGAATTGCAGCGCCCGCCGCATCTGCAGGTCTTCCGCCATTTCGCGGCGAACCTTCGCGATGGCATCGGGCTGGCGGTGGGCGATTTCGCGCGGCCACTGGTTCCAGTTGGCCAGCTTGAAGTGAGCGCGCAGCGCGTCGAATAGAACAAAATCATCGAGCCAGCTTCCGTTCTCGTGGCAGAACTGCTCGAACCGCTCGCGCGCGGGACCTCCAGGATTGCGCACGAAGTTGCGCGCCGCCTCGGCCAGCAGGGGCATCTTGCTGGGAAAAACCGCCTCGTAGTCGACCGCTCCAACCCTCTGCGGCAGTCCCGCAATCTTCGCGCGATCGATCCACCCCCGCTCCGCCAGCCGCTCTAGGCTGATCAGCAGGGGATTGCCCGCGAACGCAGAGGTCGAGGAGTAGGGAGAGTTGCCGTAACCCAGCGGCCCCAGCGGCAGCACCTGCCACAGGCCCTGTTTCGCGGCGGCAAGAAAATCGACAAACCGGTACGCGGCCGGACCAAAGTCCCCGATTCCCCCCGGCGCCGGCAGGGACGTGGGATGTAACAGAATGCCAGTGGCGCGCGGGAATGACATGCTTCGCAGTTTGAATGTGGATCGCGGCCCTGAGAAAACTGCTCCGCAGGGCCCATCTCGCCCTGCGGAACACAGTCTCGCCCTGACTACAGTCCTGCTTCCCCGCCCTGGTTTCGGGTGAGGTTCTTGATTTCCTGCTCGTTCAGCTTGATCTTTCCCGACTTCTCCATCTGTTGACGGAGGTTCGAAACAAACATGCCGAACAGCTCCTGCTGCTTCTGGCGGCGGAGCGAATCGCGGACTTCCTCCTTCTTCGCCAGGAACTCCTGCTCGCTCGGTTGCTGCTTGTCGAGCAGCGAAAGCACAACGCCGTTGCTGCCCGCAGTAATCGGACCACTGATCTCCCCCGGTTTCATGGAGAACGCGACCGATGCCTGACCCGCCATGCTGCCGATGTCCGGGACCTGGCCGTCAGGGAGCACAAAATCGCTGGTCTTGAACGTGGCCCCCAGTTCCTTGGCCGCCTTCTTCAAGTCATGCTCGCTCTTGGCGCGGTCAGAAAGCTCCTGCGTTTTCTGCGCGAGCAGCACACTAACCCGCTCATTCTTGAATTCGTCTTCCACCTTCGCCCGGACCTCCTCGAAGCTCGGCGTGGCCGGCGGGCGAATCCCGATCACCTGGAACACCACCGCCCCCTGCGCTAGCTGGGCGATCTCGGGCGGAGCCTTCTCCCGCGCAGAAAAGACCGCGTCCATCAGCTGCGGCGAGGAGCCGATGCCCGGAAGCACATCCGTGCGGCTGACGAAATCGGTGGTGATGACGTTGAGTCCCCTGGCCGCCGCCGCCTTCTCCAGCCCCTGGCTCCTGGCCTGGTCGAGCAGGGCATTGCCGGCGTTCTCCAGGACGCGGGCCGCTTTCTGCTGCCGGATCAGCGGCTCGATCTCGGCCTTGACCTCGTCCAGCGTCTTCACGTGCGCTTCGTGCTTGTCTTCGGTGCGGATGATGTGGAAGCCGTAAGAACTCCGGACCAGGTCGCTGATCTTGCCCTTGCCCTGCGAGAAGGCCACCTTTTCGAACTCGGGCACGGTGCGGCCGCGTCCAATCCAGCCTAGATCGCCGCCCTTCTTCGCGCTGCCGGGATCGTCGGAGTATTTCTTGGCTAGGTCCTCGAACTTGGCCCCGGCCTTGACTTGCTTCAGCACGTCTTCGGCCTTCTTGCGCGCTTCCTCGACTGCCTTCTCCTCGACCTTACCGTCGGCGCCCGCAGCCGGGGTCTTAATAAGGATGTGGCTGACCTTCACCTCTTCAGGCACCCGGTACTGGTCTTTGTGCTGGTCGTAATAGCCCTGCAGGTCCGCCGGCGTCACCTGGGCTTGCGCCATGATTCCGTTCTTGTCCAGAAACGCGTACTGCAGCTTGCGCTTTTCGGGAATCGAGTCCTTGTAGCGGGCCAGGTTGCGGGTGTAGTAGGCCTTCAGCTCTTCCTCGGTGGGATGCAGGCCCTTCCGCAGCTCGTCTTGGGAAAGCACTGCGTAATCGAACTTCACTTTGGTTTCGCGCTTCTCGAACTCCTGCCGGACCTCGGCGTCGGACACCGAAGCGCTGCCCGCGACCAGAGCCATCAGCTTCTGCTGCAGGATTTCGTTCTTCACGTCCTGCTCGAAACCGGCAACCGTCAGATTGTTCTGCGACAGCAGCCCTTCGTAGGCTTCTTCGCCGATGAACTTGCCCCCCGGGAACAGCACCTGCGCATAACGACCATGCTGCAGCTCGTTGCGAACATCGTCGGTGGTCGCCTTCAGCCCCAGCCGCTCCGCCTCGGCCACGATGGCCTTCCCCGTAATCAGCTGCTCGACCGACTGCGAGATCGCCTGCGGCATAATCACGGGCAGCAACTGCCTCCCCGCCGGCCCATACTGCGCCACTTGCTGCTCGGCCAAAGCGCGCGCCCGCTGTTGGACTTCCTGCGTCGTGATGTCTTGTCCTGCGACCTTCGCCACCACGCCCTGGGCAGGCTGGCCCAGCAGGTCCGAACCCAGGCCTCCGGGAATCAGGGTGATGACCATGCCACCGCAAATGATCAGCAGCAGCGTGCTAAGCACAATTTTCTTGGTAGGGCCAGGTGTCTGCAGAAAACGGATCATGTTCGAGTTGTCGCTCCAGAGATCTCAGTGGGGGGTGAAACTTGATTATAAACTAGGGGCTTGGCCAGACCTTGCCGCACCGGTTGGCTGCCCCCTCCGTGGGTCGGCTTGGCTGGGGCGGTTTCTGGTTCTGCGGTGGACTGTTGAAATCCTAGTATTGAAACGTATCAATAAAACGTGTTATCCCTTCCTGCGCCCGGTCTCTCTCGCACTCGGGCGTTCGAGTTTTCATGTTCCGGGGGAACCTTTCGTGAAAGCCCGCTGCCTCGGTTTGGTGTTGGCTTTGCTTTGGAATCTCTCCGCCCTGGCCCAGCGTCCCCAGCCCGTGGCCGGCGACGAACCAAGCCCGCTGCTCCTCGTCGAGGGTTGGGGCCTGCAAGCTTCGAGCAAGGTCGATGCCACCGGAGAAGTGCTGTCCAAGCCGGGCTACTCGACACGCGGCTGGCACTCGACCTCGGTCCCCACCACCGTCGTGGCGGCGCTGGTCAATGACAAGACCCTCCCTGACCCTTTTTTCGGGATGAACCTCCGGTCTCTGCCCGGAGTGAGCTATCCCATCGGAGCGAAGTTCTCGAACCTGCCCATGCCCCCCGACAGTCCGTATCTGCTGTCGTGGTGGTTCCGGAAGCAATTCCGGGTTCCGGCGGTCTGGAAGGACCAGGCTCTCTGGCTTCACTTCGGGGGAATCAACTATCGCGCCAACATCTGGCTGAACGGAAAACAGCTGGCCAACTCCGACCAGGTGGCCGGGGCGTGGCGCACCTACGAGTTTAACGTCACGGGCAAGGTCAAGCCGGGAGCGGAGAACGTGCTTGCGGTTCAAGTCTTCGCTCCCACCGAGAACGATCTCGCGATCACGTTCGTGGACTGGAACCCCGCTCCGCCGGACAAGGACATGGGGCTGTTTCGTGAGGTCTCCCTCTCAACCAGCGGGCCCGTGGCCATTCGCTACCCCAGCGTCGCCTCTCACGTGGACGCATCCGGCGACGCCCAACTCACGGTCACCGCGCTGGTGAAGAACGCGACCCGGGAAACGGTGAAAGGCACCCTGGCCGGAAGAATCGAGAGCGCGGAGTTCTCGCAAGATGTCGAACTCGGCCCGGAGCAGAGCAAGGACGTCACCTTTTCGCCCGCGCAATTTTCGCAGCTCAAGTTCGCCAGGCCTCGCCTGTGGTGGCCCGCGCAGATGGGCAAGCCCGAACTCTACTCCCTGACAATGCAGTTTGCGGTGAATGGCAAACTCTCCCACCGGGCCGAAACCCAGTTTGGCATTCGGGAGGTAACCTCCGAACTCAACCCCGAGCATGGCCGCCTATTCTCCATCAACGGCAAGAAGATCCTCATCCGGGGCGGTGGCTGGTCGCCCGACATGTTGCTGCGCGAAGATCCGCAGCGCATCGCCGATGAGTTCCGCTACGTCCGCGACATGGGCCTGAACACCATCCGGCTCGAAGGCAAACTCGAAACCGACGACTTTTTCGAGCGCGCCGACCGCGAAGGGATCCTGATCATGGCGGGCTGGTGCTGCTGCGATTTCTGGGAACTCTGGGGAAAATGGAAGCCACAGGATTTTGACATTGCCAAGGCTTCCCTCATCGACCAGATGTACCGCCTGCGCCGTCATCCCAGCGTGCTGGTGTGGCTGAACGCCAGCGATGGACCTCCCCCGCCCGATGTCGAGGAAATGTATCTTGCGATCGAAAAGCAACTGCAGTTCCCGAATCCCGTGGTTTCCTCCGCCACCGCGGAGCCCGACTCGGTCAGCGGCGACAGCGGCATGAAGATGACCGGCCCCTACGAGTACGTCGCGCCTTCGTATTGGACCACGGACAAGCCCGGTGCCGGCCACTACTGCAAAACCGGTGGCTGCGGCGGCGCCTACGGGTTCAACCCGGAGACCAGCCCGGGGCCGGCCGTTCCCCCCATCGAGAGCCTGCGGGCTATGCTGCCCAAAGACCACCTCTGGCCCATCGACGACTGGTGGAACTTCCATGCCGGTGGCGGCGAATTCACCGACATTCACGTCTATACTGAGGCCCTCAACACACGCTATGGACCGGCGAACTCGGTCGAGGACTATGCGCTGAAAGCGCAGGTCATGAACTACGAGGGCATCCGCGCCATGTTCGAGGCCTACAGCCGCAATAAGTACGCCGCCACGGGCGTCATTCAATGGATGCTCAACAACGCCTGGCCCTCCGTCATCTGGCACCTGTATGACTATTACCTCCGTCCCGGGGGCGGGTATTTCGGCGCCAAGCGCGCCCTGGAACCGCTCCATCCCATGTATTCCTACGATGACCGTTCGATCTGGCTGGTCAGCAGCCGCTACGACGACGTCAAGGGCTTGAAGCTCCTCTCCAGGATCTACAACCTCGACATGACCGTGAAGTTCTCGCAGGAGTCGGTGATCGACGCGGCCGCCGATAGCACCCAGAAGGTTCTGACCCTGCCCCCGGTTTCTGATCTTAGTCCCGTCTACTTCCTGGTCTTGCGACTGGAGGATGCGGCCGGCAAACTCGTCGGTTCGAATTTCTACTGGCTCTCAACGAAGAACGAGACCCTGGACTGGGAAAAGTCTAATTGGGCGGTGACCCCCACTTTGGCCTTCGCCGATTTCACGGCCCTGAACCAATTGCCGAAAGTTTCGCTGAAAGTTTCCAGCCGCACCGAAAAACACGGGGAGGACTCCGTCACCCACGTCCTGCTGGAGAACCCCAGCCGGTCTTTGGCGTTTTTCGTCCGCCTCAAGGTGAACAAGCGCCCGAAGGGCGAGGAGATCCTGCCCGTGATCTGGGAGGACAACTACTTCGCTCTCCTGCCCGGAGAGCAGCGCGAAGTCTCGGCAACGTACCGCAGCGCGGCGCTGGGCAGCAGCCAGCCGGACGTCGAAGTCTCGGGCTGGAATGTACACTGAAGAACGCTTCCGGACAAAAGCCTGGGCGAAGGCTTGCGCCAAGACCGGCCGGCTCCACAAGTTCTTGCAGGATTTTGCTGACCACCGAGGACTGACGACCGCCGACTGACCTCAAGGAGCCCATGTCGACCCCACCGAGCGCCACGACCACGACCGCCCCCCGCCTCCGCCGCACCCTGACCCTTTGGGACCTGATCCTCTATGGCGTGATTGTCATCCAGCCGGTCGCGCCTATGTCGGTGTTCGGAGTTCTCAGCGACCGCGGACGCGGCCATGTGGTGACCGCGGTGCTGATTGCCATGGTTGCCATGCTGTTCACGGCCGTCAGCTATGGCCGCATGGCCCGGGCCTACCCCAGCGCCGGCTCGGCCTTTACCTACGTGGCGCAGGAGATCAATCCGGCCATGGGTTATGTGACGGGTTGGAGCATGGTGATGGATTACATGCTCAATCCCCTCATCTGCACCGTCTGGTGCGCGGGACAAGCAAGCCAGTTCGCGCCCGGAGTTCCGCCCTGGATCTGGAAGATTTTCTTCGTCATCGTATTTACGCTTTTGAATATTCGCGGGATCAAAACCTCGGCCCGCATCAATGCCGGCATGGCCATCGCCATGGGCATGGTCGTGGTGGCGATTTTTGTGGCGGCCGCCCGATTCATCTTCGGCGCGAGCCACGAGCTGTCGTACTACACGCGCCCGTTTTATGACCCGCAAACGTTCTCCTTCGCCCGGCTGTTCGGATGCACTTCAATCGCGGTGCTCACCTACATCGGTTTCGACGGGATTTCGACGCTTTCCGAGGAAGCCGAGAACCCGCGCCGGAACATTTTGCTGGCGACAGTCTTGACCTGCCTGGTCATCGGCGTTCTCTCGGCTGCCGAAGTCTACCTGGCGCAACTCATCTGGCCAGCATCGCGGCCGTTCCCCGACGTGAACACCGCCTATTCCTACGTCAGCGGCGAGGCCTGGAAACCCTTGTTCCCCATCGTTGGCCTCACCTTGCTGCTGGCGAATTTTGGCTCCGGACTGGGGGCCCAGATTGGCGCAGCGCGTCTGCTGTACGGCATGGGCAGGAGCAATGCGCTGCCCCGCTCCTTCTTTGGGGCCGTCGATGAAAAACATCGCATCCCGCGCAACAACGTGGTCCTGGTCGGCGTGGTCGCCCTGCTGGGCGCATTCGTCCTTGAATGGGTCGCCGGCTACAGGACTTACTCGCTCGGCGTCTCCGGACTCTCCTGGGCGACGTTCGTCAAGATCATGAATGGCGGCGAAGCCTATGGCCTGGGGGCCGAGATGCTCAACTTCGGGGCCCTCATTGCTTTCATGGGAGTCAACCTCGCGGCGCTCATGCGCTACTACGTGCGCGAGCCGCGGAAAAAGCTCTCCAACCTGTTCCCTCCGATCGCCGGATTCCTCATCTGCCTGCTGCTGTGGCTGAACCTCAGCCGGCCGGCCAAAATCGCCGGCGTCGTCTGGATGTCGGTGGGCATCGCCTTCGGGGCCTGGAAGACCCGCGGCTTCCGCGGCGACCTGGTGAATTTCGAGCTGCCGCCGGAAGAAGCATGATTTTCTTCGCGGCCTGGGGCAGCGGTCCTTTGCGAGCTTTGCGGTTCGAAGTCTTTTCCAAGTAGAGGTAAGAAATGTCCCGCACGAACACTTTTGTCCTTCTCGCGATCGTAAGTCTCCTGGGCAACGCCCGTGCTCAATCTCCAGCCGGGACAGTCCAGCAGCGTCTCGGCTATCCCGCCTCGGCTCGGCTGTTGATTCTGCACGCCGACGACTATGGCATGGACCACTCGGTCAATCGCGCCACCGCGGAAGCGCTCGAGCGTCACTGGATCACCTCCGCCAGCATCCTGGTACCCTGCCCATGGTTCCTCGAAGCGGCCAACTTCGCCAAGGCCCATCCGGAGGCCGACCTCGGCATCCACCAGGCGCTGAACAGCGAGTGGGCCGAGTTTCGCTGGGGACCGGTGCTCTCGAAAGACAAAGTCCCCAGCCTGCTCGACGCCCAGGGCTATTTTCCGCTCGACACGCCCGAGGTCGCGGCGCGCGCCAAGGCCGAGGAAGCCGAGGCCGAACTGCGCGCCCAGATCGACCGCGCCCGCCAATTTGGCATCAACATCACCCACCTCGACACGCACATGAACGCCGAGTTCGAGTCCCCCGCCCTGTTCGCGCTCTACCGCCAGATGGGGAGCGAGCTTCACTTGCCCGTCCTCATCGCTCGCAGCGGCACCGAGCATGCTGTTCCACCCTTTGCGAAATCAGGTGACGACGTTCTCATCGACCGGGTCATCGAGATGTCTCCGGGAGTTCCCGACAAAGACTGGGCTTCCTGGTATGAGCAGCAACTGGCGGAACTCGGCCCCGGCGTGTACGAGGTCATCCTGCACCTCGCCTACGACGATGAAGAAATGCGGGGCGCCGCCTCCAACCATCCCGACTATGGCGCGGCCTGGCGCCAGCGCGATCTCGACATGGTCAAAAGCCCCGAGTTTCAGAAATTTCTCAAGGACCAGGGATTCATCTTGATCGGGTGGAAGGACCTGGCCAGGGTGCGGCCCAACTAGCACCGGCGGCTTCCTCCGAGAGGGCCGGCGAAGGTTACGACATTCCCCATGGAGTTTTCCCGGGTGTATATTCTCGGCTAGTTGTTCGGCGAGCAATGAACGGTTCGCTTCGCAATACCTTGCTTGTGGGCGTCGCCCTTGGCCTGCTCCTGGGCCTGGGCGGCTTCACCTTTATTTATTCCAAAGGCTACTCCTACCTCACCAACAATCCGGCGGCTTGCGCTAACTGCCATGTGATGCGCGCGCAATATGACGCCTGGCTGAAGTCCAGCCACCGCATGGCCGCCACCTGCAACGATTGCCACACACCCCACAACCTCATCGGCAAGTATGCGGTCAAGGCCAACAATGGCTTCTGGCATTCCTTCTACTTCACCACCGGCTGGTATCCCGACACCATCGAGATCACCAGGTTCGACCACAGGGTTGTGGAGAAGGCCTGCCGCCGCTGCCACGAAACCATAACAGCCGCAATTGACGGAAACGTCGTCCACGGCCGAGCACAAGGGCTCGAGTGCACCCGCTGCCACGCTTCGGTCGGGCACTCCGAGGCTGCCGCCTCCCTGCCCTCACCCGTACTGCTAGGAAGCAAGCATGACTGATACTCCCGGATCCGCTCCGGCGCCTTCCCGCCGCATGCTGGCGCTCGTCGTCGCCTTGGCCGCGCTCTGCACGCTTGCCATCACCGCGCTGCTGATCAACATCTTCGAACGCAAGCAGGAGGCGAAGAACCCCTTCTACCGCGTCGTCGAATTGAATGACACGATCGACGATCCCGCCATCTGGGGCAAGAACTTCCCCATGCAGTATGACCTCTACCTGCGCACCGTCGACATGCAACGCACCAAGTACGGCGGCAGCGAAGCCATGCCGCACTCGCCTACCCAGGCCGACCCGCGCTCGGTCGTGGCCCGCTCCAAACTCGAGCAGGACCCCCGCCTGAAGACCATCTGGGCAGGATATTCCTTCTCCGCCGACTACCGCGAGCGCCGCGGCCACGCCTATATGCTGGACGACCAGACCTTCACCGAGCGGCAGAAGTTCGCCCCGCCCGCTATGTGCATCAACTGCCATGCTTCCATCGTCACCACCTACCTGAAGCTCGGCAACGGCGACCTGATCAAGGGCTTTAACGTCATCAGCGACACGCACATGACCTATGCGCAAATCCGCCAGACCATGAAGCACCCGGTGGCCTGCATCGATTGCCACGATCCCGGCACGATGCAGTTACGGATTACGCGGCCCGCTTTTATCGAGGGCATCCGCGCGCTGAAGGCTGCGCAGGGCATCGCCAACTATGACGTCAACACCATGGCCACCCGTCAGGAGATGCGCTCCTACGTCTGCGGCCAGTGCCATGTCACCTACTACTTCCAGCCCCCCAACAAGCGCCTCACCTTCCCCTGGGCCAAAGGCATCCAGGTCGAAAACATCATTGCTTGGGAGGACGAACAGAAGATCAACGAATGGACCCATCCCGACTCGGGCACGCCGCTCATCAAGGCGCGCCACCCCGAATTTGAAATGTGGAACCAGGGCGTCCACTCGCGCTCCGGGGTCGCCTGCGCCGACTGCCATATGCCCTACATGCGCCAGGGTGGCCTGAAAATCAGCGACCACCAGGTCAACAGCCCGCTGCTCAAGATTAACCGCTCCTGCCAGACCTGCCACCATTTCTCCGAGGAGGAACTGAAAGCCCGCGTCGAGGACATCCAGGACCGCTTCTTCAACTTGCGCAACACCGCGCTCGACGCGCTGGTAGACCTGATCAACGACATCAAGACGGCCAGGCAAAACGGCGCCACAGACGCGCAACTCGCCGCCGCCCGCGACTACCACCGCCGCGGCCAGTTCATGATCGACTTCGTCATGTCGGAGAACTCGATGGGCTTCCACGCTCCGCAGGAAGCCATGCGCATCCTGGGCGACGCCATCAACCTCTGCCGCCTCGGGCAACTGAGCCTGCACGGCGGACCGCCGCCCAGCCACAACCCACCCCACATCGCGGGCAAGCCACCCGCTCGACCCGGAGACTACTCTGCCCTCGCCAGCAATGGAATGAATTAGGGGCCGCCGCCAACCGGGCCCCACAAACCGCCGAATCCTCTGCAAACCGACAAGGGCCCCTTGACGCTTCAGCAGCCCTGCCGGAAGCTGACGGGCAATCCTCCCAACTACGGTGATCCGTTGGGCGGAGGCATCTTCAGCGTCGTCGTCGCGGGCGAGCACACCGACGGCCGATACCCCGGCCTGTTCCCCGGGATCTGGGAAGCTCCCGGCGGCCCTGACTCTCTGAACTCTGGCTGCGCCCGTTGCCACGCCCTTGCGCCCCAACCCTGAAAACGGCGCTAGTATTTTTGTACTATTATCCCGGCTCCCACCGCGGTCTATCCTTCTCCCCACAACCATTCGCGCTCGTAGCGGTGTGATGCGAGCAGCCCGGAATCCTGGTTTTTCAGCATGTCACCTTCGCCGCGTACGCTTGGGCAAAAAGTCCTGTTCACGCTGGTCGCGTTCTTGACCGCGTCAGCGGTCTATCTCTACGCCTTCCCGCAAACCAACGTTTTCTACGCTTCCATCGTTCTCCTCCACCTGCTCTGTGGCACTGCTGCCACGCTGCTGCTTCTGCCCTGGTTCGCGCGCCTGGTGCGCGAGGGGAGCTGGCTGAGCCTGGGCGGCTGGACGCTGTTTCTGATCAGCGCGGCCCTGGGATTCTGGCTGGTGCACACCGGCGGGCTGCGGTCGGAGTGGAAGTGGCTCTACGGGCACATCCTTGTCAGTGCCGCCGCCCTGGCCTTTCTGGCCGCCGAATTCGCCGCCCCTCGCGGCGCGATCAAGAACGCGCATGCTTCCTCAGTTCTGCGCCTCGCCTTGTGTCTCGCGCTCGCAGCGGGACTGGGCTTCGGCATGACGTACCTGCGCGAGTCGCGCTGGGTAAATCGCGCCCGCATTGCAAACCCCGTCATGCCGCCCTCAACCATGGACCAGGAAGGCGATGGACCTCAAGGTCCATTTTTCCCCAGCTCCGCCCAGGTATACGGGCACAAGAAGATCCCCAGCAGGTTCTTCATGGAGTCGGATTCCTGCAAGCGTTGCCACGAGGACATCTACAACCAGTGGTTCAGCTCGGCCCACCACTTCTCCTCATTCAACAATCAGTGGTACCGCAAGTCGATCGAGTACATGCAGGACACCATCGGCACTCGCCCTTCCAAGTGGTGCGGCGGATGCCATGACCCGGCCGTGCTCTATGCCGGACTGATGGACACTCCCATCAAGCAGATCGTGCACACCGCTCCCGCGCAGGCTGGATTGGGCTGCATGATGTGCCACTCCATCGCCGCCGTGAAGTCGACCATGGGCCAGGGCGACTTCTACCTCGAATACCCCGAACTGCATGAACTGGCGGCCAGCAAGAACCCGGTCGTGCGCTACCTGCACGATTTCCTGGTGAAGCTGAATCCGGAGCCCCACCGGCGCGCCTTCCTCAAGCCCTTCATGAAAACGCAGACCGCGGAGTTCTGCTCCTCCTGCCACAAAGTTCATTTGGATGTTCCCGTGAACCACTACCGCTGGCTGCGCGGCTTCAACGAGTACGACAACTGGCAGGCCAGCGGCGTCTCCGGGCAAGGCGCCCGTTCCTTCTACTATCCCAAGAACCCGCAGCAATGCGCCGATTGCCACATGCCGCTGGAGAAGTCCGCCGACATGGGCAACATCGACGGCAAAGTGCACTCGCATCGCTTCCCGGCCGCCAACACCGCCCTGCCCACCGCCAACCAGGATGACGTCCAGTTGAAGGCGACCGAGTCTTTCCTTAAAGCCGGTATCCTGAGCGTCGACATTTTTGCCCTGTCGCCCGCTCAAGCGGTCTCCAAGCCGGGCGCGGCCGGCGAGTCCGAGGTGGCCACCACCTTCGCCGTGGGAGAAGAGGGAGAGACCAAGCTGGCTGCTGCGGGCAGCCAGGCCGTGCCCGTCACCGCTCCTCTCAACCGCGTGCAACCCGCGCTCCGCCGCGGCGACACCGTGCGCCTCGACGTGGTCGTGCGCACCAAGAAAGTTGGTCATTTCTTCCCTGGCGGCACCGTCGACGCCTACGACACCTGGCTTGAGCTGAAGGCTACCGATGACAAGGGCCAGACGATTTTCTGGAGCGGCATGGTCGAGGACAATGGCAAGGGTCCGGTGGAACAAGGCGCGCACTTCTATCGCTCGCTCCAGATCGACGAGCACGGCAATCCCATCAACAAGCGCAACGCCTGGGCCACGCGCTCGGTCGTCTACGTTCGCCTGATCCCGCCCGGCGCGGCCGACACCGTGCACTATCGCGTCCACATTCCCCAGAATGCCGGCCACACCATCACGTTCCGCGCGAAGCTCTGCTATCGCAAGTTCGCCTGGTGGGGCACGCAGTTCTCCTTTGCCGGCCAGCCGGATCCCGCCCACCCCGAACTAGTCACTCCCAATTACGACGACCGCAAGTTCACCTTCGACGCCCCCCTCGACGGGGTCTCGGCCAAGGAGCAGAAGGTCCCCGACGTGCCCATCGTCGTCATCGCGGGCGACGAGGTCACTCTGCCGGTCGCCGCCAAAGGCGCAGCCGCCCCGGCCTCGAAAGTCGAACTAAAGGCCGAAGACTGGCAGCGCTGGAACGACTACGGCATCGGCCTGCTTCTGCAGGGGGACCTCAAAGCCGCGCGGGTCGCGTTTCAGAAGGTCACTGAAATTGACCCCAAGAATCCCGACGGCTGGGTCAACATCGGGCGCGCCGCCCTGCAGGAAGGCGACGTCGACACCGCCCGTACTGTCCTTGAGCAAGCGCTCGCGCTCAATCCCAACCTCGCCCGCGCGAATTATTTCTACGCCCGCGTTCTGCGCGCGGAAGGCAAATACGACGAAGCCGCCGGCCGTCTTCGCAACGTCCTCGCGCAGTATCCCCGCGACCGCGTCGCCCTCAACGACCTCGGGCGCATCCAGTTCCTGCAGCGCCAGTACAACGATGCCGTGAAGACACTCGAATCCGTCCTCACGATCGACCCCGAAGACCTGCAGGCGCATTACAATCTCATGCTTTGCTATAACGGTCTTGGGAACGAGAAACTGGCCAAGGAGCACGAAGCCCGTTACCTGCGCTTCAAGGCCGACGAGGCGTCCCAGACCATCACCGGCAAGTACCGGCAAGAACATCCGGAAGACAACAACGAGCGGCAAGCGGTCCACGAGCACCTCTCGGTGCCGTTGCCCGCGATCCATCAACAACACACCGCGCGACAGGCCGCGCGACATACCACAACCATCGCCCGCGCATCACAGTAGGGCCACAGGTCATGAGCAAACTCGGCTTCCTTCTTCTTTCTCTCGCTCTGGCGGCGCCCTCCGCGGCCCAAACCATCCAGTTCCGCGACATCACGGCCCAGGCCGGCATCCACTTTATTCACAACAACGCCGCCTTCGGAAAAAAGTGGCTGCCGGAAACGCTGGGCTCGGGCGCCGCCTTCATCGACTACGACAACGATGGTTATCCCGACATCCTGCTGGTGAACGGCGAAGACTGGCCCGGTCATGCCAAGACAGCCTCTACCCTCAAGCTCTACCACAACAATCACGACGGCACGTTCACCGACGTTACGCAGAAAGCCGGCCTCGCGGTCTCGCTGTTCGGCATGGGCGTGGCGGTCGGCGACTACGACAACGACGGGTACGACGACCTGTTCATCACCACCCTCGGCCAGAGCCGCCTGTTCCACAACAATGGCAACGGAACCTTCACCGACGTGACCAAGTCCGCCGGCCTGTGGGGGCCGAACGAACTCTCAACCAGCGCCGCCTGGGTCGATTACGACCGCGACGGCAAGCTTGACCTCGTCGTCGCCAACTACGTGCAGTGGTCGCCGCAGACCGACATCTACTGCACCCTCGACGGCGCCCACAAGTCCTACTGCACGCCCGAGTCCTACCGGGGAGCCACCGCGCGCCTCTGGCACAACTTGGGCGGCGGCAAGTTCGAAGATGCCACCCAGAAAGCCGGCCTCTTTGACTCCACTTCCAAAAGCCTCGGCGTCGCCATCCTCGACTACAACAACGATGGCTGGCCCGACATTCTCCTCGCCAACGACACCCAGCCCAACAAGCTCTACCTGAACAAGCAGAACGGCACCTTCGAGGAGAAGGCTGTCGCCGCCGGCGTCGCCTTCAGTGAAGACGGCGTGGCCCGCGCCGGCATGGGTGTCGACGCCGCCGACTACGACCGCTCCGGCCATCCCAGCCTCATCATCACCAACTTCGCCAACCAGATGCTCTCTCTCTACCACAACGAGGGCAATGGCCTGTTTGTCGACGAAGCCCCTCGCTCGGAGGTCGGCCGCAACACGCTGGTCACCCTCGGCTTCGGCTGCTTCTTCTTCGATTACGACAACGATGGCTGGCCCGACATTTTCATCGCCGACGGCCACATCGAAAACGAAATCGAGCGCGTCCAGAAGCGCGTGTCCTATGCCGAGCCTCCGCACCTGTTCCGCAACCTGGGCGGCGGAAAATTCCAGGAAGTCACCTCGCAGATGGGCGCAGCGTTTGCTTCCCCGAAAGTCGCCCGCGGCGCCGCCTACGCCGACATCGACAACGACGGCGCCCTCGACATCCTCGTCACCACCAACGGCGGCCGCCCCTGGCTTTTCCACAACGAAGGAACCACTCGCCACAGTCTCCGCCTGAAGCTGGTCGGGACCAAGTCCAATCGCGACGGGATTGGCGCGGTCGTCCGCGTCACCACCGGCGGCGACAAGCAGTGGCAGATGCTGCGCAGCGGTTCCAGCTACCTCTCGCAGAGCGAGCTGGTCCTGACCTTCGGCCTGGACAACGCCACGAAAGCCGATGCCATCGAGATCCAGTGGCCCAGCGGCCAGGTCGATAAACTCTCCAGCATCGCCGCTGACCAGACCCTCACCGTGCAGGAGGGCAAAGGGGTCATCAGCAATCGTGCCTACGGGAAGCCAAAGAAAACGGATCGCTCAACCCAGTCGGCCAGGAATTCAGCACTACGCTGATCAACCGCCGCCGCCACCGGGACGCCCGGAGACCCCAAGGAATCCTCCCTGATCGTCCCTGCCCTCTGTGGTTTATGATTTCCCCGGAGCACGCAAACGATCAGCGCCCATGAAACTCAGAGTCTGGATCTGGACCATCGGCCTCGCCTTTGTCGGCTTCGCGCTGGCCGATCGCGGCGCCGCGCCCAGCCCGCTCCGGGAAACGCTGGGCGCCAGCATCGGCGCCATCGCAGGTTTCGCCGTGGGCTGGGGTCTGCAGCGCCTGCTTGAGATGGGACGGCGGCGCTGAGCGGCACTTCCGCGATCTCTTTATGTTGTCCTCCGTCCCAATCTCCCGACTGGGCTTTGAAAGGGCGCGCCTTCAGGCGTGTCGTAGGAGCCCAATTGAAGACTTGGGCTCGAACCCCTGGGGTTCGCCGCGGCTTATAGGATATTCTGAAGCACACCTTCATTATGACTCTGCCCCGTGTTGCATTTCTCGCACTTCTGTTTGCCACTGGCGCCGCAATCTTCACAGCCGCTCCCCGCGCTTCCCATGACGACGCCACCTCCCAATCCGCCGAAGCGTCCCGCCTCAACAACATCGGCGTCGCCTACATGAACCAGCAGTTGTTCGAAAAGGCGCTCAAGAATTTCGAGGCGGCCAGTGCGCAGGATCCCTCCCTGCACATCGCCAAGCTTAACTGCGGAGTCGCCCTGCTCAATCTGCAGAAGATCGACGACGCCAGATCGCTGCTGGAAGACGCCGCCAAACAAAATCCCAAAGACGCCAACGCCTGGTACAACCTCGGCCTGCTCTACAAAAACACCAACGAGACCGACAAGGCCGCCGCTGCCTTCCAGCGCGTCACTGAAATCGATCCCAACGACGCCGACACCTGGTACTTCCTCGGCAGCGTCTACGCCCAGTCCAAGCAATATCCGCAGGCCATTCAAGCCTTCGAACACGCGCTCAAGCTGAACCCCCTGCATGCATCAGCCGAGTTTGGAATCTCGCGCGCCTACCAGCAGTCGGGCGACCCCGACCATGCCCGCGAGCACTTGAAGAAATTCCAGTACATCAAGGACAGCAAGCTCGGCTCCCCCATGAGCCTCGCCTACGGCGAGCAGGGCAAGTACTCGCGTGCAGAGGAGTCGCCGGGCGTCGTCGAGACGGTCCCCCCGCAGATTCCGGTGAAGTTTGTGGATGTGACGAAGGAGGCAGGGTTGTCCTATACGCCGGTTACTGATCCGGCGAATACCGCGGAGTCGGGTGCATGCTTCCTCGACTATGACAATGACGGCAAGATCGATCTTTTTCTTCCCAACCATGGTGCGCAAGGGCGCATTTCGCTATATCACAACCTTGGAAACGGCAAGTTCGATGATGTGACGAAGCAGGCGCGATTAGATCCGGCGACGCGGGGAGCAGGCTGCACGACAGGAGATTACGACAATGATGGCTTCGCGGACATCGCGGTTGCCGTGAATGGGCACGCAAGAATCTTCCACAACGAAAAGAACGGCACGTTTAAAGACGCCACAGAGACTGCTGGCCTCTCGAGTGCAAGTATCGCAGAGATCCTGGGGCAATCGTCAGCCAGGGCGGCGACTGCTTTAACTTTCATCGACTATGACCACGATGGCGACCTGGATCTCTTTACGGCATGCTCTCCGACCTTATGCAGTTCCCCAAGTACCGCAAACGAGATGTGGCGTAACAACGGAGATGGGACTTTCACGCAAGTCACCCACGAAACAGGAATAGCCGCCGGAGTGGACGGCGGCTACGGTGCCATTGGCACTGACTACAACAACGACCGTGCCGTCGATCTCCTCGTTTCTGATTCTGCCCCGGCCATCTTCGAGAACCCTCGCGAAGGAAAATTTATCGCGCGCAAACTCTGGTCGTCACCGATGCCATCCGCAGTCGTAGGCGTCGCCGTCCTCGACTTCAACCACGACGGCTGGATGGACGTCGCCTTCACCCACATGGGCGAACCTGGCATCTCGCTCTGGCGAAACAACCAAGGGAAGACTTTCGATCGAGTCGATCTTCCCGCAACCAACTGGGTACGCGCCTTCGGCATCGACGCTTTCGACTACGACAATGATGGCTGGGTCGACCTCGTCGCCGTGGGCGAGACCAAAGACGGCAAGGGCGAAGTCCGCCTCTTCCGCAATCTCGGCCCCAATGGATGGAAAGACGTCACCACCGACGCCGGCCTTGACAAGATCCAACTGAAAGATCCGCGCGCTATCATCACCGGCGACTACGACAACGACGGCGCCGTCGACCTGCTCATCACCCAGAATCATGGTCCAGCCGTTCTGCTGCGTAACGAAGGCGGCAACCAGAACAACTGGTTGCGCCTGAACCTGAAAGGTCTCAACGACAACAAGTCGGCCATCGGCACCAAGGTCGAAATCTTCTCGGGCGGCAACCGCCAGAAATTCGAGATCTACGGATCGAACGGCTACCTCGGCCAGAACTCTCCCTATCTCACCGTGGGCCTCGGCCAGGCCAAGCAGGCCGACGTGGTGCGCATGCTCTGGCCTACCGGCGTGCTCCAGGACGAGATCGAAGTCGCCGCCAACCGCGAGCAGTTCTATCTCGAACTCGACCGCCGGGGCAGTTCCTGTCCCACGCTGTTTGTCTGGGACGGCCACCACTATGAACTGGTCGGCGACGTGATTGGTGCCGGAGTCGTTGGCCACTGGGTCGGACCGAACGAGCGCAACGTGCCGCGCCCCGCCGAATACATCAAGGTTGAGCGCAACACGATCCATCCGAAAGATAGCAAGCTCAGTTTCCGCCTGATGGAGCCCATGGAAGAAGCCGTCTACCTCGACGAGGTAAAGCTGTTCGCCGTCGATCACCCGTCCACCTTTGACGTCTTTCCGAACGAATACTTCGCCAGCAACCCGCCCTTCCCGGCGTTCCGCGTGATCCAGAGCCGCAACGCGCAACTGCCCGCCGCCGCCCACGACGAGCACGGCCACGACCTGTTGCCCGCCCTGCGCGCACATCAGTATTTCGGCGACTTCGAACTGCTGCCCTTCCACGGATTCACCAAAACCCACTCCCTCGAGCTCGACCTCGGTGAACCCTACCGCCGTGGCCCGCTCGTGCTCCTCATGCACGGTGAAACCGAGTACTTCACCGCCACCAGCGTCTACGCTGCCCACCAGGCGAAGGTCGAAGCGATCGCGCCCTACGTGGAAGCCCTGGATCCGAGCGGCAAGTGGGTCCGCGTGCTCGACGACATGGGCTTCCCGGCGGGCGGCCCGCGCACGATCACTCCCGACCTCACCGGCAAGTTGCCCATCGGCTCGCAGCGTATCCGCATCACCACGAACCTACAGGTTTACTGGGACGACATCCGCATAGATCGATCCCGACAGGACGGCGAAGTGCGGATGAACCCCATTCGCCTGGAAAGCGCCCACCTCAGCTTCTACGGGCATCCGCGCCAGATCGAAGGCGAGCCCCGGGGCAACGTGAAATATGTGTATGAAGAAGTCAGCCCCACCGGACCCTTCGCCCGCCAGGCCGGCGCCTACACCCGCTACGGCGACGTCCGGCCGCTGCTCACCTCCTTCGACGACCGCTTTGTCATCTTCGGCACCGGCGACGAGATCGCCCTCGAGTTCGACCCCGCCATGCTTCCCGCCCTTCCCGCCGGCTGGGTGCGCGACTATTTCTTCCTCGTCAACGGCTACGAAAAAGACATGGATTTCTACGCCGCCGACGGCTTCACCGTCGAACCCCTGCCGTTCAAAGCGATGCCCGGGTATCCCTACCGGGGATCCTATCCGGCCGACCGCGAGCACCTCGACTATCAGCTCGAATACAACACCCGCCACGTGTCGGGGAACGAACAGCGGGCGTATTCATATCACTACCCCCCGGCGCAGATGCCATGAACAACCGCGGTTCAACGCCAGAATTGAACGGCTAGGCAAACTGCAGTCTGAAGGATTGTCATTCCGAACCGCCTGCAGCCCGAGGCGAAGACGCCAGAGGAATCCGCCGGCGCGCGGAGCGACCGCCCCTCCAGCGCGCCACGTCCGGAACCGCCCGGCTTCACGGCGAAGCCGCCTGCCCTGCACACAACTCGCACCCATCCCAACGCGCGTGTTATGTTCATTAACTTCGGGACCGGAGCAGGCGCCCGACTGTGCTGAGGCCAGCGTGATTCGTTCGTTCAAAGGAAAGCACCCAGCCATTCCGTCGACGTGCTACGTCGACGCCTCCGCGCAGGTCATTGGCGACGTCGTGCTGGGCGAGCACGCCAGCGTGTGGATGAACGCCGTGCTGCGCGGCGACGTGCACGAGATCCGCATCGGCGCCCACTCCAACGTGCAGGACTGTTCCGTGCTGCACGGCATGAAGCAGCAGTACGGCGTCTACGTGGGAGAGTTTGTGACCATCGGACATTCGGTCACGCTGCATGGATGCGTCGTCGAAGACCGCTGCCTGATCGGCATGGGCTCGACGATTCTGAACGGCGCTCGGATCGGCGCGGGATCGATCATCGCCGCCGGCACGCTGATCCCGGAGAAGACCATTGTCGAGCCCGAATCGCTCTGGATGGGCTCGCCGGGAAAATTCCGCCGCAAGCTCCGACCCGAAGATCAGGAGACGATCCTGCGCTACGCGCGGAATTACCTGGGCTACAAGGATGAGTATTTGAGAGAGAGATAGAAGCAGTCAGCGTTCCGCCCCCGGAAGCGGCGGGCCATTGTCGAAAGTCCCTGCGGGACTGTTGGAAAGGAAATAGAGATTTGATTAAGGCAGTGCGGGGCACGAGAGACCTTCTGCCGCCGGAAACGGCGTTGTGGAACTTCGTCGAAGCCAAAGTGCGCGAGGTGATGCGCGCCTACAATTTCCAGGAAATCCGTACCCCGATTTTCGAGTCGACCGAACTCTTCGCCCGCGGAGTCGGCGAAGAGACCGACATCGTCTCGAAGGAAATGTACACCTGGGAAGATCGCGGCCGCGCGGAATCCGACAAAGGCCAGTCCCTCACCCTCCGCCCCGAAAACACCGCCGGCGTGGTGCGCGCTTACATCGAGCACAAGCTCTGGGATCGCGGCCTCAACAAGCTCTACTACATCGGACCCCAGTTCCGCCGCGAGCGTCCGCAGAAAGGGCGCTACCGCCAGTTCTACCAGATCGGCGCCGAGGTCCTCGGACCCTCGACTGCCGGCAGCGAATCGCCCGCGCGCGACGCCGAGATCCTCGAGATGCTCGCCACGCTGCTCGACCGGCTCGGCCTCCAGAGCTGGATCCTGCAACTCAACTCCGTGGGCTGTCCCGCCGACCGCGCGCGCTTCAATGACGCTCTCAAAGCCGCCCTCGCCCCCGCTGCCGCGCAGATGTGCGCTGACTGCCAGCGCCGCGCCGTCACCAACCCGCTGCGCGTGTTCGACTGCAAGGTCCCCGCGGACCAGCCCATCATCGAAAAGCTGCCCCGCATCGGCCACTTTCTCGACGAGGGCTGCCGCAAGCACTTTCAACAAGTGCAGGCCCTCCTGACCTCCGTCGGTGTCCCGTACACCCTAAACGATCGCCTGGTGCGCGGCCTCGACTACTACACCCGCACCGCCTTCGAATTCACCCACGGCGCGCTCGGGGCCCAGAACGCCATCCTCGGCGGCGGCCGCTACGACGGTCTATCGGAGGCGCTCGGCGGCCCGCCTGCCCCCGGCATCGGTTTCGCCATCGGCGAAGACCGCCTGGTGATGTCGCTCGCCGAATCCGCCGCGAACGTCACCCAGAAGCCCGACGTCTATATCGCGCCGCTTGGCGAAGGGATGAACCGCGCAGCCGCCCCGTTGGCCCGCGAACTGCGCCGCGGAGACCTCGTCGTCGAACTCGGCGACGAAAGCTTCCGGTTGAAAAAATCCTTCGACGCCGCAACCAGGCTCGGCGCCCGCTATGTTCTGATTGTCGGTGAGAATGAGGTAAAGGCCAATACCTTCACCTTGAAGAATCAGCAGAGTGGAGAGCAAAACTTAGTGCCGCGCCCAGAGCTGAGCAGGTGGCTCAAGCAACACTCTTGACCGCAAAGCCCACGAAGACTCGGCGACGACTTCGCCCCCTTTGCGCGTAGCCGCAGCACGGTTACTCGCTGGCCACGGCCGGCACCGCCTGCTTCGGCAGCGGAGTCGGCGGCGCCACTTCGCGCAGCATGTAGGCATTCGCCAGGTACTGCTGCACCATGCGCTGCGTATTGAAGAACGATCCGTTCAGCGCGATCGCCGAGCGCATCACCTCCGTATAGCGGTGAGGATTCCCGTAGAACATGGGCAGGATCTGGCGCTCCAGCTTGTCATACAGCGTCGCCACCTCCGACGCCGCGTCCTCAATAATGTCCGTATTCCCGATCGCCCAGCCGGTGATGCCCTCGATCCAGCCTTCCGCCCACCAGCCGTCGATCACGCTGAAACTCGGCACCCCGTTCAACGCCGCTTTCATGCCGCTCGTGCCCGAGGCCTCCTGCGGGCGCATGGGCGTGTTCAGCCACACGTCCACTCCGCTCGTGATCAGCCGCCCCCAGTTCATGTCGTAGTTCTCCACGTACACCGAGCGAATGGCATCGGAAACCGAAGCCGCCCCTTCGAACACCTGGCGGATGATCTTCTTGCCGCCCTCGTCGCGCGGATGGGCCTTGCCCGCGTAGACCAGCTGAATCGGTCCCACGTCGCGCGCGATCCGCCGCAGCCGCTCCCGGTCCTGGAACAGCAAGTCCGCCCGCTTGTAGGTGCTGGCGCGCCGCGCAAACCCGATCGTGAACGCCTTGGGATCGAGCCCCACCGATGTCCGATGCCGGATCTCGGCGAACAGCGCTTCCTTCGCCGTCCCGTGCGCGACCCGGATGTCCTCCAGCGGAATGCTGATGGCGTACCGCAGATAGTTATTGTCGGTCCGCCAGCCGGGAATGTAGTGGTCGAACAGCTCGCGAAAGGCTGGCGACGTCCAGGTCAGGGCGTGCACCCCGTTGGTGATCGCGCTGATCGCATAGTTGGGAAACATGCCGCGCGACACTTCCCCGTGGCGCATGGCCACGCCGTTCACGTATCCGGAAAAGCGCAGGGCCAGGTAAGTCATGTTCAACGCGTCGTGGTGCAGCGCCTGTGTCTCCTCCAGCAGTTTCACCCGGTCCTCGCCCAGCACCTGGCGCACCAGCGGCTTGGGGAACTGGTCATGTCCGGCGGGAACCGGAGTGTGCGTGGTGAAGATGCACATGCGCCGGATGCCGTCGATGTCCAGTTGCTTCACCCGTCCGGCAAAGCTCTGGTCCAGCCGCCGCTCGAGCAAGCCCAGCGCCAGCAGCGCCGAATGCCCTTCGTTCATGTGGAACGCCTGGATCTTGTCGTACCCGAGTTTCTGCAGCAGTTTCAGGCCGCCCAGCCCAAGAATCACTTCCTGGGCCAACCGATAGTGCTCATCTCCCCCGTAGAGGAACTCCGTGAGCCGCCGGTCTCCCTCGGCGTTCTCGGGCAGGTTGGTATCGAGCAGGTAGACGGCCACTGTGTCCCCGTCCACCCCCTGCACATCAAACTCCCAGGCCCGGATCCAAACCTGGCGTCCCTCGATTTCGAGATTGACCTTGCCCTCCACCGGCTTCAGCAGCCGCTCCGGTTCCCACTGCTGCGGCTGCTCGCTCTGTTGCCCCGCAGCATCCAGGTGCTGCCGGAAGTAGCCGCTGCGATACACCAGGCTCACCGCGACCAGGGGCGCGCCCAGGTCCGCCGCAGATCGTAGCGTGTCGCCCGCCAGCATTCCCAGACCGCCGCTGTAGGTCGGCATGTTGGGGTCGAGCGCGATCTCCATGGAAAAATAGGCGATGGTTGGAGACTTCGAACGTGGCCTCATAGGAAAAACAGCGGCTGGCAAACTTCCCTGCAACTTGGCAGTTTACCGGACTCTGATCTGTGATTATAGACGACCGCTCCCCCCAGCCCTGGCGCCGTTTGGTCATCTCCTTCGGCACCCGACCTTTTCCATCGCTTCCAATGAGTTAGGATTTCCTTCATGCCCACCGAATCCCCCTCCCGCCGCGTGGGTTTGGCGCGGGCCCTTTCCAAGCTCGGCTATTGCTCCCGCACCCAGGCCTTCGCGCTCGTCCGCAGCGGTCGAGTTCGTCTCAATGGCTCCCTGACCCGCAATCCGGAATCGCCCGTTCGCTTGGAGCGGGACCGTATCGAGGTCGACGGCTCCCCGCTTCGCAGCGCCGAGATGGTCTATCTGATGATGAACAAGCCGCGCGGCCTGCTCACCACCGCTTCCGATGAGCGAGGGCGCGACACCGTCTACTCTCTGCTTCCCCAAGGACTGCCCTGGATCGCTCCGGTCGGGCGCCTCGACAAAGCCAGCGAGGGCCTCCTTCTTCTTACCAATGACTCGGAGTGGGCGGCCCAGATCCTCTCCCCTCTGAGCCACCTCGACAAGACCTACCACGTCCAAATCCGCGGCCACGCTCCTGATCACCTCCTCGATCGTCTCGTGGAGGGTATTCGCACCCCTAACGGCGACCGGCTCTCCGCTCTGCGCGCCTCCCGGCTGCGGGCGGGCGACAAAAATGCCTGGCTCGAGATCGTCCTCCAGGAGGGGAAGAACCGTCAGATTCGGCGAATGCTGCAAGCCCTGGGATTTGAGGTCCTGCGTTTGGTGCGCGTCGCCATCGGAAATCTCAAACTGGGAGACCTTCTCAAAGCAGAGGTCCGCCCGCTCACCCCCGACGAAAAGGTCCTCCTCGGCCTCGGCTCTGGGTATTCCAACCGCCTCCCGAATGCGGCAAGGCCGCCGCGCCCTTAAGCTAGTCCTTAACGAACGGATACCCCTTCTCGCGCCACCCGCGCACCCCGCCATCCATCGACATCACGTTGGTGTAGCCCATCTTCTGCAGATTGTCGGCCGCCAGCGCCGAGCGGAAGCCGCCTCCGCAATACAGCACCAGCGGCGTGTTTACGTCGGGAAACTTCACCTCGATGTCCCGCTCAATGATGCCTTTGCCCAGATGGATCGCCCCCGGCAAATGGTCCTTCTGGTATTCGCTTTCCTCGCGAACATCCACCAGCGCAAATCTCTCGCCGCGGTCCATCCGCGCCTTGATTTCCTCCACCGTCGTTTCTCGGATTCGCGTTTTGGCGTCTTCTACAATCATCAGGAAGCGCGGCGAGTGATGAACGGCCATCCCTGTCCCCCTTAACAAACCGGACTCAACCACCGATCCCACAGTCTACCGAAACCAGCGCGGCTGCGGCCGTCCCGCCTGCAAAACTCCGGCGCAAGTCGTACCATCAAAGATCGCCGGCCGGGCCGCCGCTAGATTCCCGAATCCCGGCAACGTGCTTCCTCGTCTAAGGCTACAAGCGGGGGGCGGCTCGCGCGGCCCCCGGCTCAGCTTCATCCCCCATCAAGGAACCGGATCCATGGCAGTGCCTGCAATCCTAACGGTCGATGACGAACCCGAAGTATTGCGCGCCGTCGAGCGCGACTTGCGCCGCAAATATGGCAAGGACTACCGCATCCTGGGCGCCAACTCCGGCCATAGTGCCGTCGAACTGCTGCAGCAGCTGAAGACCCGCGGCGACCGCCTAGCGCTCACGGTCGCCGACCAGCGCATGCCGCAGGTGTCGGGCCTCGATGTGCTCGGCCACGCCATGCAGCTGTTCCCCCAGGCCAGGCGCGCCCTGCTCACCGCCTACGCCGACACCAACGCCGCCATCGCCGCCATCAACACCGCCAAGGTCCACTACTACCTCCTCAAGCCCTGGGACCCGCCCGAGGAGAAGCTCTATCCCGTTCTCGACGACTTGCTCGAAGATTTCCAGGCCGGCTACAAGGCCCCCTACCACGGCCTTCGCGTGCTGGGCACTCGCTGGTCTCCTTCCAGCCACCAGATCAAGGATTTCCTCGGGCGCAATCAGGTCCCCTATCAGTGGACCGACCTGGAGATTGCCACTCCCGATCAGGAAGTCCAGCAACTGATCCCCAATGTCGATCTGAAGTCTGCTTCCCTGCCCCTGGTGGTCTTGCCCGGCGGCGAAGTGCTCTCCAATCCGCAAGTCGACGATCTGGCGGCCCACATCGGTTTGCGCACTCGCGCCCAGACTACTTTCTACGACTTCGTCATCGTCGGCGGCGGCCCAGCTGGCTTGGCCGCTGCCGTTTATGGCGCCTCCGAGGGCCTCAAAACCTTGTTGGTTGAGCGTTCCGCCCCCGGCGGACAGGCCGGCATGAGTTCCCGTATCGAGAACTATCTCGGTTTCCCCTCCGGGCTCACCGGGGCCGATCTGGCGCGTCGCGCCTTCACCCAGGCCAGGCGCTTCGGAGCGGAAATTTTGTCTCCCCAGGAAGCCGTCGGCCTTCGGGTCGACGGCCCTTACCGGTTCGTGAGGCTGCGCGATGGCAGCGAGATCAGCTGTCATGCGCTGCTCATCGCCAGCGGCCTCTCCTGGCGCAAGCTCGACATCCCCGGCATCGAGCCTCTCCAGGAAGCCGGTGTGTACTACGGCTCATCGATGACCGAGGCCCAGCTGTGCAGCGGCGAAGACGTCTTCGTCGTCGGCGGCGCCAATTCCGCCGGGCAAGCCGCCGTTTACTTCTCCCAGTTCGCACGCTCCGTCACCATGCTGGTCCGCGCCGACTCGCTCCAGAAGAGCATGTCGCAGTACTTGATTGATCAGATCCGCGAGCTCCCCAACATTAAGGTCGAGACCAATGCCGAAGTGGTTGAGGTCCACGGCAACGGCCACCTGGAATCCATCACCATCGTCAACCAGGCCACCGACTCGCTCCGCACCGAGTCCACCAGCGCTCTGTTCATCTTCATCGGCGCCGTCCCCTGCACCGGCTGGCTGCGCGGACTGCTGCCCATGGACGAGCGCGGCTACCTGCTCACGGGCTCAATGCTGCCCCGCGACGGTGACCGCCCCAAAGGGTGGAAAGAAGACCGTGACCCATTTATTTTTGAAAGCGTCATCCCGGGCGTGTTCGCCGCCGGCGATACCCGTCACTCTTCCATCAAGCGAGTGGCTTCGGCGGTCGGCGAAGGCTCCATCACCGTGCAGATGGTCCACCAGTATCTGAGCAAGGTGAAGTGAGAGAACTGCGGTGCACCCACAGGTCCAGGACATCCTCCATCACGGATATCTTTGGCTCTTTCTGGCCGCTCTGCTCGAGCGCCTCGGCCTGCCCTTGCTCGTCACGCCCGTGATCATCGGGGCCGGCGCCGTCGCCGGCATGGGTGAGATCAGTCTGTTTTGGGTGATCGCGTGGGCTACCCTGGCCGCCGAACTCGGCGACGCCGCCTGGTATGAACTCGGCCGCGCCCGCGGCTCATCCGTCCTGCGTCTGCTGTGCCGCATCTCCCTCGAGCCCGACTCCTGCGTGCGCAAGTCCGAGAACACCTTCGCCCGGCACACCACCGGCTCCCTCATTTACTCCAAGTTTCTGCCCGGCGTCGGCCGCCTGGCCGCTCCCCTGGCCGGCATGGCGGCAATGTCGCGCCGGCGTTTCCTGCTGGTCAATCTCTTGGGCACGCTCTTGTGGGCGGCCGGGTCCGCTCTCATTGGCTTCGTTCCCGCCCGCAAACTTCCCATCGATGTCGTCCTCGAGCAGCTGGCCGGATGGCTTCTCCTGGCATTACTGCTGGCGGTCATCGCCAACATCCTCTGGAAGTACGTACAGCGGCGGAAATTCATCCGTTCGCTGTGGATCTCCCGCATCACCCCGGAGGACTTGAAGATCGCCATGGACCGCGGCGAGCGTCCGTTCGTCGTGGACCTGCGCCATCCGCTCGAATTCATCACCAACCCCCGCACCGTTTCCACCGCCGTCCGCATTTCTCCCGACGAATTGCCCCGCCGCCACGCAGAAATCCCTCGCGATCGCGAAGTCGTTCTCTACTGCACTTGCCCCAGTGAAGCCACCAGCGCCAAGGTCGCCATGGAGTTGAGGAAGATCGGCGTCGCCCGCGTGCGCCCCCTGCAGGGGGGACTCAAGGCCTGGGAAGACCGTGGGTTTCCCGTGGACGAGTTCTATTCCCAGGAAGAGGTTCGAGCCGTGTCCTGAGGGCGCTTCGGCACCCTCCTTGCTCCGCTCTGTTGCGAATCGCCACACTCCACAGCGTGACCATCGGCCAGCACACCGACGGTCCCCGCAGCTGACTCTTTTTTGTGATCCATATCACAACCTCAAGTGATCGGCCGGTGGTATAGTCCACCCAGAGTCGATCATGAGCACGCCCTACGGCATCCAGATCACGGAAAACTGCATGCTGTGCAAACTGCGGCAGGATGGATACTTCTGCGACCTGCCCAAAGCCTCTTTGGAAGAGCTGGAAAAAGTAAAGTACGCGAGCGCTTACCCTCAGGGCGCTGTTCTCTTTGTCGAAGGTCAGGCGCCGCGCGGCGTCTACATGATCTGCAGTGGCCGCGTGAAGCTCTCCACCACTTCGCGGGACGGCAAGACTCTCATCCTGCGCATCGCCCAGCCTGGTGAAGTCCTCGGTCTGCACGCCACCGTTTCCGGCAAGCCCTACGAACTCACCGGCGAAACCCTGCAACCCTGCCAGCTCGATTTCATCCGCCGCGACGACTTCCTCCGCTTTCTGCAACACCACGTCGATGCCTGCCTCAACGCCGCCCAGCACCTCAGCCAGAACTGCCAAAGCGCTTACGAGATGATCCGCTCCCTGGGCTTGTCCCACTCCGTCTCGGAGAAAATGGCCCGCCTGCTGCTCGAGTGGTCCAGTGACGGCGAGTCCACGAAGGAGGGAATCCGCATCAAGGTGTCCCTGACCCACGAGGAAATGGCGCAGCTGATCGGAACCTCCCGCGAGACCGTCACCCGCGTCCTCAGCGAATTCCGCCAGAAAAAACTCGCCCAACTCCGCGGTTCCACTTTGCTCATCATGGACAAGCCCGGCCTGGAGAGGATGATCCAAGCCTGACTTTCTCAGCTCGCGGCTTCTTACCGGGCCCTCCCTCTCATCCCGCTTTAATACCGATTCCCTTACGTTTTCAAATCCCGTTGAAGCCGGCCGCGATGGGTTGTGGCTGGTTCCATCTACGGGCCCCGATCGGGGTTCACTCACGCGCACGAACGAACTCCACAAGCTTGCCGGAAACCTACGTCTGGGGCGTAACTTTGCTGGAATTCATTGGCCCTCTGACTATGAAGAGGCGCTGCGGCTGGGAGAAGAAGTCGCTACCTGCGTGCTTTCGCGACCAGAGGAAAACCTTCCACGAGGCCTTTCAACGCTTCACCTCCTCCAAATTTGATGGAACTCGGGTGACGGTGTAGGGCTGTGCGGGACGTGCCTGGCCGGACGCCCGGGTTCGTCTCCTTCTTCCCCTTGACTACTCGTTGGTAAGGACCTTGGATTACCGGTGTTACTTTACCCGCTCCCGGCCGGGGCATAAGCTGCGCTCATGAGGCTGAATGCGCTGCTGATGTGCCGCGACCAGGAAGCCCTGCAGATGCTGGTCGGCGCGCTCGATCAACTCGCCATCGACGAGGAAGTCTGCGTTTCCGAAGAAGGGGCCATGGAACTGCTCGCCCTCGGGCATTATTCGGCCCTCATTGTGGACTTTGATCTGCCCGGCGCGGCCCAGGTGGCGCGCATGGCCCGGCTCGCTCCTTCGCCCAGGCGCCCGGTGATTTTTGTCCTGATTGACGCCCTCACCGACATCGCCAGCGCCTATCAGGCGGGTGCCAACTTCGTCCTCTACAAGCCCCTCGTCGGGGAGCAACTCGTGCGTTCCCTCCGCGCCGGCCGCGCCTTTATGCAGCCCGATCGGCGCCGCTCTCCGCGTCGCAAGCTCGATTCCCTCGTGTACCTTCGCTTCGGCGACGTTTGTCCCGTCCCCGCCCTGGTCACCGAGATCAGCGAAGACGGACTCTCCGTGCAGGCTTCCGAACCCCTCCCCGTTTTCGAATTGCCCCTGCGCTTCATTCTTCCCGGAACTAACTACCTGATTGAAGGCGCCGGAGAAGTCTCCTGGGCCGACGACAGCGGCCGCGCCGGAATCTTCTTCAGCCAACTCACCCCCGCCGCGCGCCGGCAGCTCAAAGCTTGGGTCAGCCAGCACGACAAGCGCGCCCGTACCCGCTCCAAACTTGTTCCCCGGCCCGGCGCAACCCAGCGTGCCGCGCGTCCCTCGCACTAGACTAAGACTCTCCCTGGTTGGCCCGGCCCGCCGCCCAAACCGCTTCCCGCCCGCGTGCTAGACTCGCACTTTCTTTCGGGCGATCCCGCATGACCGACCTCACCCTCCTCTCTGCTTCCGAGATGGCGGAAGACCTCCGCCGGAAAAAATTCTCCCCGGTCGAACTCGTGGAGGCCCATTTCGCCCGCATCGCAGGCCTCAACCCGCGGCTGAACGCCTTCATCGCCCTCGATGAGGAGCGCGCCCGCCGCGATGCAAAAGCCCGCGAGGGCGAATTCGCGCGCGGCCTTCTTCGCGGCCCTTTGCACGGGATTCCCGTCAGCATCAAGGCCTCGATCGCCACCGCCGGCATGCCCTGGGAGGCCGGTACCCGGCTCCGCGCCGGCACCCTCGCCGCCAAAGACGCTGTCCTCGTTTCCCGCCTGCGGAATGCCGGCGCCCTCGTCCTCGGCGTTACCAACACCCCCGAACTGCTCATGGCCTGGGAGACCGACAACCTGCTCTACGGGCGCACCAGCAATCCCTGGAACCTCGCGCGCACGGCGGGCGGCTCCAGCGGCGGTGAAGCCGCGGCCATCGCTGCCGGTATCTCCGCCGCAGGGGTGGGCAGCGACGGCGGAGGCTCCATCCGCGTGCCCGCGCACTTCACCGGCATCTGCGGCCTCAAGCCCACTCCCGGACGGGTTCCCGCCACGGGTCATTTCCCCCCAGCCGGCGGCCCTTTCGCTCTGCTCGGCGTCGTCGGTCCCATGGCCCGCACCGTGCCCGATCTTCAAATGCTCTTCGAAGCCATGGCCAGCCCCGACGACGGCGACCCCTCCTCCGCTCCCGTTCCGCTGCGGCCCCTCACGCGCGAAGATCTCAGGAGCGTGCGCATCGGCTACTTTGAAGACGACGCACGCACCCCGGTTACTCCCGAAACCCGGGCCGCAGTGCAAGCCGCTGCACAAGCTCTGGGCCGCGCCGGCTTCGAGGTCGTCCCCTTCCGCCCCGATGGTCTCGAACACGCCCGCCAGTTGTGGTGGAAGTTCTTCGGCATTGTCGGCGCAATGATGCTCCGCCCCATGACGCAGGGACGCGAACCGGATCTCTCCCCCATCCTCAAAGAATTTCTGGAATGGTCCGCCGCTGAGCCCCCGCCTTCCGGCCAAGCGCTGCTCTCCACCTGGCTGCAGCGCGACGATCTGCGGGCGCAAGTGCTGGCCCAGATGCAGCGGTTCCCCATCCTGCTCTGCCCCGCCGCCGCCATCCCTGCCTTTCGCCACGGAGAACGCAGCTGGATCATCGACGGCAAGACCGTGAAATATCTCGATGCCTGGAGCTATGCCGAGTGGTTCAATCTGCTGGGCAATCCTGCCGCTGTAGTGCCGGTCGCACAGTCCCCGGAAGGCTTGCCCATCGGCGTGCAAATCGTCGGGCGTCCCTGGGAGGAAGAACTCCTGCTCGCCGTTGCCCGGGAACTGGAACGGGAATGCGGCGGCTATCGCCCCCCGCCCCTGGGCTGATCGTTCCGCCTGCCCGATTCCAGTTGGTTTCTCCGCGTGTTTTCCCCTTCTGGCACTTCCCGTAAAAAGCGCACACGCCCCTGTGCGCTCCAACACATCCGGCAAACCCGCCCGATGCTACAACTGCTCCTGTTTCCCCGCCCCGCCCGAGCCCCATTCCACTCCAGGTGGGACTCATGCGCCTTCGTCTCCTGCTTCGCCCCGCGATTCTGCTCGCGCTTTGCCTCTCCCTCTCTCCGCTCGCCGCGCAAGACACTTCGACCGGAGCCATCCGCGGCCTCGTCCTCGACCCCGATGCCCGGCCCGTGCCCAATGCCACGGTCGCCGTCGTGAGCGTCGCTACCGGCGACGTTCGTTCGGCCAAAACCGACGCCGAGGGCCGGTTCGCCATCGACCTGCTCCCGCCCGGCGATTACTCCGCGCGCGCCGAGATCACGGGCATGTCCCCGCAGCAATCTCCCCAGGTTCACCTCGACCTCGGGGCCTGCCTGGAACTGCAGTTCCGCCTCAGCCTCGCCGGAGCTAGCGAGACCATCACCGTTTCCGGGGCGCCGCAATTGGTCGAGACTGTCCCCAGTTCCGTCTCCACCCTCATTGACGAGAAAGCCATCAGCGAACTTCCGCTCAATGGCCGCCGTTTCACCGACCTCTCGCTGCTCGCTCCCGGCGTCACCCAGGACCCCCGCGGACTCACCTCCGCTTCCAACGGCGACCTCGCCTTCGGCGGCATTCGCGGCTACCAGTCCAGCTACCTCGTCGACGGCGCCGACAACAACAACGCGTTCTTCGCCCAGGCCCGCGGACGCTACCGCGCCCCCTACCAGTTCTCCAACGAGGTCGTGCAGGAATTCCGCGTCTCCTCCAACACCTATGGCGCCGAACTCGGCCGCTCGGGCGGAGCCGTGGTCAACGTGGTCACAAAGTCCGGATCCAATCACGTCCATGGAACCGGCTTCTATTTTGTCCGCGACAGCATGTTCGGCGCTCAGCCCGCTTTCCTTAACTTCAAGCCCAACGACCGCCAGCAGCAGTTCGGCGGCACCCTCGGCGGCCCTATCCGCTCCAATCGCATCTTCTTCTTCGCCGGCTACGACCAGCACATCTTCCACGTGCCCACGGTCGTCAACTTCCTCAGCGGAGGCTCCGTTCTCGTCCCCCAGGCCGGAGTCGGACCGCTCAATCACGGCGACTACGAGGACTTCGACAAGGCCCTCGTCTTCGCCGCCGCCGCCCAACTCAATCAACTCGCCGGGCCCTTCCGCTCCGAATTGCTGGGAAACACTGGCTTCTTGAAACTGGACGGAACTGTTACCCCGCGCCATCACCTCTCCGCGCGACTCAACACGTCGCGTTACTACGGCACCAACAACGTCTTCTTCGATCCCGCCAGCCCGGTCACCCATTCCGCCCTCAGCGACAATGGCGAAGAAGACGTCGCCACCGAGTCCGCCTCTCTCTCTCTCACCAGCGGACTCTCCCCGCGCCTGGTCAGTCACTTCCGCGCCCAGTTCTCCCGCGACCTGCAGTCTTCCACCGCCAACTCTGCCGACCCCCGCACCCACATCACCAACGTCCTTGACGGCATCGGCCGTTCCACCATTCTTCCCCGCAGCACCCGCGAGCACCGCCTCCACCTGGCCGAGACTTTCAGCTTCGAACAGGGCCGCCATTCCTGGAAATTCGGCGGCGACTCCTTGTTCACCTGGATCTACAACTTCTTCCCCTCCATGTTTGGCGGCGAGTACTACTACGATTTCATCTCCGTCGATCCCTGGACCTTTGAGCCCATGCGCTATGGGCTCAAGCTCACGCCCCTGCGCGCCTACGCGCATCAGGTCCCCCGTTACTACATCCAGAATTTCGGCTCGGCTGCGTCTCACCCCGACAGCAACGAATATGCCGCCTTCCTGCAGGACACCCTGCGCGTCACCAGCCGCCTCGCCCTGAGTCTGGGCGCCCGCTATGACCTGCAGACCTTCTCCTCGCAAGGCTTGGTCAGCAACCCGCTGTGGCCGCAGTCCGGCAAGGTGCCCTTCAACGCCCGCAATGTCTCCCCGCGTTTGGGCATGGCTTACTCCGTCGGACACGACCGCCCCCTGGTCCTTCGCGCCGGCTATGGCCTGTTCTACACCCGCATTCCCCAGATCTACACCTCCGCCATCGCCACCGATAACGGACTCACTTCCGCCAATCTCATCCTCGACAATATGGACTTCTACCAGCACCAGGTCTTCCCCACCTTCCCCAACCCGCTCGCCGCCTGCGCCCTGCAATCCACCTTCTGCGCCCCGCCCGCCAGCGTTGCCTCCTATCTCAGTTCCGAGGTCTCCGCTTTCTCCCCTGGTTTCGTCACCCCACGCGTTCACCAGGCCAGCCTGAATCTCGAGCGCGAACTCGCGGACCGCTTTGCCGCCGGCATCTCCTACATGTTCGTGCATGGCCAGAACCTGATTCGCGCCCGCGATGTCAATCTCCCTGCTCCGGTCACCCTCACCTACCCCGTCTTCGACGAAACCGGCACCAATTTCCTGGGTTCCTACTACGATGTTGCGTCCTTCTCCACCTGGCAGATGACTCGCTCCTTGACCTGCCCCTTTCCCCCCTGCATCAATCCGCTCGCGCGGCCGGTCCCACAACTGGGAGCCATCAACCAGTTCGATAGCGCTGCCTCAAGCGTCTATCACGGAGCCACCCTCTCCCTGCATCGGCGTATGACCAACGGCCTGTATTTCCGCCTCGCCTACACCTACGCCCATGCCTACGACGATGGGCAGGACGCGCTGGTCGCCGGCCGCCCGGCCACCGTGCAGAACTCCTACTCCGCTTCCTCCGAGCGCGGCCCCAGCGTGACCGATCAGCGCCATCGCTTCGTCTTTTCCGCCGTCCAAGACATTCAGCCCTTCAGCCGCAATCACGCCCTGCTCTCGGCCCTGCTGAACGACTGGAAACTCGCTGGCGTGATCAGCATCGGCAGCGGCCGCCCGGTCGACGCCAAGGTCTTCGGCGACCCCAACCAGGATGGCAACAGCTCCAACGATCGCCTCCCCGGCTACAGTCGCAACGCGTTCCTGGGCCCGGATTACGCCACCGCCGATCTCCGCTTGACCCGCCGTCTTTACCTGCGTCCGCGCTTTCGGCTCGAGCTCGCCATCGAAGCCTTTAACGCCCTCAACCGCGATAATCGCCGCGTCACCATCACCGACGACGGCTTCGCCACCACCGCCACCGATTTTGTCCAGTTGGATAAGACGATTGGAATCAGATACTTCCCTGCCTACTACCAGCGCCCCGCGAACCTCGTTCGGGCCACCAGCGCCTACGCGCCCAGACAGATTCAATTCGGCCTGAAGCTGATCTTCTAGTCCAGCATGTCGAACCTAAGCATGCCGACATTTCCGCAGCGCCACAACTGTGCAAGCTCTTTGACGTTCTCACTTGACTTGCTTTCCGAACCTTGCAATAACTTATCGAGTCCAAATGGGACGAGTTTGGGGGTGTAGTCGAGTTGGCTGAGGTCAGACTGCAAGAGGGCGAGTCCCTTGAGAATGCACTGCGCCGCTTTAAGCGTAAGGTGCAACAGGAAGACATCATCAAGGAGGTCAAGCGCCACTCCTTTTACCTGAAGCCCGGCGAAAAGAAGCGCGTCAAAGAAGCGCTCGCTCGCAAGCGCAGCCGCAAGAAAGCCCGGAAAGAGCAAGATTGACAGCCTGAAGGGACGCCGCCCCCCCGGTGGCGCCCCGGTCCTTTCCCCCGTGGTTTGCAAGTAACGCAAATGCCGCCGACTGTCATACACGGCATCTCTTCATTTTCTTAAGCTGTACCCTGCGTGAACCGCAGGCGGGCCGAATCCAAGGGAAAATCTGAGGGGGGTGCGTAACGATTCTGCGCGCACATCGCGCGTGCGGAAGGCAGAGCTTTCCTCCTGCGCATGCGACCGGGGAATGGGGTGAGGGATGGACTTCCAGGACAAGGTACTCAAGTGTATCGACTGCGGTTCGGACTTCATTTTCACCGCAGGCGAACAGTTGTTCTTCCACGACAAGCAGTTCAAAAACGAACCCAAGCGATGCAAGGCGTGCAAGGCGAAGCGGGTCTCCGTGCTGGGCGCCGCAACTCCGGGCCAGGTTCCGAACCGGACCGAAACCCGCACTACTTGCTCGCAGTGCGGAAAAGAAACCACGGTACCGTTCAAGCCCACCCAGGGGAGGCCGGTCTTTTGCCGGGAGTGCTTTCAGCAAAAGCGCCAGCAGCAGGCCGCAACCGCCTGAGGCCCCAAAACTGGGATAACTTTACGCTGGGCTCGAGGCGATTTTCCCTTCGCTGGATCATTCCCGGGACACGCTGTTCCCCTCTAGTCCCCGGAATGTTCTCCAGGAAATCTTGGTCTCTGGGAGCCGCGAACGCAATGCCCGCGGCCGTTGGTCCGCGCTTGCCGCGCTATTAGCGTTCCCCGCTGTCCCCTATTACGATCCCGCCCCGCTATTGGACGCCGTGATCGGCAAGCTCCCGTTCGCCCCCCGCCCCCCTGCGCAACCCCGCTCCATGCGCTGCTAAGATAGGATCGTGTCCACCTTCTACGTCCAGAATTTCGGTTGTCGCGCCACTCAGGCCGATGGGGCTGCCATCGAGCGCCAGTTCGAAGAGCAGGGCTTGGAACGCGCCGCCACCATCTCCGGCGCCGGCGTCGTCGTCGTGAACACCTGCACCGTGACCGCATCGGCCGATCAGGACGCCCGGGCCGCCATCCGCCGCGTCCACCGTCAGAATCCTTCCGCCCAAATCGTCGTCACCGGATGCTACGCTCAGCGCGCCCCGGACGAACTTGCCGCCCTGCCCGGGGTCACCCAGGTCATCGGCAATTCCCACAAGCACCAGCTGGCTGCGATTGCAGTTCGCAGTGCGTGCTCGCCCTCTGCGCCGGCCGCTTCCGACTCCCCGGCTTTCGTCCCACTGGGCACTCTGACTGCGCCCCGCGAGTCCAGCCCACGGCCGACGACCAACGACCGGCGACCGGTTTTCGTCTCCGACATCTTCGCCCACACCGAACTGCTCGCCGCCCCCGTCTTCGATGCCCCCAACGAGCGCACCCGCCCCAACCTCAAGGTGCAGGACGGTTGCGACAACCGCTGCTCGTTCTGTGTTATCCCCTATGTGCGCGGACAAAGCCGCTCCCTCAAGCTGGATCAGATCTTGCGCGAAGTCAACGCGCTCGTCGCCGCCGGCTACCGCGAACTGGTGATCTCAGGAATCAATCTGGGACGATGGGGCCGCGACTTGAAGTCGGTCCAATCACCAACCACCGACGACCGGCACCTGCAGCCCAGGCACTGGACACTGACTTCCCTCATCCGCGCCATCCTCGACTCCACCACCCTCGAAAAGCTCCGCATCAGCTCTGTCGAACCCATGGACTGGACCGACGAACTGATCCAGCTGGTCGCCGCCTCCCCCCGCATCGCCAAGCACGCTCATGTGCCCATGCAGTCCGGCAGCGACGCCGTGCTCCGCCGCATGCATCGCAAGTATCGTCCCTGGCATTACCGGGAGAAAATTCTCAAGATCCGCCAGGCCATGCCGGCCGCCGCCATCGGTGCCGACGTCATGGTCGGGTTCCCCGGCGAAACCGACTCCGAATTCGACCAGACGCGCCGCATGATTGAAGACCTGCCCTTCACCTACCTGCACGTCTTCACCTACTCCCCGCGCCCCGGCACGCCGGCCGCCGCAATGCCGCGCCAGGTTCCACTCCCGGTGGCCCGCGAGCGCAATCGCATCCTGCGCGAACTGGGGGAACGAAAGAAACTTGCCTTCCTGCGCAGCTTCCGCGGCAAGTGCGTCGAAGCCATCACCCTGGCGGGCCATTCCGAGGCTCCCGGTGCGGGCGTTTCTCTCCCTCAACGCCTTGAGGAAACCTTCACTGAAGCTCTCACCGACAACTACCTGAAAGTCCGCCTCCCCGGCTACTACCCGCCGAATCGCTGGCTCAACGCCCGCGTGGACCGGGTGACCGACGGCGTTCTGATCGCGCGGGAACAGTAGCCGCGCCGCGGGGCCTTGACTTTCGCTTTGTTCTCTGCAATCGCTCCCCGCATCCCCCGCTCCAGCCAGTCGAGCGGAGGTGAACGGCCGCGGGCCCCGCGATCATGGACGTTGTGATTCAACGCCCAGGTGCGGACGCACTCCAGCTTGGCCATGTTGAAAAGGACTTTGCCCTTGGAGAGCAGGGCCCAGGAAGGCAGGCGCCCCTTTCAGTGGTTTTCCGCAAACCCGTGCCCCCGCCGGTGCGCCGCCCGCGCCTGGCGTGTCCAGCACCACCGGCCGCATTCCGGACACCGCCACCACTTCAGGAAGCTCCCCTTCGTCTCCGCCTCCATCCTGCCGAGGGAAACTTGCTGGTGCGCGTACAGGCAGTTGGCACACGCGATCCTGCTTAGCGGTTCCCCTTTGACGCGGGCCATCGCCTGCTGGCATTCCGCGCAGGTCTGCTCCTGGACCTTGGACGACAAGATGACGCAACCTGGAAGACAGTACTTCTGGCGGGAGGACTGCCCGTCACCATACACGGAACCCCAGCCTCCCCACCGTGACGCCCCTCACGGCAGCATGTGATAGTCCCTGCTTGCCGCTTCCTGGCCCCTCCGGGCCATTCCCCCCGAACTCGGCCGGGGCGTAGGTTGATAGCAATGGTGGGGTGTCCCATGTGTGAACGTATAACCGCTGCCTTTCACCCACAAGTGCAGGTGTTTCCCCCGGCCTCGGCTGGGCTCCAGTGCTCCGCGCTGGTGCGCGCTCTGCGCCAAGCCTTCCGCGAACACAACCACCACCTGGTTCGCTCCACCTTTGCCAACCTGGAAGCCCTGCTCCAATCCCACGACCACGCGGTGCACAACCAGGGTATGGAATGTCTCGAGGCCCTGCAGGACTCCGCTGCCTGGGACCTCCCCGAGGCGGACGCCTGCTTGGCTTTCATGGGCCCGCTCGCTCGTCGCCTATGGTCTGCCTTGGATGCCATCCGCTGCGACCTGGCCGACGCCTCCGTCCTGGAAGCTGAGGTGGCCCTGTGGCGTGTCGCACACCGCGGCTAGCGTCCTTGTGGAAATCCCGATCCCGACCGCTGTCGGTCTCTCGATCCACCAGACTTTCAACGTAGGTCTACCGGGCAGCGCCTGTTCCCGGTTCGGCTAAGCGCGTCCCGCAGGGGATGAGCGGGGTTCCGGCGCACTCGACAGGCTTTGCGGAGCGTGGCTCCGGCTTTCGAAACCTTCCAGTTCTGGCAGCGTCGTCGCAATCGCTCTCAGCGTGGCATTCGAGCGTTCCAGCACCGTCAGCAGGTACTTCCTTGCCACGACGCGATCGGCGGGCTGCACCATGCACCACCAGCGCGCCACGCACTCCTCAATCTCCCGCTCGCTCTTGGCTCCCTCCACGGCGGCGTCCAAGAGCCGGTGGACTTTCGTCTTGACCGCCTGATAAGAAACAGATAGCTCCTGGGGCATAACACGGGCTCCTGTGCAGCACCGTGCAACCCGTTCTCCAAACCACGCCCCCCCATTTGCAGCCATTTACTTCGCTCCGCATTCCAGTTGTTGTAGAAAATCAATCCTGCCTATGAATCTGCATATTTCCCCCTTGACCCCGCCGGACTCGCTCCAAGCCCATGAGGCGACTCGCCGTTCCCCCATTCCCGCGTGCTATAATCCTCCACGCGTGTTTCTGCCGGAACCGTAGGGAGGGCTGCATCGAGAAAAGGTTTATCCGCACCAACGACCGCATACGTGCCCGCGAAATCCGGGTGATTGACGACGAAGGCAATCAGATCGGCATCCTGCCTCCCTTCGAAGCGCTCAAGATGGCCCGCGAGAAAAACTTGGACCTGGTAGAGATCTCGCCCACAGCCAATCCGCCCGTTTGCCGGATCATGGACTACGGCAAGTTCCTCTACCAGCAGGAAAAAAAGGAACGCGAGGCTAAGAAGCATCAGAAGCAGATCGTGGTCAAGGAAGTCAAGTTCCGCATCAACGTGGACGACCACGATTACGAAACGAAGAAGAACCACGTGCTGCGCTTTCTCGACGAAGGAGACAAGGTGAAAGCCACCATCTTCTTCCGCGGTCGCGAGATGACGCGCACCAACCTCGGCCGCCAGATCCTCGAACGTCTCATCAAGGACGTCGAGAGCAAAAGCATCGTCGAGTTCCGCCCTCGCCAGGAAGGCAATACGCTGCACGCCATCCTCGCTCCCAGGAAGGAAGAAGGCGGAAAGAAAGACAAACCCAAGCCCGCTGCCCCGCCGCAACCGCAACCGCCGCAGGCCAAGCAGGCGTGAGAAAATCGGCTGCTGGCTCTTCGCCAGGGTCGGCGCCGCGGCATCCGATGCGATTTTCCTTGGTGCGGCTCCGCTTGTGAAGCCCGGCGTTTCAGGCGAGCTCATACCGGAGAAGATTTACGCGAAAGGCTCAGCGCGAACAGCGAAGCGCTGCATTTCAAGAACTGAGAACTGATTTCTATGCCCAAACTCAAGACCCACAAAGGCGCTTCCAAGCGCTTCAAGAAAACTGCCACCGGCAAGGTGAAGCGTCGTCACTCTCACCTGCGCCACATCCTCACTTCTAAGGGACAGAAGCGCAAAGACAAGCTCGCCCAAGCCGTGCTCGTCAGCGACGCCGATACCCCCAAAGTGCTGCGCATGATCCCCTATCAATGACCGTGGCGCCAGCATCCCGAACGACGCTGCGCCGGCTGCCGGCCCGGAGCTTGCTGAAGGGCCCCGCCGGCCGTCTCGAGAGCATCTCGCCCTCGTCCCGTCCGGAGTCCATGCCGTCGAACTCCTCGCGGATGTCGTAAACTGAATTGGGGACGGGCACAGCTTTCAGCCGCTGCCCACTCAGATGAGTTCAGGCGCGCAGCGACAATGAATGCCAGCCCCACGCGTAAGTGCGGGGTACAAGGTGGAACCCAGTGCGAGTCCCTTCAGGGACGACACTGATCTCCACCTGGTTGTACAAGGGCGCAATTCATTGCGCCTCGGCGTGCGAAGAGGTCATCGTCGCAAGACGGTCCTTGCCTCCAGCCGCCAGCATTACGAAACGAAAAAGGAGAAGGCCATGCCTCGCGTAAAACGTGGAACCAAGCGCCGCGCCAAGCGGAAAAAAATCCTCGACCGCGCCAGCGGTTATTTCCTGACAAAATCCAAACTCTACCGCTCCGCCAAACAGGCCGTCGAGCGCGGGCTCAAGTTCGCTTACTCCGGTCGCAAGCAGCGCAAGCGCCAGTTCCGCTCGCTCTGGATCGTCCGCATCGGCGCCGCCGCCAAGGCCAACGGCCTCAGTTACTCCAGGTTCATCAGCGGCCTCAAGAAAGCCGGCGTCGAACTCGATCGCAAGATCCTCGCCGACCTGGCCGTCAAAGACGAGGCCGCGTTTAAAAGCCTCGCCGAGCAGGCCAAAAGCGCCCTCCGAGCGTAGAAGCCCAGCCATTGGCTCGTTGCTCATGGCTCAATTGTAGGAACCTCGGGTTTTGCAGAGACCGAGCTCTGGACTTCTTTCTTTTTTCGGGCCCGCGCCACGCCGATCTTCCGAGTCGCGTAGCAGCGGCAGCCATTAGCCCCGCACGTAAGTGCGGGGTAGAACGCAATAGTTAACAGAGTCCCTTTAGCGACGGCACACCTCCCCATGAGCCGCATGCCCAAAACCGACAGCATGTACACCGTTCCCCAACTCACGGACTACTCCGCCCAGGCCCTCGAGGCCGCCGCCCGCGATCTTCTCTCCGCCCTTAACTCCGAAGCCGCCGCCATCGCCAGCGACAGCGACTACAAGATCTTCCGCGACCGCTGGCTCGCCCGCAAAGACGGCATCGCTACCCGGATCAACGACCTCTGGCTCAAGGCCGCTCCCAAAGAAGCCAAGCGCGATGCCGGTCAACTCGTCAACGGCCTCAAGCACACGATCGAAGCGGCCATCGACGAAACTCTTACGCGGCTGAAATCACACGGCGCCGCCACCCGCCTCGCCGCCGAGCGCCTCGACGTCACCCTCCCCGGCGTCCGCCGACCCCTGGGCGCCGAGCATCCCGTCATCCGCACCATGAACGAGATGGTCGCCGTGTTCCGCAACCTCGGCTACTCGGTCTCCGAGGGCCCCGAGATCGAAACCGACTACTACAACTTCGAGTCGCTCAACTTCCCGCCCAACCACCCCGCCCGCGACATGCAGGACACCCTCTTCCTCGCTGGCCAGGACACCAAACCCCTGCGTGATCGCCTGCTGCTGCGCACGCACACCTCGCCCGTGCAGATCCGCACCATGGAGCGCCTCAAGCCGCCCCTGCGCATCGTCATCCCCGGCAAGGTCTACCGCAACGATCCGCCCGACGCCAGCCACTCCCCCATGTTCCACCAGATCGAGGGACTCGCCGTCGATACCAACATCACCTTCGGCGACCTGAAGGGCACGCTCGACCACGCCATGAAAGCATTCTTCGGCTCCAGCGTGAAGACGCAATTCCGCCCATCGTTCTTCCCCTTCACCGAACCGAGCGCCGAGATGATGGTGAGCTGTTTCATCTGCGGCGGAAGCGGAAAGCGCGGCTCCGAACCCTGCCGCCCCTGCAAGACCACCGGCTGGATCGAAATCCTCGGCTGCGGCATGGTCCATCCCAACGTCTTCGAGTTCGTGAAGCACAACGGCTATGACCCCAAGAAAGTCTCTGGCTTCGCGTTTGGCATGGGTGCGGACCGCATCGCGATCCTGAAGTACGGCGTGGATGACATTCAGCTCTTCTTCCAGGGCGATGTGCGATTTTTGGAGCAGTTTGGGTGAGAGCTACGAGCCACGCGCAAAACTACGCTTGCTCGAAGCTCGTAGCTCGGGGCTCGTAGCCGGACTACAACAATGAAACTCCTACCTCACTGGATCCGCGACTTCGTCGACCTCAACGTCGACAACGCCACCCTCGCGCATGACCTCACCTCCATCGGCATCGCCGTTGAAGGCATCTCCGGCGAGGGCGACTCCTCCGTCTTTGAAACTGAGATCGGCACCAATCGCCCCGACGCCATGAACCACTACGGCGTCGCCCGCGAAGCTTCGGCTTTCTACGATGTCCCGCTGAAACCGATTACGCCGAAGCTCCCCCCGCACACCGACATCGCCGGCGTCACCATCACCATCGAAGACAGCCGCTACTGCCCACGCTTCACCGCGCGCGTCCTGCGCGACGTCACCATCAAGTCCTCGCCCGCGAAGCTCGCGCAGCGCCTGCACCTCATCGACCAGCGCCCCATCAACAACGCCGTCGACGCCACCAACTACGTTCTCTGGGAAAGCGGCAAGCCCACCCACGTCTTCGATCTCGATCTGCTCGAAGGCCGCCGCATCATCGTCCGCTTCGCCCGCCCCGGCGAAATTCTGAAGACCCTCGACGGAGTCGTCCGCAAGCTCTCCACCGAAGACCTCGTCGTCGCCGACGCCAAGAAGCCCGTCGCCCTCGCCGGAGTCATGGGCGGCTACGACACCATGATCACCGACCGCACTCGCAACATCCTGATCGAATCCGCCTGGTGGGACCCGGCCACCATCCGCAAGGCCTCCAAGCGCCATGCCCTGCACACCGACGCCTCGCACCGCTTCGAGCGCGGCGCCGACTACGAATCCACCGTCCTCTCCACCAACCGCGTCGCCGAACTGATCCTGAACTCCGGTGGCGGCACCCTCGTCGGCGACATTCTCGACGTGGTCGTCGGCCGCCGCGACCAGGCCCCCATCGTCCTCAATCTCTCCGAGGTCCATCGCATCCTGGGCAAAGACCTCAAAGCCGACGAAGTCCTCCGCATCTTCTCTCGCCTCGGCTTCGAAACCACCCCCGGCCGCCAGGAAAACGAAGAGTTCGAAGTCACCATCCCCTCCTGGCGCCTCGACCTCGAACGCGAAATCGACCTCATCGAGGAAATCGCTCGCCTTCACGGCTACGACCGCTTCCCCAACACCCTCCCCGCCTTCACCGGCGCCGTCATCGAGCCCCACGACGCCCGCAAAGACGCGAAACTCCGCTCTTCTCTGCTCGGCCTCGGTTACAACGAAGCCGTCTCCCTGACCTTCATCTCCGAGCAGGATGCCAAACAGTTCGCCAAAGGCGTACCGCTCCCTCTCGCCAACCCGCTCAGCGCGGAAGCCTCCGTCATGCGCACCTCGCTCGTCCCCGGCATGCTCGACATGCTGAGTTACAACCTCAATCGCGGGTCGAACCAGGTCCGCCTGTTCGAAGCCGGGCACATCTACGAAGCCCACAATTCCCATTCCCTCGAGCCCAGGCACATCTGTGTCGGGGCCACCGGCCCTGCCCTGCCCCCCAACGTTAATCAGCCGGCCGAAGCCCGTTCGCTCACCTTCTTTGATATCAAGGGCGACGTCGAGACCCTGCTCTCCGCCTTCGCCTCCCAGACACTCATCTACGACAACGAAACCGCCGCCTACTACCACCCCGGCCGCTCCGCCCGCGCCGTCATGGATGGCAACCTCGTCGCCCAGTTCGGCCAGCTCCACCCCGATGTCGCCGCCGCCCGTAAGCTGCGCCAAGAGATTTTTCTCGCCGAGTTCTACCTCGACCGCCTCTACCAGCACGACCTGCGCGAGCCGCGTTACCGCAGCTTGCCCCGCTACCCCGCGGTCGAGCGCGACTTCTCCTTTACCTTCGCCGACGCCGTGACTTTCGAGCAGATCGCAGACGCCGTCACCCAACTGCGCCACCCCGAACTGCGCGCCTTTTCCCCGGTCGAGGTCTTCCGCGGCGGAGCGCTCCCTGCAGGAACCTACTCCATCCTCCTGCGCGCCCTCTTTCAGTCCAGCCAACGCACCCTCCGCGAAGACGAGGTCGCGCAATGGTCCGCACAAGTCATTCACGCTCTGGAAGCCCTCGGCGGTAGGCTCCGCAGCTAGCCAAAATATCTCGGACACTCTGGTTCGACCCGCCTCCCATGCTCTTTGTCAATCCGACGCCCAAGCCGGGCGCGCACAGGCGAAATCGGCTTTCCCTTTCGCTTGATGCCCCAGGTTAGAGTCCGTTTGTGTACACTACCCTGGCCCGCTGCTTCCCCGCTTTTGTAGCGACGGGCACCTGGTCTCTCTATCAAGAACAGCCGGCTCTGGTCTTCACGAGCTCCTTCCTTCCCGTTCCAACGGAGACGTCCTGAATGAAGGTCCTGGTTGTTTTCCTGATATGCGTCCCATCCTTCGCTCAGTCCTCCATTCCCGCCACTCCACAACCTGGCAGCCCAGCTCCCATCCAGCAGAAAAATTCCGACTACCAGTTCGTGACCCTGGGTGGCCGCCTGCGCTGGTGGGTCAACTTCACCCTCAGCCCGTCGCGTTTGTTTGTCGTGGGACCGGTAAGCGCCGCTTGGGGCACCTTGCGCGACGTCCCCTCCGAATACCGCACTCACTGGGATGGCTTTGGCAAGCGCCTCGGAATGCGCCTGACCGGTGTCGCGACCGGCAACCTCATTGAAGCCGCCGCCGGCACCGCCTGGGGAGAAGATCCCCGCTATTTCCCCTCCAACCTCCCGCGCTTCGCCCCGCGCCTGAAGTACGTCGTCCGCACCACCTTTATCGCGCCTCACCGCGACGGACGCTGGCACCCCGCCTACGCCCGCTTTGCCGGAGACCTCGGCAACAACTTCCTCTCCAATACCTGGCGTGCCGACGGCGAAGCCAACCCCAGCCACGCCGTCGTCCGCTGTGTATGGGGCCTCCTCGGCCGCATGACCAGCGACGCCTTCGAAGAATTCTGGCCCGACCTTCGCCGCAAGGTCTTCAGAAAGTAGCGCCGGCGTCCCCCCCGGCTGTCCGGAGGGCCTCCCGCCTTCTTCTTCATCGGATGGCAGCAGTATCGGCCCTGCCCCTCCTGATGAAGGGGAGCTGTCTTGACAAGATACCTGTACCCCAGTCGACTGCCCCGCTGAGGTCCGGTGACTAGCGACTAGCGGCTGGCCCCCGCTCTCCCGTACCACTCCCGCCAGGCTGCCGCGTCCGTCCCCAGGTTCTGTCCTGAAATGTCGTGTAATGCCTGCAGCGTCCAGCCGCGCTGCTGCCCGGTCATGGTCGCGTCCTCGAGCCAGTTCACCAACGTGGCCGCCGCCACCATGCGCTGCTCGTGGGTATACATTCCCGACTCCGCCAGCGAACACGCGGCCCGCTCCTGCACCACCGGCGACGGATCGTTCCGCAACCGGTCCAGCAGCATCGGGATCGTTTCATCCGTCCCGATCAGCGACAGGCTGTTGACCGCCGCCGCCCGCACGTTCACGTTCCGGTCCGCCAGATAGGTCTCAACTACCTTCGCTGCATGGGCTGGGTCCACTCCACGATTCCCCATCGCTCCCAGCATCCACAGTGCCCACTGCCGCTGGCTGGCCACGGCGACGGCCGACTCCAGATACTTCAGGCCTGCCTCGTCCACCGTAACCCCGTCCAGCGCCAGCTCGGCTCGCACCGCCGCTTGGCGCGCCCGCAGGTCTGGAAGATTCAACGCCACTCCCATCGACTGTTCCGACTGCGGCGTCCGTTTCGTCTTTCCCGTCCAGTTCCCTGCCTGCTCCAGCACCTGCGCGGCGGCATCGGCATCCCCCGCGGCCACCTTCTGTAGCCATTGCTCCGCTTCGCTCTGCAGTGCCGGATCGATCGCCGACCTCGCCCTTACCTTGGCGTGCCCGCTCCCCGCGCGGCCGTTGTCCCAGGGGGCCTGCCCGGCAAAGTGAGAGGCCGCCACAAACCCCATCCCTGCCAGCATCCCCATCACAACCATCATCACGGATGCTTGCTTGGAGGAGCGGAATGACCCGTATCTGGGCGCTGGGGTCCCAGCACTGCCCGGTCCTAAGGGAATGTTGGAAGTTGCCGAGGGAAGGGGGGTCGACGCTTTTTCAATCTCGCTCAGCGCCCGGACTACATCCTCATCTGCCGGGCGATACTCGTCATCGGCCTTCGGGCCCTGCTGGTCTGGCCCCTGCCATGGTTCAAAGCCCATGCCGCAAAGGCTATGCCACACCACCAGGCCCCTCAAGTTACGGGAGTGTGCTGCGAAGGTTACGCGCTAGGCCGCATGTGGGCCCGCCGCCGGTGGTGGGCCCGTAATCTGCTCTCCGCGGCCGGAGCCATCCAGGCTCCCTCGCCTTCCGCCGCCGCCTCCGCCGTTTCGCTCTTCATCCGCGGCGGCTTCAGGTCCCAGCGGCAGAACACGCAGCGCGTCGCTTGCGTGTACACCACCCGCCCGTACGCGACACATCCATAGTTCGGACAGAATTTCATGCCCATCGTTGACGACGGCTGCCGCTGGGGAAATCGGCCTTCGTGCGACCGTCGCGTCCGCTCCCGCTGCGATACCGCTCCTGTTTGGCACCGTAACACGGTTTCCTGCAACCGCACGCGCTGTTTTTTTGCTGGCAAAGATTGAATTTTCTTCTGGGCCCGATTCCATCACTGGCAAAGGCAGGCCGGCCCGGCTCTTGGACGACAAGGAGATGCTCGCCGGCGTCCGCCTGCAGTTCCGGGATATTTACAGGGCGGTCGAACGGTCTCCGGATCCCACCAGGGCGATGGAATCCTTTCTGGGAGAATTACCGGCGCTGCCAAACCGCCCCGGAGCGAACGGACCGTAAAATGACCGATCGCCAGGTCGCTCGATCATCATTGCGCCGGCGCGAAGTATCCCCGCCGCGAGCGCACGTGCAGGTTCTTGCGGTCCATGGCCACGATCTCGATCGTGCGATACCGGCCGTCCGCGCGGAAGTCCGCCGGCTTGTACGACACTGCGTACTGGCTGCGCAGTTCGTCCTGGATCTCGGCAAATGCGTTCGCCACGTCCCGCAACTGGAAGGGGAAGAACGCCCGCCCCCCGGTCGCGTCCGCGATCCGCTCCAGCACCTTGTCCCCTTTGCCCTTCATTCCCGAGATGTTGGTGCTGATGGTGTACACGATCACTTCTGCGCGCTGCGCCATCTCGATGGCTTCCTCGCGTGTCACATGGCTCTGGTTGTCCTCGCCATCGCTCAGCAGCACGATGGCCCGCCGCAGCGGCCCGCTGCGCGGCGCCTTCAGCAATTTGTCGCGGCAGGCAAAGTACAGCGCATCGAACATCGCCGTCCCCCCGCCCGGACGCAGCAGCCGTACCCCCCGCGACAGGCTTTCTGTGTTGTCGGTGAAATCCTGCGTGACCTCGGGCGTGACATCGAACCCCACGATAAACGCCGCATCGTACTTCGGCCGGATCGTCTGGTTCAGAAACTCGATCGCTGACTCCTGCTCGAACTTGAACCGGTCCCGCACCGAGTTGCTGGCATCCACCAGCAAACCGACCTGCAGCGGCAAGTCCGTCTGATTGCGGAAGTCCTTTACTTCCTCCGCCGGCTTCGAGTCGTCGATCACCTTGAAGTCGTTCCGCGTCAGGTCTTTCACGTAGCGTCCATGCTTGTCCGTCACCGTGAACACCACGTTCACTTCGTTCACCGTCTTGCGGATGGTGGTGACCGACTCGTCATCCTGGCTCGACGTCGGCTGCGCCTTCGAAGCGTTCGTCGTCCCCTCGGCCGCATTCTGTGCACGCAGCGGCACTTGCGCCAGCATGATGGTCGCTGCCAGTAGAAAACTGCGGAGTTCCATTGCGCTCATTATATCCGGGTCGAGCGCGGAATCGCGCGCTCAGGCCCCGCTCACACCTGGTCAGTCTTTCATTCAGGCCTGCCATGCTGGGCGCAGCCAAGGATCTATGCGGTTCTCTTCCTCCCGTCAACGGGAGACTAGTAATGCGCCAGCCAAACTCAGTCGAAGCTCTCCCCGGGGCAAGCCGATGGCAAACTCAGCTCCGCCGATCCCAGCAAGAGATCCTTCTGGGCGCCCTCAGCGCTCTCCCCGGCGAGGGTCCTCCACCCGCCCCAGAAACTCCGCCAGCTCTCCCGGCAACTCCCGCGCAAACGTGAGGGTCTCCCCGGTCCGCGGATGCCGTAGCTCAAGCGCACCCGCATGCAGAAAATTCCGCTTCAAGGAAATCGTCCCGCCCGGGCCCTTCACCTCCGCCGGAGCCCCGTACACCGTGTCCCCCACCACCGGGTGTCCCAGCGACGCCAGGTGCACCCGGATCTGGTGCGTCCGCCCCGTATCGATCTTCACCTCGAGCAGCGTGAACTTCCCAAACCGCGATTCCATCCTTCGCACGACCCGGTAATGCGTGATCGCTTCCCGCCCGCCCGCTCGCCGCGTCGTCATGCGCACCCGCCGCACGCTGTCCCGGCTGATGCTCTTGCGGATCGTCCCCCGCTCCGCCTTCACCCATCCGTGCACCAGCGCCACATACGTCTTCTGTACCTCGCGCTTGGCGAACTGCGCTGCCAGCTTGCGGTGCGCCTCGTCGTTCTTCGCCACCACCATCAGCCCGCTGGTCTGTTTGTCCAGCCGATGCACGATCCCCGGCCGCAACTCTCCCCCCACGCCCGACAGCGCCCCGAACCGGTGCAGCAGCGCATTCACCAGCGTCCCCCGGTTCCGCGCATCCTCCGTTGCCCCCGCCCCGGCATGCACCATCATCCCCGCCCGCTTGTCGATCACGGCCAGGTCCTCATCCTCGTACACAATGTCGAGAGGAATGTCTTCCGCCATCGCCCGCAGCGGCTCCACCGCCGCCGGCCCATGCACTCTGATGTCTTCCCCGCCCCGCAGCCGTAGCGATGCCTTGGCCGCCTTCCCGTCCACCTGCACCAGCCCCTGCGCTATCAACTGCTGCACCCGCGCCCGGCTCACCTCCGCCATCTTCGCCGCCAGATACTGGTCCAGGCGCGCTCCCGCCTCCTCGGCCCTCACCGAAAATGTTTCTGGAGATTTCTGGGACATTCCGCTGGAAAGAAACTCTACCGTGTGGCCAGGTCTTCAGACCTAGTCGCGAACCACGCCAGCCATCAGCCGCCGGACGTAACTCCGGCGGTAGATTCCGCACTGAAACGCCTCGTCCCTTGAGAACGACGCACTCGCAAGCGCCCCCACGCGCGCAAGCTGCGAAACAAAACCCCTAACCCCTCACCCCGGTCACCTGTGACCCGTGGCCTGTCACCTCCGACCGAACCCCGCCCTTCCACCACCAGATCACTCCGCCCAGCACCACCAGTCCGAGCGCAATCAATTGCGTCCCGCTCATCAATCCCCCGAACACTTCCCCGCGCCCCGGGTCGCCCCGCAGAAATTCCAGGAAGAACCGCGCCACCCCATACAAAATCAGATACGCCCCGAAGACCTGGCCATCAAATCTCTTCCGCTTCAGCATCCACATCAGCAGAAAAAAATTCGCCAGCTCCACCGCGGACTCGAACAGCTGCGTCGGCTCCAGCGCCTCATTCAGCGGCGTCCCCACCAGCTGGTTCGCCAGCGGGTTCGTGAACCTCACGCCCCACCACGCATGCGTCGGCTTCCCCCAGCAACATCCCGCCGCAAAACACCCCAGCCGCCCGATCGCGTGTCCAATCGCCAGCCCCGGGGCAAACCCATCGCAGGTGGCCAGCGGCGGCAGCTTCTCTCTCCGGATGTACCACACCGCGGCCACCAGCGCGGCCAGCAATCCGCCCGAAAAGACACCGCCCGCTCGCAGCGTATTGATGCTGAAAATGTCCGTCCACTTCTCATACGTGTTCCAGTCGTAGGCGACATACAGCACCTTCGCGCCCACGATGCCCGCCAGCACCACCAGAATGCCCAGGTTCCACGTCTTGTCCGGATCGATCCCCTGCCGCGCCGAATTCTGCACGCTGATCCACAGCCCCAGCAACACACCGGTCGCCACCAGCAGCCCATAGGTCGGCAAAAAATGGAAGATTTGTGGGTACACGTTTTATTCGATGCCCGAACCAGCCTTCGCGGCCAGCCTCAGTGTATCAGCCCCACCCCGCAGAATTAAGCAGCCGCCAAACGGTAATTGCAGATTCTAGAGATGATCGGAAGGAGACAGCACAGATGTCCAGCGCCACCGCGTCCAGCCAACAACCAACGACTCAGCGGCCAACGACTCGTTCTCGTGGCCGCTTGCCTCCCAGCTGCAAGCCGCGAGCAAAGCAAAAGCCGACCCGCTGATGCCGTGCGGTGGGCCGAGAATGAACCCGTCGTAGACGGTGGGAACCTGCCGAGACCCTTTAGGCATCTCCGCTTGGCGGAGCATCGCTCACCGGATCCTAGTTCGAGTCAGGTCCCCGTTCATTCGGTGTTGGTTCAAAAATCGGTGACCACCGTCACCAACCCCGCAGGCCGACTTTCACCTTGGATGCTAGGCAATGCAACGAAGTTTCGCAAGCCCCGCCCGGTAAAAAGTTGGCAGCCCGCTTGCCTCTTCACCGCTGCCGTCCCCGTCGCACCGCGGCGTCCGCCGAACGCAGTCGAGCGACCTGGTGTTTCTACACGGCCCCAAAAACAAAGAGCCGCTCGACGCGGCTTATCAATTCTGGGACGATAACGCATGGTCCGCTTGGATCTTCGCGGTCAGTTCCTTCCCTGCGCCCTTCCCGCTCTTTGCGGTTAAAGGCTTTTGCTCCTCTTCCGCCAACGCTCGCTGCGCAAATTATCCCGCCTTCTCGTCCTCCTCCAGCACCGCATCCAGCGCGCTCGCCAACCGGTTCGCCCGCTGCACATACGCCACCGATCCAGCGCTGGAATTCCGCTTCAGCAGATGATACTCGTCCGCAATGTTCAGCGCTGCCAGCACCGCCAGCCGCACCGTGTCGATCGTGTTCGTCTGCTCTGCCACCGCGCGCATCTTCGAATCCACGTACTCCGCAAGCTTCAGAATGTATTCCGGATCCGACCCGCGCAGGTTATACGCCTGGTCGAAAATCTCGACCCGCACGCTCGCGTTGTTCGCGTCCTTCGCCGGATTTTGTCGCGTCGCTGTGGCCATATCGGGGTTTGCTCCTCTCCTCCGCGACCCTCCGTCACCTCTAACTGGCCGCCTGCTCCTCACCCGCCTCGTCGATCTGGCGCAGCATCTTCTCCACCCGGCGTCGCACTTCCTCGCGGTCTTTGCGCAGTTGCACCATCTCCCGGCGCAGGCCCTCCAGTTCCTCCTCGCGCTCCTTCAATTGCTGCCGCACGCGCTGGGTCTCGCGCTCCGCGGCCGCCCGCCCCTCCCGCGCCGCCTTGTACAACTCAATCGTCCGATAAACCTTCTCTTCCAGCGCCTGAAAATCGTCGGCGGGAACCTCGGCTGATACCTCTTCTACCGCTCTGAGAGCCATAATGCACTTTCCCGAGAGAAATTGACGGCCTTCCCCGAAGTATACTCCACCACGCTGTGGAAACGACCCGCACGGATAGACCCTGCGCCCCGCCGGCCCCCGATCTCGGGCCCCGGCCTCTCCACCCCCAACCCTGTGAGCGCGTCGACCCGCGTTTTAAGATCTTTTCCCTTCTCCCGCTCGCTCTAGCTTCTTCAACCGCCGCGCCGCCTCGTCCAGCGTCTCCTCGCGCTTGCAGAACGCAAACCGCACCTGCTGCGCTCCGTCCCTCGGGTTGCGGTAGAAACTCGACCCCGGTACCGCCGCCACTCCAATCTTACTCACCAGGTATTTCGTGAATTCCAGATCATCCGCGTACCCAAACCCGCTGATGTCCGTCATCACGTAATATGCCCCGCGTGGCCAGAAACAGCCGAAGCCCGCTTCCTCCAGCGCCGGCACCAGCCGATCGCGCCTTCGCCGGTATCCCTCCGCCATCTGCTCGTAATACTCCTGCGGCAAGCTCAACGCCGCAGCCCCCGCCTCCTGCAGCGGCGCCGGCGCCCCCACGGTCAGAAAATCATGCACCTTCCGGATCGCGTCCGTGATTCGCGGCGGCGCAATCGTCCACCCCACCCGCCATCCCGTCACGCTGTACGTCTTCGACATCCCGTTGACCGTCACCGTTCGCTCTTCCATCCCCGCCAGCGTCGCCATCGAAATGTGCTTCGCCCCGTCATACACAATGTGCTCGTAGATCTCGTCCGTGATCGCCAGCACATCAAACTCCACGCACAGGTCCCGGATCAGTTCCAGTTCCGCCTGCGTGAACACCTTCCCCGTCGGATTGTTCGGCGTGTTGACGATGATCGCCTTCGTCTTCCCATGAAACGCCGCCCGCAACTCGCGCTCATCAAACGTCCACTCCCCCCTGCCCTCCCGCGGAGGCCGCAGCTTCACGAACACCGGCTTCGCCCCGCTCAGGATCGAGTCCGGTCCGTAGTTCTCGTAGTAAGGCTCGAAGATCACCACTTCGTCGCCCGGGTTGCACACCGCCATCAAGGTCGAGATCATCGCTTCCGTCGACCCGCAGCACACCGTCACCTGCCGCTCCGCATCGACCCGCACGCCCTGCCACGCCTCCGTCTGACGCGCAATCGCGCCCCGCAGGCTCTTCGCCCCCCACGTGATCGCATACTGGTTCACGTCTGCGCCAATCGCTCCCTGCGCCGCCTTCTTCACCGCCGCCGGCGCCGCAAAATCCGGAAACCCCTGCGCCAGGTTGATCGCCCCGTGCTGCATCGCCTGCCGCGTCATCTCCCGGATCACCGACTCGGTGAACTGGGAAACCCGGTCGCTGAGAAAGTGCTTGGAGCCTGGAATGGAATGGTCCGAAGCGGCCCTATCAGAACTGACTGCATCGGAGCTTGCTTCTCCGGACGACGTTTGCTGGGAGTTTCTGCGACCAGGTGTGGGCTTTGAAGATGCGGCTGCGTCCGCCATGATGCGTCAGCGTAGCACAGAAGCGATGTAGCACGACTCGCCTTCGCCCGCCGCGCAGCCAGGCCTACGCCGCCATTCCAGAGGACCACGCACGCTCAGTGCCGCCGCCCTTCTCTGCGCCCTCTGCGGCGGTCCTCCGCGCCCTCTGCGTTCTAAGATGTGCGACTTTTCTTCGCGCGCTTTGCGGCTTTCTTTGCGTCCCTTGCGGTCAGCCTCCTCAGGGACCGTTCCCTCCGCCGTCTCCGCAGTTGAAGGCGTAGGCCGTTTTCCGCGCCCTCGGCCGCCAACCTAATCGCGCTCGTGCGCGATCGCGTAATACCCGCTCCGCGTCTGGATCTTGTATCCCTGCTTCGATTTCAATTCGATCTTGCGGAACGTCCCATCCTGCGCCGAGTTCGTCGGCGTATACCCGATGTTGTACTGGCTCCGCAATTCCCGCGCGATCTGGTCAAACGCTTCCTTCAGCTTGTCCATCTTGTTCCCCACTTCAATCACGCGCCCGCCCGTCTCGTTTGCCAGCTTCTTCATCTCCGCGTCGCCCGAGTACCCGAACCCACCATAGAACCCGCGGTCTGCAATCAACAGCACGTAACAGATCGAATCGGATTTCTGTGCCGCCTCGATCGCGTCCCGGATCCGCAGCTGGCTCCCCTGGTCCTCGCCATCGGTCAGCAGGATCATCGCCTTCCTTCCCACCTCGTGCGCCAGTTCGTCGTGCGCCGCCAGATACACCGCGTCGTACAGCAGCGTCCCCCGCGGATTCGACGTCGGCACCGGCCCGCCTCCCAGCCCCGGAATTCCCGTGCTGCTTCCGCCGGTATTGATCTTCGCCTTGTTCAGCGCCGCCTTCAGCCGCCGCACGTCGTTCGTGAAGTCCTGCAGCAAGTCCACGTTCACATCGAACCCGATCACGAACGCTTCGTCCTTCTCCCGCAGGATGTCGTTCAGGAACGCCCCGCCCACCTGCTTTTCCATGTCCAGCACCCGCGCCTGGCTCCCGCTGGAGTCAATCAGGATCCCCAGCGTCAGCGGCAAATTGCTTTCCGCCGTAAAGTATTTGATCGTCTGCGGCTTGCCATCCTCCGACAGCTCGAAATCATCCTTGGTCAGGCCCGGAATCAGCGCCCCCTTCTTGTCCTTCACGTTGAAGAACAACTGCACCACATTGACCCGGACCTTTAAAGTTTCCACCGTCTGGTCCTGCTCCTGGTTTTGGCTTCCAGTCTGGTCGCGCAAGACCGGAGCACTGTCCTGACCCGCGGCCCCCACTGCCGCCGCCAGCACCAGCATGAGAACCAGCCACCACCGCTGTGTATGAGCGTTACGCATCCGCGAATTCTCGGGGAAACTTTGTTAGTCTATTCTTGAGGCCTTGGATACACCAATCTACCGGATTTGAGCATCCCAAGTCACATACGGTTGCCTCGTGCGGAGAACAACACCTTGCGCTCGTTGATCGGAAAACACTTTCGTCTGGGAACGCCACTCGCCGGGCTGCTTTGGGCCTCTCTCGCGTTTGCCCAGAACCAGCCTCCCCAGGGCCAGGCCCAGCCCGCCCCGCAGGACATTCCCGATGCCCCTTCCGCCATCCGCCCCGTGCAGCCCTTTCCCGCCACCCTGCCGCCTTCGCGCCCCAGCCCCGACGACGCTAGGCCCCAAACCCCTCCTCCATCGCAACCCTCCCGTTCCGACACCACCCCGCCGCCTCCCATGCCCCCCATCAAGACCGTCCCTCCCGGCAGCGTCCCTCAGGACCAACTGAACTCGCGGGAGGACCTCTACACCTTCAAGGTCGTCACCAATTTCGTGCTCGTCCCCGTCACCGTGAAAGACAGTTCCGGTCACATGGTCGATGGCCTTCTGCCCAAGGACTTCAGCGTCTACGAAGACGGCAAAAAACAGGACCTCAAGTTCTTCACCAGCGATCCTTTCCCGCTTTCCGCCGCCGTCATCCTCGACACCGGCATGCCCGACGTCGCCGTCCAGAAAATCAACCAGACCTACTCCGCCCTGGCCGGCGCCTTCAGCGCCTATGACGAGGTCTCGCTCTACACCTACAGCACCACCGTCAGCCAGGTTTCCGATTTTTCCTCCGCCACCGGCCAGAAACTCACCGCCGTCCTCAACCAGATGAAGCTCGAACGCGGCCGCAACAATGGCGCTCCCGTCATGAATGGCCCACTCGGCCCGCAGGGCCCCGTCGTTAACGGCATCCCCGTCGAACGTCCCGGCGCCCAGCCCAACATCGCTCCCCCCAAGGATGTCCGCGTCCTCAACGACGCCATCCTCCGCGCCGCCCTCGACCTCGGCAAGCGCGACCGCGCCCGCCGCAAGATCATCTTCATCATCAGCGACGGCCGCGAATACGGCAGCCGCGTCTCCTACAGCGATGTCCTCAAGGTCCTGCTTTCCCGCGAAATCACTGTCTACAGCATCGCCGTCGAGGCCTCCGCCATCCCCGTCTACAACAAGCTTGAGAAATTTCACTTACCCCACTACGGCTATAGCGACATCCTCCCCAAGTACTCCGCCGCCACCGGAGGCGAGGTCTTCACCGAACTCACCCGCGACGCCATCGAAGTCGCCTACGCCCGCGCCACCGGCGACGCCCGCAACCAGTACACTCTCGGCTACACCACCCGCGCCACTCCCAGCTCCGCCTATCGCGACATCGAGGTCCGCGTCAACCGCCCTGGCCTCAAAATCACCGCCAAAGCCGGCTATTACCCCCTCCCCGCAGGAAAGTGATTCTGCGAATTCCGTCTGGCCCGCCTGCGCGTAGGTCTCGCGCTTCTCTGCCGCAACAGTGTGGGCCGCACATTCCTGTCTTCCCGGTCGCTCAGCCACAAACCCTCGCCCGCCGGGTCCGCTCAGCGACGCCAGAAATTTGCCCCGCACCGAAGGGCCGGGAAAGCACCCCAGTCCCCACCTTAAGTCCCCTTCAGGGGACGGCTCCCACTTCTCCGTACCAGGCGCCAGCGCAACCAGCTATACAAGCACCTGTTTCTCCCGGCCCCGGCCGTGCCGTACACTCGACAAAAAACTTTGCTAGCGACTGACTTGGCCGAAACCGCCGACTCCCGGGAGTGACATCAGTAACCTGCCGGTAATCTGGCCCCTGTGATATAAAAATCCCCAGTAGCCCAAGGGAAAACTACAGTCGCGTTGGCCCTCCAGCGGGTTGGAGTCCCTCGCGCCGGCTAATTTCGAGGATTTCTTGAGTTTCATCAACTTCGCAGCCCGCGAGATCAACTGCAAGATTGTCTACTATGGCGCCGGACTCGGCGGCAAAACCACCAACCTGCAGCACATCTACCAGAAAACCGCCGAACAGCAGAAAGGCAAGATGATCTCGCTCGCCACCGAAACCGAGCGCACCTTGTTCTTCGATTTCCTCCCCCTCGACCTCGGCTCCGTCCGCGGCTTCAAGACCCGCATCCATCTCTACACCGTCCCCGGCCAGGTCTTCTACGACGCCAGCCGCAAGCTTATCCTGCGCGGCGTCGATGGCATCGTCTTCGTCGCCGATTCCCAGCAGGAGCGCATGGACGCCAACGTCGAGGCCCTCGACAACCTCATGGACAACCTCAAAGAGCACGGTTACGACTTCTTCAAGATCCCCTACGTCCTGCAACTCAACAAGCGCGACCTGCCCAACATCCTCCCCGTCGACAAGCTCTCCAAGGAACTCCGCCGCAAAAACGAGCCCGTTATCGAAGCCATCGCCTTCCAGGGCAACGGCGTCTTTGAAACCCTCAAAGAAATCGCCCGCCAGGTCCTCACCGAACTTAAGCAAGGCGGCTAAGGCCAACTCTCACTCTTGATTTGTCATCCTGAGCGCAGCAAAGCACCTGCCTTTCCTTGTGGCTTGGCCCCCTCTTGATCGACAAAATCTCGAGACCCAATTCCTCTTTCCGATTGTCCTCCCCAGCGAAGGGAGGCGACAGCCGTAACGAAGTCGAGGGACCTTGCGTTCCGGCGCGCTGGCACAAACCTCAAAATGAGTTCTCTCTCAACTTGCCGCGTGCCCCCTACCCTCCCCCGCTGTTTGCGGGAGGCTGGCATTCCACGGGTCCCGCCCCCCACCACCCTCTTGCCAGCCGACCCGCGACTCGCCCCGTTACCACCGTCACCTTCCTCTCCCCCGAACCCACGCTACACTTCCCCCATGGCCACCAGGACCAAAGCCCGCTGCAGCGTCTGCGAGCAAATCGAAGAGCGCTGCGAATGCGAAAAATACTGCGTCTTCTGCCAGGGTCAGCTCGACGTCCGCCTCTGCGAAGACGGCCTCTACTACTGCCAGGCCTGCCGCGAAGCCTGCGACTATAAAGTCTCCGGCTAGTCCGGGCCGGGCAGTTCCCCCCTGCAAACCTTCGGGCGCCAGTCGCTCCGTTGCAATTTGTCATCCTGAGCGCAGCCAAGCACCCGCTTCCCCATCGCGTTCCCCCTCCACGCTCTCGGCGTCGTACGCTTTTCTCTGCGCTCTCCCCGCCCCCTCCGCGTCTTCTGCGTTTTCAGGTCTGCTTCGCGTCCTTCTCGGTGAGGAGTCTTCCCCCTGACTCTCTAAAAAATTGGGCCGCAGCTCCACGCTGTAGGCCGCCAGCTGCCAGCCACGTTTATAATCTCCGCTTCGGCCCCAGGCCATATCCCAATCTGACGAGAACACTTTGCTCGACTTCTTAGGCGACCTTCGACGTACCCACCTGTGCGGCGCTCTGCGCCCTTCCGACGCTGGTCAAAAAGCCGTCCTCATGGGATGGGTCCACCGCCGCCGCGACCTCGGCGCCATCATCTTCGTCGATGTCCGCGACCGCTCCGGCGTCACCCAGGTCGTCTTCAGCGGCGAGCACTCCGCCGCCGTCCACCAGAAGGCCGAAGCCCTCCGCAACGAGTTCGTCATCGCCGTCATCGGCACCGTCAAGCTGCGCGACCCCGACACCGTCAACAAAAATATCCCCACCGGCGAAGTCGAACTCGTCGCCGACGAACTCCGCATCCTCAACGAGGCCAAGCACCCCCCCTTCCTCCCCGGCGACACCGTCCTCGCCAACGAAGAGATGCGCCTCAAGTACCGCTACCTCGACCTGCGCCGCGACGCCATGCAGTTCAATATCGAACTGCGCCACAAGGTCGCGCTCGCCATCCGCGACTACCTCGCCTCCCAGGGCTTCTTCGAAATCGAAACCCCCTTCATGACCCGCTCCACCCCCGAAGGCGCCCGCGACTACCTCGTTCCCAGCCGCGTGCAGCCCGGCACCTTCTACGCCCTCCCCCAGTCCCCGCAGCTGTTCAAGCAGATCCTCATGATCTCCGGCTTCGACAGGTATTTCCAGATCGTCCGCTGCTTCCGCGACGAAGACCTGCGCGCCGACCGCCAGCCCGAATTCACCCAGATCGATCTCGAAATGTCTTACCCCCAGCCCGAGCGCGTCTGGGAAACCGTCGAGGGCTTCCTCACCGCCGCCTTCAACGCCGCCGGCTACCACATCCGGACCCCCTTCCCGCGCATGGACTACGACGAGGCCATCCGCCAGTATGGCATCGACAAGCCCGACCTCCGCCTGCCCGCCTTCACCGAAGTCCGCGACTGCTTCACCCTCGCGGACTTCGAACAGCTCGCCATCAACAAGGACCTGCCCGTTGTCGCCATCCGCATTCCCAAAGTTGGCGAACTCTCCCGCAAGGAGCGCGACGACATCAAGCCGTTGTTCGTCTCCAAGGGCGGAGCCCGCGTCTTCGAGGACTTCAAGCGCATCGAGAGCAAGTTCCCCGAAGCGGGAGCCAAGATCCGCCAGAAATCCGCAGCCGCTGCCGATGACCTCCTCGTCCTCGTCGTCGGCTCCGCTCAGTCCGCGCAAGACGATCACCCCGCCGGAAAACGAAAAGTCACGCCCGCCGAACTCGCCATCTACGCCTCCGCCGGACTGCTCCGCGTCGCCCTCGGCCAGAAGTACGCCCCCAGGCACGGCCTGTTCCAGCGCGGCGATTTCCGTTTCCTCTGGGTCACCAACTTCCCCATGTTCGAATACGACGAGGCCGACCGCCGCTGGGTCGCCGCCCACCACCCCTTCACCTCGCCCCACGAAGAAGACATGGACAAGCTCGAGTCCGACCCCGCCATGGTCCGCGCCCTCGCCTACGACGTCGTGCTCAATGGCACCGAACTCGGCTCCGGCTCCATCCGTATTCACCGTCAGGACATCCAGCGCAAAATCTTCCATGCCCTCGGCATGACCGAAGAAGAAGCCAAGTCCCGCTTCGGATTCTTCCTCGAAGCCCTCGAATACGGCACGCCCCCCCACGGCGGCATCGCCCTGGGCCTCGACCGCATCGTCATGATCCTGGCCGGCGCCGAGAGCCTCCGGGAAGTCATCCCCTTCCCCAAAACCGCCGCCGCCAAAGACCTCATGGTCGACGCCCCCACGCCCGTCACCGCCGCCCAGCTCCGCGAACTCGGCATTGCCATCGTCAAGAAGTGATTCTCGATGGGGCGCGCCCGCCCGCGGGATCGCGCACCTTCCCTGCCCCGGGTTCTCCTCCGCCTTTTGGACGCGGACCTGGCAGATAGGGTCGAACGCTTCCCTCTGCCGTTTCGGGTTTGTCATCCTGATCGCAGCGAAGGATCTGCTGTTTCATCTCGCTCCAGCACGCTCTCCTTCACGCTCCTCGCCGACCGCCGGAGACCGACGATTTGTCCTCCCCCTGCGCTACACTCAACCCACCGTGTCCACCCGCATCGACAAATGGCTATGGGCCGCGCGCTTCTTCAAGACCCGCTCCCAGGCCGCCCGCGCCTGCGAACTCAACCGCGTTCAATGTGCCCGCCAGCCCGTCAAGCCCAGCCGCGACGTCCACATCGGCGACCGCCTGCAGATTCGCACCAAAGGCGGCGAGTTCGAAGTCGACGTCCTCGCCCTCAGCGATACCCGCGGACCCGCTCCCCTCGCGCAAACCCTCTACCAGGAAACGGAAGCCAGCCGCGAAGCGCGAAAAAAATTTGCCCAGCAACGCCAGGCCTTCCTCCACTTCACGCCCGCGCCCCAAGCCCGCCCTTCCAAGCGCGACCGCCGCAAGCTGGACCAGTTTCGCGGCCGCCCCTGACCTCATTCTCACTCGCAATCCCCTTAACCTTGGCATCCTGAGCGCAGCGCACGACCTGCTTTCCCGCAACTCGGACACCCGCGCGTTTCCGGCACCGCCCCAAACTTCAAGAGTTCTGACCCGAAACTCACCATGCGGCCTCCGGAATTTCTCATTCCGATGCGCAAGCGATCGCCAGACAGGACGAATCTGCCGCTCCCGCCCTTACAAATTCCCCCAACAACAAAAGCGCGACCCGCAGGTCGCGCTCTCGTTTCTCACTTCCTATCACCAGTATATCATTTTGCAACAGATACTTGCGTCAAACTTTGCACAAATATATTGGCTTTCCTTACTGCAACTTCCCCCGATTTCGCCACCTCTCCCCCCTTGACAGCTCTGCGGTCTCCGCCCCCGTCAGCCGGTCCGGCGAAATCGAACGCATCCCCCAGACCTCCACCGACTCCAGTCCCTCCGGATCGGCCACCTCCACTTGCAGCGGACCGCCCGGTGCCGTGTACACGCGCGTCGTGACCGCCACCCGTTCATTGGCAAACACCTCCAGCACTGAACCATCCACGAATACGCGCAACCGGATCGGATCCTTCCCCGCCAACGCCGCCGCCACCCCGTTCACCCGCAGCTCGGAATCTGTCTGCTGCGGATCGTAGGCAATCTCGGCAAACGGTTCCCGCTTCTCCGAGCGCAGGCGCAGGCGAAACGCCCGCCCTGCGCCAGACCGCGCTGCCAACTCCCCCGACAGTCCGCGAATCCGCATCGCAGCCAGTACCTTCCCCAGGCTCCGGTCCGCGCCCCGCGCCGCCAAGCCATCCCGCCGCAAGCTTTCTATCGCCACAGCGGGCGCCATCTGCAGCGTTCCATCCCCTCCCAGCGACAAGACCCGCGGCAGCGCCATCACCCCCGCCCACCCCGCCGCTCGATACTCTGCCTCCGCGCGCGTCTCCGGAATCCATCCCCACAAAATCCGGTTCCCATGCTCATCGAGCATGCTCTTGGCAGCGTAGTACGCGCCGAAATCCACCACCCCTTCCTTGTCGGGAACGAAGCGCCGCTGTTGATACGTCCCGGTCTTCCACCACACCTTCCCCATCGCCGAGTACAGCAGCACGTGCCGGTTCCCCAGCGCAAAAAAGTCCGGGCACTCCCACATCTCCCCGTTGTCCACAGGATTCACCGCCGCCACGCCGGTCCCCTGCCCCTCCACCAGCCAGTGCCGAAAAATCCAGCGCCGCAGATCGTGCGACTGGTACAGCAGCACTCCACCGCCCTTGCCTTTCACGCCCGAACCCAGCGCCATCAGCCACTCCCGGCCCTCCCGCCACACACAGGGATCGCGGAAGCCCGTGATCGCCAAGTGCTCCGGCGGACGCGCAAGGATCGGCTCCGGCGCTTTCTGCCACGTGCGCAGATCGGGATCCTTCGAAACCGCCAGGCACTGCACCTCGCGCCACTGGTGCCGGCCGTCGTCGAGCGTCACCTGCGCCCGCGACTCTGGCGGCAACACGCCGGTATAGATCGCCGCCGCCCCGCCGTCCTGCTCCACCACGCTGCCGCTGAATACCCCGTCGCGGTCATAGCCCTCGGGCGAGGGCGCCAGCGCCACCGGTTCATGCTGCCAGCGAACCATGTCCGGACTCGTCGCATGGCCCCAGTGCATCGTTCCCCAGAACGCGCCGTTGGGGTTGTACTGATAGAACATGTGATAGCGGCCACGGTAGAAAATCGGGCCATTGGGATCGTTCATCCAATGGGCCGGCGCCAGCAGGTGATACTGCGGGCGCAAACGATCAGCCGCCAGCCGCGCCGCGAGCGGATTCCGACCCCCCATCAACCGGACGGGCCTGCAGAACATCGCGGCAGCGGTGCTGCAGGCAGCCTGCCGCAGAAATGCACGGCGCGAAATCTTTCCCATTCGATCTCGGGGTGCCCCGCCCTTCCTGCGCGCCCTGGCGGATGGGTGGGATTCCATGACCTCCACAGCGCAGCGCACCAGCTTACCTGACCGCGCTTTACCTGTGGAGTTACGATCTGCGAAACTGGCTCTTGGCGGTTACCGCTGGCTGCCGGCTTTGGGCTACCACCCTCGAGTTCTTGCTGCCGGCCGCAAGCTGCCCGCGCACCAGCCAAAGCCGCTGAACACCGGCGACGGAAGACCGACGACTACCCCATGGGCCGCATCCACGTTCTTTCTGAAACCGTTGCCAACAAGATCGCCGCCGGCGAAGTCGTCGAGCGCCCCGCTTCGGTCGTGAAAGAACTGCTCGAGAACGCGCTCGACGCCGGCGCCACCCGCATCCGCCTGCAGGTCGAAGCCGGAGGCAAAAAGCTCATCCAGATCACCGACAACGGCTGCGGCATGGTGCGCGACGACGCCCTGCTCGCCTTCGAACGCCACGCCACTTCCAAGCTCAAGAACGCCGAAGACTTGTTGAACGTCGCCACCCTCGGCTTCCGCGGCGAAGCTCTGCCCTCGATTGCTTCCGTCTCCCGTCTGCGCCTCCAAACCCGCGCCCCCGAAGACGCCGCCGGAACCGTCGTCGAAATCAACGGCGGCAAGATCTTCAAGGTCGAGGAAGCCGGACTGCCCCCCGGCACCTCCATCACCGTGCGCGACCTGTTCTTCAACACCCCCGCGCGCAAGAAATTCCTGAAGTCCGAATCGACCGAACTCGCGCACATCGCGTCGCTGGTCACGCACTACGCGCTGGCCCACCCCGGCAAGCATTTCGAACTGCACGCCGCCGCCGGCGCCCTGCTGGTCGCCCCGCCCGTCGCCGGACACGGTGAGCGCGTCTACCAGGTCTTCGGCAAAGAAGTTCTGGATCAGTTGATCCCGCTGGCCGCCCTGCAGCCACTCGAAAGAATTGGCCTGCCGCAGGCTCCGCCCTGGCGAACTCACGAAGCCCGCGAGCACGACGCTGAGGCCCAGCCCTGCGAACCCGGCGAACTCCGCCTGCACGGCTTCGTCTCCAAACCCGAAATCCAGAAGCTCAACCGCAATTCCATCTACATCTTTGTCAACGGGCGCCTCATCCGCGACCGCCTGGTACAGCACGCCATCACCGAGGCCTACCGCAACATCCTTCCGCCCACGGTCTTCCCCGTGGTGCTGCTGTTCCTCGAAATGCCCGCGGGCGAAGTGGACGTCAATGTCCATCCTTCCAAGACCGAAGTCCGCTTCCGCCAGCCGACCTGCACGCACGACTTCGTGCGCGACGCCATCCGCGCCGCTTTGATGAAGGCCCGCCCGGTGCCGCAGTTTGTTTCCGAGATCCACGCCCGTCCCACCGCCAGCCCGTCGCTTACGCCGGGCGCACCAACGCCTCCCCCGGACGCCGCCACCTGGCGCGATCTGTATGCGCCTTCCTCGCCCGCTGGCTTTGCCCTGCAGGCGCCCGACCCGGCCCCGGTCACGCAACGCTTTGCCTTTCAAGGCGGAATCGCGGTGGATGCGAATGCCGCCGTCTCGCTCGCGCGGGCCCCGGCGCTTGTTCCCGACGACGGTTGCGCCCCGGCCTTCGCCGACGAACCCGAAGCTCCAAGCCAGCTCGCGCCTTCCCTCGCCTCGCTCAAGCCCCTGGGCCAGATCCGCAACTCGTTCATTCTGGCGGTGAACGAAGAAGGCTTGTGGATCGTCGACCAGCACGTTGCCCACGAGCGCGTGCTGTTTGAAAAAGTGTTGAAGCAGCGTGGGGCGCAGGCGGTTGAGAGCCAGCGCCTGCTCATGCCCCTGATTCTCGAACTCACCCCCGCCCAACTGGCGGTGTTCGCCGAGATTTCCGACGAACTCGCCAGGAACGGATTCGAGGCCGAACCCTTCGGCACGCGCAGCGTGGCGGTCAAAGTCTCGCCCGCCGGCGTTGACGCCTCGCAGGTCGAACACATGCTCCATGAACTGTTCGAGCAACTCGCGCGCGAAGAGCAGAAAGTGAATCTCGAAACCGTGCGCACGCGCATCGCCGCCTCCATCGCCTGCCACGCTGCCATCAAAGTCAATATGCCCCTCGAGCAGAACAAGATGGAATGGCTGCTCGCCGAACTCGCCAGGACCGAGTTCCCCATCGCCTGCCCGCACGGCAGGCCGGTGGTTCTGCGGTATTCGATGAAGGATATACAGCGGGCATTCAAGAGGATCTGAAACAAGTCGCCAGTCATCCGTCGCTGGTCATCAGTCACCGCATTGGCTGGGCTGGAAGACTTGACGACTGGAGACTGGCGACGGGCCTGTGCTTTAATCGAGGCTATGACCGAATCCGAGCTGCAGCAGGCGCGTCGGGCCAAGTGGCACCTCGACGGGAACCCGGTGCGCACGCTCGAAGACGCCCGCGCCTTTATGGAGTCGGTCGGATTCTGCCTGCTGTACCCGTTGCGGCCACCGGTTCTTGTGCCCACCTTCGTGGGCGCCTGGGTCGGGGCCGACGACCGCCTGCCCACCTGGCAACATTCGTTTTCCGATCCCCGCGCCCGCGACGCGCAGGAACTCATGGTGCGCCTGCTGCGCGACAAGACCTCCTTCGAGGCCAGCCTGTTCGAGGAGAACAACGCCTTCCTGCTGAGCGCGTCCACCTTCCCCTACTTCTACGCGCTGGTCGGAGAAAGGAACCCGAAGCACTCCCCCAAGCCCGGCTCGCGTTCGGAGTACTCGCAACTGGCCTGCGACGCCTTCGAGATCATTCGCCGCGAAGGCCCGATCGCGAAGCAAAGGCTGATGGAGACGCTCGGCGGCAGCATCTCTGCGGCGGCGCTCGACCGCGCGCTGGCCGAACTCTGGTCGCGGCTGCGCATCACCCGCGTCGATTACAGGCCCGAAGAAGGCGCGTCCTGGGATGTGCTCTACCGCTGGGCCCCCGATGCCGTGCGCGAAGGCATCAGCCTGTCGGTGCCCGAGGCGCTCAGCGCCCTGGTCTCCAAGTATCTGGACTGCGTGGTGGCGGCCGACGAAGGGGAACTGGAAACCTTCTTCGGCAACTTCGTGGCGCGCTCGCGGGTGAAAGAAGCCGTCAAAGCCCTGCAGGCGGCGCGGGAGTTGAGCTTCGTTCACATCGGCAGCCGCTCGCTCATCCAGATGGCGCCGCCCCGAGGAGCCGGGGTCCGGGCTTAGGGCCCGGAGCTTAGGGGCTGAGTGCGGTCTGCGGCGTCCGCTGTTCTCTGCTTCAGGGGGGCTGGTGAGCTTTCCCTCGGCGATCTCCGCGGCTGTTCTCTGCGCTCTGTGCGTTTTAAGATTTTTCGTGGAAGAGTAGATTCCTCCTGCCTCGCTGCGCCGGCACGTCGGCATGACAAGGCGTGGGAGGGACAGCGAGCGGCAGCATCCTCCTAGCTCGTGGCTGGTAGCTCGTCGCTCCGCCGCTTCTTGCTGCGCCGCCGTGCCCGCTTCTGATACTCTGAATCGTTTTAATTGCGCTCTTCCTCCATGACCGAGACCCCTTCCCACAAACTCACCATTGCCATCGACGGCCCGGCCGGAGCGGGCAAGAGCACCATCGCTTCCCGCCTGGCTCGCAAACTCGGATACGTCAACCTGGAAAGCGGCGCGATGTATCGCGCTCTCGCCCTCAAGGCCATTGAGTGGGACGTTTCCTTTGACGACGAAGCGGCCCTGCGCAAACTGGCCGAGGGCTCCCGCATCGTGTTGGAGCCGACCGTGGGCGGCAACCGCGTGCGGCTCGACGGCAAAGACGTCTCGGCGCGCATTCGCGAGCGCGACGTGACCGAAGCCGCTTCGCGCGTCTCGGTGCATCCCGCGGTGCGCGAGTGGATGGTGGCGCGCCAGCAGGACATGGGAAAGGGCGGCGGCGTGGTCATGGAGGGCCGCGACATCGGCACCAAAGTCTTCCCCCGCGCCGACCTGAAGATTTTTCTCGACGCCGACCCGGTGGTCCGCGAACAGCGCCGCCTGGACCAGCAGAAGATCCGGGGAGCGCCCGCCGCGGCTTCCATCGCCGCCGAGTTGCGCGCCCGCGACCAACGCGACCGCACCCGCGCCATGTCGCCGCTGGTAGCCGCCAGCGATGCCGTGGTCATCGATTCCACGAACATGACCGAAGACCAGGTGCTGGAGCGGATCGAAGGGTTGGTGAGGGAGAAGCTGGCAATGTGGGCTTGAAGAGAACCTTTAGCGCACACCGATTTGGCCAGTCGCCACCAATCGTCGGCCCCTTGGTGGGATACGGCTGCAGACCTGGTAGCTGGAAATCGCGTGGGCGGTTGAGGAAAAGCAGAGACCCGCAAAGCTCACGAAGGAATCGCCAAGAACGCAAACAAGTGCGCTCTGCTTTGCGTCCTTTGCGGCTCTTTGTGGTCCTTGCGGTGAAAGCCTTTTCCGGTCAGCCAAAGGCTCCATGGCTGGATGCAGAGCACCGCATTCAATTCTCCGTCGGCTGAGGCGGAGACGGTGGGCTTGGAGTGTGCGGGGTGTTGGGGGTCTTCGGCGGAGACGGCACCTCTTGCTCGCTCGCGTGGGCGCTCTCGACCGGTCCTTTGCGCAGGCTGATGTTGCCGTGCTCGTTGTTTACCACCACGCGGACCGCGCCGTTGCCGACCGTTCCCATGGCTCTGCCGTCGTTCTCGTCGTTCTGGGGCTTGATCTCGGGGAACTCGGACTGCACTTCCCCGCCGTGGGTCCGGGCATCCAGTTTGAAGCCCATCTTCTCCGGCACGCCCAGGCTCACATCCCCGTTTCGATTGTCGATCTGGACATTGCCCGGCGCCTTCAAGCTGGCCTGGATGTCGCTGTTTTCGTCCTGCACGCGCAGGTCACCGGAGACGCCTTGCAGATGCACGTCCTTGGCGCGGGTGCTGATGCGGACCGGGCCGGTGATCTCGCTGGCGCGCAGGCTGTCGGAGTCAAGGTCGAGGTCGCCGGCAAGTTTGGCGAACTCCAGGTCGGTGCGCGAGGACTTGAAGCTCACGGCTTTGCCGATCTTCGAGAGCCGCAGGCTGTCGCTGAAATCGCCGTTCAGGCGCACATTCCCCTTCACGTCGGAAATGGTCACTTCGTCCACCCGGCCCTCGACGCTGACGTCGCCCGAAACCTGGGTGACGCGCGCCGAACTGTGTCCCATGTTCACGCCGCGGTCGACGTTCAGGCTCACGTTGCCGTTGACATCGTCGACGTTCACGTCTCCCCGTTGAGCCGAGACATCCACATTCCCGTCGCGGCCCATGACCCGGACGTCGCCGCGCTGCGTGGCGATGGTGACCGCGGCTTTGCGCGGAATGGCCACGCTCAGATCGACACTGACCGGATGGTCGCCGGCGCCGCGGGTGTTGGCATTGATGGTGACCAGGTTGCCGCTGACGCTGACCTGCGTCCGGGTCTGCTCGTTCCACTGGTTGGCTTCGTCCTGCTTGTCGGCGCGGACCTTTTTGTGGGCGCTGATTTCGACCTGGTCCTTGTTCGAAATGCTGACATTGACCGCGCCGCGGTCGTTGATGATCTTGACGGCAGCGCCGCTGGGCAGCTCTCTGCTCAGTTGTTCATCGAACTCGTAAGCACTGCCGAAGACTGGCCAGTCCCCCTCGTCAATGCCGATTTCATTGCTCAGGCCCTTCCAGTCGACGCGCGACGCCTGGTTGGCGGTGAGCCCCAGGATCACGATGAAAATGATCAGCATCACGCCTGCCGCGCCCATCCCGGGAGCGGGCACGCCGTCCTGCTTGGCGCGCTGGTGTTCGAGCAGCTTGAGCACGCCCCACAGGATCAGCAGCAGTGGCCAGTAATGGGCGAACAGCAGGACCAGCCGTCCCCAGGAGATCACGTGCAGGTTGCCCAGCAGGAAAATCGCCCCGAGCAGGATCAGGATTAGCGGCCCGGTCCTGGAACGGCGGCGGCGCGGCACGACGCCGGGGCTAGACATGGCTCACCTCGCTCGGAGGCGCAGGCGGCGGGCCTGCCGACGGATCCGCGGGCGGTGGCGGCGCTGGCGGCGTGATCGCGGGCGGCACGACCGGCGGCCCCCCGATGTGCCCGGCATCGGAAGCATTGCTCTGCAGCAGTTTCACTCCGCCGATGACCAGCAGGATCAGCGGCCAGGTGCGTTCAAAGCCCGGCCCATGCAGGTTGTCGAGCAGGAACAGAACGCCGAGCGTCACGATCACGGCCGGCCAGGTGATGTGGCGCGTCTTGCAGCGCTCGCAATAGCAGTTCCCCTCGCAGCGGCCCACCAGTCCCCAGCGCTTGGCGAACATCCAGCCGCCGAAGGCGATCAGGATCAGGGGCCAGAAGCGGTCCAGCCCGAATTCGAGCCAGCCGACGGTGTTGAAGAAGAACAGGCAGCCCAGGGCAATCAGGATAATGGCCCCGGTGGGAACGTTACTGCGCGATTGCAGCGGAACCGCGGGCGAAGGCCCCACACCCGGCGCCGGAGGAAAGCCCGCAACCGGGACGCTCGCCGACGCGGCGCCTCCGGCCGAAGCAACCGGCGGCCCAAAGGCCGCCAGCGGCGGACGCGGCGTCGGTCCGAACATGCGCTCGAACCCGAACGGATCGGGCACGGGCTGCCCCAGTTCGAGCGCGTGCGCCGTCTTGTACGCGTCAAAGACCAGGTAGAAGAAATACGCGAAGAACACGGGGATCATGATGGGGCCGAAGTGGTCGGCCATCCAGATCAGGCACACGAAGGCCATCACGTGCAGAAAGCCCTTCATGAACTGGCCGTTGTACATGGCGCCCACGCCGGGAATGAATCCCAGCACGGCGGCCATGCCCGGGCTGGGCAGCCGCTCGGCCACCGGAAGCGGAGTGTTGACGGCTCCGGGCGCGGGCGGGGGGGGGAGCGCGGTTCCTATCCGGTCGGCGAGACATTGCTCGCAGAACATGGCGCCGCGAACGTCGCGGACACAATTGCTGCACAGCGGCTTTCCGCAGGTGCGGCAATAGGCCACTGCCGTCGCGTTGGGGTGCGTGGCGCAGTTCATACCAACCTCCTGAACGTGGTCACCGGCACGGCGGGTGGATCCTCCGGTGCCGATGCCAGCACGGGCTGGTTCTCGCCACGGCTATAGTTTCTCTCCTGTCTGGGCTCGGGTTGTCCATTGCTGTTGTTCTTGCGGTCCCGTTCCCGTTCTTGGTCGTTTTTGCGTTCGACGGGGCGGGCCACCTTCTTGAGTTCCTGCACGCGCGACTCGATCTCGTACACCAGCCGGATGTTCTCGTAGTACTTCACCACCCGGGCCTGGGTGGTGTAGTAGGCGCGGCGCAGACCGTTCCGGCTCAGGTCCGCGCGGGTAATTTGATCGGGCCGAAACCCGGCAACGCTCAACGCCACCGAGAGCGTGAAGAACGCTGTGCCGAACGACATGGCAAAGCGCGGCTGCCGCACTGTAACCCAGACCGGGCCCCAGAGGGAATCCAGCCACTGGCCCACGCGTTCGCCCAAGGAGGGCTGGCGTGCTGCCGGCGATTCCTGCAGGCGGTAGCTGGGCAGACCGCTGGTCGCGGCCAGGATATTGTGCACCAGGTTCGCGGGCGGCTCGACTTGGTCGAGCGTCTTCATCCAGCGCTGGCCGGCTTCGATCTCGGTGAACATGGGGCCGCATTTGGTGCAGGTGCGGGCGTGGGCCCGGAAGCGCGCGTCGGCCGCGGAACCCAGCCTATGGTCGAGGGCATCGAACAGAAGTGCCTCGAACTCGTTGCACTGCATCCCGTTGTGGGTTTCACCAGTCATCACAGTACCTGCCTGTAAATACGTTGCAGGAGGCGCGCAAGTTCCGCGCGTCCCCGGTTTATTCTGGATTTGACGGTGCCTTCGGGCACCTTCAAAACGGCCGCGATGTCGCGGTAGTCCATGTCCTGTAAGTCCCTTAGAATCACTGCCTCCCGGAGTTCGGGCGAGAGCTTTTGCAGGGCCTGGTGCACCATTTCCCCGGTTTCGTGGCTCTGCAGGCGGGAGTCGGGGGCGGGGCGCCGGTCCGGAATCTGGTCGCTGCGGGGCATGGCGTCCTCGTGCTCGGAGGGAGCGGCGTCGATGGAGTCGGTGAGGCGGTCCTGCTTGGTTTTGCGGAAATGGTCGACCAGCAGGTTGCGGGTGATGGTCGTGACCCAGGTCAGGAAGGCGCCGCGCTCGACGTCGTAGGTGCTGAGCGTGCGGTACATCCTGATGAAGACTTCCTGGGTGAGGTCCTGGGCATCGTCGGAGGAGCCGGCAAAGCGGTAGCAGAGGTTGTAAATGCGCCGCTGGTAGCGCTGGACGATTTCTTCCCAGGCGGCGGCGTCGCCGGCGATACCGCGCCGCACGAGACTGTTGACGATTTGCGCGTCTTCCAACCAGCGCTCCCGCGAAGTTCGTGGCCTGTCAGTTGGAAAAGTGGAGACGAGACCCGACTGACATTACACGGGCTATACGTCGAGGACCTCGGAAAAGTTCGAACCGGTCCAACACGTCATTATGCGGCAGGGGATTGCAGCAGGGGTGGGGTTTCGCGAAGGCAGAGGGGAACCGGGTTGAAAGTGGAAACCGAACCATCTCGCGCGGGGCGCGAAGAAAACTATGGCGGGCTAGCCTTGGCGACCTTTGCGACTCCTTAGCAGTTCTCTCCGGCGCAAGGCTTGTCTCCGCGTCCTCAGCGGCCGTGCTCCGCTTGCTCTGCGGTTAGAAATTTTTCCCCAACGTACGATGGCCCGCATTTGGTCGGGTCTACGGGTCTTTTGATGATAAGCTCGGGCATCGCACAGAACGCGATTTCAGGACGGCCACCCGGCGAACCGGCTTTATGACAGAGTCGCGCTGGAGGCGACTTTCGGGCTGGGCACCGCAATCGTTTTCCTGCGCAGATACCGACACTCTCGAAGAATCCGCCTTACGAACTCAGGTCCAGCGTGCTTCTGGGGCCTTGGATGCGGGCGAGCAGACGCGACAGGCTTCCCTGCTCGACGGGGGCACGCAGGCTGAGCTGGGCGCAGAGCTTGCCAAGCGCGGGGGGGTCGGGATCGGCAATCGTAAAGCTCTGCAGTGCGCAACCGGCGGGCGCATCGGTCGAGGGGTGCGGGGAGCCGGGGTCCCACTCGATGAAGAAAGGCAGGACGTGGTTGTGGTCGTCGTGAAGACTGAGCGTCTTCCACTTCAGCAGACGGCCGTCGGGGCGCTGGCGGGAACCCGGGCGCGGACCGTCGAACGCGATGCCCTGCGCTTTCAGTTGCGCGGCGAGCGCTTCAAGGTCGCGGGGACGGGCGGCCCAGCCCACTAGGGCCGGAGCCGAGAACGACTTCAGCAGCTCGAGCAAGGGCACAGCAAAGTCCGGGACCTGCGTCTGCGCGGGATCCGGGGCGATGATTTCGAGATAGCGGCGCTCGCCCAGGGAAAGCAGCGCATTGCGCGTGCCCCGGCCGGGATGCACGCCCCCGAGGGCTGCGCGCACGCCGGTACGCTCTTCGACAAAGGCGACGCCGCAGTCAAGATCGGCGCTGCCCACAAGGATGTGGTCGAGCATGGGAGGGACCTCGGCTTCTGCCGCGCGCGCCGGGCGGCACGCCAGCGCGGCGACGGAGAGGGCGACGAACTGGCGGCGGGAAAGCATCGTTCAGGGGACCGGGCACAGGAAACCGGACCTGGCGCCGGCACAATCAGCAGATTTCCGCTTCCGGCCTGGGACCCCACGCTCAAGCACGGGGTCCTGCGACTGCGTTCGGCTTGGCATGCCTCCGCCCAGGATGACAATTTTAAAAAGTGGCCGCACGACCGCCGACAGCACCTGTGACCTGTGACCTAAGCCCCCAACCCCAAAGACCTGCTTCACTCGCTGGTGAAGTAATCGACCGTCACCGGATTTTCGAACAGCGAGTAATCGCGCGTGACCACCGTGATGCCACCTTCGGTGACGAAGTAGCGCTGGCGGTCGGCCTCGGCGTCAAAGCCGATGGTCGTGCCTTCCGGGATGTGCACATCGCGGTCGATGATGGCGCGCTGGATGCGGCAATGCCGCCCTACGTTCACGTGGGAGAACAGGATGCTGCTGTCGACCTCCGTGTAGGAATTCACGCGCACGTCAGGGGAGAGCACCGAGTTCTTCACCGACCCGCCGGACACGATGCAGCCGGCAGAGACGATGGAATCCACGGCCATCCCGGTGCGTCCGGCCTCGGCGAACACGAATTTTGCCGGCGGATACTGGCGCTGGTGGGTGCGAATCGGCCAGTCTTCGTCGTAGAGGTTGAAGACGGGCGACACGGCAACGATGTCCATGTTGGCTTCGTAGAAGGCCTCCAGCGTGCCCACATCGCGCCAGTAGAGGGCTTCCTTCTTGTTCTCGTCGACGAAGTCGTAGGCGTAGACCCGGTACTCGTCGACCATCCTGGGCAGGATGTCTTTGCCGAAATCGTGGCTCGACTTGGGGTCTTCGGCATCCTTGAGCAGGACCGGGATCAGCACGTCGGTGTTGAACAGGTAAATGCCCATCGAAGCTGCGACCCTTTCCGGGTTCCATGGGGAGCGCAGATCGGTTTGCTTGGGTTTTTCCTGGAACCCGTTGACGCGGTGATCGCGGTCGACTTCGACCACGCCGAAGCGGTAGGCCTCGGAGGGTTCGATCTGGATGGTGGCCAGGGTCACGTCGGCCGCGGAATGGTTGTGCTGCTCGAGCATCTTTCCATAGTCCATCTTGTAGATGTGGTCACCGGAGAGGATGAGCACGTGCTTGGGCTGCTCGGAGCCGATGGAGTAGATGTTCTGGTAGACGGCGTCGGCAGTGCCCTGGTACCACTGTTCGCTCACCCGCTTCATGGGCGGCAGCACCTCGATGAACTCGCCCATCTCGCGGGCGACGATGTTCCAGCCTTCGCGGATGTGGCGGTTGAGCGAGAGCGCCTTGTACTGGGTGAGGATGTAGACGCGGCGCAGGTCGGAGTTGATGCAGTTGGAGAGCGTGATGTCGATGATGCGGTAGATGCCGCCGAAGGTCACGGCGGGCTTGGCGCGGTCGCGGGTGAGGGGATACAGGCGTTCGCCTGCGCCTCCCGCGAGCAGGACTCCCAGCGTGTCTTTCATCCGAATTCCCGGTATCGCGTGACGTACGGGCCTGGTGATGCCGCGGGAACACCAACGACCCGCGGCGCTTACGCTGCGGAACGGTAGATGGTAGCACAGGGCCGCCGGCTAGCGGCGGCGGCTCGCAGCCAATGCATCGCGGCGATGGAAGAACCTGTGGTGCCCGAAAGGAACGGGCAGAGTTTCTGAAAACGCAGAGAGCGCTGGGAACGGACTCCGGGGGCGCGGAGGCCGATCAGAGTCCGGTGAATTCACTCCGGGCAGGCGCTGGCCAGCGACCGCCCCTGTGGGGGCAAGGAAACGATACGCGGGGCCTGCGATTTGCCGCCAGCTACCGGCCGCAAGCTGCCGGCTACGCCACGTCTTCGTCGATCTTGATGCGCAGCGCCTTGAGGAACTTGACGTCGGAGTCGTTGACGTTGAAGGTCGGGTTGGTGGTCAGGGTGGTGACCAGCGAAGTCTTGTCGGCCGCCTTCTCCCCCTGTTTGCTTACCCCGATGGTGGCTTCGAGCACGAGGAAGATGTCGTAGCCGCCTTCTTTGATGCGGGCGACGACCTCGGCGATGGAATCGGAATCGGCCAGAGACTCGTTGATGGCTTCGCCCAATTCTTTCATCAACTGTTTCAGTTGCTGATCCACGGATTCCCCTCCCCGCGGGAGCCGCACACGGGCTTGTGATCGGACTCCTCGCGCCGCCGCTATTGTAACGCCGAACATTGATAAAATCGACCGGTGCCAGGGCGGTCTTTAACCCGGAAATTGCAGCTGCTCGTCCAGGTGGCCGGGCGGCAGGCGGGACAGAGCCGGACCCTCGCCGCGGTGGTGCAGGCGGGCCGGGTGACGCTGCGTTCGTTTGCCCAGGTCGGGCACCGGTTGTGGCTGGAAGTAACCGGCTTTGTTTTCCTGGCGATGGCGGGAATCGGCGGCATTGCCCTCAGCCGCGAGTACGTGAAATACCAGGCCGGGCACGCGGGGCCGGGGCGGCTGGCCATGGCCGTATGCTTCTGCCTGGCGTTCGGGTACTTCGGGCTGAGTTCGTTCTGGCGGGTGCGGCGGAAGAAGCAGGGTTAATCGGGGTCGATGTTCTCCCCCGGCGGAACCCGCTGTCTTTTGTGAACAACAGAGACACAGAGAGAACGCTCTGAACCGCTACGGAGGCGAAAAGAAGCCGCAAAGGACGCGAGAACACGCAGAGTCGCATACGGATGCCTGAGAAATTGAAAGACCGAACGGGAGCGGGGGACGGGGCCAAGGACCCCGAGACCTCCTCGCACATTCCGGTCAAGCCGCTCTATACGCCCGCCGACCTGAAGGGCTGGGACCAGGAGAGCGAGGTCGGCTACCCGGGCGAGTATCCCTTTACCCGCGGCGTGCAGGCGACCATGTATCGTGGGCGCCTGTGGACCATGCGTCAGTACGCGGGCATGGGCGACGCCGAGGAATCGAACAAGCGCTACAAGTACCTGCTGGCCAACGGCACCACCGGGCTTTCGGTCGCCTTCGATCTGCCCACGCAGATCGGTCTGGATTCCGACCATCCCCTGGCGATGGGGGAGGTCGGCAAGGTAGGAGTGGCGATCGATTCCCTGGAAGACATGGAGCGCCTGTTCTCGGGAATCGACCTGACGAAGATCTCGACATCGATGACGATCAATGCGACGGCGTCGATCCTGCTGGCGCTGTATGTGGCGGTGGCGCGGCGGCAGGGGGCGGACGTCCGCCGGCTTTCGGGCACGGTGCAGAACGATGTGCTCAAGGAATACATCGCGCGGGGAACGTATATCTATCCCCCGAAGCAGGCGATGCGGATCATCACGGATTTGTTCGCGTGGGCGAACGAAAACGTTCCCGACTGGAACACGATTTCGATTTCCGGCTATCACATGCGGGAGGCGGGATCGACCGCGGTGCAGGAAGTAGCGTTCACGCTGGGCGATGGCATGGCCTATGTGCAGGCGGCACGGGAGGCCGGGCTGGACGTGGACCGGTTCGCGCCCCGCCTGTCGTTCTTCTTCAACGCGCACAGCAATTTTCTCGAGGAAGTGGCGAAGTTCCGGGCGGCGCGGCGGATGTGGGCGCGGATCATGCGCGAGCACTTCGGGGCGAAAAACCCGAAGTCGTGGATGCTGCGCTTTCACACCCAGACGGCGGGTTCGACGCTGACCGCGCAGCAGCCGGAGAACAACATTGTGCGCACGGCGTTGCAGGCGCTGTCGGCGGTGCTGGGCGGGACGCAGTCGCTGCACACAAATTCGTTCGACGAGGCGCTGGCGCTGCCCACCGAGCAGTCGGCGCGGATCGCGCTGCGCACGCAGCAGATCCTGGGGTACGAATCGGGCGTGGCGCAGACCATCGATCCGCTGGCGGGCTCCTATTACGTGGAGGCGCTGACCAACGAAATCGAGAAGCGGGCGGCCGAGTACCTGGGCAAGATCGAAATGATGGGCGGGATGCTGAAAGCGATCGAGCGCGGGTATGTGCAGGCGGAAATCCAGAACGCCGCGTATGAGTACCAGCGGGCGGTGGACCGCGGAGAAACGGTGGTGGTGGGCGTGAACCGGTTTGCGGTGGACGAGGAAAAGCCGATTCCGATTCTGCGCATCGATGAGACGCTCGAGGGAAAGCAGGTGGAGCGGGTGCGGGCCCTGCGCGCGCGGCGCGATGCGGGGGCATGGCAGGCGGGGCTGCGGGGCGTAGAAGAGGCAGCGCGCTCGGGCGCGAACCTGATGCCGAAGATCCTGGCGGCGGTGGAAGCCTGGGCGACCGTGGGCGAGATTTCCGATGCGATGCGGCGGGTGTTTGGGGAGTATAAGGAAGCGGTGGTGGTGTAGTAGCGGGTGGCGAGGCGCGAGCCCGCGAGTTCCCGGCGCTGGGCCTTCCGCCGCCTGGCTCTCGGGGTGAGGACTGGCGGGTTTGTGGTTGTGTGCGGCATCCATTCCCTTGCGCTGGCATCGATTCGAAAGCCGGAACCTGGTGCGTCCGCGCAACTCGGTTCTCGGACTCGGTGCTGAAAAAGCACGGGAGGACGTAGTTTCTCCAGGCAAACCTAATTTTTCCGGCAGGGCTGCCGATGGGCAAAGAGGCGGGCCGCGCGAGAGTCGCGGCGCTTCACATCGTCCAAAGGAAGGCAGCCATGGCAGACAGCTCAGCAAATGTCCCGGCGCGGGCGGGATGGAACGCACCCAACGCGGGTCCAGCGGTGGAACATGCCACGATCGGGGCCTCGATCGTGATCAAGGGCGAAGTTACCGGCAATGAGGCCCTGTTTGTCGAAGGAAACGTGGAGGGCACGATCAACATTCCCGGCCACCGGGTCACGGTGGGCCGCAACAGCACAGTGAAGGCGGACATCACCGCCCGCGAGGTCGTGATCATGGGCACGGTGAAGGGCAACATCCATTGCGCCGACCTGCTCGACATCCGCTCGGAGAGCCATTTGACGGGGCAGATTGTGACGCAGCGCATCCGCATTGACGATGGCGCGGTGCTCAGAGGCAGCGTGGAGATCGAGCGGAGCGAGAAGGGCGCGGCGGCCAGCGGCAAGTCCGGCCCGGCAGAAGCCAGGAAGCCCGAAGCGCCGGTTCCGGCGGCGAAGAGCGAAGCGGTTCCGGCGGGCGCGCCTGCGGCGGCAGCAGCAGCGGCGGCGCCCGCAACCTCGACCGGCGGCGGAGCCATTGCGGCCGCGCCTGCGGTGGAAGCCGGGCAGGCCGAGGGCGAAGGCGCCAAGGCGCTGGCGGCGGCGGTCGCGCGCCGCATGGCGGGCACCGGAGGATGGTTCAAGTCCGGGCGCTAAAGGGCCAGCCCTTTCTCGAACCAGGTTGGCGTCTCCGGAACGGGCGCGAAGCTGGGGTGCCGGTCCGGTGCACGCCACGAGAGCGGCTAGTGGTGCTGTTCGGCGGCAGTCGCCTGCTGGAACTTCAGCTTCCAGTCATTTCCCTGTTTCACCCAAATCGAGCTGACGCGCTGGTAGCGCGGAATGTCTTCGTCGTAATGGACCATGCGGACGATGACGTCATAGGAGAGCACGGCGGCGGTGTCGTTGAGCGGGACGACCTGGGCGTTGTAGATGCGATATTCGAGACGCTTGTCGTCGGTGGCGTCAGACAGCGCCTCGACCTTGGACTTGGTCTCGCCGTCGGTCGTGATGGCCAGGAAGTCGTCAGTGAGCGTGTTCTGAACGAAGGCGCGGTCATGACGCTTTTGGGCGTCGCTCAGGGATTTCTCCGCATCGAGCAGTTGGGCGAGAAGAGTGGGTACGGGGCCCTGGGGAGCGGCCGAGGCTTGCAAGAGCGTCAGGATCATGGATACTACGAGCGCGGAGGACGGGAAAAGAGAGCGGAAGTTCATCGGTTCCTCATTCGGTCCTGACCGTAACCGCGAGGGCGAGACGCCCTCGCGCCAGACGGCGGGAGGCTGGCGCCACGCCCTGGCAAGACCAATATAGCCCTTCTGAACATCGGTGCGCACACGCTTGACGGGGAGGCCGGCGCCAACATCGAGCCCTTGCTGGCCCTGCACGAGCATCCCTTCGACGTGAGGTTGGAGCACGCCCGAAGGTTCCCTTGGGGCCCAGTCCCTTCACGATGGCCTCGAAGGGCCGGCCCATGCGGTCAGCGAGCTTGCGCCGCTGAATCCCTGCTGAGCAGGGCGACCTGCGTGGCGCGCAGGAGTCTCCGACCTGGCACGTGCTATGCTAGCTGGAGCACTGCGTTCCCTCCTTTGAGGCAATCGTTCCGCAGTTTCTGAGACAAGATGCTTTCCGTCAGTAACGTGTCGATGCGCTACGGCGCTAAAGTTCTGTTCGACGATGTGTCCACGGCGTTCTCGCCGGGGAAGCGCTATGGTCTGACCGGTCCCAATGGCGCGGGGAAATCCACGTTCATGAAGATCCTGACTGGCGAGATGGACCCGCAGAAGGGGACGGTGGTGCGTCCCCGCAAGCTCGGTGTGCTGAGCCAGGACCAGTTTGCCTTCGACCAGTATCGCGTGATCGATACGGTGATCATGGGGAATCGGCGGCTGTGGGCGGCCCTGGAAGAGCGCGACCGCATTTACGGGCAGGCCGAAATGTCGGATGAAGACGGCATGCGGCTGGGCGAACTGGAGGGCATTGTCGGCGAGGAGGACGGGTACACGGCCGAGAGCGATGCGGCGATCCTGCTGCAGGGGCTCGACATCCCCGACCACGAGCACGAGCGCAAAATGAGCGAGCTGCAGGGCGGGCAGAAGGTGCGCGTGCTGCTGGCGCAGGCGCTGTTCGGGCATCCGCAGGCCCTGCTGCTCGACGAGCCCACCAACCACCTCGACCTCGATTCGATCCACTGGCTGCAGGATTTCCTGAACGCCTACGACGGGGTGCTGATCGTGATCTCGCACGACCGGCACTTTCTGAACAGCGTGTGCACGCACATCGCCGACATCGATTACGAGACGATCATTACCTACACCGGCGGCTACGACGACATGGTTGTGGCCAAGACGCAGGTGCGCTCGCAGATCGAGGCGCAGAACGCGCAGCGCGAGAAGAAGATCGCGCAGTTGAACGAGTTCATCGCGCGCTTTGCCGCGGGCACGCGGTCGAGCCAGGTGCGGTCGCGGCGCAAGGAAGTGGAACGGCTGCAGGTGACGGAACTGGCGCGGTCGAACATTCAGCGCCCATTCATCAAGTTCGAGCAGAAGCGGCCTTCGGGCAAGCACATTCTGGAAATTGAAAAGCTGTCGAAGGCGTACGAAGAAAACCACGTGATCCAGGACTTCACGGCGAGCCTGCTGCGCGGCGAGAAGATTGCGCTGATGGGCCGCAACGGCGCGGGCAAGACCACCCTGGTGAATGCGCTGCTGGCGAATTCACCGACCGTGCCGGAAGCGGAACTGCGCAAGACCAGCGGATATGACGGGCCCTTCGTTGACGGCGGCAAAGTCGTCTGGGGGCATGAGGCGGCCGTGGGCTACTTCGCGCAGGACCATCGGGAACTGATTCAGCCTGGCCTGACGGTGTTCGAGTGGCTGCATCAGTGGGACCCTTCGGCTTCGACGGAGGAGATCCGCGGGCTGCTGGGCCAGATGCTGTTCGCGAAAGAAGACGGCAACAAGAAGACCGATGTGCTTTCCGGCGGCGAGGCGGCGCGCATCGTTTTCTGCAAGCTGATGCTGCAGAAGCCGAACGTCCTGGTGCTGGATGAGCCCACCAACCACCTGGACCTGGAGTCGATCAATGCGCTGAACATCGCTTTGCAGCGGTACCAGGGAACGCTGTTATTGGTGACGCACGATCACGACTTGATCGATGAGGTGGCGACGCGCATCTGGCACTTCGAGAGCGATCACAAGATCACCGACTTCCAGGGACCGTATGAGGAGTATCAGACGGTGAGCGCGCAGGTCAGCGCCTGAGGCGCAGTCCGAGCCGCGTCCAGGATGGCAACCGCTTAGGGTGTGGTTGATGCGGAGGACGACGGCGTCATGTTCGTCTTCGGACCCGGAGTTGCCGGCATGGAAGGACGTCCGGCTGGCAACGTTGCCGCGGCAGCCGCTTCCCGGCCAGCGGCGGGCCGGGTTCCCGTCACATGCTGCACGCAGGCACGCAGGATTTCGGCGACGCTCCAGGCCTGCGCAATGCAGCCGGCGGGGCGGTGGGGTGGGTCTCCTTCGAAAATTTCCGAGATGTGGCCAAGCCCGGCGTCGGCAAGATGCGTCTCGATGTGCTTCAGCCACTCGGCGACCTGATCGCGGGCGGCTGCCGTGTGGTCATTCACCTTGAGGTAAGCGGTGAGGAAGGGCCCGAGCAGCCACGGCCAGACCGTCCCTTGATGATAGGCGCGATCCCGGCTGGCTTGGTCCCCGGTGTAATGCCCGTGATATTGCGGATCGTCGGGAGCGAGGCTGCGCAGGCCGTACGGCGTGAGCAAAGCGTGCTGCACCTTGGCCACGACGCGCTTGGCTCTGTCGGGCGACAGCATGGAGTGAGGAAGGCTGACGGCGAAGATCTGGTTCGGTCGAATCGAGGCGTCGGGTATTCCGTTCTCGTCAATCCCATCGTAGAGACAGTCGGCTTTTTCGTTCCAGAAGAGGCGGTTGAAGCTCCACTGCGCGAGGGTGGCCATGGTGCCGTAAAGGTTTTGTGCGGGCGCGTCCTCGAACGAGTGGGCAAGGCTCTCCAGGATGCGCAGCGCGTTGTACCACAGCGCCTGGATCTCGACCGGCCTGCCGCGGCGAGGAGTGACGACCCAATCGCCGACCTTGGCGTCCATCCAGGTTAACTGCACGCCGGGCTCGCCCGAGGCGAGCAGGCCGCCGGGATCCACCTTGATGCCATACCGGGTGCCGCGCACGTGCCAGGCGACGATATTGCGAAAGACGGAATAGAGTTCGTCGCGGAGGAACTCGCGATCGCCCGTGCAGGCGAGATAGGCGCGGGCGGCCTCGAAGAACCAGAGGGTGGCGTCAACGGTGTTGTATTCCGGCGGTCCGCCGGAGTCGGGGAAGCGATTGGGCAGCATTCCCTGGTTCACGGTTTGCGCGAATTCGCGCAGGATGTCGCGGGCCACGTCATACTTGCCGGTGGCCAGCGCCAGACCGGGAAGGGAGATCATGGTGTCGCGCCCCCAGTCGCTGAACCAGTGGTAGCCGGCGATCACGGTTTTCAGATTGCCTCGTGCCACGAGGTATTGGTCCGCCGCGACTGCCAGAGCGCGGGTGAAATCATCAGCGGCAGGAGCGCCTTCCCGGAGAGATTTGCGGCGGGCGATTTCGGCGGCGCGGTATTCGGCAGCGCGGGCAACGTCGTGAGGTTCGGTAGAAGCGAGGATCGAGGCAGCCTTGGATGCGTCCAGATCGAAGCGAAAGAGCAGGGGACAAAACAGGTCTTCCTGATAGTCAAGCCCGCGCTCGCGCTCGGCGTCGTATTCGAAATTCCGGTACCAGTCGCCGGAGGGTTGAAGGTCGAGGGCGTTGTGGGCCAGGTACAGCGTGGGCAATCCGGGATACGGCGCAAGCGCGGCCAGGCCCGGCTCCTGGCCGACCGATCCATTCAAAGCGCCATTCTCATGCGTGGTGCTGTGGTAATCGCGGAAGGCGATGAGGGGGCGGAGGAAGAGGCCGAGGCTGCGGACGGCGGCCGGCGACCGGAGCAGTTGGTATTGCACGACGACGGTGTTCTCGCCCTGGATCATGAACACCGATTTTTCGACCGCGACGCCGTTGACCTCGTAGGTGAAAATCGGAAACGGATCGAGGCGGAACTGTTTGAGACAGCGGAAGCCCTGGGGATGAACGACGCCGGGATAACGATTGACGGAGAGATCCAGGGGGTGGCCGTCGATGACCAGGGTTTCTTCGAGCTTCGACAGCAGGACCATGCGGCCGACCGGCGGTCTGGTGGCCGCGACCAGCAGGCCGTGATAGCGGCGGGTGTTCAGCCCGGTGATGGTGGAGGAGGAAAAGCCTCCCAGGCCGTTGGTTTCGAGCCATTCGAGGCGCTGGGCCCGTTCGAGATCGGCGCAGGTTGCGTGGTCAAAGCGGATCATGGCACGGGTTCTTTACCTGTGGTGGGAGTTGAGGGCGCGAAGAAAGGTTACACCCGATGAAGCTGGCAGTCCCCTCCCTGGCTCGGCCTCTTCGCACGCCGGAATGACACGCATAACGAGGGATGAACCAGACGCACAGATCCTTGGCGTGCTCAGGATGACAATCGAATAAAAGCTGGGGGCTAACGGGAGGGGGACGCACTCCGGAAAGGCGGCGGCGCCAGGGTCAGTCGGCGGCGGCGAGTTCTTTGGTGTCGGAGGCGCCGGGCTCGCGCTTTTCGCCGCTCTGCTGCATGAGTTTGGTGAGCAGGCCGGTCCATCCGGTCTGGTGGCTGGCGCCGACGCCGCGGCCGTCGTCGCCGTGGAAGTATTCGTGGAACAGGACCAGGTCGCGCCAGTGGGGATCGGCCTGGAACTTGTTGAGGTTGCCGAATACCGGGCGCCGGCCGTCGCGGTTGCGCAGGAACAGATCGTTCAAGCGGCGCGAGAGTTCGGCGGCGACCTCCCACAGACTCATCCACTGGCCGGAGCGGGCGGGGAATTCTACCTGGAAGCCGTCTCCCAGATAGTGATGGAATTTCTGCAGGGATTCGATCAGCAGGAAGTTCACCGGGAACCAGACCGGGCCGCGCCAGTTGGAATTGCCTCCGAACAGCCCGGTAGACGATTCGCCGGGTTCGTAGTCGACGCGGTGGTCCATGCCGTTGACCGGGAGCACGTAGGGATGCTCGCGGTGATAGCGGGAGAGGGCGCGGATGCCGTAGGGCGAGAGGAACTCGTTCTCGTCGAGCATGTATTTCAGGATGCTGCGCAACTGGTTCTCATTGACGATGGAAAGCAGGCGGCGCAGGCCGCGGCCGGGCGTCACCATGCAGGCGATGTTGGCCGTCAGGTCAGGGCGATTCTCGACGAACCACTCGAGGCGGCGCTTGAAACCCGGCAGGCGCTCGAGGAGTTCGGGCTCCAGCGTCTCGACCGCAAACAGCGGGATGAGGCCGACCATGGAGCGAACCTTCATGGGGAAGTGCCGGCCGTCGGGCAGGCGCAGGACGTCATAGAAGAAGCCGTCTTCTTGGTTCCACAGGCCCATGCCGTCGTGGCCGCGATGACTCATGGCGTTGGCAATGTAGATGAAGTGCTCCCAGAACTTGCTGGCCACGTCTTCGTAGCAGGGCTCTTCCTTGGCGAGTTCGAGCGCGATGGCGAGCAGGTTGAGGGTGTACATGGCCATCCAGCTGGTGCCGTCAGATTGCTCAAGGTAGCCGCCGGTGGGCAGGGGGGCGCTGCGGTCAAACACGCCGATGTTGTCGAGGCCGAGAAATCCGCCCTGGAAAATGTTCATGCCCTCGGCGTCCTTGCGGTTCACCCACCAGGTAAAGTTGAGCAGGAGCTTGTGGAAGACGCGCTGCAGGAAGGCGCGGTCGCCTTTGCCTTTTCGTTTCTTGTCGATCTTATAGACGCGCCAGGCGGCCCAGGCGTGAACGGGGGGATTCACGTCGCCGAGAGCCCACTCGTAGGCGGGCAGCTGGCCGTTGGGATGCATGTACCACTCGCGCAGAAGAAGGATGAGCTGGTCCTTGGCGAAATCGGAGTCCACGAGCGCCAGCGGAACGCAATGAAAAGCCAGGTCCCAGGCGGCATACCAGGGGTACTCCCACTTGTCGGGCATGGAGATGACGTCGGCGTTGTAAAGATGTCCCCACTCGTGGTTGCGTCCGTTCTCGCGCCCGGGGGGCGGAGGCGGGTTGCCGGGGTCGCCGTGCAGCCAGTCTTTCACCACGTAGTGATAGAACTGCTTGGACCAGAGCAGGCCTGCGAAACCCTGGCGCATCACGTTCTGGGCGTCGGCGGAGAGTTCCGCCGGGATCACGGTGGCATAGAATTCGTCGGCTTCCTCCAGGCGCCCGGCGACGATGGGTTCGAAGTCGCGAAAGGCGTCGTTCTTCTGGAAGCTGGTGTCGGACAGACGCAGACGAACGACCCTGGTTTCCCCCGGAGCGAGCCTCAGGTCGTAGTGCGCGGCCGCCTTGGTCCCCTTCCGCTCGGGATTCACGGCGTTGCTGGCGCCGTGGATGATGTAGTCGTGGATGCTGTCCTTCACGTGGGGAGTGCGGTTGGGAAGTCCCCAGAGGCGCTGGGCGTTGGTTTCGTTCTCGGTAAACAGCAACTCGGGCGAGTTCTCGCAAGAAAGCCAGCGCATCCCCAGCTGCGGGTGCTCCAGTTCAATGACCGGGTTGGGGGAAGCATGAGACTGGCGCAGTTCGGGGCGGCGGTCGGCGCTTCCCCACGACCAGGTATTGCGGAACCAGAGGGTGGGCAGCAGACGAAGGCTGGCGGCTTCCGGACCGCGATTGCTGACCGAGATCTTGATCAAGACGTCGTCGACGCCGGCCTTGGCGTATTCCACCAGGACGTCGAAATAGCGGTCCTCATGGAAGATGCCGGTGTCCATTAACTCGAATTCGGGCTGGCGCCGGTCACGGCGGCGATTTTCTTCGACCAGCCGGGCGTAGGGAAATTCGGCCTGGGGATACTTGTACAGATACTTCATGTAGGAATGCGTGGGCGTGCTGTCGAGGTAGAAGTAGTATTCCTTGACGTCTTCGCCGTGATTGCCTTCGTTGCCGGTCAGGCCGAAGATGCGTTCCTTGAGGATGGGGTCTTTCTCGTTCCACAAGGCGAGCGCAAAGCAGACGTACTGGCGGCGATCACTGATGCCGGCCAGGCCATCCTCGTTCCAGCGGTAGGCGCGGGAACGGGCATGGTCGTGCGGGAGGTATTCCCAGGCGGTACCGTAAGGGCTGTAGTCTTCGCGGACGGTGCCCCAGGCGCGCTCACTGAGATAGGGTCCCCAGCGCTTCCAGTGCTTTTTGCGCCGCCCGGACTGTTCCAGCCGAATTTCTTCCTGCGTCATGCCTAACTCTCCCGCGGAAACTTTCGCGAACCGGGACCCCATTAGCGGTCGTTCGCGCCCAACCAGGCATTGGATGCGGCACCCGGGCGGAGGAGACACCGGGGCGCCGGAAGCTGGCAGGCTGCGGACCCCAATGGGGCCCGCATCCACGAAGCGCGGCCGAGTGCCTTTATACCTCAGCTCGGCAATCCGCCGTTCCATTTCTGTAACACCGATCATTGCTTGCGGCGAAGGGGCAGACTTTATCGTGCGCTTGCGGCAACCGTGGTGGGGAAGGCGGGTGTTCTGTGAGGAGAGTTGGCCGCGGCGCCCGGGCCGCCGGGAGCGCTGCGCAAATTGCTGATATTTGGGTGGCTTTGCGCCGCCAGCGCGGGCCGGGGTCAACCGACTTTTCCTTGTATTTGACCGCGCGAGAGAGTAAGTTTCCTGTTACGAAATCGTAAACTCGGCGGGATGGGACAATCCAGTTTGGCCAGACCGGACCGATGGCAGGAGGGGGGAGCAAACGATGTCGGCGGGGCAGACTCTGCGAGTTTTGCGCGAGCAACTGGGGTTGACCATGCGCGACGTGGAGAATGCGAGCGTCGCCATCGCCGCGAAGCACCAAAGCGACGAGTACGCGATTCCCCCCAGCCGCCTGTCCGACATCGAGACCAAGGGCGTGGTGCCCAGCATTTACCGGTTGTACTCGCTGGCGGTGATCTACCGCCGCGATGCGCTGGAGATCCTGGCGCTATACGGCGTGGACCTCAATGAGGCGGCCGAGGACCTCGCCCTGGCGCTGCCGCCGAAATCCCACACCCTGGAAACCCTGCGCAGCGGCACGCTGGCGCGGGTTCCGGTGAAACTGGATCCCAGCTTTGATCCGCGCTACACCATGAACATGGGCCGGGTGATCGAGCAGTGGGGAGTCGTCCCGCTGCGCTACCTGACGCAATTTGCCAACCGGGACTACACCTACGGATACATCGGCAGCGAGGACTTCACCATGCATCCGATCCTGCCGCCGGGGACGTTCGTGCAGATCGACGAGTCCAAGACGCGCGTGGTCGAGGGCGCCTGGCGTTCGGAGTACGAGCGACCGATCTACTTTGTCGAGACCCGGGAAGGATACATCTGCTGCTGGTGCTCGCTGCAGCAAGAAGACCTGGTCTTGCAGCCGCACCCACTCTCGCCGGTGCCGGTGCGGGTGCTGAAGCACCCGCAGGAGGCCGAGGTGATCGGTCAGGTGGTGGGAGTGGCGATGCGGCTGGGCGAGTGGACTAGCGCGAATTCTTTAGCAGAGCCGAAAGCGCGCGAAGCACTGAACTAAGGTGGCGGCGGGAACCGGCGCCGGAGTTGTCCGGCAGCAGCAATGGCTCCTTTTGCTGGAGTTCCCCGACAAATTTCTCCCCGGGGAGATCGATCGCCCTGGAAGACTCCACAACATCACGTGCGAGCCGGCTGAGCGGGGTGCGCAGCACGCGGGAAAGGGTGGTCTTGTGCGCCTCCTGCAACGCGCGCTGGGCGGCCTCCTCTCCATGCACGCGCGACAGCCCCCAGTGGAAATAGGCGCCATCCTTCTGGCGCAGGCCGGCGAGGTAGTAGAGCCTGGCCAGAAGGCCGGAAATGGCGGACAGGGTGCGAGTCTGCAGGTCCTCGCGAACTGACTTCAGGGTCATGCTGTTACGATTTCCGAAAACGAAACCAGGTTGCGTCTGACGAACCGGAATTCTCGGTAGGCTGCAAATTATCACGATGCGAGTCCTTCGCAAAGGAGATGCATCGTGAAGAAGATTCTTTGGTCTTTGGCTGTAACCATGCTGCTATTGAGTTCCTTGGGTGAGCCACTTCAGCTGCGTGCAGACGGGGGAGGCAGTATATGTCCGACCGGCAAGTTGTGTAAGTGACGATGAATGTTTTGGTTGAGGCAAAGCTCGGGACGAAGTATAGTCAGTTCTGACCCGCATGGGCGCCTCGAGCTTTTTTTTCTACGTTTTTGGGGTTGCGTCGCATCTGTTGCAGATCGCGATTGCAGTTACCTTTGTTCGCCGCAAGATGGTGCGCGAGGTCCCTGCTTTCTTCGCATATACGTGCTTTCAAGTTCTACAATTCGGCGTTCTCTTAACGATGGGGTTGATGGATTCCATCACCCGCGACCAGTATCTGTTGGCTTGGCTGGTTGAAAGGTATCTGAGCGCGGGCCTGCGTTTTGCAGTCATTCACGAGATATTCCAGCAGGTATTCCGGGGGTACCCCGCTTTGCAGAACCTGGGTGGAAAGACCTTTCGCTGGTCAACCGCATTGCTGATGGTCTTTGCCGTGGTGCTTGTAGCCAGCAGCACGGGATCGAATCTCGATTATCTGGGCATGGTTTCTATCGTGGTTGATCGCGCGGTAGATATTATGCAGGTCGGTTTGCTGGTCGTGCTTTTGCTGCTCATCAGGTACCTACGTCTTGCCTGGTCCAGCTATGTTCTTCCGATCGCAGTCGGCTTAGGGCTCTATTCCAGCACGATGTTGGTCATGGCTGCGCTCCGTGCACACTTTGGAATGTACTATCAGGCGGTCCTGTTCGGCCACGTCGAGCGGATATCGTACACCTGCAGTGCCTTGGTGTGGTTCACGGCGCTGCTCCTGCCGGAGCGGGCGGTAAAGCCAGTCGTGCCTCCGGTCAACGCGGAGCTGGAGGACTGGAACGCAGCGTTGCAGAGGTTGCTACAACAATGATTACGACTGCTCTCGTCATCGCGGCAGCTGTTCTGGCGCTGATCTTCTTCGCCCTGCGAGGATTCGGAATGGCGCGCCAGCCTTCCGGCTTGCTGGACTTGACCCAATGGATCGAGCCCGTGGACCTGGAGGCGTTTCGAAACCTGACCGAACCCTCCGAAGAAGAATATCTGCGGAGGTCCCTGCCGGCGGCTGAGTTTCGAACCCTGCAGCGGGAACGCTTGCGGGCGGCCATCGACTACCTGGGCGGGGTTTCCCGCAACGCCACCGTCCTGCTGGAGTTGGGACAATTGGCCAAGCAGAGTGCAGACGCGCAGATCGCGGAGGCAGGGCGCCGGCTGACCGAGGATGCCTTGCGGATGAGGATCTATTCGATGACCGCGATCGGCAAGCTTGCCGTGCGCTACGCGTTTCCCGACGCAGCCTTGCAGCCGGGGACAGTTATCGATCGGTATCAACAACTTACGAGTGCGGCCATCCGCTTAGGCCGGATGCGAGAGACGGGCAAAGCTGCCTTGTGGCGCGCGGTGTAACTTTGAGGGGCAGCGACCTCCCGGCAAGCTCATGCTCGCATTTTGACGAGCGTCTGCTTGTTCGCTTTTTGGAACAAGAACTACTCTTCCGTCGCGAGACAGCCATCCGCACTTAGTATGCTCGCGCTGCACAGGCAGCTCGCCTAGGGCCCGGGTCGCTCCTTCCCCCCTCAAGGAACGCTGCGCCGCGGGCCCTAGAATGTTTCCCCCCAGGACAAAAGCGCGAGCCGCAGCTCGCGCTTCCCTGCCTCTGTCTGGTTGTTTGCTCGGTTAGTCTTCGAAGCTTCGCGCCCCGCCCTTCATGCGGTTCTTCACCAGGTTGGTCCAGACGAACTTGATGACTCGGGCATCGTTATAGCAATAGGCGAGGTTGTGATTCAGGGTCGAGAAACAATGTTGCTGGCAGGTTTTTTTCATGGAAGCCAGCTGGCCGCCCTCGAACTTGTGCCCGTCGATGTTTCCCCAGTCATAGCTGGCGCCGTACATGGGGAAGCAGGGCGCGAGGGTACCGTCGGTGCGGATGATCACGTTGTTCTGGCCGGCACGGCAGTTCCATTCGGCAAAATGTAACTCGCCGTTTTCGTCCTGCACGATGCCGGGCGTGTGTGCCAGGCGGTCGGCGAGGTCGCCATTGAGGCCGCTGCCGTCGCCATTCCAGCCCAGGCGCTTGAGATCGGCGCCGCTGGCCATGCGGATGAAGGCCTTGATTTCCTGCAGGCGCTGGATGGAGTTCACCATCTGGTAGCCGGCCTTGTTCTTCTCGATGATCCAGTCGACCAGGGCATCGATTTCCGGCCAGTCTTCCGGGCGGATGTAGGTGGGGTTGTCGTTGAGATGCTTGAAGTGCTCGTCCTGCTCGAGCATGGGCGTTTCATTGATGTGGTAGTCGGTGGCAATGCGATGGGCGCGCGCATACTCGGTGATCTTGCGGACGTCTTCGGTGTTGTTCCGGCAGATGTTGATGTTGAAGAAGACCATGTACCCATAGACGTACTGCTTCTTCATGATGTACTCGATGTACTTCTGCACGGGGACCACGGCCTTGGGCAGGCTGGGTTTTTCTTCCCAGGAATCGAGCGCGAAGTTGAAGATGGCGACACCGGCGTCGCCGAGACGGTCGGCCACTTCGGGGCGCAGCAGGCGGCCGTTGGTGGCGATATACACCCAGAACCCTTTCTTGGCGGCGTAGTAAACGACCTTATGCACGAAGTCAGGACGCAGCAAGGGCTCTCCCCCCATCAGAGCCAGCACACGGCAGCCGTGATCGTGCAGAAAATCGATGGAACGGCGGGCGACGTCTTCGGTCATCCCCTTCACTTTGTTGTTGTAGGACCAGCAGTACCAGCAATCGAGATTGCACTTGTATTCGACAAACAGGTACGCGGTGATGGGATGGAATTCGCCGGGCAGGACGCGGGAACGGATGTAGGGGAACAGCCAGCCGCGCATTTTGCGGTAGACCTCGGGGATGGTCCAATCCCGCCTTTCCGGAATAGTCGCGGGGCCGGGGTCCATGAGTTTCTCCGGGAAGCGGGGGAACACCGGATCGGGCAACCTCTTGCCTTTGACGAGCGCAGGCTTGGCCGGAGCCTGGGCGGTATTCATGAGCAGATTGTGGATCTCGACGTCAATGCGAAACTTTGGCGCGGTGGCCATGCGTTTTCCTTCCTTAGTTGTGGTGCCCGGTTCCAGGCGCGCTAGTCGGCGCCTATGCCCTGTTCCATGGGTTCGACGGTGTGCGGATAAATTGCAGGTTGAGCATTGGTCTTCTGGTTGCGGAGTTCTGCCTCCAGGGCCGCCAGCTGGGCCTCGATGTCTTCAGCGGCCTTGCGCTTGCGAATGACTTCTTCGCGGTAGCGGCGCAGGAAGTAGTCGATGGTTTCCACGCGAATCTTGATGGAGCCGGAAGGCTTGTTCTCGTCCAGGTCTTTGAAGCAGAAGTAGGGCGTCCCGGACTGCTCGATGATGCCTTCGATGACGCCGTAGATGGGGGCGTCGTGGCCACACTTGAAGCTGGAGATTTCCAGCGCAACCAAGTTGGGGTGGCGCGCCGTGAACTTGGCCGCCCAGACCTTGTGGTTGGTGCTGCAGGAGTACGAGTTCTTCCAGGCGTCGTTGATGTCGAGGGGGCTGGAGATGACGCCGGCGCGGACTTCGTCGCCAAACAACCGCTCGAGCAGGTCTTCATCGAGGGGCAGCGTGTTCTGGGAGAAGATCGGGTAGCCGAGCTTCTGGAACTCGTCAAGGATTTCGTGGTTCAGGCCGGGATCGTGGTGGTAGGGGCGGCCGAGCATCACGATGCCGATGCGGTCTTCGCGTTCGAGCTGGTCGAGCACCTGCCGGGCGCGGCGCCGGATGTTGGTCTCGTAGTCCTTCAGCGCCTGATAGCCGGATTCGACGGCGCGGTCGTTCTCTTCGATCGAGAGGCCCAGAACAGATTGCCATGCCTGCAGCATCTGGTGGGCGAACAGCTTGCGATCGGCGAAGTTGAGGACCGGATCGATGTACTTGAGATGGTTCTCAGCGAAGACGTCGTTTTCTTTGGTGAAGGCGGCCTTGACCGTCTCCGGCGTGGCCGTGACCGTCGGGCAGGCATTGGTGCCCATGAGCTTCACCAGGGGCGAATGCAGCACGTCGTACATGGGGAAGAAGATCGCATCCAGCGGTTTCTTCCTGTGCTTGTCCTGGATCAGGTTATAGACGTGCGAGATGCCGATCTTGGCCGGGAAGCAGGGGTCGATGGCCCCGCGGCTGGCGCCGGCGCGATAGAGCTCGGAGCTGGTGTAATCGGAGTAGATGATGTTCTCCGGCTGCACTCCGAGGCTCTCGAAGTAGGCGTTGAACAGCGGCGCGTAGGTGTAGATGTTGAGCACGCGGGGGATGCCGAGGCGCAGGTTCCGGCGGTTCTCCATGAGCGCGCGGCGTTCTTTGTCGCCCTTCTTCCAGCCGGCCCAGCCCTTGGTGGGTAGCGGGTCGGCCACGCTCCTGGCGTTGGTCGGCCGAAAGACTTCCTTGGCGGCGAAGTCGACGAAGTTGGGGTGCTGGGCGCGGATGGAGTCGAGCCCGGCTTTGATCTCCTTCATGTCGTTGATGTCTTCGACCGTGCCCTTCTCGCAGGTAGCGATGATGAGGCGCTGCTCGCCGTGCATGAGCGGAACTTTGGTGACCTTCTGGATGGGGATGAAGCTTTTCTCGTCCTTGGGGGCGGTGCGGATGTCGATAAAGGTGCGCAGGCAATCGTTCTTGCAGAAATGGCAGCGCGTGTCTTCGTTGCGGGTGGTGCGGTATTCGATCTTGCGGACGGCGTCGAGGCCGATGAAGGTGGTCTGCTGGCCGTTGCGCCACAGGCGGAGGGCTTCCTGGGCCGCGCCGATGGCGCCGGATTCGCCGCAGTGCTCGTGGACGATGATCTCCGGCGTCTTTCCGGTGGCGCGGAAGCTGTTGCGGATGAAATCGACTTCGGCTTTCACGACGGCGAGGTTGTTCTGGGTCCCGCCTTGCAGGACGAAGCGCGTGCCGAGAGCGGCCAGGTTCGGGATGCTGGCGACGTACAGGAAGACGTTCTTGGGCAGGACAGCCGCGAGCCCGGCGAGGATTTCGTCGGCGCGCCAGCCCTGGCGCTGGAAGTTCACGATGTCGGACTGCATGAACACGGCGCAGCCGTAGCCGAACACGGGCATGGCCTGGGCGTTGAAGGCGAGGTCGGCATACTGATTGACGTCGTAGCCGAAGCCCTCGGCGGTGGATTGCAGGAAATAGCCGTTGCCCGCGGAGCACTGCGTGTTCAGCTTGAAGTCCTTCACGCGGCCATGGTGGAGGATGATGATCTTGATGTCCTGTCCGCCAACATCGACGATGACGTGGGGATCTTCGTAGAACTTGAGCGCAGACTCGGTGTGGGCGACGGTTTCGACCAGGGCGACATCGGCTTTCAGCACATCTTTCAGGATGTCCTTGGCGTAGCCGGTGGTGGCGACGCCGAGCACTTCGAGCCTGGCGTTCTGCTTTTCCACCTGCCCGCGGAGGTTCTCGAACATCTCGATGGTGTCCTGGATGGGGTTGCCGTTGGAGAGCTGGTAGGACTTGCAGAGGACAGCGCCGTGTTGGTCGAGCAGCACCGCCTTGGTCGAAGTGGAGCCGCCGTCGATGCCGATAAAGCCGGCGACCGTGCTGCCTTTCTGGAAGACCGCCGGAGTGAACTTTTTGCGGCGGTAGGCTTGCCTGAAGGCCTCCAGTTCCGCGGGCTCGGCGACCAAGCCTTTGCCGCCGGACTTGGCCTTCTCCTGCTGGCGGCCGAACTCGATGTAGTGAATGAGCTGGTCGTAGCCGCGATAGCAGCCGATGCAGTCCTCTTCGCTCTTGCCGAACTCGACCGCGCCGATGGCGGCGAAGTACTGGGCGTTCTGCGGGACCTTGATCAGGTCTTCGGGCCTGGCGCCCTCGGGGATGGCGACCTTGCGCTCCTGCCACATGCGCGGGATGTTGGCTTGCCAGGCTTCGCGCATGCCGCGGATGAAGCTATTGGGGCCGCCGAGCAACAGGACATGCGGGCGCAGCGTGTGGCCGCGGGTGAGCACGCTCAGGTTCTGCAGGACAATGGCTTCGAACAGCGAGGCCATCAGCTCGTCGGGCGGAGTACCGACTTTCTGCAGGCCGTTGATGTCGGTTTCGGCAAAGACGCCGCACTTGCCGGCGACCTTGTGCAGCTTGATGCCGTGATAACCCTGGTTGCCGAGTTCAAGCGCCGGGATTTTCAGCTTTGCATTGATCTTGTCGATGACCGCGCCTGTACCTCCGGCGCACTTGTCGTTCATCGAGGGAATTTTCTTTTTGCGGCCGGTCTCTTCGTCGTCTTTGAAGACGATGATCTTGGCGTCCTGGCCGCCGAGTTCGATGACGGAGTAGACCTCGGGATGGAGCTTCTCGACGGCGAGCGAGACGGCCGTCACTTCCTGCACGAACTTGGCACCGATCTGCTCCGCGATTCCGGTGCCGCCCGAGCCGGTCATGAACATCCGGGTGTTGTGGCGGTCGATGCCGACCTCGGCTTCCATGCGCTTGAGGAACTCGAGGGTCTTTTCCGGCTGTTTGGTCTCGTGGCGCTGGTAGTCCTGCCACAGCACCTGGTCGGTGGCGGCGTCGACGACGACGGCTTTGACCGTGGTCGAGCCTACGTCGAGGCCGACCAGAAAGCGCGTGCTGTGATCGTGCGGCTTCTGGGCATGGTGCTGCGCCGGCGCGACCCTGGGAGCCGCTCGTTCAGCGGGAGCAATCTGGATCAGTGCGGGGCCCGTATGATCGTGCATTCCGTCCTCATGAAAACCAGGGTTTCAGCTCTTGGCTCCTGGCTCCTGGCCAAATCACGCCCGGTAGAGCGAAAGGAGCAAAAGGCCAGGAGCTGGATTTCTGCCGTCGCGGTGGCGAAATACGCTAGTCGCCAGAGGCCACCGGTACGGCTTGGCGTACGCGCACGCGCGAGCGCTTCCAGAAATGCGTGTCTTTGTCGATGCGGTCGCTCACGTGCAGCACGAATTGGGCGGCGGTTCCGGCGACGCCCTCGCGATGAGGCACGCGATAGAACGGGCGCTTGAGTTCGGGGTGCTCGGCGATGTATTCGCGAATCTCGGTCATCGTCTTTCCGGTGGAGCTGAGGCACTGCTCGAACTCGGTCTTGGCCTTGACCTTGGCCTCGCCGAGGGCCATCTGCACGCGGCTATGAGCATTGACCTCGCCTTCTCCGGAGGTTTCGATGGGTAGGAAGATCATGTCTTTGAACTTGTTGACCACGGCCGACTGCACGCCGTCGGACTGCGAGGAAGGCATGCAGCCGAAGGGCTTGAGCGCCAGCACCATGTGGCAGAGCTTGTGGATGGTGTAATACACGTTCTTGCCGACTTCGAGGTGTCCTTCGCCGCCGCGCGCGAACTGGTTGTAGAAGGGGTGGGCCAGTTGGGCCAGCTCGGTTTGCGGCACGAGGCGATGGGTGATGCCGCCCAGGTGCTGGATCGTGCGGTGATAGAAGAAGTTCCACATGCGCTCGCCGGCGCCGATGCCCCATAGTTTTTTGCGCAGGCCGATGTAGTTGGCGAACTGCTTGTTGAACTCGTACCACTCGGGGTTGCGGTAGGGGCGATTAACGGGCCACTTGGCAATGGCATGGGCCTTGGCCTGGTACATCAGGTAGGCGACCCAGGTGGCGATGGGCTCGACGACGACCTGCGCGCCCTCGCGTTCGAGGAAGGCAAACATGTTGAAGTTGCCATCGCCCTCGGTAATCTGCGCCCAGAATTCTCCCGTGATTTTGACCACCGGTTTCACGCGGGTGCGGTCGACTTCGATGGTGTTCATCTTCTCGCGGGCGGACTTGAGAGCGTTGAGGTAATCCTTGCCCCACATGTTCTCGTGCCACTTACCCAGGACGTTGAAGGTGTTGCGCAGCACCTTGTTGCTCTTGAACTTGGGCTTGGCCCAGTCAGGCGCGAGTTCTTCGATCTCGAAGTGGCGGCGGTTCCTGAGGTCGTCGCAGAGCCCGTCGACGGCGTCGCGGAACACGCGATCGGTTTCGCCCGGGTTCACCTCGTAGGGGCGGATCTGGTAGATGAGGTCGTTGAAGACGTCGCCCAGGTGCATGGCATTGAGCATGCCGAACCCGAAGTCGACGGTAAACTTCAGGCCAGGCTCGCCCGATGCGGCCTTGATGCCATCGCTGTCTTTGAAAAGCAGGACGCGGAAGCCGTCGAAGCCGGCGTTCTTCAGCGCGAAACGGTACTCGGCCTCGTACATGCCGAAGCGGCAGGGGCCGCAAGAACCGGCGGTGAAGAAGACATAATTGTCGAGAATCTGCTGGCGGGTGAGGCCTTCTTTTTCGAGGAACTGGAGATACTGGACCAGATTGCCAACCGTGAAGTACGTGGGATTGCACTGGCCGTTATTGCCGAATTCCTTGCCGGTCTGGAAGGCGGCAACATTGGGGACGGGAAGTTTCTCGCAGCGATAGCCGCTGCCCTGGAAGACGGCGCGGATCAGGTCCTCGTGTTTCCAGGTGAAACCGCCAAACAGAATCGTGACGTGCTTGCGCTGCTCCGCCGTGAAGGCACGCTCGACCGGCCGATGAAAGTGAGTGGGCTGGTCCAGGCCAGCAATCTTGCGCAGGCGGGCCCGTTCCGCCGCCAACCGCTCTTTAATCTCAGCATCGTTTTCAATCTGGACGAGATTGGTCGCCATGTCTGCCTCCGCAGCGAGAAGTCTGATGGTGGGCCAGAGGAGAAGCGGGGAGAGCTCGGAAGTGTGCAGGCGTAGAAAAAGCGGGGACCTTGCGGAACGTTCCACACCTGCGAACTACCAACATCCGAAACTCCCACAATCGGCTAGGAGGTTCGAAGTCTTACACCGGCGGAACTGCAACCTGGGAGTTCCGTGGGCGCCGGATTGAGCACAGGGCTGGGCCCTGGTTGTGTCGAAAACCTGAACTATCTCAGGTTGACCCTGTCACAGTTTCACCCAGCCTGCCCCAGAACTAAGGCATGGGCACTAGAATTTTCTAGCAGAACGTGGGCTGCGATTCAAGGCCACACTTAAGAATGAATGACGTAGCCGAAACGCCAGCCGAAATACCCTTAGAAGAATCGACGAGACATTGGTTGCATTATTTTTTGGGGATGCGCAGATTTTGCACGAAACTTTCCAGAGCCGAAGAACCGTGCCAGCCGATCAGGCCCCCAGGAACGCGGCCAAAGCGGCTTGCCCCAGGCTGACTCCGCCATCGTTGGGAGGCACGGCGCGGTTGGTCCAAATGCTGAGGGGAGATCGTTGGAGCAAATCGCGGAGGTCTTCCAGCAACAACTCATTCTGGAAGACGCCGCCGGAGAGAACGATGGTAGTAAGTCCGTGTTCGGCGGAGAGTTGGCGGATGGCGCGGGTGAGGCCCGCCGCGATGCCGCGCTGAAAGGCGCGTGCGATTTCGGCGGGTGGTCTTCCCTGAATCCTGTCGTGCAGGATCGCTCGCAACGCGGGGCGCCAGTCGAGGACATGGTCGTCCCAGGGGAAGGGATAAGAACCTGTGTGGGTGGCAGTGCGGGCGAGCTGCTCAAGCCAGATCGCGGCCTGGCCTTCGAAGGTGATGGGCCGGGTGTAGCCGATCAGGGCAGCGGCGGTATCGAAGAGGCGCCCGACCGAAGTTGTCGGGAAGGCCCTTACGTTTTTTTCCACCAGCGCGAGCGACCTGCGGAAGCGGTCGGGGAACTCGAAGGGGGGACGAGAGAAGTCGGGGAGATGCCCGATCTGGGCCAGGAAGCCGGCCGCCGCCTGAACCGGAAACTGCGCGGCCGCGTCCCCTCCGGGAAGCACGGCGGGCCGCAGATGGGCCGCGCGCTGAAAACCCTCCGCGACGCTGCCGACGAAGATTTCCCCTCCCCAGATGCTGCCGTCGTCGCCGTAGCCGGTGCCGTCGAAGCTGACTCCGATGACTCGCGTGTTCCATGCGGCTCGTTCTGCCAGGACCGAGGCCAGGTGCGCGCGATGGTGCTGTACGGACAGTTTTCGCGATCCCGGAAGTTCCAGGGCATGGGTGGTGGAGACATATTGCGGGTGGGAGTCGTGGACGACCAGCAGGTCGTCCCAGGGCACTTCGTACATGCGGACCAGGTCCTGAATGGTTTCGCGAAAGGCGCGGAATGCCTCGTAGTGCGACAGATCGCCGACGTGCTGGCTGACAAAGGCCTGGCCATCGACGACCAGGGTGATGGTGTTCTTCAGGTCGGGACCGACGGCCAGGATGGGACGGTGGCTGGGCAACTCGGCGACGGCCCCGGGGGCGTAGCCGCGGGAGCGCCGCAAGACAGCAGGGCCGAAGGCACCGACCCGGGCGACGGAGTCCTCGACGCGCCGGGCGATGGGTCGCTCGCCGATCAGAAAGGCGTCGGCGATCGCGGCCAGGGATTCGAGGGCGACGTCATCTTCATAAGCGATGGGCTCGCTGGAGCGGTTGGCGCTGGTCATGACCAGCACGTCGGGAGCTTGGGCGGAGAACAGCAGGTAGTGCAACGGGGTGTAGGGCAGCATCAGGCCCAGATCCTGGTTGCCGGGGGCAACGCCGGCAAGTTCGACGTTCGCGGGCGCAAGCACGATCGGGCGGGCGGTTGAGGTGAGCAGGGCTTCGGAGGCGGCATGCAGGCGCGCCAGGTTGCGGGCGACGGCGAGATCCGGAACCATGAGCGCGAAGGGCTTCTCCTTGCGGAATTTGCGCGCGCGCAAAGCCTCGACGGACGCGGCATTGCGGGCGTCGCAGGCGAGGTGGTAGCCGCCCAGTCCCTTGACGGCGAGAATCTTCCCGGCACGAAGCAGTTCGGCGGCTTTGCGAATGGCAGACTCGCCGGAAAGGTCGGAACTGTTTTCCTGGCGCAGGAGAAACGCGGGGCCGCAATTCGGGCAGGCGACCGGCTGTGCATGGAAGCGCCGGTCCGCCGGATCGTGATACTGGGAACGGCAATAGCGATCGAGAGGCCAGCTTCGCATGGTTGTGTTGCGGCGGTCGTAGGGAAGGCTGAGGATGACCGAGTAGCGCGGGCCGCAGTTGGTGCAATTGATGTAGGGGTAACGGTAGCGCGGGTTGGCGGGATCGAACAGCTCGCGCACGCACTCGCCGCAGACGGGCAGGTCGGGAGAGATGCGGACCGTGGGCCGGTCGCGGCGTTGGCTTTCGCGGATGGTGAAGTCGCGGTAGCCCTCGGGCTCGGCCGGCGTGGTCTCAACTTCCGTGATGCGCGCGGCCGGCGGAGCCTGGGCCCCCAGGTCCCGCAGGAACGCCTCCAGGCCTGAAGGCTCACCCTCGAGAAAAATCTGGACGCCCTCCTCGCCATTGAGCACCCAGCCGGCAAGTTTGTGGCTCTGCGCCAGGCGGTACACGAAGGGACGGAACCCGACTCCCTGCACGATACCGCGCACGCGGATGGAGAGAGCTGAGGACATGGGGTTCGCCGACGAACCGCTGCGGCACGGCGAAGAACGGTTGATTTTAGCGGATTTGCGGGGGCGGGATGGAGCGGCAGGACCTGCGAGCGGGGTGCCCCTTATTGGCTCGGCTGAAGCCGAGCCGTCGCAAGGCTGCAGCGGCTTCCCCAGAGAAGCTCGACGACCGGACACCTGAGGTGAGGCTAAAAAAGTGCTGGACGATTGCGCCCGCAACAGGACACACTTTTACTGTGAATAAAACGGTGTTTGTGGCAGGACTGGTCCTGAGCGGCAGCGGACAGGTTTCGCCTCCCTGGGCTCTTTTGAGCGGGCTTCTGTTTGGCCTCATCTTTGATCATCCCTTCCCTTCGGAAAGCAAGTGGGGCTCGAAGTTTCTGCTGCAGGCGGCGGTGGTTGCGCTGGGCTTCGGGATGAACCTGCACGAAGTGCTGCACGCGGGGCGATCGGGGTTTGTCTACACCGCCGTAAGCATCGCGGCGGCGATGCTGCTCGGCTTCGGGCTGGGATCGGTTCTGGGCGTGGCGCGGAAGCCGTCTTACCTGATCAGCGCGGGAACGGCGATCTGCGGGGGGAGCGCGATCGCGGCCGTCGGCCCCATTGCCGAAGCGAACCCGCAGGAGATGGCGGTCGCGCTGGGGACGGTGTTCATCCTGAACTCGGTGGCGTTGTTTCTGTTTCCGGCGATCGGCCACAGCTTCGGCCTGAGCCAGCAGCAGTTCGGGTTGTGGTCGGCGCTGGCCATCCACGACACCAGCTCGGTCGTGGGGGCCACTGCGAAATACGGGGCCACGGCGCTGGCGGTGGGCACCACCATCAAGCTGGCGCGGGCGCTGTGGATTGTGCCCCTGTCGCTGGCCACCGCGATGGTGTTGCGCAGCAAGGCGAAGATTCAGTGGCCCTGGTTCATCCTGCTGTTTTGCCTGGCGGCGCTGCTGAATACGACAGTGCCCTCCTGGGGCCCGGCGTTTGCGGTGCTGGGCCGCGCGGGCAGAATCGGATTGACGATCACTTTGTTTCTGATCGGGAGCGGACTGAACCGGCAGACGATCGGCGAAGTGGGAGTGCGGCCGTTACTGCAGGGGTTGCTGCTGTGGAGCGTGGTAGGAGCCGGCACGCTGACCCTGGTGCTGCTCCATTGGATTCGCGTCTAGCGGCAGGGCCGTTCCGGGGCCGGCCCTCCACTGCGCGGTGGAAGGCGTGTTTGGTTAAGAGTCCGCGCCGTAGATCGGGATCGCCGCAGCGTTGATTTCCCTGGCGGAGTCTCCGGCGAGCCACAGAATCAGATCGGCAATGGCCTCGGGGCGCACCCACTTGCGGAAATCCGCATGGGGCATGGCTTTGCGATTGGCGGCGGTGTCGATGGTGCCGGGCAGGACCACGTTGGCGCGCAGTCCAGCGGCTTTGTGTTCCTGGGCAACGGTTTTCATCAGGGAAAGCATGGCAGCTTTTGAGGCACTGTAGGCGCCGACCATCGGGCCGGGATCGACTGCCGCGCGGCTGCCCACCGCGATCAGGCGGCCGTCGCCGGTCTTGAGGAGATGGGGAATGGCGGCCCGCAAAACATAGAGAAGACAGTTCAGGTTCAGGTCGAACATGCTCCGGAACACATCCTCGGGAGTGTCCACAACGCTGGCGCCGCCCGCGAAGCCGCCCACGGTGTGAGCCACGACATCGAGCTTGCCGAAGCGGTCGATCAGCTGCTGCACCACGAGGCGAGCGCCCGCAGGGCTCGACAACTCGCCCGGCAGCGCGGTGAAGGCCCCGGCGGCGAAATGGGAGGCCTGGATTTTTCGCGCGGTGCCGACCACGGTCGCCCCGGCTCGCAGGAAAGCCTGGGTCACGTGGGTTCCCAATCCTCCATTCGCGCCGGTTACCAGGACGACCTTCTGTTTCATTCCGCTCTCCAGAATACTGGCCATAGAACTCGAAACTCGGACACACGTTACGATGTTGCGAGCGCGGCGGCAAGGGGACCGTGTTCCGGCCGCCCGGCTGCCAAGATCCGGGCCGCGTGCTAGGCTCGGGAAGCGAACCGGTCCCTTCGTGTTCGAAACGCGGGCGCCGCGTGTGAGGAGACCTCCATGCCGTTGAACTATGCGGAGATGTTATCGGTAGCGTTGGCCGAGGCCCGCCAGGGACTGGCGGAAGGGGGAATCCCGATCGGCGCGGCAATCTTTGACCGGGAGGGAAAACTGGCCGGGGCCGGACACAATCGGCGGGTGCAGAACGGAGACCCCTCGATGCACGCGGAGACCGACGCATTCCGCAGCGCGGGACGGCAGCGCAGCTACCGGCAGCTGATCATGGTAACGACCCTCGCCCCCTGCTGGTATTGCAGCGGGCTGGTGCGGCAGTTCGGATTCCGGACCGTGGTGGTGGGCGAGAGCCGCAACTTTCAGGGTGGCGTGGAGTGGCTGCGGTCGCTCGGCGTCGAGGTGATCGATCTGGACTCGGGGGAGTGCGCCGAGCTACTCAGCCAGTACATCACGGCCCATCCTGAAATCTGGAACGAAGACATTGGCGAGGAATAGCTCGCGGCTGCGGCATCGGCGCGGCGAAGCCTCCGCTGCCAAGGGCTGGAGTGGTCCATGAAACTGGATGAAGATCTGTTGCGCTCGTTGCCCAAGGTGTTGTTGCACGAACACCTGGACGGTGGGTTGCGCCCGCAGACGGTCGTCGAACTGGCCGAGCAAGTCGGCTATCACGGGCTCCCGACGCGGGATTCGCAGGCGCTGGGAGCGTGGTTTCACCAGGGCGCCAACCAGGGAAACCTCGCCAAGTATCTGGAGGGCTTCGCGCATACGATCGCGGTCATGCAGACCGAGGATGCGCTCGAGCGCGTGGCCTACGAACAGGCCGCGGACCTGAGCAGGGAGGGCGTGGTGTATTTCGAAACGCGCTTTGCCCCGGTGTTTCACACGACCCGGGGACTCACCCCCCAGCAGGTTGTCTCGGCCGTGCTGAAAGGATTAGCGAGAGGGCAGCAGGATTTTGGCGTGCGTTCGGGACTCATCCTGTGTGCGATGCGGAACATGAATGTCTCGCTGGAGATGGCGGAACTGGCGGTGGACTTCCGCCATCGTGGGGTGGTGGGCTTCGACCTGGCCGGCGAGGAGGGCGGCTTCCCGCCGAAAAAGCACGTGGATGCGTTCCACTACATCCAGCGGGAGAACTTCAACATCACGATTCATGCGGGCGAGGGATTCGGGAAAGAATCGATCTGGCAGGCCATCCAGTATTGCGGGGCGCACCGGATCGGCCACGGCACGCGCTTAATCGAAGACATTGCCGTGTCTGACGGCAGAGTGGTGAAGCTGGGCGATTTGGCGCAGTATGTGCTCGACAAGCGAATTCCGCTGGAGATCTGCCTGATCAGCAACGTGCACACCGGGGCCGCACCCAGCCTGGAGCAGCATCCCTTCAAGATCCTGTACCAGGCAAAGTTCCGGGTCACGCTCAATACCGACAACCGCCTGATGAGCGACACTTCGATGACGCGGGAGTTCAAAGCCGCAGCCGAGACGTTCGGCCTGACGCTGGACGACTTCGAGAAGATCACGATCAACGCGATGAAGAGCGCGTTCCTGCCTTACGACCAGCGCTGCGATTTCATTTACCGGATGCTCAAGCCGGGCTATGCGCGACTCCGCCAAGGGGCGTGGGCGCGAAACCCGAGCGCCTAGCCGGGCCTATGCGGCCAGGCCGGCCAGGGTCTCGGCAAGCACCAGGGCGCCGCGCGCAATGTCTTCCGCAGACGCGGATTCGCCGGGCCGGTGGCTGTAGCCGTTTTCAATTGCAAGGCGTGTGCCGGGAGAAAACATCGCTTAGCGCTTTTGGGATTCCCGCTTATACTCGTCGGCGGCGGCTGCGAAGCAGTCCATGTGGACCGATATGCGCGCAGGGACGCGGAGACGGTTGGGGGCCCACCGCGACGCCGTACGCCTAGAACCATACCGGACATGGACACCTCCTTCATGAAGCGCGCGATTCAACTTTCCGTCGAGAATGTGCGCGCGGGAAAGGGCGGCCCCTTCGGCGCGGTCATCGTGAGGGACGGCCAGATCGTGGCGGAAGGGGTCAACCGGGTCACGGCCACGAAGGACCCCACGGCGCATGCCGAGGTCATGGCCATCCGCCAGGCCTGCGCCGAGCTGGGCCGCTTCGAACTCAGGGGATGTGATATCTACACTTCCTGCGAGCCCTGCCCCATGTGCCTGGGGGCCATCTACTGGGCGCGGCTGGCGCGGGTGTTCTACGGAGGACTCGCCTGGGATGCGGCGCAGGCCGGCTTCGACGACTCCTTCATCTACCGGGAAATCGCGCGGCCACACCCGCAGCGGGCCATCCCCATGGTCCAGATGATGCGGGAAGAGGCGCTCGCGGGATTCCACGCCTGGAAGGAACAAGCCAACAAAATTCCCTACTAGCGGCCCGGGCGGCGCCGCTGCCCAAGCCGTCTCACCCGGGCTCAATGCGGGCGAGTCGCCTGCCTGGCTGCCTCGCCGATCCTCACGCTTGTGGCATGCAGCATGTCGCCCATCTTGCGGGCGTGGATGACGACTCGGTCGCCGACTTTGAGGTCCTCGAGTTTGGCGGCTGCGCCCGCCTTCTCGTATTTGGTGTCGCTGGTGACCATGACAGTCTTCGGGGTCCCGTCCGGCGCCTTCACCGTAATGGTGGTTCCGTCGATCTTGGAGACCGTGCCCATGACGTGCTGTTCGTCGCCGTGGGCCCAAGCCACGACGGCCATGGCCAGGAAAAGCCAGAGTGCGATCAGTCGACGCTTCATCCTCTTTCTCCTAATGTTGATGCTGCGTGGGAGCCGGTGAGCCGCCGGTGAGGAAGTCTTCTTCGGCCTGCTCTTCCTCCCGCTCGGCGGCAGTTTTGGGATTGAGTTTTTCCATGGCGCGAACTTCCTCCGGCGAAAGCGCGGGCAAGTGGCGGATGAACGAGACCAGGGCCCAGGTCTGCATGTCGGCATGGCCCAGGGAAGGATCTCCCCAGGCAGGCATCCCGGTGAGCGGCACACCGTTGCGAATGATGTAATACAGTTCGCCGTCGCTCAGCGATTGGGTGGCAGGCTTGCGCATGTCAGGCGCCCGGGGATACAGGTTCCTTCCCATCTCGGTGTCGCCACTGCCGTCGTTGGCGTGGCAGGTGGCACAGTGATCGGCCCAATGCTCCTTGCCCTGCTGCAACGTCTCGTGAGTGGCGGGGAGGGGATTGGGCAGCCGGCGCGCGGCCACCGGGATCGCCCAGCGGCGCACCTTGCCGGCGGCAAATTGTTCCAGGGCGGAAGGCTCGGAGCGGGCGCTCAACCCCTGCCTGCGGAGACGGACGGCCACCATCCCCAGCAACGCGATCACGGCGAGGATCGCGAGAAACCACGGCCGCAACATTCCCGAGGGTCGGTCCATCGCTCAGCTATCTTTACACATTCCGGGGCCCGCGATGAGGGTTCTGCCCTTCGCCCGCCTGGCGTCGAGGCCGGGCAGGGGAATCTGCGGCGTGGCCGCATTCTATGGTGGCTGCTCCGTCGGCAGGTCAGTTCGCGGACCGCGGCGTTCACGATCCCCGCTCGCCCTTCAACCGGCAATGCGCACTAGCCGGCTGCGATCCAGCTTCGAATCTCGCTTTCGCTGGGGATTCGGCCTGCCGTCTTGAGCACCCCGTTCACGGCAACAGCTGGAGTAAGGAGAACCCCGGCCTTCGCCATCGCCATAGGATCGGAAATCTTCTCCAACTCTGCTTGTGTGCCGGATTGCTCCACGACTTGTCGAACGATCCTCTCCGTTTCCTTACACCTCGCACACCCTGGACCAAATACCGTAATACTGAGCATGAGAACCTCGTTCACAGAATGAAATTGAAGACATAGCCGACAAGCAGAATTCCCGCGGCAACCACACCCACGAACACAGCGATCAGCTGGGGGCGGAGCACCTTGCGAAGAATAATCGTCTCCGGCAGTGACAGGCCGATGACGGACATCATGAAAGCCAGCACCGTACCGAGCGCCGCGCCCTTGCCGAGCAACGCTTGCACGATGGGTATGATTCCCGCAGCGTTCGAATACATGGGCACGCCGATCAGCACCGCCAGCGGCACAGACCACCACGCTCCCTTGCCCATGATCGACGCCATGAAGTTCTCGGGCACATAGCCGTGAATGCCGGCTCCCACCGCGATGCCAGCAACGACATACGGCCACACCTTGCCCACTATGTCGCGCACGGCCTCTTTGCCCAGGCGCGCCCGATCGCCCCAGGAGAGTTTTTCCTCGGGGCCGCCCACCTCGCCGAGATTTGTGGCGTACACCCAAGGCTCAACGTGCCGCTCAAGGCGCAAGCGGCCGATCACCCAACCGGCCACAATCGCAATAAACAGCCCGGTTCCGGCGTAGAGTGCCGCCACTCGCCAGCCGAAAAGCCCGAACAGGAGGACGAGGGCAACCTCGTTCACCATGGGCGCCGAAATGAGAAACGAGAAGGTCACGCCGAGTGGGACGCCCGTAGTGACAAATCCAATGAACAAGGGAACAGCAGAACAAGAGCAGAATGGAGTCACAACACCCAACAGCGCTCCCAACACGTTTCCAGCCGATTCGCGTTTCCCAGCCAGAATTGCCCGGGTGCGCTGTGGCGTGAAGAAGGACCGGATAATTCCGACGCCAAAGACGACCAGCGTCAGCAACATCAACACCTTCGGCACTTCGAAAAGGAAGAACTCGACCGCAGATCCGAGGTGCGTGCCGCGAGCCAGCCCAATGAGAGGGTAGGTGACCCAGTCCGCCAGCACGGGAAGCTGGCGGTAGAGTAGCCACCACGCGATCAGGCCAAGGGCCCCGGCCGCTATGCGGATTCTGCCTGACGTGCTGCGGGCCCCGTTCGCTGCTTGCGATTGCTCGACCCGAACTTCACAACAGGTTTGATTGCTCGCCATTCAATTCGGCCTTTCGAAGAAAGAATGCATTTCGCTCAGCGTTGGTTACCGACAAACTCCTGTAAGTACGCTCGAATCTGGTCCCGTACCTTGCGAAAGACCGCAAGCTGCTCGCCCGCCGGTGCTGGCGCAGGATCTTCGAAGTTGTGGTGGAGGCGCTTGCCAGGTGCGGGGAATACCGGGCAAGACTCCCTGGCGCTGTCGCAAACGGTGATCACGTAATCGAATTGCTGGCCCGAGAAGTCATCCACCGACTTGGAGCGGTGGCCGGAGATGTCAATCCCCACCTCCGCCATTACTTGGACAGCGTTTGGGTTCAAACCCACCGGGCGGGTGCCTGCGCTCGCGACTTCGAAGCGGTCGCCGGCCAGATGGCGCAGCCACCCCTCGGCCATCTGGCTGCGGGCCGAGTTTCCCGTACACAGAATCAGGACCCGCTGCTTCACCATGCCGCCTCGCGGAGCGCAGCGGCCTCGCCCTCTGCCGGGAACCAGTGCCGTGTGCGGTTGCAGACATTGCAGACCGACAGCATGACCGGAACTTCAACCAGGACCCCGACGACGGTGGCCAGCGCCGCGCCAGAACCCGGTCCAAACAAGGCAATCGCGGTGACGACCGCCAGTTCAAAGAAGTTGCTCGCTCCAATGAGTGCGCCGGGAGCCGCAACGGAATGCTCGACCTTCAGCAGCTTCATCAGCCCGTAGGCGAGGCTCGAATTGAAGTACACCTGAATCAGGATCGGAACCGCGATCAGCACAACGTGGAGATACCTGCCGGTAATGTTCTCGGCTTGAAAGGCGAAGATGAACACCAGCGTTGCCAGCAATGCCAGAATGGTGACCGGGCTGAACCTGGGCAGGAACTGCTGTTCGAACCACGCCCTGCCGCGCGTGCGCGTGAGCCAGGCCCGCAGCGTCACCCCGACCGCCAACGGAATCACGATAAATGCGGTCACTGAGTACAGGAGTACGAGGAATGGCACCGTCAGAGACGATGCTCCACTCACCAGAAAGCGCACGATGGGAGCGAACAGGAAGAGCATGATCAAATCGTTCACCGAAACCTGGACCAGCGTGTAGGCGGGATCCCCGTCGGTTAGATAGCTCCAGACGAATACCATGGCGGTGCACGGTGCCGCGGCGAGAATGATGACTCCGGCGATGTACTGGTCGGCTTCGGTGGGGCTGATCCAGGCGGAGAAAACGTGGCGGAAGAAGAGCCAGCCGATCAGCGCCATGGAGAACGGCTTCACCAGCCAGTTGACAAACAGGGTGACGAGCAGCCCGCGCGGTTTCTGGCGGACGTTCAAGATCGCGCCAAAATCCACCTTCATCATCATGGGGATGATCATCAGCCAGATCAGCACGGCGATAGGAAGGTTGACCTGGCTGCCGCGCCCGAACTCCATTCCACGTAAAGTGTGAACCAAGGCCGGGGCCAATTTGCCAACCGCCAGACCGGCTACCATGCACAGACCGACCCAGACCGTAAGGTAGCGTTCAAAGAAGTTCAGACGTTTGGGAAGTGCGGAAGCATTTGCGGTTTCTATGACGGAAGATACCATTGCTATTCCTCTTCGAATTTCCAGGATCGATCAAACACGCGAAGGCTGCGCCGATTTTGATTTGCCGGCGACGGCCGAGTACGGCCGCCACTCACTAACCGTGCAGGCGCCGCCCGCGATCGCCTGCTTGAGCTTGTGGATATCTTTCTTGAGCGTCTCCTCGTGCTTGAAGGCCTTCTCCAGGAACTCGAAGAGGGCAGCCAGGGCGCCTTGCTTGTGTTCGGCGAGAGAATAGAAAACCCTATAGCCGACGCGCCGGTCCTTCACCAATCGGCAATTCTTGAGGTAGATCAGATGGCGGGACACGTTCGGTTGGGAGGTTTCCATCACGTACTGGACGTCGCATCCGCACAGTTCACCATGCAGCAGCAGGTTGAGGATGCGAAGGCGGTTGGGGTCGGCGAGACCTTTGAAATAGCCGGTTAGCTCCTGCACGGATTCGCTCCTTTTGACAATAATATGCGTATATACACATTCACTATAACCCGATTCCCGCCGTCATGCAACCCCGCAATTGCTTACGCCGCGGCCACGCGGCGGGTGGCTCGCGGCGCTGCCCTAGCCGCTCCACGGTGACCAGGTGAGAGCTGCGCAGGCGCCTCTGCGTCTGCGAGCTACAGCAAATCCTCGGGCATGTACGGTGACGCCGTGACTCAGGATATGGCCGTGGCACACGGCAAGGTTCTTAACGGCAGGGGAAACGGCAGGGAAACTTCCTAAACGATTGAAAACATGGTGAGCGCGGAAGGAATCGAATCCGCGAGAGAACGTAACTTCAACAAGTTAGAACGGCAGCAGACGCCCGATTTACCCTCTTTTCGATGTAATGCAGTGTGAATGGCACGGAAACGGTACGGTGAATGCGACATCACCCTAATACTGAACTTCGCCAGGTTTGTCGCGTTCCTTGCGTTCCTGCTCTTCAATCTCTTTCAATTGCTCTTGCTCAATCGTGGAGCTGTTTGGGTTCTGTCGGATGTACTCTTCCAATTTCTCCTTGCGCTTTTTGGCGTCAGTCTCCATGAGGCACTTCTCCGAATCGGGCACGGGGTTCCAGAGCGTCCATTACGCACGTGGTCCACTTTGCCGACTTGCGCTGTGCACCCCTTGGCGCACGTAGCTCCAGATAGCTATGCGTTTTGATGGTTGAGGTCCGTATTTATTCGGACCTTGCGTACCCGCTGCAAACATCAGGTATAGTCCCACAACAATATTTGCGACTGGAACCAAACCCCAGAGGACAAACCAACCGCTTTTGTCCAGGTCGCGGCAACGGCGAGGAGCAACGATTATCCAAAACGTTATCATGTACGCGAAGAGCAGAATTAGAGACGGTCCTCCAAATGCGGCATAGGATGTATTCTCGACCGAGTAGAGAGCAGTAACGAAAACATACAGAATGGGCAACGGCAGCCACCATGTGAAGTACTCAAGACGGCCTATACGCTGAGGCAAGAATGAATTCACGGGACTGTCCTCCTATGGTCTCATAAATACCTGAACAGGAGTTGCATGCAGCCGAGGCGGACCATGCCGAAGAAGTTCTCGACGTGGTACTCCCAGCGGATCACGAGCCGACGAAAATGATGCAGCCACGCAAAAAGTCGTTCCACTCGCCAGCGTCGGCGATAACGA